>Ga0209131_1000001_pt1 | contig 1697810 bp, 1464 predicted proteins | sample GraSoi_2013_40cm_FD_185826 | JGI IMG/M metagenome (GOLD analysis project Ga0209131, IMG submission 185826) | Grasslands soil microbial communities from the Angelo Coastal Reserve, California, USA - Sample 9_17_2013_40cm (SPAdes) (version 2) | ecosystem: Environmental > Terrestrial > Soil >... | reverse complement strand
CTGCCGCGAAGAATCGGTCGTATAATATCTGCATTTTTTGATGATGCAGAGACCAATCTGTCTCGTGTTTCTTGTGAAATTATAAAAGCTTCATTGAAACCGGTTAGGACACCCCGATAAATATTGATTTTCCAATCTTTCAATTTAATCCCAGCAGCTTCGATTTTCGATTTTATTCGCTGTTCAATTCCACTAAGTATGACCCAGCTATTTCCATTTTCAAATGAAGATGGCTGGTTATTCTGTCTAAAATAATCGCTCAATAAAATTAGACGCTTTAGATTTCTACTAAGAATACAGGTATGAGTTGTATTCTGATACAGAGCATTTTTTAGGATTAGAATATTTGTATCAACGGTTGCATTTTCAAAAACTTGATACCCTCCGAAATCTATTAGCTTCAATGGATTACAGTTCTCCACGAAATATTTTCGCAACGTTGAACCATAACCGGCTCTCATCCATTTATTTGATGTTATGTACGAGAGAACACCATTTTTCTTCAAAATATTTTTGCCCTGCTCATAAAATAAGCAATAAATATCTCCCGTCCGTGCGAATGTTTTAAAATCTGATTTCTCTAAAATGTCTGCATCTTTTCCCATTTTTTGTAACTGAATATACGGGGGATTTCCAATTACAATATCAAATCCTCCTGTCTCAAATACATCTTTAAAAAATAAGTGCCACAAAAAATATGGTCTTTCATCAGAGTTCTGAATTTCGTGAAGTTTTTTTCTGGTTTGCCGTAGATTGTTCAGTGTTTCTTTATATGAATCAAATTTTTTCTTTGTTTTCAGCCCGGTCCTAACCTTCTCGTCACTTTCATTAATCAAGCGAACCAATTGTTTCTCTCTAAGCTCTAAATTGAATTCAATGTGCTGGTGTATGCAATCATTTATGTCATTCCTTATTTGAGCTTTAATATTAATATCGTTTTCATCAAAATAATTTTTTGTTTGTTGTTGTATACGTTCTACAATTTCAGTTTTTACAAAAGTCATTGCTAACTGTTCTTCTTTGATATTACCAAAGAGGTCTCTTTCTGGTTCTATAATTTTGAGGTTCGTTCCACTTGCAACCTTGCTCATGTCAACATCTTCAAATTGTTCCAGTAAGCTATTTCCCTGCATTATTTTGTAATCAAGGTTAGGTAAGGGCTGTGGCTCTTCTTCATCAACAACCAAAGCAAGCCAAAAACGTAACCGAGCGATATCAACGGCCCCTTTTTCAATATCCACACCATGAATAGCAGTTTGAATAATTTCCTTTTTTACTAATGCGGGGTCAAATTTTTTATTTGTCCGCAGATAAGGATAAATTAATCTTCTACATTCATAAATTTCTTTGAGGAGACCCATCGGGAATGCTCCCGACCCAATGGCGGGGTCACAGATTTTAACTTTGAGCAAAAGTTTCTCTATTTCTGAAGCTGTCTCCTTTTTCGTGAAAGTATCAGGAACCTTTTTACCGTTTACAAAAAGTTCTATGTCATCAATGGATGTATCTGAGAGATTGGTTATAAAATATTGTATCAAACTTTCCTGACACATATAATGAACAATTTCCTTTGGTGTATAAAAGGCACCCTTTTCTCGGTTTTCTTCCAGCAGGTTTTCAAAAATGTGTCCAAGCATTTCAGGGTCAATACCTACTTCATGTTCTTCTGGGCTGTTCTCATCGATTGTAAAATTGTATTGTTCAAAAAAATCAAAAAGGTCTTTAAAATAATCAGGAGGAAAATCTATTTCCTGAGTAGCAGGCATATCGTCATCAAATAAGCCTCCATTTAGGTAAGGCACTCTCGTGCTTGTAATTGAAAAAATATAATCTTTACGCTTGTTGTTATTAAGGGTATTGAAAAAAAGTTCTTTCAAGCATTCACTGTGGAAACACTTCGAGTTTTTGTAATTTCTAAAAAGATTCTGAATAAAAAACTTGTCACCATCTATCCATTTGGTCGTATCGGTAGGACAGCCTAACCAACCCTTCTTCTGGAGAAAGTGGAGGAACACAATTCTGCCAAGTAGTTTCTTTACGAAATCACGAATAGGTTTTTCATTTTTTTCTTGTTCTTCAAGCGTTTTACGATCTCGTATTTTAAAGACCTTAGAAGCAATTTTTTTTTCTGCTGCCAAGTAATTATTGAATTTTTCAAATTGTGCCTTGTAACGAATAAAAAAATCTCTGTTCAACGCTTCAACAGAAAATGAGTCCACCACGTCTTTTAATTCAGCGTTACCTTTTCGCTTCGCTTTTGCTTGAAGTTCCAGTAGACGCTTTGCGGCTGTAGTTCCTGATTCATTCTTGCCCAAAACATAGGTGAACCGCTTTTTAGCGGTCTCAATTTTCTGGAAGTTTCCTTCATCGTCAATTTCCGAAACACGAGAAATGAGAGAAAATCTATAATCAGGTTGTTCTTTGTCCTCACTGTAGTAAAAAATTAAAACTCCATGATTGTTTGTTTGGTCAATGAATCTTGCCGCTATGTCCCTAAGTTCAGTTCTGTTCTTTATAATTTTAATATTGCGTTTTACTTCCGCTTGTAGGATGATGAGATTTCGATTATTAAGAAGATGAGTGGTTCCAATTTGTAATATAGATTTCGTTTTCCCACTACCATCATCAATTGTGGTTGGCTTTTCCAAGTATTCGATTTGCGGGAAGATATTATCAAATACAGGTTTCCACTGAGCGAACGCAAAAGGTTGCTGAAATATATTTTTAAGTTGAGTTTCAGTCATTAAAAGATTGTCGTAGTTACACTGTGAAACTTTCCGTAATAATTATATCTGGTTTAAACTCTTTCACTGGAATAACCGGCACAATAACTTCATCTTCTTCCCCGAATTTTAAAGGATATTGATTTAAGAGAGTAATTAACTTTTCCAAAAGAATGACAGGCTTTACCGTATTAGTCTTTGTGGCCTTGGAAAGTTTATTAACGTCTCGCTGTAAACTTTGAAACTTACCTGTACGAATAGCTTGCTTAGCCGCTTGAATATGTTCTTTTTCTTTGCCAGATATAAAGTGAAAACTGAGAAACGCGTCTAAATAAGACAATGCCTTCTTTTCATTAGGGCCCTGTGTTACATCAATCTTCTTATCGTGAATTTTTTCATCCATTAATTTATTTACAAAATTATCAATTGCTGTCTTCACTTGTTGGTGATGCAATTTATGTAATGTAAGATGCTTTTCATCAACATTGGCTTCATACACCTTCACTGCTTCCAAAAATGTGAGCTCATCAATTGCTGAATCTTCGCGCACAAAGTAGAAAGCATCCCTTCGCTCACTACGGATAAAAGTGAGTGTGGAATTTTTTAATGTTTTATTTTTCCTTCCAGTCCTGCTGCGAAACGGCATATTTTTGATAGACTTGAAAAGCTCGGGGCTGTCCTCTTTGAACTTACGAAGACTCATCAAATAAACTAATTTTTCATCGCGGTCTTCTTCAATGTTTTTATCATACAAACCAAAAGTACCGGGTTCTTCTTCTGGGGTATATATCTGGCTGTCTTCTCCAAGTGCTGCATGAAATGCTTCCAACTTTATTATTGCCTTTTTCTGTAACTCAATATCATCATCAACCTTTGTTGTTGGGAAAAAATTGAAGATGTGAATTTCTTTTGCTGTTGAGCCGATTCGATTTAACCTACCTATGCGCTGTAGCAACCGAGTGGAGTTCCAAGGGGTATCATAATTCACGATGATATTCGCGCGATGAAGGTTTACGCCTTCCGCCAGCACCTCAGTAGAAATAATAATGTTGTAATCATCTTTTTGCTCTGCTAAAGGGATATTTGCATCAAAGTTTTCACGAATAGCTGGCATCAAGTTTTTGCGGGTGGAGCTTTCCACACAAAGGATTTTGTCAAAACCTGCATCATTTAATTTTGTTTTCAGGTGGTCGGTGGTTTCTTTTGATTCGGAAAACACTACAAGCTTACCTTCTTTATTAATGTCCGTCTTGAAAAGTTCGTTCTTCAAATATTTCTTAAACTCATTCAATTTCGGGTCTTGCTCAATTTCTTTCCAGTCAGCTACTAACTCATGTAAAATTTTTTTGTCATGCAGCAGTCCTGTTTGGAAGCCAGGTTCAAAATCATCAGGTGTACAAATCTCAATAGTCGGATCAGTTTGTGCCTCCTCGCTAATCAATTTTATGAGTTCATCTTCTCGTTCTTCATTGATGTATTCTGTAACGTTAAGATTTGGAGCAATGTATATGGTCCCCTTTTCAAACATCTTTACCATTGCATTGGTAGCATCATAAAACCTGGCCAGAGATTTCTTAAATGCAAAAAAGCTGCTGTCAATCCTTTTGACTAGCAATGTTTTCATAATCTTAGCTAGTTGGTCTGAAATTAAATCAGCATTTTTATACTTAATCTTTTTGTGCGGCTTTAATTCACTAATAGCTCGGTAACGATTGTAAGTAAGACCTTTTGATTTACCTTTTAAATAAATTATTGTCTTGTCATAAAGAGTATCCAATACTTCATCTAATTGATAAAAGATTTTTTCAGGTTTTCTTACATGAGGAAATATTATACCTTGTTCTGTAATATCCTTTCTATACGCTTCATTTTCCTGGAGGTCTGTTCTGGTTCTTCGTACAGTTAGCGGCTCAATAGCTTTCACTCTTATTTTATCATAAATCATTTTTACGATAATGCGAATTTTTTTTATATCCCTTTCGTCTTTTAGCTTTTTGTAAGCATCAATCTGCTGTCGAAAAAAATGCTGCAGATTGCCAATCTCAAGAGTAGAGTTTTTTGAATCTTGAAACAGGTAAATAAGATTAGCAATATCTTCAGGTCTGTTATTTAAAGGAGTAGCAGAGACAAGTATTACCCGCTTCCGTTCGCGGCTCCCGTTAGCCAATACATTCCTGGTTGAAGATTTACAAATTTTCTGTAACTGGTTATACATCTCAGCGGTATCTGTACGAAACTTATGGGCTTCATCAACAATTACTAAATCAAAATCTTCAGCTTTAGTAATTTTATGTAAGCTACCATTCGTGATTATTTTGCAATTATCTAGCCGAAAGTCGTTAATAGTGTCATCCCAGTTTTGCTTAACAGCTGGGGGTGTAATGATTAATGTCCTTGAGCGATAAGTTGGAAAGCCATTTGAATAAAAATATTTTTTAGCAATGAGCGTTGCAACAACCGTTTTGCCTAAACCTACAACGTCAGCCAAAAAGAAGCCACCATGCTTCATCATTTTAGTATAACCATCATTCACTGCATCTGCCTGGTAGGATAATCGCTTAAATCCTTCTGGTAAATCAGTAATGGAGTTAGGGTCAAATTCAATGCTTTTGCCGAAATATTCAATGAGAAATTTCATGTAAACCTGAAAAGGTGTAAATTCATCATTGAGATAAGTTTCTATCTTCAGTTTATCAATATATTCCTGTCCGATTTCAACCGCTTCATCCCATAACTTATTAAAGGTTTCAGTAGCAAAATCAATATCGGTGTTTTCCCGTAATTCAACATTGAACTCAAAGTTTTTGGCAAGTCCCGCGTCAGTTAAGTTGCTTGAACCTGTAATTACAGCACCATATCCATGCTGGTGTTTTATTTCTTCCCTGAAAATGTAAATTTTCGCGTGTATGTTCTGTTTGGGATGGACTTTAATTTTAATTCTCTTGGTTGCAAGATCGTGAATAAGTTGTATCATTCCTTCTTCTACTTCTCTGTCATACTCTGCATCCTGGATGTTCTGTTTTATCTGATTGAAAAAATCTTCTTGAGATTTTTCTTCATTGCCATCAAACAATAATCCCTGCTGCGATGCTTTGTAGATAAGGTGGTCAATATTGATGCCTACTAAAATTCTAACCTCTGATGCCTTGTCAATGAATTTACGGATACGGAAATATCCTGATGCACGGAAATAACCAACCAAAGCATCAAGGAAAAAAATATTTCTATGTTTGAATATCCCTTCAATCTTATTGAGAAGAGTGTTCTCGCTCTCGTTTGTAAAGAATTTACTTGACATGTCTTTCACTCTGAATAAGTTACCAGGGCTCGTAGTGGCAATACTACTGAATATTGCTCAATTACACCTGACACCTGTATAGTTTTATTGATTTCTTATGTGCAGGGTTTCACTCTATGATTCAAATATCATCGAAAAAAAACTAGGGAAAACCCTAGGACGAATTAGGGAAAACCCTAGGATTTTTTGAACATAAAAAACTAGGGAAAACCCTAAAGGATTTCAGACTTTTTATATATTCCTTTACAAAATAATTTTTGGTACTGCTCTTGTAATGTAAAACCTTTCGACTAATCTGTTCTGTTGTCATTTGTCTATACGCACAGTTTGATACATATTTATAAGCCGTTGGTCTAAAACATAGATGCAAATTATTAACAGTTGATTTTGCAATGTTCCTTTTTTATAATATTGCTCTACCTACGAGAATTAAAAATGTTTACCCACTGTCCTTTTTCAGGTTCTCTCTTTTATGATTTACCAATCATCAAAAAATATTTTTTAAACCATTTAAAAACAGAATACAATGAAAGCAATTAAGATTTTATTTTTCGCTGTTGTAATTACGGCGATAAGTTTTGTAAATGCAAATGGACAAAACGGAGACTCCTGTATCACACCTATTCCTATTGTTCCTGATTCACTCTGGAGTTCCAAGACTTACTTATTTAACAATTCATCAAAATGGTTCTCTTTTGTTGCTAATTGTCAGGATTTGCAGATTGATGTAACAAATCCGGACGACCCAACCAATACTCCTGCAGCACATCTGCATGTATTGACACTTTATTCGGGCAATTGCCAGAATTTACAAATTATCGAACAAAAAAATATTGATTTGGGAAACCAATTAATAATTCAGAAGACTGGCCTTACAGTTGGAAATACATATTACATAGAGGTTAAACATTTCGTTTCAGGGTGTACAACTTGCCAATATATAAACGCTTTTTTTTCTCTGCATATATTTTCCTTTTCAGCGTCTTTACCATGTCCTCCAAAAAGCTGTGCAAATGATCCCATTATCTGCAATTTAATTTGGAACCATAGTTTTGAAGTTCCGACAGCATTAACCAATCCTACGTGTCCTTTCAGGTCAGATATATGTTGGTGGAAACCATCGCATGGTAGTCCTCAGGTCCAAGTCCCTGGTGCGCTAACTTCACGAGGAGCTTATATGTGGACGGCAACTCAATTTAGCGGTCCTCCTGTGGTTGTCGGAGAAGGAATTGTTACCGATGACCATTATTTTACTTTAACAGCAAATCAGCAATATCTACTTTCATACTATTCCAAGGTAAGTGTCGTATTCCCCGATCTCACTCCGTTAGATAATTATTATATAAGGCTACTTAATCACAATAGCCCCGGGGTGCCTCCATTTACGTGCATAAATACCGGTACAGGAGGACCACTTCCAGGAATTCCTACTAACCAGCAATTAGTTCACGCAACAGCTTATGGTAACATTAATTGGATTCAAAATATAGTTTGTTTTTCATCAACTAGTTCCAACTGGGACCAGTTATGGATTTATCCGCTGCAAAATTCCGGTAACCAAAATGTAGACTGGTTACACATTGATGAGGTAGTGTTAGTGCCATTTATAGCTGATCCAGGAATGAATCAGACAATTTCGACCTGTGGAGCGAGCGTTACCCTGGGTGGACCTTGTATCTTGCCCGGATATAATTCTTCAAATCCTAACAATGGGCCAACTACTTATCAATGGACACCTGCAACAGGGCTAAGCTGTACAAATTGTCCAAATCCAGTTGCATCACCTAATACAACAACTACATACACTCTGACTGTAATTTATAACGGTTCTCTTAACCCAAATTTGACAGCTTCTTCATGCACTACATCAGCTAATGTAACTGTCACCGTTACTGTACCTTCTCCTCCTTGTTCAATTGGAGGACCCTTAACTGTTTGTCCAAATACCAACAATATTAGCTATACCGGTCCTGGTCCCAGCGCATCATATACATATTTGTGGTCGGTTTCCGGAAATGGATCGATAAGTGGATCAAACACCAATCAAACAGTAAGTATTAATAGTGGAAATACAGGCACGTACACTGTAACCTTATCTATCACAAACATAAGTAACAACTGTACCAGTACTTGCAATGTAACCGTACAGATAGGAATCGGTACAATCACTGGAAATTCTGTTATCTGTAACGGACAATCAACACAATTGTGTGCTCCTGTAGGTATGAGTAATTATCTTTGGAGTACGAGTGCAAATACACAGTGTATAACTGTTAATCCAAGCTCGACCTCAACTTATACAGTGACGTACACCGATCCAAGTCTTGGATGTACGTTGACTGGAACTCAAACTATAACCGTTAATCCTTTGCCGGTTATAATCGTAACCGGAAATACCATTTGTATGCCAACGGTACTGACTGCGAGCGGGGCCAATTCTTATACATGGAGTCCTTCTACATCATTGAGTTCAACTACGGGTCCAATGGTAATTGCTAATCCTACATCTCCAACAACATATACTGTTATAGGAACGGATAACAATGGATGTACAGCTTCCACGCAAGTTTCACTTACAGGAAACCAAACTCCTGTTTTAACTATTACACCACATCAATTTATTTGCCTCGGTCAAAGCATCACACTGACGGCAACTGGAGCAAATTCATATGCATGGAGTCCCGGATCAAGTTTAAATACCACAACCGGGTCATCTGTGATTGCAACTCCAACAGTATATACGATTTATACAGTGGTTGGCACATCTAATGGTTGTACGGCAACTGCTACCGTAGCGATAATGCCTGTTGCACCGCCTAACGTTTCAGTTACAGGCAATTTGAATATCTGCATTGGGAGTTCAACTGTACTTACCGCCAGCGGAGCTAACAGTTATACCTGGTCACCTTCCTCTACATTGAGCAGTTCAACAGGGTCAAGCGTAACCGCCACTCCCACAACTACAACTACTTATACAGTTACTGGCACAGGAGCCCATAATTGCACTGCTACAACTCAGGTAACTGTAACCGTTTATCCACATCCAACAGTTACGTTAAGCGGTTATACGAATACATGCGTAGACCTATCAAGTCCAACAATTTACACAGCTACTGCAACAGGTGGATCATCTCCTTATTCTTACTCATGGTCTTTTACATGGGGTACGGGCTCATCACAGAATCCTTATACTGGTGTTTCCTATTCAGTGGGCCCGGGTTCAAATCAAATAACAATAAATAATTGGGGGACATTGCCTTCAGGAAATGTTGGTCAGTATTGTGTTACTGTTACTGATGCACACGGATGCACAGCTTCAGTCTGCAGAACAGTATATCCGTGTTGTACAACTCCTTGTGCAGAAGAACCATTCAATACGTTATATATTAATAATACCGCTGCGACTAACGTTTTGAATACGTTGCCCTCAAACCTCTTTTTACCGTATATAGCAAATGGTAACAAAATCTCCACCGATAAAGGAATAGTAATAAATGGCATTTTCAATGTAAATACCAATATCATTTTTGAAGATTGTCCTTTTATATGCCTGGGGCCTAATGCACAAATTATAATACAGCCCAACTGCACTCTGCAATTGACAAGCCCTGGAACACATTTTTATCCCGGCTTCAATGGCAATCCCGGATACACTGGGTTGCGAGCAGCTTGCGGAATTATGTGGGATGGCATTTATTTGTTGAACAGTTCATCTCATCTGATTGTTGACTTTTTCAACTTCAACATTTTTCCACCTTTTGCCCAGACACATACCATCATCCAGGATGCTAAGAATGCAATTGTTTCATCAGGCGGAGGAGATTTTCAAATCAAGTATGCAGACTTGAGGCAAAATAATTGGTGCATTAAAGTGAATCAGTACACTGGCGGCTCCCATTCAGGCCATTTATCTTCATCACTGTTGAGAAAGGAATATCTTTTCCCTATGCTTCCCTATTATCCTACCAATACAGCATTAACAACAGTTGCAGCATTAGCACGAACTCGTACAGGTATTGAAATTAATACCGTGCAGGATATAACAATTGGAGATAATTCCGCAACTGAAAGGAATATATTTTCGAATATGGATTTAGGAATTTATAACCGGCAAAGTAAGTTGACCGTTATAAACAATGATTTTAATGACATTAATACTAGCGCGACATTCCCATCCAACGCATGTGCATCTAGTCCTTGTGGTTATTGCATATACGCAGTAAACACGACTAATCCAACCAGTTTCACTCCTGGAATTATAGTAGGTGGAAGTACGTCATTAGCTAACAACTTCAATAATTATTTCTACGGCGTGATTGTGAGAAACAAAAATTTTGTGGATGTTGGTTGGAACACCTTCAATAATACAGCTCTATCGACCAACCTTGGCAGAGGCATTGATGTGAGTAACTGTGGTACGAATTGTACTCCATCGCCCATTGATATCTACAACAATACATTTGAGAAATTTTACCTTGGTGTAAATGTTTATGATCGTCCTTATAGCACCATTAATATTCACGACAATTCATTCAATCCGTCTTACACAACGTTTAATGCAGGTTCAGCCGCTATTTGGGTAAGGGAACCCAGTCTTAATACAGCAACAAGTCCGTTCGTTTTTATTGAAACTAATACAATAAAAAACATCAACAACGGTATTCTTATAACAAATCTTAACGGAGCTCACATAGGAAATACCAACACAATCATTTTTGCTGATAATCATCCCACGGCATACACGAGTTACGGCATTCGTGTTCAATTTTGTAAAAGTGCAGTTGTTGAAAGCAACTTGATTTACAGATGTACTTATTGTGTGAGCATGAGTTGTCCCGACCCTCCTTCTCCCTGCTGGGGCCCACCTGCTCCTAATTACAACAGTTTATTGATGGGGATTTCAATCGAAGGAAATAGCATGTCAAATAAAATAGACGACAATCAAATGGCATACCTTGGCGAAGGAATTCGATGCATGTCCACGAATTCACCGAACACATTTAGGTGTAATAAAATGGCATTTTGTCAACGTGGTGCACTTATAGCTAATGCGAATCCAGGGATTCAGGGCAGTTCAACTTCAGCTTCTGATAATGAGTGGAGGAGAAATGCTAGTTTCCAAGCTACATATCCAGCTTTTAAAGATGTCGTGGGTTCAGGTGTACCAGCCGGCACACCGTGGTATATTAGAAATTCACCTGGTCTTCCGTACACACCTTCAGGTGGAGCTATGTCGCCTGTAAATTTTATTAACGTTCAGGCGCCTTATAACACCGCAACACCCGATCTTTCAAATCCATGCTCATATGTTCCTCAATTAACTCCTCCTAATCCGGAAGATTTACAAACGGATTTAAAGAAGATGTTGGATTATACTCTTGATCCTAACTGCCCGCTTGATGCTCAGTCAAAATTCCTTACCCAGCTTAATGTTTACATTGAACTCGTGTTGGATAATTCATTGATGTATTTAGGAACTCCGAATGACATACCCTTGCAAAATTTTTATACCGATGCAACGAATACCAATATTGGGGCAATTGCAATGGTAAAATTCTATGTTAGTGAAGGCGACCGTGATGGAGCCGAAGAGGTTAATTCGACAATAACACCTGACAATCAGGCGGTAGCTAATGAGAAAGCGGTCAATGCAATTTATTTGGCTACATGGGCAAAAGATATTTATGAATTCAGCACCGCACAGAATACGACTTTGAATGCCATTGCATCACAAAATCCATTTAGCGGTGGAACTGCAGTTTACGGAGCAAGAGTTTTGCTCGGAATTGACTATCCAGATAATATCCCTATTGACGAGGAGCGTCTGGCTGCTTCTTCAGATGATGAAACAGAATACTTTAAAGTTTTTCCTAATCCTGCTAATGACGAAGTTAACATCAGCTATTACTTAAAATCGGGAGAAACAGGAATCTTTACAATGAGTGATTTAAGCGGCCGACAAGTACTAAAGCAAGAATTTTCAGCAGGTGAAAATTCGATTTCTCTTTCAACAAAGCATCTTGAAGCTGGAATTTATTTTGTAAGCATTACTATGGATAATGAGTTAGTAGGCACAGAAAAGCTGTTAATTATACGGTAAATGCTTGTTGAAGCTAAAGAGCAGTAAGTTTATTAAATTTACTGCTCTTTTAATTGACCTCCAGAAAGATGGAATACGGCAGGTACTTCACACACACTTTGATGTGTTTTACATTGTTATTCGTTAATAATGTTGTGTTCGCGCAGGCACCTAATTGGGTTTGGGCGAAAAATCCTTCCGGGAATTATCTTGAAGGAGCAACAAGTATCGCATGCGATGCAAGTGGGAATAGTTATGTGACAGGATATTTCCGGAGTGCTTCTATTGCTTTTGGAAGCACAATTTTAACGAATACAAGTATTGATTCAGCTGATATTTTTGTTACAAAATATGATGCTTCCGGCAACGTTATCTGGGCAAAAAATTTCGGTGGAACCAACGATGACTATGCAACGGGTATTGCGATAGATCGAATTGGCCATAGCTACATTGTTGGCGGATTCCAAAGTGCGTCAATGACAATGGGTAGCACAGTATTAATTAATACTAGCGCTCAACAGACTGCTTTTTATGTCGCAGGGCTTGATACCTCAGGCAATGTACTTTGGGCTAAAAGTGCTGTGGCGACAGGTATAGCTAATTCTGCTATTGGAGCCGGAGCAGCGGTTGATTCGGTAGGAAATATTTATGTTCATGGAGATTTCCTGGGAACTTCTATCACTTTTGGCAGTACAACTTTGATGAGTACCGACTCTAATAGTACAGATATTTTCATTATTAAATATGATTCATCGGGTAATACCCTTTGGGCGAAAAAAGTTGGCGGAACTAACTATGATTGGGCACACTGTATAGCGGTAGAATCTAATGGAAAGTTTCATTTAGCAGGTGAATTTTGGAGTGCTTCAGTTATTTTCGGCAGTACAACTTTAACGAATGCCAACTGGGGAACTCCAGATATTTTTGTTGCTAAATTCGATTCTTCCGGGAATGCTTTATGGGCAAAAGCTGTTGGAGGAAGTTTTGATGATGTAGCTAACGGAATAGACTTAGACTCTAGCGGTAACAGCTATTTAACAGGATACTTCGAGGAAACTTCAATGGCTTTTGATACAATCACCATCACAGGTAGTGGTAATTCAGAAATCTTCGTTGCAAAATACAATAGTCAAGGTAATGCGCTTTGGGCGAAAAGTATAGGAGGAAATATGATTGATGCAGGCACAAGCATAACCTCAGATATTAATGGGAACAGCTATGTTACCGGAATTTTCCAAAGTGATTCAATCTCTTTCGGAAGTACCACTTTCATAAATTCAAATGGAGGAACACAAGATATTTTTATTACGAAATATGATCCGTCAGGGAATGTGCTCTGGGCCAAAAGTGTTGGCGGAAGCAATAGTGACGTTACTAAAGATATTTGTATAGACGTGACTGGAAACGCTTATATTACTGGATATTTTCAGAGCCCTTCAATCTCTTTTGGAAGCACAACTTTAACAAATACAGGATCAGTAGATATATTTATTGCCAAAATTGCTTCCAGTGTTGGTATCGAAGAGCATTCCGCTAACGATAATGTAGTCATATATCCGAACCCTGTTACCGATAATTTAACAATTGAAATTCCTGCTCACTCTTTTGAAAAAAAATATCTTTTTATTTATAATCCTCTTGGAGAAAAGATTTACAAACAAAAAATTATTTCAGAAAAAATAGAAATTAATTTAAGGCAGCAGCTAAATGGAATTTACCTAATAACCGTAGAACGTAGTGGAGAAAAGATTTTTAGCCAAAAAATAATAAAACAATAAGCATACAAGACACATGCAAAAAGTAAAATATTTAAATATTCATTTCTATGCTGATGTTCCGTTTTACGACCAGCAAAACCCACAACAAATCTACTCTATAAGCAGAGACGATCTAATTAAGGTTAGAAAATTAACTAATGGCAAATGGGGCGATGAAATCAAAGTTTCTCCAGAAGAAACAGTATTAGCATCAGAAATAACCTTAGTGGGTCCAAGGGACGGTTACGAAAATGTAGATGAATATAGAATTACTTCCGAGGAAAAGATACAGTTTCCGATTAATAGGATAGCATGGTTTCCTGCTATTCAAATTCAAACTCTTTAAATTCATTTATTGTCTGCAACGGTTTTCCACCATAACTGTACAGATACAATGCCGTTGCCAATTACTGAAGAATGACAAAAACAAAAGTGCCTCTTTGTCAGCACTTTATTTTCAAAGTACATCTTAGTAACATCTGATGAGTAAAATTTTACCAGTAAGACATTTATCTGCAAGAGTTCCTTGGCATGACAACAAATGGAACGGAAAAACTTGCTGTAATGTGTTGGATAATTCTTTTTGTAGAATACTTCCAAAAATTGATGCCACTAAGCAACCAGACATCGAGCCATCTGACAAAGAAATCAACGATAACTTTCTTCCTCCTTGCGTTTCAGAAAAAGGAACATTCCTTTCTCCTCACAGCTATGTGAGAGAAGTTTCACATTCATGGACAGATATTAACCCACTTTTTAAGCATTTCAGACCTTGTCTTTATCACGATAAGCCTTTTTCATTTGATGCAGTTCCATTTTTATGGATGATAAAAAGGAATTCAAAAGGTGATAATCCGCATTACTCTCAGCAAGCAAGTATTTATGAATTGGATTACAAGCCGGAGTTGGAAGAAGAAATTGATTCAAAACTTGGCTTTCAGGGAAACCACTGGGTTCAGCATTCACACAATCAAAAAGTTTTATTGGACTCATTTTTCAGCTGTCTCAAAAAACAGCAATCACTGATTTTCTTCTATTGTAAGCACACACCATTTTCAGAACCAAACGAAAGAGTAATTGTAGGGGTTGCAAAAGTGCGAGCTGACATTGGAGAAATTCTTCACTACAAATATGACAAAGAAATAGATAATGGGCACCGAAGTTATCCTTGGGACCGGTGCATTGAACATACATTAACAGACAAAAATCCTGACGGGTTTTTGCTTCCTTATCATGATATACTCGGACATATTAAAGAAAGCGAAATTGAAATTGACCTAAAGGAATACGCTGCAATTGCCCCTGACTTCGCACAATTCTCTTTTGCTGCCGAATTGGTAGAACACGATACAGCCATTGATGCGCTTCTGGTAATGGCTGACATTTTGAAAAAGTCTGAAGTTCTGCTTAGCAAAAAATTTACCAAAGAGTTACGATGGATTGATGATGAGATTTCTAAAATATGGGATATGCGAGGTGCATTTCCTGGTATGGGTTCAGTACTGAGTGCGTTGCAGATTGAAAACGGAAACTCAATAGCATGGGAAATCGAAAAATACATTCTTCAAAAGGACGGAGACCTTCTACAAACTGACCCTTGGAATATTTTTGAGGAAAGCATGGTTCAACCCGACAAGCACATAAAGGAGAAAGGAGTAAAACTTTTCAGTACAACAGCGCAAAGAATTTGGAAGGATAAGCCGATAAAAAAGAAGGAATTCTTAAAACTCCTTAGCCGCTGTCAAATGAACAATGAGCAAGCCAGTTATATAGTTGACAAGCATCAAGACAAGATTGGTACAACGGAAGAAATCATAAACAATCTTTATCTCCTTTATGAGAAAACAAGATTTGTTGCAGAAGGTGTTTCATTCCGGCAGATTGATAAACTTGTTTTGCCACCAGAAAAAATTCGTGATGCGTTTCCGATAAAAGCGGGAATTGCACTCACAGATAATCTTGACGAAAGACGAGTAAGAGCATTTACTGTTTCGATTATGGAAGAAGCCGCAGCAGAAGGTCATTCCCTCTTGCCATTCAATGATGTGTTGGAAAGATTACAGGCAAAGGCAATGGATGAACTATTTCCAATTGACGAAGATACGTTAGCAGCACAATCAGAGGAAGAATTTTTTCAACAAGAAATTGAGTCTATTTTACCAGGTAAGGAAAATAACTTTCAGTTTCTGAAACTGAAACGATTGGTTAACCTAAAGTCAATCATTCGTCAAAGATTAAACTTTAAACAGATTATAAGTAGACCTTTAAATGTACAAAAAGAATGGCTGAATGAAATCAACAGCTATTCAAAGTTTACAAAGCTTGATACAAACAGCCCTGACTATTCTGATGAACTTTTGGCACGAGAAGAAAAGGCAGAAGCACTTCGAATCTTATCCAACTACCGATTTTCAGTTTTGATTGGGCCAGCTGGCTCAGGTAAAACTTCATTGCTCGAAATTTTTGAGCAAATCCCTGAAATTAGAAGTGGTGGTATTTTAAAGTTAGCTCCAACTGGAAAAGCAAGAGTGAAACTTGGGCATAATGCACAAACATTGGCGCAATTTCTTTTCTCACTCAATAGATATGATGCATATACAGGTAACTATTTAATAACCGAAGAGGCTGCAAAATTTTCAGGAGCAAGAAATATTATTATTGATGAGGCGTCCATGCTAACAGAGGAACAACTTGCTTCATTGTTTGATGCTTTAGGTCCCGTTGATAGAATTATTTTAGTTGGCGATTACAGGCAACTTCCACCAATAGGAACAGGAAGACCCTTTGTTGACATTGTTGCACAACTCAGACCAGCAACTTTTGAAAACGAAAAGAACCGTTATGCGCCAGCATATGCAGAGTTAAGACAGATAAGAAGGCAAGCAATGCAAAAAGACAAGCGTTGGGATGTAACGTTGAGTAAATGCTTTAGTGATGAACCGACTAAAGAGGATATTGAGACTTTTAACTCATTAGCTACCAAAGAAATTTCTTCAAAACATATCCGCTTAGAAAAATGGTATGAGAGTGGCGATTTCCGAAAGAAATTTCAGGAGATTTTAGAGGAAGAACTAGAGTTAGACAAAAAAGATATTCTTAAATCGTTTAATAGAACAATCGGTGCGAAAGATATTGGCGACTATCAATACTTCAACTACGATTATGCTGAAAAGATAATTGAGAATTGGCAAATTATTTCCCCTGTGAATGGTTATGGCTACGGAGTTAAAGAAGTCAACAAGTTTATTCAAACAACTTACAGAAAAAACTTTATTGAATTGGCATTAAATGTTAAGCCAAAGAATTCCACCTACTTCCAAAAGCGAAAAGTCGCTAAGCCAAAAGGAAACGATAACATTGTTTACGGTGACAAAGTGATAAATCTTAAAAATACTCGTTGGGAAAACTGGCAATGGATAAAACCGTCTGATAAAAAAGGGAATGCTTTCAATTACATTGCAAATGGAGAAATTGGAGTTGTTACAGGTGAATTCAGAGGAGCAAATGGAAAAGGAAGACGAGAGCCAAACATTGAAATTGCTTTTTCAACTCAGCAAGGTTACAGCTATGTGTTTGGGGCAGACCAATTAAAAGAAGACGGTAAATATTCTTTTGAGTTAGCTTACGCAATCACAGTTCATAAATCACAAGGTAGTGGATTTAAAAAAGTGTTTTTTGTTCTTCCATCAAAGGGTGCAATACTAAGTCGTGAATTGCTTTATACTGCATTAACAAGGCAAGAGGATAAAATTATTATTCTGCACCAAGGCGACTTCAGAGATTTTATTCGGCTTGCCGCAACCGATGCCTCTTCAACAGCAAGAAGATTTACTGACTTATTTCATTTACCTGAAGTCAAGCAATTAAACCAGAAATGGTATGATGCACGATATGTAAACATCAGTGAGCGAGGTGAGCCAATGATAAGCAAAAATGAGGTGATAATTGCCAACTGTTTGAACAAGTATAAAAAACAAATCTCTTATGCCTATGAGGACAAACTAAAATTTGATAAAACAGCAAGGACAGTAAAGCCGGATTTTATGGTTGAGAATTTTAGCACGGGAAAGAAATTTTATTGGGAACACTTGGGAATGATGACCAAGAGTAATTACAGAGAAAAATGGGAAAAGAAGTTAGCATCATATATTCAAGACGGATTCGTGACACACACGAAAGTAAAGACAACTGATGAAAAAGTTCTAATCATTACGGAAGAAAATCCGAACGGTGGAATAAATTCACAGGAGATTGATAATCTCGTTAGAAAATATATCCTTGAAGAGGAATAGCATTTATGCGCAGCTTGAGCTCGGTGATTCAGATAATGGAAATTTAACGAAATTTTAAAAGTGAATGGATATTTCCGTTATGACTAACTGAGCAAAGCAACGAAGAATTACCAATGAACAATGAAGTGGATTCATTAGACCGTTTGGCTCATTCTGTAGAAAAGCAGGACAATTTTGTTTTATTCATATTACTAGCTGTTGTAGGGCTTATCATTTTGTTTTGGTTTCTTAATAAAAAATCAAAGGAGATTGATGTAGATGAAGTTAAACCTCTAGAGCATGAAAAAAATCAAAACGGGACAAATACGGCAACAGGAAAAGATGTCAGGAAAGATGACTTGGTAAATAAAGTTCAAAATGATAAGAAGAAATCTCCACCGCCGCTTCCACATTCCATTCATTCAATAAAGGAATCTTCAAAGCCAAAATGTATCGGTTACAAGCCAATTAATTTATTTGAGCAGACAGAGCCACTAAACTTCCCGTATGTATTAATGCCCAAACCTAACTGCGTAATCAAGTTTCCTCAAAAGGGAAGAGGCGGTAGGAAAGGATACATGGAAGATAATTTCAAAGTTTATTTGACCAAGTATTTCAAAAGTGATTTTCAATTTTATGACGACAGATTTATTCTAGTCAAAGGAAGCAATAAACCATTTGAACCTGATTTCACATTGATTGATGAAAAAAGCGGAATAAATCTTTTTCTTGATGTTGAAATTGATGAACCTTATGAAGGCACTAATGACATTGCTAGCAGAAAGGCAACGCATTTTCGATATTCTGATACAAACAGAAATAACGCTTTCAAAAATCGTGGCTGGATTGTAATCCGATTTGCTGAGATCCAAGTCCATCAAAATCCTGATGAATGTTGCCTATTCGTTGCTGACGTAATTGCAAGTGTTCATCCTATATTTAAGACCCCAACTGGTTTACAAGGTAAAACCAAAGTCGTTTCAGTTCCTCAATGGACAAAGGAAGAAGCGGAAAAGATGTTAAGGGAAAGGTATCGAGAAAGATATTTAGGAATTGAAAGTTTCGGAGTAGTTATTGATGCAACCCGGTTGCAACCGCAAGAAAATGAACTTGGAGAGGAAACAGAAAAACTTGTTAAAGATGAGCCTCCTATAATCATACCAGCAAAACACGCAAGCGTTAATTCAAAACAGGATTTAATCGAATCAGCGATTACCAGCAATAAATTCATTTCTTTTAATTATGAAAATAATCCGAGAATTGTTAAACCAATTTATTTTGGTAATGGAATTTTGATTGCATATTGTTACATTAAAAATGTAGAGAAGAATTTTTCAATTGTGAGCATTATTAATCCTATCATTAAAGACAAACTATTTACTATATCTGAAACGGGGCCAAATTTAGGTCTTGAACGGATTGCGACAATTGTAAACACAGCTATCCAATACAGCAAATTTATTCGCATGAAATATACAAGATCTGCCTGGACAGCATATACTTTTGACTATGAAACAGGAGAAATAATTATTGCAGACCAAATTGAAGCGGAAGAAAGTATTCGCACAATAAGCAACATTCAATTTACTCTCAATCATCCGGGGATTAAGGAGCTTTGGTTTACACCAAATGAAACACATATAACTTCCTACTGTCATAAAAGAGAAGCTGAAAGAATGTTTCGTTTTGATAGGATTAGTGAAATAGCAATTCTTAATATTTAGTAAAAAGTAAATAATAACATCGTTTTTGGATGTTAGCAACAATATTACATTAATGTATGATTATTAGTAGAAATGTATTTAATTTGTGAAATATTTCATTAATGTAATGACTAAAAAAGCCACATTTGAGACGGAGATTGCCGATAAAATATTTTTTTCGGGAGAGTTCGCTCATTGGGCAAAGGCATATCTTAAAAATCCCGAAGCTAGAGGGATTTCTATGATGCTGAATAATCAATCTGCTCAAATCGAAAGGAATTCATTTACATACCGCAAAATGCACCATTGGTATAGTGAGGGTTTAATTGATGATAACCGCGAGGGAAACGAATGGAGGAGAGTTAGTGTCATGGATGCGATATGGCTTCATCTCATTCGTGAATTGCGCCAATGGGGTTTGTCATTGGAGCAGATAAAAAAAGCCAAGAAGAGTTTGTCTCAACACAGTGAGGAAACAAAATTAGCCATGCCTTTGCTTGAATACTGTGCCATGCTTGCACTTGCTCACAAAGTGCCTGTAATCTTAATAGTTTTTATTGATGGTTCTGCCGCCCCGCTTTCATATCTCGATTACAAGTTAAATTATCTCTCAGGTATCCCTGACCATATTAATATTAACATAAACCGTATCGTTCAACGGTTTTTTCCGAAGGAGAACTTATCTCCCTTCATTCCACTGGACTTTCATCTTACCCCAGAAGAATATGCATTGTTAGAATACATTAGCAGTGGCAGGTACGAACAGGTTACCATAACCTATAAAAACGGTAAGATGGATAAGCTGGAAGGATTGGAACGAATCGAAGCGACCAAAAAATTTGTTGAAATTGTCAAGGAACAGAATTATCAAAAGATTGAAGCGAATGTTCAAGATGGAAAAATAGTTTCCTATACAAGAAAAGTAAAAAGGAAAGTCTCTGAATAATGAGATTGAAACGCAAAACGGAAAAGGACTCCGACTGCCAGTACAAATCACGCTGTGACCGAAGAACTCGGAGCCGCGTGTATGGAAGGTCTGATGTTATCTATAGAAGAATGTAAAAAGCACTTAAATGTCAACGGCAATAATTACTCGGATGATGATGTCAAGCTCATCAGGGACTTAATGTATCAATTAGGGTATCTCGATTATATACTATTCAAAAAAAGACAAACCGCCAATGAAAAAAGCAATCATTTACACAAGAGTCAGCACGGACGAGCAAGCTGAAAAAGGTTACAGCTTACGCGACCAGAAAAATAAACTCGAAAAGTATTGTGCGGATAAAGGGTATGAAATTGTAAAGCATTTTCAAGACGACCATTCCGCAAAAACATTCAACCGACCAGAGTTTCAGAACCTTCTGGAATTTGTAAGGCGAAATAAAAGTTTGGTAAATAAGCTGGTAGTTATCAAATGGGACAGGTTTTCTAGAAGCATAGAGGCATCTTTTAGTATGATTACACAACTCAATCGGTATGGAATTGAAGTGGAAGCAATAGACCAACCCCTTGACGATTCTATTCCTGAAAACCTCCTTATGAAGGCATTTTATCTTGCCGCTCCGGAGGTTGAAAACGCAAGGCGTTCATTGAATACGATAAACGGAATGAGGAGAGCTAATAAGGAAGGAAGATGGGTTTCAACGCCACCGATGGGTTATAAAATGATACGTGATGAAAATAATAAGCCCATTCTTGCTTTGAATGAAAAAGCGGCTCTAATAGCAGAAGCATTTGAATTATATGCAAAGGGATGTTACGATATAAATGAAGTAAGATTAATGATGACGAAAAAGGGTTTGAAGTGTAGCCGGAATAACTTTTGGCTTATCATTCATAACCCTGTTTACTGTGGCAAGATTTTTATCAAGACTTGGAAAGATGAACCCGAACAACTGGTTAAAGGCATACATCCTGCTATTATTTCCGAAGAGTTATTCTATAAAGTGCAGGATATAGCGGATGGAAAGAAGAGAATCAAAGCAAAGCCGAGAAAGAAAAGGGAAGCATTTCCACTGCGTGGGTTACTGGTTTGTAGCAGGTGTGGTAAAAATCTAACAGCGAGTGCTAGTAAAGGTAATGGAGGCATATACCATTACTATCATTGTCAACCAGGATGTATTGAACGGCACAAAGCAGATGTAGCACACAATTCACTCAGCCAATGGCTCGATTCACTTTCCGTTAAACCAGAAATGGTTGCCTTGTATTTAAAAGTGATGGAGGACATCTTCAATACGCAGGAAGGTAACATAGATAAAGAGATTGCTCGTTTGAAATTGGAAATTTCGAAGCGCAATGAATTAGTGGAAAAAGTAGAAAGAAGGTTTATGGAAGATGAACTTGATTTAGATTCTTACAAGCGGCTCAAGAGTGCTTACCAAAGAGAAGAGTTTCAATTTAAAGGGCAGCTAAACGAACTTCAAACAACTGATTCAGGGTTTATGGAATATGCTAAATCCAGTTTCATTTTGTTAACGCATCTAAAAGAGGTGTATACAGAAGCTGATTTAGAATCGAAACAAAAATTGATTGGTTTGATATTCCCTGAAAAACTGATTTATGAAAATGGAGAATATCGAACCATTAAGGAGAGCGAAGTATTCCGGCTTTTCTTAAGCAAAAACGCAGGTTTAAGCGGCTTAAAACGAGAATGGGCCGGTAATTTTTCCGACCCATCCCAAAGGGTAGCCCGTACGAGAATCGAACTCGTGATTCCTCCGTGAAAGAGAGGCGTCTTAACCCCTTGACCAACGGGCCTAAAATTTTCAGGGAGGCAAAAATAATTTTATTTTCCCAGCAGGGAAATTTTACTTTCAAAATTCGACCGTGCACCTCACTTATTCCTGCACTGCTATAACCGAAATTTCAATATTCACATCTTTTGGAAGGCGCGATACCTGCACCGTTTCGCGGGCCGGGAACGCATCCTTAAAAAAAGAACCATACACCTCGTTTACGGCAGAAAAGTTATTCATATTAGTGAGGTAAATAGTGGTCTTAACAATGTTTGGATAATCCATTCCCGCTGCTTTTAAAATAGCCCCTATGTTTCGCATGACCTGGATGGTTTCTTCGTGTACATTATCAAGCGCCAGGTTGCCTGTTGAAGAATTAATGGCAATCTGTCCCGAAACAAAAAGGAACTTGCCTGTTTTTATTGCCTGGCTGTATGGCCCTATAGGGGTAGGGGCATCTTTTGTGTTAATGACTTCTTTCATATTCAGCTTTTTTTCAAAATTACAAATCAAAATTTATTCAGGTCTAAAATCTCTATCTTTGCAGCAACAAACTGTTCTTTAACATCATAATAAACTGTTCTGTCGTTCTCCTGCTTTGGCGGGAGAGAGGAAAGTCCGGGCAGCACAGAGCGCCATACTTCCTAACGGGAAGTCTTCCGCAGAAATGCGGGGGAAGAAAGTGCCACAGAAAATAACTACCCTTGTTTACAGGGGCAAAGGTGAAAACGCGAGGTAAAAGCTCACGGTTCCTGCAGGTGACTGCAGGAAAGGGTAAACCTTATGGGCTGAAAGGTCAAATAAGTTCCGGAATAAGCGGCTCGTTTAATCCGTCAACTGACGGAGCGGAACGGGTAGACCGAATGATGCTGCAAGCAATTGCAGTACAAGATAAATGACAGAAATCTTCCGTCAACTGACGGGGGATACAGAACCCGGCTTACAGGTTTGTTGTGAACTTTAACGCTCTCCGATTTATCGGGGGGCGTTTTTGGTTTAAGCAAAATTTATTTCTGATTTTCTCTTTTCAAGTCCTCAATGTAATCGCGCATCATATAATTAAGCTTTTTGAATGCCACCGTATTCTTGTCCACCGGAGAATCAAATTTAAACCAGGCAATAAGGCGTTCGTTGCTCAGATAAAACCTTTCGTAATCTATAGTGTCTTTGGTCTTTACATCGGCCCAGAGTTTCAGAGAAAAAATAAATTTCCCATCTTGAAAATACCATTCTCCGAGTTTCTCGGTTGCGGTGTCTTTGTAATAAGTAACAGCCATCTGCAGTTCACCTTTATTAAAATAGGAATTGCGGTAACCGGTAGAATCTTTAGACTTTTCTTTTTTCTGATAACTGTTAATGCTGTTTTTAATCTCATCTTTTATTTTATCAATAGCCGTAAGCTGCGCATCGTTTTGCGGAGGCGGATTGATATCCTGGGCATGTATACACTCTGTGAAAAGCAGGGTTATGGCTGCCGCTATGCAGTATTTTATCATTCTCAATTTTTATTACAATGCAAAAGTGCTAACTTAATTCGATATTAGTAATCACTACATGAAAACCCCTTACGAATTTACATTTTTTTGCACGAGAAAAATCTAAAAAAATCCCGCATCATCCGTCAATTGACAAATGATGCGGGAAGAATGAATACGCTTAGCGGGATGTTTTATTCTGCGAAACGCAGCAAATATTTATTGGTCTTCCCTGCTGCTTTGATTTCCTGCTCCTTGATTTTGCTGTGAGCGCGGCCTGCTTGATGAAGAAGTATTTTCCTCTTCTTCTTCTTCTTGATTTTCTTCACGCTCATCAGTATCTTCTACACTACCGGTTTTACCGGGCTTTGAAGAAGGGTCCTGGCGTTGCTGGCTGCCCGATTGCCAACCTTGACTTCCCGGTTGTTGCTTTGCCGAAGGGTTGTTAGGATCGGTTTCTCTCTTGTTACCTTGAGATTGTTGTGACCCGGTGCTCGATTGTTGATTGCGGGGGTCTTTTTGATTGTCTGACATTTGATTTTTGATTTAATGGGTTAATGATTATGTTTTCCGTAAAACTACATTGACGACTGAAGCATGTGGAAAGTTTTCGATGTTATACTATAAATACACTATGAATACCATAAAACCCACGATAGAAGTTGCAAAGATGAAACTGTCCTGTTTTTTTAGTTGGCGCAAAATTTCATTCAAAAAAAATGCTCCGCAGAATTCATAATTCGGTGAAGCATTTTCAAAGTGTAAAAGTAATTTTTTTTTGAATATCAAAAAACTATTGTACACTCTAAAAACTTCATTCAACGAAATTTTTTTTATTATTTTTACTTCATCAATAAACTTGTTAAAATTTAAAATCATGAAAACAAAAATTGCTATTCTATTGTTTGCAATCTCTTTATTACAGGTAAAATTATTCGCTCAAAAAATAGCAGCCGACAAAGTTCCGTCTGCAGTTGCAGGAGCAGTCAAAGCAAAATTTCCTGCTGCCACCGATGTGAAATGGGAAATGGAAAAGAAAAATGTGTACGAGGCCGTTTTCAAACTCAATGGCAATAATGTTTCTGCTAACTTTGATAGTGCAGGTAAATGGATGGAAACTGAAACCGAAATTAAGGTTTCGGATTTACCGGCTCCTGTTAATGCCACCCTGAAAAAGGACTTTACAGCTTATAAAGTTGCAGAAGCATCCAGGATTGAAAGTGTAAAACATGGAAATTGCTTTGAAGCTGAGATTGAAAAGGGCAAGGAGACTATTGACGTGCTGTTTTCCGCAGATGGAAAAGTTTTAAGCAAATCAAAAGAGAAGGAAGAAAAGGGAGAGAAAGAAAAAGAAAAGGACTAAATCCCGGTACCCGTATTCCAAAAATTCCCGATGGCAGAATATGGTTGAGTAAAAACTTGAGCATAACTTTGAAGGATATAAAGTTTTTGATTCGGGAATAATCTTAGCTTTACCCCCAGACATTTTATCTCCTGTATTATTCTTGCTGAAATATAAAGCCGACCTTAAAACACTTATTTTTCTTTCCCTCGCCACTGCAATTTTGTTTATTCAATGGAGCGTGGGTTTCAATTTTGTGCTGTATTTCTGCGCGCTTTATCTTGGCGTTTCGGTTGCTGTAATTGCACACAACCATAATCACGTGCCGATGTGGAAATCGGCTTTGCTGAACCACGTTACTGATTATTGGATAACACTTTTCTACGGCTTCCCCGCTTTTGCATGGACGCCCACGCATAACAAGAACCATCACAAATTTAATAACCGCACAGGCGACTATACCATTACCTATCGCCTTAGCGAAGCAAATAATATTCTTACGCTGCTAAGCTATCCGTCTGTCAGCAGCTACTTTCAGCAAAGCCCTATCATGATTCATCTTAAAAATTTATGGGCAAATAAAAGGACAGATTTTTTTCTCGCCATTTGCCAATACCTGGCACTGGGAATTTTTATCTGCATTGCCTTATACATAGACTGGCGAAAGGCATTGCTCTATATTGTAATACCGCAGCAGTTCGCACTTTTCACCGTCATGGTGTTTAATTACATTCAGCATGTTCATGCTGACGAGGAATCAGAATTCAATCACTCGCGGAATTTTGTGAGCCGCTTCACCAATTTCATGATGTTTAATAACGGGTATCACACGGCGCACCATCACAGGGCAAGCACGCACTGGAGCAAGCTGCCCGAAGCGCATGCAAAAATCAAACATCTCATTGCGCCTCATCTCAACGAAGGGTTGATATGGGCTTACCTTTTTAAGGCATACATCGCTGCGCCTTTTGTTTCCAGGTTTCGAACCATCTCCCTGCGGCTTACGCGCAAAGCAAAAGAGGAGAAACTAAAAATAGTTAAAGAGCAGGCAGAGCCTGTTACCCAAGACTCGCTTTCTTCAGTTTAGAAAAAAGTTTTCGGCTATACGGTTTCCGCAACGGGCTCTTCCGCTTTCCGGAACTTATATTTTTCTCCCAGAATTTTAGCACCGATAAAACGCGTGCGGTCGAATGTGTTAAGATTTTTGCGGCATACAATCTGGTACGCTGTAGAGCTTCCCTGTATGGTTATGTAAATGCTCCACCCCAGGAAAATCTGGTAGATGCGGAAAATTCTTTCTCCATATTTTTCCAAAACTTTTTCCTTGTTGCTCATCCAGTTCTTGTACCAGTATTCAATGGTTTTGGAGTAATGAATCCCGATATTTTCTATACTGTGAATTTCAAAACCGGTACGCTCAATATTTTTTAAGTCCCAATTCAAAGGCATGCTTGCATCGGCGCCGGAGAAAATATATTCATTCATAAATAATCCCCATACCAAATCTTCGTGGATAGGACCGGTGAACAGACTGTCGCGCTCGCGCAAGCCGGCAATCTGTAAATAAAATATGCCGTCATCCTTCAGCAGGTTGTAACACTGCTTCATAAACTTTCTGAAATTTTTTACTCCCACATGCTCCGCCATTTCAAGACATGTGACCTTATCGTATTTTTTATTCTTCGGAATATCACGGTAATCCATTCTCCACACGCGGGCGCTGTCTTCAACTCCGTTATCATGAATCTGCTTCATTCCCCAATCAACACCTGCCTGCGCAATAGTAACTCCTGTGGTATCTGCGCCATAATGTTTTGCCATGTGCGCAACCAATGTTCCCCAGCCGCAGCCAATGTCAAGCAATGTCTCGCCCTGCTTCAGTTGTATCTTCTGCGCTATCAGGTTCATTTTATTTTCCTGCGCTTCCTCCAGCGATTCATTTCCCGTAAGGAAATAACAGCTTGTGTAAATCATCTTCGGTCCTAAAAACCAATTGAACAAATCGTTCTTGTTGTCGTAGTGGCCTCTCACTATGCGTTCATCCTGTTTCTTTGAATGGCTAAGAACTTCGGGCAGGAAACGGGAGATTAAAAATTTATAGTGATGCCCAACAAACTGGTATGTGAATATCTCCTCTTTGTGCCGCAGCATCTCTTTGAAGTCAATATTAATGTTGATGTTTCCATTAATATAGTCCTCAATAAAATCGCCAATGGCAACTTTATTTTTTTGATAGCGGGATGAAACGCGTGTATTCTTTACTTCAACGAAGTCGGAGATTTTCATGTGGGTTTATTTTTGGGTAAATGTATGGGAAAGAAATTAAACGGGAATATAAATAGGTTTCCGCCTGTTTAACAGGTATCTTCGGAAAAATATCTAAAACAAAACCAATGACACAAACTGAGCTTGTAAAAAAAGGGCTGGAAAACCAGCTTGTATTTTTTTCTTACGAGGGAAGAGAGCTGAGAGGATTTATTTCAAACTCTGTTCCCAAAAAAGAAAAAGTACTTGAATCGCACTGGCATTATATTCCAAATCATACGCGGAAAACATGGGCCGCTGCCAATGCTGAGCAAAAAAAGCTTATTGTCGATGTTGAAATAATTGACATTGATAAAATTATGTGGTGCGTGGCGCTGCGGTAAGAAAATTACGAAGTAAGATTCTATGGACTTACAAATAGGACAGTTCACAAAAGCAGTGCGCGGTTAGTTGCGGCTTTTATTCTTTTTTATACTTTGGCTGGACTAACATTTAAAAAAATCAACCATGCCAAACATTCACATCAATATGCTTGCGGTACTCATAGCAGTAGTCGCAAATTTTATTCTTGGTTTTCTCTGGTACACTCCGCTTTTCGGCAAAGCGTGGGCAAAGGAGATGGGTATTAACACAGACCAAAAGCCACCTGCCAGCGCATTAGCCAAAGGAATGATTTTTATGGTGATTGGAAATTTTCTGATGGCTTATGTTTTTGCCCACAACATGGCGGTTTGGAATCCTCTGACTTGGGGACAACCAGCCTCCACCATGTCCACCACGGGAACGGCGGGCAGTGCTGCCTTTTTTACCTGGCTCGGATTTTATTTTCCGGGTGAACTGGGAAGGGTAGCATGGGAGCAAAAATCGTGGAAGCTATTCTTTATCAATAGCGGCTATCATTTTCTTATGTTGCTGGTAGCGGCAATGATTCTTGCTCATATGTACTAGTAGAAAACTTTTGCAATTTTAAAACCCCTTCCGGGAATTTCTGAGGGGGTTTTATTTTTTTGGAAAAACATCGTGTCAAAAAGTATTTTTACATTCCTCAATAAAACATAATGGACAATAAAATAATTGGTTTATCAGCATTAATTATTGCATCATTTATAATCATTGCCATATTCGGAAGAAAGCAGCGGAACAGAAAAACTAAAATATGGATGCTCGTGCTGGCAGATGTTTTATTCAGTGTTTTCTTTATGTTCTATCACGATGATGAGAGCAAAGAAATTATTCTTATTGCATTCATTATTGTATTAAACATACTGGCGATAAGAAAAATCATAATCAGTCAAACGCAAGACCAGGAAAAATACAATGCATGGCACGATGACCCTGCAAACTGGAAGCTGGGTGTATTTTATTTTAATCCAAAAGACAATCGAATTTTTCCACCAAAGAAAATTGAAAGCTTTGGATGGACGGTGAATTTCGCTAACCCGTTTTCTATTTTGGCGCCGATTGGAATTATACTTTTAATATTCGCGCTGAAAAGTATGATGAGTTAATTCATCCCCAACTAACTGAACTAATTCTTTTTTTCAGTCATCGATTCAAATATATATTCCAGGTTATCGGGCATAAGCTGCTTGGCAATAATTTTATTGTTTGCATCGAGCACAAAAACAGCGGGCGTATCGGTATAGAAGTATTTTTTAAGATAGCCGCTCTCGAATTGAGGGTCAATAACATTAACCCAATCGAGTTGAAGATTTTTGATAAAGTTGTGCCATTTGTCGTAATCCCGCTCTACGTTGAGCGCGTAAACTTCCAGGCCTTTTGTTTTCCATTTATCATAAAGAACTTTCAGCTTGGGAGTTTCTTTCTGGCAATGCTCGCAATCGGGGTTATAGAGGTAAAGAACCTTGATTGGTTTTTTAATGCTGTACAGATTTACATATTCACCTTGCTCATTTTTGCAATTCAAATCCTGCGCGGTGGCGCCCACTAAGCTTGGCCTCATCAAATCGCTCATCATCCTTGCGCGTATCACCGTTACCGAGTCAGCCCAGTATGCTTTTTCGCGGGTGAAATAATTATCAACCGTATAGCAGAAAATTTTGTCGCCCCCTAAAACCTTGGGCTTCTCATAGGTGAGCATCAAATAATTTACCGTGAAGTTGAATACTTCTTTGTTGCCCTTGTCCGTTTTCCCGAGAATAAATTTCACACCATCCATAAGCGAATCTCCATGCTGGTAAAACATGGTGTTCAGATATTTGGTAAGCTTGTTATGATAGACAGGAGTACGCAGCAACCGCACATCGTTGAAATCATAATTATTCCAGAACGCATTTCTTATTAATATAGTTTGTGCCAGCGTATCCAAATCTCCGTTGGGTTTTTTAGGATACTGCAGCTTTGGGTTTTGTCCGGCAACTTTAAAGGCGACAAAAAAAGAACCTGCATATTCTTCCTGGTATTCTTTAACGACCGCTGCTTTATCATCAATCAGTTTAAGCAGCTCATTATTCAAGGCATCGTACTCCTTCGAGCCGGGCGATGTCTTTTCCATATCTTTTTTGATTCTGTTTTGTTTTAAAGCGAGGTCGGTTTCGTAAGCTCGGTTCATATAATAAATTCTGTTTTCGGCAGAGTTTGTTTCAATGTGGTTGGCGTCTGCCTTATCGGAGTGAATAAATATTTTCTGATTTCTGTCGAGCAGAAAAGGCAGCTTGGAATTGTCACTGTAAACGGCATTGTATAAACCTTCGGGATAGCGCTGCGGGTTTTTGAAAACAACTTTTCCTGTCGAGTCGGCCTGCGCAGAATCTTTAATTAAGTTTTGGTCGCCGTAAACACCAAAGAGGTACACATTTCCAGCCGCGGCCCCTTTGAGTATTATTTCAATCTCTGCGTCTTTTGTGTACGGCTCAAAGAATTTTTCACCGCTGGTTTGCGAGTAAGAGACTGTAAAGAAAAAAGAGAAAATAATTAAGACAAAGAGATATCTTTTACTCATAAACAGGATTCATTCGGAGCAGCTATAATGCGACAAAATTATTAATGTAATATGAACGAAGCGCCTGCCGCCAAAAGGCGAGGCAGGTTCAACAGAATGATAAAATAGGAGGGAGAATTGCCTTAAAGTTTAAATGCTGCCCCAAGCGTAACATAGGAAATTCCATAGCCCAACTCGACAAACCCGGCTACACGCTCAGTAAAGAAATACCGCCCGCCTACATAGAGCGTGAACCCGACTCCGCTGCTGTAAGAAACATTATTATAAAGATAATCATACGTGGGGTCGCTGGAAGTATATTTAAAGTTAAGAATATTATAGGAAAGCATTACTCCCCCATATAAATCTACCTTCTTATCGGTAATGCCGTTGTAGTGATATGCGCTTCGCAAACCTATTACTGTATAATTCCATTTGTATCTCCACGTATAGTTATATCCTCTTCCTTCATACGTATAACTTTTAATTCCAACGTAACCGCCTAAGCTTATTACACCGGGTCCGCCAACGTCCCAGTTACCATGTTCAAATTGCAGGCTGATACCGGGCGTTTGGGAGCTGTAGACATAAGAGCCAAAAGTGCCGCCAAGACCTAAGCCCACGCTTAGCACATTGTCGCCTTTTTCAAATGCATGGGAAGTTGACGTCTCCTGTGCATTCGAATTCATTGAGTTTACGCACAGCCCTGTAATTAGGCAAAGAGCGATAGTTTTATGTTTCATGTTAGGAATTTTTTTGGTAATGCAATATTGCTAAATGTTCAGCAAAGATAAAATGAAAAATATTTGCGAAGCAAGTTCAGCCTGACAAGAATAGGGTAGGTGGGGCGGAGCTTAACTTGAAAGGGAAAGTTTGAACACAGACATAGTTGTCCAATGATTGGACTCATGCCTGCCCGCCAATGCAATTGCTTGTGAAGTGGCGACAGGAATGAAGCTGTCGCCCGGCAATTACATATCTGACGGTTGTAAAATACTTACACGATTTCCCTCAGTGTCAGTGAAGGAAACATATTGACCGATGCCGGGAATTTCTACAGGGTCGCCCTGCACTTTTCCGCCTGCATCAGAAATTTTTTTCATGGCATCTTTTACATTATCAACGGCAATAACAACAGAAGGATTTTGGGCTCCTCCGGCTCCTTTGGGAAAGAAGCCGCCATTGATGGTGCCGGGCGTTTTCACCATTCTGTTCTCATCGGTTTCTGTGGTAGCGGCAGTAACATAGTCGCCCATTTCACTGCCCATCTTTTGCATCTGCCAGCCAAATGCTTTAGAATAAAAATTTGCAAGACGCTGCTGGTCTTCATACGGCATTTCAAAATGCACTACGGGATTTGGTTTCATTTTTTATAGAATTAAATTATTGTCATAAAATTAAGGAAAAGTTACGGAATTTTTAATGAACTATTTAAAAAAAACTGCCTGCCTCAGGTGAACGCGAAGCGTGAGATTGACAAAATGTAAACAGGAATCAATTTTTTAAAATCACACTTTCAGGTATAAGTGCTGAAGCAACTTCTTTCGAAGACATACTCTTCTTCTTTTTTATAATGCGGTGTAACAGGAATTTTTCTATGGCTTTATTAATAGGGCTCAGCGAAAAGATAATCGCCATTTTTACCAGCATGGAAAGCCAGTAACTGTTTTGGGGCACTATCTTCAAAGCAAAATGCAGTATGGAGTCTTCCAAAATAAACAGGATGATGGCAATGGTAAACGTAATGGCACGAGCCGTTCTGCTGACGCGCGTTCGGGTTAATTCGTCAATGGTTTCCTGCAGCTCTGTGTTCTTCCGCTCTATTTCTTCCTTTTGCTTTTTGATAATGATATTTTCCTTCCTGGTCTGCTCCGCTGCGAATATCAGCTGCACATTTTTCACCTTCCTGGCATTGTCTTCCGCTTCCACTTCGTCATGAAGCTCATGATATTTCTTATAATGAAAAAGGCTTTGCTGCAAATCGTTTTGCTGCTCATAGATTTCAGACAGCAACTGGTGAATACGGTAGATTTTTACCTTCACCTTTATCTGCTCTGCCATCTTCATCCCTTTCTCTAACATGTGCAACGCATCTCCGAGCCGCGACTGCTTTATATAAATATCTCCGAGCGTAATACAGCTGGTGGTTGCACCGCTGAAAAAATTATTCTTTTCGCGAATAGCCAGTGCACGCAGATGGCATTGCTCTGCCTGGTCATACTCCCCGGTAACGTTGTAATAATTTCCCAGCTCACTCAGCGAGTTGCATATAGACATCGGATGATTGTTCTTTTCTGCCAATGCCATGGCTTCTTCAAAATGCTGTTTGGCTTCAGCCGGTTTGTTCTGCGCCATACACATTTTGCCCATGCCGTGCAGCGCGTAAATATCCCAGTAAAAACTAAACCACTTCTCCGGCATCGCCAGCATAGACTCGTAAAGCTTCGAGGCTTCATCGTAATGTTTTTGCTCAAGGTATATGTTGGCCAGCGTCACGCCCATCGCCATGGTATATAGCTGGAACCGCTCCGAAGTTTTCAATTGCTCATAAGCAGCCCATATCAGCTTCAGCGGAAGGTCTACATTGCCCATAGTGCGGTAAATACTGCCCTGTACTCCTGTGCAAATCGCAGCGCCATTCTTATCGTTATACTCCTCAAAAAGATTTTTAGACTCTGTCAGCAGCGGAAGCGCCTCTTCATATCGCTCGCTATAAAAAAGAAAAAAGCCATGCATCAGCCGCGCATAACAGTACAACAGCGGTTTGTCTGCTGCATGCTGCCACGCCAGCTCATTTACTTTTTTCGAAAATTCTTCCTGCTCGTCTCTTGTGGAAAAAGGAAACGTCTCCAGGATAGCCAGGATGTGCTTGCTCACATCTTCCCGGGTACAGGTTTTTAATTCAGCAAGCTGATAGTTGAAATTTTCTCCTGGCGATAGCATTGGACAAATGTAATTTTTTCTTTTTCTCTTATTTGAAGCCCAACATTCCTGCCTGCCTTTGCGTTTTGGCTTGCGCGTTGGCAGGCAGGCAGGAAACAATGCCCAACTTTGGGGGATAGGCTTTATTTCTGAATTTACGCTTAGCTTTGGGACAAATAAATTCACATTGCACATAAAATGATGGAAGAAAAAAAACAATTTCATCTCGTTAGCTACACTCCGCTGATTCTGATTATAATTTTCGGGATATTTATTTTTTTTGAGCTATACTCGTTTATTGATGCGGTTCTCGGGTCCATCATTCTTTATGTGCTTTTGCGCCCGCTCATGACATTGCTTATCGTTAAAAGGAAATGGAAAACCGGATGGGCTGCTATTACACTGATGTTTGGTTCTTTCGTTGCCGTTTTGGTGCCGGTATTCGGCTTCAGTTACCTGCTCGTTTCAAAACTTTCACTTTTGTCCGGTGATTCATCGTTTCTTGTTCAGGCAGTAAAAACATTAGATGAAAAAATTTATTCTCTTTTTAATATCAGGATTCTTTCCGCTGAAAACCTTGCTGACTTCCAGAAGAAAGCAACTGATTTTATTTCCGGTTTCCTCGGAGAAACGCTTTCCGTCCTTGCCGACGTGGGCATCATGTACCTGCTTCTTTATTATATGCTCGTCAACACCGGCAAGCTCGAAGAAGAAATAAGCAGTCATCTTCCTTTAAGCAGGGAAAGCATCAACATGTTCTCTGAAGAATTAAGAAAACAGACATACTCAAACGCCATTGGCGCACCGGCGATGGCACTTGTGCAGGGAGTATTTGCATGGCTCGGTTATTTAATTTTTGGTTTGCAGGATGCTTTTTTCTGGGGCATGATGACAGGATTTTTTTCTTTCATCCCCATTGCCGGAAGCACCCTTATCTGGCTGCCTGCAGGGCTTTACCAATATAGTTCAGGAATGCACTGGCAGGGAATTGCAATTTGCATTTACGGCATTCTTGTAATTGGAACCGTTGATAATGTCTTCCGGTTTGTCTTTCAAAAGAAGTTTGCCAATGTTCATCCACTTATTACAGTATTCGGAGTTATTATAGGATTGAAAGTTTTCGGAGTACCCGGACTTATTTTCGGCCCTCTGCTTATGTCCTGGTTTTTAATTCTTATCCGCATTTACAAGAGAGACCACGAAGCAGGAAAATAAAATGCGAAGGCGCGGCTTCATTGCCCGTTGAAACTAATCTGGCTCAAAAGCCCCGCAGTGGAATGCAGAATTAAGAATTGAGACCTGCCTGCCATTGCTGTTGGCTTGCGTGTTGGCAAGCAGGATTGGAAGCGCGAAGCTGCGCCTAACGGCGCATCTCAGGGAAGATGGCTACATTCGTTTCCTCAATTTCGGCTTCGAATAAGATGATTTTAATAATCGCGTGCTATGGAATTCAAACATGAATTCATAAAAATTGAAAAGGAACGGTTCGTTACCTTCCTGGATGCGCTCATGGCCATTATCATGACCATTATGGTTTTGGAAATCAAAATACCCGATGTTGAAACCCTCACCGATGAAACGCTCCGGCATGAGCTGCGCAAAGCCGTCACTCCTCTCATCGGCTTCTTTGTTTCATTCGGCACGCTTACCATGATCTGGCTCTCTCATAATGATTTGATGAGAGACATCAAAGGCATAACCAAACAATTTGCCCTTCTTAATTTCTTATTGATCCTGGCTATGGCCCTTGTGCCTTTTTCTACTGCGCTGGGATGGGGCTATTCAAAAACTTCTCTAGCCGTGTTCATTTATGCGCTCAATATCTTTCTCCTCAGTGCAGCCTTCTCCATCTTATATGGGTTCTCTATAGTTAAAAAGCTAATACCTGTCACGGCTTCTCAATACAACAGGGCAAAAATGATTGTTTCGTTTTCGGGTATGGCTTTATTGGTGATCGCCATGTTCCTCTCCTTTGTGAATCCCGACTTATCGTTGTCTTTAACAGCTTTAATTCCGTTGGCACACACCGTGCTCACCGTTTTTGCTTATAAGTTTAAGAGCTGAAGCGAAAGGGAGCACCCTCCCATAGAATGTCATGCTGTGCGTTACACTAAAGGAATACTGACCTTCGTCAGCATGACAAATGGATTGGTTACGCGAAGGCGATGCTTCATTGCCCGTTGAAATTAATCTGGCTCAAAAGCCCGGCAGAGAAATGCGGAATTAAGAATTAAGAATTGGAAGCGCGAAGCTATCCGCAACAGGGGATTACAAATCCTACGGAGCAGAGAAAGTTTACAGAATGGAATTATCTACAATATTTATCAATGTATTCATTTGAAGATTTATCGCCTTTTTTTATTGCTTCTCTCCAATCATCGCACGCTTCATTGGTATTTCCCAATGAATAATGTGCAATTCCCCTAGCTGAATATGCAATTTTAACTGATTCATCAATAGTTTCTCTCAATCGCCATGGTGCATATAAAACTAAGTGAATGGGTTGCGAGGACAATAGGATTACTTTATCAGCATCCCGCAATGCAAGCGCGTAGTCATGAATCATAGTTCTACATAGAGCTCGCATTGCATAAGTTTCTAACACCATCTCGTTATTATCATCATCACACAGTTTGATTACATTGGTAAAATAATTAATTGCTCTTTCCGGTTGTGTCTCGGCTACTGCCATACCGTCATCAAAGTCATATTTAGCTGATTTAATTGAATCTAATTTTCCTTTGGAACTTAATGCGAATGCAAGCGAATCAGCACGCAATACATTCTTTTTATGTATTTCTTCGGGAGTGAGTTGCTGGCTATAAGCAACTCGTATACAAAGCAAAAGGACAGTTAAATTTTTCACAGTCAACATTTCATGAGCAAATGTATTATTTGTAATTGAAGTGTAGATAATTGACCAAGAATTTAAATAGAATAACTAAACAAATATCTCTTGTACCTCAGGAAAAGTTTCTTTATAAGCCTTGCGTATGTCATGTATAATATATTCGGGTAGTTCACCTTTATCATCTCTGATTTGAAAGAAGTAAAAAGAATTACGGTCGCCCGTAGTGATAATATACTCACTTAGTGAAGCGGGTGGTTTTTCAGTTAGAATAGAAATTTTGTCCTTCAGAAAATCCTTATACTTTTCGTCAAGAGTTTTTATTTTTAAATCTAAGATTGCATTCCTTTTTCTGAGTTCCTGGTCTCCATAAAACTCTGACATTCTTTTTTCTTTTTCTTCTTGTGATTCCATGATTATTATCTATTTAATAGCAAAAATAATTATAGTTTACTTGTTCTGTTCTTCTTTGCAAAATTAATTCAATATACTCACAATGGACTTCCCATCGCTGACAGTTAATCCCTAATGCAGCGAGCTCCAGCGAGCCCCGAGTAAAGTTAATAAATTTATGTCAGAAATTGTGCATAACCAGGCCGGCATTTTTATTAAATCATCATAAATGGATTCTTAACTTTGAATAAAACTTAGGGCCATGAAAAAGATTTCCGCACTATTATTCTTTGCAGGGACGTTCTTGTTCGCGAAAGCACAATATGGAACTATAAATAGTATGACCGTGATTCCATCGAATCCGACTACATTTGATACGGTTAAATTAATTGCTGACGTTACCGTGGGATATTCGTCTTGTTGGCTGGTAAATAATAATTTTTCATTGCTCTCACCAGGGAACTATATGGTGGATGGATATTACTGTATGGGAATGCTGGCTGCTCTGTGTAATTCAACTGATACTTTTACACTGGGAGTTCTGCCTGCCGGGACAAATAATATTTACATGACGCTTCGTTCTGCACAGAACACAGGACCTGATCCGTGTACAGTATTTTCTCCACTCGATACAGATGTGGTGCAGATTTTTATTTCCACATCTACGGGAATCTCACGGGATGAAAAAATCTCTGTTCAGATTATACGCATGGATGATGATGGGTTTGTCATCAAAGGCGCTGAAAGGATACGAGGCAGTAAAGATTTCGCTTTGTTTTCTATTACGGGCAGAATGGTTTTCAATAAAACTTTGCCTGAAGGAGAAAATAAAATCAATCCCACGCTTTCACCCGGAATTTATTTTTACCGCTTGCGTGCAGCCAATGATTTCTATTACGGAAAAGTATTCTCATATTGAGAAATAATAAAAAAATCGTTAATGGTACGGTGTTTGAAATAACCCGCCCAACATCCTGATTTGTGCCAGCTCAACAAAAAAAAATTCAGCATCTGTTTCTACGTGCAGGCTTCGGTGAAATGCCGGCTATAATACGACAGAAACAAAATCTTTCTCTTCAACAAAATGTTGATGAGCTTTTCCGCGACTCCGAAAAAATTGAAGACATCGACTTGATTCCTTCTCCGCTGGAAGGCGATGCGGACGCAAGTAACATGCGTATTCTCCGGATGCTTATCCGCTCGCGTGAGGAAGTGCAGAAGTTGAATTTTCATTGGCTTTACCGCATGACGGTGACCAAAGCTTCACTTCGGGAAAAGATGACGTTATTCTGGCACAATCATTTTGCAACCAGTGTTCCATTTGCTTACCTCATGCAGCAGCAGAATAACATGCTGCGAAAACATGCGCTTGGAAAATTCAGCGATATGCTGGGCGCTGTTTCCAAAGACCCGGCAGTGATGCTTTACCTGAACAGCCAGGAGAATACCAAAGATGCTCCCAATGAAAATTTTGCGCGCGAAGTGATGGAACTTTTTACGCTTGGCATCGGCAACTATACAGAGCACGATATTAAGGAAGGCGCACGCGCATTTACCGGCTGGAGAATAAACCGTAAAGGTGAATTTACACTCAACGCAAACTTACACGATGACGGTGAAAAAAGTTTTTTAGGGCGTAAAGGGAATTTTAACGGAGATGATATCATCAATATTCTCCTCGAACAAAAACAAACAGCACAGCATATCACAACAAAAGTTTATTATGAATTTGTAAATGAAAAAATAAACCAGGGCAGGGTAGAAGAGCTGGCAAATGATTTTCTTAACTCCGGTTATGACATAGCAAAACTGATGCACGCAATTTTTTCTTCCGACTGGTTTTATGACGAGGAAAATATAGGAGCAAAAATTATGTCGCCCTCAGAGCTGATTGTCCGTTACGCCAAGTTGGTGAATATGGAATTTGAAAAAGAGGAAGCATTGCTGGGTGTACAGAAAATTCTCGGGCAGACCTTGTTTTTCCCTCCCAACGTTGCAGGATGGAAAGGCGGCAATGCATGGATTGACAGTGCTTCACTGATGGTGCGCCTTAACATGGCTCGTATGATTCTGAACGGAAGCAGCGATGAATACCGCCCCAAGCCGGAGTTTGAGGATGCGGCTCAATATGGTTCGGATAAAAAGCGCCAGGTAAAAGTTAAATCGGACTGGACAGCGCTTGTAAATTGGTTCGGCGGTGCTGATGACCAAGACCTTTTGAAAGAAATTACAGATTCTTTTATCCAGTGCAATATGCAGCAGGTTGATATTGATATTATTTCCAATGCTGATAATTCTTCCCGAATGAAATATGTTTCAGGTCTTATTGCTAATGTAATGTCGCTTCCCGAATTTCAACTGATATAGATATGAAAAATTCAAGGAGAGATTTTCTAAAAACATCAGCACTTGCATCTGCTTCCTTGCTGATGCCGAAGTTTTTGTTTGCCGGAGCAGGAAACAATCCATTAAGTAATGGAAAAAAGCTGGTGGTGATTCAGTTTTCGGGTGGTAATGACGGATTGAATTGTGTGATTCCGTTCCGCACGGATACATATTATGAGTCCCGTCCGGACATTGCAATTTTTCGTGATGAAGTTTTACGAATAAGAGATGATGCCGGACTGCATCCAAACCTTCCGGGACTTGCTGACCTTTATCATGACGGACATCTTGCTATTGTAAATACAGTCGGCTATCCTAATCCCGACCGTTCGCATTTCCGTTCCATGGATATCTGGCAAAGTGCCAGCGGCAGCAATGAATATCTTGAAACGGGATGGATTGGCAGAACGCTGGATTCCACCTGCAATAACAAATGCACAACGCCTCATTCCGCTGTCGAGCTGGACGATACATTAAGTCTTGCTTTGAAAGGAAAAAACCTGAAAGGGCTTGCATTCCGCAACCCTCAAGTGTTGTATGAGACTACCCGTCAGCCGTTGCTAAAGAAGATAGCAGAAGAAAACAATTCAGCAAACAATGTAAGCACAATTGATTTCCTTCATAAGACATTAACTGATACTATGCATTCAGCAGAATATTTATACAGCCAATCGAAAATTTATTCTTCAAAGGGCATGTATCCCAATGAATATTTTGCAAAACAGATGCGCACTATAGCCGAGCTGATTATTTCCGGAAGCGAAACCTCGGTCTATTATGTTTCTCTCAGCGGGTTCGATACACATGTTTTACAGAAGGGTGCGCATAGCAAGTTACTGAAATTATATAGCGACACACTGAAAGTTTTCTGCAACGACCTGAAAACAAATGGCCGCTTTAACGAAACAATGATTCTGACTTTTTCTGAATTCGGAAGACGTGTAAAGCAGAACGGAGGCCAAGGCACGGACCACGGAACAGCTAACGTTGTTTTCATAGCGGGCGGAGGTTTACGTAAACCCGGCCTTCAAAATAATGTACCCGACTTGCAGAACCTGGTTGACGGTGATTTAGTTCACACCGTTGATTTCAGAAGTGTGTATGCTACGATACTGCAGAACTGGCTTAATGCAGATGCGGACTTAGTTCTTAACGGAGCATTTCCTAAAATGGATTTTGCATAAGCAAATCATTCGCCTTGCATAAATTTTTTCCTGGTAATAAAAACAAGCAATCCAATAACCACCAGGCCAAAAGCTGTAGCGAGCAGTTTAAGATTTCCGGTATTCTTTTTTAAAACATCATTGGTGGAAGTGAGTGTGCTCACCCGTTTATTTAAAGCATCTACAGCGCTCTGAAGATTCTCTACACGCTCGTTGCAGCTTAACAGCTCATAGTTCATATTTACTTTCTCATACACTTTAAAATCAACTACACGGTTCAGTACGCTGATGATGCGGTTATCCGATTCAATAATATCCCTCAGCACTTCATTGCTTCTTTGTATATCTTGCTTTGATTTCCCTCCGAAAAAACCGCTGCGTTTTTTCAGCGAAGCGGAATAGGCATCAAACTTTTTTTTGCGTTCATCCAAAAGTTTGTGAAGTTCTTCGCGGTCGGCAGTTCTGTCTTGCGGCAGAACCGTTGTGGCTGACAATGAAAATGTCAGCGCTAAAAGAAATATTTTTTTCATAGTAAAGTTAATTCGCGCTCACGATAGCAGGCGTGCCGTCTCCGTTCCTGGAAACAAGATGCTTGCGTTCCCCGATTTGCTGCCGCCACATGGCATAATATAAACCTTTCAAGTCAAGCAATTCCCTGTGATTACCGCTCTCAATAATCTTTCCTTTTTCGAGCACGCAAATCCTGTCGGCATGCATGATGGTGGAAAGACGGTGAGCAATAAGAATCGTCAGGTGCTCCTTATGTTCTGAAAGTGTGCGAATGGTTTCAGTGATTTCTTCTTCGGTAAGGGAGTCGAGGGATGATGTCGCTTCATCAAAAACAATAATGCGCGGCTTGCGGAGCAGTGCACGTGCAATGGATAAACGTTGCTTTTCTCCTCCCGATACTTTTATTCCGCCTTCACCAATGATAGTATCGAGCCCTTTGTCTGCACGTGCAAGCAGAGGCTGGCAGGCGGCTTGCTGCAATACTTCCAGGCATTCTTTATCGGTTGCTTTAGGATTAACGAACAAAAGATTTTCACGAATAGTTCCGGAAAATAACTGCGTGTCCTGTGTTACAAACCCGATTTGCTCCCGCAGTTTGTCAAGGTCAACATCATCATAGCTGATGTTGTTATAAAGAATATTACCGCTCATGGGACGGTATAATCCCACCAGCAATTTTACGAGCGTGGTTTTTCCTGCACCCGAAGGTCCCACAAATGCAACCGTTTCGCCTAACTTAATATCAAAGCTGATATCGTCTATGGCATTTACATTTCCGGTCAGGTGTTTGAAATAAACATGTTCAAACTCCAATTCATTTATCAATCCGACTTCTTTAGGATTTGCAGGACGCGGCTCATGAGGGGTTTTCAGGATGTCATCAAAATTTTTGAGAGATACTTCCGCCTCGCGATACGTATTGATAATAGAACCCAATTCCTGCAGCGGGCCGAAAATGAAAAACGAATAAATGAACAATGAAAAATACTGACCGAATGTGAGCTTATGAGTGAAAACCAGGTACAACATAAAAAACAAAAGCGCATTGCGGAGCAGGTTAACAGAAGTACCCTGCACAAAGCTTAGCGACCTTATATACCGTACTTTCTTCAGCTCCAGCTTCAGAATTTTTTTTGTGGCATTGTTAAGGCGTGTAATCTCTTGCTGGGACAATCCCAGGCTTTTGACCAGCTCTATGTTTCTTAAAGATTCAGTGGTGCTGCCCGCAAGAGCAGTCGTTTCTTTTACAATCACTTTCTGCACCCGCTTTATTTTTTTACTCAGCACTAAACTTAATGTGCCAAGCAGCGGAATAATTGAAAAATATGCCGGTGCGATTACCCAGTAAACCGTAATAGAATAAACGGTAACGAAAATAATTCCTATCAGTGTAGTGAAAAGAACGTTAATCATTGCGCTCATCAGCTTCTCCGTATCGGTACGTACTTTCTGCAGCTTGCCCAGGGTTTCCCCGCTGCGCTGGTCTTCAAAAACCTGGTAAGGAAGCTGAAGCGAATGTTGTAATCCGTCAGCGTAAATCTGCGCACCCAGCCGCTGCGTAATCACATTAAGATAATAGTCCTGGAAATTTTTTGCCACCCGCGAAATGAATGCAACACCCATTGCTGCAAGCAGTAACAATCCTGCTCCCTGCATGAATTCATTTACAGTGTACAATTCGGGCTTAGTAGCATACTTGTCAATAACGATGCGGAATATCCATGGATCCAGGAGAGAAAATACCTGGTTAACGGATGCAAGAACCAGCGTTAGAATCACCAGCCCGCGGTATTGTTTCAGATAATTAAAGAGAAGTTTCATTGAATCCTCAGCAAAAGTTTTCCAATTTTGTATGTCAGTTTTTTGTTAAAAACTCCCGCAAAGGTAGCTCAATCAGCCGTAAATTTGTTTCATCAATTAAAAACAAATAAAAATGACCAACAAAAGAATTTTTTTAAGCGCAGCAACCGTTTTGTTTGCTATTTCCTGCTTTGCACAACATACTATTGTGATGAAATCGGGCGAAAAGATTAGCGGAGTAATTGCATCTGTTAAAGACGGCCTTGTGACGTATACGTACAAGAATAACCCCAAAAGCGTAAATGTAAAAGATGTAAGCGCAATTTATTTTGAAGAACAGGCAGCGCCTTCAACTGCGCCTGCATCTGCAGCATCTGCAACCGCAGGCGCCCCTCGCGAAAGAGGTGAAAAATCCGTTACCTATCAAAGCTTTAACATCCGCTACAAAGTCGCAGACCGAACTATCCTTAAACCGCCCGTGGTCACCAATCTTACCGAGCAAAAAGGTACGGTTGTAATTAGCATTACTGTTGACAAATACGGGCACGTTATTAAAGCCGTTCCGGGAAGCGAGGGCAGCACTACCAACAGCGAATACCTGTATACGAAAGCCAAACAGGCGGCCGAAAGCGCCCAGTTTGATTCTACCCCTACCAGCCCCTTGGAAACAAAGGGATATATGATAATCCAGTTCTAAGAAACCTTATTTAATACGGTTTCGCCATTCGTCTCTTATCTCTTTTCTAAGGAGAGAGGAATAAGAGGCGTTTGTTTTTTAGGGGTTGTTAAGAAATTAAAGTGATTGGGTTCATTTTTAGGACTATTCTCTTTCATCCCCGCCATAATTCCTTTTACCTTTGCACTGTAATGCCCGGCAGTATTAATAGCAGTTTAAGGTTTGTCTTATGGTTCCTGGCGACAGGAATATCTGCTCCCTTGGCTTTGACTGCACAACTAGTCAAGCAAAACTTCACGGAGTCGGCTTTGCATGAAGATTTTGAAAGTGATAATGACTTGTGGATGACGGCATCCAATGCCGACAATTTTTTTGTAATCCAGAATGGCGAATACATTTTGCACAGACGCAATACGCTTACCGGTTACACCATTTTTCCGAAGTGGGAAAATCAACTCAGTGAATATTCAATTTCTGCAGGCATCAAGCTGGCGGCTTCAGCATCAGAAGAAGCATCGGCAGGAATAATTTTTATGGCGCAGGCCGACAACAAAGGCGCTTTGATATTCGAGTTCAACGGGCAAAATCAATACCGCATTAAAAAACTTGATGGTGTAAATTATAAATTGCTCAGTGGCGGACAGAAAAATGCAGGCTGGGTTCACAGCGATTTTTTTCTTGCCCCTGACCTTTACAACAGGATAGAAATAAGAACAGCGGATAAAAATTATGATGTGTACCTGAATAACAATTTCTTGGCATCATTTACCGAATTGGCGTACAAAAGCGGCAGGGCGGGAATAGTTCTGGGCCCCGGAACCACTGCCATGATGGATAATTTTTTTGTTACCATTCCCGAAAAAAAGATAAGCGTCAACCAGAAAGATGTGATACCGGGAAAAAATAATCAACCCGAAAGCACCGATGCATCTGAAATTATTACGCTCACGGCAGGTAATTATTATTACATGATTAACCAGCTTGAGGAATTAAAAAAGGAAAATGCTGCCATGAAAGAGCAAAATGCACAGTTAAGCGCTTTTAATCATCCGGCAGATACACTCTCGGATACGTTGGCGTTGCGGGGAAAAATTATTTCGCTGCAGCTCGAGATTCAGAGGATGACAAGTGAAAACGATTCGCTTCGCAAAGCCGTTAAAAGTTCTCCGGAAACCGCTGACAAAGATGAACTTGTAAATGTACTGAGCAGAGCGCTGAAGAAAGAAAAACAATTGAATGACATGCTGACCAAGGAAAATAAAGACCTGAAGGATGCCATCGAAAGATTCAAATAAAAATTCATGGACGAAAAACGCAGGATAACCACACATACGCTCCAGGAAATGAAAAAAGCCGGGGAGAAAATCAGTATGCTCACTGCTTATGATTTTTCCATGGCAAGAATTATTGATGATGCGGGAATTGATGTGGTGCTGGTTGGAGACTCTGCTTCAAACGTGATGGCAGGCCATGAAACCACATTGTCCATCACGCTGGACCAGATGATTTATCATGCCACTTCAGTAGTTAAAGCGGTAAAGCGTTCGTTGGTTGTTGTCGATTTACCTTTTGGTTCTTACCAGGGCAATTCGAAAGAAGCATTAAATTCTTCGATAAGAATTATGAAAGAGTCGGGAGCGCATGCGGTAAAGCTCGAAGGCGGAAGAGAAGTGAAAGAATCGGTGGAAAGAATTTTATCTGCCGGCGTTCCGGTGATGGGCCATTTAGGATTAACCCCTCAGTCTATTTATAAATTCGGAACATACGTGGTACGCGCCCGAGAAGAAGAAGAAGCGAAACGCCTCGAAGAAGATGCACATATCCTTGAAGAATGCGGATGCTTTTCAATTGTGCTGGAAAAAATTCCCGCTACTCTTGCGGGAAAAGTCGCTTCATCGCTTAGAATTCCTGTCATTGGCATAGGGGCCGGCAGCGGTGTTGACGGCCAGGTATTGGTTATTCACGATATGCTCGGCATAAACCAGGAATTTCACCCGAGGTTTTTAAGACGATATATGAGTCTTTATTCTGACATGAAAAATGCTGTGCAGAAATATATTCAAGATATAAAAAGCAAAGATTTTCCTAACCAGAAAGAACAATACTAATACCCCGACAAGCAATGGCTAAGCTTTCATCTCTCGAAGTTCTCTATGAAGACAATCATATCATTGCCGTGAATAAAAAATCATCCGATATTGTACAGGGTGATAAGACGGGTGATGTTCCGTTGAGTGAACGGGTCAAGGAATACCTCAAAAAGAAATACGACAAACAGGGAAATGTTTACATCGGGGTTATTCACCGCCTGGACCGCCCGGTGAGCGGAGTAGTTCTCTTTGCGAAAACAAGCAAGGCGCTGGCACGTATGAATGATATGTTTCGCTTGCATGATGTGCAAAAAATATACTGGGCTGTGGTGAAGAATAAGCCGGAACCGCCCTCGGGAACGCTGACTCATTTTTTGAAAAAGAATGAGCAGGAAAATAAAAGTTACATCCAGGAGACCAATGTAAAAGGAGCGCAGAAAGCGGAACTAAGCTATCGTGTTGTAGGTAAATCCGAACGGTTTTTCCTGCTCGAAGTTATTCCCAAAACGGGGCGGCACCACCAGATACGCGTGCAGTTAGCGGCTATCGGCAGCCCGATAAAAGGAGATGTAAAATACGGCTACGAACGCAGTAACGAACATGGAGGCATTCACCTTCACGCTGTAAAGATTGAATTTATTCACCCGGTGCATAAAACAAAAACAGAAATAGTTGCACCGCTTCCTCATGATGTAATATGGAATTATTTCAAGAAAGAGAAAGCTGAAAATCTTGCCATAGCAAGCGACCTTGTGTTAAAGACAAATACTTCAGAGTAATTTTTTCCGTTATAAGATTTGTAATGAAGAAAACCTTTTTTCTTTGTTTTTGTTTCTTTTCTATCGCAGGGTTGAATGCGCAACAACCCGGGCAAACAATTTCAAATGAGTTCATGGTATTGTTAAAGACGGGAGATGATGCGGAAAGAATTCTTGCACATCAGAATCTATCTTCCTTATTCAGTATAGCAAGACACATTTCTGTTTCTCCGAATATTTATCTGCTACGCTCTTCCGCAGGAGATGATGATGCTTCACTTGAGCTTCTGAAAAAAACAAATGGAATCCTGCTCGCACAAAAAAATCATGAAACAGAATTGAGGGCGGTTCCTAACGATACCATGTTTGCCTCTCAATGGAATATGAATAACACCGGCCAGACAGGCGGTACTCCCGATGCTGACATTGATGCGCCCGAAGCTTGGGGCATCACCACAGGCGGGCTTACTGCTCAGGGCGATACCATTGTAGTTGCGGTGATTGATTGCGGGGCCGACCTTGCGCATGAAGATTTGAATTTCTGGAAGAACTATCTCGAGATTCCCGGCAACGGCATTGACGATGATACCAATGGATATGTAGATGACTTTGACGGATGGAATGCGCAGACGCAGACGGGAAATATAGGAAGCTGCAATCACGGCACTCACGTGTCGGGTATTATTGGCGCTATCGGAAATAATATCACCGGTGTTGCGGGCGTAAACTGGAATGTAAAAATTATGCCTGTGCAGCCGTCGTCTGCTACCGAGTCATTTGTGGTGGGCGCGTATACATACGTATACAATATGCGTAAGCTTTATAACCAGACCAATGGTGCGAAGGGTGCTTTCATTGTTTCTACCAATTCTTCCTTCGGAGTAAATAACGGACAGCCGTCAAACTACCCGCTGTGGTGCGCCATGTATGATTCATTAGGCAGCGTGGGAATTCTCAATGCCGGTGCGGGGCCCAACTCGAATGTGGATGTAGATGTTGTTGGCGATATCCCAACCGGCTGCCCCAGCGACTGGCTTATTTCCGTTACCAACACGACATCGTTTGATGCTCTTTATTCCAACGCGTGCTACGGTGACACTAGCATTGACCTGGGCGCTCCAGGGGTTGCAATCCTTAGCACATACGCTGGTAACGCTTACGGCACCTTGACCGGAACATCTATGGCCACACCGCATGTTGCAGGGGCGGTAGCGCTCATGTGGGCTGTGGCCTGCACACAGTTGGTTGATGAGTACCGCCTGGACCCTGCAGCAACGGCTTTGGTGATGAAACAACTTTTATTGGAAAGTGTAGATACCCTTCCCACACTTACTGGTGTTACGGTTTCAAACGGACGGCTCAATCTGTATAAATCGCTGCTTGCCGTGCAAAATTATTGCCAGAATATTTCTGTGGAAGAAAATAAGGAGTCTTCCCCGGTTTTTATTTTTCCGAATCCGGCTAATAATCAATTTACGATATACGATATACGATTTACGATTTCAAAAGTTGAAGTTTACGATGTACTAGGTCAGAAAATTTTTACTCAACAACAAACCACAAACAATAAATCACAAACAACCATTAATGTTTCCTCCTGGAACCGGGGAATTTATTTTGTAAAATGTTTTTCCGGGGATAAATTTTACTGCGCCAAAGTTATTTTGAACTGAATCAAGCGAGTTTTAAAAACTTACTCCTCCTGAAATGCCATAAGAAAACAGCGGAACAAAGGTTTTAAAATGACGGTAATTAGTAAATGCTCTAAATGATACGTGTTTGAAAGGTCTGTAATAATATTCCGCTTCAAAAATATATCCTAGTTCATTTATACTATGTGTACCAAAAAATGCCTCGAACCAACCGCCCTGAGTCCACCCTCCTGCTTCTAAATATTCGTCATGTCCATTGCAATTTGATAAACCTCCTCCTATTTTAAAAATCATATCCTTTTTATTCAAAAAATTTGGAGCATAGCGAAATAGAAAATCTGTAATTGAAAAAGTTCTTTCGCTTATATATCCAATATTATATGCTAATGTGCCGTTGAAATAACTTAAATCGTATTGGCTTATTCTATTAATTTTAAAAAAATATTTCTCCTTAATTCCAAGCTCAGTATTCCATATAATTCTGTTGCTCCCAGACCTGAAAAAATGATTGAAGGTAAAATCTGATGAATGAAAACCGATATTAAAGGAAAGAGAAATATCTTCTAAAACAAATCGGATATTATAATTTGGGAAATGTTCTGTCTCTATAAAATTTCCCCACGCAGGGTCTAGGAATTGTGTTCTTAATATTCCATAATGCAAATCATTATAAATTTTTATATGACCTTGCTCGACAGATGAAGAATCCTGAGCATTAGCAGTGGTACCATTAAAAATAAAAACTGCACACAGGAAATGAATTATGATGCGTACGCGCCACATGAGTTTTTCCAGTGGAGTAAAAGTAAATAAACCAGGATAATCACTCTGGTATTACCGCGCAATAATCGTATCAAATGTAGCTGCATATCCGCCCCAGATACCGATGCCTCCTTTAATGTTCGTTGGAATAGGGGCGGGGGCTGCAAAAGGATTTCCATTGTTGCTCACCTGCACTTCTTCTATGCGCCAGAAATCAAAATGCGCGCGGTCGATAGAGCAGAATTTTACGGCAATGGTATCGCCCTGGTGAAAATATCCGCGCGAGCCATCTTCAGTATTGTTATCGTAGGCGTTGGGTTCAGAGCCGCGGTTGTACGCAAAGTCAAACGATTTGCCGTTGATAAACTTATCTTCAAAAACAGAGCCGATGGGAGCAAGAAAACGTTTGTCTTTTCCAATCCGTTTTGCCAACCAGCGGTAACAATTTCCCAGGGTATCAGGGTCGGTGAGGTGTGCCCAGGCAAAGCCAAGCGAGTCGTGTCCTTCCTGCTCTTTATACCATACACTATCCAGCCGAACAGCATGGGGGATGGTGGTTACAGCGGTTAATGTTTTTCCGTCAGCTACTACAGTCAGCGTGTATGTTTTTCCTTCCTGCCCCGTCAGGGTTGATGATTTATAAACCAAAGGAATGTACTGGCTTGTATCGATGGTGAGAATAAGCTGCTCGCTGGTTGTTCCATCTGAAACAGTAACCACTGCGTTTGTTACCAGGTAGCTAAAAAGCGATGACGAATCTACAGGTGCAAAAAATGCTGCGGTTTTTGTGAGAGTTACTATGGCTCTCTGCCCGGTTTCGATATATCCTTCAACAACTATTTTTTGTTCAGGCGTGGGAAGGTCTACAGTGATATTTTTCTCGCACGAAAATAAAATCAACACAACAAAAAATGATATGGACTTAAAAAATAATTTCATTTCTTCAATTAATAATCACACATTCAACTCCTCAAGAGCAAGCCACGCCATCAATCCCATTCCGGTAACAAGGGCGTCTTCATCAATATTAAAAGTAGACGTGTGAACAGGTGAAATGATTCCTTTCTTTTCATTGCGCACGCCAAGACGGTAAAAGCAGGCAGGCGCTTCGTGAGAATAGTATGCAAAATCTTCTGCAGCCATCCACATATCAAGGTCGGTTACATTTTCCTTGCCCATATAATTCTCTGCGCTGTTTCTTATGCGGGCAGTAAGAGGAGCATCATTCTTCAAAACAGGATAACCGCGCACAATCTTAAAATCGCAGGAGCCGCCCATTCCTTCAGCAATTTTTTCTGCGAGAGTTTTCATTTTTTTGTGCGCTGTTGCGCGCCATGTTTCATCAAATGTGCGGAAGGTTCCTTCCATATATACTTCATCGGGAATCACGTTAGTGGCGCCGTTGGCAATTACTTTTCCAAATGAAAGGACACTGGGCATAATGGGCTGCGCCATGCGGCTTACCACCTGTTGCAGGGCGACAATAATCTGTGAAGCCATCAGCACCGGGTCAATGTTAAGATGAGGCATTGCGCCATGTCCGCCCCGCCCTTTTACAGTAACATACAGTTCATCTGTAGACGCCATGTACAGTCCGCTGCGGAATCCCACCTTGCCGGTAACAATCTGGGGCATCACATGCTGCCCGATGATGCTTTGAGGCACAGGATTTTTTAGAACGCCATCTTTAATCATCAGCGAAGCGCCACCGGGAAGTTTTTCTTCTGCCGGCTGGAAAATAAATTTTATGGTTCCTTCAAAATCATTTTTTAAACCCGAAAGAATTTTCGCAGCGCCCAGCAGCGAAGAAGTATGCACATCGTGCCCGCATGCATGCATCACACCGTTATTCTGTGACCGATATTCTACATTGTTTGTTTCCTGGATTGGAAGCGCATCCATATCGGCGCGAAGCGCTATGGTTTTCTTGCCGGGATTTTTTCCTTCGAGCAATGCAACAAGGCCCGTTCCTGCTGCGCGCTTTTGGTTTGTAATTTCAAATGAAGTAAGCTGTCCCGACACATATTCAACAGTTTTATGTTCCTCGAATGAAAGTTCAGGATGAGCATGGATGTGCCGCCTTATGGAAGTTATCTCGGGCAGAAATTCTTTAGCCGCTTTTTGGATTTTCTCTTTGACCGATGGAGAAGACATAAATTATTTTTCAAGAATCATTTTAATGCCGACAATAATAATTACCACACCAAATATTTTTTTTACCGTATCAGCGGGCAGGGAAATGGCTGCTTTGGAGCCGAGAAAACTTCCTGCGAGAAAAGTAATGCAGAGGATGGCGGCAATTTTCCAGTCGACCATTCCTTTCTGGTTGTAGTTAAGCACGGCAAGAATTCCGATGGGTGGCAGCATCATGGCGAGTGAAGTTCCCTGCGCTGCATGTTGGGTCATTCCGAAAAAGTAAACAAGACACGGAACGATAACCAATCCTCCCCCGATACCGATAAATCCGCTGAAGACACCGGCTATGATACCGATGACAAGGATGATGAATATAGATGTCATATTGTTTTGGTTTAACGTGTTTTTCATTGCAACAATAGTAATCAGTAATAGGTTCGGACTAAATCAGAAATCCAGCGCGAAGGAAAAATAAAATTTCTGCGGAAGCTGCCTGCCATCTTCATATCCCCATGCCCAGTCGGCGCGGATGAAGTAGCCAAGCACACGGGAACGTAACCCGAATCCGTATCCGGCAACGATAGGTTCGCGCTGGTAATAAATAGTAATGGTGTAAGGCGGGCTTGGAATTACAGAATTGTTCAGCGAATTGCTGGTGTCATACGGGTCGGGGCCGGTCCATGCCGTTCCTGCATCGGCAAAGCCAACCACCTGGAAGTTGCGGATGAAATCAGAGCGTACAGGTCGGTTAAGCAAATACGTGAATATCGGAATCCTGATTTCAGAATTTGCAAGCACAAACTTATTTCCGTTGCGTATGTTCTGGTCAAATCCACGCAGAGGCGTAGCAATAGTCTGGTAGGCATAATTCTGGTTGAAATCAATTGGAATAGTCTGGTCGAATTTAGGGTTGAACCAGTTATCCACTCCCCCCATATAAAAAATAATTTTCTGGCTTCCGTAAGAAGCGCTTCCTGCTATGCGGTTGGCCCAGATAATTTGCCGGTGTATTTTCTGATAATGTCTTACATCCGCGCCAAACACAAACATATCGGTTTTTTTCTGATCAACATTTTTAAAATATTCTCCGAAAACTTTTAAGCGCGTTCCATTATACAGGTTAAGCCCCCTGGAAATAGTGTTGTCGAAAACATATTCGAGCTTGGGTGCAATCCAGTTCTTGTTTTCATCCTCTGTGAGGAGTGTATTTACATCGCTGGAAAGTATTACCTGGCGGTCGTTTCGATATGAAATAGTACCTTTTACAGAAGACACTTCGCTGAAAGGCCAGCTTACGCGGTACAAAACCTGGTGTGTTTTTGAGCGGTAATAAAATAACCCGGCATTGTTTACCTGGCTGGCGCGATAAAAAAGCAATTGCTTATCAAGACGCCTTTTTAAATTTTCGTAACTGAGAAAATACTCAGAGCCGTTCAGGTCGGCAGTAATGCGCACACCCCCGGTGATTTTAAAATCCTCGAGCAAATCGCTGATGCCGAGCTTCAGAAATCCATTAAGCCCCGGGTTATAATAACCGCCACCGCCGGGAATAAACGGCTGGTATGTTTCATTCAGCAAACCGTTATCTACCTGGGTCACCACGTAATCGGCAGTGAAAGAGGTTTCGTAATTTCTGGGTTTAATTATTAGAGCTGTTTTAGCTGTATCGCCGGGCTGTTGCTCTGACTTAATGTTAGACACATTTTTTTCACCGGTATCCTGGGCTGCCTCTTCCGTTTTTCGTTTTGATTTCGGAAACTCGCTCTGGAAAACATAATTGTTAATATCAATTTTCGAAGTATCGGTTTCAGAAATTTCTTCATGCTGTTCCTTCTTGCCTTCTTTGGGCTGAATTACTTCGGGGTTTGTTTGATTAGCAGCCAGGCCCTTGTTGGAAGAATTTCTGAACGCGGTATTAAGAGGTATAACAGCTGAAGTTTGGTCCCACGATTTCAAATCGTACGTATACATTTTGTACCTGCCGTTTTCAAAAACCAGCTCGTTCAGTTTTGTCATGGACCTGTTAACATCTTGAAATAAAATATTCCTGTAATAATCTGTTTGCTGACGTGTTTCAATAATGTATCGGTAATGCTCCGTGGTGTCGATAAAGCTTATCACGCTGTCTATGCGCGCAAGAAAGCGGTTATAAATTCCATTATTATCCGCGAGATAAGCGATAGTCATTGAATCATAAGCAACCGGGTTGATTTCGTTAATGCTGGTTGTAGACGTAACACGTTTCAGCAAGTCGTCTTTGGTGGAATAGTCATACATAAAAATATCATAGCTGCCCGGGAGAACCGTATCTGTTTTTGCTTTCGCATTCAGTGTATCATTATTGCGGTTCGAGCTGAAAATAATTTTTGTTCCGTTGCGAAAAAAGCGCGGGCTCATGTCATCAGCAGCATCTTTGGTAATTTGCTCATAGGTTCGCGTGCGCAGGTTGTAAACAAAAATATCGGACTGTCCTTTCTGCACAGCCGACATCACCAGCAGTTGCCCGTCATCGGAATAAGAAAAGTCAAGCACTTTTTCGAAATTGAATAGTTGCGACTCCTCATATTTTCTGGTCGCCAGTGTATATGTTCCGAGTAAAAGTTTGCCCTTTCGCTCACGTATGATGGCAATAATTCTTCCTGACGGATGCCATGCTACCAGCGGGAATGACCCATCGGTTTCGAACATATAGGAACGGTACCCGCTCTTTAAGATTTTCTTTGTCTTCTGCTGCTGATTATCCCTTATTTTTATTTTATACTTTCCTAAATCGTTCATAATAAATACCGTGTATCTTGAATCAGGACTTGTTTGAACACGCGTGTATAAAATATCTTTTTTCGTTTTCTTTATTACAGGATTTCCTGCTGGGACAGAGCGTTCTTTATCAATATCTTCATATTGGTTACGAAGCCATTCCTGCCAATTTTCGGTAAGTGTATTGAGCGATACGCCAAGAACAAACTGCATTCCGCTTTCGATATTTCTATTGAGACGCGTCATGTAAAGAAGGTTAGACACAGAAGATTCTCCGTATGTTTCTACGATATACCTCCACATGGAATGCCCGGCAATCCTGGCCTGCTCACCGGTGAGACGGTTAAGCTTCAGCATCTTTTTAGAGACTACTCCGTCACGCATCAGGTCGTCAATTTTTGTATCCCATGGAAAAGAAATATAGGATATCAATCCCTTCTCATACCATTCCGGCATAAACAAAAGGGCTGCATTCTGGAGCCGCTCGCGCACATCTCCACCATACATAATTTCATCGAGCAGCACTTTGGTTGTGCCCGCGCGAATCATGCGGTGAAATTTTTCATGGTCGCCTTCAAAATAAATAAACACTTTATTGCCTACGATGCGCGTGTAGCCGCCAATGTTATTCTGCGCATCTTCGTTCTGCAACCCAATGTTGCTTTGCTTTGCATCGCTAAGCTTGTTGTATATGAGGTACTGGATTTTTCCCTCCAGCGCAAAGTCAAACAGCTTTTCAATTTCCTCAATATCTTTTCCGGCAACACTTCCTGTGTATTCAGCAAGTTCGCGCCCGCCTACATAATAGTATGCCTCAAAATTTTTATATCTGTAGAACGACCAGAAACGGTCTTCATATTGCACACGGTTTTTGCCAAACTGCATTTGCGTGCCGTTGTAAAACTGTGCATTAACCTGCTGCGTAAAGAGCAACGTGGAAATAAAAATCAATACAACATTGAAAAATTTCCCGGGAGAAAAAGAATGTATCCGCATCAATTTCTTGTCTGTATGCGAAGTTAGCTAAAATAACCCCATGATTAGATTAAGAAACCGCGAAGTTACAAGCGAACTATGAAAGATTACTTAAATCAGATTAAACTGAACAAATCTTTTATTCCGGGAATTCTTGCCGCCGTAAAACCTTCGGCAAATGCGGCTCCTACGCCTCTGCCCAATTCAGCGCTTCTGCTTTCAACGGCTCTCTCCAGGAAATGCTTTGAGGTGAGAGGTGTTTCGGGTTCTTGGGAGGAAGAATTATAAAACTGCGATTTAAAACAACGAACCGCTTCCATTTTTATTTCCATCCATCCGGAAATATCTACAACGAAATCGGGGTTGATATTTCTGTCTTGTATGTAATGATAGAGCGCTTTTATTTTCCATGCATTTTGTGGTTTGCCATTTGAAGATGTTTCTACTTTAACAAGCGCAGCGTGAAAGCTGCTTTCGGCAACAAGCTGCGCAGCGCGGCCGTGGTCGGGGTGGCGGTCTCTCACAGCAGTTGCAAGAATAATTTCCGGCTGATATTTTCTGATAACGGAAATCACTTTCATGCGGTGGTCCATATCGTTCCTGAAAAAGCAATCTGCAAAACCAAGGTTTTCGCGCACGTCAAGTTTAAGAACCTGCGAAGCCGCTTCTGCTTCCTGCATGCGGGTTTCGGGAGTGCCGCGTGTTCCCATTTCACCTTTGGTTAAATCAACAATACCGATTTTTTTTCCCAGTGATTTGTGGAGCAAAAGTGTTCCTCCACATCCGAGTTCAGCATCATCGGGATGTGCGGCAAAGGCAAGGATATCGAGTTTCATAATTCTAATTGGCGATGTAAATGTAGAATGATTGTGTAAATAAACTCAAAATGCGGCATTCAATGAACGGCAGATGAACCAAAAACTGCGAAAATGAGTTTGGCACAGCATTTGAAATTGCAATACAAGCAACCAAAAAAATAAAGAAGAGTTTTATGAAAAAACTTATCGCAGGACTCGCACTTCAGCTCGCAGGCGGCTTTGCCGGAGCGCTTAACCACCAGTCGGAACTTACGGTTTCCGGTACAGGCAGAAATCTTGTTTCTGTTTCACTCGATAACAGTCCCTTTATGAACTATGGAACAACGGTTGATTTTTCTGCTATCGAGCCTGGATACCATTATATGGTGGTTTACAAAAGAGAACCTGTCTACCATGGTCATTCCTATAACTACAAAAAATTTATGGATAAGGTTGTGTATAACGGATACATTGAAATTCCTGCTGCTTCGCGTGTAACCGGTATTACGGATAATTACGACCGGCTTGCCATTTCAGTTCAACCGCTTTATGCAGGCCCAAATCATTTTTATAATAATGATTGCATAAATACCGTTTATACTCCGGTTCCTGCGTGCATGAGCGCGGCAGCGTTTGCAGAATTGAAAAACGTAATTGCAAACCGCTCGTTCGATAGCAGCAAGCTGCAGGTTGCAAAGCAGGCCATTGCTTCCAACCCGGTTTCTTCTGCGCAGCTTGCCGACTTAATGGACATGCTCACGTTTGAATCCGAAAAGCTGGAACTTGCCGAAGCCGGTTATTCATCTGTAATGGACAGGCAAAATTTTTTCCTCGTCAATAATTCGTTCACGTTTGAAAGCAGTATATCAGAACTCGAACATTTTATAAGAAATAACTCCTAAGAAATTGTTTTCATGTTTCATGTGAGGAAAGGCGCCCCGTAAGGCGCTTTTTTGTTGGAATATTATTCCAAACGCATGCATTTATAATAATCTTCCGGCCTTTTCGTTAGCATCGCAAAATGTTTCTTTTATTTGTGATATGAAAAAATTTACGCTGGCTTTGGCTTGTATCTTTTCTTTGTATTCTTCAGCGCAGATTGGGGGAAATGGTGTTTATTCATTTCTTAGTCTAAGCGCCTCTGCAAGAATTGCCGCTCTGGGAGGAACGTTTATCGCGGTCAATGATAATGACCCGAATCCCGCTACCATGAATCCTTCGTTGCTTAATTCCTCGATGGATAATATGATTTCCTTTAGCGGAGTAAAATATTATGCAGACGTAAGCGGTGGCGATGCATCCTATACTAAAGCATATGAGAAGCTGGGAACGTTCCAGGTGGCAGCGCACTACATCAATTACGGAACATTTACATCAGCAGATATTTACGGAAATATAAACGGCTCGTTTACTGCAGCAGATCATGCGCTGCAAATAGGGTGGGGATATCAAACCAATAAATATTTTAATGTAGGAAGCGATATTAAATTCATTTATTCTCATCTTGAAGAATACACTTCCTATGGTTTGGCCGGAGACATTGCTGTGTCTTACGCTTCTGATTCTGCAAGGGGAGTATCGGCAGCTTTGATGGCAAGAAATTTTGGCTCACAAATAAAGCAATACACCGAAAGCGATGAGAAAGAACCCGTAAAACCCGAAGTGATGTTTGGGTTTTCTAAAAAATTTCCTCATGCACCATTTCGCGTAATCCTCACGTACCGTCACATCGAAAAATTTGATTATACCTATCTGAATCCTATTACAGCATTAAGTGTTGATCCGCTCACGGGAGAAGTAACACTTACAGAAATTACTTTCTGGGATAAATTCTCCAGGCACTTTATCCTTGGAAGTGAGCTTGTCTTTTCGAAAAACTTTTCGCTGCGTTACGCGTACAATTTCCAGCGAAGGGCCGAGATGAAGCTGGAAAATAAAGGAGGCGTTTCAGGAATGTCGTTTGGTTTCGGCTTGCATGTAAACCGTTTTTATGTAAGTTTCGGAATGGCGCAATATCATGTGGCGGGAATGTCAAACCATCTGACGGTATCTACTAACCCGTACGATTTTTTCAGGAAGAAAACAGTTGCAGCGGACTAACAGAATCTTTTAAGATTTAATGCAGAAGAAAATTATCATTGCCGTTGACGGGTACTCATCGTGCGGCAAGAGCACGCTTGCACGCGATGTGGCACAGCGGCTTGGATTCAGCTACATTGACTCGGGAGCTATGTACCGCGCTGCTGCTTATTTTTTTTTGAAGAATAAAATAAAGGCTTCGGGTTTTATAAACAAACCAGAAAATGAGCAGACGGATATACTGGCGCACATGGAAATTGAATTTCAAAACATCAATGCACCGGGCAAGCACGACATTTTTCTCAACGGTGTAAATGTCGAAAAAGAAATCAGGAGCCCTGAAGTTTCGGATATTGTAAGCGCGGTGAGTGCTATTCCAGCTCTTAGAAAAAAAATGGTAGTTATGCAGCGAAAGTTTGCTGAAGAAAAAAATATCGTCATGGACGGGCGCGACATAGGCACAACGGTTTTTCCAAATGCCGACCTGAAAATATTTATGATCGCTGACCTTGATGTACGCGCCAAACGCAGGTATGATGAGCTTGCTTCAAAGGGAATTGAAATTACGTTCGAGGAAGTGAAACAAAACATCCGGGCTCGCGATTACACCGATACCACGAGAGAAATCAGTCCGCTTGTAAAAGCAGATGACGCCATCGTTCTGGATAACACTTCGCTTACGCGGGAAGAGCAGCTCGATTTTGTATTGAAAATTATTGCTGAAAAATTTGGTATTGGAAACCAATGACCAATGACTAATGACTAAAACGTATCTTTGCATCAATGAAAGTTACCATAGACCCTAATTCCGGTTTTTGCTTCGGTGTTGTATTTGCTATCCGTATGGCGGAAGAAGAATTGGAACGGAGCGGGCAGCTTTACTGCCTTGGGGATATTGTGCATAACAACATGGAAGTGGAGCGCCTCAAAGCAAAGGGCCTGAAAATTATCAGCCACGAGCAACTGAATTCTCTTCACGATTGCAAAGTGCTGATACGCGCCCATGGCGAGCCGCCCGAAACATACCAGACTGCAATAAAAAATAATATCGAACTTGTAGATGCATCGTGCCCCGTGGTATTAAAGCTTCAGAACAGGGTGAGAAAAAGTTTTGACGAAACCGGGGAACGTGATGCACAGATTGTGATTTACGGTGAGCGCGGACATGCAGAGGTTAACGGGCTCGTTGGCCAGACGAATGGAAAAGCCATCGTGGTAAAAGAAGAATCAGACCTGGAGCAGATTGACTTTAACAAACCCGTTTATTTTTTCAGCCAGACTACAAAGAGCACCAAAGGCTTCACGAAAATGAAAGAGATGATAGAAAGCAAAATCAATGTGAAGTCAACAGAGCCAATGGAAGAAGTTTTTGAAGCAAACGATACCTTGTGCCGCCAGGTTTCTAACCGCGAGCCGCAGCTTGAGCAGTTTGCAAAACAACATGACGTTATTGTATTTGTGAGCGGAAAAAAAAGCTCCAACGGCAAAGCATTGTTCAGTGTTTGTGAAGCTATAAATCCCAAATCTTTTTTTATTTCAGATACGGATGAGCTGCGCAAAGAATGGTTTGCCGGAGTAGATAGCGTTGGTATCTGCGGGGCTACCTCCACGCCTATGTGGCTGATGGAAAAAGTTGCTGACTCGCTGTACTCGCTTAGCTAAGCGCTTTTACTTTTCATTTTCCAATGAAAATTTTATTTGTCTTTACCGGGCAAACTTTTGATAAACCCGTAAAAGAGCTTATGTCGGTTTATGAAGGGCGGATAAACCGTTATGTTTCTCATAACGTTGTGGAATTAAAAACAAAAAACGAAAAGGGAGAAAGCATTGAACGGATAAAGGAGAAGGAACAGAAAGAACAATTGAAACAAATAGGGGAGGGGGATGTGGTTATTTTACTTGACGAAAACGGAAAACAATTTTCGTCTGTTGAATTTGCTAATCAACTTCAGAAATTGCTGACGACTTCAAACCGCAAAATAATTTTTATGACGGGAGGGGCTTATGGATTCGCAAGCGAGATAAGCAAAAGAGCAAACCTTAAAATTTCATTTTCAAAATTCACATTCACACACCAAATGATTCGCCCCTTGCTTCTTGAGCAGGTTTACAGGGCGTTTACCATTATCAATAATGAGAAGTATCATCATTGAAATGATGATAGATGTTACCTTTTATTTTTGCGGCTGATTATTTTTTTCGAGAATCACAAAAATATCCTCGTTGTCTTTTTTCATCAGGTATTTTTCGCGGGCAAATTTTTCCAGGTTCTTTTTATTGCTGATGAGTGACTGAAGCGCGTTACGGCTTTTTTCTATCTCAACTGTATAATATTCCTTTTCTTTTTCAAGCTCATTCAGTTTTTTGCGATACGAATATTGTGTGAAAAAATCATTGCCATCAAAGAAAATGAGCCAGGCAAAAAGTACTATGGAAGCAATAACATATTTGTTCTTGAGAAAAGGAGGAATGCTAATCTTGATGCGTTTCAACTTCATGCCTGTAAAAGTATAATGGCTATTAACCTGAACCGCTTATCAAGTGAATAATTAATAACACGGAATTGTTAACGTGTAGGTTCAGATAACAGATGCGTTTCAGATTTTCAGATTATCTGCAAATCCGCATCAATAAGTTATCTATACTAATTAGGAATGATTTTCTGTCCCTTCACAGCAGGTGTTTTTTGTGCCGCTTGTGTTTCAAATGTATCGCCCTGCAGAAACGGATAACGGTAATCTTTCGGAGGTACAAAGTTTTCCTTAATCGTTCTTAGAGAAACCCAGCGCAGAAGATTAATCATGGAGCCCGATTTATCATTGGTGCCTGATGCCCTGGCTCCGCCAAAGGGCTGCTGCCCGACAACGGCACCGGTGCATTTATCATTGATGTAAAAATTACCTGCCGCATGAACTAATTTTTTTGTAGCTAATTCCACAGCATGCCTGTCTTGTGAAATAATGGAACCGGTTAAAGCGTAGATGCTCGTCTTGTCAACCACATCAAGCATTTCTTCAAAGCGGCTGTCCTCGTAAACATAAACGGTAAGTACAGGCCCGAAGATTTCTTCGCACATGGTAACATAATACGGGTCGCTGGTGAGAAGAACTGTGGGCTCTATGAAATATCCTTTCGCCTTGTCGTATCCTCCGCCAAAAACAAACTCTACCTCTTTATTTTTTTTAGCCGTGTCTATATATGAAGTGATTTTATCAAAAGCTGTTTCATCAATCACGGCATTCACAAAATTAGTGAAGTCCTCTGTTGGCCCTATCTTAATGGATTTTAAATCACGCACCATTTTTTCTTTCACGCTGCTCCACATCGATTTCGGAATATATGCACGCGATGCTGCAGAACATTTCTGACCCTGGAATTCAAAAGCGCCCCGTACCAAAGCGGTAGCGAGGACATCGGCATCAGCGGAAGGATGTGCAAGAATAAAATCTTTGCCTCCGGTTTCCCCTACAATTCTGGGATATGATTTATATTTAGAAATATTCTGTCCTATAGTTTGCCAGATGCCCCTGAATACTGCTGTAGAACCCGTAAAATGAATTCCTGCAAAATCGGGATGCGCAAAAATTACATCGCCTGCATCGGGGCCAGAAACATAAATTAAATTGATGACTCCCGGCGGCAGCCCTGCTTTGATAAATATTTCCATAAGCACGCTTGCAGAATAAATCTGGGAGTTAGCCGGTTTCCAAACCACTGTGTTTCCCATCAGGGCGGGCGAAGAAGGAAGATTGGCAGCGATAGCGGTGAAGTTGAAAGGTGTTAATGCAAATACAAAACCTTCGAGCGGGCGATGTTCTATCCTGTTGTACACACCTTTTGAAGAGATAGGTTGCTGCGCGTAAATCTCTCTCATATAACTCACGTTGAACCGGAGAAAATCAATCGTCTCGCATGCGGCATCAATTTCTGCCTGGTACGCATTCTTGCTTTGTCCCAGCATGGTGGCAGCGTTCAGTTTGGCGCGGTATGGTCCCGAAATTAAATCGGCTGCTTTAAGAAAAATAGATGCGCGGTTTTCCCAGCTCATTTCAGCCCATGCTGCACGCGCTTTTAATGCTGCCTCTATGGCTTGTTGCACATGGCTTTTATCTCCGCGGTGATAATGTCCCAGCAAATGCCCGTGGTCATGCGGAGGATGCATGCTTATTTTTTTTCCCGAGCGCACTTCTTCTCCATCAATATACATGGGGATGTCTTTTACAACGTCACGTGCATTCTTTAATTCTTTGATAAGATTTTTTCTTTCTGCGCTTCCCGGAGCGTAATCGTAAACCGGTTCATTCACCGGAACGGGTACTTTAAATGCTGAATTTGCCATGAGTGAAAATTTTTACAAAAGTATACAAATAAAAAAACGTCCCGGTGAAAATTTCGGGACGTTTTTCCAACCAAAAAACCTTAAAAAAATTATCTTATCAAAGCCACCGAACCGAGGTACTGGTGTTCCTTACCGTATAAATCCTTAATAACAAACATGTAAACATACATTCCCGGTGCAGCAAGTCCTGTGGGCATTTTGCCGTCCCAGCCAAAGCGCTTGTCTTTGGATTGGAAAATGAGTTCGCCCCAACGGTTGTATATATACATAGTGTAGCTGTCAATTCCTTCTTGCCATCCTTCGCCCAAAGGATAAAATGTTTCGTTAATACCATCGCCATTGGGTGTAAAGGCACTGGGAACATAGAAGGCTACGTTGGGATTGATGACAACAAAATCATAGGCGGTATCGGAACACTGCAGCGCAGAGCTTTCGGTTACAATCAACGTTACCATGTATTTTCCTGTATCGCCATAGGTGTGTGCAGGGTTATTGATGTTTGATGTACCACCGTCACCGAAATCCCACATGGAACTTGTGTAATAAAGTGAAGTGTTGTAAAACACAACATCGGGAGTAAATATCGTAGTGACTTTCGGGTCTGGATAGAAAGAAGCTACAGGTGTTTGCTGCACGGTTACAAGATTCAGAATTGAATCAATAGCCGAACAGCCGTCTGATGTGATTACTTTTAATTGAACCGTGTAAACTCCTCCGGCCATGTAGGTGTGAGAAGGATTCTGAAGATTGGAACCTCCGTTATCACCAAAGTACCAAATCCACTGCGCGATAGATGCAGGAGCAGGAACAATAGAAGCGTCAGTAAATTGCACACTATATGGAGAACAACCTGTTTGCGGACTGGAAGGCTGAATACCTACCACGGGGGTCGGACTTACCACAACCACAACGCTTGCAGTAACAGCAGGTGAACCGCAGCCATCAGTAAGAATTACAGTGTAATTTGTACTGGTGTTGGGAGACACGGCATGAGGTCCCGGGCCGTTAGGTAATGTTGGGTTCCAGAAGTAATTGTAATTGCCATCGCCGCCACCCGCATTCGCTGCTATGTTAACCGTAGTGCCACTGCAAATAGCAGTGTTTCCAAGGCCTACAACTGTCAGCGGCTGGTAAACATCAACCGTAATACTTTGTGGCGATGAAGTACATCCGTCAACGTCAGAAACGTCAACGGTGTATGTTGTAGTAACAATAGGGTTAGCTATCGGGCTCTTAACATTGGTTGCACTTAATCCTGTCGCCGGTGTCCAGTTATAGTTGAAAGGCGGTGTACCTCCAACTACGTTTGCATCGAGCTGTGTAGATTGCGTCAGGCAGATTGGATTAGTACCTAAGTTGACCGGGGTTACAACCGGTGATGAAGAGGGATTGATGGTAACTGTTGCAGATACGGTACAGCTGTTTGCATCCGTAACAACAACGGTATAAAGTCCGGGAGGCAGATTGCCCGCAATAGCAGTGGTCTGTACAGGGTTTGTATTCCAGGAATAATTGAGCGTTCCCGTTCCTCCGGCAGCTGCTGCTTCAGCGCTTCCGTTATTGAAACCACAAAGCGTTTGAACAACATTCTGAATGTTGACTGTAAGCTGCGGCGGTTGGTTAATGGTAACACTTGTCGAAATACCGCAGTTGCTCGCGTCTGTAACGGTGACTGTATAAACACCTGCAGGAAGGCCAGACGCCGTTGCCGTGCTCTGAACCGGTGTAGTGCTCCATGCAAATACATAAGGTGGAGCTCCGTTTCCGGTTATGTTTACCGTTGCGCTTCCGCTGTTGTCATTGTAGCAAGTCAGGTCAACGGTTACGGTATTGAGAACAAAAGGCGGAATAGAATTAATAGTAACGGTGTCAAAAGCTATATTACATCCTGAACCGTCTGTAACCTGAACCACATAAACACCGGGTGCAAGATTAGTTGCAGTTTGCGTGTTTTGTGGAGGTATTGAATTCCATAAATAACTATACGGAGGCTGTCCGCCCGAAACAACAGTAACGGTTGCAGAACCATTACTCATGTTGCAGGTTGAATGAACAACCGTGTTGGTATCAATATTAACAACCATTGCTGTAGGAGGAATACAAGTGTTGCACATGGTTTGGTAATAAAGCCCCGTAACATTCCATGTATAACAATCGCTCGGATTAGGGATAAGCCCCATTGTTGCAGTAGTTTGCCCTGCAGTAATGGGAGCGCATGCAGCCCTGTCGCAATTCCAGAATGTATTAGGATACTGAACGCTTGTACCGTTAACAATACCCTGGTGGAAAGGAGGAGAAATATTGTTCTGCATATCTCCTGAACAATTAAACCCATCAGCAAAAATTGAATTTGCGCAGGCAGTAAAACCATTTATCGGCTGGTTAATTCCGGGCCCGCCAAGCACAGCCCAGCAGCCATCATTAATCAAAAGTGTTCCTTCGTAAAGTGCAGCAGGGTCGCGGTAAATAATTACTATGGTTATACCGTCTATTTCCCAAACGGTATTTCCGGTTATGTTTACTGTATAATTCCCGTTCCCTACATAGCAGGTTGTAACATCGGCTCTGAAAGTTCTGGTTCCTTGTTCTCCCCAGCATTTAGGCCCCGATTGACCTGCCATGGTAGCCACATAATTAAATACCTGTGCGTTAGGATTGGTTATACTTATAGTTGGTGTAGTGGACGAACCGGTTTGGTAGCTTATTCCCCACCATGCATATACTTTTATAATGTTTGCTGCGCTTGAATTAGAGCAGGGCGGAACATTGGTAACAGGAAAAACAGAAGGAAGCCCGGAGCCGGGTCCGCTGGTATAGCGGGTCGTAATCATCCGCGAACTGGTAACATAATTCAGTCCGCATGCGGTCTGGTTAAACACCTGCCCCAGCGTATTATTGCCATTACGGTCAGGGTCCGGTGAGTTAATTGAAGCCGGTGTTCCGCTGCAGGTGCCCCCGCCGCAGTTAAAAGGTGCAACTTGGTGCGCTTGCTGGGCAAAAGAACCGGCTAATCCTGCAAAAGTTAAAATCAAAAAAGCTATTGATTTTTTCATGTGTTTTGATTTATATGAAAGTAAAGAAACAAATAAATAATATGTTTGTCAAGAATTAATTGGTGAACGAAATTGGGGTTTATAAACAGTTGTAATCAGGTTAATTATTCAAAAGATGCAAATTATGATATTTTGGTTGCATTTAAATAGAATAATTCTTCGTGAAGGTCGAATTTTCTCGAATTCTACATCTAATTAATGCAATTTTAAGCCCCTAAATTCACGCATTTTAATGTACCCCACAATTTCTGATTTGCTAAAGGATTTGCTTGGAATTAATATTCCCCTGCCTGTACAAACGTTTGGTTTTTTTGTAGCTGTATCGTTCCTGCTTGCAGCATATTTTTTGCAAAGCGAACTTAAACGCAAAGAGAAAGAAGGGCTGCTGAAAACCGAGCACAAAAAAATTCTTACCGGAAGTCCTCCGACAACATCTGAAATAATTTTGGGTAGTATCCTTTCATTTTTTGCGGGATATAAATTGCTGTTGGTGGTTACCCGGTACTCTGATTTTGTTGACGACCCGGCAGGAATGATTTTTTCAAGAGTAGGAATCTGGTGGGGAGGAATACTTTTTTGCGCAGGATATTTTTTTATGAAATACCGTGAGCTCCAAAAAAGCAAAGGCAAAAAACCGCAGTGGGTTGATGTGGCGATTCATCCATACGAGCAAGTAGGAAACATAACTCTTGTAGCTGCGCTGGGTGGATTAACGGGAGCAAAAATTTTTCACAACCTCGAAAACCTCGATACTTTTTTTGCCGACCCGCTTGGCGAACTGTTTTCTTTCAGCGGGCTTACCATGTATGGAGGATTGATTGTTGGCGCCATTGCTGTTTTATGGTATGCGCGCAAAATAAATATTCCGGCCCTGCACATGGTAGATGCAACTGCGCCCTCGCTCATGTTTGCTTATGGTGTGGGCCGCATTGGCTGTCATCTTGCCGGCGATGGTGATTGGGGCATAGGAAACGTAAACCCAAAGCCATCCTTTCTCTCTTTTCTGCCCGACTGGTTATGGTCATACCATTACCCCCACAATGTTATCAATCAGGGTGTGCCCATTCCGGGATGTGTTAGCAAGCATTGTATGATTCTTCCTGTGGGCGTCTTCCCCACATCATTGTATGAATCCATTGTTTGCATTTTACTTTTTGTATTTCTCTGGAGCATCAGGAAAAAATTTTCTGCACCCGGAGTTTTGTTTTCGCTTTATCTTTTGCTAAATGGCATAGAACGGTTTGCTGTTGAGTTAATCCGCATTAATACGTTGTATCATATCGGAGGCTTCAGTTTCACGCAGGCGCAGTTGATTTCAGTTATTCTTATCCTGCTGGGCATTGCCGGGATATTTTATTTCCGTTCACGAAAAGTTGTTTCGTCATGAACTTATCATCGCTTTGCGAAAACGTGTGCTCGGTTGCAAAATCGGCAGGAGATTTTATCCGCAGCGAAAGCCAGAAGTTTGCTCCGTCTGATGTCGAGCTGAAAGGGAGGAATAATCTGGTCTCCTACGTGGATAAGAAATCGGAGGAGATGATTGTATCCGCGCTGGATAAGCTGCTTCCCGGTTCGGGATTTATTACCGAAGAAAATACCGTTGATGCAAACCAGAAAGAAATAACCTGGATTATTGACCCGCTCGACGGCACAACCAACTTTGTACATAAGCTTCCATGCTATTGCGTAAGCATTGGCATGCTGGTGAACGGAAAACTTTCTTTGGGTGTCATCTACGAATTGAATCTTGATGAAATGTTTTATGGTTATGACGGAGGGAAAGCAATGCTCAACGGAAAAAGCATAAAAGTTTCTTCCACAAAAACACTTGCCGACTCGCTCATTGCCACCGGCTTTCCGTACACCGATTATTCACAGATGAATCCCTACATAGAAATATTCCGGCACCTTATGCTCAACTCGCGCGGCTTGCGTAGGATGGGCTCTGCGGCGGTTGACCTTGCGTATGTTGCCTGCGGGCGGTTCGACAGCTTTTATGAATACGGCTTAAACGCATGGGACGTTGCCGCGGGGGCATTTCTCGTACAACTTGCAGGAGGAAAAAATTCTGATTTTTCGGGCGGAGAAAATTTTTTATTCGGAAAAGAAATCATCACCAGCAACGGCCTCACTCATGCTGAAATGCTGGGAGCTATTAGAAATATTATGGAGAAGTAGCTATGGATTACTTTGCGGAAGTTCTGCGTCTTGTGCGTTTTTGTTCTTATTGTGATACACATCAAGAGCAACCAGCGCGGCAATCATTCCCCAGAAAGGAACGGAGAGTTTATCGGTGTCGAGAAAATTATTCAGCGTTCCGTGAGCAAAATAAGTGATTAAGCCAAGCAGGAGTCCTTTAGCCAGCAAACATATTTCCCTGGTCTTGCTTTCATAAATTACTTTCAGTCCTCTGCTAATCACAAGAAAAACGATTACAATAAACGACAGCGAGCCCAACACACCCGATTCTGCCAGCGGGCCAATGTACTCGCTGTGCGCATTGCCGCGGTCGCCTGCGTTGGTGCTGATTATGGTCATCTCGCTCGATTGCTGGAACGGTGCATACTTGAACTGATACGTTCCAGGCCCCCAGCCAAAGACCGGCCTTTCTTTATACATCCTAAGGGCCGACTTCCACCGGTTAATCCGTTCGCGGTTCGATGCATCAGTCGAAACATTAGAGATAGATTTTGCATGCACGGCAAGGTCTGAAGAGGAATTGCTTTTATTTTTTTCGAGCAGAATCAAAATCTCCTCCTGGTATTGGTGAAACAAAACACCCCCGGTAACAGCAATAATAAGTATGGTATAAATCCGTAACCGCAGAAATATCATCGGTAAAAACATCAGTGCCACAACAAGCCCCATCCATGCAGCGCGCGTGTATGACAGTACAAGAGCACTGATAAAAATTAGAAACAGTACCGCTGCAAAAAATCTCGTTACAGAGGAATAGGTTTTATCAACAATGAAAGCGAAAAGTACAGGGATAAGCAGCGTTAGCGCAGCGGCATACGAAGTATGGTCGTTATAAAAAGGATACATTACCCAGTGCGCAGACTTTTCGGTAAATCCATTCTGGGCATGGCGGTATATAGTGTACCCTATTATTCCTGCAAACGGAATCATGTAACACCATAAAAATCTTTTAATGTTTTTAATATTTGCAAAGAGCTGAACGGCCAGGAAGTAAAAAACCAAAACAAACCAAAGCCGGGCAATAAGAAACTTAACCGACACTATAACAATGGAACTGGTAATAACAGTAAGCGCTATCCAGATAAGGTTAATCATGATGGCAATGGTTACCGGGTGCCAGAGGGCGCGCTTGTCGTAGCTGCCTTCGTGCAGAACTTTGAATAGAAAGAGAAGCATAATTCCGAACATCAGCGGCTCGCTGGGAATGCTCATTCCAATATTGAAATCCTCGTTCTTGAGCACTACGGCCAGCGGTGTTGATATGACAATGAGATACATGAGCGTATCCATAGAAAAAAATGCCAGGTAAAGAACCAGGAGCAGCACAGGAAAAAGTGCAAACCAGAAAAACTCACCTGCAATAGCTGCAAGCGAGAGCGCGGTAAAGATTCCGCTGATAATATAAAACCACCGGAGTTTAAGCGCTTCAGCCATTCTTTTGAGCGGGAGTATTTGAAAAATTTATATTCCTCAGATTTTCTGAAAGAGCGATAATCACCAAGGTAAGAACAAAGGTCGAGGCCATGGTCATAATCACAATAAGCAAACGAGAAGGGTAAGATTTTCTCTCTTCGGGCATGGGGTAAGCAACGGTGTTGGAATACGAAAGCTCTTTACCCACATCTTTTCTGGCAACTTCAAGTGAAATTTTTATTTCGTTGTAATTAATATTGGCGCGGTCAATCATTCCTTTAAGCTCGTTATATTTTTCACCCTGCTCGCGCAGGTTGGTCATCATCTGGCGCATTTCTTCAAGTCCCGAACCTGATTTCCGCTCGGCAAGGGCGCGGTAATAATTACGGGTAATAGCGCTTACCTGCGAGCGGTAATCAATAATGTTGTAATGGTCTGTTATAGTTTTCAACGTTGCGCTCAGTGAATCTATTTCTTTTCTCTTGGAATCGAGCTGGTTTTGTTCAATCACAACAATTTCCATTGACTTTTCGCGTTGCAGGCCTCGTGCCTTCATATTGAGAAGGCGGATAATGGAACCGACCATTTTTGCAGCCAGCTGCGCATCCACGTCCCGTGCTTCAATCCGCACCGACTCATATTCGGTTTGTGAAAATTTAATGTTGCTGCGATAGGAATCATAAAGTTCTGTTCGGGGAAACCTTGTTTTTGCCGGGTCTATCTCATAATGTTTCATCAGGTCGAACTGCGCAATAATGCTGTCGCGGATTTCACTCGACTGCAAAAGCTGCAACATCTGCTCGGTGGGGCTTTCCGTGCTGTAGGGAATCAGGTTTGAAGGATATAGTATCGCCTCCGAACTGTACATGGGTTTAATGAATTGCGGGCCCGAAAAAATAAATGCACCGGTGCCGCTCAAAAAAAGAATGACCAGCAGATGCACACGCCATTTCCACAAAAGCACCAGCAGCCCCGTTGACCTGAAATTGTTTTCCATAGTAGTATTAATGGTTATTGTTTAAATGTTTAAAGTATCTGAAATTTTCAAGTGTAAGCAGTAGGATTAGCGAAATGCTGAAAGCGGTTAAACCGGTAACCAGCACAATGAGCCATCGTACGGGATATGCTTTTCTTTCCGCCGGTGTGGCGCGGTTTACGGTGAACTTGTAAGGAAAAACCTGCTCGGCATCAATGCGGGCATTGTCGCATTTTTCCTTGAGAATGCTGAGCCGCTTTTGCTCCAGTTCCAGATTTTCCATCTGCGTAAGATTAACGCCTCCGTATTGTGCAAGTTCTTTGAGCTTTGTGTTTACATATTGAACCTGGGCTGCGGCTCCTTTAACGCGCGCCCTGGTATTGATGACCGATGTATCATCGGCCGGCTTATATTTTTCAAGAACAGTAAGCGCGGCTGTTTGGTTTTGAAATAGTGAAGAGGCCGTGCTTTGTTCCTCGTTCAGTATTACGGCTTGAGTTTTAAAATCAAACACTCCTTTCTTACGGACAGAATCTAAATCGCCTTCTATCTTACGTATGGTTTCAAGCTGTTGTCTGTATTCATTCTGCACAATTTTTAATCCCACTGTTGCGCGCTCGCGCTGCATCCTGGTTTTGGCAGAGTCAACCAAAGCGGCAATATCATTGGCTATGTTTGCTGCTGTCTTTGCATCTGCATCAAGCACTTCAATTTTTACCGACATGTATTCGGTACGTTCAAAGTTGATATTCTGATTAAACTTTCTATACAACCTCGTTTTGGGAAACGGAGCGGTGGTATCAATATCATAGTGCTGCATCAGGTTGTAGCGGGCAATGATTTCGTCTCTTATATCATCTGAAAATAAAATCTGGAGCATTTGCTCTGCCTGCTCCTCTTCGCCAAAGGCAAGAATGTCCTGCGAAGGTTGGTTTCCTTCAGAAAGCAATGCGCGCGAAATCGAGTTAGTTGAGGAGGGAAAGAAAATAACGGTGGACTTAAACTTGGGAGTGATAAAATAGGGGCCCGAAAAAACAAAGGCACCGATAACCGCGATAACGGTAATAATAAATAGTGGCAGTTTCCACTTGATAATAAAGAGGATAAGCCCTGGTGACTGAAAATAATGATTTCCGTTTTTTTCTGGTTCCACGCCTTTTTAAAAGGGCGTCAAAGGTATTAATTTTAGCTGCTAAAGCAATTGCTGTGGTGACTATATCTCACTTTGCACAAATAGGTTTTTTTCATCTTATTCACAGGAAGGGAGTAAGTCATGAATAATTTACTTACTTCGTCAAAGAAATTTACAAATCTCATGCCGCCTGTTTCAAACTTTCTTGAGCAAAATTATGAACGAATTAGGCAAAGTATTTTAGATATTGATGATAGCTACAATAATGACTGGGATATACTTGCTGAATTAATTCAAAATTCGGTAGATGCAATACGGAAATCAGAAAGAACAGATGGTAAAATTGAGATAAGGGTTGACTGTCAAACTCAGTCTTTGACAATAAAAGACAATGGGGTTGGAATTGAGACGGGGAAACTGCCGAATCTGCTTTCGTTATTTGGAACCGATAAGAGAGGGGATGAAAAGAGTATAGGAGAAAAAGGAGTAGGGCTAAAGTTTGCTATTTTTTCCACAAATGATTTTTATTTAAAAACCGCCACAGAAACCACGGCATCTTATGCTAAAGTGAAGGGGGCGTTCAACTGGAAAAGAAACACAGATGATAACTTTCTTCCTTTGGAACATGATGAAATAGAAAAAGATTTCGAGGGAACCGAGGTTATTTTAAATAACATTCCCGAATGCCCTCTTTTCACCTTAGATTTAGTTAAGTTAAAATTTGTTCTCCGAACCAAAACTGCTATTGGGAACACCAAAACTATTTGGGAGCCAAACGACATTAATATTTCAGTAACCCTTAATTATATTGATGCGGATGGCAAAGAACATATTGAAAAAAGTATTCCCTTTAGATATTTTTTGCCAATAGAGGGTGTAAGTGAAAACGACAAAATAAACTTAGATGATTATTACGATTACATAAAAGACGACAAGACCGACCAACAAAAGAGATTAAAATTAAAAAGTAAAATAGTTTACAAGTCAACAACAATAGACCTTTTAACAAGAAAAATAAATGCGTGGATTTGCCTTGTTCCAAGTAGAGCGACATGGGATATATTGTCTATATCAGAAAATTTAGGAACGGAAGAAAATTTAAAAGACGAAAAGTTTTTAGAGCTATTCTCTTATTCGATTTTTCAAGCGGGAATTTTTACTTCGGTTAAAGGGATGCCAACAGGAATAAGAGTTGAACACCCTATTACAGGCAGTGCAGGTACGTGGGGACAAATATTTATGTTGTTTGAGGATAAAAAATTGAAATTTGATATTGGCAGAAAATCAATTCATGGTAAAACCGCAAAACGATACCAAGAGAAAGCAAGAGAGATATTTAATGAATTTAGAAATGCAATATTGAAATATGTTTCGGGTGATATAAGCCCAGAACCGCCATCGTGGAGCAAGGACGAGATTTTTAATGAGATTGATGACCTGATTGATTTACCTTATTTTCCTAAAAGTACAAAGGTTAAAAAAACTCCAAGAGACCAAGAGGCAACCGTCGCAGCTTTATTTTTTGAAGCTATCGGTAACGGAAGAATAAAAAAAATCATTCCTCTTATTGCGGGATATAAAAACAAATATGACTTATATGCTTTATGGGAAGGAAAGAAAATAGTCGTTGAGTTTAAATCTCATTTGTATAAGATACTTAATGATTTTAATGACGAAACAAAGCTATTTGACGAAGTTGACTGCGTTGTTTGTTGGGATGTTTCAGAAGTTGACATACAGGAATTTAAGAACGTGGGAATAGCATTAGACAAAATTGCGCCTCCCACAAAATTAAACCCGACAGCCAGTCAATTTCCTCATGCTACCCATATTCTACGCCTTTCAGGGTTTGTAAAACCCGTGTTTGTGATTGATATGAAAGTTATTCTTGAAACAGAAATAATCCCTCAATAACTTTTTCAAATTAATTAAAATATTTCTTGCTTTGTGTAATACTATGTATTACATTTGCCTACATTATGAAAGACGAAACAATAATTATCAGGGTAAATAAAGATATGAAAGCAAAGCTAATCAAACTCGCAGAAGAAAACAGACGCGAAATGAGCGACTTCATTCGTCTTGTTTTCGAGGATACCATTAAGAAAAAAATTAAGGTCTAAAATTTTTTACACATATTGTAATACAAAGTAATACATGGAAACAAAATTCAAAAACCTATCTGACATTCAAAAAGTATTTCATTCAGAGGAAGTATGCAGGGAACAATTAGAGCGCATCCGTTGGAACGGAAACCCCGCTTGCCCTCATTGCGGAACGGCAAGCAAGCCGTACAAGCTGAAAGACGGTAAGACGTATAAATGTTCTGATAAAGACTGTAAACAGAAATTTACTGTTACCGTCGGGACAATATTTGAGAACACAAAACTGCCTTTGCAGAAGTGGTTTATTGCAATGTATCTCGTTACATCCCATAAGAAAGGGATTAGCTCATTACAGTTATCCCGCGATTTAGGAATAACTCAAAAGGCAGCGTGGTTTGTTAATCATCGCATACGTGAAATGCTCAGAGAAAGTCAGCCCGTAATGTTACAAGGCACGGTGGAAATTGACGAGACCTACGTAGGGGGTAAGCTAAGTAACAAACACGTTGGAGAAAGAAAGAAACAGCATGAATTAAAGGGGACGTTGAAAGGCAGACCGACAGGCGACACTAAGACGGCTGTATTAGGACTGGTGCAACGGGACGGCAAACTGGTTCAACAGGTAATGAAAGCTACGACCAAAAAAGACATTCTGCCTCTTATTGAAAAGCACGTCAAAAAAGGTTCTACAATGCACACGGACGAGTACAGGACGTACCAACAGTTAACTAAGTTAGGTTATAAGCACGAGACCGTCGCTCACTTGTATAACGAGTATTTCAGGGACGGGGTTCATACGAACACAATAGAGGGGGCGTTCAGTTTGCTCAAACGAGGGATAATCGGGATATTTCATTATGTAAGCGCGAAGCATTTAAACCGTTACTGTGATGAGTTTTCGTATCGGTACAACACACGGCAACAGGGTGAATCAGAACGGTTCTGTAATGCTATTACAGGGGCAAGCGGGAAAAGGTTGAAATATCAACAGCTTATCGGTAAAAAATAATTTTGAAGTGTCGCGCCAATCCCCTTACTTTGCCGTATAAAATGAAACAAGGGCTGTAAGTAGCGACCTTACAACCCCTGCCAACAGTCAGTTCATTATTTATTTTGCTTATGAAGCATTTCTATTCATGAACGACAGAGTTAGTTTTTCCCTCTGTTTTTCCTGTTTATCCGCTTGCACGGAATGTTTTATTAGCCGCGAAAGCAGGATTCGAACCTGCATCTCTTCATAGTGTTTTCCCCACGTACCACCGCAAGGAAAAAAAGAAGCACTCTATCCATTGAGCTACTCCGCGTTTTTTTAAGAACTTATTAAAAGCTGTTCCTGGATTTTTTTATGATTAAATTCATCTTTTGGTTTTCCATTCTCCACCCATTCAGGTAAATACCAAAAAGCATTTCTCGTGCCACCTATATTAACAAGCTTTTTATCTTTCTTTAATAGAGACGTAGCTTTTGATATTCGTTTTTCAAATTCATCTTTAGGAATATTGTAGGATGATGATTTTAACAATGTTGAAAGAGACTTTCTACTTAATGGCTTCTTTTTTTCCGTTATTGTATTTTGGATATCTTCTTTTAATTTAATCAGATTATTGAGAGGTTTCCGTCCTGCCTTTTTTACCTCAGAAGATGGACTCACAGAGTTTTCCCCCTTCATAATCGCCATAGCTTCATCCAATACTTTTATATTATGCATTAAAGCAAGTTTCTTTTTCTCTAATTCCTGAATTGCATTTTCGTTCATCGCAAATAAAAGTTTTACAGTTATTAATTTCGGGTAAAAGTAAATATAGTTTTGGGATTTACAAATATATTTTGGGTTTTAGAGAATTTATTTTTGAACAAAGAATTGTACATCTTAGTATTTTGTGAAAAATATAAGAGAAAAAAATTTGGTCAATATCAATTTATTCGCTATGCCACTTCCTATATTCAGCAATCATTCCTAAAATCTTTCCCGCTATGTTATGAAGTGAATCAGAGAACCCATACCGCATGAAGTCAAAAATAATAACTTTGCTCTATGACTAAGAAGAAAAAAGAAAAGCCCTTGAAAGTTCACGCCACCTTTGAAGAGTTGCTCCAAGTCGCGGCAAAAGGAAAAAAGAAGGTCAAAAAAAAGAAGTGAAACCCCGCTTCTTATTATTCCCTGAAATCTACCTGTTTAACCACTTAGTGCAAACTGGGATATAGTTGCCATTGCTGTAAAACATTGTAAATCCCTTGCTAAATATGATGTTTCCAAAGCCTTGCCCAAATAAATAACATCGGCAAAAAATGTTCTTATTTTCATCAATAAACAGGAGAAATCTCTATTACAAATCCTATTTTTGAGCCATGAATAATTTACCGGTCAAACTTATTGACGAGGCGGTTGCAGAATTCATGCGCCTGCCGGGCATAGGCAGAAGGTCTGCGCTGCGCATGGTGCTGCACCTGCTTCGCCAGCCCGAAGCCGATGTAGAACGCTTTAGCAATACCATTGCCCGCCTTAGGAAAGAAACCCAATATTGCATTCAGTGCCACAGCATAAGCGATGGCGAACTGTGCAACATTTGCTCCGATAAACGCAGGGATGCCTCACAGGTTTGCGTGGTGGAGGATATACGTGATTTGATTGCCATAGAAAATACGCAGCAATACCGCGGACGCTACCATGTGCTGAACGGGGTTATCTCACCGATGGACGGCATTGGCCCCTCTGACCTGAACATTGAAACCCTCCTTTCAAAAGTACACGCAAAAAGTGTGGGCGAAATTATTATGGCGCTAAGCGCCACCATGGAAGGCGACACCACTGCATTTTTTATTTATAAAAAAATATTGCAGGCCGATGCTCCCTTAAAATTTTCAATCCTGGCGCGGGGTGTTTCTATAGGCGATGAGCTGGAATATGCCGATGAGGTTACGCTGGGGCGCTCCATCCTTAACCGCGTTCCTTACGAAACAACATTTCAGGTGAATCACCGTTAAGGGTCTATCAGATGCGAGACATGAGATGTGAGACAGGGTTTAATGTCTAAACCCGAAATTTAAAATCCGCAATCCGGAACTCTTCCATGAAGTTATCGGTCATTATTGTTAATTATAATGTCAAGTATTTTCTTGAACAGTGCTTGCTTTCGGTGCTGAAAGCGATGAATGGAATTGATGGGGAAATCATCGTTGTAGATAATAATTCGGTTGACGGCTCTGTGGAAATGCTCCGGAAAAAATTTCCGGGGATAAAACTCATCGCCAATTCTTTTAACGAAGGATTTTCAAAAGCAAACAACAAGGCCATTTCCATTGCGCATGGAGAATATGTTTTACTTCTTAATCCTGATACACTTGTTGAAGAAGATACGTTCAGGAAAATAATTTCGTTTACCGACAGCCATCCCGATGCCGGGGCAGTGGGTGTAAAAATGATTGACGGCACCGGCAAATTTCTTCCCGAATCGAAACGCGGACTCCCCACTCCATCTGTAGCATTTTATAAGGTCTCCGGCCTTGCCCGGTTATTTCCGCGCTCGCGCACGTTTGGAAAATATCATTTGTCATACCTGGACAAGGATGAAACTCACAGTGTGGATGTGCTCTCAGGCGCGTTCATGCTGATTCGTAAAAATGTTTTGGAAAAAACAGGACTGCTCGATGAAGATTATTTTATGTATGGAGAGGACATTGATATTTCGTACCGGATAAAAAAAGCAGGATACAAGAACTATTATTTTCCCGGAACATCCATCATTCATTATAAAGGAGAAAGCACAAAGAAAACCAGCGTCAATTATGTTTTTACTTTTTACCGCGCCATGATTGTGTTTGCGCGAAAACATTTTTCATCATCTCACGCTTTCACTTTTTCGTTCCTTATTAATCTTGCCATTTATTTCAGAGCGGGCGCAGCCGTGCTCAGCCGGGTGGGAAAACAGATTTTTTTTCCGCTGGCCGATTCAATTATTCTGTATGCAGGTATCTATTTCATTCAGGCATGGTGGAGTAAAAATCTTGCAGTGATTTATCCCAGGGAATTTTTCCTTGTCGCCATTCCTTCGTACATTTTTATATGGCTCGTTACTGTCTACCTGAGCGGTGGTTACGACCGCCCGGTTCGCCTTTCTAAAATTATCCGCGGTATCATTACCGGAACTGTCATCATCCTCACCATTTACGCACTGCTTCCTGAAACGGTGCGTTATTCCCGTGCCATGATATTGATCGGTGCTGTGTGGGCCATACTGGGAACAACGGGCCTTCGGCTGCTGCTTAATTTCATCGGCTTTAAAAATTTTGCTTTGCATACCGGTGAAACCAAGCGCCTGTTGATTGCCGGCAGCGAGGAAGAGAGCCGGAGAATTCTTTCACTTCTCAACATTGCGGGAGCCAGAATCAACTTCATCGGTTACGTTGACTCTGAAAAAAATAATCCGTCATTAAACGGCAAGCCGATGGAAGAATTCAGGCAGTACCATCTCGGCAACACCGAGCGCCTTGCCGATATTGCTGAAGTATACCGTGCCGATGAAATTATTTTTTGTGCCGATGATATTTCTTCCCAAAAAATTATTGCCAGCATGTCTCAGATTACCGGAAGGGAAATAGAATTTAAAATTGCTCCGCCCGAAAGCATGTTTATTATCGGCAGCCACTCGGTGGAAAATCCGGGCGAGCTTTACGTAGTAGATGTAAACACCATCAGCAAGCCGGTGAATAAAAGAAATAAACGCCTGGCCGATATGGTAGTAGCAATAGTTCTGCTGCCTGCCTCTCCGCTGTTGATTTTCTTCCAGAAAAATCCTTCAGGTTTTTTGGGAAATATTTTCCGGGTGCTTGGCGGTATGCGGTCGTGGGTGGGATACAGGTATAGGGGAGAAGAAAAAAATTCTTTGCCCGCAATCCGTAAAGGAGTGCTGACTCCTTCCGATGCCGTTCGCACAAAAAATATTGAGTTTAAAAATTCTGAAAAGCTCGACATGCTGTATGCCAAGGATTACCAGGTTTACAATGACCTAAGAATTATTCTGAGCGGATGGAGAGAGCTGGGAAGAAAAAATTAATTCCGTTTACCTAAGCAGGATTACTGTTCCCGCTTTTATTCTTTCATCAACGGTGCCGTCCTGTGCAAGGCCGCTGTAATAAATTACATACACATATGCATCTATCGGGCAATCACGTCCCATATAGGTGCCGTCCCATCCTTTGTTAAAATCATCCGTATAGAAAATCGGTTCGCCCCAGCGGTCCCAGATTTGCATATTGCCGGCAACTATATTGTAACCTACAGGGAAGAAGAGAGGATTTCTCTTATCCACATTCGGGGTGAAAACATTCGGCACAAAAATATAGAAGTCGCATCCCATCCCGTTTATTTCAATAGTATCCGAAGCGTTGCAACCACTGGCGGAGGCGACTTCAATCCAATATTTTCCCCTGTCAGTGATAAGACGCGAAGGAGTAGTGCTTCCGTCATCCCACAAAAATGAAATCGCGTTGGTGAAAGATGCGTTGAGCGTGAACTCATCGGTTCCGCATAAAGCTGTATCCTGTCCAAGGTCAACGGTGGGAGAGGGAAGATGGCCGATGTTCACGGTATCACTCACCTGGCAGTTGCCGATGTAATCTCTTACCCAGTATGTTCCCGGGTTGGTTGCCTGGATTGAAAATGCCGTATCTCCTGTTGACCATAAATGATTTGCCTGCGGATTTGATGACTGTAAATTAAGAGACACATTGGCGCAAACCATGCTGTCGGGTCCGAGGGAAACCGGCTGAAGGGTAATTACATTCACATCAACAGAGTCGCTTACCGTACAGTATCCGTTGGTCATCTTTACCCAATAATTTCCCGCGGTGGATACGCTGATGTTCTGCGCTGTGCTGCTGTTGGACCACAAGTATTGGTAACCCGCAAATCCTGCATCAAGTGTTAACACCTGCCCGTTGCAGAGTGAAGTATCGGGCCCAAGATTTACCTGTGGAATTGAAACGAAGTTGACATTAACGGTATCCCATCCAATACATATTCCGTCATCCACGCTTACAGTATAAGTTCCGCTTGTTGCAACGCTGATAGTCTGTGTTGTTTCATTAGTCGACCACAAGTACGTTCCACCAGGATATCCGGCATCCAGCACTACAGTATCACCCACGCAAAGCGTAGTATCGTTACCCAGGTTCACAGGCAAATATGGAACAAACGTTACGGTAATGGTATCTCTCGCTATACACGGAGGATTTGAAATCTGCACCCAGACAGTCTGCGTTGAATTGATTTGTATGGTTTGTGTTGATGCTCCCGTTGACCACAGATATGTTGAACCAGGATTGCCCGCATCAACCGTGTAGGATGATGCTCCGCAAATGGAAGTGTCGTTACCAAAAATAGGAAGCTCGGTAACTGTCACCGTTCTTTTCACTGTATCATGATGGCAGTTGTAATGAACGATGAGCGAAGCGATGTAAGTCCCTTCGGCATTGTAGGTATGAGATGTTGATTGAGCGGTGTCATAATTCAATGGGCCCGAAGCAGGGTCGCCAAAATCCCAGCTCACGCTGTCCATCTGGATTCCATAGGTTGGGCTAAAGAAAGCCGTAGCGCCCGCGCAGATGGTGGTATCAAAAAAGTTGGTGGCTACAGGCGGGCTAAAGAAGCTTTCAATAAAATCGGGCAAGCCCCAAACGCTGTACGTATTTGGTGCCAGGTTAACAGCATTTTGCGTCCACGTGCAGCCAAACCCCTGCACATTGGGGTATTCAATTCGGCCCAGGTTCGTGGAACCGGTAGGCAGATTCGGATTAGAGGATGAATACCAGAAATTAGCTATGTAAAGTTTGCCATCAGAAGCAAGCTGCAGCGCCCCGAAATTCCAGCCGTTGGTAAAAGCAACGTTTGTTACGGATGCATTAATTGCCGCTGCGCTGCCTGCAGTAATATCATATTGCCTCACCATGTTTAAAAATCCAACATATGTATGCCATACAATGTAAAGTAGCCGCCCGTCGGGAGAAAAAGAAACCCCGTACGGACCTCCATACCCGCTTGCAGGAGGGGGAGGAAGCGTTAACGTAATCGGGTTGCTGATAACACCGGTTACATTATTGAAATCATATAACTCCACAATATTCATTGGCGAGAAGCATGCCATTGCCAGGTGCAATTGGTCGGGAGCGACTTTCATGTAACCAATGGTTTCACTGTTGTTAAGACTTCCTACGTTTTGATACATGAGCCCGACACTTGAAACTACAGCGGGAGCAACCCCCGTTGGCGACACAAGAAATGCATGAAATTCCTGCGAGTTCCATTTGTGCATAATTACCCAAACGTCTCTTCCGTTGCAATGACGAACGGCAGTTATTTTTTCAACTACCGGACTTGCCAGCGGTATGTTTTTCACTGTAACATCTCCAAGCCCTCCATTCAGTGTCATATCCACCATAGAATATGCACCCGTACTTATACCATTCACATATCCTGCCTGCGCGGGTACAGTGAAAATATAGTACTCCGTTGTGCTTCCCGGTTTTGCAACCACCACGCCTGACTGGGTTGATGATGGATGCCCCCACAAACCGGTACCATTCGGCATCACCTGGTGATTCCTGTTCCAGACCGTGATTCCGTCAGAATAAAAAAGCAGCTGCCCGGTATTTTTATCAGAGATGGTGAGGCAACCTTCCAGCGTATTCATTTGCCCCCCCGCAAGCGCTACAGGTACTCCTGAATTAAAATCCAGCCCGGCATTCTTTCCGAAATACCAGATGTTCGCTTCAAGATGCTGGGCAATGGAATTCTTCCCCGAAAGCAAAATCAGGACAAATACCAAAAACCAAACAGACCGCTTCATAGCAGTGCTATATTCTTGTAGATGCAAATTTACGCTTGCAAGTTACAACTTTTGGAAAAAATAGTCGGTGTCTTTTACGCCAAATCATGAACAAGGTATTGTAAAAGGGTTATTTTTGGCGGTCACTGAATTTTTTCGATGCTTTCTCTGCTGCTAAAGGAAATCAACGGGTTTCTCAATTCAATCATCGGCTATGTAGCCATGCTTGTTTTTCTGCTCACAATCGGGTTGTTTATGTGGATTTTTCCCGGAACAGAATTCAACGTTACCGAAGCCGGGTATGCCAACCTTGATACCCTGTTCATCATTGCCCCGTGGGTTTTCATGTTCCTCATTCCTGCCATTACCATGCGTTCTTTTGCAGAGGAAAAAAAAACGGGAACGATTGAATTACTTCTCACCCGCCCGCTGAGCGATTTTCAAATTCTTTTTACAAAATATTTTGCCGGCCTGCTTATTGTCATTCTTTCCCTGCTGCCAACTCTTATTTATTTCATCTCTGTTTACACACTTGCTGTTCCCAAAGGAAATATTGACACCGGCGGAATTATGGGCTCCTACATCGGGCTTCTGTTTATAGGCAGCGCCTTTGTAAGCATCGGTATTTTCTCTTCTTCCATTTCCGATAACCAGATTGTGGCCTTTATCGTTGCCATGTTTCTGTGCTTCTTCCTGCATATAGGTTTTGAATCGGTGAGCTCGTTTGCTTTACTCGGCTCACTCGACAGGATTATCGGGATGCTTGGAAGCAATGCGCATTATAATTCGCTGAGCAGAGGTGTTGTTGACACGCGGGATTTGGCTTACTTCATTTCACTCACTCTTTTTTTCCTGCTTCTGACTCGGTTTGTTTTGGAAAAAAGAAAATGGTGAAAAAAGTTAATCATTCAATAATTCAACAAATCAATAATTCAATAAATAATTTCAGTTGAAACGAAACGTAAGACAAAACAGTATTCTTCAGCTTTCGCTGGGCGCAGTAGTTATTATATTGCTCAATGTGATTGCTTCTTTTGTCTTTACCCGTTTAGACCTGACTTCAGAGAAACGTTTTACTCTTTCTCCGGCAACTAAGGAGATGCTGAAGGGCTTGCACGATGTTGTATATGTGAAAGTATATCTTGAAGGAGACTTCCCTGCAGGATTCAAGCGGCTTAGAAATTCAACCCGCGAAACGCTGGATGAATTCCGTGTGTATGCGGGAGAAAATCTTCAGTACGAATTTATCGATCCCTCTGCGTCAAAAGATGTGAAGGAACGCAACAAGCTTTACCAGCAGATTGCATCGCTTGGCATTCAGCCCACCAATCTTGAAGTGAGAGAAAAGGGCGGCAGCTCAGAGAAAATAATTTTTCCCGGAGCAGTGCTATATTATCGTAATAAGCCCGTTGCAGCTCAGCTGCTCAAAGACCAGGCGGGCGCTTCGCCCGAAGAAATGCTGAACAATTCTATCCAGGGAATGGAATACGAACTTGCTAATGCAATTCGCAAAGTAACCAGGCTTGAAAAACCGGTGATGCGGTTCCTCATAGGCCATAGTGAGGCGGAGCAGGTAAAAATTGTTGACATAGCGCACACTCTCGGAGAAAATTATGATGTGGATACGACTTCTGTAAGCGGTCAGCTTAAAGCGCTTGACAATTGCAAGCTTATCGTAATTGCAAACCCCAGGCTTCGCTTTGGTGAAAAAGATAAATTCGTTCTTGACCAGTTTGTGATGAAAGGAGGAAAAATTCTTTGGCTTATTGATATGATGGATGCAACGATGGACAGTTTGGTTACAAGCAATGTTACCGTTTCTCTTCCGCGAGATTTGAATCTTGATGATATGCTCTTCAAATACGGTGTGCGTGTCAATCCGAATCTTGTTTTGGATATTCAGTCAGCGCCAATACCTATTGTTACCTCTTATGTGGGTAACCAGCCACAGCAGCGGTTAATTCCGTGGTATTATTTCCCATTGGTTTTTCCCTCGGGCGACCATCCTATCGTGAGAAACCTGGATGCCATACGCTGCGAGTTTGTAAGCAGCATAGATACGGTCGAAGCGCCGGGAGTCAAAAAAACAGTGCTGCTTTCTACATCAGCGCTCAGCCGGATTGCCGTTTCTCCTGCGCGGGTTTCTCTTGCCATTCTTGAACAAGAGCCGGATAAAAAACAATTTAACAAGGGCCCGCAAAGCATTGCGGTTTTGCTCGAGGGAACCTTCTCATCTCCTTTTACAAACCGCGTTCCCTCTGAAATTGCATCTTCGCCCGAAATAAAATTTAAAGAGAAAAGTGTTCCGACAAAAATGATTGTTATTTCTGATGGTGATATGATTGAAAATAAAATAGGTAAGTCATCCGGAGCCATTTATCCGCTTGGATATGATAAATACACCGACAGAATTTACGGCAACAAATCTTTTTTGCTCAACTGTATAGATTATTTGATTGATGACAGCGATTTAATTTCAGCGCGCACCAAACAGGTAAAGCTTCGCCTGCTTGATAAAACAAAACTTGCCGCACACAAAGACCAAATCGGTTACCTGAATGTTTCGCTGCCTATAGTGCTGGTTATTATTGCCGGAGTTGTAAAATATTATATTCGAAGGAAAAAATATCAAACATGAAATATGTTTAAGAAAAACAAAAAATTAATTGCCGCCGCTATTGTACTTGCCGCAATAACGGTATGGCTCGTAATCAACAGCCGCAGCGGAACAGTGAGGGAAGAGCTGCGTGATTTTGCGGTTCAAGATACAGCAGCCATCACCAAAATTTTCCTGGCCGACCGCTCGGGCAGAACCGCAGAGCTGGAACGCGAGGGAAACCGCTGGCGACTGAATAAAAAATATTATGCAAGGAAAGATGCAATTAAAGTTCTGATGGAAACGCTGAAGAAAGTTTCGGTCAGGAGCATGGTTGCTAAATCGACTTACAATACTATTATCAAGGAGCTTTCTACTTCAGGAATAAAATGCGAAGTGTACATGAACGGAAAAACAAAACCCGACAAAGTAATTTATGTGGGCAGTGAAACGCCGGACTCGAAAGGAACTTTTATGATGCTCGAAAATTCTTCTGTTCCGTTTATAACTGAAATACCCGGGTTCGAGGGTTACCTTACTCCGCGATTTTTTCTTGGTGAAATGGAATGGCGCGAGAAAACTATTTTTGATTTCCCTTACAATGAAATCCGTTCTGTGCAGTCTGTTTATAATCCTGACTCTGCCCGTTCTTTCCGTATCAATTTTATTTCTGACAAAGACTTCAGCGTTTCTTCTCCCGTAACCGGGCAAAAGATTCTACATCCCGATACGGCTGTGGTCGTCAATTATCTTTCGCAATTCACGAATCTGAATTTTGAATTTTTCGATTTTATGATGAAGCAAAACCAAAAGGATTCTATGCTAAGAATTCCCCCTGTGTGCACGTTCAACATCACCGGCAAGGACGGAAAAGAAACGCGCGTAAAATTTTATAACATCCAGGTTACTCCTTTTACTCTTGCAAGCACCGACACCACGGGAGAGGCCTCCAAGTACGATGTGGACAGGTTGTATGCATTTATTAATAACGACAAAGAGCTTGTGGGCGTCCAGATTTTTGCCTTCGGAAAAATTTTCAGAACGTTCCGTGATTTTGACGCTGACAGGAAAAAAACGAGCGCCGGTCCCCGTTGACAACTTTTCGTTTCTCATATTTCAAAAAAAGTATATTTGCACACACAAAAAAGTTATACGTTAGTAGCTATATGTTATGCGGGAACCCGCATTTAAATTATAATTATATAACGTGTAACTCCAAAGCTTATTAAAATGGAAATTACTGCACCTCCTTCTATTAAACCATCAACAAAAAGTATGAAATTTATTGTTTCAAGTTCTGTGCTGCTCAAGCATCTGCAAATGATTCATGGGGTGGTTATGCCTAATAACCCGCTGCCGGCTCTTGATAATTTTCTTTTTGAAATTGAAAATGGACAACTCACCGCCTCGGCTTCTGACCTGGAAACCACCATCAGCACGCGCCTTCCCGTTGAAAGCAAACAGGATATAACAGTTTGCGTTAATGCGCGCATATTGATGGATACGCTGAAAACATTTCCCGAATTTCCGCTTACGTTTAATATTGATGAGAAAAAAAATACCTGCGAAATAAGCTCGGAGTACGGTAAGTACCGCATCAATGCTACTGCTGCTGAGGAATATCCCCGTATTCCGGAAGCGGATGGCGTTTCTTCGGTGCAGATTCCTTCTTCCGTTATGCTTCATGCCATTGACAAAACATTATTTGCAACGGGCAACGATGAAATGCGCCCGGTGATGTCGGGTGTTTTTTGCCAGCTCACAAAAAAGGATTTGACTTTTGTTGCTACGGACGCCCACCGGCTGGTGCGTTACAAACGAACGGATGCCGGCTCTGCTAAGGAAATTTCTTTTATCGTTCCCAAGAAGCCGCTCACGCTTTTGAAAAATGTTTTGCCCGATGATGATTCTGCTGTTAAGATTGATTACAACGACAGCAATGCCTTCTTTTCATTCGACAACATTTCTCTCATCTGCCGCCTCATTGATGGCAAGTACCCCAATTATGAGCAGGTGATTCCCACCGATAATCCAAATATGCTCACCGTTGACCGGGGTGCGTTTCTTTCTTCAGTAAAACGCATTTCCATTTTTGCAAATAAAACAACATACCAGGTGCGGCTTAAAATTACGGGTAACGAACTTATTGTAAGTGCCGAAGACCCTGACTTTTCCAACGAAGCTAATGAGCGGCTTTCATGCCAGTATAAAGGTGAGGATATGGAGATTGCTTTTAATGCACGCCTGCTTTCTGAAATGCTGGACAATATTGAAACAGACCAGGTAGAGCTGCACATGTCTGCTCCAAACCGTGCGGGACTTATACTTCCTCCGAAAAGCGAAGCAGATAAAAGCGAAGATGTTCTGATGCTGGTGATGCCGGTGATGATGCATGGGTAGCATGAGATTGCGGATCGCGAATTTTAAATTTCGGATTTTGTTTTTAATTCACAATTACCAATCCGCAATCCGCAATTGTTAAATTAGAATCAAAGGGAAGTATAACAAGTTTACTTTGTCTCTTCATAGATAAGATTGATGGCATCAGCCAGGCGCTTGTCTTTTTCGGTTACAATGTGCCCGGCATCGTGCGTGGATAGTGAAATGGTAACCTTGTTCCAGGAATTTGACCAATCGGGGTGGTGGTTCATTTTTTCAGCAGCAAAAGCCACGCGCATCATAAAAGCAAAAGCATGCTGAAAGTCGCGGAACTCAAAAGCGCGAACGAGACTGTTATTTTTTTCTTCCCACATATTGATTTGAGGTTTGAGGTTTAGAGTTCCTTAGATTTCGGATTTCGGATTTTTCAATACACCACTGCTTTTCCTGAATAAATTCTTTTTTCTTTTTCTGTCACTTCGAAAACATAAACACCGCTGCCCAGATTCTCTGCATTGATGCCGGTTTCCTTTCCAGTGATGTTATTCTTTTCAACGACAATTTGCCCGAACATATTATAAAGCCGCAAAGTTCCTGCCGTAATTTCTTTATCGAATTTTATAGTGGCATGATTAGTAAATGGGTTAGGGAAAACAACAAAACCCTCTGCATTCATTTCCAGTTCGTTCATTCCATTTAGTAAACAGAGAACGTTTTCATGTGATGAAACACTAATCGCTGTAAGCGGTGCCGCCGCCACCAATAGACCTGAAGTGATTTGAGCCGGGAAACCACTCACAATAGTATTTGGTGTAAGAATGTGAGGAGCTGATGGTTCTTCATGACAACCACTAATTCCCTGGCTGTTGGTTTTAACAAGATATGCTTCTATGCTGTCAGTGCCGAAGCTGCCCGAAAAACCGAAGACAAGAAAACCTCCGTCATCCGCTTGAAGCACCCCGAATGATTCATCCACTCTATCACCTCCGTATGTATGTGTCCATAATGTATCGCCATTCATATTGGTACGGATAAGAAAATAATTTGAGCTGTCGGTGCCGCGGTGCCCTTCTCCGTAGGAGTCGGTGAAGCCGCACATAGCAAATCCGCTATCGCTTGTAATAATACCGTCATAAATAGCATCGGTTTTGGGGCCTCCGTATAATTTACTCCACAGTAAATTGCCGTTGCCGTTAAAATGGTTAAGATACACTTCATAATCATTGCCAAAGCTTGTGGCATTGCCAAAGAGAATGTATCCGCCGTCATAAGTTTGCTTTACAGAGTGCGCTTCTTCTGCACCGAAGTTGCCGTATTGAATCGCCCACGTTGTATCGCCATTCAGGTTGAGCTTCATAAGAACGGCATCGGTATTTGCAATAGTAAAGCTGGAGCTGCGTCCGCAAAGTGCAAAGCCGCCGTCCGCTGTTTGAATAACATTGGTGGCTTCGTCAAACGCAGCGCCGCCCATAATGCGCGTCCATAAGGTATCACCCGATGCATCAGTTCGCACTACCAAAATATCATTGCTGCCTGCACCAGAACTCAACGTGTTTCCCACGGCAATAAATCCGCCATCCGCGGTTTGCAAAGAAGCAGTAAAGTATTCTTGTTGGGTTCCCCCATAAACTTTTGACCAGACAATATTTCCCGCCGAATCAGTTTTAAGGAGCAATGCGTCATCGCTTCCGCTTCCAAAGCTTGTAGTGCCGCCTGAAATTAAAAAACCATGGTCAGACGTTTCGATAATAGCGGTTGCATAATCAGAAGCGCTTCCGCGATATACCTTTGACCATAACAGCACACCGTTAGCATCGGTCTTAATGAGGTAAGCATCTGCAGGAATGCTCCCAAAGCTTTCTGTGACCCCGGCAAGAGCGTAGCCGCCATCATGTGTCTTGGTGAGTTTGAAAGTTGCTTCTTTTTCAGGGCCACCATAGGTTTTCTGAAAAGTAACCTGGGCAGTAGCAGTACCGGCCATCATCATTGTCATGCTGATGAAGGTCAGCATCCCGTTATTGAAAAGGTGCGGAAATAAATTTTTTCTTTTCATGCAGGCATGATTTTACATCAGGTGAAATATTACTCTGCCAAGTTACCATTTATTTTTACGTTTTAACAATTCTTTTTGTAAATGCAAAAGGTTCTTCCGTAAAACCCGGAGAACCTTTTGCAAAAAAAATATGGATCACCCAAAACGGCGAGCTCACTTATTCCATCTTCAGCAACCGCTCTACAATATTTTCGACAGAAATATTTTCGGCTTCTGCTTTGTAGTTGCGCACCAGGCGGTGACGCAATATGGCCGGAGCAACAGATTTCACATCGTCAATATCAGGAGAATATTTTCCATGGAAAGCAGCATGGCACTTGGCTCCTATAACAAGATACTGCGAGGCGCGCGGCCCGGCTCCCCAGCTTAAATACTCGTTTGCTTCCTGTGTCGCTTTATCTGTATGGGGCCTTGTGCGCGATGCCAGCGTAACGGCATAGCTTATTACATTTTCGGGAACTGGAATTTTGCGCACTAACTGCTGGTAAAAGACAATTTCTTCTCCCGAAATAATTTTGTTGACTTTAGGAGTATAATCGGACGTTGTATTTTTTACTACAGAAATTTCCTGCGCATAAGAAGGGTAGGTGAGAAGCACATTGAACATAAAACGGTCCAGCTGCGCTTCGGGTAAAGGGTACGTTCCTTCCTGCTCAATGGGATTCTGTGTAGCAAGAACAAAAAACGGTTCTGAAAGCTCGTATCGTTTTCCGGCAGCGGTAACAGCATGCTCCTGCATGGCTTCCAGAAGTGCACTTTGCGTTTTGGGAGGCGTACGGTTTATTTCATCGGCAAGAATAATGTTGGCGAACAGCGGGCCGGGAATAAAACGAAAATGTCGCGCCTCATCCAGTATTTCGGTGCCGATAATATCAGAAGGCATAAGGTCGGGCGTAAACTGAATGCGATTGTACGTAAGGCCAAGCGATTGCGCAACGGTATTTACCAAAAGGGTTTTGGCAAGGCCGGGAACACCCACCAGCAGGCAATGTCCGCGGCTGAAAATGCTGATGAGCACATCCTGTACCACTTCGTCCTGCCCCACAATTACTTTAGCAATTTCTTCCTTTAGTTTTTTATACGAGTCAACCAAACGGTTGACGGCTTCTACATCGGTCATAAAAAAATTTAGAGTTTAGAGTTTATATTTTAATTTGATTTTCCGCCGGTGGAAATCCATATGTCAAGGTTAGGGCATGTCCAGTATTGCTGGTCCACTTTAATAAATGATGTTTTTACTTTTTTTCTTACCCAGTTCTCCATGGCTTTTGCCTGCTTATCCTGCAAAACAATATCCTGGATTTTCTGGTAATCGTCCTTAAGATTTGCCCGGTGCGGCTCGGACCTTTTACGAACCATCGCAAGCCGGTACCATGTTTTCCCGTCAACCGATTGCATCGGCAGCGGGTCAGAAATTTTGCCAACCGGCAGTGTATCTATCTGGAAGAAAAGGATTTTATCGAGCTGGTCGGGCTGAAATAAGGTTGTGCCTGTATTAGGATTTATCAGCGTTCCGCCATTGTAACGTGTGTCTTCATCTTCAGAAAATTTTTCTGCCGCTTCTTCAAACTTCATGCTGCTGCCCCTGATAAGTTTTGCAATGCTATCTAACTTAGCAGTTGCTTTTGCTGATTCTTCTGCATCCACTTCGGGCTGAAGAAGAATATGCCGCACATTAATTTGGTTTCCTCTTCTCTCGATAAGCTGCAGAATATGAAAACCGTATTTTGTTTCTATCACATTAGAAATCTCTCCCGGCTTCAGCTTAAAAGCAGCAGCTTCAAACTCGGGAACCATATCGCCTCTCTCAAAGAAACCGAGCTCACCACCTTTCTTTGCCGTTGTGCGGTCAGCAGAATATAGTGCTGCGTAAACCGAAAAGTCTTCTCCGCCCATAATTTTTTTCCTGTATTCCTCAAGCCGTTCTTTGATTTCGAGTTTCTTTTGCTCGCTCACACGGGGCTTCAGCACAATATGCGCCACTTCAAGTTCTGCATTCATATAGGGCAAGCTGTCGGCAGGAAAGTTGCTAAAGTAATTTCTTACGTCCGATGGAGTAGCGGAAATCTCCTTGGTAATCTTGCCCTGCATGGTTTGAACCAGCAGTTGGTCTTTAACCATTTTGCGGAAATCCTCCTTAATTTTTGCAATAGGCTCTTTGTAATATTCTTCGAGCAACTGTTCGGAACCGATTTGCTTTACAAAATAGCGAATGCGTTTATCGAGTTCCGATTCAACCTGGGAATCATTCACATCAACGCTGTCGATAGCGGCCTGTTGCACCAGCAGTTTCTGCAGCAAAAGGTTTTCGATGATGGCGCAGCGCAATCCGCCCGTTTCGGTGTTCCCCTGCGAGATATACTGGAGATATTGTTTTTCTACGTCCGATTTTTTTATGATGTGATTTCCTACTATGGCAACCACTTCATCAATCACCGCCGGTTGTGAAAATGCCTGCGGCACCGTAAGGCAAAAAGCCAGAACCAGCAATGACCAATGACTATTGACTAATGACCAATTTTTTACTTTCATCATTTTGTTTTAACAATAATATCCGCATCGCCTTTTTTCAGCGCTTCGTCATAAATATTTTTTTCCATTTCTTCTACAAGCTTCAATTTTCTTTTGTTCAATATCATAGTCCGGATATTTTCAGTTTCAAAGCTTAGCGGAGAAACGCTGTCTTTAATCTTAAACCCTTTTATGTTTACAAGATAAATGTAAGACGAATCCTGCGCCTCGATGAAACGATTGTTGCGAAGATATTCTTCTTTGTCGTAAGTTTTGATGGGGATTTGTTTTAATAAGTTGTCAAACAAAAGCCATGCGTCATTATCGAAGAAAGAATTTATAGCATACTGAAATGCATACTCCCGCAGTTGTTTTTGCTCGCGCTCTCCGTCAGACCTGAACCAGGTTCTTACCTTTTCCAGTCTCGGACTTTTTTTATCGAGGATAAGATAATTCACTTTAATGATGTTGTCTTTAAGAATAAAATCGTCCTGGTGAGAATCATAGAATTCTTTAATCTCGTTTTCAGACACCGAGGTATCAAGATGGCTGTTGACATATTCTCTTTCGTAATTAAAAATCAAAAGTGATTTACGGTACTCTTCCAGCTGCCGCTCCACATCTTTTTTCTCCTCGTCAAGTATTTGTTCCGCTTTGTAAAGCAATATCTGCTGCCGAAGCCACTGTTCTATAAAGGCGTTTACTTTCACTATGCTGTCATCACCACCTCCGGCGCCCTTTGCAATGTCTTCAATATCCGACATGTTCAATACTTTACCATACGCCTTTGCAATGGGAACGTCCTCTGCGCCCTGTTTCTTTTTTTTGCAGCCGGCAACCAATAGCACAATGAGAATTGCAAGAAGACGGTAGCGCATGAAAAAAGAATGGCGTTTTACTTTTTCGAAATAAAACGCCATCAATGGAAAAATATTTTATTAATGTATAAGAGAACTGAAAACGTCCTGGTTTAAGTGGTATGAATATTTTTTACGCAGAGATTCAATCCAGTCTTTTTCAAGGAAGGCTTGGTAATCGGCCGTTATCATGCCACGCGCTTCATCCAGGGTTTTTGGTTCGGGAGCAATTTTTTTCTTTACATCCACAAATACGACCTGGCTGTTTTTAGGCATATCCTTTGTTATTCCCGGCATCCATGCAATCGAGTCAATGATTTCGTTATCTCCTTTCGAAAATATTCCCGACTTGATTTGAAGATTGGTCTTGTTGTCTTTGTTATACGTGCTCAGCAAGCTGTCAGCAGAAATATTTTTAGCGAGCATCTTGTGAACTTTTTTGGCAACATCGGCATTGGCACATGTGTAGATGACAGCATCAATGCGCTCGCCCCACATGTAGTTGTTTTTATTCTTCTGGTAAAATTCTTTCAGACCCGTGGTATCCTTCACAGCTTTACTCCACACTTTCTTATCGGTAAGGTCAAAGAGAAGAATTCCGTCATGATATTCCTGCATGAGCGATTTAAACTCGGGATAGTTAATCTCCAACCGGCCTTCTTCAAAGGCAAGCACGCTTTGGTTTACAAAATCATTGTAGAGGTTATCGTACAAGGTGCGCAGAGGAATATTGGTTTTCTTCGACTGGTGACTGATGAGAAAATCCGCAAAGTCCTGCTGCGTATAATTTTTGTCAAGAAGAGTGAACATGGGCTTATTAAGATTGTCCGCTCTTTCCTTCAGCCATGTTGCCTGTGCCAGCGTAGAATCAATCACCTTGTAAAATTCTTCTTTGGCTTTTGAATACTCTTTAAAGTTGTACTTAGTTTTTATGCGCACCAGGAAAGATGTCTTGCTTAAATCGGAACGGCTGTCTTTAGAAACTCTTGACTTGAGTTCTGCCTGCATGCTGTCGAAAGGCGGAATGGTTTTTCTTTCAAGCAGCTTGATGATATGCCAGCCATATGCTGTGCGAACGGGCTGCGAATATTCGCCCGGGTTTTTAATAGCAAAAGCAGCTGCTTCAAATTCGGGCACCATTCGTCCTGTGCCGAAAGCAGGCAGCACACCATTGTTCTTTGCCGAGCCCTGGTCATCGGAATATTTATTGGCCAGGTCTTCGAATTTAGCACCGCCTTTTAACTGCTTGTAGATAGAATCAATTCTTGTCTTGGCATTAATAGAGTCGCCTGGGGTTGCGCCGGTGGGCGATTTCACCATAATATGCGCCACTTTCACCTCGCCCTGGTTTGACCTGGAGTCGGTTACTTTTATGATATGGTATCCGAAACGCGTGCGCACCGGTGTAGAAATTTCTCCTTTCTTTAATGTATAAGCAGTAGTCTCAAATGGGTAAACCATCTGAAGTGCAGTAAAGAAACCCAAATCACCGCTGTTATCTTTAGCCGAAGGGTCTTCGCTGGTTACTCGTGCAGCAAGCGCAAACCGGTCTTCGCCTGGCAGCGGCTTTTGTTTTGCAAGTTCGTGCAGCGAGTTGATTTTCTTTCTCGCTTCTGTAGAATCCTTTGCATAGCCGGTAGCTTTATGGTCCAGAGTTTTATTTACGGCTGCTTCGTATTCAGTAATTTTTTCATTAGAGACATTTTTTCCGTTAACGAAGTCGCGGATAATGCTCATGCGCAGCCATGCAGCAGCCGTATCCCTGGGCAGGGCGTCTTGAGCTACCATGGCAAGAATATGGCTGGCGCGGACATCTTTTTTCATGCGCTCGTATGCTTCGCGCAAGAGTTTTTCGGTCACTTCCTTATCGGTAAGGTAAGGTTGCGCAAGCTGCTTGCGGTAACCACCGAGCTCATCGGTAAAGCTCTTTACCGTATCAAGCCCTGAATCAAGAGCCTCTTTCACCTTTAGCTTGTAATTGATAAAAAGGTTGAGATACTCTTCCAGCGCCTTGCGGTCTTTCTTTTCATCGCGGTTGTTTTTCAGAAACACCTTCTCAAACTCGGAGCGCGAAACATTTTCACCCGCAACGGTAAGCATGACAGGGTCTGCGCTCTGCTGGGCAACCAGATTCCCGCAGCAAGTAAAGGCGACAATAAATAAAAAAAGTATTTTTTTCATGTGATAAATGTTATGGTAATAAGTGAAAATTAAACACTAAATTCTAAACACTAAACCCTGAACTTTTTTGAGGGGGCTGCAAATTTAACAAAGTCGGCAAATGAGCAAGAAAAAGTATGAATGAGCAATGAAGTCAGAAGACCAGCCTTCACCTTTAGGCATTAATAATGAACAGGATGGATTCCGGACGGAACTTTTAAGTTTGCACCATTATTATATTACCGGTGCAGCTAAGCTATTGGGAACGGAAAACGTACTTCAACGATGTAGATTTTTGCATCATCGGAAGCGGTATTGTAGGGCTGAATGCCGCGCTGTACCTGCGAAAAAAATTTCCAAAGCAAAATATTCTTGTTCTTGAGCGCGGATTTCTGCCCTATGGCGCCAGCACCCGCAATGCAGGCTTTGCCTGCTTTGGAAGCGTGAGCGAGCTGCTTCATGATTTAAAGAATCACTCTGAAGATGAGGTATTTGCTCTTGTTGCAAAGCGCTGGAATGGTTTGCAGCGCCTGAGAGCCAATCTAAGCGACCAAAACCTGCATTACGAGGGCCATGGGGGCTACGAAATCTTTACCCGGGAGCAAGAAGAACTTTACCTTCAATGTGTTGATGCTCTGGTATCATTCAACAAGCGTTTAAAAGATATTACAGGCGTAAGTGATGTCTACAGCGTGGCAGACAATCGCATAAAACAGTTCGGGTTCGGGAACGTTTCTCACATGCTTTGGAACAGGGCAGAAGGGCAGATTGATGCCGGAATGATGATGAATACATTATTAGAAAAAGTCAGGTCGATGAATGTAAATGTGCTCAACGGGTTAAATGTGGAACGCTTCACAGATGAGACGACCTATGCAGAAATTGTTCTTTCGGAAGGCATCATCATAAAAGCAAAAAAACTTTTACTCGCCACCAATGGCTTTGCGCGGCAGCTTATCCCTGAATTAAATGTCACCCCTGCGCGGGCTCAGGTGCTTATTACATCGCCCATAGAGAATCTACCTTTCAAAGGAACATTTCACTATGATGAGGGTTATTATTATTTCCGCGATGTGGACGGCAGAGTTTTGCTGGGTGGAGGACGTAATCTGGACTTTGAAGGCGAGCAAACTACAGCTTTCGGTTTGACAGAACAGATTCAAAACCGGCTTGAGAGAATGCTAAAAGAAGTAATTCTTCCCGGGAAAAATTTTTCGGTAGAAATGCGTTGGAGCGGCATCATGGGACTTGGCGAAAAGAAAACCACGATTGTAAAAAAAATTTCACCGCATGTGTATTGTGCTGTACGCATGGGCGGAATGGGCATTGCCATCGGCTCGCTGATTGGAGAAGAAGCGGCTGAAATAATGAGTGTCGATTAGGTTTCTGATTCACATTATATCTTTTTCTGTTGGCTTATCCGAAAAGTATGTTGACCAAAATTTTTCCTGAGTGCGAAATTTTTATTTAATTATGCGCCATAATCTGTAACAGATTTCTTTTCATTCATGGATAATTTCATTTTGATTTATTGACGAGATATGAAAATACGCTTTGTAAACCACGCCTGTTTTATCATTGAGCACAATGGTGTTTCCATCATCAATGACCCCTGGCTTGAAGGAAGGGTCTTTAATAACGGCTGGGATTTCATAAGCCCCACGCGGCTCAGGTACGATGAGTTCGGGAACATAAACTACATCTGGTTTTCCCATGAGCACCCCGACCATTTTTATCCTCCTAACTTAAAAAAAATTGACCCGAATCATAAAAAAAATATTACCGTTCTTTTCCAGAAAACCATTGACGGCAGAGTGGTTGAGTATTGCCGCAAAGCGAATTTTAAATCCATCATGGAGATGGAAAAAGGAAAGTGGTATACGCTGGCTCCTGATTTTAAAGTGCTGTGCGAACATTTTTCTGAGGGCGACAGCTGGATATGTTATCGTGTTGGCGGGTTAACCATTCTTAATACCAACGACTGCGGAATCCGTAATAAAGATGCGTTGGAATATATCAAGCAGCTTGTGGGTGATGTGGACATCTTGCTTACACAGTTCTCCTATGCATACTGGGCAGGCAACCGCGATGCCGTGGAATACAGAAAGCGCATTGCCGATGAAAAATTATTGTGGGTAAAATTTCAGACGGATAACTTTAAACCGAAGGTAACCATACCTATTGCCAGCTATATTTATTTCTGCCACGAGGAAAATTTTTATCTGAACGATTCAATTAATACAGCCCGCAAGACGCATGATTTTCTTGCAAGACATACGGATACCACCCCGGTAATATTATATAACAACGAAGAGTATGAGTTTGGGCAGGCGCACGACAATGAAAAGTCGATTAAAATGTATGAGGATGACTTTGCCGGCATTGCCGCCAGTAAGGACGTAAAGCAGGAATGGAATGTTAAGAAAACAATTGAAGAAATTACTGCAGCAGCTGAAAATTTTGTCAGCGACCTGCGCAACAACAACAGCGCTATTCTTAAATTTTATTTGCGCGACAGTTATATCTTCCTTTGGGACCATAATCAATCTTTTCGTTTTTCGCTTACGGATGGACTCGTTCCCGGTTCCAGATCCGAAGACGAGTGCGATGTTTCTCTCTCGTCAGAATCACTTTTGTTCTGCCTTAAGTTCCCTTATGGAATGGACACAACACAAATCAACGGGCGCCTTCAGAAACCTCGCGCAGGTAATTATAGCCGTTTCTATAATTTCTTCCGAATAAACCATCTCAAGAGCCGCGGCATAAAACTTAATCCGAATTACCTGTTTGGCTCAGTGCTTAATAAAGCATTAGTGCGGTTTAAGCTCAGGCAGGTGTGACGGAGAAATGTTGAACGGAAATATTAAGAACCTTTCAGTAACGATATTTATTTTTCCATAGCTGTTTTAATCGCTCCCTGATTTCTTTTTCGCGCGCGTTATCACCTGGCTCGTACAATTTTGTTCCGCTTATTTCTTCAGGAAGATATTCCTGCTCGGTAAAATTCTTTTCGTACGAATGCCCGTACTTGTAATCTTTTCCGTAACCGATATCTTTCATCAGCTTAGTTGGAGCATTCCGCAAATGAAGCGGTACGGGCTGGTCGCCGGTGCGCCTTACCAAATCGGCCGCGTCTTCAATTGCCATATATGAAGCATTGCTCTTTGGAGAAGCAGCAAGATAACATACCGTTTGCGAGAGAATAATTCTGCATTCGGGATAACCGATAGTGTGAACCGCCTGGAAGCAAGAGGTAGCAAGTACCAGTGCATTGGGATTTGCATTGCCGATGTCTTCACTTGCAAGGATTACCATTCTTCGAGCTATAAAAAGCGGGTCTTCGCCTCCTTCAATCATACGGGCAAGCCAGTAAACGGCAGCATTCGGGTCGCTGCCACGCATGGATTTGATAAATGCGGAAATAATATCGTAGTGCTGCTCGCCCTGCTTATCATAGAGTGCAATTTTTTTCTGGGCGATATTCATCACTTTGTCATCGGTAAATGTGATTTCGCTTTTGTTTTCTTCAATGGCAACAACCATCTCCAGCAGGTTCAATAATTTTCTTGCATCACCGCCGGAGAGCAGGAGCAATGCATCGGTTTCTTTGAGAATGATTTTTTTCTTCTTTAGAATTTCATCGTGCTTCAGAGCATGGTCAAGAATTTTCAAGAGGGAATCTTTGTCAAGGTCTTTCAGGATATAAACCTGGCAGCGGGAAAGCAGGGGAGAGATAACTTCGAATGAAGGATTTTCTGTTGTAGCGCCAATCAAAGTGACAATTCCCTTTTCTACAGCGCCCAACAAAGAATCCTGCTGCGATTTGCTGAAACGATGAATTTCGTCAATGAAAAGTATAGGCGATTTTTTTTGCCCTGAAAAAATACCTTTTGCTTTTTCAATGGCTTCGCGAACATCTTTTACGCCCGAACTTACAGCGCTAAGCGTAAAAAATTCTCTTCCGGTTTGTTCTGCAATAATTCCGGCAAGTGTTGTTTTGCCTGAGCCGGGCGGTCCCCAGAAAATCATGGAAGGAATATTTCCGCTTTGAATGGACTTGCGAAGCACGGCATTTTCACCTACAAGATGTTCCTGCCCGATATAATTTTCAAGCGTATGAGGACGCATTCGTTCTGCAAGAGGGGCCGGCATTTTAATTTGAAAATTTGATGATGTGATAATTTGAAAATGAAAGTAATTTTCTAAGCAGTTACATTACTTGTTCCTCGAAAGTACAATAAATGAATAATCAAATTTATTTTTTTCGTCGGCTTTAAAATGCTGAACGGTCTCTTCTTTCCATTCATTCATATTCAGAGAAGGAAAAAAAACATTACCGTCAATAGCCGCATGAATCCGGGTCAGGTAAATTTTGTCCGCCATTCCTAACGCTTGCTTAAATATTTCTCCTCCGCCTATGATAAATGCTTCGGGTTCATTTTTTTGTTTGACTATCTCCAGCGCTTCTTCAATGGAATTAGCTGTAATGATACCTGGAAAGGAAAAATCTTTCTGATGGGTAACAATAATATTTGTTCTTCCGGGAAGAGGTCGGAATTTATCAGGTATAGTTTCAAAATTTTTTCTGCCCATGATCACACAGTGCCCCATTGTTTTCTCACGAAAATATTTCATATCAGAGGGAAGATGCCATGGCAATTGGTTGTTCCTGCCGATGACATTATTTTCGGCTGCTGCAGCGATAAGGGAAATAATCATTACAATTTCGGATTTTAAATTGCGAAATTATTCTAAATCAGAAATCAACAATCCGCAATCCGCAATTTACACGGCCACTGCCGCTTTTATATGCGGATGCGGGTCGTAATTTTCGAGGTGGAAATCTTCAAACTTAAAATCAAAAATATTTTTTATGGCCGGGTTGAGCTTCAGTGTCGGCAATGCTTTTGGTTCGCGCGTAAGCTGCAGGCGCACCTGCTCAAAATGATTGCTGTAAATATGTGCATCGCCAAGAGTATGAATAAATTCTCCGGGCTGTAAATCACAAACCTGCGCTACCATCATGGTGAGTGCTGCGTATGAAGCGATGTTAAACGGTACGCCCAAAAAAATGTCAGCGCTGCGCTGGTACATCTGGCACGAAAGTTTTCCGTTCGCAACATAGAATTGAAAAAAAGCATGACAGGGAGGAAGTTTCATTTCTTCAATCTCTCCCACATTCCACGCACTGACGATATGCCTGCGTGACGAGGGATTTTTTTTGATTTGTTCAATCACTTTCGAAACCTGGTCAACCGTTCTGCCGTCAGCGGTTTTCCATGTGCGCCACTGCGAGCCGTAAACCGGTCCCAGGTTCCCCTCTGCATCGGCCCATTCGTCCCAAATGCTTACTCCATTCTCTTTAAGGAAATTAATATTCGTATCGCCCCGCAGCATCCACAGCAATTCTATAATGATGGATTTGAGATGCAGCTTCTTGGTAGTAAGAAGCGGGAATGTGTCTTTGAGGTTGAAACGCATCTGGTATCCGAACACAGATCTTGTCCCGGTTCCGGTACGGTCAGATTTTTCCGCACCGTTTTCCATAACGTGATGCAAAAGTTCGAGATATTGCTTCATTGTGAATGCAAAATTAATAAACGTGTGATGAATATAAATCTGACCTCATTGGCTATTTTCCCCACGCTTACCCCTTACCCCTAAGGGGGAATCAGCGCTTCTTAGAGCAGTAGGCGGTTCTCCCTTTAGGGAGTCAGAGGGTAGCGAAGGCAGGAAATACATTATCAAAACAAGTTTTAATTTTCATTTTTACCTGAAAAAGTAAATGTGATTCCTTTTTCGGTGAATACCAGACGGTACCGGAGCATTCTGTTATCTTGAAATATCTCACCGTGCGCCTGGTGGAATCTGTATCTGTCGGTTTGGGATTATACGTAAAGACAAGTGTGCTGTCTCTCAATTCCCACATTCCTGAAGCGTGAATATTTTCTAAAGCAATATCGTATTTGAAATTATTTTTTCCCTTATCACCCGTGAGCGATAAAATATCTGTTGCAGAAACTTTCTTAAAATCGTTTCCGTGCTCATCCCTGGCTGAAACATAATGCCAGTTTTTTTGAACGCAGTCATAAAGTACAGGTTTACTGCCGGTGCATGCTGCGAGAAAAAAAAGTACGGCAGAAAAAAATATTTTCCTCATTGCAGGTCGAATCGTTACCGCGGCTTTTTTCTTTTATTCAATTCATCGCGGATTTTGGAAGCGCGCTCGTATGCTTCGTCATCAATTGCTCTTTTCAAAAGTTCTTTCAGCTCTTCGGTGTCAGCTTTCGTTAGGTCCTTATCCGATACAGTTTTTTTTTCTTCGGCCGGTTCCATCACATCCTGCCCCGCTGCCTCACCTTCTTCCATGACAAAACCTATAGATGCCAGGATGTGTTCATAAGTGAAAATAGGGCAGCGGAAACGAACTGCCAGCGCAATGGCATCGGATGTTCTTGCATCCACTTCCATGCGTTCATCATCTTTAACGCAAATAAGTTTTGAATGAAAAACACCTTCTTCCAGCTTGTCGATAATCACTTCTTCAAGAGTAATCTCAAATGCTTTGGAGAAGTTTTTAAACAGGTCGTGTGTAAGGGGACGAGCCGGCTTCATATTTTCAAGCTGCATGGCAATGCTCTGCGCTTCAAAAATTCCGATAATGACCGGAATCCTGCGTTTGCCGCCTGTTTCACCCAACAACAGCACGTAGGCAGCCGTTTGAGTGTCGCTGTTGCGGAGGTCAATAATTTCGAGACGGACTTTTTCTGATTTCACCTGTTACGCGCGCTGAAAAATTTTTTTTAAAAGTAAGAATTTCTTTAAAATCTACGTTACTCTTTTAGCTGCAAATTCTCAATTCTGTCCTGCCTTAAATGCTTTAGCGGCTTCAATCAGTTTGGGAACCACGTCAAATGCATCGCCTACAATTCCGTAATCGGCAGCCTTGAAGAAAGGCGCTTCAGGGTCTTTATTGATAACAACGATAACTTTGGAAGAGCTTACCCCTGCAAGATGCTGAATGGCTCCTGAAATTCCGATGGCGATGTAAACATTCGGGCCAATGGTAATTCCCGTTTGCCCCACGTGTTCAGAGTGCGGACGCCAATGTGCATCGGAAACCGGTTTGGAACATGCAGTGGCTGCGCCAAGAATTTCGGCAAGCTGTTCAATCATACCCCAGTTTTCAGGCCCTTTCAATCCTCTTCCACCCGAAACTACAATCTCAGCATCAGGCAAAGATACTTTGGATGTTGACCGGACTGTTTCTTTCACGGTCATTTTAAAATCATCGTTATTTATGGAGGGAGATAAATTTTCTATGGCCGCTGTCTCCGGTTTTTCTTCCACTTTATATGAATTGGGAATAAGCGTGATAATTTTTTTTGCCGAAACGATTTCCACATCGGCAAATGCTTTTCCCGAATATGCTGTTTTTCTCACAATAAAATTTCCGACGATTTTCGGGAGTTCAACTGCACCTTCGGCAAGTCCTGCTTTCAGCTTTACAGCCAGGCGCGGAGCTATTCCTCTTCCGCCAAAGCTGGCGAGCATTACCACCACATCTGCGTTTTCTTTTTGAGCTGCCTGAGTGATGGCTGAAGCATATCCCTGCACAGAATAATTTTTAAATTGCGCATCAGAAATTTTCAGAATTTTTTTCGCTCCGTACTTTGCAAGCTTGCCAAGCTCTTCATCAGAAGCATCTCCAATGGCGGCAGCGCTTAATGAAGTATTTAATGCATCGGCAATTGCGCGTGCATACGTCACTGCTTCAAATGCCGACTTCTTAAATTTTCCTTCTGTGTTTTCTGTGTAAACTAAAACGGCCATATCAGATTACTTTTTTCTCGGTGTGTAATAACTCCAGCAGTTTTCCCGGCTCGGCAGCATCAACCAGCTTAACACTGCTGCGGGGGGCGGGCTTATCGTAACCGGCAACTTTTGTAAATGTTTCTGTTTGCACCGGCTCAACAACTACCAAAGGTTTGGTTCGTGCAGACATGATTCCTCTCATGTTCGGAATCCTTGGCTCGGCAACGCTTTCAGAACATCCTGCAATCAAGGGCAAAGCACATTCAATAACTTCTTTACCGCCTTCTATTTCCCGTTCAATAACAGCTTTCCCGTTCTCAACCTGTATGGTTTTTGAAATGGCTACCGAAGGAATTCCAAGCATCTCCGCAACCATGGACGGCACTGTACCACTGTTGAAATCAATGGATTCGCGTCCGCAGAGAATTAAATCGTAAGGGGTTTTCTTTATGTATTCTGCAATCTGTGTTGCGACAAAGAAGGCCTCACGTGGCTGTGCATTGATGCGAACGGCATCTGCTGCTCCAATAGCAAGCGCCTTGCGAAGTGTTGGCTCGGTAGTGGCTTCACCAACATTAATTACCGTCACGCTTCCGCCCGATTTTTCAGTCAGCTCAAGCGCGCGCGTCAGTGCGATTTCATCGTATGGATTGATGATGAACTGAACTCCCTGGGTTATGAGTGATTTATTATCGGGAGTAAAATTGATTTTGGTGGTGGTATCGGGAACGTGGCTGATGCAAACCAGTATCTTCATAGGTACGAATAACTAATCTTTACGAATTTACGAATGAAAAAAAAATAAAGGTGGGCAAAGGTAAAATTTTATCTATGTTTTAAATCAATAAAAAACCCTCTCATTTTTTTGAGAGGGTTTTAAAATATGATAACAGAGAGAGATTATTTTTCTCTACCCATTACAACCAGTTTGCTTACGGTTGATTCACCTCCAATGTTTAGACGAACAAAATAAATGCCCGGTGACAGTGTAGTCGTATTGAAGTTCATTTTATAAGCCGAACCTTCCGTTACACTTTCATTGAAAAGAACACTCATCAATGAACCGCTGAGGTTATATACATTAACGGTTGCATTGCCGGTGCCTGAAGCAAGGAACTCAATTGACGTTACATCGGTTGCCGGGTTAGGATAAACAACCATGGTGGTCGAGCCATCGAGAAGCGCAGAAGAAACCTCGTCCATGCGAACATTAAATCCGCTCATGAAACGGCAGGCATCAAAACCTTCGTTGATAGCAGTCAGGGCTGCAGTAATATCAGAGAAGGTCGGAGGGGTGCAGGTGCCAGTGCATAGAAGAGCAGCGCATGTCGGGTTACCGTTGCCGGTATATCCCAGCGCCCTGTTAGCAAGGTCGCGAAGCTTGAGAACCGTATTGTTCAGAGAGTTGCTTCCCAGGCAATTGATTACTGACTGAGGAATTGTTTTGGTCACAACATTGCTGGCAACAAAGCTTGTCGAGGTCGGGTCGCAATCTCCTGGCACGCGTCCATACGTAGTGAATGAAGAAGTGGTAATATGCAGATTGCCTAATCCCGCGAATAGACGAATGTTCAGGTTAAGGGCAATTGCTTGTCCGAGTAAAGTATTTTTTAACCTGTTTTGGTTATTGAGCCATGTGTTTCCGGTAGCATTGCAAATGTCAACCGAAGCATTAGGCAATGCAGAAGGACTGCCTGATGACGGCATCTTTGCATTAAGACATATTGCTGCTGCGGTGTTACAATTAACAGTAACCTTTCTGCTTCCCTGGCCAACCACAATAGGATTGCAGGTAGAATAAGGAGTGCTTCCCGTAGTAGTGCACTGGTAAGGGCATCCCAATGCTTGCTGTATTGCAGGAACTGCCGTTAATCCAATGCAGGTCATCTGGCCATTGGTGCTTCCATAGAAGCCTTGCGTGTAAGCACATTGTTCATGCACTTCGGTAGAGAAAGTAATTTCACATGTGCTGGTGCAATTGTAGGGCGAGTGAACAGTAAGCGTAAATGTTGCAGATGTACCGATAGGCCCTGCTGTGAAATAAACCGTAGCTGTTCCCTGTCCGCCTGTAATGGGCCAGCTAAGGTTAGAAGAAGACCAAACGAGTATGCTTCCGGGTTCTGCAATGTAGGTAGCTACTATGGAATTGTTAGTAGAATTTGCCACCGGAAGCTCGGATTCATCCCAGCTATTATTATTGTTTGCATCATACTGCAGCGGGTCAATTCCGCAGGTAGGATTCGGATGAATGGTAACGCTGACCGGACCTGCAGAAGAGGAACAACCGGTTGCATTAATGGTTCCAATTACAGAATAAGAATAAGAACCCGGAGCGCATACATCTACGCTTGCAGTGGTTTCACCGGTGGGGCTCCATAAATATGAATCAGCACCGCTTGCGGTAAGTGTAACACAATCCTGCGATTCGCAAGCCGATATAGGACCAGCCGGACCTATAGATACATTTGGGCGTGGATTAATGGTGACCGTTTGTGAGCACGTTGCAGAATTGCCGCAGCCATCGGTAGCAGTCCAGGTTATCACCGTAGTGCCCACAGGATAGCATGTTATAGCAGGGCTGTGTGAAACAGAGACTCCATTATTGCAGCCATCGCTTACCGTTGGTTGGGTAAGGGTTATACAATTGGAACCATTATCGCACTGTACAACGTCAGGAGCGCATGTAATGGATGGAGCATCATTGTCGACAGTATAAGTATAAACCTGGTCGCAAGTGGCATCCGGTGTGCAGTCACCGGTAATTGTCCATGTCCTGGTAAGAGTATAGCTGCAGCCAATGTTAGATGTTACATCAGTATATGTCGCTGTTGCATTTGTTCCTTCAAAAGTAGGGGTGATAACGGCAGGGGGAAGAGAAGTAGGATTGCATCCCAAAGTTCCACCGCCATTGCAAGAGGATACGCTAGGAGGAATACAAGTTATCTGCTGACAATCCACATCATTGGCGGTCTTAATACAACTGCCATCAAAAATTGCTGCGCGCAGGTGACCATCGTTTAAGCAATTTGCAGCCTTTGCACCAAGTCCTGAACTGCCATTGCAATCAGTTACACCATACCTCACAGGGTAGGTATTGCAGGCATTAGCGGGCATAGTGAATTCGAAAGTATAAACTCCGGCTACATAGGGTGGGAACTGATTAGCTACTATGTTGCAGGTGTTACCGTTATCGCTATTAATAACATTTACAAGAATGGATAAATCTGTTCCTCCGTTACCCACATCGGTTGCATTGGAAAGAGTAACCAAATAGATTCCGCCTTCCTGGATATCCCAAACCTGGTTTGGTCCGTCCAAAGTGGATTGAACGCAATGGTTGTTTTCTGAAATCACGCTGGTGATACATGCTCCGCCATCGGGAGGATTAACCGGAGGGCCATTGGGACCTGCATCTGTGAATTCTACATAAGCTCCCAGGCCGGATGAACTTCCCGTTGCCATTGCTCCGAGGACTGAATTCACGCAGTCATCCGTGCAAACGTGCCAGGTGGTAACAAAGTGACCGTTGCCGTCGGTCGTAACACTCCACGGCAGGTGGTCTGCGCCTGTGTCTGGTGTTCCGTCGGCATGATGAACCTGAACAGATACGCTTTCATTGGCCCAGAATCCTGAGCCGGTAATGGTGCAGGTAGAGCCAGGCTGATAATCGGCAGAATCGGTGGTCAGCGTTTGTCCATAGCCGACCATGCCCATTGATGTGAGAAAAATCAGAGTCAGTACATATCGAACCGACCTTGTTAGAGTTGTTTTCATGTTTGAGTTGTGTTTGGTTGCCTGTACACCAAAAGGTTTAAGTAAGGATTAACAATAATTAATAATGGATGTAAAAAAATGTCAGGAGGTATATATCAGGTAAATCATAATTGCAAACAGCATGGCAAGCACAATGAATTTCCATTGAAAGTTTTTAACACGAAGCATGTTTAATTCCATAGAACAAAAACAACCGTCACGTTATTTTTGCTGCAAACAAAATACTTGCAGGGCGAAAGGACAGGAATTATTATTTCCCCGTCAATTACCAAAAATGGTAATACTGAACTTCATGTTCAGTTAATGATTCCTTCTCTAAGTGCTCTTGAAACGGCTCCCGAAACGGATGATACCTGAAGCTTTTTATAAATATGCTTTATGTGAGCGCGCACTGTATCGTATGAAATCCGGAGCTCATCGGCAATCATTTTATACGATTTACCTTCGACCAAAAGAGTGAGCACCTGCGTTTCACGGGGGCTTAAAAAATATTCACGCGCTTCCGGGATCTGAGAAAATTTTCCTGTGAATAAATGCAGAATTTTTTTTGCGATGGGAGGTGATAACGGGGTGTGGCCGTTGTATGCGTCATAAATGCTTTTGATTATTTTTTCAGGAGACGCAGTTTTAAGCTTGTAACCGTTGGCTCCCGAACAGATAGATGCAATTATTTTATCATCGTCATCATATTGGGTAAGCATAATAACAGGAAGCTCGGGAAAATGCTTTCTCAGAATTTTCAGCGCATCGATTCCGTTCATGCCCGGCATGTCAATGTCCATGAGCACGATATCCGGCACGGACGATTTAATGTCACTGATGATATTGTTTGCATGAGCAAAAGTGCCACACAGCGAAAATCCTTTGTCGCTTTTGACAACATCACCTATCGTTTCAAGAAAAAACGGATTGTCATCAAATACAGCAATGCGTATTTTGCTTGGAGTGGTTTTCATGTAAAGACCGTGCAGGTAAAGGATTTGACAGGCGAATATAGATTTGGTTTAAAAAAAAGCAACTAATATTACTCCAAAGCGTATATTTTATTTGCTAAGTACCGGAAAGAATAGGTGAAAGCATCCATACGCCTTGCTTTAAGTTAACAAGACGTTGAACAAGGGGCTCAGGGATGCATGAAGCCCCGGAATTTTTTAATCTTTATCGTGGATAAACACCTCGATAAAAACCGGGAGAAAAACAATCAAGAGGGTAGAAGTAGTTACACCCAGCAGAATAGCATTGGCTACAAAGCTGTGGAGAGAAATAATATCGAATATAATTTTAGTTAACCCGGCAAGGCCGAAAACCAAAGATATATTACGAAGAATTACGCTTGTTTTTTTCTCGAAGAAAACAACATACACCATAAACACTACTGCCAACGCAGAGAAATTAATCAGCGTGTTGTTTATTACAGGATAATCAGCAACGGTCATTGCGATTACCGTATTCAAAAAAATTACTGCTAAAGAGCAGTACCATAACATCTTTTTCATTGGGGTATAATGAGGCAGATTAAACGGGCGGTTCTTAGAAAGGTTAACGGTCAATTAAGCTGCTTCAGGGGATTTTAATCTGGTACGCCCCGAAATTATTCGGAACCAGGATGCTTCTTTCGTTTGCTTAACTATTTTTGCCGCCCGGTAAGGAAAACAAATGAGAGAACTGCAATTCAGAGAAGCGTTGCGCGAAGCCATGAGCGAGGAAATGCGCAAAGACGAGCGTATTTTTCTTATGGGTGAGGAAGTGGCTGAGTACGATGGCGCATACAAAGTTAGTCAGGGAATGCTGGCAGAATTTGGGGTAAAACGAATAATAGATACCCCCATCAGCGAGCTGGGCTTTGCCGGTATAGGAGTAGGTGCAGCTATGAACGGCCTGCGGCCCATTATAGAGTTTATGACGTTTAATTTTTCGCTCGTTGCCATTGACCAGATAATAAATGGCGCTTCAAAAATGCTTAGCATGAGCGGGGGGCAATTTCCCGTTCCCATTGTTTTTCGTGGACCCACTGGTTCTGCCGGGCAGCTTGGCCAGCAGCACAGCAACCCGTTTGATTCGTGGTATGCCAACTGCCCGGGATTAAAAGTTATTGTTCCATCAAACCCAATGGATGCAAAAGGTCTTTTGAAATCAGCCATAAGAGATGATGACCCTGTCATATTCATGGAGAGTGAACAGATGTACGGAGATAAGGGCCAGGTTCCCGAAGGAGAATACGTAATTCCCATTGGTGTTGCAGAAATAAAGAAAACCGGAACCGATGTTACTATTGTTTCCTTCGGCAAAATGATGAAGATTGCTTTAAAGGCAGCCGATGAATTGGCGAAAGAAAATATTAATGCCGAAGTCATTGACTTGCGCACCATACGTCCCATTGATTACAATTCTGTCATTCAGTCGGTAAAGAAAACCAACCGGCTGGTGATTCTTGAGGAGGCATGGCCGCTGGGCAGCATTGCTACCGAAGTAGCTTTCAAAGTTCAGAAAGATGCTTTTGATTTTCTGGATGCGCCCATACGAAGAGTTACCGATCCGGATACGCCATTACACTACGCTCCTACATTGGTTGAGGCGTATCTCCCTAACCCTGCGAAAGTTGTGAAGGCGGTGAAAGATGTTATGTACTTGAAGTAGTAGGGAGTGGGGAGTAGGGAGCAAGTCAGAGTGTGTCAACACATTTTTTTTCTTCCTACTCCAAACTCCCTACTCACTATCGCTTGTGAATAACTAAACCAGCTTTCGCTCTCATAAAATCTCTGTTTGCATTTTCTTTGCAAGCAGAAAATGCTGAAACAGTTTTTTCAGAAAGGAAAAGTTGAAGCCGGCTGCGATGAAGCTGGAAGAGGTTCGCTGGTAGGACCGGTATATGCTGCTGCTGTTATTCTTCCGCAAAAACTTCCACGTGCGCTGCATACGCTGGACGATTCAAAAAAACTTACAGATAGAGAAAGAAGAGAATTGCGCGTGGTGATTGAAGAGGAGGCTGTGGCATGGAGCGTGACATCAGTAAATCACATCGAGATTGACAGCATTAATATCCTCAATGCATCCATACTTGCTATGAACCGGGCAGTGAGCCAACTCACCATAAAACCCGAACTGCTTTTAATTGATGGTAACCGCTTTAATCCCGAGACAGAAATTCCGTTTCAGTGTGTCATTCAGGGCGATGGTTTATATGCGAGCATAGCAGCCGCATCCATACTTGCCAAAACCTACCGCGATGATTTTATGCAGGAGCTTCACCTGCAGTTTCCCGATTTTGGATGGGACCAGAACAAGGGCTATGCAACGCTTGAGCATCGCAGCGCCATTCTCCGCCTGGGATATTCGTCCTTCCACCGCAAAACATTTCATATTGCCGAAGAGCAATTGATGCTTTCTGTTTAGTAGAGAGTGGGGAGTCAGGGGTTCGAAGACGATATTAAGTGCACTATTATTTTTTTCTCCGAACTCCGAACTCCGAACTCTGAACTCATAGCTCCTGACTTATTTTTCAGTATTTTCGCCCATGCACCAGACCATTCTTATTATTGATTTCGGTTCTCAATATACCCAGCTTATTGCGCGGAGAGTCAGGGAGTTAAATGTGTATTGTGAGATATATCCTTTTCACCATTTCGAGGAAGCATTAAGCAAGATTAAGGGCATTAAGGGTGTTATACTTTCGGGAAGCCCCGCATCGGTGCGCGACAGCGGTTCGCCACAAATTAATGTTGAACTCGTCCGTAAAAAATTTCCTGTGCTTGCCGTTTGTTATGGGGCGCAGCTCATTGCGCAGCAGAGCGGAGGAGAAGTTCGCCCTTCATCGCACCGCGAATACGGAAGAGCCAATCTTTCAACTATAAAAGACGGAGAACTTTTTTCAGGCATGCATACCGGAACCCAGGTGTGGATGTCTCATGCCGATACCATTACAAAAATTCCTGCGCGGTTTACACGTATCGCTTCAACATCCGATGTAGACATTGCAGCGTTTAAAATAGAAGACGAAAAAACTTTCGGCATCCAGTTTCATCCGGAGGTTACGCATACCACCGAGGGAAAAATCCTGCTGAAGAATTTTGTGTACAATATTTGCGGTTGCGCAGGCGACTGGACAGCGACTTCTTTTGTAGAGGATACCGTTCAGTCTCTGAAAGAAAAAATAAAAGACGAAAAAGTTATCCTCGCCATATCGGGTGGAGTTGATTCTACCGTTGCAGCGGGACTGCTCAACCGTGCTGTTGGCAAGAACCTTCATTGCGTTTTTGTGGATAACGGATTGTTGCGCAAAAACGAATTCAATACTGTGTTGGCAACATACAAGTCCATGGGGCTTAATGTTACGGGCGTTGATGCAAAGAAAAAATTTTATGATGCGCTCCGTGGAGTTGCCGACCCGGAACAGAAAAGAAAAATTATAGGCAAAATTTTTATTGATGTTTTCGATGAGGCGGCCCACACCATTAAAGATGTGAAATGGCTTGCGCAGGGAACTATTTATCCCGATGTTATTGAATCAATATCTGTGAAAGGACCATCCGTAACTATTAAGTCGCACCATAATGTTGGCGGCTTGCCTGAGAAAATGCATCTTAAAATTGTGGAGCCGTTGCGCATGTTGTTTAAAGACGAAGTAAGAGAAGTGGGAAAAGCGCTTGGCATCACCGGTGAGATTTTGGGCAGGCATCCTTTTCCCGGGCCCGGTCTTGCCATAAGAATTATTGGCGATGTAACGGAAGAAAAAGTAAAAATACTCCAGGCCGCAGACGATATTTTTATTTCGGCATTGAAAGAGAAAGACCTTTACCATTCTGTGTGGCAGGCAGCCACGATGTTGCTTCCCGTGCAAACCGTTGGCGTTATGGGTGATGAGCGCACGTATGAAAATGTAATTGCCCTGCGTGCCGTAAATTCTGTGGATGGCATGACGGCTGACTGGAGCAAATTGCCGCACGATTTTCTTGCCATGGTATCGAGCGCTATCATTAATAAGGTAAAAGGAATTAACCGTGTGGTGTATGACATCAGTTCAAAACCACCCGCTACTATTGAGTGGGAATAAAGTTTAGAGTTTATGGTTTTTCATTCGAAGAAAAAGTTGCGATTCATCATTCCGGTTTTGATTTTTTGTGTTACGCTTTTGTCATGCAAGGCAAAGCAAGTCGCAGTGGTGCAGGAGAAGCCCAAACCGGAGACAACGAAACCGGAACCACAGCAACAGAAAAAAGATACTACGGCTTTAAAGACACCGGTAAAAGGCGGCCCTTATAATTTTCTCCTTATGCTTCCCGCTGACCTGGAAGAATCTTTTGTCAGAGACAGCCTTTCGCCCGACAGCGCTGTCGTTAAAGAAAATTTTAATAAAGATTTACTCGATGCGGTTAATTTTTACGAAGGTGCGCTGCTTGCAGTAGACTCATTAAGGAAAGCCGGCAATGATATAAAACTGAAAGTTGTTGATTTGTCCGGCAATGAAGAACGACAGACAACAAAATTATGGATACAGAAATACGATAACGTGCAGGTTGTTTTTTCTATGCTCAAAGGCAAACCATTGAAAACGCTTAGCGGAATTTTAGCCGTGCGAAAAATCCCTTTGATATCCTGCGCACCCAATACATATTCATTCGTTGAAAAAAACCAGACGGCTGTTTGCGTACAGCCCTCATCGCTTACGCAATGCAATTTGATGGGTGCATACGCAAGAGACCATTTCAAGAGTGACAATCTTATCATTGTCAGCGGAAATTCTGACAAGGAAAAAGAACGTTCCGCTGCATTTCTTTCAGCGTTCCAGGATACAGCGCTAAGAGCGCGTATTAAAAAAGCAAATTTTTCTGTTGACAGTGCAGCGGGAGTTACAAAAGCATTATCAGTAACGTACACCAACACGATTTTTATCCCCTCTACTGATGAAGATTTTGTTACCACAATTTATTCATTGCTCGAAACCTATGCGGGGATGTATCGTTTTCGCATCATTGGTTTGCCGGTCTGGCAGCTCTTTGAGAGTATAGACCCGCGCCTGCTCGAAAAATATAATACCACACTTTTTGCTTCAGAATATTATTCGTACGATGAAAATGACGTGCTGCAATTCAGAAAAAAATTCCGGCATCTTTTCAGCACCGAGCCGGGTGATGAAGCGTATCTTGCATACGACTCTTTTTTGCAATTCGGTAATCTTTTCATTCATAAACAATTGCCTTTCGGTGCACCGGAAATAAATCTGAAGGGGCTTCGCAGTAAATATTATTTTAATTACGTTGATTCTATTGCTGCGGAGAACCGTTACATCAATATCCTGAAGATTGAAAACTTCAGATACGTGAAAATGAGCCTGTAAAATCCAATTTTTACTTCTTTCCGCTTGCCTACCTTTTATTAGTTTTGCCGCTTAAAATTTTTAATGAGCGAAACGCAGCTTTCCGCACGTGTAAACGAGCTTGAGGAATCACAAACCATTGGCATGGCAAAGCTATGCCGCGAACTTGCAGAAAAAGGTTTTGATGTTATCAATCTTAGTTTGGGCGAACCGGATTTCGATACACCTGCTCATATCCGCGATGCAGCTAAGAAAGCCATTGATGAGGGATATACGCACTATCCTCCCGTTGCGGGGTTCAGCGAGCTGCGGAAAGTGATTTCAGAAAAATTCAGAAGGGAAAATAATCTTGAGTATGCACCTTCTCAGATTGTTGTTTCCACAGGAGCAAAGCAAGCCATTGCAAATGCAGTTTTGTCGCTGGTGAATAAAGGAGAAGAAGTGGTGATTCCCATGCCGTATTGGGTAAGCTATATTGAAATTGTAAAACTTGCAGAAGGAAAGACGGTTTTTATTCCTACCACGATGGAGAATGATTTTAAAATTTCTCCGGAGCAGCTCGAAAAAGCAATCACTAAAAAGACACGGATGTTTATGTTTTCTTCTCCGTGCAACCCAACCGGTTCTGTTTACACGAAGGAAGAACTTGCCGCGCTTGCAAAGGTTTTCGAAAAACATGAAGGCGTTTATATTTTGTCTGACGAAATTTATGAGCACATCAATTACAACGGCAAGCACGAAAGCATCGCACAGTTTCCTTCCATCAATGAACGCGTGATTGTTGTAAATGGTGTTTCAAAAAGTTTTGCGATGACCGGCTGGCGCATCGGTTACATAGGCGCTTCACTCAAGATTGCACAGGCATGTGATAAAATGCAAGGGCAGTTTACTTCCGGTGCAAGCTCTGTTTCTCAGAAAGCTGCCGAGGCAGCACTTGCCAACGGGCTTTCTTCTACCCGCGAAATGCGTGATGCTTTTTTGCGCAGAAGAAACCTGATGCTTTCATTGTTGCGTGCTATTCCTAATATAAAGGTGAATAAACCCAGCGGAGCGTTTTATCTTTTCCCCGATGTGAGTTTTTATTTGGGGAAAAGTGATAGTGAAAAGAAAATAGACAATGTGAATGACCTTTGCATGTACTTATTATATAAAGCACATGTATCAACGGTGCCCGGTACTGCATTTGGTGAGGAAAAGTGCATACGTATTTCGTATTCTGCATCAGACGAAATGATTCAAAAAGCAGTGGAAAGAATTCATAGTGCATTAACAGCGCTTAAATAATTTCTTACATGGCAGGAAAAACCCAAAACATCCGTCAGCTGGTGAACGGCTTCAGTCGCTTAAGGGTACTTATTATTGGTGATGTGATGGTAGATTCCTATATGTGGGGCAGGGTAGAACGCATTTCTCCCGAAGCGCCCGTACCCATTGTGGCAGTAGATAAAAAGGAAATCCGTCCCGGGGGCGCTGCCAATGTTGCGCTTAATATTTTGTCTCTCGGTGCTACTCCGCTGCTTTGCTCTGTTACCGGCAATGACGAACCGGGAAAGCACTTTGCAAAAATGATTTCCGGATTAAAGATGGATACATCTTTTTTGATTTCAGATAATAAAAGAAGCACAACAGTTAAAACGCGTGTCATTGGCAACAATCACCAGATGCTGAGGGTGGATGAGGAGGAAGAAAATTTGATTTCGGATAAATCGTCTTCAGCTCTTATTTCAAAAATTCTTTCTGTTCTTAAAGCAAAGAAAGCAGACGTTGTAATTTTCGAGGACTACGATAAAGGAGTAATTACTCCCGAATTGATTGAGGAGACTGTGACAGCAGCAAACCGTTTATCTATTCCTGTTGTAGTTGACCCCAAGAAGAAAAATTTCCTGAATTACCGTAACATTACAGTTATGAAACCGAATTTGAAAGAGCTGCGCGAGGGTATGAAAATTGATATTGATAAAGACAATTTAACAGACATTAAAAAAGCTGCTGCAAAGCTGAAGCAGTCTCAAAAAATTGATACGGTAATGGTAACACTTTCGGAGAAGGGAATTTTTATCAGTAATTCCGAAGTTCAGGAAATTGTTCCGGCGCGTGTGCACAATGTTGCCGATGTTTCCGGTGCAGGCGATACGGTAATCAGCGTTGCTGCTTTATGCACGGCTCTTGAAATTCCTCTGGTAACTACCGCCCGCTTAGCGAATCTTGCCGGAGGACAAGTGATTGAAAAAACCGGAGTAGTTCCCGTTGACTTTGCTCAGCTTATTGCGGAAGCCGAAAAAGAAAAAATATTTTAATTCCGTCAGTTGATGGATAATTTTTTTATCGCTCTATGAATCACACTGTACCTTATCCCGGCGTTGAGCGTGATAAAAAACAGCAGGTGAGCGAAATGTTCAACCGCATCGCGTTCAGCTATGATTTCCTGAATCATTTTCTTTCAGCAGGAATTGACAAGCACTGGCGAAAAATTGCTGTGAGGATGTTCAGCCCTTCGAAACCCAAAACCATCCTCGATGTTGCAACGGGAACAGCTGACTTTGCCATTGAAGCAAATTCAATCCACCCTGAAAAAATAATCGGGGTAGACCTTGCTGAAAATATGCTTGAGATAGGCGAAAAAAAAATCAGGAAAATGAATCTTGAAAAAATTATTTCCCTGAAGCAAGCCGATTCAGAAGCCCTTCCTTTTTCCGACAATAATTTCGATGCCGTTACCATCGGTTTCGGAGTCAGGAATTTTATGAATCCAGTCAAAGGATTAACCGAGATGCACCGGGTTCTAAAGCCGGGCGGACAAATAGCGGTGCTTGAATTTTCAAAGCCAAAGAATTTTTTAGTGAAAGGAATTTTTAATTTTTACTTCAAAAGATTATGCCCTCTCATTGGCGCGCTCGTTTCGAAAGACAAAAACGCATATCAATACCTGCACGATTCTGTTAAAAATTTCCCCGAAGGGCGAGAATTCCTTAATATGATGGAAACAGCCGGATTTAAAAATACGTTTCAGAGAAAACTTACGTTTGGTATAGCGTCTGTTTATTTTGGAGCAAAATGAGCAATCAGAAATTCACTTCAAGGGCGGAGAAAAAAATATCTTTTCTCAGAGTGATTCTCTTTTGCCTGTTTTCATTCATGGCGATTGCCACTGATGCCCAGACAAAAAAAGTTCAGAATATTCCAAAGTACGATAAGCAAACCGTTCATTTCGGATTTGCCCTTGGTTTCACATCGCCCGATTTCAGGCTCTCACCAGACCCGAATTTCAGGACGATGGATACGGTATATAATGTAGAATCGCAGGCCCAGCTTGGATTCCTGCTCGGTATCGTTTCAAATTTAAGAGTGGGCGATTATTTTGATGTGCGGTTTGTTCCGATGCTCACCTTTGCGCAGCGTAATTTGCTCTACACGCTTAACTCCGGCAACTTAGGTGCTCCGGCAACCGTTAAGCCGGTGGAATCAACCTTTCTTGATTTTCCATTGATGTTGAAATACAAATCGGCGCGCGTAAATAATTACCGCGCTTACGTGCTTGCAGGAGGAAAATATTCCATCGACCTGGTTTCTCAGGCAAACGTTCAGAAAAGTGATAAAGAGCCGGTACGCCTTCAGCCGTATGATTACGGATACGAAATCGGTTTTGGATTTGATTTTTATCTCATGTATTTCAAATTTGCACTTGAAATAAAAATGTACAACGGGATAAATAATCTCCTGGTAAAAGATGAATTTATTTATTCGCGCTCGCTCGAATCACTTCACTCAAAGATATTTTACATATCGTTTCTCTTCGAGTAAATATTATTTCAACTTTTACTTATTAAGTTTATTGCGTTTTATTTTTTGAATGACGGCATCGTATGATTAAACGAATCGAATTGCTGATGTCTCCGCAGGAGGCCGTCCGCGCAGAGGCCCGCAAATCAATGGCTGCGCGTGCGCTGGGCACAAATATTTCCCGCATTAATTCGGTATTGATAAGAAGAAGGTCTATAGATGCGCGGCAAAAGCAAGTCGCGGTTCGTTTGCTGGCCGATGTTTATATAGATGAACAACCCGCTGATGAAATTATTTTTGAAAATAAATTTTCATACGAAGATGTTTCAGGAAAACCTGCGGCAATTATTGTTGGCTGCGGACCGGCAGGAATGTTTGCCGCGCTGCGGCTTATTGAGCTGGGAATAAAACCTGTAATCATTGAAAGAGGAAAAGATGTAAGAAACAGGCGGAGGGATTTGGCGGTCATTAGCAGGCAAGGCATTGTAAATCCCGATTCAAATTATTGTTTTGGCGAAGGCGGTGCAGGCACGTACTCTGACGGAAAACTGTATACTCGCTCGGGTAAAAGAGGAAACATAAGCAGGATACTGGAAAGTTTTGTTCTCCATGGTGCAAGCCCCGATATTCTTATTGACGCTCATCCGCATATAGGGACCAATAAATTGCCGCAGGTAGTAACAGCAATGCGCGAAAAAATTCTTAAGCACGGAGGCGAAATTCATTTTAATACACGAGTTACGGGTCTGATTTCTTCGGGAGAAAAAATAAAAGGAGTGAAATGCGTGGACATTGCGAAGGAAAAAGAAACAGAAATTTTTTCTGACGCAGTCATACTCGCCACGGGTCATTCGGCAAGAGATATTTTTTCATTGTTAAACGACAGCAAAATTTTAATCGAGGCGAAGCCATTTGCTATGGGAGTACGTATTGAACATCCGCAGCCGCTCATTGATGAAATACAGTATCATGCTGTAAAGCGCAACCCCTTTCTGCCGCCTGCGTCTTACAATCTCTCGTGTAACATCGGCAGCAGGGGAGTGTATTCTTTCTGCATGTGCCCCGGCGGAATTATTGCACCCGCTGCAACGGCTGCAGGAGAAGTGGTCGTGAACGGATGGTCGCCATCGAGAAGAAATAACCCGTATGCCAATTCGGGTATTGTTGTTTCCGTGGATGAAAAAGATTTTAAAAAATTTGCAAAGCATGGAGCTTTATCTGCTATGCATTACCAGGCAAGCGCTGAGCAGCAATCATTTGCAGCGGGAGGAAAAGATTTAAGCGCTCCGGCACAGCGGCTTTCTGATTTTATTTCGAAAAAAAAATCCGCTTCATTGCCTTCATGCTCTTATATTCCGGGCATAACTTCCGCATTGCTCGATGATGTTCTTCCCTCTGAAATTATTTCTCCTTTACGTGAAGGGTTAAAATACTTTTCAGGGAAGATGAAAAAATTTCTTACCGAAGAAGCCGTGCTCGTTGCCGTTGAGTCGCGCACATCATCACCGGTCCGTATTCCGCGTGATAAGGAAACGCTTCAGCATCCGCAGTTGTCAGGACTTTTTCCTTGCGGAGAAGGTGCAGGATATGCAGGAGGAATTGTTTCTGCTGCCTTAGATGGTGAACGATGTGCCGAAAAGTGCGCAGCGCTTTTACTGAAATAATAATTGCATCCCCTGCCAATAAACTTTTATTTTCGCCCCCGGAGGAATGGCAGAGCGGTCGATTGCGGCAGTCTTGAAAACTGTTGACCCTTCGCGGGGTCCGGGGGTTCGAATCCCTCTTCCTCCGCTCTCAACCTCCATAGCTTCAGCGAAGGAGGTCTTGGTTTAAATATAATTTGGTCTGCTCTTTCATATGCATTATGTCTATATTTTGAAATGTGCAGACGGAAGCTATTATACCGGATGCACAGAGGAATTAACTCAAAGATTAGAACGACATAACCGCGGATATGTAGAATCAACTCAAAATAAACTGCCTGTTGAACTTATTCTCTATTTAGCTTTTATGAGTAAATACAAAGCATATGATTTTGAAAAATACCTTAAATCAGGTTCAGGAATTGCTTTCAGAAATAAGCACCTCGTCTAATTTTGCTCCTTCGCTAAAGCTTCGGAGCACGAGGTCGAATCCCTCTTCCTCCGCAATGAGTCATACGTTTATATGTTATATGAATGACGCTGATTTTTTTTCGTATAACTAATAACATATAACGTATAACTTTTTATATGTCAAGGCACAATCTCAAAAATCCTATCAACAGCATTGTCATAGTAGCAGCGCTGGGATATTTTGTGGATATCTATGATTTGATTCTTTTCGGTATTGTGCGCATGCCCAGCTTAAAAGCCATTGGCGTTGCTGAGGACCAGTTGCTCGATGTTGGAATTTATCTCCTTAACATGCAGATGACAGGAATGCTGCTGGGAGGAATTCTCTGGGGAATACTGGGAGATAAAAAAGGACGTCTCTACACATTGTTTGGAACCATACTTCTTTATTCGCTTGCCAATATTGCCAATGGGTTTGTAACCACTGTTCCGCAGTATGCATGGATGAGATTTATTGCCGGCGTTGGCCTGGCGGGAGAACTTGGAGTGGGAATAACATTGGTAAGCGAGGTAATGGCAAAAGAATCGCGCGGATACGGAACCATGATTGTTTCGGGTGTTGGAATTGCAGGTGCAGCTTTTGGTTTCCAGGTGGCGGATAAATTCAACTGGCACGTTGCTTACTGGGTGGGTGGCGGCATGGGATTAGTGCTCCTTGTTTTACGTTTTATTGTAAGTGAATCGGGGATGTTTGAGAAAATCAGGAAGCATGATATCAGCAAGGGAAATTTCTTTACGATTTTTACCAGCCGGAAAAGATTTTTTAAATATCTCTATTGTATTCTCATTGGCGTACCGGTATGGTTTGTGATTGGAATACTGGTGATTTTTTCTCCCGAGTTTGCACAAAAAGTTTTCCATATTCCAGAAGCTATTAACGGGGGCAGGGCGCTGATGTATCATTATATCGGTGCATCGATTGGAAGCTTTGCCACCGGGTGGCTGAGCCAGGTTTTGAAGTCGAGAAAAAAAGCATTGGGGATTTCCGTTACTGCACTCACGGCAATGATGGTTTTGTATTTTACTTCATTCGGATTTTCTGCAACCATGTTTTATGTCATACTTTTTTTGTTGGGAATTGCACAGGGATACTGGGCCGTGTTTATCACTACGGCATCGGAACAATTCGGCACCAACATGCGCGCAACAGTTACCACTACGGTTCCTAACTTTGTTCGCGGCTCAACGGTGCTGATGACTTTATTTTTCCGGTACCTGAAGAGCGATGATGTAATTGGAATGTTGTATGCCGGCTGCCTAATAGCTGCCATCGTTATGCTGCTTGCATTTTTATCGGTGTATAAAATGGATGAAACCTATCACAAGGATTTGGATTACGTAGAAGGAGTTGAGTGAGTACCGATGGATGGATGCAGATATCAGGTAAATACAGATTTACAGAGTTATCAGAAAATCCATAATCTGTTATCTGCACCTCAACTTAAAAGACAGTTAATTTTTATATTGTAATTTGTGTTAATTGGTTTGAGTAAATGAGTGAAAAAAAGAAAACATTGGTGCTTGGCGCATCGCTGAAAACGTGGCGCGTATCGCACGATGCAGTGAACCGCCTGGTAAAATACGGGCATCCGGTAGTGGCGGTGGGTTAAAGAACCGCCTGCAGAAACTGACTTCGATACGGTTACACTTTATCTCAACGCGGAGAACCAGAAAAAGTATTACGATTATATTCTGGAGTTAAAACCAAAGCGCATCATCTTTAATCCCGGAGCAGAAAACCCTGAGCTTGCGAAGCTGGCTCAGCAAAAAGGAATTGAAACTCTCGAGGCCTGCACGCTTACTACGTTGGCAGTGGGATTGTATTGAAATGATATTATGAAGAATTCTTCTTCATCTTCAAAAACATTTTATTTTTTCTCTTTCGGTTGTTTCATAAAAATATTTATCATTGCACAAATAAAAGTACTTTGATACGGTTAGTTTTTTCATCATCAAATCAAATTGAAAAATAATGATTAAACGTTTACTACTTTCAGCAATACTGCTCTTTGTTTATTCCCTTGCATCGGCACAGCCGCCGAACGATAATTGCGCCAATGCCATTGCACTTACGGTGACAACGGGTATGTGTAACTCTGTTCAATATGATAACACTCTTGCGACCGTAGAACCGCTCATTGACCCGATTCCTTCCTGCTGGGTTCCTGCTTCCATAAGCAATACAGTATGGTTCACCTTTATACCCGACAGCTCGCGTGTGCATATCAGCACTAACTTTAACTATTCCCTTGCCAATACTCAGTGTGCTGTTTTCAGCGGCACCTGCGGTGCATTTACCGAAATTGCCTGCCAGGAAGATATCTACACCTTTAACGGGTACCTCCATACAGATATGATTGTGAACGGGCTAACCATTGGCAACACCTATTACATTATGATTGACGGAAACGGAAACAGCACGGGCACCTATGGTGTTTGTGTTGAAAACCTGGGGCCGCCTCAGCCGGCAATTCTATCGGAGGATTGCTATACCGCCACCTACCTGTGCGATACATCCATGATTTCTGTTGCAACCAATACCCATTCCTTCGGTTCGGTAGCCGAGCCGGCATACTGTTTCCCGTTCAGCATCACGACCGACCCGGGCGCGTATTGGTATCAGTTTACCGCATTGACTTCGGGCAATCTTTGCTTTGATATTTATGCAAATGACGGAGTTACCGATTATGACTGGTATGTTGCAGATGTTACAACCGGCTGTCCCGGTTTTGGTATGGATTGCGATTACACCGCTTCTGCGGGCCTGGTAACCGGGCTTGGGTGCGGAAGCATTGCTTGTCATGGTGCATGCCTTAGCGTTGGTGCGGGTTCTACGTATGCCATTCTTGTTTCGCGAAGGACAAACAACTCTACCGGCTTCACTCTTAATTTTACAACTACCACTGCCTTATTTGGCGGAGTACCTATTCCTACTTTCACTCATGGTGATTCGGTGTGCGTAGGGCAGAGCGTTGCATTTACAAATACATCTACCACTCAAAACCAAAACTTGACCTTTGTCTGGAATTTTGGTGACGGCTATACCTCAACTCTTGCTAATCCAACACACGCTTATGGTGCAGCAGGAACCTTCAATATAACTTTGATTGCTACATGCGGTTCAAACTCCAACGTTCAAGTCAGCTCTATAACCATATTGCCGCCTCTTCCTGCATCCGTAACACCAACTGCAGCCACTATCTGTAATGGCGACAGCGTTACACTCATCGGGTCGGCTACATTCAACTCTTCGCTCCAGGTGCCGATGACTTTCACCAATAACACTGCAACGCCAATACCTGATTTTCCTAACCCCGGCATCCAGTCAGATATTGTAGTATCCGGTGTTTTGCCGAATTCATTTTTTGCAAATCCCCTGGTTTCAGTTTGCGTTAATATTACTCATCCTGAGGATTTCGATCTTAACCTTCAATTACGCGCTCCTGACGGTACGCAAATAGCCCTTGCATTTAATGCAGGCGGCTTTGGCTCTGACTACATCGGAACCTGTTTTGATTCATCTGCAACTCTGCTTCCGTCTATAACAACGGGGTCAGCTCCGCTCACCGGGCAATGGGCTCCCTATGACTATTTCTTACCGACATTTAACTTTACCCCTAACGATGGCACATGGTCTCTTCTTATTGATGACGTAGTTGGCGGCTTTGCGGGAACATTGAATGACTGGAGCATTACTTTCAATGTGCCGAATTATCTTACCTATTCATGGACACCTTCTGCGGGCCTGTCATCCACAACGAATGACACAACCATAGCGATGCCCGGTGTTTCTACCAACTATACGTTTATCGCCACAGATGCAACCGGCTGCCCGGGTTCAGCATCAGCGCAGGTGAATGTTACCAATACACCTCAGTCTACATTCTCTATCAACAGCACTACTTTATGTATCGGCGAAAATGCTACGCTTACATATACAGGAGTCGCCTCTCCTGCTGCGACATATAACTGGAACTTTGGCTCAGGCGATACCGTCAGCGGCTCCGGTGCAGGTCCCTATCTTATTACATGGCCAACTGCCGGAACCGATTCCATAACGCTTGTCGTTCAGGACAGCTCATGTACTTCGGTAACCACGGTTCTTTATGTTACCATCAATCCTAATCCAACTGTTTCTACAACGGGAAGCGATACGCTGGTTTGCGAAGGAGCATCCATTAACCTTGCCGCGACAAGTTCCGCTACCGCAACATACAGCTGGACAGGCCCAAGCCCATTTAGTTCCACGATACAGAACCCCGTTATTCCCTCTGCTACTCCTGCCATGACAGGATTTTATTTTGTTTTCGCAACCGATAACGGGTGCCCGAGTCCGACGGCAAATGTTTTTGTGCAGGTGATTACAACACCGGTGGCTAATGCTAACGGTAGCAGCCCTGTTTGTGACGAAGCAACCATTTCTTTGACAACCGATACTCTGCTTGGAGGTTCGTACAGTTGGTCGGGGCCTAATGCGTACTCATCAACGATGCAAAATCCTTTCATCTCGCCGGCAGCTTTAACAGATTCCGGAACATACACGGTAATTGTTACCGTTGCCGGTTGTCCAAGCGCTCCTTCCAATACGGTTATTGTAATGAATCCATTGCCTGTTCCTCCCGTTGGGGGCAGTAACAGTCCTATCTGCGAAACATCAACACTCGACCTTTTCACAGACACAGTCGGCGCAGCATCTTACTTATGGACAGGGCCTAACGGATTTTCAGACCCTAACCAAATTACAACACGTTCCCCCGTAACATTTTCTGATGGAGGAAATTACATTGTTACCAGGACTGATTCCGGGACCGGATGTACAAGTCATGGTGATACGGTTGTGGTTCAGATTGACCAGAACATTGCAGCCCAGTTGCCGAACGGTGTTTCGGAAGTGCATACCTGTGCGCTCGATACTATAATTGCTGCTGTTGACCCCAACCCTGCTTTTGGAACCTGGAGTTTGGTGTCGGGAACAGGCGGCTTTGCAACGCCCAACAATTACATCACCGCTGTGATAGGTGTTGACACGGGAGTAAGCGTTTATCAATGGCGCGTGGTGAACGGCACTTGCAGCGACACGATTAACCTTACTGTTGTTCATGACGGCATTGACACCTGCGGCACATTTGAGACGAATGAACTTATTACTCCTAACAATGACGGGCTCAATGAACGTCTCATCTTTACGGGGTTGTACCAGTTTCCACAAAACAAGCTTGTAATTTTTAACCGCTGGGGAAGTGAAGTGTTTTCGCAGGACGGCTACAAGAATGAATGGAGAGGAAGAACAGAAGCAGGTACATCCGGCGATGAACTGCCCAATGGCACCTATTACTATGTACTTACCGTTCCGGGAAAAGAAGGCATGAAAGGATTTGTTGAAATAAGAAAATAAATTTCAGAAATAACCAGACAGAAAATATAAGATACGACATGAAAAAATTAGTACTCTTCCTCCTCTTATCTGTAGCTGTTCTTAATATAAAGGCGCAGCAGTTACCGCAGTATAGCCAGTATATGTTTAACGGGCTTGCCATTAATCCTGCCTATGCCGGAAGCAAAGACTATCTTTCTCTTACGGCATTGTACCGCAAGCAGTGGTTAGATTTTCCGGGAGCACCCGAAACGCAAACCTTCAGCGCTCACGGGCCTGTTTCGCAGGGAAAAATGGGACTTGGATTTTTATTTGTAAATGATAAGACCGGCAAATCGAGCAAGCGGATGGATTTTATGGCTTCCTACGCTTTCCATATTGAAACCGGGAGCGGAATTCTGGCTCTTGGAATACAAGGGGGCATATCACAGTTTTCAAATAAACTTTCTGAACTAAGAGTATTTGATTTGAATGATAACGTTGCCAACACCGATGAAACGGAAATATTCCCGAATGCCGGGGCCGGGTTGTATTATTATACTCAGACATTTTATGCCGGAGCTTCGGCGCCACAGCTCCTGAGCACCGACCCGAAGGCAGCGCCGGCACTGGTCAATCATTTCTACTTTACAACAGGAATTGTGCTGGGCAGCAGTGACAATTTCAAGCTGAAGCCGTCTGTGTTGTTAAAGTATGCAGCAAGCGCACCACTCAGTTATGATATCAACGTTAATGCTTTCTTTGGAAAGATGCTCGGCATAGGAGTATCATACCGCGCAGAAGATGCTATCGTAGGACTTTTGGAATTGCAGATTACTCCCCAGCTTCGCCTGGGATATTCGTATGATATAGTTCAATCTGCTATAAAGGACTTTGCTCCCGGCTCTCATGAAATAATGCTGGGTTATGACTTCGGTCATGAAGTTCCCAAAGTACGGGTGCCGAGATATTTCTGATAAAAAAAATTTAGACTAAGATTAGGATAAAGATTATGACAAAGTCAATTAATTCTTAAAAACCTTTTGCTTATTTAAAATGAAAAAAAATTATTTCTATTCCATCTTCTTCCTCGCAGCGGTTGCAATTATTTTTACCGGATGCGCCGACTCGATGTATAAATCCGGCAATAAATATTATAACGACCTTGCTTACAGCAAAGCAGCCGCTCAATATGAGAAAGCATTAAAGAAAAAGAATATTCCCGATGCACGATTTAAGCTTGCTGACTGTTACAGGAAATTGAATAACTCGGTTAAAGCAGAGGAGAATTATGCTATTGCCGTTACCCTGCCTGAAGCAAAGGCAATTCATAAGTTTTATTATGCACAGCAGCTGATGAAAAACGGGAAATGCGAAGAGGCAAAAAAATGGCTTAGCGAAAATCAATCAGAAAATATCTTTACCCAGGTTGCAAAGAATATGATTTCTTCGTGCGACATGCAGGCAAAGCTGATGATTGATTCGGCAAAATATGTGGTGGAGCAGCTTAACTTAAGCACTTCCGGAAGTGAGTTCAGCCCGGTAAAGTATAAAGACGGAATTGTATTCACCGGAGAAAAAAAGGACGGCAAGTCGAAGTATTCTCCTTTCACAGGTAGGCCATATTATAGTTTGTATTACTCCCGCAAGGATAACAACAAATGGGGAAAAGCTGAACCGCTCAACGAAGAGGTGAATACAAAATTTCACAACACCTCAGCAACATTTTCTTCTGACGGTAACACTATGTTCTATACAGCCAGCAATGTTGTCGGAAAGAAAACGATGAACAGCTCAGACGGCATTGTTAATTTTAGTGTGCATAAAGCTACACTTCAGAACAATAAATGGCATAGCGATGAAATGCTTCCTTTCACCAGCAAAGAATATTCTACCGGGCATCCCACGCTAAGTGCGGACGGCACCACTATGTATTTTGCATCCGACATGCCGGGCGGTTTAGGCGGCTCGGATATTTACATGGTGAAGTATGAAAACGGAACATGGGGAACGCCTGTTAACCTGGGCCCTACTATTAACACTGCAGGTAATGAAGTGTTCCCCGTGATAAGCGGCAATACTCTTTATTATTCTTCCGATGGTATTGTAGGCATGGGCGGACTTGATATTTACAGAACCGAAAACACAAATGGCACATGGAGTCCCCCGGTAAATATGGAGTATCCTATTAATTCTTTCAGAGATGACTTTGGTTTTATGCCGGACAGCACCAGCGCTATGACGGGATATTTTTCTTCCAACCGCAACAGCGATAATGGTACCGACCATATTTTCTCTTTCGTAAAAAAGGAACTCATTTTTGTTGTTGACGGCATGGCAGTTGAAAAAGACAGCGACAAACCGCTGGGTGGCGTTACCGTATCGTTACAGAATAAGCTCACCGGCAACCGCGACAGCGTTACTACCGGCGATGATGGAACATTTACTTTTAAGCTGGCTCCAGAGGCAGAGTTCAATATTGTGGGAACCAAAAACCGTTTCTTTACACAGAGCGTTGACGTAAGCACTGTTGACAAGCATGCTTCGGAGAATATGATGGTTCATTTGCGCATGGAAGTGGAGCCCGTTGTGGTTGAAAAAATTTACACCGTGCCGAATATTTATTACGACTACGATAAAGCAGACATCCGTTCTGATGCAGCCGTGCAACTCGATTCATTGGCAGGTGTTCTTCAAATGAACCCTAATATTAAGATAGAGCTGATGAGCCATACAGACAGCCGCGGAACAGAGGAATACAACATGAAACTCTCCCAGAAACGTGCTGAGGCAGCCGTTAAATACCTTGCCAAAAAAGGCGTTGATAAGACCCGAATGACAGCACAAGGATATGGCGAAAGTAAACTCACCAACCAATGCACCGATGGCGTTGCATGCTCCGAAGCCGAACACCAGGCAAACCGCAGGACAGAATTTAAAGTCACCGGTTTTGTAAACGACAAGATGTAAGCAAAAAATTTACTTAACAAAAACGCCCCGCTAATCGTGGGGCGTTTTGCTTTTATCACCTAAACCATAAACTCTAAACCTTAAACCGATTACCTTTGCGCCATGATTTCTTTTAATAAGCATACCCTTTCTAATGGACTCCGCGTGCTGGTGCACGAAGACAACACAACCCCGCTTGCTGCTGTCAATGTTTTGTATGATGTGGGCTCGCGCGATGAAAATCCCGAACGCACCGGATTTGCACATCTCTTTGAACACCTCATGTTTGGCGGCTCGCAAAACATCTCAGATTATGACGGGCCCGTTCAGCTTGCCGGTGGTGAGAACAACGCTTTCACCAGCAACGATATCACTAATTATTACCTCACGCTTCCATCTTCCAATATAGAGACCGCTTTCTGGCTGGAGAGCGACCGCATGATGCAGCTTGCCTTCAGCGAGCACACCTTAGAAGTACAGCGCAACGTGGTGATTGAGGAATTCAAGCAGCGTTATCTTAACCAACCTTACGGAGATATATGGCTGCTGCTGCGTCCGCTGGCATATAAGGTGCATCCGTATTTGTGGGATACCATTGGTAAAAATATTTCGCATATCGAGCATGCCTCACTTGAGGACGTAAAGAATTTTTTCTTCACCCATTATTGTCCCAACCGCGCCGTTCTTTCTGTCGCAGGGAATGTGAAAGCGGATGCTGTTTTTTCGCTTGCCGAAAAATGGTTTGGCAGCATTGACAGAAAATCTCCATACAAAAGAAATCTTCCCCCCGAGCCGGAGCAAAAAGAAAAGCGTACGCTTGAAGTGAAGAAAAAAGTTCCTGCCGATGCCATTTACATGGCGTATCACTGCCCTTCGCGCAACGACAAAGAATTTTATTCTGTTGATTTGCTCACCGATATTCTTTCGGGCGGAAAGTCATCGAGACTATATAATGCTTTGGTTAAAGAGAAAAAACTTTTTTCCGAAATCAATGCATTCACTACTGCTGAATTTGACAAGAGCATGGTAGTAGTGATGGGAAAAGTTCTTGACGGAGTGAAGCTTACCGATGCCGAGCGTGCCATAAGCGAGGAGTTGGACAAGATAAAAAACCTGAAAGCTGAAGAACGCGAAGTGCAGAAAGTGAAAAACAAAGTTCTAGCCAACCTTGAATTCTCCGAGATTGACCTTGTCAACCGCGCATTGAATCTTGCTTACTATGAGTTGACAGGCGATGCCAATGAAGCCAACCGCCAGCAGGAACGTTATCTTTCCGTTACCGCTGCCGATATACAGCAGCAGGCGCAGCAAATCTTTAGAGAAGAGAATTGTTCAGTACTTTATTATTATTCTGAAACATAAAAGGTTACTAATAACGAATCATTACGAATATACGAATGAAGGCATCAACCGAAGACATAATCCCCGACCGCACACGCATACCCGAAATAACTATTCCGGAGAAAATTACTATTCCGCAGGCCGAAAAGTTTACACTCGATAATGGAATAAAAGTTTACTCGGTAAATGCCGGAACGCAGGATGTGGTGCGGATTGAATTTGTGTTTACCGACAAGAGTACGAACCATAATTCTGCTCTCATCGCTGCCGTTAACAAATTAATTCGTGAGGGAACAGCGAAGCACAGCGCATTGGAAATATCAGAGATGCTGGATTTCTACGGAGCGTATCTTGAAACAGAATCGAATCCTGATTTTTCTTCCATAGTGCTTTTCACACTTGGAAAATATGTGAACGAGACACTAAATATTTTCTCTGAAGTTCTTTTTGAGGCTGCATACCCGGAGAAGGAAATCGATATTTACAAAACCAACAGCAAGCAATTCCTGCGCGTTAATAAAGAGAAAGTATCTTATATGGCGCGAAAGAAAATCAGCGAAGTGCTCTATGGCGCCCGGCATCCCTACGGTTATGATGAAACCGAAACAGATTATGATTCTCTTAACAGGCAAGCGTTGGTTGATTTTTACGGGAGCTATTATCACTCAGGCAACTGCATCATTTTTACTGCGGGAAAAATTTCTGATGCCATCATCAAATCACTTAACGAAATTTTCGGAAAGAAGGATTGGCTAAGAACAAAACCAACCAATGGAAAAGAAATAACTTTTTCATCTGTTGCTGAGAAAAAATATTTCATTCCTAAAGAAGGAGCGCTGCAGTCAGCCATAAGGATAGGGAAGAGAATTATAGACAAACGTCATCCTGATTTTCATCCGCTGATGGTTTTGAGCACCATCCTCGGCGGTTACTTCGGCTCGCGCCTCATGTCGAACATCCGCGAAGACAAAGGATTTACCTATGGAATCGGTTCCATGCTCGGCTCCATGCTGCACTCGGGATTTTTTATTATCACCACTGAAGTGCGCAGCGAGGTAACCCAACAGGCGATTGAAGAAATTTATAAGGAGCTTAAACGGCTCAGTGCCGAACCCGTTCCTGATGATGAATTGCAGATGGTTCGCAATTATATGCTCGGCACTTTTATGCGGAATATTGATGGCGCTTTCCATTTAATAGACCGATGCAAAAGCATTGTCCTATTCGACATGGATTATGATTACTTCGAAAGGCATATTGCAGCCGTCCGCAATACTACACCCGAACAACTCATGCAACTCGCGGGGGAATATCTTACCGAAGATTCCTTTTACGAAGTAGTTGCAGGGAAAAAGTAAAATCAATTAGCTTCGGTATACTTTCTGAAGTTATCCAGGATTGCCTGCCAGCCGCCTCGCTGCATTTCAACCGGGTTAATATTTTCAGTCTCGAAGGTTTCAGTTACTTTCGTTTTTCCGCCTTGGTCAGAAAAAACGATTTTAACTTTTCTACCATCCGCAATGTCATACCCAATAACTTTATTTAATTGTACGTTGGTGTAAACGCCTTCAAAATCAAAGCTTGCGCTGCCGTCTTTTGCTGCCATGGTAGTTTTGAATTTTCCGTTCGTCCTTACATCATTTTCGGCATAAGGGGCATGCCAATCGTCCGATGCCTGGCACCATTTGGTGATGTGTTGCGGTTCGGTCCAGTATTTCCATACTTTTTCTACCGGTGCGCTAATAATCGTTTCAACGGTTATCGCGGTTTTTAATGCTGTTTCCATTTTATTTTCTGTTAAAATGATATATAACTACAAAAATATAAATATGTTTTTCAATAAACAATCGATTCAACAATCAATTCAAAGCAAATTATATCTTTGCGCACCCTTTAAAAAAATTATTCTGGATTTTATTTGAAATTTTAATATAAAAATACATTGCGGGGTGGAGCAGTTGGTAGCTCGTTGGGCTCATAACCCAAAGGTCGTAAGTTCGAATCTTACCCCCGCTACAAAAAGAACCGATGAAAGCGGCTTCGGTATTTTTAAATTATGGTTTTTTTCGGCTCATATCCGTTAGTTGACGGACGTAAGTTCGAATCTTACCCCCGCTACAAAAAGAACCGATGAAAGCGGCTTCGGTATTTTTAAATTATGGTTTTTTTCGGCTCATATCCGTCAGTTGACGGACGTAAGTTCGAATCTTACCCCCGCTACTAAAAATTTGTAGATGAATCACAAAGCCGGCTTTGTCTGCATTGCCGGAAAGCCAAACGTTGGAAAGTCGACCCTGATGAATGCTCTTACGGGCATGAAGCTTTCCATTGTAACTCCCAAGGCACAAACTACCCGTCATCGCATACGAGGCATCATTAACGGAGAAGATTTCCAGGTTGTTTTTTCAGACACTCCGGGAATCATAAAACCGCATTACCTGCTGCACGAAAGGATGATGGATAATGTGCGCGCTGCATTTGCCGATGCCGATGTTGTTTTACTTGTAACTGATTTGGATGAAGATTATGATAATGAAGAACTCACTAAGGTATTTCGTGAATTGAAAACTCCGGTAATAGTTACCATTAACAAAGCGGACTTATCGGGCGAGGATGAAATAAAAAAATTAGTCAGCGGATGGAAAAAGAAGCTGAATCCCAAGGCAGTGATTCCTGTTTCGGCAAAAGAAAATTTTAATGTTGAAGAGTTAAAACGAATGCTGGTTGAATTGCTGCCCGAAGCGCCACCGTTTTTTCCTAAAGAAGAAGTTACAGATTTACCCGTTCGTTTTTTTGTAGCTGAAATCATACGCGAAAAAATATTCAGAAATTACCAGCAGGAAATTCCTTATGCCACGGAAGTAAAGGTGATTAACTATAAAGAAGAGGAAGGGTTGATAAGAATAAGCGCGGAGATTTATGTTGAGCGCAAATCGCAAAAAGGTATTATCATTGGCAGCAAGGGAGAGGCATTAAAGAAAACAGCCACACAGGCACGAAAAGACATAGAGGAATTTCTGGGTAAAAAAGTTTTCCTTGAAGTATTTGTAAGAGTAGAAGAGGACTGGAGAAATCATGAGAAGAAACTGAGAAGATTCGGATATGAATCAACCAATGACCAATAACCAATGACCAATATAGTAGCAATAGTAGGCCGTCCGAATGTGGGAAAGTCAACGCTGTTTAACCGGCTGGTTGGCAAGCGCAAAGCTATTGTGGATGAACAGAGCGGAGTAACGCGCGACCGTCACTATGGCGAAAGTGAATGGAACGGAAAAACATTTACAGTGATTGACACCGGAGGATATGTGAAGGGCTCGGATGATGTTTATGAAAAACAGATTCGCAGGCAGGTGGAAATGGCGGTGGAGGAAGCATCAGCGCTTTTGTTTGTGGTGGATGTGGAAACGGGCGTTACGGACCTTGATATATCGGTTGCAAGCGTGCTAAGGAAAAGTGGGAAGAAAATTTTTTTGGTCGCAAACAAAGTGGATAACAATACACGGATCAATGATACTCCTGAATTTTTTTCTCTCGGATTTGGCGAGGTATATTGCGTATCTGCTATCAACGGCAGCGGAACAGGCGAGTTGCTGGATGCTTTGGTTAAATCGCTTCCCGATAAAAGGGTTGAAAAAGACATAGAGATTCCCCGGTTCGCCATTGTGGGGCAACCCAACGTAGGCAAGTCATCGCTGCTGAATTGCCTGGTAGGGGAGGAGCGCACTATTGTAACCCCGGTTGCAGGAACTACACGCGATTCTATCGATACCCATTACAATAAATACGGGCATGAGTTCATATTGGTGGATACTGCCGGCATACGCAGGAAAGCAAGAGTGAAAGAGGATGTTGAATATTACTCGGTGCTGAGGGCGATGAAAGCGATTGAAGAATGTGATGTCTGCATCCTGATGATTGATGCTGAGAACGGAATAAGCGCGCAAGACCTGAGTATTTTCGGTGAAGCCAAAGAAAAAGGAAAAGGAGTTGTTTTGGTTGTGAACAAATGGGACCTTCTTGAAAAAGATAATTCTACTCTGTTGAATTACGAAAAATATGTTCACGAAAAACTAAAGCCTTTCACCGATGTGCCTCTTGTATTTACTTCGGTAATTAACAAGCAGCGGGTAATGAAGGTTATTGAAACAACCATAAAAGTGTATGAGAACAGGAAGAAAAAAATTACAACTTCTCTGCTCAACAAAACCATATTACCGTTTATAGAGGCAACGCCTCCGCCTGCTATAAGAGGAAGAATTATCCGCATTAATTACATTACCCAGCTGCCGACAGCGTACCCGCAGTTTGCTTTTTTTACCAATCATCCCACCTATATCAACGAGTCATATGCCCGGTTCCTGGAAAATAAAATACGAGAGAAATTTGATTTTACAGGGGTGGCCATAAAGATTTATTTCAGGCAGAAATAAATTACATCTTAAAAGATGTCTCTTGATAAAGCACAATTATATTTTATTGCCCTGGTTGTAGACGGGCTCTTATCAGAGAAAATACGGGAGATTCAGCTGTATTGCTCCGAAGAGTATAAGAGTAAAAAAGCACTGCGCTCACCCCCTCACATTACATTAATTCCTCCCTTCAGACATGATCCTTCCATTGAAATTATTTTAGAGAAAAAACTTACTCCCTTTTTCGGCAAGTACGCTTCGTTTATAGTTGAGCTAAATGGTTTCGGCAGGTTCGACAGCAGAACTATTTTTATCAGGCCTGAAAAGAACTCGCATCTTCAAACATTTCAGGAAGACTTGCGCAATTATTTAAGCGAAGATTTTTCATTTATCGAAAGCACGCTTTCGCGAGAATATAATCCTCACGTTACCGTTGCTTCAGGCGATTTGAGCAAAAAATATTTTCACCCGGCATGGCAGGAATTTGAAAAGAAAACTTTTAATGAAACATGGACTGTTTCTTCAGCGCATTTGCTAAAGCATGTCGGAAAAAGATGGAACCCCTTAATGGAGTTTACATTCAGTAGTGTGTAATTACAGGTACAACTAAAGCTACAAGTGGGAAAAAATTTCCACAAAGGATTTTCTCCTCTCTCGTATTTTTCCTTAATGTACCGCAACTCTTTGCTGCTGACAGTAAAGATTTTAAGAAAGCTAATGAGGTCTCCGGATTTTACAGGCATAATCCTTGCCAAAATATTATGTCCCTTAATTATTTTATTAATCCCCAAAACATTTGAATTATGAAAAACAAAAAGAAAATTGGATTAGGAGTAATGTCATTACTCGTTATCATGTTTGCAGTAATTGCCTGCAACAAAGAAAATTCAGCACCCGTCGGGAGCAGTAATCAAGCCGTAGACCATCCGGGTATTTTTAAAAGTACTGGTAACGGTGCCCCAAACGGACCGCACTATGACCTGAACATCATCGGTGTACCTCATGGTAAAACGGCCGACATGTCAGGAAATAACGGTCACCGTATTTTCGTTAACCTTTCTGGCAATACCAAAATCTATCTCAAACAGGGAGATTTCCAGGTGCTTGACGCCAACGGTACAGACGCCAACGGTGCATCATTTCAACTGCCGAATCCTGATTCCGCAAACTCAGGCACCACAACATACTCTGTGTATGCCCGCGCATTGGGCACCCCGGGCGGAAACGCAGTTATTCACCTTTGCGCACTGGATGCCTCAGGCAATCCGTTTTGCTCCGGAGACAGCGTGCTCGCTGTGAGAACACACGGTCATCAGACGTTCGACAATGTGACCAAACAATTGCTCTACATTTTTGTTGACCTCAATGGAGATGGTACGCTGGATCGTGTTCCGCTGTTCGACCCGCTGTTCCAGGATTATTTCTGGAGCTATGATAACAACGGTCTGAAGGTGCTTCAACTTCGGTTCTATCAGAATCCAACCACTGTACAGTAAAATCTCACTGACACAGAAAAAAAAATGCCCGGTGCAAAATCTGCATCGGGTATTTTTTTTTATTCGTGAGAAAGAGTTATAATTTTTCATAATAAATCCATAAGACTCAATTTAGGTTAGGTATGTTTGAAAACTTTATTCAGCTTTTTGAAAATGAATAAAGACCTGGCTTTAAACTTCTAACCTTTTTAAAAAAACTTTATGAAAAAACTAAAACCTCTTGTTCAAATTATTTTAATTGCAGCGTATGTTTTCTCTGTGAGTTGCAGCAAGGAAAAGGATAGCCCTCTTCCGAATGAAAATGCAGCTAAATCTCAGCTTAAATCAATTCTTCCACCATCTCCGGTTTCTGTTTACGGAGTGTGGCATGCAGGAAACGATTACTGCTCATGGGCGACCGTAAGAAACATGACAGATTTCGACATCAAGAATCATTGGCTTATAGACCGGGGAAACGGAAGCCCCTCAGTCAATTTAGTTGTTCTCAGTTTTGTTAATCCGCTCAGACTCCTTAATCAAACTACTGATGCGGGAACATTAAACGGAATTCCAAGAGGAATGACATCGGATGTTGTCAGCTATTTCACCAGCCACGGCGTCAGGGTTATGCTTTCTATAGGTGGCATTACCTATACCGCTGACTGGACACAGGCGCTCACAACCAATGCGACACAATTAGGTTTAAATGCAGCAGCGGTTGCAACCAGTTTAGGTGTAGGTATAGAAATTGATTACGAAGAAAACATAACTCCAAATCTTATTGGCTTGCAGGCCTTCATTGACGCGTACCGCTCACAGTTGCCTTACGATGCAACGGGAGCAAATGCGGCTGCACGCCTTACCATTGACTTAGGTGCCGGGGACAGATTTTTAATTGATATCTGCCGCAAAGCAACTGCCGATTGGCTCAATACTTCCAATCCTGTGCTCGACTATGCGAATGCAATGGTTTCGGGAACAAAAAATGGAAGCGCTAGTTCAATCCAGGGCGACTGGCAGGAACATGTGGATGGCAAACCTCAATATTCTCCGCCAATACTTCCGTTGTCTCCGGCAAAATTCACAGGCTCGCTTTTTTTGGTAGGCAATCATGTCATTGCTGAATGCAATAGTTTTAACAGCTCGCTTGAAAAGGCAATGGGAAATTATGTTCAATCCGTTCAGCCAAACGGAGCAGGAACTTCTGCCGGTATGCTTGGGTTCATGTTTTGGGCTGCTGAATGCTCAGCTACTAACCGCGTTTGCACCACTCCCAGTAACACATGTCAAAATGGTGTTGGCGCCGGAGCTACATTTTATAGCATTCCTGTTGCAATGTCTGCGCTGCGCCAGCAGTAAAAAGAAAATTATTTATTTGCAAATCCGTCTCTCAAAATTGGGGACGGATTTTTTTTGCTTGTGATAAAACGTAAGAAATTAAAATGCCCGATGCTGATTTTGCACCGGGCATTTTAATTATTCAACCCGTAAAAAATTATTCTTCTTTTCTCGCAACCATAAACCGTTTGGTTTGCTGGCCGGAAAGGCTGGTAATGCGTACCGTATATATTCCTGAGGCCAAATTCTGACCGGTGTTTACTGCAAAAAGCTTGTCATCACCACCGTAGTTTCTTAAATCAATAAACTCCTGCCACACTATTACTCCCATATCATTTACTATACGCACCAGCACTTCTTTCTCATCATAATCAGCGAGGTTAAGTGTAAACTGCTTTCCGTCATTCGGGTTAGGGGAGATTATAGGCATGTGGCCTGCATCCTGGTTATTGACACGTACTAATTTTCCCGGGTAGTGCACCTTGCCGTCAAAGTCAACTTGTTTAAGGCGATAGAACAATTCTTTTGCAGGAGCATGATTGTCATAGAAATTATAATCCTTGCTTACGCTGCTGTTTCCTGATGCAGATATGCTTCCTATAATGGCATACGTCATTAAATCTTCTGTACGTTCTATAGAGAAGTGGTCGTTGTTGACTTCGCTGGCTGTAGTCCAATTAAGCTCAACGCCTTGCTCACTTACCGTTCCTTCAAAAGAAACCAGTTCCACGGGCAGAACGAAGTTACAGTCGTTCATGTTAAGGAAATACGTAGAGCCTGGATCAGTTCCGTAAAGTACTGCTCCTGCACTTCCTGCCGTTGCACCCCAGTTTATATCACCGCAGTCAATACTTACGGCAACCTGTATACCGTTTGCTCCGCCCGTAACATTCGTAGTAACATTAGCAGGTGTTGAACCTTGAGAAAACCATAGAACACCGCCACCGCCACCGCCACCGGTTCCGTGACATGTATTATTATTGTGGTCACCGCCCTTTCCGCCTTTTGCCTGTATAGTAACGGCATTGGTATAGCTGCCCGATACATTCATTAAAATGCTTCCGCCCGCACCTCCGCCACCTGCTCCGTCACCTGTTGCAACCGTGGTTTGCGTTGCTCCGTTTGCCGTGATAGTGTAAGCGCCTCCGTTTGTTACGGTTGCAGCCTTGATAATTATGATTCCGCCTCCGTTTACTCCTGTAGTTCCTTGTCCACCGTCATCATGACCTTCGCCACCACCACCACCCATAAATATTTTACTTCCTGTCGGGATTAGCGCCGTGCCGCCATATCCTTTACGGACGGTTAGTGTTCCGGCAGTGCAGCCGGCACCTCCACCCACAACGTTAAAGGCATTGCCTCCCCATCCACCGGCGCCATAGTTACCGCCACCGCCTCCGCCTCCATTATGGTTTCCGCCGCCACCTCCGCCATTACCCCATTTTGCTTTTCCTAACTTAAAATATGCAACGTTGGCATTAGCAAACGTTTTTTTGAAAGTAAAAGACACAATGCCTTCGCCTCTAAAACCGGCTTGCTTCCAGTCACTGCTGCTCATTCGATTCGTTTGACACGGGGCAGCACATCCACCATAAGCAACTGCATCGGCATACCGGGTAGGGGAATCATCATAGATGTAACCGCAGGTTGTGCACGAAGCATAATTCCATATGGTGGTCTGATAATAAAAGTTAGTGTCCAAATCACATCCAAGGGGTTCCTTAAGATATGTTGCACCACTAAAACCATCACCATCAGCTGAAATATTTGCATTGAGTGTTAATGTTCCTGTTACGAAGAAAACAAGTACACCTCCTGTTCCTGTTCCTGGATTCCATGTTTGCGGAGTAAGCGTACCGTTAACGTTTGCACTTGCATAAACAGGAACTTTTATAAGCTGAACGTATGCGCTGTCAAGCATATAGGCATTAGTGAAGTATGTATTCATTAAAGGAACCTTTAAGGTTATAACATTACCCGCTATGGACGCAATAGTGTCGAACTCGTAATTACCTGCATCATACAGGTTTAAAATATTTCCGTGACTGGCGGAGTTACTGCTATCTGCTCTTGCACCTTTCATCTGGATAATCATCACAAGGTCGTTCGCAGCATATCCTGTTGAGGAAGTTACCGTTACCGTTGCGCAATTGGTAGAAGGACATGTGCAGCCATTTGAATATGCTGTTACCTTGACATAGGTATTTATTATACCACTGATGTTGGTTTGAGCTACAGCACTTAAACAAAGGGTGCTGATAAGGATGATTGCTGTAGTTAATTTTCTCATAGACTTTTTTTTAAATAATTTTTATTTAAAGCATCTCGAAATTTTACCCGAATCAATAATTAATGATTTACAATTCACTCTATTTTATTAATTTTTTGAAAAACTATTCTCTTTTCCCGTAACTAAAAACCGTCCGGTCTGCTGGCCGGAAAGGCCGGTAACGCGAAGCGTATATATTCCGGTATCAAAATGCTGACCGGTGTTTATAGAAACGAGTTTGTTGTCACCATAGTTTCTTAAATCAATAAACTGCTGCCACACTATTTTTCCCATATCGTCTACAATGCGAACCAGCGCTTCTTTGTCATTGCTGCCTGAAAGGTTAAGAGTAAATTGTCTTCCGTCATTGGGATTGGGGGAGATGACAGGCATGCGCGCTGCATCCTGGTTATTAATACGCACTAATTTCCCGGGGTAATTAGTTTTACCATCAATATCAACCTGCTTGAGGCGGTAAAATAATTCTTTTGCCGGAGCATGCTCATCGCGTAAACTATATTCATTGGCGATGGTGCTATTGCCTGCTGCATGTATGCTTCCTATTTCTGAGTAGGTCACTAAATCTTCTGTACGTTCTACAGTAAAGTGGTCATTATTAATTTCGCTCGCGGTAGTCCAGTTAAGCAATACTCCGTTTTCGTTCAATGCTCCGTTAAACGAAACAAGCTCAACAGGCAATGAACTTGGGCAACCATCGGTAATTGTAAATGCCTCAATACCGCAATCGTTAGGGAGCTTAACAACTATATTGAGGAAAAGCCCGCCTTTTAACATGCCGGGGTTCATTTCTCCGACAACGTCAATTACATTCTTCACGTCCCTGTCGCCATCGTCATTGGTGTCCTCCCTGAAGAATTTGGTTATAGGGTTTGCGAATAGCCTGTACCTTCCGGGAGCTAAGCTCACGTTAGGCGTTAGTGTAAATGTTTGACCGGCAGCAGCAGGGGTGCATGTTCCGGTCCAGTAGTTGGTTGTACCGGCTTCATTATCTATAGTAAGGGTGGAAAGACCTGCAGCGCGGGAATAAACCTGGAAGGAGTAAAGTATAAGTGTCTGGTAAGTTTCGAAGAAAGTGGTACCGATATCAGCACCTGCACCGCTCGCAGGAGGATTATTGGGGTTACCCGTAGTATATGTTGCAAGAGGTGCCGGGTCCTGCGCATAAATAGTGGCGGGCAATGGGCCGTTGTATGTATAGGTAGAGCCGGTTCCAAGCACCGGTGTTCCTGTGGGGCTGGTTGACCAGGTATAGTTAGAGGCGTTTGCTCCTGTTCCTGTCAACGTTACGTTAGTGTTAGGACAGGCATTTGTAGGAACTGAAACCTGCGCACCTGCACCAATAACAACGCTCGATGTTCCTGTCCTTATATTGCCGCATACGTCTGTTACTGTCACAACAACACTGTAAGTACCTGCAGCGGCATAAGTATGGTTAACTGTTGTGACATTGGTTGCCGTATTGCCGTCTCCAAGGTTCCAGGAACTGGTGACAGGGGTGCTTCCATATATAAGATTTAATGTTGCGGTACCGTTTTCGCATACGTTGCTGCTTGCTATACGCGGCACAGTAAGAAAAGACCTGATAACAGCAGGCAATCCTTCGCCAACAATCTTTGAACTGAAACGGATGGATTCGCTCAGGAATTCAGTAGCTGTCGGAGTTGGTGTAGTCCATTTAACATCCGGATTAGGAACAACATTCTCATAGGCAGGCGGATTGTTGGCAAATGCAGGGACATAAATCTTCGCATCGGGGCCTAATTGCAACTGCCCGAAGCGGATAATGCTTGCATCACTATTTGTATAATAACTTCTTGATGCGTTTACTGCCACATCGTTTCCTGCCTGCAGGTCAAACTGAAAAATTGTTTTTCTTGTGTTCAGTCCCGACTCGGTAACATACAGAAATCTTCCGCTGGGTGAAAACTCTGCGCCATAAACTTCAGGGTTAAGGAAGTTGGTAATGGTTTGCAACCCGGTGGCAGAAACAACTCCTGTGGTATTATTAAATGAAGCCACTTCAACTTTAGTCTTATTATAAAATACTGAAGCGATTTGGGTGAAGCAGCTATTTACTTTCATAAGCATGGTCGCCTGTCCGAAGGTGCCTACATTATATGTGGATACTGCACCGAAGCCGGTAACCGTTAAGGGATAAACATAATAGGTGTTTGCCATGCTTGCGTGCAGAACCACCCAGAAATCCGTTCCATTACTGTGCGGAATCACCTGGCATGATTCAGAAGCGTGCAATTGCAGAGTAGTGTTCTTTGATGCTGCGACCACATCGCCCAGTCCGCCATTCAAAGACATATCTACGATAGACCATTTTGTTGCCGAATCAATATCGGCAGGAGAAATAATATAATATTGAGTGGCGCTGCCAATCTTTGGAACAACAGTACCCGTTTGCATTGTAGTACCGTTTCCATACAACCCCGTTCCATTGGTCATGGCAACGTGATTCTTGTTATAAACTATATTTCCGTTTGTATAGAAGAGTAGGGTTCCGCTTGCATTACATATTGCTCCGACACCTTCACCGGTGAATGTATATAACCCTGCATTCCCATCCTGCAGAACGGTAGGAGGCACCGTTGCAAAATCTAACCCGGCTCCGTTGCCCACGTACCAAACGTTTGCCTGGCCTTGACCAAGCACTGACGTTGAAACAAAAGCACTTAGAAGAATAATTGCAGTAGTTAATTTTTTCATAGACTTCTTTTTAAATAATTTTTATTTAAAGCATCTCGAAATTTTACCCGAATCAATAATTTAATGAATTGAAATTCGCCTCTATTTTAATGGTGAAGCCGGCAGGCGGGGAAGCAATAACATTTAAAAACTTACTGAAATCTGACAAGAAAATTTTGACAATTGAGGACTCTTATAGCGTCTTTAGTCTAATTTGTTGTAAAAAAAGCATAGACAGAATACAATAAAAAAGCAGAAAGTATGGACAAAATAAATGGACAGTCAGCTCAAATTTGTCCGAAATAGAACAAATATGCTTAAATAATGCATTTTTAGTCGTTTTATAGAAAATTACACGTTCAGCCCTAAAGAGACTATAGCTTTTTAAAAACCTGACTGGAGTCACTCGGGATAAGGGAATATTGGTTTACTTTTTTAGAACAAGTACTAAGCATTGCACTGAAAAAGCTGAAAGACCTGTGCCCGGATGTTATCTATAATATTCTCTACATTCGCCGCTCAACAAAATCAAATATCATATGAATCAGCAAACAAATACCAAGCATCCCCGTGGTCTTTATGTGTTGTTTATGACTGAAATGTGGGAGCGGTTCGGCTATTACCTGATGGTCGGAATTTTCCTGCTCTATATGATTGACCCGGTTTCTAACGGAGGTCTTGGATTTTCATTAAAGAAAGCTGCAGATATTGTCGGGACATACGTGGCCCTGGTATACCTCGCTCCTTTTCTTGGCGGGCTCATTGCAGACCGCCTGCTAGGGTACCGGAAAGCTATTCTGCTAGGGGGAGTGCTTATGGCACTCGGCTACTTCGGCCTTTCTATTCACAGCGAAACAGCCATGTACCTTTCCTGCCTTTGCATTATCCTCGGTAATGGATTTTTTAAACCGAATATTTCCACCCTGCTCGGTAATATGTATAACGAAGAAGCGCTCAGGGCCAAGAAAGATTCTGCTTACAATATTTTCTATATGGGCATTAACATTGGTGCGTTTATCTGCAACTTTGTGGCTGCCTATATGCGCAACAACTATGGATGGGGTTATGCCTTCGCCACTGCAGGTGTCGGACTAATCATAGCTCTCGTCTGGTTTTTGTATGGAATGAAGCATGTTGCGCATGCCGATGTTATCAAGCCGGTGCAGCAAGGTGACATGCCGGTTTCAAAAGTTTTGCTCTATGTGTTTTTGCCGGCCCTTATTTTCGGTGCTGTAGGATGGATGATTCCCGGAAACCTGATGGGTTCTGATTCGAATGATGCGTTTATGCTTGCCTGCATTCCCATCACCATTTTCTTCGCTTCACTTTTTTTCAGGGCAAACAAAGAAGACAAGCGCGGCATAGGCGCATTACTTGTATTTTATTTTGTCGCAATTATTTTCTGGATTATCTATAACCAGAATGCAACAGGGCTCACCATCTGGGCAGAAACGTACACCAACCGCTCCATGCCCGAATCGCTTGTGAAAGTTGCCAAGCCGTTTAATCTTGTGCAGACCGTGAGCACAGCGCCCGACAGTTTCCCGCTGGTTGACCACTACTTCCGCGGGCAAACAAATGAAAAAGGCAATGCCATCACTGCTCTTACTGTAAATCCTTACTATCAAAACCTGCCGAAAGAAAAATGGCCCGCCGAAGGAGTGAAACAAAACTTAATCTCCACAGAAATATTCCAGTCGGTGAATCCTTTCTTTATTGTGATATTCACTCCGCTGGTGCTGGGCGTGTTTACCTTTTTTACGAGGCGGGGAAAGCCCATCAGCACTCCGCTAAAGCTGGTGTGGGCTATGGTATTCACAGGGCTGTCAGCGCTCATCATGGTTGCGCCGTGGTACCTGAGCGATATTTATATCACCAAATCTGCGGCCATCTGGCTCGTTTTGTCTTATGCCATATTCACAATCGGTGAATTGCTCATCAGCCCTATAGGGCTTTCACTTGTGAGCAAGCTTGCTCCGCCACGCCTCACGGCTTTAATGATGGGCGGATGGTTTCTTTCCACTTCGCTTGGAGGAAAGTTTGCAGGCATGTTGGCTTCCTCCTGGGATACGTTCGAAAATAAAGCAAACTACTTTTATATTCTCACCGCGCTTTGCATAGCTGCTGCTATAGGAATGTACCTGCTTGTGAAATGGCTTCGTGCCATTATTGTGGAGCGGACAGGAACCATTTGAACGCATTATGGATTGCGGATTGTCAATTTCGGATTACAGAATGTTTCTTATTTCATTTATAATCCCTAATTCCCCTAAGGGACTTTCCTGAGTGAGGGTCTCTTTAGGGAATTAAAGGTAAGCGAGGGAAAATCAATATAGGGTATGCATAATTTTCGATCCGTAATTTAAAATCCCTGCCTGCGGCAGGCAGGCGAAATTCACAATTCTATTCCCTTTCATCTGTTTTACATTGGAAAATCGGAAATTTGAAAAAATCATGCAGGAAAATTCCTGAACCATTATTAAACACACACGTAATACTTTACATGAATAAAATCATACTTGCATTTGTATTTGCTGCCGGCTTTATAGTGCCGTCATTTTGTTTTTCACAGGACGCTGAAATAAAATGGCTCACTTTCGAAGAAGCCGTTGAGAAAAATAAAACCGAACCGAAAAAAATGTTCATTGATGTTTACACCAACTGGTGTGGCTGGTGCAAGCGTATGGATGCGACTACTTTTAAAGACAGCGCTGTGGTGAGCTACATGAATAAAAATTTTCACTCTGTAAAATTTAATGCTGAAACAAAAGACACCATTCATTTCCAGGGCCACGATTTTATTTATCGCCCGGAAAACAGGGCCAACGACATGGCAATTTCACTTTTGAATCAAAGAATGTCTTATCCCACTTCGGTATACCTGGATGAAACAGCTTCAGTTCTTAGTCCTGTTCCCGGCTATTTAACGGCAGAGCAGATTATGCCTATCCTGAAATACTACGGAGATAATATTTACAAAACAAAATCGTGGCAGGATTACACGAATGAAATAAACGCTGTACCACTCGCAAAATAGAGCAAAAAAATTATTGCTCTCTGTGGATTTTTTCTGCAGACGCTCTCGGTTTAAAATAAGTAAGCTTAATAACTTTTGTTTTGTCGCGGAAAAGCGGCGGCACTGACATTTTCGCTTCCTCATGGCTGTTCGCCTCGATGATGTTATAAGCATGATGGTCGTTATCGAGGCATCCCCATTCAAAGTGAGTCATAAAAGAGGCGTGGTATTGCGCAAAATGTTTTGTCGCCATGCGGCATTCTTCTGCCGTGTGTTCTGAAATTACCATATACCTGTCCATAGTTGCCTATTTCTTAACGGAATCAAAAGTATAAATAAAAACGCACTTTGGTGATTAGATTAACATAGCGGATTTCGTCTAAAAAATTTAGGGATTAAAAAACTTTTAATAACATTTGCCTCGTAAATCATTTCAACATGAGAATAAAATTACTATTAGCGCTGTTGCTTTGCTCTGTAATTACCTTGCAAACTTCAGCACAGAATACCTGGACGCAAAAGGCAAACCTTACCGGTATTCAGCGCGCAGCTTTGGTTGCCTTTTCTATTGATTCGGTTGCTTACGTTGGGCTGGGATATAATTTCAGCCAGTCTCCTTCCCAGCAAACCGATTTCTGGAAATATAGTCCTGCTACTGATAGTTGGACAGCAATGACAAGTTTTCCCGGCCTTGGTCTTTCCGGTGCCAGCGCCTTTTCCATAGGAACCAAAGGATACGTGGTAGGCGGTGCTAATTCGTCTCCTGCAGTGGTAAGTGAGCTTTGGGAATACGATGCTGTGCTTAATACCTGGACACAGAAAACTTCCTGCCCGTGCGCAGGGCGCGATTATGCCGTTGCTTTTTCCATCAATGGAAAAGGATATTTCGGAACAGGTTACGATGCTTCTTCAATTAACTTCAATGATTTCTGGGAATATAATCCTGTAACGGATTCATGGCTTCAGCGTGCCGATGTTCCGGGGTTTCCGCGAAGCAGCGCGGTTGGTTTCAGTATCGGCAATAAGGGATATATCGGTACGGGGTATAGCGGAAGCGGGGTAAATGATTTCTGGCAATACGACCCGCAGAGCAATACGTGGGCACAGAAGGCCAATGTCGGTGGGCTGGGAACCAGCGATGCCTGTGGTTTTTCCATTGGTGGGGAAGGATACATCTGCACCGGATACGTTAACGTAAATACTTCAGGCCGGGTTCTTGAATACGATACGCTCACCGATACCTGGAACACCATGACAACATTAACCGGGCCCGCCAGGAGCAACTCCGTGGGATTTGCTATTGGGAATAAAGGATACATAAGCTGCGGAAATGATATTTCATTTTCTCCTCTTAACGACTTATGGGAATATACACCGAGCAGCATCATTACATCCGCAGGAAATCAAAAACAATCTATAAATATGTTATCGATTTTTCCGGCGGTTGCTTCGCGTTCAATTACAATTTATACCCCTGTCGTTTCAAATGACAGCCGGCTTGCTATTTTAAATCTCAACGGACAGGAAGTGATGGGAAAAATTTTCAGGAATAATGAAGCGATAGACGTTTCATCACTTGCAAGCGGAATGTATTTCGTTAGAATAAAAACTTCGGCCGGAAACTTGGCCGGAAGATTTATCAGGGAATAACCTGGAAATTGAAAATTGTTATGTTGAAATTTGAAAATAGTAATTGAAAGTTGAGATTAGAAAATTTCTGATTTCTGTTTTCCATTACCAATTTCCATTTTCCGTACAGCCAATTTCTGGTTTTATAATGGAATATTCCCGTGCTTCTTCCTCGGGAGCTTAGCCACTTTATTTTCCAGCATGGCGAATGCGCTAATCAGTTTCTGTCGTGTTTGTGAGGGTTCAATCACTTCATCAATAAATCCCCGCTCAGCCGCACGATACGGATTGCCGAACATTTCCTGGTATTCACTTTCTTTTTCTTTCCATTTCGCTTCAGGAACTTTTGCCTCGGCAATTTCTTTTTTGAAAATAATTTCTGCCGCACCTTTTGCTCCCATCACCGCAATTTCTGCTGAAGGCCAGGCGTAGTTCATGTCGGCACCGATATGTTTTGAGTTCATCACATCATACGCTCCACCGTATGCCTTGCGGGTAATCACCGTGATGCGCGGAACAGTCGCCTCGCTGAAAGCATATAATAACTTTGCTCCGTTGGTAATGATAGCATTCCATTCCTGGTCTGTGCCGGGAAGAAAACCGGGAACATCTTCAAACACCAGCAGAGGAATATTAAAGCAATCGCAGAAGCGCACAAAGCGCGCCGCTTTGGTGGAAGCATGTATATCGAGCACACCGGCAAGATGAGCCGGCTGGTTAGCAACAATGCCAATGCTTCTTCCCCCAAGCCGTGCAAATCCCACAACAATATTCTCTGCAAAATTTTTATGCACTTCAAAAAAACTATCAGCATCAATCACGTTAGTGATTACTTCACGGATATCATAAGGCTGATTAGGATTGTCGGGGATGATATTATCTAAATTGTTTGAGGTTTGAGGTTTGAGGTTTGAGGTTTGGAGAAGGGGAGTGTCATCTTCACAGTTCTGGGGAATATAAGAGAGAAGTTTTTTAATGTTGTTGAGACACTCGACTTCATTCGCACAGGAGAAATGCGCCACCCCGCTTTTTGCCGAGTGAACGGATGCGCCTCCAAGTTCTTCGCTCGTAACTTCTTCATGGGTTACCGTCTTTACAACATTAGGTCCCGTTACAAACATGTAAGAAGTATTTTCAACCATCAATATAAAATCTGTGATAGCAGGGGAATAGACGGCACCGCCTGCACAGGGTCCCATGACCGCGGAGATTTGTGGAATAACTCCTGACGCCAGCGTGTTACGGTAAAAAATATCAGCATAACCACCCAAAGAAACCACGCCTTCCTGTATACGCGCACCTCCGGAATCATTCAGGCCGATGAGTGGCGCCCCATTCTGCATGGCCAAATCCATGATACGGCAGATTTTTTCAGCGTGCGTTTCGGATAGTGAACCGCCAAACACGGTAAAGTCCTGTGAGAAAATATAAACCAGCCGCCCGTTGATTTTCCCGAAGCCGGTAACCACTCCGTCACCGGCATATTTTTCTTTGTCCAACCCGAAGTCAACAGAGCGGTGCGTTACCAGCATTCCTATCTCTTCGAAAATTCCTTCGTCCACCAACAATTGAATGCGCTCTCGCGCTGTGAGCTTTCCTTTTTTATGCTGCTGCTCAATTCGCTTTTTTCCTCCACCCTGAAGTCCTTCCTCGCGTTTCTTGCCCAGTTCCTGTATTTTATCTTTCATAAAATAAAAAATTATTCGGTGATAAAAATACTCTTAATCTGTAAAGTGAAAACAAAAAAAATCCGGGAACGTTACCTGTCGTTACCCGGATCCTGCTTCTATGGGAAGAAACAGCAAGCTCGTATCAGAAAGAAGCTATCCCAATCCCCACCGTAAACGGATACAGTATAGGTCCTTTATCTTTTTGAAACAAAGTGGTTAATGCCTGCTCTGCAAAAATGGTTACCCTGCCGTATCCTGCGCTTACACGCACCGATGCGCGAAACGGATTCAGGTTGAAATCGTCATATACTTTTGTCTTCACCGTTTTGCCTTCCGATTCATATTTCTGCTTGGTGTGCGAGCCGAGCTTATACCCCAGTAATATTCCCCCGGAAATATGAAATGATCTGTAGCGGTTGTTGCCGAAGAAAACTTCTGCCATGGCAGGAGCGATAAGATAACTTGCCGTAAGTTTATTTTTGGAATAGCTTACGCTGTCGTTGTTTGCAAGAACTGAGGAAGAATTCGGATTCAACGTAATGTTATTGCTGAAGCGGTAGTTATTCCACGTAAGGCCTAAACCGGTGTGAAGAAATAAATGCCGCGAGAAGAATTTTTTTCTGAAGTCAACAACGTTTAGGGAAAATGCAAAGGATTTTCCGTAGTCAAGGTCAAGATAATTGAGCCCCTGCGGAAGAGTAGTAGAGTTATCGGCATCCATATATCCGTTAATGCCAAGTTCAATGCCGGGCCATGACGGTTTATTTCTGCCGGAATCTTTTTTCTTCTTTTCATTAAAAGGAAAATTGTCACCCCATTTCCCTTCCCACTTGTCACCCCATTTATCCCATTTCTGTTCCCAATCTTTCTCATGCTCTATCTCCTTGTCTTGATCTTCCCCGTCTTCATCAGAGATGGTTATTTTCTTATTGCCGAAACGTAAGGAAGTTGTATCGCTGCCGTCGCGCGATTCGCGAACCTTGCCTATACCGCTTATACTTTTGGAAATGTTTTTGGGAGGATTAACATAATTAACGCTGCCGCTGCCGCTGATAGAAACATTAAGGTTATCGGTAACATCAACCGTGCATTTGCCGACACCGGAAATAGTTGCATTGCAGGTTGCAGTTTTCAATCCTGCCGCATCTATTTTACCCGAACCCGGAATATTGATTTCTGTAGTTTCTGCTTTACCGGAAACGGTAATCTTGCCAAGGCCGCTGATATCAGCAGTTAATTTTTTTACATCCGCGTCTTTAATTTCAATCTTGCCGCTGCCGCCAATCGTAAGCCGGAGGTTTTCAGATTTTATGGGCGATTCGCTCATGATGCTTCCCCATCCGCTTACGGAAAGCTCTTCTATTTCTTTCATCGAAATATAAACTGTAGCATCTGATGGAGCATCTATAGAAAGTGTATTGCCCGAGACGGTTGCACTTATCTTTTCACCCTTATCAGCAGGTTCGGTTCTTAAAGTGTGATTAGCATCTTGTGTCACAATTACTTTTCCCCTGCCGGTAATGTTGACGGAAGTAAACGGAGACAATTGTTTTACACCGGTGCCTTGCGAAAAGGCAATGAGCGGGCATAAGGTTGCAGTGAGAAAAGATAACGCGGTTATTTTTTTGTACATAAAGTTTTGCTTTTAATAATGGGACGGCTAGGTAACAGGGTTTGTTACAGACAGAAGAAAAATTTTAACACAGAGCGCCAGAGGTAACAGAGTTTCAAAGAGAACCCCTAAATCCCCTAAAGGGGACTTAGCATTATCTAAGGCTTCTTCTTAATACAAACTTAATTAGCATGTCCCCCTTTTAGGGGTCAGGGGTAAAATATGCTGCGAAAAATTATTTTCCTGAAACGTGCCGGACTTCAAAATTGCCGACTGAAAATGCAAAAACATCCTGCTGTTTTTCTTTGTCGGGAAGCAGCACTTTTACTCCTGTCAATTCTCCCAGGCGATTCATGCCTGCCTTGGCAAGCTGCTTCACCGTGGATGATTCTGAGGTCTTGCTCATATCTTGCAACTCTTTCAATTCATCTTCGCTAAATACATCACTAATGCCAAAAGTATTTTCTGAAATTGAATTGGATTGAATATTTTCCTTTACTCCAACTTGTTCTGAGAGTGAAACATCTTTAGCTGGTAATTTAATTTCATTCACAGCAAGCAAGGGCACAGAAGCAACCTGCTCTGTAACTTTTTCTTTTTGAATTTTCTCTTCCCGATTTAATTTTTTTGATAAGGATTGTAATACGGGTTTTTTGCTTTCTGCCAGCACGTTGGCTTTCTGATTTACATTAACATCGGAAGGAAGAGTTGTTGAAGGCAACGCGGGCATATTTTTTTGAGCAACAGTTTCATTTTGTTTTTTATCCGGAACGTTTCTAAAGACAATTGTTAAACCGATAATGAGACATGCTGCAACAGCGGCATAGCGCCACATGTACACTACGTTGCCTTTGCGCTTGAGCTTGTTTTTGTAAGGGAAGCGAATATTCAAATCGGGAACTAATTTTGTTTTCAGCAACAGTTCTGACTGCCCACGTAAATATTCATCCGATTCAATTTTCTTTTTCAGTGAAGCAGATTCTTGCGAAGTCAAATCTCCTTCCATTAAAGCAATAAGCCGGGTGACCGGAGTTAGTTCATCAGCGGATTTTTTTACAGCTGATTTATCTTTGAAAATAATTTTTTCTTTATTGTCAAGAGAGATGAGTTCATACTCGTCCAGTTCAATGGCAAGGTCAGGATTCGCAGACAAAAATTTCTTTAGCTCCATTTCTTCCTCATGAGAAAGCCGCCCCTCAATATGGTCAAGGAAAAATGCTTCGTAATTCTGACGGTTGATTTGCATTTTTAAATAATTTTTTCCGGGCTGCCGATATAATTTTTCAGAAACATCCTGGCGCGGTAGATATACACTTTCACTTTCGCTTCGGTAAGAGATGTAATCTCGCTTATTTCTTTGTAAGAATATCCTTCATAGTCGCGCAGCATAAGGACGGAACGCTGCACTGCAGGAAGCTGCTGCACTGCCTTGCTGACGATTTCCTTTGCGCCTGTATAATGGTTGCTGTCGTGAGGGATATCATCATTCTCAATATCAAACGGCTGCTCTCTTTTGTATTTCCTGATACCATCAATCATGCAGTGATATGCTGTTGTAAAGAGATATGATTTTGCTTTGCCCGCCTGAATATCGTCCACCTTTTTCCACATCTTTTCATAGGCATCCTGCACCACATCGCGCGCCTTATCTTCATCTTTTATGTTTTTTAAGATGAAGCGATAAAGCCCGTCAGAGTGTTCATCCACGCATGCGTTGAATTCTGAAACAGTCATTACAACTAGTTATTAATGGGACGGCTGGCTATCAGAAAAAGTTACAGCTCGCCCGGAACAAAAATCAGTCCAGCTTGAGCACGGCAAGAAATGCCTGCTGCGGAATCTCCACGTTACCCACCTGCTTCATCTTTTTCTTTCCTTCTTTCTGCTTCTCTAAAAGTTTCCGTTTGCGCGAAATATCCCCTCCGTAACATTTTGCAGTAACATCTTTGCGCAGCGCTTTCACCGTTTCACGTGCAATAACTTTAGAGCCGATGCTTGCCTGTATAGCGATTTCAAATTGCTGGCGCGTCATCAGTTCTTTCAGCTTTTCGCACATTCTCCTGCCGAAATCATACGCATGGGTGCGGTGTACGAGCGCAGACAGCGCATCCACCGGTTCGCCATTCATGCGGATATCCAATTTTACCAAATCGCTTTCGCGATAGGCGAGAGGGTGATAATCGAACGAGGCATATCCTTTGGAAATACTTTTGAGCTTGTCGTAAAAATCGAAAACAATTTCTGCCAGCGGCATATCGAATTGAAGTTCTACGCGGTCAACGGTAAGGTAATGCTGGTTCACAATGTTGCCCCGCTTGCCAATGCAAAGCGTCATAATCGGACCGATGTATTCTGACTTGGTAATCACTTGTGCACGGATATACGGCTCTTCGATGCGCTGCAGAAAATTCGGTTCCGGCATATCGCTGGGGTTGTGAATCTCGTGCACTTCTCCGTTGGTGAGATATGCAGTGAAATTTACGTTGGGCACCGTGGTAATTACAGCCATGTTGAATTCGCGGTCGAGACGCTCCTGTACAATTTCCATATGAAGCAACCCGAGAAATCCGCATCGAAAGCCAAAGCCAAGCGCTGCCGATGCTTCCGGCTGAAATACCAAAGCAGCATCGTTCAGTTGCAACTTTTCCACAGAGTTACGCAGTTCCTCGTATTCATCGGTATCTACAGGATAAATCCCTGCCCAAACCATCGGCTTCACGTCCTCGAAACCTTTCACTGCCTCGGAGCATGGACGCTCTAAATGCGTAATAGTATCGCCCACTTTTACTTCGCTGGCGGTTTTTATTCCGGAGATAATATATCCCACATCTCCACTGCTTACTACAGAACGCGGAATTTTATCAAGACGCAAAATTCCCACCTCATCAGCAAAATAATCCTGACCTGTGTTTACAAATTTCACGTGGTCACCTTTGCGGATTTCTCCGTCAAACACACGGAAGTATGCAATGATGCCGCGGAATGCGTTGAAGACTGAATCGAAAATCAGTGCTTTAAGGGGCGCCTCTTGATTTCCTTTAGGCGCAGGAATGCGTTCCACAATGGCGTGCAGAATATCATGAACTCCCAATCCCGTTTTAGCGCTGGCAGGAATAATTTCTTCGCGCTTGCATCCCACCAAATCTACCATCTGGTCTTTCACCACTTCGGGATTGGCGCTCTCCAAATCAATTTTATTCAGAACGGGAATAATGGTAAGGTCATGCTCCAGGGCGAGATATAAATTCGAAATGGTCTGTGCCTGGATTCCCTGTGCAGCATCTACAATAAGGAGGGCACCTTCGCAAGCGGCAATAGAGCGTGATACTTCGTACGAAAAATCCACATGCCCCGGAGTATCAATAAGATTAAGGACATATTTCTCATTGTTATACTCATAATCCATCTGTATGGCATGGCTTTTTATGGTGATGCCACGCTCGCGTTCCAGGTCCATATCATCAAGCACCTGCGCCTGCATTGCTTTGCCTGCAACGGTGCCGGTATATTCCAGAAGTCGGTCTGCCAGCGTGCTTTTGCCATGGTCTATATGGGCTATAATGCAGAAATTACGAATGTTCTTCACGGGTACGAATAACGAATAATTACGAATTTACGAATTTGGAGTGGGAAAAATGAGCGGCTAAAGTAGGGCTTTTTGCCGAGGGAAAGGCAAAAAAAATAGCCGGACGTTAGCCCGGCTATTTTACTCTAAGAGTACCCAGGAATTATTTAGCAACACTAAACCTGTACGTAGCAGAAGAGAAAGAATCGGATATCTTCAGGACATAAATTCCACGGTCCAGGGAAGAGACATCAATAAGATTGTCTCCTGCAACGGAGATTCCACACAATTTTCCGAGGAGGTTAAACACTTCCACTTTGGCATCCTTGCTGAATTTAACTCTTATAAAATCTGTAGCAGGATTGGGATATACCGGATGGTCAACATGTGTTGAAATATTGTCTACTGAAGTAGGTATGCAGCTGGGATTATTCGTGTAAGGAACCATGGCGCTGATACCGGCATCGGAGGCATCTGTTGCACTTGAATTCATAACCAGGTTGCCTCCGGTAACATCGCTGGAAAGAAGTGTTCTTCTCATCGTACCATTTGCAATGGCGTAGTGCATAGTCGAAGAAGTATTAATCACGTGATTGAACTGGTGAAGGTGTCCTAACTCGTGAAGCATCACCGATTCAATATCATACTGCGCACCGCCGGGACTTGCGGGGCCATAATTCCAGTTTGTGCCGTCATCAAGAGTAATATCCATCTCGGTGAGTTTCCAGTAGTTTTCCATGGTGCCGAAAGCATAAGACCAATAAGAACTGCCCATACCCAATACTCCGGCACCCAGCTCGCTGCCGTTGTCAAAACGAATTACATTTACTCCGTCAGAAGCGACTACATCCGTTGTGGTAGGAGTAGAAGATAAGATCCAGTTTACATTGGTAGCGCAGGTCCAAGTATCCATGGCGCGCTGAATAGCCGCAGTAGCTGCGGGTAAAGCGGCAACTTCGGTGTGAGGGGCAAAAGTGTAGCCGCCGGAAGTATTGTCATTATAAAAAAAAGTTTGTTCAAGAGCGGAATTGATTGCGATTTCGTAACGGTTAAAAGTTACGGTCAGCGTCTGAGAACTTGTTCCTGACTGAACGCTGTTGTTTGTCACTGTTACCGTTCCTGTTCCAACGGCATTGGCCATTACGTCACCGGGTACTATTACCTGTGCGGTATTGTCTGACCATGATATATAATACTTCGGATCGGTAACATTTACAACAGAACCTCCGCCGTTATCGGCATTTTTAAATGAGACATAGCCATTGCCTTGTGTTGTACCAAAACCTGAGCCCGAAATAGTAACCACCGTCCTGGTTCCTGCCGAAAGCGACAGCGGGTTTAAGTTCGTAATGACTGGAGGAGCAGTACGGTTGCTTTCTTCTACAGCTGCATCAACATTGAAAGGACGTACGGTTTGGTAATTGGTTTTTGTAAGGGCAGTTATTTTTTTATACAAGTTGCTCGTTATGCCCTGGTAGGTAGCGAATATATCTGTCGCTTTGTTTTCAGCAATGTCATATTGAATAAAGCTTTGGGGGCCGGCAGTGGGTTTCATCAAGGTTCCTTTTACCGGGAGACTAACAGTGTTTAATGCTGTAAGAAATATTCCGGTTTGGCCTTTTGAGAGCTTTAAAGCCGGCTCGGCAACAATTGCCATTCCGCCAATTACTCCGCCGGGAGTAATGACATCCACTTTATCTTCAGTAAAGTTCCCTTTAAATATTTTATATACCTCAACCGTATTGGCTGTGTAGATGTAGTTGTGCTGTTTGTTCCAGAAAGATTTTTTTGCAACAACTTTTCCTTCAAATACAGATTCCGCCTGTTCGACTCTTGCCGAAAGAGGAACTTCATAAACAAGGCATTGTGCCGAAGCAACGGCATACAAAATAACGGTTGAAATAATGAGTAGTAACTTTTTCATGGTGCGTTTTTGTTAAGGTTGTCAGATGATATTTAAAAAGATATGTATTAGATGATAGACAGAGTAAGAGCTTTCGCACGGAATTTAATCCGTGTCGTATTTATAATACTGATAAAATAGTATATCAGTTTTTTACCAGGCGAAGCCATACCGTAAAAATGAATAAGTACGCAGCACAGTAGTAAGCATAGCTGAAGATGCGTGCTATCATTTTTTGTGAACGGGTAGGTTTTTTAGTAGTTATATAGACCATTCTTGTTAATTTTCTGTGTGTAAAAGTATTGCCTGGGGCTTGCTTCGATTTTTTAAAACCCTTGTCACATTTCAGATGTAAGATTTTTTTAAAAACGTATTGCCCTCCGGGGGCTTCATGGATTTAACCGCACTAAATTTTGTAATTTCGCCCTTGTGATCTTAAACTATAAACTCTAAACCCTAACTCATCAATGGCTTTCGATATAGGAATGATAAAAAAAGTGTATTCAGAACTCCCCAACCGGATTTCTGCAGCACGAAAAGCGCTTGGGCATCCGCTCACGCTCACAGAAAAAATTCTTTACTCTCATCTTTCTTCTGCAGAAGAGTTGGGGGTAAAGTACCAACGCGGTAAATCGTATGTTGATTTCAACCCCGACCGTGTTGCTATGCAGGATGCAACGGCACAGATGGCTTTGCTTCAGTTTATTCAGGCGGGAAGAGCAAAAGTTGCTGTGCCTACAACCGTTCATTGCGACCATCTTATCACGGCCATGGCAGGCGCCCAGCAGGATTTGCAAGCCGCGCTCGACAAGAATAAAGAAGTGTATGATTTTCTTTCTTCCGTTTCCAACAAATATGGAATCGGTTTCTGGAAGCCGGGAGCGGGAATCATTCACCAGGTTGTTTTGGAGCAGTACGCATTTCCGGGCGGAATGATGATAGGCACCGACTCGCATACGGTAAATGCCGGCGGACTCGGCATGATTGCCATTGGTGTTGGAGGTGCAGACGCATGTGATGTAATGGCGGGTTTCCAGTGGGAACTAAAGATGCCTAAGCTTGTTGGAGTAAAACTTACCGGCAAAATGAATGGATGGACTTCAGCAAAAGATGTCATTCTTAAAGTTGCGGGAATACTTACGGTTGAAGGTGGTACAGATAATATCCTGGAATACTTCGGTCCGGGTGCGCTCACCATTTCATGTACAGGCAAAGGAACCATCTGCAACATGGGCGCTGAAATCGGAGCAACGACTTCTGTATTCGGTTATGATGAAAAGATGTCGCAATATTTAAATGGAACGGGACGGGCAGATGTTGCCGCGCTGGCTGATAAAATTTCGGCTCATCTTACGGGCGACTCTGAAGTGTATTTGAATCCTGAAAAATATTTTGACAAGGTCATTGAAATAAATCTCTCTGAACTGGAGCCGCACATCAATGGACCCTATTCTCCTGATAAAGCATGGACGATTTCTGAATTTGGCGAAGCAGTAAAGAAAAACGGCTGGCCGCGTTATTTTGAAGTTGGCTTGATTGGCTCCTGCACTAATTCTTCCTATGAAGACATTACCCGCTCCGCTTCGGTTGCCAGGCAGGCGAAAGAAAAAAAACTGAAAGCAAAAACAGAATTTACAATCACCCCCGGTTCAGAGCAGGTAAGGTTTACTACTCAGCGCGATGGACTTCTTCAGGAATTTGAAGAAATAGGAGGAGTGGTTTTGGCCAATGCCTGCGGCCCATGCATCGGGCAGTGGGCAAGGCACCGCAAGAACACCGAACCGAAAAATTCGATTCTCACTTCTTACAACCGGAATTTTGCCAAGAGAAATGATGGTGACCCCAATACACATTCTTTTGTCGCCTCTCCCGAAATAGTTACTGCAATGGTTCTCTCGGGTGATTTATGTTTCAACCCTATTACCGATTTTCTCACGAATGACAAAGGAGAAAAAGTTAAGCTGGATGAACCCAAAGGAATTGAAATGCCCTCTAAAGGTTTTGATGTGGAAGATGCGGGCTACCAGGAGCCGGCAAAAGATGGCAGCAGTGTGGACGTGATAGTATCCCCTTCTTCCGAGCGCCTTCAGTTGCTCGAGCCTTTCCCTGCATGGGAAGGTGTTGACCTGAAAGGATTGAAACTGCTTATCAAAGTAAAAGGCAAATGCACTACAGACCACATTTCTATGGCAGGGCCATGGCTCCGTTATCGCGGGCATCTCGATAATATTTCAAGCAATCTTTTGATTGGCGCTATCAATGCGTTCAACGGGAAAACCGATTCGGTGAAAAACCAGCTTACGGGAGAATATGATTCCGTGCCGAAAGTTCAACGGGCTTACAAAGCGCAGCGTATTGGAAGTGTTGTTGTGGGCGATGAAAATTATGGTGAAGGCTCATCGCGCGAGCATGCAGCTATGGAGCCGCGTTTTCTCGGTGTGCGTGCTATAGTTGTCAAATCTTTCGCGCGTATCCACGAAACCAATCTGAAGAAACAGGGAATGCTGGCTCTAACATTTACCGACAAAAACGATTACGATAAAATCCGTGAAGACGATACCTTAGATATTACAGGGCTCACATCATTCACGCCCGGTGTTCCGCTTACTATTGCGTTGCATCATTCAGACGGAACCACGGAGCAATTCAAAGTGAATCACACATACAACGAGAACCAGATTGAGTGGTTTAAAGCAGGAGCAGCGCTGAATATTATTCGTGGTAATGTGAGCGTTTAAAATAATGATTCACCACGGAGACACAGGAGCACAGAGTTAAAGCTTCTCTGTGTCTTTGTGCCTCTGTGGTTAAAATTCCAAAAACCAATTATATTTGTCCTCCGCAATCCCGTATAACCTATAACTTATAACATATAACGCAGTTCTTGGCACGATTTTGGTTTTGTGGCGCCAACTCTAAACCCTTAACCCCTAAACTCTAAACTTCTTCAAATGAAAACCAAATTACTCTTGCTCGCTCTTATTGCATTCGCCATGCGCGTATCCGCTCAAACCGGTAACCTTATTGTGTTTACTGAAGGCGGAGAAAAATTCTCCCTTGTTCTCAACGGTGTGCTTCAGAATGCTTCACCCGAAACCAATGTGAAGGTAACCGACCTCCCTGCGAGTCCCGATTACCCGACCGGGTACAAAATGAAAATCATTTTTGCCGATGCTGCCCTGGGTACAAAGGATTTCAATACCGCTGTTCAAAACGGCATAGAGCGCACGGTGACCATCAAGAAAAATAACAAAGGTGAATATGTGCAGCGTCCTATAAGCGATGTACCGCTTGCACAAGCGCCACCTACACCATCTACGCAAATTGTGCACGTCTACAGCACAACTCCTCCTGCTGCGACTACAACTTCCACTACAGTTTCAAGAAGCACTACAACCACTACTAACAGCACTCAACCAACAGGAGAAAATGTCAATATAAGCATGGGCGTTAATACCAATGAAAACGGAGGAGGAATGAACGTTAACGTATCGGGAATGGATAATGGCATGTCATCGGGAACAACTACCACAACCACTACGCATACCACTACAACTACTTCCGGAAATATATATCAAACTCCGCCTCCTCCGGCTCCCCGGCCTGATTACAGTGGCCCTGTAGGTTGCCCGGTTGCTATGAGCCAGAATGATTTTCAAAGATTAAAGTCAACCATTGATTCCAAGTCATTTGAAGACAGCAAGCTCACCATAGCCAAGCAGGTACTCAATAATAATTGTCTTATGACATCGCAGGTAAAAGACATCATGCTGCTCTTCAGCTTTGAAGCAACCCGCCTTGACTTTGCCAAGTATGCTTATGGTTATACCTACGACATCGGCAACTATTACCTGGTAAATGACGCTTTCACTTTTGAATCATCTATTAACGATTTGAATACGTACATTAGCTCATACAGACGTTAAAAATCTATTCTTAGAAAAGAGTCCGGAATACAACTCGGGCTCTTTTTTCATTTAAAAAATGTTTCATTCCGATATTCAAGATTCCACCGCAACTCTGATATGAGAATTATTTTTTGGTCGATTTTTATTGCTGCTTTAATCATCGGCTGCAAGCCCAAACAAAATGTTGTATCAGTGCCATCCGCACCATCTGCGCCGTCAGAAACGAGTGATGAAATGCAGGTAAAGAAGGATGCGCTTAACAACCTGGTGATTTCATTGTATTCCATAGGCGGAGGATCAAACTATAAAGCTGCGGAGGCCATTGAAAGTTTTCTCCAGGAGTATCCGTCAAAAATCAAGCGCCCTATTCCGTACAGTAAAATTGCATGGGGCAGGGAGGGGGAAACGGACTTTTGCATATCGCTGGCGGAACTGAACGCTGATGAAAAAAGAATTTTTACTGAGAGAGTACGTGAATTGATTAAGCCCTTTGAATTAATTCATTTTTATGAAAATCATCCCTGCAGGGAATTAAAATAGCAGCAGGGATTTTCCCACGCAACCCTTTAATTCCCTAAAGGGACCCCAGCGCGGGAAAGTCCCCTTTAGGGGATTTAGGGGTTGCATGATGAATTTAAACACTCTAAATAAATATAGCAGTTGATAAAAAGCTAAAAACTGTGGGCGAAAGACAGCAAATAAGATTGGGTGATTACCTTTTTTTCAGTTACTTTGTCCACTCATAAATTAACAGGAATATGAATGAATTTGGAGTAAAAGCAAAAAATACTTCGCTTGCCGATATAGGTTTAAAACATGTTGAAGACGCTTATTGGAATCTTTCGCCCTCTGAACTGGTTGAGGAAACCATAATACGGGGGGAAGGAACACTTACCGATACAGGCGCTCTTGCTGTCGACACCGGAAAATTTACGGGACGTTCACCCAAAGATAAATTTCTGGTAACGGATGATATCACCGCCGGAAGCGTTTGGTGGGGAGATATCAACATAAAATTTTCTCCGGAGGATTTTGATAATCTCTACAACCGTGTTGCTGCATATCTCACAGGCAAAACCGTTTATGTACGCGATGCTTTTGCTTGTGCCGACCCCAACTACCGTTTGAATCTTAGGGTGATTACGGAAAATCCCTGGCAAAATCTTTTTGCTTCTAACCTTTTTCAGCGCCCAACCAAAGAAGAAATCCTTAAAGCAAAATGGGACTGGACCGTGGTTGCAGCTCCCGGTTTCCAGGCGGACCCTGAAACAGACGGAACGCGCCAGTCGAACTTTGCAGTAATTAATATCACCAAAAAAATCATTCTCATTGGCGGCACCGCTTACACCGGAGAAATCAAGAAAGGAATTTTTACGGTGCTTAATTTCCTGTTGCCGCATAACCACGGAGTGCTTTCCATGCATTGCTCTGCAAACCTTGGAGAGAAAAACGATACCGCCATTTTCTTCGGCTTGTCAGGTACAGGAAAGACAACGCTTTCTGCTGACCCTCACCGCAAATTGATTGGTGATGATGAGCATGGCTGGAGTAACGATGGTGTATTTAATTTTGAAGGAGGATGTTATGCTAAATGCGTAAATCTTTCCAAAGAAAAAGAACCACAGATTTTTAACGCTATCCGTTTCGGAGCGCTGGTAGAGAACACCGAATTTTTCCCCGGCACTACAACTGTTGATTTCGACAATATCAAGAAAACGGAAAACACCCGCGTAGCATATCCTATTGATTTTATTGATAATGCCGTTGAACCCTCTGTGGGCCCCGAACCAAAAAATATTTTCTTCCTTACAGCAGATGCTTTCGGAGTGCTGCCGCCTATTTCGCAGCTCGATTCGGGACAAGCCATGTATCATTTCATTTCCGGCTACACTGCAAAAGTTGCGGGAACTGAAGTTGGAATTACCGAGCCGCAGACTACATTTTCTGCCTGCTTCGGCAAGGCATTTCTTCCGCTGCATCCAACCCGCTATGCCGAGTTGCTTGGAGAAAAAATAAAAGCCGGCAAAGTGAAAGTGTGGCTGGTGAACACAGGATGGAGTGGCGGCTCTTATGGAACGGGCTCGCGCATTAAGCTCCCGTATACCCGCGCGCTCATTACTGCAGCTATCAATGGCGACCTGGATAAAGCGAAATATGAAACACTTCCTGTTTTCGGACTAAGATATCCTGTAACGTGCCCGGAAGTTCCTGCAGAAATTCTGAATCCCCGCAACACCTGGGCCGATAAGAACGATTACGATGCCAAGGCGCAAAAGCTTGCCTCATCCTTTGTCCGCAACTTTGAGCAGTATGCCGAGTTTGCCAATGAAGAAATTTTAGCTGCCGCCCCTAAGGTGGCAATGGCGGTATAATTTATTTTATGACGTTGCACATTGAATACATAACGGACCGAACCGGTAAAACCAAATCGGTGATTATTCCGAATAATGAATGGGAGCAGTTTAAAAAGGAATATATCCGAATGAAGAATAAGCTTGAGGTTTTGTCAGGGTTGAAAAATGCTTTGGAGGAAGTCAGATTGATTCAAAAGCGGAATAAAAAAGTAAGGACGCTCTCTGATTTTCTGAATGAAGTATAGAGTACTTCTCACACACAATTTTGAGAAGGAAGCAAAACGCTTTGTTAAAAAATTTCCTTCATTAAAGAAAGAGCTTGCCGGGCTCAACCAGCAACTTTCAGTCCGTCCGTTTATAGGAACACCTATAGACAGCAGCTATTACAAATGCTGAATTGAAACAGCTGATTGAATCTGTCAGCCGAAGAAAAATATGACATCACTTTTTTATCGGGAAGATATTTCATCTTCTTCAGTGAATCTGGATAAGGACGAATCGCGGCATTGTATAAAAGTGCTGCGGCTTCATAAGGGAAGTATTATTCACATTACTGATGGAAATGGAAATCTTGCCGAGGCAGTAATTACAGATGATTCAATTCATCATTGCATTGTTGAAATCCGCAATCGCGAAAAGAAAGAAAGAGAAAGAGATTATAATTTATGCATCGCTATCGCACCAACTAAAAACCACGACCGCTTTGAATGGTTTGTTGAGAAAGCAACAGAAATAGGGGTGGATGAAATTGTTCCGCTCATCTGTGAGCATTCAGAAAGAAAAACAGTAAAGCACGAGCGGTTAAAAAATATCGCCATTGCTGCCATCAAACAGTCACAGAATGTTTTTCTTCCGCAGATTAGCGATGCCGTTTCATTCAATGATTTTATTAAATCAAAAAATGAAGAGCAAAAATTTATCTGCACGCTTGAGGTGTCATCAGGGCACTTAAAAGATTTGTGTAAACCGCGTTCCGGTGCAACTGTACTTATAGGGCCTGAAGGAGATTTTAGTAAAGACGAAATAAATGCGGCAGTGCAAAACGGTTTCACCGCTGTTTCATTGGGAAGCAGCAAATTGCGTACCGAAACCGCAGGGATTGTTGCCTGTAGTATGATTAATTTTGTAAACCGGTAATTTTGTATGAAAAGAAATATCTTAATATCAGCGCTCTGCATTTTTCTTTTCTCATCTTTTTCTGCCGAGCCAACGGTTCAGATTGCTTTGCTTAAATATGGTGGCGGAGGAGACTGGTATGCGAATCTTGAAACATCGCTTCCCAACCTCATCAAGTTTTGCAACGATAATATTAACACCAATATTTCTCCCGAACAGGCGATTGTGGAGCCGGGCAGCCCGGAGATTTTTAATTATCCTTTTGTGCACATGACTGGCCACGGAAATTTTGTCTTCAATACGCAGGAGGCGGAAAACCTGCGTAAATACCTGGTGGCGGGCGGGTTTCTTCACATCTCTGACAATTACGGATTGAGTCCTTACGTTAGGCCCCAGATGAAAAAGGTTTTTCCCGAACTGGATTTTGTAGAGCTTCCTTTTTCGCATCCTGTCTATCACCAAAAATTTGATTTCCCTAACGGGCCTCCAAAAATTCACGAGCATGACGGCAAACCGGCGCAAGGTTTTGGTTTAATTTTTGAAGGGCGACTGGTATGTTTTTTTGATTATGAATGTGATTTAGGCGATGGATGGGAGTCGCCCGAAATACATCATGATACTCCCGAGGTGCGGCAACAAGCACTTAGGATGGGAGCTAATATGATTCAGTATGTGTTTAATAAGCGATGAGATGTGAACGATTAATTATGAAGGTATAATCATTAACTATTTTCTGTTTCTTTTTGCTAGCAATTTAAAGTATTCATGTTATCTTATCACTTATCACTCATCACTCAAATCAATTATCTTTGCCCGCCAAAACTTAAAACAATCAATGCGGGCGTGGCGAAACTGGCAGACGCACCAGACTTAGAATCTGGCGCTTAACGGCATGTGGGTTCGAGTCCCTCCGCCCGCACGAATAGAAAATGACAGGAAAACTATACGCTTTAAATTCAAAAATTGAACGCAATAATAATATATTAGAAAGTGCAGACGCATCCCGATTGAAACATCGGGACGCTTAACGGCATGTGGGTTCGAGTCCCTCCGCCCGCACGAATAGAAAATGACAGGAAAACTATACGCTTTAAATTCAAAAATTGAACGCAATAATAATATATTAGAAAGTGCAGACGCATCCCGATTGAAACATCGGGACGCTTAACGGCATGTGGGTTCGAGTCCCTCCGCCCGCACGAATAGAAAATGACAGGAAAACTATACGCTTTAAATTCAAAAATTGAACGCAATAATAATATATTAGAAAGTGCAGACGCATCCCGATTGAAACATCGGGACGCTTAACGGCATGTGGGTTCGAGTCCCTCCGCCCGCACGGAAAAAATTATATGTTATACGTTACCAGTTATTAGAAATTCTCAGGTAAGCGCAGATAGCCGTATAACGTATAAACTTGTAACGTATAACTATTCAGACATGAATATAACCCAGGAAAAGAATACCGAACTAAGCTCCTTTATCAAGATTCATCTTACTCCCGAGGACTATAAACCCAACGTAGAAACCGAGCTGAAGAAAATCCATCGGAGCATTTCTATTCCCGGTTTTCGTCCGGGCAAAGCGCCTTTTGATATAGTGCGCAAGCGTTTTGGCAGAACGGTTCTTATTGAAGAGCTTAATAAAATGCTAAGCAATTCCCTTTACAAATTTCTTTCTGAGAATAAAATAAAATTTATCGGCAACCCTATTCCGAAAGATAATGACGCAACGCACGATTGGGATAATCCATCGGATTTTGATTTTGAATACGAGATAGGACACGTTCCCGAATTTGAAATCCGTTATCCATCAGAGCCGCTCACCAGCTATTCCATTAAAGCCAGCGATGCGATGACTGACCAGTACATCGAAGAACTGACGAGACGTTTCGGCAAGCATTCGTATCCTGAAACATCCGGCGAAGGCGATATTCTCTATGGTGATTTTAATGAGCTGGATGAAAACGGAGAACTGAAAACCGGTGGCCATCATACAACTACAACTCTTGCCAGTGAAATCGTAAAGAATGAGGAAGAGAAAAAGAAATTTATCGGTCTGCAAAAAGAAGGCACCGTAAACTTTAATCCGATAAAAGCATTGGACAATGAAGCGGAAGTATTGCTGATGCTAAACCTGAAAAAGGATGCTCCTCAGTTGAATTCTGATTACCGGTTCACGGTTAAAACTATAAATCATCTTGAAAAGCTTCCCATCGGGCAAGAGCTGTTCGACAAATATGCCGGCACACCGGTGAGAACAGGTGAAACGCTTACCGATTCGGCTATCACCAACGAAAAAGATTTCAGGGACAAAGTGAAGAGTGATTATGAAAAATATCTATCGCGGGATAACACCAGGTTTCTGAATCATAATGTGCGGCATACCATGCTGGCTTCAAACCCCATTGCATTGCCGGCAGATTTTCTGAAACGCTGGATGATGACTGCTTCAGAACAACCGGTAACTATGGAAACCGTTGAAAAGGAATTTGTTCAGCAAGCCGAGGAGCTCCGATGGAAACTTTTACGGGATAAAATGGTAGAAACGTATAACATAAATATCACTGACGAAGAAAAGAACGCGGTTGCACGGCAACTCGTGCTCAGCCAGTTTTCCCGTTATGGAATTTATGAAGTGCCCGAAGACAAAATGCAGGAACTGTCAAAGCAATACCTGAGCGATAAAAAGATTTCGGAAAATATTATCGAAAGAATCCTGGACGATAAAGCCATCGAACAATACAAAATGAATACCCCCGTTAAAGAACAGGAAATCGCGTACGATGACTTTCTCAAAATTGTAAACGAGCATCAGCACGAGCATGAACATGAACATAACCATGAACATGAACACGAACATGCTCATTAACGATGAGTTATGAAATATGAGAGATGAATGAGAAAAGAAATGTACTTAGAGATAAAACGTTTTTGTTTGCTATAGAAATAATAAAGAATCATAAAATACTAATCGAGAAGAAAGAATTTAACAGCTTATCGCAGCAGGCAACAGAACTTTTAAAGATCATTCGTTCATCCATTCTCACCGCAAAAGGAAAAATTAGAAATTCATAACTCATCATTAATCATTCGTCATACATCATTCATCATTCATAACCCACTTCTTATCATTGTAAAAAATATTATATGAATCTTAAAAGCGAATTCAGAAAATACGCTACCAAGCACAAGGGCATACCAAGCTCTACAGTTGACCAGTATGTAAAATCGGTTTATGGAGAATATATATCTCCTACCATTATTGAAGAAAGGCAGCTAAACATAGCAACGATGGATGTCTTTTCGCGGCTGATGATGGACCGCATTATCTTTCTTGGTGTGGGCATCAACGATTATGTGGCGAACATCATCCAGGCGCAGTTGCTTTTCCTTGAATCGGTAGATGCGAAAAAAGATATCCAGATTTATCTAAACTCTCCGGGCGGTTCGGTGTATGCCGGACTCGGCATTTATGATACCATGCAGTATATCAATCCCGACATTGCAACCATCTGCACCGGTATGGCCGCATCTATGTCTGCCGTGCTTTTATGTGCCGGCTCAGCCGGAAAGAGAACGGCATTAAAACATGCGCGAGTCATGATTCATCAACCCATGGGCGGAGCAGAAGGACAGGCATCTGATATAGAAATTACCGCCCGCGAAATTATGAAGCTGAAAAAAGAATTGTATGAAATTATCTCCTTGCACTCGAAACAGGATTTCGAAAAAGTTCAGAAAGATGGGGACCGCGATTTCTGGATGACAGCCGATGAAGCCAAAGAGTATGGAATGATTGACGAGGTTCTTGTGCGTAGCAAGCCGAAATAAGCTATACGTTATAGAAATAAAGCCTGATTTTTAATCGTAAAATAGTAATCATATTCCTTGTGTATTTAGCTAAGATTCGTATATTCGTGTCCATTCGCTAATGATAATTTATGAAAACAACCAAAGACATAAAGTGTTCTTTTTGTGGACGCGATAAAAACGAAGCGTTTGTTCTTATTGCGGGCATCACCGGGCATATTTGCGACCAGTGCATTCAGCAGGCGCAGCATATTCTCAATGACGAGCTTAGCGTAAAAAGCAAAACGAGTATTCAGCACCAGCTTTCGCTTCACAAACCATATGAAATAAAAAAATTTCTTGACCAATATGTAATAGGGCAGGAGGAAGCAAAAAAAGTTATTTCGGTTGCGGTATATAATCACTACAAGCGCATCTCCCAGAAATTTAAGAAGAAAGAAGATGTTGAAATAGAAAAATCTAATATTATTCTTGTGGGTGAAACCGGTACAGGCAAAACGCTGCTTGCACGAACCATTGCCCGCATCCTGAATGTTCCTTTCTGCATTGCCGATGCTACGGTGCTCACCGAGGCAGGATATGTAGGCGAAGACGTTGAAAGTATTTTGGTCCGCCTGTTGCAGGTAGCCGATTATGATGTTGCTTCAGCAGAGCGTGGCATTGTTTATATAGATGAGATAGACAAAATTGCACGCAAGGGTGACAATCCTTCCATCACGCGCGACGTGTCAGGAGAAGGAGTGCAGCAGGCGCTGTTGAAATTGCTCGAAGGTTCGGTTGTCAATGTTCCTCCCCAGGGCGGGCGCAAACATCCCGAGCAAAAAATGATTCAGATTAATACTCAGAATATTTTATTTATATGCGGTGGCGCGTTTGACGGGATAGAAAAGAAAATTGCATCGCGTCTCAAAGCGCAGACCATCGGTTATACAGCTTCACATCAGAATGCATCGTTCGAAAAAGAAAATATGCTCAAGCATATTTCCCCGGCAGATTTAAAAAGTTTTGGTTTGATTCCCGAGCTGATTGGCCGCCTGCCGGTTGTTTCGCACCTGCTTCCATTGGATAGAGAAGCGCTTCTTGCTATTCTCACCGAACCCAGGAATGCCCTGCTCAAGCAGTATGAAAAACTTTTTGAGATGGAGGGAATCAAAATTTCATTTGATAAACCTGTTCTTGAATTTATTGTCGACAAGGCAATTGAATTTAAACTGGGCGCACGGGGGCTGCGCTCTATTTGCGAAGCCATTATGCTTGATGCTATGTTTGAATTGCCTTCAGATAAAACTATAAAAGATTTTTCTGTTACTCTTGCATATGCGCACGAGAAACTGAATAAATCAGGAATGACAAAACTGAAAGTCGCATAGCTGTTCGATTCCTTTTATTTTCTCGTTTCAATAAAGCACTGCACCGGGTAGTGGTCAGAAAAATCTTTGTGAATTACCTTATATCCATATGAGGAAAACTTTTTGTCGTAGAGTATATAATCAATCCTGAACGAGGGAAGGTTCCCTGCATACGTTCCCGACATTCCTGTTCCGCTAACCATAAAAGCATCGTGCAACCCCTCTCTTACCGTGCTGTATGTATAGGATGAAGGCGTATCATTAAAGTCACCGCATACAATTACCTTGTAAGGAGAGTTTTTAATTTCTTTCTTTAATTCTTCGGCTTGCCTTGCCCTGCGCTGCGCTGCAATTCTGAGTTTTCTTAGAATGCGCTTCGAACTTTCCAGTTCCTGCGATTCTTTATCGCTGCCAAAGTTCTCCACAAATTTGTAATCCTCCGGCATAAACCGTATTGATTCCAGGTGCACATTAAAAATGCGAATTGTATCGCTGCCTTTGATAACATCTGTAGCAAGACACAAGTTTCCTCCGCGATATCCGATGCGAATAGTTTTGCGGTTTATAATCGGGTATATGCTGCATGTGGCAATGCCCCAGTGGTCGCGTATCCTCTCGGTGTGCGAATAATCGACATGGATATTTTTTGTACGAAGCTCTTTTTCCAACTTTGCCAGGTTATCAAATGGAGTTCCGTCCGACTGGTAAAATTCCTGAAGGCAAAGAATATCGGGCGCTTCTTTTTTAAGCATCCCGAAAATATTTTCGCGGGTTTCAAGATTATGCGTCCAGTTGTACAAGTCAAACAGGCGGACATTGTACGTCATCAGTTTGAGCGCGGAACTTGCAGTATCAGAATGAGCCGTACCGGAAAAATGAAATGCAAAAGTTGATGTTAGCTGACTGTAACCGGCAACAATCGCCACTAATGAAAGGAGAAAATATCTTTTTCTGAAGACAAGCCACCACACCACAAAAAAAATATTAGCTGCCAGTAAAAGAGGATACGCAAGCCCTGTAAATGCCAGCGGCCAAAATTTGTCAGGGCTGATTTTAGACGCGGCGTAGGAGAGCAGCAGCAAAAAAATAAAAACAGCATTCAGGAAAAGAAAAAAAGGTTTTATCAGTATTTTTCTGATTCCCCTTTTTTTTTCGGGTTCACTCATTTCTTGTTGCTGTAATTAAAAAGAATGTCTCGTTCTTCAGCCGTCAGGCTTCCGTAGCCCGAGCGGCTTATCTTATCAAGAATAGAATCAATTCTTTCCTGGCCTGCTTTTTTGTTGTGAAGGTATTCGTCATCGTTCAGCGGACGCTCTTTTTTTATAACCTTCATTCTCCGTGCTCTGAAAAGATTTTTTATTTTTTCTGCAAGCACATCGAACCAGGAAGAAATATTGTTACCCTTCTTCAGATTCATTGCAAAAATGTAACCGTACAGCGCGCCTCCAAGATGAGCGATGTGCCCGCCTGCATTGCTGCCACTTACACTTACTAAGTCGAGAAGGACGGATACAAGAGCGATGTACTTGAGCCGCACAGGGCCAATCAGGATAAGATGCACGGTGTAATCGGGGATGTACGCAGCAATAGCAATGGTGATGGCCAGCACACTTGCCGATGCGCCCAGCGCCTGCGCCGCAGATACTTCTCCTGCGAAAAGCGGAAACACATTGTAGGCAATGATAAAAAGAATCGCTCCGGCAATTCCCCCGATGATATACGTGCTTAAAAGTTTTTTCATTCCCAGGTATTCAGCAAAAATTTTCCCCATCCAGAAAAGCCAGAGCATGTTAAACAGAATATGAAAAAAATTGAAGTGCAGGAACTGGTATGTAATCAGCGTCCACGGTTTGATAAGTAATTTTGAAAGCGAAGCAGGAACTGCAAGCACACCAACCAGGGCGGGAACAAAAGATTCTACCGTTAATAATTTTAAAAATGCATCAAGAATGTTGATGAAAAGAAAGACAATCACATTGGTAAGAAGTAAAATATTCAGCGTATCACCGCTGCTCAGCGCTTGTCGCAGTTCATCACGAAAAGAAGAAGCCATGATTCAAAAGTAAGTCCTGTCGTTGTGCTTCCATAGCTGGATAAGGAGAAAGCCGCATATCAATCCCCCCAGGTGAGCGAAGTGAGCCACATTATCCCCTTTGATATTTGCAACACCTGAAAACAGTTCAACAAGCCCGTATATAATCACAAAATATTTGGCTTTGATGGGAAACGGAATGGGAATAATAAAGAGGTGCGTGTTGGGAAAATACATTCCGAAGGCGACAAGAATTCCGAAGACCGCACCTGAAGCACCGATGACCACATGGCCATCCAGCAGCAAGGTTTTCTGCTCAGCTATTTCGTTGAGCTGGCTTGGAGTAAGAGAGGAATCAGAAAGCATGCTGTTGATTTGCGCAAGTGCCGGTTGCAATTGATAATATACAATTGCATAATGAGCAGCCGCTGCGCCCAGCCCGGTAAGAATGTAATAATTAAGAAAACGTTTTGGCCCCCACATAGTTTCCACGGCACTTCCGAGCATCCACACGGCAAACATGTTGAAGAAAATATGCGCTACTCCTCCGTGCATAAACATGTAGGTTATGAACTGCCACACATGAAATTTTTCTGACTGAAAATAGTGCAGGCCCAGTATGTCAACAAGGTCAATACCCATTCTTTCAAAGACAACGGTGGTGATGAACATAATCACATTAATGATGATAATGTTCTTGGTAACCGTGGGCATCAGGTTCAATCGTGACGGGCGGTATTGTTCAAGAGCCATTTGCTGCGATAACTTTTAGTTCACTTATGCTTTAAATTTTTCTTCCAGCTCTGCATCGGAAATGACAACAACAGTTGGTTTTCCCTCGGGCGATTGAAAAGGCAAGGAGCAGGCGAATAATTCATCCACAATGTTTTTCATTTCGCGAACACTAAGAATTTTTCCGGCAGAGATAGAAAGATTTTTTGCAACGGAGCGGGCAAGGTTCTCGCGCGAGCTCATTTTGACCGGTGAATTATTCTTGTATTGCTCCAGCATGCGTTCTATGGTTTGCTGTTCTTTTCCCTGTTCCACATCCTGTGGTGTGCCGTTGAGGACAAAAGAATTTTTTCCAAATTCTCTTAAATCAAACCCGAGTGCATGAAGATGTGGGAGCAGTTCGCGCAGCACTTCGCTGTCGGACGAGGAAAATTCAAGCGTTTGCGGAAACAGTTCCTGCTGCGCTGTAACTTCTTTGCTTTCCATCTGCCTGGAATATTTTTCGTAGAGAATCCTGTAATGAGCCGCCTGCTGGTCTATAATGGCAAGCCCTGAACTTACCTGCGAAACAATATATTTTCTGTGAAGTTGAAAAAGCATCCGGTTGTCTTCGGCAAGCAATTCGCTGTTCCACTCCGGGTTAATAAACTGCTGCGAAGATGTTTCCCGTTGTGAAAAAACATCGCGCATAGATTCATTGCGGATGCCCTCAAAAACATTTCGCCATTCTTTTTGCTCGGCTCTTTTCTGGAGGAATGAAGGCGGAGAAATTATTCCGGGTGTAGAGGTGATGGAACTTACCGGTGATTTCCCACCAGCGGCCGATGTGTGCGGCTCAAAACTTTTCTCAATATCAAAATCAATAGAGGGGGCAATGCTGAATTGTCCGAGAGCATGCTTAACAGCCGCCCTTACAATAGCATATACTGAGCGTTCATCATCAAATTTTACTTCGGTTTTCGTGGGATGAATGTTGATGTCAATGCGTGCCGGGTCCATGGTAATATGCAGGAAGTACGAGGGGAAAGCATCACGCGGAAGAAGCTCTTCAAATGCATTCACCACGGCATGATTGAGGTAGCCATCGCGTATGAAACGGTTATTGATAAAGAAGAACTGTTCGCCTCTTGTCTTTTTTGCAAATTCGGGTTTGCCGATGAACCCCGTAATTTTCATAAGAGAAGTTTCCTCGCCAACAGGAACAAGCTTATCGTTGCTTGCCGGGCCAAAGAGCGCCACAATCCTCTGGCGAAGTGATGCAGAGGGAAGCTTAAAAACATCCATTCCGTTTTGCTGGAGCGAGAAAGCAATTTCGGGATGTGCAAGAGCAGCCCGCTGGAACTCGTCAATAATATGCCGCGCTTCCACGGTGTTCGACTTCAAAAAATTCCTGCGGGCGGGTACATTAAAGAAAAGATTTTTTACCGAAATAGTTGTGCCGGCCGCGCAGGCCGATGCCTGCTGGCTCACCACGTTGCTGCCCTCAATCACAATAAAGGTTCCTGTCTCGTCATCATGTCTTTTTGATTTCATTTCAACCTGCGCTATGGCGGCAACAGAAGCAAGCGCTTCGCCCCGGAAACCCATGGTGCGGATGGAAAGCAAATCATCGGCAGCGCGGATTTTGGAAGTAGCATGCCGCTCAAAACTCATGCGGGCATCCGTTTCACTCATGCCGCAGCCGTTATCCGTTACCTGGATGAGCGCTTTTCCTGAATCGCGTGTAAAAACTTCTATGGAAGTGGCTCCCGCATCAATAGCGTTTTCGAGCAGCTCTTTAATGGCCGAAGCGGGGCGTTGAATCACCTCGCCTGCAGCAATCTGGTTGGCAACGGAATCGGGAAGGATGGAAATAATATCGTGCATACAGCGAGCCGGTAAAAGTAGTCATTAAATGATTTTTTTACGCTTTGGATGAAAATAAAAAAACTCCCCGCAGGGAGTTTTTATCTGAACATTTATCTTTTACAATTACTTTACCATAAATTTCTGAATCCTGTTTCCGTTTTCAGTAGTAAGTTTTACAAAATATAATCCTGCATTCAGTCCCGAAGTGCTGATAGCTTCGTGATGATTACCGGCAGATTGTTTTTCATTCCTGGTAAGAGATTTCATTTCCTGGCCAATTGAGTTGAAGACCTGCAGTGAAGTGAATCCCGTTTCATCGAGATTATAAATAATGTTCAGCATACCATCTGCAGGATTTGGATATATGCTTAACGCAGAATAAGCAGTTGGCGCGGCGGTGCTGACACCGGTTATTAAATTCATAGGAGGGAAGTTGATGTTATCAATCCAAGCGCGGTCGCTGCCGGCAGCTAAATAAACGTCTTTCGAATAGACCCAGCGGAACACATGAACACCGGAGGTAACAGGGTACGAGGAATACGTCCATGCAACTGTTCCTGACCATTCTCCCATCATAGTATTGTCAATATAAAACCTGAGAAAATCATAGGTAGCTTCGGACGAAACACTATAGTAGAATGAAATGGAATCAGCGCTAAGCACGTTGGTAGTAACTTTCATTTCAGATGCCTGGTTGTCGGTGATTGCGCCGGAGCGTGCACTGTACGTTCCCTGGAATGGAGTGATAGAGGTGATAGTCCAGGGAAGGTCACCTGTCATTACCCATGGATACGCGCTAAATGTTCCCGTCTCGAAATCTTCTATCTGGTCTCCGGCAGTAATTATAAATGTGTACGTGGCAGAATAACCGCCTGCCGTTGTAGTAATGGTGAGCGGGAAAGTGCTTCCTATCTGCATGCTCGGAGACATGGTGACAGAGAACGAAGCGTTGGCAGAAGCGCTCGGATTAATTACACCAAGATTTGAATTAGGTGTATTGACAGTGATATAGGGGCTGGTGGTTGTAAGTACAGCAGTAGCCGCAACCGATGCGCTGTGCCCATTGTTAAGATTTGCGATAGTAAATGTGGCCGTTTCGCCCGGGTCGAGTATGCCATTTCCGTTTCCGGCAGCATCGTTGACAGACATATTTCCTATGGCAAGCGCAGGCGCATTCATTACATGAGAGATGTACGCATTCCATGTGTTGGATGCATTGTCGGTAATCGTAATGGTGAATGGAACAGGATGCTGGTCGACAACATTGTTAGCCACAGTATAAGCGAATGCATTATTGACTGTTGAAGAAGCGCTGGCAGAAATATTTCCGAACGTATTGGATGCACCGGTAATAGTTACATTCGGGTCTGCCGTGCTGAATGATGCATTAACACTGCTGGCTGTAACCAGTCCCACATTCTGAAGCGTAACATTAAGCGTTATGTTTTCAGAAAAATCAGCAGCGCCATTATTGTTTCCGGTGACATCAACAATAGTATTGGATGCCTGTATTACATAGGGGCCACTTGCGGGAATTATCAGCACCATTCCTTCATAAGGAACTTTATTGAAGGCAGTGAGTGTAACAAAAATAGTATCCACAGAACTGGCGGCAGGGAAATTAATGGTGACGCTTCCAGCTGTGACAATTCCGGTTCCGAGAATCTGCCCGTTCATGCTAAGGCAGGCAAGTGCGCCATTGGTGTTACTGGTAATGGATAGCTGGGATACACCAATCATAATCGATGCAGGATGGGTTGCCGTGATTGCGGTAGGAGGTGCCGTTCTTACATCGAGAGACGGATCGCCAAAAATGTGCCAGGTGTTTGTCATGTCAAAACCTGTGGAGCCATACACATCATTCATGTTCATGCATCCGTTTTCGCACAATCCGCCATACGTTCTTTTGATGTTTGTAGGATAAGTGCCTACCAGCAGGTCAACCATTTCATCCTGCGCACGCATCGGTTCATTCCAATACTGATTGATGGAAGACATAAAAGTTGCAACCGCTCCCGTGGGCTGATTGCCTACCTGCGCACGAAGAAATGTTTCTGCCAGGCAGGTGCCGGTTGTGAAATCGCCATTCACACATCCCACTGAGCAAACAAAAGGAAGCATGTGATAATTGGTCAACGAAGGAATATCGGAAACGGAAAAATTTGTTGTCACAAAAGCGGTCTGGCTTCCATGGCCTGTATAATTAAGTATGGACGCTCCGCTTTGCAGCGAGCTCATCAAATCTGTGTTGGCCGGGTCGCCTGCAGCATCTGCTCCGCCATGCGTGCCGTCATAGAGTTCGTCAACACCTGTGTAAGTAAATGCAAGCAGCTTTGTCCTGATGTTGCGCTCGTGCTCCCAATCCATTTCATTATCATCACCGGGACCGAGGTTGGATGCGACACCAATTCCGTGAGCATACCATGGTGCACCCGCCTGGGGATAACGTTCGTAGTCAATAACGCGCTGAACCTGTGTGTTCACATCGGCAATTGATTCGGCAGAAAACCTTCCCACAAAAACTTCGGGATAAGAATCACTGCCCACCAGGAATCCGTAGCTGGGGTCAGATGCGCCACCCGAAGCAGTAAGAGTAGGAACCTGCGCTGCATCGCCCACAAGCAAAACATATTTTAGAGGATTGGCATTATAAAAATTGCTGATGTAGGTCTTAATGGCTGTCGCTGTTCCGCCGGCAGTAGTAACACTTACCATGGTAACTTTAATTCCTTTCCTTATTTTCCAGTCAACAAGCGGCTGCATGGCGCTCATATATGAACCATAGGAAATAATAAGCATTTCTCCGGTTTCATCTACGGGAGTATAACGCAGCGTGTTGCTGTAGTTGGAAAAAAGGTTGGAATAAATTTCGTTGAATTCAGGTTCTATACTTTGCAATTCTTTGGAGCGGATAAAAACATTTTCACCTGCGCCAATATCTTCAGAAACTTTCAAAACAATTTCATCATAAACACGCAATGTTTTTGTTACGGGATTATATTGGAAGGGATAAATCCAGGCTGACTGCCCGCGATAGTCGCGCATGATGTACGGTGAATTTAATTCAGCAAGCTTTCCCGGAAAAAATTCATCGCGGTTGTAAACATCACCATAAAAATAAGGAACGGTGGCAGGGTCAATATTGCGATAAAGATGTCCTTTTGAAGGAGCGATATCAATATTGTGAACTTCGATGTAAGACGAAGAAACAATATCGACCTTCATTTTTGCCATGTCAGGAATGATAATGGATGCAGCAAATTTGCCAAGGTCTGGTGCGCCTTTTATAAGCATGGGAGCGGATGCTTGGGTCGAGATAATAAATGCATTTCCTCTGCCCGTTGTAACAGCTTGTTTAAAATAACCGGAAGCGGAAGCTTTTAAAACAGTAGTGCTTATATCAGAAGCAAGCATTTCAATGCCCGTCTTGCTGCCTGATTTTAGAGCAACCCACTCTTTTGCGGTTGCCGGAATAATTATAATCAGAATGAAAATGAAGGAGTATATTTTTTTCATGTTAGTTCATTTATGAGCGAAATATACAAAAATAAATGAATGGGCTGAACAGCGCTTTTAGAGAATATTTTAACATTATCATTATGTGATAAATTAATATTGGAATAATGCCTTGAAATTGCGGCTTCAGAAAAGTGAGGGAACCGCATTGTTAGCAAAGGAAAAGTTAACTTGCATGCAGCGTTTACCGGGCAATAGTTGTCTTACTACTGTCACTGATGCAAGAAGTTAAACCAAAAGCAATTTCCGAGGAAGAACTCGTCAAAGGATGCTCCCAGCAAAGCGGGGAGCATTACCGTTTGCTTTTTGAAAAGTATTACGGAAAGATGTTCAACGTCTGCAGGCGGTATGCAAAAAACCGCGAGGAAGCGCGCGATATGGTGCAGGAAGGTTTTATCCGCATCTACAGGAATATCCTCCAATACAGAAGTGAAGGTTCATTTGAAGGATGGATGCGCCGGGTAATGGTAACCACATGCATTAATTATTATCACAAGCACCACAGCAAAGAAACAGTCGAGTATATGGACCACCTTCATCTTACTTCAGTAATGAATGAAACGGATTTCGGATTTGATATAAACGAAGCGAAGAAAAATTATGATGCCGAACGCCTGCTCAAGATGATACAAAACCTGCCTGCCGGGTACCGCATAGTTTTCAACCTGCATGCGCTGGAGGGATACACGCATCATGAAATTGCTGAGAAGCTGCATATAACCGAAAGCACCTCGCGCGCTAATCTTGCCAAGGCTCGGCAAAAATTAAAACAAATGATACTCTCACCTTTTGCACAAAAAGTATAAACCATGAATGACGAAAAATTCAACAACGAAATGGATGATTTCTTCAGGAAAGAACTGGAAAATCTTCCTGAAGAAAAACCGTCTGCCGATGACTGGCAGCAGATGAATTTACGGATTAAGTCCGATGGCCTGCTTGGAAATAATTCAAACGGGAGAAAGTATTTTTTCCTTGTATTATTGTTTGCTCTTTTATCAGGATTCGTGTCGTTACCATTTTTAATGAAGAATAAAATTGAAAATGTAAAAAAGGAAACTATACAACCTGTTGCAAAATCGGGGAATGAAAATGCAACGAATAAAAATGTAACATTTGAAACAAAGGGAGTTGCGACAGCAGAAGAGAAGGGAATAAATTCCGGAACCGCTTCATTGAATGAGCCGCCGGCTTACCTGCCTGCAAGTAAAAATAAAATTACGGGAGCAATCAAAATGAATTCTTTCACAAAAACAAATGTGGAGAAAAGGGTCGGTGAGGAAAATAAATCAGCGCCTCAAACAGGGGAAAAAGAAATTACAGCCAATGATGTTGGAAAGAACGATGCTGTTGTGCCACTTCCAGGTGATAATATTTCTAAACCTGAAAGCAATGCTGCGGATGAAAAAATAAATTCTTCCGGAGTAACCACCGCTTCAACGCAAACAGGCACACCGGATGAAAACAATATTCCGTCAACACTTGCAACGGGGGATACGCTGAGTACGGCTTCAGAAAAGTCACTGGCTGCCGGTAAAAATGATTCAACCTTGTTAGCTGCGGATAATAAAATCAGTATCCGTGATTCCACGGCACGTAAGCGTTTCCGTCTGGGTATTTATGTTTCACTGGATTATAATTATTACTCGTTAAAAAAGAACACCAGTGCAGCACAGGCAGAATCAGACTATGTACGTCAGTCTGATTTAATGAAAGACAATAAATGGGGAGGACAGTATACCGTTGGAATAATAGGCGGATATTTATTCACGCAGAAATTATCTCTTGAAGCAGGCGTGTTTTATTCCCAGAAGAAAAAACTTCATGCAGATATATACACACCGGCGTACTCAGCGAATTCGGGAGAAGAAATATTTTCAGATTTTACGTACGACTACAAAGGCCGGTATGTCGAGATTTATGGAAGAGCAAAATACTATCTCAGTCAGAAGAAAAATTCTTTCTATGCCACGCTGGGCGCAGCGGGTAGTTTTAATTTGCCAGCTCACAACGACTCGAGCGATTATTTTTCGCGGACCTCGTATAGTGAATTTTCTAATCCAGAAAGAGAGCGTGTAAACCTTAATGCATCGTCTGCGAGCCTGGTGATGGTAATTTCTGCCGGAGTGGAAATTCCTGTTGGCGCGAAATGGAATGTATATATTGAACCTGCGTACAGGCATTCTTTTAGCCCGGTCACCAAACACCCTACTTACGACCGGATTCCGGTTGAACTTTTCCTGCGAAGCTTTTCTCTCGCATCCGGATTGATGTATAAGTTCTGAAATGAAAAACTTTTTGATAAAGCAGCAAATAATAATAAACCATTGTCTTAAATAAAAATCATAAGCCACAAAATGAAAAGGAGTAAAATAATTCTGCTGACAACTGTTGTGATGATTATAGCAGTGAGTTCATGTAAAAAAGATGTGCTCGAAACAACTGAACTTTCCCCTGCAGGAAAGTATCATTCGCTTCAGGATTTTTATGACCAGAATGGTGTTGCTACGCAAACATTTTTTATTTATCCCGATCAAAATAACATCATTGCGGGAGATAGCGGAACAATAATTGGAATAGCCCCCAATTCTTTAGTTGACAACAGTGGTTTTCCGCCATCGGGAGTGGTGAAAGTTACTATGAGGGAAATCTATGATATTAAAAGTATGGTGCTTTCGCATAGGCCGACTACTTCGAACGGAACAATTCTGAAATCGGGCGGTATGTTTTACCTGGAATTTTCCGCAAACAATGTTTCATACAAACCTGATACTGTTTTGGGTGCGGCTATGCCTTCGGACACCGGAATGTTGGGCATGAAGGTTTATTATGGCCAACCGGATTTAGATTATGGAATCAACTGGATAATTGATTCGTCTTCGGTTGTCATTGATACTCTGAATTCACATGCGTTTTCGTTTGATTCGTTGAGTTACGGATGGATGAGCGTCAACAAGGTTTTTCCCATTGTCAATCCGGCCGATGTAGCAATAACTCCCATAGTGAATACGGAAAGAGGAGAACCCGTTGACCTTGCTGTTTATTTATTGTTCCCCTCAGTAAATTCAGTTATGAATGTAAGTAATACTTCAAGCCAGCAGAGCGTTACAGCACATAATATTCCTATCGGCATGCAGGCGGTGGCAGCGGTTGTGGGTATAGGGAGAATTACAAACAAAGCGTATTTCGGGAAAACAAATTTCACCGTTACCTCTCCTCAAAATGTAAGCGTCAATGTTTCGCAGATGACAGACCAGCAGATTTTTGATTCACTTGCTAATCTTTAAACCCTACTACTTAAATATCAATGGAATAAAATTGGTTGGTTTTTTTGGTTAATAGTTGGGAAAAACTCCGCGCTCATCTGCGGAGTTTTTTTTATTTAACAGCATTTCCTATTAAACTTTTATATTTGAAAATTGTCTACAACTAAAAAACTATGAGAAAAATTACTACTCTTATTTTCCTGTTAACGGGCTTCAATGCCTTTTCACAAGGCCCTGAAGTTACTTCGTGGATTATAAATACCACCGCAGCCACAGGTTATGCCGGTATTCCCAGCAATGTTCAGCAGGTGCAGTATTCAGCGCTGAACGTTTATGTAAGCTGCACATGTATTCCCGCCTACAACATCGGTCCATGGCCGGGAAATCCCAACATTGCTTCGAACCAGAATTTTGTTTTTAAAATTACCCGCAGCCCTCAGCAAAATACGGGAACTCCAACGGCTGTGGGTCTTGGCCACATCGGGGTATGGTCTAACGGTGTCAGCATTTTTAATGTGTCCGACGGGCAGTCGTACAATAACCAGGGAGTATGGAACCGCAATGCATATTTCTGGGAAGGTTCGGGATTTGATAATTGCCTTGGCCATCCGCAACAGAATGGAGAGTATCATCACCACGTAAGCCCAAAATGTTTGTATGACGAAACGGATAGCACGGTGCACTCTCCCATTATCGGTTATGCCTTTGATGGCTTTCCTGTATATGGCGCGTATGCTTATACAAATACCAATGGCACAGGCCCTATTAAACGAATGAGAAGCAGCTATATAGTTTCAACTGCTACCGCAAGGACTAACGGGCCTAATGTTAACGCAACCTACCCGGCAGGATGCTATATAGAAGACTATGTTTATTCGGCAGGCTCCGGCGATTTGGATGCAAGCAACGGAAGATTTTGCATTACTCCTGAATACCCTTCGGGCACATACGCTTACTTTGTTACGATTGATGCTTCGCTGACTCCCGAATTTCCGTACACATTTTTCGGAACATATTACGGAATCGTGCAGCCGGGAAACACGGGACCGGGCTCCGGGCATAATGTTCCGTCAGAATCGGTTACAACCTACAACCCGACAGGTATGAATGAATTGGAAAATGAAATTAAGTTTTCAGTCTATCCAAATCCTGCAAATGAATTTTTGGCGTTGTTTATTTCGCCATCTTCTTTCAATGACAGCAAGGCAACATTTGTCAATTCACTCGGGCAGAAAATTTTTGAGCAGGAATTAATACAGCCGGCAATCACCTATTTCTTCGACATAAGTAAAGCTGAGCGGGGGATTTACTATCTTATTGTGCGCCACGGAAATACGGTGACCACCGAAAAAGTAGCTGTGGTAAAGTAGTTTTAATTTGGGGCAGCGGGAAGATTTGCTGAGAAGGGTTTTTTTATACTTTTACTATCGCCATTTGATTTAAAGCTGAATAACCCTATGGCTTGATTTTTGTTTAAAGGCATTGAAAATGAACCTGGTCAGATACTTCCTGGTGTGTTTTGTTCTGCTTGCATCAAGCAGTTTCTCCGAAAATGACATTTGCGAGGACATAGGCAACGCTATTCGTGCCGGTGATTCAAAACAGCTTGCTTCTTACTTTGGCAATACCATTGACCTGACGATTATGAATCGCGAAGACACATACAGCAAAACGCAGGCAGAGCTTATTGTGCGCGATTTCTTTTCTAAGAACCCTCCCAAGACATTTTCAATTCTTCATAAAGGCTCGTCAAAAGAAGAAACGCTTTATGGTATCGGGAGCCTGACGACTACTAAAGGAGCTGTTTTCCGGACTTCATATTTTGCCAGGCAGTCAGGAAAAAAATATTTGATTCAGGAACTCCGGTTTGAAACGGAGTAGCATACTAATTACGAATGGGTAACGAATGTTACAAATAGTAACAACTATCTGTGTTACTTCAATTCGTAATATTCGTAAAAGATTGGTTAATTAGTATCCAGTCTTGCAGATACCAGCTTATTCGGCCAGAACAATAATTTTATTCTTCTGCATTTCCACCACACCGCCATTCACATCAAACTGCTGAACGCCCTGCGATGTTTTGATTTTAATTTTTCCTTTCTTCAATGCCGAGATAACCGGTGCGTGACGGTTCAGCATCTGGAATTTTCCATTTTTCCCCGGAACAATTACCGATGACACTTCGCCTTCGAAAAGCTTTTTGTCTGGGGTTATGATTTCTAATAACATGGTTGCAATAATGCTTACTAATAACGAATGGTTACGAATATAACGAATGATGACAATTACAACTCTTAATTAATGCGATTCGTAACATTCGTAATAGATTAGTTAATTAGTAACCTATTTTGTTTCTGCTAAAAGTTTTTTTCCTTTTTCCATCGCATCATCAATTGTACCCACCAGGTTGAATGCCGCTTCGGGATATTCATCCATCTCTCCGCTCAATATCATTTTAAATCCGCGAATGGTTTCTTCAATCGGAACAATCACACCTTTAAGGCCTGTAAACTGTTCGGCAACGTTGAAGGGCTGTGAAAGGAAACGCTGAACCCTGCGCGCGCGGTGAACTACAAGTTTGTCTTCATCGCTCAATTCATCCATACCAAGTATGGCAATGATATCCTGAAGTTCTTTGTAACGCTGAAGAATTTCTTTCACGCGCTGTGCTGTATCATAATGCTCATTACCCAGGACGGCTGCGGATAAAATACGCGAAGTAGAATCGAGCGGGTCAACGGCAGGATAAATTCCAAGCTCTGCAATCTTACGGTTCAATACGGTAGTTGCGTCAAGATGAGAGAATGTAGTTGCCGGGGCCGGGTCTGTCAAGTCATCGGCAGGAACGTAAACCGCCTGCACCGATGTAATGGAACCGCGCTTGGTAGATGTAATTCTTTCCTGCATGATTCCCATTTCAGTAGCCAAAGTGGGTTGATATCCTACGGCTGAAGGCATACGGCCAAGTAGTGCCGACACTTCAGAACCTGCCTGGGTGAAACGGAAAATATTATCCATGAAGAACAGTATGTCGCGCCCTCCTGATTTCTCATCGCCATCGCGGAAATATTCCGCAACGGTCAGTCCGGACAAAGCCACACGTGCACGCGCTCCGGGGGGCTCATTCATCTGTCCGAATACAAGTGTTGCCTGTGAGTTACCGAGTTCTTTCATATCCACTTTCTTCAAATCCCAGCCGCCTTTTTCCATGCTCTCTTTAAATTCTTTTCCATAGCGGATAACATTCGACTCAATCATTTCGCGCAGCAAATCATTTCCTTCGCGCGTTCTTTCTCCAACACCTGCAAACACTGAAAGACCGGAATAACTTTTTGCAATATTGTTAATCAGTTCCATGATGATAACCGTTTTGCCTACACCCGCTCCGCCAAACAATCCAATCTTTCCTCCTTTGGAATAGGGTTCCAGCAAATCGATAACCTTGATACCGGTGTAAAGAACTTCAGCTTCAGTGGTGAGGTCTTCAAACCTGGGCGGCTCGCGGTGAATGGGTTTACCGTTCTCTTTTGAAACGCTCCCGATGCCGTCAATGGCTTCTCCCACTACGTTAAACAAACGCCCTTTGATGGCATCGCTGGCAGGCATGGTGATGGCAGAACCGGTGCCCAGAACTTCTATGCCCCGCATCAGTCCGTCCGTTGAATCCATGGCTATGGCACGCACTGTATCTTCGCCTATATGCTGCTGACATTCAAGGATTAACTTCTTTCCATCTCCACGGTCAATTTCAAGCGCATCATATATGTTGGGAAGGGCTCCTGTTTCTGTATTGAACGTTACGTCTACTACCGGACCGATTACCTGTACTACTTTACCTTTATTCTGCATTTTTTATGAATATACTTTAATTTTTCGCGGGCGAAAGTATTGCTTTTTTGCTTACGAGAAAGTATTGGTTTGAAAAAAGTTTTGAGGGAATGAGGAAATAAGTTGCAGTTTTGTGGGTGAATAAATAGATTACTTGAATGGAAAAACCAAAATGGGAAAAGACGGCAAATAGATTTGTTGCCTTTTTTGATATAATGGGTTTTAAGGATATGGTCATGCGAAATGACCATTCCTATGTCCTTGATAAAATTACATTTATAAAAAATGCCGCACACTCCGCTTTTGATGAATTTACGGCTGGGACTATTAAATCATATCAATTTTCTGATTCAATTTTTTCATTCACCATGTCTGATTCTATTAATGATGTAACCGGTTTATTTATAGCATCAATTGGATTTATGCACCGGAGTATTGCTCTTGGAATTCCTATTAAGGGTGCAATTTCCTATGGAAAAATTACAATTGATATTGAGAATTCAATTTTTGTGGGTCAACCTATTATCGATGCATACTTACTGCATGAAGAATTGGAAATGTATGGGGTTCTCTTTGATTTTAATGCAGAGAAAAAAATTATTGAGCTCAAACATGCAGGTGTCTTTGGGGAGGCATTCGATTTGGATTCAACAATGATTTCTTATAAAGCTCCGACTAAGAATGGAAAAATAAATCATTACTGTTTAAACTGGCTCTGGCTCAATTTGCCTTCTATAATGCCAAAGCCTAAAGATGGAAAGATTGATTTTAGAGAGAGAACTTATTCGCCAACACCATATGAAAAAGAAAAGATTAAAAAATTCTATTTATCTGTTTCAGGTAAATCGAGAAGATATGTAGACAATACTTTAGACTTTTATGAATATTTAATCAGCAGTCTAAAAAAGAATCCAGTTAGAGAAGATTATCCCGAAAAGTGAATGTAATCAATAAGCAGATTCCTCGTTCCGCTACGCTCCACTCGGAATGACAATAGCGGAGAGGGTCAAATATAGTCGGGCTTTAGCCCGACTAAGTTGCTCTCTACATTACACTGTCATTCCGAACGAAACGAAGTGAAGTGAGGAATCCCTAAGTGTTAAGAACAAATGAAAATATAATGTGACTATGCTAGGAGCGCAGAGAACCCTTCGGCAATAGGAAAGGGAATGACGATATTTAACTCTCTCGATAAAAAATTAAATCTCTCCCTGCAATCGGCAACACCATACGAGTGCGGCATAACAGTTTTAGTTTACGAGCCGGTAAAGAACTGACGCTTCGGTTATCTTCGTGCGATAAAACTCCCTCAATGAAAAAACAAAACCTGATTGCATGCCTGTTCGCATTTGTGTACGGGCTATCGCACGCTCAACCTGGCATGCCGTTTGTTCCGGGATGTGAGCTGCCGTTTCAATCCATTGCTGTGAAACATAGTATTGATGATGGATGCGGCATCAAAGGCAAGGGTACGAGCAAGAATGCGGCAGCCAATGAACTTCAGAATGCGGCCAAAAATAATTTTTGTGCAACAGGCACTATTAAAATGGTTTCGGTAATGAGCTTAAGAGAGCTGCACCAACGCGTAAAAGCCAACGGCATTACGTTTGGAAATTATCAGGCTGTGCCCGCAGATAGGAGCGGCTTGCAGACATTGGGGGAAGGCACTCGTGTGAGCTTCACCGGCTACATTAATGATGTAAAATATGCCAACACGGGCGATGGCGAAGGAGTGAATTGCAAGCATCCGGACGCAGAGAATAATGATATACATATAGAACTGGCGTACAGGAAAGATGAAGTCAATAAATGCAAAAGAATATCGGCGGAGATATCGCCACATTTTCGCCCTAACGACTGGAATGTGGATAAGCTGAAAGCAGTGAAAAACTCTTTGCTGAAGGTGCGGATTACCGGGCAATTATTTTTCGATGCTTCTCATACTTCCTGTGCTGACAACCCTGACGGGACCAGGGCATCCTCATGGGAGATACATCCTGTTTACCGCATAGAGGTTCATATGAATAACCAATGGAAAGACCTTCACGAAGTAAATTTTCCCGATGAGGACGAATGATTTTACTCAACCCAAAATAAAAAACCCCGCACTATAGCGGGGTTAATTTTTTGCGGAAGATTAACCGCCAAATTATTTTCTGTTCCCGAACAAACGCAGGAGCATAAGAAAGAGGTTGATGAAATCAAGGTACAGATTCAGAGCACCCATGATGGAGAGTTTGCCGGCGGCTTCACTCCCGTATTCAACACCCGCACCGATGCGTTTCAGTTTCTGTACATCATAAGCTGTTAAGCCGGTAAAGACAATTACACCAATAAAGCTGATGATATAGTCGAACGAAGAACTCTTCATAAACATATTCACCAGCGATGCAATAATGATTCCTATAAGCGCCATAAAAAGAATAGAACCGAGCTTGGTGAGGTCTGTGCTGGTTGTATAGCCTGTAAGAGCCATTACGCCAAACAAAGCAGCAGATATTCCGAAGGTCATGTAAATCTCGCTGTGCGCATAAACTAAAAAGATAAAGCTCAAGCTCATTCCCATAATTACAGAGTAGACGAGGAAGAGCACCGTGAGCATCATCTCGGACAACCGCTGGTAGCCGAAGCTCATAAGTAGTACAAAGCCAATGGGAGCAAACATGACAAAGTATCCAAAGCCGGTCAATCCGGTTTCGCTTACTAAATACCGCAGATAATTTGCATCTGTTCCGAAAATATAAGCGGTAATGGCGGTGATGGCTAGCGCAGCGCTCATCCATGAGAAGACGCTGGCAACAAATGTGCGCTTCATTACCAGGGGCGCCTGTTGGGTTTGTGAAAATGTGTTTTCCATTGTTGGTTTAGAGGTTATGATTAAGGTTTTTTTTATTCGTATAACTTATAACGGATAACATATAACTAATTTCGCGCCAGCAAAGTTACTATGCAAGTTTGGCAGAAATAAGGCGGATAAATTCTCCGCGTGTTTTATCATTTTCAAATTCGCCCGTAAAAGCTGACGTAGTGGCAACAGAGTTTTGTTTCTGAATGCCACGCATGAGCATACATAGATGTTTTGCTTCTATGACCACAGCAACACCCAGCGGATTCAGCGTATCCTGGATGCAGTCGCGGATTTCAGTAGTAAGGCGCTCCTGCACCTGCAGCCGCCTGGCAAAAACTTCAACCACCCTTGCAATTTTGCTCAAGCCAACAATACATCCGTTCGGAATATATGCCACATGCGCTTTGCCGAAAAAGGGGAGGAGATGATGTTCGCACAGCGAATAAATTTCTATGTCTTTTACAATAACCATTTGCTGGTATTTGTCTTTAAACATTGCCGATTTAAGAATATCCGCCGCGTTAAGGTCATAGCCATGCGTAAGAAACTGAAGGGCTTTGGCAACCCGCTCCGGTGTTTTCTTTAAGCCGTCCCGGTCAATGTCTTCTCCAAGGCTAGAGATAATAGAAGCATAATGCTCCGAAATCGTTTTAACGAGGCGCGGATTATACTGGTCAATCTTGGCATAACCGTCCATCTCGTTTTGTTCCAACATTTTTTTGTCGATGCTCATAGGTACATTAAAATTAGAAATCCGAATTTCGAAATCCGAAGCAAGATATAAATTAAGAATTATTATTTTCTGATTTCCTGTATATCGCTCCAAATATATTCATCAATTCTGTAGATTCCTGGATTAGGAACTTTCTTTCGATTTCAATTGAGTCAGGAATATCAATTAATTTTAAAAAGAATCGTGTTTCTTTTGATTCTTTCCTTGAAATTTTAACATGCATTAAAAAATCCTTTTTACCTAACGATTCGTTTGCCTCAATGTAGTTTGCTCCAACCGAAGCCGAAGCGCGGGATAATTGTTTTGAATCTTCGATGTTAGAAACTGTTTTAGGAACTTGTTTAATCAGCTTACGAACTCGTTGCGCAAAAATCAATGTTCTTTCTTCAAGGTCATAGACAGGTTTGTCAGGTTTTTCCTCGTCAGACATTTTTCTTTGAATTTAAAATTTCATTTTTCTTTCGTATTTCGATATTCGAATTTCTGATTTACTCCCCAAAGTATTCAACGTAATTTTTTTCTGTTTCCTGAACTTTTACGCAATGCAGCTTGCAGCCCAGCGCATTGATGGGTTTTTCAATCTGGCGCCAGATTTCTTCGGCAAGTATCTCGGTGGTGGATAATTTATCTTTCATAAAATCAACGTCAAGGTTCAGGTTTTTGTGGTCGACTTTATTAATGACTTTTTCCATGATGATTTTGCTCATATCAGAAAGGTTAGCCACAAAACCGGTCTCAGGGCTTTTTTCTCCCTTCACCGTTACCAGCAGGGTATAATTATGCCCGTGCCAGTTGGGGTTGGCGCATTTGCCAAACACTTCAAGGTTCTTTTCGTTGCTCCATCCCTCGCGAAACAACTTATGCGCTGCCGTAAAAGTTTCTTTTCTTGTAATATAAACCATAATTGTTCTAAGAGGCGGCAAAGATAATGCGTTTAAACTTTAGCTTTGGCGAAAAAGAAATTAGCCCCTTTCAAATAGTAACGCCCGGTAAGACGGCGCCAAGCGCGGTGTTATTTTGGATTTGCGCTTTTCTCATTTTCGTTTCAGCATGGTTCTATTCATGGAGACATGCAAGCGATAGATACTACATTATAGAAGGTGATGGAAAAGGATTTTATCGCTACCTGCAGAGTATTTTTATTGAAAACAATTTTACTAGGCAAAAACCCGATTCAAGATTCATTATAGAATTTTCAGGAAGAGGTGTCAATAAATATTTTGCAGGCACCGCCATTCTGCTTGCCCCTTTTTTCTTTAGCGCATGTGCCTATTGTTTTTTGACAGGCTCTCCGATAGACGGAGCTTCTCAGCCTTTCCAGTTTTTTACGGGACTTGCTGCTATGTTTTATTGTGTAGTCGGATTGTTTTTTGTGCGAAAAATTCTCCTGCATCTTAAATTTTCAGAGATAGAAACGGCCACCACCATTTTTTTGCTGGCATTCGGAACAAATCTTTTTACATATGTTGCAATAGAACCGTCCATGTCGCACATTTATTCCTTTGCGGCTATGGCTTGCTTCTTTTACATGGTTGTTTGCGGTACGGGAAGACGTGATTTATTTCTTGCAGCCCTGGCTCTCGGGCTTGTTGTTTTAATCCGTCCCGTAAATATTGTATGCCTGACAGCTTTGCCGTTTTTATGTGATTCTTTTTATAAGTTAAGGGAACGAATCATTCATCTTTCAGGAGGGAAAAAAGCATTGATGATAGCTGTAATAATTTTTCTCGCAGTTGTTTTTATTCAACCGTTGCTGTGGTACCTGCAATCAGGAAAGTTTTTTGTCTGGGGTTATAAGGACGAAGGGTTTTATTTTTTAAAGCCACATCTGTACGATATTTTATTCGGTTTCAGAAAAGGATTTTTTATTTACACGCCTCTTTTCTTTTTTGCTGTTATTTTTTTCGTAGTTCAGTTGCGCAAAATCACCCATGAAGCTCTTTTATTCTTTTTGTTTTTTATTCCTGCTATTTATGTTACGTCCTCATGGTGGAATTGGTACTATGGAGATTCATTCGGCATGCGCCCGCTGGTTGATTATTATTCCGTACTTGTTATTCCGGTTGCTTATACGGTTCATTTCGGGATGCACTCAAAAGCGAAATTATTTTTTGCGATACCCGCTATGGCCTTTCTCGCCTTCAACCAACTTCAGAATTACCAGTACAAAAACGGGATGCTCTCTGCGGACGGAATGAATTATGAAAAGTATAAATACAGTTTCATGAATTTTTCTCCCGGTTGCTTTGGAGGCAATGAGGATATACCTCCCTATCCTGAAAATAAATTGGAAGAGATATTTATAACGGTAAATGACTATGAGAAAGAATATGCCGGCTGGAGCAGTGATACTATAATTTTTAATAAAGAAATAAATTCACACGTATGTGACTATTCCGGCAGAGAATTTTGTACCCTTTACCAAGTAACCGGCAATGACTTATCCATGTACCGGAGATATTTTCTTACAACCAGTTTTGAAATTAATTTTGCCAATCCCATTCAATGTTCTGAGGCGAGGTTTGCGGTGGAATATAAAAATAAAGGTGATAGCTTGATGTATTATTATACTTTCAGAATTAATGAACTTCGCGTAACTGAACCCGGAAAATGGAGGGAAAAAAAATATACGTTAGACTTACCGCCACTTAATTCGCCCGGTGATGCGATAAGGATTTATTTGTGGAATCCCCAGGAGGAATCTTTTCTGCTGGATAATTTCTCACTTCAGTTTAGCGGAATTAAAAGGCATCAGGATTTTTAGAGCTGATTTCCGTAGTACCTTTACCTTTATCCCGTGAAAATACTTATTGCCGCTGCAACAGAAATGGAACTTGAACCGCTAAAAAAGGCAGTAACGAAAAATTCTGCGCTCAAAAAAAAGTTAGATTTCCTGGTAACAGGTGTGGGGATGACTGCAACTGCATATCATCTTGTAAAAAATATTTATAAAAATAAATATGATATAGCCGTTAACATAGGCCTTGCGGGAAGTTTTAGAAAAGAAATCCCAATTGGCAAAGTTGTAAATGTCGTCAGCGATCGTTTTGCAGATTTGGGAGCGAAAAGTCGAAATAATTTCCTTACGCTTGCTGAAATAGGATTGCATAAAAAAAATCAGTTTCCTTTCCGGGACGAAAAACTTCTTAATGCATGGGCAAAAAGGCACCCGTCTTTGAAACATATAAATCGCGTAAGCTCTATCACAGTAAATACGCTTCACGACAATAGCAGAAATTTGAAAACAGCAGCACGAAAATTTAATCCTGGTATAGAAAGTATGGAAGGCGCAGCATTTTTTTATGTTTGCATGCTCGAAAAGATTCCATGTGTTCAGCTGCGGGCGGTTTCAAATGCTGCAGGGATTAGAGATAAAAAAAAGTGGAACATTCCGCTTGCATTAAAAAACCTTACGGAAGTGACTTTTGATTTTCTCAAGGGGACATAAAATGGTTGATTTTATTTTATGAACGACAAACGACAAACGACAGACAACAAACTAACGTTCGGCTTTTCTCCCTGCCCAAACGACACTTTTATGTTTGATGCTTTAGTTCATGGTAAGGTAGATACAGAAGGGTTGCAATTTGATATTGTAATGGAAGATGTGGAAGCATTGAATCAACGCAGCCTTCGGGGAGATGCTGATGTCATCAAAGTAAGCTTTGCTGCGTTTACAAAAATCACAGACAAATATCAACTTCTTGATTCAGGAAGCGCACTCGGAAATGGAGTGGGGCCGTTGCTTGTTTCAAAAAGCGAAAGTTATAAACCACAAACTACGGGTATGGTAGCTATTCCGGGAATGAACACCACCGCCAATTTTCTTTTTTCATTTTTCTTTCCGCAGGTGCCTTATAAAACCGAAATGGTTTTTTCTAAAATAGAGGACGCTGTTCTCTCGGGCAAAGTAGATGCAGGAGTTATTATTCATGAAAACAGGTTTACGTATGAAAGCAGGGGGTTAAAAAAAATATGCGACCTTGGAGAACTTTGGGAAAAAGAAACGGGTCAGCCTATACCGCTCGGTGGAATTGCAGTGAGAAGAAACCTGCCCGATGAAACGAAGGAAAAAATAAACCGTGTGGTGCGGAGAAGTGTTGAATTCGCAATGGCAAACCCCGGTTCGAGCTACGATTATGTAAAACAGCACGCGCAGGAAATGGACGAAGAAGTGAGAAAAAAACATATTGCTTTATATGTGAACGGGCACTCTGTTGATTTAGGAACGGGTGGGCGAAAAGCAATTGAAATATTTTTTGATAAAGCATTACAATTCGGGATTATCCATTCCATTCCCGGAAATATTTTTTTGAATACAACAGTTCACGCATGATTATCATCACCGGCGCTGCCGGTTTCATAGGAAGTTGTTTGGTTGAAAAGCTGAACAACGAACGATATGTTGACTTGATACTTGTTGATGATTTTTCAAATGAAAAAAAGAACAGGAACCTGGAGGGAAAAAAGTTTACTGCAAAAATTCATCGCGATAATTTTATTGAATGGTTAAAACAAAATCACAGGTTGGTTCAGTTTGTATTTCATTTAGGTGCCAGAACTGACACTACAGAATTTGACAAATCCGTTTTCGATAAATTAAATCTTAATTATACCAAATCGGTTTGGAATGCTTGTGTGGAATTTGGACTACCTCTTGTCTACGCCTCTTCTGCGGCAACGTATGGAGCGGGAGAAAATGGATATGATGATACACACATACTCATCGAAAAGCTGAAGCCGCTTAACCCATACGGAGAATCAAAAAATGAATTTGATAAATGGGCACTGAAACAGGAGCGCGAGCCCTACTTCTGGGCAGGGCTTAAATTTTTTAATGTATACGGCCCTAATGAATATCACAAAGGCAGAATGGCTTCGGTGGTTTTTCACGCGTTCAATCAAATAAAGGAAACGGGAAAAATGAAATTGTTCCACTCGCATAATCCAAAATATAAAGATGGCGAGCAGCTTCGGGATTTTATTTATGTGAAGGATGCTGTTGATGTTTGTTTTTTCCTGATGCAGCACCGTAAAAATTCAGGCATATATAACCTGGGTACGGGAAAGGCGAGAACATTTATTGATTTGGTTCAGAATGTTTTTATTTCCATGGATAAAAAAGCGAACATTGAATTTATAGACACTCCTGCTGACATTCGAGACACATACCAGTATTTTACCGAGGCAAAAATGGAAAAACTAAGGAGCATCGGCTACGATAAGCCGTTCATCTCCCTTGAAAATGGAGTAAGAGATTACATAAAAAACTTTTTGCTAAAGTAACCGTTTTCGTTTCTAGCGCTGAACCGAAAACATTTTCCTTGAAGATTTTTCTCCCGCCTTCAGCTCGGCAACATACATCCCCGGAGAAAGCTTTGAAATATCAATCACAACTTGCTGTTGGCCGTTTGCCATTAGCTTTTGGCTAAAGAATTCTTCACCAATCATATTATAAATCTTTACAGCTTCAATTTTTAATTCTGATCCCGAGGCATCGGGATTAATTTTTAATTTATCAGAAGCGGGATTAGGATAAATGTTGAATTCAACTTTTTCAATTTCTTCTGCTGAAGTAGGAAGTGAAACCGTAAATGGATATGAGTCACTGGGGCCGGGCGCAATTCCCGGAGTGCAGGGTGGTCCGCCATGACCTTCATCCAGTTGAAATGAGAAAGTATAATTGCCCATTGGTAATATTCCCAGCGGAAAAGTGTCGGAATAGTTGCATATAGTTGCCAACGGGCCCAGGCAGTGAAGCGCCCACGCACCGATGCTGTTTGCAGTGATAAAAGAATATCCCTGTGTATGCGCGCTGCAACCGGAGCTTGTAAATTGACAATCTACCAGCATGTAAACAAAATCTGAAGTGGAGGGATTAGCAGGGACAGAATAAATATTATTAATGACCTGCGAATGGATTTGAAAACTAATCAGCAAAAAGAGAAACATTAAATTCTTTTTCATGAGTACTATTTTTTAAGAACGGTTATCTAAAAAATTCTTTTCACCAGGCGAAGGTGATGTGAATATTTTTTTGTGTCGGTATTGTAAATGCCATGATGATCGAGGCGGTCAATACGTACCCTGCCGCTGGCATGAATGATCCGCTCCCCGGGAAGAACAATACCGCAGTGCACAATTCGCCCTTCCTCATTATCAAAGAAAGCAATATCGCCCGGCTGTGCTTCTTCAAGTAAGTGAACCGTTTTGCCTTCCTCGGCTTGCTGGGCTGCATCGCGTCTTATTTTCATTCCGCAGAGCTTGTAAACCATCTGCGTAAAGCCCGAACAATCAATCCCGAATGGCGAGCGCCCGCCCCACAGGTAAGGCGCATTCAGGTACATGTATGCATTTTCCACAACAGATTTTTTATCAGTCACTTTTCCACTGCGCACGTTGCCTTCGTAAAAATAATCGGTTCCATTGATTGAAAATTTTTTGTCAACGAATCCGGGCAGTGAGCTACCTAGTAAGACGGGAATCATGTGGTTGCGGTTGTATACCATAATCTGCACCACATCAAGTGTTACAGAATACCCTGAATCGGCCATCACAAAAAAATCTTTTGCCGGAAGCGGAGTAATTTGCTTTACGTCCGTCCATCCCTCATAATTATCATAAGCAGTGCGAACCTTGCGCCACTGCGCATTTTTTTCAATCACTTCGAACTGTTCGCCAAAAAGAGCATGTGTAACCATTTCGCTTTTGTCCGATGGTTCGGAGCGCAACGGAATAACACTTAGAAGGGAAATGCCGTATTCCATTTTTGTATCAGCAGTTCTCAATAATCATAGCGCTTGCGCCACCGCCACCGTTACAGATTCCAGCAGCGCCAAGTTTTCCGTTATTTTGTTTCAGGACATTAATAAGCGTAGTCAGTATTCGTGCCCCGGAAGCTCCAAGCGGATGCCCGAGAGAAACGGCTCCTCCGTTTACGTTTACACGCGTTGGGTCGAGCGACATTTCCCTGTTGTTTACTATGGAAACTACAGAAAACGCTTCGTTGATTTCAAAATAGTCGACATTCTTTAAGCTGATTCCGGCTTTTTCAGCAGCCCGCGGCATCGCTTTGGAAGGAGCCGTTGTGAACCACTCCGGAGCCAGTTGTGCATCAGCATAAGAAATAATTTTTGCCAACGGCTTTAATCCAAGCTCTTTCATTTTTTCTCCGCTCATCAAAACCAAAGCAGCTGCGCCATCATTCAGATTTGAAGCGTTGGCAGCCGTCACTGTTCCATCTTTCTTAAAGACGGGCTTCAGCGTAGGTATCTTTTCAAACTTTACATTCTTATAGTCCTCATCTTCTGAAACCAACAAAGGGTCTTTACCACGCTGTTCCACCTTGACAGGAACAATTTCATTTTTAAATTTTCCGGCTGCAAACGCTGCTGCGCTGCGCTTATAGGATTCAATGGCATAAGCATCCTGCTCCTCGCGCGATATTTTACATTCTGCTGCACAAAGCTCTGCCGCGCTGCCCATGTGATAATCGTTGTACACATCCCATAAGCCATCCTTCACAAGTCCGTCCGTCACCGTCCCGTGCCCAAGGCGATAACCATTGCGCGCTTTATCCAGGTAATAAGGAACATTACTCATGCTTTCCATTCCGCCCGCCACAACTACATCATTGTCTCCCAGTAAAATACTTTGTGCGCCAAACATTACCGCTTTCATCCCCGAGGCGCATACTTTATTCACGGTTGTGCCGGGTATTGCCTGCGTTATGCCTGCAAAAATGGTTGCTTGGGTAACCGGCGCCTGGCCGAGGTTTGCCGATAAAACATTTCCCATAAAAACCTCCTGAACATGCGATGATTGGAGGAATATTCTTTCCAGCGAAGCTTTGATGGCCTGGGCTCCTAATTGTGTTGCAGAAAAACCGGACAACACCCCGCCAAAGCTCCCTATGGGTGTACGCACGGCTGATACTATAAATACTTCTTTCATAAAACGATTTAAATTATGCTGCAAAGTTACAGGAAATAATCTGCGAATGCGTGACCGTTTTTTTACAGATATTTACACACCGACTATGAAGAAATTTTTCATCTTACTTAGCAACTACCACGAGGAAATTTTTAAATACGTTATTATTCTTGGTTCTGTGGTGCTTATTGTGGCTGCGCTTCCTTACGACACGCAGTTTAATTTCGAAATCCGCAAAGGCAAGCCCTGGCCCTACGAACCGCTTATTGCCCCGTTTGACTTTGCGATTTATAAATCGGAGTCGGAACTGACGCAGGAGCGGATTGATGCCAAAAAATCCGTTCACCCTGTGTTTGTAATGGATACCACAATTGCAGCAGAAAAAATAGCCGGTTTTAAGGATGCCTACCAAGTGCAATTTCCTGATAATAAAACTCACGCACCGGGTGAGCTTGAATTTTGCGTTTTGCTTTTATCGAATGTATATGAAAAAGGAATTATGCAGTTTTCGGAAAAGCCGGAAATGCAGAGCTTTTCAACAGTAACCGTGCTGAAAAATAATTATGCCGAAGACAGGGATATCAACACTTTGTATACTGTAAAAATGGCTCTTGAATATTGTGCAAACGAGATACAGAAAAGTTTCCCCGCTCATAAAGACAAATTGTTAAACCTTTTCGAAGACCATACTGCCCACAATGTTTTCTTCGATAAAAACAAGACGGAGCAATTTCAAAAACAAGCGCTCGAAAACATTTCAATCACCCACGGAATGGTGCAAGCCGGAGAAAGTATTATCCGCAAAGGTGAACTGGTTGACAACGATAAATTTCAGAAACTCCATTCGCTTCGGGTCGAACTGCAGAGCATGGAACTTACTTTTTCCAGCCGGCTTACTGTCTTGTTCGGACATTTCATTATCGTATCGGCAGCTCTTGCCATGCTTATTATTTTTCTTGCCCAGTTCCGCCAGGAAATTTTTTCTGAAAACCGGAAAGTGTTTTTTTTAATGCTTCAGATTGTAGGTACCTGTTACCTGTATGTCTGGCTCCGCAAGCTTAACGTACCCAGCCATTACATTGCGCCGGTTTGCATACTCCCTATTATCGTCAGAACTTTTTTTGACACCCGGATAGCGCTGTTCACTTCTATTGTTGCACTTTTAATCATCAGCTTCATTGCTCCTGACGGATATGATTATATGTTCATCCAGGTTATCGCCGGAATGACGGCAACATTCAGCATAGTAAACCTCCGAAGCCGTTCGCAATTTTTTATTACGGTGGGGTTGATTTTCATTTCATATCTTATTACGTATTCAGGTATTTCAATTCTTCACCATGGAAATATTTATGAAGTTGAAACAGAAACCATAAAATGGTTATTTGTCAGTTCAGCACTGTCACTGGCGGCATTCCCATTGATATTTTTATTCGAAAAAATATTCAGTTTTCTTTCCGATGTGTCGCTTATGGAGCTTGCAGATTCAAACCGCCCTCTGTTGCGCGAGCTTGCGTTGAAGGCGCCCGGCACTTTTCAACATTCGCTGCAGGTTGCCAACCTTGCCGAGGCCGCGGCTTTCAAAGTAGGTGGGAATACATTGCTGGTGAGGGCAGGGGCTTTGTATCACGATATCGGAAAAATTGAGATGCCGCTTTATTATATCGAAAACTTAAGCACACAAAACAATCCTCACGATGATTTGCCGTTCGAGGAAAGTGCGGGTATCATCATCAGCCATGTTATAAAAGGAATTGAGATTGCGCGTAAGAAAGGTGTTCCCGACCAGGTTATTGATTTCATAAGGACACACCACGGCACTACGTTTGTCCAGTATTTTTATCAATCGTTTCTTAAAAATTTTCCGAAAGAAGAGCTAAAGGAAGAACGATTCAGGTATCCCGGGCCCCTGCCGTTTTCAAAAGAGACTGCCATACTTATGATGGCCGACTCTGTTGAGGCCGCTTCGCGCAGCCTTAAAAAAGTGGACCAGCAAACCATCGACTCACTGGTAGAAAAAATAATAAATAGCCAGGTTGCTCAGGAACAGTTTATTAATTGCCCTATTACGATGCGCGATATTTCTGATGTAAAAAAGATTTTCATAAAGATGCTTATGAGCATTTACCACGTCCGCACCGAGTACCCCGAACATTAGTTTGACAGGCAGGTGCTGATTGTTACTTTTGCACCTCATTTTTTCGGAGAGATGCCTGAGTGGCCGAAAGGAACAGTTTGCTAAACTGTCGTACCTCTAAAGGGTACCGTGGGTTCGAATCCCACTCTCTCCGCTAAAGCAAAATAAAGCCTCACTTGTGGCAATTTATTTTTTGAGCGTGGCAAGCTTGCTTGACTAAGTGAAAGAAATGAAATTGCCAAGGCACGAAGTGCCGGGCTTTATTTTGTTTAAGCCATGCCAACAGGGATCACCGTAGGTAATCCCACTCTCTCCGCTAAAACATTCTTGCCGAGGTTGGTGAAAAAATTTTTCGTTTATATTTTGCATTCTCATTCTGGTAATTGATTTTATATTGGTCAGTTAATAAATCAATTTATGGGGAAAATAATAAGTGAATCATCAAGTCATAATTAACCTATATATTTACACATATCAAAATCATCTCACATGAAAAAAATTTACTTACCGCTGGTAACTTTTTTCTTTTATGCTGTCGGCACTTTAGCACAATATCCTCCCGAACTAATTAATGGTGGCGCCCCGCACGTTGTGAACTTTCAGCAGCTTGCCGCTTTCGAAGCAACGCATCCACCTGCCGAAGTAAGGCGGGTTATTGAACAAGGTGAAGACAGGGAAGAAAAGTTTAAGCGCACTCCGAAAGCTGTAACCGGCAACGTATCTCAATTCGATATTACGCCTGGTGAAGAAAATACCCGTTCGGTTTCTCCTTCTCCAAACATAGTATTCAATGGATGGTGCCCTACAACCATTTCTCTTATTCCGCCTGATGTGAGCGGCAGTTGCGGTGACAGTTTAATTATGGAAACCGACAACCAGCGGTTTGATATTTATCAAAGAAGCGGAACGCATGTAAGTACTTTAACCATCAGTACATTTTTCAGCGCCTCAGGTGGCAGCGGTTATTTTGACCCGCATATTTACTTCGATAAAAATTATCATCGTTACGTTGTATGCATTGCAGGTAATGCTCCCAACGGAAACAGCGGTTTGTTCATTGCCATTTCTCAAACCAGCATGCCTACGGGTAACTGGTACGTTTATGGATTTGATGCCATCGGCAACGCGAACGACTTTCTCGATTACCCGCTTCTGGGGATGAACAATAAATGGATTGTGATGACCGGAAATGATTTCATAGGCAGCAGCAATAACGCGTACAGTAAAATATATGTGATGAGCCGTGCCACCCTTTACAGCGGAGGAATTCTTTCGGTAACAACATTCACAGACCAGCAAGCATTTACAATTGCTCCTGCAGTTACATATGATACAACACTTGCAAACGAATATATGGTAACGGACTGGATGGGTGACTCAGCAAACTACGGTTATGTGAGAATATATCAAATCTCGGGACCCGTGGGTTCTCCGGTATATTCTGCAGCAGGTTTCGTTGGAGTAAATCAGCCGTGGGATGAAAATCCAGTAGGGGCGCCACAGACCGGCGCGCAATCGTTGGAAGATGGAGATACAAGAATCGCAAACGCACAATTTATTAATGGCTCGCTTTGGTTTACGCATACCGTTTTTTTACCATCCGGAAACCCGACTCATGACGCTGTAGATTGGTACCAGGTAAATCCTGCATCACTCGCCGTTCAACAGTTCGGAAGAATTGAAGATGCAACGGCACAAAAATTTTATTTCTATCCGAGCATTGCAGTGAACACAAATAATGATGCGTTAATCGGATACTCGGTTTCATCTTCTGCCATGCATCCCAGCGCACAGTATTCTTTTCGCCAGTCCACCGATGCGCCCAACACGTTTGAAAGCGGATACCTTTTCAAAAGCGGGCTTAATACTTATTTCCAGGATTTCGGAAGCGGCAGAAACCGCTGGGGCGATTTTTCATTCACCTGTATTGACCCTGCGAATAATTCTTTCTGGACTTTCCAGGAGTGGGCAAATGCTACTGTGGACACATGGGCGACAGTAATTGCAAATGTTGCGGGCATTGCATGTACAGGTACTCCTGTTGCCGGAACAGTTTCTCCGTTAAGCGATACCTTATCATGCAGCGGACAAAACGCAGTGCTCACCCTGTCGGGATTCACTTCCGGTTTCACAGGAGTTGATATGAATTGGGAACAATCTCCGGATGGAGTAAACGGATGGACAACCGTTACCGGTGGCAGCGGTAATGGCACAGATGTGTACACTACGGCTTTGCTAAATGCAACAACATATTATCGTTGTGTGGTCAGTTGTATTAATTCAGGAGGGGCTTCAACTTCCAATGTTGTTGTTATCGTAGTCCCTGGTATAACTTCTGTTCTTGGCGACACGTCATGCTCAGCCCGGGCATTTACGCTTAATGCGTCAGGCAGCGGTACACTTAATTGGTACGATGCTCCGGTGGGAGGGAATCTTGTTCATACAGGCAGCACATTTATTACTCCTGCGCTTTCTTCAACAACAACGTATTACGTTTCAAGTACGATACCGGGAATTTCTCAGTACGTTGGCCCTGTCGATAACACTATCGGTGCAGGCAGTTATTTTACCAATACAAATGCTCACGCAGTTATTTTTGATGTGAATACAGCATCTACCTTGGTTTCTGTAGTTGTTTATTCCGGTGCCTCGGGAAACAGGACAATTAATTTGCTCGATGCTTCAGCCAATGTTTTACAAACAACAACCGTAAATATTCCTAACGGAACAAGCACCGTAACGATCAATTTCCCGTTAACTCCGGGTAGTGGTTATCAGCTAAGCTGCGGAGGCGCTTTGATAAATCTTTTCAGGAATTCTTCCGGAGCCGTCTTTCCCTATACAGTGGCAGGTGGAGCTGTTACTATCACAGGCAACGATATTCCCGATGCAGTTCACTATTATTATTTTTATCATTGGCTGGTTATGCCGAATGACTGTGTCAGCCCGAGAGTTCCGGTAACAGCATTAATAAATGGCCCCATACCATCGTTCACATATTCGACAACCAGCTTATCGGTGAACTTTACCAACACATCTGCAAATTCTACGAGCTGGCTGTGGACTTTTGGTGATGCAGGCCCTTCTTCCACGCAACAAAATCCTTCACATGCATATTCTGCGGCAGGGATATATATGGTTACTTTAATTGCCTGTAACGGGATTTGCTGTGACACAACTACTACGGCTATCACAGTTATTGATGTAGGTATTTCCGCTGCTGCTTACAGCAGTTTAGAATTCATTCCGAACCCTTCAACAGGATTGCTCATTATTCAGAATTATAAACCCGGAACAGGAGATGCAATTGAGTTTTACGATATGCTGGGAAAAATGGTGTTTAAGAAGATGATTGCAGATAAAAATGAACTTGATATTTCTTCGCTGCCAAAAGGAATCTATTTTGCCCGGCTCAACACTATGCATGGTAAGCTATTTGGAAAAGTGATAAAGCAATAAACCTTTGCGACTTACTTTTATATCACCTTAAAACCCCTGGGTTTAAAATATCCTTTTCTTTTTTGGGGATTTTATTTCTAAGCAAACATCAGAAATAATCTTTTATGTGCCCTTAAACAAGAGCGCATCAATCAAAATCATTTTTACCTTGTGCCCCTGTTTTAAGGCCTCATTATTGCCGGGTATATAATCGGAGAGGTCGCAGGAAAAAAAATTATCAGTTCTTTCATTCTTATAACAAATAACAAATAACATATAACGGTTATTTCGGGTGTAGTCCCGATATTTATCGGGATAAACTCCGTCCAGCTATCGCGCTCCGATTAGAATCGGAGAGGTCGCAGGAAGGTTAGTTCTTTGTATACTATTAATTACGGGGTGTAGCGTAGTCCGGTTATCGCGACAGCTTTGGGAGCTGTAGGCCGCAGGTTCGAATCCTGCCACCCCGACAATGCGATTGCGAATTATTGATTTCGGATTTTCCAATTCGCAATTTTCAATCCGCAACCCACAATGTTCCGGTCCCGTAGCTCAACGGATAGAGCATCAGATTTCTAATCTGAGGGCTGCAGGTTCGATTCCTGCCGGGATCACGAAAAGAGGCAACTCATTAATAGGAATAAAACTACAGGTGCTGACGTTGCGCAAAGTGCAAGTCAGCATGCTGATTGAAACATCAGCATTCGATTCCTGCCGGGATCACACGAGAAATAATGCTAAAGTGGTTCACTTCATCATCATCCCTGCAATAACTACAGTTAAGATGATGATGATACCGATAAGCACAGTGATAAGCGTTTTCTGCGAACGTCCTTTTTGATTCCTGCTGTTAAGAATATTGTTGATGATGATTTCCAGCCGCTGAAACGACTGCTGGTTTTTTACCACGTAATCATAAGCGCCATATTTGATAATGTTTGCCGACACTTCCGGCTTCTCCTGTGCAGAAAGAAAAATTACCGGCGAGGCGAACTGCTTTTTCAACTTGCCTAAAATCTGGATTCCGTTTAGCGCCTTCGGATTTTGTGAATCGAGTTGGTAGTCGAGAATAATAACATCGGGTTCAGATTTAGCTTCGCTCAGCGCTGCCTCACCCGTGTTGAAAACGGAGACATGGGCATTGCTGAACTTATGAATGATACTGTCCTTTATCATTTCAGACATCTGCTCATTGTCTTCAATGACAAGAACCTTCAGTGATTTATTGCTTGGCATATTACGGGTATCTAAGATTAAACGGGGTAAATATATGGCAAAATAAATATTTTATATGGAAGATCGAAGAAAACAACAGAGTGCCTGGCATACTACGCTGAGTTTCATTTTAAACTGACAATTGTTTTTATATTTTTATCGTACAACCATCCTAAAACCTTTAATTATGGAAGACAAAAAAAGCAAGCCGAACTTGTTTCTCAGCATAATAGGTTCCAAAGTTTTGGCTTACATCATCATTATGGCACTTGTTATTATGGTAGTTGCCAAGGATACACACCCGGTAACAGTTGTTAACAAATACGACCCTTGCGCCCCCAAAGTGGATGTATCACGTCATGCTGCAAACAAATATACCCGGCCCAATCTTTTGAATGATGAATATGTAGAATGTGGTGATTTGACGGTTCTGAAAGACGAGCTTGCACAATATATTGACGGAGCGCAGAAAAGGGGAGAGGCTACTAATGTTTCTGTGTATCTGCGAAAACCCAATACCATTTCATGGTTCGAGATTAATGGCAGTGAAATGTATATGCCATCAAGTATTATGAAAATCTCTATAATGATTCCTTACCTTCTCGAAGCAAGAATTAACCCTGATGCGCTGCAGCGTAAAATATATTTCGAAAAGCGTGACCCCGAACTGAACCGGCAGAATATAATCTCAACCCGCCTGCGCGAAAACAATTATTATACTGTTTCTGAATTGCTTTATGCGCTCATAGTCCATTCAGATAATGATGCTTCGTCCCTGCTGGCACGAAATATGGACCAAAAGCTTTATAAAAAATTATTCAGCGACCTTAATTTACCTGAACCGGATATTTTTCATTCTGATTATACTATGAGTGTAATGGAGTGCTCCAAATTTTTTCGTCTCCTGTTCTCTGCAACGTATCTGGGAAGAGACATGTCTGAATACGCTCTTGAATTACTTACTCACTGCGATTACAAAGACGGTATTCTAAAAGGATTAGACAACCCGGTAACCGTAGCTCATAAATTCGGAGAGCGCACGGGAAACGGGTTTAAAGAATTGCATGAAGGCGGAATCGTTTACGTTGAAAACCGGCCTTACATTCTTTGCATTATGACTCGCGGAACCGACTACGAAAAGCTTTCTGATATCATGGGGAATATTTCAAGAATAACATATGAGAGCTTGAAATAAATAAAGCTAGTCAATTTTTTGTTTGCCCACCCTGCCTTTTTAATTCATAATCAGCATTTTTTGAACGGGAACTTCATGCTGAAATATTGTCTTACATTTGTACATACGACTGACGATATTTTCAATCTCTCCCGCTATGACATCTAAACTTCTTTCTGCAGAACGGAAGATTTTTTTTCTTATCCTGTTTTCTGCTGTTGCATTTCATGGCTATCCCCAGCAAAGGGCAAGCGAAAAAACTGCGGGCGTCAATTTCTATGATGTACAGAAAAGATTTTATGAACGGCAGCGTGTAAAAGAAAACCGCGCGCCTTACGAAGAAAAATTCCATGACGGAGAATATGAAAAGTTCAAACGTTTGGAATGGTTTTCCGAACCCCGGGTTTATCCGACCGGGTATTTTAATCCCGGAATTTTGTGGGACGAATGGACGAAGTATAAAGCAAATCGTTTGCAAAATAATTCAACCCGGCAAACGCTCACATCAAACTGGACGCTCATCGGCCCGGCAACCCTTCCGAGTGGTGGCGGTGCGGGAAGAATAAATTGTGTTGAATTGGCTCCCGGAAATCCGAATGTGATTTATGTTGGCGCAGCAAACGGTGGATTATGGAAATCCATAAATGGTGGCGCATCATGGAATACAGCAACAGATAATATTCTTACCCTGAGCATAGCCGATATTGCCATTGACCCCGTGAATACTAATGTACTCTATATTGCTACCGGAGATGGTTATGGCTACGTTTACCAGGGCGATTTCTGGGGCGGAACATACTCTGCGGGAATTCTCAAATCGACAGACGGAGGAACAACATGGAATACTACCGGCTTTAGTTTCACGCAAAGTCAAAACAAAATCATCCATCGTTTAGTCATCGACCCTGCCAATCCTCAAATATTATTTGCGGCCACCGATAGCGGGCTATGGAAAACATCAAACGGAGGAACAACATGGTCTGCCGTTATTTCACCGGATAATATTTATGACGTTGAATTCAAGCCCATGAATTCATCGCGCATTTATGCTACGGCAGATTTTGGAAACGTTTACTATTCATCAGATGGTGGAAACACATGGAACATGATTGCACAATTTGGATTCTCACCCGGCAAGGCATCTCTTGCTGTAACCCCAGCTGATTCTGATTATGTTTATGTTTGGGTTGATGGAGTTGGTCTCTACAAGTCGGTAAACGGCGGAGCGCTCTTTACACCTGTCACTGACCCTGCATCTTTCGCTTCTTCTTATGGCTATTATAGTTGTGTATTAAATGTTTCACCAACAAATGCGAACACTGTTTATGCCGGCGGACTTAAACTTGCGAAATCAACTAATGGCGGAGGCACATGGAGCACTGTCGGTGATTGGCAGAATATGGGTAATCCGGATTATCTTCATGCCGACCAACATGATATTGAATTTATTCCCGGCAATAGCAATGTAATATTTTCTTGCAATGATGGCGGCATTTTCAAATCGCTAAATGCAGGAATCACGTGGATGGATTTGAGCAGCGGGCTTTCCATTGCGCAATACTATCGGCTCGGCGGCTCTGCGTCTGATGCATCTATTATTTACGCAGGACAGCAAGACCAGGGGACTGCGCAACGCATCGGGAATAGCTGGAACATGATAAGCTTTGGCGATGGAATGGAGACGGCTGTCGACCCGACTAATCCTGATAATGTTTATTACGCCTTGCAATACGGACGTTTGTTCTCATCCATTGATGGCGGATTAACGTCCCTTGAAATTACTCCGCCCACGGCGGGCTTCGGAGCATGGATTACACCATATGAGATTCATGCTTCCAATCCTTTTCTAATGTTCGGAGCGTGGGATGAGGTGATGGAAAGCCCTGATGGGGGATGGACATGGAATGCGCTCACGTCTAATCTTTCAAGCGGTGGCTCCTATACGGTGCTTGCTGCTGCGCCCTCCAACAGCAACGCCATATATGCAGGTACAAATACTGCATTGTTCAGCACTACAAATGGAGGCGCATCGTGGAATAATATTTCCCTGGGGTTGCCGTTTGCAAATAATGTTCCTTCTTATATTGCTGTCTCTGGCACAGACCCTATGAAGCTTTGGATAACATTTATCGGTTATCAAAGCGGCAATAAAGTTTTTAAGTCGGTTAACGGTGGCGCTACATGGACAAACGTTTCCGGCACGTTGCCCAATGTTCCTGTTAACTGCATCGTTTATCAAAATGATAGTCCTGACGCTTTATATATCGGTACTGACTTCGGGATATTTTATCGAGACAACACGATGAATGACTGGGCTCCATTCGATACCGGCTTGCCTAATTGCATTGTCAGCGAGCTCGAAATACATTATGGTTCGCAAAAAATACGGGCTGCTACGTACGGTCGTGGGTTGTGGGAATCAATGCTTGGTTTTGGAGTAGGAGTTTCAGAACAGTCGAAACCGGTTTCATTCTATCTGTATCCTAATCCTTCTTCCGGTAGTTTCGCAGTCGTTGCAAACGCTGCGCCCGGCGGGCTCAATTCGGGAAAACCATCTCAAATTATAATCACCAACCAGCTTGGAGAAAAAATATATGAGCGCGAAATTTCATCATCAAAGACAGAAGTCAATTTATCCTCCCAACCCAACGGAATTTATTTTCTTCAAATAAGAAACGGCACCGAAGTGCGCACAGAGAAACTTATTATCACCAGGTAAATTTTATAGGTGTCCGGAAATTGTCATTCTTCATTTTGAATTCTTAATGCCGCCCACCCGGAATTCTTAATATCATTCCTGGATTTGTGCCTCCACGAAGTACATATCTATTTCACCTTTATTTTTTGCCTGGATTTTTCCGCGGTGCATGCATTTAAATTTATCTTTTACCAGTTCAAAAGTAGCTCCGCTGATGTTTACTTTTCCTGCTTCACCGCTTGACTCCATGCGCGAAGCAATGTTCACGGTATCACCCCAAATGTCGTATGCAAATTTTTTGATGCCGACAATTCCTGCAACAACGGAGCCGGTATGAATTCCAATTCGTGCCTGGAAAGGGATTTCACTTTTTTCTTCTTTTTCTTTTTTTCGTTGAAGCATAAAATTCCGGATTTCAATGGCGGCATTAATAATATCAGCAGCATGAGTAAAAGTCAGTACGGGTAAACCGGCCACGCACATGTATGCATCGCCAACGGTTTTTATTTTTTCTACTCCATGCTTCTCAATGATGTTGTCGAAGGCGCTGAAACAATAATCAATTTCAGCAACCAATAGTTCCGCGCTTACCTTTTCACTTACCTCGGTAAAGTCCCAGAAATCAATAAACATAACCGTAACCATACTATAGGTTCTGGCCTGGGAGTGGCCATTCAGTTTTAATTCTTCGGCAACTTCAGAGGGTAGAATGTTAAGAAGCAATTTATCGCTTCGCATTTTCTCTTTAGTCAGTCTTTTTTTCTGGGAGAAAACAATAATTAAAAACACAAGTACCAGTGCAAATCCACCTATAAATGCATTTCTCATAACCGCCTGCCGCTTTATTTTCTGATTCTTGATTTCAATTTCATTATCTTTTTTTTCACTCTCATATTTCGTACTCATTTCGGCAAATTGTTTTTTGCTTTCCGTATTCAGCAATGTATCATTAAGTTTTGAAAACATTAAATGAGCTTGATAAGCTAAATCAAATTTTCCCATTTGTGCATAAAGCTCTGAGAGTACGTTATAGGATTTTTTCATGAGAGACATGTCATCCAACTCTTTCGCAACTGCCACACAACTGTCGAGATATTTAATTGCAGTTGGAAACTTTTCTAGACTTTTATATACCAGTGCGATATTGTGAAAAGTGGCAGCCATTCCTCTTTTATCTTTTAATTCTTCTGCCATCTTCAGGGAGCGAAGATGGAATTCCAGCGCTTTATTAAAATCTTTTTTCTCTTCATAAATCAATGCTACATTATTAAGAGCATCAGAAATTCCCTGTTTATCTCCTGCTTTTTCCATGTTAAACAATGCTTGCTGAAAATAATTCAGCGCCATGTCATAATTGTGTTGTGAATAGTAAATCGACCCAACCATTATCATGCTTACGGCAGTTTTGTATTTATCCTGAAGAGATTCAGCTATGCCTAATGCCTGCATTGAGTAATCCATTGCTTTATCGAAAATGCCTTGTTCATTATAAGCAATTCCTATGGACTGCAAACAATAAATGGTACTATTATCTAAATGCTTGCTTTCAAATATTTTCAGCGCCTTGAACAAATAATCAAGGGCCTGGATATATTTTCCGGAAATAGAATTTAAATTCCCTATTCCATTATATCCTTTTGCAATTAGTGTGTCATTGTTTATTTCTTCCGACAATTTTAATCCTGCCTCATAATATGCAAGCGCGGTGTCGGGAAGTAATCTTTCGTATTGGAAAGCTAAAGCGTAATTGGCCTTTATTTTTTCAATTGGCTGCGCCTGACGCAAATGGTCTTTCAAACTATCTATTTTGCTTTGCTGAGCATGGGATAAATTAAATAGCAAACAAAATATTAAAATTCCTATAAAATTGTCAGGCCGGGGCATTTTACAGCTATATATGCTGTAAAAATATGATTTAATATAAATAATGTTTATTATTGCTTAATTAAACCTGATTAGTTAAACAATTTAAAACTTAAAAACATGTCACAAGGTATCGTAAGAGTTACCCCGAGACCAGGCGTTTTGGGTCAACTGCAAATCACTATCGCAGATTCAAATCCTTTTGGAGTAAGGGTTGGCGACTCACTTAATTTCGCTGCACCCAGATTTACGGTGAACGTGGAAGATGTTGTTGAATGCACTATTGATTCTCGCACAGACTGCACGGTAACCAAGGTATTGATTCCGGCTCCTGTTCCTCCTTCTAAGGTTCCGGCAGACGCTTAAGCGACTGTAAGATTATTAGATGAGCCACCAGCCACAAGCCGGTGGTTTTTTTTGTGTGAAAGCGAAGCGGAAATGAAATAATGTTTACACAGAATTGCGCTGCAATTCTGCAGGATAGGTTTGTCTTTAGATTTGTGCCTCCACGAAGTACATATCTATTTCGCCTTTATTTTTTGCCTGGATTTTTCCGCGATAACTGCAGTTGAATTTGTCTTTCACCAGTTCATAGGTTGGCCCGCTGATGTTCACTTTGCCGATTTCGCCTGATGATTCCATACGCGAAGCGGTATTCACCGTGTCGCCCCAGATATCATAAGCGAATTTTTTAATACCCACAATTCCCGCAACAACAGGCCCGGTATGAATGCCGCACCGCAGCTCGAAAAACGGCAATCCTTTTTCAGTCCGCTCCTTTTTGTTCTGCGCAATGAACTGCTGAAATTCTAATCCGGCTTTTACCACATCCTCGGGATGCGACTGGTTAGTGACCGGCAATCCACCAGCGCACATATACGCATCGCCAATTGTTTTTATTTTTTCTATCCCGTATCGGGTTACAATCTTATCAAACTCACTGTAGCAGTGATTAATTTCCCAAACCAATTCTTCGGGAGATAATTTTTCGGATGCCTGCGTAAAGTTTTTAAAGTCGGTGAAGAGCACAGTTACAGAATCAAAGCTTTTTGCTTTGGCACTGCCGGTGGCTTTTAATTCTTCCGCGGTTTCTTCGGGCAAAATATTAAGCAGCAATTCATCACTGCGTCTTTTCTCTTTAGTTATCCTGTTTCGCTGCGTCAAAAACACTCCGGCAAACAAGAGCACAATGGCAAAGCCGCCCATAAAAGTGTTGCGCAACAGTTTTTGCCTGCCTATAACTGCCTGCTGCAAGTTTATTTCACTTTGCTTCTTTCCTATAACCGCGTGTTGCAGGTTTATTTCTCCCTGCTTTTTTTCTATATCGAACGCAAACAATTTTGTTCCAAGTTTTTTATCAACCTCAAGGTCATAGATTTTCTTCCTCACATCCAGAAGCGCTGTTTGCGACCTAAAGGCATTACCAAAATCTTTAAGTTCGGAATAAGCCACGACAAGCCCCTGGTAAACCTTTTCAAGATCATAACTTTCTTCGAGCCCGATTTTGTTGAATATTTTCTCTGCCTTTTTAAAGACAACTATAGCCGCCTTGAAATCCTTTTTTTCATTGTGTGTTTCTGCAGTATAGAGCAGCGCCTGTGCCATGTCTAGTTTCGCATCCAGCATTTTTGCTGTATCGTATGCCTGCTTATGGTACTGCAGAGATAATTTAAAATCTTTCTTTTTTTTGTAAATTCTGCCTATCGTATTAAGCGCATAAGGCAGGTTAGTAGAACCTATGTATGCCTCCCGTGACTTCATAAGATAAAAGAGAGCGGAATCAATATCTTTTTGCTTATAGGATTCACTAGTATCGACTTTCTCGAATTTATTCAGGTAAATTTCGCCAATGTTACCGGCGCTTGTTCCTATAGCGTCCAAATCTTTGATGGCTTCACTAAGCGGAAGCGCCCTATGGTAATATTCAAGTGCCTTGTCGTAAGTTGCCGTCTTATTGCTGTAAACAGTTCCTACGTTTACCAGCGCGGTTGCAATTCTTAGAGTATCTTTAAGTTCCTCGGCAACCTTCAGGGATTTAAGGTAATAATCCTGCGCGCTGTCCTCAATGCTTTTGTTGTAATAAACTACGCCAATATTATTGAGCATGTTAGATGCGCCCACTTTTATTCCGTTAGCTTCAAAAACCGCAAGCGCTTCTTTCCATGCCTGCAATGCCTCTACATAATTGCCTTTTGTATTATACACCAACCCCACTTTTTTTAATGCATATCCCAACCCTCTCTGGTAGTTTAATTTTTCTGCCAGCGCTTTTGCATCGTTGGCATATTTTAATGCCTGGTCGGGGTCAGTGCTGAGGTGTTTGTTGCTCAGTTCTATCAGCAGGTTTACTTTATTGGTATCGTCCGCAGCAGTGGTAAGCACTTTCTTCAGGCTGTCAACCGGGCTTTGCTGCGCAAAGCATTCGAATGAACAAATCAGTAAAACAACGAGATAAATAATGAGCCGGGTTTTCATCGGTTCTGTTTTTGAGGCGTGCTAAAAGTATATATTTTTTTGAGTGGCATTATAGACGAGGAGCTGAGAATGTCTAAAAAAAAAGAGGGACCCGAAAGTCCCTCTTTTAATTCTGTACAATCAGAGATTTTATTCTATCACTACCAGTTTGGCAATGGAAATTTCTCCGTCAACAGCAAGGCGAACAAAATAAATGCCCCTGCTAAGTGAAGAGCAATCCACATCGACAGAATATAAGCCGTCTTCAGTTACCGTTCCGTCGAGAACCTTCGATACAACGGCACCATTGATGCCGTAAACATCCAGTGTTGCACGACTGCCTTCTGCGGCAACAAAAGAAATCGTAGTCTTTCCTGATGCAGGGTTCGGGTAAACAAACAGGTCATTAACATCACTGCCCGTTACATCGGTATTCTCAACCCTTGCACCTTGCGATGTTGCTGTGAATCCAGCAAAGATTCTGCAATGGTCAAATGCTATTACAAGGGCATTGCAGGCATTTGCAATATCGGTAAGCGAAGGAGCATTGTTTGCCAGCGTGGCTCCAAGCCCCTTGTTTGCAAGAACAACCAGGTCGGCAACTGTATTATTGGCGCCAAGATAGGTTACAACTGACGGCGGTATTGCGTACACCTGCTTTGTTCCGGCAACAGCAGTTCCGTTAACGCAGGTAGTGGCAGCATAGGTTGTTATGTAGTTGTTTGTAATATGCAGAGAGCCAAGCAATGGGCTGATGCGGACAGAGAGAGCAAGAGAAATTTCCTGGCTAAGGAGATAACTTCTGAATTTTCCGTTGCTCAGGTAATTATTCCCGGTCGCATTTACACAATTCACGACTCCATTCGGAAGCTGGCTGGCACTATTTCCTGAAAGAAGTTTTGCCTGCAGGCATGCGGCATCGCTCACGGCACAAATAACTTTTCTGTTACCGTCACCGCTGACTAAATCGGGGGTAAGTAGAGTAGGAAGCAGATTTACACTGGTTGTTCCATAGCAATCTGTTGCAGAAAGATTTGCCCAAAGAGTTTGCTGATAAGAACAGTATTCCGAGCAAACCGCTCCCATGGTCATTGTGCATGTGCTGATGAGGATTGTTGATTCGGGGGCGTATAATGTAAGTGTAAACACTCCTGAAGTTCCAAAGCCACCGGCAGTATACGTTACGGAGAGAGAATTGCTTCCGTTAGTAATCAGCCACCCGGTTCCGGTTACGCTCCATGAATAGGTATAACCGGCAGGTGCTGTAGCAGTAAGCACGTTGCCTGTTGAATTGCAGCCGGGCAGAAGAGAAGGAGAATTAATGCTGCACGAAGGAGGAGTAGCTACATTCAGCGTTCCCGGCACAAGAGTGATGGTATAATTCTGCGCCGAACCTCCTGCAAGCGTAATAGGGTAATTTCCGGCAGGTGAAAGCAAGACAGCAGTGGTGCTTGCCGTTGGTGCGGTAATATTTGACGGGCTATCGCTGCACTTGAATCCCGAATAAGAAATGGTGAGGGGAGGATTCGGGAATCCATACGGGCGCGATTTATTATCTGCTGTTGCTGTCAACGTTGCCGGGGTAACATTGAGTGTACCGTTGACATAAGTCAGATAATAATTGGAAGGTTGTACCAGCGACAAGCCCGATGGAACGATGGCATGATTTCCGGTATTCACATTACAATTTGAGGGGCTGAACGAGAGAGCGCCCGTAAGAACTATGGATGAGCTGTCATCATATTGCAAGCCCGTAATCGATGCTGTGTATGCAGGAGCAGTTCCGTATTGAACCGTCTTATTCTGCGCTTGAACCTTGAGTTCATAGGGGTTCACACAGAAATCTGCGGTGCCATAAGTCACTTCAAAGTTGGCAGTAATGAACGCAGCAGGAACTGAGTAGTGACATCCGGCATCGGTACCGGTAATCAGGTTAATCGGGTACCATTGCGACACGATTCCGTCTGAATCGGGTGCCACATCCGATTCATGAATAATAACCGCCACATTACTGTTGCTTTCTTCATTAAGCGTAGTGCTGTTTGCAAGAGGATGGCCATTGGCAAGCGGATGTCCGTTAGCAAGAGCGTGCCCGTTTGCGAGCGGGCGTCCATTAACAAGACCCCTGCCTCCGTTTGCGAGTGGATGGCCGAGTGTAAGCGTTGTGGAACTATCTTCAGTGTTGTATTGAACCAGCGACTGATAAGCCACGTCCATAATATAGGTAGTGTCAGGTGTAGTGCTATTAGCCAGAGCCCGTCCTCCGTTGGCAAGGGCGCGTCCTCCATTGGCAAGAGCGCGTCCTCCGCAAATCAGGGCAAGATTTGTTAAGTCGGAATTGGCAAGCGGATGTCCGCCAACAATGGTGTGGTCATTAATCAGGGCGACATTCAGAATAATAGCAGATTTATATTCGCTCTGCAAATTAGTAAGAAACGCTGGCCGCTCTGCAGGAGCAATGCCTGAACTATCGTATTGATACGTGAAATCAAAATTGGTTCCGTTAATCTGGTCGCCATAATTAACCGTCATATTTACAGGGGTAATCAGCAGCGGCATCCTGTTAATGGTAAGCAACCCGTTGGTGAAAGTATAATCATAAATCTCCTGCAGTCCAACGTCCGAAACATCTGCTACCGGCTGAATGAAATAAATACCGACATCACTTGTGCTGGTAGCCGGAGTGTTGAAAGTTAAACTGTCCAGGCCTAAATCTTGAAGTGTGTAACCCGAGGAAGCAAGGGGAACTCCGTTAACGGTGATGGTGGCAGTGAACCCGGGAACCACTGCTCCATAAAGTTTAGATGCATTATCTGCTGTAACCACAACATCAACCTGAACCGGTGAGAAGAAATACAAAGTGTTTGAACAGCCGCCATCATTCAGGTTAGGAACAATCTGCGGAGTGCAAACCCGTACAGGCGGATTGCCAAAGAAGGTGGGAATCACTGCTGACAGGTGATGTGCGTCTATCCATGTAGTAGGAAGCGTATCGTCACGGAAAACAATTTTGGATTGAGTTGTTATATAGTCGGCTGTTACGGTAAGAGTAAATGAAGGAATCGTATCGCCCAGCGTATAACCGGAGGGGAAATTATCAAGGGAAACCAGGAAAGGAGTTGGAGCTGCCATAGTCCTTAGAGCAGCATCAGCATCTATCAGTCCGTAACCGGACAAGGAATCGTAACCGGCACTGTACATATCAAGAGCAGTGTTTGTAACAATGGTTCTGATTTGAGCAGGCGTAAGCGTTGTCCCGTAGAACTTATTTTTTGCATTAAGCAGCAATGCCGCAATACCCGCACCATGAGGAGCTGAAGCTGATGTTCCGAAGAAATTCGGGAATGCATCCCCGTCAAAAGCAAAAGCCGGAGAACCAAGATATACAGAAGTGTTACCTCCGTTTGGTACGCACACATCGGGCTTGAATCTCGGTGAAAGTTCACCGTGAATTCTTGTTCCGCCAATAGAAGAGAACGATGCTTTAGTTGGAGTGCTGACACCAAGTGGCGGAGTGTTTCTGTAAAGAACCGCACCACACGTCATGGCACCGGCAGAATTTGCCTGTCCTACAATGGTTGAGTTTCCTGTATTAAATTCATTGATGACAAACATGTTATCAAATGATGTATTAGAATATGCAGGTGCGGGAGATGCCTTAAACACAACATATTTAAAACGCACATTGGTACCTGTTCCCGTTTCTCTTGTTACCAATATGTTAGTTGAAGTGGGCTGGGTAACAGTAAATGAAAGCATTTCAAACGGGTCGCGGTTAATGTTATTGGTATTAAAACCAAAGAGGGTTATACCGTTATCATAAGTCAGGTAAATGTCAAGGTCATTTTGAGTGCCCTGCGGAAGAGGCGCAATGGAATACGCGTCATCCTCCCATTGCAAAACAAGAAGGTAACTTCCCGGCACAAGAGAAATGTTCTGGAAGCGGTCTCCGCCACCAAAATCGTGAGCCGTGCCGATAATGCTTCCAGGAGCCGTGGTTGGTGTATAAATTCCTTCATAAGCCTTATTGCCAAAGTTTCCTGCGGATGTCCAATAAGACACACCCAAAGCGGTAACGGAGTCGACAGCCCGGGCTATCATTCCATCCGTAAAGAACGGCTCGGTGATGTGTGTAACGTCATCGCTGATAACATTACAGCCGGCGGCCTGCAGGTCTTTAATTCTTTTAGCCATGTTTCCGGGAGTAATAAACCCGGTTGCAAATGCGAGGTCTGCTTTAGGAGCAACATCGTGGACAATCTGTAGCATTGCTCTTCCTTCATCCGTCTGAATACCGTATGGATATTCCGCAACAACTTGCACGGGAGAAGTGTTGCCGTTAGGATTTCCTGTGCCCGGAAGGTCATCATTCAACACATCAATTTGTGCCGGATTGCCAAGAATAGTATTGTAGCTGTTCGAAACAATTCCAACTTTAATTCCTTGTCCATCAACCCCGAAACCGGCACGGGCTATATTAGATTTCTGTGCTACATCACAACTGTCAAACGCCACACCCGCAGTAGGTATTCCTTTGAAAACGGTCTGAGCATGGTTGATTAAATTGATACCCGTGGTTATGTTCAGGTTATTAAGATTCTGCAATTGACCCAGGTAAATAAATGTATAAATGATTCTGTTCCCCGTGGTATTCTCAGGAAATTCTGTACAGTTGAATGGAGGAGCAATCAGTAAATTATAAAGCTGCTGATACATTCCTTCGGTATAAACAATTTCGACCAGCACCTGGCACTGGTCGTTGATGATATATACATCAAGATTCGGGTTAGAGCAGTCGTTACCATTATTAATATAACGGTCATAAAGCGAAACCAAAGGAGTGCTGATAATCTCATCTGTCTTGCCATTATTTGGCGGGTCTATGCCGGGAAGAATACATGGATTGAAAGTTACCTTAGCCGTATCTTTTGCTGTACATCCGCTGGCGGGGTCGGTAACGGTGAGAATAAAATTTGCAGTCGTATCGAAAAAAGTTCCGAATACATTAACGGTTGGAGTTGCCGTATTGGCTCCCGCAGAAATATTTCCGGGATACCCGGCCGTCCAGCTGTATGAAGCGCCCGGTGTTGTGGAAGAACCGGAAAGATTGACAGATGTGGTAACACAATCGTGCTGCCCGTCTGGCCCCGCATTTACATTGGGAATAAGATTAACAGAAACTGCAACCTGGTCGGTAGCAGTGCAGCTTGTGGAAGTTGTGGTAACGGTAACGGTATAGTTTGTAGTTCCCACTGTTGATTTAGTAACGGTAGGATTTGCAACGGTAGAACTGCTAAGTCCTGTAGCTGGCGACCAACTGTATGTGTTGCCTGCAACAGGCGCTGAGCCAATCTGTGTGCTTCCTGCTCCGCAGAAATTTACATCCGTGCCTGCACTTGCAGCCGGGAGAGGATTAACAGTAACGGCAACCTGGGCGGTGGCTGTGCAGCTTGTGGAAGTTGCGGTAACGGTAACGGTATAGTTTGTAGTTCCCACTGTTGATTTAGTAACGGTAGGATTCGCAACGGTAGAACTGCTAAGTCCTGTAGCGGGTGACCAACTGTATGTGTTGCCCGCAACAGGCGCTGAACCAATCTGCGCACTTCCTGCTCCGCAGAAACCTACACCTGTTCCAGCATTTGCAACAGGGAAAGGATTAACAGTAACCGAAACCTGGTCGCTGGCAGTACAAGTTGTAGATGCTACGGTAACGGTCACCGTGTATACAGTAGTTCCTATAGATGATGCAGTAACGGTTGGATTAGAAACCGTAGAACTGTTAAGTCCTGTAGCGGGAGACCAACTATATGTGTTGCCTGCAATGGGTGCTGAACCAATCTGTGCGCTTCCTGCTCCGCAGAAATTTACATCCGTACCGGCATTGGCAACAGGAGTACTGCATTCAGAAAAATATGAATAAGTAAGTGTTACTCCCGTTTGCACCATGACTCGAACACGGCTAAGAAGTGTTCCGGTAAACTGGCTCGAACCGGTTCCCGAACCAATCAATATCCCGGCATTGTATGCTAAAATTGTTCCATTGAATTTAACTGAGCCGCTTCCACCACTGGAACCATTGGCTATAGTAACTGCATCTGAACCGCTCGAAGAACCCACTCCGGAACCATGTATTTCCCAAAGAATGCGGGTAGCGTTTCCGCCATTTATCATGGACGCATTGAATTTGCCCAGGAATGCATTGCCATGCACATAAATTTTAAAAACTCCGACGGAAAGATTCTGAAAGTTGTAAATGAAATTATTGTTTCCGCTTAAGTTCATGGAGTTAAAAACATAAACGCCAGGTCCATTTAGAGTAAGTGTTTTGTTATTGGAGAAAATTATATCACCATAGGAGCCGGGAGAAATAGTTTGAGTCGTTGTAAGATTAGTTGCGCCGGCAGCAGGGAAAACCGCAGCGGGAGGGAAAACTGGCAGAACAGGAAAAGAAGGAGTATTGGTAATAGGAAGGGTTGTAGGTGTCGGACCGGTATATGTTCCTGTTACGTGAACAGGCCCCGTAACTGTTCCGCTCTGAATATTGATGTTTCCATTCACGTCAATCACACCGGAAATCACTGCATTGGAACCGGTCTGAAAAATGTTGCCGGAAAGCGCAGCGGTATTTTGAGCAGTGACTCTTCCGCTAACTGAATTTCCGTTAGCGAGAATTACCTTCCCTCCGCTGTATATATTGCTGGTTAGTGTAGCACCTCCGGTTGTTTGCACCAGCACATTGCTACCAATAATACCGCCGGTGATAGTAGATGACGAGCCGAAAATAACTCCGTAACCCGCAGAGCCCGGTGCCGTTGTACCGACGCCCCCGTTTCCGGAGAACATTACGTAATCGGAAATAGTGGTTACCTGCGCATTTGAATTCGAGGTAGCCAGCGAAAATAAAACAGCAGCAATACAATTAAGGTAAATGCCTGCTTTTGAAAGGATTTGTTTCATGTTTGTTGAGTCAGATGGTTAAAAAAACGCAAAATGATACGTTCGCTAAATTTTGTCCGGAACTTAGCGGAAGCAATAGTAAAAAATTTGTCAATAGGATGCAATAATATTTTGTCAACTTGATTTTAATTAGGGTGATTTACTTTTTAAAGGGTCGGGTTTTGATGAAAGCATTGCGGCAGAAGGGTTTCATGATGGTGCAATTTTGTATGAATTTTCTGCTTCTTTGATGTTTTTGAATTGTTGATAGTTTAATCCTTAGTACAAATATGCCACCGGGTTAAAGCAGATTCTATTAGAATGATTGGTCTATTCATCCGGTTTATTATTTTGCTGCTTTGGCGGGGTAAAAAGCGTTGGGAGAGTGAAGCGCGTACGGATTCTTAAATATTTTTGCACTTACTATGAGCACTTCCGGTTCTAAGAATTCCTTCAACATACTTCTTTATTGTCTCATAATATTTCTTTCTTCCTGCAAACCCGATTTAGAGGTTCCTGTGCCCAAGCGGGGCGAGGCAGACTTTTCGGTAAGCATAGCTGTTGGCGATAATTTTTTAAGCGGGTATCAAGATGGTGCGTTGCACAGAAAAGGGCAGGAGCTTAACATTCCGGCTTTGCTTTCGCAGCAATTCAGTTTAGCGGGCGGAGGAAATTTTTCGCAGCCGCTTATGAGTGATGATTATGGAATTGGACTTAATCCAAAACCCTGGGAAGGAATATACCTGAGTAAAAAAGTGCTTGGCTACAGAACCAACTGCGAGGGCGTGACCGGTTTATTTCCTTTAAGTGCAGGCATTTCTCAGGTATCAGCTGCCGCATATTTATCGCCTGTTTCGGGAACGATGAATAATCTTTCGGTCCCATTTTTAAAAACCTCAGATATCTTCAATCCACAAACAGGAACATCTTCGGGAAATGTTTTTTATCACCGTTTCGCAAAGACGCCGGGAACTTCCACGGTTTTGTCAGACATTGATTCTGCAAATGCAACATTCTTTACCCTCTGGACAGGAATGGAAGACATTTACGATTACGCACGCAACGGAGGATATAATAAAACTATTCTTCCGCCCGCGCAATTTGAAATTTATCTTGATTCAGTTTTGCTGGCGCTCACTTCAAACGGGGCTAAAGGAATTATTGCAGACATACCGGAACTGAATTCATTTCCGTTTTATACACTTGTTCCTTTTAATGGGGCGAAGTTAAGCGCCAACCAGGCGGATTCACTCAACACTTTATGGAACGGATTCCCCCAAATACATTTTGCCGAAGGCGACAATGCTTTTGTCATTGAAGATTCTTCAGTGCCGGGAAATTACCGCCAGATGGTGAACGGAGAAATGATTACGCTCAATGCTCCCCTCGATTCCATGAGATGTAACCTGTACGGATTGCTTCTAACAGTTATTCACGACCAATATGTGCTCGATACTTCAGAAGTCGCTGTTATTTCAGAGCACATTCAGCAGTACAATGCTATCATACGGCAGAAGGCATTGCAATATAATTTGGCATTCGCAGACATGAACCGGTTTTTCAAGAATGTCGTTGCGGGAATAAAATGGGATGGTGCGGATTACAATGCAGAATTTATAAGCGGAGGATTTTTCAGCTTAGATGGATTTCATCCCAATCAAAAAGGATACGCGCTTATTGCTAATGAATTTATCAAAGCCACTAACGCGAAATATAATTCCACGCTGCCTCTTGTGAATTGTTTTGAATGTGACGGAATACTTTTCCCGTAGCTGCTAATCCCAAACGGAGCTTTTTCCGCTGCGAAAATAATTTTTCATTCTCAGCAAAAAAGCGAGGATAAGATATATGATGACGGGAGAACCAACGGCAAGAAAGGAAGTGTAAATAAAAAACTTCCGGATGTCAGACGAAGGAATCGAAATTTTTTCTCCCAGCCAGGTGCACACACCGAATGCCTGCTTTTCTGAAAATGCTTTTATGTCTTCAACAATATTAATCACAACGTAATGAGTTTATTTCCTATACTGCAAAATAAGCATTTTTTTTCGACACAATACTCATTCATCAGTTCCAGCAAGGCCTGTGAGCGTGATGCGCTGCCCGGTTTAATACCCAGCGATTCCCATTTTTTAATTATTGAATTATTTTCCGGCGGAATGCTTTCAAGAAATTTCAAAGCTGTTTCTTTAAATTTTTCTTCGTTGCGATGCATACCATAAGAAAAAATTACGGGGGCTGCCGTGTTAATGATAATGTTTTCTATCGCGTTCCTGCCAAGATTTTTCCTAAGTGTTGGAGAAGTTTTGCCGAATACATAATGTGTATCCCAGTATTCAGAAGCGGATACATCAAACAGTTTAACAAGCTGCTCTATGTTTTCGCATTCAAGAATCTTTGAAAACAAATGCGATGAACGGTGCACCAGCTGTGCAAACTGTGCGATGCGGATAGTGGGGAAATTCGCAGGACGCAGCCGCAAAAATTTCCACGGCGAATGAATTCCATCTGTAAACTTGAACTTCGCTTTCAGAAAATCAAATTCTTTTTTCAATGATGCAGGATATTTTTCGGTGTATTTTTTTGACAGAAGCCCTGCCGCACCAAAGAGCATCGCTTCGGCCTGCAGCAAGTTGTTCCTGTGCTTTGCCAGAACCGGCAGGGGGAGTGAGCGCGCCAGTTCCTCAAACGGCTGCGCATTAAGTTTGAAGCCGAAATTTTTTGCGAGCAGATGGTAAAATGTTTCTTCCCAGTTATTCTTGTTTTGTTTAAGCCGCTGAAGAATATCGCCGGATTTCCTTTCAAGGCGTTCAACAAGCATTCGCTCAAGCCAGCTATCAACGGTAAAGGAATTTACTTTTGAAATTTCTTCTTCGCACGGTATGCGGTGGCGGCTGCCAAGTAGACTTTCGTATCGCGAGATAAATTTTTCATTTATGATTCCCTTGAGCGAAAGGGTAGGGATATGTGAATTGTTTTTCCTCTTGAGCTCTGCATCGTTTTCAAAAACCACATGCAGGATAATAGTGTCATATTCTTTATCCGTATGGTGGTTGTGCTTTTGCCAGTCTGATGAGCGCAAATGCATTTCTACATTGCCTGCCCAAAGTGTTTTCCCGATTTTAATTTTTGCGTTAAAGAAATCGGGCCCTGAATTAATGTTGTGTGTGCCAACGCTTTCAATGGAAATTTTTTCTCCTTCCGTTGTTTCCAGGTTATTGTGCGAAAACAATTTATGTTTCCAGATGTAATGAAGAAAGTCCTCTTTCATAGGCGCGAATGACAAATTTACGAATAAGAAAATGTCAATTAAATTCTTTCAAGCAGAACTTCCATTTGCTGCTGCAGAATTTTTGCCTGCTCTCTTGCCGCTTCGGCAAAGTTTTTTCCGGAAGAAGCATAAATAATCTGTCTCGAAGAATTCACGAGTATTCCGCAGTAATCGGTCATGCAATAACGGGCAACGGTATGCAAGTCGCCTCCCTGGGCGCCCACGCCGGGAATCAGGAGAAAATGTTCCGGTGCAATTTCGCGGACGCGTTTCAGATATTCGTTCCGGGTAGCCCCGGCAACAAACATTACATTATCGGGATTTCCCCATTCTGAAACTTTCCGGATTACTTTTTCAAACACCATTTCTTTTCCATCGGTTATTGTCTGAAAATCTTTGGAGCCGTCATTCGAGGTAAGCGCAAGCACTATCGTGAACTTGCCGGGGTAATCGAGGAACGGCTTCACCGAATCTTCTCCCATATAGGGAGCAACCGTAACAGCGTTCACATTGTAATAATCGAAAAACGTGTCGGCATACATGCGCGAAGTGTTGCCGATGTCTCCGCGCTTTGCATCGGCAATCGTAAAAATATTTTCAGGAATATGCTTCAGGGTCTTTTCAAATGCCAGCAAGCCATCGCTACCCAATGATTCATAAAACGCAAGGTTGAGTTTGTAAGCAACGCATAAATCTTTTGTCGCGTCAATAATCTGCCGGTTAAATTCATACACAGGGTCATCGTAAACCTGCAGGTGAGTGGGAATTTTTTTCAGCTCCGTATCGAGCCCGATGCACAGAAAGCTTTTCTTTGATTTTATGTTTGAGAAAAGTTCCTTGCGGTTCATGACCTAAGAATGGGGAATCAAAAATAATTTAATTCCCGCAACCCATCAGTACCCGAGAATTTTCAGCATAGATTTCGCACTTTGCTCTTTGGCGAAAAGCCGTGTAACCACTTCTCCGTTTTCATCGCGGTCAATAATCACATGCTTGGGAGCAGGGATAAGGCAGTGCTGAATTCCACCATATCCGCCCAGCGATTCCTGGTAAGCGCCCGTATGAAAAAATCCGATATACAGAGGTTGCTCTCCCGCTTTTCTCTTGGGAAGAAACACCTGGTTCACATGGCTCTCGGTGTTATAAAAATCATCGCTGTCGCAGGTAAGGCCGCCCAGGTTTACGCGGGTATAATCATTGTCCCAGTGATTGAGCGCAAGCAAAATAAACCGCTGCTTGATTCCCCAGGTGTCGGGCAGCGTGGTGATGAACGAACTGTCAATCATATACCATTCTTCATTGTCGTTCTGTTGTTTGCGGTCGATAATAGAATACAGCATGGCACCGCTTTCTGCAACGGTAAAACTTCCAAACTCGGTGAACAGGTTAGGTTCCTGAACACCTTTCTGCTTGCAGGTAGATTTAATTTGCCTCACAATCTGTTCAACCATGTATTCATAATCGTATTCAAAACCCAATGACTTGCGAACAGGCATTCCCCCGCCAATGTCGAATGAGTCGAGAGTGGGGCAGACCTTTTTCAGTTCGCAATAAACGTTGATGCACTTATTTAATTCGCTCCAGTAATAGACATTGTCCTTGATTCCCGTATTAATGAAAAAGTGAAGCATCTTTAGCTCGAAGCGCTTATTCTTTTTCAGCACCTTCATGTAATAATCCACAATTTCATCGGAGCGGATGCCGAGGCGTGAAGTGTAAAATTCAAAATCGGGCTCCTCATCGGCAGCAATGCGGATACCGACTTTTACTTTGCGTTTTCCCTTGAGCTTTTTTTCGTACAGCGGCAGTTCGTTTTTATTGTCGAGAATGGGAATCATGTTGGTGAACCCCTCGTTGAGAAAAGAACAAATGCTGTCAATGTACTGGGGGCGCTTGAAACCGTTGCAGAGAATAAAATGGTTCTTGCCAATTTTTCCTCTCTGGTAAAGATTGCGCACGATAGGCAAATCAAATGCCGACGAGGTTTCTATATGCACATCGTGCTTCAGCACTTCTTCCATAATAAATGAAAAGTGAGATGACTTGGTGCAGTAGCAATATGTGTATTTTCCTTTGTATTCTGTCTTGGCAATGGCAACATTGAACATGCGTTTTGCCTTGCGAATTTGCGTGCCTATCTTGGGGAGATACGTAACCTTAAGGGGTGTGCCGTACTGCTCAATAATTTCCATCAGGTTTACCCCGTAGAAATGAAGGCAGTCGTCAATCACTTCGTATCCCTCCTGCGGGAAGTAAAAGGTCTGTTCAATTAAATCGCGATAGCGGTTTTTCATTCCGGTTTTATTTTGAGCAGCGCAAGTTAGAACAAAAATGTTCCAGGTAAGTCACGCGGATTGAAATAATTCTTGCAAAGTGGGCAACCCGGATATGATATTTAAAGTTGAAGGAAGAAAGTCAGGCATAGGAATTGTTTGTCAGTAGTTAGAAACGATTAAATATATTTGTTCAAGGTGGAAGTGAATCTTGTTTTATCAGGAGGCGGTGCAAGAGGCATTGCACATCTTGGCGTTGTGAAAAGGATGCATGAGTTTGATATCTCCATTCATGCCATTTCGGGAGTGAGTGCCGGAGCTATTGCCGGTGCTTTTCTTGCTATGGGAATGAAGCCCGATGAAATTCTGAAGGTCGCCCTTACGAATGCCGACTTTCACATAAGGCGCCCGCCGTTTACGCTTGGGTTTTTCAGCAGGAATAACCTGGAAAAAGCGCTTGTAAAATATTTCCCCGTGAATTCTTTCAGCGTACTTTCAATTCCTCTATACGTTGCGGCTGCAAATATCAATACCGGTGTTACAGATTTTTTTTCTTCGGGAGAGCTCATCCGCCCGCTGATAGCGTCTGCCTCTATACCGTTGGTTTTCCCTACAGTTGAAATAAACGGAAGCCAGTATCTTGATGGCGGGCTGCTTAACAATCTGCCCGTTGAGCCCTTTGTTGGAAATGATTACCCCATTGTAGGGGTTCATGTAAACCCGGTAGCAAAACATGAAAAGTACCGTTTCAATTTTCAAGTCATTGAACGCAGCATTGAGCTGGCAATAAATAAAAATATATGGTCGCGTAAAAAAGAATGCTCTCTTTATATGGAGCCGCCCGAGATGAAAAAATTTACCAGCTACGATTTTTCAAAAGCCGAAGAAATGTTCAGTATCGGTTATGAATATGCAAAAGAGCCGCTCGAGAAATTTATTGAGCAGGAAAACAACCCGCAGAAAAAACCCTGAATGGTTCTCTAATCAGACGGGGAATTTCTGCCCCAGGGGTGAACTGATATTATTTTTTGTAATTCATCCGCACGTCAATGGCAGGATGTAATTTCTTCTTAACCCGCTATTGCGTAAGGCAGTTTTTCTACCTGGGAAATAACGTGATACTTTTTTTTGTCGCCTATTTTATAGACGATAACCACATCACCGGTGCCAATCGGAACATCGCCCGGCAAAAATTTTTGCATTTGCTTTACCGCAAGGTCTGTGTTTTGTTCTGCGTCTTCCTTTAAATCAACGGACAATATCATTTCAGCATCGGTATTACCAAGGTGTACAGCAATGGCAGAAGAAGATAATGAGCTTACTTTGTAAAGCCGGTTTTTAATCCATACTTCATCAATAGAAATATTCTTAATGAATGCTTTGGGTGCAAACACAATCTGGTAGCGGATTCCGGCAATGCCGTTTAGCATCCAGCGCTGGGCCGTTGCTTTAATAATGTTCAGGTCACTGTGATTCAGCAGTATCGAGTAAACAAGTATGATGAAAGTTAAAGTAAGCACGGTGTGATTATTAAATTATATGAATGATTAATGGTCTTCGAAAGAAGTAACGGTTCCGTTTACATCGCCAATCAAATCCCATTGGCCGTTTTCATTAAGTCGCTCGATGATGTATTTCTCTACAGGAGTATTCCATCCGAAGTAGGGATTCCAGTGCAGGCGCACTCCACCATCTTCAAGCTTGTCTCCCTCAAGCAAAATGCTTGAACCATCATTGCTGATTATCGCCTGTATGTTACACACGTTAATCACATCAATGCGGTAGAAATAATTTTTAGAATGAACGTCAACATCATAATCCATGTAGTCGGTTTGCTGGGCGGGCACCGTTGCAACTTGAGCAAAGTTTATATTGTCCTCGGAACGGTACACATCGTACTGAATTACTTTAGTTGGTTCCACAACGGGAGGAAGCCATTCTGTGAGTATAGTTGTGTTCGCTACCACGGTTGAACGTACCACGTTAACCGTTTGGCCGAAGTACGTATTTATCGGGGTGCCGATAGCCGTATCACTGTTGGAAGTATAATTATTTCCGCATAGCGAAGTGGCTGTAATCCTGTAAGAATAATTATACGGACAATCCAATGTGGTATCTAAATAGGTAAGTGTGGTTGGAGAAACCGAAGCGATAAATTGCGAAGGAGTGTAGGGGCTGCTCCTGTAAACCTGGTAGCTGCTTACCGGACAACCGCCATAAGCATTCCAGCTTACCTGTATATTATTTGTTAGTGTAATGGCTGATACGTTGATGGTGGTGTGAGCTGTTAAGCTATCAAGGGGAATTGCATAACTGCAACGGTCAACAGTGAGAAGCTTATACGTGTAGGTATTCGATAGGGTATTGAGCCCGTTGTCTGTATAGGCCGAAGTAATATTGAAATTCGCGTTGTTGACGTTGGTATCGGTGTAAATGATATTATAATTTCCGGTTATCGGGTTAAGGCGGTAAAGAACATAAGCCATTAAATCCGTTGCCGAATTATTCTGCCATGTAATATCAACCGTTGTGTTAGAAGTAACGCTTACACTTAAAATAGGCGAGATGGCAGGAGGAATCGTATCATAAACATGGATGTAATTTTGTTTCACCAATGTGTCGGAACATCCATTTGCATTTGTGACGATAAGAGTAACTGTATAGAACCCGGGGTTGCTGAACGCTGCAGATGGATTTGCCTGCGTTGAAGTATTTCCGTTTCCAAAATCCCAGAAGAATGTTGCACCCACCTGGCTGGTTGACTGATTTATAAATATAGTGCTTAAAGGAGGGCATCCGCTGGTATTGGCTGCAATGAACGCCGCATCTGGTGTTTGGTACACCACAATGGGCTGCGGAGATATAGAGGTATCGGTGCAACCATATTGAGTAATGGCTATAAGCTTTACTGTATAATTTCCACCGGCAAGATAAACGTGCGCGGGATTAATTTGCGTTGAAGTATCTCCGTCACCAAAATCCCAGCTTAAATTATTGTACCCGGTTGATGTGTTGGTAAAAGAAACCGTAACCGGAGAGCACACGGTGGCTGATGACGAAGTAAATGATGCCTGCGGAAGAGGGTGAATTACAATGGGCTGCGGCAACGTATAGAAAGAAGAGCAACCTGTAGAATCCCACGTAATTAATGTAACCGTGAATGAGCCGGTATCTGTGTATGTGTGCTGCGGGTTTTGCGAAGTAGAATTATTTCCGTCACCAAAACCCCAACTCCATGCTACTGCATTAACAGACAAATCGGTGAAAGAAATGTTAAACGGATTACAGCCGCTTAAAGACGAAACAGAAAAATTAGTTATAGACCCCAGGATGGTGATATAATTTGGCTTGACAATGGTATCCTGGCATCCGTTAATATTTCGCGTGATAAGGGTAACGGTATAAAAACCCGGTTGGTTGTATATGTGTGACGGATTTTGCAGGTTTGAAGTTGAGTTGTCTCCAAAATCCCACAACCATGAAATGGCATTTACCGACAGGTCAGAAAAATTAATAAGAGTTGGTGCACATCCCGAAGTTGTTGGTGAGGTAAAGTCAGACGTAATCATATTAACGTTGACAAAATTGGGAGCCACAAGCGTATCGGTGCATCCCGAAGCGCTGGTGGCAATAAAGGTTACCGTATAGCTGCCGGCAGTGCTATAGGAATGCGAAGGGTGCTGCTGGGTTGAAGTTCCTCCATCACCAAAATCCCAAAACCATGAAACAGCATTATTGGATATATCATAAAAAAGAATATTTACAGGATTGCATCCCCAAACCGTTCCCATTGAAATTGCAACGTTGAAACTTGGAATAGTTACCGACGTGTCTGCTGTGCAGCCCGCTGCATTGGTAACCGTAAGCGTTATGCTGGTATCAGGCGAGGATGTATATATGTGTGAAGGATTCTGAAGAGTTGAAAAGGTTGAATCGCCAAAATTCCATTGCCAGCTTACAGCATTGGTGCTTAGGTCTGTAAAATTAACGGTGAACGGAAGACATTGTGATGACTGAGTTAAAGAAAAGTTTGCGACAACATTGGTAACATTAATATAGTTGGGCATGGTGGAAATCGAAGAGCAAATTCCTTTAAACGCCACAAGAGTTACCGTGTATTGTCCCGGAGAATTATAGGTGTGAACAGGATTTGCCGCAGTAGAAATTGTATTGTCACCGAAATCCCAGTAATAGTGGTCTGCACCGGTGGAGTTGTTTACGAAATGAGCCGTTAAAGTATCGCATCCGTTGCGCGTGTTGCTTGTAGTGAACGCAGCAACAGGATTAAATACATCCATGGGCACAAGGCTTGTGAATGTTTGTGAGCATCCTATATTATCCACCACAGTAAGAGTAACAGTGTAGGAGCCGGGCGCGGTATAAACGTGGCTCGGCGCAACCATAGTAGAAGTATTACCATCACCAAAATTCCACAGGTAACTGTTGTAGTATAAAAAACTCGTGTTGAAGTTTACGGTATCATTCATGCACACTTCCGGCTGTAACGTTATGATAGCCGAAACGAAATTCGATACCACCTGGCGAGAAAGCGAATTCGAACATCCAAGCGAATCGAATACCATAAGTGTAACAATGTTGTTTGAGAAACCGGCAGGGTAGAGGTGCGATGGGTTCTGAACGGTATCGGTGGTGTTGTCGCCAAAATTCCAGAACCAATGCGATGCATTGAATGATGAATCCGAAAAATTTACAACCGTGCTGTTGCAATTGGTATTCAAGCTCAAGCCGAACCTTGCCACAGGCCCGGATGCAAATACATAATTCGGGAGATATAAATAATGGGAATTACCCACTGCATCTATTGCATTTAATGTTACAGTATAAATTCCGGGTAGAAGATATGTATGAGTAGGAAACTCCAGCGATGAAGTATCACCATCACCAAAATTCCAGTCCCACGAAATCATTCCCGGAGGCGCATCATTGAATGCAACGGTAAAGGGAGCGCACCCCGCTCTGGGTTGCTGAGGCGTTGGTATTGGTAATACGGGTCCTGTAAGTGTATCGGTTCCGAAACTCAACGGAGGCGTGCTGTACGTGATTGAACAAGGTCCGTTGGTAATGGTAAGAGTCACGGTATAGTTGCCGCTAACTAAATATGTATGAGTAGGATTTTCCTGGGTAGAGGTACCACCGTCACCAAAATCCCAGAACCACCCCGTTGCTCCTACAGAATTAGCAAAGAAATCTACAGGAAGCGGGTAAGTGGTACCTTGTGGAATGCCTATATAACTTGCACCGAAAGGAGCAAAGTAAACGGCATTTGCCAGCATGGTTGTGTGCGAGCACCCGTTGTTGTCAGTTATGCTGAGAGTTACATTATAGTACCCGGGCGCAGGGTATGTATGGGTGGGGTTTTGTTGATTAGAAGTATTGCCGTCACCAAAAGTCCAGAACCACGAAACGGCATTATGAGACGTATCGGTAAAAGTAGATATGTACGGAGGGCATATTGAACTGCTGACTGTAAATCCTGCCTGGGCCCCGAGAATATTAAACGTACTGAAATTAGAAACGGTCTGCACACAGCCCCCATTAAATTGAATGGTAAGCTGAACAGTATAGAATCCGGGAGTTGTAAAAATATGTGTCGGGCTTTGCTGTGTGGAAGTATGGCCGTCACCGAAATCCCAGAACCAGGAAATTGCACCTGCTGTATTATCGGTAAACTGAGTCGTTAGCGGAGCGCATCCCGATGTTGTAGGCTGGGGCGAGAAAGAAGCCGTGGGGTTGTTGACCATTACATAATTAATTCTTGTAATGGTGTCCGAGCAACCGATTCCATCAGCCACTACAAGAGTCACATTATAATTTCCATATGTGTTGTAGGTGTGAACGGGGTTGGCAGAGGTGGAATTATTTCCATCGCCAAAATTCCAGAAATAAGTAAGATTGTTTCCGTAGGAGGTGTTAGTGAAAGATACGGTAAGCGGTGCACATCCGGCTCTTGGATAGCCGCTGAATCCCGCTATGGGCGAAGTTACATCTATAGCGGCATTCACCGTTGTTGTTCTTGCGCAACCCGAAGATGTTGTAGCCGTCAGCGATACATTATAAGTTCCGCCATTAACATAAGTGTACGAAGGATTTGTTTGTGTTGAAGTACCACCATCACCAAAGTTCCAGAAATAACTTGTTGCGTTTGTAGAGGTATTGGTAAACTGCGTGGTAAAAGGTCTGCAGCCGATAGTATCTGCTATGGTGAATGATGAGGTAGGCAGAGTGGAAATAGTAATAAGATTAGGATACACAACAGTTGCTGTACACCCGGTATTATTGGTCACAGTTAACTGAACCGTATAGCTGCCCGGGTAATTATACATGTGGTTGCCCGAAGCGAATGTTGCTGTGCCGTTGTCGCCAAAACTCCAGGCATAAGAAGTTATGTTTCCTGAAGTGATTGAATTGAATGATACAATCAAAGGAGCACATCCACCCGTAACGCTTGCGGTAACGGCAGGTTGGGGAAGAGAATTAATAGTTATAGTATTATAATTGGTGGTTAGTGTACACCCAAAAGCATTTCCGGTAACCAGTGTTACAAAAAAATTTCCGTACGCCCCGTAAACATGATTAGGGTTATGCTGTGTTGAAGTATTTCCATCGCCAAAATTCCAGAACCATGAAGTTATACCCGCACCTGATTCGTTAAAGCTGAAAACCTGGTTCACATTGCATGATGAAATCATGTTTGAACTTATTAAAGGTATCGGAGCAGGATTTATTATAATGTAATTGTTGTTAATATGAATGTCGCTGCAGCCGGCCGCGCTGTATGCAATTAACTGTATAGTATAATTACCTGAATACATATATGTATGCGATGGATTCTGCGCTGTTGATGTATTGCCATCGCCAAAATCCCACAGCCAGCTAACGCTGTTTACAGAATTATTGGTAAATGTTATTGAAGTTCCGGGACAGCCTGTAAGTGTTTGAGCCGTGAAAGCGGCAACAGCATTTTGATTTACAGTTATATACCCGGGAGATATAAGCGTATCACTTTGTCCAGGAGCAAAAGTTGCAACCAGGGTAACCGTGTAGTTGCTTGCAACCGAATAAATGTTTGATGGATTAACAAGTGTTGAAGTATTGCCATCACCGAAATCCCAGAAATAAGAAACAGCGCCTGTAGATGTATTAGTGAACTGTACATTTAAAGGGCTGCATCCGTTGGTAGGGTTAGCGGTGAAAGAAGCCACCGGCTGTGCCAGTGCCGAAGACGTCATAAGGACGCTTCGGCACAGACAGCAGACGCTAATGATTAGCAGAGTCTTATTAAACAGATGACGCAAGGTCATAGTTTTGTATTTTTAAAAGGTGCAGGTCAGTGAATAAAAATTTCTCAGAAGGAAGAGTTTACTTTACAAAAGCAACTCTTCCGGTTTTATCCTGGATGAGCGGGCTCGGTGCAGGAGTGTTTACCGTGCTTGAAGTACCCAAAGCGGTTACATCACCATCGTTGTTCACTCTTTTGATTCTGTAATAAGCCATACCTTCCATCGGCTTGGTATCAACCCAGCTATAGAGAAGTTCAAGAGGAGATAGTATGCCTTCTTTTAAACCCATGGGCTCATACTCTGTACCGTCTAAAGAACGCTCAATAACATAGATACAGTCAGGAGAATTTCCCGGAACCACCCAGTTTAGATACACTTTACCTGAATTATAAACCAACGTTTGCTTTACCAGCTTCAAGTCAGTTCCCGAAGAAGAAGGGGTACCGGTTGTTGAAGTAGGAGTGCCTGTAGTTGAAGCAGGAGTGACAGCAGGAGTAACGGTCTTTGAGGGAGTAGTTGTTTTTCCTGTCGGAGTTGTTACCGGAGTCGTTTTTACCGCCGTGGTGTTGCCCGGGTTAGTTGCCGGAGTCACCTTAGTAGTTTTGGTTTTCGGACCCGTTTTTGTTGTAGGGGTCGGAGCAGGCATTTGTGCATAGCTGCCGAAGGCTATTGAAATAGCGATGCAAAAGGCACCTGCAATTCTGATTGAGTTCTTTGAGTTCATGGGTTTTAAGAGTTAGTGTTTTTGTTTCTGATGCCAAAAGTATTTCCACCGGGCAGCAGCAATTTCAAAAACACCAGCCATGAATACAGATGTAAGATTTATCCCGGTTTATTTCATCCGGTCATATAGAAACAGAAAATTTATTGGAATAGGCCGTCAACAGCCAAAAAAGGCATGTAATAAAAATTAATATCCTGCCCTTTATACAGGAATAAGTAAAGAAATTATTGAGAAATGAGAAGAAGGAAACAAACAGGGTTAACTAGATTCTATCATTATAAGTAATAAATCAATTTGAAAAAACCGTTCAGTAACCATATTAACAAGGTACAAGTTGAAAAAAGTTGAAATGTAGTCCTTTCATAAAATGTCAAAAGATAATAATAGGTCTATATTTGCGAACCTTTGTAATATTAAGATAGTAAAATCACTATTAGATGCCGGAGCACATAGAGAAATTACCACAGGCACCCTTACAAGAGGTTATTTTTGAATTACATTGGCAACTCGATATAGAAAAAGAATCAGGACTTTCTTTTGATAAAGAATTTCAACTGGCTTCAGGCAGGTTTGATAGGCTAGCTTCTTCAACATTACCGTATTATATCTCACTCAAACCACCAATAATGCCGGATTCTCTTTTTGCCTATAAAGCAATCCATCAATATTGGAAAAGTGAAAAAGTGTATCCAGTAACTCAATTAGGTCCGGGTGTATTCACAGTCAACGAAACGGATAAGAACTATAAATGGAAAACCTTCAAATCGGATATTTTTCAGGGAATAGAATGGCTACGTGAGAGCTATCGCGATAAGCTTAATATCAATTTCATTGAAATAAAATATATTGATGCAATAGAAATTACTGATGAAGAGAGTTTGAAATTGCCAGAATATCTTGAAAAAAATTTAAAAACAGTCATAAGGAATAATATCAAATTGCCAAAAAATGTTCTCTCTGGGCTACAATTAGCCCAACGGTTTAAATTAGAAAATGGAAGTCATTTGAATCTTGTGTTCAATAATGGCGTTCGAAATATTGATCAAGCAAAAGTCATTATTTGGCATACCTCTGTTAACACAGATGGTTTGATTAAATTTGAAGAATTAGAAAAATGGATAGAGTATGCACATGATATTTGCTCAACTCTATTTAAAAATATAATTAGTGAAGAACTTTATGAACGATTCAGTAAAGCAAATTAACGAAGCCAATTTCAATATTGGTCTTGCCACAGCAGTTATTACTAGTTCTTTATTTGCGATCGCACAATCAAGGTCAAGATCAAGGAACAGTACAATAACTATTGCAGACAACAAAACTTTCCCTATACCAGAAAAAATTAAGATTGCAATTACAACCGTTGAATCATTTAAAGGGTTACCTGCTAATTGGAATGGATATGGAGCGAATCCTCCATCCGAAAACTCTATTAGAAATAGCATTGAGTTTTTGTTGCGTTTGTCTAAGAAGCAGAGATCACCATCATTGATAATTCCGACTCCAGATGAGGGTATTGTTGTCGAATTACAAGAGGAAAATGTTCGACTTGAATTTCTTTTCTTGCCTGATAATTCAGCAGAAGTTTCAGGCTATGTTAATAATGATATGAGGTTTGACCATCCTTTAACTGAAACAACAGAGTATTGTTCTCTTAAATGGCTAGTTTGTCCTGATGGAAATTGTGACAATTGGGAATGAAGATTACCTCCTTCGCAGATTCCCATTAGGCCGCCCAAATTATATTCGCCAAGATGGTTCTGTTTCCTCCTTCGCTTATTGCCCTGATAAAGAAGATACAGATGGACTGTCGGTTGATTTGGAAAAATTAACCAATCCTAAAAAGACAGTTGTTGATCCAAATGTATTTGGACTATTAAAAATTTCAGCGGGTAATGTACGTTCTGTACCTGAATTAGATTGCAATCATAATCCTATTAGCGGGAACGATGCTCACTCATTAATAACAGGGAACATAACCAAGGGAAAACGAAGTAAGCTAGTTGATTTATCAGAACGAATTCCGCAATCAGAATTGTTTTAATATTTTTTATACTTAGACTACTGCAGTTTGCCTTCTTCAATCTGCCGTACAATGCCTTCTATAACGGCATCTTCACCGTTGGGGTCATAGCGGGATTTAAGATTTTGTCCAAAAACGAGCGCAAAATTCTGCCAGAAAAACGCTTTTATAGAACCTCGCAAATCTTTAATAAGGTCATACGATGAATGCCCCGTTTCCCGGTCTATGAGTTTGGTGAAGACACGCCCCTGGCTTTCCGAAAAATTCTTAACGTCTTTTTCAAAATCTTTTTTCAGTTGTTCCTCCGCCTCCTTCATATATGTCTTTCTTTCTCTTTTGCTCTGCAATGTAGAGAGATGTATATTGATTTCATTGAGCTTCACAGCCAGCAATCGTGCATACGGATAAACCTTCAATACATTGTAACGAAGGCGGTAATATGCCTGCAGTTTTTTGTAATACTCGGGGTCAAGGGAGTCAATGATGGTTACTGTTTGCAGAGTGAAGATGGGAATGGTATCTCCATCCTCTATTATATAAGGCAACCGCAATGAGCTATCGCGACTTTGCGAAAATGACTTTCCTGCAAAGAAGAACATACATATAATATAGAGGAATAGAAATTGCCTGTTTATCATGGCATCCCCGTATTCAATTCGCATGCCATCAATCAAAAATCGAATTCTTCGTTGTATTTTCTGTTTCTCCATTTTGAAACGGTTCCCGCAGAAGAAATATTATTCGTTTCATTCTGCTGCGTTTCAGAGAAAGCTAATGCGGCAGCAATGGCAGCAATTTCTTCTTCCGCCTTATTATGCCGCTGCAACTTTTCATGAGAAAAATATTTTTCTGCAAAATGCGTATCAAACTTTCCGCTGGTGAATGCCGGGTGTTCCATTACAAAACGACAAAATGGAATAGTTGTTTCAATACCTGAAATAATATAATCGTTCAATGCGCGGTGCATGGCTGTTATGGCATTGCTGCGGGTGCTGCTGTGAGCAATAAGCTTTGCGAGCATAGAATCGTAATAGACGGGGATTTCCATTCCTGCCTCGTAACCATCATCAACACGCACACCGTTGCCACGCGGTGTTTTATATTGAATTAATGTTCCGGTATCAGGAAGAAAATTATTTGTTGCGTCTTCGGCATAAATTCTTGCCTCTATGGCATGGCCCCTGATTTTAATTTCATCCTGGCGAAACGAAAGTTTTTCCCCCTGCGCTATATGAATTTGCTCTTTCGCCAAATCAATCCCTGTTATCATTTCGGTAACGGGATGCTCCACCTGCAGGCGCGTATTCATTTCAAGAAAATAAAAATTATTTTTTTCATCCAAAAGAAATTCCACTGTGCCCGCATTGGAATAGCCGCATGCCTTTGCAAGCGTAACAGCACACGTTCCCATTTTTTCCCGAAGCAGCGGTGTGAGAACGCTGGAGGGAGCTTCTTCTATCACTTTCTGATGCCTTCGCTGTATGCTGCATTCGCGCTCAAAGAGATGGATGACATTTCCATGCGCATCTCCCAGAATCTGAATCTCAATATGGCGCGGGGAGGCAATATACTTTTCAATAAAAACGCTCTCATCTCCGAAAGCCGATTTCGCCTCGCTCATGGCGCGTGCAAGATTTTCTTCCAGCATTTTTTCGCTCTCAACCGTGCGCATACCTTTTCCACCCCCACCCGCAGCAGCTTTTATAAGAACGGGATAGCCGATAGCTTTCGCCTGCTTCTTTGCTTCGTCAATTTTATTCACTGCCTTGGCCGTGCCCGGCAGTATGGGAACGTTATACTTTTTTGCAATGGCTTTGGCAGCAAGCTTGTTCCCCAATAATTCCATGGCATCTGAAGAAGGCCCGATGAAAATAATTCGTGCGTCCTTTACTTTTTTTGCGAAGACAGAATTTTCCGAGAGAAAACCATAGCCGGGATGAATAGCATCTGCTTTCATTCTCTTTGCCGCAGAAATTATTTTCTCCATATTCAGATATGATTCCGATGCCGGTGAATCGCCTATGAATATGGCTTCATCGGCATATCTTACATGCAGCGCATTGCGGTCCGCCTGCGAATAAACGGCAACCGTACCAATTCCCATTTCTTTTGCAGAGCGCATAATGCGCAATGCAATTTCTCCGCGGTTGGCGACCAGAATTTTTTTGATGCGTTTCATAGGTTACGAATATACACAAACCCCCTTCTCTTTCAGGAGAAAGGGGTAGGGGGATGAGGTAAATGAGTAGCTAACTCTTTTCCAATTCTTTGTTGATTTCCTCCATCACCCACTCAATCCTATTGGTAATATCAGAATTAGAAAACCGAATTACTTTTATTTTATCAAGATTAAAAGTAAAAGTTCTGATTCGATCGTATTTAATAATATCGTCATGCTTGTGATATCTACCATCCGCTTCTATAACTAACTTTTTCTCGTGACAATAAAAGTCTGCAATATATATTCCCAATGGATGTTGACGTCTGAATTTAAAGCCTTTGACTTGTCTGCTTTTTAATTTCTCCCATAAGATTTGCTCCGCTTCGGTCATGTCATTGCGGTTTGCTCTTGCTTTGGAGAAACCTAATGGTGGTGCACTTCTGAATAAGTTCTTTTTGTAATCCACTTTACAAATATATGTTTTGTGCTTACTTTTTACCTCATCCGTCTCGCTTCGCTCGACACCTTCTCCTTTAGGAGAAGGGAAAAACGCAAACCCCTTTCTCTTTAAGGAGAAGGGGGTAGGGGGATGAGGTAAAGAGAATAAAAAAATTCCGCTTACTCCTTCACAAACTTTTGCGTAATAATTTTTTTACCCGAGGTTGCCTGCACAATATAATTTCCCGGAGCATACCCGCTCACGTCAACTGTAATTTTTGCCGAAGCCGGATTTAACGTTTCCAATAGTTGTCCCTTCATATCATAAATATTTATTAACGGGTCGGGTAAAATTAGGAAGATTCTTAATTCTTAATTCTGCATTCTCATCCAAACCTATGCTCGCTCTTAAACAATTCCTCGTGCGGCAGCTTGCGGAAAAAATCATAAGTAATTTTTAATCCTTCCTGCCGCGAAATTTTTGGCTCCCATCTTAAAACTTTTTTTGCAAGCGAAATATCGGGCTGACGTTGTTTCGGGTCGTCCTGCGGCAGCGGCTTGAAAATAATTTTCTGCTTTGTGCCGGTGAGCTTTATTATTTCTTCAGCAAATTCAAGTATGGTAATCTCATCGGGGTTGCCCAGGTTAACAGGCTCTGCATAATCAGAGAAAAGCAGTTTGTAAATTCCTTCAACCAAATCATCCACAAAACAAAACGAACGCGTTTGTTTTCCATCGCCAAACACGGTAAGGTCTTCGCCCCGCAATGCTTGTCCTATGAAAGCGGGCAGCACCCTGCCGTCATTCAGCCGCATACGCGGCCCATATGTATTAAAGATTCGCGCAATGCGTGTCTCTACTCCGTGATAGCGGTGGTATGCCATCGTCATCGCTTCCTGGAAACGTTTTGCTTCGTCATATACTCCGCGCGGGCCAACGGGATTCACATTTCCCCAGTACTCTTCAGTTTGAGGATGCACCAGCGGGTCGCCATAAACTTCACTGGTAGATGCAATCAGCATTCGGGCTCCTTTTGCTTTTGCAAGCCCCAGCAGGTTATGTGTTCCAAGTGAACCAACCTTTAATGTTTGAATAGGAATCTTTAAATAATCAATGGGCGATGCAGGCGAAGCGAAATGAAGAATGTAATGCACATCACCGTTGTGCCCGGTTTTGCGGTGTGGCACTTCGACAAATTTCGAAACATCATGAGGGATGAATTCAAAATTTTCATTTTGTAAAAGATGCTCTATGTTTTTTAACGAACCCGTAATGAGATTATCCATTGCCGTTACATAGAATCCCTCTTTCAGAAAACGGTCGCATAGATGTGAGCCCAGAAAACCCGCAGCGCCCGTAATGAGAATTCTCTTAGACATACGGGGCGAAGATAGGCAGAGAAAAATGTTATTTGTTATTCGAGAAAAATATCCCTGTGTGCACTAGCGGATAACCGATAACGGATAACTTATATGGGTGAAGACGAAATAAATATTTGGTGAATGGAAAAACTTCCTTCAAAAGATATAAGGCAGAAAAATAATCAGTCCCACAATACCTGCGGCAATGGCTGCAAATAGTACAGCACCGGCGGCAATGTCTTTAACTTTTCCTACCAAAGGATTATATTCGGGAGTAACTACATCCGTAAGATGCTCGAACGCTGTATTGATTAATTCTGCCGTCCACACAAAACCAATGCTCAAAAGTATCATGCACCATTCCCAGGCGAAGAGGTCATAATACCATCCGGCAAGCAAAGCAATTACAGCAACCACAATGTGTCTTCTGAAGTTAGGTTGCGTTGTTACGGTATAGACAATTCCGTACCATGCGTATTGAAAGCTTTTCAGGAATCGGGTGAATTTGTTCATAGAAATTTTTCAGGGAACAATCACATTAAGACATTTCGGAACAACCTCAACGCGCACCTCATTATCCAGCACCACCGGCTCACCGTCAAGATGCGCTTCAACGGGATGCGCAAGGTGAATCACAATTTCTTTGGCACGAAACATACTGTAATACCGGCTTCGGTCTAATTTACTTTTCATCAGCAAATATATTAAAGTGGGCGCAGCCGCAAAAGGAAATTTTTGAATGGAGCATACATCCATCACTCCGTCACGTACGTCTGCATAGGGAGCAATGGCAGCATTATTCCCGAACTGCGAGCCATTTGCGAAAGTGAGAAGAAAACTTTTTATATGGAGAGGTTTGCCGTCCACCATTAATTGAAACTCCACCGGCTTAAAAATATTGAACCTGCTTAACACAAGTTTTGCGTATGTAGCATATCCGCGCGCAGGCATTTTCGAAAAAAGGTTTGCGATATGCCCGTCAAAGCCGATACCAAAAACATTGACGCAGACGGTTCCGTTTACTTTCAATACGTCTGTCGTTACATGATGAGAACGATTAATGACTTCCAGTGCCTCATGCGCATGCATAGGAATTTTAAGATGCCGCGCAAAACCGTTTCCCGAACCTTTGGGAATAATACCGAGCAGAGTTTGGGTTCCAGCTGTTGCCCTGGCAATTTCCTGCACAGAACCATCACCTCCCGCACCCACCACAGCAAAATAATTTTTCCCGACTGCATCTGCGCTTAATTCTTCCCCGTGCCCTGCATATTGCGTCTGGATGATTTCAACATCAAAAATATTTTTGTCAACAATCCTGTCAATAATACCGGGAAGTTCCCTGCCTGCACGTACTCCGGCGCGGGGGTTTATAACAAACCGGATTTTTTTCTTCATATAAAATTATTCTGCTTTCAGCTTGTTATGAATCATGCCGCTGTTAAATTGTTGCACGTATGCCCGCAGTTTTCTTTCCATGGATTGCTGAACAGGAATATTTTTTTTCGAAAGGTCTTCTTTGAAAAGTGAATCGGTCTTGAAAAGATATAAGCTGATAGTATGAGAAGTATCCGCCAGAAGAGAGTAACCGTTTTCGATAATCTGGTAAACATTGTTATGCATGGTAATTGCAAAATGCGATGCCGCTGAATCGAAAACGCTGTTGCCGAAAGCCATGAAGGGTTCATCAAAATTAAGATAATGCAACACACTCGGAACAATATCACATTGCTGCGTGGTAACAGATGCAGTTGCGGCAGGCAAACCTGCAGGGTAATAATACAAGAGCGGTATAGCAAACATTCCTGCCCAGGTATGAAAAAACGGTTGGGAAGAAAGCGCAGTGTGGTCTGCTGTAATTACAAAGAGCGTGTTGTCAAACCAGGGATATCTCCGGACTGTTTCAAAAAATTTTTTGAGCGAATAATCGGCATACCCAATGCTTTCATGAATTGGCAGCGTTCCCTTTGGAAATTTCCCTTTGTATTTTTCAGGAACAGAGTAGGGATGATGTGATGAAAGGGTAAACACACTGGCGAAGAAAGGCGGTTTCATTTCATTTATTTTCCTCGCCGTGAATTGCAGAAATTCTTCGTCATAAATTCCCCATGTCCCGTCAAAATCCGCATCGTTATTATACTCCTTTCTTCCATAATATTTTTCGAATCCCGCATTGTGTATAAAATGGTCGAAGCCCATAGTGCCGTTATTTCCTCCATGAAAAAAAGCAGTGGAATATTTTTTCTTTCCCAGGAGCGATGCAAGGTTATCAAAGGCATTGGTGCTGTATGCAGAAGTGATAAAGGCATCCTGGCCGAGCGAAGGAATGGAAGCAATAATTGCCGGAATCCCGTCAATGGAGCGTTTGCCGTTAGCGTATGCATCAGGAAAAAAAAGCGAGTGAGAAATGAGCGAATCCAGAAAAGGGGTATAGCTTACTTCGCTGTTATTGACGCCTGTATATTCTTTTGAAAAACTTTCGAGAACAATTACAATAACGTTCAAAGGCGAAAAGGGTTTTCCGGAGCGATACCGGTGCACGGGTGAGAAAATTTCTGACGCTTCTTCAGCCGAAAAATATTTCAGCTCTGCCAGCTCTTTTTCCCCGATGGTTTTTATTATGGTGAACGGAGTATTTAAAACAAGCGGTGCCGCCTTGGCAGAATTAAATTGCCCTGCTGAAATAATGCTGAGCGGTTTTAGCTGGATTCCGCCGCGGAACCCGATGACAATTAATGCAAGGAAAAATACATGAAGCGCAATACGCTGTACACCAAAGCCCGGTTGAAATTTGTAACGGTCAAAATGATTTTTACTTATTGCAGAATAAAATCTGATAAGAAAAAATGACAACACAGTCCAGATGAGGAGAATGTACCAGAAATCTTTAATCATTACGGGAAGCGTATTAAAAATATCGCCTCCACCGGAGATAATTCCCAGTATATCAAAGGTAGTTCTGCGGAAGGTAAAACTGAAATAAGCAAAGTCGATGCAGTTGAGAAAAATACAGGGTATGTTGATAAGCATGAACACTGCTTTGATGAATTTCTGGTACGCAGCAGAATAAAAAAACGGAAGCGAAAAAAAATGAAGCAGAATTACGGGCAGATTAGTAATTATAATGGAGCTGATGTCGAAACGGATTCCGGAAGCAAAAGAAAAAATCAAATTTTTAAAACCGAGGTCAGAAAAATATTCGAGGTTGAAAACCAGGAACAGGATTCTGGCTACAGAGTAAAATAATAAAAGCAGTAAAAATCTTTTTACAAGAAGCAACAGGTTGTCTGCCTTTTTAAGCATGAAGGCAAACCTAATGCAATTAAATCAAACAATAAATTAGAAAATAAAATTCTGTGCAACCGTTATAAACGGCCGCCTTTTCATCTCGATAAAAAATATAACCTCTTCTTGTCCGTGCAGATGAGAATTAATATTTCAGCTTACTCTTTTCTGAAAAAAGGCATAAACGAAATACCCCGTGGCAAGCGCAAAAAATGCCAGCGCAAAACCGAAATTGCTGGGGGCAGCCATTGTACCGATCAGAACAAGTACGAGAGATAAAGAAATCAGGAACACTCTTTTCATGGTCACATAATACTTATACAGTCACAAATTTAATCTAGCTTCAGGTCGAAAAATTTTTGATTCACATCGTTTTATTACACTGTTCGATGTTAAAACAATTCTGGATTTTACGAGGCAAAGATAAGGGTAAAACCGCTAAAATCATATATACAATAAGGGCAATCGCATGGATTCTTTTGATAGAATTTCTGCGTTAGTTTTTAGGGTCGGTCAGGCATTCTAAAACATGTTTCCCCTGGTTAAAAAGAAGGTCGAGAATTGATAAACCGCTTGTAAATCCTAACTTTTCGGAGAATACCTGGCTATACGACCCAAAATTTTTTTGCTCATTATATTGATTAAAACTCTTAATGTCCGACATATTTCTTACGTCAGTCCATTGCGGCCCGGGATAATCCTTAACATACATTTTACTTCGGGCGGCGGGTATATCTGCCCCGCATAATCGCAACGATGTTTGAAGTATTTTTTCATTCAGGTCGCAAAGGAATTTTTCTTTATGGAAAAAGAAAGGAGCCATATCATCTTCCATAAATTCGAACCAGGCAGAATTCCGGTAAGCTGAAGTAATAGAGCGCCAGTGATTTTTTTGCCATCCGCCATCATAACTTATCTTGATGTCTTTGACCGCTGTCAGTTTTCCGCCGTTATGTTGAACAGGAACAATTAATGGTACTTTGCCGGCGGCGCTGCAGATGTAGGTACGGTTGCGAAGCGTTTGCTTAATAAAATATTCGTGGACATCAACAACAATATTCTTTGCCTTTACAAACTCGCTGAAAAAAATTATGGGAGGAAAATAGCAGGAAGAAGTAATTACCGTTTCTGCCATGCCGCGTTACCGGATTAAATTAAACAGCCGGTTCCAGCGTATTTTATTTAGAAATGTTCCCTCTGTATTCCACGACATCCAGATAAAAATCGCTTTGCCTACAATATGGTCTTCAGGAACAAAGCCCCAGTAACGGGAGTCAGACGAATTGTGCCGGTTATCTCCCATCATAAAATAATAATCCATTTCAAAAGTGTAAGACGTAGCAGGCTTGCCGTCAATCAAAATAACTGAATCATTCATCGTTAACGAATGGTGTTCATAATCGGTAATTATTTTTTTGTAGAGCGAAGTATTCTCAGGCGTGAGCGATATGGTTGCTCCCTTCTTTGGAATATACACTGGCCCGAAATTATCTACGTTCCAGTGATGGAGTTTATCGTAAGGATAAATATCGGGCTGGTCATTGTCTTTCGGATAGGTGAGGGGCTCCACGGATTTCACATTATACATCTGTTTCATTTTATCAACGGCTTCGGGAGTCAGCGTAAATGCAAAATCGCCTGATGATGAAGTAGGCCCGCCTTCAGACACATCTATTTTTTCGAGCGCAGCCGGGTTAAACCCACTTCCATCTGTTTTTATCCTGTAGGTAAACTGTGATCTGGGTGGAAGCGACACAATTTTATTATTGATGTAAACGATGGCATCCATAATTTGTAACGTATCACCGGAAATGCCGATGCAGCGTTTGATATAGTTTTCTTTTTTGTCAACGGGACGGCCCATATTTTCGGCAGGCCAGTTGAAGACTACCACATCGTTATTTTTAATTTTTCCTAATCCGGGTAGGCGATGATATCCTATTTTAATCCATTCAAGGTATGATTTTCCACCAATGAGCGGCATGGTATGATGCGCAAACGGAAATGAGAGCGGCGTGTTTGGAATTCGCGCACCATAGCTGATTTTACTTACAAAAAGAAAATCACCAACCAGCAGCGACTTCTCCATGGAAGGCGTGGGAATGGTATATGCTTCGATGAAAAATGTGCGGATAAGCGTGGCAGCAATTACGGCAAAGATGATGGCATCAACCCACTCGCGTGTTTTGGATTTGCGTTGTCCCGGTTTTGTTTTAAGAAGGAACCACACGCCAACCGTAAGTATGGCGAAGAAAATATCTTTTATGAGTTCCCAGTTTATCCTGAATTTTTTCATATGCTACATCATGTCTTTCATTCCATAAAATCCTTTTTTTCCCTGCAGCCATTCAGCCGCCATTATCGCTCCCGATGCAAAAGCTCTTCTTCCTTTTGCACCGTGAGTGATTTCTATTTCATCATCCTGCGAAAAATATTTAACCGTATGAATTCCCGGTACTTCATTTTCACGAACCGATGTTACCATAATTTCCTTTTCTGTCGAAACGTTTTTATTATCTCTTAGTTTCCACTGTGTCTTTTTACCTCCTGAAGCGATAATAGTTTCCGCCAGGGCGATGGCTGTTCCGCTCGGCTTATCTTTTTTATGAATATGATGAACCTCGTATATTTCCGGTTCGTACTCAGTCCTGTTGCGCATCAGCTCCGCCAGACGGCTGTTAATCTCAAAAAAAATATTTACGCCAATGCTGAAGTTGGGAGCATAAAATACCGCCCCGTTTTTCTCTCTGCATACCGATTTGATTTCTTCAATCCGCTCTGTCCAGCCCGTAGTGCCGCACACAACGGGAACTCCTGCGTTAATGCATCGCAATATATTTTCAAAAGCTGAAGCCGGTGTGGAAAATTCCAAAGCTACATCGGCAGATTTAAGTTCAGAGTCTTTCAATGAAGAAATATTTTCAACGTCAGCGCGGATAATAACCCGGTGATTATGCTGCTGGGCAACCTGTTCCAGTTCTTTTCCCATTTTTCCGTAACCCAGCAGGGCAATTTTCATATTTTTCAGAAAGAAAGTCTAAGAGATATTCCGCCAATGGTATTTCCTTGCAGTGAATTCATTATGAATGGCGCAGAACGAAGGGAAAGGTTATCACTTACATCAAAATAAAATAGTTCTGCATCAACATAAGCATCTAAAACATTAAGAACATAGAGCGTTCCTGCAAGAATGTAGGAGAGGTCCCGGTTTCGGCGGTAGTACTCAAACAGTGTACGTAAGTTGTCTGCGGTATAGCGGGGATAATTATCCGTAGTAAGTGCATTTGTATCTGTGCGCGCAATGTATGCATTCTTAAATGTCTTATAATTTTTACTGTTATAGTCAATGGAATAAATAAGAACACCTATGCCCGCGTAAATGATAGGGATTTTCCAATACTTTTTATTATAGACCTGCCCTGCGCCGGGAAGAACAGCAGAAAATAAAATTGCTTTTGTGGGAGAATGAAATTCTAAAGTATCTCTTGCCGGTTGCTGCGCAGATGTGTATGTAAAACTAAAAGTCAAAAACCAGAAACCGAGAACCGGAAACATCTTTGTTCCGGCTTTGTACCTTCCCGCATGATTCATCTGGTAATTTTTGTTCCCTCAAAAGATACTTCAGTAATTCAGTTTTTCGAGAATACGGTTTAAGTCATCAGTAGAATCGAAAGGGATAATGATTTTGCCATTATTTTTTCCGGAAAGTTTTATTTCCACTTTCGATTCGAGCTGGCTGGTAAGCACGTTTTGAATCTTACGAAATTCAAACGGTAAATTAGCAGTTGTAGCATCAGGATTCTTTTTTGTTTTTCTGCCGGAAGATTTTCTTGCTGCACTTTCAGTTTCCCGTACCGACATTTGCTTGCTCATAATCTCGTGAAAGATGGCAAGCTGCTGAACAGGGTCGTCTACGCTGACAATAGCGCGTGCATGCCCCATAGTAAGAATGTTATCGCGGACAGCAACCTGTATTTCAGGAGGAAGTTTTAGCAGGCGCATGTAGTTGGTTACAGTGCTGCGCTCCTTACCCACACGCTTGCTCACATCATCCTGCGAAAGACTGCATTCATCCACCAGCCGTTTATAGCTGATTCCGATTTCAATGGCGTTCAGATTTTCACGCTGAATGTTTTCCACCAAAGACATTTCAAGCATAGCCTGGTCATTGGCAATACGTATGTATGCGGGTATGCTTTGTAATCCTGCAATGCGCGATGCGCGGAATCTTCTTTCGCCTGAAATAATCTGGTACTTGTCGTATCCAAGTTTTCGAACGGTGATGGGTTGAATAATTCCCTGCTCGCGAATGGAATCAGCAAGTTCATTCAAGGCCTGTTCTTCAAAAGAGCTGCGGGGCTGAAAAGGATTGGCATCAATTTTTTCGAGTGCAATAGCCGTAATGCTACCTGCTACGGGAGCGGAACCGGGAACAGTTTCATTCTTCAGCGTAATATCCGTATTAATGTCCTCGAGCAGTGCGCTGAGTCCTCTGCCCAAAACGTTTTTCTTAGTCGTCATGATGCACAGGTATTTTTTTGTCCGACTCTTTCATTTTTGTCAGGTTATGTTTCTGAAGTATTTCTCTGGCAAGGTTCAGGTAGTTGGTAGCGCCTTTGGATGAAACATCATGTGTAATAATGGTATGTCCGAAACTTGGCGCTTCACCCAGCTTGGTGTTACGGTGGATGATAGTATCAAACGTCATTTGCTGGAAATGCATCTTCACTTCTTCAACCACCTGGTTGGAAAGACGGAGCCGCGAATCGTACATGGTAAGCAGGATTCCCTCTATGGTAAGATTCGGGTTGATGCGCGTCTGCACAAACTTGATGGTGTTGAGAAGCTTGCCAAGCCCTTCGAGTGCAAAGTATTCGCACTGCACCGGGATAAGGACAGAATCCGCAGCGGTGAGTGCATTGATGGTTACCAGTCCCAGCGATGGAGCGCAGTCAATGATAATGAAATCGAAATTCTTTTTCACTTTCTCCAACACGTTTTTCATTTTCTGCTCGCGCTGAGGCAGGTTTATCATTTCTATTTCTGCTCCCACCAAATCGATATGGGCAGGAAGAAGATGCAGATGCGGTGTCTTAGTAGAAAGAATAATATTCCGTGGATTATCATCATTGATGATGCACTCATAAATACTGGTTTTAATATTGCGCGGGTCAAAACCTACTCCCGATGTACTGTTTGCCTGCGGGTCGGCATCTACAAGCAAAGTTTTGTACTCGAGCACAGCAAGAGATGCGGCAAGGTTCATGGCAGTAGTGGTTTTTCCGACTCCGCCTTTTTGGTTGGCAATGGCTATAATTTTATTCATGAAGAGGGTCTATGTTTAGCTTGTTTCTTAATAACGTAATTAACTTTTTCTCAGTTTAAATTTATGGTTTCACCTATTTTCATCAGGATAAGTTCTTTTCCGGCGTGGGAAAATTTTTGTTTTGCTTCTTTATGGTCTATTTTGATAAAGTCCTCGGTGTCGTAATGCATTCCTATAACGCGGTCGCAACGAATGAAGTCTGCAGCAATAACGGCGTTATCTATTCCCATAGTAAAGTTATTGCCGATAGGAAGGAACGCCAGCGCGATATTTTTGTAATCGCCAATCAGCTTCATGTCATACGTCAGCGCAGTGTCTCCCGCATAATAGAAATTAATGTCTGACGATTCAATGAGGAAGCCCATCGGGTTGCCACCACTGCTTCCATCGGGCAGGGTGCTTGAGTGAACGGCTGCAACACATTTCACTTTCCCGAAATCAAACAAACGGTGTCCTCCAATGTTCATGGGATGGTAGTTCTCCACTCCTTTTTTCTTGAACCACATTGCCACTTCAAAAGAAGCTACAATGGTTGCACCCGTGCGCCTGGCAATGGCTTCGGCATCGGCGACATGGTCATTATGCCCGTGTGATAACAGGATATAATCAGCTTGTATCTTCATAACATCTACTCCGGAAGCAAGCGGATTACCCGAAATGAAAGGGTCAAATAATAGATGTTTTCCCATCACTTCAGCAGTAAAACAGGAATGTCCATAATAGGTAATTTTCATGCTGGTGGTTGATGACAAAAATAATTTAATCGGTTGTGGTCAGGGCTGAAAGTTACCAACATGATTTGCCATTTGTTAATAACATGAAGTACGTTGCGAACAGAGATGCTAACAAAAGGTTGGATGTTGGACGTTTGATAATGATGTCAGGTAATTTTCAACGTCTAACGTCTAACCTCAAACGATACATTCACTATCTTTGAGAGTATTATTCCGCGGTATGGAAACCTCTTTTCTCTCTAACGTATTCAGTACCATAACTATTATTCAGATATTTTCTTCCATATTTTTTGCGGTACTTTTTTTGCAGAGCGGCAGCGATAAAATTATAGACCGCATCGGGAATATTGAATACATCTCCAGGCAATTTGCCGGCAGCCCCATGAAAAAATTTTCTATCGAACTGCTTACGTTTCTGACTGTTATGGAAATGCTGTGCGGGTTAACATGTCTTGCCGGTGCGGCCGCTATTTTATTTTACCGCGTAACGGTAATTTCATTTTATGGGGTGATGCTGGCTGCAATAATCTTCCTGTGCCTGTTTGCAGCACAACGGATTGCAAAAGATTATGCCGGTGCTGTTTCTATTGTAAGCTACTTCATCCTCTCCATACTCGCTTTGTTTTTTATGGCAGTGGGATAGAGCCTCACCCCCTAAGCCCCCTCTCCATTTAGAGAGGGGGAATACATTGTGCCGTACCTCCCTTCTCCAAGTGGAGAAGGGATTTGAGGGATGAGGCGTTAAAACGGCATGCTGGTATCCTCATCGGCAATGTCATCCATGCGCGATGCTTTAATCACGTTGCCGGAAGGATAGTCAATAACTGAAGCTCCTGTTTCAGTTGAAGAGGAAAATTCAACCGTTTCGTAATCCACAAACTTGGCAAGGCGGTCTATGAAACGCACCTTAACATCGCGCAGCGCGCCGTTGCGATGCTTGGCAATAATAATTTCAGCAAGTCCGGCTGTAGGGTTTCCTTCTTCGTCCTGCGTAAGATTGTAATATTCGGGACGGTAAATAAAAAGAACCATGTCGGCATCCTGCTCAATAGCGCCCGACTCGCGTAAATCAGAAAGTTGGGGGCGCTTGGTGAGCCGCGCTTCCACGGAGCGATTCAGCTGTGAAATGGCTAACACCGGAACGTTCAACTCCTTTGCAATGCTTTTTAGTGAACGTGAAATAGAACTTATTTCCTGCTCACGGTTTCCCGAACGTGAATCAATTTCAGAACGCATAAGCTGAATGTAGTCTACAATAATCAGCTCTACGTTATGCTGCACTTTCAGTCGCCTGCATTTTGAACGCAAATCGAAAACGGACAAAGCAGGAGTGTCATCAATATAAAGAGGCGCTTGAGAAATATTTTTTACCAGTGAGTTAAGCTGCTCCCACTCGTGGTCGGCAAGCGCTCCTTTGCGCAGTTTGTCAGAGTTCAGTTCGGTCTCGGCAGAAATCAAACGGTGAGCAAGCTGAACAGATGACATTTCGAGCGAGAAGACAGCCACCGGTTTTTTTGCAAGCACCGCTGCGTTGCGCGCCAGCGATAAAACAAAAGATGTTTTTCCCATACCGGGGCGGGCTGCAATAATTATAAGGTCGGAGCGCTGCCAGCCGGCAGTAACTTTATCAAGCTCTGTGAAGCCCGAAGGAATGCCGGTGATTCCGCTTTCCTGCCTGCGCGCATGTTCTATCTGGCTTATGGACATGCTCACCAGGTCTTTCATCTCTATGTAATTGCTGCGGATATTTCCTTGTGCAACATCAAAAAGATTTTTTTCTGCGCGGTCGAGCAAGTCAAAAACATCAGACGTTTCATTATATGCTTCGCGGAGCGTTTCACCCGAAATGCGAATCAATTCGCGCTGAATATGTTTCTGCAAAACAATGCGCGCATGGAATTCTATGTTGGCTGCCGATGCGACAGGTCGTGTAAGCTGGGTGAGATAATACGGTCCGCCTACTGCTTCCAGTTCACCACTCTGCCTTAGTTCTGCTGTTACGGTGAGCAAATCAATGGGCTGCGATTTTTCGAACAGCCGCCTGATGGCTCCATAAACAATCCGGTTTGCATCTTTATAAAAGCAATCGGGAGTAAGGATATCTATTACAGAAGTGAGCGCATTTTTTTCAAGCATCAACGCACCCAGCACAGCTTCTTCAAGGTCAATAGCTTGTGGAGGCAATTTGCCGAATTGCTGCAGCAGCATGGCATCGGTTACCAGTTCTGCAGGTGTCCTGGAAGACGCACTTCTCCTGCCTTTCACTATCTCGGATTTCTTGGCCATGAAAAATTTACGGGGCACCAAAAATATTAAAACATCAATGCGATAAATCTTTTTACAGATAAAATATTTTTGAACAGAAAATAACTGCTGTCAGCATTTTGTGAAAAAGAATTTGTAAAAAAAATTGCGGGAGAAAAAAATTATAGTTAGGTCTCAGCTTTTTTATGTCTAAAGACCTCATCCGTCCCGTAAAATGCGGGACACCTTCTCCTGAAGGAGAAGGGAAATGGAATATAATTTCTTGAAATCAGCGGTTCAGGCTTGCTGCTTCGGCAGGAGTCATTTCTTTTTCCAGGTCAATAAAAACACCCATGGAAGAAAACCTGTTAATGCGTCTTTCTATGCGGGCAGCCGGAGTAAATTTTTTCAGCTCAGCTAATGTGTTTAGAATATATTCTTTCACAATACCGAACATTTCTTCGTGATTGCTGTGCGCACCACCCAGCGGCTCGGGAATAATTCCGTCAACAAGGGAAAGCGAAAGCATGTCGGTTGCGGTCAGCTTCAGCGCATCGGCAGCTTTTTCTTTAAAGTCCCAACTTCGCCAAAGTATGGATGAGCATGATTCGGGAGAGATGACCGAGTACCAGGTGTTTTCAAGCATCAGCACGCGGTCTCCGATGCCAATGCCAAGCGCACCACCCGATGCTCCTTCACCTATGATGATGCATATCACCGGTATTTCGAGCTTCGACATTTCATAAATACTTCTGGCAATAGCTTCACCTTGTCCGCGTTCTTCGGCTTCCAGTCCCGGGTATGCACCGGGAGTATCAATCAGCGTTACTACAGGCTTATTAAATTTTTCTGCCAGCTTCATAAGCCGCAGCGCTTTGCGGTAACCCTCCGGATTCATCATTCCGAAATTGCGGTATTGCCGCTGCTTGGTGGTGCTGCCTTTCTGCTGGCCGATGAACATAATCGTTTGCCCGTTCACCATTCCCATTCCGCCGACGACTGCTTTATCATCGCCTATGTTTCGGTCGCCAAAAAGTTCTATAAATGTGTTATCGGTAATGCTTTGAATATACTCAAGAGAGTAAGGGCGGTCGGGGTGGCGCGAAAGCTGTACCCGCTGCCAGGGCGTTAAGTTGCCGTAAATATCTTTTTTTGCCTGGATTAGTTTTTCCTCCAGCTCGGCTATCGCTTTACTTACACCCACCTTGCCTTTGCTGGCAATCTCTTTGGTTTTTTCAAGCAACGTAGTAAGCTCTTCAATAGGTTTTTCGAAATCGAGATAGTTCATCCGCGTGTTAAAAGAATCTGCAGCGTCAAATGTAGCAATTGACGCGGATGAAATAAAATGGATTTGGGAAACGGATTTATGGTTACGATAAGGATGTCCGTATCGTATTCAGGTTAAGTCATTTGAATAACTTCACCGTATCCTTTACTGAAACGGGCTTCGGAATTACAACCTAAAACCTATTAAAGACATATCTCAGCGTAATGGATGCATCAAGGAACTCGGGGCCTTTGTTAACGAATTCCATAAAAGGCTGCGCTTCTATTCCTACGGCAACAGGAAGCCAAACAATAGGGCTGAGGTATTCTACTCCTACCAGCACATCAACGCCAATGGCTATACAATTATCATTGTAATAATCAGCCTTGCCTTCAACAATTTTGTAATAGCGGTGAGGATAATAATTGACATGCCCTCCAATACCGCCAATTAAATCGAGAGGGAGCTGAATAATGGGGATATGAAACGGAATCTGGTTTTCATAGAAAGCCGTAGTAAACCATCCGCCTTTGGCAATTCTTGTATGTCCAAGCACAATCTCAAGGCCGGTAGCATTATCGGGCCAGAAGAAATATTTTGCTGTAATTCCTGAACCGAATTTGGCTCCTTTTACACCGATAGCGGCATGGTATTGCGCCTGTGATGAAGCTGCAACAAAAAGAACGAACAGCAAGAGAGTTGTTTTGGGATTACGAAGTAATTCTTTTAGCATGTGGGGTGGATTTTACGGTTTATTGTTTTACTATTCTTTCGGCAAACGATTTTACCTGTCCCTGTGAAAGGCATACGAAATAGATTCCTTTACCGGGCAGTATACCGTCTTTTATTTCGATAAAGTTTGTGCCGCGCATTGAATTAATAGTTTCAGAATAAAACCTTTTCCCTTCAGCATTCATAATTTCAAGCAATACCGGGCTTCGGTCTTCTGAATGGTATATGAGATAGAAATCGCCTGACGATGGATTGGGGTATATGTTGACAAGCGAAAGTGAAAAAGGCATTTCTCCGGTACGGACACTTACAGGGCCATAGGTCTTGCTGCCTCCGTCAAAGTCAGTTTGTACAAGACGGTAATAGCTTGTTCCGGCTGCAGGGTTTTTATCAATCCAGGAATAGCTGAGGAGTGTATTAGAATTTCCCGCCCCGTTAACTATGCCAAGCGGTTCAAAGTTTAAATTCTCTGCAGAACGCTCAAGAGTGAAATAGTTGTTGTTATATTCTAAAGCAGTGCTCCAGTTAAGCTGCACTCCCTGGGGAACAGTAGTTACATTAAAATTAAGTAATGTAATGGGCAGCGGAGGGGGAGGAGGACCGCCAACAATACCACCGGCAAGAGACCTGTCCTGGTTACCTGTGTTGGCAAGTGTCCAGTCCACAAGACGCATGTGAAACGGAGAGCCGCTTATGCCTCCTGCCGAATTAGCCCCGCCAATTGAATATCCCCAGTCATTTCTGCTCGCAATATGCCCGCCCCATAAAAGGACAGTTGTAGCAGCAGAAGGGGTAAACTTTACGGCAATACGTGTTTCAGATTGGGATGCATTTAAGTCTCCCTCGGTCACATAATATATGGTATCAATAGTTCCGTTGTAAAGCGTCATCAGGCGTTCCCCGTTCGGCAATGTGATAAAGCTGGTTACCGGCTGCCCTGCAATGGGAGACCCCGCGGCAGAAGGAATAGGAATAGGGTAAGTAGTGAAAGGTGTGTTTGCAGGCAGCCCTGTACCGCTCAGCGGGTCAATAGTTTCAGGGGTATTGTGAGCAGCAAAGTTGTGCGGAAGTATCCGGTTATATTGAGTAAGATAATCATAAGCATTTCTGCCGCTGTGCGTAATATCATAACCGATAGTTATGGTTCCCTGCACCCCTGCCGTTAAGCCGGTAAATACACATTGAAAAGGCGTGGACATTTGTTCATTGAAATGAGCGGTTCCGGCTCCAAGATTTCCGTTCACCCACAGCATGGGATTAATGGTTAGTGTATCTACACCATTTTTTGCCTGGTTAAGATTAACGTTAGGTGTAGCGCTTAACTTTCCGGAGCAAATGGTTAAGAAAGCATATAACCATAGAACAAATGCAGCAGGATTTAATTTTGTTTTCATGACTTACGGGTCTTGAAAATTTTATTCGTGATTGTCGTCAATTTAGTAAACATGACTTTTTTTAGCAAGTTGTATTTGACGAAAGGTTAACCCTTCTTGTGCAGACGTGGTAATTCTTTGGGCGAACAGTTGATTTTTCAGGATGCAAAATTTTTTTTCACAAACACCTATAAAAAATGCAGCCCGCCGCATTTTGTTTACATACATCTCTGAATTTTTAAGTTTTAAGCTGTGACTGTGACCGCGTGACGATAAAAATTAAGTCAAAATTATCCGTTGGATGCTCTGTCTCAGAAGATTTTCGATGTGATAAAAAAAGGAAAAGATGAAACGGTAAAAGCTGCGGATGCCTTGCAGGCAAAGGGGTTTAGAGAACAAATACGAAATTCCGATTTCGAAATTCGTATTTCAAAAACGTCTGGTGGATACAAAATACAAGATTACTTTACTCTCCTGCTACCTTTGCTGCGTTTATGCAATTGCAGGTTACATACAAGCAAATATGGCGGCTGGCGTATCCCCTCATCATCAGCAGCTTTGCACAGAGTTTCCTTAACATCATTGACACCATTTTCCTGGGCAGGGTAGGCGAGGTGGAATTGGGTGCATCGGTTATTGCGGGCATCTGGTATTTTACCATGGTGATTGTAGCCTGGGCGCTCAGCAGCGGAACGCAAATCCTTATTTCGCGCAGGGTAGGTGAGCAAAAAGAAAGCGAAACGGGAATTATATTCGACAACAGTATTTATCTTTTATTTTTTTTCTCCATTATTTGTTTTGTAGTGCTTCGTTTTGGAGCGCATCCTGTTTTTGCATGGACTATTTCCTCTCCCAGGATTCATAAAGCTGCGCTTCAGTTTTCAGACACGCGTGCATTCGGAATTTTCTTTGTCATGCTCAGCATGTCGTTTCGCGCATTCACTATTTCCATTGTGCGCACGCGAATCATCACCTATAGCATGCTGCTTATGGCGGGTATTAATATTGTGCTCGATTACGCTTTCATCTTCGGGCACTTTGGTTCGCCCGTTATGGGCATACGCGGTGCAGCTCTTGCTTCAGTTATAGCCGAAGCAACAGCGCTGGTTTTCTTTGTCACCCATGCTCTCACCCGTATCGATATAAAAAAATACGACCTTTTCCGTTTCGGCAAGCCGCACCTTGAAACCATAAAAAAAATTCTTACCATAGGTTATCCTGTAGGTTTGCAATACCTCGTTTCTATGGGCGGATGGTTTTTATTTTTTGTCTTTATCGAAAAAATAGGAGAGCACCAACTTGCCATTTCAAATATTGTTCGCAACGCCTACATGCTTAGCATGACGCCTATATGGGGATTATCGGCCGCTGCCTCAACCATTACCAGCAACATCATTGGCCAGGGAAAACACGATGATGTTTTTAAAGCGATGAAAAATATTTGTTCTATGAGCTTTGTCATCATCGGGACGTTTGCACTGATTAATTTTCTTATTCCGGGAGTTATCCTGAATATTTTTACATCCGACCCTGTGCTTATCCGCGATTCGTACGGCTGCATGCGCATCATGACTGTTGCCATGCTCTTTTTCTCTGTGGCTTTTGTTCTTATCACCATGGTGTCGGGAACAGGCGCTACGCGGGTTTCGCTCCTGATAGAAACTTTTGCTATCTTTATTTATGTAACATATATTTATTTTGTGGTGATGATTATGAAACTGCCGGTAGAAAGTGTCTGGGTCTCCGAAGTAATTTACTGGATGTTGATGGCAGCTCTTTCATACCGCTATCTTAAAAGTATGAGATGGAAAAGTATTAAAGTATAATACCCTTTTTCCCCTCTCCAAAGGAGAGGGGGTTAGGGGTGAGGCAAAATCATGAAAATAATTTACTACGGAACACCACAATTTGCAGTTGAGCCGCTGCGGGTTTTACTTGAGAATAGCTTTGTGCCCGCTGCCGTAGTTACTTCTCCTGATAAGCCCGCCGGAAGAGGGTTAAAACCTGCATCTTCGGAGGTGAAACAATTTGCCCTTGCACATGGATTAAAAATTCTTCAGCCCGAAAAACTTTCGGATGAAAGCTTTATCAGCGAGTTGAATTCAATCCATCCTGACCTGCAGGTGATTGTTGCGTTCAGAAAATTACCCGAAACCGTTTGGCGCTTGCCCAAGCTTGGGACCATAAATCTTCACGCGTCTCTTTTGCCGGATTACAGGGGAGCGGCTCCCATTAACCATGTTATTATTAACGGGGAAAAAGAAACGGGAGTCACCACATTTTATATCAATGAAAAAATTGATACGGGAAAAATTATTTTACAGGAAAAAATTTATATAGATGAAAATGATACTGCCGGCACACTTCACGATAAGCTTATGAATGCCGGCGCGGCGCTTTTGCTTGAAACACTCAGGCAAATTGAGAAAGGAACAGTTCATTCTAATGAACAAAATCAACCTGCATCAAGTCATACATTGCATACCGCGCCAAAGCTTTCAAAAGAATTCTGCCGCATCAACTGGAACCAATCGCCTGAAAAGATTTTTAATTTTATACGCGGCCTAAGCCCGGTCCCCTCTGCATGGACCGAAATTGTAAATGGAAGCTCCTCATCGAGGGTAAATATTTTTTCATCGCAAAAAGAAATAATGAATCATAATTTTGCACCGGGGAAAATTATATCAGATCATAAATCATTTTTGAAGGTGGCTGTACAAGGGGGTTATATTCTTTTAAAAGAACTGCAGCTTGCCGGAAAGAAACGATTACGCATTGAAGAATTTTTAAGAGGTTTCAATACAGAAAATTATTTTTTAAAATGATACAAAAAATTTTATTCAGGGATACGGAATTAAGTTACAACCGCGAAGGCAATGGCCCTGCCGCTGTTTTAGTTCACGGTTTCCCGCAATCATCAGAAGTCTGGAAAGATTTTACTAAAGAGCTTTCGAAGGAATTTACCGTCATCACTCCCGATTTGCCGGGGCATGGTTTGAGCGGGCTGCCTGAAAATCTTTCTACCATGGAAGGTTATGCTGATGCGGTTCATAGTGTTGTATCTCATTCGGGCATCAAGCAATTTACACTCATCGGTCATTCAATGGGAGGATATATTTCATTGGCATTTGCGAAAAAATTTCAGGGAGAAAATTTGCTGAAGGGTATAGGGCTTTTTCATTCCACCGTTTTTGCCGACAGCGATGAGAAAAAAACAGGCCGCAACCGCTCTATCGAAGCTGTGAAAAAAGACAGGGCAGGTTTCAGTGCAGAACTGATTCCGAATCTTTTTGCAAAAGAAAATATAACGCGTTGTGCCGAAGGGATAAATACACTGAAAAAAATTGCGCAGCAGACAACTGCAGAAAGCATGGTTGCTTCACTCACCGCTATGCGCGATAGAAGCGATTCTTCGGATTTCGCAAATGAAACATCACTGCCTTTTCTTTTTATCATGGGTAAAAATGACAATTCTGTTCCGTTTGATAAAAATTTTATAATCACTTCTTTCCCCAAAAAATCATTTACACTTTTGCTCGATAATGTAGGCCATTCGGGATTTTTTGAGGCAAGAGATGAAACACTTTTTGCAGTCAGAAATTTTCTGAAATTTTGCAACGGTGATTTTAAATAGCGATGCGTAAGCTTGTAGCATTTACCGGTTCAGGCATCAGCGCAGAAAGCGGGCTGAAAACTTTCCGCGACTCTGACGGCCTTTGGGAAGAGTACAACGTATATGACGTAGCCACGCCCGAAGCGTGGCACAGAGACAGGAAACTGGTTCTTGAATTTTACAATGCCCGCAGGCGGCAGGTGATTAATGCAAAGCCCAATGCAGCGCATACGGCGCTGGCAAAGCTGGAATCGAAATTTGATATTGAAATTATTACACAGAACATTGACGATTTACACGAGCGCGCCGGCTCGTCAAAAGTGTTGCATCTTCACGGTGAGATAATGAAAGCGCAGAGTACATTGTACAGGCATCTTGTATACGACATTAAAGGCAGTGAACTTAATGAGGGAGACACATGCGAGCGCGGCTCGCAGCTGCGCCCGTTTGTGGTATGGTTTGGAGAGGAAGTGCCCATGATTCGTAAAGCGGAAGAAATAATCTCGCAGGCAGAAATTGTAATTATTATCGGAACATCGCTCCAGGTATATCCTGCTGCAGGACTGGTTCGGTATGCTCCCCGTGATGCAAAAAAATATTATGTAGACCCGAATCCCGATTCAAATATTTCCCTGGGAAACACCGAATTGATAAACTCGGGGGCAGGAATTGCCGTACCAATGCTTGCTGAAAAACTGATGTTAGAAAAGATGTAATTATATGTTACAAGTTATAAGTTATTAGAAAATAATTGTGTGTAACAAATAACATTTCGTATAACAAATAACATATAACGTATAACCTATTAATGGCGCCATGAATGACAGTCTCTTTAAGTGGGTAATACTTCCGTTGCTGATTTTTATAGCACGAATGAGCGATGTGTCTTTAGGCACGTTGCGAAACGTTTTTATAAGCAAGGGGCTTAGAAGAGTGGTTCCCATCATGGCGTTTTTTGAAGTGCTTATATGGTTGATTTCCATTGGGCAAATAATGAAAAACCTTAGTAATCCTTTATGTTATATTGCTTTTGCGGGCGGGTATGCTACCGGAACCATTGTGGGCATGTATATTGAAAGGCGGCTGGCTTTAGGCACATTGGTACTTAGAATCATAACCTCGCAGGATTCGAGGGAACTGATACATGCCCTTACCGTAGCTAATGTGGGCATTACAGTCATTGACGGGCATGGGGCAAAAGGCCCCGTTAAGATTATCTTTACCATTATAAAACGCAAAGATTTGCAGCAAATTCGTGAAATAATTAATAAATACAACCCCAATGCCTTCTATACTATAGAGGATATACGGCATGCAAACCTGGGAGTTTTTCCCGAGCTTTCTGCCAGCCCGGGCAGCATGGACTATATAAGACGCATGTTTCCGGGGAGAATGAGCAAGTGATGTTGAAAAAATATTTGTAACGGGTTGATTACGAAATAAGAATTATTATAAGTTTGTACCCTGTTAATTAACATAACCAAACCAACCCTTAAAAAAAGAAAAAAAATGAAATCAAAACTTATTTTATCAGCGATGGTTGCAGGCGCACTGTTACTGAATTCATGCAGCAAAGGAGTTACCGAAGAAACCAAAACGGCTATGGCAACTTTTGAGGCAGCATGGGCAGAAGCCGGCACTATGGCAAACAACTGGGGAGCCGACCTCGCAACACAGTATAGCAAAACCAAAGAGCACGTTGACCACCAGACTGCAATGATGACAGAGTCTATGCCAAAGATGAAAGATGAAACCATGAAGAGCAAACTCATGGAACTGGATAATAACGACAAAGCAAATCTTACCGCTCTTGAAACTATGAAGAACGACTGGACAAAATTCCAGACAGATTGGGAAAAGAATACAGCTGATTATACCGCATGGAAAGAAAAAGTTGAAAAAGGTGAAGTGAACAATACAGAAGCTACTGCAGCTTTGACCGAATGGAACACCAAACTCGACAATGCAAAGAACACCCTCAACACGTGGAACACCGCTTATGCAACTACAAAAGCAAAATCAGAAGCTGATATGGCTGCATGCGATGCTGCAATGTCTACTCCGGCATCAACAACTCCTCCGGCAAAGACTACTAAAAAATAATTTTCTTTTTTCCATTTGTAAAAAGGTCTGAAATTTTTCAGACCTTTTTTATTTCTGCCGCACCCAAAAGCAGCGGAAATACTGAAGCGGAAAACTTATTGTAAAATCTTTTTTGATTAAAAGCACCTACCCAACGTATTCCCATGGAAATGTTGGTAAAAAATATTTCATCGGCAGATTGAAGGTCGCTTACAGACAATGACTTTTCTATACAGCCCGTGCCTTCTTGTTCCAGCAGGCGGATGATATTTTTCCTCATCACTCCGTCAATGCAGCCGTCAGACAACGGAGGAGTGATGGTCTGGTTATTTTTCCGGATAAAAACATTGGAAGTTATACCCTCGCAAATGTTTTCTTTATCGTTCAGGATAATGCAATCGTCCAGGTTATTTTTTGTTTTGAAAAGCCCCGCAAGCACATAAAGAATAGAGTTAGCCGATTTATATGGCGACAGAATGTTAACCTGCTTTTTCATTTCCCTGAAAATATCAATACGCAGCCCTTCGGGATTCAGTGAAAAATTTTCATCCGGCAGCGGCTCCGAATGAATGATGAAAGACGATTCACCGGTTTGCGGAATATATGTTCCCGCACCGTTGCGAAAAACGGTCAGTCGTATTTTGGCGCTGCCTGTAATCCGGTTCGCCTGCACGGTGGCATGAATATGAAAGCGCAGGTTGTTGGGCGAAAAATTTTCGTTGCCCCTTATACCGATAACATTCATAGCGCGCTTGAGCCGGTCGAAATGGTCTTCATAAAAAAGTATTTCTCCTTGAGAAAAACGCATGCTCTCGAAAATCGCATCGCCATAGCGAACGCCGCGGTTGTCGGCAAACAATACCGGAACCGAAGCATCAAGCAATTCACCGTTAAGATTTATATAATGCGTTTCCACCTTTCAGAATTATAAACGCAAAATTAGACTGAAACGTATCAGGACGTTTCAGCAGCGTGAAAAGTTTTACATCGATGTGTGTGCAAATATTTTCTTTACTTCCTCAAAAAAGAACGATTTGACCCTAGTCCCCAACCAAAAGGGGACTAAAATGTCCCCCAAAGGGGATTGACAGAAATAAAAACTATGTGGAATATTGAACATTGAAATTTTCAATGATTCTTTTTCTCTCTCCATAATATTTAACTCATTAAAATCGATTATCATGAAAAACGAAATGAAAATTTTTATTGCGCTGCTTATAGCAGCAATGAGCACATTTAATTTTAATGTAAAAGCACAACCACCATGTCCGGGTCTATTCGTAACCGGAAATTGCACCGATGGCAACTGTTTTATAACTTTTACAAGTGCGAATGCCACTCATCACGTACACGTATGTACAGGCACTGAATTATTTTTTGATATACAGAATACTTCAACTTGCCCTGACTGGTGGGTAACTACCAATGTAACAGGTGGATTTCCACCCTGTGCATCTTCATTTCCCGGAACCTCTTCTCCTGTATTGATGAGCTCCATTAGTCAATGGAGTTGCATTTTCAGTGTGCCGGGAACGTATCAATATATTTTTTGCATTCAACCTGTTACTCCTTCTCCTTCATGTCCCACGAGTTGCGCAGGTTGCGTTACTCTGATTATTGACGTTGCTGATGAAATACCATTTACGATAACCGGACCTAACAATAATTGCCTGGATGCTGACGGAATAACTCAGTATACACTTGTTCCTCCAACGGGGTATACCGGAACGCTCAGCATATCGAACTGGATAATAAATGGTATGTCAGGTTATTCGATATCCCAATCGGGAAATGACGCAGCTGTGGATTATAACGGTGCGACATTTGATAATAATGGTGCAGCTGCTGAATTATGTGCTGATATTATTACATGCTGCGGACCACAGGAAGTTTGTATTCCGATTTACCAATGCTGTACGTCCCTGCATGCTGCAAGTAGGGCACTCATCAATAATACTTCGGTATCTCAATTACCTAACGAACCGACAGTATCGCCTTACTTAACATATCCCAATGGAGTTACCACATTGGCTACGTCTGCCGATATTTACATTAACGGTACGTTTACTATTGACCAGTCTTTTACTTTTGAAGATTGCCCAAATATTAAGATGGGCCCTGAGGCTAAAATATTAATTAAGCCGTTATACACGCTTACTTTTTCGAGCCCTCAAATATATCATGCTGCATATAACCCTCCTTATCTTTTTCCTACTTCGGGTACTGGCCTGGCAACCGTAGTTGAGGCAGGATGCGACTTTATGTGGGACGGAATTTATTTTGACCAGAATAATTTGGGTACTCTTATTGTAAATCCTCCTCCGATTACAGGAACAGATAATTACACTACTTTCATGGATGCGAGAAATGTAATAGTATCTGATTATGGCGCCCCGTTTACTATTCGATGGGGACAATTTCAAAATAATAATAAAGATATTATAGTAAATACATTTACCGGGCAAGGGCCGCATCCGGGAACCATTGAACGTTCTATACTTACTACTGATATTCTTTCATTTCCCATGCGCCCCTACTATACGCCTAACACAATATTTGTAAACCCGGCACTGCAGCGCACTAATATTGGCATTGAAATAAATAAGGTTGAACAGATTCAAATCGGCAGCACTAATCCCCCTGACCTGAACCAGTTCTCTGATATGGATGTAGGTATCTGGAGCAAACAAAGTTTGCTGCTTGCCTATAACAATTCTTTTGACAACATCCACAGGATAAATCCCTGCCCGCCTAGTTTTCCCGGAGGGCCTGTCTGCCCGCCCGAAGGGATTTGCATTTTTGCACAAGCCCCGTATAAGATAGCGTCTGCTGCAGGAATCGGGATAGGCCTTGGACCGGGCTATTCAAACACATTCACTAATTCCGACTTTGGAATTTCTGTGCAAGGTAAGCACAACGTGAATGTCGCCTATAATACTTTTAACAACGTGCTCGTAGGTACAGATGTCTTTGGTTCTGCTGCAGCGCTGATGACCATTCATCATAACACGCTCGATAAATGCCAGCGCGGCGTAAGGATGTTGAACAACGCCAGCTCCACTATCAGCATTACCGATAACGACTTTAACCCCGCCAACACCATTATAACGCAGGGAGCAACAGCCATAACTGTGCAGGAGGCATTACTTAACCCTTCCATTTGCCCTGCAACCACTGTTAGTGCAAATACAATTAAGTATACACCTACCGGAATACAGGCAACCAATCTTTACCAGGCAAATATTGTAGGCATAAATGATATTTATTATCCGCAAAATCATCCTGACACGTGGCCCAGCTACGGAATAAGAGTGCAGAATAATAACAAGAGTCATGTGCTGGATAATTGGGTGTACCGCTGCAGCAACCTGGTTTCTATGAATCAATTTAACAATGGCTGCTTTCCCGGAACAGCTCCTAACAGCACGTATATTAACTCTACGTCAACCTTTTCGTATCTCTCCGGTATTTCTGTTGAGAGCAGCAACTTTACCAATGTCATTAATAATTACTTGGGATACCTTGGCTCTGGTATAAGAGGATTTAATATTCCCGGTAACAACACTTTCCAGTGCAATGTGCTGGGATATAACCGTGTTGGTTTTTGGTTTGATAACTCTGACCCGGGCGTACAGGGAACTTCCTCCTTGCCACAGGACAACAGGTGGAACATAGGGCCCACAAGCGGATATTCACCTTTCCAGGATGTTTATGGTTTTGGGCCTAACCTGGTTACAGGAAATATATGGTATGAACAAGCACCACCCGGACCTCCAAGTTATCCATGGAACCCTCCGCTTATTTCTCCTGGGGGTTTCATTCTTCTAACATCAACTTTTCCCAACACTAATACGAGCTGTACCTATACAATTCCTCAGTCTATGAGTAACATTGCATTTCAGAAAGCGCTGGCAGACATCATCAGGGCGACGGAAGACCCTGCCTGCACCCTTAGCCCTGAACGGATTTTCGAGTCGCAGCTCGATGTGTATAAAGAGCTCATGTATAATTCCAACCTTATGAACCTTAGCACCCCCGATGATGCCTACCTTCAGGATTTTTACGATGATGCCACCGGCACTGCCATAGGACAGTTGGCAAACGTGCGTTTCCTGATTGGTGAAGAAGATTATCAGGGAGCTGAAAACGAAAATTCGAATGTTACACCTGAAAATCAGTCGGCAGCGAATGAGCGAATAGCCAATGAAATTTATCTTGCCACCTGGGCGAAGGACATTTATACATTTACGCAAGCGCAGTACGATGCGCTGCTCAGTATAGCGGAGCAAAATCCGGTAAGCGGTGGCTCTGCTGTATATACGGCTCGCGTGATGCTCGGTTTGGATTTTAATGACATAGGACCGAGCGGAAACCGCATTGCCTCTGCAGAGAATACCGTTGACCACTATCTCCATGTTTATCCTAACCCTGCTGCTTCTGAAGTCACTGTTTACTATTCATTGGGCAGCGATGAAAAAGGATTGCTGGTGATTACCGATATAACAGGCAGGGAACTGCTGACGCAGGAGCTTGCAGGTGGTACTGATATTATCAGTATTTCGACTACAGGAATTGCAAATGGTATTTATTATTTACGTCTGTCTGCAGATGATGCCTTAATTGGACAGGAAAAACTGGTTATAATAAAGTAATTCCATTATTTTAATTATTAGAGAGCGGTACGCTTGAGACGTACCGCTCTTTTTGTATTTTTGAGTAATGAAAGTAATATTTACCTTCATAATTTTTGTAATAATTTCTATCAAAGTTCAAAGTCAGAACTTAGTACCTAATTACAGCTTTGAAGTTCATGATTCATGTCCTACATGGAGTGCGTTATTGAAATATGCTGTTCCATGGTTTGACCCTGTGCCGTTTTTAGGCGGAAGCGATTATTTTAATTCCTGCGCTGCCCCCCCCCCTCCGGATGTTTCAGCATCTGTTCCTTTTAATACTTTCGGGTTTCAATATGCCCGGACAGGAAACGCATATGCTGGGCTTATAGCATATTATATTGTTTCAGATTATAGAGAGTATATTGAAGTAGAACTACTCGATTCATTAAGAAAGGGAAAACATTACTGTGGAGGATTTTATGTAAATAACCCTGAATGTCTATATGCAGTAATACATGCGGTTGACAGATTAGGAATCCATTTTTCAAAAGATAGTGTAAGACAAACAACGCCACCATTTTGGACTGTTATACCTGTCATTCCGCAAATAGAAAGTACTGCGGGAAATATTATTTATGATACATTGAACTGGGTTTTAATTTCCGGTATCGTCAAATCAATTGGCGGAGAACGATTTATAACCATTGGTAACTTTCGTAATGACAGCCAGACAGCACATGACACTCTAGTGTATCCTCGTCCGTCATTTTGCAGTCCTAATGGTTTTGCTAATGCTGCATATTATTTTATAGATGATGTTTTCGTAGAAGAGATGCAGATAGATACTGCCAATGCGGGAACTGATAATATAATTTGCGAGGGAGACAGTATACAATTAGGTGTTGCTGCAGGAAGCGGCTGCATTTACACTTGGCAGCCGGCAACGGGATTAAGTGATACAACTATTGCGCAACCACTTGCTTTTCCAACACAAACCACAACCTACATTTTAACCGTGCATGATACAGGCACAGGTACAATATGTGACTGGACCAGTACCGATACTGTAACAGTTTTTGTTGACCCACCTTGCCCACCGCCTCCACCACCAGAACAGCCCATAGAAATCTATAACATCTTTACTCCAAACAATGATTTAAAGAACGATGTGTTTTACATAAAAAACCTGCCTGCTAATTCTTCGTTGCAAATATTTAACCGTTGGGGCAGCAGGGTTTACCAAAGCAGCAACTATAGCAACCAATGGAATGGAGGTGGTGCGCCGGACGGTACGTATTATTACATACTTGTGTTGCCGAGTAAAGAAAGTTATCATGGCTTTGTTGAGCTTCGCAGATAGCGAAATGCCGTAGTATTGCGGGATAGAAATACGCAGATAAAGTGGTATCGCTCTTTTTTTATATTTGTTTTATGAAAATGCAGGGATTAATCCTCCTTATTTTTGCAGTCTTGGTTCCTTGCAAAATTTTTTCTCAGAACTTAGTTTCAAATCCGAGTTTTGAAAGTTACAATACCTGCCCCACAACAACCAGTCAAATTTTTTACGCAAACTTTTGGTTTCAGCCGAATGTACCTTTTATGACGTGGCAACAACCTTCAGGAAGTTCTGATTATTATAATATCTGTGATACTTCAACTTTACATATTGCAGGTGTTCCGGCAAATTGGATGGGATTTCAATTTCCAAGAACTGCTAATGCCTATGCCGGTATTGCTTTTATCAATAATCCGGGTGGCGGATGGGAATATCTTGAAGTTGGTCTAACGGATTCTTTAAAAGCAAAAAAAAAATATTGCGGAGGTTACTATATTTCGAGAGGTAGCAACGGACGAAATGCATGCAATAAACAAGGAATTTATTTTGATGTGGACAGCGTGTTTTATTATTCTCCCAGTTACCAACCTTTAATCAGAAATCCGCAAATAGAAAACCAATTTGTTATAATTGATACCAGTAATTGGGTTTTAGTTAAAGGCGCCTTTATTGCCCAGGGGGGGGAACGGTTTATGTTAATTGGTAATTTCAGAGATTTAATTTCTACAACGGTAGATACTATTGGTTCTTCAGGTTTTTTCACATCATATTATTTCATAGATGATGTCTTTGTAGAAGAGATGCTAATAGATACTGCCAATGCGGGAGGAGATAAAGTAGTGTGCGCAGACAGCAGCACGCAGATAGGTATGCAGCCGTGCAATGGATGTATTTATACATGGCAGCCAGCAACGGGATTAAGTGATACAGCCATAGCACAACCGGTTGCGAGTCCAACACAAACTATAACTTACATTTTAACTGTACGAGATACCATTACGGGAACACTATGTGACTGGACCAGCACCGATACTGTAACAGTTTTTGTTGACCCACCTTGCCCACCGCCTCCACCACCGGAACAGCCCATAGAAATCTATAACATCTTTACCCCAAATAACGATTTAAAGAATGATGTGTTTTACATAAAAAACCTGCCTGCAAATTCTTCACTGCAAATATTTAACCGTTGGGGCAGCAGAGTTTACCAAAGCAGCAACTACAATAACCAATGGAACGGAGGCGGGGTACCGGACGGGACTTACTACTATATTCTTGTGGTACCTAACAAGGAAAATTATCACGGGTTTGTGGAGATACGCAGATAATCCAAATCCCAATTGCTCTTATCCGGCAATCATAGGAGATAATCCTTTGGATAGACAAAGACAGCTTGCAAACTTACTGGAATGGACAAGGGATGAGAACTGCACGCTTACAGAACAGGGAAAATTTTTAGCGCAGGTGGAGATTTACAAAGAGCTGCTCTACAATAATTCTCTTATGAACCTTAACACCTCGTATGATGGTTATTTGCAGGATTTTTATACTGACGAAGCTAACACCAATGTTGGCAGGATGGCTCAGGTTAAATATAATATGGATGCCGAAGATTATGAAGAAGCTGAAGATATCAATTCTACAATAACACCTGAAAATCTGGCAGCCGCTAACGAAAGGACAACTAACGAAATTTATCTTGCCACATGGGCAAAGGATATTTACACCTTAACAGAGAGTCAGTATAGCATGCTTTTGGATATAGCTGAACAAAATCCTGTCTCTGGCGGACCGGCTGTTTACACTGCGAGAGTAATGCTCGGGCTTGATTTTAATGACTATGGCGATATAGGAGAAAGGTTGTCAAAAGAAAAACAAATAAAGGAAAGCTTTATGCATATTTATCCAAACCCTACAAGCGATGAATTGAATATTGCATACTCGTTGGGTGAAAATGAAACAGGAATGTTTGTGCTTTGCGATGTAACAGGAAGAGAAGTATTTATACGAATTCTGAATTCAGTAATAGATAAAATTACCATTTCTACCAAAGTTTTTGAACAAGGAATTTATTTTGCTGGAATAAAGCAGGATAATGAAGTAATTTCAACTGAAAAATTGGTCATTGTAAAATAGCGAAGATTCCAAAAAGGAGAGGTAACTTTACCTCTCCTTTTATGTCATGAAATTTAATAGTGTTATTCTCTTTAGCTGTTTGCTGCTCTTTCTTAAATCGGAAGGACAAAATTTAGTCCCCAACCCAAGTTTTGAGTTGTTTACTTCCTGCCCAACAGACGGAGCACAACTTTCTCTTGCTATTCCATGGTTCAGTCCCACACTGAATACCCCGGATTTTTGTCACGCTTGTTATGTGGGTCCATCCGCGCTGCCTGTTGATGTACCATCAAATTATTTTGGATACCAATTTGCGAGAACCGGTAGCGGGTATGCTGACCTCGCTACATTTGCGACTCCAAACGTAAGAGAGTACATTGAAGTGAAATTAATTGACTCCCTAATACAGGACAGAAGCTATTGCGTAACATTTTATGTGTCAAATGCCGATTCTTGCAGGTTGGCTACCAGTAGAATTGGCGCTTACTTTTCTACGGATAGTATTTACAACTACAATACGGGACTTGTTTTAAATTACCTTCCTCAAGTAGAAAATCTTTTTGGCAATATTATCACTGATGCAATTAATTGGACAAAAATTTCTGGAGTGTTTACTGCGGGGGGGGGAAAAATTTATGACGATAGGTAATTTTTACAATGATGCTAACACGGATACTCTTACTGTTGGAAATTTCTGGTTAGGTTATGCTTATTTTTATATAGATGATATTTCTGTATATGAATTGCCAACCGATTCTAATAACTGTTTTGATGGAGTTGGGGTTAATGAAAGAGGAAAAGAGAATGAAATTTTTGTTTACCCAAATCCAGCAAGCAACCAAATAAAAATAAGGGGGCTATATGGAAAAAATGATGTTGCTATTTATAATTTGTTAGGAGAAAAAGTATTTCAATCAACCATTCAGCAAATCAATAATTCAACAATTAATTTATCCTCTTATCCCAATGGCATTTATTTTCTCTCCATAAAAAATAAAGAGAAAATCTTTTCACAAAAATTAATTATTAGCAGGTAAATGGTTAAGCGCTGACAATTTTCTTCACCTCCTCCAACAGATTTGCATTAGGCTTAATGAGGTATGGTTTTACCCCGCATTGCATGGCAGCTTCAGCATCGCGGGGTGCATCGCCTATTAAAAAGGATTTTGCTGGGTCAATTTTAAAACGGGCAATGGCTTTTTCAAACAAAAGGGGAAGGGGCTTGCGGCACAGGCAAAGTCCTGAATCGGGATGGTGCGGGCAATAGTAAATTTCTGAAATCTTTATCCTGCTTTCACTAAGCTTATCAATCATCTTTTGATGAAACCGCTCAATAGTTTCAATGTCGTATACTTTTTTTGCCACACCGCTCTGGTTTGAGATGACTACGAGCATAAACTTTTTTTCCCGGAGAAATTTCAATGCTTCAATTACTCCGTCATTAATAATAAAATGTTCGGGCAGGTAATTGTAGTCGCCTCTTTCTTTGATGAGTACTCCGTCACGGTCAAGGAAAGCAGCTCGGTTCATCGCATGAAACTGGTTATGGAATTGATAAAATTGGTGAACAAATCCGGCTTCATTGCGAGTGTGAACAGGAAGCCGAAAACCGCTCCCCAGAAATGCGCCTCATGATTAATATATTCTCCCGCGCGTTTTGCAGCGAAGAAAGAGTAAATGAGATAGAGAGCACCCAGCACAATTCCCGGCAAGCCGACGACCCCATAAAGATATAACGGGGTAAGGGGCTGAAAAAGTATGAATGCAAATAGCAAGGCAGAAATTGCTCCCGATGCACCCAAAGCATTGTAGTCGGGATTCTCCTTATTCTTTTTGTATGCAGGTATATTGGCGACAATCATTCCACCGAAATACATCACGAGAAAATAATAGGCGGCACGCTCGCCAAAAGTTTCCTCATAAAGCGTCAGCGTGGTATCTCCGAAAGAATACAACACAAACATGTTGACGAACAGGTGCAGGAAATCAGCATGAATGAATCCGCTGGTGATAAACCGCCACCATTCCTTGTTCTCATGTACAATATAAGGATTGAAAATAGCCCGGCTCATGAGCTCCTTCGAGGAAAAAGCAGCGATAGAAAAAATCACATTTGCCAGGATAAGCGCGAGAATCATAGGCGGAATATCGGTTTCAAACTTATATTTTCTTTACCAATAACAACATTGGCCCTATAATTTTTATCACCTGTTGACACGGGTTCAAAAAAAAGTTCTATTTTTAACGTCATAAATTTAAAACGGAACCAACATGAAAAAAATTACTATTCTGTTTTCTTTACTCCTTTTTGTTTCCACCATCCATGCGCAGCAGACATTTTACGGTGCAGGCGGGCCTATTCCCGACCTTACCACCGTTCAATACCCGATTTATGTTTCCGGGCTGCCTGCCTCAATCAATAGCGTATATGGCTTGGAAAATGTTTGCTTGGACATCACCCATACATACGATGATGATATAAGCATTCAGCTTAAAAGCCCTGATGGAAATATATTTATGCTCTCCGACCGTAATGGCGGTTCCGGTGATAATTATTCCGGTACTTGTTTCAGGGGTGATGGCTCCAGCGGGCCGGTAAGTATAGGCGCTGCTCCATTTGCTGGAACGTATATGCCTGATGTAAATCTTGCAACGGTCAATAACGGTCAGAACCCGAACGGAACCTGGTGGCTCATTGTTGCCGACCAGGCCGGTCAGGATACAGGCAATGTAAATTCTATGACCATTCGTTTCGGTAGTAACCCGACTCCTCCCAATCCGGCTACATCGCTGCCGTGTGCGGTCAACAATCCTTTGAATTGCTGGTGCCTTGATAGCGCGCAGACCGATTGTGATTTGCTTCCTGACATGATAGCTTCAGCAATGATTATTCAGCAACAGCATACTGAATATGGAGGCCCCAATCCACACATCACTCTTTCAAACGCCACTCCCAACATAGGACGGGGCCCCATGGAAATTCATGGTACAAATATTTGTTACTGTGATACGGTGCAGGTTCCTTGCACAACTACACAATGTCCTGACGGGTCTTTTCCGAAGCAGCTGGTGGACCAGACTATTTATCACAAGTCAGCTTCCTCGCCAACGCTTACAACATGGACGCACCCGGGAGGAACGATGACATACCATCCTACTCATGGGCACATCCACGTTGATAATTGGGCATCGTTTACACTCCGGCATGCAACGCCCAATCCTGATGCACGCACATGGCCTATCCTCGGCTCGGGAAGCAAAACTTCTTTTTGTTTAGTCAACCTTGGAAATTGTACAAATGATTTCGGTTATTGTATAGATTCAGGCGACACAGTTACCATGGCACAAATTGCGAACTCTCCGTTCGGAATGGTTACAGGCTGTGGAGTAGACCAGGGAATTTATGTTGGCAATCTTGATATTTATTCTGAAGGATTAAATGCGATGGGAATCGTTTTGCCTGTCAGCACGTGCAATGGTGATTACTATATTGTTTCAATCACCGACCCCGATAATAATTTTCTTGAATCGAATGAAAACAACAACTGGGTAGCTGTGCCGATAACGCTTACACTTCAATCCAACAATACTCCATGGCCCACTCCCGGAATGAGTTATATTTCGTATGGATTGGCGTTTGATTTTATCAATACTTCTGCCGGTTACGATTCTGTGTACTGGGATTTTGGTGACGGAAATACTTTAATGACTACAGCCGATACTACAACACATATTTATGCCGGTGACGGAATTTATATTGTTACCCTTACTGCTTACAATCAATGCGGCCCGCGTTTTGTGCAGGATACGCTGAACATCGTTACCACGGGTGTAAATGCTAATACGAATGAGGAACCATTTAACATCAGCGCATATCCCAACCCGTTTGACAACAGCACGCGAATCAAATATTATCTCGCTGCCGAATCGGAAATTACTCTTGAGGTGTTTAACTCTATAGGTCAGAAAGTGGAGACATTGTTTAGCGGCAAGCAACTGCCGGGTAAATATGAATTTATTTTCGGTGGAGATAATGCTAAAGCCGGCAACGGAGTGTATCACATTCGTCTTACTTCGCCTTCCAATGTTTCAACATTACGGCTGGTGAAAATCAGGTAAGCGAATAATTGTTGTTTGAAAAAACCGCCCTGCTACCCGGGGCGGTTTTTTATTTAATTTACTTTTGTTTCGGTATGGGTTTAAGCTTCAATAAAGTTTCGGCATCAGTTATCAGCGAGCTGCAAAAGATTTGCGGAAACGATAATGTTATAGTTCATAAAGAAGGAATTGAAAACTACTCGCACGATGAAACCGAAGACCTTACATATTTCCCTGAAGCTGTCGTAAAACCAAAAAGCGCGGAAGAAATTTCTGCAGTTCTTAAAATCTGCAACCGGGAAAAAATTCCGGCCACACCACGTGGTGCAGGAACAGGGCTTAGCGGTGGCGCTCTTGCCGTTCACGGGGGAATTATTATTTCTATGGAGCGCTTCAACAAAATTATTGAGATTGACGAGCGCAACCTGCAGGCAACCGTTCAGCCGGGTGTGATTACACAGGTTTTCCAGGAAGCGGTGATGGAGAAAGGTTTATTTTATCCTCCCGACCCCGCAAGCAAAGGCAGCTGTTTCCTGGGAGGCAATCTTGCTGAGTGTGCGGGCGGGCCCAAGGCGGTCAAATACGGAGTTACAAAAGATTATGTGCTGAACACCGAGGTGGTTTTGCCAACCGGAGAGATAATGATGACGGGGGCTAACGTCCTTAAAAATTCCACCGGCTATAATCTTACCCAACTTATCATAGGCAGCGAAGGAACGCTGGGCATCATCACTAAAATTATTTTCCGGCTTATTCCATATCCGAAAGAAAATCTTCTAATGCTGGTTCCGTTTAAAGAAGCGGCTAAAGCGTGTGAAGCCGTGTCGGCAATTTTCCGTGCAGGCCATACTCCTTCCGGTCTTGAGTTTATGGAAAAGGATTGCATTGATTTCATTGTTAAATATACCGGAATGCCCAACCCCGTTTCTTCAAGCACTGCGAGCGAGGTGAACGCCGTGCTTTATGTTGAAGTGGATGGAAACGATAAAGAAGTATTGATGAAAGAGTGCGAAAAAATTTCTGAAGTTCTTTACCGTTACGATTGCGGTGAAATTCTTTTTGCCGAAACTACCCAGCAGAAAAATGATTTGTGGAAAATGCGGAGGTCGGCTGGTGAAGCGGTGAAATCAAATTCGGTTTACAAGGAAGAAGATACTGTTGTGCCGCGTGCAGAGCTTCCCAAGCTTCTGAAAGGTGTTAAGGAAATAGGGGAGAAGCATGGTTTTCGTTCTATTTGTTATGGGCATGCTGGTGACGGCAACCTGCACGTCAACATTATCAAGGAAAATATGAGCGATGACGACTGGAACAACAAGGTTCCGCAAGGCATACGCGAAATATTTAAGCTCTGTGTCTCCCTCGGAGGAACTATTTCCGGCGAGCACGGCATAGGATGGGTGCAGAAAAATTATATGGGCATTGCTTTTAATACAGCGCAGCTTAGGGTGATGAAAGAAATAAAAAAAGTTTTTGACCCGAACGGCATTCTTAATCCAGGTAAAATTTTCCCGGATTAAATCATTCCTTCACAAATTTAGCAACGTTTATTCCTTCACTTGTTTTCACTCTCACAAAATAAATCCTGGAGGGGAGCTTTGAAACATTAACGGTTACGTATTTCTGGCCGCTGGTTACTTGCTGTTCGGAATAAACTTTTTCTCCAAGCACATCATAAATTTTTATCTCTTTAATTTTTAATTCTGGATTCTCGATTCTTAATTCACTTGTGGCGGGATTGGGGGAAATAAATATTGTATTATCAGTTGGATGTATTTTGTTGACGGAAGTAATATTGCTTAAGCAAATTCTCCACAAAAAGAAATCGTCTGTACTAACCGGCCCTGTATTATTCAACGAACCGGCAAAAGGAAACGATGCACTAAAGCCTGTGAAACCGCCTGCAATGGTGATACTTCCTGAATTATCGTAATAGCTTTGATACGTATAGCTGCTCAGGTCAGCGTTTACCCGGGTATGAGTAGAAATATTTCCGTTCATGTCTGTCTTGACAACAAACACATTGGTACCAACGGATGTGTCTATAGCGCTTCCGAAGACTCCCACGCCCGCGAAATTACCCACGATAAAAATATTTTGATTATCTGTTTGTGCACTTATGCCCCAGCTTAATCCGTTTGAAGCAAACAATTTTACCCACTGAGCTATTCCTGCAGAAGAGAATTTGGCGAGGAACGCCCGGCCTGAGTCGGCATTCACTAATGTAGTTCCAATCCGGGTGGAATCGGAAATTGTTCCGGTCAGGTAAATATTATCTGCATTATCTTTTGAGATTCCGTAGCCGCAATCGAAACCATTATGAATGTTTTGTCCTTCTGTTGTAAATCCTTTTATCCAAAGATTATTTCCGCTGGAGGTGAAGCAGGCAATATATGGCTTCAATTTACCGCTGCCCGATACGTTGGTAAATGATTCCGTGAAAATATTACTGTCAAATTTAAGTGAGTCAGAGTAATAGCCGGAGATAACAATATTTCCGCTGGAAAGAATAACTAAATCATTCCCCCGGTTTCTCAACGATGCAGCAGTTGTTCCGGCTTGTTTTGCCCAGGCAGTTGTTCCGCTGCTGTTGATGCGGGCAATCCATGTTTTATTATTGTTGGCCGTAAGCGTTACAGAACCTACTGTTAACATTCCATTGAAACGCCCCGTCAGATATATCCCTCCCGAACCATCCGGAATTATGCCACAGGGATAACTGAATATAGTTGAGAGATAATTATTTCTCCATACAAGATTCCCGTTTACATCCAGCTTCCAAAGAATTACCTGTTCTGAGTTAATGGTGTCAGGACTCAGAAGAAAATAAGATGTCTGGCATGTGACATAAATATACCCGCCACTCATCGTTATCGATTTCAGGCCGAAGGGCGCGCTCAAGCTCCCCAACGACTTGCTCCATACCTGGTTACCGGACGCATCATATTTATTAAAGAAAAAACCACCTCCGGCCGATGGGTCTGAAGTAAGCGTATCGTTACCAAAATATGCTGTATCTGCAAATACTCCGCAGGCATAAATATTACCCGAGGCATCTTCAACTACACCGCTTGCAAATCCATCAACGTTAATTCCACCACCGCCTTTAACAAAATCCACGCATTGCGAATAAGATCGTGGTATTAAAATCAGTGTAAACAAAAATGCTGTAACAACATAATGAATAAATATTTTTTTCATCTTATCAGGTTTTAAAAATTTTACTCCCATAAAAGTAAGCTATTCTAATCCAAATAAAAAAGTCCCGACTTTTATATCGGAACTTTTGTTCTGCATTCTTAACTCTGAATATTATTTAATTATGGAAACGTGTCCTATTTTACGGAGCGTTGTTGGCTCGGTGCACGCTGTCATGTAATCGCAAATCCAGATAAAAGTATTTTCACCCACATTACGGCCCTGGTATGTTCCATCCCAACCTTCGTTTATATCTTTAGATTCAAAACATAATTCGCCCCAGCGGTTATAAATACGCAAATCAAAATGAGTAACATTGGTACCCAGGGCTTTAAACACATTATTTCTCTGGTCCCGGTTTGGCGTAAATGCATTCGGAAAATAAATTGCTCCACCGCCAAAATCGATGGTTACTTCAACGGTATCAGAAGCGCTGCAATCTCCCGCTATCACATTCACCCAGTATGTTCCGCTTTTAAAAACTTCTATGGCCCTGGTCGTTTCTCCGGTCGACCAAAAGTATGATGTGCCTGTTGTTCCCGCATCCAGTGGAACGGACAATGATTCGCATGTAATAATATCCTCCCCAAGATTTACATTTATAATTAATTCCGAAATAACAATTGAATCTGTTGCATAGCACGAACCGTTGTTTACCGTCACCCAATAAATTCCGGGCGCAGAAATATTTATGCTTGAAGAAGTGTCGCCTGTAGACCACAGGTAAGACCCTGCTGTTGCTCCGGCATTAAGAGTTATCATATCACCATTGCAAATGGCGGTATCATTTCCAATGTTTACCGAAATGGGATTAATAGTTACCTGTATGGTATCTGAGGCGATACACGTGCCCAAACTGGCTCGCACCCAGTATGCACCCGATGCATTTACGTTTATAGTTTGCGTTGTTTGTCCTGTCGACCAAAGCCATAAGCTTCCGGCGCCGGCATCTAAGGTAATTACACTTCCATCGCAAGCCGTGGTATCGTTGCCAATATTTACCGAAAAGGAGTTGAACTGAACCTGGATGGTATCGGAACCGGAACACGCTCCGTTATTTACCAATACCCAATAAGAGCCGGCAGTGTTAATGGTGATGCTTTGCGTTGTTGCTCCTGTTGACCACAACCACGAAGTACCCGGTCCTGCGTTGACGGTGACCGAATCGCCCACACAAAGAGCGGTATCATTTCCTAAATTCACAGAGTATGAATTGAACTGAACCTGGATGGTGTCGGAACCTGAGCAAGGCCCGTTATTAACCGTCACCCAATAGGAGCCGGCAGTGTTAATGTTGATGCTTTGCGTTGTTGCTCCCGTTGACCACAACCAGGAGGTGCCCGGTCCTGCATTGACGGTGACGGAATCACCGACACAAAGAGAAGTATCATTTCCCAGATCGACTACATATGAATTGAACAGAACCTGTATAGTATCTGATGTTGTACAGGAACCATTGCTTACCGTTACCCAATAATTGCCTGCAGAAGTTACAAGGATGTTTTGAGTAGTATCGCCGGTTGACCACAGATAAGAAGCCCAGCCCGCACCGGCATTAAGGGGGTAAGAAGAAGAACAAACCGTAGTATCGTTGCCCAAATTAAAAGTCAGCTGGTTAAAATAACTCTCTATAAAATAAGGCAGGCCATGAGAGCTGCTGCTGGTAAGATTAATTGTACTAGAGACATAGTTGCATGCAAGCCCCGGAGCGTTAGGATTATTAATTACTGACAGGCTTGGGTGGACATCAAGGGCCAGGTACATTTTTCCATCCGGTGCATTTTGGAGTGCGCCAAAAAAGTTTTCAGTTGCAATATATGTTTTGGAGGCAATGATGGTGGCGGGAATTCCTGATGACAAATCATACTGGAACAATTGTTCCTGCGGGCAATATTCAAATCCGGTTACATAAAATTTACTGTTGTCGGGCGAAAAGCTTACAGCATAGTTGCAAAAATCGGGAGGAAGCGATATGGGGTTTGATACTACTCCTGTAAAATTATTAAAGTCGAAAAGCTGTACAACTCCGCCGCCGGAAGAGTTAGCCGAAAGCCCTATTTTTTTCCCATTAGGAGATGCTTTCATATATCCTTTTCCATTTGCATTTGCTGCGCCAACGGATGATACTACTGCAGGGCTTATCCCTCCCGCAGTTAAAAGGAAAGCATGAAACGAGCTATCGTATAGCTCATGCGCAATAACCCATGTATCCGTTCCGTTACAGTGATAAACACCGGTAAGTTTTTCGCAGGACGGGTTAAGCAGCAGGGTATTCTTAATCGTAACATCTCCTAAACCAGCATTCAAAGACATGTCGACAACAGAGTAATGCATTTGTCTTGCCGGAGCTGCTGAACCGGTTGTAGTAAAAATATAAAAGAGGTTTGGGCTTCCGGGCCGCGGTACAATCAATGCAGAGGCTGAAGAAAAATTATCTCCGAACAAACCGAAACCATTGGGCATCTGCAGGTGGTTTTTATTCCATACTTTTATTCCGTCGGTATAAAACAAAAGCAAGCCGCTTGATGCATCGCATGCCGTTGCGCAACCTTCATAAGCGTTAATCTGACCACCGGCTATTGCAACAGGGCTTCCTGAACTGAAATTGAGGCCCGAACCGTATCCGAAATACCAGATGTTGGCCTGGTTCTGCGCAAAGAGCGTAGAACCCATCAGCATGCTGAACAAAACAGCAAAGGATATAAACCTTAGAAACTTAAATAAAGGGAACATTTCAGTAAAATTTCTAGTCAGGTAGAATGTAACACCAAAGGTAAAAAATTATTTCAATTTTAATGCTTTTGTGATAGTAATAAGACGGTTTTATTCATGGATAGGTTGCTCAATCCTACAATAATTGCTTAGTTTTGATTCAGATTTCCGCGAGGCAGTTCTTTTGCAAGCGGAAGAAAAACCTGGCAATGAAAAGGAAAACTTATTTTTTACTGGCTGCGCTGCTCGTTGGGTACTCAGCCTCTGCGCAGACCAATGTAAGCGGGTTCATCAACGCCAATACAACCTGGAACCTTGCAGGGTCGCCTTATATTGTGGTGGGGAACGCACTTCTCTCAAATGGTTACACACTTACTATTGACCCTGGAGTAGTAGTTAAATTTGACCCGGCTAAGGCACTTCAAATTGACGGAGAACTTCATGCCATCGGAACTGCCGCTAACAAAATTACTTTTACTTCTAACCAAGTCGTTCCTGCTCCAGGTGATTGGGCAAAGATTCATTTTCCTGACCTCAGTATTGACGCAGTTTTAGATACTGCTGGAAATTATCTATCCGGTTCCATTATGAAATATTGTGATGTGATGTATGGTGGCGGCTCGGGGTTTGGAGAAATCCATTTGGTTAATTCCTCACCATACTTCAGTCATTGCATAATTTCCCATAGTGCGAATGATGGTATTTACTGCCAGGGCTCTTCATCCAGGTTAGATTCAAGCACGGTAAAAAATTGTAATGGTGCCGGGTTATCCGGAGGCGGCTTGACTATAGTGAGCGACAGTATTCTGAGTAATCTTAATGGAGGAATCTATTCTGGTTCTGCGATTCTTATCACAAAAAATTATTTCTCAGGGAACCAGCAAAACGGAGCTATTCTCGGAGTAGGTAATGCCAATGCAAAAATCATTGAAAACGTTTTTGTCAGTAACATTGCTACAGGTAACAGTGGAATAGTGAACGCTGGAGGGACCAACTGTTTAATTTCAAAAAATTATTTTTTAAATAACTCGGCCAACTTTGCGGGCAATGGTATTCTTCATGTAACCGGGTGGAATCAAGTTATTGAATGTAACCGGTTTGTTTCCAATCACACAGGAACGAATGGAAGAGGAGCTTTAGATCTTTATTTGAACGGTAACTCCTTTGTCAGAGGTAATCTTATTGAAGACAATACGGGCAATAACTATAGCGTTTGTGCTTCTTATATTCAGGGAATAACTGCAAGCCATATTACTTTTTCAGACAACATTATAAGAAATAACTCTTGCCCCTTAGGTAAAATAAGTCATTTTGAAGTGTTGACTTTGAGCGGGCAAGAAAAGTTCCTTATACACAACAATGCATTTACCAATAATACAGCTGACACTATCATCGATGTGTCAATTACTTTTCCCATAACAAGCACCGATTCCTTCTTTGATATGAAATTGAACCACCTGGATAATCCCGCTGCGAGTTATGAATTATATAACCGTATTCCTTATGGTTCTCCAAACTTATACGTTGACAGTAATTATTGGGGCAGCAACAGCACGCAGCATATTGACTCGGTGATTTACGACTATTTTGATGATGCGACTAAATCTGTAGTTTATTATCCACCATTTCTACCTGACCCTCCTGTAGTTGATACTTTATGCATTCCACCTGTAATTACCTCCGTAACTAATCTTATTGCCGAAACATTTACAAGCACAATTTTCCCCAACCCCTTCACCGCAACAGCCACAATAACTTTCGGTGAAGAAATAAGCGCGGGAAGGTTGTGTCTTTACAATATGTTTGGTCAAATGGTTCAGGAAAAGAATAATATTTATGGTGGAGAAATTATTCTCACCCGCGAAAACCTTGGCAGCGGTGTTTATGTTTATGAAGTGACAGACAAAGAGAAAAAGATTTGCACGGGTAAGGCGGTGGTATATTAAAAAAAGAATATATTTTCACACCCCACGAAAAGGAAAGCTTCAATTATAAATTTCATTGTTACATGATATTCATCATTGCAGGGATACTGAGTGCCATAGCAGGTGCGTTGGTTACGGCATGGTTGAACAAACGAGCAACAGAACGGCATACATATTCATTGCGTAGTAATAACCTGGATGGCGACTGGGAAGGGACGCTGCTTCAGGATCGCTTTAAATTCAAGGCAGAACACCCGGTAGAAAACGATGCCACAATCCCTATCCGTATGCACCTTGAAACATCAAAGCGCAGTATCAAGGGTTATTTTGTTTTGAAGATGCCCACCGACTCTCATAACTCCAGTCTTCGGTGCGAAATTGAAGGTGCTTCCCTTCGACAAGGATTTCTTACCATTAACTACCGAAGAGTGAACGAAGGACTGCAGCAATACGGTACCATGATGCTTGAGATTTCACTTCTTAACAACGAACTCAACGGCCATTATGTAGGATATGGCCCGGTAATGAAAACAATCATTCATGGACAAGTGGCTTTGCATAAAGCGAATTGAGTTTCTCTCCTGCGACTCTTTTCTTCAAAATTCTTCCGCTTTATTTACTTTTGAATTCAAAGAGGATTCATTAATGAATCGCTGAATTTATATTTACCTTTCTTTAACAATCACACATAATGAATGACATAACATTCACTTCAATCAATGGCAGTAAAAAAGTTATTTCTTCAAGCGCTATTGATGCATTCAAAGCTCAGTTAGCCGGTTCCGTTTATCCCGCCGGTGAACCGGGATATCAGGAAGCGCGTTCCCTGTGGAATGCAATGATTGATAAGCAGCCGGCAATGGTTGTCAACTGCTCGGGTACCGCAGATGTTGTAGCATGTGTAAAGTTTGCCCGTGAGAACAATCTGCTGACCTGTGTTAAAGGAGGAGGACATAACATTGCAGGCCTTGCCTCGGCCGATGGAGCTTTGATGATTAACCTCTCGCCTATGAAATCGGTATCGGTGAATGCATCAGGCAGAACTGCTAAGGTAGGAGCCGGTTGCACACTGCGAAATGTCGACCATGAAACACAAGCATATGGCATGGCTGTTCCGCTGGGCATCAATTCCACCACGGGCATTGCCGGATTAACTCTGGGTGGCGGCTTTGGCTGGCTTAGCCGCAGCTATGGATTAACGGCCGATAATCTTCTTTCAGCCGAAGTGGTTACTGCAGATGGAAAGATAACCCAGGCAGGCGAGGGCGGAGAAGCAGACCTCTTGTGGGCTTTGCAAGGCGGAGGAGGTAACTTCGGTATTGTAACTTCTTTTACATTCCGTTTGCATCCCGTGGGTCCACAGGTTTTGGCCGGGTTAATTATTCATCCTTTCAAAGACGCTCCAAAGGTTTTCAGGTATTACAACAGCTTTGTCTCCAATGCAGATGATAAGCTTACCTGCTGGTGCGTCTTGCGCAAGGCGCCTCCTCTGCCTTTTCTTCCGCAGGATGTTCATGGAAAGGAAGTCTTTGTTATTGCTGCCATTTACGCAGGAGGCATAAAGGAGGGAGAAAAAGCTTTGGAACCATTGCGCAAATTCGGTCAACCCATTGCCGATGTAATTGGCACGGTTCCGTTTGAAGGCTGGCAGCAAAGCCTGGACCCGTTACTTACGCCCGGCTTCCGCAATTACTGGAAGTCTCACAACTTCGTCACACTTTCGGATGAATTGATGGATACGTTGCTTGATTATACTACGAAATTACCTTCACCTCACAGCGAAATTTTTCTAGGTCAATTGGGAGGACAGATAAATCGCCTTTCCCCTGATGCAACAGCTTATCCTCACCGTGATGCAAACTTTGTGATGAATATACATGCGCGATGGCAGGACAAACCGGAAGATGACCGTTGCGCTGAATGGGCGCGCAAACTTTTTGACGCAACTGCAAAATATTCAACAGGCGGAGTTTATGTGAATTTTATCAGTGAAGGAGAACAATTAGTTTCCTCTGCATTTGGCAAAAACATGGAAAAACTATCCAGGCTGAAAGCTAAATATGATCCTGACAATTTTTTCCGGACCAATCAAAACATTAAACCTAAGGCCTGAAAAATTTTCGTTACGTAAAAGATTTATTCGGGCAAGGCGGTGGTGTATTGAATAAAAAAAATTTCACGCAGAGTTCGCAAAGGGAAACGCAAAGTTCGCCAAAAAGACAATAATTCTCTCAGCGACCTTTGCGGAAACTTAGCGTTCTTTGCGAGAACCATTTCTTGAAATGCTAAGTCTGTATCACCCCTACATTAAACGGTTTTGTAATAGGGGAGTGGTTTGCGGCTTCAATTCCCATGGAAATAATTTTTCTTGTATCAAGCGGATTGATGATTTCATCCACCCACATGCGGGCAGCAGCATAATGAGGGGAGAGCTGGCTGGTATATCTATCGGTAATTTTTTTGAGCAGATTATTTTCTTCTTCTGCAGTAATTGTTTTTCCTTTTGCCTTCAGGGAACTCACTTGTATCTGGAGCAATGTGTTTGCCGCCTGCGCTCCGCCCATTACAGCAATCTGCGCAGTAGGCCATGCAACAATAATACGCGGGTCATACGCCTTGCCGCACATAGCATAATTACCCGCACCGTATGAGTTGCCAATAATCACTGTGAATTTTGGTACTACAGAGTTAGCAACTGCATTCACCATTTTGGCACCGTCTTTAATAATGCCTCCATGCTCGGCACGGGAACCCACCATGAAACCGGTGACATCCTGCAAAAACACGAGTGGAACCCTGCGCTGGTTGCAGTTCATGATAAACCGTGTCGCCTTGTCGGCAGAGTCAGAATAAATAACTCCGCCAAACTGCATCTCACCCTTTTTTGTTTTCACTACTTTTCTCTGGTTGGCTACAATTCCCACCGCCCATCCTTCTATGCGTCCGTAACCGCAAACAATACTCTGGCCGTAACCATCTTTATATTCATCAAAGGCGCTGCCATCTGTAAGGCGGTGAATCACCTCGTGCATATCGTATTGCTTGCTGGGGTCGGAAGGAATGAGCCCTAAAATTTCTTCAAGGCTCAGCTTTGGTTCTTTCGGTTTTGCTCTGTCGAACCCCGCTTCTTCTTTAGCGCCAAGCATAGAAAAAATATTACGGATATGTTCAATAGCTGCTTTATCGTCTTTAAATTTATTATCCGTTACTCCCGAAATTTCACTCTGCGTTGTTGCCCCTCCCAGCGTTTCGTTATCAATGTTTTCACCTATGGCAGCTTTTACCAGGTAGCTTCCGGCAAGAAAAATGCTTCCGGTTTTATCCACAATCATTGCTTCATCGCTCATTACAGGAAGGTAAGCTCCGCCTGCAACGCAGCTTCCCATAATGGCAGCCACCTGTATAATCCCCATAGAAGACATGATGGCATTATTGCGGAAAATTCTTCCGAAGTGTTCCTTGTCCGGAAATATTTCATCCTGCATGGGTAGAAAGACTCCGGCACTGTCAACCAAATAAATAATGGGCAGGCGGTTCTCGATGGAAATTTCCTGCGCACGAAGATTTTTCTTTCCCGCCATAGGAAACCATGCACCGGCTTTTACGGTGGCATCGTTAGCCACAATCACACACTGCCTTCCGGAAACATAGCCAATTCCCGTAATGACACCCGCTGCCGGACAACCTCCGTATTCTTCATACATTCCATCCGCTGCCAGCGTGCCGAATTCAAAAAAGCGGCTGCCGGGGTCAATGAGTTCAGCAATGCGCTCACGGGCAAGAAGTTTTCCAAGCTCTCGCTGCCGGTCGGCATTCTTCTTTCCGCCTCCCGCTTTTATCTTCTCTATCTTTTCGCTGAGGTGGCTCAAAAGAAGCTTCATATGGTCTTCGTTCCTGTTAAAATCTGCGTTCATTTTGTGGAGTGATGGCGCTCAAAGATAATGAGATGAAGAAAACACGTATGAGACTAAAACTTATTATTTAATTTGCCCCTGGTTTAAAATGAAATTATGAAACGGCTTTTGCTAATTGCTTCTTGTAATTTTAAGAAATTTTTTTCATAAAAAAGGGTCATCCTGTTAAGGATAACCCCTTCGGAAAAACATGAACCTATGGTTATTTGTTGCAGACCATTTTCTTTGAATCTATGGTTATTCCATCGGCTACTAATGTATAGGAATATATACCGCTCGATAAATCCTGTGCATACACGTTCAATTGTCCCTGACCGGTTTGTGTAATTTCGACTTCCTTTAATACAGTACCTTTTGAATCTGTAAAGATGATTTTTACATCCCTTGAATCATCAGGTATGAAGTAGGTAATGATTGTTTGTTCCCTGAATGGATTGGGTTGATTCTGGTCAAGTACTATTGAGCCAGATAAGAGTGTAACATCAATTGCAGTTAACCTATTTGAACTATTATCCAGTGTAGATGAAACAGGATGTTGGCCCCGCAATTTATTAAGTTGATTTTGCAAAGATTGATTAGTGGAATCCAGAGTTTGCAATTTTGCACTGAGTTCCTGCACGGCTTTCACCAGGGGAACTACAAATTCTGACAAATTAATAGTATAAAGGTCATTACTATTAGCAGGCGCTCCTACTATAGATGAGGTAAAGTCACATTCTTTAGATGCCACTTCTACTTCTTGTGCAATAAAACCTGAATGAATTCTCTTAGTAGATTCTGTAAAATCATCATTACTACTGGTTACAACCTTTCCTAGGCTATCCTTATATTGTTCCTTGTTTGGATGAAGGAAATCATTAAGCTTTTTTGTATCATAATTATACGTTACGGGGCGCAGCTTGTTTATAAACTCCAAGCCCTTTACTTCTTCTTTCACATTAATTTTAAAACGTGCATCACTGTACATACCCCAGACACCTGTCACATTATAACAACCGATAAGATTCAGATCCCCCATAAAAATTTTATTGCTGGCGGTAACCACAGTATTGTATCCTATGGCACCGCAATTGTTATAGTTATTCGCATTTGCGTCAGCAATAGAACCGATAAAGGTGTTCCTATACCCTGTTGTGTTAGCAAATCCTGCTTTATATCCAAGGGCTGCGTTGCTTCCGGCTAAGTTGGTTCCACCCGTTGTTGACCCTAAAGCCTGTAATCCTACGGCGGAATTACTATCCGCATCAGTTTGTGTGTACCCTGCGTCTAAACCTACAAAAGTATTACCACCGCCAGTTGTGTTTGCTTGTCCTGCACTGTATCCAACAAAAGAGTTGTAGGCACCTGAAGTATTAGCATATCCAGCTGCATAGCCAAGAAAAGTGCTATAAGAAGCAGTATTGGTATAACCGGCAGCAGCTCCGACATAAACATTAGATGTTCCTGTATTCGAATAACCGGCTTCGTGGCCGCAAGCTACATTGCCTATACCCGTGGCATTTGAACGGAGAGCATTGTATCCCAAAGCAGAATTATATCTGCCATTAGTTGAGGTGGTGGGTTGATTTGAATAAAGCGCGTAGTTTCCGACTGCGGTATTGTAGCTGCTATATGCAGTGTTAGTATTTGTGTATGATTGAGTATATAATGCACTATGCCCTACAGCAACATTGTCACTTGAATAACTATTAGCCTGACCAGCACTATAACCTAAAAATACATTACTGCCTCCTTCTGCAATGCTTTGTCCTGATAATGCTCCAAAAAATGAATTATAACTGTAACTTTTACCCAGGACACCAGACCCCGCGTTACTACCAACACAAACATTAAAGGAGCCTGTTTTATTAGAATGAACCGCTGCTGTGCCCAATCCGGTGTTACTATTTCCTGTGGTGTTATCCCGAAGCGCCTCTTCACCAACAGCAGTTAGGCCACATCCGATGGTATTGAACTTAGCCGCCCAAAAACCGACAGCGGTTGTACCATAAGACGTTGTAGTGTTAAGAAGTGCTTTAGATCCAACTCCTACATTGTAATATCCGGTTGTAATTGCATTTCCCACACTATCACCAATTAAAACATTAGCATGACCACTCATTCCTGTGTTGCCAGCCTGATATCCTACGAAAAGATCAGTGAGGTTATTGTTGTTCCAGAGCATGCGGTTGCCACCTATACGAAACGCGCTTGCGTTAGAAACTGCCAAATTAACATTGATATCCCCTTTGCAATCTATTTGGTAAGCGGGATTTGTAAAATTATTTGTGTTATTGAATCCAACATAGCCAAGGTTATTGTTGTAAATATTAACACCATTTGTTGTCCATTGACCTATAGCGTAACTTGTCGTTATCATCACTACAATTATTGTTGCAGTAAATATTTTGAGAATATTTTGTTTTATTTTATTTTTCATGTTAGTAATTATTAAATCTTTAAGAAATATTTTTTTATAAGCACTCGTGGATGCCTTGTGTTGATTGCGAAAAAAACATTATCGAAATCTTTTTCGGTTTAATGTAAGCTATGTCATGGCGCATCTCCTTTCTGTTTTAAATACCATTGCGGCAGATGGGAAGAATTATATTATTAAATGAAACGGTTGCTCGGTCACTTTGAAGAAAGAAAATTGTTTGTAGGCTGGTTAACCGCATCTGAAAGATTGTCGAGATGATGAGAAAAAAATAACCCATCAAAAATGGACAATGGAAAAACAGATATAGTCAGCAGAAGTACTATTCTTACCTACGTATTTCTGCGAATCTTTTTCTCAGGATTTGTACGTATAGAGAATACGTAATAGTGCGTAATGATTTTTTCTCCTAGTGGGAAATTTACCTTCAGTTTTTCTCTGATCGGCATTCAAATATCAATGCCGTTATAACAAAACATCTTTGCTTCCAAAATAGTATGGATAATAAGATGGAGGATTTCACAGTAGCCGTATGAAAATGCCGGAACATGAAAATTGATGGTCGCTTTTTTACGAAGAGGTTTTATAGCATTGGCGGTTCCATTCTCATATTTGTATTAAAAGCTACTGACCCCGCATCTTAATTATTGCAAAAAATAATTATGAAGTTACGTTAAAAAAGGTTCTTGTTTTATCTGAACTGTAAATACTTTATTTGGAAATTGCGGATTGGTTTTCTTCAATAAATTAAGTTTACGTGTTGTGTATATGCCACACAATGTATTGGATACACGATAAATAAATTGTCTTTTTTCAGGTGGAGCTCCGTCTATTATTCCGGCAATTACTTCGTAACGATTATCTTCAAAAGCAAACCCGCAGTCGTGAAAAATGATAATTGAAGATTCATCTTTTAACATTCTAAAAGCATTCTGTGTATCCGATTTTACACCTTCGTACGTATGGTCTCCATCAACAAATATGACATCAAACTTCTCATTAATACTGTCAAAATTAAAAGTCAAAGAGTCTGCTTCAATGTGCCTGACATTTTTGATTCCCTTAGAAAAAATCCGCAGGGAATTTGCCATAATTTTGTTGTTGAAACGGGACAATACCTGGTCTGGAGAAAAACTTATGGAAGTGCATTGAGAAACTACGGGTGCAATGTTAAAAAGGCTCTCGCCCCTCCAGGAGCCGATTTCCAAATAGTTACATCTTTCGTATTGCCGGCAAACAGCTTTTATGAATGCGATATCTATAGTGTGCGATGTTCCTTCGAGGAAAGTATAATTTGAAATTTCTTCTGTAAAATGAGGAACAATTTCCGCCAAATCAACAAGAGGAAGCCCCGTTTTAAAATCCAATTTTTTTTGAACGTAAATTCTTTTTTCCGCTTCGTTTGTATATTTTAAAAGCTCTTTCAATAAATATTTTGTGTCCGTAAAAAAAAGTTTCACGAACGACAAAAAGGCTTTTCCACGGCTCATTAAAATTTAGATTTGATAAAGTTTAACCAAAAGGAACAGAAGATAGCGCTAAATTATTTTTTCTGATTGGCATTGAAAATATCAACGCCATCATCGCAATACATCTTTGCATCAAGAATAGCATGGATGATAAAAAGATGCAGGATTTCGCAATAGCCATATGAGAATGCAGGAACATGAAAATTGAAAATCCCTTTTTTGCGAAGCGGGTTATCTCCGCTGAAACCGGAAAATGTAATGACATTGCATTTTTTCTTCAGCGCTTCATTGGCAGCATTAAGAATATTTACCGATTTACCCGAGCTGCTGATACAATAAAGCATATCGCCTTCCTCTCCAAACATTTCAATAGTTTTGGAAAATACTTCCGCAAAACTGTAATCGTTCGACACGGTGGTGAGCAGCGATGAATCATTGAAAGCAGTTGATTTGATATTCCCGTTCTTCCAATAGTCCACTGCCATGTGGCTGCAAATGGAAGCACTACCCCCATTACCCACCATCATTAATTTTTTGTTTTGCAACTGCACCTTCTTCAACATGGAAACGATGGTCTCCACTGCCTCTGCAAATCCAATTTTATTCTGTGCGCTGTCTGTAACGGTAATTTGGTTTACCGCTTCATCAAACGAAGTGAAATATTTTTTTGTGAATTCCTGTATGGTCATGTTTTCATTTTAAGAAATAACTGATATACTTTTTTAGTTTGTCTTTATAAACCGGGTGCTCATTGCCTATAACTTCCACGGCCTGTGCCCCTACACAATTCCCGATAAACGGAACCAGCAGCGCAGGCGTATCTTGCTTTGCCAGCAGCGATGTAACCGACAGCACCGCATCACCGGCACCCACGGAATCCTTTACAGAAGTTGCGAATGCGGGCACGCGATAAAAATTATTTTTATCGAAGTAAACGCATCCGGCCTGTCCAAGCGTAATCAGGATTTTATTACAACGAGTAATATCGCTGAGCTTTTTTATAAGTGTTTCAACAGAACTGTAATTATCCCCGAAGGGAAGACGCAGTTCTTTTTCATCAATGGAAATAAAACCGGCATATGTGTATTTTGTAATGTAATTAAAGCCGTAGTTATTACTGTTGGTCTGAGCGTTTACAGCCAGGAATTTCCCGGAACTTTCGAGAAACTTAATAATTGCCGGTGTAATCATTCCGTGCCCGAAATCAGCAACCACTATCATGTCTAAACCATCAATCATTGATTTCAGTTGTGCAATAATTTGTTCTTCCAATTCAATGGTGATTCGTTTATCATTCATGAACGTTACCTCGAAAAGTTTGGTGTCGAGATAAGTATCCAGGTATCTTCTCTTCGTATTGGTGGTTCCGTCTGCACGGTAGAAAAAATTTGTATTTATTTTTTTATTCAGCTTTGAGCGGATAAGTTCCTCCTGTGAATTTTCTTTTCCCAGGCAAGTAAGTAAGTCAACCTGTTCAGTAAACTGGCTGATGTGGTTAGCGATAGCAAGCACACCACCTGCAAAGGATTGCCCGTATTTAAAAATGGTGGAAATGGTTGGGGATTTTGATGATTTTCCCAAAGGCGTGCAGTAATGATACTCGTCAATAATGGTATCGCCAATAACGAGTGCACGCAAACTTTTTGCCCTTTCAATTTCTTTTACTACGTCATCACCCGAAAAATCTTTTTTAAGATTGCTGATATACGATTGCACCGAATCGTCCAGTTTGCTCATGCGTGCGCTGATGATTTTTGACGAGGAAAAAGTTTCGTCTTCGGTAATGTATAATTTCCCACCAACAGCTTTTACGGCATCCTCTTCCAGCCCAATGTTCCGGGTAATGTCCTCTTCCGGCCTTTTGTAATCGGGGCCCTTCACATAAAAATCGGGCTTCAGCAATTTTATGGTTTCAACGGCTGTCGGCCATTCATTCAGGGCAACATAATCTACCACTTGCAGGGCAGCAATGGATTCCAGGCGAAGGTTCTCAGGAAATACCGGTCGGCCGGGTCCTTTATTTACAAACCGGTCGGGAGTTACAGTTACAATTAAAACATCTGCAATCTTTTTTGCCGACTCAAAATGTTTTACGTGACCAATATGCAGCAAATCAAAACACCCATGACACTGCGCAATTTTTTTTCCTTGCTTTTTTAGCGAGGAAATAATTCCGGTAAGCTCTGAAAGAGAAACAATTTTAGACATAAGAAGACAGCTACAAATTTTCGATAAAATTAATCAAGCGGTGCATATTATTTTTCATGGAGAGTTTTTCCCTGATTCCTACTACATTTTTCTGTAATTCAGCATAATCAGCTGATTTAATAATTCGGGACAGCGCGGGTATATCCGCCTTGGAAAAAACAATTCCAATTTTATAACGCTCAACCAGCCACGCCATATATTTCATTTCCGAGGACATCAGAATGGGAAGTCCTGCTTCGAGGAAGTTAAAAAATTTCAGACTTGTTCCACGCTCCAATTTATCTTTAGATACGCTGGAAGATTCCTCTTTAAAATGGGGTGAAACTCCAAAATGATATTTTGAAAGCTCCAATGCCAGGTCTTTTTGCTTAACAGTAGAATGCATTTTTAAATACTTTGACTTTTTTGATTCCTCGATGTAATCAAAATAAACTTCAGGCTTGCTTTGAGGGCTTGGATAGATATTCAATTCAATTTGCTGCTCCTGCATAGAATCTATAAAGTCAAAAAAGTTTTCAATCCCGTGAGAGCTTTTGAGCATATGCCTGCCATAAATGCCTCCTGAATACACCAGGCTGATTTGTGAATTATCTTTCTTGCCTGGATTAATAAAATAATCATTATCGCAGTAATCGCTGAATAAAATATTTCTTTTTTTTTCCAGGCTAAAGATCTCTATGGATTTTTTTACTTCCAGGTTTCTTGCCAATATACCACTCGCATTCGCGAAACAATATTCTTCATCAACAATTTCCTTTTTCATCCAAGTCTGCTTCGGATTCTTTCCATAATAAACAACCCAGCAGTCGTAGGGGTCGAAGATAGTGCTGCAGCCGGCACTTTCTATGGCAGCTTTTGCATAAGAGGGTTTAGAAGCATACGCGTAAATTAATTTGAGCTTATTAGAAGAAAACAACAACCTTTTTAAATGAAATTTATTTCTGTAAATAATTTTTGAATGGTAAAAACTGCTTTCAAAATCATCAAACGAGTCGCTTCTATGTTTTAAAAGTAAAAGATTGTATCTGCCATTTAGTTTTAAATACTTTAGATTTTTTACAACCCGATGATTTAAGCTCAAGCCAATAAACACAATGGTTTGCTCCTGGTTAGGAAATGAATAAAGGGTATAATCTTTCTGTCCGATAAATAGCAGGAAACGGTCAAATAATTCTGATGATTTTTCATTAAGAAAGAAATTTAACTTTCTAAAAAAATTTACTAAGCGATAAAGATTGTTATTAAAAAAGCTCAACGTGAATCAGCTTTTAAAGCAAATGGCAAAATAGTTCCACGCGGTATTTTTATTCTGCGTACCAATGAGCTCGTCGGTTTGTGACAGCACAAGAACATTATCAAAGACTTTTTCCAGGGATGCTGTTAAATCCTCATACGTATACTCGTAAATGTGATATTTTTTTCTGTTCTCCGAAGGGTTATCAATTTTGCGCGGAGTTGAGATAAATGACACACCTTTATTTTTCATCTTACCATATATAAATTTCAAAAGCTCATCGCCTTCTCCCTTTGACATATGCTCAATTACTTCGAGGCAAACCACGCAGTCGTAAGAGTTATTTGCGGGCTCATAACTATAAGTGAGGTTAGCTTTTTTAAAGCGTGTTTTTGCTGCATCTAAAACCTGTTTGTCAAGCTCGCATGCGTTAATCGTAGCACAATAGTCGGCAAGAAAATTTGAACCGTATCCTGTACCGCAGCCAACCTCAAGCAAATTCCAGTTTTTTCGAATGAGCCGCGCAATATATTTATATCGTGTAAGATGATATAAAAAATCTTCCATTGCAAAATCCATGTCATCAATATTCACTCTTTTCATAACCGTAAGTTTCAGGTTTGTTAATTCACTTTTTCATAATCAGCATAAGATTGTATTCCCTCTTCCAGGTTAATTTCAGGAATCCATCCCAATTCGGTTTTTATTTTTGAGATATCAGCTAATGTAATTTTCGCTTCTCCTTTCCTTTCAGGAATAAAAATGTACGGATGATTAAATTTTTTTGCTATGTCAAGAATACTAAAACACTTTCCGAAGCCAACATTATACATACGGTTTGACAAGCCGGAAGTGGCGGCAAGAAAATTTGCATTAGCAATATCTTTAACGTGAACAAAATCTCTTTCCTGCAAACCATTACCTGTTATGGTCAGCTTTTCACCATTCATTTTTTGATGATGAAAAATTCCGATAACAGATGTATATGCATTGAATTTATTATTCGGATTAAATGACCGGGGCCCGTAAGCATTAAAGTAGCGCAATGTTACAACCGGAATCTGGTTCCTTTCTCCTAGAATGAGGCAATATTGTTCCGCTGCATACTTCTGCAGGGCATAAGGACTTAGCGGTGCAATCTGTTCTGTTTCGGGTGTTGGCGTAATTGCCGGATTACCATAGCAGGCGGAGGATGCTGAATAAACAAACTTTTTCAGTCTTTTACTTTCTTTAAAAAGTTCTAACAATCGTATGGTCGCAATCACATTTGCAAATTCATGTTCTTCGGGCGCAGTAAAAGATGGCTGGATTCTCGGTAACGCAGCTAAATGAAATACATAATCGAAATCACCAATTTCATTCGGTGTTACATCTTCAACATTTTTGAAGATATATTCAGCACGACTATTTTTATTGGCTTTAGTACCTGTCGATAGATTGTCAATAACAGTTACATCAAAAGAATTTGCTATCAAAAAATCAACAACATGCGAGCCAATAAAACCCAGTCCGCCGGTTACCAGAGCGTTCATAAGGGACAACTAAATTTAAGCTGCCAAAGATAATTTTTTCTTTCATCTAGGTTTGGAGAGGTTGTTTAAACCATAGCCGGCCAAAAATAAAAAAGGGGGATAAATAGACACCTATCCCTCTCCCCCCAAGTATTATCACTATTCTTTACCGCTGATAATTAATTTACCGGCTTTCATTTTTTTTGTCCCGGATGTAATTTCATATACATAACTTCCTTCAGCCAACTGCGCGAGATTGATTTTAAAATCTCCGGAATTAATTTTCGCTTTCAAAATAATTTTTGCTGTCATATCATAAATGCTGATATAACTTTCTCTGCCTGTTATGCCACTTATAAAAATAAAATCGTTCGCGGGATTAGGATAAATGGAAATATTATTAGCAGAATTTTTTTCATCAATTCCCGTTGTAGGGCAATAGCACCAGAAGTCTGCAAGAAGAGTTGGATTAGGAAAAAGAGTACTTGAGCCACCACCAATATATCCTCCGTCGAATGGGCTGCCTTTGCCATGATTGATAGCAAATGAAAAAGCATGCCATCGCTCAATTCCCACTAGATCAGGGATAGGGGACCAGTTATCTGTGGTTGCATCATATTCCCAAAAGTTTTTAAAGACCGTAACCTCATCGGTTCCTGTACCTATGAAACCTTTATTGTTAAAAACAAAAGATTCTGTAGCACCTCTGCCACCTCCGGGAAAATTTGCTTTCTGAGACCATGTGTCTGAAACAGGATCATAAGCCCATAAGTCATCATAATACCATGAGAATTGTGTATCCCCAGTTCCTACATAACCTGTTCCATTAATAACAAACTGTGAAGAAGTTTGACGAGCGCCTCCTGGAAAATTCGCTTTTTGTGTCCACGAATTTGAGGTAGGGTCGTATTCATAGAAGTCATTAAAATAAGGAGAAAACCCCAACCCTACATATCCTTTGTTTCCAATTGCAAACGCGGCTGCATCATACCTGGGTGCACCAATGAAAGTTGCAATTTGCGACCACGTATTTGTTAAGGAATTATATTTATAAAAAGTTGATGTCTGTGAGGGAGTCCAGCCCGTTCCAACATAACCATCCGCACCTATTACAAAACTGCAAGCGCCATTTCTTCCTGCGCCAATAAAATTCGCTTTTTGTGTCCAAACATTTGTTCCGGGATCATATTCCCACCAATCCTGGTGATTATAATCGATTGCAGAGCCGGTCCAGGTAACTCCGAGTCCTGCATAGCCTCTTAAACCAATCGAAAATCCAACGGGCTCGTACCGGGCTCCTCCGCCAAAATTCGCCTTCTGTGTCCATGCATACGTCTGAGCATTTGTTATAGCAGCGCAAAAAATAGCCGCAAGAAGAAGTAGAATTTTTTTCATAACGTCAGGTCCGGTTCAACAAAACTATAAAAATTATTGTCTCCTGCAAATGTTTTTCGCATCAGGTGTAAAATGTTTTCTGCATTTTTGTTCTCTGCCCCCTCGCGCCTCAGTAGTAAAAAAATAACCTACAGAGACTTGAGACACAAGCATACTAAAAACTATAACATGGCTTCGATGAAAAAATCGTTCAAAAACTTTTTGTGAAAGCGTGGTCAATATTAAGGCATCAAAATAAAAAGGCCGGGCAACTATAAGCCTGAAGGTTCTTGGTCTGCTGTAAAATGCTCGCCTGGAGTTTTCTTTAACGGAGTTTTAATGCCCAGTGCGCCAAATCCCAATTTCGTATCCCAGTGAGTGAGAGAAAGCGGACTAAAACCGGCTTCAAAAAACCACCGGCTGATTTCTTCAGGAGTATGGTAATACCTCCACCTTGGAGTTACTGAATCATAAATAGCTATAAGCAATTTATTTTTATTCAACCTTTTTCCGAGGAACATATATGAATAGTAAAGCAAAAACGTAATGCAATGTACCGACAGTTTTTTTATTCCATCAGGCATCCGGCAAATTATTACTCTTAAGAAATCAAAAACTCTCCGTTTAAATCTCAAAAAGAGGTTTCCTTTTCGCGAATAAAGCCACAAATACAATTTTCCCTGTGGCTTTACTGTTTTTGCAACACTCTTAAAAGTTGTTTCTGTATTCGGAGTATGGTGCAAAACACCGTTGGAGACAATGATTTCAAAAATTTCACTCCTAAATGGTGGAAACATTAGATCTCCTTGAAGAAAGCAACAATTATCTGAAGCGCGTCTCCTTTCTGCATCGAATACACTAGTTGAAAAATCTATTCCAATGGCCAGCAAACCCTGGTTTGCAAAATATTCGGTAAGCAAACCGTTGCCGCATCCCGCATCGAGCAAAACTTTTCCGGGCAGTTCTGAAGCCGTTGACTGTGTTTCATAAAGAAATTGCTCAAACCTGCTCTGCTGAGTCATGCCCCACGTGGTATTCATATCTCTTTCGCTATGCGCTTCCCACTCCAGGTTGAAACTCCAGGATTTATTTTCGAAGCTACTTTCAATTATCAGATTTTTAATTTCTTTTTTTACTATTTCAATATTATTCTTAAATGTATCCAGAAAATTTTTGGTGAACGACCCTGATAAAAAAACAGGGACTCCCTGGAATAACGGATAGGCCTTTCCTGATACAGCATTAACAAACACCCCGGAGATTATATTTTCATTCTTCAATTCAAAAGCAAAAAACTCTAGCGGTTCTTTGGTAAAAGGATCACAGAAAAAATTAATGAATTTTAAATGCATATTATTAATACATAAATGACCAGGGTAAATTTAATTTTTATTCTAAGAAGAACTACAGCTTTGTTTTTAAAGGTAAAGATTCTCATATTACGATGTTGAAAACCTTTGCTATTTCGTTATAATGTTTAAAAATGTTTTCTGCATTTTTGTTCTCTTCGAGTCTGGGACGCTGGGCACGGTGTTCTAAAAATCATAAAGCGGCAGTGATGAAAAATTTACATATTATTCTCACGATTTTTATTTGCTTTATTCTATCGTGCAGTAGTGAACCAGGTAATCCGCAAAGAAAGATTGAAACCAGAATTTTCAGGAACGATACCATTCCCAGCTCAAACCTTTCCGGTTTCGGTTACGATATACTTGTTGATGGCAAGCTGTATATCCATCAACCACACATTCCGGCAGTAAGCGGCTCTGTGGGATTTATGTCTGAACAGGATGCCCGTAAAACAGCAGAATACGTTTCGGAGAAACTCAGGAACACCAACACTCTTCCGGCTCTTAGCAAACAGGAATTGGACAGATTAGGAATCAAATACTGATTTTAAATTTTGACTTTTAATTCGCATTAATGGGTATCATTCAGCGGCAGGGAATACGTAATGCGGTAATCACGTATTCGGGGATTATTATTGGCTTCATTAACCTCATTATTATTCAGCCGCGGTTTCTGACACCCGAAGAACTCGGGCTTACACGCGTATTATTTTCTTTCTCCGCCCTGATTTCTTCTTTTCTTCCGCTGGGAATTCAGAACATCACGCTCAAATATTTCCCTTATTATAAAGACCCTTCGAAAAAACATTCCGGCTATTTCGGCTTCATGCTTTTATTCCCGGCTATAGGATTCCTGCTGGTATCGGGGATACTTCTTATTATTAAAAATTTTATCATCGGAATTTACATCGTTAACTCAAAGCTTTTCACCGACTATTTTAATTACGTTTTCCCCATGATATTGTGCCTGAGTTTTTCGCAGGTACTTACCACGTATTCTTCTACATTGTTCCGAACCACAGTACCGTCTTTCATTAACGATATCCTGATAAGGATTTTTTCCATCGTAGCGGTGTCGCTCTATTTTATAAAGGTAGTTACGCTCGACCAATTTGTTTTTCTTTTTGTGATGATTTATGTGCTGCAGTTTGTGCTAATGCTCTTGTATGTATTATTGATTGACAGCCCGAGTCTGCGTATGGATATGGAAAAGTTCAGCAGGGGAGAGGTGTTTACTATGCTCCGTTTTGGTTTGCTCATGTCGCTGGCAGCAGTATCGGCGCTGGGGCTCAAATACCTCGATGTAGTTATGCTAGGTAAATTTCTTCCACTGCATTTTGTGGGCATTTATTCTGTTGCAGTTTTTATTCCTGCGCTTATTGATGCACCGCTCTCTGCTCTTGATAGAATCACCTATGCAAAAATCGCTGACGCCTGGGCAAAAAATAACCTGGAAGAGATTAAAGAAATCTATACAAAGTCGTCCCGTTATTTATTTATGATTGGCGGGTTGCTGTTTCTCGGCATTAACCTCAACACTACATCGCTCATGAAACTTTTGCCTCATGATTACAGCACGGGAACCACGGTGATTTTCATCATCAGCATCAGCTCGCTGTTTAATCTTGCTACGGGTGTCAACGATTCTATTCTTTACAATTCCGCAAAATGGATTTACGGATTTTATATGCTGCTGGTTTTATTCTCCTCAGCACTGCTTCTTAACCTGTTTTTGATACCTGTGCTGGGGATGAATGGCGCTGCACTGGCGACTGCCATTTCATCATTTGCATTCAATGCACTGAAATTCTTCTTTATCAGGAAAAATTTTTCACTTCAGCCGTTTGACGTGAAGACTCTGAAAGTTCTTTTAGTGATAGCTCTAACGGGACTTGCAGTTTATTTTATTCCTACAATGATTTCCCCGCTTGCTGATATTGTACTCCGCTCTGCGATTATACTTTCATTATATAGCGGAGCCATTTACTTTATAAAGATAGCCCCAGAGCTTAAACCTGTAGCTACGGCTTATGTGAGAAAAATATTTTTCAGAGAGGGTAAGTGATAGAAATAACTGTGCATTAACGTATTTATTTAATCCAATGTCAGTGTGTATTGTATAGTCACTTTTTTTCTAAATATTTTTCCAGGCAGTCCGCTAATGCGTTCACATTTTTTTCTCCCATTTTTTTCATCATCGGAGAAAATAATTTGAAGATTCCTTTGGGAATCATTATCATTTCGTGGTTAACCCGGGTTTCATTCTCGCCAAGCTTTTTGAAAATGAAACGGTGCCCGCCACCGAGCATTTTAATGTGCGGCACAATCATTACTTGCTTGTTTTGTTCAAATTCGTCAAGAGTTTGTTTCACCATTCCGAAACCACGCACCTTCATCTCAAACTCGCTCCCTTGCCTTGGTTCTCCACTGCTGATTTTCCTGGTAACAGGAGTTGTAGGGTTCCACTTCGGAAAATTTTCAATTTCGGTTATAGTTTTAAAAACTTTTTCTATAGGAGCTTTTAGCACCTGCGTTTTTTTGTAAATTATTTCTGACATGAATTTTATTTTTTAGTAACTATTTTATTACACCGGAAGGCGCATTTTTTTTAAGCTTTTATTGGTGCCAGATTTTTTTATTCAATATTTTGAGATGTCGTTTCAACTTCCAATTCAATTCCTCCTGTCCACCTTGTGACTAGATTATAAACCAAACAGCCAATTGCTGTCATTATGAAGGCAACAATTCCATAAAGAAATGGTATGAGAACAAAAAATATTCCACTGTTAAAAGGGAAGCCTGGGAACATATCGCGGCCAGGTATTAAGCTCATAATAATTCCAAAAGGAAATGCAAAAACCGCGGCAATTAAAAAATATATTACCGCTGAAACTTTTGCAGTTTGGTAGACTCCAAATCTTTTAATTCTTTTCATGGTTTTTTGTTTTAAATGGTTATAATTCAGTAACTAACTTTTTCATTTCTCCGCCTTAGAGTAGATTGCTGTTTCAAAAGTAAAAACTTTCGCTTATAGCCATTGTGCCAATCAGCATTAGTATTTTTATATTTTTGTCGCCCCTTGATAATAGCCCTGGTGGTCCCGATGTAGCGGGATAAACTCCATTGGTAGGCGCATCCCGAATTGTTTCGGTGCGCCTTTATGGGCAAACGAGTTCTTTGATTAAGCGATAATGCCCTGGTGGCGAAATTGGTAGACGCACCAGCTTGAGGGGCTGGCGCCTTTACGGGTGTAGGAGTTCGAATCTCCTCCAGGGCACAAAGAAAAAATTATAGATTATTTGTTATCCGTTATACGCATATTTAATGAACAATCTTTTCGTATAACTAATAACAAACAACGTATAACAAAGGGACGTGCGCGTTTGCCACTATTTCGGGTCGTATTCGAGATGAAAGTGCTCGCTCTCGGTCCCTGTTGCTTCCAACAGCACGTCAAAGTCTGCAGTCAAAGCACCTTTTACCTGTTTTAATATCCGCTGCTTTTCTTCTTCTGTTGAAATGTGTTTGCTCCTGAAATCGAAAGCAGCATCGGAATAGTGGAGTGAGTTCAAACTGTGTGTGCCATCATTACACGAGGTTATTACGCATGCATACCCGGCCTGGTGAAAAATATCATTCACTGCAGTCACGGCAAACGCTACGGCTATTAATTGATTTCCGAATTTTACAGAATGTTTTAGTTGCATGCTTTAGTTTTTTAAAAAAAGAACGGGCGGCTCTGACCCCGCCCATCCCATCATCAAACGAAAGAAAAGAACGTAAATGAAAACAATGCAAAAGTACCGTGCGGAGAGATGCTCATAAAAAAAAGCAGCGTCTTGTTATCCCTGATTCTTAACCGTTGCAGTGTGGATAAAAAATATTCTTCCTTGACTTTTATTTTATGTTTCATTTACTCCCCATCTTTTAAATCGCCAACAATCTGATAGAGGTAATCGCGTAGGAATTTGTTTTGCTCGTTGGTCCAGATAGACACTCTCTGAATTTCAGTAGGGTCGCCTGGCTTGTGAATGTTTGTTTCTATCTGAATGATAGAAGAAAGAAAATACCCGATGTTTAATCTCTGGCTTGTCTTGTTAAATCCGTTTGCTGTTTTCCCTAACTCGTCCAGTTGCTTTACAACGGCTCCAGTGCTTATAGCAGTGTTCATATAAACAGTCTCCAGCTTTTGCACTTCGGCATTAATCCGCTGTTTTTCCCTGCGGAGTTTTTCTATTTCTTTTTTAAATTCTTCAGTCATATAAATCCAAGCCTACGAATGCAAATCATCATTCTCCCTATAGTCATTTACTGGCGGCTTCTTCTTTTTTTAAACCGCCATAATTCGAGAAATAAAATAAAAATTAATCCGAAGAGGATGACTAAAAAACCGTAGCCCATATCAAAGTATGCGATTGCGCTTCCCGAAACACCGACTATAAGCAGTTTAAGAGTCATCCATTAAAATGTTTCTTCGGGTATTGCTACATCAAACTTGCCGTTGTCATATAGCTTGTAAGTTCTGTATTTTACAGAGGGCTGATGTTTCCAGACACCTTTTGCTATTTCTTCAGGTTTGCACGGACAAACTGCCGAAATGCTATGATGAACAAAATCATGGTCTGAAATAAGATGCAGCGACAGAATTTTTTTTCCTTCCATGACTCAAAAGTTTATTTCATTTTATCAAGCCACCCACGTACCTTTTTAAGAATCTTTCCGATAGCTTCATTCACCTTATCGTAATTGATAAGATACAGCAGTAAAGTAGAACCCAGCGGGGTGGAACGCACAATAAATTCCCAAAATGGACTGAGGTCAATAATTATGTTCGCTATTATTGCCGATACCCACGAACAGGTAAACAGCGCTCCGTTAGTAACGTTGTGTTCCATCATTACAAGTATATTAATTTGGTATTGCGCATTCGTTCCAGTCCCAGCTGACCCAAACTGTAATATTCATGCTCCATCCTGCAACTTCTTCATCAAACCGATCTGCATAATTATCCAGCACCACATCTGGGTCTTTCAAATGAAAACCATGAGTTCCGTTTACAGCATCCAACCCATTTATATAAATATCTGCAAGCACGTCGAGGGCAATCTGGTGCGTGTCGTTTAATACATCAATTAAATTGCTTTCGTCTTTTCGTGCTAAATCCATGATAAGGATTTTAAATCTGAAACCTACCTCGCCGCGCTTTGCAATGCTTCCGTTCGGTTCAACCCACATCAACGCATAGTCAATGCTTCCGGAAGTATTGATATGTGCCAAATCGCCAAAACCAAAAGAATGAATCTGCTTATGATTGTCTGCTATGGTTTTCAGCGCATCGGTTATGTTGATGAAATTATTTTCCATTTTTCTTTTGCTTGGTCAGGTAGACGAGTAGCTTTTCTTCATTCTCTATATTCTTGGGTGGCCTGCCTTGCTTTTTTTCCGTCTTGCGCCTGGATTTATTCCGTTCCATAAGTTGCGGGAAATTCTGCTTTAATAAAATCGGGGACGGATTCATGCGATTCGCCGAGATACCAGCCACAACTGTATGAATCATGTTTCGGGTGAATAACATCAATACCGTTCCCCGGATTAGAGTACAAAGGATAATCAGATTCATTTTCCACCAGGTATAATTTAAGCCGCTCGGTGTACCATTGAGCTATGTTGAGGAATTTATCTTTGAGTGCAGTGAGCTCCTGAAAAGTTACTGGCTCCGAATTTTCGGAATTCTTTTTTACAACAGATTTATTGGTGAACTTGTACGTCATGGGCTCGGCCAATTCATATAAAGCGCAGTAACGTAATGCCGGCACAATATAGGCTCCCAAAAGTGTTGTGTTAAGGGCGGTTAATGTTGATGCACCAATTTGTGTTTTGAGTTCATTATAAATTCCCGTGCCAATCATGGGGAGAATGTATAAATCCTGTGCAATGGCGATAGCGTTGGTTATTAGTTTATCGTCTGCATTCTCATCAACGTAAGCCGTTGCCTTTATTTCGTTAGGATGTATAAAATAGTTTGCCATGGGTGAAAGTGTTATATGTTATATGTTATATGTTATATGTTATATGACAGTGTTACATTTTCCTCGTATAACTTGTAACTTATGACATATAACTTTTTTTCTCTTATGGTTGAAGCCCTATTGCTTTTCGTCTTTCAGGGCTAGTCAAAATATTCCAGGCGTTAGAGCTGTTCACTACATCCAATCCTATGGGTGCTAGTTTCTGCAACTCCATCTTTTCGTTTATTCCGAAATGACATAAGAGCTTTGTAAATACGGTTTCAAAAATTTTTTGCTTCGGAGTTACAAACACATTCTGAAAAAGCTCATGAGCTTCTACCAATTCTGTCCGCCCGCCAAGCTGCCCGGGAGTTTTAATACCGAAAAGCATGGGTGATGTGATGCGGTGCCCTGAAAATATTTCCTGCTGCACGGTATCATTGAGAATTTGAAATTGCTTATCCAAATCCAGAGGAGCAATGTTGGCGATTTCGCTGCCGCCTCTTTCTTTATTCTGCGAAAAGTTGAGGATGACTCTGCCAGCCCTATCGGTTCCGGTAAATTTTTTGGTGATTCTTTCTTCTAATTTTTTCTGTTCCTCCTGGGTTCCCGGGTCGCCATAAAATGTAATGATATGCGAAGCGGTGAATCCATTCTTCACGGCGTTATACCAATAGTTGGCAATTTCAAAATCAATCTCGATAAAAGGAATCGCCCCGATATAGTCGGGTAGAGGATATGTATCGAGGTTGGGGCGATAGGATTTGTAGTAGTATAATTGTTTGCCCGATTTATTTTCCGGGTTAAATGCTTCCCAGGTTACAAAATCCTTGTTCTCCTTTGCACTATAAATCGGCAGCGACATTTCGTTATCATTCTCATCATAATATTTACGTGCCCATTCCTTTGTGAAATAAAATTTTGAATTATCCTCATTGCTTCTGACATGAGAATAATTGATGTGCCTCAGTTCTGCCAGCTTACCTCCGAATGCCCATATTACTTCCACAGCGAATCCGCCGAAGAGTTCGTAATCGAGTATGACTTTTTTTAATACATCATTCAGTGTTTCGCAATCTTCATTCACTTTAAAATCACCACACGTGAGACTGCCGCCACCAAAAATGTAAAACGATTTTTGATTGATGATGGCATTGTGTTTTGCGCTGCGGTCATATAGCTTTAGCAGATATTCAGGATAATCATTGTTTTTTCCGAAGAAAATATAATCCTCTCCACGCACCTCCCTGAACTGTGGAACTTTGTGCTCATTCATTTTAATGACCACAACATTGTCGGATATTTTTTTCTTTTCTTTTGCGTTCATTGTCCATAGAATTTATTAGTTGTTCCACTTACCTCATTAAAATATGTATCTGCAGTTGCTGGGCTCTTTACCAGCATCACCCCAGTTTCAATAGGTTTTGCATTCGTTGCTAATGCTTCAGCAAGATTTGTTGAAGAGAGTTGTTCATAAATTTCATAGTCCCAGAAGCCGGTTGGTTTTAATGTTACCGTACCGCTTGTTAATATCTCCGCACTGTCTGTTTCAGTAACCGTAAACTTATTATACCTGGCTACCGATGCACTTTGGTCTGAAGGAAGAATAAATCGTTTAAGATTACGTCCACTGCGGCTGGTCATCCGGACCAGGAAATAAGGAATTGACAGCGTCCGTTTTTCTTCGAGCGTAAAGATTAATGTACTGTTTGTTCCGCGTGTTATTATGTTCATGGCTCAACAAAAAGAGCAGAGCATTCTGCATAGCTCTGCTCTTTTATTATTTTCATTTTTTATAAATTCTTTTATGTTACCAGTGTATCATAAACTACCTGTGTCATGGACAATACAGGCGAAGGTTCTTTTCCTGTAAACCTGAGCTCGTATCCCGAACGTTCTTCTCTTGCCGCGCCCGTTGTGCCTATCGTACACGTTAAGTCCATCCCGTTATCCTTGCCCAGTAACCAATGGTTGTTGTTATAATCTTTAACCGCAATCTGCACTGCCGTTTGCCCTAGCACTTCAAATTCATTACGCATTTGAGCACGAAGCTTATTGACAACGATTCTCAGCTCGGGTTGGTAAAAAACAGTTCCGTTCTGAATGTTAAGGTTGGCGTTCTCATTCATTGTCGCTGTTTCTTTTTCGATGTAATACCTGTACCATAACGAACGAGAGCCGGCAGCTATTACAACGTCACCGCTGGTTACAGTGAAGTTGGTGGCAACGGTTGCTACGGACTGGATTGCTTTCAATTTAATCTCCTTGATCCCGCCAATGCTGTCGTTGCACCCTTGCGTTATGCTTCCTATGAGTGCACAAGGCATTTAATTTTTTATAAGACAGAACCCTGTTGTAGCAGGGCTCTGTCGTTTTAGAATTATGAGTTGATATAAGAAACTACTAAGTCAGTATACTTTACTGCAACACCTAAGTGGAAGCGCATCATAAATTTCAGCACCTGGTCGTCTTTGGAATACCATACGTCAAAATCTTTTATATCATCTTCGGTATTTAAGCCGAGCAATAAATTATCCTGGAAGGTTGCAAAGACGCGATTCTTTACAGCTGTTGGCAATGCTCCGCTATCCACTGCATTATCGTTATTCAATCCGGGTAATCCGCACAGCTTAACATTGGTTCCGAAAATATTGGTCACATAAGTGTCCTGCTCTTTGTTTGACGGGTCATAATGATAGAGGTTATCTACCATAAGTTTTTTCATATAGATATTGAATGCATCCTGGCCACAGACAACAATGGGATTGTGATTACGAATTTTTGCCGGAATTTTATCATAAGCGATTTCTTCCATAATGCCGCGCACCGTTGATGTGGAAATAGATACCTGCGAAGTAGCAGCAACTTTATCCCCGGCGTTATCAATCTTTTGAATCCATCCGTTGAAAAGTTTCAGATGCGTTGCGTTAGTATACGATGTGTTTCCCTGCCACAAAGCAGATTCAATCTGGAGAGCACACTGTTCCAGTTTGCGTCCTACCCATCTGTCAAGCAACTGAAAGGTTTTGGGCCTGGAATTGTTCGGCAGTAGCGATTGTGAGAAATAGGTTTCCAAATCCTGCAAGCAGATTTGTTCCTGGATTTTAATTGGTGCAGCCGTGAGAGAAACCTGAGTAACGGTTGTGGTTCCCGAGGTAGTAAACCCGCACGATGCCCCCGCCTGCCAGGGGGTTGTGGATTCAAGAGTTGGAATTTTTTCGGTAAACCCGGTTATTCCTTTGCGCTTGTCAATGTCGCCCAGTGACTGCAGGGTTTTCGCTGCAAGAATTGGTTTAAGAATGAGGTCGGCTTTGTTGCCGAGCTCGTTGGTCCATGCGCTTATCGCGCTTACATCAAATGCCATTTGGTTTTGGTTTTAGTTTGAAAATACTTTTTGGGATAATGCTTTTGCTTCCTCGAAAACATTTTTTGGCTTTGCCGAGGGTTCTCCGTCTTTCTTTTTGAAATCACTTGGCAGAGTAGGGGAGTTTGCAATTTTGCCAATCACATCAAACATTTCCTTCAGCATTTTGTTTTGTGATTCTGTTGATGTCTTGAGTGCTGCAGCCTGTGTGTTGAAATTTTCTTTCAGCATATGAATTTCCTTTTCGAAGTATTCTTTTTGCCACGCCAGTTTTTTTTCGAAATTTTCCCTCAACGTTTTGAGCTCGGATGAGTAAGGGTTCTGCTCCGGGTTCTTTACCGCCTGCCCGCCATCTTGTGGCTTTGTCGCAGCAAAGCCCGCGGACATGGTAGCCGGCTGCACATTAATCACTCTTTTCAGCAACTCAACAAGCTTTGGTATTTCGAGAATTGCCTGCTTTAAATCCTTTAAATCTGCCATTGGTTTTTCATTAAGTATAGTGCCGTAAGAAAATGGACAAAATGTTCTTCGTTCTTAGAAGAACTACCAGCAGAAAATTATAGCGCTCTAACTAGCAGGTCAAAAAAGTGGAATGGCAACATTCAATTATAGAATGCCCGGCACGATATGCAAATAATGTAAATAAAAAATGGAGGTTTAATTCTAAACGTGGATATCTTTTGTCTACCCCTCACGCCTTACCGCACTTTTAGGCTTTATCGAGGAATGTACAAGGTCAGCTAAAACGGCTGAAGTCATTGAGAATCAAGCTGTGCGCGAGAGGAGAGTCGAACTCCTACGAGTGTTACCCCACAGGCTTCTGAGACCTGCGCGTCTGCCAGTTCCGCCACTCGCGCTTTTTATTGCTGCGTGCCTTAGGGCACTTAAATTAATCTGTCAGGATATCCCTACTGTGTTTATTCGGAAAAAATCCTGACAGCACAGAAATTTAATTTGAAGTGGCAAAACTAAAAATTTGTTTTTAACCGCAGGGCGTACTACTGGTCTGTTTTTTATGCAGGTTTTATTGCCTTATAAATTTCTGCCTGCTGATTTTGTTGTCCATAACTATTTGAATGATGTATATCCCGCTTGCTAAAGTTGAAACATCAATAACAATTGGCCGTTGGCGGTTAGCTCTTAGTTGTTGGCTAAAAATTTTATTTCCAACCACATTAAAAATTGTAAGCTCGCCCTTGTCTCCGAACTCCGAACTCCTGACTACTAACTCACTTGTTGCAGGGTTTGGAAAAATGCTGAAGGATGAAACGTGCTCGTCATTAACCGGAATTCCGGTGACAGGTGAACAACCGGAAGTATCAATCGGCATAAAGGTCACCAGCCCGTAGCTTATGTTATCATATCCGTCATAAATCGCTGCAGCAATCTGCAATGAGTCAGTGGTACACCAATAATTATTTGTCACACTAAAATTGGGTGACGAATTCATTTGTAAGCCATAAGAAATATTGTTACAGATTGTATTACAATAAATACTTGCAGCACCGAAGATCAACAGGCCCACCGTGTCATTTTCAATAGTACAATGAGTGATTACAGAATTGCCGGATTGAACTCCGACTCCTGTACCATTATATTTTATTTCGCAATCCACTATTGAATCATTGGTTTGAATATAAGCAGCAAACCCGGTATTGAAATTCAGCACACAATGATGAAGCGAAGTACCTCCAATGGGCCCGGCAGAGATTAGACCATCGTGGTTATAACTGATGCTGCAATTATAAAACTTCGAGTTGTTCGCATACTGGCCTGTTACTCCTCCAAATGCCCGGTAATTTGAATCAATGGTACAATTATTCCATATTGATTTAGACATGAATTCAACGGCAGAATTATTATTTGATATCGTACAAAAATTAACAAGTTCATTAGCTGTGTTTCCTGTTAAAGAGCCTATGGCGGTTCCGTTATATTTAAAAACACAGGAATCAAGAGGAGTTTGTGTAACCAGGTTAATTGCTCTTTGATTATAGGAAAAAGTCGAATTTTTTATATAGGGATTATACTGCGTGTAATCAATAGCTGTAACTGCATACGATATATTCCAGTAATTAATTAAGGGCAAATTTGAACCGTTAAAATATATAGCACCATAATTAGGGTGTCCCCAGATTCCCGGTGTCGGAGCCGGATTATTACTTGTAAAAGTGATAGAATCTGTAATGGTGCCTGTAGCTACCAGGGTAGCCTGTCGTATCTCAAGATACTGCTGGTCATCAAACCGCACTGTAACACCCGGATCAATAGTAAGTGTATTGCCAGGGAACACTACTACATTACCGGTTACTATGTATGGACTGCCGGCAAGCGTCCAGGTTGTGTTTGTATAAATTCCTCCGCTTACATTTGTTTGTGCGTTAACAGCGGAAGAAATAACAGTTATCAAAATAACTGTGGCCAGAATTTTTTTTGTAGTATTTCTCGTCATGATTTGGTAGTATTAAATTGTTCACTGATATTGATTTTACCGGCATAACGAAAAACCTTAAATTTTATTATCGGGTTTGCAAAAAATATTAAAGCACCGAATTAACCGACCTTCAATTTCAAAAAACTATTTCTTCCAACAGCTTTTTACTGCCTGCCTTACCGCCCTTTATGTGAAGTTTCTTCTCTATGTTTTTCAATCGCTCTTCGGCAAGGTTAAGGCGTTTTAAAATTTCGGGACTGCCGAAACTGTTGCCAACACCCAGCAACAGCCAGTCAGCAGAGACACTGAATTCTTTGCAAAGAGTTATGCAGTTCTCCAGGGTAGGATGCCCGCGATGTTTTTCCCAGCGGCTTATGGTTGGAGGAATGGTATGAATGCGCTTTGCAAATTCTGTACGGCTGCGAACTTCGGGATGCGAACTGATGATGCGTTTCATCACCAGCACCATGCGCCCGCGAACGCTGTCGCTGTCATTTAATTTATCCCGCTTGCGATTCATGGCTGATTGTTCTGATTATTTTTAGGCAGCAGGTTTTGCCGATTGCGAATATAAAGTTTCCCTTCAGAATTAAACTTTCTTCAGCACACGAGTAACAAAGTATGCTTTCTTGATTGACTTGAGAGGAAGTGTCGTAGTTCCGTACTCTTTGTTGTGTGAGTAGAAATGTGCTTCATTGCCATCGATGGAGTCAAAATATTTTATAATCAACCCGTCAATAGTCTGCAGCACATAAGCACGCCCGCGAACAAAATGGTCGCCCGATTCCTGTGCGCTTGAAATAGCCCAGTCACCTGGGGAGGCAAAATCGTGCATGCTCATGCCGTCAACTTCAAAGGCATAATGTTCACCGGTGACTCCGGGCAAAAAAAATCGTTGAAGCTTACTCATAAAAATCTGGTCTGCATAACCGGTAAGAAATCCTCCGAAAACATAGAGCGGAACAAAAACTATATTTCCGCCCACCGGATATTCTTCCGCCAGCGGCACAGGAAGTTCTCCATAATTTTTTGTTTCGTAATCAAGGTCGGTTCCCAGCAGTTGTTTTATCTTGGTACGGTAATCGTTTTTTATTTTTCGCTTATCAAAAAGTGAAATAAGGTACACCCTGGAAATGCTGAGTTTCTTTGCGAAATCTTTCTGAGTGATTTCTTTTTCGCGCAATAAACGCTTTAGGTTTTCTCCATGATGAATCATGTCGCTCGTTTGATGGGGAGAACAAAGATAATAACATGGTTTGAATTAAACAATACATTGTCTTTACATTGAGCTTATTTGGTTGATTTTCAATTAATATTTTACAATTCTTAATAGTCTTTACTTATCCATTATTTACATCCACACCCTTGACCCACCATCCCATTCACACCAACTTGTATGATTATTACAATCTGCTTTATTGTATGGTGAGCAACCACACGACTTAGTAGTCGGACAATTATCACCTGTTTCACAAGCAATAATCAGGCTTAACAATGATAGGAGAAACACCAGCCCAACTGCAAGAATATTTTGTCTTGACTTCATGATATCGTTGAAATTAAAAAGGTAACTTAGGTACAGTAGACACCATAAAGGAATACAAAAAATTTTTCATTTCCACTAGGGTTTTCCCTAGTTTTTTATGCTGCAAAAAATTTAGGGTTTTCCCTAAATTGTATTAGGGTTTTCCCTAGTATTTCTTGAGGAAGAATTATTCCCACTCCTTACCGACACTTAGTTACTGATTTTTTAAAAGCAATAAACATCTTAAGTGTTAATAACTTTTTAATTTATAATGTTTATAATGTAATGTACATTATGTTTACATTTGCCTCCTGATTTGAGAATAACCACATGACCTCAGAAGAAGAACTTATGATTCTAAAGCGCCTCGAGAAACTGGAGTTGGGCATAGCAAGAATTGAAAGCCTTGCATTGAGTCCTATCAAAAAGAACAGGCGGATAAAAAAAGTTTTGACGAAAAAAAATTATTGAAATGAGCCCGCTAAACATTGCAATCGTTATTGCTTTAATTCTGATAAAAATTTTGTTCCGGAAAAGATCAGGCAATGAAACAACATGAAACGTCCGCGTCTGCAAATAACAGAATCCGGCCCTGAATGGGAACAATACGACAAAGAAATATATGCCTATGAATGCGCACAGGATGATACTTCTGAAAGGGAAAGAGAAGAAAACGCAGATACGCAATCCCAGAACTCGGGAAAATAATCATATGAAACAACTCGACATGAATCCCACACAAATTATTAATTCAAAACTGCAAAAGCCCTGGCTCCTTATAAGCTGTTACGATGTATCGTTCGACAATTACATAAACATTCAGAATAGAATCCGGAGACTATGTAAACAAATAAGCGACAATAAATCTGTCGTATCAACAAAGCTGCAGGACACTATCGCCAACCTGCAAGACCAACTCGATGGCATTTCTCAACATCTAAGAACACTCGATGAAATGATTCACCTCTATATTAAAACTCACCAGGAATGAATGACAACTTAAGCCGCTTTATAGATAATACAGTCAGGCAGTTTGTGCAGAAAGAATATACAGCCGAAGAAGTTGTACGCAAGCTGAAAGAAGACGTAAGTAAATTATCGGAATATCTTATGTACAACGAACCTGACACCCAAACGTGGCGCGAAAAAGCAAGACGACTTAAGGAGAAAAAAGAAGAGCTGGAGGAAATCAGGAAAGAAAATTCAACGACATAAAAACCAAAAATCAAATTACCATGACTCATGTTAAACAAAAACCTTTTTCAATTCAACTAACAACTGTACCGGTTATTGACAAGTTAATCCAGGTTGTGGAAATTAAAAATGATGCGATGCCTGATTTAAATAAAGCTAATGTCGTCTCTGTCGACCTTGCTTCTGATTACTGGCAGCCAGTTACGGCCGGGGAAAGCAAGCGTGTTGTATTCGACCGTATTGATACATGCAAGGCGCGCGACTTCAATAACCCTGATGTTCTTATCGACTTGGTGTGCGTATTTTTCTTTGAGCGTGTCAACGGAAAAATTAAATCCATTAGCAATGGAAGCAAGCGGTTGGTAAGTTCCATTCAAAACCTGATGAGCAGCCCTCATTCTCCTTTTGAAATTGTACACGGCTCTCTTTTGGAAATCACTTTCAAAGGAAAAGTAAAAAACAAAACCAATTCATTCAGCTCCGACCGCTGGGGAATTCGCCCAATAATCTTAAACATAAAATCAAATGACAACGTACAGAGAAGACATCAAGGGAATTGATATTCCCGACATGAGCACCGCCGCAGTAGAATGCGAGCTTGTGCCTGATATACAAGACTTGCTTCGTTTCATAAACGGCCGTAGGCGCAGCAAGCGCGTGGGATTAAAAAATAATTCGGTGAATGGAATTATTGCAGAAGACACTATTGTAGATTATCTCGCCAGGCGACCACATATTGGTTCGGGTGATTTAAAAGAAGTGCTTAAATCACCGCTGGCATTTTATTTCTCCCAGCGCTGCGAAGAAAAAAAACTAAGTAAAAGTTTTGAACTTGGTTCATTTGTGCATAAGGCGTTCCTGGAACCGGAAATGTTCGACCGCCTCATTGTAGAACCCGAAGCAAAAATGAATGAACTAAAAGGCGTTAACCATCTTATTGATTTCTGGACCGCTAAACTTTCGTCTTCACGTCCCGATGCTGGAATTATTTTTTCCGGTGCTGCCATGCACGTGAAGCAAATGGAACTTGACATAGAAGGAATCAGCGGGAAGAAAGAGTACCTCGCCTACCTGAAGCAGCATAGCGGAATGATATCCGTTCCGGAAAATATTAAATCGGCGATTGAGCAAATAAAAGCTCAGTACAAAATGTATGGAGGAGGAATTATTCCGCAGATCCTGAAGAACGCCAAAAAGGAATGTTCGTTTTACGGCACCGACCCTGACACAGGGCTTCCTGTAAAAGTGCGTCCTGATGCTTTCAACACTGAAGAAAATATAGGTGTGAATGCTATCATCAGTTTTAAAACTACCAGCGCTGAAACGCTTGATAAGTTTATAAGCGATACGGCAAAATACAAATACGAGGTGAGCGAGGGAATGTACCAGGATGTGGTTTCGAACGTAACAGGCCGCAACTTCAGCGTTACTATTATGATTATGCTGCAAACCGTTCCGCCATATAGCCCAGCTGTATTCTGGTGGACACCTGAAGATATTTTTTATGGAAAAGAAAAATACCGCAGCGCGCTGCGCCAGATAAAAGATTGCTATGATAAAAAAGTGTTCCCGGGTTTCGATGTATTTGCAGGAAGCGGCTGCCGTGGCATCCTGGAAATGAAACAACCCGAATGGGCTCATAAAATGAATATGCCTGTAGAAACAGAGCTTTAATTAAGAATGCAGAATTAAAAATTAAGAATCATCCCCTGCTAGTTTCAGGTGAGAATGATTTTCTAACTCTGAATAATTGCTGTAGTTCCCAGCCCGATAAATCAGAATATCATCGACCTAAAACATAATTTATGGACCAACGAGAACTTTTATTGGCAGGCGAGCCGCTCACCGAAGCCGGCATACGCCTTGCATTGGAAAGAGATAAAATAAAAAACGACTGGACGAAAAAAGCATTTGAACTGCTACAGGAATTTATTCCGGTTCAAAAACAATTTATGTGCGAAGAGTTCAGGAACTATTGCCGCAGCAGGGGGCTTGCGTTACCCTCAAGCAACCGTGCCTTTGGCGGAATAATATTAAAGGCCATGCGCAAGGGATTGATACGAAGAGTAGGGTATGGTAGAGTAAAAAACCCAAAAGCACATGCAGCTAATGCAACGGTTTGGCAAACTTGCATCCAACCAGCAACGAGCAACTAGTAACGAGCAGCCGATAATGCCTTTAATCCGCGACTATACATACTCTGACAAAGTGCAGCGGCTAAGCACTGCAGCCGAAGTACTATTTGTCCGCCTTCTACTAAAGGCGGACGTTGCCGGAAATTTTTATGCTAATCCCGAATTAATTAAATCACTTTGTTTCCCCTTAAAAACAAATGTCAGAACTGCCGACATAATGCGCTGGCTGAAAGAGTTGTCAATGCCTGCTCCCGCATCAAAGGAACCGGGCACGCACACCTCTGCTAAGAACACTGCATTGCTCCGCATGTATGAGGTTGACGGAAAACCTTACCTGCACATTTATGGTTACGGGCAGAAACTAAAATACAGTAAAGCAAAATTCCCTCATCCGCCTCCCGAAGCTGAAGTAGAAGAAGAAGTAAAAGAAGAATATGGAAGTGAAAGTAAGAACTCACGCACACAGGGTTTTTCAAAAACTGTTAATACTGAAAAAGAGTTGACTGAAAATATTGGTTGGCTCGAAAAGGTTTGCAAGTCGCAACGGGTAAAAAGCGTGGATGCCTGCTGCGCCTGGCTCAAAAAATTTATTGATGAAATGAAGGCGAAAGAAAATTTCAGTGCGCGCCCGCTTGATGATTTGAAAAAACATTTTGTGAGCTGGCTCAAAATAGAGTTGTCTAAACCAAACAACAAGACTTCAACAACATTGCTTTCAGAAAATCCCTTCTGGAATTACTGCCCCGATACCTGGGATGAAATATTTTATAAAAGAATCCAGAATGAAAACTATGCCGACAGAAAAACTACGGCCTATGAACAAAAACTTAAACGCAACGGCTATCAGAAGCAGGGAAATGGGTGGGCGAAAATATAAGTGAAGGAGTAAGAAATTTTGGAAATTATTACCGCAAGTGCTATGCTTGCGAGCGCTCTGTGCAATGAACGATTTGTTACGCAGCTATTCTATTACACCTCTGACCTCCCGAAATATCGCTTTTTGATTTTCATATCCTTTTCCTCTGGGTTTGTAAACTATTGTCATTGTTTTAGAAAACGGGCCTATTCGCCCTTTTGTATGGAAAATATAAAACATCTCTTCGGATTCTTTCTGCGCTAATAATTCTTTATAACCTAAAATAACTAGTCCGCCATCTCCAGATGTCGCAGACACGTCTAAGGTATAGTTCAACAAATTCGTGACAATAAATTTAAAAATTACATCCTCTCCATGTTTGAATTTAAAACCTTTAAAGTCATCAGTAGTTGTTGTGTCATGTATAAACAATGTATCTAACACAATGGTATCTGTAGCATTTTTAAAATCTGATACGGTTATATAACCCGTAGCTATGTCTTGAAGTTTAAAGCTGTGTAAGAAAAAATAAGAAGCAGACAGAATGAAAATTGATCTCATAGTTTTAAAATTTTTGAAATTATCATAGCAAGAGCAATACTCGCTAACGCGCGATGTGACTGATATAGACAGATTATTCTTTAGTATATCCTACAATATTAATTATTAAAACTTTTTTTAAGTCCACATTTACGTTTTCCTTAAAGAAAATTAACATTTGTTTTGAAAAAGCACCTATAGAATTATGATAGGCAAAATCAAAGTATAATTTTTGCTGCGGATATAGTGTAACGTTACTCGTTTTAGAAGTTACAGGATACAGGCCCCCCGTCGTTGTAGTCATCCCCCATATAATTAAGGAGTCCGCTGCTGAATTTAATATCGATGTTTTCAAATAGGCGATACCCTTTTTCAATGTATCTAAGTGCACAACATATGTCGTGTCTTTTAATTCAAAATTTCCTATCCATAAAGTATCAACATGCTTTTTGGTGACATCTTGTTCAGAATCACCTCTCTGGGCAAAACACTCCGAAATAATAATGGATAAAATTATAAAGGCAAAGATTTTCATAATAATCTATCAGCGTTCAATCCATCCTCTTAATGTTACCAGTAAGTGCTTATTTTCACCATCAGCCGTACCAATTTTTTTGTATGCAATGTCAATAGATGTATTTACGTGTCCTTCGTGGTTTTTAGCTAAGAATTGGTATGAAATTCCCGAACAACCGTCGGGATATATTATTCTCTTAAAAACTGGAGCAACCCATCCTGCACCTGCTCGCGCATTCAATTCTAAAGTATCAGTTGTTATATTATAAATGATTTGTTTGAAAAGAATTTGTTCAGATTGTGGTTTTATTGAAAATGGTTTTGTAATAAACCTGTCTTTGATATTATCAATAAATAAGGTATCTAAAACGAGTGTATCTTTAGAATCTCCAAAGCATGATGAAATTATATAAGCGGTAGATGAGTACTGAAGCTTAAAGCAGTATAGTAAAAAACAAGTTATAAATAGGATAAAAACTCTTATCATAGTTTTGAAATTTTTGAAATTATTACCGCAAGTGCTACGCTTGCGAGCGCTCTGTGCGATTGATATAAATGGTCAATAAAATCTTCATTTTGTTTTAATGAACCTAAGCCGCCTTTCGATACTTTATCCTTTTAACGTTCTATCCAACCGTTTAAGGTTAATCCCAAGTGCTTACTCTTTTGTTCAGATGCTCCTCTTCTTTTGTAATAAATGTAAATAAAAGTTGATACCTTTCCCTCTCTACCATCGATCAACAATGTATATGAAATTTTAGACGAACTTTGCGGATATACAATTTCTTCATATCTTGGAATTACCCATCCTGCACTTGCCATAACCTTTAAATATAATGCATCATCCGTTGCATTATAGATAATTTGAGTTAAAAGAACTCTATTGGATTGTGGTTTGACCAAAAATGGCTTGGTGATATATTGCTCTCGAATACCATCAATAACCAAGGTATCTAACGCAATTGTATCTGCAGAATATTCATAATTTGACTCAGGAGATTGGAATTGAAAAGCGTTAAATAAAAAATAAAATCCCAACAGAATAAGGAGTGGTTTCACTGTTATGAAATTTTAGAAAATTATTATTGCTAATGCAATACTTGCTAAATCTCTACTCAATTACACCACTAACCCCTCTTAATATCACCTTTTGATTTTTGTAACTTTCTCCTTGAGGTTTGTAAGCTACGGTCATCGTTTTAGAAAATCCGCCTTCCCGGCCTTTGGTGTGAAAAATATAAACTATTTCTTCCAATTCCTTTGGCTTCAATATTCTTTTTGTATAATGATCAATAATTAGTCCACCATCTCCAGACGAGGCTGAAATGTCCAATGAATAGTTTAACAAATTCGTAATTATAAATCTAAAAATCAAATCCCCTCCACGTTTGATTTTAAAGCCTTGAAAATGATCGGTAGTTGTTGTTTCGTTTACGAATAAGGTATCTAATACAATTGTATCTGTAGGATTTGTAAAACCTGATACTTCTGCAGCTACCTCTTGATTGATAAAACTGTATAATAAGATGCATGTCGAAATCAGAATGAAAGTGGATTTCATAGGTTTGAAATTTTAGAAATTATTACAGCCAGGGCTATGCTTCCGAGCGCTCTATGTGATTGATATAAGTGGTCGATAAAATCTTCGTTTTGCTTCAATGAACCTAAGCCGCTTTTCGAAACTTTATTCCATGTTGCTTCAGTATCTTTGACATCGATATGTCTATCTGAAGGTGTTCCATCCGGCTTTGTACCTGTTGCAAAAAACAGAAAATTAGAATGTCCAGTAAACTCATGGATAAGTAGGTTTAGCACAGGAGATAATTTGAACACCCCAAAAGAATTTTCTAAGGCTGCGCTCTCGGCATATTTTTCAGTGCGATAATGCCATGTAGCACTATGAACAAATACAATTAATTTAATTCTATTTAATGATTCTTTAGTAAGATTCTGTAACCACGCAGCTTCCGGTGAATTTTTTGCTGCTGTTTTCAACACGAAGCTCCGAAGATTGAGGAGCTCTGATTTAACTTTTATCAAATCATTTTCATCTAACACTACTTCACCTGAGTCTCCCACAAACCTATTTAATAAAGGGTCTCCTTGCCATGTTTCTTCGTAGTACGTTGATAAGGTTGGAGTAATGGAATTTTTATCTTCCATAAACCAATCGTAACTTAAAGGTAATATCAATACCTCATCAAAAAAATTAGTTGTCTCATTAACCTTTGGATTATAGACATCACTCAACACTTTTTGCCACGTAAGAATGGTTGCTGGTTTGTCATTCTTATTAAGTTGTAAACTTGAGTTTAATTTTATCAGTCCATTGTCAATTTGTTCTTTGGTTAACAACTTTTTTGAAAAATCTCTTATTGACTTTATTACCTTATCGTACTCATCTTGTTTTTTCTCATAAGATGAAATTCTGCTCAACAAGTGTTCAACATCATTTTGTAAAACTTGTCCAGAAAGTTCCGTTATAATATTGTTATTCTTTCCCAAACTACGCTCCGGAAAATCTTTTTGATGGTAACTACCTTCCCACCAATAAACGCATGGTGTGTTTTCATCCGTCTCGCTTGCCGGTTCCAGCCGGATTAACTTTGCTCCTGCCGGTAAATTATTATCAGAATCCTTCTTGCGCGGAGCAAAAAAATCGAATATCTTTAGCTTTCTTTTTTTAACATCAGGATTCATTAACCAAACTACAATTCTATCTTTATCAAACCCCATAGGGTTTTTAAAAGCTTCTCCGGGTTCCTCATCAGGCGGAATGGATTCTCTTGAAGCAGGAATATATGCGGTTTCTGTTGCAGAAAGATAAAATGGAGCAACTGTATTGGTATTTTTATTTAAGAGATAAACTAGCTGCGGCACGGCACTTTCATCTGCAACTACTTTATAAAGAGCAGCACTTTTCTGTGAGCTTACCGGCAGCAAATTATATTTGAACGATAAAATTTTTCCTCCGGCGCTTAACGTAATTTCAATTCCTCCGTTTATCAGGTTTGCATACTCTGTTCTTCTTGTTATAGGATTTTCGTATGCGGGTATTTCAATTTTATAAACTGCCGTCCAGGACACAACCGCTTTTACAGCTCCCTTGCTGTTATAGTTTGGTGAAGCTGATATGGGTTTCATATATGCCCTGGGAAAGAATTGAGTTTTAATTTTCTGATTTGCAAATGCATCCGTGATTGCCTGGTTTGTTTTATTAAAATACTCGTCAAGCTTTTTAAGAAAATCATTCTTGTCTTTAATTCCGGCATTCGAATAATTAAAGGAATTTTCATCACTGAGCTTTGTAAATTGAAAACCTCCATTATCCACAAGCGACACTGAAACGCTTTTGTTATCGATGGGGTTTACGCCCGTTACCAGGTAGCAAAGTCGCGGCAGGTTTGCTTCAATAAAACTTTGAGGTTGTGTAAGGATTACTTTGGTAATAATGTTTGGTTCTTGCATGGCTTTTGGTTTTATAACTGCAAGCAACTTTTCTATCCTCAATTGAAAAGTAAAGAAGCTGCAATCAGATGAATCATTAGTGAGGTCAATTTTATTTATGTAAATACAATATTCAATTTCGGTGCGCGATTGATGGTATGAGTGTAAACAGCATATCGCATGGCATCGCAGGCGTCATCAAAAAATTTAACAGGCATGTCGAGGCGGTTTTGATTTTTGTCTTTGCTCCATACATACGTTTGCAACTCCTTCAATAAATCTCCGCTGTCAGAAATAACATATAGCTGTTTCGATTTAATGGTGTCTATTCCTTTCTTAATGCTATCCTTTCCCTTATTAGCCGGCAATGCATTAAACCCTGCGCGATACAGTTCTTCAATGCGTTGCGGTTCGGCTGCATCGCAGTAAACGGGGCTTCGTCCTATGGTTAAATAGCGCATGCGGTCAATCAAATCAGAATTGGTGAGCTCCTTCTGGTAAATGATTTGCTGAACGTAAATATCATTTTCCTTCAGTCCAACTCTCACCAGGGCTGTGGGATGATTAAATCCAAAGTCGAGCCCGTAAATGATTTCGCACCCGGCAGGCATTTCATTCGCAAGTTGATAATGGGTGTAGATGAGTCCGTCCATACCTACGCCCCATTCGCCCAGCGCGGAGAACTGGTACATATTTTCATCCATATCTTTTAACCGGTCCATTTCCTTATCATAATCAGGCGAACGAAATTTATTATCGAGATACGTGGTCTTGATTATGGTTGCCGGAAATTCTTTCTTCACAAAAAAACTTTCGTAGGTCCAGTTGCCCCTCGAAACCGGGTTAAAAGAAAACACCATCTGGTTATTTGCCCTGCGGGTACGAATGCAAAGGTTGAGCTGAATCATATCGTGCTTGCCAAACTCGGTAGCTTCTTCGCACCATACATCGGTGATTTCCTGGATGGATTTTATTTTTTCCATGTCATCCATTCCTGCTGCAATCATCTTGTTACCGTTGATGCAGACGATTTCCATACCGGTTTCTTTAACGGTGAACAAACCGGAAAGCCCGCCCCGGAAAATAAGGTCCTTAAAAAGCTGGAACTGCGAGTTGCGTATGGTACGCGCTACTTTGCGACAAAACAATAATCGAAAGTAAGGAGCGGATAAACACTTGTATAAATATCGCTGCGCAATGAAAACCGACTTTCCGCTTCCCCGGCCACCGTAGAATACCATAAACCGTTCGGAAGCGTTAAGGTGAGGCAGGTAGACATCGTTAAAATCTTTTCGGTTAAATATTACTTCAATTTGTTTTACGTCTTCCATGCGGGAGGCCTGCCTGCCAATGTTTTGGCTATGGGGTGGCAGGCAGGTTTATTGTTCTGGTGCGGTGTCATCGTTGAATCGTACGTTTATTTTTAAGGTGCCGCTAAAATTCTGGTCAATGATTTGCCTGGGTGTGCCGTAAACTCTGTTCAGCAAAGCTTTCACAGATTGTAAGCTGCCGCTCTCCAAACTTTTTATCATAGCTCTTGCGACTGTTTTTTCAAGGATGGTTGCCTCGGCATCTTTTTCAACCGCTATAAGTTCTTTCATATCCATTGCCATCATGGCTTGAATGCAATCATTGATTTCAGAAACCGTGTAACCCTGCTCTTTCAGCAGTGAAACATACTTGCGTGGTTTAGGCGGTTGATTTGATTTTCGCTTTGTCATTTATTGTACTATGTACCTATTTTGTTTTTTCTTTTTCGAACTCAATAATTAAAAGATATGCATCATTCAGCGCCTCTCTTTTATTCCCATCACATGAGTAACACAATGGTCTGCATCCCTTACTCTGCCTTAACTGGTCTATCGTTATCATTCCGCTGCCGTTGTAGTTTCCGGTTTCTTTCCACCTGAAAATTTCTTCGCGATGCGGCAGCAGTTTTTCATATTCTTCTGATGACAGCATATTCTATTGAAGCAGCGAATGATGTGAGTAATGCAAAAATGAAGGTCTCTGTAAAAGATATCGCGCTGATATTATTAAGGTAGACCATTTTAGCTGTGCAAAAAATTAATCCTATCCAAAAACCCATACACTTCTGGCAGTTGAATGGCTTGCGCGGTTTTATTTTTTTCTGCCAGCATACGTCAATGTATCCATCCACAATGATGCACGCAAGCCAGCCGATAGCTATAATTTGACTTATCATTCTACAGAGAAAAATATCATGAATGCAGAATTGCCCGCATTTGAATTCGTTTCCTGGTTAATGCGTATTCCCTGGTTCTGCCTCAACACAAGCCCTTTTCCCGTGGTCTCAAGAAATTGCGGTAAAACATTTGTCACAGAAAATACACCACCTTGTAATTGATTTCCGGCCAGTGTTTCTTCTGAATTAGAATACCACCATTTTAACGATGTAGACGCTGTGGCTCCGCCCGTAGCTTTTGTACGCGCTGTAATATCAGAATCAAGTGCTGCGTCATTAGTATCTGCCAGCCACGCTGTTAATGATGTGCCTCCCGTTCCGACTGCCGTTGTCCTTAGTAGCTGCCATTCAAATCCGATTCCTGTTACGGCTGTTTCAAGATTAACAATATGCTGAATGGAAAGGATCCGTACGACCAGTGCTGCATCGGCATTAAACATGTCAAGCATCAATGTTGATGCTGCAGCCACGTGGACGATGCTTCCGGTGTGAAAACAATATATGGGTGTTTCTTTTCCAAACTCCGGTGCAACCCATAACGAACCTTTCCTGCTTGTGGTAAGAGGAATGTAATCATTGTCTGCTCCTGCTGCCGAAGTGTTTGCATCTCTGCGAACAGCAAGCGCCATGATTCCTTTGTCGCCAGAGGAGTGTGCTGCATCTTCATCCTTAATCGCTGCATCGCTGATGACATTAGTGGTGGCAATTGCATCAGCGTGTTTTACGTACAGCTCTCCTTTGCCTGTTGAATTAAGTGCGGTAACATCGCCATCAGTTGTTGTTTCAGTTGACAGCGTATCTCTCCGTCTTGCCATTAATTGGCCGCCCGCAGGATTAGCTGCTGAAGCTGCATCTTCTGTATATTCTGTTGCGCCTGCGCTGTCAGTGGTTTCTTCTATTGCGTATCCCATGTTATATGATTTTATAAGTAATATATTTCTGCATAAACAGCCAGAGTAGGAGCAGTGGTTCCTGAATCTTGCATCTCGGTTGTAACTGCCATTTTCAGACCGGTATTCACAACCATCTGGCTTTTGCCTCGAGCTGTGCTGGTGCCCAATACAACAGTACTGGTTCCCGGAATTAATAACGTTTTTACGACGGCAGTGGTTCCTATTGTAACCGGTCCGGTTGTGTCATAAAATTTAATGTATACGGCAGTTGAATTCGGATTGATTATGTTCCACCCGTAAAGGTCCGCCGGTTCTGAATTAACTGTAACCGCGCTCGTGCGTAGGTTGTCGTCCCTATATACATTAGGGCTGCTGAAGTCTCTTCCTTTTCTTGTTGTTGCCATTTATCGTTTATTTTTTTTATTAGATTTTTCCATGTGTGCTTTTATCTTATCAGCCGTTGCTTTTCCTTTCTGGTATGCAATGATTAGAATGACTGCGGGAACAGAGAACAGTGACCCGATTCCAAGTAGGATTAAATAATACAATCTCTTCATAAATATTTATTTTGAAAGTATGGTAATATCATGTTTGAATTTTATTTTTGGCATAAAAGGAATGTCATTAGATTTGATGTAAATACAATACACATTCCACCCGTCGCTTATATTTCCCATTGCTGCATCTTCGCCCAGCTCAATGATTTGATATCCCTGGCTCTTTGCAAGTTGTTTATACATTTCCTGTGTTGTGTACCAGAACCCGTGCTCCTTCCAGTTTTCTGTTTTTGGATTCTGACGGATGATAATGCCCCCGTACTTTGTTAGGTCGTGAAGTATTTTAAAAACATTATATGCTTTCCGTATATGTTCACCTGTTCCGAAGTCTGTGACTAAATCAAATTGTTTTTCAGGCTTATATTTTTTTTCAAGGTCAATTTGTAGCGCATTATTTTCTCCATTCAAATCAATACAAGAATATTCTATTCCCTTTGCCAGGTAATATTCTGATGCATACGGCTGCCCCTTAGAAACCCTTGACGGATATTCCTTATCATAAAGATTCTGCGCACCAAGTTCCATGACATTTTTTACGGGAATGACTTGCAGCGCCCGCTCAATGAGTTCCAGCGATGTTGATGTTATTCCCATTAGTTCATTCCTTTATTTACAAAATAAATATCATTGCCATAAGTCAAATCAATATGATGAGGCGGGTACACCAGCTTGCCATAAGGAAATAATTTTACTTTATGTTTCCAAAGTAACCCGCTCAATACTGCCTGGTCGTGCCGGTGAGCCCGGAACCCTTCGCGCACACTTGGTGCATCGCGAAATGATTTTCCGTCTCTTGCCTTAATGACCCATTCATCAAAAATTATATTGGCTTTTGTCTTAGTGAAATCAAACCCAATTACGCACGCCATGATTTGAGGAATATCTTTTAATTCTTCATCAGAAATTTTCAACTCTTTTTGTGCATCATCTGAAATCCAATTCCAGAGCGGATGGCCCGTATTCTCAAACGCCACTACTCCCGAATCTGATTGCTCAAACAGCAGAAGCGGGTCTTTTAAAACCCTTACAGTAGAATCGCACCAAAACACCTTTGTATGCTCTTCTTCTTTTGCGATTTGAAATAATGCCGGTTTAAACTGATATGGAATTTCGGAGTGATGATGCGCCTGCCATGCCTTCGGCTGCGGGGTTTGAAAGGAATTGCACAAGCGTATTTTCACACCCATATATTCATCAGCATATCCGTCAAAGGAATATAGTATAGTATCGCCTCGCCACTCGATTTCTTTTATCGAAGAAATCAATTTTAGCATGGCTGCGTTATAATTCTCGCGCCCGTGCGAAGCGTATGATATAAGACAGCTATCTGCCATAAATTAAATTTTCTTCATTACCGTGAATTAAACCCATTCCGAACGCATTGAAATAACCATTAAACATTTTCACTTTTTCACCGTTGTGTTCTATGCATACCAAGTGACAACCCAGCGCCTGCAAATCCATCTGCCTTATTATGTTCCAGTCCATTCCTTCGGCATCGAGTGTTATGAAATCAAATTTCTTTTCGGGGCATGTCTCCAGAAATGTATTGAAACAGACTGTTTTAGTTCTTACAATCTCATATTCAGTCGTACCCTTCCATTTGTCATAATCTCTTTGAGATAATGTACTCAGCAAACCGGTATCTCCATTATTCAGATGTGTTCCTGATTTATAAAAATCCATCTCACCATCTTCACTGGCAATAGCGATATTGTAGCAGATTACTTTTTCATTTCCTTGGTGCAATGCAATTAATTTTTCAAAGGCATCAGCATCCGGCTCGATAAGCACAGCCTTCCATCTACGCTCAATCAATGCAAGAGAGTTGCTAAGGGTTCTGCCGTCATTAGCTCCGATATCGAGCAATGCTCCGCTAAAGTTGGAATGCTTCTTTTCAAAGTACTCCAGAATTATTTTTTCCTCTGCGTTTTGGCTATACATATGTTTTGTTAAAATGAGAATACCTATAATGGTAAACAGGAATATCAATTTTGATTTCTGTCTTCAACCTCTCTGAAGTTCTAACCGCATCTGCCCATACCTTATCTTCAAAATTGCTTTGGTCGGGAAATTTTATGTCGCGTACCAGCTCGGTTTTCATTGGTGTAATATGATTGGGATAACGCAAATAAATTTCTCGTCCGTCTACAAACTGCGCTTCATAAGGATTTCCTAGTGCTATAAACCATTGTTTTTCATTTTTTCCTTCTGTAGTCATGATCCCGTTTATAGCCATTACATCGCAATCGGTTTCGGCTGTGTTTAATATAGCTTCAATCGCTCCGGGAAGAACCATATCGTCATCATCAACAAACCAGAAATATTTTCCTGTTGCTAGTTGAAGAAGACGATTTCGTTTTTCTCCCGTTGTTATTACTCCGCGGCCTGAATCGTCATCCAGAATTTCTATTTTTCCAATTGCCAGGCAGTCATGCACTTGCTGGTATATGCATTGCCGTAATGCATGAAACATAATTTCTCTCTCCGGAAGTGTAGTTATCAGTATGGAAAGAATCATTTCAGAATTTTATTTGAGCCAATCCTGTATGAACCCGCGTTGCATTTAATTCACTCTGCCATTTTAGCATTTCGGATGGCGGATATTTAAATGCGTTTTCAATTTGCTCTACAGGCAAATCATAATTTCTTGACTTTCTTTCCAGCAGCGTTTTTAAATCCTCTCCCCACACATCCAGGTTCTCCGAGGCACGGTATTGCTCATCATATTCTGTAAATCCCCAAGCAGGATGTAGATGCCTGAACAGAATTTTTTCATCACCCATGTACTGATGCCTGTTAAGCATATAAGCCACTTCGGTTTGCTCCACATCGCACCAGACGCTTTTGTACGAGGGGTGATAAACATATCCGGACCGTTCATAATAATTTCTTCCCATGATAGCCATGGTCATTACGTTGCTCTTTTGGTTGCCATCATTGTAATGTAATACTCCGTCTGTGTCAGGAAAATTTTTTACCATATCTTTTCTGATGATGTCATCAAATCCATTTTGTGTAAACATCATGTCATCAGAAGTATTTACAAGAATATCCCAATCGTGTATCCTCTCAATATCTCTGTTGATGGCATCTACTTTGTTTTTCGATTCCTCTCTTACTATAACGATATTTCTCTCTGGAGTGTGTTCTGATATTTCTTCTTTTATCTTTTCCCAATCCATGCTTTTATCATCTTCATCGCAACTTACCAGTATCTTATAATTCACTTTATCTGATATCATTGACAAAATATTATCCAGGCAATTAAAAAACTTGCGCGGGCGCGAACGGGTAGCGAACTTGAAAAGAATTTTCACAGCGGTTGAGTTACAGTCTGAATATCTTGTAAATAAATTTTATAATTCTGCTCTATATATCCGGGCACATTGCTAATTTCTTCTGCCATAGACGAAGCATGTTTCACTTGTTTATTGAAAGACAAATGAAAATCGTAATCCATGGCATAGACGTATTCTTCGGTTCCAGAAGGACAGAGGTACATTCCCATTGACGTTAACCCGGCATGGTGAATCCGGGTAGTGAATCCTGCATGCTCATAACCATAGTATCCATAACTCTTGTGATAGCCGCCCACTTTTTCAACGGCTTCTTTCGTAAGAAACATAAAGCAACCGCCACAGTTATCATATTCATTTATCTGTAGTGTTTCTGTTGCCAGCTTTGCAGTATGTTCTCTTATCTTTCTTATTGTACCGGTTTCTTTCAGGTATAAAAAATGATGCTGCCCGCTTCCTTTATGTGCTTCAATAAAAAAATTTGTCCAACCGTCATTCACAGGAAAGCAATCATCATCAAAAAGAAAAATGTAGTCACAGTCCTTCAGGGCCTTCAGGCATTCGTTCTTCCGATATGCTATTCCCCTTCGTATGTACGAATCTGAAGCAATAAAAACTTCGCACGCGTCCAAGTTAGTATGCTTACGAACTTGCTCCTGCCACAACTTTATATGAGCCGGGCGATTGTATGTAGTTGCTCCTATTCCGATTTTCATATCAGTGATTGCAAAAGGTAGTCGCGTTTTTTATTGTGCTCGTCCATATTAAAATTTTCCCGGATAGTTTTGTGCAGCGCTTCTCCTAATTCTTTGACAAGGCCGGGATTGAGAATTAATTTACGAATAGCTACAAACCAATCTATAAAATTTCTATCAGGTTTTACGAGTATTCCGTTTACACCGTCTTCAATCCATTGATTGTATGGCAGAACATCAGAACAGATTACAGCTTTTTTCATCGTGCCCGCTTCAACAATTTTCAGCTCAGATTTACACTCGTTAAAAGTGTTTTTTATCAGAGGCACCAGGCAAACGTCCACATCATTGTACATGCTTCCGTAATTCCTTACGTCTTTTCCCCATAGCCTGCGGTATGGCTTATCAAAAGCGATGTGTTCCATTGCAGGAGTCTGCTGCATTAGGTAATTGAAATAGGATGCATCGTAATTTTTGAAAGAATAATTTGCCGTCAGTATTTTTTCAATCTCATTAAATTCCGGATTGGGATTGTATCCTCCAAAACAAATCTGCCATCGGCCCTGGAGCTCAGTGCTTTCATACAACCGCTTTACAGATGCCTCCAGGAGTTTTATGTCCGCCTTGTGAAATACTCCGCCAATCCAGCCCAAGCGAAGCCGGGGTAAAGAAATATTCACCTGCCTGAACTGCAAATCATCGGGACTGATACAGTTAGGCAACACGGTAACGTTATGATTGTATTCCGAAATAATTTTAGCAAAATTGTGAGTAGTGGTTACTACGGCATCTGCTTGTTTTAGAGTTGTAATTACCCCTTCGTCAACTTTTTGCTCTTTATATTTTTTATACCAATAGTGCTCTTTAGGTAGCTTCCAGTAATCATCAATGTCGAAAACCATTTTAAGGCCGTTCGATTTTATCCGGTCAATCAACGGCTGAATTTTTTGGATGTCGTGCGAAACTTGCCGTAAAACATAAATGATATTGAACTCTCGCAATTGTTCATCGGTTAAGGAATCAAGGGGCGGCTCATATGCCCTGCCATTTTCAGTCACCCCGCGCAACATTTTCACCTCGTGTATTCCCGGGTTGGTTTTCTGCAACCGTTCAAAGGGCATCAGCAGGCGGTGATAATCCAGCCCGGTAACGTTGTACTGAATAGGCAATAATGTTTTAACGGGATATTGTTTCATCCTGGCTTTTATTTTTTGCTTTGCCTGTGCAACGGTTCTCTGAAGTGATTTATAAGGGATGTGCAACTTTTCTGAAATGCCGGCAGCGCTGCCTGTCTGTGCATACAGTTTAAGAATTTCTCTGTCGTACCAATAGAGTGAGCGGAATGCACTGTTGAACTCTTTATTTTCTTTCTCTCTTTTCGAGCAGGTTCCCATATACTTCCTGGCTGTTTCTTTATCAACGGTATGCCGGTATGTTTTGTAAAAGGCAGATGTAGAGGAGCACGCCATGTTTTTAAGAATCCTGAAAAGAAAAGCATCAGGCTGGCGGACCTCAGATAATTTATATTCATCGTACTCGAGCAACACCAGCATAAACTCCTGGAACAAATCATCGGCAAGTTGGTGGTCTTTTGCAAGACGAAGACAAATGGCCTTGTATTTATCACCGGAAGCATAATGAATAATCTGGTCCCTGGCATGCATATGGTTTGTTATCTAATAGATAAAAATTTTAGCTCAAAGATAATTTGAAAAACGAGGACGATATTCAGGAATTTTCAACAGGTAGGTTGTTAATTCAGATTAGTTGCTATAGGAAGCGGCAGAAACAATAATGTACAATTTTTATATTTGTCTCCGATGGAAAATATATCGTACCATAAAGCTACTCCAGACGATATTGAAACTTTGGTTGAATACCGCACCCGTTTTGCAATTGAGTTAAAAGGAGAAAGGCCTTTGGAAGAAATCAATAACTTAAAAAAGCAAATGACAAACTATTTCGCAAAAGCTACTGCCGATAATACCTGTATCTCATTCATTGCAAAATGCGGTTATGAAATTGCAGGCATAGGTTCTGTTCACATTCGCGAAATGCCAGGTAACTTTAAAAACCCGTCCGGCAAATGGGGTTATATTATGAACATGTATACCGTTCCAAAATTTCGCAAGCAGGGAATATCCACTCGCATTCTAAATGAATTAATTGAAGAAGGAAAAAAAGTTGGTATTACTGCATTTGAATTACATGCTACTCCCGCAGGTGAACGTGTATATATAAAAAATGGATTTGAATTTCATAAAGAACCTACTTTAAGAAAATATATGAGTTGAGTTCTTCTTTTGCTCTTTTTCGTGAGCAAAAAAATAATCCGTGAATAAATACAGAGCCGTTTATACCTGTACTTCTTTTAGGATCTTTAAATAATAATAATGATGAGCTGAAGACCTCAACAGAATACCATAAGCAAAGGTTATTAACTTCTATTTCCTTTTTAGTTTTAGTATCCTTATCACTTATTTGTTCTGGGTCTTTATCTGTTTTGAAATAATCATTCATGTTACGGGGAGTGTCGCTTTCTGGTTTTCTTGATTCATTAATCTGAGCTATTCCGAATTGTATTGATTGAGAGGCAATACTGTTATCTAAAAGAGGACCACCTAGTTTGATTTTGCTGACAAATTGCATTTTACCTGCCTCATTAACAGGAAGCAGATAACTTGCTATCTTATGTTCGGATTGAAAATATTTTCCCCATCGCCAATGTAAATGCGCTGCATGATATGCTCCGGGAGTAGAAGGTAATCCATCGAAGGTCATTCTCACTTAATCAATTCAGGGATAGTATAATCATCAAGAAGAAAGGCTGTTGGGAATAAAGTGGTCAAGGACAAAACGTGCTCACTTAAAAAGCATACATATAAATGATTATTACGTTTGTACCTGACCAAGAAATAACCACAGGCATTATCTGGTTTAGTAAGTACCTGAAAATTATTTCCAAAAAATAGCTCTAACTTATCGTTCATATTTTTGACTATAACTGTCTGAGAAACTATTTTCCCGTAATTGGGATTCCATTTCTGATCTATCACATCAAAAATTACCGATGTATCTTTATTGCCTCCTGATAATGATAGTAAAGTGTCATGAATTCTGATATCGATAATTATATTTTCAAGTCCTAATTTTTTCAGGCTATCTGGAGAAACTTCATAGCCAATATCAAAAAAATTAATGTGTGTTTGTGCATTACAAACTGAGAATAAAATGTAAAAGCACCCTATCAATAATAATTGATTAATTTTCATTATGTCTCAAAAATAAAATATTTTAATTCAGTATGGCGAATTTCTCCATTATAATATATAATAACATATTGCCTGAGGTTCATTTTTAATTTAGCTAATTTTTCGGTAGAAGGTAAAAGTAATGAGGTTACAAATGTAATTTCACCCAAGCCTTTAATAAGTCCTAAGATGCCTAGAATTAATTCACCCCCTCCCTTCAGTTCTTCTGCAATTGCTCGTGGCGCATCAATATCATGAGAAGCATTAAATTTTGATACCCCATGAATTATCTTTTCACTAAGAGTACCCGATATATCTAAATATTTATTGTGATTTTTCAAAATCAATTTTCCCGAAGAGAAGCTTGCACTACCTGTATTCTCCAAATCAAAAATATTTTTATCAAGCTTATCTGCGATATCACCTCCAGTTGCTTCAGTGTATCTGTAAATATAGTCACCTTCTGAAATATCCCCTTCACCGTTAATATGGATTTTCACAATATAATTGTAATCCCATGCACCTGCATCAGATTCCGGTTCAGTTATATTATGCTCCTTTGTATCATTAAAACCCGTCCAACTAACTTCAATATAAACAGTAGTCCTTGCTTTGCCTTTGCTATCATAGGTTGTTTGCACAGCAACATTTTCTATGTAATAAGTAAGAATGTGCCTGTTTGGATTAGGAGCGACATCATCCTCAGAATCTGTAACTGCCACTTCTTTAATAGGAACCTGAGATTCATTTCCTGCTTCGTCTAGGTTATTATCTGAAATGCTTGGTACATTATTGTTCAAGGAAAGACTCTCTTTAGACGCCGGAATAAAAGGGCCGACATAAGCAAGTAAGTTGTTATCTCCATTTATCTTATCAGGATTTTTTTTTGCTCCCTGAATTGCATAAAATGGCGCAACTAGTCCTAAACCAGCATCCGCTTTATACACAATATCAGTTTCACTTAAAATTGGATTAGCATCTGGTTTGTATACTTTTAATCGCTCCCTGCTTTCAGACCCTTTCAAAGGTCTCATGTAATAATCAAGTCCTACAATATTACCATCTCCTCCAATAAGAACAGATACTTTAGCCCCTGTAACAGGAGCCTTTTGAGAATTATCTCCTGAAAAAAGATATGGCTGGAAATTACATTTCCAGTATTCTACATTTTTAATATTATCAGTTATTGAGTTAGCCGAAATAAAATTTAAATTGTCAAAAAGAGCAGGAAAATTATCCTCCTTAAAAGCTTGTTGAGATTGAATTATTGAATTGGATTCCTTAAAAAAAGATTCAGCCTTATTTCTTGCTTCTCTTTCATCCTTAATACTATTTTTTTTTGAAAGTTTATTAAAATTTCTATAATAAAAATACGATGTTGTTTTATCAATATTAAATTCTATACCATCTGACGATGGATCTATTTTAAGAATACGTTTCTTTATACTTTCCACCTTATTGGAAATTATTGATGGATCAACAAATTTATATATTCTTACCAAATCCATTTCACTAAACGCCTTATTATCCTGTTGAAACTTATGGAACTATTATCTGTGCACTAAAATCAGGAAGCGGTGGATTCTCATTGAGAGATTGCAGGTAAACCAGGTTGGTAGGCATTTTACTTATCCATGGTTCGCCTTCCTGGTTTCCCCCGTTAAACTGTCCGTCTGCCTCTTTAAGCTCATCAATAATGGAAACATACAGCGGGTCGTTCGGGGAGGGAACATCGCCTCCGTTCCATATTTGCCCTGTGCTTAGGTAATGAAGCATGGCTTTATCATAAGCCGGTCGTATAGATAGGCACTACAATAGATGCTGCGCCTGTAGGAAGTAAAAAAATATGCTGAAAAGAAGTAGATTTTTTATGAGAGTTTAAGTTCAGAACCCACTTAATCTTTTTTTGGTGATTCCTCCCAGCCTTCCATTTCACAAACACATCGAAAGCCAAGCCAATCTTCCGCTTTGGAATATGTTCTGATATGGTCAACTGGGAAAGAACCTACAGAATCTATATAGGTTAAGCCGATTGCTTTTCCCTTTTCTTCCAGCATTTCGGCAATAACATAACTTGGCACTACAAACTTCTTATTTGCTTTGTCCAATAGATAACTTCTGTACCTCCAAGGTGTCGGTCTAAAATACAATATTTTATCTTTAAATTTTTGCATTGCCATTTTCATTTCTTCTTCTTTGGGCAACCTGCAATGAATATTTTTCCAGTATTTTCTCCTTTCTTTTTCCGATTTGGATTCGCACGTGCTTTCTATTAAATAGTCATCTTCTCGAAACCGGCAATATTCCATTGCCTGTTCATACCCTATCTTGACGACAGGTGCATATTGAGTTTGTGGATGTCGAAAATAGTACCTGTAGCCGACTCCATCTTCACCTCCAACCCAATCATACAACTCATGCTCGGGGGGCTCTATAAATTTATAATAACTGCTGTCACATAAGCGAAGAATGTTTGATTTATTTATCTTAATTTTATAACAGCAATAATTATCACATTCATAATTACTCTCTTTAAGAATTGCTCTAATCTTATGGCTGATGGTGGAATCATAGCCCGATTCAGCGCGGAGTAAGAAATTTAAATAGTGTTGATTCAGTACCGGGATTCGTTCAATAAAAACATTACCGTAAAGATGAAACATCCATCGTGGAGCTTTATATTTTTTTTGTTCCTTTTGGGGAGGAATAAAAAGCAGAAGAAAAGAAAGAAAATAATTTATCATTTTTATCAGGTTATTTTTCTTCTACTTGAGGTAAAATATCAGGGTAAAGGTACTTAATTTGAAATTGTAATCTGAAACTTGAATTTTCAGGACGGTCACTATGCACCTTAAAAAAGAATTTTTTTGAATATAAATCTTCAATCGCAAAATTGTAGACGTTAGGAAGTGGCCCATCTGAAAAAACTGAATCAGGAGGAGGAAGAGTCAACACTTCAAATTCGTTTGATTGGTTCCCTTCATAAAGTGTAACCTTGTCTGCAATATTATATTGATAAAGAATTATACTTATTATGCCATACTTCAAATGATTAAAACTTTTTGCCGGATGACTGAGCAGAGGATAAATTTGGTCGAAATCTATGGATATGTCTAAAGGTCCTCCACTCAAGTTCGATTCAACATCATTTTTATCAAGGATTTCTTGGGGTTTTAATTTTCTGATATGAATATATTGAGCGTATCGGAAATTATTAAACGGAAATATCTTAACCCCCTTTATTGGTGGAAGTTTTTCATAAGGCTCCACTTTTAAATCCTCCTGAAAATGTGCATTTAGAACTTTCTTAAACCATCTTGGTTTCGATTTATAAAACTTCGTCGCTAAATCATCTAATGCCTTATTCATTAAAGTTGAAATTTCTTCTTCAGACTTTTCGTTATCCTCTCTAACTGCATCTAGAAAACAGGTTCTAATTTACTGGTAATATTTTTATACCATTCGTCCGCATATTTCTCCCTGGGATTTTCTTCCAGTAAAGTTTGTGGTAATATCGAGTTATTGCTAGCAGGAATTAAAATACTGCTTTCGCTGGCTCCTGATGTATCCGTTCCTTCTTTGGTTTTAAAATAAAAATATGGAGCTATGGTTTCATTTTCCCAATCAGACAAGTATACAATTGAAGGATCATCTGCTTCATCCCCCTCGCTTATAATTTTATTAGCTGAAATATTTTGTATTGACGTAATCGGAAGCAGATGATAAGCCAAACCAATAATGTTTCCCGAAGAGCCGATTTTAAGTCTTACTGCAGCATCTTTTACCGGTGACTTCTGAAAATTTTTTGAACCAGAATCCAATAGCGGAGATAGTGTAATTTCCCAGTGGTCGTCCCATAGATTTTTTGGATGAGTAATAATCCTTGTAGAAACAAGAGCAAGATACCTATCAAACAATGGTGGAAATTTTCTCTGCTTCAAATAAATATTAGCCCTGGTTAATGTATTAGACTTTGCTAAAAACTTTTTTGCGGCCGTAAGAGCTTCGCTTTTATCTTTCGGCAAGTTGCCTTTTTTACTTTCAGAAAATACCTCTTTTGTATCCACGAATTCAAAGTGCCCATTACTAACGTCAACATCAAAATAATATTGTGAAGTATCGGTAAGCTTTATGCTTAATGCTAGTTCGATAAACAAGCCCGCATTTTGGGCAATGGGAGCTACCGGATAAGTCTTGAAAACGTTAACTGACTCCATTAATTTAGAATGTATTAAGAAACAAAAACTTTAGGGTACTATCAGTTGCGCGCTAAAATCTGGAAGTGGGGGACTTTGATTAAGTTGTTGCAGATAAACCAGGTTGGTAGGCATTTTGCTTATCCATGGTTCGCCTTCCTGGTTGCCTCCGTTAAATTGCCCGTCTGCTTCTTTAAGCTCGTCAATGATGGAAACAAAGAGCGGGTCGTTGGGAGCGGGAACATCACCTCCATTCCATATTTGTCCCGTGCTCAGATAATACAGCATGGCTTTATCGTATCCCGGTCTTACCGGAACTACAACGCGGGCTGCGCCTGCCTGAAGAAAGCTTGTAAACAATGGGTCGGTATCCTGATGATTAATCATTTCTGCCCACTTACTTTTTCTTCCCCAGAAGTAAGGATAGTATAGATATGTGACTTGCTCCCATTCAAATGCCTGCTCAAAAAACTGAATATACTTGCCTTCTGCCGATGCTTCTGTAAAAGAAATTTCGCCAGTATCTGCCATAGCATTAAATAAATCAAACCGCTGCCCGGTAATCATAGAAATGCAGTACTTTTTGAATTCACGTTTTTCAATTTTACGGTTCTCACCAGGATTTACACCCTGTATGACTACGCCCTTCGATGCAAGCCACTTTTCATATTCAGCTTTGCGTTGATTATAGGCTTGAACAATTGCGTTAAATGTTTCAACCTGCCATTTTCTAAATGCTTCTTCCGTTCGATTGCATACTAATTCAACATTTATTCCGTAATGGTCCGTATGAATTTTTGCTACAACTCCAACAGACCCCACATAATCAATATCGAACGTTAATGAGGAATATGGATCCGTAGTGGTCGATACAATTTGGTGCCCAATATAAAGTTCAAGGTAATTGCCATACCCATCCGAGGTTCCGGGGCTCATCACGATGGAACATTTAGCGTGAATAGCCCTATATCCTGTGGGGATGTCTATCACGGTATCCCAGTTGTCCCAGTATTTATTGTCACCTGTCTTCAATTTTGATACATTTTTAACAACATGCTTAAATTCTTCAGGCGGAGGTTGAACATCGGCACCGTATTTAGCTGCAAGACCAGGAAAATTATTCGCGGTAATATTATCGGCTGTGAAGTTAGAGGGTAAAGTTGCTGGTGGCTCAGCATGAGGGATTCCATCAAAATTGCCTAGACCAGTTTTAATATAATAGCAAGCGGGTTCGGGAACAATAAATTCAAACATGAGCCGCTTACCATAATTAATTACTTTGTTGTAATAATACTTATCAACCCAACGATAAACACCTGCCACATTATTGGCTGAAGGGTCGTCATTGATAAATGAATGCTCGGCTGTATCTTCAAACTCAATAATAGTTGTAACGGTTTTCTGAGTTCTCTTCCTTTCTATCACTCTACTGAGTGCCCGCTCCATCACATTTTTTGAATAGTTAGAGGCGATACGGTTTGATTCAGTTTGCGAAGTGGAGTTAGAATTATTCTGGCTATAATCGGCCCCTATAGAACCAAATGTAAAACCGAAGCTTGCTGAAATGGAAAATCCTTCCTGCGATTGTGAATCTTCCTGAACTACTTTGGAAGATTCTTTCTGCATTTCAAAACGCTCTGTGGTCTGGGTTTCCTTTTCGTTTTCGGTTGTGGTTTCTTCTTCGGTAAGTAATGTTGTTTCTGTGCGGTTAAAATTTCTGAAGGTCCGTTTCTTCACTTCACCTTTAAGTATGTTTTCAATATGTGCTACTTCTCCCAGCTCATATTTCAAAAGCTGCGATTGAACAACTTTAAGGTCCGCTATTCCTATAGGTTTAATAATTCCAACGCTTTGCGGAACTGAAGGCGGAGAATTACGTGTACGGGATTGATCACCCGGAGCAGGAATAGGAGCGGGTGTTAAACCGAATTTAATAATGGAGCCACGATAAACAACTGCCAAAGAATCTTTGCTATCCGCACGAGATAATTTATCTTCCAGGCCGGTTAATTCCCTTTCAATGTTTTCAATAACCCAAGGAACGTGTACGAAATTAAGTTCCACACCCAGGTCTTTTAATACAGACTTTGTCTCATTGCTCAGCTTGGAAGCGGTTTGTTCCTCAATTACCAAAGGGTCGTGAGGAATGCCGACATCACTGAGAACTTTTATTTCGTTTCCATCTTTGTCTTTAAGAAATACTTCTTTGGGTGGAAGCTTTTTAAGATACTTCATATGCTGCAACCGAAATGCTTTCCTGATTTCTTTAAGAGCATTATTAAGAGACTCCATTCTTTCCTCCGCATGCACATGTTCGGGATTGTTAGGCAAAATAGGAGTAGTGATTGGTCCGGCCGTTGCGTTAACAATTGGTTCAAGCGGAAAAATATTTTCCGGTAAAAGCACGGTTGCCAGCGATGCTTCATAAATTACCTGACCGTCATTAAGGCTTTCATCACCCTCGTTGATGCGTTCCATCAAGCGCAGAATTCGTATAACTTTAATGAGTTCTTCTATCAAAGCAAAATTTTCGGCAAGTATGGTTTCGGCAAACAAGTTATCCCATATACGAAGCTTTAGTTTTAGATAGTCGTAATCATGGAGATACGTATTGATTGTCTGGCTAATTTTATTTTCTATCAAGGTTTTCAAATCACTTAATACAGCATTTTTGCCTTGCTTATAGAGCCATTCACTTATTTCCTGAAAACCTGGAAAAAGTTCATACAGTTTATTGATTGAATCAATGTAATGTGTACTACTCTTGAAAGCAATACAATCATTAAACATTAACTGCCTCGAATTCAACGGGGCGCTGCTGAAATTCGCAGTAGCAGGAACTAAATCTCCCGGTGGGGTAGTGTAAGTTCCCTCAAGGCGATGTGTTGCCAGTGTATTATATAGCGAATGAGTTGGGATTGAATTAATATCGACAACAGATGCCGTGAAATTAATAAATCGCCTTACTAATGCTATTGTATTATGCTTTTGCGGTGTTCTCACGTGAGCAAACCTGAAAACATCAAATGCTGCAGGAGGATTCTGCATCGGAGGAGGAGGAGGAACTGTTGTTGCCATAAGATTTTTTTTTATAATTGTTATTGTAGAACCTTAAACAATTTGTGTTTGTATATTTATAATAATTAGAGAACCGAGATTTATCTTAAACCCATTATCCATACGTTACGATTCGGATTATTTCATCAAGAAGTGTTTCATCAGCTTGGTTTATTTTTTCGTAACTAAATAATCCTTCAATGCTGAATCCTTTAAGTTCACCAGTTTCAATAAATCGCTCCCATATTTCATCGTTGTCAACTTTTACTGTACAGAGCCAGCTGCCTTGCGAAAGGTCTTTAAATGCCTTGGGCGCTTTTACACCGCGTGAGTCATCTATAATAAACGATTCTATTAAGTACACCCCGCCCAAACTCGCTCCGCGGTGCATGATGTTGAAATTAGAAGTGAGTTTGTTGCGAAAAAATTTCTGAACTATTTTGTAGACCTCTTCCTTCTCAAAGACAACATAATATTCACCCATCTTTTCATCGCGCCTGTATATGGGCATGTCGGCTACCATGAGTGCACCCATGATAAGCCGTCTTTGGTTATCGGAAGAGAATTTTACTTTCTTATCGAACGTAAGCCAGTTAAGCTGAATAGCAGGGTCGTCAACCAGCCCAATATAATCCACAACGAGCGGACTTTCATCATCTTCACTTACTCTTAATTTGTAAACAGGTAATTTTTTAATAGTGTCCATTTTTATAGATTTAGGATATTTTAAAATTCTGCTCGTTCTTCAATACCTTTTAATCGTTTCTGTATTTCTGTTATCTCAGCCTCGACCATATATGTCTCTAATGGCTGTTGCTGCTTGTTATATTCTATCATACAATCCTCCTTATTAGTTCGTGCCGGTATAGCAGTAAGCCCTGATGGCTGTATTGCGCGAACCAATGATATTTGATCAGAGCAGAAATCCCTTCCATCTCTGAAGGTTATTCTAAAAGGTAATTTTTGTACCATTAGCTATTAGTATAAACTTCTATTCGTATATGAGTTGAGGTCAAAAGCCCGTCTGTTAAAGTTGCGCCTACCCCGGTTGACACACGAATTTCGTTACCAGGTCTAGGATAAGCAGTAATAGTATCTCCCAACCCAGGAAGATGTTCTATTGTTGTTACGACTCGATTAGTCCCAAATTCATTGAGAAGGGTTCCGATATAAAGCCCTGTTGAATTTCGAGTCCATACGAGTGTGCCGCTTAATGTATTTTCCTGAACGACAGCCGTCGGATCATTTGTTCCTGTTTGCGAAAGCCACGCATCATAAACTTTTACGGCACTCCGCTTTGTCTGCTTAGTATTAAATTGATAAACTGCATTTGACTCCAGTACAGTTATTCCTGAACTTTGAAGAACAGTTACATTTTTTAATCCTCCTGCCACAATTACGCCAGAACTCTGAAGCACGGCTATATTCTGAGCCATTTCACCAACTATATTCTTATCTCCGGTTATCACTACTCCTGTCGCCGATTCGGAAACATAATTATCATTGCCTATAATTGTTCTTTCGGTAGTTTCTTTCGGGATTTTATTTCCTCCAGTAGCCAGTATTGGGGGTATAGATGGACCAGCCTCTACTCCGTCAAATGTAGAATCGCGTCCGCCAACCAAGAGCACCGTTGAGTTTGTAAACGGTTGGATGGTTTTGGTCTTTATGAACTCACATTTAGTAAGTCCTTCTTTCACAGGATCGTAATCATAAATTTTATTGAGCCGATAATTCTGGAATTCAAAACGATATAAATGCCGGAAGTCAATCACGGCAATATCGGCAGGAGTTAATCGAAACCATCCTGTTACAATTGAGGAATCTTTGTCTGCTATTTCCTCAATAAACTGCCGCCAAAAGCGGTTATAAAGATTATTGTTCGTGTATGTTGCTGCCCAGGCGGGGGTGTAATAAATTTCTTTAGGCACTCCAAAACATAAGTCGTATATGGGTGATGAAGGATGATCTATGTGTCCGCAATAAGGGTACTTCGTATGGAATTTAGCATTGTTAGGAGTGATGTCGTAAAATGTCCATTGCTGGCAATCTAACTCCCCTCCATAATATAATATTCTTAAATTGGCGTTAATGGTACTAGGAGTTTGTATATTGGGGTCTGTCTTTATAACTTTTGGAAACACCCTGTCAGAAGAAATATCTGAATATTGAGGTGTTGGAGAAAACATTGACTCCAATACAGTATCATTTTTAGGAAAATCATTGTCAACTATTTTAACTTTTATGCCGTAGCTTTCTTCTTTTACTTGTTGATATGATGCCTGATACTTTTCGTTAAGCCAATCCTTGTCTCGCCTATATTTAAAGATGTAACGTTTTACATCAAGTACACCTATCGGTTCTATTAATAAACTTTTACTTGTATCAAACTTTTTGCTCCAGTCCTGAATAGTAGTATTATAATAATCGTTTCTTGGTTCTATGTAAATCTTATTAGAGACGTCTTTGTCGTATTCAAAATATAGGTTAAACATTTTTATTATCGCTAATAAAAAGTCTTCCATTTTTATGTTCTGTGGAATTGCGGTTGAATAAGGGATGCTTGTATTAGTGACAATTTCAGGGTTTAAAGAATTATAAAAGAAGGCGTTTTTCGCGATAAAATTATTCTGTGTAGACGGAAGGGCAGAAATGCTCGAGTAAATAGTTGGCTGAATCGTTTCTCCGGCAAAAAGAAAACCTGTCCATGAAACTGTCCTGGTTTCATTAGCTCCTGACGGATATGTTGCGACCGTATACGGAATGTTTATTATATTAGAATAAGCCAGTTCGATTATTGTATTCTTCATTAGACGGACGAACGCTTGTATCGAAGCTGACACATCTATTTCAAAGTGGAGCGTTGCCTGAACAGTAAATGAATAGACTCCGTCATTAGGAGCCGTGAATTTATATGTGCCGACAGCATTATAATTATTTCCTGCATCACTGCTTGGTGGCGTAAAATCATTATCGAATCGTATTGGGTCGGTAACCGCGTTTGCCCATCCGATGCCTGTATAATTGAATGTCTGATTATTCGAAAGATGCGCTCGGAAGATTGCATTCCTGATCACCGATTCCTTTTGTGAAAATTTTTCCGAAGTGAATGGTATTATCAGCCGCTTGAAAAATTCAGTGTTTAAAAATGTACTTGAATATTGAAATCCAGCAAAGCTGAAAATCCTATCCCAGATTTCTTTTACATAAGTTGCCGGACGAAAACATTTTACTTCCATTGTGTTTGGAGGCAACCCGAAGCCATAGTCAATCCAGGGATAGACATATCCAGTCCCCACTGTTGCTGACCAACTATTTTGAATACTTGTTTTATTCCATACATGGTCCAAATGCACCCAGGAAATATCCGTCAGCAGTTTATCTTTGATAGACATGAACAAATCATCCAACCTTCCTTTTAATTCCAGCTCATATTCAATTTTATTGTTTCGTAAGGCATTGATCCTGGTTAGCCGCAGTATGCCTTTCATCACAGGTATCTTGGCAACCACTATTTGGGCATTTATTTTTTTATTCGGGTTGAAAAGACGGTCTGTAGCTATCTCAAAAATATGGGCGAGGAGTTCGTTATTAGTGTCAGTACCTGGAACAATAATGGTTTTGGAATAATCTGCATTGCGTTTTTCAGGCGAACGTATATTCGCTATATTATAGTTGAGCGAAAGAGGAACGTCATCATATAATTCTATGACCCCCGACGACGGTATTACAATTTGTGTTTTCATCCGCGCTGACGGTAACGGTTATAGGTGGGCTGAATATTTATATGGAGGTTAAAGATTTTGTCAGTGATTCGTTGTTTGCGGATGTACCTCGGCTCGGTGATAGTAACCGGGCTTAGCGTAACTGTTGCTCCGGATTTTCCATATGTAACATTCTCTGCATAAATCACCGGGCTTGTAACCAATTCTTCCAGCCACAAACACGTATCTTCATTTATCCAATCGCTGTTCAGGGATATGGTATCTTTCTCTTCGGTATAAAAAATTACATCCTGCTGGTCAATACCCTCGTACATATAATTATTTGCCGCGATAAATTTTCCAAGAGACTTTGCATATTTCTTTCTTTCTTTTATGTTAGTCGAAAAAGACGACCCGCGATTAAAGGTGAAAGAATCAAACGCTCCATGTTCATTTAAAAAATGAAGACGGTATTCTTTCTGATTGGTGCATTTGGCCTCTTTCCTGAATGTAAATATTTCGCTCACCCGGTTGTTGGAAGTGTCAGTCATCCATATTTTCCAATAGGCGACTGCAGCCACATCCACAAAGGGAACGGTACCGCTTATAATATCTGCTGAACGAATATCATCAATGTTATAACCAACGGGCACGATGATTCTCCTGTCTGTTATATTTGAAAGGGTGTTGTAAGTGTTATTTACAACAAGCGTTGCCTGTAAAACATCAGAAGAACTGTAAGATTCATAATGCGCTCTTGCACTATTATTGCTTGCTTCGTTATTAATAATTCCAAGCCATTCGTTTTCATTATTCCTCACATACCTGGTCTTAGGTGAATTGGTTAAGAATCTTTTTGTTGTAGTGGCAGCGTTCAAATAAATGCTTCCGGATGTACTGATGAAATCCATGTAATCCAGATGGTCAAGTATACCGTTATAAGCGTAATGGTTATCGGTGACGGAAAGGTCGGGAAATGCAGTTACCGCACTGCTTGGTCCATACTCTTCGCCAAACTTTAATACGTAGCTCATTACTGAATTAGACGCTTGCTTAATTTGTTCCTGGCTGGCTGATGCAACGCTTATGTCATAACTTAGGTAACGCTCCAGAATGGTGTTAGGATTAAATACGCCTTTATTATTGGTCGGATCAGGGGAGACTTTAAGCCGCAAGTACGAAGCGCCTGCAAACGTCTGACCTGAAATATAGATGTCGCAAATGAATTTAAAATTCGATTGTGCTACGGCCGTTGACTGGACAACCCACCATGCCGGGTTGTAAACAAATGTTTGCAGAGGCGCTCTCTTATCTATGGTGATTGCCATTTGCTTTTATTATAAGGGTACCTGTTATTATTAAGTATAGAAAAATGATTGGTTTAAAAATCTCATTGATGCTATTAATAAAAAAGGAAGTCTTGAGATTTTTTACATATAAGTATGTGAAACCTCAAAAATGGTCTTATCCTAATCCAAGTACTTGGGATTAAGAATTAATAATTAAAAAATTGAAGTGGAGACGAAAAAAGGTAATTAAGCTACTGCCATTACCTTAAGCTATTTTATTTGATTTCATAATTAAGCGTATGGTATTTCATGATTGGCTCTGTGAAAAGTTTCAATGTAGACACTGCAACTTTTTTGTTTTTCAGAATCGCTTTAATTCTATCGGCACAAATTTTAACATAATCAACCGGATGAACTTTATGCAACAAAATATCCTCATTTTTTTCTATACCTATAAAATTTCTTCCCTCTAAAATTGCAGAGAGTAAAAAACTCCCGGAACCACAAGCATTGTCTAAAACAATATCACCCGGATTCGAGAATGTTCTTATCAAATATTGCCCTAACTTGACTGGCTTCTGAGTAGGATGCAAAACTTTCCCCTCTGATTCTGCTGTTTTGAAATAAACATAATCTTCAATGTTTTGCTCTTCATAAAACACAACATCATTTGGATATCGTTCACCGTTGCTCTTCACATGTCTGGGCTTAAAATCTCCGTAGCTGCCGGTATATTGATCTTTACGGACACCTTTATCATAGGGCTCTCCATTTGTCATTTGTGGATGGTATGTCGGTTGCTTCCTGTAGAAAATGCAAATATCCTCATGCTTCCTCAACGGCTGAATTTTAGCGTTAAGAAAATTTGTTGGCTTAGATTTTATCCAAATGATTTTATATTTAAAGAGTTTTTCGTTGCTCAAAATTAATTTCGCAGTAAAAAGCCCTTGCGATGTCAACGCGATGCAACCTTTACCCTTAATTACTCTTTCGTATTGTTCCCAAAGTTTTTCAAGGTCAATTATGGAATCCCATTTGTTTTGAGTTGAGCCGTACGGTAAATCACAAAGAATCATATCAACGGACTTATCGGGAAAGCTCTTCATCACTTCAAGACAGTCGCCCCGGACTACTTTATTTACGTATTTACTTATAGTCATTTTCATTTTTTACTTTTATAAAATGGGCAAATGTGGTTTCTGATTTGGTCAAAAGCCAAAAAGGTTTTAACAAAGGTAGAAACACTTATTACTCAGATGAAAGAAATCATCTGTCCCGGTAAAATAAAAAAGCTGCTCCTGTGGAGAAGCAGCTTTTACTTTTAAAAGTAAATTTAATTACCGGCTAATGAAACCGAATACCCCATGGTCTTCATGATCAGGACCTGCGGTGAAATAGAGTCGGTTGCGTACATCCATATATACAGGATTTCCTGATGGTGGATATGAGATTGACCACAAACCATCTATTACAAGAGGTTGGCCTTCATGCATCAATTGTCCTAAAAAGTTACCATTCTCATCAAACGCACTGATATGGCCGTCACCGAAATTGCCTATAAGAATTGTAGTGTGCTCTGCATTGCTGTTCTGACCTGCCTGAGGTGCGACACCATTATTTTCTCTTGCCTTTTCAATTCCCCACGGAGAATTCAGCATTCCCTGTGAAGCAAAACGCTGAACAAATGAGCCATCAAGATTGAAAACATTTACGTAACCATTACCCGGGCCCGCTTCATCATCATGGTTATCGGGCGCTAATTGTTTTGCATAAGCAACATAGAGGTGGTCATTAATCCTCCTGATGTTAAACGGTGCAAAGCCGGCAGGCATTGTAGCATCTGCAAACATGCTGTTGCCAATGAAATTAAAATTCTGGTCGAACATATCAACCTTGTTGTTATGAAAATCGGCAGCATAAAGAAACCACTGGCCTGAGTTATTTACAATTTCCACTCCTTTGTAAACGGCCCCTGCAGCAGACCTGTCAGCCACAGTAATTGCAGAATTTCCTGAAGCCCACGCAGCGATAGTTCCGTTCTCGGTAACAAAAATAAATTTGCTCACCTCTGAAGTTGAAGGGATAATAAATGTTGAAGAAGAATTAAATACCTGACCGGTTGGATTTGCGCCATCGGTTTCAAATGGAATGTATACCGGCGGATGCAATGTAATTCCATTTTTATTATACACAGCAGAAACGTGGGTCTCATTAGACGAAATCCATACACCACCTAGGGGGCTAAAGGCAAGGCCCCATGCGTTTACCAAATTGGTGTCAATTATTGCAGGGCTATATTCCGAAACATCAGAAACAAGATTTGTCGCCATGTAACTGGCCGATACCGGAAACCGCTGAGTATTGTCTGCACTGTTTGTGCCGACATTTGCAATGTCATCATTCTTTTGACATCCGGCAGCTATCATAAAAAGGGCTGCCACCATCAAAGTTTTCATTGAAAGTTTGCTTTTCATTTTAATAAATTTTTGATTGTTTATATACTAACTGCAATGGGATTCCCTTTTGCAGATTTTAAAAAAACAAAGTTAGTTTCAGTGAACGGTGCTGAAATAAATTTTCGACAAGGCATTAATAATCACCCATAGAATAACATTAATAAAAGATGGATGATTAAATGATTACGATTGTGGGTGGAAAGCAAACCCAAATCTATCCTTCTGAATTGTCAGGTTTGAATTAAAACTCGGAAACAATTTTTGTCACTGTTTTTTTTTGGATGCAGGTTTATCCCTTCAATTCTTTCTTCAGATATTTTCCTGTAATACTTTTTTTATCAGCGGCAACCTGCGCAGGGGTTCCTTCACTAACCAGGTATCCTCCTTGTTCGCCTCCCTCAGGCCCTAGATCTATAATCCAGTCCGCTGATTTGATTACATCCATGTTGTGCTCTATGATAAGAACGGTGTTTCCCTTATCGACCAATTTATTAAGCACTTCAAGAAGAATTCTCACGTCTTCAAAATGCAAACCGGTTGTAGGCTCGTCAAGTATGTAAAACGTATTTCCGGTATCGCGCTTGGAAAGTTCTGTTGCAAGCTTAACGCGTTGCGCTTCTCCTCCTGACAATGTTGTAGACTGCTGGCCAAGCGTAAGATAACCAAGGCCGACTTCTTTCAACGTTCTTATTTTATTTAAGATGGAGGGTATGTTTTCAAAAAACTCCACGGCATGTTCAATGCTCATATCAAGCACATCGCTGATGGACTTTCCGCGATAGTGTACTTCAAGCGTCTCGCGGTTGTAACGTTTACCCCGGCACGTTTCACATTGCACATAAACATCCGGAAGAAAATTCATTTCAATCACGCGCATCCCTCCACCAAGACATGTGTTGCACCTGCCGCCCGGAACATTGAACGAAAATCTTCCCGGCTTGTAGCCACGAATTTTTGATTCGCGCAGTGATGCAAACAGATTTCTGATGTCAGTAAAAACTCCTGTGTATGTTGCAGGATTTGAACGCGGAGTTCTTCCAATAGGCGACTGATCTATTTCAATCACTTTGTCAACGTGTTCTATTCCGTCTAACGCCGAGTAGGGCAGAGGTATTGCAACGGATTTATAGAAATGTTTGTTGAGAATTGGATAAAGCGTTTCATTGATAAGAGACGACTTGCCGCTTCCGGATACGCCGGTAACGCAAATCAATTTTCCGAGAGGAAATTTTACAGAAATATTTTTCAGGTTATTTCCAGCCGCGCCTTCAATCTCAAGAAATTTTCCTGTGCCTTTTCTGAACTTACTTTTTGCAGGAATCTCCAGGGTACCTTGCAGATACTGTGAAGTGATACTTTGCTGTGAAAAAATTTCTTCAGGACTTCCTTCTGCAACCACTTTGCCGCCGTGAATTCCAGCACCCGGCCCGAGGTCTACAATGTAATCAGCGCTAAGCATAGTTTCCTTATCGTGTTCCACTACAACCACCGTATTACCTGTATCACGCAGTTGCCGCAGCGAATTAAGCAACCGCATATTATCACGCTGGTGAAGGCCAATGCTTGGCTCGTCTAGAATATATAGCACACCCACGAGTTGCGAACCAATTTGCGTGGCAAGCCGGATGCGTTGCGTTTCTCCTCCTGAAAGTGATTTCGAGCCTCTTGAAAGTGATAAGTATCCAAGGCCGACATCGAGAAGAAAACGGATTCGTTTACGGATTTCTTTAATTACTTCCGCCCCGATTTGAAGCTGCCGTTTAGTCAAACGCTCTTCAAGATTTTCGAACCAATGATTTAGAGCGATAACATCAAGAGCAGAAAGCTCGGCAATATTTTTATGATCAATCTTAAACCAAAGCGATTCTTTTTTGAGGCGGGTTCCTTTACACTCGGGGCAGTTAACGGTTTGCATAAAACTTTGCACCCAGCGTTTAAGTCCCGCTCCCGCAAATTCTGTATCCTGGCTTATGATGAAATTGATAATGCCTTCGTAGGTAAGAGTGTAGTTATGCGAAAATCCTGATGTGAATTCCTGCTCCACGTGCAGCACTTCTTCAGACCCATAGAGAATTGCATTCAGCGCTTCTTCACTTATTTCATTGATAGGAGTGCTGAGTGAAAAGCCATACACTTTTCCCAGCGCTTGGATTTGTTTGAATATCCAGGACTCACGGTATGGGCCAAGAGGAGCAATGCCTCCGTCTTTGATGGTACGTTTTGGATTAGGAATAATACTTTTAATATCCGCTTGTGTTATAGTGCCAAGCCCGTTGCATTTTTTGCAAGCACCATAAGGAGAGTTGAATGAAAACGAATTCGGTGCCGGCTCATCATACGATATTCCGCTGGTGGGGCACATGAGATGGCGGCTGTAATAGGTATCTTTTTCCTTATCAGTATCCATGATAATTACAGAACCTTTTCCGACCCGCAGAGCAAGCTGCAATGATTCTTTCAAACGTTGAACATCGGCTTCTGTAACTTCGAGACGGTCTATAACGAGCTCCACATCGTGCGTTTTATAGCGGTCGAGCTGAAGTCCTTTGCGCAAGTCAATGATTCTTCCGTCTGCGCGCACACGCAGGTAACCCTGCATGGTAAGCTGCTCAAAGAGTTCGCGGTAATGCCCTTTTCTTCCCTTTACCTGAGGGGCAAGCACAGCAATTTTTTTGCGATTAAATTTTTCGAGAATAATTTTCAGAATCTCATCGTCAGAGAGGCGCACCATTTTTTCGCCCGTTACATATGAGAATGCTTCTGCCGTGCGCGCAAAAAGCAACCTCAGGAAATCATAAATCTCAGTTACCGTTCCTACCGTGGAGCGAGGGTTTAGGTTAGTAGACTTTTGTTCAATGGAAATCACAGGACTAAGCCCGTTTATTTTTTCCACTTCTGGGCGTTCCATACTACCCAGGAACTGTCGCGCATAGGCCGAAAATGTTTCCATAAACCTGCGCTGCCCTTCGGCATAAATGGTATCGAAGGCGAGCGATGATTTTCCGCTGCCGCTAAGGCCGGTAATTACCACCAGCTTATTGCGCGGTATGCGCACATCTATGTTTTTAAGATTATGCTCTGCCGCCCCAAAGACCTCTATGAATTCTTCTTCCTGTATAATTGGTTCCGTTTCCTGCTTCGACATGATTAGGTGAAAAGAAAATAAAGCAGTAAAAGTAGCAGAGAAAAATGAATTAAAGTTAATTACTATTTTGCCGTTCATTATTTTAAAGCATAAATGACTTTTTACGTTTCGGCAATCATTCTTGGCTTGGGATTTTCGCTGTTGGCGCTGGGCATTTTTCTTTCACTCCGTGTTTTTAATTTCCCTGATATCACCACAGACGGCAGCTTTACCCTTGGCGGAGCGGTAACCGCGGTAATGCTCACTTGGGGCTACCATCCATTAATGGCTCTCGTTGCCTCTATGGTTTTTGGAGCAGTTGCCGGTATGTGCACAGGTATTATTCATGCCAAACTAAAGGTAAACCCGTTGCTCGCGGGCATACTGATGATGACAGCGCTTTATTCGGTAAACCTGGCCATCATGGGGCGTTCCAATATTCCGCTCATTAACCAGGATAAAATTTTCGATACATTATATATGAGTGAATTTTCAACTATGCTTTCATTCACCATTGTGTTCTGGCTCTTGCTTTCACTACTGCTAAAAACCGATTTCGGACTTGCTATGCGTGCCACCGGAAACAACGAGCAAATGATACGTTCATTAGGAGTAAATACGGACAGGATGAAAATTACCGGGCTTGCCATTTCAAATTCTCTCACCGCATTGAGTGGATACCTGATTACGCAATACCAGGGCTTTGCCGATATCAATATGGGAATAGGAATTGTGATTCTGGGGCTGGGTTCGGTAATGATTGGAGAAATTTTTGTCCGCTCTTCCGTTACAAATATTTTTATCCGCCTTGCCGCAATTATTCTGGGAAGTATTCTTTTCCGGCTTGTACTGGCAGCCGCGCTTGCATCGGGAGTGGATGCTGGTTACCTGAAACTAGTTGTTGCCCTGATTGTGCTGGTAGTAGTTGGAATTCCTAACCTATTAAAGAGAACATGATTCGCCTCGAAGAGATAAACAAGACATTTAATAAAGGCGAGGCGAATGAAGTTTCTGCCCTTAAAAATATTTCTCTTGAAATAAAGGAGAAAGAATTTGTAATGCTGGTGGGAGGAAACGGTTCAGGAAAGTCAACGCTGCTCAATGTTATATCAGGAAAAGTGAATGCAGGTTCAGGAAAAATATTTCTTGATAATATTGATGTTACCAGGTTTGAAGAATACCAGAGAAGCAAATGGATTGCACGTATTTTCCAAGACCCGCTTACCGGCACTGCGCCCGATTTATCTATCCTTGAAAATTTCCGTTTGGCGTCTCTCCGAACCCAAAAGAAAAATCTTTCCATCGGCACAGGAAAAAAATTTCAGGAATTTGTAAAAGAAAAAATTGCTGTGCTTGGACTGGGGTTGGAAACCCGGCTTAACCGTCCCATGAACTCACTCTCAGGCGGGCAGAGGCAGGCGCTCACACTTGTGATGGCGATTATGTGCGAAGCAAAAGTGATACTTCTTGATGAGCCATCTTCTGCATTAGACCCAAAGACAGCCGTACTTGTAATGCAATCGGCGGAAAAAATTATCAGGGACTATGGACTAACGGCAGTACTTGTAACACACAATATTAAAGACACCTTGAGCTATGGAAGCAGAATCATCCAGATGGATGAGGGAAGGATAATGCGCGATATGAGAGGTTATGAGAAGAGCGCTCTGAAGGCGGGCGAGGTTGCCGAATGGTTCGGGTAAGTCAATTTTCATATTTTTGACGACTTCATTATAAATTTTTATTTAAAACGTAATCTGCAAGCTCAACATCATTGACTGTGAAAAATAATTTCAGGAATTTACTTCTGTTATTTCTATTATCTGGTTTTCATTTTGCGCAGGCGCAAATTCTGGAGCCCTGTAAATGGTCTTTTTCTGTAGAACAAACCAAGCCGGATGAGGCTGTTTTAATCCTGACGGCTAAGCTGGATTCGGGCTGGCATTTGTATTCCCAGCATATAGCCGGTGATGGTCCGATTCCCACTCATTTTACTTTCAATGCCTCACCAAATTATAAGCCTGCCGGAAAAACGGAAGAGGGAAAACCAATCAGTGAATACGACAAGAATTTTGACCTGGAGTTGAAATATTTTGAACACGAGGCAAAGTTCAGGCAGAAAATTAGTGTGTTGAGTAAAAATGATTTTTCAGTAAGCGGAACTATAGATTTCATGGTGTGCCTTGACCAATGCATATTTCCACCGCCCGAGGAATTTTCTATTAAAGTTAAGGGAAACCCGAACGGAAAAGATTTTGGAATGGCTCCTGCGGTAATTAAGCACGACACATCTGCATCGGTTACGCCCGCGAACACTTCAGACAAGCAAGTAAAAGAGGATACTTCCACAACAAAAAACTCTCTTGCCGACATGCTTGCTGCATTGGAGCCAGGGTGTGGAGAAAAGATTAGTTCCGGAGCGGATATGTCTTTCATCGGAATATTTATTGGCGGAATGCTTGGCGGATTTCTTGCGCTGCTGACTCCTTGTGTGTTTCCCATGATTCCGTTAACCGTAAGTTTTTTCACCAAACGAAGTAAGACCAGGAAAAAAGGGATTTTTAATGCCGTTGTTTATGCTGTTTCTATTATTGTCATTTATATTTTGCTAGGACTTATCATCACCGTTTCATTCGGTTCTGATGCGCTTAACGAAATGGCGAGCAATGTGTATTTCAATATGCTGTTCTTTATTATCTTTTTTCTTTTTGCTCTTTCGTTCTTTGGTGCGTTTGAAATTACACTGCCAAGCAGTTGGGTAAACAAGGCAGACGCGGCATCGGAAAGGGGAGGGCTTGCCGGAATTTTTTTCATGGCATTTACACTTTCACTGGTTTCGTTTTCATGCACAGGTCCAATTATAGGTACATTGCTTGTGGAGGCAGCGCAGGGAAGAAGTTATGTTGGCCCGCTGGCCGGCATGGCAGGATTTTCCTTTGCACTGGCATTACCGTTTGCTTTGTTTGCAGCCTTTCCGGCATGGCTTCATTCGCTGCCTAAGAGCGGCGGGTGGTTAAACAGCGTTAAAGTGGTTCTTGGTTTTCTTGAGCTTGCGCTCGCTCTTAAATTTTTATCCAACGTTGACCTTGCCTATCACTGGGGTTTTTTGAAGAGGGAAATTTTTATCTCTCTCTGGATAATTATTTTTGGAATGACAGGATTGTATTTGTTGGGTAAAATAAAATTCAGCCACGATAATGATGTAGCGCATCTTTCTATTTCACGCCTCATTCTCGCCATCATAACATTGTCATTCACTCTGTACCTGATTCCCGGAATATGGGGTGCGCCTTTAAAACTTATCAGCGGATTTCCTCCTCCTGAATTTTACAAGGAGTGGACGAAAGACCAGGTGCATGATTGCCCTCACAATCTGAATTGCTTTCACGATTTTGAGGAAGGCATGGCATATGCCAGGCAGGAGAAAAAACCCGTGATAATTGATTTTACCGGGTGGAGCTGCGTAAATTGCCGCAAGATGGAGGACAACGTATGGAGCGAGCCGAAAGTTTTAAAGCGCCTTTCTGAAAATTATGTTTTGATTTCTCTTTATGTGGACGACAAAACACCGCTGCCCGAAGCGGAACAACGCATTTCGCAGTACACGAAGAAGAAGATAAAATCAACGGGTAACAGGTGGAGCGATTTCCAGGCGGGATTTTACGGAACTAATTCTCAACCTTATTACGTGCTGATTGATAATAAAGCAAACCTGCTTGCCCAGCCGCGTGGATACACACCCGATATTTCTACATATCTCGGTTTTCTCGATGAGGGACTTTGCAGATTTGAAAAACGGAAAACACTTGCTGCTGCTTATTAAGCTGAAAGGTAATCAATTTAGTTTTTCGTGAGGCAGAATATTATTACTGTCGTTATAATCCATAATAAAATTATCGAGGTCGTCTTCTTCCCGAAGACTTAGTTTTTTCTTCAGGCGGAAACGCGTTTTACGCACGCTGTCGGGAGAGATGCCGAGAATTTCAGAGATATCTTTATTCTTAACAGAAAGTTTTATGAGTAAAAACATTCGCAGTTCCGCATCTGTAATGTGTGGAAAGGAGTCGCAGATGCGGTTGATTAACCGGGGATAAACTTTAATGACATTGGACTGGAATTTTTCCCAGTCGTCATGCGTAAGAATACGAATCTCTGAAATAGCTTCCAGGTTTTTCTTTGCCGCTTCGGCTGACTGGTTGAACAACGGGTTAGAACGGATTTTTCTTTCCAGCTCCGCAATGACTTTGTTTTTATCCAGGATGCGTTGCGTAAACCCGTCCACCAGCTTTACGTTATGATGAAGGCGCGTTCTGGTTTCCTGCAGCTCATGTTCTTTTAATTTTTTTTCTGCTTCAATTTTCTTTCGCCTTTTTTTCTGATGCGTGACGATGACATATATTATCACAAAGCTGACTAAAGCAACAGTAACGGTTAGTGAAGACCATAACTTTGCCTGGGCGTGTTCTGTTTCTTTGATGTCTTTGAGCAGGGCAATATCTAAATCTTTTTTTGCTGCAGCACAACTTGAATTAAGCCGGCCGATTTGTTCGTGCAAGGTTGCATGCTGTGCTGCATTTTTTTCGCCCTGAAAATTATTTACCTGTGCGCGTAGTGTGCACGATATCAGCATAAAAACACATACGGCTGTCAGGGCGCTGTAACGCATTTTGCAATGATATATCAAAATATGAATTGACCAAATGTGGGGGTTGTGATTTTCTTAACAATAGAATGAAATTCTAGCAGAAATTTTGTTGCCAAATACCTTTATTCACTGCATTCACTTAATCACAATCAGCTTCTTCCCGGTGCTGTTTGATTTTGCCGCCTGCAACTGGTAATAGTATGAACCCACAGCCAAATCTGCTGTGCTTAATACAAGATAGCTGAATGTTCTGTCAACTTTATACCTTTTTATTTCATTGCCTGCTGAATTATATAAAACAATTTCGCCTTCATTAGCTCCTGGTGGAAGCTCTATAGGAATGTTGGTTTGGGAAGAGGAAGGATTAGGGTAAGGATTATTCAGCTGATAATTATTTGAAACGGGTTCATGTATTCCCACAAAATTTTCATCGCAGGGATTGAGGCAAGGTAAAGAGCCGGGGAGAGAATAGATTTCATAATGGGTAAGGGAAGGATTTGCTATTGGAAGCATCAACTTTGTTCCGCTGTCAGTAGCAACAATATTAGAAACAAAATAGCCATTAGTTGTTATTCCCTGATATCTCATAAATGCACTATCACGTGCAAAGAGAAGCGTACTATCCTCGCGGTAAATTCTTACATAGCCAGGTTGTCCCAGAATACTGAATACCAGATATTCCAGGTTTGTGCTGTCATTATCAAACAAATCCTCGGTCACATAGAAAACACCATATGTTGAATCCTGCTGAGGGATTGTTATTTGTTTGTAGAGTGAATGATTTAAATTATATAATTTGATTTCATTATTTATTAGGTCAATCGTCATCCATTTGGGACTTGTGTATTTAAAGTATATCATAAAAGGCCAAAGACTATTGTAAGTATGTTCCAGCGTAATCTGCGCTATAGAAACAAAGCCCATCAATAAAAAGGTGACAGCAATAAAAATCTTTTTCATGGGTCAGGTTTTTAATTTAATGTAAAAGTATTATAAGATTTTTAATGCATTAATCAGCGGATTTAATAATTTTCATCTATCGCACCACAGCATACATCTGCGATAAAGCTGAGAATGTCTAAAAATAATTTAGACTTCGTTAGAATATTTACCTTTACAACCCTTCGAAAATTAACTGCTCGAATTCGAATTCCAAACCTCAAACCTCAAACTCCTTATCATGAAAACCATTAAAATTATTTTACTTGCTGCAACCATACTGTTTATACAGGCAGCGCAATCTCAGACGGGCGCTCCGCCCATGCCCACCAAAGGTGCAACCGTGGAAGGCATCACCCAATATAAGCTTGGCAACGGAATGAAAGTTCTTCTCTTTCCCGACCAAAGCAAAGCTACCATGACTGTAAATATCACCTATCTTGTCGGCTCGCGCCACGAGGGTTATGGCGAAACCGGTATGGCGCATTTGCTGGAACACATGGTGTTTAAGGGTTCTACCAGCCATAAAAACATTCCCCAGGAACTTACTTCTCACGGAGCGCGTCCTAATGGCTCTACATGGTATGACAGAACTAATTATTTCGAGACATTTTCGGCAACTGACGAAAATCTCAAGTGGGCCTTAGACCTTGAAAGCGACCGTATGGTAAATTCTTTCATTGCTGATTCAGCGCTTAGAACAGAATTCTCTGTAGTTCGCAACGAGTTTGAAATGGGAGAAAATGATCCGGGTGGAGTTTTATCAGAGCGCGTCATGTCGACCGCTTATCTCTGGCATAATTATGGTAAATCAACCATCGGCTCTAAAGAAGATATTGAAAAAGTTCCCGTTCAAAACCTGAAAGCGTTCTATAAAAAATATTACCAGCCCGATAATGCTGTTCTCCTGGTTGCGGGGAAGATTGATGAGGAAAAGACAATCAAATTGGTGAACGAGCGCTTTGGAGTGATTCCCAAGCCGCAGCGTGTTCTTGAGGAACCGTATACAGTTGAGCCTGCACAGGATGGCGAACGTTTTGTAGAATTGAAACGGACAGGCGATGTGCAGGTATCTGCATGCGGCTATCATATCTGCAGCGGCTCTCACGATGATTACGCCTCAATAGAACTTTTGGTTGACATCCTCACTAACGAGCCATCAGGACGCTTGTACAAAGCACTGGTTGAAACCAAAAAAGCTACATCAGGTTACGGTTTTTCATATGAGCTGAAAGACCCCGGCTTTATGTATTTTACTTATGATGTGCTTAAAGACAAATCGCTTGACGATGCAAAGAAGACCATGCTTGATTTGCTTGACAATCTTGCAAAAAATCCCGTAACGCAGGAAGAAGTTGACCGTGCTAAAAATAAGTTCATGAAAAATTTTGAACTTACCTATAACAACAGCAACAATGTAGGACTCACGCTTAGCGAATATATTTCGCAGGGTGACTGGCGCCTGTGGTTTTTGCTCCGCGACAGGGTTGAAAAAGTTACGGCAGCCGATGTAAATAATGCAATTGCAAAATATATTAAGCCGGCAAACCGCACGGTTGGTGTTTTCATTCCTGATGCAAAACCGGACCGTGCAGAAATTCCCGCACCTCCTGATGTTGCTGCATTGGTAAAAAATTTCAAGGGTAAAGCTGCCCTTGGCGAAGCTGAAGCATTCGACCCTTCACCTGCAAACATTGATAAAAGAACAAGTACGGGAAGCATTGCAGGCGGGGCAAAGTATGCGTTGCTGAATAAATCTACGCGTGGTAACTCTGTGAATGCACAAATCACACTGCGCGTGGGAAGCGAAGCATCGCTGCAAAATAAAAGCATAGCGGCAGACCTTGCGGCAGACATGCTTAACAAAGGAACCAAGACAAAAACCCGTCAGCAGATCCAGGATGAATTTGATAAGCTGAAAGCAAACGTAGGAATTTCAGCCACCGGGCAAACGGTTAACATATCTATTCAGACGGTTAAAGAAAATTTTGTTCCCGTGCTGAAGCTGTTGACTGAAGTGTTGCGCCAGCCGGCTTTCCCTGCCGATGAGTTTGATAAGCTTGTCCAGGAAAATCTCAGTACTATAGAGGAGCAAAAAAGCGAACCGCAAGCGATTGCCTCACAGCTTTCGCAGCGCATTCTTAATCCGTACCCGAAAAATGATTTCCGCTATAACATGACGTTTGAAGAAATGGCAGCGGCATACAAAGCAGCAAAGATTGACGAGGTAAAGAAATTCTATTCTGATTTTTACAACAGCACCAATGCAACGGTTGGAATCGTAGGAGCATTTGACGATGCGGCTGTTAAAGCAGAGCTCAATTCCATGCTTGCAAACTGGGGCTCTTCTCAAAAATATGAGCGCGCAAAATCGCCTTATTTTGATATTGCGGCAAAAACAGAAAAAGTCAACACACCCGACAAAGCCAATGCTATGTTAATGTGCGGATATAATATTGAATTACGCGATGACGATGCAGATTATATGGCGCTCATTATGGGCAATTACATGCTGGGTGGAGGATTCCTTAACTCTCGTCTTGCAACGCGTATCCGCCAGAAAGAAGGAATCAGCTATGGAGTGGGCTCATGGGTGCAGGCATCACCGCTCGATAAGACCGGCTCTTTTGGTTCATATGCAATTTACAATCCTGATAATTCAGACAAACTTGTTACCGCATACAAAGAAGAACTCGACAAAATGCTGAAGAGCGGTTTCACTGCCGATGAATTAAAAGACGCGCGCTCCGGCTACCTGCAGGGACAAAATGTTTCCCGCGCACAAGACCGTACGCTTGCTTCAAAACTTGCTTCAAATCTTTTCCTCGGACGTACGATGCAATGGGACGAGAATAACGAAAAGAAAATTACTGCTCTTACTGTTGACCAGATAAACAGTGCGATGAAGAAATGGATTGCTCCTGCAAAAATTACTTACGTACAGGCAGGTGATTTTGAAAGAAAGAAAGCAGCACAATAATTTATTTTAATGAAATGCAAAGCCCACCGTTTAAACGGTGGGCTTTTTTATTTTAGAATTTTGAAAGCCTCGCCAGGCGTCCGTATGGAAGCATCGATTTGATTTCATTTCCGTCTCCATCCAACATCAGTAACGAGGATTTTTCTCTTCTGAATTGTATTTTGCTTTCTCCATATTCAAGCTCGATAATATTTTTTTCACGCTGAATCCATTTACCGCTGTCAATAACTATGTGGTCGCTGACGGGCTCCTTATAATAAATCTGCCGCAGGAAATATGTACTGTCTGCCTGCAGGTAGAGCGTGTATTCAATACCCATGCAATCAGCACATGGAACAATTCCGCTGTAAACTCCGGCAGCAGGTTCTTTTTCTTCAGCTTTTTCAGAATGGCATGAATAAAGTGCAATTGTCATTGCTGCGGCCAGCAGTTGTTTTTTCATATGGGTAAATATACCTTATTATATATGCCCGTGTTCAGCAATAATGAATTGTTACATTTGTCTCAACAGTAATCCCTCAACAACATGCTGGTCAAGACTTACGGAAGCGCGGTGTTTGGTGTCAATGCTATCACCATTACTATCGAAGTGAATGTTGATACCGGCTTCAATTTTTTCTTAGTTGGATTACCCGACAGCGCTGTTAAAGAAAGTCACAAGAGAATTGTAGCCGCGCTTAATAATAACGGCTATTCTTTTCCACATAAAGAAGTCGTGGTGAACATGGCTCCGGCAGATATCAGGAAAGAAGGTTCGGCTTATGATTTGCCGATTGCGCTGGGAGTTCTTGCCGCATCGGAGCAAGTGAATGCAGAAGAAGTCGGAAAGTATATTGTGATGGGCGAGCTTTCGCTTGACGGAAGTATACTTCCTATAAAAGGTGTTCTGCCCATTGCTATCCAGGCGCGCAAAGAAGGATTTAAAGGATTGATTATTCCGACAGCCAATGCGCGGGAGGCAGCCATTGTGAGTGAGCTGGAAGTTTATGGAGTTGAAAACATCACCAATGTGGTGGAGTTTTTCGAAGGGAAAAAAATTCCGGAGCGTACCGTTGTAAACACACGCGAAGAATTTGCGAACAGCCAGGATAGATACGAGTTCGATTTCAGTGAGGTGAAAGGGCAGGAGAACATAAAGCGCGCGCTTGAGATTGCTGCTGCCGGAGGACATAACGTAATTATGATTGGCCCGCCCGGTGCCGGCAAAACAATGCTGGCAAAACGGCTGCCGTCTATACTTCCACCGCTCTCGTTGCACGAAGCGCTGGAGACTACCAAGATTCATTCTGTAGCAGGTAAGATGACAAACGGCTCATCGCTCATCAGCATACGGCCGTTCCGTTCACCGCATCATACTATAAGCGATGTGGCGTTGGTTGGAGGAGGCAGTTTTCCGCAGCCGGGAGAAATTTCTTTGGCTCACAACGGAGTTCTTTTCCTTGATGAGCTTCCCGAGTTCAAGCGCACGGTGCTGGAAGTGATGCGGCAGCCACTGGAGGAAAGAAAGATAAATGTTTCGCGCGCCAAGATGAGCGTGGAATACCCTGCCGGGTTTATGCTGGTGGCGTCTATGAATCCCTGAAGTTGCGTGGACTATTTCCGGTCTTTTGGAATGAGTTAGGAAGATAAGCTAATGAAAAGGAAATGTCTTCTTTGCCCACCGTTATTTTATCGGTTATGACCTCTACTATAGTTCGTTTTTCTTCAAATGGTAAAGTAAGCCAGCGGTCATAAAGGTCTTTGGCTTCTTTTAATACTGTATCGGAAGATAGGTATTGAATCTTCAGAAAGTCTACTTCCGCTTGTAGCTCGGGTAATTGATTCTCAATTTGGGTAAGCTGTTCTTGAAGTGGCCTATAATGCTGTGGGAAGCTTTCAGAGGGTATTTCCCTGCTTAAACGCATGCTTACTAGCTCATCCATCTTTTTTCTCAATGTGACAGATTCTTGAGTAATAAGTTCTAAAAGCTTTTCCTTTTCCTGCAAACGATTATCAGATTGTTTCAGATATTCGGTAACATCTGTATCGGTTAAAAGGAATGTTTTTAATTGATTGTGATAAATTTCGTCAATGTCGCTAATGGCAATTCTCACTTTGCAAGTTTTGCATGCATAAATTGGATTCTCATGAAAAACATACATTTTTTTGCCGCAGTTGCTGCAATGGATAAATCCGGCAAGTAGATGTATCGTTCGCGGTCCTGGTCTTTTTCTTTTATTCTCCTGTTCATCTAGCACCCGATTACATTCATTCCAAATATCTTCTGTAACAATAGCAGGGCATGGACTAATTACCCATTCTTCTTCTGGTTTTACTACCCATTTTTTGCCTTCACCTAAACTCTTTGTGTAGTTAGCTCTTCGTTCTCCTTTAGCTGATGGGTCACGAAGCAAACGACTTATGGTAGTGTCAGAGAACATCGAATTATTGCGCGTCCTATATCCCATCCGGTTTAATTCATCAGCCGTTGTTTTCTTCCGTTTGTATTTGAGGAATAACTCATACATTAATTTGCGTACTGGCGCTTCCTTTTCGTCAACAATGAATTGCTTACCGTCCCACTTATATCCAAAGGCTGCTTGACCTCCTGTTGGTTTACCGAGTTTGGCTCTAATAGGAACTGAGGCAGCCACGCGCTCAGAAATTTCTTCACGTTCCCACTGTGCCATTGCCGCAATCATAGTGTAAAATAATCGTCCTGCCGGAGTGCTGGTATCAATGGCTTCTTGAAGCGAAATCAAATCAGCGTTGTAACTTCTGAAAATGTCAGCAAAGTCCAAGAGCTCTCTAGTGTTTCGGGCAAGTCGGGCAAGCTTGGAGAAAATGATGCCTGTAATGTGACCGTCTTTAATCTCTTTAAGCATTCTCTTGGTTTCGTCATGGTGCATGACGGATTTGCCGGATACCGCTTCAAGATGATACACGGTTTGCACCGTCCATCCTTTTGCTTCGGCATACAAGCGGGCACGTTTTTCATGGTGTTCCGGTGATTCACCTTTGACCTGATCTTCGGTACTGACTCGAATCCAAATGCCTACTATTTTTTTTGATTCCATGAGAGTAATGTTTTGATGCAAAAGTTCAAAAATACTGCGCTGTTACGATTAACGCAATTTAGAAGATATTTAATTTTTAAATGCATTTTTTTTAAAATGAAAAACCAAATGCGTAAGCACCTCTGAAAATTCTTTGTGGCTTTGTCAAGGTTTTTGAAAAATATTTTTATCCTAAAAGAAAAAAGGGTGCTTCAAAAAATATTTATCAAAATTCATCTCGACCTTGACAAAGATGTGCGCGGGCGCATTGCGAGAAGAATTTTATTTTTTGGAGCATTTGGTTTTTTGAGAAATGATAAATTTAAGCTCAATTTTATTAATGATAGGCAGTAACAGGCAGGGAAATGAAAGTAAACTTAATGGAGTAAGCAAAAATAATTCTAACTTTAATTTAAATATCTGTGATGTTCATTTATTAAAACATTTCGCCAATTCAAACCATACTTATTGGTAAAAAAATGAATATCTAAATCGGGAACTCTAACACCCTGCTGCAAGATAATTCCCTTTTCACCTTCAATGTTGATTACTCCTGAATAAAAATCCAACTCATTTTTTGCTGACGAAAAATGAAAAGTACCATTGCTAAACCCTTTGCATAAATGAGGATTGTAAAATTCAAATTCGTTGGAACATGAACGATTTCGAATATCAACGCGAAAATTCAGAGAGCGTGTGATGTGATTATTGAGACGATAAGGAAAAATATCGAAATCAGATTTTTCTGGATTGAATCGAATTTCTGCAACAGACTCAGAAAAAAAATTTTCTTTATCACCTGGACAAGTACATTTCATTAACCAATACCCTTCAATATGATTACTTTTGAATAAATAATTTCGCACCCTTTTACTTTTCCATATTAGAAGTTTTACTAAACCGTCAGCAAATTTTAAATTTAAAAAAATAATAACAGCAAGAGATCCCCAAAATTTGAATGACATATCTTCAATCGATAAGACTTTGAGTTTCAGTGATACGATAATTAATACCAAACTTTGGATAAAAGCTAGCTGATATTTCAGATTCTTAACCCGTTCCATGATGCATCTACTTTAATGAGTACATGCGCCATTTAAAAAAACGGCTAAAATCTTTTCAGTAAAAAACCTAAATGTAAATTTTTTCATTTCATTTGTGATTAAATTTACCCGGTACCTCGCGTAACAAATATAATAAAAATTTGATAGAGTACTTTAATTTTGTGTAAACAGTCTAAGTTTACACAACAAATAAATTAAACACACAATAGTGCATTTTTAACTTATTCAGTAAAATAGTAGGAGAAAACCAAGTGGTACCTCGCAGTTTCATTTGTGTTTTTGGGTTAGCAACTTAACTGTTTGCTAACCTTTTTTATTACCCTTTTAGGCAATGTCTTTCAGATATCGACCACCATTAGCCACGTTCATGCGATTAAAAGTATTATAAAAGGGTTTGAGGTTTGACCTCTTTTCTTTGACCAATCTTATAGTTGGAGAAAATTTCCTCCTCAACTATCTCTCGTTTTCTCCCATATATATTATGTGAATGTTTTATCAATTCCTCTTTAAACGATTGTTCATGTTTTTTGAGGGCTTGAGTATCTGCACTAAATCCCCTCGATGTTGCACCATCGATCATTAGCTTTAAGTACATCGAATAGCGCGGCAAGTTCACGAAATCAGACTTATCAAATATCGGATGGAATTCTTTAGCAAGAAATTCCGCATCAGTTACACCTATACGAAATGAAATGATCGTGCCGACATTGCCGAAAATAGCTGCACGGATTTTCTCATGCAGTTGATCAATGTATTGGTGAGCTAAAAATAATGACAGCCCATATTTTCTTGCTTCCGCAAGTATATCTGTAAATGATAAGGAAAGAAATGAGTGCATTTCATCTACGAAGAGAAAAAACGGTTTACGCTCCAGTTCTTTTTGTCGCGCCCTATGTAGTGCTGCAAGTTGAATAGAAGTTACAAGCATACTGCCTAAAAGCGATGAAGAGTCCTCTCCGATTTTTCCTTTTGATAAATTGGCAATTAATATTTTTCCCTCGTCCATTACCTGTTGCATCTTGAAACTGCGCTCTTTCTGGCCGACTATATTTCGGATAGGGATACTAGTCAGAAATAGCCCGGTCTTATTAAGTATCGGTGCAATGGCCTCTGCTCTGAATGCCGGAGGATATTTATCAAACTCATTCTGCCAAAAGGAAGTGATATGCGGATTTGTTACATATGACAAAGTATGACTTCTAAAATCAGGATCGGTTAGAAGCGGTTGTATATGAAGCAAGGTTGCATCGGGGAATGAAAGGAGTGTCATAAGGGCAAAGCGAAGAATATATTCTAGCCTTGGGCCCCAAGAGTCGGCCCATATCCTCTTAAACGTGCCTATAAGCCCTGAGACAACGAGATGATGATAATCAGGGTGTATTCCTTTAAGTGGATTAAAAGCTATCGGGTATGCTAAATCTGCGGGATTAAAATATATAACATCGTTGATTCTCTCCTTAGGAACATAGTTTAAAATCGTTTCTGCCACATCTCCGTGCGGGTCAATTACACAAAGGCCATAGCCATTTTGGATGTCAGAAATTGCCATGTTTATAAGCAAGGTGCTCTTACCTGTACCAGTTTTTCCGATAACGTAAAGATGCCCTAACCGATCACGCAACCGGATGCCAAAAGGCTTCCTCATATTCCGCCAATTTGTTATTCCAATGGGGGTGATCTTGCTGTCATCATAAATTTTTTTGTCCATACCAAAACAGCATATAGAAGACTTCATGCACTTTGTAGAAGGGAGAATTTACCAGAGATATGTATTTCTCCTCTCTTAGTTCCTGTGACACTACAAGAGATAATACAGCTATACAAGACTTAACAGATATGTTATTATGAGTGAGCTACACAAAATCAAAAGAACTACTAGAGAAAATATAGATTCTAAAGAGGAGCAGCGTATGGTTTTGTGTAGCAACAATACCAGTAGTCGCTGCTCCTCTTTGGGTTTTATTCATAACTCAAAATTGGTGACGGATGATATTGCGATGAGTTACTTGGCAAGTATTCTCGTCAGAGTATTTCTGCACCGCAAAAAATATGAACGAAATAGCGAACAAAAAAGAAAATAAAAAGGCGGTAATTTATTGTCGTGTGTCAACTAAAGAGCAAGTAGAAGAAGGTAACAGTCTTGTCTCTCAGGAAAAGACCTGTAAAGAATACGCGTTTAAAAATGGATATGAAATCGCTCATGTCTTTATCGATGGAGGTGAGAGTGCAAAGACTCAAGAACGAAAAGAGTTGAAAAATCTTCTTGCTTATTGTGCAGATAAGAAAAATAAAATAAGCGCAGTTGTAGCATATAAGATAGATCGAATTTCACGTAACATGGATGACTATAGCCAAATTCGGATTATTCTGAAAACACATGGCGTAGAAATCAAATCAACGTCAGAGCATTTTGAAAATACTCCGGCTGGTAAATTCATGGAAAATATCATTGCCAACGTTGCCCAATTTGATAACGATGTCAGAGCTGAACGTTGCATAGGTGGAATGCGGGAAGCCACGAAAGAAGGACGCTACGTTTGGATGGCTCCGGTGGGTTATAACAATGTCAGAATAGGAGGGAAGGCTACGATTGCGCCTGATATTAAAATGGGACCGCTTATCAAAAGAACTTTTGAATTAATTACCCAAACAATTCAGCCAATTGAAGTCATTAGAAAGCAAATGGTTGATGAGGGTTTGAGAAATAAAGGCGGCAAACCACTTTCCAAAAGCTACTTCTATGCTTTGCTTAGAAATGAATTATATACTGGCTGGATTATAAAATTTGGAGAACGAATCAGAGGAACTTTCGATGCAATTATATCAGAGGAAACGTTTGCTCAAGTTCAAAGAATTTTAAAATACAAGGGACACAAACACTCACAGCACATTACAGACAATCCCGATTTCCCATTGAGGCGATTTGTTGTTAATGAACATGGCAAAAAACTCACCGGAAGCTGGTCAAAAGGGCGAAGTAAAAGGTATCCCTATTATCGCTTTGGACTCAAAGGTTCAAATTATAAAAAAGATGAACTTGAAAAAGCATTTATATGTTTCATGAATTCGTTTGCACTTAATGAACGTCTTTTCCAATCACTAAAGAAATATGTAAAAGAACATCTTGTCAAAGCGCACGCAAATGAATCTAAAGAATCAGATCGCCTGAAAAAATATGTCAATGACCTTACTGAAAAACAGACAAAGGTTATTGAACAAAATCATCAAGGGATAATAAGTAACGCAACATTAAAAGTACAACTCGCTATCATTGAAGATGAATTATTCAGAACGCATTCAGCATTAGCACAAAGTTCAATTGAAGAAATAGATTATGGAGGTATACTAGAAACGTCAAAGGAATATTTAAAAAACCCAGGTAAAACATGGGTAGATGCACCTATTGATGCAAAACTGCTGCTCCAATGGTTCCAATTCCCGTCAGGATGTACCCTGAAAGGAATTTTTTTTGGAACCGGAGAAGTAGCTAGCTTTTTCAAGGTAAAAGATGCCATAGCTTCTTCTAATTCCTTTATAGTGGACTCGGGGCTTAAAAAATGGAACCACACAGAAGTCCCAAGTCATGAGCAATATTCTAATGAAGTTTCATTTATTAGTCAATTGCGTAAGAATATTGTTAGGCTTTCAGAAATTCTGGAAAAAGAATCAAAAGCTTAAATGTTAACCAACATGTAAAATCTAAAGCATCTTTAATGAGATTATTTATAGCCAAGAATAATCGCATTGCATAAAATTCCTAATTACTTTTTCTTCTTTTTGAAATACTTCCTTTTATTTTTTTTGTCTTCTTTTCTTCCGTCATCAATTTCCCAATTCTTCCATCGTCTTGCATACTGAATTTTATTTCGCGTAATAAAATAGTGAGATTTGCATTCAAAACCCCAATTACCGATAGATGGGCTTAGTGATACTGTTTTACCATTAAAAGTTAACTCCCAATCTGTAGGAGAAAATGGGGTTACAACTTCATTTCCGCAACCACATACACATTTGTGAATCGCCGTGCAGTACTGTACGGAGATATATAAAACACCCTCCTCGATTTCTTCAGGAATAAATTCGACAAACTTGTGAGTTATATTCATTTACTACCTTCCTCAAGTTGCTTAATTCTTTTCTCTAATTCTACAATTTTTAAGTCCTTCTCTTCAGACTCTGATTCAAGCCTACTGGCTTTCTTTTGTTGTTGTGTTGCATAATCATCAAACTTGTTTCCTAATAATAAAGTCATCTCATCTTTGTAAGGCATTATTGGATTGTATAACCAATGATATGCATTTCCAATTGCTCCATTAAATAGTCTAGGTTTAATAGGTTTATCTCCAGAAGACAAAATATGCTCATCAGAAATTCCGGAATAAGGGTCAATGTAGTAAATGACTTTTATTCCTAACTGGTAGGCTTTTTTAGCACACAGTTCGCAAGGACTAGCAGTGGTAAACAATTTACCATTCTCAATGCCAACACCTCCATATTTCGTTATTTGCAAGAAAGCATTTTCTTCAGCATGCAATGAACGAGTATGAACTTGGTTCTTTCCATCGGAAGATGAATTTTTTACATCTTTAAAACAAAAACAGACATTTCTCCCTTTTAAATTCCCGCTATTTTCTTTAATTTGACTTCGAAAGTTATCCTCCAAAGCTTTAAAAAATTTACTATCTTTTTTTTCGAATTCTGTAAAGGATTCTATATCATTTTTATGTTCCAATAAGTCTTCAGCATTTCTTAAAACACATGGCACTTGACCGGATGGCGTATTATTCCAACCAATTGCTTTTATTGAATAGTTCTCATCAGTTATTGCGGCACCAACGTGTCTTGAAATACATCCTGAGTTATGTTTAGCAGTATATGCCATTTGCATACATCGTTCTTCAGGAGATGGTGTTATTAATCCAGGGTGGCTTATCAATGATACATATTTAAGAAGCTGCATCTTCCAACTAAAATATGGAGAAGTTTTATCTATTGCTTTATTTTCAACTGAATTTATTTTTTGAATCTCTTCATTTTTGTAATCAGCCTCCTCCTTTGTTAAAAACGAAATATGAATATCCGCTTGCTGAATACACGCCGATATATTTGCTTTATAAAACTCATGGCTTTTTCCGCCTTCGTATTCTTCTTTACACAGTAGTTTAGCAATTCCATGAGAGTCAGGAGATTTATATTTTTCTACAAGAGCTTTATTTCTTGACTCGTCATATCTATTTATAGCAATTGTATAAAATGCCGCATATCGTTGTTTAAAGTACATTATTTCAATAGGACTCCTCAAATCATCTATTACTATTTGAGTCCGTTCATCCTCTGCAGAAGACTTTCTATGGCTTTTAATAATATAGTTTATTAATTCAACAATTGTAAAGATGTTGTCAGCTGAAGGTTCAGAGAGTTCAAATGGATTTCCAGATTTCCGCAAGTTAGTAGAAATAACTTGTAAAAGTTTGTTACGTTTTACTCGTGATTTCTCCTTTAATAGGTCATGAATTGCAGAACAAAACGAAAGAAATTCTGATTTAAAATAAAACTCATATAACTCTTTCCAATTATTATTTTTTTTTATGTCCTCAATTTTAATCAACCTATATTTTTCTGATAGAGCATCGAATTGTGTTTTTAGTAGACTCAATCCTTGTACTTCATAATTGAAGTCAGCATCTTGCCCTATGCCCGCGAATTCTTTATTTAGTATTTCAGATGATAAAAAATCAACAAAATTTTCAAAGGAATTTTGAAGCAGAAAAATTATAAGAACATCCTTATAATTAATTGTTGAATAGCTCTTGAAATTATCCTTAGCATAATCGTATACAATTCGATATTTTCTATATGAATTATGTTTAATCTTTCCGGTCTCAGGGTCAATTCCTACCTCACGCAGTGTTTCAAAATCCTTATTATTAAAACCTTTGGATAACTGAGCGGCAACTTCTGAGCAACCTGAACCTATCTGACCTGTAAGTCCAATTATCGTAAAATTATTTCTTAAACTGTAAATGTGCGATAGGTCTGTTGGTTTACTCATATCATATTTATTCAATGAAATCTTCGTTGATTAATTGCGACGTATTGACTGTGTAAGTTGAGTTGAACTCTTGCTTCAAATCTTGATAGAAGCCGCTCAACTTTTTCCATTTAATGACTGCCATTAATGCATTCATTGCATTAAGGTCAGCAATCTGAATGTTTGAAGCATACACATCATCTTCATTTGTCGCAAATCCTATCCTACGTGTAATATGGTCAAGCTTTGATGGCGTTCCAGTCGTAACCCTTAAAGTTCCAATAAGATTGTTTTCACCAACATTTACACCAAGACCAGCATCGATAAATGTTACTCCAAAACTTCTAAGTTTTGTAATTATGTGGCTCTTTGCATTATTACTATCAATGCAAATGAAGGCATACGTTACTCCTTTCAAGAGATCAATGTTCGCTTCAGTAACATTTTCGGCATAAGGAGTGATACCTTTTCGTAATTGAGAATATATTTCAGTGAAATAGTACACCTTTTTTAATCTTCTATTCAAATTTTCAACAGACACCGCACCAGGAGACCGAAAAGCGTTGTGCTGAAGAAACTCATCTGCATCAAAAAGTAAAATCTCATCTACCGGAGTTTTAGCCACGAAATCTAAAATGTAAGAGCCAGTTCCGCCTAAGCCAACTATAGCGATTTTTTGTCCCTTGAATTTGGAATTAAGTTGGTAAATATTGGCACGGCTGGAATTAGAATCTATATAATTAAATACAGCTTCATCTTCGCTATCAACAATAACTTTAAATGTTTTTGCTGTAGCACTTTTATCAATTGACTTTGCTGGAGCTGAAATTATTTCAACATATCGAGTGACTTTCTCATAATAATCACCATACCCCTTAGGTGGTTTATTAGAAAATGAAAAGTTAAAAATGATTCCATTAAATAATTGTTGGTTTAGGGCAGTGTGTTGAATTGCAGTAATGATTGAACCATCCCTATTGCAAGGGTGTTCGCCCATAAAATTTATAACATGATTATCCGGTTTAATAGTGACATCGTTATTCAAACTAAGTGTAGAGATTAATTTTCCAAACTTCATCTCTTTGTTACTATTTACATATGGGATATGATGGACAATGAGGTACCCCCCTTTTACTTCTATCTCATATCCTTCATCCCTAAGCCGCTTTAAATCAGGACTACGATTTATCTGTTGCTGTAACATTAAATATCATTTTATCTTTTACAAAGACCTTGTCACCCTTAACCATAGAGCCTTCTTTATTCTCATGTGGTCCTTTATCATAAGTTACAGTGTACACCTTATTGGGATTAGGATCATAAGTTCCAAAAGCTAAAATAACGATTTGTTCAAAGGTTATCGTTTTTTCAGTCCACTGTTTGGGCCTCCCATTCACTATTAGAGTTACATTAAATTGTTTGTCCTTGGAGTAGAAGTGTTCTATTTCAGGACGAGCAAGGTTTACCTGCTTATCATCAGGAATAGATTCATCTTCCCATGGTTTTTTAATGGCAAGGAAAATTTCATCTTCAGCTGGTATGCTACCGAGTTTTCTAATTTCAGCACCGGTGATATATTCTTGATGCCAGTCGTAATTTTTTCCATTTATAGTAAGCTTTAGAGTTGGCCTACCTTCTTCATGCTTTTGATTTTGATTCTCTTCCATTTCTTATCAGATTCTGTTTTATTTTTTTTCTACTCCTCTTTCACATGGCTAATTTTCCTTACGCCTCATGGTACGGCAAATGTAATAACATTTATAAAAAACGTCTGGGTATAGACGAATAGTTACCATCCGAGACGATAATATTGTCGTCATAGACTTTTCCGCAAAATTAACCGGAAATGGAAACTTCTTCCCCCTTATTTTTTATTAGTTCTTCTTGCTACCATTTTATTAAATGGTACAAGGTCGAACACATTTTCATAACAGTTTAAGAAAGCATCGTAAGATGATGGGTTACACGCTTAAAAAAGTTGCGTGGCTTCTGAATTTGAAAAGCACTAACCGACTGTCTCAATGGGAGCATGGTATTGCCAAACCAAATCTTATCAATGCGCTCAAGCTTTGCATCCTCTACCGGACACTCGTTGATCAGTTGTTTGACGAGTATCGGAGTGAGTTGCGAGTCAGCCTTATAAAGCGTGAGCAACTGTTAACGGCAAAGAAAAAAGAAAGTAATGATTGAGCTTTTACACCGAGCACTTATTGGTGAATACGCTCCCTGCTCTTTTTGTTCTTTGAATTATTAAATCAATTGGAATCATTGAAGTTTTTTAAGTGCGTGAAAATAATTTTTGTCTGTGGATTCATCTGTGGAAAACAGGAGCAAAAGTCAGAGAAAAATTTTCAAAATCAGATATCGAACGTTAACGATAATAATTAATAACGTACGTTCCGGTAACAAAGTTTCTATTAAAAGATAATCGCAACGAAAGTTGCCAAAAAGTATGTCAAAAGAAAACAAGCTTGCTTTAGAACTTGCCGATGCAATGAATGATATGGAATCATTGCAAGCATATATCGGCTTTACTCAAAAATATTCGGAAACGTTTCTTCGTAAAACATTAGCCAAAGTGCTTTCAATACCGGAGAATAAGATCAGAAAAACTCGTGGAGCATTATTCACTTACCTAGTCAAACAGCATGCGTACTCATCCAACAATTCTCGGGATTAGTCCTGGAACACGCGCTGTCGGGTTAGCGGTGATGAAGGGGGGTGAACTTAGAGAATGGCGCGTGAAAACATTCAAAGGGTCTTGGTCCCACGGAAAACTGAAAGACGTTCTGTATGCGCTCATGAATTATGTTGCAGAGCACAGCGTAAAAATGATTGCGCTCAAGAAGCCGGATGTGCTGCGAAGTTCACCAGCACTGGATCAACTTGTTTCCGAAATAACGGTATGGGCAAAGATGAATCGGATAAAAGTGACATCATACACCCTGTCAGAATTGAAGCAGGGATTTTTTAACAGTAAAAATGTCAGCAAGGCAGAAATAATAAATCAATTGATTATTAAATATCCTGAGCTTCAAATTGAGTACAACAAAGAGAAAAAGAACAGGAATTCTTACTACGCAAAAATGTTTGAAGCTGTCCTTGTTTGTCAATTTAGGTCAAAAAAATCCAATCTTAAAATGTCATTGGATGCTAACTGAGTCAAGAAGGTTGTTAACAGCTTTTCTTGCTGAACTTTCGCTGAATGCCTGACAAATTACTTCGGTTATTTTTCCGTTAGCGGTTTTGTAATATATTTCTGCTTCCCCAAAGCTCATTCCGTTGTACTTGTGCAAATCGGAGAATATACCGGCTACTTCTCCATGATATTTGTCAATTTTATTATCTACAATGTCGTAGTAATGAAATTTCATAATTCTTTGTATTGGTTTTAGTGTTTTCAAAGATATGAAAAAGGTACTCACTACTTTTAGAACATGAATAGATTTTGTCATTTGGAATATGATAGCGCAAGCGAAAAATAGTTTGAGTTACAGTTTCATTTGTGATATAATTTTCATAAAGAAAAAAATTGCTCTTTATGAAAACACAAGACACATTCTCAAAGCTCATTCTTGACTTTCACAATCAGTACGAACTCTATTCCGTCTTCGATGACTTTTTGACGATGACTATTTGCTCCCTTTCCCAGAATCCTCTTACGGGAAAGTCACACTACGAGGACTTGTATTTTGGAACAATCAAGAAGTATAAAGATAACTCGCTGCGCTTCAACTTTCCTAAAATGTTTGCATGTTTGGTTAATCAAATGGATGAACGTATGTCCAGCGAAACAGGCAATGACATTTTAGGGGAATTCTATTCAGAACACTTGTACCGAAAGGGCGGCACTCAAATCTTTACTCCCTGGCAAGTGTGTAAATTCATGGCTTCTACTGTCGTCTCCAAAAGTGAGGAAACAAGTATTGAAAAACCACTTCGCATACTTGATCCAGCCTGTGGCAGTGGACGAATGCTTGTAGTCGCAGCTACAGTCATTGGAAGAGAGCACAGCTATTACGGAATAGATATTGACCATTTATGCGTCAAGATGGCTACGATTAACCTCTTTCTTAACGGAGTGTTTCACTCGGAAGTAATGTGTGCTAATGCATTAATACCGGAAGACTTTAAGCGAAGTTATCGGCTTTCATTCATGCCCCTCGGGATATTTCAGATTGACAAAAAGGAAGAATCTCCGTTGTGGCATATCCTTCGGGAGTCCGGTGAGGCAAGTAAAGCAGAGAGCATCAAACGTGAAGAGAAAACGAATGAGCAACCTTCAAATAATTCTCAACTGAAATTATTTTGAAGCAAAAGCAACCATAAAAGGTTGCTTTTTATTATCCACACAAGTTGCTATTAATCGCAACTTCTCCTCCCTTATTTCATTAGCGGTCCAGCGATACACTTAGTTCAGAAATATTCTTTAACAATTTAAAACTAAAAGTCATGAATGAAAATGAAAAACAAAAAAAGAATGATGTCTATAGCATCATCACTAGCCGTATTATTAAACAGCTTGAGCAAGGCGTAATTCCCTGGCAAAAGTCTTTTGTAGAATCGGGACTACCGCAAAGCATTGTTACCAAGAGACCATACCGCGGAATCAACGTTTGGTTACTCGTAATGCTTTCCTTTCCGAGAAACAACTTCATTACAACAAATCAGCTCAAAGAAGTGGGTGGCGTAGTGAAGGAAGATGAAAAAGCTGCATTGGTTACTTTCTGGAATTGGAAGGAAATAACTGATGACCAAAGCGGAGAAACAAAGAACATTCCATTTCTCCGCTACTACACTGTATACAATGCTGACCAGTGTGATGGTATATCGGATGAGGTTCTTCCTGCTCCTCCGGTCAAGGTGAAAAATCCGGTTAAACAAGCTGAGCAAACAATTTTGTTAATGCAGCAAAAGCCGGTTATCAAACACAAAGAGAAAAAGTCATTTTACGATCCTTGCCTTGATGTCATCAACATACCTAAGATTGATACATGTGAAAGTCAGGAACATTACTACAAAGCACTCTTTCATCAATTGGTTCACTCTACAGGTCATGTTAGCAGGCTTAACCGTAAAGAAGTTATGCAGATGCCTGAACTTCGACCTGATGATTCTTTTTCGACGGAAGAACTAATTGCTGAAATGGGAGCTAGCTATCTGATGTCCATTAGCGGATTTACTAAAGACACCATTTCAAAAGACAATGGAGCAAGAGCAAAGGGCTGGCTTGAAAAGTTTAAAGAGAATAAACAGCTTGTAATTTATGCCGGAGGAAAAGCGCAGCAGGCTATCGATTATATTCTCAATGTTTCATTCAAGGAAAAAACTGAGGCAACCACTGAAACCATTGCTGACAAGGATGAAGTGCCTTTCTAAAATGCTTGTTCACTTAAAGCCTGATACTTTACATATCAGGCTTTTTTTATTAAGTGTTTAGCTGGTAAGGTTAATTTAACTCATCTACTTAGGGCAAGTTTCGTTGTATTTATTTTCTCATTATTTTTAATCTGGAGAAAATAAATTCCTTCAGGTTGATTGCTCAGATCAATTTCTGTTTGAGCAAATAAAACATTCTGCTGATAAATTGTTTCTCCTAAAATGTTTTTTACTTCAATGGTTGTGAAAGAAGTTAATCCGATAACTGTAAAACTTCCTTCAGAAGGATTTGGGTAAACAGCAATTTCGTTTTCAGCTTGCTCTTTAACAAATGACCTCAAATTTGCTGGACATTCTCCTATGCAATCTCCAGCATGCAACGTAAGATGCGCGACAGCAGCTGAGGGCGCAATGCAGATTGTTTGAGGGTTAGATGTATTGCCATTGGGATAATGACAAAGCGTTATTTTCTTCTTGTCGTTTCCGCAGCGGGCATCGACAATATTAATATTGACCTGAGATTCCGGTGTTTGAACGGAAGCGCAACCAGTAATATCATAAGCAGTGACAGTATATGTGCCTGCAGCTGTAACGGAAATGCTTTGCGTTGTTTCTCCTGTGCTCCACAAATAAGAAACTGCTCCCGTTGCAGAGGCAGTAAGCGTTATGCTCTGTACTCCATAGCCGATGTAAATGGTATTTGGCTGACAGCCTACGGTGGAAGAAGAGCTGATGGTTAAATCCGTTGGCCCAACGCCTTCTGTTACAAGTGCAACAGCGGAGGTTACGGAAGGGCATTGCCCTGGGAAACTAACCTCCACAGAATAAGAGCCCGGAGCATTAACACTAAGCTGCGAGGTCACCGCTCCTATCATTGGAGAATTGTTATTGTACCATTGCCATGCAGTGGCATCTCCTGTGTTTGCATAAAGTGTTATGGGGTCACCATTGCAAATAGCCGCGCTTGCAGGAATTACTGACGCAAATGGAGGTGAATATTTTGCAATGCGTTTTGCAACATCACCCCCTGCAGCGGTAAAAAAACCACCAGCATAAAGTTCCCCGTTGAGTATGGCTAACGCCCTAACTCCATTATTGACTCCCGAACAGACAGGAGACCACGTTGCGCCATTCCATTTGGCAATATTATTTGCTGGGGCGCCACCAGCTGTCAAAAACTTTCCTCCGGCATAAAGTTCCCCGTTATAAACTATAAGTGTACGTACTTCTTTTCCAAAATTTCCTGTCATGCCGCCTCCCACGTCAGACCATTGAGAACCGTTCCATTTTGCAATGAGATTTACAGGAATCCCGCCTGCAATTGTAAATGTCCCGCCAACATACAGTTCCCCGTTATATTCTGCCATAGAATATACTGCGCTGTTTGGTCCGCCTATTCCGCTTCCCAACGAATCCCAATTAATTCCGTCCCAACTTTCAATTCCACCAATATTCATTGGGCAATATAACCGCCCGTTATAAACATAAAGAACCGGGGCACTAATGCCTCCCGGTACATTTTGACCCAAAGCAAACCAATTTGTTCCATTCCACTTTGCCCTATTATATGCCTGAACATTTCCCGCCCAGTCAAAACTTCCACCCGTATACAACTCATTGTTATAAACTGCTAATGCTAATCCATTAGAATTATTTGCTTCTGTTAACCCAGAGGTCAGAGAGTCCCAAACGATTCCGTTCCATCGTGCTATATTGTTAATTGGACTCCCACCTGCAAGCGTAAAAGCACCGGTTGCAAATAGTTCTCCATTATAAGAAGCCAGGCTAGATACAGCTCCGCCTATTCCGCTCCCAAGTGAGTCCCAAACAGTTCCGTTCCACCGCGCAACATGATTTTGAGGGCTAAAAAAACTGCCTGCCGCATAAAGCTCCCCGTCATGAATAGTTAAAGCTAATACGCCGGCATTGTTCATACCCGCGCCAACCGCAGACCAACCTTGTGCACTGACATTTTCAATTAAAGAAAATGAATGAAGGAAAAACAATAAAATGAAAAGAGCAGTAAGTGATTTGGGCAGGGAGATTTTTGTGCCGACACCTACAAAAAATTTATATTTTTTTGTAAGCATTTTCATAACAGGAGTAATTACTTTCATGGCACTCTATTTTTAGTCCCATCCACCAACCCCTCTCCGTATGGAGAGGGGCGGGATTCAGAGGCATTTCAAAGATACGGCCTAATTTAACTCAAAGCAAATTTTGCCTTTCTTGTTACCGCATTATAATTTTATGAGCTTTTGCAGCCATTGACCGCCTGTATTTTCAGAAGTTATTTTGAAAATGTAAACCCCTTTTTCCAGCGCGATGCTTGCTGATGAAATTTTTTTGTCAAGGTCTTTACCGTTCCCTGATATGCTTGTTATTTCCTTGCCGGTCATATCGTATACCTTCAGTCGCAGGTTTGTCATATTACCAATTCCATTTGGAATGACAACCTTGAGGGTGGAAGTGAATGGGTTTGGATAAAAAATAATTTCACCCTCTCCATAATTTGTCTGAGATGCCTGTCGTAAAGAACCTAAGGTCTGGGAAACCACTTTATCATAAGTAAGAGTATGAGCATTATCGTAATGAGAATATAAATTACTTGCAACATAACGTCCTGCGACAGACAAAACTTTTTTATCATCATTAGTCGCAACTCCATAAGGTTCTTCCCAGTAATTATAATTCGTAGTTGACACTCTTTCCCCTTTAACATCGCACCAAAGAACGATAGGATAGATAGCATCATATGCTGAACTGCTCGAAACATAACTTTGTGGATCACCATGATTATCAAAAGTCCATCCTACAAAAAAATAATTTGCGGTATTGTCGTAAGTAACAGCTGGCTTTAGATTAGGGACATTACTGATATCTCCAGGTGAGTCAGTAACTATATTATAATCATCGTAGGTATGTTTCGCAACATCATAATAAGGTGCATGAGTGTTATTGCTTGCATTGGTGAAGCCTACAATTAGCCACTGAGAGGGAGATGATGTAGCATGGTCTTCAACCTCCACGGACCACTGATTTTTAAAGCCCGAAGTATTTGCAGCAGCAATTCTTGGATAGGTAAAGGCATAAGTTGGAGAAGGTGAAGTATATAGCGAAGGATTCCCGGCACTGCCTGCAGAGCAACCAGAAAGTTGATTAATATAATCCTGGTAGTTTACTTCTATTTTTCCACCATTTGGACCTGAAGTAATAACATAAGTGATGAGAGCTGTTTCTACATTAGTACCATTCCAATACATTGCAATATCAGGCATTTTAGCGCTGGATTTGATTTGTATCGGACAATTAGCCAAAGTGATACCCGTACCTGTTCTGCAAAAGACGGTCGGCGCAGGAGTGTCCCACACAATTACAAAAACATTGTTATCATCAATATCAATGTTAATAGCTGTACCAAAGTTAGTAGTTGTAGTCTGCAAGGCAGTCGGACCGGAAGAACTTACGAAAGCGGAGCTATTCCAGGAAAACACTTGAAAATAATACATACTTTGGGAAGCAGAATGATAGACAGTAAGAGCATAAACCGTCGAACTTACTTGTACTAGGCAAACATCTGGGTCGTGAGCATCAGTAATGGTAGACCCGTTTCCTAAAGAAATTGTACCGGTAGATGCTCCGACATGCCATCCCAATTTACCCGAATAGGTGCCGCTGTTATTTTTATCCCAGACAGTGACCTTATAAGTTGTTCCGGAGAAAGTATTAATGTCGTTACCTGTGTTTTCAACATTTGAAACGCTTGATCCATAACTGTTATCGGTGGTCGCTGCAGCAGTGAAGCAACTTGAACATTGCGCATTAACATTAACGGTAATTGCGCACATTATTGTCAAAGCAAAAATGCTTGACATCATCAATAGAATTTTATTGATTGTTTTCATTGTAATTGAATTTAAACTATTAAATAAATATTTTTTTCCATCAGCACACTACGCCTGCTTATGAAGGGCTCGCACAATTCCTGATAGATCAGTAAGGCAGTACATAGAATATATCAGCTAAGTCATGGCGCATCTCCTTTCCTAATAAAAAATATTTTGTACTCACGGGTATCAAAACCGGGGCAGCAAAAGTGACCCACATTTATATTTTGGTCAACCCTAAATGAGATGGAATTTTACCCAAAAAAGGATGTGTTTTTTTACTCCTCTTGGGTTGAAATCTCTACATAAATACGTATCTTTAATGCCCGCTTTTATCTTTCGGTTCCAAAAGATATTTCTAAAAAATATTTTTGATGAGGCACAGTAAAAAATGTTTAATTGCTATCTATGACGAATTAAATGTGTGCAAGCAACTTCTCCATCATTCATTGGAACGGGAATTTCATTTTGAGATATTATTTTCTTCAGATAAAAAAAATAAGCTGCTTGAAAGTATTAGCAATCAACAACCGCATATACTGTTAGTTAATGCTCATTCAAGCCTGACAAATGCTAACGTTTGTATTACTAAAATGAGGGATCACAATAAAACGCTATCCATTGTTTTTTACTGCTGCGACCCGGATTCCCTGCTTTCAAAAAAACTTGCAGCAAAATACAAGCATGATGTGTTTTTTTGCGGTGATGATTATACTTCCTTGATTGATATTCTTGAAAAGCTAACAATGCCCTTCGGTAGACCTGTTCTTGACCGTAATACCTCAGTCCATCTTGTTCCCGGCGACCCCTTTTTTAAAGTGGCGGCAAACGAAAAATATCAACGGATTCTCCATTATCTCAGCGAAGGTTATGTACCAAAACAAATTTCTACATTCATGGGAATTCCTTTGAACACAATTAAGTCTGCTATAAAAAACCTGCGAGAAATTACAGGTAGTCCAACGACAATAAAGCTTGTTTTAGATGCAGATAAGAAACAACTGATTTAACCATTCACTGTTATCAGTTATTGAATATCGAGCCGTTAAGCGTCTGGAACAAAGTAGAAGACGCTGCGAGTTGAGCTGAGGTGCTGCGCAGAGAGAGATTCACTAAGTGAATCATCTGGGCAGCAATGTTGAAAACACGCAGGATGGGTGGCTTGGTTTGCTTTTTAAAGCAGCGATAGAGCAGAGGGTAAAAAGGAAAGCTGCCGCCCATCCGAAGCCGAAGCGACTCGCAGGCTCGCCCTATATAGCAGCCGGGTGAAATGGAAGCGGCTGAAATGAATGGAGAGGAGCTTTCGCGAAGCGAAAGCGATACGAAATGAATGAAGCGGCTTACAGAACACAAGTAGGCTGCTGATGACGACTGACGCAGCAAAGCAAAAGGCATGACAGCTTTTGCCGGGCAACCTGGAAGGCAAGCTATGTGTGCTCCCTTTAGCACTCACTGCGCAGAAGCTGGCGTGACTTTATGCGCAAGGAAGGAGGAACACCGATTACCTAGTCGAAATGATTTCTGTATCAGAGGAGAATCTTATGGATATATCGCATTTACGGTAACCATTCTCGACCTTATCGGCAACGTCTACTCTAATTGGTTTAAAAAGCTCGTTACCAATACCATTTTTTACTAGATATTCCTTCATATAATATCCTCTCTTGAATGCCAAACCGATGTTTTTATCTCCTGAATTACTTTTTAAATTTAATTCTTTTAGTTTTATCATGCCTATAGTTGGTTTTACAACTTCAACATTTTCTTTATACATTAAATCATTTTCCATTTCTAATTCGTAAGATTTCGAAAATGGTGTTGCATCAGACCCACCCATAATAATTATATTTTTTATTTTAACCGGAAAAATAAATTGAATATCCTTAATGCAATTAACAACTAAAGCATAATAATTTTCTATGCCATTAAATTTAGGCTCCCCTAAAGGAAAGTTTCGTAGGTAGGAAGAGAACTTTTGTGAATCACTTTTTTTACTTAACCAAAAGTCTACTATAATTTCCTTGTCTTCAATTTTTATATTATATCCTACGCCAAAATCATTCTCTGTATTATAGCTGAATCGTGAAACTCTACTTGCTAAATAACTCCGTAATGATTTAAGAGGTACTTCTGGTTTTTTAAAACCTGATTTTAGCGCATTTAAATCAATATGATTATCTTTTGAAAGTCTAAAATCTTGAAACTGAGGGTATTTTATGGAATCTAATCGGGCTAACGCCCTGAGCTTATTATTATCCCTTAAACTAGTTAGTTGAGTCATTTTTTCTGTATACTCTCCACACCTTTCTCTTATCAATTTTAACACATGTCTGATTGTAATATTGATATCAGAACTCAACGCTGTTTTACTCCACTGATCAATAAAATAATCACATTGATCCACTAATTTATTCTTAAGTTTTCCAAGTAAATAATATTCTTCAATAAGCGTTTTATCGTCAGAGTCGTATAGTTTTTTTTCTTTATCTGTAACTAATGATGTGTCAAGAATTATGACTAATTTATTTAGCCACATATTTAAAGAATCTTCTCTAAATTTTAATTGCTCAGGCGTTTTTGTTCGAAGGAATTTTATGTGTAAATATTCATTTAAATAATTAGAAGCCTTCAGTAAATAATAAGTATGAGGAGATTCTTTTAAGATTTCATTTAAGTTTATTTTCTCATCAATTAATGCCTGGCTAATATTACTTGGATATTTATTGAAGGGATGCTCAGTATCCAATGTTTTTAAAAAGTAATCAATACGATCAATGGCAAGTTTTAGTGAATTGCTGCTTGGAACATGTGCAATGTCGTAATCAGAAAATTTCTTCTGGTCAGCTTTTCGTTTAGCTACATCCTCAAAGTAACTAGCTTCGTATCCAGCTAACATGTTTTCAAATTCTTCCTCAGCATCATAGGAATTGATGCTTATTTCATTAGTGTTCTTAATTTGAGAATAAAAAATGTTTGAAAAGGAAATTCTATCCTTTATCTCGACACTGTTAATGTACATTTTTGAATAGCCAAGAACCTTATTGGAGTCTAATGACCATTTAAAAATGCTAAGCTCTGTAGTTGTTGGCGCAATGAAAAAACATACAACGACACCAATTTCATCCACATCTTCTTCTACATAGTTTAAAAATTGACCGTCAGATCTATTTTTGATTTTTATTAAAGAGTCAACAGAAATTATTTTATCACTGAACTTGATATTCACACTATCACAATAACTAAAACATACTTTCTGAAATATATCTACAATGTCAGAACTGCCTATTTTATTTACATCAATTATTATCGGGTCGAAGAAATACCACTTTTTCTTTTGTTTTGCTTGAGCTTGAATAGATATTATTAAAGAAAAAATAAAAAATAGTAGTTTAAATTTATCCCCGTATAATGTGTTTTTGGATTTCACCATTCTTAAAATATAAAATAACATATTTGGTTGATTTATTAATATCGACATATATGTATCCGTTATTATCGAAGTTTGGTCTTGCTATATTGTGATTTTTATCATCAACAATTTTAAGTAAATCATCAATTTCAAAATCTCCAAGGTTTACTTTTTCTTGGATTAGGTTTTCTGTGATTCTTTTCGGTTTTAATTCGGTATTTCTTTCTGGTTCGACAATGGACGAATAGGGATTACTGGTATTAGTTATGCTTATGTGTAGTTTATCTTTAGGGAAGTACTGCACAGGGTGCTCTAGTTTGATTGGCTTTGCAACCAATGGTGAATCAGAATAGTCACGTTCTTTTTTTATAAAGGAAAGAATGATAGAAATAATTGCAATTACCACACTGCTAATTACACCAAACCTTTTCCAAAATAAACCTTTCTTGGTGAACTTTAGGGTTAAAAACTTATATTCTTTTTCATTAATATCTTCATCCATAGATACACACTCTTCAGTACACAAATATATTATTTTAAATTGAATTAAAAAACCCTCTTAAGAGGGTTTTTGTATTACCGTTGTTCTCGTATTTATTGCGGCACATAGGAAAACACAGAAGAGCATTGCAGATACAGCATAACTGCCCCCTATGCCAATATTACCTGTGCTTAAATATGCAGTAAAGCCAACGGAAATTGAAAAAAATATTCCCAGTAAATAAGTATTTTTATTCATTCTTGTTTAATTTTAAGGGTTAGTAATAATTAGTGAGTTACCTGCAATTCGGTTATCAGACAGAACAACAGGCAACTCACCAATTCCCCTTTATGGCTTTTGAAACCTAACTGTGTATAAGAACTAGGTTTAGTAGGATTGTATCACAACACAATCTTAAAGTCAAGTAAACGTCTTTATTTATGCGAGCTCAAAAAATTCTATTTTTGATGCATGCAGGAAGCTACCGCGATCAAAATTGGCGGGTGGATTATTATTATAGGTTTAGCTGTTGGTATTGTTTTTAAAATTATCAAATGGATTATTTTTCTCTTCCGTTAAACCAACGTGCGGATATTCTTTGGAAGGAAGCAGTATTCCTGACTAGTGCTAGTTATTATGGTTATAGAGTACATCTGTATTCTTTCAAAGGTCAGTACATTGAAATGTGGTATAATGCGATTAAAAATGAGATAGAAGATATTACTCGAATGAGCAAACCCAAACTATTCAGAAAATATTTTGAGCAGAACTGATGAGCTACACAACCATAAGAGAATTTTCAAAAGGAGCAACGAGTTCGCCAGGCAAAGATGATTACTTTGAATGGATAGAATATTTTACCGAAGACGAAAAGATAAGAGTGATAAAAGTTCGGTTGCAAAACGGTGGAGAGAACGAAATTACTTTCAATCCTTATACGGAAGAATTCCGGCATGCATTGGACAGAGCGATAAATAAAGGGAAGCAGTTGACTCGCTAACTATTCCCGAGGCACTAAAAAACCTGCACGCTAAATGCTTACCTGACGAGATGCGGGTAGATTAGGAGACTAATGTAAAAAAAATCTTAGCCCTTTTCTTTTTCCAATATCGCCCTATCTTTTTGTATTTGGTCAGACGGCTGAGTGAGATAATATGATGCAATCGCGACACCTAATGCAATTAATCCCCATACAATTAATCGTAATAACCAATTAGGTTTGCCGTCTTTTTTGCTGACATTCCTTTTATGATCTCCAAGAAAAATGTTTGTCGTTTGAGTATTTTTATTTCCCATTGTTATCTAATTTTTATTAAACAATATTTCTCATTATGTGTATGAAAATAATATTATTCCTTTACAAGTTTTTTTCTCACCATATTTTTTCCGTTTCTAACTTCAGCGAGGTAAATGCCTCCTGCCAAACCTGAAAGATTCACGGAATACTTCTGTGAAGAAAAATCTTCTTTTAAAACTTCTTCTCCCAACATATTATAAATGCATAAATGTTTTTTTTCAGAAACAATACCGGAAATTTCTATTATTAAATTATTTGAAACAGGGCTTGGATAAATAGTAATTTCATTTCCATCTTTTGCAACCTCATTGGTTCCAAGTGAACAAGTGTATTTTGCAACATAATTAATAGGCAATCCTCCGACATATGTGAAACCACCTGTAACATACAACTCATCATTAAGAAATGTTAATGCAGCGATGTTATTATTGAAAGAATCGGGGCTCAATGCAGACCAACTATTCCCATCCCATATGGCTATTTTCTTAGCCGACACTCCTCCTGCATGATCAAATACTCCCACAGCGTATAACCTATCCCCGTAAACAACAAGGCGGTCAACTGGATTATCCATACCTCCTCCTACGTCATAATAATTATTACCATCCCATTTCACAATATAATTTCCAGCGTTCCCTGCTGATTGATCAAATGTGCCACTTATGTATAATGTATCTCTATATATGGCAAAAGCATCCACACCCGCCAATCCTCCTATCAAGCCATTTCCTACTCGCTGCCAATTTGTTCCATTCCATTTAGCAATATTTACATGAAAGCCACTACTCAAACTGTCAGCGAATACCCCTCCAACATATAACTCTCCATGATAATTAATAATAGCTCCAATACTGTTTGGGCTAGCGATATTAAAATTGCCGAAACCGTGAACATCTGTCCACATAGTGCCGTTATACTTCGCCAAACTGTTGGCAACTGCGTTTCCAATACTATCAAAACTTCCTCCAACATATAACTCATTGTTAAATTGGTAGAAGCATCCAATATTACCATTAGGCCCCCCAACTAGAGTGTCCCAATTCGTGCCATTCCATTTTCCATTGAAGATATCATTATTCCCAAAAAAATTTCCGCCAGCATAAATTTCACCATTATAATTTGTTATTGCCGATACAGGTAGTGGTTGTGAACCTCCCGCCAGGGAATCCCATGTAGTTCCATTCCATTTTGCAATTTGATATGCACTAATTCCCCCTGCAATGCTAAAATTTCCTCCAGTATAAAGTAGATTATTCGTTGAATCGGCATAAAAGCTTCTTCCGAGAGAATTAAATCCCCCACCGACTTCTTCCCAGCATTGAGCGGAAGACCTTTGAGCAAAATATAGAAACAGAATGATAAAAGTTCTGTACATGCAGGTTTTCATTTACCGGAATATTTTTTACTTAACGTTGTTTAACTAATTTTTTAGTTGCAATCTTCTTATCGTATCCAATCTCCACAAAATACATTCCGCTCGTTAAATTCTGCACATTAATTTTTCTGTTTTTTAATCCTAAGCTCGTCTCAAACTCTTCTTGCATCACCAATTGACCAACTACATCAAATATTTTCATCCTGATTTTTCCTCTAATATAGTTGTTAATGGTCAAATAGAAATAATCCCCTGCGGGATTGGGATAAATGAATAAATCGGCATTTTCTTTGTTAATTTCATTTATTCCAATAACCGTCAGGTTCAAATCAAAAGTAGCTACCATTGCATCCCATCCCTCAAATTGATTAGAAGGGTTCGCATTTGCCTGCTGATTCCAAGCAGGGGTTCCCGGATATCTTACCGGAAAACTCTCGGGCCAATATGTCGCATTATAACTTGCAGTATAACCAGTTAAATGCAACTTTCTGAACTCTTTGGATGCCGCAAGGGACAGAGTATATGGTACCGGCCAATTGGGAGAACTGGGTAGCACCTCTGAAAAATAAGTTGACCACACAAGTTGATTATTCAAATCAAAGGCAGCAATAAAAACATTATCCATTGGATCACCCCCAATTAAATAATTGGTTGCATACGAATCATTAAAATAGCAGTTGGTGCAATTGGTACATAAAGGAAAGAATCCCGATGTGTCAGGGGGCAAGCAATAATTACCTGGTGATGCTCCATTCGATGAACGCGTAACTCCAGTAAGATATACATACTGATCGTCTGTTGTAATTCCAAAACTAGCTTCTTCACCCCCACTATTTTGGCCACCTCCGTAAAAAGTTGACCATGCCAAACTTCTGTTTTCAAATTTTGCTATAAAAGCATCGCTGTATAAGGCTGATGGAACATTGATTCCAGCCTGATAGGTTTGTTGATAAGACATCCCGTTGGTATTGTTCATCGGGAAGTTGCTTTGGGTTGTCCATGGCTGCGACATCTCGTCACCTGCGATATATATTGCATTGTCAGTGCTGTCTCTGAGAATTAAAGAGCTTGATGCTATTGACGCAGGGAAGGAACCTTCCCATTTATCTCCGCCAAACTGTGTTGACCATATCAATCTGTTGTTGTCATCAAATTCAACAATTATTAAATCAGACAACCCCGCATTAGAAGGTTGATAATACGCGCCTCCTCCTGGATTACAATCTGGAAAGCGTCCTGCAGAATCCGGGAAGCAAGGGGAAAAATTGTTTCCGGCTCCTATATTAGTACTACTCATGCCTACCACGTTAACATGTGACCCGTTAATCGAAATATCATGGAACCTGTCAAGCCCATCGCCTCCGAAATAGCTTCCCCATAACTGGGTTCCGCTAGAATTAAATTTTAGGATAAAACCATCGTCTCCGCCACCGGAAAAGCCTATTTGATTATATGCTTGCGCATTAGCGGAAGTCACAATTGGAAACAAAACGTTACTGCTTGTATATCCGACAGTGTAAACATTCTGGTTTGCATCTACTGCTACGCTTAACGCTACGTCTGAAAAGTTTCCGCCGATATAATTTGCCCATAAATCATTTTGTCCATTGGACCGCAGCTTTACTATAAAAGCGTCTTGAGCGCTTTGTAATGTATCGCCTGTTGAAATGGTTGCAAGTCCTGGAAACATGGCAGGACGCAGATTATTGCTCAGGGTTTTCCCAACAAAATAAATATACCCGCCAAGCGTGTCAACGGCCACTCCAAGCGCCCTATCATCATTACTTCCTCCATAATAGGTTGCCCACAATCTTTCATTCTGCAGACTGAATTTGATAACAAACGCATCATAATTTCCGGGTCCTGCGTTTTGTGGTTGAACCGGATTTGCACCTTGGTCAATAGGAAAATCAATACTAAAAGTAGACCCCGTTACTACGAAGCTGCCATCACTTTCATTAACGGCTACATCTGCTCCTGCATCAGTACCGAAACCACCATAAAACATGCTCCATTCAAGATTATCGTTTGCGACTGCTGCATTAGGTATAGGTTCTTTTCCAACCTCAATCACCAACGGTTGGTTGGAATTGTAGCTACCAAGAGGAAAACCCACTCTTCCATTTCCAAGATCAGAATATTCTGGTGTCCAACTGACCGCTACTCGATTCCCTAACGAATCTATCTGAAAAACCTTTGGTCTGTCGTAAATATAACTTCCGATACTTGTAACAATTTCTAATGTCGAATCACTAATGACTAAAGTATCCTGTCCAGTAAACTTCAAGGCAATGTTTGGTGTACCATCAGGCTTTACAACAATGTAAAACTTCATGCCATTGTTATTACCGAAAAACATCAGGTCTGTTTTGTAAAATGCATCAGGATAAGAGATACGCTCGTATCCTTCAACTCCCGTAATACCATTTGGACATTGGGCCAGATAATAATTCAAATATCCCTGATCTGACTTGTCAACAGGAAATGCATGTGGTTTTTGAACCATCGGCTCAAACGTTTTGGCATAGCTTTCAAATGTTAAATCAACTCTATGCAACGTATCCGTAGTCGCGGTGTCATCATCAATATGAGCAAAGACATAAGAGAGAACAGTATAATCATTTGTCGTATCCGGCTCGGAGAAATATAGCGCGGGGTAATGATTGGTGGTGTAAAATTTAATATCTGTTCTCACGCTGTCATCGGTGTCAATAATCTGTCCGAAGTTTCCATAGAAAGCAAATGAGGACGGGCAAGGAACTGAATCAGGAGGAATCAGCACATGCCTTGAGTTGTAACGAATGGTTACATATTCATAAGTGCTGTCGTTAATGCATGCTTGTCCGCTCACGTAAACGATCCCTGCCGTGTCGCAATGCACGTTGGTCGCCTTGTCGTTGCAGTGTCCAGTACCGTCATAAATATCTTTCCAAAGTAAAAGCCCATCTGTTGTCTGGTAAGCGACTGTGCAGAAATCAGAATTACTTCCATTGTATGTTTCTCCTGTTACATACGCTACCCCGAAAGAATCTACATCAATATCCCATGCAATATCTTTTCCGTTTGAGCCATTATATGTTGTGCCATTAAAATATTTTACCCATTGCAAATCGCCTGATGAATCATATTTAATGGTAACATAATCTTCGTTTGCAGAATCAGCCGTACCGTAGCCGGTTATGTAAATGTTTTCGTCAGCATCCACCGCAATGCTTGTAGCTTCATCCATCAGTCCGTTGTAATCATAATCCACTACCCAAAGCAGGTTGCCTAACGAATCAATCTTTATCGTGCGCATATCGTAATCATGGCTATTAACATAAGCACGCCCGGTAATATATGCTGTTCCCAAATCGGTGAGAGCAACTGCATTTGCTCTGTCAAAAGAATTTCCGGTATTGGTGACGCGCACTTCATCAATAAGGTTTCCGCTGGCATCGTATTCCAACGTCAGGTAATCCCAATCCAGCAGTGAGTTCTGGCTGCCGCCCGTTATGACCACTGTATTGCCGACTGTTGTCTGCATGGCACGGGGAACATCATACAGATGAACAGAGCCGTCATATTGTGCCACCCAATCCAGACCGCCACCGGCACATGCATATTTAACAGTCACAATATCGAGCAAGCCCACACTGTCCTGGCTGGTGCCTGTAACATAAACGCCATCGTCCAGCACCGCTATGGCGACAGGGATATCATAGCCCATGATATAATTTCCGTTGTACGTGCTCGTCCATACAATTCCGCCCCCCGAATCATAGCTTAAAATAATATAATCAAAGCCGTTGGTACTGTCCACAAAAGTGAACCCTGCAACATAGACATTTCCACTAGTGTCAAGAGCTATAGCGGTTGCCTGGTCTCTCCCGCTTCCCGAATAAACAGAAGTCCAAATCTCATTCCCATTCTTGTCATATTTAGCGACCGCAATATCTGCCCCGGTTACCGAATTCATGGTATATCCGCCAACATAAAAGTTGCCGTCTTTATCAGAAGTACAAGGAGATTCCATGATGGAATCCTGCTTCGCAAAATGTTGTACCCATTCACGGATGACGGCTACTTGCGTGGTTTGAGATTTGGCAGTGTTTACAAGGGCAATAAAGAAAATCATTAAGGCAAAGGATGCCCTCAGGGGAGTAGTTGTTTTCATGTGAGGTAGTTTTATAGGTTAAAAATTTATTTCTTTTTCTTAACCCCGCACCAAAAACACAGCGCGGGACTTATGTAACTTATCTGACTTGAGGTACCGCAAAGCACCCTGTTCCAAACAAGCTACGCCCACGCTGACCGTGAGCGTTATGCTTATCTCTTGGAACATTTTGAAGTTTGCGGTTTTCAAGTCAAGAAATTTTGCTAACGCAATATTTTTATGTAAAGAACTTATCTCATGAATTTTATTTTGCGATGGTGAAAGTAACATTTGTAAATAAAACAACAATAAAGTAGTGTATAAAAAATTTCATATCCCCTAGGTTTTTCCCTATCATTTTTTTTCACAAATTATCTAAAATCGAGATGATTCTAGTTCAGATCGTTTTCAGAATTGATTTCAATTAATTTCCTAATGGATTTCCTATTAATGAAACACCTATTGTAATAAAAAAAGTATTAATAAAAATGCGCTCCGGTAATTGAATGTATTTATCCGGTTTGATTTTGGAGTCATCAAGCTCTGAAGAATAGCTTATCGAATGGAATGCCATCCATTGATAACTTAAGTCAATAAAAATATGCGACCATGCGTTGGTTCTATCTTTACTTAAACTCCCTCCTAAATATATTTCAGGTGATATTATTGATTCGGAAGAATATTTTATTGGGATAGAATAATGACCACTTGAATCTCTAATAATTGCTGTGGCGTCTGAAATTGAAGTCAACTCTGCTGTCGCACCAATCCAATGAGGTAAGTTAATTAACCAATGAAAAAAGCCGTGATGGCTATGTAGGCGCTCTGGAATATTATAAAATAATCCTCCGTAAAATCCTTTTAATTGAAATTTTGAAGCTCTATTATCAAGAGGATACGTGTAAAAAGGAGCGTATTCATATCCAAAAGCCACAGTTAAACGGCTTGGTGAAAAGCATGAATCTGTGGTGTCTGCAACACACTTTTCATTATATGAGATAACCCGTTGTTTTATTCTTTCTCTAATCGTATCGGGTCTTATCAAGAATGAAAATCCATAACTAGCAAACATAAAGCTGCCTGGAGTAGAATGGTCATAGGAAGCTGATCCAAATCTTCCCGTAAAAACCATTCCTTTAATATGGTCTTTCATGTTATCAATCGAAATTAATTGAGCGCTAGTTTCTTGTATGGAGAAGCAAACAAAAAATAACGCTAACAGAAATAAAATTTTTTTCATTAAGATGATTTTTTTAAAAAATACTTCTTCGGATTTTCAGTAACATGAGTTGCAGCATTAGTTAGATGAATAGGAACGCGAGCATATTTTACATGCTCTGTACCCTTTCTTTTTTGCTTCGCTAATGGTTACATTTTTGATTTCATGAGTGCATTTATTCAGTCCTCTACAGTTTTGATTCACATGATATGCAACAGCATTTTTACTAATGCATATATAAACACTTGTTTCCTGTCTTTTTTCGTTATATGAGTGAACCGAACTAAAGGAGGAAAGAAGTGTAACCCCCGAACCTGCAATTAACAAAGTGGCCGTAATTGTCAAAGCAATCAAAATTATTTTTTTCATTGTGGTATATTTTAAAGTTTAACTTTTTGCCAACTCTTTTCAGTATTTTAGGGGCTGCCATTTATTTTTTACTGAAAGTGAATTACAGTAGCTTCATCGAGCGCTCCGGAAATTATTATTCCATCAGCTTCACCTTTATAATCATTCTGTGCTTTTAAAGTATATGCATTTAGCTTCTGCTCAAACGTCAACCCTTCAATTCCTTTGTAAATATTTTCTAAAACGGTTCCAAACTTTTCTTTTCCAATACCTGTATTTTTTATAAAGTCAATAGCATCTTTTCCAGCTATTTGGTTAACTATCTGATAAGGTTTTGCCGGCTCGCAATGAATGAATACCAAGAGGCCATTTACTTTTTGAATATTCTTTGCAAAATCATCTGTAATTATTGCAACAGGCTTTTGTTCAGATGAATTCTGCAGATAATAATAAGTTCCAGCTACACCGAGCATAAAAAAGAGAATGCTCAAGAAAATAGTTGCAGAAGATGAATTTTTCTTTTGTACCATTAAATTAATTTATACCCAGCCTACTCGTCCTTGGATTTTCGGCTTACTCTTTTTTTCTTTAAGAAAAATATTTGTTAATCCAAAGACGATTGCAAAGGAATATAAAAAAAATTGCAATGGTACTAGGGTTTTCCCTAGTTTTTTGACCTTGAAAAATACTAGGGTTTTCCCTAGTTCATATTAGGGTTTTCCCTAGTTTTTTGTATGATGGTCTCTCGGTAGACACCTTTTGAGACTGTCAGCAATAATTTGCCGAAAACATGAAATCATAAATTTGCTCCGCGAGATTTTGGTACTGTTAGGAAATATTTACAATAAAAAAACTAGTTATATGATCTGGGTTCTGATTTTGCTTGCGCTAGTTATCTTTCTCATCGCAATCCGTAAACATCCTGTGATTGCTCGTTCCAACTGGCACCATCATTTTGATGGATTAAAGTTTTCCTCTCAGGAGTTTTATCTGCGAGCGGAGATAGCAATAAAAGATAAAGAGATACCGGGCGTATCTTTTTCACGCGTGACTTACTCTCAAGGAGGGATATTCTCTGCCAAGCGTGAATACCTGAGAGTTTCTCGAAATGAATATGTCTTCGATATTTGCGCGGCACCTTTTGGCACTGACTTTTTTGTCTCATGGTGGCTTGGCGAAAAAGATGATGATTTCATTTCCAAAATTCCCGTGTTAAATACCATTTTGGGCAAGAACCCTAAAATGAAAAGCTACTATCAACTTGATACTGAGGCGATGTTTCGGGGAAGTGTACATACAGGGGTGCTTGAAGCGATTGACCAGTTAACGGATGCTAAAGGAATTCGTTTACTCTCGGAACTTGAACGGAAACCAGAAGTTAATGTGAAATAACATTTAATTAGAAAAATCCAGCTATGCTGTCATCGCTTGCAGAACGCTTAACTTTTCAATTCTACGAATGGGAGAAAAGGTGCAGAGGATGGAGTGTTTTTAATTTTCCAGTTGATATAGAACCGCCGTTTGTTCCATTCTTTTTTCACGCAGTTCTACCAATGGAACATGTTGATGATGGAAAGAGGCCGACTATTTTTACAAGAGCTGCCGACTTATTTAAAAAAAGCTCTCCTGTACCTGAAGAAAAGACAACCGACAGTGATAATGAAATTAATGCATACCCCTTTCTAGATGAATCACCTTTGCATGCGCTCGGCATTGCGCTTCCTAAGGGAGAGAAGATAAGGGTTACGGAAATGGAACAATTGCTTCTCATGCTTTCATACAGTACCGCTCCGGTATCTTTTGAAATCATTGCAACACAAACTCTTATTCGCATTCAGTTTGTTTGCCGTGAACCTGATTCGCTATATGTGCAAAGCCAACTCAAAGCATACTTTCCGAATTGTGTTGTTACTGACAGAAGCGAAGATATTTTTACAATTATTCCAGAAGATAAAAGTGCGTATTCGAATGATTACGGTTTGAAAGAAGAATTCATGCGCCCGCTTGGAATGGCTGAAAGTTTTGACCTTGACCCGTATACCGGGCTTTTTGGGATATTAGAAAATCTCAATGAGGGTGAACAGGCCGCCGTCCAGATTATTTTCAAAGGCGCGGTCAATCCTTGGTCTGAAAGTATTATGCGCTCTGTGACAGATGGGAAGGGTGATGCTTTCTTTTTAGATGCTCCTGAAATGGTTCCATTGGCGAAGGAAAAGATTGGATCCCCGCTTTTTGGTGTGACTATCCGAACCATCGGTAGTGCTTACGAAATTGAAAGAGCATACACGATTAGCAAGAGTGTCGGCAATGCGTTGGTACATTTTTCAAAATCATCGGCAAACACATTGATTTCGCTTTCGACTAATGGGTACACATCTGAAAACTATTACGAAGACATTGTGTTCCGGGAATCACATCGGTTAGGAATGCTTCTTAACTCCGGTGAGCTTGCAACCTTAGTGCATCTGCCTGGGGCTTCTATTGTCTCGGAAAAACTTGAACGTGAGTTACGGAAAACAAAAGCTGCACCTGCTATAACTCAAGGTCACGAATGGATTCTTGGCATTAACCAACATCAAGGTAAAGAAAAAATGGTATCGCTGTCTGCTAGTCAGCGAATGAAACACACTCATATCATTGGCGCAACGGGCACCGGCAAGTCAACGCTTGTCCTTAACTTAATTATCCAGGATATACAAGCGGGTAGGGGTGTGGCTGTTCTTGACCCGCATGGAGATTTGATTGAAAGTATTCTCGCACAAATACCGAATGAGCGCATCGATGATGTTATTCTCATTGACCCTGCTGATGCGGAGTATCCGGTAGGATTTAATATTCTCTCTGCGCATACGGAGATTGAAAAGGATATTCTCTCCTCTGACTTGGTTGCCGTCTTTCGCAGACTATCCACCAGTTGGGGAGATCAAATGAATTCAGTTTTAGCCAATGCCATTCTTGCCTTTGTTGAAAGTGAGCAGGGCGGATCGCTGATTGACTTGCGAAGATTTCTGATCGAGAAAAGTTTTCGGGATGCATTCTTAAAAACCGTTACCGACCCCAACATTGTATACTATTGGCAGAAAGAATTTCCCCTTCTCAAATCAAGCTCCATCGGTCCCATTCTCACCCGCCTTGATTCCTTTCTCCGGCCCAAGCTTGTTCGCAACATGGTGGCGCAAAAGAAGGGAGTAAATTTTGATGAAGTGATTAATAACGATAAGGTGCTCTTGGTAAAAGTCTCGCAAGGGTTAATTGGGACAGAGAACAGTTATCTTTTGGGAACCATTATTGTGTCAAAACTGCATCAGGCGGCATTGGCACGGCAAATAAAGCATATAACGAAACGAAACGATTTTTATCTTTATATTGACGAGTTTCAGCACTTCATCACACCTTCAATGGCTTCGATATTGTCAGGTGCACGAAAATATCATCTTGGGTTAATCCTTGTGCATCAGGATATGCAGCAGTTGTTGATTCACGACAGCGAACTTGCTAGTTCAGTGTTATCCAATGCAGGTACTCGAATATGTTTCCGTGTGGGTGATGCCGATGCTAAGAAGTTTGAAGATGGTTTTTCTTTCTTTGAAGCAAAGGATTTACAGAACTTGGGTGTCGGAGATGCCATTGCAAGAATTGACCGCCCTGAATTTGATTTTACTTTCCACACGATACCTCTGCCGGAAACTGATCCTGCTTTAACAGAGGATTGGAGAAATAAGATTATTGAGATTTCACGGTTGAAGTACGGAACAGCTAAACAAGAAGTAGAAGCATCATTGGAGTATCTCCGGGAGGAAAAGAAAGCAGTAGAGATAAAGCTAGGTGTACCATACGTTCCTGTTGAGGAAAAGAGAAATATTGAACCTTTGCCTCAGGTCATGGCAACTTCTGCGCCTCATTCTATTCCCTCGGAGAAAGAAACTATTAAAGCATTTGTCCAGAAGAAGGAGGAAAGCCAACATAGGTATTTGCAAACACTTATTAAGCGCATGGCAGAATCACGAGGCTACAAGGCAACGCTTGAAGAGCCGACACCGGATGGCAAGGGTAGGGTGGATGTTGGATTATTGCGGAACGGAAAACGGATTGCCTGTGAGATTTCTGTTACGACAACTGAAAACTGGGAAAATCATAATATTGAAAAATGTCTTGCTGCCGGTTATGAAACCGTTATTGTTTGCTCAACTGACAAGCGGAGCCTTGAACGTATCGCGAATCTGGCCAAAGAAAAGTTGGATGCGGTTTCATTCTCAAAATTGCTGACCTTTGAACCGGATGCACTGTTTCTTTACTTGGATCAACAGGTTGCAATAGAAGCGAATACCGAAGAACGAATAAAAGGATACCGGGTAAAAGTTGAATATGTCGCGCTTCCTTCTGATGAAAGTATCCAAAAAAGAGAAAGTGTTTTGAAAGCAGTTGTAGAATCAATTCGTAAAGGAAAAAAGAAACCTTCGTGAGCGGAACACATTTGAGCAAGATTCAACCACTATTAAATAAACGCTTATGAAAAAAGCGAAACTCTGTATTGAAAAAACCTTCGTTTTTCCTTGTAAATCTATTGGCTTAGCGAAAGTTTTGATAGGTTTGTTTCACATATTTAATGTTAGCCGCAATGCTTGGGCGACATCGTAACTTGAAACTGTCTGCAAGAAATGCGTGGCAAAAAAATAAACGGGGAAGCTGAAAACCGAAAAGAGTAAACACAAAACAAAATAAAACTATCATGGCTAACCTACATTCACAGTTCAAAAAGTTTGAAGAACGGATTTCTTTAACTTCAAGTCAAATAGATTTGATTGTGAAGCGACATTCTACATTAAGAACAGTAATTACAAATTACTTTAGAAACAAGAGTGGAATTCCAGTTCCTGACTTCTTTATTCAGGGTTCATACAAAATGAACACAATAGTTCAGAAAAAAGACGGAAGCTTTGATGTTGATTTAGGAGTATTCTTTCCGCAAAAGCCAACTCTTACTCCAACTTCAATGCAATCAAATGTTCTTGAAGCAGTGAAGAACCAAACTACCAGCGGAGCACAGCACTTGAAAAAATGTATAAGAGTAAATTACATTGGTGAGTTCAATGTTGACCTTCCTGTTTATTATCAAGTTGGGACTAACTCACAAGCGTATATTGCAGTTAAAAATAATGACTGGGTAAAAGACGACCCTGAAAAGTTTGTTGATTGGGTAAACAATAATCGTAAGTCAAAAGAGATAAGCAATGACGGGCAGCTTTTGCGAGTTATCAAGTATTTAAAGCGATGGGCAAACCTTCAATCATTTAAAACCCCAAGTGGTATAGCATTGACTATTTGGGCTTGCAAAAATTTTGCAGCAAGCAGAGATAGAGATGATGATGCATTGTCAAAGACGGTTAACAATATGCATTCAAATTTTTGGTGGTCTGTTTCATGTGAATGCCCTGTTGAGCCATTTGATGATATATTAAGTAATCTTGACAGTAGTCAAAAAGATAAATTCAAAGAAGCATTGGGAAAATTGAAGGATGATGCAGCCAAAGCACTAAGTTCATCCGATATAAATTTAGCCGTATCATACTGGTCAAAACATTTAGGTGATAAGTTTAAATTATAATTGATGATTGATTTGAAGCGAAAAGTTTTTATCGGTTCTTCTTCCGAGGAAACATTACTTGCTGAAAAGGTGAGAGAACAATTATCGCCCGACTTTGATGTTACAATTTGGAATGAGAAACTTTGGGACACCGCTGTTTTTAAAATAAATCAAAACTTTCTTTCTGACTTGTTGAAAGCATCTCTGCAATTTGACTTTGGTATTTTAATCGGCACGACAGATGACAAAGTAATGTTCAGAGGCGAAGAAGTAATGCAGCCAAGAGATAATGTCATCTTTGAACTTGGTTTGTTTACAGGCAGAATGGGAACATCAAAGTGTGCGTTCCTAATAGAGAAAGATGTAAAACTGTTATCCGATTTTAAGGGCTTAACACTTGCATATTTTGACAAGTCATCGGATGCTTCTATTGCAACAGCCGTTAAAGAAATAAAAGATATGTTTCTTGCGAGTGTTGATGATGAAATAAATTTCTTTCCATCAGCTACTTTAGCTTCGGTTTACTTTGCGAATCTTATTACTCCAATTTGCAGATATATTATTGAGAATGGAGGTTTCACAGTCAAAGACATTCTTTACAAAAAATGCAAAGTCAATGTCATTGTTCCTGATAAAATTAGTGACGATGTAAATCTTCAATTTGAAAAACTAAAATCACAAATACAAACTGAGAATGTTTCCTTTAAATATGCTGGAAGACCAAGAAGTATCAATATTGATACGCAAATAAAAAATGAAACTCTTGAGTTCGTTGACTTTCCAACGATTATTGCGGGCATTAACCATAGCATTTCAAATTTATTGCCGCATGACTTTAATAAACTAAGTCCAGATTACAATTCAATTTTGGAAAGAGAACTAAGACGATTTATAACAACATTGAAAAAATTACTTCTTCGTAACAGCTTTGACGAGATGGTAATTGTGAAAAGAGAAAGCGAACTTCTAACATAGTTGAAAGATGAATCAAACGATACGACTTCGGAGAGTAGCACATGCGGCTAACATAAAGATTAAAAGAAATAAACTTTAATAAACAAAACGGGGTCGCTGAAAACCGAACAGAGTAGGTAAAAATTAAAAGCTAAATAAAAATGAAAAAAAATATTCTTATTCTATTCATGTTGCTGTTGACATCGGGAGTTATTCATGCACAAGCAATTTTCGTTGCATCATTCGCTTGTAAGCTTTTAACACATGATGCAAAATTCTGTTATGTAGTTGGGTTATCAGGTAAGTTAGACATCCCAGAAAAAGATCCATTATGGACAGCCCATCAAAAAGATGTTTTTGATGCTCAATTAGAAAAGAAAGGAATTGCTCCTGTAAAATTTTGGAGCGCGTTTGACAAAAAGCTAAAAAGCAAAAGCTGTCAAGAAGACTTAGGATTTACATACGATCCGAAAGTACCTGCTTGGTCACAGAATATTGGAAAAGAAGCAGACAAGCCTGAAATCAATAAGCCTAGTACTGCTGTTCCCAATAAACCATCTAATCCTCCGGCTGCGAATCCTTCCCCTCCTAAACAACAATCTTCTACCCCAAATAGTGAGAAGGGACGAGAGGGTCCTCATCCTCATGAACCTCGGGAAGCGCCATCGCGGGAGAAACCTACAAGGGAAGCCCCTGCGCGCGAGAAACCAGCTAAAGAGGCTCCTATCCATGAGCAAGCTATAAAAGGAGAAAATCATCCACGATGAAGGGATGATGCAGATTGGAAAATAAATTTGCAGTGAACATAGCAACAAAATGTATGCACGGAAGTAATGGACAAGGTTTAGGAAATTTTAACCCATCATATGAAGGAAACCTGTTAGAAATTAGTTTTGTAAAATATTTTAACTGTAAATCAAAACACAACCAGACGACATCGCCTTGAACAAACTTTAACAAGTAATGTTCTTGATTACACTAAAGTGGATAATAGTACTTCCAACTTTGCTTTTGTGCTTGCATGTGGTGAACTTCTTTCATTCTCCCAACTGCCAACCGTAGAGGCATCCACTTGAAACAAAATGCCGAATTTTTTGTGGCTCAATCCGTGCATAAGGCGGTAATATTTTACTCTAGCGCCTAGAATTTCTTTTTCAATTTGATAAGGATTATATCCTAGAAACTTAATTATCTTTGGTACGTTATGAATCTTCGGTTGAAATCGTCTGCTTTCCCAAAAAGTCACCGTATCGGTGCTGACTTCTAGTTGGAGGGCTGCCGCCTCTTGGGTCAACTTTAGTTCTACTCTCCGCTTGCGGATGTGGTCGCCAATACTGTTCAACTTTAGCGGCATTCCTTTAATCTCTCTTTTTAATGAAATTTTGAGGTTGGAAAAAGGCAACGCGTGGATGAGGTTGTGTTGGGATTCGGGGGCAATTTGGGAAATGGAAGGATTATAGGAGAATTTGATTTGGATGTTTTCTTTGTCAATGGTGATGCGCTCGGTTAGCTGTTCGATGATTTGGCGCTTTGATTCATGAGTTAAGGTTTGCCACCTTTCATAAAGATTTTTAGCATCAGAGAGTATTTGATCTCCGTGTAAGTACTCAATCTTTAGAAAGTCTATTTCTCCCTGCACTTCCGGTATGGTGCTCTCTATCTGCTTTAATTGTTCATCAAGGGGCTTATAATACTTCCTAAAGCCGTCCTGTGGCATTTCAGTTGTCAGATGTAACTGTACCAGCTTATCCATTTCTCCTTGGACACGTTTTTGGTCTTTTAAAAGAATTTGCAGTTGTTCTTCTTTTGTTTTGATTACAGAATTTGCTTTCAAAAGATAGGTGTCAACTTGTTCATCGGTCAAAAGAAATGATTTGAGATAAGTGTAATAGATTTCTTCCAAATCAGAAGCAGCAATTCGATTGTCTTTGTCTTTTGCACAAGCATATTTGGTTCCGCCCGAAGGAATGTACATTTTGTTACCGCAGGTACAAAAAACGATTCCGGTGAAAAGATGCATCGGTTTTTTAGTTGGCTTCCTATTTGTCTTTTCCTGCTCATCAAGAATACGATTGCACTGATTCCATAATTCTTCTTCGACAACAGCAGGGCAGGAGGTGAGCACCCATTCACTCTCCGGTTTGATTACCCATTTTTTGTTCGTCCCTAAACTTTTTGTGTAGTTTGCTCTTCGTAATCCTTTGGCAATTGGGTCGCGTAATAATCTGCCAATAGTCGTATCAGAGAAAGGTGAACCATTGCGCGTCCGGTGACCTTTTTCATTCAGCATCCGGGCCGTGGTTGATTTGCGCTTGTGTTCTAAAAAGAGTTCATACACTAATTTGCGCACCGGGGCTTCATCTTGGTCTACCTTAAGCTTTTTACCGACCCATTTATAACCATAGGGTGCCGCACCACCCAAAGGTTTACCCATCTTGGCACGGATTGGCACTGATGCGGCAACACGCTCCGCTATTTCACCGCGCTCCCATTCACTTAAAGCGGCTATCATGGTGTAAAACAATCTTCCGGCTGATGAACTGGTGTCAATGCTTTCGGAGAGAGAAATGAGGTCAGCATCATGTGACCTGAATATCTCGGAGAATTCAAGTAGTTCCTTTGTGTTCCTAGCTAACCGTGCAAGCTTGGAAAAGATGAGTCCGGTGATGCGACCGCTTTTCAAGTCATGTAACATTCTCTTTGTTTCAAAATGTTCCATGACGGATTTGCCACTAACAGCGTCCAATTTATATACCTCCATCACATTCCACCCTTTGGCTTCGGCATATTGCTTACCCCTCCGTTCATGATGCTCGGGGCTGTCATCTTTAACTTGAAACTCGGTTGATACTCTCACCCAAATACCTACGTTCTTTTTTATCTCCATCGGTATATTATTTTGTTGTGAAACTTGCGTTCAAAAATACGGGACAGTTATACTTGATGCAATAAAGTGAATAATTTTTTCTTTTAAAAAAAAGGAAAATCCAAATGCGTAAACGCCATTAAAAATTCTTCGCGGCATTTGTCAAGGTTTTTGAGAAATATTTTTTATCAAAAAAGAGAAAATGCTTCAAAAAATATTTCTCAAAATTCATCTCGACCTTGACAAAGGAACACGCAGGATACAAGCGAGAAGAATTTTATTTTTTGGAGCATTTGGGATTTTGTAAGTTATCAGGTTTAAAGGAACGATGTCTTTTTTGAAAAAATAAGATAAAGGTCTCAAAACAACCGTCAATAAAGAACTTCAACCGCTTTTTAGAAATTGCAATAAAAATAAAAACTAGGGAAAACCCTAGTGCGAATTAGGGAAAACCCTAGTATTTTCAGGTATTAATAAACTAGGGAAAACCCTAGTGGATTTAAATTTTTTTATACATTCCTTTACTCCCTAATAACTCATAATATTTTTTTCAGCGACAGAATAAAGGAGGAAGCCGAAAATCCTGACAAAGAGTAGGCGAAAAAACTATCTATATGAAAACACGATATTTTATAACAATATGTTTAGTAACATCTCTTATATGCGGCTGTTCTGGAACAAAAGTTACCAGTTATGACGGAGCAAATGAAACTGAAGGTATTGTAGCATACCAACCTGAGATGTATTTATGGATAACAACTGATTCCTCAGGAAAAAACCTTACTTACAAATTCATTCCATTACCTAATAAAAATAAAAAGATTGTTATTTCTCCCAAGAGAGGATTGGGGAGTGGAGAAACAAGCTTTAAACTTTCTGACGGATGGCTGCTAACTGAATTCGGCTCAAAAAGCGATTCTAAAATTCCTGAAACAATTACAGCGATGACTGGATTAATAGCACCGATTGTTGGTAAAGATGATAAAGCGGCAGCAGCGCAACCTAGGCCGGGCTTGTATAAAATACAATATGATACTAATGGATTAATTACGGGCTTCCTCAGAATTGCGAATTCTCCTCTTCCATAACCAATTAAATCAAAAGAGTCATGTGTAGGCTGTCTTCACAAATATTCAAACCTTAAAACTAACCTTATGGCTGAAAAAAGAATAGTGAAAGGAACTTCTAAAGAATTTTCTTTCGATGGTGCACTAAAAAGTGCTCTTGAACAAATTCGTTTGCCTGGAGCGGATCGTGTTTGGAAATTTAAAATTATCAACTTTACTGGTGAGGTAGGCGTAGGATTTACCGGAATTGATAATCAAGGCTTAGTACTTGAAATAGAAGTCACAGAATAATTCGACTTTTCAGCCGCTTTAGAGTTTTTTCGTTAGTAGTTTTTCAAACGATTTAAAAATCATTCAGGTGAAGTAAAAAGAGTTTGTGATTTAACAGTTGCTTTTTGAAAGAAAATTTCCCGTTCAACATCCACTCGGTTTCTTCCATAATTTTTTTGTGAATTTTTTATCACCTCATTTTTAAACGATTGTTCATGCTTTTTGACTGCCTCCGTACTTGCACTGAACGCCTTTGATGTCGCTCCGTCAATCATTAGCCTTAAGTACATGGAGTAACGCGGCAGGTTTACAAAATCAGATTTATCAAATATTGGATGAAATTCTTTGGCTAGAAATTCTGCATCAGTTATGCCAACACGAAATGAAATAATTGTACCGACATTACCGAATATGGCTGCGCGAATTTTCTCATGCAATTGATCAATATACTGATGAGCTAAGAATAACGACAGGTTATACTTTCTCGCTTCGGCAAGGATGTCGGTAAATGATAACGATACGAATGAGTGCATCTCATCCACAAAAAGAAAAAAAGGTTTGCGTTCATGTTCTTTTTGTCTTGCTCTATGCAATGCCGCAAGTTGAATAGAAGTCACGAGCATACTACCCAGTAGGGATGAAGCATCTTCTCCGATGTTTCCCTTAGAGAGATTGGCAATAAGTATTTTCCCTTCATCCATGACCTGCTGCATTTTGAAGGTTCGATTTTTCTGGCCGACAATGTTGCGAAGCGGAATACTGGTTAGGAATAATCCGGTCTTGTTAAGAATCGGAGCAATTGCTTCTGATCGGAGTGCTGGAGAATACTTAGCAAATTCATTCTTCCAAAATGAAATGATATGTGGATTTGTTATATGTGACAAGACTTGATTTCTAAAATCAGTATCAGTTAAAAGAGGCTGTACATCTAGCAACGTTGCATTCGGGAAAGACAACAGGGTCATTAGAGCAAAACGCAGGATGTACTCTAACCTTGGTCCCCAAGAGTCTGCCCAAATCTTTTTAAACGTGCCTACAAGCCCTGAGGTGACGAGATGGTGGTAATCAGGGTGTATTCCCTTCAAAGGATTAAAAGCAATCGGATAAGCTAAATCTGCCGGATTAAAATAGATAACGTCATTGATTCTCTCTTTAGGAATGTAGTTTAAAATCGTTTCTGCCACATCCCCGTGCGGGTCAATGATGCAAAGCCCATAGCCATTTTGAATGTCTGAAATTGCCATGTTTAAAAGCAAGGTGCTTTTTCCGGTGCCGGTTTTACCAATGACGTAAAGATGTCCTAACCGATCACGCGCTCTTATGCCAAAAGGCTTTCTCATGTTTCGCCAATTTGTTATTCCAATGGGGGTGATCTTGCTGTCATCATATGATTTTTTGTTCATACAAAAACAGCATATAGAAAACTCCATCCACATTGAAGAAGGGAAAACTTATCAGAGTTGGGTATTTCTCCTCTCTTAATTCCTTAAACACTGCAAGCGATAATATTGCTATTAACAAAGTATGCCTGATATGTTATTATGAGTGAACTACACAAACGCCGAAAAACCATTGGTAACAAAGTCGAACTTAAAGAGGAGCAACGAAGACGTTTGTGTAGTAACAGCGTCAATGGTCGTTGCTCCTCTTTGGCTAAATATCCAAACACAGTGAAGATGCCAAAAGATATTGCGTTGGATTACCTCGCAAATATCCTGGTAAGAATATATCTCCACTTAGAAAACAATGAACACAATAGCCCACAATCAAATAACAAAGAAGGCAGTAATTTACTGTAGGGTTTCAACTAAGGAACAAGTTGAAGAAGGCAACAGCCTTGTAACGCAGGAAAAAATCTGCAAAGATTACGCGTACAAGAACGGATATGAAATTGCAGAAGTTTTTATCGAACAAGGTGAAAGCGCAAAGACCGCAGAGCGCAAAGAATTACAAAGGCTTATTGCATATTGTGAAAACAGAAAAAATCAAATCTCTAACGTTATCGCTTACAAAATTGATCGTATCTCCCGCAATGTATATGACTACAGCAAACTGCGCATTTCTTTTAAACGTCATGGAATAGACATTAAATCTGCTTCAGAACATTTTGAGGACAATCCGGCAGGCAGATTCATGGAAAATATCATCGCGAATGTTGCGCAATTTGACAATGACGTAAGAGCTGAACGTAGTGTTGGTGGTATGAAAGAAGCCATGCATGAAGGACGGTATGTATGGGCTGCCCCTTTAGGGTATGATAATGTTCGTATATCAGGAAAATCAAATATCGTTTTGAATGATATGGCTCCTCTAGTGAGAAAAGCATTTGAAACGGTAGCGAAAAATACTTTTCCCTCTGAAGAGGTACGAAAAATAATAGCGAAAGAAGGATTGGTTACAAAGTCCGGTAAAGCGATATCAAAATCGCAGTTCAATCGGTTGCTAAAAAATGAAATATACGCTGGTTGGATTATCAAGTTCGGGGAGCGCCACAAAGGAAATTTTGCGCCAATGGTAACTCAAGAGTTATTCGATCAGGTGCAACGTGTTTTGAAGTATAGAGGGCGAAGCAATTTTCATTACTTACTAGAAAATCCTGATTTTCCGCTAAGGAGATTTGTAATGCTTCCGTCAGGCAAAAAACTAACTGGCGGCTGGTCAAAAGGAAAGACAAAAAAATATCCGTACTACTGTTTTCGCAGTGAACATTTATCTTTTAGAAAACATATCATGGAAGGTATGTTTAAAAATTTCTTTGATCAGTTTAGAATCAATGAAAATGACTACTCATTGCTCTTAAACTTCATTAAGGAAAACTTTACTAAAGCTACAGAAGACCAAAACGCTGAACGAATCAGATTGCAAAGGCAGATTAAGGAGTTGAAGGAAAAACAAAACATGCTGGTACAGAAGAACTATAAAGGAATTATCAGCGATACAGTTATGCAACAGCAATTAGAGTTTATCGAGCAAGAATTGTTAGATGCACATGCATCACATATAAGTATTCCTGAAAAAGAGCGAAGTATTGAAAAGCTTCTTGGCTTGGCTTATGAATTTCTAAAAAGCCCAGGCAATGTTTGGGAAAAAGCAGCGTTTAAAGAAAGACTGGAATTACAATGGTTCAACTTTCCGCAGGGTATCATTTTTGATGGAAGTAATTTACGAACTCAAAAAATATCCAGTGTATTTAATGCAAAACAGATGGTTTTACCATCTGAGTTGCACAAGGCGGACTTCGTGCATCAGATTCCGAACAACCCAGAAATAACAAAGTCAGATCAATACTGGGAACTCTTCGCTAACGACCTCGAGAAGCTATCAAGGATTATACAACGAATAGGGTTAGCTAATCCACCATAGTTGCTACTTGTGGTGATTTCTCCTCTGTTATTAATAGCTTTTACCAATGGTACTTTTATCTATATGAAATACAAACAATCAATTGCAAATAACAATTTAAGAAGTGCCCGTATTAGATTTAATCTCAGGCAACAGGATGTTGCAGATCTCATCGGCTTTCAGATCACTGATAGGATTTCTCGATGGGAGAGTGGAGTAGCTCTCCCCAGCCTGGTTAACCTTTTCAAGTTAAGTTGCATTTATGGATTACGTCCACATGAACTCTATCCAAAGTTAATGGAAGAGATTACTACTGAAACGGAAGTGAAGGTGAAAGTAAAATATCAACCTTCAGATTCTTCAGAAGCTGAGTAAATTCTATAAAAAGTTCTGCCAGGTATTGAAGTTCTATCTTCTTCTGCTGTTTTTTTAGACGTGCTTTTTCTCCTGCACCATTAAAATAAAAGTTTGCAAAGATATAGAATATTTTACTCATTTACTTACTTATATTAATATACCTTTTACCCATTGTTTCAATGGTTTCACCCATGCCATCTGGCTCTACATAAAATAGTTTTAAGTCATAGTTGCTTATGAAATATTTTTGCGTTATACTAAAAAGAGGAAGAGTAAAGCCTCGAATTTCTCGAGGCTTTTAAAAGTTACCGCTTCCAATCTTCAACCCGGAGGCGGGAGTCAGAGACGCAGGAATAAACTAACTGCGATAATTGAAGGACGGTCTCATTAGCCGATCCAACAATTATACTGACGGTCAGGGGAGCCCTAAAAAGCTCCCCTGACTTATTTGCAAAGCTATAAAGAATTACATCTTGAAAGCAAATTTCGATACGAAAGTACTCTTTATAGGTGCGAAAAAACTACATTTAATGAAAAATCTGGGGCTTTTTTAAACAGTATCATAGTACATCCTTTTTTGCAACAGGGACTAGTTCAGAGGCAATTTATTGCTTGTACTAGGGCGGACTTCGTGAAGCGAACTCCGAACACCATAGAAGTAACAAGATTAGAAAAAAATGGTGATGCTATAATTTATTGGGATAGGTTCGCAACTGATCTTGAGAAGCTTGCTGACACTATACAACGAATTAACCATTCAGCACCTATCAAAAAGCAGGTGAATATCTAATTTACAAGATTCATTTGAAGATGTCAAAGTTACTGTGGAGATACTTGTTAAATCGGGGATAAGGAGATTCAGTATTTTGCTTCTTGTTTTTGCCATTGAACCAAATTGAACGTTTCCCTACATTCTTTCCAGTTTTGTTTTGTGCCGCCTCCTCAATAAATTCTTTTGAAGAAAGTATCCACGTTTTGTCTATACGTTGTGAGTAAAAAACAAAATAGTAATTACTTCTTGACTCATGTGTGATCGCTGCAAAAAGAGCAGCGTCACCAAATGCCACATATTTTGAAGGGCTTTAATTTGGAGTTCAACAAACGAACCGTCTCCCTTTCTTACAATTGCATCAATTCCAAAATCGTCAACTAGTGGAATGTAAACATCGAGTCCCTGTTCAAGCATTTTACTAATTACAAAAAACTCCATTCTTTTTCCAAAACCTGCGTTGTGTCTGAAAGTTTTACTCACTTTGTTTTTATGATTTAGCGATTAAGTCATTTAATCGATTTTTAAAATTGATCCAGATTTCGTCAGTGTCAAAGTTAGATTCAATGAGTTTTTTCCTGTAGTCCGTTAAAACTGCTTTTAATCTGCCTGCAAACCTAGTTGCGTTAATTGCCTTTGTAGTTAGGTCAAAATACGGTTTGCGTTCATCTCTTGTTATTGTCCAACCATTTTTTGTTTCAGCATTATGCAAAATTCCACATCTTACATTATCATAAAAATCATTGGGGGTTCCGCCATCCTTTTTATTGGCAATTTTTCCGCCAGCTTTAAGTCCGCCAGTTGCAAATTCGGAAAATCTTTTTTCTGTTGTAAAGAAATAGCCGAAACACTCCCTGCTCTTACGGTCTGTGTTTCTATAATCTTTGATCGCGAATGAAACATAGGTTTCAATCAGTAAGCAACAGCTCGTCATTAGAGCAAAACCATTTTTGTAATTCGTTTTGTAGTCTTCAGAGGGAAAGTCAAAAGGTTTTAAATATCGTCCATAAAATCTTAAATAAATAAAATCAGCCAGCTTTTTCCTGTCCTTCGTCCTGAAATATTCTGCAAACTCTTCAACTAAAATGTCGTTACCGTCTGCCGATGTTGCTAATATGAGTTTGCTATTGGTCATTTCATTCAGACGCTAAAGCAGTATAAATTTTTTGGGGTCCTTTAAGTAAAATTTGATCGCAGTGTTTTGAATGCATCATAATCAATCCTTAGTTCTGAAATCTTCGGTGATGTTGAAAGTTCTGTAGGACTGCTGTGTCCGTCTATTGACACGCAGCACTTTTCATAAATATCATTTAATTTTCCTTTGTGAGTATCAATTTTAGTTCCTTCAATTCGTAAAAGTGAAGGAAAGGCAACTCCTTTTTTATAACGTTTTACAATTTTTTGAAGTAAGCTATCTTCTACAGTAACTTCTATTGCAGAACGAAGATGTCCATAACCTTCTGCTGCTAATTTGCTTTCGTCTTGTCCTTCTGGATTTGTCGCTAATACAAGATTTAATTTCTTTGTATAGTAACTATATGAATTTATTTCTTCAACCTCATCTAAAATACCAGTTGTGTCGAAATTATCTTTTACGCGATGAAAGATAAATTCAACTCCCGCCTGTTTGTGGTGTTCTAATTCAGATTGTTGAATGAAACTGTGAAGAAACAAAATACTGTGAGTAAAGACAATTATTTGACGCTCTTTTGAAAGTTCAATAAACCGTTTTGCGACTTCATCAATGATGCGATGGTCAAGAGAATTTACAGGGTCGTCAAAGATCACAGGTGCTTTGGTGTTGTCTAGTTGTAATTCTGTCATGAACTCCGCTAATGCTATTGCCTTTTGTTCACCTTCACTTAAAATCTCCGTAAGTATGTGTGTGCTGATTCTTGGTGAGACCTTTGAGTTCCCTCTATCCGTTCCAAAACTCAATTCAATAGGTAAGTGTGATTTTCGCAATGCTTTCAATTCATCTTTAAAAATGTCCTTAAAATTCTTTTGCACTAAATGTTCTCTTGCATCGGAAGTTTTTCTGCTGACTGAGTAAGAATTAAAACTACCTGCATTGGCTGAAATAGTTGAAATAATTTTATGATTCTGAATGGCAACTTTTACTTCTACAACTTTTGTAGAAAGTAATTTCCTATCTCTCAGTTCAGCGATTTTATTTTTTAGTTCTGTTTCTTTGGCCGCAAGGTTTGATAGTAAGTTACGCTTCTCAGTAAGAATTTGATTCAATGCTGTGCTCTTGTCAGTGACGAATTTTATGTATTTTGGATAATCCAAACTAAATGTAGAATCATCGGAAACTTTATCTGTTACGAATGTAGTTTGAAGTTGTCCTAAAAGTTGATTGTAATCCGCTATTTCTACTGGCTGAACCGAATTCTGCTGGGCATCTATACCGAAAATTGGCTGATGAAAAATAAGATTTGCATCTATTTGTGAAACCTGGTTGGTGAGAATAATCTTTTGTCCTTTCAGCAATGATAAATTTTCCTGAGTCTTATCGTTAAGCAAGGCTCTATAATTTTTCAAGAGCTCTTGTGCAGGTTTTTCAAGCGGTTGCAAACAATACACGCAATTATCTGCTAGACTTGGGTAGTCAAGTTTGTTTATAACCTTTATGTAACCCTCTGCTGCGTTTAAAAATGACTGAAATTCCAGTGTTTCGTAAAATTCAATTCCTCTTGTTTCAGCTAGCTCTTTAATTCCCGTTTGAGTTTTGCTTTCTAAAATTGCAACCTGTTTATTTAATTCAATGAGGGCTTGCCAAGTAGTGTCGGTAAATTGAGTTTGTGCTATTCGGATTTTATTGATTATTGTTCCGATCTCAACTATTGAGAAATTAAGGTTTTGAATTTCATTTTGTAACAGTGTCCTGTTAAAGTTTGATAGCTCCGTTTCTTTGTCTAGCAGCTCCTTTTCTTGTATAGAAGTGAAAGAGGATAGTTCTTTTAGCTTTTGTTCTGTTGAACTTCCCGAAAGCTCTGAGACGAAAGTTTGTTGTGGTGTTCCTGGAGTCAAAGTCTCAATCCATAAAAGTGCAGTTGGATGTAAAGCAGTCTTGGCGTTCAGTAAATTTGCGAGTTCGTGTAACTCAGAAGTGATAAGATTAAATAAATGAAAACCGATGGGAGAAACAATTAATTGTCTGTCCGAAAGCGAAATTTGAACGCAATTACTATTGAACACGGAAATGTTCTCTAGTTCAGAATTTTTATTCGTTCCGTTCCAAGTAAATGTTTCGTCAACACCGTTTGCTTTGAATTTTATAATTGCAGCTTTTGGTTCTCCTGCTCCAAAAATGTTTGAAAGAATATTGTTATAGTTGTCGTAACTGAAACCAAGTGTTTTGAGTATTCTGCTGTAACCTGTTTTACCTGTTCCATTCTCACCGTAAATTATAGTAATATTCTTCCCGAAATTGATCGTTTGGTTTTTAGCAAGGCGGTTAACTCCTGTAATTCCTGATAGAAATTCTAATACTATTTGTTTGGCTGCTGGAATGTAAGTCGGTTTTACAATTATAAGTGCAGGTAAACCAGAGTGAAGATTAATTGATTGAAGAAAGTAGTTGAAAACAGTATTCCTATCTTCTATCAGTAAGTTACTTTCCGTACTTACAATTTTACTAACTAATAGTTTGCTCCAGTCACCATGGCTTTCAGCCCACTCCCAAAGAAAATCTACAATTTCCTTTTTGTGTGTCGTTGTTGATGCCATTTTTATTGCATTTTAAATTCTATTCAGTGTGGAATTCTGTTTTCTTGATCGAACGAAAATCTTCAACCTTGATTCTCGATATTTTCACAAAGATTATGTTAATTGCTGTTGAGAAGAATTTTCAAGTGCCTTCATTTCTTGATTTAGTGAATCAGTTGCAATCCCTTCAACTCGCCCCCAGAAGCTTAAAATGCTTTGTTTTGCTTGGAAAATATGAGCTTCTCTTTCAGCAAACTTTTTTATAGCATCTTCTTTTTCTTTTTGCAATGTTTTGTCCATCTTCTTGAACGCATCAAGCATTCCGAGAATATGATTTTGAAAGTCATTGCTTCGCAAATAGTCATATAACATTTCCATTTTTGTTCCTTTGCCAGTTTGAGACGTAAGTGCAGAATATTGCCTTAACAGCCCGTCACGAAGCAAGGCTGTTATTAGCCCAATATCGCTAAATGTGCATACCCAAACTCCATCTCTAAAATGTGTTTCTTCTTTGTCCTTAGGCATTGCTCGCGTTACAATAACACAAATATCTGCTTTCGCTGTTCTTCCGTCCTCCTTGAGTTTTGAAGTCCATTTCTCATCAAACTTCTGTGTCTGCTTTCGCTCATATAAAATTGAACCGCTTGGCTGACCAACATTATTTTTAATAATGTGAAAAACATCTGCACCATTAACACCAGAAGGAACATCTTTTATCTCGTCAATAGGAAAAGTAACTTTAAGGTATTCTCGCAGTTCAATCTCTTTTACTTCACCGGAAAGTTTGTTCGAACCCTGTTCAAGTTTTGTCTGTGCTTCTTCTAATCGTTTATTTAAATCTTCAATCAACTTGTCTCTCTTTTGCAACTCTGTTTTTGATTTTTCTCCTTCCGTATTTTTGATTTTTTCCTTTTCTTGACTAAGCAGTTCATTAAATTTATTTTCTTGCTCAGCTGTAATAGTATCTCTCAATTCATCTTTTTCTCTCTGTACTTTTGCAAGGTCTGCTTTTGTTTTATATAATTCCTTTACCTGTTCAGATTTTTGTTTTAGTTCATCCTCAAGTGATTTTACTTGTTCGGATTTTTCCTCTTCTACTTTTGTCCGAATAGATGTTTCTAATTTAGATTTTTCTGTTTTCAGCTTTGATTGAACTTCTTTATCAACGAGTTCAACTTGCCTATTTTTTTCCTCCTGAAAAGACTTTTTATCAGCTTCAAGTTTGTCCAACTTTACTTTAACTTCTTTATCTTTTAAGGCGGCTTGCTGTTCAAAGTCTTTTTTGATTTGATCTTCTAGTTGATGATAAAGAACATCACTTACATTTATTTCAGCGCCACACTTAGGGCATTTAATAGTTGTCGTTTCTTTTTCCATTGTTATGGTTTTAATAACTTTGTTCTGTGCTTGTCAGTTTCAAATTAGCACTGCTTCCAACCGGTTGCAGTTAACGCATCAAGGATTAAGCAAGTAAAAAAGAATGGAGTAGATAGCACACACTTTCTCCTCCACTGCTCACTTTATTACTTGCACTCTCTTTCATGAAGCGTTGTTGTTGAAGCAAATATAAAAATTATCTACAGCTTTATGTTTGTTTTTCGGCATTCTGAGTTATCCACATTTGTTCCTATAAATAGCAACTTATTCCCCCTGATTTTTTTAAACTAACTTGATACCATTTTTATTAAATGGTACAAGGTCGAACACATTTTCATAACAGTTTAAGAAAGCATCGTAAGATCATGGGTTACACGCTTAAAAACGTTGCCTGGCTCCTTGACTTGAAAAGCACTAATCGGCTATCTCAATGGGAACACGGTATTGCAAAACCAAACCTTATGAATGCTCTCAAGCTTTGCATTCTTTACCGGACCCTCGTTGACCAGTTGTTTAATGAGTATCGAAATGAATTAAGAGTAAGCATTTCAAAGCGTGAGCAACTGTTAGCGGCAAAGAAGAAAAGCAATGACACAGCTTTTACATAGAGCACTCATTGGTGAGTGCGCTCCCTGCTTTTATTTTCTTTGAATTATTAAATCCAATTGGATAATTGAAGCTTTTTAAGTGTACCTGAAAAATAATTTCTACTTGTGAATTCACCTGTGAAAAACACAAGAAAAAGTCAAAAGATTTCAAACCGTTATCGAACGTTAACGATAATAATAAATAACGTACGTTCCGGTAACAAAGTTTCCATTAAAAGATAATCGCAACGAAAGTTGCCAAAAAGTATGTCAAAAGAAAACAAGCTTGCTTTAGAACTTGCCGATGCAATGAATGATATGGAATCATTGCAAGCGTATATCGGCTTTACTCAAAAATATTCGGAACCGTTTCTTCGTAAAACATTAGCCAAAGTGCTTTCAATCCCGGAGAATAAGATAAGAAAAACCCGCGGAGCATTATTTACTTACCTAGTCAAACAGCATGCATACTCATCGAACAATTCTCGGGATTAGTCCTGGAACACGCGCTGTCGGGTTAGCGCTGATGAAAGGTGGTGAACTTAGAGAATGGCGCGTGAAAACATTCAAAGGGTCTTGGTCACACGGAAAACTGAAAGACGTTCTGTATGCGCTCATGAATTATGTTGCAGAGCACAGCGTAAAAATGATTGCACTCAAGAAGCCGGATGTGCTGCGAAGTTCATCAGCACTGGATCAACTTGTTTCCGAAATAACGGTATGGGCAAAGATGAACCGGATAAAAGTGGCATCATACACCCTGTCAGAAATGAAGCAGGGATTTTTAAACAGTAAAAATGTCAGCAAGGCAGAAATAATAAATCAATTGATTATTAAATATCCTGAGCTTCAAACTGAGTACAACAAAGAGAAAAAGAACAGGAATTCTTACTACGCAAAAATGTTTGAAGCTGTCCTTGTTTGTCAATTCAGGTTAAAAAAATCTAACCTTTAAATGTCATTGGATGCTAACTGAGTCAAGAAGGCTGTTAACAGCTTTTCTTGCTGAACTTTCGCTGAATGCCTGACAAATTACTTCGGTTATTTTTCCGTTAGCAGTTTTGTAATATATTTCTGCTTCCCCAAAGCTCATTCCGTTGTACTTGTGCAAATCGGAGAATATACCGGCTACTTCTCCATGATATTTGTCAATTTTATTATCTACAATGTCGTAGTAATGAAATTTCATAATTCTTTGTATTGGTTTTAGTGTTTTCAAAGATATGAAAAAGGTACTCACGACTTTTAGAATATGAATAGATTTTGTCATTTGGAATATGATGACGCAAGCGAAAAATAGTTTGAGTTACAGTTTCATTTGTGATAGAATTTTCATAAAGAAAAAAATTGCTCTTTATGAAAACACAAGACACATTCTCAAAGCTCATTCTTGACTTTCACAATCAGTACGAACTCTATTCCGTCTTCGATGACTTTTTGACCATGACTATTTGCTCCCTTTCCCAGAATCCTCTGACGGGAAAGTCGCACTACGAAGACTTGTACCTTGGAACAATCAATAAGTATAAAGATAGCTTGCTGCGCTTCAACTTTCCTAAAATGTTTGCATGTTTGCTTAATGAAATGGATGCGCGCATATCCAGCGAAACCGGCAATGACATTCTAGGGGAATTTTATTCAGAACACTTATACCGGAAGGGCGGCGCTCAAATCTTTACTCCCTGGCAAGTGTGTAAATTCATGGCTACTGCTGTCGCCTCTAAAAGCGAGGAAACAGATATTGAAAAGCCGCTTCGCATACTTGATCCAGCCTGTGGCAGTGGACGAATGCTTGTAGTCGGAGCTGCAGTCATTGGAAGAGAACACAACTATTACGGGATAGACATCGACCATTTATGTGTTAAGATGGCTACGATTAATCTCTTTCTTAATGGAGTGTTTCGCTCGGAAGTAATGTGTGCTGATGCATTAATACCGGAGGATTTCAAGCGAAGTTATAGACTTTCATTTATGCCGCTTGGAATATTTCAGATTGAAAAGAAAGAAGAATCTCCATTGTGGCATATCCTTCGGGAGTCAGGTAAAGCAGGCAAAGCAGAAAGCATCAAACGTGAAGAGAAAACAAATGAGCAACCTTCAAGTAATTCGCAACTGAAATTATTTTGAAGACAAAGCAACCGTAATAGGTTGCTTTTTATTATCCACACAAGTTGCTATTAATCGCAACTTATCCTCCCTTATTTCAATTGCAGTCCAACGCTATACTTCATTCAGAAATATTCTTTAACAATTAAAAACTAAAAATCATGAGTGAAAATGAAAAACAAAAAAAGGCTAATGTGTATAGTATCATCACGAGCCGGATTACAAAACAACTTGAGCAAGGCGTAATTCCCTGGCAAAAGTCTTTTGCAGAATCAGGATTGCCGCAGAGCGTTGTCACTAAGCGACCATATCGCGGCATCAATGTTTGGTTACTGGCAATGCTTTCCTTTCCCAGAAACAATTTCATTACAACCAAGCAACTCAAAGAAGTGGGTGGAGTAGTAAAGGAAGAGGAGAAAGCGGCATTGGTTACTTTCTGGAACTGGAAGGAAGTAACGGATGAACAAAGTGGTGAATCAAAGAACATTCCGTTTCTTCGATACTACACCGTTTATAATTCTGACCAGTGTGATGGAATACCCGATGAAGTTTTGCCTGCTCCTCCGGTACATGTGAAAAACCCAGTTAAGCAAGCTGAACAAACGGTTTTGTTGATGCAACAAAAACCTGTCATCAAGCACAGGGAAAAAAAGTCATTTTATGATCCTTGCCTGGACATTATCAATGTACCTAAGATTGATACTTTTGAAAGTCAGGAGTACTATTACAGGTCGCTCTTTCATCAACTGATTCATGCAACAGGTCATGTCAGCAGACTCAACCGTAAGGAAGTTATGCTAATGTCTGAACTCCGCGCTGATGAATCCTTTTCCTCAGAAGAGCTCATTGCTGAAATGGGAACCGGTTACTTGATGTCTGTCTGCGGTTTTACCAATGACTTTGTTTCAAAAGACAAAGAAGTAAGGGCTAAAGGTTGGCTTGAAAAGTTTAAGGAGAATAAACAGCTTGTAATTTATGCCGGTGGAAAGGCGCAGCAGGCAGTTGATTTCATTCTTAATGTCTCATTCAAAGAAAAAACAGTTGAGCCAAGTACTGAAACCGTTGCTGACAAGGATGAAGTTCCTTTTTAAAATGCTTGTTAAAAATCAAAGCCTGATAATTTATAATTATTATCAGGCTTTTTTGTCTTCTGAAGGTTATCTGTTCTATTGTCTAAGCACTAAATTTTGCCCAACGCAAAAATTTATTGGTGCGTGAGTTATAGTTATTGAAAGGTGACAGAAGTAAATGAGACGCAAGATAGCTTTCTAGAATTCCTAAAAGATTTTGTATTCTTGGTGAAAGCAAATTCAAATCATTTTTAATCCTTGAGTCTTCCCACTGAATAAAATCTTCTTGCTTGAATAAAAGTCTATAGTCAGCATTGACAACATCATACCTTTCCCAAAGGAGTGGACTTTCTGCTACAGCAAGGATACTAATATAAATTATTAATTCAGAAAAGTAATCAATTTTTAACGAGGCTGTTAATCCTGATGTTATTCTAGATGGATGTTGAAACCCGCTTGTTCCTCTGCAAATATCTCTTTCACCCTCAATTCCAGGAACACAAAGAGAGTCATAATCTATTAATTTAATTTTGCCTTCATTAGTCACAAAAATATTCTCATTTTTCAAATCCCCATGAGAAATACTATTCCTCCTTAAGTCCTTGACCATCCGCAAAAATCTTTTTGCCAGGTTTTCCAAAACGATTTTATTCTCGAGATTAACGTTAATGTACTCAGTCAATGTATTTCCACTAATCCATTTCATTCTTAGAGTATCTATCAATTGGGTAGTGTTTAATTTTTGATCGGTTACAAGAAGCCCATTTTCTACGAACTGAAACTCAGAAAAATAGGAAAGATTAAATCTTCGCAGGTGTGCCGATATTTTCTTGTATCTTTCTCTAATATCTCTTATCTCAGTATGCCAAGCTTTGAATGCCCATCTCTCATTATTTTTAACTAGGCAATATACCATACTTAAACCACCAGCCCATTCTTGTATTCCGCCATTTGTTTTATTTAAGACCGTGTAGCCGGTAAGGAATGGATCCTTAATAAATTGAGGATACCTAACGGCATTACCAATTTCAACCCTTGTAGGAAGAAACATAGACATCAAAATTTAGAGATGATTGAAATTGCTATCCCGTCAAATTCTTCATCCAACAGGTCTTCCAAAGGTCTTAAGTGAGTGATGTCATTATAATTTACACAGTAGTTAATTAATTTTTCAGTTAATTTAACTATTCGTTGATTGGAAGATTTTTTCAATTGTTGAAATAAACTTGATGTATCTGGCGACTCGTAATCTTGTTTAGAAAAAAGTAAATCTTCAGTTCCATAATATGTATCTAACATTGAGGGATTTTCAGCATAAACCAATAAAGAAAGATATATTATTAACTCTGAAAAATAGTCAAGCTTAGGATTTAAAATGTTGTTTTTATGTCGAGCGGGATGTTGATATCCTGGAATGCCCTTAATAACATCAGGCATATTATCTAGACCTTGAACGTACATTGAATCATAATCAACAACTAACAAACTCCCATCTGCCCTGACTTTAATATTACCATGAGATAGATCACCATGAGCAATATTTTTTTGATGAAAATAGTGCACCATCATTTTAAAATTGTCTGCAACTTTCAAAATAGCTGATTCGTTTTTATGAGAATTTAAATATTCTTTTAAAGTCGGTTCATCAACCCACTCCATAATCAAAACGGGTTGAAGTTTATCTTTTATGAATAAGGCATTTTCATGATAAACAAAGTCAATAAAGTAGGAACTACTCAACGTGCTCAAAAAAGATCTTATAGTTGTCATTCTTTTTTTCGGGTCTCCGATATCTTGTGACCAACAACGAACAGCAATTTTTACTCCGTCAATTTTATTAAATGGAAACACGCTTGCATAACCTCCAGCATAGGAATTTATTCCCTGCCCTTTTTCTTTTCGAATAGGATTCCCACCAACTAAAACTGTTAATTTGTAGCAGTTCTGATTCATCATTGCAATAACAATATCATTAGCAGATGGAAATGCCGACATAATTTTCAAAATTTATCAGTTATCGAGCTTATGTCTTCATCGGGCGGGGTTGGAGAATCTTTCTTATTCTCTTTTTCCCCAGATCTTATACGCTTTCGTTTTTTTCTATTTATTATTTTCTCGTTTTCTTTTTCCTCTGTTGAAGCGGAATGCTTTTCCTTTGATTCTATTTTTTCGGTATCATCAGTCGTATCTTTTATGTTTTTTTTATCTTCCTCAAGTGTAGTAGATAATTCATTATTAATATTGCGCTCATCAATTTCCCTATATATCCAAAATGGATACTGGAAAAAGGGATGTACAAGTTTTTCCCAAAAACCAAGCTTTCCTTTTTCTCTTTTCCTATTTTCATTCTTGTTCTTTGTTTCTTCATCTGAGACATCTGAAGTCTGAGATTGTTCATTTTTTTTATTATCTTTTATTTCAATAATATCTTTAGAGATATTATCAATTTTTTTCTCCTCTATAACAGGCTGATCAGGTGAATTATTTTCTGTGTTTTTAACTTCTACATTTTGATTTTCCGATTTTTGCTTTTCAATTTTTTCTAGTTCTAGCAATTCATTAAAATTGGTTATGATAAAGTCTTTATAAGTTATTTCAGGTATATTATCTTCTTTAATTGGAATAACCAAAATAGCCGCATCATCGTTGTAAAGATTGATTTTTCGAAGCTTTGTTATGCTTTCCTCAAAATCAGCTTGAGTATTCCATTCTGAGATTATATCAATTGCTTCCTGTTTTTCTGAAATGAACCATTCAGCTAAAGCATCTGTCATTAAATAAAAAGTTCCGCCTTTTAAATCATTTCTTTTTTGTTTTATTTTTCCTTTATGGATTACACTTCTACTATCAAAAAAATCGGGAAAATTGTTAAATTTTAAATCCTTCTTTGACGAAAGATAAACAACTTTCTCAAAGTCAGCAGTAATGTTCTTCAGATCTTCCGGCACATAAAAAAGAAAACTATCGCCTAAAGCAATGGCTTCCCATTTAAAATTATTGTTCTCTTTAAAAAAGTGTAAACCTACAAATGTGGCTGCTGCTGGTCTTCCTTGGAGAAAGAAGTTGCGTACGAAATATTTCTGATTAGGTCTATTTACAATCTCACCAACTCTTTTAACCCATTCCTTTTGAATGGATTTATATGACTCAGTGTCCGTAAGATTTATTCGACCTTCATTTTGCAGAAAAAATTCAATTAACAACTCAGCCCAAACATCAGGAAAAAATGATTTTGAAACGCCATCTGATACAGCAAATTTGTTTGCCTTTTTATTAACGCCTAAGCGATCAAAGCAATCTGCAAATCCTTCTGCCGATTTGTGATAGATGAAACCTTTAACTGAAATTTCCATAAAATTATTAGAGAAAATTCTAAGTTGTAGTTCTGCTTATCCCGCCAGAAGAACCAAAGTTTATAAATTTAATTAAGGTTTCCGGAGAGGCATTTGAAATAAAACCTTTCGCATTGTCTCCAATATTTTTCAAATCTAAATCTTTAGCCGCTTGTTTATAGACATTCGGAACTTCGCTTGATATTTTGAATAAAAGTTCAGCCATTCCATCTCCATTTAGTTCAAACTGGAATTGAGGGAATTTTATTTCATTTCCACTTTTGGCAATATGTACATTAAAAACTAAAGGATAGCCATCAAGTGTTTGCAACCTCATAATGTCATTTGCAATTAAAATTGTCTGCTCTGTTTCTATTCGAGTGAGTTCAGCATTTTCACCTTGTGGATATCCATCTGAAATATTGATTACGACAGGAGCCGGATTATCATTTTTCTTTTCTACCCATCCTTGAATTAGACGTTTTGCAAGTCCAAAAGCTTTTGACATGGGAGTGAGACCTTCCGCTTTAGCCTCTAGGAAAATTGGCATCTCTATCTCCATATTTACGGACCCGCCAGAACCATCGCTGACTCTTTTTTCTAATGTCTTAATCGTTATTGGGCTATCTGCGTATCTGCTTAAATAATCTGAACGAATATTATTTGGATCATTCCCGCTGTATCCAATCAATGAAATAAAAACCCTGTCCTTAACTGTTTCACCCGCAGCGTTGGTAGCTATAAGTTCATTAATAGTTTGATTAATAACATCAGCTGTAAATTCTGCGAATGATTTTCCGTTAATCCATGTATGCGACATTGAGGAGGACTGATCAATTAGAAAAATCAAATATCCTGGAGTAGCTGAACTCCACTGCTTAGAATAATTAGTCATTATGATTATTTTTTAGATAAAATTTACTAGATGAGGAGGTAAAAATACTTTTTTCAAACATATTTTGATATTTAATCTATTCTGTTACATCTCAGAGCGGTTAAGCCACAGGCACGAATGTGGATGTGGCTGCGAGTTGAGCCGAGGTGCTGCCCAGAGAGAGATTCACATCGTGAATCGGCTGGGCAGCAATGTTGAAAACACGGAGGATGGACGGCCTGTTTTGCTTTTTAAAGCATCGGTAGAGTGGAGACTAAAAAGGAAAGCTTCCGTCCATCCGTAGCCGAGGTGACGAGCAGGCTCGCCTTGTATAGAAGCCGGGTAGCATGGAAGCGGCTGAAATGAATGAAGAGGATCTTCCGCGAAGCGAGTGCGATACGAAATGAATGAAGCTGCTTGCAGGATACGAGAGGCTGATGATGACGACTGACGCAGCACAAGCAAAAGACATGACAGCTTTAAGTATACTGCATAGCAAGCTGTGTGTGCTTTTTCAGCACTCACAGCGCAGAAGCTGGCGTGACTTTTCGCTGCAAGGAAGGAGGAACACCGATTCCCTGTACATAACCAGTTTTGTTTGATATTGAATTAACATTGGAATATGTTTTTGTTTCTTTACTATTGCATTGTATTAAGTGAAAAGACAATAAATAATATTAATAAATCATAAACAATGGAGCGTTTCATAATTACAATAATAGTAATCTTCTCAATGATTTTTGGAGGATGTAATTCTTGCAACAACGAAAAAGAAAAAGACACTCTTGAAAAAATTAAAAGCGAAAAGAAAATCAGAGTAGGGTATATTTCTTACTTTGACATTACATTTAGGGACGGTAGTACAGGAGAGACTAAAGGATTTCTTGTTGATGTTTTACATGAAGCCCTGAAAGATTTGAGTATTCCAAACGATAACATTGAATTTGTGGAGACCGATTGGTCTAATTTTGGAATTGGCTTGCAAACAGGTAAGTACGATTTAAGTATTGCTGGAACCTTCAACACGCCGGTAAGGGCTAAGATTGTTAATTTCAGTAGATCAATTTTTTATTTAGGAAACGGAGCAGTTGTAAAAAAAGATGATGACAGATTTCACAATATTCAGGATTTTAACAAAGAAGGAATAACAATTGCGGTTATTCTGGGAGAGCAAGGTTATGAATATGCTAGGAAAAATTTGACAAAGGCAACCATTGCTTCTCAATCCGGTTCAGACTTATCACTTGCTCCACTGCAAGTAAAGTTAGGTAAAGCAGATGCAGCACTCTCAGACCAATATATTTTAAGAAGATACTGCGAAAAAAATCCAGAAGTAAAAGATGCGCTTGCTGATAATCCTTATGATGTTTTGCCAATATGTTGGTCGGTAAGTAAAAAGCCCAGCGATTCAAGTTTATTGAATTACATCAATGCACAACTTGACAAAATGGAACAATCTGGTAAGTTGCGAGAAATTATGAATAAATACCCAATGATTCCTTTTGCTAAAAACCTTAGCAGAAATTAATTGTCTTTTTTAATGGAAGAAATTCAAAAATGGATATTAATTGGAGTTGAGATAATCTTAATTGTTGTCACTATTCTGCATCTGCGTGCAGAAAACAAGAAACGCAAAATAAATATCCATAAATCAAAGCCCTATCATCCAACTTCTTTGGCAATTATTTTAACATTGCTATTTGTCAGCAGTTTTATACTTCTTATTCTCCTTAATAGAAATCCAAGAGTATTTCAATTAATTTGGGACAATTGGTCAATCATTTCAAGGGGGGTCATAACAACTATTGTTGTCTCTCTACTTGCGATTTTAATTGGTTCTGCCATAGGGGTTTTAATCTCTTTACTTTTAACACTTCCCAAAAGAAAAGTTTTTCTCTCGTTAATTGATTCAACATTATTATCTTTTATTTATATTTTATTAGGGATACCAGCTCTTGTTCTATTATTTCTCTGCTATTATGGCTTTAACCTTTCTGTTTTTTGGGCAAGTGTTATTGCGTTAAGTATAAACCTTTCTCCCTTTGTTACAAAAATTGTAACTTCAAGCATAAGTAACATTTCACAGGAGCAAATTGATTCAGCAACTTCATTTGGTTATAATCCGTGGCAAATATTCTGGCATTTCAAATTCATGTTTGTTTTAAAGAATGCGAGCCAATCACTACTAGTCGAATATTACACAACAATAAAACTTTCATCGTTAGCAGGTCTGATATGGCTCTATGAAACATATCATGCAACTATGGATATAATTACCAATACATATGATACGATTAATGCTTACATTATTCTTGCGATTTGCTATGTTCTAATCGTTACTTGGATAGCTGTGCTTGCAGATTACTTAGAGCGCAGATGGAAACCAATAATAAATTGAGTTATGCCAATAACTATCACATCTTTATCGAAAGAATTTCAAGCATCTAAAAAAGTTTTGGAGAATGTTACAACCATTTTACCCTCTAACGATATTACCGTAATAATTGGGCAAAATGGTAGCGGAAAATCTACACTTTTAAATTGTATTGGCGGATTACTGACTTTTGAGAGTGGCAAAATAGAAGTGGAAATTGTTTCTACTCCGGTAAAATATAATTTAGAGTATGGAAATCAAATTCATGTTCCAAAGAATTCAAGAATAAAAATCGGTCATATCTTTCAACAAAAAGTATTGTGGAATCATTTGTCAGTTATTGCCAATATCATTCACCCCCTTACAAAAGTTCATAAATTACCAAAGCAAGCGGCAGTTGAAAGAGCAGAAAAATATTTGAATCTTCTTGAAATTAAGAAAGAACTTTTCAAAAAGTATCCAAGCCAATTATCGGGTGGAGAGCAAAGAAAAATTGCAATCGCAAGAACGCTTTCAATGGAACCTGATTTACTTTTAATTGATGAGTTGGAAGCAAATCTTGATCAATCATCTCTTAAATTAACAATGGAAGTTATCAAGGGTAATTATATTGATAGAAGCAAAACAGTTTTAATTATTTCCCACAGCATTGACTTATTAGAACAGTTCACACCGAACATTATTGTGTTGCATCAAGGAAAAATTATTGAAAGTGCAAAAGGAACAAGAGAATTACTTATTAAAGAATATGAGGACGTTGCTAAAATAAAAATCATCAAGGATTCTGTAGATCCCTCAAGTACCAGATGGTTCCTTGCAAATCAAAGCTTAGAAGCAGCTATACAACTTTCTGAATTAAATCTTACTGAAAAAGACACTAATAAACTCTTTACAGAAATGAGTAAAGAAATTTCTAAACTTATTTCAAGATTTGAACCAGAGGCGGAGCATCTTTTATTAATTGCGACAAAAACAAAAGCAAGTGGGACAATACCTTCAGAAGTAAAAATTCGTTGTGCCGAAAAAACTGAAGGATTTATTTTAGATGGAATTGAAGTGCCTAAACTTAACGGATTAATTTCTTCTGCTTCTATTCAAGACGGACAAACAGTTTATGATTTCATAAAAAACCATTGGGAATTTTTTCAAAACGGAGGAGGATTCAACTTGATTAAGAAGAGTCCAGATGAAACTTTAGGACACAGTAGTTTAATTGATGAAATGTTTGATACAAATGGCGAAAAACTGAACTATCAATACACCAATCGACACGCTAAAATTAAGGGCGCATATAACATTTCAATTCCAATTCCGACAGAAGGTCATTACACTGAGCGAATGTCATACTATGAGTTTTCAAAGAAGACAAAAAATGTTTATTTAATTGGCTGCACAATAAATAAAGAAGTTCAAGGTATAATCAGCATTGATATATGTTCTGAAAAGAAATGGTCTGACTTCATCATTCAACAGCTAATCCTGATTGGGAACATGGTAGCAATAGCAATCAAAAATCACGAACAAGAAAAAAAATAATAATATGGCAGACAATAATTTCAAACAAGTTGGTCCCGTAAAATTGCCACTCAACTGGGGAGGGACAGTAAAGGAATGTATCTTAAGGTACTTTGAATTTCATGGTGAAAGATATTTGGTTGTAGAAGTCGGAGAGATTAATACAGCCAATCCGCAACCGACATTAATCAGAATCCAATCCGCTTGCGTATTAGGTGATTTATTTGAATCTCGTTGGTGTGACTGCTCATGGCAGTTTAAGGAAGCAAAACGATTGCTTTTTGAAAATGGCAGAGGGTTGCTTATTCATGGGTACGACCAGAATGGTAAAGGGCTTTCGTTGGAAAACCATTATCGTGTTTATGCGGAAGGACAAGCTAAACACCTTGAACTGTTAACTGAAACATTTGATTTTCTTGGTTTAAAATACGAGAATAGACATTATGACGACATTGGAGTTATTTTAAAAAATTATTACAACATAAGTAAAATGAAGCTGCTGACTAACGACCCCGTAAGAATGGATTTCTTCAAAACAAATGGTTTTGAAATTGAAAGAATAGGCATACAACCGCCCATTGATGAATATAATGAAACCGAGTTAAGAGTTAAGAAAGAAAAGTTTGGACACTTAATTAAAATGTAATTATGAAAAACATTATTCAAACTCCAGTTATATCACAAGCGACCAGTCAGGGTATAATCTTAGACAATATGATTTTTATTTCTGGTCAGATTGGGAATGATTCAATTTCAGGAAAATTAATTTGATCAAACATAGAAATTGAAACCAGGCAAATAATGGAAAATATCAAATCTATTTTAAGCGAAGCACGTGTTGATTTTTTCAATGTAGTCAAGGTCTCTATTTATTTAACCAACATGAAAGATTTGGAGCAATAAATAGAATTTATGCTTCTTACTTTCTTGATGATTTTCCTGCCTGTGAAGTTTTTGAGGCATCGGCTTTGCGATTAAACGCTCATGTTGAAATATCTATGATTGCTGAAAAATAAAAAACCACCAATTACTTGGTGGTTTTTATTTGTAAAAACAGCTATCTTATTTACGGATATACATCATGTATATCCGTAAACAAATAAGCGATAGGATAAAAAAAATGTTTGCCCAATCCACCTTTGGTAAATGAATTATGGTAATAACTATCCCTATTACGCTTAATATTACGCTAAGCCAAAAGAACAATTTCATAGCCCCTCCTTTTTATTTTTTTTTGCTAGGGGGCCACTTCACTCGTTGTAGTAGCCATAGCCAGAAAACACTGATAATTTCAGGGACTTTTGGCTATGGCTACTGAATGTCAATTTGATTAATTATATCATGCTATAGTTTTTTGTCAATCGTAAATACTTTCATAAGTAGCTTACAATTTTAAAGAGATATTTCCCGATATGTCCTGATTTTTTTAAAATAAGAAAGTAATTTACTTTTGGATGCATGCTGGGCGGCACCCGAGTAAAGGTTGGCGGATGGGTTATCATTATCGGATTAGCCGTTGGCATCATATTTAAAATAATAGAATGGATTATTTCTCTCTTCCGTTGAACCAACGTGCTGATATTCTTTGGAAGGAAGCTGTATTCCTGGCTACAACTAGTTATTACGGTCACCGAATAAACCTGCACTCATTCAAAGGCCAATACATTGAAGTTTGGTATAACGCAATTACCAATGAGATAGAAGATATTATTCCAATGAGCAAACCGAAATTATTCAGAAAATACTTCGAGCAGAACTGATGAGTTACACGATCACAAGAGAATTTTCAAGAGGAGCAACAAGCTCACCTGGCAAGGATGATTACTTTGAATGGATAGAATATTTTACCGAAAGCGAAAAACTAAGAGTAATAAGAGTTCGATTGCAAATGGGTGAAGAGAACGAAATTACTTTCAATCCCTATACTGAAGAATTCCGACATGCATTAGACAGGGCGATAAATAAAGGAAAGCCGTTAAATCTTCTGGGGAGTTAATTTTTTGAATTAATTCTGATGAAACTCTGAATAAATTTTGCTTTACCTCATCCATCTGGGTTCTTCTTTTAAAAATCATCTTCTTATTTCAACAAACCCGTGATAGGCTTCTTTACTCTGTAACACTAGAATATAATAATACGTGCCGTCCGGCACACCGCCTCCATCCCATTTATTGTTGTAGTTGTTGCTTTCATAAACTCTGCTGCCCCAGCGGTTAAATATTTGCAGTGAAGAATTTGCAGGCAGGTTCTTTATGTAAAAGAAATCATTCTTTGAATCCCCATTGGGAGTAAAAATATTGTAGATTTCTATGAGCTGCTCCGGCGGTGGTGGCGGGCAACCATCTGCATAAACTGTTACTGAATCTGTCGTGATTGAAATATTCTTACAAATGCAGCTATCGGCAGTTGTTGTATCTGTTAAGGTTAAAATGTAAGTAGTGGTTTGTGTCGGAAAGGCAAGTGGTTGTGCTACTGTCGCATCGCTCAAACCGGCCGCAGGAGTCCAGATGTAAGCGCAGCCATCACATTGCATAGTTCCTAATTGCGTACTGTCCCCTGCACAAATCATTTTATCTCCGCCCGCGTTAGCTTTGTCGTAAGCCATTTCTATTACGAAGATATCATCTATAAAATAATATGCCTCATCAATAAAAGCACCTCCACCAATGGTATCCAGATTAGTATTAACATCAGTCTTAAAATTCCCGATAATGATAAATTCTTCTCCCCCGGAAGCCACATATTCACCGCTTACGGGCATCCAGTTTGCCGTATCAGCAAGTATGTTGCCGGAAGCGTTAGAAACCTGGGGAACATACGGTAGATTAGAATATCCGCTGCTTGAATACAACACAGAGTCATTAGAAAAATAAATACCAATGGCGTCTGTTACAAGACGGTATTTATCAGCAACAGAAACATAAAATCCAGCACAATATTTCTTACCATTAATTAATTGTTGAGATAATTTAATTTCAAGATACTCCCTATAATTTGAACCAAAAGGAAAAGGATAGCAAAGCAGAATACCTGCATAAGCTGCTCCCGTTCTTGCGTATTGAAACCCTAATCCATTTGCCGGTACGCCATAACTCAAGGAGGAAACACATTCATTAAAATAGTCACTGCTAGAGCTATTAGAAGTATTTCCTAGAACTGTATTGGGCTGAAACCAGAAATTTGATAGATAAATCTGTCCAGAAAATACAGGACATCCTATAGTATCTTCAAAACTTGGATTAGGCACAAGGTTTTGCCCCTGAGCATTGACGTGCAATACAATGCCAATAATTGCAAGAATAAATTTGTTCATTCAAGAAATAAAAAAGCAGGAGTAAAATTACTGAATTTACTCCTGCTTGTCCAGTTACTTCTTTTACTGTTTTACAATAACCAAGCGGTTTGCCCCTATAAATTCATTATTTGCCGTTATCTTAAAGACGTAAACTCCTGCTGAAAGGTTTTTGGTATTCAAATTAATTTCATTTGCGCCTTCCTTCAGAGCGTAGCTTTCAATATTGGTCCCAAGCACGTCATAAATATCAAGCATCCCTTTTTCACCTTCAAACAGGTTGCATTTGAATATTGCCTCACCATTGGCAGGGTTTGGATATAGCATTATCTCCCTTTCTCCTGGCGTTTTCCCGCCTGTCGCGATCCGGTTTTGTTCTTCCTCCCCAAAATCATTTACATCTATGTTCAGCATTACCCGTGCCGTATAAACAGCCGGGCCTCCGCTTATGGGGTTCTGCAAAGCAATATCATTGAGCGTTTGTATTTGCTCTGTAGTTAACACAAATATATCTTCTGCCCATGTTTGCAGGTAAATTTCATTTACCGTTTTTTCGTTGTACTCTATCAGGTTTTCAGGTGTAACCTGGCTGTTCACGGTTTCTGCCTGCGACTCATCGTTCTGCCCAAGCAGTTCCTTTACATAGGTAAGCGCACCTAAATTAGTGCCGAGCGCATAATCATAAAACTCCTGCAGTTCTGCATCGTTTTCCGTTCCAAGATTCATGAGTGACGGGTCACTTCTTAATTCTTCAAACACCTGTTTCTGGTTCATGTAAATCACTTCAGCGCTTAGGTTCGAGTTTGTTTTTATTTCGTCTATAATTTTTACCATTTCTAACTGCTTGCAAGAAGGTTCTTCGCACATGGCAGCACGAGTACAACTAAAAGTACCGGTCGCGGATTGATAATTGATACTAAGAATATTCCAAATTGCTGGATACCATGGCAAATTATTCCCTCTAACATACCAATCTCTCGGAACTGATGCTGCATCGGCGAAGGCATCTGCATCAAATCCAGTAAAGCTCCCCCGGTTCCAGGTATTGTCACTTGGATGGGTAGCATCGCCTTGGTCGCCTACATCAGAATTAAACTGCGCAAAGCCGCGCATGTAATGCGCCATGTTGTTGCAGGTAAAGAAATTAGGAACCGTATAACTGTTAAATACCCGCAGTGCAGTGCCCATGTAACCTGATACATTATTGTTTACATCATTTCTCTTAGAGGTTTCTATAGAGATACCGTAAACTTTTGTGGTATAACTTGCATCAGGGAAACAGCCGGATTGATTTGTAGTTGTACTGCAACGCCATACAAAATTATGCTTGACGGCATTTCCGATGCAGTTCTGCAACTTTATTCCGAACCACGATGAGTTTCCAACAGGCAGTTGAGAATCAAAAAGAATAGTGTTGTAGTCACCGATAACTGCATTGTACATATTAATAAGATGTATGCCGTTGAAAACAGTATTGATGTTGTTTGAAGCAACATGAACAACAGGGTTCACAACCGTATTAAACGGATTCCCTATTCTAATAGCTGTACCACCTGACGGAACCGGATTCAGGTTGAAGTTGTTGGAGAATACATCTGCATGAAGGCCCAGGATATTAGACATCAGTATTCCTGAGGTAAAATTTTGAAAGCTATTATTAATAATATTAATATCCTCAAAACTTGAATTAAAAATCCTGACGCCATTATTCACATCGGTAAATGAATTAAAGCGGGCATCAACCTTACTTATAAAATCACTTTGCAATCCATTCGTACAATTGGTGAAACTATTTTGTTCTGGTACAGAGCCACCTAAAAATATATATGGGAATACAAGTGCATGCTTGTTAGTTTCCCCTTTAACCCACACTGCAACACCATCTACAAGTGGCTGAAGTTGCGGGTTGGTAGTAATAATATTCTGGAAGCTGTTGTTCACAATCCTTACTCCGCTTTTATTACATTCAATGCCAATGTCCAATGTATTAAAAAGGTTAAGAGGATTTGCAGCATTACCAATTTGTATATAATTCTGGTTATTTATTTCAATGCCTTTGTTAGTGCGAAGAAGAGGAGGTCGTGCAATGGCATTGTCATAATAGGGCAGCAGCGTATTGCTTACTGCACTAATCTCGGTGCCTGTAACGGTTCCCGGATGCGATACTGCCGAAGTGTTTACTACAATTCCCTTATTGTTATTCCTTAGTAACGCATACCTGATATGAAATTCACCCGTATTGTCAGATACTATTGCACTTTTTGCATCGCGTATAGTGGTAATGTTAGTTACGGGAGCCGGATTAATTATCAGCTTTGCACTTGCATTTTCTATGTAAACTCTATCCCACATATAACCACAACCTGCATAAAGTTTTGTTGGTTCTGCCGGAGAATAGTTAGGACTAGTAAGAGGGCTTGAAATAGTTAGTGTCTTTCCACTCAGGATTTTTATCTGCGCATTTGTTCCCAAACAGATATTCGGGCAATCGGATATTTCAAAGTTCTGCTCGATGGTAAACGTTCCGTTAATTACAATATTTGCATTCGTTGAAAGAACCGGTGGATTACTGAGAGGAATAATGTATGAACCGTAATTTGCTAAAAGATAGGCAACATTTACATCATATAAAGTTGCATTTGCCTGTGAACCGCTGCAATAGGCACAGCAATTATATACGGATTGGCAAACTCTGGTCGAACATTGGTTAACAGTGTTTGTTACAGTCGCACAGATTTCGCCTGTGCCGAAATTTCCCCAGTTTGAAACAGTTAATTGATTGTTGTTAGTACTGTAGGTAAATGGACTCGCAGGATTTCCAGTAGGAAAACTCCACTGGTAAGGTGGATTATAGACACTTGTTACGGTATAAATTACTCCAGGAGTACAATTATTATTAAATCCGGTTATAGTTGGTTGCACAAAATCCATAACTGTTACTGTAGCCGAGGCAGTGCTGGTGCATCCATTAATGTTGCTTCCAATAACAGTGTAAGTGTAAATTCCATCCGGTAAGGTTGTTGCAAGAGTTGCCCATGAATAATCGGGCTGCGTAACAAATATTCCAGTCATAGGTGACCATGAATAGGTGTAAGCACCGCTTGCGATAAGTGTAGTGCCGGTACCTTCGCAAATTGATATTGAAGTTGGGGTTACAACAGTGATGGGTAATGGCTGTGCTGTTACAGTATGAGTTACAGAATGATTTGGGTTACCATTAATAGTTAACGTTACATTGTAATTTCCAGGGTTTGTATATGCGTGAGTTGGATTTTGGGCGGTAGATAGTGGGCTTCCATCCCCGAAATTCCATGACCAAGAAGTTGCACATGTTGAATGGTCAGTAAAGTTAAATGTCAACGGTTGCGAGCAATCCTGCGTCCACGTAAAAGCAGCGACAGCGGGTAGAACTGTAAAATTTGAAGTCAAATTTAATGTAGCGGAAGGACAATATTGGGGTTGCACATCAAATACTGTTACAGTATAATTGCCTGCAGGCAATTGATGACAAGGAGATATACTTATAAAGCCGGTATAATTTCCAGGGTTAATTGTATAGGCTGGAGGCAGACCGCAAACAGGTCCATTTAAGTAAACGCATTCTACATCGTCTTCGCACATGGGACTGGAAGGAACCATATTAATACTTACTGAAATTGAAGGGTCAATAACTATTATCTCAAATACCACTTGCATTGCAATATGTATGTATGGTGTGGGAGACCCAGGAGGACAATTCACCTGGTACGTCAATTGCCCCCAATAACTTCCGGGAGTGGATATATTAAGGATAACAGGGTCCCACGTAGTTTGCTGAATTGGATTGGCAAAGCAGGATGGCAAATATGGTGCAGGAGCAGAACTCCATTCCAGCCAATGGTCATTATCCAATCCTAAAGGAAGTGATGGATTAGTGGCCGGTCTCAAAGTGAAATCCGTATTTTTACATACCGTGACCAAAGTACTGCATACCTGCGAGGCATAAACATCGCATATAGGAGGATTCCCTGTTGGTATGACGTAAAGAGCCTTACACTCTTGTTCTTGAGGTCCAGAACATCCTGCTTCACCTATAAATACTGATAAAGAATAAAATGGCACCTCAGTCTGCGCATTCACTTGCCAAGGATTAACTAAATTCAGCATGACAATTAGAAAGAAGATTGCGTTTAAGATCACTCGGGCTTTCATTTTGTTTTTCATGATATTCTGTTTTTTAAAATGTTTATGATAATTTTAGTCGCAGGAAAAAAGTTGAGCAGAACGCTGTCAAGTAAATATTGAAAATGTATAGCAACATTAATTAAAATTTTGTACCGCAAAGCCGATGTTAATAACTCACTGCGTCAATTTTTGTCAGCGCTCAATTACTATCCGTGAGTGATTGATAATTTTTAATAAAAGATTAAAAACGTACGGTCAATAACTTTTGCAATCTTTCCTCTTTCCACGCTTCTTGTCTAAACTCAGAATGTCCCTGGGGTCTTTCTTCTAATATTCCATTTTTTTACACGATAAAGCATCCCTATGTTCTTTTCACTTAATAATTTTTTCTGATTATTTAAGAACGCGAACATATTTTACATGCTCTGTAACCTTTCTTTTTAGCTTCGCTAATGGTTACATTTTTGATTTCATGAGTGCATTTATTCAGTCCTCTACAGTTTTGATTCACATGATATGCAACAGCATTTTTGCTAATGCATATATAAACACTCGTCTCTTGTTTGATTTCTTTGGTTGAGTAGACTGACTTGAAAGAGGATAAAAAGGTAATTCCAGAAAATGCAATTAACAAGGTGACAGCGATTGTCAAAGCAATTAAAATTATTTTTTTCATTGCGATATGTTTTTATATTTTATCTTAAAAATTATGATTTGATTTAGAGGTTTTTATTTTCATAGACACTCTGGCAAGCTCAGTAAGTTATCCGGCTGTGCTCCATCATTTCGGGTTTTGATATACTTATTTCCATTATGCACAGCTACAATTACATCAACTGTGAGTCCGCCTCTTACGACATAATAAGACTCAGAACCTGATTCAATATTTTTTATTGCCTGTTGTTGGCTAATTTTCCATCCAGCGCCACCAACATATAAAATACGCTCGTGCGGATTGTATCTGTCGACCTTGTTAACGCAAGTAATTTGTCTTTTCATTTTATTTATGTTTAATTTTTTTTGCCTTTTCAGGGGAGCTTTCCGCTTACTCCTTTATTCTTTAAGAAAAATATTTGTTAATCCAAAGACGGTTGTAAAGTAATATAAAAAAAATTGCAATTGGTACTAGGGTTTTCCCTAGTTTTTTGACCTTGAAAAATACTAGGGTTTTCCCTAGTTCGTATTAGGGTTTTCCCTAGTTTTTTGTATGATGTTCTCTCGGTAGACACCTTTTCAGACTGTCAGCAATAAGTTGCCGAAAACATGAAATCATAAATTTGCCCCGCGAGATTTTGGTACTGTTAGGAAATATTTACAATAAAAAAACTAGTTATATGATCTGGGTTCTGATTTTGCTTGCGCTAGTTATCTTTCTCATCGCAATCCGGAAACATCCTGTGATTGCTCGTTCCAACTGGCACCATCATTTTGATGGATTAAAGTTTTCCTCTCAGGAGTTTTATCTGCGAGCGGAGATAGCAATAAAAGATAGAGAGATACCGGGCGTATCTTTTTCACGCGTGACTTACTCTCAAGGAGGAATATTCTCTGCCAAGCGTGAATACCTGAGAGTTTCTCGAAATGAGTATGTCTTCGATATTTGCGCAGCACCTTTTGGAACTGACTTTTTTGTCTCATGGTGGCTTGGCGAAAAAGATGATGATTTCATCTCTAAAATTCCTGTGTTAAATACCATTTTAGGCAAGAACCCTGAAATGAAAAGTTATTATCAACTTGATACTGAGGCGATGTTTCGGGGAAGTGTACATACAGGGGTGCTTGAAGCGATTGACCAGTTAACGGATGCTAAAGGGATTCGTTTACTCTCGGAACTTGAACGGAAACCAGAAGTTAATGTGAAATAACATTTAATTAGAAAAATTCCAGCTATGCTGTCATCGCTTGCAGAACGCTTAACTTTTCAATTCTACGAATGGGAGAAAAGGTGCAGAGGATGGAGTGTTTTTAATTTTCCAGTTGATCTAGAACCGCCGTTTGTTCCATTCTTTTTTCACGCAGTTCCACCAATCGAACATGTTGATGATGGAAAGAGGCCGACTCTTTTTACCAGAGCTGCCGACTTATTTAAAAACAATTCTCCTGCACCTACAGAAAAGATAACTGATATTGATAATGAAATTGAGCCGTACCCTTTTCTAGATGAATCACCATTGCATGCTGTAGGCATTGCGCTTCCCAAAGGGGAGAAGATAAAGGTTGCAGAAATGGAACAACTGCTTCTCATGCTTTCATACAGTACCGCTCCGGTATCGTTTGAAATCATTGCAACACAAACTGTTATTCGCATTCAGTTTGTTTGCCGTGAACCTGATTCGCTATATGTGCAAAGCCAACTCAAAGCATACTTTCCGAATTGTGTTGTTACTGACAGAAGCGAAGATATTTTTACAATTATTCCAGAAGGTAAAAGTGCGTATTCAAATGATTACGGTTTGAAAGAAGAATTCATGCGCCCCCTTGGAATGGCTAAAAGTTTTGACCTTGACCCGTACACCGGGCTTTTTGGAATGTTAGAAAATCTCAATGAGGGTGAACAGGCCGCCGTCCAGATTATTTTCAAAGGCGCGGTCAATCCTTGGTCTGAAAGTATTATGCGCTCTGTGACTGACGGGAAGGGTGATGCTTTCTTTTTAGATGCTCCTGAAATGGTTCCATTGGCGAAGGAAAAGATTGGATCCCCGCTTTTTGGTGTGACTATCCGAACCATCGGTAGTGCTTACGAAATTGAAAGAGCATACACGATTAGCAAGAGTGTCGGCAATGCGTTGGTACATTTTTCAAAATCATCGGCAAACACATTGATTTCGCTTTCGACTAATGGGTACACATCTGAAAACTATTACGAAGACATTGTGTTCCGGGAATCACATCGGTTAGGAATGCTTCTTAACTCCGGTGAGCTTGCAACCTTAGTGCATCTGCCAGGGGCTTCTATTGTCTCGGAAAAACTTGAACGTGAGGTGCGGAAAACAAAAGCTGCACCTGCTATAACTCAAGGTCACGAATTAATTCTTGGCATTAACCGACATCAGGGTAAAGAAAAAATGGTATCGCTGTCTACTAGCCAGCGAATGAAACACACTCATATCATTGGCGCAACGGGTACTGGCAAATCAACGCTTGTTCTTAATCTCATTATGCAGGATATACAAGCGGGTAAAGGTGTTGCAGTTCTTGATCCCCATGGAGATTTGATCGAAAGTATTCTCGCACAAATGCCAAATGACCGCATTGATGATGTTATTCTCATTGACCCTGCTGATGCGGAGTATCCGGTAGGATTTAATATTCTCTCTGCGCATACGGAGATTGAAAAGGACATTCTCTCCTCTGACTTGGTTGCCGTCTTTCGCAGATTGTCCACCAGCTGGGGTGATCAGATGAATTCAGTTTTAGCCAATGCCATTCTTGCCTTTGTTGAAAGTGAGCAGGGCGGATCGCTGATTGACTTGCGAAGGTTTCTGATCGAGAAAAGTTTTCGGGATGCATTCTTAAAAACCGTTACCGACCCCAACATTGTATACTATTGGCAGAAAGAATTTCCCCTTCTCAAATCAAGTTCCATTGGTCCCATTCTTACCCGCCTGGATTCTTTTCTCCGTCCAAAACTTGTTCGCAACATGGTGGCGCAAAAGAAAGGGGTAAACTTTGACGAAGTGATTAATAACAATAAGGTACTACTGGTGAAGGTGTCGCAAGGGTTAATTGGGACAGAGAACAGTTATCTTTTGGGAACCATCATTGTGTCAAAACTGCATCAGGCGGCCTTGGCACGGCAAATAAAGCATATAACGAAACGAAACGATTTTTATCTTTATATTGACGAGTTTCAACACTTCATTACACCTTCAATGGCTTCGATATTGTCAGGCGCACGAAAATATCATCTGGGGTTAATCCTGGCACATCAGGATATGCAGCAATTGTTAATTCACGATAGTGAACTTGCTAGCTCTGTGCTATCCAATGCAGGGACTAGAATATGTTTTCGTGTGGGTGATGCCGATGCTAAGAAGTTTGAAGATGGGTTTTCTTTCTTTGAGGCAAAGGATTTACAGAACTTAGGTGTTGGAGATGCTATTGCAAGAATTGACCGCCCTGAATTTGATTTTACTTTCCATACAGTACCTCTACCAGAAACTGATATTGCTGTGACAGAGGAATGGAGAAATAAGATTATTGAGATTTCACGGTTGAAGTACGGAACAGCTAAACAAGAAGTAGAAGCATCATTGGAGTATCTCCGGGAGGAAAAGAAAGCAGTAGAGATAAAGCTAGGTGTACCATACGTTCCTGTTGAGGAAAAGAGAAATATTGAACCTTTGCCTCAGGTCATGGCAACTTCTGTGCCTCATCCTATTCCCTCGGAGAAAGAAACTATTAAAGCATTTGTCCAGAAGAAGGAGGAAAGCCAACATAGGTATTTACAAACACTTATTAAGCGCATGGCAGAATCACGAGGCTACAAGGCAACGCTTGAAGAGCCAACACCGGATGGCAAGGGTAGGGTGGATGTAGGATTATTGCGGAACGGAAAACGGATTGCCTGTGAGATTTCTGTTACTACAACTGAAACCTGGGAAACACACAACATTGAAAAATGTATTACTGCCGGTTACGAAACCGTTATTGTTTGCTCAACAGACAAGCGGAACTTGGAACGAATTGCGAATCTGGCCAAAGAAAAGCTGGATGCTGTTTCATTCTCAAAATTGCTGACCTTTGAACCGAACGCACTGTTTCTTTACTTGGATCAAGAAGTCGCCAAAGAAGCAAGTACAGAGGAACGCATTAAGGGGTATCGGGTGAAAGTGGAGTACAATGCCGTTTCGCAAAACGAGGCGGAACAAAAGAAGGAGCACATTTTAAAAGCGATTGCTGATTCGGCTAAGAAGAAAAAAAACGTTGATAAATAAACTTTTAATTAGTATAAATAACATGCCATGAAACCTCTGAACTATTACTTCATCCTATGTGCGTCAATAGTTAATTCCCCCTCAATAGGGCAAACACTTGACCTCGTTACTGTGACCAATCAAAGTATCACTATTCCTGGAATGTTGACCGTAGGAGTCTGGGAAAAGGATCATCAAAATCAGACATATCCATACCCAAAAATGTTTTATGCTTTCGCTGATGGAGATGAAATTATTATCGACTTTTCTACAGAGAATAAAAAGGGCACTCAAACGCTAAAGATAAAGGAGTACGATTCGCCATCGGTTGTATACTCCAACAACTCTTTCCAAGCGCTCGATGGAATAAAAATAAAAGTTCCGAAAACGGCCGTCTATCAATTTGAGTTTGCTACCAACCACATCTTTGACAGAAGCTGTAAGTTAGTCATTAGACGCATTCCAGCTTCTGAACAGACTAAAAATTATAATCCAAATATCGTATGGAAGGACTTGAATGATACAAGTTATACTTCCACAACGGAGCAACACCTAGTTAAAACAGACACAGTAATAACTAATCTTATTGATCAAGTTGCGAAGGTACATTCGTCTACGAATAACTATGGTAATCGGAATACTATAGATTTTCAATTGCCTTCAAACACTCTCGCCTGGAGTTATTACATTGGCGTTAATCAAGAAGGCAAAAAGCAATTTGATGCAGCATCTCAAAGTTTTTTATCCGGTGCTGCTGAACTTGCCTCATCAATTTCAGGTTATGGTATGATGGCGGCCCTTGCACTTAATGCGGTATCGTTTTTTTCTCAAACCAGCGCTGGAGAAAACGTTCATTACTGGTTTACGAATAGCTCACAGGTAACCTTAAAAAATGGTGATGTCGTTAGTGACCATGGAAGAATGACGGACCAATCTAGCGGTAAAAATTATTTGATATTAGTCAATGATAATAGCTTCCAAGCTATTGATGTTATGGTAAAGATCACCGCTGTATCTGTAAGTCAGGTATGGGAAAGCCGACCCGCACAGAAGATGAGCATTACCACTAGAAAAGTTCCAGTTTCCTCAAACTGATTGGTTAAGACATTTGTTTAATTGTTCCAATGTTGCGGCTCTAGGAACTGATTTATTTGCTTCCCAACTGCCAACAGTAGAAGCGTCCACTTGAAACAATTGGCCGAATTTTTTGTGGCTTAATCCGTACAAGTGACGGTAATATTTTACTCTGCCTCCCAGCGTTTCTTTTTCAATGGAGTAAGGATTATATCCAAGAAACCTAATTATCCCTGGTGCATTATAAACTTTCGGTTTGAATCGGTTGTTTTCCCAAAAGGTCACTGTATCGGCACAGACCTCTAATTGAAGAGCTGCAGTTTCTTGGGTCAATTTTAGTTCTATTCTCCGCTTGCGAATGTGGTCCCCAATCGTCTTTAGTTCTTTATTCCAAAGATTGAAAAATGGGTTTTTAAATGAAAATTCAACATCAAGGAATCTCAACGCAGGTATGTCCGTGCGGATACTACAACCACCCGGAGAAAGAATGTGTGTGCGGTGCGGGCGTGGTGCAGAAATATCTGAACCGCGTCTCCGGCCCGCTGCTCGACCGCATCGACATACACCTGGAAGTTACACCCGTGCCGTTTTCAGAGCTCACAGCCGAGCGCACAGCCGAGCAAAGCTCGGACGTGCGCAGCCGCGTTATGGGAGCGCGCAAAATCCAGGAAGAGCGTTATGCTGATAGCAAAGGAATATATTGTAATGCGCAGATGTCGTCAAAGCTGTTGCGCAGCGTATGCAAAATCTCACCCGAAGGCGTGCAGCTTTTAAAGACAGCCATGGAACGCCTCGGCCTCTCGGCCCGCGCGTACGACCGAATCCTCAAAGTATCGCGCACCATTGCCGACCTTGCCGCAAGCAACGAAATCCTCAACGAGCATCTTGCCGAAGCCATCCAGTACCGCAGCCTCGACAGAGAGGGCTGGGCGGGGTAGGGTAGAGAACGCCTCATCCTAAATCCTTCTTGCCTCATCCGGCACTTCGTGCCACCTTCTCCAAAGGAGAAGGGAAAAGGAACGCAATTTATTTGGAGAAGGACTTGCGCTTTTTGGAGCTGAACATTTTCTCTCTCACAACTTACCGTCCCGCTTTCGGGTCGCGGGAGCTCCCCTCCATCGGGGCTAGCTGTGAGCGGTGGGAACGGCTGTTTTGGTATATGAAGTTGTTTTTTTATAAATTAGTGATTTTTTGTAATATTTGCCCAAAAATTAATTAGGACTTCATTAACCAATAGGTTAACTTTGCAATGCAACTAAAGAACGCTTTAAGGCATAACCTTGAAAAATTAGCGAGAGAAAGTCCAAAGGACTTTGAGGGGATAGATATTAACTGTGTTAAGATATATCTTGATGTTGATACAGACCCAGATTCAGTATTAAAGATTATTAGAAAGAGAAAAAATAGAAACAAATTCAGGTTAATTATCAGAACAATATTGCAAGGGCGTTATGATGATGCACTATACAAAAAGGAAAGAAACAATATCGCAGCGATGAAATTTAGCGGACTTATCAATTCAAGGATTTATTGTTTGGAAATGGCTGGGGATAACGGTGAAAAGAAAATAGTAATTATGTGTAGGGGTATTGAACATAAATCATCGCAAAAAAACGACAAAAAAATTAACGCAATAATTGATTCAGTAGAAAATAGTACATACATATTTCATGAAACGTTATGAAAAACTATAAAAACATATCCAAAAAGCTTGATTCAATTCTTGATTTTGACAGTGATAAACAAAAGCTTGAATTCGAGGAAATGATTCTTAGTACTGATACTATGCGAGTAGTTCAGGAATTAATGGATAGTAGTGATGTGAATACACGTACTAAACTTGCAGAAAAATTAAAAATTAGTACTGCGCATTTATCAAAGTTATTTTCAGGGGATAAATATTTTAATGTGAAATTGCTGGCAAAAATTCAGAGAATTTTTAATATGAGATTTAAAGTAGTTGACAGCAGGTCAATTATTAAAGTAATCAATACGAGGAATGTATTTATTTCATTCAACATTGTCCCGCCAACGCAAAATGAAAGAGTAGAACAACCCATTTTGTCCTTTGGTGATGTAAGCAGACCACTCAACTTAACTTCAAGTGGAAGTTGCCATTACAATGATTTAATTCAATAATTATTATTCGTATGGAACAGCAAAAAACAGAACCTTTAAAATTTGAATTTCAGATAAAACATATCCAAGTCAACGAGGTTTTTTTAACACCACTACCTACGATTAAAGAAATTCCTCGCGATGGATTTACTTTCAATCTAAATATTGTAAATAAGGTAGAATTTGAAAAATCGTGGGGAGTAATAACAACCAATATTGATATTGGCATTAAGGATCTTACTAAAAAGGCGGGTTCAATAAGTGTGATTTATGTTTATGAAATAAAAGATTTAGCCAATGTTGTTACAGAAGTAGACGGAGAAAAATATTTACCTCAAGATGTTGCCCAAATATTAAATATGCTTTCAGTAACAACCACTAGGGGGATTATGTTTGGAGTTTTTAAAGGCACACTTTTGCACAATGCCATATTACCAATGCTAGACCCTAATAAATTTATTCCTGATAAAATTATTCCCAAAGAACCTCCTCAAGAAGAAACACACGCATAAATGGAATGGTAACGGTAACTTGAGGAAATGAGAGTTACATTTTTATTTTTGAAATATCAAATCAACATACAATGGCTAAGAAAAAAACAGTTATTAAAAGTGCGAAGGATGGACAATTCAAATCAAAAGCATATTTGAAAAAGCATCCGAATATTGCTTACAGACAAAGAGTGTCAAAGGGCAAATAATCAGATTATTTGACGGCTTACGTCAACCCATGGTGGCAAGTGCGTACAGGGCGGTGTTACCGATGAATTACACTTTGACCATGATGTTCCGTACTCCAAAGGTGGCTCAAGTATATTGGTTGAAAATGTCAGAATACTTTGCGCCAGACACAATTTGGAAAAAAGTGATAGCATAGAATAATGCATACAATATTCTCAGAAAAATTACTTGGATTGCCTTTTTGGTTCTGGCAATTTGTTGTCTTTCCTGTTACTATTTCTGCTTTTTTACTATTGGTGAATGTAGCTCGTGACAAATGGAAGGCATACAAAAATTTTAAATTATTAAAAGAATATTGTGTAATATGGCTTGAACAAATAATTGCAAATGGAAAATTTCGACTAAGCTATTACTCAGAGATGGCTAAAGCACTTCAGGAGTATGACGATGATGATTTAATACATCATAAATATCCTATCAACTGCGAAAAGATTTTAAATTTAAAAGTTGAAGATTTATTAAGTTTATTTATAAAAAAAGTAGAATTTAAGGACACTGATGAAAAATATTTTTATAAAAGTGAATCAGGAAATTATGTTGCATTGATTGAAAACCTTCAAGGAGTTTTATTACTGGAACAGATGGCAGATGATAAGATAAAGAATTGTCTTGCTTTAGTGGAGAAATATCAATCGGTATTGGAAAATGAATATAAAACATTGATACAGAAAATGGATTTTCACAAAGGAGATTTACAAAAGGCTGATGCGAGCATTGTTACCGATGAGTATTTTGAATTTGTTGATGATATTTTCTCTGCTTCAGCAATTGAAAAAAATGAATCTTGGAAGAATAAAGAAATCATTGCTAAAGTCATTGATCCGTTGATAGAGACTTCACGAGAGTATTTAAACCTTAATCCATTTGATCAACATCTTCTGCCTATAATTCAGACAGGTTTAGAATATAAGCGTGTCCACAAAATTTTTTATGATACATTGAAATTTGATTCAGGTATTTTTAAAGATTTTTTTAATCAGCTCAATGATAAGATAGACTATATTGAAAAGTATCTAGAGCGATATAAACAATCTAAAACCAAATCATGGTTAGATTTTTAGCCGGTTAACAGAATTCCCACCGCTCACAACTAGCCCCGATAGAGGGGATCCGCCAGTTGGCGGAGACCCGAAAGCGGGACGGTAGGGTGGGAGAGAGAAAATGTTGGGCTCCGTCAGAAGACGGACACGTTCAAAACGCCTCATCCTACTCTACGCTTTTGAATATATTTGCATCTAAATTGAGAAGGGCGCAGAGGCCGGCACACATATTACACTAACAAATTATTGAATTAGTTAATTTGTTTCACAACAGTCCTTTCAGAAAGTTAATCATAAGGCTGTTTATCATCAGCCTGTTTTTTCATTTGCTGGCAGCGTTTTTCAATGTGGGCTACCACAATCCTGATGAGTACTTTCAGATCATGGAGTTTGCTTCTTATAAATTAGGGATAACGCCTGCCGCTCATCTTGCGTGGGAGTTTAATGCCGGCATACGGCCTGCACTGCAACCGGCAATGATTTATGGCCTGTGTAAACTAACGAATCTCTCCGATCCTCTCATGATTTCCTTTTTGCTGCGTCTCATCTCAGCCCTTGCAGGATGGGGCGTTACGGCCTTATTTGTTTTGGTGTGCATAAAGCAGGTTAGATCAGATGAGATGAAAAAGATGATTCTTTATTTGTCTGTCTTTCTTTGGTTCATGCCTTATATTCATTCGAGATTTAGTTCGGAGAACTGGTCAGGTATTTTTTTCTTTGCAGGGCTTTCCGTCTTCTTGCTTTCATATAAGGAAGAGGATGCAGAGCAAAGGCGGGGGGAAGATGGGGAGAGGAAAACACTTCTCCGCAGATTTTCAGCCACTTCATTTCCATATCTGCTTTGCGGAATTTTGATGGGCTTATCCTTGGTCGTTCGCTTACAGTCCTCACTAATGATTGCGGGATTTTTATTGTGGTTGCTGATTTATGGAAAGGAGAAGTATAAACATCTTCTTCTGTTAGCGTTGGGAATTTTATATTCACTTTTTATTGGCATATTGGCCGACAGGTGGTTTTACGACAGATGGATTTTTACAGCCGTTAATTATTTTCGCGTGAATGTTCTTGAAGGCAAGGCCTTGGATTGGGGCATCATGCCGTGGTTCGATTACTTCAGCATGTTGTTCATCAACCTGATTCCTCCGTTCAGCATTCTTATTATCCTCGCTGTTTTTGTATTTTTCTTCAGGCATTATAAAAATATCCTGGCGTGGGTTTGTTTTCCGGTTCTTCTTGTTCATATTATTGAAGGGCATAAAGAACTAAGATTTCTTTTTCCGTTAGTAATTGCTTTGCCTGTGATTGTTGGTTTAGCGTTTGACGGGGAAACAAATATGAGCCTGATCACGAAATTGAAGAATCTCTTTTCGCATAAAGCAGAAAGAATATTGGCACGGGCGTATATCCTCATCAATATTGGATTAATGCTTGTGGTTTGCGTGAAGCCGGCTAATGAAGCATTCTCTCTGTATGCCTTTATTTATTCTAACTATGATGACAGGCTGGTAAACCTTTATACGACTTCTGAAAACCCCTATGTACTGGTTGGGGTGCCCGTGGATTTTTTCAAGCCGGTAAAATTAAATATCATTACCGTTTCCAATAATTCTGAATTGAACCGGATTGTATCATCTGGTGATACTGTAAATTTGTTTTTTCAAAAAGGTCTTCATGCTGATGAAGGTCTTCATCTTGGAGATAAACAAGCTAAACTTGTTTTCCAAAACATCCCTGCATGGATTGAAGTCTTTAATTTTAATAATTGGCTTAAGAGGACAAAGATCTGGCGGGTGTATGAAATACAGAAGATGAAACCCCCGCCCCCCGCTTCGCAGGATTTATAATCCTGTGACTTATTTTACCTTTACGTAAACGTGGCGGATGTTTTTCTTTCCCGTTTCGCGCTCGTCAATTTCGAATTTGTCGATGCTTTTGATGAGGGAAACCAGTTTTGTAAAACCATAATTGCGCGAGTCAAAGTCGGGCTTCTTTTTTAATATGAAGTTGCCCAGCTCGCCTAAGAACGTCCAGCCGTTTTCATCGGCAAGGTCAATGATGCTGTCGCTTAAAAGCTTAATTAAGGCATCGTCAACTTTACTGATGGAGACGGTTGGCTTTGCCGGTGATTGTCTCACGGTTCGGCCGGTGTGCCCCTGGGGAGCGGAGGGAGTGGCGGCTTTAAGGATTTCGAGGTAAATAAATTTGTCGCAGGCGGTGATAAATGGTGCGAGTGTTTTCTTTTCGCCTATGCCGATGACTTTCATGCCTGCTTCGCGCAGACGGGTGGCAAGACGCGTAAAATCACTGTCGCTCGACACGATGCAGAATCCATCTACCTTACCTGAATACAAAATGTCCATGGCATCGATAATCATGGCGCTGTCGGTGGAATTTTTTCCGGTGGAGTAGCTGTACTGCTGTACGGGAGTAATTGCGTTTTGGAGCAGCACGTTTTTCCAGCCCGTTATGTGTGGCTTTGTCCAGTCGGCATAAATTCTTTTAAAGGTGGGTGTTCCGTATTTTGCAATCTCTTCGAACATCTCCGTCACGTTGGTGTAGGGAACATTGTCAGCGTCAATCAAAACGGCAAGGCGAAGGTCTTTTATGTGGTCCATTATCCGTCAAAGGTCTTAATAATTTTTTAAGAGGGTTTTTGAGAATTTAAGCCGCAAGGGTGGCTCCATTTTTTTTCAAACTAAAAAAGGAATTCTCGCATAGAAAAAAACTGAAGAGGGATGTTTTGCCGTTCAAAACAAAAGCCCTCCGAAAAAATCGGAGAGCTTTTTTGTTAGGATGGTTGAAATGAAATGTAGAGTTAAGCAACTTCCTGTTCCACGTTTGGCTGCGGCACAATGCGGAGATATGGTTTGGCCGCTTTCCAGCCCTGGGGAAATTTTTCTTTTGCCTCGGCATCGCTCAGAGATGCGACAATAATTACATCTTCTCCATTTTTCCAGTTTGCAGGAGTAGCCACTTTATAACCGGCAGTAAGCTGCATGGAATCAAGCACGCGAAGCAACTCTGAGAAGTTACGGCCGGTTGTCATAGGATAAGACAGCATTAGTTTTATCTTTTTGTCAGGACCGATAATGAATACAGAACGCACCGCTTGGTTGGTGGCGGCAGTTCTGCCTTCTGAAGTACCCGCCTCTTCTGCCGGCAGCATGCCATAAAGTTTTGCAACAGCCAGGTCGCTGTCGCCAATCATGGGATAGCTTACCGCTGCTCCTTGTGTTTCAAGTATATCTTTTTGCCATTCTATGTGGCTGCTCACAGGATCAATGCTTAACCCGATAATTTTGCAGTTACGTTTTTTAAACTCGGGTTCCAGCTTAGCCATGCTTCCCAGTTCGGTAGTGCATACAGGGGTGAAATCTTTTGGGTGTGAAAAAAGGATTGCCCAGCTGTTACCCATCCATTCATAGAAGTTGATGGTGCCTTGTGTTGTTTCTGCCCGGAAATCCGGAGCGGTGTCATTTAATCTGAACATTTTGTTTTGGTTTTAGAAGGTTAAATAATTAATTGATGATGCAAAGGTGCAGTGTCAAAAAACAAAAGTCAGTAACCGGGGTTACAAATCTCTGTAACAAAGGTTACTTTTCTCACAGCAGCTTTATCTGGTTGCGATAGAGCAGAAGCATTTTATCATCTTCCATCCTTTTGAGCAGGCGCGAAATAACCACCCGGTTCGTTGCCAGCTCATCGGCTATCTGCTGGTGCGTAAGATTGATGAGAGCCGAGCCCGTAACTTTCGACTTTTCCTTCAGGTATACTTCCAGCCGCTCATCCATTTTTTTAAATGCAATGCTGTCAATTACTTTCAGCATCTCCAGGAAACGACCCAGCATTGTTTTCATCACAAAGCTTCTCCATCCCGGATATTTTGTCAGCCATTGCTCAATCATCGGAAGAGGCACGGCAACGAACGCGCCATCCTCTTCAGCAGTTGCTTTTATCACGCTTTCACTTTGCGCCACGCAGCACGTAAATGTCATCGCACAGCTTTCGCCCGGGTTCACATAATATAAAAGCATTTCCTGCCCCTCTTCATTCAGGCTGCATACTTTAAAGACTCCCCTCGTCACCAACGGGGTTGCTCTCACTGCCTGCCCTATGTTCATCAGCGTGTCTCCCTGCCTCACTTCCATCTCCATAGAGTTAGCTGCCATTTCATTCAGCAATTCACGTTCAAACACGGTAGAGAAATCGAATGGAGCCGGCGCGGTTTTGGGCATGATACTTTGTGTTGAAAATCGTGTTTTGTCAAAGATAAATTTATTTCAGCACCGTTATGACGCAGTGGGACGGCGGGGTGGGAGAATGGAAATGTTGGGCTACGTCAAAAGAGGGATATGTACAAAAACTTCATCAGAAATAAGTCATAGCTATGCTCCCGCAGATTGCTTTTGCCAGCATGAGACCATCAATAATGATGAGGTAATACAAAATAGATTTTCGTTCGTGCAATGAGTAGGCCACGGCAATGAGCATAAGGAAAGGCAGCACGTTTAATGTAATCTTTATTGGAGAAAACCCCCGCGTGATGCCGTATGTAATGAAGGAACCTAGCCCTGCCACGCACAGGGGAATGATGATGTAGAAAATGGTTTTGCGCAATCCCGTTTTCACAACAAATGTTTTAAGCTGATGGTTATAGTCCATCGAGTAATCTTTAATGTCGAACATGATGCACAGCACGCTGACGAACATAAAATTTTTGAGTGTGAGCAAGCTTCCCACCAGCGTAACCTGGTAGTGCTGGTTATGCTCCATATTATAAAACAGGATGGGGTAAACGGTGACGGTTCCTGCCCACACAAAACCGATGACAAACGGCTTAAGCCAACCAATGTTGCGCAGGTTAACCCTGCTTAATGTTTTGCTGTTGATACCGTAATAAAAAGCAGCCACGGAGGGAAAAGAAAAAAACAAAACCCTTTCGAGCAATGAGGTTGCAGCTACTGCCTGGAAATTTTTTGAAACGAAAAGAGTTAAGCCAAGAACCACCGCTGCTGTGAAAAAAATCTGGCTAGCCACTACAAATTTCTTGTTTTCCCTGTACCATATTAAACGGATGTTGGAAGTGAGAGCTGACGTTTCGGTTATGTACGCGTTGGTGTAGAATAAAATCACAGACGAAAACAGCAGCGTATACCACAGCATGCTGTTAAGCGGAAAGCTTTGCTGCAAGCTAGCTTCGACAGATAGCGCTACAGCGCAGATGCCATAAAAGTAATTTCCGAAAAAGAAAAATTTTACAAAGGAAGCGCCGGGAACGGATGACATGATTGGCTGATGTTTTTCAAAATGCGAAGTTAGGGACCAATCTTCCATCAGCAGAAATTAATCCTCGCAGGATTTTGTGGAGAAGATGGGACTCGAACCCACGACCCCGAGTATGCCATACTCGTGCTCTAGCCAACTGAGCTACATCCCCATATGCTTGCAAAGTAAACAAAAAGTATTGCAGGGAAAATGCCGCAGTACCTTTAAGCCGGAAAAAAATAAAAGATAGAATTAGGCAACAGCGGGTACATCATTTTTCGGCTTTCGTTTTAGTATCAAAGCGCTAATAAGGGTAATAGCCAACCCGATTGGAAGAATTTCTGCGTAGGTTAAGAGTATTACGAACAATGGATTCTTATACATTTCTTTGTACGTTGCCATTTGCGACAGCGTTTTAGCTAACTCTGCTTCACTGGCTCCCGATGCTTTTGCCTGACTTATCATGTGCTCGGAATATTTGTCCATAAAATCGGGGATGAAATAGTAATAATCTATCATCCACACCGCTACATAAATGGTAGAGGCAATAAGCGTTATAAAAAACCCTGTTTTAAATGCCTGACCGAAAGAGATAACTCCGCCATTGTACTTATCCCTTTGATTTTTTATTCCGACAAATACAAATGAGAATGCAATAAGCATAGAGGCATAACCGATAAGCATGCCTTTTTCAAAGTTCTGCGTATCGTAGCATTTAGCCATGGAAAAAAACATCCATGCCGATACGATAATTCCGGATATCAATCCGAAGACAATTACATTTTTTTTCATGTGTTTAAATTTTCGTTGGTTAGTATGCCACAAAATAAATGTGCTCTTCTGCGGCAACATTCATACTTAAAGCTGATTTTCTTTGCAATGTTTCACTTTCATACTAAAGTACGAAGCATTTTCAGGGTATGAGGGAAAGCCGCTTGCCTTTTTCTATAGCTTGCGTTCTGCGTTTTACATCCAACTTTTCGAAAAGCCGTGATGTATGCGTTTTCACTGTGCTGAGAGAAAGAAAAAGCCGCTCTCCTATTTCCTGGTTACTCAGCCCTTCTGCCATTAATTGCAGCACTTCAAGCTCTCTCTTACTTAAGCCAAGCTTGTTTAATTCCTCTTCATTAACTTTAAAATTAGAGGCGCTGCTCCGGTAAATTTCTTTTTCAACAACAACAGTATTTACTTTAGGTTTTGAAAATTTAAGTGCAAGCCATATCCCGAGCAATGTAAAAATAAGTGCAATGCTCCCAATATAAATTTCAAATGCACGGTCGATAATAATAAAACGTAATTCTAACCATTTTAGCAAAAACAACATTAATGCTAAAAACAGCCCGTAGAACAATATGATTCTATTTCTCGATACAAATCCCAAGAGCATTTTCAGATAAAGATTTTTTAGGTATAAAAAAGTGAACAAATTTAAATTGATTTTTCAAATGCAGTATACCGGAAACTGCAAGGCACCCTATGCGTGCGCCTACATTTTTCTTATAGTATCGTGAAGAATGGTGATAGCTTTTTCTGCTTCTCGAAGATTCATCCAGCCAAAGCCCATGCGTGTAGAATTTAATTTTCTTCCTGCCGAAGCATCATGAAGCCGACCGGGCGATAGGATAATTTCCTTTTTGAAAAGTTGTTTTGAAAGCTCAGGCACCGAAATACTCTTATCATATTTTGCCCAGATGGAAAGCCCGCCCTGCGGGATATTAAAATCAATTACGTCCGCAAGTTTTTCTTTAAGTAAGGCGCACATAAAATCTCTTCGTTCGCGGTACACTTTCAATGCCTTTTTCATGTGCCGTCTTATTTCCCCTTCCTCCAGAAGTTCTGCAATTACCTGTTCCATCACCGCTTCTCCCTGTGCATCTACCAGCATTCTCAGCTTTGTCAGTTCAAGAATAAGATTTGGAGGAGCGGCAACATAACCCATGCGGATTCCCGGTGTAACCGTTTTGCTGAATGAACCTATGTAAACAACCATTCCGCTTTGGTCCGCACTTGCCAGCGGAAGAATAGGGCTGCTTTCATAATGGAATTCGTAGTCGTAATCGTCTTCGATGATGATAAATTTATATTGCTCGGCAAGCTGAAGTAATTTCATTCTCCGCGATGCGCTAAGGGTAACGGTAGTAGGGTAGTGGTGATGCGATGTAACGTATAGCGCTCTTATTTTTTTCTTCCTGCAAACAAGCTCAACGGCATCAACATCAATGCCCTCATCATCCACAGGGACCCGGACAAATTTTACTCCTGCCTGCATGAATGTTAGTTCTGCATAGCGGAAACCAATATCGGCACTAATCATTAAGTCATCCTTCGAGAACAGAACATGAGTCAATAAAAACATAGCCATCTGCGTGCCCCGCGTTATTAAAATATTGTTTTCATCCGTCTGCAATCCCCGCGATGAGTTAAGATAATCTGAAATCGCCGTTCGCACGAATGAAGTACCTCCAGCATCTATATAAGAAAGCAACAGGCGTCCTGTTTTCCGGGCAAGTACACTTTTAAATCCCCTGCTTAATAATTCGGCCGGAACCAGGCGTACATCGGGTCCGTCATGGAATCCCGTTATATTTCGGTTGGGCGCTGCTGGATTATGAATAGCAGAATTTATTTTGAATGAGTATCCTGTTCTTCCTGACAAAACCGATTCTGTTTTTTCGGAAACAAACCGCCGGGGCTTTACTTCGGGCAGATGCTCACTAACAAAAGTTCCTTTTGATTTTACCAGTTCGAACCAACCTTGCGAATACAATTCGTCATAGGCCTTCACAACAGTCTGGCGGTGCAGGTTTAGCTCCTTTGCCATGATTCGTGTGCCGGGCATTTTGGTTCCCGGTTTTATAATACCATGTTTTATTTCTGTGATTACCGCATCAGACAATTGTAAATATACAGCGCGTTCGGAGGATTTTTGTATCCTGAACATAGTTTTCCAGGGGAGGGTAACCGGACTACCTGACATATAAAATCTGGACTACAAAGATAGTCCATTATGGATATACTTTTGACCTGTCAAAATAAAATTATTAACTGTTAAAAAAAACAAGTCATGAAAAACCATATTCTTCTCATTGCATTGCCGGTAGCATTGTCAATGAATGTGCTTGCGCAAAGCAACACTATTATTACTGAACCGAGAACTTCAGCACCCTATCATCATCTGCACATTAAAGGTGAAATGAATGTAAAGCTCATTCAGAACGAGGTGCCAGGCGTTACGGTTGAAGGAACTTCTTATCAAACAGGCAACACTATTACCATGCTGCGCAACGATACGCTGTTTGTTTACCAGACCAACATCCGCAAAAGAGACCGCAAAACATCTGTAACTATCAATGTCGATGGGCTTGTTTCACTTGAAGTGAGCGGGAAGACCAGGGTGAATTGCTCGGGGCTTGTCAATACAGATTATCTTACCATCAAGGCCATTGAAGGTGCACAAATAAAATTAGATGTGCGCGCGCTTAAAGTGGACAGCAGAGCGGCCGCCTGCGGCTTTATTGATTTATCAGGGAGCACTGTAACTAAAACAGAGAGCGCAGACGAGTGCAGCATTATTGATTCACATTTATTGGATGTTCTCGACAAAAGGAGCGTTATCAATTATCTCTGCTATGATTGCTGAGATATTTAAAGGCTGAATTTTCAGATTTGCTGCTCCCCGGAAGTCAACTACGAAAGTAAATTTTTAATTCCTTTATCATTCAATACTTACAGGGCTTTCAGGGGAACAGATATTTTTTTAATTTTTTAATTCAGAAAACAATCTCCTTGTACTTTTCTCCAGCTTGATGTAATGTTTTTTATTTTATTGCGCAGGAAAGGATTTAGCGTCCGGTAATAGTTTCCGGGTTCTTAACTTGCTTTAATTGGAAATCCTTGCACTTATTGCAGCAGGCCCGAGCGGCTATTTTCCACAAATCCGCTTTTTGTTTCTGTTTTTTGGTTAGTCAACAAAAATTTTCCTCCGCACCTTACATATGTAAGGTGCCCTATGTTTGGCTAAAGTGCGCGAATACGAGTCAAAATACATTTGGCACATGAAAAAAATTACTAACATGATACAACATACGCGCATCAAGTTTTCGCAGCGCCCGCGCATGAGAACTTCGACCAAACTTGTAATGGTGTTTGGCATTTTCTCGTTCATCAGCATCTTCTGCCTGGTATTTTTCTTTCTGAACGTTTCAAACAAACAAACCCTCGGTGTGGACATATTACCTGCACCCGTTGTGATTGACGGAAAGCAGGAAGTACTCCAGAAAAAATTGTTATCTGACTTTGAAGTAAAACAGCTGGATACAAGGAGCTACACGGCGGTAAACGACACGGTAGTGTTATTCAAAAAAATAAAACCTTGATTTATCAGAGAGTCTGTAAGAATTATTTCTGACAACCCGAAAAAGCTGAAGTTATGAAATTAAAAAACTATCTCTCCTCTCTGCGCAACGCTGTGGTTTTGCTGGTAATGCTGGCCGCATACGGAGTCAATGAATCGAAAGCAACTACAAAAACGGCAATCTTACCCGGTGACTGGTCCTCAACCCTCATATGGTCTCCTCTCGGAGTTCCTCAGCCGTCTGACGATGTGATAATTGTTACAGGAATTACCGTTACCATCAGTAGCAATCAATCCGTTAATTCAGTTACTGTAAATGCCGGTGCAACGCTTACATGGAGCAACAGCAGCATACTGACTATAGATGGCAATATGTACGTGAGCGGATTAGTTAAGATGAATGGCGGAAACATCACTCAGACAGACAACAGTGCAGTGTTTGCTATCACCAACAGCGGAACATTTGAATGGCAGCCGGGAAATAATACCGCATCGGGCGCTACGCTGTTTACCAATTCAACAGAATATTTTTCAATGTACAGCACTCTGAAAATAAAGCAATGGTATGATTATGTAAACACGCCCCTTGCAAATGTGGTGAGCGGAAATTTCGGAAACGTGTACATGAGTTCGAAATCAGGAAACAATGTGATTGAGTGGAATCAGAATAACCAGTTTCAAGCACACCAGATTCTTGGCACACTTACCATAGTTGACGGATGGGTTACGCTGGACAGGTCCGGGTCAATTTCCAACACAACCATCGGGGGTATTTCGCTGCTCAACAGCAATTCCACATTTTATGCACATCGCGGAAATGACCCGAGCGGCTTTACATTGAATACTAATTCTATCTCCAATGCGGGAGGTGTATTTAACGGAATTCTTGATGGCAATGGAAACGTTACACTGAATGTTGATGGTGATATTACCAACACCGGCGACTTTAAAGTAATTAATAATGATGGTGTGCCCAATACAAGCAATGGCAATGCAACGCTGAATGTTACCGGAACTTTTTACCAGATGGAAGGTGACGCACGTATCATATACAATATAGCCACTACCAATTCCGGTGTATTTACTGCAACCATTGGCAATATTGAATTTGACGGTGGAATATTTATGGGACAGTATGCATGTCATGCTGCTGCTCAAACCTGTTCACTTGTCGTTAACAATAATATTAATGCTTCTTTTTCTCACGGTAATGAAAAGTTCAGAGGGCTTGGTCTTACCTCGTTATCGGGCAATAACAATACTGCGCAATTCTATTTCTATGTTGGCGGAAACGTTACCATAGCTTCTACGAGCAATGGTGCAGAGTTTACAACTTCGGCAGGTACCGGGTTTGAATCTGACCTTATCAACGGAACTTTTTCAATTAGCGGCGGGCAAACAAGCATCGATTATGGCACCGGCCAGGCTTCGCATAATTCAACTCTGACTGTCAACGTTAATATGATAATTCAGAATGGAATCATGAATCTTTCCCGTCTCAACGGAACAACTGATATCACGGTGGGCGGAAACGTTACTGTCACGAACGGGACTCTTTCTGTGAAAGGCGGCACCGGAACAGCTAATATGAATATCCTGGGAAACTTTACGCAAACAGGCGGCACATTTAACCTCCATGCGAACAATTCAGTGGTATCCATGTCTCCCGTTTCCGTTACGGTTAACGGTGACTTCACACAAAGTGGCGGTACCATAAATTTTGATGCAAACGGTTCAACTGTATCGGCAGAAGACCAGCTTATTATAAAAGGTGCAAACTTTAATCTTACCGGCATTGGTTCTGCAGTGATGACCCAGGCAGGTGCAGGAACCAATCCCATATTCGGCTATCTTAAATTTTCGAGGCAGGGAACCACTACATTCAACCGCGCAAACGCCTGGCACAATATTGCGCAGATAAAAATTGTTATCGGCAGCGGAACCACCGTTAATGTTTCGGGCGGAAATCTGCAGATTGCCTCTCATGCAACCGCAGGTACCGATTACCTCACCGTGCAGAATGGCGGCACTCTTAATATGAACGGCTACCAGATTTATTCGAATGCCTCCTATGCAAACAGCGGCATGAGAGTGGAAAATGGCGGTACGCTGAGTATAAAAAACCTTTTTGGATTGTATGACGGCAGCGCTTCTGCTGCTATTAAATCAACAGGCAATTTTAATTTTTACCTCGGTGGAACGAGTACAGTTGAATACGCAGGATTGATTAACCAGATTGTTACCGGAATCGGAGCAGGGGTAGCAACGACAGACAATCATAAATACGGAATACTTGCAATTAATTTTAAAGGAGCAGGTAATATCAATTATGTTTATCCTACTTCCTCCAATGTATATGCCAGAACCCAGTTGCAATTGGCAAGCGGTGAATTATTTCTTAATGGAAACACTATTACCATTGAAAATGGCTCTCCTGATGCTATAACAAGAAGCGGTGGGTATATAAAATCAGAATCTCTTCTTGCCAGCAATAACAGCTACATCAAATGGAAGAATATTTCATCGGGCAACTATGTATTTCCTTTTGGAAAAAACTCGAATTACTATCTTCCTGTCATATTCAATCCTTCGGGCAGAGCAACGGGTGATGTAATGATTCGCACCAGGACGACGGGCATAGATAATCAACCAACGCCTATTGACCCTCTTAATTTATCTGCTATTTCATTGACAGGCTCTCTTGACCCCATAAATAATGTAATTGATCGCTGGTGGGACATAAGCGCACCCGGTTTTACGGCGGACGTTACCATTACATACGCCGGTGACGAAAACACTCTTTTATCCGCTCTGCGAAACGGGCCTATGAGCATCCAGCAATTTAACAATGGCTCATGGAATACAATAAACAATGCGGGCACAGGGGTTACTTCGGGTACGGGAACAGCAACTGTTTCGGGAACCAACTTGTTTACTTCCTGGACTGTTTCAACACAAGGCAGCTCACCGCTTCCTATTCAGCTTACAAATTTTAAAGCGACTCACCAGAGTGCTTCAGTGCTTCTTTCATGGACGACGGCAATGGAAGTAAACAATGATTATTTTACTCTTGAAAAAAGCCGCGATGGGTCTTCGTTCTCTTTCCTTGCAAAGGTGAAGGGCGCGGGCAACAGTACCAGGCCTATCTATTATAAGTACAATGATAACAACCTTACCGAGGGAGTAAGTTACTATCGCCTTATGCAGACCGATTTTGATGGCAAGTTTACGTACTCCAAAATCATCAGCGTTAATCTCGGAAATATTTATAACCCAAGTGAAATCTCATTTGAGAGTGTATTTCCTAATCCATTCAACAATCAGTTCACAGTGAAATACAGTTCTTCAAAAGAACAGTCGGTGAAAATACTGGTAACTGACATGACAGGAAAAGTAATTGTATCTCAGCAAATGGAGAGCATAGCAGGAAGCAACAACTATCAATACACCGTTCCGAACCAATTGCCAAGCGGAATTTATTTAATTAAGCTAAGTACTCCGTCACAATCAGTCATCCAAAGAATTGTCAAGAAATAATTTTAAGACTATAGCCATGAATCAAAATTCAAGATTTCCGTTACGCCCCAGCAGAATGCGGCTTGTGCCGCAGGCAAGAACACGCACTATTTCAAGGCAGCGGATTTTTGCTTTTGTGTCTATAGGGGCGGCGCTTGCAATTGGTTTCTTGGTGATGTTTAACCTCATGGGCCGCAAGGACGCTATGGCAGCAGCTACGGGTGATTACCGGTCTGCTGCAACAGGAAATTGGAACAGCATTTTAACCTGGGAAACTTATAACGGAACAATATGGGTAGCTGCAATTGCCACGCCTACTTCAGCAGATGGAGTAATCACAATTCAAAGCGGACATACAGTGACCGTTACAGCTAACGTAATGGTTGACCAGGTTGTTGTTGCCTCCGGTGGGACACTTGCCAATAGCGCTGCAACGCTTACCATCGCTAATGGAACGGGTTCTGATATGGATGTTTCAGGAACAGTTAATTTAAATACAGGAGGAACCGTTGCAATTAACTCAAGCGCGGTAATTACGATTCTGAATGGAGGTATATGGAACTACAATGGTGGAACAGAAACCACCGGTGCCGGATGGGTTGTAAACAATGGCGGAACGTATGTTCACAATGTAGACGGAGTTGCTGTACCCAATGCAACATGGGGAGCATCATCTACCTTAAAAATAACAGGTGTTATCAATACAGACCCCGATGTGCAAAGCCAAACGTTCGGTAATGTGATATACGATTGCCCGAATCAAACAACCAATAATGATTTTAGAGATAAACTATTAAGTATTGCGGGGAACTTCACCGTGGCGAATACCGGCAGCGGAGTCATTAAATTCGATAAAAGTTCTACCAATCAAATATTATACGTAAGCGGAAATTATTCGCAGACAGGCGGCACATTAAAAATGACCAACCAGGGTAACTGGAACGTAGATATTGCAGGAAACTTTTCGTTGAGCGGAGGAACTTTTATACAAGCCGGTGCAGATGGTGTTCCAACTCTTTATGTGCACGGAGATGTGACATTGAGTGGAGGAACTTTTGATATGAGCCAATACACGGGAAATACTTCCGGTAAAGGAGTTGGTACAATCAATCTTTATGGCAACCTTTCCCAGACAGGCGGCACACTTACCGAGACGGCAACCAACGTAGGGAGAGGAGAAATTTATTTTGCCAAGAGCGGAACGCAGACCTTTACTTCGGCTGGTGCAACCATAAGCAATGTTGTTAACGTTACTGTAAACAGTGGCGCCATCCTGGATATGGGTACTTACATTATTCCCGGCTCGGGAACATTTACTCTTACAAGCGGTGGTGGATTAAATATCGGTTCTTCTGATGGTATTACTTCATCCGGGGCAACCGGCAATATTCAGAATACCGGGGCAAGAAATTTTGGTACAGGTGGTAATTATACATACAACGGCTCCGTGGCACAAGTCACCGGCAGCGGCCTTCCATCTCAGGTAAATAATTTTACCATGAACAATTCATCGGGACTTACCCTTACTAATTCTGTAATCGTTGCGGGTACTCTTACTTTTACTTCAGGCAACATTACAACCAACTCCAATGTACTGACTCTCGGCACATCGCAAGCCAGCTCCAATCTCGGGACTTTGGTACGGACTTCGGGGCATGTTATCGGTTATATAAAGAGATGGATTTCTTCTTCTATCACCAGTAATATTTTATTCCCCGTGGGAACCGCTACATATTATGAAGGTGCGAACGTGAGCGTTACTTCAACACCTTCGGGCGGAACCGTAACGACAAAATTTGTAATGGCTGTCAACTCTTACCTGGGCTTACAGATTCCTGATGGCGGAGTTATGGTTGGAAGTGTTGCTGACGGGTATTGGGAGATGACGCCCGCAGACGGAATGTCTGGCGGTGCATGGACGCTCAACTTATACGCTAATAGTTTAGGCGGAATAATTTCGGACTACCAGCAAACACATATTATACGCAAGGCATTGCTTACTGACCCCTGGACGGTAAACGGCACTCAAGCTTTAGGCACGGGAAGTAATGCTGCCCCGGTTGCCAACCGCACTGCACTTACCATGTGGGGAATTTATGCTGTTGGCGGTGGCGTTGGTAATGCATTGCCTATTAACTTGGTTTCTTTTAAAGCCGCCCTGCAAGGAGGTGTTGTTAATTGCTCATGGCAAACCGCATCCGAAACCAACAACGACTTTTTTACGCTTGAGAAATCGACAGATGGAAAAACATTTTCTACCGTGGCAGTTGTAGACGGGGCCGGTAACAGCGCCGTCACAAAAAATTATTCTGCGCAGGACGACAATATTTCTACGGGAACTATTTATTATCGCCTCAAGCAAACCGATTTTGACGGAACATTCACGTATTCAAAAACTGAAACCGTTGTAAATGGCGGACCAGGATCAGGAGTAGTAGTAAATGCGGTATATCCCAATCCGTTCACAGATAATTTTTCGTTCTCATATACAGCAGCGCAAAACCAGCCGGTTGATGTAACCATTCTGAATACATCGGGGCAGGAAGTGGACAGGAAAACCCTGCAGGCGGTAAAGGGAAACAATGATTTTCTTTTCAATGAAACCGATAACCATCTTGAAACGGGAATTTATTTTGTAAAAATTAAGGTCGATAATGTAATTCATACTCAAAAAGTTATTAAAAATTGACCTGAAATTAGAGTATAGATGTAACTATAAAAGTACCTGATTATTAAAATAATAAATAAAGATTAAGAAACGTTAAAAAATGATGTTTTTAAGTTCGTTTTAAACCCATTATTTATTTGTCGTTCATGAAAGATTTTACGAATAATTTCTGAAGTTCAAACTATAAACCAGTAAATTGCACTTATATGATAGGAATGAAATTAAAACAACATATTCATCAGCAAATCAAATCGCGCCTGAGCGTAAAATTTGTTTTGCTTTCGATTGGCGCTGCGTTTCTTTTCGGAACCACAGTTGCATTTCTCATAGCTATCAACACAGGAATGTGGGGCGACAGCACAGCAGGAACAGGCAACGACAATTCCCTTAACAATGGCGATATCATCAGCATGTTTACCTGGAATGATGGAGAACCCACTAAAGCAGAAATTGGCCCCGATGCAATTTCAGTTTCTAAAAATGCTTTTGTTTCGGGAGGAGGCAGAAGCTCAACCGATGCATTGAACCCCGGAAAGCCCGGTGCCCCGGTAAATCTTGTTCTTCCCGGCAGCCCGTATTTCGATACCGAAGGTATTGATATAGCCATTGACTTTCGCAGAAGTGAGGGCTCGGGCAATTTTTTTACCCGTGGAAACGCATTTAACTTTGGTATGGATAAAGGAAATATTGTGATTCAATACAGAATTGAAAACGGTAAAAGCGGATATACTTCCGTAAGTGAAAATACCGGTTATAACATTGCTCTGGACGAAATCTGGCGCAACTACCGTTTCATTTATACTCCGTCAACAGGTAAGGGAGAAGTTTTTGTAAACAGCGCTATTGTATGGAGCAACCAGGCAGCTCCTAATACCAAGCTGTACTGGAAAAATTCAGGAGATGTGATAATTGGAAAAGACATGGACGGCGGTGGTGCAAGCGACCGCAGTATTTTTGATAACCTTGTTATCCGTTCTACAGGATACGTGGAGTCAACCCTGCATGCGCTGCTTGCGTTCTCTGCTGTTCCGTATGATGATAAAATGCTTATCAGCTGGTCAATGATTCCTTCTGTTAACGACCATCATTTTGCTGTTGAGCGCTCGGTAAACGGAGTTGATTTCACCCGGATAGGTGTTGTAAATGCAGTGCCCGCAAGCAATATGGTAAATGATTATCTCTTTACCGATGTCAAGCCGGTTGCATCAGGCATTACGTACTACCGCATAAAATACTATTCGCATGACGGGCAGTTTGTGCAATACACTGCAACAGCGGTAAGCACCAAAAATAAATTCAGTAACGAATTAGTTATAGATAATATAGAGCCACAACCCTTTAAGACGTCTATGGATGTTTCCTATTCAACAGCCGTTTCAGGCGAAGTGCTTTTACAGCTCATCGATAAGGTGGGAACGGTTATCTATTCAGAAAAAGTGCAGGCAGCCAAAGGAAAGAATATTTGCGTGCTGCGCCCTGATTCAGAATTAAACTCAGGTACCTATGTGCTTAACCTTACGCACAATAACAAAAGCGTATCCAAAAAAATTGTAAAACTCTAACGGTTTTTAATCCCGGCAAATCGAAAGAGGCTTAAGGTTTGAGGCTGAAGCGCTACTACCCAAACCAAACTTCAAACCTCAGACCTCAAACCTAAAGTCTGCATTAGCCGGTTCATTGTTTTTTCGTCCGGCTCAAGCAGAATTTCATCAAGTGCTCTTACGGCATCTACAATTTCTTTATACTCGTTTTCAACAAGCGGGTCGCCATCAATGCTATGTTGAATCAAAACGGTGTCAGTCAGTTCCGTTTCGTTGTAAGCATAAAGAATAAGGTCTTCTCTGGAGTACATTTTTTTCATTCAATGTTTGGTTTTGGGGGTTCATGCCATTCCTAACGCAGCTATCATTACTTTATTATAAATATTTTAAAATATTTTTTACCCCTTTTTAGATAGAATTAATGACATTTCTTAGGCCTATCTTTGTGCACGATGCACACACAGATACCACCCGGGGAAAACTTTAAACATATCACTAAGGTAGAAGTCCGTTTTGCCGATATGGATTCATTCGGTCATGTTAACAATGCATCCTTTCTCACCTATATCGAGCAGGCACGCATCAAATATTTTGATGACATCGGCAGCTGGCATTACGATGTAACAACACAAGGGGCTATCCTAGCACATGCTTCGCTTGATTTTATCCGGCCGTTGCATTTCAAAGAACAGCTTTCGGTGCTTACCACGTGCACTCACATAGGAACAAAAAGTATTACGCTTGTTCACCGGATTATTACAGGAGAAAAAGAAGAAGTCGCAACGGCAGAAAGCGTGGTGGTTGCATTTGATTACAGCGCCATGAAGTCAATTCCGGTTCCTTCGAAATGGAGAGAGGCAATTGGAAAATTTGAAGGAAGGAATTTTACGGTCTGATTGAACTGTCTTTATAAAACTTATAATCTTTCATCACCCGGAATCCCAATAAGCCGTCTTCAAATTTATAAGCTATTTTGTTTGCATCTTTCATTGAGTTAAAGTCAGCAAATATTCTGATGCCGCTGTAGTCGCGGTAGCGGTTGTTTTCTAAATTAATGTACGCTAATTTTCCTTCCGCATTATTTCCCTGGTGAGTAAAAGAGTAAATCTCCCAGCCGGGGTTAGCAGAGAACAAAAAATTTATTGCGAGTAAAAGATTTAATATAAAAGGGCAATAACAAAATGAAATAACTGCCGAAGACCTTGCCTTTTTATTTAACTCAAAACGGGTAAAGAAAAAAATAAAAGCCATCGTAAGTCCGAAAGCCCATATCAATGTAGTGAATGGGATGAGTGTCTGAAATCCTACTTTCAGGACAATAAATAAATTGAGAATGGATAATATAAGAACAGATACGTCCCTGGTTTTTGTAACAAATGCAACAGCGCGAAAAAACTCTTCAATGTTTATAGATGACCTTGACTTTATAGCTTGCCTGATGAGTGGCAGGGTAATAAACATTATGAAAAGACTTATTATTACACCACTTAATCCGTAAAGTACAATTAGGATTACCGGCACGGGAATTAAAATACCAACACCAATGAAAAAACCAAGATGTTCAAAGATTGTACTTAACGAAGTGACCGTCTTAAAATAATCGGAATTAACGAACTTCTTGTAATTTATTTTTGAAAAATATTCTGCTCTATGCTTTGCCCGCGCGGCTGCATTATCCTGCCAGCGCTGAGACGATGCAAAATTTTTGTCTTTAGTTGTGTTCTTCTTCTGATTGATTAAGTATTCGTATGCTTCTAACAGTAAGATAAATTGCTCATGAGCGTTTTGATTTTTGTTCACATCAGGATGCAATTCCTTAGCCCTGTTTCTGAACGCCTGTTTAATTTCAAAAACTGATGCATCATTTGATAGTCCTAAGATTTCATAATATTTGTTAAGCATTAAAAAATCACGATATTAAAATCAGCTTCAAATTATCCGTGCATACCCACAGCTTTTCCATAGTTGGAAATAATCTTTGCTTCGTATTCGAGAAATTCCTGCCACCTTTTATCAACGATTTCTCTGTCAATATATTTTCTCGCCAGCGAGATAAATAATTTGTAATGTCCGGCTTCGCTTGCCATCAAATTGTGATAAAAAGTTTTTAAATCGGGGTCAGAAAAATTTTCTGAAAGGATACGGAAGCGTTCGCAGCTTCTTGCCTCAACCATAGCGGCAAACAAAAGCTTATCCAAAAGCACGTTTTTTTTGTCACCATCTTTGCGGACAAAATGGAGCAAGTCATTTACATATTCATCTTTGCGTTGGCGGCCCAGAACTAATCCCCGCTCTGTTAATTTTTCTACCACCATTTTAAAATGCGAAAGTTCTTCCTGCGCCAGTTCAATCATAGCATTCACCAGTTCAGTATGGTCAGGAAAGTGGACGGTAAGAGAAATGGCATTGCTTGCCGCCTTTTGTTCGCACCAGGCATGGTCGGTAAGAATTTCGGCAATATCTTTTTCTACAATATTCACCCACCGGGGGTCGGTTGCAAGCTTTAGTCCCAGCATAAATCCTGTTCTTGGAGATTAAATTATTTTCGCCTCAAAGTTATTTTCTTTTAATGAACCTAGTTGAAGTAACAACGGCCACGCATAAAAAGGATTTCCTGCAATTTCCTTTGTCCATTTACAAAAATGAGCCAAACTGGATTCGCCCGCTGGATAAGGACATTGAAGCCGTCTTCGACCCAAAACAGAATAAATTTTTCAGGCATGGAGAATGTACCCGTTTTTTGCTTTACGATGATGCAGGGAAAGTTATCGGCAAGATTGCAGCGTTCATCAATGACAAAACTGCGGGAAAAGAACCGCAACCAACTGGGGGCATTGGCTTTTTTGAGTGCATCAACAGCAAACCCGCAGCGCACAAGATGTTTGACCGTTGCAAACAATGGCTGCAGCAGAGAGGAATGGAAGCCATGGATGGGCCCGTCAACTTTGGCGAGCGCGACAGCTGGTGGGGATTGATTGTGGAGGGATTTCATTCTCCTCAATACAAAATGAATTATAACCCACCTTATTACAAGGAACTTTTTGAGAGCTACGGGTTTCAATTGTATTATGAGCAATGGTGCTATTCACTTCGCATTGCCGACCGTGTGAATGAAAAATTTTACCGCAGGCGCGAAGAAATAAATCCTGATTACCATGCAGAGTTTCTCAGGAAAAATCATTTGTCAAAATATGCAGATGATTTCTGCGTCATATATAATAAGGCGTGGGCAAAGCATGGAGGGGGGAAGGAATTGGAGCGCAAACAGGTGCAGCAGTTTTTTAAAACAATGAAACCGGTGATGGACGGGGAAGCCGTTTGGTTTGCTTATTGGAAAGACGAACCGGTGGGCATGTGGATAAACCTGCCTGATATAAATCAATATTTCAAAAAGTTTAATGGGAAGCTGGGGCTTATTGAAAAGCTCCGCCTTATTATTATGCTTAAAAGAAGGGTGACGCGAAAATTAATTGGGCTTGTGTTTGGTATTGTTCCGGAGCACCAGGGAAAAGGCGTGGATGCGCTGATGATTGTTGAAGGCCAGAAACATTTTGTGAAAAATAACCTCTACGAGGAATTCGAGATGCAATGGATAGGCGACTTCAATCCGAAGATGGTGAGCATTGCAGAAAACCTCGGGACAAAAAAAAGCCGCGTGCTGGTAACGTACCGTTTCCTGTTCGACCGCACCAAGGAGTTTAAGCGTCATCCGATTCTTTAATCAGAATCTTTTTGAAGATATGGTAATGAAATTATCTTTGCGCCCCTTGATTAGTTCGGAGTAGGGAGTAGGGAGCTCAGAGACAAATGGTTTCTCTGAACTCCCGAACACCTGACTCCTGACTAAAAAGGATTCCGTAGCTCAGCCGGTAGAGCATCACACTTTTAATGTGGGGGTCCTGGGTTCGAATCCCAGCGGGATCACAATAAATTAAAATATTTACATTTGCATCCTTATTCTATTGAACAACTACACTAAAGAAAACAGAGATTCAACATGACAACCAAAAAGTTAACCAGCGTATTTATTGTGGAAGACAGCGCCATTGAGCGCTCTATGCTAACGGACCATCTTTCCAAATATCCTAACCTGGAAATAAAAGAATTTTCGAGCGGTGATGCCTGCCTCAAAGAACTTATTTTGGGCAATGTACAAGAGCCCGACCTAATCTTTATGGATTACTTTTTAGATAGCGCCATAGGCAGTTCAAAAGACGGGCTTGAAATTCTTTCCAAGCTCCAGGAAATTTGCCCTAATACCAAGGTGATCATGCTCACTTCTGTGACCAATGAAAAGGTTAAGGAGCTGGCCAAGCAGAAAGGTGCCCTTGACTACGTAGTTAAGAGTGCCGTCAGCTACCAGCAACTCGATTCTGTTTTGCAAAAACATTTTGAATTACAAGAGCAGAATTAATACGGATAACTCAATTACAGAGCCCTTTTGAAAATTCAGAAGGGCTTTTTTATTTTGGAATAAATTTCCCCTCCGCTCACCCCTGACCCCTAAAGGGGAACCATGCATGGAGTGATGGCGGTTTTCCCTTTAGGGAGTAAGAGGGTAACAAAGGCAAAGATATTCTGGAGCTGCGTTTATGGAATTCTCCTGTTCGTGAATCTATTCTGTAAAACCCTTAAATCAAATCATTATGAAAACCATTAAAATAACCTTCATCGGGTTTGCAGCAATAGTAATGACAGGAATGTTCATTATCATTTTTCAGAGGCCCGGACCGGCAAAAGCAAATACCCCGAAAGGATGTGTGTTCCGCACTGTCTTCGGAGAGGATTCTTCTGAGGGTATGTACTTAGTTAACACGCCTGAAAATGTTGCAGCTTCCATTGACCATGCGCTTCATTATGTTGTGAAGGCACAACACGAAAATGGCGGCTGGGGTGCAGGCACCCATGCTGCACAAAATATCATGGACCCTCATGCCGTGAAGGCAGACCCTGCAACAACCAGCATGGTATTGATGGCAATTCTTCGCTCGGGCAGCACGCTTTCTTCAGGCGAGTACGCTGAAGAGCTACGAAACGGGTTGAATTACTTACTGGATGAAGTGGAGCATTCGGATGAAAACAGCAGCACTATCACCTCGTTGACCGGAACCCAGATTCAAGTCAAGCTGGGAGCAAACATAGATGTGGTTCTTGCATCGCAATTCCTTTCCAATATTCTTGATTATGTGAAAGACAAAGAAATAACTAATCGCGTGAAAAATGCTTTGCAGGTTTGTGTAGATAAAATTCAGAAAACACAAGCTACCAACGGAAGTTTTTCCGGCAATGGCTGGGCAGGTGTTCTGCAGTCATCGTTTGCAACGTCTGCACTTGAAGCCGCCAAAGACAAAGGCATAGAAGTAGATGGTGATGTGCTGGAAAAGGCGCAGGATTATCAGAAAGGAAATTATGATGCAAAGACAGGCAATGTTAATACAGACCTTGGCGCAGGAGTAGTTTTGTATTCGGTGTCAAGCTCGGTGCGTAACACTTCTGTGGATGCTAAAAAAGTAAAAGAGGATTTGAAGCGTGCTGAGAAGGAAGGAAAAATTGAATCCTCTAATACAGAAGTTACTCCCGAAACCCTGCGCGAAATTGGTTACAATGATGCCGAAGCAGAAAAATATTCAACTGCATATAATGTTTACAATGCTGCCAAAGTCACGGCTCAGCAAGAAAGAGTGGTGAACGGCTTTGGAAGTAATGGGGGAGAAGAATTCCTAAGCTTTCTGCAAACCGGTGAATCCATGATTATCAATAAAGACGCCGGCTGGAAGGATTGGTACGAGAATGTTTCAGGCAAGCTGGTTTCCATACAAAATGAAGATGGAAGCTGGAACGGGCATCATTGCATTACCAGCCCGGTATTTTGTACCGCAACATCGCTGCTTATTTTAAGTGTGAATAATGATGTAGAGAAGTTGATGAAAGTAGGGGAGAACTAAAGCCTATGAACCTGGCAAGGTTTTAAATCCCGGCTGTTAGTCGGGATTTATTTTTTGAACACGCTTAAAAATTTTTACCACAGGGACACAGTGGCACAGAGAATGCCTTAACCCTGTGTCCCTGTGCCTCTGTGGTGAAATGATTGAAAAAATAATTAATCCGCTCTTCTATTTTTCGCGCTTATCTTTGACGCCTGTTTTTATTTCATGAGCGGACAAAAAGTTATTCTCGTAATTCTTGATGGCTGGGGACACGGGCCCGATACGAAAGCCAATGCTATTAAAGCTGCTCACACTCCGTTTGTAGATTCCCTCTATAAAAAATATCCCAATGCAGAGCTTTTAACATCAGGGTTGAATGTCGGCTTGCCCGATGGGCAGATGGGAAATTCGGAAGTAGGGCATCTCAACATAGGAGCGGGTAGGGTGGTTTACCAGGATTTAGTTCGCATCAATAAGGCGGTTGAAGACAAAACCTTTTTCAGCAATCCTGTTTTGCTCAACACATTTAATTACGTAAAGAAAAATAACTGCAAGCTGCACCTGATGGGATTGGTCTCCGATGGAGGAGTTCATTCTCATATCAAACACCTAGAAGCGCTTTGCACGGCTGCGCACGACCATGGATTGAAAAACGTTTTCATCCACGCTTTTACTGATGGAAGAGACACTGACCCTAAAGGCGGAATAAAATATATTACAGAGTTAGAGAACTTCCTTTCTAAACCCCTCTCCTTTGGAGAGGGGCGAAGGGGTGAGGCGAAAATAGCCTCTGTCGTTGGCAGGTATTATGCTATGGACAGGGACAGGCGATGGGAGAGAGTAAAACTGGCATATGACCTTCTTGTTCATGGAGAGGGAAATAAAGTCGCTTCCGCTGAAGAAGGAATCAAAAATTCCTATGATGCAGGAGTAACGGATGAGTTCATTAAGCCGGTTGTTGTGACAGATTCGGGCGGAAATCCGCTTGCAAAAATTTCTGAGGGTGATGCCGTGATTTGTTTCAACTTCCGCACTGACCGTTGCCGCGAAATTACAAAGGCCCTTACCCAAGCCGATATGCCGGAGCATAGAATGAAAACATTGAAGCTGCATTATGTGACCATGACTAACTATGATGACACATTCAAGAATGTTCACGTCATGTTTCAAAACCAGGATTTAAAAATGACTCTGGGCGAAGTTCTTTCAGTAAACAAAAAAACACAGCTCCGCATTTCAGAAACAGAAAAATATCCGCACGTTACTTTTTTCTTTTCAGGAGGCAGGGAAGGAAAGTTTGAGGGAGAAAAAAGAATTCTTATTCCATCTCCTAAAGTTGCAACGTATGATTTGCAGCCCGAGATGAGCGCACTGGAAGTTACGGATGCGTTGGTTAAAGAAATCAACACTTCAGAGATAGACTTCATCTGCCTCAATTTTGCCAACGCAGATATGGTTGGGCATACGGGAGTATTTTCTGCCGCCGTTAAAGCGGTTGAAACTGTTGACGCCTGCTTAGCGAAAGTTGTGGACGCGGCTTTAAAAAATAATTGCTCGCTTCTCATCACTGCCGACCATGGCAATGCCGAGTTCATGATTAATGATGACGGAACCCCCAACACCGCACATACCACCAACCCGGTTCCGGTTTTTTTGATTGACAAGAACCATCATTCTATAAAAAACGGGCGTCTATGCGACTTGGCCCCAACTATTCTTAAACTCATGGGTCTTCCCGTTCCCGGGCAGATGGACGGGAAAACATTGGTTTGAAGTGGCATTTATTTTCACTTTAGCACTCTTCATTGTTGGATTATCGGAAATGTTTTATACATTTGCCACCCCTTAAAAAATCAAATATTTGCATGAATAACCAGTATGAAACGGTTTTTATTATGAATCCTGTACTCTCCGAAGAACAGGTTCACGATGCCGTGGCTAAGTTCAGGAAGTACCTCGCTGACCATAAGGCGGAAATTATTTTTGAAAATAATTGGGGTATGAAGAAGCTTGCCTATCCTATCCAGAAAAAAAAATCGGGTTTTTATTACCTGATAGAATTCAAATCGTCATCCCCTGAAATGGTATCGAAGCTTGAGCTTGAATACAAGCGTGACGAGCGCATCATGAGATTTTTAACTGTTGGATTAGACAGACACGCCATTACATACAATGAAAAACGCAGACGCCTTGCTGCAGAAAAAGCTGCTGCTGCAAAACAAGAAGAACAAGTTGCATAAAGCGAAAAAATGAATCAACAAGAAATACGTTATCTCACACCGCCTACGGTTGAAGTAAACCGGAAAAAATATTGCCGTTTCAAAAAGAGCGGCATCAAATACATTGATTACAAAGACCCGAATTTTCTTTTGAAGTTTGTAAACGAACAAGGAAAATTATTGCCCCGCAGGTTGACCGGGACGTCTTTAAAATACCAGCGCAAAGTTGGTACGGCTGTAAAACGCGCCCGCCATCTTGCCCTGATGCCTTATGTTGGCGATTTGTTAAAATAAAATTAAGCAGACAGAGATTTGAGAGATGAGATATGAGACGTGCAAATCTCAAATTCAAACTTCAAAACTCAAACTATTAAAAACATGGTTGAAGTTATCTTAAAACAATCGCTTAAAAATCTTGGCGATGTCGATGAACTGGTAAGAGTTCGTCCCGGCTACGCGCGCAACTATCTTATTCCCCGCGGCTATGCTATTCTGGCAACGGAGCCGGCAAAGAAAGTTCTCAACGAAAATCTAAAGCAGCGGGCGCATAAAGCACAGAAGATTAAAGGCGATGCAGAAACTATTGCAAAGGCTTTGGAGAGTATTGTATTAAGCATTCCTACCAAAGTCAGTGATAAGGGAACCATTTATGGTTCTATTACTCCGCTCCAGATTGCTGATGCCCTTACCAAAAAAGGTTTTGAAATTGAGCGCAAGCAAATTTCTGTTGATGAAGACAGAATCAAAACTCCGGGAACATATACAGCTACCGTTAGCCTTCACAAAGACATAAAGGTTATTTTGAATTTCGAAGTCGTAGCGGAATAATTTAATTGATAATTGATATTGGAAAATTAAAACCAATTTCAATTTTTTTATTTCAATTATCCATTATTCATTTTCCATTTACTCGTACCGGAGCGCCTCAATCGGGTCAAGGCGTGCCGCTTTAGATGCGGGGTAATATCCCGAGGCGATTCCCACTACAAAGCACAACACGATACCTGCCATTATCCAAAGCCAGGGAATAATAAAACCCTCGCCCATGGCAAAGGAAATGAGGTTGCCTATAACAATTCCAAGGAAAATACCGAGCGCCCCGCCTATTTGGCAAATGACAACAGCCTCGGTGAGGAATTGGATTTTTATTTTGTAAGGTGTCGCACCGATTGACTTACGCAACCCTATTTCCCGGGTTCGTTCGTTTACGGAAACCAGCATGATATTCATCAGCGCTATAGCAGCCCCGAATAACGTGATGAAACCGATAAGCGTTGCAGCAATAGTTACATACTGTATATCTTCTATAAGGATGCTTGCAAAGCTGTCGCTTTTAATAACCTCAAAGGTATTTTCCTCTCCCGGAGCAACCCTCCTCACTTTACGCATGGTGCCTTTGGCTTCTTCAATGGCTTCTTCAAGCTGCGCTACATTGCTTACAGTTACGTTAAGTCCATATGACATCCCGGCAAAGCCGAAATTATTTTTTGCATTCATAAGGGGAATAATGCTGATTTTATTTCCACCGAATCCAATGGATGTCCCGCGGTCTTTAAGAACACCTACAATTCTATAACGCGAGCTTCCCACAGAAATAATTTTATCAATGGCGCTTTCCGTATCAAATAATGTTTTGGCAATTTCACTCCCTATGATGACAACATTGGAACCGTGCTCTGTTTCCTGCGATGAAAAATTTCTGCCTTGATTAATATCGTACGAAAATGTACGCAAATAATTTTCGTCACCGCCCCATACATTTGTATTTGGGTTGGTTTTTTTCGACTGGTATTTTAGCACCGCCACCGGTGTGGCCATAAAAGAAAGGCTGACCGTTGCATTGGGAAACGGGTAATTATTTTTGAACTGCATGGCCTGTGCAAAGTCAATCTGCTTGAAACGCTTGGCACGCTTGCCTCCTGTGCCAACACGGATTCCTATGCCATAATTTCTGATTGCAAACGTGTTCGCACCCATAAACGTAAAGTTTGAATTGATGGATGTCTTGATGGCTTCAATTGCAGTGAGAATGCCTACAAGCGCCATAATGCCGATAGCAATTATCAGAGTGGTGATAACAGTCCGCAGCAGCTGCGCCCGGATGGAACGAAGCGATTCTCTTATGTTTTCAATTGAGTTCATTTAACAGGGTTCAGCAGCATGAAGAAAAAATTCATTTGATATTCAGCGGATAAAAATAGCTTTGAAATCTTAATATTAAAACTAAACACTATGAAAAAGCTTGCAATCATATTTTCACTTGTATTTTTTGCCTTTATAATTTCTGCTTCGGCACAATCATCTGTTTCTGCTGACAAGAAAGCCCCCGCTACCGAAAAAGTAAAAAGCGATGACGGTGCAAAAGCACACGGATGCTGCGCTTATTCAAGCAAAAGTTGTAAAGCCGGCTCTATGAAATGCTGCTCAAAAGACAAGAGCGAAGCAAAGAAATCATCAACAGAATCATCTTCAAAAACAGAAGCTGTTATCAGCGAACGTAAAGCGGTTGCCGAAGCAGCGCGCAAATAATTTTTTCTTGGCGTTGAAAAAACACTCCGGCATTTTTCGGGGTGTTTTTTATTTATAACCATTCTTAATTAGAAACCGGCGGTTATATTATCCATTTAGGAGCGGGAAACGGGGCTCGAATGCAGACGTTTCAGTCTGCATGCCGACTTCCGATAAAATCGTAACGTCAGCACCCGCGATTGAATTCAGTATTATTTAGGAGCGGGAAACGGGGCTCGAACCCGCGACCTACGGCTTGGGAAGCCATCACTCTACCAACTGAGCTATTCCCGCCTGTTTGGTGAACTCCTTGTGAACACAGCAAAAGTATTAAATTCCTTTTCACACTAAATTCACTGCATTCCTGATATTATTGCATCTAAATCTAAAATACTTCGTAAAGAATTTTACATTTGTAAAAAAAAAATCAAGCCATGAAAAAAATCTTTTTAACGCTCACTCTCGTTTCTTTCCTGTCTTATATTTCTAATGCACAAGAAAATAAGCCAGCTACTGCTGCAACAAAACCTGCAGTTGCAACCAAGCCAGCAGTTACAGCACAACCTGCTACTGCAAAACCAACTGTTACAACAGCCCCGACTGTTCCGGCAACACCTACTACAGAAGTTAAGGCAGCAGATAATCCCAATGCTCCTGAAATTACTTTTGAAGCTGATGTTCACGATTATGGTACCATTAAGCAAAGCGCTGATGGAGGTTGTGAATTCAAATTCACCAACACGGGTAAAGAGCCGCTTATCATTTCTAACGCTGTAGGTTCATGCGGTTGCACAGTTCCTACGTATCCTAAGGAGCCCATCCTGAAAGGACAAAGCTCTGTAATTAAAGTTCACTATGACACCAAGCGCGTTGGCGGATTCACTAAGAACGTCACCATTACTTCTAATGCAAAGACAGGAACTAAAGTGCTTACTATAAAAGGTACTGTTGAAGCCACCGATCAAGCCGGTGACCAGACCATGCCTCTTAAGAAAGATAATGGAGCAGCTCCTCTTGAAATCAAATCAAAATAAACTTTAAACCACCAATTATAAATTTAAACCCACACAAATGAAATCAACACTGTTCATCACCGCTATGTTTCTTTCTGCTGCATTTGTTTATGCACAAGACACGAAAGTTACAACTACACCAAACCAACAACCTGCAGTGAGCATGACTGCTCCACCCGCTGTGGACAACAAAAATGCTCCCGAATTTAAATTCGAAGAAGAAGAATATAATTTCGGAACCATTAAGCAGGGAGAAGTTGTAACCCATGAGTTTTCATTTCTCAATACGGGAAAAGAACCTTTAATCATTACCAGCGCTTCCGGCTCATGCGGATGTACCGTTCCGGTATGGCCCAAGGAACCCATTAAAAAAGGCGACAAGGCAACTGTTAAAGTAACCTTTAATTCTGCCGGTAAAATGGGAATGCAGGACAAAACCGTTACCATTCAGTCCAACGCAAAGACCAATCCTAAAATCATACACATAAAAGGAAATGTTGAAGCTCCCCCAAAACAGGATGCAACCCCTGTTGCCCCAACTACTCAGCCGGGTGGAGGAAAATAATTCTTCTGAATAGTTTTACTTTTACAGCCCTTCACATTCATGTGTGAAGGGTTTTTTATTTAGTTGTATTTTACGTAACGAAGAATCTATCATGCCCCGCACATCCGATAAAGGAAACCGCATGCCGCCTTCGCCCATCAGGAAACTGGTGCCCTATGCCGAAGCAGCGAAAAAGAGAGGAATAAAAATCTATCACCTCAACATCGGCCAGCCCGATATTGAAACACCCCAGGTAATGTTTGACGCCGTTCGCAATTATCCGAAACGCGTAGTGGAGTATTCTCATTCGGCGGGCAATGAATCGTACCGGAAAAAATTAACGGAGTATTACAGGCGTTATAACATTAACCTGGATTATACTGAAATCATAGTCACCACGGGCGGCTCCGAGGCCATTGAAATTGCCATGATGACTTGTTTGAATGCAGGGGATGAAATGATTATTGCCGAACCGTTCTACGCCAATTACAACGGCTTCTCTGCGCAGGCAGATGTGGTGATTAAACCCATACGCTCTACGATTGAAACCGGCTTTGCCCTGCCGCCTGTGAGTGAGTTTAAGAAGATGATTACTCCGCGCACCCGCGCCATTATGATTTGCAACCCCAGCAACCCTACCGGATATCTTTATACAAGAGCCGAGCTGGAATCGCTAAGAGAACTTGTTCTGAAACACGACCTGTGGCTTTTTTCTGATGAAGTCTACCGAGAATTCTGTTATGATGGAAAAGAATATGTATCGGCAATGCACCTGGAGGGCATTGAACAAAATGTTGTTTTGCTCGATTCCATTTCCAAGCGATACAGCGCCTGCGGTGCCCGTATTGGTGCTCTCATTTCAAAGAACAAAGAGGTAATGAGCGCTGCGCTCAAGTTTGCACAGGCGCGGTTGAGCCCCCCTGCTTTCGGGCAGGTAGCTGCTGAAGCCGCCGTGGATGCTCCTGAAGAATATTTCAGTAAAGTGAAAACCGAATATGTGGCGCGAAGAGATTTTATTGTAAATGCATTAAATAGTATTGAAGGAGTATTTTGCCCTAAGCCAAGCGGGGCTTTTTACTGCATTGCCCGGCTGCCTGTAGATGACGCAGACATTTTTTGCCAGTGGCTGCTCGAAAAATTTTCGTACGACAGCCAGACGGTAATGCTTGCACCTGCTTCGGGATTTTATTCTACAAAAGGAGCAGGTAAGGATGAAGTACGCATTGCGTACGTGCTTAACATTAATGACCTGCGCAAAGCCATGGAATGCCTGGCGCTTGGCTTGTTGCAATATCCCGGGAGGACGTTGAAGAGGGAAAAGGAAAAGCAGGCAGCGGAATAAGTTAAACACTCTCCTTTTTTAACTTCTTCCTCAGAAATTTTCCCGTAAGAGATTTCTCGCTTTCAATTAAATCCTCGGGCCTGCCTTCAAACACAACGTAACCGCCTTGCTCCCCGCCTTCGGGGCCAAGGTCAATCACCCAATCGGCACATTTGATTACTTCCGGATTGTGTTCAATAACTATAAGAGTATTGCCATGCTCGAGCAAAGCATCAAAAGCATACAGCAGTTTACGTATGTCGTGAAAGTGAAGGCCGGTTGTAGGTTCATCGAAAATAAAAAGTGTGTGCTGCACCTCGCTGTCCTTGCGCAGGAATGATGCCAGCTTTACGCGTTGCGCTTCGCCACCGCTCAATGTGCTGCTGGGCTGTCCCAATTTTATATAACCGAGCCCCACGTCAGCCAGCGGTTGTAGCTTAGCAACAATTTTCTTTTCGTTGCCCATGGAAAGCAAGGGCTTTTTGAAAAACTCTATGGCTTCGTCAACCGTCATCTCCAGCACATCAGAAATATTTTTGCCTTTGTATTGCACATCGAGGATTTCTTCCTTAAAGCGTTTGCCATGACAGGTTTCGCAGGTAAGATGTATGTCAGCCATAAACTGCATTTCAATGGTAACTTCTCCTTCTCCTTCGCAAACTTCGCAACGCCCGCCATCCACATTGAAAGAAAAATGAAACGGTTTATACTTTCTTGCTTTGGCAACAGGCAGCTCAGAAAACACACCGCGTATTTCATCGTATGCTTTCACATACGTAACAGGATTGGAGCGTGTAGATTTACCGATAGGATTCTGGTCAACAAATTCAACAGCAGCAATGCGGTTGTAATCTCCGGAAAGTTTATCATACTGCCCGCTCTCGTCACTGTAGCCGCCCGTAATTTTTTTTATGGCAGAATGAAAAACTTTTTTTACAAGCGATGACTTCCCCGAGCCGCTCACACCGGTTACAACCGTCATTACCCCAAGAGGAAACTTAACCGAAATATTTTTCAAATTGTTTTCGCGTGCGCCTTCAATCTTTACAGATGAAGTCCATTTTCTCCTGCGCAGGGGCAAAGCAATTTCTTCCTCACCCGAAAGATATTTTGCGGTAAGCGAATCACTCTCTTTAAGATTTTTTGCCGGCCCCTGGAAAATGATTTCACCACCGTGAACACCGGCAAGAGGCCCCATATCAATCAGTATATCGGCCTGCCGCATAATTTCCTCGTCATGCTCCACTACAATTACTGTGTTGCCCAAATCGCGAAGGATTTTCAAAACTTTAATTAGTCGTTGTGTATCGCGCGGATGCAAACCGATGCTGGGCTCATCAAGTATATAAAGTGAACCCACCAGCGCGCTGCCCAGTGAAGTGGCAAGATTAATGCGCTGCGATTCTCCTCCCGACAACGTATTGGAAAGCCGGTTCAGTGTAAGGTAACCAAGGCCTACATCTTCCAGGAAACCGAGACGGCTGGTTAGCTCGGTAAGAATTCTTTTTACAATGTGTTTGTCATGTTCGTTTAACTGAAGCGATTTAAAAAACTTCAGAGCCCCGCTTACCGGCATCAGCACAATTTCGGTGATAGATTTTCCTCCAACCTTTACATACGAGGCATCTTTTCGCAGCCGTGTTCCGTTACATTCCGGGCAAAGCGTTTTTCCCCTGTAACGCGAAAGCATAACGCGGTACTGAATTTTGTAGCTCTGCTCTTCCACAAATTTGAAAAAGGCATTAAGTCCTTCGAAATATTTATTGCCTGTCCATAAAAGCTTTTTCTCTTCGGCAGTTAAGTCATGATAAGAGCGGTGAATGGGAAAGTCAAATTTGTATGCACTTTTTATTAGGGCTTCATTCCACTCTTTCATTTTTTCCCCGTGCCAGCAAACGATGGCTCCATCATAAATGGAAAGTGATTTATCAGGAACTACCAGGTTTTCATCAATGCCAATTACATTTCCGAAACCCTCGCACCTTTTACATGCGCCATACGGATTATTGAAGCTGAAGAAATGAGCAGAAGGAACTTCAAAAGTCATTCCGTCTGCCTCGAAGCGGTTTGAAAAAGATGTTGTAGTTACCGAGGCATCTTCTGCAACGAGAGCAATATTGCAGTATCCGTTGCTTTCACTAAATGCAGTCTGAACTGAATCGGCAACGCGAGAACGGAAATCATCTTCACTGCTCACGCTTATTCTGTCAATAACAAGCTGAAGTGTTTTGTTACCTGAAGGGATACCGGCTTTCGCTTTTTTTGTTTTCGTCTTTGGGGGAGAAAATAAATCAACAGGTTTGTTCTGCTCCGCATCTTCAAGCATTAAAATTTTTCCGTCAGAATAATATCTCGAATATCCTTTCTGAATCAGCCACCGGATGTTTTCATCGGCCGGACGTTGTGGGTTAAGCGGAACGGGGGAGAGGATATAAAACCGGGTTCCTTCTTTATGCGAGGAAATAAAATCAACCACATTATCCACGCTGTGCGCTTTTACTTCTACTCCCGAGATGGGTGAAAATGTTTTTCCGATGCGCGCATAAAGCAGTTTCAGGTAATCATAAATTTCCGTGGTGGTGCCAACGGTAGAGCGTGGGTTCTTCGTGTTTACTTTTTGTTCGATAGCAACAGCAGGAGAAATACCGGTAATGTAGTCGACATCGGGCTTGTTCATTCTGCCTGTAAACTGCCGCACATAGGCGCTCAGTGATTCCACATACCGTCTCTGCCCCTCGGCGTAAAGGGTATCAAAAGCCAATGAAGATTTGCCCGAGCCCGATACCCCTGTAATCACAATCAGCTTCCTTCGGGGTAAGGAAACATCAATATTTTTGAGGTTATGCACCCTGGCACCCTTGATGAATATGCCATCCTTGGCTACAATTGCTTCTTTCGGTAGTAACATCTGCGGTAAGAAAAAGAGCAAAAATAACATTTAGAACACTTGCTTAAATGATATTAGCGTCTTATATTTGCATCAACAAAATTTTTCTTCACACTAAAATAATCTAAGGAGGACCCAAACCATAAGATAACATCTACTACTTTCTGTAATTATTATTAATCAATAATTAAAAGTAGATGCTATGGTCACACTCCGCCAGATGAGCGATACAAAGCTCATCGCCCTTTACAAAAAAGGAAACGATTCAGCAATGAGGGAACTGCTTCACCGTCATAAGCAGCATCTCTACACATCGCTGTTTTTTCTTGTGCACGACAAGAAAACTGCCGATGACCTTTTCCAGGAAACATGGATACGAATTATCCTTGCCATACGCGAGGGTAATTACTCCGACCAGGGATATTTCCGTGCATGGGCTGTGCGCATCGCGCATAACCTGTTCATTGATAAAGTGCGCGTGGATAGAAGGATGAAACTGCTGCGTGACACCGAAGAGTTCAGCATCCTGAACACTATTCCTTCAGAAACGGAAACAAAAGACTCACAAATAATCAGGACGGAAGAGGAAGAAAAAGTAAGATGTCTTATTGAAAAGATACCGGTCAGGTTCCGGGAGGTACTCATCATGCGCCATTACGGTGATATGAAGTTTGAAGAAATCTCAAAGACGCTAAACATAAACCTGAACACCGCCCTTGGCAGGATGCGCTACGCGCTTCAATATCTAAAAAAGGAGTTTGAAAAGGATGAAATTCAAGACCCGGCGGTCAGAATTTTGAGGAAAATAAATCAATAAAGCGCCAATTATTAAGCGCTGATTAATTCCCTGGACAAGGCTGCATGCCTATTTCAGGGAATTCTTATTTTTGACCGTTTCTATACAAGTTGAGAGTTATACGTTACACGTTATACGCGATAAAGTAAAGCCGTATAACATATAACTTATAACGTGTAACAATTAATTAATGAGATGAAAATTAGTGCGAACATATGGCAGAATATCAAACAACTATAAAAACAGAAGTATCAGTCAGCGGAGTCGGGCTGCATACAGGTCAAAACGTAAAACTCACCTTTCGTCCTGCTCCTGAAAATCATGGTTATGTTTTTCAGCGAGTAGATTTAAAGGATAAACCGATTGTTGAAGCGGATGTAGATAACGTTACTGATACCGAAAGAGGTACAACTATTGCAAAAAACGGAGCAAAAGTTAGTACCATTGAACATGTGCTTGCGGCTCTTGCCGGCATGGAACTGGATAACGTACTCATGGAAGTTGACGGTCCCGAAGTGCCGATACTTGACGGAAGCTCCAAACCTTTTATGGATGTGCTGGATAAAGCAGGGAGAATAATGCAGGGCGCAGAGCGGAAGTATTATTACCTGAGTGAGAATATTACTTATGAAGACCCGAAGCGAAGGACAGAAATGCTTGCAGTGCCGAGCGATGATTTCCGCCTTACGGTAATGGTAGATTACAACAGCGACCTTATAGGCACGCAGCATGCTACTATTTATAACATCAACGAATTCAGGAGTGAAGTTAGCGACTGCCGTACGTTCTGTTTTATTGACGAGCTTGAACTTCTCCTTCAGCATAATCTGATTAAAGGCGGAGACGTTAACAACGCCATAGTGGTAGTAAACAAAATGCTTCCTGAAGAGCGGCTTTCAAATCTTAAAAAGGTTTTTCATAAAGAAGAAATGGTGGTGGAGCGCGGCTTCCTTAATAACGTTAAGCTGCGGTACCAGAACGAACCGGCCCGTCATAAGCTGCTCGATATTGTAGGCGACCTTGCTCTTGTTGGCGCTCCTATTAAAGGACACATCCTTGCTGCGCGGCCAGGTCACGTGGCTAATGTTGCATTTGCCCGATTGATAAAAGACATGATGAAACGCGACCGTTTCCGGGCCCAGGTTCCCAAGTACGACCCGAATGAAAAACCGCTTTACGATACAGTAGCCATTCAGAAACTTTTGCCGCATCGCCCGCCGTTTTTATTTATTGAAAAAATAATTGAGCTAAGTGATAAGCACGTTGTGGGAGTGAAAAACGTTTCGATGAATGAATGGTTTTTCCCGGGACATTTTCCAGGGGCGCCGGTAATGCCGGGTGTCATACAGATAGAAGCCATGGCACAGGCAGGCGGGGTGTTGGTTTTAAGTTCAGTTCCGGACCCTGAAAATTACCTGACCTACTTTTTGAAAATAGAAAGTGTAAGGTTTAAGCAGGTAGTGCTTCCCGGTGATACCCTCATATTTAAGCTTGAACTTGTAACCCCGATACGAAGAGGAATCTGCCATATGAAAGGCGAAGCATACGTTGGAGACAAAGTGGTGATGGAAGCAGAAATGATGGCACAGATTGTGAAAAAAGATAAACGATGAATCAGCCGCTCGCATCCATACATCCCAATGCCGTTATAGGGGAAAATGTTTCCATTGACCCTTTCACGGTCATTCATGACGATGTGGTTATAGGTGATGATACATGGATTGGCTCGAACGTTACCATTATGCCCGGGGCGCGCATAGGTAAGAACTGCCGCGTTTTTCCGGGGGCTGTCATAGCAGCCATTCCCCAGGACTTAAAATTTTCAGGAGAAAAAACTATAGCTGAAATTGGTGACAACACTACTATACGCGAGTGTGTTACTTTTAACCGGGGCACTAAGATGGCGGGAAAAACTTCCATCGGAAAAAACGGTTTGCTCATGGCGTATGCGCATGTGGCGCATGACTGCATTATTGGCGACAACGTAATTATGGCCAACTGTGTAAACCTTGCAGGGCATGTGGAGATAGAGGACTATGCCATACTGGAAGGAGTGGTTGCTGTTCAACAGTTTGTTAAAATAGGTACGCATGCCTTTATTACAGGCGGCTCATTGGTGAGAAAAAATGTTCCGCCTTACGTTAAAGCCGCTCGCGAACCGCTCGCTTATGCAGGCATTAATTCTGTGGGGCTTCGGAGAAGAAAATTTTCGGATGAAGTAATTCGCAGTATCGAAGATATATACCGCATATTATTTATCAGGGAAAACAATGTGAGCCGTGCACTTGAAATGATACGGAATGAAATTACTGCTTCTCCCGAGCGCGACCGCATCATCCAGTTTGTTCTTGACTCTCCTAAGGGTATTATGAAGGGCTACGGTCAAGCGGAGACAGAAGAGGAGCAAGTAAGCTGAGCATACTAATAACGAATTTTTTACGAATGTTACGAATTACTAATACATAGATGCGAACTCTGCTTGCATAACTCTATTCGTAATATTCGTTACCATTCGTTAATTAGTATCCAATATGCCAGGAATAAAAATAGCATTCGACAATGTTGGAAAGAAATTTAACGGCAGGCATGTGCTGCGTGATTTGAATTTTACAATCAATCCTTCTGAATCGATAGCAATCCTGGGAGCAAATGGCTCGGGTAAGTCAACATTGTTGCAGATGATTGCCGGATACATTCAGCCTTCAACAGGAAAAATATCTTTTTATAATGACGATGTTTTGTTGGCTCCCGAAAATGTGTTCTCTCACATTTCGCTTGCGTCTCCTTATCTTGAGTTAATTGAAGATTACACTCTCTATGAAATGGTGCAATTTCATTTCGGACTAAAAAAAATAATAAATGGATTAAATTTTAAAGACGTCATCGAACGCAGCGGATTGGGTTCAGAGATGGATAAACCGGTTAAAAATTTCTCTTCCGGAATGAAGCAGCGCTTAAAACTTACGCTGGCTTCAATGAGCGATACTTCACTTCTTCTGCTTGATGAGCCCTTGACAAACTTGGATGACGCGGGAACGGTATGGTATAAGCAAATGGTGGAAGATTTTTCTGCTAAGCGAACTGTAGTTGTTTGCTCTAATATGAATGAACCGGAGTATAATTTTTGCCAACAAAAATTGTCACTCTCCCACACAAAAGTTTCCGTTAGCTGAAAAAAAAAGTAAAGGCGGATAAATTTTTACTTTTGCCCCTCATCAAAAAATGGAAAAGGAATTTTTTGCTCACCCAACTGCAGTTATTGACGAAGGCAGCCGCATAGGTAAAGGAACCAAAATCTGGCACTTTACTCATGTGATGCCTAAAAGCGTGATTGGCGAAAACTGCAACATTGGTCAGAACGTAGTCATTTCTCCCGATGTTGTTTTGGGAAACAATGTAAAAGTTCAAAACAATATTTCTCTCTACACCGGAGTGATTTGTGAGGACGATGTTTTCCTGGGGCCTTCTATGGTATTTACCAATGTCATTAATCCGCGGAGCGCTGTAGTGAGAAAAAGCGAATACAAAAAAACGTTGGTTAAAAAGGGGGCAAGCATAGGAGCAAACGCAACCATTGTATGCGGAATTACGCTGGGTGAGTTTTGTTTCATCGGGGCAGGTGCTGTAGTTACAAAAGATGTAAGGCCGTATGAGCTTGTCCTGGGAAACCCGGCACGTCATGCAGGGTGGATGAGCGAATTCGGGCACAAGTTGAAGTTTGGTGAAGACGGAATAGGAGTGTGTCCCGAAAGCAAGGAGAAGTATAAATTGGAAAAAGGGGCTGTCAGGAAAATATAGTTACGTGTTACTTGTTACAGGATACGAGTTAATACAATGAAGATAAAATTTGCGGTAATAGGTCAAGGGCACATCGGCAAGCGCCATGCAGAAATGATTCGTGCAAATTCTGCTGCGGAGCTGGTTGCTGTGTGTGATATTCTTCCCAAAGCAGCCCTAGGGTTGGATGGAATGAAGGAAAAATTTTATTCATCGGTTACTGAGATGCTCAATAACAACTCGGAAGTGGATGTAGTAAATGTATGCTCTCCTAATGGATTGCATGCAGAGCACACGCTGCAATCTCTTTCTGCGGGCAAGCATGTTGTGATTGAAAAACCGATGGCGTTGAAGAAAGAGGATTGTGAATTGCTGATACATAAAGCGATGCAGGCTCACAAGCAGGTGTTTTGTGTGATGCAGAATCGCTATTCGCCGCCCGCTGTCTGGCTAAAAGAAGTTGTGGAGAAAAAAATTATTGGTGATATTTATATTGTTCAGCTGAATTGCTATTGGAATCGTGATGAAAGATATTATGCAGGAAAAACCTGGAAGGGAACCCAAGCGCTTGATGGAGGAACATTATTCACACAGTTTTCTCACTGGATTGATTTGCTTTATTGGTTGTTTGGAGATATCAGAGATGTACAGGCAAAGTTTGCCGACTTCAACCATAAAAACCTTACGGAGTTTGAAGACAGCGGGCTGGTTAATTTTCGTTTCATGAACGGCGGAATGGGAACAATTAATTATTCCACTTCTGCATGGGATAAAAATCTTGAGAGCAGTATCACTGTTATCGGCAGCAAGGGAAGCTTGAAAGTAGGAGGGCAGTACATGGATAAAGTTGAGTATTGTCATATTAAGGATTACAAAATGCCTGAGCTTTTGCCGACTGCTCCCGCCAACGATTACGGTGCATATAAGGGTTCGGCAAACAACCATCATTTTATAATCAGCAACGTAATTGATACGTTAAAAGGAAACGCGTCCATGACTACCAGCGCGCTGGAAGGAATGAAAGTGGTGGAAATTATTGAAAGAATTTATTCGTTAAGAAATGAAGACAGAAAAAGCTAACAGAACAACAAACAGCAAACGACAAACATTAGAATGTATCAAGAACTTATTAATAAGCAAAAAAAACTCTCCGTCATTGGGCTTGGCTATGTGGGGCTTCCGATAGCTCTTGAATTTGCCAGGCATATTAATGTTATTGGATTCGACATTAATGCAGAACGGATTGAGAAAATGAAAAAAGGAATTGACCCGAGCAACGAACTGGATTCAAAAGAATTCACGGGGCGAAATATTACATACACTGCTAATCCCGCTGACCTTAAAGAGGCATCCTTTTATATCGTTACCGTTCCCACTCCGATAGACGCACACAACCTTCCGGATTTAAAACCACTCCTTTCTGCCACGCAGACTATTGGGAAAGCGCTGAAGAAAGGCGATTACATTGTGTATGAGTCAACCGTTTACCCGGGCTGCACCGAGGAAGATTGCATTCCGCTGCTCGAAGAACTTTCAGGATTGAAATGTGGGGAAGATTTTAAAGTTGGTTTTTCTCCCGAGCGGATTAACCCCGGAGATAAAGAGCACACCATCACTAAAATTCTGAAAGTAGTTTCGGGCTGCGATGAAGAAGCGCTTGAAACCATTTCAAAAGTATATTCCATAATAGTAAAGGCAGGCATTCACAAGGCTCAATCCATAAAAGTTGCAGAGGCAGCAAAAATTATTGAGAACACCCAGCGTGATGTAAACATTGCGTTGATGAATGAGCTTTCCATTATCTTTAACAAGATGGGGATAAACACATACGATGTTTTAGACGCAGCAGGGACAAAGTGGAATTTTATAAGGATGATGCCGGGACTTGTTGGCGGACATTGCATTGGTGTTGACCCGTACTATCTCACGTACAAAGCGCAATCGTTAGGATACCATGCGCAGGTAATCAACTCCGGCCGGTATGTGAACGACAGCATGGGATTTTATATTGCCAAGCAGGTGGCAAAAAAAATTATAGCGGCAGGCAAAGATGTTTCAAAATCAAAAGTGCTTGTGCTTGGAGTTACTTTCAAGGAGAATGTTTCTGATATACGCAATTCAAAAGTTGCCGACCTGGTTAAAGAGCTTGCATCGTATGGACTTGCCGTTGATGTAGTGGACCCGCATGCAGATGCAATAGAAATCCAGAACGAATATGGTTTTGAAATGTCTGCTAAGGCCGGGAATGATTATGATGCCGTGATTGTCGCCGTCTGTCACAAGGAATTCATAGACTACGATGAAAAATATTTTCAATCGCTTTGCAATGGTGATTCACTTTTTGTTGATGTGAAGGGAGTATTCAGAAATAAAATCAAGGAGCTTGCGTACTGGAGCTTGTAGATTGGTCATTGGTCATTGGTCATTGGTCATTAGTCATTGGTCATTAGTCATTGGTCATTAGTTAACGGTCATGAACGTTTTAGTTACAGGGGGAACCGGCTATATTGGCTCTCATACGGTTGTTGAACTTCAGCAAAAGGGTTATGATGTTTTCATTGTCGACAATCTCTGCAACTCTCACTTAGGAGTTATCGATGCTATTGAAGCAATCACCGGGATCAAACCACATTTCAGTAAAATTGATTTATGCAATGCCGCCTCAGTAAAAGATTTTTTTGTCAGGAACAGAATTGATGCTATCGTTCACTTTGCTGCACTTAAAGCTGTAGGCGAATCTGTTGAGCAGCCGCTTAAGTATTATCATAATAATATTACTTCGCTCATAAATCTTTGCCAATACGCCGGCGAGTTTTCGGTTAAGGATTTTATTTTTTCTTCTTCATGCGCAGTTTATGGTGAGCCGGATTATGTTCCGGTAGATGAAAAGCATCCGGTAAAAAAGGCGCAGTCTCCTTATGGAGCCACCAAACAAATCTGTGAGAGAATTCTTAGCGACATAGCTGTGACCGGGGCACTTAGTACAATTTCGCTACGATATTTTAATCCATCGGGTGCGCATCCCTCAGTTTTGATTGGAGAATTGCCTCTTAGTGAGCCAAATAATCTTGTCCCGGTAATCACACGTACTGCAGCAGGCAAGCGGAAGGAGATGGTAGTGTTCGGAAATGATTATGATACACCTGACGGCACCTGCATACGCGATTATATTCATGTTAAAGATATAGCAGTCGCTCACATCAGTGCCTTAGAGCGCTTGAGAGAGAAAAAAAACAAGGAGCGCTTTGAAGTTTTTAATCTTGGAACAGGAAGAGGTTACTCTGTCTTAGAAGTGATAAGCTGCTTTGAAAAAGTAACAGGCAAAAAACTTAACTACAGAATAGGAACAAGAAGAGAAGGTGATGTAAGTAAAGTGTATTCTGACAATAAGCTATCCAATGCTGTCTTAAACTGGAAGGCAACTGAACCGCTGGAGCAAATGCTTTTGTCAGCGTGGGAGTGGGAGCAGAAAATTTAAAATGAATCAGGGAGACGGGGCGGAACCTACATTGCCTTCAGTTCTCCTACAAGTTTGGTAAGCACATCTTTAGCATCTCCAAAGAGCATGCTTGTCTTCGGATTATAGAATAGCTCATTATCTATACCTGCATAGCCGGCATTCATGCTTCGCTTGTTTATGATGATGTGATGTGCATTATCAACATCCAAAATCGGCATGCCGTAAATAGGAGAGGAAGCATCGTTTCGCGCAGCAGGATTCACCACATCATTAGCACCAACCACCAGCACCACATCGGTATTGGGAAACTCAGGATTCACTTCTTCCATTTCCGCAAGCTTATTGTAATCCACATTACTTTCGGCAAGCAGCACGTTCATATGACCGGGCATACGACCCGCAACAGGATGGATGGCATATTTAACTTCCACGCCATGGTCTTCCAAAGTTGTTTCTAATTCATGAATTACATGTTGCGCCTGTGCAACAGCAAGACCATAACCAGGAACTATAATCACCTTCTTTGAGTAATTCATCAGCACAGCAGCATCGCTCACTGAAATATCTTTCACCGTTCCTTTAGCGCTCTTTCCCGCGCTATCACCTGCTGCACCTTCTCCAAACGCACCGAAGATTACATTGCTCAGCGGGCGGTTCATCGCTTTGCACATTACCAGTGTAAGCAGCGTTCCGGCTGAGCCCACAAGAATTCCTCCTGTCAGCATTACCTGGTTGTTGTAAAGAAATCCGCCCATGGCCGCTGCAACGCCAGTAAACGAGTTAAGCAGCGAAATCACTACCGGCATATCGGCACCTCCGATGGGAATTACAAAAAGGATTCCATATGTCAGCGCCATGGCAAATACCAGGTATACTATTGCCGGGTTGTCTATTCCTGCAGCAACAATATAAACAGCAACTGCTGCTGTAAGAAGAAACCAGCCATTATTAAGGATATTATATTTTGGAAGACGGATACTTTTTTTCATCGTTCCGTTCAGCTTCGCAAAGGCGATCATACTACCGGCAAATGAAGTGCTGCCGATAATCAGCCCAGCCATCACAGTGCTTAAAGAAGCTGTATTTCCAATGTGGTGAGGGAACTCTGTTAAAGAAATCACTGCAGCACATAACCCTCCCATACCATTGAACATGGAAACCATCTCGGGCATGGCTGTCATCTTTACTTTTTTTGCAGCCACCCATCCTACAATGGTGCCCAAGGTAATGCCGCCAATAATGAGGCCAACTTTTGTTACAGTAAGCTCGGTGTGATGATGCAGAACGATAGTTCCTACAATGGCAAGAAACATTCCCAGCGCAGCCCAGAGATTTCCGCTTCGCGCAGTGTCAGGATGGCTCAGCATCTTGAGCCCAATAACAAAAAGCACCGATGCAATTAGGTAAAGTATGTAAAGAATATATTCAGAGTTCATATTTATAAATTTGAAGATTTGAAGATGAGGTAATTTGAAAATTAATTTTCAAATTTTCAAATTCTCAAATTATTTTTTAGGTTTCTTCTTAAACATTTCAAGCATCCTGTCGGTAACCACAAAACCGCCAACTACATTCAGTGTGCCAAGCACCACGGCAAAAAAACCAAGCGTTAATGCAACGCCTGAATCAGCTTCAAGCATAACAATAATCGCCCCTATAATTACCACTCCGTGAATTGCATTAGCACCCGACATAAGCGGAGTATGCAACACAGACGGCACATGCCCGATAACTTCCACTCCCACAAATATGGAAAGGATGAGAATGTAAATCATCTGAATGTTTTCCCCGATAAAATTTATCGCTTCGTTCATACTGAATTATTGAATGATTGATTTGTTGACGTATTGATTACAGCGCTCACGCATTGACAGTTTTCTTCAGCGGTTCATACACCACTTCGCCTTTGTGAGTGATAAGCGAACCCTTTGTAATTTCTTCTTCCATTTCCCACTTGAATCCGTCCTTGGTTGCAAGGTGCAAAAGGAATGTTGCAATATTCTTGGCATATAAATCACTTGCATTCATTGGCATCAATGAAGGGAGATTCGATTCACCGATGATGATGACTCCGTGTTTGGTAACCGTTTTATCTTTTTCACTCAGCTCGCAGTTACCTCCTTGCCCTGCTGCCATGTCGACAATTACAGAACCGTGGCGCATATTTTTCACCATGTCTTCAGTAACCAGGACAGGCGCTTTCTTTCCGGGGATAAGTGCAGTTGTAATTACAACATCTGCATCAGTTATATGTTTGTACAGAACTTCTTTTTGTTTCTGCAGGAATTCAGCCGAGACATTTTTTACATAGCCGCCTTCCATCTTTACCGATTCATCTGCTTTCACTTCAATAAATTTTCCTCCGAGCGACTGGACTTGCTCTTTTGTTTCAGGACGGATGTCAGATACTTCTACAATGGCGCCAAGACGTTTTGCTGTAGCTATCGCTTGTAGCCCTGCAACACCCGCACCCATGATTACAACCTTGGCAGGCTTGATGGTTCCGGCAGCGGTCATCATGAGCGGAAATATTTTTCCAAGTGCGTTGGCAGCAAGCAAAACTGTTTTGTAACCGGCAAGATTGCTTTGTGAGCTTAGTACATCCATCTTTTGCGCGCGTGATATACGGGGAATAGCATCCATCGAAAAGCTGCTGACACCTTGTTTTGCGCATGCTTCAACCAAAGCGGCTTCAGTAAGCGCAAACATTAAAGAGATAAGAACGGCATCACGCTTCATCACTGCGATGTCGCTCAATGCAGGCGCATTAACCTGGAGAATCACATCGGAAGTCGAAAAAACTTCGTTGCGCGCCGGGCTTATTTTGGCGCCTGCCTTTGTGTATGCGTCATCGCTGTAATAGGAATTTTCTCCTGCTCCTTTTTCTACAAGTATTTCAAAACCTGCTTTTACAAGCTGACCGGTAACGTCAGGAGTCATTGCCACGCGGTTTTCCCCTTCCTTACTTTCTTTCGTTATGCCTATTCTTAATGCCATGATTTTTTTGCGGCTGCAAAGGAAAAAATATTTTACTAACTGACAAACTAAGTTACCCGTTATTCGCTATTAGTTATTAAGTATTCATCAACATTTGAAGATTAACTCTGAACCCTAAACTTTAAACTATTTATCTTTGCGCCGTATGATTAAATACACTCAAAGTTTTCTGGATAAAGTACAGCATTTGCTCGAAAGCCATTCCTACCAAATAAGGTATGAGAAAGGTAATTTTAAAACCGGGTATTGCCTGAAAGGCGAATCGCGGGTCATCCTTATCAACAAGCTTGCACCTATTGAGGCCAAAATAAATTTCCTGTGCGATGTTCTTCGCAACATTGAGATTAATGAATCATTGCTTGACAAGGAAAGCAAGCAGTTGGTCGAGCACCTGAAACAAACCGAACTCAAGCTTTGAAAGTTACTTTTTTAGGTACCGGCACATCGCAGGGAGTTCCTGTGATTGCGTGCCCTTGTGCTGTTTGTCAATCTACTAATCCTAAAGACAAACGCCTGCGCTCTTCTATTATGATTGAGGATGGAGGTAATGTTTTTGTGATTGATACCGGCCCCGATTTCAGGCAGCAGATGTTACGCGAAAATGTAAAAAAACTGGATGCAATTCTTTACACACATGAGCACAAAGACCATACTGCCGGCATGGATGATGTGCGCGCTTTTAACTATGTGAATGATTTACCCGTAAATCTGTATGCTACCGAAAGAGTTCAGCAGGCATTAAGAAAAGAGTTTGCCTATGTATTTTCAGGAGAAGATTACCCCGGTATTCCTAAAATAAAATTTCACACTATTATTTCAGAACCCTTTGAAATAAACAGGACACGTTTTATACCTATCGAAGTTTTTCATATGAACCTGCCCGTGCTTGGTTTCCGGGTGGGAAACTTCACCTACATTACCGATGCAAACAAGATTCCGGAAAAGGAGATAAAAAAAATTGCAGGCTCTGAAGTGATTGTACTCAATGCGTTGCGCAGGGAAAGGCACATCTCGCATTTCAATCTTGAGGAAGCCATTGCCATGCTTGAAAAGCTTTCGCCCAAAAAAGCGTACTTAATTCACATCAGCCACCAGCTCGGACTGCACGATGATGTTAATAAGGAACTTCCTGACCACATCCGCTGCGCATATGACGGATTAAGCATTGAAGTTTAAATTAAAAGCAGGAAGCTTTAGTGATGCCGAAGATTATGGCAAGCCATATCAGTCCTTTAATAAGGAAAAATAAAAAACCGGCAACACCCAGCCTCTTGAGCCATGATATTATTTTTTCTTTTCTCGAATTCAATGCGTTCAATCTTTCCAGTCGGCAATAAAGAGGTTGGTATCATGCGAATGTGTCGCATTTCTTCCTGAAGAAAATATAAGCTTCTTTCCATCGGGAGAAAAAACAGGAAAGGCATCGAAGAAAGCATCAAATGTAATTTGTTCCAGACCTGTTCCATCGGTATTGATGGTATAAAGATTAAAAGGGATACCATGTTCAGCGGTGTGATTAGAGGAAAAAATAACTTTGTTTCCGCCAGCACGGATGAACGGAGCCCAGTTGGCATTGCCAAGTGTTGTAAGTTGCTTCAGGTTACTGCCATCGGCATTGCAAATGAATAATTCCATTTCAGTAGGCATAACTTTGTCTTCTTTTAAAAGCTTGCGGTATGTTTCTTTTTGCTCTTTTGTTTTTGGGCGCGATGCTCTGAAGATAAGCTGGTTTCCATCGGGAGAAAAGAATGCACCGCCATCGTAGCCAAGCTCGTGTGTGATTTGTTTAACACCCGTGCCATCAATATTCATAGTATATAATTCTAAATCACCTGAGCGCACGGAAGTGAAAACAATCTTATCGCCCTTTGGTGAAACGGTTGCTTCGGCATCGTAGCCGGGTGTGTTAGTAAGCCGCTTTTTAATGTTACCGTTTAAATCGGAAATAAAAATATCAAAGCCGCTGTAGATGTGCCATATATACGGGTCGCCTTTTTTGCGGGGCGGATCGGCAGGGCAGGAAGTATCGGCAAGATGCGTAGATGCATACAGCACCAGCGTATCGCCCGGGAGAAAATAAGCGCAGGTAGTTCGGCCGGTTCCATTGCTGATGCGTGTGGGTTTAAAATCAGCAAGGGATGACCAGTAAATCTGGTCACAGTATCGGCCTTCGGCTTTATTGCGTGCCTGGAACACAATTTTTTTCCCATCACTGCTGAAGTACGCTTCGGCATTGTCTCCGCCAAAGGTTAGCTGCCGCATGTTGCTTAAATGTTTTTCGCCGGGATAGAGAAGGGCAGGAGTAGTGTCTTTCAGTTGTGCCTGTTCTGTTGTGGTTTCTTTGGATTGCTGCGAGCAGGAGATAAAAAGAAAGTTAGATAAAAGAATAATCGTGACAATGAAGGAGTTGCGGTTCATCAGAATTTTATTGTGAGCCGCAAAGAAAATAAAAACTGATTTAGTGTCCTGAAATTTTTCTGAACAGCCAAATAAGGGCTGTAATGCCTATGCTTATGAGAAGCATGCTTGCCAGCGGAGCATAGAATTTAAAGTTTTCCTTCTCTATTCTTATATCTCCCGGCAAATGCCCGAACCATGAAAAGCGGTTTCCGAAAAACAGGACAATCACACCAATAAGAATAATAACGGCACCGATAATTATTACCGTTTTGCCAATTTGTTCCATTGTTACAAAGTAATTTCACTTCACCCTGATGGAAAGCAATTTCTGGGTTCCGATAAAACCCTCCAACACATCGTCTTTCGCAATTTGTGCCACACCTTCAGGTGTTCCGGTGAAAAGCATATCGCCCTGGCGCAGTGTAATGTAAGACGATACGAAAGCAATCAATTTTTGAGGAGTGAAAATCATGTTGGCCGAAGAGGAAGATTGAGCCGTTGTTCCGTTTTTTTCAAGATGAAAGGCAATATCATTTAAAGAGTCATTCTGTAAAGGAATAAATTCCCCGATGGCAGCCGATGCGTCAAACGCTTTTGAGAGTTCCCAAGGCAGCCCTTTGTCTTTTAATTTATTCTGAAGTGAGCGTGCCGTAAAATCAATGCCGGTGGTAACGGCATCGATGTATGACGAGGCAAAACGTTCTGCGATATTCTTACCGTCTTTGCAGATACGGAAAACCAGCTCGCATTCGTAATGGATGTTATCGGTGAAAGAGGGAAGAAAAAAAACCGAGTTATTGCGCAGCAGGGCGGTGTCGGGCTTCAGGAAGACGACTGGCTCCTCGGGAGGTGCATTGCCCATCTCCCTGGCATGAGCTGCATAATTTCTTCCGACACAAATAAATTTCATGCGAACTTGAGAATTACGAATACGTCTAACGTCTAACGTCTAACAAATAATAGCAGGCAGCCACCTTCACTTCTTATTAAATTCTTTAAGCCGCAGACGTGTAATAACGGTTTTAGTGTTGGTTGGAAAATCACCGTTCATCATCCAATCGTAATAACCTAATTCGGTACGGAACACTTCTGCCACCGGCTTTCCTTTAAACCTTCCGAAGTTGAATATCTCCACTCCGACTTCATTATATATAATTCTTCCTGCAAGGTCAACATTGCGGTGTTGTGCACTGAAACTGTGCAGCGCTGAAATATCCTTCGGAAGCGTTTCATACCGTTCCAATTGTGCCATAAATACTTCAAACGTTGCATTTGTATCTGCCTCAGCACTGTGCGCATTAATAAGATTCTTATCGCAATAAAATTTATAAGCGGCAGAAAGCGTACGCTGTTCCATTTTGTGAAAAATATTCTGGACGTCAATGATGGAACGGCTCTCTGCATCAAAATCGCTGCCGGCACGGGCAAACTCTTCGGCAAGCAGTGGCAAATCAAATTTAATGACGTTATAGCCGGCAAGGTCGCAGTGTTCCAGAAAATTACGGATCTCACCTGCAAGTTCTGAGAACTTAGGAGCGTCTTTTACAGCCTCATCAGTAATGCCGTGTATCTTGGTTGCTCCAGGTGGAATGGGAATACCCGGATTTATTCTCCATGATTTGAGCTCGCGGCTGCCGTCTATATTCAATTTAAGAAATGAAACTTCAACAATGCGGTCGCTGCCCACATTAGTTCCTGTGGTCTCTAAATCAAAAAAAACCAGAGGGCGCTTGAGCTTTAATTTTTCATTTTCAACGGGCATGACGAGCTGATATTTTTGCACTGGTTAATAAAAATATTTTTTACCACAGAGGCACGGGGACACAGGGTTAATATCCTCGGTTAAGCCCTTCCAGGTTTCCCTGTGCCTCCGTGGTTAACCTTATTTTGAGCGATGGTCATCTGGTTTTTCTAGTGGTGGTGGACTTAACAAGCGGAGTCAGGCGGATTTCATCCACTACATTCTCAATAGAATTTTCCGGTATCACTACTTGCTTTCTGTAAGGCGAAAACCCATCGGCATTTACGGTAAGTTCATACTCTCCCGGCATCAGAGATACCAGGAGCGAACTTCCGATATACTGAAGCTTGGTGTCTATGATAGCGCCCTTCCCGTCTTTATGAGTGAGTGAAATGCTGCCGTATTCAACCTTAGCACCTGGCTGATTTATCATTTTTGCTTTGTACAAAACATATCCATCGGTCTTTTCAAAGACAAGTTCATATATATCCTGGTCGCCCAATCCTTCCGGACGTACTGCCGTTACGTAGGCATATTTGCCGTTACCTGTGAGAGAGTAATACAAATTGTCATCAGCATTATTAACAGGGTACCCGATATTTTCCGGTTCAGACCATTGTTTTGTCTCTTCATTCCAAACCGATTTAAAAACATCAAACCCTCCCATGCTGTTATGGCCTTTGCTTGAGAAATAAAGTGTTTTGCCATTGGGAAAAATAAACGGTGCGTCATCATCATATTTTGTGTTGATAACGCTGCCCAAGTTTTCTGCAGGTCCCCATTCTCCTTTTTCATTTCGTCTTGACAAATAAATATCGCTTCCACCCTGCGAGCTCTTGTCTTTTTCTTTCCTGTCGCTGGCAAAATACAAGGTTAATCCATCGGGAGATATAGACGCACCTGTCTCAAATGATTTTGAATTTATGCCTCCGCCAAGTGCAACCGGTTTCTGCCATGTCTTCCCTTTTATTTTGGACGACATTATGTCAGCATAGGCAATTTCGTTATCAAAGAATAAAAATATCTCATCACCGGCAGGATTCATGCCGATGCTTTCTTCATCAAGCGGGCCATTCACCGCTGCACCGCATGGCTTTGATTTGCTCCAGGCAGTATCTCTCCATGTAGACCAGTACACATCGGCTGTGTAAAAACCAAGCTCCTCTAAAAATCCTCCAGCGTTTCCTTTCCTGCGTGAGGAGTAAACCAGGAGCGAACGGTCGGCAGAAACAAAAGGGTTGTAGTCGGGATAAGGACAGTTGATAATCTTTCCGGGATTAACAAACTTAACAGCCACCGGATGTTGCACCAACTCTTTTGCGTTGCGGCACATTTCTATCTGGCGGTCGGTATCAAGCAGGTCGCGTATAACTTTTGATTTGCTGATAGATTTATATTTCTCAAACGCCGTTATGGCATCGTCCCATCGTTCTGCATACTGGTATGCCTGGCCCAGGTAATAATATGCTTCGTTCTTTACGTTCTTTTGTCCCGCAGCAAATTCAAGATATGGAACTGCTTTTGTTTTGTCAGTATTTGTAACAATATAACAATAACCCAGGCGGTAATTGTAATCAGCATTGTTTGGGTCCGCCTTCTGAAGCGGGATGTATGCTTTAAGCGCACCTTCATAATCACCATAGGCAAAAAACTCTGCGGCATCTTTCTTTACCACTTTTGCTTCATCGGCAGTAAGGGTATGTTCTTTCTTCGGTTTGCGCGGACGAGGCATTTCGGCTTGCGCGTAAACTCCGCTCCAATAACTAACGAAAAATAAAAATAAAAATATTTTTTTGAGGTGATTCGATGAAAGCATTTCCAAAGTATAATCAGGTTATTGCCGTAGCAAAATAGTTTTTGATTAATTAACTTAATTTCTCAATAACTTAATAACTGCTAAAGGGTACGGCTTGTATCAAATTGCTCGATGTAATCGGCAACTCTCCGGAGGAAACTTCCTCCCAAAGCACCGTCAACAACGCGGTGGTCATAAGAAAGTGAAAGGAACATCATGCTGCGTATTCCAATAGTGTCGCCTTGCGGCATTTCAATCACCACAGGTTTTTTCTTGATAGAACCGGTAGCCATAATCGCCACCTGTGGCTGGTTAATGATGGGCGTTCCCATCAGGTTTCCGAACGTGCCCACATTGGTGACGGTAAATGTGCCACCCTGGATTTCATCGGGCATAAGACGGTTTATGCGCGCGCGGTTCGCTAAATCATTCACAGCCTTTGTAAGGCCAAGTAAATTCAGATGGTCTGCTTTTCTGATTACAGGAACAATCAGGTTACCCGAAGGCAATGCCACCGCCATGCCGATATTGATGTCTTTCTTCACGATGATTCTGGTGCCATCAACCGAAACATTTACCATCGGAAAATCCCTGATAGCTCTTACAATGGCTTCGATAAACAACGGAGTATATGTGAGCTTTTCCTTTTCGCGCTTTTCAAATTCCTTTTTCATTTTTTCCCGCCACGTAACCATTCCGGTAACATCGGCTTCCACAAAAGAAGTCACATGCGGGGAAGTATGCTTCGACATAACCATATGCTCGGCAATCAGCTTGCGCATACGGTCCATCTCTATAATCTCAACATTTTCTCCCGGGGAAGGAACGTAAGCAGGAGTCGGAGAGGGCTGCTTGAATTCTTGTGGTTGATATGGTTGAGGAATGGGAACAACAGGTGGTGCCGGTTGCGGCTGTGGAGAAGAAGCCGGCTGTCTTCTCTTTGTAAGATGATTCAGCAGGTCATTTTTAGTAAGGCGTTGATTGAGGCCCGAACCCGGAATAGTTTCCAGTTCAGCTGTAGAAATGCCTTCCTGCTTTGCAATATTTCTTACGAGAGGAGAAAAAAATCTTCCTCCGACCGAACTTCTCGGTGCATCTGAAACGTGAACGCTTTTTGGCTCAGCGGGAGCAGCAACTTCTTTAGCAGGAATTTGTGATGATGTATGTGTACCATTATCAGGAGCTTTAGAGGGCTGCTCCACTTTAGCTTCCGTCTCAGTGTTAATTACGGCAATCACTGTTCCCACCTGCACTACCTGTCCTTCCTCAAACATGCGCTGTGTGATAATACCATCAGAAGGTGACGGTATCTCTGAATCCACTTTATCTGTAGCAATTTCAAGAACCGATTCATCGGCTTTCACTTTGTCGCCAACGTTCTTGAGCCATTTAAGAATGGTTGCTTCAGTAACGCTTTCGCCCATTTTGGGCATAATTAACTGCACCTGAGCCATGAATTGAAATTAAATGTTTCGGTTTTTAAAACAGCAGCAAATTTATACAAATAATCTGTCTCTTCGAGTGATTAAAAAAGCTCTGCTAACATGCACCTGGCACCACCACCTCCGCAAGTCTCGATTACGTTGAGCTCCGGAGTTATGATTTGGGAGCAAAATAAACGGATTTGTTCCTGCTGCTTATTATTAAGAGCCTTCCATCCGCGCAATGAAATTACAAACACCTGCTCTCCTTTATTATTTTGTAATGCAAGGGCGTTAGCACAAAAATTATGCATTTGCGAAAGAGATATTTCGATACGTGAATTTCCGTTTTCCGTAAGAGAATCTACAACCAATTTTCTTTCATGAGCATTCTTTAAAGACTCAAGGCAAACAATTGCAAATCCTTCTCCTATACACAACAGTACATTGGTGTGATAAACAGGATTTCCGTTTTCATCTTCTGCATGAAAAACTATGGGCTTGTGTTCCATCCCACTGCTCCATTCATAAAACAATGATTCATTGGTGCGTTGCGACAGTGATGCGTACGCTGTTTTGTTTTTATGGCTAATCACAATACTTCCCGTTCCTTCCAGAAATTTATCATGCTTTTCGTTTTCAGAAAAGTCAATTACTTTTTTATAATGACTCGTTAAGTATTCTATGATTGCGGGATGCCGTTCACTTCTTCTTGACGTGGATTTCATGGGATAAAAAATAACTTCTCCGGTCGGGTGCGTGGAAAACCAGTTATTTGGAAACACTGCATCAGGGCACGGAACAGAATACTTAGGGGAAAAACGTATGACCTCAATTCCTGCCGATTCTAAAAGATTTTTGAAGGTGAGAAATTCAGCTTGTGCCCCGCTTTTAATTTCTTTTTCGGTTAACGGAAAATTTTTCTGAAAAAAATTATCAATGGCGGTATCTTGATTAAATCCGAAATCATCCGGGGAAATCATCAGAACTTTTCTGGCAAGCATTTCGATACTGTAAGTTATCTCAAAATGTTTTTTTAATCTTTTTTCCCAACGCTGACCCCTTACCCCTAAAGGGGAATCTTTCGCACCGAAAAAGAGAAAGCGGTTCTCCCTTTAGGGAGTCAGAGGGTCGCGAAAGCAAAAAGAACATTTAGAGATGGATTCTAAACTGCAGCCGTTTTATTTCGTAGCAAGTGGTCCGCTAAAACTAATGCAGTCATTGCTTCTACAATTGGCACAGCGCGCGGAAGCACGCATGGGTCGTGACGCCCTTTGCCGGTGAATTCAACTTCTTCTCCTTTTGTATTAATGGTTGTCTGTGCTTGCATTATAGTTGATACCGGCTTAAACGCTACCCGGAAATAAATATCCTCGCCATTGGAAATTCCTCCCTGAATACCTCCTGAAAAATTTGAATTAAATACCGGATGTATTCCCCTCTCCAAAGGAGAGGGGTTAGGGGTGAGGCCATCATTATGTTCGCTTCCCAGCATCTTCACTCCCTCAAACCCACTGCCAATTTCAAACCCTTTCACAGCGTTAATGCTCAGCATTGCTTTTCCCAGGTCAGCGTGTAATTTATCAAACACCGGCTCGCCAAGCCCGGCAGGAACGCTTTGTGCAACGCAAGTAATTACTCCACCGATGGTGTCTCCTGCTTTTCGAACTTCCTCAATTTTCTGAATCATTTTTTCTGCAACGGCAGCATCAGGACATCTTACTATATTTGAATCTGTCTTAGCCAAATCCAGTTCAGAATAATTTTTCCTCACTGAAATTTCGCCTACTTGTGAAGTGTAGGCATAAATCTGTATTCCTGATTTCTTTAAAAGAAGCTTTGCAATCGCCCCGCCAACAATGCGGCACACGGTTTCCCTGGCCGATGCTCTTCCGCCTCCACGATAATCTCTAACTCCGTATTTTTTGTCGTACACAAAGTCTGCATGGGATGGACGATAAATATCCTCCACGTGCTTGTAATCCTGTACTCTCTGATTTTCATTTTTTATAATGAATCCGATTGGAGTCCCTGTTGTTTTTCCCTCAAAAATTCCTGACAGAAAAGTCACATTATCGCTTTCCATTCGCTCTGAAACAATACCCGATTGTCCCGGTTTCCTGCGCCCTAACTCCAATTGAATAAAATCTAAATCAATTTCAAGACCGGAAGGGCAGCCATCAATCACACCGCCCATGGCTTCGCCATGCGATTCACCGAAAGTGGTCAAACGAAAAATAGTTCCGAAAGAATTTCCAGCCATAGCGGACAAATTTAGTTATTAGTTATAGTTATATGTTATACGATGAGAAAGTACAAACTTTTAATGCCGTATAACTTATAACCTATAACGATTTCCATCTTTACTGATTTGCTACTTTCGGGCGTTGAAAAAATATGAGCATCCTGATAACCAATATAAAAAAGCTTATACAGGTACGAGGTGCTTCTGTGCGAAAAATTTCGGGTGCAGAAATGAAAATACTGCCTTGCATTGAAAACGCTTTCCTGTTTATTGAAGGCGAAAATATTTCGGCATTTGGAAAGATGTCAGAATTAAATTCAAAATCTGAAATTCGAAATTCGAAATTGGAAATAGATGCAACCGGCAAGCTTGTTTTCCCTTGCTGGTGCGATTCACACACTCATATTGTTTATGCCGGCTCCCGTGAACAGGAATTTGTTGACCGTATCAATGGGTTGACGTATGAGGAAATTGCAAAACGCGGAGGAGGAATTCTTAACTCCGTAAAAAAACTGCAGGGTGCTTCGGAAGAAGAATTAATCGAAAGCGCTATCCGGCGCTTGAACGAAATCATGAAACAGGGAACAGGAGCAGTTGAAATAAAAAGCGGCTACGGGCTGACGGTAAAAGATGAAATCAAAATGCTTCATGTCATTCAGAAACTGAAACCGCATTCTCCGCTTGCTATCAAGGCAACCTTTCTCGGGGCCCACGCTGTTCCACCAGGAACGACAAAAGAAAAATATATTGATGCCATCATCAATGAAATGCTTCCTTCAATTGCAAAAGAAAAACTGGCGGACTATTGTGACGTATTTTGTGAGAGAAATTATTTCACTTCAGATGATACAATAAAAATCCTTTCTGCCGCAAATAAACTCGGGCTTAAAGGAAAAGTCCACGCAGAACAGTTGAGCAATTCGGGTGGAGTGAAAGCAGGGGTTGAATGCGAGGCTATTTCTGTAGATCATCTTGAGTATTTAAATGACGAAGATATTTCTGCTTTAAAAAATTCTGACACCATGCCTACCATCCTGCCGGGGGCACAATGGTTTTTGCAATTGCCGCATCCGCCTGTACGAAAAATGTTAAATGCGGGCCTGCCTGTTGCAATTGCAAGCGATTATAACCCGGGCAGTTCTCCGAGCGGAAATATGAACTTTGTTCTCTCTATTGCCTGCGTCCAATATAAAATGACACCGGAGGAAGCCATCAACGCAGCAACCATAAATTCTGCGTATGCAATGGATTTATCAGTAACCCATGGAAGCATTACAGCAGGGAAAAAAGCAAATGTGTTCATCACAAAAGAAATCCCCGATTATTCATTTCTTCCTTATTCCTTTGCAAACGATTTGATTGATATAGTAATAATTAATGGGAAATTGATAATTGATAATTGATAGTTGACAATGGAAAAGGAGAATGTATTGAAAAATAAGAGCTATCAGTTTGCGATTAAGATTCTTCGTTTCAATAAGTTTCTTATTGAGAAAAAAGAATTTGTAATTTCTAAACAAGTTTTAAGAAGCGGAACATCTATCGGTGCAATGGTTGAAGAAGCAAACCAGGCAGAAAGTAAAGCAGATTTTATTCATAAACTTTCCATTGCAAATAAAGAAGCTAATGAAACGCACTATTGGCTTCGGCTTTTAAGAGACAGCGAAGTAATTGTCGATGAGGCAATAATTTTACTAAAAGATTGTGAAGAATTATTAAGATTGTTGACGGCAATAATTAAATCAACCAAAGCTAAACTTGAGCAAGTAATTATCCATTATCCATTATCCATTGTCAATTATCCATTATGTCTAAGCTCATAGAATGTGTTCCTAACTTCTCTGAAGGAAATGATGTAAGCATCATTAGGCAAATTACGGATGAGATTGAAAAAGTTGAAGGCGTAAAGCTTCTGAATGTTGACCTGGGCAAGGCAACCAACAGGACCGTTGTAACTTTTGTTGGAACTCCGGATGCAGTTATAGAGGCGGCGTTCAACGCGATTAAAAAGGCGGGAGAGCTTATTGACATGAGCAAGCACAAAGGCGAGCATCCGCGCATGGGCGCAACCGATGTTTGCCCGTTGATTCCTATTAGCGGTATTACGATGGAAGAAACAGCAAAGTACGCCCAAAAGCTTGCGGAGAGAGTGGGTAAGGAATTGAAGATTCCGGTTTATTTGTATGAGTACGCGCAAAAAAATCCTTCAAGAAAAAATCTTTCCGTGATTCGGGCAGGGGAGTATGAAGGGTTTTTTAAGAAGATAAAACAGCCGGAATGGAAACCCGATTTCGGCCCGCAGGAATTTGACGCTAAGCGTGGCGCAACGGTAATTGGCGCTCGTGATTTTCTGATTGCATACAATGTAAATCTCAATACTACATCGGTGCGAAGAGCAAACTCTGTTGCATTTGATATTCGCGAAGCAGGAAGAAAAATTAAAAACGAAAAAGGCGAAGAAGTGGTTCAGCCGGGCGCATTGAAAGCGGTGAAAGCAATCGGGTGGTTTATTAAGGAATACGGAATAGCTCAGGTAAGCATCAACCTCACGAATATTACCATCACTCCCATGCATATTGCGTTTGATGAATGTGTGAAGAGTGCATCAAACCGCGGACTTAGAGTAACAGGTTCTGAACTTGTGGGTTTGATTCCGTTAAATGCGATGCTCGATGCAGGAAAATATTTTCTTAAAAAGCAAAAACGCTCAATAGGAATATCTGAAAAGGAATTGATTCGCATTGCTGTGAAATCGCTTGGGTTGGATGAGCTTTCTCCATTTAAACCGGAAGAAAAAATTATTGAATATCTACTTAAAGACAAAACGAAAATGAAGCTTCTCGAAATGTCGCTCAGCGACTTTACTGATGAAACAGCGAGTGAAAGCCCCGCTCCGGGCGGTGGAAGTATTTCTGCTTACATCGGTGCGCTTGGAATATCTCTCGGAACCATGGTAGCGAATCTCTCCTCGCATAAACCAGGTTGGGATGACCGTTGGGAAGAATTTTCAGGTTGGGCCGATAAGGGTCAGCAAATAAAAAATGAACTGCTGAAACTGGTAGATGAAGACACGGATGCTTTCAACAAAATCATGAACGCCTTTTCGTTGCCTAAAACAAGCGATGAGGAAAAGAAGATGAGAACAAGAGCTATTCAGGAGGCGACAAAATATGCAACCGAAGTTCCATTTAAAGTGATGCAGCTTGCGCATCAGTCTATGGAAATTATAGAAGCGATGGCGGAAACAGGAAACCCAAATTCTGTGAGTGATGCGGGAGTGGGAGCGCTATGTGCACGAAGCGCGGTAATGGGCGCATTTTTGAATGTGAAAATAAATGCTGCAGGACTGATAGATAAAGAATTTGCCGGCTCTATCATTCAACAAGGGAAAACTATTGAAGAGGAAGCCGTAAAATCGGAAACAAAAATATTATCCATCGTAAACAGAAGGATGCAAACACTCTGATCACTGATGCCGCGCCTTCTTATACGAAAAACCACTCCTAAACTTTTTCTTACCCGTTTTGTTTTTTCATTTCCCTTACAGCTTTTTATTGTTCTGCTGAAGAGAAACCAATTGCTCCTTGCATATTGGGTTGTGCTTTTCGGTTGTGTTACAGGCAATATAGCAAGCCGCATGGGCATTCATTATTTGTTTCTCGACCCCGAATATTCGGGCTCTGTCGGCTGGTGGTCTTTTTTTGTGATTGGCATGATGTGCGGAGCATTCATTATGGTGTTTAACATTTCCAGTTACATCACAAATGCTACTACGTTTCCTTTTATCGCATCTCTGGCACGGCCATTTATGAAGTATACGGTCAATAATTTTATTGTGCCTGCGCTGTTTATCCTCGTGTATTTTTATGAACTCTGGCAGTTTCAGAGGCACAGCGAATTTGAGACTTCCGGAACCATCCTGCTCCAATATGCGGGGTTCATAATGGGAATGTCGGTCATCATAGCTGTCACGTTAATTTATTTTTTCAGAACCAACCTCGACATTGTACGCATGTACGGTGTTAAGGCGGCAGACACCGATGTTTCTGTTCCGCTTGCAGAGCATGTTGGAAAAATAACTTCGCTCCGTCAACTATTCAAGTTCAAAAGAAAATTACCGTGGAGAGTTGATACTTACCTGAGCACACCCTTTAAAGTAAAGCTGGTAAGGCATACGGGGCATTACTCGCGCCAGATGTTTGATTCTGTTATCCGCCAGAATCACGTGAATGCAGCGCTGGTAGAAATATTTGTGTTCGTCATGTTCATATTGCTGGGTTTATTCAGAGAGTATAAAATGTTCCAGATACCGGCAGGCGCCAGTATCTTTTTGCTCTTCTCCATGTTCATTATGCTTACCAGCGCTTTCCGTTTCTGGGTCAAAGAATGGGCTGCCACGGCATTCATTGTGTTGTTCATACTGCTCAATCATTTTTCGCAGTTTGATTTTGCGGGGCGGCAGAATAAAATATACGGACTTCAATATCCGGAGATAAAAAAAAGTTATAAGCCATTCGGAACAAACCTTTTTCCTGACCAATTAAGAGTTAGTGCCGATTCTCTGTCAGAAGTTGCTTCGCTCGAACAATGGAAGAAAAAATTTTCTAACAGTAATGTTAAACCGAAACTTATTCTCATCAACGTTAGTGGTGGCGGGTTGCGCGCTGCCATGTGGACTTTTAAAGTTCTGCAGTTTACCGACAGCATTACTTCTGGCGAAATGTCGGAACATGCACGCCTTATTACGGGAGCTTCGGGCGGAATGATAGGCGCTGCGTACTACAGGGAACTTGCCCGCCAGGAAAAATTAGGTATGATTCCTACGCTGTATGATAACAGGTATATCGAAAATATTTCATCCGACCTGCTGAACCCGGTGGCCGTTTCGCTGGTCATCAACGATTTGTTTTTCAATATGCAGAAATTTTCTCTCGACGGGCAACGCTATAATAAAGACAGAGGCTATGCGTTTGAAAAATATCTGAACGAAAGCACCGGCGATGTCCTGGATAAAACTATTTCTGATTATTTAGAAGAGGAGAAAAATGCCGTGATACCGATGATGATTTTTACTCCTGCTATTGTCAACGATGGTAAACGGGTATTTATTTCACCTCTTCCCGTTTCATACCTTCTGGCAGAGCAGCATAAGCAAGATTTTAATTACACTAAACTCAGTGATTGTATCGAGTATTCATATTACTTTAAAGATTTTGATGCAGGCCGGTCAAGATTTACTTCGGTGCTCCGAATGAATGCAACCTTCCCTTATATTCTACCTGCTGTAACACTGCCCACAGAGCCTCCTGTGCAGGTGATGGATGCAGGAATGAGAGATAATTTCGGATTGAAGACAACGTTTCGTTATCTCTTTGAGCTTCATAAGTGGATTGAAAAAAATACTTCAGGGGTTATTATTTTTCAAGTGCGCGATACGCGCAAAGAACGCATCCGCGAAATCCGTTCACGGGGAACTATACTCGAAAATCTTGTTTCTCCCATTGGAAATTTTTACGGCAACCTGCTTACCATACAGGAATATGAAACAGACGAAGAAGCAGAATATCTTAAATTATTTGTCGATGCGCCGCTTGATTTGATTTCCATTGAGCTGCCTTCATACGAGGAAGAAATATCCATGAGCTGGCATTTAACTACGAGTGAAAAGAATTTTATCCGCCTGGCGGTTCATCTCCCGGTCAACAAAAAAAGCTTTGAAAGAATGCAGGAACTGCTGAAGAATAAATAGCTGCCATGAAGATTATTGACAGATATATCATTCGTAAATTCCTTGGTACTTTTTTTTATGCACTGGGATTGATGATACTTATTGCAGTAATTTTTGACATGTCAGAAAAAATGGATGATTTCATTGAGAAGAAAGCGCCTCTGAAAGCTGTGGTCTTTGATTATTACCTGAACTTCATTCCGTACTTCGCTAATCTTTTCAGTCCCATGTTTGTTTTTATTGCGGTGATTTATTTTACGTCTCGCATGGCTTCCCAGACGGAGATAGTTGCCATCCTGAACGGAGGGATGAGCTTTAACCGCTTGATACGCCCTTATTTTATTGCTGCTGCATTTCTTGCACTGCTTTCATTTTACCTGAATGGCTGGGTGATTCCGCATGCTAATAAAACACGGCTCGAATTTGAAAACGCATACATACGTAATCCCTTCACATTAAAGGAGCGAAACATTCATCGTCAAATCAGCCCGGGCACGCTCATTTACATGGAGAGTTACAATGCGCGTGAAAACATTGGCTTTCGTTTTTCACTCGAAAAAATTAAAAACGGGCAAAGAGTTTATTTCCTCAATTCAGACCGCATACAATGGGACAGCACCAGCGGGAAATGGACCATAGAAAATTATTTTATCCGTACCATTAATGGAATGGCCGAACATAGCGAACGAGGGCTGAGAAAGGATACAGTTTTTGATTTTGTGCCTTCAGATTTTCGTATGCGTGTTAACGCAATAGAAGCGATGGACAACCAGGCGCTGAACAGTTTTATAAAAGAGCAACAGTTCCAGGGCAGCAGTTCCATCGATGCTTACCAGGTGGAAAAATACCGCAGGTTTTCATTTCCGTTCGCAACATTTATTCTTACCGGCATCGGTGTTTCACTTGCCAGCCGCAAAGTGCGCGGAGGCATTGGCTTTCACTTAGGCGTCGGCATTGCATTAAGTTTTGCCTACATTGTGTTTATGCAGATAGGCACTACGTATGCCTCGAAGGGAGAGTTCCCGCCTTTGCTTTCAGTCTGGATTCCCAATATAATTTTTGCTGCAATAGCATATTACCTTTTCAGGAAAGCGCCTAAATAACAAAGCCTCAAAGCTCAAATTTATACCCCACTCCTTTAACAGTGCGAATATAATCTTCGCCAAGTTTTTCGCGTACTTTACGAATGTGCACATCAATGGTGCGGTCACCAACTATTACGTCATTGCCCCATATGCGGTTCAGGATTTCATCGCGTGTAAAAACCTTACCGGGTTTTGAAGCAAGCAGCGCAACAAGTTCAAATTCTTTTTTTGGAAGATTGATTTCCTCTCCTTTTTTCACTACCACAAAACGCTCGTTGTCTATCAATAATTCTCCCATCTCGATCGAGGTTTCAGGGGTATTACTTTGTCTGCGAAGCAGCGCTTTAATGCGGCTAAGAAATACTCTCGGCTTTACAGGTTTGGCAATGTAATCATCGGCACCGGCTTCGAACCCGGCAATCTGTGAATAGTCTTCGTTGCGCGCAGTAAGAAAAGCGATGAGCGCATTTTTCTGGTTGGGAAGCTGGCGTATTTCACGACACGTTTCAATGCCGTCAATGCCGGGCATCATTACGTCAAGGATAATGAGATTGAGCGGCTCCTTGCGGGCGATAGCGATAGCATCTTTTCCGCTGGCAGCAGTATAAACCTGGTAGCCTTCCTTTTTAAGGTTGTACGAGATGAACTCGAGAATATCGGGTTCATCGTCTACCAGGAGGATTTTGGTTTGCAGCGTGCTCATTTACGGGGGACAAAAATATTCTATTGGAAACGATAAAAAACAGTTTTGCTACATTGTTAACATTTAGTTAACATAACCGAAACGTAACCATATAATTGCCGCATCTCTGTAATTTTAGCCCCAAATGGCACGGGTTCAATTCACCACTGTTATTCAAAGGTTTGCCAGGCAAGGCGAAAAGACCGGCTGGAGCTATATCGAAATCTCTGCTGATATAGCACGCAAATTATGCCCCGGTAACAAAAAAGGATTCCGGACGAAAGGAAAGCTGGACAGCTATAGCTTTTCGGGTAAAAGCTTACTGCCGATGGGCTCAGGAAATTTTATAATGCCTTTAAATGTTGCCATGAGAAAAGCCATCGGCAAAAGAGCAGGCGCTATGCTGAAAGTGGAAATTGAATTCGATAAATCAAAATACGAGTTAAACGCCGAACTTATGGAATGCCTTAGAGATGACAGCGAAGCATTTAAGTTTTTCAATTCCCTTACCCGCTCACACCAAAACTATTTTTCCAAATGGGTGGAAAGCGCGAAGACCGATGAAACAAAAGCAAAAAGAATTGCAATGGCGCTTAATGCTTTTTTGAAAAAGCAGGGATTCCCGGAAATGCTGCGTGCACAGAAAAACAGCAGGTAAATTTATTTACCTCGTAACAGCAAAGCTGCCATTCTTAATTTTCTGATGTTCTGAATTTTGAATAGAGTAGAAGTAGACACCGGCATTCAACTTTGAAATATTTAATGCTTCGTGGTCAGTATCTACGTTCACAGTTTGTACAATTTTTCCAAGTGAATTATAAATAATTATAATTCCATTTTCTGCCAGGCCGGTAACATATAATTCTACGTCAGCCGGGCTCGGAAAAACATTCAACAGCTCTTGATGCTGCATGGCTTCAACCCCTGTAGGGCCGCAAACCGTTTCACCTCTAAGCCATGACTGAACAAAACCCGGCAATCCAAGTCCTGAAGTCACGCCATTAAACAATGGGTCCAGGTCTATGCCGTTGTCAGAATAATTGCATCCAAATCCTGCTACCTCGGGGTTGTTAATTACTCCAAGCCATTGGTTGAATGATTTGCAAACGTATATTTTTTCATTGCGCGCAAGTTGAAGCCCATACGTATCGGGAGTGACTGAAAGATGTGTTTGCGAAGCAATAATAGTTGCAGGAATTCCGGAGGTTAAATCAAACTGGACAAGTGTTTGCCCCGGGTCGTATGTGCTGGCGTATAGCATGTTTCCGTCATGGGAAAATTCAATTCCGTAAACATGGTCTGTCATGGGAATGGTTACAAACAAGGAAACAATGCCGGTCGCAATGTCAAAATGAAAAACTTCAACAGTATTTAAATATCCCGCTGCCAGGGCAAGCTTTTCCCCGCAGGGAGAAAATTTCATTTGCCCGTAAGTATTCTGAATCTGCGCATTTGAATGAATGATACCGGCATGGCTTACCACAGCATTGGTATCTAACCCGCTCTGGGTTAAAGAATAAACATTAAATGTATCTGTACCATTTTCATGAACCGCAATCCAATAATCCGTACCGTTGGCCTTGGCAACTGCCGTCAGTTTTTCGGTAAGATTATTCCTGACAAAAATATTTTTTTCAGCCGTCACATCTCCCATTCCTCCGTCAAGAGTCATGTCAATCACCGAATACCGCAGGCCATTCAGTCCACCTGTGTCGTCAAGAGTAAATTCATAAAACAAATTGGTGCTGCCGGGTTTTGGAATGATTAGTGCCGCTTGAGTGCAAGTGACTCCGGCCAATAACCCCGTTCCGTTGGGCATAGGCACATGAATCCGGTTCCATACGGTTTGGCCATCAGAATAAAATAAAAGATTTCCCGCGCTGTCAGAAATAGACGAGCATCCTTCTGATGTGTTTAATGCTCCATTGGTAAGCGCTGCGGGTATTGCGGGGGTGAAATCTACCCCTGCCAAGACACCAAAATACCATTTGTCGGTTTGGTGCTGTGCAAGTGTCCTGATTCCGGGAGAAAGAATGATAAATAAGAGTATAATTTTTTTCATTTAATATGCGTTTCTTTCAAAGATAATAATAAATAAAGTTAATTATGATGATAAATCCGTTTCATTATTTTTATCCGCTCAATAAATCCATACTCCGATGAAAAAATTTTTGTTCTTCCTTTTCCTGCTGCCATGTATTGCGTTTTCTCAGAATAAATATACTCCCGAGCTTTTGTGGAAACTGGGCAGAGTAAGCGAACCACAGCTTTCTCCCGATGGCAAGTATGTGCTTTACAGTGTAAAGACGTATGACCTTACTGCTAACAAAGGGAACACAGATATCTGGAGAATAGATGCTACAGGTGCAAATGCGGTGAAGCTTGCCGGAACAGCCAGCGATGAAACTTCGGCGCGGTGGTTAAATCAGAATAAAATAATTTATGTGTCAGACGAATCAGGAAGCAGCCAGCTTTGGACCATGAAAGCGGACGGTTCATCCAAAAAACAAATTTCAAAAATTGATGACGGCATTAATGATTACGGCTTCAACGCGCAGGGAAATCTGCTCTGGTTTTCGAGGGATGTGAAGGTGATGCAGGATATGAAAGAAAAATATCCTGACTTGCCGCTTGCCACCGGAAAAGTATATGATGACCTTATGATGCGCCATTGGAACCAATGGGCTGATGAAAGCTTCAGCCACATTTTTGTTGCACCCTTTAATGGTGATTCTTTGGGCGCATCTCTTGATATCATGCCCGGAGAAAAATTTGATTCTCCTATGAAACCGTTTGGAGGCAGCGAGCAGATTGCATTTAGCCCGGACGGCAAGATGATTGCCTATTCCTGCAAAAAACTTTCCGGAAAGGAATACGCGGTAAGCACCAATTCCGAAGTTTATCTTTATGATATTACCGCAAGAAGGGCAAGGAATATTACGGAAGGCATGCAGGGGTATGATATGAATCCTGCCTTTTCTCCCGATGGAAAGCAACTCATATGGCTAAGCATGAAGACGCCTGGATATGAATCAGACCGCAACAGGATTTTTCTTCAGGATTTTGCTGCGAATACAAAAAAGGAAATTACTTCCGGTTTTGAATACAGTGTTGAAAAAGCAATGTGGAGTCCTGATGGAAAAAAGATTTATTTCCTTTCGGGCATCAATGCAACGCAGCAGCTTTTTTCGTACGACCTTACCGCAGCCGCTAAAGCTTCTCTGCGGCAAATTACAAACGATGTTGGCGACCACACCGATTTCACCGTTGCAATGAATGGAAAAAATCCTGTCATCGTTACTGCCATGATGAGCATAACACTTCCTACAGAGCTTTTTTCTATAGATGAAAAAACTGGCGCTTCAAGAAAAATCAGCAGTGTAAATGATAATATTTTGAAAAATATTTCATCTGCGAGGGTTGAGAAGCGAATGATAAAGGCAACTGATGGAAAGGAAATTCTTACATGGGTGATTTATCCGCCCGATTTTACTCCCGGCTTCAAGTACCCTGCCTTGCTTTATTGCCAGGGCGGGCCGCAAAGCACGGTAAGCCAGTTTTTTTCTTACCGGTGGAATTTTCAATTGATGGCGGCAAACGGATACATTATTGTTGCACCCAACAGAAGAGGGCTTCCGTCTTTTGGCGAAGAATGGAACCGTGAGATTTCAGGCGACTGGGGCGGACAGGCCATGAGAGATTTGTTAAGCGCGATTGATTCGGTTTCGAAAGAACCATACATAAATCAAGATAAGCTTGGCGCTGTCGGTGCTAGCTTTGGTGGGTATTCAGTCTACTGGCTTGCCGGAAATCATAGCAAACGTTTCAAGACATTTATTGCCCATTGCGGGGTGTTTGACCTGGAAAGCATGTACGGTACTACAGAAGAACTCTGGTTTCCTGACTTTGATATTGGCGGGCCGTACTGGAAAATTCCGGAGCCGATAAGCTATCTAAAATTTTCACCGCATCTTTTCATTAAGAAATGGGATACTCCGATATTGATTATTCATAATGAAAAAGATTTTCGCGTGCCGCTCGGGCAAGGCATGGAGGCATTTACTGCAGCGAGGGTTCAGAATATTCCCGCACGGTTTTTATATTTTCCTGATGAAGGACATTGGGTTTCGAAGCCGCAGAATTCTGTGATGTGGCAGCGAGTATTTTTTGAATGGCTGAATAAGTATTTAAAGTAAGAGATGAAGTGCCGGATAAAATATAGTAGCTACAAGCTCACAGATTAATTATGAATAAAAAAATCTGTGTAACCCGCTGGCGATTTTTTTTCCTTTTATTTTTTTGTTCACCCTCAGTTTTTTCGCAGGACACATTAGCTCCGGTTCCCAAACTACCGCCGCAGCACATTTCCTTTATAAGGGAAAGTGAGGCGGACAACCTCAACACAGCGCGGGAGGAAAACATAGATAGTTCGCTGTCTTCCTTTCATCGCACGCGGGGGTTCCTATATGATATTACCCTGGAGAAAAATATTTTCAGGGAAGAAGAAAAAATTCCCGTGCGAAATAATATTGTAAATTTTTCTCATGATATAATGTTCCCTTACAAATTTTCTAGCCGCACCATTCGTTATTATAACTTAAACAGGCGGTTCACCGAGATAACGTATTTACTTGGAAGAAAAAAAGAGCAACTGCTGAATGTAGTGTACACTCAAAACCTGTTTAAAAGATGGAATGTTGGTCTCGACTTCAGAAGAGCCGGTGCAGATGGATTTTTCAATCATCAGCGGTTTTATCAAAGCTCGTTTGATGTGTTTACTCATTATCAATCCCCGAATGAGCGCTATAATTTATTTGCTTATTACTTGCGGAATCACCTGGAGCAGCAGGAAAATGGCGGAGTAAAAGATTTTGACCCCAAAGAAAATACAGTTGCGCAGCCCACGTATCTTACTTCAGCAGAAAACAAGCAGACGGATAAGGAATTTTTGCTGAGACAATCTTTTGCCTTGCTAAAGCAAACGTTTAATTCTGCCTTGCTGCCCGATACGGGTAAGCTTACAGTAGGCCACAAAGTGCGTTACGAAACAAGAGGCAATGCATATTTTGATAATCCTCTTGATAGCTTTTACAGGAATACATTTTTAGATTCGATGACTTCAGATTCAACGTGGTATCAAAGGTGGAATAATGAGTTGTTCCTGGAATTATATGGCGCTGATTCTTCGGGCTCATTGTCACTTTCGATTTTGGGAGGACATGAGTATTTTATTTTCAAATATGGCGACCCTGAAATACTTTTCACTTCGGGACAGAGAGAAAATTACTACGGTGGAGCAGCGATAGAGTGGAAGAATAAGAGAAGTTTCGTAACCGGAAAGATGCACCGGTATTTCGGAGACTATGAAAAAGATTTTGATGTGGTTTTATCATTTAGCAGGACTCTTTTTAAAGACCGATGGAAATTTTTCATTAACGGTTATAAAAATTTAACGCACCCCCCTATTAGTGATATAAGAAGATATTCAAATCACTTTATCTGGTTCAATGATTTTTTTCCTGTCGCTTCACAAACTGCCGAGGCAGGCATTGCAACCACGAATCAGAAATTTCTTTTCTCAGGCGCGTATTCAGAAAAGAAAAACATGATTTATTACGACTCGATTTCCGTTCCCCGTCAGCTTGATGGCACAATCAGCTTCATTAAATTAAAACTACAGGCAAATTTTAGATGGCGCAATTGGATATTGGAAAACACAATAGAGTATCAAAAAGCGGATAATGAAAATGTAATTCATATTCCTGAATTTAGTACGGGGCACTCACTGAGCTTCGAAAAATTCTTTTTTAACAGTGCGCTTTTTGGAAGAATAGGGATGGATGTCCGCTATGTGTCTTCTTATTATGCAGACCGTTACATGCCTGCGCTGCAGGAATTCTATTTGCAAGACAACGAAAAAACGGCGGGATTTGCGCTGGCAGATTTCTTTATCACATTTAAAATAAAATCATCGCGCTTTTTTGTAAGGATGGAAAATGTGTTCAACGGAATTTCCCCGGAACCGTATTTCTCCAGGCCCGATTACCCTGTTACACCACGTGCTATCCGTTTCGGATTGCAGCTAAGATTTTACGATTAAGTTTTTTGTTTCTTTTTCTTCGCAGCCGGAAACAAAATATTGTTGAGAATAAGCCGGTACCCGGGAGAATTTGGATGCAGCGCTAAATCGGTTGGCGGGTCACCCACCATGTGTTGGTAATCTTCAGGGTCGTGCCCTCCGTAAAATGTCCAGGTTCCTTTACCGTATTCACCGTGAATGTAGCGTGCTTCTCCTGCTGCTTTGCATTCGCCCATCACCAACACTTCCGGCTTCACCGTATAATTGATAAACGCTGTTGTCTGCCCCATAAAACCTTTTATAACTTGGGTGTGGTCCTGGCAAAGCATAGTGGGCACGGGGTCCCATTTAGCGGAGAATTCAAACAGCGTAAAGTAATCATCATTTTTAGAGATGTTACGCCTCGGCGGTTCGTCATCAATGTCAGAAAATTCGTACTCAAGCGGATTGGTGATCAGCTTAAAATCTTTAAAGGCAAAACATTTTGAGTAATCCATTTTTTTGTTCATGTCCGGGTCAGCAGGGTCACCGTCAAACATGCTTTCACAAATGTCAACTCCTTCGGCTGCTAAGGCAATGTCGTACGAATCGGTAGCAGAACACATCGCAAAAAGAAACCCGCCTCCCGCCGTAAAGTCACGTATTTTTTTTGCCACAGCAAGTTTCATCTGCGACACTTTCTGAAAGCCGAGCCGTTTCGCCATAGCTTCCTGCAACTGCACATCCTCTATATACCAGGGAGCATTGCGATATGCCGAATAAAACCTTCCGTACTGGCCGGTAAAATCCTCGTGGTGAAGGTGCAGCCAGTCGTAAAGCGGAAGCTTGCCCGCAAGAACTTCTTCATCATACACCACATCGTACGGAATTTCTGCGTAGGTGAGCGCCAGTGTTACTGCATCATCCCATGGCATTTTATTTTTCGGGGAATACACGCAAACTTTCGGAGCCTTCTCCAGCTTCATGGCGTCCATGTTTACCTGGGGGTCGGCTATTTCCTGCAGAATCGTTTGCGCCTGCACATCGGCAATCACGCTATACGAAACTCCACGAACGGTACATTCTTTTTCCAGCACCGGGAAATCTTTAAACATAAAACTGCCTCCGCGGTAATTAAGAAGCCACTGCACCTCAGCACCCTGCTGCAAAACATAATATGCAATTCCATATGCCTTGAGATGATTCTTTTGTGACTCATCCATGGGAATTAATATATAAGCCGCATGAACGCGTGATGCAACCAGTGAAAGAAGAAGAAAAGAAATTATTTTTTTCAAGTGATGTGGAAATAGTTATATGTTATAAGTTATATGAAAAAAATCATGCGCCCTGTATAACATATAACGTATAACTTATAACAATGTTTTATTGTCTAAAAGTAGGCAAGACTGAATAAATAACAGATGAACTCTTTTTAAATCATTTCTGTATATTTGTCCGCAAGGGGTGCCCTCCGGTTAACGGGGGGCTGAGATTAAACCCAATGAACCTGCTCAGGGTAATGCCTGCGAAGGGAGTGTTTAACAATATCCGTGCATCCTGACCCCATGTGTGCACATTGTTGAACCGTTAAATTTTATTCCTATGAAAAAATTATTTGTTGTGCCGCTCTGGCTGGCATGTTCTTTTGCTTTTTGCCAGACGTATTCTTTAATCGGAACTGTTCAGGATGAAAGTTCAGGCGACAAAATACCGGGTGCTTTTATCCAGATCGAAAATTCTTTTTCATCCGCTATTGCAGACCATGAAGGAAAGTTTGAGTTGAAGGATATTAAACCGGGAAATTATCACCTTGTCATTTCTCACATTTCTTATGAGAAAACTTTTGTTGATGCGGTGATTCCCTCTGCTCCGTCATTGGAGATTAAAATGAAAAGAAGAATTTATTTATCCGATGAAGTAACCGTTTCTGCAACGCGGGCAACCACACACTCAGCTGTTGCATACACCAATGTTAATAAAGAGGACCTGGAAAAAAATAACATGGGGCAGGATGTGCCTTACCTGGTGAATCTTGTTCCGTCTGTTGTGGTTACCTCAGATGCAGGAGCAGGAATTGGCTATACCGGCATTCGGGTTCGCGGGAGCGATGCCACACGCGTGAGCGTTACGCTCAATGGGGTTCCGGTTAATGATGCTGAAGCGCACGGTATGTACTGGGTTGACCTACCTGACCTTGCTTCATCGATTGAGAACATTCAAATTCAGCGTGGAATAGGAACATCTACAAACGGTGCAGGAGCTTTCGGTGCGAGTGTAAATATCCAGACGAGTAAATTTTCTTCTGAGCCATTCGCTTCTATAAACAGTTCCTATGGTTCGTTTAATACCTGGAAGAACACAGTGAGCTTTGGCACCGGCTTGCTCAAGAATGATAACGAGAGTAAACCCTCCGGATTTTCTTTTGACGGGCGTCTTTCCAAAATTGCATCTGACGGATATATTGACCGTGCCACTTCTGATCTTAAATCATTTTACCTGGGCGGTGGATATTACAGCAGTAAAAGTTCACTGCGTTTTATTATCCTTTCGGGAAAAGAAAAAACATACCAGGCGTGGTACGGAGTTCCCCAGGATTCATTGAACACCAACAGGACATTTAATCCCGCAGGAATGTATTTTGATAACAACGGAACGGTTCATTATTATGATAATGAGACTGACAACTACCAGCAGGATTATTACCAACTTATTTATTCGAAGCAACTGCGGCACAACTGGGATTTAAACCTGACTGCACATTACACCAAGGGTAAGGGTTACTATGAAGAATATAAAGCGGCTGACGATGCAAATGGCGAAGGTCTTTTAAATTTTTACCAATTGCCTGACGTTATACTCGGCTCGGATACAATTAAGTCTACTAATCTTGTCAGGCAAAAATGGCTCGACAATGATTTTTACGGAGCGGTCGGTTCATTTAATAAAACTGAAAAGAGGTGGCAGTTAACTTTAGGCGGAGCGCTAAATCAATACGCGGGAAAACACTTTAATGAAATTACCTGGGCGCAACATTTGCCTGACCTGGTAACAACAACACCCTTTGTATATGTAAACAGCACTTCGCCCAAAAACGATGACGGCAGAAAGGCAGATATGAATGTCTTTGGAAAATTTTTCTATGATGCAGGTGAGCGTACGCATCTCTTTGCTGACCTGCAAATTCGAAGCATAAGCTATCAGTTTGTCGGTTGGGTCAATGACATCGAGCAACGCCAGCAGCAAATAGATTTGAGTTTCTTTAATCCAAAAGCGGGTGTAACCTTCGATATCAGTAACAAGAGTACGGTTTATGGTTTTGTTGCGAGGGCAGGGAAGGAGCCCGTGAGAAATGACCTCGTTTACTACAAACCGGGCCAGCGTGGCAAGCCGGAGTATATGACCGATATAGAAGCCGGATATAAATTGAAATTGAATAAAGCTACTGCCGGGATTAATTTTTATTTTATGAATTACAAAGACCAGCTTGTATTGACAGGACAGATTAATGATGTAGGTGAAGCGCTGCGCAAAAATGTTGATGAGAGTTATCGGAGAGGAGTTGAAGCTGAGGCCGCGTTTATTTTTTCACAAAAATTAAATGCAAGTGTTAACGCCACTTTCAGCGACAATAAAATCAAAGCTCACACAGAATATATTTTTGATTATGATACGTACACCTATGCACAAAATACATTCGGTAAAACAGACATTGCTTTTTCTCCTGCAGTAATTACCGGCGCAGCGCTTAATTATTCTCCTGTAAAGAATTTTACAGTTTCACTGCAAAGCAAATATGCAGGCAAGCAATTCCTCGACAATACCTCGGATGAAAGTAAAATTATTGACTCCTACTTTGTCAACGACTTGCGGCTGGGATGGAAAATTAGTTCACGTCTCTTTAGAGAATTCTCTCTTACGTTGCTCGTCAACAATATTTTTGATGAAGAATATGTTTCAAATGGGTACACGTATAGTTACATTTATGGAGGAGAAAGTATTTCGCAGAATTATTATTACCCGCAGGCGGGAAGAAATTTTCTTGGGGGAATTACTATGAAGTTTTAAAAAAATCACCACGGAGGCACTGGAAAATTCACCTCAGCGAAACTCAGAATGTGATATTGAGTCCCGCACTGGGAAGTATGGGAAGCTGGTCAACGCGTTTGTTGGTGACCCGGTCTACGTAAAAAATATTCTGGCGGTCGTAAGTATTAATTAAGCTTACATTGGCTTCCATTGTACTGCGGTCTGAAAGAACAAATGTTCTTGTCAGCGAAAAGTCGAGGCGGTGGTAGGTGGGGAGTTGTCCTTTATTCAAATCACCATAAAGCGTTCCCAGGCTGCCGTTGGCAGTGGTGTAATCGCTGTTAAGGCCATTATTAAAGGTAAGCAGTTCATAAAAGCCGGCCGTGCGTGTAAATGGAAAACCCGAGCCGAAATTCCAGCGGGCATTGGCTTGCCAGTTCAACTTTTTTCCAAATACATAAGACGCGACAAGATTAACATTATGCCTGCGGTCGAAGTGAGGAGTATAGGTGCGGATTCCATCAAAGCGATTTACATAGCCCAGGGAGTACACAGCCCAGAAGAAAAATTTCCTGTAGTCATACTTCAAAAGAAAGTCTATGCCTTTAGCTGTTCCGGTTTCGATGATAAAATCTTTTTTCAGCTCATCAGGCTTACTGCTGTTTTCAGGCGTGTCATTGTAAAGTTTATCGCGGTTCAGGTTTTCAAGCTGCGTAAAATCTTTGATGTATGCTTCCACGTTGAGGGATAAATGATGCGGGAGGTCCATCTCAATTCCTGCTACTGCATGTCTTGCAGCTTGCAGCTTAGAGGTAACATCTTTTCCATCGAATTGCTTTGGCAGATTGTCGGAGCCCGAAAGAAAGCCGTAGAAAAGATTTACTACATCACGGTCTGACGAAGCGCTAAGCAGGTTCTGCGAATAGATGCCGGCTGCCGCTTTAAGACGGAGCTTGTCGCTTAGGTTATACTTAATTCCCAGCCGCGGCTCGGCAGAAAATTCAGAAAGTGAAGCGTAGTAACTGGAACGGAATCCCGGTTCAAGTACAAATTTGCCTGCTATTTTTTTCCAGCGAAGAAAACCGGCAATCTCCGAGGTGTTTTCAGTTTGACTGATGGCGCGGTTAAGCACATTATAGAAATCAAAGTCGGTACGAAAGCCCTGCACTTCAAAGCCATACTGAACTTCATCCTTACCGAGGAAATAATCGAAACTCAGTGTTCCGTTAAAACCCTTGATACGGCTTGAGCGCGGTCTTTTTAATACTTCATCGAGCGTAACTTTATAATCTGAATAAGCGAAATTTCCCTCGAGCAAAACGGATGAAGCCGCAGGCACCAAAACAAAATTGGCTCCATAGCCATTGGAAATCCAATCGAGCTTTGTGATATCGCTGTAATCAACGTTGTCGGCAAAGCGGAAACCAAAAAGATTAAGCTTGCTTCCGCTTGTATTGTTCATGGAAATTTTTCCGTACAAATCATTGAAGTTGTATGGCAAACCATTTTCGTTGATGTATTTATAAAACACCTTGGAGCTTTGCTGCATGTACGATGTTTTACCAGAAAGAATAAACGAAGAGCTTCCGCCGCTTTCTTCGTCCAGCTTGCTGATGGGGCCTTCAAGAATTAATTTTGAAGTGAATGTATTGATACCTGCTTTTCCGCTAAAGCGTTTTTTGTTTCCGTCTCGCGTGGTGATGTCCATCACCGAAGAAATTCTTCCGCCATATTCAGCATTGAAACCGCCTGTATAAATGTCAACACCGCGGATGATGTCCTGGTCAAAAACAGAAAACAAACCTATAGAGTGAAATGGATTGTAAATAACCATACCATCGAGCAGCACTTTGTTCTGCACGGGAGACCCGCCACGTATGTAGAACTGTCCGCCCTGGTCGCCGGTAAAAACAACCCCGGGAACTATTTGCAGGTACTGGGCAAGGTCGGGCTCACCGCCAATAGCGGGAACCTGTTTTATCTCCCGGGGAGTAACACGGGTAACAGAAACCTTTACATCGGTTTTGGCTTCTTCTTTTTCTGCCGATACTTCTATTTCAGGAACCTGGATAACCGATTTTTTAAGGTAAAGTTTTTTTGTAATAATATCGTCTTCTTTTATCGTTATGGAAACATTAACCGTATCGTATCCCACAAAAGTTACCATAAGCGAATAGTTGCCCGGCGGAACACGCGAGATAGAAAAGAAACCATTCAGGTCTGTTGTGGAGCCGTACGTGGTGCCTTTAAGATAAACGCTGGTATAAATAGCCGCCTCTGCATTTTCGCTGAAGTATACAAAGCCGCGTATGTCTCCTGTTTGAGCAAATGCGCTGCCGCACAGCAAAGAGAAAATGAAGACGAAAATTACTTTGAATCGCATTTTTTAAGGGCGGACAAATGTATTATTTAAATGATATGTGAAACATGATTTGGTCGAAAGGGAAAACAGGTTGGTCGAAAAGGATGATTAGGAGGAAGGTTATGTTTTTTAATTACCAAAACGTGTTATTACCTGCTCTGCCTGATTTTTTTAATTATTACTTTTGCTCTTCAATTCATATAATTTATGAGCACTATAAGCGGTATACATGCAAGGCAGATTCTGGATTCGCGCGGCAATCCTACCATTGAGGTAGATGTGTATACGGAAGCCGGAGCAGTGGGAAGAGCTTCTGTTCCTTCGGGCGCATCCACCGGTGCACATGAAGCTGCGGAGCTCAGAGATGGAGATGAAAAAAAATATCTCGGCAGGGGAGTGCTGAAAGCAGTTTACAATGTGAACACTTCTCTCAATGATGAGCTGCGGGGAAAATCTGTTCTTGACCAGGCAGCCATAGACCACCTGATGATTCAGCTTGACGGGACAGAAAATAAATCGAACCTCGGAGCCAATGCCATTCTTGGCGTGTCGCTTGCTGCAGCAAGGGCAGGGGCCATTGAAACGTCTCAGCCACTGTACCGCTATGTTGGCGGAGTAAATGCTTCAACGCTTCCTGTTCCCATGATGAACATTTTGAATGGTGGGGCTCATGCCGATAACAGTGTGGACATACAGGAGTTTATGATTATGCCAGTTGGCGGAGATACTTTTTCTGATGCGTTGCGCATGGGAGCTGAAGTGTTTCATCATCTTAAAAGTGTTTTGAAAAAGAAAAAACTTTCAACCAACGTTGGTGACGAGGGTGGTTTTGCACCGAATCTCAAATCAAACGAAGATGCGCTTCATGCCATTCTTGAAGCAATTATTAATGCCGGTTACGAACCGGGGAGGGATATTGTATTAGGACTGGATGCGGCTGCTTCGGAATTTTATGATTCGGAGAAAGGAAAATATGTTTTTAAAAAATCGACAGGCGAAGAACTCTCTCCCAAGCAAATGACTGATTTCTGGGACGACTGGGTGAACCGTTATCCCATAGTTTCCATCGAGGATGGCATGGCCGAAGATGATTGGGATGGCTGGAAGATGCTTACAGAAAAGACAGGCAAACGTATCCAGCTTGTGGGCGATGATTTATTTGTTACCAATGTAAAACGCCTTTCGCGTGGCATCAAGGATGGGATTGCTAACTCTATTCTCATCAAGGTAAATCAAATCGGCACGCTTACCGAAACCATAAATGCGGTGGAGATGGCGCATCGCAATAGTTACACTTCTGTTATGAGTCATCGTTCTGGAGAGACAGAAGACAATTACATAGCCGACCTTGCCGTTGCACTTAGCACAGGGCAAATCAAGACCGGTTCAGCTTCACGCTCCGACAGGATTTCAAAATACAACCAGCTTCTGCGTATAGAAGAAGCGCTCGGCGACACGGCACATTATGCAGGCGCTGACTTTCCTTACAGAACATCTTTTAAAACTGTTTCACTCTGAATAAAAAAATGATGGATAACAAGGATGAAATAGTTGAGTACAGCATATCACCGCGCACGGGAAAAATCAAAAAGAAAATCCGTTACCGTAAACGGAAATCTATCTTCTCAAAGAAAAAAATGAAAAAGTATTTTGAGTTCTTTCTGCTGATTCTCTTTTTCGTGATATTTATAGTAAGCGTAGTTCTGTTGATTCGCCCCGGAGGACAGGATAAGCAACGGATTGACTACATAGAAAAGAAAGGCAAGGGAGGATAAGTTTATATGAAATTCAAACTAACTTGTTATTTTTACGGATTCAATTTTAAGTACTCAATTTGTGAAGGCTGACAAACTCAAAGAAAAATTTGCCGCTGTTGCGCTCCCCCTGGCAGCAGACCAGAAAGAATTTCTGAAAGAACACGGGAACATGATGATTGCGCAATACACCATTGAGCAGGTATACCATGGAATGAAAGGGATGATTGGCATGGTTACCGAGACTTCCAAGCTCGACCCTGATGAAGGAATTCGTTTTCGCGGGTATTCCATTCCTGAACTTCGCGAAAAACTTCCCAAGGCGCCCGGTGATAATGAACCGTTGCCTGAAGGAATTTTTTACCTGATGCTGATAGGAGAATTACCGACTTACGATGATGTGGTTATGGTAAGCACGGCATGGGCGCGCAGAAGCAATGTTCCCAAGCATGTATTTGATATGCTGGATGCGCTTCCAAAGAATACACACCCCATGACACAGTTCAGCGCTGCTGTGATGGCATTGCAGACTGAATCGGTTTTTGCCGCAGCTTACAGGAAAGGAATCAATAAAAAAGATTACTGGGACCCGATGTACGAAGACATCATGAATCTTATTGCGCGGCTGCCCAGGGTAGCTGCTTACATATACAGGCGCACTTACAAAAACAGCGAGCACATTGAACCCGACCCGAAGCTGGATTGGGCTGCCAACTTCGCTCATATGCTTGGCTTTGATAAGGATGACTTTAAGCGCCTTATGCGCCTCTACCTGACCATTCATGCAGACCATGAGGGAGGAAACGTTTCAGCACATACAACGCACCTTGTGGGCTCTGCTTTGAGCGATGCATACCTTTCTTTTTCTGCAGGAATGAACGGATTAGCCGGCCCTTTACATGGACTTGCCAACCAGGAAGTTATTAGATGGATATTTGAGCTGAAAGAAGCCTGCGGGGGAGTGCCCACCAAAGAACAATTGACGAACTACATTTTAAAAACACTTAAAGAAGGTAAAGTGGTTCCCGGTTATGGCCATGCCGTGCTTCGCAAGACAGACCCACGCTTTATTGCGCAACAGGAATTTGCAAAAAAGTATATGCCCGATGATGAGAACGTTAAAATTGTCAGCATGCTATATGAAGTGGTGCCCCCCATTCTTGAGTCGACCGGAAAAATAAAAAACCCCTGGCCTAATGTGGATGCGCATTCAGGCTCGCTGCTTATTCATTATGGAATGACTGAGTATGATTTTTATACGGTGCTTTTCGGAGTATCACGTTCGCTCGGAGTTCTTTCTTCATTGTTGTGGGACAGGGCACTCGGTGTTCCTCTCGAACGTCCCGGTTCTGTTACCAGCGAGTGGATGAAAGGATTTACTATGAAGAAAGCAATGGCGTGAGGCTACTAATTAACTAATCATTACGAATGTTACGTATAACGAATCTATAAACTACATTCGTAATATTCGTATCCATTCGTTATTAGTAACCTATTTCGGTTTCTTAAAAATATCCTTCAGCTTATCTCCGGCTTGGTTCTTTAGTTTGTCTTCCGCTTCTTTTTTCAGTCGGTCAGATTCAACTTTCGCTTTAGCTTCGGCTTCTTTCTTAAGCCGGTCTGCTTCTGTTTTAGCTTTGTCTTCTGCCTGCTTCTTCACACGGTCAGCTTCGGCTTTCGCTTTATCTTCGAGTTCCTTCTTTTTCTTGTCAAGCTCTTCTTTGGCTTTGGCTTTTAAATCGTCCATTGCTTTTGCAGCCAGCTTATTCAGGTCGGTGCTCACGCTTGGATTGTTTACCGTTCCTCCAATTTTCATTTCAACGGGGATTGTTTCACCGGCACTCACGCCTGTTTTTGAAGTAAGATTGGTGAGTACCGAACTTGCAGCGCCTCCGAAAGCACCGCGCGGAATCTCGCTGGCAATGGTATAGTCAATGGTCTGGTCGAAACCGTTGGAGCCACCCACCTTGCTTTTGAATCCTCCCAACGAAACATCAAACGGGTCAACATGCACCCTGCCCTTGGCGAATTTGAACGTGAGATTCACCGGCTGCACATCCATCTTTTTCAGTTTTTCCATCTTCAGTGCATCGGCAACTTTAACAAGCGGAGGAAAATTCTGAACGGTGAGCGTTGATGTTTTGAGGTTGCCATACCCGTTCAGCGATTCCATCACAGGACTCATGTGCTGGTCGAATAATCCCTCTGCTTTCATGGTTGAAGAAAATTTTCCCGAGCAATTCTTCACGATGGGCGCCATCTTTTGCACGGTGACAAATGTTGCTCCAGTTTTCTGCACATCAAAATCATTGATGGCCATGTCAAACATAAACGTGGGTTTCTTTGGCTCCTTCGTATCATATTTTCCGTTCATCACCATGCTTCCCTCCAGCAGTTGCATGTAAACATCTTTCATGTTCACGGCTGAATCTCTCACAATCAGGCTTCCTTTCACATTTTCCATCGTCATATTCTCATATAAAAGTTTTTTCACTGCAGCGCTGAAAACGAAATCAACGTTGCCGGGGATTTCAATTACACTCATTGCTGCCTTTGCAGTGTCCTTCTGTGCAGTTTGCTGCGCAGGTGTTCCGGTCATCCATTCATTGAGGTCAATCAATGAAGAATTCATTTGTAAATTTCCTTTCAGCGTTTCGCCTTTCAGGGCGTATGCAATAAAATTCTGCAAAGAACCGCTGGCATTGAAATCACTTGCCCCGACTTTTGACGAGAATGAATTCAGCGCCACTTCCTTCGGATTGAACGTAAGATTCATGGTGCTGATTGTCGTCTTCGGCTTTCCTTCGCTTGCATAGGTCAAGCCGCTGACCTGGATAGTACCGTGCGCATCAAAATCTTCGTAGCTTTTTTTCTGTGCAGTGGAATATTTTCCTTTCGCAGAGAAATCTGCCGCAATCATTCCGTTCAACTCTGTTCCTTTTTCGAGCGGAACAATTTTCTGCATATTGGCGAGATTGATTTTACCTTTTATCGCGGCGTCAATGTCAGGGTCGCTAACCGGAGTTTTCAGCAGCAGGCGCGCATCAAAAGCATCTCCGGCAACTTCAGCATGCAGATTCGAGAGGTTGACAACAGTATGGTCTTTCACTCCATCGGGATTCAGAATTTTTAAATCAACATTCACATTATTCACGGCGGCGGGAAGTGATGGATACTGAAACATTCCCTTCTGAATTTTAAGGTTGATGCCGAAACCCGGAATGGTTTTTTCAGAATAAGTTCCCATTGCAAAACCATCGAAGGCAAGCGTTCCGGACGATTTCAAATCTTTTGTTCCTGCTTTATATACAGCGGGAATCATGGAGATAAAATTTTTGAAGTCGCTTTTGGCTACGGCAAATTTCAAATCCATGTCAATATTATCACCCGGCATGGCAAGCCATCCATTGAACGAAAGCTCCAGTTCATTGATGCGCGCTATATTGTCTTTGAAAGTAAACTTCATGTTTTTCATATCCATGTCAAGGTCAGCGTCAATATCTGCTTTGGCATTGCTTAGGTAATTTACTCCCCCATAGTTTACAGAAGTTTTTTCCGAGAGGGTTTTTGTTGAAAGCGTGAATAAATCCTGGGTGAAGTCACCGCTGCCGGTGTGATTTACTCCCGTCATCTGAAGGCGGAAGCCGAGAGATTTATCATCATAAAGGACGCTTCCGTCAGAGACGGAATATTTTTTCAGGTTCACTTTAAACTGTGATGGTTCAGATGGTTTTCCGGGTTCTTCCTTCTCCTTTTTAGCAATGTCCCAATTGGCTTTTCCTTCCTGTGTGACAAGGAAATTCATAACAGGATTCCCGGCACTTATTTTACGGATGGAAATTTTATCTCCTGATATCACGCTCATCAAATCAATAACCACATTAAGGTCTTTGGCATAAACAAGAGTATCACCGGCAAAAGGTTCCACGTTGATGATGCTAAGATTTTCAATCTTCAAGCTAAGGTTGGGAAAATTGCGAAGCAACGATAAGCTTGCATCGCTGAATTCCATTTTTGCATTCATATTTTTATTGGCTCCGTCCTTGATTGCCTGGATTATTTTTCCTTTAAACATAAAAGGCAACACTATGGCTGCAATAAGAATCACCAAAACCACGATGGCAATCCACTTAAGAAGTTTTTTCATAGAAAAGATTTTACCGGTAAATAATCAACGAGATTAGAAAAGCGAAATTACAAATTGAAAATTATATTTAGTTTATTTTAATGGTGATGGATATTCTTGTAACCATTAATGTTTAAGCGGCCTGCGTTTTATCATTCCTCCCCGGGTATCTTTTACGCTGTTGGTAACCACAAACGCATTCGGGTCTATCTTTTCGATTTCGGTATTGAGCTTGCTGACTTCGAGACGAGTAATGACGGTATAAAGAATATCCATTTTGCGGGTTGCACCGGTTTTGCCGTAGCCGCCTTTGCCCTGGTAAATAGTAACACCTCTGCCAAGAGTATTAATAATCATTTGCCGTATTTCCTCATTGTGCGCTGAGATAATAGTAACGCCTGTATATTCCTCTATGCCTTCAACAACAAAGTCAAGTGTTTTTGATGCTGCTAAATATGTAATGATAGAATACAATGCTTGCTCAACAGAGAGAAGATATGCAGCAAAAGAAAATATGATGATGTTGAAAATGATAATAAAATCACCAATGGTGGTATGCATTTTCCGGCTAAGAAAAATCGCGAGTATTTCAGTTCCGTCAAGCACGGAGCCGCCACGAATGGAAAGCCCTATTCCTGCACCGAGGAAAAATCCTCCGAAGACGGCAACGAGCAATTTATCGTGAGTAATTTCGGGAAAAGGAACTACAGCAAGCACGGTTACGAGACCCAGAATGGAGATGGCCGATTTAATTGCAAACTGCTTTCCTACAATCTTGAAGCCGAGCATTACAAAAGGAATATTGAGTGTTAGAAGCAACAACCAGAGCGGTGCGCTGGTGACTTCAGTGGTCAAAAGTGAAATACCGGTAACACCACCATCAATAAACCTGCTTGGGAGCAAAAAACTCTCCAGGCCAAATGCAGCACACGTAACACCCAGCGCCATCAAAAAAATATCTTTGATAAAACTAACGATGCTTATTCTTAACTCTCGAGAGCCCTTGGCAATTTCGTACGGCGAAAAATCCTGCTGCTCCGCAGGAATCGTCTTGTCCCGCAGAAAGTTAATGATTAATCGCTTCCAGAGTCTCTTCATAGGCAGGCAAGGTAAAAATTAAACTTGCCAAAAACTATTTTTTGAAGACGACTTTAAGTAGTTTAAAGAATCGTTGTCAACATCACATTTAAAATTATTTAAGCGGCAATGAAAAATAAAAAGTAGCTCCTTCGTTTAGTTTTCCTTCTGCCCAAACGCGGCCCTTATGCTTTTCTATAATTCGCTTTACAATGTTTAACCCTAAGCCATTTCCGCTAAACTCATGCGAGGCATGCAACCTGCTAAAAGAGGCAAAGAGCTTATCATAATGTTTCATGTCAAAACCAGCACCGTTATCTTTTACAAAATATATGGTCTCTTTGTCGTTAACGCGGCCGCCAATTTCTATTACCGGGTTTTCTTTTTTCGAGGAATATTTAATTGCATTGGAAATAAAATTAGCCCACACCTGCCTGGTCATAGAAGCATCGCTGAAAGCATCGGGTAATTTTTCATCAACTTTAATACTTACACGAGTGCTGTCATATGTTGCTGAAAGCTCTCGCAGAATTATCTCCACCGTTTGATTCATATTATTTGTTGAAAGATGAAGTGGCTGCTTACCTAATTTTGAAAAACGAAGCAGGTCTTCGATAAGAGTGGTCATTTTTTTTGCACTCTTGGAAATCGTCTCGCAAAGCTCAGAAGCATCTGCCGGCAGCAGGTTTATGTAGTCTGTTCTAAGCATTTCGGCAGCAATAATCTGATGCCTGAGAGGAGCGCGCAAGTCATGCGATACAGTGTAGGCGAATGCATCCAGCTCTTTGTTTACTTTTTCTACTTCGGCAACTTTATTTTCAAGATTACTGTAAAGTTCACTGATGAGCACTTCCTGTTCTTTTCTCTCCTCAATGTCTCTCACTATGCCATTGTATCCTGTAATGTTTTCATCCTGGAACCGCAATGTAACCGTCTGTTCTATCCAACAAGGCCGACCGTTTTTGCAAAGAACCTGGAATTCAAAAATTGATTCAGGGCTTTTGTCTTTGAACTGCTTCGTGTAAAATGCAACTACTTTTTCTTTCCATGCCGGCGCAACAATTTCGGTATAATGTTTCCCGATGAGTTCCTCTGGTGAATATCCAAGTTCTTTTTGCAGACGCGAATTAATATACTTAAAATATCCATACACATCGGAAGTATAAAAAATATCACCGGCATATTCAATCATTCGCTGAAAACTGGCTGTGGTTTCCTCTTTTGCATACCTGTAAATTCTTTCCGCAGCTATGCCAATAATATAACCTGCAGCCATAAGAACAGGCGGAGCAAAGCAGATGATGATTAATAATGGTTCGGAAATAAGTTGCCTGAATATCTCTTTAGCCGAAAAAACCAGGTTGTGCTCGTTGAAGTGAACAAGTAAGCCCAGTACCGGAAATACGAACCCAAATAACATTCCGTACAGGGAATATCTCAGCGTAAAGTTTTTTCTTCCGTTTATAGTACTCGTCCGTGTCATAAATATTATTCAGTGAATAATTTTATAAGAGGTTTTAAGTATTATTATTTCTCACTGATTTTTTTATTAGGCAGTTCTTGAATATGATTTTGGCTTTAGGTCTTGTAACACTGACAATGCAATTTCAATATTATTGAAAGTAAGGGGCTTAGTTATAAAGCTCAACACATGCCGATTTTGTTTTGCCCGCTCTATATCTCTTGAATCTATGGAAGATGACAAAATGAAAATGTTGCACTCCGAATGCACGGAGGGTGGAAACTTTTCAAATTCGCGAAGGAAATCGAAGCCGTCCATAGACGGCATGCGGATATCGAGTAAAATAATTTCTGGCAGAGATGAACTATTTTTCAAGCATGCGGTAAGATAATCCAGGGCATCTTCAGCAGAATTTTTGCTGATAATTTGTTTTGCGATTCCAAGCTTATTGATAATGCTGCTCGAAACGAAATTATCAATCTCATTATCGTCAACAAGCAGTATGCTGCTAAAAATATTGTGCTCAAAGTGCAAGGGCTCACTCATGTTGTGCAATCTTTATTTATTCGGAATGGTTATTTTGAAAACAGTTTTTTCACCGACAACGGAATCTGCGTTAATATCTCCACCCAGCTTATGGGTGGCTTCTTTTACAATGTATAATCCGAGCCCGGCCCCCGGAGCAATGCTCGAAACGCGGTAGAACATTTTGAAAATTTTATTAAGATATTTTTTATCAATGCCGATTCCGTTATCTTCAACAGTAATTCGGGCCTCGTTTTCCGTAGTAACAATATCAAGAGAGATGTAAGAATCATTTTTATTTATGTCCTGGTATTTAATTGCATTTGAAAAAAGATTATTAAAAATAATGGCCAACCTCATGCGGTCGGAGCGGAAGGGAATAGCCTGGTTGATGTGTGCTTTGATTTTCATGCGCTCCGTTCCCTTAACAAATTTCAGGTTTGCCCTGATTTCTGCAAGAAGTTCGATGAAGTCAATCGGTTCGGAAGTAATTTCTGACTTGGCATTTTTTGAATAAGATAAAATATGTTTAATAAATGAGTCGAGGCGGTTAATGCTGAACTGGATCATTTCCAGGTATCGCTTCTGCTGTTCCGTCTGGTGTTCAAGTTCTGCAAGGTTGATGATTCCCATAATGGAGGTGAGGGGAGCGCGCAGGTCATGCGATACACTGTAAACAAAACGGTCCAGCTCGTAGTTGGTTTTTTGCAGCGCGCGGAATTGTTCTTTAATCTGCTCATCTGCTTCCTTGCGTTCAGTGATGTCTGAAATCACACCATCAATTCGTATCGGACGTTTTTCATTGTTAAGCGTTGGAGTTATTTTGTTTTCTATCCACCGGATGGTCCCGTCTTTTTTAATGATGCGGTACTCTGTTGCAAAAGGAATGCCCGACTCAATATTTTTATCCATTCCGTGAACAAGATATTTGTCTTCGGGATGGATGACTTCGCTCCAAAGATTTATGTTGTCGTAAAATTCTTTTTTCCCCCGGCCATAAATATTTCCATGTGCAGGAGAAATCTGCAATATTTTGTTGTTAACCAAATCGACAGAGAAAAAAGCTTCGTGAACATTTTCGAATAATATTTTAAGCTGTGCATTGGCATCTTCAAGCTGCTTTCTCTGAATTTCCCGTTCGGTAACATCGCGCGAGTTGATGATAATACCATTGATTCCCGGCATGGCAAGGTGACTTGTGCCGTGAGATTCTATGCAAACCCATGAACCGTTTTTGTGAAGGATGCGGTGTGAAATCAACGGGCTCGTTTTTCCGTCCCTCGAAATTCCGTTTAACAATTGTTGCGATACTCGGACAGAATCTTCGGGATGAATAAAATCAATAACGCTTTTACCGCTCAGTTCATACGGAGCAAAACCGGTTATTTTTTCCAGCGCAGGCGACTGGTATTTAATGATTCCCTGGCTATCTATAAGTGTTATAACATCGGTAGAGTTTTGGATAATAAGGCGATACTTTTCTTCAGTATCCATGAGCTCTTGTTTGTGTTTTGCTTTACTGTGAAAAAACTTTGCAGCGTTTGATGAAAACTTTATACCAATAGCCTGTTCTTTCCCGGTTTTTGAAACGAACGCTAAATGATTTTTCCTGTACCTGCTCTTTTCAACCAACAGGTATACCATTAAGGAAATTATGGCCGATACCATGAAGATATCCCTGTAACGCAACGCTTCACCGGGCACTTGCAATAGTTTAGCGGGCATAGCAACTGCAATAAAAATTAAGGGCATGGCTGCAGCGTAAAACTTTTTACCACTTGGTATTTTCATATATTTTTTCGAGGAGGTCGGTTAGAGATTCAAATTCTGTTGTCTTGTCAAGAAAATAATCTGCTCCCAAATCGCTGCATAGCTTCCTGTAATACGCATCGGAGTGATTGGTAAGCATAACTATCTTAATGGAAGGATAATATAGTTTTACATGTTTCAGAACATCAATGCCGCTTTTCACTGCCAGGTTTACATCAAGCAAAATCACATGCGGCTTCAAGGCATCGGTGAACAGCACGGCATCATTGTAATTTTCTGCATGCCCCGAAAACTGAACGTACTCAAGCTCTGATAATAAATTCCGGAGCCGGTTGCTGACGATAAGAGAGTCGTCAACGACAAGCACTTTCAATTTTCCGGTTATTAATGGTAACAAAATCATGGATAAAAAAAAGAGAATATATTTTTAGTTTTAGTTAATTTTTTTTCTTTTCCCTTTTGTGAAAAGAATATCCTTTCCGGAAAAGATTAATGTTGTGCCGCTCGTATTCATACAGCACCTTTGCCTTGAGCAGAATAAGGTCTGTGTCGGTAAATACCTCAAGTTCCTGCATTGAACGTTTTGGGTCCAGGCGAAGAATTGCTTTAATCAGGTCTGGTCTGCTGCTCATTTTTTTTTGTAGCTTAAAATTGTATCAGTTATTCTATAACAAACAAACGTCTTTTGTTTAATGAAGTAAATAGTAGGGACTTCCTTTGACGCGTCAGCTAAGGCATTGAAGTCTTGTAGTGGTTTGTATGACATAGACCGGGATTTTTTAAGAAACCTCTCCGTGCCCTTATTGTTAAGTTCTGTTTTATAAGGGCAGGAGAGGGACACAGTGCAATCAAGTCAGAATGTTTTTAAGCCGCTATCTGGTACCCCAGAATCATTGCTTTTATAGATTCGGGAAGCGTTGATATGGAGTGTGACCTATGGTAGTAATAATCAGCGCCCAGCAGTTCGCACATGTTGCGGTAATAGGGTTCCGGGTCGCGGGTAAAGAGGATAACTTTTGCTTTTGGATACTTCATTTTTATTGCCACCAGTAGCTCTATACCATTTGGAGTGGGTACGTTATCGTAGAGCACTACTAAGTCGGGAGAGGTTTGAGTCTGGGTAACTATATCCCAGCCGTCTGTAACATGTTTAACGGCTACATAGTCGTTGTAATGGTTCAGAAGGCTGCGTATGCCATGCGTATGAGTGGGAGTGTTATCAGCCAGTAATACGTTGAGTTTCTTGTTCATTTTTTTGCGTGTTGATTTGTTTTTGTTCTATCGATTTGATAGTGCAAACAAACAAAGATGCGCCCCCTTGAACAATAGTAATGACGCGGATTACAACGTCATCGCAGACGAGAAGTATTTGTAGTGATTAGTACTACAAGTCCCTGAATATGTTGGGTTTATTGCAGTTCAAAAAAGATAGCCTTGAAGTCATTTTAAAAGACAAAAGGTTGAAAACCCCTGTAATAGCGGCTGTTTAAGGGCTCAGAGCGGATGGGAGAGGTGCAAAGGAAAAAAGTCCTCTTAAAGGTCAGGCACGCATTTCAAAAAAGAATCTCAGAGTGTAATTGTTTTGCAAAAACTAGCGGAGAAAAAACCAAGGAAACCCTAATGCGATTTAGGAAAGACCCCAGTATTTTTTAGAAAGAATTAATGATAAAAAGTTAAAAAAATGTTTAAGGATGGGAAACATTTAGACCACTGGAAATATTATGTGATTGCTATTGTATTGTTAAGATTTCCAATTTCTCTTTATCGAGCGGTTTATTAAGGAACCGGGTGACGAATTTATTTTGCTCAGCTCTTTGATGGTCTTCAGGATTCAGTGATGAAGAAAGCATCATAATGATGCAGGTTTTTTTTACAGTTTCCGGAAGCTTTTCGTATTCATCGAGAAAAGCAAAGCCGTCAATATCGGGCATGCGGATATCGAGAAAAATATAATGTGGCAGGTTGCCGGGCATTTCGGCAGATGACCTCAGGTATTCCAACGCACTTTTTGCCGAATCTTTTAAAATTACTTCCTCGGCAAAGTAATGTCTTTTGATATTATACGATGCAACATAGCGGTCTGCTTCGCTGTCGTCAATGACCATTACCTTTTTATAAATGTATTTTCCGTTTAGCTTGCTCATATCTTCTTTGATTAGTTTAAATTATTTGGAATGTGAATATTAAATATGGTTCCCTGCCCTAATTCGGATTGCAGTGCAATGCTTCCTTTAAGCTTTTCAATGCTTTCCTTAACGATAAATAATCCCAACCCGGAGCCAACGGAATTTTCTGACACGCGATAAAACATTTCAAAAATTTTGGGCTGATGTTCCTTGCTGATGCCGATGCCGTTATCTTTAACTACTATTTCGGCTGCATGTGCAGAAACATTTACCCGGATGTCCACATAAGGGGTTTCCGCACCGGGATCCTGGTATCGGATAGAGTTTGAAATTAAATTATTCAGAATTACGTTCAGGCGGCTTTTGTCTGATTTAAAAAGTACTCCGTTGCTCACGCTGCACCTGATATCAACCGTACGATTGGTGCTGCCAATGAATTTAAGATTATTCGTTATATCGTTGAGCAATTCATTAAAATGTATTTCTTCTTTCTTCACTTCCAGCCTTGAATTTCGGGAGTAGGCAAGAATGTCGAGGATAAATCCGTCTAATTTGCGGATGTTTCCTTTTACCATGCCTAATTGCTCGCGGATAATATTTTGCTCTGTAATGGACTCAGAGATTTCAACTATACCGAGCATAGAGGTGAGGGGGGCACGCAGGTCATGTGAAACGCTGTAGACGAATTTATCTAATTCAGTATTGGCTTTCAGCAGTTCTTCTTTCTGCGCTTCTGCTATTTGCAGACGTCCTATTTCAAATGATTGTTCTATATGGCTAATCGTGTTTTTCCTAAACCGGTATCCCCACAGTCCGCAAATGAAAAATACGACTGCTGCAAGCAAGGCGTGTATGATAAAGGTTTGCAGGCTCATGTAATCGAGCTGGGTAAAATATATTTTGTCGTAACCGATAAACTGGAGATAACCAAACGCGGCATGATGCATAACTACAAACAATGTGATAGGAATCTGGAGCTTCCAGTTTTGATAAGCGATAAGCATGGCGCTGCTGATGAAAGCAATAAAGTGCATCTCGAACAGTCCGTGCATCTGGTAAATAAACTGTGCCATAAAAATTCCAAATACTACACTCACTATATATTGATAAAGATTTGATTCAGGTAAAAGATGTCTTGAGGAATAATATGCTATCAGTGACAATCCGCCCACGCCAATAGCTACAAGCCATGTACTGTAAAAGAAGGCAAGCAGTAAACCCACAATAAAATAACTGATGAGAAAATAGTCCATCAGACGGTCGGATTTATGTCTTATTTCATCAAGAACCAGCTCCAGGTGTTTTTTTTGTTCCATTTTTTGCTGAGTGTTTTTTAGCTTTTCTATTTTTATTTTTTGCAGTTAGAAGGCAGCTCGCATCCGTACGCCTTTAATGCTGCCTGGCTGAATTTTGGTTCGGGATTATTTGCCAGCAGCGAATCCATAGCCATCTGGGCGTAATTACTTTTTTTCTCGGTGCAATAGCGGCTCTTATTATAGTTGCCCCTGAAATAAAGCTTATGCTCCCCATCAAGAATTACTGCCTGCGGAGTAGAATACACTCCGCATGAAGCTGCTAAAGATTTATCAAATAAGACCGGTATCGTTAAATCAAACTTATCTTGAATTTCTTTCTCAGTGTAATTATCCTTGCTTACAACCGCTACGGCAAATGTTGCTTTGCTGCCATATTGTTTTACTAAGGATTTGAAATGAGGGATATTAAATTTTGAGCAGGGACAGGAAGGATTAAAAAAATGGAGAAAGACGGGCTTGTTTTTTTCTGCTTTTAGTGCCTGGTCAATGTCAATGTAATCTCCCTTTTCAATGTTGCGATAATTCTTGGGAACAGGGGTAGGTAAGCTGTATACCCATTCGTTATACCAGAACAATAAAGATATCCCGGTGAAAATAATTACCAGCAGCGAGAAAAGAATAATCTTTCGTACTCTTATTTTTTTCATTCAGTAATTTAAAAAGGTCTCTATGTACGGAGTTTGTCAGTTCTTTGTTGTCTTTGGATTAAAAGCAAGATGAAAGATTTACCTTGATAAATCCTTTTGTTGCAGAAACCAACTGCAAATAACCTTTGCACTACATGGACAACAACGGGACAATATTAGATAGTTCGACTTCCGGCCGCTGCTAAACTAGCCCCGATTGAGTGGCGCCTTGCGCCACGAAAGCGGGACGGAAAGAAGTACGGGTAGAAATGTGTGGCTACTAAAACATCCACCCCATCCTAAATTTTTTCCCAAAGGGGGAGCGCCTTTTATGACATGGCTCGATAAAATGAAAAAGCCCCCGAGAGCTGGGGGCTTGCAAAGTATAAGTATGCCTTGTTACAGCACAATTATTTTCTTAAGATATTTGTTGGTTAACCCCGAAGCACTAATAAAATATGTGCCTGTGGCAGGAAATTTTTCAGTTACAAAACGTATCATATTATCCGATGCGTTTTCCTTTTCAATAAGCTGTGAAAATATTTTTTTGCCCTGAGCATCCATAACGGATACCTGCAATGTATTTTCATTTTCTGCAGGTATCTGTATCGTTGCTGATTCTCCTGTAGAAACCGGGTTGGGATAAACCACCAGCTCGTGCACAGGATTTAGATTTACTGAAACAATCCTGAACGTTTCTGATTTTCCGTCAAAGTCAACCTGCCTGAGGCGGTAATAAGAAACGGGGCTGTGCGGGTTGTCGTCAATATAAGAATACTGCAAAGCAGTAGAACTGTTTCCCCCGCCTTTAATTTTAGATATGCTCTCAAAGTCGCTGCCGTTAATAGAGCGTTCTACGGAAAAATAATCGCAGTTAACCTCGCTGGCAGTTTGCCAGGATAGATTTATAGTTCCGTTGTTTGCGCTCTCTGCTTTAAAATATGCGAGCGTTACCGGAAGCACCGTGGAGCCAATCTCCATAGGCCCTGCGCCGGGCATCGCACCATCCCATGCGGTGACAGCGCATATATCAACCATGCTTCCTCCATTATCTCCAACGATAAATCCGCCTGCCATTACATCAATCATTCCGTTACACAATAAAAGTTTTTTTCCGGCGGTGATGTGAAGCGTTCCGTATACAATAATTTTCATGTTAGTATACACCGCTGTAGAAGTAGGTATAGTTACTGTATTACCTGCCGTAATGGTGACCGTATCATTACTTGCAGGAACTCTGCCTGCTGTCCAGGTGGAAGCTGCATTCCAATTGCCTGAACTTCCATCCAGCATCTGGCTGGCACTCGATTTATCCGTTTTTATAAAAAAGAAATAAGCAAACACCAAAGCAGAATTCAGGAGCAGGGCGAATCCGCCTATTATTAACTTACGCTTTAATCTCATACGTAGGCGGGGGCGAAGCACCATCCTGGGCCGCATGCTGCTCCTGTACATTTGTCTTCTCATTGAGTTCATTTGTTTTAAGATTATTATCAGGTTCATTTATTATTTACTTGGATGCAAATCAACGGCAAACGATACCCCGGGGACAATAGTATTTATATGAATTATGATGTCATGATTTGTATGACAATCCCGGCAAATAGTTGCAATTCCTTTTGTTCAGAAGAGCGAGAAATACTAAAAGAAGATAAAACGGAAGAGTCTCTTAAAATTTTACAAGGAATTCTTTAATGCTTTACAGCGCGAGTTGTGTTTATTTTTTTAAGTAATTTTTTCTTTCAAAAAACCCCCATCGCCCGATGTAAGATTTTAATTCATTTTGACTAAACGGGCCGAGATTTTCTAAAGTATAATTGCGCTGCAAATATGTTTACTACCCATGTATCAAAGACCAAGGATTCGCCTTATTTATCGCCAGAGAATGACGCTGAAGATGCGATTGCTAAAGGCTATGCGTCAAAGAGGATTCATCTATAGCGCAGCTTCAGTTGTTGCCTTTATTCTCTTTTTCGGGTACTTTAATTTAATGTCGCCCACAGGGGTATACGCTACTTCTGATGAGACCTTATCGAGCGGCTCATTTATTATTAATATGGGTATTACCCCGCAAACATATGCCAATGGCCTAAAGCCATACGGTATGTTGTATGACCTTATTTATAATTACAACGTGCCGGTAAAATGGGTTATTAATTCAAGCAAGGTAAAAGACGGTGCGGATTTTACGTATAATGGAATTGATTATAAAGGCGGCACATTTATAATTCGCGCTGAAGATATTACGTCTAGCGTGACGACACGCATCACATACTGGCAAGGCCAGGGGGTGCAGGGAGTTTATACAGCAGGCGCTATTACGGTTCCTGTGTATGCTACATTAACCTATTTTCCAAAGGCTATGATTGATAACCTGTCGAACAATCAAAATATTATCACGGGTTATTATACTAACGCAGCTCTACCGGCAACTTCTTATGATATAGGCGACCCGACACAACTTACTTCCTGCCACGACATTTGGATAAACCCGCATGGAGACCCCCTATGGAGCACTCACTCTCCTCTCTACAATTTTGTAACGGCTCAAAAGTCATCTATCTGGTCAGAGTGTCATGCTGTAAGCGTGATGGAAGGCGTTACCAATACGTCTTCTCCTTTTCAGCAATTAGATTATCTCTCCACCAACGGGCTTCAATGTTATAGCAGTGGTAAATGCGGCGCTGGTGTTACACAAACGCACGCAGGTAATCCTACTGCACCGTATACACATAATTATCCGACTGACCCCGTAATGCAGTTTATGGGTACGATGGACGGAGCTACAAACGGAGGTTCTGAAAAGTGGTACATACCGCAAACAACGGGAGCATGGAGAGGCACAACAAAAAGATTAGTAACCACCTCGGACGGAGCTTCACCCAACGAAGGGGCATTAATGGTATACGGACGAGCATATGGTAACGCAAACAACGGATATGTAATGTATGAAGCCGGGCACGACATAGATGGAAACGGAACTACAGCAGAAAAAGTAGCAGCCCAGCGCGCATTTTTTAATTATTTATTGGTGGCAGGAAGTTTAAAGCAAGTCGTTGTGTTGAATTATACTATTCCGTCTTCGTTAATCGGTAATGAAACATCGCAGGTATTGGTGAATGTAAATTCAGGAACCCCGCCTTATACATTCGCATGGACTTCCACCGTAGGCGGAAGCTTTGCGAATGCTGCGAAAGATACCACCAACTTTACCTCGCCAATTGTCGCCTCTCCCACTACAGGGGTGCTTAAATGTGTGATTACGGATGCATGCGGAAGAAAACAAATTGTGAGTTCCATTATTACAATCGGTAGCTCTGTATTACCTGTTACATTAATTGATTTCTCAGCCAAAGAATTCAGCCACTCCGTGCAGCTTGAGTGGGCAACAGCATCAGAGGTTAATAACAATTATTTTACCTTGTCAAGAAGTAACGATGCTCTTGAGTTTACCGAGCTTGCAAAGATTAACGGAGCAGGTACCAGGACAACAAAAAATGCTTATTCCTATTGCGATATGAGCCCTGCTGTTGGTAATAACTATTACCGCCTTTCGCAAACCGATTATGACGGAACCACAAAAGTCATCGGTGTTAAGATGGTGAACATTAAAGAAAGCGCTGATGAGATTTTTATTTATCCCAATCCTTTCAGTGAAAAATTAAATATACGTTTTGAGAACACTATTTCACCGGCGGCAATTTCTCTCACCAATATAGAGGGAAAATTATTTTATGCAGATAATATAAAAATAGAGCACGTAGGGTATGAGTATTCTATAAATGCTCTTACAAAAATTTCTTCGGGGATATATTTTGTTTCTGTTTCGCAGAACCAAAAGAAACGAACCTGGCGCGTTTTAAAAAGATAATTTGTATTTACCTGCGTTTACGCGAGGTACTCTTTTAATGATTTACAGCGCGAATTATGTTTTAACCTTTGTAGCGCTTTTTCTTTTATAGGCCCTATTTGTTCGGGTGTGTATCCCAATTGAATACTTATTTCTGCAAAGGTCATAGGTTGTTTGCCATTCAACCCAAAGAAAAGGCGCAACACATTTCCTTCGTCAGAAGGTAGCGCAGAAAGAATAGTTTCTAATTCTTTTTTTAGTGATTCATTGAAAAGTTCCTGCTCGGCATTTTTGCTGTTTTTATCTTCTATCACATCCGAAAGAGTAAGGCTGTCACTCCCTGCTATCGGCGCATCTATAGATACTTGCCTGGCCGGGTTATTCATCAGGTTGCCAATGGTTTTTGCAGGAAGAGAAATTTGCATTTCGACTTCTTCGTATGAAGGTTCACGCTGAAATTTCTGTTCCAGCTTCATAGAAGCCTTCCGGATTTTTTTAATCATATCCGATTTAGCTGAGGGCAGGCGAACCAGGCGGCTATGCTCGTCAATGGCATTCTGAATGGACTGACGAATCCACCATACGGCATAAGAAATTAATTTAAACCCGCGCGTTCCATCAAACTTTTTTGCTGCTTTTACCAGGCCAATATTTCCTTCATTGATAAGGTCGGCCAGCGGCAAACCCTGGTTTTGGTATTGCTTGGCAACGGAAACTACAAAGCGCAGATTTGCCTTGGTAAGTTTTTCCATAGCTCTCTCATCTCCCTCTTTTATTTTTTGTGCAAGCAGGACCTCCTCCTCAGCGGTGATTAAATCCACGCGGTTTATCTCCTGCAGATATTTATCGAGCGCTGCAGATTCTTTGTTGGCAATTTGTTTTGTTATATTTAACGGACGCATATTATAGGGTGCCTGCAAGAGCAAAGAACCGGAATCATACATCTTAGAAAAATAGTAACGACATGAATAATAATGTAGTCGCAATAAAGGAAGAGCTGTAGTATTTTGCATGACAAAGGCCTGGAACTGTTAAAGGGCATGACTTTTAGCGTTCGTCAAAGAATAATTTCTTAATTTTGCCGTTAAGTATTTTACAAATGAAAACCATTTTATGTCCTCAAAACCATACACTGTTGACGATTTTAAAGTCGGGGACAGTGTTGTTCCGTTAAATCAAAAGGAGCTGACTTTGATGGTGGTCAGCATTGACAAGGAACGTAACGTAATTATATGCAGGTTGCCGGCCGAACGGTCTGTGCGTGCGTATTTTCCTTATGAGCTGGAAAAAGAATCTGTTGTGCGGCCTCCAAATATTTTGGACACACCAAAGCCGAAAAAAGATGATTCAAAAGAAATGCAGGAAGATTAAATAACTTTCCGCATAAATTGAATTACTGAAGGGGCTGCTATACGATATGAAAATAATACTGGCGATAGGAACCGGAAGTTTTATCGGGGGAATTTCTCGCTACCTGCTTTCGCAATCGGTACAGTCAAAATTTCTTTCTTCTTTTCCGTTCGGTACTTTAGTTGTAAACCTTACCGGCTGCTTTATTATCGGAATTGTTTTCGGCTTGAGTGACAGGAGCAGCATGTCGCAGGAATGGAGATTATTTCTTGCCACAGGATTGTTAGGAGGGTTTACAACCTTCTCGGCTTTTGCAAATGAAACTATAAGCATGCTTCGCGATGGACAATTCGTGTACGCTTCACTTTATATCGTTGCAAGCGTGGCAATTGGATTGCTCTTAACATATGTGGGATATTCACTTGTCAAACTTATTTAATAATGGAAAATGATCCTGACGCAAAACTTCTACGCATCTTCATTGGGGAGAGTGATAAAGTGGGGAATAAAACGCTTTACGAAACGATTGTGTACGAGGCAAAGAAGCAAGGGCTTTCAGGAGCTACCGTTACCAGAGGCATGATGGGGTTTGGCGCTAACTCAAAGGTTCATACAACAAAGTTGTTTGAAATTTCCTCTGACCTTCCTATGGTGGTTGAGATTGTGGACACGGAAGAAAAAATCCGTACGTTCACAAAAACGGTTGAGCGTTTATTTGAAGAATCAAAATCGGGCGGGCTGATAACTATTGAGAAAGCAGAAGTTATCAGGTACAAAGCGAGTAAAAAAAATTAAGAGAATAAAAGAACTCTTGAATTAATTTTTTCTAAATTAGACCTACAGAAATTTTATGGAACAACTTACCCTTCTTTTCACCAGCTACGAATGCGACATTTTTTATAATGAAACGCTTGGTGTTATACAGACAAAATGGAAAGGAATTTTTGTAAGCGGAGATGACTTCAGGAAAATTCTGGATGAAATAATTAATGCCTTGTCGATGAAGCAGGCGTCAACCATAATTGCTGATGCCCGCGAGATGAAAATTATTTCGGAAGCAGACCGCCAATGGATTGTTGATGACTGGTATCCGCGCGCACTTGCTGCAGGTTTCCGCTGCCAGGCGCTGGTGGTAACCAGGAATTCGTTTAACGAACAAGCCATTAAACTCATCGTGACAAAATACAACGATGAAGATGTGAAGACGCGTTATTTTATTTCGCTTGAAGAGGCAGAAGCCTGGGTGAAAAACGGAGTGCCCCAGGTTTAAGCTTTTTATGCAGCAACCGTTTGAAGAGTTTCTTTTTCTTTAACAACGGGCGCCTTGGGCTTAAATGCCTTATGAATATTTTCCATGGAAGAATTGCTAAGCCGCAGCGCTTCGGGAAGTTGGCGTGCAAACGTGTACAACAAGTTGTCGATATTTTCCTCGGTAAGATGATTGGTAAGCGTAATTCTTACTCCTGTGTTTTTGTAAGGCACGCTGGGGAACACAGAGAGGTTTACATAAAACCCGAGCTTGATAAGCATTCGCACCATCATATAACCGGTTTCGGGTTTGCCTACTCCAATGAACTTAATCGGTGAGCCGGAAGGTGCAACCAAAGGAAGCCCGTAATCCGCCGCCTTGCTGTTGAAGAAGCCTATTTTCTTTTTTAGTTGATTCTGCAGCGCATAAATTTCTTCTGACAAATGAATATGCGCTGATGCAACCGATGCCCCAAGCACAGGCGGCTGAATGGGTCCGGAGAATATCATGGTCTTCCCGCAGTTTCTCACCAGCTGTCTTATTTCAATGTTGGGATAAATTAATAATCCGCCGGCAGTACCAAAACTTTTAGCAAGTCCGCAGACAAGAAATAACCTGTCCGGAAAGCTACTATTAAGCTGGCTCATAACATACCCCGTTCCATTGGGGCCAGTCCAGCTCATTCCGTGCGCATCATCAACATAAAGATGCAGCTGCGGATATTTGTTCATCAGCCCAACTAATTCTGTGACGGGGAGTAAATCTCCATACATGGAATAAACACCATCTGCCATGAACCATATTTTTTTATGACCTGAAGAAAGCTCTTTGATTTTATCTTCAAGAATATCGAGCCGGTTGTGGCGAATAATTTCTGTGTGCACCTTACGAACTTTCAGCAAATCAACAGCTGTTTGAACCGAAGCATGCGCCTGAACATCCATTATAACGGCATCGTCATCTCCAACCAGAACGGGAATGTTCGCAATGTGGCCAAGAGTTACCGTGGAAGCAAGTATTACCGGCTGCCCGAACATTTGTTCAAATAAATTTTCAAGTTCGCTATACAGCCCAATGGAAACATAAGCGCGCGAAGAAGAAAATTGCATTCCGAATTTGTCGATTGCTTCTTTGCCGGCATCTTTCAGTCGCTGGTCAAGCTCAAGCCCCAGGTAGCTGCACGAGCCAAAATTAATGAGTTCCTTGCCATCGATGTGAATATGGCTGCCGTCAAAACGTTCATCTTCGGTGACGAGGTGAGTAACTCCGAGCCGTCTTGAGTTATTGAGAATGGTGTTGACCGACTCAAGCATCTGCTCGTGCCTGCTTTTGTATTCGCTAATGTCGGTCGAAGCGTTTATCATTTCCGGTTAAAAATATTTTGAATGCAAAACAACGGACTGGTCAAGGGTGTGAAATAGTTTGAAATACTTTTTACTTGTCGTAGTTTGTATTACAAAAAAAAATCAGGAAAAATTCTTTCATTCTGTTAATCGCATTGCAACTAATAAACATGTCAGCCGCACCCATAGACACTTCTCGCAATCTCAGTGCAAATGTTCGGGTTAGTATGTTACTGCGCAATCCCCTTTGGGGTACAAAACAGTCCCCAAAAGGGGACTACCCCCCTTAACAGGGAAAATGGGATAATGTCTTAAAAAAGTCGATGGAAAGGCCTAAAATGGCCCGTATAAAGGGCTATTAAAGAATAGGGTAGTTCCTTATACCATTTTATTATCAAGCGCGTAGCGCGTCAATTCCGCATTGTTCTTTAAGTGGAGCTTTTCGAGAAGGCGTGTGCGGTACGTGCTGATTGTGGCGACACTCAGGGAAAGAATTTCGGCAACGTCTGAAACAGTTTTTCCCTCTGCAATAAGTTTCAGCACTTCGAACTCGCGGTCAGAAAGTGTTTCGTGCAGCGGCTTGCTCGAATCAATATCAAGATTCTCCGCAAGTTTTTCGGCCACCGCAGGTGAGATGTACCGCTTTCCGCTTGTAATCTGGCGGACGGCTTTCACCAATTCATCGCCCGCGGTTTCTTTGTTAAGATAACCGGATGCGCCGGCGCGCAGCACGCGAATGGCATACTGGTCTTCGGGGTGCATGCTTAGAATAAGGACGGGTTGCTTGGGAAATTCTTCTTTCAGTTGTTTGAGTGTATCAAGCCCTCCCAGTCCGGGCATGGAGAGGTCGCTTATAACAACATCGAATTTTTGTTTGCGGATTTCTTTGAGCAGTTGGTTTCCGTTTTCCACTTCAAGAATTTCTGCCGAAGAAAATTCTTCGAGCAAAATCTGCTTTAATCCTTTACGGACTATAGCATGGTCGTCTGCAATAAGGATTTTCATACAAATAAGTTTTTATAGTTAGGCTTCCGTTTTATTAACAGGTACCAATAAAGTCACAACCGTCCCACCTTCGGTGCGTGTTTGTACCGTAAGATTGCCCTTCATCATTGCCGCTCGTTCTTTCATGCCTACAATTCCCAAAGTTTTTTTTGATTTCATTTCTTCTGTGTTCAATCCTTTTCCATTATCTGCAATAGACAGCTTAATAGCTCCGCCATCAAAAGTTACAGCTGCATCTACTTTGGTTGCTTTTGCATGGCGTGCTACGTTGGTAAGGGTTTCCTGGTAGATGCGAAAAATTCCTGTGGCATTTGTCTGAGCTATGTCCGGCAATGTATTGTTCGAAGTAAAAAGACATTTTATCCCGGTGCGTTTTTCAAATTCGTTGCTCTGCCATTCAAGAGCAGGAATAAGGCCGAGGTCATCCAGGATTCCCGGGCGCAGCTCGCTTGCAATTTTGCGTATGGTTTTTACCATTTCATCGGCAAGAGAAAGCATCTCGGTAAATCGTTTTTCTGTGCTCTTGTCTTTATCTGTGATTTTTTTCTTAAGCCAGGTCATATCCATTTTCAACCCGGTAATCTGCTGCCCCAGCACGTCATGCACTTCACGCGCAATGTGAGTCCGTTCTTCTTCGCGTATAGTTTGCAGATGGGCAGTTAACTCCCGCAACTCCTTATGCGATTCCCTTATTTTTTCTTCTGCTTTTTTTCGTTCGGTAATATCTCTTGCATAACCGCGTATTATCGGGGCCTTAACTCCGTCTGTTTTTAATGTGTTCAGGTATTCCCAAATGCGTATTTCACCTTTGCTGGTTTGCACTTTCATTAGCCCCTCAGCGTGTCCTTTTTCTTTTATAGTAGCAATATACTCATCGAAGGCAGCTCTTCTATCAGGAGAAAGGATATCTTTGATATTCCAATTGTTTTCAGGGCCAAAGCTTAAGCCCACAATTTTTTCCGCTGCTTTATTCGCAGACAGTATCCGCCCATTCAGGTCGTGCGTACAAATAAGGTCAGTAATGTTTTCAACAAGGTCTTTGTATTGTTCCTCACTTTTAATTATTTTATCTTCAGCTTTTTTGCGCTCGTTAATTTCATGGAAGAAGGCGAGTATTTTTTCTTCCCCGGCTATGGCAGCTCTTTTTAAGTTCACTTCATACCAGGAGAGCGTTCCGTCTTTCTTTTTTCCCAACCATTCGAAAAGCTGCGGTTCTCCCATGGCAGCTTTCTGAATATAATTTATGGCATGCTCGAAAGTATAATCGGGATGACCGGACATAAACTCATGCGGGTCCGTATTAAGAAGTTCTTCTTTTGAAAAACCTGTTAACTCCGTTGCTCTGTGATTTACTTGCAATACTCTTCCCGTTTCCATCTCATGAACATAAATGGCATCGTTTGCTTTATCAAACAGTTCGCGGTAATTTGTTTCAGCAAGTCGAAGAGCGTCTTCTGCTTTTAATTTTTCTGTGACATCATTGGCAAGAACAAGGCGTGCTTCCTGGTTATCAATAATTATATCATGGGTTTTTATTTCCACGTCAATAATGGTCCCATCCTTTTTTATATGTCTCCAGATGCCTGCATAATTTGAGCCCTGTTGTGCAGCCCTGCGAAGCCGAATGTAGCGTCCCTTTTCAGCTTCAGGCCTGATGTCTATGGATGTCATGGAAAGAAATTCTTCACGGGTATATCCATAATGTTGTAACGCGGCTTCGTTGACATCAATAAACGCAAGATTGTTTTTGTAATCAATAACCCACATAGGCATGGGGTTGTCCTTAAAAAGCAGTTTGTATTTCTGTTCCGATAGCGTTAGGGACTCATTGGCCCCTTTAAGTTTGTTAATGAAGTTGTGCCTTTCCAGGGAATAACGGATTGCCTCTTCCAGTTCATCGCTGTCAATTTCTCCTTTTACCAGGTAATTCTGTACGCCTTCGCGTAGAGCATTGGTTGCTGTCTGCTTATCATCAAGGCCGGTAAGTACATTGAGCGCAGTGTCAGGAAAATGTTTACGTATAGTGCGTACGCTTTCCATTCCATCGCTGTCGGGTAAGCCGAGGTCCAGGAGTATGAGCCGTATTTCTATATCTGTGGCACTGTACTTCAGCGCTTCTTTTAATGTAGAAGCTGTGAGCAGTGTAGCGCTGCTGAAATCGGATGCCCGGAGCATTTGCTGTATAAGAAAAGCATCGCCCGGGTTATCCTCTACAAGTAATATGTTGATATGACTATGCATTTATTGTTGTTCCATTTTCGGTAGCTTGACAATAGTGAACCAGAAATCCTCAATGCTTCTGACAACGGTTGCAAAAGCATCGAACTCTACGGGTTTCGTTACAAAACAATTTACATGCAGCTCGTATGATTTAAGGATATCTTTCTCTGACTGCGAAGTGGTGAGAACCACAGTTGGTATTACTTTCATTTGCCCGTTTGCTTTTATTTCAGCAAGCACTTCTATGCCCCCTTTCCTGGGCAAGTTTAAATCGAGAAGTATTAAATCCGGAGTAGGGGAGTTGGCAAACCTTCCCCGCTTCTTGAGAAAATCGATGGCTTCAACACCATCAATGGCCACATGCAAGTTGTTGGTGATTTTACTTTCTTTTAATGCTTCCTTGGTGAGTCGTATGTCACCCGGGTTGTCTTCTACAAGAAGAATTTCTATGTTTCTCATGACTGTAAATTTTTAAGAGTGAAAAAAAATGTTGTTCCCTTTCCTAATTCCGATTCGAACCATATTTTACCTCTGTGCCGTTCTACAATTTTTTTTGCGATGGCAAGGCCAATCCCGGTTCCGCCATATTTTGCCTTATCATTCAGCCGTTTGAAGATGACGAATATTTTATCAGAATATTCTTTCTCTATTCCGATGCCGTTGTCGCTGACTGAAAAAAACCAATGCCCATTTTCGTTAATAGCTTTAACATTTATAACGGGCGCTTCATCCTCTTTCCTGAACTTGATGGCATTAGCGATAAGATTCTGAAAGAGCTGCATCATTTGTGTGCGATCTGCTTTTATTACAGGCATGCCGTTGTGATTTATTTTAGCATTGCTTTCCATGATGCTTGTGGTAAGATTCTTTTTTACATCGCCAAGTACTTTAGCAATATCCACTTCTGTAATTTGCGTTTCGCGGCTTGTGCGCGAATAATTCAGCAGGTCGCTGATGAGTTGCTTCATACGGTTTGCACCGTCAATGGCAAAGTGAATGAACTCATCTGCGTCTGCATCTAATTTGCCTTTGTATCTTTTCTCAAGCAACTGCACATAGCTTCCCACCATGCGGAGGGGTTCCTGTAAATCGTGCGAGGCGATGTAAGCGAATTGCTCGAGCTCTTTGTTAGAGCGCTCAAGGTCGTGGGTGTATTTTATTTTTTCTTCTTCCGCTATCTTGCGTTCAGTTATATCGCGCGAAATTTTAGAAGCCCCCGTAATATTTCCCAGCGAATCTCTAAGCGGAGATATGGTTAGCGATACATAAATAATTTTACCATCCTTCCTTATTCTCTCTGTTTCATAGTGGTCAACACCTTCCCCTTTACGTATTTTTTCCATTATTTCATTTTCTTCATTCATAAGCTGGGGCGGAATGAGAATGGAAATATGCTTGCCGGTAATTTCCTTTGCTGAATACCCGAAAGATTTTTCGGCCCCGTGGTTCCAGCTGGTAATAATTCCATCCAGCGTTCTACTGAAGATGGCATCGTCAGAAGAATTAACAATGGAGGAATACAATGTTTGCTTTTCTTCCACCCTTCTTTCCAGTTCCATATTCATTTTCCTGATTTCTTCTTCGGCTTCTTTTCTTGCTGTAATATCTATTGCAGCCGTAAGAAAACAATCTTTGCCATTCAGGTTAATGATATCAATGTTTGTCGACACCCACCTGGTTTTTCCGTTTTTCGAAATCGTTTGTGTTTCCGCATCTCTTACAAAGCCATCCTGTTGAATTTTTTTTATGATGAGTTCCCGTTCTTCGGGGCGAGAAAGTATATTTAATTCGATAGATGATTTTCCGAGCATTTCTTCTTTCGTGAAATCAAAAAAACGTGCGAATGCATCGTTGACTTCAATATATTTTCCTGTCGATGCTTCGGAAATAGCATTCAGAACAGGGCTACTGTGAAAGAGCGTTGAAAACATGTGTTCACTCTCCTTGACTTTTTCTTCCGCTTTTTTTTGCTCTGTTATGTCTCGTACAAAGCCAATGAACTGATATTTTTCCTTTACAATAACCGGTGATATGCTAAGGGCAACATCAAGCTCCTTATTACTTTTATTCAACCCTTTTATCTCTATAGTCTTGTTCAATACAGGCCCTTCTCCCGTTTCAAGAAAACGCTTCAACCCTTTTTTGTGTGCTTCACGGTAGCGAAGAGGAATGATGACAGAACTCAGCAACCGGCCCGCTACTTCGTGTTCCTTCCATCCAAAGAGGATTTCGGCTTTATCATTCCACTTGAGAATTTGTCCCTGGTCATTTATTACAATCACTGCATCAGGCGCTGCTTCAAGCAACGCGCCGGTATAAGAAAGAAACTCTTCGCGCTTAACGGTTGCCTTCTGAAAAAGAAGTATGCACATGGTGAATACCAACAGGGCGGCAAAGAAATTGGCAATAGCAACTGGTGAATAGGGTATGGTGATTGCTCCGGCTATATGCAGCAGAACTGCTAAAATGCATCCGCTGAAGAGAGCAACTACCCAGTGCATTACCGTATGCCTTTCGGTAAGGAAGAATGCGTAGGGCAGATAAGCAAAAGGCCACAGGTAGCCGGTATTTTCCCAGCCGCCTGTTGTAAATAGCGAAACAACAACTACAGTTCCTGTGGTGAGAATTACATTGGTAGCACGCTTAAAATTTTTTGTGCGCAGCAGAACAAAATAGTTGGTAACAACGCTAAGCAGCGCCAGCAAATGAACAGCGCTTAGGAAATAATTACCTACTACGGAAAAGAAGAGAATGGAGGAGGAGATGCAATAAACAACCGCAATCAGAGTGAAGGAATTAATGATTGCTAACCTTGGTTGAAGAACCTTTTTTACACCTGGTTTTTCTTTTTTTTTCCTGCCAACAAAGCGTGTATTTTCTTGTATCCCATTATCTGGCATAAAAAACGGGTTTGGAAGAAATTATGTCTAAGTTAGTAAAATAATTTAAACCTGCAAGCATAAAATTGGCAAATGCTAAGCGAATGTGGGCGAACAAGGCCTGATTATATGCGAAAGCCCGGGTTTTAAACTCAATCATAAACTTCTTTCTACGCTTTTATAATGCTTTTTATAGGTTTCTAAATTAGTATGCAAATTTTTTCATTTGCTTTCAAACCATCAATCCCCTTTGGGGGATAAAATAGTCCCCAAAGGGGGATTACATTTGTATGGACAATTGCGGTATAAAAATCTTCTGAACTACTAGTATTTCTGCACATTTCACTATATTCGTCCACGGAACAACGGTTTGTATCCGTTCTAACTCAACATGAAAACCAAACCCAAACCGGGAATTGCGGTATTAGATAAAAATCGCCTGCAAAAGGAAATGATGCATCATTTGCTTGAAAGGCAGCATTACGAAATTTTGTTTTCGTGCACCGATGTGAGCGACCTGATTAAAAATTGCTACTATCATCAGCCCGATATTGTTTTAGTTAACGGAGAAAAAAACAGGCAGGGAATAGAAGAATTTTTAGGCAAGCTGAAAAGAAAAAAGCACTCGGTAAATATTATTTTTTATAACCTGGAAAGCAATACACAGCTCGAGTGGGAATTTTCAGAGCGGTTTAAGACCAAAGTTTATTTTATAAGTGAAGGATTCAGCCGCCTTACCGACCTCCTCGATAATCTTACCGAGCCCAAGAAACCTGTTTTGGCCGATACAACCAAGGCTATATTTCTGCTTGCAGACAATCCGTTTTTTAAGATTGCCGATAACAAAAATTACATCAGCATACTGGAAATGCTCAAGAGCGGTATGTCTGTAAAGCATATTGCCGATGTGCTTGGTTTATCAAATCAAACTGTTAAAACCTACATTAAAAAGATGCGAAGCATTTCGGGCTATTCCAACACGCTGCAAATGGTTTACCAGGCCCGCGAGTTTGGAGTAATTTAAGTCATAAAATTTTAACCCGAAAAAATTCGTTAGACCTTATAAATCGAAGCGGCAATATTTTCGACCAGCTTCTTAGGCATAAAGGGAATTACTTTAACCGAAAACCAGTTTATAAAACCGGGAATAATTTCTGCTTTCCTTTTGAACATGCCGCGCACAGCAATACGTGCAACACTTTCAGGTTTCATAGCAACTTTCTCTGCTTTTTTCTTCAGCGCCTGCTGGCCGGCACGGTCCATAAACTCTGTAGAAGTAGTTCCCGGACTAAGGCAGCTTACAGAAACATTGCTTCCCTTTAGTTCGTGCCGCAACGCTCTGCTGAAATTCAGGACAAAGATTTTGCTGGCTGCATAAACTGCCATTGCCGGTATTGCCTGGTACGCTGTTGTACTTGCAACATTGAGAATATACGAGTGCTCATGTTTTTTTAACAAGTCAAGAAAAAGATAGGTGTTCCGCACAATGATTTCGTTATTGAGGCGAAGCATATTTAACTGGTCATCCAGGTTTAGCACATTAAATTTTCCCCATAAGCCATAGCCGGCATTGTTGATTAAAATATTTACAGGTAAATTTTTCCCGATACAGAAGCTATAAAGTCTTTGGGGAGTCGCGCTGTCAGATAAATCTGCAGGGAAAATATGAACTTCGTTCTTGTACTTATACGTAAGCTCCGAAGCCAGCACATTGAGAAGATTCTCGCTGCGGGCAGTGAGCAGCAGATTGCAGCCGCGCTTTGCAAGCTCATGAGCAATGGCTTTGCCAATACCTTTGGAAGCTCCTGTTACAACTGCAAAATTTTTCATGTCGCCCTTTAAAAACAAAAGCCGTCTCACAAATTTGCAAGACGGCTAACTATGAAAACAGAAATATTATTTAACAAGTTTCTGAAAGTGGTGATACAGCGGTGTGCGGCTTTGCTCACTCTTGGGCTGATAGGCGCCAACAATAATAGGCACATACATTACCCGCCTGCGGCTTGCCTCTCCCAATACTGGCGCCATAGCTACACGGTGCCAGATACGGCCATCGTGAATCACAAGGTCGCCTGCCCTGGCATCTACCAGCATTTCGTTCTTATCCCTGCCGTTATTGAGGAAGTATGCCTTGCGGAACATCATGCTCATAATGTTTTGGCGGTGGGTACCTGGCAGTATCCTTAATCCTCCATTGCTTTCTGACGAATCGTCCAGGTAGAGGCCAACATTAAGCATGGGCATTATTTTCTTTCCGTAGAAGATATCGCGCATACTGTCTGTATGCCATCCCATCTGGCGGAAATTGCTGCTTTCCGTATTTACATAATGGTTGAAAATAACACCGTCTTTTTCGTTCTCGGCTATACGTGCTCCTTCCGGCAGGAGTCTCTTCAACTCCTGGAAATGGGAGTCCTGGATGAACCTCTTGACCGGTTCGCTGAATTGTGACGTGAAAGGGAACCGGTGAACAATGGTTTGACCTGTTACGTCCACTCCGTATTTAATGGGAACGCCTTTAATTTTTTCAACCTTATTTTCAATCCAATCCTTCTGAAGATTTTCGGTTGAACGCAGGATTTCATCGACTTTTTCGCGGGTTGTAAATCCCTGAAAATGAATAAATCCATTGCGATTAAAAAAAGCAATCTGTTCATCAGTCAGATGCTCTCCGAATGTGAACTTTTTGTATTGCGTCTTACTCATTTATTGGGGTTTAAACGGACTTAAATGATGGGTTAAATGCTGTTTCGTGTTGGCAAATATAAATCCATTAATTAACCCGCAAATATAAAATTTTATTTATACTGCAAATTTTATCTTCGAAACCTGTTTATTAACAATGTAAAGTGTTAATATCTTGATAAACAGAAAAATTATTTTTTAGAAGATTCTGAAGTTTTCTCTTCAGAATGGATGGGAAGGCTCTGGGAAGACGAAGTCTTTTTAACACACTGCTTTTTGCCCGAACAGCCGGGAACGCACTTCACATTCTTCTTATTGGCACCTGAATGCTCGGCATCTGTCTTTACTGCCGGAGCCGGGGGATTGTAGTCAACCGTTGCCTCCTGCTTTGCCGATGGATTCATTGCAGCAGGAATCACCTTAACATCCTGCGCAAGCAATGCATAGAAAGGAAGCGTGAATAAAATAGAAAGTATTAGTTTTTTCATCCTCAAAATTTTGAAACAAAAATCCTACTAAGGCGGTGAAATTAATGTGAAGTAAAAATGCAAAAAAATATTACGGAAATACAATCGAAAACGTGCTACCCTCGCCTTTTACGGACTCTGCCTCTACAAGGATACCGTGAAAATCGGCAATGGTCTTCACAATAGGAAGGCCTAATCCGTAGCTGGCACCATCATCGGCATGGAAACGCTTAAACCGCCCGAAGATGTTTTTCAGGTTTTCTTTTTCTATTCCCATGCCGGTATCAGAAATTTTAAGCACGTATTTACCATTCTCGTTGAATGAGCCGTGCAACATTATCTTGCCATTCTGCTTGTTATATTTAATGGCGTTATTAACAATATTCAGAATCAGTGTATGCAGCAGCGATTTGTTGCAGTTATGGAAAATGTATTCAGAGTTCCATTCCTCTTCAACCACTATTCCCTTGCTGATAAGCCGCTCCGAAATTTCCATCAGCACGTCCTGCGAAAGCTCCCTGATATTGGCAGATTCCTTCTTAAGATACTGGGCATTTTCAATTTTTGAAATCAGCAAAAGCGCCTTTACCGTTTTACTCAACCGCATCAGCGTTTTCTGCGATTCAACAATTTTATCTGCGACATCATCGGGCAGGTTTTGCTCGGCTATAAGGTTTTCAAAACGCGTCTGCAACACCGTTACAGGTGTAAGCAATTCGTGAGAGGCGGAGTTGATAAATTCCTTTTCCACCAGGAAAGCGTCTTTAACTTTTTGCATCATCTCGTTGATGCTTTGGTTGAGATAACTGAATTCATAGGTGTTTGTTTTTACCTGCGATGGCTCAAAGAGAGTAGGGTGGTTTATCGTTCGCAATTTCCGGTTGATAATAGAATAAAACGGGCGCATCAGGAAACGGCTGAATCCAAGGTCGAGAAAAATCGAAATTCCAATCACCGCAATTAAAGACCAGAGCGTAAAATACCAGAGGGTATTATTAATTTGCTCAACAGCGATAAGGCCTTCTCCTATTTCCAAAGCGTACAACTGGTTATCGAATAAAAATGCTTCCGAAAGCACCCGGTGCTTAAGGATTTCTCCTTCAAAATCACGTTCAGTATTCTCTATTTTTATGGTGCCTATGTCATTCACCATCTGGTGCAGCGGCTCTATGGAAACAAATTCTTCCTTGAAAATATTGTAGTTGCCAAAGCTGCAATCCTCATCCAGCATAATTTCATTAAGCCCGCCCAGGCGGATAACCTTGAGAATTTTGTCGGAGCGGGCAAGCAGCCGGTTGTCGATGTGATTGTATACTACCCGCTGGGTAATAATGGGAAGAAAAGCCCCGATTGCAAGTATAATTACCGCCTTGGAAATTGCATTATATAAAACAAACTTTAGCTGGAGTTTCAAGGGTAATTGTTAAATTGCTTTATGGTTCAATAGTAAACAATCAAACCATTCAGAAAAATCTTTGCTGACGGCAGCCTGCATCAAACATTCACCCTGTAGCCGATGCCGCGCACGGTTTCAATCCAATCTACGTTGGTAAATGCGGAAAGTTTTTTCCGTAAATTCTTGATGTGAACATCAATATAATTCGACTCATAATCATCCTCCAGAATGTCGCCCCATATATGCTCGGTAAGCTGCATGCGCGTAAGCACGCGGTTCTTATGAAGGATAAGATAGTTAAGAATATCGAATTCTTTTTTGGTAAGCGGCACGTTTTTTCCGCTTTGTGTTATGGTCCGGTTCTGGATGTCTATTTCAAAATCGTGAACCTTAATGGTATTTTTCTGCAACCCATGTTTCCTGCGAAGCACAGCCTGCATGCGCGCCTGCAGTTCGAGCAGTGAAAACGGTTTAGCCAGGTAATCGTCTGCGCCCAGTCCAAGCCCGGCAACTTTATCTTCCACCGAGCCGCGTGCCGTAAGAATAATAAAAGAAGATTCGCTGTTTGCTTCTTTTGCTTCCCTTAAAATATCCAATCCGTTCATGTCGGGCAGGCCTATATCCAGCAGAATGAAGTCATAATTATTTACGTAGATTTTTTCAGAGGCGCTTTTTCCTGTAAAGGCCACATCGCAGTTAAATCCTTCGCGGGTCAGAAAAATCTCTATTTCGTGCGATAAACTTTTTTCATCTTCTACTATAAGTGTGTTCATAGTTTTATTTTAATTTTTTATTTGTTCTATCGAATTCATAATTATTTCAGAAGATAAACGAATATCTTCTGCCGAAATATTGAGCGGAGGCGCAATTCTCATTTTATTCGGGGCAAAAAGAAAATTATCCGTTACAACCCCGCTTTTAATACAGTCATTAATAATTGATTTACACGTGTTTTCATTCTCAAATTCAATGCCAAGAAGCAACCCTTTGCCCGTAATGCTTTGTATATGCTTATGAACGAGGTATTTCCTGAAAATATTTTCTTTTTCTGCAATAGTATCTAATAATTTTTCTCTCCTCATAATATTGAGGGCTGCAAATCCGGCAGCGCACGATACGGGGTGTCCGCCAAAAGTAGTTATATGACCAAGAGAAGGATTAACGGTTAATGAAGACATAATTTCCTTTGACGAAATAAAAGCGCTTAGGGGCATTCCGCCTCCAAATGACTTTCCTAAAAGAAGAATATCGGGCACGATTCCGAAATGCTCAAAGGCGAACATTTTGCCTGTTCGTCCGCAGCCAACCTGGATTTCGTCAAGCACCAGCAAAGCACCCGATTCGGTGCAGCGATTTCGAAGCTCTTGTATAAAAGATTTTTTGGGAACAATGGCTCCTGCTTCTCCCTGTATGGTTTCGGCAATTACGCATGCCGTGCGCGATGATATTTTTTCAAGTGAATTGATGCTGTCAAACGGAAGAATAGTAACATCAGGAAGCAGGGGACGAAAGGAATTTTTCAGGGCTTCATTCCCGGCAACGCTTAGCGCTCCATGCGTGCTCCCATGATATGCATTCTGAAACGAAATAATTTCTGTTCTTCCGGTAAACCGTTTTGCAAGTTTAAGGGCGCCTTCAGCGGCCTCGCTGCCCGAGCTGACGAAGTAGGTGCAGTTTAATTTTTCAGGAAGAATAGTTGTCAGCAATTCTGCCAACATTACCTGCGGCTGAAGTATAAATTCTCCGTACACCATAAAATGCAGCCCCTGGTCGACTTGCTTTTTTATGGCATTGTTGATTTCAGGATGGTTGTGCCCCAGCGCACTTACCGAAATTCCGGAAATCAAATCGATATATTCTTTTCCGTTCACGTCTTTCAACCGGCTGCCTTTTGCGCTGATAATTTCAAGGGCGGCAGGAGCAAGTGATGTCTGCGCGATGTGGTTAAAAAAGATATCCCGGGTTCTCATATCGAAACAAAAATAAAAAAGCCCTGAACAAAGCAGGGCAAATTAATTTTCAGGAGGCAGATTTTGCAATCAGATAATGGAAGCCATCACCTCAACAATACGGTTTTCGGCTTGAGCAGCTTTTTTATTGTTCCTGAAAAGAATACCTTTTGCAGAAGCTGAAACGGTAACACGTATATTTTTGTCGTCCATTTTGTTGATGTTCAAAATCGCTTCCTGGCTGGGAATAAAAAACAAAAAATACTTTCTGAACTTGATGAACCCGCTGCTACGGTCGCTCTTAATTATAGAAAAACCCTTGTTATGCAAAACCATTTTTGCACCCTTGTAAACATGGTCGTATGAATATTGGAAAACGATGGATTGCATTTGAGTTGTAAAAACTTGAACTCAAATATATGAATTTAAATCAGTTGAGCAAGGGTAAATAATCTTTTACATGAATTTATTTTGGTCATAGTTTAAAACCTTTCCTTTTCGCCTTTTCGCTCACGAATCATTTCAAGAAGTTTGCGCTTAAAATCTTCCTCGGTTTTATAAAGCAGTGCCACTTTACGAATGGGTAAAACCTGTTTAAATTGCGGGTGATACTTTTTAAATATATCCAGTTCATTCTGGCGCTGTATAATTTCTGTGTCAACCATTTTTTCAACTTCGTTGTCACTCATGTCGTCAAAATTTTCTTGCGGGTTACGGAATGTTTCGCGCCTCTGCTTCCGCACTTTTTCCAACTCATCCTGGAATTTGTTGTAGACCGGCCAAAAGTTTTTCGCTTCGTCGGGAGTTAAATTCAGGCGCTTAGTAAGGAACCCGATTTTAAATGCTTCCACTTTTTCGCGGGGCGGCTGCGCAAATAAAAAGAATGGAAGCAATGCGATACATACAACAATTAGTTTTTTCATAGCTCTTCGGTTAGTGTATAAATGTCTGTGTTTTCTTCTATAAGATAATTTTCAAATTGCGAAGTGTTTGAATTCAATGCTGTCGAGTCTTCTATTAATCCGGCCAGCTCATTTTCGTCAAGGTCCGTAACGTAAGTGGAGTGGTAAATGTCGTTGAACGAAATATCTTTTTCAGAAACGGAATGACCTTTGCGGTTCAGTACAATAAATGTAACGGTGCAAGCGGCTATAACAAACAGCATTACAAAAACCCTAACGAAACTCGGACGCAGATAGAGTGGGGAAGAAGCCTCTCGCTCTATCGTCAGTGAAATTTTTTCACGGACCGAATTTTCAAGCTCTGTGAAATATTGCCCGGGAACGGCAAATGGATTTTCACTCTTGGTTGTATACAGGACAGGAATGCGGCTTACTTTTTCCTGTATATTATTTTCCAGTATTTGGAAATAATTTTCAGGGGTTGAAAATCCTCCATTATTAGCTGCTGTTTCGGCAGGAAGAAAGCTGTTCAATTCTTTGTTATTTTCCTCGGTTTTCATTGTAATGTTTAGATATAAGCCGCCTGTAATGGTTTAATTTCCTGTAAGATACTTTTCAATTTTTTTCACCGCATGATGGTATGAAGCTTTTAATGCGCCAACCGTTACGCCAAGCACCTCTGATATTTCTTCATATTTCATGTGGTCGAAATATTTCATGTTGAAAATAATGCGCTGCTGTTGCGGCAGCTTCAAAACAGCCTGCTGAAGTTTTCGCTGTATTGTATCTCCGCTAAAAAGCGGGTCATTGCTAAGCCGTGTGGAAAGCTCATTTTCTACATCCACCAATGGAAGAAAAAATTTTGTGCGCTTGCTGTTTAAGAAGCTGATAGATTCATTGGTTGCAATCCGGTATAGCCAGGTGTACAACTGTGAATGTTCCCTGAAGCCCGAAAGATTTTTCCAGACTTTTATAAAAATATTCTGCACCACATCATTGGCATCGTCATGGTCAATTACAATTCTGCGGACGTGCCAATAAACACGCTGCTGGTATTTTTTTACCAGCAGGTTAAAAGCATAATGACATGTATCAGGATTTCGAAACTTTTCTAAAAGCTCACTGTCCGAAAAGTCTGTCATGAAGAAAAGTTATCTGTAACAGGTTATACATTGTATAATCTGCACGCAACCGGCAACGGTTTTATTTATCATTTACTATTTCGTCCACATCAATATCATCCAAAGCTTTGTCCATTAATTCCTCGTCCTTGAAAGTCATATTGGGATTGTCTTTCGTCAACTCGCTGTCAAGCTGTGCATCCGTGGGATTATCTTTTCCCGGAGGCGTATTTTCATCAGCCGAAAATTCCCATTCGTTTTTGGGCGTTCCTTTATTATCCTTGATTACCATGAGCGCAAGCATTCTTGCTCTGCGGGAATGATGAATTGCGCTGCGGAAATTACCGCGTATGTATTGTCTTTTTGCAAAGCGCTGATGAGCAACCGCCCTCGCAAAATTACCGGTGAAATGTTTATTAATCTTTAATTGCTGATGTGCGAAGTGAATGACTACAGCCGTTTTGCGGATTACCTTATTAGCTTTGAAACGCATCCGCGCCTGCGCATTCAATTCAGAAATTGCTCCGCTTAGCAGGAGAGATAGGGTGAATAACAAGAACGTTTTTGCCTTCATAATTTTTATTATTTGAAATCTTTGACGGGCAACCATGCTATAGGTTTAAAACGCTGCCAATTCTGTGCGTTTCCGAGCCATTACAAGCTCTACAGCCGAAATAATATCGGGAGAATCGAGTCCGTATTTTTTCATAAGCTCTTCCGGCTTGCCGCTTTCTCCAAAGCTGTCTTTCACCCCGACAAATTCAATAGGAACCGGAAAATTTTTAGAAAGCACATGCGCAACAGCATCGCCCAACCCGCCATTCACCTGGTGTTCCTCGGCTGTTACAATGCATCCTGTTTTCCGTGCAGAACGGATAATGGCAGTCTCATCAATCGGCTTAATAGTATGAATGTTGATTACTTCGGCTTCAATTCCTTTTTCTGCAAGTGCCTCGCATGCTTCCAGCGATTTCCAAACCAGGTGCCCGGTGCAAAAAATAGTAACGTCTTTCCCCTCGTTAAACATAATTGATTTTCCAATCTCAAAAGTTTGTTCGGGTGAAGTAAAGTTTGGAACCACAGGCCTTCCAAAACGCAGGTAAACCGGGCCAACATGTTTTGCAATAGCAATGGTTGCAGCTTTCGTCTGGTTAAAATCGCACGGATTAATCACAACCATTCCCGGCAGCATCCGCATCAAGCCGATGTCTTCCAATATCTGGTGCGTGGCGCCATCTTCTCCAAGTGTAATTCCTGCATGCGATGCACAGATTTTTACATTCTTATGTGAATATGCTATCGACTGTCGAATCTGGTCATAAACTCTTCCGGTAGAAAAATTTGCAAACGTTCCCGTGTAAGGAATTTTTCCTCCTATGGTAAGCCCCGCAGCAATTCCCATCATGTTTGCTTCGGCAACACCGCACTGAATAAATCTTTCAGGAAATTCTTTTTGAAAGGCATCCATTTTCAGTGAGCCGCCTAAGTCAGCACAAAGCGCAACAACGTTTGGGTTTGTTTTCCCTAACTCGAGCAGCCCCGCGCCAAAACCGGAACGGGTGTCTTTTTTATCTATGACTGTAAATTTCTTTGCCATCTGTGTGTGAAGTTATACGTTACTAGCTATATGTTATACGATAAAATGAAGTTTACCAAGAATCCGTATAACGTATAACTTATAACATGTAACATATTGTTTCCGATTAATTAATAGTCAATGTAATAGATGTTCCTGAAGTAATCCGAAATGGTTTGTTCAGTGTAAACTCTGAACCACGGGAATTTTTAGGGCGGTAAACAACCCTGTAATTTCCGGGCTGCAGCACAACGGTTTCTTTGGTCGCGTATTCGTTCATGGTATAAACAAGCGACAAGATATTATTTTCTTCCAGCATAATGGAACCATATCCCGGCCCGTTGGTAAGCAACGTAACCAGCCCCGGCTGCGGAATCTGTACCGTTGTGGTTTTGCTTTGCGATATGTCTATGTCATCGAGATAAATTCTGGGAGTGGTGAAAATTTCCAAATCGTATTTACCTATAATATATTTCTCTACAGAACCGAATTCCTGCACATTCAATGTGGCCATCTCATTTTTTTTGCGGACAATGCATTCCAGTTTTTTGTATTCATTGTTCCCTTCAATTTTAAGATTGAGAAACCCCTGGGGAACATCAATGCCAACCGTATTGTGTTTGCCCGGAGTTAGAAAAACAGAATCCTTCCTGACAGAGGGGATAGTATGCACCACAATATTATAAGCGCTTAGCGGGTCAACGCGAAGTGTATCGGGCACACCGCGCGAGTTAAGCGTATGTGTGAAATGATATTTCATGGCCCCCGTAAGCCGATCATAAAAGGTCATAGCCACATTGGTCTCGGTGGGCCTGCTATAAATATCAAGCAAGTTCACCTGGAGTGTTGTAGAATTCAATGCCTGTGATATGACAATCCGCAATGCATTTTTGAATTGTACTTCGTTAGTGGCATCGAAGAAACTTCCTACGCAGTCAAAAGTTTTTTTCATTTCATCGGTAAGCCCCAGTCCAATGATGAATGGCTTTAGTACAATCCCTTTCTTCTGCAATGCCAGCGAAACCGCGCATGGGTCGCCCTGGCACTCTTCAATACCATCGGTGATAAGTATGATAATATTACGCGTAGTGTCTGATAAAGGGAAGTCATTCGCGCATGCTTGCAGGGAACGCGCGATAGGTGTTGTTCCTTTGGGAATCAGGCTTTTTATTTTTGCTTTCAGCTTACTGAAATTATCCGGTTCAAATGGGACTTCCAGTTGTGTATCATCACAATCCTGCGGTGGAAATTTTTTGAGATGCCCGAAAACCCGTAGCGCCATTTGTACATCCGGAACGTCTTTTAAACTGTCCGTGAGCTCGGTCATAAGCTTTTTGGCAACATCCATTTTAGTGCCGCTCTGCCATTTGCCAAACATGCTTTGCGAGGCGTCAAATAAAAATTCAATCCGGGTAAGAGGGGGCTTTATTGGTGGCTGCGGACGTTGTGCAAGAGAAGAAATATGAAGGAAAAGGGAAGCGAATCCCGCAAGGAAAAGTGATTTGTATTTAGAATTTACCGGCACAATTACTTTTTACTATCAAACGTAAAGTTGCTTCATTAATTATCAGTAATCCCCCAACGTCTCTTCAAGCTGCGACAATGCAGTTTTTGCCTGTTCATCGTTGGGAGCTACGCCATGCCATTTGAAATTGTTCCTCATAAAATCAACGCCATGCCCCATTTCTGTTTTCATCATGATGGCTATCGCCTGCTTTTTCCCGGTTAGGGATTTTGCTTTGTCAAGAGTCTCAAGAACTTCGGCAATATCGTTTCCGTTCATCTCCAATACCTTCCATCCGAAACTTTCAAACTTAGGTTTCAACTCTCCGTACGGCATTACATCCTCAATCTTGCCGTCAATCTGCTGCCCGTTTACATCTACAGTAACAATGATATTGTCAACTTTTTTTGCTCCGCCAAACATTACCGCTTCCCAGATTTGTCCTTCTTCCATTTCACCGTCACCGCAAAGGCAATAAACCAGCTTGTCATCGTGATTTAATTTTTTTGAAAGCGCAGCTCCCATCGCAACCGATAATCCCTGCCCTAATGAGCCGGTGGCTACTCTTATACCGGGCAGGCCTTCGTGTGTAGCCGGATGTCCCTGCAAACGTGAATTGATTTTTCTAAAAGTTGACATTTCTTTGGTATTGAAATATCCCGAGCGCGAAAGCACGCTGTACCAAACCGGTGAAATGTGCCCGTTGGAAAGAATGAATATATCCTCATTAATTCCATCAATTGAAAATTTTCTCGGATTATGCTGAAGGAGGTTAAAATAGAGCGCAACAAAAAATTCAGTACAGCCCAAAGAACCTCCGGGATGCCCTGACTGCGCGCCATGCGTCATGCGGATAATATCGCGCCTTACCTGTGAACAAATCCTTTTAAGCTCTGTAATATCGCTGATTCCGCTCATTTCTACATAAAAACTTTGTGTTCAAATGTAGCGTATTTCGTTTTTAGGAAATGCCTGATGAGAAGACGACTTCATGGTTTTTTATCAACAAAAAATCCATGTGAGTTTAATAAACAAGAAATACACAGCCCACCATTAAAGTGGTGGGCTGCAAAAGAGTACTTTAAGAAAATTACTCTTCTTTCTTTTTCTTTTTTGCAGTTGCTGCCGGCTTCTTCCTGGCAACTTTCTGTTCTACAGCAGGTGCTGATGCAGTAGTAACTGCTGCCGGTGTGGATTTTTTGCGCTTGCGCGGACGGGTTTTCCCGTAGGAGCCCATAAATATTTTTCCTTTTCTTGATTTGCGGTCGCCTTTGCCCATAAAAAAATTTTTGCCAAATATAAGGGGTTGATTGAAATAAGAAGAATGGAATGACGGAATAGCGGAATGATGGAAATAATTTAATACACCACGGCTTTACCGCGAGCAATGCTTTTGTCCTTTTCTCTCACCTCAAAAACATAGACACCGCTTGGCAGATTGCTTCGGTTAAATTCAAAGCGTTCTCCGTTGATGCCTGTTGCTTCCGTTACTTTTTCTCCAAGTAAATTGTAAAGTGAGAACGTTGCATTGTATGCTAAGCCGCTAAAGCTAATTACTGCGCTTGACGTGAATGGATTGGGAGAAATGTTATAAGTAGAATTATTGCTTTCTTCTTCTATACCCACAAACGAGGAAAGTTTTACTACCCAAAAATCAACATTGCCATGAGAGCCAGTTACGTCTCCGTCAGTATATTCTGCATAACCTGCAATAATAAAACCTTCATCAGCGGTTTGTCGAATATAATATGCTTCTTCATAACCTGTTCCTCCAAGACATTTTTGCCATTGAAGATTTCCCGCACTGTTAAGCTTAACAATCCAATAATCATTGTAGGAGCCAGTTGTATCGTGATTGCCTACAACATTTCCATTATTAGAAAGAGTAGAACCCGCCACAATATAACCTCCGTCAATAGTTTGCTGGACAGAATATGCCACATCCCAATCCGTTCCGCCAAGGCATTTCTGCCATTGAATATTTCCGCTGCCATCCAATTTTACTATCCAATAATCTCCAATGCCAGCGTAATGATTGCCTGTTACATCCCCGTCATTGGAGCCAGCATAACCCGCAACAATATAACCTCCGTCAGAGGTTTGCTGAACAGAATATGACTGATCTTCATCTGTTCCGCCAAGGCATTTCTGCCACTGAATGATTCCGCTGCCGTCGAGCTTTACTAGCCAATAATCAGAATAACCCGTAGTATCATGATTGCCCGTAACATCTCCGTCATTGGAGCCAGTATACCCTTCAACAATATAACCTCCGTCAGAGGTTTGCTGAACTGAAGTGGCCCCGTCATTCAACGTTCCACCCAAGCATTTGTGCCACTGAATGGTTCCGCTATTATTCAGTCTCACTATCCAAAAATCAAAACCACCATGATTACCCGTTACATCGCCATCGTTAGAACTTGTAGAACCCACTACTATATAACCTCCGTCAGTAGTTTGCTGAACAGAATATGCATCATCCCAACCAGTTCCACCAAAACATTTCTGCCATTGAATATTTCCGCTGCCGTCCAACTTGACTATCCAACAATCAATGCTGCCATGATTGCCCGTAACATCACCGTCATTGGAGTTAGTAAAACCCGCAATAACATAACCTCCATCAGAGGTTTGTTGAACAGCTTGTGCCTCATCATTATTTGTTCCGCCAAAACATTTCTGCCATTGAATATTTCCACTCACATCCAACTTTACTAACCAATAATCTTTACCACCATGATTGCTTGTCACATCCCCATCATTGGAGGTCGTAGAGCCAGCAACAATATATCCTCCATCTGCTGTTTGCTGAAGAGAAGTCGCATTATCTTCATCTGTTCCGCCAAGGCATTTCTGCCATTGAATAGCGGGTTGTGCGAATGAGACATCAAGAATTAAGAACAAAGACCAAAGACATAAGAATATTTTTCTCATACTGTCAGGTATTAAAGTCTTAACAAAGATAAAAAATAATGGATACTTAGGCTTATCCATTAACGCGAGTAATTAGGCGCCTCCTTTATAATAGCCACATCATGAGGATGATTCTCGCGGATACCTGCAGCAGTAATGCGGATAAACTTCGCCTTCTGTAGCACTGAAATATTCTCTGCACCGCAATATCCCATCGCAGCACGTAAGCCGCCAATCATCTGGAACACTTCTTCTGAGAGATGTCCTTTAAACGGAACGCGTCCTACAATTCCTTCAGGCACCAGCTTACCGGCATCGGCATCGGCCTGGAAGTAGCGGTCTTTAGAGCCCTCACGCATCGCTTCAATGGAACCCATGCCCCGGTATTCTTTGTATTTTCTTCCCTCATTTATAATCGTTTCACCGGGCGATTCTTCAACTCCTGCAAAGAGAGAACCAATCATTACGCTATGAGCTCCGGCAGCAATAGCTTTAGCTATGTCGCCCGAAAAACGGATTCCCCCGTCAGCAATTACCATGACACCGCTGCCTTTAATAGCTTGCGCTACAGCATACACAGCCGTAAACTGCGGAACACCAACACCAGCAATAACACGCGTAGTACAAATAGAACCCGGGCCAATACCCACTTTCACTGCATCGGCTCCTGCTTTCACTAGATAACGGGCAGCATCTGCTGTTGCAATGTTTCCGGCGATAATCTGAACTGAGGGAAATTTTTTCTTTACGCGTTTCACCATTTCTCCAACGCCCCGCGAATGTCCATGAGCGGTATCAATTACCAATACGTCAACACCCATGGCGACAAGAGCATCGGCACGCTTCATAGAATCTTCTGTAATGCCTATGGCAGCGCCAACACGCAAACGTCCCAATTCGTCTTTGCAGGTGATAGAAGGCTGTTTGGATTTCTGAATACTCCTATACGTGATAAGACCGATAAGCTTATTGCTCCTGTCAATTACGGGCAGCTTTTCAATCTTATGCTTCATTAAAATTCTTTCAGCTGTTTTCAAATCTTTCACCCCCGAAATAGTTACAAGATTGTCTTTCGTCATGATTTCAGTAACCGGGCGTCTGACATTTTTTTCTGATTTCAAATCGCTGCTGGTAACAATGCCTACCAGCGTTTGATTACCATTGACAATAGGGATTCCTCCAATCTTAAAATCTTTCATCAGCTTCAATGCCTCGCCTACGCGTGCTGTCTGCGGAAGCGTGATAGGGTCATGAATCATTCCGCTTTCGGTGCGCTTCACTTTGAATACTTCCTCCGCCTGGTCATCGATGCTCATATTTTTATGAAGAATGCCTATGCCGCCTTCCTGTGCCATTGCAATGGCCATAGCAGAGCCGGTAACGGTATCCATGGCTGCAGAAAGCAACGGGATATTCAAAGTGATTTTTTTGGTGAGAACAGAGGCTACATCTACCTGGCTTGGAAGCACTTCGGAGTATGCGGGTATAAGCAATACATCATCGTATGTTAATGCATCTCCAAGAAAACGTGTGCTGTTGCTACTCATAGGTTCGAAAGAAGTAGCGGGCAAATGTAGAAAAATAGTTCAATGGTTTAATAGTTCAGGAGTTCAATAGTTAAAAATTTCGAATGAAAACCACTATTTCATAATCTCTTAATTTCATAATGGATTTCGGATATTTTTGCCAAAAGAAAAATTCCTTCTATTCGTAAATTCGTCCGTCAACTGACGGATTCGTTATTCGTACCCACATGAAATTCTTTATCGATACTGCCAATCTCTCCCAAATAAAAGAAGCCCACGACCTGGGTGTTCTTGACGGAGTTACCACTAACCCTTCCCTTATGGCAAAAGAGGGAATTAAGGGACAGGAAAATATAATGAAGCATTATGTTGACATCTGCAACATTGTAAAAGGCGATGTGAGCGCAGAAGTAATTTCTGTTGACTTTGACGGAATCGTGCGCGAAGGCGAAGCGCTTGCTAAGCTGCACCCGCAAATAGTGGTTAAGGTTCCCATGATTAAAGAAGGAGTAAAAGCAATCCGGTATTTTACGGAAAAAGGAATCCGCACTAATTGCACGCTCGTATTCTCTGCCGGGCAGGCAATACTTGCCGCCAAAGCCGGAGCCGCTTATGTTTCCCCGTTCATCGGAAGACTCGATGATATCAACGAGGATGGAATAGCGCTCATACACCAGATTGTAAAAATTTATCACAATTATAATTTCAGGACGCAGGTGCTTGCAGCATCAATCCGCCACACGCTGCACATTACTAAATGTGCAGAAGCAGGAGCCGATGTAGTAACCTGCCCGCACCAGGTGATTCTTGATTTACTGAAGCATCCGCTCACCGATAGCGGCCTTGCAAAATTTTTGGCTGACGCTAAAAAATAATTCTCCGCATTTTCCCAGATGAAACAGGATAATAAGCAAGGCAGGAAAAACGCCCCGCAAAAGAAGGCTACGCCAAAGTCTCCGCCGCCGCCTGTTAAACAAGAACAGGGATTGCTTACCCGGCTTGATAAATATTTTTTCAGCAAGAGAAATTTCTGGTTCCTGGTTTGTTGCGCGCTGTGTCTTTTCTTTTCCGTTTTATTGTTCGATGTAAAGATGAGCAACGCTTACGATGACTCTATGTATGTCCAGGCCGGTTATAAGATTGCGCACGACATGCATAATATTTACGCGGCCAATGCACCGCTTTATCCTATGTTTCTTAGCATTCCCATCGGTATCTTCGGATTAAAGATAATTCTTCTTAAAAGCATCAGTGTAATTCTTATCCTGTTGAATATCGTGCTTCTTTACCTGGCGTTCAGAAATCGTGTGAACGATTCGGTACTTTTTCTTATGATGCTTACCGTATCCGTTAATTCGTACTTCCTCTATTTTGCCAGCCAAACTTTTAATGAGGCTTTCTTTCTTTTTCTCCAAGCAATACTTATTTATTTCATTGCTAAGAATTACGATTCGCTCGCTGCAACTACATCGATTAAGCAAACCTGGAAAGGATGGCTTCTCATTGGGTTCCTTGTATTTCTTCTTTCTATCTCTAAGAATATAGCTTTACTTGCCATTGCAGCCATCGTTTTATTCTTACTTATCGACAGAAAATTTTTGCAGGCCGTTTACGCTGCGGTTTCATTTTTGATTTTCCGGATTCCATTTCAGCTTATTGGTAACGCACTTGCCGGTAAAAGCCAATACACATCGCAGTCGAGCATTATCATGCAAATCGACCCGTACAATCCGTCAAAAGGAATGGAGACATTCGATGGATTCGTGGGAAGATTTTTCAGGAACAGTGCACTTTACTTATCAAGAAGGTTTTTTCAAATCCTCGGTTTTCAGTCGGAAGACTCCAATAAAGTTAACGGAGCGGTCTCGGCTTTCCTTGTATTGATTTTTATTATAGCGCTTATATTCGTTATTCGGAACAGAAATAAAATTTTACTTTTCATCAGCGTTTACTCTGCCGTTATGCTTGTGGGCACGTTCACAGCGCTGCAGGTGCAGTGGGACCAGCCCCGATTTGTGATGGTGTACGTTCCTTTTATTTTGCTTGTAATTTATTCGGGCTGGTATTATATGTTTAGAAAAAGCAGCACAGGGCAATTCTTTCTGGCAGCAATCGCATTTATAATACTCGGCGCAGGAACTGCGGCAACTCTTGGTAAAGCGTCAGATAATTTTCCGATACTGCAAAGGAATCTGTCGGGCGATATTTATTACGGCTACACACCCGACTGGATTAATTATCTTAAAATGAGTGTGTATTGTGCAGACAGCTTGCCTGCTAATTCACTGGTTGGAGCCCGTAAAGCTCCTATGTCTTTTATTTACGGCAGAGGGAAGGAATTTTACGGAATAGCCACTGCATTTTCAGACAATGCCGATACCATCCTCACAACTTTTAAACAGAATAATGTTACTCATATCCTGGTGGCGAGCTTGCGCAGAAACCCTAAGCGCAACGACGGATATGTAATCAATACCCTTCAACGGCTTTTATATCCTGTAATTCAGAAGTATCCTCAAAAGCTGACGTTGGTCAAACAAATAGGTGAGTCAGAGCCGGCCTATCTTTATAAAATTAATTATTGAACGCCATGAGCCGTATTGATAATGAAATAGCTCATGGAAAAAAGCTGGCATCCGGGGGAGCGGAAGAAATCTGGAACTGGTCAAGCCCGGCGGGGCAGAAGCGGGCCGACCGCAGGGCGAACTATTTTATAGAGCTTGCAAAAGTGAAGCAAGGAAATAAAGTGCTGGAAATAGGATGCGGAACCGGTTTGTTTACTCAAAAATTTTTTGATGCAACCCAAGCTGAAATAACGGCTATCGACATTTCACAGGATTTACTGGACGAAGCAAAAAAAAATCTTCCGCAGGTAAATTTTAAAAAAGATGATGCCATGAATTTGAGTTTTGCAGACGAAACATTTGATGTGGTATTTGGCAGTTCCATTCTGCATCATCTTGACTTTGAGCCGGCGCTAAAAGAAATTTTCAGAGTTATGAAAAAAGGGGGCAGAATGATTTTTGCGGAACCCAACATGCTGAACCCTCAGATTTTTGTTCAGAAAAATATTCCATTCATAAAAAAATGGCTTGGCGATTCGCCGGATGAAACAGCGATTGTGCGCTGGAGCTTTCGAAGAAAAATGGAAAAGCAGGGATTCACTGCTGTTAAAATATTTCCTTATGATTTTCTTCACCCATCCACTCCTGAATTTTTAATTCCCTTGGTGCAGGGAACCGGCAAAGTGGTTGAAAAAATTCCTGTGCTGAATGAAATCGCCGGGTCTGTAATTATCTACGGAGAGAAATAGACTCATAAATTTGAGAAATGGTAAGTAGAGAAAAATACTTTTTCAATAACGTAGAGGACAGGATTAAGTCGCGAAAGCGCCATAAGTACTATTGGAACGACATAACGCATTACTGCAATTATTTTTCTCACCCTGAATATTCCATTCTTGAAATCGGGGTCGGCACCGGTGAACTGCTGAACGAAATAAAAGGAAAAAGAAAAGTAGGAATTGACTTCAGCGAAAAAATTATTGAGCGTGCAAGAGAGCAGTTTCCCTCTCTTGAATTCCACGTAATGGCAGCCGAAGAAATTTCCCTCAATGAAAAATTCGACTTAATCATTGTCTCCAACCTTATCGGGTATGTGGATGATGTGCAGATGGTTTTTGAACAGCTTGAAAAAGTGTGCCACGAGCGGACAAAAATCATAGTTACATATTATAATTTTTTATGGGAGCCGCTTATAAAGTTTGCCGAGTGGACAGGGTTAAAAAAGAAAGCGCCCAACCTCAACTGGCTTTCACAAAACGATATTAAGAATTTATTGTCCCTGGCAGGTTTTGATGTTTACCGCAGAATGAATACGCTCATGTTTCCCTTTTATGTTCCGCTGCTTTCAACAATACTTAACCGCTATCTTGTACGTTTGCCGCTTTTAAGGCTGCTCGGATTAAATATGTTTTCATTCGCCACGCTAAAGCCGGTTCCTCATGAGAGTGTTTCAAAAAAATATTCTGTTTCTATTGTAATTCCGGCGCGCAATGAAGCGGGTAATATCGAAAATGCCGTTCTGCGCCTTCCGCAATTCGGCAAGCACCAGGAAATAATTTTTATTGAGGGAAATTCTACCGATAATACCTGGGAAACCATTCAGCAGGTAAAAGAAAAATATTCTGCAACGCATGATATTAAAATTGGCCGGCAGGATAAGAAAGGAAAAAATGATGCAGTAAGAAAAGGATTCAGCATAGCGAGCGGAGATATTTTAATGATACTGGATGCTGACCTTACTGTTCCCCCGGAAGATTTACCTAAGTTTTACAACGCAATAGCTTCGCATCAGGGCGATTTCATCAATGGCTCGCGGCTGGTTTACCAGATGGAGAAACAAGCCATGCGCACTCTCAACCTGCTTGGCAACCAGTTTTTCTCTATGATGTTTACGTTTCTTCTTAGCCAGCCGCTGAAAGATACCTTATGCGGTACCAAAGTTATTTTCAGGAAAGATTATGAAAACCTTGAAGGTAACCGGAAATTTTTTGGCGACTTTGACCCCTTTGGCGATTATGATTTACTTTTCGGAGCATACAAACTAAACCTGCGCATTGTTGAAATCCCCATTCGATACCGCGAGCGACAGTATGGTTCTACTAATATTTCCCGTTTCAGGCATGGAGCCATTTTGTTAAAGATGTGCATCTTTGCAGCGAGGAAAATAAAATTTATCTGAAGAAAATTTGTGATGAAGAAGGAAAATAAAAAGAGAGTTGCCTTTCATACACTGGGTTGCAAGCTGAATTTTGCCGAGACCTCGACTATTGCACGTCAGCTCATCAACGAGGGGTTCACAAAAGTTTCTTTCGATGAGCGGGCAGATGTTTATGTAATTAATACGTGCTCGGTTACGGATAACGCAGACAAAGAGTGCAGGCAAATTATTCGCAGGGCGTTGCATCATTCGCCTGATGCGTTTATTGCGGTCACGGGTTGTTACGCACAATTGCGACCGGATGAAATTGCATCCATCGAGGGAGTGGATTTGGTTTTGGGAGCAGGGGAGAAGTTTAATATTTCAAAATATCTCCACAACATTCAAAAAAAGGAGAGAGCAGAAATTCATTCATGTGAAGTCAACGAGTTAAATGCGTTTAACAGTTCGTGGTCTTATGGTGACAGAACAAGGGCATTCCTGAAAATTCAGGATGGATGCGATTATACCTGTACCTACTGCACCATCCCCATGGCAAGAGGAGGAAGCAGGAGTGCAGAAATTTCTGAGATGCTGAAACAAGCAGTATCTCTCTCAGAGCAGGGAATCAGAGAAATTGTATTGACAGGAGTTAACACAGGTGACTTTGGAAAAAATAATTCAGAAACATTTTTTGGCTTAATTAAAGAGTTAGATAAAATCAATGCTGATATTCGCTTTAGAATATCTTCAATCGAGCCCAATCTTTTAACGGACGAAATAATTTCTTTCGTCGCGGGCTCTGAAAAATTTGTTCCGCACTTTCATATTCCTTTGCAATCCGGCTCGGATAAAATTTTAGGGTTGATGCGCAGGCGATACCGGAAATCACTATACGAATCGCGTGTGTCAAGGATAAAAGAACTGATGCCTTATGCCTGCATCGGCTGCGATGTTATTGTAGGTTTTCCGGGTGAAACGGAAAATGATTTTCTGGAAACATACCGGTTCATAAATGAACTTGACATTTCGTATCTGCATGTCTTCACTTATTCCGAGCGCCCTGATACTCCTGCTATTCATCTTGAAGGCGCAGTGCCGGTATCAGAAAGAAAAAGGAGAAATAAAATGCTTCGCATTCTTTCAGAAAAAAAGCAACATGCGTTTTACAAAATGAATGAGGGAAGAGTTGTTCATGTTTTGTGGGAGCATGAAAACAGAGATGGAATGATGGAAGGGTACAGTGAGAACTACGTGCGTGTTAAAGCAGAATATGATTCTGAATTGGCGAATACAGTTACTGAATTAAAACTTGAAAATTTTCAGGATGGAATTTATTCGATTTCAATTCCGCAATATCCAAACCTGAAAATGGTATTATCCTGATGTGAAAAAAGTTCTGGTAATCACGTACTACTGGGCTCCCAATGGAAGCAGCGGTGTTCAGCGGTGGTTAAAGTTTGCGAAATATTTGAAGGAGTTTGGCTGGGAGCCGGTCATTTACACTCCCCAAAACCCCGAGCTTATATCTTATGACGAATCACTTCTGAAAGATGCCGAGGGTTTGCAGGTGATTAAAAAACCGATTTGGGAGCCGCATTCTTTCTATAAAAAATTTACCGGTCAACCTGCAGGAGCTACTATTAACACCGCTTTCCTGAAGGAGAAAAAAGTTGTTTCACTGCCGGAAAAAATTTCTGTATGGATACGCGGAAATTTATTTATTCCGGATGCAAGAAAATTCTGGATTAAGCCTTCGGTTAATTTTTTGAGCGGCTGGCTGAGAAATAACCATATCGATGTTATAGTCTCTACAGGCCCGCCTCACAGCATGCACCTGATTGCAAAAAGAGTCAAAGAAAAAACAGGCATTCCCTGGCTTGCCGATTTCAGAGACCCCTGGACCAACATTGATTTTGCGGGTGAGTTGATGCTTACTTCTCTTGCAAAAAGAATTCATAAGAAAATGGAAGTATCGGTATTGAAACATTCCGATAAGATTGTTGTAATAGGAAATGAAATGAAGAAGGAATTTGAAGGGCATGACGCAAGTTTATTATCCAAGGAAAAAATTTCTGTGATTACGAATGGTTATGATGAGGAGGATTTGCCTCCTGCGCGAACCGACCCGGATAAAAAGTTCAGCATGGTAAGCATTGGCGCGCTTGTTAAAACGCGCAACCCGGAAATTTTATGGAAAACGTTAGCTGATATCATCAATGAGAATAAAAAATTTGCAGAAAATCTCGAGGTAAAACTTATTGGTAAAACAGATTATGTGGTAAAAGAAGCCATCGCCCGCCATGGCCTGGAACAGTTTGTAAATCATATGGATTATTTACCGCATGAGAAAATTATATCTTTTCTTCAGGCAGCGCAGGTATTATTGCTTCCCCTGAACAATACCCCTAATGCCAAAGGAATTGTTACCGGAAAATTATTTGAATACCTCGCCGTGCGAAGACCGATTTTGTGTATCGGCCCCGAAGATGGAGATGCAGCAGGTATTTTGAAAGAAACTAATTCAGGAACCGTTGTAGATTTCAACGATGAAATAAAGATGCGAAAAACTATTCTTGAATATTATAATTCGTATGTATCAGGCACTCTTGGCTGCAACAGCAAAGGCATCGAAAAATATTCAAGAAAAAACCTGGCACAAAAATTATCTGAGGTGCTGAACCGGTTAACTCTAAACCATAAACTCTGAATGTGCGGCATAGCAGGATTCATCGACCCGAAGCTCTCTAAAGAAGAATCGCAGCATATGGTTACAGCAATGCTTGAAAGTATTGCACACCGCGGACCTGATGCGCGGGGACTTTGGAATGAAATGCCCGTTGTGTTCGGTCATAATCGCCTTTCCATCATTGACCTTTCTGCAGAAGGCAACCAGCCGATGGAATATTTTGATTCGGTGATTATTTACAACGGTGAGATTTATAATTATATAGAAGTAAGGAATGAGTTAAAGGCGAAGGGATATATTTTCAAAACACAATCAGATACTGAAGTTATTCTTGCTGCATACCGTGAGTATGGAGAAAATTGTGTTCAGCGTTTTGTGGGCATGTGGGCATTTGCATTGTGGGATAAGAAAGAGAAAATTCTTTTTTGCTCGCGTGACAGGTTTGGTATCAAGCCATTTTATTATATACACGATGGCGACCGCTTTTATTTTGGCTCCGAATTTAAAGCGTTAAAAAAAACGCCTCTCTTCAGTAATGAATTGAATCTTGCGCAGGTAAACCGCGGACTTCAGTTGGGTTGGGTTTGTTACAGGGATGAAACATATTTTAAAAAGATAACGGCGCTTCCTGCTGCATATAATCTGAAATTCAATCCCTCAAACTCAAAGCTTGAAATAGAAAAATATTGGAATATTGATTTGACAAAAAAATATAGCGGGAGCGCTGAAGAAAAAAAAGAAAAATTTTATCAACTGTTTGCTGACAGCATTAAATTTCACATGCGCAGCGATGTTGAAGTGGGGGGCTGTCTTAGTGGCGGGCTTGACAGCTCCGCTATCGCGTCAGGTGTTTCGACCTTATTTTCCGAGGCAAGGTTCAAAACATTTACCGTTTATTACCAGGGAAAAGATGAGGTGGACGAGAGGCCGTGGGTAAGCCACGTGTTGAAAAAATATCCATCACTGACTCCGTATTATTTCACTCCAACCGATGAGCAGATCAGAGAATCATTTGCCCGGTTTATTTACCATGCTGATGTTCCTGTGCCGGGCTCTTCACCTTTCTCACAGTATTTCCTGATGCAGCTTGCGGCAAGCGAGAAAATAAAAGTTTTGCTTGACGGGCAGGGAAGTGATGAAATGATGGCGGGCTACATGCATTCGTTCTACCGCTTGCTGGGAAGCTATATTTCCTCGTTCAGGGTGCTGAAATATGCGAGGGAAATTTTATCGCTTTCCTTCAGGCAAAAATATAATCTGCTGAAAATTGCGAATGTAAAACTGAAATCGCTGCTTACCATTTTTCTTTCAGAGCAAAAACTTTACGAGCTGGAATACAAAAATTATTACCCGTTTCTTTCAAAGGATAATTCCATTAATTTTTCACTGGACAGTGTTGACGGTAGCAGGCTGAATAAATTCCTGTACCATCTCATATTCACCACCAGCCTGCCCACGCTTCTTCAATACGAAGACCGAAACTCCATGGCATTTTCCATCGAATCGCGGGTGCCGTTTCTTGACCATCGCCTGGTTGAATTTGTTTTTTCCCTGGATGATGGAGATAAAATTTCGTACGGATGGACAAAGTATATTTTACGGAAATCGCTTTCAGGAATTTTGCCTTCAGAAATTACATGGCGTAAAGACAAGAAAGGTTTTGTAACTCCCGGAGAAATGAAATGGCTTCGCGGGCCGCTGAAGCATTTGCTCGATGCTGATTTCGGAGCAGTGAATGATGTTCTTGATGGTTCGAAAGCAGAAAAAATAATTTCCAATTTCAAAAACGGTGAAAACAAAACAGCCAACCTCGTTTGGAGGCTGGCTGTCTTGAATTACTGGCTCAGTCAGAACCGGTGAGCTTAAATCAGAGCTTTACAATTTTGTAGAAGTCTCGTTTTTCTCCCACAATGATTTCAACATTGTAAACACCCTTGCTAAGGTCAGCGCCAAGTTCAATGTTGTCGGTAAGCTTCATTCCCGAAATAATTGCTCTTCCCGTTACGTCATACATATTCATTATAATATTTTCCCCGTCCGGATTGTCAATGCTTACTATAAATGTATTGCTGAATGGATTAGGATAGAGCGTAACTTTTAGCTCATCATCCATTGGGGAGCTTGTACGCTGATAGTATAGTGAACAAGGCCCGAGACAATCGTATTGATGATGCTCCAGGTGATGAGGAATTGCCGAAGGTGCAAGGCATAATGTCTGCGGGTTACCGGGGTTTCCTTCCGGAACGTGGCAGAGAATAATTTTCTTCAAACCATGCCCGCAACGGATATCAATAACGTTAATTGTTATTTGGGACTCTGGTGTTTGCGGAGACGGGCAACCGTTAACATCATAAGCAGTAACACTGTACGTGCCAGAGGTTGTAACAGAAATAGATTGTGTTGTTGCGCCTGTAGACCATAAATATGATACGGCAGTGCTGCTAACAGCAGTAAGCGTAATGCTTTGAGGACCGTAACCAATATAGATGGTGTTTTGCAGACATCCAAAAGCCGGAGGGCCTACAATAACTACATCAGGACCTAAGCCTTGCATAACCTGCACTTCCTGTGACAGCGATGTGCAGCCGGCTGCATCTGTAACGCGTACAGAATACATTCCTGTAGTTGAAGTAGAATATTGCGCATTAACAGCGCCGGCTATTGGATTACCATCTAAGTACCACTGGTAAGTATACCCGGGGCCGCTGTTAGCAGTAAGAGTTGCAGGATTATTTGAACAAATCAAAATAGGCCCGGCAGGAGAAATAACTGCAGGAGGCGGAGGACTGGCTGTAACATTTACTGAAGTTGAACTGATACATCCGTTGCTATCGGTTACTGTTACAGTGTACGTTCCGCTGGTATATACAATTATGTTTTGTGATGAACTGTTGTTTGACCACAAGAAACTTGTTCCGCCGCCAGCAGTGAGAATAGCAGAATCGCCCTGGCAGAATATCGGAATTGCAGGCGAAATGGTTGGCGTTGGCAACGGGTTAACTGTTACACTGACCGGAGCAGAAATTCCTGAACATCCATTGGCATCGGTAACGGTAACCGTAAATGTTCCGCTTGCGGTTACATTAATGATTTGTGTAGAAGCAGAATTGTTCCATACATACGTTCCGGTCGGAGTTGCCTGCAGGTTAACTGAACCTCCTGAGCAGAAAACCAGGGGCCCTTGCGGAATAATTACAGGAACCGGGTTCGGGTTAACAGTAACTGTAACGGTAATGCTTGCAGAACATCCTTCTGCTGAAAATCCTGTTACCGTATATGTGGCGGTTGAAGTCAGAGTAACTGTAACGCAAGAACTGTCAGGCCCGGAAGCGCTGGTGATTCCGCTTTGTGGTTGCCAATGATAGGTCAGTGCACCTGACATGCATATTTGCACTGAGCTGCCGGAGCAGATGACTGGGGCAGGAGGCGTAGCAACGAGCGGAAGCGGATTTACTGTAACGGTGATGGAAGCCGTGTCTGAACAGAGTGTATTATTATTCTGCCCGATAATCGTATAGGTTGTCGTTACCGCAGGACTTGCCATTACGCTGCTGCCGGTGGTTGCGCTCAATCCTGTTGCAGGAGACCACGTATAGCTGTCGGCTCCAGTTACACAAAGCAAGGAAGAATCACCAACGCAAATAGAAGTATTGCTGCAGGGAGTTACAGTCGGCAGAGGATTTACAGTAACAGCAACCGTTGCAACAGACACACAATTGTTTGAATCTGTTATGCTGATTGTATATGTGGTTGTTGCAGTTGGTGTAGCGATTGCCGATTGTGATGTGGATGAACTCAGCGTTGCCGAAGGAGTCCATGAATAATTATATGGAGGAGTTCCTCCTGTTATGTTTGAAGTGATAGTAGTGTTTTGACCCATACAAATCGGGTTTGGCCCGGTAACCGATGCACTTACATTAAGTGAACTTGTTGAGTTGACAACAACCGTAGAAGTTCCTGTGCAGCCGTTAGCATCAGTAACAGTAACCGTATATGAACCCGCAGCAAGTCCCGTAGCAGTTTGCGTGGTTTGAATCGGAGTGGTGCTCCATGCAAAAGAAAACTGTGGCGCTCCACCCGTGATGGTCACAGATGCTGTTCCGTTGTTTCCATTGCAAATCGTGGGTGTGGAAGTTGTTGCGAGGGAAAATGCAGGATTTACAGTAACGGTTGCTTGAGCACTTACGGTAACCGGTCCGCCACAGGCATTGTTTACCAACTGAGCAGTATACGTAGTGGTGGCGCTGGGACACACGGTAACAGTATCATTACTGCTTATAAGATTACTTCCCTGGTACCATCCAAATGAATATTGAGGCGTACCGGAAGGAGTAAAACGCCATGCATCATTTGTTGCAGTCCAAACGGAGGGATAATTTCTTCCGGGAACCACATAGGCCTGGGTGCCTGTATTATCCTGGATTCCTTCAATGGCTGCGGCAGCGTTCCACGTAATACAAATGGGTTTATCCTGAATATAAATTTCTATGATATTGGTTGTTTCATACAATACAATCTGGTGAGTAGCGATAAGGTTATTGCATTGAAACATTGGAACGTGATACCATGAAACCACAAGCCGCCTGCATGGAGCCGTTCCCTGCAGCTCATAAAATTGTACGGTATCCGTAGTAACACTTGGGTCGACATCGTGCCAGGGGCCCATAATCGTATTAAGCATGTCGGCAGGAGTGATGGATGGGATAGCAGCATTTATGGGCCAGGTATTATAGGTGTTTGCATTAATAATATTAAACCCGATGCATCCATTGGAGCCGACAATGCACTTCGTGTAAGTGGTTCCGAAAAAATCAAAACAGAAAGGAAGCGGAATAGTGTCAGACCAGTGGTCGTCAATGCCAATAAGAAGCGGGGTCCCCGAATTGAATGAAAACGGTGTATACGGAATGCTATCTACAGCATACGAAGTTGTAGCAACGGTTCCTTGCACGGTGGCCGAAAGCATAGTGCAGCCGCTGCAGATTGAAACGTTGGTCGGCGCAACAGTTACATTAGGGCAACCAGGCTGTGCAAGTAAAACATGAAATGGGAAAATCAAAATCAAAATTGTTGCGAGTAAATTTTTCATGGAGCGATACGGGGTTTGAAATTTGTTGTTTGAAGTTTAGAATTTAAGGTTGATGAGAAGTTAAATATACAAAAAAACTCCTCTCACCAGGAGAGGAGTTTTTCATCGTTATAATTTTACAATCTTATATACAGCAGATGTTTCACCCGAAATAATTTCAACATGGTAGACACCTTTACCTAAGTCAGCGCCAATTTCTGTTTTTTCCGAGAGAATATTTTCTGAGTAAACCATTCGCCCTGTCACGTCAAACACTTTCAATTGAACCGCTTCACCGGAATGCATATTGGTGGTTATGGTAAACGTGTTGTTAGATGGATTCGGATAAATCGAAACCAAACCGTTCAAATCGTCCTCATTCATATCTGCCATTCTATAGTATAGTGAGCAAGGGCCGATGCAATCATACTGGTGCAATGCCAGGTGCATAGCTACGGCAGTTGCAGGAATGCAAATGGTTTGAGGATTACCGGGATTCCCTTCCGGAACGTGACAGAATAAAATTTTCTTCAAGCCATGCCCGCAGCGGATGTCAATTACGGTAATAGTGATTTGCGAATCCGGGGTTGAATCTGACGGGCAGCCGTTAACATCATAAGCCGTTACACTGTAGGTGCCTGAAGTTGTTACAGAGATAGATTGCGTTGTAGCTCCGGTTGACCAGAGATACGATACAGCAGTAGAGCTTACTGCAGTGAGCGTTGCACTCTGCGGGCCATAACCAATGTAAATGGTATTCTGCAAACAGCCTACCTGGGGCGGTCCCAGGATGGTAACCACTGGTCCCGTTCCCTGCAGAACCTGCACCTGCGATGAACTTGCAGAACAGTTATTGGCATCAGTAACAATAACAGAATACAATCCTATTGTGGAAACGCTTAACTGCTGGTTGATTTCACCGGTAAGAACAGTATTATTCATATACCATTGATATGTATAACCCGGGCCGCTGTTAGCAGTAAGTGTAGCGGTATTGTTTGAACAAATCAAAACAGGGCCTGCAGGAGAAATTACTGCGGAAGGCAATGGATTAACCGTTACAATTTGTGACGTGGATGCGGTACAGTTATTTGCAGTAACGGTAACGGTATACGTTCCCGAGGCATTGACCGCGATAGTCGCTCCGGTTGAATTATTTGACCAGAGGAAACTTGTTCCACCGCTTGCGGTGAGATTAACAGAACCACCGGCACAGAATGAAGTAGGGCCATCGGGTGTGATGACCGGAACGGGAATAGGGTTAACAGTTACGGTTACGGTTGTCGTTGCAGAACAGCCCTCAAGCGAAAATCCAGTAACGGTATAGGTTGTGGTAGTATTTAATGTAGCATCAACAGAAGTACTGTCAGGGCCATTGGGATTGCTAAGTCCTGTTTGAGGGGACCAGCGGTAATAATCTGCCCCTGACATGGTTATCGTCACCGTTCCGCCCGCACAAATTTCCGGTGAGGGAGGTGAAGCAACCAGCGGAAGCGGGTTTACCGTTACCGTTATGAAAGCAGTATCCGTGCAGCCTGCAAGGTCTGTTCCTATAACCTGGTATGTAGTAGTAACAACAGGATTGGCAGTAACAGAACTTCCCGTAGATGAGCTCAACGTTGCAGCCGGCGACCACGCGTATGTATTTGCACCTATAGCAGAAATTGTTGTCGACTGTCCAACGCAAATGTCAGGGGGAGTTGCTGACGTCAGCACTGTGGGAGGCGCTGAAGAGTTTATAGTGAAGCTTGCCGAAACCGTACAGCCATTTGCATCAGTCACAGCAACCGTATACGTTCCTGCAGCAAGATTGCTTATAGACGCAGTGGTCTGAACGGGTACCGTATTCCATGAATAGTTATAAGGACCAACGCCTCCTGCATAGTCAGGTGAAATGGACCCGTTATCATTTCCGCATGAGGTGTGAGAGAAATTATTGAATGTTATGGTGATTTGTGGCGGCTCGGTAATTTGAACAGATGCAGTAGCCGTGCAATTGTTAGCATCAGTAACTACCACCACGTAATTTCCAGCCGGCATGTTTGAAGCTGAAGCAGAAGTTTGTACCGGGGAAGTGTTCCATGAATATGTAAAGCCGGGTGCGCCACCGCTGACAATGGTAACGGATGCATTTCCTGTTGAAAGGCCGTGGCAAAGAACGTTGGTACTTGTAGTGCTCAGCACCATATTGCCCGGGTCGGTTATTACAACGGAGTCCGTAGCAGAGAAGCAACCCGATGAATCGGTTACGGTAACGTAGTAGGTTCCCGCTCCAAGATTTGTGGCTGTAGCCGTGGTTTGAGGAGGCACTGTGCTCCACGAATACGTATACGGAGGAATTCCTCCCGTAGCAGTTACAGTGGCCGAGCCGTTATTCTGTCCGCAGTTTGCATTCTGGTGCTGGAAGCTTAAGCTAAGAGGATTAGCAGGAGTGCAGGTAACACAAGTAGTTGTCTGGTAATACAATCCCATTACTCCCCACGAATAGCAATCACCGGTGTTAGGGGCAATTCCGAAATCGGAAGTTGTCTGGGCAGCAAGAATACTCGCTGATGCCGTGTCAAAATTCCAAAAGAGATTCGGGAAAGTTGTAGCTATGCTGTTAACCGTAATATCATGTGTGGGAGGAATAACATTGTCCTGATTGTCTGACGTAATTGTAAATCCATTTCCATACGATGAGTTTGCACAGGCAGTAAAATTATTTATGGTTTGAGTAACAGCGTTTCCTATGCCAGTAATTAACCCGTCATGAATAATCAGGTTGCCCTGGTAGATTGCAAACGGGTCGCGGTAAATAATCAGAAGCGTAATACCATCAGTTTCGTAAACTGTGTTGCCGGTAATGTTAAGCACATAATTACCGCTGCCGCTGATGTTGGTAGTTACATCGGCTCTGAAAATGCGCGTGCCTATTTCGCCCCAGCATTTTGGGCCGGCTGTTCCGGCAAGAGTTGCGTTGTATGTATTGGTTTGTGAATTAGGATTTGTAATGGAAAGGGTAGGAGTAAGAGACGAAGCTGCATCGTAGCTTACAATCCACCAAACATATGCTTGCAGAATATTCATTCCGTTGGGGCCAACACAGGGAGGAAGCGTAATAGGCAATGTTGCCGGAAGCCCTACGCCCGGTGCAGGCGTGTAACGCTGCGTTACCATAGTCGATGCAGCGGTATAATTCAATCCGCATAAAGTTTGGTTGTATATCTGCCCCAGTACGCCATCGCCATCGCGCGAGGCGTCGTGCGCCTTCGACATTACGTTCAGGCATTTTCCTTCGTGGCATCCCGAAGCAGGTAACGGATTTACAGTTTGAGCAGAAATTGTCGAAATGATAAAAAAACATCCCAAAAGAGTACGTAGTGTTTTCATGGTTTGCGGGTTAGATTTGATAGTTCAAAAATAGAATATTTGTATATAGTAAGTCAAAAATACTTTCCCGGATTTTGGTGAACACCATGTATTGAAGGGTGAAACACCAAATATGTGATACAAGAAATTCTTAAACCGGAAAATTATCCGGCACATCCGCTGTAATTACCGCCACCACTGCCTTTTGATAAGACGCTATTATGCCGATTTTGGTTGCACCGATGGGGACAGATAAAAGCTTAACAAAGTTTTAAAAGGATGTTATAAGGCGTCACAGTTCTCTTTTCCTTTTCTTGATTGCTCCATAAATTCGTTTTCTATTTGATTGATAGCAGAGTCTTTTTAATATTTTCAATTTCATCTGCTCCGTCTTTTATAAAGACTATTTTTTTTTCGTTGTCGAAGAGGATAAAAAAAGGTATTGAATATACATTATAATTAAGGCATAAGTTCCCATAGAAATTATCCTCTTCCCATACCGAATGCCAAATGATTTTATTCGTTGTTTCAGAATTCTTCCACTTGTCTTTTTTCTGATCCAATGAGACTGAAATAAATTCAATTTTCGAAGTGTCCACCGCTTTGTACAGACTTACATAAGCATCCATTGATTTTATACAGGGCCCGCAGGTGGTAGCCCAAAAATCAAGCAGGATCCATTTATTTTTGATTGTGTTCGAATCAAAAAGAGAATCATTTTTTTCGGGCAGTGCAAATTCTTTAAAGGTATCTCCAATGTTCGGATATTTACGCCCGGTGATATCAGCTTTCATCTGGCGGTATTCCGGATATGTTTTTAACCTTGAACTTAAGCTTTCTAAAATAGGCAGATTTTTCTTTGGATGGTTTCTGTTCAACCCATGTGAAACCAACCACAGTGAAAAAAATGAATCGGGATGCCTTGCAATATAGGCGGTCGAAACACTGTCTGATTCAGTTCCATCTTCTTCACCATTAACTAAGAGCAATTTTTCCAAAACCTTATCTGTTTCATTTCCGTCTTTTACAGTGGCAGTGCCTTTCGAATAATTTATAATTAATTCCTTGTGTAAAATTGTAGAATCAATCCATACCCGGGTAAACCATCTTGTTCCAGCGTCAATCACAATAAAAAGGCATTCTTTTCCGGTGGGTGGAACATTGAATTGTATGGTTGAATCGTTCAACCTTTCAGGTATTTGATTTGGGTCATCCATCAGTGTTAAGGCAGGCACCGTGTCTGTATTTAATCCTACCTGTCTTACTGCAAGGGTCCTCTGAGCATTGGCAATTTGAAATGTATAAAAAGTAAGAGTCAGGAGAAAAAATGATCGTTTCATTCAGCGTTTGATTTTACACTTGCAGATACGCGGATAACCGTTCTGTTTTCAGAAAAACTTTTTACAAATGGTTCCCAGCTTACCCAGCCGGTTAAGCCGCCCGGCACAAGCACAATAGGCCTTCCGCTGCCTGTAACTTCACATTGCATTTTCATATCGGATAGGGTTTGACGAAGTTAAAGACGATATTTATCAGGTTTTATTTTTTAGAATTGGTTTTATCTAATGCTGTTTTTAAACCCGCGGCTAATTTTTCGGGAACATCAACCGCCCAAAAGTGAAGCATGAACAATCGCGGGTTGTCAAAGAGCATGTGGTTGTGAATTGCTGTCACTGTAATTCCATTTTCTGTAAGCGCTTTCACAACCGGATTCACTTCATCGGCCAGTAAAACAAAATCGCCTGTGATGGCTGCCCTGGCGCTGTCCATTTGAAAGTTAATCCCGGTTGCCATTCCCATGTAAGCGGGCATTTCCATTCCGCTTTCAGTTAACTTTTCGTTACGAGGAAAACTGTATTGAAGAAGATTGCCGTTGTGTTTTCCTGACGTGCCAAGAATGGCTTCCACTTTTGACCAATCAGGATTTAGGGGTGGTGTTTGAGATTGAGGTTGTCTCAGCGGTGTTGCTGTAATGGCAATCACTGATTTTATTTCTAGTGCAAGTTTCACCGCATCGCCAGTACCTGAAAAATGAATGTATTTTATTGCCGGAGTTTCGTTAACGAGATGATTATGCAGTGCGGTAACCTGGAGATTTTCCGAAAGTAATTTTGAAATTACGGCAGCAACTTCTTTGTCGAGCAGAACAAGGTCGCCCATCATCATTGTGGCGCCACCCATTTTCATCATGCCAATCCACGAGGTGAGCGCAAGTCCCGGGGCAATGGGGAAGTCACCGATTTTTGCTTTTATATCAGAACGGGGAAATGTGATTTTGAAAACATCGCCCTGCACATTCCCTTTTTTGCCAAAAACTTTTTCAACCGCTGACCAGTCCTGCGAAAAGGCATTGGCGGCAAATAATATTATTACCGTGAATGAAAGAAACTTTTTCATAGGGAGAATAAGGAATTTATTTTTCTATTATTTCTTTAGCCCGTTCTAAATCATTGGAAAAAACTTTCAATTCCACGCCACCCAATGGGTCCAGGCCAACGGCATTTTCGTTTTCTAAAAATGATTCTATGCCATTTGCTTTCAACTCGCTTTTTACGACAGTGGCAGTGGCTAAATCATCATATGTTTTAAGTGTAACAATTTTATCTTTTTTATCTGTTTTCATTGTCTCTTGTTTTATTTTATTGGTGAAAGGTTAAAATTGCTTTCTTTCCATTGTGATTTTTTATTTTACTTCAAAAATCAACAGTGAAGCATTGCCGTTGAAACCCGAAGGCGAAGCTACGATTAATTGATTCAATTCAGGAATGAAAAGAGAAGTTCTTGCTCCAGGATGAGTGGAAATTTTTCCACTCGCTGTGTATGTATCCGAATCTGCTTGCTTGAACACATCAATATATCCTTCGCCACAACTTAAATAAATTTCTTTGGCGATGCTGTTGTAAAAAATGTCGTCCACATCGCTGTCAATTTCGAAAGATGAAATTGTTTTTCCGGTTTGGCTGTCTATCACCAGAAGTTTCGCGGAGTGACGGCAACCAATGAATAAATGGTGGGTTGCTTCGTCTAAGCACATCGGGAAATTTGATGTTGCTTCTGTCATTTTCCACTTGCCCGCTACGATGTTTTTTCCCAAGTCAATAACTTCAATTTGCTTTTCATCCGGAACATTGACATAAATTTTATCTGCTGCCTTATCCAACTGAAATGATTCAGGATGTCCTGAAAGTTTTATTTCGTTAATCAGCTTGAAATTTGTTGCATCAATGATTGCAATGCCACCATCACCGTAACCGACATAAATTTTTTTCTTCGTTGCATCGTAACGAACATTATCCGCATCGCCCGATAATTTTATCGAACCGATTTTTTTAAATGAACCTGTATTGAAAACATCACACTCACCATTATCGCCATTTGTGACAAAAAGAGAATTGCTTTCCGGAATAAAAGCAACTCCCTGCGGGTCGTGCAAATCTTTTATTGAGTGGATTATTTTTTTGTTTTTCAGGTCAACAGCTTCAACTGTGTTGTTGCCCAATGCCGCAATAAAAATTATTTGATGCTTGCTATCGAAACTGAAATGGTCAATCCGTCCGCTTACGTTAGGCAAAGGAATAGTTTCAATTAATTTCAAAGAATTATATTGAGTGGTTGGTTGCGCGTTGACAACATTGAGACAGAGAAAGCTGATTAGCCCCGCACCAAGAATTACGAATACAGGAGTGAGCTTTGCCTTGAACCTGTATAGTACAAAAAGCGACACAGCAAAAATGACGACAGTAAGTAAATCAGTAACAGTGGTTCTGAAAAGCTGCATGGCTGTGAGTGCAATTAACCCGATAACACCAGCGGTGACACCATCAAGAAAATTATGGAGCGCAGTGTTGTGAATTATTTTTTCCATCAGGTTATGACCGATTAAGGTAAATGCAAAAGCCGGAAGAAATATAGCAACTGTCATAATGATTGCTCCTAACCATCCGCCTCCAAAATACCCAACAAAGGTTGAAAAGATAATAAGTGGTGCGGGAAGTATTCCTGACAGAGCAATGCCATCAAGAAATTGCTGGTTGGACATCCATCCATAATGCGCTACAGCATCCTGCTGAATGAAAGGTATAACTGTATATGCACCTCCGAAAGTGAGTAATCCACCTTTGAGACCTGTAAAGAAAACTACAATGAGCGAAGTTTGGCTGGCAGTTCCGGTTGAAATACTTGTCGAAACGATAGTTTGCAGTTTGAAAATTTCCGGCGTGAATAAAATGACACAGGAAACTACTAACGCAATGCCGATGAGCGCAGTTAAAACTGTTTTGCCTTTCATCCATAAAACATAAGCAAGCCCTGCGAGGGGAAGGGCAATAAAAAAAGTTATCCCGAAAAAATATGCAATGAAAGAACTTATACCGATAATGAATAATTTTTTATTAATGAGAGCGTGTTTGCCTATTCGGTAAACTGCTGTAAAAATGAGGGCGATAACGGCAACCTGGAAGCCGGTGAAAACGGCTTGCAATGCGGGCGACTTAATTCCGAACTGAAGATAAATCCATGTGAACAAAAGCATGAAAAGAAAACCGGGCAGCATAAAACCAAGTCCTGCAAGAAATCCGCCCCATCTGCCGCCTGCAAGCATTCCGAAATAAACACAGAGCTCGTGGGCTTCAGGTCCCGGTAACACCTGGTAAACTGAAAGTGCCCTGTTGAAGCGTTCCGTTGAAATCCATTTTTCTTCCTCGACAAGTTCCTGTTTTATCATTGCTATTTGCGCAACGGGTCCACCCCAGGCAAGCAAACCAAATTTAAGAAAGCGCAAAAAAATCTGCGCTTTGGTTTGATGAATGGTCAAATCCTCTTTGGGGCTTATGCTTTCAGGACGGGATTCCATGCGTGTCGCTCAAAAACAAATTTAGTCCTTCAAAGATAAAAACTTGCTGCATAAAATACTTCGTGTTTTCATTTTGCTAAAGGATAAACTGTTCAAGCACAGCAATGAAATTGCCGGTTGAGTGCATTGCCATTGAAGTGTAAATGGATTTCGTGTTGAGCCGTGCATACGCATAAATGCAAGCATCAATAAAACCTTGTGCAATACCTATGTTTGATGAAAGTGTGTTTTGATACGTAAATGAATGAAGGAGAACAAAAACCAGCGCCTGGATTAGAACTGCCCAATGTTTGTTTAGTTTCCATTGAATTAATTTATGGAGAAACAAACCGCGGAATAATAATTCTTCTGCTACCGGAGCCAGAACTATAATGCCAAGCAACCGGATTACAGATGAAGGCAGGCCATGATTCCAGGGAGATACTTCCAGCACTCCTAATCTGAAAAGTGCGACTTCGGTGAGAATGGTAAACAACAAAAAAAGGCCCCACCAAAGAAAAAATTTTTGATACGAGATAGGAGAAGCAATACCCATGTCTTGCGCTGTAAATCGTTTCCGCCTTATGGCAATTCCCATTACCAATGGGATTATCAAAAACGGGACTACTCTTAAAAGTGCATGTTTAATTTCTTCCGTCATCAGGATTGCTGTAAAGGTTTTTTGCTAGCTCAGTTATCCGGGTAACAAATTCTGTTTTTGCATTGGTGTAATCTTCCCTATCATATTTGTGCTTTGTCGCCAGCTTAATTTTAAGTTGCTCATATTCTTTTGCCACTTCGTGATTTTGCTTCAGGTAATCACGGAAATATAACCTGTCCCAAAGAGGATGGTCTTTAGGCGCAGCGTGAATATGATACGTTTGTTCTTTTTTTCCATCCGCACGGTATCCTTTTGCAAACATCATATAGGGTGGAGGTGTGTCGGTTCGCCAGATGAAATCATACCGTATAGTTTTCATTTTTTCAATCATGAAAGCTTTTTGTTTTTCAGTAGAATCAATCTCCATTAAAATGTCAATAGTAGGTTTAGCGGCAAGACCTGGAATTGCAGTGCTGCCGAAATGTTCAATTCGCAATGCAACTTTGTTACTTAATGTTTCTGCCAGCAGAATTTTTTCATTTTCAAAAAGCTCAAGCCATTTTTCATCCGATGGAAGAATCTCGATAGGGAAGAGTAATCCAATCTCTTCCTTGGTCATATCGTTTATTTCTTTCTTCACAATTTGTAATTGCTGAAAGCTCAGTTTAGTTCACCGAACGGTTTGCGCGGATTCATTTTCATTTCCTCATTGAGCCGCTCGGCAAGCCATTCAAAATACTCATTGAGAAAAGGATCTGACACCTTTTTGCGACTATCCACAACCACTTTAGTGAACCTTTCCCATGAAGTGACTACAAATGCACCAAGTGTTTTATCCACCAGGTCAAGGTCTATGAATTTCTCTGCAACAAGAAGGCCGAGCGATTCCATTTCCTGTGAGAAGTGTATGAACATGATGCGGTCTTGAGCCGGCATTTTCTGCCATCCTTCAAAAGTGGGCGGAATATCCTTTGTGGTGGCAAAATAAATGAGCTCTGCAAAGTCGCGGGTCTGAAATCTGCGAAGTGTCTCGAGGGTGAAACGCTCTTTACGGTCGCGCTCGGCTGCTCTCACTTGCGCAATACCAAATATAAGCGCCACTATAAAAGATAAAGTAAGCGCAAGGTTAGCGGTGAAGGTGATGATTTCGGATGTTGACATATATGTTTTTTTTAAAGTTGGTTGGTTTCCCGGTATCAACATTCAAAAGTAAAAGAACTATTGCTGTAAAAAAATGCATGCAGAAAAGTCATTATTCAGTCAACCTTTTTACCTGAAACTGCATCTAATACATCAGGTACTGAACGATTTAATGAAACAGGCGGATATTATGCAATCAGTTGAAAAAAAGTTTCTATATTAGGGGCTCTTAAATCATTTTATGCCTGATGATGCAGACTACTCACATGAAGTGGATTTTCCCGATAGCTTACCTGGCATTTCAACTGCAGGTATTCTCTGCCGGTGCAACGCATATTGTAGGCGGAGAAATGAATTACAGGTACCTGGGAAATAATGATTATGAAATCCGCCTGACGGTTTACCGCGACTGTTTCAATGGTATTCCTCCTTTCGATAACCCGGCTGCTATAGGAATCTTTGATGTCAATAACAACCTGGTAAACACATTGTATGTTCCTTTTACTTTTTCTGATACAATGCCGCCAAGTATCCTCAGTCCCTGCCTTATTCCTCCAATCAATATTTGCTATGAGAGAACAACCTATATAACTACCACAAACCTTCCACCCATTGCGGGTGGTTACCAGCTTGTGTACCAAAGATGCTGCCGGAATACAACTATAATAAATATTGTAGCCCCGCTTAATGCAGGGGCAACGTATATTGCAACTATTCCCGACCCTTCGCTTACCACCACAAATAGCAACCCCGTCTTCAACAACTGGCCGCCAACATTCATTTGCGCCAATGAGCCGTTCACCTTCGACCATTCAGCTACTGATATTGATGGCGACTCGCTGGTATATGTTTTATGCGACCCTCTTGATGGTGCATCAACCTTGAACCCTATGCCCCAGCCGCCATTCAATCCGCCGTATGTTCCTGTTACCTGGCAGCCGCCTTACGGGCCGTCAAATCTTTTCGGGGGAGTTCCTCTTACCATTGACGCGCATACTGGATGGATTACGGCAACGCCCAGTATAACAGGGCAGTTTGTTTACGGAGTTTGTGTGCAGGAGTATCGCAACGGGAATTTACTTGGACAAACAAGGCGCGATTACCAAATGAACGTAGTGAACTGCCCGCAGATTGTAGTTGCATCTATTCTTTCCCCTACGCTTGCCTGCGGAACACTAAATGCCACGTTTACCAATAACAGTTTTGGCGCTGCATCTTACTATTGGGATTTTGGAGTTTCCAGTTTATCAAATGATACATCTGATCTCGCCAATCCCAGTTATATGTATCCCGATACCGGAACATATACTGCCATGCTTGTTGCATATTCATCGATAAATCCCGCCTGTAACGATACCAATTGGGGAACAGTGATTGTGTATCCACCGCTCACGGCAACTTTCAATTACCAGGGTGTGCCGTGCTCCAATACCGTCATGTTTACCGATGCGTCACCATCTACCAGCGGTGCTCCAACCGCCTGGCACTGGAATTTCGGAGATAACGCTACTTCAAATCTGCAGAACCCATCACATACATACAACTTACCGGGAACCTATGTCGTTACCCTTATTGTACACACCAATGCAGGATGCGTGGATACGGTGAGCATGAATGTGATTGTAGTGAATGTGCAGCCGGTGGCAACATTCAACGACAGCAATATTATATGCACGGGCGAATGTGTTTTCAATAACCTGTCACAGTGGTCCACAAATTTCAGCTGGAATTTTGGCGATAACACTTCATCCACTGCCGCAAATCCATCGCATACATACCAGCAACCGGGTACATACATTGTCCATATGATTGCATACGACAGCAATGGATGCGCAGATACCGTTTCGCAAAATGTGAACATCGTGTTTCCTCCTGCGGCTTCCTTTACTTCTAATGTTCCACCGTGTTCTCTCGCCGGGACATTTGCAAATACATCTACGGCCGGTATTACTGCTTACAAGTGGGATTTTGGAGATGGTGATTCTTCGGCAGTTCAGAACCCTACGCACACCTATCAGCTATCGGGAACATACAACGTTACTTTAATTGTGACGGATAATAACGGATGTGTAGATACTACAACGCAATCCGTTTCACCCTTTATATTTTCTCATGCCGAATTTGCTTTTACCATTGATACATGCGCTGCGCAGGTGATGTTTACAAACGGTTCGGTGAATGCCGAAACCGTGCTATGGAATTTTGGCGATGGCAATACGAGCCGGGATTTTTTACCTCCCTTGCATGCTTATTCCCAAAGCGGAATGTATCCTGTAGTTTTAATCACCAACCCGGGCAGCAGTTGTGCCGATACCATGCAAACAGAGCTTAATTATGATTTGGCCGCCGTAGGAAATGTGTGGGTGCCTAATGCATTTACTCCTAACACAGATGGAAAAAATGACGTGTTTAAAGTGTACGCCTATTATCCTTGTGATGAACTAACGCTGGTTATTTTTAACCGGTGGGGACAAAAAATTTATGAGACCAAAGGCAGCAGCATTACATGGGACGGATTTTTTGATGGCAGGCCTGTGGAACCAGGAATTTATGTGTACCTGCTGAAAGGCACGTATACCGATAAGATTGGAAGCGTTGCCGTAATAAAGTGAGGATATTTTTTCCTCAACTCCACAACTTTTATTCAGTAAAAAAGATAATTAATGCTGCGCAAACTTTGCCGACTGCAATTGTTTACCGTTGGATAGGGTAACAAAATAAATTCCCTGGTTTAATTCAGGAATTTGAATTTCTTTTTTGTTCATTCCCCGCACAGCTGTGATATCTTCCTTATAAATTATTCTGCCCGGAACATCGTATAGCTCCACGCTGCACTTTTCATATGTATCATCTGTGAAGAGCAAATTCAGCGAAGAATTTACACCGGTAAACGCACTGATTATGTTGAACGAATATTCTCCTGAATAAATTACCGTCACAACGGGAGAATAAGAAAACTGCCCGTCAAAGTCGGTTTGCTTGAGGCGGTAATATGAAACACCATGAACCGGGTTATAATCGGGATAAAAATAATCAAAAGTAGAAGAAGAATTTCCCGCTCCGTCAACCTCAGCAATAGGAGTGAAGTCCGTTGCATCGGCAGATTTTTCAACGGTAAAGAAGTCGTTATTAATCTCTGAAGCAGTAGCCCATGAAACATCAACTTTATTTCCATTTGGTTCTGCATTAAAGTACAGCAGCGAGATAGGCAGAGGGTTGCCTGCCTGCAGTGTGTCGGGGCCATACAAATCTCCCATGCCGGCATTCCACAAAACCTCCGAACAAATTTCTATGAAAGTAGAGTTGCCTCCTCCTGAAGTTGCCTTCTTTACCAATCCGCCCGGCATTATGTAAACCACAGAACCACAAGGCAGGGCTAATTTATTTCCATTGGTAAACTGCAGTGTGCCCCGTATATAAATAACGAGTGGCTGTGTGCAGGCGGTAAGGTTTTCCTGGCTGTTTACAGTAACGGTTACAAGCGTGTCGACAGTGACCGTATCTCCGCACGTAGGCACGCGTGGTATCCCGGCAAACAACCAAGTTGAAGGGTTGCCCCAATTACCGGTTGCATTTGAATTGCCGCTCGCTGCCAGCGTATTTATGCTGAAACAAATTGATACTGAATAAATAAAAAATAAACCGATGATTCTTTTCATGTTATGATGCTATGACTTGATGCTTCCTGTGGTAGTTTAACGGGGTGCAAAATAGGAGGAAGCAGCCCGGAAGGAAATGTTTATTTGGTGAAACGCCTGAAAACAGGGGCGTACAGCAGGTAGGGCACTGACGGCTTAAGCAGTGATAAAATTCCGCTGCCTGGGAGTCCTTGAAGAAAAGAAATAAAAAAACGCTGTAAAAACTTTACTAAATAGACGTAAAACGTTTACAGCGTTAAAAATTACCCGAATCTCATCAGGCATGTTGTTCCTGCATCAGTCCAAGCTGAGCCATCATCCCGGCTAAATCGGGGTAGGAACTTACCTCGGTAACCTTTCCGTTACTGAACCTGGCAAAGTAACTGCCTTTGTTGGCACTTACCTTCCTGTTGGTGGCAGGAATCTGCTGCTGGCCGGGCATAGTCAGAGGACCTGTGTTGGTTCCTGAAAATTCCAATTCGCAGGCGATACTGGTTTCGTTGGCAATGGTGTTGCGCAGCGTTAATTTGAAATCAGGAAAACCATTATCCCACATTTCAAAAAACTGTTTCGCACCTTCCAATCCCCGGAATGGTTCAGGGCTTGCAGTGTCTTTCCATACAATATTCTTGTCGCAGAGAGACAAGAATTTTTCCGTGTCATGGCTGTTCCATGAATCTATCACGGCTTTGTTCAGGTTGATTACTTCCTGGGTTGTCATGTTGACCTCCTTTTTTAAAAGTTAATTAATTAGTGAATAAAAAATTTTAATGATGTAAAGGTTATATAAAAAAAATTGATTCAAAAGCAATTCGGCATAATTAATTATCAACCGATTTTAAATGAAGCCGTAAAATATTCCCTTGTTCAGGAATTATTTTGTTAGCCACAATACATATTCGTATTACAAATCATCCTGGTGCAACAAGTGGAAATATTTTCTCATTTTTTTTAAAAAAACTATTAAAAAGCCGCTAAAAAAACATTGGCACGGAATTTTCATAATGAACATCAAATCAATATGAATTACTAACTTTTAAAAACTAATGTTATGAACCTGTTCTTCAATCCTTCGATAAGCGAATTCAGAAAGTTGCTTGTGAAAACTCAAAATGATTTGCCTGTGCATGACATCGTCATTGATTATGACGGAGAGGTATTGATAGACCCACAGTTAAACCAACCTGAACTTGACCTTGATAAATTTAAAGTTCATGTACAACTGCGCGGACACAACCACTTCAGGAAGCTGTTTGATTTTATTTTGCGCGCCTGGCATAACCGTTCGCGCGTACGCATGGTTCTTCAATAAAACATAAACGTATTTCATTTAATAAACTTTTCGGGAGTTTGGGCCTTCCTGAACTTGGGATTTTAAATATGGCGAGCTGATTTTTTTCAGCTATTGTTTCCTGGCCTTATTACTTTCCAATCATAATTCCTGTTGCAAACCTTTCATCCGTCAGGATTAATGGGATTTAAATTGAATTTTATAGGGAAAACATATACCTCGCAGGCAACGTAATAATGCCATATTGCATCTATTTAGTATATTGCTGCTCTGAACTTTATCCCTAAAGTTCAGAATTTAAAATAGGGCGCCTCACATGAAGAAACTACCTCGCCTCATTTTATTTTCTTTTTTGCTGCTGAATTCTTTTCAGAGTTCGGCGACTCACGTTGTTGGAGGTGAGTTGAATTACCGTTGGATTGGCGGGAACAATTATGAAATCCGGCTGACCGTTTTCCGCGACTGTATAAACGGAGTCCCGCCTTTTGATAACCCGGCTTCAATAGGAATTTTTAATTCGGCAAATAACCTTGTAAATATAAACTACAGCTACACCGGGTTTTATCCTGACCCATACTATAACGTAAGCCCGCCATACTATAACAATGCAACGTTCAATAACCAGACATACGGTTTCCTGATTCTTCCGCACGATTCTGCAACGGTTCCCAACACGATATCTTCTCCGTGTGAAATTCCACCGGCAAATATTTGTTACCGTGTGTGTCATTATATCGACACCATAACCCTTCCTCCGATTGCGGGGGGATATCATCTCGCTTACCAGAGGTGCTGCAGGAATTTCAGCATAGCTAATATTGTTAACCCGCTGAACACCGGCTCAACGTATGACGCATGGATACCTGCTTCTCCTAATAACTTTGACAGCAATCCTGTTTTCACCTATCTGCCTGCCACATACATTTGTGTTAATAATCCTTTTGTTTTCGACCACTCTGCAACTGACTATGAAGGGGATTCGCTGGTCTACCAGCTTTGCGACCCTTTGCAAGGCGCCACCAACGCTAACTCTGTGCCGCAGCCTCCCAATAACCCTCCTTATGCTACTATAACCTGGCAGCCACCTTACTCGCTTGCCAATATTTTTGGAGGAGTTCCTTTAACCATTAACCCGCAAACCGGGTTGCTTACAGCAACACCAAATTCAATTGGCCAGTTTGTGTATGCAGTTTGTGTCATCGAATACCGGAACGGAGTTCCGATAGGGGAGACGCGAAGGGATTTCCAGGTTAACATTGTGGCGTGTGCAAACATAACGGTTGCATCTCTTTTAGCTTCAACAGTTGCGTGCGGGAGTCATACGGCAACATTTACAAATAACAGTACAGGTGCTTCCACGTATCATTGGGATTTCGGTGACCTCTCAACGAACGCTGACACATCCAATTTATTTTCTCCGTCATACACGTATCCTGATACCGGGTGGTACAACGTAACGCTGATTGCATACTCATCGGTGAACACGGCATGTAATGATACGAGTCACGCTAATGTTCACGTCCGTCCTCTTCCTGTTGTTACAGTAACCTCACCTCCTCCGATTTGTATCGGGCAACAATCCGCTTTAATTACTGCGAGTGGAACGTCAACGTCATATACATGGAGTCCTTCTACCGGATTAAGCAATACGACCGGCTCATCGGTAACTGCAAGTCCGGCATCGACAACCACTTATACTGTTACCGGAACTTTAAACGGATGCACTGCATCTGCGCAGGTAACCGTGACCGTTAATCCACTTCCTGTAATTGCTGTGACTCCGCCTCCTGCAATTTGTATCGGTCAGCAGAGCGCAACACTGACAGCCAATGGCGCATCAACTTATTCCTGGACTCCGGCAACTGCATTGAGCGCAACAACCGGTTCAACCGTTACAGCGAATCCGTCATCAACAGCCACGTACACGGTTACGGGTACAGATAATAATGGATGTACAGCATCAACACAGGTTACGGTTACAGTCAATCCGCTTCCTGTAATTGCTGTAACTCCGCCTCCAGCAATTTGTGTCGGTCAGCAGAACGCGACACTGACGGCTAATGGCGCATCAACGTATTCGTGGACTCCGGCAACTGCATTGAGCGCAACAACCGGGTCAACCGTTACAGCGAATCCAACATCAACAACTTCCTATACAGTAACCGGCACAGATAATAACGGATGTACGGCATCAACTCAGGTTACAGTTACGGTGAATCCGCTTCTTGTAATTGCTGTAACTCCGCCCCCGGCAATTTGTGTCGGTCAGCAAAGCGCAACACTGACGGCTAATGGCGCATCAACGTATTCGTGGACTCCGGCAACTGCATTGAGCGCAACAACCGGTTCAACCGTTACAGCGAATCCAACATCAACAACTTCCTATACAGTAACCGGAACAGATAATAATGGATGTATAGCATCAACACAAGTTACAGTTACAGTCAATCCACTTCCTGTAATTGCTGCGACTCCGCCTCCTGCAATTTGTGTCGGACAGCAGAGCGCGACACTGGTAGCCAATGGCGCATCAACGTATTCGTGGACTCCGGCAACTGCACTCAGTGCTACAACAGGTTCTGCCGTTACCGCAAATCCAACTTCAACTATTACTTACACAGTAACCGGAACAGATAATAATGGATGTACAGCATCAACACAGGTTACGGTTACAGTCAATCCACTTCCTGTAATTGCTGTCGCTCCGCCTCCTGCAATTTGTGTCGGACAGCAGAGCGCAACGCTTACGGCCAATGGCGCGTCAACGTATTCATGGACTCCGGCAACTGCATTGAGCGCGACAACAGGGTCTTCCGTTACTGCGAATCCGACTTCAACAACAACCTATACAGTAACCGGCACAGACATTAACGGATGCACGGCATCAACACAAGTTACAGTGAATGTCAATCCACTACCGGTGGTCACCGTTTCTTCAGCATCAATCTGTAATGGACAATCAACAACTCTTTCCGCAAACGGAGCGAATACATATTCATGGAGTCCGGCAACTTCACTCAGCGCCACAACCGGTTCGACCGTTACGGCAAATCCTGCTTCAACTATTACATACACGGTGACCGGTATAGATAATAATGGCTGTACTTCAACCGGGCAGGGAACCGTTTCAGTTACAACTGTTGCAGTTACTGTTTCACCCAACACTGCCATATGTAACGGTTTCCCAACTACGCTTTCAGCAAATGGTGCGACAACGTATTCATGGTCGCCGGCAGCTTCACTAAGCAGTTCAATAGGTTCAAGTGTTTCAGCAAATCCGAATGCAACCACCACCTATACCGTAATTGGAACTACAAATGGATGCACGGCTTCCGCCCAGGTAACTATAACTGTGAATGGAATTATACTCGCGGTTTCACCTGCAACAATATGCCAGGGCCAATCAACTACATTAACTGTGAACGGAGCTACTAATTATTCCTGGAGCCCATCAAACACGTTGAGCAGCTCTACGGGCGCATCCGTTACAGCTAATCCGGCTACGACAACGACTTACACGGTGACCGGAACTTCAAACGGATGTTCGGGTACCGCGCAAGTAACAGTGACGGTAAACCCTTTACCTCTTGTGGCAGTTACCCCGCCTCCGGCAATTTGTGTTGGTCAACAAAATGCAACCATAACTGCAAATGGCGCTTCGACTTATTCATGGACTCCTGCAACTGCATTGAGTGCTACAACCGGTTCAACGGTTACAGCCACTCCGATTTCGACAACAACCTACACGGTTACAGGAACGGACAATAACGGATGCACAGCATCGACACAGGTTACAGTTACGGTGAATCCACTTCCCGTAATTGCGGTAGCTCCGCCCCCGGCAATTTGTGTTGGTCAACAGAGCGCAACACTGACAGCCAATGGCGCTTCAACGTATTCCTGGACGCCTGCAACTGCGCTAAGCGCGACAACAGGTTCTTCCGTTACAGCAACACCGGCTTCAACGATAACATATACTGTGACAGGAACAGATAACAATGGATGCACAGCATCAGCACAGGTTACGGTTACAGTAAACCCTCTTCCGCAACCATCATTTACTTTCCAGGTTGCTACGTGTTCCCGCCTTGTAACGTTTACAAACACATCTTCAAACACGGTAAGCTCTTCATGGAATTTTGGAGACGCATCTATATCAAACCTTGCAAATCCTTCACACACATATTCTGTAAATGGAAACTATAATGTAACATTGATTGTCACTTCATCTTATGGATGTACAGACACTATCGTTAATCCGGTAGTGATAAATTATGTTCCTGTTGTTGCAGCATTTAACCCTGCAAATACATTGTGCTCTTACGATTTCAATTTCACAAATCAATCGACAGGAGCAAGCAGTTATAACTGGAACTTCGGAGATGCAAACACTTCGACACAAACGAGCCCATCGCATACGTATGCGGCATCCGGCAACTATACTGTAACTCTTATTGCAAATAATGTGAACGGATGCGCGGATACAACTTCACAAAATGTTTCTATGCAGCCGCTGGCACAAGCAAATTTTAATTACCAGACTGACACATGCTCTCTTACGGTTACGTTTGCAAATAATTCTGCTAACGCAAGTGCTTACTCTTGGAACTTTGGTGATGCTACTACTTCTTCGCAGCAGAATCCTGTACACACGTATTCCTCAACCGGAAATTATAATGTTACCCTTATTGCAACCACGGCGGCGGGATGCAACGATACGGTTGCGGTTGCGGTTCCGTTGTCATTTGTTTTACCTGCCGCGGCGTTTACGATTAACCCATCTCCCTGTTCATTCAACATCAGCTTGAATAACCAGTCGACAGGCGCAAATAATTACAGCTGGAATTTTGGAGATAATACAACTTCAACCGCGCAAAATCCTTCGCACACATATTTACAGCCGGGAAATTATACCGTAACACTCAGCATTGCAGGAGTTGCAAGCTGTGCGGACTCAATAACACATAGTGTAACCATTGACCCGTTACCTGCAGCATCGTTCACACAGTTGCTTGACACCTGTACATTAAGTGCAACGTTTAATAATACATCACAAAATGCAATATTGTATTCCTGGAATTTTGGAGATGCATCCACATCAACCCAGGCCAATCCTTCCCATACATATTCCGCTGCGGGCAATTATACAGTAACTTTAACTGTGACGGATGTAAACGGATGCACAGCTGCTGCAACACAGTCATTTGCATTTTCTCCGCTTCCGGTTGCTGCATTTCTCGTCAATCAGTCACCGTGTTCATTCAGTATTAGTTTGAATAATCAGTCGGCCGGAGCAAATACGTACCACTGGGATTTTGGTGATAACACAACCTCCACGCTGCAGAATCCTTCACACACATACGCATTGCCTGGTAATTACACTATTGCCCTTATCACTTCAGGCGTTGCAAGTTGCGCGGATACGGTGAGCCAGAGCATTATTGTAAATCCTCTCCCGTCAGCAGCATTTAATTCCATCCTTGATGTTTGCTCACTCACTGCTTCGTTCAATAATAATTCACTAAACGGAATTTTGTATTCATGGAACTTTGGCGATGCCACAACCTCAACTCAGCAAACCCCCGTACACACCTATTCCTCTTCCGGCAATTACACAGTGACACTGACCGTAACCGATGTAAACGGATGTACTGCCACAGCCATTCAATCCTTCTCTTTCCCTGCGCTTCCGGTTTCAGCGTTCAGTCACCAGGTTGATTTATGCTCGCGCCTTGCAACGTTTGCTAATAATTCGGTTAATGCAGTTTCGTATATATGGAATTTCGGAGATGCGACTAACTCTTCGGTTCAAAGCCCGACACACTTGTATGCAGCTAACGGTAATTACAACGTAACACTGATAGCAACTTCTGCCAGCGGCTGTAGTGACACTCTCACAATCCCGGTATCGGTTAATTATGTTCCGGTGATTGCGGCATTTAATTTAGTCAATATTCCTTGCACATTTTATGTTTCGTTCGCCAATCAATCTACGGGTGGAGCAAGTTATTACTGGAGCTTTGGAGATAATTATTTTTCAAGCCAGCTTAATCCCAATCATTACTATTCATCTGGTGGAAATTATACCATAACTCTTGTCAGTACTGATGCTAACGGCTGCAGTGATAGTTCATCACAGAATATTTCCCTGCCTGTTCCTGCACAAGCATCGTTTTCTTTCGTCACCGATTCCTGCACACGGCTGGTTTCTTTCACCAACAGTTCAATAAACGGAAACTCATATTACTGGAACTTCGGAGACGCCGGCACTTCATCGCAAATGAATCCCGCGCATACGTATAGCACGAACGGAAATTATAATGTATCGCTGGTTGCAACATCTTCGTCAGGCTGTGCAGACACCATGGTTATCCCGGTTCCTATAACCATTTCACTTCCTGTTGCTGCGTTTACACCCGCACCTGATGTTTGCAGTTTTGACGTGAACTTTACGAACCTATCTGTCAATGCATCGACATACGCATGGAATTTCGGAGACAATACAACTTCATATTTGGCAAACCCAACACACGCCTATCAGAATTCCGGCAGCTATAACATTACACTTGTTGTATCCACTACTGCAGGATGTATTGATTCAACGGCAAACAATGTTGGAGTGGCCCCCGTACCGGTAGCTTCGTTCACTTCGCAGATTGATACGTGCTCACTTGTAGCACAGTTTATGAATAATTCACAGAACGCTGCAAACTACTATTGGAATTTTGGAGACAGCACAACATCTGTCTCGGGAAATCCGCCCGCGCACACGTATCCTGCCACAGGTTCTTACAATGTGATGCTTGTTGTTGAAGACAATAACGGATGCAGGGATACCATGACAAAAACGTTGAACCCTTTCATTTCCTCCAAGGCAGATTACACATATTCTATTGACACCTGCGCACAACAAGTAAACTTTTTTAACCAATCTGATTTTGCTTTCTCTTATCTCTGGGATTTTGGTGACGGGCAAACAAGCTCGGAAGTTTCACAGTCGCACCATTATCCATCGGATGGCAATTACCCTGTGTTGCTTATTACCAATCCGGGAACTGTATGTGCTGACACGGCGAAGTACACAGTCGATTTCTCGCTTCTCGGCATCGGAAATATTTATGTGCCCAATGCATTTACTCCGAACAGCGATGGAAAGAACGACATTTTTGAAATTGTGGGTTACTATCCGTGTGAGGATTTAACGCTGTACATTTTCGACCGTTGGGGCGAAATGATTTATAAGGCATCAGGAAAACACATAACCTGGGATGGAAATTATATCCGCAACAGGGTGAAACTTGAGGTCTATGTTTATATTCTGCAAGGAACATATTTCTATCAGAAGGGAACTATTACCGTAATCCGGTAACTTTTGCAATTATTGGTATGATGCAATAGTACTATAGCGTAATATTCATCATTAGCTGCAACCAATTCTTTCATTATCCCGTCTTCAATATGTCACAAGGCTCGGTTAATATTTTTTATTTATTCGAGGGAGATTTCAGGATTGTATCATCGAAAATTTTTAACATTGCAAGTAATGTTAAAGCAAATATTTTTATTGGCGGTATGCTTGCTTTGCGGTTGCTTTTTGGTTTTTGCTTCGGGCGACAACGCATTTATTAAGTTCACCGAGAATAAAGGACAGTGGGATTCTAAAATTTTATTTCGCGCCGAGTTAGATGGAGGGGCTTTGTTCCTCGAAAAAAATTGTTTCACGTACAATTTTTATGAGAAGGACAAGCTAAGAAAAAACCATATACGCTCTTCTGATTCCGAACTAACCAAAGAAGAGCTTGAAATAAAAAGTCACGCCTTTAGGGTAACATTAAAAAATGCGCTGACACCACAATCTGTTCTACCTCAAAAGCGCAGCGCCAATTATTCAAATTTTTTTATCGGTAATAATCCTTCAAAATGGAAATCGCATGCGTACGATTACCAAAAGGTTTATTATAAAAATATTTATGCCGGAATTGACCTGGAAGTAAACGGTAAAGAAAATTCAATGAAGTATAATTTCATTGTTTACCCCGGGGCAGACGCATCAAAAATCTGTTTAAGCTATGAAGGCATAAAAAAAATTACGGATGAAAACGGTTCCCTTAGAATTGAAACACCTCTTACTACCATTATCGAATCAAAACCCTACGCTTACCAGGAAATAAACGGAACACAAGTTGCTGTTCCGTGTTCATTTGTGGTTGATGGAAATGAAATTACTTTTTCACTTCCCGAAAATTATCGTACAGATGTGCCTTTGATTATTGACCCAACACTTATTTTCTCAAGTTACTCAGGCTCATTTGCTAATAATTTCGGAATGACTGCAACATTTGACAACCTCGGTCATTTATATGCCGGTGGAACAGCATTTTCTCAGGGATACCCTACTACTCCTGCGGCTTTTGATACAACGTATAATGGTGTTGTTCAGTTTGGGCGGACGGATGTTGTCATTTCGAAGTATGATTCCTCTGGCAGCAACCTTGTGTATTCAACTTATTTGGGAGGAGATTCCAGCACAGAAATTGTCACAAGCTTAATTGTAAATTCAAATAACGAGCTGATGCTTTTCGGAATGACGGGCTCGGCTGATTTTCCTGTCACACCTAATGCCTTTGATACAGTTTTCAAAGGTGGAACTGCTTTTACACTTTATTACAATGGAACGTATTACAATTACGGAACGGATATTTATGTTGCTAAATTCAGTTCAGATGGAACACAACTGCTTGCTTCCACATTTGTTGGAGGAACAAAAAATGACGGGGTAATCGATAGCGCTTCGACACTTCAGGTCAATTATGGGGATTATTACAGAGGCGAAATACAGACGGATGCGGCCGGTAACTTTTATGTTGCAAGCACTACTAAATCTATCGATTTCCCTGTTACAGCAGGAGCTTTTCAAACAACGCCCGGGGGTGGCGTAAGTGACGGTTGCGTTTTTAAAATGTCGCCCGATTTATCGCAAATGCTCTGGTGCTCTTATCTTGGAGGCGCCAGCGATGATGCCGCTTTCGCTTTAATACTTGATAAAAATCAAAATATATATGTAACAGGTGGAACAAGGGGGGCAGGTTTTCCCTCAACTCCATCAGCAATTCATACTGCATTTATTGGCGGTACAGCCGATGGGTATGTAACAAAGATTAAAGCCGATGGAACAACAATACTTCGTTCAACTTTTGTTGGAACAACTTCGTTTGACCAAAGCTATTTTATCCAGGCAGATACCCTTGAGCATATTTATATTTTTGGACAATCCTTTGGGAATTTTCCGGTCACAGGAAATGTTTATTCCAATCCGGGCAGTAAACAATTTATTGCAATACTGAGCAATGGATTGGATACCATGCTTTATTCTACGGTCATCGGCAATGGAACAAATACTATACGGTTGTCTCCAGCCGCTTTTCTTGTTGACCGTTGTGGAAATATATATATTTCCGGGTGGGGTGGGAGGATAGGAGGTATAACTAATACAATGTTCAACATGCCCGTAACATCCGATGCTTTTCAACCGGAAGCGGCGAATATAGATGGGCACAATTTTTATTTTGCTGTTTATAGCCCTTACTTGCAATTGTTTGAATACGCAACATACTTTGGCGGTCCGTTAAGCCCCGAACATGTAGATGGAGGGACAAGCCGTTTTGACCCTCAAGGAATTCTTTATCAATCAGTATGTGCAGGGTGCTGGGGGAATTCTGATTTTCCTACTACGTCCGGAGCATGGTCTAATACCAATAACTGCAGTTTGTGCAACAATGGAGTTATTAAAATGAATATGAATGTTCAAAACACCAAAGCTAAATTTACATCTTTCCCAAAAAAAGCGTGCCCGCATATAGATGTAACGTTTACGAACCAAAGTATTGCAGGGTATAATTTTTATTGGGATTTCGGAGATGGTTCTCCCATCAGCAATTCGGTTAATGCAACCCATTCATACAATACCGGCGGAACATATATTGTAAGTTTGGTCGCAAGTTCTCCTTTCTGTGGAATTGATACCGCCTACGATACCATAAACGTTTATATCCCTCCTGTTGCCGATTTTACACACAGCGGTTTGTATTGCGCAGCGGATAATAATGTTCAGTTCAATAACACTTCTGTCAATGCTGATTCAATCCTGTGGCGGTTTGGTGATGGGGATTCATCAACGGCAATCAGCCCATCGCATATATATTCTTCACAGGGAAATTACACGGTATCACTTATTGTGATAGATACAGTTGGCTGCAGCGATACGACCACTAAGAATGTTATAATATTTCCTGAACCGAATGCTTCATTCGTATATTCTTTTAACGCCTGTGAGCTTGACGTTTCTTTTTTGGGAAATGCTATCCCCGGAGCAACATACAATTGGGATTTTGGTGACACTACTTTAGGCGCCGGGCAAAGTATCTCGCATACATATTCACAAGAGAAAAGCTATACAGTAACCTTGATTGTTACTGACGGAAATGGATGTACCGATACAACGGTTCAAACGGTTTCTCCTTTTGCATCTTCGCAGGCGCAATTTGCATTCACCATAGACACGTGTTCATTACTGGTTATTTTTAATAATCAATCTGCTAATGCATTATCCGATAGCTGGGATTTTGGAGATAACAATTTTTCAACCATTGTGAGCCCGGTTCATAACTATCCGGGAAGAGGAAATTACACTGCAACATTAATTGTGAATCCGGGAACTGCATGTGCTGATACCATTGCAAAGGATGTTATTCTTGATGAACATAATTTTGCAGATTATTTTATCCCCAATATTTTCACTCCGAACGGAGATTCTTACAATGCTCGTTTCACACTAAGAGGATTAGACTTCTGCGATGATTTTATGGTGCAGGTTTATAACCGCTGGGGAGAGCTTATGTTTGAATCAACAAACATACTTGATTCATGGGATGGAACCTATAAGGGAAAAGACGTTCCCGATGGTGTTTACTTTTATATCATTAAGGGAAAAAAAGTAAACCGTGGCGGTACAGTAACGGTTAAAAGAAAATAGCAGGTAAATTTTCGGGAGTATTGTTCATTTAATTCATAGCGTTATTTAAACAGCACGATGAATTATCGGATACTTTTGCTTTATGTCTGACTTTTTTCATTCTCTTTCAGCAGAGCAATGGCTTCTCGTTGGCTTCGGTGTTTTCATCATCGTCTTTCTATTCATTGACTTAGGAATATTTCAAAAACGCGCTCATAAAGTCGGACCTCAAAGGGCGCTGCTGCAGGTTTTGTTCTGGATTTTTATGGCGGCATCGTTTGCATTTCTCATCGCCTTGTATAAAGGAAAAGAAATGGCGTACCAGTTTGTAGCCGCCTACATTACTGAAGAATCACTCTCGGTAGATAACATGTTTCTTTTCATTCTCATTTTCCGTTACTTCAGAATTTCGGAACATCTGCATCACAAGGTTCTTTTTTACGGAGTGCTGGGAGCCATAATCTTCAGGGGGATTTTTATTTCCGCAGGTAGTTTGCTTATCGCGCAGTTTCATTGGATACTCTATGTGTTTGGAGCCATACTGGTTTTTACCGGAGTAAAATTATTCCTTACCAAAGAGGACATGAAGTTTGAGCCGAAAGAAAATCTTGTTTACAATTTCCTGACGAAAAACCTGCGGTTCACTCCCTTGGCTCCCGAAGATAAATTTTGGATTTTTAAAGGGAAGAAAATTTATTTCACAACGTTGTTTCTCGTGGTCTGCCTGGTAGAAACAACAGACATAATTTTTGCAGTCGATTCCATTCCCGCAGTGTTTGCTATTTCGCAGGACCCGTTTGTAGTTTACACGTCTAATATTTTTGCAGTGATGGGATTAAGAGCATTGTATTTTCTTTTGAGTGATGTCATGAAGCGCATTCATTTTCTTCAGACGGGGCTTGCTTTTATTCTTGCTTTTATAGGAGTGAAAATGCTTTTGGAAATTGCAGACATAAAATTATCCTCAAAGTATTCGCTCATCGTTATTGCAATGATATTAACTGTAACGATTATTGCGTCTGTAACCGTTCGCCAGAAAGAAAATAAATCTTAAGGCGTGGGTTTTATATTTTTCAAAGCTCTTCGCTTGAGCTGGATATTGGTAGCCGGAGAAATTACAATGGGTATTTTTTCTATTACCACATCGCTGGTGTCTAAGCCGAAAGCGCGGGTGTCGGGCTGTGCAAGCTGCTTGATGAAAAAGTACGTATTGAGCACGATGCCTTCCTTCGCTGCAAATTCATTTTCGACAGAAAGAAAAGTTTCAAGAATTACAAACTTGAAATCCGCCTGCAGCTTATACCTGCCCAGCGATTCGTAGCGGCTGGTGATGTCCAGTTCTCTGCTTGCTACAAGCTCTTCTACCACTTTTCTGAAAAAAACATTTACTCTTGGCTGAATGCGGAATCCTAATTTAAAATCTATCCGAATTACTTTGTCGTTCACAAGTTCCTCAACGGTATATTCCATCGTGTACGGTTCATCGGTACGGTCAATGTGAACAAACCAGTAAATGTCTGCGCGTTTGGGATTACGGCTGAAAATGGAATACATAATTCGCTGTTCAATTTCATGACGAAAATTAGCCTTGGTAAGGTAAATAAGGTGCGAAGCATATTTAGGAATACTCTGGTCGTTGCTGAGCCCGATGAGTTTTTGTGTGTAGTTATCGAGAGAGATAAATTCAATAAAGCGGTTGGTGATTTTTCTTGCACGGTACCATACATACATGGTGAAAATAATTCCGAATTCAAAAATCAAAAACATCCAGCGCTGTTTAATCTTTGCCATGTTGGCAACGAAGAAAGAACCTTCGACCGTTACAAAAACCATAAGAATCAAAACCACCAGCCATACGGGAAATTTTTTAATGTAGAGAAGAAAATAACTCATCAGCAATGTGGTCATGAACATGGCAATGGTGATGGAAAATCCATAGGCAGCTTCCATATTACTGGATTGTCCAAAATATAAAACGGTGGCAACGCACCCTGCGTAAAGAATCCAGTTAACGCTTGGAATAAATAACTGCCCCTTAACAACCGTTGGAAACTTAATAGTAACGCGTGGCCAGAAGTTTAAACTCACCGCTTCGCTGATGAGCGTAAATGAACCGCTGATTAATGCCTGGCTGGCGATAACGGCTGCCACGGTAGCTATTATAATTCCGAACAATACAAACCATTGAGGCATTATTTCATAAAATGGATTCAGACCCTGCAGGTATTTATTTCCTCTCGTTAAAAGCCATGCGCCCTGGCCGAAATAATTAAGTATCAAAGCAATTTTAACAAAAATCCATGCCACCTGTATATTTTTTCTTCCGCAGTGGCCCAGATCGGAATAGAGCGCTTCAGCACCTGTAGTAGCAAGAAACACTGCACCCAATAACCAGAAACCTCTCGGATAATTCACAAGCAGGTCAATACCATACGCAGGGTTAAAAGCTTTAAAAACATTGGGGTAAATTATCAGCTTGCTTACTCCTAAAATGGCAATCATCGAAAACCACACAATCATCATTGGGCCGAATGAGCTGCCGACTATTTTAGTCCCGAGACGTTGGTATATAAACAGCAGGGTAAGAATAATAAGCACGATAGGAATAACGGGAATTTTAGGATTCAGAATGGTTAATCCTTCAATAGCAGATGATATGGAAATGGGGGGCGTGATGATACCATCGGATAGCATGGTTCCTGCTCCCACAAACGCCGGAAAGTAAAGCCACTTGCTATATCTGCGAACCAAGGCATACAAAGAAAAAATTCCACCTTCACCGTGGTTGTCTGCCTGGATGGTTAGTAAAATATACTTAAAAGTGGTTTGCAGCGTAAGCGTCCAAAAGACGCATGATAATCCTCCCAATACTAATTGCTCTGTAATTTCATTATCGCCAATAATGGCTTTCATTACATACAGCGGAGAAGTACCGATGTCACCAAAAACAATTCCGAGGGTAATCAAAACTCCCGCAGCGGAGAGTTTCTTATGAAGGTTGGACATCTGTCAATCGAAAAGCAGGTGCAAGTATACTGACGGAAATCCATTCTACGAATTTTTTAATGGATTTCATCAGTATATGCTGATATGGACGATTCTACGAATCGGCATCGTCAGCATATAATTCAATTTTAATGACGACGGTGCGGCACGCTACGCATAATATGAAGGAGTTTTCAATTCTTTTAAAAGATAACTGTATGCTTTACTGAGCACTTTTCCGTACGACTCTCCTTCAAACAATTCTTCCTTGCCGGTTTGCTTGTCTGTAAGGATAAGTTTGAACATGCCTTCCTGCGTTATATCGAGCAGGATTGTGTATTTAAGAAGCAGTGTTTTTAATTTCGTGCTATTGCGCATATTAATTAATAATTGACAATTGATAATTGTCAATTTCTATTTTACCTACATTTCCTGCAGATATTTTCTTACAAACCTGATTGCCATTGCGCCTTCACCTACTGCCGAAGAAATACCTGCCAGCGCTCCGTATCTTACATCGCCCGATGCAAAAATTCCGGGTATGCTTGCTTCTGATAAGAAGGGTTCTCTTTCCAGTTTCCAATGTGTGAGGAATGATTTTTCTTTAAGCAGTTCCCTTCCTGTAATGATAAATCCTTTATCATCTTTCAGTAAAACATCATCGAGCCACTCCGTACCGGGCTTAGCGCCAATGTAAATGAAAAGTGCTTTTGAAGGAACAGTCCGTTCTTCGCCCGTAGTCATATTTTTTAATGTCATTGTTTCCAGGACTTTTTCTCCCGATACAGCAATTACCTCGGTGTTGCCGTGAATGTGAATATTGGGTGTCTTGCTGATTTGCTCCACAAGATAATTTGCCGCGGTTTGTTTCAGCACGTCTCGCCTGATTAAAATGTTTACTTCGCTTGCAAAGTTGCACATATACATAGCTGCCTGGCAGGCCGAATTTCCTCCGCCAACAATATAAATTACTTCGTTGCGGCAGGCGCTGGCTTCAATAGCAGCAGAACCGTAATACACTCCCGCTCCTGTAAAATTTTCTATACCGGGAACCAGTAGCTTTGCGTACGCCACACCTGTTGCAACCACAATACTCTTTCCATACACGTGCGAGCCATCGGTAAACTCTATCATTTTATATCCATCCTGCAGCCCAATGCTTTTCACTTCCTGTGGCGTAAGAATTTCTGTTCCCAGCCGAAGCGCTTGTGTAATAGCTCTGCGCGTTAACTCTGCTCCTGATAACCCTGCCGGAAAGCCAAGATAATTATCAATGCGCGCGCTACTGCTGGCCTGACCGCCCGGATTTTTTTTCTCTACGAGTAATGTTTTTAGCCCTTCGCATGAACCATATACCGAGGCAGCAAGGCCTGCCGGTCCTGCACCTATAATAAGTACGTCATACATTTTTTCTGCCGCCTTCTGGCGTAATCCTACACGCGAGGCAAGTGCCGGTAGCGATGGGTCGGCAAGAAATGCTCCGTCTTTCAAAACTACAAGTGGCAAATCTGATTTCGGAACTCCCGAGCTGGTGATATATTTTTCTGCATCCTCATGGCTTTCGGCATCGAGCCACATAAACGGAACAAGATTACCTGAAAGAAATTCTTTTAGCCGGTGCGATTTAGGCGACCATTGGAAACCAATTATTCTGATTCCCTCGTGGTCAGGTTTATAAATAGCGTGCCAATCGTCAAGCAATTCATTCAGCACGGGATAAAGTTTTTCTTCGGGAGGATTCCAGGGTTTGAGCAAATAATAATCTAGCCTTACCGTATTGATGGCTTTGATAGCAGCGTCAATGTCTGAGTAAGCTGTGAGCAAAACTTTTTTACAATCGTCATAAATTTTATTCGCTTCTTCCAAAAACTCAACGCCTTCCATCTCGGGCATGCGCTGGTCAGAGATAATTAACGCCACGGCTTCATTCTTCAGCTTTAATTCTCCCAACAGCTCAAGCGCTTCCTTTGCCGACTCTGTTGCAGCGATGCGATAGTCCTCACGATAGTGGCTCCTTATATCGCGCTGAATGGAACGGAGCACTTGCGTGTCGTCATCCACGATAACTATAAACGGTAACTTCATTTCATATAAAAATTTCACCACAGAGGCACAAAGGCACAGAGAAATATTTTAACTCTGTGTCCCCGCGTCTCTGCGGTAATTTGTTTCTGCACTGTAGTTTCATATTAGTGCTCCTGCTTTACAGGTATAAGTGGAATACAGATGGCGAACTCTGTTCTTCCGGGAACGGAGTTTACTTTTATTTCTCCGTTGTGACGTTTCACAATCCTGTTGACAAGGTCTAACCCGATGCCGGTTCCTTGTCCAACTTTCTTGGTAGTAAAAAACGGGTCGAAGATGCGCGACATAATTTCTTTGGGAATTCCGTGACCGTTATCAATAATGCGCACGGTAAGATTTTTACTGTCGCACTCTGTTGCAATCGAAATCTCCCCGTTTTTTGGTACGGCAAAAATGGAATTGTCAATAAGGTTCGTCCACACCTGGTTCAGTTCTCCTACATAAGCCGGAACATCAGGAAGGTTGTCGCAGTATTTCTTTTTCACCGTAATATTTTTCTCGCGTAGTTTGTAACCGAGCAGCGTAAGCGTGTTCTCCAAATCTTTATGCACATTAGTTGCCTGCATCTCGTTGGTACGGTCCATGTGAACATGGCTTTTGATAGCTCCTACCAGGTTAGAGATGCGGCACGAAGCATCATCAAGGTCTTTAATAATTCGCTGGCTGCCTAATAAGTTATCGAGCCAGTTCAGGATGTGAACGAATGCATCATTGCCTGCATGAATGCGGATAGCTTCTAAGTCGGCTGTTGAAAACCCTACCTCGGTAAATGTTTCGCTGATTCCTTTGCTTGTGTTGAAATTATTTTTCTCCAGCCAATCTGATAAGGAGTCTTCTTTTTCAATTCGCTCCAGTGCGCTCATCCTCGCTTTCTTTTCTGATTCTTTTTTTTGAACTGCGTTATGTATTCCTTTTATCTGCAGCGGGCTAATGCTGTGCTGAAGAAGTTTTTCTGTAAGCTCATAATTTTGTTTGATTCGCTTTATAAGCTCCGCAGAGATTCGGTTGATGGCAGAAGCGGGGTTGTTAAGCTCATGCGCAATGCCGGCAGCAAGCTGGCCGAGAGCATTTACTTTTTCCTGCTGAAGCTGCTGCGTTGCAAAGTGCCTTGCCCGTTCTGTCATATACCCCACCAGCCGCTGAATGAAATCGGGGTTGAGATGCTCCAGTTCCTGGAAATATTTTTTGTGAAGCGCAAGCCCGCGCACTTTCCCTACGGCATAAGAAAATCCGGGGGCAGTCTTCATGCGGGAGTAGGGAAGAAGGCCGCCAACGCCGCCGGTTTGAGTATCGTTTTCGAAATTGAAATAGTACACCAGCTTTCCATTGACATCGAGGTAAAAAGAAACCCTTCCTGCAAGAAGAATCCACATTACATCTACCGGGTCGCCCGTTCTGAAAAGCACGGCACCGTCTTCGTATTCCCATAATTCTGTATGGTCCAATATCCACTGCAGGTGTTCATCAGGCAGGCCCGTAAGAGCTATTACTTTTTTCAGTTCCTCGATAGTGGCAGGGGGAAAGTTTGGTCCGGTATTCATTTGCCGCAAAAATACGATTTGAAACAAGGATGCATTTCAATAGAGAATAATTTAAACTGTCTTTCTTTTTGTTCATTTACTGTTAATGAATAAAATCAGGCCATCTGCCCTCTCCAACATTTTCCCTATTTTTGCCACATAAAATTCAAAATGAAAAGACAAATTGTAATAAATGCTTTGAAGGAACTACCGGGTGAGTTTCCTCTTGACGACCTGATGGAACGTTTGGTTGTTATTGAAAAAATAGATAAAGGGCTTCAGGATGTGAAAGAAAAGCGAACAGTGAGTCACGCAAAAGTGAAGCGGGAACTTGCGAAATGGCGGAAATAATCTGGACTCGCTCTGCACTTAAAGACCTCCGTGATATGCATCAATTTATTTCATCGGATTCAGTTTATTATGCAGACCATTTAATGCAGTTCTGTACGATAGAGTTGACATATTAGCTCGTTATCCAAGGGTAGGCAGGATGGTTCCGGAAAAAGAAGATGTGACCATCAGAGAATTAATTGAAGGAAATTACAGAATATTCTATAAAGTATATTCAAACGAGTTAATAGTTGTTTTAAGAATTCACCATTCTTCAAAGGAAATTAAATAAAAATTAGATGGACCTTTTCGAAAAACTATTACAAGACCGCGGGCCTATAGGCCAGCATGCCAAGGATTCTCACGGATATTTTACATTTCCAAAGCTGGAAGGCGATATAGGGGCACATATGATATTTCGCGGGAAGCAATGCCTGGTATGGTCGCTTAATAATTACCTGGGACTTGCCAATCACCCTGAAGTGCGCAAAACCGATGCAGAAGCCGCAGCCCAATATGGCATGGGCTCACCCATGGGCGCACGTATGATGAGCGGCAACACCGACTGGCACGAAAAGCTGGAAGCCGAACTTTCTGATTTCGAAAAAAAGGAAGACACTATTCTTCTCAATTACGGCTACCAGGGAATGGTATCGGCAATTGATTGCCTGGTTGACAGGCGCGATGTTATTGTTTATGACAGCGAAAGCCATGCTTGCATTATTGATGGTGTTCGTTTGCATATGGGCAAACGGTTTGTTTATGCGCATAATGATATAGAAAATTTAGAAAAGCAGCTTGAGCGCGCCACCCGCCTTACTGATGAAACGGGCGGAGCTATTCTTCTTATTACCGAAGGCGTTTTTGGTATGAGCGGAGATATGGGTCGCGTTGCAGATATTGTTGCTTTAAAAAAGAAATATCAATTCCGTTTGTTTCTTGATGACGCACACGGATTTGGCACTATGGGAAAAACCGGGGCAGGCGCACATGAAGAGCAGGGAGTTATGGATGGCGTTGATATTTATTTCGGAACGTTTGCAAAATCTATGGCAAGCATTGGCGGTTTTATTTCAAGTACAGCACAGGTGATTGAATACCTTCGTTATAATATGCGTTCACAGATTTTTGCCAAGAGCATGCCTATGCCTTTGGTAATGGGAGCTTTGAAACGCCTTGAACTGCTTCGCACTCAACCTGAACTTAAAAACAATCTGTGGAAAATTGTCAATGCGCTTCAAAATGGATTAAAGGAAGCAGGGTTCGATATAGGTAAAACGCAATCGCCTGTTACGCCCGTATTTCTAAACGGAACTATAGGAGAAGCTACCAAGTTGATTTATGATATGAGGGAAAATTATAACATTTTCTGTTCTATGGTAGTTTACCCGGTAGTGCCAAAAGGAATCATTTTGCTGCGTCTTATACCTACTGCCGTTCATACTGTTGAGGACGTTAACTACACTATTGATGCCTTCAGAAAAGCATATGTTAAACTAAAGGCAGGAGAGTATGCCTCTGATAAGATAGCAAGTTTTTAATAACTTTTTTAGGTAATACTTGCAAAACATCAAAATTATTCACTTCTTTGTTGAACTAAAATATTTAAACCCATAAATTTTAAGAACATGAGTAAATACGATGACTTAAAAAATATCCTTGCTGGTATGGAGCCGGATATTATTAAATTTTATGAAAAAGGAAATCATGCTGCCGGAACTCGTATCCGCAAGCAATTGCAGGACCTTAAACGCGCTGCTAATGACATGCGCGTTGAAATTCAAAATATGAAAAAAGGCCCGGGAAATTAATATTCTCTTTTAAAAGCTTAAAAAGCTGCTACGTTCTGCCAACACGGAACAAGGCGGCTTTTTATGTTTAGTAGTTTTTATAATATTTTAATAAATAAGACGTTGACTGTGGCGCTTAACTCTTTCCGTCGGCTCATGAAGAAATTTTTATTTCCCGCTCTTGTCTTTTTTTTCGGATACTTTTCCTTGTACGGACAGGAAAATCATACTAACCTGGTTCAATTTTCAGGGGTAGTGGTTACGGGAGATTCGCTAAAGCCAATTCCTTATGTTAATGTCATCATTCGCAATACCTGGCGGGGAACTGTTACAGATTATTTCGGTTTCTTCTCTTTTGTAGCCCGGATGAATGATACCATAGAATTTTCTTCTATGGGATTCAAAAAATCCACCTTTGTTATTCCCGATACTTTAAGGAACAATCGCTATTCACTTATACAAATGATGCATGGCGATACTGTTCTTCTTAGAGAAACCGTAATTTATCCGTGGCCAACCAAAGAGCAGTTTAAAGATGCTTTTATGAACCTTCGCATTCCTGATGATGACTACGAGCGTGCAAGAAAAAACCTGGCACAAGCCGACCTGCAAGCTTTGTATGAAAATATGCCGATGGATGGCAGCATGAATTTTCGTAACCAGATGCAGCAGCAATCAAGCCGCCTGTACTATGCCGGACAGCTTCCACCTAACAACCTGCTTAATCCTATTGCGTGGGCAAAATTCATAGAAGCCTGGCAAAATGGCGACTTCAAGCGAAAAGATAAGAAGAAATAGAACTAAAATCTCAATGGTTTTAAGGAATATCTTCATCTCTTCCCACAAACTCCTTTTGGCTTTTGGCTTCTGGCTTTTAGCATTCAATGCATTATCGCAACAAGCCACTATTTCAGGAACGGTAACCGACTCCACGGGTAAGGCACTGGAGGGTGCAAGCGTTTCTGTTTTCGGTTTACCTGTTGCAACAGTAACCAATACTGAAGGAAAATATTCTCTGTCCGTTCCAACACAGGCAATTAAAGTGGTTTTCTCTTTTGCGGGATTAAAAGCGGATACTTTAAATATGAAACTGAAGAATGGTGAATCGAGAACCATTAACCGCTCGCTGCGAAGTTCTGTTACACAACTTCCTGTATTTACTTTCCAGGAAACTTCAGTTACCCGTGTTAATATGACTCCCGTTAATCCTAAATTAATCAGCTATATACCCACTCCCAATCAATCGGTTGAAGATGTAATTAAAACGCTGCCGGGAGTTTCTTCTTCAAATGAATTAAGCTCAGGGTATTCCGTTCGCGGCGGGAATTATGATGAGAACCTCGTTTATGTAAACGATATAGAAATCTATCGCCCGTTCCTGGTGCGCTCCGGGCAGCAGGAAGGATTGAGCTTTACCAATACCGATATGGTTTCGTCTATTTATTTTTCTGCAGGCGGGTTTGATGCCGTATATGGCGATAAGATGTCTTCCGTGCTCGACATACAATACCGCAAACCGAAAAAGTTTGGCGGCTCATTTAATTTCAGCTTGCTCGGTGGCGGCATTCAGCTTGAAGGGGTAAACAAAAACAAAAAACTTTATGTCACCGGTGGATTCCGTTACAAAACATCTTCCTATATCCTTCGCGGGCTCGATACAAAAGGCGATTATAAACCATCGTTTTATGATGTGCAGGTTTTATCCGGTTACAGCATCAGCAAGAAAACGGATATGGAAGTCTTTGCTAATTATTCACGCAATAATTACCTCGTAATTCCGGCAAACCGCGAAACAGAATTCGGAACGGTGAAGCAGGCATACAAGCTGAAAATATTTTTTGAAGGACAGGAAAATGATTTGTTCGAAACCGGGTTGGGAGCCGTTTCATTAACGCATAGGCCAAGCCAGAAAGTAAAGCTCAAATTTATCGCCTCGGGCTTTAGAACATTTGAAGAAGAACGGTTCGATATACTGGGACAATATTTTCTGGACCAGCTCGAAAGCGATATTGGCTCAGAGAATTTCGGCAACTCCGTGTTTAATTTAGGAATCGGTTCATTTCTTGACCATGCCCGAACGCGCCTCGAAGCAACCGTATGGAATGTAGAACATAAAGGCGATTATGTAAACAATAAAATATTGTTGCGCTGGGGACTTAAATATCAAAGCGAAACTATCGCAGACCAATTACGCGAATGGCAGTACCTTGACTCTGCCGGGTTTTCAGTTCCTACCGTGCGCGATTCTGCAAATCCTGTGCTCGGCCTGAAAAGTTTCACCAATACAAAAATCAATATCTCATCAAACCGTTACAGCGGGTACTTACAGAATACATGGACGATAACTGACACCACTCGGATTATTCTCGCAACAGGAGTTCGCGCACAGTACTGGGATTTAAACCAGCAGCTGATTATCAGCCCGCGCGCATCGATAACCTATAAGCCGCAATGGAAACGCAATGTGAATTTCCGTTTTGCAACGGGAGTATATTACCAGCCGCCTTTCTACCGCGAGCTGCGGGACCTGGACGGAATTGTTCATACCGATGTCAAGGCGCAGCAATCTATTCATGTTGTGCTGGGAAGCGATTATAATTTTCTTGCCCTCGGCAGAGAGTTCAAGCTCGTCACAGAGCTTTACTATAAGTATCTCGACAATCTTATTCCTTATAAAATTGACAATGTACGCATCCGCTATCTAGCTGACCAGACTGCAAGAGGATATGCGGCCGGCATTGATTTCCGCCTCAACGGAGAATTTGTTCCCGGCACAGAATCATGGGCAAGCTTGTCGGTGCTTACAACACAGGAAGATATAAAAAATGATTTCTACTACGATTACTATAATTCTGACGGGCAAAAAATTATTCCCGGTTATTCTGTCAACGATATCCCGGTTGACAGTGTGCGCCATGAGCCCGGATATATCCCTCGCCCTACAGACCAGAGGGTAACCTTCGGCATGTTCTTCCAGGATTATCTTCCGAAGTTTCCCGCATACAAAGTGCATCTGAATTTTCTCTTCGGAACGGGATTACCGTTCGGCCCTCCCGGCAAAGACCGTTACAAAGATGTGCTGCGCATTCCCCCGTACCGCAGGGTAGACATAGGTTTTGCAAAACAAATTATTGGCGAAGACGTGAAGCGCCCGCCTAAAAAAAAATTGCTCCGCAAGTTTTCAGAAGTATGGATAAATATAGAAATATATAATCTGCTCCAGGTAAACAATACCGTTTCATATATCTGGGTGCGCGATATATCCGACCGCCTCTATGCCGTGCCCAACTACCTCACTTCTCGTCAAATCAACGGGCGGCTTTCGTTTAAATTTTAATTTGTTTTAAATTTTTTCAATTTCTCGTTTTGCTTTTTTCATTGCTTTCTTTGTTTGCATACTAAAAAGCATTTTGAGAATTGGCAATGTAAGTTTCACCGCAAAAGTTCTTTTGAAAATAATGGAATTAGTTTGTTGCCACAGTGTTTTTCCATTTTGTTCTTCGTAAATCCATGAGCCGCCTGCCGATTCAATAAGTGGCGAGGAAATTTCCTTTACAACCAAAGATGTTTTATACGGGCGCTCGTCCTGCTTATAAACGAACGTCATGGTAGTGTTTCCTTTGGTTCGGAGTTTTACTATTCTGTTCGGTGCTTCCTGCAAAACGGTTGCTTCCAGAACTGCATCGTCCCACTTTGTGCGGTGGTCATAATTTTGAGTGTAATCCCAGACCAATTCCCTGGGCTTGCTTATAAAAACGGAGTGCTTAATGGTGATGGAATTTTCTTTCATTCAGCCGGTAAAAGTTTGAGGCATCGTTTGCTTGTTATGCATCAGGTATGATGTAAGGTGTTTGATTTTTCCTTTTTCAAAATGAAACACATCACAAAATACAGCATCTAACATTCCACCATTTTTCATTTTGCATTTCACTGCTCCCTCTGCCACTATGATATTACCTTCTTCAACCAGCCGAATAGTAGTAATCACGGGCTTGCCATCAGAAGCATCACTCTCTATTTCTTTGTCAAACTGTTCTTTCCCTTCGAGGTGAAAAAATCCCGGCATGTCCCACGTGACATCATCGGTAAGGCAGGATAAAATTTTTTCATGGTCGCTGGCATTAAACCCGTCCATGTATTTTTCTACTACTTGCTTATTGGTCATTGGACGGCAAAGTTACAAGCGATGTGTTTAAACTTCCGATTTGAAATAACAATTTTATTATTAACATTGTATCTCTAAACTCCTGGCTCATGAAAAAACAATTACTCGTTATTCTGATCTCTGCATTTTTTGGGCTATATGTTCATGCGCAAACCCAGCTTTGGGGCACGGCAATGGCAGGCGGAGCATCCGGGCACGGGACTATTTTTTATGCAGATGGTTCCGGAAATAATTTTCAACAGGCCGCGAGCATTTACGAGCCCGAGGGCAGTACACCTTTGGGAATAATGGTTCTTGCTGATAACAATTCATTATATGGAGAATGCCTGCATGGAGGTGCCAGTGACAGTTGTGTGATTTTTCGCTTCGACCCTTACACAGGAGTTTATACCATGGTTTACGATTTCTTTACCAATCCATCCAACGGTGTCGGTAACTATGGCGGCATGGTGAAAGGGACGGATGGTATGCTGTATGGATTAGGCGGGAGTGGAGGAACGGGAAGTGCCGGTGTCATTTATAAGGTTAACCCCTTGACGGATACATACACAAAGATTTATGATTTATCAACTTCCACGGGCAGCAGTCCATCGGGACACCTGGTTCAATTAAGTGACGGAAAGCTTTATGGCATGACATATGGTGGAGGCGCCAACTCTTCAGGAGTTATTTTCAGTTACGACCCTGTGACTTCTAATTACAATATGCTATATTCATTCGATACGCTTACGGGCGGGCACCCCGTGTATGGGAGTTTATTCCAGGCATCGAACGGAAAGTTATATGGTATGACTCCGGCAGGTGGCCTATACCATCAGGGGGTTATTTTTAGTTTCGACCTCTCTACATTGACTTATGATGCATTGCATCATTTTGATGGGCTTACAGGTTCAAAGCCGCAGGCAACTTTTGCACAGGCGTCAAATGGTTTGTTGTATGCAGCAACATATTTCGGAGGAACTTACGACAAGGGAGTGCTTTTCAGTTTCAACATACAAACCAATACGTATACCTCTCTTGTAAATTTTGATAGTATTAATGGCGAATACCCAAGGCGGGGACTTACAGCGAGCAGCAGCGGATTGTTGTTCGGAACAACAACGGGCGGTGGAGTAAACGCTATGGGGGTGGCTTTCAAGTTCGACATTGCGACCAACACATTTACCAAGATTCATGACTTCTGGGGATTGACTACCGGTAATGCTCCGGATGCTGAATTGCTTGAAACGCCGGTGCTTACCCCGGTAATAACTTCTATATCCTGCGCCAATCCATCTGGCAGATTAAATGCGTATCCGAACCCGGCCGGTTCTATCATAACTGTTGATGCTGATGATTCTGAACAAGTCATTTCATTTTTTGATGTAGCCGGAAGGAAATTGACTTCGATAAAAACTTCTTCGCTTCAGCGTACCAGCGTTGATGTTTCCGGTTTCCCGAATATCTTCTTTTTGAAAACACAAAGTAGAGAAGTGAAAAAGATAGTGAGGAATTAAAAATGACCCCACTGTAAAATTCAGTCCGAATTCCAGTGCTGACCATTAGCCCCCGATTGCAAAGTTTTTTAATTTTCAACTCCTAAATCTCAGGCAAAAAAACTACTTTTACAGTTATCAATTTTAATCAAAAAAATTTTCAGTCATGATTTTAGTAAGAGATATTTTTCGGCTCAAGTTTGGCAAAGCAAAAGACGCAAAGGCGTTGATGCAGGAAGCAAAAAAACTATTGAAGCAGGATGAAGTTGGAAGAAGCCGCGTGCTGTTCGACCTGGTTGGCCCCTCGTACACGATGGTATGGGAAATGACGCATGAAAATCTTACCGCATGGGAAGCGGAGATGAAAGGCGGCATGGATGAAGGATGGCGCGAGTGGTACCAGAAATTTGTTCCGCTTATCGAAAGCTCGCACCGCGAGATTTTCACAGTGGTTGAATGAGCTTGTCGACCGTGCACCTCACAAGGTGACTCAGCCGTAAATTTCCAGTCGGCTCTTCACTTGTGTCAAAGCCCTGTTTCTTAAAATCTTTGAGGAATTCAGTCAGGGGCGTCCTCAATCCTCGGGAGCAGACAGACCCCTAAACCTGTTTGAAAAAATAATTTTAGAAACATTTGGAAATTGATAAATAAAATTAACTTTGCGTCCCCTCAAATTTGGGGGTTGTTATATAATTGTCTAAAAATCAGGAGAATAAAATTTTTATAAATGCCAACAATACAGCAGTTAATAAGAAAAGGACGCGAAAAGCTGAGGTATAAGAGTAAATCGCCTGCGCTTGTAGCAAGCCCTCAGAAAAGAGGAGTATGCACAAGGGTATATACCACTACGCCAAAAAAGCCGAATTCGGCATTGCGCAAGGTAGCCCGTGTCCGCCTCACGAATAAGTATGAAGTAACTGCTTACATACCTGGTGAAGGACACAACCTGCAGGAGCACTCAATCGTGCTGATTCGCGGAGGCAGAGTGAAGGATTTACCGGGAGTTAGGTACCATATTATAAGAGGCGCTTTGGATACATCGGGAGTGGAAGGAAGAAACCAGAGGAGAAGCAAGTACGGAACAAAAAGGCCAAAGGCGAAAGCATAAGTAAGTTGATAATTGAAAATTGATAATTAAGAATGCGGAAATCAAGAGCAAAAAGACCAGAGTTAACACCGGATCCTAAATTCAACGACCCGTTGGTTACCCGTTTTGTAAATAACCTTATGTACAGCGGAAAAAAAAATACTGCCCTCGAAATATTTTACGATGCAATGGCATCTATCGAGGAGAAAATAAAAGAGCCGGGCCTTGATACATGGAAGAAGGCGCTGACCAATGTAACTCCGAGTGTGGAAGTTCGCAGCCGCAGAGTAGGTGGAGCAACGTTCCAGATTCCTACCGAGGTGCGCCCCGACAGGAAAATATCGCTGAGCATTAAATGGCTGATTCAGTATTCGAGAGATAGAAAAGATAAATCTATGGCGGAGAAGCTTGCAGCAGAAATTATAGCAGCGGCAAAAGGTGAAGGCGCAGCAGTGAAGAAAAAAGAAGATGTACACAAAATGGCGGAAGCGAATAAAGCATTCTCGCACTTTAGGGTGTAAACAACGGGAATAGATATACAACAACATCATCAATGAAATCGACAAGTTATATGTTACATGTTATAAGTTATACGACTGTTTGCTAAAGCGTTATTCCGTATAACAAATAACTTATAACGTATAACAGCAAAATAGAATTCAGAAAGATTAAATAGAATAAGATAGAAAGAGAGCAACAACAGATGGATTTAAAGCATACAAGAAATATAGGAATTATGGCGCATATAGATGCGGGTAAGACAACTACGACCGAACGCATCCTGTATTACACCGGTATTACGCATAAAATGGGCGAGGTGCATGAGGGTGCTGCAACGATGGATTGGATGGTTCAGGAGCAGGAGCGCGGAATTACAATTACATCTGCTGCTACAACTACGTATTGGAGTTACGATAACGATAAATATAAAATCAACATTATAGATACTCCCGGCCACGTTGACTTTACTGTTGAAGTGGAACGTTCGCTTCGCGTGCTTGATGGAGCTGTCGCTTTGTTTTGCGCAGTAGGAGGAGTGGAGCCACAATCGGAAACGGTTTGGAGGCAGGCGAATAAATATAAAGTTCCCCGCATTGGTTTTGTAAATAAAATGGACAGGGCAGGAGCGAATTTTATCAGTGTAGTTCACCAGATAAAAGAGCGCTTGCATGCACGTCCCGTACCTCTTCAGCTTCCCATTGGTTCTGAAGAAATGTTTAAAGGCGTGGTTGATTTGATTTCGAATAAAGCGTTCATCTGGGATGAAGCAACGAAGGGAATGACTTTTACCGAAATCCCTGTGCCGATTGATATGAAAGCAGATGTGCTTCACTGGAGGGCGCAGCTTGTTGAATCGGTTGCGGAATTTGATGACCACCTGATGGAAAAGTTTTTTGAAAATCCTGATTCCATCACTGCCGAAGAATTGCGCACCGCTATTCGTAAGGCAACTATTGCATTGAAGATTACTCCTATCCTGTGCGGTTCAGCATTCAAGAATAAAGGAGTGCAAGCCATGCTCGATGCGGTAATACAATATCTTCCCGCTCCCTTTGACCTTGAACCGGTGACAGGAGTAAATCCTGAAACAGGAAAAGAAGAAACAAGAAGCCCCGACCCGAAAGATAAGTTCTCAGCGATTGCATTTAAAATAATGACCGACCCGTTTGTTGGCCGTCTTGCATTTTTCAGAGTGTATTCAGGAAAGCTGGATGCAGGTTCTTATGTTCTTAATACGAGAACAATGAAGAACGAGCGCATATCGCGCATTATCCGCATGCACGCTAACAAGCAAAACCCGGTTGACAGTATTGAAGCGGGAGACCTTTCAGCAGCCGTTGGTTTCAAAGACATAAAAACAGGAGACACATTGTGCGACCCGGATCATCCGATTCGTCTTGAGACCATGAGTTTTCCCAAGCCGGTTATCGGTTTGGCTGTTGAACCAAAAACGCAGGCAGATGTTGACAAGCTTGGAATGGCTTTGGCAAAGCTGGCTGAAGAAGACCCAACATTCAGAGTTCATACCGACCAGGAAACAGGACAAACTGTTATTTCAGGAATGGGTGAGCTTCACCTCGAAATTATTGTTGACCGCCTTAAGAGGGAATTTAAAGTTGAATGTAACCAGGGTGCTCCTCAGGTTGCATATAAAGAAACACTCACGCACACGGTTAAGCATCGCGAGGTTTATAAAAAGCAAACGGGTGGTCGCGGAAAATTTGCGGACATACAGTTTCACATCGGCCCTGCCGATGCAGAATGGATTGCAAAAGAACATGGCGGACTCCAGTTTGAGAATGAAGTTACGGGCGGAAATATTCCGAGAGAATTTATTCCTGCTGTTGAAAAAGGATTTGCTTCGGTTATGAATACAGGAGTGCTTGCCGGCTACCCCGTTGACTCGATGAAAGTTGAGTTGTTTGACGGCTCGTATCACAGCGTTGACTCCGATTCGCTCTCGTTTGAACTTTGCGCCAAGATTGCATTTCGCGAATCTGCACCTAAGGCAAAACCGGTGTTGCTTGAACCGATTATGAAAGTAGAAGTTGTAACCCCTGATATTTATATGGGAGATGTGATGGGAGATTTAAATAAACGAAGAGGCCATCTTGAAGGAATGGATACACGTGCAGGTGCACAGGTAATCAAAGCGAAAGTTCCGTTATCACAGATGTTCGGATACGTGACCACGTTGAGAACAATTACTTCGGGCCGTGCAAGTTCTACGATGGAGTTCTCGCATTATGCAGAAGTTCCACGCGCGCTTGCAGACGAAGTCATTGCAAAAGCAAAAGGCATAAAAGAAAAAGCAGTATCATAATAATCATACGTTCTTTAAATACTTCCCATGAACCAGCGAATACGCATCAAATTAAAATCATACGACTACAACCTGGTTGATAAGTCGATTGAGAAAATTGTTAAGACGGTAAAATCAACCGGGGCATTGGTTAGCGGACCAATTCCATTGCCTACCAACAAAAGGATTTACACGGTGCTTCGTTCGCCCCATGCTAATAAAAAGGCGCGCGAACAATTTCAACTGTGTTCATACAAACGGTTGCTTGATATATACAGTACGTCATCAAAAACTGTTGATGCGTTGATGAAGCTGGAATTACCGAGCGGAGTGGAAGTGGAAATAAAAGTGTGATGGAGAAAGTACAAAGTATGAAGTACGATGTACAATGAGAAATTAGGAATCATAATACTTAATAGATAAGACACAATACTCACAATAACATGTCCGGATTAATAGGAAAGAAAATAGGAATGACCAGCATTTACAGTGCAGACGGCAAGAATGTTGCCTGTACGGTAATCCATGCCGGCCCTTGTGTGGTTACGCAAGTCAAGACAAAAGATTCTGACGGATATTCTTCGCTGCAACTTGCCTTTGATGAGAAGAAGGAAAAGAGAACTACCAGCGCATTGAAAGGTCATTTTGCAAAAGCAAAAACAACACCGAAAAGAAAAGTCGCAGAGTTCAGAGATTTTGCAACCGAACATAATCTTGGTGATGTGTTAGATGTGTCCTTGTTTGTAGAAGGAGATTTTGTTGACGTGATCGGAACATCGAAAGGAAAAGGATTCCAGGGCGTAGTAAAACGTCACGGCTTTGGTGGAGTGGGTAAGCAAACACACGGTCAGCACGATCGTCAGCGCGCACCGGGTTCTATTGGTGCATCTTCTTTTCCGTCACGGGTTCTTAAAGGAATGAGGATGGCAGGAAGAATGGGTGGCGACAGGGTTAAGTTACAAAATCTTAAAGTGGTAAAAATTGTACCTGAGCAGAATCTTCTTTTGATATCAGGAGCGGTTCCCGGTGCAAAAGGTTCATATGTATTGATTGAAAAATAATTAAGGCGATGGCAGAAAGTAAAACCATAAGTGTAGCGGTTGTAGATATCACCGGCAAAGACACCGGCAGAAAGGTGAAGCTGAGTAAGGAAATATTCGGCATCGAACCGAATGACCATGCCATTTACCTTGATGTGAAACAGCACATGGCGAACCGCAGGCAGGGAACGCACAAGTCGAAACAGAGAAACGAAATTGCCGGCTCAACAAGAAAACTTCACAGGCAAAAAGGAACCGGTGGCGCTCGTAAGGGAAGTATAAAAAATCCGCTCTTCAGAGGAGGCGGAAGAATTTTCGGACCGCAGCCGCGTGATTACGGTTTCAAACTCAATAAAAAAGTTAAGACGCTTGCACGGTTGTCTGCACTTACATACAAAGCAAAAGATAAATCGATTCACGTGGTGGAAGATTTCAATCTTGACCAACCGAAGACAAAGGAATTTTTAAACGTGATGAAAGGGCTGAAGCTTGAGGATAAAAAAGTCTTATTGCTGACTGCGGAGCTGAACAGGAACCTCCTGTTGTCATCGCGGAATCTTAAGAAGAATAAGGTAAGCCGCGCGGCAGACCTTAATACCTACGATGTGCTGAACGCACAGGATTTGGTTCTGGTTGAAAGCGCAGTACCTGTTATTGAAAAAACATTATTGAAATGAACATACTTAGAAGGCCTGTTGTTACCGAAAAAATGACGGCTCAGTCAGAAAAGCTGGGACGTTATGGTTTTATTGTAGATGTTTCTGCAAACAAGCTGCAGATAAAATCGGCAGTAGAAAAAATGTACAGCGTTACCGTTGAAGACGTGCGTACCATGCGCTATTCAGGAAAAAGAAAGTCACGCTCTACCAAGTCAGGTGTTATAGCAGGAAGAAAAAATAATTTTAAAAAAGCAATCGTGCAGTTGAAAAAAGGAGAAACGATAGATTTCTATAGCAGCATATAAAAGTAGAGAATTGAAAATTGAGAATTAAAAAATAAAATTGGATTGCATATTAAGGATTTTAAATCCGAAATTTTAAATCCGAAATCCGAAATAAAGAAATGGCAGTACATAAATTAAGACCCATAACACCATCGCAGCGGTTTATCATCCGTGACGATTACAACGATGTTACTACTAATCGTCCTGAGAAATCTTTGGTGGTCAAAATAAAACGGACCGGAGGAAGAAATGCTTCAGGGAAGATGACCATGCGCTACATTGGCGGAGGCCACAAAAGGATGTACCGCATTATTGACTTTAAGCGTGAGAAATTTGGTGTGGAAGGAATAGTGAAGACGGTTGAATATGACCCGAACAGAACATCGCGTATTGCATTGGTGTTTTACCAGGACGGAGAGAAGCGCTACATCATTGCTCCGAACGGATTGAATGTAGGGCAGAAAATTATGTCGGGAACCAATGCAGAACCGGAAATCGGAAATGCGCTTTACATAAAAGATATTCCCCTCGGAACATTGATTCATAATATTGAATTACGTCCGGGACAAGGCGGAAAGATGGCTAAGTCAGCCGGAAGCTATGCGCAGCTTTTAGCTCGTGAAGGAAAATACGCTACGCTGAAATTGCCTTCGGGTGAAACAAGAATGGTGCTTACGGCATGCCTCGCAACCATCGGTACGGTTTCAAATCCTGACCATAACCAGGAAAGCTTAGGTAAAGCAGGGCGCAGCCGCTGGATAGGCCGCAGGCCAAGAAACCGTGGTGTGGCCATGAATCCTGTTGATCATCCCATGGGCGGAGGAGAAGGAAGAGCATCAGGAGGACATCCGCGCTCGCGCAAAGGATTACTTGCTAAGGGATACAAGACAAGAAGAGGAAAAAGACAGTCAGATAAATTTATTGTAGAAAGAAGAAGAAAAAAATAATCTGAACTAAACGAATAACCAGTAACAGATAACTGATAACTATTTTACATGGCACGTTCACTTAAAAAAGGTCCCTACATTGACGCATCACTAGAGGCAAAAATTCTCAAGATGGGCGGCTCAAAGAAAAAGACCGTTATTAAAACCTGGTCAAGGAGAAGTATTATCTCTCCTGATTTTGTAGGGCTCACCATTGCAGTTCACAACGGTAAAACGCATGTTCCCGTTTATGTTACCGAGAATATGGTTGGGCACAAGCTCGGAGAATTTTCACCTACACGAATTTTCCGCGGACACAGCACGAGAGTGAAAGAGGAAGAAGCAGCGGCAGCCGCAGCACCGTCAGGTGGAGGAGTACCGCAATCGCCCGGAGCAGCTCCGGCAGCGGCCCCTGCAGCAGCGCCTTCAACACCTCCCGCTAAGTAAGTTAATAGTTATTCGTTATAAGTTATACGAGAAAAATAGAAGTAAAATATAATAAGCGATGGGAGCACGTAAAAGAAATTCGGCTGATGCACGAAAGGAGGCAATGAAAAATGTTGCCGTTGCGCGGCTGAAAAATTATCCGTCATCACCAAGAAAGATGCGCCTTATTGCGGATTTAATTCGCGGCAAAGAAGTCTTTAAGGCATTGAACATTCTGAAATTTTCTGATAAGCTTCCTGCAAGGCCGCTTGAGAAACTTCTTCGTTCTGCAATTTCAAACTGGGAAAGTAAATCGGGCGCTAAGATTGACGAAGGCAAAGCATTTGTGCAAACCATTTTTGTAGATGGAGGAAGACAGTTGAAACGTTTAAGGCCGGCACCGCAAGGAAGAGGTTACCGCATCCGTAAGCGCTCGAATCATGTTACTTTAATTCTTGATTCATACGAGAAGAAAGAACAAGTTCAGGAAGTAGAGCAGGAAGAAAAAGAAGCAGTTACAGCGTAAAAAAATTATAAGTCAAACGAAAAAATCAAAGTCAACTTAAAAAAAATTAATGGGACAAAAAACTAATCCAATAGGCAACCGGCTCGGTATCATCAGGGGATGGGATTCAAACTGGTATGGCGGAAGAAATTATGCCGACAAACTTGTTGAGGACGAAAAAATCCGCAAGTACCTGAATGCACGTCTCGCAAAAGGCGGTGTTTCAAAAATAGTTATTGAACGTACCCTGAAGCTGATTACGGTAACCATCAATACCGCTCGCCCGGGAATTGTGATTGGAAAAGGAGGGCAGGAAGTTGACAAGATTAAAGAGGAGTTGAAAAAAATTACAGGAAAAGATATACAGATAAACATATTCGAAATAAAACGCCCGGAGCTGGATGCAAAATTGGTTGCAGACGGAGTTGCACGGCAGATTGAAGCGCGCATCTCATTCCGCAGAGCTATCAAGACTGCAATTGCATCTACCATGAGAGTGGGCGCACAGGGCGTGCGTATCATGACTTCAGGACGATTGGGAGGAGCTGAAATAGCACGGAGAGAGCAGTATAAAGAAGGAAGAATTCCTCTTCACACGTTCAGAGCTGATATAGATTTTGCAATATCAGAAGCGCTCACAACGTACGGGCTCATAGGAGTGAAAGTATGGATTTGCAGGGGAGAAGTTTACGGTAAACGCGACCTGTCTCCGAATATTGGAATGACCGGTGCAGCAAGATTTAATAAGCCGGCATTCGGGCAAGAACAGGGAAATGAAAGACCTCGCAGAGGGGGACGCGGTGACAGAGGCGACCGAAGAGGAGGTGAACGCGGTGGTGACAGAGGGGGACGATCAGACAGAAGAGAAAGAACATAATAAATTTAATGTAGAACGAAGAATAAATAAAATGTAAGGATTGCGAATTGCGGATTTTAAATTGCGAATTATAAATCCGAAATCCAGAATCCGAAATCCGAAATAACAATGGCACAACCGAAGAAAACCAAGTTCAGGAAGATGCATAAGATGCTTGCCAAGGGCAATGCAACACGCGGCAATACACTTGCTTTCGGTTCGTTTGGAATTAAATCTCTCGAAACGGGCTGGCTTCCCGAAAAGCAGATTGAAGCAGCACGCGTTGCGGTTACGCGGTACATGAAACGCGATGGAATGTTGTGGTGTAGAATTTTTCCGGACAAACCGATAACGAAAAAACCGCTTGAAGTACGTATGGGAAAAGGCAAAGGAGCTCCTGAATATTTTGTTGCCGTAGTAAAACCGGGTACGATAATTTTTGAAGCGGAAGGTGTAACTAAAGCAATGGCTCGTGAAGGCCTGCGGCTCGCAGCTCAAAAGCTGGGAGTGAATACTAAGTTTATTGTGAGGAGAGATTACGGAGGAGAGTAAACCTCAAATTTCAAATATCAAATTAACAATGATCAAACAGGACGACATAAAGGAATTATCGACTGGTGAACTCAAGTCACGCCTTGCAGAAGAGCGTACGCTGCTTATTAAATTAAGAATGAGCCATGCTGTTTCGCCCGTTGAGAACCCTATAAAAATCCGCAGCGTCCGCAAAGGGATTGCACGGATGGAAACAGAACTGACAAAAAGAAAAGATAAATAATTAAAATTATCAATGACTGAAACCGCTGAAATAACCCAGGCAGAAACAAAGCCGTCACGGAACTTCCGCAAGGAAAGAATCGGGATTGTGGTGAGCAACAAGATGCAGAAATCTATTGTTGTTATTGTAGAGAGAAAGCTGCGCCATGCCAAATACGGCAAGTTCATCAAGAGGACTAAAAAATTTATGGCGCACGATGAAAAAAATGAATGCTCTGTCGGAGACCGTGTACGCATTATGGAAACTCGCCCGATGAGCAAGAATAAAAACTGGCGGCTGGTTGAAGTTATTGAAAAAGTGAAATAAAGTTAGTGTTTAAAAAAGTCAATAACTCTACACAAGTATATGATACAACAGGAATCGAGATTAACAGTAGCCGACAACAGCGGAGCCAAGGAAGTGCTGTGTATCCGTGTTTTGGGAGGAACCAAAAGACGCTATGCTTCTTTGGGAGATAAAATAGTTGTCACCGTAAAGCATGCTATTCCCTCGGGAAGCATAAAGAAGGGAACCGTTACCAAAGCCGTGGTGGTGAGAGTAAAAAAAGAAGTGCGCAGGAATGACGGTTCGTATATCCGCTTCGATGATAATGCCGTAGTGCTTCTGCAGGCAAATGATGAGTTGAGAGGCACACGTATTTTCGGACCGGTTGCAAGGGAGCTTCGTGAAAAACAATTCATGAAAATTATTTCTCTCGCACCCGAAGTGTTATAAGAAATTAAGAATTAAGAATGCAGAATTAAAAATTAAAAGAAAATTCGTTATCCGTAAGATGGAAAGAAGAAAAAATAAACAACCGAAATTAAATATCCGCAAGGGAGATATTGTAAGGGTAATTGCAGGTGACTATCGCGGGCAGCAAGGAAGAGTTCTTTCTGTTGTACCGGCAGAGAGAAGGGCATTTGTTGAAGGAGTGAATGTTGCTACAAAGCATACCCGTCCTACCTCGCAGAATACACAGGGAGGAATTGTAAAAAAAGAAGCTGCAATCCATATCTCGAATCTTATGCTGATTGATGCGAAAGGAAATGCTACCCGCGTTGGAAGAAGACTGGAAGACGATAAACTGGTACGTTATTCAAAAAAATCAGGGGAGGTAATTAAGTCATGAGCTACACGCCAAGATTAAAATCAAAATACAAGGACGAAATTGTTCCTGCTCTTAAAAATCGCTTTAAATATAAAAGCGTAATGCAGGTTCCGCGTCTTGAAAAAATCTGCATTAACCAGGGAGTAGGTGGAGCAACTGCCGATAAAAAACTTATTGAGTCAGCACTACTGGAAATTACGGTTATCACGGGACAGAAACCGGTTACAACGAAATCGAAAAAAGATATTTCGAATTTCAAGCTGCGTGCACATGTGCCGATTGGAGTCCGCGTAACGCTGCGCGACAAAATGATGTACGAATTTCTTGACCGCCTTATTGCCGTTGCATTACCCCGCATCCGTGACTTCAGAGGCATCAGTGAAAAAGGATTTGACGGAAGAGGCAATTATACGCTCGGCATCAATGAGCAAATTATTTTTCCTGAAATTGATATTGATAAAGTACCAAAGATTACCGGTTTGGATATAACATTTGTTACCACAGCAAAAACAGATGAGGAAGCGATGGAATTGATGAAAGAATTTGGAATTCCATTCAGAAAAAATTAAAATTAAAAATTAAGAATTAATAATGGCTAAAGAATCAATCAAAGCAAGAGAACTGAAACGCATCAGGACTGTTGCAAAGTACGCCACTAAACGCGCTGCTCTAAAGGCGGCAGGCGACTATGCCGGGTTAATGAAACTTCCGCGCAATGCATCACCGGTGCGCGTGCACAACCGCTGCAAATTATCGGGCAGGCCGCGTGGCTATATCCGCCAGTTTGGAGTATCAAGAAACTTCTTCCGCCTCATGGCCCTGGAAGGAAAGATTCCCGGAATAACCAAAGCAAGCTGGTAATAAAAAATTGTAAACCGAAAAAAAAAGATGACTGACCCAATAGCAGATTATTTAACACGAGTACGCAACGCAGTGCGGGCAAATCACCGTGTTGTTGAAATTCCGGCTTCAGGATTAAAGAAAGAGATTACACGAATCCTGAAAGAGCAGGGATTCATTCACGATTACCGCTTTGAAGAAGAGGGACACCCCCAGGGCATGATTAAGATTGCATTGAAATATAACCCCGTTACCAAGATGCCATCTATGAGGCAACTGTCAAGAATAAGCAGGCCGGGCTTGAGAAAGTATGCAGATGCTGACAATCTGCCACGAGTTTTGAATGGCTTGGGAATTGCTATCCTGTCGACTTCAAAAGGAGTTATGACGAACAAAGAAGCGAAGAGACAGAATGTGGGGGGTGAAGTAATTTGTTATGTGTATTAAAAAGTACAAGGTATAGAGTATCAAGTCTTAAGAAAAGAGCATTAAACTCTAAACTCTAAACTCTAAACACTAAACTCAGAATTTAAAATGTCACGAATAGGAAATCTTCCCGTAGCAATTCCGCCCAAGGTTGAAGTATCTGTGGATGGAAATAATACGGTCACTGTAAAGGGGCCGAAAGGAAATCTTACGCAGAAAGTAGACCCATCTATTAAAGTTGAAATTGCTGACGGAAATATTAAAGTATCGCGCGGTGGAGATGATAAGAGAACCAAAGCGCTGCATGGATTGTACCGCGCTCTGTTCAATAATATGGTGAGCGGTGTTTCGAAAGGATTTAAAATTGAGCAGGAACTTGTGGGCGTTGGTTACCGCGCATCGAGCCAGGGACAAACACTTGACCTAGTTCTTGGTTATGCACACCATATAGTGTTTGAGCTTCCGGCAGAAATTAAATTAGTGACCAAGCAGGACAAGGGACAAAACCCAATGATTATTCTCGAGAGTGCAGATAAGCAATTGCTTGGACAGGTAGCATCGAAAATCCGTTCGCTGCGCGAGCCCGAGCCATACAAAGGAAAAGGAATAAAGTTTGTAAACGAAGTGTTGAGAAGAAAAGCCGGAAAGTCGGCAGCAAAACAATAAAGTGATGAAAGCAAAAAAATCATTACGCAGAAATAAAATCCGTTTCAGGATTCGCATGAAACTTAAAGGCACTCCCGAAAGGCCGCGCCTTGCAGTTTACAGAAGCAATAAAGACATCTATGCACAGATTATAGATGATGCAAGCGGAACCACACTGGTTGCTGCATCTTCGCGCGAAAAAGGATTTAAAACAAAAGGAAAAAAAGTTGAGATATCAACTAAAGTGGGAAAGCAATTGGCAGAAAAAGCCATCGGTGCAGGAATCACATCCGTTGTGTTCGACAGGGGAGGATACTTGTATCATGGCCGCGTTAAAGCGCTGGCAGACGGTGCGCGCGAAGGTGGATTAAAATTCTGATTTAAAAAGATAAGGTATGTCAATGATAAATATAAAACGAGTCAGGTCAAGCGAGATTGAATTGAAAGACCGTTTGGTGAGCGTACAGCGCGTTACCAAAGTAACCAAAGGAGGAAGAGCATTTAGTTTTTCCGCCATTGTTGTTGTGGGTGATGAGCACGGTGTAGTAGGACACGGTTTGGGAAAATCAAAAGAAGTTGCAGATGCGGTTTCGAAAGGAATTGATGACGCCAAGAAGAACCTTGTACGCGTACCTGTACTTAAGGGAACGGTTCCTCATGAGCAATATGGAAAGTTTGGAGGAGCATTAGTATATCTTAAACCGGCGGCTCCCGGAACCGGTGTTATTGCAGGTGGCGCTATGCGCGCAGTGTTGGAAAGTGTTGGAGTTACAGACGTGCTTGCAAAATCAAAAGGTTCATCGAACCCGCACAATGTGGTGAAGGCAACTATTGATGCATTGTTGAAGATGCGCGATGCAATAGGAGTTGCACAACAGCGCGGAGTAAAAATGGAAAGAGTTTTTAACGGTTGAAATATATTTTGAAATGAGCACGATTAAAATCACGTTGACCAAGAGTGGAATTCATTGCCCTGTCAGGCAAAAGAAAACCCTTCATGCACTGGGGTTAACTCATCTGTATAAAACGGTTGAACATAAAGAGACACCTCAAATCAACGGGATGATTTCAATTGTCAGGCACCTGGTTACAATAGAAAACACTAAGAGCAATTAAAATGAATCTGCATAGTTTAAAGCCGGCAAAGGGCTCGGTTAAAAAAGAAAAACGTATCGCAAGGGGCGAAGGTTCCGGTCACGGTGGAACTTCCACCCGCGGGCATAAAGGTGCCGGGTCACGTTCGGGTACAACCATTAAGCGCGGCTTCGAAGGCGGCCAGATGCCCTTGCAGCGCAGGGTTCCCAAGTTCGGATTCAAAAATCCTTTCCGTGTCGAGTTCAGCGGAATCAATTTAGATACTCTGCAAAAGCTTGCCGACACTCATAAATTAAAAGATATAGATATTGAATTGCTGGTGAAGCACGGGTTGGCAAGAAAAAAACAACGGATAAAAATATTGGGCAGAGGCGAGCTTACTTCAGCGTTCAATGTTAAAGCACACGCATTTTCTCAATCTGCAAAAACAGCAATTGAAGCTAAGGGAGGCAAAGCAGAAATAATCAAATGAAGAATCTTATAAATACAATTCGGAATATCTTCAAGATCGAAGACCTGCGTTTCAGGATATTGGCAACGCTGGGCTTCCTTGTTATTTACCGTCTTGGAAGCCATATTGTTTTGCCCGGAGTAGACCCTGAAAAATTAGGTCAGCTGCACAGGCAAACTTCCGAAGGAATCCTCGGCCTCCTCGATATGTTTGCAGGAGGAGCGTTTTCAAACGCATCCATTTTTGCGCTTGGAATTATGCCGTACATCTCCGCTTCTATTGTTGTTCAGCTTTTAGGAATTGCTATCCCTTATTTTCAAAAGTTGCAGAAGGAAGGGGAGAGCGGCAGAAAAAAAATCAACCAGTTTACCCGTTACCTCACCGTGCTTATTTGTGCCGGCCAGGCGCCCGGGTATATTGTGAATTTACGCGCGCAGGTTCCCAATGCAATTATCTCCGTCACAAATCCCGAGTTAGTTTCCCCGTTCACCTTCTGGTTTACGTCCATCGTTATTCTTATCGCAGGCACCATCTTCGTGATGTGGCTGGGTGAACGAATAACGGAAAAAGGAATCGGTAATGGAATTTCTCTCATCATCATGGTGGGAATCATTGCTCGCCTTCCGCATGCGTTGCGTGACGAATTTCTTTCACGACTCGATTCAGGTGGTATGGTTGTGTTCTTAGTTGAGATATTATTACTCGGTGCCATCATTGCGGGAGTGATTATGATGGTGCAGGGAACCCGAAGGATACCCGTTCAGTTTGCTAAAAAGATTATAGGCAACAAGCAATATGGCGGAGTGCGGCAATATGTTCCGCTCAAGGTGAATGCTGCCGGTGTTATGCCTATCATTTTTGCACAAGCTATCATGTTTATTCCGGCAACGATTGCCCAATTTTTCCCCGACGCGTACGCTTCGCAGGGAATCATCACCACGTTTGGAAACATTACTTCGTTCGGTTATAACTTCACGTTTGCATTTCTCATCATCATCTTCACGTATTTCTATACAGCAATCTCTGTTAATCCAACCCAGATGGCAGAGGATATGAAGCGCAATGGAGGATATATTCCCGGAGTTAAACCCGGACGCAAAACGCATGATTTTATTGATAATGTAATTTCAAGAATTACGCTGCCGGGTTCATTCTTCCTTGCAGCTATTGCTATACTTCCCGCATTCGCTATCATGGCAGGAGTCACCAATAATTTTGCGCGCTTCTATGGCGGAACATCACTGCTGATTCTTGTAGGTGTGGTTCTGGATACGTTGCAGCAGATAGAAAGTCACCTGCTGATGCGCCATTACGATGGATTGCTCAAATCAGGACGAATAAAGGGAAGAAGTACGCCTGCTGCTGTTGCTTCATAATTTCTACAGTTGCAGAATTAAATTAAACGCTCTTTGGTTCAGCATGAGATGACAAAATATAAGAGTGACGAGGAGATAGAGTTAATAAAACAAAGTTCTTTACTTGTTGGAAAAACAATTGCAGCGGTAGCCCAGATACTTAGACCGGGAATAACAACGGCAAGTATGGATGTGATTGCAGACGAATTCATCCGTAGCCACGGCGGGATTCCTGCCTTCAAGGGTTTTAAAAATTACCCTGCATCTATTTGTGTATCTGTTAATTCACAGGTGGTGCATGGAATACCGGGAAATTATGTGCTGCGGGAAGGAGATGTTGTTTCAGTTGACTGCGGGGTTGTGATGAATGCGTATTTCGGTGACTCGGCATATACGTTTATCATCGGGGAAGCAGACGAAAAAGTGAAACGGCTTTTGAAGGTAACGAAAGAATGCTTGTACCGGGGGATTGAAAATGCAGTAGCGGGGAAAAGGATAGGCGACATCAGTCATGCTGTGCAGGAGCATGCAGAAAGCAATGGGTTCTCTGTAGTGCGAGAATTAGTGGGGCACGGAATAGGAAAGCAATTGCATGAGAAACCGGAAATACCGAATTATGGTAAGCCCGGTTCGGGAAAAACGCTGCTGGAAAATATGACTATCGCCATTGAGCCGATGATAAATATGGGGAAAAGAAATGTGACGCAAGATAAAGACGGATGGACGATTCGTACTTCAGACGGAATGCCTTCAGCGCATTTTGAGCATACTGTTGCGGTGAGAAAAGAGGGGGCAGAGATTTTATCAACGTTTCAATTTATTGAGGAAGTATTACAAAAAAATAAAGAAGTAACAATATAGTAGGGAGTAAGGGGTTCGGAGTTGGGAGACTAAATATTAAATAACTTAAAACAACCAGTTGGCGAAACAGGCAAACATAGAGCAGGACGGAACCATTACCGAAGCATTGTCGAATGCCATGTTCAGGGTGGAACTTGAAAACGGGCACCAGATTATTGCGCACATTTCGGGAAAGATGAGGATGCACTACATAAGAATTTTGCCGGGAGATAAAGTTAAGATTGAAATGTCGCCTTATGATTTAACAAAAGGAAGAATAATATACAGGTACAAATAGATTTGAGAAATGAAAGTAAAACCATCTATAAAAAAACGCAGTCCTGAGTGCAAAATTGTCCGCAGAAGAGGAGTGCTTTACGTCATCAATAAAAAGAACCCACGCTTTAAGCAGCGCCAGGGTTGAACTATAATTATAAAAAACACATAACTTAAACAATGGCACGCATAGCAGGAGTAGACCTTCCCAGGCATAAAAGAGGAGTAGTAGGCCTTACGTACATATTCGGTATAGGCCCCTCTACCGCAAAAGAAATTCTTGACGAAGCAGGAGTCGACCAGGATACCAAAGTGGAAAACTGGAACGATGACCAGCTTACTAAAATCCGCTCTATCATTACTGAAAAAGTAAAAGTGGAGGGAGCGCTTCGTTCTGAAGTTCAGCTTAACATCAAGCGGCTTATCGACATTAATTGTTACCGTGGCTCACGTCACAGACTGGGGCTGCCGGTAAGAGGACAACGCACAAAAAATAATAGCCGCACCCGTAAAGGAAAACGCAAGACAGTAGCGAATAAAAAGAAAGCAACTAAAATGTAAAACAAGTAATCAGTAATCAGTTCGGAGTAACCAGTTTAAGACCGAACGGAAAGCTGAAAACTGAATACTTAAAAAAATGGCACAGCAACAACAGCAAACAGCACAGGAAAAAAAAGTAAAGGCAGCCCGCAAGCGCACTGTGAAAGTTGACGCAACCGGAATAGCATACCTGTCTGCTACGTTCAATAACATTATCGTCACCTTGACGAACGAGGCAGGGCAGGTTATAAGCTGGTCATCGGCAGGCAAGATGGGTTTCCGCGGTTCAAAAAAGAATACGCCTTATGCAGCGCAGATGGCAGCAGGTGATTGCGCAAAGGCAGCATTTGATTTGGGATTGCGCAAGGTAAAAGTATATGTTAAGGGACCCGGTGGCGGAAGAGAATCAGCAATACGGACTATCAGCCAGGCAGGGATTGAGGTTTCTGAAATCATAGACATAACTCCAATACCTCATAATGGTTGTCGTCCTCCTAAAAAGAGACGCGTTTAACAAATCGTAAATCTAAAATCGTAAATCGTAAGTAATAAAAATGGCAAGATATACAGGACCCCGTTCACGCATAGCGCGCAGATTCCGAGAACCGATTTTCGGAGCCGATAAGAGCTTTGAAAAGAAAAGCTATCCTCCGGGACAACACGGCATTTCGAAAAAGAAAGGCAAGCAAAGCGAGTATGCAGTTCAGCTAATGGAAAAGCAGAAAGTAAAATATACCTATGGAATTTTGGAAAGGCAGTTTGCAAAAATATTTGACCGCGCTTCCAGAAAGACGGGTATAACGGGAGAAACCCTTTTGCAATTAATTGAATCGCGGCTGGATAATGTGGTGTACCGTTTAGGAATTGCCCCTACACGTATGGCAGCCCGTCAACTTGTAGGGCACAGGCACATTACGGTGAACGGAAAAGTGGTGAATATTTCTTCTTACACATTGAGACCGGGAGATATTATTGCCGTGAGAGAGCGTTCGAAATCACTTGAAGTTATTGTAAACACTGTTCTTTCACGTTCAACAAAAAGTTCGTGGCTTGAATTTGATAAAGCAACGCTGACCGGAAAATTTATCAGCGTTCCCGCACGCGACCAGATTTCAGAAAATATAAGAGAACACCTCATTGTCGAATTATATTCTAAGTAAAAAATTAATCATAAACCCTAAATTCTAAACATAAACACACATGGCAATATTAGCATTTCAGAAACCGGATAAAGTAATAATGGTAAACGCTAATGACCGGGTGGGACTATTTGAATTCCGTCCTCTTGAACCCGGTTATGGCATCACAATAGGTAATGCGTTACGCAGGATACTTCTTTCATCGCTCGAGGGACACGCAATCACCACTGTAAAAATACAGGGCGTTGACCACGAATTCTCTGCCATCAAAGGAGTTGTAGAAGACGTAACCGAAATTGTTTTAAATCTCAAGCAGGTTCGTTTCAAAAGACAAATTGAAAACACAGACAGCGAAAAAGTAAATGTAAACTTTTCGGGCAAGAGTCAATTTACGGCAGGAGATATCAGCAAGTTCACTAATGCATTCCAGGTATTGAACCCGGAACATGTAATATGCAGTCTCGAGGGAAATGTAAAGCTCCAGATGGAACTTAGCATTAATAAAGGACGCGGATATGTTCCTTCCGAGGAAAACAAACCGCTTTCGGCACCAGTTGGTACCATCGCCATTGATTCCATTTTCACCCCGATACGAAACGTAAAATTTCATATAGAGAATTTCCGCGTCGAGCAGAAAACCGACTACGAGAAATTAGTGATTGAAGTAACGACTGACGGTTCCATTCATCCCAAAGAAGCATTAAAAGAAGCAGCAAGTATTCTTATTCATCACTTCATGCTTTTCTCTGACGAAAGGATTTCACTCGAATTCAGAGATAAAACTCCTACTGAGGAACTCGATGAAAACACATTGCACATGCGCCAGCTTCTGAAAACTAAATTGGTTGACATGGACCTTTCTGTACGTGCCTTAAATTGTCTTAAGGCGGCAGAAGTAGAAACGCTCGCAGACTTAGTGAGTTTTCAGAAGCATGACCTGTTGAAGTTTCGCAACTTCGGAAAGAAGTCACTCACCGAACTTGAAGAGCTCGTTCGTTCCAAGAATCTTACTTTTGGAATGAACGTTTCAAAATATCTTGAGGAGAAAAAAGTATAATTCTCCGAACTATTAACCGAATACGAAAATGAGACACGGAAGGAAAATAAATCACCTGAGCAGAACGCACAGCCATCGCGCGGCACTTATGTCGAACATGGCTGCTTCGCTGATCATGCATAAACGAATCAATACAACCGTTGCAAAGGCAAAGGCATTGCGCGTCTACGTTGAGCCCATCATTAACAGGGCAAAGAAGGACACTACGCACAACCGCAGAATGGTATTCAGGTACCTTCAGAATAAATATGCGGTAACGGAATTATTCCGTGAAATATCTGCAAAGATTGCTGAACGCAACGGGGGATACACCCGCATTCTTAAAACAGGAACACGCAGGGGAGACGTTGCTGACATGTGCTTTATCGAGTTGGTGGATTACAATGCCAATATGATGAAGACAGGAGAAGTTGCAAAGGCAAAAACTACGAGAAGAGGAAGAAGGCCAAAGGCAAAAGCAGAAGGCGCGCCGGCAGCAGAAGTTGAAACAAAAAAGGAAAGCGATTCAGCAGAAGACAAAAAGGAATAAATCGTGAATAACTTATTTTACAAAGGGATAAAATCTATCATGCTTTTATCCCTTTTTTATTTTTCTTTGTGATGTAAATTAAACACCAAACCGTGAAGCAGATAGAACGTTCTCCCGCCATACTTCTCCTCGAAGACGGAACTGTTTTTTATGGTAAGTCGGCAGGAAAAGTTGGCACATCAACCGGGGAGATTTGCTTTAATACGGGCATGACAGGCTATCAGGAAATTTTCACCGACCCGTCTTATTACGGGCAGATTCTTGTCGCTACTCACGTGCACATAGGTAATTACGGAGTGCATCCCGAAGAAGTTGAATCAGATTCAATAAAAATTTCTTCGCTTGTTTGCAGAAATTTTAATGTGAATTACTCAAGGAAAAAGGCACTGCAATCTATTGAAGAATATTTTATAGAGCAGAACATTCCTGCCATCACTGATATTGATACGCGCGCAGTAGTAAGACATATCAGAGATAAAGGAGCAATGAACGCTGTCGTATCAACAGAGATACAGGATTTAAAAGAGCTGCGGGAGATTCTTTCCGGAACGCCTTCCATGCAAGGGTTGGAACTCTCGTCAAAAGTAACAACCAGGAAAGCGTATACCGTTGGAGATAAAAATGCAAGATTCAGAATTGCCTTGCTTGACATTGGCGCCAAAAAAAATATCATCCGTTCACTGGTGGAACGCGGATGCCTGGTGCATGTATATCCTATGGCAACACCTTATGCTGAAATGAAAAAGTGGGAGCCGGACGGTTACATGATTTCCAACGGGCCGGGCGACCCTGCAGCCATGCCGGGCGTTGTTGAAACCGTGAAGCAGATTTTAAATGATAATATTCCGCTCTTCGGAATTTGTCTCGGTCATCAAATCCTTGCGCTTGCGTGCGGAATTCCTACCTATAAAATGTTCAACGGCCATAGGGGAATCAATCATCCTGTAAAAAATATTTTGACAGGGAAATGCGAAATAACTTCTCAGAATCATGGCTTCTCTGTGAGTGAAGAAGTTATTCGCAAGGACAAAGGTGTAGAAGTTACCCATGTTAACCTGAATGATGGGACCATTGAAGGTTTCAGAGTAAAAAATAAAGCGGCTTTTTCTGTACAGTATCATCCCGAAGCAAGCCCGGGGCCACATGACGCTCGTTACCTTTTTGATGAATTTATAGGATTGCTGAAGCGCGAAAAAGTGACAGCGTGATTTTTCAGAACGCAATTCCTGCCAGGTGGAATTCTTTTCCTTTGTAAGCCGGAATCACCAGTAAATTTTCATCTACCTGCTTTGCAGCAGATGGCAGAATAAAAATATCCTGCGCCTCATTGAAGAGCTCTGATATTTTTTCATTACCCATGGCATCAGTACCAGCAAGCATCACTTGTGTTTTTCTTTTCAGGTAACGGTTAAATACGCAACGAAGCTTTCCTTTTCCGGTCGCAAAAGCATAAGACACATACGCATCATCGCTGTTCTCTGAAGTCTGTTCCTTTTTAATAACATCAGACCAGGTCATGGTGCCGTCTTTATTTACAGAGAGCTGGATAATGTTATCGTTGTGGTAGTATCTTCTATTGATAAATGTGCGCAGGTAATAATCATAGTAAGAATATTCGGTGGTGTAAACTGCTTCGGCAATAATTACAGCGCCTCCGTCATTTCTCAGAATAATTCTGTCAATGGAATAGTTAATCAGCTCGCGGTTATAATTTTCTTTCTGTTCGCCCAAAAAATTATAGAGAAAAGAAGGTGCAAAGGACGAATAGCTGATAGTGTCGGCACTGCCCGTAGCCAGACTTATATCATAGTAAAATACGCCTGCTGTTGAATACGATGTTTTATCAGAGTAAAACCCGGCCACCACAATTTTTTGATTCATTTCATCCGCTGCAATTCCGGCATCGGTGAGAAATTTTTCCGGGGTCCGAACCATGTATTCTTTCCATTGTTCCGTTCCGTTGTTGATGAAAAGCGTAAAATAATTCCTGTCGGGGTCGCGGCTTTTTTTTTCTTCATCGGTTTTAACCCCGAACAAGAGAATATGGTGGTCATTGGTGAGCAGGAACTGCGAAGCATTAAAATATTTTTTAGAAAGCGGAATCGTAAATGAACTTTTTTTTACCAGCGCAAATTCGGCATTACAAATAAGAGATGTAAAACGCTGCGCCGAACGCTCATATTTATTTTCATAAGCGATTAAAAAACTATTCGCGTCTTTAGAGGATGTAATTGTAAAGGCTGCATCGTCATCCACAGCTGAAATATCGTCTTCGGCCAGTAGATTATACAAGGTGTCTGCAACCCCGTATGAATTATAATAACGCCATAAGATGTGAAATTTACTTTCCGGTTTACTCCATTCAAGAGAAATTTCGGCAAGTTTATCTGCAACGGGAATGAAGGTCAGAATCCTCGCATCCCTTTTTAATACATCCGGAGTTTTCTCCCACAACAAGTGCATGTCATAACTATAAAAAGAAACAAGGAACCGGCTGTTGCGGTAGGAGTAATACTCATGCCTGCTGCTGATGGGATGATTGCTGCGCAGAACGTAAAAACCATTGTCATTCTGGCCGATGACTTTAATATAATCTGTTTTTGACGACTCGCTAAGAGGGGGAGACCAGTTGACTTTCTGAGCCATTACTGGCCATGGAGCCAGCAGGTAAAAGCAGGCAATTATTGCTAGAATTATCTTCATTAATTCAAAAGTAAACAATATGCGAATGATTTTATCGGCATCTAAAAGTATTTATCTTTGCGCGCTCATAAAAAATTTGGGAGCATATCCGTCAGCTGACGAATGGTTCAGAGCGCTCTGATACATCAGAGGGTTCACAGGTTGGGAAGGAAAATAGTTCTTTACGCATATTCATGGGAGCATAGCTCAGCTGGTTCAGAGCATCTGCCTTACAAGCAGAGGGTCACAGGTTCGAACCCTGTTGCTCCCACAAAGCAAAAAGCCCATCGATTAAACGGTGGGCTTTCTTAGTTTAATATTTTGAGTTTTACCTCTGAACTGCGTCTGCCGGAATTCTCATTCTGTAGAACGAACGCCATACAAAGAACATAGAAATAAGCACAAAGATTACTGCCAGTGCCGTTGCTGTCGAACCGTTTCCATCAGCGCGCATTCCCACTGCCATACTTACTGCAAGCAAGCCAAACAGCGTGGTGAACTTGATAATAGGGTTCATAGCAACGGAAGAAGTGTCTTTGAATGGGTCTCCAACGGTATCGCCCACAATGGTTGCTTCGTGGATAGGGGTGTTCTTCATGCGTAGCTCTGTCTCCACAACCTTCTTTGCATTGTCCCAGGCGCCGCCTGCATTAGCCATAAACACGGCCTGGTATAAGCCGAAGAGCGCGATTGAAATGAGATAACCGATAAAGAAGTAGGGTTCAACGCATGCAAAGCCAAGCGTTCCGAAGAATACGGCAAGGAAGATATTCCACATTCCTTTCTGAGCATACTTGGTGCAAATCTCAACTACCTTTTTACTGTCGGAAACAGATGCTTTCTCCACACTATCGAGCCGGATATTTTTCTTGATGAATTCCACTGCACTGTATGCGCCGGCAATTACCGCCTGCGTGGATGCACCGGTGAACCAATAAATCACAGCGCCCCCGCTGATCAATCCAAGCAGGAAGGGAGCGTATGTTAAAGACAACTTTGTCATTTCTGCGGGGAGAGATAAGCCGTGCGTAAGCTCCATGATGATGGAGAAAATCATGGTGGTAGCTCCCACAACCGCTGTACCAATCAGCACGGGCTTGGCGGTTGCCTTAAATGTATTTCCGGCACCATCATTTTCTTCGAGAAGCTCTTTAGCTAAACCGAAATCTACATTCTCAATATTATAATCTCTCTTGAGCTCTTCTTTAATTCCGGGAATCGTTTCAATAGTTGAAAGCTCATAAATAGATTGCGCATTATCCGTTACCGGGCCATAGCTGTCAACGGCAATCGTTACAGGACCCATTCCAAGAAAACCAAATGCCACCAAGCCGAATGCAAACACAGCTCCCATCGTGGCAGCAATATTCGGGTCAGCATTCATCACAGCGCCAACACCCATGCCGCTGATGAAATAAGCGATTGACATTAAGCCTACAATCATCATCCCGATCCAGTATGCGCTGAAGTTTCCGGCGGTAAGACCCGAAAGAATGTTGAGTGATGCGCCACCTTCGTTTGAAGCGGTAACTACTTCGCTCACGTGTCTTGATTTTGTTGAAGTAAATACTTTAACCAGCTCGGGAATGATTGCCCCGGCAGCTGTACCGCACGAAATAATTGCGGAAAGTTTCCACCATAATGTGCCGCCACCAAGGTTTGGAATAAGTAAGTTTGAAATTACGAAGGTGAGAATAATAGAAACTATAGATGTCACTACAACCAGCGAAGTAAGCGGGTGCTCGTAATTGAACTTCACTTTGTTTTGGTAGCGGGGTTTTGCGAAAAGATATTCATTAAGCCAGTAGCTGCCGATAGAAGTAAGAATCATCATAATGCGCATCGCGAAAATCCAGACCAGAAGAGAAACCTGAAGTGCCGGTTCGGTAATGGCAAGCATGATGAAAGTGATAAGAGCTACTCCCGTTACACCGTATGTTTCAAAACCGTCTGCCGTAGGGCCTACAGAATCACCGGCATTATCGCCCGTGCAATCCGCAATAACTCCCGGGTTGCGGGCATCGTCTTCTTTGATTTTGAAAACAATTTTCATCAGGTCAGAACCTATGTCGGCAATCTTGGTGAAAATACCCCCGGCAATACGAAGTGCAGAAGCGCCCAGCGATTCACCAATGGCGAAGCCGATGAAGCACGGGCCAGCCAAATCAGACGGTAGGAACAGCAATATAATAAGCATAATGATAAGCTCGGTGCTGATGAGCAGCGTGCCGATAGACATCCCCGCTTGCAGCGGAATTGCGTAGCACGGGTATCCTTTTCCCTTTAAGCTTGAAAAGGCAGTGCGGCTGTTGGCAAACGTATTAATGCGGATTCCGAACCAGGCCACTCCGTAACTGCCCGCGATGCCGACTAAGCTGAATAGCAAAATAATTGCCACCATGTAGGCAGGATAACCGCTGGCAGTAACACCGGTAGCCGGGTCAGTAAATTTGGCTATAAATCCAAAGTAAATCACCATGATAGCGCCAATAAACAGTTCTAGAATCAGCAGGAATTTGCCTTGGTTAAAGAGGTAGGTTTTGCAGGTTTCATAAATCAGCTCACTCATTTCGAGCATAGATTTATGCACTGGCATATTCTTTACATTACGGTAAATCATAAGCCCGAACAGCAAACCGAGGACGCAAATAAGAATACCCCATATAAGCAGGTTATGCCCCGTCATTCCGCCAAGGAAACTGGCTATGGATGAGTCGTTTAGGTTGGGTAATTTAAGTTGTGCTTCACTGGCAAAGACAGCCGCGGGAAGGGTTAATAATAGGGTAATTAAAGAAAAAAAGATTCTTTTTAACATGTTTTTAGGGTTTTGTGAGGGATTTCTTAGCGCGCGCAAAAATAGAAAACAAATGTTTGTTTCCTAATCCTGAATAAGAGTTATGCGAAGGAGGATGTTAACAAGGATGTCTGAACCAGGATTAAATGCCTGCCTGCCTGTTGCGGAGCTCACACGTTGGCAGGCAGGGATTTGTAGATTAGTGGGATTAGTTTTTGAAGCCAACCATTAGGGTTCTCACTATTGACCGTCCCGCTTTCACCTGCGCTACGCTCCGGTTCAATCGGGGCTAGCTGTGAGCGACTGGAAGCTAATCTTGCCATCTGATAAAAGAACATCATAAAATGAGATTAATTGGAAACGGTATATTTGAAAAATAAACATAAGTAATGCCAAGCAGGGGCGAACTAAAAATGATCTCGAAGACAAGGTTTAGGGAAGTAGAAGTCCTTTACCGTCACCGACTATACGATGGAGCAAAATACTTGTCGGGTTATGTCATAGAGACAGCCTTAAAAGCAAGAGTTTGTAGAATTCTTAACTCTAACTATCCCGAAACTGGAGAAATTTCAAAGTCATTTCTTACGCATAAATTTGATACATTAGTAAAACTTGGAGGATTACAAAAAACTCTAGACAGTGAATTAAACTCAAATGTGAACTTCAAAACAAATTGGTCATTAGTTACAAGTTGGACAGAAGAGTTCCGATACAAACCAATCGGAACAAGCTCACAGAGGGATGTTGAAGACATTATCAGCGCTTTGCTAGACATAAACGATGGTATTTTCACCTGGATAAAAAGACGATGGTAGAAACTCAATTCATCCATACAATTCTCAAGCGACTTGAGAGGTATCTAATAAAAATAAATCATTACCATCTGCTTGGAGATACTTATGATTTGATTTTGTTTGTGCCTACCGATAAATATCTTTCTGATGTGAAGTATTCACTAATAATAAGTGCGAAGAGTTTAAATAATTTTTATCAGAAGGATGTGATCCGAGAACTACTTAATGATTTTAAAGAAGTTTTAAAATTTGAAGACTACAATTCTATCTCACGCCTGAATATTATTCATTCTGAAGACCCTTTCGTAAAAAACTTGAAATTTCTTTTTGGAATTAGACAGGAACTAATTGAGGTAAATGAAATTCTTATTAGTGGGGTAAGGATTGACTATGCACTTTTAGTAAAGTCTCTCGTACTTGATAAACTTGCTGAAAATAAAGCATTAACAGTTGAGATAATGACGGAGAGCCACCAAACAGAAACAATAAATATGGGAGTAATGCGGATTGAAAAAAATTTTGATGTTGTTTATTATACAGGTAAAGGACTTCGTGAAATGTGGAAACTCGACATGATGACAGAAGAGCAAAAGAAAGTAGCAGCACAACTCAAACAGAAATCTGAGGAATATTTAATGCAACAGGATTATGTCGATAAAAGACCGCTAGATAACATTTTGAAAGTAATATGATGGCATTCCTTGGCTCAAAAGTTAATTTCGCTATAGCAAAATATCATTCATGAAAAACATAAATTTAATTTTCATTCTCTTATTGCTTGTTGTTAGTTGTGCTTTAAAAGTTACAACCTCTGAACAAGGAGCATCTCCGAAACCTTTTATTATCGGCACGTATGCTTCACCGCCATATGCACCTGATAAAACGACAATATTGTACGACTCCTTAATCAGTCAATTAAAAGATTTGCATTGCAATGCATATACCTGGCTGATTATGCCAGATAAAAAAAGCTTTGAACAATTAAAAGAATTTTTACCCATAGCAAAGAAAAACAACATTGAAGTGTGGGCTATGCTTATTCCGCCCACCGAACTTGCCGGTAAGCCCGACCAATATCCTACAAACGACATGCATAAATGGGCTGCTGACCTGGCTACGTTAAGTCTCACTAACTCTAATTTTAAAGCCTGGTCAATTGACGATTTTGTGCATAATATAAAACTCTATACACCTCAATACGTTAAGGAATTTCAAACTGTGGCTAAAAAGATTAACCCTGATTTTAAATTCTACCCCGTTTGTTATTATGTATCCATCGGTAAAAATTTTGCTGTTGGTTATGGTTCAATCATTGATGGCATTTGGTTTCCTTACCGGAATGAATCTGTTAAGGCCGACCTGGTTGACGACTCGCATGTGGCTGATGAAATTAGTACACTCAGAGGTTATCTTGGCAAGCTCCCGATCTTTCTTAGTGTATATTCCTCAGGACACGGCGAATATGGTAACCCCACAACGGAATATATTTCTAATGTCATTCAATCAGCTATTCAAAATGCTGACGGGCTAATGGTTTACCGGCATCCCAGCCCCAAATGGGACGCTGAAAAATATAAAACGGTGAAAGCAGCTATTGCAAAAGGATTGGCGGAAAAAAAATAACCCGATAGGCGAGGTTCCAGGCTTGGAATTTACATCTGTCAAACCGTATCTTTGAGATTCAAATTTTACGTAATGAAAAAAATAATTTTTGCTGTTAGCATTATCCTGGCAACATTCTTATTCGACCGTTGCAATTCAATTAACGGCAACGCAGCAGCGGCAAATATTTCCTTTTATGATGTGCCGTTGGTTTGTGGCGCTGACCCTACTATCGGTTGTGGAAGCAGGATAAAGCCGCTGTTCATTGAAGCTGCAAAACAAAAAGAGATTAAAGAATCATGGGTGAACAGAGAAGGAACAGTAATTGCTTTTGCATGGGCAGACAACAAACCAAGCAATGACCTTGCTCAAAAGCTTTTCAAACAATTCGACATTGAAAGTTCGCCCATCACTGACGAAAAACAAATCAATGAACTCACCGCGGGTATGCACGGAAAGCAAACATGGTATCAGGGAATGGCAGTTGACAGTTTGAGTTTGCACGAAGCAGGAACAATTGCAGGTACACTTACTCAAATGGCAGGAGAAAGCGGCTTAATGACAGCGGATGAATTAGCGGAAGTAAAAACCGATGTAGAAGCATACTTTAAAACTGAATTAGTAAAAGTGAGAACACACGATAATTTAGAGAGCGCAGAAACACAGGACAAGTGGCAGCAAGATGCTTTTGATATCCTTGTTTCGCATGTAGGCAAAGAACGGGGGAAGAAAATAGCTGATTATGTAAATGAGAAACGAATGGCTAAACAATGTGAGCAGCCTGACAAAAAATCCTGTTGTGATAAAGACGACAAGAAAAAAGATTGTTGCAAAAAAAAATAATTTCTCCCTTTGGTGAAGTTGCCCGGAACCTGTTTCGTGGTTCTGCTGTCAGTCGGAATTCAATGAGTATATGGTGATTATGATTTTATAAAAGCGCTGAAAGACGCTTTTATTTTTTCAAACATAATTATTCCGTGATTATTACTTTGATAAAGTAAACCGCATCGTTTAAAGCCGTACGTTTGCCGCAATTGTTCCGGTCTTTACTTTTTAATCCATAATAATAAGAAAATACGATACATGCGCCAGCTAAAGATAACCAAATCCATTACCACACGGGACACAGAATCACTCGAAAAATACCTGCAGGAAATAGGAAAAGAAGGATTAATAACCGCAGAAGAAGAAGTAAAGCTGGCCATACGAATCCGCCAGGGTGACCAGGCAGCTCTCGATAAATTAACCAAAGCAAACCTGCGGTTTGTTGTTTCCGTTGCCAAGCAATACCAAAACAAAGGACTGGGTTTGCAAGACCTTATTAATGAAGGCAACGTGGGACTCATTAAAGCGGCAAAACGTTTTGATGAAACGCGCGGCTTCAAATTTATTTCCTACGCCGTATGGTGGATTCGCCAAAGTATTTTACAGGCAACAGCAGAGCAAAGCAGGATGGTTCGCCTTCCGCTGAACCAGGTGGGAGCGATGAATAAAATTTCCAAAGCAGCTGCGCAGCTTGAGCAGGAATTCCACCGTGAACCTACACCCAGAGAGCTTGCAACGTTGCTCGAAGTTCCTGAAGAGCGCATTGCCGATTCACTTAAAGTAAGCAGCAAGCACGTTTCTTTCGATGCACCTTTCGTTCAGGGAGAAGAAAACGGTTTGCTCGAAGTGCTTATCAATCCCGATTCTCCAAGAGCAGACAACGGACTGATGTCAGAATCGCTGCAGCAGGAAATTGCCCGTTCGCTCAGCACATTGCCCGAAAAGGAAAGAGATGTTCTGAAATTATTTTTCGGAATAGGAGTCAACCATCCACTAACGCTGCAGGAAATAGCAGTGAAGTTTGACCTTACCCGCGAGCGTGTTCGGCAAATCAAGGAAAAAGCTATCCGCAGGTTACGGCATAAATCGCGCAGCGGTTTGCTCAGGTCTTACCTGGGATAACGATATACTTTCTCTCAAAAAAAAATCCGTCTTGTTAGGACGGATTTTGCACTGATGATAAAAGTATGTTTATGCGGATGTTCTTACATCCACTGCATTTAAACCTTTTTTACCTTCGGTTACTTCAAAAGTCACCTCATCGCCATCGCGAATCTGGTCTTTTAAACCGCTAGAGTGAACAAAAATATCTTGTCCAGTTTCATTGTCATTAATAAAACCAAATCCTTTGGTGTAATTGTAAAATTTTACTTTACCTTTTTTCATTTAATTTATTGTTTTTTAAAATTATTTGAGCGCAAGATAGGCATTAAATGATTGCTAAGACTCTCAATGTGAAATAATTCGTATTTAGGGGTTAATTTTAGCTCGTATGTCGAAAAGTTTCCCTATGTTTACCAAAATATAAAAAATGATACAAGCAATAGTAATTTTGACAATTTTCAGTGTGGGTTTGGCATATTTGGCGTTTCCGCGTTTCCTTACCTATAGAAAGATGAAAGCAGCAGCCGTTAACGTATACTACTTCTTTCAAAAACGTGCGTAATCCATTGAGAATAAACTAAGAAAACCTGGTTAATTCACTATAAAACAAAGCAGCAATGAGTGACTTAAATGTTTATCAACCCGTCTGGAAAAAATTTCTGCCTGTTATCGCAATCAAGATAAAGTCAGCGGTAAAAAAAGGGGAGAAGCAGCAAGTGGCAATGGACCGTTTGGATTTTGAAAAAGCCAGCACCAGCAAAAACCGTAAATACCAGTTCGACCTTGAGCTTAACGAAGGCCGTACCTTAAAAAGTAAACAAACATCTGCTATCGCTCACGATTTTGCCCGCGCTTTGAACGATTACGAAGTCACCAAAGAAATTATCCGCACACGCAATTTCAAGTTTAATCTTGACAGTAAATTTATTTTGAACATTTATTTGAATGTTCCTGAAACAGTAGCACCCGCTGCTGAATCTCCTGTTGCGGAATCACCTGTCGCTGAATAGGCAGGCTGCGCTTTTTCAAAACCAACTTTCATTACATGCAGGTGCCTGATAAAACCTGCAAAGAGAAGGAATGCTCCTGTTTGATGCAGCAGCGCTGCATAAATATTTACAGCGCTTAATAAAGTAATTACTCCGAGCAAAAACTGAAGAAGAATAATCACCAGTAAAGTTGTGGCGCTTTGTTTCAGCCATAACTCTTTCCGGCATCTCCACCATAAATAAATAACGCAAAGCGTAACGGTGTAGGCCAGCATGCGATGCATAAATTGAACTGTAGTGATATCGTCTGTTATGCCGTTGAGGGATAACGCATCAGGAAAAAATTTTCCTTCCATAAGCGGAAAGGTGTTATAAACACGCCCTGCTTTTAACCCTGCAACAAATGCCCCGTACATTATTTGCAGAACAAGAAAGACAAACGTTAAAATGCTGAAGCGGAAAATTTTAAAGTCTCTTTCCGCCGGAGAAATTTTACCTGAAGGAGTGTTGGCTTGTTTGTATTCCAGAGCTGTCCAAAAAATATAACCGAATACGGTGAATGCAGCAAGCAGATGCGCGGCAAGCCGGTAATGACTGACATGCGGGTTATCTACCAGCCCGCTCTTCACCATGAACCATCCCAATGCTCCCTGCAAACCGCCCAACAGGAAAATAATAAACAGCCTGCGCATTAAAACAGGGTCAAGCTTTTTGGTCAACCAGAAAAATAAAAACGGAACTATAAAAACAATTCCTGTCAACCTGCCCAACAGACGATGGATGTATTCCCACCAGAAAATATTCTTAAAGTCAGCGAGCGTAAAATCATAATTTACGATCTTGTACTGGGGGCTTTGTTTATATAGCTCAAACACATGGTTCCAGTCCGTATCGTTTGTTGGAGGAATCGTTCCATGCCACAAATCCCACTTAACGATAGACAAGCCCGAACCGGTGAGGCGGGTAATACCGCCTACCATAACCATGGCAAATACCAGGAAGGAACCTGTAAGGAGCCAGTAGTAAACTGATTTGTTGAATTGCGGCACGAACATTAATGGATAAAAAATTCGTTCGCAAAAGTGTGAAAAGATTTAACGATAACACCTGAAATGTTAAAGCATATTTATTCCTTTGTAATTCATGCAACCCGACAAAAAACCATTTGCTTTCCTATTACTTTTTATCCTTGCCGTTATCTGGGGCAGCTCTTTTATTCTTATGAAACGTGGGCTGGAGCATTTTCCTCCATCACAGGTAGCAGCCATACGCTTGTCCGTTGCTTTTATTTGTCTTTTCCCGTTTGTCGCCAGGCATTTTAGAGATATAGAACCAAGCCGGTGGAAATTTATTGCCATCAGTGGTTTTTTAGGAAACGGTATTCCTGCATTTCTTTTCACCGAAGCGCAAACAACAGTCTCAAGCTCTGCTGCCGGAGTATTAAATTCTCTCACACCAGTATTTACCGTTATAACAGGGTATCTTCTTTTCAAATCAACTTTTTCGGGACTCCGGATTTTAGGAGTATTCATTGGTTTGTTAGGAGCGGTAACTTTGATTACGATGCACACGGGAGGAAATTTTTCAGGAGATGCTTATCACGCATCTTTAATAGTTATCGCCACTCTTTGTTATGGATTAAGCGTCAACACCATCCGTCATAAATTACCGGATATCAGATCAAAGCTTATTGCCGGCTTTGCTTTAACATTTGCCGGGCCTCCTTCCTTAATCTATCTTTTCACAACCGATTTTCCCCATCGCATTACAGGAGGTACTTCGGTTCTGATTAGTTTTATGTACATATGCCTGCTGGCAATTTTCGGCACCGCTGTTTCCATAGTGCTGTTTAATTACCTCATCAAAATATCGGGTGCATTATTCAGCACATCGGTAACGTACCTTATTCCCATAGTGGCTGTTATCTGGGGTTTGCTCGATGGTGAAGTGTTGGGTATAGGACTGATTGCCGGAATGCTCCTGATACTTTCGGGTGTATATCTAATAAGTAAAAAATAGCCTGTTTCCTCTAAAAGAAATATATTTTCTATTTTGGGAATCATAATAACCAACTGTATTCATCGTTAAGAAATGAAAATCATAATCATCAACGGACCTAACCTGAATCTTTTGGGCAAGCGCGAAACTGATATATATGGTTTGGAAAATTTTGAAAGCTATTTTGAAAAGCTTAAGGCGGAATTTTTTAATGTGACATTAGAATACTACCAGAGCAATATTGAAGGCGAAATCATAAACAAAATCCAGGAGAAAGGATTTACCTATGACGGAATAATTATCAACGCTGCAGGTTTTTCACATACCTCTATTGCAATAGCAGATGCAATTGCTGCTGTTACAACCCCCGTAATTGAAGTTCACATCAGCAATATCTTTGCTCGTGAACAGTTTCGGCACAACCTGGTAACGGCAACTTCTGTGAAAGGAGTGATAGCAGGTTTAGGACTTGAATCGTACCGGCTGGCCATCATACAACTATCAGGGAACACCAGGCACTGAAGATTAAACGATGTATAATTATTCGCTTGTTGACTTTATTGTAACGCCTATTTTCCTTGCTATTATTTTTCTTCTTGCCAAGAGAATAAAAGACAGGAGAATAGAAGCGGAGCCATATTATAAATATTTTGTTCCTGCGTTATTCATCAAAATAGCGGGCGGCATAGGAGTATGCCTCATTTACACGTTATATTATAACGGCGGAGATACCGTACTTTATTTTGATAATGGCAAACTGCTTGCAAAAATGTTTATCGACAATCCTGATAAGATGCTCGATATACTTTTCAGAGATGATATATCATACCGCGAATGGTTTATATACGATTACCAGGCATCGGTTTACCCGGTTTATGCACGCTCTTTCAATTCATTCTTTGTATTAAAATGCACCTGGTTCCTGACCATATTTGCATTCAACTCTTTTATAGGAGCCACTATTCTTCTGAATGTAATAACCTTTCCGTTTGTATGGAAATTATATAAGGTTTTTATCAGGGAATTTCCAACACTTCACAAAGAATTTGCCATTGCGGTATTTTTTATTCCTTCTGTTGCATTCTGGGGCTCCGGCTTGCTCAAGGACAATATAACCTTTGCGGCTGTCTGTTTATATACACATGCTATTTACAGCATGTTTGTGAAAAGGGAAAAATACCTGGTGCATTCGTTCCAGGTGTTAATCAGCTATTACGTACTCACATCTATTAAGCCATACATATTTTTCGCATTGCTGCCCGGAACTTTTATCTGGCTTGCCGGAATTATGCTGGGCGGAATTGATAATAAGCTTGTGCGCAGATCTACGGGGCCTATCATATTGGTCGTTTCATTATTATCCGGCTTTGGAGCGCTTAAACTGGTGGGCGCCAAGTTGGGAGAGTACAATATTGAAACGGTCTTGAATCGAGCGGTGGATGTGCAGCAAGACCTTAAACAGGAATATTATGGCGGCTCTTCATTTGATATCGGTGACTTTGAAGCTACTCCCATAAGTATGTTATCCAAGGCGCACCTTGCCATTACCGCTGCCTTATTCCGGCCTTTTCTTTGGGAAGCGGGTAATATTGTAATGCTTGTTTCTGCACTTGAAAATTTTCTGCTTCTTGCTTTTTCTATATACCTCTTAATCAAAGTACGAGTTATTTATCTCTTCCGGCTGGTGCTGAGGCATCACTTGCTGGTATTTTCGCTCACGTTTAGTTTGTTTTTTGCTTTCTGTATAGGGCTAACTACGTCAAATTTTGGAAGCATGGTGCGATATAAAATTCCTGCCATGCCTTTTTATGTTGCCTCACTTATTATAGCAAGAAAACTGCTGGTTGAAACGAAAAAGGAGGAAGAAACGGAAGAAAAAGTGGAACATTTTACAGGTGCAGTCGCTTAATTTCATCGTTCATAATTTGCCCGGGATAAAGAAAAAGTCCCTGCCCGATTCACTACTTTTGCACTTCAAATTCATAAGGTGAAAACACGCATAGGAATCCTGTTTGGCGGCTCATCGCGCGAGCGTGAAATTTCTTTTGCCGGCGGAAGAACGGTTTACGACAATCTCAATAAATCTCTCTTTGAGCCGGTTCCGCTGTTTATTGACAGCTTTGGAAATATTATACTTCTTGAATGGAAATATATTTATAAGGGAAGTATCCGGGACTTTTATCCCCCGGTCGAGTTTATTCCCGAATCAAAAAATGAATTCCAGGTTTATGCCGAATCGGTAACAGAAAAAAATTCCGGTTTATCTTTCGAAATGCTTCACAACCTCGGAAAAATAATTACACCCGGGGAACTGAAAAATCATATTGATTTTGCATTCTTGTGCCTTCATGGGTCTAATGGAGAAGACGGCCGCATCCAGGGTTTGCTGGAGTATTATGGAATTCCCTACAGCGGCTCCGGAATTTTTTCTTCTGCATTCGGTATGAACAAAGCCATGCAGAAAAAGCTGATGGCTGCGGCAGAATTTCAAAGCCCGAAATATCTTACATTAAGAAGAGAAAATGTTTTTGAAAAGAATTTTTTCAACGATGTTATTGCAGAAATTAAATCACAGGTTGGGTTTCCTTGTGTAGTTAAACCGGCTAACCAGGGCTCGTCTGTGGGGGTGTCTATACTTCAAGAGCAAAGTGCCGATATTATAAAAGATGCTCTGCTCAAAGGTTTTTTTATTGTTGAACTGACGTTTGAACAATGGAATTCAATACAAGATTCCGAACGAGCGGATTATTTACGCAGGTTGTCTGATATCCGCGAAGGAATCGGAATGCCGGTCATGGTTTCAAGTGAAGCTGAAAAAGGCATTCATATTCTGCATCCTGAAAATTTATTTTCATTCATAAATAATTATTTTTCAAAAAATAAAAACCCTCTTTGGATTGAAGGAGTTGATTCGGAAAGTGAAGTTCTTATTGAGCAGTTTGTTACCGGCCGGGAATTTTCATGCATCGTGATAAGAAATGTAAACGGTGAAGCAGTTGCGTTACCACCAACTGAAATAAGGAAAGGAAATTCATATTATGATTACCGTTCTAAATATTTGCCCGGGTTATCACGAAAAATAACACCCATCGACCTGCCGGAAAGAGATATTGAAAATATAAGGAGCGAATGCGAACGGCTCTTCAATGAATTTGGATTTAATGTGTATGCAAGAATAGACGGGTTTATTACCGGCAACGGAACCATTCTCCTGAATGACCCTAACACTACTTCAGGTATGATGCCGTCATCTTTCTTTTTTCATCAGGCAGCAGAAATCGGTTTGAATCCTTCGCAGTTTCTCACATACATCATACGCACTTCCGTCAAGGAGCAAATTTCACTTCAAAAAAATATAGTTTCGCTCCCTGCCTTACTGGGTAAGATTGATGCAGATATAAAAAATTCTTCGGAAGCAGAGAGAAAAAAAATAAAAATAGCCGTTCTGCTGGGAGGGTATTCATCGGAAAGGCATATTTCTGTGGAAAGCGGCAGGAATGTTTATGAGAAATTATCCTCGTCAGAAAAATACCAGCCCGTTCCGGTTTTTCTTACCGGCGATAAAAACGCACACCGGCTTTTTATTATTCCCGTAAATCTTTTGCTGAAAGATAATGCTGATGATATCAGTGATAAAATACTTCACTTTGCTGCTCACCCCGTAACCGAGCGTATTAAAAAACAATGTGAAGAGATTACAAAGAAATATGCAGGCCTGAAAAATATTTTTGAACCCGAAGAAATTTCGTATGCCCAGCTTGCTGAATTGGTGGATGAGGTTTTTATTGCATTGCATGGAAGGCCGGGAGAGGATGGAACAGTACAGAAGCAGCTGGAAAAAATCGGCCTCACTTATAATGGTTCCAGCCCTGCTGTTGCTTCGCTGACAATCGATAAATACCGCACCAATGAATTTTTAGCATCGAAAGGGTTTTTGGTTTCAGGGCATGCATTGGTCGAACATGAGCAATGGATTTCGAATCAGGAAAAAGTGATGGAAAGCATTCGGAACAGGTTTCCATTTCCATTTATCGCCAAGCCCGTTGATGACGGGTGCAGCTCTGCCGTAAAAAGAATAACATCCGCTGAAGAGCTGGTTTCTTTTGCCGATACCATATTCAGGAGCGAAGAAAAAATTCCCGCCTCGGCTTTAAAAATCCTTAACCTGAAACCTAACGAAGAATTTCCCGGGAAAAAAGAATTCTTCCTTGTTGAAAAGCTGATTGAGAAAAAAGATGCGGGACGTTTCCTAGAAATTACAGGAGGACTGCTCACTCACTTTACAGATGATGGTAAATGTGAGTATGAAATTTTTGAACCGTCAGAAGCGCTGTCAGGGGGCGATGTATTATCGCTTGAAGAAAAATTCCTGGCTGGCGAAGGGCAGAACATCACACCGGCGCGATTCTCTGCCGACCCTGCTGAAAATAAAAAGATATCATCCTTCGTTAAGGAAGAACTCTTGCGCGCCGCGATGGCGCTTAATATTGAAGGATATGCGCGCATCGATGCTTTCGTGAGAATTTACCCTGATAAAAAACCCGAAGTGATTTTCATTGAAGTAAATTCTTTGCCGGGCATGACTCCCGCTACGTGTATATTTCACCAGGCGGCTATCAACGGATATAAGCCATACGACTTCATAGACAGCATTCTTGATTACGGTAAAACAAGCGGAAGAAAAAAACACGCAGAAGAAAAAGTAAACTGAATGAAAGACGTTTTAAATTTTCTGCGAAGCAAAATTTTTCTGCTCAATGTAATTCTTGCTGCAGTGGTTGTGGCTTCAGTTTTCGGCTTTACATACAAATGGCTGAATAAATACACCAACCATGGCCAGAGCATTGAAGTGCCTGAGCTTAAAGGATTAAATATTGCCCAGGTAACGGTTCTTCTTGAACGTTTGCATCTGCGCTATGCTGTAGTAGATTCAATATACCAGCTTGAAAAAATGCAGGGAACAATTCTTGAGCAGGACCCGGCGCCTACGGCGAAAGTGAAAGAAGACCGGACCATTTATCTCACCATCAATTCCGGTATTCCTCCAAAAGTTAAAATGCCCGACCTCACCGATGTTTCCCTTCGTCAAGCCGAAGCAATACTTGAAACTTTTGGTTTAAAAGCCGGTGCACTTTCTTACAAACATGACCTGGCAAAAAATGCGGTGCTCGAAACAAGATATCATGGCAAACCCATAAAGGCGGGTACATCTGTAAACAAAGGAAGCGTAATTGACCTTGTTGTGGGTGACGGCATAGGAAGTGAAAGAGCTTCTGTTCCTGATTTGATGGGCCTTACCAAGGCAGAGGCATTGGCAGTCCTTAATGTTGCAAATCTTTCTGTTGGAGCCATTATTTACGATGAAAATATTAAAGATTCTTTGTCGGCTGTGGTCTATAAACAATTTCCTTTGCCCTCGGACAGTTTGCGGATAAGCCAGGGCGAGCCGGTTGACATCTACCTGAGAAAATAATTTATATTCAATAATGAAATTGGTTCTATGAGTCGAAGAATAATTTGTGTCGCTTTTGCCGGAATGCTTTGTTTGTTTTTCCGGAAAGCGTACGCGCAGGAAGTGCTGGTGCCGCTGCAGTATAATGCTGTTATAAAACAATATCTTAAAACACATGATAACACAAATGCAGAACGAACGGTGGTTTGCGACACCCTTGTGCTTCCTTTTGTTGATGATTTCTCGCGCGGGGGAATTTACCCTTACGAGTGTTTCTGGACGGACAGCGATGCATTCATCAACGATGATTTCCCGGTTAATCCTCCAACCATTGGCGTTGCAACATTTGACGGAGTAGACAAGGAAGGTAATCCGTATTCCCCTTCTCCCACTTCCTACGGCCTTGCTGATGCACTTACTTCCAAACCGATTGACCTTTATCTTCCCGGAGATACAACAGTATGGCTGAGTTTTTTTTACCAGCCGCAGGGAATCGGGTACAGTCCCGCGGGAAAAGATTCTCTTGTTCTTGAATTTTTGGGTAATGATAGCACGTGGCATCGCGTATGGAGCAAACCCGGTTCGGGGAATACTCCTTTCAAACAGCAGATGATTCATATCAACAACTCGCTGTATTTGTATCGGGGATTCCAATTCAGATTCCGCAACTATGCATCGCTTTGCGGAATGCTCGACCAATGGAATGTTGATTACGTGCGTTTGAACAATGGCCGTTCTGCAATAGATACAGTTATTGTAAACGATGCAGCTTTTGTAAAAAGAGGTTTGTCTGTCCTGAACACTTACCAATCCATTCCATACAATCATTACAAAGTGAATCCCGGTGCAAACATGTCTGCACAAAAAACCATTTCAATCAGGAACCTCGCCAATTCTTCAACAACATTTCTTCACCAGATGAATTTCCTGCGGGAAGATTTCTCCCTGGATTACTCAACTGGAGTAAACAGCATCCCGCTCAATGCAAACGAGAGCAGCGCGAGTACGCAAAATATTTCCCCGCCATTTCAATTTCCATCGTTTCCCGGAAACAGTTTAATATATAATATACTCAATGTAAACCTTACGTCTGACAGCAATACGAGCAACGATACGCTTCACGAAGTGCAGGAGATGTTTAATTATTATGCGTATGATGACGGCACGGCAGAAAACGGCTATGGAATTTCCGCAGCGCTTGGAAGAATCGCATATCGTTTTAACAACTTGATGACAGATACTTTGGCAGGAGTGGAAATGAATTTTGTTCATATTGATGACGACGTGAGCTTGCAGTTGTTTCACATCATGGTATGGGATGGCGCTCTCCAGGATACGCTTGCCATTAAATACAACCAACATCCGCAGTACACTGACAGCATCAATGGGTTTTATTATTATCAGCTCGATAACCCCGTGGTGATCCCGCAGGGAAATTTTTACATAGGATGGTTTCAATTCAACAATACACTCCTGCGCCTTGGGTTTGACCGGAACATCAATTCAAATCCAAATATGCTTTACAACGCAACGGGCACATGGCAAAATTCAACCATACCCGGCTCATGGCTCATGCGACCGGTGTTCAGAAAAGAAGCTCGCAACCCAGCTAATTTTATAAATGAATTAAATGCTTCTGCGGGTGTTTCTGTTTTTCCTAACCCCGCTTCGGACGTGATAACCGTGCATCACAATCTGAAGACACTTCAAAAACTTTTCTATACAATTTACGATGTGAACGGAAGAATAATTTCGAGCGGTGAAGTTTCCGACAGGCAGATTTACACAGCCAATATTATACCGGGATTGTATCACCTTGTTTTAAAGGATGAAAAGATGATTCCGGTTGCCACCCGCAGGATTCTAATATCCCGCTGACGCACGCATGATTGAAAAAGAAAAAATTCCTGAACCATCGCAGGGAGAGAGCGAAGAACTGTATGAACATTTTCGTTTTACAGTTGACCCGGGACAATCGCTGCTGCGTATAGACAAGTATCTTGTCAACAAGATTGAAAATGCTTCGCGAAGCAGGATTCAGAATGCTGCAGCAAGCGGGGCTATTCTGGTAGATGGCAAAGCGGTAAAACCAAATTATAAAGTAAAGCCGGGAAACATTATCAGCATTGTTCTTCCTGAGCCGGTACGGTATTACGAATTAACTCCCGAAAAAATTCCATTCGATATCGTTTACGAAGATTCTGAACTTCTTATCATTAACAAACGTGCGGGAATGGTGGTGCATCCGGCACATGGTAATCTTTCGGGTACGCTGATGAATGCGCTGCTGTTTCATTTTGAAACCATAAGGCATAAGGAAAAAAATCTTTTGGCTGTTCCGGGGTTGGTTCATCGCATTGATAAAAATACATCGGGGCTTATGGTGATTGCCAAAACTGAGCCCGCGCAGATTTCGCTTGCGAAACAATTTTTTGACCACACCATTGAACGGAAATATCTTGCTTTGGTATGGGGCGACTTAAAGGAAGACAAAGGCACAATCACCGGGCACATAGGACGAAGCCTGAAAAACCGGCAGGTAATGGATGTGTTTCCCGAAGGCGAGCATGGCAAGCCGGCTGTTACTCATTATAAAGTAGCCGAAAGGTTTGGTTATGTTACGCTGGTTGAATGTAAGCTGGAAACCGGGCGAACACACCAGATACGCGCTCACTTTAAATATATCGGTCACCCGTTATTTAATGACGAAAGTTACGGAGGAAATAAAATTCTGAAGGGAACAACGTTTACAAAGTACAAGCAGTTTATAGAAAATTGTTTTACTCTTTTGCCGAGGCAGGCGTTGCATGCAAAGACACTTGGATTTATTCATCCCGTTGGGAGAAAAAAAGTTTTATTCGATAGCGAGCTTCCGCAAGACATGAAAGTGGTGATTGAAAAGTGGAGAAAATATGTGGTGGCAAGAAAAGAATTGAATTAAATAAATCCTCTCGCATTGCTTTATAACTTTGCACCATGAAATTATTTACAATTGATACGGGATTTTTTAAGCTTGATGGCGGAGCTATGTTTGGCGTAGTTCCAAAAAGCATTTGGAACAAACTGAATCCTGCCGATGAAAATAATATGTGCACATGGGCGATGCGTTGTCTGCTTGTGCAGGAAGGAAACCGGCTGGTGCTGATTGATAATGGAATAGGTGAGAAGCAGGATAAAAAATTTCTGAGCTATTATTATCTCCATGGTGATGATACGCTTGAAAAGTCGTTGAAGAAAAATGGCTTTGCCCCTGAAGATATCACCGATGTATTTCTTACGCATCTTCATTTCGACCATTGCGGTGGAAGTGTGAAGTGGAACAAAGACAAAACCGGTTATGAGCTTACTTTTCCCAATGCAACCTACTGGAGCAACGAAAAGCACTGGAGGAGCGCGGTGAATCCGAATGCGAGAGAAAAGGCATCGTTCCTGAAAGAAAATATTTTGCCCATTGAAGAAAGCGGGCATCTGAAATTTATTGATGACGGGGAAGAATTATTTCCCGGCTTCAAGGTGTTTTGCGTTTACGGGCATACGGAAGCGATGATGCTTCCGCATATTTCTTTCAATGGAAAAACACTTGTCTATATGGCTGACCTGATTCCGTCAGTCGGTCACATTCCCGTTCCTTTCGTGATGGCGTATGACATGCGCCCGCTGGTAACTCTCGAGGAAAAAAAGTTATTTCTTGAACATGCTGTCAAAGAAAATTATATTTTATTTTTTGAGCACGACAGAATCAATGACAGCTGCACTCTGAAAATGACGGAGAGGGGAGTGCGAGAAGATAAAGTGATGCCGCTGGCTGATGTACGATTTTAGATTTACGATTTATGATTATGTGTATAGTTTATCGTTATTTCCGTATAACTAATAACATATAACTTATTTACTATGCGAGTTCACTTTATCGCCATCGGAGGAGCAGCCATGCACGGTATTGCTATTGCGCTGAAGGAAAAAGGGTACACCGTTACAGGAAGCGATGATGAAATTGTTGAGCCGTCACTTTCGCGTTTGCGTGAGCGCGGACTGATTGGACAATATTATGGATGGGACGAAGACAACATTCATGAAAAGCTTGATGCCGTTATCCTTGGCATGCATGCGCGTGCAGATAACATTGAATTGCTGAAGGCACAACAATTGGGGTTAAAAATTTATTCGTTCCCCGAATTTATTTACGAGCAAAGTAAAAGCAAGAAGCGCATTGTTATTGGCGGAAGTCATGGCAAGACGACTATTACCGCCATGATACTTCACGTACTTAAAAGCAAGAATTACAATTTTGATTTCATGGCCGGAGCTGCGCTTCCGGGTTTCGATAACATGGTGCGGCTTACTGAGAAAGCGCCTTTTATTATTCTTGAAGGCGATGAATATTTGTCTTCCCCGCTCGACAGGAGGCCGAAGTTTCATCTTTACAAAGCTGACATTGGCCTGATAAGCGGCATTGCATGGGACCATATCAATGTGTTCCCGACTTTTGAGAATTATGTTGAACAGTTCAGGATTTTTGCACAGCAGATTCCTGAAAGCGGAACGCTGGTTTATTGTTTGGATGACGCAGAAGTAAAAAAAATTGCGGAGGACACGAATGTACGCTGTAAAAAAAATTTTTATTCCATTCCGAAATATGAAATCAAGGACGGGGTTACTTATTTAATCTACAAGGAAAAAATTCCACTTGGTGTTTTCGGAGAACATAACTTGCGCAACATTGAAGGAGCAAGAAAAATTTGCAAGCTGCTTGGTGTAAGCGATTATGATTTTAACAGGAGTATCGGCAGCTTTGCAGGTGCGGCTAAACGGCTGCAGCTTGTAGCCAGGAATAATTCAACAGCTGTTTATAAAGATTTTGCTCATTCCCCCTCAAAACTTATTGCCACCATTGATGCGTTGAAAAAACAATTTCCTGAAAGAAAACTTTTTGCATGTATTGAACTACATACGTTCAGCTCGCTGAATAAAAATTTTCTTAGCGAATACAAAGGCACGATGGCATCCGCTGATGTTCCTATCGTATATTTTAATCCTCACACCGTAGAGCATAAAAAATTAGAAGCGCTCAATAAAAATTTAATTGCTGAATTTTTTGCTGATAAGCGGATAAAAGTTTTCACTGATTCTGCCGAGTTAAGAAATTACCTGGCCGAGCAGGAGTGGGAGGGAAGCAATCTTTTGATGATGAGCTCCGGAAACTTTGACGGGCTTTCGCTGGAAAAGCTGGCGGAAGAAATTGTCTGAACCTTGGATTTATTTTCTTGATTAATTGATAAATCCGTTTAATCATAGTTTAGATTACTTCTTCTCCAGCACAATATCCTGAGGCATAAAATAGATAATGATAATAAGTACAAAGATGGCGAGAGAAATGTAAATTGAAATATACCCGGCAAAAATGGATAGGAAATAAAGCCCTACCGTCATCATAATTTTTGAGCGCAGCTTTTTTCTCATTGCGTGCGATAGATTTTCGATGAGGAGATGCTCGCTCCTGTGGACGTATTCGCGCATAATTGCAAATGCCAGCGCCACCATAAACATATTAAACCCATAAACCGCTGTGGCTTCCGGCATGTGAATATGCCGCCCTAAAAAGGCAGTAGAGACAGGCAGAATACACATCCAGAAAAGCAGATGAAGGTTATACCAGAGAAGTTTTTTATCAAGATGTTTGAGCTGGTGAAAAAACTGGTGATGATTAACCCAAAGCACTCCAATTATGATAAAGCTTAGTATGTAAGAAATAAAAGAAGGAAGAATATTAAACCACTGCTGCCAGGTTTCTATGCCTGACGCATCGTCCGCAACTTCAGGAATTTTTATTTCAAGAATCATCAGCGTGATGATAATTGCGATCACACCATCGCTGAATGCTTCAAGACGGTTGACTGGGATAGGGACCTTTTGCTTTTCCATTCTTTCGGCGAAACTAAAGTTATTGCGCTTTCAACGGACTGACAAAAAAATTACAAATACATTGCCCTTAGAGGCTTTGACTTTTTATAGCTTTTCTTCGAGTACAAAAAATTATCTATCAATCTTCTTAGATCTTCGAGGTTCTCAGACATATTATTTTTTGAAGGAGTTCCTGAATGACAATCATTCCAGGACACGTATTTCATTTTTCCGTCAACAAACACAGTTAGATTAAATTGTGCGCACGGTTGCTTTAAGCCAATTAATTTCGATGTGTCAGCGCTTTCAAATTTGTATACATCGGGATAGCTGAAAAAATTTATGGATTGAACCTTTTTTAAAATCTCTTCCCTTTCTTTTTTAGTTAGCTTGATTATTATTTTTTGAGGAGGGTCGACAACCATATCCCTCAGGTAAAGATTATCTGCGCTGCTGTAAGTGCTGGGAATTTTTCCCGTCCTTTCAGATAAAAAAAATTTAAACTTTGCAGGTGGTTGTGCTGAAGAAATAAAAGATGAGAAAATTAAAATCAAACCAACGAATTTTCTCATATCGTTTATTCACCTACCCATTCATCGAAACCAAAAATTCTTCGTTGGATTTTGTTCCTTTCATACGGTCAAGCAGAAAGTCCATGGCCTCGAGCGGGTTCATGTCGGCAAGGTGATTACGGAGTATCCACATTTTCTGAAGCATTTCTCTATCAAGCAGCAAATCTTCCCTGCGCGTGCTGGATGCAACCAAATCAATAGCGGGATAAACGCGCTTGTTCGATAGCTTGCGGTCGAGCTGCAATTCCATGTTACCGGTTCCTTTGAACTCTTCAAAAATTACTTCATCCATTTTGGAGCCGGTGTCAATTAACGCTGTTGCAATTATAGTGAGCGAGCCGCCCTTTTCAATTTTACGTGCCGCACCAAAAAATCTTTTTGGTTTTTGAAGTGCATTAGCTTCCACACCGCCCGACAAAACTTTTCCTGATGCAGGAGAAACAGTATTATATCCGCGAGCCAAACGTGTAATGGAGTCAAGAAGAATTACCACATCGTGACCGCATTCCACAAGGCGCTTCGATTTTTCAAGAATGATATTGGAAATTTTTACGTGCCGTTCTGCCGGCTCATCAAATGTAGATGACACGACTTCTGCTTTTACACTGCGCGCCATGTCGGTTACTTCTTCGGGGCGCTCATCAATCAAAAGAATGATGAGATAAACTTCCGGGTGATTTGCTGCAATGGCATTGGCAATTTCCTTAAGCAAAACAGTTTTACCGGTTTTGGGCTGTGCCACAATCAAACCGCGCTGACCTTTTCCGATAGGAGTAAACATATCGATGACTCGCGTTGAAGTGGTGCTTCCCTTTCCTGAGATGTTAAGCTTTTCATGCGGGAACAATGGCGTGAGGTAATCGAAAGGAACGCGGTCGCGCACTTCGGCAGGGTCACGTCCGTTTATTTTTTCCACCTGAACCAACGGAAAATACTTTTCACCCTCGCGTGGCGGCCGGATGCTGCCCTTTACGGTATCGCCTGTTTTCAATCCGAAAAGTTTTACCTGCGATTGCGAAACATAAATATCATCGGGGCTGGGCAGATAATTGTAATCGGAAGACCGGAGAAATCCATAACCTTCGGGAACAGTTTCCAAAACACCTTCACTTACTATGTCTCCATTAAAATCATAAATTATTTCCTGTGGGCGGTTCCCTACATAGGGCTTGAACTGCCTGTTTGCATCATTGGCAGGCGGCGCCCAATCGGGTGCCGGAGCCGTGCCGGGAGTTTTTATTTCAGGTGGAGCAGGGGAGAGGGCTGCTTCATTATTTTCTTCAACAGGTTCAGCAATGGTGCTTTCTCCTCCATTGCTTTCAGAAGAAGTTTCCTCCTCCGTGTCGTTAATAATTTCTTTCTCGCCTTCTTCTTCTTCTTTTTTTGTCGGGCTGATTCGTTTACGCCTGGGGCGCATGGATTTATCGGAATCGTGCATAGTGGGTTGATTGTTTTTTTCTTTTGGAATTAATTGTGGCTGTGATGCCTGTACGTCAAGAATCTTGTAAACAAGCTCTTGTTTCTTAAGAGAATTATAGTCGCCAATGTTGAGTTCTTTTGCAATTTCTTTAAGCTCCTGGTGGCTTTTTTCATTCAATATAGAAATATCAAGCATTAATAAAATAAATCATTAGCGGTTAAATGACTTGCATCATTAAAAATACCGGGGAATATCTTCGATAAAATAAAATAAAAAATAAAATAATATTGTGTTTGAATCAGTCACCAGCCAGGCAACTATCCCTGCTGAATGATATATGCTGAAGAAAAATTAGTCTGTGGGTTGGAATGGTAATGTGTATCCGGGTACAATGTTAGGAAAGATTTATATTATGAGCAAATCGGGGCATATTAATTCATTGTTGCGGCTCATTACCGTCTAAACGGCTTAATATTGCTACATTTACCGCCCTTCAGAGCTATATTTATGAAATTTGGAAAAGCCAAAAGAATATTTGTTGTTGACGATGACGCATTCATGCGCGAATCGCTGAAAGATTATTTAACGCGCGATGTGGCGCATCAAATATCTGTTTTCAGCACGGGAGAAGAATGCCTGAAACATATTGTCGAAAAGCCCGACATTGTAATTCTTGATTACTTTCTTAATTCACAATCAAAAGAAGCAGCTACAGGAATGGAAATTCTACAGGCGATTAAAAAACACTACCCAAAAATTCCTGTGATTATGTTATCGAGCCAGGAGCGATATGCTGTTGCCATGCAAACCATTCAGAAGGGAGCAGAGCAGTATGTTGTAAAAGACAAAACGGCTTTTGAAAAAATTGCTTCGATGGTACAGGAGCTAAATTAGTTTTCCGTCTGCCCAATATTTCACTTTCATTTTCCTGCGCTCACCCCTGACCCCTAAAGGGGGACCAATATTCTGTAGAGGGTAACAAAGACATCATTTTTTCTCCATAGCAATTTTTAGTCCCGGCAAAATCAAAACGAGGACAGAGAATTAGTCAAAGTGTTGCTAAAGCAAATAACCGGAAATTATTAATATCGAGCATGTTATAGCTTGGTTTTCCAGTGATTATTTTTTTTGTTAAACGTTACGGATTATAAAATCAAAGTTATTTATTTTTTATTTTCGCCTCTAACTAAAATCTACTTATATGAAAATCTTAAAGTACCTCCTCATCGGCATTATATGCCTTGTAGTTGTTATCTGCCCGCTCGGATTAATTCTACCAAAAGAATATACCGTAGCGCGTTCCACAGTTATAAAAGCACCCAGGCAGATTGTGCTGGAGCACGTAAAAAATTTAAAGACCATGGATAAATGGTCGCCCTGGTCAAAGAAGGACCCCAATATAAAACAGGAATTCGGAGGCAACGATGGCGAGGTTGGTTCATGGAGTAAATGGGAAGGCAATAAAGATGTGGGCAAAGGCAAGCAGGAAGTAACTGCTGTTACTGATAACTCAGTTGACTTTAAACTTACATTCCTTGAGCCATGGCAAACAGTGTCGGATGTAAACTTTACGGTTAATGATTCCGCAGATGCATCTAAAGTTACCTGGACGATGAAAGGTAAAATGCCGTTTCCGTTCAATGTCTTCGGCTTGTTCATGAATATGGATAAAATGATTGGTAATGATTTTAATAAAGGCCTTGCCGGTTTAAAGACAATGGCCGAAGAAGCTGCTGCTCATAAAACCTATCGCGGCTATGAAATAAAAGAAATAGGTTTAACTCCGCGTGTCTATGTTGCTAAGCGTGCCACGGTAAAGTTTAATGATATCGGTCCGTTCTTCATGAAGAATCTTCCCATGCTCATTGAAGCCACAGGAAAAGCAGGACTACAGCCCGCAGGTGCGCCCAGCGGAATTTATTTTAATTGGGAACCTGAAAAGCAGCAGACAGATATGGCTGCTGCTATACCGTTTGCTGCAGGACCTGCAATTCCTATAATTAAAGGAACTGAGCAGGTGAAAGCTTCGGGCAAAGCATTGCAGATTATTTACTATGGCGCATATGAAAAAGTGGGAGCTGCGCACGATGCAATGGACGATTACATGAAAGAGAAAAATCTTACTTTGAATGAACTGGTAATAGAAGAATATATTAGCGGCCCGAAGACAGAAAAAGATACTGCCAAATGGCAGACCAATATTTATTATTTAGTGAAGTAGAGACTAAGAGAAGAGTAATAACTAAACGGCCGGGCAAATGTCCGGCTGTGTTTTTACCACTTCGGTTTTATAAAATAAAGCTGCGTACCGTCGGGGTCGGTGAAGTGAAGGAATTGCCCGCCTTCTTCGCTTCTTGGTTCCGCTTTAATGGAGTGCTTGCTCAACATAGTTATTGCATCTTCAAAATTGTCTGTTGTAAAACCAATGGAAGTATTGCCGGAACCTTTAGCGGTACTTTTCTCAACGGGATGTAGCCCAATAGTTACTCCGGGCGCTGCAAGCTGCGCATAATTATTTCCCCAGCGGTTTTTTGTTGTGAATCCGATGGACTCATAAAAGGCAACCGATTTGTCGATGTCTTCTACCATGATGGTAATGTTTGAATCTTTGATGTTCATGATATTTGAATTTTAAATTTCACTCACAAAAATGCGAATATTTTTTTTCAAAGAGAAATATACCTTTGAAGGATGTTCGACCCTCAATTCATCATCGACAAATTAGAAAGCAACCGCCGACAGTTTCAGCAGGCGCTTTCAGGATTGACAAAAGAAGAATACACTTGGAAACCATTGCCTGAGAAATGGTGTTTGCTCGAAGTGGTTTGTCATCTTCATGATGAGGAACGCGAAGATTTTCGCGCGCGGTTAAAACACGTCTTAGAACATCCGGAAAAACCGTTGGTGCCGATAAATCCTGTGGAATGGGTTACAGAGCGCAAATACATGGAGCAGGATTTTGAATACATGCTTTCGCAATTTCTCACCGAAAGGGGAGAGTCCATAAAATGGCTGCGGCAATTAAAAGAACCTAACTGGGATAATGCTGTGGTGCATCCCAAATTAGGGCCGCACAGCGGTAAGCTTTTTCTAAGCAACTGGCTGGCTCATGACTATCTTCATTTCCGTCAAATCCTGTCGCTCAAATACGGCTTCCTTCAAATCCAATCCGGCCAGGACTTAGGGTATGCGGGGAAGTGGTAAAAACTCCTGGCCGGAGTTTCTTGTTGTCCAAAATCAAAAAATATAGTACTTAATGGTACCAGGGGTTAGGGTTCCTGTACTACATGTATAAAGCTGTTTTTCAGTCAAAAGTTGATTCCTGGTCAAAATTAATTGATCCTTCTGTCCTATAATTAATATTATGTTAAATAGTATTTTTCTGCTTTAGCACACTTCCCATTTGAACCTGAATACTAAAAGTTATAATAAATCGAAAAAATGATAAGCACTATGTTCTCTTCCACAGTCAACTCCCCTCCCGCTACAATCACTATTGATGATGGCACAACGAAGGCATTGCCTTTTTGTATCGTATTAGCGGAAGATCATGTAGCGAATATTGTCACAGAAATAAAAGCAGTTGCAGATTCAGGCGAAACATATTCACATGTTATCAGGAGAACTGTAAAAGGCATTGCGGGTAATCCACCGGGTGCAATTGTACCTGTGGGAACTGCGCAGGAATTAGGAATTCCTTACACTAAAGGATTAACTTCTTTTGGAATTGATTTTACTATGACAAACAATACAGGGCACGTTCACTTCAAAGGGGAAGCCGGCAAAACAATTACCATCACTATGCAAGAACAAACCTACTAACATGAATTATTATTCTGAAAGATTTCGTGGCGGCTATATTGTTAATGGCTGGTCACCGGCATACAATGCAGGCGGTACACAATCCTTTTTCATGAATGTGCCTTCCGGTTCAACGGAAAGAAGAAGTTTCCTGATTGCATCGCGTCACGGTGCTGCTCCTAATTTGACTCTTACTTTACAAGGTCAGCCGTTTACGTTCAGTGCGGCAAATCAAATCACTTCCTATAATGATCCTACATATGGAGGCATTTCCGGTATGCATGTCATTGAGGTCACAGGTATATTCAATATTAATATAAACAATTTTGTGCTGAATATTCCTGTGCAGCCCGGCCCAAGTAATAGGTACAGTGACTTTGTGCTTTATCGCTCATTTGACCGTCTAACCAGTTCATTCATCAATGTCCGTATAGAGTTGAATCAATTCAACATTCAGCCATCAAGCCCCACATGGCAAATAAATTTGTCACCTCCCCTGTTTCCTGTTAATACGGCATTTCCGGTGGCTTTAGGTTTAATGTGCGGATATGTTTGTGACTGTACTAATGATTGGACGAGAGTATTCGTAAATAGTTCTCTGCTCGGAACTATCGGTGGCCATCACTCAAGTTTCGGAACATGCGGTGGTCCGCTTGGTGCTCATTTATATTATGACAATACGTTCACTGCGTTACTTGGCAATAACGTAAACACTCCCATGGCTTGTGCTGACGCTTTAAGTAACCTGGCACCGCTGCTGCCCCTTAATGCTGTATCCTTTACATTAAATTTCACTCACGCAAGCGGTAATTTTACCAACCTTGAGGGCGCAGCTTTTATTGGGTATCATGACGGCGAAGGTGGAACACCATTTGAATGTGCCGGCTGTATTGATTTAGCGGTTACCAACCTGCAGCCAACATCAGCACGGCTTAACTGGAATGGTTGCGCAGGAGGAAATGTTGTATCGTTTGTAAACCAGATAAGATACCGCATTGTTGGCAATCCGAATTGGACTACCATCACTGTAGGCACACTGTACAATCGCATACCTAATGTAATTGATGTGCAAAGCACACCTCCGGGAAGTCCATTGATAAATGACCGGTACATTGTGGGTCCTTTTGCCACGGGTGCATGGACGGGACAAGACAACAGTGTAGCTCAGTGGACCGGTACCATGTGGTTTTTTATTCCTCCATCGCTTAACCAGGGAGTTTTTGCAACAAGTACATCAACAAGATATTTCTTTAACGGAACCACCTGGAACGTATTTACCCTGGTAAACTTTGTTGACATTTTCGGACTTACACCCGGAAGCAACTATGAATGGCAAGTGGTCAATGTTGATACTGATGGTGCGCAATGTGCCCCCACACCTATTCAGCTCTTCACAACTCCATAAAACATAGTATTATATAGAGTTGACCTGAAACCCGGCTCACGCAAGCTGTTGTAGAGGGGTGCTATATGCATGAGAAGAATATTTATTATCATTGCATTACCAATTCCTCCACCATGAAGACAATTGTAAAACTTCTGTACACGCTGGCTGCGTTGCTTTGGGTGTCCTGCGAAAAGGAAACTCAACCTTCGGTTAGTGCAAATTGTGAATCCGCTCAACAGAGTGATTATAAAGGAATCCGTAACAATGGAAATCATGGGAATAATGGAAATCATGGTAATGGGAATAATGGCAATCATTTTGGCAACGGCCCGACTTCACAAGACAGTGCATTAGCGGTTCAACCATTTATTATATATCCTCCTTTAGCATCTGACACCATTATGTTTTTGCAGCTGCAGTATATTACCGGAACATTTGCAACGCACAATACAATTACAGGAGGGTTCACAGTAAATGTTTCGGGTAATTATGATGTAGATGTAACTGCACTTCGCGACATACCTGCTGAGGCATCAAACCTTATGCTGTTCGTAAATGGCAGTATGATTTTCGATACCGGCCCGGTTTTCGGAGGAACAGTATCACTGCAGCAATCACTTAATCTGAATGCTGCGGACGAAGTGTACGTCCGCACACTTGATGGAGGACATGCATTGTTCCCCGGTGGCGGCTTTAAGCTGGTTAGAAATTAAAATAGCATTAATCTACTTCTTCTCCAGCGCTTGGTACCGCTTCTTCATTTCGGCCGACTTTTCCAACTGTCCTGTTTTGGCATACAGCTCGCGCAAGCTTAGCAGTGTTCCGGAATCGTTCGGGTTTATCTCTAACGCTTTTTCAAAATACGGCTGCGCCTGCCCGAATTTCTCTTTAAATTTTTTCTGCGCCTCGCTAAATTCCTTTTGAGCGCTTATCGGCAGCTTGTTTGCTTTGTTGGCAATCTCTGCGCCCTGGTTAAAATACAACGCTCCTAAATTATAGTTGGCTTCAAAATAATCGGGCTTCAGCTCTATGGCTTTTTTGTACGCGGTTTCTGCCAGGGCTAAATAATCATCCGTCTCTGCAGTGCGGACTGCATTTTTTGAGCCGCCCAGGTTATCATACGTTGTTCCAAGGGCAAAATGCAGACTCTCGTTCTTCGGGTCTTTGGTGATGGCTTCTTTTAATAAATCTATAACCTCTTTGCTTTTTCCCTGCATTAAATAAATATTGATTTCGGACAACAACAGGTTTAAATCATCCGGAAAATTTTTCCGGCCCGTGTGTATTACTTCAATCGCTTTTGCAGTATCTCCTTTTGCTTTAAGAACATTTACCAGCAGCGCATACACTTTCTGGTCTTTCGGGTTCCATTCATTTACTTTTGTGTAATACGAAACAGCTTTCTCATAATTGCCTCCCTTGTCGGCTGCAAGGCCGGCATTGAATAATATATTCGTGTCATTAGGAATTATTTTAAGAGACGTTTCAAAAGAAGCCACCGCCTCTGAATAATTTTTTGCGTTGAAATCTTCGATGCCCTTGCTCATGTACGAAACCGCAACAGCTTTGAGCCGCGCATTAATGTCATCAGTAAAATCTCCTTTTGGTGCAAGCGCAAGCGCCTTGGAATATGAATCGAAAGCGACTTTGAGCGGATTCGGGTCCAGCTTGCCAAACTTTTCGTGCTTATACAACTTCTCGTAAACCAACCCGCGGTAATACCATGCTTTGTCGCTATTCATCGTTGACTCTGTTGTAACGGCAGCGTCAATGGCTTCTTTTGCTTTATCAAGCTGGTCGTACTTCAGGTAATTATATGCCGACTGAATATTGGCCTTCTGTGCATATCCAAATGTAGCAGACAAACACAGAAATAATATTGCTAACCTTTTCATACTTTTAAATTTTAGGCTCACTGTCAGGTTCATTTTCATCCGTGCCGGGTTGCTCATTTTGTGGAGCGTCATTATTAATGCCAGCTTCTCCATTCACGACAGGATTTTCCTTTGCTTCAACTACTTCCGGCTCATCATCCACTTCCACCTTAGCCACCGATGCAATGCTGTCTCCTTCTTCAAGACGGATAAGCCGCACACCCTGCGTTGCACGTCCCATTACGCGAAGCTCTTCAACCGGCATACGGATAATGATTCCCGATTTATTAATGATCATCAAGTCATCTTTTTCTCTCACCGTTTTAATGGCAATCAGCATCCCGGTTTTGTCTGTTATGTTAATGGTCTTCACTCCTTTTCCACCGCGGTATGTAATCCGATAGTCTTCCAGGTCAGAACGCTTTCCAAATCCCTTTTCCGAAACTACAAGCACCGTTTCATTCTGCACGTCTGTTACAGAAACCATGCCGATGACCTCATCATCCTCACCATCAAGCGTAATTCCGCGCACTCCGTAAGCTGTTCTTCCCATATCGCGCACATCTTTTTCATTGAAGCGAACTACTTTTCCTTTTCTTGATGCCAGCAGAATCTCATTGGTTCCGTTGGTCATTTTTGCTTCGAGCAACTGGTCGCCCTGGTCAATATTGATAGCACGTATTCCATTTGCACGCGGCCGTGAATATGCTTCGAGCATCGTTTTCTTAATGGTGCCCTTGCGAGTGCACATCACGATATAATTATTGTTGATGTATTGCTCGTCTTCAAGATTCTTTACATTGATGAATGCCTTGACTTTATCGCCATTCGGAATGCTGATGATATTTTGTATGGCCCTTCCCTTCGATGTTTTTGTTCCCTCAGGAATTTCGTAAACTCTGAGCCAGTAACATTGTCCCTGCTCGGTGAAAAACAATAAATAATTATGTGTGGATGCAATAAATATGTATTCTATAAAATCTTCTTCGCGCGTGCTGCTGCCCTTGGCTCCCTTGCCACCCCTTCCCTGCTTGCGGTATTCATTCAGGTTGGTGCGCTTAATGTATCCCATATGCGAAACGGTGATGACCACATCTTCATCGGGAATAATATCTGTAATGGATAAATCATCGGCAGCATAAACGATTTCTGTTCTGCGTGCGTCTCCGTATTTCTCGCGCATCTCCGTCATTTCATCCTTGATAATGTCCATCCGCAAATCTTCATTGGAAAGAACATCGCGGTAATAATCGATGAGGTTCATCAGCTCCTTATATTCATCTTTGATTTTATCTCTCTCCAACCCCGTAAGCTTTTGAAGGCGTAAATCCAGAATCGCTTTTGCCTGGATTTCGGTGAGCCCGAAATTTTCCATCAGTCCCGTCTTTGCTTCGTCAGGAGTTTTGGATGCACGGATTAAAGTAATGACAGCGTCAAGGTTATCGAGCGCAATTAAAAGTCCTTGAAGTATGTGTGCCCTTTCCTCTGCTTCGCGCAGCTCGAATTTTGTTTTGCGAATTACTACATCGTGCCTGTGGTCAACATAATGTTTGACAAGGTCTCTAAGATTCAGTAACATGGGCCTGCCATGCACCAGCGCAATGTTGTTTACATTAAATGTATCCTGCAGTTCGGTGTATTTGTAAAGAGAATTAAGAACGATGTTGGGGATTGCATCTCTCTTCAATTCATAAACAATACGCATTCCGTCACGGTCCGATTCATCGCGGATATCCGATATGCCTTCGATTCTTTTATCGTTTATCAGGTCTGCCGTTTTTCTAATCAGTTCTGCTTTGTTAACCTGGTATGGAATTTCAGTTACGATAATAGTTTCTTTACCGTTCTTCTGCATTTCAACCGTAGCTTTTGCGCGTACTACAATTCTTCCTCGGCCGGTTTCGTATGCTTCTTTTACACCCGTATGTCCGTAAATGATTCCGCCGGTTGGAAAATCGGGAGCGGTAACTATTTTCATCAGTTCGCCAATACTGATTTCTTTATTATCAATGTATGCAATTACAGCAGTGATTACTTCGGTGATATTATGCGGAGGCATGTTGGTTGCCATACCAACTGCAATACCGGATGCACCGTTAATGAGCAGGTTCGGAACCCTTGCCGGAAGCACTGTTGGTTCCTGTAAGGAATCGTCAAAATTCAGCGTAAAGTCTACCGTTTCTTTTTCAATATCGGCCAAAAGCTCTTCAGCAATTTTCCTTAAGCGGGCTTCGGTATAACGCATTGCTGCAGGGCTATCTCCGTCTACGGAGCCAAAGTTTCCTTGCCCGTCTATTAAAGTATAGCGCAACGACCAATCTTGTGCCATTCTTACCATCGCATCATAAACTGAGGTATCTCCGTGTGGATGGTACTTACCCAGCACCTCCCCCACTATTCTTGCTGATTTTTTGTAAGGACGATTGGATAAAACGCCTAAATCGAGCATTCCATAAAGGACTCTGCGATGCACCGGCTTCAGCCCATCCCTAACATCCGGTAACGCCCGTGACACAATGACCGACATCGAATAATCGATGTACGCGGTCTTCATCTCTTCCTCTATATTGATAGGGATAATCTTTTCGGTTTCAGCCATATTAAAATCTATAATTTAGGAGTGAAAAATACGTTCCGAAGGTAACGAAAAGTGTGGAATGATTATTGGAAGATATCAACAAAATTATGTCAGCAAAATCAGGACAAAGTCATTATTCTCATGTATCTATCTCGGACAATTGAAAGCGTGTAATAAAGAATAGTATTAATTGTAATTTCGCTCTGTAAAATCTTAAAACTTATTTCTGCTGACCAACGTTACAGCATCATAAATTAACAAAACTATGGACTTAAAATTCTCTCCGCGTGTAAAAGATGTTCTCACATTTTCCAGGGAAGAAGCTTTGCGCTTAGGCCACGACTATATCGGCCCCGAGCATTTGCTTCTCGGTTTAATCCGTGAGGGCGAAGGAATGGCTGTGCGCATTCTTAAATCGCTTGGAATAAATATGGCAGAGCTTCGCAAGCTGATTGAAAGCTCTGTGAAGAGCAGCGCCCACTCTACCAACAACCTTAGCAACATGCCTTTGACCAAGCAGGCGGAGAAAGCAATTAAGCTGACTAATCTTGAAGCCAAATATTTCAAGAGCGAATATATAGGCACAGAACATTTATTACTTTCTATTTTAAAAGACGAAGACAACACTGCAACACAGATATTGAATCAGCAGGGCGTGAATTACGAAATTGTGAAAGAAGAGCTCGATATGCTTAAGTCTGCATTTCGCGGTGAAGCCCCGCACAATCCTGCAGAAGATGACCCGTTCAGCAAAGAGGAAGAAGGCGGAGGTGGTTTCACGCAAGGCAAAAAATCTGCCGACAGTAAATCACGCACTCCTGTTCTCGATAATTTCGGACGTGATTTAACCAAGGCAGCCGAGGAAGGCCGCCTCGACCCTATTGTAGGACGTGATAAAGAAATAGAACGCGTATCACAGATTCTCTCCCGCAGAAAGAAAAACAATCCTATTCTTATAGGTGAACCGGGTGTTGGTAAATCGGCTATTGCTGAAGGGCTTGCACTGCGCATCGTTCAAAGAAAAGTATCCCGTGTTCTTTTCGGAAAAAGAATTGTTACGCTTGACCTTGCTTCTCTTGTAGCCGGAACCAAATACCGCGGACAATTCGAAGAGCGGATGAAAGCCGTGATGAATGAGCTGGAGAAATCTCCCGAAGTAATTCTTTTTATAGACGAGATTCATACTATTATAGGTGCAGGTGGTGCATCAGGTTCACTCGATGCTTCCAACATGTTTAAGCCCGCTCTTGCACGCGGAGAAATCCAGTGCATTGGCGCCACTACTCTTGATGAGTACCGTCAGTATATTGAAAAAGACGGAGCTCTTGACCGCAGGTTTCAGCGTGTGTTGGTTGAACCGGCATCCATTGAGGAAACCATTGAAATCCTTGTCAACATAAAAGAACGTTATGAGGAACATCACAACGTTACATATACTCCCGAGGCATTAAAAGCGTGTGTTACATTAACAGCACGTTATATCACCGACAGGTTTTTGCCGGATAAAGCTATTGATGCTTTGGATGAAAGCGGTTCACGTGTTCACATCACCAATATTCATGTGCCGGAAAATATTGTGAACCTTGAAAACCGCGTTGCGGAAATCAAGACGGAAAAAAATAAAGTAGTAAAGAGCCAACGATATGAAGAAGCTGCGCGCCTGCGCGATTCTGAAAAGCAGCTCATCGAACAGCTTGATACTGCAAAGCGCGCCTGGGAAGAAGATACCAAGAGCCAGCGCTACACTGTAACTGAACAGGACGTTGCAGCCGTTGTATCTATGATGACGGGTATCCCCGTATTCCGCATTGCACAGGCAGAAAGTTCGCGCCTTGTAAAAATGTACGATGAATTAAGCGGTAAAGTTATAGGACAGGAAGAAGCAATTAAGAAAGTAGTTAAAGCTATTCAGCGTAATCGTGCAGGTCTTAAAGACCCTAACAAACCCATTGGCACCTTTGTTTTTCTCGGCCCTACCGGTGTTGGTAAAACAGAGCTTGCAAAAGTTCTTGCCCGCTATTTGTTCGACAACGATGACGCGCTCGTCCGCATTGATATGAGTGAATACATGGAGAAGTTTGCCGTGAGCCGTTTAATTGGCGCTCCTCCGGGATATGTTGGATATGAGGAAGGCGGACAACTCACTGAAAAAGTAAGACGCAAACCTTATGCAGTTGTATTGCTTGATGAAATTGAAAAAGCACATCCTGATATTTTCAATCTCCTCCTCCAGGTTCTGGATGAAGGAACTCTTACCGACAGTCTTGGACGTAAAGTTGATTTCAAGAATACTATAATGATAATGACTTCCAACATCGGTTCACGCCAATTGAAAGATTTCGGACAAGGTGTTGGTTTCTCCACCAATGCACGGCAAAGCGCATCTGATGACCATGCAAAAGGTATCATTGAAAACGCGTTGAAGAAAGCTTTTGCGCCTGAATTCCTGAACCGTATTGATGATGTAGTCATTTTCAATTCTCTCACCAAAGAAGATATTTTCAAAATCATTGATGTGGAGCTGGTAAATGTTTACAAGCGCATTGAAGGACTTGGCTTTAAGATGACGCTGACTACGGAAGCAAAGGAGTTTCTTGCGGAAAAAGGATTCGATGTAAACTTCGGAGCCCGCCCGCTGAAACGTGCGCTTCAGAAATATCTTGAAGATGCAGTAGCAGAAGAAATCATTAAATCATCTCCTGTAGAAGGCGATACGCTTGAAGTAACTTTAGACAAGGAAGCTTCTGCGATAAAAATCAATCTTATAAAAGCAGCGTCCCCCACTCCCCCAGTTAAGACAAGGAAAAAGAAAGAAGAAAATAATCATTAATTTTTTCCTTGATGCTCTAAAAGCCCCTGGTACCAATGTTTCAGGGGCTTTTTTCTTTTGGAGGAAAGAGCAAATAAATCTGTGGTTGTGATTAAATAATTTTTTGGGAAATATTTTTCAAGAGCAGCTCCTTACCGGGCTGCTCTTTTTTTATATGACTCGCGCCCTTGGTTCACAGGAATAAAGTCACCACTTTTGTGAACAAGCTAAATGCAGTGCTGAAGAAATTACAAAAGCCATTGTATGTCGGAATAATTCTGACCCTAATTGTAATTACAATTACAGGGCAACGTTTTCTACTTGGAACAAAGACATACCAGGGCGAAACAAAGTATACAGGTTATAACAACTATAAAATCTTCAGCTTATCTTATTTTCATTTGATTGAAAATAAAAACCTGTACGAACTTTATCCCGATGAGCACTGGGATTATTATAAATACAGCCCAACGTTTGCCTTGCTTATGGCTCCGTTTGCCTACATGCCGGACTCTTTAGGACTGCTTACCTGGAACTTATTAAACACACTGATTTTGTTCATCGCGCTCTGGAAATTGCCTCTAAGCTCCGATGGAGCGCGACTATTTACAGTAGCATTTATACTTATAGAATTGATAACATCTTTACAGAATTCTCAAAGTAACGGGCTGGTTGCAGGTCTTATCGTGGCAGCATTTGTTCTTTTAGAAAATAAAAAAATTGCTCTGGCATCGCTATGCATTGTGTTAACAGTGTTTATCAAGCTCTTCGGGCTTGTGGCTTTTACTCTTTTTATTTTTTATTCTCATAAGCTTAAAGCTATTGCTTACAGTATTTGCTGGACTTTACTGCTTGCATTATTACCCTTAATTGTCGTCACCCCATCTCAGCTTTATTTTCTTTATCACAGCTGGTTTCAACTTTTAATTCATGACAGCAGCTTGTCGTATGGATTATCCATTGCAGGATGGTTACATAGCTGGTTCCACCTCGATTTTTCTAAAAACATGATTGTGATTATTGGCGCTGTTTTACTTTTAGTTCCCTTATTCAAAGTCAAATTCTACCACGACTTAAAATTCCGCCTGCTCTTTTTGTCTTCTCTTCTTATTTGGCTGGTTATATTTAACCATAAGGCAGAGTCGCCAACATTTGTAATAGCGATAACAGGAGTTGCTGTCTGGTACTTTTCGCAGGAAAGAAAAATTGAAAACACAGTGCTACTGATACTTGCCTTTATGTTAACGGTACTTTCTCAGACCGATTTATTTCCAAAAGAATTCCGGGTTTCTTACGTGACTCCTTATGTTTTAAAAGCTGTCCCGTGCATTACAATATGGTTCAAAATAGTAGCTGACTCAATACTGTACGGAGAAAAAAATATGACCCCTGCCCCTGGGATGCAGAATTTATAATCTACAATTGCAGGAATCTCAAATATAGCACATACGTCAAATGCCCTAACCATGCGGGTTTTATCATGATGCTTTGAGAACCGCTCAAAAAAAATATTTATAAAAACCTTACACGAGTCTTACAAAAAGCAATTAAATTTTAAAGCAAAAGGTTATTAACCACAGCACATTAATAGTTTGTGTTTTTTTCATTGTAATTGCTTCTCTTCTTCTTTATTTTTGTTTTAATACTTCCAAAAAATTTAACACATTAAACACAATACCATGAAAAGGAAAATTACACTCATCAGCATTTTTGCAATGTTCTTATCTCTGTCGCAAGCGCCTGCACAAATTCTTACCAATGGAGGATTCGAGAATTGGTCGGCAGGGCCTTCCACTTTTCTTGACCCCGATGGCTGGACTACGAACAACGGGGTAGTACCGTCGGCTGCGACTGTTGTCCAGGGCGCTCCCAGAACCGGCAGTCATTCGGTCTCCTTGATTTCGCGGGCCGATAGCTTAGGGGGATTTGAAGGCGGCTCTATACAAATTAATTACAATGGCGTTGCAAAACCGCTTTCGCTATCGGGATATTGGAAAGGAACTTTTGATGCAACACCCAATGATGGAATTACTATTGACATAAACGTAGCAGACACCACTTCAACTATCTGTGGAACCGGTTCTCAGACTACACCTTCAGCCATTAACCTTCCCAACTGGACTGCATTCACCGTGAATGTGAACTATACAAATTCATTGACGCTGCTGTATACATCCGTGAACATAGCGCTTTCATCCAATTCTATCAACACCAACGGACAGCTCGATGATTTAGCTATGACTTATGCGGTTGGCATTGATGAAATTATCGAGGCACATTTTCCATCGGCGGTGTTGCGCCCTGATGCGCAGTCATTAAATCATATTCTTTATGTTGACCTGCTGGCACCTGCATCGTTCCGGATGAGCATCTACAATATTGATGGTAAAAGAGTTTATCTGCGCGACTTTAATTTACCGGGCGGGCATCATGAGTTTCCTGTTCCGACTGAAGATCTTTCCAAAGGAATGTATCTCTGCAACATCACCGGCAATGGTATGCAGCGCGGGATTAAGTTTGTGAAGTGAACTTATTTACACAGACTGGCCGCTTATAAATCTCTTCTTTCCGCTTAGGTCAGTATGAACTTTTACATCTGAAAATTTTTTCCTGCGTACCAATTCGCCTACATCATCGGCACGGTCTTCATCAGACTCGAACCAAAGCGTACCTCCGGGTTTTAATCTTTTAGATGCTAAATCTGAAATCGCATCATAAAACATGAGCGGTTTATTTTCCGGTACGAACACCGCCACTTCCGGCTCGTGGTCATATACGTTGGGTCCCATGCTGTCCTTTTCAGAAGGCAGCACATACGGAGGGTTGCTTACAATTAAATCAAACGAATATTTCTCCAGCTCTGCCGAAGGGTTAAAAACATCGCCGCGGATAAAATGTATTTCGGTATTATTGAATGACGCATTTTCTTTTGCTGTGCGAATGGCTTCGGGCGAAAGCTCAAAGGCAGTAACCGATGATTGAGGGAAATATTTTTTCAGTGCGATAGCGATACAACCGCTTCCCGAGCATACATCCAGTATTTCAGATTTGGGATTCGAGATTTGAGATTTAATTAATTCAACCAGTTCCTCCGTTTCAGGACGAGGGATAAGTACCGAAGGATTTACTTTTATTTTTAATCCGCAGAATTCTGTTTCGCCCATGATGTATTGAACGGGTTCATTCTCGTGCAGCCGCTGCAATGCGCTGCTTAGCTTTTCAGCATCATCAGCCGATAATTGCTTTCCGTTGCTAAAAAAATTAGTTTTATTAATTCCTGTATAATGATGAAGGAGTAAAAAGAAGATGGTATCGGTTTCACCTTCAGGATATTTTCCTGAAAGTTCCTTCTGAAATTTTGTTCGCAGCTCCGATAAGCTCATAAAGGAAAGTTCAAATTAAATGAATTATTCAACGCAAATCACGGTCAATATTTGTTGGTAACTCACTTCCCAATCATTTCTTCTTAACCGCTTTTGTATAATCTTTGCAACAATGGCAAGAGAAAATAATTTTTTTCACATAAAAAAATTCGCCCTTGTAGCTTTTCTTTTTTTGTTCAGTGCGTGGGTCAATGCCCAAAGTATTAAAAGTTTCACTCCCGATGCCAATAAGTTTATTGAGGAGCTGAAAACTTTTTTCAAGGAAACAGCCAGCGAGCAATCAGCAGATGTTCTCGATGAATTTATTCCATATTGGAAAAAAGGACGGCTTAGCGCTGCGCAGCAGGATGCCGTTTACCGAACAGCAAACCAGATGTTGAAGAAGCGCATGAAAGCAGAGCCTGATTTCAGAAATTACCTGACGGCTCTTGCAGCTTTTATAAACAGCGGCCAGACAGAAAGTGTTTTTGATGCGTGGCAAAAATCACTTGATGCATTGTTGCAGGGAAAAAATTTGGTGTTTGCTTCTTTCATCCTCGTAAGTAAAAGTTTGTTTGCCGATAACTCTCTTTATTCATCGCAATATGTAACGTGGCGTTCAGATAATAACAACTATACTTTTTCTGTCGACTCGCTTCCTAAAATAACTTTTCCGGCGCTTACACTCACCTGCAGTGCCAAAGGAGACTCTTCTATTATCTATAACACTAAAGGTGTTTACTACCCGACCACCGAAACATTTTATGGCAGCGGGGGAAAAGTGAATTGGCAGCGCGCCGGCTGGGATGCAAATAAAATATATGCCACGTTAAAAAACTATTCGCTTGATGTAAGCAAGGCCGAATGTTCTGCTGATTCAGTTACCTTTTACAACCCTCACTTTTTCAAGCAATCGCTTACAGGAAAATATTATGATAAAATTCTGGCAAGTGTAACTTCTGAAGATGCAACTTATCCTCGCTTTCAGTCTTACGATGTTTCGCTTGAGATAAAAAATCTTTTTGGTGATATTGATTACCGCGGTGGATTTTCATTGCAGGGAAGCCGCATGGTAGGAAGCGGAACTAAAGAGGAGCCGGCAAATATTTATTTCCATCCGAAGAATAAATTGCAGATGGTCACTTCTTCGCTCGGATTTATTATCCGGACTGACCGTGTTACATCGCAGCACGCTTCGGCCACCATTTATTTTGAAAATGATTCTATCTATCATCCCAATGTTGAAATGAAATACATTGACAAGGACAGGGAAGTGGCTCTCATCTTGGGCGAGGGGCAAACCAACGTGCCTTACTTCGATTCGTACCACCAGGTGTTCATGTATTTTGATGCACTCTACTGGAAAGTGGACGACCCCCTTATGGACCTGAAGATGATTGCAGGCAAGGAAGAAAGCCGCCTTGTATTTGAATCAGCAGATTTTTATCGCGAGAGCCGCTTCAATCGCATTCAGGCAACCAGCGATATAAGCCCGCTGGCAACCATAAAAAGGTTTGCTGAAAAAAACCAGAGCAAGATTATATATTGCGAAGACCTTGCAAAGTATATGCGCCTGCCGGTGAGCGATGTGCGCATCATGCTGATTAATCTTTCTGCGCAAGGGTTTGTTTCTTATGATGGCGCGGAGGACAAAGCTGTCATCAAAGACCGGCTGTACTTTTATCTTCTTGCCCGCTCGGGGAAAACCGATTATGATGTAATCGCCTTTGAATCGGTCATCTCAAAAAAATCGAACGCCAGCATCAATCTTCTCAACTTTGATATCAACATGCGGGGCGTAAGCCGCGTTGCTGTTAGCGATTCGCAGAATGTTTTCATCTATCCGAAAGAGCAGGAAATTACGCTGAAGAAAAACCGCGACTTTACTTTTGCCGGCAGAGTGCGTGCGGGGCGTTTTGATTTCTACGGAAATACTTTTGCATTTGATTATCAAAACTTCAAAGTCAACCTGGACCATATTGATTCGCTGCGGATGAGGGTACCCGATGATGCGGGCGAACCGGACATTTACGGAAACAAACCACTGACAGCAGTAAAAACTGTTCTTGAAAACATAACCGGCGATTTGCAGGTTGATTACCTCGGAAATAAATCGGGGTTAAGAAATTATCCCCAGTATCCTATTTTCAACAGCAAGAAGGACTGCTTTGCATACTATGACAAGCCGTGGATTCAAAGCGGAGCATACCTGAAAGAGAATTTTTATTTCCACCTCGACCCGTTTACAGTTGACTCCCTTGATAACTTTAACAAAGACGGACTCCGATTCAGTGGTGAATTTGTATCCGCACAAATTTTTCCCGACTTCAGAGACACGCTTCGCCTGCAGCCCGATTATTCACTTGGTCTCACACGTATTACTCCTGAAAGCGGGATGTCTACTTATTCCGGCAAAGGAACATTCTATAACACCATCAACCTAAGTCATAACGGGCTTATTGGCTCGGGCAAGCTGGAATACCTTGCTTCTACAACACGTTCTGACAAATTTATTTTTCTGCCCGATTCTACCAATGCCGATGCCATGGATTTCAACCTGAAAAAGGGGCCTTATAATGGTACGGAATTTCCATCGGTGCGTGCGAATGAAATTTACATGCACTGGCTTCCCAAGCAAGACCAGATGTTTGTGAACAAGAAAAAAGACCCGATGATAATGTACGATGCCATTGCAAAGCTTGATGGCAATCTTCTTCTTGAACCTAAAGGACTTTCGGGCAATGGGCTCATCAGCTTTGAGAAAGCAGAAATGGAATCCAACCTTTACGCTTTCAAACAAAATTCTTTCCGGGCCGATACCGCCGATTTGCGGCTGTTATCTGACCGCGAAGGAGAGTTTGCATTTGCCTCGAAGAATGTAAACTCCATGATTGATTTTGAAAAACGCCTCGGTGAATTTCGCTCAAATGGTACCGGCTCTTATGTTACTTTCCCTGCTAACCAATACATCTGTTACATAGACCAGTTCCGCTGGTTTATGGATAAGAAAGAAATTGAAATCGGAGCGCCGCAGGTGGCTGAAGCAACCGGTGGCGGTTCAGAATTTATTTCAATCCACCCGGTTCAGGATTCGCTGCGGTGGGTGGCGCAGAAGGCGGCATACAACCTGAACGATTACATAATTAAAGCAGACGGAGTAAAAGAAATTAAAGTTGCGGATGCGAGCATTATTCCCGACAGCGGAAAAGTGGTGATCGAAAAAGAAGCGAAGATGCGCACGCTGGAAAAGGCAGGAATTGTTGCCGACACGCTGCATAAATATCATTCCATCTTCAATGCAACAGTAAATGTAGGCGGAAGAAAAAAATATGCGGGTACCGGCGAATATTATTTTGTTGACCAGTCGAAGGAAAAGCACCTCGTAAAATTCAGTACGATTGGAGTAGATGCAGGCGGACAAACCGTTGCAGATGGAACGGTGGATGAAGCCGCAGGCCTAATGTTCAGTCCCCGCTTTAAATATAAAGGAGGTGTGTCACTTGCGGCCTCAAGAAAATATCTCACGTTCAGCGGCTATACAAAACCTGTGTTCAACTGCACCCAGCTGACTGCTAGCTGGTTTGATTTTAAAGGAGAAATTAATCCCGACAGTATCCGCATTCCTATCACGGCTCCTGTGAATGATAATGGGGTGCGGCTGTATTCATCCATTCTTTTTGCAAGCGACTCTGCCCGCGTCTACAGCACATTCCTTACTCCTAAAGAAAGAACGAAAGACAAAGAAATAATTTCTGCCGTAGGATTCCTCACCTTCGATAATGAGACCAACGAATTCAGGATTTCTTCGGAAGAAAAACTTAAGTCTCCCAATAGCGCCGGTAACTATGTGAACTTTGATGACCGCAAATGCATTTCGTATGGCGAAGGCAAGCTTGACCTTGCAGTTGATTTCGGTCAGATAACATTAACACAAATTGGAAATGTTACCCACAACCTGAACAACGACAGCACCGATTTTGATTTAATGCTCGGTGTGGACTTCTTTTTTGCAGATGACGCAATGAAAATGTTTTCGGATAATATATTGGGCACAGGCATTCTTACTCCTACCCAGGATTTAACCCGCGGCACTTATCTGAAAGGGCTTCCTGAAATTTTAGGAAAAGAAAAGGCAGACAAGATGATTAGCGAAATGAGCTTATATGGAACCGTTAAAAAAGTGCCGGAAGAATTGGCAAAGACTATTTTCTTTACCGACTTAAAAATGCGCTGGAACCCGCAAAGCGGTTCCTACCGTTCTGTTGGCGAAATCGGAATCGGTTATATAGGCAAGGAGCAAATACATCGTAAGGTGAAAGGCAATGTAGAGCTTGTACGCAGGCGCAGCAGTGATGTCTTGAACATGTATTTCCAGGTCGACAATTTTACCTGGTACTTTTTCAGCTACCAGCGCGGATTGCTGCAAGCTATTTCTTCAAACACTGCATTCAATGATTTCATCAATAACCTGAAACCCGAAAAGAAAATTCAAAAACCGAAGGACGATAAACCCGGTCTTGAATTTATGCTCTCCACCGACCGCAGGAAAAATGATTTCCTCAAACGCCTTAACCCGGAACAAGAAGGGGACGGAGAATAAAATTCCTTCGCTTAAAATACGGCTGAACTTCCTATCTTCGCGCTGCGAAAAAAGATTTTTATGGCTTATGATTTAATAGTAATAGGCAGCGGACCGGGAGGATATGTTGCTGCCATTCGTGCATCGCAGCTTGGTTTAAAAACAGCTGTAGTAGAAAAAGCAGAACTGGGCGGTATCTGTCTTAACTGGGGTTGTATACCCACCAAGGCGTTGCTCAAGAGCGCACAGGTATTTGAATACATCCGTCATGCTGCGGACTACGGAATCAATGTAAAAGAATCGCAGGCGGACATAAAAGCAATGGTAAAGCGCAGCCGCGATGTGGCGGACGGGCGAAGCAAAGGCGTTGCTTTTCTTTTTAAGAAAAATAAAATTGACCATATTCCCGGCGCAGGAAAAATTCTTGCCGGTAAAAAAGTGGAAGTAACCGGCGCCGATGGCAAAAAAAATGTGCATGAAGCAAAGCATATCATTATTGCAACAGGAGGGCGTTCGCGCGAGCTGCCTAACTTAAAGATAGACGGGAAAAAAATCATTGGTTACAGAGAAGCAATGATTCCCGAAAAAATATACGGCTCCATGGTTATCATTGGCTCAGGAGCTATAGGAAGCGAGTTTGCATATTTCTATAATTCACTCGGAACAAAAGTTACGCTGGTGGAAATGCTGCCCAACATTGTTCCTGTTGAAGATGAGGAAGTGAGCAAGCAACTGTCTCGTAGCTTTAAAAAACAGGGCATAGAAATAATGACGGAAGCAACCGTGGAATCGGTAGATACCTCGGGAGAGCAATGCAAAGTAACTATCAAAAGCAAAAGCGGCAGTGCAACGGTTGAATGCGATATAGTGCTTTCTGCTGTCGGCATTTCTTCGAACTTAGAAAATATTGGATTGGAAGACGTAGGTATTATTACGGATAAAGGAAAAGTCCGCGTCAACGAATATTACCAGACCAACATTCCCGGTTACTACGCCATTGGCGATATTATTCCCGGCCCGGCATTGGCGCACGTAGCTTCCGCAGAAGGAATTATCTGCGTTGAAAAAATTGCGGGGCAAAATCCCGAACCGCTCAATTATAATAACCTCCCTGGTTGTACTTATTGCCAGCCGGAAATTGCTTCAGTAGGTTATACGGAGAAAGGCGCGCGCGAAGCGGGGTATGAAATAAAAATTGGAAAATTTCCTCTCACAGCTTCGGGTAAGGCAAATGCTGCCGGAGCCAAAGACGGTTTTTTAAAAGTAATATTCGATGCCAAGTACGGGGAGTGGCTGGGCGCTCATTTCATCGGTGACAATGTCACCGAACTGATTGCAGAAGTTGTTGTGGCGCGCAAGCTGGAAACTACGGCTCACGAAATAATTAAATCGGTTCACCCCCACCCTACTATATCAGAATCGATTAAAGAGGCCGCTGCCGTTGCTTACGGGGAGGCGGTTGACTTGTAATGGTCATTAGCCATTAGTCATTAGTCATTGAACATCAGCAATTGATTCTTATTGCAAAATTACAAACTTCCCTGCTGCTGATTTTTTCCGGTCGTTGTCAGCAATACGATAATAATAGATTCCGTCCTCAAATTGTTTTGCGCTGAGTATGGCAGAACGGTTTTTAATTTCATAGTTGACGTTCAAAGATTTTCCCCGGTTGTCATAAACAAAAAGCGCTGCGGGAAACATTCGGAGCCTTTCGACATCAATAACAATATTACCCGAAGCAGGATTAGGATATAAGGAAACCATTGAGCCGTTTTCATATTCTTCTATTCCTGCACAAGGAGTAATGGTCATATCGATGGCATTAGAATTATCATTACCCATCGGGTTACAATTTACATAACACCAGACCATGGTATCGTTGGTTGATAAAGTAGTAGTCCATGAAGTACAGCTGTTGCAGGAATCATGAATCAAACCGTTTATAATCCAGTTAACTTTATATGCCAGCGTACAACCGACAACATTTACTGTGAAAGTCACAGGCATTGTATCACATACCGTTGTTCCAGGGCTGACGGTCAAGGTTGCAGTAATCTGCGCATGACCCCTTAAACTGACAGCAAATATCGCTGCAAAAAGTAAAAGCGTAATTTTAATTTTCATGGGATATTATTTTATGCGGTTAAAAATAATTGCTTTTTGCAAACCGGCGTTCAGTATTTATAATACTAATTAACAACAGGGCACAAAAATTCTTAACATCGCACTCATGTGTGGCATTGCAGGTATTGTTTCATTTTCAGAGGCAGGTAACATTACTCTTGAGCGCATAGAGGAAGCAACAAAATGTATTGCATTACGCGGCCCTGACGGGCAGGGAATTTTCAGGCATAAAAATGTTGCACTTGGTCACAGGCGGCTTGCTGTTATAGATACTTCCGCTGCCGCCAACCAGCCCATGCACGATGAATCGGGGCGGTATACGATTATCTTCAATGGTGAATTTTTCAATTTTAAAGAGCACCGCGAATTTTTAAAAAGTAAAGGTGTAGCGCTTCGTACTGAAAGTGATACCGAAGTGCTGCTTTATCTCTATATCCTCGAAGGTGCGGAATGTCTCAAAAGGGTGAACGGCTTTTTTTCCTTTGCAATTTATGATAGTGAGAAGCAAACCGTTTTCCTTGCCCGCGACCGCATGGGAATTAAGCCGCTTCTTTATTACATGGACGATGAGAAATTTTTATTCGCATCGGAAATGAAGTCGCTTATGGCAATGGGAATTCCGAGGGAACTTGATTACGCATCGCTGCTCCAGTACCTGCAATTCTATTATATACCTGCGCCGGGCAGCATTTTTAAAAATGTCAGAAAACTTTTACCGGGAACTTATGCAGTGTTGGATACAACGGATAAAAATTCATTCAGGGCTGAAAAATATTATTCTGTTCCTAAACTGGAAACAGGAAGTCATTTTAAAGGAACGTATGAGGATGCACAGAAGGAACTATTTAAACTTATGGAAGGTTCTGTGGAACGCAGGTTGATTTCAGATGTTCCGCTCGGTACATTTCTAAGCGGTGGAATTGATTCATCTGTGGTAACCGCATTGGCTGCACTCCATAAGCCAAACATTAAAACATTTTCCATCGGCTTTAAGGACAACGCTTTTTATGATGAAACCGGTTTTGCCGAAGCCGTAGCACGCAAATGCAAAACAGACCATTCTGCTTTTCGTCTTACTAAAGACGATTTGTTTGCCAACCTTCATTCGGTTCTTGAATACCTCGATGAACCGTTTGCAGATTCATCTGCGCTGCCTGTGCATATTCTTTCCATGCATACGCGCAGACACGTTACCGTTGCATTATCGGGTGACGGGGCGGATGAAATCTTTGGCGGCTACAACAAACATTTTGCCGAGATGCTTGTGCAAAAATTTTCTTCTTCAGCGGCTTTGCTTAAGTTTTCTTTGCCCCTTTTTCAGAAACTTCCTTTGTCCCGCTCCAATAAATATGCAAACAAAATTCGCCAGGCGCAACGTTTTATAAAAGGCGCTTCACTACCGACGGATGAGAGGTATTTGTTTTGGGCATCATTTAATGAAACCGGTGATGTTTTATCGTGGATACAGAAAGAAAATCATTACCACCCTGCTGTTGCTGAATTTGAAAGAAGAAAAAAGGAATTCTTCGGCGAGTTAAATTTCACCGGCAGTATGAACGATATTTTTTATGCTGACACACAACTTGTTCTTCCCAATGACATGCTTACTAAAGTGGACCTGATGTCGATGGCAAACTCTCTTGAAGTGCGAGTACCTTTTCTTGACTATGAAGTGGTAAATTTTGCATTCTCACTTCCTGAAACTTTTAAAATTGATAGCAGCCGGGGAAAAAAAATTGTGAGAGATACATTCAGAAATTTACTGCCGCAAGAAGTTTACAGCCGCGGTAAAAAAGGATTTGAAGTGCCGTTGCTCGACTGGTTCAGAGAAGAATTAAAGGCAATGATAACTGAAGATTTGCTGAGCGATGAGATGCTGGAACGCCAGGGTATTTTTGAAAAGTCTGCCATAAAAAATATTCTTCAGCGGCTTTATTCTTCCAGCCCGGGCGATGCTCCATTGCAGGTTTGGGCGCTGATTGTATTTCAGTACTGGTGGAAAAAATATTTGGGAACAGAAGGCTCATGAGATTCTTTCTGAAAATATTATTGTGGTTAATGGCCACGGCAATATTATGCTCTTTGGCGGTTTCGTTTATAGCCGGATATATTACCTCGATGACTTTTCTGATTTCGCTGATGCACGAGGAGACACGAGCAGATAAAATATTGTGGCTTGTTACAGCGAATAAATTTTTACTGCTTCAGGGAATTCTTCTCATAGTTTCAATTCTAATATTTTTCTTACTGATAAAATTTAATATTGTATGGCAATTCATCCGAAAAAATTTTATCGGTTTCAAAGAAACTTTTAAGCAGGTTTTCAGGGATGCGCTGCACTCTGAAGCACGGTTCATATTAGTCTTGCCCATTGTAAGTTATGTCTTTTTTGCCTTTTACCTTCCCGTTGCCTATGACGAAGCATCAACTTACCTGAATTTTACATCGCGCTCCCCATTGGTTTCAATGCTTTACTATCCAGCGCCCAATAATCATATTCTGCATTCGGTAATTACAAATTTCACGAAATACATTCCTTTCCTGGAACCGCTTCAATGCATGAGAATTTCCAGTATCCTCGCTTCAATACTTACGTGCATTCTATTATTCTCATTCGTCAGAAAATATTATTCATTAAACATCGCCTTGATGGTTACCGGAATTTCATCGGTGCTTTATTTGTCTGTCTATTACAGTTTTGTGTCAAGGGGTTACGCACTTGTAAATTTATTTTTTGTCCTGTCCTTGTCTTGCGTTTATAAAATAGTTTTTGAAAATAACCAGGCAAGGCATTGGTTCTATTTTTCTGTTTTCAGCGCCCTGGGTTTTTATGCTATGCCTTCTTTTTTATATCCTTTCTTTACATTGAATCTCGTATTACTCTTAAATAATTTCAAGGGACTTTCAAAGCAGCTGCTTTCCGGATTTGCGACTGTCATTATGGTTGCGATATTATATATGCCTGTAATTGCAGTGAACGGGCTGGAGGCACTAACAAACAATAAACAACTTCAATCCGCAACGCGGGCAGGAGTATTAAATTTATTTCCGGCATTTGCCTCCGACTCTCTCTCCGAAATAACTGGAATCAGCTTTTGGATAATTGCACTATTATTACTGGCAGCGCTCCTCCTTCTGGTTATTCAAAAAAGGAATCTCGAAATAAAATTAATGGCAGCATTTGTCATAGCACCTCTCCTCCTTATGCTCATACATCCGGTAATTCCATTTGCAAGAACCTTCAGTTATTATTGTATCGTGCTGCCTTTTCTTTGTGCGATTCCGGTAAACGCTTACCTGGATAAATTTTCACATACAAATATTACCATGGCTATTATCTTTATTCAATTCATATTTCTCTACAGCTTTTTTATAAAAATGAAATCGCACAAGAGTGAGAATATGAGTTACGCTGAAATAAATAAAAATATAGCCGGAAACCACAGCTACTACCTGAATTGCCGATGGTACGATGCGGTACTTTCTTTCGAACTTAAAACCCGCAACTTTAACAGTGCTATTGTAAAATATAATAATCCATTGGTAAAAGTAAGCGCAGATACAATCCGTAATTATGATTATATCATTATTGATAAAATCTTCGACGAGACAAAAACGCTTACTCTTTTATATTCAGATAAGATTACCAATGTGTACAAGAGATAATGTTCTTAAAAAACATCCCAGTCGCCCAGCGTTGCAAACCAGTTAGAAGAATTCATAAGCAACGATTCTTCCTCTGATATATTTTTTACAAGAAGATTAACAGGGCGGGGATTCAATCGCTTAGGGACTTTTACAAATCCATATTTTTTATTTTTCAAAAACCTGTTGCAGCAAAAAGCGGTGAAAATTAATCCCACCTGTATATTAAAAACCTGCAGTGAATTTGCTTTCACATAATGAATCAATTTTGCAATGTCCCTTTCATTCTCAAATGCGAAGTCAAGAAGGAGAGCAGCATTCACTCCAAAAATTTTATCACACTTAAATACGGCTGCTGCACTTATTTTATTGGCAGATGAAAGAATAAGTATAAAATATTTTGTACCCGGTCTATCAGAATATCGCCACTTTAAATATTCTTTGCTTCGCGTCCTTGAAATTGGAAATGAAGCAGCGAAGCGGTTGAAAAAACCTGCTGTGTCATCATCAAAATCCTGCCACACGGTAATCTTTTCTTCCTGCGTTAACCTGAAATTTCTTTTGAAAAAAATGTCAGCCACGGAACCGATAAGTTTCTCAATACCCGCCAGTGAGATTCGTGATTTAATAATTTCAGAGAATTTTACGGGAAGCAAAAAAGTGTCGTACGAACAAACTGTTTTGTACCCGTCATACTTTAGAAATGTATGTATGCTCTTGTCATTTGGAAAAGTATAAATAAGGTTTGCTCCTGAAGCCAGAAGTTGAGATGTGGAATATTCAGCAAGCTTCCTGAAGACACCTTTACCACGCAATTCATTTTTTACAGCAACATCCTGCACCACTGCGAATAGCTTTTTCTCCCCTTTAATTTGCCCTTCATAAAAAGGGGCATGATAGTATCCTGCAATTTTATTTTCCACCATGCAAGTGAAAACACCAGAGCGGTTTGCCGGCAGGCTTTTGTACTGCCAGTTCCAGTGCTCCCTGCTGAACAAGTCAGCGTTATGAGAGCCGCCTTCGGTAAGTATTTCTTTTATACTCCGGAGCAATTCTTCAGAACCCACGCCCGATTCAGTCGCGGAGAATGTCAATTCCGATGGTGCGGATTCTGTTTTGCTGTTCATAATTTTTTACCGTGTTGCTCACCGTATCAAACGTAAATTCATTCAGCAGCTTTTCTGTATTGAGAAAAGTTTTTTTTAAGCGTGCATAATGCGTGAGCATTGCCTTTCTCTCGAACTTAACTCGTGGATGCTCCGCATCATATTCCCAGGGATGAATATAAAACATGGAGGGTAAATTAGCTTTATCACGATAGCGCAAACCTTTTGCTGTAAAAAAATACGGGAAGATTCTGAAGTACGCTCCTCCTACCGCCCAGTTTTTTCCAAGCAAAGAAAATTTCGATACAGGAAATTCAATCAAATTATTTTCTTTTATCCTGAATATTTCGTCAGGGCATGTAGAAATGCCATACCTCCATGTCTTGATAGGTGAAACAGAGCAGTCAATTGTATAACCTTCTTCGGCAAGAACATCCAGCGCCCACAGGCATTTTGAGGTGATGGAAAAAAATGGAGAGCGATGCGTAACTATTTTTTTTCCGGTAATATTTTCAATAATATTTTTTGTTCTGTGTATCTCCTCTCTGAATTCCTGTGCAGTTTGATGATACACTTTTTCGTGAGAATAGGTATGCGAGCCAAGTTCGTGGCCTGCAGCGTCTAATTCCCTTACAAGGTGGGGATATTTTTCTGCAATCCAGCCCAGCGTGAAAAAAGTCGCCTTTACATTTCGTGAAGCGAGCAGCTCAACAACTTTGTAAAATCCTTTTTCAATCCTGGGCTCATACGAGTGCCACAGCGAAATAGGAATTTCAATTCCCTGGTACCAGTCCTCAAAGTCAACGGTAAAACAATTTGCCTGCATAATATTATATGGCGTGAAATTAGAAAACAGAAACGAATAGCTCAGACCCGTGGAGAAAGAGGAACCTTTCCGTGAGTTTCGGCTTGAAATTCCCATTATTATTGCCGGTAAAATTCAGAAGTAATTTTTTATGCCCCGCATCGTTAGAATTATAAATCGCTTGAATCTCGGAGGCCCTACCTATAATGCCGTTTATCTCACAAAATATCTTGCTCCTGAATTTGAAACGATTCTTATTGCCGGGGTAAAGCAGGCAACGGAAGAAAGTTCAGAATTTATCCTTAGAGAACTTGGTGTGGAACCGGTAATCATTCCTGAAATGAGCCGCGACATCAGCCCGTTCAAAGACATAATATCATACAATAAAATCAATTCCATCATAAAAACGTTTAAGCCACATATCGTACATACTCATGCCGCCAAGGCAGGCGCATTAGGGCGTGTTGCTGCAATAAGAAATAAAGTCCCTGTTTTGGTGCACACTTTTCACGGACATTTTTTTCATTCGTATTTCAGCTCATATAAGACAAAAATTTTTCTGAAGATAGAGCAATATCTCGCCGGGCGCAGCGATGCCATCATAGCACTGAGCGAAACACAGAAAAAGGAACTAAGCATAGATTATCCCGTCTGCAGCCCGGAAAAAATCAGGGTGATTCCATTGGGGTTCGACCTGGCAAAATTTTCTATCGACTCTGAACTGAAAAGAAAAAAATTCAGAGAAAGTTACCGTTTATCGGACCATACAATTGCAATAGGTATCATCGGCAGGATTGTTCCAGTTAAAAATCATACTCTTTTTCTTAACGCTCTGAAAATTGTTCTGGAAAAAACGACTTCCCCTGTCAAGGCATTTATTATCGGGGATGGAGAAGACAGATATAAAATAGAATCCGTTGCCTCCTCATTACGCATTCCTTTTTCAACTCCCGAAAAAAATAACCCTGATGCTAAATTGGTTTTTACTTCGTGGATTAAGAAAATAGATACAGCCATTGCGGGGCTTGATATAATTGCAATGACTTCATTAAACGAAGGCACCCCTGTAAGCATTATCGAAGCCCAGGCGGCGGGAAAGCCCGTAATTGCCACTTCGGTGGGAGGTATAGATGATGTTGTAATAAAAGGAGAAACGGCCCTACTTTCAGCTACCGGTAATTCGCAGGCTTTTGCGCAAAATATGCTGCTGTTGATACAAGATGAAGCGCTAAGAAAAAAAATGCAGGCTAAAGGGAAGGAATTTGTTAGTGAGCGTTTCAGCTATAAGCGCCTTGTAAGGGATATGTCTCTGCTTTACAATGAATTACTTTCGAAGAAAACTATCCAAGTTTGATTATTGACTTGTATTCATTTATATTTATTTTTGCTTTGATAACTCGACCCGATTTATGAGAAGAATTGTTCTGCTTTTTTTTACTATTTCAATATTTTATTCATGCAGAACATTCAACCCAAGTGTAATGTTCAAGACTGGAAAGGGCTATGAATTTACTCAGCCCGATTCCGTCTCAAAACGTGTTCAAAGTGAATATAAACTTGCTGAATATGACCAACTTGAACTGCTTATTTACAGCAACAATGGATATAAGTTAGTTGACGTTACCGGCGGCCAGACTTCTGCACTTACCAGTACGGTAAAGTATATTATTGAAAAAGACGGCTTTGCCAAGTTGCCTCAGCTTGGAAGGGTTTCATTAAAAGGGTACTCGGTAAGGGAGGCAGAAAAAATGCTTGAGGAAAAATACAGCGCTTATTTTAACAACCCGTTTGTTGTACTTAGAGTTGCAAATCGCAAGGTATATATTTTTAATGGTGAGGGCGGAAGTGGTTCAATTGTTCAGATGAATTCAGACAATATGACGCTCGTAGAGGCCCTGGCCCAGTCAGGAGGTATAAAAGAAACGGGTAAAGCATATAAGATAAAGCTTATCCGGGGCGATTTAAAGAACCCAAAAATATATCTTATAGACCTTTCAACCGTAGAAGGAATGAAAGCTGCAGACCTTCAGCTACAATCCAATGATATTATTTATATTGAGCCGACCAGAAATATCGGGCAAACAGTGCTTGTTCAGCTATCACCGGTTGTGGGATTGCTCACTACCATAATTCTGGTTGTTGCTCTTGTTCGCAAATAATTTAAGATGCCGAAAAAAAAGATATCGAACCTGAATGAGGATTTTGATCTGAAGCTCTTTCTGCTTATTGCAAGAAAGAATCTTTTCTGGCTCTTTTTCTTTCTTACTCTCGGAATCACAACAGCGTATCTCTACCTGCGTTATACTCCGCCTACCTATCAATCAAGAGCAACACTAAGAATAGGTTCCGAAAATAAAGCGAGCAGTATTCTTGATATTTCTACCAACCGCGCCTACGATGAGGCAACCAACCAATTTGTTGGCGATATAGAATTGCTGCGCTCTAAAATAATATTGGAGCGCGCGGTGAGAACACTGCCGTTGGAAATAAGTTATTATGCCAAAGGCACCGTGTTGCTTAACGAACTTTATGGCAATTGTCCTTTCAAGGTGGAAGTAAGAATAATTGATTCTTCGTTTTTCGGTGTTCCGGTATTCGTAGATTTTCCGGGACATGATTCGTACCACATTAATTATGTTTTTAACGGAGAACGCTACAGCGGAACGTTTCATTCTGAAGAGTGGCATTCGTTTCCACAGTTCGATATTAACCTGAGCATTACAGACATTAAGTCGGTGCTGGAACAACAATCTCTCTTCAAGCAGGACGCGTTTTTCTTTGTGATGAACACCCCCGAATCTAACATCCGCAAGTATATAGGAAGCGTAACGGTTCAGCTGTTAAATCAAAGCGCGCAAACCATTCAGATAGTGGTGAGTGATAAAAATCCGAAGAAGTGCGCAGACCTTGCCAATGCCATTGCAGAAGAATTTATTAAATATGACCTTCAGCGCCTGAGTCAGAGTGCCGAAAATATTATCGGCTTTATAGATACTTCTTTGCTCAATATTAATAACGAGCTTACTCAATCCGAACAATCGTTAGAAAATTTCAAGACCTCTAACATGATTATGAATCCCTCTGCAGAAGCAGAGTTTAACCTGGGTAAAATAAATGAATTGAATTTACAAAAGCTTAATGTTGATATTGAGCTTTACAATATTGCGAGACTCGAAAAAAACATTTTGGAAAAGAATGACTTGACGCAGTTTGTTCCTTCGCTTGCCGGAACCACTCTTGATCCAACCTTAAGTGTTTTGATTTCCGGACTGCAGACGCTTCAAAACCAAAAAGACCAGCTCCTTATGGAAGCAACGCCTGAAAACGAAGTAATAAAGCAGCTTACCATGCAAATGAATGAACAGAAAAACTTATTGCTAAATGCGATTGTTAATGCCCGGAAGGCTGCAGAAGACAGGAAGCAAGCCATTCAGAACAGGATAGTGGCGCTACAGGGCGAGTATCTTAAATTGCCCGCGCTACAGGGAGAATATACGCGGCTCGACCGGTTGTACACTATCAACCAGAATTTTTACACAACGCTTCTTCAGAAAAAAGCAGAGTTTCTTGTTACCAAAGCGGGAATCGTTTCGAATAATCTCCTGATGGAGCGGGCAAGCTTTGCCAATTTCCCGGTAAGCCCTAATCGTATGCTGGTAATCAGTTCAACGGTGCTGGTGGGCCTTGTAATCGGGTTCATCATTATTTTCCTGCGCTATCTTTTTTATAACGAAATAACATCGCTGGATGAAGTGAACTTATATACCGATGCCGCGCTGCTGGGAATTATTCCCAAATACAAACATGATATCCCGGTCTCACAGCTTCTCGTGGATAAAAATCCAAAGTCGGCCATATCGGAATCGTTCCGCTCGGTGAGAACCAACCTTCAGTTTATTTCCAACGACCCCGGCCCAAAGGTTATTGCCGTTACTTCAACCATCTCTGCAGAAGGCAAAACATTTATAGCTATCAACCTTGCAGGGGTTATTGCATTTTCAGGAAAGAAAGTTATCATCATAGACCTTGACATGCGCAAACCTAAAATCCATATAGGGTTTAATGTTGAAAATATAAACGGAGTAAGCACCATTCTTATCGGAAGAGACACTCCCGACAATTGCATTCTGAAAAGCAGTTTAGCTAATCTTGATTTCATTACGGCAGGGCCTATTCCTCCCAATCCGTCAGAGCTGATTATAAGCGGCAAGATGAACGAGCTTTTAGAATATCTAAAGGCCCGTTACGATGTTATTATTGTTGATACTCCCCCCGTGGGTATTGTAACCGATGGTGTGGATATGATTCAAAAAGCCGATTATCCCATCTATATTCTGCGTGCTGGATATTCGAAGCGGATGTTTATTCAAAATCTTAATAAGCTCCTTGAAGAAAATAAAATTAAAAAACTTTCTGTCGTTCTCAATGGTGTCGAACTTTCGAGATTCAGGTATGGGTACGGCTATGGATACGGCTATGGATATGGCTACGGCTACGGATACGGATATTACGATGATGAATCGAAGAAAAAACTTTCGCGATGGGAAATGCTGAAGGAAATGATTTTTAAAAGTTGAACGGTATCTAAATGGAAGTAAAAACTACTCCGATAGAAGGCTTATTGCTTATTGAACCAAAAGTATTTCCGGACAGCCGCGGTGATTTTTTTGAATCGTATGCCGAAAAAGATTTTTTGCAGGCTGGAATTTCGTACCTCTTTGTTCAGGACAACCAGTCACGTTCTCATAAAAATGTGCTGAGAGGAATGCATTTTCAAATAGCTCCTTTTGAGCAGGGAAAACTGGTTCGTGTGGTAAATGGTTCAGCTCTTGATGTCGCAACGGATATCCGTAAAAATTCTTCCACCTATAAAAAGTCATTCAGCATAACACTCAGCGGAAAGAATAATCTTATGTTGTGGATTCCCCCCGGGTTTGCGCATGGCTTTTTAGCGCTCGAAGATGATACGGTGGTTGTTTACAAGTGCACGGCTCCGTATAATAAAGATTCTGAAAAAGGAATCCGCTGGAATGATTCGGACCTTAATATTAATTGGGGAATTTCTAATCCCATACTCTCGGAAAAAGATGCCCGGCTTCCGCTGCTAAGGGAGTTTGAAGCTGGTTTGGTTGAAACAAAAATGATATAACATGATAACATTAACGCAAAATCAGTATCTCGTTTTGGTTTACAGCGCATTCTTTGTGGGCTGTGTCATCTTATCTTTTCTCATCAACCGCCTGTTCCTGCGGTTTCTTTTCACTCTCGGCATCCGTTCTCACGATAAAATTATTCGCTGGGGCTCCAGCTCAAAACCGTCGGTGGGCGGCTTTTCTTTTTTCATCATTTTTCTTTTGTCCGTTGCATGCTATTCTATCTTCTTTGATGTGAATAAAGTTTTTCTCAATAAAGAATTTTTCGGATTGCTGGTTGCGTGCATTCTCGGATTCCTGCTCGGCCTTGCCGATGATGCTTACAACACACAGCCGTTTCTTAAATTCAATGCACAATTAACCTGCGGCATTCTTCTTATGGTTTCGGGTATACAGATTAATATAAGTTCGTGGATGCCGCTGAATTACTTCCTGACGGTATTCTGGGTGGTCGGAATTATGAATGCCCTTAATATGCTCGACAACATGGATGCTATTGCATCCTCATTTTCGGTTACCGTAATCCTTGCTGCCATTTGTATCATGATTCTCGGCGGTGATTTTTCGGGTATTTATATGATTATTCTCATCGGTATGCTGGGCGCCATTATCGGATTTCTTTTTTACAACTGGCATCCTGCCGTTATTTACATGGGCGATACGGGAAGCCAGTTTCTCGGCGTGTTTCTCTCGGCCGTCGGAATAAAATTTTTCTGGCAGGCTGGCACCGTTCCTCCGTCAGAGCTTATCGATTTCCGCCAGGTAATAATTCCTATCCTTGTGTTTATTGTACCTATCGTTGATACCACAACTGTATTCATTAACCGTATACTTCGCAAGCAGTCACCCTTTGTAGGCGGGAAAGACCATACCACTCATTCCCTTGCTTATATCGGCTTCAGCGACCGCCAGGTGGCACTCACGTTTATCGGCATTTCCTTGTTTTCAATCCTGCTTGTTCTTTGCATCGAAAAATTTATTCCGGTTTGGACGGCGGTGCACACTTTTATTTTTACCGCTTACATTCTTATTGTGTTAGGAATATTATTCTCCATAACATTTTTTAAAACGAAATCGGGATAATTTCGCGGCATGAAATTATATTGGTTATCGATGCCTTTCGGTTCCTATTGATAATTGTGTTAATCAGTAAGTTATGTTGATAAGTTCTATATAACATTTTCTCTAATTTTTGTTGCTTATTAATTTTTTGTTGTTGATTTGTTGCTCAAAATCTTCAAGCAACAAATTAGCAACATGAAAGTTACCCTCAGGAAAAGAAAAAACGGTACAGGTAAAACCAGTCTTTACTTAGACGTTTACAATAATGGTAAGCGTGAGTATGAATACTTAAACTTGTACCTGGTTTCACCAAAAACTCCAATTGATAGGAAACAAAACAAGGAAGCTTTACAACTTGCCGAAGCCATAAAAGGTAAACGACAAATAGATTTACAGAATGGAACTTATGGCTTCAAAAAGGTTGGTGAAAATTCTAAGAAAGATTTTCTAGCCTACTTTAAACTACTTACAGAGGGACATTTTGAAAGTAAGGGCAATAATATTATTTGGCGAAACTGTTTTCGTCATTTCAAGAATTATGTAAACAACAAATGTTCAGTTCAAGATTTGAACGAAAAGTTAATAGAGGGTTTTAAAGACTATTTGCTTCACGGGGAAATTTCACAAGCCAAAAAAAAACTAGCTCGAAATTCCGCATTTATTTACTTCAGTAAATTTAAAGCTGTACTCAATAAAGCGTATGAGTCCAGATTTCTCGATTACAACCCGGGAACTCGAATAAAAGGAATCGAACAAGAAGAATCTAAAAGAGAGTATTTAACTCTTGAAGAAGTAAAAAAACTTTCTGCAGCAGACTGCAATTATCCTTTACTTAAACAAGCTTTTATGTTTAGTGTACTAACCGGATTAAGGTGGTCTGATTTAAGTAAATTGCTGTGGTCTGAAATTGAATATTCTGAAAAAACTGGTTGGAAAATTGTTTTTAAGCAGAAGAAAACTAACGAACAGGAATATTTGCCGATAACCGCTCAAGCGAGAGAGCTATTAGGAGAAAGTGGAAATCCAGATGAAAGAGTATTTGCGCAACTAAAGTATTCAACTGGCATGAATCTGAAACTTTCCCTTTGGATGATGAAAGCAGGAATAACTAAAAACATTACTTTTCATTCTGCCAGACATACACATGCAACATTATTACTTTCGAATGGAGTTGATATTTATACTGTCTCCAAATTACTAGGTCATAGGCAAGTAAGGACTACTGAAATTTATGGAAAAATCATTGACCAAAAGAAAATTGAAGCAGTAAACCTATTGCCTAAAATTACGTAAGTTTAAGCAGGAACAGCATTTCAGAAAAAACTAGGGTTTTCCCTAATTCGTATTAGGGTTTTCCCTAGTTTTTATTTTTTCCATAATTTCTAAAAAGCGACTGAAGTTTTTTATTGACAATAGTTTGACAAACTATTTCGCGACCGTTTTTTTCCGGAAGTGCTTGCCGGAATTTTTAGCCGTATGTAATTCCTGAATACTTTAACCAAATATATAAAGTGAGAAGAAAAATTATCTCCCCTGAATATTTTTTAATTAAAATCTTAATCATCATGAAAACAAAAATTATTTTCTCTATTTTATTTTTTGTTGCATTTTATTGCAAGGCCCAAACACAGGTTGCCGTCATTCGCGAATGGGTAAAACATTTTGCTATCCAAGACAGCATTATGGAAAGCCCTTCTGTAAAGGATGCGCACCAGAACTACTATGTGGCAGGTTATACTTGGACTGATAGCACGGGTGCAGATATTGTTGTCGTCAAGTATGATAGGTACGGTAATGAAAAATGGAGTAACCAATTTACAGGAAGCGGTTACAATCGCGACCAGGCAACTGCCATTTGTGTAGATCCGGATTATAGTGTGTATGTCACGGGAATCACATTTGTCGATTCATCTCATGGGTTTGATTATGTAACTATAAAGTATGATTCTTCAGGTTCTCAGCAGTGGGTAAAATTTTATAACGGTAATTATACAGGTGGATATGATGTACCTGTTTCAATTGTTCCTCTTCTCGGATATGTCTTCGTAACAGGTACTAGTCAGGATAGCACAGGTCTTTTAGATATAGTCACAATTAGATACAAAGGCAGTAACGGAAACGTAGGTTGGACAAATCATTATGATTATTCTGCGCATCTGTATGATGTTCCAAGAGCTATGAAAGCGGGTGGAACAAGAATTAATGTAACGGGTGGAAGTCAAAACTCATATCTCGACTGGGATTATGTATCGCTCATGTATGATACTTCAGGTTCGTTATTGAGCGCAACAAGAGTTAACAATACAGGCAGCTCTTTTGACAGAGCCAATGCCGTGGCCCTTACGGATTCAGGAATCGCTTACATTACTGGAAGAGCGTTTATTGGAGGCAATGATTACGACATACGCACCGTAAAGCTGAATCCATCTGGCTCTATACAATGGATTCGAAGCTACGATTACAATGGTCTTATGGATGAAGCCACAAGCATTGATGTTGACGCGGAAGAAAATATTTACGTAACAGGATATGGTACAGCTGATTCGGCAAACGAAGATTATATAACCCTCAAATACGATTCTTCGGGAGATTTGCAATGGATTAAATATTTTAACGGATCTGGAAATGGAAAAGATATTGCGTGGGATATTGATGTTGATTCCATCGGTACGGCTTATGTTACCGGAGAAACGTACAATGGAGCCAATTCTGACTTCTGCACCATTGCTTACCAAACTTCTGATGGACTTTTGCTGTGGAAGGATATTTATGACGGCATAGGACATTGTAACGACAAAGCAACAAATGTTGTGTGCGATACTGGAGGAGTAGTTTATGTAAGCGGGCAAGGATGCGTTAATGATTCAACTTATGAATATGTAACAATTCGTTATTATTCAAGGCACGTGCTGATACCTCCTTCCGATTCGACCGATACTCCTACCTCTGTAGGATACTATACAAACTTTGGACAAATAGTGGATACGGATGATTCGGTGAGAATGGACATAAAATATTATTCGGTAAACCATTATCCGTTCCTATACTTTTTTGAGCCGGACACAAGCAATGATTATACGGTAATGTCGTACGTATTTTCTCACGTTGATAATGATACTGCAACCAACGATACTTTACATAGAGTTGACTTAACGTTCGAAAGTTATGACAAAACATTTGAGCCAATGGTGCAAAAGACACACGCACTTGCTGTGGACAAATCAGAAAATGGATTGATGAATTATTATTTGCATCAGTGCCCTAATGGAATCACAGGTGTGGAGGGATATAAAAGAATTTCTTACCCCGATGCCTTCTTTAAAACCGATATTCAGTTTTATGGCAACGGCAGCGGAATGAAAATATACATCATCGTTAAGCCGGACGGTGAACCCGATATTGATTTAAAGTTTACCGGGCAGGATAGTTTAATAATTACAGATTCCACGCTCACAATTGTTACGAGCCTTGGCAACTATACTTACGTTAGGCCAATAGTTTTTCAGATTGATTCTCTTGGGAACAGACAAGATGTTGCATGGGCACCGGAATATGTTGACTTAGATAGCGGACGCGTGGGGTTTGCTTTGCAAAGCTATTACACCGATATGCCGCTGGTGATTGAAGTGGGAAGATATGTGCCGGAAACACCTCCTTCGTGCACGCAAGATAACTTCCAGTGGAGCGCATTGCTTGGAACATTTAATGGCATGGCTATGGATAATACCAGTGATAATAATGGAAATGTTTTTATATGTGGAAACACATGGAATGCTAACAATATCGATTTTCCTATTAATAATGCTGCAGCAATCTCTCAAACATTTGGGGGAGGACTGGAAGATTGCTTTATAGCAAAATTTAAACCCATCAATTCAACTCAATTGACATTTCCATATAACATTGCCTGGTGCACATATTATGGCGGAACTCTCCGGGAATATGCCTCATCTATTGCTGTGAACAATACAGGAGACGTTTACGTGGTGGGCAATACAGAAGGTTCCTTGCCTGCTCTTTCTCTTGTTCAAAGCCCCACAGGTAATTTTAACTACAACACCTTCCAAGGTGGAACTAACGATGGATTTATTTTGAAAATAAGTGACATCACTGCTGTCCCTTCTATAATCTGGTCATCTTATATAGGGGGTTCTAATATTAGTGGTGATTTCCCCATGCAGGTAGAAGTAAACCAAAATCTTTCAAGCCCGAACTACAGACATGTATATGTTGCAGGTCTGACATACAGTTCTGATTTTCCGCTTCAACCGTCAAATGGTTCGGGCACTCCTTATGATCAAACAGCATTCAACGGGAGCTTGGACGGATTTATTATGAGATTCGATGACAGCGATATTTTAAGATGGTCAAGTTTTTTTGGTGGAAATGTTTTAACTACTTTTGGGAGCATTGCCATTGCAAGTGATGATAAAGTAATAATAGGCGGTTTTACCGAAAGCAATAATCCCAGCAGTCCCGGTCCGGGAAATCCAGGCGTGCAGACCGCAGCCAATGCAAACAATAATCATACTTTGCAATTAGCTTATCCATCAGGGTCGCCATATTTTGACGATACACCTAACGGATATGACGATGCTTTGTTGGTTTCCTTCAATGCAAATGATGAATTAATCTGGGCTACCTATTTCGGCGGCTCGGTAGATGACTGGATATATTCAAATAGTATAACTGTAGCCGGTACGAATTTTTATGTGCTGGGTCAAACTGACTCTCCTCCCGGCACTCCTCCGGGTTCTGATTTTCCATTACTATCAGGGCCATTTTATCAAAGTACCTATGGCGGGGGGTCTTTCGATTGCTTTATTGCCGAGTTTAAAGAAAGTGATTTCGGACAAAACTGGACTACTTATTTTGGAGGCAGCGGTAATGAAGGTGTGGCACAATGGACTCCGGGAGGAGGCCCTGGAACAGGAGCTATAGCGGTAGATAATACAACAGGCATCATCTATATTGCCGGAAACACGACCTCCTCAAGCTCGTCAAGCAGCTGCACAGCATTAAGCAATGGCGACTTTCCACTTTGTAACAATTTGTGCATACCTTCTTATACCTGCTCCTTTGGGGGAACGGGAGGGTATCCGGATGCTTTTGTAGCCGCATTCAGTGGAGATGATTTAATATGGTCAACATATCTTGGAGGAGATAACAGTTGTATTACGAGCTTGAATATTTCCTCCGCCAGCGGACCAACCTGGCTTAATTTTGTGTCATCAAACACCACAACATTTGCAAACCCCGGTTATGCATTCCCCACATTTCTTTCGAACAGCGGCAACTATATTTTTTATAACAATTCATTAATTAGTCCTAACCAGCTCCCGCCAGTTGACGGAAGGTTTGATATCTCTTGCATTACAGGAATAGTCGATGCTGAAGTAAATAATCCCTCGGGTGAAATTTTAATTTATCCGAATCCGACAGAAGGCGAACTGAACATTGCTTTTAATCTTGAAACTGCCACCCCGCTGACCATAAATATCTTTGATGCCATTGGAAGAATTGCTTCAAGCATTAAATTACGAGGTAATAAGGGAATAAATAAATTCTCCCTATCTTTATCTGGTCTTGTAGAGGGGATTTATTTCGTACAGTTGAAAACTAAAGATTTGGTGAAAGGTAAAAAGTTTGTAATAGATAGATGAAGAAAAACTGTTTCATACTTTGTATTTTCTTTTGGTTTAGTGGTTATGCCTATTCTCAAAGCTGGATAAATCTTGGAAGCGGATTGGATTTTCATGGTTATGTATTATTTTCTGATAGTGTTTCTGATAATCTATTCATTGGCGGGAGTTTCAGTACAGCCGACGGGCATCAAAGTAGGTCTATAACAGCATGGAATGGGATGATATGGGATACCCTTGCAGGAGGATTACCCGGTAATGTAATTACTATAACTCGATTCCAAAATTATATATATGTAGGAGGCGCTTTTATTTATTTACACTGGTCTCCGTATTCTGTAAAAGTTAATGGCTTTACAAGATGGAATGGAGTAGGTTGGGATTCGCTTACTATTGGATTTCGGGGTGCACCTTATGAATGCTTAGAATACAATAATTTACTTTATTGCACGGGAGCTTTTGACACGGTAGGAACTTTCTATTCTCCGTTGGCAGTAATTTGGAATGGAAATAATTGGATGCCTATTGGTTTACCGCAATATTTAAGTGGAATTACTGAAGTTGGATGTATATATCAGAATGAATTATACATAGCTGGTACTTTTACAGATAGTACCGGAACTGTAAGCGGATGTGCGAAATGGAATGGAAATACATGGGTAGATGTAGGTGGAAACTTTGGGGGATTAATTCACGCAGCAGCGGTTTATCATAATGAATTATATTTTGGAGGCAATTATTTATCGGGGCCCAATTCTTACCTTGTAAAATATGATGGGACCAATTTTTCTCAAGTAGGAACTGGTTTTCATGGAAATGTTTGGGGTCTTAGAGTTATTGATGATAAATTGTTTGCTGTTGGTATCATAGACACAGCTGGAGGTATTCCCGTCAGCAATATTGCAATGTGGGATGGGAATACCTGGGCTGCTTTTTCTAGCGATGTTTTTAATGGCGCAATTAATGATGTTGCTGTTTTTAACGGGGAGCTTTACGTTACAGGTGGCTTCAATATGATAAACTCTGATACGGTAAATTATATTGCAAAGTATGATGGATGGCATTTGGGAGAAGAACTGCCTGCAAAAAAAATGGATGGGATTAAAGTTTATCCTAATCCAACTTCAAGTAACATAACAATAGAGATTTCTACTTCTATAGCTGAAAAAAAACATTTGAGCATTTACAATGTGTTGGGAGAAGTAGTTTACAAATCGGAAATCACAAATCAGAAATCCGAGATTAATGTTTCCGGTCTGGGGAGTGGGATTTATTTTGTGGAGGTAAGAACAGAGAAAGAAGTTACAAGAAAAAAGATTATCAAGCTGTAGTTTACAAGGGCGAAGCTGTCTGACGCTTTTGCTTTCGCACGAAGCTTACCCAACAGGGGGCTATCCGTTTATCCTAATCCCGCTACGGATGAAATAAATATAATCATTAATTTAGAAAAACATTCTGAATTGAAACTCATTATTTATGATGTATTGGGAAGGATTGTGTTTAGCCAAAAGCTCCAGGGAAGCAGGGGCGCAAATAAATTCTCCGTATCTTTATCAAACCTTCCCGAAGGCATTTATTTCGTGCAATTGAATGCAAAAGATTTAAAAAAAGGTAAAAAATTTATAAAAGAGAAATGAAGAAAGTTTTCTTCATGGTAATCATAAATTGGTGGCTTTGTGCTGAATTAAATGCGCAGGCTTGGATGCCTCTTTTGGGTGGATTAGATTTTCAAGCCAGAGTATTGCATTCAGATAGTATTACGAATAAATTATTTGTTGGAGGAAACTTCGGTTCTGTTGATGGGCATCAAGCTCTGGGAATTGCCGCTTGGAATGGTATTTTGTGGGATACCCTTGGTGGTGGGTTACCCAACATTGTGCGTTCAATAACTGGTTTCCAAAATTACGTCTATGTCGGAGGCGATTTTATTTATTTAAACTCTCCTAACACCGGACTGGTCAACGGCTTTACAAGATGGAATGGTTTCTCCTTTGACTCAGTGGGGACATTTCAAAATGATAACAATGGCATACTTCAACTCTTTGAACATAATAATCTGTTGTATTGCATTGGAGGTTTTGATAGCGTGAATCATATTCATTCACCAATGATCACTTCATGGGATGGCAACAATATTTTTCCAATAGGATTTCCTAATTGGGCAAGTGGTTATATGCTTGGTTGTTTTTTTCAGAATGAACTTTATATAGCTGGAAATTTTTATGACAGTTCGGGTACTTTATATGGATTTGCAAAATGGAATGGTACAAACTGGATACAAATTGGTACTGTAGGGGGATTTGTCGGCTCAATGGTTGTGTACAACAATGAACTCTATATTGGAGGCAATTATTTGACAGGCCCTAGTTCACACCTTGTGAAGTATGACGGAACAAATTTTTCCGCTGTCGGCAATGATATTCATGGGGCTATATTTAATTTAAGAATAATTGATGATAAGCTCTTTGCTGTAGGAACAATAGATACAGCAGGGGTCGTTCCTGTCAGCAATATAGCCGTTTGGGATGGAAATAACTGGTCTGCTTTTTCGAATGATACTTTTGACCAGACCGTTTCAGACATTGCTGTTTTTAATGGTGAAATGTACGTAACAGGGGGATTTAGATACATTAATTCAGACACAGTAAATTACATTGCAAAATATGATGGATGGCATTTGGGAGAAGAGTTACCTGCAAAGCGTAATAAAGATATAGTTAAAATTTATCCGGATCCAGTTTCAGATAATTTAATTCTAGAATTTTCTTATGCTGATGCGGAGATAAAGTATTTGAGCATTTATAATTTACTTGGAAAAAAAGTGTTGGAAGCAAACTTTGATTCACAGAAATATTCTGTCGATGTTTCTGGTTTAGCAGATGGTCTTTACATAGCTGAAGTCAGAAACAGTAAAACTATTTTGAGAAAGAAGATAATCAAAGAGTAAAAAATCTTGTCTTATCTGTTTCGTTTTATGCTCATATCGATTATCATTGGTTACAACATGAAACAGTTTTACCAAATTAGCTCTGCTTCTCATTAAATTGTTTAAAAAATTCATCCATATCAATTCTTAGCACATCACAAATTTTCTTGATAAGATAAACGGATGGATTTACGCGCCCTTTTTCAAGACGTGTTAAGTTGGGTTGGTCAATAAAAAGTAATCGCGCAAATTCAGCACCGGAAAGCCCCTTCCCTATTCTCATCTTTTTAAGGTGAGCACCAAAGGCTTTCAGCCATAATTGCCTCTCTTTTCTTTCCTTATCTTTATGAGTCATTACAAAGCATCAAAAACTCTGACAATGATTCACTTTTAATCAAAAAAAGCTATTATCAAATATGATATATATTTAATTATTTTTAATATTGCATTGAAAACAAAAAACAGAAAAGAATGGCGAAATTCTTAAACACCAAAAAAGCAGTTTCTGAGATTGAAGATTTAATCAAAGAAGCTGGACAAACTTTGATTTTAATTTCACCTTATCTTAAATTCTCAAATGATTTTAAGGAAATGTTATCATACAGAAATGACAAAGAGAAAATTACTACAGTAATATGTCGAGAATCTAAACTTAAAGCGGATGAAATGAAATTCTTAGAAAGCCTTCGCTTTGTTATCCTAAAATGCAAAGATGAAATACACGCAAAATGTTATGTAAACGATGATAAAATAATAATAACGTCTTTAAACTTTTACGACTTTTCAATGATTAACAATAAAGAAATGGGTGTCCTAATAGAAAAGTCAAACCCACATGACCAGGAGCTTTTTGAAGATGCTTTCAAAGAAGTTGTTTACATTAATACAACTAGTAAACGTTTCGCGGACAAAATTCAGGACGTGCAACAATCGGCTCCTATGCCAATCGAAAAACGAAATGATAAAACAACAAGTAATAAACAAGAAGTCAAATTACATTTACCGAATGGTTATTGCATTAGAACCGGGGGGAAGATTCCTTTTAACATTGATAAACCCTTAAGCCATGATGCCTATAAAGCATGGAGTAAGTATAGTGATGAAGATTATCCTGAAAAATTTTGCCATTTCTCAGGTGAGCCTTCCAATGGTGAGACCTCATTTGCAAAACCAATCCTCAAGAAGAATTGGAAAAAAGCAAAAGAGATTTTTCAATTAACCGACTCTACGATTTAAATAGAATTACTTAAAAGGAGCTAATTTTTTTTAATTTTGGTCGCATGGAAACAACTATGCCGCCAATTAATCTTTCAAAGGAAAGGAAGCACCAGGTTTTGAGTGAGCTTTCAGATGAAGCCAATAAAATCTCGACAACATTTTATACTGAACCAAATTTTAGTAGCTGGAAAGTTTCAGTTGAAATAACATTGAAAGAGGTATTCGGTGAAAATTCCACTCAATTAGCTGCATTCAAGAAATTAAAGTTTTATTCTCTATCAAGTTTTTATCCGTATGAGGGGAATGAAACGGCACATCAACACACCGAAGCATTTAAAAGAGATTTCGAGACTGCAAAATTGTTTTTAAAACAATTCAAAAATACTATTGATAAACAAACAGAAGTTCCGCTAGCAGTTACAAAAGCATATTTACCAAAAATTCAGTGGCAAGGAACGCAAAAGGAATTAGCTGAGTTATTTGTTGAATTACATGATAAAGGATGGATTGATGGAATTAATGCTAATCTAATAGCAGATTATTTTTCCCACAGTAATACAATTCATCAAATTTTAAAACCGCATCTCGATAAGCAAACGAATGAGAAACTGTATTCGGAAATAAGAACCAAGAATTTTAAGTCGAAATTCAACCAAATAAAACCAAACAACAGAAAAAAAACATAATAGATTTCAACCAGTTATAACTAAAAGTCGTTACTGAGTCATTACCTGTAACGACTTTTTCTTTTTCATCTAAGGAGTTTTGCACTGTATTTAAACTGATAACAATGCAAGATTTAATCTTAATTCAAGTTTCCAAGCAAGAGTTCAAAGAAATGATAAGAACCTTCATTACCGAAGCTTTGAAAGAACAAAGTCCCGGAGATGATATGAGCAGTTCAGACAAGCTGATGTCAACTATAGAAGCAAGCGTATTTTTAAATTTGGCAGTACAAACCATTTATGGAATGACTTCTAAGAATTTAATACCTCACATTAAGCGAGGCAAGAAACTTTATTTCTCGAAAGCAGAGTTAACCGCTTGGCTTAAAGAAGGTAAACAGAAAACTGTTTCTGAGTTTATGGAACAAGCAAACAAATATTAGCAACTTTTGTAGTCTATCATATCACTCTTAGTGAAAAATTGTCATTTTCTAAAAACCCCATTTTTAGGTTATCTCAGTCCGCATGCGGACTAAATAGGCTATGTTATAAACTAAGCCTCTAGAATCGTATGCTCTGCCCATCTGTTAAAATGACAGACAAATTCTTTGACCAAAAACCCTTACGCAAGGTATCTCTATAAAATTCATTTGTCAATACCCAAATGTTTTGAATGGTTCACTTCATGTAACCTAACAAAACATTTGCCCTCCGGGTAACAAAAATTTTACCCCTATTTCTCTTCACTGCATGTCCGAAAAAGAGAATTGAACACACCACTACGCTGGACCCGTGAAGAAAGCACAGGAGCTTTCCTAATTGAGTTATAGGAGCGCTTTCTTCACGGGCCTCGGCTTCGTTTTAAATGATTTGCTTGCTACATTCCACTTCGTTCCATTCCGACAATCAAATCATTTTATGATTCAATTCACTTTTTCAGTCATTCCGTTGAAACAGCGATAAAATTTTTTGCTTAGATATTGACAAATGAATTTTATTCCGCTGATAGGTGCTTACGGGTTTACTTTTATGCACTTTTTCTTCCATGCAAGAGAAAGATATTAGAAAATGTTGTTGATTTGTTGCTCATGATTGAGAAGTAGCTATCATTCAGACTATTGTACTTTTGCGGCATGAAAATGCTGCAACGTTTTTTCTTTTTGCTCCTCGCACTTATTCCTCTCGCGTTATTATTTCTTTATTTTTCTCCCCGGTCGGACGAAGCACTTAGGCAGAAATTTTTAACAGAGTACCAGATATTTTCGCCACCTCTCCCCGATTCGCTCGATTTTGCAGGTGAACAAGTTCCTCTTAACCAGTTCGATGTGCGCGAAAGAATTGAACGGGAATTTTTAGTCAATACCTATTGGCAATCCCAAACTATTCTTTTGCTGAAGCGCTCGGCGCGATGGTTCCCGGTTTTAGATTCCATACTTATAAAAAATAACATCCCGACTGATTTTAAGTTCCTGGCTGCAGCCGAAAGCGGACTCATCAATATAGTTTCTCCTGCAGGGGCGGTGGGTTACTGGCAGTTCCTGAAAGCAACAGGAAAAAAATACGGGCTCGAAATCAATGATGAAATTGATGAACGCTATCACGTAGAAAAATCAACCGAGGCAGCATGTCAGTATTTCCGTAAAGCATATGAAACATTCAACAGTTGGTCGCTTGTGGCGGCATCATACAATATGGGAATGGATGGCCTGGAAAACCAGATTGAAAAACAGAAAGTGACTTCGTATTACGACCTGCTTCTCAATGACGAAACATTCCGCTATGTGGCGCGCATCATTGCCATGAAAGAAATTCTTACTTACCCTGAAAAATATGGATTTCATATACGCAAAAAAGATTTGTATTCTCCTTATCAGTATTCTGATATTTGTATCGATAACTCTGTGGATGACCTTGCAGAACTTGCCCTTTCGCAGAATATAAATTACAAAAAGCTAAAACTCCTGAATCCGTGGCTTCGCCAGAATACGCTAACCGATAAATCAGGGAAATCTTATTTTATTAAAATCCTCCAGCAAGAATATACGGGCATTCTTAGCGAGTGAATGCTTTTACCTGACAGCAATAAAATCAGAATCAAAATTAATTTGGTAGAGCTTTGCTTGCCCCGCATTGTAAACCTTTCGCCTCACTTTTACAATTTCCGGTTTCAGTCCTTCGGTTGATTTTGATTTCAAGAATTGCGCTGCCTGCATCCCCGCCTGGTGGCCCCATTGATACATGTCAGCGCCAAATGCGGCAAGCGCGCCCCGCTTTACCAATCCTTCTTCACTTGTGAAAACAGGAACCTTTTTATCACCGCAGCTTTTTGCTATCACTTCAAATGATGCAAAGACAACATTGTCGGGCAGGGCAAAAAATGCATCAATGTTTTTATTCAGCAATGCTGCCACAACCAATTGCGTTTCGGACGAATTGTTCACCGGCTGGCTTACGATTTCAATTCCGAGTGCTGCACACCTGTTTTCAATTTTCTTTAACGCCATCACTGACTGTGGCTCTGATTGATTAAAAGTTGTTCCTATTTTTTTTACCGATGGTAAAACAGAATGAATAAGCATTACAGATGTGTCAATATAATCCAGCGTTTCATATACTCCGAAAAGATTTGCAGGAGCATTTCCTTTCTTATCCGTCAGCCCTGATAGGTCAGGGCGCGGAGACACCATCATAAAAACAGGAATTGCTTTTGTCTTTTGCACTGCAACAATTGTTGGAAGTGTTGGGTTGGTAGCAATTAAATCAGGGCTTTGAGATACCAGGTAATCGCATGCCTGCAAAAGCGTAGGTTGGTCGCCATGTGCATTGCGGTAAATGATTTTTAAGTTATGCAGGCTATCGCTCAAACCATTTTCTTTCAGTGCAACAAAAAATCCTTTGCGCGCCTGCGCCAGGGTTTCATCTTCAAGCAAATCAAGAAAGCCCACAACTGCAACATTGCCGCTCCTTTGCTGTGAACATCCAGTCAATAGAAGAAGAAAAAAATACTTTAGAAAACGCATGTAATGTTTGAAGTTATTTTTCAATTTTTTAATTCTGCATTCTTAATTTCTAATTCCTTACCCTACCAGCTGCCGCTTGCACCTCCCCCGCCAAAACCACCTCCCCCAAATCCTCCGAAGCCGCCACCACCACCTCCGCCGAAACCACCACTGCCTGAAGAAAAATGTCCCCATGAGCCGCGTTGCTTATTTCGTAACTGCGCCAGGAGAAACCAAGCTGCCCAGAAAGTAATATGATTGATGTGAGCATAATTACGCGTGCGGTTTACCTGCGCACCCATGCTGATGATTATTATAAAAAGTATTATGAATATTATAAACCATGGAAACTGCCCTCCTCTTTTTACATACTCATCCGCAGAGAATTCTCCTTTTACAAGTGAGATCAATGTATCAGTTCCTTTATCGAGTCCTGCAAAAAAGTTTCCCTGCTTGAAATAGGGAATCATGTCATTCTCAATAATCCGTTTGGCAAGCACATCGGGCGCTGCGCCTTCAAGTCCATAACCAATCTGGATGCTCACACCATGGCTTTCCATAGCAAGCAAAATCAGGATACCGTTGTTTTTACTTTTCTGCCCTATACCCCAATTGTTTGCAAGCTGCACGGCATAATCATTAATATCATATCCGCCAATGGATTTCATAATCACAATCGCTATTTGTGTTGAGGTAGCATTATTAAAATCCACCAGCTTATGTTCCAGTCGATTTTGCTCTTCGGGTGAAAGTGTATTCGTATAATCTGTTACAAGCCGGTTTGAACGCGGAGGAAAATCATCAGATGCTAAAGCAACTGAAGCAAAAAATATAAGAAAGAAAAATATTTTTCTCATCCTAAATCGTTCTAACCCAAAGTAATTTCATCCGGCAACTCATTTGTATCGTTTCCGTTATGAGGAAAATATTTTTTTAACGCTTCTCCCGTCTGAGTAATTCCTTTAATAACCCCTTCTGCAAATTTTCCTTCGGCAAAATGCTTTTGCATTTCTTCTTTTATCCTGTCCCAGAAATTATTTTGAACGGCAGAATGTATTCCTGCATCACCTATAATGGCAAATTGCCTGTCATCATGAGCTATATAAAACAAAACTCCATTACGTTTTTTTGTGTTGTGAATGCCCAGCTTCTTAAAGATGAAAGCTGCCCTGTCGAGCACATCACCTTTAGAACGCTTCTCTATAAATAAACGGATTTCTCCAGAAGTTTGCTTCTCCGCTTCTTTTATGGAAGCGATGATTTTGCTGTGTTCCTCTTTGGAGAAAAATCGGGTCATCAGAAAAAAATCAGTAGAACACTGATGACACGGACATTACAAATGAAAGCGGATTATTTATTCGCGTTAATCAGCAACATCAGTATCACCTGTGTCTTTTATTTGAACTGAACCTTAGGTGCTTTTTCTGCGCCCTGTTCAGATTGGAAATACGCGCGTGATTCAAAACCAAAAAGTCTCGCAAAGATTACCCGTGGAAATCTTTGAAGCCCGGCATTATAACCTTGGGCTGCTTCGTTGAATTGCCTGCGGGCTTCGTTAATTCTGTTTTCAGTCCCCTCTAACTGCGCCTGCAAGTCGCGGAAAGCATCAACGGCTTTAAGCTGCGGGTAATTTTCCGCCACAGCAAGCAATCGCCCGATGGCTGTGCTTAATGCGCCCTGCGCTTGCTGGAATTCCTGCAGCTTTTCGGGAGTTAATTTATTCGGGTCAACCTGTATGCTGGTAGCGCGTGCTCTTGCATCCACCACAGCTTGCAATGTCGATTTCTCAAAATCGGCAGCGCCTTGCACAGTGCTTACTAAATTAGGCACAAGGTCGGCTCTTCGTTGGTATTGGCTTTCCACATTCGCCCATGCCCTGTTGACATTTTCGCGCATGCTGACCAAACCGTTGTAAAGTGAAATAAGATAAATGACAAGGAGCGCTACGACTCCCCAGACGATATATTTTCTCATAAAAAAATTTTATGTTTTAAGTTACACAGAAAAATTTCGCCTCAAAGGTAACCTTCTTTGTCATTTCATCTGCCTGTCCGAAAGTTCCTCATCGCGAAGCCGGTTTTCAATCATATACAAATAACTTTTGGCTTTCTTATTTCCGTAATCAACATACGAGCGCGATGCCCAGTTTTTTGCATCGGCTGTATTTCCAAGCACCTCGTTCGCCACAGCTATATTGTAACTTAACCGCGCTGCATCTTTTTGTATTGCGCCATTCATAGCGCCTTCCCATGTAGAAAGCGCCCCCTGCCAGTCATTCACTTCTGCCCTTCTTGCACCTGCTGCAACCTGTATTGCTTTCTTTCCTTTACCATAATACTGCCGCGACAACCGCACCGGCATGGGAGCAATCTTATAAGCGTAATCGCTGCCCGCCATGCGGCTTACCTGCATCGTTGCATCGTTCCTTTGAATTAGTTTAACAATGGCATCGGTGATACTATTGCCGGTGGCTTCCCATTTTTTTGTCTTCGTGAAGAGTTGCTGGTCAACAATGCTTTTTGGCTTGGGGTCATATAGCCGCATCCCGATTTTAATTTTGGCGACACCTTCGGCATAAAACTCGTCCACGTCAACTTCTTTTTTGACACCGTTTTCCTCGACCTGCTTCTTCTTTACGCGCTGCCCTTTAGTAACAATAAAATTACTGTCGAAAATTTCCAGCGCCACCACCGCTTCCGTTTTGTATTGTGAGCAAAGACCTTCAATTACATTCCACGGAATTGCATCAGGAAATGCCTGGGTAATGCTGTTTCCTTTCAATGTTTCAGAAGCGCGTATTACCTTAAAGCGCGGCGATTCCATAAGTGTTTGCTGAAGAGAACCGAGCGCCTCCTGTGCAGCCGCCTTATCGGCACCCGGCATTTCTCCGGTGAGCACTCCTTCAATAATGTTCACTGCATTGCTTTCAAACTTTGTGCGGTCTACAAGCAAGAGAGTATTAACGTAGGATGGAAACGTAATTTCTGCCGGGCGCATGGAATTGATGCCGACACTTCGCATGGAGCCGCACTGTGCAAATAATAAAACGGTTATTCCTGCAAACAGGAAATAGAGTACTTTTTTGATTTTCATGGGAATAAAGTTTTTTGGGCGTGCATTACAATAGTAATGCCAGATAATACGAAAGACCCTCAATTAAGTTTTTGTCAGATTTGTGTCTCAAAAACAGCAAATTGCGCTTCATAAAGCTTTTTGTAAAGTCCGCCTTTGCGCAACAATTCAAAATGGGTTCCTTCTTCAGCAATTTTACCGTGCTCCAGTACAATAATTTTATCCGCTCTTTGTATGGTAGCGAGCCGGTGCGCAATTACAATGGAAGTCCGGTTTTGGGTAAGACGGGCAGTGGCCTCACGAATCATAATTTCGGTTTCTGTATCAATGCTTGAAGTCGCTTCATCAAGAACCAGGATAGATGGATTGTATACATAAGCACGCACAAAAGAAATCAGCTGCCGCTGCCCTGTCGATAATGTTGCGCCTCTCTCCCCCACTTCGTAATTATACTTGCCGGGAAGCTGCTCTATAAAGCTGTCAACGCCCACCGCTCTTGCGGCCTCTTCAACTTTTTCTTTTGTAATGGATGAATTGTTGAGCGTTATGTTATTAAAAACGGTATCGGAAAAAAGAAAAACATCCTGGAGAACCATGGCAATATTTCTCCTTAAAAAAGAAAGTTCGTAATCGCGGATGCTTCTTCCGTCAAGAAAAATATTTCCTTTTTGAAAATCATAATGCCTGCCGATAGTATTTATGATTGATGATTTTCCCGAACCGGTGGCTCCCACAAGCGCTGTCATTTTTCCTGCGGAAATTTGCAGCGATAAATCTTTCAGAACCCAATCTTCATCCTTGTAAGCAAACCATACATTTTCAAAACTAATTTCTCCTTTCACTTTTATGTTGCTTATTGTTCCGGCATTCGGGATAAATTCGTTGGTATCGAATAGCTTAAAAATTCTTTCCGAGCTCACCATGCCAAGCTGAAGCGTGTTAAACTTATCTGCCAGCTCGCGTATAGGACGGAAAAGAAGATTAATGTACATGATAAAGGCAATGAGATTGCCCAGCGTAACTTCGTTATGAAGCACACCTCGCGCGCCCCACCATACCAGCAACGCAATAGAAGCAGACGACAGCAATTCAACAACAGGAAAAAAGATTGAATAATACCAGTTGGATTTAATGTGCGCATCACGGTGCAGCGCATTAATGTCTTTAAATTTTTTGAACTCAGTTTCTTCGCGGTTAAAAATCTGCACGATGTTCATTCCTGTAATATGTTCCTGCACAAAGGCATTAAGATGGGCAACTTGCGTGCGCACTTCGCGGAATGCTTCCTTGATGCCATTTTTAAAAACGTTTGCAGCAACTATCAGCAAGGGAATCGTGCTTAAGCTGATTAATGTCAACCGCCAGTCAACATAAAACATAAAGCCGACAATAAATACCAATGTGAGCAAGTCGCCAATAATCACGATGAGCCCTTCAGAAAAAATATCGGCAACCGTTTCCATATCAGAAACCGTGCGTGTTACAAGCGTTCCCACAGGAGTATGGTCGAAATAAGCTGTGCGAAACCCGACAATATGACTAAACAGTTTTGAACGCATATCGCGCACTGCAACCTGACCCAAAAGATTAGTATACCATGTATGAGCAAATTGAACAACGCCCCTGAACAGAAGCAATGCAATCATAAGCAGAACCATATTCGTAAGCCCGTGTGCATCGCTTTTCATAATGTATCCGTCAACAGTGAACTGAACCAGCCACGGCAGCAGCGGTGACAACACTGCCAGTAAAAGCGTAAGCGCAACGCTGAAATAAAAATATTTTTTGTACGGAAACGTGAATGCAAAAACTCTTTTCAGAACCGGAAAATCAAATGCGCTTCCTGATATGCCTTTTGCCATTTTAGTTCGGAGTCGGGAGTCCTGACGCTTCGGTCAGGATGCTGACATTAATCGTCAGCATTCGGAGACCTTACTTCAGAACTGAGTACTAATTACTTTTTATATACGGATATTTTACATCGCAAAGATATAATCCGCAGGCGGGAACAGACATACCTGCTTCACTTCGGTTTTTACTCTCAAAAATTGCTTTAAAATCATTTTCAGAAATTTTGTTCTCCCCTGCTTCAAGAAGGGTTCCTACAATCGCTCTTACCATGTTGCGGAGAAAACGGTCGGCACTGATTCTGAAAATAAGTTTGTGCGCTTCTGTTTTCCATGCTGCTTCGGATACAATGCATAACGTTGTTTTTACCTGCGTGCGCGATTTGCTGAACGAAGCAAAATCGTGCTGGCCTATAAATGTTTTTGCAAAATAATTCATCCGTTCAATATCAAGTGGATATTCAAACTGAAAACTTAATCCTTGCAGCAGTGCATCTTTTCTTCTTGTTATAATGTATTCATATGTTCTGGATGTTGCATCAAAACGTGCATGCGCTTCATCTTTCACATGATGAATATTAATTACAGAAATATCTTTAGGCAATAAAGAGTTTAGGTGATGGATAAAATGCGAATAGTTATCAATACTTTCTATTACATCAAAATGACAAAAGAATTTTCGGGCATGAACGCCTGTATCTGTTCTTCCGCAGCCGGTGGTTTCTGTATCACGCCTCAATAAAATTTTAAGGGCATTCTCTAATTCCTGCTGAACAGCATGAGCATTCTGCTGCCGCTGCCAGCCGTGATAGTTTGTTCCGAGGAAGGAAAGTTCAAGAAAGTAACGCATGCTAAGGTGATAAAAAAGTTATGTGTTATACGTTATACGACAGTGTAAAGCCCAGCAACCTTCCGTATAACATTTAACATATAACGTATAACTGTTCATCCCTTTTTAAGAGTAAATGAGAACACAGAGCCGGCTCCCTCTGTGCTAAGCACTTCAATGTTTTGCCCGTGCGCTTCTATAATATGTTTTACAATGGACAGGCCGAGGCCCGTGCCTCCATGCTCTCTTGAGCGGGATTTATCTACGCGGTAGAATCGTTCAAAAACTCTTGGCAGATGTTCTTTCGAAATCCCTATTCCGTTATCGGCAACTTCAATTATAATTTTTTCCCCGGTATTGCTCAGCCTCACAGATGTTTTTCCGTTCTGCTTTCCATAGCGGATTGAATTCACAACGAGATTCACCAGCACCTGCCGTATTCTGAAACGGTCGGCAAAAACATAAACCGGCTGCGATTCATCATTTACCAGTTCCAGGAATATGCCGGTTTCTTTTGCCTTGAGCTCCTGCGAATCGATAACATCTTTTGAAAGAGCTACTGCATCAAAACGTTCTTCGTCCAGTTCCAGTTCCCCTTTTTCAAGTTGGGTTATGGTCTGAAGGTCTTCAACAATTGCAATCATGCGGTCAACACTTTTGCCGGCGCGTTGCAGGTATTCGCGGTTTATATTTTTATCATCCATGGCTCCGTCAAGCAGCGTATGAATGTAACCTTGTATGTTAAAGATGGGTGTTTTTAATTCGTGCGAAACATTACCAAGCAGTTCCTTCCTGTAGATTTCAAGTTTCTGAAGGCGTTCTATCTCATCTTTGCGCTCCACTGTAAGTGTATTTACATTTTGTTGCAATCCTTTGAGAAGACTTGAGGACGGTGGTTGCTGGTTTGGATGCAGCTGTGAATTAACCTGGTTAAACACCGAACGGATTTTCCGGAAAACAAAAACTTCAAGAATAACCCATGAGCAGTCAAAAATTATTGCAAATAATCCCAGGTGAAGCATTATCCACTTGACGGAAAAGTCAATTCCAAAAATGAAATGCTCAAGGAGGAAAGCAACAACAACGCACACTGCTGCAATGCTTAGCGAAATACGAAATGATGTACTGAACTTTTTATTCATCAGGAAAGTTGAGTGATGTTCCCTACGGGAAACAACGGGCAAAGATAATCGCTGCGGCTAAGACAAAACCGATTAACCCGGTTAAGTGAAGTTTCTGAAAATATAAAAGATAATTGCCGCGATTAATGCACTGACCGGAATGGTAAGAATCCATGCTATGAGCAAGTCGCGGGTAACACCCCAGCGAACGGCAGCAACTCTCTTCACCGCGCCCACTCCAATAATAGAACCGGTAATTGTATGCGTGGTGCTCACCGGAATTTTAAAATGCTGCGTGCCGAAAAGCGTAAGCGCTCCGGCCGTTTCAGCACTGAAACCTTCAAAGGGAGTAAGCTTGGTTACACGCTGACCCATAGTCTTAACAATTCTCCATCCGCCGAAAATTGTTCCGAGAGCTATAGACGTATAGCATGCAACAGGCACCCACGGCGGAATATGTTTTATATCTGCTATTAATCCCTGCGACAGCATTGCAGCAGCAATAATGCCAATGACTTTTTGCGCATCGCTTCCGCCATGGCCTAAACTAAAAGCAGCAGAAGAAAGCAACTGCAACCGCCTGAAAACATTATCAACTTTTGAGGGTTTGGATTTACGGCAAATGTTTATGGTAATGATGTGAATGATGCCGGATATAACCATCCCGATAACGGGAGCAAGTACAATAAAATAAACTGTAGGCATAATTTTAGCGATGTTCACTCCATCTATAGCTCCCGCATTAGCAATGCCCGCTCCCGCAAATCCCCCGATAAGGGTATGAGACGAGCTTGAAGGAATTCCTCTCCACCAGGTAAGAAGATTCCACGTAATGGCAGCGATAAGTCCTGAAAAAACGACAGGCAGAGTGATGAACTCCGGCTTTACTGTCTTAGCAACAGTATCGGCTACTTTTAATTCAAATATCCAATAAGCAAGGAAGTTAAATGCCGCTGCCCAAAGCACTGCCTGGAACGGTGTAAGCACCTTGGTTGATACAACCGTGGCGATTGAATTGGCCGCATCATGAAACCCGTTGATGAAATCAAAAACGAGAGCGAGCAAGATGATGATTAGCAGGAAACTCACTTAGTGACGTATGGTTTATGAATTACGACTTACGATTTTCACGTCAGGCATTTTTGACTATGATGGATTCCAGAACATTAGCGGCATCTTCGCATTTGTCTGTTGCTGTCTCAAGGGCAGAAAGGATTTCTTTAAGCTTGATAATCTTTATGGCATCTTTTTCATCCTCGAATAACTGGGCAATGGTCATATCAAAAATATCGTCAGCATGGTTCTCAATGCTGTTTATTTTAACGCAGGCTTCTTTTACGGCATTAATATTTTTCATCCTGCGCAAGCCGGTAATGCCTTTGTGAAGCTCTTCGGAGCCCTGGAGAATAAGTTCTGACAGCTTGCTTATGGAAGTATTCGTCTCGGTAATTTTATACAGCTCCATTCGTTTGGCAGAACCGTGGATAAAATCAACAATATCGTCAACAGAAGAAACAAGAGCATGAATGTCCTCGCGGTCGAAGGGAGTGATGAAGTTGGTGCTGAGTTCGTTGAAGATTTCATGCGTAACGCTGTCGCCTACGTGTTCAAGATGTTCGATTTCCTTGATAAGCTCTTTCCGTTTTTCCGGGGCTGTTGTATTTACCATTTCTACCAGTACTTTTGAAATATGCAGCAGGTTACCCGATGCTTTTTCGAAAAGGGGAAAAAACTTACTGTCGCGTGGAACAAGAAAGTTAATAAACTTTAACATGAGATTTTAATTTGGCGCAAAGAAAGTCAATTTTAGAAAAGGCCTAATTTATGTTTCTTTTTTTAACATAAAGTTAACACTGCATTAACTGCATGTTTATATGATAACGGCACGTTTGCAGAAATAAATATTAAAACCCGACCATGAAAAAAACACTTTTACTCTCTCTCATTGCTGCTATGACAATGGGATTTCATTCTTATGCGCAGGAAAGCAGTGGCGATACTGTCGCTGCTACCTTGGCACGCATTTCTTCAGATATAGATGTTATCAAGCGGCTTAAAATATCCGGCTATCTGCAGCCGCAATTCCAGGTTGCCGATTCGGCAGGCATCAACTCTTTTGCCGGAGGTAATTTTGTAGGACCTACCGGTTCTGCTACTCCCCTGGATAAACGTTTTATGCTTAGAAGAGCGCGGATAAAATTCCAGTATGACACCCCGTTAAATGACAAAGGTTTTTCTACTTCACAATATCTATTTCAAATTGACGTAACTGAAAAAGGACCCACTATAAAGGACTTATATGCAAAAATCACTGACCCATGGACAGGTTGGTTTTCTATAACTGCAGGAATGCAGAACCGCCCCTTCGGATTTGAAATCGGGTATTCATCCAGCAATCGCGAGTCTCCGGAGCGCGGAAGGATGTCTCAAATCATTTTCCCCAACGAAAGAGACCTCGGTGCGATGCTCACCATACAAGGGCCAAAAACATCAACCTGGAACTGGCTTAAGCTGGATGCCGGAATGTTCAACGGTACCGGAGGACCCAGCGCTCTTGCCAACACCAGCGACTTCGATTCGTACAAAGATTTTATCGGGCACCTTACTGTTAACCGCACCAACAAGTCAGAAAAAGTTGCATGGGGCTTAGGGGTTTCCATGTACAATGGCGGATATAGAATAGATACGGTTAATGTTTATACTTCTGCCGCTGACTCTGCAGGAACAAGAGGGTTTATGCAGGAAATAAAAAAGTCTGACAACCTTCTCATCACCGATTTTCATAATCGGAAAGAAGCGAAGCGAGAATATATTGGCGCTGATGCGCAAGTAAGCATTGACTGGGCCGCAGGTATTACAACACTCCGTGCAGAATATATACAGGGCAACCAGCCGGGAACTTCTTCTTCCACCGCTTCACCGTCCGGAGTTGTTACTTCAGATATTTATAAAAGAAAATTCAACGGGGCGTACTTTTATTTTATTCAAAGCATAGCGCAATCAAGATGGCAGGTCATTGTAAAATATGACTGGTACGACCCGAATACCGATGTGGAAGGAGACCAAATAGGAAAGGGCGTGCAAAGCACATTTAAAAAGACAGGCGCTACCGATATTAAATACACCACTACGGGACTGGGCCTTGCCTACCGCTGGGATTCTAATGTGAAAATAACGGCGTATTATGATATGGTGAAAAACGAAAGCAGCGCTAACCTTTCAGGATACACACAGGATTTAAAAGATAATGTGTTTACCCTTCGCATCCAGTACAAATTCTGAAACTTAAAACAGATTTAAAACATACTTAACAATAGAAACAGACTTTTACAACAAAACAAAACTTAAACCATGAAAAAGAATTTTATCAGGTTAACATTGAGCATTGCAGTGGTACTTTATTCGGTAACTGCATTTTCCCAGGAATTAAAAATAAAAGGAAGTGACACGGTGCTTCCACTTTCACAGAAAGAAGCAGAAACCTATATGAAGCAAAATGCTTCCGCGAAAATTACGGTTATTGGCGGAGGCAGCGGAGTGGGGCTTGCCGCATTTATTGATGGCACCACAGACATTGCTATGGCATCGCGCAAAATAAAGATGAGCGAAAAACTTAAATTACAGGATGCAGGAAAATCATACAAGGAAGTTACCATTGCTTTCGATGCGCTTTCAGTAATTGTAAATCCCGCAAACAAAGTAAGCCAGCTTACCAAGGAACAGCTTGAAGGAATCTTTACCGGTAAAATAACCAACTGGAAAGAAGTGGGCGGTGACGATGAAAAAATTATTACCTACTCACGCGAGTCCAGCTCAGGAACATTTGAATTCTTCAAAGAGCATGTTATGAATGGAAAAAATTACGGCAGCGCAATTCTTATGATGCCCGCAACGGGAGCCATTGTGCAATCTGTAAGCCAGACCAAAGGGGCCATTGGCTATATAGGGCTTGCGTATTTGGAAAAGAACGTAAAGGATATAAAAGTTTCTTACGACAAAGGCAAAACTTACGTGGGAGCATCTATGGAAACAGCAAAAAATAAAACGTATCCCATCATACGTCCGCTGTTCTATTATCATTTGAATAAAGACGAGGCGAAAGTAAAGCCATTCATCAGCTATGTTCTTTCTCCTGCAGGACAAAAAGTTGTGGAGGAAGTCGGTTACGTACCGCTCAACTGAGTATTACAAAGGCCTGTTAAGGCATTCAGCGGAAATCACATTTGGTTTATCGTTTCCGGTTTTAAATCGCTGAAGCGCCTTAACTTTTTAGTATATCTTAACGCACCGAAAATGAAAAGCGGTTGATTGGATGAGAAGGTTTTTTAAAAAGCTTTTCGAAAAGATTATTGAAGGAATTTTATTCCTGAGCAGCACGGTTACCAGTTTGGCAATCGTGCTGATTGTTATTTTCCTGTTCCGTGAAGGGTTTGCTTTATTCGGGCGCAGCCCGGTAGAAGAAGGATTTGTGATTGCAGTGAACAACAAAAACCCGGTTTCGGAAATCAAAGCATCTCAAATCAAAGACATTTTTGACGGGAAAATAACTTCCTGGAAAGAACTGGGAGGAAACATCGAAGACATTGTTCTTTTCCGGACGGACGACATCTCAAATTATTTTTCCGAAGAAGAACTGGGGGAAAATCTTGAACACGTTCCGGCAAAAATCAGTGAGTTGATTAATAAAACACCGGGTATCATTGCATTCATTCCCGAAAAATTTACGGAAAATGATTTTGCAGGAAAAATTATTACAACCGATAAAATTACGGCTGGAAAATTCCTGGCAGAAAAACAATGGTATCCAACCGCGCAACCTGCTGCACAATTCGGAGCGCTGCCGTTGATTCTCGGAACGCTTTGGGTAAGCTTCGCTGCTATTTTATTTGCACTTCCGCTAGGGCTTGCAACAGCTATCTACATGGCAGAAATTGCCAATGAAAAAACAAGGAGAGTCATGAAGCCGCTCATAGAGCTCCTTGCCGGAATTCCCTCTGTCGTATATGGCTTCTTCGGGCTTATTGTAATTGTTCCTCTTATCCAGAAAGTATTTAATTTACCTGTGGGAGAAACGGGCCTGGCAGGAAGCATTGTGCTCGGCATCATGGCGCTTCCAACTATCATCACCATTTCTGAAGACGCTATTCGCACCACACCGCTCTCTATGAAAGAAGCAAGCCTGGCGCTTGGAGCAAACAAATGGCAGACCATACACCGTGTCATTATTCCGTATGCAATTTCGGGAATAACAGCAGCAGCAATTCTTGGTATCGGCAGAGCGGTAGGAGAAACGATGGCCGCTCTTATGGTTACGGGTAACGCGGCTGTCATTCCGCATGGATTACTTCAACCGCTGCGCACCATACCGGCAACCATTGCAGCGGAGTTGGGAGAAGCGCCACAGCAAGGTTTACATTTCAAAGCATTATTTGCATTGGGATGTATTTTATTTTTAATGACATTGGGAATCAATCTTCTTGTTGAATATATTTCGTCAAAAAGAAAAAACATTTCGAGGTAACTTTACAAAGTGAAATCGCAGCCATTGCCCGAAAAAAGTATTTTGTTTGTCTGCATAGAGAATTCAAACCGCAGCCAGATGGCGGAAGCATTTGCAAAAATTCACGGACGTGGAATTGTAAATGCTTTCAGTGCAGGTTCGCGCCCGTCAGGAAAAATAAATCCTAAAGCGATTGAAGCTATGAAAATGCTGGGTTATGATTTGACTAACCACGCATCCAAATCTGCTGATGATTTCAGGAACAGTGAACCGGATTACGTGATAACAATGGGCTGCGGGGATGAATGCCCTTATCTTCCTGCGAAACACCGGGAGGATTGGGATATTCCGGACCCAAAAGATTTACCGTTGGATGAATTTATTGTAATCCGCAATTTGATAGAGATGAAAGTAAAAGAACTCCTGTGCAAGATTGAAAATAAAAAATGAAAACCGACAGGAAGCTCCATCTGGCAAGACAACGCAAACAGGTAATTGCATTCAACCTGTTTCGCATATTAAGCATAACGGTTGTCGCCATACTTTTTATCATTCTTTCATTTATTATTTTCAATGGCATAAAAGTTATCAGTTGGGAATTTCTTACTGCTATGCCCAAGGAGGGAATGACAAAGGGAGGAATATTTCCAGCTATAGTAGGGACCCTGTGTTTGATTTCAGGAAGCATGCTGTTTGCAGGCCCTGTCGGAGTGCTCTCTGCAATTTACATCAATGAATATACAAGAGACGGAGTGTTGAAACGCTTTATCAAGCTCATGACAAATAACCTTGCCGGCATCCCCTCTATTGTATTCGGGTTGTTCGGCATGTCGCTTTTTGTAAACACATTAGGTTTTGGCGACTCCATCATTGCGGGTTCATTTACACTTGGGCTGCTCACACTTCCTGTCGTAATCCGCACCACAGAAGAATCGCTTAAATCGGTGCCCGATTCCTTCCGCCACGGAAGCTATGCACTCGGCGGAACAAAGCTTCAAACCATACGCAAAGTAGTGTTGCCTATTGCATTTCCCAACATTATTACCGGGCTAATTCTTTCCATCGGAAGAGTTTCAGGAGAAACCGCACCAATACTTTTTACAGTAGCAGCATATTTTCTTCCCAAACTTCCCCATAGTATTTTTGACCAGGTCATGGCTCTCCCCTATCATCTCTATGTAATTTCAACCAGTGGAACCAACATCACCGAATCGAGGCCCATGGCATATGGAACTGCATTAGTGCTTATAGCCATTGTGCTCATAGTAAATATCAGCGCTAACGGCTTAAGAAAGTATTTTGGAAATAAAGTAAAGATGAACTAATCGGTCATTAGCCATTGGTCACTGGTCATTAGAAATAAAACAGAGAAAAATTTTAACACTGAAACAAAATGAAACTTGAAGAATTAAATACGTACAATTTATCCATGGATTTAGGAGAAAAAATTTGGGACATAGTTGCGAAATGGGATTATTTTGCTAAGGACACCGTAGGAAAACAACTAGTAAGAGCGGCAGATTCTATCGCTGCAAATCTCAGTGAAGGGTTTGGAAGATACCACTTCAAGGAGGCAAAAAATTTTGGATATTACTCAAGAGGTTCATTGTTTGAAACCAAAACTTGGCTTACAAAAGCACATAACAGAAAGTTAGTTGACACTTCCGAATTTGAATCATTTTTGTTATTGATTGAGTCCATAGGCAAAATGTTAAACAACTACATTAAGTCAATTGGAACTACAAAAGCTTCTGTTGCAATGACCAATGACTAATGTCCAATGATCAATATTTAATGACTAACAATTTATCAGACATCATAAATAAACCGGTCAGGACTGACCTCGTAATTGCCACGAGGTATGTGAATTTATTTTATGGCGACTTCCAGGCATTGAAAGGAATTACGCTGGAGATTTTTCCCAATACGGTTACGGCATTAATCGGTCCATCGGGCTGCGGTAAGTCAACATATCTTAGATTGTTTAACCGCATGAATGATTTGATTGACGGGGTGAAAATTACCGGCAACATTATTGTGGACGGAGAAGATATTTATGCACCGGAAACGGATGTAGTGGAACTTAGGAGAAAAGTAGGAATGGTATTTCAAAAACCAAACCCGTTTCCAAAAAGCATTTTTGAAAATGTTGCATATGGATTGCGGGTAAACGGAGTAAATGATAAAAAATTTATCCAGGCAAAGGTTGAACAGTCCTTAGTGCGTTCCGCACTATGGGATGAAGTGAAAGACAAATTGAAAAAATCCGCATTCGAATTATCAGGCGGACAGCAGCAGAGGCTTTGCATTGCGCGCGCTTTGGCAGTAGAGCCATCGGTCGTTCTTATGGACGAACCTGCTTCGGCACTTGACCCCATTTCAACCGCAAAGATTGAAGAACTCATTTACGAACTGAAGAAAAATTACACCATCATTATTGTGACGCACAACATGCAGCAAGCGGGAAGGGTGAGTGATACAACGGCTTTCTTTTACCTGGGAGAACTTATTGAATACGGGGACACGAAGGAAATTTTCACCAACCCCAAAGACAAAAAAACGCAGAACTATATCACCGGCAGATTCGGATAATTCATTCTATATCTCACTTCTAATATCTCATTACAATGACTCATCTCGATACCGAGCTTCAGCAGCTTAAAACGGAGCTTATTTCCATATGGACGCTGGTCATCTCCCAGCTAAAGAAAACGCACGATGCATTAATAGCTTTTGACAAACCGCTGGCTAATGATGTAATCACCAATGAAAAGCACGTTAACGCTTTAGAGTTAAAGATTGACCGCGACTGTGAAAATATTTTTGCACTTTTTAACCCGGTTGCCGTTGACTTGCGCTTTGTGCTTGCCGTTCTTAAAATCAATAATAACCTGGAACGCAGCGGGGACATTGCAGAGGGAATTGCCCAGTACCTGGTGCATGCCAATAAGCCATTTGATAAATTGCTGGTGGAGCGGACAGAAATTATAAGCATGTATGACGAAAGTATAGGAATGCTGCAGGATGTTTTGGATTCATTTCAAAGCGAGGATACTTCTCTTGCACGAAAAACATTTGTACGTGATGAAAAGCTCGACCGCATTAACCTGCAGGCAAATTCAGTTGTTGCCGATTACATCAGGAAACATCCCGATAATGCCGAAGAAGCATTATACATTCTTTCTGCCATCCGCAAACTGGAACGCGTAGGCGACCAGTGTAAAAACATTGCTGAAGAAATTATTTTTTATTCCGAAGCAAAGGTGATGAAACACAGTGCTTCTAAGACTTCTTAAGATTTCAGCTTTTCAATGTCCTCTTTAGGTGAGTAGTTATCTATAAACTCCCCTTCCCACCTTGCAACAACAATGGTAGCAAGGCAATTACCGATAACGTTCACCGATGTACGTCCCATATCCATAAGCGCATCAATGCCAAGGATAATAAACACCGGTTCTACAGGCAGACCGAAGGAAGTGACGGTGCCAAGCAAAATCACCAATGCTGCCCGTGAAACGCCCGCCACGCCTTTACTTGTAAGCATAAGGGTGAACGCTATTATAAGCTGCTGTGCCAGGCTTAAATGAATGCCTGCCGCCTGAGCAACGAAAACCGAAGCCAGGGAAAGGTAAAGCGTAGAACCGTCAAGGTTAAAGCTGTAGCCGGTAGGCATCACAAAAGCGACAATCTTTCTTGGCACTCCGATTTTTTCCATCTCTTCCATGGCTCTCGGCAAAGCAGCTTCTGAACTGGTTGTAGCAAACGCAATGGACACCGGTTCAATCATCGCCTTTAAAAATCTTTTCAGCGGAACCTTTACAATCAGGGCAACCGGGAGTAAGATAAATAACAGGAATGCCAGCAACGCGCAATAAAGGGTTGCCAGCAGCTTGAAAAGGTTTTCCAGGATATCAAGTCCCATGTTACCGACTGTGTAAGCAATGGCAGCGCCCACACCAATGGGAGCAAAATACATGACGATGTTGGTAAACTTGAACATGGTCTCTGACAGCGACTCGGCAAAGTTTAGCATTGGCTGCCTCCTCACGGGATTGACTAAAGCAAGCGCAATACCAAAGATGATGCTGAACACAACGATTTGCAGCACTTGTCCTTCTACGATGGACTTGGCAAAGTTCTCGGGAAATATGTGCATGATTACATCGTTGAAATTTTGCGGAGTAACGGCAGGAAGTTCTTCATGATGTTCTTTAGGAAGTACAATTCCCTCTCCTGCATGGCTTATATTGATGGCAGCAAGCCCGATGAATAAAGCGAATGTTGTTACTATCTCAAAGTAAATGATGGACTTTAATCCCATTCGTCCAACTTGCTTTAGCCCCGAATGTCCTGCTATGCCGACTACCAACGTTCCGAAGAGAAGAGGAGCAATAATGGTTTTTATAAGTCGAAGAAAAACCTGGCTAAGCACACGCAGTTTGATTGCAACCTCGGGAAAATCATGACCTACTTCTGCGCCAACAACCATGCTCACCAATATCCATGTAGCAAGAGATTTTTTTCTTACTGCATATAATAGAAGCCCTGCTATGCCCGCCCAGCGAAGGGTAAAAAGCACCGAGCCATCAATTGTGACAAAGTAATGACCCGCTATATGTACCACCACAGCAATGGTTATTAATACAAGAGAGAGAAACGTCAGGATTTTTTTCATCAGGTTATCAGGTATGAAATAATTTTGGTGAAAAATAGTTAAGTGGAGTTAAACGAGGAAATTTCCATCGCTTACCCCTTACCCCTAAAGGCAAAGGTGTGAAAACGTCTCTATTTGCAAACAACTTTTAATTTGGCACAAAATATTTCTTGTTGAAGCGAATCATTATTTCCGTTACTACCGACCTTGTTACCGACCAGCGTGTTCACCGCACTGCTCTCACATTGCAACAGGCACAGTTTGATGTGCTGGTGCTAGGGCGAGAACTGAAAGACAGTTTAGCGCTTCCTAAACTTCCCTATAAGACAAAACGCTTTGCTTTGCTTTGGGAAAAGGGACCTCTGTTCTATGCAGCATTTAATATCCGGCTTTTCTTTTTCCTTTTGTTCAATAAAGCAGACATCTTTTACAGCAACGACCTCGATACACTTCTCCCGAATTATATTGTGTCAGGATTGAAAAGGAAAAAATTGTATTACGACTGCCATGAATATTTTACCGGCATGCCCGAACTGCAAGGAAGGAAACTTCCGTACACTATATGGAAAACCATAGAGCGATTGATCTTTCCTAGACTTAAAACTGTTATTACGGTCAATGATTCTATGGCAAAACTTTATTCTGATGAATATGGCATCCCTTTAAATATAATCCGTAATCTTCCGTTAACTCTCAATGAAAAAGATATTCTGCCAAAAACAAAAGAAGATTTTCAACTGCCTGATAAAAAGTTAATCATTTTTCAAGGCGCAGGAATAAACGTTCAGCGCGGTGCCGAGGAAGCATTGTTGGCCATACAATATGTCAACGATGCCGTTCTGGTCTTTGCAGGTGGCGGGGATGTTATTCCGAAACTAAAAAGTATGGCGAAGGAACTAAAGCTTGAACAAAAAGTATTTTTCACCGGCAAACTTCCACCTGCTGAATTAAAAGCGCTTACGCGTCTTGCGCATCTCGGCCTCTCTCTGGATAAAGACACAAACATTAATTATCGTTTTTCACTTCCCAATAAATTATTCGATTACATCCACGCCGGAATACCTGTGCTTGCCTCTCCCCTTCCTGAAGTTTCCCGAATCATTTCAGAATATGATATCGGGATGCTCATCAGCAATCATAACCCTGAACACATAGGTGAAAAAATTAACGGCATGTTGTCTGACGGAGCGCAGTATATGAAATGGAAAGAAAACCTAAAACACGCTGCCGCAGAATTGAACTGGGAAAAAGAAAAAGAAAAGTTTCTCCGGCTTTTTTAGCTGTAACTTACGATTCTTCCAATCTTGTAAATATCAAATAAGAACACGAAAGGATTTTCTGACAGCAAATTTCTCCTGATTTTTTTTTGAAATAAATTAAAGAAGGCGCGAATTATTTTGTCGCCGGCTATTTTCTTCAGGGAGAAATACGTTTTCATCAAAGGAATTTCTTTTAATTCGCCTTGAGATAATCTTTTATTCTGATAAATATACCACAGGTTTTTTGTCGCATTATCTGTCTTGATTAAAAACTCTTCAGCGTCTTCAAGCCCAATGTGCATCAGAGGATTGTCAATATGAATGACTGGGATATTTTTTCTTCTTAACTCAAATCCAAACAATGTATCCTCATGCCCATAACCAGAAATGATTTCGTCAAATGGATTTTTAAGAATAATATTCTTCGGGGTAAGAAAATTATTCGTCATAAAAGAGCGGTAAGAGTTCCTGTTTCTTATCGCTGCTTTAATTTCCTCTTTTCTTTTCCCGGTTTTCCAGCGCAGAAGTTTCTTTTTATCTGCGGGAGGATGTGTGCTGTAAGCCCTGCCTCCACAGATTACCCGGTTGCTTCCGCAATGGGCAATATATGCTTTAATGTAGTCGTCACTTACCACTTCAGAATCGCAATCCATGAAAAGCAGGTTTTCAAATTTTGCTTCACGGGCCATCAAGTTCCGAATGCGGGCACGCCCATGATTTTTTTCCAGCTGTTTATACTTTACATTGCTTAAAACACTTGCCTCACGGTTAATTAGTCTTATGTTTTCATCCGAGGCATCATCGCACAAAAAAATTTCATAATCAATCCCGCAGCCGTCACACTGGCGTTTCAACTCGTGCATCAAAACAATTACATCAAAATTATAAACAGGAATAAGGATGGAAAGCATGCAAGAGAAATTCAGGCTACTGGCTTTACCATGGGATAAACTTTTCCGCCTTCAAACTTTATAATGCGCCCCGGAAACCTTTCTATGATGGGATAATTATGCGTTGCCATTACCACCGTTCTCCCGGAGCCACTTATTTCAAAAAGAAGCTTCAACACCTCTGTGCTGGTTTCGGGGTCCAGGTTTCCGGTGGGTTCATCGGCAAAAATAATTTCAGGGTCGTTTACAAGGGCACGCGCAATAACAAGTCGCTGCTGCTCCCCTCCCGATAGCTCATAAGGCATTTTAAATCCTTTGGTCGCAAGCCCTGCTCTTTCCATCACCTGCTGAATCCGGTCTTTGATTTCATTTTTATTTTTCCAGCCGGTAGATTGTAAAACGAATTTCAAATTATCATTCGCACTACGGTCCGGCAGCAATTGAAAATCCTGGAAAATCATTCCGAGCTTTCTGCGCAGGTATGGAATTTTTTTTCGAGGCAGTTTCTTCAGGTTGAACCCTGCAATGGTGGCTTCGCCTTGCTTTAGCGGAATCTCTCCATACAACATTTTCAGCAGCGTGCTTTTACCGGTTCCTGTTCTTCCTATAAGGTAAACAAACTCACTGCGGTTAATAGTTAACGTAACATCACTCAGGATAAGATTTTTATTCTGAAGGATTTCGCAATCCTTAATATCGATAATCGTTTCAGAGGTTGTCATGCGTTTTTATACTCATTCAAAATTCTACGTGAGTAAGTTTGCCATAAGGAATCTCTTCAATTTTCTTTTTCAATTTATCTTCAATTCCCTTCAACCCCAGGCGCGCCAGCTCTTTTTCGGGGCGGTCGGCGCGGAAATAGGCAATAAGCGTAAAGCCATCATCCCGTATCTGAACATAGTCAGGAATGCGCGCTGTGCCTTTTACTTTCATAATGTACATAGCCCAAAACAGCACAAACTTAGTAAAGATGAACTATATGCATTTCCTTCATTCAGATTTTTTTTGGTAATTTGGTCGGGTAAAATAATCCTAAAAAATCATCACATGAAAAAAATTTACGCTCTACTCTTAATACTCGTTGGAATAACATCAAACTCGTTCGCCCTCTCCGGAGGCCCTGACGCTTACGGGTATACATGGCGCGATATTAATGACCCCAACGGGCCGGTCTATAACTGGATTGATATTGCGGGCATTACCGGTGCTGTTGACGTAAAACCGCTGGGCGATGATAACACCGTTGGGGCTTTACAAATTGGCTTCCCGTTTCACTTTTATTGGTACGATGTAACACAGGTATGGGTAGGTTCCAACGGGTTTATAGCATTTGGTAACGATAATCTTGCATCACCTTTTTATACCATTCCCAGCACCACTCAGCCGAATAATTTTGTTGCTGCCATGCTGAGCGATTTAAACTTTGACGGAGTTGGAAACCTGGCGCAGTGTTGGCTGTGGAGAAGCCCTACCAATGATACCTGCATTATTTCATGGATTAATGTTCCGTTCTGGCAGGTGAACGCACCCTATTATACAGGTTCTAATACTTTCCAGATTATTCTTAATAATAATGACAGTTCCATTACCTTTCAGTACCAGCAGCAATCGGGACTTAGTTCGGGAGCAGTTAGCAATTACATGACTGTCGGGATCGAAAATATTTCCGGCTCTGTTGGATTACAGGTTTTGCACGACCCATTAAACCTGGGAGGGTATTACCTCACCACTCCGTATGCGATTAAGTTTTATTATCCGCCTTCCACGACATACATTGCTAACGATGCGGAGGCGCATTGGACGGGTAATGCTATTTCAGGGGGAATATTTCTATCGCGCAATAGTCCCACGCCATATCAGATGGTTGCTGCCATAAAAAACACAGGTAACATAAACACCAGTCCCTTCAATACAAACTGTAAAATTCTGAATAGTGTGAATACCACGGTGGTTCAGGACAATGCAACAGTCAGTTTGCTTACACCGGCACAGGTGCAGGTTCTTACTATGAGCAATACTTTTAATCCCACAACTTCCGGAACCTATAAGATGATAACCACTACATCCTTAGCCGGTGACAGTGTTCCTTCTAACAATATCGACTCGCTGGAAATTGTAGTTGTCGACACATCACAATTAAATATACGTTTGTCTTATGACGACAATACCGCCAATGGGCCCGGCCTCAATTGGAACGGAGGCAATGGCGGTGCCGGGGTTCAGTTTGTCCCCCCGTTTTTTCCATGCCGTGTTAAGCAATTACATTTCTACATTGTATCTAATGCATCAAACGTAGGATTTGCCGCAAAGCTCTATGAAAGCGGTGGCCCCAATGGGTTGCCCGGTAATATGCTCGATTCTGTCTGGGTTCCTGCCACTTCGGTGGTAGCCGGAACATGGAACAATGTAATTCTCTCCGCGCCTATAATGATTGACTCGGGAGGTTTCTTTGTTGAATGGCAAATGGGCGGTGCGAATATTATTCTTGGCGAAAACATCAGCAAGCCCATCTCAAACCGAACCTTTGAAGTGCTTACCAATCACACATGGGCAATTTATCGCTTCCGCCAAACCAACGACCTGATGATAAATGCCACTATAGACCGCGACCCGAATACTGCTGTTGAGCCGGCGAATTTCCTTAGCAATGAAAGCTATGTTTATCCTAATCCGGCTTCAAAAGAATTACGAATTAAGAATGCAGAATTAAAAATTGAAGTGGTTGAAATTTATAATTCTTTGGGTGAAATGGTCTACAGCAGTATTCCCCAAAGCCACGAACTTACTGTTGATGTTTCGCAGTTTGAAACGGGAATGTATCTCTGCCGCATTAAAGCTGGAGAGGCAATTATTACAAGGAAGATTTCCGTGGTGAGGTGATGGATTTATCTACCTCCACTCCAACGTATTAATCAGCCGGTCTATATCTTCGGTAACAAATTTTTCCGCAGGTGCAATAGAATCAGGATTAGGTATTGCATAAAAGTAAAGCGAGCCGCGCAGGAAATGATGCAAGCTGTCGGTGACATAAAATTGCAAAGGTGATGCTGCGTTTCCTTTTACATGTTGTATTACCCCGTAAACATTTTTTTTACGGTCGGTGAGCGTTTCCTCGTTAATGCCCGATGCCATGGAAATATGTTTCATGGTGATTTTGTGGTGGTCTTCGATTAATGCACCCAGGTTGCCGTTTACTTTTTTATAGCTCAGGTATAACGTGGCATTAAGTTTACTGAACTCAAGATTGAACCAGCATGGTTCAGTTTCTTTGGAAGTGTCGGGAACAAGCGTTGAATAAACAGGTATTTCAAAAACATAGGGGCAGTTGCCGGTTTGGGCGCGCTCATATTTTTTCTCCGGAAATTCCATCCTGAAATAGCCGCGCGGGCGAGGTGTATAGTTTTCCTCACATCCTGCAAATAAAACTGAAGCGATGAGCAGCAATGAATACACAATATTATCACTGCCACCGGATGCTGAGGGTGAAGACGAAATTGTATCCGGTTCTTTCGGCTCGTTAATACTAATCTTTACCCGCTTAATTCTTTTCTTACCCATTGATTCAATGGTGAAGCTCATGTTTTTAAATTGAATCACTTCGTTCTGCGCAGGCAATGTTCCTTTCAGTTCAAGAACCAATCCTGCGAGCGTGTCCACTTCTTCGTTTCCGGTATCAAATAACTTACGTTCTAAATTCATTATGCGCGCCACATCATTCAGTAATGCCTTCCCTTCAAAAACAAAAACCGTCTCGCTCAGCTTGGAGTATTCCACCTGTTCATCGTCAAACTCATCGCGCAGGTCACCAATGATTTCTTCCAGGATATCTTCCATGGTTACAATACCCGATGCACCACCGAATTCGTCCACCACAATGGCAAGATGTGTTTTCTTGTCCTGGAACTCGCGCAGCAAATCATTTATCTTTTTGCTTTCAGGAACAAAATGAGCCGGGCGTATTATTTTTTTCCAGTCGAAGCCGGCATCTTCTTTATGTTGGGCAAACGGAAGCAAATCTTTTACATGCAGGATACCTTTTATATTATCGAATGTATTTTCATAGACCGGCATACGGGAATATCCCGATTCGAAAATCGTTGAAAATATTACCGGGAACTTCATGCGTATGTCAAGCGCAACCACATCGGTGCGCGCCGTCATCACCTGTTTCACATCAATGTTGGTGAAGCGGGCAATTCCTTTGAGAATATTTTTTTCGTCTGCCGGAGTTGACTTATCGGCAGTGATATCAATGGCATGAGCCAGCTCTTCGGACGTAACTTCCAGGTATCTTTTGCGAGTGATGCGGTCAATCAAAGTGGAAGAACGCACAAGAAGGTAGCTAAGCGGGGTGAGTATTTTATCAATTATAAAAATGGGAATCACAAAAAAGCGGGCTGTCTGAAGTGCAAAACGCTGAGCATAAATTTTGGGAATGGTTTCGCCAAACAAAACAATCAGCAGGGTAACAATAACAACCTGCAGTAGAAAAGCAAGCACAGGACTGGTATCGAGGTAAAAGGCATGCTGAATTAACACGGTAGTAAGCACAATCATGGAAATGTTGCACAGCATATTGAAAATAAGAACCGAAGCCAGCAAACGCTTGGGATGGGTAAGCATAGTAAGAATAAGCTGGTCTGTCTTGTGCTTTGATTTTTTGAGAAGCCCCAGCTCCGCGGGCTTCAGCGAAAAAAAAGCCACTTCTGTAGCCGATACAAATGCGGAACAGAAGAGAAGAAAAATAATGATTAAGAGTTCGGCAAATACTCCTGCAGAAAGGGGTGTGCGGATAATTTCGAGGAGTATAAATAACAGCTGCGGGCCGCTTTCGGGAATATCCAACGTTCAGGCTTTAAATTGACAAGTGCTAAAATAACAAGAGTGCAGAGTTTATCATACCCTGCACTCCGCTATTATAAATTTAATCAGAATGGTAAGTCGTCGGCAGGTGTGGGACTGGTCTCTACTACAGGAGGTTCAGATGCATGGCTCGTATCGGCAGGAGTCGATGCGGGTGCATCTGTTTTTCTTGAGAGTATGCTGATGTTATCGCCCATTATTTCTGTCATATATTTTTTAACACCTTCCTTGTCAACCCATGAACGGGTGCGGATTCTGCCTTCCACATAAACCGTACTTCCTTTGTGCAGCGCTTTTTCAGCAAGTTCTGCAAGGCCGCGCCACAATACAACATTGTGCCATTCGGTCTGCTCTACTTTTACGCCCTCTTTATTTTTGTACGACTCTGTTGTTGCCAGAGAAAACTTAGCAACGGCAATACCTCCTTCGAGATAGCGGACTTCCGGGTCTTTTCCAAGATTACCCAAAAGAATTACTTTGTTTACACCAATCATAGTTTTAGGTTTTAGTGATTAATAGACCGTCAAAAATAGAAAAAAAATAACACCTTCCAAGATTTATACCATCACTTTCATGGTATAATTCAAGCCCGATAAAGCGTCAGATAACCTCCTCGTTTACATATCTTTCAATAAGCCGGGGGAAAGGAAAGCTGCCGAGTGATTTAAGGTTTGTCTTAATTACGCCGGGGATTTTTATTTCAGAATTACTCCCCTTCAGGTTCACATTCCAGAACCGTACATTAAGCGTTTGATGCGAAAGCTTGTGAAGATAAACTCTGCCACCTCCGGAAACATCAGTAAGGGTAATATCTTTTAATACTTTTTCGGTCGAAAGACTTTTTATCAATTGTGTCAATGGCAGGTGTTTATTTGATTCTACCAATGGAAAATCATATAGTGATTTCCATATGTCGCTTGTCGTTCTTTTCCTCAGGTATACAGTATTTCCTTCGCTGATAATGAAATAATCAAAGTACCTGTTCCTGATTTTTGGCTTTACCTTTTTTACCGGAAACTTACTAACCTTATTGCTGGCATACGCCACGCAGTTTGCGCGCAATGGACAAAGAGAGCAGGACGGGCTAACGGGTACGCATTGCAATGCTCCGAATTCCATCATGGCCTGGTTAAATTCCGAAGGCGAATGCCGAGCCATCAGTTCCGTTGCCAGCGCATAAAAATTTTTCTTTCCACCTGGGGAATGAATATTTTCTTTGATTCCAAAATACCTGCTTAAAACGCGCTCCACATTTCCATCAACTACAACACGTTTTTCATTGAATGCTATCGAGCTTATAGCAGATGCCGTGTACTGCCCTACTCCTTTTAGATTTATCAATTCAGAATATGATGAAGGAAACTTTCCATTCAAATCTTTAACAATAAACCTTGCAGCGGTATGCAGGTTTCTTGCGCGTGAATAATAACCAAGCCCTTGCCACAATTTAAGCACGGTCCTTAATTCTGCTCTTGCAAGTGAATGGACGTCAGGAAATTTTTTAACGAACTTTAAATAATACGGCAGCCCCTGGTTTACTCTTGTTTGCTGAAGTATAATTTCGGACAGCCAGATTTTATACGGGTCCTTCGTTTTCCTCCAGGGTAAGTCGCGCCTGTTTGCCGCGTACCATCTTAAAAGCGGTCGTGAAAAATTCTTGCCTGGCGATTTCATAAAAATAAAAAGTCCCCCGTAAACCGGAGGACTGAAAGAATACTAAAATACTTTAACGAACAACACTGAATTTGCCCGAAGCAACCACTTTATTATTCTCATCATACACACCGTAAAAATAAATTCCGGGGTTCAGTATTTTTATATCCATTTTTAAATTAGAACCAGACACTGCTTCTACCGCAACCATCTTACCGGTTATTTCAAAAAGCTTCACTCTATCCGCACTTACAGGGAGTGATGAAAAAGAAATCAAGTCTGCAGCGGGGTTAGGATAAAAATGCAGCGGTACATTATCATTGGTTAAATCGTTAATGCCAACGGTACAATTTGTGAATGAAATATCATCAACCCTGATTATGCTTCCTGCTGTTGGATTATTTGGAAAACTTGATGAGATGTACACGCTTGCTGTATCCGGATTACCCGATGTTGTAAATGGCGAGACATAGATAAAGGTTGCCATTTTACAGTGATAAACCGAATCGGTAGTTTTCACATAAAATTCTGCGTGAGCAACATCCTGCGGCTGATGAGTTGAATTATTCCATTTGTAAAGTTTCATTTTCACCTCGGCCGAATCCACTCCCTGCGGCATATATTTTACCCAAGCCGAAAACAATGTAGGCCTTTGCGTATACTGAAATCCATTAGGCCCGTTCTGATAATTGGTTCCTGTTTGCGCTAACCCTACATCGACCAGGGGATTGTAAGGAGGGAAAGGATTAGTATACCCAACTGTTCTAACTTCAATAGCCGAATTGCCATTATGGCTATCGGCTGATTTGTAAACAAATACCGGGTATCCCTGGTTTGAAAAAAGATTGTAAGAAGTCCAGCTACAGGGCTCTTCATACTGAGGTAAATGCGTTGTATCCCAACACTCAAAACTCGGATTAGGAATTTGCGCCTTAAGGGAAAGATTTACCATAAACAATATAGCAACAGTGAGTAGCTTTTTCATTGGTCGGTTCTAAAATTTTCCCAAAAATAACAATTAGTTGCTACTAACAAAAAAACATTCCGTCAGCAGGTATTTTCTTCATGTAAAAAGATGAAAACCTTACACCGGTAATAAAACCGGCTTTAGGATAAGAACAATCAATAGTACAGGTGGGTTAAACATCCCGTATTCAGAACCTGGATTTAAAAGCATAAAGATACCCAACCCCGTAAGGTTGAACTTAAAAAGCGACTCTGCCCCGTAAGGCACGGTTGCTTTTCTGTTTTTAAGGTGTTTGCGGCGGCGTGTTTTCCGAATGCTTCTTTCTCCAAAGGTCACGGAACTTATCAAATTCAACACGGTAAAATATTCCCACCCCTTGCGTGTAAGGCGAATTGTTGGTGATAAGCGTGTTATTATTAGTGCGGTTAAATGCCTTGAGCCTTATTTTTCCATCACCGCTTACTTTGTATTCAGCATTAAAGTCACCAATAATTGTATTGCTGTTTTGAGAAGTATTTTGTGTCGTTGTTTCTCCTGCATAGCCAACGTTCACATCAAAAGTCACCCGCTCGTTAAACTGCTGAGTTGACAAAGCAAGCTCAAGTTCCTCACGGCTCAACGCGTCTTTAGGCCGGTAACTGACTCCGATATTTACTTTACTGTTAAACTGGTTGAGCCAATTGCTTACCTGGTTAGAAAGCAATTCACTTCCGCTGGCTTTTGCGCTGCCTTGATAATTACCCACTGTGGAACTGGTTGTCTGAAGCGGAGCAAACCGGCTTAGCACAAGCAAGCTGATTACCTGCCTGCTCATTTCTTCTTCGGTATTAAGCGAATTCTTTACCAGGCTTTGCGTAGTTGCATCAGCGCCCGGAAGGTCAACATCGAATTTCACATTAGGATTGAACAGCTTGCCTGAAAGGATTAGACGGCAGTCTACATTAGTGCGCCCCTGCGAGCCCGAACTGGACACCGTATCACCGGGGAAAAGCTCTGAGAGATAGGCCCGCGTTTTATAAACAGCATCAAGGTCAATGTTTGCATCATATGGCGAACCGTTAAAGCTTATAACACCTCCCGGCTCAATAAGGAACTTTTTGTTTATAATATTTTTAAGAGTAAATAAATAATCTCCTTTTTGAATAATGTAGTTTCCGTTTACAAAAAATTCTCCCGCGGGTGTAAGCGTCAGCTTCAGGTTTCCGTTCCCGTTTCCTTTAATAACGTCACCGATTTTTTCATCAAATATCACTTGTATTTCTGCATCGGGTGTCAATTCAATATTGCTTGTAATAGAGACTCCGGCTAAGTTCACCGGTTTTCTCACTTCAACAGAAGCGGTGTCATTTTTATTGACAAACGTGATAAAATTATTTTCAGAAATTACTGCGGTTGACTCAAGCGGAAAGAAAATCCGCGTTCCTTTATTCGAAGTAAGATTTAAATCAATGGCAAGTGATTTCACCGGCCCGCTAAGTGTAACAAATCCCGTAGCTATTGCCGTACCGTAATAAATTTCTGTTCCTGTATACCCGGTGTTCAGACATTGAAACGAATTGGTTTGCATAACTAAATTAAGAGTCAGCTCTTTAAAATTATTATGGAGCAGCTTTCCGTTCAGCGTTGCTGTCTTTCCGTTTTCGTCATTCAGCGTAAGGTTGTTGAAACCGAAATAGTGAGGCGTTACGGTAACTTCATCCGTAAAGCTGTAGCGCGTATTCAGGAAATTAAGAACAAAATTTCCCTTGGTAATTTTCATCTTACCATTAAGTTCAGGGTTGGCAGGAGTTCCTGTCAAAGTAAGGTCGGCAGAAAGTTTTCCGTACAGGTCGGAGAAAACATCGTCAATAAATTTTTCAAACGGATGAAGATAAACATCACTGAGGCTGACTCTGAAATCAAAATTGTTATTCTCTGACCGCACAAAATATTTGCCTTCTATATCAATTATCTTTTTCGTTCCCTTTACCACGCTCACGTCAGCATCGAGCTGTTGCTTTTCATCATCCCAAACCGACCGGATATCTGCGTTGCCAATTGTATCGCTGTTCACAGCCAGGTTTCCAATGGTAGCTGAAGAAGAGATATTGAGCTTAGACAGAAGGCCTGCAATGGAAAATTTCCCATCCATAACTCCGCCAAATCCGAACCCCGATTCTGAAATAAGCGGATTGATATTTTGCATGCTGAAATTGTTAAACGAAAGTTCCAGCCGGTCATCAGAATTCTTCGAGATAATTCCGTCAAGGCCAAAGAGCTGACTACCGCGCGAAAGAGTAAGCCCGCTGATTTTAACTCTGGACGAATCTACTTCAATAAAATTTCCACTGCTCATTTCCCACTTTTCATTATTGAGATATACGGAAGATTCATTAATGACGAAACGATTACTCCACGGAGAATTAATAGTGCTGGTACCTTTAAGATTTAACCTATTGGGAAAGGTATCGGCATCGGAAGCTGAGATGTTAAACAAAACAGTATTGTTTTCGGCCCTGGCATTAAAGCGAAACAGTGCAATAGCTATCCCCTGACCGATAGTAACTTTTTCCACGCTTAAGTTCGAGATAAGCTGAGATGAATCGTTGCCCATCGTAAAATCAAGGCCCGACACACCAATGTTATGATATTTTGCTGCCTGAGATTGAATATGGAACGAGAAAATATTTTCTGTAGTATTCAGCTTGCCATACAGCTCTGTTCCTGCTTCCACCTCTACTCCGGGCGCAAAAAGACGCGTAAGTAATTCCGGGTTTTTAATTGTAAAGTGGAATGAAGCATTCTGATTGTAGATAGTAAGATTCTTATTGGTGTATGCATTAGGAATATAACGAGACAGGTATGTTTGCACAGAAGGAATAAAGTTTTTTACATCGAGCATTCCGCTTATTTCTCCATCAAGAAAATCAGAACGGATATATATGGTGCGCCCCTTACCGAAACCGAAGGTAGTGAGAGAAATATTGTTTACATAGTAAAGTGTTTTTTCATAATTGTAATAGGAATCGCGGATTAAAACTGAACCTTCCAGCGTTTGCAGTGAATTGCCCGAAGCGTTAATACTGAGCTTTGTGCGAAGCCGCTGCTCCTTGCCTTCCTTGACAAGCTTTAAATTGTCAAGGTTCATATACCCAATGGTCGCAATAAAATTATACTCGGGAATTTTTCCTCTCATATCAACCGTTCCGTCAAAATCAACATCAAGATTGGTTTCATGAACCGAGAGAATTCCTTTAAATAAACTCTTCTCCATGTTGCCGCTAACAACAATGTTATTGTAATTATATCCTTTGTATTGGAGCTGGCTTATGGTTCCGCTTGCAGTTTCTTTCATCTCGTTGAACCGAAAGCCGCTGCCTTCCACTTTAATGTTCAGTGAAACCTTGCCGACTTCATTAACTCCGGCAAACTTTCCTGCATCAAAGTTGCTCAGTGACAAGCGCCCGCTATAACTTGTTTTTTTACTTTCTTTATTCGTCTTGAAATTAATATCAGTGGATGCATAGCCCAGTGCAGTGGAAAGATTTCCAAACGCAACAAAGTCATTATAAAACCCTGAAAACTTTCCATTGAAGGAAAACACTCCAAGCTTACTGACGCTTTCAGGGAGGACTATTAATTTTTTTTCTGTTGAATCATACAGCGGAAGAGTTGCAATGTCAGAAGATGAGCTCTGAAATTTTTCAATGCGGCAGTCCATGTAAGCTGTCTTAAAATCAGGTAAGCCATTAATGCTTACATCACCATGGAGCTTTGTATTCTTTCCATATTCAAAAACCATCTCTTTAATCTTGAGTGCACTTAGTGTACCTTTAAGTTTCCCCTGCATGGTGAATTTGCTTTCGCTTTTCGCGATGCCGTCTGTAAAAAAAGCTGCATCATTGAACGCTATCGTACTTTTACTAAGCGTAGCATTCATCGTAACTTTTGAAGCAAAATCATTAAAGGAATCGAAGGATGCATATTCAAGCTTAGTATCAGAATGTATTTCACTGCCGGGTGTTTTCAGTTCAAAATCATTCAGGGTAATTTCTGAAGGATTCATTTTAAAGGAAGCGCGCATATCATCAATCTGGAAACCTGACTTATCTTTCATGCGGAAATTTTTGATGTCCGCCGAAATCGTGTCTCCATTGAATTTGATACCGCTAAAATCGCCACCGATGCCGCTCAAAGACAAATTATTAAAATTCATGGTCTTTGCTTGCGGCTCTATATTTTCGTTGACAAAATTGAATCTGCAGTTTGTGAGCTTCACGTTTTCAATGTCCGTTTTTCCGCCGGATGACGTTGTATCGGAGGAGGCAAAATGACGAAGTATGAATGCCATGTTATTTTCCTTTTCACCATGATAAATCCTGATGTTGAATTGTGCATCGGTCATGCCGATAATATGCAGCAGAATATTTTTCTCTTTAAAAAACAATTTCCCTGCTGAAACGTCCAAACGGGGAATATCCGCAAGCGTATTTCCGTGCAGGTCGTCAACATGAAAACCTTCGAGCACAAATGAACGTGGAAATGAAATGCTTACTTTTTCAATTTCCACCCGTGTATGAAGCGCTTCGGCAAAATGATTCGTGAACCGCTTAACAAGCCAAGTCTGTACAAACGAAAAATTTACCAGGAAATAAACGGCCAGGAAAAAAATGGCAAAGCCCGTGAATGCCCACAGAACTATATTGATGCCTTTTTTAATAATTTTGTTCACCTGCCATTATTTAAGTTATTGACCCCCAAAGCTGTCTGCCAGCACAAGGGCAAAAGTAATGCCAGCAAGTATAAATGAATATTGCAGAGGTGAATTGGCTATGAATGATAAACAAATAAACAATGTTATTCTCGGTATAGAAACATCGTGCGATGAAACATCGGCATCTGTTGCTATGGGAAACACGGTGCTTACTAACGTTATTGCAACACAGGAAGTTCACAAGAATTTTGGCGGAGTAGTTCCCGAACTTGCCTCGCGTCAACATCAGAAAAATATTATTCCCGTAGTCAATGAAGCCATCCGTAAATCGGGTTTGTCAAAGAATCAAATTCAGGCGGTTGCTTTTACAAGAGGGCCCGGCTTGCCCGGTTCGCTCATGGTAGGGGTTTCTTTTGCAAAGTCGCTTGCGCTTGCGCTTGGAGTGCCCCTCGTTGAAGTAAATCATATGCAAGCTCATGTACTTTCGCTGTTTATTGCCTCACCCCCTAACCCCCTCTCCAAAGGAGAGGGGGAACAACATCCCTCCTTTCCTTACCTGTGCCTTACTGTATCTGGCGGGCACACGCAAATAGTTCAGGTAAAAGATTACCTGGATATGGAAGTGATAGGAGAAACACTGGATGATGCCGCGGGCGAGGCCTTTGATAAGGCAGCAAAGATTATGAACCTTCCCTACCCCGGAGGGCCGCTTATTGATAAATACGCACGTGAAGGTAACCTGAAAAGATTTTCTTTTCCCGAGCCACAGATTCCCGGGCTCGATTTCAGCTTCAGCGGATTGAAGACAGCGTTTCTTTACTTTGTAAGAGAGCAATCAAAAACCGATAAGGATTTTGTGGAGAAAAATAAAAATGATTTATGCGCTTCCATTCAGGAAACCATCGTGAATATTCTTGTTAAAAAATTACAGAAGGCATCTGAACAAACGGGCATCAAAGAAATTGCCATTGCCGGTGGAGTAAGCGCCAACAGCGGCTTGCGCAATGCTGTAAACGAAGCAGCTAAAAAATTAGGCTGGAATATTTACATCCCTCCACTCCGCTATTGCACAGATAATGCAGCTATGATTGCCGTAGCGGGTTATTATAAATTCTTGAAAAATGATTTTGCCCCACAAACGGCTGCGCCTATGGCAAGGATGAGTTTTTAGAACATTGTTTAATATTGGAAACTTTTTCACTGATGAATATAATCCTGTTTGAAGACCACACCCGCTCTGCGCTGCTACCCTTTACGTTTACGCGCCCGGTAGCAGCCATACGATTCGGCATTTTAACCATGGGTGAAAAATGGGAAAAGCATCTCGGTGTAAAAGTGTCTTTCCTGACGCAGGATTATCTTTCTGAAAAATTCCCTCTTAAAACCGCATCCGATAACTTGCTCATCAATGGCAAAGTGCTGCCTGACAAGCGACTCGTTGATAGTATCGGCAAGCTCAAACAAGGCGAGCGCCTCGTGAATGAAGGCGAAGTCATCGCCATTCGTACAGCAAATAAAGAATTAAAAAATATTTCTTCAGTTGATAATATCCCGTTTAGCAATACCATCACTTACAAGCCGCAGGTGATCAAGCTCCTGCACCTTTGCGACATCTTTGCAAAGAACGGCCTAGCCATACGAGATGATTTTACTGTGCTTACTGCAAAAAAAAAATCAGCAAAAATCAGTTCGACCAATCATATCATCAACCGCAAAAATGTTTTTGCAGAACAGGGAGTTAAAATGGAGGCCTGCATTATCAATGCTTCGGAAGGGCCGGTTTACCTGGGAAAGAATGCTGAAGTAATGGAAGGCAGCATCATCCGCGGGCCGTTTGCGTTGTGCCATGATTCGACCGTGCGGCTGGGAACAAAAATTTATGGCGATACTACCATTGGCCCTTTCAGCAAGGTGGGTGGTGAAATTTCCAACTCTGTTATTTTCGGCTACTCTAATAAAGCGCATGACGGATTCCTGGGTAACTCCGTTATCGGTGAGTGGTGCAATCTTGGAGCGGGCACCAATAATTCGAACCTTAAAAATAATTATTCCAATGTAAAGCTGTGGGATTATGAAAGCGAAAAATTCATCAGCACGGGCTTGCAGTTCTGCGGGCTTATGATGGGCGACCACAGCAAATGCAGCATTAACAGTATGTTCAATACCGGAACAGTTTCTGGGATAAATACAAATATTTTCGGAACCGGCTTTCCTCCCAAATTCATTGCCAGTTTTTCATGGGGCGGAGCGCAGGGATTTTCTACGTTCAGAATTGAAGATGCCCTCGAAGTTGCGCGCAGGGTTTTTGAAAGAAGAAAAATGAAATTCAGCAAGACCGAAGAAAATATTCTTCGTCACGTTTTTACTATTTCAACGCAGCACAGGGCGTGGTAATCAAGGCATAAATTTTTTCATTACCTCTTCGCTTACACCGGTAAAAGAAAATCCTCCATCGTGGAAAAGGTTCTGCATAGTAACCATGCGGGTTAAATCAGAGAACAACGTAACACAATAATCTGCGCATGAATCCGCTGATGCATTCCCCAAAGGAGACATGGCTTCGGCATAACTGATGAAGGCGTCAAAACCTTTTACGCCACTCCCTGCCGTGGTGCGCGTAGGCGACTGCGAAATTGTATTGACTCTTACTTTTTTATGCTTTCCATATTGATAGCCGAAACTGCGCGTAATACTTTCCAATAATGATTTCGCATCTGCCATATCATTGTAATCAGGAAAAACTCTTTGCGCAGCGATGTAGGTTAGCGCAACTACACTTCCCCATTCATTTATTGCATCGTGCTTCATGGCAGTTTGCAGTGTTTTGTGAAGAGAAATTGCAGAGATATCCATGGTCTTATGATAGAAGTCATAATCCAGGTCTGTATACGGTTTGTTTTTTCTGACGTTGGGAGACATACCGATGCTGTGCAGGATAAAATCAATTTTACCACCAAGGATTTCCATCGATTGCTTAAAAAGATTTTCGAGGTCCGGTAATGCCGTTGCATCGGCAGCTATTACCTGAGCCGAAGTTTTTTCTGCAAGCTGCCGTATGGTTCCCAGGCGTAATGCAACCGGTGCGTTAGTAAGCGTAAAAACCGCTCCTTCCTGATGACAGCGCTCTGCAATTTTCCATGCAATGCTGTTGCCATCGAGCGCTCCGAAAATAATTCCTTTCTTTCCTTTCAATAAGTTGTGGGACATATTAAAGTTTAGAGTTTAGAGTTTAGAGTTTAGAGTTCAGTGTTTAGAGTCAAGATTATCCAATCAATTCTTTTGCGTTTTGTATTGCCGCCTGCGATGGCTTTCCGCCCGCAATCATTTTTGCAATTTCAAGAATATGGTCCTCTTCAGATAATTGAGCCAGCGAAGTAACTGCTTTATGGTTAACTTGTTCTTTAGTCACTATAAAATGAACATCGGCCCTGCAAGCAATTTGCGGCAAATGCGTAATAGCAATCACCTGGTGGTTCAGTGCAAGCTCTTTCATGGCATTCCCTACTTTCAAAGCAACATCGCCCGATACACCACTATCTATCTCGTCAAAAATCATCAGGGGTAGTTTCATTTGTTTTGCCGCGGATGATTTAACTGCAAGCATCAGCCGGCTTAATTCTCCGCCCGAAGCAACTTTACCAAGCGGCATAAGAGCAACTCCTTTGTTAGCAGAGAATAAAAAGGCAATTTCATCGGTTCCGTTTTCATTCGAATCTTTTTCTGACTGCTCTATTCTGAAAACTGCATCGGGCATTTTTAATTCTGCGAGCAAACGCGTAATTCTCTTTTCAACCGAAGGAATAATTTTTTTTCTTGAAGCGGATAATTTTTGCGCAAGGGTTTTCAATTGAGCTGAAAGCTTTTCGACCTCCGTCTTCAGAAGTTCAATCCTCTCCCCTGCTGATTCTATACTTCTTATTTTTTCACGAAAAGATTCTTCAAGTGCCAGGAGTTCATCTGTTGATGAAACCCGGTGTTTATGCTGGAGCTGGTTGAGTACATCGAGACGGTCATGAAGCGTTTGGATTTTTTCAGGGTCATATACAACTTGAGATTCCGATACTTCCAACTCATCAGAAATATCTTTCAGTTCAATCACAACACTGCTGAGGCGTTCTGCAAGCGGCTTAAGATTTTCCTGGTACCTGGCAGTAGTTGAAATTTGGTTTTGCGCGCTGCGCAGCCGGGCAAGAATTCCGTCTTTCTCTGCACTTATACTCTGTATCGTAGAATTCAGAACTGATTTTATCTCTTCACTATGCTGTGCTGTCTTCAGAGTTGATTCGATATCGCTCTCTTCTCCTTGTTTAAGTGAAGCATTTTCAAGCTCATTAAGCTGGAAGCTGAAATAATCGAAGTCTGCCGCCGATTTTTTTTCTGCTTCTATGAATTCAAAAAGCTCTGCCGAATTTTTTTTCCATGAAGTAAATACTTCGCGATATTCGGTGAGCAATTTTTCATTTCCTGCAAAAACATCCACCAGCGAAAGTTGAAAAGCAGGATTAATTATTTGTAACGTTTCATGCTGCGAGTGAATATCCACCAGCATAGCGGCAAGCTCTCTAATTGTTGAAAGATTAACCGGAGTGTCATTAATAAATGACCGCGATTTACTATCGGGAGTAAGTTCGCGCCTTATGATAGTTTGATTCTGATAATCGAGCGCGTGTTCAGAAAAAAAATTGCGCATATTCGCGTCATCAATCCTGAACTCTCCTTCCACAATGCATTTGCGCGATTTATCGAGCAGCGCCTGCATATCTGCGCGTTCTCCCAAAATAAGAGACAACGCACCCAGAACTATGGACTTTCCCGCCCCCGTTTCGCCTGTAATAATATTAAGTCCGTCAGTAAAATTTATTTCCAGCCGGTCAATAAGCGCATAATTCTGAATATGGAGCCGGGTTAACATTTTAGGAATACCTTCTTTTGCTCTGATTTTTGATAAAAGGGGTCAGGCAAATGTAAGCGATTCTGTTTACCATTCGATTTAAGAAACATTTCAATTATCATTTTTTATTCAGAACACTATTTCTTCTTTTGCAACAAATAATTTTTCAGAATGAAAAAAATATTCCTCTTTACCGGCCTGCTGGGTTGGTTTTCGTCCTGGGCGCAGCACCAGGTTCCGCACGATACCTTGTTTGCACAAGACCGTGAAACTGCCGGAAGGCAATACGTGGTTATCTATGATGAAGACGGTAAAATAATGGCTACCGGTTCGCTTCAGAACGGACAGTATGACGGCACCTGGCGGCAGTACAGCGATTTTGGACTTACCATCAGAATTACCGAATACAGAAACGGTGCCCGCTATGGCCCTAACATTGAACTGAGCAACAACGGAATGGTGGTTCTTGATGAGACCTATGAAAACAATTTTCTCAATGGCCACCGCAACGTTTTAAACAGCTTCGGCAGGCCGCGAGTCACAGAGTTCTACCTGAAGGGAAAGCAGGAAGGCGCCAGCAAAAAATTTTATGATGACGGCAAATTGCAGGAAGAAACTTTCTGGATAAAAGGTCTGAAGCAAGGAGACGCAAAATGGTATTTTAAGAATGGAAAAATTTCTACGGAGTATACATACGATAATGGAAATCTATCAGGGCCTGCTAAAACCTATGACGAAGAAGGATGCCTGATGAATGAAGGTAATTATGTGAACAACGAAGAAGATGGTGAATGGAAGCAATATGATCCGACAGGAAAACTTGTAAAAAAAACTATCTACAAAAACGGGAAAATCATAAAAGAAATAAAAGTAAAATAATCTATTGCTTCAATGTCTTCGTTATTTCTGCGCAAACTATTGCAGCCGCTGTGGCAACATTCAGTGAATCGGGTTGATGTTTTCCTTTTTTTACTTGTATCGGAATAGTAACAGGATGTGTAATGAAGGGCTTCAACTCTTTACCGATGCCCGTGCTTTCGTTACCCAGCAAAATAATTGCGGGCGGTTTAAGATTACTTTCATAAATATTTTTTCCATTCAGCACTGTGCCGTAAATGGGTAATCCATTTTTAACGGATGTAAAAACTTCATCAAGATTAGTTTGAATAACATTTACAAAAAACAAAGAGCCCATTGCTGCCTGCACAACTTTTGGGTTGTAAATCTCAACACATTGTTCGGAGCAGATTACTGTTTCAATGCCAAACCAGTGAGCAGTCCTTATTATGGTGCCGAGATTCCCGGGGTCGCTTATATTATCGAGAGCCAGCGTAACTGTTGAGGCCATCAGCCGGAAATCAATTTTGCGTTCCGGAATTTCCACAACGGCCACACATTCTTGCGCTGTTGTAAGTGTGCTTATTTTTTGCAATTCTTTTTCACTGACAATGGATACTTTCCCCTTGGTTTTATCCGGAAACCGTTTTACTAATTCTTCTGCGAAATCGCCTAACGCATAAATGGTCTTTACATGGTAACCGGAGAGTAACAATTCCTCCATTGTTTTTTTTCCTTCGGTGAGAAAAAGGTTATTCCCGTGCCTGAATTTTTTCTGGTGCAGGGAGCGGACAAAACCTATTTCTGATTTAGATGGCACTATAGTTGAGTTTAAGGACACATTATTAACAACAACCCACGCATAACGAACTCGTTATCCGATATTGCGCACAGCGAATGTATTATTTTTGCCCGATGCACTGCATTTCATTCTTCCGGAAGCTGGTTACAGCAGCGGCTATCGGAACCCTGTTCGTTCTTTCAGCGTGCAGCCCAACTAAAAATCTTAAAGACGGCCAGTATTTTTTTACGGGATATAAAATCAAACACGACAATAAATCCATTGACAAAGAGGCGCTTCACACCTACATCCGTCAGAAACCAAACCGGAAATTTTTCTTCCTTTTTCGCCTTCAAATGGGATTTTACCTGCTGGGTGAGAAGTTAAATTCTACCTGGCTTAAAAATATCGGTGAAGAACCCGTTGTGCTTGATACCTCGCAGGTTGACCGTTCTACGAACCAGCTGAAGTTTTTTATGAACAGGAAGGGTTACTTCAATGCAATGGTGAAGGATACGGTGATTTATAAAAAGAAAAAAGCAAAAGTGATTTACACTATTGTTTCCGGAAAACCGTACAGGATAAAAAGTATTGAATATGCATCCACCGACCCTAATGTTTATCCGCGGCTTATTGAAGAAGAAAAAAATTCCCTCATTCACCAGGGAATGATTTATGACGAAGATATTTTAGATAGAGAGCGTGAGCGTTTTACCGAGGTGATGAAAAGCAACGGGTATTATTTTTTTACAAAGCAATTCATCAGTTACTCTGCAGACAGCGCTTTGCAAACAAACGAAATCAACCTGAAGATGACGGTGAGCCGCCTGAAGGAAGACTCCGCTGCGGGCGCAGGCAATGGAGAGAATCACCACAGATATTATCTAAACAGAATATTCATCAGAACAGATTACGACCCAAAATCTACTGCAGCGCCGGTGTACGATACGGTGAGCTATAAAAATTATTTTTTTCTGGTTAACAAGGCGCACCCTGAACTGAGATACCGCAGAGATGTTCTGCTGCGCGCTATTTTTATTTCCCCGGGCGAGTTATTTAATATTAAGGATGTAAAATATTCATACTCGCGCCTTACAGACCTTAATGTTTTCCGTTTTGTAAATATTCGTTTTGATGAAGTACCGCGAACGGACGCCCAGCAACAATATCTTCTTGATGTGGAGATTCTCCTTACTCCTCTTCAAAACCAGGATTTTACTATTGAAACCGAAGGCACGCACAATGCAGGTAACCTTGGAATTGCAGGCAATATCAGTTACCGTAATAAGAATGCCTTGAAAGGCGCTGAGCTCCTCGAGTTAAAGCTGAAAGGGGGACTTGAATTTCAGAGAACTTTATCAGAAGAGGACAACCGCACGGCTTTACTATTTAATACATATGAGATTGGCCCCGAAGCTTCGCTGAACCTGAAAAGATTACTTTTAATAGACCCGGTTTTCAGGAAGTCTTTGCGCAAATGGAATCCAAAAACAAGAGTTTCAATCGCTGCAAATTACCAGCAACGGCCCGACTACAACCGCTCTGTCGGCAATTTGAATTTCAGCTGGCAGATTAAAACAACATCACCCCTTAAAGTTTCTTTCGACTTTTTTGACATAAATTTTGTTAATGTGCAACTGTCACCATCATTTGTAGATAAATTAAACAAGATTGATGATAAAGGATTGTTCTACAGTTACAATGACCACCTTCTAACTTCGGGGCGCCTAAATTTTATTTACAATAACCAGGAACAATCATCCAGCAGGAATTTTTATTTTATCCAGTTCTACTGGGAATTTTCCGGATTGCTTCTTTCTGCTATTCGCAACGCGTCTTTTATAGAAGAAGATTCATTGGGATTCAGGAAAGCATTCGGGCTTACCTATTCGCAGTACCAAAAATTTGAACTGGATATCAGGCATTACCAGAACTTTGCGGCGAATAATATTTTTGTCTGGAGACTTGATGCCGGAATAGGTTTGCCGTATAGTAATTCTATTGCGTTGCCTTTCGAAAAAAGTTTTTATGGCGGAGGCTCTAACAGTTTGCGCGCATGGAAATTCAGGTCGTTAGGCCCGGGCTCTTATGTTAATACTTTTAATATTGAACAAACAGGAGACGTAAAAACAGAAGTGAATTTTGAACTTCGTTCTCCGCTTTTCAAACGACTGGAAGGCGCTGCTTTTGTTGATGCAGGTAATATATGGCTTCGCCACCCTGATAATGAACGAATTGGCGGGGAGCTGAAAATAGATAAGTTGCTTTCGGAATTTGCCGTAGGAGCGGGATTGGGAATCCGGTTCAATTTTACATATTTTATTTTCCGTATAGATGGCGCTGTAAAACTTCGCGACCCATCGCGTATTGAATCAGAACGCTGGGTTTACGGCAATCAAAAATTTTCTGCCACCAATATCAATTATAATTTCGGTATTGGTTATCCGTTCTGAATTGACCCGTTCAAAGATTTATTTTTAGTTTTGTTCCTTACAGAAATCATTTTTACCGAGTATGTCCATATCTAAAATTACATCGCTGCTGGGTTCGCAGGCAGATTATTTTCTGAACCATCAATGCAAAACCGTACCGAAAGAAAAGCTCCACAAGCCGGGAGGTGATTTTGTAGAAAGAATTTTTTCAGAAAGTAACCGCAGCAAAGCCGTTCTTAACAACCTGGTTGCAATTTATAATCACGGCCGCCTTAGCGGAACCGGTTATGTTTCCATTCTTCCGGTCGACCAGGGTATTGAACATTCTGCAGGCGCCTCGTTTGCTCCCAACCCCGATTATTTTGACCCTGAAAATATTGTTCGTCTCGCTATTGAGGGAGGATGTAATGCCGTCGCGTCTACCTTTGGCGTGCTTGGAGCCGTTTCAAAAAAATATGCTAAGAAGATTCCGTTTATTGTCAAAATAAATCATAACGAATTTCTGACTTATCCCAATAAGTATGACCAGATTCTGTTTGGCACCGTGAAAGATGCTTACAATATGGGAGCTGCTGCAGTAGGAGCCACCATTTATTTTGGGTCTGCTGAATCGGGCAGGCAAATACAGGAAATCTCACATGCATTTTCTATTGCACATGAATTAGGCATGGCAACCATTCTCTGGTGCTATCTGCGAAACAGCGCCTTCAAAAAAGATGGGGTTGATTATCACACTTCGGCAGACCTTACGGGGCAGGCGAATCATTTGGGCGTGTCCATTCAAGCCGATATTATCAAGCAAAAACTCGCGACAAATAATGGCGGTTTCAAGGCGTTGAACTTCGGCAAGACCAATGAAAAGATTTACACAGAACTTACCACGGAACATCCAATTGATTTATGCCGTTACCAGGTAATATCGTGCTACATGGGAAGAGTAGGATTGATTAATTCGGGAGGAGAATCGAAAGGACAAACTGATTTGGCAGATGCCGTTGCCACTGCAGTCATCAACAAAAGAGCCGGAGGGCACGGTTTGATTTCAGGCCGAAAGGCTTTTCAAAAACCGTTGAAAGATGGAATTGAACTGCTGAATGCTATCCAGGATGTGTATCTTGCGAAAGAGATAACGATTGCATGAACCATTGCGAATTGCGAATTATTGATTGCGGATTGAAGTAAATCCGAAATTGCAAATCCGAAATCCGAAATCCAAATGTCTTGGTTTAAGAGAATAAAAGCCGGTATCACTACCCGCACCCTGGAAAAAAAGGAAACCCCAGAAGGGTTGTGGCATAAGTGCGCATCATGCAAACGCATTGCCCCGATGAAAGACCACATTGAAAGAAATTATGTGTGCGAAAAATGCGGCTACCACGAGCGAATCGGGTCCAAAGATTATTTCAAAATCCTTTTTGATGAGAATCAGTTTACCGAAATAAATGCCGGGCTGGTTTCTGACGACCCGCTGAATTTTTCCGACACAAAAAAATATACCGACCGGCTTGAAGAGGCCATAAAAAAAACACATCTCAACGATGCTGTTCGCACGGCATACGGAAAGATAAATAGCAATGATTTAATGATTGCCTGTATGGACTTTTCATTTATCGGCGGCTCGATGGGCTCGGTGATGGGAGAAAAGATTTCACGCGCTATTGATGAATGCATCGTTAAAAAAACTCCGTTGCTTGTGATTTCAAAATCAGGCGGAGCGCGAATGATGGAAGCCGCTTTCTCGTTGATGCAGATGGCAAAAACGTCATCCAAGCTTACGTTACTTTCGAAAGAAAAAATTCCATATTTCTCGCTGATGACCGACCCTACAACAGGCGGTGTTACCGCATCGTTTGCCATGCTGGGCGATGTAAATATGGCAGAGCCAGGGGCGTTGATTGGTTTTGCAGGGCCGCGCGTGGTGAAAGAAACCATTCGCAAAGACCTGCCGAAGGGATTTCAAACCTCTGAGTTTGTGCTGGAGCACGGCTTCCTCGATTTTATTATTGACAGGCGTCAGCTCAAAAAGCGCCTCACTTCGCTTATTACATTTTTCAAAAACTGAAATATTATTTCGGGGATGAATTTTTTCAGCGCCCTCCTGTATTACCTTTTTCTTTTTCCTCTTTCCCTGCTGCCGGAGCGGGTCATGTATGCATTCTCTGATGCGCTTTATTTTATTTTCTATCACTTGCTTGGCTACCGGAAAAAAGTGGTTGTCGGCAATTTGAAAAAATCACTTCCGGAAAAAACAGATGCCGAGATAAAGCAAATCATGAAAAAGTTTTACCGCCATTTTTGCGATATATTCCTCGAAGGCATTAAGACATTTACTGCATCAGAAAAATATATAACCGACCGTGTACAGGTGGTAAACGGTGAGCTTCTTGAAAACTATTATCATCAGAACCGCAGCGTAATTCTTGCTACGGGACATTATGCAAACTGGGAATGGCCGGCCCTGGCTTTTATCCGTCATAGCTCGCATCATGCTCTGGGCATTTACAAGCCGGTCAGTAATAAATTCTTCGACAAAAAACTTCAGCAAACAAGAAGCAAATTCGGGCTCACGCTTATGGCCATACGCGAAGTGGCAAAATATTTTGAAGAGCACAAAACGATTGCCTGTTCGTACGGTTTTATTTTTGACCAAAGCCCCTCTAATCCTGACAAAGGACACTGGGTGACTTTCCTGAACCAGGATACGGTTGTTCTCACAGGCGTTGAACGGTATGCAAGGCAGTATGATTTCCCTGTCATTTATGGCAAAATCACAAAGCAAAAAAGAGGGATGTACCGAATAGAATACGAGTTGGTAACGGATACTCCTCAACAAACCCGCAATGGAGAAATTACCGAAGCTATTATGCGCATTAATGAAAAACTTATTCTTGCTGCTCCCGAGTTTTATCTATGGACGCATCGCAGGTGGAAGTATAAGCGGAATACAGTTTAAAACGGGCATTTTCTGCCCACATCTTCATTTCATAACTCATAATGTAAGTTGCAGGCATGTAAATTATTTGTTGTAATTTTGAGGCAAATCCACATGGAATGAAATTTTCTGCAGATAAGCATGATAGTTATATTGTTGTAAAACTCAACGAAGACAAACTCACCAGCGCAATTTCTTCGGAGCTGAAAACAGAATTTGTAATGTTTAATTCGCAGGATTTTAAAAACATTATTCTCGACTTGACGGATACAGCTTACTGCGACTCATCGGGACTTAGCGCTATTCTTGTCGGCAACCGCCTGTGTAAAAATTCAGGGGGAAGTTTCATCCTTACCTCGCTACAAGACCATGTTAAAAAACTTATCTCCATCTCCCAGCTCGACAACATTCTTACCATCATTCCCACCACCGGCGAAGCGGTAGATTATATTATGATGGAGCAGATTGAAAAAAACCTTGATAAAGAACAATAATCATTTAATTATTTACACGCTAAAACGAAACGTATGAAAAAGACAATACTCCTGCTTGCCGTCATTTTAACTTGTGGTACGTTCAGAACTATTGCCCAGTGCTCACCCGATTTATCTATAGTTACACCCGGTGTTTATCCTGACAGCTTAACAAATCTGGATACAGGAATGGTCTCTGTGTTCTATGCGGATACCATTCAGTTTAAAGTATATTCATCTGTACCTCCTGTTGTTGTTGACTCTGTAAGAGTTATGAGTATTTCAAATTTGCCCGTCGGTTTTACAACATCATCTAATCCGCCAGGCATGTTATTTCCGGGTGGAAGCAATGGCTGCATCCTTATCTCGGGGATTCCTCCATCACCTGCACAAACTTATCAGTTAGTAATTCACTTAAGATTTTACGGACATATACCTGTGCCTCTCACTCCCGTTGTAATTGATACAGCAGATGACGATTACAGGATTGTTGTTCAGCCGTTTTCAGGAATCCAGGTTTTCAATTCCAATTCGTTTGATGTTTCCCAGAATTTCCCGAACCCATTCAACTTGCAAACCGAAATTTCTTTTGCATCTCCATCAGGGGGTAAAGCGGATTTCAGTGTGTATGATTTGCTGGGCAGAGAAATTATCATGCGAAGCATAGATGTGGTTAGCGGTACCAATAAAATTACTCTTTCTTCAAAATATTTTAAACCTGGGATTTATTTCTATAAACTTAATTTCAAGAATAAGTCGATTACGAAAAAGATGATTGTCACTGCCAAACCATGACTTTTGATGTGACGATTCTTGGCAGCAGTTCTGCTACTCCCATTTACAACCGTCACCCTTCCGCTCAGGTACTTAACGTGCATGAGCGGTTTTTTTTGCTTGATTGCGGAGAGGGTACCCAAATGCAGCTTCAGCGATACAAGATTCGCTTTAGCCGCATCAATCATATATTTATAAGCCATTTGCACGGAGACCATTATCTCGGGTTGATGGGCTTGCTCTCTACCATGCACCTGCAGGGGCGTACCAGCGAGATGCATCTCTTCGGCCCAAAAGAACTTCAGCATATTACTGACCTTCAGCTTGAATATTCGCAAACCGTGCTGCGCTATCCGCTTACGTTTCACGCGGTAAACACTTCGGTTAAAAAAATTATTTTTGAAGATGATTCTTTAGCTGTTTCAAGCATTCCTATGAATCACCGCATTGATTGCTGCGGGTTTTTATTTAATGAAAAAGAAGGCCTTAGAAAACTGATTCCCGAAAAACTTGTCCAGTATAAAATCCCTTACACGTTGTACCCTGACCTGAAGAGGGGCGCTGACTATACGGATGAAACAGGAAATACAATTCCGAATCATGAGCTTACGATTCCGCCCAGCCGTGCACGCAGTTATGCGTATTGTTCTGATACCTTGTTTGATGAAACCATTTCTAATTATGTCGAAGGAGCTGACTTGCTTTATCATGAATCAACTTTCAGCGATGAATTACTTGACAGGGCGAAAGAAACGTTTCATTCAACCGCTTCGCAGGCGGCAACCATTGCTAAAATGGCAGGGGTAAAAAGTCTACTTATAGGCCACTTTTCAGCGCGCCACAAAGATGTTTCTCCGTTGCTGGCAGAAGCAAAAAAAATATTTCCTTCAACTGCCCTGGCGCTTGAAGGCGAAAAATTTTCTATCTCTTCAGATTAACAATGATTCTGATTGCAGACAGCGGAAGTACTAAGACCGACTGGGTTCTTGCAGATGAAAACCTGGAGCGGCACTCTTTTTCAACAAGCGGTATCAATCCTTTTATTCTTTCCGCCGAACAGATTGAAAATATTCTCGTTACCCAGATTCACATAGGAATTGACCGGAACAGCATAAAGGAAATTTATTTTTACGGTGCCGGATGTTCTGATGAAGTACGGTGCAATATGATAAAGCAGTCGCTCAAAAAACTTTTCAGCAATGCTGCAATAGAAGTCAATCATGATTTGCTGGGCGCGGCGCGGGCGCTGTGCGGAGGTCAAAAAGGTATCGTTGCCATACTAGGAACGGGTTCCAATTCCTGTTTGTATGATGGCGAAAAAATTACAGAGCATATTCCATCACTCGGATATATCCTGGGCGATGAAGGCAGCGGAGCGTACATAGCAAAAAATTTTATTGCTTCATACCTCTATAGGGAAATCCCGAACGATTTGAAAATTAAAATTGACGCGGAAAATATCATCAACAAAGAAGATATTATTCAAAACCTTTACCATTCCCCTGCTCCTTCGGCATATCTTGCCGGCTTTATGACGACTGTTACAAAATATATTCAGCATCCGTTTGTATCCGCACTTGTTAAAAATTGTTTTACTCATTTTTTGGAACGTCATATTTGCCGTTACTCCGGTTTTAAAGAAACATTAATGCACTGCACGGGTTCTGTTGCGTACAATTTTTCGTATTTGCTGAAAGAAGCCGCCTCTGAAAAAAAAATAACTGTAGGAAAAATCATAGAGAAACCGATTAATGCTCTTGCCGATTTTCATTTACTCTGATTATCTGTGAAAAATATTTTCATGCACCTGGTCGGGCACCATTTCAGGCAGGAATGGAAGCAGCGCCACGCATTCTTCGGACTTGTGCTGTATTGTGCCGCCACTATCTTTATTGCTTATCTCGCTTTCAGGAATTCAATTGACACCGTTACATGGAATGCGCTGTTCTGGATTATCATGCTGTTTGCTTCGGTAAATGCACTTGCAAAAAGTTTTCTTTCAGAAAGCCGCGGAAGGCAGCTGTATTATTACTCGCTTGTTTCTGCTCCGGTATTTTATCTTTCAAAACTTTTTTATGGAATTATTTTAATGCTGGTGCTTTCAATTATTTCTCTCATCATTTTTTCAGCTTTGAACGGAACTCCCTCGTGGAATTTCACATCATATTTTATTTCCATGATAACAGGAATTACAGGGCTTGCCATTACTCTTACAATGATTTCTGCAATTACCTCCCGAAGCGGCAGTCATACATCTATGATGGCCATTCTTGGTTTTCCGGTTTTGATTCCCATGCTTATTATCATTATCAAGGCTTCTGCAAAAGCAATGGACGGTTTTTCCATTGCCGCAATGCCTAAAGATTTTATTCTGCTTTTATCTCTTATGGTTATGGCAACTGCTTTATCCTACATCCTGTTTCCGTACATTTGGCGCGATTAAAAATGTGTTTCCGTAAATGAAACTTCAATGGTGGAAAATACTTGCGATTCTGTTGCTCGCCTATACTATAGTTGCGGGTTTTCTTACTGATGTACCACGCCTCGCTATTCTTCACGAGAGCATCCGTAATCTTTACTTTCATGTAACCATGTGGTTCACCATGATTATTGTCATGCTCATTTCTCTCATTTACGGAATAAAATATCTCGGCAGTCAAAAGGCAGAACACGATATTGTTGCTGAAGAAACAGCAAAGACAGGAGTGGTTTTTGGAATATTGGGATTAATTACAGGAAGTGTCTGGGCAAAATTTACCTGGGGTGCCTGGTGGGTAAATGATGCAAAGTTGAATGGAGCGGCCGCAACGCTGCTGGTTTATTTTGCTTACTTATTCCTAAGAAGTTCAATCGAGGACAGTGAAAAACGCGCCCGCATATCTGCAGTGTACAGCATCTTTGCTTATTCTATGATGATAGTATTTATAATGATTCTTCCCCGCCTTACCGATTCGCTTCACCCAGGCAACGGAGGAAATCCGGGCTTTAATACGTATGATTTAGATAACACCATGCGCATAGTGTTTTACCCTGCCATTATCGGCTGGACGTTGCTTGCCCTGTGGATTGCAGAAGTCCGTGTTAGAATTCACAAGCTCCGGTTAAAGCAAGATGAAAAATAATTTACATCAATGAAAAACATTCATAAATTTTTTCTCTTCTTTTCAGCAATTGTGTTTTCATCCCTGCCGGCGTTTGCAGAGCAGGAAGAAATTGAAATGGCAGACCAACTCCGCAGCAGTGGAAAAATTTATATAGTCGTTGCCGTTCTGCTCATCATTCTCATCGGACTTATTATTTTCATGATCCAAATTGACAGGAAAGTAAGCCGTCTCGAAAAAAAGAATCAAAATAATTCTTAATCGGGAATTCTATTTGTTACTCCCGAAAACCCGTTTGAGCAAATCGGTAACACGCGCTACAGGGTCTTTACGAATTTTTAATTCTTCCTGCGCAACGAGATAAAAAAGTCCGTCCAGCGCTTTTTGAGTTATATAATCCTCAAGGTTTGGGTCTACTTTTGTAACAAACGGAATACGGTTATACGTGCTCGCCAACGGATTCCAGTAACTAGTGACCTGCACTTTATCAATGGCGCGTTTTACAATGGGTTGAAATTTACTTTTCAACTCGACTGAAGTAGAACGTTTAAGATATTGTGTTGCCTCATCGTCTTTTCCTTTCAGAATTTTTACTCCATCAGTAATGGTCATCTGTTTCACCGCTTCAACAAAAACGGGAGCTGCCTCTTTAGCAGCTTCTTCTGCAGCGCGGTTCATGGTGAGCACAAACTCATCCACTTGTTTATCCATACCTATACTGCGGAGCTTTTGTTCCATGTCTCTTGCCTCTGGAGGAAATGGAATTTTTATCACAGGATGCTTAAAGTAACCGTCCACTTTTGAGGCGGCGCCGGCTGAGTTATTGCTGCCTATGGTAAGCGCTTCCTTCAGGCCTTTGACAATTTCATCGTTGCTCAATGGCTTGTTGAAACGGGTATTATCCTTTATGGTCTTGTTGATTTTGTTGAGGTCCCACTGCGCACAGGATGCCAACGGGAAAAGAATAAAGGCAATGAAAATTTTCTGAATTGAAGTTTTCATAAGTTTGGTTTTGCGGTGCTTTACAAATATTCTGCCAAGACAAAAATAGTTATAAGTTATGCGTTATTTGTTATTTGTTTAGCCGAAATCTGAACAGCCAGATAACCGAAAGCTACCTTTCAATGTCTTATTTTTACCCGATGATTAAGGCGCAAATCATAACCATTGGAGACGAGATTCTTATCGGGCAAATAACGGATACAAACAGCACTTTTATTTCTCAGAAACTGAATGAAGCAGGAATTCATGTCATAAAAAAAGTTACCGTGGGTGATAAAGAGGATGAAATTATCCGCGCCATGGATGAGGCGCTTAAAGAATCGGATGTCGTGCTGATGACGGGAGGTTTGGGCCCTACAAAAGATGATATCACCAAGGCAACTCTCTGTAAATATTTTGGTGTTTCACTTCGGTTTGACAAGGTATCGTATCAAAATATAGAAACACTTTTTAAGTCTCGCGGAAGGGAAGTTACAGAGTTGAACCACAAGCAGGCAGAAGTTCCTGAAAATTGTAAGGTAATCCCTAACATTATAGGCACCGCTCCGGGAATGTGGTTCTATATTAGGAATGCAGTCCTCGTTTCTATGCCCGGCGTTCCGCAGGAAATGAAAACCATGCTGGATGAAAACATTATTCCCCTGCTCAAAGAAAAATTCAAAACACCTTTCATCTTCCATAAAAATATTCTTACACAGGGTATCGGTGAATCGATGCTGGCAGAATTAATTGAAGATTGGGAAAATAAACTTCCGCCTGATATTAAATTGGCTTATCTACCCTCTGTCGGGCAAGTGCGGCTGCGCTTGTCTGCCAGCGGTTCCGAAAAAGATGAAATAATTAAAAAAGTAAACGAGCAGGTCGAAGCATTAAAAAAAATTGCCGAAAAATTTATTTACGGATATGATGATGACACGCTTGAAAAAATTATCGGGAACCTTCTTCGTAAAAAAAACAAGACCATTTGCACGGCAGAATCCTGCACGGGCGGGTTTATTGCTCACAAAATTACTTCTGTTCCCGGCAGTTCAGATTATTTTAAAGGCTCTGTTGTTGCCTATGCGAATGAGGTGAAAGAAAAAATTCTGAATGTTCCGTCTCAGTTAATTCAAAAGCACGGAGCCGTGAGCGAAGAAGTTGTAAGGCAGATGGCAGAAAATGCACGCGGGGTTTTGAAATCTGATTTTTCCATTGCGTGCTCCGGTATTGCCGGGCCTGACGGAGGAACAGATGAAAAGCCTGTGGGAACCGTATGGGTTGCAATTGCATCTTCTTCAGGAGTAAAAACAAAACTCCTCCGGCTTGGCACCGGGAGAATGAAAGTAATTGAGGAAACTGCGCTTTATGCCTTGAATATGCTAAGAAAAGAGTTGGATGCATAAGTCGGATTAAATTTTTAATTTTGGATTGTAAATTATTTTATGAAAAGAACCTTAGTCACGTCATTTTTATTTCTGATTTCTCTCTTGAATTTGTTTGCTCAGGAAACGGCAAAAACAAAATCATTTACGATTGAAAAAGGAATTTCTTTAACCCTCGATGAAAAAAGCGATGCATGGTCTCCCCGCCTGCTTAATCATCAGCTACCAAAGCCGGACCAGGGCGCCGATGAGAAATATGCAAAACATATTCAGGACAGCTTAACGCAACGCTTCCGCAGAAATAATTTGCCCGAACTTTCATACAGAACTTCTTCTGTTGATACACCATTCCTGCTCCGCAATTTTACGGGTAATCTTTATTCCAACTCTGTCCCGAATGATAATGACCTCGCTGTTTCAAACAATGGAGTTGTTGCTTCCGTTACCAACGTTACCATCTGGAGCAAAAATCTTGCTACCAACCAAATTCATGGCTCGTACAATCTTCACACCCTAACCAATTCCCTCGGATTACAGCAGGAAGAATTCGACCCGAAAATAATTTATGACCCTGTGGCAAACCGTTTCATCACTATTATGCTTAATGGATTTACAGATTCAACCAGCAATGTGCTGGTGGGTTTTTCACAGACTGATTCTACGTATGGCGCATGGAATTTCTACGCTCTTCCGGGCAACCCCCTGAATGATACATCCTGGACTGACTTCCCGATGGCGGCAGTCACAAACCAGGAATTATTTATCACTGTGAACTTGTTGTATAACGATTCTACATGGCAGGCAGGATTCAAGCAAACGGTTGTGTGGCAGATTAAAAAGAGTGAAGGATATGACGGCACGCCTCTTAATCCGCTTCTTCACTATGGACACAATTATGGCGGAAGGCCGGTGCGGAATTTTTGTCCCGTAAAAGGCGGCAGCCAGCCATATGGGCCCGATATGTATTTTATTTCGGACAGAAATTTTGCTGCTGCCAACGATACTTTCTTCATCGCGCATATTACCGATACCATTGGCGCCCCGGGATTAAACGATACAGTGGATGCATTTGTAGCGAACCGAAGCTATCATATGCCCGTGAATGCGCTTCAACCATTTACCGATTCACTGCAGATAAACGATGCGCGTGTTATGGGCGCTTTCATAGAGAACAACCAGATTCAGTTTGTGCTGAACTGTCTCGATACTGCATCGGGAAATGATTGCGCATATCATGGCATTGCAACACCAGCATCTCCGGGATGGAATATCACAGGCAATCTTGTAGTTCAACCTCCCATAGATTTAACGTATCCTAATATTTCTTATGCGGGAAATAATTCTTCCGACAACAGGGCCATTATCGGGTTGCTTACTTCTTCTTCAACATTGTATCCCGGAACAGGTGCATTGATATTTGACGGAATAAACCAATACTCTTCTGTGGCAACAGTAAAAGCAGGACAAAGCTATATTAATCTTTTAGCGGGAACTGAACGCTGGGGCGATTACACCGGCAGCCAGCGCAAGTACAATGAACAGGGAGTTGTATGGGTTTCGGGCGGATATGGTTTTACTACTCTTAGCAATCATTACAACAGGACCTGGATTGGAGAACTATCTGTTGATGCTAATGTTTCTGTAAATGATATCAGCGCTTCTTCTGATAAAATGGAATTGTTTCCTAATCCGGCATCAGACCGAATCTCTGTTGCTTTCACTAATCCGCAAAACCAGTTCCTGAGTTTTGATATTTACGATGCCTCAGGAAAACTGGTTAAGCATCTTTACAGGGGAAGCCTGGTTAAAGGAGACAATGAATTTACTTTCTCCACCTCCGCACTAACCACCGGGCTTTATGCTTTGAAGATTACTGCCGGAAATAATTTTCTTCTGACAAAAAAATTTATCCGTAACTAAAGCAGAATTTCCCGCGATAGCTCAGGAATTCTTTTTCTTGCAAGTTCAAATCCTCCGAACAGTATTGCAGTAAATGCAAGGTCGCCAATTATTTCATTCCTGAAAAATGGCAGAGCAATGGTGTAACTTTCCATTGCCCCCTCGAAATTCCATAAATACGTGTTGCCGAACCAGAATGGAAGATTCGTTACAAGAAAAAATACTACGGATGAAGTAAGCGAACCTACCGCCACCGTAAAAATATTTTTTCTATTAGCAATCATTGTCCCTATAAATACTGTAAAGACAAAAGATGCATATACAGGAATCATTATCTTATGAAATCCTAAGATGAGGTCAGTAAGAAACATAGTGATGAGCGGCATGGCATACGCAAGTTTTTTATTTTGAAAATATGCACCGGCAAAAAGAGCCATAGCTCCTACCGCATGAATATTAGGAGCAATTTTTATTATTCGTGATGCGCCTGCCACAACTATTAACAGTATTACAAATACTGCCTGAGGTGTAAGTATCTTTTTCATGTGATTAGTATTTTACAATTTTTTTAGTGAAAGATTTTCCGTCAGCCGTCACAGAAAGCACATACACTCCTCGATTCAAGCCGGAAATATCAATAACCGTTTGAGGTTTGAGGTTTGAGGTTTGAGGTTGAGAAAAGACTTTTTGTCCCAATTCATCATAAATTTCAATTGCAATTTTTCTTAATGACCAATGACCAATGACCAATAACTCATTCGTTGCCGGGTTCGGGTACACAGAAAAACCATTCTCAAATTTATTTTCATTTACCGATGCTGAATTACGCACATCAAAAGCAATATTGCCCGGTGATACACTTACATTAAAAGAATCTACCGCAGTTCCGTTCAACTGGTAAATAAAAATCTTTCCCCATGTGAGAAAATCTGTTTCACCTGCATACAGCAAATTGTTGACCGCATCGTGAGCCAAGCCATAAAAGTTTTTATTGATGGCAACGGTTCCTGTATTCGTCAAGGTAGATGTATTGAATTTTCTCAAGTCTACGTTACCCGATTGCTGGTAAAAAATATCATTAAGCGCAAGCGCAGAACCGCCGCAACCGCTGGTAATGCCAAGGTCAACCGTTGTGACAGCAGATGAAGACAAATCAACAGCGCTGATGCTTGCCGCTGAAAAGTCGCGGTTGTTTACGGTGAAGAGCTGGTTATTCTTCAACGCCATGTATTCAGGATTTTTTCCCGTTGGCCCCAAATCAATTTCTCCGAGATATGATTGCGTCTGAAGGTCAACCATTCCAATTAAACCTTTTTCATTTCCCCATTCAAAGCCATTGTTAATAGCAATGTATGCTTTGTCATTCGTCACCACAATTCCTTCTGAAGCATACTGCGGGCCCGCATTAGCAGTGGCGGGCAAGCTGTAAACAGGAAGCAGCGTGTTCTTATCATACACTGAAAAATAAGAGTTGTATGTTACCATATATTCGCCCCGCGAAACCAAAAGCTGGTTATTCCATATAGCCAGCTTTCTCACGCCGGGCAACGTTGCCGTGGCAAGAACCTGGTACGTATCTATATCATAGCGAACAATAAAGCTGTCGGCGGCGGCATAGATGGAAGCGCCGTCTGTAATCACATTCGTTGCAAACCGCGCATTGTTAATCACACCAAACTGGCTGTAGATTTGTGTTGCCGGGTCATACGCGCCAATGGTCACCGGAACCGTCTGCACAGCGTTTACATAATCGTAATGCCCCTCGTTCAAAATAATCACACGATGGACGGTAAGCTGTGCAAAGCACAACTGCGCTGCTCCTGACATTGCCAGGACGAGCAGCATTTTTTTCATTTTGCTTTTCATTGTTTTTGTTTTTGTGCCTGCCTCCGATGTTCCACCGCAACGGAAATACAAACCGTTTACAAATAATTTTTACCAACCATACACGGGAAAAAGAAGATTGAAATAGCAGGGAAACAATTCCCTTGCGTTTCTCCTTCGCCTTTTTCCCGAAGCGTAAATGGAAAACTGAATGTGGGTTCAGCTTTTCTTGTTGTGGCAGGTCTTCTGGCTTGTCCGTTTCTATGGCCCTTCCCGTGGCGCCTTAATGCGGCACAGTGGCAAATGCAACAGAAACATTTCAATGGACTCACAGCAGCGGGAACTGCTCCGGATTTCAACCGGATTCCCTTTTCATCCGACTCAGTCGGAACCAAAACAGTTGTAAAGGTAAAAAAAGATTTTTATTTACAAAGGCGCACTACACACCCGTTACTCTGTTCGCTTGTTTTTATGTTGTTTTTTTACTTATCCTTTACAATGAACATTTAGATAATTGGTTTCAACGGGAACGTCTCCCAACATTTTTATGCCACGTTCAACCTTTGCACAGTATTGACAGTGAGAACAATCATCAAAAACATCAGCGTAAGATTTACCCATTTTATATCCTGATTGAAATACCCTGATATTAATTGGGCAGTCATCAACTATTATTGGATGGGTATTTATATCTGTATATCTTATCTTTCTTATCATGGGAATTTCTTTCATCTGATTTCTACTCAAACACTTTTAAAAAATTCAACAGCGAAATCACAGAACTCAATAATAGTGTTCTTGTCAAGTTCAAATTCTTTTCTACTTCCTAGATAGTTTCTTGATGTAGGTGTTATTTCCTCTCCCTTTTCAAGTTCTCTGAATGAAACACACTTTATGTGTTTCTTAGAGACTACAATAATGTAGGAGTTTTCCCATGCGTAATCTTTTGGTAAATCTTTTCGAGTGAACGTTTCATTTGCACGAAATTTTACTTCTATAAAATACACTTCGTTGGTTTTCGGATTCTGAATAACAAAATCAGGCATTCTTCTTATTTCATTTGCCACTTCGCTTCTCACTCCCTTTAAAAGTTCCATAATTCCGGGAATCGTGTTTTCCATTCCATAACGAAACACATTATATTTAAGAGAGAGAAATAATTCCTGAATTAATGTCTCAGCAATTCTCCCCTTAATCATGCTGTAATGGAAATTATATTCCTTATCACTCAACCCTTCCTCATCGTCTGGAATAAATACTTCTGTTCCTTTTGTTTTCATTTCCCGATAATGAACTGCGCAATAGCCGCCTTCAAATTTTGTGTAATCACCACATACAATGCATTTTGCCATAGGAATTTATTTTTTCTTTTTTTCTTACCAAATGTACCACCCACCCATCACTCTGTTCGCTTGTTTTTATGTTTGGATTCTAGTTTTGTTATTTTATCTCAACAGTTTTAATTTACTCACTCTTGCGTTAACCCATCGCTTTGAAAATAAAATACACGTTTAGAATAACGTAACACACCAACAAGACCTTTCTTATAATTCCATCAAACCTATTGGCTGCATTTACTTTATTTTCCTTAATAAGCTTCAGAGCATATATAGTGGATGCAATCACAGCAAAAATAAAAAGCAGGGTGAGCCCGTGCAGCGTATCAACTAATGTTGGAGAAGCCGAATCAGGCAGCGCTGAATCAATAATGTATTTGTTACCTATTGCAGCGAACAGGGAACCCACACTCAGGTTAAAACGCGATTCAATACTATCAGCATGAATGTAAAAACAAGCAAAGGCAATCATAAAAGCAACGTACATTCCTAGGAATATTTTCCAGAACGATGTCCAGATTCCTTCCCGTATAATTCTTATTTTTACTCTGAATGCGCTGTAGGCAGAATATGGCTTATCATAGGAATCATCACCAAAGGCTGTTTTGTACGGTTGGTTCCTTACTGAAATATTAAAGCTGTCTTTGTCAATACTCCATCCGTTTAAAGTAAAGCGGCCGTAATGTTCACCAAGCGTATCAACTACAAATACTAATGATGTTGAATCGAACTGCGAGTTTTCAATAGTCAGCCGCAATGTCTGGCGGTCGAAAGGAAATTTATTTATCCTCCATGAATCCTTCATTACACATTGCAGTTTCATCAAAACATAAATCCTGTTATTAGAGGAATCTACGGTGGAGAAAGACTGCGTAAAAGACTTTGCCTCCGGTATTTCCAGGTTATGCAAAAAATCAAAATCCTTATTTTTATATTTCAGCCACAGCCAAAAATTAATCGTGTATTCCTTTTGCTTGAAATCAATATCATGAATGCTGGTAATATAAATTCCTGTTTTAACCGTATCGGGATAAGCACTCTCAGCAAAAGATTTGAAACCAGAGAAGAAAGAATTTAAAATGCAGAAAGCAAGAAGAAGAAGATTCTTTTTCAATTTAGGCATTGCAGCGAACATTTCATTGTCCACACTTCAAAAGTAAAAAAGTTCGGTAACTAAAGGATTGGGAGAGTTAATTCCCTTTATGCATAGACCCGATTGAACCGAAGCGTAGCGCAGGTGAAAGCGGGACAAGAGGTTGTGAGAGATACAGCGGAGGGCTTCAAAAAATTTAAGACCTCATCCCTGCCTGCGGCAGGCAGGCGTCCCGATAAATATCGGGACACCTTCTCCTGAAGGAGAAGGAAAAAATGGAACATTATTTTATTTAATTATTTACTCCTCGTTTCGGGCAATACAAAAGCGCCTGCATGTTTGCCCTGAAAGACCCGTGATACGGATGGAATAAATCCCTGTTGTGAAATATGTATTTGTGTTGACGGAAATAAATTTGTTGTTTCCATGGGCACGCAAATCCATAACTTGTGACCAGAGCGAGTTTCCGCAATTGTCAATAACGCTTATAAGTACTTCTTTGTCTTTGATTGCTGAAAGGTCGAGAGTGAAGATTCGCCCGTTATTGGGATTAGGAGAAATTACAATTGCCGCATCATCGCTTCGGTCTTTTATGCTTATAGTTTTTCCGGTGAAACGGACGTTACCATCAAAGTCAACCAATTTTATCCTGTAATATAAACATGAGGACAATGCCTGCCTGTCTTCGAAACTATATTCTTGCCTCACATGGCTGTTGCCTGCTCCTTTCACCTTTCCGATTTCAGAAAAAGTTATTAAATCATCAGAGCGTTCTACCGAAAAATAATCACTGTTTGTTTCGCTTGCTGTAGCCCAGTTCAATTGTATATTATCATTGATTATAGTTACCGTAAAAGACAATAATTCAACCGGCAGCGCAGGGTCAGAGATGATTAAAGGTCCTGTTCCCCCGTCTGCACCGTCCCAGGCCGGGTTGCCGCAAATGTCAACCTTGCTTCCCGAATTGTCTGCTTCCAGCTGCCCGCCTGAATTAACTATTATTATCCCCTCGCACATGTGGAGCTTTTTTCCACCATTAAAATGCAGCACACCGTTAACAATTATTTTCATACTTACATACTGTAATGTTATGACATTCAATGAAACGGTTGTGCCGCTCGGAATAGTAATAGTATCGTTATCGGCAGGGGCTCTTCCTGACGACCATGTTGAAGAATTATCCCAATTGCCGTTAGCTGAAGCTGTGTAGGATGCACCAAGGCAATGCAATGTCAATATCCCCTGCAAAAACACCAGGTAGATGATTAAAGTAAACCTTGATTTATTTTGAGATAAATTCATGGCTTTTGTTGCTTTAAGGGATAGATATAATATCCCTACATTATATCCAATACTAAGAAAAAAATACAATGGTGATTTCCCAAAATGCCATCAAATATTACATTCTGAGATGGCCCTTTTTATGATAAAAAACTTTGAATTGCAGAATTTAAGAAAATAACATCACCCAGGGTGCAACCCGGGAGTTGCAGCTAGCGAAACAGGGATTAAAAGAAGTTTATTTCCTCGTATCAGTTTTATCAAACTCTTCTTTGGTGAGCCATTTTAAGGGTGGTGTGAGCTGCACGTATACTTTTTCATTCGTAAGTTTTTTTACACTGAGGGATGCGTTAATGGCGGTAATGTTTTTTGTCCAGAGGTCGTCTGCTTTTTTCTTTTCATCGCCAAACTCTTTGTCAAGAGAGCGCATGCGCTCCAGCTGCAAGTCGGTTGGCTTGCCGAGATAACCGACCACGTTTGCAAAGAGGTCGCTGAGGCGCTCGCGTATGCGCTCCTCGCCTGTTATGGCAGTGCCACCCTTGGTTGCAATGAGCCGCTTGCGTATGCTTTCGAGCGAATCTACGGCAACGGAAATTTTCTTCTTCAGCGTTTTATCTGTGAGCAGAGTATCGCGTTTATGCAGCGTGTCTTTCATGGCGACAACACGCGCAGTAAAATAAGCAAGGTCTTCCACCATGCCATACAGCTTCATGGAGGTGCTTCGCTGCAATGCCATGTCCTCGGCGGTATGAGTAAGCAACGGGTCATCAGCCAGCTCAATACTTCCATCATATTTCTTGTCGCCTACCAGCAACTTTACGGTATATGTTCCTTTTTCAACAAGAGGAGAAACAAAGCCTGCATAATCAACGCGCACACCGAGAGCGGTGCGCGGAGGGCGCATGCGCATGTTCCATGTCAGTTTGTTGATGCCTTTTCTCCTGGTCCCTGCCAGGGATTCAAGGCGGGTCCCGTTCTTATCATAAATTTCTATTCTCACGTCTCCGCTGGTTACGCGGTCTTTAAGATAATACAGGATTACGGCTTCTTCGGGCGGATTGCTGCCCACAAATCCACCGGCGCCGGGAAACGCTCCGCCAAAATGCCCGTTACTCAATGGCACCGGGCGCGAAGGAAGCAACGCAGCATCGGCATTAATAATTTCGGGAGTAAGTTTTCTCAGAGGAGAAATATCATCCACTATCATGATTCCCCTGCCGTGAGTGGCGAGCACCAAATCTTGTGTGCGGCTGTGGATTTGTATATCGCGCACAGCAACGGGCGGCACCTTGGATGTAAACGCAGCCCATGAAGCGCCTCCATCAAACGTTACAAATAATCCTGACTCTGTACCGAGGAAGAGCAAGTCCTTGTTCACGATGTCTTCTTTAATTTTATGAGCGTATCCTTTCAAGTCAATAGTGGCAAGGGCTTTCCATGTTTTACCGAGGTCGTTGGATTTAAAAACATACGAGTGCATGTCACCATAGGCATGGTTGTCGAAGGTGGCGTATACAGTGTTTTTATCGTAGCGGCTTGCCTCTATGCTGCTTACCCACGACTGCGCAGGCATTTCTTTAGTGGAAATATTGGTATTGACTTTGGTCCATGTTTTTCCGCCATCGGTTGTAACCTGCAGGTTGCCGTCATCGGTTCCCACCCATACTAATTTTTCATCGAGCGGTGACTCGCAGATGGTAAATATGGTGCAGTGATTTTCTGCCGCAGAATTATCTGTGGTAACTCCGCCCGATTCTTCCTGGTTTTGCTTTGCAGGATTATCGGTAGTAAGGTCGAGCGAAATGCGTTCCCATGATATACCTTTATCATAACTGCGATAGAGATACTGGGCGCCCGTGTATAATGTTTTAGGATTCGTGGGACTCGAATAAACAGGCGTATTCCAGTTGAAGCGAAGTTTCTTTTCACCCGTCAGCGGCTGCGGCTTAATGCTTGCGCTCTCATTTATTTTTCGGTTATATCTCGATGCCTCTCCGCCCTGCGATTCAACATATACAATATCCTTATCTACTCTATCAGGTTGCACCCAGAAACCGTCACCGCCGCCTACGTTTTCCCAGTCGCGGTTTTCAATGCCGTTGATGCTCTGTGAAGGGCCCATCCACGAGCCGTTATCCTGAAGACCTCCATAAACGTTGTAAGGAATTTCATTATCCATCTGCACATGATAGAATTGCGATACGGGGAGGTTGTTGAGGAAAAGCCAGTTGTTGCCTTTGTCCATCGACATATATAAACCGCCATCGGTTCCCAGGTACATCTGCGATGTGTTGTCGGGATTAATCCACAGGGCATGCATATCACCGTGCACCCATCCACCCGCCTGCGATGCCTCGGTAAACGACTGCCCGCCATCGCTGCTTATAGAAAAAGAAAAAGCAGGGCGGTACACGCGCTTTGCATCTTTCGGGTCTACTTTTATGACGCTGAAATAAAACGGGCGCGCATTTACATTGAACGTGGAACTCTGTTGTCGCCAGGTTTCTCCCCCGTTATCTGAAAGATAAAGTCCCGTGTTCTTAGCTTCTACAATGGCGAACAATTTATCCGGCTCACTTGGCGCAATATTAAGCGCAATACGTCCGAAGTCACCATCAGGCAAACCGTTCTGAATTTTTTTCCAAGTCTTTCCTGCATCGGTGCTTTTATACAATGCGCTTCCCTTTCCTCCTGAATTAAAAGAGTATGGCGTTCTGCGGAACTGCCACATGCTTGCATAAAGTATATCCGGATTCTTAGGGTTCATTATGATTTCTGCGCAGCCGGTTTTTTCATCTGTGTAAAGAATTTTTTCCCACGTTGCGCCTCCGTCTGTGGTTTTGTACAAACCGCGATGTTTGCTGTCGCCCCATAGTGCACCAGGCGCTGAAACATACACCACATTACTATTGCGCGGGTCAATCACAATGCGGCTGATATGTTCGGTGCTGTCTAATCCGACTTTCGTCCAGTTCTCGCCTGCATCCGTGCTGCGGTATAATCCTGTGCCAACCGAAACACTGTTTCGCATATTGCTTTCACCCGTACCCACCCATATAGTATCGGGATGATTCTGGTCAATCGTTAATGCACCTATGGATTGAGTATACTTTTCAAAGATGGGTTTCCATACTGTTCCTCCGGTGAGCGACTTCCACACGCCACCGCTCGCAGCTCCCACATAAATAATGCGGGGATTCGTATTAACTGCATCAATGGCTGCGATGCGGCCGCTCATAACAGCCGGGCCAATGTGCCGTGCTTCCATCATGCCGAGAGTGGCGGAAGTAATTTTTGTCTGCGAAAATGCTGAAAGAGTGCAAAGAGTTAAGACCGTAAATACTGATACATTTTTCATAGAATTATTTGTTAAGTGCCGGATAAAAATACTTCTTTTTATTACCCTCTGACTCCCTAAAGGGAGAACCGCTGACTGTCTTATGGAGCGAGGGTTTCCCCTTTAGGGGTAAGGGGTCAGCGGTGAGAGTAAAATAAGTCAAAACCATTTTTTAAAGCACGAAAACTAACCAACACTCATATAATCAGAAATAAATTGAGACGTAACTATGTTATGAAACGGCAAACGCCCGCTTATGAAAGACGAAAATAAAAACCCTCTGTGATTAGCAGAGGGTTGCTGAATGAAATAAAAATTTATTTAGCTTTCGGTGCCGGCATTTTAAAAATGCTGTCGTCCACCTTGGGATTCATTTCTACGTTATCAACAGTCATAATCTGCCCGGTGCTTTCGCCAACCTTCCGTATTTCGACTGTAAACGGAAAATTAATTCCGTCAATCACCTTGTAGTTAGATAAAAGTCTTTCGCTTTCTTCTTCTTTGTCCTGGAATTTTTGCTTCGATGTTTCTTTCAACAAAAGATAACTGGAAGCGTCAATGTACTGGTAGCTTACATCGCCCGTTGGACGCGTGATTTTAAGCTTATAAACATCTGTGCCTTCCAACTCCTCCTTGCCGGTAAGTTCAACTTTATTTCCCTTCTCTTTATAGTTGTACAACGGGCCGCTAAGGTCTCTTTCTTCTTTAGCTTCTTTAATCATTTCTTCGTTTGCCTTTTCAGGATCCGTTTTTCCCTGGAACGGGCTGATGTACCATCCGCCATCTCCCTCGCTTACCAGTATTTGTGTCATTCCCTGGAATGTCACTTCTGTACGCGATGCCTTCCCGTCAACGATGGTGCTTATCACCGGCATTTTCATTCCCATCATATCTATGCTCGAAGTTATTTTCATGGTTTTAAGAGCAGCGAACTTGGCACTGCCACCCATTGCCTGGATATGCTTTGCAATGATTTCATCGGCGGTTTGCGCACTGACGGTTGAAGCAATGAACAACAAAACGAAAATTAATTTTGACAATACTTTCATGTTATTTGGTTTTGATTTGAGCCGGCAAAGATGGGAAAAAATAATTTACCTTTATTCCTTTTTCTCTCCAACTTCATTTTCTACAACATTAGCCATCTTCACAAACAGCATGGCAGAAGCGTAATCCAGCAAGTTGCGCCCGTCTTTTTTGTTAATACGCAGTTCTGAAAAAACAACCTTAGCTTTCCATTCCTTGTTATCGCTTTCAATAGAAAAATCAGATAGATGAACGCTGTCAGATACAAATGGGTAAACCGCGTCCAGAACATTACCTATTTCAAGTACCAGCGGCTCTATATTTTTGTATGATATTTTGATTCTTCTCGTATTATCAGAATACCATAAATACAGCGTATCTTTTTTCAATATAAACTTAGTGGAATCCGAATGATAATATGAGTTGAGTACAAAATCAGAAACAAAATCATACCCGATAGAGCTTGCCATTTCATTGGCTGCATTTTTAAAATAGTGGCTCGATTCCCGCGTGCTGTCTTCTTCAGAATAAATTTTGTTGAGTTTCATTAAGCTGATAATAATGTCGCTGTTGCTGCTCCATTCGGGAACACGTTTCTCATCCTCGGGTGGAATAACTGAATCGAGCTTGAAAGCAAAGAACGGCTGCAATATTTTGTAACCATGAACCCTGTCAATGTATCGTACAATGTCTTCAATGCGCTCGTAATCTTTAGACTGAATATTATGAGTTATCGTAGTATCAACCATGCCGTTTTTAATGACATGATTACTGTCGAGTATGGCCGTTAGCTCTTTCACCTGGCTGTTGCGCGAAACATTAAATGCACCCCACGGGCCGAATGATGAAAGAAATGCAATGATGCAAAGCGATACCGGAATGGTGCGTATGTTATTGCCTCCCGTAACAATAAGATACACAGAAATAAAAGCAAGCCAGCAAGCCAGCAGAATTACAAAGTACCGTTCCTCTGTAATACCATACATATTGACTCGCTTAAAGATTGCCACGAATAATAACACGATAAGTGGCGCAAGCAGAAAATAAAACAGGCGCGAATAAGACCGCACCCATCGTTGCGATTCATCATTGCGCAGCGGGTAAATTAGCAGGAAGGAAAGTATTCCGAAAATAGAAAATGCAATGACCAGGTATGCAACCCAGCCCACCGGCCATTGAGCGGTAACTATAATTTTTCCGCCATAGACATAAAGTATTGCAAGATAAATGCAGACGAGCGGCAGCAGCACATACATCGTAAATATTTTAAGACCTTTAGGATAGGATGTCTCATCTTCAAGCGATGGAAGATTTTCCGGAATACCTGCCAGGAAAAACCATGTATTGAATATTCCGGCAATGACAATCCATAAATCAAAATAGTACCTGTCTTTAATATTTACATCAAACAATTTTTGTATGGCTAACAATGCAAGCGCAAGCCCCACGAACAACACACCCGAATACAAAACAGCAGTGAGAATGCGTATGAAAACATATTTATTAAACTGCCATAAACCATTCATTTCTCCTCTCACCAGATACGGAATAAACGCAACCAGGAAATGCAGGCCGGTAACGAAAAGTGCAAAGCGCATTCCGGTTATAACATCTACCTTTTCGGGAAGAGAATAGAAATAAAGAACACCCAAAACAATTACAGCAACAAATGAAATATTTTTTTTCAGCGCAGAGAAAGTAAACCGTTCGGCATACAGCGAAACAGAAACAGATAGCAGCATGACCAGGTAACAGCTCATTACAATCTTGTAAAGGAGATGCGGCTCCGGTTCCGGATAGCCGTGATGAGAAACCATCACCATTACAACCGTGCCTGCAAATGCGGCAATAACAGAAAGCGGGAAGCGCAAAAATGTTTCACCCGCTTTACGGCTCAGTGATTCCAGGGAGAAAAATTTCATGCTGCTTTATTTCTTAGCCGATAAACCAAATTTCGTTTCTTCCCCCTTAAGTAACCGCTTTATATTTTTTCTATGCGTAATAAGAATGATAGCTGCTACGGTAAAAGAATATAAACTGAGCTCTGTGCCTGCGCCAAACCACGCACCAAAGATGACCGGAAGCATGAGCGCTGTGGCTATGCTGCTAAGAGAAACATATTTTGTAAACGAAAGAACCAGTGAGAAAAATATAATGGCAATAACCGCCGCAGCGGGGTTAAGAGCGAGGAGCGTGCCCGTCATGGTGGCAACGCCTTTGCCACCTCTGAATTGCGCAAAGAGCGGAAAGATATGCCCCAGTATAGATGCCACTGCCAGCATAGCCCGAATGCCAAGCCATTCATCGCTTGCAGGAGAATATTCGGTAAGCCACGAAAGATTTACGGCTACAAATCCCTTCAGCATGTCCATGAACAAAACAGATATGCCTGCTTTTTTTCCAATGGTGCGAAGAACGTTGGTTGCTCCCGCATTTCCGCTGCCATGCTGCCGCACATCTATTCCATAAAAATATTTTCCCACCAAAACCGCCGAGGGAATAGAACCAAGTACATAAGCGAGTAGTACGGCTACAACAAGCATGTCAGTTATTTAATGCGAAATAAACAAATTGAATGTGATAACTATTCTGTTGGCTCATTTCTTTTTTTACTTCCGCTATACAATTCAAATTTCATAAAGCGGCATTCCAGCGGTCCGTTGTAGACTTGTATTTTCTTTGACGAATGTAAACCTATTTGTTTTGCCGCTTCGCGGTTGGCGGTGAGTATCCATGTCACATGCCCTGTAAAATTTTTCTTCAGGTGATTGCCGATTTCTTTGTAGAGCAAACCAATGTCTTCCCGAGGAGAACTCATGGCGAGCTCCCCTCTCCGCTGGAGAGGGGTTGGGCCTGCCTGCCGATGCGATGGCGTAGACGTGGCAGGCAGGGGTGAGGCGTCAAGCCGCCCGCCATACGGGGGATTAATCATAACCATACCTGATTCTCCTTGCGGCATGAAATCATTAAAAGATTTTTTCTCCACGGAAATAAATTTTTCGAGCCCCGCATTTTTTATATTGATGTTTGCCGCTCTCACCGAGCCTTCAGAAATATCGGCGCCACAGATTTTAATATCCAAACTATTTTTAATTCCTGACTTTGCTTTAGCCAGGATTCCGTTCCAGAGCTCTTCTTCAAAGTTTCTCCATCGTTGAAAGCCGAAGCCCTTCCTGTACATTCCTGAAGGAATATTCAGCGCAAGCATGGCGGCTTCAATCAAAAATGTTCCGCTGCCGCACATGGGGTCGTAAAAATTTGTGCTTCCCTCCCACCCGCTTAATAAAATCAAGCCGGCGGCAAGCGCTTCATTGAGCGGTGCACCCGTTGCACTTATCCTGTATCCTCTTTTATGGAGCGAGCCGCCAGAGCTGTCTAACGACAACGTGCATTTATCTTTTTCAACATACGCATGAATTGCATACCGGGGGTTCGCTAAATCCACCGATGGGCGCTTACCCGATTTTGCCCTGAAGCGGTCGGCAATGGCATCTTTTATTTTCTGCGCTATATATAATGTATGGTTCAGTTTTTCGTGCGATGAAACCGCCTCGATGGCAAACGTGTCATCCGCTGTCATCAACTCTTCCCAACTGATTTCTTTACATTGTTTATAAAGCTCTATTTCATCATTCACCTTGAAAGTGGAAAATGGTTTTAGAATCCTGAAAGCGGTACGGCAAAAAAGATTCGCTTTATACATGATTTCAGTATTACCCGTAAATTCCACGGCGCGCGAAAGAGTTTTAATTTCACCCGCTCCAAGCGCTTTCAATTCTTTCGAAAGAACTTCTTCGGCTCCTGAAAAGGTCGTTGCAACTAAACGGAACATCGTGAGTGATGAGTGATGAGTGATGAAAAAAATTTGAGTAAATGTAGAAGATTATTTTTGCCTTGCAGGCAAGCCTATGAATTCGTAATTCGTAAATTCGTAAAGATTAGATATTCATAACATGGAATGGTATAAATCCTGGTTCGATTCACCGTACTACCATATTCTTTATTCGTACCGAGATGAGAATGAGGCGAAGCTTTTCCTGGATAATATCATCTCGCATCTTGAGCTCAAAAGCGGGATGAAAATACTGGATGCTGCCTGCGGGCGCGGCAGGCACTCTGTATATCTTAACCGGAAAGGATTTGATGTAACGGGCTATGATTTATCCGCCGTAAACTGCGCTTACAATAAAAAGTCTGAATGTAAAACACTCCACTTTTTTATTCATGATATGAGGAAGCCATTCCGCGAAAATTATTTTAATGTAGCGCTTAATCTTTTCAGCAGCTTTGGATATTTTGAAACCGAAGACGAAAACCGGCTTGCCATCCGTTCTCTCGGTAAATCACTCATAAAAGGCGGGCGGCTTGTTATTGATTTTATGAATGCAGAACGGGCTGTGAAGCGGCTTCGGAAAGAGGAAATCATAAAAGTGAAAGGTATTGTTTTTAAAATCAGCAAGCATACAGAGAGTAACTTTATCATTAAAACCATAGAAGTTGAAGATAATGCCTGCATTCATGAGCATTCAGAAAAAGTAATGCTTCTTGGCCGCAGCCACTTTGAAAATTATTTTAATGAAGCCGGATTAAAGACAACATCCGTCTTCGGCAATTACAACCTTGAACCATTTGACCCAGCTCATTCCGAACGTCTCATTATTATTGCAGAAAAAATAACCGGCTGATGAGTTTTTTTTCGTACCTGCTTTTATTCGGAAGCGTTCTCCTCAGCGGTTTACTTGCACTTCGTCTTAAAAACATTAATGCACTTTGGCTCAAGGTGCTGCTTGCCTTCAGCGGCGCATACCTGTTTGCCCTGTGCGTGCTTCACCTCATTCCCGAAACCTATTCATCAGGCAGCAGGCAAATCGGTCTATTCATTCTTGCCGGTTTTATACTTCAGCTTTTGCTGGAGTTTTTTTCTGAAGGTATTGAGCACGGGCATATACATATTCATAAAACACATCAGCACACATTTCCATTTGCTATAATCTTCAGCCTGTCATTGCACTCATTCCTCGAAGGAATGCCGCTGGGCGAACCGGGTAGCGGACAAGATTTACAAAATTCTTTGCTTACGGGAATCATTCTTCATCACGTTCCTGTAGCCATAGCTTTAGCTACTATGCTTAATGCGTCTGAAGTAAAAAGGTACATAACTATTACTTGTATTTTGCTGTTTGCCGCAATGGCTCCTTTAGGAGCGCTGACATCTGTTTTACTGGGAGAAAACAAAACAGGATTTCTCGCTCAATATTATCCTGAAATTATGGCGCTCGTTATTGGAATATTTCTGCATATTTCAACAACTATACTCTTTGAGTCTACAGAAGACCACCGGTTTAATTACTACCGTTTTGTGGCCATACTTGCAGGAGTGGGCGCCGCAATAGCGATTTTATAAAGAGGCCAAAGTTTTTTTAACCGCATCCAGGTTAGGGAAGTCTCCCTGGACAGGCAGAATTTCTATAAACCGGATGATACCGTCCTTATCAATTACAAAAGTGGAACGTCTTGCTACATCCTTATACCCCCATGAAAAATCATGATGCACCACGCCATAAGCATTAATGGCTTCTTTGTTAAAATCACTAAGCAATAAAATATTGTGTAACTTATTATCCTCTGCGAATCGCTTTAGCGCAAAGAGTGTATCCACTGATATGCCAATAACTACGGCATTCAAATTCTCATACGCTTTATAATCATCCTGCAGCGCACACATTTCTTTAGTGCAAACGCCTGTCCAAGCCATGGGAAAGAAAAAAAGCACCACATTCTTTCCACTAAATTCAGAAAGCGTGCGTTCTTTTTTATCTGTGTCGACTAATTTTAAGTCAGGGGCTTTTTGTCCTACGGTTAAACTCATGATGTACTCTTTTAAAATTATTGATGTACAAAAATATTAAAGTATAACTACATAATCCATTTTGTAAATTATTAAAATATATTCCTGACCTTTCGCTCCATAACCCATCGCATTTATTTTGCGTAACAAAGAAAAAAAATTGCTTATGAAAAAACTGATTGTAGAATTTACCGGAACATTTTTCCTGGTCCTTGTAATTGGAATGGTGTCGTACCATCAAGTGCTTTTCGGCAGTCCGCAGCTGCTGGCACCGCTGGGCATTGGCTCCATCCTTATGGTTATGGTTTATATGGGAGGAAATGTTTCAGGCGCTCACTATAACCCTGCTGTAACATTGGGCCTTATGTTAAGGAAAAAAATCTCCTCGGGTGATGCATTTAAATACATGCTTGCCCAGCTTGCAGGCGCTATAGCCGCTGCCCTGATATTCTATATCATCTTCAGGATTGCAATGGCCCCTCCATCACCGGTTGGCGGCTTTCATTACAACATAAAACCATTAATCATCGAAATGCTTTTCACGTTTGCTCTTGTAAGCGTGGTGCTTCATGTGGCCACAACACAAAAAGCAGCGGGCAATTCGTATTACGGGCTTGCCATAGGCTTTACCGTGGCTGCCGGTGCAATTGCTGCAGGGCCCTATTCAGGAGGGGCATTTAATCCGGCCGTAACTTTAGGACCCATGATTATCGATACTATTACTGGCGGTTCTTCTCTTGGCAATGCCTGGTTTTACCTTGTGGGGCAGTTTGCCGGGGCGGTGGTTGCTGCCTGGGTATTCGGGCTGACAAATCCTGATGAAATTTGATGTAACCTCTGTATTATTTTTTAAGTTGAAAGCTCATAGTAATTATTTTCGCACCTTAATAAAATCAGAATATGTTTAGGAAATTTCTTGCCGTATATTTCGATGCCAGGCCCAGCGGAGCGCTTTCGCTCTTGTATTTTATCGGAATCTTAGGGTTCCTGCTCTGGATTTTTTACTTCACAATTTAAATCCCCACAAATAAAAAACGCCCTGGTTTCCCGGGACGTTTTCATATTTTGTTAACGCAGAACCCTATTTTTTGCGTTTTTCATCAGATACTGTAAGTTTTTTGCGGCCCTTTTTTCTGCGCGATGCCAATACTCTTCTGCCATTGGCCGATGACATTCTATGGCGGAAGCCATGCTTATTGCTTCGTTTTCTCCTGGAGGGCTGAAAAGTACGTTTCATATCCTTAATTTTTTAGCGTGCGCAAAGGTAATTATGTTTTGTTGCGATGCAAATTGATAACCGTTGGTTAAACTGACATAATTTACAATTGATTCTCTATAAACCCCCGAAGTTTATCTCCGGGGGTTGTGTTTTGTAAGGACGAATACTTTACTTGGTTTTTAACATCCTCTTGGTATCAATAGTAACTCCGTCTGCGACAATCGTGTATGTGTAAACACCGCTTGATAAATCGGCAGCGTAAACATTTAACTGTCCTTTTCCTTTTTCGGAGATTTCAACTTCTTTAAGAACATCACCCTTATTATCCGTGAAAATTATTTTCACCTGTGTTGCATCATCAGGAATAAAATACTCAATGATGGTTTGTTCCTTAAATGGATTGGGAACATTTTGATTGAGGACGACAGTTTTGGATGAAAGCGTTACATCAATATTGCTGCCGCTATCATTACCACTGGGGTTTTGGTGCATTTGCGGCGGTTGTGAATTCCCAATAACTTCTATCAGAGAATCTATCTGCGATTGCTGGTGTTTCATTCCCGCAACGAGGAATGGAATAAGTTCAATATAGTTGACAGCTTTATAATTTATTGAAGGATAGATTTCATTACCAAGTGTGTCGTAGCGTGCAGGATGAACGCATTCTTTGGTTAATTGAGGCAAGACGTTATAAACATCTTGGGCAAGCAATCCAAAATGAGTATTCGATGCTAATATCAGAGATTGATTTGACTGCTGGTCAAAAGTGTACGATTTAGGTTGCAATTGATTAATAATATTCATTGGATCTGAAAGGTCCTGAATGTTTTGTTTAAGGTTTGCATCTGAAACTACATAAATTGCACTTGTTGATACAAGGTCTCCATTAAAATAACCAGCAAAATTAGCAGGGCCCGTGGGAGCGACACATGGAGGAGCAGCAACAAAGCATGGAGGAGGTATGCCAAATAAATCACCATACACAGCAAGGTTTACGGGAGCATTATTGGCGATACCATTTAATCCTATATTATACATATACGAGGGCCCAATTGCCGTTCCTCTTGCACCAATGTTTGTAGTGGTTTGACTGGCATAAAAATCGCCTCCAAGGTTAGAGCGTTTCCCAATAGGTGGTATAAGATCTATTACGTCACACTCGGCACGCACACCAATAAAATCATCATTGCCTGATGCCGGAGGTGCTTTATAGTCACCCGTTTCAAGGAATTCGCCCGCAATTGTATGTGTAAAATTATAAGCAGCGGTTGTGGTAGTTAGGCTAAGCACACCCAATTTTGGTGATATTGGCGCTATTAAACATGCAGGATAACCTATTGCCAATGAATTATTTCTAGTAGCAGGAGGGAAGGCAGGATCTTTAAATAAAACATTAAATTCGTTGAAGTCCAATCCAACATCACCCGATAAAACAGGGGGCCCAAAGGGACTGCATAAACCAAAACCTGTATTTCCATTTTGTGGAACATAAATCACATCTCCATTGACATTAACACCGAGAACTCCCGGCCCCGGGTTACTTGGAGCCGTGGAACTTGCTGAAGTCAAGTTACTGAACCGCAGTCCACTGGGTTGGGGCGAAAGGGAGGTGGAAAATATTTCTAATGTATTATTTGGAATAGATGTATTGATTCCAACAAAATGTTCCACCGGTGAGCCTGTTGCATCACTGCTGGGGTGAATATATAAATCACCGTTTGCTGTTGTTTGAAGGTCGGTGTGGAGACCTAGTAAAGGATTTGCACTTGGTACCTGGGCATATGTAAGACGAAGTTGCGGGTTATTAATGTCTAAAATATCCAACTTTCTTTGCGGCCCAAATGCTATGGCTGAAAAACCTATCCCAACATTGGTGGTATTAACACCTAATATCATGGTATTTGCTGTCACTACCTGCGCGTCACTTCCAATTGCTGTTTGATAATCCAGGCCGGATGTTCCATAAGCAAGTTGCCCGAGATAAGTATTATGATTGCCTGAGGTTTGCCCATCACCCGCGTTCTCACCAACGTAAGTATTGTAATCGCCAGCAACATGAACGCCACCTGCAATGTGACCAAGAAAAGTATTACGGTTACCTGTTGCAAAAAGTCCAGAACGATAACCCAAGAAAGCATTGTAATCACCCGAAACATTTGTATATCCTGATTCATGACCTAAGAATGTATTTTCATGTCCATCATCATTGTTACGTCCTGAATATTCCCCATAAAAGCTGTTGCTATAACCAATTGTGTTATTAGTTCCTGAGTGATTGCCAACGAAGGTATTGCTTCCAACCGTGGTTGATATATTGGCAGCCCCGGCACCAGCGCCAATAAAAACATGGTTATCTTGACTCCCTCCGGCAACCCCACCAGCGCCATTTCCTATAAATACATTATTGCTACGAGTATTAATCATGCCTGTACCTGAGCCCACATAAACATTTCCACCGCCGGTTGCTGTATTACCTGAAAGATAACCTATAAAAGTATTGCTGCTACCATTAGTATTGGTAGTAAGCCCTGTACCGGCACCGGAACCAAAAATTGCATTGTTCATTGACGTAGTTATTGAGGTTCCGGCTTGGTACCCTACAAGCGTATTATCATTGGCTAAACCTATATTTGGAGCTGTCTGATTTCCTACAAACGTATTATCAACTCCCGTTGATGTAGCATTACCCGCAGCCACTCCAACATAAATTCGGCTTGTATTGCCATTATGCCAGAGAACAGGAGTATTGGCAGTTATTCCAAAATAATTATTGGCATTTGTTAGACCGATTGTAAAATTTCCTAAGGGGTCAATGCTAGCATGCTGTAAACCACTCGTCCAAAAATTTATTGGAAGACCAGCGGGGTTGTTGTGCATAATGTCGAGAGGAATTCCCACTCCAGCTGCCCAGCCGAGATAATTAACACCTGGTGCAGGGGTATTAGGGAACGCCACGAAGGCAGGACCCGCAGTAGTAGATTGGCAATAAAGTTTGCTTGTACCGCAAAGCATTGTTATAGACAATGCAATTGCAAGTAATATAGTTTTTTTCATTTTGATTATGTTTTTAAAAATCAGTTAATGATTATTTTTTTTGTAATAGTTTTATTGTCTGTCATAATTTTTACGAAGTAAATTCCTTCGCTTAAATCGTTAAGATTAATTTTATTTATGAAAGAATTAGTTGTAATGTACTTATAGTATTGCTTCCCTAGTAAATCAAAAACCTCGATAGATTTAAGATTAAAACCCTCGATAATTATCCAATCGTGTACGGGATTAGGAAAAATTCTCAGAGATTTATTTTCATGCATTGAAAATATTCCTTCTGTAATGCAGCAGTTGGAATCTGTGGAGAGCACAACATCCTCAATATAGTAATAAGCAGTGTTTGATGTAGAATCGAAAGCTGTATGCGAGGTTAATGAATCTACGAAAAAGTTTCCGATGCTCAAATAGCTATAAGCCGAATCAGCTACAAATGAACCAAATATCCGTACCCAATTCAATGTATCAGTGACTATGGAATCGCTATAGATATGAGCAAGGTTGTCTGTTGGTGCGGGGTTGCTAAACGAAAATGGAACGGTTGATAGTCTCATTCCTATTTTATTAGTCGCAATATTTATGTACGGAATATGGCTTACAGGTCTATTAATATAAAAGGAACCATAATATGTCTGACCAATAAGAAGAGTCTGGCTCAATTGAATTCCTATATACTCTCGGATATTTGTTACTGATGTTGAATATGTGACTGCTCCTCCATAGGCGGAGCCAGTTCTTGCGTATTGATACCCCCACTGATTATATGGAACGGATAAACTTGGAATCGCACTTGACGGGGCACAAGAATTGAAGTAGTCTGGCGATTGTCCATAAGAACTCCACCCCACAGCTCTATCAATTTGAGAAAGTGCATTGGGGCAAGCAACTGTATCTTCAAAACTCGGGTTAGGCACAAGATTTTGCGCAGTTACAGATGTACTTAAAAGCAGAAGGAAATATCTCCAAATCTTTTTCATAATAAATATTTTTTTAAGGTAAAAATAGCTACAGCTAATGTAGCTATAAAATGCCGGAAGTATGCCGCAGGTTAAAAAAGCTGCGGCAAGGTTTATCTCCTGCATCATTACCCACAAATGTGTTTTGATTCAGGTTTATGGTTGAACTGTTTCCCGCCCCCACACCCGCATAAATGTTTGTAGTGTTAGCGTTCTGACCGCCAATCCAAAGCACATGGTTGTGGTTAATCTGATAACCGGCTGTATTAAGGGCAGCGGCTGAGGATGGTCCCACTACATTTATAATCCCCGTAGTCGTAGAACTGGTAGGGTCGTAAACTTCTAAGCGCACATTCGGACTCGTTGCCGGAGTAGATGTACCGATGCCCACCTGCCCGTTACTGAGAATTCTCATCCGCTCATTAGCTCCGCCTGCTTCAAATATAAAATCTCCGCTTACATTTGGCGCTTGAATACGTAAATGATTTTCTCCTGTCTTGTTATAGAAATAACCAAAAGGAGAAGCATTTCTGTATAACCGCCAGTACTGGTCATTGCCACTTGGACCATCTGTGCGAAATACTTCGCCTGTTGAATTATTCGTTCCATTAATATGCAAAAGAGATGCTGGAGATGTAAAGCTTTGACCTATTCCCAAATAACCAAGATTAGTTGTTCCATCAAGAATCATGTATTGTGTTGGACCCGTGCCGATTTTAAAATCAAGATTATTAGCGGTGTTCCAACCCAAATAAGGAGTTCCGGTATACGTATTATTTGTTGTTGCCTGTCCAAAAACAGAATTGAATTTTGAGCTGACGATTAATGCTGCGATTATCATCAGCAGTTTTATTTTAGTTTTCATTATAGTATTTTTTATTAGTTAATTAATCTATTTTGTCAATATTAATTTTGCTGTTTGCAAAACTTTATTTTCGTTCTGTAACCTGAAAAAATATACTCCTGAACTCAAAGAGCCTTCTTCCAGTTTATATTTTTTTGTTATCCCGGAAATTTCTAACATCCGCACTTTTTGTAACGATGAATTGAATATTATGAGTTCATATTGGAGATAATTGCTTGGTAAATCAAATTCAAAGTTAATTTCGTTGCTTGTGGGGTTCGGAAACACTTTCATAAAAGATTCTTTATATCCGTTGCTTTCAATTACAGCGTCAGGCAAGGAGCCGCATAAGGAGAAAACATCAACCGTAAGTATATTACCTCCTACGTTTCCCTTGCCTAGAAATAATACTGCTCCTGATGGTGTATTAACAATTGGTCTCACATCATACGAAGCATTATAGCAGCCAATGCAGTACGGAGACAGAGAGCTGTCTCTTTGAAAAATTAATGTACCATCCTCCCTATAAACATAGAATCTGTTAGTAGCAGATGCTGGAAAAATTCCATATTCAAACATATTTGTGTCACAATCAAATAAGGATTTTGTAACATAACCTATGTTATAGGTTTGGGGACTAACCAAAGTAATTGGAACGGTGAGATTGGAATATGGACTAAAGTCCAAATTGAATAACTTTAATTGGTTAGAAGCATAATCAACATAGAAATATTTATACTCATTGTTTCCAAGGTTAATTATTGTAGATTCCGCATACGTATTGCTACTTGGTCCGGGAAAAGTATGTTGATAAGTAATCTGAGCATTGATATTAAGAGCAGGCAACAGCAAAGTTGCAATAAGGAATTTTTTCATATCGATAAGTTTTTAGAAATGATTATAAAAATAACTACAGCTAATGTAGCCATAAAATGCCGGAAGTATGCCGCACAGAAAAGGTGCAGCGAAATTATGCTCCAGGCAGTAGAAATACGTGGAGTTTGTTACGTGTTTCTGGTATTAAATTTTCGTTGCCGCTGCTGTATGGTTTATACACTGCACAGCAATGAGTTTCAGAAAAAATATTTTGTAGTGAAAAACGAAGCATACTAAGCGAGTGCTCTGTAGATTTATTAAAAAGCAGAGTGATAAAAAACACGTAAACAAAAAACATTAGCATGCAACTATTTTTAGTGAAGATAAAAGGATAAATATGATATGAAAGACTATTTGCATGTTTTGACAATCCGTCTTTTCGGAAATGATAGCCGCGAAATAACCTATGAAACTGCCGCCAGTAAAGGAGTTCAGCTGGTTTTCAGGAATAACCGGAAAAATAAAAACTAGGGAATACCCTAATACGATTTAGGGAAAACCCTAGTAATTAGTGAAAGTTGCCGCTGAGGCAAGTGGCGAGGCACTAAAAAAGTTTATTCATATTTCGGTTTAATAAACCAGTGGTCGGTGAAGGTGAATCCGATTGAGATGCGGACAAAGTCTTCTTTTATCAGGTTGTTATCTGTTGTACCGCGTGTTCCAAGCATAGCAGCGAGCTGAATGGCGCTCAACCCTTTTCTGATAGGCAATCCCAACCCTGCTGTTATGCCATACTCATTAAGTTTGGTGCCTCTGAGTTGCAAATAGCTTTGATTATAAAACGCTCCCAAACGGTACTGAACGGTTTGCCAGTAAGATTGAATCCCCCTGTCGTTAGGCGTGTACTGAAAACCCGAAGACACCCTTAAGCTATTTCGCAACGAATCTTTTTGCCCGAAGTATGAGTAATCTTTCCAGTTCTGCATGGAAGCTTCTGCAGCAATCAACCACCGGCTGCCTTTTTTAAGGGATACTCCAAAGCCCAGCGTAAGTGGAAGCTTGATATTTCCTTTATCTCCGGTCTTGTCAAGTATAGTATCTCTGACAATAATAAAATTTCCGGTGCTCTGGTATAATTCAGTAAGCGAATCCTGTGAAGCCGAAATGTTGCCAGGCACAGAACCCGTTAACCCGAATGATAATGACCAGTCTGATTTTACTTTAGAATTAGTAGTATCATTTTTTGGATGATGCGCTATACTATCAAAAACATATTGCAGCCCGTAGTCAAAATAAAAGTCGTGTATCAATGTATTGGAAGTGAATCGGGAATTAAAAAAAGAGCTTCCTGAAAATTCTGCTCTGCTGATGCGGTCGAGTGAGCCGAAAAGGTATGAAGCATGAAACCCTGCTGATAGATTTTTCTTTATCGTGAACCCGTTACCGATAAACAAACGGTTTATGCCGCCCGTTCCCTCGTATGTATACAAAATGTCTCCTGCATTGGCATCGGTTCCAGGGGAAACGATTTTGTATCCCACGTTGCTGAAAGGCACAAGTCCAAGCGCTGCTCCCCATTTTTTGCTCACTACAGGAAAGCCAAGAGCGAAATAGGAAAAAGTTGTTTCTGATTTCTTCTGCGATAAACTCGAAGTCGACATCCGTGTAAATGATGTTGAAAGGGCAATATCGAATTCTGTGAGCAGCAGCGCAGAATATGATGCAGGGTTTGAAATATTCAGGTTAAAATTTGGGCGCAGAGCAATCCCTGTTCCACCCATGCCTATGTTCTTTGTAAAGCCGCTGAATGGGATATCCCCTATTCCGTAACGCGAATATGGCGAAACACTTTCGGATTGAGCCCATAACTGAAAAGTCAGAAGCTGAAAAATCAAAAAGAATATGGCGGAGAAAAATCTTTTCTCAACGCAAATTATGGAGCAAAATCTCATTCAGACCAGTAAGTGAAAGTTCGGAGACGGCAAAGATGGAATTTTTAATTCGTCCTGCAAATAAAGACGCATCGCCACCCGTGAGAATTACTTTTAACGCAGGGTATTGCCCCTGATACTGCAAAATAAAACCTTCCACTTCATGAACTATTCCCAAAATAACCCCGGTAAGTATCGATTCATCTGTAGTGCGGCCTATTAAAGTTTTTACCTGCCTGGGTTTTACAAGAGGTAAACGTGCCGTAAAAGCGCTAAGAGCTTTAAGCCGCATTTCCATGCCCGGAGATATGCTTCCGCCAAGATATTCTCTCCGCGTATTAACGAACTCGTAGGTAATACATGTTCCCATGCCGATGACCAGAACGTTTTTTCCGGGAAAATATTTTAGCGCACCTGCGGCCAAAGCAATTCGGTCGGTACCAAGTGTTGAGGGTGTTTTGTATTTGTTAATAAAGGGAAGCGGTGTTTTGCTATTAAGAAAAATGACACGGGGAATTTTTGCGAATGCACTTCCTGCTTTTGATTTTTTTTCGGCAACATCAGAAACAATGGCGCTTTCAACGGGGCTGTTTTTAAGCAGGCCGAAAATTACCCGCGGACTAATTTCAGGCACGGAAAGGTTCCACAATAGTTTGTGCCCTTTAAACAGGCCGATTTTAGTTTTTGTATTGCCTATATCTACTGCAAGGTTCATGATGGATTATTTGCGCGTGCAAAAGTGCTTATAATATCTGTTCCCGAAATAACGCTTTTTTCTGCTAGCAAGTGTTCTAAAAACTAGGGAAAACCCTAATAAAACTGTCTGAAAAAACTAGGGTTTTCCCTAATGGAAATGAAGTTTATTATACATTACTTTGTGATATTGTCATTTCGCCCCCGCAAAAGAATCCGGGCGGTCTGGAGTAATAAATTCTTCAGATAAAAATATTGCGTTATATGAAATCGAAACTTTCCGTAATTATCGTGGACGATGACAGAGCATCAACTCATTTTCTTTATGAGGAGCTTAAAAAAATATCCCATATAAGCATTGATTGGGCCCTGAACGGAAAAGAGCTTATTGAACTTTTGGCGAAAAGAAAATATGATATCGTTATTCTCGATTACCTGATGCCTGTAATGGATGGGTTGGAAGCGACAGGAATTATCAAAGAAAAATTTCCGGAGACCAAAATTCTTTTTCATACGGCAATTTCAGACCCCGAGATTGCAAGGCTTATTCTTAACGCAGGGATTAATGGTTGGTTGTGGAAAGATTTTAAATGTCATGATGCAAAGCGCGCATTAGAAGTGGTACTTGATGACCGGCATTTTTTGTCTGAAGAAGTTAGAAAAATAATTATGGATGAGGATTCTTCGGTCATCCATAATCGAGTACTCAAAGAGGAAGACAAACTTTCTGAACGGGAACTTCAGGTAATGCTGATGGTTATTGCCGGGCTTACAGCAAAAGAAATTGAAAAGAAATTATCCATTAGCCAAAAAACGGTAAGTAAGCACATAGAACACATTCATGATAAAACCCGAGAGAGCACCGTTTACGGGCTTATCCGGTACGCATTTATGTACAGCATCATTCCCTCTGCTTCCTTTTTTACTTCTGATAAGGAAAAAGAAAAAATCATTACGCATTATTACGTATCACCCATACGCACAAATCCTGAAAAAAAGATTCGCAGAAATACGTAGGTAAGAATAGTACTTCTGCTGACAGCCCCTTTTTTTCTATCGCCCACTTTTGACGGGCGATTTTTTTTTCATATCATCTCAACAACCTTGCAGATGCGGCTTACTCCCTTACGGACAACTTTTTTCTTCTTCCATCGGCACCAATGGTGCTCAAACAAGAAAGGAGATGCGCCATGACTTAGCTTACATACTGCCTACGAAAAAGAGCACTCGATAGTGCTATTAAAAAAATCATTTTTTAAAACTTTCAAAAAACTACTAACATGAAAAATAAAATAAAACAAAATATTGTGATTTGTATGCTATTAACCTTGATATTGGGATTATGGAGTATGAAGTCAAATGCTCAGTCCACAGCGGCAACTAATGTTTGTAATGTGAATAATTTTTTAGGATGGACCACTTCATGTGACTTGCCTTTTAAAATCAACGGCACACAATACATGACCCTTAGAACAACAGGAGATTTGAACTTAAATGTCTCCACGACCGGCTACCAAATTGGTGGCAACAATATTCTCTGGCATAATGGCAACACTGCCGACATTTTTGTAGGTGTAAGTGCGGGAAATGCAACTATGACGGGGCATAATAACACTGCAGTGGGTAACAGTGCATTTCACTCCAATACAGCCGGAATAGATAATGTCGCTGTAGGATACCAGGCCGGGTATGGTAGCACCTCTTCTTACGGAACTTTTGTAGGTTTCGGGGCGGGTTCAGGAGCCATAACAGGCACCTACAACACTTTTGTAGGTTATATTGCTGGCAGTGCAACCACTTCAGGAGTCGGCAATACGTTTGTAGGCTTGGATGCAGGCTATACCAATATCATATCAAGCAACAATACCGGTATAGGGTTACAGGTATTGGGCCTCTCAACAGCCGGTAATAATACTGGCTGTGGATACAAAGCAGGATATACTAACACAACCGGCACCAGCAATACATATTTGGGTTACCAGGCGGATGGAGCAACCAATGCTTTGAGCAACTCCTCCGCAATAGGTAACAGCGCCTCTGTTTGCGCAAGTGATGAAATGGTATTCGGTAATAGCTCAGTTACAAGGTGGGGTTTTGGAGTATGTCCCGCTAGCGGTCATGCTATTGAAGTAGGAACTTCTACAAGCAACGGCAACGGTGCATACCTGACAAGTGGTGGAGCATGGACCGGTGCGTCTTCCAGGGCAAAGAAGGAAGATTTTCAAAAGCAGGATATAAATGTTATGTTGGATAAGGTCCGTCAAATGGAAGTCACGAAGTGGAAATATAAAGGCACCGAAAATGAGTACCACTATGGACCAATGGCTGAAGATTTCTATCAACTTTTTAATGTGGGAGATGGTAAATCAATATCAGATATGGATAAAACAGGAGTACTGTTCCTTGCCGTGCAGGCGCTTGATGCATCAAACCGGGAATTGAAAGCTAAGCTTACTGCTTTACAAGACCAGGTTAATGGCTGCTGCAATACTCAGCAGGGCAATAGTTCAGATGGAGCAAGAGCAACCGCTGTTGACGTTGCACTCTCATCCAACTCCATAGTACTTGACCAAAATCAACCCAATCCATTTAAAGAACAAACAACTATTTCGTACTTTATACCCGATGATTCAAAGGATGTAAAAATCATCTTTACGGATTCAAAAGGTACTGTATTGAGAGAAGTTGAAATTACACAAACCGGAAAGGGACAATTGAATGTGTTCGCACAGGATTTATCAAGCGGTGTTTATACCTATTCCATTGTTGCAAACGGAATAACAATTGATTCCAAGAAAATGGTTTGCACCAAGTAACTTTTTTCTTTTTAAAACTCCTCTCCGTATGCCGGGGAGGAGTTTTTATTTTAATAGGTTCAACACTATTAAAATCTCCCCTTCCATTATTACAACATTCCATTATTTTTGCCGCTTCTATAAAATCGGTGATGTAGCTCAGTTGGTAGAGCATCGGACTGAAAATCCGTGTGTCAGTGGTTCGATTCCACTCATCACCACAACCAAAGTTGTGCGTTATACGTTACACAACTAACATTAAGTCAAATAATGGCCGTTCCCCTACCCTCAGGTTACCGTTTTAATCGTGTGATGCTCATTGATGATAATGATATTGATAATCTTATCAATTCACGAATCATCACATCTCATAATTTTGCCACTATTGTAGACGTAAGGACCACTACGGAAAGCGCTCTTGAGCACTTGCGCGCACTTGCTGCCGACTCCCCTAACATTCCTTCAGTAATCTTTCTCGACCTTAACATGCCCGTAATGGACGGATTTGCGTTTCTGGAAGAATTCGAGAAAATGGCTGAATTTATACGGACTACCAGTAAGGTGGTAGTGCTATCATCATCTATCAGTCCCGATGATATTAACAAGGCATCTACCAATGCCTATGTAGTCAAGTATATCAATAAACCGTTGAGCGAGTTGTACTTAGACGCGATTAACTTTTAATCGGGTTCGCAAGTTTCCTGATAAGAGCTTCATCCATTTTAACAAACCACAATAGCTGATTTACCCCGGTATTTGTAGCAGTAAACTGCTGCCATAAATCGGTAATGCGTTTTATTTTTCTGCGGAGCTCTTCTGCCTTGAGTGCCGCCTTCAGGATTTTCATAAATAGTTCTGCCTGCTGAAAGCGGTCTCCCTCCTCTGCTATCTGCCTGCGGATGCTCTGGATAATCTGGTTGCATAATCCGTCTTCTCCCATCATGCAGTACTGCAGCGCCTGGAACAGCTTACATTCAACATCGGCATACAAATACTTTTTCATAGAGAGCTCGTTGCGCATTTCATTGATGGTCTTTGCCGCTCCGTTGAAATCGTGGTGGTAAAACCTGCAAACAGCAAAAAACATTTTGACAGATATGAAGTGAAAGTCCTCACCTGAGTCCGCTTCAAGCGCATGCTCAATTTCTTTATTGATGTCCGTCAATTCAGCAACATTACCATTCGAAAGGTAACGCTCAATCTTTGCCTGCAGGTAACGGATAACATAAAACGCCAGTATTTTCTTTCCCGCAATTGACGGGATTTCTCTGTTCACACGGTCATAATGGTAATCGGCACGGGCTGTATTCTCAGTCTTTTGATAATACTCAAAATAAAGTAGGTCGGGCAGCAGGCGTATGTTCTGGTAAAAAGTATCTATAGGAAAACGGTCGAATATTTTTTTGATTTCCTGGAGCACCGTATCCAACTCCACTTCCATCGATTTAAGGTTTTCCCGTCTTGATGTAAGTGCGCATAAATAATAGGTTCTCACAATGTTATGCAAAACGAATAATCTATGCGAAGTGTATAATTCTGCAAAGTTGGTTATTTCACGAAGGGTGGTTTTTACTTCCTCCAGGTCTCGCTCCTCACGTGTAAGAAGGTAAATACCCAGTCGTTTTGTAAACTCGAAAAACAAATCCTCCGCTTTAACCACGGCAAGGGAGAATGCTACGTGCTTGTTATATAACTTCTCGTAGAAATCATAATCGGGAGTGTAAAGGTGCAGCCGGGCAAGACTCTTGTAAACTACTATCAGTTCATTCGACAAATCATAATCCAGCAATTTCTTTTCAAGGTCGGTAAGAGCGCGGGTAGTTACCTTGCGGTTCGAGGTGAACAGCATGGCAGGCACACGGGCTACCTCTTCTTTAAGGACCGAAATGGGGTTATCAACTTTCTTTGAAAAATAAGTAGCAATCTTCTGGTTCAGGCGAGACTTCATGGTGTAATAAGCGCTCTGGTTCACCTCCAGCTTTTCCATCATCTCGCTGTCGTTGTAATTCTGGGTGCGCGCGGCATCCAGTAAAATGTAGGGCTTGCTGCTCTTGCCTCCCGCCACAGCATTGCGGAGGTCTTCATATTCCTTATCGTTAAGCTTTTTAATGGTTTTGTTGAATGTCTCCATAAAGTGAATTCAAATGTTATCTGATGAGCAATAATAATGAAAATTACCCTGCATACGTAAGAACGGAAAAGAACGTTATGCACCTGCTTGTAGGCAGGTAGATTTACGAATTGCCTTTGCTTGTTTAAAACTTTGTAAATGTTTGCGGATGGTCATTGATTGAAAAAAGCTAGCTTTGTTAGTAAAGTTAACTTATTGAATAAAAGATATGATAAGCAAGAAAAATATACCTTTTGATCTCCTAAAAGTAATAGAAGAGATTGTTCAACGCAACTTAGATGTAATTAAATCAAACCCCGAAGACAATACTTATTATTCTTTTATTGAAGTCGATAGCAACTCTAAAAATTATTTTAAAATTTTTATTGATGGCACAAAACAAATTGGTGATTATGATAGAAAATATTTCGTTTATGAATGGAAGCCAGGAAATACTTCTGCGATAAATAGCGCTGTATCTAGGGGAATGATCCAAAATGTAATTGAACAACTTGAAGCATGGATAAAACTAATTCGAGATTTTAATAACACTGTGAGCATATATGATGACCCTTTGGTAAAAAGGTATCAGGATGAATTTTATAACGAGTATAAACTAACTGATGAAGATGCTGATTATGCTCCATTTAGTTTTGATAAACAATTATTACTTGATAATTATTTGAACGAAATTATTGATCAGTCAGAGGTTTATCGTGACGAAATAAATACAAAACTCATTGATTCAATTATTTCTGACTCAAAAAATCTCAAGCAAAAAATTACTTTGGATTCAAAGAATAAAAGTATTAAATCGCTAAGTCTGATTTGGGCCAAAATGAGGAAAGCAGGATTACCAATGATAAAGTTCTTTCTTAACGAAGCAGGCAAGTATGGATTAAAACAATTATTCGATTACGGAATGAAACACATTTCCAATTAATATAAATTAACTTCTATTTTTTCATCGCATCATAAAACACCTGGTGAATTTTGGTGCGCACGTTAAGCTTCACCAGCTTTTCGTTTCCGGCATTGGGGTATACGCGGTTGGAGAGAAAAATAAAAATAAGGTTGTTCTCGGGGTCTGCCCAAACATAAGTTCCCGTAAACCCTGAATGCCCGAAAGATGAAGCGGAAGCGCTGCTGCATACAGGGCTTGCTTTGGTGGTATCCGTTTCAGGCTTATCAAAAAACAACGCCCGCCGGTTTCCCGTTTCAGGGAATTGTTGGCGTGTAAATTCCTCCACCGTTTCTTTCTCAAAATATTTTTTTCCTGCGTACTCGCCTTTGTTCAGCAGCATTTGCATAATCACTGCCAGGTCTGTTGCAGTGGAGAACAACCCTGCATTTCCGGATATGCCTCCCTGCATGGCCGCTGCCGGGTCGTGCACATAGCCGCGGATAATTTGCTTGCGGTAAGCAGTATCATTTTCTGTAGGAGCAATCGAAGTAGAATCATATTCTTCCAATGGAAGAAAAGAAGCAGTTAAGCCCAGCGACCGGTAAAATTTTTTGTACACAAGAGAATCGAAGCGTGTGCGGGTTAATCTTTCCACCACCTGCTTCATAAGGATGGGGCCAAAATCGCTGTACACATATTTACCCCGTTCACCGAGAGGCGTTTCAAGCAGCCATTTGTTAAGTGAGTCCTTATAATCATTTCGCATAAATAAATCCTGCGCTACCTGCACAGAATATTTTTTCGACTGAACATTTTGATAAATAGATGGGTTGGGGATATCATCCTTCATCGTCTTTTTCCAGAAGGGTTCCCATGCTTTCAAACCTGCCTGGTGCGCCAGCACATCGCGAACAATCATGTTTTTTTTGTTCGAATTCTTCAGCGAAGGAAGATAGAGAGACAGCGGTTTATCGAGGTCTATTTTTTTTGATTCATACAACGACATCACAGCAAGCGCAGTAGCAGCAACCTTTGTTACCGATGCCACATCGTACAGGGTGCTATTGTTTACTTTCTCCAGTGAATCGTATGTAAAATACCCGAATGACTTATTGTAAAAAACAATCCCGTTTCGGGCGGCAAGCACGCGACAGCCGGGGAATGCTTTTGCTTTAATTGCCGCTGTAACAATCGAATCAACCTGCGAAAGTTTTGCGCTTTGCATTCCCGCATCTTCGGGCAAAGAATATTTTAATCGCAGCGGCTTTAAGAATGTAAAACCGGTGTGCGCTCCCTTGGGAAATTCACTGCTTACCTGCACAGGAAGCTTTCCTCCGGGCACTTCACCTCCGAAAATTGCCTGCGCAGCAAGTTCGTGCATTAAAGGCATGTCCTCGTATGCAAGAATAAGAGCCTCAAGTGATTCAATATTCTCAAGTCTTGTGATTGAATAGGGGTTACCAAAAACACAGAGAATAACTTTTTTATTTTTAGCAAGAGTCGAAATAAAATCAGCTTCATCCTTGCCGATGCCATAACCCTTTGCCGCATTCATCATCACTTTGTGTAGCCCGATAATGACCAGGTTATACGGTTCGAACGAGCCAAGTAAAAAATCAAAATACTCTTTCGTAGCATTGGATGATGACGTATAGCTTTTCACAGGCGCATAGAGCTTCAGCTGAGCATCAAATGCATTGTTGATGGAATCTCCCATCATCACCGATGCAATGGAAAGCGTATCGAGGTTTTGAAGAGGGAGAATTTCTTCTTTGTTTTTCAATACCGTTACAGCCGACTCATAAATTTTACGGCTTAGCAATAATGCTTCGGGAGTATTCAGGTCGCGGTAAAGATTGGTGGTGTCAACCAACTGGCATTCGCTGAGGCCCGCCCAGTATTTCGCCAGCAGTATTTTTTTTACCCTCCCGGTGATTTCCTCCTCGCTGATTTTTTTTTCTTCGATTGCTTTTTTTATCGCTTCAACAGCAGCAGGTACATTTTCAGAATAAAGGAGAACATCGTTACCTGCAAGCAATGCTTTCACTTCAAGTTCGCCCGGAACATTATAAGAAGAAACTCCCTTCATGTTCAGCGCATCGGTGAATATCAATCCTCCAAACTTCAGAGTATCTTTTAATATCCCCGTTACGATTTTATTTGATAATGTAGATGCTGTATTTTCTGACGAATCAATGGCAGGCATAAAAAGGTGCGCCACCATAATGCTTGCCACGCCCTCGGAAATTAATTTCCTGAATGGAATAAGTTCCAGTGTATCGAGCTGCGAAAATGTTTTACGGATTACGGGCAGCGACAGGTGTGAATCCGTATCCGTATCACCATGGCCCGGGAAATGTTTTGCGCAGGCAAGAACGTGGTGGTTCTGCAGCGCCTTCATATACAGCAGTGATTTGTTGGTGACTGAAGCAGCATCATCTGCAAAAGCGCGGCTGCCTATAATCGGGTTCAGGGGATTGTTGTTGATATCTGCAACAGGAGCAAAATTTATATGAACGCCAAGCCGCTGGCACTGGCGTGCAATCTCTGAACCCATATTGTAGATGTAAGAATTAAGTCCTGCTGCAGACACTGTCATTTGCCTTGGGAAACGAATGGTACTGTCGATTCGCATGGCAAGCCCCCATTCCGCATCCATGCCTATGAGTAGCGGAACCCGCGACAACCGCTGGTATTCATTGGTAAGAAGTGCCTGGCGCACAGGGCCGCCCTGGAAAAAAATCAATCCCCCGATATGATTGTTTATGATTTGTTCGCGGATGCGGTTAGTGTGAACCGTGTCCTTATCCGACCATGCGGCAGCCATAAAAAGCTGGCCTATTTTTTCATCCAGAGAAATTTTTGACAGAATAGAATCTGCCCAAACAGACGCAGGATATGTATAAAACGGTGGCTTCTCTTGTGCATAAAGAGACGCAGTAAAGAATGAAAAGAAAAAAGAGACTGCTAAAAATCTTGTCATGCGCTTCAGGAATATCATTTCTGCAAATATCTTCTGCCGCAATTTTAATATTCAGTATGAAAATTACATTTATCAACATAAAAGTTTGAGCATATATCTCCCTATTCCCCGTCTACCACCCTTTTTCTTACTTTTGAAACCTCAAAACGAATCTCATGAAAAAACTTATTCCGCTTCTGTTGGTTTCACTCATCGCATCTAAGACAACTTTTTCGCAGGTCATCAGGATTGATACGTTGTGCGCAGGATTGCTAATGCCTACATGCATTCAAAACACTAAAGTTCCCGGCGATAACAGGTTATTTATTAATGAAAAAAGAGGAAGAATAAAAATTGTTAACCGGTTGACCGGAGCCGTGAATGCTACTCCGTTTCTTGATATATACAGCAGGGTTTCTAATGTAACAACCGTAAATGATGAGCGGGGGCTGCTCGGCCTTGCCTTTCATCCTGACTATGCAAACAACGGTTATTTTTATGTTGATTATACAAATACAAGCAACAACACGGTAATTGCCCGCTACCAGGTAAGTTCTTTTGCTGATACAGCTTTAACAAACAGTGAACAGATTCTCCTGACCATTTACCAGCCCTTTACAAATCATAATGGCGGCAACCTGGTGTTTGGCCCTGACGGGTATCTGTACATTAGCATGGGAGACGGTGGCAGCGGCGGTGACCCTCAGAACAACGGGCAAGACATTGATTCGCTGCTCGCCAAGATTCTCAGAATTGATGTGAACAATCCTAATCCTCCCTATTATTCCAGTCCTCCCACCAATCCTTTTTATGGACCTACTGCCGGCCGTGACGAAATATGGGCATATGGTGTGCGCAATCCGTGGCGCTGCAGTTTCGACCGGATGACAGGAGATTTCTGGATTGGAGATGTAGGTCAGAATGCGTATGAAGAAATCGATTTTCAATCACGGTGCAGTTTGGGAGGAGAAGATTACGGGTGGAGATGTTATGAGGGAGATTCCACCTACAATACAACGGGATGTTTGCCGGCGTCATCTTATGTGTTTCCTGTAACAGCTTACCCGCATTCCCTTGGTTGTTCAATAACCGGCGGGTATGTATATCGCGGTGGACAGGAAGGAGGGCTTTTTGGAAAGTATTTGTTCACCGACTATTGCCAGGGAAGAATATGGGCAACCGTTCCTAATGGCAGCGGTGGATGGACCACTTCACAACTTTCACAAGCAACTACGCAGATTAACAGTAACTATAGCTCGTGGGGAGAAGATATTTACGGAGAACTTTACCTGGCAGGCGTTGCATCCGGGCGTATTTACCGTGTACACGATACGGGTTGCGCTCCCACAGCTTACATAAATTCCCGTGACACCCTTATTAACTGTACCGGCAGCGCCATGACGTTTAATGCTATTTACGGAACGGGGCTTACATATCAATGGTATCATAATGTTGCTCTTGTATCGACTGGTCAGTCTTACGGCTTATCGAGCTTTAGCAATGGCGACTCAATATATGTTCAAGTTTCAAATGGCAATTGTACAGCTTCATCAAATACCGTTCATATTTTTACCAATGCGTCTATCCTCGGACTCGATTCACTTTATTGTGACACAGCGCCGGCGGTTGCATTAACCGGTATCCCTGCGGGCGGAATATTCAGCGGGCCGGGCATGAGCGGCAATATGTTTGACCCGAATGCAGCAGGTTTAGGTGTCCATGCAGTCGTTTACACTCTCGCTGATACCATTTCAAATTGTTATTATAATGCATCGGGCTGCATCCTTACCGATACGCAGTATGTAACGGTTGATGTATGTACAGGCATCGGGGAAAATGAGTTCGGCAACGTTTCTGTTTATCCAAATCCCAATCATGCAGAGTTTAATGTTGAGTTTGCTCTTTTCCGATATACAAAATTTACAATGCTTGTAACCGATGCATTAGGTAGAACTATTTATGAAAAAAATATTGAAGCGGAAAGAGGAAAGAAAAATATTCTTGTAAATCTGTCCGGCGCTTCTGAAGGAGTTTATTTCTTATTTATGAAAACGGAACGGGCGCATTCAGTGTTTAAAGTGATTGTCCAGAAATAAATTATTCCTGCTTAGGGCAGGCAGGCGTTATAAGTTATATGTTATATGCGAGTATTGGTAGGTTCACTGCGTATATTTAAATGTTATGCGCAACCGTTTGGGGGGCTACCAACTTGAAAGTGTGTCCAAGAAATTAACTTTGAAAAACTAAATAAACGGAGATGCTGAAAACCGAATAGAGTAAGCAACAATCAAAAAATAAATTACAATGAAAGCAACTATGAAAGTTTTAGTAAGTGTGTTACTCATTGCGATGACAGTAACACTTGTATCATTCACTGTTCCCAACGGTTGGGTGAAAAAAGGTGACGCTCCTGAAAAATACGATGCAGGCATTGACAAAGGCGCAGGACAAAATGGAATCAATGCTGCAACAATTAAATCAATTGCCGAAGACATTGGAGGCATGGATGGTTTTGCTTCTCTTGGGCAAAGTTTTAATCCGAGTAAGTATCTTGGAAAGAAAATTAAACTTTCAGGGTATATTAAAACGAAAGATGTTACAAGTTGGTCTGCACTTTGGATACGCATTGACCAACCAACAAAATATTCTCTTGAGAATATGAAGAACAGATATATGAGAGGAAATAGCGATTGGACAAAATGTGAAATCGTTTTAGATGTTCCTTCGGATACAAAGAACATTGCATTTGGTGGACTGCTAAATGGAACAGGACAAATGTGGTTTGACAATTTGAAAATAGAAGTTGCAAGCAGTTCAGACAAAGTATTAGACAAGTTGGAAGTTGGAGAGTATGAATACAAAGCGCCTTCTATTCAAAATGCAGAACCAACAAACCTTAACTTCTCAATGTAAAGTTTAAACAAAGTGCGTGCGAACTTGCAACTGTATCGCTTCGTGGCGCGGAGAGTGGTGATGCGCATAACACTAAGATTAAATGCAATTTAAAAAAGAAGAGTTGTGGAAGTCACGATACTGTATGCAAGTAACAAACATTCTGCAAACCAAAAATATTGCAACGCATATCAGCGGTGAAATATTTCTTCTCATAATAATCCGTCTTTCTTTGCTGTACTGTCAGGACTTCCGTCCTGACAGTGAAAACGAGCAAATGAAAGTGCAAAGTCGAAGGACCTGACACCACAGACAATAACTTACAACATATAATTATTTCCATTTATTAAAGTGAAATTTCTCCTCGTAATACTCTGTCTTTCTTTTTCACTTCTTGCCAGCGCACAGCAGCCATTTGCAGTAACTATTGCTGATGAGCCCATTACAGCTATGCCGGGCATTCACTCGTTTGCATTTGCACAGAGCAACGACAAATGGCTTTTTATAGGCGGACGAAAAAACGGGCTGCATGGTTTCCTCACCCCTTTTGCTTTTGAAACCATGTACGCCAACGATACGATTACAGTTGTCGACCCTGTTGCAAACACAAACTGGGCCGCTTCAACAATAACTTTACCCGACAGTATCCGCGAACCCATCACTTCAACCAATATGGAATATTACCAGGATGGAAATACACTCTATATGGCTGGAGGGTACGGTTGGAAAACCAGCATCAATGATTTTATCACCTTCCCTACCCTGACTGCCATTGATGTGAACGGTTTGATGAATGCTGTGATGGCCGGCGGAGTCGTTAATACTTATTTCCGGCAAATCACTGACACCAACCTCGCCATTGCAGGCGCACATCTTGAAAAAATGGATTCAACATATTACCTCGTTTTCGGGCATCGCTTCAACGGCTCTTATCACCAGGTGGATAATTTGAATGACCAGCGCTACAGCAATGCCGTGCGCACGTTTCGGATTAACGATGACGGTATCAATATTTCCATCACCAACTTTCAACAATCTGTTGATACGGCAAACTTTCATCGCAGAGATTATAATCTTGTGCCGCAGATTTTTCCTGACGGGCAATTCGGGTTCACTGCTTTCTCGGGAGTGTTTCGCTATGGCATCACCGAACCGTTTGTAAACAGCGTTGATATAAAGCCGATGCTTTTCACTGTCAACAATAACTTTACTCAGAATCTTAATAATTACGAGTCGGCGGTGATGCCGGTGTATGATTCACTGAACAATACGATGCACAGTATTTTCTTCGGAGGTATGAGCTTGTATTATATTGATTCCGCTACCCAGGCGCAGACGCTCGATACGCTGGTGCCGTTTGTAAAAACGATTAGCAGGGTTACGCGTGCTGCCGATGGCACCATGACCGAATATCTTTTGCCCATCACTATGCCGGGCTTCTATGGTTCCAATGCTTTATTTATTCCGCTGCCGGCAATCAGCACATACCACAGCCGCATCATTAACCTGAATGCGCTGAGTGGAGTTACCAAGGTGGGTTACATTATAAGCGGCATCAGCAGTCCTGCACGCAACATCAGTTCAACAGCGCCTGAATCAAGTACAGCTAGCACAAGAGTATTTGCAGTTTATATTGATATGACGGTGTCGGTGCCTGAAATAAAACTGAGCAGTGATATTTCAGATTTTATTGCATATCCGAATCCTTCTGACGGAAAAATAAATCTTGAATTTTCAGTTCGGACAAAAGGCAATGTGAAACTTGAATTGTTTGACAGCAGCGGAAAATTAATAGCCATTGTCTTTAATTCGAATGTTAATGCGGGACAGAAAAAAACGGTTACGGTAAATCTGAGCGACTATGCTTCGTCTGCTTTCTTTTGCAGAATCAGCAAGGATAATTTTTCCAAGACGTTACGGCTTGTGAGCGGGTATTAGTCTGCACCTTCCAACTCTTCAAAAATTTTTTCCCATTCTTCAGTCGTCTTCTTCAGTTCTTTTTCAATTGTATTGAACTGCGACAGCGCCTGCTGAAATGCCTTTTGGTCACTATAAATTTCGGGTAGCGATAATTGTGTCTCTGATTTTTCTTTTTCAGATTTTAAAGCAGCGATTTTTTCCTCCAACTTCTGAAACTGAACGGTGAGTTTCTTTTTTTTCTTCTGCTCTTCGGCATGAGGTTTCTTTTCAGGCTTTGATTCCTTTAATTGAACTTTGGGAATTGTTTTTTTCTGTGTTGTTTCAACCATTTGTGGTTGCTTTGAATATTCATACTCTTCATACGTTCCTGGGTATTCCTTCATCGCATGGTCTTCAATCCACCATATCTTATTTGCTATTTTAGAAATGAAAAACCTATCGTGCGAAACAAGAATAAAAGTCCCTTTAAATTCCTGCAGCACTTGTATCAGTATGTTTACTGATTGAAAGTCTAGATGATTCGTTGGTTCATCCAGGATCAGGAAATTCGCCTTGCTGAGAATAAGTTTCGCTAAAGCCATACGTGCTTTTTCTCCTCCTGAAAGCACTTTTATTTTTTTCTGGATATCATCACCTGAAAAAAGAAAAGCGCCCAGTAACGCCCGCAGGTTGGATGTCTTTTCCTCGGGCGCAAAATCCTGCAATTCTTCGATGAGATTTTTGTCAAGGTTCAGCGCTTCAAGCTGGTGCTGCGCATAAAAGGATTTGGTTACGTTATAACCGTCCTGAATTCTTCCTTCAAAAGGTTCTGTTCCGTTAAGCATCCGCAGCAATGTTGACTTACCTTTTCCGTTTGCTCCAATCAATGCAATTTTATCTCCACGGTGAATCTGCGCTTCGGTACTTCCGAAAATGCGAAGTGTATCGTAGCTTTTTTCACGTATATAAATTTTTGAAATAACCTTTCCGGGCTGCTGAGCTATGTCAAATTTGATATTGATGACGGGTCCCGAAGAAGCCACTTCTTCAACACGCTCCAGCTTATCCAGCATTTTAATTCTCGACTGTGCAAACCGCGCCTTGGATGCTTTGTACCGGAAGCGGTCAATGAGCTTTTCCTGCGACTTAATATAATCCTGTTGGTTTTCGAAACGCGATTGCTGTAATGAATCGCGCAGCGTTTTTTCTTTTTCATAGAACGAAAAATTGCCCGGGTAAACGGTAATCTTCCGGTTGGCGATTTCTACGATTTTATTCACAACACGGTCCAAAAAATACCGGTCGTGCGAGACAAGAATAATGGTTCCCGTGTATTCCCTCAGGTATTTTTCAATCCACTGAATGGAAGGTAAATCAAGGTGATTGGTGGGTTCATCGAGCATGAGAACATCGGGACGCTGCAGCATAATCTTTGCAAGCATCACACGCATTCTCCATCCTCCCGAAAATTCACTAAGCGGCCGTCTTAGGTCGGCAGTGGTGAATCCTAATCCCTCTAAAAGTTCTTCGGCTTTATGTTGAATAGTATATCCATCCAACGATTCATACAAAACCTGTTTGTCATGAAGCTGGTGAAGGAGTTCATCATTATGCTCATGCTCCAGCCGTGAAAGAATCTTTTCAATTTCCTCGTGAAGCCGCAGTTGTTTTTCAAATGCTTCCAGGGCGACATCCAGAATATTTTTTTCGCTGTCGTACGAAAGCAAATCCTGGTTAAGAAAACCGATGGACAGATTTCTTAGCTTGGTGATGTTTCCGCTTTCAGTTGAATATTCTCCATTGATAATCCGAAGCAGCGTGGATTTACCGCTTCCATTGGCTCCTATCAATCCCGCCTTATCACCGGGGTTAATTTGCCAGCTTGCATCTTCATATAGATACCTTCCTCCGAATTCAAAACTTATTTTGTTAAGCGATAACATTCGGCAAAGATGAAATAAGTAGCGTTAGGTTTATAGATTCAATGATTATTTTCATCTTTGCCAGATGCTGACGATAAATGTCAGCATCCTGACCGTAAGCGTCAGGATTCAAAAACCCGCAGTGAACACCAAAAAAGAAATCGTAAATAACTGGCTTCCCCGCTACACCGGGACTCCCCTGGAAAGTTTCGGGAAATATATTTTGCTTACTAACTTTCAGAATTATGTGGAGATGTTTGCCTCGCTGCATAGCGTAAAAGTAAAGGGCAAGGGCAAGCCCATGCCCAATGCCACAGCCAAAGGAATTACTATCATTCATTTCGGAATGGGCAGCCCCAATGCAGCTACAGTTATGGATTTGCTTTCCGCTATCGCTCCCAAAGCATGTTTGTTCCTGGGAAAATGCGGCGGGCTGAAAAAGAAAAATAAGCTCGGAGACCTGATTCTACCCATTGCCGCCATTCGGGGCGAGGGAACATCCAATGATTATTTTCCTCCCGAGGTTCCTGCGCTGCCGGCATTTTCGTTGCAGAAGGCCGTGTCGACAACGATTCGCAATTACAAAAAAGATTACTGGACCGGAACAATTTATTCTACCAACCGCAGGGTGTGGGAACATGACAGTGATTTCAAAGAATACCTGCAGCGCATACGATGCATGGGGATTGATATGGAGACAGCGACTATTTTCATTACCGGTTTTGCCAACAAAATTCCGAGTGGCGCTCTCCTGCTGGTTTCAGACCAGCCCATGATTCCCGAGGGAGTGAAGACTGAAGCAAGTGATAAAAGCGTAACCTCACGTTTTCTTTCAACGCATTTGCGCATTGGAATTGATTCGCTGAACGAATTAATTAATAACGGGCTTACAGTAAAACATCTCAGGTTTTAAATTTTTTTGGACTTGTCCGCCTACTGACAGAGTCAGTCACCTCCGCTCTTTCTACGTCTCGGTCTGAAGGGCTCGCTTCCATTTTGGTTCCGTTGGCAATTTTTATCAACTGAACAAATTGCTTATTAAAATTAAAGTTATATTTGCTGTATGCTTGACAATAAAAAAACAAGATCTCATGAAAAAAATTACTTCACTTCTCATTCTTAATTTTCTCCTGGCTGTTGCCGGAATTAATTTCTCATCAGCCCAAACCCCTGTCCTTTTTGGAACCTGCTCCCAGGGAGGACCTGCAAACGGAGGAACTATCTTCCAGGCAGATCTGGACGGCAGTAATCTGCATGCTGTTCATTCATTCGTTATGGCTGAGGGATTATGGCCCTGGGGAAAAATAGCGCAGGCATCGAACGGAAAAATTTATGGCGTAACTTTTTTGGGTGGATGTTCCGATAGCTGCACGCTTTATGAATATGACCCCCTTGCCGGCACATGCACAGATGTTTATGATTTTTATTGCAACGCCCCTATTGGCGAGCCCTCACAAGGCGGGTTGATTAGATTGCCCGATGGAAACTTATACGGGCATCAGCAAAATGGAATCATTTATAAATTCGACCCCAACACGCATGCTTATACTTTACTGAATCAATCAAGCGCATATTATTATGGAGGTTTAATGCAGGCATTGGATGGAAAACTTTATGGAGTTTCATACAGTGGAGGGGTAAATTCCCAGGGTTTTATTTTCCGCTATGATTTAACAACACAAGTTTATTCTATTCTGTATAGTTTTAGCTCCAGTCATGGGGCAAATCCTTATATGGAAAATTTAATACAAGCCACCGATGGCAAATTATATGGAACCACTTATACTGGCGGAGCTAATAATGTGGGCGTTATCTTCAGCTATGATGTGTCGGCAAATGTTTATACCAACCTGCATGATTTTAATGGCGCACAGGGCAGTACTCCTTATAGTGGCTTAATACAGGCATCAAACGGAAAATTATATGGAATGGCCAACCAGGGAGGAACAGGTCCTTATGGTGTTATTTTCAGCTATGATATTTCCGCCTCGCAGTATTCGGTGATTTATAATTTTGACGGATCCAATGGCTCTCATCCTCAGCGAGGTTTAACGCAGGCGACTAATGGTAAACTGTTTGGAACGACTAATGCTGGAGGAGCAAACAGTTTGGGTGTCGCTTTCAGTTACGATATTGCAACCAACGTTTACACCAAATTAATAGATTTTGATGCGACTTCAGGTACTGGTCCGCAAAGTGATATTCAGCAAGCGGATTTATCAATAGCAGAAGGAATGACTTCCGCCAGCGCTTCACCGCTTGCAATCTATGTTGATGCTGCTTCGCAACATTTAATAGTTCAAAACCCGAAGTTTAAAGAGCATGCGGAGTTAATTATGTATGATGCGGTTGGGAAAAATATTTTTCAATCCGAAATCAGAAACCTGAAATCAGAATTTAATTTATCCCTGTATCCCGCAGGCATTTATCTTATTCAACTTAAAACGGATGAGAGAGTGGTTGCCCAGAAAATCGTTCTCTCTAAATAATTTTGTAGATATCATTCCATGGTGCCGGGTGTTCTTTTCATCCGGCACTATTTTTTTAATTAAACCTGTCAGCAGGCGTCAGGACTTTCAATCATCGTGATAAAGGAAGTTGAAGCATTCATTACTTTTGCCTTTAAATATCCTCCTATCAAAATCGTATATCGTAACTTGTACATCGTACATCATCCATGACCTTCAGCCAAATAATTTCCGACCTTAAAGCAGGTAAATATGCTCCTGTCTATTTTTTGCACGGAGATGAATCTTATTACATTGATAAGATTTCGTCCTACATACAGGAGCATGCACTTGATGAAAGCGAGAAAGCATTTAACCTGCATGTGCTTTATGGAAAAGATACTGAGAAGCGGGCACTTCTTGCCATGGCAAGACGCTTTCCGATGATGGCAAAACGCCAGGTGGTAATTGTGCGCGAAGCGCAGGACTTAAAAAACCTTATTCCAAAAAGCGAAGCAGAAAAGGAAAAAGATATTTTGATGGATTATATCGTTAATCCCGTTCCATCAACGGTACTTGTGCTTTGTCATAAGTATAAAACCATTGATAAGCGGACGAAGCTTGCAAAAGCCATTGAGAAAAATTCTGTTCTTTTTGAATCAAAGAAACTATATGACAATAAAATTCCCGACTGGATTACGGATTATATTCATGGAAGAAAGTATAAGATTAACCCTCGCACTGCAGTGATGCTGTCTGAATTTTTAGGAAATGATTTGACTTTAATAAGCAACGAACTTGAAAAGCTGATGCTGAACGTAAATGCAGGAGCAGAAATTACAGATGCGCACATCGAAATGTATATCGGTGTAAGCAAGGACTACAATAATTTTGAATTGCAAAACGCACTTGGAAATAAAGATGTGCTGAAAGCCAACCGTATCATTTCATACTTCGCCTCAAATCCCAGAAACAATCCGCTGGTAGTTACGCTTGGAACGTTGTTTTCATACTTCTCAAAAATTCTTGTTTATCATTCTCTGAAAGAAAAAACCAGGGCATCGGTTGCTTCTTCTTTGGGCATCAATCCATATTTTGCTGACGAATATATGAATGCTGCAAAAAAATATCCACGCGAAAAAGTTCACTTGATTATTTCCGACCTTCACCAGTATGATTTAAAATCAAAAGGCGTTGACAGCAATGCCGAAGATGGAGAACTTCTGCGTGAACTCGTTTTTAAAATCCTCCATTAGTTTTCAACCTCAAACCAAAATGAATTACTGGCTCATTAAATCAGACCCTGAAACGTACGGATGGAAAGAATTTCTAGCCGACGGCACCACCCGCTGGGACGGAGTGCGCAACTATGCCGCACGTAACCATTTGCGCGGAATGAAAAATGGTGACCTCGCACTTTTCTATCATAGCAATACACCGGATGGCGTGGTAGGTATTGCTGAAGTAGTCCGCGAACATTACACAGACCCTACGGCTAAGGAAGATATCTGGTCAGCGGTTGATATTAAAGTTCACAAGCCGTTGAAAAGCTCCGTGTCGCTCGAAAAAATAAAGGCAGACAAGCGCTTGAAAAATATGCTGCTCCTTAAAATCGGGCGTTTGTCAGTAATGCCTGTAAAGCCGGAGGAGTATAAGGTAATTATGGAACTTGCAGGAATGGAATAAAATTATTGATTTATTGATTTATTGATTTATTGATTTTGAAGTGCTCATTTGCTCTTTGTAAGTAATTCCGTAATCACCGTTTTTTATCCCATTCTGGCGGTGCACATAAACCTGGAACATAATAGTGATAAATAGTTGAGCGATGATTATTCCTTTAAGCAGCCTCTCCTTATCCTGAAATATTTTAGCAAGAAAAATATATACAAAAGGAAAGGCGCATATTAAATAATGCGGATGAACGGTGAATCCGCTGAAGTTCATAAATACTCCCAGCCCCAGCAGAATAGCCAGAAGGTAAAACTTTGTTACCGAAATATTCGCGAACAGAAAACTAGAAAATGTTTTTTGCTTCAGGTTTAAATAAAATGTTTTTGCATAACCGCCAATCTTTTTTAGCATAAAAATCCCTGCTGCAACTAGAAATAAATGTGCTGCGGCAATAAGGTAAAATGGTATTCCAAAAATTATTGGCTCTTTTATAAATTCCCAGAATTCCTTTCTCATAGAATACATGATATTGAGACCGAGCGCATCAAGAAACCAGTAGAGGTAAAAATTAAATTGCAGCAGATGCAGAATATTAAAACGCGTAAACTGCGGATGCTCTAGTATATACAGAAGCCAAAGCATAATGGGGATGCTTCCTAAAAGCGAACCGGCAATCCACGGCAGCCAGTTGAATTTTATTTTATTGTAGCGGTCATGCAGTAACGTAAATACAAAAATTCCTGCTGCAAAAAAGAAACCGCTCATATGAATCTGCCCGATAAGCGCTCCGCAGAGTCCCCATAAAAATGCGCCCCATCCTTTACGCCTGTAATAATTTTCGAGCAGAATTAAGAAAGAAAAGAATGGAAGTAAATCCTGCGCCCATATTTTCCGGGCAAACAAAACTGCGAGTGGACTTACTGAAGCAAGAGCAATTCCATACAGCCAAACCCGCCTTTCCTGTGATTTTATTTTTGTCAATGCAAACCACATGAAGCAAAGAATAGCCGTGATATTCATTAACTGAACAACCCTGTTCATGGCAAGCGGGTCGTGGGTGAATGAGGCAATCAATGCAAAGATTCCTAAGCTCAGCCCCGGGTTTACAATCCCTCCCCCGCTCTGCATTCCGGCGGCCGGAAATGTACCGGAAACTGCTGTCTCATGCGCCTTTTCATATGTCCACTGTTCGTCCGCTTTCCACTCCATATCGCTGTTCCAGTTAAGGCGCAGAAAAATTCCTGCCGCTATGCAGAAGAAAAAAAAGTATTTGCCCAAAATGTTCTTTATCACAGCGAACGAAAATATAATTTAGTTTTGTCCGTCATGTCAGTTAAAGTAGAAAACATTACCAAGTTGTACGGCACTCAAAAGGCGCTGGATGATGTGAGCTTTGAAGTAAAGGCCGGGGAAGTGGTCGGGTTTCTTGGCCCCAACGGAGCAGGTAAATCAACTATGATGAGAATTCTTACTTGCTTTATTCCGCAAACATTGGGAAACGCAAAGGTGTGCGGGTATGATGTAACCGAGCAGCCGCTGGAAGTAAGGAAAAGAGTGGGTTACCTTCCTGAAAATAATCCCATGTATACCGATATGTATGTGAAGGAATATCTTTCATTTATCTGCGGAATTTATCACATCAACAACGATAAACAAAAGGTGGACGAGATGATTGCTACAGTAGGGCTTGGCGATGAACAGAAAAAGAAAATAGGCGCGCTCAGTAAAGGATACAGGCAAAGAGTGGGGCTTGCGCAGGCGCTTATTCACAATCCTGAAGTTCTTATTCTTGATGAGCCAACTTCCGGGCTTGACCCTAACCAGCTCTCTGAAATCCGTGCGCTGCTGAAACAAATCGGCAAAGAGAAGACGGTGATTCTTTCTACGCATATCATGCAGGAAGTGGAAGCGGTTTGCAGCAGGGTAATCATCGTTAACAAAGGAAAAATTGTAGCCGATGATTCCACCACCTTGCTTCGCCAAAAATCCCGCGCGGGAAACATCATTATGGTGGAGTTTGCCGCGCCGGTATTGCGGGCTGACCTGGAACAAATCCGTGGAGTTTCGTCTGTTGAGAATGTATCGGGCAATACATGGAAAATCCTCTCCAAGCAGGAAACCGATATACGAAGCGATGTGTTCCGGTTTGCTGTTGAAAAGAACGTATCGGTATTGTCCATGCAGAAGTCGGGTCAGAATATCGAAGAAATCTTCAGGGAATTAACCCGTTCCTCATAAATTCCTTTTCGCGGAATATGGAATGATGATTACCTTTGGCGGCAGTTTTTAATCTCCCAAAACTTAATCTTCTTCATCAACCTAATCTATTTAACTATCTAAAATCAAATGTCTTATCTATTCACTTCCGAATCCGTTTCCGAAGGCCATCCCGATAAAGTTGCCGACCAGATTTCTGATGCCGTGCTCGATGCTATGCTTGCCAGCGACCCTGATGCCAAGGTTGCCTGCGAAACTTTTGTCACCACAGGGCTTGCTGTGGTGGGCGGGGAAATAAAAACCAAGAGCTATGTTGACCTGCAGAAAATCGTTCGCCAGGTAATTGAGCGAATCGGTTATACAAAATCAGAATACAAATTCGATGCATATTCCTGTGGAGTCATAAATGTGATTCACGAGCAAAGTGAGGATATACGCAGAGGGGTTGTGCGTGGAAAAACGGAAGAGCAGGGAGCCGGAGACCAGGGAATGATGTTCGGTTATGCATGCCGCGAAACAGATAACTACATGCCGCTATCCATAGAAATTGCGCACCGCATCCTTCAGGAACTTTCAGCCCTCCGTAAAGAGGGAAAGCAGATGAAATACCTGCGCCCGGATTCAAAGTCGCAGGTTACCGTGGAGTATGACGACCATCATAATCCGTTGCGGATTGATACCATTGTTGTCTCTACCCAGCACGATGATTTTGTAAAACCAAAAAGTAATTTGCCCGATGAAATTGCAAAGGCCGATAGCGAAATGCTTGGAAAAATTGCTGATGATGTAAAGACAATTTTGATGCCGCGCGTAATTAGTACGTTGCCAGCCCGCATTAAAAAACTTTTCGGAAAGGATATTAAATACCACGTTAACCCCACAGGTAAATTTGTAATTGGCGGCCCGCACGGTGACACGGGACTAACGGGAAGAAAAATTATTGTAGATACGTATGGTGGAAGAGGCGCGCACGGCGGTGGAGCGTTTTCAGGAAAAGATTCATCCAAGGTTGACCGCTCTGCTGCATATGCCACACGGCACATCGCGAAAAATCTTGTGGCTGCCGGTATTGCAGATGAAGTGCTGGTGCAGGTAGCTTATGCTATCGGTGTTGCTGAACCCGTTGGCGTTTATGTCAATACCTATGGCACTTGCAAAGTGAGAGACAGAAACGGCAAGCTTTTAACGGACGGTGAAATTTCAACCCGGGTAAAAGAAATTTTTGACATGCGCCCTGCTGCCATCGTAAAACGTCTTGGTTTGCGTAACCCTATTTTTTTTGAAACAGCTTCCTACGGACATGTGGGACGACAGCCCGGCACAAAATTGCTGCACGGAAAAACCTATGAAACATTTACATGGGAAAAGCTCGACTATGTTGATAAAATCCGTAAGGCATTCGGAGCCGGGAAGAAAGAAAAAGAAATGAGCGTAGCGCTCTAAACTTATTTTTGCTTTTTGAGTACTTATCTCAAAAATATTTTCAGCTCTTTTAATTCCCCGCACTTACCCCTTACCCCTAAAGGGGAATCTACCCGCTGCAAGAGAAAGCGGTTCTCCCTTTAGGGAGTCAGAGGGTTGCGATGGAAAAAAATATTTTCGAGATGGCTGTGGTACTTTGACCACGTCACTTGTGATTCCCGTTCAGCTTTTTCCGGTTTTTCCAGAACACGTATATCAGCATGATGATGGTTGCCTCCACCACGGTAATTACCATAATGAGCAAAACCAGCATATTGTTTCTCCAGTGGTCGCCGGAAATGATGGAGAGGCCCAGTTTAGCGAGCCCCGATAAACCAAAAATCACCGCAAGCGCAAAAGGGAAAGTGGTTACTTTGTGGTGAGAAAAAATCAGGTAAAACATAATGGTGGTTGAAAGAATTGAAAAGCTTACCAATATGTTATTGAAAACATTATAAGTGGGATATATCAATCCCACCAACAGGTTCACGAGGACTATACCCAGCCCTGTAACAGAAATCAGCAATCCTCTTTTCATTCCCGGATAAACGGAGTGCAAAATAATTACAAATGCAATAAGAGAAAAAAAAATTATACGAACTCCGTTTATTCTTACGCCAACGGCTCATGACACGGAGGAAAAGATACTACCGGTAAACAGCAGCATTCCTGAAAATACAAGTGGAAACCCCTGTGAATATCATACCGGTGACTTCATCCGCAAGACACGGCAATAACACTATTTTCGGCATTAAATTTTGTATGAAAATATTTCATGTAATCATTTTCCTGCTCGGCTTTGTTTTTGCCGATGCGCAGACATACGTGGTGCACAAAGGCGACACCATGAACAGGCGGGACGCAAAAGGATTGAAACAGGGTGCGTGGAAAAGATATTATGAGAACGATACTCTTCTCTCTGAAAGATATTTTAAAGACGGCAACCCGGTAGGAGTTTTCAAAACGTATTTTCCCGGCGGGAAACTTTTATCGCAATTAACGTTCAGGAAAAATTCTTTAAGCAGCGATGCCATTATGTATCATGAAAATGGAAGAGTAAGCGCAAGGGGAAAATACAACGAGCAGAAAAAGGACAGCATGTGGTATTACTTTAACGAGGATGAAAAAAATATTTCCATTGAATATTATATCAACGGTGTGAATGAAGGGGCGTGGGTTAACTATTACGAAAACGGAAACATTTTAAGAGAGCTTACCTGGAAGAACGGTAAAAAGCACGGACCTATAAAAGAATACTTTGAGAGTGGTAAAATGAAATTCTCATCCAATTACAAGAACGATGAACTGGATGGCATGACCATTATCTATCATCCGGAGGGAACTATATGGATGAAAGGGAAATATATTAACGGGCTAAAACAGGGTGCCTGGAATGTTTTTAAACCCGACGGAAGCAAGGATGCTGATGAATTTTACAAAAACAGCAATCTCGTCCCTCCACCTAAACCCGAGGGAAAGCAGTAACTTTGCGTTTAAAATAGTCATTGGTCATTAGTCATCGGTCATTGGCTGAAAACCGAACTTCAAATCCCAAACCTCAAACTACGATGAGCAAGCACGGACGGGTATTAGTAGCCATGAGCGGAGGCATTGACAGCTCCGTTACTTCCGTATTGCTGCATGAACAAGGGTACGAAGTGGTTGGGATTACTATGAAGACGTGGGATTATGTTTCATCGGGCGGGGGAAAAAAAGAGACGGGGTGTTGCTCTCTCGATTCTATTAACGATGCACGGAGCATTGCTGTATCCAAAGGATTTCCTCATTACATTCTTGACATACGCGGTGAATTTGTAGAGCACGTGATTGATGATTTCGTAGGCGAATATCTTGCCGGCAGAACTCCGAATCCATGTGTAAAATGCAATACGCACATTAAGTGGGAAGCATTGCTTAAACGTGCCGACATGCTGGAATGTGAATTTATTGCTACAGGTCATTATGCCAACATCAGGGAAGAAAATAACCGCTACGTAATTTCAAAAGGGCTTGACAACACTAAAGACCAAAGCTATGTTTTGTGGGGAGTTGCGCAGGAATGTTTGAAGCGAACCATGTTTCCCATTGGTAATTTCAAGAAGACAGAAATAAAAAGAATGGCGATTGATATGGGTTTCATTGATTTGGCCAAGAAGAGCGAGAGCTACGAAATATGTTTCATCCCCGATAACGATTACCGCTCCTTCCTGAAAAGGAAACTTCCTGAAACGGAAAAGCTTTCGGGCGGATTTTTTGTGAACCGCAGCGGTAACGTACTTGGTAAGCATAAAGGTTATCCTTTTTATACCATAGGTCAGCGTAAGGGGCTGGAAGTTGCGGTAGGGCATCCTCTGTACGTGACGGAAATACATCCCGAAACCAATACTGTGGTGTTGGGAACAGAAGCTGAACTGGAACGTCATGAAATTTGGGTCAGGGATATTAACTTAGTTAAATATCCATCGTTACAAGAGCCGACCAAAGCCGTTACACGAATCCGCTACAAAGACCCCGGCAAGCCAAGCATTCTTGAACAGCATGGAAGCAAGATGAAAGTTACATTTCATCAGGCGGCAAAAGCAGCGGCACCCGGGCAAAGCGCTGTCTTCTATGAAAGCGATGATGTGATTGGTGGAGGATTTATAGAGAAATCTTGAAGCATGAGTAATAAAAAACTTATGACAGATATAAGTAATTTCGAAATGCGAATTTTAAATTGCGGTTTAATCCGAAATCCGAAATCCGAAATCCGAAATCAATACTTTTTAGTTGGGTTAATCTTATTCCTCTTTCTATCCTCTTGCAAAAAAGATGAAGTAATTCGTACGGCAGGCCCCGCCTACCAATATGCACCTATTGATACGGGCAGGTGGATTCTTTACGATGTGGACTCAACATATTATTCTGTTTTCACCACACCGCCGGCAACCCGTTTCACATTCCAAATCCTGGAGCGGATTGACTCCACTTACATCGATAACCAGGGCAGGCCTACGCAACGACTCCAGCGTTTTAAAAGGAACTCGGCCAGTGCTCCGTGGCAGCCGGAAGTTAATGTATGGAATTCCACTCTTACTCTTGCACGATATGAACGTGTGGAAAACAACGTGCGCTATGTGAAGCTCGGATTTCCTATCAACCTGAATACAACATGGAACGGCAACGCGTACAACTTTTTTGGAGAAGATATATATGGATATGATGATGTCCATGTTCAATATTCTATCGGCACATTTTATTTTGATTCGACATTGATTGTACTGCGGGGGCCATTGCCCAATGCGATTGAGCGTAAAAACGGTAAAGAAATTTTTGCCAACCATGTTGGAATGATTTACAAAGAATATTATGATTTGGATATTCAGAATTTCAGCGACACGACAGGCGCAAAATATTTTTACTCCATTGCCGCACATGGGTTGCATAATGCTTCGGTTCCAATTCCACACTAAATGAGAGGGATTATCACTCTGTTTTTTTTTATTCCCCTGTTAAGCATCGCACAGATTGCCCCGGGTAAATATTTTGTCAGGTTCACGGATAAGAATAATAACCCCTACTCTGTTTCTTCCCCTCTTGCTTTTCTATCCCAGCGGGCTATCAACAGGCGCAATGCGCAGGGTATAAGCATTACCCCCCAGGATTTGCCGGTAACGCCGGCTTATATCGACAGCGTTATTGCTCACGGTGCAACCGTGCTGAACAAAAGCAAATGGCTCAACGGTGTGATTATTCAAACCACCGATACCAATGTATTGAACTCTGTTGAAACGCTTCCGTTTGTTTCAGGCGTTAAAAGTTTGCCTAAAAGAAACACGGTATCGAAAGAAAAATTTGTTTTCACAGATAAGATGGAAGAACTGGCGGCAGAAAAAATGCTTGCGACTGAATCAGCCGGTGAATACGGGCCGGCGCTTCATCAGCTGCAAATGCTTAACGGTGATTTCCTGCACAGTCTTGGATACAGAGGAAAAGGAATGTTAATTGCCGTAATGGATGCCGGCTTTAATAACGCAAATACTATTCCAGTATTCCAGGACCTGATTGCTGACAACAGGATTCTTGCCACGCATGATTTTGTGCAAGGCGACAGCAATGTTTATGGACATCACTTTCATGGCACAGCCGTGCTTTCATGCATGGCTGCTCATTTGCCGGGTTATATGATTGGCACTGCTCCTGATGCAGAATATATTTTGCTGCGCACCGAAGATGCAGCCACCGAATATATTATTGAAGAATACAATTGGGCTTGCGGGGCTGAATATGCTGACAGTGCCGGCGCGGATGTTTTTAATACCTCGCTTGGATATACTACGTTTGATGACCCGCTGTACAATCATACCTACGCTGACATGAATGGCGACAGTGCTGTTATCACCATTGCTGCAGACATTGCCGCGTCTAAGGGAATATTGGTGGTGAACAGTGCGGGCAACTCGGGCGGCGGGCCATGGAATTATATTGGCGCTCCGGCTGACGGAGACAGTGTGCTTACAGTAGGTGGTGTCGACTCGCTGAAAGTGATTTATGCCCAGAGTTCTCACGGACCTTCTTTTGACGGAAGAGTGAAACCCAATGTATGTGCGCAGGGACTTAACGCATACCTTGCTTTCGATAACGGAGTTTTCGGCTATGGCAGTGGAACTTCTTTTGCAAGCCCTATCATGGCGGGCACTGCCGCTTGCCTATGGCAGGCGCGCCCTTCTTTCAGCAATATGCAAATACTACATGCCATTGAACAAAGTGCTGACCGCTATCTGAATCCCGATACATTGTACGGTTACGGAATTCCCGATATGCGGCTTGCCTGGATTTTACTTAACGGAAATGAAACGCCCCCGGAAGATGTTATTCTAAGTGTGTATCCCAATCCGTTTACAACATCGTGCACCGTGACGTTTTATGCCACTCAGGCCGGCAACGCCCGGATAGAAATTTTTGATGCTGCCGGTAAAAAAGTTTTCGATAAACAAAATTCTTCAGATAGATATTATCAGAGTTTAAGCATATCTAACTCTGTATTGCAGTCAAAAGGAGTGTACATACTGCGCTTTACAACCACGCAAAAAGTTCTGTACAGGAAGATTGTGCGGCAGTAAGAGTATTCAATATCTTAGACGAAAATTTTACCATGAAAGACATTGTTTACCTGACAATCTTTGCCGCCGTATTTTTTTCATGCTGTTCAAAGAACGAAGAGCACCCTGCCCCTTCGGCATGTTTTCTTGTTGACAAAACCGCCACCACTGACCCAACTCATTATTTTATTTTTACCAATTGCTCTAATAATTACAGCACTTCTTCATGGGATTTTGGTGACGGGCATTCTTCTTCCGATCAAAGCCCGTCTCATCACTTTAATCAAATTGGGCAGTATACTGTTAAGTTAACAATAAGTAATTCGGATGGAGTCACCAGCACAAACACAAGAACTATTATAATTGGTCATAGTACATTAACTAAAATTATTTACAACCATTTAAATGGAACTGTTAATTATCCGAAGCATGTGTTCCTTTCTCGTTATACTTCTTCTTATCAAATGGAATATAATAACGATGCATCTCTCAGCAGCGCTTCGCAGTTGCCTTTTACCGTAACACTCCCGGATGATATAATCTATGACAATAATTATTCTTTTTATTATCGTTTTTCTGAAAATGATTTTGTGGGGCATACCTATACTACACTATATTTCAACATAAGTGATTTGGAAATTGTTAATGGCCGCCTCGATAAAACATTTAATAATTCTACTGATTCTGCCAAAGTTTCCCTCTACTTTACCATTGTTCCGAGATAAATAATTTTTTATTTACCCTCTCTTTTTCTCCGGGGAAAAGGGTGAATTGGAGTTAATTTTTTTTATAGTTACTTTTGAATGACGATTTTTTTCGCCATGAAAAAATTTCTGTGTGTTTTATTTTTTGCTGCCTTTGTTAATGCGCCTGCATTTTCACAAGGGTATTATACTGCCGATTTCGATACTTCTACATCGCTGCCCTGGAGAATAGATACATCCCTGGCAGGTAATATCTGGCAAACGGGGCCTCCGCAGAAAATAATTTTTGATAGCGCTTATTCTGCTCCTAATGTTATTGTTACCGATACGTTAAATCCTTACCCTGTAAATAATCGTTCGTCTTTTATAGTAACGGTCACCAATGCAATGGTTTTTAATTCCTGGAACGCAATATATTTAATGGTTGACTTTACTCATAAATATGATACAGATTCATTACATGACGGATGTTTCATTGAATTGTCTCTCGACGGCGTGACGTGGCAGAATATCATCAACTTTCCTTTTCTTCAGTCAGCTATTAACTCGTATTCAGCAACCGATACAATTACAGGCGGTATACCTGCCTTTAGTGGCTCGTCAAACGGATGGCAATTCGTGCAATATGATTTCATGCTCTGCGGTTTTCCTTTTCCAATAGATTCCCTGTTATTCAGATTTACCTTCCAAAGTGATTCAATAAATTCAAATAAAGAAGGATGGATGATTGATGACATTCATGTATTTCCGAATATTTGTGAGGGCTTTAACGAGCATTCGCGCGACTTTGAAATATCCCTCTTCCCCAATCCCGGTTCCGGTGAATTGATAATGGATAATGGAAAATGGAAAATTGAGGTAATTGAAATTTATAATATGCTAGGAGAGAAACGGCTCACCCTAAATCCCACTCCCAAGGGAGAGGGGCTTCGCGTTGATATTTCTTGGCTTGCACCCGGAATTTATTTCGCCCGCATTGGAACAGAAAACGGAATTATTACTAAAAAATTTATTAAACAATAAAATCACTACTATCATGAAACAAATTACTACACTTTTTATTGCGCTCACAATGACATCTACACTTAGCGCGCAGTTAATTCGATTCCAAAAAACGTATGGCGGTGCAGGAACCGATTACTGCTGGTCTGTAGCGCAAACTACTGATGGTGGCTACATACTTGGCGGAGAAACCAACAGCTTTGGTGCCGGCAGCTATGATGCGTATCTTACCAAGACCGATGCGTATGGCACGATTCAGTGGACGAGAACTTATGGCGGCACCGGATGGGACCGGGTATATATGGTAAGGCAAACCCCTGATGGCGGATATGTTGCTGTTGGATTGACTGAAAGCTCCGGTAACGGGCTGGGAGACATTTGGATTTTTAAAACCAATAACATCGGCATCATTAGCTGGCAAAGAACATGCGGTTCTGTGAATGGCGACAGTGGTAATGATATAATCCCGACCTCTGATGGCGGATATGCAGCTGTAGGGCTCCAGAATGGCGGTGTAGCCACCAACGACAATGCGTGCCTTTTAAAATTGGACGGCTCCGGCAACATTCAGTGGGTGCATAGCTATTCGGTTGGTTCTGATGACGACTATGGTTACTCTGTTGCCCAGACCAGTGATGGAGGATACATTATTGGAGGAGAGAATTTTAATGGTGTAAACAGCGCTGCGCTTGCAATTAAAACTGATGCGAGCGGCAATGTGCAATGGGCAAATACGTATGGCGGTTCCAATGACCATTGGATAAACGGCATTATAGTACAGCCGTCAGGCAATTATATGATTGCCGGAGTTTCGTCACAGTTGTCTCCCGTCAATGCATGGCTTGCAAAACTCAGCCCGAACGGAACACCGGTATGGTCTAACTCCTATTCGGGCCCCGGAACCAGCGATGACAATTGCGTCGGACTTGCTTCCACTTCTGATGGAGGTTATGCTCTCTGCGGGCGCACCAACAGTTTTTCTGCCGACTACGGAGCATTTCTTATTAAAACCGATTCTTCAGGTGCCCCCGAATGGAGCAAGGAATATGGTGGTATTGGCAATGACCAGGCAAGCCAGGTTATTCAGTCGACCAACAGCGGATATGTGCTTGCATGTAGTTCGTTAAGTTTTGGCAACGGTCAAAGCGCATACGTTATAAAGACCGATACTAACGGCAGCAGCGGCTGCAATGAAAGCCTTCCCGCCTTCCTGATGACTGCCTATACTTTAACGGCAACTTCAATTAATGTTATTGATTCGTCTTTGACAAATGTTGCCGCATCATCGCTTTCATTTACTTCTCCAACCCTGACAGAAACTTCTCTTTGTTTTACCGTGGGTGAAAACGAGTTCATTGCAGATGACGATTTGATTTCCATTTATCCAAACCCGGCAACAAATCAAATTACGATTTACGATTCAGGGTTTACGATTGAGAGCTTTGAAGTTTATTCTTCTCTTGGAGAAAAGATTTATAATCAAAATCAAACAGGTGATAACCAACAACAGAAGATTCATATAGATGCCCATAGATGGAGTGCTGGAATTTATTTTATCCGGATTAAAACTTTAAAAGAGACTGTCATTAAAAAATTAGTTAAGCAATAATTTATATAGAAGTTCAGAAGTTCAAGGGTTCAAAAGTTTATCGTACTTAACTATTGAACTATTTAACTGCCACGTTTCATTACGGTACGGATTTTAGCACTGTAACTTGAGTCCTCGGCATAAATATTTCCTAAGAACTGAAGGTAACGTTCGCCCAGGCGGAAATATTCGTCCTGCCAGAACTTATAATCTTTTACGGCATCCTGCCAAGTGGCATATACGGCATAGTTGTTCTGCTTCGCATACTTTTTCAGCGATAGGGAATTACCATAAATAATGGTATCTTTTTCAGGAAGGTACAACCCGCTTGCAGTAGTGGTTCTGCGGAACGGAAAACGCATTCCAAGCATGTTGTTGGCGCGCCTGGTAAGGAACGATGAGAGATTTCCTGATTCAAGCATCATTTGTGCATACGCTTCACCGGGGCAAACCAACTGGAGTTCTTCAATTTCATTGCGCAGCGATTCAACGCTTAGCAGCGGACGAAGCTTTACCAGCATTTCCTTCTGATGATTGTTTACAGATGCTGAATTTATATTGGAGAAATCATTAGAAGTAAATACGACAAGGAATGCGAGTAGCCACATTGCAGTAAGAAACCGTTTGGTCCTGTTTTGTTTTACCAGGGTGGTATGGATAAGGTATTTTGAGCACCCCTCGTTTATACAGATAACCGAGGTTTCGTTCTGCAGGTAATGATTGGTATTGCAACATATTGTCTTTTTCATCTTTTTCGCTTTCTCCCGGCTTACTTAGCATAGGTTCACCTTTCTTAATTGATAATACTCCGGGAATGTTTATGACCCAAATTTATCATTTTATGCGAAAAAACGCTATTTTAATTTGGTGAATGACTGGGGGTACAGGGTTAATGGCTCACCCTATTTGGCGGAATAAAGAACCCTAAAAATGATTAAAAAAAGGGCTTTATTTTTGTACGAACATCGAATATTTACGAATTTACTAATGCCACCATACAAAATTCGCAAATTCGTATGGTTTCGTTATAAGAACCTAATTTCAGAGATTAACCTTCTTCTCAATCAGGTAATGGTTCCTGTCATTAGAATTGCGCGAAATTAGCTCGCCCAAAAAGCCGGCAACAAAGAGCTGGGTGCCCAATATCATAGCCAGCAAGCCGAAATAGAAAAGCGGGCGTTCAGTCATGCGATATTCGAGATGGACAAATTTTCCATACGCAAGGGAAGCAGCGATAATAAATCCGCACAGGAAAAATAGTGTGCCGAGGAATCCAAACAGGTGCATGGGCTTTTTTCCAAAGCGGGTTACAAACACGATGGAAACCAAATCGAGGAACCCGGTAAGAAATCTTTCAAAGCCGAATTTAGTTACTCCATACTTGCGCGGATAGTGTTCTACCGGCTTCTCCCCTATTTTCAAAAAGCCTGCTTTGTGTGCAATCACCGGAATGTAGCGGTGCATTTCGCCATACACTTCAATGCTCTTGACCACATCACTGCGGTATGCCTTTAATCCGCAGTTAAAATCGTGAAGGTTTTTTATTCCTGACACCTGGCGTGTGGTCCAGTTAAAAAATCTGCTAGGTATTTTTTTTGAAAGCGGGTCGCGCCTTTTTTTCTTCCATCCTGAAACCAAATCGTATCCATCTGCGGTAATCATTTTATACAGCGCGGGAATTTCATCGGGACTATCCTGCAAATCGGCATCCATGGTAATTACCACATCACCCGTACTTTCAGCAAAACCCGAATTAAGCGCGGCAGACTTTCCGTAATTTCTCCTGAAGCGTATTCCTTTTACATTGGTATTTTCTGAGGCAATTTTCTGAATCTCGTTCCAGGAACCGTCATTGCTTCCGTCATCCACAAAAATTATTTCATATGTAAGACGCTCGCGGTTAACGATACCTGTAATCCAGTCGGCCAGCTCGCGCAGCGATTCGTTTTCGTTGTAGACGGGGATTATGACTGAGAGGTTCACTAATGACTATGACTAATGACTAATTATCAATTATCAATTATCAATTATCAATTATCAATGCCTAACTAACCTGCTCTTCAAATGGCGGTTTGGTGCGTTTGAAGATTGCGCCAAGAATCACGGAATAAATGGCATAAAAAATCAAGCCGTATAAATACCCGCGTATCTGGCCGAAGACGGTAAACCGCTCTGCAACGTCACCTGTTTTCTCCATGGCTTTATCAATATCATCTTGCGATGCGCCGAAACTTTCCATCATTTCGGCAGTCTTTTGGATACTCTTCTCGGCAAGAAGCTGAGGATATTCCTTATCAATAAAGTTGTAAAGAATTATAGTAAAGGCAGTTGTGATTAATCCTCCAACAGCAAGTGTAAAAAAGGTAACCATAAATCCTTCCTTCAGTGTCATGAATCCGCCTGCGCTTTTTCTGAATTGAATAATTGAATAAGTAGTATAGCCCACCGTAAGCAGCAGCATTAAAACACTGAACAAAATCATGTTTGACGCAATGAAATTTACGCCCGCCATGTAAGATGCCACGGTAATGATGATTTGAATAAGCGCGTAAATTATTCCGAAGCGGATAAAATGCCTGGTCAGATTATTTTCCATACGAAAAGGTTTTGAGGCAAATGTAAATAATAGTAGGGAGTTGGGAGTAAGGGGTTTGAAGACAGAAAAATTAAAAAATTTTCTCCCTACTCCGAACTCCTGACTCCCGACTGATAAGAATAAGTATTTTCGCCCGCAAGGGTAAGCCCTGTACGACCAGCTCCCGTGAACTTCCCCAGGTCAGGAATGAAGCAAGGATAAATGGTTGAGCGGTGCGATGCAGTAAGCTTACCCCTTTTTTATGTTACGAATAACCCTGCCTGCAGGAAGACAGGGAATCTATACCCATATACGAATTACGGATTGCGTTTTTATAATTGTTAACTGGTAACTCATAATTCATAATTCATAACTCTGAAATTATTCAGATATTTGAAAAATAAAATCAAACCGCAAATGGCTCTTACCGATGTGCTGATGTATATTCTTCCTGCCTTTATTGTTATGATGGCAATGTTTTTTGTGACCAAACGTTTCCTTGACCGTGACGCAAACATTCGTATGACAGAAGCACGGAAGGAAGCGCATAAAACACTGGTGCCGTTAAAACTGCAGGCATACGAGCGGCTGTGTATTTTTCTTGAGCGCATTTCTCCCATTTCTCTCTTACCCCGCACACTTACCCATGGCATGAGTGCGGCAAGGCTGCGGTCAGATCTTGTTAATGCCATTAACTCTGAGTTTGAACACAATGTTTCGCAGCAGATTTACGTTACTGCCGATGCATGGCAAAGTGTACGTAACGCAAAAGAGGAAACCATTCATCTCATCCATAATGCGTATGACAAAACTCCTGATTCATCTAACGGCATTGAATTAAGCAGAAGCATTTATGAACTGATTTCAAAGTCGGGAACGGTTCCTTCTGAAAGCGCCTTGAACATTTTAAGAGCTGAAGCCGGTAAATTAATTTGAGTACAAAGTACGATGTATTATGTACTATGAATAGGTTAGACATGGACCCCAAACCTCAAACTGCAAACCTCAAACCTTTAACCACCGACAGTGGTGTAGAAATAAAACCTGTTTATACCGCTCCTGCTCCGGAGAGAGAAGCACCGGGAGAGTTTCCTTTTACCCGCGGCATTCAGCCCGACATGTATCGCGGCAAACTCTGGACGATGCGTCAGTATGCGGGTTTCTCCAGTGCAGAAGAATCAAACAAACGTTACCATTATTTATTGAAGCATGGCACCACCGGCCTTTCGGTTGCTTTTGATTTACCCACGCAGATGGGTTATGATTCAGACCATGAGCTTGCGGAAGGTGAAGTGGGTAAAGCGGGCGTTGCTATAGATACGCTGCGTGATATGGAAATTCTTTTTGACGGCATTCGCCTCGACAGCATTACCACTTCAATGACTATCAACGCAACAGCATCTATCCTGCTTGCGATGTACATTGCAATTGCAAAAAAGCAGGGATGTGATTTGAAAAATATTTCAGGCACCGTTCAGAATGATATCCTTAAAGAGTATGCGGCAAGAGGAACATACATCTATCCTCCAAAGCCATCCATGAGAATCATTACTGATATTTTTGAATACTGCATCAGGGAAGTCCCGAAATGGAATACAATTTCTATTTCAGGCTACCATATCCGCGAGGCGGGAGCTACCGCGGCACAGGAACTTGCATTCACTCTCTCGAACGGGAAAGCATACGTGAAAGCTGCTTTGGAAAAAGGACTCGACATAAATGTTTTTGGAAAGCGGCTCTCGTTCTTTTTTAATGCTCATAATAACCTGTTCCAGGAAGTTGCCAAGTTCAGGGCGGGGCGAAAAATGTGGGCTCAGATTATGAAAGACTTTGGCGCAACGGATGAACGCGCACAGATGCTGCGTTTCCATACACAAACAGGCGGCTCTACACTTACTGCACAACAGCCGCTTAACAACGTAGTGCGCGTTGCAATACAAGCCTTGTCTGCTGTGCTGGGCGGAACACAATCATTACATACTAATGGTTATGACGAAGCTTTAGGACTTCCTTCGGAAGAAGCTGCAAGAGTTGCAGTGCGCACACAGCAAATTATTGCTCAAGAAAGTGGTGCACCGGACACAGCTGACCCTCTAGGTGGTTCGTATTATGTTGAATCGCTCACTGATGAATTAGAAAAAAAGGCGAAAGAAATTATAGAGAAAATAGATAAGATGGGTGGAGCCGTCAGCGCTATTGAACAAGGATATATTCAGAAAGAAATTGCAAACTCATCCTACCGCCACCAACAGCAGGTGGAAAAGAAAGAGCGGATTATTGTTGGCGTTAATGATTATGTCATTAAAGAAGAAAACCAGCGGCAGGTTTTTAGTGTGGATGAATCTGCAGCAAAAATTCAGAAAGAAAAAATTAAAAAGGTTAAGCAGGAAAGAGATGCTCAAAAAGCTTCTTCTGCTTTAGCTGAAATTGAAACGTGCGCAAAAGAAAACAAAAACCTGATGCCTGCCATTCTCAATGCCGTGGAATCTTATGCCACGCTTGGAGAAATCTCACAGGCGATGAAAAATGTTTTTGGAGAATACAGATAAAAAAAATATTCCCGGCACCTGCTGGCAGACAGGGAACAAAGCCCTTCTTTTTTACTTGTCCGTCCATTGACGGATTTCTTTTAATCCTGATGTTATCAGCCGTTTTGCTGTTCATTAGAATTCGTGTCGTTCAAAGTTAGCAATCCTATTCCTTAGCATCTGGAAATATTTCCTTAGTTCTTTTTTCCATCTCGGCAGCAATCACTTGTCCTGCTTCACCTTGTTCTTTGAGCCGAACTTTTATATTTTCATAGCTTTTAGCATCTCTGTCCTGGCTTAATTTGAAAACAGTGTCCATTTCTTTTACTTCAATTTCAAAAGCCACAATTGCCATCATTAATTTTTGTGTGTACTCTGATGAAAGGTTATCATAAATGGTGGTGGACTGTTGATTATTGTTTTCAAAATGAAGTGTAGTCATTCGGAGTGCTTCTACTAATGCAGCATCATCCAGAAACCGGATAATGCCTTTCGCATGAACGCTCATATAGTTCCAGGTGGAAGGTGTATGAGGATTACTATACCATGTGCCGCTTACATAGGTGTGATGCCCTGTGAAAACCACAAGCACATTCTCGTTATACAGGAAAGCTTTATGATGGTCGGTATTTTTCATGATATGCCCCCTTAATATTTTTTTGCCATCCTTTTCTTCAATGAAAACTGGCACCTGTGTAGCAACGGGTTTGTTTTCTGCATCGCATCCCAATAAAAAAGCAAATGGATATTTCCCAATAAACTCTTTAATTACCTTTTCATTTTTTTCTTTGTGATACGGGAGGTCGTACATAGTTTGTTAGAGTTGACTGCTTGATATTTGCAGACTGTTTATACGGAGCGTAAAATCGCTGATAACATTTAAATATACGCTACAAATCTAAAACTTACTGGATTAACGCAGATATTCTGCCGGAAATAATTCATCACTAATAATCCCCCTTTCCTTCGTAAATTTGCTTTCTTTACTGCCACATCAATTAAATTATCAAATGGAAAATACAGCTGAACTTGAAAAAAAATTCCAGGAACGCATTGACCACGGTGAAGTGATTGAACCGAAGGACTGGATGCCGGAACGCTACCGCAAGCAATTAATCCGCATGATGAGCCAGCACGCACACTCGGAAATTGTTGGCATGCTGCCCGAAGGAAACTGGATTACCCGCGCCCCGAGCCTGAGGAGAAAAGTTGTTCTGCTTGCCAAAGTTCAGGACGAAGCAGGACACGGTCTCTACATTTACAGCGGAACAGAAACGCTTGGCGTTTCGCGCGAGGAAATTGTCGGAGAGCTTCTTTCGGGCAAAGCAAAATATTCTTCCATCTTCAATTACCCTACTCTTACCTGGGCTGACATGGGCGCTATCGGTTGGCTGGTTGACGGTGCAGCTATCGTAAACCAGACTGCGCTTGCAAAATGTTCTTACGGCCCTTATGCACGAGCTATGGTGAGGATATGCAAAGAGGAAAACTTTCATCATAAGCAGGGTTACGAAATTCTTGCCACACTAATGAGAGGAAATGAAGCACAGAAAAATATGGCGCAGGATGCTGTAAACCGCTGGTGGTGGCCTTCGGTAATGATGCTAGGTCCCTCTGACAAGGATTCACCCAATACTGCCGAGCTGATGCGCTGGAGAGTAAAGCTTCATACCAACGATGAACTGCGCCAGCGTTTTATTGACCGTTCTGTTCCGCAGGCGGAAAATATCGGCATCAAAATTCCTGATGATAAATTAAAGTTGAATCCTGAAACCAAGCATTACGATTTTGGAGAAGTGAACTGGGAAGAATTCTGGAACGTGGTAAAAGGCAACGGCCCCTGCAACCGTGAGCGCATGAAAGCAAGGCGCGATGCAGATGAAAGAGGGAAATGGGTACGCGAAGCGGCAGAAGCACACCGCGAAAAGAAAGAGAAAAAAATTGCTGCATAAATTATGAGTGATAAAAACACGCAGTGGCCGCTTTGGGAGGTCTTCACTCAAAAGAAAGCAGGCGAACCGTTTGAGCATGCAGGAAGCGTTCATGCTCCCGATAAGGAAATGGCGTTGCAGAATGCACGCGATGTATACTCCCGCAGAAATGAAGCAACCTGTATCTGGGTGGTTCCTTCAGAGCAGATTACTTCCAGTACGCCCGAAGATGTCGGTGCGTTTTTTGACCCGGCCAATGATAAGATTTATCGTCACCCTAATTTTTACAAAACACCAGGGGTGAAATTTTAATTATCAAAAATCAAATTCCGATTATCAATTAAAATATAGTCGAAAATAATATGAACACTGAACCTACTTTTAAGGAATATGCGGCTTTTGATGAGTTGGTAATCGCATCGTTTGAGGGTGAAAAAATCATTTATGATTTAGAAGAACGGACTTTTCAATTTGCAAAAAGAGTCAGAGCGGTGCTCAAGCTATTGCCAAAAAGTATTTCTAATGTTGAAGACAGCGCACAGCTTGCTAATTCTTCCGGCTCTGTGGGAGCAAATTATATTGAAGCTAACGAGGCAATTAGCCCGAAGGACTTCTTGTATCGCTTGAAAATATGTAGAAAAGAATCCAAAGAAAGCAGGTACTGGCTTCGGCTTTTAGATGTAGGAGAAAATGCTTTTGCCGAAACCGAACGTTCATTACTCATTAATGAAGCGCGTGAATTGGTTTTAATATTTAATTCCATTGTCCGGAAAAACGAAGCAAAGACGAAATAGATTTTTGAAATTTTCTTTGTGAAAATTAATTGATAATTGACATTTGTTATTTGGTAATTACTCTATATGGCCTCCGTGAATAAAAATGCATTAAGAGATTATTGCCTTCGCCTCGGAGATACCAATTTAATTTTGGGACACCGCCTAAGCGAGTGGTGCGGGCATGGACCAATCCTTGAGGAAGACATTGCGCTTGCAAATATCGCTCTCGATTTGCTGGGGCAGTCGAGGATTATTTTGACCTATGCGGGAGAAGTAGAAGGAAAAGGCAGAGACGAAGACGCACTTGCATATCATCGTGACGAACGCGAATACAGAAATTTGCTGCTGGTTGAACAACCAAATGGCGATTACGGGCAAACAATTATGCGGCAGTTTTTATATAGCGTGTACACTTTCTTTTTATATTCAGAGCTAAAGAACAGTAAAGACAAAACGTTATCTGCTTTCGCAGAGAAATCATTGAAAGAAATTACATATCATCTTCGTCATTGCAGCGGCATGGTAATTCGTCTCGGTGATGGAACGCAGGAAAGTCATCAGCGGATGGTGAATGCCATTAATGAACTATGGACGTACACCGGTGAAATGTTTGAGATGGATGATGTTGGCGCGGAATTAATCAAAGCGGGAATTGCTGTTGACGTGAAAAAAATATTTCCCTTGTGGGAAAATAAAGTCAAGGAAGTTTTCAAGGAAGCAACCCTTGAAGTTCCTCCGCAGAATGTTTTTATGCAAAGCGGCAGCCGGAAGGGGATTCACACAGAACATCTCGGGTATATACTTGCGGAGATGCAGGTGCTGCCGAGAATGTATCCCGATGCGAAATGGTAATTATCCTTTCGCTATCTTTTCTACAGCACTTACAAAATAATTCAAATCATTCAGCGTAGTGTAAACGTGTGGCGTAATGCGTATGCCTTTGAATTCATCGTGCGTTATAGGTGTGGTGAAAATTTTATAATCGTTAAAAAGTTTTTCCTGGAGAACTGCGGGTTCCCATCCTTCAATGGTGAAATTACAGAGTGCACAACTAAATTCTTTTTTCAATGATGTATTCAGTTTCACTTTAGGAATTTTTACCACTTTTTCAGCCCAGTAATTTTTCAGGTAGCGCAAGCGCTCTTCTTTTCTCTTTGCACCGATACCGTTGTGAAAATTTATTGCCGTACCGATGCCAAGCTCAATGGGAAATGACCGTGTACCAAGGGTTTCAAACTTACGTATGTTTTCACTCTGCGGATTAGGGTCAGCAAGAAGAGTCCAAAGGTCTTTTATTTTTTCTTTTTTTACCCACAACATCCCGCTGCCAAAAGGTGCAGACAGCCATTTGTGCAAGCTGGTGGCATAATAGTCACAGTGCAAGTCAGGGATTTTAAAATCGAGATGCGCAAAAGCATGCGCGCCATCGCAAATCACTTCTATACCTTTTTCATGAGCCATATCTGCAACTCCACGCACGGGAAGTATCTGCCCGGTAAGATTAATAACCTGGCACATTAATATGGCTTTTGTTTTGGGTGTGATTGCTTCGCGAAAGCGCTTCACAATTTCCTGCGGGTCTTCACACGGAACAGGAATTTTTATTTTAACAACTTTAATTTTCTCTCTGAGTTCTCTTTGATGCAGCGCACTCATCATGTTCGGATAATCCTGCGTGGTAGTGAGAACTTCATCTCCCTCTTTTAAATTCAACCCAAGAATAACTGTTTCCAATCCTTCGGAAGAATTCCTATTGATGGCAACTTCATCAGGTGAAACGCCTCCGAGTTCCGCCAATTGCCTGCGCACATTTTCACGTGCATCGCCCAATACTTTCCACATATAATACGCCGGGCCTTCATTGGCTATGCGGTTATAACGGTCCAATGCATCCTGCACAATTTTTGGCTGCGGACTCACTCCCCCGTTATTCAGGTTAATGATGTTGGGCGAAACGGTGAATGCCTGCTGAACAGTAAACCAGAAATCCTCTTCCGCGGCCGCATCGAGCGGAGAAAGAGCTTCAATTTTTTTTGACGCATCTTCGATGGAGTCAATGTCAGCAAACGAAAGAGCAGGTATTGCTGTTGCACCAGCAGTAAGAACAGCTGCATGGCGGATGAAATCTCTCCGGGTTGAAATCATAGCTGAAATATTTCTTTCAAAAATAACAAAAGAAAAATAAGAGCCGGCTTTGAGAAAGCCGCACCGAAAATTTTCAAATCAGCTAATTCTCAAATTCTCAAATTGGATTACTTCGCCATCACCGAGTACGGAAAAGAAAGCAGTTCGCTTTTGTAGACATATGTGAACAGTAAATCGGGGACAAAAAAGTTAACATATTCTAAGGTGTTTAAATCAATGGCGGTCAAAAAACCGTTCCTACCACCGCAACCACCGGGGTGATGCGGTGCCGGGCCAGTGGTACTGTAATTTAAGCTTGCGACAAATGCCATTCCGCTTGTTTCGTCTACGGCAATGCCGTGCGGCTGGTACACGCGCGTTAAGCCAAGTGTATTGGTATTGTTGATAGGAACTAATTGTCCAAGTTGATAATTGTACACAAAGACGGAGCCTTTTTCAAGGCCGGGCTGAACCTGTGAAGAGGTGCTGTCTTCCTGGCAAGTAATTAACAGATAATGATGAGCAGGAGCAAGCACCATTTCCTGCGGAAATCCTCCCACAGCAATTGAATCAATCAAAGTGTCATTCACAGCGTTGAATTTGAATATTCTGACCTCATTAGATTTTTGACAGGTAACAAAATATTTAGATTCATCGGGAGTAAAAATCACTTCGTGCGGGTCGAAAGAAGAATTAGTTGTTACCAGCGCTCCTGGCTGCATGGTAATCTTTGCAGGGTTGTCAAGGAAAGTATAATTCGGGTCGGTAGAAAAATCAAACTTGTAGATAAAGTTTCCGAGCTGAGCTGTTACGTACAGAACGTTTTGTGTTTGCATAAAATACGCTCCGTGCGGACTGTCCATAGGAGAATAATAATTTACCGTCATAGTTTGCAGATTCACATGAGCAAGTCGTCCCTGAGGGGCGGGATTGAAGTCGGTGATGAAAGCATGGTTGCCATCGGGAGTAATAACCACCGAATTCCACGAGCCGAAACCGATGTTGACCTCGCTTATAAACGAATCATCCAGGGTGCTATATTTTTGAAGAAACGGCCCGTTACGGAAAACTACATACCAGAAATTTCCATCGGGAGAAATCCTGATTTGATGCGGTTGCTCGGTAACGGAGGCATCGTGTCCAACGCTTACATAGCGCATGATTTGCCTGCTTGCCGCATCAATCACAGCCACCTCATCGCACCCGGAGTTGGCAACATAAATTTTTTTGCGGGCAGGGCTGTCAGGGAATTTAAAATTGCCGTCTTTATCCGGTGCCCCGGTGTTTATCCAGGTTTGAATTTTTTGCACGTCATCATGAGAAAGCACCGCGGCCGGAGCAGGCGGCATGGTGTTTCCTATGCTAATATTAGTGACTCCCAAATCTGAATATGAATTAATGAAGTAACAGAGGAAACTGTATTTGGCAGCGAAAGGCACCACAGGACTGCCATTGCGCGCTCCGCGAAACATTGCATTCCATGAGCTAAGGTCAAGTCCGCTTGCAAGCTGGTAATCGTTTGCTGTATGACAGCCACTGACGGCACAGCGTGTCAGAACAATTTTTCCCACGTCATCAGGATAGCCGGCAAGTCCAGATGTTGTTGCAACATCTAGTTTATCGTAGCGGCACGATTGCAGATAAGAAAGCGCAGTGAGAATGAATATGAACCGGTAAAATTTTTTCACAGACAGAAAGATGATTATGATTATTCGCTTACAAAAACTCTGTCGTCAATAATTCCGCCGGCAGCAGAAGAATCGCTTATCACCACGGGCTTATATCCTATTACCGTAGCATAAAATACGGGGTCCCATCCCTTTACATATAAATAATAATTGCCATACTCTAAATCCCTGAACTCAACATTTCCTGCCTGGTTGGTTACCTGGTACGTGTCGTACAAAGTGGAATCCTTACCGGGAAAATCTATCACATTTTTTTTAAGGTATACCGCAATATTGGGAATCGTCCAGTAATGATGCAGCACCTGCACATCAAGCGTTGCCTTTTTAGGATGAACCGGAATGGGCATCTCCGCCTTTTTCTGGCACGCATAAAAAGTCATTCCCACCATCAGGGAGAAAAACATAAAAGAGAATATTGTTTTATGCCGATGTAAAACTTTTTTCACCCTTTGGTTTTTAGTTTAGCAAATATATGAAACGGCAGCCTCATCAATGTGAAGGAAACAAAAAGACATTCGTTAAAGTAAAGCATATCCTTAATGAATATAAAAAAACGCCCTCCATGTATGCAGAGGACGTTTTTTAGACGGGGGCTAATCGTTTTATTTTTTTACAATTCTTATTGCTTCCGTTCTGTTTTTTCCTTGCGAAAGAGCTACAAAATAAATTCCGTGAGACAGTTGTATCTTGCTGTTAAAGTCGTATACATTAACTCCCGAACCTGACTTGAGTGCTTCAGAATACACACGCTTTCCCTCGGGATTCAGTATTTCAAGAACCGTGGTCGTCTTTTCATCAGAGTGATAGGTAAGAAGAAAATCTCCGTTAAACGGATTGGGGTAAACGTTAACGACAGAAAGCGATGAAGCATCTTTGCCACCGGTAACGCTTATCGGTTCGAAGGTTCTTTGTGAACCATCAAAATCAGTTTGGCTTAGGCGATAGTAATTAACCCCATTGTCGGGGGATTCATCCACGTAAGTGTACTGAACCGTATGCGATGTATTTCCTGAACCATCAATGTTATCAATGGCTTCGTAATTGATTCCGTCAGAGGAGCGTTCAAGAGTGAAATAGTCGTTGTTCGTTTCTTCAGCCGTATTCCAGCTGAGCTGAATTCCATGGGGCACTGCAATTCCGCTGAAGCTGATAATGGTTACCGGCAACGGTGCCGGCGGACCCAAAACAGCGCCTCCTGCAAGCCCGCGATCCTGGCTTCCCAGCGAGCCATAGCTCCAGCTTTTCAAACGCATGTGAAATGGTGAACCACTTATACTGCCGGCAGAATTAGGACTGCCGCTTGTATATCCCCAATCAGCGCGGCTGCCTATATGCCCTCCCCATACAAGAACAGCAGTAGCTGCAGATGGTGTAAACTTAACAGCAATTTGAGTTTCAGATGTGGCTAGAGCCAAGCTTCCTTCTACAACATAATATATGGTATCAATAGTTCCATTAAATAGTGTCATTAATTTTTCGCTTGAAGCTAAAGCATTAAAGCTGGCGGTTGGTTGCCCGGCAACAGGCGAACCTGCCGAAGAAGGTGCTGGAATCGGATAAGTAGTGAAAACAGTTCCGGCTGATAAGCCGGTACCAACGAGAGGGTCAATGGTTTCAGGAGTGTTGTGTAATGCAAACATGTGCGGCAAAATGTGGTTGTAATGAGTGAGATAATCGTAAGCGTTCTTGCTGCTGTTTGTTACATCATACCCGATAATCAAAGTCACCTGCGCGCCAATGGGCAAATCAGTCATTATACATTGAAACGGTGAGGACATCCCTTCAACATAATGCGCCTGGCTTCCGCCAAGATTTCCATTCACCCAGCTAACAGGACTTGTGGGAGCGGCATCTGTTCCGTTTCTGGCCTGGTTAAGATTGGCAGACGGAGCGGTAGCACGCGACTTCTTTTCATTGCCAAGATTGAGATAAATAAAAGCAATCGAGAAGAACAGGATGGAAAGCCCCGCACTTGCCACCAGAATCCTGGTGGCTCGTTTCTCCCTCATTTTGGGAGTCGGCTGAATCTTAAGTTTTAATCGCATACCCGTATAGTTTAATCAGAAACATTCACGGGCAATTATACTTAGATGGGCATGCCCTGTTAAAAAAATCAGAGCAGATTTCTTACATAAAATATTACATCAGGTACTTCACACAACAGTGGTCTGTGTTAGCGGATAAAAGAAGGCAGAATACCTATGGAAACGGGTGTTTCACAAGCAGAAAAACATAATGCCTGAAACCGTTGGAACGGTTTGATGTTTTTTATTTTGAGTGCTTAAAGGCAGTTTTATAATACTTTTTTAAAAAACCTTACGTAAGTGAATGTAAGCGTAATTTAAGTTCTGCTGAAAATTATGGGGGAAACGGAATACGTTTTCAATTACCGGAACGCAGCGGCATCAAATAAAAAACCCCTTCGTCAAAAAGCCGAAGGGGAGCAAAAAAAAATTATTCTTTAAGCGTCTTTATCTTTCTTTTTAGCAGCGGTACTTTTTGCAGCGCGGCTCTTGAATTTATCAACGCGTCCTGCCGTATCAATCAGCTTCATCTTACCGGTGTAGTAAGGGTGTGACATGTGAGAAATTTCAAGCTTCACCAACGGGTATTCTTTTCCATCGGTCCACTTGATGGTTTCTTTGGTCTGCACTGCCGAGCGGGTAAGAAAAGCATAATCGACAGAGATATCTTTAAACACAACGAGGCGGTATTCCTTAGGGTGAATTTCTTTTTTCATGACTTAATTTGGATGCTTGAATTTAATAATAAATTATGATTCTACTTCTTCTTCGATACGCGATTTCTTTCCAACGGTTTTGCGCAGGTAGTAAATACGCGCCCTGCGAACTACACCTCTTTTATCCAGTTCAATCTTATCAATCTTTGGAGAGTACAGGGGAAAAATACGCTCCACGCCTACTCCATTAGAAATCTTACGAACCGTAAAGGTCTGGCGAAGCCCCGCACCTTTGCGCTGCAGCACCGTTCCCTGGAACTGCTGAATACGTTCCTTGTTACCTTCTATAATCCGGTAGTGCACAGTAATAGTGTCACCGGCTTTAAAATCAGGGTACTTTTTATGCTCTATCAGCTTTTCTTCTGCAAATTTCACTAAATCCATGACCGAGAGTGAGTTATATGTTATGAGTTATTTCGTTATACGCTTTAATTATTGCTGATATAACGGCTTTTTTCGGGACGGCAAATATATACAATACCTGATAACTGCCAAGCCCTCAAAAAAAGAAAATTAATGCTAAAAAAGACTTACCACAGAGGCACCGGGACACAGAGATAAAAATTTTCCTGTGCCTCCGTGCTTCCGTGGTGAACATTTTTTAACTATTTCATTGCCTTTTCTACACTCTTCCAAAGCAAATCAGCCGTCTTATTCCAGGTAAAGTTCTCACTGCGATGAACCCCCTTTTCAATAAATGATTTACGCAATGCCGGGTCTCTCCACATTTTCTGCAGGGCTTCGGCAATGGCGCTTACCGAGTCAGGCGCCACCAGCAGGGCAGCGTCTCCGCATACTTCAGGAAGCGATGTCGTATCTGAAGCAATGACAGGAACATGGGAGCGCATGGCTTCAAGCACCGGCACTCCGAACCCTTCAAACAGGGAAACATAAACCATTGCTAACGCAGACCCTGTAAGCTGTTGCAACTCATTGTCAGAAATTCTCCCGGTTAAAATAACATCATCTTTATGCTGCATCGAAGCATATACCTGCTCCATAGAAGCTGTCCACCATTTTTTATTACCGGCAAGAATCAGTTTCACATTCTCACTTACACCGTTGCGGAATAAATCAAACGCCTTTAAAAGATTCTGAATATTTTTTCGCTCGTGAATAGCACTGGTAAAAAGAAAGTAAGGCACTCCGTCTGAATATTTATTTTGTGTTTGCTGAATGGACTTTTCATCAAGGGGAATGAATCCCTCACTTACTCCATTATAAACCACATCAATCTTTTCAGGGTTTATGGAATAGGTTGAAGCTATATCTCCTTTTGAAAATTCAGACACCGTAGCAATACGCGCTGCCTTGCGTGCATAGCGTGGAAAATAATATCGGTAATACCTGCTGAAGGTTGAGGGAAGTGAATCAGGATAATGCTCGAAGTTTATATCGTGAATCACAGGAAGCGAACGGACGTTTGCTTTCAGTGAAAGATAACCGTCAGGCGAAAGAAAAAGGTCGGCCTTTACATTTTTGAAAAATTTAGGCAGCGAATGTTCGAACCACCAGTACCATAGCAACGGGTGCCGTGCCGGCGGTGAAATAATTACAGGATTAATGTTAGAGGAATAAATAAATTCCTCGTCAAACTTGCGGTCGAACAGAAAAATAAATTCGTGCTCTGGATGAGCTACGGTAATTCTTTTCAGCGTTTCATGCGCAAACCTGCCTATGCCTTCCAGCTTATCCTTGAGCAATAACCTCGCGTTAACCGCTATAACCACAAAAATGTTTTGGTCAAAAATAATTATTCGCTTCAAGGAATAGCTCTTTGCCAATTTCTCATGTATTCATCTGAAAAAAAGCGCCTGGCTTAGAAAAAAGCAACATATAAAGCTTTTGCTTATTTAAAAAAAACATTTACGTTTACACAAACCAAAAATCAAACGCTATGGAATACCTGATTCTTCTCCGTTTCATTCATATAGTAAGCGCCATCTTTTGGGCGGGCTCTATCATGTATCTCGCCTGGTTTATAGTTCCAACCGTAAAAGCGCTGGGTCCTGATGGCGGTAAATTCATGCAGCAGCTCTCGCGCACCAATAAACTTCCCATTGTAATGATGGTAACAGGTGTGTTTACCGTCCTTGGCGGAATCCTGCTGATATATCAGCTCTCGGGCGGGTTTCAGTCTTATTGGTTCGGCACACCGCACGGCATCATCATCAGTACCGGCGGAACGTTTGCACTCATTGCATTTATCCTGGGGCTTGCCATTAATCTGCCAACCGTAAACCGCATTGCTGCTATCGGCGCATCGGCTGCCGCGTCAGGAACTCCGCCCTCTGCCGAGCAACAGCAGGAATTACTGAAGCTGCGCAATAAATTGTTTAAGACAACAAACGTAATGGCGGGGTTTGTTTTCCTGGCCGCTATCGCAATGAGCATCGTCAGGTATTTCTAAAAATTGTAACCCGTAAATCGTACTTCAGTTCTTCGCTCCTGCAAGCAGGTAAAGCACTGCCATACGCACAGCTACACCGTTTTCTACCTGTTCAAGAATGATGGATTGAGCGGAGTCGGCAACATCGCTGGTAATTTCAACTCCGCGGTTAATGGGCCCGGGGTGCATGATGGTGATTCTTTTTGAAAGTGAATCAAGCAATTGTTTGTTGACTCCATAAAGCATAATGTATTCTCTCAACGAAGGGAAGTACCGTATGTCCTGACGCTCGAGTTGTATGCGCAGCATATTGGCTATGTCGCACCACTCGAGAGCTTTTTTAAGATTGTGTTCAACTTTTACTCCCAGCTGAGAAATATATTTCGGCATCAAGGTGGTCGGCCCGCAAACCATGATTTCAGCTCCTAATTTTTGCAGGCAGAAAATATTGGACAGCGCCACGCGTGAGTGCATGATGTCTCCTACAATGACCACTTTTTTTCCTTTTACCTTACCAAATTTTTCGCGGATGGAATACGCATCGAGCAATGCCTGAGTAGGATGCTCGTTGGTGCCGTCTCCTGCATTTACAATTCTTGCTTTAATATGTTTAGAAAGAAACACAGCCGCACCGGGGTTGGGATGGCGCATTACCACCATGTCTACTTTCATGGCGAGAATATTATTTACAGTGTCAATAAGCGTTTCGCCTTTGCTTACCGAAGAACCGGAAGCAGAAAAATTGATGACGTCAGCGCTCAGGCGTTTTTCTGCAAGCTCAAAAGAAAGCCGTGTGCGGGTGGAACTTTCGAAAAATAAATTGGAAATGGTAATGTCACGAAGCGAAGGAACTTTTTTAATCGGTCGATTGATAACTTCTTTGAAATTATCGGCAGTGGTAAAAATTAATTCAATGTCTGAAGCATTCAGGTCTTTAATTCCGAGCAGGTGATTTACACTTAGCTTACTTTCCATTTAAAGGAAGTTATACGTTATATATGCTTATCCTTATTTGAAATCATTACAATGCCATCCTCTCCATCTGTTTCTTTCCAGCTTACTTTTACTTTTTGTGAAACAATTGTGTCCACCGCTATGCCTACGTAATCCGGTTCAACAGGAACCTGGCGGCTGTAGCGCCTGTCAACCAAAACAAGCAATTCCACTTTTGAAGGCCTTCCGAATGCAAGCAAGGCATCGAGCCCCGCACGAATCGTTCTTCCGGTATACAGCACATCGTCAACCAAAATCACTTTTTTATTTTCTATCAGGAAATCAACATTCGTGGCGCTGGGAATAATAGGCTGCTCATGGTGCCGGAAATCATCGCGGTAAAAAGTTGTGTCCAGTTCACCAAGCTGAATATCTTTTTTAAGAATGGCCGAAAGTATTCCCCGTATTCTGCGCGCAAGATAAATGCCGCGTGGCTGCAAGCCGATTAATGCCGAGTCTGAAAAATCGTCATGCTCCTCTATAAGCTGGTATGCCAGCCGTTGCAGCGTGATTCCGAAAATATTTTTATCCGCTAGTTCTTTCAACCTGTTGAGTTATTATGCTTGCTAATTAACGAATGGTAACAAATATTACGAATCAGATTTAGGCACACATTTTTATATTGCAGTATTCGTAATTCGTAACATTCGTAATCATTAGTTATTAGTAACCTTGTCAAAGATACATTCTCCAAATTTATTCCGTCAAAAAAAATCCCCCGTCAGCTGACGGGGGATTCATTAATTGCTTTCATTTTTATCTTCAGAAGAAGCGCCCGATTCCTCGTCCGGGCTTTCTGCCGCTGCCGAATTATTTGGTTCCGTCTTCTTTACTTTGGCCGGAGCATTTTTTTCTGTTTGTTCCATTTCCGATTTCAGGTTGGATAAAACATCAAGGTCCCCAAGCGTTGTTTTCTCGATAGATTCTTTTATCTTCTTCACTGCCCTGCTGCCTTCATCCCTATCGTGCTTTCTTTTTTGCCCTTCTTCATCGCGTGTCTGTGCTTGCTTTTCTTCGTGCAGGCGCGAGTGTGAAACAACAACACGGTGGTTTTCTTTGCTGAATTCAATCACTTTAAACTGCGCCTTTTCATCGGCCTTCAGCGTAGTGTTGTCTTCTTTTATAATATGCTTGGAAGGAGCGAATGCTTCAATTCCATATTGCAATCCCACGATGGCACCTTTGTCAGTTACCTTAAGCACGGTTCCCTCATGAATTGAATCAAGAGTAAAAACAGTTTCAAATACATCCCAGGGATTTTCTTCGAGTTGCTTGTGGCCCAAACTCATCCTGCGGTGTTCTGCATCCACATCCAAAACTACCACTTCCATTTCGTCACCGACTTTAGTAAACTCTGAAGGGTGTTTCACTTTTTTGCCCCATGTAAGGTCAGAAACGTGAACCAATCCCTCTATGCCTTCTTCCAGTTCTACAAATACTCCGAAGTTCTGTACGTTGCGTACCTTGGTTTTATGTTTTGAACCTACAGGATATTTTTCCATGATGTTCAACCATGGGTCAGGCGTAAGCTGCTTGATGCCGAGAGACATTTTGCGCTCTTCGCGGTCAAGGGTAAGAATTACCGCTTCAATCTGGTCGCCCACTTTCATAAAGTCCTGCGGGCTTCTCATATGCTGCGACCACGACATTTCAGAAACGTGAACCAATCCTTCAATGCCGGGAGCCACCTCTACAAATGCACCGTAATCGGTGAGCACCACAACTTTGCCTTTAATTTTATCGCCCGGTTTCAGGTTTTCATCGAGCGTAGCCCACGGATGCGGAGTAAGCTGCTTTAACCCAAGTGCAATTCTTTTTTTCTGGTCATCGAAATCAAGAATTACAACGTTGATTTTTTCATCGAGCTTTACAACCTCTTCCGGATGAGAAATTCTTCCCCACGAAAGGTCGGTGATATGAAGCAATCCGTCAACGCCTCCCAAATCCATAAACACTCCATATGAAGTAATGTTCTTAACTGTACCTTCAAGCACTTGTCCTTTTTCAAGCTTGGAAATAATTTCTGACTTCTGCTGCTCAAGCTCCTCCTCTATCAGTATCTTATGCGAAACCACAACATTCTTGAACTCATTATTAATCTTCACTACTTTAAACTCCATCGTCTTGCCTACAAACACATCATAATCACGAATGGGTTTTACATCAATCTGTGAGCCAGGCAAAAATGCTTCGATACCGAATACGTCTACAATCAGTCCGCCTTTAGTGCGGCACTTTACAAATCCCTGGATAACTTCATTATCGGTCAATGATTTATTGACACGCTCCCATGATTTCTGGGCGCGCGCTCTTTTATGTGAAAGAATCAACTGCCCGTTCACGTCTTCCTGGCTTTCTACAAACACTTCAATCTTATCGCCCACTTTCATTTCGGGCAGGTGACGGAATTCTGAAAAGGGTATCAAACCGTCTGATTTGAAACCAATATTCACCACCACATCTTTATCTGATATGGCTACAATTGTTCCTTCAATTATCTGATTTTCTGATATGGATGTCAGTGAGTTACTATACAGGTTTTCGAGGCGCGAACGCTCTTCGGGACTGTAATCGCTGCCGGCTTTTGAAGCGGCATCCCAATCAAAATTATAAGGTTTTTTAGGTGGAGTTGATTCAGCAACTTGCGGTTGCTCTGAATTTGGCATTTCTTCTGTTACTATCATGCAATTTTTAAAGGGTTAATAACTAATTTTCTTGTCAAAAGGGACGCAAATGTATTAATAAAACTGAAGAATGAAAATTATTCCTAAATCTAATTTAGCTCTTAAAATGGCTGGGTACAGATAGCAAATCTTTACAGATTTACAGATTTATCTGTAAATCCGGAGCTATCTCTTATCTGAAGCCAGACTTAAATTGTCCCGGTAAGAGACTCAAAGAATAATTTCTACTCCTTTTTTCCTGCTCGCTACGGGCAGGTCCTTTAAATCTGCCACCTCATCGGTAAGAGCCAGTTCAAGGACTTCTGTCATCTGCTCTACGTAATGAATGGTCATGCCTTTTACATAGTCCTTTTTAATTTCTTCAATGTCCTTGCGGTTATGTTTGCATAAAATTATTTCATGAATGCCCGCCCTGCGAGCGGCAAGAATTTTTTCTTTGATACCGCCAACGGGAAGCACGTTTCCACGCAAGGTTATCTCACCAGTCATGGCAATTCCTTTTTTAACTTTTCTTTTGGTGAAAGCTGAAGCAAGCGAAGTCATCATGGAAATACCGGCCGAAGGCCCGTCTTTGGGTGTTGCTCCTTCAGGCACGTGCAGGTGAATATCCCACTGGCCGAACGATTCTGTATCAACATTCAGCAAGCCGCTGTGCGCTTTAAGAAACGCAAGCGCAATGGTGGCGGATTCTTTCATTACATCGCCTAAGTTTCCGGTAAGCGTCAACGTTCCTTTGCCCTTGCTTAAACTGGTTTCGATAAACAGAATTTCTCCGCCTACCGGAGTCCATGCAAGACCGGTGACTACTCCCGGCACATCATTGCCCTGGTATTTTTCTTTCTGGAAAACAGGAGCGCCCAGTATACGGATAACATCTTCCTCGCTAATTTTCGGATTATGTTTTTCCCTCATGGCCACATGTTTGGCAATACCTCTCACCAGCGATGCAATTTTCTTTTCCAGGTTACGCACTCCCGATTCGCGGGTATAATTTTCAATCATCAACTCAAGAATTTTTTCATCAACTTTGAAATGATGCTTTTTCAATCCATGCGCTTCAAGCTGTTTGGGTACAAGATGCTTCATGGCAATCTGTATTTTTTCTTCAACCGTGTAACCTGTAATCTCTATGATTTCAAGACGGTCAAGCAATGCAGGCTGAACGTTGCTCAGCGAATTTGCCGTTGCAATAAAAAGTACGTTGGATAAATCGTATTCTACTTCCACGTAGTTATCGTAGAAAGCGCTGTTCTGTTCGGGGTCAAGAACTTCCAACAAAGCTGATGATGGGTCTCCATGAAAATCTCTTCCCGTCTTATCTATTTCATCTAAAACAAAAACAGGATTGGATGATTTGGCTTTGCGCAGGTTCTGAATAATTCTTCCCGGCATAGCTCCTATATATGTTTTGCGGTGGCCGCGGATTTCCGCTTCATCGTGCAGGCCACCCAGTGACATACGCACATATTTTCTTCCCAGCGCTTCAGCCACCGATTTTCCGAGGGAGGTCTTTCCTACTCCCGGAGGCCCATACAAACACATGATGGGCGATTTCATATTGCGCTTCAGCTTAAGTACTGCCAAATACTCAAGTATGCGGGCTTTAACTTTTTCTAATCCGTAGTGGTCGCGGTCAAGAATATTCTGAGCGCGCTTCAGGTTGAAATTATCATTGGTAAATTCATTCCAGGGTAAATCAAGAAGCAACTCGAGGTAACTTGTAAGCACTGAATGTTCCGCAGATGCCGGGTTAAGCCGGCTCAGGCGGTCGCATTCTTTATCAAAAATTTCCGCAACTTCCTTACTCCATTTTTTCTGCTTGCCCCGTTCGCGCAGTGCGGTAACTTCTTTTTCGGGAGTGTTACCACCTAGTTCTTCCTGGATGGTTTTTAATTGCTGGCTCAGAAAATATTCTCTCTGTTGCTTATCAATATCGGAGCGTACTTTGGTTTGAATTTTATTTTTCAGTTCAATCATCTGAAGCTCTTTGGTCAGGTGCTCCAGCACAAGATTGGCTCTCTCCCTAAGGTCCGCAATTTCCAACAGCCGTTGTTTAAGGTTGACATCGGCATTCATATTGGAGGAAATGAAATTGACGAGGAAAGAGTGGTTCTCTATGCTGCGTATGGCGAATGCCGCTTCAGAGGGAATATTGGGAGATTGATTTATGATTTGAAGCGATAAATCTTTTAAAGCTGAAATGAGCGCTGCAAACTCCTTGTCATTTTTGTCAGGACGAATTTCATCGAATGGTGAAACGGTACACTTAAAATACGGAACCGATTGCACCACATCTTTAATCTCAAATCTCCGTTTTCCCTGGATAATCACTGTAGTATTTCCGTCGGGCATGCGCAGCATCTTGAGCATTTGCGCCATGGTACCTATTTTATTCAGGTCGGTAATGGCAGGGTCTTCAATGCTCATGTCCTTTTGCGAGACAACTCCAATCAGCTTGTCTCCTTTGTTTGCATCGCGGATAAGCCGGATGGATTTATCGCGCCCTACCGTAATGGGAATTACTACACCGGGAAACAAAACCGTGTTGCGCAATGGAAGAATCGGCAGCACATCGGGAATTTTTTTTGAATGGATGGAATCCTCCTCTTCATTGGTCATCAGGGGAATAAACTCAGTGTCTTCTTCTCCCGGGGTGGATAATTCCAGCGGCAGAAACCGCATTTTTACTTCTTCATTATGAAACATACTAATCGATTTTTAAATAAGCCAATATGACAGCAAAGGTCTGTAAACTTAACGGAAGTTACTATTGTCAATAGTTATGCCATAGTAATCCGTATATCTTTGCGCGCCAATTTTTAATTCTTAATTCTCAATTTTCAATTTCTAAGGCATGGGTTTGCAATGTGGTATTGTTGGGCTGCCTAATGTAGGCAAATCAACACTGTTTAATTGTCTTAGTAATGCAAAGGCACAGGCGGCTAATTTTCCTTTCTGTACAATAGAACCCAATATAGGAATGATAAATGTTCCTGATGAGCGCCTGAACAAACTTGCAGAGTTAGTACATCCGCAGAAAATTGTTCCAGCTACTATTCAAATCGTTGACATTGCAGGATTGGTGAAAGGAGCCAGCAAAGGCGAAGGACTCGGCAACCAGTTTTTGGGAAACATCCGCGAGACCGATGCTATCCTGCATGTGATTCGCTGCTTTGAAGATGATAATGTTGTGCATGTTGACGGTTCGGTAAATCCCCTGCGCGATAAAGAAACGATTGATTTCGAACTTGAAATGAAAGACCTTGAAGCGGTTGAAAAAAAAATCCAGCGCTTCAATGCTATTGCAAAAGCAGGTGTTGACAAGGAGGCAAAGAAAGGCCTTGAGGTGCTTCACGTTTACAAAAAACATCTTGAATCGGGAAAGCCCGCACGCTCGGTTCCCGTTGCTCAAGATGACAAGCGTTTTGTCGCTGACCTTTTTCTGCTCACTGATAAACCGGTTTTGTATGTGTGCAACGTGGATGAGAAATCTGTTCTTACCGGCAACAAATATTCTGATGCGGTTAAGGAAGCCGTTAAAGGCGAAAAGGCAGGAGTGCTTTTGATTGCCGCGGCTGCCGAAGCAGAAATTGCACAGCTCGATAATGAAGAAGACCGCAAAGAATTTTTAAGTCACATTGGCCTGACCGAACCGGGAACTTCAAAGCTGATACGGGAATCATACCGCTTGCTTAACCTGATAACTTTCTTCACCGCCGGAGAAAAAGAAGTTCATGCCTGGACTATTCATAATGGTATGACGGCACCCCAGGCAGCGGGAGTTATTCACACCGATTTTGAAAAAGGATTTATCCGCGCAGAAGTGATTAAGTATAATGATTATGTGCGGCTTGGTTCTGAAGCTGCTTGCCGCGATGCAGGAAAACTTTCCATTGAAGGAAAAGAATATGTTGTGCAGGACGGTGATGTAATTTATTTCAGGTTTAACGTTTAGCGGCCGGCAAAAAATTTTCTTAGGCAGCTAAAAAATAAAACTCCGGCCTGCAGGCCGGAGTTTATGTACAATATGCATTGTACGTCCCCGTAAGGTTTTCTTATCGTCTCAAAGGTGAAAGTACCTAAGAAGGGTATTTCCTGCCAAAAAAATTATGTAAAGGATGGGATTTTGAGGGCGAATAAACTCTTTAACCTTGTCAGACCGGCTGCAAACAAAGGCGTTCAGAGCGCATTATGCTGTACCGGCATTTATTTATGAATCTAAAATCAAAATAAAGAGGGCAAAAAATTTCCCGACCTTGCAGCGGAGCCACATGCTATGTTTACCTGACGAGATGCATGCTATTTAAATAAGCTCGACGCTGCAAGTGCGGGAAAAGAAAATTTTCAGCGGGTGAAAGTACAACTGTTTTTATGATTGCAAAATGAAAATGATTTATGAAGTTGTGACTTTTATGGATTCTATTGTGATTTATTGTGTTACGGTTTGTTGCAAGACTGCTTTTCTCTTTCATCCTACATTTGCGACCACGGAAATATGACAGAGCACGAAAAATACATGCAACGCTGCATTGAACTTGCAGCAAACGGACTGGGTAATGTTGCGCCCAACCCTCTTGTGGGAGCTGTGCTGGTAAAAGATGAAAGAATTATTGGTGAAGGGTTCCATCAGCAGTATGGAAAGGCTCATGCTGAAGTAAATGCTGTCAACTCATTTTTGAACCGGTCTGGAAACGATGCTACAGAGCTTAGCAAGTCAACTCTTTATGTGAACCTGGAGCCTTGCAATCACAAGGGCAAAACACCACCATGTACAGAATTAATCATCCGCTATAAAATTCGCGAAGTTATTATTGGCTGTGCCGACCCGAATAAGAATGTGAAATCCAACGGCTCAAAGACGCTGACAGATTCCGGTTGCAACGTGATAATGGGAGTACTTAAAAAAAAATCCGAAGAGCTTAACAGGCGCTTTATCGTATATCACACAAAAAATCGACCATACATTATATTAAAGTATGCGCAAAGCAGAGATGGCTTCATGGCACCTGAAAAAAATTCAGGCAAGGAAACATGGCTCACCAATAAATGGTCGCGCAAGCTGGTGCATAAATGGAGAAGCGAAGAACAGGCCATTATGATTGGAACAAATACAGCTTTAACAGATAACCCTCTCCTTAATGCGAGATACTGGAATGGAAAAAATCCATTGCGAATTTTGATGGACTGCAAACTTCGTGTGCCTGCGTCACTGAATATTTTTAATACCGATGCGACAACTCTTGTATTTAATGAATCAAAAAATCAAATTGCAGATAATATTGAGTTCGTGAAAATCAACTTTGATGATTCACTTGTTGAAATGCTTCAGATTCTTCATTCAAAAGAAATTCAATCTGTGATTATAGAAGGCGGAGCTAAATTGCTTCAATCATTCATTGAAAAAAATTTGTGGGACGAAGCGAGAGTTTTTACAGTAGATAAATATTTTGTCGAAGGAATTAAAGCGCCCGGTATACCTGGCGGTCAAATTTCTGAAGAGAATATTGCAGGAGACGAATTGGCTGTATTCAGAAATATTTCTTCAGCTTCCCTGTAACAAAATCAGGAGCCTGGCATGGCTTGTTTGTTTTTCTGTCAATGAAAACAAGAGTAGTGCTTGCCGTATTTACCAATTCATTTTTCTGATTGAAGACCTCATAGTGAAACACAATGCGCGCCTCGGGCATTGAGGGTATGGTTGTGCGAATGGTAAGCTCATCGTCATAATAGCATGGCTTATGGAACTTAACATCATAATGATAAACGGGAAGGAGCATGCCATCGTCCTCCATTTCTTTATATGTTATTCCAAGTTCACGTAACGCTTCCACGCGGGCAACTTCAAAATATGTTGCGTAATTGCCGTAATAAACATAACCCATCCGGTCCGTTTCCGAATATCTTACACGCACTTTTATTTCCGAACTAAACACAATTTTAATTTTATATCGATGCTAAAGTAGGCGGATTATTACTTAATGTTATCTTTAACATTCATTTGATTCTCCGTGCATCATGTGCGTACGTTTTTATGCAGCCCTCTATGAAATCCGCTGCCGGCAAGGCGAAGCGATGCACGTGTGACCAAAGAGAAATGATGCAGTGCAAAATTGTGAAGATAATTTATTACTTTTAAGTTTCCTACAACAAAAAAACATGCGTGCGTAGTAAAGTTAAAAGTTTTGATAAAGTCAAGAAAAAATAAAAAAATTTTTTTCTTGCATTTGTAAAAACATTTGCAGACGTTTATGCCGAAATTATTTTTTCAATTGTTTCAGAACTCAAAAATCTTTCTAAATATACACACTGCAATTTTAATCATGAGCGAGCGCAAATCAGAGAAGACTCACGTTACTGTTTGGAATAAATGCCTTCAGCTTATCAAAGATAATGTTACTCCGCAAAGCTTCAAGACGTGGTTCGAACCGATACACGCTGTAAAACTCAGCGGTCATGTTCTTACCATTGAAGTGCCCAGCCAGTTTTTTTATGAGTGGCTGGAAGAACATTATATCGGGCTGCTGAAGAAAACCATCAAGCAGCAAATGGGCCGCGATGGAAAGCTGGAGTACAGCATTATGATGGAGAATTCCAACGGCAATGCATCTCCGTACACAATAAAAATTCCGGCACGCAATGCACATAACCTGAAGAATGCACCGGTAAGTATTCCCGTTGATATTCCAACTTCTATACGCAACCCGTTTATTATTCCGGGCCTCAAGAAGATGAATATAGACCCGCAGCTGAGTGCGAGCGCTACGTTCGAAAATTTTATTGAAGGAGAATGCAATCGTCTTGCCCGCTCTGCAGGTTATGCAGTATCCGGTAACCCGGGAGGCACTTCATTCAACCCGCTTCTTATATATGGTGGTGTTGGCCTGGGTAAAACACATCTTGCACATGCCATCGGCATCGAGGTGAAAAACAAGTATCAGAACAAAACTGTGTTGTACGTTACTTCCGAAAAATTCACCAACCAGTTTATTGACGCGGTAAAAAATAATTCGCACAACGACTTTGTTCAGTTTTACCAGATGATTGATGTACTGATTATAGACGACATCCAGTTTTTTGCCGGTAAGGAAAAAACACAGGATGTATTCTTCCATATCTTCAATCATCTTCACCAGATGCAAAAGCAGATTGTGCTGACCAGTGACAAAGCTCCTGTTGATTTGCAGCACATGGAACAACGGCTGCTGTCGCGCTTTAAATGGGGGCTCTCTGCCGACCTTCAGGCGCCCGATTTGGAAACACGCATTGCCATTCTTGAAAAGAAGATGTACAATGACGGTATTGAACTTTCAAGAGACATCGTGGAGTACATTGCATACAGTATTACGACCAATGTGCGCGAACTTGAAGGCGCTTTGATTTCAATTCTTGCACAAGCATCACTGAACAGAAAAGATATTACGCTGGATCTTGCCAAACAAATGGTGGACAAGTTTGTGCGCAACACCACGCACGAAATATCCATCGATTATATTCAGAAAATTGTGTGCGACTATTTTGAAATGGGCATCGACCTTTTGAAATCGAAGACGAGAAAGCGCGAAGTTGTTCAGGCGCGGCAACTTGCAATGTATTTTGCCAAGACATTTACCAAGTCATCTCTGTCAATTATAGGAAGCCAGTGTGGCGGTAAAGACCATGCCACCGTTTTGCACGCGTGCCGCACGGTGAACAACCTTATAGACACGGATAAAAAGTTCAAGCAATGCGTCCAGGAGCTTCATAAGAAAATTTCCATTACCACTCAATAATACCCTTACACCTAACATGAAAACCGTCCCTTCCCGCAAAAACGGGAGGGGATTTTTTGTTTTATTTGCTTTATGAAAATACTGCTCGTTTGCCTCGGAAACATTTGCCGCTCACCTATTGCCGAGGGCATCATGAGAAAAATTGCAGCAGAAAGAAAACTCGATATCGAAATTGATTCTGCGGGAACATCATCATGGCATGCCGGTGAGCATCCCGATGTGCGAGCTATTCACGTGGCTGCAAATCATGGAATAGATATTTCAAAACTAACCGCAAGGCCATTTACCAAGGAGGACTACAAAATCTTTGACCATATTTATGTAATGGATGACAGCAACCTGGAGGATGTGATTTCACTTGCGCCTTCGCAGGCAGACCGCGAAAAAGTGAAATTGTTTCTCGAGGAAGCGGGAGGATATTTTTTTACGTCTGTTCCTGACCCTTATTATGGAAGCCCTGATGGCTTTGAAAAAGCATTCTCCTTGCTCGAAGAAGCCGGGAGAAAAATACTTGACAAAATTCGACCTAAATGACCGGAACGCTTTTCCTTATCCCTACCCTGCTCAATTATGATGCACCTGAAAATATTCCGCAGGCTGTCACGGATATTATTAATTCAACAGAAAATTACGTTGTTGAGAATGAAAAATCTGCGCGGCATTTTTTGAAAATTGCCGGGATAAAAAAGTCATTTGACTCGTTAAACTTCCAGGTTCTGGATGAACATACCACTCCTGAAAATATCAGTGAACTTCTGAAACCTTTGTTTGAAGGAAAAGATATAGGGTTACTTTCAGAAGCCGGACTCCCCGCAGTTGCTGACCCGGGAAGTGATTTGGTATTACTGGCGCACGATAGAAATATTACGGTGAAGCCTGTTGGTGGAATGTCATCCATATTGATGGCGCTCATGGCATCCGGACTAAATGGACAACAATTTACTTTTCATGGTTACCTGCCCAAAGAACAAGAAAGGCGAATCAGTAAAATAAAAATGCTGGAGCAACAATTAATGAAAGACCATTACACCCAAATATTTATTGAAACTCCTTACCGCAACTCTCATCTTCTGAAGGATATTTTGAAGGAATGTAAACCCGAAACCCTTTTATGCATTGCTGCATCTATTACAGGGAAAGATGAAATGATAAAAACGAAATCTATTTCAGAATGGAAAAAATCCGTGCCGGATATTCATAAGGTGCCTGCTGTGTTTTTGCTGGGAAGGTGAAATTATCCCGTACTCACCCCTTACCCATGAAGGGGAAATCCTTTGCACAGAAGCAAAAGCATTTATTTGTGTCCCCGGAGGGAATCGAACCCACGGCCCACTGATTAAGAGTCAGTTGCTCTACCATCTGAGCTACGGAGACTTTTTAAGGTCGGCAAAGTTAAAATTTCAAGTGTATTGAGTTTAGATAAGAACATTTTATCTTGCGTCCCATTATGAATGGCAAAAAACTTTCCCATAAAGAAAAACTGAAAGCCAAAGGCAAGAGTATTGCTTCGGCAGGTCTTTCCGCCGATTCTTCCCTGCTGAAATTGAAGCGGCAGCTAGCTGTTGCGCTCGCCATAATTGCCGTTGCCCTTTACATCAATACCATTAATCATGGTTTTAATCTTGACGATACTTCGGCCATCACAGAAAACTGGGTTGTTAAACAGGGAGCTAAAAGCATTCCCACCATTTTCACAACGCCTTACCGCTATGGCTATTGGGTAAGCGAAGATGAATTGTATCGCCCATTACCGCTTGCGCTTTTTGCAGTATTGTGGACCATGTTTCCGAACAATCCTCTGCCCGGCCACTTACTTAATATAGCGCTATACGCTCTAACGGCTTATTTTCTTTTCATGCTGCTTGCGCGGCTGATGAAATCATATAATATTATACTTCCTTTTATTGCTGTGCTGTTTTTTATCGTCCACCCTCTGCACACCGAGGTGGTCGCAAACATTAAGAGTATTGATGAAATTATTTCTTTTCTCTTTGCGCTCGTCACTCTAAAGCTGGTTCTTGATTATCTTGAACAGAAAAAATTCAAGCAGATTCTATTTGCTATGTTTTGCTTCTTTCTTGCTTACTTGTCAAAAGAAGGAACCATTACTATGCTGCTGATTATTCCTCTTGCAATTTATTTTTTCACAAATATTCCCCGCGGTAAAATATTAACTGCCTCGCTGTGGCTTCTTATTCCCACAGCGGTTTATCTCGGATGGCGCGCGCATGTTCTTGGTAATTTAACAGGAGGGAAAAAATTCGCGATGATTGACAACGTACTCATGGGCGCTCATTCTGTTGGCGAGCGCTGGGCAACTGCATTCAAAATACTTGGAAAATATTTCCTGATGCTTATTTATCCGCACCCCCTTTCTTCTGACTACTCGTACAGGCAATTTAATCTTAACGGTTGGGATAATCCGTGGGCTGTCCTTATGTTTTTCGTTTGTGCGGGGTTGCTTGTGTATGGAATTATAGGATTAAGAAAGAAAAAAATTTTAGCATTCAGCGCTTTGCTTTTTTTAATTTCTATTTCTCTTTATTCGAATCTTTTTGTGTTGATTGGTTCGGCTTTTGCTGAAAGATTTGTATATGTGGGCGTATTGGCATTTGCATTAGCACTTGCCTGGGTTTTGCTTAAAGCAGCCGGTGTAAATTTAGCACCCCAAGATTCTTTATCCATAAAAAAATCCATTCAGGATAAAAAAATTATTCTGCTCTCATTGATTTTTGTTATTCCCTTCAGCATACGCACGGTTACCAGGAACCCCGATTGGAAAACATATCTTACACTATATGCAGCCGACACCCAGAACACGCCCGACTGCGCCCGCATGCATTTCTTCCTCGGAAATGAAATTCAAAAAGAAAAAGCAAAGAAGACAGAAGATAAACAGCAAAAAATATTTTATCTAGACAGCGCTATTGCAGAATATAAACGCGCTGTTACCCTCTACCCCGGCTTTGCCGATGCGTACGGACAAATGGCGATGGCATATATGCTTAGGGGAAATGACTCCATAGCATTTCAGCTTTATAATAAGTCATTACAACTGAATACAACCATGGCCATGAACTATAGTAATTTCGGAATGTATTTTTTTAACCGTGGTGATTACAAAACAGCGCTCGATTTATATACCCATGCGGTAACGCTTAATCCCCGCTATGCTGATGGATGGAGAAATCTTGGAAGCACGTACGGCGCTATGAAACAGTATGAAAAAGCCATTGATGCGTTTCTTAATTCGCTCAAGTATGAACCGGATAACGCGGATGTACTGTACTTTTTGGGAATCACATACCGCAGTATGAACCGCCCCGACCTTGCTGAATCCTATCTTAACAAAGCCGCACGCCTCGGAAGAAAATGAGGGTGTTATTTTTTGAGTGGAGGATGAAGCAATCCCATAATGACAGCTATAGTATCGCCCCTGCTTATAATAGTAATGCCTTTGAAATTAGTAGTGCTCAATGGAAAAAATTCGTTCTTCGTGTCCAGTGACCCGTTCACTTCTTTTATCATCTTGTGCTCGTCATAAACGACTGTGTCAAACCCCAGGGATAGCTCATACGGGTTAAGAGCCACAATTAAACTGTCTAATTGATGTTTATTCATTTGCGGGGTTATATAAGTGAACTCCGGCAAGGGTTTTAGAGGGGTTCCCTGCCCGGCTACCCAGAAGGGAGCAGTAAATAAAGCAAAAAGTATAAGGCGTTTCATAGGAATTATATAGGGAAGCGAAGATACGTAACTACAGGAATAGATGTATTTTTACGGGGTGCTCGTACCTGGATGTCCTTGCATATATCAGGAGTAATTAAGAATTTTGACAAGTGAAAAGTAAATTTGTAATTTTAAACTCGTGAAATTAATATTGCATTGTCTTAAATCTATGAAACAATGAAAAAGACAAAAAAGAAATTAAAAAAAAGTAAATCCTCAAAAAAGAAAACATCTTCTTCTAAGAGCAAAAAAAGCAAGGCGAAGAAAAAAGCTGCAAGGAAAAAAGTTGCAAAGAAAAAGCCAGCGGCTAAGAAAAAAGTTGCAAAAAAACCGGCAGCAAAAAAGAGCGTGGTTAAAGCAAAAGCAGTAAAGCCGGTGCGGTCTGCTCAAACGTCTTCTCCGGCGATGAAATCCCCGCCGCCGGCAGAGCCAATAATGGACGAAAGAATTATGCCTCCCCCGCTTGAAGACGGAATGGAGCCGATTGAAGACCTGTCTTCCCTTGAATCAGGATACAGTGGTTTTGATGATTCGGTTGATACCGCACCCTCTGCTGATGAAGAAGAGGAAGAAGAATAATTTTTATCGGAATTGATATTCTGTAAACGCCCTGGCAAACGGGGCGTTTGCATTTACGGGTAGTAAACGGCTCCGCTTATGCTGTTGCGTTTTGCGCCTGTTACGGACTTTAATACATTAACTTCATTTCGCATTCTTAATACACCAAGAAAAGCAAACACAATTGCTTCTTTGAATTTTATGATTTCCGCCTCGGGAAGAATAACTTTGTGATGCGTTTTTTCCTTAATCAATTCAATTAAAAATTTATTGAACGCTCCGCCCCCGGTCACCAGAACACTTTTGACGGGGCTGCCTTCGGCATTGATTGCTTCTGCAATCTGTTGGGCAATATGCTCGGTGCAGGTGCACAGTTTATCCTGTATGCTGCATGGCGATTCGTTAAGGATGGGAAAAAAATATTCTGAAACGTTTTCATTCCCCAAAGACTTTGGAAATGTTTTCCGGTAATAAGAAAAGTCATTTAGTTTTTGGAGGAGGTCGTGATTTAAATTTCCCTTGCGCGCAAGCTCGCCGTCTTTGTCATATTCAAAACCAAGACTTGTAGCAAGTCTATTGACTAGCTGGTTTGCAGGACAAATATCATACGCAATGCGTTCATTATTTATTTCTGTCGAGATGTTGGCAATACCCCCGATGTTTAAACAAAAATCATATTCGCCAAAAAGCAGCCTGTCGCCCATAGGAACCAAGGGAGCGCCTTGTCCTCCTAATGCAACATCAGTGGTTCTGAAATCACACACTACAGGCAATGCCGTTTCGGCGGCAACCGCTGCTCCATCGCCAATCTGAAACGTAAATCCCTTTCCCGGCTGATGAAAAACGGTATGTCCGTGCGATGAAATAAAATCTATTCTCTCATTGCCCTGCTGAACAAACTTTTTAACAAGTGTTCCCATGTAATGCCCGTATTCTGCGTGAGTACGTATTAATTCTTGCCCGGCCATAGAGGGCGCATCTTTAAGTCTTTGCTTCCACTCTGTTGAATAGGGAATTATGCCGGAACGAATCATTGAAAAGGACCAGCTGCCCGTTTTGATGAAGCGGCATAATGCCAGGTCAACCCCATCAAGCGATGAGCCCGACATTATTCCGACCACTGTGAATTCACCCTGGTATTTTTCCATATTTGGATTACGAACCTGTACGAATATACGAATGACAGTATGATTCATACCGTTTAATAAAATTATAAATCAACCTCATAAAAGTTGAAAACAAAATATGAGCCCGAGATAGAATGTTATCTGAAAAAAATTAGTTTTGTCCACCCCCTTCATACATGGATTTTCAACTTAACGAAGAACACGAACTCATACGCAAATCTGCGCGCGATTTTGCCCAGAATGAATTAAAACCTGGCGTGATTGAACGCGATGACAAGCAAAAGTTTCCTGCCGAACAGGTAAAGCGCATGGCTGAGCTTGGTTTTTTGGGAATGATGGTGAACGAAAAATATGGCGGCAGCGGGCTCGATACCATTTCATATGTGCTTGCCATGGAAGAAATTTCTAAGGTAGATGCATCATGCTCGGTGATTATGTCGGTAAATAATTCTTTGGTTTGCTGGGGACTTGAAACCTACGGCACCGAAGAACAAAAACAGAAATATCTTGTTCCGCTTGCCAAAGGAGAAATCATTGGTGCATTTTGTTTGTCGGAGCCCGAAGCGGGTTCTGATGCTACATCGCAGCGAACAACAGCTATTGACAATGGGGATTATTATTTGCTGAACGGAACCAAGAACTGGATTACAAATGGTGGAACGGCTGCGGTTCACCTGGTGATGGCGCAAACTGACGTAAGCAAAGGCCATAAGGGAATTAATGCTTTCATAGTAGAAAAGAATTGGGAAGGATTTTCATTAGGACCGAAAGAAAACAAGCTGGGCATACGCGGTTCTGATACACATTCCATCATGTTCACTGATGTAAAAGTGCCGAAGGCGAACCGGATTGGCGAAGATGGTTTCGGATTTAAGTTCGCCATGAAAACGCTTGCAGGCGGAAGAATCGGAATTGCTTCACAAGCGCTTGGAATAGCATCGGGAGCTTATGAACTTGCGTTGGCATATTCAAAAGAACGTAAGGCATTCGGAACGGTAATCAGCAATCACCAAGCCATCCAGTTTAAGCTTGCCGATATGGCGACAGAAATTGAAGCGGCTCGCCTGCTTTGTCTCAAAGCCGCATGGCTCAAAGACCAGCACCTTGATTACACGCTTGCCGGTTCCATTGCAAAACTATTTGCTTCTCAGGTGGCCATGGAAGTTTCAGTCGAAGCGGTCCAGGTGCATGGCGGATATGGTTTTGTAAAAGAATATCATGTGGAACGAATGATGCGTGACGCAAAAATCACCCAGATTTACGAGGGAACTTCAGAAGTTCAGAAAATTGTTATTTCGAGACAGGTGCTTAATGCAGCATTGTAATTTAATATTTGAGGGATGAAAATTGTCGGGCGCTGTTTTTTTATTGTAATGCTTTTTTTCTCCTGTACGCCGCAGAAAAAACTGGTGTACTTCCAGGGAAAGTTTAATGCAGTTAATGACAGCACATCTGCAAATTATTTCAAGCTGAAAATTATTCCCGGCGATATTCTTATGGTAAATGTTTTTACCATCAACCCCGAAGCATTTCCTTATTTTAATATTGTCTCGGATAAACAATCGTCCGATACGCGTTCGCCATATGAGAAAGGTTATACAGTAAGCGACCGGGGAACCCTTGAGATGCCGCTTATCGGGGAAGTAAGCGTGGTTAATATGACCATGACAGAAGCATCGGATGCCATTAAGAAAAAGCTGCTCAAGTTTATGGATGAACCGATGGTGACGGTGAAGATGCTGAATTTCAAAATCACGGTGCTGGGCGAGGTAGCCCGCCCGGGAACATTTAATATCTACAGCGAAACCGTTACACTTCCCGAAGCGCTCGGATTGGCCGGAGATATTTCACCCTTCGGGAACCGGACCACTCTCAAAATTATCCGCAGTAATGCCAAAACACCCCAGGTGCTTGCTATTGATATGACCCATGCGGAATCTCTGACACTCGAAAATTATTATCTATACCCCAACGATATTATTTATGTGGAGCCGCTGAAAAGAAGAGCGCTGCAAAATATCAGCCCTGCCGTTACGTTGCTTACCTCATTGCTGACAACAGCGGTTGTTGTACTAACACTTATTCTTACTAAAAAATAATTTTTTAGAAAATCATGTCGGACGCATTAGAGCGAAATATGGATGGAGAAGAAATAAATCTCCGGCATTTGTTTTTAAAACTTTTCAGCCGTTGGAAATATTATGTTATCTCATTTGTCATCTTAATTGCTGTCGGTTTTGGTTACATGAAATTTTCGGATCCCATTTATGAAGCGGAAACGAGCATACTGATAAAGGACAACAAATACGGTACACCGGGCAACATAGAAGATTTTCTTAACGCTGATCTTTTCAGCCCTGCAAGGAACCTCTCTTCTGAAATAGGAATTTTACAGTCACGCTCGGTTCTCTTTGAAGCCGCTTCAAAAATAAAAATGGACGTAAGCTACTACGGTATAAATACGTTTAGCCGCAAACCATTATTCAAACCTTTACCCTTCACTGTTGAATACGAATGGATTCATAGTGATTTTTATGATAGCCCTTTCAAGCTGAACATGCAGAGTGACGGGACATTTGATTTGCAAATTGAAACTGAAGCTAACAATCATGAATATAATGGCAGGCATCATTTTGACGAAAAAATTTCTACTCCTTATTTTATCTTAAAGATTTTAAAAAATGATTCCTCCGGCGTATTAAAAGAATATAATGCGTATGAATTTATTATTCATTCTCCCGAAGAGTTGATGACCGGAATCAAAAACAATCTTCGAGTCGCGGCTCTCAATAAGGATGCGTCCATTATCCGCGCTACATACAGGGACAATATAAAGCAACGCGCAATAGAATTTCTCGATGCGGTAGGGTCAGAATATATCAACCGCGATATAAGAGATAAATCTTCCGTAGCCACTCTCACTCTTAAATTTGTTGACGCGCAGCTCTCCGATGTCAGCAAGGAGCTCAATAATATTGAAAGCAACTTACAGCAGTTTAAGGAGCGTAATAAAACTGTAAACCTGAGCGAGGAATCAAAAGGTTACCTGGAACGGCTCAACGAAGTTGATAATGACCGGGTGAAAGCAGAAATTGATTTGCGTTCACTCGATTATCTCTATGATTATGTTTCTTCCAATAAAGATGCGGAGAATCTTTCACCGTCAAGTATTGGAACCCCCGACCCGGTGCTGGTTCAACTGATAACGCAGCTACAAACACTGCAGAGCAAACGTAAAAATCTTTCATACGGAGCAACAGAAAACTCGCCCGCACTAAGAATTATCGACTCGCAGATAGCTGAAACCAAAAGCTTGCTGGTAGAAAACATCAACAATATCCGAAGCCGCGTCAGCGTGAATCTTAAAGGCATTAACAAGGAGCTGGGTCAATACGAAGAAAGCATCAAGAAAATTCCTTCTGTAGAGCGTGAGCTGCTTGGCATTCAACGCGGCTTTGATGTGAACCAGAATATTTACCTGTACCTTTTGCAAAAGAAAGCTGAAACAAGTATCGCCCGCGCAACTGTAGTTTCAGACAATAAGGTATTGGATGAGGCGAGCGCAAACGATATTCCTGTGCAACCGAAACTTAAAATTGTAATGCTGATTTGCGTCTTGCTTGGACTTGCATTGCCAACGGTATCTATACTATTGCTCGATTTTATACAGAATAAAATTACTTCCCGTGAGGAAATTGAAAAACTTACTAAAATTCCCGTTCTGGGAATCGTCGGGCATATGAGCGAAAGCAGAGGACGGCTTGTGGTTCATCATAAACCAAAATCGTCTATAGCCGAAGCATTCCGTTCCATCCGGACCAACCTGGTATTTTTCGGAATGAATGAAAAAAATAATGTCATCCTGATAACTTCATCTGTGGGTGGTGAAGGAAAATCATTTACGGCTATTAATCTCGCTTCAGTTCTTGCCTTGCAAAATAACCGCGTTATTATTGTGGCGCTCGACCTTCGTAAGTCGCAGCTTAATGTTGACTTTGGCTTCGATAATAAAAAAGGAGTAAGCACTTACCTAAGCGGACAAACGGGCATTGAAGAAATAATTCATACCACTATGATTGAGCGCCTGGATTTCATTTCATCCGGGCCGGTGCCTCCCAATCCTGCAGAGTTGATTTCAAAACCTGAATGCGGTATGCTCATTTCAATGTTAAAGGAGCGGTATGATTATGTAATTATTGACACTCCTCCTATTGGAATAGTTGCGGATGCGCTGCTAATGATGAAGCACACTGATATCAATATTTTTATCCTGCGCCAGAATTATTCACGTAAGGAAAACCTCAAAGTTCTGAACGAATACCAGCGGAAAGATGCTTTGAAAAATATTAGCATACTTTTTAATGATGCCGGAAAGAGCCACACTTATGGTTACGGCTACTATGACGATGAAAAGAAAAAGAGCAATTTTGCCGGCAGGATTTTATCAAAAGTATAAGTCGCCTATTCATTACCGGAATTATCCGGCTAAAAACAGTAATAGAAGTTACCGGCTTTGATGAATAAAAATATTTTTCTGTTTCTCTTCTATTTTTTTTCTGCTGCTTTTCTTTATCCATCCCTGAAATATTATATCGACTCTGCCGATACGTTGCAGTACATTACTATAGCAAAAAATTATTCCGAGGGAAATTTTGCTGATGCAGTAAATAGTTTCTGGAGTCCGTTGATTTCATGGCTGCTTGTTCCGTTTATTCGTCTTGGCAGTGAGCCTGTATTTGCATTTAAGGTTCTGCAAGTCATCATTGGTTTTTTTACGCTTAAATTATTGTTTTATTTTATCGAGCAGAGCAATTCCGGAAAATTTATCCGCATTGCTCTAAGCAGCGCATGCGTTCCACTGGTTTTGAGCTATGCGTATTTGTTTTCTACTCCCGATTTACTTTTACTTACATTTTACTTATGGTTTGTTTCGCTCCTGAAAAATAAACGCCCTTATCTGCTCATCGGAATTTGTGGCGTAGCGATATACCTGACAAAAGGATTCGGTTTTGCTTTTTTTATTGTTGCTTTTGCAATTGCTATTTTATATAAAGCCTTCGAGGGAGAAATTGAGAAGAAAAAAATTGTAGCGATTTTGGTTCGGGGTTACGGTATTTTTTTTCTGCTTTGCGCTCCCTGGATTTATTTCGTCAGTAAAAAAGAAAACCACCTCGTTTTTTCGACTGCCGGTGAGACTGCACTAAATCTTATCAACCCTAAAATTAATCCCGACCCATTTGATGATATTCATTATCCCTTCGAAAATGGGATGTTAAGCACACCCCCTCCACATGCTATTAGCGCCTGGATATATCCGAACCATTTAATAGAATCGAGATGGAATCCGTTTGTTTCAGCCGAAAATTTTCAGCATTACTTGAAAGTAATTTTAAGGAATATTATCAGCGTGGGTAGTTTTCATTTTGGAAAAGATACCGGTACAATATTGGTACTTGTATTGATTTTACTTTTCGCAGTACGAAAGGCAGATTGGAAATCGATGCTAAAAGAAAATGCATTCCTGCTGATAACCTGCATTACCTGCACCGTACTTTACACTTTGCTTATAACGATTCACCGCTATTTATGGATAAACGATGTCGCCATAATTATCTTATTCAGCGCTGCGGTTCAGAAATTATTTTTGTGGAAACGTTGGGCAGGTTTTGCTGCTCTCACCACTTTCATTTTTCTTCTCCTTTATTCTCCTGTAAAATCCATCAAGGAAAATATAAATGAATACAAAGAGATTTATACTGCTTCACATGTGCTGAAAGACAAATATCATTTTGAAGGAAACATAGTTTCCCTCATTGATAGTTTTCCGGACATGAATCACCGCCTTAGCCACTTAGTCTGTTATTACACCGGTTCTCGTTATTACGGAATGGCGGGCGAGCACAATGTCAGTGAGCTTGAAGCGCAAAAAATAAATTTTGTTCTTAGCTGGAGTCACCCTGTGGCATGGCTGGAAAAAAATATTCAAATTCTTAAAGTGATTCAGCTTCCTGAAATAAATTTAACGGTATACCAAATCAATTCCGGAGGCAACTGATTCAGGCATTCAGTCCAACGAAAGGATTGAATTTTTTCTCGTAACCGATTGTTGTTTCAGGCCCGTGACCGGGATACACAACAGTTTCATCAGGAAGATAAAAAAGTTTTTGCCGAATGCTTTGCATTAGTGTCTCATAATCGCCACCCGGCAAATCTGTTCTGCCGATGCTTTCGCGAAACAGTACATCTCCCCCAATGATAAACGCCTGGTCTTCGCTATAAAGACAAATGCTTCCGGGACTATGCCCCGGGGTGAAAAGAATTTTCAACGATGAATTCCCAAATGTAATCGTATCTCCCTCATCAATAAATTTTCCGGGTGAAGGAGAAGGATAAACAGCAATGCCCCAATTTGCGCCTATTGCCGGTGCCGCTTCTAAAATTATCACTTCATTTTTGTGGAGCACCGGTTCAAGGTTATATGTTTTGCAAACAAAATTATTTCCGAGCACATGGTCAATATGTGCATGAGTGTTTACAAGCATTTTAGGGGTAAGATGGCTTGACGAAATAAATTCCTGTAATGTTTCTTCTTCGCTTTTTTCAAAACATCCCGGGTCAATGATGATACATTCTTTAGTCTCGTCATAAAGTGCATAGGTATTCTCGTAGAAAGGATTAAAGCAAAAACTTTTTATGGTTATCATACTTCCTACGGCTTCAATGTAAACTGCTGCCTGGCAATTCCTTTTTTCAGAAAGACCAATCCAATCGTAAATACATCAACAGTTACGGTTACAGAATTATGTTGCTTGATTTTATTCCATGCCGTTTCCATATCAGCGCTCCAGTGAATATCGTCAAAAATAAAAACGGCATTCTCATTAGCTTTCGCAAGGCATTCATTAAAATAATCAAGCGTAGGTTCGCTGCGATGGTTGCCATCAATATAAACCAAATCAACCGATGGTAATTTTTCCAGCGCGCCATGAAGCGAAGAACTAAACTCACCGGTTATTATTTCAACATTCTTCAATCCGTTAAAAATAAAATTCTCTTTTGCTATTGATGCGGTTTCGGGGCACCCCTCGAGAGTAATAATCTTTGCTTGCGGAAAACCAAGAGCAAGAGCGGTGGTTCCAACGCCGAGTGAAGTTCCAAGTTCCAGTACGGCAGCAGGTTTGAAGTAAGACGACAACCGGCAAAGCAATCCGGCTTTGAATTTTGAAGAGGAATAATTTCTCGCGATGTACTGTACGCTCAACTTTCTTGAAACGGTTTCTCCCTCTGCTGTTCCGTAATCGGTAACGCTTAACGTTCTTTTATCGCTTTGCATTTTAACAATAAGATCGCGGAGAATTCCTGAAGCGCTTTCATCTGTCTTGCTCTTAATACATCGCGTGTATAAATCAAACACAAATGGAGAATGAATGCTGTGTGCATTAACAGCACGATACGTGTAACGAATATAACGAAGAAGCAGAGAAATCTTTCTGAGCACCGGGTAAAAGTAACCGATAGAAAGAATTTGTTTACCATTAATTATAATCCGTCTGCATAAATAAAATTTGCGGGGTTCGATATTTTTTTAACTTGGCATTAAATAAATTTTAAAACCTGATGCGATGAAAAAATTCTTTACAATAATAACGGTAGGAATTGTTTGTTCCTCTGGCTTCCCATCATTAGCCCAAATGGCTTTTAGTAGGTTTTTTCTTCCATTATCAGAAACAATTTCTATAAACGCAATCAATCAAACCTCAGATGGTGGTTACATACTTGCCGGCAAAATCACGGATATAACTTCCGGGGCGCTCAGTGATTTTTTCATGGCAAAGTTTAACTCCATTGGAGACACTGTGTGGACGCAGCGGATAGGCGGAAGCGGCACTGACTATGCTACTTCAGTTCAACAGACTAATGATAGTGGGTTTATTGTTGGGGGAAGCACCAACAGTTATGGCGCGGGAGGATATGATATACTATTGGTAAAAACCGATGCCACTGGGAATGTTCAATGGTCCAAAACCTATGGTGGAACCAGCTCTGATTATATTTACTCTGTAAGACAGAATACTGACAGTGGCTATGTTCTTTCGGGCTCGATTGTAGACTCCAAGATGCTGGTAATAAGAACCAATGCATCGGGAGATACTTTGTGGACCCGGCAAATGGCGAACAGCGCAATCAATAGCCATGCCCAGGCATACTACTCAGAACAAACGCCGGACGGAGGATTTATTGTTACAGGACAAATAGATTCATTGCTGAATTACACAGCTCACATCATAGTAAAATTAAATGCAACGGGCAATAAAGTATGGTCAAGGTGCAAAATGATTCTTTATTTTACATTGGCGGAAGATTCTTATGCCAAACCAACGCTTGATGGCGGATATGTTGTGGTCTACAGACACGAGCCGGATGAGATTTATCTTTTTAAATTTGATTCTGCCGGGAACCTGCAGGTAGTTAAACAATATAAGTTTCCTTTCATGGCTTACAATTTGGATGCCGTATGTATAAAGCAATTGCCTGATAATACTTATTCAGTATTTGCTTCCGGACCAAACGCCCCTGAATCTGTTTTAATGAAGCTAAATGCAACATGCGATACCATGTGGACTAAAAAACTTGACGTTAACGGCAGCGATGCAGTATTTGGGGCTGATGGGAGTTTGGCCGTATCTTTTTCAGGTAATGGCTCAGGAGGAGGAATACATAAATTGGATACATTATTTAATTCAGAATGCATGGTTTCAAATTCATCTTCCTGTATGTATGGTATATACAATTTTCCCGGAAGTATTGATGTTGCCAATATAGGAGGAGGAATTACTGTCAGTGAAATTACGGTTGGAAATGTTGCATATTCTGCCCGAGAGTCGCATTCACCTTGTGCAACAGGTTTGAATGAAACCATGGAGGAAAGTAGCGTTTCTATTTTCCCTAACCCTGCTACAAACCAAGTAGAAATCCGAAATCCGAAATTCGAAATCCGAAATATTGAATTTTACAATTTACTTGGAGAAAAACTTTTTTCTAATTCAGTAACTAGTAACCAGGAACACGTAACAGTCAACGTTTCAAAACTTTCTCCAGGAATTTATTTTGTGAAAGTAAAAGGAGAAAAAGTAGAAAGTGTAGGCAAGTTTGTAAAGCAGTGAGTCAGAGAATTAAGAAAAACGGAAAATTGAGAAAATCAGTTTTCTAACCTAATAACCTAATTTTCTCAATCGACTTAGTTATCTAATTCTTCTACTTAACCAACGTAACGGTTCCGTTATAAGTATAATCGTTTCCGTTTTGCCCTTTAGCAGTAATACAGTATCCGTAAATGCCTTGCTGTACGGGGTTGCCTTTATAGGTTCCGTCCCAACGGAATTTTATATCATTAGAAGAATAATAGACTTCGCCCCAGCGGTTGAAAATAACTACATTGATTGAAGCAATATTCTGCGCTCCTATAGAAAAGTAATCGTTTACTTCATCGCCATTGGGAGAAAATGCATTAGGCACAAATACGTTTTCTCTCGCGCGCACGCGGATAGGTCGTTGAGCAATATCAATGCATCCCCAGTTGTTTGCAACATAAAGACGAATCAAATAATCACCGGCTGTATGGTATACATAAGGCGGTTCAAAGGTATTTGAGGAATCGCCCGTACCAAACTTCCAGGTATATTGGTTTCCTCCCGAAGAGGTATTGGTAATTATAAGTGTGCTTTCGTCTACATAATAAATGTCGTCATTAAAGTTGTGGGTGAATGAAGCATCCGGCACATTGTAAACATTAACGACCCCTGTTGCAGTATCCGAGCACCCGGTAGCATTAGATGTAATGAGAATAACATTGAAGAACCCGGAGACATTATAGACGTGAGTGGGATTGGCGCTGGAAGAGTACAGCACATCTCCGAATGTCCACGAATAGGTTTGCCCCGAAGCAGGATTGTTACCCGTAAAGGCTACTGTTAGCGGAGGACAGCCGCTTGCTGTAGAGGGTTGAACTACGGGTGTTGCAAGAGCTCCAATATTCACATTAAAAACAAGAGTGCTGTCGCAGCCGGTGACTGTATTAATAACTCTTAGAGTAACTGCATTGTTTCCGCTGCTGTTCCACAGTACGCTGATGGAATTAGGACCGTTATATCCCATAATCGTGCCGCCACTGACATTCCATATGAAATTAGTATTGGCAATCCAGGGAGAAGAATAAGCAGCAGGAATGTTATTAATGCAGCCTATATTGCTTCCGCTAACAGCAGGAACAGGCCTTACAAGAATAACCACGGGAAGAGTATAAGACTGCGAGCATGAAAAGCTGTTTGTTTCTGTTACAGAAATACTTGCGTTACCGCAATTATTCCATTTCACATTCAATGTATTAGATGTAGTGTTTCCTATCACTATCCCGCCTGTGACCGACCAACTATAGGTGCTTCCGGGAGCAGTGTTTACACTATAGGCTTCCGTATTATACTGACAAACGGATGAGTTTCCAATAATAATAGGACTAGGTTGTGCAACCACCGTAACATTCATGGTAGCAGAAGTGCTGCAACCATAACTATTGGTTTGAGTAACGGTAACAGATGCCGTTCCACCGCTTCCCCATGTTACATTAACAACGTTTGAAGTTGTCGAACCGTTAACGGTTCCTCCTGCTACAGACCAGCTATAGCTATCACCCGGAATAAGCGATACAGAATAGGTTGAGTTGCTTTGCGCACATAGCATAGTTGTTCCCGAAATAGAAGGAGAAGGCATCTGGACAATAGTAATGCGCATGGTATCGGCATCAGCGGGGCAACCTTGATTTCCGGTAGTAGTGAGAATAAGCTTTACAAAGCCGCTGGCAATTTCAGTGCTCGTGGGAGTATAGGAGGTATTCAGTGTTACATTATTAGGATTGAAAGTTCCGTTTCCACCAGTCCATACTCCTCCCGTAGCAACCTGGACGCTTCCATTTAATTGTACGCTCGGTTGGTTGGCGCAAACGACCAAGTCATTTCCGGCATCAGCAACAATAGGCGCCACTGAATTAAAGGTAGCGGTACCGGTAGCTGTTGAGCAGCCCGCAGAATCGGTAAGCGTTACGGTGTAAGTTCCTGAACCTACCAACACACTTTGTGTGGTTTGCCCATTGCTCCATAAATAATTATAAGGCGGAATTCCACCCGAAGGATTAGCCGTTAAAGTTGTGGTGTTTCCTGCTCCGTTACAAAGCGTAATGTTTTGGGGAGAGATAGCTACGGTTAAATCATTAATAAGATACATCCGTACTGTATCGCAAAGAAATCCGCTGGTACAATTTCCATAAGGTGTTCCGCAAACCTGGTAATCTACATAAGCAGGAAAAGCGCCCTGGGGAGTTACAAAGACTGAATCGCAGCCGCTGGTACAATTCAAAAAGCTATTATATTGTGCATTAGGCGGAATTGAAGTCCATGTAACCGTTGGTTTGTTTAAACCCAGCTCACTCATCACGCCCGGGCAGGTGGGAGAAGCAAAACTTGAACCCTGTGCATTTAGGAATGGTGCGGGAATAGAAGTAATTGAATATGAATTAGGATTATTTCCCGGTTTACAAAAAGTTACTCTGTGAGGGCCCACACCCGATAAACAAATAGGTTGTCCAATGGGAACAGGTGTGCCGCAGTTTACCTGGTAATAGAGTGCACCCGGAGGAACGGCACCGCTGACAATGTTAAAATTGATACCTGTAGACAGAGGGTCAAGCGTTACATTAAATTCTATGCAGACATCAGAACCCGATGCCGTGCAGCAGAGACCACTGCGCTGGATAGAAGGACTTATCCAAGCCCCGCTGGGATTGCCCGTCAGGTTAACAGTAAATGACGGTGTACTGGGGTCGCAGGGCTGGGCGAATAAACTAATCGCAGTCAGCAGCATGGCAATAAGAGCAATCCCCACTTTTAGAGGGATTCGCTTTATGGCTGATAAAAATTTTTTCATGGCAAAAAGTTTATTGGATTGAATTCAGATATAATTCAGGTATTATTACGCGGAAATAAAACGCAGCAGCCCTTCAGAGGTTTAATAAACCTGCACTTAATCTTACAGGAGCAGCAAATACCTAAAATGAAAAGCGGGCAAAAACTGCTTAACGAATGGCTTGATTTACGTCAACGAAGAAAAAAAAGGGATATACCTTACAATCCTAAAAAAAGTTTTTCGTAAAGATTTTCTTTGAAACTTTTTAAAATCAGTACAAAAAAAAATTAAACCGTTTGCTCTGAATAAGCTCTCATCAATTCCTCCGCTTTGGTCACCATCTCAACGGAACCAATAAAAAGCGGAGTCCGCTGGTGCAATGCTGTGGGGACAATGTCCAGTATCCTTTTCTTTCCGTCCGATGCCTTCCCTCCTGCCTGCTCAATAATAAAAGCAAGCGGGTTGCACTCGTACAAAAGGCGAAGTTTTCCTTTCGGTGATTTTGCCGTGGAAGGATAAATAAAAATTCCCCCCTTCAAAAGATTGCGATGAAAGTCGGCAACCAGCGAACCTATGTACCGCGATGAGTACGGGCGTTTGGTAGATTCATCTTCTTCCTGGCAATATTTTATATACTGTTTCACTCCTTCGGGAAAATGAACATAATTGCCTTCGTTGATAGAATATATTTTTCCGGTTCCCGGGCATTTCATATCAGGATGCGATAGACAAAACTCGCCAATGCTTGGGTCGAGTGTAAAACCATTTACACCTTTTCCCGTGGTGTAAACGAGCATGGTTGAAGAGCCATAAATTATATATCCCGATGCGACTTGTGCCGTTCCGTTTTGCAGAAAATCTTTTTCGCTCAATGCGCCATCTAAATTCGCTCTCCTGTAAATTGAAAAAATAGTTCCGATAGAAACATTAACGTCTATGTTTGACGAGCCGTCAAGCGGGTCAACACAAACTAAATATTTTGCATTCCTGGAGACATCAGTTGTAACCGGGACAAGCTCATCATTTTCTTCACTGGCTATTGCACATGTTTCACCTCCTGCGCCAAGAGCAGAAATAAATTGCTCGTTTGCATATACATCCAATTTTTTAACTTTCTCACCATGTGAGTTCACCGTTCCATGCTCTCCCAAAATGTCCACCAGCCCGGCTTTATTCACCTCTCGGTTTACAATCTTAGCTGCAATACCTATGTCACGTAACAGGCGTGAGAGCTCTCCTTTAGCATACTGAAAATCTGCCTGGCGCTCAATAATAAACTGACCAAGTGTGGTGACTTTTTTCATGTTGAATTATTAACCGTTTGCAAATATCTTAAAATCTGTGGTTGGCGTTGCATACTATGTTCAGAAAGTTATTTTTGTCTCTGTAAAAATGAAAATTACCGTCAGAAAAGGAGAAAAAAAAGATATTCCGCACGCGTTAGAGCTTGTGAAGGAACTGGCTGTATATGAACGTGCGCCAGAGGAAGTTATTACATCGGTCGCACAAATGGAGGAAGACGGCTTTGGTGAAAATCCGGTTTACAGGTTTCTGGTTGCAGAAACAGCAGGAAAAATAATAGGCATGGCACTTTATTATACGGCCTACTCTACCTGGAAGGGGCGGTACATTTATCTTGATGATTTAATAGTGACAGAAAAACAGAGACGAACCGGAGCGGGAAAACTTTTATTTGATGCTTTGCTGAAGGAGGCAAAACGAGAAGGTGCAAATCAGCTGCGGTGGCATGTGCTGGAGTGGAACACACCGGCAATAAATTTTTATAAAAAATACAATGCTTCTCTCGACCCCGAATGGATAACAGGAAAATTATCAAAAGAACAAATCGAAATTTTTAATACTGAAAAATGAGAGTTTTCAAATTCGGTGGTGCATCCGTAAAAGATGCCGAAGGCGTAAAAAACCTCTCCGGCATTCTCGCTTCCTTCAAAGATGAAAAGCTGGTAGTGGTCGTTTCTGCAATGGGAAAGACAACAAATGCACTGGAAAAAGTTGTTGATGCTTATTATAAAAATGATAACAGCGCTTCTGAATATTTGAAGGAAGTGAAAGGCTTTCACCTGGAAATTATTTCCGGTTTAAAATTCAAATCGTCTGATGAAATAAAAAAAGAAGTTGATGCTGTTTTTGTCGAGATGGAATGGGCGATGGAAGAAGAAACTGCCCGTTCAAAAGGATATGCCTTTGCTTATGACCAGCTTGTTTCGCAAGGGGAAATATTATCTACAAAAATTATCAGCCGGTGGTTGAATGAAAACGAAGTGGCAAACCGATGGATGGATGTTCGCGATGTTCTCGTGACAGACAATACCTATCGCGATGCAAAAATCAACTGGGCCGAAACAGAGAATTTGACTGAAGAAAAATTTTCTGAATTGTTTCAGAAAAGCAGAATTGTCATCACGCAAGGATTTATCGGGACAACTTCAGAAAATTTCACCACCACGTTAGGCCGCGAAGGTTCTGATTACACGGCAGCGATTCTTGCCTATGCACTCAATGCAGAAGAAGTGGTTGTATGGAAAGATGTGCCCGGCGTTTTAAGCGCAGACCCAAAATATTATTCTGATGCGGTGAAACTTGAAGAAGTCAGTTACCATGATGCCATTGAACTTACGTATTATGGCGCTACGGTAATTCATCCCAAAACTATTCAACCCATAGAGAATAAAAATATACCGCTGCGTGTGTGCTCTTTCAAATCTCCGAAAGACAAAGGAACATTAATCGGCAACTTTCAGGAAACGCGCCCCCAGGTTCCATGCTTTATTTTCAAGACCAACCAGATTCTTATCAGCATCTCTGCAAAGGATTTCTCTTTTGTTGCCGAAGAAAATATCAGCGAAATTTTTTCAGCTATTTCGCGTCATAAGGCAAAAGTGAACCTGATGCAGAATTCTGCCATCAGCTTTTCTGTTTGCGTAGATAACGACTCCTTTAAGATTCCTGCCCTTCTTCATGACCTGAAAAAAAAATTCGAAGTCTTATACAATGATGGGCTGCGACTTGTAACCATCCGTCACTATCTTCCTTCAACCATTGATTCGCTTATGAATGGGAAGCATGTTCTGCTCGAACAACGGAGCCGGCATACGGCGCAGCTGGTAATGAAGGACGAGAAATAAATTTTTCTTTCTTGAAAAAAGTAAAAGCGAAAATTCGTCCGCCTGTAGTCCGCACTGATGCCGGAAAAATTCCGGAAAGCAATCAGAGGAAAACTATATTCAACGCAGGAATTATTCTTATTCTTTTACTTGCGTTTTATTCTTTTTTTCCCTGCGTGCATAATGGGTTTACCAACTGGGATGACCCTGCGCTGATTACGGATAATCCGCTCATCAAGAAAATTTCGGCCGACAATATCAAAAGAATTTTTTCAGAAGCGTATTTTGGAAACTACCAGCCGCTGCATTTATTTTCTTACATGCTCGAATACAGATTATTCGGACTCGACAGCACAGGTTACCATTGGGTCAGTGTTATTCTGCACCTTATTAACATTTTCCTGGTCGCGTACCTGGTACGTTTGATTTCAAAAAATAATTTCATTTCGCTCTTTACTGCGTTGTTTTTTGCTGTTACTCCCATGCGTGTTGAATCTGTTGCCTGGGCGGCAGAACGAAAGGACTTATTATATAGCATGTTCTTTTTTGCTGCAATGATTTCTTACGTCCATTATCTTCAAAGGAAATTTAATTTAAAATTTTTCCTTCTTACATTTTTCCTTTTCATCCTCTCGGTCTTTTCGAAAACCATGGCGGTGTCGCTTGTGCCTGTCCTGTTCCTGATAGATTTTTATTTCAATAGAAAGTTCAATAGAAGATTGCTTTTTGAAAAAATTCCATTCCTGGTTCTTGCTATTATTATGGGAATTATATCAGTAATCTCCTCGAAGGAATCAGGTTCAATAGATACCGGAGGTACAGGTTTCGGCACTTCTGCCAGAATATTTTTCGCCAGCCATAACTTAATTAATTACGTGGCGAAACTGATTTATCCTTATGGGCTTACTTCCTATTACCAGTATCCTGACACCGTCACCGTCAAATATTATATAAGCGGGGGAATTATTTTTATCTCCGCTGTATTGATTTTTATTTCCATTAAAAAAAACAAATTAATTTTTTTCAGTGCAGGTTATTTTGTAGCAACAGTGGCTCTCGTGCTGATGCTCATCCCGGTAGGGCCGACTGTTTTTTCAGAACGCTACAGTTATGTTCCTTCCGTAATGCTTTATTTTATTTTGATTTTCTACCTGCACCAATGGATGCGAAAGAAAAATTCCCAAATGGCGAGGAATATCATTTCTGTCGTGCTGATATTTTACGCATTCTTTTTTGCCCAGGTAACCCGCGCGCGCTGCAGGGTTTGGAAAGACAGCATTTCATTCTGGACAGATGTTATTAAAACCAATCCGCGTATTCCGCAGGCATTTAATAACAGAGCTCATGCTTACAACGCTGCGAACGATTCTAAAAATGCGCTTGTGGATTTCAGGCAAGCTATAAATCTTCAGCCTGATTTTGAAAGGCCTTATGCGAGTATCAGCAATATTTACAGGGAAGCAGGTCTGTATGATTCCGCACTTTACTATGCCAATAAAGCGCTTCAGCTGAAACCTGATATGCCCGAGGCACTTGTTAACAGGGGAATTGCAAATGCTGTTAGTAATAAAACTCAGGCCGCCATGGAGGACTTCAACAAGGCAATACTACTTGAGCCGGAAATGTTTGAGGCGTATAACAACCGCGGAAACTTATATTGCATGCTTGGTAATCCTGATGCCGGGCTTGCTGACTACAATAAATCGATAGCAATTAATCCTGATTTTCCCAATCCGTACCTTAATAAAGGGAGATTGCTTAAAGACAGAAATCAATTTGACCAAGCCATTGAAAGTTTTAATATGTACTTTCAAAAAAAAGGAAGCGATGCAAATGTTTACCTGATGGTAGCCGAATGTTATGCAGGAAAAAAAAATTACACCCAAGCCCTGGAGTTTGCACAAAGAGCTAAATCGTCCGGAGTAAAAGAAGCGGAAAAGAAAATTGAGGGCTGGTCTAAAATGCTGAAATAATTTTATGGCATACGGGTGATGGCAGAAGTAAGTTCATCAAACTTCTGCCAGCTCAACGCTTCAGCACGCAATTCAAGATACGGAATCTTTGAAGCATTGTCTCTTTCAATCAATGATGACAATGCATTTCGTAATTTTTTTCTCCGCTGGTTGAACGCTGTCTTCACTACTTTAAAAAAAGAATGTTCGTCACTCTTCAGCTTATTGGCATAATTTCTTTTCATCCTCACCACTGCTGATTTCACTTTTGGAGGAGGAAAAAAGTCATCCTCATTTAAAGTCAGCACGATTTCCAAATCATAAAAGGCCTGCATAAGGACACTTAATATTCCGTACGTCCTGCTTCCGGGCGGCGAAACAATCCGCTCCGCCACTTCCCTCTGAAACATACCCACAACTTCCGGCACCTGGTCTTTATTTTCGAGCACACGAAAAAGAATTTGAGATGAAATATTGTAGGGAAAATTTCCAATAATCGAGAACGGCCCATTAAAAATATTTTCTGATTTCAACTCTAAAAAATCTCCGTGAATAATGCTTTCTTCTCTTCCTGTAAACATTTTAATAAGATGCTCTACCGCTTCATTATCAATCTCAATAATTTTAACATTGGTGTTTTTTACCCTGAAAAGAAATTGTGTGAGTATCCCTTTGCCGGGACCTATTTCCAGAATATTTTTTGCAGGCAGGGAAAGAAAAGAAACAATTTTTTCGGCAACAGCAGTATCTTTAAGAAAATGCTGGCCTAAATATTTTTTTGGACGAACGGTCATAGAGTAAAATCAAAAACCGTATTTCGTATTCGTGGGGCTGAAATCATCCGGGCCAAATTTCGGGTTGAGAACAAAACTTTTGAATTCATATTTTTCATACAAACCCTTTTCATCATAAATCATCTGAACTAACGGCAGATTGGTATGTTCATCGAGATAAAGCACAATTTTTTTTCCGTACGTTACGGGTAACTTGATTACCTGTCCGGGTTTCACACTATTATAATTCTTCAGCTTATTTGCCGCGAGCAGCATATAATCGCTTATATAATTGGTGTACGCAATGCTTGTGAGATTTTCTCTCTCCAACACAGAATAATTTTCATACGTAAATTCCGGGTTTTCATACTGAAGAACTTTACACTGATGCCCGTCATATTCTGCTGTGCCGTTCAGAGAAAATAAATTAAATATTTTATCTCCCTCCTGTCTTATGTAATGCCTGAAAACTTCGGCTATATAATCAAAACCAATTTCTTCTATGGTGTGGTGCTGCCCGTTGCGCAGCAATGCATTATGCGTATTAAGTTTCAGATTAAAAAACGGAAAACCGTTAGGATTGATAAGCAAAAGATTATTAATCTCCCCGACCCGCCATAAACATTCTGCTCCAGGATTCGGGTTTACGCAGTAGACATAAACATTTTTGGGGTCGCGCTGGAGCTTTACAAGAATCTCGCTTTCATGATACACCCCGTCTTTAAGGCGCTCATTGGAAATAAGATTGAAGCTTGAGGTCTTGAGATTATCACAAGCAGCAAGCATTTTATAGATTTCATCCCTGGCACCGTTACTCTGTGTAAGCCCGGAATGCGATAGCGCCCATAAAAATATTACAAATACATTTAAAATTTTTACCATGGAAAATTAAAAAAATAGATTTAAAATTTTGCGCAATAATACGCAAAGCATCACTCAATTACTTCGAGCAGCGTACGGAATGCAACAAATTTATCACCGAACTTTTCTATGACCTGGTTCCTAAGAGCGGGAGCAAATTCATCACGATATTTCTCATACATTTTCATATTCTCGCATGTGTATTGAAATGAATACGTTGTACCCTGCTCTTCTTCGGCAAGAATTTTACACAGGCGGAAATCATTGAACATGCCTGTATTCATCACATCGGGTACGTGTACAGTTTTCATCCATGCCAGCCATTCTTGGTGAATGGTGTCATCCACATTTACAGTTACATTATAAATAATCATTGAGTCAGATAACTGTGATTAATTCACCTTGTCGCCGCGCAGCGCACGATAATGCTTTCGCGCTTCCACTGCAAACGTGCTGCCGGGGTAATTTTTCAGAAGCTCTTCGTAAAGCTGCATGGCGCCGGCGGTATCGTTCAAAAATTTTTCATGAATCTGTGCACGCCTGAACTGTGCATCGTCAGAAATAATTCCGGTAGGAAAACCGGAAACTACATTACCATAGAGTGAGTCTGCCTCGCGATATCTTTTTTCCAAAACAAAAATTTCTGCTTTCTTAAACAACGCATCATCGTACAGCGTATGAGTCGGAAATTTTTCAAGCAATGTATCCAACGTTTGCAACGCTTCCCCTCTCCTGTTCCGGTAATTCAATAAATCAGCGTGCGAATAAATAGTAAGGGCATCGGTTGTGGAATCGAAAACCGTATTGTCTGAAATAAGAAGCGAAAGATACATTGCATCATTAGCAATCAGCTGAGAAGTGGACGATTTAAGCACATCGAGCTGCGCCTGCGCCCATTGAAATTCTCCTCTGTAAAAATCCAGCTTTGCATTTCTGTATTTCGCTTCCCTGCCTATCTCGTCATATTTAAATGCCTTATCCACCTGCGAATAAAGCAAACCTGATTCCCACAAATCACCGGAGAAAAGCAAGGCATCGCCCAGTTCTAGCTTGCACTCTGCCCGGTACGATGGTTTTATATCGGGCAGGGCAATAGCTTCATCGAGGATGGTTATGGCTTCTTCAGTTTTATTAAGATAAAAAGTTAACAGGTGAGCCAATCCCCGCATCATAGGCGCTGTAGCTCCTGACTTGCCTAATTCTACAATGCTTGCCTTATAATCTTTTTCAAGGTTTTCCAGGTCTGCTGCCGTGTACTTTCCGCTCTCAATTACTTTTTTATTTCGCGCGCCCAGCATTTCCATACGCGCGGTGGTATAATAGAAATTTGATTTGCCCTTATCAATAATGTATTGAAAACATTTTATACCTGCATCGTAATCCTGGTTTGCAACGCTAAGCTGACCGAGCGAAACAAGGCGGCTCCCCGATTCACCGAGCCGCTTATCAACCGCTTTTGCCTGCACAAATGCTGATTCAAAATCTTTCTGTTGTACAAAATACCAAATCAATAATTCGGCAAAGACGGGGTCATTACTCTTTTGAATTTTACGAAGCAATGAAGCCCGCAGTAATTCACCGAAACTATTGTCCTTCTCATCATCGCCGCCAAAACGACTCTGCAAAACATTTTGAACACTCTGCAGCAGCCCTGCATTTTCTTCGAGCGCGCCCAAGTATTCATCCAGCATATGTTGATAATCCTGCTGTAGAAAATAAATCTGCGCTATCTCGAACCTGAACGTATTCATACCGTGCATTAATTTTCTTCCTTCAAGATACGTTTGCAATGCATAATCCTGTTCCCGTATTGCGAGGAATGCGTTTGCGGTGTTCATAATCACTCCTTGGTCGGGCGGCAATATCCTGAGCGCATTTTCGTACTGCTTGCGGGCATTGACAGAATTATTCTTCCTGAAATAAACCTGGCCCAGGTCAATAAGCAATACCGGGTTTCCAGGGTCTTTTTTAGTTTGCTTCTTAACAAGTTTTTCCGCCTTATCTGTTTCATTCAATTCCAAAAGACTGCGGAAATAATTATTATAAACAAAAGGATTTCTGTCATAAAGTTTTTCGTACAAGGGCAGAGCTTTAGCATACTCGCCACCATAAAAATACTGGTCAGCAAGCTGTTGGTCTTTGTTGGGCTGACAGAAAACCAATAACGGCAATGAAAAAAATATGGTCAGGAAAAATTTTCTAAGAGGCATTAATACGTAGCTGGTTAAAGGGTGAAAATAATTTTCGCCTGTGAAATTTTACTGAGTATCTAATCAATCATCTCAAATCCAGCGTACGCTGCAAGACCTGCAGGAAGGCGTATCCCCTTTTCAGACTGGTTATTTTCAAGCAAAGAAGCAACAATCCGTGGAAAGGCCAATGCGCTGCCGTTGAGGGTATGGACGAGTTTTGTCTTTCCGTCTGCATCTTTAAAGCGCGCTTTCATCCGGTTTGCCTGGAACGATTCAAAGTTAGAAACAGAACTTACCTCAAGCCATTTTTGCTGCGCTGCAGAATATACTTCAAAGTCGTACGTGAGAGAAGATGCAAAACTCATATCGCCTCCGCAAAGTTTCATGATGCGAAAAGGAAGCTGAAGCATCCTGAGCAACTCTGCAACATAGTCTTTCATTTCTTCCAAAGTGTCATACGATTTATCCGGGTGCTGAAGCTGAACAATTTCAACTTTATCAAACTGGTGCAGGCGGTTAAGACCGCGCACATCTTTACCATAACTGCCGGCCTCGCGCCTGAAGCAGGGCGTGTAGGCCGTCATCTTCACAGGGAAATCAGAAGATTTAAGAATCACATCACGATAAATATTTGTGACCGGAACCTCAGCCGTTGGAACCAGGTAAAAATTATCTTCGGTTACGTGATACATTTGCCCGTCTTTATCAGGAAGCTGCCCTGTGCCAAAACCCGAATCCCTGTTTACCAGTACAGGCGGTTGAATCTCTTTGTATCCCGCTGCCGTGGCTCTGTCAAGGAAAAAATTTATCATAGCCCGGTGAAGCCGCGCACCTTTTCCTTTATACACAGGGAATCCAGCGCCCGTAAGCTTGTTGCCCAAGTCAAAATCAATGATGTCGTATTTTGTTGCGAGTTCCCAATGAGGCAAAGCATTTTTATCGAGGGTTGGTTTCTCGCCCTCGCTGTGAACCATTTCATTCTGCTCGGGACTTTTCCCCCGAGGAACTTTTTCTGAGGGAAGATTAGGCAACCGGATAAGTATTTCCTGCAACTGTTTTTCAAATTCATCGAGCGCTTCTTTCAGCTTGCCACTTTCTTCTTTAAGAGCTGTGCTTTTCTCTTTCAAAGAATCTGCTTCCGCTTTTTTACCACTCTTGAAAAGTTCCCCGATTTCTTTCGACAGCTGGTTGGAATTATTCAGCAGTGCATCTAACTTTGTTTGTGTTGCCCTTCTATTTTCGTCAATAGATAAAATTTGTTGGACCACATCTTTTGCATCAAAGTTTTTTACGGTAAGACGTTCAATAACAAAGTCCGGTTTTTCTCTTATAAGATTAAGCTGAAGCATAAAAATTTTTCATAGTTTGTAAATTCCTATCTACTCGCATTCGCACTTACCAGCCCTGCACCAGCACATCAGCAAGGTGCATAAAGCGAATGTTTTTATTCTGCGTTTTACAGTAACTCTCCATATGCATGAGACACGAAATATCTGTGGATACAACAATCTTCGCCCCAACATCTTCTGCACGGGCGACTTTCTGGTCGGTCATAGCAACAGCAATGGCTTCGTACTTTACGGCAAAAGTTCCGCCAAAACCACAGCATGTTTCTGTATCTTCCATTTCCCGCATCTCCAGCCCTTTTACTTTTTTCAGCAATGCCCGCGGAGAATCTTTGATGTTGCATTCGCGCAACGCGCTGCAGGAATCATGGTACGTTGCCGTGCCGCGTAATTCGGCGCCGAGGTCTGTAACTTTTAAAACATTAACGAGGAAGTCAGAGAATTCAATAATGTTTTTTTGCACCTGCTTGTATTCATTATGAAGTGAAGTATTATGAAACATCTGCGAGTAATAATTCTTAATCATACCTGTGCATGAAGCAGATGGGCATATAATAGGCCGGTCTGAAAGAAAATCAAGGATGAATTTCTCCGCCACTTCTCTTGCTTCCTTCCTGAACCCTGCATTGAAAGCCGGCTGCCCGCAACATGTTTGCGCAGGATTGTAATTAACGCTGCATCCAACTTTTTCAAGAATACGAATCATGTTACGAGCCGTGTTCGGGTAAATCTGGTCGATAAAACAAGGGACAAAAATGTCTACTATCATAAAGCCGGTTGTAAGCTAACTGCTGTTTTTTTCGGAAGGCGAAGTAACAAAATCAAACCGATGATGAAAAATAGAATCAGCCCTATGATGGAATTTCGCATGCTTCCGGTGGCTTCAATCACGTAACCATACATGAATGTGCCTGTCACGGTTCCCACCTTGTCGCAGACATCATAAAAGCTGAAGTAGGATGCATGGTCCCTCGTTTCGGGCAGCAGCTTAGAATACGTTGAGCGCGAGAGCGACTGAATTCCCCCCATAACCATGCCCACAAAGGCAGCGATGATGATGAACATAGTTTGCTCGTTCACACCGAAACGCCTGTCATCAAAATAAGCTGCGATACAGATGAACACCCATACAAAAATTGCTATGCTTAGCGCTTTCACATTGCCATATATACCTGACAGGTTTGAAAATAAATACGCCCCCGCAATAGCGACAAACTGAATAATAAGCACAACCATAATCAACACTTCCGTTGGAAGTTTTAATTCGTTCTCTCCAAAAATTGTTGCCACGTACATCACCGTCTGTGTCCCCATGTTGTAGAAGAAAAAAGCGAGGAGAAAAAGTTTCAGGCGTTTTAGTTCGCGAAGTTCATTCCATACTTTCTGAAGCTCCCGGTAGCCGTTCAATAAAATTTTCCGGGTGAAAGGCCGTTTCACCGTGTGCTCGGGCACGATAGCAAACGTGAGCTGCGCAAAACCAAACCACCAGATACCTACCAGCAAAAATGCAAGGCGCGATGCGAAGCCGGCATCTACACCTCCATACCACTGCGGAAACAAAATCATAGTCAGAGAAAAAATCATGAGCAGCGAACTGCCGATATAACCAAGGGCAAACCCCCGTGCGCTCACACGGTCCTGGTCTTCGGGTGCGGCAATCTCAGGCAGGAAAGCATTATAAAAAACAATGCTGCCCGAAAAGCCGATAGCTGCCAGCATAAATCCAAAAATCCCCAGCGCCAGCTTATCGGTAGAATCAAAAAAGAACAAAGAGGAGCATGCAACGGAACCCAGCGTGCAGAAAAAAAACATGAATGCTTTTTTGCGTCCACTGTAATCGGCAAGCGATGATAGCAGCGGGGAAAGCGTGGCAATAACAAGAAATGCAGCTGATAGCGCATACGTAAGCAGCGAAGCGCTATTGAAAGCTCTGCCCATAAACTGAACTGTTTCTGAGCCACCGGCAGTAACTATTTTATGAAAGTAAATAGGAAAAATAGCAGAAGTGATGACCAGCGAATAAGACGAGTTCGCCCAGTCATACATTGCCCATGCGTTGATGATTTTTTTACCTGCAGTCTTTTTCACGCCATTTTCCATCGGCATGAAAGATAAAAAAATAAAAATTCGCGAAAAGCTTCTTCATGTTTTTTTATGAAACACTTGCAGCGAAGAATGTAAAACAAAAACTGGCGTCATGTTTGCTTAGAATCGCTATGAAATTGAAATCTTTTTTCACCCAATTATGGCAGACATTCAAAAAAGCCGTCCCTGAATTTATTCATGACAGCGCGGTTACATGGAGCGCATCTCTATCGTATTACACTTTTTTCTCGATGCCACCCATTATTATTATCATCATCTCTTTCAGCGGGTTCTTTTTTGGAAAAGATGCCATTGAAGGTCAAATCTATGGGCAGATACAAAAATTAGTCGGCCCTTCAACGGCAATTCAAATCCAGGAAATCATTAAACACGTTCAAGTCTCAGGCAATTCCAGGTTCGCCACCATTGTAAGCACCGTTGCGTTGATACTGGGCGCTACGGGTGTCTTCGGTGAAATTCAGAATTCCATTAATTACATATGGGGCATCAAAGCAAAACCCAAACGCGGTTGGCTCAAGTGGCTTATTAACCGCATACTTTCCTTTTCCATGATTATTACTATCGGTTTTCTCATGATGGTTTCTCTCATCATCAGCGCGCTGCTTGATGTGTTCAGTACGCGGCTGCAGGCATATTTCGATTTTCAAATTGTAGAAGTGTTTTATATTCTTAACCTCATCACAGTTTTTATTGTCATCACACTTTTGTTTACCATCATCTTTAAAACACTTCCCGATGGCAAGGTTAATCTTTGGGATGGATTAAAGGGCGCTGCTTTTACTGCTTTTTTATTTATGCTGGGAAAATTTGCTATCGGGGCCTATCTTGGTAATTCTCACGTGCCGGATATTTACGGTGCAGCCGGCTCTCTTATTATTATAATGCTTTGGGTTTATTACTCGAGCATTATTTTATACTTCGGTGCAGAGTTTACTAAAGTTTACGCACGTCTCTATGGTAAATCAATTGTTCCCAACACGTATGCGGTGCGAGTAGAAAAAAGAGAAATTGAGCGTGAGGTTGCTCCTGTTGCAGATGCTAATACATAATGATTTTTTGAGGTACGTGTTCCCCATTTCTGAGGAATGCGGTCTACAATATTTTAGAATAAAAACATCTTATAGCATCATACAATATTATGGCAAGGTAATTTCAATTTATAATGTGAACAAAAACAATATTTTATGAACAGTCTACTTTATTTAATTGCCGTTATCCTCGTAATTGCGTGGCTGATTGGCTGGTTAGGTTACAATGCAGGAGGATTAATTCATATTCTTCTTGTGCTTGCTATTATTTCTGTTCTCCTTAGATTAATTGGCGGAGGAAAAAAGCGCGATATTTAATTTCAGGAAAATCGATTATTGCTTTATCAATTTAAAACTTCTACGAGAAGGTTTTCTTTTCAGGCATTATTTATCTGTCAATGATTCATTTCTGTTTGCCTTCAGATAAATTCCAAGGTGAATTTCATCACGGATTAAATCATCGGGCTGGCCAGGATAAACAACTCCCCAGTCCTTGCGGTTTACATTGAACTTAGCTGTTGCCTCCAAAACGTTATTGCTTATGGTTAGCCGTGCAGGAAACTCAATATTCTTGGTGATTCCTTTAATGGTGAGATTGCCGCTCACCGTGTGTGTTGGATTGGTAACCTTATATCCTTTTAGCTTTTCCTGCCGCGGGTCATCGGGCTCACTCATCTGTCCCGAAGATGGTTTTACACCTGTTATAGCAAACGTTGCCCCAGGGAATTTCTGTACATCAAAAAAGTCTGAACTCTGTAAATGCCCGGTCAGCTTTTTGCAGTTGGCTTCACTTACCTGCTCGGGGCCCGTTGCAACAATCGTTGTCATATCAATCACAAAGTTTCCTGCAGTCACCATACCGTTGGTAACCATCAACTCGCCACTTTTTACATTAACTGTCCCCGTATGATAACCGCTCACTTTGGTGCCTATCCATTCAATCTTGCTTGCCGCTGCATCCACTCTATAAGACTCGCCGGTAGGATTTTTGGCTTCTTCTTTTGCTTCGGTAGTTTTTGCCTTGTCGCTCTTAGGTGGATTACATGCTACCGCAAAGCAGAATGCAATAGCGGATAAATAAATAAATTTTTTCACAGCTGATTTATTTGAAATCATTTTTTTTCGCTATTACTTTCCTTGCTTTTCTTACTCTGAATAATAGTACCCGCCTTGTCAACACAATCCCCGTTTTTCAGGGCGGTTTTTGTTCCATCTTTTTTTATTACGTAACCATCTGTAGTGATTTTACTTCCGTTCTCCAGCGTAACATTTACAACAAGCTCTGCTTTTCCATTCATAACAATGATGTTACCCTCCTTTAGCGAAGCGCAATATTTATCTTTCCATTCTCCGCCGGTCCTTTCCTTAAGTTTTCCAACGGACGCTGAACTTAACATTGGTGAAGTACCAGGTGAGAATACTTTTAAAATGAAAATGCAACCAGCAATTACAAGAATATGTTTCATGACACCCGCTTTTTTTTGCACCTATATGCTATTGAACATTTACTTTATGAGGAGTGAGCTTTGCGGCTTCAGGTTTTTTAGGAATCTCAACATGCAGAATTCCATCGTTATATTTAGCGGTAATTTTATCAGTGTCCGCATAATCAGGCAAAGAGAATGAACGCGAAAAAGAAGAATAGTCATATTCCCAGCGCGTATAGCCATTTTCCTTGTCACTTTTTTTTGTTTCCATTTCCTTATCACATGAAATGGTTACTACATTGCCATCGACATCAATATTAAAATCATCCTTTTTCAAACCGGGTGCTGCCAGCTCTACTTTATATTTATCTTTTTCTTCTCTTATGTTAATAGAAGGAACTGTTGCCGGAGTATTAACATTCCATACATTAAAAATATCGTCATTAAAAAAACGGTCGAATGGGCTAAGCCATGAACCGGTGTAAGGGCGCATGCTTCGAGATGGAGCTTTTGTTAAGGTGTTCATTTTGTTTAAGAATTAAATGGTTTATAAAATATGAATTAGTGAACTATTAACTGTGGACTCGTCCCGGAATGTACAGGGGGATTTTTAATAATTAAAAAGCCGAGTCACAATTCAAAATTATTCCATCACTTTCTTGTAAGGCTATAATTTCGATAACCGTAATAATTATTCGATACATGAACATATGTTATCGATAACCCGCTTGATGACAGGAAAGAAATAAAAGAAGAATAGAAAAAATCTGTCCAAAATTAGTTGGACTGAGATAGAAAAATCTCTAACGCTGCACAACCACTTTCTGTGTAATGGAACTCTTCGCGTCTGTTAACCTCACAAAATAAATGCCGGGGGCGATATGAGAAACGTCAATTGTTACTTGTTTCTGGTTATCAGCTACGGGTTGAGAAAAAACTTTTTCTCCAAGTACATTGTACATTTCAATATTTGAAATCGTAAATGGTAAGTCTGAAATCGTAAATGCAGTTGTGGCTGGATTAGGAAAAATAGTCAGTTCAATATCGTTTTCATTCTCATTGACTGATAAAGGCAATGAACCACAGTAAACATGTTGGTTAAAAAATACATTCGTATTGTAAACATAGGTAGCTGTCGCAGCAACTGCATTGCTTGTAATTGGAATAAGGGTTGAGCTTTGCAATGCAAGAGTCCGGGGGACATTAGTAACATTGAACAGCAAGGTGTTGCACAACCCATTCCCTGCAGAGTCCAGGATGCTCACCACCGCTCCTTCATTATATCCAAACCCCACATGAACGGTGCTGTTGCCAAGTGAAGTTACTCCTTGAAACTCAACATTAAGATTTGGCATTCCTGAGTTCCCCGTTGCAAGGTGTTTCCACACAATAGTGCCCGTGTTAGACACATTCATAGTTGCGATATAAAAAGCTGAATTATTATAGATGCTCCCGTCCATGATAAGGTTCTGGCCGTTATTGATGGCAGCAATGTCATGCAGCTCGAACTGGGTGTAGCCTGAGATGGTGAGCTCGTTGAAAGAAGTTATCGCTAACGCACTGTTCAGTATGGCAAGAAACTGTGTTTGATTGTTATTGGTGTTGTTGTAATTTCCCAGGATGGCATAGCCGCCTGTGCTGTTAAGCCTAACCATGCGTGTAGGCAAAATTTGCATGGAGCTATATGTGTATGCCGTATATGATAGAATCCCCCCGGCTGAATCAATACGGAATGTGAGCAGGGAATTAATGTTATAGCTCGAAGACACGACATAATTATTCCCTTCGGGTAAAATACTATAGCATGTAATGCCACCAGTTGTAAGAGGATAATAATATTGTTTTTGCCACTCTATGTTTCCGGACGGATCGCATTTGATAATGTAATTGTTTCCTGCGCTGACGACAAAGCCATTATCTGCTCCGCTTGCTTTGGAAATTGCCCAGGAGAAAAAATTTCCATTCGCTTCATAATAATCCTTTTGCCAAAGCATTACTCCCATGCTGCTCAATTTTATTATCGCTGTACAGTTGCTGTGTGCGTATGATTTAGCCATCACGAAGAAACTGCCATCATTGGCTTCAACAATAGCGGGAAAACCTGCCGTCATATTTGCATCAGTAAATTTAAAGTTCCATAGCGGGGTAAAATTATTGTCGCAGCGTATTACCTGTAGCTTGAAATTGCTGTCGGTACCGAGAGTGATATATCCACCCGTGCTTACTCTCTCAATCTTCATGAGCGTGCCGGTATTGGCCACTTTGAAATAGGATGTTGGTTGTGCATAAGCTGAAATAAAACAAAAGCGGAGGCAAAAAAAGAGTAGAGTCTTTTTCATAAAGGAAAGATGTTTGGGGGTTAAGAAATAACTGTCAGCAGAAAGATGTAAATCCTCCTGCTAAGGTTGCATGGCAGTTTTCCGCACTTGTCTCCGAACTCCCTACTCCTACCTGCTCAAGTACATCGACTTCTCCTTATACAGATTTCGGAAATACGGGTCGTCAATATCTTTGATGAAGTAAATTGCTTCGCCTGTAGATTTCATTTCAGGACCAAGTTCTTTGTTCACGTTAGGGAATTTGTCGAAAGAAAAGACGGGAACTTTGATGGCGTAACCTTCCATCTTTGGTTTTATTTTAAAGTCACCTAATTTGTTTACACCCAGCATAATTTTAGTTGCGATGTTGATGTATGGAATCTTATATGCCTTGGCAATGAACGGCACGGTGCGCGATGCACGGGGATTAGCTTCAATCACATACACTTTTTCATTCTTAACCACGAACTGAATGTTGAGCAGTCCGCGCACATCGAGGGCTCGCGCAATTTTGTTTGAGTGTTCTTCCATCTGCCTTACCACGTGAGCTGTGAGATTAAATGGAGGAAGCACTGCATATGAATCGCCTGAATGAATTCCTGCCGGTTCAATGTGTTCCATTAACCCGATGATTTGCATTTCTTCTCCGTCAAAGATGATATCGGCTTCGCATTCTTCAGCACGGTCAAGGAAGTGGTCGATGAGCACGCGGTTGCCCGGCATGTTCTTGAGAAGCTTGATGACGGCTTTCTCCAACTCTTCATCGTTAATAACAATGCTCATTCCCTGTCCGCCCAATACATAAGACGGACGCACCAGCAATGGGTAGCCGACACGATGTGCCACTTCAATTGCTTCTTCAGCACTCTCTGCAACTCCGTAAAGTGGATATGGTATATTAAGTTCTTTTAGCAAATCAGAAAAACGCCCGCGGTCTTCGGCAATGTCCATAGCATCGAACGAAGTGCCGATAATTTTTATTCCTTTTTCAGTGAGACGCTTTGCCAGCTTCAATGCGGTTTGTCCACCAAGCTGAACGATAACGCCTTCGGGTTTTTCATATTCTATGATTTCATAAATATGTTCCCAGTTGACGGGCTCAAAATAAAGCTTGTCTGCTATGTCGAAGTCAGTGCTCACGGTTTCGGGATTACAGTTAATCATAATCGCCTCGTAACCGGATTCGCGCGCTGCGAGAACGCCATGCACGCAACTGTAATCGAATTCTATCCCCTGCCCTATTCTGTTCGGACCTGAACCGAGAACGATGACTTTCTTTTTATTTGAAACTATTGACTCATTCTCCGCTGCCCTATTCCTTTGCCCCTCTACCTGGAACTCATTTTCAAACGTAGAATAATAATAAGGTGTCCCTGCAGGAAACTCAGCCGCACAGGTGTCCACCATTTTGTAAACGCGTCTGATGTCAAGTTTTTTTCTTTGCTCGCACACTTCCTCTTCCGTTACGTTGCCAAGTACAAAAGCAATCTGGGCATCGGAATATCCTTTTTGTTTTAACTCAAGGAAAAAATCTTTGGGGACATTGTCGAGAGAATGTCCGCCAGGAGATGAATTCGCCAGGGAGAATTTTCTTAATTTCTCTTCCAGGAAAACAAGATTTTGTATTTCAACCAAAAACCATTTGTCAATCTTGGTAAGGTTATAAACCGACTGCACCGGCACACCCAGCTTGAAAGCATCCTTGATGTGAAACACTCTGTCCCACGATGGATGCTCAAGGCTTTTCACAATCTCTTCCACCTTTGTCCAATGGCTGCCGTCAGCGCCAAGACCATGACGATTTATTTCCAGCGACTGACATGCTTTCTGCAGCGCCTCTATAAAGCTCCTTCCAATTGCCATCACTTCACCAACCGATTTCATCTGCAAGCCAAGCTGGCGGTCGCTGCCGGGGAACTTATCAAAATTCCAGCGCGGAATTTTTACTACCACGTAATCAAGTGTCGGTTCAAAATATGCTGATGTAGATTTTGTAATTTGATTCTGGAGCTCATCAAGGTTATAACCAATGGCAAGCTTCGCTGCAATCTTGGCGATGGGATAACCTGTCGCCTTGGAAGCAAGCGCAGACGAACGAGACACGCGCGGATTTATTTCCACCGCAATCAACTCTTCTGTTTCGGGATGCATAGCGAACTGTACGTTGCAGCCGCCCGCAAATTTGCCTATGGAGCGCATCATCCTAATCGCGCTGTTACGCATGTGCTGGTAAGCTGTGTCAGACAAAGTCATTGCAGGAGCAATGGTGATGGAGTCGCCCGTGTGAATTCCCATCGGGTCCATGTTCTCGATGGAGCAGATGATAATCACGTTGTCGTTATTGTCGCGCAAAAGTTCCAGCTCGTATTCTTTCCAGCCTATGACGGCTTTCTCAATCAGCACTTCGTGTATGGGCGACGCATGAATACCCCGCGTCAGCGCTTCGTCAAATTCTTCTTTCTTCAGCACCATGCTTCCGCCTGTTCCGCCCAACGTATAAGACGGGCGAATCACCAGCGGGAAACCGATTTCCTGCGCTATCTCTTTTCCTTCCAGGAAAGAATTGGCAACGCGCGATTCGGGAACACCCATGCCAATTTTTTTCATAAGCGACCGGAATGCCTCGCGGTTCTCGGTGGTCTCAATGGCGTCAATGTTTACGCCAATAATTTTTACCCCGTATTTTTTCCAGATGCCCAGCTCATCGGCTTCCTTGCAAAGGTTCAGTGCGGTTTGTCCGCCCATGGTTGGAAGCACGGCATCAATTTTCCGCTTGTAATTGCCGGATGCGCTTTCCTCAAGAATCTTTATAAGAGAATCGGTGGTAAGCGGTAGCAGGTAAATATGGTCAGCCGTTACCGGGTCGGTCATAATGGTGGCGGGATTGGAGTTGATGAGCGCCACTTCAATGCCCTCTTCGCGGAGCGAGCGCGCAGCTTGAGAGCCGCTGTAATCAAATTCGCATGCCTGCCCGATAATGATGGGGCCGCTGCCTATGATGAGGACGGATTTTATGGACGAATCTTTGGGCAAGGGAATTAAGAATTAAGAATGCAGAATTCAGAATTATTGGTCGGGCGCGAAGATAGGAATTCGGAGGGTAATATTGGAGTGAATTTGAAGCACAAGATTAACCTCACCCCCGTCCCCTCTCCTAAAAGAGAGGGGTGTCCAAAATACAAATAAAGCTGCAAGTCCTTCTCCTCTGGAGAAGGATTTAGGATGAGGCGTTTTGAAGCCAAACTTTTTCAACAATCTCAACTGTTCTGCCCGCTTTCGGGTCGCGGAGCTCCCCTCAATCGGGGCTATGCTCAAGGGGCGGGAATTTTCACAACCGTCACCCTGAGCGGAGTCGAAGGGTTATTGCGTTATACAAACAGATTCCTCGTCCGCAAAATGCGTCCTCGGAATGACAGGCACGTACGGGGTTAACTTAGTCGGGCTTGCCCGACTCTACTGCCTTATAATAATTATTGTCATTCCGAATGATCCGTCAGCTGACGGAGAATGAGGAATCCGTTCGCGTGCTGCGCAGAAAATATCCCCTCTCCTCAAGGAGAGGAGATGAAAGGGGTGAGATAAAATTTCTCCCCTCAATCGGGGCTATGCCCAGAGGGCGGGAATTCTGTTATACTTTTATCCGTGCTTTATAACGGGCGAAGTTGGCTAAGGCATTGGCTCGCACACGAAACTTCGCCCAACAGGGGCAAATATTATTCTCTGAAACTACTTTTACTTATAAATGGAAGATTAACAAAATAATTTTTTCTTTCTGTAATTTCTAATTTAATTCGTCCCAGTCCATTGATTTTAGTTTCTAGTGCATTTCGAATATTCTTATAATATTCTGTATAATATACTATCGATTCTTTAACAAGGCGATTCAATTCTATTAAAGGTAACAGATTTTGATCAGAAGGTAAATTATTTTCGCAAAATGCAAGTTGTTTTTTACAATAAAAGTAAAGACCTTTTTTGATTCGAGTGTTTCCAATAGGAGTTGCTAAATAAGTATGTCGGGCTTGCGCAATGCTTGAATATTCAGTTGCAATTTGAAAAGCAGGACTTGTAATATATATCGGGTTCTGTTGAGCTTTCTGAAGATGATAATTCACATAGCTTGCCTCTCCTACTCGTAAATGTTTAAAAGCATCTGCACCTTCATCTGAAATTTCATTTACATTTTTAGCAAGTTCAGGGGTCTTCAACTTGTAATCATAAATAGATTCATACGCAGAATTTAATGCAAGTAATAGGTTATAAAAGTTTTCATTTTTTTCTATCTCGCTTCCAGTTCTTATGGAAATAAAAAGCTTATGTAAATCTGTTTTTGGTAATTCTATTACACTTTTGATATCCGCAACCGAATAAGAAAAATCTCTCTGGCTGTTGAAATCAATATTCTTATATGTGTTTTGTAAAGCTTTTAAAAGATTAATTTGTTCAGAAATCCCTTCTTCTATTTTATTTAACCATGTAGTAACAAAATCACTTAGCTTTTTAATTCGATTATACTCTTTACTTTTATTTGAATAGTTTGTAAGCCAAACTGAGATAAAAATGATTATCGAAGGCGCAATTAAATATTCTAAAATAAGCAGCCAAATCGAAGGATTATTATGACCAACATTATTGAAAATATTAGGGGAAGATATATAGGTATTACCAGTATCACCAGCTAATTTAATCGCTGAATCAATTTTAGATTGAATGATACTAAATTGCGTTGAATCAATTTTTATAATTGTGCTTTTCATAAATGTTTGTTAACTCAGTTTCTGTGCTTGCATGATTTCCGTCCCGCCATTTTATTTTCCCAAAAGTAATTTCTTTCCTCAAAAGCAGGCGTTGGCTGTCAGTTGCGAATACTTGAGACCGGATGGGTCGGAGGTTGCATTCAAAATTTTAGATTATAATTTTAAAATTATTTTTATTTATATCTTTGAACAATAATTTTAAATAATAATTTTAACTAATTTAAAAAAGGAGGACCACATGCCATTATACATGGATATCCATCAACACATTCCGGGGCTGACAAAAGAAGCCGTCGCCGGTGCTCATGCAGCTGACCTTGCTACCCAGAAAAAATATGGAGTAGAATACTTAAAATACTGGTACGATGAGAAAGCCGGCAAAGTTTTCTGTCTTGTAAATGCTCCCAATAAGGAAGCCGCAATGAAAGTTCATCAGGAAGCTCACGGGCTTGTTGCCGATGAAATCGTTGAAGTGACAGAAGGCCTATAGGCAAACCACCGCCTCTTCTTATTTTCTTTATTATCTCCCGTAAGGGGGCAGAATATTCTGTGCCATTCGGGCTGCGGTTCTGACACTTTGTTTTTCCAAAAGCTTGCCTGTAGCAGGCAGGGAGGTAATTTCTTTCCATACCGCTAACAAATCGTGGCGTTGGCACGCAGAAGCTGCGAGGGTTTCATGGCTGAAGCGAATAATCTATTGTGCTGACAAGTCCTAAAACCTGACAGCACACCATTAACTTTTCACTTTAAGCAGGACTCTTCGCTTTAGAAGCAATCCAAATCACCATGATGACAATGCATGTTTGTTCCAGAAGCACCGCCATCTTCATAGTGATAAGACCTCCAAACATTGTCAGAAAAATAATCTGCGTTACAACGTAGAGCCAGAATGCAGGAGCATAAAGAAGTTTTGCAGCGCTTGCTTTCCGTGCTGCCCATAATCCGATAACAAGAAAAATTACATGGCAGGCGATGTATACGCCGGAGGGAAATGAATCAAGAAATCCGCCTATTGGTGTTTCCATTTTTTTTAGTTTTAATTCTTGCCTACTCTTTTCGGTTTTCGGCTTCTCCGCTTATAAAATGTTTCTGCAGCATCAGAACTCGGGATTGAGAGGGTTACGGTTTCGGTGGTGGGGGCGGGAAAAGTTTAGGATGCGCTTCCAGAATAAGCCAGCGTCCCTGCACTTTCTTCATCACTTGTATTACATATCCTTTCAGCGATGGTGAGCCGTCAGGTCTTTCAATTTCTAATCCGCCCTGCCAAACGGCAAGTTCAGGCGTCAGCATCCGGATGGTTCCTTTCTCCATTTTTCCTTTTGCACCGGGCATTGTTTTGTGAATAAGCTTGTCATAAGCAGCTGCAATTTCTTCCCGGCCATGCTCAATGTCGCCCATGGCTCCTACTCTCACCCCGTCTTCCGTAAAAAAAGAAGCAGCCGCTTTTGCATCTCCTTTATTCCATGCTTCAAGGAAGCTGTCGTTTTCTTTGTAAATATCTTGCTCATCTTTTGCTGTCATACCGTTTGCTCATTTCTGATTTGCTGGTTGATTGCACGAAATTATCAGGCATAGAAAAACCAGGAAAAATAAATTAAGCTTTTTCATTTCTTGCCGGCCGTTTGATTCTATTTTTCCAAAGATAATTTCTTTCTATCCACTAACAAACAGGAGAAGGTTTTAATTCAACTTTTTTGTATACGTTTGTATTGAGAAATTTTTCTGTCATCTTTTTTCGTCATCGTTTGGCTTATTCGACAACGCAATCATAAAACAGCAAAATCATGAAAACAAAACTTACTCTTTTAATAGTGGTATTATTCGGTACAGCTGCTGCCCAATCATTCAAGTCGGGACAAGTGGATATTAATCTTGGTTATGGATTAGCAAACACCTTTATCGCTAAGGCATACACGGTAAGTATGCCCGGCACATCGGTCACACTCGACTTGGGCATAAGCAGTGCTCTTAGCTTAGGCATTTATGGCGGGCTTGCCAAAGCAAAATATGAACTGCACGGAATAGCAAACTGCAACAGCGGCCAGGGTAACGGGAACTTTGCCTACGAGTATACCTACACGCAGGAAGCAACCCACGTAATAATTGGCGTTCGCGGTGCATATCATTTCACTGCATCGGGCTCCAATGAAAAGCTCGATGCATATGGCGGGCTTATGTTAGGCAACGATTTCGAAAGCGATAAATACAGCACTATCACCACTCCGTTTTGCGACAAAGACGAGGGCATCCATTCGCCTTATGAAAACTATGACGGGTTCGCCTGGTCTGTTTTTGCCGGAGTGCGATACAGGTTCTCCGACCACTTCGGAGTTTTTGGCGAACTCGGCTACGGAATAACTGTTGTCAATGTCGGACTGAACATTAAGTTGTGACTTTAACCGCGACAAACGACAGGCCCGTTTACATCTTCACAATCTTTCTCGTTAACAGATTATTTTTTTCATCGAGCACTCTAACAAAATAAAATCCAGGAGGAAGTTGACTGACGTCAACGGTTAGTTGTTTGTTGTTTGTTGCTTGTTGGTGGATAAATATTTTTTCTCCTACTGTATTATAAATTCCTATCTCTTTAATTCTTAATTCTGCATTCTGAATTCTTAATTCATCAGTGACCGGGTTCGAAAGAATTAGGATATTATCATTTCCGTTCAAGTCATTTATTCCTGACGTAAATATAGGAATCGAGATTATGATGGTATCTCCTCCCGGGCAAACTCCGTTTGTAACGATTAGCATAACATTAAAGGTGCTGTCATAGGAGTAGGTGTAAAGCGGGTTTTGTTGTGAGCTGCTGTTACCATCGCCAAAAAACCACTGCCACGTTACAGAATTAGAAGAGCTGTCATGAAAAGTCACAGTGCGTCCGTTTACAGTGTAACTGAAAGCTGCAACCGGAGAAGTGTAAACATGAAGTGTAACCGAATCTGTACCAACGCAGCCAAATGTGCTGGTTGCTGTAACAAGATACGTTGTGGTTGCTGAAGGAGAGACCATGAAATTAGGGCCGTTGAAGCCGCCCGGGTTCCATACGTATGTAGTGCCGGGGCCGCCGCCGAAAGCATTCAGAGTGGAAGAACTTCCCTCGCATATAGAATCCGGATTTGCTGTAGCATTGACATTAGGTGTTGGGTGCACCGTGACAAAAGCCGTGTCCGTTGAAGAACATCCGAGCGAATCAAAGCCGGTGACAATGTAAGCTGTGTTAGCTGTCGGAGAACTGTAAACAGAATCACCGGTTGAAGAACTCAAACTTGCCGAAGGTGACCACGAATATGTTGCGCCTCCCGTTGCCGTGAGAAGAACAGCAGCAGAACCTGTGCAGAAACTAACCGCAGCCGGACTAGCAGTAATCACAGGTAAAGGATTACTGTTAACAGTAACTAATAGTACAGCTGTGGTGTCAGTCAAGCTCGAAAACGTGCAGGTAGAGATGCAGCGGTAATATGTGCTGCTGGAAATAACACCGGTGAAAACAGAAGTTAAAGGCCCGTTTACAAAGCTTGTCCACGGCCCTGTTGCCGAAGGAGCAGATTGCCATTCGTATGAAAGTCCGTAGCCAATAGTTTCGCCACTTAATGTTAAGGACGAAGAGCCCGAACCGCCGCAGATTACATTCGGATTAGCATTGATGACACCTGCTGTTGGCGAGCCCGCGCATGGAACAGGATATGCATCCCAATTAACATCATCAATAAAAATATTATTTCCCTGGGCTGATGTTCCTTTCAGCAAAATATAATTTGTGTCTGTATTAAAGGATTGCGGTATGTCAAATGAATATTGATACCAACCGTTTGCGCTTACCGTATCGGGCAAGTCGTATAACCTGTAGCGCGCAATAGCGCCTACGCGAACTGCTCCCGCAACGCTTGTGGACGTGTTGACTAAAATAGTGAGACTGTCAACAGCAGCAGCAGCACCGAGGTCGCGAAAAATCCATAAACTTATTCTTGCTGTGTCTGTTCCAAGGCCGGAATAATCTATCACCGGGGAGATAAGCGACTGTGTGCTTCCTGCCGGGGACATGTCACTGAAAAACCTTGCCATACCCGCCCCGCTGTGCGGAGTGCAGGCCGGATTGTTGCCGTTTAACTGGCGGCTCCAGATGTTAGGAGGTCCTGCAGGCGCTAACGACCATCCGGACGGGGGGAAAGGCAGTACGTCAAAGCTTTCGGAGTAATTTACCTGCGAGTACGCCGTGACCCCGGTAAAGAATAATAAAACTATGATGCAGGAGAGTAGTTTGTGTTTCATGTTGTAATTTGATTTGAGGGTTGAAAGCGGGTTAGACTTTCACTTTGTTCAATGGTTTAAATCAGCGAACAAAAAAAATAATAAGCTAGATAATAGACATGAACTTAATTTGTCCATCAAAAATAAAAATAAAAAAGGAGAACAAGAGTTCTCCTTTTCATTTTAAAATTTAAAAACTAATTTCCGGAATCAACGGCTGATAACCAGCTTGCGCACGTATCTCGTTTTGTCATTTGTGATTTCAATAAAATATACTCCTTTGGTCAATCCGCTTATGTCCATTTTGAACTGGTTGAACCCATCGAAAGCCGCGAAATTATTTAACTGAACATCCTTGCCGAGAATATCAATCAACTTTACTGATACATTTCCCCGGCTGATAGAATTGCTTTCAATCCACAGCTCAGAGTTTGCAGGGTTAGGATAAATGCTGATTTCGTCTTTTATCAAATCAACAGGTACATCATTTCCATCCATACCTCTGAAATTGCTGCTGCTCACTGAAGCGCGAAGTGTATAACATTGTGCTGCATTAAATGCTCCCTGGAAACCGTACACTTTTACATAGTATGTATGTTGCTGATTGGTATTGTATATGATGGTTTCGTTTGCCGTACCGCTGTTCTGAGAAATGCCTACCTGGTTGGATTGATTTCTATAGAGCGCCACATCATAATCAGCCGGAAGATTTGTGAGTGTAATTCTTACTTTGGTATTCGGAGAAGTTGTTGTGAATTTAAACCAATCCACATCCGCGCTTGTACCAATCAAGGCGCTGATATCGGTATTCACAGAAATAACTCTTGCAGCAGAAGAAGTATTATTAGTCTCATACACATCCGTGCATCCCGATGCAGAAAGCGTGGTGAACAATGCCGATGCAGAAAATGCGCTGCCGGTACTTGAGCAAACCGTTTGTACCTGCCATTCATAATTTGTATTTGCCGTTAAGCTTGAAATAGATTTTGAATTTGTTGTACTTGTAGTTGAAGTCCATGTCTGAGAGCTTGTTTGTTTATATTGAATGTTATATGACACGGCTCCCGCAACTGTACTCCAGTTAAGAGTTGCTGCTGATGTAGTAATGCTTGTGGTGTTTTGTCCCGTCGGTACGTTACATGCACTCTGAGTGGGAGCTACGCAACCGAGCGAGGAAAGAATAGAATAACGTGAACCGCCAACTGCAAAAAGAGCACTCATGCGCGATGATTGTCCTAACGTGAATATGTTCATACATCCGTCGTCAGTATAATCCATGTAGTTCATAAACATATCTCCATTCGGGCCGTTGGTGCAGCTGATATGCGGAAATGCAGGGCATCCGTAATTCTCACTTCCCTGGTTTGGCGTGTCACCAACAAGGTCGCTTCCGTTACAGCCATTGCCATCATCGCCCCAGATATGATAAAGGTTAACCCAATGCCCTACTTCATGCGTTGCCGTTCTGCCAAGATGATAAGGAACTGCAGTACCCGGTGCAGAAGGACCTCCAACAGAAGAGTAAAGAACAACCACTCCGTCAGTAGAAGCGGGTCCTCCGGGAAACTGAGCGTAACCAAGCAAGCCGCCGCCAAGATTACAAACCCAGATATTCAGATAGCTTGCTGCAGGCCAGGCATCATCGCCTCCCGTTGAATTATGTTTCGCATTATCATTGGTGCCGAAAGAAGTTGTCGTTGTTGACTTCCTTACCATACCTGTTGTTGCATTTCCGCCCGGGTCGCGCTGGGCAAGGCAAAACTGGATATTGGTATTTGCTCCGACAGATGCAAAAACAGATGGAGTATTTACCGCATCGGCATTTAACCTCGCAAAATCTGCATTGAGCACATCAAGTTGCGCGAGGATTCTGTTATCCGGAATATTTTGTGCCGAAGTATTGTAGAGAATGTGAAAAACAACCGGAACAGTAACAACAGTACGGTTAGGTTCATTTCCGTTATCAGAAATCCATTGTGCTGTCTGTCTTTCTACCTGAGCCATTCTCTCCGCAAGAGCAGGGTCGAGTGATTTAAGACGTTCAAGGTTTTCCATGGTGCCGCAGTTTCTTATGAGCTGCGCATTGGCTGACACGAAAAGAATAAAAGATAAAACGAACAGGAGTATTCTTGCTTTCATTTTGCTTGTTTTTAGTTTGGTGGTGGTGCGCAAATATAGTAAGCACAGGTGATACAGGCAACGGGTGCCAACACGAGTTTTACACCATAATATAAAGGATTTTGTAATAAATCTTGTTTCGCTATTACATACTGAGGTAAGAAAGATAATTGTCTGGTGTAGCGGTAATAAAATTTGCCCTGGACAGAGAGGAAAAAATCAAAGACAAAAAGACAATTATAACGGAGAAATAAATCTTTTTCATTTTAGTTGATTGAGAATTTATTTCAGAAAAAGAAAAGCCTGCCTACCAACGGGGTGGCGCTGCAGAAGGATAGAGATAATTTATCCTGCTATGTTAAGATTATTCCCGTTGTGGGTAACCGTATATTTTTTCAGCGGTGAGGGCGGAGGGCCTGCGGTTACATTTCCATTGGTATCATAGCGTCCTCCATGACAAGGACAGTTGAAGCTTCCGCTGGCATAAGCAACCGTGCATCCCTGGTGGGTGCATGCCTGCGAAAGTGCGACATAACTGTTTGTTGCAATGCATGCCACAATTACCCCGCTGTTATATACATATCCGCCAACAGAATTAAGAGAGGAGTTTGCAGATGCGGTCAGGTCTAAATTAAAATTTACGGTTGGAGCCTGAGGCGCTGACGATTCAGTCTTCTTGCAGCTTTCGATAAATGCGGCAATGACTGCCATGCTGCTCAAAGACAAAATTCCCGAGGTTCTTAAAAATTCTTTTCTGTCCATGGTCTTGTTGTCGGATTAGAAAATAAAAATTTAAAAGTGACTGTCTTAAATGAACATTAAATGACTGTCTCTTCAAACTTTCGAAAAGTAATTTCTTTCCGCTGACCATTACAGGGAGTGCTGAGGTAACAATGCTCCTTAACTCTTCATAACGAAATTTAATTTCATAATTTTTTCTTTACATTTACATATTATTTAACCTTTAAAAAAAACACGTCATGAAAAAACTTTTTACATTACTGGCAGCAGGGTTAATTGCTTTTGCTGTCAACGCTCAGGATAACAAAATGAGCACAACCAAAGACACCAAAGCTCCAACGGAGAAAAAAATGGCTGCAGCGCCAAAATACTGGTGCAGCCAGTGCGACTACAATTCTGACAAAGCCGGAATGTGTCCCATTCACCACGTTGCATTAGTTAAAGAAGGAATGTTCTTCTGTAAAGGCGATGAAGCGAGCGCCATGGAAAAGCAAGGTAAATGCAAAGACGGTTCAATGATGGCAAGAATGGATCAGGGCTATCAGAAAAAGCTGAAAATGGCTGCCACTAAAACCGAAGGTGACAAAATGAAATCTGCTCCCAAAAAGGATGCCGCAAAGCCGGAAGAAAAGAAATAATTTTTTTTATTTTACTTTCTTAAACTGTCAGGTCAAAAACCTGGCAGTTTTTTATGATTATTTCTCTAATTTTTCCTTTAGCTTGCTTGCTGCGCTCCCATTTTCCGCAGGTAATAAACAAATCCGATAATGAGCAGGACATGCACCACTGCGCCCGTTGCAAGACCCGAAGCATTCACAAAACCGGTCATGTGTTGACGCAAGTCAACGATTAAACCTCCTGCATGCAGAAATATGTTTCCAATCATCACAGCACGCAGCGCAACAGAGCCGGCATCGTTTCGTGCCAGGAAATTAATCAGCCCTATAGCCACAAGCATATTTCCTGCCCACTGTAGCACATTAAAAGACGAAGTATCTGATGCGGTTGCCATGTTCTGCATCATCTGCTCGGGAGCAAACAGCATGGAGAGCCCGAAAAAGCATGCAAGTATTGCAGCTATAAGCATGAATGTTTTTCTTTTCATTGGAAAATGTTTTTGGTTCGCAGCAACGAAAATAACAATCAATGTTCTAATTCTATTTCCTAAAATAATTTCTTTCCAACAGTTAATACAAAAAGGCAGGCAAGAAAAGGTAAAAGTAAAATGCTGGAAAATTTTGACAATTAGAGGCTTGCCTGTAATCGGCATGTAATAAATCAGGTAAAAATGTTTGAACAACAAGAGCTGACGTTTGTATTATTAGGGCAAATAAAACCTAAGATATATGGGAACCAGGCTGCGTTTAATTTACAGAACAAAACCGGTTAGCCGGCTGCGCCAGTTGACAGAAATGCGTACTGCAACCTTCATTATTGGCGCACTAACGCTTAACCTTTTTGTTATCACATATATTTATTTCAATCTTGGCACATCGCAAAAGGCATATGCCGGAACAATGACGGCAGTGGCAAGCGGCAACTGGACTTCACCTTCAACATGGTCGGCGGGAAGAGTTCCGCAGGATAATGATTCCCTTACCATTCCTTTCGGAAAAACCGTTTCGGTGGACATCGTTACTCCCTCATATAATCACCTGCTGATTACTGTTAACGGTACTCTTTTTTTCATGGGCGGAAAAAAAATAATAATGTGCGAGGGAATGGTGGTGGTTAGTCTGGGCGGACTGCTCAGCTCAGTCAACGCAGGAAGCAAATTTGAAATATGCGGTTCCTTCCTCTGGGATGGGGCTTCCCCCGGGGACGGCCCTCTGAGTTTTGGCGGATTTACAGGGGCGACTCTCCCGGTTAACCTGGTTTATTTCAAAGCTCTACCGGAAAATAATAAAGTCAATGTTCAATGGGAAACGGCAAGCCAGGTTAACTGCGATTATTTTTCTGTCGAACGTTCAGAGGATGGCGTCAATTTTTCCTCTATAGTAAACATGAAAGGAAAAGGAAACAGCAACCGGAACGATGTATATGACTATATTGATGCGGACGCTCTGGAAGGAACATCATACTACCGCCTCATAGAAGTTGACTTTGACGGAAAATCTCAAACATTCAATACCGTTTCTGTCACTTATAAACCAACACCGGAAATAACCGTTTATCCTAACCCTGTTGCCGCCGGGAGTACAGCAACTGTTGAAATTCCTTTCACAAACATCGACAGCCAGGTAGAAGTGAGCATGATGAATATTGAAGGTAAAAAAATATTTTCCAAAACATTCGGGAAAAATACCGGCAATAGCAGCACAATTTCATTTCAAACCGAAGCATTCCCGGCTAAAGGAACTTTTCTTCTCTTGGTTGCAAGAAACGACAGCAGGACGATAAAGAAAATTCTTGTTCAGTAAAATATTCAGCGTTTTTAGGACAACATATTTCTCCCGAATCAGATACATAAATTATAAAACAGATAATGCAAAGACCATTATCTCCAGGAAGAAAAAGCGTCAGCATGAGACCACGAATGGTTCTTAGGCCCCGGCAGCGCTCAGCTATGCGCAGCAGGCTTTTTCTTTCCGGCGCATTTATTTTAGTAACTACTATAAGCACAATTATTTATTTTCAATTCGGACATGTTCAGAACGTTCAGGCCGCCGCATCCTACTATACAATTTCTGACGGAGAATGGAGCAGTTTGATATGGTCGACAAGTTCAAATGCGGGAACAAGTTGCAGTTGCAATCCGGGTTGCAATTATAACGGACCGGGCATTTATATTACTAATAAAGTAACCAATACTGTGTGCTCTCCTTTAAAGTATTCAGGCGGTGGAGTAATAAATGTCTCAGGAAGCGGGCGTCTTTTAATCTACACAGATTTTGAAATTAACGGAGGAAGCACATTGAATATTGCTAATGGCGATACAGTTGTTGTATATGGAAATTTAACAATCAGCGGTGGCTCCCAGGTTAATTCCAGTGGATATTTCTATGTCAATGGAAATGTAACGATGTCGGGTGGCTCAAATGTCTGTGGCTCTGGTTTTGCAAACTATTCCGGAACTCTTACAGGAACCACCTGGTGCAGCGGAGTTTTACCCATTGAGCTTCTCTATTTAAATGTCAAATCCAACACAGGCTACGTTAACTGTAGCTGGGCTACGGCAACAGAAACAAATAATGACTATTTCACTATTGAGCGTTCACAAGACGGAAAAACCTTTGAGGAGATTTTAAGAAAGCCCGGTGCAGGTAATAGTGTTACACAACGGGAATACTCGATTATTGATGAGGCACCTATGAAAGGAATAAACTATTACCGGCTGAAACAAACCGACTATGACGGTACGTTTTCATACTCACAAGTAAAATCTGTTTTATTCAAAGCTGAAAATACTGTGGAAGTAATTTCAATAAATTCTGTCAGCCCGAATCCTTTTGAAGATAATTTCTCTATCACGTACTCTGTTCAGGACAATGCCGAAGTAGGTGTTTCAATAATAAACACTCTTGGAAAGAAAGTATTTAATCAAAAGCAAAATGCTGTGAAAGGGATTAACAGGTTTGATTTTAAAGACGCACTTAATTTGCCGACCGGCATTTATTTCGCTGAACTGACAATGAACAATCATCTTCAGATTCAGAAATTGGTAAAGAACTAAAAAACTCGGTTCTGCATTTTATTTTTCTTTTCGCCTGTAATTTTTCCATTTTCATCTTACTTCATAAAAAAACTGCGCGGCTTTTTTATTTACTTTCGGAAAACTTTTTTTATGAAATTCTTCAAAAGAACCATGTGGCTGTTGATCATAGCTTTTATCATTATCCAGTTTTTCCGTCCTGAAAAAAATATTTCTGCTGCCCCGCCTGTAAACCATATCTCCGTGAAGTTTTCTGTGCCCGATGATGTGAAGCAGATTCTTTCTGCTTCATGCTATGATTGCCACAGTAATAACACTCGCTATCCATGGTATTTTTCCGTTCAGCCCGTTGCATGGTGGCTTGCTGACCATATCAGTGAGGGTAAGAAACATCTCAACTTCGATGAGTATTCATCTTATAACCTTCGAAGGCAGTATCATAAGTTCGAGCAGATAATAGAAATGATTAAGGAAGATGAAATGCCGCTTTCGCCTTACCTGGTTGGTCACCCGGGCGCTGCTCTATCCATTGAACAAAAAGATAAAATTATTTTTTGGAGCAATGGCTGCATGGATGAGATGAAAGCCGCGTATCCGGCTGACAGCTTGCTAAAAAAATAATTTTTTTTATTTAAGTTTGTGCTACGAGCCCGTTCTTCAAATCAAACTTAACCATGAAAAGCAAATTACTTCTTCTGTTCACTGCATTGATATCAAATTATCTTTTTGGACAATCACAGGGGCCAAACAGTCCTGCAACGGCAAGTTATTCTGCAATCGGCTGCCTCTCTTGCCCGGGCGCGGAATGGAGTAACTGGAATAACATTATGGCAGCAGACGGAATGTATACTGATGCCAGTCTCAATTCTTTTCCTAATTGTTTCCAGACATCGTGTTATTATTCGCGTTATCTTATGGCAAGCAATTTCGGATTTACTATTCCTTCTACAGCAACTATAACGGGTGTACTGGCAGAAATAATCCGTTTGAGTTCTACGTCACCTGATGTAAAAGATAGTATTGTTGAAATATTTACGCCCGGCAATTTCGGTACTAATCACGCCTCTCCTCTTCTATGGACGCCTTCAACAACAGTCATTACTTATGGCGACAGCATGGATGTATGGGGACTTGTGTTGACTCCCGATTCTGTGAATCAAATCAGTTTCGGGTTTCGCATCATGATAAGAAACGGCAGCCCCACTATAGCATTCACTCCGTCATCGGTCGACCATATTCAAATGACCGTTTATTATACGCTGCCGACGGGAACATTTTCTCAAACCAGAATGGTAAATGATTTTATGCTTTATCCCAACCCAGCCTCAAATCAATTTACGATTTCAGATTTACGATTTACGATTGTTGGCGTTGAAATTTATTCTTTGACAGGAGAAAAGATTCTTAGCCAACAACAAACAACGAACAACAAACAACAAATCGACATTTCTTCTCTCTCTCCCGGAATTTATTTTGCTGTAATTGATACAGGAAAAGAAAAAATCAAGCGGAAGTTTATTCGCAGTGAATATTAGAGCCGCCTTCCCTCCTATTCCAGTATTGTAAATTCAACCCTGCGGTTACGCTGCCTGCCTTCGGGTGTATTGTTGCTTGCAATAGGTTTTGTCAACCCATAGCCTTTGGCGGTGATGCGTGCAGAGTCAATACCTTTATCGGTCAGGTATTTCTTTACAGCATTGGCGCGGCTGTCAGAAAGTTTCTGGTTATAAGTTTTGCCTCCAACATTATCGGTGTGCCCGTCAATGTTCAGCTTGTACATGGTTTTGCGCTTGAGCAAATCCGCAAGCTCATTGAGCGAAGCAAACGATGAAGTGCGTATAACAGCTTTCCCCGTTTCAAACTCCAGGTTCTTAAATACTTTGTTAATGATTTCTTTTTCTTCTTGTGTTAATGCAACAACAACGGGAACTTTTGGCTCGGGAGCTTTTTCTATAATGGGACATCCCTTATTTGAAACCGGTCCGGCAATCAGAGGACAATCATCATCTTTATCAGGAATAGAATCACCATCTGTGTCAGGACATCCATGAAATATCGCAAGACCGGAATCTCTTGGGCAAGCATCCAGAGAATCAATGATGCCGTCATGGTCAGTATCGGGGCAGCCGTTAAATTCCACTAAGCCCGCAACATCAGGACATTGGTCAACGCGATCTTCCACTCCATCACCGTCTCGGTCAGGACATCCTTTGAATTTTGCCAGGCCCGGAATGTCAGGACATTCATCTTTCGAATCCTGTATGCCATCGCCGTCGCGGTCGGGGCATCCGTCAAAGGCAAGAAGTCCCCACGTATCGGGACAAGCATCGCGTTTGTCGGAAACTCCGTCTTTATCTTTGTCAGAAATTTTGGAACCGGCAATGCTGAACTTGAGCGCCATGTAAAAATCCATTCCGCCCATATCGCTAAGACCGAGCACAGAACCTAACTTATCAGAACCAATAATTAAACTTGCCAGCCGAAATGATAATCCCACCCGGAATACATTGTATTGATACATTGATAATGGTGTTGAAACCTCGAACCAGTTGCGCTCATATCGCGGTGTCAGTGAAATAATGCTTGCGCGCTCCACACCCTGTATGTTACGTTTTACAGACTGTATCCACGTTGAATTGATGTAAACATTTTCCCATGCTTTATAATCTGCCTGCAAGCTTACTGCAGTTGGCAATGCCATATCATAGGATGCAGCTACCTGGCTTGCATACGGACTTCCGAAAAAATAATTTGAAATAGTTGTATCAAAGTCAATGGTGTTGATGGTATGAATTGTATCCCATCCCACCCATGCAGAACTTTGGCCGCGTAAGTCAAAAGCTTTTGAATTAGTACCGCCGAAGTGGATTTTTCCAATATCAAGTAAGCTTGCCCCAAGGCGCAATTTGTATTTATTGATTTGCGAATTGTTGAGCGTTTTGCCATCCATATTATATGTGCTGTTTGCATAATCAGGGCGGTACTCGTAAGTTAAACCAAAATCAAATCCCCACCCGTCACCGTTAATTAATTGGCGGTAAGGTGTTCCGTCCACATATTCGTTAAATGAATGGCCGTACTGCACATCGGCCGATAATTGGTAGAAAACATTTGGGGAGTTATTGGTGGTATCTTCATCAACTCTGAATGTTACATTTTTGCCTTTGCAATACACAGAGCCGTATCCCCAGAGGCGCTTAATAGTTACTGCCCCTTTAAGATAATTGCTGGTCTTATTTAAAATTTCTCTTCCATACGTAACGCCAAGTTCTCCCCAAGCCATTGCACCAATATTGAGCGGGCCACTTTCATACCATTTACTTTGCTGCGGCTTGTAATGCAGCCCGTCATCCTCGTACCCGAACTTGGCAATAGCATAATGCAAATCTTTTATAGATACATACCCACGCACTGCAGTGTGAAGAGCAAAATAATTGTCCTTTACCGCAAAGGCAATCGACGGCCCCTTGACCATTGTAGCAAAGGTTATATTCTTATTACTGGTAGTATCGTACTCCTGATAATGTTTTGCATCTATCTGGTCGCCTATGTTGCGGAAACCAAAAAACTTTAAATCTGCTTTTGGAATATACAGGTAATCGTTATCGAACGAAATACCATAGGTGATGAGATTGAAGTCGAACTTGAGGCGCGAATCAACAATGGTCGAGGGATTCAGGTGCATGCCGCTTACGCCCGCATAGTTACTGTTGGCGATACCAAGCATTTCCTGTGCAAAAAGATTAGCGCCGAAACTTATGGCAGCAAGGAGAAGTATAATTTTTTTCATACATCAGGTTTTAAAATACAGCCGGATGTAAACCTAAGCAAGAATTTATTTTGTACTAATGAATGCGTTGCCGTTTATCAACACATGCGTGTAGGTATTTTCCCTCTGCAAAGGGTTGAAATTCATTTGTGCATATTGCCGTTCAAAAACAATTGATGCAGTTGCAGCACCTGGGGAATTAACAACGTATGCTCATCATTGGTAATAATATAATCAGAACGTTTTGCCCTCTCTTGGTCATTCAACTGATTTTTCATTACGCTTTTCACTTTCTCTTCGGCAGTATTATCCCGCTCCACTACTCTGCGAATTCTGATTTCATCCGGGGCTACTACTGAAATAATTTTATCTAATCCCTTATCGCTTCCGCTTTCAAAAAGTATTGCGGCTACTTTGATAATATATTCGCTTCCGTTGTGTTGCTGGAGCCAGTCACTGAAATATTGCTTTACAAACGGATGAATAATAGAATTAAGTTGCGATAATTTTTTTTGGTCTGAAAACACCTGGGATGCAAGCTTCCCCCTGTCTAATGAACCATCTTTAAAAAAAACTTCACTGCCAAAATTTTTTTTGATTTCGTTTTTTATTTCCTCATTGTTTCCGGTAAGCATCCGGGCCTCAGCATCGGCTTCGTATACCGGCACGCCCAGCTGCTTGAAAATATTTGCGACTACGGTTTTTCCGCTTCCTATCCCTCCGGTTAACCCTACTTTCAACATTTATTTTTTCAAAATAAAATCTACCAGCTGCGGTTGGCTCGAAACAGAATGCACACCCGGGGGAGCAGTCACGATTTCAACCGGTAATTTTTCATCGCTGTCTGTCGAAGCTGAAGAAGCATCAACCCGTGCGGTGAACATTTCGGGTTTTACCTGGGCATAATTGCTTAATGCAACAAGGTACCTTACTGTAACAATATCCGGATAAATTTTTATAGTGAACCCTGCAGGAACATTAACCAGGTTGACGGGAACCTGCACTGTTCCTTCGGTGAATTTTTCCACCTGCAAAAAAACTTCGGCCTCTGATGCACTAAGCGAAACGCCTTCGGGAATAATAAGCTTAACCTTTTTTTTAAAGGAAGTCCGCAGCGATTCCGCTTTTATTTTTTCTGTTTCGATGTGCGAAATGCTGCCAAGATATGAAACCGGCATGGTAGCCGTTATGCTATCCGGACTAAGGTGTACCGCAGAAACCGAATCATATTGCTTGTCGAAAGTAACATCAAGGTTCGCCTTCACAGGCAGTTTAACCGAGGTAGAAAAATTTAAATTAAAAACTACCGAATCCGGTTCGATGGAGATTATTGAAATATCGTTGCCAAGCTGCTGAACTATATCATGCACCAGCATTCGAGAAGAAATTTTTTTCACTCCCTCATCGGGCCCAATCAATGCGCCGACATCTATGTTCAACTTATTAGTTTCATCATACGTATTCAAAGACATAAGAGTGTACCCATTCGCTTTTATGCTAAGAAGAAATTTCTCCGGCAGGCGGCTCACTTGTATAAGGCCGGAAGGAAAATTAGTATAAGCAACATTCACTCTAAGCGATGATGTGTATTCTTTTGTAAGCACCAGCAAAAACCAAAAGAGCGCAGCAATGACGAAGCAAACAAAAAAAACATATACCCTTTGGTTTCTTTTGAAACGGCTTGTGAAACGTTGAAACAAATTCATACCAGGGTATCTCTCCAAAAATTCAATGCCGGAAAATAACGCAGAGAAACGGGCTTTAATTATTTCTGGCCGCTCAGCGTTTTAGTCGCGTCCACGGCTATTGCACTTTTTTCAACTCGAAGCTTTACGTTATTATCTACTTCTATAAGAAATGTTGTTGTATCCACGTCAACAATTTTTCCGTGTATTCCTCCAATGGTAACAATCTTATCACCCTTCTGGACTTTTTCGCGGAAAGTGCGTTCCAGTTTCGCCTTGCGCATCTGGGGGCGAATCATAAAAAAATAAAATACTATAATGATGAGGAGGAAAAAAATAAGCGTCTGCATTCCTCCTCCGCCCGGTTGCTGCTGAAGTAAAATATTAAGTAGAGTCATCTGATTTAATTTAGGGTTTGATTGAATGAAATTAATTTTTCTTTTTTAAAACCGTGCCGGTAAGAATAAGTTTTTTTGAATTAGGAATTGTATTTGCTGTTACAAACACTTCTTTTCTCTGGTATCCATCTTTCCCTTCGGTGTTAAAAACTACATTGATGACACCACTTTTTCCGGGAGGAACCGGCGCCTTGGAAAATTCGGGAACTGTGCATCCGCACGATGCCTTGGCGTTATCTATAACCAGATCAGCATTTCCGGTATTGACGAATGAAAAAGAATAGGCGACCTTTTGGCCTTCAGTTACCATGCCGAAATCATAAATTTCTTTTTTGAAACTGAAAACAGGAACCTTGACATCCGATTTATTTTCTGAACCGGTTGCAGGATTTTTTACCAAGTCCGGGCTTAAGGCATTATCGGGGATAAGCGGTGATTTATTTTCTTTCCGGCTGCATGCAGAAAAAGAGAAAACAAAAATTAATGCTATAAGATATGTAGCAAAGATTTTCATATTGCTTTATACGTTATTGTTCAATTAATCCTCTTCCGGTTTTTACAATTTTTCCTTCGTTGCGCAAACCGATAGCAAGCTTATCTATGATTCCGTTTATAAATTCCCTGCTCTTGGGCGTACTGTAATCTTTCGAAATATCAATGTACTCATTAATGCTCACTTTAACCGGTATCGTGGGAAAGTGGCTTATCTCAGCCAGCGCCATTTTCATGAGCAGGTTATCCATTAGTGCAATGCGATCCACTTCCCAATGCTGGGTTCTTGCCGCAATCATTGCCTGGTATTCCTCACTGTGCAAAATAGTTTTCAGAAATAAATCCCGCACAAAGTCTTTGTCATCTTTTTCGTCTCTGAACAAGCGCATTAATTTAAGTGCCCCCGCGTGCAGTGAATCCTTAATGGTCTTTTCCAGCATGTGACAGAGAAAATCAAATTCCTCGTCCCAATGAATGTTTTTTTCTTCTATCATATTCCTGAAATCTTCCTGGCTGGCAATCATTTTTTCAAGAAACCACGAGAGAAAAGCAAATTCATCCGTCTTGGTTTTTGCCGCCTTTTCAAATTCAGGTGTCTTCAACAAACGTGCATAAATATTCTGTATCCATTGGTGCTCCGTCTGCCAGCTAACTTTGAGGCGCTTTACCTCCGCTGCAAATTTCCTGTCGTTTGTCAACAGACCGCAAAAACGAAGCCTCGAAAAAACATCTTCGGGTTTTTCGCCTTGCTTTCCATAATATTTTTTCTGAACTCGTTCTTCAATAAATGATTTTTCAAACTCACACAATTCAGAAACGAAAAGGAGCATAAATATATATAGCTCATAAATCTTATCGAGGTTGTGGAATAAATTTTTTTCGGCTGCGGCAAGGTCACTATTACCCGACTGATAAAAAGCATAAAGCTCCTGGAGAACTTTTATTCGCAAATGACGCCTGTTAAGCATAGGTATAGTTGATTAAGTCAATTAAGTTAATGGGTTGATTGGGAGTACTGTGTTTTACTTATTTAACTTAGTCACCTTAATTAACTTTACTCTTAAATTGAGCGTTGATTCTTCTGTCTTTTCGTTTTAAACTGAAATAATTTCAGGGAATTTTTCGACTCAAACAATGATTTTTTCCCTGTAAATTCTGTTAGCGGCAAAGGTATGTTATTTTTGCAGCGGGGCAAATGCCTTTTATTCTACGATAACACCACATGCACGCTTTAAAATTTCTCAATAAATATTTCTGGAAGTACAAGTCTCGTCTTCTTTTGGGCGTATTGTTCGTTACCGTCTCCAATATTTTTGCGATTTACCCTGCACAAGTGGTTCGCCAGGTATTGGACATGGTGGTGAATACAATTGCATCCACAAAAGCAACCGGAGGGCCTGTTTCGATGCAGGTTATTCAAACGATAACCTATAACTCGCTCATGTTTGCACTGCTCATACTGGGTCTTACGGTTCTTAAAGGTGTGTTTATGTTTTTTATGAGGCAAACACTTATCGTGATGTCGCGCCTGATTGAGTACGATTTGAAGAATGAAATTTTTGCTCACTACCAGTTTCTTTCTCTTTCATTTTACAGAAGAAATAATACGGGCGACTTAATGAACCGCATCAGCGAGGATGTTAGTCGCGTACGTATGTATCTGGGCCCTGCAGTGATGTATACCATCAATATTGCTATTCTTGTTATCCTTGTAACTATCAGTATGTTAAGTGTAAGTCCAAAACTTACACTTTATGTGCTGCTGCCCTTGCCAATACTCACTATCTCCATCTATTTCGTGAGTGAAATTATGAACCGCCGAAGTGAACAGGTCCAGGAAGAGCAATCGGGATTGTCAACGTTTGTGCAGGAAACTATTTCAGGAATCCGTGTGTTGAAATCATTTGTACGCGAGAAAAATTTCTCTGAAACATTCTCAACGCTAAGCGACAAGTATAAAGATACCTCTATGCAGCTTGCAAAAGTTACAGCACTCTTTTATCCGTTGGTTCTTCTGCTGGTAGGTGCAAGCACCCTGATTGTAGTTTATGTCGGAGGCAGAGAAGTTATGGCCGGAAAAATAAGCCCGGGTGTTATTGCCGAATTTATCATTTATGTAAATATGCTTACATGGCCGGTGGCATCGCTCGGGTGGGTTACGTCTATTGTTCAGCGCGCGGCTGCCTCGCAGCAGCGCATTAACGAATTTCTCACCATCACACCGGAAATTATTTCAGGACAAAACCAAAATGCTCCCGAAGGTAAAATTGAATTCCGCAATGTTTCTTTTACATATCCCGATACAAATATCAAGGCGCTGAAAAATGTTTCTTTTACTGTTGAGAAGGGAAAATCCCTTGCTATCCTCGGCAGGACGGGCTCGGGAAAAACAACCGTTGCCAATCTGTTGGTGAGAATGTTTGACGTTACGTCAGGAAAAATTCTTTTCGATGATGCTGAAATCAGCAGGCTGGATTTATCATCGCTCCGTAACCAGGTTGGTTATGTGCCTCAGGATGTATTCCTTTTTTCAGACACCGTTGCAAATAACATTTCTTTCGGATTGCACCATTACGAAAAAGGGGCATCGGGTAATGAATATAAAAAACAGGTTGAAGATGCAGCGGCAGACGCAGTTATACTTGATGACATAAATAATTTCCCGAAAAAATTCGATACCATGCTCGGCGAACGTGGCATTACACTTTCGGGCGGGCAGAAACAACGTGTATCAATTGCGCGCGCCATCATACGAAATCCGTCTATCCTTATTTTTGATGACTGCCTTTCTGCTGTTGATACTCAAACAGAGGAAAAAATTCTGAATAACTTAAAAAGAATAATGAAAGGTAAATCGACTGTTATTATCAGTCACAGGGTTTCGTCTGTTAAGAATGCCGATGAAATTATTGTTCTCGGTAACGGAACGATAGCAGAACGTGGAACGCACAACCAACTGATGCAAACGCAATCCCTCTACAGGCAGCTTTACGAAAAACAAATGGCGGAAGAGGAAATATTAGAATAGACCATTTGTAAAAATTGCCCCAGTGATAAAAAAAATTACTTTTGCGCTCCGGTTATAAAAAAGGTCTGGTAGTTCAGCTGGTTAGAATACATGCCTGTCACGCATGGGGTCGCGGGTTCGAATCCCGTCCAGACCGCAAAGAGAAATCTAAAGCCCTTGCAAGTGAATAACTTACAAGGGTTTTCGTTTTTTGGGTACAACATAGGTTCGGAGAGCGCCAAAGAAAACTGTGAGGCTTATGGTTGAGACCAGTCAAATTCAGCCTACCGGTGATTAAAAAACTTTGATTACCCGGTATCATACATGATTTTTTACAGGTCGTCAAGCATATTATGCCGTTCGTCTAAAAGAGTTTTTTATACAATTTAAATCCTCTTTTTTTGAGCGTTGGATTAAAACTTCGTATTGCCAAAGCGGGGTTCTCCCGCTCGCTTGACGGGATTTCATGTTTGGTGGTGAAACTATTCTGCTTTCGGCAATACTTTTTTAAAAGGTGTTCTGCTTTGATATGCCCCGGGGAAACTCGGGGCATCTTTTGTTTGTTTAATTCTATCCGTCAGGACGGACAGCACAGGAAAAAAATATCTATATCTTTACCATCCTAAACAAATAAAAATAAAATTATGAATGGCACTGTTAAAAAAAAGACACCCAAAGGTTTCGGCTTCATTAAAGCTGATGGTATTGAAAAAGATTTATTCTTTCACGGCAATTCATTAGTCGGTGTAAGTTTCGATGAGCTCCAGGAAGGGGACAAAGTAACTTTCGATGTTGAAGATTCTGAAAAGGGAAAGAACGCTGTAAACGTTAAGCGAACTTAATATCTTTTCAAACAAGCTCTTCCCCCCGATAGTTATCGGGGAAGAGTTTGCTATCTCTTTAGTTTTACTGTTGCTTCTGCTAAGGGGCAATTCTGCCATTAATGTGTCGTCAGGTCTGTTCAGACGCCTGCCCGTCTTCGGCAGGGGAAGTCCTGGCAGAACAGGAATTTTTGAAAAATGTATCGGGGAGATTTCCTGGGGCTTTTTTTCTTATTACAACATAGAAGCGGTTTCACTATTGGGTATTATCGATTCTTGGGGCTGTTTATCAGTTGTCATATCAGAAACAATAGTTTTATCTTCTTTTTCAACTACGTTTTCTAGTATTTGTTGCTCCTCACTCAAGGTATGCAATGCTTCGGGTTTAAATTCCTGAAGCAGTAACCGATACATTTCTTTTGTCATCTTAATATTAGGATTTGGTTCGATACTAAAACCATGACCATTAAGAAATTCAATGATGCTTTCAGTACTAATATTTAACTCTATAGCAACCTTACTAAGACGTATAATTTTTCTATCATCTGATTCAGAATTATTTTTTATGTCTCCAGCAAAATATCCGATAATTTCTCTTACCCAAAGGGGAACCTCAACTTGTTCAAGCTTGCAATACTCTTCAGAAATTAAATGTTTATTCTTATCAATGAAATCAATAATTACTTGTTTGTCTTCCTTTGAGTTTCTGCCTTCTTTGGGCTGTGGAACTAAAATGGAATTTTCTCCGCCAATAAAACTTAAAGTTTCCTTTGGATCGAACGTGAAACATTCAAATGCTTCCCTTACTTTCATATCGATTGAGTTACTGATCGAGGTTTTAAGCGCATTATAAAACTGCTGAGGATTAAGAACATCTTCTATTTCCGTGGGATTAACAATACGTGCATTTATTTTGGCTAACTGCACTTCCTTATGCTTATTAACTATTTGGGTGTGGAATCTGCGTATTCTCAACTTCTCATTTTTAGTATCGCTTTTTTCAATGTCCATTATTTGCGAATCAGTGTCAACCAAACAGAAAACTTTTCCTTTTAAGGAACTAGAATCTGACCTTCTCGATATTGAAATAAACAAATGTTGATATAGCACCCCTACGCTACCGCAACCTCCTACAGGAAGTATCCTTAAATCTTTAATCATATCTTTTAAATAATAGTCTAAATAATTTTTGTCTTCAGGCCCCTCAACAATAATCCAATTGATATTCTTATTTTTTAACGATGTTAATATTGATAAGGAAAGATCAGAAAAACTTTTGAAATAAATATCATCAGGATCATCTTTTCGATCCTCAAAATAATTATGTACTTTGTATAGTCTAATTTTTGGTATTCCTTTATCATCCTTCTCTATATGATTTATTAATCCATCTTGTAAAATTGGTAACGACCCATACCAATGCGTTGCAACAAGGACTTGACATATTTTAGCCAATTTTTCAATTCTGTCAAATTGCTCATATCGAATAGACATGTCCAATGATGCCTCTGGTTCGTCAATTGCAAGAATCACTTCTTTCTCTTGTTGCCTTTTTTCCTGTCCCAAGAATGAATATGCAATGTCTATCAGAGCTTTTTTTCTTTCACCAGAACTTAAACTCTCAATTGGCTTTGAATCAAATTTTAAAATTCTTTTTGTATAAAACGCCTTTATTATTTGCCGATTGATGTCCTTCGCAGTTAACTTTGGACTACCCTCTTCCTGAAATCTGTAGCGGCTATCTATTTTTTGTATTGTACTTTCAATTTCATTGAAATTAAGCTGAAGTTTTTCATTAATTAATTCTAAAATGTTTTGAGTTTCCTGTGAAGTAACTTCTCCGGCTGATACTTCAGACTTTATAATTTTTGAGTTTAAAATATTATCAATGTTTTCTACAATTTTCTTATCTGTCAATTTCTGCATGTCGTTTGACTCTAATCTCAGATATTCAGTAATATTTGTTTCAGTAGGAATATAGATGTACGTAAAAGTCTCTTGGATTTCATTCAATAATTTTATTAAAGAATTCTGATCTTTAAGTTTTAATCTTCCATCTTCATCATCTGCTACCAGAAAACCTAAAATTTGCCTTTTTATTTTGGAATCGAACGTAGCAAAAGAAAAGTCCTTCTTAAATGGAATTGAACTGGATGCTATTCCCAATAAAATTAAATAGTGACTTTTCTCATATAGAGGTTTGATTCGATCTCGAAAAGTAAAAAAGTCAGATATATAACTATAGTGCAATTTATCATCCTCGTAATTTTCATTCCAAAGAAAGTTGCTTATCTTTTGCAGGTACTCAACAGACGTCTCAGAAAATTTATTAATTTTATTTCTATCTATTAACAATAATGGTGCTACATATCCATCAGTTCGCTCAACTTGCTGTTTCCATTTTGCATTATTGAAAAATATATCTAGTGATTCAAGGATCGAGCTTTTTCCGACTCCGTTAGGTCCAATAAATAATTTTAGATTTTCATGTATAAGTTCAAAAAAAGGAATGAACTTAACATTATTGTAAACCTTATAACCTCTTACAAGTAATCCTGCAATCATGTTAATTTATTTTTAACAAAAGTATAATTATTTTTAAATTTTACAACTCCACAAGTTTTTCTTCTTCAAGAGATTATCAACTCTCACCTCTCCATAAACATCTCCACCAGTTCGTCCCAGGAAACTTTTTTCCAGTTTTTCTTTTCGTGCTCGCGCCACCATAAGCCGCCAACGGTAAGGTAAAAGATTCCTGTTTTGGAACGGGCTCTTTTGTGAGTTACTTTTATTTGTATCCCCCGCTTGCCTATATAAAGCAGCTCATTAACTTTTACCTCAATTTTTTTGCTTGGTCTTCCCTGCATGGTGCTAAAATTTGTTTTGGCTTGCGCCGGGTTAAAGGCAATTTCAAAAGTACAAATTCCCGGCAGTATCAAAAAAATGCTTCCCCTTTCAGTGTAATGGGAGGAACTTTTTGTACTTGTCAAAGAACGTAGCATGACAAAAAAGAGTGCTTCATGCTAATCCCATTTCGTTACATTTTCAATCCTTACTTTTACCTAAAATTTTTCTATTTACATGTATGAAAGTTTCACGAACGCTCATTGTAGTTTTCATCATCATCCTTGTATTAATACTCCTAAAAATATTTTTATTCTCCGGCAATAAAAATGCAGCCGCTCCTGTGCAGCGGGGCAATGCGCCGATACCGGTTACGGGCTTCGTGGTAAAACCACAGCGTTTTGAAAATACAGTTGAAAGCAACGGGACCATTTACGCCAACGAAGAAGCTGAGCTGCGCGCCGAGATTGCGGGTAAATTAACAAGCCTTCGCTTTAAGGAAGGCGGCATGGTAAGTAAAGGCGATTTGCTTGTAAAGATTAATGATGCCGATTTGCAGGCGAACCTGAAAAAGCTGAATGCACAACTGAAGCTCGCCAGCGACAAGCTTGAACGGCAGGCGAAGCTTGTAGAGATTGGAGGCATCAGCCAGGAAGAATATGAAATGAGCCGCACAGAGGTTTCGAATACCGAAAGCGACATTGATTATACGAAAGCGCAGATTGCAAAGACAGAGATACACGCTCCGTTCAGCGGCAGCATTGGACTTAAAAATATCAGCGAGGGAAATTACGTAAGCGCCAGCAACGTGATTGCAACCATCCAGCAATTGGACCCTGTAAAAATAGATTTCTCTGTTCCCGAAAAATATTTGGTCTACATGCAAAAGGGAGATACTATAAAATTCAGCATGGGTGAATCGGGCAAACAACATGAAGCACAAATAGCAGCCATAGAACCCACGATAGACCCGGCAACCCGCAGCGTTAAAATACGGGCGTATGCTCAGAACAAGGATAAGTCGCTTTACCCGGGAGCGTTTGTGCATATTGAAATTGTGGTGAATATTTCTGACAACGCTATTCTTATTCCTACCGAAAGTGTCGTCCCCATCCTGAAAGGAAAAAAAGTTTTCGTAAGCCACGGCGGAATTGTGGGCGAAGCAATTATTGAAACCGGTGAGCGCACCGAGAACAAGGTGGAAGTACTGACCGGCCTTGCTGCGGGTGATACTGTTCTTACCACGGGAGTTTTGCAGGTGCGAAAAGGAAGCCCCATCCAATTTACAGATGTTAAATGATTTTATATAAAGTGGAACCATGCAGTTAGGTGAACTCAGCGTTAAGCGTCCGGTTCTTGCCATCGTAATGTCGCTGGTGATTTTGCTCTTTGGAGGCATCGGCTTCACGTTTCTCGGTGTGCGCGAATATCCTTCCATCGACCCGCCCGTAATTAATGTGCGTACTTCGTATCCCGGTGCAAATGCTGACGTTATTGAATCGCAAATCACCGAGCCGCTTGAAAAAGTGATTAACGGAATACAAGGCATTCGTTCCATATCCTCATCCAGCAGCCAGGGCAGCAGCAACATCACCGTTGAATTCAACCTGAGCTCAGACCTTGAAGCGGCGGCCAACGATGTGCGCGATAAAGTATCGCAGGCAGTGCGCACGCTTCCGAGGGACATTGACGGACTTCCTACAGTCACTAAATCTGATGCAAACGCGGACGCTATTCTCTCTCTCACCGTTGAAAGCAACACGCGCAACACACTCGACCTGAGTGATTATGCCGAGAACGTAATCGGCCAGCAGCTCATCACCGTCGCGGGAGTAAGCACGGTGCAGATTTGGGGGCAGCGCAAATACGCCATGCGCCTGCGTTTCGACCCCACACGCCTTGCCGCACACCGCCTCACCGTGATGGATGTTCAGAATGCGCTTAACAGAGAAAATATAGAATTGCCCGCAGGAAAAATTGCCGGAGATAAAACAGAATTGGTTGTCCGCACAACAGGGTTGCTCCGCACGGAAGATGATTTCAACAATATGATTATTGTGAATAACGGTGACCAATTGATTCGCTTTCGTGATGTAGGGATAGCAGAGCTGGGGCCGGAAAACGAAGAAACTATATTGCGCCAATCGGGCACGCCGATGATTGGAGTTGCCCTGGTGCCACAGCCCGGCAGTAATTACATTGACATTGCCGATGAATTTTATAAGCGCGTTGACAACATCAAAAAAGATTTGCCCAAAGACATCAAGCTCGGAATTGCACTCGATAATACGCGCTTCATCCGCAAATCCATTTCTGAAGTGCAGGAAACATTGCTCATCGCAATTACGCTCGTAATATTGATTATCTATTTCTTCTTCCGCGACTGGCTGGTTGCATTTCGCCCCTTGATTGACATACCCGTCTCCCTTATCGGGGCGTGCTTTATCATGTACCTGGCGGGATTTTCTGTCAACATACTTACGCTGCTTGCCATCATACTGGCAACGGGGCTTGTAGTGGATGACGGCATTGTCGTAACGGAAAATATTTTTAAGAAGGTAGAGCAGGGACTGACGCCCAACAAGGCCGCCATCGAGGGAACGAGAGAAATATTTTTTGCAGTAGTTTCAACATCCATAACGCTGGCTGCTGTATTCCTGCCGGTAATTTTTCTGCAGGGATTTGTCGGAAGATTGTTCCGCGAATTCGGAGTGGTGATTGCGGGAGCCGTTTTGATTTCCGCATTTGTATCGCTCACACTTACGCCTATGTTGAGTGCTCGTTTGATACGAAAAGACAAAAAGCATTCGCGCTTTTATGAAATGACCGAGCCGTTTTTTGAAAAGCTTATCAATGGATACCGGAATTCACTGGAAGGGTTCATGAAAGTAAGACGTACGGCATTTATCATCTTCGCTGTTGCTATTGGCTTGATTTTTTTAATCGGCAAATCACTTCAGAGCGAGCTGGCGCCATTAGAAGACCGAAGCTGGCTCCGCATGTTGGTAACGGGTCCTGAAGGTGCATCGTATGATTACACGGATAGTTTTTTACAGAAGCTTTCCGACATTGTTGCAGATTCCGTGCCGGAGAAAAGTGTCATGCTTACAGTAACGGCACCCAGCTTTGCGGGTTCAGGAGCGGTGAACACAGGTTTTGTTCGCCTTGCGTTACTTACTCCTGACAAACGCAAGCGTTCACAGCAACAGATTGCAGATCAGCTTTCGCGTATGAGCAGGCAGATGACGGAAGCCCGCGTCTTCGTAGTGCAGGAGCAAACCATTTCTGCAGGCGGCGGACCGCGTGGTGCGTTGCCGGTTCAGTATGTTTTGCAAAACCAGGAGTTCTCACAGCTTGAAAAATATCTTCCAAAGTTTATGGAAGAAGCAAACAAGAGTAAAATCTTCCAGGGTACAGATGTAAACCTGAAATTCAACAAGCCCGAATTATCCATTACCATTGACAGGGAAAAAGCGCGCAGCATGGGTGTTTCGGTGAGTGACATTGCGCAGACATTACAGCTTGCATTAAGCGGGCAGCGCTTCGGTTATTTCATCATGCAGGGAAAACAATACCAGGTAATCGGGCAGGTAGACCGCCCCGACAGGGATGCTCCGTATGACCTCTCCAGGTTTTATGTGCGTAATGCTGCCGGAGAATTAATCCAGCTCGATAATGTGATTACAGTTAAGGAAGTGAGCAGCCCTCCCCAGTTGTATCACTATAACCGCTACCCTGCAGCAACTGTTTCTGCAGGGCTTGCACCCGGCTACACGATTGGAGACGGAATAAAAGAGATGGATAGAATCAAGGCGAAAGTTTTGGACGAAAGTTTCTCTACCGCGCTCACCGGACCCTCTCGTGATTTTGCCGAGAGCGGCTCCAATGTTTTGTTTGCATTTGTACTTGCGCTTATTCTTATCTACCTGGTTCTTGCTGCGCAGTTCGAAAGTTTTATAGACCCGTTTGTGATTATGCTTACTGTGCCGCTCGCTATTTGCGGTGCGCTGATTTCACTCTGGTATTTCAACCAAACGCTGAACATCTTCAGCCAGATTGGAATCATCATGCTCATTGGGCTCGTTACCAAAAACGGAATCCTGATTGTAGAGTTCACTAATCAACTTCGTGAGCGGGGAGTGGAAAGATCAAAAGCAATTATCGATGGTGCTGTCTCGCGCTTCCGCCCTATTTTGATGACAAGTCTGGCAACGACGTTGGGTGCAATGCCCATTGCGCTTGCCTTAGGTGCTGGAGCAAAGAGCCGCATGTCTATGGGAATTGTTGTTGTGGGTGGTGTCATGTTTTCTCTCACCCTTACACTCTATGTGATTCCTGCGATGTATTCTTATCTCTCACGGAAAAAAGTAATTGCGCATGAGGAAGTATAAAGTATTTCTTTTTTATTTTTTGCTTTTGATTTCTCCAGCTGCTTTTTGTCAGGTGTTCACTCTTGAAAATGCAATGGACCGCGCACTGAATAATAATTTTTCAATCCGGGTGGAGCGCAACAACAGCGAAATAAAAAATAATGATGCAACGGCAGGCAATGCGGGAATGCTTCCTCAGGTTGATGCTACGGGCTCCTATACTACTTCAATAAATTCCACGAAGCAGGAATATTCTAACGGAACCGAAATAAATAAAGACGGCGCAAAGCAGACCGTAACCACTGCAGGTGTAGCACTTGAATGGGTTTTGTTTGACGGGATGAAAATGTTTGCATCGTACGACCGGTTGAAATCAATTTCAGAACAGGGAAGAATTGATTTGAAAGTTGCAATGGAAAAGGTAGTTGAGGACGTTAACACAATATATTACGGGGTTGTGAAGGAAAGCCAGTTGCTGAAGGCATTACAGGAGACATTTGTTTTTTATGAAGACCGGTTAAAAATTTCTGAGAACAAATACAATATCGGCTCAGCGTCAAAACTCGATTATTTACAATCGAAAGTAGATTTGAATGCACAACGTGCAGCCATACTTCAACAACAGGAAAATCTGACTAACGCAAAAACAGAACTCAACCGCCTGCTTGTTTTTCCGGTTGACAGCAGCTATGAAGTTGCCGATACCATTATCATAAATTACAATCCTGATTATGCTTTACTTAAAAGCAGCCTTGCAAGTAATTTTCAATTGCGGAGTATCGAAAAAAATATCAGCATAAGCCGCTACAGCCTGAACGAGTTGAAAGGACAGCGTCTTCCCGTAGTTTCTGGCAATGCCGGTTATTTATTTTCGGACAATAAAAACGATGCGGGTTTTTTTGTCAAGAACCAGACATCAGGTTTGCAGTTCGGAATCACTGCGCGGTATAATTTGTTCAACGGCTTTAATACATCGCGTCAGATAAAAAATGCAAGGTTGAGTATGCTTAATTCGCAACTGTTGTTTGAGCAAACTACTCAAAACCTGAATGCCGATTTAATTATTGCCTTCGAGCATTTCAAAAATTCCTCTGACCGCTTAAAGCTCGAAGAAGACAACATTATCTATGCCCGCGAAAATGCTTCTGTCTTTATACAAAGTTTCCGCCTCGGCAGCGCCAATTCTCTGCAGGTTAAAGCAGCACAGGAAAGCCTGAACACAGCCCTCTCTCGTTTGGTCAATGCCCGGTTCGACACAAAAATTACCGAGGTGGCTTTACTAAGATTAACAGGACAGTTAGTTAAATAAAAACCTGTTCATTCTTTCTTGATTTTCTCGGCTTATTTTTGAAGCGATGAATAAACATTCAGCATTAATCGTTTTTGTTTTCCTTTTCTTATTTGTTCCCTTTCTCTCTGCGCAGAATAAGCTCTGTCCTCACGAGGTAAATAAAAAAGCGGAAAAAATTCTGGAGCAGGCGAAAGACACCTGGAAGAAAAGCCGCGATTATGCTACCGTACGCGAGCTGCTCGAGAAAGCGATTGACATGGACCCTGAGTATACAGATGCATATTATTTTTCAGGCACCTGCGCCCTTAAAAAACATGATGACAAAAATCTTGAAATCGCTTTTCTTAAAGTTGCTGAGTTGTGCCCCGATTATGATGCCGAAGTATTTTTCCAATTGGGATGGCTTTACTTCGACACAAAAAAATATAAGGATGCAGAAAAATATCTGAAAAAATTTCTTGAGTTTGGTAAGGTTAAGGAAGATAAAGCAGCCAAGGCCGATACCATGCTTTTCAAAAGTAAAATTTACCTGCATCCTGTTCCGTACGACCCGCATCCCGTGCAGGGTTTATCAACGGTTGACTGGGAATATCTCCCCTACTTTTCTCCCGATAACGAGCTCGCTTTCTTCACACGAAAATTCGAACTCCAGGAAAAAGGTTCTCTCTTTCCCATTAACGTAGAAAAATTTATGGTGGCTAAACGCATTGATGGCGCGTTCGAAAAAGGCGACCCTATGCCCTACCCTTTTAACTCGCGCAATACCGGCAATGAAGGCGCTGCCACCATTTCTATTGACAACTTACATTTATATTTTACGCTCAACGAAAAAGGGAATTTTGACATTTACACTTCCGATTTTGTAAACGGCAAATGGACTGAAATAAAAAACCTCGGCCTCAATGTAAATGATCCGATTGGCTGGGATGCTCAGCCTTCTATTTCATCCGATAATAAAACTCTCTACTTTGCCAGCGCCCGTGACAGCGAGCAGGTGAACAACATCGATATTTATTATTGCCAGAAGAACGCTAATGGTGAATGGGGCCGTGCAAAAAAACTTTCTTCAAAGATTAATACCCTCGGAAGAGAAAAGTCACCGTTTATCCATCCGGATAACAAAACACTTTATTTTTCTTCCGATGCACTTCCCGGTTTGGGCGGCTTCGATATTTTTTATTGCCGCAGAGAAGAAAATGGTGAGTGGGGAACTCCTGTCAACATCGGGTATCCTATCAACACCGAGGCGGATGAAGTAGGCTTCTTTGTGAGCACCGATGGTAAGACAGCATATTTCGCTTCCAACCAATTAAAAGGAATGGGCGGTTACGATATTTATTCTTTTGACCTGTACCCGCAGGCCCGCCCCGAAAGAGTTTTATTCGTAAAAGGAGATATCCGCGATGAGGACGAAAAAATTCCGCTTGCTGCAAAAATTGAATTAAAGAATGCTTTAAATAATAAAGTCATAGACGTAGAACTTGATACGCTCACCGGAAAATATGCTTCGGTAGTTCCGTTCGACAACGATTATATTCTTACCGTAAAGAAAAAGGGCTACGCTTTTGCTTCGGAATATTTTTCTGCAGCAGATACAGCAAACGTAAAACCAAGAACGGTTAATATTGATGTAAAGAAAATGGAAGTGGGTGTTTCATACCCGCTTAACAATATTTTATTTGCAACCAACTCTTTCGAAATTAACGACACCATAAAAATTGTCCTCAATAACTTTGCAGAATTCCTTTTCGATAATCCTAAAGTTAAAGTCGCCATTTACGGTCACACCGATAATATCGGAGACGAAGTGACGAATATCCAGCTTTCTATAAGCCGCGCTAAAACTGTTTACGATTATTTGGTTTCAAAAGAAATTCCAAAAGAAAGAATGACGTACAAGGGATTCGGTCTTACAAGTCCGGTTGCAACCAACCGAACGGAACAGGGTCGTTCCTTGAACCGGAGGACAGAGTTTGTGATTACATCTAAATAGTCGTTGGTCATTAGACATTAGTCATTTTCCAATGATCGCCTTTGCGTAATTCTCCCAGCTCATCTGCTTTGTAGATGACGCAACGTTTTCTCTCGGCACGGGATGTTCAAGAAATTTAAGCATAACATCTGCCATACTCTGAATATTTTCCGGCTCAGCCAGGTAGCCGTTAAATCCATCCTTAATTGTCTCAGGAAAATGCCCGACACGCGTTGCAAGCACTGGTAAACTAAAATTATACGAGAGAGATTCTATTCCTGAAGGCGTTGCAGTTTCATAAAATAAAACAATGCAATCACTTACCTGGAAATATTTATGCACCTCTTCATTGGCGATAAAACGGTTGATGACGGTTATTTTGTCCTGGAGATTTAATTCTTCTACTAACTGAAGCGGGTTGTAATCCTGCTCGTTAGCAGATTTCGGCAGGAGGATGGATTTAAAAAAACCAAACAGGCGTTTTTTTAATCGTGTGGAAAATTTCTTTTCTGACAACGTATTCCAGAATGATTCTCCTGCAATGAGAAGAGATACATCATCGCGCTTATTCGCGACAATTTTGAAAGCACGAATCACATGATGCAGTCCTTTGTATTTGCGGATGAATCCGAAGAACAAAAAAACATGCTTCCTCAATTTCAGTTCAGCTTTTGTTTGCTCCAGGTTAAAATCAGCTTTTGGTTTGTATAAATCATAAATCGGGTGATAAAGCTTTATCACTGTGGCGCTTTTATCTTTGGAACGCTTACTGGTTTCATTCACGGAAAATTTTTTCTGCGGAAAAAGATTTCTCAATTCCTCAACCGTTTTGTAGGCGTGACAGATATAAGTATTTGCCCGCTTCAATCCATACTTGCTGAAATTTTTGTCAATAGTTGATGCTTCTTTTTGAACAATGAGATGACAATCGAAAATTACTTCTGTCCTACCCCACCGCATTAATTTTCTTGCCATCCATCCCATAGGTAAACCCTGCAGGGCAATCGCCCATTGAAAAATTACTTTGTCAGGTGCAAGTGATTTAATGTAATCAACCGTCTTCTTCCAAGAAGCTGGGTTGTTGTAATTGGTGATGTACTCAACCTTGATGTTTGTTCCTTCAAGCAAATTGCTTTTGCTGCTGCGGTCAATAAAATCGCGGGGAATAATGGCGGGGTACTGCTGTGTCCAGGAAACAATGTGTACCTCCGCGCCAAGCTTATCCAGCGCTTTGGCAAGAGAAGTGTTGTAATTGGAAATGCCTCCTTTGAATTGCGGGCCAGGACCGAAGCAAACGATTTTCAAGAGGTGCGTTTATTATTTACTGACGTCTACCGCCAGCTTCTTGGCTACCCCATCATACACGCGCCTCATTCCTTCTTCAAGAGAAATTTTTGGTTTCCAATTGAACTTGTCCGAGACATAACTCATGTCGGCATAACGTGAGTGAACGCCAACGGGTTTATCAAGCAGCGGTTTAATGGTTGGATTGTACCCGGCAAACTTGCTGAACAACTCAATGATTTGTAGAAACGAAGTGAGCTTGCCGCTGCCGATGTTTATAGCAGTGCCGTCATGAATATTATCCATTGCCATAAGAATGCAATCAATGCAATCGTCAATATGTACAAAGTCGCGGCCTTGCTTTCCGCTGCCCCAGACCTCAAACGGGTTTTCTTTTTTCACCGCGCGGGCTGCAATGGCAGGCACCGGGTATGAAAAATCCTGGTCTTCTCCATAACCGGAAAATGGGCGAACACAAGCAACAGACACTCCATAATATTTTGCCGCAATCTGCGCCAGGTATTCTCCTGTCAGCTTGCTCCAGCCATACGTCATGTCGGGTTGACCGAGTACATCATCAAAACGGATTTCACTTTCGGGCAGCGCAATGGCATCTGTCAAGGTTTGTTTGTTTATAGGATACGCTGCGCTGGAACTGGGATACATTACACGTTCCGGTTTGTAGCGCACCACCCAGTAAAAAAGTTCTGCATCAATAGAAAGGTCAAGCGCAACCATCATGGGGTCGCCATCAATTTTTGCCCTGCCGCCAACAATGGCTGCAAAGTGAAACACATCCGAAAACTTAGGGTACTTGAAAGAATATTTTTTGTTGATGTAATCAGAATCTTCAATAATATTTCTCAAAAATTTTCTGAAGTCGGATTGAAGAAAAATAAATCTTCCGCTTTTGTAAATTTTTAAATCGTCTTTGGTTGTATGAGTAGCATCATCCAGCCAGGTTTCAGGTGCGGTGCCTGTGGATAAATCATCAATAACAAAAAGCGTATCGTTGGTGGTTGACAGGAGACGCTTGACAAGGTTTCTGCCCACAAAACCGCATCCGCCCGAAACTAAATGGAATTTCATTGCTTAATTTTTTGCAAACCTAAGAAAAGTGTTCAGGTTAATATACAATTGCTTTTCCTATTAAAATTCTTTTCTCTCCCTCAGTTACCTCAAAGATATAAATACCTCTGCCGAGATTTTCGCGGTTAATGGAAATTCGTTTTCCGTTGATACCTAAAAAGGTCAATACTTTCTCACCCAGCAAATTATAGAAGGAAAGAATCGCATTATGAACTTCTTTGCCGAAGGCGAGCGTTGTGGTTGTGGTGAATGGGTTAGGAAAAATATTATAATTAAAAAAACTTTCCTCTCCTACGGAATATATTGCTGTGGCTATAACAGGACATACCGTATCAATAACATACGTGGAAGTCAATATAGGAGAGTAAAAAATTACAGACTGATTTGCGTCATCAAAAAAATCATAAATTACAGAATCAATGTGTGTTATACTTGTAGTCCCCCAATAATTACTATCTGCATTAAGATTATGACCTCCATAAGGTGAACGGTTAAAGAGTTCATATTGACAATTTGGATTCAGAAAGTTATTTTGAGAAATATGTAGGAGACTTTTATTAACATCCGGGGTTCCCAATGTTTCAATATAAATAATAGTATCTGATAAATTATTACTGAATTCATTACTAATGATATTAAAAGGCACTGTTACACTTGGAGAGCCAATCAGCTTAATACACGGACCTGCAGGAGATGAATTGCCTCGGAAAATATTGTTGGTGATTTCATGTGTATTGTCATTTGCGATATCTATATAAAGTGATGCTGCACCAAACGTTGAAGAATTATTTTCAAAAATATTATTCTGCAAGAAAGAATTTATATTCCCGAACGTACCCAAATAAACTGCGCCCCCGTTGTGACTTCCTAAATCAATGGAATGATTACTGATGAACCTGTTACATTTAATTTGATAATTCTCAATCCAAACAATTCCTATTGCTCCGCCATGATGGTACCATTGAGCTGTATTGCTCTCAAAGTAATTGTCAGAGATTATAATATTCTGATTAGAATTGACAATAGCGACAGCTCCTTCATTTGAATTATTCATAAAAATGTTCCCTATCAGAATCATAGGAATAGAATTGCAAGAAGTATTACTTTGATTAAAATAAATCCCACCAGCAGAATTATTGCTAATCGTATCATATTTTAGGCTCATATTACAAAAAGCATTGCTCGCACCTTGGAAAGATAAGCCAAATCCTAAACAGTTATTTACCAAGCTTGAATCAATTCTGATAGTAGCCCCATCACAATAAATTCCATCTAAGTCACTATTCACGATACTACAGTTTGAAATATATGGAGAAGATAATTTTATATGAATTGTGCCAAACCCAATTCCTCCTCCATAAAGCACGTCACAAAATTTCATAATACTTCCCGACAAATAATTTGCGTTTGCGTTATAAACAGCATCCACACTTGCATCAGAAAATTGAATCTTTCCCCAATCACCAGCAGCAGGAATCGGTTGGTTGGAAGTGAAAGTGATTCTATGCAACGAAGTACCAACTGCATGCAGTTCACCATCTATCTGAAGTACTTTAGCAGAATCAAATTTTACAATCACTCCGGGCTCAATGGTCAAAGTGTACCCTGGAGATAGCAAAGTATTGCCTACGACAATATAAGGCGAACCCGCAAGATCCCATGTGGTGTTTGCATTAATGAAGCCGCTCACATTGGTTTGGGCAGTGCAATATAAAATGAAGAGGGTAAAATATAGAATGAGAAAAATTTTCTTTTTCATGTAATGAGGTTTTTCTGCCTCTTAATGTTGAGTAAAAATAGGAAAATAAAAAAGAAGCCAACCCTTTCGGATTGGCTTCAAATAATTATGGCAACAACATATGCTGACGCTTCGGTCAGCATCCTGACATGCTGATGATTCTATCAGCATCGTCAGGACTCTCCCAAAAAAGAAAAGAGGTCAACCCTTGCGGATCAACCTCTTTATAATTATGGCAACAACATACTCTCCCGGAGTCAACCAGTACCATCTGCGCGGGTGGGCTTAACTTCTCTGTTCGGAATGGGAAGAGGTGGACACCACTGCATACGTCACCATAAACTCTTAATGACAAACTGCGGAAAGAAAACATACCAATAATAAGGGTAAGTAAAGTGTACGAATTTTTATTCGGGTAAAAAATCTTCGGGTGATTAGTATTGCTCGGCTTTGACATTACTGTCTTTAGACCTGCAACCTATCAACGTCATAATCTTTGACGACCCTAATAATGAAGTTTAATCTTGAAGCGAGTTTCGTGCTTAGATGCTTTCAGCGCTTATCTCAACCGAACATAGCTACCCTGCGGTGCCGCTGGCGCGACAACAGGTACACTAGAGGTTCGTCCGACTCGGTCCTCTCGTACTAGAGTCAGGTCCTCTCAAACTTCAAACGCCCACAACAGATAGGGACCGAACTGTCTCACGACGTTCTGAACCCAGCTCGCGTGCCACTTTAATGAGCGAACAGCTCAACCCTTGGGACCTTCTCCAGCCCCAGGATGTGACGAGCCGACATCGAGGTGCCAAACCTCCCCGTCGATGTGAGCTCTTGGGGGAGATCAGCCTGTTATCCCCGGCGTACCTTTTATCCTATGAGCGATGGCCCTTCCATGCGGAACCACCGGATCACTATATCCAACTTTCGTTTCTGCTCGACTTGTAGGTCTCACAGTTAAGCACCCTTATGCTATTACACTCAAAGCACGGTTACCAAGCGTGCTGAGGGTACCTTTGAAAGCCTCCGTTACTCTTTTGGAGGCGACCACCCCAGTCAAACTACCCACCAAGCAATGTCTTCCGCTGAAGCGGAGTTAGACTCCAAAGAAATGAAGGGTGGTATTTCAAGGACGACTCCACGATAGCTGGCGCCACCGCTTCAAAGTCTCCCACCTATCCTACACATCATTTATTCAAAATCAATGCTAAGTTATAGTAAAGGTGCACGGGGTCTTTCCGTCCCGTTGCGGGTAATCGGCATCTTCACCGATACTACAATTTCACTGAGCTCATGGCTGAGACAGTACCCAGATCGTTACACCATTCGTGCAGGTCGGAACTTACCCGACAAGGAATTTCGCTACCTTAGGACCGTTATAGTTACGGCCGCCGTTTACCGGGGCTTCGGTTCAAAGCTTTGTCCTTGCGGACTAACCTCTCTCCTTAACCTTCCGGCACCGGGCAGGTGTCAGGCCATATACATCATCTTAATGATTTAGCATAGCCATGTGTTTTTGTTAAACAGTCGCCTGGGCCATTTCACTGCGGCCCCACCGAAGTGGGGTACCCCTTATTCCGAAGTTACGGGGTCAATTTGCCGAGTTCCTTAGCCATGGATCACTCAAGCACCTTAGAATTTTCTTCTCGACTGCCTGTGTCGGTTTGCGGTACGGGTAGTATAAACATAAGTTTAGAGAATTTTCTCGGAAGTTTGATTACGGTCATTATCCGATTGTCCGGAGACTCTCGGTACTGTCGAGTTTCGGCATAACCAACGGATTTTCCGGTTGATCATATACCTACGCTCTTTAACGCGAACATCCGTTGCCGCGCAGACCTTTCACTACTTCGTCCTCTCATCACTATTTATACTAGTACAGGAATATTAACCTGTTGTCCATTGACTTTTCCGTTTGGATACATCTTAGGACCCGACTAACCCTGATCCGATTAGCGTTGATCAGGAAACCTTAGTCTTTCGGTGTCCAGATTTTTCATCTGGATTATCGTTACTTATGCCTACATTGGCTTTTTCATTAACTCCAGAGCTGCTTACGCAACTCCTTCTGTGTCTATGAAATGCTCCCCTACCCATCCGTCAGATGACGGATGTTATAGCTTCGGTATTATACTTAATGCCCGTTTATTATCCACGCTCGATCGCTCGACTAGTGAGCTGTTACGCACTCTTTAAATGAATGGCTGCTTCCAAGCCAACATCCTAGCTGTCAATGCAATCAAACCACGTTTAATCAACTTAGTATATATTTTGGGACCTTAGCTGATAATCTGGGTTGTTTCCCTCTCGCCCACGGACCTTAGCACCCATGGGCTCACTCCCAGGAATTATGTCGATAGCATTCGGAGTTTGTCTGGGTTTGGTATCCGGTGAAGGACCCTAGCCCAATCAGTAGCTCTACCTCTATGACAATTATCCTGAGGCTGTTCCTAAAAACATTTCGGGGAGTACGAGCTATTTCTCAGTTTGATTAGCCTTTCACCCCTACCCACAACTCATCCGAGAGCTTTTCAACGCTCACCAGTTCGGTCCTCCACCCCGTTTTATCGGAGTTTCAACCTGGTCATGGGTAGATCACAAAGTTTCGCGTCTACCCCTTCTGACTTGATGCCCTATTCAGACATGCTTTCGCTTCGGATGCGTTCTTGAAGAACTTATCCTTGCCAGAAAGGAGTAACTCGTAGGCTCATTATGCAAAAGGCACGCTGTCATCCCGGCAAGCCGGGACTCCAACCGCTTGCAAGCGCATGGTTTCAGGTTCTATTTCACTCCTCTGTTCGAGGTTCTTTTCACCTTTCCCTCACGGTACTGGTTCACTATCGGTCTCTCATGAGTGTTTAGCCTTACCGGATGGTGCCGGCAGTTTCCTGCAGGGCGTCTCCGACCCCGCAGTACTCAGGATACTGCTAAAATGCAATTGTTTACGCTTACGGGATTATCACCCTCTATGATGCTACTTTCCAGAAGCTTCAGCTTTGCTTTTGCATTTACGTTGCAGTCCTACAACCCCAAAATGGCCTTGACCGTTTTGGTTTGGGCTGTTCCCTGTTCGCTCGCCACTACTTAGGGTATCACTAGTTTGTTTTCTTTTCCTCCAGGTACTTAGATGTTTCAGTTCCCCGGGTTTGCTTCCTTCTTACGAAGGATTATACCACTTCATGGTATAGAGTTTCCTCATTCGGATATCTTCGGATTAACGGTTATTTCCACCTTCCCGAAGCTTTTCGCAGGTAATCACGTCCTTCATCGCCTATGAGAGCCAAGGCATCCGCCATGCGCCCTTAGTAACTTTTTTCCGAAATAAAAATTCGTACTTTTAATTTACTTATTACTTACTTAATATGTTTTCTTTCATACAGTACGTCAAAGAACTTAATAATCAGTGGTTAGACTGATTTTGTGGAGGTAAACGGATTCGAACCGATGACCCTCTGCGTGCAAGGCAGATGCTCTAGCCAGCTGAGCTATACCCCCAAACTTGATGGTCATTGGTTATTGGTCATTTGGAATAATCCGTATAACCTATAACTCATAACCTTCGCCTGTAGTCCCGAGCAGAGTTGAACTGCTGACCCCTACATTATCAGTGTAGTGCTCTAACCAGGCTGAGCTACGGGACTGTGTTTACAGTTTACAGTTTTACAGTTTACAGTTTTGCTGTTACTGCTACTGCTTACTGCTTGCTGCCAACTGCGCCTCCGTATTTTGGGTAGGGCCACTGATTGGCTCGTTTGGGTAATTTAATAAAATTGAAGAAGAAGGAGGAAATAACAAGCTGGAAATTAAAATATAACTTCATAACAGAATCTCTCCAGAAAGGAGGTATTCCAGCCGCACCTTCCGGTACGGCTACCTTGTTACGACTTAGCCCCAGTCATTGGTTTTACCCTGGGCGGCTCCTTGCGGTCACCGACTTCAGGTACTCCCAACTTCCATGGCTTGACGGGCGGTGTGTACAAGGCCCGGGAACGTATTCACCGTAGCATTGCTGATCTACGATTACTAGCGAATCCAGCTTCATAAGGTCGAGTTGCAGACCTCAATCCGAACTGAGACCGGCTTTATAGGATTAGCTCCATGTTGCCATGTGGCTGCCCATTGTACCGGCCATTGTAGCACGTGTGTAGCCCTGGACGTAAGGGCCGTGATGACTTGACGTCATCCCCACCTTCCTCCACGCTTACGCGGGCAGTCTCTTTAGAGTCCCCAGCATTACCTGATGGCAACTAAAGATAGGGGTTGCGCTCGTTGCGGGACTTAACCCAACACCTCACGGCACGAGCTGACGACAGCCATGCAGCACCTAGTTTCGTGTCATTGCTGACGCAAACGTTTCTGCTTGCTTCACTAACTTTCAAGCCCAGGTAAGGTTCCTCGCGTATCATCGAATTAAACCACATGCTCCTCCGCTTGTGCGGGCCCCCGTCAATTCCTTTGAGTTTCAATCTTGCGATCGTACTCCCCAGGTGGATTACTTAATGCTTTCGCTCAGACGCGTACAGTGTATCGCACACATCGAGTAATCATCGTTTAGGGCGTGGACTACCAGGGTATCTAATCCTGTTTGATCCCCACGCTTTCGTGCCTCAGCGTCAGTTACAGTTTAGCGAGCTGCCTTCGCAATTGGTGTTCTGTGTCATATCTAAGCATTTCACCGCTACATGACACATTCCGCCCGCTTCAAATGTACTCAATCCTGATAGTTTTACGGCCAGTTTCCTTGTTAAGCAAGGAGATTTCAACCGTAACTTTCCAGGACGCCTACGCACCCTTTAAACCCAATAAATCCGGATAACGCTCGGGTCCTTCGTATTACCGCGGCTGCTGGCACGAAGTTAGCCGACCCTTATTCTTACAGTACAATCAATCCGCTAAGAATAGCGGATATTTTTCCCGTATAAAAGAAGTTTACAACGCATAGCGCATTCATCCTTCACGCGGCATGGCTGGATCAGAGTTGCCTCCATTGTCCAATATTCCTTACTGCTGCCTCCCGTAGGAGTCGGGTCCGTGTCTCAGTACCCGTGTGGGGGATCATCCTCTCAGATCCCCTACTGATCGCCGTCTTGGTGGGCCGTTACCCCGCCAACTAACTAATCAGACGCATGTTCATCTTTAACCCCCGTAGGTTTGCTCACCAGGCGATGCCGTCCAGTGATGTTATGCGGTATTAGCTCCTCTTTCGAGGAGTTATCCCCCAGTTAAAGGCAGATTACATACGTGTTACGCACCCGTGCGCCACTCGTCAGCATGTATTGCTACACCTGTTACCGTTCGACTTGCATGTATTAGGCCTGCCGCTAGCGTTAATCCTGAGCCAGGATCAAACTCTCCATTGTAAGTTTAGTTTGTTTATTTGGCTCTAGATTCGTTATCTCTTTCGTTTTGAATAAAATATTCAAAGGAAAGGGCTTGTTATTTCCTTCCAAATCTTCAAAGAACGTACGCTGATTGTGAACTTTTGATTCAAAATCAGTAAGATTTTATATTAACAACGACATTGCTGCCTTTGGTAAATTTCAAAAAAACGGAGCGCAAAAGTAGTATCTCTTTCGTCACTCACAAGAACTATTAAACTTTTTATTTACTGAATCTTCCTGAGACAGAATTTTCAGCGGGATGGCAAAAGTAGTCTTTTACTTCATTCCTACAAATATTTTAAAATTTTTTATTAACACTTGTTCATAAAGCAAGGAGCCTTGAGTTTGGAGCAGGGAGGCAGCCCGTCTTACCAATAATAATTTCCAAACAGCAAATCAGACAATTTAAGGATTTATAGACATTTTGAATAGGCATTTATTGACAAGCACGGCACTGTTGTTGCTGGAAAAATTACATTGAACATTTAAAATTTAATCCAATGAAAAATATTCTAATCTATTCAGTTATTATAGGGTTGCTTTGCTCGTGCAACGCAACAAAAAAAATGAGCAACCAGGATAAAGGCGTTGCTATTGGCGCTACATCGGGCGCAGTTGTAGGTGGTGTCATTGGTCACCAGGCAGGCAATACTGCTGTGGGAGCTGTGATTGGAGGAGTGGTTGGCGGAATTGCCGGTGGAGTTATCGGACATAAGATGGATAAACAGAAAAAAGAATTGGAAGAAATAAAAGAAGCCAAAGTTGAAACAATTAAAGAGGGTGAAGGATTGAAAGTGACTTTTGAAGAGGGGATTTTGTTTGCAACCAATTCAAGCACATTGAACCCTTCCTCACAGGGTGCGCTTACCAAGTTTGCAACTTCACTTCAGAACAATAAAGAAACAAACGTTGTTATTTCCGGTCACACAGATAATACCGGCAACGATGTCATCAACGACCCGTTATCTCAGAAGCGGGCTGAAAGCGTTGCTAATTACCTCAAGTCAAAAGGTGTATCCGGCAAACGATTGACTACTGTTGGCGCGGGCTCAAAGCAACCTGTTGCAACTAACGAAACAGCCGAAGGCAGACAGCAGAACAGGCGCGTAGAAGTTGTGATTGTAGCGAATGAGAAAATGGTAAAAGACGCTAAAGAACAAACGAGCGTTAAATAAAATTTAGCAAGAGAATATTTTTAACTGCAGCAAAAAGCTCCGTAACTACACGGAGCTTTTTTATTCATAAATTCGTCCGTCAGCTGACGAATTTATAGTTCACATCTTCACCACTTTCTTCGTCACTTTATTTCCTGCTTCGTCTGTTACGGTGATGAAATAAATACCGGGAGGGAAATCAGCTACGCTGATTGTCAGATGTTGGACGTCCGATGTCTGATGTTCAAAAACTTTTTCTCCAAGTGAAGAATAAATTTCTATCTCTTTAATTTTTAATCCTGCCTGTCCGGCAGGCAGGTCTGCATTCTCAATTCTTAACTCATCTGTGGAGGGGTTGGGAAAAATATTTAGTACTGAAATAATATTTTCTTCCTCCACCCCAATTAAAACCGGGCACAGCCCTGTCACCTGCACCGGAACAGGACTATCTTGTTGATCGGGCCAGTTGGTTCCGATTCCGAGCTGACCCCGATAATTGTCCCCACAAGACCAGAGTGTTCCGTCATTCTTCAAGGCGAGGGTATGGGAACCTCCTGCCGCAATTGCTGTTATACCTGAAAGAACGCCCATCTGCACCGGAACATTGGAGGAGTCGGTGTGGATTCCTGTTCCTAGCTGGCCATCCACATTACGTCCCCAACCCCATACCGTTCCGTCATTCCTTAAGGCAAGGGAAAATTCACCTCCTGCCGCAATTGCTGTTACACCTGAAAGAGCGCTCACCTGTATAGGAACATTACTGTCGTTGCTCGTTCCATTTCCAAGCTGTCCCGCGTAATTGGCTCCCCATGCCCATAGTGTTCCGTCATTCTTCAGGGCAAGGGAATGAAGATATCCTCCGGCAATTGCGGTTACACCCGAAAGAGCGTTCACCTGTATAGGAACATTGCTGGTGTCGTTGTTGGTTCCGTTTCCAAGCTGACCTGCATCATTGTATCCCCAAGCCCAAACCGTTCCGTCATTCTTCAGGGCGAGGGAAAAGTGTGAACCTCCCGCAATTGCAATGACACCCGAAAGAGTGCTCACCTGCACCGGAACATAGCTGTTGGTGTAGCTTCCGTTTCCAAGCTGACCTAAATGATTCAGTCCCCAAACCCAAACCGTTCCGTCATTCTTCAGAGCGAGGGAATGTTGCCACCCTGCCTCGATTGCAGTTATAGCTGAAGGAGCACTCGCCTGCACCGGAACATTGCTGTCAGCGTTGGTTCCATTTCCAAGCTGGCCCCAATAACCCTCTCCCCAAGCCCAAACCGTTCCATCATTTTGCAGGGCGAGGGAATGATACTCTCCTCCCGCAATCGCGGTTATACCTGAAAGACCACCCACCTGCACCGGAACATTGCTGTCTGTGTTGGTTCCGTTTCCAAGCATGCCAAAAATATTCCATCCCCAAGTTCTTACCGTGCTGTCGCTGCATAAGGCAAGAGAATGGTACCATCCTCCAGCAATGGTTTGGGCAAAGGAATTATTAAAAATGAAGAAGGTAGAATTAAAAATCAGAATGAGAGTAATTTTTTTCATTTCATCAGCTTAAATTACCTCACAATAATAAGAAAAAAATATGCACCGCGCAAAACCTCTATTACAGAAGTTTTTCAAGGCGTTGAAGTCGACACTTGCAACACTTTTCCATTAAAATATTTCTGCCCGTTCAGGCAAAAGTCAGCGAGATATTTTGCAGCATCGTTAACAGAAAGCCCTGCTTTAACAGATGGAAATGCTTCGCCAAACATTTCGGTTTGCACCGAGCCAAAAGCAATGCTGTTGGCAGAGATGTTTTTTTCTTTCAATTCCACGGCAAGCACCTCGCTAAGATTTATTAATGCCGCTTTGGTAGAACTGTAAGCGCTCAACCCTGGAAACTTCACAGAGCCCTGCACTCCGCCCATGCTGCCTATGTTTACAATATGGCTTTGCCTGCCTTCCATCATGGGGATTAGTTCTTTGATGAGCAGCATGTGCGAAAAAACATTTACCGAAAAAGATTCTTCAATATCTGAAGCGGAGAGTTCGCTGATATTTTTTTTAACCAGCACTCCCGCATTATTGAGAAGAACATCAACATGTTTTGATATTTTTTTTATTTCAGGAACCAGAACAGTAGCAATATCTCTGTAATTTTTAAGGTCGAAATTGATAGTTTGAATTGCCGACTTACTTTCTGTTTTCAACTTCGCCAATGCATCAGGTTTTCTTGCAATGGCAATTACCGTATTGCTTTTATCTGCAGCCAGTTGCAATGCCGTGGCGTACCCTATACCTTTACCTGCTCCTGTTATGACGATTATCATGTTAAGGTTTCATTCAAAAACGTAATATTGCAAAAACAATCTTTACGATGCGCAAATATACTTTCTGCTTTATACTTTCTTCAATATTATTGTTCACTTCAACATTTTCATCCGCCCAAAAAAATACGGAGAGCCGGTTTTATTGGGGTGGGAATTTGGGGCTGATGTTCGGCACATATACTATTATTGATATTTCTCCTCAGGTGGGCTATAAGGTAACAGAAAAATTTCATGTAGGGACAGGCCTTACGTATACTTATTTTAGATATAAAGAAGACGGAACTTACAATGGTTCATCCACAACAAACGGTTTTACATACAGCACCAATATTTATGGAGGAAGATTGTTTACCAGGTATTATATTCTGGACAATATTTTTGTGCATGTTGAAGATGAGCTCATCAGTGTGGAACTTCCAAACCTGGCTTTATATCCTAAGGAAGTTGTTCTCACCCGCCAATGGCTGAACAGCGTTTTGGCAGGTGCCGGCTATGGTTATGCTTTCAATGTTGACGGTCCGGCTCTTTCCATTATGGTGCTGTTTCGCCTGAACCATGAGTTTGCGGATTTTTATCCATACCAGAATCCTATTATAAGAATCGGCTTAGGGTTTGGATTCTGAGTCTTCAGGAAAATCTTCGTCATCATTGCTGAATAAGGGAACCGCTCCGAAATATTTTATATCAACCCCGTACATTTTCTTTTCCAGGCTGTCCTGCAAGGGAAGGTAGAAAATATTATATCTCGCCTGTATGTAAGTGATGAGTTCATCCTTATCGAGGTAATGCGCCCAGATGACTTTATTATTTTTTTTCTCAGGGGGAAGTTGCTGGTGCTGGTATTCTATTGCGTTATACCACCAACCGCATAACACCAGTGATGAGTCGGCAAGATATTGCGATTCATCAACAACAGTATTTGCAAATTTTTCCATTTGCTTGCGCGATTTCATTTCAGTGCAGAGCTGGCCGTTCAGGAAATCGAGATTAACATCAAAAGAAAAAACGCTGATGTTAGCAGAAACGGCAGATGGCTTTGGAGAATCGGGCTTATGGCCTGTGCTGATACCAATAACAAATGGTGACAGTATTAATAAGAGCGAGAAATAAATAAACGCTCGGTCGTAAAGATATTTTCCGAATACCAGGATGGTGAATGGAATAAGTGGAATAAGGTAACCGGATTCATAAGGGAAGCGAACAAAAATTAAAATCGTCATGTCCATGGCTACAAGCCAGGAGATAACATGCTTTTCGTTTACCGTTCTCGGGAGAAGATATTTTCCTGATTTGGTGCCGGGTGGAAAAAGAAGCGCCAGCGTTCCATACAACAACGCGATTATTCCGGTAACGCCCCATACTCCCAGGGAAATTTTATATAGCACTTTAGGAATTGAAGGATAGCCGGATAAATCGTAGAAGGTAAAAAAAGACAAACCATATTTGTATAAAACGGGAAAATAAATAATGACTGAAAAAAGACCGGTAAGCAATGCATAACGAACCATGCGTTTAATGTTGCTGCGAGAGTTTTGGTTGTCATCAATTAAAAGCACTCCGAAAGAAAGAAGCATAGTAATAGAAGTAATACGACAGCCTACAGCTATGGCAAGCATAATTGAAGAGAGCACTGGTTTTTCTTTGAGCAGAAGCCAGAACGATGCCATAATAAATGCCATGGCCCACATGTAATCTATTGAATCGGATGAATGAGTGTAAACGATAGAAGTAAATGCAAAAGCCAGTCCCGCCAGGTATGGGAAGCGAAAACGTATTTCTTGCAATGCACATACAAACATCAGTGCAGCTGCGGCAGACATTATTGCGGTAAGCAAATTCAACGCTGCCGGCCCGCCCCGGATAAACAGAGCAGAAATTAATTCATGAACCGGAAACCCGGGAAAACGTGAGACTTCGTATTGATGCGTGCTGAAAATTTTTAATGCAGTAAGCGCTACTCCCCAGGCATCTTCATCAGTGCCCGGCCCCGAAAAAATAAACGGAACACGCGACAGAAATATTAACAGAGCAAACAGCAGATTTCTTCGGCTGAAACCGGAACTATTGCTGCCGGAATAACGCTCAAAGAAATCAGTGAGTGACATTGGGTGCTAAGTTATACGTTAAACGTTACACGTTATGCAACAAATTGTGGGAGCCTGATGACCAACGACCAATGACTCTTTCTACCATTCCGGCCTTTCAATCCTGTACATGTTGGTAAGTATCCATGTTTGCCGTTTCAGAATATATGCTGTCGGTGTTGCAGGCGACCACTTGCGCGGGTTAGGCAGCACGGCAGCAAGCAATGCACTTTCTGAACCCGACAGGTTTTTGGCATTCTTGCCGAAATATTTTTTAGCTGCTGCTTCGGCTCCGTAAATTCCATCGCCCCATTCGGCTACATTAAGATACACTTCCATGATTCGTTCCTTGCTCCAGAATACTTCGAGCAGGAAAGTAAAATACACTTCAAACCCTTTGCGAACATAACGAGTCCATCCGCTTCCACCCCAGAGAAAAACATTTTTTGCTGTTTGCTGTGTAATGGTGCTTGCTCCGCGCACGCGTTTCCCTTTTTTATGCTCATTATATTTCTGCGCCTTTTCTATTGCCTGCATGTCAAATCCAAAATGCTCCGTAAACTTTTGGTCTTCCGATGCAATGACCGCCAACGTAAGGGACGATGAAATATTATCCAGCGACTTCCATGATTTGTTTAGCCGCAATTCATTTCCATTAATTACCTGTTGCGCGCAACGAATAAGCATAAGCGGAGTTACCGGTATAGGAACAAAGCGAAACAGAATTACCGAACCAACGCTCAAGGCAATGAACCAGAGAAATAGCTTGAGAAGAAATCTGAAAAAGCGTTTCAAATCACATCAGTTATGAAGGGTGAACATACATAATGAATTACATTAACTGAACTCTATCATTTTTCATTGTACTTTTGAGTTGAATATTTGTTACTGTTGTTTCGCAAAAATAAAATGAACGGTACAATACAAGCTTCTCCGCAATCACCTCCGGCTTTTTCATGGGAACAGTGGTATGAATCCATTGGAGGACGCCACATCAGGATTGCTGAGGTTGAATCGTATCTGAAAAAAATTTACGAGGACCAGTATTTACGTTTTGATGGCGAACCAGCTGCAGAGAAATATATTTTCCCTTCTCCTGCAGAGGCATCGCAGCGTATAAAATCCAAAGCGCTTGAATTTGGCGCTGACATTTCCGGCATTTGCGAAATTGAACCCAGCGATATTTACAAAGGAAGAACGGTGACGGAAAAATATGCTATAGCCGTGGGGCAACGAATGCGGTGGCGCGAATTCCAGACCGTACCTTCGCGCGAATCGGCAATTGAATGCCTCCGCGTTTATTATACGTTGGGCGAAACCGTAATTCAGCTTGCACAATACATACGCTCACTAGGATATACCTGCAGGATTGAACATCCTATTGGCGACAGCGATTTGCTTCACATTCCAATAGGGTTAAAAGCGGGCTTTGGCGAGCTGGGCAGGCACGGCTCCATCATTCATCCCGAAATTGGCCCGCTCTTCAGAATGGGAAGTGTAATCACTTCTATTCCCTTTGAAACCGATAAACCCATTGATGCAGGCATTGCCGCCTTTTGCGACACCTGTAAAGCATGCCGCATTTATTGCCCGGCAAAAGCAATTCCTGATGAGAGAAGCGCGGCAGCAGGTAAAGACCATTTGGGAAATGACCGCTACATGATTGATACCGGCAAATGCTTCCCTTATTTTGCAACACATAATTATTGTTCCATCTGCCTGCCTGTTTGCGTATATAATCATAAGGAGTGGGCAAAGGATTTTGACGGTTACAAAACAAAACTTTTTCCGACGGTGATAATGAACGAGCCGCCACCGCCGGCAGATAAAGTGCCTGCAGAATTGCGGCACCAGTATCCAAGAACAGGACGTGATTCATAAATGATTTATGATGTTCAAAAAATATATGTCATGAAAAAAATTTTTTCCTTCTTACTGCTTTTACCTTGCATTATTTCTTCCGCGCAAAATACTTTTCAAAAAGCATTCGGAGGCAGTGCTGATGAAACCGGAACGTGCATACAGAATACGCTTGACGGCAATTACATTATAAGCGGATACACCACGAGTTTCAGCGCGCCCTTCAGGGATGCATATCTTATTAAAACAGATACGGCAGGAAATATTTTATGGTCGAAAACGTATGGCGGCAGCAATGATGAAGTATGCTATTATGTGGCGCTCGCCAATACCGGCGGATATGCCCTGGTAGGAGGAACGAAAAGTTTTGGTGCAGGAGAGAATGACTTGTATATTATCCGCACCGATGCATCAGGTAATGTGATTTGGTCTGCTATTGCCGGTGGCGCGTACAATGATTATGGATGGTCGGCAGTGCAAACTATCGACCGCGGATTTCTTGTTTCCGGCTTCAGCGAAACGTGTCTTGGCGGCTGCTACCAGGGCTTGCTTGTAAAAACCGATTCAGCAGGAACTATTCTCTGGACAAAAATGTTGGGCGGCAATGGAGTGGAAACACTTAACGGAATAGGCCGGACGACTGACGGAGGATACATTGTTACGGGCGAAACAAGCACCAATTCTTTCGGAAGTTCCGATACGTGGCTCGTCAAACTCAATGCAAACGGAGATACTCTCTGGACAAAATCTTATGGTTCTGCTAATGAGGAATCGGGCGCGGTGGTGCGTCAAACGGCAGACCATGGATATATTATTACGGGTGACATTCACAATGCTTTTAATATACATCATGCATCGCTTTTGAAAACTGATTCGCTGGGAAACCTGCAGTGGGCAAAAACTTTTGGCGCTCCCGATACTTCCGGTGGCGGAGAGTTTGGCTGGGATGTGCATCAGCTTTCTGACCGGGGATATATTATGATTGGCTCCACCGGCGCTTTTAATAACAGCATGCAGATATTTGCAGTGAGGACAGACAGTTCGGGAAGCATGCTGTGGTCGAAAACGTACGGCGGCTCATCGGTAGACGACCCATGGTATAGCGCTCTTACACCCGATGGCGGTTTTACTGTAGTTGGCGCAACACAATCGTTTGGCTCAGGGCAATCAGATATTTATCTCCTGAAAGTTGATTCTCTCGGCTCGGCAAACGGATGTAACGATTCTGCCATTGTTCCCGAAGCTGTAACTCCTGTTTTGCAAACCGCCGGTGGAACCACCATTATTACAGGCGGGATGCTGACAAGTAACCCGCTGATGGTTACCAATAACCCTGCAACGCTTAGTGTAAATATCTGTCAACCTCTTGGCACCGATGAAATTAATCCTGATGGAAGTGATATTTTGATCTTCCCTAATCCTTTCAGTGCTTCCACTACAATCCAGATTTACGATGGACGATTTACTATTTGCGATTTTAAATTGTACGATGTTTTGGGCAGGGAAGTAATGCAATTCAAAATTCAAAATCCGAAATCCGAAATCGAAAGAGGAAACCTGCATAGCGGAATGTATTTATACAAAGTGACAGCGTACAAAGGGCAAGGGGTAAGGGAAATAATTGGTACGGGAAAAATAATTGTTGAATAAAATCATGTTACCGAAACCAAAAAATATTGACCAGTACATTAAGAGTTTCCCGGCAGGCACTCAGAAAATACTGCAGCAGATAAGAGCTGCCGTTAAAAATACAGCACCCGCTGCAGAAGAAGTAATCAGTTACAGTGTTGCAGCGTTTAAACTTAACAACAGAATACTGGTTTATTTTGCCGGGTGGAAAGAGCATGTTTCTATGTACCCTGTTCCAAGAGGAAACCAGGTATTCCAAAAAGAAATTTCTGATTACCAAACAGGAAAAGGCACTCTTCAGTTTCCGCTCGGAAAACCGCTGCCTTTAAAATTAATTATCAAAATTGTAAAGCTCAGGATAAAAGAAAATGCAAAGCGGTCGAAAGCAAAAGAAATAATTATGTGAACCGCAACGTGAGCAGCGTGATATCATCATGGTGCGGCTCATCCGCACGGAAAGCATCGAGCTTTTGCAGCAAGCTGGTATGAATATCTTTCAGCGGCATTTTTTGGATTCCCGAAAAAAGAAAATCAAAAACTCTTTCAGTGCCAAAGGGCTCGTCCTTGCTGTTGCTCGCATCTATAATTCCATCGGTGTAACAAAGAATCAGCCCCGGAGAGGGCAATATGGTTTTCCCCTGTTTCATTTCAGGAAGTTCAGGGAAAGTGCCGAGGAATGTTGAGCCACTGTTGAGCTTGAGTGGAACATTCATATGAACCAGCACCGGTGGAGGATGCCCGGCATTAAAGTAATGCAGCTCCCGCGTCTTCGTATCAAACCTCCCTATGAAAAAAGTAATGTACCTCTCCCCTCTTGTGAGCTTAAACATCCGGTTGTTGAGCTCGGCAATAAGTTTTGTGAGTGGAAGTTTTTGAAGCAGCAGCGCATGTAAGTTTGCCTGGAAGTTTGCCATGAGCATAGCAGCAGGCATTCCTTTTCCCATAACATCGGCAATACAAAAAACATATTCGCTTTCACCGGTCTGAAGAAAATCATAATAATCACCGCCAATTTCTGTATGCGGAAGATAAAATGCTTCCACTTCAAAATGATTGTTAACCGGAAGTTGGTCAGGAATCAAAAGCTTCTGAAGCTGTGCGGCCATATCGAGCTCTGTCTTCATGGCAATCTGCTCTTCACGGATGCGTTTAAAATTATTGTTCTCCATGGCCACCACAATAAGATTCGTAATGGTTTCAACAAACTTCAGCATCTCATTGCGCGACCTGCGTCCGTTCTGTCCGTAGCCCGAAGTAAACAGGTAAGCAAGTTGGTGTTTTTCGTGTGTTACCGGTGTCAGGATTTCAAATACATCGGTCCAGTCTTTAAAAGCATTGCTGTCGAAATTTCCTGCAGCGTTCAGGTGAGCAAGAATTTTTTCGGATAATGTTTTTGTTTTTTCATCACCGGGATACGAGAGCATGCATTTCCATTTCCCGTTGAAAAAATAAAACAACGCATAGCCGGAAAGGCGGCATTCTTCCCTCATCACCTTCTCAAAAATATCGAGTAGCTGCTGGTTCGAAAAATTATAATTGATGGCATGTGTAACCTGGAGCAGCCATTTCAACTGCGCTTTTTTAATTCCCAGTTCAAGCTGAATTTCAACAGCGCTTTCGGGAGAATCGGTTTTCGTATGCTTTATGCTTTCTGCCATTGATGAAATGCTTGCTTGTGCTAAACGCTAAACTTTATTCTTTAGTACTTCTATTATTTCCGGCAGTTGTTTGATGAGCGCAAGCTCCTTCATCTTTTCACGCGCCTCGCGCACCGGGCTGCCGAAGTATGTTTTGTTTCCTTCAAGTGAACTTGCAATGCCCGATTGTCCTAACACTACCGCACCGGCACCAATGATTAAATCTTTATTCACTCCCACCTGTCCCCACAGTATTACATTATCCTCAACTTTTACAACGCCCGCAATGCCAACCTGCGCTGCGAAGAGACAGTTTTTGCCAATCACCGTATCGTGCCCGATATGGATATGATTATCCAGCTTGGTTCCTTTTCCAATCACTGTATCTCCTGACACACCTTTATCAATGGTGCAGCATGCGCCTATTTCCACATTGTCATGAATTACAACTCTTCCGCAGGAGAGCATTTTCTCGTAGCCTTCGGGGTAACGTTTGAAATAAAATGCATCGGCGCCTAAAATACTTCCCGCATGAATCACAACATTATCGCCAATAACCGTACGGTCGTAAATGCTTACGTTAGAATGAAGCAGGCAATTCTTTCCAATAGTTACATGATTACCAATAAAGGTTCCCGGCTGAATTACAGTTCCCTCTCCAATTCTTGCTGAATCACTTATAAGCTTATCGGCTTTTTCAAACGGGCGGAACAGTCGCACCAGGTAAACATAATCTCGAAAAGGATTCGAAGAAATAAACAACACTTTATTTTCGGGGCACGGAACATCTTTGTCAATAATGATGAAGGTAGCTGCAGAATTCAGCGCCTTGTCATAATATTTAGGATGGTCTACAAACGTAATGTCGCCCGGCTCAACCATATGGATTTCGTTAATACCGGTTACGGAGTACGAGCTTTTTCCTTTTAGCTGCGCTTTAATAATAGAAGCGATTTCTTCTGCTGTTTTTGCTTTCTGAAATTTCATTACGAGCGTTTTGACCTGCCTGCCAACGCGCAAGCCAAATTGCAATGGCAGGCAGGCAAACATACGTGATTCATCATTCAGCGCAAAGGCAAAATGGTTTACTTTGAAAAAATTTTAAAACGAACATGTCAACAAATCATCCCATAAAAATTTCAGATACTCCTGCCCCGCCTTATTATGCTGTAATCTTTACTTCGCTGAGAACCGATGGTGATAACGGTTACGCCGAAACTGCTCAGCGCATGGAAGAACTTGCCATGCAGCATGCCGGTTTTCTTGGAATAGAAAGCGCCAGGAATGAATTGGGAATCACAATTTGCTACTGGAGCAGCTTAGAGGCAATACAAAACTGGAAACAAAATACTGAGCATCTGGCTGCTCAGCAGAAGGGGAAAGAGCAATGGTACGCCAATTACCGTATCAGGATTTGCAAAGTGGAAAGAGAATACGGCATGAAATAAAAAAGCCTGCGATAGACGGGCTTCACATTGAAAATTCAATTATCTGGCATTCGGTTTGTAAATTACACCAAGAGATAATCCGCCGAAAGCGCGGCTGGTTTTTTGGTACGAGTAATCATGCGGAACCGTAGCAGCAGTGTGCGCAGCCTGGCTGTAGGTGCTATGGTCGCCCTCTGTTAATTTTACAGAATTAAGAGGGAATAATTCAGCATCGCTTTCTGATAATTTTTTTGTTACATCGGTAAGCCCGTAACCAAACCGGAGCCCTACATTAATCTGCCATCTGTCTCCGGCAGGAATATCATAACCGAATCCTAAAACACCGGCCATGTTGGTGCCGTTAAAATCGCTCTTATAGTCTTTGGTATAAGATGTAAAAGTGCCAGAAAAAATTTCTGTAGCTTTAAGAAGAAAAGAAACCTGCGGACCGATTTCAATATAAGGGCCTCCCTCTGAACTCACTTTAAACAAAACCGGCACATCAAGATACCTTAGATCCATCCATGAAGTATATCCCGCAAATTGAGAACTTCCCTGAATAATCTGCGAGTGGTATGTATAAAACAAATCTAATGACACGCCAAGGTTCTCCGTAAAATAAAACGCAGTTGCAATTCCAGAATTGTATCCGAATGTTGCCACGTAATCAATATCGTCTCCATAATCAGAAATGTTATTATTGAACAGCCAGGTAGAATTGAAAATTCCTTTCAGGCCAATGCGGAAATCCTGTGCCGGAGCAGTCGCAATTGTCAGGCATAAAAGCGATGCAATGAATAGTTTTTTCATATGATTTGATTTATTAAGCAAGGCAAAAATAACTTTTGAATTTAATCGGGCAAATAACTTTTACCGGCATAGGTTAATATCCTGTAAATCTGCAATCTGTTATTCGATTAGTTACCAATTGCAAAAAAAACGCTGTGCTGCAAACAGCTCGCGTATACCATATAACGGATAACTAATAACGTATTCTATCTTTGCCCCCGAATTAAACCAAATATATATGGATAAAATTTTAGCAGGGAAGAATGCCTTGGTTACCGGGGCGGCAAGGGGAATCGGAAAATCCATTGCCGCAGTTCTTGCAAAATCTGGCGCTAATATTGCATTCACGGACCTTGCCCCGGAAGAAAAGCTTGCGGAAGTTGAAAAAGAACTTGCCTCTTTTGGAGTAAAAGCAAAAGGGTACCGTTCTGATGCTTCTGACTTTAAAGCTGCTGAATCTTTGATTGAAACTGTTGTGAAAGAATTTGGCGCGCTGGATGTGCTGGTGAATAATGCCGGAATAACGCGGGACAATTTATTACTTCGGATGACTGAAGAAAACTTTGATGATGTAATGCGGATTAATCTTAAATCGGTTTTTAATCTTACCAAAGCCGCTCAACGTCCTATGCTGAAACAAAAGAACGGTAGCATTATAAATATGTCATCTATTGTAGGAATAAAAGGGAATGCAGGCCAGGCAAATTATTCGGCAAGCAAATCGGGAATGATTGGTTTTACAAAATCGGTTGCACTTGAATTGGGTTCAAGGAATATCCGCTGCAACGCCATTGCCCCGGGGTTTATTGCCACAGAAATGACAGCCGCTTTATCTCCCGAAGTATTAAAACAATGGCAGGATGCAATTCCTCTAAAACGTGCCGGCACTCCCGATGATGTTGCTAATGCAGTTTTGTTTCTTGCCTCTGATTTATCTTCCTATATTACAGGTCAGGTAATTCAGGTAGATGGGGGTTTGTTGACTTAATTGCGTATTGCGGATTTATAATTTCGGATTGTATGGTCATTAATCCGCAATTTAAAATTCGCAATCCGAAATTGCTATTTAAATGAACGTACAGTTTTCCTTTCAATATTCATTTTGGCTTATTCTCCTTTGCATTGCAGCAGGAGTTTTTTATGCTTTTGTTCTCTACAGGAAAGATTCTGCTTTCCGTGAAATAAATATCTGGCTCCGGCGGCTCATGTTTTTATTCAGGGCTTTGGTTGTTGCACTAATTGCTCTTTTTCTTCTCTCACCTATGATACGGTCAACTACACGGCAGGTGGAAAAACCAATAGTGATAATAGCGCAGGATAACAGCGGCAGTATCCTGATGAATAAAGATTCTGCATTTTATAAAAAGGAATACAAAGAAGCATTACAGGATTTTTCAAAAGCGCTTGCATCAAAATATGAAGTGAGAACATTGAAGTGGGGAGGAAAAGTTTCTGATGGCCTGGATATAAACTTCAATGAAAAAGAAACCGATATGAGCGGAATGCTTGATGAAACTGATAATCGTTTTCTGAACCGCAATGTAGGTGCGTTGGTAATCGGGTCAGACGGTATATATAACAAGGGAGCAAACCCGCTTTACCGCGAAGGTCTCTTAAAAGTTCCCAATTATACTATTGCTTTGGGAGACACTACTGTGCAGAAAGATATTCTCATCAATAATGTTTTGTATAACAAGATTGCATATCTCAATAATTCTTTTCCGCTGGAAATTATCGTGCAAGCACAACAATGCAATGGAAACAATGTGACCTTAAAGGTGACAGAAGAAAATACAGAACTTTTTACAAGAAGCATTGCTGTAAACAACAATCGCTTCACACAAAAAGTGCCTGTATACCTTGAAGCTAAAAGCAAAGGGATGCATCATTACAAGGTAACTCTTTCATCCGTTGCAGGTGAATTGACTACAGCAAATAACACGCGGGATGTATTTATTGAAGTGGCTGATAAAAAAGAAAAAATTCTTTTGCTCGCTTCTGTATCTCATCCCGACATTGGTGCCATCAGGCAGGCAATCGAAAACAACGAGAATTACGAGCTTACGTTTTCAAATATTCCTTTTACAGGAAAGTGGTCCGACTTTAATGCGGTAATATTTTACCAGCTTCCCTCTGAAGAAGGAACGGGTTCTGCTGAAACGGATGCTGCGATGAAGCAAAACATCCCCAGACTATTTATTTCAGGAAGCCAGACAAGCATTCCGCTCTTTAACCGTCTTAATGCTGGAATCACCATCAACGGCAGCAACAAAAAAATAAACCAGGTGCTGCCTTTTGCAGAGGAAAATTTTTCTCTTTTTTCTGTCAGTAGCGAAACATTGTCGGGAATAAACCAGATGCCTCCCATGAATTCTCCTTTTGGAGATTACAAATCTTCTGCCGCCAATTCTGTTTTGCTTTCGCAGCGGATAGGAAGTGTGAATTCGGGAATTCCATTATGGGCTTTCAACGAAACAGAAGGCGTAAGAACCGCTGTTATTACCGGTGAAGGTTTCTGGCGCTGGCGGCTTTATGATTTTAAAGAACACGGAAATTTTAATGTCACTAATGAGCTGATGACAAAAACCATCCAGTATTTACTGGTAAAGCAAAATAAATCCCGTTTCAGAATTGATGCAAAGAATACATACAACGAAAACGAAGAAATAATTATGACGGCAGAAGTGTTCGATGAAAATTTTGAGCTTAGTGATAAAGCCGAAGTAAATATTGTCATCACCAATGCGCAGAAAAATAATTATCCTTTTGCATTTACAAACACGGGTAAATCCTATTCGCTTAATGCCGGATTTTTTGCAACCGGCAATTACCGTTATAAGGCAACGGCAAAGCTGGGCAGCACTGTTTATACTGTCGAAGGAGGATTCATCGTCATTCCTGTACAAGTGGAACAGAACGAAACCGTTGCTAACCATCAATTGCTTTATATGCTTTCGCAAAAAACGGGAGGAAAAATGTTTTATCCCCGGGAGTTTGATAAGCTGAAAGATGAATTGCTTAACCGCAATGACCTGGCTTCTGTTTCGTATACGCAGACAAAGCTCGAAGAACTGATAAATAAAAAATGGCTCTTCTTTATTATTCTTTTATTGCTTGCTGCGGAATGGTTTATCCGCAAGCGAAGCGGTTCCTATTGAGCTGACAGATGAATCCTGTTCTGATAATCATACTTGTTATTCTTAGTGTTGATTTTATTTTCAATCGCTGGCTCGATAATTTAAATATGAAAAGCTGGAGCAGCGATATTCCGCCTGAAGCTGAAGGGATTTATGACGAAGAGCGATACAAAAAAGCACGCGAATATCATCTTGCTCACCATCGCTTATCACAAATCACTTCGTGGTTTTCTTTTCTGTTAAGCATTACTCTTTTACTTACCGTTTTTTTTGGCAGAGTAGATTCATTTTTAAGAATATATACCGATAATCCCGTTCTCCTTTCTCTCTTGTTCTTTGGTTCACTGGGATTTATATCGGATATCATTTCGATGCCTTTTTCTCTTTACGTAATTTTTGTAATTGAAGAAAAATTCGGCTTCAATAAAATGACATGGAAAACATTTTTAGCCGATAAATTAAAAACATACCTGCTTGCCATTGTTATCGGTGGCGGGCTGCTTGCTTTGCTCACATATATTTATACGTTGACGGGCGCGAGTTTCTGGCTTTATGCGCTTGGGGTAATTACATTGTTTATGGTTTTCTCCCTGATGTTTTATACATCATTAATTCTTCCTCTCTTTAATAAACTCACGCCGCTGGCCGAAGGTGAATTGAAAGAAGCCATCAAAAATTATTGCAACAAAGCAGGATTTAATTTGTCTAACCTGTTTGTGATAGACGGCTCGAAACGTTCATCCAAGGCAAATGCTTTTTTTAGCGGGCTGGGAAAAAGAAAAAAGATTATTCTTTTCGACACGCTGGTAGAAAAACACACTACGGATGAATTGGTTGCGGTGCTTGCTCATGAAGTAGGTCACTACAAGAAAAAACATATCCGCACTAATCTCGTACTTGGATTGGTTCAAACAACCATTATGTTATTTCTCCTCTCATTGTTCCTTAATAGCGAGTCATTGAGTTTGGCGCTGGGAGCATCAGTTCCAAGCTTTCATATAAATATACTTGCATTCGGGTTATTGTATTCCCCGCTTTCGGAAGCAACAGGATTGCTGATGAATTATATTTCGCGCAAACACGAATACGAAGCCGATGCTTTCGCAACAGAAACGTTTAGCGGAGACCCGATGAAGTCAGCTTTGAAAAAACTTTCTGCCGATAACCTGAGCAACCTTACTCCTCACCCGCTGTATATTTTTTTTCACTACTCACACCCTACCCTTGTTCAACGTTTAAGAGCCATTGACAAAATAACTTCTGACAGAAAGAATTAAGTCACTGCTTTCCTGCCGGTCTTTTTTCTTATCTCAATAAAAACCACTCCGGCGCAGAACAATAGAAGTATGAGCGAGCTGGCAAAAGAAATTTTTTCACCGGTATCATACACTTTCGGTTCAAATTTAAATTCGATTTTATGATTGCCTGCGGGAACTCGCATGGCGCGAAGCAGATAGTCAGCGCGGATATGCGAAGCTAATTTGCCGTCAACATAAGCGTTCCATCCCTTGTCGTAATATATTTCAGAAAATACTGCAAGCTGCTCAGAGCTCGCACTGCTTGTGTAGACAAGATGGTTCGGTTCATAAGAGTCGAGCGTAATTTTTGCGGCAGAGTCCGGAACTATAGAAAGGCCTTTCAATTCATCGCTGAATTTCTTATCAATGATGGCTGTAGCAGCAGGATTGATTTTCTGCAGTGAAAGAAGCTCTGAGTCTGCATTTGCTACCAGTTGAAACTCGTGCACAAACCAGGCATTGCCTAGTGCCTTGTCGTTTCGTATTATTCCACCCTCGGGGCTGTAAATAATATATTTTGTATCCAGCATATTCAGCACAGGGTGATTTTCAATATAAGGGCGCACCAACATATCTTTTGCTTCCAACCTGTCACGGATATGAGCCGTTGCGGGCCCCAGGTAATAATCAATCAGCTCTTTGTAACGCTTCAGCTTTGCACCATGATAGCCGCCAATAGAGTGATGGAAGTATGACGTGCTTGCGTCATTGTAAGTATCAGCCGCTACATTAAGAACGCGGTACGTAGGATTGGGCTCCAGTCTCTTTATCATTTGGTCCGACTGGCTCATCTCAAACGGGTTGTCAATTTTGCCTGCCGAAACAAAATCCTTTTTATCCAGGTATCTTCTTGCAACGGTCCACATATCGAGCAACACAAGTAATATCATTCCCGCAATAAAATATTTTTTATCAAACTTAAATCTCCAAAATGCCCAGATAAATGCTGCCGCTGCAAGCATGAAAAACAGAGTGCGCATCGCATCGGCACGGAATATAGCCGTACGCACTACTTCAAGCTGGGGCATCATTGTATCCAGGTAATCTACGATTTGTTTTTCCGGTATGTTGGGCTGTCCCTGTTTAACAGCGTTTAGCATTTTATTAAACTCATCGGTCTTCTGTAAGCTGGTCGCAGACGGAAAAGCTGTAATAAAAATCACAAATGCGAGCAATCCTCCTATTACCCACTTTACATTTTTCTTCGTTTCATTTATAATGTTCGGATTCTTAAAAATATTATCCAGCGCCAGGGCAGCCAGGAGTGGAATACAGAATTCGGCAACGATGATGGTGGTAGAAACCGCTCTGAATTTATTATAGCCGGGTACATAGTCGAGGAAAAATTCGGTGAAGGGCATAAAGTTTTTTCCCCAGGCAAGAAATAAAGAAAGAACCGTAGCGCCTGCAAGCCACCAGCGCAGCGTTCCCCTCACAAAGATAAGTCCCGCTACAAAAAGCAGGCAGGCAATGGCTCCTGCATAAGCAGGCCCTGCTGTAAACATCTGGTCTCCCCAATATTGGTCCTGGCCGCCGATAACCTGTTTCATATCACCTTGAACTGAGTTGAGCGCTTCCCTGTGTTCATTGCCGATTCTTCCTGATGCGCCTCCCTTGGCATCGGGAATAAGGAGCGTAAGCGACTCGCTGATACCGTAACTCCAATCTACGGCATAATCCTTATCCAAACCTGAGGTGCGGTTCTTTGCATCGGTAATAGTAAGGTCAGAAGCCCCGCGGGTAGAATATTTTCCATATTCGTATGTTGCCCACAAATTGGTAATGTTTGAAAGAACACCGAGCACAACAGCAACCAGCAGCGCAGAAGATGCCTTGATAAAATTGCCCCATAGTTTTTCTTTCACCGTGCGATAAATTTCTGCGAGAATAAAAACGACAACCAGGAGCATCAGGTAATATGTTATCTGCAGGTGATTCGCATAAAGCTCGAGTGAAAGCGCCAGGGCAGCTACGACTGCACCAATAAGAATATTTTTCCGGTAACACATAATAACTCCTGCCATTACCGGCGCCATATAACCTATAGCATGCACTTTTGATGTATGGCCCGTCTCAATAAAAATAAAAAAGTACGAAGAAAATCCAAAAGCCAGTGCGCCAAATACCGCTACGCGTTTGTCTACCCCTAAGGTGATGAGCAAAAAATAAAATCCCACAAAAAACAGGAAGGCATACCCGGAATCACCCGGTAAACCGAGCATAATTATTTTGTCTATGTATTGAATAAGGTTTGCTTTGTACAAAACAGAAATCTGGTATGCGGGCATTCCCCCGAACATTGAATTCGTCCAGAGCGGTTCTGAATGATGTTTTTCGCGATAGTCCGAAATTTCCTTCGACATTCCCTGCCAGTTGGCAATATCATACTGTTTTATTTTTTTTCCTTCGAGCAAGGGAGAAAAATAAAGGAGCGTAACGGTAAGAAACACTGCAACAGCTATTAAATGTTGCAGCCATTGACGAGCATTAGGGTTATTCAGCATAAACTGGATTTATGATGTATACGATAACAATTTATTATTTAGGCAGGTCTTCAAAATCAACATATTCTCCATCTTCACCTGAATTGTTACTTTGTTTATCTTGTTGAGGTGGACGGGTTACTTTTATTTCATTATTACCGGAGTTTTGCGAGTCAGAGTAATAATTATGATAATGCTTCTGCGGCTTATTCCACTGAATAAAAACTACAGGGCGGAACAGGCGGAATAAAATCCAGGCAATGACGATGGTGACAAGAAAATCCTGCATGTGTTATGAACCGCGTCAAAGATAACAGATGAAATTAAAGAATGCCGTGGGTTGTTTTAAAAGAAAATTCACCACAGAAGCACGGAGACACAGAGAATGGATAATGGATTCTTTAACACCGTGCCCCCGTGTCTCTGTGGTTCTTTTTAAAAAATATTTATTTTTGATTGTTAAACCATTTTATTGACCGTTAATCTAAGCACCAAACATCTTTTCATTTTTAATTCTCAATTTTTAATTTTCAATTTCACTCCTTCCTGCACATGAACAGAAGAGATTTACTAACCCTCAGTCCTCCTCCTTCAAAACAAAAACAGGATTTTTCACACACAGCCCGTACATCTACCGGCTTAACTCCGTACGCAGGCCCTTGGACGATTGCGGAAGTAAAACATCTGTTGCGCAGGGCCATGTTCGGTGCGGCAAAAGCAGATGTGGATTATTTTGTGAATGCCGGTTTTACAAATACCATTACAGAACTTCTTACTCCGGGTACGGCTCCAACCCCTCCTCTCAACACGTATACTTCTCAATACAACGACCCTAATGTTCCCTTCGGGCAAACATGGGTTACCGCTCCTTCTGACCCCAATGCAACGGGCTTACGAACCAAGTCATTCAAAGCATGGTGGACGGGACTAATGCTTAACCAGGCAAGAACGATAGAGGAAAAAATGACTTTGTTCCTCAGCAATCATTTCTCTACAGAAACTGCTGTGGTGCAAGACCCACGCTATAGTTATAAGACCAATGCATTGTGCAGGCAATATGCTCTCGGTAATTTTAAAACTCTAACCAGGTTAATTTCTCTTGACCCGGGAATGTTGAAATACCTGAATGGATACCTCAACACAGCAACTGCACCTGACGAAAATTATGGGCGTGAACTGCAGGAACTATTTACTGTTGGAAAAGATCCAAACGGAGTTCCCTATTATTCCGAGAGCGATGTTCAGCAAGCAGCAAAAGTTCTCACCGGTTACCGGATTGATAACGTAAATATCACCTCCACGTTTGCACCTAACTCGCATGATACGGGCAATAAACAGTTTTCAGCATTTTATAATAACACCATCATCACCGGGCAAAGCGGCCCCAACGGTGCGCTCGAGCTGGATGATTTACTCAACATGATTTTTGCTACGAGCCAGGTTGCGCTTTTCATTTGCCGCAAGTTATACCGCTATTTTGTTTACTACGAAATTGATGCTGCTGCTGAAACCAATGTCATTGTTCCGCTGGCTTCCATTTTCAGGAGTAATAATTATGATATTCTTCCTGTCCTGGATACGTTGCTCCGCAGCGAGCATTTCTTTGATGTGCTCAACCGCGGTGAACTTATTAAAATGCCTTTGGATGTGACCGTTGCCGCATGCCGGGATTATGGAGTCGTTTTCCCTCCAGCTGCCACCAATCTTGTGGGGCAGTATAACCTGTGGAATAAGTTGTATCAGCAGGCATCTTTAATGACACAAACTATTGGAGACCCTCCTAATGTTGCCGGATGGCCTGCCTATTACCAGGAGCCCGATTACCATGAGCTATGGATTAACTCCAGCACTCTGCCTAACAGGAATCTTTTCACCGATACCATGCTGCTTAACGGCTACACCAGCTCGGGAGATAATATTAAGATTGATATTGTTGCTTACACGGCTACGCTTACTAACCCGGTTGACCCCAACCTTCTTATCCAGGAGGTAATTGACCGTCATTACAGCACCGATGTTTCTCAAACCGTAAAAGATTACTTGAAAAATATTTTACTGAACGGCCAGATTACCGATAACTATTGGAGCGATGCATGGAACGATTACATAGGCGCGCCTACTAACATGACGTATTACAACATAGTGCTTACACGGCTGCGCAGCATGTTCAAGTATATCATGGATCTATCTGAATTCCAGCTTTCATAATTCCCGGTTAATACTAATTGTCAGCGCAGATTCGCACATAAAAATCAATGAAATGAATTTAAAGCTAATCTCAGGGACTAAACAAAAAAATGAAACGTAGAAGATTTATATCCGCACTTTCCGCAGCAACGGTTGTTCCTGCAGTGCTCGATGGTTTTTCTTTAAAGACTTTTGCCGCCTCTCCCCTGCTCCAGGCGCTTGCTGCAGCAACCGACAACGACCACGTGCTTGTTCTCATCCAACTCAGCGGTGGCAATGACGGGCTCAACACCGTAATTCCTCTCGACCAGTATTCACAGCTTTCAACGGCAAGAAATAATATCCTTATCCCCTCTTCGCAAGTCCTTACTTTGAGCGGCAGCCCTTTAACCGGTTTGCATCCTTCCATGACCGGCTTGCAGCAACTTTATAATAACGGAAAAGTAAATATCGTGCAGGGAGTCAGCTACCCTTCTCCCAACTTCTCGCATTTCCGCGCAACAGATATCTGGCTCACTGCATCAGACAGCGCACAAACTTTGACCACGGGCTGGGCAGGACGTTACCTCGACTATGAATATCCAAACTATCCTGCCGGCTATCCCAATTCCACTATGCCCGACCCGCTCGCTCTTGAAATCGGTTCTGTGGTTTCACTCGGATTGCAGGGTCCCGCAGTAAGCATGGGAATGTCTATCACAGACCCTACGAATTTTTACAATCTGATTAACGGAATCCAGGATCCTGCTCCCAATACAAATTACGGAAGAGAGTTAACCTACGTCCGCGAGGTTTCTCAGCAGTCGCAGGCATATGCTTCTGTGATTATTGCTGCGGCAAACGCCATTACCTCGCAATCGCCTTCATACCCTACAGCCGGAACAAACTCTCTTGCCGACCAGCTTAAAATAGTTGCCCGCCTTGTTGCCGGTGGACTCAAGACAAAAATTTATATGGTAAGCCTGGGAGGATTTGATACGCACTCCAACCAGGTGGATTTTGCAAACCAGGCCACCGGTAATCACGCTGACCTGCTCTCTAAACTTTCGCAGGCTGTCTCCGCATTCCAGGATGACCTTAACTACTTAAATGTTTCCGGCCGCGTGGTGGGAATGACGTTCTCTGAATTCGGAAGAAGAATTATTTCCAACGGAAGCTATGGAACCGACCATGGTGCAGGCGCACCCATGCTGTTCTTCGGAGACGCAGTGCAAAGCGGAATCCTCGGAGCCAATCCCACGATTCCGGCTAATGCAAATGTCAATGATAATATTGCTATGCAGTATGATTTCCGCTCGGTGTATTCTTCCGTCCTCAACGAATGGTTCTGCGTTCCCACAACGGACCTTAGCCAGATTATGCTGCAGAACTTCCAGTTGCTTCCCATCATACAAACTACTGCCTGCGATGTGGGTGTACACGAACTGAACCAGAAAGCGGGTGAAAGTTTAGTATGGAATTATCCAAATCCGTTTACCGCTTCAACCTATGTTACTTTTAAATCTACTGGCGGGCATGTGCTTCTTCAGGTGTTCAGCACAGAAGGAAAATTAATCAAGACACTGGCTGACGGAGAATACCCCGCGGGAACTTATGATGCATGGTACGAAAACGAAGGACATGCCGCCGGTACGTATTATCTCCGCCTTCAGAACGAAGCACTGCAACAAGTGAAAAATATGATTGTAGTGCGATAAGCTCTTTTTTTACCACAGGGACACAGTGTCACAGAGAATTTTTTTTCCGTGCCTCCGTGCCTCTGTGGTAAAATATTTTCATTCTGAATTTTGAATTCTAAATTTCTCTGCCGACAAACCCGGATTAATACCGATTTTAAAAATGCGGGAGGAGAAAAAATTAATTGGCGATTTCATAAATTTCACACCATGCATAATTTTTTTCAAACCTTTTTACCAATTTAAAATTACCATGCTGTTTCAAAACATTGTAAGACTCATCATATTCATAGTTGGGAAATATGCAAACATCAACTGTGCTGTCAAAGCTATTTACAACATTATTGAATCTTTTGTCAGAAGATAAATAACCATGTTCAGGGTGTGTAAGATGCATCTGCAACAAGAAAGATGAATATATTTTTTTGTCCTGCATATTTTTTACTTCGCACCAGTTAATGGCATTTTGGGTAACCGATACTCCGTCTGCAAAGCCTGGCGAATGGTCGGTTACAGGTTTTTTTCTAAAGCAGTAAAAAACAGAAGCTAAAATGATAAAGGTTAACGAAGTAAAATAAATTACTCTTTTCCTCTGAGCTGCCGTAAAAAGCATATACGAGGATATGAGTGTAAGAAAAGGCAAAATACTCAGCATGTACCGGGGAGAGTAAAAGGATAGTGAACTGAAGATAAGGTACAGTGCGGAGAAAATAATCATTGGAAAAATAATCTGCTTATGCTTAGGAGAAATTTTGAACTTACGCATAAGAATCACCGCGATGGAAAGTATTAAGACAATGCTTAAAATATTTCTCCCTTGGTAAATGAATACATAAGCAAAATAATTTTTCAGCTTTTCAGCAAATACAGCCCATTTAAAATTATTCTCACTCACGTACATTGGAAAGAAAAAATATCCTGTTTTAATTTTTTGCAGAATGAAAAAAATCGCTGCAATGGCAATAGGAACAAGAAGGTAAATGCCTTCTGCCAGTATACGTAAAAATCTCTGTTGCTTATTCTGACGTATTTTTTCGATAATATTCCAACTGAATAATGCTATAATAATTACCATACCCGATTCCTTCGTCAGCAAGAGCAGCGTGGCGAAGAGAATATAAAGCAATTTTTTTTTGTGAAGAAAAGTCCACAATGAAAGCAACGTAAGCAGTGCGACCATTATTTCAGGCAACAGCATTGCCGACTGGCTAAAAAAGACGGGCTGTACCATCAACAATAGGCATGAAGCAAGCGCCACTGCATCTGAAAAAAAATCAATGCAAAAAAAGTAAACGCACATAATTAATAGAATTGAAATAAGTAGCGGAAATAAATGGATAACCATGAGCGAGGTGCCGAATATTTTCATCCATATTGCGGATATAAAATGAAAGAAAAGTGGATGCCCGCGTGAAATATCGAAAGGCACTGAACCCGGTAATAGACTTAGACCATTAGAATACATATGGAAAACACCTGTAGAATATGGCCATGCCTCATCCCAGAAAAAAGGTAATGTCAGGTGCTGAATTTTAGCAACCACAAACAAAACACAGAAAAGAATTAAGGCAAAAATATTACGTTTAATATATTTCATAATGTTCTTATTACCACGGAATCTCTTTTTTATCCCTGAAAAATTTTCCGGTTAAATTTTGAGGAGCTTCATCTGCAAGCCACACCGGTGTTTCAGCGCCTTTTGGTACAGAGCGTGTTGCTCCTGCTCCGCCCATGTCAGTGCGTACCCATCCCGGGCAAACGGCATTCACAGAAATATTTTTTTGCTCCAGCTCATACGCAAGCTGCCGCGTTATGGAGTTGAGAAGTGTTTTTGAAACACAGTAAGCGGGCCACCAGCCGCCTGTTTCATCGGTCATAGAGCCGCCCCCGCTCGAAATCATAATCACTCTTCCCGGTGAGGTTATATAAGGCATAAACGCTTTGGTTACCCGCAACGGACCATAACTGTTTGTCAAAAGTGTTTTAGTTAAAATGCCTTCGCTGTTGTGGAGTAGGCTCGTATCTCCGCGCTGCCCAATGCCTGCATTGTTTACCAGCACATCAAGATGCTTATTTGTTTTGCGAAATTCTTTTGCTGCTTTATTAATGCTATCGAGATTGCTTACATCAAGCATCAAAATATCAGCATTGATATTTTCTTTGGCAAGTTCTTTTTGTGCTTTCTCCAGTCCTGCTTTATCGCGCCCGGAAATAATCACATGAAAAATTTTTCTTCCGCACTGCCGTGCAATCTCCAGACCGATTCCTCTATTGCTTCCTGTTATTAATATAGTTTTTGGAGTAAGCATGAGGAGAATTAAGAATTAAAAATGCAAAATTAAGAATGAAAAAGAAAAAAAATTACCACAGGGACACAAGGACACAGAGTTAAAATATTCCCTGTGACACCGTGCCTCCGTGGTAAAAAAATTAAATCTTGATTTCCTCGCCTTTGTCGTTGAAGAAATGATATTCCAAAAAGTGATACTTGGAAACGGGCACAACCTTGAGCGCGATATTATTTTTCTTCTGCCATTTCTTTTTTACAGAGGTAAAGAACCCCCGGGTAAGGTATGATTCTATAAATGGATGCACATGCAGCAAAAGTTTTTTTTCATTTTGTTCCTTGGCAAGGAAGCGGATATTATTTTCTATCTCATCCAAAATAAGGATGCTGGCTTTTATTTCTCCCGTTCCATCGCATGACGGACATTTCTCTGCGGTAACAATTTTTGTTTCGGGGCGAACGCGCTGTCGCGTAAGCTGCACCAGTCCGAAACGGCTCATAGGAAGAATGGTGTGCTTGGCGCGGTCGCGTTTCATTTCATCCCTCAGCTTATCGAATAACAGCTTGCGGTTTTGTGCTGAGCGCATGTCAATAAAATCAATCACAATGATTCCGCCCATATCGCGCAGGCGCAGCTGGCGCGCTACTTCTGCTGCTGCTTCCAGATTTACTTGCAGCGCATTTGCTTCCTGGTTGCTTTCGCTATTCTGAAACCGCACACCACTGTTAATGTCAATAACATGCAGCGCTTCGGTATGCTCAATGATAATATAGGCGCCATTGGGCATGTTCACCGTTTTTCCAAACCCCGATTTAATTTGTTTCTCAATGCCGAAGTGTTCAAAAATGGGAACCCTGCCTTTGTAAAGTTTTACAATTTGTTCCTGCTCAGGAGCAATGCTGCGCAGATATTGTTTGACATCCTCCGCTAATCCCGAATCATTGACGTGAATAGAATTAAAATTCGGATTAAGAATATCGCGAAGTATAGTTGAAGTGCGGTCCATCTCGCCCATGAGCTTCTGGTGCGGAGCAGATGTTTTGAGTTTTTCTACAATGCCTTTCCATTTACTTACTAAATCGTTCAGGTCTTTATCCAGCTCTGCAACTTTTTTTCCATCGGCAACGGTGCGTATAATAACTCCGAAATTTTTCGGCTTTATACTTTGCACCAGCCGCTTAAGCCGCTGTCGCTCTTCAGAGCTTTTTATCTTTTGCGAAATGGAAACGGTATCGGAAAAAGGAATTAGCACCAGGAATCTTCCCGCCAGTGAAAGTTCTGATGTAATTCTTGGCCCCTTCGTTGAAATAGGTTCCTTCGCTATCTGAACAACAACCCATTGATTATTGTTGAGCACCTGGGTGATTCTTCCGCCTTTGTCTATGTCAGGTTCATTGCTGAAATTATTAAAAAGCGGGTCGGCATTTTTTTGCATGGTGGTCTGCTTCACCATCTTTAACAGCGATTGAACTTGCGGACCAAGATCAAGGTAATGCAGAAATGCATCCTTCTCGTAGCCAATGTCTACAAAGGCAGCGTTGAGCCCGGGAATTATTTTTTTAACCCTGCCCAGGTATATGTCACCGACAGAAAAACTATGGTCTTTCTTTTCGTTGTTCAGCTCTACGAGATGCTTGTCTTCAAGAAGCGCAATATTTACTTCGTCAGGCCCTGAGCTGATGATGAGTTCGTGATTCACTTTTATTCTGGATAACTATATGGAAAAATATTCCGCGAACCGGGATTATAAAAAATGGTTCTTAGAATTATTGTGCAAGTTAGACGTTTGAGGTTAGACGTTAGACAAAGGAAAACCAACATCTAACGTCTAACAACTAACAATTATCACCTACCGGTTCCTCTTTTTATGCCGGTTTTTCCTGAGGCGTTTCTTTCTTTTGTGAGTTGCCATTTTATGGCGTTTTCTTTTTTTACCGCTTGGCATAGTGTAAATTTTTTAGTTAAATATTAGTTAGTTTTTAATTGGTTCATATATACGTTGGCTTCTTTAAGCAGTTGCGCGTCTTTTCCTGATTCTGAATACTTTTTGAATGCTTCTGCCGCTTTTACCGTGTCGCCTTTTTGCACTAAAGCGTACCCAAGAAAATAATACGCTTCGCTTTGAGAAGGGTTTAATTCGAGAACTTTATTGAAACGTTCGATCGCCTTATCAAACTGTCCTGAACGGATAGATAAAAAACCGAGGTTCATCTGCGCTTTGTCATTATCAGGATACTTTTGGGCAATTTCTCTGAGCATCATAATTCCTTTCATCGGTTCACTGCTTTCGGCATAACAAAGGGCAAGGTTCATTTTTGCATCAATATTTTCCGGATTTATTTCAATCACTTTATTATAACAAAATATTGCCTGCTCCAATAGCCATCCGCCTAATATAGAATCGTTCTGAGCGCGTAATGCCGCAAGGTACCGGTCGGCAGCATCGTTCCACGATTTTCCTGAAGAATTAATTTCAGCTGCCTTCTTATAATATTCTGCAGCCGCGACCGGTTCACCCAAAATATCCCAACGCCAGGCAAGAGAGTCAAGCAATGGAATCCTGTCATTGCCACTTTTGGTTTCAAGAATTTTCTCAAGTTCATTGAGTGCTGTCGCTTCTTGCCGCTGCAACCTGCTTTTTGCTGCCTCAAAAATAAAATCAGAACCAATCGGTTTACTGCTGCTCACCTTTGGAGTGAGCATGGTTTTGGGTGAAAAATACAGGAAAGCGGTTAGCCCTATGCAGGCAACGATAAGGATTGCCTGAAGCAGGCCTGCACGGTTCATGAAGCGCTCGGTTCGGGAACAGCTTTACTTTTCATTCCCATTTTTACTTTGCCTGCAAATGATTTTGCGGGTTTAAAGCCGGGAATAAAATGCTCCGGAATTACAATAGCCTGGTTCTTAGAAATAATCCTGCCTATTTTCTGAGCCCTTTTCTTCGGAAAAAAAGTCCCGAATCCCCTGAGGTAAACACTTTCATCCGTACTTACTGAATTCTTGATAATCTTCATCATGGCTTCTACTGTCTGAAGCGCTACAAATTTTTCAATTCCCGTCTTTGCCGAAATTTCTGCAACTAATTCTGCTTTTGTCATTTTTTATATTGATTTATATGGTTTTTTGTTTTTTTTCAGACTGCAAAGATAATCAGTAAGTTGTAAATAGAAAATTAAGTTCAATTCAGGCTCTTCATCACATACGCTCCTTTATCTGCAACAGAATAGCACGAAATGTTTTTTGCCTGTGATTCTTCAATTAACCTATCCCCTAACCACTTTGGAACTGATGAGTCAATTATCAGTTCTCTGAAAGTAAAGTGAGCTGTTAAAGCGGAAAGATTACGGAGCCATTTTCCAGATAAGATTACAGCATCGAGAATAATTTTCTTTTCAGAGTCTCGGGCAAATTTAAGGAAGCCATCTGCCAGGAGAAATTTTTTTCCTTCAAAATAAATGAAACCGTCCTTGTAAAACACTCCTGCCTCATTGATTGCGCCAAGGGATTGCAATGATTCTGTTTCAAATTGCTTCACATTCATAATACCGCTGTCATAAATATTTCTGCTAATATTAAACTGCATGCTGCTTATGTTTGCAAGCAAATCGCGGCTGGCAAAAAGCACCGCATTTCTTCCCTGCGTAAACTGAAGAGCGCTTTTCCCATTTACGTGATAAACCACAAGCTGTTTCTGACTGTTTATCATAATGGTGTCATACAACCATGAAATCAGAAATAAAACAACCAACAACAAAGCTGCCCGCAGCCACAAAATATTTTTTCTTAGAATGAATAAACAAAATGCAATGATGACAAAATAAATAAGCCACGTTTGTAAAATGCTGATTGAAATACCTGTCACAAATGAATGAGGAATCTGCTCTATATACAGTACAATACGATTCAACGCAAGGGTGAGATACTTGACGGGAAATGCGAGCGCGGAAGTAACTAAAGCGCTTAACGGGTTTAACATTAGCATAAGCAGCCCTCCATAAATGATTAATGTTGAACCGGGTATTACAATGAGATTGGAAAACAAAAAGCTATTGGGAAACTGTTGAAAATAAAGCAACCCCAACGGAAAGGTTGCAAGCTGGGCAGAAATTGAAACTGATGTAAGCGCCCAAATTTTATCGAGAAAATAATTCTTCACATAAACCCGCTTATAAAGCCGCGGATGAATTGTAACAATTCCAACCAGGGCGAGATACGACAACTGGAATCCCACTTCCATAATAAGATATGGATTTATGGATAAAAGAATAACTGCAGAAATAGCGATGGCATTAAAAATATTTGTCTGCCTCAAAAATGCCTTGCCAAGAATAATAACGGTAAACATTACAGACGCACGAAGTACCGCTGCAGAAAGCCCTGTCACTAATGCATACGCCCAAATAAAAATAATTATGAGTATGGTCTTAATGATTTTATTTCTCTTCCCCTTATCAAGAAAGAATAGAATCCAACTAAGCGCAATGACGATGATACCGACATGTAATCCCGAAACAGAAAGTACATGCAGAGCGCCCGAGGCGGCAAATGCCCGTTGTGTTTCCTCGTCAATGTCATCAGTATATCCAAGTGTAAGTGAAGAAAGCACAGCCAACTCCTGGCCGCTGATATTATTTGCAGAATAAATTTTTAAAAGTTTTTTCCGCACATCAAGCGCAAGCCCCCTCACGTCACTTCCTGCTTTGGCATGGAGCAGAAGCCATTTATCCATAGCAAGGTAAACCTGGTTATATATTTGATGAAAGCTGAGGTACCGTTTGAAGTTAAACTGCGATGGATTTTGCGGAGGAGCGGTTTCCAGAGGGATGGTTGTAAAGGCAATGACGTCTCCATAGGAAAGTTTGCTGCTGATTGAATCGCGGCCTATATAAGCGAGGCATTTGCCTGTGCATGAAACCCATTCACCGTTTCTTTTTAGTGAGGTAATTTCAATCTCTGTTTTTCTACTTTTGCTTTTTTCAACCGGCTCTTCGCTCAGGTAACCTATGAATCCTTCCGCACCTTGCATACTTTTTCGGAAATGATTCGGGTAATTTACAGAAGTGTTCTCAAGAGTGATGATATAAAAGAGAAACATTGAAAGAAAATAAATGAGTACTCCCGGTAACCACCTGAAACGGTATGACGAAAAAAATTTCTTATTGAAAATTACAATGCTCAAGAGCAGCACCAGAACAAATGCTACCGTCCATGCTATGTCAAGGGGAATTATATGGGCATATACAGCAAGTAAAATTCCCGCAATGACCCCGGCAAGCAAACGTAAAAACGGAACCTGGCTCCAGAAAAAATTCCGCATAAAAATTATTTACCTGAACAGGATAATATACAAATATTAATCCTGCATCAAATTTCCAATTGCATTGAAATATGTCTCTTTTGCTTCCAATATATCTCCAAATGATTCTCCATCTACAATCATTTCGCCTTCAGTTACCTCTCCCAGCTTCACAAATTCTGCCTCGCTCTCAAGCATGCTATCAATGAAAGTGTCTTCTTGTTCGGGTTTTACCGTTACTACTATTCTCCCCTGCGCTTCGCCAAATAAAAACGCATCTTTTCGTATCTCCTCATCGCTGTTTATATCGAATCCAAATTGGCGGTGCATGCCCGCTTCGGCCAGGCATATAAAAAGTCCTCCGTCAGAAACGTCATGTGCCGAGGCAATTAATCTGCGCTGTATTGCCTTCGTTACCGCTCGCTGAACGGCATATTCTTCTTCAAGATTAAAATATGGCGGAGGGGAATTTTTTATATTATGATATGAATAAAGATATTCAGAGCATGAGATATCATTCTGCGATGTGCCGATAAGATAAATAAGGTCTCCTGCCTCTTTAAAGTACAGCGTCATAAAATGTTTCTTGCTTTTCAGCAGTCCCAGCATTCCAATAGTGGGTGTGGGAAAAACCGGTCCCTCGTCTGATGACTGGTTGTAAAAGCTAACGTTGCCGCCCGTTACCGGGGTGTCAAATTTTTTGCACGCATCTCCCATTCCTTTGATGGCATTTACAAACTGCCAGTATACTTCCGGGTTATACGGGTTGCCGAAATTAAGACAGTTGGTTATAGCCAGCGGCTCGCCTCCCGCACATACCACATTCCGCGCTGCTTCGGCAACGGCAATGGCTGCACCGATTTCAGGGCTAGCATAAACATAACGTGAATTGCAATCAACCGTAAGTACAAGTGATTTGTCTGTGTCTTTAATATTTATAACCGCCGCATCACTTGGTTCATTTGTTGTCATGTTTACCGTACCCACCATGGAATCATACTGAGTAGTAATCCATTTTTTCGATGCAATGCTTGGATTTTTAAGAAGGAAATATGCAACATCTTTCCGGTCTCCGGGTATGGCAATATTTTCCTGGTTAAATTTTTTATTTTTCTCTAAATACTTCGGTTCATTGTATTCTCTTTCATATACGGGCGCGCCTCCGCCCAGCACCAATGACTCGGCAGAAATATCGGCTGTCAATTCTCCGTGCATATAAAAATGTAACCGGTCTGTCTCGGTAACTTCACCTATGAGTACACAATTCAAATCCCATTTTTCGAAAATTTTCTGAACCTCTGTTTCTCGTCCCTTTTTTGCCACCACCAGCATTCTCTCCTGTGATTCTGACAAAAGAATTTCCCACGGCAGCATTCCCTTCTGCCGCGTGGGAACCTGGTCAAGATGCACCACCATGCCGTGTTTTCCTTTTGCAGACATTTCTGAAGTAGAGCAAATTATTCCCGCCGCGCCCATGTCCTGCATACCTACAACAGCTCCGGTTGCTATCACTTCAAGCGATGCTTCCAATAAAAGTTTTTCTGTGAATGGGTCGCCCACCTGCACGGCCGGCAAATCCTCATGAGAATCCGCATGTAAATCGCCCGATGCAAAAGTGGCGCCGTGAATTCCGTCCCTGCCCGTGGCAGAGCCCACAATGAAAACCGGGTTTCCTTTACCATACGAAATAGCGGATGCTGTTTTTCCTGCTTCAACAATTCCGGCAGACATGGCATTTACCAATGGATTTACCGTATAGCAATCATCAAAATAAATTTCTCCGCCCACAGTTGGGATACCGAATGCATTTCCATAATCACCGATTCCCTTCACAACTCCGCGCAGCAACCACTTGTTTCTTTCATTATTAAGATTCCCGAAACGCAGAGAATTCAACTGTGCCACTGGCCGTGCACCCATGGTAAAAATATCCCTATTGATTCCTCCCACTCCTGTAGCAGCTCCCTGATAAGGTTCAATGGCAGAAGGATGATTATGCGATTCTATTTTGAAGGCACAGGCAAGTCCGTCACCAATATCAACGAGCCCCGCATTTTCTTCTCCCGCTTTTGCAAGCAGGTGCTTCCCTTCCCGCGGAAGCGTTTTGAGCCAACGGATGGAATTTTTATACGAGCAATGTTCACTCCACATTACCGAGTAAATACTTAGCTCAGTGAAGTTAGGAGTGCGGCCAAGTATAGAAATGATTTTCTCAAACTCTTCGGGTAAAAGCCCCAATTCTTTTGCAGTATCTAAGCTAACATGTATTTCTTCACTTACTTCGCTCATAAATTTATTTCAGATTTTTCCTTATTGAGTGACAAACTTACACGAAATATTTTTAGTGTTGTATGTCTGATAACTAAAATTTTTCGGGCTCATGAAGAAATTTATTTCTGTTTACCTTTGAACCGAATCGCCTGACTAATGCTCAAGGAAACCCTGCTCATATCGCTGTACACGGGCGCTTTATCTTTGCTTATTTTCAAGTTAAAATTTTTCACCCTTCCTTCTGTCAAACCAAGATATATTGTCCTTGCTTTCATTATTAAAGTAATTGCCGGTTGTTCCTTGGGGTTTCTTTATTCGCATCATTACACTGACCGCTCGAAGGCAGATACTTTTAAATTTTTTGATGACAGTGGGGTGATGATGGAAGCGCTTGCCGTTAACCCACGGCACTTCTATGAGCTCTTTACAGGTATCGGCATGGATGACCCCGAGCTTGAGCCCTACTTCTATAAAATGAATACATGGATGACAGAAGATTTCTACGTTTCATCAAACCGCATGATGGTTCGTATGAACACGGTCTTCCGTTTCCTTACCCCGGGGGAGCATTACTACCTGCATGTAGTGTTTATCAATTTCTTATCGCTGCTCGGATTGGTTTTCCTTTGCAAGACGTTCTTTCTGAAAATGGAAAGAAATCGTTTGCTGTTTTTTGCTACAATTATTTTATTTCCTTCCCTCCTCTTCTGGGGTTCCGGCCTGCTGAAAGACGGAGTGATTCTCTTTGCTGCGGGGTGTATGCTTTATTCTTTCAGCCGCATGCTTAATGGCGGCACTTACCGCTGGCTCAACCTGCTGACTTTTATATTATCCTCTCTCCTGATGGCATTGATTAAGATATACATATTAATGGCAATGATTCCTGCGCTGACAGCATGGATATGGTACTCGGTTAACAAGAAGAAAATCATTTTAAAATTTATTGCGGCGCATATTGTTGTGTTTGCAGCCGTGTTCGCATTAAAATATATTTCGCCTAAACTTGATGTGGTGCATTATCTTGATGTGAAGCAGAGGGAGTTTTTCAGAGCAGTTGAAATTGAAAAGCCAAACCATGTACTTAAAATTGCACCGCTCCATAATTCAGCGGCAGTTATATTTACGCAGTCAGCGCCTGCTTTTTTCAGAACGTTGCTCCGCCCTCACATTTTTGAAGCATCCGGTGCATTAATCATTATTGCCGCTGCTGAAAATCTTGTCATACTTTTATTACTTGTACTTGCATTAATTTCAATGCGGAAAGGAAATTGGACTACCGACCCGCTGTTTTATTTTTCTGTATCATTTTTCATTCTCATTTTTATTCTCATCGGTTTAATTGTTCCCGTAACCGGAGCTATTGTCCGCTATAAAATCATTGCAATACCCTTCTTGCTTTACATCTTGTTTCGCCTCTACCAGTCAGGAAGGATGGAAAAATATTTTCTCCGAATCCCATGACGGGCAGCTGGCTGATTACTCTATCCTGGTTTGTCATTTTATTTTTCATTATACGAAAAGTAAAATTTTTTTTACCCGAAAATATTCCATTCCAACTGGTTGCGCTGTCTTTTACATTGAAATGTGCCGGCGCTATTCTGATGGGTTTGGTTTATACCTACTATTACAAAGGCGGAGATACGTTTGTTTTGTTCAGCGACAGCAGCATTATGTTTGAAGCTTTGAAGTCGCATCCGGCAGATTACTTCAAAATGTTATTCGGGATTGATTCGGGCAACGATTATCTGAAAGAAATGTATTACTCAAAAATGAATGCATGGTACAATAACGAGTTTGATTTACTTTTCAATGACAGCCGCATTATTATCAGAATTAATTCTGTCCTCCGGATTTTTTCTTTCGGTGAATATTATGTTCATGCCATTTTCTTCAGCTTCCTGTCATTTGCAGGGCTTACGGCACTTTACAGAGCTTTTTCCTCCGCTGTAAAAAAGCATCATCAATTATTTTACGCGGGAATATTTTTTCTCCCGTCCGTAGCATTCTGGGGCTCGGGCGCATTGAAGGAAGCCATTGTATTATTTGCCGCAGGGTTCCTGGTTTATTCTTCCTTGCGATTGATGGAAAAAAAATCTATCGTAAATTTTCTTATTCTTATCTCATCGGTATTTTTACTGGTGCTCACAAGGTTTTATTTTCTCATTGCGCTTTTCCCGGGATTAACCGGATTGTTAATTGCTTCAAACAGAAAAAACGTCTGGCAAAAATTTGCGGTTACACATTTGGTTTGGTTTGTTGCATTGTATAGTTTTTACTTTGTTAATCCATCTTGCGATGTTCCATGCATTATAGCTGTCAAGCAGAATAACTTTGTTAACCTTGCCAACTACAGTAAATCGGGAAGCATTATAACTCAAGAAAAATTAAAACCCGACTGGAGCGACATTTTGAAAAAATCACCGGCTGCTTTTATTATCGCACTTACTCAGCCGCAGTCGTTTAGTAAAGGCAATATTTTTCTTCGTATCGCTTCTCTTGAAACATTATTTATTCTTTTGATGCTGATTGAAGCCATAATTTTATTCCGCGTACCGTCAAAAGAAGATGTGCCGCTACTTTTATTCTGTCTTTCGTTTACTGTTATCACGTTCACTTTCCTGGGCCTCACAACACCCGTTGCAGGCACGTTTGTCCGTTATAAAATCATTGCTCTTCCCTTCCTGATTTTTCTTGCAGGCTACTTTATCAGCAATTCAAAATTATTTGTTAAAAATACTGTATGAGTAACCCTGTAATTTCAGCCTTGATTTATATTTCTATTTTTGACCGGCACGCAAAACCATGAAGCTCTTCCGAAGAAAACCAATAACTCAGGTCAGCGGTGACGAAGGAGAAAGTCACTCGCTGCATAAAGTATTGCGCGTCCGTGATTTGACTTTTTTCGGGATTGCAGCTATTATTGGCGCAGGAAGTTTCAGCAGCATGGGCGAGGCCTGTTTTAAAGGGGGTCCTGCGGTTATACTTTTATTTATCATTTGCGGCATTGCGTGCGGTTTCACAGCTCTGTGTTATGCCGAATTTGCATCGCGCGTACCGGTTTCGGGAAGCGCATACACGTATGCATATGTTTCTTTCGGAGAATTATTTGCCTGGATAATAGGATGGGCTTTGCTTATGGAATATTCCATAGGAAATATCTACGTAGCTTTTGCATGGAGCGGGTATTTCACCAATCTTCTTGATGGAATAGGAATGCACATGCCCGAATGGCTTACCACGAATTACCATAACGCGCATAACGCATCGCTCGGAAATATTCCGGGTGAAGGTCTCACAGCATGGAATATCGCTCCGCAGGTTTCAGGGCTCAGAATAATTTTTGATTTACCTGCGTTTCTCATCAACGTAATAATTACAGCGCTCGTTTATGTTGGCGTCAGGGAATCGCGCAACGTAAGCAATGCAATGGTAATGATTAAGCTTGCTATTATTCTGCTTGTGATTTTTGTTGGAGTATTTTATGTTGACATTTCCAACTGGACTCCCTTTATGCCTAACGGATTTGGCGGGGTGATGGGTGGAGTTGCTGCCGTATTCTTTGCATACATTGGTTTTGACGCTGTGTCCACCCTTGCAGAAGAAACTCCAAATCCCAGGCATGATTTACCTAAGGGAATGATAAATTCTCTTATCATATGTACGGCTGCCTACATAATTCTTTCCCTCGTACTTACCGGGATGGTTTCTTACAGACAACTTGGAGTAAGCGACCCGCTGGCAGAGGTTTTTAAAATCAAGGGGGTAAAATGGATGTTGTTTGTCGTTTCTATTGCAGCTGTGGTTGCTATGAGCAGCGTGATGCTTGTTTTCCAGATGGGGCAGCCGCGCATCTGGATGAGCATGAGCCGTGACGGACTGTTGCCGAAAAAATTTGCATCCATTCATCCAAAGTACAAAACACCTGGCTTTGCAACTATCGTTACGGGGCTGGTGGTTGCGATTCCTATATTTTTTACAGACGAAAAGTTTGTGCTTGACTTTACCAGCATTGCAACTTTGTTTGCATTTGTGCTTGTATGCGGAGGTGTGCTTATGCTGCCGCGCAAGCCAGAAGATGAATTCCAGGGCAGGTTTCAACTCATTTACATAAATTCAAAATGGCTTATGCCGGCTCTTATTATCGGCATATTTTCGGTTCTATGGTATGCTGATTCTTCACTCATCACAAATTACCTGGATGTGAATTCAGAAAATGCAGCCGAAAAAATTCCCATGCTGATATTTTTTATCCTGTGTATCGTTATGGCAGCTTTATCATTTTTTAAAAATCTTTCGCTTATTCCTGTACTGGGGCTTTTATCCTGTTGCTATCTTCTTACAGGCATGACTTTGTCAAACTGGAAATGGTTTTTTTCCTGGTTGCTTATCGGGCTGGTGCTTTACTTCAGCTATAGCTACAAAAACAGTAAGCTTAATAAGAAACCGGGAAACATTTCTGCCTGATGGGAAATGGGTGCTGATAATTTCCTGCAATTGCTTTCAGAGAATATATTTTGTCTCCATTCCTAATCGTATTTTTGTGCAATGAACCGTAATTTACTAGACGGAATAAATTTTTTATCGAAGCTTACGCCTCGCAGGACTCTCAATGCTGCAAAAGTTTTTTCAAGTTATTATTATTCACGAATGACCGGTAAAGCTAGCCACTGGGGGTTGCCGCTAAGCATTGCTATTGAGCCCACAACGTCCTGCAATTTGCGTTGCCCTGAATGTCCAAGCGGACTGCGCTCATTTACAAGGCCCACAGGCATGCTGGACGAAAATTTTTACCGCTCTGTAATTGACGAACTGCATCGTGATATGATGTACATGATTTTTTATTTTCAGGGTGAGCCATACCTCCATCCTTCTTTTACGGAGCTGGTCAAATACGCATCATCAAAAAATATTTACACAGCCACTTCAACCAATGCACATTTTCTGGATGATGATAATGCAAGAAAAACTGTAGAGTCCGGACTAGACCGGCTTATTATTTCTATAGATGGAACCACGCAGGAAACGTACGAGCAGTACCGTAAAGGAGGGCGTCTTGCCAAAGTCATCGAAGGGGCTGAGAATATTGTAAAGTGGAAAAAGAAACTGAACTCAAAAAAACCGTACACCATATTTCAGTTTCTTGTGGTCCGGCACAATGAACATCAAACAGAAGAGATAAAAACGCTTGCAAAAAAAACCGGCGTTGATGAAGTTGCATTTAAAACTGCACAAGTTTATGATTACGAAAATGGAAATGACTTGATTCCGCTGAACGAAAAATACTCGCGTTATAAAAAAAACGGTGACGGAAGATTTCATATCAAGAATGAACTGCTGAATCACTGCTGGAAGATGTGGCACTCCTGTGTAATAACATGGGATGGAAAAGTGGTTCCCTGCTGTTTCGACAAAGATGCATCGCACCAACTCGGCGATGTAAATGAAAATTCTTTTTCCGAAATCTGGAATTCTCAATCCTACAATCGTTTCAGAACATCTTTGTTGAAAAGCAGAAGCAGCATTGACATTTGCAGCAATTGTACTGAAGGAACAAAGGTTTGGGCTAATAGTTAACCAGGGAATTGGAGAATTAAGTTATTGAGTTAATAAGTTGATCATATCAGATTCGCCTCTCTGTTTGCCTTAATTACCTTAGTCAACTTAATTATTAATTTTCTATAAAAGGAAATGCTTGTCCGCTTTTACCGGGATTCTCATCCGTCATCGTTTTTCACTATACCTTTTCTTGCGCTGCTGTGCTGGATACCCTTCTTGTTTCTGCAGCCTGAATCATTTATTGTTCAGGTTCCGCGACCCATGCCGGTTTATGAATGGCTTTATTCAGGAATCAGCAAGCTGCACATATTTGCACAATACTTCATAAGCTGGCTGTTGATTTCAGTGCAAGCCATTTACCTGAATCAGCTTATTGTGAAGCACGAACTTTTTCCGAGACTCAGTTTTCTCCCTGCTTTGCTTTTTATTACGTTGTCCGTTATGTTTCCCGAAATGATGAAGATTCAACCGGCGTTGTTTGTCAACCTGGTTCTTCTCATGGTACTCGATAAAGTATTTCTTCTCTATAAAAATCCGGAACCATTCCGCCAGGTTTTCGATACTTCGTTTCTTCTTGCATTTGCAACTTTGATTGACAGTTCTGCAATTATCTTTTATTTCTTCCTCCTTTTATCATTCATTATTCTCCTGCCTTTCCATTGGCGGATATGGATAATTTCATTCATTGGCTTTGCTCTTCCCTATTATTTTCTAAGCATATATTTATTTCTCAGCGGTTCATTAGCAGGTTTCTGGCTGCAAAAAATTCCTAAAGCTTTTTTTATAATACAATTTATCCCTCCTCATTTTAAGCCGGCTCAAATCATTGCTGTTTCCGTACTTCTTTTTCTTCTACTTATTTCTGTTTTTTCTGTCTCAAGACATTTTTACAGGAATATAATTCGCATTCGCAGGTATTTTCAATTGATTTTTCTTTTAATGCTTTTTGCACTGCTGAGCTTGTTTTTTACGCCTGCCATTTCTCTTCAAAGCATCTGTATCATGGTAATACCCTTTTCAATCTTCTTTTCCTATTTCTTTTTACAGGTGAAGAAAAAAGCATTTGCCGAATTTTCATTTCTTTTGCTCATGGTGTTTATAATATTAGTCCGATTTGGCTGAAGCCAGGACATGTTTTCTAACTTTGCACACATGAAATTCGGAGTAGTAATTTTTCCCGGTTCCAACTGCGATGAGGACATTATCTATACGCTGGAAACCATTATGGAGCAGGAGGTTGTGCGCCTCTGGCATAAAGAGCATGATTTAAAAGGCAGTGATTTCATTGTACTGCCGGGAGGGTTTTCTTATGGTGATTATCTCCGCTCCGGCGCTATAGCAAGGTTTTCACCTGTAATGAACGAAGTGCTTGAGTTTGCCGACAAGGGTGGGTTTGTATTCGGTGTTTGCAATGGCTTCCAGATTTTGTGCGAGTCGGGTTTATTGCCCGGAGCGTTAATGCACAACAATAACCGCCAGTTTATCTGCAAAAATATTTTTCTGAAAGCGGAACATAATGATTCGCTGCTTACTTCGCAGTGCGATACAAAAAGCCCTTTGAAAGTACCTATCGCTCACGGTGAAGGAAAATATTTTGCTGATGAAAAAACATTACAATTGCTGAATGAGAACGGACAAATTCTTTTCCGCTACTGTGATGAAAACGGAAATGTAACTGATGAATCAAACCCCAACGGCTCTCTTCAGAATATTGCCGGCATCAGCAACCAAAAGAAAAATGTTTTCGGAATGATGCCCCATCCGGAACGCGCTGCTGATGAAGAACTTTTTAATACGGATGGACGGATGATTTTTGAATCTATTGTGAGCACCGTCAAGGTTTGATAAACCCCTGAATATATTTCATTGATGAAATTCGCCACTAAAGCCATTCATGCGGGTCAACACCCCGATGAATCAACCGGAGCCATTATGACCCCGGTTTATTTTACTTCCACCTACGTGCAGGAATCACCTGGCAAGCATAAAGGATTCGCCTATGCCCGTGGAAAAAATCCAACCCGTTCTGCTCTCGAAAGAAATATCGCTGCGCTGGAAAATGCAAAATACGGCCTGTGTTTTTCAAGCGGCATGGGTGCGAGCGATGCTGTTATTAAGTTGCTGAAGCCGGGCGATGAAGTGCTTGCAGCAGATGATTTATATGGCGGAACGTACCGCATGTTCATGAAAGTATTTGCCAACTACGGCATAAAGTTTCAATTTGTGGATATGGCGGATGCAAAAAATATTTCTGCACACATCAATCCAAACACAAAACTCATCTGGACAGAAACACCATCAAACCCAATGATGAAAATCATTGATATTGCTGCATGTTCTGAAATAACAAAAAAGCATAAACTCATTCATGTTGTTGATAACACATTCGCTTCGCCTTATTTACAAAATCCCTTAAACCTGGGAGCAGATATAGTTATGCACTCTGCAACAAAATATTTGGGTGGACATTCTGACGTAGTCATGGGTGTGCTTTGCATGAATGATGAAAAGCTATATGAGCAGCTTGCTTTCATCCACAATTCCTGCGGAGCGGTGCCCGGACCAATGGATAGTTTTCTGGTTCTGCGCGGGATTAAAACACTGCACCTTCGGATGGAACAGCATTGCATCAATGGAAAAATTGTTGCTGAATCCCTGAGGAATCATCCGAAAGTTGCAACGGTGAACTGGCCGGGTTTTGCTGACCATCCCGGTCACGCCATTGCCAAAAAGCAAATGAAAGGTTTTGGAGGAATGATTTCCTTTACGCTGAAAAATAAATCTACCGAAGAAACATTCCGCATGGCATCATCACTTAAAATATTTTCTCTTGCCGAATCGCTGGGCGGTGTGGAATCGCTCATTAGTCACCCTGCTTCCATGACGCATGCTTCGGTTCCGAAAAAAGAACGTGACCGCCTTGGAATCACAGATGGTTTGCTACGCATAAGCACAGGAATTGAAGATGCCGGTGACCTGGTCGAAGATTTGCGACAGGCAATCGGCTGAATGCAATACTAGGCATTCACGGATAAAGATTTTTCTTTCTTATCCGAGCTAAAATAAAGTCCCAGGAAAGTTATGATGCCGTTGATAAGTAAAATTTCAAATCCAATCTGGTAGCCGTTAAAAATCTGCGGTGAGTTTAGCTTTAATACATAGGTAAGCACAGGAGCAGCCAGACAAATCCAGGGCAAAAGTTTTTCAGAGGGATTGCTCTTTGTAAAAATTCCAAAAGCAAAAAGCCCCAGCAGTGGGCCATACGTGTACCCTGCCAATTCAAGCACTAAGTCAATGAGCGCCATTTTGTTTATGATTTTGAAAAACAAAATGATGAGAAAGAATACTACGGCTACGGTGACATGAACCATTTTTCTTTTTCTCTTTTTTTGTCCATCGCTCCAGTCACTTCGCCTGTTAAAGTTAAGAATATCAATACAAAAAGATGAAGTGAGCGCTGTCATGGCGCCATCTGCACTCGGAAAAAGAGCGGATATTAATCCGACAATAAAAAATATTCCGGCAACAGGAGGAAGATAATTTAGTGCAATAGCAGGAAACGTATCATCACTTTGCGGAGTAAGGGCAATTCCCTTTTCGGCAGCATACACATATAGCGCTCCGCCAAGAATCAGAAAGAGAAGATTCACTACAAGCAAAATACCACTGAACATAAACATGTTTTGCTGTGCCTTGCCCAGGGTGCGTATGCTGATATTTTTTTGCATCATTTCCTGGTCAAGGCCGGTCATTGCAATGGTAATGAAAGCACCACTGATGATTTGCTTCAGAAAAAATGCAGGCGATTTGAAATCCGTATTAAATATTTGCGCGTAGCCTTTTTCACTGAGCGTTTCTATCAACTTACTAAAAGAAAAACCAAGCTCACGGTTAATTATGACAATGGTTACCACAAGAGAAAGAACCATGAATGTGGTTTGCAGAGTATCTGTCCATACAATAGTTTTTACTCCACCCTGCAGGGTATAAAGAAGTATTAATGCAAGAATAACGAATGCGGTGACGAAAAAATTAATGTTCATATCATCGAGCAGGAATTTCTGAAGCACATAGAGCACCAAATAAATCCTGAGAGAAGCGCCCAGCGTCCGCGAGAGAAGAAAAAATGAAGCTCCTGTTTTGTAGGCGACATTTCCGAAGCGGTTCTGCAGATAGGAATAAATGGAAACCACATTCATCCTGTAATACAACGGCATGAGCACTTTGGCGACTACAGCATAGCCAATAAGATAACCGATAACAATCTGCATGTAAAAAAAATGGTTGCCCGCAACTTTTCCCGGAACACTCATAAATGTAATTCCGCTCAGGGAGGTGCCAATCATACCGTAAGCAACCAAAAGCCAGTTGGAACTTTTTTTACCGATAAAAAATGATTCATTGCCTGCCCCTCTTGAAGTATAAAAAGCAATGGCGAGCAACACAATAAAATATACTGCGATGACAATAAGAATCAGTCCATGCGGCATAGTGGAGAAATTACGTTACATCTTATAACGTATAACGAAGACTTAACTAATTTGTTTAAACACTTCGGGAAGGGCGGCAATTATATCGGAAGCGGTCATGCTTTCCTGAGAAAATTTTTCAGCGGCAATATCTCCTGCAAGCCCATGAATAAATACACCTGCAATACATGATTGAAGCTCAGGAATTCCTCTTGCCAGCAATGCACCTATAATTCCCGACAACACATCACCGCTTCCGCCTTTGGCCATCCCCGGGTTGCCCGTACTGTTGAAGTATGCTTCACCGCCGGGTGTTGCAACGCACGTATGCGCTCCCTTCAGCACAACGTAAACGCTGTACTTTTTTGCAAATGATTTCAGCAGCTCAAAATTTTCAAAATCGTTTTTTGCTTTTCCTGCAAGACGCCTGAATTCTCCGGGATGAGGAGTGAGCACAGCCTCTGCAGGAATTTTTTTCAGCAGCGATTTATTTTCTGAAATAATGTTCAGGGCATCTGCATCGAGAAGCAGAGGTTGTTTTATTCCAGGCATATAATGTTTTAACCAACGGACTGTATTCGGGGGGGTTCCAATTCCCGGGCCAATGGTGACAGAGGTGAAATTTTTCTCCGGCAGCGGGCCCGAAATATATTTTTCTGCTTTCGATGATACAACCATTGCTTCGGGAACGGAACGCTGCATGATGTTGTATCCGCACTTAGGTATAAACGCTGTTACTAAACCCGTTCCTGAATGGAGCGCTGCCCGTGTACATAAAACTGCTGCACCCATCATGCCGTAACTGCCTGCAACAATGAGTGCATGACCATACATTCCTTTATGACTGAATTTCTTCCGTCCGGGAAAAAGCGAAGCCGCATCTTTTTTTTCAATTAGAAAATTTTTTGACGGAAGTGATTCTGTAAATTGTTTATCCAGTCCGATATCGAGTGCATGCCACCTGCCGACAAATTTTTCATTCTCCTCGAAAAGAAAAGCAAGCTTTGGAGCTGCAAAGCTTAATGTATGTGTTGCATGAATTATGGCACTGTGCGGTGTATGTACATCAGTAAATAACCCCGATGGCATATCTATTGCAATAACTGATGCCGATAATTTATTAATGTGTGCAATGGTTTTAGCTGCAAGGCCTTCCGGTTTGCGGCTAATACCTGTGCCGAACAGAGCATCAATGACCAAGGTATCTCTACTGATAGGCGGTAGTTCCTTTTCAGAAGAAATTTCTTTAATGGATTTGACTGAATGCTTTTCAAGCCGCTTTTTGTTAATGAGAAAATCTTTAGTGGGATTATTTCCAAGCGGTATAATGAAAACTTTGACCTGGATATTTTTTTCAAGCAGCAAGCGGGCAATGGCAAGGCCATCTCCCCCATTGTTGCCGGTACCGCAGAAAATAAAAATCGCCTCACCCCTAACCCCTCTCCGGGTGAAGAGGGGGATCTGTCCGGAACTGAATAACCATTTGACGCAGGCAGCGGCCGCGCGTTCCATTAAATCAATTGAAGCGATGGCCTCGTGCTCTATGGTGTAGCGGTCAGCGGCACGAAGCTGTTCAGCGGAAAGTATTTTCATCACTGAATAAAGAAAGAGAATGCTGCTTTGATTCTTCCTTCTGCTTGCCGTTAAGCATCACGACATTCATTGCCTGACCGGCAAAAAATTTCTTCAGGCGGCTTCCGTCTCCGTGCAGCGTGAAAACGGTTTTGGGTTTCATGTAAGCAATCAACGCATGCAGTTCGCGCCAGTCGGCATGGTCGCTGATGGTGAGACGCAAATCATTACTGCGGTAGAATTGCTTCCAGCCTGTTGCAAAAGTCTTTAGAAACTTTTTTGAATCAGCGTGCTTAAAGTAAACTGAAGGAGGAACTACATAAATGATGTTGTCATTTTCTTTGAGCAAATTTTTTTCATACCGTACCCAGTTGCCGAGTGAATATCCAAACGATTCATAAATTTTATGAAAGGGCACCGATTCAGAATGAACAACAACTTTCTTCCCGGGGCAATGCTGTGCGGCAAGCTGTGTGATACGTTGCGCCTTTCCCAAAGAATAAGCACCGATAAGAATATTGATTCCGCTATAATTATTCAGCTTGCTGATTTCCTGCTCCGGGTCGGGATGGGCAAATGAAGGTTTTGCAAACGTGGTCTCGGTATAAAGCACGTCTGCTTTTACAAAATGAAACGGCTCGCAGGAGGTGTCTGCCACGGTTTTAAAATCACCCGTGTACAGATATTTTACTCCTTCAAATTCCATAAGCACTTGTGCGCTGCCCAGCATATGCCCCGCTGGAAACAGGGTGATGCTCACTTCGCCGATGTTAAACTTTGCTCCATAATCCTTTACATGATATTCTCCCTTGCTGCCGAATTTTTTTTTCATGAATGCTGCCGTCGGTGCGGTGCAGTAAACGTTTTTGTTTCCTCTAACGGCATGGTCTGAATGGGCATGACTGATGATGGCATGATTTACTATAAGCCGCGGGTCAAGATAAAATCCGCCTGCCCGGCAATATAATCCGCGTGTATCGAATGAAAGAAAATTATGCATGCTGAAAATGTCTTCAGAAAATTGAGGTGATAAAAATACGGAATGATGTTGAGGTGTGACAGCGTAGGGACATTGTCATGAATGCCCCCGCTATCGACAATCATGTCGAGTTACTTGCAGTATTTGTCTAATAAATTGCTAATACCTTCCGGGCTTTTGGAACTACTCCACCGTTTCGCTTTTTTTAAATCGGCACATGCCCCTTCTTTGTCGCCTAAATTCAATTTGCATATAGCGCGATTATAAAGAGCATCCGGATCAAGAGGATCTATTTTGAGAGCAGCATCAAAGTCTTTAAGAGCGTTTGTATAATCATTGTTATGAAGCTTGGCTACTCCTGCATTGTATAATAAGTCTTCTTTTTCACGGATTTCCAAAATGAGAAGAGCATTTTTTTTGCCGCTCGGTAAATTATCACATTGATAATCATCAAACCAAAAATTAAATGGTGTCATCAAATAGTAATCAATTGGAATGCCATTTACGGTTGCAGGTTTCCATTTCCCAATTGTGGAATAAACTACTCGTAAAGCTTCGTTGTCTAGTGGTTTGAAAGAATTTTTAAGCACAGTTACTGATTCTATATTTCCACTCGATGTAATCTTAAAGCCAATTTCAACCTTTCCTCTCATACAATTATTTCTTGCTTCATCAGGATATTTTGTATTCAACTCTATATATTTATTTAAAAGTGTATCTCCACATATGAATTGAGGTTTGATTGTATCTGCAGCAAGTCTTCCCATAGCAAATGAATACTTAAAAGTGAATACTAAGACTAAGGTCGTAAGATAAAATTGTTTCATAGTTATGAGTTCAATGGGCGCTGGGATAATTACCGATATTAGAACGCGCTACCGCATTTATTTCACCACCGTAACATGCCCAACATAGGTGTGCTTAATGTTGTTGAAGATTGAACGCACTGTAATAGTCCACACATAAACACCTTGGGGAACTATATGGCTGCCATCGGCAGAGCGCCCGTCCCATCCTATAGAAGGATTTTTACTCTTGAAAAGAACGGTTCCCCAGCGGTCGTAAACGGTTAGCTCATATCCCTCTGCATCATTATAGCCAATGCCCATGGGTAAAAATGTTTCGTTGAGGTTATCACCGTTGGGCGTAAATGCACCGGGAACAAAAAAGTCAAAAGGCGCATCCACACGCACAGTATGCGAAACAGTGTCGGGACAGCCGTTAACATTATTCGCAATAAGCGTAACGGTGTACGTATCCGGCACATCGTAAGAGAACTCAGGATTCTGCTGCTGAGAAGTGGTATTTAGCGGGTCACCGAAATTCCATACCCACATGCTTGCCCCTGTGGAATTATCAATGAAAGAAATAACCGTTCCGGTGAGATATGGCGGTTGTGGAGTAATAATGAAATCGGCCACGACCCATTGGTAAACGGTAATGAGATTGTTCTGGGTAAGAGAATCGGTGCAGCCATTGTTGTCGGTGACATACAGCGTTACATCGTATATGCCAGGAATGTTAAAGCAGTGATATGGGTTGGTGCTTGTAGAGGAACTGAAATCGCCAAAATCCCAAAAGCTTGACGCGGGATTTAATGTCTGATTTGTGAATGAAACACAAACAGGGCTACATCCGCTGGTGATATCGGGCGTGAACAAAACAATGGGCAACGGGTTTACGGTTACCGTTACGCTATCATCAGCAGCAAGGCATCCGTTTACATCGGTTGTACTCACAATATAAATAGTGGTTGACGCAGGACTCGCACTTAAAGATGAACCCGAAATATTTCCCGGGTTCCATGTGTAATTATATCCCGGGGTGCCGCCTATCGCCGAAGCAACTAATGGAGTACTCTGCCCTAAGCAAATAGAAACATCATTAGAAGCAGTAGTTACAACAGGTTGCGGTTCATTTACAACAGCAACCGTTGTACCGGTGCATCCATTGGCATCAGTAACCGAAACAGAATACATACCCGCGCAAAGCGATGAAGCTGTTGCCGTAACCTGGGGCGGAACTGTGCTCCATAAATATAAATAACCCGGCGTACCGCTGTTTGTAAATGCCGTAGCATCACCATTACAATATCCGTAGCACAATGCATCGGTTACTGAAGAAATATTCACAGTAAGAGAAACAGAAGTTGCAAACAATGTGACCGATGCCGCTTGAGTGCATCCGTTCGCGTCAGTTACGGTAACTGTATAGACTCCGGGGCAAAGTCCCGTTGCGGTTTGCGTTGCCTGAACAGGCAATGTGTTCCACAAGTAAGAATAAGGGGCTATTCCCCCGGATGGATTTGCAGTTGCGCTTCCGTTGCATGCGGTGCATACGGGACTAATGGTAGAGGTATCAACAACCAACGGAGGCGGTTCGTTTACCACGATGCTTCCCGTCTGTGAGCATCCGTTTATGTCAGTAACTGTAACAGTATAAGTTCCAATAGGTAATCCCGTTGCAGTTTGTAATGCCTGGGCCGGAGTGGTACTCCATGAGTATGTGAATGGATTATTACCTGCGGGATTCACGGTGGCCGTTCCTGTAGTGTCTCCGTTACACAGCACATCAGTTTCTGTCAAAGCAAGAACAGGCAGTGGATAAACGAGAACCGTTGCAGATGTTGAAGAGGTATCTCCGAGTGAATCGGTTATTAAAACAGAATATAGGGTTGTCGTTGTAGGGCATACCTGGTGAGGGCCTGCACCGTTTCCTATGTTGGGAGTCCAGGTAAACATATAGGGTGGGGTTCCGCCGCTACCCATAGCGGTCAGGTTGGTACATGTGCCATTACAGATGCTGTCGCCGGCCAGCGTAACAGTTGGCCCGCAACTTAAAACGTTAACCTGGATGGTTGTTGTATCGCTGTAACAGACATAATTAACAATCAGCGTTATCGTATAATTTCCTGAGCCGCTGAATAAATGAACGGGCGCCAGGAGGTTAGAAGTATTATTTGGCCCTGAAAGGGGGTCACCGAAATTCCATGCTACAGAAGTGACTATATTTCCGGGTGCTGTGCATGAGGCAGTGTATTGCGTGGTGAATGACAAAGAATCGAGAAGGCAATTGACCGTTGTATCAATGCTGCTGCTTATAGCGGGAGGAATTCTGAAATAGCTTTGCACAAAGCTGGGAATACCCAATGTGCTCATCATGGGTGCAAGCGGCACACCGTTGTCAACATAATTACATCCAACACCAACCGTATTGGGATTATTAATGACGCCAAGCCATTGCGCCTGGTAAAGCGCCATATAAATTTTATTATTGGGCCCCAGCTGCAATCCACCTGCCCAGCCCGATGTTGAGGTTCCAACCTGGGTCTGCGATGCACTGATGGCTGCGTTAGAACCTGCACAAAGATTATACTGGTAAATCATTGTTCCCTGCGACCTATTGGTGTACAGGAGAGTACTGTTAGGAGAAAATTCAACACCATATGCGTACTGCGCGTTACCGAGCACAAATGCATTGGAAACTGCTCCTGTCGCATTATTAAAGTCGGCCAATTCAACATAGCCGGGCTGACCTCCTGCTGAGGTATATCGTACAGCAACAGCAATCTTGTTGCCGTCAGGAGAAACTTTCATATAACCGATTGTATTTGTATTAGAACCGGTTTGAACGGTACCTACAGCGCTAACCACCGGAACAGGATTTATTCCAGCAGCCGTTACAAGATACGCCCTGAATTGATTCGTTCCCCAATGATGGCTGATGACCCATACATCAGTATTGTTGCAATGTTTTATTGCACATATTTTTTCGGTGGTTGGTGTGTATAAGGGGATGTTTTTGTTCACAGTAACATCGCCCATTCCTGCCTGCAAATTCATATCAACTTCAGACCATCGCAATCCGTTGGCTCCTGCCTGGGCGTCAACTGTAAATACATAATATATGTTGGAACTTCCGGGGCGCTGTACAATTACTGCCGATTGTGTTGAAGAGATATTTCCCATCAGCCCGGAACCATTCGGCATCTGTATATGGTTTCTGTTCCAGATGCGAACACCTTCAGTATAAAATAAGCGGTTACCGGCAGCATCAGAAATGGCAGCCGTTCCTTCAACGGTATTTATTTGTCCTCCCGGTGAAGCAACAGGATTACCGGTCTGAAATGTCACTCCTGCATTTTGCCCGAAATACCACCAGTTGGCGTAACTCTGCGCATTACTGCTCTCACATGCAAAAATGAGCAGAAATAATATAAGGATTCTTTTTATGTACCTCGGCAGATTCATAACGCTAATTAACCATTTATTGTAATAGGATGCAAAGAATTATCGGCGGGTTGCATAAAAACACATGTTAGTAAGAAATAACATTATCAGAGGCCGTCTAAAGCCCTATCCTGCAGGTAATGCCCAGTCCATTGGTCATATCGGGATAGATAAATATCGATGAATGATTTTTTGATTTGCTGCTTATTTTTCCTTCTCCTAAATATGAATTCATCACTTGCCTTGCACATAAATGGCCGAGTACCGCACCGGCAAAAACATCGCTTAACCAGTGCTTGTGTTCTATCATTCTTGTAGCGCCAACTATTGTTGCCAGTGTATAGGCGGTAACTGGAACCGCTTTACAGTTTTTGTATTTCATTGCAAATACGGTGGCTATTGCAAATGCAGTTGTTGTATGTCCTGAAGGAAATGAATTAAAAGAAGATGCCGGAAGATTATCCGGATTTGAAATTGCAACCAAGCCGCCATACCATTTTCCTCCCGGAAGCTGCGTCCCTACATAGCTTTGGAACGGGCGTTCTCTGCCCGAAATAAATTTTCCGACTTGCGCCCAAACTCCTGAGGTAATGATGGCCTGTGTTGCAAGCAATCCCGTTTCAGCCATGTCAGTATTATTAAATATAAGTCCACCTAAGGCAAGGGCGCTAACTCCCGCTATTCCGTATGTTGCACCCAACTCTGTTACTACCGGGCTTACATTATGAACAAACGAGCTTTTGTCTCTGAGGTCTTTTACTGCATCGTCAGCTTTTCCATCAAGAGTTGTGAGGGCTAAAGTCGTTCCGATTATTGCCGCTGCTTCAATATATTCTTTTCCTTTAAGATGAAACGGTGCTGTTGCCTGCTTTGAAAAATTTTTGGAGATAGATGAAATATATCCTTTGAATGAAAGCAGGTTATCGGTACGAACAGAATCATTTTGTGCCTTTATCTGCCCGAAAGATGCGAAGCAAAAAACTAAGCTGATTAAGTATTTCACCTGGAGTTTAAAAATTGTATTTTCAAATCCAATTTAATTCGCTTGCAAGATAATTGAAGGAATAACTATTAAACAAACGCCATAAGAAATGTTTTTGGCTATAACCTTCAAATAAATTACGTTTGCACGCTTTATAAAATTCCGGCGTGGTAGCTCAGATGGTTAGAGCGCAGGATTCATAACCCTGAGGTCGGGGGTTCGACTCCCCCCTACGCTACGACAAGAGATAATTAATATTTACCATTTTGTATAAGCTGTAGAATATTCATCAAGTATTAATAAGCTTAAATACTTTTGGTCTTCTTGTAAAATATAATCCCATGAAAAAATTTACTCTTGTAATAATTATTATTTCGTTAGCAGGCAGCTTGTATGCGCAAAGCAACGAGACCAATACATGGAGCGTTGGCGCTCACTTCGGACCGACTTATTTCTGCGGCGACTTATCGGAAAATGCACTGAACGATTCTAACTTCACTGCCGGCTTCGGATATGGATTGAATGTGACGAAAAATTTCACGCACACTTTCGGGCTCCAGGCGCAGTTTGCATTTGGCACACTTAACGGAAACAAGGCTGTAGGTGATAATTATTTCGCCTATGAGGGCAAGATTAAATATGAAGTATCACTTCGCGGTGTGGTTAATTTCAGTGATATTTTTTCAAAGAAAAAAGAAAGCAAGTTTCTCGTTTATGCTGCTGCCGGAATAGGCTGGGGCGGATATGATGCTAAGTTTAAAGTAAACGCAGCTGATTGGGTTGAAGTGAATGATAATATGGCAACATTGATTCCGCTTGCACTTGGTGCAAAATACAAACTGAGCAAGCGGCTTGATTTGCATCTTGAATATGGTTACCGCTTTACTAATTCTGATATGATTGACGGAGTCAGGGAAAATCTTTCCAGCATTGGTGTAACGAATCCACTGATTACAAGTGAGAATAATGATTCTTATTCATACCTGAATACAGGCCTCACGTATCATTTCGGTAAAGGAAGCCAGGGTATAGAATGGGTAGCCCCGTAGTTATCCGGTAAATAATTTCCTAACGGTTTAAAATAAAACACATGAAAAAATATTTCCTTCTTGTAACAGCGCTTGTTATTATTTTCGGTTCTACATCGTGCCGCAAAGACGGCACGCCTGTTTGCAAAGCGGGCCAGGGTGGTAATGCAACGCTTCTTGTTTTTCCCCAGCATCACGGCAGAGCTATAGTGGGCGCTAAAGCCTATGTCGCTTATGGCACACTGGTCTACCCGGGGTCATTATCAATATTCAATTTAACGGTTCAGGGAGAAGCAACTGAAGAACACATTCATGTGGAGAATATGAATTGCGGTGATTATTTTATTTACTGTGTGGGATACGACAGCACTATTGCTCAATATGTAAGAGGAGGAATTCCTTTTACTCTTTCTCCGCTCCAGACGGGGGAGGTTAATGTTTTTGTGCCCGTTACGGAATAAAATATCATCCTCATAGATGAAAATTGACCCGTTTGGTCTGCTTTAGGATGGAAAGGGGGTTGCCTGCCCCCCGCACTATTGTAATTCGCAGTGCAAAAAGCAGCGTTGGTGGAGAATTTAATTTTTTGTTATCAAATATCTCTATATTGCCGCCCTCATTTAATATCAACATATGGCAGGCAATACTTCTAATAAAGAAACATCTCAGAAAATTCCGCTGAAAAAAGTTGAGCTGGAATACGAGATAAAATCATCTCCTAAAGTTCTTTTCGGCATGTTGAGCACCGATAGTGGCCTCGAAGAATGGTTTGCCGATAAGGTGTATCCTCATGGAGGTAATTTTGTTTTTGAATGGGAAGGTGAAAAGAAAGAGGCAAAAATTGTTGCCAAAAAAGACAACCAGTTTATCCGTTATAAATGGCTTACAGACGAATACCACGAAACGTATTTTGAATTCACTATCGTGCAGGATGAAATGACATCTGATGTTGCTCTTGTAATCACAGATTTTTCTTCGGACGCAGATAAAGAAGAAACTGTTCTTTTATGGAACAGCCAGGTGCAAAGCCTGAAGCATGTAGTGGGCTCATAAAATACTTTCTTTAAGCACCGGTTGCCTTCAGAAGTATTTCGAGTGTTTCAATACACATGTGATTGATTTTCTTCCACTCACTGATTTTTATAACCCGTGAGAGTTTTATAAAATTTCGTTCCTCGATTAATTTTTCAGCGCTTCCCTTTTGCTTCAGCATTTCATCTAATGAAATGTAATTATTGCGCTCATAATGGTATTGCCAGGGGTTTTGATTTACACAGAAATAAAAATCTTTTCCCTTCAACTCCCCAATTCCCTCGTGTAAATTTTTACGATACATATCCAGGTACGTTCCCTGCATGAATAATGTAAAGCTGAAAAAATTTCCCCACCAGAACATGGTGCGGTAGGCAAACGAATTTTCCCTGGTGTACAATGCAGGGTAGTCCATTACCGCATACGGAAGCAGCTTGTAATTGTCCCCTCTAAAGATACGTACCCGCGCATTGGCAAGCTCTCCCGGTAAATGATGCCGCTGGATAATTTCTTTGACCTTCGCTGACAGGTGATTGAAATGAACAACTACCTTGTCAATCACGATATACTTTAACCGGAACAATTCCGTTTCATGCATGGCAGACAATTCTTTTGAATTAAAACTGTCATGTACATGCTGCATTTCAAAATCAGTTTGCATCTTTGTTTGCAAATGTATGTGTTCGTTACCAGCTAATAGCGGACCATAAATTTTATTATGAAAAAACTTTACAGGCTGATATTGTTTTCGTTTACGGGGCCGTTCGCAGTTACATTTGCTGTTGCATTGTTCATACTTGTTATGCAGTTCCTGTTCAAGTATCTCGAAGACCTGGCGGGAAAAGGGCTGGAGCTTCACATTGTTGCGCAGTTGATTATGTATGCATCCGTTACCCTTGTGCCACTGGCATTACCTCTTGCTATTTTACTTTCATCCATTATGACGCTTGGGAATTTTGCCGAGCATTACGAACTGGCCGCCATCAAATCAGCAGGGATTTCGCTTAGAAAAGTTTTGACGCCGCTGATAGGTGCCGCAATTATTATTTCTTTTGCCGCCTTTCTTTTTTCAAACAATGTTCTTCCCTATGCCAACCTTAAAATGTCATCACTTTTGTATGACGTAACCAATCAGCGCCCTGCTCTTAACATACGCGAGGGAATTTTTTACAATGGTATTGATGGTTATGTAATCCGCATCGGTAAAAAAGAAAGCGATGGGCAAAACATCCGCGATGTGATGATTTATGACCATACAGATAACGCGGGCAACAATAAACTGATTACTGCAACTTCAGGAAAAATGGTTATGTCTGAAGACAAGCAGGAACTGGTGGTTACCTTATATAATGGAAATTCTTATGAAGAAGTTTTGAGAGGGAGAAATGCAAAAAGAAGCCAGCCGCTGTACCGAAGCCACTTTGAAAAATACGTGATGCATTTTGACCTGTCATCGTTTCGAATGGCGCGCACCGAGGAAGGGCTCTTCCGGAAAAATTACCAGATGCAAAACATAAAACAATTGGAGCGCACTACCGATACTTTGAGAACAGAAATCAGGAAGCGCCAGGAAGAGTCCATACAAAGAATTGAACCTTTTTTCTCTTACATGAAAAAAAATATTTCCGTATTTCCATTTCCTGACACAGTGAAGCTTTCCGATTTTATTTCTCCGGAGAAAAAAGCAACCATAAATACTTCAGCGCTTTATTCAGCACGAAATGTAAAAAGCATTCTTACAGACATGGTAAACGAGATTGATGTAAAAAACCGGCAGCTCCGCAGGTACACCATTGAATGGCATCGCAAGTTTACTTTGTCGTTTGCATGCCTCATATTATTTTTTATTGGGGCGCCTTTGGGAGCCATCATTCGCAAGGGAGGCATCGGGCTGCCTGTGGTTATTTCCATATTTCTTTTCCTGGTGTACCATGTAATTTCAATTACAGGAGAAAAATTTGCACGCGAAGGCGTCCTGCAGCCCTGGCAGGGAATGTGGCTTTCATCGGTCATTCTCCTGCCGGTCGGAATTTTTCTGTCCTACAAATCCGTAACAGATTCTTCAATCTTCGACACCGGGTTTTATATAAGCCGGCTCAACAAATTTTTAAGGCGCCTGAAGTTAGTAAGCGGGTCATGAAAATACTGCAGCTCTGCATCCGAGTCCCCTACCCGCCTGCAGATGGCGGAACCATTGCTATGCATTCTCTGAGCCAGTCACTCATAAAACGAGGAGCTGAAGTAAAAATTCTTGCAATGAATACTTCGCGGCATTATGTAAACTTGAATTCACTTCCTGCAGACTACAAAACGAAAACAAAAATTGAAGCGGTTGATATGGATACAAGAATAAAACCTCTCGATGCCTTCAAAAATTTGTTCAGCCATGAATCATACAATGTAAAACGCTTCGACCATTTGTCATTTCACCGGCAGCTTCGTAATCTTCTGGCCCAAGAAAAATTTGATGTGGTACAGTTTGAAAGCATTTTTGCGGGACCGTATCTGAAAACCGTAAGGGAAAGTTCTGAAGCTAAATGCATTCTGCGCGCGCACAACATTGAACATATTATCTGGCAAAGAATGGCGGAGACAAGTAAAAACTTCCTGAAGAAAAGATATCTGAAATTACTTGCTGCACGCCTGAAAAAATATGAGTCAGAAACTATTGGAAAATTTGATGCGATATTACCCATGACACAACAAGATTCAAAAGTGTTTTCGGAAATTAATTCATCGGTCCCAATAAAAATTATTCCTATCGGACTGAACCCCGAAATTTATCCATTTGATGGAAACAGCAACGCAGCGATTTCTGTTTTTCACCTCGGCTCCATGGACTGGATGCCAAACCAGGAAGCCATCGAATGGTTTTTGGAAAACTGCTGGCATGAAATTAAAAAAACTTTTCCCTCGGTGAAACTGTATCTTGCAGGGCGCGGCTTTCCCGACGCGTTGAAAATTGATGATAGGAATATTGTTTATGATGAATCGGTAAGCAATGCCGTTGACTATATGAAAAGTAAATCTGTCATGATTGTTCCATTGCTTTCAGGAAGCGGAATGAGAGTAAAAATCCTGCAGGCATTTGCACTGGGGCTTCCCGTTGTTTCTACCACCATAGGAGCCGAAGGAATAGAATGCGCAGATGGTGAAAATATTCTTATTGCTGGTTCTCCCTCTGATTTTTCGGCTGCAGTCCTAAAACTTTTGAATGATACATCTCTAAGAAAAAGAATAGGAAAGAATGCACGGGATTTATTTATGGAAAAATATTCTTCTGCACGTATCGCCGAAGATGTAATCAGGTTTTATGAATCACTTAACTGAAATTGGTTCATTAAAATGCGAATCCTCTTTCTCACTTCCCGTTTTCCTTACCCTCTCGAAAAAGGGGATAAGTTGCGTGCCTATCATTTTATAAAAGGATTAAGTAAAAATCATGAAGTGCATCTTGCTTCGGTAAGCGATGCCGCTGTCAAAGAGAATGACTTTGAGGAAGTGAGTAAGCTGTGCAAAAGTATTAAGGTATTCGGCATAAGTTTTTTTGACGTTGGTTTAAATATCTCGAAATCTTTTTTCGGAAACATGCCACTGCAGTCGGCGTATTTTTATGATGGAAATATCAGGAGAAAAATACTAAAATACGGGAAAGAAATTTCGCCTGATGTAATTGTATGCATGCTTACGCGCATGAGCCGGTATGCCGAAACATTTACCGGCACTCCTAAGCTGCTGGATTACCAGGATGCATTTTCAAAAGGGGTGGAGCGCAGGTTGGCGCACGAGGGGGTTTTTTTTCGTGCCGTATTGAATCACGAAGCACAAAAGCAAGCGGAGCTTGAAAAGGATGTGTTTGATTTGTTTGACGAAAAAATAATTATATCAGCCCAGGACCGTGCACTTATCCAGCATCCGGTAAATGCTACCATCCACATCATTCCGAACGGAGTTGATTATGAATATTTTTCTCCGCGGCCTTCTGAAAAAAAGTATGACCTTGTTTTTACGGGCAACATGAATTATCCTTCTAACATAGAAAGCGCTGTATATATAGTTAAGGAAATTCTGCCACATGTGCGAAAAAAATATCCGCAAGTTAAGTTACTCATTGCAGGTGCAAATCCTGCGGCGCGTATAAGGAGCCTGCAATCAGAAACCGTGCACGTGAGTGGCTGGGTAGATGACATACGGGAAAGTTATCTCTCGGCAAAGATACTCGTGGCGCCTATGCTTATCAATATAGGACAGCAGAATAAAATACTTGAAGCCATGGCCATGCAGCTTCCCTGCATCACATCCCCGCTTGCCAACAATGCCATTGGTGCAACGGACGGAGAAAATATTTTTATTGCTTCATCACCGCAACAGTATGCCGAAAAAATCATCATCCTTCTGGAAGACCCGGTGCTTGCACGCTCTCTGGCAGAAAAAGGAAACGAGTTTGTGAAAAAGAATTATACGTGGGAGAAAAGTGTAGCAGAACTTGAAAAAATTCTGGTTAAGATGAATGGCAGAAATTAATCTAATTTTTTATTTTACGTGCTGCTCGATAAGCATTTTTATTTTTTCTCTTACTTCTGCAGAAGGTTTCTCCTGGGCGGCAACCATGTCCCAGTATCTTCCCGAATGATAAGCGAGGGGTTTTTCTTGAGGATTAACGCTTCCCTCAATAACTTCTCCTACAAACAAAGTATGGTCGCCGAGGGCAATTTCACTGAATAATTTACATTCTAAATTCACAGCAGACCCTTCGGGCATCATTACGTTTATACTTTTTGCAGGGGAGAATTTAAATCCGAGCTTCTCGGCAACTTTTATTTTATCAAACATTTTTCCACTTCCTCGTCCCGCAATACTCGACAACATGGATTGGTTTATAGATGCAATACAAACACCAAACTCTTTGGTTTCTCTAATGTGAATGTGCGTAGCATGACGTTGGTTAACCGAGACACCTATCAATGCGGGGCCATATGAAAGATGAAACGTCCATTCGCACGCCATAATATTATGCCCGTGAATTCCATTCGTGGTTACTAATCCTATATTGGTTATGAAACGATTGGCAATATCGCTGCCCCAGGGAATATTCATTACGCTGCTAATATACGAACAGAAAAAAACTCCTCCCTGTTTTGCAGAGAGGAGTTATGAAAAGAGTTAACGATTACTTAGAGCAAACCATTTTCTTGGTGTCAATGGTAATTCCATTTGCAACAATAGAATAGGTATAAACTCCGCTTGATAAATCAGAAGCATAAACATTTAATTGCCCTTTTCCTTTTTCCGAAATCTCAACTTCCTTAAGTATATCGCCTTTGATCCCAGTGAAAATTATTTTTACTTGCTGAGCATCGTCAGGAATAAAATACTGGATAATGGTATGTTCCTTGAACGGGTTGGGATCGTTCTGATTTAAAACAATACCTTTTGAAGATAGCGTTACATCAATCCTGTTCGAGCTGCCGCTGCCATCAGGAATTTGATTCAGTCCTTCTTGCTGTTCCAAATTATCTACCCGTGCCTGCAGTTTTTCAATCTGGCTTTGCTGTTCTTTCATTCCTGCAATAAGGAAAGGTATTAATTCGGTATAGTTAAGTGCTTTATATTTTATTTCGGGATGTACAACATTTCCATGGGAATCATATCTCGCAGGGTGAACGCTGTTTTTAACCAGGCCCGGAAGAATATTTTCTACTTCCTGCGATATCAAACCATAATGAACACCATTCGGCAAATTCATGGCTTGATTTTCCTGTTGCTTAAACAAATATGATTTGGGATTAAGCTTGTTAATGATGCTCATCGGATTAGAAATGTCTTGAATGTCGCGCTTCAAATTTATATCGGACGGATAATATGCTGTAGTAGTAAATACATCCCCATTAAAATATCCTGCCCAATCTGACCCGGTGTGGACAGCAGGCGGAAGAACCAAATCGCCATATACGGCGGCATTAAATGAAACTGGCGGAGGAGGAAAATTGAACTCATCGACAATTCCCTGAACACCAACATTCATAGGACCATTTGCAGCGTTGCCTTGTAAACCTATATTCCTGAAAATAGAACTAGCCGCAGTTGTTGTACCCCTTGCGCCAATATTTGTAAACGCATTGCTTGCATAAAAATCTCCGCCTAAGTTAAAGAAATAGTCATCGTGTTGTGTAACATCTGTTTCGCCATATACTCCGACAAAATTCAACTGTGCGGGGCCTGAGCTTGTATTGTCGCCTGTTTCGTAAAACTTGCCTGCAATTCTGTGAGTGAAATCATACACTGCTGTTGTTTTTGTTTTGCTCTTCACATCCAACTTTCCAATTAAGTTGTCGCCACAATTCCAACCAATTCCAACATCATTTTGTTGTGTTGCAGGAGGAAACGCTGCAGGGTCTTTTAAATAAATTCTCGATTCGTTAAAGTCCAAACCTTCATTGCCCGGCAGCAGAGGAAGCCCTGAAGGATCGCTGCAAAGCCCGAAGAGCCCTCCCCCAGGAATTAGAATAACATCTCCATTTCCGTCTACACTAAGGACATTCCTGGTGGGAATTGTCGTGCAAGCATTTGACAAAGAAGTTAAATCTCTAAAACGTAAGCCACTAAATCCTGTGCCACCGTATACATTGGGAGTATTAAATAGATTGGTAGTGCCTATTTCAACATAATTCTGAGGGTCTAACATGCCAACACCCAATCGCCCGTTATGTAAAGAATTGTCAAGAAGTACCCATTGGTCAAATCTAAATGAACCCGTTGGAATCGGACTACCGGCATGTAGCTGGCCATAAATCTCTGTGATTGGAATAAAAGGAGGAACAGCGTGACCGCAAGGATCGTCCTGTAATCCAAAATAATAATTTCCAAGATTTGGAGGGTTGTTGCCCGGCCCGCCAATTACAAAATTATTTAACGGAGGAATACCTGATGGATCGGTAACATTTCCTTTATCCCAAATAATTGAACCGGAAAAAAACTTCGGATGAGTAGGGTTCCAAGGGGTTATGCTTCCCTGAACACGAATGCAATTATCTAAGTTCCAGGTATTTATTCTCGCTCCCGAACCAATGACATCAAGAGCAATGCAGGGGTTATTATTATTAATGCCAACATTGGCTCGAGGATTAAGCGGAGCTCCATTAGCATTAACCAGGCCGCCTAAAGAATTATAAATAGTGGTTTGCGAATAACCATTAAAATTAATTATCATTAAAATCATCACAACAAGAAGATTTATAAATCTAACTGTTGTTTTCGTTTTCATTCTGTTTTTCATTGTAGTAGTTTTTTAGGATTAGAAAAAATAATTTTCCAGTTATAAAAGGGGATTAAAAACCCCGCATCAAAAGTGCAGGATGAACAGGAAAAGCTGTTACGAAAAATATTGATTTTTACATCCACCGTATCTTGATTTTATCTCAAGACACTTTGCAGGCAGCATCAAAAAATTATTGATGCCTCATACTATTTTTAAGGATTGCGGAAGAAGTCGAGCGTATCAATCATTTTAGTTTCAATGGCATAGATATGCATGTCATGATGCGTCCTTACCCCCGTTTTATCACGGTAATGAGAACGATGCGTACCTACGGTGCTTATGTCAATATTACACTTGTCTGCAATTTCTTTGGTTGAATATCCCTTACAGTCGAGAAGAAAAATTTTTTTCTCCATGCGAGACATATTTTTTTTGTCAGGCGATTTTTCATTGAGCACGCTGTTTTTGATAATGTCTTGAATCACTGAATGAATTTCTTCAGAATAATATCTTCCGCCTTCATTAACCTCCTGCACGGCCATTTCAATATTATTTCTTTTAGATTCTTTAAGCAAATACCCCTTAATGCCCGCACGAATCATTGCAAGAACCAGTTCTGCACTCTTGTGAACACTGAAAATAATAATTTTTAAATCTTTAAAATCCCGCCCTAATTGCTTAACCGTTTCTGCACCATTCATTCCTGGCATCTCTATATCGAGAAAAATAATATTGGTTTTCTCCTTACTCAATAATTCAGTTGCCTCTGTTACATTAGAAGCTAGCTGAATTTTGTAAGCCGGATTTATTTTTGTGAGTAATATCTTTAACCCATATGGAAATACGGTATCATCATCGGCAATAATTATGGAAAACTTTTTATCCATAAAAATGATAAAAATATTCTACGGTTGTCAGCGGTTTACAAGCCAAATGTAAATTAGCTTTGTTTACCAGACAACCAATCAAAAGGTTGAAAGTTAATTTAAGAAGGGAAGTAAATCAACCTTTAGGTTGACTTACTAGGTATAATTTGGAAATGCCATTAAAGAACTTCTCCCCACATATATAGAGAATAAATGCGACATACTTAGCGCAAAAAATTTATTAGCGCTTAATTTTTAATGTTGTATGACTAATTTTCTAGTCACCAAATTATTATTCTCATCCTTTACAGCAACGAAATAAATTCCTGCCGAAAGTGTGCGAACATCAAGCACAGCTTTATTTTCTCCCTGAAGAGAGCGATAAAGAATTGTCGCTCCAAGCAAATCATAAATATCGACACTGTGAACTTTAAATTTTGAACTTACAACTCTTATCTCATCTGAAGCAGGATTTGGATAAACCGTTATCCCGGAATTTATACCGTTAATATCATTGACTGACCCCGGGTCTGTATAACATATTCCAATCTTAGGGTGCAGGTTGCTGTTGGGGTGGTCGCTTGATGCGAATAACAGAGCACGATAATATTGTTCTGTTTGAAGTGAGATTCTGAATCCAAAACTGGTTGCAGGATTGTTAATCATCTCCTGCACAAGAGCGGTAACATTTGCCGTATAATCTTGGTGAGAATTGGTATCTTGAGGAAGCGCAACCTGGTTGGCTGTTGTAACAGATGGCTGATTGTTCCAAGTCACACTTTCCTGCCAGGGGCTAATTATGCGCTCCACCCATCCTGCATCAGAACCGGACATATGCGAATGTGTGCCGTTTCCTACATACCATGGGGAATTGGGATTATTGTAAAGCGTAAGATATGCCCACTGAATTGTTGCCGTGGAAGGAATTGAACTTAAATCAAAATTTATAAAACTGCGGATTGTTGCCGGTGTACCCGAATGTGTCCAGGCACCTGCAACAAATTCCTCGCTGTTATAGCCAACCGTTGTTGGAAAATAAGAATCTACGCCCGCATCTATTCCAACAGCAGAATCAGGCTGAAGAGTTAGATTAGTACAATTAAAAATTGTATACGTGATAACAAGCTTGGGTGCGCGGGCAGTATCGGGATTGTCATTGGAAACAAAAATGAAGCCGTTATAATAAGTGGTTTGGTTCTTTTCGAGTATCGTAAAACCGAAGCTGGAAGAAGGATTATTAATCATATCCTGAACTAAAGCGGTGACGTTAACGACATAGTCTTGCGCAGCCGATGTGCTTTGCAGAATGGTTGCCTGGTTTTGCGTTGTGCTTGCAGGTTGGTTGTTCCATGTTATTGTGTTCTCACCCCAACTTTGAGTTACGCGCCTTACCCATGCGGCATCATCGGTGCCGTAAGTCGGCTGCCCGGAAATTGCAGCGTCAGGAATATCGGCATAAAGATATAAGTAAGCGGTACTAATATATGCATTGGATGGAACGGCACTGAGGTCAAAATTCATGTAACTTACCATATGACATAAAACGCTACTGCATGTCCAGGTCATTGAAAGTTCTCTTATATCACTGCCGTTACCACCATTCGGAAACTGGCTTTCAACCGTTGCATCATCCAACGCACCCAAGGGCGGCTTGATTGTAACGGTGGTTTGCGCTGAAGAATTTTGAAATGTTGCAAGTAATAGAGCGCATAGTAAAGCAAGGAAAGTAATTTTATTTTTCATAGCAGAAGGGGTATTTATAATTAATTACAAGGACGTGATTTTAATGTTTTCCGGTTGCAGAGCAAAGGGGAAATAATTTATAATCCTTGTTAACTTCCGGTATCATTAAAATTTTAGGGCAAATTAATTGGTAAAAATCTCCTAATGCAATAGGGTAAATGGATGAAAAATAATGCAAAGATGCTTTGCAACTCAACCTTTAGGATGCCTTCTGAACTTATTAATTGCTTCGACACGCGAATTGACATGCAACTTCTGATAAATACTAAAAATGTGTGATTTTATTGTTGCGACACTGACGTTCAACTTTTCAGCAACTTCCTTATTACGCAGGCCTTCAGCAATTAACAGTAATACCTCCTGCTCTCTTTCGCTTAGTAGATTTTCATTTGTAACCTGTGGCATTGTTTGCCTGAAAGCCGATAATACTTTTTGCGCAATCCTTCCTGAAATAGGAGCGCCCCCGTCCATCAATTCCCTTATAGATTGGACAAGAACAGACGGTTCAGTTCGTTTTAATAAATAGCCGCTGGCTCCGGCAGCAATAGCCCTGAATATTTTTTCATCGTCTTCAAAAACCGTGCACATCATAATTTTAATTTCAGGATATTTTTGTTTCAGCAACCGGGTGCATTCAATGCCCGACATTCCGGGAAGCTGGATATCCATAAGCACTACATCAAATTCTGATGGAGAAATTCCTGCAATCGCTTTTTCGGCATTGTTAAATACGCTACCTGAAAATCCATCTGTCTGTGAAATAATATAGTTTAACCCGGCACTAATTTCGGGATGGTCTTCTACTATGGCTACTCTAATCATATGCAAACAAATCTACACAGTAATTTTTGTTCCTGACTGATAATTATTCAATTTAACTTTAAGTTGTGCGGTGAATCCTTTTCCCGGATTTGATTGAATTGAAATGGTTGAGTTAATTTCTTTCATCCTCTTTTGCACGGTAATATTGCCCAGGCCGTCTTCTTTTACCTTAGGAATAAACCCTTTCCCGTCGTCAGTATATTTAATATGAAGTATAGAATCTGCATAATAAATCCCGATATGCACATTTTTTGCCCCACTGTGTTTTACGGTATTATGCAGCAACTCTTTTATAGTAAGGAAAATGTTCCTCTTAAGAATAGCAGAGAACTCAATATCAGGAAGAGTTCCATCCGCCTCAAATGCCAAATGAATGCCGGCAGTTTCCAGATACTGTGATGCAAACTCGCGCAAGTATGCAACCAGGTCGCTGGTATGATTCTGGAACGAGTTAAGGGCCCAGATGATTTGTTCCATTTTCTGAAGGACTTCGTTTGATGATTTTGTAATCCGTGGCAAAAGGCTTAAATCTTTATTCCCGGATGCATCGAGAATACCCGACCACATAGAAATCTGCGTAAGGTCTGCACCAATATCGTCATGCATATCCGACGCTATACGGCTGCGTTCCGTTTCGAGCATCGTCAATTGGCGGAGTTCTGCGACCTGCTTTTTATACTGCGTTTGTATTCTCCGTCTTATAATTACCATCACCAAACCAAACGCGAGCAAAACAAAAATAAGCCGTGCAATATTTGTCTGCCACCACAAAGGAATTATATTGATATAAAGATTTGTGATTCCTGCTGTGTTTACAGACTTCGCATCGGGTTCCATCTGAAAAATATAATGACCAGGGCTCAATGATGAAAATTCCACTTCATTATTTTCTGAGCTAATCCACTCTGAATTGCTTGTTTCGCGCTGAAGCAACCTGTATTTTACTTTTAAATTATTCGCCGGACTGAACACAGGATAGGCGAACCGGATTAGCAATCTTGGAATGTCTGCCTTAAAATAATACTCGGTATCTATTGCCGCGCGCACAGAGTCGGTAACTATTTCAGTTACATAAACCCTTCCTGAAAATTTACTTGTGTTCGTAGAAGATTGATTTATAACGGATAGTGCTTTTTCGGTTGCTAAATAAATTTTTCCATTACTTATTACAGCATCATTTATAGCATTTGACAGCAATCCGTCTTTAGTGGTAATGGTTTGGGAAACGCGCCAATTATCATTTGCTTTTGTTAAAATATTCAGCCCATTATCCGTAGAAACATATATGGTATCTCCGGTAATAAAAATCCTTTTGCAATTATTATCGGATAACCCGTTTGCCGTAGAAAGACGCTGAAAGAACTTTTTGTCTTTAAGTATATATATTCCCTTGCCATTAGTAGCCAGTGCAAGAACCTTTCCCGGCATAGTCTTTACATCGAGGATACGTATTGCAGAAAAGTCCGTATCGGTTTTGAAGCTTGCATAACCTTGCCCCGGAATATATTCAATCAATCCTCTTGTAGTCGAAATGAGAAGATGTTGGTCAAGGTATTCCGTTAACGCAAAGGTCCTTAGAGGAGAATTGAACATTTCTTTGAGAAAATAATTTTCATAATTCCTTGTGATATGCAAAATACCATTAGAATGCGCAGCATAGATATTTCTCTTCGTATCCACTAACAATCGCTTCATTGCAAAATTGCCTCTTATGTCATACTGATTCATTTCTACTGCAATAAATTTCGTTTTATTATTGTGAATGCAATACAAGCCAATATCGGTTCCGGCTAAAACAAGATCCGAATCAATAGCCATACAGGTTACCCTGTTGAAATCAGGGTTGTAAGGCTTGTTAAGCTTATATGTTATTTTATGGTTATCCGAAATTTTTTCTATGGTCCCATTGTTATATCCAAGCCACACATCGTCATTCATCCCCGAAACTATAGAGATAATATTATCATTGGAAAGTCCGCTTTGCTGATTATAATTACTTACATTATCTGCATTGGCAGAAAGCATGTAAACACCTTTTCCCATCGTATTGAACCATAGATTATTTTCCCTGTCCTTGAATACAGAAGTAACGGCTAAATTTTCCAGGTATCTTTTTCTGTAAATACCTTTTATTAATTCATAACATCCATTCCCTCTCGTGCAAATCCATAAATAATCGCTGTCTGAAATAATGTTAATTATCTTATTGTCTGCGGGTATTTTCGGTTTGCGGGCATATAAACTAACCGACTTGCCGGATATCCGATAAATTCCACCTGATGACAAATAAACCATATCAGAATTCTTCCTGTCATGTGTGGCAAAAAAACCTGTAATTTCATACGGCAGCAGAATAGTATCCCTGGATTCATTTTCCGGAAAGCGAAACATCTTTTCTCTGTCAAACGCCCAAAGGTTTCCATCTGAATCCTGGTGTATATGAGCAGCACCCCACTGTTCGTCAACGGGTGCCTTAACTTTCCATGTACTGTCACCTGAAATAACAACAAAACCAAACTTTGCCGTTCCTAACCATAAGCGCTTATGCTTGTCCTCGAAACATGAATAAATGCCTCCGCCCGTATATGCATCTTTTAAAAATGAAGTATTGCCGGGGTTATAAATTTTACCTTTTTTCCAAAAAGATAAATGTCCGTTCAAGGTCAGAAACCAGACTCTGCTATAACTATCCTGAAATATTTTCAGGACTTCATTATCTGTTAAGCCATCTTCGATATTAAAGCGCTTAAAAATTTTTCCGTCATACCGGAATGCACCTGCATCAGTTCCAAACCACAGGAAGCCTTCGTTGTCTTGTATAGCCTCATAAATGGTTTTACAAACTAATCCTTCTTCTTCGCCAAAGTGCTTGTAAGAAACTAACGGAGAAAGTGTGTCGGAGGTAGCTGCCTTTGTATAAAAAAATGTTCCGGAAAAAAAAATTAAAATCAGGCCAACAAGTATTTTTCTAATTGCATGCACACAATAAAAATACATTGCAGAATGATTACGTGCTACGAATCCAGCTTAATGCTGTGCCCCATCTTATCTCTTTTTGTTTCGAGATAAAGTTTGTTATGAATGTTTGATTGAATATGTAACGGAACATTTTCAACAATCTCCAGTCCGTAACCAATGAGCCCTGCGCGCTTGGTCGGATTGTTGGTCATTAACTTCATTTTTGTTACGCCCAAGTCGCGGAGAATCTGCGCGCCTACACCGTAATCACGCTCGTCCATGCTGAAACCCAGTTCAAGGTTTGCTTCCACAGTATCCAATCCCTGCTCTTGCAGCTTGTATGCTTTTAGTTTATTAAGTAATCCTATACCTCTTCCCTCCTGGTTCATGTACACGATGATGCCTTTGCCTTCTTCCTCGATAAGTTCCATGGCTTTGTGAAGTTGCGGACCGCAATCGCAGCGGCACGAACCAAAAATATCTCCGGTAAGGCACGATGAATGTACGCGAACTAAAACAGGTTCGTCTTTATTCCATTTTCCCTTCACAAGCGCAAGATGTTCCTGCCCGGTAGTAACCTGCTTATATGCATACAACTCAAAATTGCCGAGAGTTGTGGGAAGCTGAACTTCCACTTCACGTTCAATGAGTGATTCATTTTTGAGACGGTAAGCAATCAAATCTTCTATCGAAATTAATTTCAGGTTGAACTGCTTTGCTATTTTTTCAAGGTCGGGAAGACGCGCCATAGTGCCATCATTGTTCATGATTTCTACCAGCACTCCGGCAGGGCGAAAACCGGCAAGCCGCGCCAGGTCGACTGATGCTTCGGTGTGACCGGCTCTTCGCAGCACTCCTCCATTGGTTGCACGCAACGGAAAAATATGCCCGGGCCTTCCAAGGTCTTCCGGTTTTGTTTCCGGATTTACCAGCGCACGAATCGTTTTTGCCCTGTCACTTGCTGAGATTCCTGTAGTAGTTCCGTGACCAAGCAAATCAACCGAAACAGTGAATTGTGTTTCATGATGCGAGGTATTTTCTTTCACCATCATTTCAAGCTGAAGCTCATCACAGCGTTGCTCGGTAAGCGGGGTACAGATTAATCCGCGTCCGTGCATTGCCATAAAATTTACGATTTCAGGAGTGATGGTTTCGGCGGCAGCAAGAAAATCGCCTTCATTTTCGCGGTCGGCATCATCGGTTACAATAACAATTTTGCCTTTGCGTATATCTTCGATTGCTTCTTGTATTGTATTGAAATGGAAACTATTCTGCTCGGTCATTGTTTATAATTAAGAGGGCACAAAGGTAAAAGTTTAAGCGGGTTTGTGCAGAAAGAATTTACATTATGGTTTGAAATGTCGTTTTACTGTCTATTTTTACGCCTGCAAAAAATCAGAATGAATTAATACAATGCGCATAAAATCTTCCTATCTGCTGCTTATATTTACAGCAGCCCTTCTTGCTGTTTCAGCATGTAAAACCAAAAAAGGCGCCGGTTCAGCCAACGTAAGAACGCTTTCTCTTAAAAACCCTAAGAGTTTTTATTTGTCTTTTGCGGGGAAAAATCCCGAGGATACCCTCATTAGCGCCAAGGAACTTGCCATGGTGAAGAATGTTAAAATAATGTCTGACGGGAAGGAAGCAAAGAATATTACTCTGAAGTTTAAATGTACCATTATCAAGACTAGCGGGGAATCGGCTCAGCTTGAAAACAACGGAACAGAGTTTTCTTCCGAAATAAAAGACCAGCTAAAAGGACTTCAGGCGGGCGATAAATTTTCTTTTGAAGGCATACGCATTATAACTGCGGAAGGACAGCAGACAAGTTATCCGTCAATAGAATTTCATGTTAAGTGATTTTGTCGGGGTGGCGGGATTCGAATGCTGACGTTGCTTTGCAAGTCAGCATCGAAGACATCCTGACGGAATCGTCAGGATCGTCTCGACCCACGATCTCAGAAATACTTAAGTATAAATTGCTCAAGCCTTTTTCTTGATAGGTTTTTAAGTTTCCTTTCCAACTCCATGGCTTCAACACGATTTGGTTTCTCACGACTCCACACCAATATCCATGGGGCATACCGCGCGGTAGATTTTTCTCTCCTGTCATTATGCCGCGTTAACCGTTCGTTCAAATTGTTAGTTTGTCCTGTGTAAAAGGAATCAAATTTTTTTGAATAAAGAATGTAAACAAAATACATTCACGGTAGAGAAAGAGTCGGGGTGGCGGGATTCGAATGCTGACGTTGCTTTGCAAGTCAGCATCGAGGACATCCTGACGGAATCGTCAGGATCGTCTCGACCCACGATCTCAGAAATACTTAAGTATAAATTGCTCAAGCCTTTTTCTTGATAGGTTTTTAAGTTTCCTTTCCAACTCCATGGCTTCAACACGATTTGGTTTCTCACGACTCCACACCAATATCCATGGGGCATACCGCGCGGTAGATTTTTCTCTCCTGTCATTATGCCGCGTTAACCGTTCGTTCAAATTGTTAGTTTGTCCTGTGTAAAAGGAATCAAATTTTTTTGAATAAAGAATGTAAACAAAATACATTCACGGTAGAGAAAGAGTCGGGGTGGCGGGATTCGAACCCACGGCCTCCAGCACCCCATGCTGACGCGCTACCAGGCTACGCTACACCCCGAATAATAAGTTACAAATTATATGTTATAAGCTATTGGTTATAAGTTATTGGTTAACCAAAAATATGAATGGAAATTTGTGTGCAAACATAGTTTAGAAAATTGTTTTCTGAAAATAAATTAACAAAGAACTTTTCATAGCAATCCATTACCTTCTTTTCTTCCTACTGAAATTCTTTTTAGGATGCGAGTAATGGTGCTTTTTGTCTGGTTCCCAGGCAGGGCCTTTACCTATTTCGGGTGGCAATTCAGCTTTGGTCACTTGCTTTTCAATAAGCTTTTCAATTTTAGCAAAGCGCTGCTGGTCTTTTTCATTTACCAGCGTTATAGCAAGTCCGGTTGATTCAGCCCTGGCGGTGCGTCCCACACGATGAACATAATCTTCGGCATCATGAGGAACATCATAATTTACAACTAAGCTAATATTGTCAATGTCAATTCCCCGTGAAAGAATATCGGTGGCGACAAGGTTTTTCGTTGTTCCGTTGCGGAACGATAGCAATGCATGCTCGCGTTCTTCCTGCGAAAGGTCGCTGCTGATAGCGTGTGCAGAAAGTTTGGCGCGTATTAATTCACGTTCCAGGTCTTTCACTCCCGATTTTGTTGAAGCAAAGATGAGCACGCTGGGAAATTTTTTTTCCTTAAGCAACTTGATGAGAAGCGGTATTTTTTGGTTTTCATAAACCAGGAATGCTTCCTGTGCTACTCCTGCTGCCGGTTTGCTCAACGCAATGTTTATTTCAGAAGCATTATGGGTGATACGTTTTGCCAATTCACGCATCCGCGGAGGCATCGTAGCGCTGAAACACAGGTTCTGTCTTTTCTTTGGAAGATATGTTATGATGCGCATGATGTCGTCATAAAAACCCATGTCGAGCATTTTGTCTGCTTCATCAAGCACAAGAAAATCAAGCATAGCAAATTTTACATAGCCAAGGTTAAGATGACTCAGCAACCGCCCCGGAGTTGCAATAATTACTGAGGCACCGTCGGTAAGAGATTTTTTTTCCTGTTCAAATAAAATTCCGCTGCTGCCGCCATACACGGCAATGGAGCTGGCATGAGTAAAATATGCAAAGCCCTGCAGCGCTTGGTCAATCTGTTGGGCGAGCTCGCGTGTAGGTGCAATAATCAATGCAGCGGTGTGCGGAATAGAATTCCGCGATATACGGTCAAGTATGGGAAGGAGGTATGCCGCTGTTTTCCCGGTGCCGGTTTGCGCACATGCAATTACATCAGTTCCATTCAGAACCAAAGGAATTACCTTTTCCTGGATGGGAGTTGCTTCTTCGAAGCCCATGGAATCGAGCCCGTCAAGCAACGGAGTACAAAGACTAAAGTCGTGGAATGTCATAAAGGGAGTAAAACTATTTATATTTTTTATGCTGTCCGGGTTATCCGAACTAAATATTTTTCGCCTTCATGATAATATCGCTCACACATCCCTGTTAGTTATACATCAATTTACAGCTTGCTTATTTAAATAATTACTCTATCTTTGGTGTAAGAATATAAAATCCTGACACTATGAAAACTAAGCTTTTAATTATAGCTGTGGTAACGACAGCAGTGGTTGGCAATTTTATTTCGTGCAAAAAGGAAGATTCGGCTTCCATTAAACCCACAACTGCTTATCTTGACCTTCCGGCAATAGCTTATAATTATTCGGGCCAGTTCCCCAATGAAGTAGCAACACTGGGAAGGGTATTATTTTATGACGCACATTTATCAGTTAACAATGCTGTTGCTTGCGGCAGTTGCCACAAACAGGCGCTTGCATTTTCAGACAATGTGGCTTTCAGCCGCGGATTTGAAAATCATCTTGCACTTCGCAATACACTTCCGATACAAAATATTCCTATGGGAGGACCTTTTTTCGGACCTGCTAATTTATTCTGGGATGGACGAGCACAGTTTCTTCCTGCTATGGTTTTGATGCCGATTGCAAACCATATTGAGATGGGCATGAGTGACTTGAATGCGCTTGTTGAACGTTTGAAAGGACTCCCCTACTATGATAATTTGTTCCAGGAAGCATATGGAAGCACAGAAATAACCAAAGATGAAGTTTCAACCGCATTGGCTGCTTTTACGAGTAGTATTTTTTCAAATAAGACACGATTTGACAGATATATGATGGGACAAGCATCGCTGTCTGCCATTGAACAACAGGGAAAGGATTTATTCAGCAACAAATATAATTGCAACGGTTGTCATCATGTAGAGCAATCTTTTTTTGGTTATCCAACTGACAGCAGTTTCATCAATATTGGTTTAGATGTTAATTATTCTGATAATGGAGTTGGGTTAATTACAGGTAACCCTGCTGACAACGGAAAATTCAGAATTCCAAGCTTGCGTAATGTGGCGCTTACTGCTCCTTACATGCATGACGGGCGCTTTGCCACACTTGATGAGGTTCTGGAGCATTACAGTCATGGAATAGCCAATCATCCGAATTTGGATAGCCGTCTTAAGACGCCGGAAAACACTCCGATTGCCATGAATATTTCGAGCCAGGAAAAAGTAGCCATCGTAGCTTTCCTGAACACGTTCACCGATTATTCTATGATTACAGACCCGAAGTTTTCCTCTCCATTTAAGGTCCGTTAAACCCATATGCGATTAAAATTATTTTGTGGGGCAATGCTGTCTGCCATTGCATTTTTTACGACAGCGCAAACCCCGGTTGACAAACCCGAAAAATTTAATCATTATGGTGGGGTTCAGATTAATCAATTGCTAAAGCAGATTATTAATCTGAATAATAATAATGCTCCCATAACCAATCCCTATTTATTAACTTATACCATAAGCACGGTGAAAGGCGGATGGAATCTTCACATGGGAATCGGTTATGATTATAAAAGGATTCTTGATAAGAATACACCGGCTAACCATGAATCAAAGATTTCTGATTTAAATTACCGCGTTGGTGTTGGACAAACTGTCATGTTTGGAAAAAAATTCGAAGCGGGGTATGGTCTAGATTATACCGCTGAGCACAAGGTAGATAAAACGTTTTCCACATCTGTAACCAATTTTGGAAACGGTATCGATTCAAGTGCAACTACGAGCACCAGCAAAACTACCAGTAAGGGATTTGGCGCGCAATTTACTCTCAGCTTTCACATTTCTGACCGTGTTCTTATAGGAACGGAAACGACCTACTACTATGCAGATGCAACTCAAAAACTAAATGTGCTGATTACAGAAACGGTTACTAACGATTTTAACAATACAACAATTGTAACTACCACAAATACAAATCTTGAAACGGAAACATCAAGCTTTACTTTTTCTGTTCCTGTAGCCATTTTCCTGCTATTAAAATTTTAGCCGATTCGTATTTAATAATTCATGAAAGCGATAGTTTATAATTTCCTTGTAGCAGTAGTTTGCTTCATGGGTGCGGTTTTAATTAACGGCTGCAAGGAAAAAGGGTGCACTAATCCTGCTGCGATAAATTATAACAGCGCTGCCGATGAAGATGACGGTACGTGTATTATTTGCAGTTCAACCTATGCTGAACTCGGAACAAAATCTGCTAACCTGGTCGATAATAATTTCTCAAGCCCGCATTTTAATCAGACAGTAGCAATTTTCAGCATCAGCCAGCAGAAAGTAACATATAATAGCCATCTATGTGGTGCATCGGGTGAGTGCATTATCATTGTCAAAGTTCAAAGCCTGGTCAGTGAATCCATGCAAATCCAATATGACTTACAAAGCAACGGGAATCTGAGTTTTGGTTTCAATGATATGGTTGACGTAGGGGGAAATCAAACCATGACTATAGACACGCTGAACTCGACCGTCGTGTCAAATCCATGCGGAAATATCAATGCAAGTACACTTAGTGTGTTTCCGAACGGAAATATTTTCTATTATTAAATTATTCGGAGAGTGGGGATAATAGTTTAAGCCTTTTTCCCCGCTACATACTTCTCCTGTACTGTCCGCCTACTTCAAAAAGCGCATTGGTGATTTGTCCGAGTGAACAATACTTGGTTGCCTCCATCAGTTGTTCAAACATATTTTCGTTTTGTATGGCAGCATTCTGTAATCGTTTCAACATTTTCTCTTTTTTATCTGCATTGCTCTTTTGCAATTCTGCAAGCATAGAGATTTGATATTCCTTTTCTTCTTTTGTTGCGCGAATCACTTCTTTGGGAAGAATAGTTGGCGAGCCCTTACTCGATAAAAATGTATTCACTCCGATAATGGGATATTCTCCCGTGTGTTTCATTGTTTCGTAATACAAACTTTCCTCCTGAATTTTTCCACGCTGGTACATTGTTTCCATCGCGCCAAGTACTCCTCCCCTCTCATTGATGCGGTCAAACTCTGCAAGCACAGCTTCTTCAACAAGGTCAGTCAGCTCTTCAATGATGAATGAACCCTGCATTGGATTTTCATTCTTAGCCAAACCAAGCTCACGGTTAATGATGAGCTGAATCGCCATCGCCCTTCGTACACTTTCTTCTGTGGGTGTAGTGATGGCTTCATCATAAGCGTTTGTGTGCAGTGAATTGCAGTTGTCGTAAATGGCATACAGCGCCTGCAGTGTTGTACGGATATCATTGAAATCAATTTCCTGGGCATGCAATGAACGTCCCGATGTCTGGATGTGATACTTCAACATCTGCGAACGTTCGTCAGCACCATATTTCAGCTTCATGGCCTTCGCCCAGATTTTTCGCGCTACTCTGCCAATGACTGCATATTCTGCATCAATACCATTAGAGAAAAAGAAAGAAAGATTCGGAGCGAATTTGTTGATATCCATTCCGCGGGAGAGATAATATTCAACATATGTGAATCCGTTGGATAGTGTAAGAGCAAGCTGGGTAATAGGGTTGGCACCAGCTTCTGCAATGTGATATCCGCTGATGGAAACAGAATAAAAATTCCTGATACGGTGCTGAATGAAATAATCCTGCACATCACCCATAAGCCGCAGCGCAAACTCTGTAGAGAAGATGCAAGTGTTCTGCGCCTGGTCCTCCTTCAAAATATCTGCCTGCACGGTGCCACGCACCCCATGAAGAGTCTGCTCTTTTATTTTTTTGTAAATGTCTTCTGGTAAAACCTGGTCACCCGTGATTCCCAGAAGCATTAATCCAAGACCGTCATTTCCTTTCGGCAATTCTCCCTGGTATGCAGGGCGTTTTGTTCCTTTCTCTTTGAAAATGTTTTCAATTTTCTTTTTCACTTCCGTTCCCAGCCCATGCTCTTTAATATAGAGTTCGCATTGTTGGTCGATAGCTGCATTCATAAAAAATGCAGTGAGAACAGGTGCAGGACCATTGATGGTCATGGATACCGATGTCTTAGGGTCGGCAAGATTAAAACCACTGTATAGTTTTTTTGCATCGTCCAAGCAGCAGATGCTTACTCCGCTGTTGCCAATCTTTCCATAAATATCAGGACGATAATCGGGGTCATGCCCATACAAGGTAACCGAATCAAAAGCCGTTGATAATCTGCGGGCAGGCATTTCATAACTTACATAGTGAAATCTCCAGTTTGTTCTTTCCGGCCCGCCCTCTCCTGCAAACATACGTGTGGGGTCTTCACCTTCGCGTTTGAAAGGAAATACTCCCGCAGTGTAAGGGAACTCTCCAGGGAAATTTTCCTGCAAATTCCATTTCAGAATTTCTCCCCATGCCTCATAACGCGGAGTGGCTACTTTTGGAATTTTTGTATGAGATAATGATTCTGTATATGTATTCACTTTCACATCCTTATCCCTCACTTTATAAACAAAAGCTTCATCATGGTAATGCTGAACTTTCTTCTTCCAGTCTTTCAGAAGTTTTTTATTCTGTGATGAAAGCTGTTCCTCTGTTTCCTTATAAAGTTCTTCAATTTTCTTAACCAATTTTTCCTTTTCTTTAATTGTTGAATTGTTGAATTGTTGAATTGTTGATTGAAGAGCATAAAGTTTGTTTGCTATTCTACTTTGTTCATCCGCTTCCGTATTATAATTACGAATAGTCTCGGTAATTTCGCTCAGGTATCGGATACGTGCAGGTGGAATGATATAAATTTTCTCGCTCATCTCCGCTGTAATCTGAAAAGACGATTTAAGACCTGTATTGGTCTTCTCATTCAGCTTGTCAATTATCACACGATAAAGACGATTCATTCCCGGGTCGTTGAATTGCGAAGCAATCGTTCCGAATACAGGCATATCTTCATCCTTCTTGTCGAATAATTTGTGGTTCCGTTTGTATTGTTTCTTCACATCACGCAGTGCATCAAGAGCTCCGCGCTTGTCAAACTTGTTAAGTGCTATGACGTCGGCAAAATCGAGCATGTCAATTTTTTCCAGTTGCGATGCTGCACCGTAATCAGGCGTCATCACATAAAGGGAAACATCAGAGTGCTCAATAATTTCCGTATCGCTTTGCCCGATACCGGAAGTTTCGAGAATGATTAAATCGTATTTCGCTGCCTTCAAAACATCCACCGCATCTTTCACATGTTTGCTTAAGGCAAGGTTGCTCTGCCTGGTAGCAAGCGAGCGCATATACACGCGCGAATTAGAAATGGAATTCATACGGATGCGATCACCCAGTAAAGCCCCACCTGTTTTGCGTTTTGACGGGTCAACAGAAATAATAGCAGCGGTTTTGTTTTTGAAGTCGAGCAGGAATCTGCGCACCAGCTCATCAACCAATGAAGATTTTCCTGCACCACCGGTACCTGTAATTCCCAGAACGGGAGAGGTTAAGGTTTGAGCCTCTATACTTTTAGCAGTCGTGTGAAAAAGTCTCTCGAAGTCAGCGTGATGATTCTCTGCTCCCGAAATTATTCTGGCAATTGCTTTTGGATTTTTCTTTGTCAGCTCATCAATTTCTCCGTTCAGGTTTATACCTGTGGGGAAATCGCATTGACTCAGCATATCATTTATCATTCCCTGCAAGCCCATGGCGCGGCCGTCATCGGGATGATAAATTCTCGCAATGCCGTAGCGATGCAGTTCCTTTATTTCTTCTGGCAAAATAGTTCCGCCACCACCACCAAAAATTTTTATGTGGCTGCATCCCCTTTCCTTCAGCAGGTCGTACATGTATTTAAAATATTCCATGTGCCCGCCCTGGTAGCTGGTCATAGCTATTGCCTGCACGTCTTCCTGTATGGCACAATCTACCACATCCTGCACGCTGCGGTCATGACCCAGATGTATCACTTCTGCCCCGCTTGCCTGTATAATCCTGCGCATAATGTTGATAGCAGCATCATGCCCGTCAAATAGCGAAGCAGCCGTAACAATGCGGATTTTATTTTTGGGATGATATATATCCTGTTTTTTCATTTAATACCCCTGCATGGGCAAAGATAAATTAAAGCGCGTGATGAAATGTTGATGTGGACGAAACGAAGTGCTTTACAAAATAACACGATAAAAGGTCAGCCAAAAGGTTGAGTTGCAGTCGTTATCCATAAATCTTTCAACCTTTCGGCCTATTGCACCCTTGCAGAGGCGGCTCTACGTTTGCCATGTTTAAAAGTTAAAACTAAATAGTTTGATTAATTAGTTAAGCCACTGTGCTGTTTACCTGACACCGGCCCTGCAGAATGCAACTACTGCGGGGTCTTTTTTTTGTCAAGAAAACCGCAGAAAGCGAAAAAATATTTTTGATAGGGATTCTTTTTCCACGCTGTTTGAACCGTCAGTGGGGTTACAAACTTAGTGTTTAATAATCACTCACGCCACTGCAATGACGTGAGTGATATTAGATTAAATAATTACGACAAAACTGAATCTTACCGTCCCTTTTCTGTCTTCTTTTCCATCTTGCCTTCTGTCTTCAGAAAATTTCCCTGCCCATCAAAAATAAGGTGGGGCGCTCCTTTAACCATTGCCTCATACGTGATTCCGCCTTTGTCGTCGGTCATTTTTTCCGCTCTCACAACCGGCATGCCGGGATAATTCTTCGCAGTGTAATCCATAACGGCTTTGGGCAAGTCGGAAACTTTAATCACAGTTTCCGAATACATAAAATTCCCTTCATCATTGTACACGGCTGACATGCGTGTGTTTTCTTTCTTAAACTCTGCCTCCCAATTTCCGTTCTCTTTTTCCCAGTGAGCGATTTTTATATCGGGATATGTTTTTGCAAAATTGTCTTTTGCTGCCTGCGGAACGTTAACCTCATGCGGCTTAGGCGTTGGCTTCTTTTCCTGTGCCTGCGAGATGTATGCTGCGCTGAACAGTGCAGCAAGTGCGATGATGATTTTTTTCATGGTGATTGGTTTTTTTAAAAGTGAAACATTTGAAAACGTGTTATAAAGATAGTAAATAATTCATGTCGGTTTGATGACGATGATAGAAAATCTTCAAGCAACTTCTAAGATTGAAATTTCATCTTAATAATATAGTTCTTTCCTTTGAGTTGCCAAACGAGCCATCATGAGAAAAAAATTACTGGTTGCTGCAATTATTCTTCCGTTTATTTCCAGTGCTCAATGGGCACCTGCCGTTGTCATTTCTCCCGGTGCTGATACGGCATCGTTGAATGAGAATATGGCATCGTGTCTTGCCGCGAGTGGCGATACATTGCATGCAGTCTGGTGCGACCACCGGACAACGGGTTCTTCAATTTATTACACACATTCACTTGATACAGGAATTAACTGGAGCCCGGCAATATCGATTACTGATACAAACGGGCATGCAACATTTCCGGCAATAGCTGTTTCCGGTTCTGCGGTGCATGTAGCATGGATGGATTTAATTTCAGGACAGCGTGCTTCTTTTTACAGGCGCTCGCTTGATGGAGGAAACACCTGGGGGCCGATTATGTGCCTCGACAGCGTGTCTGCATTTTGGCCCGGCCTCGCTGCTTCGGGTTCGCTCGTTGTGATGTCTATTAACAAGCAGCCCATTGTAGGTAATACAGAAGTTTATTTCAGGCGCTCTGTTGATAGTGGAACAACCTGGGACTCGCTTCAGCTAATCTCCAATGCTAACGGGCGTTCTGAAGACCCGGCCATCGCTGCGCTTGGCTCTCATGTGCATCTTTCATGGAATGATAACCGCAGCGGCATCATGCAGATTTATTACCGCTACTCATCGGATGCAGGACTGACATGGAATCCGGAAACACCGCTTACCAATGCTGTGAGCCCGAGCACTTGTTACACGTCTATGGTTTGCCTGAACGGAACTTTCGCTGATGTGCCGTATGGTTACAATGCCGGAAATTTTGATGTATGGTTGCGTCAATCTGCCGACAGCGGTGCGGTTTTTTCAAACGCACAACAATTAACGAATGCCTCAACCGGAGAATTATATCCCTTCATGACCCGCGACGGCATGCAGCTTCACGTTGTTTATATTCAGGCCGGAACAGGCGTAAATTATCTTTACTCCGGTGATGGCGGTATAACATGGGATCCTGCGTTTTTGATTGGTGCAGGCGGGCAGCCATTCATTGCATATACGGGTTGTGTGCTTCATGTTATTTGGATTAACTCACGTGCAGTTTATTACAGGCGCCATCCTACAGGAAACGGAAACTGTCTTCCGTCCGGTATATCGATTCCTGGTTTTTCTTCTTCCCCCGAAACTATTTCCGTTTATCCTAACCCTGCAATAAATCAACTGAGAGTTCAAACTGAAGGATTAAGAACCGTGAGCATTGATGTTTATGATGTGATGGGAAAAAGGATTCTCTGTTCCACTTTACATGGAGAAAACAAAATTGCGCTTGACATCAGCGCATTTCAACCTGGAGTTTATTTTGTCAACATAAGAGATGCAGAAAATAATTTAGTGACCAAGAAAATAGTAAAGCTATAATTGTTGCATGGGGTTCGGGGTGGGGTTGAGAAAAATTAAATTCATTATTGCAGATTCAATTATTTTATTTATACATTTACATTATAATTTTCTGACGAATAAAAAATCTTTAACCATAAAAACCCCATGACTATGAAAACAAATTACGACATGAAAATGCTGACGAAAAGATTTTCATCTTTTGTCAGTATCGTGACTGAAAACGTCACGACAAAACTACTCTTTGCATTTGCCTGCATAATGATTGCAGGAACTCTTTACACCAACGCACAGCAGATATGGGCTTTAACACCGCAAGGCGGGGCTAACAACGGAGGAAGCATCATCCGTATGAACCCTGACGGAAGCGGTTTTAATCTTGAATTTTCATATCAGTGCACTATGACCTCGGGCTGTATGCCTATGGGAAACCTTATGCAAGCAAGCAATGGACAACTCTATGGCACCTGTTTCCTTGGCGGCCCATACGCAAGCTGCACGGTTGACCGGTACGACCCTCTTTCAGGAACATATTATATGGTATATGGTTTTGATATTACAAATGGTGATTATCCCCGGAGCGGACTTGTTGAAGGGCATAACGGAAAATTGTATGGTGCAGCTTCAGCAGGCGGTACGTCATATGCCGGAGTTATTTACAGTATCAATCTTATTAACAACGCATACACACCGGAATTTTCTTTTTCCACTTCTGACGGCAGCTCCCCCTATGGAGCCCCTATTTTTAGGAACGGAATGCTCTATGGATTAACAACAAGTGGCGGTACTTATAGCGGAGGCGTGTTATACAGTTTTAACATTGCAAATAATACCTACACTGCATTACATCATTTTAGCACCGCAGATGGCACTTCTCCTAAGGGTTCCCTGTTTGAAGCATCCAACGGACTTTTCTACGGAATGACTTCAGCCGGCGGCGCAAATACGCACGGTACTATTTTTAGTTATGACCCGGTGAATAATTTATTTAATGCACTCTATTCATTTAATGGCTCAGAGGGCAGCGCTCCGGAAGGAACTTTTATGCAGGCGGTGAATGGTAAAATTTATGCCGTCACAAAAACAGGAGGAAGCAATAATTTAGGAGTACTTTTCAGCTACGACATCGCACAAAGTACTTTTGCAAAACTTTATGATTTTGTTCTGGGTACCGGCTCAAATCCTACCGGGGATTTGTTTCAATCGGCTAACCAAATGCTTTATGGCTCGGCTTCAAACGGAGGTTCCACTAGCAACGGTGTTTTATTCAGCTATAACCTGCTTACTGACACCTATACCGATATAGTTGACTTTGATGGAACCAACGGTTCTCATCCTGCCGGAGGATTCGCGATGGTAGAACTTTCCACGGGGGTATCCACATCATTGAGCCCAGATGGATTTTCTGTTTATCCTAACCCGGCTAACGAGGAAATCAATATCAGCTTTGTAAAAGAAGCGCATCATGCCGTTGCACTTCGCAATGTTACGGGGGAAACTGTATACTCAATAGAAAATTATTCTGCGCAGACAAAAATTGATGCCAGCCGGTTGCCTAAAGGAATTTACTTTGTTGAAGTAAAAGAAGATAACGGAAAAATTCTGAATAAGAAAATTGTTAAGATGTAGTTGACTTATTTTTTACCACTTCAATCGCGCGCAGAATCTGTTTTTTGTGCCGGTTGAAGTGGATTTGCATAAATGTCAGCATCTGAAAAATATTCCATCTTCCGAAAAACGGCTGCTTAAAAATTGGCTTGTGAATTTCATCATCGCTAAGCGATTCTAGAAGAGAAGCTAACGTCTGCAGCGTCTTTAACCATTCAGCTTTTATCTGCTCGTAATTTACATATGCGGGCATGTCGCCAAGTACCTTTGCGGCAGGATATTTTACAGGAATATTAAATCCAATCCAGGCAATAAGTATTTTTATTTGAGCCCACATTCCGGTATGTTTAAGCTGGGCCGCCCCCAGCCGCTTTTTGGAAACATACAATGCAGAGAGCGATTCTGCTTTGTTGAGATGATACATTACCTGGGTCACAGACCATTTACCGGGAGCCGGAGACGTCTCCAGAATTTTTTGAGTCTCCTTATCGAGCATTGCAATCAATTGCCTGTGGCTATTTTGCAGGTGCTCAAACTTTGCAGCAACTTTTAGATTCATTCGTTTGTCAACTCATTAATATGATGTAAAACTTTCTTTGCCCTTGCCTTGAACCCTGCTTCGACACCCGGTAGCTGCGCTTCAATGGAAAGCTTCAATTCGTTTTTCATTTCGGGATAAATCTTTACCAGGTTGTCAAGAACCATCATTGAAAAGCACCGGATGGCATAGGCTGCTTCCTGTCGTTTAAAAATCTGAAGCAAGTATCGGTAGCAAGGCCCTGTAACGATTTAGGAATTTCTACATACTGCATCAGGCGAAATGTATTTCTTACAACAGCATTGTGCAGGTTTTGCTTTTGCAAATTTTGGAAGAGGTTTTTAAGATGCTTTTGAATAAGGCGGGGGTGAGAAATAGCAATGTAACTCAAAGGCCCGCCCGCACGCTGTGTTACGCGATATTCTCCCTTGAGAAAAAGATGTATCAACTCATCAAACTTTCTTTGGTCGTCTCCAACATAACGAATTATTTTATCCGTTTGGTTTTTGGAATGTTCTTTCAGAATTTCTTCGCGAAGATTCATACCTTATGAATAATTCACCCAGTTTTTAAGCATGGTCAGTCCTTGCGAAGTCAGCACCGACTCCGGATGAAACTGCACCCCGCAAACATCATAGTTCTTGTGACGCAGGGCCATAATATTTCCTTTATCATCTTCTGCAGTGATTTTTAATTCACCCGGAAAATTTTCTTTGCTCACCACCCATGAATGATAATGCCCTATAGAAACTTCACCTTCAATACCCGAAAATATTTTTTCGTTTTTATCTTTCACCACAAGCGCAGACGCAATGCCGTGTCTTACCGCATCAAGATTTTTCAGCTTTGCCCCAAATACTTCCGCTATAGCTTGGTGGCCGAGACAAACGCCAAGAATAGGTTTCGAAGGTGAATATCTCCGGATGATTTCTTTAGTGATTCCCGCTTCGTCCGGCAAGCCGGGGCCGGGAGATAAAATTATCCTGTCATACTTTCCGGCTTCTTCAATCGTGATTTCATCATTTTGCATTACATCAATCTCCCTGTCCGTAATTTGTTCAAGATAGTGAAACAGATTCCAAGTGAAAGAATCGTAGTTGTCAAGAAGAAGAAGTTTCATTAATTAAGTAACTCAATAAATTTAAGATAAAGACGCGAGCCGTTCTTCAATAGCACGGATTTTTGCTTCTGCATCTGACTGCTTTTTCTTTTCATTCTCTACCACCTCGGGTTTTGCGCTCTGAATGAAGCGTTCGTTTGAAAGTTTTTTCTGAACGGAGACAAGGAATCCCTTGTTATATTCAAGTTCCTGCTCCAGGCGCTGACGCTCTGCATCAGAGTTAGTTGATGAGCTAAGTGGAATAAAGTATTCATCTTGACCAATACGAAATGAAGCATAATTAGCTTTTTTTAGTTCATCGTTCATTGGACTTATTTCCGATACATTGCAAAGTTTTCGAACAATTGCATCAAATGTTGTATCGATATCATTGGATTTAATAAAAAGAGAAATTTTATCTCTTAGAGGGATAGCTTTTAATTTCCTAAGGAAACGAATATCTGTAATCACCTGCGATGCTTTGTCAAACCCTGCAAGCAATGATGAATCATATTTTCCTCCCTCAGGAATTTCAGAAATAATAATGCAGTCTTCTTCATCACGCTCATTAATCAAATGCCATAGCTCCTCAGAGATAAACGGCATAAAAGGATGAAGCAGCTTGAGGAGGTCTTCAAAAAATTCAATCGTTGAGTTGTATGTGTAGCTGTCCACCGGCAGCGCCTGTCCGTCAACAAAGTCGGGCTTTACCATTTCAAGATACCAAGAGCAGAAATCATCCCAAACTAATTTGTAAGTCGCCATCAGCGCCTCGGAAATCCTGTACTTTGAAAACAGGTCATTAATATTTTCAATCTCAGCATTCAGCTTAGCGTTAAACCAATCGATTGCCACCTGGTTTCTTTCGGGAGTTTCACTCTCTCCTACTTCCCATCCCTTTATCAACCGGAACGCATTCCAGATTTTATTTGCAAAATTCCTTCCCTGCCCGCAATAGGATTCCTCGAACAGCAAATCATTTCCTGCAGGAGAACAAAGCAACATTCCCACACGCACACCATCCGCAGAGTATTGTTTTATCAACTCAAGTGGCTCAGGAGAATTACCAAGCTGCTTGCTCATCTTTCTTCCTTTCTTGTCGCGCACAATACCTGTGAGATAAACATTAGTAAACGGTTTTTCTTTCCTGTATTCATATCCTGCAATAATCATCCTCGCCACCCAGAAGAAAAGAATTTCAGGAGCCGTAATCAGGTCACTAGTCGGGTAATAATATTTTATGTCTCCGTTTGGTTTCTTCAATCCGTCAAATACACTAATGGGCCATAACCACGAAGAGGCCCAGGTGTCTAATACGTCTTCGTCTTGTTTGAGGTTTGAAGTTTGAAGTTTGAGGTTGTGCTCACTCTCAAAAAGTTTGAGCGCTTCATCGGCAGTTTTTGCCACAACAAATTTTCCATCGGGAGAATACCATGCCGGAATTCTTTGTCCCCACCATAGTTGCCGTGACAGGCACCAGTCTCTTACGTTCTCAATCCAGTATTTATATGTATTGATAAACTTATTCGGAATCAGCTTCACTTCACCGCTTACAACAGCATCCAATGCCGGCTTGCTCAGCTCTTTCATCTTCAGAAACCATTGCATGGAAAGGCGCGGCTCAATCACAGCGTCAGTCCGCTCGCTATGTCCAACCTGGTGAGAATAGTCTTCCGATTTTTCAATCAGCCCTTCTTCTTCGAGTTGCTTTATTGCCGCCTTGCGTGCAGCAAAACGGTCCATGCCGACAAAAACTTTTCCTGCCTCTGAAATAGTTCCGTCTTCGTTCAGTGTGTCAATAACAGGAAGGTTGTGCCGTAAACCAATCTCATAGTCAACCAAATCATGAGCGGGAGTAACTTTCAAACATCCCGTCCCGAATTCTTTGTCAATCGCTTCATCGGTAATCACAGGCACAGCGCGGTTCACCAATGGAACAATTACTTTTTCCCCATGTAAATGTTTGTAGCGCTCATCATCGGGATGAACTGCCACAGCCACGTCACCCATAATGGTTTCAGGACGAACAGTAGCTACAACAATATAGTCTTTGCCTCTTTCCCCTTGTCCCTCTTCTTCGGATTTCGGATTTCGATTTTCGGATTTCTCTACCAGATATTTCACATAAACCATCTTGGAATTAGTATCCTTGAATATTACTTCCTCATCGCTTACGGCAGTGTGTGCCACAGGGTCCCAGTTCACCATGCGCATGCCGCGATAGATGTAACCCTTCTTATACAAATCAATGAACACATCAATCACATCTTCATAATATTTTTCATCCATCGTGAACCGCGTGCGGCTCCAGTCGCAGCTTGCTCCCAGCTTTTTCAGCTGCTCCAGGATGATACCCCCATATTTTTCTTTCCACTCCCACGCATACTTCAGAAATTCCTCTCGCGTCAAATCACTTTTCTTTATTCCCTTTTCGCGGAGCATGGCGACTACTTTCGCCTCGGTAGCGATGCTCGCATGGTCGGTACCCGGAACCCAGCATGCATTTTTGCCTTGCATGCGCGCCCTGCGAATCAAAACATCCTGTATCGTATTGTTCAGCATGTGCCCCATATGAAGCACACCCGTAACGTTGGGAGGGGGCATTACAACAGTATAGGGCTCTCTTTTATCCGGAACACTTTTAAAAAACCCGTGCTCCATCCAGTAAGCATACCATTTGTCCTCAACTTCGGCAGGGCTGTATGTCTTTGAAATTTCCATTGCCGCAAATGTAAATAACGGTTTTAAAGTCCCTCTCCTTCGGAGAGGGATTTAGGGTGAGGCGTTTTATATGAATTTTTTTTATTTATTTCGAACCATGAATCGGACAGGCGATTTTAAAGTCAGGCGGGTTACCGTTGCTGTCTTTCTCGCGATAGTTATCGGCATCATTGTGATGCTCGAGATTGTGGGATGTTCACCGGGCAGCCAGTCAGGCCAGGATAATCGTGACACTTCCTCCGTTTCCATTGCTGCTTTGTTTAAAGCAGAACATCTGTGGACTGCTCCCGACACAACTTCCATTCCGCAGGGTGAAGAAGGCAAGATGATTGCCTATGGCCGCACACTGGTGATTCACACATCAAAGTATTTCGGGCCGAATGGTTCCCTGGCGAAAATCACCAACGGCATGAATTGCCAGAACTGTCACCTCGATGCAGGCACCCGGCCGTATGGAAATAATCTTGCTGTGGTGTCTACTATATATCCTAAAATTTCTCCCCGCTCCGGCAATATGATAACCATTGCCGATAAGGTGAATGAATGCCTGTCGCGAAGCATGAACGGAGCGCCTATTGATACGGCAGGCAAAGAAATGCAGGCCTACGTTGCGTATATAAAATGGCTGGGCCGGAATGTCAAGAAAGGTGAAACGCTTGCGGGCACAGCAGGAATCAAGGCGCCCGATTTTATCAGCCGCGCTGCCGACCCTGACAAAGGCAAGCTGGTCTACGACCAGTTTTGTGCGCGGTGTCATGGCGCTGACGGGCAAGGGCAATTGGCTGCCGATGTTTTAAAAGACCCGGCTAAGCAGCAGGGCGGAGCTGCCACAGCCGAAGACCTGTATTATTATCCGCCTTTGTGGGGCAGCCACAGCTTTAACGGAGTGGCCACGCTATACCGGCTCTCGAAGTTTGCAGGGTTTGTACAGAATAACATGCCCTATCCTGCCAATCACAGCACCCGCGTATTAACCGAGGAGCAGGCATGGGATGTAGCAGCTTATGTGAACAGCCGCGAGCGCCCCATAAAAGATTTCAGCAAGGACTACGCAGCCGATATTTCAAAAAAGCCATACGATTTTCCTTTCCCTCCTTACGCAGATAATTTTACCGAAGCGCAGCACAAGTTCGGGCCTTACACCGATATGGCTTCGGCAAAGAAAAAAGCTCATTAATTTTCGAAGCCAAGGTTGGTGAGCTTGTCGAACCACCGTCCCGCTGTCCGCTCGCAGGAGCTCGCTTCCATCGGAGCTGGTTGTCTGCGGCTGGAATTCTCAAAGATATTAGCTACCATTAAGCTGTTCAACACGAAGATGTATAGTTTCAAATAATGTTTTAAAGAGATTGAATTTCGTCAGGTTTCGTTTTGCCGCTTCAATTAATTTGTCAGCAAAAATACTCTTTACTTTAGTTCGGTTTTGCTCTTCAAAATCATAATCAACAATTACGTCTTGTTTACTGATTAAAGAAATTAATCCTTTTGAATCCAAGTGTCTTAAAATAGATTCCCAAATATCTTTTGAGACTAAATCTTCAATTTCGTTTTTCGGTTTATAGGGAGATTGAGGAATGCAAATGTTCATCTCCGTCAGTTGACGGACACGTCCAAAAACTTTTCTGCTAATTTTGCTCTATCTCAAAAAATAAAATCATGAAAAAATTTATTGTCGTTTTATTGCTCGTGGCAGCAACGGTGTGCCGGGCGCAGCAAACCATTACCATTCCTAACCAGGTTAAAAAAATAGAAGTTACGGGCAGCGCTGAAATGGAAGTGGTGCCCGACCAGGTTTACATAGGCATAACGCTGCAGGAATATACCGACAAGCAAAAAGTGAAAAAGACGATTGACGCTATATCGAAAGAGTTTTTGGCGATGTGCGAAAAAGCAGGCATCGGCAAAGAGCGCATAGAAGTGCAGAACATGAGCGGCTTCGACCAGACAAGCTGGTGGTACAGGAAAAAGAAAAACGAGCAGCCCGACTTGCTGCAGTCTACCACGTACATTATTAAGTTTGGCAGCCCCGCTGATGTGGATAAGCTGGTGAACCTGCTGGATGACCATGCAACCAGCAATGTTTTTGTGAGCAAAACTTCGCACTCGAACGAAACCGAGTACAGGAAACAATTGAAAATACAAGCGCTTCAGAATGCTAAGGCAAAAGCGCAATACCTGCTGGAGGGCGTGGGTGAAAAAGCGGGTGGATTGCTTTATGTGAAGGAAATTGAAACCGGTGTGGCTCCGTTGCGCATGAATATGGGTTTCCTGTCAAACTCGCGGGCAGAATCGGAAGTCAGCGCCAACGAAGGAATCAATTTCAAAAAAATAAAATACCGTTACGAAATAGAGGCTCACTTTGCGATTCAGTGAGTTAATATTTTACCACAGTGGCACGGAGACACAGGGATGCACTGATATTTAATTCTTTCTCTGTGTCTCCGTGGTGATTAAAAATTAATTCGCTCTTGATAGGGAATTACTATTTTTGACCGCTTCTGTTTTTAAATGTCGATTCTCTCTGTCCAAAACGTAACCAAACGGTATTCAAATCATACCGCGCTTGATAAGGTAAGCATTGAGGTTCCTCCGCAAAGCGTGTTTGGCTTGCTTGGGCCGAACGGTGCAGGAAAAACATCGCTCATCCGCATCATCAACCAGATCACCGGCCCCGATGAAGGGGAAATATTATTTTCGGGCAAGCCATTGTCTCCCGCGCACGTGGAACGAATCGGTTACCTACCCGAGGAGCGCGGACTGTACCGCAAAATGGAAGTGGGTGAACAGGCATTGTACCTTGCGCGCCTTAAAGGATTAAGCCGCAGTGATGCCCTTAAAAAATTAAAGTACTGGTTCGAAAAATTTGAAATCACTACGTGGTGGAAGAAAAAAGTGGAAGAACTTTCCAAGGGCATGCAGCAGAAAGTTCAATTCATCGTAACTGTTCTGCACGAGCCGGATTTACTGATTCTCGATGAGCCCTTCACCGGCTTCGACCCCATTAACACTAACCTGATTCGCGATGAGCTTCTTGAGCTGAGAAAAAAAGGAAGCACCATTATTCTCTCCACGCACCGGATGGAATCGGTAGAGGAAATGTGCAGTCATATCGCCTTAATCAATCTCGCCAAAAAAATCCTGGATGGAGAAGTGAAAAAAATCAGGAAAGAATTCCGCGACCAAACCTACGAGGTACAATTTGCAGGCAACAACATTGCATTCGCCAACGCGCTTGGTTCCTATCTTAAACTCGTGGACACGCACCAGGACGATGAATACGTCACGGCAAAAGTTCAGTCGCTCAACAATCACTCTCCGAATGAAATTTTGAACCAGCTTCTGCCTCATATAGAAATCCATTCGTTCAGGGAAGTGCTGCCAACCATGAACGAAGTATTTATCAAGGCGGTTAACGGCACAGCATCATGAACTTTAGTAAAGCATCGCTTATCATCCGCAGAGAATACCTGACTCGTGTCAGGAAAAAATCTTTCATCATCATGACGATACTTGGCCCGCTGCTGATGGGAGGCGTAATCGTGGTACCTTATTTTGCGAACACCGTTACCGATGAGAGAAGAACGATTGCCGTCCTGGACGAGAGCCACCTATTCACCGGCAAATTCAAGAGCGACCGCATGGTCAATTTTATTTACCTGGATGGCAACCTGGACAGTTTGCGGAAAGAGAGCGGCAGTGAAGGGAAAATTTCGGATATACTTTATATTCCCGGAACAGAAAGTATCACGGGACTAGTGCACGGAATCACGCTTTACTCTAATAAGCAACCATCCGTGAATATCATTGACAAGATAGAACACACTGTAGAGAATGAAATAAACAGTGCAAAATATGCTGCAGCGAAAATAGACGAGAAAGTGCTGGCTTCCATCCGCGGCACGAACGTGGAGATAAATACGCGCGACATGGAAAACAAAAAAACCAGTTCGGGACTTACCACAGGCATAGGGTTGTTTTCGGGCATACTTATTTATATGTTCATTTTTATTTATGGCGCACAGGTGATGCGCGGGGTGATGGAGGAAAAAACCAACCGTATCGTTGAAGTCATTATTTCGTCCGTCAAGCCGTTTGAGCTGATGCTTGGAAAAATTATTGGTGTGGCATTGGTGGGCCTTACACAGTTCGTGCTATGGATACTGCTTACGTTCGGGATATATACCGTTGTTAGTAACGTGCTATTCAAAGATAAAACGGAGGGGCAGCAGGTGCAACAGGTTCTTCAGCAGCGCATGAACGCGGTTGTGCCGGCTCAATCTCTTGATTCAGTTTCGTTTCAGAAAAATAATTGGGCTTCAGAATTGAATGATGCCGTATCCACAATAAATTTCCCTGTCATCATCATGATGTTTTTCTTTTATTTCCTTGGAGGATACCTGCTGTACAGTGCGTTGTTCGCAGCCATTGGCGCTGCGGTTGATTCGGAGACTGACACACAGCAATTCATGCTGCCCATCACCATACCGCTTATTATTTCAGTAGTGATGGTTCAATATGTCATTTTAAATCCCGAAGGAACAGTGGCGTTCTGGTTTTCCATGATTCCGTTCACCTCGCCCATTATCATGATGGTGCGCATACCGTTTGGCGTGGATGTATGGCAGGTGCTGCTTTCCATGACGATACTGGTGTTGGGATTTATAGGCACTACGTGGATTGCAGCAAAGATTTACCGCACCGGGATTTTGCTCTATGGAAAAAAAGTGAACTACCGCGAGCTGATGCGCTGGCTTCTTTACAAGGGCTAAAATGCGGGTTGCAGCGCTCGACCTTGGTACCAATACATTTCATCTTCTCATTGCCGAAAAGGGAACCAGGGTAAAATTCCTCCTGAAAAAAACGCTTGTCGTAAAGCTTGGCAAGGAAGGATTCAACAATGGCTTTATAAGCAGCCCTGCTTTTGCAAGAGGGCTCAATGCGCTGAAAATATTTTCAGGTTATATCAAAAAATTCAAACCGGATAAAATTACTGCACTCGCCACTTCTGCCATACGCGGATGCAGGAACGGAAAAGATTTTATACGACGGGGAGAAAAAATACTGCGAAGTAAAATTGAAATTATCCCGGGAGAAAAAGAAGCGGAGCTTATTTATTATGGAGTGAAGAATTCGTTTGCTATCGATAATAAGCCCGTGCTGATTATGGATGTTGGTGGGGGAAGTATAGAGTTCATCATTGCAACCGATAAGGAAATTTTATGGAAGAAAAGCATCGAAGCCGGAGCAGCCCGCCTGCTGGAAAAGTTTTCTCCAACCAATCCCATAACAAAAGATGAGCAGTTAGCTATTGAAAAATATTTGTCAGAAAAATTTTCGGAAGTGATAAAAAACATAAGAAAATATAAGCCGCAAATTATGCTTGGCTCTTCGGGTAGTTTTGATTCGCTTGCTTTAATGCTCGCTTATAAGAAAAACAAACCTGCTGGCTACTCGCGTCAAACCGTTTTTGAAATTCCATTAAGCGATTATTTTTCCCTTCACCTGAATTTGCTTTCGTCAACAAAAAAGCAGCGGTTGAAAATAAAAGGCCTGCACCGCATGCGGGTGGATATGATTGTGCTTGCCGGCATGTGCATTTATTTTATCCTGAAAAATTCTGAGATAAAAAAATTATACCGCTCTGCGTATTCTCTTAAAGAGGGAATCGTGTTTTCAGAATTTGAAATCAAACGGGGTCAACATTAATATCCATTCGCACCCGTTGCAAGCTATGGTTAGAAAAAAATTTCTTTTTCTCTGCATCAATAATTTCTTTGACCTTGCTTACAGAAGAGTTGCGGTCAACTTTTATGAGGATATTTTTGAGCCATTCATTGCGGATGCGCGCCACAACAGGCGGTTCGGGTCCTAAAATCCCTTCCTTAATTTTTTCGCGAAGCATTTTTGCAAATTGCAAAGATGCCTTATCCACCAGTTCCTCACTTCGCTGTCTCAAGGTGATTTCTATGAGCCTATAATACGGGGGGTAATGAAATTTTTTTCGCTCCTGCATTTCACTTTCATACATTGTTTCGTAATCGTTGTTCACAACATTCTGTATCACACGGTGCTGCGGCTGAAAAGTCTGTATCACAACTTTTCCTCTTTTATTTTTTCTGCCAGAGCGCCCGCTTACCTGCGCCATGAGCTGATAACTGCGTTCATGCGAGCGGAAATCAGGGTAATTCAGCATCAGGTCGGCATTGAGGATTCCTACGGTGCTTACGTTATCAAAATCAAGTCCCTTGGTTACCATCTGCGTGCCTACTAGAATATCTGTCCTTCGCTTTTCAAAATCATCTATGATTTGACGGTATGCATGACGGCTTCGCGTTGTGTCGTAATCAAGACGGGCAATGTTTTTATCCGGAAAAAAAATGGAAAGCTCCTCCTCTATTTTCTCTGTTCCGAAGCCATAAATTCTTAACGCAGTGCTTTGGCAGTTAGGGCAGGATGCAGGAACTTTTTGTACTGAACCGCAATAGTGGCAACGCATCACATCTGCTTTCTTATGATAGGTCATCCCTACATCGCAATTTACGCAATGAGGGGTCCATGCACAAACCTTACAAATCAACAGTGGCGCAAATCCCCTTCGGTTCTGAAACAGAATTGCCTGCTCTTTTTTTTCCAAAGCAGATGTAATATCATTGATTAATTCCGTTGAGAAATGCGACTTCATTTCTTTTTTTCTTTTCTGCTCCTTCACATCAACGACTTCTATTTCCGGCATCATCATTCCGTGATATCGTTCGGAAAGCGAAACATATCCGTACTTGTTTTGCTTCGCATTGAAATAAGATTCAAACGAAGGGGTAGCAGAACCCAGTAATATTTTAGCTCCGAAGTAGGACGCAAGCACAATAGCAGAATCACGGGCATGATAAAGCGGAGCGCGCTCAAACTGCTTGAAAGAATTTTCATGCTCTTCATCAACAATCACCAAACCCAGATTACTGAACGGAAGAAACAGCGAAGAACGCGCTCCCAAAATAATAGGGCAGGAATAATTTCCGTTTTCCGAATCACTCAACATTTTCTTCCAGGCATTAGCCCTCTCGCGGCTTGATAAGCGCGAATGATACACTGCAACCCTGTCTGCAAAATGTTTTTTCAGGCGGTTGATGATTTGGGTTGTAAGAGCAATTTCCGGAAGCAGGTAAAGAACCTGTTTCCCGGCCTGTATCATCTCCTCGATAAAGTGAATATAAATTTCCGTCTTACCACTGGAAGTAACGCCATGTAACAGCACCGTCTCATGGTTTTGAAACTGTTGCTTGATATTTTTAAATGCTTCTTGTTGCGTTCCATTAAGCGTTACAAGAGGTATTAGAGTATCCTCAGACTCTTTCTCCGATGTTTTCTCTTCTTCAAATTCTTCGAGGATATTTTTTTTAATGAGTGCTGTAACTGCTGAAGAAGATTTTCCTGCGGTTTGTAAAAGTTCCAGTTTTGGAATGGCCTCCCCTTCCTTTTTAGATAGTGAAAGAAAAGTCATGAACATTTCGCACTGGGCAGGTGATTTTTTTTCAAGAGAAAGAAAAATATTTTTGATTTCATCTTCTGACATTTTTTTTGCCAGGCGCAGCATTTTCACTTTAAGCGGTTTCAGCTTTTCATGAATCTCCTCTTCCACCAGAATAATATCTTTATCTGAAAGAGACTTAACAATCCGGTGCGGGTTCTTGAGGTGCAGAATTTTAGAAACATCTTTCAATGACACCACTTTCTGCATCTCCAACGCCTCCACAAGCAGGAATTCTTTATCACCCAATTCATCATGACGAATTTCCGCTTCGGGGTTCAGCATTATTTTAGATTCACTCTGTAGACGGAAAGCGGGAGGCAAAGCGGTATTCATCACATCTCCTGGTGTACACATGTAGTACTGTGAAAGCCAGTCCCAAAATTTAAAATGACGCTCGCTTATAACAGGCCGCTCATCGAGGACAGAAAGTATTTCTTTGACTTCGTATGAAGCGGGTGGCTTATTATGAATTTTCCTGACGACAGCAGAATATATTTTTTGCCTGCCAAACTGAACTACAACTCTTTTTCCCGGCTCTACTTCAGCTTTTAAATTTTCAGGAATTATATATGTAAAAAGTGCCGGTACCGCTACCGGAACAATAACATCTGCAAAAAGTATTTCAGGCATTACAACTGCGATATTTCATTTTTCGCTTTCAGAAATCCATTCCAGATTTCATTAAGAATTTGAGCTGCCGGTTTTATATTCTTAATGCTTGCTGAAACCTGTCCTATTTCCAATTCACCTTCTTCCAAATCGCCTTCAAACATTCCTCGCTTGGCACGCGCGCGCCCAAGGATGGATTTTAGTTCATCGGCACTTGCTCCGCGATGCTCTGCCTCCTCTACTTTTTTGTAAAAATTATTCTTAATCAACCGGACCGGCACAAGCTGTTTCAATGTCAACACGGTATCCCCTTCCCTGCTCTCGGTGATTTTCTTTTTGAAATTAGAATGAATGGATGATTCTTCAGAAGCTGCAAACCGGCTTCCGACCTGCACACCTTCCGCTCCAAGAGCAAAAGCGGCAAGCATCGTTCTGCCGTCAGCGATTCCTCCTGCAGCAAGTAATGGTAAATCCACAGCATCGCGAATCATGGGAACAAGACACATAGTTGTAGTTTCTTCTCTTCCATTGTGCCCGCCCGCTTCAAATCCTTCTGCAACAATGGCATCAGTTCCAGCCTCTTTCGCTTTAAGAGCAAACTTTGTACTTGCAATAACGTGAACCACGATGATGCCGCGCTCTTTAAGAAATGAAGTCCATGTCATGGGATTACCGGCAGATGTAAAAACAATTTTCACTCCCTCCTCGACAATCGTATTCATATGTTTGTCAATATCGGGATACATGAGCGGAACGTTTACACCGAATGGTTTTTTAGTAGCTGCTTTGCATTTCTGAATATGTTCACGAAGTACATCAGGATACATGGACGCAGCACCGATTAGGCCTAGTCCACCTGCATTACTCACAGCCGAAGCCAGCTTCCATCCGCTGCACCAAACCATTCCGGCCTGGATGATAGGATATTGAATTCCAAAAAGTTTTGTAATTCGGTTCTGCACAAAAAATATTGCTTTATTCTCTGAAAAATTTCCTGATTTGTCAAAAATAATACTTTTACAACATGAGAATTTTACTTTCGCATCCCTTATGAAGGTTATCATTCCCGTTGCCGGTGTTGGTACGCGTCTCCGGCCTCATACCAATACCCAGCCCAAGGCGCTTGTGCCGGTTGCAGGCAAGGCGATTATTTCTCACATCATAGAAAACCTGATTTCGGCAGGGATGAACGATTTTATTTTTATCGTCAGCTATATGGGCGATAAAATTGAAAGTTACATCCGTTCTCATTATCCTTCCATCAAAAATGAATTCATCTTGCAAACACCACGTATCGGTTCAGGGCATGCTGTATGGCTTGCAAAAAATTTCATCAATGAAAAGGATGAGGTTATCATTGCACTTGGCGATACCATTTTTGATATCGACATGAAACAATTTCTTGGTGAAAAATATTCAACACTCGGAGTGAAAAAAGTAGATGACCCAAGAAATTTTGGTGTGGCTGAACTGAGTGAGGAGGGTTTTATTACCAAGCTTTCCGAAAAACCGCAGATTCCTAAATCGAATCTTGCACTGGTGGGTTTGTATAAAATCAGGGAAGCGAAGCAACTCATGAATTCGCTCGATGAAAATATCAGGAACAACAAGAAAACGTATGATGAGTTTCAGCTTACGGACGGTATCATGAACCTGATTAAAGATGGAGTTACAGTGACGACATTCACTGTTGAGGACTGGTATGATTGCGGCAGCAAAGAAAATCTGCTTGAGACCAATAACATTATGTTGCGCAAAATGCCAGAACAAAAAAAATATTCATTCGAACATTCAGTAATCATTCCACCGGTAAGTATTCCTGATAATTGCATAGTGAAAAATTCTATTATCGGCCCTAATGTTTCCATAGGAGAAAAAACAGTCATAAGGGATTCTATTTTAAGAGATGTGATTATCGGCTCTGATTCTGAAATTGAAAACAGTATCCTGCATCATTCCATAATCGGCAGCGATGCAACCCTGAAAGGGTTGAGCCAGTCGCTCAATATCGGGGATAATACAGAAATAGATTTTGGTTAAATTTATTTTATGACAAAAGGTATCATTGACAAACAGGTTTTTATTCTTATCAGAAAAGAGCTGGAGCGCCAACGGAACGGCATTGAACTTATTGCATCTGAAAATTTTGTCAGCCGGCAAGTACTTAAAGCAATGGGCAGCGTACTCACTAATAAATATGCCGAAGGGCTGCCTCACAAAAGATATTATGGCGGCTGCGAAATTGTTGACCAAACGGAACAGCTCGCTATTGACCGTGCTAAAAAACTTTTCGGAGCTCAATGGGCAAATGTTCAGCCGCACAGCGGAGCACAGGCAAATGCTGCTATCATGCTTGCTGTGTTAAAGCCACACGATAAAATCTTAGGGTTCAACCTGTCTCATGGAGGACATCTTACGCATGGCTCTCCTGTTAATTTTTCCGGAAAACTTTACGCTCCAAGTTTTTACGGTGTGAGCGAAGAAACCGGAATGGTTGATTACGATGCGCTGGAAGACACAGCCCTGGAAGAAAAACCCAAGCTCATCATCTGCGGCGCATCCGCTTACTCGCGCGATTGGGATTATAAACGGCTCAGGAGAATTGCAGATAAAGCAGATGCATTTCTACTCGCTGACATTGCACACCCTGCAGGATTGATTGCGAAAGGTTTACTGAGCGACCCGCTGCCTCACTGTCATTTTATTTCAACCACAACACATAAAACATTGCGCGGGCCGCGAGGTGGCATGCTGATGATGGGAAATGATTTTCCGAATCCGTGGGGAGTAAAAACACCGAAGGGGGAAACAAAAATGATGTCGTCAATTATGGATGGGGCTGTTTTTCCCGGCACACAGGGTGGTCCGTTAGAACATGTGATTGCTGCAAAAGCAGTGGCTTTTAGCGAAGCCCTTCAGGATGATTTTAAAACGTATGGAGAACAAATCATTGCCAACGCAAGAGCAATGGCTGCTGAATTTATGAACCTGAAGTATAAAGTCATTTCAGGAGGAACGGATAATCATTGCATGCTGATTGACCTGCGCTCCAAGAAAATTACAGGTAAGGCGGCCGAAGATGCACTGGTAAAAGCGGAAATCACGCTGAATAAAAATATGGTTCCGTTTGACGACAAATCACCGTTTGTCACATCAGGTATAAGGATTGGAACAGCAGCCGTTACAACAAGAGGAATGAAAGAAAAAGATATTGTGCAGGTAGTGCATTATATTGATGATATCCTCAGAAATATTAGTGACGAAAAAAATATTCTGTCTATCAAAAAGAAAATCAATTCGTGGATGAAAAAGTTCCCGCTATATGAGGATTAGGAAAAATTTTTCTGCTAATTAATCCGTCACATATTTTTTATCTCCGCTTCAATCTTATTGCGTGTTGCCTTGCTGACTTCTACCAGCGGAAGGCGAAGGTATTCCTGTGTAACGTTCATAATGTTAAGCGCAGCTTTAACTCCTGAAGGGCTGCCCTCAGCAAACAACAAATTTGTAAACGATAATAGTTTGTAATGAATTTTTCTCGCTTTATCAAATTGCCCGTTAAGAGCAAGCCGCACCATTTCAGAAAATTCTCCGGGGTAAGCATTAGCAACCACAGAAATCACGCCATCTGCGCCAAGTGAGATTAGCGGAAACGTAAGTGCATCGTCTCCCGAAATAAAAAGAAAATCTTTCGGTTTTTCCTTCAGTATTCTCATGCACTGGTCAAAATTTCCGGATGCTTCCTTTATTCCGATGATATTTTTTTGTTCCTCTGCAAGCAGCAATGTTGTTTCAGCAGAAATATTCACACTCGTTCGTGAAGGGACATTGTAGATGATTACAGGTATAGGAGAATAAGCAGCAATAGTTTTATAGTGCTGGTAGAGCCCTCGCTGCGATGGTTTATTATAGTATGGGCTTACCGAAAGTATTGCTTGCACCTGTTTGAGCGGATAATGTTCCATGGAATTGATAATATCAGAAGTATTATTTCCTCCTAGTCCCAAAACAATCGGTACACGTTTTTCATTTACTTCGATTACAAAATCGAGCACTGCCCTTTTTTCATCTTTCGTCAGTGTAACGGATTCACCGGTAGTGCCGAGCGGAACCAGATAATCCACCTTATTTTCGATGCAGCGCTCTACTAATTTTTTAAGCGACTTAAAATCTATACTGCCATTTTTGTGAAATGGTGTAACTAAAGCCACTCCGGTTCCGATGAATTTTCCTGACATATCAGCTTTTAATAATGCGGAGATACTTATCTACTTCCTTTATAAAGTTGCTAAGTGAAGTGCTGTTGCCTGCTTCAATTAACATATCAAAGTTGCTGAGATTTTTTTTGCTGTAGCGTCCTATGCGAAATTTTGCCTTTGACATTGCTGTAATATAATTAAGCGGAAAGCAATTTCCCTCGTTCAGGTTGATAAGGATATCAAATGATTCGCTGACAAAATTTTTGATTTCCAAAGAATCAGGAATCATGTTCCATTTCAAATCCTTCCGTGTAAAAAAATCAAGGCCAAGCTGGGCGAACTGAGATACAGGCAATTGTTTTTTATCCACATATCCCAGGGCGAATACTTCTTTATGTTCGGCACGGATAACTTTTATGTACTGTTTTACCAGCTCATAATCCTGCTCGTTGGTAGCATCATAAAGCATCCCGATTTTTTTTGCCTGCACAAAACTCACCACTTGCCTCTTGCGCGGCTGGCTCACCTGCCTCAGGAAAACAGCGTTCCCCACAGCCATTCGGAATTTTGTAAAAACAGTCATATCGCGGTCAGAATGTTTACGAAAGTAAAAAGAAAATGATGCTATGAAATCATAAAAATAAAGTCTTCTTCCGAAATAATTTTCACGCCCAGTTTTTCGGCTTTCTTTTTTTTCTCCGGCCCCATGCCTTCTCCGGCGACAATAAATGAAGTGCTGCCCGAAACAGAGCCCGTTGCTTTTCCTCCGTTCTTCTCTATGGCTTCTTTAATCCCATCCCTGGAAAATTTTTCAAACGAGCCGCTCACTACGATAGTCATTCCTTTCAGCTTCTCTGTTCTGCTTGCCAGCGCGTCTTTTGACAACGCAAAATTGAGTTTGTGCTTACGAAGCCGTTCAATGATTTCAATATTTTTTTTGTCATTAAAATATTCTATAACTGATTTGGCAATTATTCCACCAATGTCTCCCACTTCAAGTAGTTGCAGTTCATCTGCTTTCATTAGTGCTGAAATATCCCTAAAGAAGTAAGCAAGTTTTTTTGCAGTAGTTTCTCCGATGTGAGGAATACCCAATGCATAAAGCACGCGCTCAAACGGAATTTTTTTTGATTCCTCAATTCCATTCAGCAGGTTTTCAACGCTCTTCTCTCCCATTCTGTCAAGCGATAAGATTTCATCTTTTTTATTCTTCAGCTCGTAAATATCGGCTATGTTGCTGATAAGTTTTTTCTCGTAAAGCAGCTCGATGGTTTCTTCTCCGAGTGAATCAATGTCCATTGCCCTGCGTGAAGTGAAATGAATCATCCTGCCCTTGATTTGCGGAGGGCATCCGTTTTCATTGGGACAATAATGAACGGCTTCATCTTCATGCCGTACTAATTCTGTTCCGCATTCGGGGCATTTGGAAATATATTTCACCGGCTTTGCACCTTTCTTTCGTTTCGAAATATCCACCGCCGTAATCTTCGGAATAATTTCTCCGCCCTTTTCTACAAATACAGTATCACTCTCGTGCAAGTCAAGTTTTTCAATGATGTCGGCATTGTGTAAAGAAGCGCGTTTCACCGTTGTGCCTGCAAGAAAAACCGGCTTAAGATTGGCAACCGGTGTAATGGCTCCCGTCCTCCCCACCTGGTAAGAAATACTTTCAAGTATAGTTGAGGCCGATGCCGCTTTAAATTTATACGCAATTGCCCAACGAGGCGATTTTGCAGTGAAGCCAAGTTTCTTCTGCTGCTCATACGAATTTATTTTTATAACCACACCGTCTGTTTCGTAATCCAGCTTGTGACGTTCCTTGTCCCAACGGTTGAGATATTTCATAACTTCATCAAGCGTTTTGAACTTTTCCATGTATGGTGATATCTTGAACCCCCACTTTTTTGCCTCCAGCATATTTTCATAATGCGATTGATGAGGAAGCTTTTCACCAAGCATAAAATAAAGAATGCAATCCAGCTTGCGCGATGCAACCACTTTAGAATCCTGCATCTTTAGTGTGCCCGATGCTGCGTTGCGAGGGTTCTTGAGAATCTTTTGAAAAATTTCTTCTTCGTTAAATCCATCTTCCGTCATCTGGGCGGTAATGTCCTTATTTATTTTTTCAAAACCTTTTTTCAGCATCAAAATTTCTCCCCGCATTTCAAATTCTTTGGGATACCCTTTTCCTTGCAGCTGCAGCGGAATGCTGCGAATCGTTTTCACATTGGCGGTAACATCATCGCCCTTCTCACCGTCACCACGGGTAACAGCTTGCGTCAGGATTCCATCCACGTATGTTAAACTTATGGAGACTCCATCGTATTTCAATTCGCACTCATATTCAAAATTATCACCGACGGTCTTGCGGACACGCTCATCAAAATCGCGAAGCTCTTCCTCATTGTAGGTATTGCTCAGCGACAGCATAGGATATTTATGATAGACCGTCTTAAATGTTTTGGTGACAGTTCCCCCTACTCTCTGTGACGGAGATTGCGGGGAAAGAAATTCGGGGAATTCTATTTCCAGCCGGATTAATTCATCCAGCATTTTATCAAACTCAAAATCAGAAATGCTTGGATTATCGAGCACATAATATTTATAGTTGTGCTCGTCTATCTCTTGGGTAAGCTTTTCAATCCGCTTTTTGGCTTGCTCTTTGGTCATAAATTTTTTCAGGTGCTAAATTTAGTAAGATTCGGAAAAAGCATTCTAAACATCCGGAAGAATATCTTTCTCATCGCCTTCATTTTCTCATCACCTTTTCATTTGTCTTATCCAGGTTGAAGTATTTTTGAGCATTATTTCTGATATGAGAAGCATATTTTTTACGGTCTTTTGTTTTCTATTCTTTCATTCTGTTTATAGCCAGATGCCGGGCGGAAATCGCACCGGAGGCAGGCAAATGAATATGGGGCATTTTTACGGCAAAGTGGTGGACGCCTCAACGGGAAAAGGAATTGAGTTTGTGCCGGTGCAGCTCTTTCAGAACCGGATGGACAGCGCTTCCAAATCAATGAAAAATTCGCTCGTCAGCGGGGCGCTCACGGAATCAAACGGTGACTTTTCCATAGATAAGCTTCCGGTCTTCGGTGAATACACAATCAAGATTTCTTCTTTCGGATATCAACTATATGAAAATAAAATTTCATTCGGGCTAAAACCGGACATGAGGGGGAATATGGAGCAGGCGCTCAACGCTATTGACAAAGATTTAGGAAATATTTCCCTGAAACGCGATACCGTTACACTTTCAGAAGTTGTTGTTGATGGAGGTGAGCCACCTTTAACTTTTTCAATAGACAAAAAGGCATACAACGTTGAAAAAAATCCGGTGAATCAGGGAGGCACCGCTGTTGACGTGATGAAAAATGTTCCGACTGTAAGTGTTGACATTGACGGAAACGTTACCGTTCGCAATGCTACGCCTCAGCTGTTTATTGATGGCAGGCCTACCCCTCTTACGCTTGACCAGATTCCTGCCGATGCCATTTCAACAGTAGAACTTATCACAAACCCTTCAGCAAAATACGATGCTTCGGGCGGTGGCGCGGGAATTCTGAACATCGTTCTTAAAAAAAGCAGGCGAATTGGTTACAGCGGAAGCGTAAGAACAGGGATAGACAGTTACGGAAAAATAAATGCCGGGGGTGATATTAACGCGCGCGAAAATAAAATTAATATTTTTCTGGGAGCTAATTACAACCAGCGCAAATACAAAGGCACCGCAGAAACAGTGCGTGATTATTTTGGCGATGAATTTTCTCCGGCCATACTCTATAACCAGCATACTGAATCAGAAATGAATGGCTACTTCGGTTTGCTGCGCGGAGGGATTGATTATTTTATGGATAACAGGAATACTCTTACGCTCTCGGGCACTTTTAACCGTGGAAAATTTAACCCGGTGGATGATATAACGACCGAGAGCGATACAGTAAGTAACGCATTAGGCAGCCGTTCGGAAAGGATTTCATCAACCGAAAGAAAATTCAATAACAATGGTTTTGGTGTGTTGTTCAAACATCTTTATCCAAAAGCTGGCAACGAACTTACCGCTGATTTTAATTACAACCGTAATACCAGCGACTACCTGGGACTTTACGACACAAAATATTTTGACGGCAACGGAAATTTCCTCGGCAGCACACTACACCAGGAAATGCACGGCACAAGCGGAAATAAATTTATCACCTTTCAATCTGATTACACAAAACCGGTAACCGATAAAATAAAAATTGAAAGCGGAGTGCGCGCTTCCATAAAAACATTTGATAGCCAAACCAATAATTATTTTTTGAATAATAATTCCGGAACCCTTGAGCTTATTCCCAACCAAACCAATGACTATACATACACGGAAAATATTTATGCCGGGTATTTTACGTTCTCCAACTCGCTTAATAAATTCGGGTATATGCTTGGGCTGCGCCTTGAAAGCTCACAGTATACAGGAAAATTATTCAACCAGTCGCTTGAGTTCACCAATGATTACCCGGTAAGCGCTTTCCCCAGCGGGTTTTTAACCTACAAATTTTCCGAGGATAATAACCTTCAGCTTAGTTACACCAGGAGAATAAACCGCCCTAATTTTTTCCAGATTTTACCTTATACCGATTATTCGGACTCGCTGAACCTGAGCCGCGGCAATCCCGCGCTTAAACCGGAGTTCACCAACTCATTTGAACTTTCTCACCAGAAAGTTTTCAGCACAAAGTTTAATTTGCTTTCAAGCATTTATCTCAAGTACACCACAGGACTCATTACCCGATACCAACAGGCTAATTTTGACACAGTGCTTCACCGCATTGCAATTATAAATACATACCTCAATGCCAATTCAAGCTATGCATACGGTGCAGAGATGACTATGAAATATACTTTCTCAAAGCGACTGGATGTTACACTCAACCTTAATGCTTACAATGCAATCATTAACGGGGAAAACATAGAAAGCAACCTGAACAACAAACAGTTTACCTGGTTTGCCAAGATGAATTCCAACATTAAGCTGCCAAAAAATTTTTCCGTTCAGGTTACGGGAGATTACAGGTCGGAGTCTGCGTTAAATGTAAGCAGCGGGGATTCACGTGGAGGAAGTGGCGGTGGCGGCATGGGCGGAGGCGGATTTGGCGGTTCTCAGTCCTCAATCCAGGGATATACAAAGCCGTCATACGAGGTGGAGCTTGCATTTAAAAAAGAATTCCTGAAAGACCGTACGGCCTCGGTAACTCTCAGCGTATCAGACGTTTTCGACACGAGGAAGTATGAAACATATTCGGAGTCGTTATTTTTTACTCAGGATAATCTTCGCCGGCGCGACCCTCGGCTTATGCGCCTTAATTTTTCTTACCGCTTTGGCAAATTTGATGCGTCACTGTTCAAGAGAAAGAATACCAGAAATACGATGGAAGATACAGGAGATATGTGATGAGTGATAATTCTTAATCCACATCAATGGCTTCCAGAAATGTTGCTTTATATCCTCTGGAAACATCAATCTCTGAACCATCATCCATCATGACCACTCCTCCCTTGCCTTTGTTGTAGCTCTTGATGAATTTAAGATTGATGATGTGAGAATTATGGATACGGCAAAAGCCGAAAGGGGTGAGAAGCGTTTCAAACTGTTTCAGTGTGCGCGACACCAGGATTTTCCGCTTATCGCTCATGTAAAGGTTAGTATAATTAACATCGGCTTGCAGGCGCACGATCTGGCTAATGCGGATAAACTCCAGCCCGTTAGAAGTAGGTATGCTGATTTTTTTGTCGGGGTTGATTCGCCTGGATAAATTCTTAAACAGCCCGTCAATTTTTTCGGGCAGTTGCTCGTTGCTTTTTTTCTTTTCGAATCTGTTCAAAGCTTTGCGAAGGTCATTTTCGCCAAATGGTTTGAGCAGAAAATCAATGGCGCTCATGCGTATAGCATGCAACGCATATTTCTCATGCGAAGTGGTAAAGACGACATCAAACGTTACGTTGTCCATCTTATCAAGCATCTCCACTCCTGATTTGTCGGGCAGTTCCACGTCCAGGAAAATCAAATCGGGTTGCTCCCGCTTGATAATTTTCTCCGCTTCGCCGGCAGTTGTACATTCGGCAATCACGTTGATTTGAGGAAAGTTATCAGACAGCAAATCTCTAAGCGCCATAAGCGACATCGGATTATCCTCGACAATAACAGCTTTTATCACAGGTGCAAGATAATACTATGTCATTAATGAAGGAAACACCATTATTAAGCAACCTTTGTTATTATCCAGGCATCTCTTTAATTGTTTAAAGTTTGTTTTAGACAGTTTGCCTGCATAAAAAGTTCCTTCCTTATATTTACACTTTCCTAAAAACCAACAACATGAAAACAAGCGGACTATTTTTTATAGTACTGATTTTATTTGTCTCAACCGGGCTCCGGGCGCAAGTTTTAACCGGGAGTGAAGCAGAAAAACAAATACACGGCAGCGAAGCTGTTCTGCCAGGAGAAGTTTCTTCTGTTCCTAAATATGTTAAATTCAAAGAAGCCGCTGCATTTTCTGTAGGCGAGTTCCCTATGTGGGCTTCATCAGCATTGGGGATGAGCAAAGAAAATTCGTTCCAACTTCTCAACGCATCTTCCGATGAGCTGGGATTTACTCACTATCGTTATAAACAGTATTGCAATAATATTCCTGTTGAAGGAACGATGTATATTCTGCACACCAGAAACGGAAAAGTAATTTCGATGAACGGAGAATTGCTTTCAGATATTTCAATCGGAGCGGTTGCATCTGTTAATGAAAGCGCTGCTCTTGCAAATGCGTTGAGTGCTGTGAATGCAACTGTATATATGTGGCAAATTCCTGCCGAAGAAAATTATATCAGGGAAAGAGAAAAGAACCCGGCTGCATCTTATTTTCCAAAAGGGGAGCTTGTGTATGTTACACCGGCAGGAAAACTGAACAGCCAAAATCTGCGCCTTGCCTGGAAGTTTGATGTTTATGCTCATGAGCCGCTCTCGAGAGATTATGTATATGTTGACGCCCTGACAGGAGAAATCCTGTTAAAGAAAGACAGGATTCACACCACGGATACACCCGGCACCGCCATTACTGCTTACAGTGGAACACAGAACATTATCACTGACAGTTTCAGCGGGGGATATCGCCTGCAGGAAGCTGACCGTGGTTTGGGCATACGCACTTTCAACATGCTGGATGGAACCAATTACGGAAATGCCGTGGATTTTACCGATGCTGATAATATGTGGAACAATGTAAATGCCCAGCTTGACCAATATGCTACCGATGCACATTGGGGGGCCGAAATGACGTACGATTACTACTGGCTCATTCATAACCGAAACGGCATTGACGGAAACGGTTTTCAGCTTGACAATTATGTGCACTACAGTACTAATTATTCAAATGCATTTTGGGACGGCACCCGAATGACTTATGGTGACGGCAGTGGCACAACCAATCCATTTACTGCTCTTGATATTGCGGGTCATGAAATTACTCACGGGCTCACTGAGTTCACCTCTGCTCTTGATTATTCGTATGAATCCGGTGCGCTCAATGAATCTTTCAGTGACATCTTCGGAACGTGTGTGGAATTTTATGGCCGGCCTTCCAATGCCAACTGGCTTATGGGTTCTGACATTGGTTACACCATACGAAACATGGCAAACCCAAACTCTGTTGGTGACCCTGACACTTATATGGGAACTAATTGGGCAACCGGCCCCGGTGACAACGGAGGTGTTCACACCAACAGCAATGTTCAGAACTATTGGTTTTATCTCCTCTGTCAGGGCGGCGTAGGAACCAATGACATTGGTGATTCATATAACGTTACCGGAATCGGAATGCTGAATGCCAGCGACGTTGCTTTCAGAACAAATACAGTTTACTTAACGTCAAGCTCGCAGTATGCCGATTCAAGATTCTACTCAATCATGTCAGCTATTGATTTGTTTGGCGCATGCACTCCCGAAGTAATTGCAACTACCAATGCATGGCATGCAGTGGGTGTAGGCGGTGTTTTTGCTTATGCCGTTAGCACTAGCTTCAATGCAAATGTTACAACAGGGTGCGGTGTACCGTTTACTGTCGACTTTACAAATACAAGCACCAATGCCGGAACTTATCTTTGGAATTTTGGTGATGCCACTACAAGCACGCAAACAAACCCAAGTCATGTCTACACCAATTTCGGCACATATACAGTGACTCTAATCGGAGACGGAGGCGCCTGTGGCACTGACACTACTGTTCATACCGCTTATATTGTTCTTACTGACCAAAGCCCTACCTGTCCCGGCGCATCGGTTTGCAAAGGCACCAGCGCTATGCTTACTGCAACAGGCGTTCCTGCCATTTCATGGTATTCCAATCCGACGGGAGGATTGCCGCTTGCTACCGGTAGCTCATTTACAACTCCACTGCTTTATTCAAATACAAACTATTATATAGAAAGTGCTATTCAGGGTTCCAGCGGAAATGTTGGAAAAGTTGACAGCATTGGTGGTGGCAGTTTTTTTGCCAACGGCACCAGTCGTTATCTCATCTTTGACTGTCTTGCCCCTTGTACATTAGTTTCTGTAAAAGTGTACGCTCAAGGTGCCGGTAATCGTACAATTGAGCTAAGGAATTCAAGCGACAGCGTGCTCCAATCGCTTACCCCTAATCTCCCTGCGGGGATGAGCATTGTAACTTTAAACTTCCCTGTTTCTGTTGGAACAGGGCTTCATCTTGGAATAAATGGAACCGCAAACCTGTATCGCACAAACGGAAGCGCTACCTATCCATACAATCTCTCAGGATTAATTTCCATCACGGGTTCTAATGCCGGTGTCTCAGGATATTATTACTACTTTTATGATTGGGTTATTCAAACAGCACCCTGCATAACGGTGCGCAACGCGGTGCCGGTAACCGTTTTATTCCAAAATCAATCCGGATTTTCCTATACAAACATTGCCAATAACTACAGCTTTACCAGCAGTTCAAGCCTGGCAACACAATGGTGGTGGAATTTTGGTGACGGAACTCCTGTGGTAACCACACAAAATCCTGCACACACATTTTTAACTCCTACCGGACCGTATACAGTTATGCACATTGTATCAGACGGAATTTGTTATGATACCACCTACCAGGTTATTAATGTAATTAACGGAATTACTGAGCTTTCAGGAAACGTAAATGCAATCTATCCTAATCCGGCAACGGATGAGTTATACATTACCGGTTATGCGACACACGACATTGCAGTTAAAATTTATGACATGCTCGGGCAAAAAGTTTACAGCTATAAGCCGCAAGCTTCAAACCATAAACTTGAAACCAAAATTGATATTTCAGGGTTGCGCCCCGGTGTTTATAGCATTGAAATTTTATCGGGAGACAAAAAGAGTTCAGGAAGATTTGTGAAGCAGTAAGGCCTCATCCCCAACCCTTCTCCAGAGGAGAAGGGAGTTGCTCTGATTAATTATCGGGGGCGAAATATGAATGGAGAAAGTCAAGCGCTTTCTCCATTTCTTTTTTCATCAACCTGTCTTTTTTAAGAAACGGAATTTCCTTTCTCAGGTTGTGAAGTAATTTTTCCAAGACAGGAGAACTTTTCATTGGCCTGCGAAATTCCATTGCCTGGGCTGCTGTAAAAAGCTCGATGGAAATAATTCTTTCAGTATTGGCTAAAACTTTAAGCGCCTTGTTAGCAGCATTGGCCCCCATGCTTACATGGTCTTCCTGTCCGTTTGACGAAACAATCGAATCCACCGAAGATGGGGTACAAAGCTGCTTATTCATACTTGCCAGGGCAGCGGCTGTGTACTGCGGAATCATAAAACCGGAGTTCAATCCCGCATCATGAATCAGGAAAGGAAGCAATCCTCTCTGCCCGCTGAGCAACAGGTAAATTCTCCGTTCTGAAATGCTTCCCAGCTCTGAAATGGCAATGGCAGCAAAGTCAAGAGCGAAGGCAAGCTTCTCCCCATGAAAATTTCCACCTGAAACAATTTTATTTTTTCCGGGAAAAATCACCGGGTTATCGGTTACAGCATTTGCTTCGTCTGCCATTACCTCTGCCAGCCGTGAAATCTCAGCCATACTCGCACCATGCACTTGCGGAATGCAGCGAAATGAATAAGGGTCCTGAACATGATATTTTTTCCTGGCTGCGGTTTGGCTTCCTTTTCTTAAAACGGAAATTTGATTTGCGACTGCGCTTTGACTTTTGTCTTTTCTCAACGCATTAAGGTCAGCATCAAACGGGGAAGTATGGCAATCAAATGCATCAAGTGAAAGAGCTGCTGTGCGGTTTGCAGCGCGAAGCAATTTTTGCGCTTTCATACATAAATAAATTCCGCAGGCATTCATGTACTGAGTTCCGTTAAGTAGTGCAAGTCCTTCTTTTGATACAAGTTTGAGCGGGCTGATATTCAATTTTTTATGAGCAGCTATTGCGTTTAATCTTTTGCCGTTGAAAATGACTTCTCCTTCGCCAATTAATGGCAGTGAAAAATGCGCCAGCGGAGCTAAATCGCCCGAAGCGCCAAGCGAGCCCTCTTCAAAAACTACAGGCAGAATATCATTGTTGAAAAAATAAATAAGCCGTTCAACAAGCTGCAGCCGGACACCTGAATAACCCTGCGCCAGTGAATTGATTTTTATAAGCAGCATCAGCCGCACAATGTCATCACGCACAACATTGCCTGTACCGCAAGCATGTGAGCGGACAAGATTATGTTGCAGCGTTTCAATCTGCGAGGGCGATATGGTGACGTGATGCAAGGCACCGAAGCCGGTATTCACTCCGTAAATAGGGGAAGAATCGTTCTTCAGTTTTTGCTCAAGAAACTTCCTGCACCGCCTGATTTTATTTTTAGCAGCAGGATGTAAAGCAATCTTCAGATTGCCGTGAATGATTTTCTCAACCAGGTCAATGGAAAGAAAACTATTGCCAATTAAAATTGTTTTACCCGGCATATACCAACCTATTTATTCTGCATTTTCAATTTTCAATTTTCAATTTTCAATTTACTTATTGCGGTCTTTCGTAAGCTCCGCAATCCGGGGGCAAATACAGATTGCGGTCGATGCCTTTTATATCGAATTGATAATCGGGTAATGAGATAGAAATGATGCCTTTGTTTTTTGCATTCGACAATGTATCCAACTCGTAATTATTATTATCAGTGTTTTTAAATTTAGGGTCCTGGTTCACCACGCAAGTATTAAAATGAACAGAAGTAATAGGAATTGAACTTCCTGCCTGCACCAGCGAGTGGTCAAAGAAATAATTGAAATGGCTTCCTGAAGTGTTCATTGAATCGAGGCCGAGCTCATCGGCAATGTTTCCGTACACAACACAGTTGCCGAAGTACGCGCTGTCAATGGGACGAAGATAGGTATCAAAAAAATTATTGATGAGCAGCGTTGGGGTTGTGCGGTTACTGAAGTTCCAGAAGTTTGCAAATGTGCAATGGCGGAAATCATATCTTCCGCCATAGGCAAGTGCGGCTGCATACTGGGAAGCATTCGCAAAAACACAATTCCCTGATTTGATTTTTGTTCCTCTCGCTACAAGACCGCTGCCTGCCATGTTTTCTATAATTGTATTGTTTAATGTAAGTGTATACCCCGGGTCCGACATATTTCCGTAAACCGTATCCACCAGCAAACCGATGTTCCCGTTTTTTATCACCGCATAATTAATTATACTGTTGTGCGTTCCCTGTGAAATTACACTGCTGCCATTGAGATTTGCATTGCTGATATTGGAAAGATGAATCCTGTCCCACTGACCGGGCACTTCTCTGTAATCTGCTTCAAGACGGTCACCGGTAAAAGTTACCACAGAATCTTTTTCTCCGTTAACAATTAAAGTTCCTCCCGTCAAAACAATTATTCCCGAACCCGGATGCAGAAAAACATTGGTTCCTTTCTCAATCGTCAGGGAGCAATTATCATTCACAATCACATATCCATATATAACGTGAGGAAGCGTGTCAATCCATACCTCATTACAAATTAACTGGGCATTATTTCCCGGCGGTGGCTTATGAAACACGGCATTCTGCCCCCATGCCACCAAATCAACATCCTGGATATTCCCATTGGTTATAAAAACTATGGAATCGGTAACGACAAAAGGGGTAGAAATACTATGAGGGTCAATAGTCACTTCCACAAAAATGAACAAGCTGTCTTTGGCACGGATTTCCACATCACTGAAAATTTTTCCAGGCATGCCATCCACATTAAGGCGGTACCGTGATGAATTCCCTGTTGCAAGCCGCAGCGAGGAAATATGAATATCCTCGTTATAATCATTGTAGACCTTAAATACTTCCGTTATTGAACCGACAGTTACGAATACCGTATCAAAAATGATGGTGTCTTGTGAAAAACGAAGTTTTGCGTTGGTGTCTGACAAAATAATATCTTTTCTACAGGAAGAGACAGAAAAAATAATTACAAGTACCAATAAAACGTATTTGAATGCAGATTTCACAGGCGTCAAATATAAACAACCATACAAACGCGTTAACGGAAATAATATTACGCATTCGTTACGGCAAGTATCAAAGTCCTATTTTTGCAGTGAAAATTTTACAAGATGTTTGAAAATTTATCTGATAAGCTGGAACGCGCCTTTAAAATCCTTAAGGGGCAGGGGCGGATTACAGACGTCAATGTTTCCGAAACGCTGAAAGAAGTGCGGAAAGCGCTGCTCGATGCTGACGTAAATTATAAAGTCGCCAAGACGTTTACCGACACGGTGAAAGAAAAAGCCATTGGGCAAAAAGTGCTTACGGCTGTTTCTCCCTCACAGACATTGGTAAAAATTGTGCGCGATGAGCTTGCCTCGTTAATGGGCGGGCAAAAAACCGAAATCAATCTTTCGGGAAATCCAACGGTGATTCTTATGTCGGGCCTGCAGGGTTCAGGAAAGACAACACTTTCTGCCAAGCTGGCAAATTTTCTCAAGACAAAAAAAGTAAAGCAGCCCTTGCTGGTAGCATGTGACGTGTATCGTCCTGCTGCCATTGAGCAGTTGAAAATTTTGGGAGAGCAAATCGGAGTTCCGGTATTTTCTGATGAGGGAAATACAAACCCGGTTGATATTGCGAAGAAGTCAATAGCATTTGCAAAGGAAAATAACTGCAACGTTCTCATCATAGATACGGCTGGGCGCCTTGCTGTTGACGAGGAAATGATGAATGAAATTTCGAGGATACGCGATGCGGTTTCTCCGCAGGAAATTTTATTCGTGGTGGATGCAATGACCGGGCAGGATGCAGTGAATACAGCAAAGGCGTTTAATGACCGCCTGAATTTTGACGGAGTGGTGCTTACCAAATTAGATGGCGATACAAGAGGCGGAGCGGCAATTTCAATTAAGTCTGTGGTGAATAAGCCTATCAAGTTTGTAGGGACGGGAGAGAAAATAGATGCGCTTGATATTTTTTACCCTGAGCGGATGGCAGACCGCATCCTGGGAATGGGAGACATTGTTACTCTTGTAGAAAAAGCGCAGGAACAGTTCGATGAAAAGAAAGCGGCAGAACTGCAGAAGAAAATTTCGAAAGACCAGTTTACATTTTCTGATTTCCTTGACCAGTTAAGGCAGGTTAAAAAAATGGGAAATGTAAAAGACCTTATGTCCATGATTCCCGGGGCAGGGAAAGCGCTGAAAGACGTTGACATTGATAATGATTCATTCAAGCATATTGAAGCCATTATTCTTGCAATGACAGAAAAAGAACGTACAAATCCCTCGCTGATTAATGGCAGCCGCAGAAAAAGAATTGCAGACGGAAGCGGAACTTCTGTTCAGGAAGTGAACCGCTTGATGAAACAGTTTGATGATATGCGGAAGATGATGAAGATGGTATCTTCAGGAAATATGCGCCAGGCCATGCGGAATATGCAGGGAATGCGATAGCGATGCACCAGGTAATAGACGGAAAAAAAATATCGGAACAGATCCAATCGGAGATTGCTGCGGAAGTTGCAGTAATTAAATCTTCGGGTGGAAAAGTTCCCCATCTTGCTGCGGTGCTCGTGGGAAACGACGGTGCAAGCGAAACGTACGTCAATGGGAAAGTCAAGGCGTGTGAGAAAGTCGGATTCAAATCATCGCTGCACAGGATGGAGAATTCTGTTTCTGAAAATGACTTACTGAAAAAAATTTCAGACCTTAACAACGATGCCGATATTGATGGATTTATTGTTCAGCTTCCTTTACCTAAACACATTAACGTTCCGAAAATTACCGAAGCTGTCTCGCCTGCAAAAGATGTAGACGGTTTTCATCCGGTAAATACAGGGAGGATGTTGCAAAATATTCCGTGCTATCTTCCGGCTACTCCATATGGCATCATGCTGCTGCTGGAACGTTACAAGATTGAAACATCAGGGATGCATTGCGTAGTTCTGGGCAGAAGCAATATTGTCGGGTTGCCGGTAAGTGTTTTGCTCGAAAGAAATACATATCCCGGGAACTGTACCGTAACCGTTTGTCACAGCAAAACGAAAAATATTCCTGAGATAACACAAACAGCAGATATTCTTATCACTGCCATCGGTAAACCTGAATTTGTAACTGCGGATATGGTGAAAAATGGAGCAGTAGTAATTGATGTCGGCATTACAAGAATAAAATCTTCGGAGACGAAAAGTGGTTACAGGTTAATTGGAGATGTCAAGTTTGATGATGTGGCTCCGAAATGTTCTTACATCACACCTGTTCCTGGCGGGGTTGGACCGATGACGATTACTGCACTTTTAAAAAATACGTTGGCTGCCAGCAGGAAGGAAATCTATAAATGAACAAGTTCGAAATTCAAAATCCGAAATCCGAAATTATTCTGGCGGAGCAACTTCCACTCATGGAGCACTATTACACTATCCAGGGTGAGGGATATAACACGGGGACCCCTGCGTACTTTCTTCGTCTGGGCGGCTGCGATGTAGGATGCGTGTGGTGCGATGTAAAAGATTCATGGAATGCAGAGAAGCATCCACTGTCACGCATTGAGGAAATGGTTGAGCTTGTTCAGAATGCGAATGCCTCAACTGCCGTCATTACGGGAGGCGAACCGATGATGAATGATTTGACTTACCTCACAGATATTTTTCATCAAAATAAGATTCGTCTTTGGCTCGAAACATCGGGCGCTTATCCATTAACGGGTGAGTGGGATTGGATTTGTGTTTCTCCCAAAAAGTTCAAAGCCCCGATGAAAAGCGCTCTTGAAAAAGCGAATGAACTCAAAGTTGTAATCTATAACCGCTTCGACTTTGATTGGGCTGAAGAGCATGCAGCGACGGTAAATAGTGCATGTAAACTCTTTCTGCAGCCCGAACACAGCAGGCAGGATGAAATGATTCCTCTCATAATTAATTACGTGCGGCAAAACCCTAAGTGGAGAATTTCGTTACAGACGCATAAATACATGAACATTCCCTGATGCCTGCTGCTTGCGGTACGGAACTTGCATGTGCCAACAACGTCTAACTTTTAACGTCAAACTTAAATTGCCGCTCAAACTTTTCGCTTTCTCTTCGCTGATATTTTTTCTGAGCTATCTTCCTTGCTCCGCCCAGAAAGTCACCATGCCTTCGAGCAACAATACAAAGGCAGTGAAGCATTACCGCCAGGCAACTGCTTACTATGACGAGCGCAAATACCAGGAAGCGCTGGATGAATTGTCGATAGCAATTGAAAAGGACAAAGATTTTGTGGAGGCATACATGCTTAGGGGAGATATTTATTCAGACATGGGGAAGAAAGAAGAATCGGTGGCTGCTTATGAAGAAGCGGTTCGCATTAATCCTGAATTTTTTCCCAATACTTTTATGAATCTTGCTAAAGAAGAAATGAAAGCTGGCAAATACAAGGAGGCGCTGGCGCATCTTGAAAAATTTCTCCTGCAAAAGGATATTTTAAAGGAGAACAAACAAAAAGCTATGCACGATACAGCATCGTGCAGCTTTGCCATTTATGCCACAGAACATCCTGTTCCTTTTAATCCTGAAAATCTTGGTGATAATATCAACAGCGAATACTCTGAATATCATCCTCAGTTAACCGCTGATGAAAAAATTCTTGTTTATACCAGAAGAAGTAACATCATTGCAGGTGAAATAAGCCAGAACGAAGAAGGTGAAGATTTGTATATAAGCAGGAACAATGCGGGAGTGTGGGGCAAATCGGTTCCGCTCGGAAAACCTATTAACACAGCGGGCAATGAGGGCGCTCACTGCATTTCGCCCGACGGACGTTATCTTTATTTTACCGCTTGCGACAGGTATGATGGCTACGGAAAATGTGATATTTATTTTTCGGAACGTAACGGTGACTCCTGGAGCGAGCCTGTAAATCTTGGCAGCACCGTTAATTCACGTGCATGGGATAGCCAGCCGAGTATTTCTTCTGACGGAAACACACTTTATTTTGTAAGCACGCGCCCGGGGGGTTTTGGTAAAGCCGATATCTGGAAGACAACAAAAGACAAAGATGGAAACTGGACTGCACCTGTTAATCTTGGCGCAACGGTTAACACATCAGAAGACGAACAGTCGCCATACATTCATCCGGATAACAACACATTGTACTTTTCCTCAAAAGGCCACCCGGGCATGGGAGGTTTCGATATTTTCATGACGAAAAAAATTTCAACGAACAGCTGGAGCGTGCCGGTGAACCTCGGTTACCCGATTAACACAAGCGCTGATGATAATTCTTTTTTTGTGACTGCAGATGGAAGGCATGCCTATTTCGCCTCGAACCGGCCGGAAGGAAAAGGCAAACAGGATATTTACCGTTTCGACCTCTACCCTGCCGCGCGACCTATTCCTGTTACGTATGTTAAAGGCGTTGTGCATGATAATGAGAATATGAAAAAACTCAGGGCGAGCGTAGAATTGTTTGATTTAGCCACCGCCGAGCTGGTCACCAGCGCGGTCTCTGACAATGTAACGGGAGAATACCTGGTCTGCCTTCCGTCAGGGAAAAATTTTGCGTTGAATGTTTCACGCGAGGGGTATTTATTTTACTCTGAAAATTTTTCGCTTGCTGATGCTGATACCAACAAAGTCCCCGAACCGTTCCGTCTTGATGTGGCCCTGCAGCCCATAAAAATCGGGCAATCCACCGTTTTGAAAAATATTTTTTATGAAACCGCTTCGGCAGAGTTAAAGTCCGATTCCAAAACGGAACTAGAACGTATTGCCATTTTTCTTAACGCAAACCCGGATGTAAAAATTGAAATCAGCGGGCACACAGACAACGTTGGCGATAAAAAATATAATCTTAATTTGTCGGATAAGCGAGCGCAATCGGTTTATACCTATCTTATCGCAAACGGAATTTCTGCTTCGCGGCTGAGCTTTAAAGGGTATGGCGACACCAAGCCGGTTGCAACCAATGACACCGAGGGAGGACGGCAACTGAACCGCAGAACAGAAATGACGATATCTGCAACGAAGTAAACTTGCATAGAATTTAAACTTTACTTTTCCTTTTCTTTTTTGGCTTCGGAATTCTTCCGATACGTTCGTCATTGCGTAAAATAAATTCACACGCTTTTATTACCGAGGATTCAAAATCATCTGCATCGAGCGGAAGCATTTGCCATTCTGTTTCTGCTTTGCCTTCGGATAAAATATAAACAGAGCGCATAAATGGAAAATCTTTCTTTAGGGAAGCATGATATTCTTTCTTTGTTGCTATCCAAACACCATTTGCTTCAGCGTGGTTTTGCCGGTTGCGAAGAACGAGCATTATTTTTTCTCCCACGTACACAGCAAAGCACCCGAACATAGGTTTTATTTTCGGATTTGAAGGAAGCAAAGACTCTAAAACAAAATCAAAAGGAACCTTATTGTGCATGATGAAAAGATTGCAATACAGTACAAAATTAATTTTGCATTCTTAATTCTTAATTCTGCATTTATTGGTGGGACGTACTGGGCTCGAATGCTGACGTTTTCAGTCAGCATGCTGATATGCGCTTTGCGCATCGTCAGCACCAGTGACCCTCCCGCAGTATTGTGGGATGCTCTGAACCTATCCATAATCTGAAGCCTGGACAGGTAAACATCCTGCTAATGTGGGACGTACTGGGCTCGAACCAGTGACCCCTAGCTTGTCGAGCTAGTGCTCTGAACCAACTGAGCTAACATCCCGATAAAATTAAAAATTGCAGAGGGCAAATGTAAAAAATCGGTTGTACAGGCGCGATTTGCTCTTTTGTTTTAGTTTTGTTCTGAATTAAAAATATGAACCCGCTTATTGCAGAAGCATCGTTACTACTTTCCCACGCAGATGTGGTGGATGAAAGTTTTAGCCCGGAAAACGGTGAGAATTATTTTCTTTCCGTAATGGTTAACGATAATTCTGTTTCGTGGAGCGTTATGGACAGAAAAAGAAATAAAGTAATTGCATTGAAAAGCAAAAGTTTTACTTCCAAAATATCGTCTCCTGACGAATCTTTTTTGTCCACTTTTAAAAATGATATATTGATTAACGGGGTTAATTACCGCGGTGTTCATGTTTCGGAAGTAAATAAATTTTCAACGCTTATTCCTGCCGGGTTATTTGAAAAGGGTGATGAAGAAAAATATCTGAATTTTAATTCTGCTTCATCAACGGGTATGGAATTGTTTGCAGACCGGCTGAAGGGCGAAAACATCGTTAATGTTTTTGCATGTAATAAAAATGCTGTTGAAGTTTTCAGAAAACTTTTTTCCAACTCTTCCTTTCATCATTTCTCAACTCCTCTTATTGACAGCATTCTTTTATCATCTCCGTCGTCTGATGAAAAAAAGATACACCTGCATGTTCAAAAAACTTCTTGCGAGGTAGTCGTTACACAGGGAAAAAAACTGTTGCTATATAATTCTTATCCGATAACGGAAGTGAATGAATGTGCGTACTATACTATGTTCGTAGTGGAGCAGCTTAATCTTAATCATGCTGAAACAGAACTAATATTATTAGGTGAAATCACTTCGGGTTCAGAGCTAGTCTCTTTGCTCTCTGCATATATCGGAAAAGTTTCTCTTGGGAAAAGACCTGCCATGTTTGAATACAGTTATGGTTTCAATGAGATTCCCGGTCAGTTGCATTACACCTTAATAAGCCAGCACCTGTGCGCATCATAAGCGGAAACCATAAGGGCAGAGCTATTCGTGCTCCGCACAATTTGCCCGTGCGCCCCACGACGGATTTTGCCAAAACTGCCCTCTTCAACATACTGAATAATCATTTTGATTTTGCGGAAACAAAAGTCCTTGACCTTTTTTGCGGAACCGGAAATATATCCTACGAATTTCTTTCGCGCGGATGCACCAGCGTTACGTGCGTGGATAATAACACCGGATGCATTGAATTCGTCAAAGAATTTTCTGAAAAACATTTTCCCGGCATGATGCATGCCATGCGGAGCGATGCTTTTCGTTACATCAAAAATTGTCACACTACTTTTGATATCATTTTTGCCGACCCGCCCTTCAGCATGAGCAACGTTTGGGAGCTTCCTGATTTAATTCTCTCTCAAAATATTCTCAATAAAAACGGCTGGCTTATCCTTGAACATTCGTCTCATTCCAAACCAACGTGTAAAGCTATTATCTCCGAAACCAGGAAATACGGACACACTTCATTCAGTTTCTTTAAACCACTTACCCAATCCCCCTCTCCTTTGGAGAGGGGTTAGGGGTGAGGCAAAATTTAATCCATGGAAAAAATTGCTGTCTTCCCCGGCTCGTTCGACCCGATAACCGTCGGGCATGCCGACATACTTGACCGGGCGCTGCCGATTTTCGATAAAGTATTCATTGCGCTGGGAAACAACTATGAAAAAAAATATTTGTTCACGGTTGACAAGCGCGAGGAGTGGCTCAAAAACATTTATAGCAACAATGAAAAAATAAAAATAATTCGCTACGATGGATTAACCATTGACTTTTGCCGCAGGGTATCGGCACACTATATAATACGAGGCATCCGCACTTCGGCCGACTTTGAGTTTGAACGGATGATAGCCCAGATGAACTCACAGATGGCTGCCGAAATTGAAACGGTATTTTTTATCTCCCGCCCCGAATATTCTCATATCAGCTCGACCGTGGTGCGCGACATCATCCGCAATAAAGGAGATTACAAAAAGTTTGTGCCTAAGGAAGTAATTGCTTAAACTTTTCCATCAAGTGTTACCACAAAAACTAACACTGTGTTGTGGATTACCAGAATATACCCGGCTTATGGTGGTAAACAATAACGTATATATTCGCCCCCGCTCGTTATGCGGAAACTGACTGACGTATTTTTCATTTTCATATTCTTCTTCTTTAGTTACTCCTCTCTTTACTCGCAGGAAACTATAAATTCGAAAAAAAAGAAGCGTGATTTTTATGTATCGTGGGGATATAATAAAGAGTGGTACAGCCGCAGCGATATTCATTTGGAAGACCACATAACCGATAATTACGATTTTACCATTCACGATGCCACTGCCGCTGACCGGCCGCTGCTCGATAAAATATTTGCCAGGGAATTATCTGTTCCCCAGTATAGCTACCGCATTGGATATTATTTTAACGATAAGCATAACCTGGGAATTGAAATAAGCTTTGACCACGCTAAATACATCATGAACCATAACCAGAAAGCTCATATTACCGGTTACATCCATGATGAAGAATTGAATAAAGACACTACAATAGGTGAGCACTTTCTTATGTTTGAGCATACTAACGGTGCAAATTTTTTAATGCTCAATGTACTGAAGCGTAAAGAATTTTACCGTAATAAAACCGGCAGGCAGAATCTTGAAGCCTTAATTAAGACCGGTATCGGAGTAGTAATTCCCAAAACTGATGTTACACTCTTTGATGAAAGAAGAGACAATGTTTTTCATGTTGCCGGATATATTATGGGAATTGAAACGGGCATCCGCTATCATTTTTGCAAAAAGTTTTTTCTTGAACCGGCATTCAAGGGCTGTTATGCCAATTATGTCAATGTTCTCACCGTTGGTTCCGCCCATGCCAACCATCATTTCTTTGTTGCTGAAATGATTCTCACCGGTGGTGTGGAGTTTCAGTTGTAAATCACTCAATCACTACCAATTTTTTTCCTTCGCTTTTTGAATGGGGTGTTTGTAGTTGATAATAGTAACTTCCCGCAGCCAAATCAGCTGTAGAAAGAATTAATTCACTGAATGTTTTATCCACCTTATAGCGTTTCATTTCGGCACCTGTCAAATCATAAAATACAATTTCACCTGTTGTTTCTCCTTGCGGCAACTGATAGGGAATATGGATTTGCGAGGAAGAGGGATTGGGATAAGGCAGTGTAGATTTTTGGTCCTGATGTTCCTGAATTCCAGCATGCGCAAGTTCACCAGCACTTGCTCCGCCACATAATATTGGACAAGGTAATTTACCCGGCAAAGAATAAATTTCAAAATGGCTGAACGAAGGAGTGTATATCCCTAAAATCATTTTTGTGCCACTATCAGATGCGGCAATATTTAAAACATTAGCATTCGCACTGTCGCGCTGAAAAAGAAGTGCACCATTCTCCCTGTAAACCTTTACATAATTATAAGTACCAATTGCCGTCGCTACAATATATTCAATATTGGTACTGTCATTATCGAATAAATCCTCTGTGAGATAATAGATCCCAAAAGATGGTAAAGATTGAGGAGGTATTACGATGGTTCTGAATAATGAGTGGTCAAGATTATATAATTTAATAGTGCTGTAATCAAAAAGAAACCACTTTGCACTCATATGATTGAAATATTTCAACTGAGGCATAACTACAAGTGATGGATAATATGATGCTTCATAATTAATTTGCGCATGTGCAATTTTGCTGCAAAGTATTATTGCAGAAAAAAGAAATAACAAAAAAATTCTTTTCATGGCGAACTAGTTTGATTATGTAAAGCTATAATTATTTTTTTCTTACTTCCTATTTTTCAAATCCAAATCTTTTTAAAATCCATCCAACCTCAAACTTCAAATGCTGACGCTAACGGTCAGCACCTTCGGCTCTAAATATTACCTTTGCGCCCCCATGATTAAAATAACCTTTCCCGATAAGGCAGTGCGTGAGTATCCTGAAGGAACTACGGCTATGGATATTGCAAAATCCATAAGCGAGGGGCTTGCGCGCAATGTGCTTTCGGCAAAAGTGAACGGAAAGCTGTGGGATACAACACGCCCCATTACCGAAGACTCGACTCTTGAATTGCTTACGTGGGATAGCCCCGATGGGAAGGCAACACTCTGGCATTCTTCGGCACACCTTATGGCAGAGGCGCTGGAGTCTTTTTACCCGGGTGTTAAGTTTGGTATTGGTCCGCCTGTTGAAGGAGGATTTTATTATGATGTTGATTTGGGAAAGAACAGTATTTCTTCAGATGATTTTAAAAAGATTGAAGATAAAATGCTGGAGCTAGCCAGGCAGTCAAACACCTATACAAGGAAAGAGGTTTCTAAAAGAGATGCCATAAAATATTTCGAAGAAAAAGGGGATGAATACAAGCTGGATTTATTAAAAGACCTTGAAGACGGGCAGATTACTTTTTACACGCAGGGAAATTTTACTGACCTCTGCCGCGGCCCTCATATTCCGAATACGGGTTATATTAAGGCAGTGAAACTTCTGAATATTGCAGGAGCATATTGGAGAGGGGATGAAACTAAAAAGCAACTCACAAGAATTTATGGAATAACATTTCCGAAGCAGAGTCTGTTGCAGGAATATCTTGTCATGGTGGAAGAAGCAAAGAAGCGCGACCACCGCAAGCTTGGAAAAGAAATGGAGCTGTTTACATTTTCTGAAAAGGTGGGCTTGGGCCTTCCCCTCTGGCTTCCCAAAGGAGCTATGCTTCGTGAAAGACTGGAATCCTTTCTTCGCAAAGCGCAGCTTAAATCCGGTTACGTTCCTGTGGTAACTCCGCATATCGGCAACAAGCAGTTGTACGTTACTTCAGGACATTACGAAAAATACGGGAAGGATTCTTTTCAACCAATACGCACTCCTGCAGAAGGCGAAGAATTTTTTCTGAAGCCGATGAACTGCCCGCATCATTGCGAGATTTATAAAAGCAAACCGTATTCATACAAAGACCTTCCCGTGCGCCTGGCAGAATTCGGAACAGTTTACCGTTACGAGCAAAGCGGAGAGCTTCACGGACTTACACGAGTGAGAGGATTTACACAGGACGATGCGCATCTTTTCTGCCGCCCCGACCAGGTGAAGAAAGAGTTTATTAAAGTAATCGACCTTGTGCTATATGTTTTTCGTGCACTTGACCTTACGGAATTCACCGCACAGATTTCATTGCGCGACCCCGAGAATAAAGCGAAGTATATCGGCTCTGATGAAAACTGGGATAAAGCAGAAAAAGCCATTATAGAGGCGGCTGCGGAAAAAGGTTTGAAAACAGTCGTTGAAATTGGCGAAGCAGCTTTCTATGGCCCCAAGCTGGACTTTATGGTTAAGGATGCCTTGGGCAGGAAATGGCAACTGGGTACCATACAGGTCGACTATAATCTTCCTGAAAGATTCGAGCTGGAATACACCGGTTCAGACAATAAAAAGCACCGGCCAGTCATGATTCACCGAGCTCCGTTTGGCTCGCTGGAACGCTTTGTTGCCCTTTTAATTGAGCATTGTGCAGGTAATTTCCCCATGTGGCTGGCGCCGGAGCAGGTCATCATTCTACCCGTAAGCGACCACTATATGGACTATGCAAAAAAAGTTTGTACCTTGCTTAATAATTCAGATATTCGCGCCCTCGTTGACGAAAGACCTGAAAAAGTGGGTAGAAAGATACGTGATGCGGAGGTCAAAAAATTTCCGTTTATGTTGATTGTTGGCGAAAAAGAGCAGGAAACCGGAACTGTTTCTGTGAGAAAACATGGAGGCGAGGATTTGGGCGTGAAAAAGGTGGAGGAGTTCAGGGATTATGTGATGAAGGAAATTGAGGAGAAGATTGCCTCATTCGAGGAAGTGAATGCTGGATAACGTGATTGCATATTATTATCAATTGCGGAGTGCGGATTTTAAATTGCGAATTGTTTTCAATCCGCAGTCACCAATCCGAAATTCGCAATTCCAAATGAGAATTATTAATATTTAAAAACGGAGGAACCGATAGCAACATTTAATAAATACAATAAGCCGAAACCCTACAGACCCTTTGTGCGCCCGGTATATGTTCCGGTGCGGAAAAGAGCAGGCGGTGAGCATCGCATCAATAATGAAATAACTGCACCCCGTGTAAGGGTTGTGGGTGAAGGTATCAGACCAGATGTCTACCCGATTGCAGAGGCCATTAAGCTTGCATCAGATTTGGGTCTTGATCTTGTTGAAATAGTTCCCGGCAGCGACCCGCCCGTTTGTAAAGTCGTTAACTATGAAAAGTTTCTTTACGATAAAAAGAAAAAAGAAAAAGAATTAAAAGCAAAGAGTGCAAGGCAGGTAACCAAGGAAATCCGTTTCGGTCCAAATACAGATGAACACGATTTTAATTTCAAAGTAAAACATGGTATAAAGTTTCTGGAAGAAGGATCAAAAATTAAAGCATACGTTCATTTCAGGGGAAGAGCCATTACATACAAAGAACGGGGAGAAATAATGTTGCTGAAGTTTGCCCAGGCGCTGGAGCAATATGGAAAAGTAGATATGATGCCGAAGCTGGAAGGGATGAGGATGTTCTTGTTTATGTCACCGTTGCCGAAGAAGAAATAGAAAAAAAGTTACACGTTATAAGTTATACGAAAAAGAATAATAAATCGTCTCCGAACTCGTTACTCCCTACTAATTATGCCAAAGACAAAATCTCATTCCAGTGCCAAGAAAAGGTTCAAGGTTACCGGCACCGGAAAAATTAAACGCAAGAGCGCATTCAAGAGTCATATTCTTACCAAGAAGTCGAAGAAACGCAAGCGTTTTCTTACACACGGCGCCTTGGTTAGTGATGCTGACAAAGGAAGAATCATGCATCTTTTAGGTATGAAATAATTTTAACAACTAATCCAAATTCATAACCCCGGCAACCAGCATTAAAGTTTCCGTCAACGGACGGAGCGCTGCCGCCAAAAACCAAATCACCATGCCACGTTCAGTCAATAATGTAGCTTCGAGAAAAAGAAGAAAGAAAATTCTTAACCGCGCCAAAGGAAACTGGGGCGAGCGCGGAAACGTTTACACCGCAGCCCGCCAGACGGTAGAAAAAGGAATGCAGTATGCGTACCGCGACCGCAGGGCAAAGAAGAGAAACTTCCGCGCACTGTGGATTGCTCGTATCAATGCAGGCGTCAGGCAGTTTGGAATGTCTTATTCTGTTTTCATGGACAAGATTCATAAAAACAATATTACGCTCAACCGTAAATCGCTTGCTGACCTTGCAATGAACGACCCCGATGCTTTTAAAGCCGTGGTTGAATCACTGAAATAATTTTTTGCAGTATTAAATTCAGAAGGAAGTCATATTTGACTTCCTTTTTTTATGATTTTTGTAAAATGAGTAAACTCATTTTTTCATCCTTAATTATTTTTTCTTTTTCTGCCTCACTTTTTGCCCAGGAAGCTCCCGCGCCTTTGGAAAAAAAATTTACCATCAGTGGTTACGTAAAGGAAGAAGCTTCAGGAGAAACTATGATTGGCGCCAATGTTTACATCAAGGAGTTGATGAAAGGAACACAAACCAATGCATACGGCTTTTATTCTCTGACGCTTTCCGGTGGAAATTTTACACTGGTGACTTCTTACGTCGGTTTCCTGGAGCAGGAAATTCCTGTTACCCTCGATAAAGATTTGCATATTAACATCAACCTTAAAAGCAAAACCTACCAGGCGCAGGAAGTGGTCATAGAAGCAGAGAGAAAAGACAGGAACGTGGAAAGCATAGACATGTCTCGTAATACATTGGAAGTAGATAAAATAAAAACGCTCCCCGCTTTTATGGGTGAAGTAGATATCCTGAAAACTATCCAACTTTTACCGGGAGTACTAAGCGCCGGTGAAGGAAATTCAGGTTATTACGTGCGTGGTGGCGGGCCCGACCAGAATTTAGTTTTGCTTGACGAGGCCGTGGTTTACAATGCCTCTCACCTCTTCGGATTTTTTTCTGTCTTTAATGCCGATGCGGTAAAATCAGCAACACTAAGCAAAGGTGCAATGCCAGCTCGTTACGGAGGGCGGCTTTCTTCGGTGCTGGACATTTCCATGAAAGACGGTAACATGAAAGAATATCATGCCGAGGGAGGCATAGGGTTTATTGCTTCGCGCCTTACGGTTCAGGGACCGATTAAAAAAGACACGTGTTCTTTTATTGTTTCGGCACGAAGAACATTTATTGATTTATTTCTGCGCAAACCGTTTATCAGGAAGGGTTCAAATGTAGAGGGAAACTCGTATTATTTTTACGACCTCAACACAAAAATAAATTATAAGCTCTCTGATAAAGACCGTTTGTTCCTGAGTGGATATTTTGGCCGCGATGTTTTCACATACAAGAGTCCCAATTCAAGCTTTAAGGTGAATGTTCCATGGGGAAATGCAACGGGAACGTTGCGCTGGAATCATCTTTTCAGCGATAAATTATTTTTAAATACATCCTTGATATTTACCGATTACAATTTTGAATTTGACGGAGGGCAGCAGGAGTTTGAGTTTAAATTATTCTCCGGTATCACCGATTACAATGCAAAGATTGATTTCAATTATTTCCCTTCTATCAAGCACGATATACGGTTCGGAACCAATTATACTTTCCACGAGTTTGTGCCGAGCAATGCTTCTGCCCGTTCGGGCGATGTGACGTTTAACCTCAGTGATATCATCAAGCAATACGCGCATGACGCTGCCGTTTACCTGAGTGATGATTATGACTTCAACGAAAAGCTGCGTTTATCCGAAGGCTTGCGGTACACCTATTTTCAGCAGGTGGGCCCTTTCAAAAGATTTGTGCGCAATGCACTTAACCAGGTTACGGATACCATCCACTATGGAGCAGGCGAGAATGTAAAAACATACAGCCATATCGAATCGCGTTTTGCTATGCGCTGGGCACTGAACAGCAGGCAGTCGCTTAAGGCATCGTACACAAAAAACTTTCAGTACATACATCTTGCATCGCTTTCATCGGTATCGCTTCCGACCGATGTATGGGTTCCCAGCTCTGAAGTTGTAAAACCCCAGGATGGCACGCAATATTCCATCGGTTACTTCAGGAATTTTTCCGAAAATGTTTACGAAACATCGCTCGAGTTGTATTATAAAAAAATGAAAAACCAGATAGAGTACCGCGATGGCGCTTTGCCCGAAGACAATGTAAATGATAATGCTGATAACAATTTTACATTTGGTGAAGGATGGGGCTACGGCGCAGAATTATTTCTGAAGAAGGCATCGGGACGATGGACCGGCTGGATTGGATATACGCTTGCGTGGACGAAACGAAAGTTCCCGGAGTTGAATATGGGCAAAGAATTTTATGCTAAGTACGACCGCAGGCACGATGCATCGGTAGTGGTAAATTACGAGCTGAATAAAAAGTGGACGTTTGGATTAACGTGGGTTTATGCCACCGGCAATGCACTTACGCTTCCTGTGTCCCGGTATTTTATTAACGGGAACATTGTATATGAATATGGAGAGCGAAACGGTTACCGCATGGATGCTTACCACCGTCTCGATATTTCGGCAACGCTTTATGTCAAGAAGAAAAAACGCTGGGAATCATCCTGGAATTTTTCCATCTTCAATGTGTACAACCGCCTTAACCCCTACTTTATTTACTTTGATGATACCGGAAGCATTGGAGAAAATAATTTACGGCTCCAGGCAAAGCAGGTTTCCCTCTTCCCGCTCCTTCCCAGCGTTACGTATAATTTTAAATTCTAGAATATATATTTATTCTGAACAGGGATTTAGTTTATTCGTTTTTCAACAAAACTTTTGCATCGCTTCTCACAAAGAAAACCCGGTTGGTCGTAGATTCGCGGGCAGGCAAAAGCGAGAGACATCTACGACCTGAAACATATTTGTAATCCATCGTTCATCGCCAATGCGGCAAAAGTGAAGTGTGATTATGGTTGTCTGAACTGTGATTAAGCTTATTGAAAACTATAACTATCTTTGAGTAAAAATTAAAATCAAAAAAATGAAATTCTTTTTTACACTCGCTTCATTCGTGGTAATTGTTTCTGCAGCAAATGCAACAGTTCGTACCGTGACTTGTCAGAATACTCCTTCCCATTTTTTACCTGTTACGGTTAATGCTTTTGTCGGGGACACTATTCACTGGACCTGGGTGGCAGGAGACCATGTAGTAGGTCCGATAAATGCTTCATATATACCAGGCGGTGCAGCCATGTGGAATGCGCCCATTGATGTCAGCCATCTTACTTTTGATTATGTGGTAACGGTTGCGGGCAACTATCATTATGTCTGTCATCCTGCCACCCCTCACGGAGAAGACGCATTCATAGTGGTTACTCTTGCCACAGGTGTGCAGCAAAACAGTGCCCTAAGCAATCTTTCTTTTGTTTATCCAAATCCTTCAACCGGAAAATTCTCTTTGAGTTCTGACATTATCCCGGCAACTGAAGGAAGAGAAATTACAATTTATAATTCGTTCGGAGAAAGAGTTTATCAATCTGTAATTTCCAATTCAAGCTCTGACATTGATTTAAGTAATAAGGCAAAGGGAATTTATTTTATAAAAATTTATTCCGGACAATCAATTCTTACTAAAAAAATTGTGATTCAATAGAGGCATTTATATCCTTTCCGGGCAAACAGACAAAGGAAAATTTCTTCATCATTTTGCAGTAGTGTGTTAAGATTATTAACCACAGAGACACAAGGGCACAGAGGAATACGATAAATAAATGCCCCACAGTGTCACTGTGCCTCTGTGGTTATATTTTTTATTTTTTCATCTCAACAGATTCTAATTTCCTTTGTAATCAATGAATTTCTTTACAGGTAAAACCGTTATTGTAACAGGAGCTTCTTCGGGCATAGGCAAAGCGTGTGTTTTGGAGTTTGCAAAGAGAGGTGCAAACATCGTGCTGGCGGCAAGAAATGCAGCTGCGCTTGAAAATGTTGCCGCTCAAATATCTTCCGTTTCAAAATCAATTGCAGTTGCTACCGATGTTTCGCGCGAGGAAGATTGCAGAAATCTTGTTGAAGCCGCAATAAAGAATTTTGGCAGAATAGATGTAGTCATTAATAATGCCGGTATTTCCATGAGGGCTTTATTTGAAGAAGCAGACATTAAAGTACTGAAACAGGTAATGGAAATTAATTTCTGGGGAACAGTGTATTGTACCAAATATGCATTGCCACATTTAATTGCATCCAAAGGTTCACTGGTGGGAATGTCTTCTACTGCAGGAAAAGTTGGCTTGCCGGGGCGCACTGCTTATTCCGCCTCAAAGTTTGCGATGGAAGGATTGCTGCAATCTATACGCACAGAAAACCTGCGCAATGGTTTGCATGTGCTGGTTGCCTGCCCGGGGTTCACTGCTTCGGACATACGCAACAGGGCGCTGAATAAAGATGGTAACTCGCAGGGAGATTCACCGCGCGATGAAAGCAAAATGATGCAGCCCAAAGAAGTGGCTGAAAAAATTGCTCGCGCGGTACTTCAAAGAAAACGTGATTTGATTTTGACTGCTGACGGAAAAATGACAGTCTGGTTAAGTAAATTCTTTCCGTCTCTGCTTGATAAAATAGTCTTTAACCACATGGCAGAGGAACCCGGCTCGCCATTCAAAAAATAATTTATTATTTTTCTTTAATCATCTTCACAGACAACCTTGAAGAAACCGTCCTCACGTTAAGATGATATAATCCGGGAGCAACATCAGACAGATTCATTAAAAGCTGGTGCGTTCCTTTTTTCAGATTACTGGAAAACATTTTTGCAGTTTGCCCGAGTGAATTCGTCAAGGTGAAAATAACATTGCCGTTATCAGCAAGGTTGAGGTAAATAAATACATCAGTAGAAAAAGGGTTGGGGAATACTCCCGCAAACTCTCCGTCACCGCTAATGTTACAATTAAGAGCAATGGGACCATAGCGGAAACTGTTTCCGTCATAGTCGTATTGGGTGAGATAATAATATACGGTTGAAACGGGTGTGAACTTATCGGTGAAAGAATAATTCACAATTGTATTTGAATTCCCGCTGCCGGTAACCGTTCCGGCATATTCGGCATTCACCGCATCGGTACTTCGCTCAATAACAAAATGGCTGTTGTTAAATTCCGAAGCCGTTGACCATTCGACATCTACCGCATTGCCGTTGCAGACTGCGCTGAAACCGGTAAGTTCAACAGGCAATGGAATAGATTGCGGTGCGATGTTAAAATTTTCGGTTGCAAAATTATTCCATATTGCCTTGGTTGCTTTTGACAATACAGGCGAAGCAGCTCCAACAGGAGTTACGGTACCCATATCGCGCCATTGGATAGGCGAAACTGCAAATCCCCATTCCGTCAACCGCACGCTGGGAACAGATGCTACCCCATCTGCGGAGTTATCAAAGTAAAGGACAATGTCAGCAGCGGAGGTTCCTGAAACCTGGTTTATTTTCTGATACCAAAGCGAATTAATAACTCCGAGGTTTGGGTCTTTGTTATTGGTGTTATATCCATCTACGGTCGGGTTGTGGTTTACAAACCCCACACCGTATGTCTGTGCAGTGCTGGAAGCTGGCCTTATCTCAACCGGCCTGAAACGGGGATTCGTTTGGCTGGAACCAACTGGAAATAAATATGTTCCGTTGCTGTTGGTATTTCTCCAAAGCCGCCCCGCCCCCGTACTGCTCACATAACCCTGAACCGGTGTGCTGTTGAAGCCACCTGTGCGGGTAACCGCTCCAACTGCCGGATTGGTTACATACATCACATACGTCTGTGCATCAAGCTCGCGGTCGTTAAGAGCAAGTGTTCCGAGCGTGCGGGCATCGAGCGTCATCGTCTTGATTCCTGTGCCGAGCAACGTAAGGTTGTAGAAGTAAGTAGGAACAGTGCCTGTTATTAACTGCGCAGAACCGAGAAACTGCGTTTCTCCCAGGCTCGCATTAATGAAAGCGTTGCTTACAGATGTATTCGTCCAATCCCCCGTAAGAGTTATCAATCCCGTGTTATCAATGTTGCCGATATTAGCTCCGTTATCCTGGTTTATAAATCCTCCTTGTACGGTTATCAGTCCTCCTGACTGAACATGAATGAGAGAACCGTCATTTACTATCAATCCCACTCCGGTAGGCGGACAATTGCCTACGTTAATATAATTGGAGAGTGTTGACGTATTTGTTCCGAAAGCGTTGGTTGCACTTAATGTAACATTGTAGGTACCCGCAGCAGCATATGTAACAACAGGGTTTTGTACTGTAGAGCCGGCAGGCGTTCCACCGGGAAATGTCCAGTTCCAGGATGTAGGTGAGTTAGAGGACATGTCGCTAAAATTGACAGACTGCCCGGCACAAAGTGTTGTGGGCCACCCGGAAAAACTGACAACCGGAGAGGCGCACGTATTCACCGTGATATAATTCGTCCTGACAAATGTGTTGGAGCCACCGCTGTTGGTTGCTGTAAGTGTTACGTTGAAAACCCCGGCTGAAGAATAAGTCACCACAGGATTCTGCGCTACGGATGTTGAAGGTGTTCCACCGGGAAAGCTCCAGTTCCATGAGGTCGGAGAATTAGTCGAGAGGTCAGTAAATGTAACCGTGTTGCCTGCACACAAAGTGGTTGGGCTTCCTGTGAAATTAGTAACCGGTGGCGGCGGGCAGAAATTTACCGTGATATAATTATTCTGAGTAAACGTATTTGAACCGTACGCATTGGTTGCAGTGAGTGTAGCTCCATATGTGCCAACAACACTATACGTTATTACAGGGTTTTGCAAGGTCGAAGTTGCCGGAGTTCCGCCCGGGAAATTCCAGGACCATGACGTAGGTGTGTTGGTTGACAAATCAAAATACGAAACCGTTTGACCTGAACACAGCGTTGTAGGAGTTCCGTAAAAATTGGCGGCAGGAGGAGGACAATTATTAACGGTAATGTACGATGTAAATGTCCGGGTATCGGTGCCCAATGCGTTGGTGCTTGTCAGTGTAACATTATATGTTCCGGGAGCGCTGTACGTAATAGTTGGATTTTGAAGCGCGGACGTTGCCGGAATTCCTCCCGGAAAACTCCACGACCACGAGGTGGGGCTGCCGGTGCTTAGGTCAGTAAAGTTTACCGTAATGCTGTTGCAGCCGCTTGTAGGAGCTCCGCTGAAGTTGGCCACCGGAGCGTTGATGTTGCAGTTGCCACTGTTCAAAGCAATCATTGCTGTTGGCCCGCAGGCATTATTAACAGTGCTTCTGCTCATGATGTCATTTCCTCCTGCTATTTCACTTGCAGCAGTTAAAGTTCTGCGGTCAGTATTAGCTCCTATTGCATAGTTCATCACAGTTACGGGAAGTATGGTATGTCCTAACTGATGCGAGTGTCCCATTTCATGAAGGCATACAGATTCAAAATCATATAAACCGCCTGCCGTTGCAGCAGGTCCATAGTTCCAATTGATTCCTCCCGTTCCGTTTGTTCTGAACTTCAAATCATTTTCATTGAGGTACCAAACCCCCGCTCCGCAACTGCTATAATAGCTGTACGAAGTGCCCAGAACACCGGCAGGTAAGGCAGAGGAACCGTCAAACGTTACCACGTTGGTACCGTCAAGCGCTTGAGAGCTGATAGCTGACGTACCGTTGTGACTGAAATTAACATATGTAGCACAGCGCCATGTCTGAAGGGCGCGCTCATATGCCGCAACGGCCGGGGCATTTCCGTTAAAGGTCGTATTGTATGCAAATACATATCCGCCTGTTGCATTACGGTTTACAAGGTCGGGCTGAATGTATGCTCCGCTGCTTACAACATTTGTTTCATTATAATTTATTGTCTCCGAAATTCCGGAAATGGTGGTTTCATTCGTGGTATTAGTGATACGGAATGCTCCGCTTCCTGCGCCGGTCACCACCCATGCAACAATTTGCGCGTCCGTCCACGATATAATGTGATTGGCAGGAGTAATAATAAAACTCGCTCCCCCGGTATTTGCATCAGGGAATTCAAGGCGTGCCGAGGCGCTGAAGCTGGGACCAAAATTACTTCCGTTAATGGTAACCGTGCTTGCGGCAAGCGTGCCTGCCGTTGTAGGGTTGGGAGAGATGGAAGTTATTACCGGCTGTGCGCGGCTTTCACTGCTTCCGTAATCATTGATGTTGAAAGGAATTACGGATTGAAACGGCTGCCCCGTTAAGGCTGCCAGCGGCTGATACAATTGAGTAAGAACATTGGTGTAACTGTTATAGTCATCGTGTGCGGTAAGGTCAGTCAAATCATATTTTATAAATCCCTGGCGCGAAGCATACGGTTCAAACACGCTGCCTGCAGAATAGCTGACAAGAGGATTTGTTATTGATGTCGCCTGAAGAAAAATAATTCCCCTGTCATCCGGAGAAAAATTAAGCGAAGGGTCGACAACAATCATGTCGTTACCCACCGTTCCGCCCTCGGTTATGACAAAAATGTTTGCGGGAATAACTATTCCTTTAAAAATTTTATATAGCTGGATTTCATTTGCAGTATAAATAAAATCATGGGTGTTGTTCCAGAACGAATTTTGTGATAAGACCTTTCCTTCAATAATTACAGATGCTGAATTTGCTTTCGAGGAAAAAGAAACGGGATACGTAAGGCACTGGGCATCCACTGCCAGGATAGCTAAGACACACAAAAACGTAACTATTATTTTTTTTGAAAACATGTCTCTTGCCTTAGAAGATTATTTCTACTTTGGAATTAAAGACGGGTTATTAGCCGGTGTTTCCTGTTTCCCGACTTTTTGCTCACTGTAATTTACTTTAACTTTTTCTTTTTCAACAGATGATGTTGAATTCTCTCTTGTTGGTGCGGGTACTATACTTGCCTTGCCGATGGATAATGTCGCTGAAGGCATTACGGTTTTTGCCTCATATGTAACATGTTCTTCAGGAGTTATACTTTTTTCCTGCGGTTGAACCATAATGATACCCGGTTTAACAGATGGGTCGGGATAGCCGGCAGCAGGAGTTAAAGTCATATAAACGTGGTTAGCCTGCGCAAAAGCCCACCTACTGCACAAGTTAGTTATAACCAAAAGAAAAAATATTTTTAAATATTTCATCGTTAGCCGAATTAACAATTAGTAAAAAGCAGTAAATGCGAAAACAACATTGGTATAGGTAACAGCTACATTCAAATTTGCGACGACTATCACAAATTGGCCTGTTCCCGTTTGAACATTATAAATACGAATATTAGAATTCTGTGCAGCACTTCCCGGCAATAAACCAGCAAATGAAACGGAAATTTGGCTTCCGGGAACACAATTTGCATCTGCAACAGTTAGAGTATAAATAGTGTTAGCATTCAGAGTAATTACCGCTGGAGGAAGTGGAATGTAAAACTTTCCGATATTAGTCGTGGCTGCCGGATTGAGCAAAGGCGGTCCCCACACAGGTGGCGCACCAGGACCGGAAGACATCAATAACCTACCCGTTGTTCCCGGATTATTATTCGGCATTAAGGCCCCGGTAAACTTGAGATTCCCAAAGACATCCAGCTTTTCTGTAGGCGTTGCCGTTCCTATACCTACATTCTGCGCTGACGCAAAATTCAAAAGCAGACTTACCATTAAAACCATAAGAATTAATGATACACGCTTGTAATTTGTTTTCATGATGAAAATTTTTACATAAGACAAAATACACCTGATGTAAAATTAACAATAAAAAACTGAAATAACCAACCCTTGATTAAGGAAGATTTTCACATACAGATTGCTGATTTTGGCAGAGATAAAATGCCTGTTGGCGGAAGAAATGTTAAAAAGTAGATTAAAACTTTTTAATTCGGAATCCTGCTCCGAAACTATTTCTCAAAAACTTTTTCTCCGCCAATATAAGTGGAAAGAACTTTTATGCCGGGGATTTTTTTCTCATCGGCCGTCATAATGTCTTCGCTCAGGATTATGAAATCGGCAAACATTCCCGGAGCAATCATGCCTTTTTCTTTTTCTTCGAAACAGGAATAAGCAGCCCATGTTGTCATGGCACGTAAAGCATCTTTACGGCTTACTTTATTTTCCGGCATATAACCACCCTCCGGAAAATTATTCAAATCCTTTCTCGCAACAGCAGCATAAAATGTATACAGGGGATTAATGTTTTCAACCGGAAAATCTGTACCAAAGGCGATTAGGTTATTCTGCTTCATCAAATCATTATAGGCATAAGCGGTTTTAATTCTCTCCGCCCCCAAACGTTCTTCAGCCCAGTACATATCTGATGTGGCATGGGTTGGCTGGACGGAAGGAATTATGTCAAACTTTCCAAAAAGTGAAATATCATCTGGATTAACAACCTGGCAATGCTCGATGCGCCAGCGCTTGTCATTTTTTCCTTCCAAGACCTCACCGTAAATTTTCAAAATGGTTCTCACAGCCGAATCACCTATGCAATGTGTATTGAGTTGGAACCCGAACTCATAGCATCGCTTTGCAATGTCCGTCATATATGCGCTGTCATGCAACATAAATCCCCGGTGTCCTTTTTTGTCTGAGTAATCCTGAAGCAGGCAGGCGCCTCGCGAGCCAAGTGCGCCATCTGCATACATCTTTAAAGACGTAACGTGAAGCCGTTCATTTTTTATGGGCCCGCGTCCGAAATAATAAGTGAGATTTTTTTCTGCGTCAGAGACCATCGCATTGATTCGCATCTTTAACGTTCCCTCGCTCTGCATTTTTTCTATAAGGTCAATGGTATCTCTTTCCAGTCCTGCATCACAAACGCTGATAAGCCCTACAGCGAAACAATTTTTCTGTGCATCGAGAAACGCTTTCCGGTTCATAGCTTCATCAAACGGAGGAATTATTTTCTTTACCAAATCAACTGCATTGTCAACAAGAATTCCGGTCAGTTTTCCGCCCGCAACTTCAACCATACCGCCATTGACTTTTGTTGTAGCCGTTACCCCTGCCTGTCTTAATGCCTCGCTGTTACAAAGCGCAGCATGACCATCCACTCTCAAAAGATAAACGGGTATGTCAGGAAACAAGCTGTCGAGTTTTCGATTGGTAGGAAATTCTTGTTTTTCCCAGTCGTTCTGGTCCCAACCACGTCCCAGGAGCCATTCAAATTTATTCGCCTTTGAATAGGTAATCACTTTTTCAATGACCTCATCAAATGATTTTGTTCCGAGCAAGTTGCATTTTACAAGGTCGCTGCCATAACCAAAGAAATGACAATGTGCATCGTAGAAGCCCGGGTAAACCGGCTTACCTTTTAAGTCAACCGTATTTATAGAGCGGTAACGGTAGACCATTTCCTCGTTAGTCCCCACACCAATAATTTTCCCATCCTTCACCGCAAAACTTTCGGCAATGCTGAATGTGCTGTCAACGGTGTAAACTTTACCATTGTAAAAAATGATGTCTGCATCTTGCCTCATGGAACAACCGGCAAATATTATCAATAAACTTAAAGTAAAAATCCATAAACAATTCCTCATAAAGGAGTAATTTGTGTAAAGATAATTTTTCAGCATGACCCGCCTGCAAGCATATCAATGCGCTTAAACCTTACCTGCAGATTTCTGTCTGATAATTAACATTTTTTATTTAACTTTCGTGTTCAAATTTTTCAGGCATGAAGAAAACTACTTTCATTTTCATTTGCGTTTTAAGCACTCTGTTTTCGTCTGCTCAAAATTGCAGCAATACATCAGTGGGCTATCCTCCTATAAATGATTTGGGTGCTGGATATTGGCATGGAGCTATGGGAGGATTGTATCCTAACGGTTCAAATTTTATTCCTGTTTCGCATATGAACGCGGGACTTAGTATTGCAAACAACATCCAGCCGCTCGACACCAGCGGAAACATTGATGCTGCAAACGGAAGTGTTGTCTGGGTTTCACTCGGCATGTCAAACACCACGCAGGAGACGCAGGTTTTTATTCCCCTGACGGATACTTTTTCTCTTAAGAATCCCAAACTTAAACTTGTTGACTGCGCCCAGGGCGGACAGGCCATCATGCAAATGCTTGACACCACCGGGTCATTTTGGCCCACGGTAAACAGCCGTCTTGCCTCTGCAGGCAAAACAAGGCAGCAAGTCCAGGTGGCGTGGTTCAAGCAGGCAGAAATCAGTCCTACAGACACATCATTCGCCACGTATCCTGATGCGTTGAAAAATAAATTCCGCCAGGCAATGCAATTGTGTAAAACAAAATTTCCAAATCTTAAACTATGTTATTTATCGAGCAGAATTTATGCGGGTTATGCTACCTCGACACTTAATCCTGAACCTTATGCTTATTATTCGGGATGGAGCGTAAAGCGGTTGATAGAAGACCAGATTAGCGGAGACACCTCTCTGACTTTCACCGGCTCTTCTCCGAACTCTGCATGGCTTGCATGGGGGCCTTACCTCTGGGCCGATGGTCTTATTCCACGAAGTGACGGATTAACCTGGGTTTGCCCTGCTGATTTTAATTCGGACGGTACACATCCTGCAATGCCCGGCAGGCAAAAGGTCGCGGATTTGCTTTTCAATTTCTTTTCCACAGATTCAACTTCAGTTCCATGGTTTCTGAATAACAATACAGTGGGCGAGAATGAGCTAACGGCCGATTTGCAGCCAGCAATTCTTTATCCTAATCCGGCAAATGCAGAATTAAGAATTAAGAATTCAGAATTAAACATTGAACACGTAGAAATTTTTGACGCATTTGGTCAGTCCGTTTTTCAATCCCGAACCTCAAATCCTCAATCTCAAATCACTTTGGATGTTTCATCTTTTGCCCCGGGAGTTTATTTTGTAAAGACCCGGACAGAAAATAAAGTTTCTATTCTCAAGCTGGTTAAGCAATAAATTTTTACCTGCTACTTTTTAACATCAGCATCTTTCACCATATAAAAAGTATTTGCCTGTGCTGATGGAGTGATTACTACATCATTAATCACCATGTGCTGCGGGCGTGTTGCCGTAAAGTAAATTACCTCTGCAATATCTTCAGCCGTAAGAGGAGTATAACCCATGTACGCACCTTTAGCCCGCTTCTCATCGCCCTTAAACCGCACCAGGGAAAATTCAGTTTCCACGGCGCCCGGGTGAACGGCGGTAACTTTTATGCGGTGCACAAGCATATCAATGCGCATACTCTTTGAAATGGCATCCACAAAATGCTTGGTAGAACAATACACGTTTCCTTTCAGGTATGCTTCTTTACCGGCAATGGAACCCAGGTTAATAATGTGCCCGCTTCCGTTCTCAATCATCAAAGGCATTACCTCACGTGATACATATAGCAATCCTTTTATGTTGGTATCAATCATGGTTTCCCAGTCGTCAATGCTTCCTTCCTGAATTAAAGATAAACCCTGCGCAAGCCCGGCATTGTTAAGAAGCACATCAATTTTTTTCCAGTCGTAGGGCAGCGAACGAATGGCGGTGCTTACCTGCACTTTATCACGAACATCGAAAGGCAGCGAAATAACTTTTACTTCGAAAACATTCTTGATTTCATTTTCTATTTGCTTCAGGCGTTCTTCCCTCCTGCCATTAAGTATTAAATTCCATCCGCGCTCGGCAAAAAGAAATGCGGCAGCTTTTCCTATTCCTGCTGTGGCACCGGTAATCATTATTGTTTTTGATTCCATTCTTACTAAGATTGATTTGGGAAGACAAATATAGGGCGAAGAAAAGAAAGTGGAGGAAGACAGAGCGGTAACACATCAGGGAACTTTATTACTTGCACTCTCTTTCAACATACTTTACCACACTTCTTTTTTTATTTCTTTTAATCTTTATGTTATCTGCATACTCGACTCTCCATTCAAGGCGATTTCGTTCCAGTCTTGTACAATGATATTTTCTGAGTGATGCCCAAAATTAATATATCTGAGTTTTCATAGGTCGCAGGACTGCTGCGTTGTCCAAATTGGTTAATGTAACCAAGATAGAAACTCAGGTTGTTATTATTCTGATAGGTTACTCCGACTGAGAAACGATTATTGTCAAACATGTTGTACTTTATTTCATTGCCTGCATTAATAAATATTTCGTCACCGATGTTCAATAAAAGTTTGCGGTCTTGTTTCGTTTCCGATAATTTCAAAATCGCTGTCGAAGAATATAACCTGTATCTAAAACGTAAATTGAAGTTAGATGTATTGGTGATTTCTCCGTCCGATACGTTTCTGAAGTACCTTGCTTCAACACGAAAGCGGTGTTGAATAGAAACCTTTCCAAAAGTTTGTGTCGTATTAATTTCTTGATAGGGTCTGAACTCAATTCTGCTAAGTTTATTTTGAGTGTAAAAGGTGAAACAAGCAATTCCTGTAATGCCTTGCAGGTTTTGTGTCAGTGAATAACCCAAGCCTGTACGGAATGTTATTTGCGACCAGTCATTGAAGTTGTTTATTCTTCGCAAACTCATGTCGGTGTATAATGTCAGCTTCTCCGATAACTTGAGTTGGTTAAAATATTGCAACCACTGTTGATTGTCATAGGTGACTTTCTTTTGGGCATTACAGAAAAAAGCCGTTGTGAGAAGTAGAGTTAATGCTGAAATGTTCTTCACCACCATTTTAGTCTGTCTCGTTTGTTTCTTGCAGTCAGTTTGAAGTTAGCAGTGTTGCCACGAGTTGCCGCTAACATTTAAATATACGAAACTCAAAAGTAAAAACTTTCGCATTTCCTTGCCGGTAGCCAGGATTAAAGCTGCTCACAGCTAAGCCCCGCTTGCGGGGACGGTAGGAAGTGAGAATGTATAATGGTTGCTTCCGTCAAAATAAAAAAGACGGACAGTCCTAAAACAATAAATATGTTTCTTTACTTAATCCCCAGCTTAGTTTTTACCATGCTCATGATATCATCGCTTGGCTGAGCAAAGAGCACTACTCCGGCACTGGTATCGAAAATATAGGAGTACGCTTTTTCTTTGGCGATTGCTTTAATGGCGTCTTCGGCTTTTTTAAGAATGGGGCTGTAAAGTTCTTCTTTCTTTTTCTGAACTGACTCCTGGGCGGTTTGCTGAAAATCCTGGATGCGTTGGCCTAAATCTTCCAGCTCTTTCTCCTTGGTCGCTTTGATAGCTTCCTGCATAGTTCCCACTTTTGTTTGGTAATCCGCCAGCTTGTTCTGGTACTCGGCCGTCATGGTTTTCATCTGGTCTTCCAGCGATTTGCGGTACTTGGCCTGAGCCGTATCTGCGGCTTTGGTTTCGGGCATCATCGCGATTAAATCGGCAGAGTTGACGTGACCAAATTTGAGTGACTGCGCTTGCAGGTTCATTAAGCCGGCAACAAACAGCACCAGCGCCATAAAAGTGTATTTTGATTTTACTGTCATGATTTTAGAATAGTTAAATGAAATAATTTCTTAATGACCGATAATACTAATCGGGGGTGCGATATTAAAAGAAATAGTTATACGTTATACATTATATGTTATACGATATGGTTACAAAGTTGACGGATTTGCGTATAACGTATAACAAATAACATATAACAAGCAGTTTTCGTCCAAAGTGCGACTTCATTTGATATACTATTTCAGAAATTAACTAATTATTTTTTTGGGGGCAAAGGCACTTCTCCGCCTTTTTCGGGGGTTATAGTCTCTGTTGGTTTGGCTGCACCCGAACTTTTAGCACCAATTTTTATTCCCATAATTTTAAGTACGGCATCGCTCTTATCGTATTTAGGATTGGCATAGAGCATTGTCAGGTCGCTCGACTTATCAAAAATAACGGCATAGCTCTGGTCGTTGGCATATTTCTTAACCGCATTGTAAATCTTATCCTGGATAGGTTTTACCAAATCCTGTTTCTTTTTAAATAAATCACCTTCATAACCAAAGCGTTGTTTTTGCAAATCCTTTGCATCCTTTTCGCGGTTCAGAATTTCGTCCTGCCTGCGCTTTTTCATTTCTTCCGTAAGCAGAATCTGCTCTGCCTGGTATGCTTTATAGAGCTTGTCAATGTTGGCGTACTTTTCTTCAATTTCTTTCTGCCATTTTACAGAGAGCTGGTCTAATTGCGCCTGCGCATCTTTATAGGCAGGAATCTGCTCCAGGATATATTCAGAATTTACAAAGCAATATTTCTGCGCAGATGCATTGAATGCCGCAAAGAAAAACGCTGCCGCCGGAATAATTAATTTTTTCAAAATGTTCGTCATAGTTTTTATGTCGGTTAAAAAGGTGATTTAAAATTGTTGTCCAATCGAGAAATGGAACTGTCCCTTGTTGTCTTGGCCCGGATTGGTGTTGGGAATATCATCAAATCCATAACCCCAGTCCAAGCCGAGCAAACCAAACACCGGCAGAAAGACGCGCACACCGAATCCGGCAGAACGCTTAAATTTAAAGGGGTTAAACTCCTTAAAACGAAGGTAAGCGTTACCGCCCTCTGCAAATGCAAGTACAAAGATGGTTGCCTGGGGATTTAGGGACATGGGGTATCTCATTTCGAGCGTATATTTTTCAAAGATTGTGCCACCTATATAACCGCTTGAATTTCTGGGTGTAAGGGAATTATTGGAATAGCCGCGAAGCCCAATGATTTCCCTCCCGTCAAGCGCAAAACCTGAAAGCCCGTCACCTCCAAGATAGAACCTTTCGAAAGGAGAATCACCGATATCATTATTATAATGTCCCAGAAAACCATAGTTAAGCTTTGTATTAAGCACCAGGTCGCCTGCAAGACGCGTAAACCATGATGAAGTGAATTTCCATTTGTGATACTCAATCCATTTATATTTAACGTTATCGCTTGCCGTCTTAAAGTCTACATCTTTCCGAAAGGTTAAAGAATAAGGAGGAGTAAGCTGGCAGGAAAGTGAAATCTGAGAGCCGGTGCGTGGATAAATGGGGGCGTCAATAGAGTTGCGTGAAAACGTACCGGATAAACTAAGGTTGTTTGACGTACCGTTATTAAAAAGAAATGTAGAAGAAAAATTATTGAGGACGTAGTACTGGTAGCTTCCTTCAACATAAATAGTAAAATAATCATCGGGCCATTTGAGCCGCTTTCCCAAACCCACAGAACCGCCTGTTATGGTAATGGATTGCCTAAGCGGGTCTTCTGTGCTTCTTCCATTAGATTGAATGGAATGAAAGACAGATGTGCTTAGCGAGTTGGGCTTTTTTCCTCCAAGCCACGGCTCGGTAAAAGACATGTTGTAGGACTGGTAATATTTACCATTGGTTTGGGCGCGCAGACTCAGGCGCTGCCCGTCACCCGAAGGCAATGGAGTCCATGCGCCTTTCTTGAAAAAATTTCTCAAAGAAAAATTAGTAAAACTTAATCCCAGCGTACCCACAAGCTGGCTTGCACCATATCCGCCCGACAGCTCGACCTGGTCCGACGGCTTTTCTTCTACAACATACTCTATGTCTACTGTTCCGTCTGCGGGATTGGGTTTAGGATTCACCGCAAGTTTTTCGGGATTGAAATATCCCAGCTGAGAAAGTTCTCTTTGAGTACGTATAATATCCGAACGATTGAACAACTGGCCGGGTTTGGTTCTCACTTCGCGCATAATTACATGGTCGTGCGTCTTTGTATTTCCAACTACAGTAACTTTATTTACCGTTGCCTGCTTGCCTTCATAAATTCTCATCTCCAGGTCTATAGAATCGTTCTCTACGTTTACTTCTACCGGGGTTATCTGAAAAAATAAATACCCGTCATCCATATACAGCGAGCTCACGTCTCTTCCATTTGGATTCATATAAAGCCGTTCATCCAAAACCGACTGCTCAAAAATATCGCCCTTTTTAATTCCCAGGATGCTGCTCAGCTCCTGTGAGCTATGTTTTGTATTTCCAACCCAGGTAATGTCCCGGAAATAATATTTTTTTCCTTCGTCAATAGTTATCTCAATATCAATCCTGTTGGGGCTAACTTTATAGACCGTATCAAAGACAATGCGCGCATCCCTGAAACCGCGGTCGGTATATTTTGTAATGATATTGGCTTTGTCTTTTTCGTAATTCTCCTGGATAAATTTTGATGAAGTAAAAATTTTCCACAGACTTTTTTCCTTCGTGTCCTTCATGGCCCTGCGCAGCTTGCCCGATTTAATTTCTTTATTGCCGTGAAAAATAATTTTTTCTATTCTCACTTTATCTTTTTTATCAACGGTAATGTATACCACATTTTTATTCTGGTAAGCCGTATCGGGAACCTGTTCAACTTTTACTTCCGTATTGAAATACCCTTTATCAACATAATATTCTTTTACGGTATTCTGTGTTGAAGAAATCAGGTAATCGGTAATGACGCGGTCTCTTTCAAGGTTAATTTTTTCCCTGATTTTATCTGCGTCCGATTTGCTCACTTCACCCCTGAAAGAAAACTTTGACAGGCGCGGTTTTTCCTGCAACTGAAACTCGAGGAAGATTTGTTCTCCGATAACCTTTTGAGCTACAATCTTTACGTCCGAAAAAAGTCCCTGCTTCCAGAGATTGTCCATGGCTTTGGTAATTTTTTCCCCGGGAATTGAAATCGTATCACCTACAGAAAGCCCTGATAAATTCTTAAGCACAGTTTCGTCCAGGAATTTGGGACCTGTTATTACAATTCCTCCAACTACATAATCCTTCGGGTGGGCATAATCGAACTCAAGGTTCTCTCCTCCAATCTGCACCTGAGCAAAAGTGAGTAATGGAGAAAGCAAAAGCCAGAATACAAGGAAGTAAAAATGGCGCCAAGCCGAAGCCGGTTTTGCCTGTGAATTGTCTTTTCGAAGTTTCATTCTTCAGCTTATAATCTGTTCACTTACTTTTCCAAATCTGCGCTCGCGGTTTTGGTAATCAACAATAGCCTCATAAAGGTCCTCTCTCCTGAAATCGGGCCATAACTTGGGAGTAAAATACAATTCAGCATAAGCTATCTGCCACAAAAGGAAATTACTGATGCGGTGCTCCCCGCTGGTGCGAATCAACAATTCCGGGTCGGGAATGTGAGAAGAGCTGAAATAACTTCTGAACATATTTTCATCTAACTTATCAGGAGAAATTTTCCCGGTTCTTACATCTTCAGAAACTTTCCTTGCTGCTTCAGTAATCTCCCAGCGTGAGCTGTAACTTAATGCAAGTACCAGTGACATCCGGGTATTCTGTTTAGTGAGTTCCATTACCTCGTTAAGCTCCCTGTTGCACTTATCGGGGAGCGATTTTAGGTCACCAACGGCAAGAAGGCGGATATTATTATCTGTCATGGTTTTCAATTCCTTTTTCAGCGCAGAAACCAGCAACTCCATAAGCGCATCTATTTCATACCGGGGACGGTTCCAGTTTTCTGTTGAAAAGGCATAAAGGGTGAGAAATTTTATTCCGAGCTCAGCACTTGCCTCCACTGTATCGCGCACAGCATCAACGCCATTCTGGTGCCCGATTATCCTTGCCATGCCTTTCTGCTTTGCCCATCTTCCGTTGCCATCCATAATTATTGCTATGTGAACAGGCAGTTTCTTCTCGTTAATTTTTTCCCGGTTGCTCATTCTTAAAAATCGGTGCAATGTAATGAGGATTTGCGACTTATATCCGGCCTTTTAAATCCTTTTTCACTAAAAATTAATCAATAAAATCTGATTCTGAATTTAAACTGAATTTATACCCGTAAAAAAAATTCCCCTAATCCATATGGGCACCTCTTTCGTAAGTTTGTAAAAAATAAAATGAAAACTAAAATCAGTTTCTTTGTAGTTGGTTACGTGCTTGCGCTTAGCTCTTGCTCGGGACAAAATCCAAAGCCAACTTCAAACGTTAAACCTCAAATTCAAAAGTCAATTCATATGGATGAGTCAAAGCAAACAGACACGGCCACTCTTGCAGCAGGATGCTTCTGGTGCGTAGAAGCGGTATTTCAGAATCTTAACGGAGTTATTTCAGTAACCTCGGGATATTCGGGCGGAAAGGTTGCCAATCCCTCATACAGGGAAGTTTGTACGGGTGAAACCGGCCATGCCGAAGCATGCAACGTGGTTTACGACCCCTCCAAAATTTCTTTTGACGAAATATTAGAAGTATTCTGGAAAACCCATGACCCCACAACCATGAATATGCAGGGAAATGATGCTGGAACACAATATCGCTCAGCTATATTTTATCACAGCGAAAAGCAAAAAGAGCTCGCAGAAAAATATAAAAAGGATCTCGATGCTTCCGGTGCATTTGATAAACCAATCGTGACCGAAATAAGTCCCTTCACCAATTTTTATAAAGCCGAAGATTATCACCAGAATTATTTTAACGAGAATGGCGACCAGCCCTATTGCCGCTTTGTCATTCAACCAAAAGTTGAAAAATTTAAAAAGGTTTTTAAGGATAAGCTGAAAAAATCCTAATTTCGTTACTGTATCTTTATCCGTTATTTGTCATCCGTTATTGGAATTCGCAGTTCCAGCGGATAAAATAACGGATAACGGATAACTTTCATCATGCGCCCATATTCAATTTATCTCATCGTGGTTATTGCCGCAGGCGTCATCATGCTTTTTCTACCCATAAGCACCGTTCGGATAACTACATCGGGATTTGAAGAAAGCAAAGTGAGAACTCTTGAAATGTCTGCATTTGGAAAAACAGAAATTCTTCCTGAAGGCAATAAGGATGCCGGGAGAAATATTTTGCTTCCAGTGAGTATTATTCTCTCTATACTTAATTCATTTGCAATTCTTCTGCTGGTAAAAAATCCTTCAACCTTGGTTAAATTGTGCGGGTTGAATTATGTTTTTATCTGCGCGGCAATTGTGCTTGTCTTTTATTACTGCGATTTTCAAACATCGGTGAAAAATATACTGGTGGTTTCGGAGTATCATGCAGGAGCCGTGATGCCGCTTCTGCAGTTGCTTTTTAATTTCGGAGCGCTCAGAAAAATCAGGAGAGGTTAATCGGATGTATGAAGGGTACCATTATTAAAGCCACCGGAAGTCAGTACGAAGTGCTTGACGAAACCGGAGCTACCGTAACATGCACCATTCGCGGGCAGTTGCGCCTTACAAGTTTTGAAGCTACCAACCCTGTTGTTGTTGGAGATAGGGTTGAAATAGACAAAGAAAATTCAGGAGCAAAAGGCGTCATCACGGCGCTCCTCAGCAGAAAAAATTACATACTGCGCAAGTCGGTAAACCTTTCCAAGCAGCGGCACATTATTGCTGCCAACATGGATAAAGCGTTTGTCATTGCAACTCTTGTTTTGCCGCGTACTTCAACCGGATTTATCGACCGCTTCCTGGCAACGGCAGAAGCATACAGCATTCCTGCGGGAGTTATTTTCAATAAGGCGGATTTGTACAATGAAGATGAAAAAAAAGCTGTGAGGGAATTAATAGATATGTACCAAAAAATTGGGTACACATGTGCCATTATTTCCGCTTTGAGTGAAAAGGATATTCAATCACTGCGTGAATTACTAAAAGGAAAAGTAAATTTATTTTCAGGCCACTCAGGTGTGGGCAAATCAACCATCATTAATGCGTTGGTGCCTGATCTTAATCTGAAGACAAGTGAAATATCAGGATATCATCAAAAAGGTACACACACCACCACTTTTGCAGAGATGCACCGGCTGCCCGGGGGCGGTTTTATCATTGACACTCCCGGCATCCGCGAATTCGGAATTATTGACTTTGACCGGATGGAAGTGTCACACTTTTTTCCTGAAATCTTTAAAACCGGACGCAACTGTAAGTTCAATAATTGCCTTCACGTTAACGAGGCAAAATGTGCAGTGCTTGATGCTGTCAGCAGAGGCGAAATAAGCTTGTCACGCTATGAGAGTTATGTAAGCATCCTTTATAATGAAGACTCATTCAGATAAATTTACTCGTATAACTTATAACGTATAACATATAACTCCTCTCAATGCGTGCGGTAATTCAAAGAGTAAAAGAAGCATCTGTGACTATTGAGGGACAGATTTTTTCCCAAATAGAAAAAGGTTTGCTGGTCTTGCTGGGCATTGAGGAAAATGATTCGGAGCTGGATGCCGAAGCACTGGCAGGAAAAATTTCACGGCTTAGAATATTTGAAGATGCCCAAGGCGTAATGAATTTATCGGTGAAAGAAGTTAATGGGGAAATTTTGACTGTGAGCCAGTTTACGCTTCATGCAAACACTAAAAAAGGAAACCGTCCTTCGTACATACGCGCTGCCAAACCTGAAAAAGCAATTCCGCTTTATGAGCATTTTATCCGTTGCCTTCAGAATGAAACGGGGAAAGAAATCAAAACAGGAAAGTTCAGAGCAATGATGGATGTTTCGCTTATCAATGACGGGCCGGTTACCATTATCATTGACACAAAAAACTGGGAGTAATTTTCTGTATCAAAAATCATTGTACACTCTTCCCTGCCGCCACATATCCACAGCGCGATACCAGTTTGATTCGTAAACAGGAGCACGGCTTAGTGTATAGTCATTATCTGTAAAAGGATTAATCACTTTTATAAAAGAAAAATTCAATGACATTGCTGCAGATGCTTCTCCATAAATCCATACTTCTGTTTTTGAAGTACGGTAAACCATGTGAGGCGGGCCGAAAATTATGTAGATAAGTCCACGATCGGTTTTCCATCCTTCCAAATAGGAGGTGAAATTTTCATTCGCGAACTGCACACGCGAATAATATTTTTTAATCAGGTATCGTGTTCGTTCAGGATTGCCGCCGGCATCGAGCCAGAATTTATCCACTGCTGTTTTATAATCTTTATTACTTTTCATGTCATCAAACTCCCTGCGGGCTGTGAGGTAGCGAATAGGCGCAAGCAATTGTTCGGGATTGGTAAGGTTTGGAAAATCAGGATAAAAACGGAAAAGCGTGAGGCCCGATTTTACGGTTGTGTCTTTCTGAATGTGGTAAAATCCTTCACCGGGAAAAGAAAATATTTTCCCTTCTCCAATCTCAATAGTAAATATGCTGTCGGATTTGTAATCGAATGATTCGTGATAATCGAAAGAGAAAGGCGGAGCCGCCAGGGGGAAATCGCGGTGGTAATAATGCACAATAAGATTTTTGAACGAAGTATCCTTATGCAGAATTCGAAAACTGTCTGCCGGTGAGATGCCATATGAGAAGAAAGGAGTTTCATCATGCAGTGGAGCTACCCGGAAATAATTTCTGCTTTGCTCTGTTGAGCGGTCAACGTTGAAGTAAAAAATATCGGTGATGTTTTTGCTAACATCGCTGATTTTACATTCCATCAGCATTTCTATCTGCCGGCTTGAACGGAATTCCAAACTCACCGTCACCGGTAAAGGATTTTCTTTTTTCTGAAATATAAATTTTTTACTTGCGCTGTCTATGAGCAATGGATTCTCGTACGATTCAAGCAGTCGATAGCTGACAGAAACCTCGGCAGTAAAAAAGTCACCGCTGCGCTTGTATAGAAATTCTTTCGGGTCAACGCGGATGAAAAGCTGAGAGCTGTCATTAGAAAAATGCCAGACATTAAACTTTACACTAAAATGCTGCTTATCCTTCCTGTAGAGATAAGAAAGATTTTCATTCTGGATATTACCCGGAGTAGCACAGGAGAAATTAAGAATTAAGAATACAGAATTGAGAATTAAAAAAAGAATTCCACGGTTCATGCTTCATCTAAATGGCGATAATTAAAAAATCATCTGCTTTCTAGGCTATATATTTCCGCATTGTTATGAGGCTTTTGTTCTGAGGGGTCTTCCAAGGCGATGTGCTTTTCCCTTCGTAATGCTTCAATTTGCCCTAAAGGTTTTTCTAACTGATTTTTACGAGTGGTTTTTAAAGCTGTATATTCCTTTTGGACTGCATCTATTCTATCTCCCATTCTGTCCATCGAATCAATAAAGGCTTCCCATTGTTTATTAAATGTCCCTAGTAATTGAAGAATCTTAGACGCTGTTTTTTCTAAGTTAAAATTATCAACAGCTTGACGCATGATCGCCAGAACTGCATAAAGCGTTGACGGAGAACAAAGAATTACTTTCTTTCGAAGAGCTTCATCAAGAATAGTATTGTCATTTAAATTAATAAACCCGTATATCTGTTCATTGGGAATAAATACTATTACATAATCCACTGTATTTTCATCAGGATTTATATAGTCCCGGCTAAGTACATCTTTAATGTGTTTACGTACATTCTTAAAGAATTCATTTTTATGAAATTCCTTGTCTCTATCATTTTCAGATTTAATATAAAGCATATAATTTTCAAGTGGAAACTTCACATCCATGTTCACTTTCAGGTTTTGCGGCAACGGAAAAGTATAGTCCGGACGTTTGTTATTTGATTCAATAACCCTCTGCTTGAAATAATTTACTCCCTCAATAAATCCTACAAGTCGTAAAATATCTTCTGCCATTCTGTCTCCCCATTGCCCACGAGCTTGGGGATTGGCTAAAGCAATTCGCAATTGGTCGGTTGTGAGGTTCAGTGATGAGATAACCTGAGAAGCGTTAGTCAATCTCTCATCGAGTGCACTGAATTTTTTGATGCGGTCTTTCTCAAGTTCCGTTACTGTAGAATCAACTTTTTCAAGTTCCTTTCTTATCGCATCAAGAGTTTGATCGATTAATTGCTTCTTTGAATTTAAATTGCCCTCCGCTGAAATAGTTTGAGCAGCGAGAGTAGCATTTGCTAGCTTCAAAAAATCATTTGAGTTATCTGAAAGTGCTTTTCGGGATAAAGCATCAAATGAATCTTGTAAATGCTTTTGAGTCCGAGAAAAAAAAGCCCAAGTCAAAAATGCGCCAGCAGCAATTCCGATAATAATACCAATGCCCAAACTTAAGAAGTCCATGTCAATTTTATTTCCGCTAAAAATATGAAATTAATTAAAAGCGCTATGTTCAATTACGCTTTACTTATTAACCCTATCCTCCAAAATTTAGTTTTACTTTTACATCAACAACCGCCGGTATGAATTTTTTTTTCCACCGCTTATTGTTTTCGCTTGCCGTGGTAATCAGCCTTTCTGCCGCGGCTATACCCCCTGCGCTCATTGACAATCATATTAAAGTCGACCAGTTCGGTTACAGAACTACGGATAAAAAAATAGCCGTCATCAGTAATCCCCAGGCAGGATATAATGCTACCGATACTTTTTCCCCCGGCGGCAATTATCAAATCCGTAGGTGGAGCGATGACGCCCTTATTTATGCAGGGATTATTTCTCAATGGAACGGCGGGGCAACGCATGCGCAAAGCGGTGACAAAGTATGGTGGTTCGATTTCTCTTCTGTTACCATGCCCGGCTTTTATTATGTATTCGATGTAAATAATAATGTGGGCTCTTATAAATTTGAAATCGGCGACTGCGTATACAAAGATGTAATGAAGCAGGCGTTTCGCGCATTTTATTACCAGCGCTGCGGCTGTGCAAAAGCATCGCCTTATGCGCAAACCGGCTGGACAGATGCCGTCTGCCACGTGGGTGCCTTACAAGATACCGATTGTCGCTTATACAGTAACACTGCCGCCAGCACCTCAAAAAATCTGTCAGGTGGGTGGCATGATGCAGGCGACTATAATAAATACGTGAACTTCACTTTTGAACCAATGCTCGACTTAATGTTTGCCTATTCAGAAAGTCCAAATGTTTGGGGCGATGATTATAATATTCCGGAATCGGGCAACGGCATTCCCGATATTCTGGATGAAGTAAAATACGAAATGGACTGGCTGCTTCGCATGCAACAAACGGACGGCTCTGTGCTTAGCGTGGTGGGTGTTCAGAATTTTGCATCAGCTAGCCCGCCATCGGCAGACAATGCACAGCGGCTTTATGGGCCTGCAACCACTTCTGCGTCTTTTACGGCCGCAGCCTTGTTTGCATTCGGAGCAATTCATTTTAACAGTATTGGTCAATCTGTGTATGGAAATACGCTGATGAATGCTGCTTTAAGCGCATACACCTGGGCTAATAGCAATCCGAATGTTACTTTTTTTAGTTCGGGAATTATTGCTGCAGGTGAACAGGAGGTTGGAACTTATGACGTGTCGGTAAGAAAAATGGCTGCTGCTGTTTTTCTGCTCGAACTTACAGGAAACAGCTCGTACCAGGCATTTATAGACAACAATTATTCGCAGATGCATTTAATACAATGGGGTTATGCTTACCCGTTTGAAGCTGCCGAGCAGAACATGCTTCTTTATTATGCTGCAATGAACAATGCCACTACTTCTGTCGCAACAGATATAAAAAACAATTACAGAAACTCACTTCAAAACGGTAACCCGGATAATCTGCAGGCGTATCTGAATCAAACGGATGCCTACCGCGCGTTTCTTGCCGACAACAATTACACCTGGGGAAGCAACACTACCAAGGCAAGGCAGGGAATTATGTTTACGAATATGATTCAATATAATCTTGATGCGGCTAACAACACCAATTATACCGAAGCCGCCCTGGGCTTTGTAAATTATTTTCATGGAATTAATCCCACTGCCTTCGCTTACCTGAGCAACATGGGAAATTATGAAGCTGAAAATTCCATCAATGAATTTTATCATTCATGGTTTACTGACGGAAGCGCTTTATGGGATAGAGTTGGAGTTTCTACCTATGGGCCTGCGCCCGGCTTTGTTCCGGGCGGACCGAATCCTTCTTATGCCGTTGATGCCTGCTGTCCCACTAATTGCGCAAGCTTCAATGCGCTTTGCAACCCTACACTGGTGACCCCTCCACTAAATCAACCCATACAAAAATCGTATTATGACTGGAACACCGGCTGGCCCCAGAATTCATGGACAGTTACCGAAATTGGTATCTATACACAAGCAGCATACGTGCGGCTGCTTTCGCGCTTTCTTGATAATTCTTGTCTTATAACTTCCGCAGCGGGAGAAAACCATTTTGAAAATGCCGTTGAGATTTTTCCAAATCCGTTCAGCACCTCGGCAACAATCCGGATTTACGATTTACGATTTACGATTTACGATTTTGTACTGTATGATGTTATGGGAAGAAAAGTTTTAAACCTCAAACCTCAAACTTCAAGCTTCAAATTTGACCGAGGCAGCTTACAAAGTGGAATATATTTCTACAAAGTAACCGGTAACAATGAACTACTCGGTTACGGAAAAGTCATAATTGAATAATAAATTAGTTCCGAACCCTTTCCAATCCTGCTTTGGCTTTTTGCTCAATACTATTGCGGTAATCATGCGGGGGAAGCCAAAGGCATTTTTGATACCACTCTTTTGCTTTTAGTTTATCTCCACGCTGCTCATAAATATTTCCCAATTGCAGCGCTGAATTTGCCGCATAGTGCTGACTCAAATACTTGCCTTTGTTAAATGCCTTTATATAGGATTCTTCGGCGCGCACACTGTCTTTCTCTGCATGATAAATGCGTGCCAGCCTGTAATCGTATTCTGCGGAATCAATTTTATTTCTGAGAATGATGTTTTCCGGGTTTTCAATTTCGCTTAATGCATTTTTATAATACCCTCCGTCATAAAATAATCTGGCACGAAGTAACTTTTTACCCGGTATTCGTCCCTGTTCAGCTTCACGTGTAGCATCTTTGTCCTCATCGGTATAGGTATTACCAGAATAAAGTACATCGGCAAGGAACTGCTTGTATTTTTTTTCATCATCGTTCAGCAGGTAATACCATGCAATAAAACGAAATGCGGAGCGGATATAATTCTTTCCCTTGAACGATGCGGCAAATTTCAGCAGATGTTCAATAGCATCTTTGTCGCCCCTGCAAAGTTTAGCATACCCTAACCGGTACTCAAGCATGAGAAAAGGAAAATTACCGGCATTGTCTTCTGCTCCAAGAATTTTTATTGCGTCATCTGTTTTTTCTTTTTTCATCAGGTATCCTGAGTAGGAAAAAACAACCAGTGGATTTTGCAGCAGTGTGCTGTCCGAAAAATATTCTGTAAAGTATTGGCCTGAATCGCTCTTCTCAAAATTTGTTTTCAGGTAAAAGAGAATCATGACAACTTCCGGCTTGAGGAAACTATATTCTGTTGAATCCATATTTTTGAAAAGCGAATCCAACTCACCGATGCCCTGTGTAACTGTTCCTTCAAATCCCGCAAGGTCTGCAGCCCATCTGAAATCAGAAGGGATAAGCCCGGCCACAGCATGCAACATTCCCAACCCTTTCATATTAAGGCGGAATGCAGGAAATAAATCCTGGTTTTTCTTAAGCAGTGAATTGGACTTGAGCAAATCTGCGGACGCTGAAATATATTCTCCGAATTTAAGTTTGACCAGCGCGCTTTGCAGGTGAAGGTCTGCCTGTGCATACAAATAAAATGGTGATTGCGAATCACCGCTTTGAATTTCCTTCAGCCGTTCCTTTCTTTTGCCCATCAGCCGCTTGTAATACAAATCCTCTTCCGAAACAAATGCAGAAAGAAAATCAACATCGTTTTCAAGAAGCACGGGCACCGCGTTCATGGGATTCCTGATTCTCTCCTGCGCAATAATTTCTCCCGCTGTTTTAAAATTAAGGTTAAAAATTTCCGCGTATGCTTTTCGGCAGTCAGAATTAAAATCAAAAGATGCCTGAAGTGATAGGGAAGAAAAAACACATACGAGGAAAAAGGATGTAAAAATTAAAACGGGATTTCTTTTGCTTATCGAAATCCCGTTTATCAAAAGCCTTTTTGTAATTCGAATATTCGTAATGATTCGCTGTTAATACCCTTAGTTTTCTACAATCTTAGAATCAACCAATATTCTGCCGCAGTGCTCGCATACGATTACTTTTTTGTGTTGACGTATGTCCAGTTGCCTTTGCGGAGGAATTTTGTTGAAGCATCCGCCGCATGAATCGCGCTGAATGGCCACTACGGCCAAACCGTTACGCGCATTGTCGCGGACTTTTTTGTATGCCTGGAAAAGGCGGTCTTCAATAAGCCTGGCGGCTTCCGTAGATGTTTTTTCCAATACAGCTTCTTCCTTTTTGGTTTCTTCTATAATGCTATTCAGCTCAGCTTTTTTTGTTTCCAGTTCCTGTTTTTTTTGCTGAAGCACCTCGCGGGATGAATCCAGGACAGCTTTTTTATTCTGGATATCAAATTTATTTTCCTTGATTCGCTTTTCAGACAACTGTATTTCCAGCGTTTGATACTCAATTTCCTTAATAAGGGCTTCGTACTCGCGATTGTTTTTTACTTTATTCTGCTGCGCCTCGTATTTTTTAATAAGCGTTTGCGAATCCTTAATTGCCTGCTTATGCTTAAGCGCAGTTTCATCGGCATTCACCAGTTCAGTTTCAAGGTTAGCAATGCGGGTTTCCAGTCCGGCAATTTCGTCTTCAAGGTCTGTAACTTCCATAGGAAGTTCTCCGCGAACGGTGCGTATCTTGTCAATGTTAGAGTCTACCTGCTGGAGGATGTAAAGCGCTTTCAGCTTATCTTCTACAGTACTTTGCGCTCCATTTCCTTTCGGAAGCTTAGTCATTAAAACGTCAATTTCGCTGAAGTCAATAATTTTTTCAATTTTTTTTACGGGAACGGCTTCTGCTTTCGGTTTCAGCTTTCCAGCTGTTTTTCTTACTTTTACAATGGTCACTTTTTGCTTGGTTTTTACTACAGGCATTTTCGCCTGGGTGTGTTTTACAATTTTTTTAGCCGCCGGTTTTTTTTTGGGCGCTTTCGGTTTGCTGCTTTTAACCGATGCCTTTTTTACCGGCTTGCTGTTTTTCTGTTTTTTTGCCATGGCCTATAGGTAATTGACGGGATTCGTTCTCGTTTCAGCCAAACGGACGGCAAATGTAGAAAAATTTCGATTCAGAAAGTCCCTTATGATTTCTGTAGTGAATTGTTCGCTCTCATAATGGCCTATATCGGCAATTACGATTTTTCTCTCCGCATCAAAAAACTGGTGATATTTGAAATCGGCGGTAACAAAAACGTCCGCATTGTTCTTAACAGCGTCTTCAAGAAGAAAGCTCCCGGAACCGCCACAGACCGCTACCCTGCTGACATTTTTGCCAAGAAGCCTTGTGTAACGAACACAGCCGGCTTTCATATTTTTCTTAACTATTTTCAGGAAAGCCATTTCACTCAACGGTTTCTTTAAGTTACCTATAAGCCCCCCCCCTATGTTCGGGTGAAGGTTGTCAAGCGGATAAATATCATATGCCACCTCCTCATAGGGATGAGTTGAAAAAAGCGCTGCAATAATCCGGTTCTGTAAATGCGACTCGAAAACGGTTTCAATCCTCTCTTCCTGTTCCCTGTGCTGAACTCCTTTTTTGCCTACATAGGGATTCGTGTTTTCTGAACCGCGAAAGGTACCCGTACCTTCCATGTTGAAGCTGCATTCATCATAATTTCCGATGCGCCCGGCCCCGGCATCAAAGAGCGCCTGTCTTACTTTTTCTGAGTTCTTTAACGGGCAGAATGTTACCAATTTTTTCAGCCTACCTGGCAGAGGCCTGAGGATTTTTGTATCCGTTAGACCTAACTTCTCTGCGAACTTTTGATTTACTCCATGCAGCACATTGTCCAGGTTGGTATGAATAGCATAAACGGCAATCCTTTTTTCAATTGCTTTAATAATGCTCCGCTCCACATAATTTTTCCCTGTTATTCGTTTAAGAGATGAAAAGATAAGAGGGTGATGTGAAATTATGATGTTGCATTTTCGTCGGGCAGCTTCATCAATGATTTCTTCGGTAACATCAATACAAATAAGTGCGCCGGTAATCTTACTCTTTGCATTACCAATCAACAGCCCCGAATTGTCGTAACTCTCCTGCAAGGCCGGTGGAGCCAATTGGTCAAGAGCTGTGGTTACTTCTAAAATGGTGCTCATAATTGTGTGCCGATTAATCCTTGAAGAGATCTAAATAACTTTTCCAGTTCCAATCTCCATAAGTGAAGCAGCTGGAATAATAGTATATTATATCAAAATTTATTGAGAGGCAGATAATAATGAAGGCCGCAATAATATATTTCCTAAATGAATTCTGCGCACCTTGTAGAGAATAAGCTATTGGAAAAGCAAAGAGAGGTAAATAATCAACAAAGGCCCTTGCTCCGTATGCACATCCAAAATACCAGCTATGCCAACTTGCAAAAACATAAGATGTAATAAAAAAGATGGTAGGGAAAAGAACTCTGTTTTCCGCCTCAAGCCGATACATTGTACTCACTCCAATTACACCAAGCAAAAGGAAAGGCGAATAGGTGAATAATCCGTTATTAGTGCTAAACCAAAGCTTTGCCAATTTCGGCTGATTCCAATAAATAAAAGATTCGTTCTGATAAGAATCGAAAATCCATTGCCCCGATATTTTATGCCAGTACAGCATTTGAGGCAGCATAATTACAAACCCCAATACGGCAAAGGCAATAATATATCTCCAGGAAGTAATCCAAAACCGGATTCGCACGAGCAGTTGCCTCCACGAATTTATTTTGTAAAAGAAAACCAGTAGCAAGATGGGGAAGTTTAACGGACGGGTTAGTAGTGCTAACTCAGAAACAGCAGCAAGCAAAACCAGGGTTATGATATTTGGGTTCTGATAAAAGACATCTGCCGCATAAAACAAAACTGATATCAGAAAGAAAGAATATGCGTGGGCCATGCCGCCACTAGTCACTGTATAATAATATAGGTTTGTACAAAGAAGAAGCGACAGTGAAGTTGCCACGGAAACCCAAGAACTAAAGTATTTTCTTAATAATTTATTCAAAAAAAACAACCCCAGTGCGCAGTAAAATGATGCAGCGATAAAAATTGCCCAATGATAAGGTTTTGAAAAACCATTAGGAGAAAATCCTAAAGGCTTTGCAAGCAAATGCGCAGCTATAAAAAATGGCATCTGAAGCATCGCAACTCCACAGGTATACTTGGTATAAATAATTTGACTTGATTTATCGAGGCGGAAACCATCACCTGTATGCTGAACAATGCTGTCAGGATAGCTCTCAATATTATTTCCATAAATAAACCAATAAGGAAGGTATACATAGTATCCCGCAGCATCGGCAAAAATTACGCTATGATAACTTTTGTAATCATCTTTATGATGTCTGTTAAAAGCCAAAAACGACAAAACTGGAAAAAGAATGAAAAGAAAAAAATACACCGAATGGATACGGTTAAGCAAAGTATCTTTTACAGAATTCAATCAGTGATTATTATTTTTTGTGTGAACGATTTATTTGCAGATTCAACTCGAATGAAAAACATACCGGCTTCAAGCGCAATGTTCTTTAAGATTATATGGTGCGAAGAAATGTCAATCTCTCTGCAGTCGAGGATTCTACCTATTGTATCATACAGGGATAATTTTGTCGAGTGATTATTAAGGCCTTTGAAACCCTGAGGTAATAAAATATTTATTTGCTCTTGGCTTCGCGCAGGATTAGGGTAAACAATCATATCCGGTAAAACCTGCCTAATTTGTTCGGGAATTCCAATGACAACATTGCCGGTTGACACGCCCAAACTGTCGCACTTCAAAACATAAGTATTAGGAGTTGTCGTACCATAACTGTTCGTCTCTCCCACCAGGACAAATCCTCTATCTTTAGTTATCTGCATGTTGAATGATTCATCATCCTGGCTGCCTCCATAGCTTTTTCCCCAACCCCATCCACCATCTGACTTTAATTTTATTAAACGATAATCCTTGCCTCCGCCTCCAATTGACTTGGTATACCCGGAAATTATATAGCCCGAATCAGCATATTGATGAACGCAATTTGAAACATCATCTGCAACCACGCCGTCTATCGCTTGTACAAAACCTGGATTACCTTGAGAATCCGTTTTAATTACCGCAATCCGGTAATTTCCGGTTAAAGTATCTGTAAATTTTCCCGAAAGGATATATCCTGCATCGAAAGTTTGTTCAACGAAATAACCGACATCTTCAAGAGAATTGCCGAATGTCCTTGTCCATAAGGAGTCACCGGAAGCATTGACTTTCATAAGGATTATATCCTTATTGGCGGAAGAAGTGATTTCACCGACGGCAATAAACCCTGAATCCATGCACTGCCTGACGCAATACAATTTTCCTCCTTCATTGGCATTGTATCCTTTTTGCCAACTGATGTTTCCTGCTGCATCAAGTTTAACAAGAAGCATATTTTCAGAACCGCTTTCAAATGTGCTGCCGGAAATTATAAAGCCTCCATCGGTAGTTTTTTCAATGTAATAAGAAAAATCCCAGTCAGTACCACCAATGGTTTTTGTCCAAAGCGTATCTCCGTTTGAGTTAGTTCTGATTAAATAAATGTCATATCCCCCAGCACCAAAACTATTTGTGAAACCGGTTATAATATAACCACTATCTGATGCCTGTATCAATGAATATCCCCAATCAACATTTGTCCCGCCAAAGTATTTATTCCATTCCCAGCTTCCGTCTTTCTGTATTTTCAGAAGGAAAATATCAGTATTTCCGCCGCCATAGCTCGTTGAAGAACCAGTAATAGCATAGCCGCTGTCATATGTCTGAATTATTGACCGTGCATAATCAAACTCACTTCCATCAAATACAATTTCAAATTTGGTAGCTTGCGAAAATGAATAAAAAGAAAGACTCATTAGTATACAACCAATAAAAGAATGTCGAATCGCGTCTATTAAAGAAACAAAAATTGTTTTCATGCAATTGCCTCTTTTACTTTTAATAATTTCTCCAGCAGCCCCTCCAGCAAATCGAGCTTCAGCATATTGGCTCCGTCTGATTTTGCCTTCGAAGGTTCAGGATGGGTTTCCAGGAAAATACCATCTGCCCCAACTGCAATGCCGGCTTTTGCAATAGTCTCAATCAGCTGCGGCCTGCCGCCCGTTACTCCGTTGCTTTGGTTGGGTTGCTGCAAGGAATGTGTTATGTCAAGGACAACGGGGACTCCGAGTGATTTCATTGCAGGGATATTTCTGAAATCAACCACAAGGTCGCTGTAGCCAAGCATGGTGCCGCGTTCGGTGAGCATTATATTGTTGTTACCAGTGCTTTTAACTTTATCCACAGCAAACTTCATTGACTCTGCTGAAACGAACTGGCCTTTTTTTATATTCACATGTTTACCGGTTTTTCCGGCAGCAACAAGCAAATCTGTTTGCCGGCAGAGGAAAGCGGGGATTTGCAAAACATCAACGGCTTCTGCAGCTTCTGCAGCTTCGGTGCTCTCATGTATATCGGTGAGTACGGGAACTTTATAATCGCTTCGGATTTTTTTTAGGATAGTTAGTGCCTGCTTATCCCCTATGCCGGAAAAAGAATCCATGCGTGTGCGGTTTGCCTTGCGGAACGATGCTTTAAAGATGAAAGGAATTTTAAAGCGGTCGCAAAGCGAAGAAATTTTTTCTGCAATGCTTCGTGTCAGCGCTTCTTCTTCTACCACACAAGGGCCGGCAATGAGGAAAAAATTATTGCCTTTAGTATGCTTTATATTCGGTATAGCTGAAATCACGTATAAGTTCAGTTGAAATATTTTTTCAAAGATACAAAAGCGCTTTGCGAGGTGAAATAAGCCGGAAAGAGAAGGCCGTTTACGGAATAAGTGCCAATGGTAAATGTATATTCTTTCTTCATAAGGAATGATGCGATGAGTCCTTCATTAAAATTTCCATAACCGCCATAGGATACCTCGGCAGAAAGAATTGCCTTCGTTGAAGGTTTCCATCCTGCGCGCAGCGTAATAGCATTACGAAAAAATTCTCCTGTCATGATTTCATCTATCAATGAAAAAGAAATTTTTTCGTTGTAAGCATACGCTAATTCCAGCGATGCTTTCACCGGCAATATGGTGGAATAGTTTTGCTTTACATGACGGGTAAGAAATGCATTCGCCTGCGCGGTGTCTGTAAGTGAAGGAGAGCTGAAGACTGTATCTGAAAAATTAAACAAGTCGTTTACGTTAACGCCCTCGAAGTGATATGAGGTATCCACCGTAATTACAGATGTTTTATTATTCCAGTTGATGAATCCGAAATCGCTGACCAGGAAACTTAATGCAAGCGAGCCAGATACAGGATAATGAAAATAAAAATCAATAGACGCTCCATAACCGTTGAATGAGCCAAAAGAAGTATGGGCCGAATCTGTAGCGTGCAGGTTGCCGTTTGCATTCACATCGAGATATTCTCCATGTGGGGCAGTGTACATACCTCCGCTGACGTTAATGTCATTAAACCTTTGACCAATCAGTAGAGAGGCGGAATAACCGAATGACACTTTGGAAGAATCACCGTCGTTAACCAAAAGTTTGCCCCAGGTAAGTTTCTGGTATTGGTACAAGCGAAAACGAAAATTATTGAAGTCAGCCGTTTCATCCTCAAAACTTTTGTTGCCGCGGAAATAAAGTTCAAACAAATCACGGCTGAAATTTGCTTCAGCAAAATTTCTGCTGCCTATCCCTGCAAAATAAATTGTTTTACTTCCGGTGTCCTCTTTAATTCTGTACGCATAAATCAATGACGCATTAAATCCGGCGCCTATACGGTTGTCATTGTCATCCAGCCGCTTGCTTACATCGTTTTTTAATTTAGTGTCAATGAATTTTCCAAGATAATAATAGTTGAAGAACTTATTCGTGATTGCAGTTGAGCCAAAATAATATTCAGTTGATAAAGAAATATTTTTTTTTGCAGGATAAAACTCATGAAATGAAAGGGGGAAATATTCCGCATGCAGAAAATCACATTGTGCCCTTGCGCCAAAGGTGTACAAAAGTAAAATTACAACAACCGGAAATCTCTTCACCATCAGCGAATCATATAAGTAAAATCGGCAACCAGTTTAAGGCGGATATTGTAATCATCATAAATGCTGAGTAGCCGTGGATATTGTATAGTAGTGAAGGATGCCTGGGTGATTATCTTTTTTGTTTTTTTAAGATATTTCATCTGCTCTTCGCTGACGGGAATAGCTACATATGATTTTCTCCTTTGGTTCACACGACCGTCTCCCCCAACGGCAGCCGCTGCAATGAGACTATTTCCTGCAAGCGAAGCGCTCACATTCATATTTTCATCCAGGAGTAAAAGCGTAAACGATGCCTGGAAGGGAAAGCCGTTATCTGCTATTAACGTAAGCGTACCAGAGCGAAAATTGCCGAATGTTTCTTCAGGGTTGCTGACAAAATCAACCGTATCTGAAAAGGTGAGCGCGCTTGCCGAAAATGCCAGCGGCATTTCAAAACGCATTTTAGTATTCACAAGATAATCGGCATAAATAAAATCGTTGCCACCCGAAATATCAGGCCCTAATGGGTTAGTGGTAAGATAAATGGAATATGAAAGCTTATCAGGAAGATTCTCTATGAATGGCACAAGGTTAGAGTTTGTCTTATTGAGTGTTACGGTGTAAAATGTTTCATTCACAGGGTCAGAACTGTTTCCGGTTTCTGTAGAGCGGTTAATGTTAATAGTGTTTCCAATAAGCGATGCAGAAGAAAGAGGCACACTGTTTCCTGTTCTGCTGTTCACAGAGGTAAGATAATTAATCTTGAGTCGCGCATCAGCGCCAATACCATTTTCCACCGTGCAGGTAAGCATGGCATCTTTCAGGTTAAGAATTCCACTTCGGATGTTACGGAACAGGTCAAGCGAAGCGGAAGAATTTTCCATAATAGTGTCCTGCCCGAGTTTGCCCCTAACGTATTCAGGAAAAATACCCGTAAATGTTTCATCTATTTTGAAGATGGGCAGGTTTGAAGTGCTATATAGCGTATCGCTGCCGGCGCTGGTTTTCATCTGTAAAATATAGCTCAATTTATTATAAGCTGAACCACTGATGCCTCCCAGGTTCAGATGATACCCGGACAAATCATAGGAGAATAATTTCACCAATGAATCACCTGGTGCAGGAGCCGCCTCTACCACGCCGGTTCGGAAAAATGCAACTGAGTTTAAAACCGCACCGGGAATCTGAAGTGTAAAATCTAAATCAGCGGTTGAGTAATTTACTGCCCGCATGTTGAGCATCCCCCTGCGCAAAATAGCAAAGCGAATTTGCGGTCCGCTGGTCCCAAAGGCAAACTCCGTAGTATCAGCATAAATAGTAGTTCCGGGAGCGATGGGAATCGAAGCCGGAATAGAAAATAGGGTGGTTAATACCGTATCCGGAATTTTAACCAACGAATCAAGGTTGGTTTTGTAAAGATTTTTTTCAAATACCACATGCATAACACCTGCCGAATCCGATTGAAGCAATGAATCGGCAACCAGGTTACTGATGTCGAGGGTTGATGTGACAAGCGGTGCAAGTATATCCACATCCCACTGTGGATTTTCACTTTCCTTTTTGCATGATAAAACAGCAACAAAGCAGAGCAAAACCAAACCAATAGCTCTTAGAGTATTCATAAACAGATTGATTTTCAAAAAAACAAAAAAATATGAAGGGAAAAGCATCCCTCGCGTTTTTCTATTCACGGCTCACCTAAAACCAGACAAGAATATTAGAATATACGCTGCTTTGTTTTGTTATATAAGTTGCCCGTTTAACTTTGCCCTGCTTCCCTCACATGCAAAGAACTTTTGTCACCAATCTTATACTGGTTATAGGCCTTAACCTGCTCATAAAACCCTTCTGGATACTGGGTATAGACCGGTACGTTCAGATAGCTGTTGGCGCTGAGATGTACGGCTTTTATTATGCCTTGTTCAATTTTTCGTTCCTCTTCAACATACTCCTTGATTTAGGAATTACCACTTTCAACAATAAAAATATTTCGCAGCATCATTACCTGCTTAACAAGCATTTGTCGAGCATACTGGCGCTGCGGATGATGCTTGCCATACTATTCTGCATCATTACCATGACGCTGGGCTGGATTATCGGCTACACGGCCGATATGCTCAAGATGCTCATTGTGCTGGTCTTTAACCAGGCATTGATTTCCTTTATTCTTTACCTGCGTTCCAATCTTTCGGGCCTGCATCTTTTCCGGACTGACAGTTTTGTTTCGGTCCTCGACCGTCTTATTATGATTGTAATCTGCGGTTTTCTACTCATTATGCATCACAAAAATCCTGATGGCGCTCCCTTTGACATTCGATGGTTTGTCTATTCGCAGACAGCTGCCTACCTCATCACCGCTATCCTTACCCTGGTTATAGTAATAGATAAGGCAAAGCTCAAAAAACTTACCTGGAGGTTTTCATTCTTCCTGATGATTCTTAAAAACAGCTATCCCTATGCGGTGCTGGTATTACTCATGACGTTTTACAACCGAATCGATACCGTTATGCTGGAACGCATGCTGCCCGATGGAGCTGTACAGGCGGGTATTTACGCTTCTGCTTATCGCATACTGGATGCCTCTAATATGATTGCATTCCTGTTTGCCGGACTGCTTCTACCTATGTTTGCCCGGATGCTAAAGAAAAATGAGTCCGTTGTTAAAATGGTACATCTTTCATTTTGTCTTCTTGTGGTTCCGGCATTCATCGTATCGATATGCTCTTACTTTTATCGTCATGATTTAATGCAATTGCTTTACAGTAAAACACCTCACATCAGTGAATCATCTTTGGTGTTTGGCATTTTAATGTTTTGCTTTATCCCCATTTCTTCAACGTACATTTTCGGGACATTGCTTACTGCAAACGGCAATCTCAAGCAACTTAATATTATGGCTGCTACCGGCATGGTCATAAACATAACACTCAATCTTATTCTTATTCCAATATACAAGGTAGAAGGTTCTGCTGTCTCCAGCTTAATCACCCAGGTGCTTACGGCCGTTGCACAGGTTGTCATGGTGAAGTACATTTTTAAATTTCATATCAACTATAAGCTTGTTTTTTCTGTTGTTGCGTTTCTTATTCTCCTTATCACTGAATGCTGGCTTATCTCTACTAAGCTTCATTCATATTTTGCTGTGAGATTAATCCTATGTGGTGGCATAGGGCTGGCGCTGGCCCTGCTTTTACGAATCATCAGCTTAAAGAACCTGTACTATATATTGAAGCACGAACAGTAAGAGGTTTGCTAAATTCACCGATATTAAAATGAAAAAACAAGAGCGCAAACCCCTTGTAAAAAAACCGGCACCGGCCGTAACAACAGCTACACCTGCGTTCGTGCCAAGTTTTCTGTCAGAAAAAAAACTGGTTACCGCTCTTGCATTGCTCTGCGCGGCATTTGCATTTATACTTTATGCCAATTCGCTCGGCCATGGATTTGTTGGAGATGATGACACGGTAATCGCAAAAAATAAAATTACAACGCAAGGTGCAAAAGCGATTCCCGAAATAATGGTTTCACCCTATCGTAAGGGCTTTTGGGAGCGAAAAGAAAGTTTATACCGCCCCATGTCCATCATGTTATTTGCGGTAGAATGGGAAATATCACCCGAAAATCCATTCTTGTTTCACTTTGTGAATGTGTTGCTTTTTGCTCTCACAGTTTTTGTAATGATGAAAACATTTGCGCTGTTGCTCCCGGGCATCAGGGGGATTTTGATTGCATTTATTACTTCGCTGCTGTATGCTGCTCATCCCGTACATACCGAAGTGGTAGATAACGTAAAGAGTGGTGATGAAATTTTGTGCCTGCTTTTTGCATTGCTTTCTTTGTATTTTTTATTCAGATACCTGAAGAGCGCAAGATTTCTTTTGATGATTTATTCGCTGGTATTTTTTCTTCTTTCTCTCCTCTCAAAAGAAAATTCCATTACCATGCTTGTAGTTTTTCCGCTGGCGATTTATTTTTTCTCCGGCGCCCCCCTAAAAAAGCTTATTAGCTATACATTAATGTTTGCAGGTGTTACGCTGATTTATTTCCTGCTGCGTATTAATGCCCTCGGAGGAATTTCAAATTTTTCCGAAATCCTGGTCATTAATAATTCGCTTGTTGAAACGAGCGACAAGGTTATACGCTTTGCCTCCGCTGTTTTTATACTCGGAAAATATTTGCTGCTTAACTTTTTCCCTCACCCTCTCACCTGGGACTATTCTTACCGCGTTATTCCGCTTCATAAAATTTCTGACCCTGGATTTATTGTTTCATTTATCGCTTACGTTGCATTATTAATTATTGCCTTGGCAGGGCTCAGGAAAAAAAATCCTCTGTCATTTGGTATATGGTTTTATTTGCTGACCATTGCTTTGGTGTCTAATATTTTTATTCTAATCGAATCAACCCTTGCTGAACGTTTTCTTTTTATTCCCTCACTAGGAATTTGTTTTGCCTTGGCATGTCTGTTCGTTAATTTCATGTCCCGGAACATTGCACTTTCCTATAAATCTGTACGGGATTTTATTGTCGGAAATAAAAGAGTTTTGGTTCCGGTATTTGTAATTGCAATTCTTTTTTCTGTTAAGACATTTGCTCGCAATAGTGATTGGAAAGATAACTACACGCTGCTCTCTCATGATGTAAAGTCATCTCCCGAAAGTGCACGCATTCGCTATGCTTACGGCAGCGCTCTTTTGTTTGAGAAAGCATTTCCCGAAAAAAACGAGGAAATAAAAAGGGAATATCTGCAAAAAAGTATTGCTGAACTTGAAAAGGGAATCGCCATACTGCCGACCTATGCCGAAGCTATGTATCATCTTATGATGGCATACAGAGAATGGGGCGACTATCAAAAAGCTGTGTTCAACTGGGAGAGAGCATATGCTATGAAGAAAAATCCCAAAGAAGAATTTTTAACCGCCGCAGCTCTTTCTTACGGCTCGCTTAAAGAGTACGACAAAGCACTTGCAATTCTGAGAATCGCGATGGAAAAATATCCGTCATCAAAAAATCTTTACAATAACATGGGGCTTTATCTCATGGAGCTCAATCTTACAGACTCATCCATCATATACCTTGAGAAAGCTGTGCAGCTTGATTCATCGTTTTATAACGCATGGTTTAACCTGGGAAATGCATGGGCAAAGAAGCAAGATTATCCCAAAGCCATCCAGGCCTTCAACAAAGCTGTAGAATTAAATCCGCTTAGTGAAGACGGATGGAACAACCTTGCAAACAGCTATGCTGCCATGAGCGATTATAAAAATGCACTGAAATATTTTTTGCAAGTCGAGAAGCTGAATCCCAATAATCCTAAGGCAGTCAATAATCTTGCCGTTACCTATTATTACCTGGGGGATACTGCCAAAGCGAACGAATATTTTAGAAAAGCAGGTATAAAAAATAAAATGCCTTAGAAATTCGGGCGCAGCATATAGCGGGAATAAAATTCGTTTATATACTTAACTGCTTCGTCTACCGTGTCAAAAATTCTGAACAGGTTAAGGTCCTCTTTGTCTATATATTGCTCTGTAAGAAGTTTGTCATTCACCCATTTCATCAGTCCGCTCCAATACTCAGTGCCCATAAGTACGATAGGAAAACGGCCTATTTTTTTTGTTTGAATCAGCGTGAGCGCTTCGAAGAATTCGTCCAGAGTGCCGAAACCGCCCGGCATCACCACAAAGCCCTGTGCATATTTGATGAACATAAGCTTGCGGACAAAGAAGTAACTGAAATTTATCAGCTTATCGGGGTCAATGAAATCGTTCGGTTTTTGTTCATGGGGCAGTTCAATATTCAACCCCACAGATTTTCCTCCTGCCCGCTGCGCTCCTTTATTTGCTGCTTCCATAATTCCCGGCCCACCGCCTGTAATAATTCCATAGCCATCTTTTGTAAGCTTATAGGCAAGGTCTTCAGCAAGTCCGTAGTATTTATTTTCCTCTTTAGACCTTGCCGAGCCGAATACAGATACACAGGGACCTATTTTACTCAGCTTTTCAAATCCTTCCACAAACTCTGATACAACGCGGAAGACCTGCCAGCTGTCGTGAGCTTTTATTTCACCCCAGTTTCTATCGGAGAAAGCATCACGTATTTTTTGGTCATCATCCATCATAAAAATATTTTTTGCTAAAGGCTAGTTTAAATTATTAGTTATTAAGAGAATATGAGTATCAACTATAAAAGTTAAACTTATACGTTGAGAATGTAGAACGGTTAAGTTTTTTTTACATTTTTGCATCACTGAACATCTGGCAGGTATAATAAGACCTTTTTTATAACCACTTTTCTGATATGCGTGTAAAGTTTTCCTTTTTGAAATCGAAAAACAATGACGGTGCTATTCCGCTTCATCACCAGAAACTTATTTCGCATGTAATGAGAGAGATGATGGAGGATTTACCCGGGCATACTGCGTTATATAATTTTTCTACGCTCAAGGGAACCTCCAAAGTTCAAACCGGGCAAATCCGGTTTCATTCTTCGAAGGTGAGTTTGGTGTTTTCTTCTGTTGACGACAAGCTGACCGAGCACGTTATTGAGCGCATTTTCTCTTTTCAGCAAATTAACATTGGCAAGCTGGAGTTGTTTCCCAAATCGCACCAATTGATAGATGACCCCATGTTTAACCAGCGAATGAAATACGTTTGTATTTCTCCGCTTATCGTTGAGCCATCCGTTGCAGAAGATGACATAAAGCCCGAAGCGCTTGACCCGGCATCGCATGAATTTTCAGACCATCTTTACAACTCTGTAATTGAACGCATGGAAGATGCCGGGTATCCGGATGAAGAGCTTAATTCATTTGCCGAATTTGAACTTCAGCCCGACATGAGCTATATAAACAAGGTGGTGGCAGAGGGAAAAAAACTTTCCCGCAATTATAAAAATGACAATAACGAGGCCATGTCCGGTTACCTGATTCCTTTTGTGCTACATGCACATCCCAGGGTTCAGAAATTTATCTGGGACGCAGGACTAGGGCTTTATTGCAACAACGGATTCGGAATGATAGATATCGTTGCGCCAAAAGAACCTAATACCTGACTTTAGTAAACTCTTTAAATTTTTTTTCTCCGTTTACAACAGCAATCAGTGCGTACACTCCGTTGCGGAAATCACCGGTTTCAATTTCAAAGGTTTTAATCTCATCATCATAGGTTGTGTAAATGTTAGTGCTATAAACTACAGAGCCAAAAACATCGGTGATGAAAATATAGCATGAAGATGGAACACGAAATGCAGCGCTGAAAACGAACGGCTCAAGCTGCACAGGTATTGGCACAAGGTCAATATCGAAAATCTGCTTGTTGCAGATACCCGTGCGGTAATAGTTAACTCCTGATTTGCTCTGGGCAAAACAATAATTCCTATAGGTGCTTGAATCGCATCCGCAAACGGGGTTATATTCTATATAACAATCATGATAAGGATTAACCGCTAGTGTATCTACACATGGAGGTTGTACCTGGGCAAAAATCGCTGAAGCAGAAACAAGTAAAGCCAGCAGAAGTAAGCTGTGTTTCATTTCATCATAAGCAATACAAAAGTAAGTTAAGATTAGTCTATGTTATCTTTGCATGAATGTTTTTACGATGAATTTCCTGGCTCATTTTTATCTTACCCGATACAACAATGAATTAACCGTTGGAAATTTCCTGGCCGATTTTGTAAGAGGAAACGGACAAAATCACTTCAGCAAAAAAATTACCAAAGGCATAAATATCCACAGGAGAATAGATTCCTTCACGGATAAGCACCCCATTGTACAGGCCAGCCGGCAACGCCTGCGGAGTACCTATCATAAATATGCTATGGTGATTACCGATGTATACTATGACCATTTTCTTGCCATCCATTGGAATTCTTTTGAGAAGACACCTCTTGAAAAATTTTCCGCAGAAATTTATGGAACACTTAAACAATATGAAGAGATTTTTCCTGAACGCGCTAAGAGAGCGCTGCATTACATGGCATTGCACGATTGGCTTACATCTTACAGAACATTGGAAGGGATTGAGCGTGCTTTGCGCGGACTGGCAATGAGAGCAACATTTGAATCTGGAATGGAGAATGCTGCAGAAGATTTAAAAAAAGACTTCGCTTTCTACGAACAGGAATTTCTCCAATTTTTTCCTGAACTGGTAAAATACTGCGCCAGCAGCTCTGAACTACAGAAAATTCTTTAGCTCTTGAAGCGAATGTACTTCATGAGTTACCTGGTGCTGGTGAGGAATTTTTTCGGGATTAAAATAAACCTGGTCCATTCCGGCATTGCGCGCACCTGCAATGTCCACTTCAAGACCATCGCCAACCATAATGGATTCATCTGCAACTGCCCCGCTGGATTGAAGGGCATGAAAAAAAATATTCACATCGGGCTTGCGATATCCTGCCACTTCCGAGGTGAAAACACCTGAAAAAAAATCACTGATGCCGCTGCTTTTTAGTTTATTATGCTGAACATCAGGAAAGCCGTTGGTAATGATGCAGAGAGAATATTTCGCGCTAAGGTATTCCAGCGCTTCCCGGGTGTGCGGAAATAAATTGCTCCGCGAAGTCAGATGAGCGAGATAATCCTCAGCCATCCCGGGAGGAACCAGCGAAGAATCAATACCCATATCCCAGAAGGTTAATTCAAACCGCCTGCTTCGCAACGTTGTTTTGTCAATGGCGCCTAAGCGGTATTGTTCCCACATCATCACGTTACGCTCCTGGTATTTGCTTATGAATTCTTCCACCGAAGAAATCCCAGCGGTTTTATCGAGAGCATATTTCGAATAAAGAGCGCGAAGCGATTCGCCCGAATTGGTCCTGAAATCCCAAAGCGTGTCATCGAGGTCAAAAAAAATATGCCTGTAATTTTTTTTCTTCATGGTAAAATTTCAGGAATACTGCGTACACGAAGCAATTCAAATACCGAGGTAAGCGTAAATGACCAGAAGACAATGGAGATGAAAAGATAAACCAGGATTTTTTTCTTCTTGCTTTCGAAACGGGTAAGAATAAATGTGCCCAACGGGATGGACAGCAAAATGGGTGTAATAGCAGCAACGCCTGCAAATCCGTATCGTTTCCAAAGGCGAACAATGCGCCTGCTGCGCGGAGAAAATATTTTTTTCTTCTTGCCTGATATGTAACGATAGTGAATTTCCACAGGCAGGGAAATATCAACTGTCGGGTCCGAAAAATAGGGGTCGTGTTTGACAAAGCGCCTGTGATATAAAAACTTAATCCAGTACCAGAACCGCATAATAAATGGCGACAAATAAAGTACTACAGCCACACCCAGCATTCCTCCTATAATGGTATACAGGTTAGTCTTTAAAAAAGAGAAGTCATATTTTTGATTGAAGTAAACTACCGTGGGGCCTGCAACGAACTTGACGCTGCTTAGTAGAATTAAAGTAATAACCCTGATCAGGTTTTGCAACTTGTTGTCTTCAATATTAAAAATGGAAAGCAGTTGAAACATAGTTGATTCATTCCGATTTTTATTCCCGAAATAATTTCATCACGGCAACAAAAATTCTTGTAACGATTTCAGAATTTCCCTCCGTAGGCAAGGTCACCGGCATCACCGAGACCGGGTACAATGTATGCCTGGGCGGTAAGCTCTTCATCCACGGCTCCTACCCAAAGCGTAACTTCTGATGAGAGATGGCTCCTGACATACGTAACACCTTCGCTGCTGGCGAGCGCTGCCACAATATGAGTTTGCTGTGGTGTGCCGCGTTCCATAAGCGTTCTGTACGTGGTAACAATTGAAGAACCGGTAGCGAGCATAGGGTCGCTTAGAATCAGAACCCGGTTATCAAGGCGAGGAGTAGATACGTACTCGAGTTTAATATCAAAACTTCCGTCTTTGTGATGCTTGCGGTATGCACTGATGAAAGCATTATCGGCATGGTCAAAAATATTAAGCAGCCCCTGGTGCAAAGGAATTCCTGCACGAAGTATGGTGCCGATAACGGGCTGTTCCTTGAGAACCGGCACCGTGGCAATGCCCAGCGGGGTCGTTACTTCGCGCAAAGTGTACTCGAGATGCTTGCTTATTTCGTACGCAAAAATTTCACCGAGCCGCTCAAGATTTCTTCTGAAGCGAAGACGGTCTTTCTGTATTTCTACATCGCGCAGTTCGGAGATATACTGATTAACGATTGAATTCTGATTACCGAGGATATTAAGCATGATTATTTTTTGAGCCAGCGAATATAAACGGGAAGTAGGTTTCTTTTCACATGTAAATATAAATAATCTTCTGTTCCGAAGCTTTTATAAAACCGCGCCACAGAGGGGACAACAGAACCTCCAAAATCAAACAGCAGGTTTTTGTTTTGGTTCTGGCGTATAACAGAATCCATAATCATGTGCATGGCTCCGAGTTCCTTTCCTGCATCAGATGAACCTCCTTTGAGAAAAATTATTCTCTTGTCGTCCTGTAAAAATCCTGCTGCAGCAAGAAGTTCATTATTATTGGCATAAGCGCCCAGTGTGAAGCCATTGTCTGTGTGAACAGCCTTTGTTAAAATCTTAGTTAACGTTTCATAATCTTTTGTAGAAAAATTTCCAAGTTCTTTCCCTCTCCCTTTCCGGAAGTAGTCGGTTACCTTTTCGGGCGATATATCTGTCCGTACAGTCAAATTATTTTTTTCTGCTTTCTGTAAATTTCTTTTCAGGTTATTATCATACTTTTTCCTCAATTCATCATAGCCGGAATGAAGCCGAAGAAATTGCGCTCTGCGCTCGGTAACGCTATAACCTACAGCGGTTGTTCGATTTTGAAAATTCAGCATAATATCAACGTATCTGAATTTTTCGGGGATGTTTTGCAAAAAAGAATTTGCTTTTTTCTCATCGACAATATCCCTGGAAATTATACCGAACTGATTGGTATAAAATGGTTGAAAGACATATTCTATACTAAACTTTTTTCTTCTGGGTAAAGGAAGCACTGCATTGTATTCATCTTCAATGAGCGCATCCCAGTTTTCGCAAACACGGTCAAGAAACCATGAGCGGGAATAAATTAATCCGTTGGGCGACTGTGCAATAAGATTATCCCACCGCGTGCGGTCAATGTCTTTATTTTCAACATATAAAATCATAGGCCTCAAGAAGGGTCAGCTAACGGCAAGGCGCACCACCTCTTCATAAACATTTTTCCATCCTTTCCATTGCTTGTAATCGCTGAGCGATTCATTATGCCAAAGTGAAATAAAAGTTCCGTTCACTGCCTTCACTTCATTTATCAAAGAAAGAATATGCGCTCCTGATTCCTGCGGAGATATATTCATGTAATACCTGAGTGTTGCATCCATAACGGCAAAAGGATGTACCTTAAGCTTTGTCATTTCCTCGCGGTCAAGGTCGTAGAAACGGAAGGCAGTGCATGTGCCGGCGCGGAAGCCGGTAATTTGCGCAAAGCCCATCGAGTAATCGTCTGTAATATCGTTCTCAAGCAACTGCCGGTATGTATGTGGAAATTGCAGTTTAAGAAAATGCTGCCGGCTCTTTTTCACTTCTCTTCTCGAAGTTTTGCTGAGGCGCGCTATTTCTTTATTCAGCTTCTGTGGCAGGGCATTGGATGCAAACGAAGGATGAATGCCGGTATCAGCTATATCGGAAAGATACTGTATCAGGGAGCGGTATCGCTGGCTGTCGTACGAAACATTTTTATCATTCAAATCATAATCGCCCAACAGAAAAAAGTAAATTACCTTTATGTTGTACTTCTTTTGTATCTCAAGCTGCATAGTATATGTATCATATGGGTCATGCATCAACCCGAGCTGCGAGCGCAGGCGGTCAGAAAAATCCTTCAGCTCAAACTTTAATAATGAACGGATGTATGCTGCCGTTGAGCGCAGAAGACCTTTTTCAAGATATGCGTACGCATTATCAATATCAATAGTGGAAATATAATTGTACTTACGTTCCCTGTATTGAATTTCAGGGAAATTTTTTGAAAGGAATTTTTTAAAATGAAGCGCCCATTGGTCAACAACCGGCTTGTGAACAAATTTTTTCTTCACCGCAACAGAAGCGGAAGGGTTGTAACGGTCGTAGATATCACGAAGGTGAGGAAGATATTCTTCATAGCGGGTAATGAGGTAAAATGAAGCGGCAAACAAATCAAATGGAAATTCGTAGCGCGGATGCGTGTAAAACAAAACCGGTGTTTCATTCCAGATATTAAAGGATAATTCCTGCTCGCGTATTCCCCTTTCAAAAAGCAAGTTCGCAGCCGGAACAAACATTTCATTGCCGAATGGAGCGCTGCTGTAATTTAGTTTGGGTGAATTGCTCCGGATAAACTCATCTTTGTCAGTGGTAATCTGGAAATCGGTTCCGAGAATATCATTAAAGATGAAATCAAAAATATACCGAAGGCGGGGTGTAATTTTAGGAGCGAAAATCAGCAGCATGCGTTGTTATCTGTTACCTGTTATTCGTTATTCGTTAATTGATGTTTCCTTTAAACTGATAACCGATAACGAATAACTGATAACTTTATGCTAAATCAATCCCTCATCAGCAAAGCTGAAATAGCCGCTATCGGTAATGATGATGTGGTCTATAACCTTAACATCAAGATTGACGCCTGCATCCTGGAGTTTTTTTGTCAGCTTAATGTCTTCATTGCTTGGCTGCAGGTTTCCTGACGGGTGGTTGTGGCAAAGAATTACAGACGATGCGCTGTTTTCTACAGCCGGCTTAAAAACCATTTTTGCATCTACTACCGTTCCGGCAATGCCTCCCTGGCTTACCGGATGCTTGCCAATAATCTTATTAGCTCGGTTCAGCATTAGTATCCAGAACTCCTCGTGCGGTAAATCGGCAAGATGCCGCTGGATAGCTGCTGCCGCATCTTTACTGGAAGTAACCTGCTCGCGCTGCAGCGCTTCGGTTTCGCGCCTGCGGTTGCCAAGTTCCATTGCCGCAACTATGGTAATGGCTTTTGCTTCACCAATGCCTTTGTGTTTTATCAATTCATTCACAGAAAGCTTTCCAAGTTCCACCAGGTTATCTTTTACTTTTTCATCTTTAAGAATTTTCCGCGCCACTTCTACAGCCGACTCTTCAGCATTGCCCGAGCCAATCAGTATGGCAATAAGCTCTGCATCGCTCAACGCACTTCTTCCCTTAAGCAAAAGCTTTTCGCGCGGGCGGTCGTCTGCTGCCCATGATTTTATTCCGTTGCTGCTCACTGTTGCGTATTAATGGATGCAGGATTTATCAATCAAAAATAATAAAATAAAAAAGGTCTAATCGTTGTAAGAATAGACCAATAAAAAACCTTGAAAATAAAATTTCCTATTTCATTTTGCCCACATGGACAGCAAGCTCAGATTTGAGGTTGGCGGCCTTGTTTTTATGGATGATATGTTTTTTTGCTAAACGGTCGAGGAGCGAATGAACTTTGGGCAACAGTGCCTGTGCTTCTTTCTTATCGGTTGCCGTAAAGATTTTTTTTATAGATGTCCGTGCGGTTACGGTTTGGTAACTGTTGCGGTCACGTCTCCTGTTATTGGTGCGGATTCTTTTAATTGAAGATTTATGGTTTGCCATTTAGGTTTGTGGATTGAGGGGCAAATATAAACATCATTATGTATCATTGAAAATCCATCTTAAAGCGGGCCCATTCATTTTTTTTTCACTCGTTTTTTTCTAAAATTGGCGGCTTTAAAAAATGTATTTTTACCAACTGCCTGCTAAAGCAAGGCCAGAAAGTTTTAAGTTTTTAATAATATAAATCATTGTCTATGGCTGATTTAAAAGAATTAAACGAAAAAATACAGCGCGAAAGCGCATTTGTTGACTTGCTTCAGATGGAAGTAAGTAAAGTAATTATAGGTCAACGGTATATGATTGACCGTTTGCTGGTAGGATTACTGTCTAACGGGCATATTTTGCTTGAGGGAGTACCCGGCCTTGCAAAAACGCTTGCCATTAAATCCATTGCTTCATGCATCCATGCAAAATTCAACCGGATACAATTTACGCCCGACCTTCTTCCGGCTGACTTAATCGGCACCCAGATTTACAACCAGAAGAAGGAAGAGTTCACCGTCCGCAAGGGGCCCATCTTCGCCAATTTTATTCTGGCCGATGAAATAAACCGTGCTCCAGCTAAAGTGCAGAGTGCTTTGCTTGAAGCGATGCAGGAAAAGCAGGTCACCATAGGCGAGCATACTTTCAGGCTGGAGGAACCTTTTCTGGTGCTTGCTACGCAAAATCCCATTGAGCAGGAAGGGACTTATCCTTTGCCCGAAGCGCAGGTTGACCGCTTTATGCTTAAAGTAGTTATCGGCTATCCGAATATGGAAGAAGAAAAATTAATTATGCGGCAAAATATTGCTGCAGAATTTCCTACGGTGAATACCGTTGCAAAAACAGATGAAATTATGCGTGCCCGCCAGGTGGTGAAAGAAGTTTACATGGACGAAAAAATTGAGCGTTACATTCTCGATATTGTTTTTGCTACCCGTTCGCCCCGCGAGTACCGACTCGATAAATTAACACAGCTTATTAGTTATGGCGGTTCTCCGCGCGCAAGCATTAGTCTCGCCCTGGCATCCAAAGCATTTGCTTTCATCAAGCGCAGAGGCTATGTCATTCCCGAGGACGTGCGCGCTGTATGCCACGATGTTCTGCGTCACAGAATCGGGTTAACGTATGAAGCCGAAGCAGAAAATATTACTTCAGAAAATATTGTGAATGATATTTTGAATGCAGTGGAAGTTCCTTGATGATTTCGGATTTGGGATTGTCAAAATTTTGAATTGATTTTAATCCGCAATTCAAATTTCGCGATTCGCAATTTTTAGAAAATGGAAACAACAGAACTTCTCAAGAAAGTCCGCAAGATTGAAATAAAAACGCGCGGCCTCACCAGCCATATATTTTCGGGTGAGTACCATAGCGCTTTTAAGGGACGTGGAATGGCCTTCAGTGAGGTGCGCGAGTATCAGCCGGGAGACCCGACTCGTTCTATTGACTGGAATGTTACGGCCCGATTCAATCATCCCTACATAAAAGTTTACGAAGAGGAGCGCGAACTCACCGTTATGCTTCTTGTGGATATGAGCGGCTCTTCTTATTTCGGAACAAAGACACAATTCAAGAATGACCTTATTACTGAATTGTGTGCTGTGCTTTCTTTTTCAGCCATACAAAATAATGACAAGACAGGCGTTATATTTTTTTCTGACAAGATTGAAAAATTCATTCCTCCCAAAAAAGGGAAGTCACACATTCTACGTATAATCCGTGAGCTAATAGAATTTAAACCGGAAAGCAAGGGAACAGATATAGCGACCGCTTTAAAATTTTTTACCAACGCGATCAAGAAAAAGAGCATTGCATTTATCATTTCAGATTTTGCTTCTGCCAACTTTGAACATGCTCTTAGAGTTGCTGCGCGCAAGCACGATGTGGTTGCCTTTTGCATCAGCGACAAACGCGAACAATCCTTGCCCGATATGGGGCTGGTGAAATTTATGGATAACGAAACCGGGAAAACTATTCTGGTGGATTTGTCGGATGCCAAAAATCGCAGGGCGATAGAAACACAGCGTGCTATAGAAGATAAAAAGTTATCTGAAATATTTAACCGCTCAGGGGTTGATTTCACCACGCTGTTTACTGACCAGTCATACGTGCGGCCGCTGATGGGCTTGTTTAAAAGGAGAGGAAGGAGGTTTTGAGATGAAAGTCTATCATTCTATTTTACTGTGCCTTTTTGTTTCCTTTTTTTCTTTCACAGTAAATGCGCAATCCTTCAAAGCCGAAGCAAGAACAGATATCTCTTCAATAAAAATCGGTGAACAGTTTAAATTAATTCTTGAAGCGCAATCGCCACCGGGATACAAATTCAGTTTTCCGCAGGTGCCTGACACCATCACGAAGCTGGAAATAGTAGACCGTTCTAAAATTGACACTGCAGTTCTGCAGGACAAAAAAATTTATTCATACAAACAGGTTCTCACCGTCACCTCTTTTGATTCGGGCTACTACCCTATTCCGCCACTCACATTTACGTATCAGCAACCGGACGATACCACCACTCACATTGCCGAAACGGAAGCGATATTGATTTCTGTCCAGGGAATTCGGGTGGATACAGCGCAAAACATCCGAGACATAAAGATGCCGCTGAAAGTTCCTTTCTCTTTTGCCGAGGCGCTCCCCTATATCCTTGCAGGCGTTGGAATAATCGCATTGATACTGCTTATTATTTATCTCAGAAAGAAATTCAAAAAGAAAGAAGTAATAAAACCTGCTATTGTTATTCCTAAACGTCCGCCTCATGAAATTGCGCTTGAAGAGCTGAAGAAACTTGAAGGTGAACGCTTGTGGCAGCAAGGCTTAATTAAGCAATATCATTCTCGCCTTACAGATATAATACGCACATATATTGAGCATAGATTTGGAATTATTGCCATGGAAATGACTACGGGAGAAATTATGCAGGCGGTGAGAAACCTGAACATTGAGAGCATCATTGCAGAAAAACTTTCGCACCTGCTCACACTTGCTGACATGGTAAAGTTTGCAAAAGTGCAGCCATTGCCCGGAGAAAATGAAATGTCTATGCAACAATCGTATGAATTTATAAATGCGATAAGGGAAATGAAGGAAGTTACCGAGTCACAAACACAAACAGCAGCGGCATGATAATCACCTATGCACATCCGTTCTTTTTCTGGCTGCTGGTCTTAATTCCGCTGCTCGCTGCATATTATTTTCTTTTCCTGAACAGAAAAAGACCTGCAGTTCATTATTCATCTCTCGGTACTTTCAAAGGGATTAACAAAACATTCAGGCAGCGGTTCATTCACATGCCTGTTATTTTCCGCCTGCTTGCTTTGTCTGTGTTTATTGTTGCAATGGCACGTCCGCAATCAACCTCACAATCGCAAAGCATAAATTCAGAAGGAATTGATATCGTGTTGTGCCTCGATATTTCAGGAAGTATGCTGGCCGAAGATTTTAAGCCCAACCGTATTGAAGCGGCTAAAAAAGTTGCACTGGATTTCATAGATAGCAGGCCTAATGACAGAATAGCTCTTGTAATTTTCAGCGGAGAAAGTTTTACCCAGTGCCCGCTTACAACCGACCATTCCGTAATTAAGAATCTTTTAAGAGACATAAACAGCGGAATGCTGGTTGACGGCACCGCCATAGGCGAAGGTCTCGCAACGGCTGTGAGCCGCATCAAAGACAGCAAAGCAAAAAGTAAAGTAGTAATTCTTTTGACGGATGGTGTTAATAACGCAGGTTCCGTTGACCCGATTACTGCGGGAGAAATTGCAAAGTCATTCGGAATAAAGGTCTATACTATTGGTGTAGGAACAAATGGCTATGCGCCTTATCCTGTAAAAACTCCTTTCGGGATTCAATACCAGAATATGGAAGTGCAGATTGATGAAGACATTCTTAGGCAGATTGCAAAAGATACAGGAGGAAAATATTTCAGGGCAACTGACAACAGTAAACTCAAAGAGATTTACCAGGAAATAGACCGCATGGAAAAAACCGTTATTGAAGTCACAGAGTTTCGCAGAAAGGGAGAAGAGTTTTTGCCGCTGGTGCTTGCCGGGCTTTTACTTCTGCTTGCCGAAGGAATTTCGCGTTATACATTTTTAAAAACTATTCCCTGATGTTCCGGTTCGCACATCCTGAATTTCTCTATTTGCTTGCTGTACTTCCGGTGTACCTGGTTCTCTTTATTATTTACCGCATCACAAAAAAGAAATCGCTTCAGAGAATGGGAGATGCATCCCTGGTCGGAAAACTTGCTCCATACACTTCAGGCATAAGACAAAATGTGCGGCATGCTTTGTTTTTACTTGGCAATGCTGCCATTATTCTTGCAGCAGCCGGCCCGCAAATTGGTTCGCGGCTTGAAGAAGTGAAACGCAAAGGCGCTGACATCATTATTGCGCTCGATGTTTCCAACAGCATGAAAGCACAAGACATTCAGCCCAGCCGTCTAGGGCGCGCTAAGCAAGCCATTGCGCGGCTTGTTGATAAACTGGAGGGAGACAGGATAGGCATTATTGTTTTTGCGGGCGAGGCGTATGTGCAGCTTCCTATTACCACGGATTACGCTGCAGCAAAACTTTTTCTGAATTATATCGATACAGATATTGTTCCGACACAGGGAACGGCCATCGGCTCAGCCATTGAACTTGCTGTGGAATCGTTTCCGCAGGATAGCAAACACAACAAGGCAATCATAGTAATCACGGACGGAGAAAATCACGAAGACGATGCGGTTGCTGCCGCCAAAAAAGCTTATGAAAAAGGAATCATCGTGCATACTATAGGAATGGGCTCTGTTGAAGGAGCGCCTATTCCAGTTGTGCACAATAAGGTGCAGGTTGACTTCAAAAAAGATAATGAGGGGAATATTATTATCAGCAAACTCGACCCTGCTGCGTTGAGTAGTATTTCTTCAGAAGGCGGTGGAAAATTTATACGCGCAACGAATTCGGATGACGGGCTTGCCGCTATAATCAAAGAAATAAACAAAATGGAGAAGGCAGAATTCGGAGCTAAAATGATAACCGATTACGAAGACCGCTACCAATATTTTCTGGGGGCAGGGTTATTACTTTTACTCATTGAATTTCTAATCTCCGAGCGCAGAAGCAAATGGTTTTCACAATTCCGTCTTTTTGACAGCACTATATTTACCAAAGCAAAAAATAAAAAAGCTGCGTGAGAACTCGTAAAAATAATTTTTGGCTTTTGATTTTGGGTTTCCTGCTGGTTGCCGTCAATACTGTTTTTGCGCAATCGGAACGGAAATTTATTCGTGAAGGCAATACGTCATTTGAAAATAAAAAGTACAGCGATGCAGAAGTGGCTTATAAAAAATCGCTGGGTAAAAACCAAGAATCGTACGAGGGAAATTTTAATCTTGGTGATGCATATTACAAGCAGGGAAAATATGACGAAGCAGCAAAACAATTTGATATGCTTAAATTGCAGAAGAAAGACAAGAACTCCAATGCTGCAGCTCTTCACAATTTAGGAAATACATTGCTGCAGAGTCAAAAGTACCCGGAGAGTATTGAAGCATATAAGGAGGCATTGAAGCTAAACCCTAAGGATGAGGATACACGGTATAACCTTGCTTATGCACAAGCAATGTTGAAACAACAGCAACAGCAGCAACAACAGAACCAGGACAAGAACAAAGAAGATAAAAAAGACCAGCAGAAGAAGAACCAGGAGCAGCAAAAACAGCAGCAGCAGAAGAAAGAAATTTCAAAAGAAGATGCTGAGCGAATTTTGCAGGCGCTTAATAATGATGAAAAAGACAAGCATAAGAAAAAAGCAAAAGTTGCTTCAGGACGTATAAGGGTGGATAAGGATTGGTAAAAACTTAGAAGATAATGCAGAAGCTGATTAAATATTGTTTCATCTTTTTATTGTTGAGCGGACAAACTTTTGCCCAGGATGTTACATTTACTGCAAGCGCAAGTAGCACAACTGTAGCTGCAGGAGAACAATTCCAGGTCACCTATTCTGTAAACGGAAATGCAAGTAAATTCCAGGCGCCCGCATTCAGGGATTTTGATGTGGTGATGGGGCCCAGCCAGTCCATGAGCACTCAAATCGTGAACGGAAGTTTTTCCCAATCGGTAAGTTATACATACGTTCTCATTGCACAGAGAGAAGGAACGTATGAAATTCCTTCTGCAACTGTTGAAGTGAACGGAAAAAAACTTCAATCCAATTCACTCCGGATTACTGTAGTGAAGGGTAATCCGCAACAACAACAGCAGGCGCAGGGAAGCAGCGGCAATCAGCAATCATCCTCAGCGGGGCTGGATTCAAAAAGCGTTTTCATTCGCACTTTTGTTGACCGCTCAAATGTTTTGCTCGGAGAAGCCATTACCGTAACATACAAGCTGTGTACAAAAGTTAACCTGGTAAGCTATAATATTACTAAACTTCCTTCCTTCACTGGGTTTTGGAACGAAGATATTCCCTTGCAGCAACAGCTTCAGTTTTCGAGACAAACGATTGATGGTGTGCTCTACAGCGTTGCCGATGTAAAAAAAGTTGTCATCTATCCGCAGCGGTCCGGTACACTTACCGTTGACCCTATGGAAGGAGAAGTGATTGCACGCGTACAGGTAAAACGAAACCGCCAGCAATCGAATGACCCGTTTGATAATTTTTTCAATGACCCGTTCTTTAATAACTCCATCCGTGATGTAAAGTATCCGATTAAAAGTGAACCGGCAAAAATTACGGTTGGGGAATTACCCAAGGCTCCCACTGATTGTAACTTCAGCGGTACAGTTGGAAAGTTCAATGCCGAATTTTCCCTCGATAAAAAAGAAACAAAGACAAATGAAGCCGTTACCTTAAAAATAAAATTCAGTGGTAAAGGAAACATAAAGTTAATCGAGGCGCCTGCTGTTAATTTGCCTCCCGATATTGAAAGTTATGACCCTAAAGTAAATGAAAATATTACCGTAGCAGCGGGCGGTTCCAGCGGAAGCAAGTCTTTCGAATATCTTTTAATACCGCGTAAACCCGGTCATTACAAAATTCCCCTTGATGGGTTTTGCTATTTTGATGTAGCGAAAAAAAGTTATGTAAAAATAACTCCTCCTGAATTGTCGGTGATGGTTGAGCGCGGAACTGAATCGGGCGCTGCTACTGTTTCGGGCACGTCAAAAGAAGACGTCAGGATGTTGAACAAAGATATCCGCTTCATTAAAACGGGACCATTGCAAGATTCCTCTTCAGAAAAATTGATTTTCCTCTCCCCTGCTTTCTATATGCTGCAGGCCTTTCCGTTTGCCGCGATGCTGATAGTTTTATTCGTGCGCAGAAAACAAATTCAACAACAAAGTAATATTGCTTTAATGCGCAGCCGCAAAGCGGACAGTGTTGCAAGAAAGCGGTTAAAGACAGCTAAAAAATTTCTTGCCGCCAATGAAAAGCAAAAGTTTTTGGACGAAATGTTTCGCGCATTATGGGGATTCGCTTCGGATAAATTACGCATACCGGTTTCAGAATTATCGCGGGAAAAAATTCGTGAAGAGCTTGCTTTAAAAAACATGCCCGAAGAAATTATTTCCTCTTTTAACGAAACAGTAGATGCGTGTGAATACGCGCGGTTTGCTCCTCCAAGCGAGGATTACCGCCTCGAGGATATCTATAATAAGGGAATTAAGGTGCTAACAGAACTCTATAAATCTCGCAGATAGAAATGACAAGAGGAAAATTTTCTATGTATTTCTTTTGCGCATGTTTCTTTTTTGGAGGAACTTTAAATGTTTTTGCCAAAGAACCTGCTGCCGAATTATTTTCTAAAGCAAATCTTTATTTTCAGAAGGAAGAATATGATAGCGCGGAAAAGGTTTATAGCACTATTCTTCAGTACGATTCTTCACTTGCCGAAGTATGGTTCAACCTGGGCAATGTTTATTTCCGCAAAGGCGAACTTGCAAAAACAATTTTATGCTATGAGCGCGCAAAAAAACTTTCACCGGCTGATGACGATATTGATTTTAACCTGCACGTTGCTAATCTTCGCGTTACAGATAAGATTGATCCGCTGCCCAGGATATTTTATCTCCAGTGGATTGATACTGCCTCCTTTTGGCTTTCATCCGATGATTGGGCTTTAATTATTGTAACACTGTTCTGGCTTTTAGTGATTTTTCTGCTTTGCTATTTTCTCATTCCATCGGTCGTAATAAGGAAGCTGGGATTTTTTTTAGTTATGATTACGCTACTGCTTATAATTTTCTCGTATGCGCTGGCGTTTCACCAGCAAAACCTGATTTACGGAACCGAGCGGGCTATAATCACTTCTCCGAGTGTGTATGTGAAAAGTTCTCCCGATGAGAAAAGCAGCGATTTATTTATTCTTCACGAAGGAACCAAAGTAGACCTGCTTGACGAACTGAACGGGTGGAAAAAAATCCGTATTGCAAACGGAAGTATTGGGTGGGTAACGCAAAACACTTTTGAAATTATCTGATTCAGCGGCTCTTGAAAAAAATCGGGTTGCTTTCTGATACACACGGTTTCTTAGACGAAAAATTTTTTGATTTATTTTCCGGCTGCGATGAAATATGGCATGCCGGTGATATTGGTACCGCATCGGTCAGCAATCGCCTGGAAAGTTTTAAGCCATTCCGGTGCGTATTCGGGAACATAGACGGCACAGAAATAAGAGCGAAATACCCGGAGAAAAATATTTTCTTATGCGAACAGGTGAAAGTTTTTATGATTCACATTGGAGGTTATCCCGGGAATTATTCTCCTGGCATAAGAGAAGAGCTTTTAGAGCATAAACCCGGCCTGTTTATTTGCGGTCACTCTCACATATTAAAAATAACGCGTGACGAGAAATATAACCTGCTTCACATGAATCCCGGTGCGGCCGGAAAATATGGCATGCACAAAATGCGCACAGCTATCCGTTTTTCAATCGCAGAAAATAATATAAGTAACGTGGAAGTAATTGAGCTTGGAGAAAGAGGTAAAATCTGAAATTGCCTGTCATTTTCTTCCGGCGAGACTATCTAACCGGTCTTCTTCAGCTTCGACAGGTGGTTCAGCATCGCGAGTGTTTAATTCCTCCTTAGAAATATTAACCAGCCATTTCCCATTTCGTTTTACAAGGTTCAGTATCTGGTCTGTGTCAGAATTTTTTAGGTGATACAGTACAATGGTAGCGGTGTCTGTCCGGGAGTATTCCTTAACAATAGTGAAATTAGACATCATCTTTTTCTTTATTGAATCGGGAGTGTAGGCCTCAGCTCCCGCGAGCATATCTAAAAGTTTTCCGGTAGAGGGTGTAGAATATTTCTTTGCCTCCTGGTAATTCATTTCGGCAGCAGCAGTCAAAAATTTGTTTGCAACTGACTTAGGGTTTTCGGGCGAGCATCCTGCAAAAAATATTATGGAAAGCAGGCACAGTGCATTAAAAAAAAACGGTAACGGCTTATTCATAACTAAAACTGAAAACTTTGTGTATGGCCGGGTTAAGATAGATATCATCGCAGGCAATGTACGCGCGTTCTGATAATATTGACGAAGATATTAAAATATTTTTTCCACCGGCTTTAGAAAGAACCTTGTAAACATATTCGGTGCAATACATTGCCGAGTCTGTGGTTAAATCAAACTGACTGTCGTACGGAAGTTTTATACGGAAATAAAAGCGATTGAGAGAATCGACGGTTTTTTTCTGGGCATCGGTGAGAGAAGAACGGTACACTGCGAATGATGCCGCTTTATACCGAGAACAAAAATTTTGAAGGAGTTCTTTCTGTATCACAGAGGCTGACGATTCTCCACCAAGGAGATGATACACCATAGGTTTTCCGTTTTCCACGCTGATAATTCCCGCATGAGAATATCTCGGATCTTTTAAAGAAAATTTTCTCATGGATTCACTTATAAATCCATGCCCTAAGCGAAAAACTACATCGCCTGATTGAATTGCATTTTCCTTTAATAAATTATTTATTTCTGCAGCTTGTATCTTCTGTTTTGCGCTGTTCACAAATCCACTGCCGGATAAACTATGACTTGAAAAAAAGAACAGTGAAGATGATAATGACCCCAGGTAAACTAAAATTATTGGTTTCATTAGGTTATATGATTAAAGACAAAATTAAAAAAGTCGAGGTGGTGGCGTCTCAGCACCATGGCCTCTTGTTTACTATCGGGGTAGTGGCGCCTTCAGCGGCACTGTCTCCAGCTTATTGTCAGAGTGATGGCGCCTTCAGCGCCACGGTCTCCCAGTCGGGGTGGGCAGATTCGAACTGCCGGTCTCCACGTCCCGAACGTGGCGCGATAACCGGGCTTCGCTACACCCCGAACAAAAAAATAATCCCGCTTGAAAGCGGGATGCAAAGATGTAAAAAAATGTTCAGGGTAAACATCAGTTCAGCGATGGGTCAACCGGGAAGTTTGCCATAATCGCGTAATCGCTGCCCATGGTTTTTAATACTGTTCCCCAAAGTTTTTGCGGATCCTCTATGAATGCCAGCTTTTTAGAGCATTCATAAAGCAACCACGTATGATGTTTTAATTCCTGCTTAAGCTGATTCGGGTCCCAACCGGAATATCCTGCAAAGAATTTAATATCGTTCTGCGATACCATTTTTTTCTCGACCATGTATTTAAGCTGCTCAAGATTACCGCCCCAATAAATACCCTTCATCACTTCTTTGCTTCCTTCCAATGACGCTCCAAGCGTGTGCAGAAAATGGATGGTGTCTGTTTGAACCGGTCCGCCAAAATAAAGCGGTAAATCTGTTTCAGGAAAACCATTCAACACATCGCACACTAATACATTGGTTTGTTTATTAAGAATGAAACCAATAGTTCCTTCATTGCCATGCTCCGTAAGTAACACCACCGAACGCTGGAAATAAGAATCCATCATAAACGGTTCAGAGATAAGCAGCTTTCCCATTGTAGGTTTAACGATTCCGTTTTTCATAGCAGTAATTTTTAAATTTAATTTTTGTTTTGTGAGCGGATTATGAAACTTAATTTAATTTACGGTTAGAAGATAGAGTCGGATTTTTTTGTGTTAGTTTTACAACTTGTTTTTCTGTTTGTTCATTATTAAATGGCAGAAATCTTACATCAAATTCCGTGCTGAAAAAATTAGTGCATAAAATCACAAAAACAGCCTCAAAAAATATGTTGAAACGAATCCCAAAACTGAAGCCCGGAGATAAAGCCCCAGATTTTGAAATTCGGGACCAGGATAATAACACGATTCACCTGTCTGATTTTAAGGGCAAAAAAGTTGTCCTTTACTTCTACCCTAAAGACGATACAGCCACCTGCACAGTCGAGTCGTGCAACCTCCGTGACAATTATTCCAAATTAAAACGAAATGGCTATGAGGTTATCGGCGTAAGTAATGATACTGTGAAATCGCATAAAAAGTTTGAAAAAAAATTCGGACTTCCTTTTAAGCTTGGAGCTGATATTGAAAAAAAAGTGGTTAATGATTATGATGTTTATGGTGAAAAGATACTTTTTGGAAGAACGTATGATGGAATTCACAGAATAACTTACATCATTGATGAGAAAGGATTTATTGAAAGAATTATTACTGATGTGGACAGCGATGCTCATGCGAAGCAAATTTTAAACGGATGAATCCTGCATGATACAATTGATACAAATAGAAATAAAATCATGCAGGCTCCATCTGTCCTTAAAATAAAAAAAAGTTTCAGATGAAATCAGTGAGGAAAATTCACCACTTGAGGAGTAACATGAGAGAAGAAGTTCTTGATGAAAAAAATCTTCCCTCCTCGCCCCTGGCGCTGTTTGATTTGTGGATGAAAATGGCGATTGAGAAAAGTCCGGATCCAACCGCATTAACTCTTGCCACATGCGACAAGAATGGAAATCCGTCCGCGCGGATTGTTTTGCTCAAGGGTTATAACGCAAAGGGTCTTGTTTTTTTTACCAATTACAAAAGCAAAAAATCTGCAGAGCTCATACAAAGTAAATCTGCCTATATGGTTTTTTACTGGCCGGAGATTCATAAGCAGGTTCGTATTGAAGGACGGGCTGAAAAAATACCGGCTGCCGAATCAGACCAATATTTCAGCAGCCGACCGCGCGAAAGCCAACTGGGCGCTATGGCCTCTGAACAAAGTCAGGTGCTTGCCGGTAGGAAAGCGCTCGAAGAACGTTATAAATTTTTTGAAAAAAAATTTGCAGGTAAAAAAATCCCCAGGCCTTCGCACTGGGGAGGATTTAGAATTGTGCCAACTTATTTTGAGTTCTGGCAAGGCAGAACAAGCCGCCTGCACGACAGGATTGTTTACAAAAAGATTAAAGGAAATATGTGGAAGATATTCCGCCTTTTTCCATAAAAATTAAATTCAGTTTCTAAAGCTTAAAGCAAAATTAAAAATGTTTTTACGTGCACTCATCATATTCGCAGTTCTTCTTATCATTGATTTTTATGTCTTCCAGGGATTTAAACTTTTGTTTCCTTCGAAGGGCGCAGGAAGAAATCTCTGGTACATTTTATATTGGAGCATACCTGTAATTGCTCTCATTTTTATATTGGCTGCAGCCACCACAAAATGGAATTTGTGGTATCGTCCGTTAAAGATATATCCTTTTGCTGTTATTGCGGTCATCTATATTTCCAAGCTTTTTATTGTTGTTTTTTTACTTCTTGATGATGTAATCCGTGCTGTGCGGTTTGTGTATGAATTTATAGCAGATAAATTTTCTTCAAAACCCGAAGTTGCCTCTACGTTACCGAATATTTCGCGTATTAAATTTTTTACCCAGGTAGGTGCGGCAATTGCCGGCGTACAGTTTATTTCGCTGTTGTATGGCATGGCGAGGGGCGCTTATGATATTCGCGTCAGGAAAGTTTCACTCGCTTTTCCTGAATTGCCCGAGGGTTTAGATGGAATAAAAATCATCCAGCTTTCTGATATTCACTCGGGAAGTTTTGCCGGAAGTAAATACCTGGAAAATGCCGTCTCACTTTCTCTTGACCAGGGCGCTGACCTGATATTTTTCACAGGTGATTTGGTGAATGACCGGAGTACCGAGGCGGAAGAATTCGGCCGCATCTTCGAAAGAATAAAAGCGCCCATGGGCGTATATTCTATCCTTGGCAATCATGACTATGGTGATTACGTTCACTGGGATTCTCTTGAGGAGAAAAAACAAAATCTCCAGTCACTTAAAAATCTTCAAAAGCAGTTTGGCTGGAAAATGCTGAACAATTCACATACATATATTGAACGAAACAACTCGCGCTTGGGGTTGGTGGGTGTAGAGAACTGGAGCAAAAACTTGCGCTTTAAGAAATACGGCAACATGAAAGATGCTGTGCAGAATTTTGAAAAGCAACCTTTCAATATTTTACTTTCACACGACCCATCGCACTGGAATGCTGAAATTACTTCCACGTATCAATACCTGGACCTAACACTTTCAGGACACACGCACGGCATGCAGTTCGGAGTTGATATTCCCGGTTTCCGGTGGAGCCCCGTGCAATATGTCTACAAAGAATGGATGGACTTATATCAGAATAAATCGCAGCGGTTGTATGTTAACCGCGGACTGGGCTTTATCGGTTATCCCGGCAGAGTGGGAATACTTCCGGAGATTACCGTGTTTGAATTGAAGCGGGAGTTGGCTTAGCGAACGCTTTTAAAATTCAAATTCGGTAATGCGTTCATCTTTTAAAAGAACACTCACCAGCTTTTCGTGATTGTTGGCCGAGCCATGGACGTTCCAAGAGCCCGAAATTAAGTCGCCTTTTTTACTTTGTTTTATTCTTTGAAATTTAAGGTGATGCTCTTTGAAAAGCGCTTCATAATGGTTGAGCGTTTCGTGGTTGTAATGGCACACAATTTCATAATTGCGTGACTGGTGGGCACTGTCAATATATTTTTCCATCAGGGTGAATCCGTAAAGAATACACAGAACCAGTACTGTTGTAAAAAAACTGATTGCATAATAACCGCTTCCGATACCCATTCCCAGCGCAGCTGCAATCCAGATTGCAGACGCAGTGGTAAGTCCGTTAACACGATGCTCGGTCTTAAAAATAACTCCCGCTCCGAGGAACCCAACACCTACCACAATGTTTGAAGCAATTCGTTCGGGCGCAGTGCCCATTCCTATGTGGTAAGAGAGAATAGTAAACAATGTAGAACCCAGGGTAATAAGAATTATAGTCCGGAAACCGGCAGATTTATTCCTGAACTCTCGTTCTGCTCCTATCATGCCTCCAATCAGTAATGAAAGAAGAATTTTAATTAAATCGATTTGCGAAAATTCCATATGCTTATGATTTATTTTGCTTCCCCCAAACCTACAAACATTTTTCCTATCTTTAAATAGGTTCCCTATATGTTGACAGACTCGCTTTTGAATCAACCTAAAGATTGGGCTTTCATATTTATATCTTATAAATTCAACCTTTTGGAGTATTGACTCAATACATTGATTTACTTATGTTTGCCGCTGCCATTAAACATTAATTTGTACTATTTTTTTATTAAAAACCATGAAAAAAACTACTGCTTTATTCGCACTGTTATTGATTCTTATTCTTAATAATGGCTTTGCGCAGATTACACTCGATCTAAAGCAGGATGCCTGCTCAGGCAAGGATGCTATTATAGCCGATTGCGTTCCCTGCGGATACGATAATATGAACTTTGGCGCTGCCGATGAGCTTGCTGCCATTGCATGGACCAACAGCGGAAATCCTTCGAACGAAAGAGGATTAATACAATTTGATTTAAGCGCAATTCCCCAATCCTCAATTATCGTCAGCGCACAGCTCTCATTATTTCATAATCCGAATCCAGCGAGCGGCAACCCGGGTCATTCACAATTAAGCGGTCCTAACGATGCGTTGCTTCAGCGAATTACTTCGACATGGGATGAGCAAACGGTGACATGGAACACGCAACCCACCATTACAAACCAAAACGAAGTGACACTGCCGGCAAGCACGTCCAGCACGCAGGATTATATCAATATTGATGTCACGGCATTGGTGCAGGATATGGTGAACAACCCTGCGCAAAGTTTCGGATTCATGCTGCGGGAGGTGACTGAAACATATTACAGATCTCTGCTTTTCGCCTCGAGCGACTATCCTAATGCAGCTCTGCATCCTCAGCTTTTAGTTACTTTCCTTCCATCAGCAGCAGCTACCTGTTTGTCGTTTAAACCGGGCACCGGTATGTGCGGAGGTAAGGATGCCATCATTGCAGATTGTGTCCCCTGCGGGTACGATAATATGAACTTTGGCGCTGCAGATGAACTTGCCGCCATTGCATGGACCAACAGCGGAAACCCATCGAACGAAAGAGGGCTGGTGCAGTTTGATTTAAGCAGTATCCCTCCATCAGCGCAAATAACAAGCGCATTTCTTTCTTTATTCCACAACCCGAATCCAGCCAGCGGTAACCCGGGTCATTCACAATTAAGCGGTCTTAACGATGGCTTGCTTCAGCGCATCACTTCAACATGGGATGAATCAACAGTGACCTGGAACACGCAACCCACCATTACAAATCAAAACGAAGTAAACCTGCCTGCCAGTACATCCTCAACACAAGATTATCTTAATATTAATGTAACAGCATTGGTACAGGATATGGTGAATAATCCTGCGCAGAGTTTCGGATTCATGCTGCGGCTTGTGAATGAAACATATTACAGGAGCTTGATGTTTGCTTCGAGCGACCATTCTAATCTTGCCTTGCATCCTCTCTTGATGATTTGCTTTGATTATCCCACAGGCATTTCGGAAAACCAATCTTCGGTCGAACGTCTTGATATTTATCCTAACCCGGCCACGACTCAAATAGAAATTCCAAATATTACATCTGAAATCCAAAACATAGATATTTACAATGCCATAGGAGAAAAAGTTTTTGGCCAACAGCTATTTGCTAACAGCCACCAGCCAATAATTGATATTACAAAACTCGCTCCCGGAATGTACATTGTTAAAATTACCGCAGATAAATCCTGCCGCGTAGGAAAGTTTGTGAAAGAGTAACTTACTCCTTCACAACAGGAGTTCCGTTTCCTTTAGCATCTCCACAAGCGAGGCGTATGTCTTTCCTTTAATGAAGGAAAAAATCTCTTCCTTCTTCAGCCAACGGTGCGCTTCTATATCTTCTTCTGTCTGAAGAACAACTTCAGCTTGTTTTGTTGTCATCAGAAACCATCTGGTGTGTTTGAGAATATTTTTTCCTTTTTCAGGAAATGAATGGTACGTTGAAGGCAGCTCACTGATTATTTTCAAATCGTTCAAGCCGCATTCTTCTCTCACCTCGCGCAGGGCGGTGTCTTCTCCCGTTTCATCGTCATCTGCCTTTCCTTTGGGCAAATCCCATTTGCCGCGCCTGTAAATAAAAAGATACTCACCAAAATTATTTTTCACTAGCCCGCCTGCTGCCTCCACTATTGTAAATCGGCTGCAGAATTCCCTGAACGATGAATCATCATCAAAGCAAACTACGTTGTCGTTGATAAAAACTTTATATTTTTGACCGGACATGGAAGACGAAGTGGCGTTAAAAGTAGCGGAATTCCTGCTGCAAATTAAAGCGGTAAAGCTCCAGCCTTCGCAGCCATTTACCTGGGCTTCGGGATGGAAATCGCCCATCTATTGCGACAACCGGATAACATTGTCTCATCCTGAAATAAGAAATTACATCTGCCGCTCTCTTGTAAAAAAGATTGAGCAGGAATTCGGCATCCCCGATGTTGTTGCAGCCGTGGCTACTGCCGCCATCGCACAAGGTGCATTAGTTTCAGAAGCATTGAAGCTTCCTTTCGTTTACGTTCGTCCCAAAGCAAAAGACCACGGCATGGAAAATCTTATTGAGGGCGAAGTGAAAGCAGGACAGAGCGTTGTTGTTATTGAAGACCTTGTTTCTACAGGGCAGAGCAGCATTAAAGCAGTTCAGGCATTGAGAGATGCAGGATGTATTGTAAAAGGAATGGTTTGCATTTTTACATATGGATTCAAAACTGCAGAAGACAGCTTCGAAGCAGCCGATTGCAAACTTGCCCCACTATGCAGTTACGATACGCTGCTAAAAAAAGCAGCAGAAAAAAATTACGTTAAAGAATCGGAACTTGAAGTGCTGAAGGAATGGCGAATAAATCCTGCCGGCTGGAAACGGTAGCCCCGGCTCCGTCCCTCGGTCCTATTTTACTTTCTCCAAATCCATGCCACATTCTGGACATTTGCCGGCAATGTCAGAAATAATTTCAGGGTGCATGGGACAGTAATATTTGCCGGTGCCTTTGAGTTTTTTCATGAGAAACGAATTTTCAGTTCGGTTAAAGCAACCATAGTGAAAAATTCTTTGGCGGTTACTACATCTGAAAGTTTTTTTAAAATAATTATCTATGGTTTTTCCCCAACTATCCCGCTTTTCTCCTAGCCCATCGAAAATATGTTCAGATGAGAAATTGAAGAAATAGTTTTGGCATATAAATTTTTTTACAAATAAAATCTTAAAACCATGCCTGCCCTTGTAAAAAATCAATCGAATGATTTATCTACTGAGAATAAAACATTCATCCCTTTATTCAGAAATGATTTTCAGGACTACTGGAATGGTGGAATTCCTGAAATATTTCCATCCATTTATGTTATGGAAGAAGGCGGAAATTATAATGTTAAAATGTTTGCTCCCGGTCTGAAAAAGGATGATTTCAATATTGAAGTTGGAAGAAATTTAATAACCCTTTCTTGCGAAAGGGAATCATTCTACCGCTCATTCGTTATTCCTGATGATGCCGATGCTGCTAGCATTGCAGCATCATATAACAATGCAGTGCTTAATCTTTTCATTCCTAAAAAACACGAAAAACAAAAAAATAAAATCCATAAAATAATTGTGGAATAACAAATCTTGCATCTCGTTAATTAATTATTAAAAAATATCTATATGAATTTATTTTACAGTCCCTGTCTATCGCAATTAAGTGCTCTTATTGCAGGTTGTAATGATTACATCAATTATCATGATGTAATAGTTGAACATGATGGCGAAGTATTGATTGAGCGAGGCTCGATAAGAAAAAATGAATTGCTTTCCAAATACAAATTTTATTTCAAGGATTTTTTATACGGAAGAAGTTGTGTTGGTGCAGAAGCTGCGAAAAACCTGCAGTACCTGAATCAACTGTATAAAAACCTGGTGTATTGTTGGGAAAAAGATTTAGCGGGCTCAATCAACTTTAATGAAATTACAGACATACAGAATTTCAATTACCGCATTATGATGAGCAACGCATCGCTGGAATTAGAAAAAATTTATGCTCCTGCCTTTTTCAAGACTCGTTCACGAGCTTTTCCACAGTTAACCTTTTTCAAATAAAATTATTTAAGCCTTTTGCCGGGAGGAATTTTAATCGTTTCGAGAATAGATTAATTAAAACGTTTAAATAAAATCAACAATGAATTTACCCATTTTGAACATTATGACAACGCTCACACAAACCACAACGCTTACTATAGGCAGTTCTGAATTCGGGCCGAAAGATTTTATTCCTTCTAAATATACCTGTGAAGGAGAAAATGTGAATCCTCCTCTGACTATTGAAAATATTCCTTCGGGAGCAAAAAGCTTAGCAGTTATTGTTGATGACCCAGATGCCCCGGGAGGAACCTTCATCCATTGGGTTATCTGGAACATTCGCCCTATGGAAATGATTTTGGAAAATGCTGTTCCCGGCACCGAAGGCAATAACAGCTTTGGTGCAACACATTACCAGGGCCCCTGCCCGCCCACCGGAACTCACCGGTATTTTTTTAAAGTGTATGCGCTGGACACGCTGCTTGACATTGAACAAGGCGCAAAATTGAAAACGCTTGAGAAAGCAATGCGAGACCATATTCTTGGCTATGGCGAATTGGTAGGCGTTTATCGGAAATCAGCAGAAGAAAAATCAAAATACTTTTAATTTAGAATGAGGAAAAGTCACATCAAATTACTGAACAAAATTTCTAAACAAAATTCATATGAAGAGATGAAAGTGGGCCGATCAGAACGAAATATTACCGATGGTTCGGGAAAAGAGCCGAATTATGTTTTACTGAAAGACGAAGATTTTTCATTTGGAAGAAAAATTTCCGGCGAAATTGGCGAGCCTTACATTTTGCTGAGCCGCGACTTTTCAAACAATGAAATAGCGCTAGTGTATCACTATAAAAATAAAACTCATGGCAATCATTAAAGTAATTGAGCTTCTTGCAGAATCAAACGTCAGCTGGGAAGATGCTGCGCAAAGTGCAGTAGCAGAGGCATCAAAGAGTATTCGTAATATCCGCTCTGTGTATATAAAGAATCTGAATGCAGAAGTAAAAAACGGAAAAGTATCTTTATGGAGGTTAAACTGCAAAATAGCTTTTGAAAAAGAATAAGAATACAAACCAGGAAATTATCGACATTTTTTTTGATGCCTATAAAGACCATGATATGAGCGGCATCAGGAAAGTTATGGCTGATAATGTGACGTGGTATTTCTTAGGCAAAAGCCCGGTGGCGGGAGTTAAAAAAGGAATCAATGAAGTGATCGAATTCTTTGACACCATGGGAAAAATCATGGGTCAGTCAAACACAAAAATGGATAAACTGATTGTTGCTGAAAACGACCATTATTTTATAGAATGCCAGCGAAGCAAAACAAACCGGAAGGATGGAAATAATCTTGAACATTACAATGCTGTTTTATGGACAATTGAAAACGGGAAAATCATTGAAGGCAGGCATTTCTTTGCAGACCCGCAGGCAGTGGATAAATATTTTTCAGCAGTGGCACCAAAATCAAACATCATTCAGGAACAAAATTAAATCCGGTAAACTATGGTTAACGAACCTCTAATAAAAGAAGTAATTGTTAATGCGCCTGCTTCCAAGGTATGGAAGGCGCTCACGGACAAAAAAGAAATGAAGAAGTGGTACTTCGACATCGAAGATTTTAAACCCAAGATAGGATACAGCTTTAAATTTTATGGAGAGAAAGAAGGAAAAAAATTCCCTACATCGTGCATCATAACAGAAGTAGAGAAAGGAAAAAAGATAGCTTATACCTGGAGCTACGATGAGCATCCTGCAATCACCACCGTTACTTTCAGACTCTCTGATGAGGGGGACAAAACAAAAGTGCGCCTCACCCATGAAGGGTTGGAAAAAATTCCGACCGGGGACAGGGATTTTTCGCGCCAAAGTCATCAGCAAGGTTGGGAAAGCATCATAGGAACTTCTCTAAAGAGATATGTTGAAAAAAATTAATCATGAAATTCTGCAAGAGCTGAATGCCTGCGCCAATGTCTGCAACATTTGCTACAACGCCTGCCTCAACGAGGAAGACGTGAGCATGATGACCCGTTGCATTGAACTGGACCGTGAGTGTGCCGATTTATGCCAGCTAACTGCATCGTTGATTTCGCGGGACTCGGAGAATGCGGACAAATTTGTAAAGCTTTGCGCTGATATCTGTGAAATATGCGCCGATGAATGTCAAAAGCATGACTACGAACATTGCCGCGAGTGTAAACGCGTTTGCAGCAATTGTGCTGCTCTTTGCCGCTCCTATCAACTTCAACATTATGTTGAATAAAAAAATAGAGTCAGCGCTTAACGAGCAGATTGCTCTTGAGCATGAATCATCACAGTATTATCTTTCCATGGCTTCATGGGCAGAGGTAAAAGGATACCATGGCATCACAAAATTTCTTTATCTGCAGAGCGATGAGGAACGGGCACATATGCTCAAGCTGTTTCATTACATTAATGAGCGTGGCGGGCATGCCCTTGTGCCTGACGCAAAAATTCCACCAAAGTCGTTTCAAACTATACAGGAAATTTTTGAACAGGTATTGAAGCATGAAATAAAAGTATCGGGGGAAATTAATGAGCTTGTAGATATGTGTCAGAAAGAAAAAGACTATACGACAAATAATTTTTTGCAATGGTATGTTGCCGAGCAGATAGACGAAGAACGAACCGCCCGCAACATCCTGGATAAACTAGCTCTCATTGGCAGTGATAAAGGCGGCCTTTATCTTTTTGACAATGAATTAGGGGCAATGCCCGGGAAGAAATAAAAAAGCCGGAATTTATTCCACACTTTATTGAAAGCGTGGATTTTTTTCCCTACAGTTTCAAACAAAGTATCATTATTTGTTTGTTTCTGGAGGGCTTGGTTTTTGCTAATGTATTTACATGGCGAGCAAAAAGTATGTTCTTGATAACTTCAAGATTGGTGAAAGTGTTGTTCCTCTTATAAAAACAGAATTAACATTTGTGGTTACTGATATAGATAAGGAACATGGATTGATTATCTGCAGAATACGGGATATGTCTGAAGTTATATACAAGTTTAAGCCCGATGAATTAGAAAAAGAAATTGTTTTAAGACCTCCTAATATTGTGGATTTTGAGATATCTGAAGATGAATGAGTAAATAGTCTTTAGTATTATTCCACGATAGAACCCGCTCATTTATGTCCGTAAGGTGCGGGTTCTTTTTTTGTGCAGCATTTGCCGGGTGGTAAAAGCAAAAAAAAGAAATCGAGAACCTTTTTTAAAAATTTCACTCAAAATTTTCTACGGCATTTCCTCACAGAAACCACAATTGTATAAATTAATTTTGTGAGATGAATGTCTATAAAAATTTAAGCGGCATTTCGGGTATAACGCATTATGAAATCGATGATGATTATGTTGCGGTTAAGTTTACAGGCGAACGTGCAGTGTATTATTATGCAAACTCGCGGATTGCAAAATACCATATCGAGAGAATGAAAGCACTGGCGGTGAACGGAAAGGGTTTAGCTACATACATAAATCAAAATCCTCCTGTAAGAAATAATGCAGTAACAGGGTGAGGTTATTTCGTATAGTCGCTGCTGGTAAGCACTAACTATTATCAGCGACCGCGTGAACGGGAGGAAGAACTTCTGCTTCTGTTCCCGGAACTACGTGAATGACTGCGCGAAGAAGCAGACCGTCCATTTCCACTTCTGCTTCCACTGCGTGAGCTGCGGCCACGGCCACTCATTCCTGAAGAACCATGTGAGCTTCGGTTATCATCGCCACTTTCGTAGCGGCTTTGTTCTGCATCATTAGAGAAATAACTTTGGTTGATTTCAAATCCTTCAGTTAAGTTTTTCATTGTACATAAATTTAAATCGTTAAAAAGATAATTACATAAAACTACTACAACGAGAGACCGTTGCCCGGTAAATTCGATAGTATCGATAAATGCCTCGATAATCCCGCTAATGCGCGGCACAATTATTGACTTTTAAAAATGTTCTGCGTTCACTTTAAAAACCATGAGAAATAGTATCAGGAAAAAAAAGGAAAAAGTATTCAAGAGGTTAAACAAACTTGACCCAAACAACAATAAAAATCTTAGGAACCGGCCGCTCATAAAAAGGCGTAATAAAAAAGTACGCGATGACGGCTTTGAACATCGCACTAGCGCAGAAACAAAATGATTTTTTTGATTTTAAGGAACCTGTTCTTCCTGTTTTTTTAGGGAATATGCCTTACACTTACAATGGTTTTCTGCCTTGAATTATCCTGACAAGAATTAAAAGTTAGGATTGAAACCTGATTAAAAATTTTTCGGAGGGAAACAAAAATTTTCGGACGCGTGAAAGCGCCTGAATTTTTAACCGCTCTTTTTATTGGTTGTAACAATGAGAATACCACCCACAAGCAGCAAGCCACCCACAATAGGCGACCACTGAACAGGATGTTTTTCTTCCTTCGTTATTTCAACCGGACCCACGTCAACCACTTTTTCTTTGGTTATGTAAGTAAACCCGGTGTATATCATCATAATGACTCCTGCTACGATTAAAATAATTCCTACTCTTTTTGCTTGCATGATTTTTAAAAAATTAAAAAGCAAAGACCATACCTGCTAAAGAGTTATTCCAGTATTTTCCTCCTGTGCCTTTCTTTTAAATCGTGCATTTCTATTGCTTCTTCTATTGAATGAGATTGGTGCGTATCACTGTGGCTTTTACTCATCTTTACAAGCTCTGCATAATATTTTTCAAGTGTTATTAATTCTTCTTCCGTCAGGTCTTCAACGTCAATAAGCCGGTTACTTGCCAGGTTGCTTGATGAAATAAGTTCATTAAGTTTTAGCTGCATCGCAAGAGATTCCTTATTCTGACTTCTCTGAATTAGAAATACCATAATAAAAGTAATAATGGTTGTGGCAGTATTAATAACCAGTTGCCATGTATCGGAGTAATGAAAAAAGGGCCCTGTAATAAGCCAAATAATTATGATTGCTATTGCAATAACGAAAGCTCCGGTGCTTCCCGCTTTTTTGGTCACATAGGATGAAAATTTTTCAAAGACATTTTTTTGGGAATTTTTTGTTTTCATAATTGGGGTTTTTATTTGGGTACAACTGTTTTATTTTTTCGCGTGATCCTTTTTCCAAAATGGAGGCCGCTTTGACCTGGGTTCATCAAAATTTATTTCCTCTCCCCTAATAAATCCGTAAGGTTTTAACGCCTCTGCATTGTCACATATCACTTTCACCATGCCGGTTACAGGTATGCAATGGTAAACGAAATAAGAAACTCGCGTGCCACAACTACGGTCAGCACCACGAGCGCAACCAGCATAAGCTTTGCAGTTGCCCTTACATAAAACGGGGTATCGCTCCACATGAGTTTATTAATTTGACATCAAAATTATCAATATCAAATAAACTCAAGCCTTTTAGTTGATATTTTCTAAACCGCGTTGGAGAGCACCACTCGCAAAAAATATTTATCTTCTTCTTTCGGAATTCCTCTTTCGTGAAAGCGGATTTTCCGGCGCCGCATTTTCCCTTAGTTTCTTTTTTCCAAGAGAAAAAAAGTAATACATAAGAGTCATCAGTGCGATTCCCTTGTGCCTTCTGAAAGAATTCATTAACATACGTTTAAACATTGTTATTACATTTTTAAAATTTCCTTCTTAACTTGCTTTCCTTATACTTCTACTCTTTTTTTGTTCATGATGCATCAGGTCCTGTTTTTTTATAGGTAAAAAAGGCAAATACCATACCTCCTGCTTAATGAACTGAAATAATTTACCGGAATAATTAGTCTGAAAAACTTTAGAGCGATTTTTCTGGGGAATAATATCCTCAATCCCGAGTAATTAAAATTCCCCATTTCAGAAGAAAAAAATTACTCACTTGTGAATTTTATTTTGAAATCCTGTTTCTGTCATTATCAAAACAGGCACGAGTGTTGCAAAGCTTTAAGGCATGAAAAGGTTTCCTGTTCACAAGGTAAAGGGCTATGTCGGTGAAAAGTCTATAAAGCTTAGCGAAAGAACCATCGAAAAAACCGGGGCAGTGCGTAATTTTTTTTCCGGAGTCGCTGATTTTTTTTTATTCGTCACCCGTACCGTAAGAGAAACCTTTTCAGGTGATTTTGAATTCAGAGAATTTATAAATCAGTGTTTTCAAATCGGGAATAAATCACTAGCGCTTGTTTCGGTGACTGCAATTATTATTGGGTTGGTCTTCACAATTCAAACGCGCCCCACGCTTCTCGATTTCGGAGCAGTGAGTTTGCTTCCGGGGATGGTTGCTGTGTCTATCATCAGGGAGATTGGCCCTGTCATCACGGCATTGATATGCGCAGGAAAAATTGGTTCCGGAATGGGGGCCGAACTAGGTTCAATGAAAGTGAGCGAACAGATAGATGCCATGGAAGTGTCATCTGTCAATCCCATTAAATTCCTGGTGGTTACACGGGTGCTGGCTGCAACGTTTATGGTTCCCTTATTAATTCTATATGCCGATGCCATAGCAATTTTCGGAAGCTGGATAGGGGCAAATATTAAGGGCGATGTAAGTCTTATATTATTTTTCTCACAAGCGTTTAGCCATGTTGAGCTTTTGGATTTTATACCTGCTGTAATAAAATCTTTTTTTTTCGGAGCAGTAATAGGTTTGGTGGGATGTTACAAAGGGTACAATGCAGGGCGGGGAACTGAAAGCGTAGGCGCAGCAGCCAACTCAGCTGTGGTTATATCTTCTCTCCTGATAATAATCGTTGACATGATTGCAGTACAAATAACGGACATGATATGATAAATGCCAATGCGGATAAACAACGGGTTATAGAAATAAATAATTTGTGCAAAGGGTTTGGCGAGCAGGAAGTGTTGAGAAATATTTCTTTCAATCTTGCTGCAGGGGAAAACCTGGCTGTACTTGGTAAATCGGGCTCTGGCAAAACAGTATTGATTAAATGCATTGTTGGGCTGCTGAATGCCGATGAAGGAACTATTAATGTACTTGGGCAAAAAGTTAGCTCCCTGAACAATGAAGAATTGAGAGAGCTGAGAAAAAAAATCGGCTTTCTTTTCCAAAGTGGGGCACTGTATGATTCCATGACGGTAAAACAAAACCTGGAATTTCCGTTGCAAAGAATCAGGAAGGAACTGACTCAGAAAAAAAGAGATGAAAAAATAATTGAAGCCCTTGAAAATGTAGGGCTGGCTGAAGCATTAAATAAAATGCCATCAGAATTATCGGGTGGCATGCGCAAGCGAATCAGCCTGGCTCGCACCATTGTTGCTGACCCTTTAATTATGCTGTATGACGAGCCAACCGCGGGGCTTGACCCTGTAACTGCTGATGAAATAAGTGCTCTTATAACTGAAGTCCAGAAAAAATATAAAACTTCTTCTCTTATTATCACGCATGATATTTCATGTGCGCGCATTACAGCAAACCGGCTTATTATGCTAAAGGATACAGAAATATACCACGAAGGACAGTTGGACGAGTTTGAAAAATCAGACGACCCCGCAATAAAAGCATTCTTTAAGCGTCAGTAAGACTATTCATTTAAAATCACTGTTATGGATACTCAAAGACCAAAGTTTAAAGTTCGCCTGGGAATGTTCATCGCCGGGGGATTGGCGTTGTTTGTCATTGCTATTTTCGTGATTGGAAAACAGAAAAATTTATTCGACCCCGTCTTTAAGCTCACCACAACTTTTTACAGCATCAGCGGATTACAGGTTGGAAACAATGTACGCTTTGCAGGAATCAATGTCGGAACCGTTGACAATATCAAAATTATCAACGACTCCACTGTGCGCGTTGACATGATTGTTAAAAAAGAAGTTCAGCAATTTATTAAGGAGGATTGCGAAGTTGGCATAGGTTCAGAGGGAATTGTGGGTGATCGCCTTTTAACCATTACACAAGGAAGCAACGGGGCCGCGGAAGTAAAAGATGGACAGAAACTGCCCTCCAGAGAGCCGGTTGAAACCGATGAAATTATAGCAAGTCTAAAAATATCCGCCGGAAATGCCGAAATTATTACAGGCCAGCTCGCAGAAATAACATTTAAGATAAATAACGGAAATGGAATTCTTGGAAGGTTAATACAGGATTCAACCATTGCAGAAAATATTAATCAAACTATAGAGAATCTTAAAAAAGGCAGCAAAGGATTGAATGAAAACATGGAAGCGGCAAAACATAATTTTCTTTTGAGAGGATACTTTAACAAGAAAAAGAAAGAAGCTGAAAAACTTAAAGAAGCGGATAAAAAATAAAAGAAATAATTCATCGTTTAGTACCAATATGCAAATAACCAGAAACACAAATGAGGGTAAGGAATATTTTCATTATTTTATTTGTTCCATTTTTCATTAGTGATTTTGCATTTGCACAGAAAACTCCTGCCGAGAGCGATTCTCTGAAGCTTTACAGGGATATAGAAAAATTTTCAAAGAAAAGGAAAGCAACACGTTTTATTTATCGTATTTTCTTTAAACCGGTGGATGTTCCGCCTGATCAAAAAACACAAAATGAAGTCTGTGATATCCAGGTTTGCTACAGCGATTTTGAAGGAAAAATTATCAGGAAAATTCAAATCACTTCCTTAGACCCGTTCGGCTATTCAGCGACTGACACATCCATCGTTGCCCAAAACTTTTTATACAAAATCGGAAACAAAGCTCACATTAGAACGCAACGCATAACGATAAAGAATCTTTTGCTCATACATAAAAATGAACCATTTGATTCCTTGCTTGTAAAAGAATCAGAACGTTTAATCCGCAGCCAAAAATATGTACAGGAAGTTTTTTTCGATTTTGAATCTGCTCAAGAGAATTCCGACTCGGTAGATGTTTTTATTCGTGTCGTTGATAAGTGGAGCCTTATTGGCGAAGGTGCTATTTCCACTTCAAGTTTCAGAATAGGTTTGAAAGAAAAAAACTTTTTAGGGTTAGGCCATGAGTTTCAAAATATTTTTACCGGTAATTATAACGAAGCCCCCAATTCTTTCAGTACAAATTATTATATCCCCAACATCAGGAACACTTACATTAATACAACACTTCACTACGAAATAGATGAACACAGGAGCATTGTCAGGAGTTTAACAGTCGACCGGCCGTTTTATTCACCGGTGGCAAAATGGGCCGGGGGCTTCTCTTTCCTGGAGCGGTTTCAAAGCAATTCCGTTAATAAAATGGTTCCTTCTCAAGAGGACCTTAAGTTCAATGTACAGGATTACTGGGCAGGCCATGCATGGCAGATTTTCAGAGGCAATACAGAAGACTTCCGCACAACTAATTTAGTATTTAACGGGCGTTTCCTTAGAACGCGTTACCAGCAAAAACCTGTTGCGCTTTATGACTCACTGAATATTTATTCTAATGAAAATTTTTATTTAGCAAGTATTGGCGTTTCACGAAGAAGATACATCAAGGATAAATATATTTTTAATTACGGTTTCATTGAAGACGTTCCGGCCGGAAATGTTTATGAGTTAACAGGAGGATACCAGGAAAAAAACACCGGTCGTACATATTTAGGAGTACGAATTGCGTCTGGGAATTACAATAACTGGGGCTATCTAAGCTGGAACCTGGAGTATGGTACATTCTTTAGGGCATCACAATTTGAACAAGGTGTTTTTACTGCAGGTACTGATTATTTTACAAGCCTCTTCAAAATCGGTACATGGCATTTCCGGCAGTTTATAAAACCGCAATTCACCATGGGAATAAACAGGTTTGCGTATGAGAAAATCACTATCAACAATGAAAACGGTTTGCGTGGCTTCGGAGCCACGACTTTAACGGGTACGAAAAAAATTCTTTTAACGCTTCAGACCCAATCCTATGCACCATGGAATATCCTGGGTTTTCGCTTCGGGCCATATTTAATTCATTCGCTGGGCATGCTTGGAAATGAAACATCGGGGTTTAAAAGCAGCCAGGTATTTTCGCAGTATGGCGTTGGTGTTCTGATTAAAAATGATTTTCTTGTCTATAATATTTTCCAGGTCTCTCTTGCATTCTACCCGAGTATTCCCGGTGACGGGAAAAACGTTTTTAAAGTAAATGTTATTGCAACAACAGATTTTGGTCTCGGTGATTACATCATAGGAAAACCCGCAACGCTGGGTTATCAATAAAGAATAAACCACTTATGTTTTTTTATTCACAACTTTCACTTGCTGCATAAAAGAAGCAACCTTTGAATCGGCATAAGGGCCAAATGCATCTACCAAGGTTCCGCGGCTGCCGTCTTTTGTTTCAATCGCAAACAGGATTGAATTATCTGCAGGGTCAGAGTTTCCTTCGAAACGATAGAAATTAACTTCACTTAGTTCTTCCGGCGAATAAATTTTTCGACTCTGTATCGACTTCAATCCCTGCTCTGTGACTTTATAATCTTCAGTGTAGCCTCTTTTAATAAGCGTGTTAAGACAGGATACCAGAGTACTCAAGTCCTCATTATTAAATTCATCTTCCATTTTCTTTTTTCATTAAAGATAAGTGAAAATCCTGCCATATGAAATTTTAATTTTTGCTTAAAAGTAATTTACGCATATCAAAATTTAATTGTGAATTATTTACCCCATTATGAGGACAATAGTCAACAAAAATACCCATAGACAGAGCCTCTCAGGAACACCCGCATCTGTGGCATTAAATTTTCGATACCTTTTACATAAACATAGAAATTTAATATCGTAAAAAAACGTAATCTAACTAATCATGAAAAAAAACCTTTTGATTATACTTCTTGTGATGTTCACGGGAAGTATTACTATTCCTGCTTTTGCAGATAAGGCAGAAGAGACGAAAGCAGATAAAGTAATTGTTTCTTCTATCGCCTATGAGAAAAATAAAGTCGCAGATAAGCTAAGCGAGGAAGAAATTAATTGTCTCGTTAGCCGATTGTACGAAATTCGGGGTATGGATAAAAAGCAATTGTCGCGGGAAGATAAGCGTGCTTTGCGAAAAGAAGTTAAAGACATAAAACAAATTCTTCACACGCAGGATTATGTAATATATATATCGCTAACAGCTCTTCTACTAATTTTACTTCTCATCGTTTTATTATAATCATGAAAAAAATAATTGCATTTGGCTTAGGGCTGATCTTATGCGTTTCTGCCATGGCGCAAGAAAATCCAAGAAAAGATACGATACCGATTCAGAAAAAAACCAGGCAGCCACCGGATACTGCATATAAGAATCCAATATATAAAGGGCCTGCTGAAATTGATTCAATCAACGGGAAAGATTCACCTAGCAAAGGAGGAAGGCGCGTCAACCCGATTGACCGGTACAGAGAAGACAGTATTCCGAAATTGCCAAGAAAGAAAGAATAATTTTTTTCTAATCGTGAATAGAGAGCAAAAAGGGTGATAAAGAAAAAAAATGATTAAGAAATTAAAATCCGGAACGTACCGTCTTTATTCAAAGAAAAAAAATCCAAAGACCGGCAAACGCAGAAACCTGGGTACTTTCAAGAATAGAGCAGCCGCTGAAAAGCATGAACGCGCTGTACAATATTTCAAGCATCATTGACATATCTTAAAAAGAATTTGCCCTAGCGGGGCAGTTAATTCCCCACTTTGTGGAACTTCATTCACTTCTATATATTATGTTATTGTAAGTTACTTACTTTTTGTTTAACCATAAAAAATTTCTGGCATAATTATTTCGTATATTTAACCAAGGTTGGTTATCTTTTTAGGGGAGATTCCGAAAGTTGAAATCTGAGAAATAAACCCTCATAACTTGAAACAGGTAATACTGGCGAAAGGAAAAAGGATGATCATAACAGACTCCCGGTAACCCGGGAGTCTGTTTTTTAAAATGTATTATTCTAAAATTAACTTCAATGTCTTTGCTATTTTATTCCAGGCCTTTTTATTGTTTCCGGTCTTATTGAATTTACCTGGTGCGGTTGTTTACGGGGAGATGTAAACATCGTCAAGTCAACTGCAATATAGTTCTGTTGAGGTAGAATTACAACCCGGGTTGATATAAATTATTTCAGGAATGACTTTGATAAATCACTAAGTGAAGAACCAATTTCTTCCACATCCCGAACAAGAACATTTTTAAACGACACCCATTTCTCTGCCCGCTCATCTTTATACTTCCCTATTCTTACCATCATCTTCTTATTTTTTCCCTCGAGCTCATGAAGCTTCTCTTCATACTTCGCTTTAACTTTATCGCTGGCACTATTAAGCTTCTTTTTAAAATTATTTATACTGATGCGGTTAGCATCTATTTTACCTGCAAACTCTTTCTTTAATTTCAGCCATTGCTCCTTTTCAAGCCTCGCTTTCTCCTCCGCCTTTTTCAGGTTTTGTTTTGCCTCCTCCACTTTCCTCCTGGCAGATTCAACTTTTTTTTCTGATGGTTCAATGTAGGAAATAATTTTTTCCTCGAGCAGCTCTTTTGCTACATCAATTATTTTTCTTTGTGCCATAACATTGAGATTTTAGATTTTATTTTTATAAGAATTATATCTATTTAACATTGTCTTTAAATATGTCATCTATCGCCCTGCCTAATTCGTCCATATCATGGTTGAATTCGCGTTTAAATTCCTGCCAGGCACTTTCATTTTCATATTTGTATTCGTCTATTTTTCTTCTTAGCTCATTATTTTTAGTTTCAAGTTCCCCAATTCTTTTCCTGTATTTTGCTTTATCCTTTTCGTTACCATTTTCCATTTTTTCTTTAAACTTTTCAATTTTAACCTCATTATCCCTGATTTTTTCCCGCGCTTCGTCTCTGAATTTCTCCCATTCCTGGCGAGCTTCCTCCATCGCTTTGTTCACATTTTCCTTGGCTTCATTTACTTTTTCGTTGGCATTTTCTACTTTGTTTTCAGAAGGGTTATTGCACGAAACCATTGCAACTGTCATGAATCCTAGTACGACAACCGGTCTTAACATTTTGATCTTCATCGTTAATTTTTTGAAAAGGGTTTAATTATTAAATGTATTTCAAAAATATTACTACTACTGCTTTAGAATAAGATTTTTCGACAACATTTAATAATCAGACGATAAGATGACTTTTATTAAACCAAAAGCATACCGTGAAAGAAAATTTTAAGATTGCCTCCTTAGAAAAGGATTTCAAAGAAAATCTCCATGCGCTATTTAGAATTGTCCTTTTATGTAGAAAATATTCAACAACATCGTTGGCATTTTCCTACATAAAAGCTCAAACTCTCGTCTTAAAAAACAATCTTACCAGCAGCCAGATTGATAACACAGAAGAAATTATAAAAATGAACTTGGTGTATACGGTAGGCGTTCCCCATATATCTGCAATGATAGAACCGGTAAACATAAAGCCAAGAATTACTACTGTTGATATTCTGCGGCTAAGCTGCTTCAAAGAATTATTTATAAAATCCTGGTTGCTGATTTCTATATCATGCACCAGCTTTCCCTGTTTTGCTTTGTAAAGGATCTCGCTCATTTCTCCCGGGAAAGTGCGCACCAGGCTGACATAACTTTTTAGAGTTTCAAATACATCACCAGCGAGTTCCATTGGGGAATATTGCCTTTTGACCAGCGCCGTTGCATAAGGTTTTATATAAGAAGCCAACGATATCTCACTATGAAGATTGGAGCCAAGTTTTTCAAGCGATGCAAGCGCTTTCAGCAGAAGATAAATATTGTTCGGTATTTTTAATTCGAACTTGTGTATGATTTTTACGCACTCACTTAGCACCTGGGAAAAATTTACTTTTTCATAAGACGTGTGTGCATAGCGATTGAGCATTTCCTTGATGTGAAACTCAAGGTCTTCTTTCTCTTTGAAAAATTTTCGGTCACTGAGCTGCAAGAGGGCATCACTGATTGTTTCTGCTCTTTTAGTTGCAAGTCCTAACGTAAATTCGGAGAGAAATTTCATATGTGAAGGTTTCAAAGCCCCGGTCATACCGAAATCAATAATAGCAACGCGGTTATTTTCCTGTATAAAAAAATTGCCTGAATGAGGGTCGGCGTGGAAAAATCCATGCTCAAAAATCATTTTCAGAAAAATATTTATTCCGTTGCTTGCTACTTCCATGGGGTTGTATCCATAGCGCTCAAGTCTTTCAGCGCTATCGGGAGTAATGCCTTCAACATATTCCATCACCAGCAATTTGTCTGTGGAGATTTCAGAATACACGTGGGGTATTTTACAATAGGGAACGTCACGGAACATCTCAGCAAAACGAATGGCATTGCCTGCTTCGTTAAGATAATTTAATTCCTTCGTCATCATTTCACCAAATTCTTTTACTACTCCCGTTATGTCCACTATTACAAGCTCAGGGTATTCAACCGCGAGACGGCCTGCCATAAATTCAAGCAGTTCCAAATCGAGCTTTATTTTATTTTTAATATCGGGGCGCTGAATCTTGACAACTACTCTCCTGCCGTTTTTCAATTTTCCCAGGTAAACCTGCCCGATGGATGCCGAACCTATGCATTCATTGTTGATATCTTTAAAATAATTTTCAATCGGGGCGCCCAATTCATTTTCGATCTGCTCCATGGCAATATCATGGTTAAACGGCTTGGCAGACGATTGAAGTTTTTTCAATTCTACTCTGAACCGGTCAGAAATAATATCAGGACGGTCTGCCAATATCTGTCCGAATTTGACAAACGTGGGACCGAGCCTTTCAACCACCATACGTAAACGTGCAGGTCTTGATATGACACTGCCATTGCTCCTGTATTTTTTCGGGATTAGTCCTGCAGTAATTTTACGCCTGCTCAACCAGGTAATCATAAAATATCCAAGCAGGATAAACCCAATGTTTAATCCTCTAATGGAGCGCAGATAATAAGAGTTTATTTTAAGAAATTCCGTCATCAGGATTCTTGTTCTTTTGTTCCCGGAGTTCCACAATTAAATCTTGCAGTATTTTGTTTATTTCTGCAATGTCTTCCTTCGTTGCAACATCTGTTTTGTTTAATGAATTTTTAACAGCGCGGCTCATGTTAAGATTATCTTTTACATCTTCCAGATAAGTTGCAAGAACCTTTGCTAGGCGTTCTGCAGTCTGGGAGTCATCATAATATCGCTCTATAAGCTGCGATGTTTTATTAATAAACGCTTCCCTGTCTGAAAGACTTGAGATAATCCCTAAACGCAATAAAGTATTAAGCAGGCTCATTTTCCAGGTATTAACCGGAAAAAGAATTCAAATATCATTCCGAAAGAAAATCTGCAATGGCAATTTTTATTTTTTGCCCTTAACTTTTTCTAAAAAATCAGAAGACCGTGTGTTAATCAGGTGTAAGGTTCTTTGTGCTTGCTTTTCGAGTTGAGTTAAGACAGCTTTATCAGAATAGTCCTTAATTTTTAAAAGCTCCATTGCAGAAACTGTATCATGCCATTTTCCGATAGATTCTTCCAACTGGCTTAAATAATTTGTATCAACCTGTAATTTACCGGCAATGCGCTTAGGCAGCATATGATGCAGGTACAATAAGAATTTTATTTTTTTCCTGCAGCGATGCAATTTTTTTTCGGGATTATCTATAGCAAAGAGCCAGGATAATTGGTTTTTTTGTTTTTCGAAAACCTGCAGAATAAATTTACTATTTATGTTGCGAAAATTCCCCGAAATGTCTTTGTGTGCTTCTTTTATCAGAGATAAATATTCGTCACGCTTCTGACAAAACTTTCCGGTTTGATAAACCAAGTTCCTATTCTGCTCGTTTTTGAATTCCTCATGGAATAAATGGTATTTTTCAACGAATTGTAAATTCACATGAGCGCTCCGGGTTAAGCCAGCCCGTTTAAATATTTTCTTAATCGGTTTAAAGGAATCTGAAATCGTTTTTTTTCTTGAATAATCATGTAAAAAGATTATTAAGGCATTTATTTTTTTTATTTCCACGCGCATCCTGTGCAGCTCTTCAGGGTTTATTGTTTCAAAAAAGGCCAAAAGGTGCGCCTTCAGTGCCTTCCATCTCTTTTTAAAATATTTTTTCTGTCTTTTACGACTCAACACAGCGTATTAAAATAAGAAATATTTGGTATGATTTTTTATCTTTGTTAAAGGCGGCAAATGATGCCGTATGTTATTCTATTTATAAAAAATGATGCCATGAAATCAATTTGGAAAGGAGCCATCAGTTTTGGGCTGGTCAATATCCCGGTAAAGTTGTATTCAGCCGTTCAGAGCAGTTCCCTCGACCTTGACATGCTTGACAGCAAGGATTTAGCTAACATAAAATTTAAACGTGTTAATGCAAATACGGGTAAAGAAGTTCCTTACGAGAATATTGTAAAAGGATACATGTATCAAGATGAATACGTTGTGCTGGAGCCTGAAGATTTTGAAAGTGCGGACGCTAAAAAAACTCACACGATTGAAATAACAAATTTTGTTAGCGAGAACGAGATCGACCCGATTTATTATGAGTCACCGTATTATATTGAACCGGACAAAGGCGGCGAAAAAGCATACGCTATTTTCAGAGATGCCCTTGCCAAGTCAGGTAAAGTTGGCGTAGGTTCTTTCGTGATGCGAAATAGGGAAACACTTGCTATCCTGAAACCTTATGAAGATGTGCTTATGCTGGAACGAATTCGTTTCGAGCAGGAAATACGAGACAAGAATGAATTAAATGTTCCCGAAGCGACAAAGTCAAAACCAAAAGAAATGGATATGGCTATAAAATTGATTGACCAGCTTACAGAAAAATTTGATGTTTCAGCATACAAGGATACTTATACGGAAAAGCTGCTTGATATTATTAAGCAAAAGTCAAAAGGCATAAAACCAAAAAAGCCTAAAATGCAACTCGTGCATAGAAAGTCTTCTGACCTCATGTCGCTGTTGAAAGCCAGTCTTGAAGAGAAGAGAAAAAAAGTTTCATGAATTTTTTTCAGAATTTTATCCCGAGTTAAGTGCTTTTAATGTTTTAGCAAGATTAACTCCCTTTCCGATTACCGGTTCCCACATATCGCCTTTTTTTTCTAAGCGCTTTAGAATAGTTTTTATTGTATACGCGGAGGGATCAAGTTTTTCAGTTACTTCATTCCACTCCAGTGGCGTTGACACCGGTGCCCCGGGTTTCGGCCTGACCGAATAAGGAGCCGCCAGCGTTTGCCCTCTGCGGTTTTGCAAAAAATCGAGATAAACTTTTCCCTGCCGTTTAGATGGAAGCCGAAGTATACTCGTAGTTTTTGGCAATCTCTCATGTGTAATATGAGCAATAAGCTCCGCAAATTCTTTTACAACATCGTAATCATATTTTGCTGCCAGAGGAACATATATATGCAAGCCGGTAGCGCCAGATGTTTTACAATAGCTTTCAATTTCAAGTTCGTCTAAAACTTTTCTTACTTCCTGTGCTGCTCTTGCCACTTCTTTGAAAGGAATTTTTTCCGGGTCAAGGTCAATCACCATCCAATCCGGGTTGTGCAAGTTTGTAATCCTGGAATTCCACGGGTTGATTTCTATGCATCCCAGGTTGGCCATATAAATCAACGTTGCCTTATCGTTACATATAAGATAGTTTATATTTTTTTTATTTGATTCAGAATAAACTTTTTCAGTCGTTACCCACTCCGGAATTGTTTTTTTGTCTACGTCCTTCTGATAAAAACTTCCCTGCTGAATACCATTTGGAAACCGGTTCATCGATTGAGGGCGGTCCTTCAGGTAAGGTAAAATGACGGACGAAATTTCCGAATAATAATTTATCAAATCGCCCTTCGTTATTCCTTCTCCGGGAAAATATATTTTATTTTGATTAGTAAGCTTCAATGTTACTTTCCCGATTTTTAATTCATAGTTATCGGTAGATTTTTTTTCTTTCATGGCAGGTTTTTTATTTTCTGCTATATCAACAATTTCTCTTTTTACTTCCTCAGGGCTTTTATCCTCTCTCAACCCCAGGAATACAGGATGTCTCATAGAGCCATCTTCAGTCCACTCGCTAAATTTAACTTCGCAAACAAACTTTGGCTTCAGCCATTGTGCTTTTGCATTCACATTTACCTTCTTTGGAAAAGGCGACTGCGAAACGAAGTACGGTTTAAATTTATTATAAAGTTCTTTTAATGTCGCTTCATCAAAACCGGTACCGCAGTGGCCGATGTATTCCAGGTTTCCATTTTCATATACTCCCAACAAAAGCGAGCCAAATAAAGTTCGCGCTCCTTTTGGTTCAGTGATGCCGGCGATTACGGCTTCCTGCTGATGGGCAATTTTTATTTTCAGCCAACTCCGGGTACGCTTGCCCGGAATGTAAGTGCTCTCAGCATTCTTCGCCATAATTCCCTCGAGCTTGTTTTTGACCGCCGCAGAAAAAAAGGCTTTTCCCTTTTCGGCAATATGGTCGGAATAAAAGACATTGGTGAACGAAAATTTCCTGATCAGCTCACGAAGTAATTCTTTTCGCTGCAGCAAGGTAAGCCGCATAGTGTCCTCTCCATTCAGGCGTAATAAATCAAAGACATAATACTTAAGAGGCCCCTTGCCGGTCGCCTTATAATTCTGCAAGAGTTGAAAATGTGAGCGTCCTTTTTCATCCTCAATTACTATTTCTCCATCAAGTAATGCCTCGTAATTAATTTTTTCTAATTCATTGACAATTTCAGGATACGCATTATTGAATGATAAAAGATTCCTGCTATAAAGCAGCACATTTCCATTTCCGTCCAACGAAGCAAGCGCCCTGTAACCATCGTACTTCATTTCAAAAACCCAATCTTTGTCATCAAACGGCTCATCAGCAAGTTCTGCCGCCATGGGCTTGACCAGCTCTGCTTTTTTTATGCGGAGCTTTTCAGTCTTTTCAATTTTCGGCTTAGAAGGTCTTGTAGAATTTTTTTTTTCCTTTTTTCTTTCTTCCAGTTTTTTACCTGTAAAGACAGATTTATTTTTTTTCAGAATGTCTTCTTTCAAAGCATACTCATCATCTTTTTTTATGAGCAGCCATGCATTCGGCTGGGGGCTACCCTGCATTTTGATAAGAGAAAATTCTCCTTTGAGTTTTTTACCCTCCAGGAAAAAACTAATGTGCCCTTTTTCTATCCCTTTCAGCAAAGATTTATCGTCACTACCTCCATCCTTTCCTATGCCATGATAAATCCCGTTATCCCATACAATAACATTTCCGGCACCATAATTTCCCTCGGGAATAGTTCCTTCAAAATCTTTGTAAGCAAATGGATGGTCTTCCACCATCATGGCAAGGCGCTTATCATTGGGATTCATGGAAGGGCCTTTGGGAACTGCCCAGCTTTTTAAAACACCGTTCAGTCCGAGACGAAAATCATAGTGCAAGCGGGTTGCAGCATGCTGTTGCACAACAAAAATATGAGAGGATGATTTCCTTTTTTTCTTCCCTTCCGGTTCCTTGGTTTTCCGGAAATTCCGTTTTTGCTTGTATTCTTTCAGCCCCATGATTGCAGGATTAATCACAAAATTATTCCAATTCGTGTTGATTAGCAGAATTAGAAAAATCCCCTCACATGAAACTTATCTATTTATTACCAGCATATCCTGGATGTCGTAAGCATCGTTGGTAAGTGTAAGGTCAAATCTCTTAACATATCTGAGAAATTCGCGTGGCGGTATTCTTATCTTAAATTTTTTTACAGGCAGTTTATCTTTCGGATAATTGCTTTGCTCCTGCTTGAATTTATCTACGGCATACAAAGTAATAATCTGCTCCCCTTTCTGCAGGTATAATCTCAACGCAGCAGCGTCAAACCTTTCCGGGTTATAGAGCGGAATCAACCTCGAAGCCAATGCATTTAAATCTTCTTCGGGAAATAAATCCATTGCGGCTCTTCCGGCAAGTGAATGAGCTTCGGTTTCAAACGGTATATCCTTTTTCATGATGAATTAACTTGAAGGGTTCTTTGGAACTTTTGCTCCTTTTTTTCTTGCTTCACTCAGTCCTATAGCAATCGCCTGTCTCCGGCTTGTTACTTTTTTACCGCTGCGTCCTGAACGAAGCGTTCCTTTTTTGGCGCGCTTAACTGCGCTTCTCACAGTATCCTGTGCTTTCTTTGAGTACTTAGCCATGGCTATAATTTTTTACTATATATTCTTTAAAAATTATACCATAAATTCTTTGGCCCTGTTTACTGAAAAGTTATTCGTGAGCTTGAGAAAAAAAATGCTCATTTTGTAGCGGAGTTTCTACATCATCTGCCTAGATTTCAAAATGTATTACTCTGTTGTTTGACACAGTTATTAAATCTTATTTATCGTAAAGATAGTCAGAAAATTTCGTGCCTGTTTCAAAATTTTGCTGGAGAAAATAACCCGCCGTTATTTTTTGTCCAGTTATCGGGTTATTGTTTTGTGTAATCGAAAATTTTAATCAAGGGCTGATGGTTGAAGTACTTTTGAACTATGGCATTCAAAGGGGGATAACAAGAAATCCACATCCGAAATATCAATCAGCCGATAACTGGTTTTCATTTCAGGCAAATGTTGGATACCCCTGCGGGATCGTATCGTGCAGGGGTTTTTTTAAAAAAAAATACATTAAACAAATAATTCAGCAATTTAAAAAACGAGGAAAGCAAAAAAATGAAAATACTTTACATCATTTTTTTAAGTATAATTATTGCCGCGGCAAAAGATTATCCCCTATCAAGCAATGATAAAAAGGATTATTACTTTGTAATGGCACCACACACGCCTGAGCAATGCCGAAAAGCACTAGAGGACATGAAAGCGAAGGATGAATTTCAGCTTTCGAAATTTTATTTCGGATGTAATTATAATGACCATATTCTTTACGGCGTGGTGGAGGGAGCATCAGAAGAAGATGTTCGAAATTCATTGCCATCGGTATTGCAAACAAATGCTAAAATCAAGAAAGTAGATAAGCTCTCTGCTACAGAGATAGATAAATTGCATACAGGAGGCTAAGATTGAGAGTCAAGATAATAAGATAACCGGCATAAAATTTCTGCGTGTAAACCTAACTGCCGGAAAGGGCTGTCCACAAAAGCAGCCCTTTTTTATTGCTTGTAAGTTGCAATCAATAAAAAAATAAATCTTCAGGCTGCTTCCGGTGTGGGTCTTTTTGGAATAGTAAAATAAAATGTGCTTCCCTTGCCTGGTTCCGATTCAACCCAAATATTTCCTCCGTGTCGCTGCACAATTTTTTTGCAGAGCGCCAACCCTATCCCGGTGCCGGAAAATTCCGCGCGTGTATGCAGCCGTTGAAAGATGAGAAATATCCTTTCGAGGTCCTCGCTACGGATTCCCATTCCATTATCCTTAACAGAAAATTGCCACTGAGAATTTTTTTCTTCAGCAGCTATCATAACCTGAGGTGGTCTTTGGTTTTTATATTTGATGCCGTTTGAAATCAGGTTTTGAAACAACAGTGTAAGTTGCAAATCACTACCGGTTACTACAGGCATAGGAGTATCAAATAAAACAGCGCCTTTATTTTCCTCTATAAGTTTATGCAGGTTATCAAGTGCTACGCCTGCCACAAAACCGCTGTCTACTTTATCAAATTTAATATCCATAGTTCCAACCCTGGAATAGCTTAGCAAATCATTAATCAGCGTGCGCATGCGGACAGCGCTATCTACAGAGCGTTGTATGAATTCATCTGCATCAGCATCCAGCTTATTTTTATATCTCTTTTCAATAATCTGAAGATAAGCGATAACAGAACGCAGGGGTTCCTGCAAATCATGCGAAGCGGCATAGGCAAATTGTTCCAGTTCCAGGTTTGAACGTTCAAGCTCCTTCGATTTTTGCTTTACAGCTTCCTGTGCTTTTCTGAATTCGGTAATATCACTCATAAAAGCAGTGAAGTGTTTCTGGCCCTTAATCATGGTTACGGAAATGCTGATGTACACAAAGAATTCTCTGCCACTTTTGTCAAGCGCAGGCATCTCAATAGTTTGGTTTGAGAATGAGCCTGCTGCGGTTTGTAGATAATGCAACAATTCGTTTTTGCCCGCGTCGCGCAGACGTTCCGGTATAATCGTATCGCTTAAATACTTGCCTATAATTTCTTTTGCCTTCCACCCGAAAATAGTTTCTGCCTGTGGATTCCATCCTATGATTTTGCCTGCCGAATCAATGACAATTACAGCATAAGGCGCACTTCTGAAAATAGATTGTATGCGTTCTTCGCTTTCTTTAAGTTGCTCTTCAGCTCTTTTACGCTGATTGATTTCGTTGAAAGCATTAAGAAGATATTTATCCTCGCCCACCGTAATTAATTCGGTGGATTGCATTACCCATATTTTTTCTCCCGATTTTTTTTTCATCTCCACCTCCAGGTTTTTTACCGAACCGTTTTGCTCAAGCCCATGCATGATTTTTTTTCTTTCACCAGCGTCAAGCATATCGAAATCAAGTGATGTATGCCCGATTATTTCTTCACGACTGTATCCCATCATATCCAAAAAATTATCATTGGTTTCAACAAATTTTCCTGAAGATACTTCTGATAAAGCAATACCAAAAGGAGATGAATCAAACAGCTTGCTAAATTTTTCCTCGCTCCGTTTGGCAAGCTCCTCTGACCTTTTTATTTCTGTTATGTCATGCCCTATAGCTAAAACACCATAGATTTCCTGCTCGTTGTTTCTTAAAGGGATATAAAAATTTTCGAAATATTTCCCGGTAGTTTCCGAAAAGTAAGACACGTCGTGAATCACTTCTCCCTTCAGCGCCTTGAGAAAATTATCGTGCAAATTGGTTTTTTTGATAGCCGGAAAAAGTTCGAAAACATTTTTACCGATAAAATCCTTTCTCTTAAGATTGTATATTTCTTCCGTCTTCCTATTCACAGCTATGTAATTGCCCTGCCTGTCAAATACAGATATCATGTCTTCGATTGAATTGAAAAGCGTTTCGACAAATTCTTTTTGCTCGCGAAGACTTGTTGTTCGTTCGCTAATGCGCATTTCAAGTTCATTATGCGCTGTACGGAGTTTTGCTTCTGTATCTCTTAGTTCCCTTACAGCGCTGTTCAATAATAATGTCGTCATAACAATCACGGAAGTAAACCCTTCAACCGAAACAAGCCCTTCGTTTAATGTTAATTCCGAAAAGGTGCCATGGCCATTTAAAGTTCCCCAAACCGCTGTTACAGAACAAAATAATACGGCAGTAATACTCTCGTGCTGTTCCAGGCGAACAGCGGCCCAAACCAAGACGGGAATAACCCAAAAAGACCACCGGAAAACCGGGGCGGCCATAAACCATTCATCAAAAACAATTCCGCTTACAATTACAACAAAGAAAAAAATCAGGGCAGATTCGAAACGATTACCATGTTTCCGGCCGGATACAAATAAACTTTTCAATGGCTTCCGCCACCAGGTAAGAATCAAAGGAGCTATAAGAAGAACGCCCGAAACATCTCCTGTCCACCAGGTAAATGCTATGGTAAGGTAATGCTGCTGTGTAATTATTCCGGAAAGCAAAAGAGCTGTTGCCCCTATGGTACAGCTTATTAAGCACGTTATCGCTGCCGTATACAAGAACCAGAATATGGAACCGGAATTGAGAAAAAAGTCATGGTTTTTTACTGCCGGAACAAATTTCCTTAACATGTAAGTGCCGGCTACTGCCTCACCGGTATTACCAAGGGATATCACAAGAGATGCCCAGAGCGCTGTGGGCAAATTACATGTATGGTTGGAGAGAAAAACAGCTACGTTGGCAACAAATGCACCTAATAAAATGCCCGGCGTAATTCTGTACCCAAGCAAAAGTATCATGGCAAAAGCGAATCCGGCAGAGGGCCAAACCGGTGAAACGTTTGAATTCTCTATAGCAAGCAGTAACCCTAACCAGGCAAGTACAAAATAAACTGCCGCCACAATAAAAATTTGCAGAATATTCCTGCGAAATTGACCTTGATAATGATGCAACATTTACAGCTTTTTTAACGACTTCTTTTGCAAGATACAGAATTATAGTTTCCTTTTTCCTGATTAGAGGTATGGAAATTGCGGGTTATCGGTTGCACTATGCGAAATATAGAATTTACAATTGTTATGTGACATAAATTGTTATTTTTGGAACATCACATGAAATAGTAAAAGAAATTTGTCACATATGAACTGTTTAATTGTTGACGACGATAGAATTGTCAGGACAGAAGTAGAACACCTCGTAAACAAGTTGCCTTTTCTGAAACTTGTAGGCAGCTGTTCTAAAGCCATGGAAGCATTTAACATACTTTCCTCGCAACCGGTAGACTTGGTTTTTCTGGATGTAATGATGCCGGAAATGAACGGACTGGAGTTGATGAAATCATTGCACGAACGCAAGCCGCAGGTGATTTTAATGACCTCTGAAAAAAAATATGCGGTAGATGGATTTAATTTCGATGCGGTTGATTTTATAGTGAAGCCCATTGGCGAAGAACGTTTTCTGAAAGCAGTCTCGAAAGCAAAAAACAATTTTGAAAGTAAAAGGACCCCGCCCAAAGCTGAATATCTTTTTGTGAAAGTTGACTCTGTGCTCACGAAAATAAATGTCAACGATGTTTTATTCATCGAGGCGCTTGCTGATTACGCTGCTGTTCATACCATGGCCTCAAAATATATTGTGCATTCAACTATGAAATCAATTTTGGACAAGCTGCCGCAGGATGATTTTCTTCGTGTGCACAATTCGTACATCGTTCGCCTCGATAAGATTTCTTCTATTGAGGATAACACCCTTATCATTAACAAGAAATTTATACCGGTGAGCCGCCCGCACAGAGAGCAATTGATGGGCCGCCTGAAGATGTTATAATCTTCCAGGGTATCTTTTCCTGCCCGTTAATTTTACTGTATTAGTTATTGAATAATTTTTGCTTTGGGATACCTTTCTTTCCATTTCTCAAATGAACTGAGTCTTCTAAGAGTGACAAATGTGTGCTCATCGAGCTTTACGGTGATGCTTTTAATAGCTTCGTGCGCACTGTTATCTTCTTTCGCAAGTATTTCTTCTTTTTTCATAAAATATTTTTTGAGAATAAAATTAATGCACACAAAATATTACACCTTTAGTGAGGCGGAATAAAATTTCGATGCATGGGCTGAAAAAACAGCCCATTAACCTGATATCAGGTATGACAGGATATAGGAAACATACCTGCCGGAAAATTTTTTATAAAAAAATAGTGGGTTAATCAGATAACATTCAGCCGGTCGAATAATGTTTTTCTAAATGAATGACTGATGGGCACGGTATGTTTTTCGACTTCCAATACTTTACCGTTTATTTTAGAAATCCTGTCGACACGAACAATGTGCGACTTATGTACGCGTACAAAATCTTTATCCGGCAGCTTGCTGTGTATGCCTTTCAAAGTAGAGTGAATGATGTATCTTTTTCCGTCTGTAAACAAGCTTACATAATCAGCGAGCGCCTCAATACGGCAAATAGTATTTACGTCAATTTTTTCGAAGTGCGAATTTTGTTTTACAAAAAGCTCCCGCTGCATATCATTTTCTTTTTTCCAAATAACCTGCGCCGGTACATTGAAAACTTTAGATAGCGCTTTAAGCATTCTTTGGGAAGTTATGGGCTTTGGAACAAAATCGACAGCGTCCATGTCAAATGCATCTTTTGCAGCTTCGGTATCTGATGCTGTTACAATGATACGAGGCCTTTCGTAGTCCAGTGAATCTAAAAGGTTCAGGCAATCTCTGCTTGCACCCTTCATATCAATAAATAAAATATCCGTTTTGTTATTTTTTAAAATGTCAGTCGCTTCAACAATACTTTTGCAACTCTTGATAAGCGCCAGGTGTGTGATTTCTTTCAAAATGCCTTCTACATTTTGTCTTGATACGGCATCTTTATCAATTATCACGCAAATCATCTTTTGTAGGTTTCGTTAAAGTTTTGATTTCCTGCCTCGCTTGACGTGTAAAAATTCACCTCGAAAATACTATGAACATTGCATGATTCATTTAAACTTTCGATAACCCGAATGAATCGGCGATAATTGACACAGGGAAGCGGATGAGTTAAAAAAAATCGGGAGCCCATTTTAACGGACTCCCGATTCAAACACTAATGCAAAGCATTACATTCTTTTAGTTGTTACGGTGTAGTTGTACTGAAAAAGTACGATGGAGAAAACGATGATGAACCGGATACGCATACACTTTGAACCTGGAATTCGTAATTTTTATTTGTCGTTAACCAGTTAATAACTCTTGATGTTGAAGAAGAGCTGACTGTGGTCCATGAAGAAGAATTGGTTTGCTTGTACCTTACAACATAGCTTACAGCTCCTGTCGAAGACCAGTTAAGTGTTGCGCTGCTATGGGTAATTGAAGTGGCAAACAATCCTGTTGGCACATTGCAGACAGTTACAATTGAAAGAGTCGAGAATGTTGCTGATGAAGAATAGGCCGATGAACCGGATGTACAAATACTCTGCACCTGGAATTCATACGCAGTAGATGCTGATAATCCGGAAATAATTTTCGGGGTTAACGAAGAAGACGTTATGGTCCAGGTAGAAGAAGATACCGGCTTGTATCGAATATTATAGCCGGTAGCCCCGGTAGAAATCCAGTTGAGTGTTGCTCCGCCAGATGTGATGGAAGATGCTATGAGGCCTCCAGGTACATTACAGGTAGGCGCAGGAGCAAGTGTTGCAAAAGTTGAAGATGAAGAATATGCTGATGAACCGGATGCGCAAATGCTTTGCACCTGGAATTCATAGGCTGTTGATGCTGATAATCCTGAAACGGAAAGCGAAGTTGCCGATGCTGCTGCGGTAGTCCATGTAGATGACAATGTTGGTTTATATTTAACATTATAGCTTGCGGCGCCTGTTGAAATCCAATTCAGTGTTGCGGTGGCTGAAGTAACTGAGGATGCGGTTAATCCGCCCGGAACATTACAAATTGAACTCGATGGTGGGGTGCCGCCTAATGAAGTCATGATGCTTGCTCTTGTGGTATTAAGGTAGCCAAGCATTCTGGTTACCTGCAATGCCGAAAACATAGTTCTGCATGCATCATATGTGTAATCCATATAATTCATAAACATGTCGCCATTGGAATTAGGGCTGCATGTAGACATATCGGGAAATGCCGGACACGAACCATTAGCAGCCGATTGCGTAGGCGTATCATTAACCAAATCATCACCGCAAGTTGCATCGCCCCAAATATGAATAAGGCCAAGCCAGTGGCCCACTTCATGGGTAATGGTCCTCCCCTTTTGGTAATTCCAATTATTGGTGAATGTTCCTACTCTGCCTACATAGGTATACTTTACAATAATTCCATCGGTTGCCGGGCTTCCGCTCCACGGATATGAAGAATATCCGGCAGCGCCCGATTTATTGCAGACCCATATATTCAGGTATTGGCTTGCTGGCCATGCATCATATCCACCCAGGCTTGTAAAACATACCGAACCATTGCTGGAGAATGAGGTGACTGTAGTAGGTGTGCGGGTAATTCCGGTGGTTGCATTGCCTGACGGGTCGCGTGCTGCTAAAACAAAATGAAGGCTTGCATTACCGACTAAAGACTGAAAAGCAGACGGTACATTTGAAATGTCTGCATTTGATGCACTAAAGTCTTCGTTCAAAACATCAAGCTGCGATTGCAATTGTTCCGTGGAAAGATTTTGCTCAGCAGCGCTATATACTACGTGAATAACAACGGGTATAGTAATTATACTTCTGGCGCTGGCGCTAACGGCATCCGGGTTAAGTTTAATAAAATCCCTTACGCGATTTTCCATTGTTTCCATTCGGCTTTTGGCTGCATTGTTTGCGTAAAGCAATGCTCCGCATACTCCGTTATCGGTATTCTGAACTGAAACTGGAGGAATAGCCGGAGGCCCTTCTGATAAAAGTTCTTCTTCTTTTTGGCAGGCGCTGATAGTCAGCATTGATGCCGCAAAAAGGCCCAGCATCAGTTTAATGTTCTTTTTCATTCTGTTTGTTTTGGTGGTTTATTATTTTTTAAAGAACGTATTGACATTATCCGCCAGAAGTCCTGCCCTTCAGGGATAATTAAAGATTATGCTATCTATGGGGAGATATGTTCATTTCATCGATTGTTTCTTTCAAGGTATCGAAAATTTATTCTGCTCTTTATTCCTGCTTGTATCTTTGACCCCTAATTCTTTTATTCTGTTTTTTTGGTCGCGTTCTTTATTATTTGTTGAGTTATTATCTCGGTTCTGTTGCAACGTTTGTTGCAACAGAACCGCAGATTATAACCATGTATCGATATTCTTAAGCGAGTTATCGAAATTTTTTTTACCCCTTAGGAGCGTGCAATATCTTTGCGTGCGAAATTTTTTCCGCGTAGAGGAAAGAGCAGTTGATTTGGTTTTTTTACGGGAGATTAATTATTAATTCTTATTTCTGTTTATTTAAAACATAATTCTTCTTCAGTGCAAAGAAGAAATTTCTTGCACTAAAAGCGCACTTTGTAACTACTGTCTTAATTAAATGAATGGCAGATGTTATGGTCTTGTTCTACTATAGTTCAAACCTATTTTTTCCACTTACCAGGGACGACATCCTGCCTTGTCTTCACCTAATGAAATTTTATACGGGGGAAATGCGTGAACTGTTTCTTTTATTCTATGCTATAAACTTGCTACAAAAATATGAACACTCAATGAATAAATATATTTTATGAAAACTTTTTTTAACAAGTTATTAAATATTTACTAGAATATCTTGATAATAACGAAAAGAAATAAGGTTTATTTCAGATGAAGATGGAAAAATTTAATTTTTTATTCGGGCTTTGCGGGATGTATTCAGGAAATAAACTTACAATTAGTTGTTCGTGGCTGGTATTTCCCTGCCCCCGTAAATCATCCTCTGTTTGCCATTACTTATAACCTGACTTCAACGGTTTATCGAAAATAGAGTCTGGCAGCCGATTGAGAATTTAATTTTGCCCCACGTTAAACATTCACTTTTTAAAAATTAATAAAATGAAAAAGATTCTTATTATTTTATTTACTGTGGCGACAAGCTATGGCATCACCAACGCGCAAAAACCCGGAGTGGTTATCAGCGATGCAAAAGGATGGCACAAAATAGGTTCATTACATGCCGATTTTCAGAAGGAAACAGATGAAATTTCTGTTTTACTTGCCGATAAGTTTGCAGCGCTTAAACTTAAGATTGAAGATGCACCCATCAACATAAAAAGCATGAAAGTATTTTATGAAGATGGAACCATTGAAGACGTAACTGCTAATTTGCCTTTTTCCATCCAGCCTCCGGGTGAAAGCAAGGTTATTGATTTGAAAGGCACAGAACGCGAGCTAAAAAAAGTACAGTTTACATATTCAACTGTAAATAATATGAAAGATAAAAAAGCGGAAGTTGAGCTATGGGGTTTGAAAACAAATGCTGACGAAAAAAACAAAGCAAAAACCAAAACCAGCGAAAGCTATAGGAAATAAATCAGTAGCGCCGTTTTTAAAAATCAAAAAAGCTCCCAATTAAGGGAGCTTTTTATTTCCCGTGTCCCCGATATGAGCCTTCGATAAAATCTTGTAATTTATCTACAGTTCCTATATGCTCATCGTAATTTTTTCTTACCTCTTTCTTTTATCGCGAACTTTATGGATGTAATTATATTTCTATAGAATCAAAAAATTTTTAAAACAAAAAACTTATGAAAAAAATTTATGCTTTTTTTATTCTGACTACGGCATCACTCTATGCCATAGCCACCATTCACACCGTGCTAGTGGCGGATTTTAACTTCATTCCTGCAAGCGTCAATGCTAACTGTGGCGACACTGTTGCATGGGTTTGGTCAAGCGGCACCCACACTACAACCTCCACTTCAGTTCCTTCATGCGGTACTGCCTGGAATGCACCGATTACCTCAACATTATCGACATACTCCATCGTAATTCCCTGCGAAGGAACTTACAATTATTACTGTACCGTGCATCCAACCATGACAGCAAACATCATTGCTACCTGCGCAACAGGAATTCAAGAACCATCGTTATCTGCTTCTTTGCTGGCACCCAATCCTTTTGTGGAAACTATTACAGTCAGCTACCAGGATAAAGACCGTATTATACTTTATGACATGCTCGGCAATATTATGAAAGATGTAAACCTGGCTCCGGGCAATGGCACTGTTCAGCTCAATCTTGAAGGCTTGCCTCCTGGTATTTATTTTCTGGGTATGCTCCGCAAAGGCGTAATTATTGAGTCGGGAAAAATTGCAAAGGAATAGCAGGCGCCTTCACGAAAACTTGACAACATTTCCATTCTGTTCAATGTTTTTTTATGCATCGCTAATTTATTTCCACCTAACGACAAGAAATTATGTGGCATCGAAAACTTAGTTTCCCTGATAAATAAGAGAGGTAATTTTGTAAGTGAGTTTAATTAGTACGTGTAACCATATTCAAAAAGTAAGAAAAAATGAAAAAGTATTTATTATTAATTGCTGCGATAACCCCTTTCGCATTGCGAGCCCAAGACCCGCAGCAGCAGCAGCAACAACAACAAATTATTATAAGTCCTTCGTCTCCGGATACTAATAAAAAGAGTGCTCCTCAAAGCACAGCTTCTGCACCCGCACCTGCCGCCCAGGGGAGTAAATCAAGTGAAGGCGCTTTCATGGCAGGTTTCCGTTACATGCCAACTATCAGTGCGTTTAATGTTCACACATCGCACGGCGAAGCAGAAGGCACATTTATAGTGAGCCATGGATTTGGCGGATTCATCGGTGTTAAAACATCCGACAATTTTAATTTACAGCTGGAAGTTATTTATTTAAAGATAGCACAAAAATTTGAGCAAGGAAACTTCAGCGAAAAGGTAGAATTAAGTTATGTAAATGTTCCGCTTATGCTGGTATTTAATACTGGTTTGGATAAGCCCGTTAATTTTAATGTCTGTGTAGGGCCGCAGGTTGGTTTTAATACAGGAAGTAAATTAACGGTTGAAAGCGGCAGTGAAGCCGATACCCTGCATGCAGTTCTTGCAGTGAAACCGGCTGATATAGGACTTGCCTATGGTGTGGGGCTGGACATTGGCGGGGAGAATGTGAAGCTGGCCGTTGGCTTCCGCGGGGTGTATGGGCTGGTAGATATCAGCGACCGCAGCAACAACATTACCACCGACCAATATTACGTGCTCGACCGTTCACACGTCAAAACATATTCAGGTTATATAGGCGTGACTTTTCTTTTCTGAAAAGGCAATAGTTTAGTAACATGAAGTGAAGCAGGCATCCAAATGCCTGCTTTTTTTATGCAGATAATCTGCCATTTGCGAATTCCTGCAAGGAAGAAAGAATAGAGGCATAGTTAATTTTGGTGAAAAACTAAATCAGGAGGTTCATATTTATTCGATAAAATCTTTTTTACTTTGCGCCTTGGTTTATTAATCTCAAGGCACGCAGATGAAAATGTCATTCCTAAAAACCCTGACGGGAATTTTATTTATTTTTTCTAACACCTCAAATGCACAGGAAGTAGCAACAAAACATAATTCTTTTGCTTTGTCTCCGCTTGGCTTTGTTGCCGGCAGTTATAATAGTGCAAGAATACGGTTTCAGCATTCAATAAAATATCGCTTTGCTTTTGGCACTGATTTGAAATATTATTTCTCCAGGCAATACCCGGGCTACCAGGTTTCGCCATTCGTAAAAATGTTTACAGCAAGAGAAAATGCTGAAGGGATTTATATGTATGGCACGGCTGTGTATGGAAAAAATAAAGGATTGCCGGATGATAAATCCATATACTATGAATGTTATGGTATTGGCGGAGGAGCCGGATACCAGGTTGTATTTGGAAAAAATAAGTACTGGCAATTCGACATAGCGTTGGGATTTAAATCAGTTGAAACACATTCGGACCTCAGTCAAAAAAGTATTCCTGCGGAATATCTCAGCTATTATATTGTAGGTCCCGCCGCCATTCCCGACGGTATTATTTCGATAGGATATAGGTTCTAAAAATTTCTCCCACCCGTTTTATGAAAAGCAATGTTGCTAAAGATTCAGCTATGAATCTTTAATAGCTTCATTTTATTATAAAGAGTTTTACGGTCTATTTCAAGAGCTTTTGCTGCTTTGCTTTTATTATTGCCGACCTCGTTCAGCGTTTTTCTGATTTTGTCTATTTCAGCAAGGTGAATTACATCTTTTAATTTTAATGCGAGGCGGTCCTGTTGCGAAGCAATTTCAATAGGGAAAGAAATACTATCCAGTACATTGCCAGTGCCCACAAGCATGGCGCGGCGTATAACATTTTTCAGCTCGCGGATATTGCCGGGCCACCAATAATTACGAAGCATGCGTTCTGCCCTGGGCGTAAAGCGCTTTGTGTTCTTGCCCTGCTCCACATTAACAACATCGAGGAAATAATATGCCAGGGGAAGAATATCATTTTTGCGCTCGCGCAATGGGTGTACATGAATACTGAATTCGTTGAAGCGGTGAAAAAGGTCTTCGCGGAATCTTCCTGCCTTATATGCTTCCTGCAGGTTTTCATTTGAGGCAACAAGAATTCTCATATCAAGATGAATGTCTCGCGTGCCGCCGAGGCGCCTGCACATTCTTTCCTGCACCACGCGCAGCAGCGAAACCTGAACGTTGTATGGAAGGTTTGCGACTTCATCCAAAAAAAGTGTTCCACCGTTTGCCATTTCAAAATGACCCGGCTTGGCATTTACGGCACCGGTGAATGCGCCCTTTTCATAACCAAAAAGCTCACCGGCAGAAATATCTTTTGGTATAGCTCCGCAATCCATTGCGACAAAAGGCTTTCCGGCACGCAAGCTTTTTTCATGAATGATTCTGGCAACTGCTTCTTTGCCCGAACCGCTTTCACCGTATATGATTATGCTGTAATCGGTAGGAGCAATTAATTCAATTTGTCTCTGCAGTTGCTTGGAGTGAACGCTTATTCCCTGCACATATTCACTTTCCGTTTTCTCGGCATCTGTTACAGGTGACGCAGCAGCACGAACTTTTTTCACACCGCTGACCGACATTGCTTTTTTTACTGAGCTTAGTATTTCGTCAGTAATGATGGGCTTAGTAATGTAATCGAAAGCTCCTGCCTTAATGGCGCTCACCGCGAGGCGGGTATCGGAATATCCCGTTATCATGATAACAGGCATGGACGGATAAATATTTTTAATTTTCGCAATCATATCCATGCCGTCAATGTCACCCAGGCGGAAATCACAGATACATAGGTCTGCGTTAAACCGGCTAAGCCCCTCTAGTGCGCTTTTGCCACTGAGGGCAGTTTCCGTTTCGTAGCCCGTTCGCTGCAATAGCTTTGAAAGCAAGAGACACGTGGCTACATGGTCATCGGCAATTAATACTCGTTGCATATAAGGCGAAAATTATAAAGGGTTTTCCCTCATACAATTAAATTTCGATGCTTGCCACTAAATCAGCCATGAAATGATAAATTATTCCTGTATCTGTCATTTGGGCGAATGCTCTCGTAGATTAATTTTGTTGCCTTATGATATACCAAAAAGAAATAAAACTTCCGGCTTTTAGAAGAGGGTTTCATCTTATCACTGATTTTGTTCTTAAAGAAATTCATTCGCAGTTTCCGGAAAAAGGATTGCTTCATGTTTTTATCCATCATACTTCTGCCGGGCTCACCGTAAATGAAAATTATGACCCGTCTGTGAGAACTGATTTCGAAACGATTTTCAATAACCTTGTTCCCGAAAATCTGTCTTCATATACTCATACTGCGGAAGGGCCTGATGATATGCCTTCGCACGTAAAAAGCGCTCTTGTAGGTTCATCTGTTACAGTTCCCATTACCAATCATAAGCTGAACCTGGGAACATGGCAGGGAATTTATCTATGTGAATTTCGAAACAGCCCGCATCAAAGAAAAATTATTGCCACAATTTACTCGTGAATTTTTGTCACTCTTTAGTTAATCTTTTAGTGATAAGAAAAATCCCGATATCGCCATCGGGACTTTTCCTCCTGTCAGATTTATTAATTAAAAACTTTAGAAAGCAAAGCGAACGCTTAATGCACCATCAAAATATCCGTACGCTCCGTTATAAAAATCAACAAAGGGTTTAACATCGAGCCCTAAATTGAATGGTGCATCGCGAAATTTATAATCCAGTCCCAGAATAAAATCAACGCCTGCTACTGCAGCCGTTGGTCCCGGAGAGCTCACATAATAAACCCGATGGTCGTCATAAGCCACCCAATAGTAGTAACCGCGATATTGGAAAAAACCTACATGGCCGCCTATTCCGTAAAGCCACATAAGTCCGGGAGATGAGTTGATGTCGACATGCTTTTCATATAAGCCTGTTATGACGGAACTGCTATGTCCGAAACCAAGGATTCCCTCAAGCGCTGTGGACGGATTTGTGAAATGTTTTATTGTCAATCCACTGGTGAGGCCGCCCAGCCGCGCGCCGATTGCAGTGTTATAATCCTGGCTTGCCGGTATGGTGCTTTTTGGAGGATTAGAGTCCTGCGCAAAAGCCGTAAATAAAATTATACCGGCAGAAATAAATAATGCTGAAATTGTTTTTAAGATTTTCATGGTTATTGATTTTTAATTATTCACCAATAAAGCCCCAATATTTATTCCATCAGAATTCGCAAAAAACAGCATCAAATTTTATAAAATTAAAGTGTGGTTTAGTAAAAAATTTCTCATTGTGGAAAAACTTACACATAAAAAATAATTGGTGTGAATTATCCTGAAAAAAGAAGAGCCCTCTTTAAGAGAGCTCTTCTGGTTAGCTGGGTGAATATTGCGATTAGAACCGCACTATTTGATGAGTGTTAATCTCTCGTAGTAGATGTTGCCGCCAAATGAGAGCTTGATGTGAAAGGATTTTTTGTCGTTAGGAAGAAAAAAAAATTCGATGTTTTAAAAATCGTGCAGCGCAAACATTTCAATCGCGTGAATTTGCCTCGCTGTAGTGCTTTCGAAGCTTAACTGCGTGTCATCGGGAAATAATTTTCATTCACCGATGAAAAAATATCTCTCATCGAATTCCCAAAAAGAAAAAATAAATGCTAAGTATGTTTGGGATTCGGAACCATTCAAAACAGCCCTTATGAAATCACAAACCTTACTATCTGAAAAAATATTTCTTTTTCTTCTTCTTACTTTATTTTTTCTGAACGCCTGTAAAAAAGAAGAAGACACCGTAGGTTATACAGAACCTTTCACAACAAAAAGTTTTAACCCCGAGCGATATGATTCTTATGTAATTGATACATGGTACAAGCTCATGCTGAAGCTTACCATTGAAACTCCGGGACACACTCCTCCCATTGCTGCGAGAAATTTTGGTTATGCAGGAGTTGCATTATATGAATCGCTTGTGGAAGGAATGCATCCGGGCCATCAATCTCTCGCAGGGCAGCTCAATGCACTTACAGCAGTGCCGGAGCGCGACCATGGAAATTCTTATGCTCCTCCCGTTATTGCCAATGCTGCGTTAGCCCGCATTGTGCGCAATCTTTTTGCTAACACTTCTTCAGCTAATGTTACAAGAATTGATTCACTCGAAGCTGCGAATGAAGCTATGTATTCATCGCAATTTAACGTACATATTATAAATCGTTCCCGTGATTACGGGCACGCTATGGCAGATGCCATCTTTAGCTGGTCTACAACTGACGGAGGTTTCGAAGCATACCTGCATAATTTTCCTTCGAATTATGTTCCGCCTGCAGGTGATGGTCTCTGGGTTTCAACTCCTCCTGCATTTCAAAGTGCAATGCTTCCGTATTGGGGAAACAACAGGCCCATGGTATCAACTAATCTTCCCGGGCCCATTGACCCGCCCGCAGCTCCGGCATTTTCTGCTGACATAAATTCTTCGTTTTATAATTACGCCAACCAGGTTTATACAACTGTAAATAATCTCACGCCCGAACAGCAAGCTATTGCAATATATTGGGCAGATGGCGGTGGAACATTTACTCCGCCGGGGCATAATATTGCCATTGTTTTACAAATTATCCGTAACATGAATTTTGATTTAGGCAATGCTGCTATTCTTCTCGCCAAAACAGGCATAGCAGAAAACGATGCCGGCATTATTTGTTGGCGTGCGAAATTTTCTACCAACCTTCTTCGTCCAGTAACCTATATCCATAATTATATTGATGCAAACTGGCTCCCGTTTATTGCAACACCGCCATTTCCCTCTTATACATCAGGCCACTCTACTTTTTCGGGAGCTGCTGCTAAAATTCTTACTTCGGAATTGGGCGAAAATTTTTCATTCACCGACAGCACAAAAATTCCTTACGGGTTTTCTACACGCTCTTTCACCAGCTTTGAAGCAGCCGCGCAAGAGGCAGCTATATCACGCTTGTATGGAGGAATACATTATTCATTCGATAACGAAAACGGTTTTCACTGCGGTGAGTTGGTTGCAGCGAATGTGGAAAATCTCCACTGGTAAATAAGAAATTTTTTCGCGTGATATTCTAGTGCCTCAGCGGCAGATAAATTGTAAACGTTGAGCCGGTACCGGGCATGCTTTCTGCCCTGATAAATCCTTTATGATTCTGAACTATTTTTTTGCAGATGGCGAGTCCTATTCCTGTTCCTTCGTATTCACTTTTGCCATGGAGTCTTTGAAACAATTCAAATATTTTTTCTGCGTGCTCCTGCTCAAAACCGATTCCGTTGTCTGCTATGCTTAGCTTATAATAGCTCCTGCCCGGTCTGGCGCTCAAGCCACGCAAATCATTCGCAGCTGCTATACCTCCGCTGATTTTAATAACAGGTAGAACATCCGGCTTCCTGTATTTTATGGCATTCAAACAAATATTTGTAATAAGCTGTTTAAACTGAAGCGGAACAACTTGTAAAACCGTAAGCGGTGCGTTTTCAATAACAGCGTGTGTTTCTTCAAGCATTTCAGAGAGGTTATTCTTTACTTTCTGAACCGCCTTGTCCAGGTCTATCTCCTCAAAAATCATTTCAGAAGAATTTGTCCTGGAATAATCGAGCAGCGCTATAATAAGATTTTGCATCTGCCCCGTTGCCGATATGATACGATGAAAATAATCTTTCAATTCGTGCGAAAGCTGGTGATGCCCCTTATCGAGTATGCGGTCTGAAAAAGTCTGTATCTTACGAAGAGGTTCCTGCAAGTCGTGCGAGGCGATATATGAGAATGAAACAAGCTCGGCATTGCTTTGTGCAAGCTCCTGGTTTTTTGCCTCTGAATCTGTTTGATATTTCTCTAAGAGCTGCTCGTGTTTTTTCTTTTCTGTAAGGTCGGTGATAATCACTCCCACTGTAGGCAGCGTTGGATATAACGAAGTAAGCGATACATACACGGGAATTATTTTATCGTTAACAAACAAATTTATTTCTCCTTTGCTCTGCCCTTCCAATCCTTTCCTGAAAAGCGCCAGGAAATCATCTTTGGAACCAGGATGTATAAAAAGATAAATAGAATGTCCTATTACTTTTTCATAAGGCAACGCCAACAATTCGTGGAAATATTTGTTCGTGTAAACAATCAACCCCTCTTCGGATAAGTTCAACGCTCCTTCACCAAAATTTTCGACCAGCATGCGGTAAGCATAATCACCGCTTTGAAGCGTAAAAATTTCGGACTGGTTGTTTTTTGTCAAAGCAAAAGCATCTACCTCGCCTGCTTTTATTGCTTCTATCAGTTGCTCCGATTCATTAAGACGGTTCTCCAGCTCCTGGATTTTCGATACAAGATTTTCGTCTGTTTCCACGGTTATTCTTCAATTATAATTCCTAATCCTTTAATCACTTTCTCAGTATCCGAAAAATTTCCTACCAGTGTTTTTTTCGGTAGCGGCAATCTCTTAATAAGCGATGGGCTGAAAATAATCTGCTGCTCGCTGGCCGCTTCAGGGTTTTTGTACAGGTCTATTATTTCCAAATCGAATGCGCCATGCAAATGCTCATCGCATAAATGTTTTATTTTATCAATAGCATCCATAGACCGGGGAGACATGCCTGACACATAAAGCTGCAAAACGAGCTTACCTTCAACAACAAATTTCTGCGGGTTCTTTTTCATGCCTGTTATTTCATCCAGGCCATCTATGCCGGAAGGTGTTTTTGGGAATACTGCGCTGGTTTTTACTTTCATAAAAAGATAACTATGGTATCAATGAAAAAAATTGCGTGACAAGATTGCTTTCTCCCTATCCAAGTATTAATGTCAAATAGATTTGCTGAAATTTGTCAAGCCGTGAAAATTATACTTTCCTTTCCCGCGTGATTTTCATTTTCGATGGTTCAATAATTATTTTCGATAACAGGTTAAAAATTTCAGATAATAAAAAACATTGAATTTAATTGGGATAGAAAAAAAAGAAGGGCTCTCTTTTTGTGAGAGCCCTTCCATCTCTAAAACACACTGACGGAATCCCCTATTTGATAAGCGTCAGTTTATCATAATAAATATAATCTTCATAGGTGAGCCTGTAGAAGTAAACTCCCGGAGGATATAAGTCACCATTGAAGTCAACCGTGTATAATTGATCAGCAATTGTGTTACCATTAAAGAGCTCTGCCACTTTAGCGCCGGTGCTATTATAAATTTCAATGGTTGCATGAGAAGCCGGTACTGTAAACTCAATAGTAGTATGCGAGCTGAACGGATTCGGATATGCTTTTATAAATACAAAGCTGTTGTTTCCATCTTCTCCTATCCTGCTTCTGCTGCTCCTGGTTGGAGTTGCAGGCCCGCCCGGAGGACAACCTTCCGGCTGCGTTTCATTGGCTGATGCAAACTGGCTTGCAGTAGGTTCAGGCGTAAGATTTACCACTGCATTATGCAAGTTGGTAAGTACCTGTGCCGAAGTATACTGGAAGTTCGGAGGGAATGCGCATGAGTTCAGCAATGAAGCAACACCTTGGCGCGCGAGCTTGTTAAATCCTCCTCCGCCTAAGTTCAGCGCTTGCAGCAAGGTCAGGTTCGCAGTGTATCCGGCCGCTGTCATTTGCGTTGCAGTTAATCCGAAGGTTGCTCTATACAGTGCACTGGTTGTTCCATTGCCGCTGTAAGGCGCTCCTAACGTTACTATTGCATTTGCCACGCACGCTGATATCGGATCTCCCGAATCATTCCATATTGCAGGATGATTCTTCCAGAATCCTAACGTGCAGCCCATGAACGGAGTTTGACACGAATCTGTCGCAGTGCACGTATCAGCACAGCCGCTGATCGTATTGGTTACAATCAAAGTCCATGTTGTGCTTCCTGTTCCTGCTGTATATATAATCGGGTTTACATTGTTACTGCTGGTGATAACCCATGCAGGATTACTTGATGACCAGACAAATGTTACCGGGTCAGCGCTTGTTATTGTTGCGCCCAGCGAATTGCCTGCTGAATTGCACGTAGGTGCCGATGACGGTAAATTAATGACGCAGGTTGGTGTATTGATATTCTGAGTCACAGTTACTTCAGCAAAGCAAGTATCCGACGCATTAAGCGGATTGGTAATGATGAACCGGTAGGTTCCGGGCAGAGTGATTAAAATAGAATCTAAACCAACTCCATCGTTTATTCCCGCGCCAATCGATACATTATTCCGGGTCCATGTAAATATGGGGTTGACAAAATCTGTACTGTAGCTCGCTAATAAATACTGCGATGTTACAATGCAATTCAATTCAACCGGGGGACGGATGTCCACGATACATGCAGGGGCGCCCGGTGCAACCGATATGCTGCAGGTGCTTACGCAGCCTGTGGCAAGGTCGGTAACCGTTAAGGTAAAGTGTACCTGGAATCCCGGCGCTCCGCAGTTGCCTGAGGAGAATGTAATGGTCTGCAATGTATTGGAACCGATGATTGCCCATCCCGGCGGATTACCATCTACCGACATGGTCCATGAGAAGCTATAGAGAATAGGACTTAAGCTGGTGCCGATGGTATAGTTTCCTGTATTGCAGAGCAAGTTACCGGGATTTACGTTGCCGATACTACATGGTGGCAGCGGATTCACTGTAACTGTTCTCGAGCATGAGCTGCTGCATCCGTTTCCATTTGTAACCGTTACTGTATAGGTAGTAGTAACAGTAGGGCTCACAGTAATAGAAGCTGTTGTTGCTCCGGTACTCCAGAGGAATGATGTTCCACCAGATGCCGTCAATGTAGATGAACCTCCAACACAGATAGCCGGATTTGCAGGTGTGATGTTACATGATGGCAGCGGGTTCACAGTTACTGTAGTTGAGCATGAACTGGTGCAACCATTGGCATTAGTAACTGTTACTGTGTAAACGGTGGTAACAGTTGGACTTACAGTTATGGATGCTGTTGTTGCTCCGGTGCTCCACAAGAAGGATATCCCGCCGGAAGCAGTCAGTGTGGCTGAACCACCGATACAAATTACAGGGTTGGGGCAAGTAATATTGCACACTGGTAACGGGTTCACCGTTACGACTCTTGAACATGAGCTGCTGCATCCGTTTCCATTTGTAACCGTTACTGTATAGGTAGTAGTAACAGTAGGGCTCACAGTAATAGAAGCTGTTGTTGCTCCTGTACTCCAGAGGAAGGATGTTCCCCCTGATGCCGTCAATGTAGATGAACCGCCAACACAGATAGCCGGATTTGCAGGAGTGATGTTACACGATGGCAGCGGGTTCACAGTTACTGTAGTTGAGCATGAACTGGTGCAACCATTGGCATTAGTAACTGTTACTGTGTAAACGGTGGTAACAGTTGGACTTACAGTAATGGATGCTGTTGTTGCTCCTGTACTCCACAAGAAGGATATTCCGCCGGAAGCAGTCAGGGTAGCTGAGCCACCGATACAAATTACAGGGTTAGGACAAGTTATGCTGCATATCGGTACAGGATTTACTGTTACTATTGTTGAACACGAGCTGCTGCAACCATTGGCATCCGTTACTGTTACTGTATACGTTGTGGTAACAGTCGGGCTTACAGTTATGGCAGCTGTTGTAGCTCCGGTGCTCCAGAGGAAGGATGTTCCTCCTGATGCTGTGATGGTAGATGAACCTCCGATACAGATAGCCGGATTTGCAGGTGTGATATTGCATACCGGAAGCGGATTAACTACTACTGTTGTTGAGCAGGATGAAGTACATCCGTTGGCACCATTCGTTACCGTTACTGTATAAGTAGTAGTAACACTCGGGCTTACAGTGATAGATGCGGTTGTAGCTCCGGTGCTCCAGAGGAATGATGTTCCTCCCGATGCTGTGATGGTATTGGAACCACCGGTACAAATTGATAGACTGCCGCAAACGATGCTGCATACAGGTGGTGTGATATTCTGGTTAACAATTACCTGGGCAAAGCAAGTATCCGATGCATTAAGCGAATTGGTAATGATGAACCGGTAGGTTCCGGGTTGAGTGATCAAGATAGAATCTAAACTGTTTCCGTCATTTATTCCCGGGCCGATTGACACATTATTCCTGGTCCACGTAAATACAGGATTGACAAAATCTGTATTGTAGCTCGCCAATAAATACTGCGATGTTACAATGCAATTCAATTCAACCGGGGGACGGATGTCCACGATACATGCAGGGGCGCCCGGTGCAACCGATATGCTGCAGGTGCTTACGCAGCCTGTGGCAAGGTCAGTCACCGTTAAAGTAAAGTGTACCTGGAATCCCGGAGCTCCACAGTTGCCTGATGAGAATGTAATGGTCTGCAATGTATTGGAACCGATGATTGCCCATCCCGGTGGATTGCCATCTACCGACATGGTCCAGGAGAAGCTATAGAGAATAGGACTTAAGCTGGTGCCGATGGTATAGTTTCCTGTATTGCAGAGCAAGTTACCGGGATTTACGTTCCCAATACTACATGGAGGCAGCGGATTCACCGTAACTGTTGTTGCACATGAACTGCTGCATCCGTTTCCATTTGTAACCGTTACTGTATAGGTAGTAGTAACAGTAGGGCTCACAGTAATAGAAGCTGTTGTTGCTCCGGTACTCCAGAGGAATGATGTTCCACCAGATGCCGTCAATGTAGATGAACCTCCGACACAGATAGCCGGATTTGCAGGAGTGATGTTACACGACGGCAGCGGGTTCACTGTTACTATTCGCGAACATGAACTGCTGCAACCGTTAGCATTAGTAACTGTTACTGTATAGGTAGTAGTAACTGTCGGGCTTACGGTTATGGATGCTGTTGTTGCTCCGGTACTCCAGAGGAACGATGTTCCACCAGATGCTGTCAATGTAGATGAACCGCCAACACAGATAGCCGGATTTGCAGGAGTAATGTTGCACGATGGCAGCGGGTTCACTGTTACTGTAGTTGAGCATGAACTGGTGCAACCATTGGCATTAGTAACTGTTACCGTGTACGTGGTTGTAATAGTCGGGCTTACGGTAATGGATGCTGTTGTTGCTCCGGTACTCCAGAGGAATGATGTTCCACCAGATGCCGTTAATGTAGATGAACCTCCAACACAGATAGCCGGATTTGCAGGAGTAATGTTGCATGATGGCAACGGGTTCACTGTTACTGTAGTTGAGCATGAACTGGTGCAACCGTTGGCATTAGTAACTGTTACCGTGTACGTGGTTGTAATAGTCGGGCTTACGGTTATGGATGCTGTTGTTGCTCCGGTACTCCAGAGGAATGATGTTCCACCAGATGCCGTTAATGTAGATGAACCGCCAACACAGATAGCCGGATTTGCAGGAGTAATGTTGCATGATGGCAACGGGTTCACTGTTACTGTAGTTGAGCATGAACTGGTGCATCCATTAGCATTAGTAACTGTTACTGTGTACGTGGTTGTAATAGTCGGGCTAACAGTTATAGACGCTGTTGTTGCTCCGGTGCTCCACAAGAAGGATATCCCGCCGGAAGCAGTCAGTGTGGCTGAACCACCGATACAAATTACAGGGTTGGGGCAAGTAATATTGCACACTGGTAACGGGTTCACCGTTACGACTCTTGAACATGAGCTGGTGCAACCGTTAGCATTGGTAACAGTTACCGTATACGTAGTAGTAACACTGGGATTAACAGAAATAGAAGCTGTTGTTGCTCCGGTGCTCCAGAGGAACGATGTGCCACCTGATGCGGTCAGTGTAGATGAACCTCCAACACAGATAGCCGGATTTGCAGGTGTGATGTTACATGATGGCAGCGGGTTAACCGTTACTGTGGTTGAACATGAGCTGCTGCATCCATTGGCATCTGTTACTGTTACCGTATACGTTGTGGTAACAGTCGGGCTTACAGTTATGGCAGCTGTTGTAGCTCCGGTGCTCCAGAGGAAGGATGTTCCTCCTGATGCTGTGATGGTAGATGAACCTCCGATACAGATAGCCGGATTTGCAGGTGTGATATTGCATACCGGAAGCGGATTAACTACTACTGTTGTTGAGCAGGATGAAGTACATCCGTTGGCACCATTCGTTACCGTTACTGTATAAGTAGTAGTAACACTCGGGCTTACAGTGATAGATGCGGTTGTAGCTCCGGTGCTCCAGAGGAATGATGTTCCTCCCGATGCTGTGATGGTATTGGAACCACCGGTACAAATTGATAGACTGCCGCAAACGATGCTGCATACAGGTGGTGTGATATTCTGGTTAACAATTACCTGGGCAAAGCAAGTATCCGATGCATTAAGCGAATTGGTAATGATGAACCGGTAGGTTCCGGGTTGAGTGATCAAGATAGAATCTAAACTGTTTCCGTCATTTATTCCCGGGCCGATTGACACATTATTCCTGGTCCACGTAAATACAGGATTGACAAAATCTGTATTGTAGCTCGCCAATAAATACTGCGATGTTACAATGCAATTCAATTCAACCGGGGGACGGATGTCCACGATACATGCAGGGGCGCCCGGTGCAACCGATATGCTGCAGGTGCTTACGCAGCCTGTGGCAAGGTCAGTCACCGTTAAAGTAAAGTGTACCTGGAATCCCGGAGCTCCACAGTTGCCTGATGAGAATGTAATGGTCTGCAATGTATTGGAACCGATGATTGCCCATCCCGGTGGATTGCCATCTACCGACATGGTCCAGGAGAAGCTATAGAGAATAGGACTTAAGCTGGTGCCGATGGTATAGTTTCCTGTATTGCAGAGCAGGTTGGCAGGATTTACGTTCCCAATACTACATGGAGGCAGCGGATTCACCGTAACTGTTGTTGCACATGAACTGCTGCAACCATTAGCATCTGTTACTGTTACAGTGTAAGTAGTAGTAACAGTAGGGCTCACAGTAATAGAAGCTGTTGTTGCTCCGGTGTTCCAGAGGAAGGATATTCCTCCTGATGCAGTCAATGTAGATGAACCTCCGACACAGATGGAAGGATTAGCCGGAGCAATGCTGCATACCGGCAGCGGATTTACCGTTACCGTTGTCGAGCATGAGCTGCTGCATCCATTCGCATCTGTAACTGTTACTGTGTAAGTTGTGGTCGAAGTCGGGTTTACGGTAACAGAAGCTGTAGTTGCTCCTGTGCTCCAGAGGAAGGAAGCTCCTCCCGATGCTGTTAATGTGGTTGAGCCGCCCGGACAAACAGATAAACTGCCGCAGACAATGCTGCATTGAGGCAGCGGGTTAACAGTTACCGTTGTCGCGCACGAACTCGTGCAGCCAAATGCATCTGTAACTGTTACTGTGTAAGTTGTAGTCGAAGTCGGGTTAACAGAAATAGAAGCTGTTGTTGCTCCGGTGCTCCATACAAAAGAATTTCCCCCCGATGCAGCAAGCGTAGTTGAGTTGCCCACGCAAATTGCCGGGTTAGCAGGAGTGATGCTGCATATCGGGTTCTGATTTACTATCACCGTTGCTGAACAGGATGATGTACATCCGTTGTCTCCGTTTGTTACTGTTACTGTGTAAGCAGTGGTGACAGAAGGACTTACTGTAATGGAAGCCGTTGTTGCTCCTGTGCTCCAGAGGAAGGATGTTCCCCCTGATGCGGTAAGCGTATTAGAACCGCCCGGGCAAATCATAAGCGCTCCGCATGAGATGTTGCAGTTAGGCGGTGTCGTATCCTGGCTCACAACCACTTCAGAGAAGCAGATGTTTGCAGAATTAGAAAGGTCAGTTATAGTGAAGCGGTATGTTCCGCCCAATGAAATTAAAATAGAGTCAGCTCCAACTCCGTCATTGATTCCTGCTCCAATCGGTGAACCGTCTCTGGTCCACATAAATGATGGAGTGAAAATATCGGTGCTGTATACTGCCAGTAAATATTGTGAGGTAAGGTTGCAATTCAATGTAACAGGCGGACGAATGTCAACAACGCATTGAGGAACACCCGGAGAAATAGACACGCTGCAGGTGCTGGAACAACCTGTTACAAGGTCAGTCACGGTCAATGTAATGTGTACAAGAAATCCCGGTGCGCCACAGTTGCCTGATGAGAATGTTATGCTTTGGGTTGTGTTGGAACCGATAATAGCCCAGCCGGGCGGACTTCCATCTACAGATATTGACCAGGAATAAGATACTCCTGTTACTGTTGTGCCTATCGTATAGTTGCCGCTGTTACAAATTAAGTTAGCAGGATTCGTACTGCCGATTGCACAGGTTGGTTCCGGGTTTACCGTAACGGTTCCTGATGCAGGTATAGATGTGCATGAATTCGCTGCTGTTACCGTTACTGTATAAGTAGTGGTGCTTGCCGGTGAAACCGTAATGGAAGCTGTCGTTGCACCGGTGCTCCACAAATATGTGATGGGTTGTTCTCCCCCGGTCACCGTTGCTGTCAGCGTGGCTGAGCCACCCGGACAAATGCTGTCCGAGTTAACAGATACCTGAGGTGTAGTGAAGAAATTTCCAAATACAAAATCTTTCAGCTCTGCCGTTACAGATGCCGATGCTCTTGTTTCAAGTAAGAAAGATGTAAAGCATGGGTTGATGCCTGCCCCAAGGCCTGTAAGGTCAATTCCTCCCTCGAAAAAACTTGCCGGTGCGAAAATATTTACCGGGCCTGTTTTGGGAACATATGGCCACGGGGAAGGTACATTTATTGAATTAACGATAGCATATAGGTTAATTCCATTGACAGGAACGCTGTCCAAAGTGCCATCGCTTCCACCACTGCCCACCCATTCGTAAGCTTTTATCTCAGGGTTTCCTCCTCCGTTAGTGAAATTACTCAGGATAAGAATATCACCTACCGTATGCGTTCCGCTGAAGGTTCCATCGGGCCGGGGTGCAACATGGTCTTTAAAAAACCAGAATCCGATTTGCGAATTACCGTTGGTTGCGTAACGATCACCGAAGAAGAATATCTGGTCTCCATTATATAAGGCAGCGCCTGCATGAAGAATATCATCTTTGTCGGGCGTGGTGAATACCTGCCAGTGCCAGGTAGAAACATCATCAATATCTTTTGAACCGATTACAAATGCATTGTCGTTGGCTGACGGCAAGTCATTAACGATGCCGGTGGTTACATCGGCAGCATCTGTGCCGTTGTAAATCAAATCCCAGTCATCCGGCGGATTGGGAGCTACAGCTGTTGCATTTCCGTCCAGTTCAAACCCTGCGGTGATTTGCGCATGCACAGAGTTTAAAGAACCGAATGTTGCAATGCAAAAAATAAGTAATGTAAGAAGGTTGAATAATTTTTCTGTCGGATGTTTCCGGCATGTTAAACAAGTTTCTACCTGTTTGTCTTGAAATAAAGTAGTGTTCGTTTTCATGAAGATTTATTTTTTTATTGTTATATTGTTAGTATCTGCTGAAGGCGTATGACGCCTGTCCGTTTTGCGCCTTTGTCAACGCGCGTGATTGAATTAGAATGATTTGATTTTCTTATCATGCATCTTGTATCACGTCCTGCCCCGGTGATTTTTTTGCTTACCTCCTTTCGTTTTAATTTTTATTTATGTTGTGTCTCTATGTTTTGAATAAGGGACTGACTGTTATATCAGCCCCTTTCAACCTTCTGAAATAAGCCGGGCTGAAACCGATGTCAGCAGATACTTCACTTCAGCAGCACCTATCCTACTCCTCTTGTGCGGGAAACCGAAGGACCAGTGTCCGTGATGGCAGGAAGCCCGGACATCCGAGTCCAACGATTCCTGCTTGCAAGAGGAAATAATTAAGAATGCTGTAGTTGTTTTTTTTATCATGTGATTCTATTTGAGAATTAATTTTGTTGAGTGCAAAAATATTTTCACATTTTATGCATCGGTACAATTTTTCGATGAGTGCTTAATTGTTGAAGTCAACAGAAAAAAAATTATAGATAATTTATTTTTTCGGAGAACTTTTTTTCGCTCACAGCGGGAACGGTGCAAACTGTAGTTCATTATCTGCAGCCCGACAGGCATATTATGCCAGTCATCGAAAAGTTATTTGCTTCCGTTTTTAGTGGAGTACTTTTCGAGCATCAAATCATCCACATATAAACAAGTCATGAGGAAGAGCGGCATAATTCGAACAGGATTGAAACTATGCACCGTTTCAGATGTTCTCCTAAAGTTGATGAAGTTTTTGCACGCCGCTTTTCTCTATGGCTTCTTATCATGAAATGCCGGTCTATATCATATATATAATTTAAAACAACCCCTGACAATGCCTGAAAATTTTATGCATAATTTTTTTGAACCTTCAGCGCTTACCGCTGACCAGGTTGTCGAAAAGCTGACATCGGAAATAGACTTTCTCCATCGCTGGCTTATTAACAGCGGTGCAGATTGCAGCTCAATAGTTTTCAATGAAAAGCTTCAACTGCTCCATGATAAAATTGAAGAGAAAGAAAAATTTGAAAGACTTTCAAAGCAGGAAAGCAGCGGGGAAATTAACTGAACTTCTCCGTTAAGCTGTAGTAGAAAGTTACTTTGAAAATCTCCTCCGTCAGCTGATGGACAAATATTCGCAGATAAAAAATTAAATCTGCGCTTATCCGCGTAATCAGCGGGAAACAAAAGTTGAAAACTGTTTTTTGAAATTAGCTTTTAACTGCTTCGGCTCCCAGGTATTCTTCTTGTAACGTTTTGATTTGTGCAAGCACATCATCGCAGGATTTTTTAATGTCGCGTGTGAGCTGAAAAATATTTTCATCTTTTTGCTCCTTATCTGAAAGTATCTCTTTAAGATTATCGAGCTGTTTCATAAGCGAAGGATGCTCTGTCCGCTTAATGGATGAAAGAGATTTATGAATAAGATGCTTCAATGACTCAACATCTTTTTTCTCCGAGATGCTGATGGCTTGCAAAGGAAGCTGCGTAAATTCATTTTCATATTCCGACAAATACTTCCGGATAAATTCAGGTTCATCTTTGAACGACTCAACCAAATCCTTCAGATTCGTAGTGTCGCCTTGCAAATCATATTTTTCTTCGGGCTCATAAGGAGCAACTAACCTGTTTGAAATATTTTTCAGAATTTTCTGGTGAAGTTCTTCGGGATTAATCGGCTTTGAGATGTAATCGTTCATTCCATGATTAAGAACTTCTACTTTATCCTCCGCCATCGCATAAGCTGTTATTGCAATTACAGGTAATTCTTGAATAGAATAACCCATGGAACGGATAGCGTTGCTTGCCTCGTAACCATCCATCACCGGCATTTGCATATCAAGAAGAACAAGGTCGTATTTTTTCTTTTTAATTTTATTAACGGCCTCCTCCCCGTTCGGGGCCGTGTCAACACGGGCGCCCCAGCGGGTAAGAAATTTTTTTATCAGGATTTGATTGGCAGCATTATCTTCAGCAAGCAGGATATTAATTCCCTGCAGCGTGCTCCTGTTTGAAATTAAGAAAGAAATATTCTGTGACTCGCTTGCCGGTTGTGCGGTTTTATTAAACCGTAGATTAAACCGGAATGCCGACCCGTGGCCCGGTGCACTTTCTACAGAAATCTTTCCGCCCATTACTTCCACAAGCTTTTTGCTGATGGCAAGTCCGAGTCCTGTGCCTCCGAATTTTCCCTGCACAGTAGAATGAACCTGCTTGTACGATTCAAATATTTCCTTCTGCCGTTTTTTTTCTATACCTGCTCCCGTGTCGGACACTTCAAACAACAATTCTGTACTGTCATCATCCGATAATATACTTTCAATTTTAAGAGTAACTTTTCCTTCATCCGTAAATTTAATTGCATTGGCAATTAAGTTGTCCAGCACTTGTGTAAGCCGCATCGGGTCGCCTTCCAGTATTTCCGGAATTTCCGGGTCAAGAAGCAGTTTAAGCCTGAGTCCTTTTGCCTCTGCCTGCGTCATAAAAGAATCTACAATCATCCTGACCAGGTGACTGAAATCAAAAGTTATTTTTTCAAGTTCAATTTTTCCCGATTCAATTTTAGAGAAGTCCAGGATATTGTTGACCAGCCCCAAAAGATTTTTTGCAGAAAATTTAAGAATATTCAGATGCTTTAACTGGTTCTTCTTGGGGTTTTCGCTCACCAAAAGTTGTGCAACACTGATGATGGCATTAAGCGGAGTGCGGATTTCATGGCTCATCACCGAGAGAAATTCCTGGCGGGCTTGTGCAGTTTGCTCTGCAATCTCCTTCGCCTTTCTCAACGCTTCCATTTGTTTCAACTCAGTAACATCACGAATGATAGCAAGATATTGCGCCTCGCCTGTGCCTGTTATTCTTTTGGTTGCAGTAAGCAGGCATGTCAGCACCGTGCCGTCCTTTTTCTGCATCTCAATTTGAAAATCTTTAATGCTCCCGTATTTCTCCAGCGCTTCTTCCGTTTTTTTTCTGTCTTCGGGTCGGTGATAGAGTTGCTCTATATTCACCTTCTTCATTGATTTTTCCGTATGCCCGAAAAGCTCTGTGGTAGCTTTATTGAAATCGAGAAACCGGCCTCCGGGAGTTCTAACATAAATGGCATCTTTTGAATCTTCAAACAGAGCGCGATATTTTCCTTCGCTCCGTTCCAGGCTTTTGATATGCGCCGCAAGCTCTCTGCTCAGGTTGCCGCGCTCGATGCTATACATGACAGAACGCCTGAGAAGGCTGCCGTTCAGCTCACCTTTATTGATAAAATCGGCAGCGCCTTTCGCAACGGCTTTTACACCGAAGGAATCATCACCATGCCCTGTGAAAACAATGACAGGAATATCGGGAACTGCAGAAAAGATTTTCTGAAACGTTGCGATACCATAGCTGTCGGGCAAGGCAAGGTCGCAGATGATAACATCAAAATGCCCTGATGAGAGATATTCTAATCCTTTAGAAAGATGGTCTGCCGTAACCAGGATATAATTGCCCGGAAAAGCTTCTTTCAGATAAACCTCAACCAACGCGACATCCGTAGGATTATCCTCAATAAGAAGTAATTTAATTTTAGAATTCATCAAGAGAAATGAAAAATTTGTCTCGGTAAATATATAAAATAAACTTTTAGAAAGAACAAAAATTTACTTTCCCTGCTGGCTGGCAATACCTTTTTTTGGCAGGGCAGAATCAGTAATTACACTTCGTATTATATTGCAGATATCATCAAAAAAAACCGGCTTGGTAAAAAAATGCAGCGCACCTAATTGCTTCGCATGTTTTTCGTGCTCGGCACTTTTCGTAGTAGAATACATAACAACAGGAATGTGAGAAAATTTTTTATCCTTTTTTACTACATCAAGAAATTGTATCCCGTTCATGCGGGGCATGTTTACATCGAGGAAAATAAAACGGGGAAGAGTCTTTTGAGCATTCAAAATTTCCAGTGCCTTCATCCCACTGGAAGCAGAAAGAAAATTAATTCCAGGGTCGACTTCCTTTACAGCTTCACCAAAAATTTTTACATCATCAGGGTCGTCATCAACAAACATAATTGTAGTAACTCTGTTCATGGGCATTACTATTTTTTCGCTTCATAGACCTGCGAGGCGCACAAACAAAGATAAATAATTTCATTGATTAAGGCGAAATTTATTAATATGGTCTGAAGAGGTGAATTGCAGCCACTTTAGTTCTGTAAAACAAAAAAGATTATTTAAAGACTTGTCATGGTGTGCTGATATTTATATACCTTTAGCGATACAATATTTATTCGCCCGATTTCATAGGACAGTTGCACCGAACGAAATTTGGGAGGAGAATTTTTATACATGAAAGCACGCAAAAAAAAAACTATTCCTTTTAAAGGTGCTGCAAAAAAAAATCGGGCTTTAATTTCCAAAAAATCGCAAGCCGCATTAGAGGCGGACGATAGGAAAAAACAAAAATCAAAACCGTATCCTATTGTAGCCATCGGTGCGTCGGCAGGCGGGCTGGAAGCCATCACCCAGATTCTCAAAAACCTTTCGCCCAGCACCGGGATGGCATACGTGTATATTCAGCATCTGGACCCTACCCATGAAAGCATGCTGAGCAACATTCTGGCAAAAGCCACAGCAATGAATGTATACGAGGCAGAAGAACACATGCGCATCAAGCCAGACCACGTATATGTAATTCCTCCTAATAAAGACATGGAGATTATTGACGGAGTGCTTGCGCTCAACCCGCGCCCTGTGCGGCCGCATCTGCACATGCCCGTGAACCGGTTTTTCCAGTCGCTGGCCGAGAAGCAAAAGGATGGCGCCATCGGCATAGTGCTCTCAGGCAATGCAAGCGATGGAACCATTGGGCTGAAAGCAATTAAAGCTGCAGGCGGAATTACCATTGCCCAGGATGATTCAGCAAGATTTCAGAGCATGCCAACATCTGCCATAGCCGAAGGCGTAGTGGACATGGTGCTGCCCCCCGTTAAAATTGCTAAGGAGCTTGAGCGCATCAGCCTTCACACCCATAAGCTAATTTCCAGCTTCACGGGAGAGAAAGAAGCAGAGGGATTGACGGACGAGAAAGGTGCGGGAAAAAAAGAACAGCCGGAAGACATCACTTCCATTTTACAATTGCTTCACCGGTCAACGGGTGTTGACTTCAGCAACTATAAAAGGAGCACCGTTCAGAGACGTATTGAAAGGCGCATGTTGTTGCACAAGTTTAATACGCTGAAAGATTATTACAAGTTCCTGAAAGAAAATAACAGCGAAGTGGGGCTTTTATATAATGACATGCTTATCAATGTCACCTCTTTTTTCCGCGATGAAGAGCTCACTGAATACCTGAGGAATAAGCTGCTGCCAAGACTTATCAAGGAGAAATCCGGCAGCGAACCTCTGAGAGTCTGGGTTCCGGCCTGCTCCACGGGACAGGAAGCATACTCTATTGCCATGCTGCTTTCAGAAGCATTGGGAAATAAATCCAACACGCCCGTGCATATTTTTGCCAGCGACCTTAGTGAAGGCGCTATTGCAAAAGCCCGCATGGGGATATTCAGTAAGAGCGAAGTGGCTGACGTTTCGCCTGCGCGCCTGCAGCGATTCTTTACTAAAGAGGATAACCACTACCGCATTGTAAAACCCTTACGCGACAAATGTGTATTTGCCGTGCATAATATTTTCAGGGACCCTCCCTTTTCACGTATCGACCTGGTGAGCTGCTGCAACCTTCTCATTTACCTGGACACTGCATTGCAGAAAAGAGCGCTCTCTGTTTTCCACTATTCGCTCAACCCCAATGGTTATCTTGTTCTAGGCAAAACTGAATCTGCATCTTCGGCACCTGCTCTTTTTTCCATGCTGGAAAAAAAATTAAAAATTTATCAGCGGAAGGAAGACGGGCACGTGCGGGCAGGATTTGAATTGCGATACCGTTTGCCCGATGCTGAAAAGCCATCGGCAAAGCATGTTTATCATCCGGCAGCCAGGGTAGACTTTACGACTGATATGGAAAAATCGGTTGATGCTCTTTTGCTCAACCGCTACATTCCTGCCTGCGTGGTGGTGAATTCGGATATGGATATATTGCAGTTCCGCGGCTCTACAGGAGTGTTCCTGGAGCCATCACCCGGCAAAGCAAGCTTAAACTTAATCAGAATGGCGCGGGAAGGATTAGGTTTTGAATTGCGAAATGCTGTTCACAAGGTTTCCAAATCCGGTAAGCCGGTGTATAAGTCAGGCATCGAAATGAAAAACAAAAATGTTTCTCATTTGGTAAGCATTGAAGTGGTGCTGCTTAAAACGGACGGAGAAAAAAATTTCCTTATCGTTTTCGAGGAAGAAAAATACCGCGAGGTTCCTGCAAAAAGTAAAAGCAAAGACCTGCGCGTGCAGAAGCTCGAGCAGGAATTGCTTGTTGCGCGTGAAGATATGGGAGCCATCATTGAAGAGCGCGAAGCGATGAACGAAGAGTTGCAGAGCGCGAATGAAGAGGTGGTTTCAAGCAATGAAGAGCTGCAGAGCATAAACGAGGAGCTGGAAACTTCGAAGGAAGAAATTGAAAGCACCAATGAAGAGCTGCAAACGATTAACCAGGAATTGCATGCGCGCAACGACCAGCTTGCCGAGTTGCTGGGTTTTTCTGATGCCGTGTTCGCCACCATGCGCGAGGCATTGCTGGTGCTGGATGACCACCTGCGCATCGTAAAAGCCAATGCTTCTTTTTATAAATTGTTTAAGACTACTGAAGAAAAAACGCAGCACCATATCATTTATGATTTAGAAGGCGGTCATTGGGACATACCCAAGCTGCGCGAGCTGCTTGAAGACATTATTCCCAGCAACCAGGAATATTCAGGATTTGAAATAGAGCATGTTTTTCCCGGCATGGGAGAAAAAATAATGGTGCTCAATGCGCGCAGGATAAAGCAGCACACTTCTAACCGGCAACTTATACTGCTCGCTATTGAAGACATCACCGAGCATGCCACGGTACAAAGAATTCTTTCAGAAAGCGAAGAGCGCTTCCGCGAAATGGCAGACAATGCGCCCGTGATGATATGGACCTGTGATGCAAAAGGCAATGGCAACTTCTTTAACAAGACGTGGCTGGAGTTTACCGGCAAAAAGATAGAAGAAGAAATAGGTATGGGTTGGACAAAAGATATTAACCCGGTGGACAGGGATGAGTTTCTTAAAATCTATTCTAATGCCATGGAGAAAATGGTATCCTACCGCACAGAATACCGGCTCATGAGGCATGACGGCACGTATCGCTGGGTGCAATCAGCAGCAAGGCCTTCTTTCGACATCAATAAAAAATTCACCGGCTTCATCGGCTCAGTCATTGAAAACCATGACCAGCGCATCCACAATGCAGAGCTGGAACAAAAAGTAAATGAAAGAACAAAGGCGCTCAAAGAAGTGAACCTCAACCTGGAGCGTACCAATGAAGAGCTGCGGCAGTTTGCTTTTGTGGCAAGTCACGATTTGCAGGAACCCCTGCGCAAAATCATAACCTTTTCTGACATGCTCAAAAAGAACTCGCAGGAAGTTTACGGCGACAAAGCAAAAGAGCTGGTTGAAAAGATTATGGATTCATCCGTGCGCATGAAACAGCTGGTGGAAGACCTGCTCGATTATTCGAGCGCTGTTTCATCGGAGAAACAGTTTGAACCCACCAACCTCAATACTATCCTTAAAGATGTACTAAAGGATTTTGATACCATCATCAACCATGGAAATGTGCAAATCAATGGAAACCACCTGCCCAACATTTCTGCTGTGCCCCTGCAGATGAAACAATTGTTTCATAACCTTCTAAGCAATTCGATGAAGTTTAGGAAACCAAGTATTGATCCTGTTATCGCTATTGAATCGCGCATGCTGCCTAATGAAGAACTTACCAGGTATCCGAGGTTGGAAGAGGGAATCCAATATTGCGAAATAACGTTTAAGGACAACGGCATCGGTTTTGATAAAAAATTTGCCGACCAGATTTTTGTGATTTTCCAGCGGCTGCATGAGAAGAAAGAATACGAGGGCACAGGAATCGGCCTTGCGCTGTGCAAAAAGATTGTGCACAACCACGACGGAGAAATTTTTGCCGAGTCAGAAGAAGGTAAAGGCGCAACCTTCCGTGTCATTCTTCCGGTGAAGCATTGATGGTCCCATTGCTTTTGTCATTCCGAAACAAGTTCAGCATGACAACATCAAATTTTTAATACGTCAGGAGAAATGCGTATTCGGATGTTTAACATCCACAATATTGGGTGGATGTATATAAGGGTCTTTTTCCAATTCGCTCGGTGAGAATACATGTTCCATCCTCTCGGTGTCGTGTGACAACCGGCAAATAAGTTTTCCGGCCTTCTTGTCGATGTCAACAATAACAAGTGTCAGCGAGCCGAGGCCAATGGGAACCACGCTTTCTCCTATGCTGAAATCATTAACAGTATATGGTTGAATAATCATGATGCAGGTAAAATTAAATCAAAATTTTCCCTCGTAAATCATTCTTCGATGAGTGGAAAAGAAGTTACGATGGTTTGCAGTTAGGGCTCAATAGATTATCCCCATGCACCTCACCCATTTGTAATAAATTCCGAACTTTGCATTGTATATAAGCGGCAATGAGTAATTACCTGAAAGTGCTCTGCGGGATTTTTATCGCGGCTGTTATATGGTCGGCCGTCAAGCCGCTTTCCGGTAGCAACTGGCTGTTGGAGATGCTTCCGGTAATGGTTGCATTGCCTCTCATCATTTATTTCGGCAACCGGTATAAAATATCCGAGCTTTCCTATGCGCTCATGCTTATATACTTGCTTATGCTTGTGGCGCAGGCGCATTTCGGTGTGGGGTTTGTTCCCATCGGGAAAAAACTGGCGCCCCTCTTCGACACTGAGCGTAATGTTTTCGACCGCATCACGCATTTCTTTTCCGGGCTGCTCTGGTTTTACCCGCTCTACGAAATTGTGAGGCAGGGGGTGAGCAAAAGAGATTTTCTTGACTACATGATCCCTGCCATGCTCATCATGGGGCTTGGCGCAGTGTATGAAGTTGCGGAATTCATTGCATTCAAAACTGCGAGCCCGCGGCTTGCTTTTCTTTTCATTGGTGCGCAGTCGGATGCCTATGATTCTTCAAAGGATTTGACGATGGCGCTGATAGGAACCATCATCGGAGGTACGGCGGTTTTCATCATTAAAAAATTTCAGAATCAGAAAAGGATGAAGCGCTAATCAGGTGATTCATTGAGATATTCAGATGGAATGGTGTCTGATGGCAGAACCATTTTCTTTGCGGGCCCTTTCAACTCGACGCGGGGTTCAATGCGATTAAACTCTTCTTCCGTTATTAATCCTTTCTTCAGCATAAAGTTTGAAACCACCCGGTAATAATCCGCCAGGTATGGTTTCAGGTTTCCGGCCGTGTCAAAACTATATTTGAACCATTTGGGATGAGGCAGCAGCGAAGCAAGAAAAATACTTTCAGACAATGAGAGCTCGTGGGGCATCTTATTAAAATAAAAAAGCGCTGCATTCCTTACTCCATAAACGCCAGGGCCTAATTCAATAATATTAAGATATACTTCAAACATTCTTTCTTTAGAGCACAGGTTATTGCTTTCAATAAGCCAGACAAGAAAAGCTTCTTCCGCCTTTCGCGCAATCGTTTTGTGCCGCGTAAGAAAAACATTTTTTACCAACTGCATGGTAATTGTGCTTCCGCCGCGGACAAACTTTCCTGCTTTGTAATTGGCAGCAATAGATTTCCTGAACGCATCCTCATTAAACCCATTGTGATGGAAAAAACTTCCATCTTCGGAAGTGAGAACAGCATTTCTCAGATACAGGGATATTTTTTCAAGTGGAACAAAATCAGGGTTTGACGGGCCAACTATAAAAGATTTTACCGGCCGGTCTCTTTCATAAACGGTGTATACAAACTCCTGGTTCATTTTTAGCAAGTTGCTATCGCCATATTTTTTTAAACGTAGCTTTTTCTTTTCCATTTGTGAATCGAAATACAAACTATCCGGTTCAGATGAATCAAGATGAAAGCGTAGCCTATAGTCAAGCACGCCATCGGCTTCAATGCCTTGCAGTTCGGAGAACATTCCCCGGGGTAGCGATGCAAAAAAATTGTCAGCTTCCTGTCGGCCTGTTTTTATTACCAATGAATAGGCCCTTGTGGGATTTTTATCATAGCGTGCATAAATACTCATCAAAAGCTTGTTGACCTGGATGTATGAGGTGCTGTCGAGCTCGAAGAAATCCTTGCCTACTGATGCTGAAAAAAGCTGCGTGAAATCCTCAACCTGTATAGTATCATCTGATAATTTCGGATGCACAACATTCAGGTTAAAAGCGCGTAACATTCCTTTGCATTTTAAAGGAGAGCTAAAATTATTTTCACTGAGAATGATTTCGAGCGAATCGAAATTACAATACGCTCCAAGGAAATTTTTTACGAGCGGTATCCCCTTTGAGCCCTGTTGTTCGGGAAAAATTTTTATATCAAATGTTTTGTCATTATGCGAAAACACTCCCGCCATATTCCAGCGTGTGTGATTATTATTATCCGATAGCGTTCCATGCAGACGTTCATAAGAAGATTCATAAAAAGGAATTGAAATGTCTTCGCGAATAGAATCTTTATCAATGCGGACATTTATATTTTTCAAAACCAGCTTCCGGGGCAACAAATCAAAAACATTCCTTGAGAGTTGCCTTATGAAACGCGAATAATCTGTCTCTGATAAAAGCTGTTTATCATTTTCAGTTTTCTCCTTTACCGGAATGTAGTTGCAAACAGAATCAATACATGAAAAATGCACGTTCATATTTGCAACGCTGAGTTCATTTAGTTTAAGCCGGCCGGTTAAAAGATCCAGAAGATACGGGCGCAGGTAAACAGAATCTGCTTGTAATAGTGTATCACCCGAAACAGGTAACACCACAAGGTTTGATAATTGCACTCCTGCAAGCCCGGCTATTTTTTTATCAGCAATCACCAAATGAAATCCATAGCGCGATTCTATTTTAGAAGCGATTCGCTTTATGGCAAAGTCGAGAAGAAAATTGCGGAATAAAAAAAGGAGTAATGCAATAACAAGAATAATAAGAAGGATTCTTTTTATTATCCTGTACATACTAACTTGCCAATATCATTGTTCAAAAACAAGAGTGTCGGGTTTTGCGCCTAAGTCAAGCAGGTATTTGCTGATGTCTTTCACAAAATCATCCGAGCCACAAACATAAAAATGCCGGCTGAAATCAGGGATGTTATCAATGAGAAAGTCGCGGTCTATCCTGCGGCCCAGGTAGCCGATAGCGTGTTCACGTGTAAATATATTTATAAAATTTTCCTTCAGCATTTCTTTGAACTCATCACCGAGAATTACGTCACGTGATGTTTTATTGGAAAAGATAAGGCGAACTCCCTGCAGATTTTTATGATAGTACAAATCACGAAGTATAGCAATAAAAGGAGTAACACCTGCACCTCCGGCAATAAAAACTCCCGGGCCTTTGTATTGAATTGCTCCGAATACATCATGCAGAATTAACTCAGCGCCTGCATTAATACGTCCGAGCTGATTGGTAACACCATCATGATGCGTATAAATCTTAATGGTAAACTCCAGGTGCTTCCATTCCCGCAAACCTGTGAATGTAAAAGGGCGTAATTCATTCTCCCATTCCGGCTTATTAATGCTTACATCTGTTGCCTGGCCGGGAATAAAATCATATCCATCGGGCTTCTCTACTTTAAAACGCTTTACATCGTGCGTCACAAAATACGATTCAAGAACTTTTACAAGATGTTCGGCCATTCATTGAAAAACTTAGTTCAATAAAAATACAGAATTTTCTGCTCAATAAAAACAAAAAAATCTGCCTAAGATTGCTACCGGATTCCGTTCAGGGACGCAGGCAATGAAACAATAAAAGTAGCACCTGCATTTTCTTTGCCAAGCGCTGAGATGAATCCTTTATGTCCTTCTACAATTTTTTTGCAGAATGCCAAACCGATTCCTGCACCATCAATTTCGCTTTTATCGTGCAGGCGCGAAAACATATCAAATAAATGTTCTGCATATTTTTGTTCAAAGCCAATTCCGTTGTCTTCAAAGAAAATCCGGTAATATTTTTTTTCCGCTCGCTGGCCATTGGAATCGGAATAAATTTTCAGTACAGGCATTGCGCCTTTGCGGCTGTACTTTAAAGCGTTGCCGATTAAGTTGGTGAACAACGGACGAATGAGCACCGGATTCACACGAAGCACCGGCAGTTTAGCCGCTACAATCTTTGCATTTTTTTCTTTCACCTGTGGCTGCATTTCTTCCAGCACATCCTTCAGGATTACATTCAGGTCACATTCCACAAACTCTTTGATTTGAGTAGGTATTTTAGCAAAGCTTATCAGGTGTTGAATAAGTGTTTGCATGCGGCTTGCTGTATTTTGTATACGCCCCAGGTAATCCTTCCCGTCAACATTCATAGTGCTGCTGTGTTTCTTCATTAGCATATCGGTGAGCGTTTGAATTTTCCGCATCGGTTCCTGCAAATCGTGAGATGCCATGTACGCAAAGCGGTCAAGCTCTTTGTTGGCCGATTCCAGACGGTCTATATGTTCCTGGAGCGACATATTAAGCGCCTTAACTTTTTCTTCTGAAAGCAAGCGCTGTTCTATTTCAATTTCCAAATGCTTGTTGATAGCGATAAGTTTTTGTTCCTGCACCCTCAGGTAATGATTCTTCTGGTAGAGGTCAACAAAAACGGCAACCTTGGCACGCAGCAATGCCGGATTAATGGGTTTGGAAATATAATCCACAGCTCCTACATGGTATCCTTTAAAAACATGTTCATCATCATAGCTTTGCGCAGTAATGAAAATAATAGGAATACTGCGGAGTCTCTCCCGTTCATAAATTAATCTTGCCGTCTCAAAACCATCTATGTGAGGCATCTTCACATCCATAAGGATTAAAGCAAAATCAAATTCGTGCAGCAGAATTTTCAGCGTTTGCTTGCCCGAGCTTGCCTTAACAAAATTATAGCCGGCTCCTTCCAGTATAGTCTCCATTGAAAACAGGTTATCTTCCCTGTCGTCAACTAAAAGAATTTTTGGTTGCATATTTTTCTTTTCTGAAAATTTTACTTATAGAACCATACTCGCATGAGCGAGAGTAACTGGTCAATTTTGAGCGGCTTGGTAATATAATCGGAAGCGCCCGCCTCAATGCATTTCTGCCGGTCGCCTTTCATGGCCTTGGCAGTAACTGCAATAATGGGAAGCAGGCTGTTCTTATGCTCGCGCCTTATTTTTTTTGTGGTTTCATAGCCATCCATCTCAGGCATCATAATATCCATGAGCACCATATCAATTTTGGGATTATCACTTAAGATATTGATAGCTTCTTTTCCGCTTTCCGCAGTATGCACAGAAATGTTATAGCGTTCAAAAACTGTTGTGAGCGCAAACAAGTTTCGCACATCATCATCCACCACAAGAATATTTTTCCCTGTTAGAATATCTTCCTTGGTACGTGTGTTCTCAATAATTCTTTTTTTCTCCGGTGCCAGGTCTTTGTGATTAATGTGGAGATGCAGCACGGTTTCTTCGAGCAGGTGTTCGAGCGAGTTCACGCCTTTCAGCAAGATGGCGTTAGAGTTACGGTTCAGTTGCCTGAGTTCATCCTTATTGAAATCCCTTGCAGAGTATACTATAACGGGAGTGAGTTTTTTCTTCTGGTTGCTTACTTCATTAAAAAGTTCGAGCCCCGAAATATCAGGCATAGTATAATCAAGGATAATACAGTCGTAATCTTTACTGTTGATTAAGCGCAATGCTTTTTTTCCCGTTGCAGCAATTGTTACGCTCACATTCTCATCCTGCAATATTTTGGCAATCTGTGACGAGTCAAGCTGGTTGTCTTCAACCACAAGCACATCTTTCACCTGTTTTTTATTGTAAGAAATTATATCACCAAAAAGTTCATCGAGTGCATGGGCTTCAAGCGGCTTCAGCAGAAAACTTCTTGCCCCGCGTTTAAGAGCAAGCGTCCTGTTTTCCTCGCCCGAAACCAGATGGATTGGAATATGCCGGTACGCGAGGTCATTTCTTAAAAGCTCCAGGACTTTCCATCCGCTGGTATCAGGCAGCTTCACGTCAAGCGTAATAGCAATGGGCATAAAGCGGTTTATGAAATCAAATACTTCAATGTAATTGAAAGCAACAATCGCCTTTAGGTTTTCCCGGTGCGCTCTTTCAATGAGTATCTTCCCGAAACGCAAATCATCTTCAACGATAAGCACCACTTTGTCAGCCGGATGAATATTGCTTCTGTCGTCTCCGGTTTCGTTAATCATTTCATTAACGATGCTCATACTGGTTTCGATGCCTTCATTGGTGATGCGCATCGAATTTAAAAGAGAGTCAATATCCCCGCTGCTCTCAATTTGCAATTGCTGTATAGCGCTTAGTTTCTCTGTTGTTTCTTTGGATACAACAGAAGAAACATTATCAACGGGCAAGAATAAAGTGAAAGTGCTTCCACTGCCCGGCTGGCTCGCCAGCTCAATGGTTCCTCCCAGCAAATCAGCAAGCCCGCGACTGATAGAAAGACCCAGGCCTGTTCCGCCATACTTGCGGCTGGTAGAACCTTCGGCCTGCTGGAACGCCTCGAAAATTATATTTTGCTTTTCCAATGGAATACCTATACCCGTATCCCCGATTGCAAAAGCAATAACCTTTTTCGCATTGTCAAGATTCAGATTTCCGGGCTTCCAGCTTTTATTTGCTTCATAAATTTTAAGCCGTACTTCTCCTTTTTCAGTAAACTTGAATGCGTTGGACAATAGATTTTTCAGAATCTGGTTGAGACGTTGCAGGTCGGTGTCCATAGATGCCGGAAGATTCCCATCGCTCTCAATGGCAAAGTGCAACTTTCTTGCTTCGGCAATCGGTTTAAATGTTGTTTCAACAAAAGCAGCAATCTCTGTAAAATGTACGGAAGAAATATTAGTAGCAATAAATCCTGATTCAATCTTTGAAAGGTCGAGAATGTCATTAATAAGTTGAATTAAATCGTCCCCGCAGGAGTGAATTGTTTTGGCATAACGAACTTGTTTTTCATTCAGGTTACCTTCTGCATTTTCATAGAGCTGTTGCGCAAGGATGAGCAAGCTGTTGAGCGGAGTACGCAGCTCGTGCGACATGTTGGCCAGAAATTCTGATTTGTATTTTGAAGTAAGTGTGAGCTGCTCGGCTTTTTCTTCCAATGATTTGCGCGCCTCTTCCACTTCTTTATTCTTGGCTTCCACTTCTTCTTTCTGCTTCACAAGCAAGAGCGCTTTATCCTGAAGCTCATCATTGGTTCTGCGCAATTCTTCTTGCTGGCTCTTCAATTCATTTGCAAGCGACTGCGACTGCGACAACAGTTCCTCCGTTCTGGAATTAGTTTCAATGGTATTTAAAACGATACCGATACTTTCGGTCAGCTGGCTAAGCAGCTCAAGGTGCGTTTCGCTGAATGCATCAAGAGAAGCCAGCTCAATAACCGCCTTCACATTGGTCTCAAACAACACCGGAAGGATAATCAGGTTAGCTGGTTTTATCCTTCCCAGTCCTGAGCTGATTTTGACATAGTCGCGAGGCACGTTTGTGAGCAGGATTCTTTCCTTTTCAAATGCACACTGGCCTACTAATCCCTCTCTGATAGAAAACTCTTTCGGAATATTTTTTTCTTCTTTGTATCCGTATGTAGCGAACAGCTCCAACTTCAGATTTTGTGCATCCTCCTTCTGCTTCAATATATAAAATGCACCGTAATGCGCAGTTACCACTTGCGCAAGCTCTGAAAGGATACGTTGCGTTACCGATTTCAAATCGCGCTGACCCTGCAACATCTGGGTGAACTTAGCCAGGTTTGATTTAAGCCAATCTTGTTCCTGGTTGCGTAGCGTAGTCTCCTTCAGGTTCGTTATCATCTGGTTAATGGTATCCTTCAGAGCTTCCACTTCACCCTTTGCTTCTACACGGATTGTTCTTGTTAAGTCCCCTTTTGCAACCGCCGTGGATACTTCAGATATAGAACGAACCTGTGTTGTTAAATTCTGAGCGAGCTGGTTTACGTTCTCCGTCAGGTTTTTCCAGATACCGGATGCACCGGGTACGTTTGCCTGGCCGCCCAGTTTTCCTTCTACGCCTACTTCACGCGCAACGGTTGTTACCTGGTCTGCAAACACGGCAAGCGTTTCAATCATTTCATTAATAGTGTCTGTCAACTGGGCGACTTCTCCTTTTGCATTGATGGAAAGTTTCTGGCGAAGATTTCCTGTTGCCACTGACGTTACAACTTTTGCAATACCGCGAACCTGTGTAGTTAAGTTGGACGCCATCATGTTCACCGAGTCGGTCAGGTCTTTCCACGTTCCTGCGACACCTTTTACTTCTGCCTGCCCGCCCAGTTTTCCTTCTGTACCTACGTCACGTGCAACGCGGGTTACTTCAAACGCAAACGAATTCAATTGCTCCACCATCGTGTTAATGGTGTTTTTCAAATCGAGAATTTCTCCCTTTACATCAATGGCAACCGTCTTCGACAAGTCACCGCTGGCAACGGCTTTCGTTACCTGTGCAATATTTCTTACCTGCGCGGTCAGGTTACCCGTCATCTGGTTTACCGAGTCGGTCAAATCTTTCCATGTTCCTGCAACACCCGGTACAAATGCCTGTCCGCCAAGTTTTCCGTCTGTTCCCACCTCGCGGGCAACGCGCGTCACTTCCGATGCAAATGCACGCAACTGGTCAACCATCGTGTTCAGTGTTTCTTTCAACTGAAGAATTTCCCCGCGAACGTCCACAGTAATTTTTTTTGACATGTCGCCATTTGCAACAGCAATAGCAACATCTGCAATGTTCCGCACTTGTGCAGTAAGATTTCCTGCCATCTGGTTTACCGAGTCGGTCAAATCTTTCCATGTTCCTGCAACACCCGGCACAGATGCCTGCCCTCCCAGTTTTCCTTCCGTTCCTACCTCGCGCGCAACACGTGTTACTTCAGACGCAAATCCCCGAAGCTGGTCTACCATGGTGTTAATCGTATTTTTCAACTCCAGGATTTCTCCTTTAACATCCACTCCAATTTTTCTTGACAGGTCACCGTTGGCAACTGCCGTTGTTACTTCAGCAATATTCCGCACCTGCGATGTGAGGTTACTTGCCATCTTATTTACCGAGTCCGTCAAATCTTTCCACGTTCCTGCAACGCCCGGCACATCGGCTTGCCCACCCAGCTTACCTTCAGAACCTACTTCGCGCGCAACACGCGTTACTTCAGAACCGAAGGCATTAAGCTGGTCCACCATTGTGTTGATGGTGTTTTTCAATTCCAGGATTTCTCCTCTTACATCCACCGTAATCTTGCGGGACAAATCTCCTTTCGCAACCGCTGTTGTTACCTCTGCAATATTTCTAACCTGGCCTGTAAGATTACTTGCCATCTGGTTTACCGAGTCTGTCAAATCTTTCCACACACCTCCTACTCCTTCCACTGTTGCCTGTCCGCCAAGCTTACCTTCTGAACCTACTTCACGTGCAACGCGGGTTACTTCAGATGCAAATCCGCGAAGCTGGTCCACCATCGTGTTGATAGTATTTTTTAATTCCTGGATTTCTCCCTTAACATCCACCCCGATTTTCCTCGACAAGTCACCGTTTGCAACTGCTGTTGTTACTTCAGCAATATTCCGCACTTGTCCGGTGAGGTTACCCGCCATTTGATTTACCGAGTCTGTCAGGTCTTTCCATGTTCCTCCTACACCGGTTACTTCTGCCTGCCCTCCCAGCTTCCCCTCTGTTCCTACTTCAAGCGCAACGCGGGTTACTTCAGATGCAAATGAATTGAGCTGATCAACCATCGTATTGATGGTTTTTTTCAGCTCGAGGATTTCACCTTTTACGTCTACCGTAATCTTGCGAGACAAGTCACCTTTAGCTACTGCAGTTGTTACCTCGGCAATATTCCGCACTTGTGATGTGAGGTTGCTTGCCATTTGATTTACCGAATCTGTTAAGTCTTTCCACACACCGCCAACACCTACCACTGTTGCCTGTCCGCCAAGTTTTCCTTCGGAACCTACTTCGCGTGCAACACGTGTTACTTCAGATGCAAATGAGTTGAGCTGGTCTACCATCGTATTAATGGTGTTCTTCAGCTCAAGAATTTCTCCTCTTACATCCACCGTTATCTTCCTGGACAAATCACCTTTTGCAAGACCCGTTGTTACTTCGGCAATATTGCGCACCTGCGAAGTCAGGTTGCTCGCCATCAGATTCACTGAATCGGTTAAATCTTTCCATACTCCTCCTACCCCCTGCACCGTTGCCTGTCCCCCCAGCCGTCCTTCCGAACCTACTTCTCGCGCAACGCGTGTTACTTCAGAACCGAATGAATTCAACTGGTCTACCATCGTGTTGATGGTATTTTTTAATTCCAGGATTTCTCCTTTTACGTCTACCGTAATTTTTTTTGAGAGGTCGCCTTTTGCAACAGCGGTTGTTACTTCAGCAATATTCCGCACCTGTGCGGTAAGGTTGCTGCCCATGTAATTAACAGAGTCAGTTAAATCCTTCCACACCCCGGCAACCCCTCTTACTTTTGCCTGCCCACCCAACTTACCTTCCGAACCTACTTCACGCGCAACACGCGTTACTTCGGCAGAAAATGAATTTAATTGGTCTACCATTGTGTTGATGGTATTTTTCAATTCCAGAATTTCTCCTTTTACGTCCACCGTAATCTGGCGCGACAAATCGCCCTTTGCAACTGCTGTTGTTACCTCAGCAATATTTCTCACCTGACCCGTCAGGTTGCTGGCCATCTGGTTTACAGAGTCTGTTAAATCTTTCCATGTTCCGGCCACACCTTTTACATGCGCCTGCCCACCCAGCTTTCCTTCCGTTCCTACTTCAAGAGCAACACGCGTTACTTCTGATGAAAACGAATTCAGCTGGTCCACCATCGTGTTGATGGTGTTTTTCAATTCAAGGATTTCTCCTTTTACATCCACAGTAATCTTGCGCGACAAATCGCCCTTTGCAACTGCGGTAGTTACTTCGGCAATGCTTCTTACCTGCCCGGTAAGGTTGCTTGCCATCTGGTTTACAGAGTCTGTTAAATCTTTCCACACTCCGGCTACACCTTTTACTTTTGCCTGGCCGCCCAGCTTTCCCTCGGAACCCACTTCCCGTGCAACGCGGGTTACTTCCATGGAAAAGAGATTAAGCTGTTTCACCATATCGTTTACTTCCTTGGCAATTCGTGCAAACTCACCTTGCAAATCATGTCCTCCGATTTCCTGGGGCATCTTTTGAGAAAGATTTCCTTTTGCAACAGAACTGATTACGTGCGCAATTTCTATAGTAGGATGCACCAGGTCGGAAATAAGAGAGTTGAGTGACTCAACGCCTGTGCTCCATGCGCCCTTTGCACTCGGCACACTAATACGCTGTGTAAGCTTTCCTTGCTTGCCAATTGTATTACCGGCCTTGGTAAATTCTTCCATCATCCTCTCGTTAAGAGATATGATTTCATTCAGAGTATCACAAATTTTTCCGCTCACCCCTACTTGGTCAATAGGCATACGTACACCGAAGTTCCCGTTCTTAACCTCCGTTAAAACTCTGTAGAGCTCTCTTGCATCAGCAGAGCCCAATGATTGTTCGAGATTTGATTTCAGAAGTTGATTTGCAAGTGTCCTGGTTTTTGTTTTCCTGGAAACTTTAGGTTCTGCAATGACTAATTCGGCAGTGGCAGTTTCATCATTGAAATTGCTGCCATTTTCTTTTTTTGAATCCATTAAATTGGAATAAGAATTAAATTAGCAAACGGTAAGAGAAATAAGAGAGCTTTTTAAGAAAACGGGAGATGCTTTCAGGGATTAAAATTAAACGCTCAATATAAAATGTATCAGATATTCGATACTTTACGATAAACCTTCGATGGCTGAATAAAAAGCATCGACAATTTATTTCTTAAAAAAATTAATGACTCCGAAGGAGAAAAAATGCTTTTCGTCCCTGAAACAAAATTTCTAAATTGATTATCAATAATAAAAAGTGGAGCTGGAGGGAATTGAACGCACTAAAGTATGATGTCACTTTTACTTTGCCTTTTCTAAATCCATTCCGCACTTAGGACATTTGCCCGGCTTGTCACTAACTTCTTCGGGGTGCATGGGGCAATAGTATTTGCCTGTTCCTTCCAGTTTTTTTATGATGCTGTTTTTGGTAAAAAACCTGTAAGACAATCCGACAGTAGTTTGATGCTGTGACCCGACTTGCGTGTAATGAGGGTCGGTGTTCAGGAATTGGTAAACGGGAAAGTCGGATGAGGCATAGAGGGTGAACTTTCCTTTGGTGTAACTGACTTGCGGGGTGATGAATACTTTTTTATATCCTGTTGCTTGGGGGAAATAATTTGAAGGTCTGCCGAAGAGTAAAATATTTTCATTGATTTTCATCGTATCAACCCATTCATAACGCGTCTGCAAAGTTATTCCCAGATGGTTGAAAAATGATTTTCCAACAAACAGAGCAACACTTGCAAAATCACCGAGCTTTTCTCCGTTTGGATTCCATCCTTTTTTAATGTACATGGCATTGGCAAATAATTTCAGATTCTTTTCGGTATATCCTCTGAAAAGAAAAGTGTAGAAGATAATGTCGTTTGTACCAGAAGAAAGCTGGACGGATGTTGGTTTGGTGACGTAAAAGGTTTGCCCTGAGAATGGCTCAACATTTCCTGTTGAATCATTATAGCTGCCCAAAGGAATTTTAACCCCTAACCCCACTGTGACCTCTGTTCTTGTTTTTTCTTCTGTCCAGTTAATTACATCGTAACGGGGAAAAATTATTAAGTCGCCAATGCCTTTTGATTCATAAGTTGTCTGCGGATTATCGTTCAAACCAACCTCTTGTTTTTTAAAAAAGTATCCACTCTCAATAGACATGGTTAAATTCTTTGTGACCCCGTAACCTAATTTGAAATATTCATACGTGCTGCTGAAGCTATCAAACGTTCTTATGCTATCTGGCACCTGGGTATCTTTGGCATAAAACTTATCAGTGTTTATGAATTGGAAATTGGTGTTCAATTCCACCTGTCTTTCAAGCAGCACACCTTGTGATGCCCCGCCCGCGATAGGACTGCCGCTACCACCCGCACAGCATTGGGCCCGGGATATTGCCGGTACCAGGAGCAGAGAAGTCAGGAAGCTGAGTTTTATGAGGATTTTCATCATTGCATCTTGACGAATAAGTAAAAAGCCAACATTAAACAATGCTGGCTTTTTATCTATTGAATTTTATAATCAGCGTGAAACTACGACATTCACGAATTGATTTTTGTCTCCATCTGAAAATTTTACGAGATACATTCCTTCTGCATAACCTGCAAGATTCATATTCAGCCGGTTTTCTCCTGAAGAAAGTTTACCGGAAAAAATATTTTCCAATTTTTGACCCTGAAGGTTGTACAGTTCAACGTCCATTTGAGTGGAAACTGCAAGGTTGAATTTCATTTCAGCATTGTTCGCAACAGGGTTAGGAGAAATGTTTAATGAAGAAATCGCGCTGCTGGGCTCATTAATTCCAGTTGCGTTCAATGCAGAGTTAATAGCGTTCTGCAGATTGGTAGCATTAACTGAATTATTCACGTTGTAATAAACGGTATGGTTTGTACCACCTACAACAACAATTTTAGGCATTCCGGTCGAGCTATAATCTGCCATGCTGATTGAAGAATTAGAAAATCGAACCGCATTTGTCAAGCCGTTTGTATTTGCCCAACTGTTAACAGATGAACATGCTGTATTGCCATAGTCATCGCATAAGTACATATACACCGTATTTGGATTGCTGCTTTGATAGCTCTCACAAACATTATAAGTAGTAAGTGATGCGCTGACGCATGCACCGCATGGCATTACCCAAACGAGTACAATTACCTTTCCGGCATCAAGCTCAGTGAAAAGGTCGTGAGAGGTTGCAGCGCAATCGTTGCAATTAAAATTAACCGCTGTTTGTGCAAAACCTAAAAGTGATGCAGCGGATAGAATGATAGTGAGTAATTGTTTTTTCATTTGTTGGGTTTTTATGGTTAAAAACACTAAATTTAAATGCAAATATAAGCTATTCTATTATTATACAAATATAGGCCATCTACTGCTGTAAATAATTACAAAATTCTGCCAAAAACTTATATCCTGTCAACCAGTTGCCGTTTTCTTTTTCCAGATTTTTTGTAATCCTGCATGGTCATTCCTGTAAGCTTTTTAAATTGAGCAGAGAGGTGTTGGGGAGAATTGTATCCCATCGCCCACGCAATTTCGGAAAATTTAAGAATAGAATTATCAATCAGGTCTTTTGCCTTCTCAATCTTGAGCAGGATAAAATATTTTTCCACGGTAAGATTTCTGTGCCGTGAAAAAGTTTTTGAGAGTGTTCGATACGGAACCTTTATTTGCTCTTCGAGATAGGTAGAGAAAACAAAATCAGATTTTTCCATTTCGGCAAGACGATGCACCAAATCGAGCGTAGTAGTTTTAATTTTTTCAACGAGAATTTCTTCTTCGTTCTTTATTAAAAGAAACCCTCGATTATTGAGAGTAGTTTCAATTCGTGACAAAGCTATTTTGTCCGAAGGCGCATATCTTGCCTCACCAAGCCTTACATTTCGTATAATCAATCCGAGTGATTGCAACTCGTCTGTTACCACATCAATGCAGCGCTGGCAGCACATGTTGCGGATATGAATTGTTTCAGTAGACATAATGGTTTTTATTTTAATACGTGAATGTTATTCCACCTCCCAGTCCCATATCACTATCATAATGCGTGGATAAAGACAAATATTTTGTAATGATGTAACGAAAACCTGCCATGTACTCCTTATCAGAATTTAACATAAAGTTTAAGCGCAAATGGCTTGTAACGGGAACATCTTCTCTTTCTAATTGTAAACGGAATTTGCCATCCGTATCAATTCTTGCATCAGCTTTCAAAAGCATCGGTAATGTGTATTCTATTCCCGCGACAAATGCTTTGCGGTTATTTCTGTTGCTCACCTGACCAAACCAATTATTTTCTTCATCGCCAAAAATATTTTTGGGGCTGCCTTCCAAACTGAAAAAATTATCGGGCGGGTTACCTTCCTTTTTATAGTGATAATCAAAACCTGCATACACATACCACCATTGCATTTTTCCAAAATAGCGGCCAAGCATGGTTTCACTTTCATATCCATGTTCAGCATGATAGCCGAGATGCCACATGGTTTCTAATTTCCAACGCGTGTTAGCAATCATAGCTTCGCCATCACTACCGTTACTTTCAATTCCGATTTTTGCCATCGGATGAAATTCCCTGTCATCCCAATATAATTTTCGTAATGCCTTCGTGGGGTTTGGTAACTCAGGGTTTGGCGGTGAATTTTCGTAACTGAATATTCTGCCCATTCCGCTCATCATGTGATAAAGAATGTGACAATGGAAAAACCAGTCTCCGCTTTCGGTTGCTGCAAATTCAAGCGTGTCGGTTTCCATAGGCATGATGTCGAGGACATTTTTCAGCGGAGCGTGTTCGCCTTGTCCGTTCAGCACCCTGAAAAAATGCCCGTGCAGGTGCATCGGGTGACGCATCATGGTATTGTTGGTCAAAATGATTCTTATGTTCTCACCTTTGTGAATCAAAATTTTATCGGCTTCAGAAACAGTTTTGTTGTTGATGCTCCAAACAAAACGATTCATATTTCCTGTAAGCTCAAAATGAAATTCTCTAAGTGTTCCTTCCGGCAGCGTAGTTTTTTTTGGTGAACGCAGCATCCCGTAGTTGAGTGTAATTATTTCGTGCTGCTCTCCTTCTTTTACATAATGAGTTGAATCATTCATGTTCATCTGCATCTGCTTGTCATGCTCTTTTGATTTTTTCTTTTTAGATTTTTCCTCCCCGGTAATTTCGGGATACATTACTGTGTTCATATCCATTGTCTGGTTGCTCATGTGCATTCCCATATCATCCAAATCACCGTTCATTTTCATCATGTCATTCATCATCTTCATGCCCTCAAAATATTTGAGAGTTGGCAAGGGAGTTGCAGGCATTTTCATTCCGTTGCCGAGCCAGAGCGATGTTGATTTAGTTCTGTCTTCAGACGTTGCTAAAAATTCGTAGCTCATATTATCAGGAACGGTAACAATCACATCGTAGGTTTCAGCAACACCTATTATCAGGCGGTCAACTTCTACGGGTTCTACATCTTCACCATCATTTGCTACTACAGTGATAGTGCCTCCTGAATAAGTAAGCCAGAAATAAGTAGCAGCACCACCGTTCACAATGCGCAACTTTACCTTATCGCCTGCCTTGAATTGCGGTTGCTCGTCAGCAGGTTTGCCGTTAGTCAAAAAAATGTCATAGGCGACATCGCTTACATCCATTGCCAGCATCCGTTTCCATTCATTAGATACTTTGGTTTTAAAGTGCCCTTCCTTAATTGCCTGAAAATAATTTTGCGTACTCCCTTTTTTTATGGCATACCAATCGGTAGCATTGTGTAAGCTGCGATGCACTTCATACGGTTTTTCATTCGTCCAGTCGCTTAATAAAACAGGAACTTGCTTTATTTTCGGTTCATCTCTTTTGAGAAAAATCAAAATGCCGTACATACCGATTTGTTCCTCCAATTTAAAATGAGAGTGATACCAATACGTTCCGTTTTGCACAACAGAAAACTTGTACAAAAATGTTTCTCCCGGATTAATGGGCATTTGTGTCAGATAAGGAACGCCATCAAATTGATTGGGCAGAATTACTCCATGCCAATGAATTGTTGCAGGTGTTTTCTTTAAATTGTGGACGTAAACTTCAGCCGTATCGCCTTCGGTGAACGTTAGCGTTGGCATGGGAATGGAACCATTTGCCGCAATTGCATGCCTGGGTTTGCCCGCATAGCTTACTATAGTATCAGTTAAGTATAAATGATACACAACTGCTTTGCCCGGTTTTTGATTTACATGCTCGATTTCCTGATTAATAACGTTTGAGCTGTCCTTTTTATTTATATTTTCTTCCTTAGGTTTAACAGGTTGAGGCATATGATGTTCGTGCTGAGCAAGCGCAACACCGCACATAAAAAATATATTTGCTGTCAGAAATATTTTTTTCACTGAGAAGATTTTTTTTCCTATGGCGATTAACTTGGCCTTATTCAATTTCTACCTGAGTAACCGAGCGATTAAACAGTATCATTTTGCTTTGATAGTTTCTTTTGTTGAACCGCATTTAAGCATTTTGTTTCCGAAATAAGGGTTCTTTATTTCTTCCGTCTCGCTTATCCAATATGCGCCTTTACCATCATTTGCCATTGGGCAGAACTGGTAATACAAATTACCAGTGTCGATGTTAAGAGCCTTGAGCATCTTGTAGAAGTTGATGGATAGTTTTGCGAAATGCTCCCGCTGGTGTTCAAGCTCGTCTGTTTGTTTCATGTGTTCTGCATCGTAGCTTAATTTTTCTGAATACTGCATCCAGATTTTATGCTGGTCAGCATAAAGTTTTTCCATCGGCACGTCATTAATGGTGTTAAAAAGAGTTTTTGACGCTGCACGAACACTATCGCCATTATCTTTTATCAGCGCATTTTTTACGTTTAGATAAGCAGTGATTACTTTTTGCACCGGACTGACTGCGGTGTCCTGCGCAAAAATATTTTGTGCGAGAGCGGTTGCAGTAACTGCAATAAAGAGAATTAACTTTTTCATTTTTAAAAGAATTTAATAAAAGGAATTTATGATGACTGGACTACAAATAGTCCTGCCCCGATAACTATCGGGGTGACGAAAAACTAAAAAATCAAATCAGGAAACTGTGAATGAAAAGACGGATGTCCGCTCTCGATGGAGGTGGATGAAAACTGTTGTAATCAAAAAGAGTTTTATCTGATCCAATGGGTTGCAGAATATATAAAGGAACAATTGCAGCAACTACAGATGAAAATGATTTAATTGAAAAGTCCGCCTTGTCTTGTGTATATTGTCCTGTAGCACCAAAGAAGGCAAAATGCATGTCCTGGCAACCTTCGTCTTTACTCTCCTCATTTGTTTTATGGTCGCAACAACTTTTATGAGGATGGTCTTTATCATCATCCTCGGTGTTGCAACATACGCTTGTACCAAGTGCACACAAAGCAGAACACAAGTGCATATATAGTACTATCCCTATAATAAGGAAACTGAGGCTTTTTGATAGGATACCGCTCGTTTTCACTTGTGATGTCAAAGATATAAATATTTATGATGAACACGGAGTGAACGGTTTTTAAAATGCTAATAATTTGTCAAAATATGAAAGTTATAAGATTGAAAATATTAAAGAGCAAGTGATGGCTAATTACCCATCTGATTTTGCAAAAATTGTACGACCACATCAAAGGGTTGTTTGCCAAATTCTGAGGCAATGGATTCGCGCAGGTTACTGTTACTATTAATGTCATAGAAAACCATTCGTCCATTTTTGGTTAATAAATATTCAACGCTGCCTGTTGCATGTCCGCAGGCGTGAATAATTTTTTTGCCTGCTTCAACAGCTCTCGACTCCACGTTCGGGTAAGCATAAAATTCCGGTTTTGAAGATATATCGGGGATTGCTTCGCAATGACCATTTCCTTCTTCAGGATTGCAAACCACCGAAGGGCATAAATTGAATTTGCCGTTGGTCACCACGCGCATCGCATATAAAAGCTCACCACCTACAAATTCGAGACGGACTATTCCTTGCTGAGAATCATAGTCTAGCTTTTCCTGCAAGAGCAAAAGATTTTCAGGCAACCATAATTCCGGCTGTCGTTGAAGCAGACCTTCAAGTTCAGTCAAATCATTTACAAGAAACATACGTGCTCCGCTTCCGCCTTGTTCTGGTTTTAGAAGCATAGGAAACAGGAGAGCTCCGTTCATATTCTTTAAAGCATCCACGTTATTGAACACAATGGTTTGAGGATGGTCAATACCGAGTTTCTTTAGTAATGCAATCTGGGAGCTCTTGCTCATTTCAATCTGTATGGACTTACTGCCATTTAAGACTTTACATCCTTCCATTTCCAATTGAAGGCAAAGCGCCTTTGCAAAGGGTATGGCATGCTGGTTGCCGCGCAGGTATGCGCTCGGGCTTACAAGGTTGTAATACAAATCCGCTTCGGCAATAGACTGCCCGTTGAAAGCGCCTCGTTTCAGATCAAATTTTGTGTAGCGTATTTTTTTGCGCTCCAGTGCTTCGAACAATGGCTCATGCCATTGCGGATGCTCATAGATAATACCAATATCAAACTTTCGTTTCATTTTATTTGGGAGGATTTTTTGTTCCGATTAATCGGAACGGGTTAAACAAAGAGAATCAAAAAACCTTTTCTCCCAAGCAAGGACAACAACAGCAACAATAGTTGCCGGCTGAATAAAAAATCCTGCTCAGTATATTAAGAAAAGATATGAAGGATAAATTTCTCATTATTTGAATAACAAAGATAAGTCAAAAATTGTTTAATGTCAATACCTCACAAGGTTTTCTTTACCTCGCCAATGCCTTGCTCCACCTGTGTTTGGGAAGAATTGACTTTTTGAAAAGAAAATCTTCAAATAAGCTCCGTGTCTATTTTGTTATATCATACGGGTCAACGGATACTTCGGCTCTGTAACCGGAGATTAGCTGGAGTGTATTAATATCTACAACAGTGATATATCCGTTTTTACCATCACAAATCGGAGCATGATGAGCGGACCCTCCTGTTACATTCCTGTTTGCTACATAAAGTTTTTGACCCGCCTCATCCATAACAATTCCCCGCGACTCATTGCCAGCGTATAAATCCATAACATAAGAATCCGTTTGATAATTTATTACATAGATGGCGCTAACATGGTTTGTGTTGGGAGCGCCCATACAGCTAGCAAACAGGTATGGGGTGGAAGAAGACAAATACATTCTTGACGGATTGCTCGCTAAAGGAATTACTGCGAGCAAACTGTCATTTGATGCCTGCATGATTCTTAATTCAGAAGACATAAGGCACGTAACAAAATATTTTGCTTCATCAGCGTTTAGCATAACAGATGAAGGGTCTAACGATGAACCGTAATCAACCGGCACTCCGGTATCCAGTGATATTTCGTTGATGATTGGTGAAAGCGGGTTGGTAATATTTATTTTATAAATGTAATTCCCCTGCTGGGGCGCAACAAGCAATATAGAAGACGCGCTGTCAACATAAGAGTCGAAGGGATTTATTAATCCTGTTTGCCAGCTTGTAATCGTTTGCATATTTTCTAAATCAACATAGAGGATTCTGCCGTTCGGTTGCGCATCGGTAACGAATGCCTTGTGTGAATCATGCGTAATAGTCACTGAAGTCCAGACTCCGGAACCTATTGGAATTTGTCCGACATAAGAATTATCGGATGTTCTGAATTTCTGAATAACAGTTCCGTTATAGAAAATCACATACCAGAAAAGTTTATCAGGCGAAACCTTTACCATAACTGGCTGCTCAATATCATCCCTTATGCCAACATCAATATACCTCATCGCCAGCCCCGACTCGGCATCCATCACAGTCACCACATCGCAGCCACGGTTGCAGATGTAGAATTTTGTTTTGTTTTCGTAATCGGAAAATTTTACAAAACCGTTTTTATCAGGAGCACCATCCTGAACCCAGTTGTGAAGAGTGGCAACCTCATCGTAGGATAATTTCGTAGAACCAAACGGCATCACGGGCTGAAGTTGTATATTCCCGAAATCAGGATATGTGTTGGTATAATACATAAGAGTGCTGAAATCGGTGCGGTACGGAATCACACTTGCTCCCCCGCGCCCACCCTCAAACATTTTGTTCCATGTTTCAAACGAAAGCCCGGCAGCCGCGTCTTTGTCATTGTCGGTGTGGCATCCGGTGACAGCGCATTTGGTAATAATAATATTTTCTACATTTTGCGGATAGCCGGTATCATAACCGGGGCCGACTCTATCATAAGAACATGATAACGGCAGAATCAGGGAAACAACTACAATAATGTATAATAAAGACCTTATCTTTTTCAATCTAAATCTTCTGCACCTGTAACAATTTAATTAATCACAACTTTTTTTGTCGAAGTGTAACCATTCAAATTCACCGACAGAAAATAAATTCCGCTTTCAATTTTCATTGCCCTGACAGAAAGCGAGAATTTGTTTTCGCCCCGATTTAGTTTCGGACGACCTGAATAAACCGTTTTGCCTGTAACATCCGTCAGGCGGATAAATGGTATTTCGATTGAGGTACTGTTAACTATGACATTTAAATCATCCGTTGTCGGATTCGGATAAATATTCCATGATACATCCGAAGCCGGTTCTGAAATTCCCGTCGGTAAGTCACCAATGAAAATATCATCCACATAAACATTATTGCCATAATTGCTTAATGAAGTAAACATTACAATAACATTTGTCTGGCCTGCATAGCTTGACATGCTGACCGAATCGGTTCTCCATTGTGCAGAACTCGGTGTCCAGGCAGATGTGGATGCAGCGGCAGTGGACAATGTCGCTCCTGATTTATTATAAACTGTCGTCCATGTTGCTCCGCAATTGGTAGAGACCCTTACCTGCAATGCGTCAGTTGAAGTATTATATTGCGCATGAGCAACACTGAACTTTAACCAAGTGTTTGCTGTGCCGCTTGTAAAATCAATAACCGGAGACATCAGGTAATCTAACTGCCCAATGATATTCATTGCACCGGAATAATTGTCCATCTTCATGCTGCCCGTGCTAAGCCCGAAACCGCCAACTGCATTACGGCTCATCTTATTGTTAGGATTGAAGTGAACGTAATTCCATCCTGAAGGAGGAAATGTTGCGGAAGCAAATCCTTCCGAGAAAGGTAATGCGGTTGGAGGGTTAATCGTTCTGAAAGCACCTGTCATCGTATTGTTTAAGTCCACTTCATCAGCTGAACCATTAACTGTAAGCACTGAAACAGAAAGCAGATGACTTCCTGTTGTAACGGAAGATGATGGCAATGCAACGGAGACAGTTCCTGCCGGAGCGAGCGTTCCATTCCACGTATATGCAACCGGAGAACCGCTATCAAGCGTGTATTGCATAGCGACAGAGGTAACTGCGTTTGTACCATTATTGGCAATAGTTACTGATGGAGCAATAGCCCCGCTGCAATCATCAAAAGCAGTGGAGTAAAAACATCCGGCATAATTTGCTGTTACATTTTCTACTGTTGGCGAATTGATGCTTCTGATTGAAACGTCTGTTGCAGGCAAAGTCACATCAAGACGATATAAAATATTTTCTGTATTGTTGACACACCAGATATGCCCATCAGGCCCCACCTTCACGCCCATCATTCCCGAATGTCCTGTTGTGATTGTCGCAAGAAGTGTGAAAGACGGATTCGTACTATATAAATAAATATTTCCGTTTGTATAATCGGATACGATTAATCTCCCATTGTAATAATCTATGCCACACGGTTGCGTAGTAAGAGTTGCAAGCAGTTCAACTGTTGCACCCTGCACATTATAATACCCGGCAAGCGGTTCCTGGGCAGTGGATGGAACCGTTAAATTTCCGACAACGCTGCCACTGAGTGTATTCATGCGTTTGATAGCCTTGGGCCCACCATCAATAAAATAGAGCCAGTGATTCACTTTGTCTAATACCATATGACTTGGAACTCCAGCAACACGCGTAACAGGAACATCTGTGTAGCGCCAGATTTTTCCGGCTGAGTGATTATCATAACCGGGACCGTGGTCTTGCACAAAATCATATTTGCAGATGTTGCCGTTATATCCATCCATCACCCAGTATGCCATTGCCGAATCATGAGCAATGCCCATAGCAAAAGGGCTTTGATGCAGCATATCAATATGACTTCCGAGAGGATAACCGCTTACCCAATTGTTCTGAAAGACTTTAGCGAAAATATTAGTATCGGATAACCATAATGCCGGTCCCATAAATGTTGGAGAAGCAGAGTTCGTATTTTGAATTTCAGAAACACATGCCCACTTACCGTCATTACCAAATGCAAACGCGCTTGGATATGCCATAAAATGACTGGTGTGCGTATCCTTCCTATACTGGCTTGTTTGATTCGGAAGACCAGCATTGTAGAAAATTACGGAAGTTCCACCGTTGGATGTTCCATAATTCGCAATCCATAATTCGTTGCTGTTTGGTTTAAAATCCAAGTCGCGCGGCTGACTTACCTGGTTGGCACTTGTGCCGATAGTGGTAAGCGTTGCCGGATTGCTGATATAATTGTCGAGATAATTCGTCTGGGCGCTGGCAGCGTAACAACATGCGGCAACAAAAAAGATGAGTAGATTTTTTTTCATGGGTCTGTCCTGGTTTTATAGGTTAAAGATAAATGCAAAAATAATTTCATACAAGTGTATTTTATTACATTATTCTGCAATAAACTTATATGCTTCGCGAGGAGTTTGTTTCTTTTTTCTCGCATTTTCCATGATATACACGAGCTTTATTGCGGTTACTAATTTTTTCTGGCTATTTTTTGTTTGCTGGTTTTACCCTTAACATTTTTGCATTAATCGCAACTACTATCGTACTTAAGCTCATTAATACTGCACCTGCGGCAGGGCTTAGCATAATGCCCCATTTAAACAATACTCCTGCTGCTAAAGGCAATGCAATAACATTATATCCTGTTGCCCAACCCAGATTCTGAATCATTTTTCTGTACGTTGCCTTGCCAAACAAAATCAAGTTTACAATGTCTTTCGGATTGCTGTTTACTAAAATTATTCCCGCTGTTTCTGCTGCAATGTCACTGCCGCTTCCGACAGCGATTCCCACATCGGCTTGTGCTAATGCAGGTGCATCGTTTACTCCGTCACCCGTCATCGCAACAAATTCACCATCGTGCTGTAATTGCTTTATCTTTTCTAATTTTTGATGCGGTAATACTTCGGCAAAAAATCCATCCATATTTAATTCATCACTTACGCTCTTTGCAACTTTTGCATTGTCGCCCGTGAGCAAAACAGATTTAATGCCGTTGGCATGAAGTGTCTGTATTGCTTCATAGGATTCAGGTCGTATTTTGTCTGCTAACCCAATGTACCCTGCGGGTTGGTTATTGATAATAACGAATACGATTGTCTCTGCTATGTTGCTTGAATAGTTTTCAGGCAACAGAATTTTATTCTCACTCAAATATCCCGGGCTAACTACCTTAATATTTTTTCCTTCCACAACCGCCTCTACTCCTTTTCCTGTGATGGCTTTAAAATCATTCGTTTGAGGAATAGTAGCTGATAGTTCTTTCGCCTTTGAAAGAATCCCCGTTGCAATGGGATGCTCTGAATTTTGCTCTAGTGCGGCAGCAAGACGAATAATTTCTTTGTCGTCATAAGTTGTCAGCAAAGATTTTATTCGCACTACTTCAAATTTGCCAATCGTAAGAGTTCCGGTTTTATCAAAAATTATTGTTGTGATTTTTCTTGCATTTTCAAATGCTGTTCTGTTTTTAATGAGCAAGCCATTTTTAGCAGAAAGGGATGTTGAGATAGCAACAACCAACGGCACAGCTAATCCCAAAGCATGAGGGCAACAAATTACAATTACTGTTACCATTCTTTCCAGTGCAAATACGAGTGATTGATTTCCGGCTGTTAACCAGAAAATGAATGTTCCAACCCCGGCGAGCAATGCAATAATGGTAAGCGTACGTGCTGCTTTATCGGCAAGAAGTTGAGTTTTTGATTTTGCCTTTTGAGCATCGTTAACAAGTTTAATAACCCGCGACAAATAAGAATCCTTTGATGAATGAGCGACTGAAACTTTCAATGAACCGTTTCCATTGATTGACCCCGCAATTACTTTTTCATCTTTTTGTTTTCTCACAGGGACTGATTCGCCTGTAAGCATTGATTCATTAATATAGCTTTCGCCTTCTGTAATAATTCCGTCTGCTGCTATATTTTCTCCCGGTTTTATTAAAATTAAATCGCCTTCTTTAAGCGAATCGGTTTTTACATCCATGATATGTTCCCCATGAACCATGTGCGCAACCGAAGGCATTAGTTGAACCAACAGTTCCAATTCCCTTGATGCACCTGCAACGGATTTCATTTCGAGCCAATGCCCCAACAGCATAATGAGAATGAGTGTGCAGAGTTCCCAGAAAAAATCCATTCCCTGCAAACCGAAAACTGTTGCAACACTGTAGATATAGGCAACGGAGATAGCAACTCCAATCAAAGTCATCATTCCAGGTGCTCCATTCTTTAATTCACCGACTAATCCTTTTAAGAAGGGTGAGCCTCCGTAAATAAAGACCACTGTTGAAAGAGTAAAGAGCAAGTATGTTGAACCCGTAAATGAAAGATTGAAGTGAAACCAATGTTGAATCATTGGCGAAAGCAGTATGACAGGAATGGTAATAATCAAGGTAATCCAAAAACGTTTTTTAAAATCATCAACCATTTTGCCATGCCCATACTTATGCTCTGAAGAATCTTTTACCATCTTCTCTAATTTCATTCCGCATTCAGGGCAGTTGCCCGGTTCCTTTTTAGTAATATAAGGGTGCATCGGACAATAGTATATATCGTTGCCCCCGTTATTTTCGGACACTTGATGATGATGTTGGTGGTTATGGTGTTCCATTTTTTTTCAATGTGATTGATTCATTTTCTCCATAGGCATATCATCCATTTTCATATCCGCCATTGGCATCATTCCTCTTTTAAAAACATATTCGCTGTTTATTAAATATGCACCGCTGACAACAACTATTTCTCCCTCTTGCAGCCCTGAGACGATTTCCAATTTGTTGTTATTTTCAATTCCCGTTTCAACCATTCTTGATTCAAACCCTCCTTCAGCATTCTGAATCCAGACGGTGGAATGTTTTGCTTCACGAATAACCGCATCAACAGGTAAAACAATTGCCTGCTTTTCATCTGAATGGATTGTGACATACACTTGCATTCCCGGTTTGAATTTTTTTCGTGAATTGTCAACCTGGATTCTTACCAAATTAATTTTGCTTGCGTTCTGCAATTCGGGATTTATAAAAGTAATTTCACCTTCCGTAACTTCTTCAGGCATACCTTCGGGAATAATCTCAACTTTTTTGCCAGCACCAAGTAAATCCAGTTCGTCTGAATAAATCTGCGCTTCCACCCAAAGAGTATTTAAGTCAGCGAGCTTGAAAATTTTTGTTCCTTCATTTACGTTGTCGCCCTGCTTTATAGAGATTTCGGTAATTGTACCCGACACCTTACTATATACGGTGGTCGTAATTTTTGATTGCTTTCTTTTTTCTAGTTCTGCAATTTGATTTCCAAGCAATCCCAATAAGAGTAATTTATTTTTTGCAGCTCTGATAACACTCACTCCTCCCAGCAATTTTGATTTTTCAACGGCAATTAAATACTCATCTTCCGCAAGCATAAGCTGACGACTGTATATATCGTATATCGGTTCTCCTATTTTGATTTCTTTCCCCAAAACTTTATGATATAATTTTTCAATCCGCCCATTTACGCGAGAGGATATTTGTTCCGTTCCGCTTTCATTTATTGCAAACACTCCATTCAAAACTGTTTCTTTGCCAATAGAAGAAACACGTACAGTATCTACTTTCACATTTGCAAGTTTTTTTTGCTCGGCATTTAACTTGATAATGTTGATTTGATTTTTGTCTATCGTAGTTTTTGCCAGTGGCATTTTGCAGATAGGACACATGCCAGGTTGTTTTTCCAAAACCTGCGGGTCCATAGAACAGACATAATATTCATTCTCCGCCAAAACCTCTTTTGGTTTCCTGTTGCACGAGGTGAGAACTGCGCTGCAAGACATCCACAGTAAAATTCCAAACAAAAGAGGTTTATTTCTCATTACCATTTAATTTAATGAATGCTTCACTGTCAACTAAATAATGTGCTTCAGTAGCAATTTCATCCGCTTCTGTCAGTCCATCTGCAACTTCAGTCATATCGTTTGTCATTATTCCCGTCTCAACTTTCCTGGCAAAGAAATTTCCATCCCGTTTTACAAACACGATTTTTTCCTTGCCCAAATCCACAAGTGCGGAAAGAGGAATCCAAAGTGCTTCGACTTCTGCACCTTTAATTTTGGCTTTTACAAGCGTGCCTACTTTATGATTGTGTTCGCTATTATCAATGTAAACTTTCGCAGTAATAGTCTTAAGTCCTTGCTTAAATACCGGCTCTATAAAATCAACCTTCCCGTTCATAGTCATGCCTGTGTTATCGGCAATTGTAACTTCAACCTCTGAGCCAACTTCTACCTTAGAAATATCTTCTGGCTTTATTTGCAGCACTACGGCAACCTCGTGTGGGTTGACGACATTAAAAACAGTTTCACCCATCATTACATACGTCCCTTCTTTAACAGGTAGTTCTTCTCCTGCTAGATTGTTTTGCGGGGGCATGCCATTCATTTCAGCGGACATTTTCATTGCTGCATGAGCATGCCCTTCATAACTACTGTAAACAGGAACTGTTTGCATTACTTTTCCCGACTGCATTATTTCATTAAGTAATTTTTCAGTAAAGCCGAACAATCGCAGTTTCTGTTTTGCTGCATTAATTAATGATGTTTCCCCTGAATCATTTTTCAAAAGATAAACGAGATTTTCCTGTGCGGTTACTATTTCAGAAGAATAGATTTCAAAAATTTTTTCGCCTTTATGAATAGGTTGATAGGGGTATCTTATATAGAGCTTTTCAATTCTTCCTGAATACAGTGAAGAAATATTATTTTCAGTTCGATTGTCATAATCAATGTATCCGTCAGCAGACACATCAGGATTAATTTTTTGAAATACCGGATAAACAGTTTTTACCGAAGCCAACACGGAGTTGTTTACGGGCTTCAAAACCTTATCCAGCAGTTCATCAGAAGTTTTCAAAACCAATTCCATTCCGTGGCATTCTGCCTTTGGACATCTTCCCGGGTGGTCTTGCTGCACTTCAGGATGCATAGGACAATAATAGATTTGAGATTTGAGATTTGAGATTTGAGATTTTTCCGTGGCAGTTTTTTCATGGCAGGAAAACAGGAGCACGCTGAACAACAGCACCCACGTATAGCGTATAACGTATAACGTATAACTCCTACCGTATTTGCATTTCTTTCTCATAATCTGCCTGCGTTTTGAGTAATACTTCGAGGTGCTTTAAATATTCCATCTGCGCCATTTGTAAATCATCCCATGCAAGCAATACTTTCATCAACTCACCTGTGTTCTGACTGTATGACAAAAGATAAGTGTCAAAACTTTTTTTGTATGCAGGAATAACTTTGCTTTGATAATTGTCAACTTCTGTATATTCTGTATTGAGTTCCAATGCAAGCATCGTCACCATTTGATTCACAGAATTAATCATCGCTTCTTTGTCTTGCGCCATTGCAGAAATTTCATAACCCATTGCTTTTGCCTCGCTCTTATAACCATACGCGGATTTTGAAAAGATGGGTATCTTCATCATAAACATAGCTGCATATAAGGGTTGTCCGCCGGTAAGCATAGCGTGGTGCTCAAACCTGAAACCGTAACCGGGCTTTCCCTGTAATGACATCAGGTTTTGATTCAGTGTCATAGAAGAGATTTCACTGGTCATTTTTAGAATGTCGCTCCGCATTGCCGCGAGTGAATCACGGGGAGGAAATAAATTTTTTCCGCGATAATTTTTAATAATTCCAATTGAGTCAATATCAAATTGAGCATTGACATCTGCATTCATCAGGTAATTGAGCGTGACCGTCAGTGACTTTACCATATTCTGTTCATGAACAAGCATGGTCTCTGAATCCGCAAGACGCGCTTTAGTTTTATAAACCGTACCCAAATCCTCCATGCCCGATGCCAGGTGTTTTTCGCTTATATCAATCATCGCCATCATTAACTCAATATTTTCTTTAATGATGGTAATTTTTCTCTCCGTAATATATCTTTCATAGTATGCTTCTTTCGCCTGGGCAAACATTTGATTCTTCTGGTAATCAAATTCGCTTTGTCTTATCGCAGCAAATGATTTGTAGTAATTTTCTTTTGCCGTATTTATCTTGCCGTTCGGAAACCATTGCTCTGCCACAAGCATCGCCATATATTCGTTATTCTCAAAGTCAAATGAATATGGGTTATCGCCCGCCTGAACACCGAGCATTGTCGGTTCCCATACCCTTGCTCCTTTCACCCTTTCGTTCGCACCTATGATTTTGTTCGTGTATGAAAGGAGCCGAGGGTTATTTTTTTCAATTCGTGATAAGACGGAATCAAGCGGAAGCGTCTGCCCGTTTGCAGAAATAAATAGTATACAACCACTCAGCAGTACAATTATTTTTCTTTTCATTTCCTTTAATGTTTAATTGCCGATTCCACCATATCCATTTTGCCGAACTTATTTAATTCATATTCCTTCACCATTTCAAATACCACGGGAGTAGTAAGCAGAACAAATACAGAAGAGGTTAATATTCCTCCTATCATCGGAAGAACAATAGGAACCATTACATCGCTGCCTACACCATGACTCCACAACACAGGCACAAGACCGAACAGCATCACCGCTACCGTCATCATTTTGGGACGAAGCCGCTGTGCTGCTCCGCGATAAACGTATTCCCGTAAATCATCATTGGAAATTGTCTGGCGTGAATTGCCCTTGAGCCGGACTAATTCATTCATGGATTCGTGTAAGTAAATTACCATGAAGATGCAGGTCTGCACAGCGATGCCGAACAGCGCGATGAATCCTACTGCAACAGCTACAGATAAATTTACGTGATAGAAATAAACCATATAAACCCCACCAACAAGTGCAAACGGAATGGTGATTAAACTGAAGAATGCTTCGCGGATGGATTTGTAAACCATAAAAAGTACGAGGAAAATAATCATGAGAACAATCGGGCAAATAATTTTTAATGTGTTTGCTGCCCGTATTTGATTTTCCCATTGTCCGCTCCATTCAATAAAATATCCTTTAGGGAGTTTTTTAATTGTGTCGTCAATTTTTTTCTGTGCATCGCTGACGGTGCTTCCTAAATCTCTTCCGCGCACGTTAAATAAAACTGTTCCTCTTAAAAGTGAGTTCTCCGATTGAATCATAGGAGGCCCGTCTGCCCAGAAAATTTCTGCAACGGATGAAAGCGGAATAATTCCATAATCCATTGTTTGAATTGGTATTCGTTTTATTTCATCAATAGAGCTGCGGTAATTTTGCGATAGCCGCGCATTAACGCTGAAGCGCTGTCTCCCTTCAATCGTAGTTGTAAGATTCATCCCACCAAGTGCCGATTCAATCACCATGTTCACATCGTCTACACTTAATCCATACCTGCCTATTTCATCTTTATTAATTTGAATGTCCAGATATTTTCCACCGAGAATAGGTTCAGCATATAAATCCTTTACACCATCCATTCCTGTAAGCGCATGTTTTACCTCTTGCGCAATCCTGTTTAATGTATCCAGGTTATCTCCCATTATTTTTATTCCCACGTCTGTTCTTATTCCTGTTGAAAGCATATTGATTCGGTTGATGATTGGCTGTGTCCAGCCGTTCACTGTTCCGGGAATCTGAAGTTTAGCGTTAAGGGCATTGATAATATCATCCTTCGTCATCCCTTCCCGCCATTCCGATTTTGGTTTTAACAATATGATTGTTTCAATCATACTTATGGGAGAGTTGTCCGTAGCTGTGCTGGCACGTCCTGCTTTGCCGAGAACATTTGAAACTTCAGGAAGGGTTTTGATTAGCTTGTCCTGAACTTGTAGCAGACGTTTAACTTCTGAATTGGAGACATCAGGAAGAGTTACCGGCATAAACAATATGCTTCCTTCGTCAAGCGGAGGCATAAACTCCGTTCCCATATTCATCATCATGGGGATACTGATGAGTAATGCAATAATATTTATTGCTAGTGTTGTTTTTCTCCATCGTAAACACCATTTTACAATAGGAGAATAAAATTTCTGTAGAATATTATTTACAGGATTCTTGGTTTCAGGTCTGAATTTTTTTCCTTTCAGTAGAAACGAGGCAAGAACAGGAACAAGTGTGACAGCAATAAACGCATCTATAAGAAGGATAAAAGTTTTTGTCCACGCAAGGGGAGAAAATAATTTTCCTTCTTGTCCCGTAAGCAGAAATACAGGGAGGAATGAAGTTACAATAATGATGGTAGAATAAAATGCACCCTTGCCAATCTGCTGACATGCTTGCTCTATAATAGCCAGGCGTTTTTGCTCTGCTGCTTTTTTTTCTTCGTTCATTTCCTGTCTCCGTTTTGTGAATCAGCTAGATGCCTGTACGCGTTTTCTACCATCATAATTCCATCGTCTACGACAACGCCTATCGCCAGTGCGATTCCGGTGATGGACATTATATTTGAAGAAATGCCGAATGCCTGAAGTAAAATGAAGCTAGCAGCGATTGAAACAGGAATCTGAATGATGATGATGAATGCACTTCGGGCATGAAAAAGAAAAATCAGAACGATTAATGAAACAACAATCATTTCTTCAATGATTGTTTTCTTCACAGAACCGATTGCTGCTTCAATAAGTTCGCTTCTGTCGTATGCTGTCCTGAATTTTACTCCTTCCGGCAGACCTTTTTCCACATCTGTAATTTTTGCTTTGACGCGCTTAATCACTTCATCAGCATTTTCGCCATAGCGCATCACGATAATTCCGCCTACCGTTTCTCCCTCGCCATTCTCATCAAAAATTCCGAGACGCAAATCACCGCCCATCTGGATTCCTGACGAAACCATTGCAAGCGTTATAGGAGTTGTTCCATCTTTCCCTACCGGAATTTTTTTCACATCATCAATGTTCTTAATGTAACCCAAGCCGCGAACGATGTATCCCATATCACTCATTTCAAATTTTCTTCCACCCACATCGTTGTTGTTTGACTTTACTGCTTTCAAAACATCCATCATAGAGACATGGTAGTAGTTCAGTTTGTATGGGTCAAGGTTGATTTGATATTGCTTCTGAAATCCACCGAATGAAGCTACTTCACTTACTCCCTGCACTGTTTGAAGCACGTATTTCACATACCAATCCTGCAAAGCCCGCAGTTCACCCAAATCATATCCTTTTGCGTCAAGAGTGTACCAGAAAATATGCCCAACGCCTGTTCCGTCCGGGCCTAACGTAGGAGTTACATTTTCGGGAAGCAACCGTTGAGCGTAATTCAACTTTTCCAGCACTCGCGTTCTTGCCCAATAAATATCTACGTCATCATTGAATACCACATAGACGAAGCTCATTCCGAACATGGAAGTGCCTCGCACGTTTTTTATTTTCGGAATGCTCTGCAAATTAGATACGAGCGGATAGGTAACCTGGTCTTCAATTACCTGAGGGCTGCGCCCCATCCACTCCGTAAAAACAATAACCTGGTTTTCCGATAAATCAGGAATTGCGTCAATCGGATTTTCTTTAACAGAGTATGCACCCCATATAAACAGCCCTATGCTGAATAACAGCACAAGCCAGCGATTGCGAAAAGATAAAGCGATGAGATATTTGACCATCTGCTCTTACTTCTTTGGTCGCTCGTACTTACAACAACTATGCAAGCCATTGTATGCCTCATCGGAAGCTGTGGTGTATTCATTATCGTAACCTACAGCTGCTATTTTCTCTCCGATTTGCTTGATGGATATTTTACCTGTATCATAGGTTACAGTAAGCATCAGGGTTTCTTTATTCCATTTCTTTGAAAGAATACCATCTTTCTTTTTCAATGCTCCTTCAATTTTTGCTTTGCACATATCACAATTGCCATACACTTTAATGGTTTCCGTTTTTTTGTCTTGTGCTATTGCCGTGCTAATACCTATCATCAGTAAGTAGCACAACATGATAATAATTTTATTTTTCATTTTATTTACGAATTAATAATTGGAAAATGGAATAACCGCATTTTCAGTTCTATGAAAATGCGTGAGCACCTCCGAAAAGATGGAGGTCAAATCAAAAAAAGAAAATCAAACGAGAATTACTCGATGGAGAATAGAAAGCGAAACCGAACTTTCAGGAGGAGCATGATTGGGGGTGAAAAGGAAATAATTTCTCTTTTCTACCGCAACGGTAGAAATAAAATTCGGAGCTAAAAAAATTGTTGAGATTACTTTTACGTTCGGCAAAGTGCAAGATGCAGAGGAAAGATAATTCTCTTTTACCTTAAAAACCTTCGTTTCGTTTTCACAGCATCCACTCATCGTCTTGCCGCAACACGACTTAGGATTCAGAGCTAATGAAACAGAAGTACCTTTCATTTTACAATGATGGAAAGTTACTCCCATACCGGAAGTAGTTACTAAAAACAGAAAAGCAAGCAATATGGAAACGATATTTTTCAAGCGGTTTTTAATTACTGATTAGCAAATATACGGAAGTCAATTGAATCGGTTGGGTGAATGTAAGATTAATCAAATTTTTACATTGAGATTTACTGAACATTTTGCATTAGTTACAAAAAAAATACCTCTTAAAAAATATTTTTTAAGAGGTATTGATGTTAATTAATAGGTGGGTTGTGGAGCTGGAGGGAATTGAATGCTGACGCTTCGGTCAGCATCGAGACTCCTGACACATCGGGACGTCTCGACCCTCGTGAACTATCTGACTTCCCCGCACCCAAGACATTTATTACAGAGTCTGTCCACACTGTAAATCAGAATTCATTGCCGACCATTTGAGCAGGATATTTTGTCCGGAGGTAGAGAAGAAATGTAAGAGCAGATTCAACAATAATAAAAGTAGACAGGAACGAAGAGTCTTTAAAGACCATTTTAACCAGGCGGTGAAAAATTTTCGATTGCTCGATAATTATTATTCAAAAAATATAACCGAAGTCGATTGGTATGAATTGGTAGCGAAAGGTTTTGACCATACAAAATCTACTGACAAGGTAGCAGATGCCAACGGTAAATTTACCATCCCGGTTTACTTCAAATACAAAATAATAAATATAGGAAATAACAAATTCAAAATTGAACTTGCATGAATAACCATTCGCCCGAATTTTTTGATATGTTTCATGGTAATAATCAACCTGCAGTCACCACTTCAAAAAATTCTTTATTAAAATATGTTGTAATAGGTGCAGGATGTTTTTTGCTTGGTTTTATTGTTGCGGATATGCTTCAGGGATACAAGCAAAGAAATAAAATCGAATCTATCTAGAGAAAGTTCATTATCATCGAGCATTGAGATTAAAATTTATTTGTATTAATTCGAATTAAAATCTTCTGCAAACTTTATCCTTCTTTATTCGAATTAATGCGGACATATTCAAATAAAAACGGATACAATTAAAATTAAATCAAATTAATACGAGTAATAAACGAACTAAGACACATAAACCGCAATACTCCAGACTTCTCACTGCTTCCTTGGTTCTGTAACGGATAGACATCAGATTTCTAATCTAAGGGTTGCAGGTTGGATTCCTGTCGGGACTACCAAAGTAAAATGTAATTAATTGTAATACAGTAATTTACAATTAATTTTTCCATCTGTGGGAAACATGTGGGAACATTATGACTTTTGCGCCCAGACGAATGCTAATGCGTGAAAATGTTGGCTTATTCCATTTAGTCGTAAATGGAAGAGATTTCTCAAAACATGTAATGGATGAAAGTGCGGAAGTTTTGTGATTGAATAAAACTGCTCAATCTACTTTGGAAAATAATTTACTTCTTAACATGCATAAGCTGATTTTTTTCACTCCCCCAAATCCAATTGGTTTTTAACCAACGTATAGTAGTTTCCTTTTTTGTATGTCAGTTCAAGGTGTGAACCGGTTTCAACCACTTCACCTTTGTCGAGAACAATAAGCTGGTCGGCATTTTTAACGGTGCTGAGGCGGTGAGCCACCACAACAACCGTTTTTCCTTCAAAATAATCATTCAGGTTTTCAATCACCATTTTTTCGTTGTTGGCATCGAGTGAGCTGGTGGCTTCATCCAAAAAAAGATACGATGGATTTTTAAAAACAGCACGCGCAAGCAAAATGCGCTGAACTTGTCCGGCACTCATTGAAATTCCTTCTGCTCCCACTTCCGTCATGTATCCCATGGGCAGGGTACCGATAAATTCATCAAGGCAGGCAATGCGTGCAGCCTTGGCCACAGCATTGTAATCTTTTTCCTGACCGAGGGAAATATTATCTGCAATGGTACCGCTGAATAATTGTCCGTCCTGCATGACAACTCCACACTTGCTGCGCCATGCACCATGATGAAGGCTCTTGAAATTAATTCCACCTAAAAACAGGCTGCCATGTTTTGCATCATAGAAGCGCAGTAACAATTTCATCAGCGTTGTTTTACCGCTTCCGCTGGCGCCAACAATGGCTGTAATTTTACCGGCAGGAATTTCAATGGAGATATTTTTCAGCACCGGCTCTAGCTGTTCACTGCCATACCCGAACGTAACATCTTTCACGGCAATAGTTTCATTATTGGGAATGTTGCGTATTGAGTTTTCTTCTTCGGGGTCTTCGTCTTTCTGAACCATCACATCGCTGATGCGTTCCATGCCAAGTTTTGCATCCTGCCATGCCGTGACTAATTCACGCAACTGTTCAAGCGGACTGCTCAGTTGTCCGACTATCATCGTTATGGCAAACATGGTTCCGAGCGTGATGTTTCCGTTCATCACACTGCGGGCTGCGAGAAATGTGATGATGATAGAGGTGCTTTGCCTGAAAACGGATGAACCGATATTCTGAAACTGCGCGATGGTGAGCGACTTTATCTTCAGCTTGTATAAATCTTTCTGTATGCGTTCCCACTCCCATCGTTTCTGGTGCATGCTGTTGCTGATTTTTATGTCCTGCATGCCGGTCATGATTTCAATCACCTTATTGTTTTCTTTGGAATAGAGGTCGAAAAATTTAAAATCAATCTTCCGCCTTCTCCACAGAAATAAAAGTGTCCATCCAAAACCCAGAACCGAACCAAGAATAAACAATATGAAAATACTGAAATTGTAAAAAGCCAGTACCGCTGTGAGCACGATAAAATTGAGAAGCGAGAAAACAGTACTCAAGGAAGAAACCGTTAATAAATTTTCGATGCGGTGGTGGTCGTTCATGCGCTGCATCAGGTCGCCCGTGATATGGGTTTCGAAAAATGAAATGGGAAGCTTCAGCATCTTGGAAAGAAAATCAGATACCATCGAAATATTAATTTTCGTTCCCATGTGCAGCAGCAGGTTACTGCGAATAATATCCGCAAGCGTGCTTCCGCCAAACAACACCAGCTGCCCGGCAAGTATGAGATAAATAAAATTGTAATCCTTCAGGTTGATACCCTTGTCAACTAATGCCTGTGTCAGATAAGGGGCCGCAAGCATGATAGCGCTGCTTACCGCCATCCCGAGCAGCAATTTCACAAACGTTTTTTTATGCGGAGTAAAGTAGCGCCATATTCTTCGCAGGTCTAATTTCTTTTTTAGCCCTTCCGTTTTGGGCTCATCGTAAAATGCAGGAGTGGGTTCGAGTATTAACGCGTAACCGAACTTCAATTCCGGTTTTTCATGAAGCGGCATTCCCGGCTCCAGGTGATTCACCGAATTTTTTCCAATCCAATATTCTGCAAATTCTTTTTCTCTGTATGTAACCATACCTCTGTCGGGGTCTGCTACATAAAATGTTCCCTGTTTTTTTGGCTTCGGACTTTTGTAAACCACCACAAAATGTTTTTCATTCCAGTGAAGGATGACCGGAACTTCCTGAACAATTTCCTTTAGCTGTTCCATATCCATTTTTACACCGGTGCTATGCAGGCCGATGGCTTCAGCAGCTTCGCTGATTCCCAATAATGAAACTCCCACCTTGGTAATGTTGCATTTCTCACGGAGAAAATCAAGCGCATATTGCTGGCCGAAATATTCAGCCACCATCTTGAGGCATGCCGTCCCGCAGTCGCGGGCGCCTAACTGATGTGAATATGGAAATTTCATTTGTCAGAACTTACTTCGGCCACCTCACTAATTTTATTTTTATTTTTCTCCCTGGCAATCTTTGATTCATAATACTTCAGTAGGTAATCATATACCACCAATTCTACTTTACGTTGATTGCTTACAAACATCCTGTTAATGAACATGTGAAGGTAACTTGACATCAGCCGGTTCACTTGCTGCAGGTCATGATGAACAGACGTAGTGTTCAGGATTTCCTCAATGGTATTTCTGTAATTAAAATCCTCCATTATAAATGCGCCTATCCCGCTTTTAAGATTTTCATCCTCTTCCTGTCCTTCATTCATTACATATTGAATAATTTTTTTGCTGCCGCTGAACCGCTCTGAAATTTTCTTTTGTTCCGGTGCTCCCACTTTGAATTCATCTGCAAAATTTTTATTCAATGATTCAACAAGGTCTTTCTTTTGAGGAAGGGTGTATTGAAAATCATCGAGTATCATATCCACAGCTTTCAATGCAATCTGCCAGCGGTATTGTTCGCCTTCATCTCCATCGAGCAGCGAAATGAAATTCAAAATAGCAAGGGATTGATAATAAAAAATGTTTTCGCTTAATTCCATGGTGTCAAAGCCATACCGTTCTACTTCGCGCTGGTAGGTTTCAAACTGTACATTGTGTACAGAATGATTTTCAATAGACGGCTGAATGCGTTCCTGCAGCCGGGCAATTATTTCCTTCCAGAAATCATTTTGTGCAGCATTATGAAAGCGGATACGAATATGATGACCGCCTTCATCCCGGTAACGGATAAAAAAATATTTATCTATCAACTTTTCTGAAAGTAATTCTTCTGTTAACGGTTTCAATACCTCGCATAGAATTTTTTCCGTTGTCTTGGTGCCGCAATAAATTTTCGTGTAGAGCCATTCGGAACCTACAGGGAAAATTCTCTTTAGTGGAAACAGCTCCGGTTTCGTTTTCTGAACAGGTTTTGTTTCTGAAGGTTGAATAATTTTTTTGCTGAATGCGAAAATAAATTCACCCGCATGTCTTCCCTCCGGACTCTTTATCCAGCATTGTCCGGGCACATCAAGTGCTTCAGTAAGCATCACGTTTTGACTTTTACTGATTTCGTTTAGCAGAAGCCGGATGCAAAATATATTTTTCAGGTAAAGCACGAGTTCGTTGTCGCCCTGTGAAAGCAATACATACTCAGGCAGGTTTTTATTTTTTTGTACTTCAGAAAAAACACGCATCACTTCATCTTCGCTCTTCTTTTCACAATCTTTCACATCATCTTTGGTCAGAATCCATCTCGCTTTGGTCAAGATAAATTTATTGTAACTCACACGCGGCAAAAAAGGGCGGCTGTCAAGAATTCCCCAGTTCCAACCGATGTGTTTGATATGCTGGTATTGCAAGTCGCAAAGAAACTGGTACACCGGAAGCGTGGTCATACTGAAGTTGTGTGCCGTTGTCATGCGCGGAATTACCTGCTTGTTTAATTTCTTCGAGCGAAGCACTACTTTGTCACCTTCAATTCCAACAAGCAAATCGGTGACGGGAATTTGAAACTCTTCGCTCAAAGTTGTTCCGCACAGGTATGGAATTTCATACTTGCGAAGAACCGGGCGCATGAGGATATTACCGATGCGTGATTCGGGGAGATGAACAATTTCTGCATACACGCAATCGGGCTGATGTGCTTCCTCACTTTGCAGAACAGACTGGGTAAGTTTTTCAATCTCAGCATTCAAATGACAAAACCTTCCTAATAAATTTCCACCCGATGGACCGGAAGGAGAATTAAGTGTAACCGTGTAATTTCCATTATCTATTTCTTCTGCTGAAGCAGCATTTATTTTCAGCATCATGCAGATGGAATCAGGCAAGCCCGCAGAAGTAGTTTCCTTTTTCAAAAGTTGTTCAATGATTTTGTCATCAAGAAAAACCTCAGTCTTATTCTGTGCTACTGCATCCTGGTACAATTGCCATTTATAAGTTTCAGCATCAGAAATTTGTTGCGTGGTTGTCGTTTGCCCGTTACCAATCGGCAGCTTGTCAATCAATGGGGATTCTTCCATTCCGCCGGTTGCAAATTTTCCATAACCGGTTCCTGATTCTGTATCGAGAACTTCCGCGAGTGGAATCCACTGACTCTCGTAACGATTGCGGAATGCATTTTTAAAATCGCTGAATGAATCTTTCTCCGGATTATCAGCCGTCAGCAATTGAATCAGGCTTGCGCCAAGCAGTATTTCATTCTGAACCTTTTTGCTTACGGTGCAGGTATTAGCCGGACAATAGCTGTCAACCTGGATGAGGGTTTTTAAATGAAGCGGAACTTCGAGTTCTTTCAGGTCTCTGATTATGTTTGAATAGCGCTGATGTTTATTATCTGCACCGGAATTCTCTCCCTCCCCGAAGGAGGAGGTGAGGCCTTTAAACTCCTCCACCGCCTTCTCAAACTGATTTACATATTTTTCTGTATGCTGAAGAGTTTTCAATTTGTTTATCAGCGCATGAAAATATTCTTCTCCTGTTACTGTGGGTTCAATTTCACTGACCAAAACCTGGTTGTGGATTAATTCATAAATAAATTCTTTGGCTTCATCACCCGAAACATCTCCATCTGTAATGGCCGATGCAAGTTGTATGGGTGTGCTTCCGTTCTTTGCCGCCTGAAGAATCTTTTGCAGATAATCCGATAGTTCGATTTGAACGAGGTGATAACTTCTGCCTGATTTTTCCCGGAAACGATGCTCGATATAACGCAACTGTTCACCTATCGAATAAAGAGAAGTATTCGGAAAGAATAATAGCTGGTCACTGATTTCTTTTTGCTTCAGCAGATGTGCGTGCACCTCGCACACATAATCCATGTCGAGGCGGCCTTTGCGGTGCAGGTTTTTTTTATCGGTAAGGTCAATGCGCGTTGTCTCTGAGATATTTCCGGAAGTGCAGGATGCAAACAGTCCGTACGGTGTGCAGCGTGTGCACATGCGTATCATATACTTCACCAGTGAGAGTTCTGTCTTTTCTTTCTTATCTGTTTTTTCAATTTTATTATCAAGCCATAGCAACAACTGTTCATGCAAATCTGGTGAGCCGATATATAATGCTTCCTGTGCAATCGGCTGCAGGTAAAAGTCGCGTAAATAATTTTTCAGGATTTCTTTCGTGTTGCCTGAATCCGTGTTATCCGTTTTCCAATTGAAAAATACTTCAACAGGAAAAAGCGGGTTACGCACCACAAACGAATCGTGCGGCTGATACCATTCCTTAAAATTATTTTTCAGCTTAGACATTCGAAAGAAATATTTTATCCCAATCCGGTTTGATGTCATACAGGAAGGACAGGTAAACAAGCGCTATACCTGCACTGCCTTCAAGCAGGGAATATTGAGGAGTGAGTTCAAAGATATTTTGTTCCTCATTAAATGAGCGAAAAAAATATCCTCCCGCTCCTTCTCCCGGTTTGTAAAATTCCCGGTGCGTAATATCGAGCCAATTCTGAGAAGTATTTTTAAAAGTTTCATTCTTTGTCAGGTTATAGAGCCGGTGATATAAATGAACAAGCCCTACCGTTCCGTGACAGAACGGTGCATCGGTGCAACCTGCATTTTCAAATGTGCGGTGAGTGGTTTTTAAAGCGACATCAATTCCTTTGTTCTTCCATTCTTCATTCCGCAGAGCAATTCCGCAATGAATAAGTGCAAACGCCATGCACAAATCACCGTAGCACCATCCGAGACGTGAGCCGGGTTTTTCCTCCTCCTGCTTTGGTTCCACTTCAACAGCGGTAGGAAAGCAGTAAACAGGATCATTGTATTCCTGCTTCAGCAAAAAAGGAAGTGCTTCAGAAATTATTTCTCTAATCTCCTTTTGACAAATGTCGCGTTCATATACCTGTGCCAAAAAAGAAAGAATACCGGGCATTCCGTGCGCTGTGCCAAAGTTGTAATTGTCATTGCTGTATTTTCCATAACCCGGAGTAATCCAGATTTTAGATTCTCCCACCTGCGTTCGCATAGCAGCAAGATGGTCAACAATTTTTTCGAGATATTTTTTCTCTGCAGTTTCTTTATTGCGTTCGAGAAAATAAATTCCGAGCCCTGTCATTCCGTGAAGCGGGTCCCAGTTGGCCGTTTTAAAATCCTGTTCAACGCCCTGTGCTATAAATTCATCAAGGTCTGAAAGATTCAAATCAACTTCGTTATCAAGAATCTCAAGATTTCTCAAATGCTGAAACACAAATGCAATACCCCCCACACCGGCGGACATGTTGTAATTCAATTCTTCATTCGATAGTGAATCACTCAGTTCATCTAAGTAATCCAGGGTAGCTTGCAAATATTCCTTTTCGGGAAATGCTCTCGAGAGATATGCAAACAGTAATGTAATACCCGCTTTTCCTCCAAGAAGGCCAACTTCTTTTACTTCATTTTTCCTTTCAAGAATTTGTTCAGCAATTGTTTCAATCTGCTTGATTAGTGATTGGTTCACTTCAACAGTTGCAGTTTTTGTATCCGCTAAATTATTCATCGCCAACGATTTTAGAGTTAAATAACAATCACTGGTACAAGATAACTATTATACCAGTACTTGGTTTATTATTTGATGCGCCCGAAAGTAACGTAGAATTACAACCGATGGCAATAACATAAATGAGTGGTTTTTGACACGTGGGAGCTTACAATATAACATGTTTATGTGAGAAGTCGGGAGTCAGGGGCTCGGAGTAGTTCTGTCTACAAACTCTCTGCTCAGATTCACTTAGTCACAATCAATTTCCTCGTCTGCAAATTTTCTGCTGATTGAAATTGCAGAAAGTAAATTCCGGTATTTGCATCTGCTCCATTACTTTGAGGTTAAAAAAACAGTACGCTTATTCATTGAAAGTATTTTGTTAATTCTTACCAGGTTTGGCACTATTGTATTATCAGCTGCAAAACACAAAATATTTCCTCTTTCAGGCACCGTGGTTATATTTCCAACAAGCTCTTTCATACCGACATTGCGGAGACAGGAAAGAGAATGCTCGTTAAAATCAAACACCGATACAAACAACTTTTTTAAACATGCATGTTTAAAAAGAAAAAGAACAAACAATACGAAGGCATCAATGCCATAACCCTTATTCTCAAATGGCTCATCAATAAAAAGATTGATAAAACAGGACTTATATTGCTCTGAAAAAATATTAACGTATGTAAAACCAATCGGCTCTCCTGTTTCTTTTTTTTCAACCAGGAATTGATATTGATGTGCTGCCGAATCCGTGGCAAACTCTTCACAAAAAGCTTCGTAAGAAATAATACTTGTATTATGATGTAATAGGAGCCTGAATTTTTTTGTGTTCCTACAGTTGAAGAGAAATGGAAGATCTTCATCCCGTATCTCTCGAAGGCGGATCCTTCTCGTTTCCAGGATAGCTGATTTATATCCTACTTCGGTTTCCATAAAAAAGTCAGCAATTGTAACAGGTATTGTGACCTGGGCAGGTGTTTTGATTTTGAGTGCAGTTTTGAGAATTGCCTCCACAAAAATGCCAGTAGCTAGGTCGTCCTCCTCCAATTAACGTAATCATTTCAGATGACTTGAGATTTGAAATTGTCCTCTTGTTGAGGTTTAACTTTTTGATTTGCTTTTTCATTTTGTTTTTGTTTTTAGATTGTTTATTATTTATTTGGCTTAAGAACTTAAGATATTAGCAAGTATAACAAGTGTTGTGACCCGGACAGGTGTTTTGATTTCGAGTGCAGTTTTGAGAATTGCCACCTCCGCAAAAACACGTATGATAGCGGCTAGTACCATAGCTAGTATCTCCTCCCATCAACGTAATCATTTCAGATGACTTGAGATTTGAAATCGTCCTCTTGCCGAGGTTTAGTTTTTTGATTTGCTTTTTCATTGTGTTTTGGTTTAGATGGATGTACAGGCAATTAAACAGGTTCTTTGATTAAAGCAGGTATGAGCGCATGTAAAGGCGCATGTATGACCGTTTGTTTTGGCTCCACCAATTTGCTTATTCATCTCTGAAGCTTCAAGATTTGAAATCGTCCTCTTGCTGAGGCTTAGTTTTTTGATTTGTTTTTTCATTTTGTTTTGGTTTAGAATGTACAGACAGTGCCACAAGTGCGTCTTCCAAAGCAGCTTTGATTGCACGTAAGGCAGGTTTGAGCGCACGTAAATGCACAGGTATGTCCATTTGTTCTTGCTCCTCCAACCTGCCTGTTCATTTCTGAAGATTCAAGATTTGAAATCGTCCTCTTGTTGAGGTTTAGTTTTTTAATTTGTTTTTTCATTTTATCAGGTTTTAAATTGTTAAGTCAGGGTCAGCATGTATAACAGGTGTTGTGACCAGGGCAGGTGTTTTGGTTTTGAGTGCAGTTTGCAGAATGGTTGCCGCCACATCCACACGTGTGATAATAACATGTATAGGTCCCAGCCCCCCCAATTACCTGATTCATTTCATGAGAGTTGAAATTAGAGATTGTCCTTTTGCCAATTCTCAGTTTTTTAATTTGCTTTTTCATTTTTAATTTTTGTTTTTAGATTTATTTATTTGATTTAAGAACTTAGGATATTAGCAAGTGTAACAGGTGTTGTGACCAGGGCAGGTATTTTGGTTTTGAGTGCAATTTGCAGAATGGTTGCCCCCACATCCATGTGGGTGGAAACAGGAGCCAGTCTTACCTCCAACAACCTGGTTCATTTCAGGCAAATTGAGATTCGAAATTGTTTTTTTGTTGATACTTAATTTTTTGATTTGCTTTTTCATTTTGTTTTGGTTTAGAATGGTTGTAATTAATTATTTTAATGATTGAAAATCTCATTTGGTTAAACACAAGTGTTGCATGTGTTATGGTTATAACAGGTATTGCCCTTAATAGTGCAATGGGTAGTGTTACAGTGACAGGTGCCTCCTGTACAACCAAAAGTATATTGTCCGCCATGTTTTTCGCTCATTTCAGGAGCGTTTAGATTTGAAATCGTCCTCTTGCTGAGGTTTAGTTTTTTGATTTGCTTTTTCATTTTGTTTAGTTTTAGAATGGTTTACTAAAAAATATTTCGGGGCAAAAGTGAAGTGAATAACAAGGCGCGTCAATAACCTAAACAGGTTGTTTTATATTTGACAAAGACCAAAATCAACCAGTTCAGGGGGTATGAAAGAATAAACAGGAAGAGTTACTTTGCTGCGTAAAATATTTTACGCTTACATTGCAATTAAATTTCAGAAATGAAAATGACAAGAAAAAAAATTCGCCTTTACGAATCTGCCATCGGTCGGTTATTTCTGTTTGTGATATTTATCGCAGGATGTTTTCAAATATGCTTTGCACAGAATCAACACAAAATTGATTCACTTTTAAATGTGCTCAAGACGGCTAAGGAGGATACAAATAAAGTTAATTTGCTTATCAAAATAGCAAAGCAATACATGAATGTCAACCCGGAGCCAATGTTGCCGTACATTCAGCAAGTAATTGAGTTATCTGATAAATTAAATTTTGACAAGGGAAAATTTATGGGCGTGAATGCAATGGCGATTTATTATTATTCAACCAATGACTTGAAGATGGCACTGCAATATGCAACCCAAAATTTGAAAAAAGCAGAACAAGATAATAAGATTGATGAATTATTTATAGCTTACAATACCATTGGCAGTATCTATGATGCGCTGGGAGAATTTAAGCTGGCAACTCCATTCCGTCTGAAAACTCTGGAGGTGGCAGAGAAACTTAAGGATGATGGTCGCATTGCCGCTGCCAATAGTAATATAGGAATTAATTATGAAAGTTTGGGAAATTATTCTTTGGCGTTACAGTATTATTTCCGTGCCCTCAAAGTGCGTGAAGAACAAAGGGACTCAATGGGAATGGCAAATACCTCCGGTTCGATAGGGGATGTTTATTACCGGCTTAAAGATTTTGCAAACGGCAGAAAATATCACTTGCAATCTCTAGCGATTGGTGAAAAAATTGATGATGTCAGAGATATGATAAGTTCATATTACAGGCTTGGCATTATTTCTTTTGATGAAAATAAATTAGAAGAAGCGAAAAATTATTTTTTAAAGTGTCTGAAATATTGCAATGAAAATAATGATTTACCAATGACTGCTGCTGCATACCAGGGGCTTGGGCTGATAAGCAATGCAGAAAATAAATACGATGAAGCATTGGGTTACCATGATAAAGCTTTATCCATGTTTGAAGAACTCGGTGATAAGATGGGGGTCAGTGATGCTTCAAGGTATGTAGGAATAGAATATTTTAAAAAGAAAAATTTTAATCGGGCACTGTATTACTTTCAAAAGTCAAAGACAACGTCTGATTCTATAGGATTCAAACCATCATTAGTATCGGTTTATGAAAACCTTGCTGAAACGTATGCTCAAATCAACGATTTCAAAAAGGCATATGAATATTCACTTCTTCACAACCAACTTGGCGATTCAGTAATTAACGAGGAAATAATTAACAAAACAACAGAGATGAGGGAGAAATATGAAACCGAAAAAAAAGAAAAAGAAATTTCCCTTCTCAACAAAGACAAAGAAATTCAAACCATTGAAATCAAAAAGCAAAAACTGTTAAAGAATTCTTTCATAGGCGGCTTGGCATTTACTTTACTGTTATTCTTCTTCGGTTACCGCTCTTACCGGGCACGGCAGGTTCTGCGCCTGCAAACCATTCGAAACAGAATTGCCGATGACCTGCACGATGACATCGGCTCCACGCTCAACAGCATTTCGGTTTACAGCGAAGTGGCAAAACAAAAATCGCCCGCTGTGGTTCAAGAGCTGGAACAGATTGGCGATGCCTCGCGCAAAATCATTGATGCCATGAGCGACATTGTGTGGACCATCAACACAAAGAACGACAGCTTTGAACAAATCATTCTCCGGCTGCGCTCGCTCACGTATAATCTTCTTCGGGCAAAGAACATAGAGCATTCTTTCCGTGCCGATGAAAATTTAAACGATATGAAACTTTCCATGGAAGAGCGCAGAAATTTTTATCTTATTTTTAAAGAAGCACTCAACAATCTTGTAAAATATTCTAACGCAGCGCGTGTTTCTATTTCTTTAACACATGAAAATAATTTGGTTACTCTAACTATCCGAGACAATGGAGTGGGATTTGATGTAAATCAATCTTCCACCGGCAACGGTTTGCTCAGCATGAAAACCCGCGCGGAAGAAATGAAAGCGGAATTGAAAATTGAATCGGAGTTGGGAAATGGAACAAATGTTGAATTAAAACTGAGAGCATGAAAAACCTGAGAGTAACCATCTTTGAAGACAACCGCAACCTGCGCGAAGGATTGTTTCAGTTGATTGACGGCAGCGAAGGATTCACCTGTTCGGGTGCCTTTGCGAATTGTTTAAATATTGTGAAGGACATTGAAGAAACTTCTCCCGATGTAATTCTGATGGATATTGAAATGCCCGGTATCTCGGGTATCGAAGCGGTGAAGCTTGCAAAGGAAAAATTTCCTGACGTAAAAATTCTGATGGAAACCATTTTCGATGACAACGATAAAATATTTAATTCCATCTGCAATGGAGCCGAGGGATATATTCTCAAAAACACTCCGCCTGCCATGATGCTTTCAGCCATAAAAGAAATTTATGAGGGCGGAGCGCCCATGACTCCAAGCATTGCAAGCAAGGTGTTGAAGATGTTCAAGAACAAACCAGCAGAAAATATTTCCGGAGAATTTAATCTCACAGAACGCGAAAAAGAAATTCTTAAATGTTTAGTGGAAGGAATGAGCTATAAACTTATTGCCGACACTTGCTTCATCAGCATTGACACTGTGAGCGGGCACATCAAAAACATTTACAAAAAACTGCAAGTACATTCTAAATCGGAAGCGGTGGTGAAGGCGATTAAGGGGAGGATAGTTTGAAGACAGAAGTCAGACATCTGGGCATTATGTTTTTTATTTCGTCACCATCAATTTCTTCATCTGCAAATTTTCTGCTGACTGAAATTAAGCCTCGAAGAAGTATTTAACTTCTTCGAAGTGTGGCCCCAAAGCTATTAACAATTGTTACCATTGCAGGTATGCCCATTTTGAGTGGGGACAGTAGGGCCGCATCCCTTGGTACAATGGAAATCGGTAAAGCAATTGAAGGTGGGTTTTGCACCGCCTACTTTCTGGTTCATTTCAACAGTGTTGAGATTTGAAATCGTTCTCTTGCTGAGGCTGAGCTTTTTGATTTGCTTTTTCATTTTGTTTTTGTTTTAGTCTATTAATAGTTGTTACCATTGCAGGTATGCCCATGTAAGGTGTGGCATCCATGGGTACAATAATCGGTAATTACACATGAGTAAGTACGGTTTGCACCGCCTACTTTCTGGTTCATTTCAACAGTGTTGAGATTTGAAATCGTCCTCTTGTTGAGGTTGAGTTTCTTGATTTGCTTTTTCATTTTGTTTTGGGTTTAATGGTTAATTGATTATTTGATTTAAGAAGTCAGAGGTCTGATGTCTGTTTAAACCCCGAAGAAGTTTCAAACTTCTTCGAGGTTATTATTCACACGCAGTTGTTACCACCATTGCAGGTATGCCCCTGGGTGCATTTCCACGTTAAGCAATGAAAGGAGGCGCCAGCTCCGCCTATCTTCAGGTTCATTTCAACAGCGTTGAGATTTGAAATCGTCCTCTTGTTGAGGTTTAGTTTTTTGATTTGCTTTTTCATTTTGATTTTGGGTTAAAGGTTAATTGATTATTTGATTTAAGAAATCAGAGGTCTGATGTCTGTTTAAACCTCGAAAAAGTTTCAAACTTCTTCGAGGGTATTGTTAAATTAACAATTATTACCATGGCAGGTACGCCCCCTGGTACAATGATCGGTAATTTGACAATCGTAGGTATGGTTTGCACCGCCTACTTTCTGGTTCATTTCAACAGTGTTGAGATTTGAAATCGTCCTCTTGTTGAGGTTGAGTCCCGATTTGTTCGGGATGATTTGCTTTTTCATTTTGTTTTGGGTTTAGAATTGTTAGAATTAATTATTGTTTATTTGAACGGCGCAAAAGTGGAGCGAATGACCACACACTGCAATAACTGAAACACGTTATCTTTGGTTAGCTTTGATAAGGAAATAGAGTAAAAACTAACCTGTTTCAGTTATATGAGCCAATGAGCAGGCGCATTACTTTTGCAAACACAACTTAAGCGATGGATGTCAATCTTTACCTATCTTGTAGAAATTAAAATGACGCTTAACTCCTGTAAATTACTATTCGCCACTTTTCTGAGTACGGCTCTTTTTATTTCAACACAGGCGCAGAATCAACATAAAATTGATTCGCTGCTGAATGTTTTGAAAACAGCAAAGGAGGATACCACCAAAGTGAACACCCTCAACGCTCTTGGCTGGGCACTGAGCCGCAGTAACCCTGACACTTCTATTATACTCGCCCATCTGGCATTATCACTTTCCGAAAAAGCAACAAGCAAAAAACACATTGCTAAATCTTATACCGTCATTGCGTGGGCTCATTTTATGAAGGGAAATTATCCTTCTTCTCTGGAAAATAATTTTAAAGCATTATCACTAAGAGAAGAACTATCCGATAAATCAGGAATTACACAATCTCTCCACAACATCGCAAATGTCTATTCTCAACAAGGCGATTATCCCAAAGCGCTGGACTATTATTTCAAGGTATTGAAGATGGATGAAGAACTCGGAAGTAAAAAAGGAATTGCAGACGACCTCACAAGCATCGGAATTGTCTATATGGACCAAGCCGATTATCCCAAAGCATTGGATTATTATTTCAAGTCATTGAAGATGGATGAAGAACTTGCCGATAAATTGGGAATTGCAGTCACCCTCGGCAACATCGGAATTGTCTATTCTCAACAACGCGATTATTCCAAAGCCCTGGATTATTATTTCAAGGCATTGAAAATGGATGAAGAACTCGGAAATAAAAATGACATCGCAGTAGATCTCATCAACATCGGCAATATCTATTCTGAACAAGGCGATAATCCCAAAGCATTGGACTATTATTTCAAAGCATTGAAGCTGGCGGAAGAACTCGGAAATAAAAATGGAATTGCATCAACTCTCATCAACATCGGAACTATCTATAAAGAACAAGGCGACTATCCCAAAGCATCAGGCTATTATTTCAAAACATTGAAAATGATGGAAGAACTTGCAGATAAAAATGGAATTACATCAACCCTCCGCGACATCGGCTCGCTTTATACCATAACAGGAAAATTTTTAGAAGCAGAACAGTATCTGAAAAAAGCAATTGCCATTGCTGATAGCATTCGCGCTTTGGATGATTTAAGGCAAGGTGAAGGATTACTCTCTCAACTGTACGATACCACCGGCAGATACAAACTCGCGCTGGAGCATTATAAAAAAGCAATGGTGTTAAAGGATACTCTTTATACCCAGGAGAAGAATAAAGAAATCACCCGCAAGGAAATGAATTATGAGTTTGACAAAACGCAGTCCGCAGAAAAAGCCGGGCACGAAAAGCAACTGGCAGTGGCAGATATAGCCATCAAAAAACAAACACTGTTAAAAAACTCCTTCATCGGTGGTTTGGCTCTTGTGCTTGTTTTATTTTTCTTTATCTACAACAACTACCGCACAAGGCAGAAACTGAAGTTAGAAAACATACGGAATAACATTGCAGCCGATTTGCATGACGACATCGGTTCTACGCTTAACAGCATTTCTCTTTTCAGCGAAGTGGCAAAACAAGAGGCGGGTAAACCCATTCCTGCTCTCGACCAAATTGGTGTGAGTGCGCGAAAAATCATTGATGCCATGAGTGATATTGTGTGGACGATTAACCCTGAGAATGATACTTTTGAAAATGTGATTGCGCGGATGCGTTCATTGTCTTACCTGCTTCTGAAAGCAAAAGCAATTGAATTTACCTTCAAAGCGGACGAAAACCTGAATCGTTTGTCGCTGCCAATACCGGTACGGAAAAATTTTTACCTGCTTTTTAAAGAGGCAATAAATAACCTGGTTAAATATTCAAATGCTTCACGCGCAAATTTTCACATCACACTTGAAAATAAAAATGTGAAAATGATTATCCGGGATAATGGAATCGGGTTTGACATGGAAAATGCAAAAATGGGAAACGGAATTAAAAATATGAAAAGAAGAGCAGCGGAAATAGGAGCGCAATTAGTCATTGAATCAGCCGAAGGAAAAGGAACCAATATTGAATTGAGTTTAAAATCATAACAGCATGGAGATAAAAGTTGCGATATTTGAAGATAATAGTAATATGCGTGAGGGGTTGTATCAACTTATCAACGGTTCCCAAGGATTTACCTGTACAGGCGCATTTCCAAATTGCGATGACCTTGTGCAGCGGATTGAAAAATCAAACCCCGATGTAATTGTTATGGATATTGAAATGCCGGGCATCAGCGGAATTGAAGGAGTGAAGCTGGTAAAAGAAAATTTCCCGGAAATGAAAATACTGATGGAGACCATTTTTGAAGATGACAAAAAAATATTTGATTCTATCTGCGCGGGCGCTGAAGGATATATTTTAAAAAATACCCCTCCTGTAGAAATTCTTGGAGCCATAAAAGAAATCTACGAAGGCGGCAGCCCGATGACCCCGACCATTGCCAACCGTGTTTTGAAAATGATAAAGAGCCAACGTGCTTCCGATTCAAAAAATCTTTTCAATCTCACCGACCGAGAAAAAGAAATTCTTTCCTGCCTTGTTGAAGGAATGAGCTATAAGCTGATTGCGGATGAATGCGCCATCAGCATTGATACAGTAAATGTGCATATCAAAAACATTTATAAAAAACTCCAGGTACATTCCAAATCGGAAGCAGTGGCGAAGGCGATAAAGGGTAAGATTGTGTGAAGTTTTATCAGCATTCGTGCTGATAGCTCTGCTTTAGCTGTTCGTTTCTTCTAATGTTTCCCTAGTAATTACATTTAATTATAACAAACTGGACGGAAGAATTGAGAATCGAATTTTTGAAGAAAAGTTATAACGACCTAAAAACATCTTCAAAATTCTCTAACGAGGATTCTTTACTATGTATATTTTTGATCTGGCCAAGAGTAAAGTCATCCCAGACAAAGCTTTGAATAGGATGATCAGCAGTATTGATCCTCTTTTCTGTTTCAAATCAAGAAAAGGAAAATGTGCATACGTAAATTCCTTTATACATTTGAACACAAATTTTTTTCAAAATAGGTTTATACACTGACTCCGGTAAAATGCCTTCATTCACATTGATAAAATACGAACGAATAGCGCAACTGGCAGTTTTTTTTCTCTTGTTGTTCCAAGGAACTGCAGAGGCTTTGCCGTTTGAAAAAGACAGCATTCATCCATTTGTATACTATAAGCATTTCGGAGAAGACGAGGGATTGACTGGAAAAACCATTTATAGTATTATGCAGGATAAAGACGGGTTTATGTGGTTTGGAACAAACGAAGGAGCTTTCAGATTTGATGGAAAAAATTTTAGACGGTTTACCAGGCAAGACGGAATAACAGACAATGAAGTGCACTAACTATCAAATAATTAGCGCTTTATTTGTGGAGCTGGAGGGAATTGAACCCTCGTCCAGACAAGCAATCACTATGTTTTCTACATGCTTAGTGTTTTTCGGTTGTCGGGATGAAGCCGGCTAAACACAAGCGAAGCAACATCCGTAGCAGCGGGTTTTGTTTTTCACTTCCGCAACCGCCGGGTGCAAAAGCTATCACATCTTACGATACTTCCATTCGGTGACCGGTGTGAGAAATCACACGGAAGTAATTGGACTGGTTAATCAATGATTAAGCAGCCAATGCGTAATTATAGTTGCCAGTTAAGGCTGTGAATGTTGAGATTTACGGGACGAGCAAACAACTCCCGGCATGCTTGCATAACAATTACACCTGCTGTCAAATCCAATCAGCCCCATGTAAAAAAGTTTGCAAAGCTAAAGAGCAGTTTAAAGAACTGCTGCAAAGATACGACTTGAAAAGTGAAGCCTAATTTAGCTTATAGGGAACAATCATCTGGAACTCAGGGATAGTGACTTTGAATTTTTTGTGATTGTCGTGTCTTATCATGGTGTAATATCCTTTCATGGTTCCCGCTTCTGACTGTAAGTGGCATCCCGATACATACGAGTATTTTTGACCCGGTTCAAGCACAGGTTGTTCGCCAACCACACCCTCTCCGTCTACTTCGTTGGTAAATCCTTTCGAATCAAAAATAAACCAATGCCTTCTGAGAAGCTGAATGACGTGTTCGCTTCGATTTTCAATTGTGATGCGGTACGCAAAAACAAATCGCTTTGCTTTCGGCACCGACTGCTCCGGAACGTAAAATGTCTCTACACTTACTTTTATTCCTGACGTTACTTCAGTGACCATATTTTTTTCTCCGTTTCAAAACTAAGCAAAATTATTTCTGCGAAAGATGAAAAAAAATTTCAATATAATTTAACTGAGTTTATTTTTTTTATCCCCACCAATTGGTCATATCGGCTTGCCGTGGGCCGGTGATATACCAGGATGGTGTAATCATTTTCGGTCTCGTAATGATTGCCCTCAACTATTGTTTCATCAATGACAGGAGAAGCATCTTCGAGGAAAACATAAAGGTAATTATAATAACCCTGCTTCAGAAGCATTGCTGTACGGTATGCATTTTTTTCAGAATCATAAATCATTTTGTTTTCCTGGGTGCACTGGTTCTGAGATAACATTCCGAAAACATAAAAGTTACCATCTGTCCTCTGGAAATCATATGGAAGATTAAAATGAACCCACGCGTAGTCAGGTTCTAATTCGTCATTTTTTCCGTCATACGTTTTAACGGAATAATATCCGTTCAGGTCATACTCCGTTGAATAGCGCTTGTACGAACGGCTTTCATCGTCAAAGAGATAAACATGATTGATTGCAGAATCTGATTGTATTTTTTGCACCCGCTCTGTAAGATAACGTAAACTGCGTATATCAAAATTTCTGTATTCGTTGCCCCCGTTAAAATCATTCCCGGTTTCGTATGAATAATCCAATTGATTTTCCCGGAGAAAGAGCGGCTTCAACGTACTGATTGCATTGTCCCACCTGTCGTTCTGTTGTATAACGATGGTAACATCACCGAAAGGATTATCAATTTTATAATTGTCGTAAAAAACAGAGAAGTCAATTTTTTGTTTGGAGTTCCGGTCGTCAATCACTGAAGCACGGTGAACTGCTGCCTGAATGGTAAGCTTTGGATCGGTTATCATAAATCTTTTAGTGAGCACAAGTTTGCTTCTGTCGTTATCATTAAACACCAGCAAAAGATAATTTCCGGACACTAACGGAATAAGATTGCTGTTGGGAATAATAAGACGGTAATGCGTGTATGCCTGCAGGGTATTGAATGAAAAAGAGTAATCGGTTATCCGGTCGTCAGGAAAACCGGAAAGGTATTGGTTCGTCATCAAATCAGATGGCACCCAGTTTGCAGTACAGTGAATAAGTGTGTAATAATATTCTTTGACACCCTGTTCAAGGTCATCAAATTGAAGCAGCAGTTTGTCTTCTGTATTAAGCCGGATAATAGGTGCTGATATTTCAAAACCAACGGGCGACAACAATACTGTTTTGACATTGCCTTGATACGTGAAATCCTCGTAGCGAAGAAAATTGTTCTTAAAATATTCTGTGGTGTCCTGCGAAAATGAATTCGAAGGAAGTACCTGGTATAAAGTATTAAGTATTATGAAGAAGAGAAAATTTCTCATTCAGTATTAGTATTGAATTAATTTTCCGCTGCCGGTAATCACGGAAGAAATGGAAGGTGTGCCCTTATAATAGACATTTCCTGAATAGGATATTTCTGCATGCAATTCATCACAGGCATTCACGTATGTTTGGCCGGTGGTGTTGCTGATTACAGTTGCATGGTTCACCATGAGCCCGGTACAATCGCAAAATCCTTGCCCGATATTGTAAACATACAGAAAGCCTGCATTACCGCTGAATGAATTATCTCCGAATGCTGCATGTTGCTTGCAGTATACTTCATTGGCAATTACATTTAAATTAATGTCTGAAGTGTTCCAATTATCCACTTCAATAATGTCGTTCACCAGAGTATTCAAAGAATAAATTTTTCCTGAACCGAAAGTGTCTAACCTTCTCAATGCCGGAAGATGCACGTAAACATTGATTGGAACACTTAAATCACGCACCCAGTTGCAGCGGTTATTATTTTCAACGATAAGTTTTCCGTCACGGATTTCGGTAACAATGAGTGGAATAAGATTTTCGCCGGCATTTACTTCAAGATAAGTGAGCGAATCCTGCACGAAAATTACGTTGACATTATTATAAACAATCATCTCGGTAAACGCATCGATACTCCTTTGTTCGGTTATAATATCACCTGTAGATTTGAAGCAATCAAAAAGGTTTTCCTTCTTGCATGAACTGAAAACCACGCATATCAAAACGCAACAGGCAAAAGAATATTTTATTCCATTCATCATATCAGAATCTATATCCTAATCCTGCTTCAACATTGTCCGCCTTTCCATAGTGCGTCCGCAGCGAATAATTAATAAACCAGTGGTCTGTGCAAAAATATTTTAGCCCGATTCTGTGATATGAGCTGCCATCGCCCTTAAAAGGAGAATAAAGATAATATCCAATATCGAGCATCGCGGTAAGATGAGAGAGCATCAGTTCATTGGCAATATATACTCCCGAGCGCATACGGTTGGGAATAACGGGAGTGTAAACTCTATCACGGGCAAAACGTTCCGTAAGAGAAAGGTCATAAATAAAATCGGTTCCGATACCAAACCGGAATTTATGACTCAGGATTTTGAACACGGCGGTGGAAACAGTCCAGGAAAAATATTTTTTTCCCCCGGTAGGATAAATTTCTTTTGGCGCTCCTCCTGCTAACACTTCAAGCCTGACTTTTTTATCAGGTTGCTGAAGAGTTTCTTTTGGAGGTACCGAGTGCGCAGAATCGAGATAAAAAATAATTCCGCTGCTCAATGAAACATTGTTAATACCAAGATTGGGCGTTGCATAAGAACCATTTGAAAAGTGCGTAAGTCCCATGGCAAGCCGAAAATCTAATCTTTTTGAAAGCACATATTTGGTTTGAAAAAAAATCTGAATCGCTGCATTCAGCTTTGTTCCGGTCAACGTGTTCTTGTGATTCTCTATTGCATCAAACCTTTTGGTGGTAAAGCCAAATCCATCGGCAAGATGAATAGAAAAGAGAAAATTATTTTTTCTCACAACCGGCAAATCGGCATAAGCAAGCAGGCAGATTCCATTGCCCAGTACATCAGGATTTGCAAAATCAAAATACGCCAGGGAGAATCCTGTCTGGGGAGTATTGTAAGCCTTCTGCAACTTATTTCCATAGCCCTGCATTCCGGCATTTACCTGGAACCCGTATGTGTGCCCTGTAACAAGATGATTGACTCGATGCGAGTGAGCCATTATGAATCCATAATGCAACTGGCCTTCAATCAGAAAATGATTTTCCTGTTGCCCCCAAACGGCAAGCGACAGGCAAGTAAGGATGAGAACAACCGGTCCGATTTTCAATGTTGAATAAATTTTAAAAGCTCCGCTGTAAAGATAGCAAGCAGAAAAAATCAAAACGGTTATGGATTAACGGTAATTGCAGGAGTAGTAACTGTATTACTTGCATGTCCGGCCCTGTCGATTACATAAATTGAAAAAGTAGCGCTCTGTGGAGAAGTTCCGGTGATACCGGCATTATCAAGGATAATGTTGAGCTGACCGTAAATGAGAAGTGAAGAAGAGGTCGGAGCAAGCTGGCTGATACGATACGGATATGTAATTCCGAAACGGTTATCCGTAAGATAAAGATTATGTGCATCAGAAGTATTTTCTCCTAAATCACCATCACCATCTGAATACGAAATCACAAAAGTTAATGGCTCACCATATGCATTGACACTGGAATGTGACACACTTTCAAACCTGAGTTCAGGAACTTCACCGTAAACGGGTTTGTCTTTTTTGCACGAGGTAAAACAAAAAACTAACGTCAGTACACAGAAGGCAAAGAAAATATTTCTGAGGTATAACATTATTTTACTGCACAATAAATGAGAAGAATAATTTATAATAAACAGGCAAGTCGCTCCGCGGAAATTCTACAGTGGCCGGATTGTTGGTGTCTTTCAGGTAATAACGGAAATATACGTGAGTGCCTGGCGCCCAAGTAACCGGAAATATCACCATCCAGAACTGACTCGCACCAGCGTTAATGTAACTTGCTGATACTATTTGTGCCGCACTGAAATCGTTCTCAAGAAGCGATAGCTTGCATTGGTTAACAAGTAAATTCCCCACCGCAGTACTGTCGTCCCCTACCCAAAAAATAATTCTGAGATTCGCATTAGCATTAACCAGGAAAGGATTATAGGGAACACCCATATACCTGTTGCTATCAACTATTGAGGCGTAGAAAGGGATTAAAGTCAATGAATCCAATGCATTGTAAAAGAAATGATTCCCGTCATTAACAAGGAAAGGAAGATTATTAGGCGCTGACGGAATATTTCCATTCATGTCTTTGGCTCCATTCATAATCCAGGTATTGATTTGCTGAACCTGGGTCGGAGTTAACCTGGGGCCACCCTCCGGCCTTGGCATAAAATCAGGTGTAGTGGTTACAACCCGTTCATGAAGAAAAGAATTTGCAGTATCGTAGGGAATAACTCTATATTTAAATGTATCAATAAAGTTTACTGTTATTTTATTCACGGGTTGATAAACAAGTGTTGAATACGTTGACTGAACGCTTCTAAAATCCGGCTCAAATGTTCCGTCATGGCAGGCGGGAACATTGCATTTCACATTGAAAATATTTTTATGTAACCCGGCGATTGAATACGGGTCGGGGTTCTGCTCTGTGGTGGTATCTGTATTGTAATTCACGCCATCGTATGGATTAGCAGGTGGCACTTGATCGTCTTTAGAACAACTGCTATAAAAAAGAACAACCCCCGCCAGGGCAGTGAGAACGATTGAAAAATATTTTACTGAAAAATATTTCATCCCTGTAAATTAAAACATGGCTTGTTGCACGGCGCAGTTAGTATACGGCCTAAGCAATCCTGAAGGAATATCATTATCATAACCAAGGATACGCGAAATGAGAGGAACAATTTCAATACTTTCTCCCTGCACAGCAGTAATCACCTGTGCTTGATGGACAACACTCGGAGGTCCTGCAACAAGGCAGAAAATTTCTCTTGCCACCTGGTCGCCACCCTGGGTTACTTCGGGAGCGGTATGGTCGAGTGCAAACCTTCCGTATGCATCTACAATTGAATTAGCCAGGGAATTTCTTCCATGCTCAGGAGCTACAATCAATATGGTATCGTTCGCCATTCCCGGAGTTGCCTGAATAGTGTTCCATAAATGAGCTACTGCCCAATCTGCTTTACGAAGGTTGTTACAGTATTGCGTAAAGTTCGTATGGCAAATGTCCACATCCTGCATGTTGACCACAAGAAGTTCAGGAGCGCGGTTCAATGTAGCGAGGTACTTAATTATTTCTTCAGCGAAAAAAACATTATACATGTCGTTGCTCATCACGTTAGCTGGAAGATTCCAGGGGTTATTGAATTGTCCGGCAACGGCACGCGTGAATAAATCATTTATGAAAGCATTGACAATGACTGCATCTGCTTCGGTATTGGTTACACCGGCTGAATTATTTTCGTAACTCACCGGGAAATTATTATCCATAAACGATTTAATATTCTTGACCACCGCTTCTTCCGTACTCGAAAATAAATGGGGGTTGCCTATGGCATCGTAGGAATCTAAGCTGACTAAAAAAGTGGGCGCAATAAAATTAGCTCCGTACGCAGAGCCATACCCTGAGTATTTGCTATAGTTAAGCGAAGGAAACGGGCCAAGGGAATTTGAAACCCACCAGGCGTTAAGAGCGGTTTGCTGCGGTGAATTATGCTTGCGGTAATATTCAAATACAGTCGGCATGTTGGGGTTATCTCTTATGCTCAGGTCGGCATTGGTGTAATTGCCGGTAATAGCTGTTGCATGGCCGTTATAATGTCCCGTGGGCCCGGCTCCATATCTGAATTCATTGAAAAGTGTACCGTAATTCTGAAGCGCCTGCGGCAGCGGAGAAGCAGGAAGCGGCTGCATGGCAGGAGCAATATCAGGAGAAATGGCTTCTGTTCCGTTGAGAATGCCGCGCATTAAATTGCCTTCCGCTTTTTGAATGGAGTCAAGATTCCTTACTCCGCCTGCAAACAAACAGAATACAACATGGTTTGCAAGACGCGAACCGGTGGCAGCAAACAGCCGCCCCGATGGAAGAATATAAGGAACCGCAAAAGCGCCTGCTGTCGCTGCTCCCACTCTCTTTACAAAGTCTCTTCTTTTCATCAGAATATGTTATATGCTAATAATATCTATACTCATTTGAGGTCATGAATGAATAGTACATCATTTCAGACGTGATGCTGGTATCGTTTTGAACCAGGTTTTTCAGATAATATTTTTCAAACTCATTGGGGTTGCGGTTGAACAATTTTTTATACGAGTTCGTGATGAATGTCGGGATATCGTTTCTCATTACTTGCGATGTAGGAATATTGGTTCCCGGCAAATCAAGAAAGTTGCGGATAATCCGGTCTTCAATCAGTTTCTTGTCTCCAAAAGCCGAGTATGCCGTAAACAACTTTGCTAAATCATCATTGGAAATCGTAGTGCCGAACAAGTCAGCATATGCTATGGAAATAAATTCTGTAGTTGACTTAGCCGTTCCCTTTACACCGCTCTGCTGCTTAACATCAACATTCTTTACGTCAAAAACGTATGTTTTCTCTTTTGAGCAGCTGACTGCAACCGCAAGAATCGCTATGACAAATATTTTTTTCATTCTCTTTACAAATTAATGAATCTAGTTATTGATGCCGATAAATTCATCTTTTGATAAAATAGATTTCTGAAGTTCTACATAATCATCATTTTGTATGTAGAGCAATGTTCCGCTGGTCATTTCTACCGATGTGGGGGTGCGGAACAGATATTGCTTATATAAACCTCTTACTTCTCCCTCGTAAAAATCAATGGAACTGAAAAAGATATTTTCAAAATCATGTTTGCTCAGACCTGCTGTAAGAAATATAACTGACGAAGTTCCATTTACCATAGTAACACCTGCGGTAATTTCGTTCTGAGTAGGATATCGGTCAAGAAAATGTTGAAAAATAGAAACCACAAAATTAAAAGAGCCCATGTTGAGCTCATCGTAAAATGAATTGTCGATGTACCTGCGCTGAACTTCCTTAAATTTGATAACGCCCGCAGCGAGCGAATCGGGAATTTCTTTCATTTTGTTCAACCGGTTTATTTCTATCTGTATATCATTCCAGAAAAGCATATATGATGTGTCCGTCAACAGGAGTTGATAAAGGAAAATGCGGCCGGTTATTTCAGCCGTGTCCATCCCCCCTAATAATTCTATCCTGGCCCGTTCGCAAAACTTATCTTTAAATTCCGGGTTCGAAAAAACATTATCAAGAAACTGGTTGCGGCTACTCATGGAAAGATTTTGCGAAAGCAGCAGGTTAAGTCCTGAATTTAATTCGGCAGTGCTTGGCTCCCTGCCAAGTGTGCTGATGTAAACTTTATTTACATAGTTTTCAATGATAACAGGGTTAATCGTTTGGTCAGGCGGAGCCTGGTTGCCGGGGATATGGTCTTCCACATATCTTTTACAGGATGAAAATAAAATCACAGCCCCCATCAGCAGAAGCAGAGAAAAAGAAATGAAACTTTTTTTACCTGTCAATACCGGGTTTAAAAATCCTTTCATGGGATAAATATCCGCTTTAAGGTTTAGCTGTGAATTACGTATGCTATTATTTTCCTTCCGCAAAATACCTGAAGAAGAGCGGAATCGTTTCAATACCTTTCATAAAGTTAAAAACACCATAATGTTCATCAGGGCTGTGAATATTATCAGAGTCAAGCCCAAAGCCCATCAGCACGCTCTTTAATCCCAGCTCCTCTTCAAACAAAGCAACAATAGGAATGCTGCCGCCTCCACGCGTTGGTATCGGTTTTTTGCCGTACGTTTTTTCAATGGCTTTGCTTGCTGCACTAAATGCATGTGAGTCAGTCGGAGTTACTACCGGCTCGCCTCCGTGATGCGCCATAACTTTTACCTTAACCGTTTTAGGTGCAATCTTTTTGAAATGCTCGGCAAACAGATTTGATATTTTTTCTGATTTCTGATTCGGAACAAGCCGCATAGAAATTTTTGCATTTGCTTTTGAAGGAAGCACGGTCTTTGACCCTTCTCCCATATAACCGCCCCAAATTCCGTTGAGCTCAAGCGTGGGGCGAATGCCTGTGCGTTCCAGGGTGGTGAATCCTATTTCTCCAAATAATTCATCAACGCCTAAGTCTTTCTTATATTCTTCTTCATTAAACGGAGTACGGTTCAGCTCTGTGCGTTCTTCTTTGGTAAGTTCAACAACATCATCATAAAAACCGGGAATGGTGATATGTCCGTTCTTGTCTTTCATAGAAGTAATCATCTCGCATAAAACCTGGATGGGGTTTGCCACAGCGCCTCCGTAAACACCCGAATGCAAATCGCGGTTGGGGCCCACCGCTTCAACTTCCATATAACTAAGTCCCCGCAGGCCGGCTTCAATAGATGGCGTGTCGTTAGCAACCATGGAAGTATCTGAAATCAGGATAATGTCTCCTGTAAGACGGCTTTTATTTGCACGAACCCATTCTCCCAAATTTGCTGAACCAACTTCTTCCTCACCTTCAATCATGAACTTAACGTTGCAGGTAAGAGTTCCTGTGGCATTCATCATCTCGAATGCTTTAATGTGCATGTACACCTGCCCTTTGTCATCGCAGGAGCCGCGCGCATAAATTTTTCCGTCTTTGATGACGGGCTCAAAAGGCGGAGATGTCCATAGATTAACCGGGTCTGCCGGTTGAACATCATAATGACCGTAAACAATTACAGTGGGAAGATTCTTATCAATAATTTTTTCCCCGTAAACAATAGGATGTCCCTTGGTAGGAGAAATTTCTACTTTATCGGCCCCGGCATCTTTCAATTTTTTGCTGATAAATTCCGCAGCGCGTTTTACATCGCCTGCATATTTGCTATCGGCACTAACAGAAGGAATGCGAAGCAATTCAAACAGTTCATCGAGAAAACGTTTTTCGTTGGTCTTGATATAATCGGTGGTTTCCATTACAAGTTCACTCATAGCAAAGAGTTTAGGGGTTTAGAGTTTAGGGTTGATAGTGATGATGTACGTGTCAAAGATAATAAATTGAAAAAATCTCATCTATGAGTAGTTGAGGTAAGCTTTTCAAACCTTAATCTTTATTCCTGCTATTTTTGCTGCGTTAAAAAGTAATGATGAGAAATATTTTACTGCTGGGAGCCGGTAAATCATCGCATGTGCTTATCAAGTACCTGCTTGGCAATGCCATTGCCGAAAACTGGCAGGTAACCGTTGCCGATATTTCTTTAGAGGCAGCGCAGGCAAATGTTGGTAATCACCCTGCAGGAAGAGTCATAGCGCTGGACATAAATAATGCGCAGCAGAGAGAAAAAACCATTAAAGCAGCCGACTTAATTATATCGCTCCTCCCTCCTGCTCTGCATTTATTTGCAGCAAAGGATTGCCTGCAATTCAGGAAGCATCTTGTAACGGCATCATACGTTTCGCCCGAGATGAAAGCATTACATAACGATGCCGCCGGCAACGGATTAATCTTCCTTAATGAATGCGGCCTTGACCCGGGTATTGACCACATGAGCGCAATGCAAATTATTGACAGCGTTCACCAGGCAGGGGGAAAAATTACCGAGTTCCGCTCTTATACAGGCGGATTGATTGCCCCTGAATCAAACAACAATCCATGGGGATATAAGTTTACCTGGAATCCGCGTAATGTGATTCTTGCCGGACAGGGAACAGCAAAATACCTGCACGGTGGAAAAACAAAGGAGGTTCCTTATAAAGACTTATTCAGCCATACAGAAAAAATTTCGGTCAGCGGTGTGGGAATACTGGAGGGCTATCCTAACCGCGATTCATTGAGTTACATTTCTCTTTACGGCCTTGAAGGTATTTCAACTATGCTGCGCGGAACATTGCGCTATGAAGGGTTTTGCCGCGCATGGAATGTTTTTGTGCAATTGGGTTATACGGATGACAATACCCGGATTGCCGATTCGGAAAAGCTGACGTACGCTGCCTTAACTGAAAGGCTGCTTCCAAAAAACCTGCACGAAAAAACACTTGTGGAACGCCTTGCAGAATTCTGCGGAGAAAAAATTGATTCAGATGTAATGAAAAAGATTCAGTGGTCCGGAGTACTGAATGATGAAATTATTGGCCTGCATAACGCAACACCGGCTCAGGCTCTTCAAAACCTTCTTGAAAAGAAATGGAAACTCAAAAAAGGCGACAAGGATATGATTGTAATGCAACACCTGTTTAAAATCCGAAATCCGAAATCTGAAACCCGAAATCTCATATCTTCATTGGTCGTTAAAGGGGATGATGCCGTTGATACAGCCATGGCTAAAACAGTAGGGCTGCCGTTGGGCATCGCAGCGAAATTGATACTGGCTGATAAAATCAAAAACAGGGGAGTAATGATTCCCGTCTACAGGGAAATCTACGAGCCGGTGCTCGAAGAATTACAGAAGTACAATATTATTTTCGGGGAAACCAATCAATAGCCGGTGGTAACCTTGCTGGCATCAATCCTGGGACGGATGCTCATAACGGGGACTTTGGAATGATTGACAAGCGTCTGCGCTGCAGAGCCAATGCCTAAAAATCCGGGGCTGGCTTCCTGCTCGGTCATTATAATAATAAGGTCTGCATTAATCTCGTCTGCATACTTCAATGCCATTTTAGAAATGTCATCTCCGTCAAACATTTTGCGGGTGCAAATAACATTATGCTCGCTGATATAATCTTCTACCTGGCGCACCTTGATTTCAAATTTGCGGACAAAGTCGGCACTCTTTGATGTACGCAGTCCGGCAATATGGATGGTAGAGTTATAGAACTTCGCCATCTCAATGGCATAAGTAACCTTCTGTCTTGAAACGGCTGAATCGTCAATCGGCAGAACAATATCTTTAAAGCCCACTTTTTTTGCATGTGCCTGAACCGTTATCACCGGGCATGGTGAGCCGCTAACTACCTTATACGCATTGCTTCCTAAAAGAAATTCAGATACACCGCTTGCTCCATGCGTACCCATAATAATCATGTTGGCATGTATTTCATTCGCCACCTTAATAATCTGCTTGTAAATAGACCCTACTTCCGCAAAAAAGTTCACCTGTATTGCCGATTTCTTATGGATACCTTCTGAAATAGACTTGAGTTTTTCCTTTGTGGTTTCTTCTATCTTGCTTTCAAATTCCGATTGTGACTTGGAGAACGCATTGCTGATAGCCGACGTAAATGAATACGTTTCAATGACATGAAGCAAACTGATTTTCGCTTTGCAAAGCTTTGCCATAAATACTGCATGCTCCAGCGCAAGGGCGGCTGTCTCAGAAAAGTCATACGGTATCAGTATGTCTTTAATTTGGAATTTTTGTGAAGCCATGGTGCAAAAATTTTATGTCAATAGGAAAAAGGTGTAACGACAATTGAGGTGGATTGTTCCGTAGGCCGAATAGTAAGCACGGGTATATCGGTTCCGTTAATGACTTCCTGCGCTGCCGAGCCTATAAACCGTTTGGTCCAGTTCATTTCTTCCTGGGTCATTATCATAATTAAATCAGCCTTAACCTGTTTTGCGTATTTCATTAGCTCTTCTGCCACATCATCTCCTTTAATCATTTCTGCAGTGCAGATAATTTCGCGCTCGTCTATGAAATTTTTTACCTGGTTAAGTTGGCGGTTTAACTTGTTTACGATAAACTCATCGCTTGTGGTTACAACAGATACCACTTTAATTGCCGAACCGAAATAGGTGGCAAGTTCAATGGCCTTGTTCACCTTCTGCCGCGTCTCCTTGGTCAGGTCAAGGGGGAGCAAAATCAACTGGCAGCCAAAGCGGTGTTTTTTTCCTTTAATGGTAATAACCGGGCACGGTGCCTCTCGGATAACCCGCAATGCATTGGAGCCAATAAAACGCTTGATACCCACGCTGCCGCTGGTGCCCATAATGATGAAGCTGCATTTAAGTTTCTTAGCCGCTGCGTTTATCTCATCATAAATTTTTCCATACGAAATCATGGTGTTGGTTTTTACACCTGATTTATGAAAAGCATTTGAAGCTATATCGCTGAGCTTTTCCTTAATGTTTTTTTCCAGCGCTTTTTTGTTCTGCTTTTTAGATTTCAGGAAAAAAGAAAGCGGGTTATGCTCATCATCATCAATGACATAGATAAGCGTTATTTCTGATTTGGTAAGACGAGCCAGGTTATAAGATTGGGATAACGCAATGAGAGATTGTTCTGAAAAGTCGACCGGAACGAGTATGTGATTTTTTTGAGAACCCATAGGATAAAACTAATTCTTTTAATTTGTACAAAAATACTAATTCCGATGAATATTATTCCCGAAACAGAACTAATTCTTAACAGTGACGGAAGCGTTTATCATCTTAATCTTTTACCTGCAGATATTTCTGATACCATCATCCATGTAGGAGACCCCGACAGGGTGAAAATAGTTGCATCATTTTTCCAAAAAATTGAATTAAGAAAACAAAAACGTGAGTTTTTTACCATTACCGGAAGCTATAACGGAAAACGTATCACAGTTATTTCAACCGGTATAGGAACCGATAATATTGACATTGTTTATAACGAACTGGATGCCCTCGTAAATATTGATTTAAAGGCAAGAGTTATAAAAGAAAAAACTTCCTCACTCAACCTGGTTCGCATTGGTACTTCCGGTTCGCTGCAGGAAGAAATAAAGCCCGATGCTTTTGTGTTTTCGAAATACGCGTTAGGGCTTGATGGACTGCTCAATCATTACAAACTGAAAAATACTGAAGAAGAAAAAATTATTATTGAATCATTCCTAAAAAGTTATTCCCCGTTTCATGGATTGCCCCTTCCCTATCTTGCCTCATGTTCAATGGAGCTTGAAGAAAAAATTTCCGATGAAATGCACAAAGGAATTACCGCTACATGTTCTGGCTTTTACGCACCACAAGGAAGAAAGCTCCGGTACGAACTCAGATATCCCGGTTTGATTGATATGCTCATATTATTCAAGCACAATAACTTAAAGATTACAAACTTTGAAATGGAAACAGCAGCTACGTACGGGCTTGCGTCAATCCTTGGACATCAATGCTGCTCGGTAAGTGTAATTGTCGCCAACCGCATTACAAAACAACAGTCGCGCAACGCAGAAAAAGCAATGATGGATTTAATTGCAACAGTGCTGGAAAGGATTACCAGCTAAAATTGGTTTGCTTTGATAATTTTTTTTGTCGTTTTGATTCCTTCCCTACTGGTTACTGTAACAAAGTAAATTCCGGGTTTGAGTTGACTGACGTCAATTGAAATTTGAGACTTGAGATTTGAGACTTGAGAAAAAAGTTCTTTTCCAAAAACATCATTTACTTCTATCCTTTCAATTTTTAATTCTGCATTTTGAATTCTTAATTCATTTCCTGCAGGGTTGGGAAAAATGCTGAACGAATTTTCATTTATAATATCATTTGTAGAAAAGCCGATGGGTAATAACGCAACATTGAGCACTGTGAGCACACCATTATTCAATGCAACTCCGTTAAATGTTTGCGTTATGTAGCCGGTTGCTGAATATTGAATATTGTACGTTCCAGCCAGCGCAATTCCTGTTTCATAGGTGCCTGTAAAATCGGTACTGTCCAAAACAGCCGTGCTCAAAATCTGAACGTTGGCATTGTTAATCGGGTTGCCGTTGATGCTGTCCTTAACGGTTCCCTCCAGATAACATGCGCGTATATACGTTGGTGCAAAAACATAAAATCCCCCATTCATATCCGTTGCCAGGATATTTCCCGAAGGAAGATAAGGAGATACATCCCAGCATAAACCGCCGCCGGTAAAATAATTTCCCACCTGTATCAGGTTATGAGGGCGGGCGGCATCTACAATAGTTACCTGGCTGCCGTAACAGGCATTGACCAAATAATCATTAAGCACTCGTACGTTATGAACCTCCCATGCCGGGCTGTCGGTACAAAAATAAATATCGACCGAAGTGATATTACTGATATTGCTTACATCATAAGCAACAAGCGGAGTACCGTGAATTTCAACTGTTGCATAAAAATAGTTGCTGTTATCCGAGAGCCATCCGTTATGACATATTAATCCAAGCGCCGGCTCCGCGGTAAGCACAACGGGGTTAGACCTCGTGGTAATATCGACTACAGAAAACTGCCCGGGATTTACTTCGCTCGTCCATAATGTATTTCCGCGCACGTAACAGTCGTGAACATAATGAGCAGAATATTGTCCCACATAATGCGGGTTCCATGGGTTATTCAGGTCAGCGATAATTACTCCGCCCCCTGCTAAGTTGCTGCCGTTAATGTAAACATAACCGTTGTCAGTGGTCACGGTATGCGCTCTTTTCAAAAGATTATTAATAGCACCATCTCCCTTCCAGATTTTCGATGGAGCAGAGTCGGGAAGATAGCTGAGATTAATAATCTGCAAACCATTATTTAAATCATTAATGGTGTCAACTCCTTCGGTGGTAACGTAAGCGTACTTGCCCCATGTTTTTACTTCTCTCCATAAGTTATTAATACCGGGAACTGACAAAACAAGATTCGGGGTAGTTGGAATCGAAACATCATAAATATCAATACCGGTTTTGGCTCCCACCAACGCATATTCTGTTCCGGCAGTGTCAACATAATGCCACACACCGGCAAGAGTTACTCCGGGCGGATAGGTTATATGGGAACGCAATGTTAAATTTTGCTGCGCAGACGAAAGCGTTGCTAATGATATCAGCAATGAAAAAAGAAAAATATTTTTCCTGGGATTCATATTCCGGCGTGTTTATACAAAGATGATGAAATTTTCCATACACCCCGGAAAGTGCATGTTTCAATGCAATTCAGAATAAAGAAAGCTGTGCATTGTCGGGATTATACATAAAGTCCTCCGTATTTAACTCATACGATTCTCTTCCCTTCATATATTTCTTTACTGCCATCTTAAATAATTGTTTGATGGATTCGGCAATTTTTCCTTCACCGCGCATCCGAACTCCAAAGCGGCTGTCGTTAACCTGCCCGCCGTGACATTCCATTATCTGGTGCCATACTTTATCTCCCCTGTCCGGAAAATTTTTGTACAGCCAGTCCCGGAAAATATCTTTGACAGCACCATTAAGTCTTACGATGGTATAGCCCGCATCCACAGCGCCATGCTCCGCGGCTGCTTTAATGACAGATGGAATTTCTTCTGTATTTAACCCCGGAATAAGCGGTGCATTCATTACTCCTGCCGGAACTCCGGCTTTAGTCAATTCTTCAATTACTCTTAGCCGGTTCTTTGCCGTTACCGTTCTTGGTTCCATCACGAGCCGTAAGTCTTCGTTCAAAGAAGTGATTGAAACCATCACATGCACCAAACGGAGTTTTGCAAGCTCGCTGAGCAAATCAAGGTCGCGCAGGATAAGTGCATTTTTTGTGATGATGCCAACCGGGTGACGGTGTCTCAGCAGCACTTCAAGCATCCTGCGTGTAATTCTGAATTTTCTTTCTGCCGGTTGATAGCAATCTGTATTACCCGAAAGCATAATCGGTGCCGGTTTCCATTTCGGGTTCGACAGTTGCTTTTCTAAAAGTTCAGGGGCTTCGGGCTTTACAATAATTTTTCTTTCAAAGTCGAGGCCTGCGCTGAATCCCCAGTATTGATGCACATTACGTGCATAACAATAAATACAGCCGTGCTCACACCCCTGGTAAGGATTCATAGAGAGCGCCGGGCCAATATCCGGGCTGTCCACTTTATTAACTATCTTTTTTGGATGCTCTTCAAAAAATTCCGTCTTGCCGTTGCTAAGCATCTCTTCATCGAGGCCTTCTATATGCTCCCTCACGTACTGCTGCCTGAGATAAGGATTAGCAGTGTTAATTTGCGAACCCCGCCCCTGAAAATATTCTTTTGTATCCGACATGAGATAGAAAACGGAACAATGTTGTTCCGTAGTATCAATAAAAAAATTACTTCGCTAAATTAAGAAAGCCGTGAGCGGGATAAAATGAATTTTGAAATTTTAGTTGTGAACAGGTAAAAGGAAACCAACATTTCCGCCTGTTAATAGTTTGACAGCTCTTCAAAATAAAATTTACCGCTTACAACCGCCCCTCTGCCTTTTTCGTCTATGGATATAAACACCATTAATATCCATAACCATGAAAAAACTTTTACTCACTGCTTGCTGCATTATTATTCTCTCCATCACATCAAAAGCCCAGCTTGATACCATTCCAAATGCGGGGTTCGAAAACTGGCAGTACACACCCCTATGGACCATTGAAGCATTGGGCTGGCATACCAACAATTCGTCCATTGCTGCCTGGAATGTCGTGCCGGACTCCACGTCTTATACAGGGTTGTTGGCTCTGAAAATTGAGAAACAAAGTTACAGGGGAAGGATATGGTCGGGGTTTCCTTTGCAGAATCATCCGTCAGCGCTTAACGTTTTTATGAAAAACGGGCTGGGCATTGGCGATACTGCTTTCATCCACATTCAGGTCTATTTGTCCAATAGTATAGTAGACAGCGGCTATGCAGAAATCTACGGAGGCATCGGCACAAACTTTTTACCTTTCACAGTCAATATTTCGCAGAACACTCCTTCGGCCGATTCATGTGTGATTACACTTGAAGGCGGTAATTATCCCGGTGTTATCTCATTCGATGATTTGTCTTTCTCGTTCCCTACTTCCATTGATAAGCAAAGCGGGCGCAACGCATGGAATATTTTCCCGAATCCGTGTAGAGATATTTTGCATATGATTCCCATTGGCGCCAATGAAGAAAATGTAAAAGTTGTCCTCGCAGATATGACGGGAAAAAAAATTATGGAAGAAATTTTTTACACGCCTCAAAAGAGATATGAATTGAATTTGTCTTTCCTCCCGGCAGGTGTGTATATGCTAGCTACAACATATTCTGAAACAACGAACAGTACTTTCATTATAAAACAATAACCTGGTGTTATGAAAAATAAAAAGAGTTTCTTTATTGCTTTGCTTGTCTGTTCATTATTTTATTTTATTTCCGGATGCAAAAAAGAAGGCACCGTATTGCCTCGCTGCGTATCTCTCAAAATCCAGCAGATAAAGCAAGAGCCAAAAAGAAATCCTCCCGCAGAAATATGGCAGTACAATTTTGATAACAGAATTGTGTATTACATCCCGCCTTTTTGCTGTGACCAGTACAGCGAATTGCTCGATGAGAATTGCAGAGTTATTTGTGCACCGGATGGCGGAATATCAGGACGAGGTGATGGCGGTTGCCCTGATTTTCTTAGCAAGAGAACGAATGGAATCTTAATTTGGCAGGACGAAAGATGAAACAGACCGTTAATGGATTCCATAAGCGATGAAATACTGGTCAGGGAGTGTATTGCGGGAAACCGGCAGTACCAGGAAATGCTGTATAAAAAATTTTGCTGGAAGATGATGGGCGTCTGTATGCGCTATTCGAAGAACAAAGAAGAAGCCGAAGATTTTTTGCAGGAAGGATTCGTGAAAGTGTTCACTCATCTTCGCACTTATAAAGCCAAGGGCTCGCTGGAAGGATGGGTAAGGCGCATTGTTGTGAATACGATTCTTGACGGGATGAGAAAAAAATCACTGATGTTTAAAGTCGTGGATATAGAGGAAGCGGATAATGAAGTGCGAGCAGAAGATTTACTAAGCGAAGTTTCGGTAAACGATTTGGTGAATATGATACAGGAACTTGCGCCCGGTTACCGCACGGTGTTTAATCTTTTTGCGGTGGAAGGGTATTCGCATAAAGAAATCGGGGCGCGGCTTGGAATCAGCGAAGGAACATCGAAGTCGCAGTTTGCCATGGCGCGGAAAATTCTTCGCGAAAAAATAGATGAACAGGAAAAAGAAATTACATTAAAAAAAGGATGATGCAGGGTCTGAAGAGGAAAAATTCATTTGATGATTACGGTGCAGAACCGTCTCCGCTGGCTTGGGAAAAAATTGAGAACCAACTTCCTGCACCTCGCGGCAAAAAGCGCGGCTGGCTGATTTGGAGCATAGCGGCGGTACTAATCGCAGGGGTTTTCCTCAGCGCATATTTGCTTGATGTAGAAATAAAATTAAAACCAAAAGGGGCGACAGAAAATTCTTCAACTGCTCATAAAGATGAAACCAACAGCGGCATGAAAAAAAATATTACGGAAAAAAATCAGTCGCAAATCACGGAGCATTTAAAAGCGAATACTAAGGCCGTGGAAAAAATTTCTTCAGTACATATTGCTTCATCACAACTGGCAGAGATCAACAAAAAAGAAAAAAATAAAATTGTCTCTGCAGAGCCGGTAACCGAAAGTGTGAAAGAAAAAACAACGGAAGAAAATGAAGCCGTTCTTACCGAAAATATTGTAGTTCCTCCAGCAGAATTAGCTGCCGATAAAAGAGCATTCATCGAAAATATCCCGTCTATAATGGTAACGAAGATTCAGACGCCTGATATACAATTGGCGTTACGTACACCATTCACAGATTTCCAGCCGATGAAAAAAAAGCCTTCGGTTTCGCGCTGGCAGTTTGCGTTATCGGGCGGGGGAAATTACAACTATCGCACTCTTAATTTTTCATCTTCAGTCAATAGCAATATAAGCGAAGGAGAAAAAAAATATCTTGCTGAAAATGAAAAAGGCATTCAAACATTCTCATTCGAAACAGGTATCGGTTACAGCTTATCTACTCATTTCAACCTGAACTTCGGAATAAATTATTTTACTGCAGGGCAGGAACGAAATCAATCGGAAATAATTTTCAGCAGCGGCACGGCAGGAACTCCCAACCGGCTTTACACAGTAAACACCTCCGCAGGCGCTTTATCCGCTAACGGACAACAGGTTGATAATGCCTACTACAACAATACCGACTCTACATTATTTACATCTAATTCCAGTTTGATTGGTTCGCCTCTACCGCAAGACAGCAGCACGACAAAAGATTTTATTTTAAGACAAGAGTTTTCTTTTATCGGCTTTCCGCTGTTGATTCAGTACCAACCGGCAGAACACCGGGTTACTCCTTATATTGGTTTTGGATTTTCGGCAGGATATATCTTAAAGGAAAAAGTTACGTTTAACGATAAGGCCGTTGATTATAATTACCGGCAAAGCACCAATACGATACTGTTTTTTGCAGAGGCACAAGCAGGAGTGAAATACCGCGTTAGCAATAATCTTTTCTTAAAGCTCCAGCCCTCACTTCGCTATGGATTAAATTCTTTGAATGGCGATGACACTATAAAGTGGATTCCATATTCAGCGGGAATCGGTGCCGGAATTAATTTCAGGTTTTAACCTGAGGCCATATTTTTTTTCACCCTTGCACCAGGCGCATGTACTCAAGCCAGGGTCCTATCTCCTGCTTATATTGCTTTGCCATGACACGGGCAATCTGAGCAATGTGCGTCAGGTCGTGAATAGTCCATGTGGAAAGTAATTGTCTTAGTTTTACTTCGCCAAACTTAGGATGTATTCCGGTTCTGTCGAAATCTTTTTCAGTGAGGCCAAGCGAGCGGAGTGTTTTTAAATTTTCTGCACGCACAGATTTAAATTCTGTCAGCAAATCGCCCAGGGATTTTCCTTTGCTTTCTTCAAACATTGCCGTGCGATTAAACACGGGAAACGTTTCATGGCTTCCGTTCAGAATGATTTTCAACCGCGCCATCCAATCAGTTCTTTCCCCGTGAATAAGATGCCCGAGAACATCATAAGGGCTCCACGTATCTCCTCCTTCATTATTCTTCGTCCAGTCATCCGGAAGACCACTCAGCAATTGCTCAAGCACTACAGGAGTACGTTCAAGAATAAGGATGGATTTATCTAAATTAAAATTCAAAAGAAAAATCTTTCAAAAAATATTTCACCTCGCAATAACCAGCTTTTTTATTTGCCGTTGCTGCTGCGCCTGAACCGAAACAAAATAAATTCCGTTCGCAAGGCCATCCGCGTTAAAATAAACTTTTTCAACCGGCTCCGTTACGGTCAGTTTTTCTTCAAGAATGGTCTGCCCAAGCGGATTCATTATACTGACAACTGCGTGTGAACCCGGCGGCAGCGAAAACTCGGCAGCAAACATATTGCCCGCGGGATTCGGATAAACATTAAAGTTTTCAATTGAATTTACCTTCGGCTCTTCAACATCTACAGTGTACCCTACAGTAAATTGGTAATAGATATTATCTCCGAAATCAGGGTTGAAAGTTTTTATTACCGGCCCTGTAGATTTTTTAATCCTGAAGGAACCTGAACCCTGCTGCGAAGAAAAATACCAGAACGATAAGCCCTCTCCTCCGTCATCTTTCATGTAAACCGTGTAACAATCATTCGGAAGCAAAACCGTATCACGGTAATAGGTATTGTTAGCTAAGAAGTCACGATAAATGATAGTGTCGCCATTGCTGTTCGTGAGTATGTAGCGGTTTTGATATCCCCAGTTATTGGTTTTCAATTCAAAGACCAGGTTTGACTGGAGCATGACAGGAGTGTCAAAATCAGAATAGAGTGTATCGTTCTGTGCATACTGGTCTGTTCCGCCATTTGGATTGTTGACGCGCGCCATAAAAGTATTTTGTCCGGAGCTTAACCAATTGGGCTGAGGCAATGTTATCTCTGTTGATTCAAGAAAATTAAGAGTGCCTGTCCAATGGTAATTTGCCATCGTCCCTCCTGCTCTGCCATAGGTAATATCCAGTGAAGTGAGTGTAATGGAGCCTGTATTTTTTATTGCAATTACCGGGTTATTGCAGATTGGATTGAGTCGTGAAAATTCGGTGCGCTTAGAGGGTGATTTGATATAATCCACCGCCGCATCCAGTGTAAAATTAGGAGCGCCATAGCTCACGAGTTGGTGATTGACCCGGTAATTAGCTGAGCCGGGGTTGGGGTCAGCAGGTAAGCTGTAATCGAGCGTAATAGTTTGGCCTGAAGTTACATTAGGGGTAAGTTCCAAATCTCTCTCGTTAACCTCTGCACCCGGGCACCAACCCTCGCGGTCGAATATCCATGTTCCGCCTTGTGGATAGATGGGATTGGTGGCACATCCTTTTGTTAGCTGCCATGGAAAATTTATTGAGTTGTTGAGTGTGATGGTATGTGTATGAGGAATAAACTCTCCTTCCTGTCCGTGTCCGCTGATTGCAGAACGGACTTTAAATTGCGAAGCCGAATTGGAGAGCTGAAAAGTTACCGGCTCAAAATAATTGTCGTAAACAATATCATTGTATGAAGGAGAAACCCATGTTCCATTGGGCCAGATTTGCTGGATAGATTTTACATTGCGCGGAGGAGTTCCCTCGTAAAACACAAACCTGATATCCATATCCTCCTGGTACGGTGCGCCTTCCATTGCAACATAATGTGCACCTTTAAACACAGGGGTATAGTCCGTAACATCAAACGCCCACGTCTTGCCTATGAGGCCATTCATATTTAAATTAATCCCGTAAGGAGTAATAAAATTAATCAGTTCAAGACGCATGGGCCGCCTGGGATAATATACAAGCGTTGTAACATTAATGGTATTCTGTATGGCAACAGGAACAGAATCTACCAGCACGCCCGTCTCATCATAAACATAAGCATAGCCCGAATTCCAGACATAAATAGTATCAATAACGTTGAGTGCATTATTGATGACGTTGTATGAAATAACTGAAGTAGCGGGGAGCGAAAAGGAATCGAGGACAGTTGTCGACTGCACGGATGTTGTATAAGTGCCCTGAACAAAAGTTGTATTCGGGCGGAATGTGGTTGATGAGAAATTCCTGTGCAGCAAATGTCCGCGGTTGCTGTGCCAGGTTGGATTAATAATCTCAGAATTAAAACCATTGGGACTGGAATCCATTGCGGTAGTTCCTGTTCCTTCGTTAAACTTATAATACACCTGCAGGTTTGCATAATCGGGATGGGAAGCGGTAATATCGTTATACATCAACTGTTGAATTGATGACTGACTTAATTCTTTATTCCAAACGCTGAGCTCGTCAAAGTCGCCAAAATATTTTACGCTTCCGTCCCACGACAAACCAACCAGCCATTTCTGAATATTGATGGGCTTGAATTTATTTGAGCCCGATACAAACAGGTTTCCGTTCAGGTAAATGTTCATGACACCGGTCGTTGCATTTTTGGTAAAAGCCCAATGGGTCCATTTACCTTCAAAGTCCGCCGGGGTTGCCGCTGCGTTGATACGGTCATAATTGCTGCCATCATTTCCGCAGTCCCAATAAACATTGGAATCGCTCCAGGGCAGGTGAATATTCAGGTGCCTGCGGTTCAAGCTGTCTACTGCTTCCATCATAACCGTATTAGCCGGAAGCACTGCAGCATTTCCATACGTCCAGAATGCAACCGTAACTTCATTGGCTATAGAGTTGAAGAAAGAATTGTTCATGTTCACATACTGCACACTGCCGTTAAGACTCAGATATGAATCCGGAGATGTATTGGTAAGCCCCGCAGCAAATCCTGCGTCATGACCGTTCACAACATTGTCAGTTCCTGAAGAAGCATTGGTATAGCTGAATTCTACAATCACGTTTGAAGTTCCATCCCAGTTAAACGGAGTGTGAAAATTAAAACTGTGTATCCCGGTTGAGGAAATATTCGTATTCAGAAAATAAACTTCGGTGAATCCCGTTAGCTGGGGAGCATTTGCATCAAGAACGTTTTGCGAAGTAGGCTTAAGTTTAATACGGAGATTATTTACCGCGCTGCCAAGCGAAAAAATATCAAGGCGCAGGCCGGTAATGTTACCAGCTGTAATTCCTGCTGAAGAAAGTTCTGCTGCCGTAAAAAGATACTGCGCCCTGCTTACCGATTGCGAAGTTCCGAGCGGATGGCTAAGAGTCGCTGTTCCGCTACCAATGGTTCCGGTGGTCTCTGAAATAGTGCTGGTGTACGTAATATCCTGCTGGGTATATTGAATGTATTGCCACACAGGTGCTGCGGTATAATTGTAAACAGAACCAGAAAAATTACTGATGTCGTGCGAGTTGTGGCGCGTTTTAAGCGAATCGGTTTGTGAGGAGTCAACAACATAAGTGTAGTTGTTGTAGTCCCATTCACCGCACCCCAGGTTAGTATTAGAGCTGGTAGAAACAAGACCGTTTTTGCAGCGCATGCTATATAGCATTATAATTTTTTCGTAGGTCTTGGAAGTATCATTCGGAAAAAGAAATACACCTGCTCGCATAGTGGTATCGAACCGAAAAACCTGCACTACCGTAGTGTCTCCGACTGCAGAAAACGAGCGATGAGAATAACCAAGTGTAGCAAAGAAGAAAATAAATGCAATAAAATTTCCGGAGAGTATTTTTAGTTTCATGTTATTGTTGATTTGAAAAGAAAACCAAAATTAACATTTTCTTTTCAGCAGGTAAGAAAGCGTTTATACAGGGCAAAACAACTCCAGCGAAGCATATGAAAGAGCCCGAAAATTTATTTTGCCCCTGCCTGTCCGTATTTTACAAGCGTTAAGTTCCCGTCCTTTACCAGGCCGACGTACAGTGCATAAAATTTGAAGGATTTATCCCCTGGCTCAAGAGGAGTTGTTTCTAATATCTTCAATACATTTTTAAATGTTCCCGCTGCAGTTGTCATGCTATCAGTCATGCTGATAACTTCTGCCCTGTCCATCGCGATTCCCGGTGCAATTTCCTGGTAATAACGCGCTCCAAGCAATGGAAGCCCCGGCATCAGGATACCCGGCCTATTGCTTCCCTCTCCAATCCAGGTGCCTGAATGAGTTGCTACTGTATCACCTTTGTAAATATCCACATCCTCTCCGAAATAAAAAATACTCCCGGTTTCTTTGCACATTGCTACATAGTTTCTTGACACTTCAACTACCTTACCGTTAACTGATTCACGCTCTTCCACCACTCTCGTATTAATATTGCCTATCGTTTTTGTATCATTCAGAACCGTAATCACCAGCTGCGTTGTGTCTTTATCTTTTACACCCACAAGCGTCAACTGGTAGTTAGGCCGCAGATAGAAATACGGATTCATGCCCATATTAATATTAACAAAATGGCAATTCTCCTGGTTGAATGATTCAGTATAGAGTTTTTCTGTTTTAGTTTGCCCGTAAACAAAAGTAAATGCAAGTGCAATAAAAAATATTACTAGCGATAACGCTTTCATGTTGTTGCTGATTTTAGAAGGAAAACAAAAGTAATATTTTCCTGCAGCAGCAAAGAAAAAGCCTCTTGCCGTGCACGGGCAAGAGGCAACAAGAAACCGCCGGATAAATAATTTTATTTTATAATCGAAATCGTCTTTGTTACCGAATAATAATTTGATCGGAGAGAAAGTAAGTAGATGCCTTGTTTCAGCGGGCTTATGTCAAATACCATCCCGTGTTTTCCGGCAGCCATATCATTATTAAAACTTTGTAATTTATTGCCAAGCATATCGTAAAGAATAATATCTGTATTGGCAGAAGCAGCCAGCGAGTAATCAATAAATAAATAATCTGCAGCTGGGTTGGGAAACACTGAAAAATAATTTTCCGGCGCAGCGTCATTAATTCCTGAAGGGCCGGGCGGTACAACGGTAACAGTTATTACAGAAAAAGTAGTTGACATCCGCACAAGATTAAAGCTGTCGCAGTAAGTGGCGCTGCAACCCAAAGGATCACTTATTGTAAGGCATATAAAATAAAATCCGGGAGATGCATAGGTGTGTGTCGGGTAGGCTGTATTAGAAGTTGTATTATCCCCCCAACTCCAGAGATAGCTAAGCGGAGGCGCTCCCGTTGCCAGGTTCACAGCATTATAAGTCTGGGGACTAACATAATTGAGTATAAAGAATGAGCTACATCCTCCCATGCTGTCAACAAAAGCGCTTGCACACGCAGTGCATCCCAATGCATCTGTAATGCAGCAGTTATACATTCCGGGCGGAAGATTAGTGATGGTTTGAGTGGTAGCAGAGGTATTCCATAAATAAGTGAACGGTGGATTTCCTCCTGAAGGATTTGCAGTTGCCAAGCCGTCCGTACACGAAGGACAGCTTGCATCTGCAGATACAACTGATAGTGCAATATTATTGCAATTCATTCCTGTGACGGTAATGGTATCACAGAACGTGCTGTAACAAGTAGAAGTGGAATCCTGTATGTTAAGACAAACCGTATAGGTGCCGGGTATGCTGTATTGACGCGAAGGGTTTTGTAAACCGCTTTGACTTGCGTCACCAAAGGTCCAATGATAGTTGGTATAAATGGAGGTTCCGGTTGAGGCATTGGTAAAAGTGATGGTATTATTAGCAGTTTGCGACCACGTAAAATTTGCCTGGCATGTGGAAATTCCAATAGTTGCTGTATTGCATGCGGTGCATCCGTTTACATCTGTAACACAACAGGTGTATGTACCCGGAAGCAATCCTGTTGCAGTAGGGGTTGCTTGCGGAGGTACGGTTTGCCAGAGATAATTATAAGGCGGTGTTCCGGATGAAGCAATTGCCGAGGCAGTGCCATCAGTACAGGTGCCGCAGCCTGCCGGGGTCGCTGTAGCGCTTACCGTCATGTTGCAGATGAGAACACCCGTTACCATAAAGCTGTCACAGAATGAACTGCTGCAGTTTCCTATGCTGTCAGTAATTGTGAGGCAAGCACTGTAGATGCCGGGAACATTATAGGTGTGACCAGGATTCTGTGCAACAGAATATCCCTGATCACCGAAATTCCAGAAATAGTTTGTTGTGGGGCTTGTTCCGGTAGAAGTATTTGTAAATGAAATAATATTGTTAGCACTTTGCAGCCAGGTAAAACTTGCCTGGCATTGAGCAAAAATTTGAGAGTTTAACGAGCTAACAAGAATAATGCAGAAGAGTAATTTTTTTTTCATGGTTTTTGTTTTTAAAAAATGAAATATTTTATTCATGATTTCTCAGCTATTTACAATTGTAAGACAATGAACCGGTGGCCTCCGCTGCCTCGTCAGAAAATTTTTATTCGATACGAAAGTAACCAAATAATTTCCGGGAAAAGAGTACACCCTCGCACAATTGCCGATATGTACTTACTATGCTTGTACTTTTTCAGGTAATATTCCCATGGGCGGAAATGCAAATACGGCATCGTTTGCCTGCACTATTTCCATAATTCTGAAATTTATTTCCTCCCTTACTCCAAGATAAATTTCCCAGTCATTAGTGCGTGCATAAAATTGCACCAATATGTTCAGCGAGTTGGGACCAAAGTCGCTAAAGCGCACAATGCTTCCCGCTTCAATCATACGGTGCTCATCAATCGCTTGTTTTATGTCCCCAATAATTTTTTTCAACTGTTCATTTGAAGTAGAATACGTTAAGCCGATGATAAAATAAGCGCGCCTTTCATATCGCTCCGACTGGTTTTCCAGTTCTGCATCAATCATTTTTTTGTTTGGAACAGTTACATAACTCTTGTCGGCCGTGCGGATGCGTGTGCTGCGAAAGCCGATGGATTCCACTTTTCCTGTAACCGAACCTACCTGCACATGGTCACCAATTACAAAGGGTTTGTCAAAAAAAATAGTGAATGAAGCAATAAGATTTTCTATGGATTCCTTCGCAGCAAGTGCTACAGCAAGTCCGCCAATGCCAAGCCCTGCAACCAGCGTGGCTACGTTTACATTAAAGACAGCGCTCATAATAAAGAAGACACTCATTATGCCTGTAATCAGCTTGAGCAAATCGCGGATAAAGGGAACAAGCTGGTTATCGAGCTTGGTTTCCGTCTGATGCGCGCGGTGCATAAATACGAGGCTGAAAAATTCTATCACCCGCATCAGTATCCATGTGAACGAAAGGCATACGGCAACAAGAAACAAACGCCACACGGACATTTTAAGTCCGAAATTTTCGATAGACGCCAGCTCCCACTGTGACGGCCACTGCAGCTGAACAAAAGCAAGATAAAACGTGAGCAGCGAGAGAAATAAAACAAACGGCCGGGTGAGCAGCGCAACAAATTTATCTGCGCCAACTCCTTTTGAGTAGCGCTCCACGAATTTAAAAAGAAGCCGTGAGAGAAGTTTAGAGACAAACTTCCTGAAGATAATTCCCAGGAGTATAATTCCGCCGGCAACAAGGTACCGCCGGACATTGTTGCCCAGAAATTCTTGGTTCAGAAATTCTGCATCAAACATTGAGGAATACGATTCCTCAAAAGTAAGTAAAGTGAACTATTCGTTTCGCTTTAGTTCGTTTCAGAGGGTTCGGCTCCAGCCTTTTTTTCCCAATGACGCCACCCCATAGAGCCATAACATTGTTGACGGAACTTTTCGCGCTCTTCAGGTGTCATCGCGGCCATCTTTTCTTCCATGCGTTTGCGCCAGTACCAGCCCCCGCGATGTCCCCAATGCCCTCTTCCCCCACGCATTCCTCCAAAAAGTATTTTAGAAAGCACCAGCAGACCAATAGCTTGCCACCATCCTATAACAGGTCCGCTGAAAAGCGCCGGAACAAGCCAGTTCCACAGCGACATCACTACATATCCGAATACGAGTACTGCAGCGGCAACAAACAGCACCACCTTAATTGCTTTTAACACATACCATTTTTTCATTTTAGTTTTTAGTTTTAGTTGTTTAATAATTCATCATAGATTTCCTGGAGCCGCTCACGCAGGGAGAGCACTGCATACCTCTTGCGCGAGATAAGCGTATTGACCGGTACACCCGTTGCAGAAGAAATTTCTTTAAAGCTTTTTCCTTCTATTTCTGTTTGTACAAAAACATCGCGGTGCTTGCGCGGCATTTGATTAAGCGCTCTATTCATTTCATCACGCACAACTTCGCGCATCAGCAACATTTCCGGTCCATCCGACACATCCGGGAACAAGTCATAAAATTCTTCCGCTGCGGTTTCGTCTTCACGAACACCAGCTGCAAATGTTTCCCTGCTGAAAGGCACCGCTTTTTTCTTGCGGAATAAGTCGGTGATTTTATTGCGCGCAGTAGTAAAGAGCCACGCAGATATTTTCTCAACCGGTTTCATGAGACGGTACATTTCCGTAAGCTCATAAAATACATCCTGCAGAACGTCTTCTGCATCTTCCGGCTCAGCAACACGGTTTTTTATGAAGCTGAATAACCGCCCGCGTTCTTTGCGAACGGTTTCTGAGATTTGCTCGTTCTGTTCAGCGGTCATGATTCCGGTTATGGCGATTGCGGCATTCATCTATAAAGGTAGACGAATGAGGTGGAAAGATATTTTAAAATATTTGAAAAATTTTCTTAATCCTAATCCTACTCATTGTCTTAGTCCTTTTTTGAATCTTAGACTAAGATTAGGATTAAGACAAAATTCAAATCTCAGTTGACGTCAGTGAACTGCCTTCCGGAATTTATTTTGTAAAAGTGAAAACAAGCAGAGGGATAAGCACAGTGAAATTCATAAAAGAATAACCGTTCACTAATTTTGCATTCTTAATTTTTAATTCTTAATTCTTAATTCTTCACTCCCCTATTCATCTGCCGGATTTTTTCGAGATGCTCTTGCTTCTTTTTATTTCTAAGCCGGTTTGCTGTATCGGTAAAATAGCGGTGAGAGTTGAGGAAATCTTCCTGCAGCTTGTTCCAGTCGGCTTCGGTTTGTATGCTGCCGTTGGTGTTCATTTCTTTAAGCAGAGTGCTTCCGGTGGTAAAAAAATCGTCCCTGCCTAAATAGTCGAGGTCGGCATCGCAGATAATTTCTTCAAGATGATTTTTTGGTTTCTGCGGGTAAATCGTTGCCATTATCATTCCGCAGATGGAGTCGATTTCATCACTGTTGTAGCCAAACTCCGGAAGTTTTTTCTTTGCTAGGTCGCAGCCCCGCTGCTCGTGATTCTTAGAACCTTCAATGAAACCGGAGTCGTGAAAGAGAACCGCCACTTTCACCAGTTCTAAATCATGCTCAGAAATTTTTTCCTTCTCCCCTAACATTTCTGCCGCTACAAGCACGTCCAGCACATGATGTACGCCATGATAGTACAAGTTATCGGGTAATTCCCTGGTAAGCTTATCGAGAATAAAATTTTTTGTTTTTTCGTAACGTGTCATCGGATTCATCGGGCTAATTCAACCCCCAGGGCATTGCGAATTACTTTCTCCTTCAGGTCTTCGGGCTTGAAGGGTTTCATCAGGTAATCGTTCATTCCCGCAGCCATGCACATATCAATGCGCTCCTTAGTAACGCTGGCCGTCATGGCACAAATCCGGATTTTATTTTTGGGCGAGCCCAAATCATTACGGATAAAACGCGTGGTTTCAAAACCGTCAATGTCGGGCAACTGGATATCCATCAGTATCATGCTGTAATCATTTGCCGATACTTTTTCAATAGCTGTCCTTCCGTTCTCTGCAACATCAACTTCTATGCCCTGGAAAATATCGTGCAGGGTATCCACTGCTACCATCTGGTTGAACTCATTGTCTTCAACCAACAGAATTCTTTTGCCCTTCATATCTTCCATGGTGCTGTGCTCATCAACCAATGTTTCCTGCGGGCGGGGCGCTGCTTTATATGTGAGCACAAAATAAAATTCGGAACCCTGCCCCGGAGTGCTGGCCACTTTAAGAGCGCCGTGATGCATTTCTACCAATTGTCTTGAAATGGTTAATCCCAATCCAGTGCCTCCGAATTTCCTTGTGATGTCTGATGAGGCCTGTCCGAATGATTCAAATATGGTATCAATCTTATCAGCCGGAATTCCAATACCCGTATCTTTTACGCTGAATTTTATATAGTATTTGTCGTCTACTTTTTTATCAACTGTAGCCGAAATGGTAACGCTTCCTTTTTCAGTGAACTTAAGTGCATTGCCCGTCAGGTTCATAATAATCTGCGTGATGCGCGTTTCATCTCCGACAACATATTCGGGAACTCCTTCGTCAATTATCTCTTTAAGTTGAATTCCTTTCTCTTCCGCTTTCAAACTAAGTATGGTATGAATATTATGCAACGCAACATGCAGCGGGAACGGAACTTTTTCCAGCTCCATTTTACCTGCTTCAATTTTGGCAAGGTCAAGAATATCGTTGATGATGACTAAAAGATTTGCACCGCTTTTCTTAATTACATTCAAATATTTATCCTGTAGTTCGTTGAGCGGTGATTTAAGGAGAAGGTTGGTGAGACCCACGATGGCATTCATGGGCGTGCGGATTTCATGACTCATGTTTGCCAAAAACTGGTCCCTGAACTTTTGCGTCTCACGCAATTCAGCAAGAGTAAGATTCAACTCGGCGGTACGTTCTTCAACGAGTCGCTGCAATCTTTCTTCCCTTGTGCGCGCTTCAAGCAACGCTGAATCGTTCGAGGTGCGAAGCCGTTTGTTATTGATCGAAAATATATTGAAGACCAGCCGCGGATGTTTAATAGCAAGCCAGTAGAAATCATCTTTCTGGATTTCGATGGTTGTAACATCACTAAGCGCAATCGTAGTAGCTGTGGCGGTAGCCTCTGCAAGAAAACTTTCTCCCATAATGGCAAGCTCTTCCAGTTCGGCAAGCAGAATATCCTCGTTATAAATACCTACCTTACCCTTGCGAATTATGTAAAGAGATTCCGGTACGGAACCTTTCTTAATAAGAACTGCGCCCTTCGGATAATTTTTCACTTCCGACTTGGAAAGCACCTCGCTGATGACCTGCCCATCAAGGTGAAGAAACAATCCGCACTGAATTATAGTGTTATCCTGTTCAATCATAAACACAAAGAAAAGAAAAAAGGATGGAATGGAAATTTACCAAAAGTGGTATCTCATCAGAAAAATAATTCTGCAAGCACAAATACACAGAAAACGATGCTTGCCGTTCCGTTAGCTGTAAAGAAAGAAAGGTTAACCCTGCTCAAGTCCCCCGGTTTAACAATGGAATGCTGGTAAAGGAGCAATGCTGAAAAAATTGCAACGCCTGCCCAGTAAAAACCATCGAAGCCGGCATAAATTCCCTCCCAAACCAGGCAGGCGAACGTAAGCAGGTGTAATACCGAAGAAACAACAAGAGCTTTTTTTATACCCATATGTGCAGGAATGGAAAATAACCTTTGCTTCTTGTCGAAGTCGACATCCTGCAAAGCATAGATAATATCGAAGCCGGCAACCCATGAGAGAACTGCAATCGATAATGGTATAGGGAGTAAATGAAATTTTCCTGTTACAGCAATATATGCTCCTACAGGTGCAAGAGATAATCCAAGCCCAAGAATGAGATGACTTAGTGAAGTGAACCGTTTGGTGTAAGAATATCCGAGTGTTACTAATAGTGCAACAGGAGATAAATAAAAACACAACGGGTTGATGAACCAGCAAGTCACGATGAATAATAGTGAAGATATTATGGTAAGCCAAAGTGCTGTTTTTGCCTTAATAATTCCCGCCGGAATTTCTCTCGAAGCCGTGCGCTCATTTTGCTTGTCGAACTCCCTGTCGGCATATCGGTTAAAAGACATGGCAGCACTACGTGCGAAGACCATGCACAGTAAGACTTTTACCAGGAGAGGCCAGCTGAAAAGCACTGCGTTAAAGTGCAGCGCAAGAAAAAAACCTATCAGCGCAAACGGTAAAGCAAAAATGGTATGACTGAACTTGACTAAAGATAAATATCCCGTGACTTTTCCGCTCACTTCACCACCAGTTTTTTCGATTCTACCAAAACATTTCCTGCGTAGAGTGAGCAGAAATAAATTCCCTGTGATAAATTTTCCACCGGGAAAGAAACATAACCGGCCGTATTTTCCAGAGGAACCTGAATCATGTTTTTTCCGAGCACATCAGACAGCCGGATGAAGTATTTTTGAGAGGGCTTTTTTCCCGGAAGTGAATAATAAACATTCGCATTCTCATCAGCAGGGTTGGGAGACAACGTTATTGTTCCGTTTAATTTATCCGGTTCATTTATTCCAATCGTGCAACCCGCGACGGTAGCAAATGCGTCCACTTTTCCATAGCCCCAAACCGGGTTAGGCAAATTGTTGCCCGTCCAACTGTCGGTCTTTGCGCAATTCAGTATTGCCGCTTTTACCTGCTGGTATGTATGTGTGGGATTCTTTTGCAAATACAACGCAGCGGTACCCGCAACTATGGGCGATGCCATAGAAGTCCCGCCGTCAACAATATGTCTTCCTCCGGCAGCAACCATAAAATCTGAAGGACCATTAAGCAATGCTGTTACACGCGGTCCGTATCCTGTTCCCGCAATATTCTCGCCCGAAGCCGTGATGTCCGGTTTGATTCTTCCATCACGCGTTGGGCCCCGGCTTGAAAACCCGGACAACTTTCCGGGAGGTGCAATCGCAGGATAAAACTGAATGGTATTATGAACATCAGTATAATGCCCGCGGTTGGTATAACTGCCAACAGTAATCACTTCATCTCTGCATGAAAAACTGCTTACCATAGTTTCCGTTGTATCGGGCGGTATGTACTTTACTATTTCCGGCATTACCGATGAAGATGGAAGAGTGCCCTGGTAGAATTGAAAGCTCCATGCATCTATCCTGCCGTTTCCTCTGGTCATGATTCGCCACAAGTAATTAGGTGTATCAGGTTCGATACAATATTCAAGAGAAAATGTACTTCCGAAAACTGTTGCTTGTCCTTGCACAACTCCAATCCGGTTAATGCCGTTAAAAACGTCAATTGAAAATGGAGGGCCAAGAAGCGAAGGCACCGTGCTAAAAGGAGTTCCACCCCGGTAGGTGTAATTTACATTGTCGTCAGCGCCCGCGGAAAATTCAATACTATTCATATCAGCAGTGTCACCGAAGATTCCAACATATCCATCACAGTATGGAGAACCAAAAGAAGTGTTGAGCCATGTAAAAGCAGTGTCGGCAGGAACATTATACCCGAAATGCAATTTTGCAATGCCTGCATTTCCGGCTGCGCAAACAACACTCCTTCCCGGCTGTGCGGAAATTAAACCCCCAATAAGCTGTGCCTGCAAATCTTGCCCGTCATGGGAACCCAGATAAGTTCCAAGAGAGATATTGATGACAACCGGCTTGCCCATTGCATTTGCCTTTGTAAAAATATAATCAATGGCATCCGTAAGCGATGCGAGAAATACATTATCGCTTACATTCAAATCAGGTGAAACAAAAATGATATCCGAACCCGGTGCTACGCCTTGATAATTATTGACCGCAAACCCGTTCCCCGTCGCAATGCCCGAAACAAGGGAACCGTGCCCGTATGGACCATCCTGGTGAGCGGAAGCGCTTCCGTTATTAATGGCAACAGAATTCCATTCCGTGCCGTATCCATAGGGCATAGGTGTTATGCCGCCCGGGTCGTTGTTTATTTTTTGGTCCCACAAAAATTTAATTCTGGTGTTGCCGTTAATATCCCTGAAGTCGGGATGCAGCAAATCAATTCCCTCGTCAATAATACCCATCACCACTCCTGTTCCGTCATAGGCCTGCGCAAGCGGAGGAAAACCGGCATGAACAGGCCAGACATTATTATTAATAGTCATCGTATCGCAGAGCTTCTCAAGCTTCATATCATTACACTCAATGCGGGAAACATAATTTTTGCTCGCAAGCACAGGCACTGCCGACAGCGGCATTCTTACTGCAGCAATATCTCCGGCTGAATATTTGAAAACACCGCCAAGTTGCTGAATTAAGGTTTTAATTTTTTCTACATCACCTTTTACAAACACAGCAATTTCATCTTGCAGGCGCGAAGAGTTCTGAAGTTTTCTGTTCAGTGAAAAATTCATTTTGGTCTGCCCCTGCGCAGACATAATAAAAACCATCGCAACTACAATGCTGAGTAATTTTTTCATCCTTAAGAATTTGTAAACAAAGTTAAACGAATCTGAACCTTGGTTGTATGAATCGGCAGTTAATTATTACACGTTTTTCAAACCTTTAGTTACGCGGTAAATTCTATTAAGAAAGTTGAATTAAGAAAACTACTTTTGCAGTTCTTAAATTTCTTCAAATAACATGGCAGACGATAAAAAAATAATCTTTTCTATGGTAGGAGTCAATAAGATATACCCTCCACAGAAACAGGTACTTAAAGATATTTACCTTTCCTTTTACTATGGTGCTAAAATCGGTATCCTGGGGTTAAACGGTGCGGGAAAGTCAACACTTCTTAAAATAATTGCAGGTCTTGAAAAATCATACCAGGGCGATGTTGTTTTTTCTCCGGGCTATTCTGTTGGTTACCTCTCGCAGGAACCTATACTGGACGATACCAAGACAGCAAAAGAAGTTGTAATGGAAGGCGCCAAAGAGGTGGTCGACTTGCTGAAAGAGTACGAAGATATCAGCAATAAATTTGGCGAAGAGATGACCGATGAGCAAATGAATAAGCTCGTTGACAGGCAAGCTCGTGTGCAGGAGAAGATAGAAGCACACAACGGCTGGGAACTGGATAATAAAATTGAAGTGGCGATGGATGCATTGCGCTGTGTAGAGCCGGATACTCCTGTGAAAAATCTTTCGGGCGGTGAGCGCAGAAGAATTGCATTGTGCCGCCTGCTGCTGCAGGAACCGGACATTCTTTTGCTCGATGAGCCGACCAATCACCTGGATGCAGAATCTGTGCTTTGGTTAGAACAGCATCTTCAGCAATACCAGGGCACTGTGATTGCCGTAACGCACGACCGTTATTTTCTTGACAACGTAGCAGGATGGATTCTTGAGCTTGACCGGGGCGAAGGCATTCCATGGAAAGGAAATTACTCATCATGGCTTGAGCAGAAATCGAACCGGCTTGCACAGGAGGAAAAAACAGAAAGTCGCAGACAGAAAACTTTGCAGCGCGAATTGGAATGGGTGCGCATGTCACCCAAAGGACGGCACGCAAAAGCTAAAGCGCGTATTTCCGCTTACGACAAGCTGCTGAATGCCGATGTAAAGGAGCGAGAAGAAAAACTGGAACTTTTTATTCCGCCCGGCCCGCGCTTGGGAAATGTTGTGATTGAAGCGGAAAATATTTCCAAAGCATACGATGACAAGATGCTGTTTGAAAATCTTACTTTCTCTCTGCCTCCGGCGGGAATTGTCGGAGTCATCGGTCCTAACGGTGCAGGTAAAACAACTTTATTCCGACTCATTCTTGGAAAAGAAAAACCAGACACAGGCAGTATCCGCATTGGAGACACGGTAAAGACCGCTTACGTTGACCAGAGTCACCACGACCTGATGCCGGGAAAAACTGTTTACGAAATTATTTCGGGCGGAACTGATACGATGATTGCAGGGGGAAAGCAAATTAACTCGCGCGCCTATGTTTCGCGTTTTAATTTCAGCGGCACCGACCAGGGAAAAAAACTCGAAACATTATCGGGCGGAGAGCGCAACCGTGTGCATCTTGCCATTGCTTTAAGAGAAGGCGCCAATGTTCTGCTGCTTGACGAACCCACGAATGATATTGATATAAATACGCTTCGCGCGCTTGAAGAAGCCATTGAAAATTTTGCCGGCTGTGCTGTCGTTATCTCTCACGACCGCTGGTTCCTTGACCGTATCGCCACTCATATTTTAGCGTTTGAAGGCGACTCACAGGTGTATTTCTTTGACGGAAATTTTACCGAGTACGAGGAAAATAAAAAGCAGCGCCTGGGCGATGTTTCTCCTCACAGAATTAAATACAGAAGTTTGGTGAGATGAAAAAAGTTAAAGTGTCATGCGTTACATGTTATACAGAGGTTGAATGAGTTTATTTTTTCGTATAACTAATAACGTATAACGTATAACGTTATTGATGAAGACAGGTTCAAATAAAAAAGCCCGCATAAAAAAGATTGCTGTTCTTACTTCGGGAGGCGATGCACCCGGCATGAATGCCTGTATTCGTGCGGTGGTGCGTACCGGAATAAATTACGACCTCGAAGTGTTCGGAGTCCTTCGAGGGTTTGAAGGAATGATTGAAGATGAGTTTGTGCTGATGAACGCTTCCTCCGTTGCCAATATTATTCATCGTGGCGGCACCATGCTGAAGACAGCGCGCAGCAAAAGCTTTATGACAAAAGCAGGCATGCTTGCTGCCAAAGAAAACCTGGAATACCATTCCATTGACGGAGTGATTGCCATTGGCGGTGATGGCACTTTCCGTGGCGCTGTTGAGTTTGGAAAAATATGTTCTGTTCCTTTCATCGGTTGCCCGGGTACGATTGACAACGATTTATTCGGTACCGATTTTACAATTGGTTATGACACGGCCATTAACACAGTGGCAGAAGCTGTAGATCGCATTCGTGATACAGCGGAGAGTCATGGGCGGGTATTTTTTGTGGAAGTGATGGGACGGGACGCAGGATTAATTGCTTTGCGCAGCGGCATTGCTTCGGGTGCAGAAGCTATTCTCATTCCTGAAACACCCACAAAGCTTGATGAGTTAATCGAACATCTTTCCAAAGGAAGAAAAGATAAGTCATCAAAGATTGTGATTATTGCGGAGGGCGATGAGGCAGGTGGCGCTTTTACCATTGCAGGAAAAGTAAAAAAGAAAATTCCGTCTCTCGATATCCGGGTAACCGTGCTGGGGCATATTCAGCGCGGTGGAAATCCTTCTGCTATGGACAGGGTAAATGCTTCGCGAATAGGTTTTGCTTCGGTGGAAGCGCTGCTGCATGGAAAGAAAAACGTGATGACCGGCATCGTTGATAAGAAAATTGCTTTCACTCCTTTTCAAAAAGCGGTAAAACATATTCTTAAACCCGATGAAACTTTGTTAAGGATGATTGATATTCTGGCGAAATAAAATCTCAGGGTTAAAAATCCTTTTTCCACTTTATGCTGCAGCCGATGCTTGGGCGCTGAAATTGCGGCACAGGTTTTCCTTCGAGTACACTATTCAAAACGTTGCGCAAATCTTTTCCCGTAAGCGGAATATTTCCCGACGTTCTTGAATCATCAAGCTGGCCGTGGTAAATCAACAGGAGATTTTTATCAAAGACATAAAAGTCGGGAGTGCAGGCGGCATCGTAAGCTCTTGCCACTTCCTGGGTTTCGTCATAGAGATACGGAAAATTGTAGCCGAGTCCTTTCGCTGTCTTTTTCATTTCAACAGGGCCGTCTTCAGGATACTGTTCAATATCATTAGAGCTTATGCCGATGAATGAAATGCCTTTAGGTGTGTATTCGTTTGCAACGCGAACGATTTCAGGATTCACATGCTTTACATACGGACAATGATTACAGATGAACATTAGAACAGTTGCCTGGTCAGACTTCAATCTTTCTAATGACAATGTTTCTCCCGATACCGTATCAAATAAACTGAAAGGCGGTGCTTCCGTTCCTAATGCAAGCTTATATGAAGATTCTATAGCCATGTTTTTGATATATAAGCAAAGTTAATAAATAAGTATGAAAAAAGATTGAGAGAGCTAATAACGGTCGTCTCCAAAAATTTTACAAATTCTCAAACGCGATAAATTTTTTCCGCTTCATCTTTTTAAAATGAGATGGAGTTAATCCTGTAACTTTTTTAAACTGATTGGATAAGTGCGCCACGCTGCTGTAGCTAAGCTTGTACGCTATTTCGCTCAGGGTAAGCTCATCCGAAAGAAGCATCTCTTTTACCATCTCTATTTTATGCGACATGATGCAATGCTCAATAGTAGTGCCTCTTTCCTCAGAAAAAAGATGCGATAGGTAACTGTAATCGAGATTTAATTTTTTGCTCAGGTAATCTGAGAATTTTTTTTTCGGTATTTCACCGGGGCTGTAAACCATTTCTACTATGGCATTTCTTATTTTTTCAACCAGCAGGTTTCTCCTGTTTGTTATCAGGTCGAATCCAAACTTGCGCAACATAACCCGGAGCTGCTCGCGTTTTTCTTCATCGGGGTTGCCAAGGATTTCTACTTCACCTAATTCCACTTTTGTGTAACGAAACTTCAGCAGTTCCAATACGGTTTCCACAACCATTTTGCAACTGGCACTTACCATATTTTTTACATAAAGTTTTGTAATGTTTTCATCGGGCTGATTTGCATAATATTCATGTGCATTTAATTCGCCAACTACCCGTTTCCACGGTACCTCTGCCACAGTTGCAGCACGATTCACATGATTAAAGCTTATACTTTTCATGACAGGTAAATATGTGTCATCCGAATTGCCCTCAAAGGTGCTGCATAAATAAAGAGGGAAAAATAATTTTCGATAACTGTACATAAATCAATGATGAATATACACGTATAGCTTCAGATTAACGAATAGAATAAATGTTTGTGACTAAGAGAAAAAACAAACCCTGCCAAAAGAATGCTTTCAGCAGGGTTCTCAGTTATGGATGATAACTGAAAAATTATCGTGGCTATTTTACAACTCTGTCTCCCCGGATAATTCTAAGCAGTATGGCAATAATAGCAATTACCAAAAGTGCATGAATTATTGAGCCCGCATGGTATGCGAAAAATCCTATCGCCCACGCAATAATTAAAATTATCGCTATGATATAAAGCAGGCTTCCCATATGTATGATTAAATGTTATGGGTAAATTAAAGCAATAAGGAAATTTGCTGTGCCCTTAATACTCATCGCTTTAATTTACCCATAATATCTTAGCTTCTTCTTTGTTGTTGCGAGCGTTGTCCTGGATTTTGGCCGCTATGCTTATCTGAATCTTGTTGTCCGCGCTTCTGTCCGCTTTGGCCGGATTGACCACTTGCAGGGGTGCTGTAACCTTTGCTTCCCGCACGTCCTTTTTCACGCTCTTCCTGGTTTTCCTCATCTTTGTCTTGTTCTTTTTCATAAGGTGCTTTGCCGGTTTTTCCCTGGCCGGTTTGCCCGGATCGACTTCCTGAATTTTGCTGACCGCTTTGCCTGGTTGAACCCGGGCGGTCTTTTTGATCATCTTTCATTTTTCTTGATTTTAATTTTTTACCCCGCAATCCTGCGGGGACAGGTGTAACTTAAAATTACTACGCAAAGGTCAGCGCACGCCTGAGAAAAAGTGTTACATAATTTTTGAAAAAAGTTACATCATTTAGCTATGAGAAAGTCTTGAAGTCTGTAATTTGAGTTTACTATTAAAAATTGTAGAATATTTTATACAAAGCGGGATTTTTTTTCGCACATTTTTTTCATCTTTTTGTAAATACTTTTAAAATCAGAGAGGGAAAAAGTTATGATGAATTTTTCTTTGGCATAATTTTTACACAAGTAAAAGGTATTTTTAATCAATGAAAAAAGTAATTTTAATTATAGCTGCAGGATCGATTTCAATGACGGCGCCTGCGCAGATTCCGCAAAAAGCAATGCAATAAAAATTATTAAGAAAACATTAGACTCGCTTCATGAAAAAATTCCTGTGAAATAAATAACTTTAGGACCCTTATTAAAAATATGAAAATCGCTCAAGTGCCTCCGCTAATTGAATCCGTTCCTCCGAAAGGATATGGCGGCACTGAGCGCGTTGTGTCCTTACTTACAGAAGAATTAGTAAAACGCGGGCATGAGGTTACTTTGTTTGCTTCAGCCGATTCTGTTACAGATGCCAGGCTGGTTCCTATTTGCCCCAAAGGATTGCGCCAATACAATGAAAATGTTGCCGGGCTTGCTTATCATTATATTCAGCTGGAAGCGGTGAAGAGAAAATCTCCTGAATTTGATGTGATTCATTTTCACAATGACTACATACATTTTCCTGTTTCGCGGTTGATGAACTATGCTCATGTTACTACACTGCATGGCAGGCTGGATACTCCTGGCTTAAATTCACTCTATAAACAATTCAGCGATATGCCCGTGGTATCAATTTCCGACAGCCAGCGTCTTCCTCTGCCGCATGCATTCTGGATCTCAACCATATATCATGGCTTGCCGTTGGATATGTACAAGCCCGGAAAAGGTGAAGGAGGTTATCTTGCCTTCCTGGGAAGAATTTCTCCGGAGAAACGTCCCGACAGGGCTATAGAAATTGCGAGGAAGACGGGTGTGCCTTTAAAAATTGCTGCAAAGATTGACGCGGCGGACAAAAAATATTTCGAAGAAAACATCAGAGGTTTGCTTGACCATCCGTTAATAGAATTTGTCGGTGAAATCGGTGAAGAAGACAAAGAAGAATTTCTCGGCAACGCATCTGCCCTGCTCTTTCCTATTGACTGGCCCGAACCTTTCGGGCTTGTGATGATTGAGGCGATGGCATGCGGCACTCCCGTTATTGCATTCAATGCAGGTTCGGTGCCCGAAGTTATTGATGAAGGAATTACCGGCTACGTGGTTTCATCCATTGATGAAGCGTTGGATGCCGTAATCAATTTGCCGCTCCTTAGCCGTAAAGAAGTAAGGCGTAGATTTGAGGAGCGTTTTGATGTACGAATGATGGTTGACCATTATGAAAATATTTATTCGAGAGTTATTGAAATAAAAAAGCACAGAACACATTCTATTAATCTTTCATAATGAAAGAATAACTTAAAGCTTGATGGCAAAACATAAAGCAAGCGATACGGTTATCCAGCTGGAAAATAAATTCTACGTTTCCACAAATTCCTCCTATGCGGATAACAGTATTAAAATTCTCAATCACTCCGATACCTTCGGAATATTCGACCGATGGGGAGATATAACACCTTACGGTGAAGCTGTCCAGGGTATTTATCACAAGGGAACACGCTATATAAGTGAAAGCGAATTCAACCTGAACGGAGACCGTCCCCTGTTATTAAGCTCAGCAATAAAGGAAGACAACGAAATTTTTTCTGTTGACCTTACCAACGAATCATTTCCTGAAATGGACGGCAGGCCGGCAATTCCAAAAGGCGTTATACATATCATGCGCAATAAGTTTATCCGTGACGGGCGGCTTTACGAAACGATTGGGTTCAGGAACTTCGGCAACACGGCCTATGCATTCGATGCATCGCTGAATTTTCACAGTGACTTCCGCGACATTTTCGAAATCCGTGGAATGAGAAGAGAAAAACGTGGAGAGATTTTTGAAATCAGGCACGTGGGCAATGACAAGCTGCGAATAAGATACCGCGGGCTTGACGGGATAGAAAGAATAACAACCATTCATCTGCGTAATGCGCCCGATTCATGGGAAGGGCAAACCAGCGCTGTCTTTCTTTTGTCGCTTGCGCCCGAGCAACGTTTTATTCTGGAATATTCTTTCACATTCACCAGCAACAAAAATGAAAATTCCATTTACAGTTATGAGAAGGCAAAAAAGAAAATGGAAGAAGAGCTTACGGTTTCAAGGAAAGAATTCGCACACATCTATACTTCAAACGAACAATTTAACCAATGGGTAAACCGCTCTCACAGCGACCTTCTTTCCCTGATGGCGAGTACTCCGGACGGGCGGTATCCGTATGCGGGAGTACCCTGGTACAATACCGCGTTCGGGCGGGACGGAATTATTACTGCATTGGAAACATTGTGGGTGGCTCCCGATATTGCCAGGGATGTGCTTTTGTTCCTGGCAAAAAACCAGGCGACAGAAATAAATTCTTTCAGCGATTCACAACCGGGAAAAATTCTTCACGAAATGCGTGAGGGAGAAATGGTGGAGACCAAAGAAATTCCTTTCAAAAAATATTACGGCTCTGTTGATGCGACACCTTTATTCATTATGCTGGCAGGTGCATACTATCAACGCACTGCCGACTTAGAAACAATTCAGTCCATCTGGAAAAATATCCTGGCGGCACTTGATTGGATGGAGCGGTATGGTGATTATGACAAGGATGGCTTTATAGAATATCATAAAAGTGAACACGGCCTGGTTAATCACGGATGGAAAGATTCTTTAGATTCCATCAGCTATGCAGACGGTTCGCTGGCTGTTCATCCCATTGCCGTGTGCGAAGTGCAGGCGTATGCTTACCAGGCTAAGCTCAACGCATCCATGCTGGCAGCAGTGCTTGAAGACAAAGAGCTTTCCACTAAGCTGCGTGATGAAGCGCACCGGCTCAAGCAGCAATTTCATGAATCATTTTGGGACGATGAAATGGGAACCTACGCTCTTGCTCTTGACGGAAATAAAAAACAATGTCGCGTGCTTGCATCTAATGCAGGCCACTGTCTGTTTGCCGGCATTGCCGACCACCAGGTTGCGGAGCGCATTGTAAAAAATCTTTTAAAAGATGATATGTTCTCCGGATGGGGAATTCGCACGTTGAGCACCCGGGAAAAACGTTTCAACCCCATGTCGTATCATAACGGCTCGGTGTGGGCGCACGATGTGGCCATGATTACGTATGGTTTTGCGCGCTATGGTTTTCGCAAAGAAGCCATGCAGCTGACTGCAGCGCTTTTCGATGCATCGCTTTTCATAGAGCAGCAACGAATCCCCGAGCTCTTCTGCGGATTCCAGCGCAGGCATGGTGAAGGGCCCACTGCGTATCCCGTAGCATGCTCTCCGCAGTCGTGGTCAGTAGGTGCTGTTTTTCTCATGCTCGAAGCATGTCTGCATATGGAAATCAATGCCCCGCAACGCAAAGTAGTTTTCAGGCGTCCGCTGCTGCCCGATTTTATGGACACCATTCTTATTACAGATTTCCGTCTCAATAATGAACGGGTATCTTTTGAACTTCACCGTTACAAAGACGGCATAGGGCTCGATGTGAAAGAGAACAGCACCGAATGGGAAATCGTGCTGGTGAAATAAATTAGCTTCAGCATCCATCAAAAAAAACTGCCCGCAAAGTTTACCTGACGAGATATATGCGGGCAGATGTCAATTATAAAAATTGACAATGCACCAAAGTAACCTGATTATTTATTCCTACGGCATTTCTTCCGTTCCGTTTTTTTCTTTCGGCTTCGGTATATTCACAATGTTTGGAGGCCTTACCACAAATTCTTTTTCTAATTCATCGGGAGTAAACTCATGCACCAGCCGCTCTACATCTGTTGACAACCTGCAAATAATCACCTTACGTTTTTTATCAATCTCAACAATGACCAGGGTCAACTCTTTCTGATTTAGCGGGACTACACTTTCTCCTATTTTAAAATCATCGATGCTATATGGTTTTGATGGCATAAAATAATTTCATGTAAATAAAATAAAAACGCCAAAACTAAAAAAATATTATTCCACGTTTTATTGAAATTCTTGCACTTAAAACAGTTTTAGACGGGTGAATGATTTTCATCGATGCTTCGCTTAAGTCTGTCGATGGTTGACGTGAAGAAAATGAAAGTTGGTATATTTGACGGGACGAAAGCCTGGCAACACAGAAAAGAATAAACTCTATGTACTGCAAACATTGCGGAAATCAAATTGATTCTGATAGTAAATTCTGTTCATTTTGTGGTCGTGAAGTTAATCTACAAGGAAGACCCACTGCATCACAATTAGAAATTCCAAAATCCGCCATTCAAAATACTATTACGAAAAATGTTTATCAAAACAAATATGACTCGACTTACGAAAAAGATTCACCAACGACTGCAGTAGGCATAGTCTTAATCATTTTATCTTTAGTACTATTTTATTTAACGGATGGCAGTATTTCTGGCAACAATGACATCGCTGTAATGAGTATTATTTCACTGGTAGTAAGAATCGGAATAACAGTTTGGGTAGTTGATATTGCAAAGAAATTAAATCGTAATTCAACTGGATGGGGAATATTTGCCTTTTTTCTTCCATTCATTTCACTCATTGTAATTGGTCAGATGAGGAAATTAGCAGTTCCCGCTCCCTAGGAGCTGATACCTTTGTCTGGATGCAAGTCCTGACAAACACAAAATTATCATGAAGAAAACAATTCAAGAACTTATCCGGGAAGGAGATGACTTGTTGAGAAATCATGCCCATGAATTATATGAAGAACATATTGAAGATTATTATTTAAAATTCACGACTAAAGTTAGATTAGTTTTTCGCAAGCTTGTTCCTGACCCACTTGAATTAGAAAAAGAATTTAATCTTCTTGAAATAGCACACTTTGATGAAGCTCAGTTAAATGAAATTCTCAAGTTACTAAAAAAAGCAGAATGTTATTTCGAAATTGACACCGCAGATGGTTTCTGGCATTTTCTTCATCCACTGGTGATTAAGTTAGCTAAGGAAAAGTTTGAGCAAATGTATTATGCAGATGCAGTTGAAACGGTGTTCAAAGAAATCAACTCAATCGTAAAAAAACATTATAAGATTGCAACAGGCATTGAAGAAGACGGAGCGACTCTTATGAATAGAGCATTTTCAGTTAATAATCCTATTTTCTGTTTTGATGACATTACAACAGAAACTGGAAGAAATATACAACAAGGATACATGCAGATATTTGCAGGTGCAATGATTGGAATTCGAAATCCAAAAGCACATAATAATATGACACCGGACAAGAACAAAGCAATGAATTTACTTTTTATTGCATCATTTTTGGCGTTAAAGTTGGAAGACCTTAAAATGATATAAATATCTTCCTAGAGAGAATAAATCAAGAGGCAACTTAGGATGATTAGGACGGTAAGTTGCGAATGTATTAATGTTCAGCTTCTAAAAAAATTACCTCACCCCTTTCGTCCCCTCTCCTTGAGGAGAGGGGAGCCAATATACGCTACACTGTACTCCTCCTCTCTTTCAGGAGAAGAGACTTGGGAGGTGAGGTTTTTAAAAAGAGTTTGAAAACTCTTTTTTGCATTCATTAGCACTGCATGTTTTATCCCTATTTTTGAGCACAACTTTTAAAATCCCTTGCATTATCTTGAAGAATTGAACGAAGCGCAGCGCAAAGCTGTGGAGTGCCTTGACGGGCCGGTAATGATTATTGCCGGTGCAGGCTCGGGCAAAACGCGTGTCCTTACCTATCGCATTGCTCACCTTATGCGCAGCCGCAGCGTGGATGCATTTAACATCCTGGCGCTTACGTTCACCAATAAAGCCGCACGTGAAATGCGCGAACGTATTGCTGTTCTTGCCGGTGATGAAGCACGCAACCTTTGGATGGGTACGTTTCATTCTGTGTTTGCGCGGGTGCTGCGAGTAGAAGCGGAAAAGCTGGGCTATCCTTCTAACTTTTCTATTTACGATACCGATGATTCGCGCTCGTTGCTGAAAGATATTATTAAAGAGCATAATCTTGACGACAAACTTTACCGCCCCGATATGGTGCACAACCGAATCTCCGGCGCAAAGAACAATTTGATTTCTGCCGATGAATATCTTGCCAACAGTGAAATCATGATGCAGGACACGGAAGCCGGCAGGCCCAAGATGGGATACCTCTATAAGTTTTATACGCAGCGGTGCTTTAAGGCAGCAGGGATGGACTTTGATGATTTGCTTTTCAACATGTACCGCCTGCTGGAAAAATTTCCGGATGCGTTGTACAAGTACCAGCACAAGTTTCATTACCTGATGGTGGATGAATTCCAGGATACGAATCCATTGCAGTATGTGATTGTAAAAAAACTTGCCGCGCTCAATGAAAATATCAGCGTGGTGGGCGATGATGCGCAGAGCATTTATGCATTTCGCGGAGCAACGATAAAAAATATCCTCACGTTCAGGAATGATTATCCCGATGTGCAGATATTTAAGCTGGAACAAAATTACCGCTCCACGAAAATGATTGTGAGCGCTGCCAACAGCATTATCCGTCACAATAAAGACCAGCATCCCAAAGAAGTATGGACGAACAACGACACGGGAAATAAAATACGTTTGCTGCGCGCCCTCACCGATAATGAGGAAGGGAATAATGTGGCGCATTCTATCTTCGAGGAGAAAATAAATAACCAGCTCCACAACCGCGACTTCGCCATACTATACCGAACCAATGCGCAGAGCCGCGCCATGGAAGAAGCGCTCCGCAAGCTGAACATCCCGTACCGGATATATGGCGGGCTTTCGTTCTACAAGCGGAAAGAAATAAAAGACATGCTGTCGTATTTCCGCCTTGTGATAAACAACAATGACGAAGAGGCGCTGAAACGGATTATCAATATTCCCGCGCGCGGTATTGGTAAAAGCACAGTAGATAAATTAGTGGTTGCTGCTGCCGATGCAGATGTAAGCGTGTGGAATGTGATTTCGGAGCCGGAGAAATTCAGCGCCATGATGCAATTTAATTCAGGGATAAGAAGCAAGCTGAATGACTTTATGAATTTGATTCGCAGCCTGAGTGTGAAAGTTCCGCTGCTCAATGCCTATGACCTTGCCAGCAGCATTGCATCATCCAGCGGTTTGCTGAAAGAATTTTATGATGACAAAACTCCGGAGGGAATGAACCGCTATGAAAACATACAGGAGTTGCTGAATGCCATTAAAGAATTTACGGTAAGCGGAAAATCACCGGTGCCCGCGCCCGAGCAGGGTTTGCAAAATGAGCTGGGAGAAACGGTGCGCACACTGCCTATATTTATGCAGGACATTGCGCTGTTCACCGATGCGGACGAGGATGACAAAGACGATGATAAAGTTTCGCTGATGACAGTTCACTCTGCCAAAGGACTTGAGTTTCCGCATGTGTACATCGTGGGGCTGGAAGAAAATATGTTTCCCTCTGCATGGATGCTTGACGACCGTGCCGACCTGGAGGAAGAAAGGCGTTTGTTTTACGTTGCCGTTACGCGCGCTGAAACAAAGCTCACGTTATCGTACGCGGAAAGCCGTTACCGCTGGGGTAAATTAATTTCGTGCGAGCCAAGCAGGTTTCTGAATGAAGTGGATGCGCAATGTTTAGAAGCGGTTGCTATCAAGAGAAATGCATTTGCATTTAACAACTTTGGCTCACCATCTTTTGAGGATAGAGGACGAACGCAATATTCAACTGCAAATTCACGACCGCAAAATGGAAAACGAAAAACAGAAACTTCAAACCAAAAACCGCAGCCCCAAAATCCTCAGCATTTAAAAAGAATTTCTGCATTGAAAAACACCGCGAATGCAAATTCATTTACCGGCGATGATGCACGTGAAATACAGGTGGGTATGGATGTGGAACACCAACGTTTTGGTGATGGGAAAGTGATGCTTATTGAAGGTAATTATCCGGATATAAAAGCCACCGTTTTTTTCCAGGGTATGGGACATAAGCAACTGTTGCTGCGGTTTGCAAAGCTGAAAATCAAAAAGGACCGGGATTAAACAGATTAAGCGGATTAAGCGGGATAAAATCCGTTAAAATCCTATAAATCCATTCGTAAATTCGTCCATCAGCTGACGGATTCGTAGATTACCTTATATTTGGCACTCAATTTTTAAAATGGACAAGAATACCTCAATGGAATACAATACCTCAAGGGAAAAACTTATTATCCCTGAATACGGGCGCAACGTTCAGAAAATGATACAGCATGCGCAAATGATTGAAGATAGGGAAGAGCGGACAAAAATTGCGAAACAGATTGTGAACGTAATGGCGATGCTTAACCCAAGTCAGCGCGATGTAAATGATTTTCGTCACAAACTATGGGACCATCTTTTCCTGATTTCAAATTTTGAACTGGATGTTGACGCACCGTTTCCGAAACCGGAGGAAGACCCCGTACATATCAAGCCGAAAAGATTTCACTATCCTGAATCAGCAAGCCGCAACCGCCACTACGGAAAAAATGTGGAGATGGCGATAGAAAAAGTTGCTGCCATGCCCGAAGGTGCACCCAGGCAGCAGGCCGTAAAAGACCTGGCGAATTTTATGAAGCTTTGCTACCTGACCTGGAATACCGATACCGTAAATGACGACCAGATTTTCCGCGACCTTAGAAGACTATCAGGCGGAAAAATTGAAGTGGATATAACGGTATCACTAAATCATTCTCATGAACTTTTGCCGCCGGTACAGAAGAAATCCAAAAATAAAAACCGCCACAAAAACCGCAGGCATAGGCACAAGTAATAGTTATAAGTTATTAGTTATACGTTATTAGAAAATTACTTTTTTACATCTTATAACATATAACGTATAACATATAATTTCCCCCCATGAATAGTTTTGAAGTAATAGGAGGAGCCGAACTAAAAGGAGAAATAGTTCCACAGGGAGCGAAGAACGAAGCGCTGCAAATTATTTCTGCAGTTTTGCTTACTTCCGAAACCATTACCATCAGTAATATACCGGACATACGCGATGTCAACAAGCTGATTGAACTGCTTGCTGCCATGGGTGTGGAGGTTAAAAAAACTGCTGATGACACGTACACGTTCCGCGCAGCCAACATCAATTTTGATTTTTTCAAGACGAAAGAATTTACAAGCGCTGCATCTGCGCTGCGCGGTTCTATCATGATTGCCGGTCCCTTGCTTTCACGCTTTGGCAGTGCAAGCATTCCGAAGCCCGGCGGAGATAAAATCGGCCGGAGAAGGTTGGATACGCACTTCATCGGCTTTCAGAATCTCGGAGCGAAATTCAATTTTGATACGGATGAAAATTTTTTCACAGTTACAGCAAAGAAGCTGAAAGGTACATCTATGCTTCTGGATGAAGCATCCGTTACAGGAACTGCAAACATCATCATGGCTTCCGTTCTTGCAGAAGGTACAACCACCATTTACAATGCAGCCTGCGAGCCATACATACAACAGCTTTGTAAGATGCTCAACCGCATGGGAGCAAAAATCTCGGGCATCAGCTCCAACCTGCTCACCATTGAAGGAGTAGCATCACTGAAAGGTACAACGCACCGCCTTCTTCCCGACATGATTGAAATAGGAAGCTTCATTGGGCTGGCAGCAATGACGCGTTCTGAAATCACGATTAAAGATGTGGGTTACGAAAACCTGGGAATCATTCCTGATGTTTTCAGAAAGCTTGGAATCACGGTCAACAAAAAAAATGATGACATCCATATTCCCCGCCAGGATCATTATGAAATAGAAACATTTATTGATGGTTCCATCCTTACCATTGCCGATGCCATCTGGCCGGGGTTTACTCCCGATTTGCTGAGCGTTGTGCTCGTTACGGCAACACAGGCAAACGGTACGGTGCTCATTCACCAGAAAATGTTTGAGAGCAGATTATTCTTTGTAGACAAGCTTATTGATATGGGAGCGCAAATTATTCTCTGCGACCCGCATCGGGCTACGGTGATTGGCTTAAACCGAAAAAATCTTTTGCGCGGAATACAGATGACATCGCCCGATATCCGTGCCGGTGTGGCGCTGCTTATAGCTGCACTTTCTGCAAAGGGAAAAAGCGTAATCCATGCTATAGAGCAGATAGACCGCGGTTACCAGCGGATAGACGAGCGGTTGCAGAAATTAGGGGCGCAGATTAAAAGAATCTGACCAATCGCCTGTTTCATTATCAAATCACCTCTTATTTTGTACATTTGGCACTCCTTTTGATAATTGCTAAACAAAACCTCAAAACCAATATCATGAAAAAATCAATTTTTATTTTATCCATCCTTATTGTAGGAATTGCTACTACGGGCTTTATCCGTTCGCAACAGGAAAAAGGAAAAGGAGAAGTTCCAACCGGACTTAACGTTGGAGAAAAAGCTCCTGAAATTGTTCTTAACGACCCCAATGATAAGCCCATCAAACTTTCTTCCCTCAGAGGTAAAGTAGTTTTGATTGATTTCTGGGCATCATGGTGCGGGCCGTGCAGGCGCGAAAATCCTAACGTGGTGCAGGCGTATGAAAAATACAACAAGAAAAAGTTTAAGAACGCAAAAGGATTTGCCGTTTACAGTGTATCCCTTGACCGGGCAAAAGATGCGTGGGTAAAGGCAATTGAAGCAGACCATCTTACCTGGAATACGCATGTAAGTGATTTAAAATGGTGGTATTCAGAAGCAGCGCAGACCTATAAGGTGCAAGGTATTCCGACGAACTGGCTGATTGATTCCAAAGGAATTATCATAGCTCAGAGCCTTAGGGGACCTGCTTTGGAACAGGAACTCGATAAATTAGTAGTTCAGGAGTAATTTATTTACTGATATATTTGAACCGTCCCGCAATACTGCGGGACGGTTTTTGTTTTTACACATGTCAAAATGACTAAAAATTATGTTCTGGCAAAATAGTTGAGATACAAACAGGCCTGGAAATATTTTTCATTAATATGAACGCAAAAGAAACAAACACAGACCATAACGGAAATAAAGAGTTCCGGGATAAAAACACATCCGGAGGGCCTGATGATATGCCGGAAATTTCTTCTCACGGCGAAGCCGAAAAAAATCCCGCTGCAGAACTTGAAGAGGAGCTTGCAGTAACAAAAGACAAACTGCTCCGCCTGTATTCGGAATTCGACAACTTCAAAAAAAGAACTACGCGCGAGAAGATTGAGTTTTCTAAAATGGCAAATGCCGATGTTATTCTCGCCATGATTCCCGTATTGGACGATTTTGAGCGCGCTGTTAAATCCGTTACAGAAATGAAACAGGATACCGCTCTGATAGAGGGCATAAACCTGGTTTACACAAAAATGAAAACCGCGTTGGAGCAAAAAGGACTGAAGGAAATGAAAACCATCGGAGAAAATTTTAATGCCGATTTGCACGATGCCCTGTCTAACATTGAAGTTGAGGATAAGAAGCTTAAAGGAAAAGTGGTGGAGGAAGTGCAGAAAGGATATTACCTGAACGGAGCAGTTCTCCGCCATGCGAAAGTTATTGTGGGAAGTTAATTTTTGTGATTCATATATTCGTATAGATTCGTATTCGTAGATGGCTAAAAGAGATTTTTACGAAGTGCTCGGAGTGGGTCGCAATGCAACGGAAGCCGAAATAAAAAAGGCTTACCGCCAGATGGCCTTGAAATACCATCCTGACAAAAACCCGGGCAATAAGGAAGCGGAAGAAAAATTTAAGGAAGCGGCATCTGCCTATGAAGTGCTGAGCGATAAGGAAAAACGCCAGAAGTATGACCAGTTCGGACACCAGGGCGTAGGCAGCAGCGCTGCCGGCAACGGAGGGTATGGCGGGATGAATATGGAAGACATCTTCCAGAATTTCGGTGATATTTTTGGCGGGCACAATCCTTTTGAAAGTTTTTTTGGCGGAGGGCAATCGCGCGGTGGAAGACGCTATGTGAACCGCGGAAGCAACCTTCGTATTAAAGTAAGATTAACGCTGGAAGAAATTGCACATGGCGTTGAGAAAAAAATCAAGGTAAATAAGCTGGTTGCCTGCACCACGTGTCAGGGAAGCGGAGCACAAAACAGTTCATCATTTCAAACATGTCCTACCTGTCACGGGCAAGGACAGATAAGAAGGGTAACAAATACCATCCTGGGGCAGATGCAGACTACATCAACCTGCCCGCAATGTAATGGCGAGGGACAGGTGATTACAGCAAAGTGTAAGACGTGTAACGGTTCGGGAGTGATGCATGGTGAGGAAGTCATAAGCATTAATATTCCTGCAGGAGTAGGAGAAAGAATGCAGCTTACTATGAGCGGCAAGGGGAATGCGGGCGAGCGCGGCGGAGTTCCCGGCGATTTGGTGATTGCGATTGAAGAAATAGAACACTCATACCTGACGCGCGACGGAATTAACCTGCTCTATAATTTACACATCGGCTTTTCTGATGCTGCGCTCGGAACTTCGGTTGATATTCCCACATTGGAGGGAAAAGCAAGAATTAAAATTGAACCCGGCACTCACGCGGGGAAAGTATTGCGGCTCAAAGGAAAAGGGCTTCCCGACATAAACAGTCACCGGCGTGGAGATATTCTTGTGAATGTAGATGTATGGACTCCCCAAAATCTTTCACCGGAAGAAAGACAAATTCTTGAAAAGCTGCGTTTATCACCCAACTTCAAACCCAATCCAAAGAAGGGAGAAAAGGGTTTCTTTGAACGGATGAAAGAATATTTCCATTAATTGCATCTATCCCACTTTATATTTTTCCTGGATACGAATAACGAATGATACGAATTTGCGAATTCGTAAATTCGAAATAATTCGATATTCGCACCCTATGTTTCTCGTCCGCGCCTTAAGGTTTCTCTATGGTATCCTGGTGGCAATTTTGTTTGCTGTGTCGCTGATTCTTGTTGTTCCCATCTACTTCGCCCTGTTTTCTCTGCTTCCCGAAAAAAAAGCCCCGCACATTGCGCATAAAATTTCGAGGGTGTGGGCGAAAACACTTTACATACTTTTTCTCATTCGTGTAAAAATAAAAGGCAAAGAGCTGATTGACGAAAAGAAAACTTATGTTTTTATCGCGAATCATCTTTCGCAGCTCGATATTCCTGCTTATGTCATTGCCTGTAATAATACCATCCGTTTCCTGGCAAAGATTGAACTCACTAAGATTCCGCTGATGGGTTATGTCATTCATAAACTTTATCTCAGTGTAGACCGCTCAAGCAAGGAAGCCCGCAGCCAAAGCATGCTCAATATGCGCAGGTCAATTGAGGAGGGAATTTCTGTTTTCATCTGTCCTGAAGGAACGCGGAACCGGACTCGCGAGCCGCTGCTCGATTTCAAGGATGGTGCTTTCCGTCTTGCTATTGAAGCGCAGGTGCCGCTTGCAGTGCTCACCATAACAGATTCGCAAAAGTTGCTTTCACCGCTGCGCCCTGTAGAGCTTGCCCCAGGAACCATTCACGCCATATGGGACAAACCCATTGAAACCGTTGGCATGACAGAAGCAGACCTGCCTGCACTGAAAGAAAAAGCACGGGCTTTGATGCTGAAGCACCTGGTTTGAGAACCTCAAGCTTTTAACACAGCCATCTTAACAGCAGTTACTGCGGCTTCAACCCCTTTGTTTCCAAGCTTCCCTCCTGCCCTATCTTTTGCCTGCTTCAGATTGTTGCAGGTTAATACACCAAAGACAAAAGGAATTCCATACTCCAGGTTTAAATCCATAATTCCTTTTGAAACCGACTGGCAGATGTAATCAAAGTGAGGTGTCTCGCCACGAATAACACAGCCGATGCAAATCACCGCATCGCATTTGTTTTTCTCGAAACAAACCCGGGCTCCCAGGGGGAGTTCAAAGCTGCCCGGAACATCAATGCGAAAAATATTATCGCGCCTGCATTTTGCAGAAAGTAATGTTTTATATGCGCCGTCAAAAAGCGCCTCGGTAATTTCGTTGTTCCATGATGAAACAACAATCCCAATCTTAAGCGAAGCGGCTGAAGGAACATCAGCCGGGTTGAATTCGGATACGTTTTTTTTTGGTGACACGAAGAATAGAAATCGTTACATGTTATACGTTATACGTAAAAGCGCCCATATAACATATGACGTATAACGTATAACGCTATTTCACTTTTGCCCGCGCTCTCGCAATATATTTTTCTACCTCCGTGCCCTCTGTAGATTTCGGGTAATCATTCTTAATCCGCTCATAAGCTTCGGCTGCGTCCTTGTATTCGCCTTTGGATTCATAAACTCCGCCGAGCTTCATCAGGATATGTGGTGTGGTGAAATTATTGGAATTCGTCTTCGATGCTTTTTGGTAATACGTTATCGCATCATCGGGCTGATTTAATTCCATATACGCATCGCCTATCCCGGTCAAAGCAAGTGATGAAGTGATTATATCTTTTCCGTCATAATCCTTTAAAGCATCAATTGCTTCCTGGTATTTACCTGTGCGGAGATAGCTCATGCCCAGGTAAAGTTTTGCGAGATTGCCCGAAGGGCTGACTCCATAACTATTTGCAATTTCTTCGAAGCCCGGGTAATTGCCGTCACCATTTACGGCAAGGCGCAGCGAATCATTTTTAAAATATTGCTCGGCAATAAACATCTGCGCGCGCGCCTCTTTTTCCTTTCCGCCTACATACATCTTTGAGTAAAGGAGGTATCCGACAATAATCACCACTACCGCTCCCACAGCAATAGAAAGCGTCCTCCGGTTTTCTTCAATGTATTTTTCCGTTTTACTAAGGGTTTCGGAAATATCTATGTTCTTTTCGTCTTTAATTTCTGCCATGCTGGTTTTGATATATTTGAAAAAATTTTAAGGTGTGCAAAAATATATTTTTTTTGATATAGAGGGAGTTATTGGTTAATTAAGTGGATTATGCATATTAAGTTGAGTAAGTCCTCGTATTTTCCTCAATTAACTTATTAAACTCAATTTTCTCAATTAACTTTCTCACTATACGAACAACAATGGAACCATACCTCCAATCTTTTGAACGGCTCGTCAATATAATGAACGAACTGCGCGAAAAATGCCCGTGGGACATGAAACAAACTATGGAATCGCTGCGGCATCTTACCATAGAAGAAACCTATGAACTTTCAGAAGCTATACTGGATGCGGGCCAACCAGGCAGTAAAGCAGGCCTGCCTGCCGATTCACAAGCCATCGCGTGGCAGGCAGGAATGAATAAAGTATGCAACGAGCTGGGCGACCTGCTGCTGCATATTGTTTTTTATTCCCGTATTGCAACGGAGCAAAATGCTTTTACGCTGAAAGAAGTAATTGACCACCTGAGCGAAAAGCTAATTCAACGCCACCCGCATATTTATGGAGACGTGAAAGTGAAAGATGCCGAAGAAGTAAAGCATAACTGGGAAAAAATTAAGCTGGCTGAAAAAGACAAGGAAGGAAATCCCATGAATAAAACCGTGCTTGAGGGTGTGCCCAAATCACTGCCGGCAATGATTAAAGCATGGCGCATACAGGAAAAAGCAAGAGGCGCAGGCTTTGACTGGGAAAAACCGGAACAGGTTTTTGAAAAAGTGAAAGAAGAGCTGGAAGAACTTCAGAAAGAAACCTTGCAGCAAAACCAGAAAAGGACAGAAGAGGAATTTGGAGATTTACTTTTTGCATTAATAAATTATGCCCGCTTCATCCATGTGAACCCTGAAGATGCACTGGAAAAAACCAACCGCAAATTCATAAGCCGCTTCAGTTATATGGAAGAGAAAGTGCGCACTTCAGGAAAGCACCTTAGCGACCTCTCTCTTGCAGAAATGGATGTGTATTGGGATGAAGCGAAAGAGAAGGAGGTTTGAGGTTTGCATCGCCTTCGGCAAGCCTATGGCGACCGAAGGAAGTTTTTAGTTAAGTTTTGCTTTAGATTATTTTTTTTCTATACCTTTACTATTCTAAAACCCAAGCCCATGAAAAAACTGACGATTTTTTTGGCGCTGTTTATCTCCCTTATCGGAATAAATAATTTTCTTCTGGCGCAATGCGCTGCGCCTACTGCCCAGGCAGACCTTGATATAGCAAACGTTCGAGCGAGAATACAATGCGGAGGAGACATGTGGTGGGATGCTGTCGCTTCGCTGGGCCCTAAATATGAAGTTCCCATTGGTTCCGGCAAGTATTCCATGTTCTCGGGCGGATTATGGGTCGGCGGAGTTGACGGATCGAATAATCTTCACGTTGCCGCACAAACATACCGGCAAAGCGGTAGTGATTTTTGGGCCGGCCCTTTGGATACAACAAGCGCTTTAGTGAGTCCGACCACCTGCTCGCAATTTGACCAGGTGTGGAAAATTACGAGACAGGAAGTAGTAAATTTTATTGGCGGCGGACCAACAACTACTCCTATCAGCACATGGCCCGGCAATGGCAGCGGAAACCAGGCGCATTATCTTGCTCCTTTTCATGATGCAAATGGAGACGGCATTTATAATCCTGCTAATGGAGACTATCCTGATTTTGGATTTGCCGGTTCACCAAACTGCTGCAACATTCTGCATGGCGACCAGGCCATATGGTGGGTGATTAACGATGCGGGAAATATTCATACCGAAACAAGTGGCGCTTCTTTAGGAATTGAAATGCAATGCCAGGCATTTGCGTACAATACCAATGACGCTGACATTAACAATACTACTTTTTATCAATACCTCTTGATTAATCGTTCCACCAATACATATCATTCTACCTACTTTGGAATTTACGCTGATGCTGACCTTGGAAATTATCTGGACGATTATATAGGTTGTGATGTACCCAGGGGCATGGGGTACTGTTACAACGGAGATTCTGACGATGACGGACCATCAGGATATGGTCTGTTTCCTCCTGCAATAGGAATTGATTTTCTTAAAGGTCCGCTTGCTGATGCCGGTGACGGAGTCGACAACAACAGGAACTGTTTAACAGATGAAGCAGGAGAAGAAATCATTATGAGCAATTTTCAGTACTGGAATAATGATTTTACAAATTCGGGAAATCCTCAAAACGCTACTCATTATTACAATTATCTGAAATCTGTTTGGAAAAATGGCTCTCATGTGACTTACGGAGGGTTTGGAAACGGAACTGGAAATGGTGCTACAAATATCCCATCTAATTTTATGTTCCCTGGAAATTCCGACCAACAATATGGGTGGGGTATGGGAGGAAATTGTACAACTCCGGCACCGCAACAGGCAGATTGGGATGAATACATTGCCGGCAATGTTCCCTATGACAGACGCTTTTTAATGTCTGCAGGTCCGTTCACTTTAAGCCCGGGAGCCGTACATTGTATTACTGCAGCAACGATATGGGCGCGTGATTTAACAAGCCCCGGACCATTTTATTCACTTGCCGCTCTTCAGGCAGCCGATGATAAGGTTCAGTTGTTTTTTGATAACTGCTTTGATATTAACGTACTTGGAATTAATGAAAAAGAAAATGTGCATGCAGATATTTTCCCGAATCCTGTCAATGAGTTATTGGAAGTTAACCTCGGAAATATTATTACTGAAGGAACGTTCAGCGTTTATGACGTTACCGGAAGAATTGTAAAACAGGTTAGCTTAAAGCAACAGCAAAAATTTTCTGTATCGTGCAAGGATTTGTCTTCGGGAATTTATGTATACCGCATTTTGCTTCCGAATGGAAAGACAAACGGAGGTAGGTTTATAAAAGAATAACTCATCAAATAAACATTTAACGAAAAGTCGGAAATTTTTTCCGACTTTTTTATTTTATTCCGACAAGACGGCATTTGATTTTCTCTCTTAAAGACACTCTGTCTTTTAGGAACATCACTTTTTTACATGGTATAAAAGTTGACATGGCTTTTCAAAAAATAAAAATAAAAACAGAAAGGAGAAAAAACTATGACACTTATTAAATGGAAAAACAAACCGGCAAATGTGTTTGACACGTTCCCGGCAGTGCCTACCCTCTTCAACGATTTCTTTGAAGGTATGTTTAACAGTGATTTGATGAACCGCGAAATGATGCGGTACGTTCCTTCGGTGAACATTGCCGAGCGCAAAGATGATTTCCGTATAGAGCTCGCAGCTCCCGGCTATACGCGCGAGGATTTTAAAGTGGAGCACGATAACGGTGTGCTTACCATCAGCTCTGAAAAGAAAGATGAAAAGTCAAACAGCGATGACCGTTATACACGCAGGGAGTTTTCGTATGCATCGTTTAAGCGCACATTCAGCTTGCCCGAATATGTTGATGCAGAAAAAATTTCTGCTGAATACAAAGACGGATTGCTTGCACTTACCATTCCTAAAAAGGAAGAAGCAAAGCAAAAACCGCTAAGAGAAATAAAAATTTCGTAACGAGATTTGTGTTGAGTGGTTGAGAAACGTCTTCTGCCCCGTGCGGAGGGCGTTTCTTTTTTTATTTTAAACTCTAAACAGTTTCTATCTTCGTTCCGTGAAAAAGAAAAAAAACAAGCCGCTTATACTTGTAACCAACGATGACGGAATTACTGCGCCCGGGCTGCGCGCCCTTGCAGAAACCATGCAGCAGCTGGGAGATGTGGTAGTAGTTGCACCCGACAGCCCTCAATCCGGCATGGGGCATGCTATTACGCTGAACAACCCGCTGCGCCTTGAAGAAGTCGAAATAGCTGAAGGACTAAAAGGGTTTCAGTGTTCCGGCACCCCGGTTGATTGCGTAAAGATTGCCATTGACAGGATTATTCACGGCAAGCCGGACTTGTGTGTTTCAGGAATCAATCACGGTTCTAATTCGTCCATCAATGTAATTTATTCCGGAACCATGTCTGCCGCTGTTGAAGGAGCTATTGAAGGAATTCCCTCAGTGGGTTTTTCTTTTCTCGATTATTCGTACAATGCTAACCTGGCTGCCCCAAAACATTATGCCAAAATAATAGCAAGCAATGTCCTGAGGCATGGACTGCAGCAGGGAACTTTGCTTAATGTAAACATTCCCGCACTTCCGCTTCTCAAAAATAATTCTGATAAAAATTCTATCCGCGGAGTAAAAATCTGCCGGCAGGCCAATGCAAAATGGGAAGAAGAATTTGATGAACGTGTTGACCCCAACCACAGGAAATATTATTGGCTCACTGGTAAATTCAAAAACTATGATAAGGGAGAAGATACTGATGTGTGGGCGTTGTCACATGGCTATGTTTCCATTGTTCCCGTGCAATTTGATTTGACGGCTCATCATGCTATACCATTTCTCAATAAATTCCGTTTCGATAGCTAAGTAAACAAACCGTATGATACGTAAAGACCATTTTCTCACCGGCTTCATTAGCGGATTGCTGGCGCCATTCATCGGGTTTTATATTTATTATCTTATCAGCTTCCGGTACATGAGCTTACAGATGTACGTTTCGCGGTTAACGGAATTCGGCCTTGAAGCAGGGGTCATAAGCTTATCGCTCATTGCCAACCTTATCGTATTTTTCTATTTCATTAAAATTAAGGCTGACGTATCAGCACGGGGCGTAATCGGGGCAACTTTTGCGTACGGCATTGTGGTTATCTGTCTAAAATATCTCCGCTGATATCCGTGAAACCAATTATTGACCATATACAAATTACGGTTAAGGACCTGGAAATTGCGGAGCCATTTTATGATAAGTTTCTATCTATCCTGGGATTTGATATTAATCATAAAAAAAAAGGCAGGGTTGCAAAACATGAATTTGATGTTGTTGAATATTCCCATCCGTTACTGATTTTTGGTATCAATTCTCCCCGGAAAACATTTAAGGAAGAAACCATTCACAGAAGAAAACCCGGGGCATTGCACCATCTTGCATTTAAAGCAGAATCCCCGGAAGAGGTTGACAGGATTTATTTGCAGATTAAAGAAGCAGGTGCGAACATAGTTGAGAAACCTAAGTTCTATCCTCAGCATGGGGAGAATTATTACGCTCTTTTTTTTAAAGACTTAGAGGGAATTAAATATGAAATTGTTTATGAGGAGCGAAAATAAATTTATTGCTGAAAATTTCTCCCGGTTTTAACTAATAACCTGCACATGAAATACTACATCATCGCTGGCGAAGCATCGGGCGATATGCACGGCGCCAACCTGATGAAAGAATTAAAGAGACAGGACAGCGGTGCTGTTTTCCGCTGCTGGGGCGGAGACCGGATGCAAAAATCAGGCGGAGAAATTGTAAAGCATTACCGCGAACTCGCTTTCATGGGGTTTACCGAGGTAATAATGAATCTGAAAACGATTCTCAAAAATATTTCCTTTTGCAAACAAGATATCCTGGAATGGAAACCGGATGCAGTTATTCTTATTGATTATCCTGGTTTCAATTTACGGATTGCAGAGTTCGCTCACCTGCAAAAGCTGAAAGTGATTTATTATATCTCTCCCCAGGTGTGGGCATGGAAGCAATCGCGTGTGGAGAAAATAAAAAAGTTTGTCGACCGCATGCTGGTGATTCTCCCGTTTGAAAAAGAGTTTTATAAAAAATTTAATTACGAAGTAGATTACGTTGGTCACCCACTGCTGGATGAAATAAATACAACCGCACACACTTCTTCAGATGAATGGCGAAGGCAAAATGGGCTTGCAGATAAGCCAATCATAGCGCTGTTGCCGGGAAGCCGTATGCAGGAAATAAATAAAATGCTGCCTTTAATGCTTTCGACCGTAAATAAATTTCCCGGATATCAATTTGCTGCAAGCGCTGCCCCATCGGCAGATAAGGCAACGATTGAAAAAATATGCGCGGGATTCCCTGTTAAAATCATTTATAATGACTCTTATTCATTGCTGAAAAATTCTTTTGCAGCGCTTGTAACTTCAGGAACCGCTACTCTTGAAACAGCACTCTTCGGCGTGCCCCAGGTAGTATGTTATAAAGGAGGAACAGTCTCTTATCTTATCGCCCGGCAGCTCGTAAATGTTAAATTCATTTCTCTTGTAAACCTTATTATGGACAGGGAAGTAGTGAAAGAATTAATTCAGAATCAGCTTACCGAAAAAAATATTACCGCAGAGCTTGAGAAAATTTTGCTGGATGAAAACAGGAAAATAATTTTGGAACAATATGATGAGCTTCGTACACGGCTCGGTGGCAACGGCGCCTCAGAAAGAGCCGCAGAAAAAATAGTTGAGTTTCTAACTGAAAGAAAATAAGTATAAAAAGCTAATGTAAGTTTTCACCACGGAGGCACCGTGGCACAGAGTATGTTTTTAATTCTGTGTCTCTGTGGTAAATTTCTTTACTTCAGAGTTTTCAATTAAGCATCTCGAAGATTCCTGCTGCTCCCTGCCCTGTTCCAACACACATGGTAACCATACCGTATTTTTTGTTCCTGCGTTTCAATTCATTTAATATCTGAACTGAAAGCTTGGCACCTGAGCATCCCAGCGGATGACCGAGTGCTATGGCGCCTCCGTTTACGTTTACAATTTCCGGATTCAATTCCAACTTGCGGATAACTGCGAGCGACTGCGATGCAAATGCTTCGTTCAGTTCAATCAAATCCATATCGTCTTTTTTCAGGCCTGCTCTTTTCAATGCCATCGAAATAGCTTCAACCGGGCCAATTCCCATGATACGCGGCTCAACCCCCGTTACACCATAAGAAACAAACCGGGCGATAGGTTTTACATTTAACTGCTTCAGCATTTTTTCGCTTACAACGATTACAAACGCAGCCCCGTCACTTGTCTGCGAGGAATTGCCTGCCGTCACTGTGCCCTTTGCATCAAATACAGGTTTAAGCTGTGCGAGTTTCTCAAGAGATGTATCAGCCCGGGGACCTTCATCGGTATCTACAACGTATGTTCTTGTTTTTGGCTTTTCGTTTTCATCCAGATAATTTTCTGAAACCGAAACCGGAACAATGCCATCTTTAAAAAAACCTTTTTCAATTGCATTGACGGCACGCTGATTGGAACGGAGCGCAAAAACATCCTGGTCTTCACGGCTCACGTTATACTCCCGTGCAACGGCTTCAGCTGTCAATCCCATTCCCCAGTAATAATCGGGATGAACTTGAACTACATCAGGGTTGGGAGAAATTTTCCATCCCCCAAACGGGATGGGCGACATGGTTTCAACACCTCCGGCAATAATACAATCTGCCATGCCGGAGTGAATTTTTGCAGACGCGATTGCAATGGTTTCAAGTCCCGAAGAACAATAGCGGTTCACGGTCATGCCGGGCACTTTTACCGTATCGAGCCCCATCAGTGAAATCATCCTGCCGATATTAAGTCCCTGCTCCGCCTCGGGCGTTGCATTGCCGACAATTACATCGTCTATTTTTTCTTTCTCAAGGTTGGGAACGGAAGCTACCAGATGCCGGATAATGGTTACCGCTAAATCATCGGGCCTGGTAAATCTTAATTTTCCTTTGGGCGCTTTACCGACCGGTGAACGAAAACCCGCAATAATGTATGAGTTCATTTTGAAAGTATCATGTATGAAGTACAATGTACAATGTACAACGTAAATTGCACATGAATCTTTTCATAATACGTAGTACATGATACTTCGTACTTTCAACTACTTCTTTTTTGTGCTATCCCTCTTAGCCGGAGGCACTTTATTCGTCTGCTTTTCGCGCTCTAACTGTTTTTTCTGAAGGTCTCTTTGTTTCTTTTCATCATCCTTTTTCTTCTGCTGCTCTTCTGCAATGTTTACGTCAACTCCATTCTTATAGCTAACCGTACTAACAACAGCGCCTTTGCGGTTATACACTTTCCATGCTCCATCTCTTAACCCATTCTTATAAGCACCCTCTGAACGAACACTGCCATCCTCAAAATACCGCAGCCATTTGCCATCTTTTTTTCCATTAACGTAATTGCCTTCCATTGCCGTTTGCCCCGAATAAAAATACTTGGTATAGCTCCCTTCCTTAATGCCACCCACGTATTCCTGTTCCTCCATAATCTTATTATAGGCGTAGTATTTCTTAGCCATCCCTTCTTTGCGGTCATTAATATATTCAATTTCCGCAATTTTTTCCCCGAAAAAGTTAAAGTACATCCATAATCCCTGTGCCCTGCCCAGTTCATCGGTCTTGTTTTTATGTTTTTCTTTGGAAGGAGCATACTTTGGCTTCTCTTCCTTTGCTTGCGCAAAGGTTAAAAGCGGCAACAGCAATAAAAAAGCGCTGACCTTTAGTAGGCACTTCATAAAATAGGTGGCATTCAAAATTTTAGAAGTCGCTAAAATAAAAATTAATTTCTAAGTGGTTTTCCTGTTTTCAATATGCTCTCCATTCGCTGCAGCGTTTTCTTTTCCCCACATAATGAAACGAATGCTTCACGTTCCAAATCAAGCAGATACTGTTCCGAAACGAAAGCAGGCGATGAAAGGTTGCCGCCGCACATTATCCACGCGAGCTTCTTCGAGATAAGTTTGTCATGTTCAGATATAAAATTTCCTGCAAACATGTTTTCGGCACCTGCGTAAATCATTCCAAGCGCACTTTTCCCCAGCACCTTAATGTCTTTGCGCATAGCCGGCCTTGTGTAGCCGGTTTCTGCAAGAGTCATAGCGGCGGCTTTTGCATCGCTTATAAGGCAGCTTTGGTTCATAGTAATCATATCCTGTCCCGGGCGAAATATCCCTAAATCAAATGCTTCATGGGCTGAAGTAGCCACTTTTGCCATGGCTATGGTTAGATAGCGTTCTCTAAGAACTGCCGTTTCAATCTCGCCTTCAATGTAGGAATCGGAGGCGCGGAGCACGAATTCTTTCGTTCCGCCACCGCCCGGAATCAGCCCTACTCCAAATTCAACCATACCGATATATGTTTCTGCAGATGCCTGAACATGAGCAGCATGCAGCGAAATTTCACATCCCCCGCCCAGTGCCAAGCCATGGGGAGCCACTACTACCGGAACAGCGGCATACTTTACGCGCATATTAGCGCCCTGGAATGCACGCACGGCAAAATCAATCTCATCATATTCCTGCTCCAGGGCAAGCATTAAGACCAAGCCAAGGTTTGCACCGGCAGAAAAATTTTGTGCGTCATTACCTATAACAAGGCCGTGAAAATCTTTTTCGGCTATGTCAACGCTTTTGTTGACCGCTTCAAGCACTTCTCCGCCAATGGTATTCATCTTGGTGTGAAATTCAAGATTAACAATACCATCACCGATATCTATAAGCGATGCACCTGAATTTTCCCAGACAATATTGGTTTGATAATTCTCAAGGATAATAAACGACTCGCTTCCGGGTACAGATAAATATGTTTTGGATTTTATGTCATAATATTTCCTCGCGCCGTTTTCAAGTTTGTAAAACGAACTATTTCCTGATGAAATCATTTCAGAAATCCATGGTGAAATTTTCGTTCCGCTCTTCTGAATAGTATCTGCAATTTCTTTAACGCCAAGAATATCCCATGTTTCAAATGCACCAAGCTCCCAGCCAAAGCCGGCTTTCATTGCTTCATCAACCGGGTAGATCTCGTCAGAAATTTCGGGAACACGATTCGAAACATAACTGAATAATCCACCAAAAGCAGCCCGGTAAAATTCTCCTGCTTTATCTTTTCCGCTGAAAAGAATTTTGATTCGCTCTTTCAGGTCATCCACATTTTTGGCTGCATCCAGCGTTGCGAATTTTACTTTTTTCTGTGGCTTGTATTCAAGCGTTTTTAGGTCGAGGGAAAGAATCTCGCTGCTGCCATCTTTATTCTTAATCTTTTTATAAAATCCCTGACCGGTTTTATCACCAAGCCATTTATTGGCAATCATCTTTTCAATGAAAGATGGAAGAATAAATTTATTTCTCTCCTCGTCATTGGGGCAATTATCATAAACCCCTTTTGCAACGTGCACCAGCGTATCGAGCCCTACAACATCACACGTGCGGAACGTGGCTGACTTTGGCCTGCCGAGAATGGTTCCTGTAAGTTTATCCACTTCTTCAACCGTAAGCTCCATTTCTTCAACCATGTGAAACAATGCCATGATGGAATAAACACCGACACGGTTGGCAATAAATGCCGGAGTGTCTTTACAAAGAACAGTGCTTTTGCCCAGGTGCAAATCACCATAATGCACCAGGAAATTTATGACTTCTCCGTCCGTTTCCGGCGCAGGAATTATTTCGAGCAGGCGTAAATAACGCGGCGGATTAAAAAAGTGAGTACCGCAGAAATGTTTTTTGAAATCAGCGCTCCTTCCTTCACTCAATACTGACAGGGGTATACCTGAAGTGTTAGAAGTAATAAGTGTTTCCGTCTTGCGGTATTTTTCCACTTCGCTAAAAAGTTGCTTTTTTATCTCTGCATTTTCAATGACCGCTTCAATAATCCAATCGGCATTGGAAATGTCTTTAAGGTTATCTGTAAAATTTCCTGTTTTGATTCGGGAAGCAAATGCTTTTTTATAAATCGGTGATGGGTTTGATTTCAGCGCTGCCTGGAACGATACGTTCACAATCCTGTTTTTAACTTGAGGTGAATCGAGAGAAAGATTTTTCTTTTTCTCGTCATCTGTTAATTCTTTTGGAGCAATATCGAGGAGCAACACGTCCACTCCGATGTTTGCAAAGTGACAGGCAATGCGGGAACCCATGATTCCGGAGCCGAGAACGGCAACTTTTTTTATTAGTCTCTTCACTTAAATAGAGATATGAGACGTGAGATATGAGACGTGAGATATAAAGCGGGAAGAATTCACTTCGTATTATTTTTAAGAGCGTTTTGAAAGGAGTAATTCATTTTTTGCAATTCATCTATAGAACCTAACAAAGGATTTAAGGTTTCCTCTTTTAACAAATTAAGACGATCCGAGATAATTAATTGAGTCTGTAATTCATAAGAAGAACCATTCGAAATACCAAGAAAATGTACAAACTCATTGGCAGAATTTCTGCCAGCGCCTTCAGCAATGTTGGACGGTATTGAGATTGCAGACCTCCTTGTCTGTGCCGTCAGATTGTATGTTTCCTCTTTAGGAAAGTGCTGTGTGGCTTTGTAAACATTAACTGCAAGATCCATCGCCTTCTGCCAGATTTTTAATTCTTTTAAGTTATGCATATGTTTGAAATTTCTTTATCTCATATCTCACGTCTCATATCTACCTCTATCCATAAATTTTATCAACCAAATCCTTGTTGTGCTCCAGAATGACCTTTCGTTTCATCTTCAGCGTTGCGGTCAGTTCTCCCGAATCAATCGTCCATTCTGTGGGAAGCAACTCAACTTTTTTTACCTGCTCAAAGTGACCAAGTTCGCTGTTACATTTTTCCACCGCTTGCTTTATGGCTTCAATGACCTTAGGATTTTTTACAAGCTCTTCGTTTGATGTGGCTTGAACACCATTTTCCTCGCTCCATTTTTTTAAATACTGGAACGAAGGTACAATCAAAGCCGAAGGAAACTTCTGATTCTCCCCTATTACCATTACCTGCTCAATAAAAGGTGATTCCTTTAATTTATTTTCTATCATCTGCGGCGCAATATATTTTCCACCCGATGTTTTGAAGATTTCTTTTTTTCGGTCGGTGATTTTCAAAAAATGATTGTCCACCATGGTCCCGATGTCTCCCGTGTGGAACCATCCGTCCTTGTCAATCACTTCAGCGGTAAGGTCGGGGCGATTGAAATATCCTTTCATGACGTTTGGTCCCTTCGCAAGAATTTCCCCGTCTTCGGCAAACTTTACAGCAACTCCGTTAATAACGGGACCTACGGTGCCGAAATGCGCCCCATTCTTTTCGAGATTATTCACTGCAATCACCGGTGAAGTTTCTGTCAAGCCATATCCTTCCAATACATGAATCCTTGCAGCCCAGAATACACGGGCAAGCCGCGGCTGCAGCGCAGCGCTGCCCGAAACAATTGCACGCACATTCCCACCAAGTGCTTCGCGCCATTTGTCAAAAATAATTTTATTGGCAAGCTTCAGTTGCGTTTCGTACCACCAGCCGTTTACTCCATTCAGCTCATAACGCAAGCCAAGATTCACTGCCCATAAGAAAAGGAGTTTCTTTACTCCTGTAAGCGCTTTGCCTCTTTCCAGAATCCGGTCATAAACTTTCTCAAGAAGACGCGGAACTGTAGAGAAAACCTGCGGTTTTATTTCCTTGAGATTGTCTGCAATTTTTTCCATGCTTTCGGCATAATAAATACTTACACCAAGATACATATACAGGTAAGTAAGCATGCGTTCGTAAGAGTGGCAGAGCGGAAGAAAACTTAAAGCACGATGCTCCTGGTTTACCGGGGCCAGGTGTTCAGTGGCAGCGATGTTGCTGATGATATTATCGTGCGTAAGCATTACGCCTTTCGGAATTCCCGTTGTGCCCGAGGTGTACAAAACGGTTGCAACATCAGCATGTGAGACGGCATCTTTCAGTTGCTGTAATTTCCCTGAATCAGGATTTTTTTTGCCCTGCTCGGTGACAGCACTCCAGTGTTCTGCTCCATCAACTTTATCAAAAGTATAAATGTGCTCAACAGAAGTAAGCTCGCTGCGCACTGCCATTACTTTATTGTAGAGTTCTTTATCCCCGCAAAAAATTATTCTGCTGTTGCTGTCATTCAAAATAAACTTGTAGTCGGCAGAGCTTACAGAAGTATACATAGGAACAATGACAGCCCCGATTTGCTGCGTGCCGATGTCCGTAAAATTCCATTCGGGACGGTTGTTGGAGATGATGGCGATTCTATCGTCTTTTTTTATTCCCAGCGCCAGCAGCCCAAAACTCATTAAATCCGCTTGCTCTTTAAAATCGGCTGAACTGAAAGTCTTCCATTGCCCATCCACCTTGTAAGCAAGGGATATTTCTTTTCTGAAAACCGTAAGCTGATGTTCTAAAATATCAAAAATACGCTTAATCATTCGTGCTTTTAATTTTTATCCTGTGATATAATTCTGCTAATTTTCAAAGTAAATCAAATTAAGGGAAAGGGTAAAAGATACAACCACATATTTTCAACAAAATGAATTTAACCTTAACGGAAAATCAACGTTAAAGCGTCAACATGAACCCTAAGATTTTTGTTACAGTAAGCGCTTTGATTTTTTTCAGCCTTGCTGTTAATGCACAGAAGATAAGAGCCGTTGAAACAACGGATAAAATAGGTGACGCCACCAAAGGAGCGGTAGTCATGGTGTATGAAACTCCGCAAAACACGGTGGAGAAAGAATGGAAATCATTCATGAAAAAGAATGATGGAAAAATTTCTACCGAGCACGGAACCATGGTCGCCCATAATGTTCTCCTCAAAGAATTAGGCGAATATATGGTTACGGTTTACGCACGAATCGACAAAGATGATGAAGGTGTCAAGCTTATTGTAGCCGTTGTCCCCGAATCAAATATGACGGGCATGAAACGCATTATGGAAAATTTTTCGCGTGAGCTTACCAAGGAATCCATTGGCGAACAACAGAAAGATGCTGAAAAAGAGCTGGACAATGCCCAGCGCGGTCTTGCACGCCTTGGGCGAGACAACTCAGACCTTCATAACTCCGTTACCCATCTCAACGATAAAATAAAACAAGCCGAAAAAGATATTGAGGATAACTTAAAAGCACAAGAAGATGCAAAGAAAGTGGTTGATGAGAAAAGAAAAAGCCTGAATACGGTTAAGGATAAGGCGATTAATGTAAACTGAAGATTAGAAAATTTAGGTAATTAAGATAATTGGAAAATTAAATGAAGCTGGCAACCACAACCCAATTCTCTTAATTTTCGATTCCTCCTGATTTTCGAAAACCTCTTAAAACAGATTACACCATGAATGATGCTTTGCACTGGAATAATATTGCTGAAAATTATGACCGGGAAATCTTCAATGTTTTTCAAAATGACAAAAAGAAAAAGCTAAGAAAGTATCTCGCCAAGTACGCCAACAAAAATCATATCGCCATTGATTTCGGTTGCGGAGTGGGTAAAGCGTTACCGCTTCTGTCGCCCCTGTTCAGAGGCATCATTGCTGTAGATGTTTCCAGCAAGTGCATCTCCATTGCTAAATCAAAGCCGCACAAAAATGTGGAGTTCAAAGTGGTTGACCTTGCAGGAAAAAAAATTGATCTGCCCTCCGTTGATTTTGCTTTTTGCTGCAACGTGGCCATGTCTGACAATACAAAACGAAATCTCCGTATCATCAATAACGTGCTCAATAAACTGAATAAAGGCGGAGTAGCTCTTTTTGTGCTGCCATCGCTTGAATCGGTAACCATATCGGTATTGAGTTTAATCCGCTGGTACGAAAAAGAGGGCACTGCCCTGGCCGACATTCCCAAAGATGAATTCTCGCTGATTACCCCGAAGAAAATCAATCACGTCCGCGAAGGCATTGTCAATATTGATAATGTTCCAACCAAGCACTATCTGGCTACAGAGCTATATTCTCTCTTTAACACGGAAAAATTTTCTATGCAGCGCCTTGACAGAGTAGAATATGGCTGGGACACCGAGTTCGATTCTCCTCCGTCATGGATGCAGAAACCCTACCCATGGGATTGGGTGATTGAGGTGAAACGAACCAAATAGGTTTCCAAAAAATTTAACCACAGGGACACGGAGACACAGGGATAAATATTCTCTGTGCCACTGTGTCTCCATGGTGAAAAAATTATTGTTTCACAAACTTGGCTACGCGCTCTTCCTTTCCTCCCCGCACTTTCACAAAATAAATTCCGGGGCTCAGTGTTGACACATCAATCGTCAATGTGGAATTTTGAATGTTGAATATAGAATTATATTTCTGCCCTAGTACATCTGATACGTCAATACTTTCAATTCGGAATTCTGCATTTTGAATTCTTAATTCGTTTATTGCCGGGTCGGGGAAAAGAGAAACAGTGTTTCCTTCCCCGTTGATTTCATTTACACCTACGGTACCTGCAAGCTTTGCAATAAAAAAATCATTAATCCCTGCATTGGTTAATGTGGTTGAGCCAAAAGTTATGGGCGCACCATTAAAGCTGCCCGTTACAAAAACATCTCCGCTGGCATCGGTGGAAACACCTGCGCCCGCGTCATTGCCCGTTCCGTTTGCACTTGTTGCCCACAGCACATTTCCGCTGCCATCATATTTCGCAACAAACAAATCGTTGTTGCCGCTGCCTGAATTGGTCAGCGTTGTTGTGCCAAAGGTTATGGAGGGACCCAGAAAACCGCCGGCAGCAATTATATTTCCGGTGGCATCGGTGGTAATCCCCAATCCATAATCATCAGATGTACCGCCCCCGCCTTTCGCCCAAAGTTCATTTCCGCTGCCGTCATATTTCGCAATAAAAACATCAGCACCTCCTGCATTGGTCAACGTTGTTGAGCCGAATGTTATAGGGCCTCCAAACCATCCTGTTACTGCTGCATTTCCACCGCCATCTGTTGCTATGCTTAAACCATAGCCTCCCCCTGTCGGGCTTTTTGCCCACAGCACATTGCCTGACGTATCATATTTCACTGTAAATATAGAGGGACTCCCTGTAGCGGTTAACGTATCGGTGCCGAATACAATTAAGCTCGCGAAAGAACCTGTTATGAACGCATTTCCGCTGGCATCGGCAGAAATGCCATAGCCATAACCATTGGCGCTTCCGCCCCCTTTTTTAGCCCACAGCACATTTCCGCTTCCGTCATATTTTACCGTAAAGACATCAACCAACCCTGAGTTGGTTAATGTAGTGGCGCCAAACACAATGGAGGAACTTTTATACTGACCTGTAACAAATACATTCCCGCTGGCATCAGTGGAAACGCCCTTGCCTTCATCCCAATCTGAACCCCCGGCTTTTTTTGCCCACAGCACGTTTCCACTTGGGTCATATTTGACTATAAACATATCATAAAAGCCGCCTCCCGCATTGGTGAGGGTAGTTGTACCAAATGTTATGGACGTACCTCCAAACATACCGGTTACAAAAATGTTTCCGTTAACATCAGTGGCAATGCTGTTGCTATAGGTAGAGCTTATACCGCCCTCTCTTTTTGCCCATAGTACATTGCCGCTGTTGTCAAACTTTACGATAAAAATATCCTGCGTTCCGTTAAGCATTAAAGTAGTGGCGCCAAAGGTTATAGATGGGCTAAAAAAGTTACCTGTGGCAAGTACGTTCCCGCTTGCATCGGTGGTGACACCGTTACCTTGTTCACTGCTTACTCCGCCAGCGCCAATAGCCCAGAGCCAGGCAGGAGCTTGTGCAGAAGAATTAAAAATTAAGAATGAAAAATTAAGAATGAGGAGAAGAGTAATTTTTTTCATTGGATCAGGTTTTTAATTATGCTCCCGTAAAATTAAAGTATTTTTTTTCAAATAAAAAATCCCGCAGCGATGCGGGGTTTTAAGAGAGAAGTGGGAAAATATTTTAATTTTTATTTTTTAGAGAACTTGTCTTTCAATATGGAATCATTATAGCGCAGCATTCTGAATTCTGCATTCTTAATTCTATATTCCCTTAACCTTATATACCTTTATCCGTACTAATTAAAAAAAGCATTTACGATGGAAACCACAGCAAGAACGGCCATTAAGGGCGGAGAATTTTTGATAAGAGAAACGGAAGCCAGCGACATTTTCATCCCTGAAGAATGGAGCGAAGAACAACTTCTCATAGCTGAAACTTGTCGCGACTTTATTGATAAGGAAGTAATGCCCCTGCTCGACCGAATTGACGCGCAGGAAAAAGGCCTGATGCCCTCACTGCTCGACAAAGCTGCAGAGCTTGGTTTGCTTGGCATTTCTATACCGGAAGAATATGGCGGGTTCGGAAAAGATTTTGTTACCTCTCTCCTATCGACCGAAGTGCTTGGTGCGGGATATTCTTTTGCCGTTTCTATAGCAGCGCATACAGGCATAGGAACACTTCCCATCTTCTATTACGGCAACGCAGAACAAAAGAAAAAATATTTACCCAAGCTGGTGACGGGAGAATACAAGGCAGCTTACTGCCTCACCGAACCCGGTGCCGGCTCTGATGCTAACTCCGGAAAAACAAAAGCGGTTCTTACGGCAGACAAAAAACAGTATCTCATCAACGGGCAGAAGATGTGGATTACCAACGGCGGCTTTGCAGACATATTTATTGTCTTCGCTAAAATTGATGATGATGAGAACCTAAGCGCCTTCATCGTAGAAAAATCTTTTCCCGGCATCACCATTAATCCCGAAGAGCATAAGATGGGAATTAAAGGCAGCTCTACGTGCCAGGTATTTTTTAACGATTGTAAAGTTCCCGCAGAAAATCTTTTGAGTGAGCGGCAAAACGGATTTAAGATTGCCGTCAATATTCTCAACATAGGAAGAATAAAATTAGCCGCGGCAGCATTAGGTGGAGCTAAGCGCACTTCCACCGCTTCTGTTATTTACGCGACGGAGCGGCAGCAATTCGGAAGGCCGATTGCCAAGTACGGAGCCATCCGCTACAAGCTTGCCGAGCAGGCCATGCGGATTTATGCATGCGAATCGGCACTGTACCGCGCGAGCCAAAATATTGACGATGCTATAAAATCTCTCCAGGCATCGGGCATGAGCAGGGAGCAGGCAAAGCTTAAGGCAACAGAACAATTTGCTGTGGAAGCCGCCATACTCAAAGTGCACGGTTCCGAAGTGCTCGACTACGTGGTGGATGAAGGTGTACAGGTTTACGGAGGTATGGGTTATTCTGCCGATGCTCCCATGGAGCGCGCTTATCGCGATTCGCGCATCAACCGCATTTTTGAAGGCACCAATGAAATCAACCGCATGCTTACGGTAGAAATGATGCTGCGCAAAGCGATGAAGGGTGAACTTGATTTAATGACTCCCGCACAAAAAGTTGCCTCTGAGCTTATGAGCATTCCCGATTTCGGTAACGGAGAAGAGAAACTTTTCTCAGCAGAAAAAAAATATATCAGCAATTTTAAAAAAGCGGTTCTTATGGTTGCAGGCTCTGCCGCTCAAAAGCTGATGACAACACTTGCTAAAGAGCAGGAAATTTTAATGAACGTAGCCGACATGCTCATTGATTTATACGTAGGAGAATCGCTGTTGCTGCGGGTAGAAAAACTCACCGGCATCCGCGGAGAGGCAGCATGCTCTGTTCATATCGACATGGTGCGCACCTGGCTTACCGATGCAGCAGACCGCTTGCACAAATCGGGGAAGGATGCCATCAATGGTTTCACCGAAGGCGATGAGCAACGAATGATGCTGATGGGATTGAAGCGTTTTACAAAAGTGGCTCCCTACAATACAAAAGAGTCGCGCAGGCGTATTGCGGCTAAGCTGATTGAAGAAAAGAAATATTGCTTCTGATTCTTAATTACTGTTTCGTATAAACATACGTGCAGTTCATTGAAGGTCCCGAAGGCAAAATAGTTTCTGTCACATTCAACTGAAGAACCGTATTGTTCGATGCAAGCGCTCCTGCCCCGCTGAAGCTTTTGTTAACAATATTGGGAAATGTCCCGCAAGTGATTACAACAGAATCAATGTAAACTGTTGATGTGGAAAAATCAATATCAGCCATAAGCTTTTGGTTGGCGTTTGCGCAGCGCCCTATCTCGTTAAAGATAATCCGGTTGTTTGTTGTTGTAGAAGCGATAATACCGTCCGTATAATTTAATCCGCAACTGTATCCTACATCGTATCCTGCTGCCATAAATGCCGCATCATTAACTACTATTACGTTGCGGGTAGTTTTAGCTGTGTTTCCCGCTGCGTCGGTAGCAGTATATGTAATTATATAGTGGCCTGTTAGATTAACATCAGGGTTTGTGGTGCTTGCATCAGATGTCACATTAACTGAACCGTCTTCATTGTCTTCGGCTGTGACTGTCGGGTCAACGAACGGAGCATTAAGGGAAATTGTCATGGTGCTTGCTCCCTTCATGGTTAGCTTTGGAGGAGTTGTATCATCCTTTTTACACGATGCGAGGAATACAAAAAAGCAAACAGTAACTGCAAGGATTTTGTTCATGGCTATACCTGATTTTAATTGGTAAAAGTAAAAAGCAAAAAAGCGGAGTGCAATCTCCGCCTTAAAAATATATTAACAATACCAACCGGGCAGTATTTTTCCCCGTTCACAGCTAAAAAGAGACAAAAGTTGCACGTCTCGTTTGGGTAGGAATAGTGCCCGTAGTATCAGAAAAAGTATAATTCATATTCCATGTATAGATTCCTGATGTTGCATCAAAGGAAATTGTACCGGAACCTGAAACAATAAAAGGAGAGAAAATACCATTTGGCCTCTGTTGCGGCACGGTGAATTTGTTTCCTACCGGTTCTATATATGTAAGGCCGCTAAATTGATTCATAAAATTGGTGAAGTAGGTGCGGTAGACATAATTTGTATCAGCTGCTCCGTTGCACACATAGGGCGAAAGATTAAGCAAAGTATCATTTATACAAATGTCGGTTACATTATAATTATGACTTAATTGCCACATGGTATAGGTAACAGAAACAGTGCGCGTTGCTGTCGAAATATTTCCTGAGCGGTCCTGAGCGGTATAGGTTACTGTGTAATCGCCCGCGACATCAGTATCAGGATGTTTCGGGTTGCTATAAGAAACATCGGAGATAACATAAACCGAATTGTCTTTATCATCGGTGGCTGTTGCTCCGGGATCAGAGTAGACAGAGCCTTTGGCTGTCATAATATGCGCATCCCCTGTTAAAGTTATTTGCGGAGGAGTCTTGTCTTCTTTGCAGGCCGTAAAACAAATGATAGAAAAAGTCATTAATACAACGGCCAGGTATGCTAGTTTTTTCATCGGTCGGTTCGCGTTTATCAGGCGTAAAAATAAGACAAAATATTGAATTTGGCTTCCAGGCATTTATTCAAAAAAAAAGCCACCCGTGAAGGCAGCTTTTTCTTTCAAATAAGAAGAATTATTGCTTAACGAAAAAATCTTCGTAAGGAACTGCACCTGTTGCGGGACACCCTGAACCGCCTAAAACCTCCTGGTCAGTAAACTTAATTGAAAAAGTTACGCTTCCTGAAGTAGGAATAGCAGCGCCGGTACCGTTCGGAGTAAAAGTATGAGTACAGCTAGAAGCGCCAATACCCACTCCATTTTGAGTAGTAATATCGACCTGTAAACCAGTGACCATAGCATATATGCCGGTATTATTTGAATAATTTGCAAACTTCGAGAAGATAATCCTCTTGTTCACCGTTGCGGAAGTTGTAACGGTTTGTGTCCAGCTAGTGACGCCCTCAGTAGTTGTATACGTTCCCTCAAGAAGAAATGCATCGTTCCTTACAATTACGGTGCGTGATGCGATAGCTTGGTTGCCCGAAGCATCTGAAGCATGATATGTTATAGTGTAAGTGCCTGCTTGATTCACGTTAGGATTAGTGCTGCTGGCATCGCTTGTAACATTAACTGTTCCGTCCTTATCATCAGTGGCAGTTGCGCCGGCATCTGAATAGGATGAATTTAAAGAAACCGTTTGCGAAGCAGAGCCATTCAAAGATATAACCGGTGGAGTGGTATCATCTTTTTTACAAGCCTGCATAATAAACAACGACAGCACAACCAGTGCCGCTGAAATAGTGAATAAATTCTTTTTCATTTTAATTGTTTTTAAGTTTTACTTTTCGCAAAGGTAATGCCAAAATATTTGTCATCAAACAAGAATTTACTTTTTCATTTAAAAAAGTGGTTTATCTTTGCGCTAAATTAAAACCTATAAACACATGAAAAAATTATTATCCATATTATTATCAGCCGGTATCGTTATGCTTGTAGCATGCGGACCGAGCGCTGAAGAAAAAGCTGCTGCTGAAAAAGCTGTGCAGGATTCTATAGCGAAAGCTCAAAAAATGATGGAAGATTCTATGGCTGCGTCTATGGAAAAAGCAAGAGCGGATTCATTGGCTGCTACCATGGAAAAAATGAAACAAGATTCGGCTGCTGCTGCAGAAGCTGCTAAGAAATCGGCTCCGAAGAAAAAGACCAACGAGCAGAAAATGAAGGAAGATAAAAAAATATTAGAGAAGCAAAAAGGCTGATTTTATCGATGCAAAGAAGGGGGTTTAAGCCCCCTTTCTTTTTTAACAATTCTTTGTTAGCTAATTGTGTTGTTTAATACTAAGCCGTGCTTTCAGGTCTTTACTTTTGTCCAAAATAAAAAAACACGCCATGAAAAAACTATTGACAATTCTTTTAGCTGCCGGAATGTTTTCTATCTATTCCTGTGGTTCAGGTGAGCACAAAGATGGAGCCGCCACGGATAGTGCAGCTGTGCAACCGGCTCCTGCCGCAACGCCTGCTCCCGCTGATACAGCCGCAGCAATGCCGGCCGATACAGCCCATCACTGAGTTATTTCTGCTTAGCTAAGCAAAAAGTCCCTCCTGCTTTTGCGGGAAGGACTTTTTTGTTATCATGAATGTATTATTTCTGCGCGGTGCTTTTTAATTCGCCCGGCGGGCAGTCTGCGCAGGCGCCATGGTCACCTTTCATTGTGATGCGGTAAATTCTTCTGCTGATATACCACAGAGCCACTACAACTAAAATTCCGATTATGATTTCCTGCCACATGATGATGGTGATGGATTTTGCTACCACAAAGGTAGTCGTTTTTAAATACTTTTGTCCCGGCAAAAAACAGCAATGGATTTTGAAAAATATAACGGTTTAGAGAAGGAAACGCTTATTTCCCTTTATCGCGAATTGCTGAAGCCGCGCATGATTGAGGAAAAGATGCTGCTGCTTTTGCGCCAGGGAAAAATTTCAAAATGGTTTTCAGGCATCGGGCAGGAAGCCATTTCTGTCGGCTGCACCATGGCAATGGAAGCAGACGAATACATTCTTCCCATGCATCGTAATCTTGGAGTGTTCACCGCAAGAAAAATTCCTTTCGAAAAATTATTTCTCCAGTTCCAGGGAAAAGAGGGTGGCTTCACCAAAGGGCGCGACCGCTCGTTTCATTTCGGCACTCAGGAATATCATATTGTTGGCATGATTTCTCATCTCGGTCCGCAGATGGGAGTTGCTGATGGTATTGCTTTGGGGAATCTTTTAAAGAAAAATAAAAAAGTTGCTGCTGTCTTCACCGGTGATGGCGGAACCAGCGAAGGAGATTTTCACGAAGCTGTCAACGTTGCCGCCGTATGGGATTTGCCTGTGATTTTTGTGATTGAAAATAATGGTTATGGGCTTTCAACTCCATCGAGCGAGCAGTTTCGTTTCAAACATTTTACGGACAAAGCCATCGGCTATGGAATTGAAGGCGTGAGAGTGGATGGCAATAATATTCTTGAAGTTTATTCGACCGTAAAAGAACTTGCAGATTCACTTCGCGAAAAACCACGCCCTGTTATTTTGGAATGTATCACCTTCCGCATGCGCGGGCACGAGGAAGCATCGGGGACAAAATATATTCCGAAAGAACTTTTTGACGAATGGGGAAAGAAAGACCCGCTCAACAATTACGAAAATTATCTTCTTGAGAAAAAAATTATTACCGAAGAAAATATTGCTGCCTTTAGAAAAGAAATCAAAAAGGAAATTGAAGCGGGGCTCGAAATTGCTTTCAACGAACCGGAAGTAACACCCGATACTGCCCGTGAATTTGCGGATGTGTATGCACCTCATCCCCTAGCCCCTCGCCTTGCGAGTCCGTCCTCTGGCGTGACTTCTCCTTCAGGAGAAGGGGAGCACAGCAGTGCAAAGAAAAAAGATGTCCGCTACCTTGATGCTATTACAGATGGTATGCGCCTCGCTATGAAAAAGTTTCCCAACCTCATCATCATGGGGCAGGACATTGCAGAGTACGGTGGTGTTTTTAAAGCAACGCTTGGTTTTGTGGATGAGTTTGGAAGGGCCCGCGTAAGAAACACTCCTTTGTGCGAATCGGCAATTATAGGTGCGGGGCTTGGCTTATCTATTAACGGATTCAAGAGCATTGTTGAAATGCAGTTTGCTGATTTTGTTACGAGCGGTTTTAACCAGGTGGTAAATAATCTTGCCAAAATTCATTACCGCTGGGGGCAAAATGCAGATGTCGTAGTGCGAATGCCCGCTGGTGCCGGAGTAAACGCAGGGCCTTTTCATTCGCAATCGAACGAAGCATGGTTTATACATACTCCCGGCCTGAAAGTGGTTTATCCAGCTTTTCCTTCCGATGCAAAAGGTTTGCTGCTTGCTTCTATTGAAGACCCTAACCCCGTCATGTTCTTTGAGCACAAAGCATTGTATAGGAGCATCGCTGAAGATGTATCGGAAGATTATTACACCACTGAAATAGGCAAAGCGAAACGTATCAGAGAAGGAAATGATGCCACTATAATTTCTTACGGATACGGAGTACATTGGGCGCTTGAAGCGCTGAATGAAAATCAAAACATCAGTGCTGATTTAATTGACCTGCGCACTTTGCTGCCGTGGGATAGAGAAACTGTTTTAGAGTCAGTGAAAAAAACAGGCAGAGTAATCATCCTGCACGAAGACACGCTCACAGGGGGAATTGGCGGAGAAATTTCTGCCGTCATCACGGAACAGTGCTTTGAATATCTCGATGCACCTGTAATGCGTTGTGCTTCTCTCGATACTCCTGTTCCCTTCGCAAATAACCTGGAATGGAATTTTCTTCCGAAGGAACGATTTAAAAAACAGTTGAAGGAACTGGTGGAGTACTAATAAAACAGCCCCCGATTACTCGAGGGCTGTCATTGTTTTCGCGTTGAATATATTTTACAGCTTAACGATTCTGTACATTTCCCTCCGGTCTCCAATTACTATTTCTACCGAGTACACTCCGTTATTAAGGTCAGCGCCAAGCTCTGCTGTCTCGTTGATTCTGTAATTGGAAAGAATGATTCTTCCGGTCACATCATACATATTGAGCAGCACCGGTTCTCCGTTATCATTTTCTACTGCAACAATAAATGTATTGCTGAACGGGTTGGGATAGAGCATAATCTTCGTTTCATCATCCATAATGGGGCTGCTGCGCTGGTAGTATAGTGAGCACGGCCCGAGGCAATCGTACTGGTGATGCTCCAGGTGATGAGGAATGGCTGAGGGTGCAATGCAAATGGTTTGCGGGTTGCCGGGATTGCCTTCCGGTACGTGACAAAGAATAATTTTCTTCTTGCCCTGTCCGCAGCGGATGTCTACCACCGTAATGTTAATCTGCGATTGGGGTGTGTTGGGAGAAGGGCATCCATTGGCATCATAAGCCGTTACGCTGTAGGTATCCGAAGTAGTTACTGAAATAGATTGTGTCGTTGCTCCTGTTGACCACAGGTATGAAACTGCTGTGCTGCTTACTGCTGTCAGTGTTATGCTCTGCGGCCCGTAACCGATGAAGATGGTATTCTGAAGACAGCCGATTCCCGGTGATGCCGTCACTATAACATCGGGGCCTAAGCCTTCCAATACCTGTACCGGTGAAGAAGTTGCCGTACATCCATTACCATCGGTAATGTAAACGGTATAGTCGCCGGTGGAAGAAACGCTGATGGTTGAATTCACTTCTCCTGCCAACGCTGTGTTATTCTGATACCACTGATACGTATAACCGGGCCCTGTGTTGGCAGAGAGAATCGCAGGGTTATTGCTGCAAATCAAAACCGGGCCGCCCGGTGATATCACCGCCACCGGAAGCGGGTTTACCGTTACCGTTTGCGATGTTGAACCATTGCAGGTGTTGTTATCGGTAACCGTTACTGTATATATTCCTGATGTGTTTACTGTAATGCTTGCTGAAGTTGAATTGTTCGACCACAGGAACGATGTGCCTCCGCTTGCTGTCAACATAACCGAGCCTCCTTCACAGAAAGAGGTCGGGCCGTTCGGGGTAATTACCGCAACCGGATTCGGGTTCACCGTTACGGTGAATGAAATGGTTGCCGAGCATCCTTCGGCTGAATATCCTGTTACTGTATATGTCGTTGTAGTTTGAACCGAAGTGGTTACCTGCGAACTGTCGGGACTATTGGGATTGCTCAATCCTGCCTGTGGAGACCAATGGTAATACAGCGCTCCGGACATAGTGAGCATTGCACTTCCTCCTGCACAATATACAGGATTGGCTGGCGATACTACCAAGGGAAGGGGATTAACAGTAATGGTTATATAAGCTGTATCAGAACATCCGGCAGCATCCGTTCCGATTACCTGGTACATGGTGGTAATGGATGGATTAGCTGTAACGCTGCTTCCTGTTGAAGAACTCAATGAAGAAGCAGGAGACCATACATACGTACTTGCTCCCGAAGCGCCCATCACCGTCGAGCCACCCATACAAATAGATGCATCGGCGGTGGTTATAACAGTAGGAGGAGACGAAGAATTAATAGTAAAGCTTGAAGACGTAGAACAATTGTTTGCATCCGTTACAGTAACTATATAGGTTCCGGCTGCAAGATTACTTACAGAAGCCGAAGTCTGTGCAGGCACAGTGTTCCACAAATATGTGTATTGGCCTGTACCTCCTGAATAGGTGGGAGAAATAGAACCGTTAGGATTTCCGCAGGATGTATGCACAAAGTTATTAAATGCAATGGCAAGAGTGGGTGGCTCGGTAATAGTTACCTGGGCAGTGCCGATACAACCCAATGAATCTGTGACCGTGACAGTATATATTCCTGCACTAAGGTTAATTGCTGTTGATGTTGTTTGTGAAGGCGTTGTACTCCACTGGTATGTGAACGGAGGATTGCCGCTGGTAACGTTTGCGGAAGCCGTGCCGTCATTTCCAAGATTACATGATATATTATTCTGTGTGGTAGAAATGTTAATGGCAGTGGATGAAGAATTAATAGTAAAGGTTTGAACAACGGGAATGTTGCACGATGCAGCATCGGTAACGCTTACCGTATATGTTCCGGGGCAAAGGTTGGTAACGGTTTGTGTAGTGGCGTTATTGCTCCATAAATATGTATAAGGCGGAGTGCCTGTCGTTATATTAACGGCTGCTGTACCGTTACATGTGCAGGATGCATCTGTTGTATTTACGCTATAGTTAAACGGTGCGGCGCATGTGAGATAATCAATCATTACCCCTGAATCATAAACTCCGTCACCCGCGTCGGCTATCGCAAACTTCCAATGATATGTTGCACACGGACACACGCTAAGGTTTACAATGATAGCTGTTGTGAATCCGTCATATTCAACCGTAGCTCCTCCGCAGTTATCGACATAGTAAGCACAGTTTGTGCAAGGTCCCGGCATTGGACCCGGGCAATTGGTATTGCCATTGTTAATATTATTGATACTAACCACCGTATCGTTGGGAAGCACGGCAACATTAGTGTTATTATAAAATCCCGGAACGCAGTTGCTGTCAGGACCGGTAATAAAAAAACCGAATATGTCATTGTATACTGTAGATACAAACTCAGGATATTCTTCTGAGCCGAAAACAAATCGTATCTGCAAGCTGCTGCAATGAGGAACAATATCAAATTCAAGCACACAAAGGTCGTGCGTTGCCTGCGGTTCAATGGCAACGAGTTGAGGGTCAACGGTGCTTACACCGCGGTCAACTCCAGCGGAATTATTTACATTGGGTCCTACTGCCAGTGTAGCATCTCCCGAAGTAAGAATGATTCCGTTCGGCAATCCTATATTGGAAGAGCTGCCGTTAAACGTTCCATAAGCAGCATTGGGGCTATCTGCTCCGCAATTTAGGTTAATATTACTCACGCTGAGTCCTGAGCCCACAAACGCATTCACGATTGCCTGGGGCGTGCCTCCCGCAGTAACAACCAATTGAGAAAACGAATGGAAGGAAAAAAGAAGATTCATAAATAATGCTGCAGAAATAATTCTGAAGCATGAGGCGTATTTGTGTTTCATGTATCTGGAATTTGACGATTTAATGAGCAAACAAATATAGCGGGTAATTGCTATCTGTGCAAGAATTGTGTGACCAACAGCAGGTATTATGGGACGAATGACGGGAAAGAGATACTATTTGTTGAAAACTTAACTTTCATAATAAGGACGAAATCCTGCAAAAAGTGTGGGTATTCATAGGGAAATATTTTTATTACCGGTATCGGGTTTACCCTTCTGCAAATGAGCTTATTTCCGGATTAAAAAAATTTTTATAAACTTTGTCGGAAAGAAAAGGAGACAACCTATGAGTTTAATACAAAAAATAGAAGACTGGGGCGATAGGCATCACCCCAAATGGCTCGACCTGCTTCGCATGCTTCTGGGCCTTGTAATTTTTCTTAAAGGCGTCCAGTTTGTAGGCGACACCGATGCCCTGATGAGAATTATGGACAACAGCAAGTTCCCCTGGGTTTCATTCACCCTTGCCCACTATGTGGCATTCTCGCACCTGGTCGGGGGAATACTCATCATGCTTGGACTCATTACAAGAGTAGCTATAGTATTTCAACTGCCGGTGCTGATAGGCGCTGTAATTTTTATTAATGCGCAGAAGGGCTTTTTCTCTGTAAACAGCGAATTAAGCTTCTCCCTGATTGTTTTGTTTCTCCTTCTTTTTTTCCTGGTGGAGGGCTCAGGACCCATTTCTGTGGATGAATTCATGAAACGGCACCGAAATGTATAAGGGAACCGTGATTCTGACTGATAAAATTCGAAGCGCTCTCCGGTTCAATCATTCTAAGTTCATCAATACCTACTCACATTTGGTTCAAAATATAAACCCCAAAAAAAAATGAAATCATTAAAATTATTTGCTGCCGCTCTTGCACTTATGATTGCAGGAACCGCATTCGCTCAGAACACCACAGTACCGGCTTCTGCGCAACAAAAAGAATCAAAACCAAAAACTGCTGCTCCTGCAAAGACTGAGACAGGTACTCAGGCTCCTGCACAGACTCAGCCGTCAACCAATCCTACGGCAAAACCACAAGGTAAGCCTATGGACCCGACTACAACAGCACCTGCTACACATGCAGCTGGAGAAAAGCATGCCGGTGGTGCTAAACATGCTGCAGGAGATAAATATGCAGAAGGCGCTAAACCCGCTGGTGGCTCCAAGCACATGACCAAAAGCAAAAGCGGAAAGGCTAAGAAAGAAACAATGAAGACCGCTGAACCTCAAGACCAGCCTAAGAAATAATTCGGTTTTAATTTGTCTTGAAAAACTCCTCCATACCGGGGGAGTTTTTTTATTGCTGTAATGCGGCAAAATCGCCCAGGTACTCAAACGGTTTTGTAAGCATACCGCTTTTAGTAATAGTAGCGCGGGTAATTAAATCACTTTTTTGAGAGGAGAATAATTCAGGAAGCACTCTTTCCATCAGGTGCTTGCCAAATCCATCCGATGCATCGCGCGGCAATTCGCACGGAAGGTTATCAACAGCCATAACGGTTATACATCCGTTTTCAAACGGCTCCGATATTTTTTCCGTTTCAGGATTATACCCGTAAAATTTATTTTCAATATCCGATGCTTTGATTGTGGAGGGAATGCTTCCGTTCAAATCGCACGTAACATCAGCAATCATGCTGATGCGAAAATTTCTTCCGCGCATTTGCTCGCGTGTAAAAACCAGGGGTGCCTTGGTATCCCAGAAAGAGCAATGAATAAGGATATCGCAGTGCGCCCCGTAGCTGCCCTCATCGCAAAAAACGGAGCGGTATAATTCGGGATGCTTATAGAACTCCTGCTTGTTGCCTTCGGTCCCGTCTTTTCTTACATGAAAATCATCGGAGTGAAGCTGTGCATAAACCGCCTCGCGAAATGAGTAATGAAGGAATTCAAACGGAGTAACCTTGCGGATATTCATGGCACCCAATGTTTCTATAGCTCCGTTGGCGACTCTTCCTCCACCCGTAATAATAATTTTAACATTCGGAAGGCGCACTTCCCGTGCATGTTCAAATACCTCGGCTTTATCGTGGGAAAGATGAGCGGGTTTCAGGTTAAAGAGCTGGTACTTTAATCCATAACCCATCATACCATTATACGCTCCTACAATTCCGGCAAATCTTCCGAAGCCGATAATACGGTGTCCCGATTCATCGGTGAGGCATTCGTAATCTATCAGCGTAATTTTTTTTTCAACGACTGCCTGCAAAAGCTTGCGGTTGTGCGGTTGCTTTTTTATGGTGTGAGAAAAAAACATATAGGTCTTTCCTCCAATGAGCTCCTGCACCGGAACCTCTTTAATACCGATAAGTATATCGCAATCGCTTACATCATCGGTTACTGTTATTCCCTCTGCAATATATTCTGCATTGGTAAAGCAACGATAAGGGCTGCTTTGCACCTTCAGCTCAACCTGGGGATGTTCATTCAAAATTATTTTGCACTGCGCGGGCGTAAACGGAACCCGTAGGTCATGAGGAATTTTTCCTTCCCTTACAATACCAACCTTGATTTTACTCATCCCGCTTTCAGATGTTGAACAATTTTTCCAGATGCGTCTCCGTTCCCGAAAAATTTTTCTGAAAAATCTTTTTTCAAACTCAGGAAATTTTCAAATGCCTGCTCAATTAATTTCCCATCGGCCCCGGTAACTTTATTATATCCTGCTTCTACAAGCTCAGGGTATTCTGTTTCATCCCGCAGCGTAATGCAAAACTTATGGAAGTAAAATGCTTCCTTCTGCAAGCCCCCGCTGTCGGTAACCACCATGCGGCAGTTTTTGAGCATCTCTAGCATATCAAAATATCCAACGGGCTCTATGATTTTTACGTTAAGCTTTATTTTTTCTTCCGCAAGAATTTTTTTGGTCCGCGGATGAAGCGGTAGTACAACCGGTACCCTGTCATTTATTTTATTTAATGCATCCGCAAGAGCGACAAGCCTGCTCTTATGGTCTGTATTTTCTGCACGGTGCAATGTGCACAAAACAAAATCTTTGAGCCCAAGCTTACTGATGATGGTTGAATGCGCAGCTGATTTTTTTGAGTAGAATAATGCCGCATCATACATCACATCGCCAACATTAAACATTTTACAGTCGAAATTTTCAAAGCCCTCGTTTCTCAGGTTGTTCAGAGGAATATCACTCGTGCAAAAGAGTAAGTTGGAAAGCCGGTCGGCAACAATGCGGTTTATTTCTTCGGGCATCAGCATATTAAAACTTCTTAAGCCCGCTTCAACATGCGCGAGTTTTAAATGTAATTTTCTTGCTGCAAGCGCACCGGCAAGGGTTGAGTTAGTATCTCCGAAAATCAAAACTACATCCGGTTTTTCTGCAAGCATAACTTTTTCAAGCCCTTCCAGCATTTGTCCTGTCATCGCTCCGTGTGTTTTTCCCTTTATACCGAGGTTGATTGCCGGTTCGGGAATTTCCATTTCGCGAAAAAATATTTCGGACATATTTTCATCATAATGTTGCCCGGTGTGAACAATCATTTCCTTAATATCGCTATGCTTTGAAATAGCACGGCTCACGGCAGCGGCTTTAATAAATTGCGGCCTCGCTCCTACCACCGTCAGGATTTTCATAAAGTATTTTCAAAAAATTTTACTTAGCGTAATTCACCGCGCGCGTTTCGCGAATCACCGTAACTTTTACCTGACCGGGATACGTCATTTCGTTTTGAATGCGTTGCGAAATCTCGAGTGAAAGTGTTTCCGCCTGCGTGTCTGTAATTTTTTCGCTCTGCACAATTACCCTCAACTCACGTCCTGCCTGGATAGCAAACGTTTTTTCAACTCCCGGATACGACAGAGCCAGGGCCTCCATGTCTTTTAAACGCTTAATGTACGATTCCACCACTTCCCTGCGTGCACCGGGGCGCGAACCTGAAATGGCATCGCACACCTGCACGATAGGAGAAATTATACTGGTCATTTCAATTTCATCGTGATGCGCGCCAATGGCATTGCATACTTCAGGGTTCTCCTTAAATTTTTCAGCCAGCTTCATTCCCAAAATTGCGTGCGGCAACTCCGGCTCATCATCAGGAACCTTGCCTATGTCGTGAAGCAACCCGGCGCGCTTGGCAAGCTTTACATTCAATCCAAGTTCGGTTGCCATTATGGCACAAAGGTTCGCCACTTCGCGCGAGTGCATCAATAAATTTTGGCCATAAGAAGAACGGTATTTCATCCTTCCCACCATGCGAACGAGTTCAGGCGCAAGCCCGTGAATTCCCAAATCAATAGTGGTGCGTTTTCCCACTTCTACAATTTCGTCTTCGAGCTGGCGTTTTACTTTTGCAACTACTTCTTCAATACGGGCAGGATGGATTCGCCCGTCTGTTACCAGCTGGTGAAGTGCTAGGCGCGCAAGTTCTCTTCTCACAGGGTCGAAGCCGGAAAGAATAATTGTTTCAGGTGTATCATCCACAATAATTTCAACTCCTGTTGCTGCCTCAAGCGCGCGGATGTTTCTTCCTTCACGGCCAATGATTCGTCCTTTGATTTCATCGTTGGCAATGTTAAAAACCGTCACAGCATTTTCAATGGCGTGTTCAGTCGCAACGCGCTGTATGGTTTGAATCACTACCCTTTTTGCTTCTTTATTTGCAGTCAGCTTTGCCTCTTCAACAATATCTTTGATGTGCGATAATGCATCCGTCCTGGCTTCGGCTTTTAGTGCCTCTACCAATTGCGCCTTTGCCTGATCAGCGCTGAGCCCGCTTATTTTTTCGAGCGCTTCTACTTGCTTTGCATGCTCACGGTCTACTTCTGCTTTGCGCTTTTCAACTCCTTCTATTTGCCCTTTTAATTTTTGCTGGAGCGCATCTATTTCCGTCTGCCTGCGTTGTGTTTGCTCCATCCGCTGAGAGGCCGTTGATTCCTTCTGCTTGATTCGTTGTTCTGCCTGGGCGATGTTCCGGTTTTTTTCCGAAATGCTTTTTTCATGCTCCGCCTTAAGCTGAAGAAATTTTTCTTTCGCCTCCAGGATACGGCTGTTCTTCAATGCTTCTGCCTGCACTTCCGCTTCCTTAATGATGGTTTTTGCCCTGTCGGCCGCCAGAGCATTTTTTGTTTTGGCAGCACGCATAAAAATAAACCAGGCAATAACGAACCCCACGATAAGGGAACCGATTACACTGAATATTATAATAAGGTCTGTTTCCTGCATAAAATGTAATTTATCAGTTAAAAAAAATAAACCCGCACCTATCCTGACCGACTACTTAAACCCTTTAGTCATGGGTGGAGATGCCGGGTTCTTCTTCCTTCCTGTGTTCCATCCGTCAATTGACGGACGAAATTTCTGCCTAGTATACGTTAAACAGAAACCAGGCCTGTCATGTAAACCCTTGAGTCAACCTCCAATTGTATAGAAGTGTTGAGTTTAATTGTGAATCAGAATAAATGCGGGTTATGCATTTATAATTTTTAGCGGCAGTCTGGGTTTTTCAAACCAAACCTCCGCCCTTAAACAATATTCAAAGAACGTTCAACCTTTAATTCGTATTCCCGAACTTTCAAGCTCGCTGGTAACCATCTTTTCCATCTCTGCAATCCTTCTGCTCACGTCAATATTTATATTATTTTTTCCATGGCGCCTGCTGGTCTGGAGTTCGGCTGCAATGTGCAGCGCTGTCATAGCAAGCAAATCCTGCCGGTCAATTACCGCATAGTCTTTCTCGTATTGACGGATGCGTTCATTGACTGCCTCTGCCGCCTGGAGCAGGTTCTTTCTCTCATCCTCGTTTTTCACAAGCAATGGATAGTTCCTGTTGGCGATAGATATATTTATGGTTTGCTCACTCATAGGGTTGATTCACTTTTATTGCTCAACATATTTAAGCTGTTATCCAATTCGCGGATAATTTCTTCAACTTTTATTTTCAGGTTCTTTAAGTCGGTGTGGTTGTTATGCTTTGACTTTACTTCATGCTCAATGCGTTTCGCTTTTTCGGCTTCCTGCTCCAGCTTTGCTATTAATTTTTTGTTTTCCTCTGCCAGCCGATTGTTGGATTCACGCAGCGAATGATGATACGTTACCAGTTTTTGTATCTTCTTTTCAAGATGCTCAACATTATCGAGTACTTCGGTCATAATTCAAATGCTTAACGACAGCAAATATAAAGGAAATACTTTGAAAAGTGTGAAGGGTTTAATTCACTTTTTATGAACAACTTCAAACTCATCATATCTTGCGATGCAACTCTGAATAATTTTATAACCTTTGCTGTGATAAAGTACATACATAATTTCGATATTTACCATTAACGCTGAAATGAAAAAAATATTTGCAGCCGCTCTAATGCTTGCGTCATGCACCGTTCGCGCACAACTGCCGGACACAGAAATTTACGTTGCAGACTTTTCTGATGTGAAAGGGATGATAAAAATTTCAAGTCCTGTTAACATTACGAACCGCAAGGGCTACGACAACCAGCCTTCTTTTTCGCCTGATGGAAATAAAGTGTATTATGTTTCTGTTCGTGATACAACTCAAAGTGATATTTATACTTACGACATCACAACAAAAAAAACGTCACAGATTACAGACACAAAAGTGAGTGAATATTCACCTGTTATTTCTGCAGACGGAAAAAGCATGACGGTAGTTCGCGTAGATGCAGATTCGGGGCAGCGGTTTTATTCAGTTCCTCTTAATCAGAAATCAAAACCGGTTTTTATTCCGGGAACAGATTCCATTGGCTACTACTGCCGCATTGATGATAACCGGTACGCAATGTTTCTTGTTGGCACTGCAAATACATTGCAGATCCTTACTATCAGCGATACAAGCAGAAAATTAATCGCTTCTGACGTTGGACGATGCCTGAAACTTTCTCCCGATAAAAAATTTCTTTTTTACATGTTAAAATCGAATGATAAAGAGTGGAAAATTATTAAGCTGAACCTGGAAACATATAAGGGCGAACTGGTTATTGAAACATTGCCAGCCAGCGAGGACTTTGCCGTACTACCGGACGGAACTCTGCTGATGGCGCAGGGAAGCAAGTTTTTTAAATTTACTCCCGGCAAGCAGGACTACTGGATAGAATTTACTGATTTGGGCAAGACATTCAATAAAATCACTCGCATATCAATTAACAACGAGCAAAATAAAATTGCTTTTGTTGATGTGCTGGATAAGCAGAAATAATACAGCCATAGTAATGAAGACACCTACAATGTTCATGTTTCTTGCATTTACAATAAGCTGTAGCAGTACCGTAAAGCAAAATAAAATGACAGAACAACACAACAGTAATCCATACTACTCACGCACAGACACTATACATCTGAACGTAAGTAATGCGGAATGGAAAAAAATATTACCGGCCGATTTGTATGCCGTTGCAAGAGAACAAGACACAGAAAGGCCATTTACAGGCAAATATTGGGATGCCGACACTAAAGGAACTTATTACTGTGCCGTATGCGGCAATAAGCTTTTTCGTTCCGATGCCAAGTTTGCAAGTACCTGCGGTTGGCCAAGTTTCTTTGAAGCGGTCAGACCGAACAGTATTATTTATAAGGAAGATAATTCATACGGAATGAAACGGATAGAGGTAGAATGTGCACGCTGCAACTCTCATCTTGGGCACATTTTCGATGACGGGCCTCCACCGACATTTAAACGTTTTTGCATGAACTCTATATCGCTTGACTTTGAACCTGACGACAAGAACGTAATCAAATAACAAGGGCGCGGCAAAAATGGCGCCTCCGTTAGTCGTAGTTTCGATACAGATAAAAATGTTGACTCTCGCTGACTGAGCAAGTCTGTAACAAAATTATTTCTTTTCAAATGCAGCTATAATTTCTTCAAGCTGCTTTATTCTTTTTTCCATTTCAGGCAGCTTGCGGAAGAGAACATAGGTACGTTTGTAATCGCCAATATTAAATGCGGGTGACCCCTGCACCACTTCGCCTTCCGTTTCAATGCTTGCTCCTATGCCGCTCTGGGCTGCAATCTTCACTTTATCAGCTATTGTTATATGCCCCACTATACCAACCTGTCCGCCTATCATGCAATCGCGTCCTATTTTGGCAGAGCCGGCAATCCCGGTTTGCGCTGCTATCACAGTGTTCTCCCCTATCTCAACGTTGTGCGCAACCTGTATCAGGTTATCCAGCTTTACTCCTTTGCGGATAATAGTTGAGCCGAGTGTTGCGCGGTCTATGGTAGTTACTGCTCCTATTTCAACATGGTCTTCTATAATTACATTTCCTATCTGCGCTACTTTCTTGTATTCATTATTAGTATTTGGCATAAAGCCAAAACCGTCAGCACCTATCACGGAGCCCGCATGAATGGTGCAGTGTGAGCCAATAACACAATCACTGTAAACTTTTACACCCTCAAATAAAGTTGTGTTGCCGCCGATAGAAACGTTATCACCGATATAAACCTGCGGATATATTTTCACATTGCTGCCAATGGAAACATTTTTGCCGATGTAAGCAAATGCACCTACATAAATATTGGCGCCAAGTTGTGCTGTGTCATGAATATAGCAGGGTTGTTCTATTCCGCTCTTGTCGCGTTTTATGGTATTGTAAATTTCCAGCAGCCGTACAAACGACTGGTACGCATCCGGAACACGAACCATAGTAGGGTTTACTTTTTGCGCCGGAACAAAATCCTTGCTTATAATAACAACTGAAGCGCCTGTAGTATAAAGGTGCTGCTCATATTTGGCGTTGGCAAGAAACGTGAGCGAACCTTTTGTTCCTTCTTCAATTTTTGAAAGACGGCTTACCCGTTCCTCCGGGTTGCCTTCAACAGTTCCTCCAAGAAGGTCGCTTAACTGCTTTGCTGTATATTCCATCTATCAATTGTAATTGACGAAATTACAGAAAAAAGTTAATGGTGCTTAGAGGATTTGAATCTATGATTCCCTCCGCTCACCCTTTAATTCCCTAAAGGGAGCCAACGCGGAGGAAAGTCCCCTTTAGGGGATTTAGGGGTAAAAAAAATTTAAATATGCCGTTAAACTTTAGCCATATTCTTAGCCGAAACCAACTCGGAATATGCAGGGATTGCCTGCAAGAACTCATATTTTTTTTCAGCGCTGTTTAGGCGGCAGCAAAAGTGACTAAGTCCGTTGGTGATGAGAAAATAGGAAACCCTCAGTGAAAGATTATATCTCGCTGCCTGGTCGAAAGCGCTTTGGGTAAGCCGCACATCAGGCGATTTACATTCGGCAATAAGCAGAGGTTCCGCCTGCGCAGAATAGACAACTACATCCGTGCGTTTTTTTATTCCTGCCACCAGCAGCTCTTTTTCAACGCCTATCAGCGATGCCGGAAATTTTTTTTCTGTTATAAGATAGAGCAGAACATGCTGGCGAACCGATTCTTCAGGTGTAAGGCGAACAAATTTTTTCCGGACAATATCAAAAATCTCCGCACCGGCTTCACCCTGGCGGATACGGAAAGAAGAATAATCAGGGAAATTAAAAAGAGGCATTAATAAGTTATGGAGCTTAGGAAAAATTAATTTATAGCAAGCCGCCTGACCGTGGTTGCTCCTGATGGGTTTGTAATCTTCACGGCATAAATTCCTTTGGTGTAATTATTAAGTTCCATCTTTAAAATATTACTATCGTGTGCCAAATTCTTAATATAACTTTTAACAACTGCTCCTTTCGCATCAATCAATTCAATTACATTGTTTCCCTGTTGCGCGGTCTCAGAAAAAATGATATTAATAAAATCACTGGCCGGATTCGGAACGATACTGATTATTGTTCCCTCTGAAATATTTACAGCAACAATATCATACAGCTTTGAGTTTCCGTCAAAATCAGTTTGCCTCAAACGGTAGTATGAAATGCCCGGCAAAGGATTTTTATCAACTGCCGAATAATATAGTATTTGTGCACTGTTTCCTGCTCCATCAATTTTTTCAACCGGGTAAAAAGTTTTCGAGTCGCTGCTCCGCTCAACAGTAAAAAATGAATTATTATTTTCAGATGCTGTTACCCATTGAAGCAAAACAGAATTAGGCGCCTCAGTCACAGCTGAAAAGTTGAGCAATTCTACCGGAAGCGTACCACATCCAGTGGTGCCTGTAGGAGCATACTGATAGGGCCATTGTGTAGTATAAGTGCAAGGCAATTCTTCCCACGTATATTGAAGAATGTATGGAGTGTTGCAGGCAACATTATTCAGAAGATTACTAAGGTCGCCGCAAGAAAGCAGGTTGCAGCTTGTATTAAACAATTTCCAGAAAAACCATTGCACATTTCCGGAACCACAGGTTGATTGCAGAATATTTTGAAAACTCAGTACATTGGCATTTACTGCAGCGGTAGTAAAACTGAAAAACTGTTTGTTTACCAGATTGGCTTGTGTAGTCAAAGGATAACCTGTACATGTAGTTGTAACTTGCGCCTGCGCAGGCGTAAAGGGAAAATAGCAGCCGGGTGTAGCTGAAGAACAGGAATTAACTGAGCCGGGATTAGAAACGGTGCCGCCGTAAGTATTATCTGCCCTGATTGTAAACGTACCCTCATTGCCACAAGGTCCGCCTGAAGCATACGCAATTTGAATAGCGTATGTAGTTCCTATTGCTCCGGCAATTCTGAATACGGTTGTAAGAGGCCCGTTAGCCGCTGCCTGGCAATCAATCATTGCGCAGTTGCTGGTAGGAAGGCCCGTTGCCGGCCAAACCGATGCCCCTACATAACATGAGCCTGTGGTAGTAATAATAACGTAGATTCCCGCTGCGGTTGAAGTTACTTTATACCAAACGGTTTGCGATGCGCTGGTATTGCATCCAAGCGCTTCACTTGCTTCCAATGTCGCTCCGCAGGTTGTGCCGGCAATTGCCGCTGCACCTATGGTGAGATTAATAGCATTTACATAATTATTATTTGTACCGGGCGTGCAGGGAGGTGTTCGGTCAGCATCATCTTCAACAAAAGGAACACCCAGTGGGTTTACCGTGCTTTGTTGGTTATAAGGAACTGCCTGAAAAGGTTGCTGTGAATATACAGGTCCCAAAGAAAAAATAAAACCCGCGGGAATAAAGAAGATATATTTTATAAGTTTCATGATATACGGGGTACTGTCGGTTGTGTATCATATACCATTTATGCTTCAAAGTTACAACAAATTTCAATTTATTATCCAACATTTTGACGAATGTTATCATATGCTAGGTGAAGAGCAAACATTTAAAGACTAAACAACAGATAGAGCAATTTTATGACGGTTTGGGCGTATTTACCTTCAACATTAAATCTTTTCATCTTGCTGTTACAAACAAATTTTTCTTAAGTAAAAATATCAGCGGCTCAAGGCGAGGATAAGTAGCAAATAGTTTGAGGGTTTACCCTAGGGTTTTTCCCTAGTTTTTTAGGGAGGAAAAAGTTTAGGGTTTTCCCTAGTATTTTTTTATCGTTACCTCGGAAAGATACTTTATCGCTCTTTTTGAATTTTCAAGTTAGAGCCCCTTGACCTTGATTGATGTAATTCATGTTTACGATGCTGTGCTTTATCTAATTCGTCCAGTTTTATTTCAACAAAACCTATTCGCTTAAAGCGAAATTTGTATTTGCCCTGCATCACTCCGCTAATCTTTCCACCCCTCTCATATGTTTTTAATCCTGATTCATTGAGCAACTGAAAAAAGTTATCTTTTGATTTCGCTTTATTGTAGCAAGTATTGATTTTTCCTATAATTTTTTCCTTTTCTGTTTCCCTACCAGCTCTGTATTGGAGCTTTAACTTAAGGTGTAGCCAAGAATTACATAGCTATCACATGCATTGTCTTTGCTTAACCCTAAACTAATCTCGGTTAAAATATTTGCTTATCTTTATATTTATGTTGTTCGTAACACCGCAGTGCACCGTGCCTAATTATGTTTTCCTTATAACTGTCTGTCCCGAAGTTGTAAGATGAACTCATTAATGCCCGCTCATTAACAACTATAAGATTGAAAAGCGGAATAGACATAAACAAAAAACTTATGACATGCCAAAGTTTTAAGGCTTGGTAAGGATTATCCATAACTTTATTTTAAAAGTTTATAACCCTGTCAGCTTCTTTTACCATTTCATATAAATCATTCATTGTTGAAAGCGGGCAAAGCTCCGTTGCCTCTGAATTACGGATTTTCAAACAAGTTCCGTACGCAAGAATTTCACCTTGGAAGCAATAAATTTTTCCATCTGTTCTATGTCATTGAATTTATCATTGCTCACCTGTTCGGCCTCAACTCCTTTTCCAATCAGGAAAACTTTTGTCTTTTCATTTTTGCCGAGGCAAAAATTGGCGAAGCGAAAAGCATTCCACGATGTTTCGCTGTCATTTGTTGCTATGACAATGGCTATTTCATTTTACTTTTTCAGGAATACAATTTGTCCGTTATGATAAGACAGGTGATTTGTACGGCTGATGATAATATTGAGCTTGTTGCGATGAAGCTCTTTTTGAAATGCTTCAGCGGAAACGGAGTTGTGTTTTTCAAACCACGCATGAGCGGGCATCTTTGAGAAATTCTCTGCTAGTATTGAATTGATATTTTTCCAATACTGCCTCAGCTCACTTGCAGTTTCTATGTATGTTTTAGCATCAGGATTGTCATTATAGGGGCCTGTCAATTGCTGATAGATTTGTTGCCCGAAATTAAGAATCGGTAACATCAAGTCGTGAGTTACTGTTAGGTGTCCTAATAAATAAATTCCGGTGTTTCTTCCCGATGCAACTTCATTCTTCAGTTGCTCATCAGTAAGACTATTAAAAATAGAATCAGCTTCTTTTATTTTTGAATGCCATGCGTCAAGTGCCATTTTCACAAATACCTGGTTTGTCATATTTCCTTCTCAGTTAGTTTAATTTGATGATAAGTCGGATTGTAAGTTTCGAACAGTGCATTCCCGATGGCAAAAATACCTCGCTGAGGTACCCAAAAATCACCGAGCTTTGCCTGTTTCTGAAGAGGTTTGACAGTACCGAAACTTTCATCTTGCAGGCTGGCAGTACTTTCTGCCACATTCCAGATTTTTCTGGGAGCGGCAATAAATTTCTGACCATTGGGAGTCTTTCCGTACAATCCCAGATGCCCTGCTCCAAGCATAGCGCTTGCCACTCCTCCCATAAAATTCAGGAAGCCTGATTTTTGCCACAACGGTTCAGGAATCAAGCTTGCAATCGAGTTCATCAGGCGGGTAGCAAGCGTTGTGGTTAACGAAATCTTCCATTCGAGCCGAACATCTTCTTTAATCGAAACGCGAAAATCATTGACGCCTGTCCAAATGATTTCTATGTCATCTACCTGTTGAGCTTTCGTAAGCGCACTGCCAAAATAACGGGGACACGATTGTTCGGCCGGTATGGTTTGATAAAATGTCCAGTTGCCTTCGGGGTTGCGATGCCAAATGGACCTGTAACCCATTCCGAGGGAAGTTGCAGGAAAAGACCTAAGCGCTAAGATGTGTCCTGACGCAAATGGAAGCCCCATCACACCATAGCCGGAGAATCTTTCCCATTCTCCGGAAGGCACCTTAACCTTCTCTTCTATTTCCTTTATAAGCTGTCTTGGTTCCGACATAAATCTTGTTCAGTTATAGCAGAGGTTCAGTTTAATTTTTTTTGTTTTCTGAATTTCATCAGCCGCCTTGTTGTTAGTCATTTATTTCTTGCAATCGGTTTGATTTAGCGGCACTGTTTAATCAGAGCGGTTAGGGTTGCCTATAACATCTATTATCCTCAACTCCCAATATTAGGAGTTATTCATTTTCAAACAAATATAAAAATTATCCACAACTATGTTGCGGATTGTCGCAACTGGTTCATAATGCTAGTTTGTCAAGCGGGCTTTGAACTTTTGATATTTGTTTTTTACTCCCATGGGTATAAATTCCGGTTGTCCTCAAGCTGCTGTGCCCTAAGAGTTCTTTTATAGTCATCAAATCCGTTCCGCTTTCCATCAGGTGGGTAGCAAAAGAATGTCTAAGCGCATGAATGCTCCCGAAATGTTTTCCACATGTTTCCCGCAAGTAAAAAAATTAATTATAAAATATTGTTTTACAATTAATTATATATTTTTTGTAGTCCCGACAGGAATCGAACCTGAATCAAGGGTTCAAAAAAATTTCTATTCTATTCGACTTGACCATCATCTTCCCAATCCCATGTTTCTTTTTACATCCATGTTCGAAGGGTGTCTGCAGTTTTATTCAAACGTTCAATTAATCCCACGTTGTCGTCAGTGATTAATATATCAGCAGAAATCTTACGATACAAAATTTGTGCAATTTTTGTGCAAATCAAAAAACAGAAGATAAAAGGTTTAACTTAATTATTTGATTTAGAAGCGGACCCGGAGGGATTCAAACCCCCAACCTTCTGATCCGTAGTCAGATGCTCTATTCAATTAAGCTACGGGTCCTGTTTTCAGGGCAGGTATTCAATTAAGATACCGGTCCTGAAAAATGAGCCGCAAATATAATTCAATAGTTACACGTTACCCCATCTACCAACACAAAGGCAAAACAAAAAGGACTAAGTGCCTATACTCCATTAAGCCACGGCCTCCTTATTATATTTCACCCCCAAGTAATATTTAGACAATACATTTGCCGCATAAAATTTCTACAATCAAAAAAATTAAGGAAAATGAAAACACCAGATTACACAGCAACTATTTTGGTTAGCCAAAATCAGACAACGGCCTTCAATGCAATTAAAAACTTTCGTGCCTGGTGGTCGGAAGAAATTGAAGGCAATACAGACCAACTCAATGAAGTATTTTTCTACCACTACAAAGACATTCATTTATGTAAAATGAAACTCATTGAGATGGTTCCTGATGAAAAATTAGTTTACCAGGTGATAGACAATCAATTTAATTTCACCAAAGACAAAACCGAATGGATTAATACAAAGCTGATTTTTGAAATAACAAACGAAGGGGGCAAAACAAAAGTCCGGTTCACTCACCAAGGATTAGTCCCGGATTATGAATGCTACGATGTTTGCTTTGATGCCTGGACCGGCTACATCAAAAAAAGTCTTTATAACCTGATTACTACCGGCAAGGGCGAACCTAATCCATTGGAAGGCGAAGGGTTTAACGCACAGCTTGCAGAGAAATGGAAATTGAAATAACATAGATAATCAACCGCACGGTTAACCTGGCTTATAATATTTCATCGCCTGCGGCAAAAACTCTTTCATCTGCTTGGCCCGCGTAGCATCACTGGGGTGCGTGCTTAATATCTCGGGCGGTTTTCCACCACCGGCTGCAGCCGACATTCTATCCCAAACCTGGTAAGCCGTTGACGGATTGTAACCCGCCAGGGCCATAAAAACCATTCCGAGCTTATCGGCTTCGCTTTCGTGAGTTCGTGAATAGGGGAGCAAAACACCGACAGTGGTTCCCACTCCATATGCTGTTAAAAACATGGCGCGGGTTTGTTCCGGTTTTTGTGACAATGCTATATCCAATGCCATTCCCCCCGCGGCGGTAAGAAGCATCTGGCTCATCCGTTCATTACCGTGGCGTGCGACCGCATGTCCAATTTCATGCCCCATAACAAATGCAAGGGTTGTTTCATCTTTTGTTACCGGAAGCAAGCCACTGTACACAACCACTTTTCCTCCCGGCATGCACCAGGCGTTTACTTGCTTATCGTTAACCAGGTTAAATTCCCATTTGTAACCCTCCACTCGCTTTGCCTGGCCATTTTTTCTCATATACTGTTCCACTGCAGTAGAAATTCTGCTGCCAACGTTCTTCACCATTACTGCATCGGGATTGGAAGCAGGCACAGGTGGATTCTTGCTCAGGAAATCCCTGTATTGCGTAAGGCTCATAGACATGACCTGGCTTTCCGGAAGCAGGTTCACCTGTTTACGTCCTGTAATAGGAACTTTAGTACACGCCAGAATAAATAATAGAGGAATGAAGAGAAACTTTTTCATAACGAATTATTTTAAGTTAAAGATAAATAATTTCAGTCTTCACTGAAATTATCATGCCACAAATAAATCGCTGCTTATAAATTAAATAAAATAAAAATGCAGTTTTATTATTCGCCCTACTGGACCACAGCCGAAAGGCCGTTTTCGGTAAGCGCATCACGCATCGGCTTAAGAAAATTATACGTGCCCGTTTTTACAATGCACTTACCGCTGTGATGCACAATGTGCGCACACTGCTCTGCCTGTAAAGGGTCGTGGCGGCAAATATCAATGAGCATACGGATGACATGATGAAAAGTATTTACATCGTCATTAAGTAAAATGAGTTCATGTTTTTCCGTGCTCTCTGAGTCCGGTTTATGAATCTCTTTTCTGCGAGGCAAAGAGATTCCTGCATCGTCAAGAATTTGTTTTAAATTAGTGTTCATTTTGTTTACGGCCGTAAAAGTAATTTTTTATTTATGAACCAAAACTACTCTGTAAAAACGTATTTTAATGTAGCGCCAAAGTCAAGAAATTCAGGGCCTTTGTTAACAAATTCATAAAACGGCTGCGCCTCTATTCCTATGGCAAGCGGAAGCCATTTAATTGCAACCTGGTATTCGAGCGCTACCAATAAATCTGCACCAACTGTTATAATATTGTCTTTATAATAATCGGGCAACCCGTTAACAATCTTATAATATTTTGTGTGATAATACCCAATGTGCATGCCAACGCCCATAATAAAATCAAGCGGAAGCTGAATGAGAGGGATACGGAAAGGAAGTTGATTCTCATACATTGGAGAAATAACCCAGCCTCCTTCAGATATTTTTGAATGAGCAATAAGTATTGAAACGCCTGTTGCATTGTCGGGGCGGAAAAAATATTTCATCGTTAATCCCGAATTAAATTTTGCAACCCTGCCCCCTATCCCCGCATGATATTGGGCATAGCTGGCGCTGACGGAAGTAAATAATATGCAAAAAGAAATAATCTTTTTATGCATTTGATTCATCTAGAGAATCGTGTTATAGAAAATGGAAATTTGTAATGGATATTGGAAAATAGAAATTTCGATGTCGTATATTGCCATTATCAATTTTCAATTACCAATTTCAAATGTCTAGGCAGCTAATTTCAAACCTGTTCTCTTATAAGCGGATTTTTTTTGCGTGAACGCTGAAGAACTTTTTCGTAATACTTTTCATAAACCGGAAGTATATTCTTCAGTTCGAATTTGGCGGCATGCTGCAACGCATTCTTTTTAAACTGAGCCAGCCGTTGGGGGTCTTCAAGTATATGAATCGCATGTTCTGCCATGTCATTTATGTCACCAACGTTACTCAGAAAACCGGTAACTCCCTGCACATTCACTTCGGGCAGCCCGCCGGTATTGGTGGAAATTACCGGTACCTGGCAAGCCATAGCTTCGAGCGCCGCAAGACCGAAGCTTTCTGTTTCTGAAGGCAGAATAAAAATGTCGGATACCGACAATAGTTCTTCGATGGGGTCTTGCTTCCCCAGGAAACGGACATCGTTATAAATATTAAGTTCCCTGCAAAGTTGCTCTATGTTTGCACGCTCCGGGCCATCGCCCACAAGCAAAAGTTTAGATTGAATTTTCTCCCTGATTTTCTGAAACACTTTTACCACATCCTGCACGCGTTTTACTTTTCTGAAATTGGAAGTATGGATAACGAGCTTTTCATTATCGGCTGCAATGGCCTTGCGGAAATGTTCTTTCGGCTGTTTTGAAAAACGCTGCAGGTCAACGAAATTAGGAATCACTTCAATCTCGTTTTGAATTTTAAAATAAGCATAGGTATCTTTCTTCAAACTTTCCGATACTGCAGTTACTCCATCCGATTCGTTGATAGCGAACGTTACCACCGGCTCATAACTTTTATCTTTTCCCACCAGCGTAATATCGGTTCCGTGAAGCGTGGTAATAAAAGGCAATGCAATATTTTCTTTAGCAAGAATTTTTTTTGCGAGGTATGCAGACGATGCATGAGGAATAGCGTAATGCACATGCAGCAAATCAAGTTTTTCGAAACGCGCTACATCTACCATCTTACTCGTGAGTGCAATTTCGTAAGGCGGAAATAAAAACAACGGGTAAGCCGGAACAGGAACTTCGTGGTAAGAAATATTCTCTGAAAATGATTCGAGCCGCACCGGCTGGCTGTAGGTAATAAAATGAATTACGTGCCCGCGCTCTGCCAGCGCTTTGCCAAGTTCGGTGGCAATAACTCCGCTGCCTCCGTAGGTTGGGTAACAAACAATTCCGATACGCATTAATAATTGTTTAAAATGAATGGCTCAAAAGTAATATTTCAAAAATCAATTAATGCCCTTTTAAACCACCTGCCCTGAAACAGCCATCCTGCAAGGGTTTGCCGCCTTTGCAGTTCCATAAAATACAGTTATTGGTGATAACTTTTCAGTATTCTACATAGCAAAAACAACCACCCGCCAAATATTTTTTGCAGTTTACCTATGATTTCTGTAATATTACCCCGTAATCATATGTTATACCTACCAATTCTTAAAGATTTCTAATCATCAGTACCGGATGCAACCACTCAAACTGCGATTGTATCCCTTGTTTCAGTTCGTTTTATCATCAACCCATTTATAAATTCATAAACATGAGAACTAAAATTCTGCAACTAATTTTCGTTTTTGCTGCTGCATCTGTAATAAATTCTTCAGCGCAAAGTGTAATTCCCTTCTACAAAAACGGAGTATCCGGCTACAAGGATGCCGCGACCGGGCAGGTTGTAATCCCGGCTAAATACCGCTCTGCAAGCACTATGATTCCCTACAATAAAGGAGGCGATTCGTATGCGGTGGTTTCTTTTGAAGGAAAATTCGGATACATCAACCAAAAAGGAGAAGTACTTATTCCGTTTATATATGATATGGCCAACATATTTACAGAAGGCATAGCCGCTGTAAAGCTGAACGGGAAGTACGGTTTCATCAATATGAAAAATGAAACCATTATTCCTTTTCAATATGATTATGCCGGAAAGGTGAACAGTGGAATAGCGCGCATTGAGAAAAACGGGATGTGGGGATTTTTAAATGTAAGCACTAAAGCTGAAATTGCATTGCAGTTTTACAGCGCCAATGATTTTTCAGAGGGGCTTGCTTCGGTAAAGAATGCTGACGGGCAGTGGGGCTTTATAAATGCTCAGGGCAATTATGTGATTGCGCCTCAGTTCACAAAAGCAGATACCTTTAATCACGGACGGGCCATGGTTCACAACGGAAATAATTATGTTTATATAAATACAACCGGCCAGGTGATTCAAACTCTTGAGCGCTAAAAAACTTTCCCTGCAATAATTACAAAGAATATCAAAACACATTGAACATGAAAGATACCTTACAAAAACTCGCTTCTGTATTCTCTCTCGGCATTCTGTTAACCATAGGAAATGTTTCACCGGTTAAGTCACAAACATCTTACTGTCCCAATGCCGGATTTGAAATGGGAGACTTTACCAATTGGATAGGTTATACCGGGACGCCACCCGTCGGTGGCTGCTGCCCTATCAATGTTCCCACTTTCGGAATTGTGAGTGGACGGCACACCATCATATCCGCCCCTGCTCTTGACCTGAACACCTGCGGTAATTTACAGATACTCCCTGCTTTTGCCGGCGGCTATGTTTGTCGGCTCGGCAATGACCTGGTGGGTGCGGAGGCGGAACAACTCCGGTACGACCTTATTGTTGACAGCAACAATGCTTTGTTTGTTTACAGGTATGCAGTGGTTCTTCAAGACCCGGGACATTCTCCTGCAGACCAGCCGCGATTTCAGATTCGCGTTTTGGACGCGCTTGGAAATGTTATAGACCCTATTTGCGGACAGTATTTTGTGGAAGCAGGACAAAACATTCCGGGCTTTCAATGGTGTGCCACCAACAGCGTTGTATGGAAGGACTGGACAACCGTGGGAATAGACTTGTCCCCTTATATCGGCCAGGATATCACGCTTGAATTCAGCACGGGCGACTGTGCCTTAACCGGTCACTTCGGCTATGCCTACCTGGATGCGTATTGTATGCCGATGGCCATTCAGTCTGAATTTTGCATTGGCTCCTCAGCAGTAAGTCTCGTGGCTCCTCCCGGGTTCTCATCGTACCTATGGTCAACCGGCGACACTACCATTAACACCACGGTTCAGAATCCTGTTATCGGGCAGCAGGTTACTGTTACACTTACTACGGTTCAAAATTGCAACCTCAATTTAACCACAACTTTAAATTCAACTGTAATCTCCCCTGCATATTCAGTTCAGATTGATGCGTGCAATCCAACGGCTGCCGTTCAATTTACAGACGCAACAACTATTGTGAACGGAACGCTTGTTGGTTGGAACTGGAACTTTGGCGATGGCTCACCGATTGACACCAATCAAAGTCCATCTCACACATTCCCTTCGCCCGGCCAGTACCAGGTAACGCTTTACGCGTTTTCTTTATCCGGATGTGTTGACTCTGTTACAACTGCTGTAAATATTTTTGCTCCTGCAACAGCTGCCTTTTCAGTAAATGCTCCCTGCATGGGAGATGCCAGCATTTTTGCTGACTTGTCGACTGCAGGAGTGGATACTATTACAAGCTGGGCATGGAACTTTGGCGACAGCTCAAACGATAATGTTCAGAATCCTCAGCATACGTATTCTACTTCCGGCACTTACACGGTAACATTAATAATCGTTACGAACAATGGATGTACCGATACGCTTGTTCAGAATGTAACGGTAAATCCTTTGCCTGTTATTCTCACTACGCCATCTACTTCAATTTGCCTGGGCGATGTAACGATTATGTCAGCATCAGGTGCAAATACATATGAGTGGACTCCTCCGACAGCGTTGAGTGCTACGACCGGAAGCACCGTTACTGCAAATCCTACAGTAACTACAACTTACACTGTTACAGGAACAGATGCCAATGGATGCCATTCTTCGGCTTCAATAACAATCACGGTAAATCCTTTGCCGCTGGTTGTTTCTCCTGCAAACCCTGAAGTATGCGCAGGTGGCTGTACCGTCCTGACTCTTACCGGTGCGTTCACCTATTCCTGGAGTCCCAACGTATATATCACATCTTCAAATCCCGACAGTTCTATCGTTACTTCCTGTCCTGCGGTTACCACCCTTTACACAGTTACAGGAAGCTCACAGGAGGGCTGCACCGCTTCCATTACATTTAATGTTCAGGTTCATCCGAATCCAACTCCTGTCATCACAGCGGATGGACCTACAACTTTCTGCGAAGGAAACTCTGTAAATCTTACGGTATCACCGGTAGTTACAGGAGATTCTATTGATTGGAGCAATGGAGAAGAGACTGCTACAATTAATGTAAATGCATCTGAAACCTTCACCGTAACAATTACCAGCGCTGAAGGATGCAGCGGCACTTCGGCCCCGCTCACCGTAACTGTAAGTCCTATACCAATTGCACAGATTACTCCTGCAGGCCCTATCACCATTTGCACGGGCTTCCCTGCTACCCTGTCTGCTACGACAGGAGCGGGATACACCTATCAATGGTATTCAGGAATTAACCAAATACCTGGTGCAACAAATTCTACGTATGTAGTTACAGTAACGGGAAATTATTCTGTTGTAGTTACTGCCAATAACTGTACAGCCACATCAAACACAGTACAGGCCGTGCTTGGTTTAGGGCCGGATGTTACCATTACCGTTTCTCCTACCATCGGCTGCTTGCTGAATACAATTTATATTGGTTATGGCCCGCAGAGCATCACGCTTACAGCAGTACCTAATCCTTCTGCTGCATCGTTCCTGTGGTCAACGGGTGCAACAACTCAATCCATATCGGTTACCACTCCGGGCGATTATAGCGTTACTGCATTTGACGCCAATGGCTGCCCATCACCAAATCCAGCCGTGCTCACGCCTGCGATTAATGTAGTTGACATACGCTGCGGCCAGGGCAAAAAGAAAATTATTCTTTGCCACGTTCCCGAAGGAAATCCTGGTAATCCGCAAACGCTGTGCCTGGCACCTTCTGCTATTCCGCATCACCTCGAGCACCATCAATACGATTGCCTGGGTCCGTGCAGTTTATATTATCCGAGGATGACGCCTATCATTGAAGGCGATGACGGTGACTTCTTTGTAATGACCTATCCGAACCCTTTCAATGACGGATTTAACCTCTACATTTTATCTGCTTCTTCTGATGAAATAAAAGTTAATATCTATGACATGCTCGGAAGAACTGTAGAAACATACCGCAATGTAAACGAGACAACTCTTATCGGTGCATCTCTGATAGAAGGTATTTACAATGCCGAAGTGGTCCAGGGCGATAACCGAAAAATGCTAAGCATAATGAAATCAAAATAAACGGGGGCTGAGGCCTAATTGCAAAACCTTCCGGTAATTTCCGGGAGGTTTTTTTATTTTACGTATAAGTACGTATAGTTTGCTTTCATCTTTCCATAGTATCTTTGGCATTGTAAAATATGCAAGGATGATAAGAAATATTGCCGTCACTTTCCTGATACTTTCAATTTCAGCATTGACAGTGCCGGGGCAAACTAAATCTAAAAAAGGGGAGCCGGAAAAAAAACAGGCGCAAACCCCGACTGCCGACAACGAAACTTTAATCTATAACGCTGCCATGAAATATGGCGACTACGATGCTGCCCGTTTTGCATTGTATTCGCTTTTGGTAAAGCATCCTGAAAATATTTCTTACCTCGATTCTCTTGTACGAATATATTTTATGACAGGGAACTGGGCACAGTGCATTCTTACAGGTAACGAATACATGACTAAGGACACCGGCAATATTGCCGTGCTGGAACTGGTTGCCATTTCAAATTCAAACCTGTCGCGCAATAAAGATGCGCTTGACCTGTATGAAAAAATTTACCGGAAGACGGGAAACCTGTATCATGGATACCAGGTGGCCGTGCACCGGTATATCCTGCAGCGCTATGGCGAATGCGCACAGATGATTGATGCTATTGTAAATGACACGGCTTCAGCAAAAGAATTGATTAATATAAACGCAGACGAGGGACAAAACCAGCAAGTCCCCATTCGTGCATCCGCGTTGAATTTAAGAGGAGTTATGCTCAAGGAGATTAACATGCCCGAAAAAGCCCGCGAAAATTTTGAAGCTGCATTAAAGCTTGCTCCCGATTTTATCCTCGCGAAAAATAACCTGGAGCAGATGAAAAAGGAAAAAGAAACAAAAGAACCTGACAAAACAATTCCGGAAAAGAAAACCAGGTAAAAAAAATTATCATGACCACTTTCATTCAATTAAAAATAGCTGTACTATTTTTTGTCTCACTGCTTGGGGGTAGTGAAGTTTCGTTGTATTCGTTCAAAACAAAAACACTGGACGGAAAAGATTTTGATTTTTCTTCCCTGAAAGGAAAAAAGGTTTTGATTGTAAACACCGCCTCCGAATGTGGCAACACTCCGCAGTACAGCGATTTGGAAAAGCTTTATGAAAAGTACAAAGACCGTTTGGTTGTAATCGGGTTTCCTGCCAACAACTTCGGAGCCCAGGAACCGGGAACAAACCAGCAGATTTCAGAGTTCTGCAAAAAAAATTACGGAGTAACTTTTCCAGTCATGCAGAAAATTTCTGTTAAAGGCGAAGACATCGACCCTCTTTTTCAATGGCTGACAACGGAAAGCAATCCTGATTTTACGGGTGATATAAAATGGAACTTTGAAAAATTTCTTATGGATGGAAATGGCAAATTGATTCACCGCTTCCGCAGCAAGATGAACCCTATGAGCGAAGAAATTATTTCAGCTATAGAAGGCAAATAGAGCTCCAGGTTTTTACCACCGAGTCACACGGGCACAGAAAATTTTTTAAACCCTGTGTCTCAGTGCCTCTGTGGTAAATCTTTTCTATTTTCAATTTCCCTGTTTTCACAAACTCGATTCTTTACTTTTTCTGCATTAATGAAATTGCGGTAAAGATTCGTTCTGCTAACAATAATTTGTTTACAATTTACGTTGAAGGAAAAATTGATGCATATGCATCGGGGGTAACTTTGCCCATTCATCCTAAAAAAATATTGCATGATTTTAACGTCCATTCTTCTACAGATTGTTCAACCGGCCGATAGCGCTGCAAATCTTACAGCCCCCGCACAAAAAGCGGTGGAAACTATGACCTTTTTAGACCTTGCCATGAAAGGCGGGCCTATTCTTATTCCCATCGCCATTCTTTCGCTGATGGCTGTTTACATTTTCTTCGAGCGGCTGCTTACCATTCAGAAATTTTCCAAGACGGGTTCAAATTTTATGAATCAAATCAGAGACAATGTTCATCACGGAAATATTGAAGCCGCTAAAGTCCTGTGCCGCAATACCAACAGCCCCGTTGCGCGGATGGTTCAGAAAGGTTTGATGCGCCTGGGCAAGCCGGTTCACGATATCGAAGGCGCCATAGAAAATGTAGGCAAGCTGGAGGTGTATAACATGGAGAAAAATCTCGGCCTGCTCAGCTCCATTGCGGGCCTTGCTCCTATGTTTGGTTTTCTCGGAACCATTTTCGGTGTCATCAAAATTTTTTATGAAATTCATATGGAAAATAGTTTGGAGATCGGAACTATTTCGGGTGGACTGTATATGAAAATGATTGCCAGCGCGGCAGGATTGCTTGTAGGTATTATCGCGTATGCAGGCTACCAGTATTTAATTCACAGGATTGACCGTGTCGTTCACCAGATGGAACTGAATGCAGTAGAATTTATGGACCTCCTCGAAGACCCTGTTAAAGTTCATTAAAATTTTTGAAATTGGTTATGTTGAAATTTGAAAATAGTAATAGAAAGTGGAAATTGGATATTTGGACTGCCCGTTAATCTCGAATATGTAACCTTTCAATTTTCCAATTTCAATTTTCCATTACAAATATCCATTTTCCGTAAAGCTATTTTCTAAATTGTAATATGAATCTAAGAACACGCAGACAAAGAACCATAGAAGTTTACACTTCCTCGCTCAACGACATTATGTTTTTTCTGTTGTTGTTCTTTCTCATTACATCAACACTTGCAACGCCAAATGTTCTGAAGCTTTTGCTGCCCAACGCAAAATCAAGCACACAAAGCATAAAGCACCCCATTACAATTTCTGTAACCGGAGACCTGCACTATGCCGTAAACAATACTCCTGTTGAGCCAAGCCAGCTTGAATTAATGCTTAAATCATTAATCGCCAATCAGACCGACCCGACAGCATTACTTAAAGTTGACAAAACCGTGCAAGTACAAAATCTTGTTGACCTGCTCGATATTGGCAACCGCTTAAAAATAAAAATGGTTCTTGCCACCAGCACCTCCAAGAAATAAAAATGGAAACTGCTCCCAGTGTCCGCTATCGCTCCATCACCATTTCATTGTTGGTGCATCTTGCCCTTTTCCTTGCTTTGTATTTCCTGGTGATGAAAATTAAAATTCCCCCCTTTGAAGAAGCAGGCGGTGGCGGTGGTGTATTAGTCAATATAGGTTATGTTGACTTGGCAAGCGGAAATGTTCAACCGCTCTCGGAAAATACAACAACAGAACCGCAGCCGGTGAAAGAAAAAGTAACCACCGCACAGGAGAACGAAAAGATTGCCACCCAGGATTTTGAAGAATCACACCCGGTTGTCACCTCAAAAAAGACAGAGACAAAAAAAACAGTGACGAAAAAAACTCCTGTCGTTACAGAAGTTAAAAAAACAACAGTAAAGGAAAAAACAGTTGACCAGCGCGCGTTGTATAGAGGAAAAACCAATTCATCCACATCACAGGGAACTTCAACCAGCGGCACAGGAGACCAGGGAGACCCAACGGGCGACCCGAATTCAAAGTATCAGGGTAAGAATGGAAACGGCACGGGAACAGGGCCCGGCACCGGCGCCGGAAGCGGCATGGGTAGTGGCATTGGAGACTTTGATTTGAAAGGAAGAAGCATCATGCGCAGGCCTGTGTTGCACGACACCTCGCAGGAAACCGGGAAAGTGGTTGTAGAAATTGTAGTTGACAAAAGCGGAAATGTTACTTCAACAAATATAGAGCGCGGCACAACAACGTCTAACGCGCACCTGCAGCAGCTCGCACTGAAAGCCGCACGCGAAACAAAATTTTCTCCCAGCGCCACGGGGCAGGAAATTCAGCGCGGTACTGTTACCTTTGTGTTTGTTGTTCACTAAATGAATTATCGCGAGGCGATTGATTTTCTTTACAGTCGCCTGCCCATGTTTCACCGCATTGGTGCGGCTGCATACAAGGCAGACCTTAATAACACCATTGAACTGTGCGCCTTGCTGGGCAATCCTCAAGACGCTTTAAACCATCGCAGCGTACATATTGCCGGAACCAACGGCAAGGGCTCGGTTTCGCACATGCTTGCTGCCATCCTGCAAACGGCAGGGTACAAAACGGGTTTGTATACCTCCCCTCACTTGCTCGATTTCCGTGAGCGAATCCGCATAAACGGAAAAATGATTCCTGAGCAGGAAGTGATTTCTTTTATTGAAACGTACCGAGGCGACTTTGAGCGTATCAGCCCTTCTTTTTTTGAATGGACGGTTGCACTTGCATTTAATTTTTTTGCGAAAGAAAAAGTTGATGTTGCAGTAATTGAAACCGGTCTGGGAGGGCGGCTCGACTCCACTAACGTCATTACTCCTTTGCTCTCCGTGATTACCAACATCGGGCTGGATCACACGAACTTGCTTGGAAATTCGCTTGAACTCATCGCAGCTGAAAAAGCAGGTATTATAAAACGGAATATTCCTGTTATAATTGGAGAAACCCAAAACGAAACAAAAAATATTTTTTTAGAGAAAGCGAAACAGGAAAATGCAGGGATAATTTTTGCCGATGAAATTTTTTCTGCTGTTAAAAAAGATTATGAAGGAGAATATATGTCTTTAGATGTTTTTACCTCATCCGTCTCGCTTCGCGAGCCACCTTCTCCTGAAGGAGAAGGAAAAATCTATTCAGGGAAAGGTTCTGGCAGTACTGCGCACCCCTCTCCTCAAGGAGAGGGGCCGGGGGTGAGGCGCTTCCTTCAAAACCTTCACCTTGATTTAACAGGTGATTACCAGCTAAAAAATATTGTGACAGTTATTGCTGCAGTCGAACAACTGAAAAATCATTATTCAATTACAGAAACTGCGTTGCGCAATGCGTTGAAAAATGTGCGCAGCATAACAGAGCTCATGGGGCGATGGCAAATCCTAAGAAAAGAACCCCTTGTAATTTGTGATGTAGCACATAATGCGGAAGGTATTGCATACATTGTGGAGCAAATCAAAAAGACAAAACATGATAAGCTCCACTTTGTATTTGGCTCAGTGGAAGATAAAGACATCAGCAAAATTTTAAAGATTCTTCCGGTAGATGCAGAATATTATTTCTGCCGCGCCAATATCCCTCGTGCTTTGGATGCTGAAATACTTGCAAAACAAGCAACCAATGCAGGGTTAAGAGGGAAAAATTATGGAAGTGTAAACGATGCTGTGAAGAATGCTCTTAAAAATGCATCAACCAATGATATGGTTTTTATAGGCGGCAGCACATTCGTGGTTGCAGAGGCGATTGAAGTATTTATTTAATTTATTCCCAATAAAAACTCAATAGTATTCACTCCATCAGCATAATCCCAGAGCATGGGTTTTTGCGTTTGCCCTAAAGAAACAAGAGATAATTTTTCTGAAGAAAATTTTTCCTTTATCGCCTCTGCACAGGCAATGCATTGTATTTCATTCTGCATTAAAGAGAGCTTTTCAAAAACATCTTTCACATCCTTATAATATTCATAATGCAGAACTGAAACAGGGGATTGCAACGAAACGTCTTCTTTAAGAATTACAAAACCATTTTCAAGGAACTTAATTTTATTCATGAGCATAACCGTACGCTGGTAGGTGTAGTTGTTCATATAACGGTTATGTTGGTCGATGCCGTTATATCTTTCAAAGGCTTCGAACAAGCGGCTTAAATCAAATCCTTCGGGCAGAAAGAGTTTGGAGACATTCCTGCATCCCAACCCGAAGTATTGAAAAATATCATCCGGCAGGCTTAAAAGTTCTTCGTTATTTTCATGACCACTTAATACAGCTACACTGTTCCTGTTCTTTCGGATGATGTGAGGATATTTTCCGAAATAATATTCAAAATACCTCGCAGAATTATTACTGCCGGTGGCAATAACTGCATTGGGAGAAGAAATTCTTTCGACAAAAGAAATTTTCTCTTCAAAAGCCGGCTCTATTTTTTTCAGCCATGATGCAATACGCGGAAGCAGGTGTGCATCGTCAGAAGAGTTCTTCCCCTCATAAATATGTCCTGACATCAGCACGCACAAAAAATCATGAAATCCTACTGCCGGAATGTTACCCGCATTAATCACCCCGATTTTTTTTCCTTGTTTGCGGGAATCCATTTTCGCATGGTAGGGCGTTGTCCATTTTTCCAGATCCTCTTTTGTCAGCACTTGCCCCAATGCTCCAAAAGCAGATAGAATATTCTCCCTTGTAAACCATGGATTGGCCGCTGAAGCGGCTGAAATAGCCTGCTCAGTTTCAGTATCCACATTACCCGTAGAAACAACCCTAAGCTGCTCCCCCAGCAGTGAAAAAACAGCGATATTTTTTTTTAATTCCATTTGCACATTTAAACGGGTTATTTACATTTGCGCCCGATTCAAAAATAAAACGAAAAAGTTATGGCTATAATGATTACTGAAGAATGCATCAACTGCGGTGCATGTGAACCGGAATGTCCGAACAACGCGATTTATGAAGGTGGCGCTGAATGGAGATTTTCGGATAAAACCAAGGTGAGCGGGATGTTTGCAAAAATGGACGGAACTATGATTGACGGCAATACTCCGCAACCCCCCAAAGTGATGGACCGGTATTATATTGTAACTGACAAATGCACCGAATGTGTTGGCTTTCATGATGAACCGCAATGCGCTTCGGTTTGCCCGGTTGACTGCTGCGTGGATGACCCTGACTTCCGCGAGCCCAAGGATGACCTTATGGCTAAGAAGGTGCGCATGCACGGCTGATAAAATATTCTCTCGTATGAATCCGTTCTGATGAAAAATCCGGACGGATTTTTTTTGTTGTTACTTTTGGATTCGTGATGAATAAATTTCTTTCGGTTGTTGTTTTGTTTCTTGCCTGTAAAACAGGTGCTTTCTCTCAAGGCGGAAAAAATGATTTTCGCCAGCGAACAGACAGCCTGAAAGCGCTGGGAAGAAATATATTGGGCGGAAAAACAGATTCGGCGCGCGTTGCTTCCAATGAAAAATTTCTTTTGCTGATGCAGGAAACGCTGAATAGCCCGGGTTCATTTGAAGCATCGTTTGATTCTGTAACCAATGTTTCCAGGCTCACTTCTCACGATAATTTACTGAAAGTTTATACCTGGACGCTTCCTAAGGTTGATATGAGTTCTTATACATTCTTCGGTATTGTCCAGTATTATTCCGGCAAAAAAAAATTAACGGTCATCCGGCTTGAAGATGTATCGCCAGGGATTGAAAACCCACAGTCGCTGAAGACAAACTCTGAAAATTGGTTTGGTGCGGTGTATTACGATATTATTGACGGCAAAAAAGCCGGTAAAAAATATTATACCCTACTGGGATGGAAGGGAAACAACCGAACGACAACCAAAAAAGTAATTGATGTTATGTATTTTAAAAAAGATTCGCTGATGTTTGGCTATCCTTTATTTAAAAGCGAAAAGGGATATGTGAACCGCGTGGTGTTTGAATATGCAACGGAAGCCGTTATGTCTCTCCGTTACGAGTCCTCGAAAAAAATGATTGTCTTCGACCATTTATCAGACACCGGAAACAATGCTGCAGGACCGGACGGAAAATATGATGCCTATAAATTAGTCAAAGGGCGTTGGGAGTTTATTAAAGATGTTGACGTAAGTAAATTCTCGAGCAAATAAATAATTCACCAATAAAATTTTAGTTTCGCCCAATCTCAAATTCCAAACCATACTATGCAATTCAAAAAACTTTTCATCCCGGGCCCCACGCAGGTGCATCCCGATGTTCTTGCTAAGATGGCAACCCCAATGATTGGTCACCGCGGCAAAGACGCATCGGATTTACAGAGAAGCATTTCTGAAAAAATGCGCACGCTCATGTACACGACCGGAAAAATTATTCTCAGCACATCTTCCGGCACAGGGCTTATGGAAGGCGCCATCCGCAGTGCAACAGCAAAACGCGCGATTGTTTTTTCCATCGGTGCTTTCGGCAAACGCTGGTACGAGCTCGCAAAACTGAACGGTGTTGAGGCAGACCTTCATGAAGAAACTCCCGGGCAGCCTACACTTCCTGAAACCGTTGACAAATATCTTTTAACAGGCAAATATGATACGGTCACCATTACGCACAACGAAACTTCGGTAGGAATAATGAATCCCGCTTATGCTATAACGGACGTGATTAAAAAATATCCTGATGTGGTGTACCTGGTTGACTGCGTCAGTTCACTGGGAGGAACAAAAGTGGAAGTGGATAAGCTCGGTTTCGACATATGTATCACGTCATCTCAGAAAGCATTAGCGCTGCCTCCCGGCTTGTCTATAGCGTCCATTTCTCCCAAAGCTGAAGCGCGTTTTGAGAAGGTGGGGAACAAGGGATATTATCTCGATTTGAAAAACTTGGTCAAGTATGTGGATAAAAAGGACTACCAGTATTCTTCAACGCCATCGCTGTCGCACATGTTTGCGCTCGATTTTCAGCTCGACAGAATTTTCAAGGAAGGGCTTGAAAGTCGTTTTGACCGGCACCTGGAAATGGCTGAGTTTACCATTGAATGGGCGAATAAATATTTCAAGCAATTTGCAAAACCGGGTTTTGAGTCTATGACTGTAACCTGCATTGATAACACGCGCAACATCAATGTTGGTGATCTAAACAAGGAACTAGCAAAAAGGAACATGCAAATCTCCAACGGTTATGGAGACTTGAAGGATAAAACGTTCCGCATTGCTCACATGGGCGAGCTTACCATGGATGATATGGTTGAAGTGACGGGGGCGATTGTGGAAATACTAAAGTTAAAGTAATCAGTACCCAGTAATCAGTTCGGAGTTATAAGTATGGAAGATTATAAGTTTGAATTTGAAGGATTATTGGTTTATCAGAAGAGTCTGGATTTTATTCAGCTTGTACATTTTGTAACAGAAAAATTTCCTACAAGTGAAAAATATTCCTTGGCGCAGCAATTTATTCGCGCTGCTCACTCCATTGCTTTGAACATCGGTGAAGGCACAGGTGGAACAAAACCAGAATTCAAAAACTTTCTTCGTATTTCCAAGCGTTCTGTTCGTGAATGCGTTGTCTGCATGACGATTGCTGGTAATCAAAAATATCTTCACGAAAACGACCATCAAAAATTACGCTCTTCATGTGTAGAAATTTCAAAAATGTTAAATGGATTGATAAAATCAATCTCATAATTCATTCTTTATCTCTCTTACTCCGAACTGAACACTGATTACTGAATACTAACTATTATGGCAACCATACTCGCAAACGATGGCATAGATGCTGCAGGAAAAAAAATTCTTGAAGCAGCAAATCACCAGGTGGTAACTGAAAAAGTTGCGCAGGAAAACCTTAACGATGCTCTTAAGAATTTTGATGCAATTCTTGTGCGCAGTGCTACACAGGTGCGGAAAGAAAATATGGATGCAGCTCCAAATCTGAAATTAATAGGAAGAGCAGGTGTTGGTATGGATAACATTGATGTGAAGTATGCAGAGCAAAAAGGTATTAACGTGGTTAACACACCTGCGGCAAGTTCGCAATCAGTAGCCGAACTTGTTTTTGCACATCTCTTCACCATGGCACGTTACCTGCATGATTCAAACCGCGCCATGCCGCTGTGCGACTCAAAGGAAAAATTCAACGCGCTCAAGAAAAAATATTCAGAGGGAATTGAGCTGTCAGGAAAAACACTAGGCATCATAGGTGCCGGAATGATTGGTAAAGCCGTTGCAAAAATGGCTGCAGGGCTGGGAATGAATATTATTTTTCATGACGCTTTTGTTACGGATGTTAAATTCGATTTGAGTTTTCATCAGGGTGTTTCATCTCAGAAAATTTCGCTTGCATTTCAATGCGTTTCGCTTGAAAAGCTCCTGACCGGAAGCGATTTTGTCACGGTGCATATTCCGTTTCCAAAAGGAACTTCCCCTGTTATCACTACAAAAGAATTCGGGATAATGAAAAATGGTGTAGGGCTTGTAAATACGGCACGTGCCGGGGTTATTTCAGAAAATGATTTGATTGCAGCCTTGAATTCTGGTAAAGTTTCTTATGCAGCTCTTGATGTTTTTGAAGGAGAGCCACTCGTAAATAAAGAAATCCGTTCACACGCAAAAATTTCTATGTCACCCCACATAGGTGGCTCTACACGCGAAGCACAGGAGCGTATCGGCATTGAGCTTGCTGAAAAAGTAGTTGAGTTTTTTCGAAACCTTAAATAAAAAAATCAATCTGCTTGTTTCATTTCTGATTCCTTGCTAATAAACTGTGCAAGGGCAAAAGAAATGATTGCACCAGAGGAGCAGCCCTCTAATATTAAAACTATTGCTGCGGAACCGGGAGTAAGATATTCACCAAATGGCTGGTTGGTTTGAATATGTTGCATCATAGCATGGTCAATGTAGGCAAGGTATATAAACATGAAAGCTGAGAAAAATACAGAAGCAAAAACCGCAACCACAAAACCGTAACCAAGAGATTGGAGATATTCTAACCGGCCGTCATGCTCCCGCTTTAAACGCAAAAGAAAAAAACGGATTCCCAGTAACATAATAAAAAAATTCAGAAGGCGAAGCTCAACGATAGTTTCGAGATTTAACAGCTTCATCAATAAAAAATAAGCAAGAAATGCGAGTGAAGTGAATCCCGAATACCTTATAATCAGGGGCACTAATTTTTGGCTGTTCATAAGTCAAGATTTTAAAATTACTATTCACATAATTTGAAATAAAAATTAAAATTACAAATTTTGAAGCAAAAAAACAATACTTCAAAAGAAACTTTATGTTTGTTTCATCAAACAAAATAAATTTTCGGTGAAGGATAGTGTAGATATCGCGATTATCGGGGCGGGCCCTGCGGGTACGACTGCTTCGCTGTTTCTTTGTAGGGAAAAAATTCCACATCTTATTTTAGACAAGTCTGTTTTTCCAAGAGATAAAATCTGCGGAGATGCTATCAGCGGAAAAGCTTCAGACATTTTGCATAAAATCGATTCTGCGATACATCGGGAGTTTAAACTGAATACAGATAAATTTTTGCCATGTAACGGAATTTTATTTTCCGCACCGAATGGAAAAACGCTGGAAGTTCCGTTCAGCAATGATTTATCACAGTTGAAATACGCTGCCGGTTATGTTTCAAAACGTTTTGACTTTGACCATTTCCTTTTCAGGAAGCTTGACAGAGATTTTGCCTCGGTGATTGAAGGTGCTGAAATAAAATATGTTGCTCACGTTCAGGAAGGGATTGAACTGCATTATTTTCATGAGGGAAAAAATAAAATCCTCACTTGTAAGCTGCTTATCGCAGCTGAAGGTGACCGCTCTTTAGCAGCCCGCTCTCTGGGTGGATATAAAATGAACCCCGAAAATTATTCCGCGGCAGTACGTGCCTATTACAGGAATGTAAAAGGAATGCACAGTCAGAATTTTATTGAACTTCATTTTATCAGAGAAATTTTACCCGGTTATTTCTGGATTTTTCCTTTGCCCAATGGAGATGCTAATGTGGGGGTCGGCATTCCATCGCATATCGTATCACAGAAAAAAATAAACCTGAAAGACGCGATGCAAAAAATTATCAATGAGCACCCGGTTTTCAGGGAAAGATTTCATAATGCAGAGCTTGTTGGAGAAATAAAAGGATGGGGATTACCTCTGGGCTCGAAGCGAAGAAAAATTTCGGGCGATAATTTTTTACTTGCAGGTGATGCAGCGTCACTGATTGACCCATTTACGGGCGAAGGCATCGGCAATGCCATGCTCAGCGGAATGAAAGCAGCAGAACAGGCAAAGCGCTGCATGGAAGAAAAAAATTTCGGAAAAGATTTTCTTAAGCAATATGATGAAGAGGTATTTCGCAATTGCGGTGATGAATTAAAACTGAGCCACCGGCTGCAAAAGCTGAGCAGGCATGCATGGCTCATCAATTTATTTTTTAATAAAGCGAACCGCAGCAAAACATTGCGTGAATACTTGCCGGTTGTCCTTTATAATCCTGATAACAGGAAAATATTGGTCAACGTCCGTTCCTATCTTAAACTCATTTTTGGTCACTGATTGCCTGCACTGAACTATCTTTGGCATCCTGAATTTTTTTGATATGGAATTTCCAGATGTAAAGATTAATGCCTACGCAGAAGCGCATACTTCACCTGAAAGTGAACTGCTCGCCGAACTGAACCGCGACACCAATGCCAATGTATTGTTTCCCCGGATGCTGTCGGGGCATTTGCAGGGCCGCTTGCTGGGCATGATGAGTAAAATGATTCGACCTGAAAGGATTCTTGAAATCGGAACTTATACTGGGTATTCTGCTCTTTGCCTGAGCGAAGGGATGCAGGATGGGGGCATGCTCCACACCATTGAACTGAATCCAGAGCATGAAGAAAGGATTCGCAAATATTTCAGAAAGGCCGGCGCAGAGAAAAAAATTACTTTGCATATAGGCAATGCAAAAAAAATAATTCCTACTCTCCATGAAACTTTTGATTTGATTTTTATTGATGCGGATAAGGAAAATTATTCTACATACTTTGAACTTGTGTTTCCAATGCTTCGCAAGGGGGGGTACATTTTTGCCGACAATACGCTGTGGAACGGAAAAGTTCTTGAGCCCGTTGACCCGAATGATAAGGAGACGCTTGGTATTGTTGAGTTCAATAAAAAGGTGCAGGCAGACACCAGGGTGGAAAATGTTTTACTCCCTGTTCGTGACGGAGTCATGATTCTGAGAAAAAAATAGCCCGAGAAATTATGCTTATTGATTTACGCAGCGATACGGTAACCCGCCCATCCCCGGCCATGCTGGATGCCATGATGAAAGCAGAGGTTGGAGACGATGTGTTTGGTGAAGACCCTGCAGTAATCAGTCTTGAAAATAAAATTGCTTCTATGTTCGGAAAGGAAGCGGCAGTGTATTGCGCCTCGGGAACTATGACAAACCAGGTTGCTATAAACGTGCACACCCGCCCCGGTGATGAGGTGATATGCGACTCCACTTCTCATATTTATCACTATGAATCTGGAGGCACTGCTGCAAATTCAGGAGTGCAGGCAAAACTTTTGCAGGGTGACAGGGGGCGGCTCAACGCAAAACAAATTGAAGAAAACATCAACCTGGATTTTGACTGGCTTACCCGCACTGCACTTGTGTCCCTCGAAAATACTGCAAACCGCGCAGGGGGAAGCGTGTACACATTTCAGCAGATGAAAGAAATTTCTGATTTGTGCAGAGTAAAAAATTTAAAAACTCATCTTGATGGCGCTAGAATCTTTAATGCGCTTACCATAACAGGCGACAAGCCAAAAAATACAGGAGCTCTGTTCGATTCCGTATCGGTGTGTTTCTCCAAAGGGCTTGGATCGCCTGTGGGCTCTGCGCTTTTGGGCAGCAAAGAATTTATTGCAAGGGCCAGGAGAATCCGTAAACGGTTTGGAGGTGGAATGAGGCAAGCCGGATACCTGGCTGCCGCCTGCATTTATGCACTCGACCATAACATTGCACGGTTGAAGGAAGACCACAAGCGTGCAGCAGCAATCGGGAAAACATTGGAGGGGATGCCTTACGTAAAAAGTATGCTTCCCGTTGAAACCAACATTATCATCTTTACACTTAATGAAAAACTGGACAGCAATGCGTTTATAAAAAAACTTGCAGAGCAAAATATAAAAGCGGTTGCATTTGGAACCCAAACCATCCGGCTGGTGACGCATCTTGATTTCACCGATGATATGCTTACCGAAGTGATTTCGGCATTGAAAAAAATTAAATGAAACATATTATTTTTTTATCATCAGTTGTTGTCTTCTTCATTGGTTGCAGCAAACCACGGGAAGCGGTTCCGGATAAATTAATTTCGCCCGATTCTATGGTTTCCATACTTGTTGATATACATCTTGCCGAGGCAGCTGTAAACATTACGCGTATCAACGATGTTCAATCATTCAAAGCACAACAACTGTACCCTGCAATTTTTAAGTCGCATCAAACGGACAGTACTATATTTCACAGCAGCTTCGATTATTATTTAAAACATCCCGAAAAACTCGAAGCGATTTATGAGAAAGTGCTCGATGAATTAAGCAAAAGAGAAAGTGAATCGGGGAAGCCGTGAAGGGTGTTACAAGTTACATGTTATAAGTTATACGCTTTTTTTCTAATAACTAATAACGTATAACTGATAACTTCATCTATTAAGTTCATCCAGAAAAATTTTGCACGTATCTTGTATGGCTTGCTGAACAGAAATGAAATCATGCTTCAGCTCTGTTTTGATTTTGTTGTTGGAATACGAGTAATTGCGCGCAGAAGAACGTAGCATTTCTTTAGTCACTACAGGAGACGAACCTGTAATTTTTGAGCGAAGCCACTCCGCCCTCCACGCAGCCGCTGACATAAATTTGTTGATTTTTATTGAGGGCCTTTTTTTACCGAAGGCAACTGCAGCAATATTGAATATTTCGAGGTAAGATTTATTTTCGGAAAGAACCAGGTACCGGTTTTTACTGAACGGTCCTTCCATGAGCTTAATCATGACATCTGCAACATCTCTTACATCGGCAAAGGCATTTCCGCCTTCAGGATAAAAATGTAATCCTTTCCATACCTGTCCTATAATTCGCGAACTGTCGGTCTTCCAATCACCCGGGCCGATAATAACAGATGGGTTTACAATTACTGCGTTAAGCCCCTCCTCAATTCCACGCCACACTTCTCTCTCTGCACCATATTTGCTGATTGCATACGTGGAATTATATCTTGAATTCTGCCAGTGGCTTTCTTCGTCCATAATTTTCGATTCATCTGTTCTTCCCAGCGCAGCCGTTGAACTTACATGGCAAAGTTTTTTTATGCCGGATTCCAAGGCAGCATTTACAACATTTGCCGTGCCCGATACATTTACCTTCATCATATGCGATGCTGCCTCAGGATTAAATGAAACCACAGCAGCACAGTGATAAACCTGCTCCACGCCTTTCATGGCTTCAAGCAATGAAAAATAATCTGTTACATCTGCTTCAACCCAGGTAATATCCTGTGGTGATAATTTATTTCTCCTAAGGGTTTTCTCTGCCAGGTTTAAATTGCCGCCGGTTCTCCGAATGGCTTTTACCATTTGTCCACGGCCTGCCAGCTTTGCAAGCAAATTAGAGCCAAGTAGTCCTGTTGCTCCCGTAACCAGAATCATGTTCTTTTGCGTAATAGAGATAATTTCAATAATTTCCAAAAGTATTTTAATTTTTTGTTGCTTACCGGGGCTTCATGAAGCTATAAATTATTTGTTCATGGCCAAAAAAAATTATATTTGCCGCTCCCAAAAAACAACCAACCACCTTTGAAACGGGCGCTTTTAGTTTTTTCAATTCTACTCATCATTAGTTCTGTCGAAACTGACGCACAGCGCAGCCGATGGAAAATGGTGCGTTGGGAGCTAAGCGTTGGCGCTGGAGCAAGTAATTTTCTTGGCGAGCTGGGCGGTGCTAACCAGATTGGCACCAATTATTTCAGAGACTTTGAATGGTCGCAGACGCGCTTCGGAACTGCCATCGGGCTTAGGTACAGGCTGAGCGAATTTTTTGCTCTCAACTCTCACATCACATATGGTTCTGTTTCGGGTGATGATAAGCTTACCGAAGAATTTTACCGCCACTACCGCAATTTGAATTTCCACTCTCACATCTTTGAATGGAACCTGAACTTTGAAGCGGCATTCCAGCAGGAACAGGTGGGACACCGCTATCGCCTCAGGAGAGTAAAAGGCCAGAAGGGATATGAAATTTATGCGTATGGATTTGTAGGTGTGGGTGTTTTTCATTTCGACCCAAAGACCGATTACAAAGGCGTTGCATACCGCCTTCAGCCGTTGGGAACCGAAGGTGAGGGGCTTGTTCCGTCGAGGAAAAAATATTCGCTCTGGCAGATGTGTATTCCAATCGGGTTCGGGTTTAAGTATACTATTGATGCAAAGTGGGGAGTTGGCATTGAGTATGGAATGCGCAAAACATTTACCGATTACATTGATGACGTGAGCACGTCTTATTTTGACAATGATGCAATACGCAATGCTTATGGAAGCGTTGCCGCGGCATTGGCAGACCGTTCCCCAAAAACCAATCCCGGCATAACAGCCCCTGAGGCGCAACGCGGAGACCCACGCGACCTGGATGCATATATGTTTGCCCTTTTCAGCATTAATTATAAAATGCGCTCTAAAAGAGCCGGTGGCCTGCCCCGATTCTGATTTTTCTTCTTTCCCGGAAATAACAATTTTCGTATTTTTACGTTATTCATCTGCTCAGGCTTGCTGAATGAAAAGATTAGTACTGATTTTCCTGGTATTTTTTACATGGGGGGATATTTCCGCCCAGCGAAACGATATTGGCTTGTTCCTGGGCGTTTCGAAGTATAAGGGAGAGCTATCCAATAGTTTTTTCACTTTCCATTTTATTCACCCTGCTTTTGGCGCCTATTACCGCGATAATTTTAATAAGCACTGGAGTTTCAGGATAGGAGCAACCATCGGAAAAGTTTCGGGCGATGATGCCTATTCTAAATACGATTTTGAGGTAAACCGTAATTTATCATTCTCCTCCTCCATCCAGGAAATTGAAGGCAGCTTTGAATTTAATTTTATGCCCTATGAATTAGGTAATTACAATTACCTGTTTACCCCGTTTATGTACTCGGGGTTATCGGTTTTTCACTTCAATCCGAAGGCGGAATTGAGGGGGCAAGAAATAGAACTTCAGCCCTTGGGAACCGAAGGCCAGGGAGTATATGCCGACCGGCAGCCATATAGCTTATATAGCGCAGCATTCCTGTTTGGGGGCGGATTTAAAATCAATGGAGACAACATCGGCTTCACCATAGAGATGGGCGTAAGAAGAGCGTATACTGACTACCTGGATGACGTAAGCACAACATATCCTAACCCTGTTGCTCTTCTTGCTACTAATGGAGCGGAGGCCGAAGCCCTGTCAGACCGGACTCTTGGTTCCGACCCCCTTCTGAACGAAGGAAAAAAGCGAGGTAATTCCAAAGACCCTGACTGGTATATGTTCACCGGGGTTTCAGCATATATAGGCATCGGAAACAAATTCAAATATTCATGCAAGCCGTTTAACAGGCATAGAATATCACAATGAAATAAAAAATTGATAGTTAATAATTGATAATTGGATTTTCAATTTTCCATTATCATACATCAAGTTTGCAGTTTTTTAAAGCGGATAACCTTTATCCTGTTCAGCACTTTCAGGATAACATAAGTAGGGTCTAATTCAAACCAGCGCTTTGCAAAGTTGGGAGAATCGGGATAGCGATGATGATTATTCTGAAACAATTCTCCAAACAAAAAGATGCCGATGTTTCCGGTGTTACGAGAGTGGTCGCCATTATCGAAGTTGCGGTAGCCATACTTATGCCCGCACCAGTTTACGGTTGCTCCCTGCACGGGGCCAATAAGATAATGAACCGGCAGCAGCAACAGCCACCATGCAGATACTCCGTGAAAAAACACAAGCCATAAATAGAAAAAGCTATATAGGGTTCCCCATCCAAAACGGACAATATTCATATCGCCAAAGCGGTCTAAAGATTCCCATACCGGGAGATTATTTTGAAACTGTGGCTCGGGTTTAAGTGTACCCGCTACAAAAGATTGATAAATTTTTTTAGTCTGCATCATCATGCCGAAAACATCCTTGAAGAAATGCGGTGAGTGCGGGTCTTCTTTGGTATCGCTGTATGCATGGTGCATGCGGTGCATAACGGCATAGGCGCGGGGTACAAGAAATGATGAGCCCTGGAAAAACCAGGTGAAAAAATAGAACACCCGCTCCGTTGTTTTACCCATGGTAAACATGCGGTGCGATGCGTAGCGGTGCAGAAATGAAGTATGAAAGAACAACGACAAAAACCAATGCACAAAGAAAAACAGGATGATATACCAAAACATTTGCTGAGAGTTATGTGGCCAAAGGTCGCGAAAAATCCTGTGTATTCTACGAATATCAGGTGAAGAGTTGCAAGGAAATTGTAACAATTTTTAACTCCTCACTTTGAGGTGGTTAATTACTTCTTCCTCGCCACTCTATACAGCGCCAGGCCCATAAGTGCAAAGAACAGAGCGCCAAGCACCTGGTATCCGCCTGCACCGAAAATACCGGTGATGCCATGCTCCAGGCTTAAAGCGTTCATAAGCTTCGAAGAGTTTTCACCTGCCTGCAGGAACGCAATTAAAACACCCAGTAACGCGCCACCGGCAACAAGCCCGGTTGCAAACAGGTTGCCTTTACCAAGCTCATCATCGCCTTCGGATTTCTGCTGCGATTTCTTTGCTCTCCAGTCAACAATTCCTTTGATGGCGCCTCCAAGGAAAATAGGAAGGGTGGTGGCAAGAGGAAGATATAATCCCACGGCAAACGAAAGTGATTTTACATTCATCAGCTCAACAACAACGGCAATGAACACTCCCACGAGCACAAACTGCCAGTCGAGATTAAATGAAAGCAACCCTTTGATGAGGGTAGCCATGAGCGTTGCCTGCGGTGCAGCGAACTTCTCACCTATAGCGTGCTTGATGCCCTGCGCAGCTAAATCGGGCGGAGGTGTATCGAGATATTTTACGGTGAATCCGATGACAAGAGAAGAAACAATAGCCCCGATAAAGAGAGCTATCTGCTGGTAACGCGGAGTAGCGCCTACGATGTACCCGGTTTTCAAATCCTGCGATGTAGCGCCTGCATTGGCAGCGGCAATGCAAATCATTCCTCCCACTACCAAAGCGAGCGGCTCATAAAAATGCCCCGTCCAGCCCACAGCAATAAATACCAGCGCTGTTCCCATAATGGTAGCAATCGTCATTCCTGAAATGGGGTTATTGCTTGAACCAATAATCCCCACGATGCGCGATGAAACGGTGACGAAGAAGAATCCAAAAATCACCACAAGCAATCCAATTAAAAGCTTCTTGCCAATGGAGTCACCGGGAATCTGCGGAAGAAATGACATAAGCACCACCAGCGCTATGCTGCCTATGATTACGGTTTTGAATGACAAATCATTTTCGGTGCGCGATACAGCAGCAGTGCCTTTTTCTTTGAGCGATGCAACACTTTCGCGGAAAGAAGAAACGATGGTAGGAATGGTTTTGAGAAGCGTGATGAAACCACCGGCAGCTACAGCACCGGCACCAATCTGCCTTACATAGGCGCGGTAAACGGCAGGAGCAAAATCATTGAACATATGCGTTCCGGGGTTCCAGCCGCCCGGTCCGCCCGGAGTCATTAAATCTTTAAGGTAGCCCAGCTTCATCAACTGCAGCGCAATGGTATCAGGCGGAACAATGGAAGCCAGCAGCGGAATTAATCCCAACCATGCCAGCACACCGCCCGCAACAAGCACTCCGGCAATCTTGGGGCCGATGATGTAACCTACGCCCATATATTCAGGAGTGATTTCACCGTTAACGGTAGCTGATGGAAAATATTTATTCGTCTGGTGCGTTACCCATGCAGGCACTTCAGCAATCACATGAAATACTTTTTGAAGCAGCGCATATGCCACTGCAAAACCAAGCCCCTGGTAAGCGGTCTTGGAGAAATCACCACCCTTCTCCCCTGCTATAAGCACCTGCGCGCAAGCCGTCCCTTCGGGATACGGAAGCTGTCCGTGCTCTTTTACAATCAAAGACCTTCGAAGCGGAATCATCATCAGCGTTCCGAGCATGCCGCCAAAAATGGCAAGGGTTAAAATCGTCCAGTAATTGAAATAATCAAAGCCGATGCTTTTACCGGTTTCATCAGGAGATAAAAACAAAAATGCCGGAAGCGTAAACACCACTCCGGCAGCTATGGATTCTCCAGCGGAGCCCGTGGTCTGGATGATATTATTTTCAAGTATGGTTGTCTTCAGGAATTTTTTTCCCAGTGAAATGGCAATTACAGAAATGGGAATAGATGCAGAAACCGTAAGCCCTGCTTTAAGTGCAAGATACACGGTGCTCATGCCGAAAATGATTCCGAATACTGCCCCGAGCAGAACCGATTTAACCGTGAACTCTGCAACGTTATCGGTAGCCGAAATATACGGCTTAAAGGTGCTTTGGTTATTTTCCATACCTGTTCTTTTGGTGTGCCAAACGTAAATAAATTTTGTCACTGTGCAAACTGGAACGGTTTGAGGTTTGAAGTTTGGGGGTTACTTCTTGGAAATGAGTTTCAGGTAACAAATTGCAGCGCCTTCTTTCAGAAAGATATTTTCATATTTAGTTTGAATATCAGGAACGGATTTTTTTAACAGGGAAGAATAAAGATCATCCGTTCCGCAGGAGAGAATAAAATTATTCGATACCGCAGTTTCAATCGTGTATTCAAACAGCGGTTTGTTGTCTGTCTTTAAATGAATAATGCCCTCGGATATAAGGATGTTACGGTACATTTCTAAAAAACGCGGGCTGGTGAGGCGTTTTCTTTCACGGCTCTTCTGCGGCTGGGGGTCAGGAAACGTAAGCCAGATTTCTGAAACTTCACCGGCGGCAAAAAAATGGCGGAGCAGTTGAATTTGTGCACGGATAAAACAAACGTTGGGCATTTTATTTTCTGTAGCTGTCTTTGCACCCCGCCATAGCCGCGCGCCTTTGATATCTATACCTATAAAATTTTTTTGAGGAAAAATTTCTGACAACCGGGTTGTATATTCTCCGCGTCCGCAGCCAAGTTCAAGCACTATAGGATTATTATTTCCAAAGTATTCTTTATTCCATTTGCCTTTCAGCTCAAAATCGTGAAACGGATATTTGAACTTCGGCTGAAAAACATTCGAGAATGTTTTATTCTCCGCAAACCGCTGAAGCTTTCGCTTTGTCATGGGGTAAAAGTAACGACCCCTCCCGTCCTCCCCAAAGGGGAGGGGAAAATGTTATCTATTTTTGGAGAGTGATAACGAAACGGGTTATTGTTGCTCCGCTCGATTGGGGACTGGGTCATGCCGCTAGATGTATTCCCATCATCAGGGAACTTATAAAACACGATGCCGAAATCATTATTGCCGCTGACGGAAGAGGAGCGATTCTTCTCAAAGAAGAATTTCCACAACTAACACACATCTATTTAAAAGGATATCGTGTTCGTTACTCCTCCAATCTCAATACAGTCATGTCCATTGCACTTCAGGTTCCGAAAATAATTTTTGCGGTTGTACGGGAACATTTTCAACTAAAAAAAATTATTAAAGAATATAAGCCGGATGTAATTATAAGCGACAATCGATACGGTTTATGGAATGACAAAACTCATTCTATTTTTATCACACATCAACTAATGGTCAAGTGTCCAAAGCCAATTTCATTTTTAGAGCCGCTTCTTCACAAAATCATTGTGTCATTTATAAAGCGTTACAATAAATGCTGGATACCGGACGTTGCCGGAGAAGAAAATATTTCCGGTGATTTATCTCATAAATATCCGCTGCCGGCAAATGCAAAATACATTGGCTGGCTATCGAGGTTTAATTCTGAAGATAAAAACGAAGCGCCCGCAAAAAAATATGACTTGCTGGTTTTGCTTTCGGGCACAGAACCACTGCGGACTGAACTGGAAAAAAATCTGGCCGAACAAATTCAAAGGAGCAACCAGAATGCGTTAATGGTTCGCGGCGCAACAGAAGAACAAAAGGAATTCAGCCGGCAAAACAATTTAACAACCGTTCCCTACCTCGGCAGCAAAGAGCTTTTTGAAATGATGCGTGTGTCGGATACTATCATCTGCCGCCCGGGATATTCATCACTCATGGACCTGGTGGCGACAGGAAAAAAAGCTATCCTCATTCCCACTCCGGGACAAACCGAGCAAGAATACCTTGCAGTAGAGCTGATGAAAAAGAAAAAATATTATTCATCATCTCAAAAAAAATTCGAGCTTGATAAAGCGCTTGCAGCGTCCGGTAATTATAATGGTCTTTCTGAAATAAAATTTGTAACAACAATCGGCAAAGCCGTGGAATTGTTACTTAAAAACATCAAGGCGCTCCGGTAGTGACAACAATTTCTGACGTACTTATAACGTTGCTTTTATGTAATGCCCGGTCATAAATATACACATCAAAGCGTATATGGAGATTGGTCATGAAGGGCGGCAAGCCTAATGATTCTTTGCGGATATCTCCGCGAATGGCCTTATGGTTTCCCTCGGGAGTAATTACCTTTATTCTTCCTATGTCATTATACTGGCTGTCCGCAGTCCAGACCCCATTCACCTTTCGATAGAAAATAACATGCACATTATTGGCGTACTCACCGGTAAATGGAGGGATGTTTATTTCGGAATCATTAATACCGATATCTCCGTCACCATCTGTAAATGAAATCTCCAAAACGCCATAATGATCGAGTCCTTGAGCATCTTTTGTTGTGGTCAGTGACTTAAATGCAATAACCGGTTCTATCGGGTATTCGTCCGACTTTTTACATCCTGCAAAAAGAAGAGGTACTGCTATCAGGGCAAACAAACAATTTCTTGGAAACATAGTTTTTAAGATGATGCTAATTTACGATTTCTGCTTTAACTAAAGATGATGAAATAAGATTCAGCGTCTTTTTCTTTTTCCTTGCTTTTTGCCGGGTTCCCAAAGCACTTTTTTAAAATCAATAACACGGTTATCCTCAATTTTTATTCCCTCGTTTTCCAGCAACTGTTGCATAAGGTTGGGAGAGTCAAAATGATGTTTGCCGGTGAGCAGCCCAGTGCGGTTCACTACCCGGTGAGCCGGAACGGGAGGATAAACATTTCCGCATTGATTCATAGCCCATCCCACCATTCTTGCGGAGCGGGCAGTGCCCAGGTACCGGGCAATGGCGCCATAGGTAGTTACACGGCCAAAAGGAATTTTTCTTGCCACATCATACACTTTCAAAAAAAATGAATCACTTTTCCTGCTCATTTTATTTGTTCGGGATGCTTGACGAATACGCTTTGCAGCCAGCCGGGAAGTATAATGGCGCCCACAAACAAGTATGGGTAATAACTCATAAGCCGCCAAAGCAACGCAAGAGAAGCCGACAGCCCTGTGGGAATAAATTCACCGAGAAAGTCACTGAAAACAAATTCTGCCAACCCGCTTCCCCCCGGTGTAGGGCTTACTAAAATGATGATGCCCATAACAACCTGCCGCCCATACAGAATAAAATTATCAACGGGAGCGTTGTTAATGGCAAGTACAAGACAGTTTACAATGCTGTAACGTGCCGTCCAGGAAATAAAAGTTGTAGCCAGTGACAAAAACCAATAATTGAAATTTTTATGCTTCAGTCCTTTGGATGCAATAAGCAGTTGTTCGCCGGTTTCAACAGCCGCGGTTCTCCAGCGCTCCAGGAATGGCAATGAGAAAATCTTTAACAGCAACCATTGAATAGTTTTTGGGTTGATGAAAAGTGCGTATGCAACCAGCAATTTGTAAGCAAGAATGATAAAGTAAACCACCCAAAAGGAATAATACAATCCCTGCCCGAACTGAACCTGGTGTAAACTTTCGGGGTTGATATTTGAAAAAAGTTTTTCTTTCCCTATAGAAAAATACACAAGTGGTCCCATCACAGCAAGAAACAACCCATCCAGGAAAGAAGAATATAAAACCGCGGTGATGCTTTTACCCATGTTCACCTTCTCACGGTTCAGGATAAATATGGCGACAAAAAAACCTCCGCCTAAAATTCCAGGAGCAAGCGCTGATGCAAATTCCCAAAGCATAATAATGATGAAACACCGGTACCAAGAAATCTCACTATCAGTAAGCACGCGTATTCTGCCTATATATGCAAGGTCGCGGATGAGAACCATAAATGCCGCCATTATAATCCAGAAGGTAGAATTCCACGACCAGTGCAAATGACGGAATGCTTCGCTATCAAAATTGCGGGCAAGAAGCCAGGTTGCCGCTGACAGACCCAGGATTATCGGGAGGATAATTCTCCTGACTGAAAGGGCTTTCAGTACTTTATCGGAAGTGGTAACCATAAAGCAAAGTAATCTTAAAATATTTTACTGTACTAATCTGAAAAATGAAAACCGGGGTTGAAAAAATCACTCCTGCTTTAAGGCAAGCCAGAAATTGTTGAAGCCCGTGCCTACGGTGATTTTAAGAACCTGCTCCTGAAGCAGTTCAAGAATGGCAAGAAAAGTAAAAATAACTTCCACCTTACTCTTCGATGTCATTAATACATCGGTAAATGAAATTCTGCCTTTGCCGGTAATGAAGGTAGTCACAAAGTTGCGCTGTTCTTCCATGGTATAAGGATACTGCTCAACGGTATGATGGGTTTTATTTTGTTCCTGTTCAAACCGCTTCATTACTTTTTCAAAAGCGGTCATCAGGTGATACATGCTCAGGTTTGCAAGCTCATCGGCATATGCAGTGCTTTGCGCAATACGCATCAGCTCGTTTGAAATATTTCCGCGCACTTCACGTAACGCCCTGTTCTCCTCAAGAGTTTTCATCTCACCTGCTGCTTCTTTAAACTGCTTATAAAGCAAAAGTTGGTTTATAAGGTCCTGCCGCGGGTCCAGCTCATTTCCTGCTTCGTCAAGCTCGGGGCGGGGCAGCAGCATTTTCGCCTTAATGCGCATGAGTGTTGAAGCGACCAGGATAAATTCTCCTGCAACTTCCAGGTTAAGCTGGTTCATCTGCCGGATGTATGCCAGGAAATCGTTGGTGATGGTAGCGATGGGAATATTGTAAATGTCCACTTCATCGCGCTCAATAAAAAACAGGAGCAGGTCAAAGGGGCCTTCAAACTGTGGAAGCTTTATTTCAAATACTTTTTCCAATGGTTAAAATTTCTTTTTCAAACGTAAAAACAATTCTGGATGAAAAAAATGCAGCGCTGAATTATTTAATAACTGTGTATCTTAATAACTCCGTGCTTATGACGGTTTCCAGAGAATTTCCTCTGCATGGTAATCAGCAGCCAGCTTCCTTGAAAGGACAAACAAATAATCTGACAGCCGGTTAAGGTATTTAATAATGACAGGTTCTACGGCACTTGCTTCAGCCAGGTCGGTAACTCTTCGTTCTGCCCTGCGGCAAACACACCGAGCAATGTGGCAATGCGAAACCGCTGTATGCCCTCCCGGCAAAAGAAAATTTTTGATAGGTGGAAGCGCTTCATTCATCTTGTCAATTTCTTTTTCGAGCAGCACCACATCAGCTTCCGAAAGCTGCGGAAGTTTCATCTTGTTATTTTCCGGGTCAGCGGCAAGCAGTGAACCGGTATCAAATAATTTATTCTGAACACGGAAAAGAATATCTTTTGTCGCCTTATCTTTTGTTTCATCTCTCACCAACCCAATCCATGAGTTAAGTTCATCCACTGTTCCGTATGCCTCTATGCGGATATGATTTTTTGAAACACGCGTTCCGCCAATGAGCGATGTTTTTCCTGTGTCGCCCTTTTTAGTATAAATCTTCTCCGTCATCTGACGCTAAAGCTTTTTAATGTTCCTGTTTATTTCATCTGATTCTACCAGCCCATCGCGCAGGCGAACAATACGGTGTGCGTGCAAGGCAATATCTTCTTCGTGCGTTACTACAACAATCGTATTTCCTTTTTGGTGGATAGCCTGAAACAGTCCCATAATTTCTTCTGATGTCTTTGTATCCAGGTTTCCTGTAGGCTCATCAGCAAGGATAATAGAAGGATGGTTCACCAACGCTCTTCCTATAGCCACTCTTTGCCTCTGCCCTCCCGATAGTTCGTTGGGGCGGTGCTTCATCCGGTCTGCAAGTCCCACATCGCTCATAATGGCAGTTGCCTGCTCAATGCGTTTTTGTTTTCTCAATCCTGCGTATAGCAAGGGCAGCGCTACATTTTCCAGCGCTGTATTGCGAGGCAAAAGATTAAACGTTTGAAACACAAAACCTATTTCGCGGTTGCGCACTTCGGCAAGCTCGTTATCGCTCATACGGCTTACTTCGGTGCCATTGAGAAAGTACTCTCCCGATGTAGGTGAATCGAGGCATCCGATAATATTCATGAGCGTTGATTTTCCTGAACCCGATGGGCCCATCAGCGCCACATATTCGTTCTTATTTACAGTAAGCGAAATGGAACGGATGGCATGAATGATTTCCGCTCCCATGATATATTTTTTTGCTATGTTCTTCAGTTCTATAAGGGGCATGGCGGCAAAAGTAGAAATAATGAATTGGTTTAGACTTTAGGGTTCAGGTTTAGGGTTCTGGCGGCTCAACGGCCACTGTTTACTTGTCACTTTTTATTCCCTATCTTTGTTCAATGAGAAAGCTGTGTCCACTTTTAATTGCTCTTTTTCTTTTTCAATTCTCATCAGCACAAACTTTTACGAGGCAGCAGAATGTGCCCGTACAGGTGGGGACTAATACTCTTAAGTTACCCTGGGCAGGCGGGGTTAACTACCCCATGTTTTCGGAATTTGATTTCAACCTTGACGGCATCATGGATTTATTGGTGATGGACCGCGTCAACAACCGAATTATTCCCCTCATTAATGGCGGCACACCTAACCAGGTTGATTATACTTACGCTTCTGAATACGTTAAATTACTTCCTCCGCCGCGAATGTGGGCATTTACGTACGACTTTGATTGTGACGGCAGAAATGACTTCTTCACACTCGCTGATACGTACACCGGGATAAAAGTTTACCGCAATACTTCCCCTGCATCAGGACCTTTGCAGTTTACACTTTTCAGCCCGATGCTCCAGTCGATACATCCGCCTCCAACTAACTCTGCCAATATACCGGCATCGTATGGGCTGGTTCCCGCGCTGGGCGACATTGATAACGATGGCGATGTTGATATTCTCTGTTGGAATAACTCCATGGGCGGTTATGTTGAATACAATAAAAACATGTCGGTTGAAAATGGATTCGGGTGCGACTCTCTGCAGTTTCAGTTCATTACAAGCTGCTGGGGAAATTTTGTGCTGCAGACCAGTGTCAACAGGGCGCAGTTAGGGATCGCCTGCAGGACCGGTTCCTTTTCTTCAGATGAGCCTTTTAAAAATTACGACCCTTCGGATGCAGCAAGGCACGATGATACTATGTCGAGCATGTGCATTATTGATATAGACGGTGACGGAGACAAAGATTTGCTGGTGGGTGGACTGGGAGATAAAAACTCGCTGATGCTTACCAATGGTGGAACACCGAATGCGGCAAATATGATAGCCCAGGATTCTTTATTCCCATCGTATAACACCTCTTCACAGGTAAATTCATTTACAACCCATGCTTACATTGATGTGGATAATGACGGGAAAAAGGATTTGCTTGTTTCACCGACTTACGAGGAAGATTTTTCAGGAATCTGGTTTTATAAAAACACAGGTACTACTGCGGTGCCGGTATTTAATTACCAAACAAATAATTTTTTGCAGCACGATATGATTGAAACAGGCACAGCGGCCTACCCCGCATTTTTCGATTATGATGGCGATGGACTTACCGACATGCTGATTGGTAATTATACATATTACCAGCCGGCAGGAGGGTTCAAGAGCGGTTTATCACTTTATAGGAATATAGGTACTAGTGCAGCTCCGTCATTCCAGCTCATTACACGCGATTATGCCGGCCTTTTCAGTTACTCTTTTGCTGCCGGGTATGGTAACGATGTTCACCCCACTTTTGGAGATGTGGATGGTGATGGAGACCTCGACATGATTGTTGGCGACTATAACGGTAAGTTGCAATATTTCTCTAACACTGCCGGACCGGGCAATCCTGCAAACTTTGTTTTTACCGGGGCCAACTACCAGAATATAGATATTGGCAGCAATGCCGCGCCTCAATTGATTGATCTTGACCGTGACGGAAAACTGGATTTGGTAATTGGAAGAAAAAACGGATTCATCAGCTATTATCACAATACGGGAACGGTAAACAATCCTGTTTTTAGTCTTACTGAAGATTCATTGGGCCATGTGGATGTAAGCTATTTAAGCAGCGGATACGCTTCTCCCTTTGTGTTTGACGATTCCGGCAGCTATAAAATGCTGGTGGGAAACGAGCAGGGTTATGTTTTTCTTTATGGAAATATTGACGGCAACCTGACCGGAACTTTTACATTGATTGATACCGTTATCAGCCGTACCGAAGGTGGTAGGGTAAATGTGGCAATGGGCGACATCAACGGTGATGGGCTTTTGGATTTGCTGGTGGGAAATTATGCCGGTGGCGTTGCATTATTTTACCGCGATAATCCGCTTGCTACCAATTTTCCTCTCATTGCAGCTAAACCATCATTCGATGTATTTCCCAATCCGGCAAGCGGCAGCGCTGTTGTTCAATTTTCAAATCTGAACACTTCTGCAAAAACTTTGCTGAGCATGTTTAGCGCCACCGGTGAAAAGATTTTTACAACCACGTGCAAAGCTCCTTCCCAAACATTGAATCTTGGTTCGTTGAGTTCGGGTTTGTATATATTACGGCTCGAAGATGGAACAAACTCCCTGGTAAGAAAGCTGCTGGTTCATTAAAAGTTTACAGCCCGCCGCGACTCCTGCATCAATTCTGAAAAATAATTGCCTCAGCCTGCCTGCGGTGCGTAACGTCAAAAGTGCTTGAACGCGTATGGCGGAAGTTTCCCTCTTCATCATACACCGCAATAGCATTCACTTCCACAAGAAATTCAGTTCCGTTTTTGCGTTTCATAGTAACCTGTACACCCAGAATGGATTCGGTTTGGCCGGATACGAGCTCAGGAAAAAGTGTATTGAAAATTATAGCGCTCTCGAAATTAATTAACTCGCGTATATTTTTTATTCCAATAATTTCTTCTCTTGAATATCCCAGCCAGTTCAGCTCGGTTTGATTCATTTCAATAACAGTTCCGTCTCTATTAATGGAATGATATCCGCACGGTGCATTGTTGAACAAATCGAGGATTTCATGATTGCGCAGCCGCAGCAGGTTTTCAATTTCTTTTCTCTCGGTAATATCCGTTGCCATACCGCATACTGCATACGGTTTATTATGTTCATCATGCAAGGGGAATTTAATAGAAATATAATTCCGCATGGCCCCGTTGCTTGGAACGCTTTCCTCAAATTCTATAAGTTTGTTATTCCTTATCACTTCCATGTCATCAAGGCGAACAACATCGGCAATTTCTTTAGAAAAAAAATCGTAATCGGTTTTTCCTTTCACCTCTTCCTGCGAGACGCAGAATAATTTTTCGTAGCGGTTGTTCACCAGCATATAACGCCCTTCAAGGTCTTTGATAAAAATCACCGCTGTTGTATTATCTATGATGCGCTGCAGAAGTTCTTTGTTTTCTTTAAGCTCTTCTTCAGCATTTCTACGCATGCGGAAATAAAACCTGAGCACAAAAAAAACAATGAGCACCGAGATGGCGATTTTCAAAATGAGCCCGTCAAATGACCAGTTAAAATTCCTGATGCTGTTCTGGTTTTCGGCCTTTTCCTCTTTAAGTTTTTTGTCTTCAGTCCAAAGCATTGAAGCCGTCTGCGCCCTTATCTGGTCCATTAAAATTTTGCCCTCACCCGATTTAATCATTTCAACCGCTTCTGCGTCACCGCTGCTCGTTCTTGCAAAAATTATATTCCGCGAAACATCTATTTGCTGGTCAGCCAGGTCCGTCAGCTCTTCAACGCGGCTTGCCATAAGAGAATCATCCTGCACCAGGAGGCTAAGATTGGAAAGGTGTGCATAAATATCGGCCGTTGCATCGTTATTGGGTTTCAGGTATTGTATGTCTCCCGTAATTACATATCCTCGTACTCCCGTCTCAATGCCGGTTATTTCGGTAAGCACTTGTTCTATGTGATATTTAATCTCCTGCGAGCGGTCTACTTTTTCGGCCGATGCAATTACGCGCTTGCTGTTGCGGTGCGTCAGAAAGGTTATGGCAACAAGAATGGTGAGAATGGAAAGCAGCCCGATTAGAATTTTTTTCTCGGAGCTTTTAAAAGATTTTATCTTAAATGAAAACACCTTGGCCAGCCTTAAACACAAATATATCGAAAGTTTTTCTGAATGACAAATGTTTTTGACGTACTCCTCTCCCGCTTCTTATTTTTTTCCAATCATCTCTGCGATTTGTTCTTTTCCAACCAACTTCTCTTCTCCCGAATTCATATCTTTCAGCTTCACTTTGCCCGATTTCATTTCCTCTTCGCCAACCAGAGCTACGAAAGGAATTTTCCTGTCGTTGGCATACGACATCTGCTTTTTTATTTTGTCTCGGTCGGGATAAAGCTCAGCGGCAATGCCCGCACTGCGCAGTTCGGTAACCAGTTTCAGGCAAAAAATTTCTTCCTTTTCCCCGAAATTCACAAAAAGAATTTCGGTTGATGACTGTTCTGTCTGCAACGCATCAAACAATTTCAGCTCTTCCATTACGTCATAAATCCGGTCAACGCCAAAGGAAATTCCTACACCGCTTACGTTGGGCAAACCGAAAATCCCTGTTAGGTCATCATAGCGCCCGCCACCACAAACACTTCCTATCTGAACATCTTTTGCTTTTACTTCTATGATGGCACCTGTATAGTAATCTAGCCCCCGTGCCAATGAAATATCGAATTCAATTGAATTCTTCAATTCAGTTGTTTCATAAACAGTGTTAGCAATAGCGACAACTTCCGTGATTCCTTTCATTCCAACCTCGGACTCACATTTTTGGAATGCATTATTAATATCTGATAATGCCATATCAGAACCGTCAGTAAATTTTAATCCCCTTGCTATCGACTGTCGAATTAAAACTGTCCTAATATTTATTTGGGTTAATCCTTTTTCTTTTAATTCATTCTCCACACCTTCTAATCCGATCTTCTCAATCTTATCCAGCACAATAATAAAATCCTTAAATTTTTCTTTCAGATTATATAATTCAGCAATTCCTTGCAAGATTTTTCTATTATTAACTTTTATGGTGACTGGAATTTTGAATTGAGTAAATACTTTATCAACAATCTGAATCAGTTCCACTTCATTAAGCAGTGAATTGCTGCCTATAATATCCGCATCACATTGGTAAAATTCTCTATACCTTCCCTTCTGCGGTCTATCCGCCCTCCACACCTGTTGTATTTGAAAGCGCTTGAAGGGAAAAGTTATTTCGTTGCGATGCTGGACAACATAACGTGCAAAGGGAACAGTGAGGTCGTAACGTAAACCTTTTTCTGTAACATCTGCATTTCGAATTTCGGATTTCGAATTTCGGATTTGTTCAAGTACAGGGCCGGAATTTAAAATCCTAAACAACAATTTATCCCCTTCTTCCCCATATTTTCCTTCCAGCACAGAAAGATTTTCCATTGCCGGTGTTTCAATCTGCTGAAATCCGTGGAGAAGAAAAACACTTTTGATGGTTTCAAAAATGTAATTCCTCCGCTGCATTTCTGCAGGAGAAAAATCGCGTGTGCCTTTGGGAATAGAAGGTTTCAACCGTTTATTTTTTTCAAAACTTTAGTTACAAGTTCCGCTGCTTCTTTCAAGAGAATTGCAGAGTAAACTTTCAATCCTGATTTATCAATCAGCTCTTTGGCTTCTTTGGCATTCGTCCCTTCAAGCCGCACAATAACCGGCACCGGAAGCTCGCCAATACTGTTGTAAGCATCTATGATTCCCTGCGCCACCCTGTCGCAACGGACAATGCCTCCAAAGATGTTTACGAGAATCGTTTTTACATTTTTGTCTTTCAAAATAATTCTGAACGCGGCTTCAACACGCTGCGCATTAGCCGTTCCGCCCACATCCAAAAAATTTGCCGGCTCTCCGCCCGCTAATTTTATAATATCCATCGTTGCCATAGCAAGCCCTGCGCCATTCACCATGCAGCCCACGTTGCCATCCAGCTTCACATAGTTGAGGTTGTGCTCACTTGCTTCCACTTCTGTGGGGTCCTCTTCATTCAGGTCACGCAACGCCTTGTAATCGGGATGACGGTCAAGAGCGTTGTCATCGAGATTTACTTTAGCATCTACCGCAAGAATTTTATCGTCCGATGTTTTCAGCACCGGGTTAATTTCAAACAGCGATGAATCGGTTTCAACATAAGCGCGGTAAAGCGATGAAACAAATTTTGTCATCTCTTTAAAAGCATTTCCCGAAACACCAAGATTAAAAGCAATCTTCCTCGCCTGGTACGGCTGCAATCCCACAGAAGGATTTATTTCTTCTTTGAAAATAAGATGCGGTGTGGTTGCTGCAACGTGCTCAATGTCCATTCCACCCTCGGTAGAATACATGATTATATTACGCCCGGTCTGCCGGTTAAGCAAAACACTCATGTAAAATTCTTTGGTTGGATTTGCTCCCGGGTAATACACATCCTGCGCAATCAAAACCTTGTGAACTTTTTTTCCATGCGCGCCCGTCTGCGGAGTAACCAGCTGCATGCCGATGATGTTGCCGGCCTTTTCTTTTACCTCATCGAGAGATTTGGCAAGCTTTACGCCTCCGCCCTTACCCCTTCCTCCTGCATGAATCTGCGCCTTAACTACCCACCACTGTGTTCCTGTTTTCTGCTGAAGTTTTTTTGCTGCATCAACTGCCTGCTCCGGAGTTTCGGCAACAATACCCTCTTGCACTGCCACACCAAAACGCTGTAAAATTTCTTTTCCCTGGTATTCGTGAATATTCATGTCGGTTTAAATTATCGGGCTAAAATAAAAAGAATCGGTTTAGCGTTAGGGGTTTGAGGTTTGGAGTTTGAAGTTTGCATCGCCTTCGGCAAGCCTATGGCGACCGAAGGAGGTTATGCCGTACTTTTGTATTAGAATTACAGAAATGAAAAAAGCTTGGATAAAAATATTTGCTCTTATGCTGTTTCTTCCTGTTTTTGCATTGGCGCAGGAAAGCCCTAAGGCAACGAAAGCGCAGAAGAAAGCTGATGACAAAAAGCAGGAACAGGCGATGAATGAAAAGAAAGCGGAGATTGAAGGGCGCAAAATGCACAAAGCCATCCAGACCAAAGAAGTGCGCAAGCGAATGAAACAAAGCGCCAAAGAAGCCGACCGCTGGAATACCGGGAGAAGAAAATTTTTTATTGCCCGGTGGTTTGAGAAGAAGAAGTAAATCGACAGACATTATACATTTGTCTCCGAACCCCAACTCCCTACCTCGCACTTATGAAAGCATACATCTTCCCCGGGCAGGGCTCACAGTTTCCCGGCATGGGCAAAGAACTTTACGACAGTTCTCCGCGGGCAAAAGAACTTTTTGAAAAGTCAAATTCTCTTCTTGGCTTCCGTATCACCGATGTAATGTTCAACGGAACAGAGGAGGATTTGAAACAAACGCGCGTAACCCAGCCGGCAATTTTTTTGCACTCCGTAGTTCTTGCAACTGTACGTGCTTCAGAATTTCATCCGGATATGACTGCAGGGCATTCACTCGGAGAATTTTCTGCTCTTGTTGCTTCTAAATCGCTTACGTTCGAAGACGGACTCATGCTTGTAAAGAAAAGAGCCGATGCTATGCAGCATGCCTGCGAAATAAACCCTTCAACGATGGCGGCAATACTAATGCTGGACGATGAGGTGGTGGAAAGAATCTGCGCTGAAGTTTCCGCACAGGGCGAAATTGTTGTGGCTGCAAATTACAACTGCCCGGGGCAAATTGTGATTTCCGGCACAATCAACGGAATAAACATTGCCTGTGAAAAAATGAAGGCAGCCGGGGCAAAGCGTGCTGTTGTGCTGAACGTTGGCGGTGCATTTCACTCTCCATTGATGGAGCCTGCCCGCGCCGAACTGGAAAAAGCCATTCAGTCCACGGCTTTCCAAAAACCCGTTTGTCCCATTTATCAAAATGTAACCGCTAAAGGTGTTACGGATATAGAAGAAATTAAAAAGAACCTGATTGCGCAGCTCACTGCTCCGGTACGGTGGACACAAACCATACAAAACATGATTGCTAACGGGGCAAAAACATTTATCGAAGTCGGCCCCGGAAAGGTTTTACAAGGATTGGTGAAGAAGATAAATAAGGATGCTGAAGCAATAAATTTTTAAAATTGAGAATTGAGAATTGAGAATGAAAACAAAGCATTCACAACCATTAATTATTAATTATTAATTTTCAATTTTCAATTTCAGATATGCCTCTGTTGAACTCCCTTCTGTCGTGGTGGATGAAAAAAAGAATTCACCAGATAGAACTTTTTGTGAAGTATCCGCATGAGGTGCAGCAGGATGTTTTTCAGAAACTTATTTCATCGGCACAAAATACGGAGTGGGGAAAAAAGTACGACTATCATTCCATAAAGACGGTTCAGGATTACCGGAACAGAGTTCCATTGCAGGATTACGATTCATTGAAGCCGGATATCCAACGGCTGATGAGCGGAGAGCAAAATATTCTTTGGTCCAGCGAAATAAAATGGTTTGCAAAATCATCGGGCACTACGAGCGATAAAAGCAAGTTTATTCCTGTAAGCTATGAAGCCATTGAGGATTGCCACTTTAAAGGAGCGAAAGACTTGCTTTCTATTTATTGCAACAATCATCCCGAGACAAAAATTTTTACCGGCAAAGGACTTACGCTGGGCGGAAGCAATCATATTAATTCTCTCAGCAACGAATCGTTCTATGGCGACATTTCAGCAATCCTTCTTCAAAACATTCCGCTATGGGCTGATTTTATACGAACACCGGATATCAGCATTGCCCTCATGGAAAAGTGGGAAGAAAAAATTGAAATGATGGCTCGCACAACAGCGCAGGAAAACGTTACTAATATTTCAGGAGTTCCTACCTGGGCAGTGGTGCTTGCCAAGCGCATTCTGGAAATAACAGGAAAAAATAATCTTACTGAAGTATGGCCAAATCTCGAGTTGTTTATTCACGGGGCTGTGAGTTTTGTTCCCTACCGAGAGCAATTTCATCGCCTCATTCCGTCCGGCAACATGCATTACCTCGAAACATACAACGCTTCTGAAGGTTTTTTTGGCATCCAGGATACGGAAGACCTGAACGAGATGCTGCTGATGCTTGACTACGGAATTTTTTATGAGTTTATTCCGATGGAAGAAATAGGAAAAGAAAACCCAAAAGCGCTGGGACTGGAGGATGTTGAGATGGAAAAAAATTATGCGCTTGTTATTTCTACCAACGCAGGATTGTGGCGTTATATGATTGGAGACACTGTTAAATTCACTTCCCTCTCTCCTTTCAGAATAAAAATTACAGGGCGCACAAAGCTTTTCATCAATGCTTTTGGAGAAGAGGTTATTATTGATAATGCCGAAAATGCTGTGCGTATTGCATGCGAAAAAACCGGTTCATCCATAAAGGATTATACGGTTGCCCCTGTTTATTTTTCCGGCAATGAAAAAGGCGCACATGAGTGGCTCATTGAATTTGAAAAACCCCCTGTGAGCCTGGAGTTTTTTTCCGAGGTGCTCGACAATGCGCTCAAGTCGCTCAACTCCGATTACGAGGCGAAGAGATATAATGATATGGCGCTGAGAAAACCCATTATCCGGCTGTTGCCGCAGGATACTTTTTTCCACTGGCTCAGGTCAAAGGGAAAATTAGGAGGACAGCATAAAGTTCCGCGCCTGAGCAACGACAGGAGCATTGTGGATGAAATCCTTGCAACGGTGAACGTATAGTCGTGAAAAAAATATTTTTATACGTTTTAACTTTTTTTATCCTCACTTCCTTTACGGGTGAGTGGCAGCTGGTAAAACAAATTCCATTTACAGAAATCTCTGCTTTTACAACTGACAACCTCGGCAGTGCATATGTTGTAAGCGAAAACCTGTTGTTGCAATTTGATAATAACGGCAGTCCTCTGAATCACTACGATGAAAAAAACCTGGGGCGGCTTGCATATGTTGATGCTCAAAACCCTCTGAAGCTCCTTGCATTTTATCCCGACTTTGCTCAAATCAATATTCTTAGCTCGAAACTGGTCCTTCAATCCACCATACAGCTTCGCGGAATAGGCATTGAACAACCGGTGCTTATCTGTAATTCAAAAGTTGACTACAGTATCTGGGTTTACGACCGCCAGGATTTTAAATTGAAAAAAGTTGATTTAAACCTGCAGGTGACACGCGAAAGCGGGAATATACCTCAGCTCATCGGAAAAGAAATCAATCCGCGATTTATGACGGAAGGAGGAAAATTTCTTTTGATGTCTGACCCCGATTTAGGTATTTTATTTTTCGACCAGTACGGAACTTATTTCAAAACCTACCCGGTAAAAAATGTTTATTACATGCAGGCAACAGAAGATGAGCTATATTACGTGAGCAACGGTGCATTTTACACTTACAATTTTAAAACACTGGCAGAACAAAAAGCCGGTTTGCCTGTAAACGACTCGCTTACGGCAGCCCGCGTAGAGCAGAACCGGTTGTTCCTGACCGGAAATAATGAATTAAAAATCTTTTCTCATTAGCAGTCTTTTCTTTACTTTGCATTATGGAAGGAACAAAAATTCTTATGGCCTCAAAACCTGGCCAGGCAAAAAAGACACTAGTCAAGCATATTGCAATTGCCGGTAACATCGGCTCGGGGAAAACAACACTGACAGGACTGCTGGCAAAAAATTACCGCTGGGAGGCGCAGTATGAAGACGCGGACGACAATCCGTATCTCAATGATTTTTATTCAGACATGCAGCGCTGGTCGTTTAACCTGCAAATCCATTTTCTTAATAACCGCTTCAGCCAGGTAACGCGCATCCGCAGGAACAACAAACCTGTTGTACAAGACCGGACTATCTATGAAGACGCGTACATCTTTGCGCCCAATCTTCATGCTATGGGGTTGATGACTACACGCGACTTTAACAATTACATCTCGCTGTTCGACCTGATGAGCACGTTTATTCAGCCGCCCGATTTGCTTATATACCTGAGAGGCTCCGTTCCCGCATTGGTAAAACAAATCCAGAAACGCGGGCGCGATTATGAAAATTCAATCCGGATAGATTACCTGGCGCGGCTTAATGAACGATACGAGGCATGGATTTCAACATACGAGCTCGGAAAGATTTTGATTTTTGATATTGATGAACTCAATTTTGCTGAGAAGCGCGAGCATCTTGCCAAGATTGTCCAGAAAGTTAACGCAGAGATTTACGGTCTTTTTTAAATACCCTTATAGGTTACTTATCGTTTTATCTTTCGGATATTTAACACTGAAGGAAAACGCTTTCTTAACCGTTGTGGAAGACGGCAAATCAATTCTCCAGGTTACTTTTCCTGTTTCAGCATTCAATTCTCCGCCTGAAAGTTCAAGAACTTTTACATCAATGTCTTTTTGTTTGCTGACCGGAATTTGCTCTTCAAGAATCAGCTTAACGGATTCCTTGCGGATGTTTCGCAAAGAAATCGTGTAGGAAAACTGCCTTGTCTTATTTCCTCCGAAAATTCCCGAGCCGGTAACATCTTTATTTTTTTCACGCTCAATGATAATGCGTTTGTCCCTGCCCAATGAAATATCGAGCGTATCGTCCGTGCTTACAGTATTCAGGAATGTGGCACCCACGAAAGAACCTTCGAAATAAACATTGGCTTCGCCCGGCAAAAGATTCAGCTCACCCCAACCGGTGCTGCGTGCGGCAAGGAAAGCATCTTTATCAAGCTTGGGCACCGCAAAATATGTATACTCTGCCGGCATCTCGAAGCGTTTAATTTCTGCGGAATAATATTTTCCATCCGAAGGAATCGTGTATGGAGCCGAAATGGTGTAGCTTGCAATAAAGCGCCCGGAGTTTTCAGTAATCATATCCTTGAGGGTAGAAATTTCTTCCTGCATAACTTTTGATTCAGGCATTGCAGGAGCCTCTATCGCTGCCGAAGGCATTGCGCGATAATTATTCCCCGAAGCTTTATAAATCGTAACAAAATCCAGGTACCAGGGTGTGAGCTCGGGTTTGTTGCCACCGCTTGTAGGATTGCCTGTAGAGAGGGTAAGATTCACCTTATCCCAATCCTCACCTGTGTTCTGAAAAACATCTGCTTTGAAATTAACCGTGAGGGGATTGTTGCTGTCCTTTGCACGCAGGTCGTACATGGGTTTCCACCCTGCATCAGGAACAAAATAAGTAAGCTCAAGGTTTATGGACGTTCTTGTTTTAGCAGAAACGGTTATTGTTACCGATGAAGTAGGTTTTGAATAACGCGCATTTTTATCGGCAAGCTGCCTGCTATACTTATCCATTTCTTCGCGAAGCTTTTTCTCTTTGTATTTAATACCGGTGAGCTTATCTTTTACATCGGCAAGTCGCTTGCGGAAAAAGTCGGCCATCTTTTCCAGGTTGTCAAACGTTACCCCCGTGTTTTGCCCGCCAATGGATTTGTTAGCAAGAATAAGGTTCTGCTCCTCGGTGTAAACAGATTTCACATCGAGCAAATCATCGAGGTTTCTGTTGAGTGAATCGAGAATACTTTCCAACTTTTTGATTTCAGGATTTTTCTTTTCGGGGTCGAGATAATTGAGGCGGTGAACAACAGATAAAATCATGGCATCGCCTGTGCCGGTAACACCTATATTATTCTGGTTAATGGTGCCCGGAAGCTTTTCGAAAACAAGCTCGGTAACCCCGGCATCCACCGTTGCTTTTGCATTACGTTTAACAATGGCTCCGCTTAGGAATGCTTCTACTTCATTGATGTCTGAAGAAAGAATCCGGGGTTGCTCTGTAGCATGAAGTGTTGTATACGCTAGAAATAAAACAATAAGGCACTTTTTCATATCCTGATTATTTAAAAAGTAATTTTTTGGCGGGCAGTCTTCAACACCAGCCATCATTTATCATCCATATGGAGATGCAAACACTTCTATTTTCCATAATCGTAATCAGAAAATATTCATTCAATTTTTTTCAGAAGCTCTTTGCTCTTCTTTATTATTTCAGAATCTTCTTCAGATAAAACGGGCAGCGCAATGGTTTTCTTAAGCCAAACTTTGGCATAGACATCATCCATTTTGTTTCCGCGCTCGTGATATGAAACGGCAAGTTCATAGGAATGAAGCAATGATTTTGGTTCAAGCTCCACGGCTTTTGCGAAACAATCAATGGCTGCGTTATACGAACCGCCTTCGGGCACTCCGCCAAACATGGTATTAATCATGACCTTTTCTATGACATTGAACCCAGCTACAGTACGGTGCCAGCGGCCCAGGATATGCCAGGCGCCTGCAAGCTTTGGGTCAAGCTTAATGGCTGTTTCGCATTCGGTCTTAATCAATTTAGCATTCGCAATTTTTTGTTTGGTAGGAGCGTTCTCGTTGATTCGGCCCAATGCCAAAGCCCAGGTGTAATGCGCATCCGCGCTGTTTTTATTTAGGGCAATTGCCTTGCGGGAAAGATATTCTGCAACATGATAATTTTTCTGGCGTTCCGCTTCATCTTTTTTCAGAATACCGGTTTTGCAAAGCAGGTAAGCTGTGTTATAAAGGTAATCCACATTAGCAGAATCATTTTTCAAAAGCGCCTGGAATAATATAAGCGATTCCAAAAACTTACTCTCATTTCTTAGCCTTCGGGCTTCGTCAAACATTGCAGCTTTATCCTGTCCAACTGCAAATTGAATTGATGCAAGCATTAAAAATATTATCAAACATCTCTTCATTCCTGGTACTTGATTTTTAATTTTTAATTCTCAACTTTTAAAATGCTCTTCCCACTCCTATCACCCATCTCAAATCAAAATAATCGGGCTTAACGGCTGGAGTCCTGCTCAGCAGCAGCGGAAAATCAATCCGCAATGTAAACGGCTGAACGGTTTGCAATGGCCCAAATTTTTTTATGGTTGCTGCAAAGCCGAGTCCGGCATCGGCACGGATGCCTGCGAGAGCCAAATCCTCGTCGGGAGTATTGTAATTGATGGTACCTGCATCGGCAAATAAATAGGAGTCAATGCTCAGCCATTTACGCGTGAACGAGGGGCGGATGCGAAAAAGTTTTGCGAAATCCAATTCTGCATTGACTGCCGCACCGGAAGTTCCTTTATACACAAAACGCATCTTTCCATTTTTATCATCCTCAGGAACAAGATAACCCGCATAGCCGCGAAGATTTAATCCACCGCCCTGCTGAAAATGATTTGTTTCTGCCCCATAACCCAACCAGTCAGGCGGAACATAGGCACGAGAACGGGTGAATTTATCCTTCATCAGCTCTTCGGGATTTGCACCCGCCAGGAACAACGCATTTTCATTAGCAAAATTTTCTCCCGAAGCATACTGAGCAAATGTCCTGGTGCTGAATTCAAATTTACCAAAGTGATTATGGTTGATTACATTAAGCGAGAGATACGAATAATCGTAGCTGCTTTTGAGAGAGCTTGTGCGCAGGGAAAGATTTATATTGCCACTACCGTATGAGTAATCGTATACATGCTCCAACGAAAGTTTCAGGTAGTTGTTGTATCGTTCTGCATTCCATTCACCAGGATATAAAAGATATTCAAGAGCATTTTGGTCTCTCCTGAATAATGAATGGTATGAAACGGAGATAGTATTTTTCTCATCGTTACTTTTTATTTCCATGCTTCCTGAAAAATTCTGAAAGCCATCGAGATACTTCGCACCCAATCTTAGCATTGACTTACGGATAAATTTTTCTGTGGGTGTAGAATATTTCAAAGAAAAAGAAACCGGGTCGTAGCCATTAATATCAGCTTCGTTTGAAAGATTTCTTTGCAGAATTCCTGTGTTGAGCCAGAAATAAAAATCAATAAAGTGACTGTAGTTAAAATAATTTCCGTTGAGATGTACCCCTGCCTTGAAGCCGTCATAATTATTGTACCACAAATCAGGTCGGGCGTAAGCCCTGTATTGATAAGGGTCTGGAGCGTTATATATTTTTGAATCGAAACCCAGATGTGCAGGAAACTTCCATGCATTGTTGAGCATATTTATATCGGCAAGGCGGTGACTTGGGTCAATAAATACATCCTCGATTCCTGACGGAATCTTAACCTTAGCTGAGTATTCGGGATTCAGTTTATCCCAACCGAACCATTTGGGCAACACCTGGGCATCAGTCTTCTTTACAAAATCCCTGTTAGGGACATGATAGTTGTGTGCATCTCCGTTGTGGTCAATAACGGTAAAATCCAGAGGCATCTGCATGCGCCCTTTTCGTTTGAAAGTGATTTTATATTCATCCTCTCCTTCATGCTTTACTGATTTAATTCCGTAATCAATTTTTTTATCAGTCTCAAGCCATTGGTCAAAAAACCAATTGAGGTCTGTATGAGTGAAATGAATGATTGAATTGCAGAAGTCCTCGGGGTAGGGATGGCAGAACTTCCACTGGTTGAAATAATTTTTCATTGCCACCAGGAACAATTCATCGCCCAGAACATACTGCAGGTTATAAAGCATGGTTGCCGTTTTGTAATAAACCATGCGGTAGCCACCCTCGTGCCCAAGCGCTCCGTTGAAATCATCGGAATGTGTATTCAGAAATCCATCCCTGCCGCGAATGGCTTCGCCCAGGTAAGGAAGATATGCTCTCTCTTCACGGTAGGTAGTGGGTATATGAAACCTGTCAGCATATTTCTTCTTATCAACTAAGGACGAATAATCGCCAAAAATTTTTGTGAGCGACCATGCAGTAAGAAACTGGGTGAACCCTTCATCCATCAGCGCACGGTATGTTTCGTTGTTGCCCACCATTCCAAAAAACCAGTTGTGCCCTATTTCATGTGAAATCACATAACGGTATCCCGGCTCGCTGCCCCCGTCAAGGGTGAGCATCGGGTATTCCATTCCATCACGCGCATCGGCAGCAATAATTTTCGGATATGCGTACATTCCGAAGTCTTCTGAATAAACCTTCACCACATCAGCTACTAACTGTGGAGCGGTTTGCCATCCGGGCGCATCGGGTTCCTGGGCAAGAGCGATGCAACGAATTTTATTCGCCTCACCCCTTGCTCCCCTCTCCAAAGGAGAGGGGAGATCGAGAATCACTTCTCCTATACGGTAGGTAGGGTCTGCCGTAAGAGCAAAGTCGTGAACATTTTCCGCATGGAACTTCCAGGTTTTGGTTCTGCCATCTGCAGGAATAATTACGGAAGGCGGTGAGCCCGGTTTTTTATCCGCAAAGTTTTTTAGGTCGAGCTTTTGTCGTAGTGAATCCGGAAGCACTTCGTTTCTATTAAGGAGATTACCCGTTGCATCAAGAACATAATGCGAAGGAATCGTGAACTCTACATCATACGTTCCGAAGTCGCCATAAAATTCTTTGCCCAAGTGCTGGTCTGCTGTCCAGCCGAACTTGCGGTCGTAAACTGAGATGCGCGGATACCAGTGCACCACGTCATAATGCTTGTTTCCCCACACGTCAAACATTTTCATTCGCCTGCGCTGGCTGCCGGACCCGTAATATGTTTTGAAGCTGATGGAAAACGAAGCGGAGGTATTGGGGAGAAGGGGAGAATTAAGAAAGACTTTGAGGATCGTATTATCGAGCGTTGTCTTTAAACTATCTTTTCCTGACTTTACAAAATCCACTACCGTGCCGTGACCTTCACACTCGTGCTTGCTGTAAACGGGAGTAACACCGTTTTCGCGCGTTAGGCGGTCTAAATAAGAACAGGGCTGAAAAGCATTCTGATAAAGATGAAAGTAAACATATGTGAGCGTGTCGGGAGAATTATTCCAATAGATGAGCTCAAGATTTCCTGTGATGATGTCCTCCTTATCATCAAGCGAGGCTGTGATATGATAGTGCACATCCTGCTGCCAGTAGCCGGCAAAGGGAGGACGGTTTTTCCAGTAATAAATATTTTCTGCGGTGCGGTATGTATTCGGAGGAAAAGCAGTTTGCGCTGGTAACTGAATTGAAAAGAAAAACTGCACAACCAAAAAAAGCACAATGCGGTTTCTCATTTGCATAATTTGGAAACGAAGATACACGAAAAGAAAAACTCCCGTAGAAGTGTGGGAGTTTCAAGAGAGTCAAATCAAAAACTAGTACCTGTAATAATCCGGCTTAAAGGGGCCATTAGGGTTTACACCAATATATTTGGCCTGCTCAGGAGAAAGCGTATCCAGCTCTACTCCTATTTTAGCGAGGTGCAGTCGTGCGACTTTTTCGTCAAGATGTTTGGGAAGCGTGTACACTTTGTTCTCATAGTTCTTATGATTTGCCCACAGCTCAATTTGCGCCAGCACCTGGTTGGAAAACGAGTTCGACATCACGAATGAGGGGTGTCCCATTGCGCATCCAAGGTTCACAAGGCGCCCTTCAGCAAGAAGGATAATGTCGTTACCATTGATGTTATACAAATCAACTTGCGGTTTAATAGTGTCGCGCGTGTTGCCGTAATTTTCAGTGAGCCATGCTACATCTATTTCGTTATCGAAATGCCCAATGTTGCAAACGATGGCTTTATCTTTCATCAAGCGGAAGTGTTTTTCCGTAATTACATTGTAGCAGCCCGTTGCAGTAACAATAATGTCGCACTCAGGAATGGCGTTGTCCATCTTCTTCACTTCGTAACCTTCCATCGCAGCCTGTAAAGCGCAGATGGGGTCAATCTCTGTAACAATAACTCTTGCACCTGCAGCACGAAGCGATTGTGCCGAACCTTTTCCTACGTCTCCGTAACCCGCCACTACAGCAACTTTTCCTGCCATCATAATATCGGTAGCTCTGCGTATGGCATCCACTAATGATTCGCGGCAGCCATATTTATTGTCGAACTTCGATTTAGTAACCGAATCGTTCACATTAAAACAAGGAATAGGCAGCGTGCCTTTTTTCATCCGCTCATAAAGACGGTGAACGCCCGTTGTGGTTTCTTCCGAAATACCCCGCACACCTGAAATCATCTCAGGATATTTATCGAGAACGATGTTCGTTAAATCTCCACCATCATCCAGAATCATATTGAGCGGCTTGCGGTCTTTACCGAAGAAAAGTGTCTGCTCAATACACCAGTCGTATTCTTCAAGCGTTTCACCCTTCCATGCATAAACAGAAATTCCTTTGGCAGCAATAGCGGCAGCGGCATGGTCTTGTGTAGAAAAAATATTGCAGGATGACCAATTCACCTCTGCGCCAAGCTCGATAAGCGTTTCGATGAGCACGGCAGTTTGAATAGTCATGTGAAGACACCCGGTAATACGGGCGCCTTTCAATGGTTTGGAAGCGCCATATTCTTTCCTAAGTGCCATTAAGCCGGGCATTTCAGCTTCAGCAAGCATGATTTCCTTGCGACCCCATTCAGCAAGCGAAAGGTCTTTAACTTTATATTTAACGTAATCTTCTGTTGTTTTTATCATATGATTGTTATTTTACAGGCGCAAAGATAAAAGTTAGTTTGAGGTTTATAGTTTAGAATTATTTTAAAATGCCATTATATTTAGAAAAGAGGATTAACGGAAGCCGCCTTGCCGTATGGCAAATGACGGAAACGGAGGAAGAATTTTTTTCGATGGCCGCTCTTTCGGAAGAATTAAAAAGCGAAGTGAAGGGTTTCCGCAGTGAAACACGCAGGAAAGAATGGCTCACACTCAGAATTTTATTGAAAGATGTTCTCAATGTGGCACATTATGACGACATTATTTATGATGAAAAAGGCAAGCCGCATCTTAAGAATGGCAGCGGATATATTTCTTTTTCGCACACCAAAAATTTTGCTGCTGTTGTTTTTCATAATTCAAAAAATATGGGGATTGATATTGAAACGGTTCGTGAGCGTATCGAAAAAATTTCGCACAAGTTTTTGAATGACGATGAAATAAAATACCTGCCTGCCAACGCGCCAGCCGTACACCAATGGCAGGCAGGTATTCAAAATGAAAAGCGCATAGAAACACTTCATGTCATCTGGGGCGCCAAAGAAGTATTGTTTAAAATTCACGGCAAAGGAGGACTGGATTTTAAAAAACAAATGCATGTTCATCCATTTGTTCCTGCAGTTTGGGGAGGCAGCGTTGATGCGGAACTGAAAACGGATGGTAAGATTTCCCATTTCAAAATACACTATTTTTTCTCGGGAAAACTGATTGTGGTTTATGCGAGCAGCTGAACCTCACCCCCTCCTAAAGGAGAGGGGGGTGCTTTATCGCGGAAAAAATCATCTGCGTTCCTAAAACAAAACAATAGATACATTTGTCGGGCACGAAAAACTGCAATGAAAGTTTACGAGAAAATATTGTCTGCACGCAATAAGGGCAAGAAACTCTTTGCCGTTCTCTTCGACCCCGATAAATTATCAGGAAAAAAATTATCTGAGACGGCAGCCGCCTGCGAGGATGCCGGTGCCGATTTTGCTTTTGTAGGAAGCAGTTTACTCACACGCGACAACCTTGATTCCTGTATCAGGACGATTCGAAAAAAATTTCGCAAACCTATTGTGCTTTTTCCCGGTAATACTTTGCAGGTCTCTAAAAGTGCAGATGCTATTTTATTTCTTTCCCTTATCTCAGGGAGAAATGCCGAGATGTTGATTGGCAACCATGTTATTGCTGCGCCCATGCTTAGGCAAAGCAATATCGAAGTGATTCCTACCGGCTATATGCTGATTGAAAGCGGTGTGCCGACTTCCGTCTCGTATATGAGTAACAGCACACCTATTCCCCGCGACAAAACTGATATAGCCGCATCTACAGCAATGGCGGGAGAGATGCTCGGATTAAAATTTATTTACCTGGACGCAGGCAGCGGAGCAAAAGAACCGCTGAACACAGAGATTATCAGAGCGGTGAGAAAAAAAACCGGGATTCCTGTGATTGCAGGAGGAGGCATACGCTCAGCAGAACTCGCTGTAGAAAAATGCCACGCAGGGGCTGATGTGATTGTTGTCGGAAACTCAATAGAAAAAAACCGGGATTTGATTTATGAAATTGCCGATGCCGTTCATTCGGCAGCTTTGCAGAAAAACATCAGATAGCCCCGCTTTCATACTTGCGGATGTTATTGGCATTTATATTAAATTTCATTTTAAATCTCCTGCTGAAATAAGCGGGGTCTTTGAAACCCACAGCAAAAGCAATTTCCTGAACGTTGTCTGAAGTAGTGTTCAACAGGTAACGGGCTTTTTCAAGGCGTTTGCCTTCCACATAATCCTGGATATTATTATTGGTAAGTGATTTGAAAAATTGCCCGATATAATCTTCAGACAAAAAGGCAACTTCTGCCAGCCGCTTGTTGGATAAATCTTTCTCCAGGTTTTCGCTTATGTATTGAATAATCTTAACCAACCGCTTATCAGTAAGGTAAATTATTTTTTCAATTTTCTTCTCGAACTGGGGCTGAGATGCAATATGCCTGAAGAGTTGAATCACCATCTCCTCGCAATAATTCTTCAGCAACCGGGCCCTGCCAATCTTGTCCTGGGCAAATTCAGCGCACAGGTTACGCATCAATATGGATAATTCATTATCGTACGGCACCGGAAATCCCGCTATGTCAAGAACTTTAAAAAAAGGAATGGAATCATACAGCAGCACATCAAAGGCAACAAAACTGAAGATTTCTTTTTTTGCAGATATATCTTCAAAAGGATTAAGTGTCTTGAAAAATTTTATCCTTTCCTCTTCCGATTTGAACGGCTCCGGCCCGACCATATAATAGTCCGAGGCCTTCTGATGCTTTGTCGTTATCTCGAAGCCGGCAGGCCTGAAAAAGAAAGAGCCCTCTTTCATCGGAGTCGTGTCTTCATCATTAACAAAATATCCTTTGTTAAGCTGGGTAAGGTAATTAACGGGAAGAATAACTTTCGAAAAGCTCAGAGGTTGCAAGACCTCTCTTATTTCGGCAGTATGAACCGTTACATTTACTGATTCTATTATTTTGGAAAGCACACTCATAGGTATCAAAAAAGCATTCAAAAATATTCAAATTTATTTATATGCAAATTGATGAAAGTTAAAAATACATTTGCCGCAATATATACAGATGTTTGAGTTGTTTCAACAGCAGGTAAGCGTATCTGAATGCATTGGCTTTGTTTTCGGCATTGCAGGGGTTTGGCTTACTATCCGGCAAAATATCTTGTGTTTTCCCATCGGCATTATCAACGTAGGAATCTATTCTTTTATTTTTTTTAATTCAAAGTTGTATTCAAATGCCGTGCTTCAGCTCGTATACATTGCACTTTTAATTTACGGCTGGATTCACTGGAAAAGTAAAACGGCTTCAGATGAATTCCCGGTAACCAATACAAACAGGTCTTTGGGTTTTGTACTTCTCATCTTTGGCGTGACGGCTTCTATTTTACTCGGATACCTTATGAAGAAAACCACCGATGCTCCCCTGCCCTACTGGGATGCCACTACAACATCTATGAGTTTGATTGCGCAATGGATGGTAGCAAGAAAAAAAATTGAAAACTGGCTGCTCTGGATTGTTGCAGACGTAATTTATGTCGGGATGTATGTGCATCAATCATTGTATCTAACGGCTGTATTATATTTTGTTTTTTTAATCCTGGCCCTTAAAGGATATCTCGAATGGAAAAAAGATATGAGCAAAAAACCATTAAGCGCATCGCATTAATCGGACCTGAATCCTCGGGCAAGACAACCTTATGCATGCAGCTTGCCGGGCATTACAAAACAGTTTGGGTTCCTGAATATGCCAGAACGTTTATGGAAAATCTTAGCCGTGCGTACACGTATGAAGATGTGATTTATTGCGCCCATGAACAAATGAAAGCAGAAGATGCAGCAGCAGTCAAGGCAAACCGATTTTTGTTCTGTGATACTGAGCTGATTAATTATAAAATATGGTTTGAAGACAAATTCAAAAAAACTCCTGACTGGATGGAAGGAGAAATCATAAAAAGAAAATACGATTTATACCTGCTCACATCTCCCGACCTGGAATGGGTGCATGAAGCGGTAAGAGAAAATCCGCACCGGAGAGAATATTTTTTCGACCTTTATAAAAAGGAGTTGGAGAAGAGAAATTTTGTTTTCAGAATCGTCAGCGGCAGCGGAGAAGCGAGAACGGCTGCTGCAATCACGCATATTGATTCGATATTTTAAATATTAATTGGCCGGTTTCTCGGAGATAACTTTTTCGTAGGCCATCATTTCATCGCGGTAATGAGCAGCCATGACGAAGTCTAATTCTTTTGCTGCCTTTTCCATTTGTTTGCGTGCATTGGAAATAGCTTTCTGCAATTGGTCACGGCTCATGTATTGTACTACAGGGTCTGCAGCAATGCCTTGTTCCTGCGGGTAAAATTCATTCTCGTAATTCTTTATATCCATCACGGCCGTCTGCCCGAGAATGCTTTGTTTGGATTTAACAATTGCGGTTGGCGTAATGTTATACGTTTCATTATAGGCAAGCTGCTTTTCGCGCCTGCGGTTGGTTTCCTCAATGGTAAGCCGCATGGACTCTGTTACAGTGTCGGCATAGAAAATCACTTTGCCGTTCAGGTTCCTGGCAGCCCGGCCTGCCGTTTGGGTAAGCGAACGGTTGGAACGGAGGAACCCTTCTTTATCGGCATCAAGAATTGCTACGAGAGAAACTTCGGGCAAATCCAATCCCTCGCGCAAAAGATTAATGCCAATGAGTACATCAAATTTTCCGAGACGGAGGTCGCGCAGAATTTCAACGCGTTCAAGCGTTACCACTTCAGAATGTATATAGCGGCATTTGATGCCGAGCTTGGCGAGATATTTTGCAAGCTCTTCAGCCATACGCTTAGTGAGCGTTGTTACCAGGGCGCGTTCTCCCCGTGCTACTACTTTATCAATTTCGTCCATCAAATCATCCACCTGGTTTATGCTGGGACGAACTTCAATCAGGGGTTCAAGCAAGCCTGTAGGGCGTATTACTTGCTCGACAAGAATTCCTTCGCTTAGTTTTAGCTCGTACTCCGAAGGAGTGGCGCTCACAAAAATTACCTGGTTTAACAGCGCTTCAAACTCATCAAACTTAAGCGGGCGGTTATCCAAAGCAGCAGGCAAACGAAAACCATATTCCACTAGATTTTGTTTCCTCGAGCGGTCGCCACCATACATAGCGCGGACTTGCGGAATGGTCGCGTGGCTCTCGTCAATCACCATAAGAAAATCTTTTGGAAAATAATCGAGAAGGCAGAACGGCCGCGCGCCCTGTTTCCGCCCGTCAAAGTAGCGCGAGTAATTTTCAATGCCCGCACAATAGCCCAGTTCACGAATCATTTCCAAATCATACGTAACTCTTTCTTCAAGCCGTTTTGCTTCGTTCATATGCCCGAGCGATTTGAAATAATCCACCTGCTTTACCATGTCTTCCTGGATATTAAAAATTGCAGTGAGCTGCCGGCCAGGTGAGGTTATAAAAAGATTGGCAGGATAAATGGCGGCCGAGTCAAGGCGCTCAATGGTTTTTCCATTGGCAGGGTCGAAAGAAGAAATTTCTTCCACCTCGTCACCAAAAAAAATAATACGGTTGGCAATGTCACCATAAGCAAGAAATACATCTACCGATTCTCCGCGCACACGAAAATTGCCGCGGTTAAATTCTGCTTCCGTACGTGAGTAAAGAGCTGTTACAAGTTTGTGCAGGAAAGCATTTCGCGAAATCTTCTGCCCTACTTCAATTCTCACCAGGTTCTCTACAAAATCATCGGGATTGCCCATGCCGTAAATGCACGATACGGAACTCACCACCAGCACATCTTTTCTTCCTGAAAGCAGCGAAGAGGTTGTGCTGAGGCGCAGCTTCTCAATTTCATCATTGATAGCTAAATCTTTTTCAATGTATGTATTTGTTGATGGAAGATATGCTTCGGGCTGGTAATAATCGTAGTAGGAAACAAAATATTCCACGAGGTTATTCGGGAAGAATTGTTTGAACTCTCCGTACAACTGTGCCGCAAGTGTTTTATTGTGACTAAGAACCAATGTTGGCATCTGCACTTTCTCGACCACGTTAGCAATCGTGAATGTCTTCCCCGAACCTGTTACACCAAGCAGGGTCTGTGCTTTGTCACCACGCATAATACCTTCGGCAAGCTGTTGAATTGCTTCCGGCTGGTCGCCTGTTGGTTTGAAATCGGATACTATCTTAAATTCCATGGGTACGAATAGCTAATCTTTACGAATATACGAATACAGATGAATAACCAATGACTAATGACCAATGACCAATGACTAATGACCATTCCATATCTCCCATGCTTTATCTGCCTGTAGTTGCAGCATTTCTAAACCATTCTTTACCTGTGCCCCTCTTTCTTTTCCCTTTTTCAGAAACAAAGTTTCCTGCGGATTATATACCAAATCATACAGCAAATGTTTTTCCGTGAGGTGTTCGTAAGGAATTTTTGGACGTGAACCAACATCAGGAAACATACCAAGAGGGGTTGTGTTAATGATGAGCATGTGCGATGAAATTATTTCACTGTTCAAATCATGGTAGCTTTTGACTTTCGGCTTTTGGCTTCTTGAAACAAACATATATTCAATTCCTGATTTCTTCAGAACATATTTAACTGCTTTTGCTCCTCCCCCACTGCCGAGTATTAATGCTTTGATATGATGATTTTTTAAAAGCGGCAGCAAAGACTTTTCAAATCCATAAACATCGGTGTTAAATCCTTTTAATGTCTCACTAACTTTAATACAATTCACTGCTCCTGTTTCACTTGCAACTGAATCTATTGCATTCAAAAATTTCATCACGCTTTGTTTGTGAGGGATGGTAACACTTAAACCAAGCAGATTGGAATTGTCTTCAATCAACCCGGGAAAATCATTTATATTTTCAAGAGGGAAGTTTTTGAATTCAGCATCGCTGATGTTTGCTCGCTTAAACTTTTCAGAAAAATATTTTTGAGAAAACGAATGACCAATCGGAAAACCAATGAGGCCGAATGTTCTCATGTCTTTTTAATGCGGCTCCGGATAAAACCGATGATTATTGGCAGTATTGATACCAGTATAATGCCGATAGTCACCAGCGAAAAATTATTCTTCACTACAGGCAGCTGCCCGAATTTATAACCTGCTGTAATGAATAAAGATATCCAAAGTAAAGAAGCTGCCATGCTGAATATAATGAAGCGCGGATATTTCATGCTTCCCACTCCCGCAACAAACGGAGCAAATGTTCTGATGATAGGAATAAAGCGGGCGATGATGACTGTTTTGCCTCCGTGCTTTTCGTAGAAAGCATGAGTACGGTCAAGGTATTCTCTTTTTATAAAGCGGTAATTTCTCTCATACACTTTGTGCCCGATGAGTTTGCCGATAAAAAAATTTGAATTGTCTCCGCTGAATGCAGCAAGAAAAACAATAAGCGCAAGTAAATTCACATCGAGCGGTGAGCCATCGAGGGCGGCTACGCTTCCGGCTGCAAATAAAAGCGAATCACCAGGAAGAAAAGGAGTAACAACCAAACCGGTCTCGCAAAATATAATTAGGAAAAGAATTATATATGTAAGCTTTTGGTACTCCGTCGTTATTTCAACAAGGTGCTTGTCGATATGCAGAACAAAGTCAATGATTGATGAAAGAAGTTCCATTGGCTAAAAGCAATTTCGGATTGCGAATTTTAAATTGCGAATTTATTTTTAATCCGAAATCATCAATTCGTAATCCGCAATAATAAATAAGATTCAGGATTAACTAATATTGTGGAACCGAAGGGTCTATTTCCTTTGCCCATGCCAGGATGCCGCCTTTCAGGTTGTAAAGATTTGTAAACCCGAAGCGCTGCTCCAATGCCTGGATGACCACAGCGCTTCTGTTGCCCGAGCGGCAATAAATAACAACCGGTTTATCACTCTGAATTTTTTCTTTCTCGTTTATAATCTGGCTCATAGGAATCAACTCACCGGAAATGTTTGCAAATTCATGCTCATACGGTTCGCGCACGTCAATAAGCTGAAACGTTTCTTTCCTGTCTATCTTTTCCTTTAATTCCTTTACCGTTATTTCCTTCATTGAACTGTTTTTGAATTCTTGTTGTCGAGAAAACTGAAAAAGGTATCGCTGCGCAGGCCAAGGCGGAGCGTTTCCAGCGGAAGTACATCGGCAGGAGCAATATTTCCCAGATTAACATTGGCTCCGAGAAGCTTGATAAAATATGCCTGTTGTGATTTGGATGGTGTTTCCCAGATAATTTTTTCCTGCGGAACTTTTGCAACGATTTTATTAATGAGCACAACATGCGCCTTACCGCTGGGACGAAAGATTCCTACTGTTCCGCTTTCGCGCGCTTCGGCAATTACTTTCCATGCGCCGGCTTTTATCTCTTCCTGCATCATGCTTATCCACACGTTGGGATGAATGAGAATACCTTCTTCTTTGGAGCCCACTTCTGTAATCACAGTAGCAATTTTGCTTAACCGCCGGATAAGCTGGATTTTTTTTTCGTGAGGCATAATGACGGAACCGTCAGAAATTTCGAGGTGTTCCATCTTATATTTTTCAACCAGCTTAATATAATCCTCTAATTGGTTGCGGATAAGAAACGCTTCCAGTAAAGTTCCACCAAAATAAACAGCAAGGCCCGCGCTGCGGTAGAGAGAAATTTTTTTGTCGAGCTGCGGAGTAACGTATGCCGTGCCAAAGCCAAGCTTTAGAATGTCTATATAATCACCGCTTACCGAAAGCATATCTTCTGCCTCGCGCAAGCTCAAGCCCTTGTCCATAACCATAGTCAGCCCATGGGTTCTCGGTTTGACAGTGCGTTTGGGAACCTGGTTCAGGTCGAAATTCATAAAGTATGTGTTGAATATTGTTCTACCAGGGCAGTGATATTCCTATCGCGCTTCATTCGGGGAAGGTATTCATATAACTGAACATGTTTGTTGTAATCGATGAGCAACGCTTCTTTGAGACAGGCCATGGATTTTTCAAGGTTGTGTTCATCAAAATGATAACAGGACAAACGGTAGAGATATTCGGCATTGGAAGGGTTTTTTATTAATCCTTTTGCAAGCACGTCAACGGCCTCATCATAGCGGCTGACGGACATGAGAAGGTGAGAATAATCTAGGCGTATATCGGGATTGTCAGAATCCAGCTCAATAACTTTAAGATACGCTTTGGCAGCTTCGGGCAAATTACTCATCTGGAAAAGCGAGTCGCCCAGGCAATACCAGAAATCCGCCTGGTCTGCTTCAAGGTCTATCGCTTTCTTAAAATAAAATAAGCTCTCATACCAGCGTTCTTCATCCTGCAAAGTACATCCTATACCGCACCATGCTTCAGCAAGAGCAGGACGAAGCTTTACCGACTTTCGGTATGCCTTGCGTGCGTTACCGGTTTCGCCCTGCGCTTCATAACACTTGCCAATATTGTAATAAGTAAGCGACTCGGGCTGCTCGTAGTCAAACGTTTCGCGGTAACATTCAATAGCTTCGGCATATCTTTTCATACTTGCCAATGTATTGCCTTTATTGAAGTAAGCCGAAGAAAAGTCTTCGCGAATCAGGATACAATAATCATACGCTTCCAATGCGTCTTCGAAATTAGCGAGACGGTGATGCACGTTTCCAAGATTATACCAGGCATTGTATGAATACGGGTCTTTATCTATGAATTGCTTGTAAAACTCAACGCTTTCTTTCAACTGCCCGCTGGCTTCAAAACAAAAAGCAAGCTCATACATGGCTTCTTCGTTATCAGGATTTTCCTCGAGCGACTTTTTCAAGCTTGAAATGGCATTACGATAGCTTCCGGAACTCTCATAAACAAAAGCCATGTTAAGAAAGAGTTCATCAAGAGCTTCACTATAAGGGATAGCTTTTTTAAAGCTGTCAATAGCGGCATCGTATTTTGCCTGTTGGCTATAAATGCTTCCGCGAATCATATACACGCCTGCCTCGGAAGGCGAAATACTTTCAGCGCGGTCCAGCACTCTAAGAGCACCGTTATAGTCGTTCACAAGGGAATAAAGCTGCGCCTGCTTCAGCATGATTTCCACTGAATATGGATGCTGCGATATGGCATGCTCGGTAACCTGCAACGCCTTATAGGGCTCGTTGCGGTCTATGTAATGGTCAACAATGCTGATAAAAACATCCGTATCGAAAAAGCCGATACTGCGGCTTCGAATCATATCCTCATACCGCTTAACGGATTGTTTTATCTCTTCGCTGTCGTAACTGAAATCAAAATCTTCCATGGGAGAATTATACGTTTAAGTTATACGTAAAAAGGTTCTGTTCATGGCCGCACATCACAACTCCAAAAATCTTTGAAAACAAAATTAACAAAAAGTTGTGTAAGAGCCTGTAAGAATTTTTAAGCAGTGAAAATTTACTAACATAAATCGGTTGAGTCCTTTTTTAATGCAATTTATTCATTGTTTATGAAGTAATTGGACAAGCAGGGTAAAGAATATTTCTACTTTTGTTTATTCACTGTTACAGGAAACTTCTTATGAAAAATATTTTATTGATAACCGTAATTTTCGCTTTAACTCATTTTACAGCCTATGCGCAGAGCAAGGAATTCAATTCTGCCAATTTTCCCAACGATAAGCAAGGATTGAAGGAAGCACAAAAAGCGATTAAAGAAGGCGACTCCTTTTATTATGATTTACAATATGATGAAGCGGTCCTGCATTATCAAATTGCTTACAAATTTAATCCCGACAATGCAGAGTTGGACCTGAAAATGGGCAACTGTTACATTCATTCTGTTAAGAAAAAGAAAGCCATTGAACTCATTGAGAAAGCTATCCAGCTGAAACCCGATGTGGATATTGATGCACACTTTTTACTAGCAAAAGCATACCACTTTAACCTTGAATGGGATAAGGCGATTGAAGAATATTCGCGGTGCCTGGGTAAAAAATCAGAAAGCAATGATGCGGAGATTGTAACGGCAAAAAGAAAAATAGAAGAGTGCAAAGTCGGAAAGAAACTGATGGCGGCACCACTCAATGTTAAAATTGAAAGCCTGGGCTCCGCTATCAATACAGAATATGATGAATACTGCCCGGTAATTTCTGCCGATGAATCGGTTCTTTATTTCACTTCAAAAAGAGAAGGCACTACAGGCGGGCTGGAAAACGAATCGGGCGAGTATTACGAAGACATTTATTTTTCGGAAAACAAAAACGGGAAATGGACGCCTGCAAAAAACCTGGGTCCTCCGGTAAACTCCGAGCGTAATGATGCAACCGTTAACCTGAGTGTGGACGGGCAGCGTTTGTTTGTTTATCGCGATGCTAGCAATGTAGATGCGGATATCTCCGAATCGCGGCTCAGGGGCAAACAGTGGAGCGCGCCTCAGAGACTTTCAAGTAACATAAACACGAAGCTGCAGGAAACATCAGCAGCGTTTACACCCGATGAAAAGGCAATCTATTTTGTGAGCAATAAGGAAGGTGGACACGGAGGCAAAGACATTTACGTTTCACGGCTAACTGCCAAAGGCGACTGGGGGCCGGCAGAAAATCTGGGACCGCCTGTGAATACTGAAATGGACGAGGATGCCGTGTTCATGCATCCTGATGGAAAAACGCTGTACTTCTGTTCCAACGGACATAACACTATGGGCGGCTTCGATATTTTTGTAACTGTTTTGGAAGGCGGAAAATGGAGCGAGCCGCAGAACATCGGTTACCCGATTAACACACCGGAAAACGATGTGAGCTTTGTAATATCGGCCAGCGGAAAGCATGCGTATTACGCCTCGGCACGCGAAGGAAGCTTGGGCAAGCGTGATATTTATATGGTAACGTTCGTTAATGATACGGTGGTAAAAGCCCAGCCGCAGCTAACGCTTTTGAGTGGAACTATAACGGACGAAGCCACCGGCCAGCCGCTGGGAGCTAATATTGAGGTAATAGATAATCTCAAAGCGCAGTCGGTTGCGAAGTTTGAATCCAACAGCGAGACCGGAAAATATCTCGTGTCACTTCCATCGGGAAGAAACTACGGGATTGTGGTGCGCAAAGAAGGGCATTTGTTCCATTCTGAAAATATAGACATCCCTGCATCGAAAGGATACGTGGAAATAAACAAGCCGGTGGTATTGCGCAAACCGGAAGTGGGAAAGAAAATTATCCTCAACAATATTTTCTACGACTTTGACAAAGCAAACCTGCGCATGGAATCCATGAGCGAGCTTACGCGCGTGCTGGAAGTGCTTAATGAAATGCCATCGCTTAAAATAGAAGTGAGCAGCCATACCGATAACCGCGGCAGCGATGAATACAACCAGAAACTCTCACAGGCGCGGGCACAAAGTGTGGTGGATTACCTCATAAGCAAAGGCATAAGCGCAGACCGTGTAATTGCAAAGGGCTATGGCAAAACGCAGCCCGTGGCAAGCAACGACACCGATGAAGGCAGGCAGCTTAACCGCAGAACGGAGTTTAAGATATTGAGTAAGTAGAGAAGAAATCCTTTCTGCCGGCTTTGCAAAAACTATGAACAGTCGTACAGTATACTTACCAGGACTAAATGGTTTGAGAGCTATAGCTGCATTAGCAGTTGTAATAACTCATATTACGTTCGATCTAGAGTCATTTAATTTAGACCCTTTTATTCTCGGCACTAATAAAAACGGAATGCCCCGCGGAATTGACCTTGCAGGATTTGGAGTCAGTATCTTTTTTGCAATAAGCGGGTTTCTTATAACTTTCTTACTTCAAAATGAAAAGGAGGTACAACCTATTAACATCAAGAACTTTTACCTGCGGAGAATTCTTAGAATCTGGCCTTTATATTATTTATACCTGTCTATAGCTATACTAACTATTTTGGTATTTGGATTCGACTTAAATATTAAGTCCTTATTTCTTTACTTGTTTTTTGCGGCAAATATTCCGTACATTTTATACATCCCGTTAAAGTTTGTGACACATTATTGGTCCTTAGGTGTAGAAGAGCAGTTTTATTTATTTTGGCCATGGGTAAACAAAAAGATTAACAGAATAATACTTTTTATAGTACCGGCAATTGTTATTTTAATTGGTATAAAATTATTCCTTCACTTTTTTTACCCCCATTCCATAATTGAAAGGATTATTCATATAACCAGGTTCCATTGTATGCTTATTGGAGCGCTGGGCGCCATTCTATATAAGCAGAAAAACAAATTTTTCCTGAAGTTTGCAGATAACAAATTATCTCAAGCAATCTCATTAGCAATTATTTTAGCGCTAATCATAAATAAATTTCATATTGCATCTGTACTGGACAATGAGATTGTCAGCGCAGTAACTGTTGTATTGATTATCGGCCAAATTAATATTAAGAACAGGATGCTTAACCTGGATTCAGATGTTTTAGACTTTTTAGGAAAAATTTCTTACGGCATCTATGTATATCATCCGTTAGTAATCTTTTTTGTTTCTAAAGTACTTTCCGGGATGGAAACGCAAAGCATATATAAATATATTATTGTTTATAGTTCTAGTACCGTTGCAACTGTTTTGATATCTTATTTATCCTATGAATACATTGAAAAATATTTCCTGAGGCTTAAAAGAAATATCAGCGTTATACATAGCTCGGGAACAAAGCACTACACACAGGAAGATTATGATAAATCCCAGCCCTTACCGGTAACGACACCAATGAAGGCAGGTAGCTGACGCCGCAGAAAATGAAAAGGAAGAAAACGCTGCACCAACTTTACGTAGAATTGGTTAAGTTGCAAAAGGAAATTATTTCATCGGGCCTTAAGCTGCTTATCATTCTTGAGGGAAGAGATGCGGCCGGCAAAGACGGAACCATCAAAGAAATTACAAAACATCTTAGTCCCCGCGAGACGCGGATTGTGGCTTTGGGAAAACCCTCCGACAGAGAGGAGCATGAATGGTATTTTCAGCGTTTCTCTGAACACATGCCTGCTTCCGGTGAGTTTGTATTGTTCAACCGCAGCTGGTATAACCGGGCAGGAGTTGAAAAAGTAATGGGCTTCTGCACCGATAAGGAATACAAATCATTTTTTAAAGACGTGGAGTTGTTTGAAAAAATGCTGATTGATGCTGAAATCATCATCTTGAAATATTATCTCGACATCAGTAAAGAAGAACAAAAAAGAAGATTGAAAGACCGCAGGAAAAACCCGCTGAAGCAGTGGAAGGTTAGCCCCGTTGATAAACAAGCGCAGAAACGCTGGAAGGATTATTCGGAAGCAAGGAACGTAATGTTGCTTAAAACAAATTTTAAACATGCTCCCTGGTTTGTAGTGAATGCCGAGGAGAAAAAACCTGCTCATGTAGCTTTGATATCACATTTGCTGAAGCGTTTGAAATATCGTAAGAAGAATAAAAAATTAGTTTCACATAATTATGGATTGGTGTATCCGGCTACGCCTGAAAATATAAATGAAAAACTTTATTGATTCCTGTACATAATAAAATAATGGCGACAAAAAAAGGTAACTCAATTTCACCGGACAAGTTTGCTCAATATGAAAAACTTGTCGCAACCAATCCGAAAGTTAAGCTGAAGGGCGCTGCAATTCCTTACACTTCTCACAACGGGCACATGTTTTCAAACTTTAATCCCGATGAAACATTAGGGCTTCGTTTGCCTCCTGACCAGATTGATGCTTTTCTGAAAAAATATAAAACCGGTTTGGTCAAGGCGTATGGAATCGTCAGGAAAGAATATGTTGTTGTGCCCGATGAACTTTTAAAGAATACAAAAGAACTAAGACCTTATTTTGACATGAGCTTTGCGTATGTAAATTCATTAAAACCGAAAGCAACTAAAAAGTAAGATGAAATTTTGTTATGGAGAATTTACCATCATATATTAGCGTAGTCTTCGGGCTAACAACAATTATAACCGTTGCGCTTTTTTACAAAGCGACCCGCAACTCTAAAACCACTTTGATAATTTTATTGATTTGGTTAGCGCTTCAAACTGTTATTGGGCTTTCGGGTTTTTATACTCTGACAAATACAACTCCCCCAAGATTTATGCTGCTGGTCTTACCACCTTTATTATTAATCATCGCGCTTTTTACAACTTCAAAAGGCAGACAGTACATTGACAGTTTAGACGTAAAGACCTTAACGATTTTGCACACGGTCAGAATCCCGGTTGAAGTTGTTTTATTATGGCTGTCCATTAATAAAGTTGTTCCGGAGCTATGACTTTTGAAGGCCGTAACTTCGACATATTATTAGGTCTCACTGAGTGATTCTATTTTAGCAATTCCTTTCGGTTCTTCTTAGCCAACCATTCATCCAAAGAAAGAATTCCGGGGCCGATTAGCATAAGGAATAAGCAGGTAAGCAGTTGTGCATAATCAGAACGAATCTCATGAAACACTGCCCAAATACCAACTTGCGGAGGTGCCGATGGTAACGGCAGCGGATATGTTCCGAGGTAAAGAGTAATTTTTGTCGACAAAATTGCAACAATCATCTCGAGGATAAAATAAAGCGAAACTACCCGGGTCATCAATCCGAATATAAGAAAGAGTCCACCGATTATTTCCCCTACTCCTACAAAATGAGCAAGGACATCAGGCATGGGAAAGCCGAGTTTCGTAAATCGTCCGACACCTTGATTTACATAAACGAATTTAAGTATTCCTTCCCACAGAAACACACCGCCTGCCATAAGGCGTAAAATAATAATTTGCTTTGCTCCGTTTGTAGGAGTATTCAGCAGCCAATTGATTTGTTTTTTCATTTGATTTTTTTTGCAAAGATGAATCGCCAAAACCAGCTTGCTTGTTATTCAATTTCAAATATTTCTTATCGAATTCCTAACAGAGAGGCAACAAGCATTTTTTAAACTAATTTTGAAACATGAATCGCAATAGCATTCGCCTTATTATTGTTCTTGCAACTATCTGCATTATAGGAATCGTTGTAACTCAAATCTATTGGGTTAAGAAAGCATTTGATTTGAACGAAAAACAATTTAATGTGAATGTAAGTTTGGGATTGAAAAATGTGGCTGATTCAGTTTTTAAAATCAATCATGTAAATGCTGAAATGGATAATCCCGTTAACCAGCTTTCATCGAATTATTTTGTGGTGAGCATAAACCAGTTCATTGAGCCGCAAATATTAGAGCGTTTATTGAAACAAGAATTTATTAAGCGGGGACTGGCCATCAACTTCGGAATGGTGATTTATAATGACGACAAAATGGTTTACGGAAAGTGCATCACATTCAATAATACCACTATGGATGCCAGCACTCTTAATTCACTTCCCGGTTGGAAGGGAAACAGTATTTATTTTGGTATTTATTTTCCCGGTAAGGGGAGCAGTATAGCCAATCAAATGAGTATCTGGATATTTTCAAGTGCAGTGCTGCTAGTTGTTATCGTGTTTTTTGCTTACACTTTGTACATTATTCTCAAGCAAAAAAGATTATCAGAAATTCAGAGTGATTTTGTGAATAACATGACGCATGAATTTCAAACACCTATTTCTTCCATCGCCATTTCATCTGAAATATTACAAAACCCCGACATAATTTCTACCCCTAAGCGCCTGACTCAATATGCTTCAGTTATTCATAAAGAAATATATAAGCTCAAATATCAGGTGGAACGAGTTTTGGAAATGTCGAGCATGGAGAACAATGAAATCCGCTTGAATAAAGAGCTTATCAATATTCATGATCTAATTGTTTCGGTGAAAGAAAAAATAGTTCAATCGTCAGGAATTCCGGAGAGTTGCATCCAACTTGATTTGCTGACACAGCACCCGCAATTAATGGCAGACAAAATTCATATCGAGAACATTATTTACAATTTACTTGATAATGCTGTAAAATATTCAGAGGACGTTCCTGAAATAAAAATTAGTTCCCGTAACGAACGCAATGGAATTGTGATTAGCGTTGCCGACAAAGGCATAGGAATAAGAGCGGATCAGCAGAAAAAAGTTTTTGAAAAATTTTACCGTATTCCCATGGGGAATTTACATCAGGCAAAAGGATTCGGGCTTGGTTTAAGCTATGTTTCGTTGCTTACAAAAATTCACAATGGAATGATTGATGTTTATAGCGGAGAATCGGGGAAAGGAAGCCGGTTCATTTTATTCCTTCCAATAGAATAGTTCATGGAAAAAGCACAGCTCTTATTGGTAGAGGACGATGATTCACTTGGCTTTATTATCAAGGATAATCTTGAAATGAAAGGACATGACGTTGACCTTTTTACTGACGGTGAAAATGGATGGAAGGCATTCAAAACAAAAAATTATGACCTGTGTATTTTTGATGTTATGCTTCCCAGGAAAGATGGCTTTACATTGATTGAGAATATCAGGAAGCAAAATCAACAAGTACCTGTTTTGTTTTTGACTGCTAAAGCAGGTCAGAAAGATAAATTAGAAGGGTTTAAGAAAGGCGCGGATGATTACATCACCAAACCCTTTAGCATCGAAGAATTAACATACCGGGTAGAAGTATTTTTAAAGCGCAGCAGTACTAAAAATACGTCTCAAACTGTTTTTCAAATCGGCACGTACAGATTTGATGCAGCGAATTTAATTTTGGAAAGAAAAAATAAGCAAACAGCACTTACGCAGAAAGAAGCAGACCTCCTGAAATTATTTTATACAAACCGTGAACAGCTCATAAAACGGGATGACATATTAAAATCTGTATGGGGCAGTGATGATTATTTCCTTGGAAGAAGCCTGGATGTATTTATTTCCAAGCTAAGAAAATATTTAAATGAAGATGACAGCATTGAAATTGTGAACCAGTTTGGAATTGGTTTCAGAATGGTGGAGAAAAAGAAATGACATGAATTAAAGTGACTTAAATAGGAGAGTAACAGAATAATTCCCTATATTTGTTAAGCTATAATCAAAATATAAGTGCGTTATGAAAAGTAAAGCAGGATTTGCGCTCATTGCAGCGGGCATACTTTTAAGCCCGTTATTTTCTTCGGGCCAGCATGCCCCGGTACCGGCAGATAAAAAATTGCAGGCGCCTCAAGAAACGTTCGGTGACGCATATCTTCCCAATGCGTATCAAAATAAAAAGACTTCTCCTGCATATAAATATAAAAGTGGCGCTGTAAAGAGAATGCTCAACAGCAGCGTCTTCACAATACAGGTAAATGTTGATGCCAGCGGGCAAAACATACTGGGTGATGCTGCAAACGAACCAAGCATTGCGGTGAATCCATTAAATGCTGATATGATTGTTATTGGCTGGAGGCAGTTTGATAATGTGAGCAGTAATTTCAGGCAGGCCGGGTGGAGCTATACTACCAATGCAGGGCAAACCTGGATTTCCCCGGGGGTGATTCAGCCCGGTATTTTCCGCTCTGACCCCGTTCTGGATTTTGACAGCTCAGGGAATTTTTATTATAATAGTTTGACCATTAACCCCGATTACTTTTGCAAAGTGTTTAAGAGCACCGATGGCGGTGCTACGTGGGATAATGGAACCGATGCTCAGGGAGGCGATAAGCAATGGATGACCATTGACCGAACGACTGGAGGGGGCAGCGGAAATATTTATTCCTTCTGGACATCTAATTTCAGCACGTGTCTTCCCGGTTTTTTTACCCGTTCAACCAACGGAAACATCAGCTATGAAAATTGTATCCCGGTGAATGGCCAACCCTTTTGGGGAACGATGGCGGTGGGAAATAATGGAGAATTATACATTGGCGGAGACAGCCAGTCAGGGCCCGCTGTTGTAAAATCGCTGAATGCCCAAGTCCCTGCTTCAACAATAATCTGGGAACCTTCTGTCCCGGTTTTCCTTGACGGGGACCTTGGCTATCAACCTTCGGTTAACCCGGGTGGATTGCTTGGCCAGGCAAGCATTGATGTAGACCGCTCCAACGGCCCGGGACACGGCAATGTTTATTTACTTGCTTCAGTTGTAAGGACAGCAAATTCCGACCCCGGTGACGTAATGTTTGCAAGAAGCACCGATGGCGGGCTCACATGGAGCTTACCGGTCCGGATAAACGATGATGCCTCAGTAAGTACTCAGTGGTTTGGAACGATGTCGGTTGCTCCCAATGGGAGAATTGATGCGGTCTGGCTTGATACTCGTGATAATCCCGGCTCAGATTTGTCTGCGCTTTACTATTCCTATTCCACCGACCAGGGTAATACCTGGTCTGCCAATGAAATATTGTCAGGCATTTTCGATCCGCACGTTGGCTATCCTAACCAGAATAAAATGGGTGATTATTTTGATATGATATCGGATAATTCCGGTGCGCACTTTGCCTGGGCTAATACCCTTAACGGAGAGGAGAATGTTTACTACAGCCATATTATTCCGCCTATTGTTACGGGAGTGAATGAACCTTCTGATAAAGTCATAATCTCTGTCTTTCCGAATCCGACCCCCGGTGTATTTTTCATTGTAAACGCAGCAAAGCAATCCCATATTGAAATCTCGAATGTTTTGGGAGAAAAAGTATTTTCATCAACAATCCTCCAAACCATAACCCAATTAAATATTTCCACTCATCCTGCCGGGATTTATTTTCTAAAAATTGTTAGCCGGGATGGAAGCACCGTTGTCAAGAAAATAATAAGGGAGTAAAAAGAGGTTCCTTTAACGGGCGCAATGTTTTGTTTTTTCAATCAGCCGAAACAAGCTGAGTTGATGCGTTTAGGAGCGGCTTACTCAAATCTTAAATTGCGGTCAAAATAAATTCCGAGTAGTTTTGCGGATACAAAATGAAACGGATATTGTATCTGCTGCTATTCCTGGCTTCATCTGCATACGGACAGGTGCATGAAATCCTGGTAACCGACTCAGCACATGTGGAATCGCAAATGACTGAAGATTCTGCTACGCATTTTTCATTTAAGAACAGGAAAAAATTGAATGGGCATTGGATTGTGTACTATGACGAACAAAAACAACACAAGGCAATGGAAGCAATTTTTAAAAAAGGAAAACTTGTAGGAGGAGAAACGCAATGGTATGGGGACGGCAAACTTTTTTCGGAAAGGAAATGTGAAAACGATACCTGCACTACCGATTATTATTATCAGAACGGAGTGATGATGAAAAGAGATATTGAAGCGTTTGTTGTTAAAGGACCCCGTAACCTGTTTTATTCGGCAAGCTATTGCGATAACGGACAGATAAAATACTCACCACCGCTGAACCCCGATTCCCGAAGCGCCCAGTTGACCACTTCATACTATTGCAGTGGCGTGAAGAGGGAAGAATTTACCTTGTTGCTGGTTGGAACACAACATTTAAAAATAGGACCATATAATGAATGGTTCGAAAACGGAGCCGTGAAAATAATGGGATACTATGATGATGCGCAGCCGGGAAATAAAATCGGAACGTGGAATTATTACAGTGCAGACGGCAAACTATCTAAACAGGAACGGTACGAAAATGGTAAATGTATGGAGTCGATGGAATACTAAGTACTTAACGGTGAATTAACTGTATTGATTTTAAGAATTTCACTATAAATCCACAGCACTGTCTATATTTACTGATTCAAAAAAATAGACTAACAAAAATTTATGAAAAAAATCATTTATCCATCGAAGCTTCAGCGAAGTTGGAAGCTTATACTTTCTGCTATAGCAATTTCTTTTTTTGCCGTCACTGTATCTGCTCAGCCCAAATGGGTTTTTGATGCGGCACATTCTAATCTCAACTTTGCAATAGAGCGCCTTATGGTGAGCGATGTTACCGGCAGCTTTCAAATCAAAGAAGCAACCCTCAACACCGTGGGTGATGATTTTACCGATGCATCGGCATACCTTGTTGTTGATGTTGCAACCGTTGACACCCGTGTACCTGACCGTGATGCACATTTGCAGCGACCCGATATGTTTGATGTAAAGCAATATCCCGATGCAGTTTTCCGCAGTACGTCTTTTAAAAAAACGGGAGATAAAAAGTACACCGTTACGGGCGACTTTGCTTTGCACGGGGTAACAAAACCTGTTACCCTCGAGATAACTGCCAACATGGGTTATGATGACTACAGCAAGAAAACCTTGACCGGAATGAAAGCGGTAGGGGTTATTAAGCGCAGCGATTTTGGAATTGCAGCAAAGACCCCTGCCAATATGTTAAGTGATGAGGTAACTATAAGAGCTAACCTGGTGTTTGTGAAGAATTAAAATTGCCTAGTGGTCATTGGTCATTAAGAATTCGCGAACACAATATCCTCGGTGGTAATTGTTCCGTTCTCGCAAAGCAAGGCGGCACGTTCAATCACCGCTTTTATTTCGCGCACGTTTCCGGGCCAGGGATATTCCAGCAGCATTTTGATGGCTTCTTTTGAAATGGAAGCCGCCTGCATATTATTTTCTTTGCAAAAAGTATTCAGGAAGCTTTTCGAAAGGATAATGATGTCTTCGCCGCGCTCGCGCAGCGGAGGAAGATGAATCAGGAACCCTTGCAGGCGGTAGAATAGGTCTTCGCGGAAACGCCCTTCCTTAACTTCCTGGGAAAGGTTTTTATTGGTGGCGGCAATTACGCGTACATCAAGCTTAATAGCTTTGTTGCTGCCGATTCGTGTTACTTCTTTTTCCTGCAACACACGCAGTATTTTGGTCTGGAGAAATAAGTCCATCTCCCCTATCTCATCAAGGAAAATAGTTCCTTCACTGGCTTCTTCAAATTTGCCGATTCTGCGCTCGCGTGCATCGGTGAACGCACCTTTCTCATGCCCGAATAATTCACTCTCAATCAAGTCAGCAGGAATAGCACCCATATTCACCGTTACAAATGGCTTGCGGTTGCGCGGTGAGCCGTAGTGAATAGCCCGCGCAACAAGTTCCTTGCCCGTTCCGCTCTCTCCGCTAATGAGCACCATAATACTATTGTTCTCCACCTTCTGTATCATCTTAAGCACTTTTAAAATGGAAGGGCTATTGCCAACAATCTTTGAATATTTGTTACGGTCTATAATCTGCTCCTGCAATATTTCCACCTGCTTTCTAAGGCGCAGGTTGTCAAAAATTTTCCTTACAGAATTTTCGAGGTTGGCCACAGCGCTGTCATCTTTCATAATGTAATCAACAGCTCCCTTCTTGTAAAGTTCCAGCACGATGTCCACTTTTTCCTGTCCCGAAACAATAATGCAATTAATGGAATTATTGTAGTTGCGTATTTTCTCCATCATCTCCAGGCCGTTCATTCCCGGCAGGTAATAATCAATAGAAACCACATCAGGGTTCAGGTGAAGATTATTGAGACATTCTTCAGGCGTTTTGAATAAATGCACTTGGGCATCGCTTATTTTTTCCAGCGTGCGCTTCAGGACGCTGCCGAGAAACTCATCGTCTTCCACAATGAATACTTTATAAATTGTGGAAGCCGGAGTTTGCTTCTTTTCAGAGGCATGTCCGTTGCCACCGTTGCTGCGCGATTCGAGTAATGCTGCTATGGTTTGTTTAAACATATTTTATCTGGTTACGAGAAATTCTTTTTCAATAAGTGATTGAGCAATGTTAAAATCGTATTCGATGTTACCGAGCAGGAATTCTGCTTTAGCTTCATCGGGGGCATTCTTGCATAATTTTTCAAGGTCTGCTGCAAGAATCGAAGTGTTTTTCATTCCCATATAAGAGAAAGTGGGTTTCATCCGGTGTGCAGTTTGCCAAACCGTTTTCATATCCTTTGCATTGATGCTGTCACGAATAGTACGCAGTGCTTCGGGAGTGCGCTGCAGGAAAATGGAAATCATTTCCTGAATAAATTGCGGCTCATCTACTGCAACACGCCTAAGATAATCAAGGTCTACAACGCGAAACTGGTTATGAGAAGATGTATCTTTTTCCTTAGCGGCAGAGAGGGTTTCTTTCCTGCTTCCTAACGAAGGCATCGGCCCGTCAAAGAAACCACAGATTTTTTTAAGCAAATCTTCTGACCTGAACGGTTTGCTCAGGTAATCGTTCATTCCCGCATCCAGGCATTTTATTCTTTCTGTGTCACTTGCGTGGGCAGTAACCGCAATAATGGGAACCCGCGCTTTCTCTGCGGGCAAAGTGCTGCGGATAATTTTTGTAGCATCATATCCGTCCATCAAAGGCATCTGTATATCCATCAGTATTAAATCGAAAGTATTTTGTTTTGCAAGCTCTACCACTTCTTTTCCGTTTGCAGCCACTTTATATTTAATCTTCCAGTCGCTGAAATGTTTCTGCATGATTAAACGGTTCATTTCATTGTCTTCGGCAATAAGAATATTCAGGTTGCTAAAATCAGGAACTGCAAGTACAGCTGATGTTCTGTGATGGTCTTCTATTTCCTTTACGGTTGCTTTGGGATAGCTGATATTAAATGTAAATACTGTACCGGTTCCTTCAATGCTTTCTACAGATATTGAACCGCCCTGCATCTCTAAAAGTTTTTTAACAATCGTAAGCCCCAGCCCTGTTCCGCCAAACTTACGGGCGGTATCGCTGCGCGCCTGGGTAAAACTATCGAAGATAGCCTGCCGGTTTTCTTTGGGTATGCCGATACCGGAATCCTTTACACTGAAAATGAGAGAGGCATTATCTGCTGTTTCTCTTGCGCAGCTTATGCTTACCGCAACTTCTCCCGAAGGAGTGAATTTAATGGCGTTGTCTATTAAATTATTCAGCACCTGGCTAAGGCGAACTGAGTCACCCACCAAAAACACCGGAACATTTTCAGCGCAGGAAGCGGTTAGTTTGATATTTTTCTTCAAAGCGCTCCGCGAAAACATAGAAAGAGAATTTTCTATAATATCACTAAGGCAGAAAGGCGTTCTTTCAATGGTCATCCTGCCGGCTTCAATTTTCGAAAGGTCAAGAATATCGTTGATGATAACTAAAAGATTATCGGAGCAGCTCATAATAGACTGCATATATTTTTTCTGCTCCTCATCCAGTTCGGTACGAAGCATGATGTCGGCAAGCCCGATGATTCCGTTCATAGGCGTGCGGATTTCATGACTCATGTTGGCAAGAAACTGTTGCTTGATGCGCGCTGTTTCCTCAGCTATGCTTTTTTCAGTGAGCAGTTGTTCCTCGGCCAGTTTATGCAGGGTAACGTCTGTTGCAACGCCCATCACGCCAATTATTTCATCATTATGATTGTGCATAGGAGAGTACATCACCTCGTAAAACTTTCCGTTTCTTTTAATGATATCCTTCACGTCTTTTCCTGACAATGATTCTTTGAGCGCGGATGGCGAAATAGGCAACGTGCGATCTGAATTGTTCCCTTCAGGAATCAGGTATGATTTACGGTCAAGGTCAAACTCTGAAATTCCTTTTCCCTCAAGCATGGTTAAAATTCCGTTGGTATCAGTAGAAAATAAAATCACAGGTGCATTGGCCACTACAGCCTGCAAGGTCTTCTGTGTATTTTGCAGCGCTTTAGCAAACCTTGTCTTCTCTCCCTCAGATTCTCTCAGGCGGAAAATATGCCGAAGAATTTGCTTTAAGCTCTCGGCGGTAAGCATGTTCTTGGTGATGTAGTCAGATGCACCGTTTTTCATGATTTCCACGGCAATCCGTTCATCACCTTGTGATGTAACTACAATTAAAGGAGAGTTATTTCCTGCCTCACGAGTATATTTCATCATCTCAAGTCCATTACCGCCCGGCAGGTTGTAATCAATAAATATGCAATCGTAATTTTTTTTGGCAACTGCTTGCTTACCGCTTTCCATGCTTTCTGCAAACACCACTTCAATATTCATATCGGCACCCTCGAGCGCACGCTTAATAATCATGCGGTCAAGCTCATCGTCTTCAATAACAAGTATATGTAACTTGTTTTTCACTGTTTCTCTGATTACTCTTTTATAATTTGTTATGGCTATTGGTCGAAGAAGAAATCAACCAGCATGTGCATGCGTCTTTTATCGAGCGGAGATTTATCTGTGAGATAATCATCAATGGCTGCACTCATTTCTGCGGGCGAAATATATCCGTCCCTGTTTTTGTCTGCGAACCTGAAATCTTCCGGCAAGTGCCCGCTGTTATCAAATTCCCCGTTATATACTGCAGTAGAATCAGGAGTGTAGACTGCCTTCTTTCCACCCGCAGCATCTTTAGCTCTCAGCATTTCTATTTGGTGTGAAAGCACTTCGTTGAGCGAATCGCGCTCCAGCTTCTGACGGATGAATTCTTCGGTCATTGTAATTCCGTCTTCATTAACCAATGCGCCGGCAGGTGAGTTGGGCTCTTTATCCCTGTAATCGGGAATACCATCATTGTCAGAATCCATGGGGCATCCTTTCGCGTTCACTTTTATTCCAGCAGGTGTTCCGGGGCATTCATCGTTTATGTCATTCACTCCGTCCTTATCGGAATCAGAATTTTCCAGCGCAGCATAGTCAACATTTGAAACATCGCCTATAGGAATTTTAGGATTGGGCTTCTTGAATTCCTTGCCCGACAAATCGAAATGCAGTGATGCGGAGATATAGATAAACTTATCTTTTTTGCTGCTGCCTGCTCTTTCTCCTTTACCGGTTTCATCAATGCCGTCAATAAGATTTGTATTGGTGAGATGATAGATGCAGGAAGTGCGGATGTGAAATTTATCTGACAACCGGAATTTTAATCCCGCTCCTACCGGAAATGCGATAGAATTAGTAGGATAGCTGCTTCGGTTATCGAGGTTGGCCGATTTTAAATCTGTTTCATAAACGTAATCTCTTTTCAGAAGAACAGCACCGGATGCAAGCGGGTCCGATTCATCAAGGCTGCGTATGGTTCCGTCTTTCCAGAAATAATATTTATTGCCGTTGGCATCATACAAATCTGATTTGGTGGCGAATGAAAGAACTTCAATGCCCACACTAAGATACGGGATAAGAGTTTTTTCCTTGTTGCTGCATAGGTGATAACGGATGTTGAGTCCTTCGGTAGTAACCGAAGAAAGAAAATTAAGGTTCCTGTCCTCATTTGAAACATTTCCGTACAATTTTCCTGAAAGGAAGAAAAGAGAAATATCTGTTCTTGATTTTGATTTTTTCTGAAGCTCCAGGTATAATCCATTCCGTGGATACATCGGTTCGGCAACGGAAAGTTTTCCCACATCGCCCGAAAAAATCATCACGCCGTAGCCGGCTCCCACTGTGGGTAGCATGCTTTCTTTGGGCTTATTTTTATTATCATTATCCGTCTGTGCAGAAACAAAAAATGATGCACAAAACAGCAAACAGAATATCGGGGCAGCCTTCATGGGGAATTCAATTATTAAGCTACTTCTATACGTTTGCTGCCCTAAAATGTTAACAAACAATTTACCCGATTATCTTACATAAAAGGCTAAAATCAGGGTGAAAAGCGTGCTCCTCAATATTGGAATAGGAATGACGAAATAATGGAATAATGAATGGCGCTAAATTCCAATACTCCATTACTGCTACCTACTTCTTCTTCAGCATTTCAATGGCTTCGGGCACCGGAATTCTTACTCCGTCTTTGTACGCGACAACAAAAGAACCGCTTACGCTGGAAAGTATGTCATCGCGGAGCTTATGCGCCTGTGCATACGATGCAAAATTGCCGACCGTATATTTTTTTAATCCCTCGTGGTCTTCGGCAGTTACTTCCATTTGCAGCCCGAATTTTTCCTGGAAATAATTTTTCTTGCGGAAATGTTTTTCATTCATGGCAGCAATCTGAACTTTAAAAGTGATTCCTGAACTTGCAGGTGCAGTTACATTATCAATTGATGCAGCGGGTTGCTCTTTCTTCGTATCGGGAATAGCTTTCGCCGGCTCTGTGGTTTCAACCAGGGCCTTTTCCTCTGCCTGCTTTTTTGTTTCAGTTATTGCCGGAGTGGTTTCAGAAGACACAGCTTTATCTTTATTTGCCGGAGATTCCTCTTTTTCTTCCGGCTCGGGTTCGTCATGCAGAGTTGCAGCAGAAGTTTCCTTTTTTTCCGGCTGCACTTCATTCTGCACAGGCTTGGATTCTGCTGCTGTAAGTTCAATGGCGGGTGCCGTGGGAGTTACTTCTATTTCTTTCGGCACCAGCGATATTTTTTTTGTGCGGTCGTTTTCCACGTAGGAGAATGTTCCGGATAAATATTTTTTTCCGCTTAGCGTTGATGCAACCGTAATTTTATAGCGAAGTGTTATTTCAGCATTCTGAGGAACCGATGTCCAGATGAATTTTACGTTCTGCGACTCGAAAGAAAAATCGGCACCGGCATTTTCCACAGCAGATGCTGTCATTCCTGCCGCGATATACTGCTGAAACTTTGCAAGCCCGCCAATATTTCCTTTTTCGATTTTGATTTCTATCATAAAGTCGCTTCCCGGACGCACCGCAGCTGGAAAATTCTGCACCACCTTAATTTTCTGCTCCGGGCCGTACCGTTGGCCTGAAACCGGCTGCATAAAGAAATACGGATAAGCAAAAAATAAAAACACCCACAAAATGCTTTTCAATTTTTTTCTCATTATAATTTTATGTTAAGACTGTTTTAAATAGTACGCAATAATAATTTAATGAACATAATGGTTTATTCGTTTATCAAAAAAAATATCCACCATTCCGGCTACGTATCTTTAATATCGCTGAACGAAGCAGCGTAATTCCCTAAATGAATGTCTAACTTTAAGAGAGAAATTTTAAACATTAGCCTCTGATTTCAGAGTAATAATACGAATGCCGGTACATTTTATCATTTGAAAAACAGAAAATTACATTGCGGAATCATGAAGAAAAGAAATTGCGTTTTTTCAAAAAATTATGTTGATAAATTAATCTCTATGAATATTTTTAATCTGGCGTAGCGGATAGTTTTGTCTGCGTAACAAAAAAAATATGTTTGCCAAAAAATTATTTTTTGTAACTATAAATATTGTACTTTTAGCACTCAACTTTGATAGTCTCCTCTTTTTTCAAAGTTAAAAACATGCACGCATGATTCAGAAAAATAAAAAAGACAAAAAATTTTTTATTCATTATTTCCAAAAAATTATTTCTGCCTGTGCGGCTGTTATTTTTTTTTCGCTGTATTCATCTGTGCAGACCGTTTCGGCGCAATCTTGTCCTCCTTTAGCCAATACGGATACCTGCGACGCCCGTAATTTAGCAACACCATGCGGCGCAACCGTACCTCATTTCTGCGTTGATTTTACCCAGGTAAGCACCTTTACAACGCCTTCCGTAGCACGAATCGGTAATTGCTGCGGAACTTCTTCACCGGACCGTTGCGTAAACTTTATTATTTGTGTTGGGCCCAATACTGCTGCTGTCCGTTTTGAAATTTGCGGTGGAAATCAACCTCCCGGTGCATTGAATTATAATATTGATTGCGGAGGACCCTTGGACATAAGAACATTGGGATGCATCTCCACTCCCGGACTACATACCATAAGTTTCTGCAAACCCGGCAATAATTTAAATCAGTATTGCTTAACGTCTATACCCCGCCCTACTCCTATTCCTGATGATTCTGTGCGCGTAGGATGTTTTGATACTTTGACATATTTCGGGGTAAAGATTACCGGCTCTTCATGGAATTCAATTTTTCCGGGCGTACCCGGCCAGTATAATTCTTTCCTGTCTGCTCCATTCGCTCATCTTCCTGATAGTTCAACCTCTGTAAGAGTCACGCCAACCGGCACACCGCCTGCATTTGTAGATTACAGGGTTTGCGGAAATGCTGTTGCGAGCAATTGCCCCGGCCTTAGTTCAACATTCTGCGATACGGTGAGAGTTTATTTCTTCGGCAACCTGGTTGCTAATATTAATCCGAGCCCGGCAAAATTCTGTGCCGCACAGGGGGGAATTACCCTTACCGGAAGCGCAACAGGCGGAGTGCCTCCCTATACCTACACATGGAGAAACTCTTCAAACGTTATTGTTGATTCAGATTCTATTTTCTTCGCCAATGCCGCCGGTACCTACAGGCTTTTTGTTACAGACCACCTTTTCAAACCTGCCAATTGCAATACTACGGTGGATACGATAGTAGTTACACTTGATTCTATTCATATTTCTCAAACACATGTAAATGCAAGCTGCAATGGCGTTTGCGATGGAAGCATTGATGTAACGGTTACCGGTGGAAGCCCTCCCTATTCCTTTGTGTGGAATGACGGACCAACCACTGAAGACCGAAGCGGCTTATGCATTGGAACCTACACCGTTACTGTCACTACCGGTGGCGGGGCGTGCGTAGCAACATCTACCATAACTATTACCCAACCTGCCACTTTTGTTGTGGTGGTCGATTCTGTCAAAAACGCAGGATGTAACGGTGAATCTACCGGTTGTATTTATTCACATACTAACGGGGGAACAGCGCCGGTCAGCTGCATCTGGTCGAATGGCTTTACAACAGAGGATATCTGCAACATTCCTGCCGGAACATATTGCATTACCTGTACCGACCTGCATGGTTGCACCGATACAGCATGCGCCATAGTTGGCCAGCCCGCCGTGTTGGTTCCATTGATAACAAGCGTTAATATAAATGGTAATAATGTTTCATGCTTTGGAGCTGCGGATGATACTTCCTGTGCTGCACCAACCGGAGGTACACCTCCCTACTCCTATTTATGGACTCCCAGCCTGCTCAGTACCCAATGCATTACGGGACAGGGAGGCGGTACATTAATATGTGTTACTGTTACAGATGTCAACGGTTGCACCGGAGATACCTGTAAACTAATTACTCAACCAGATTCTCTCTACCTTACCATAGATGATATTTCATCCTTTATATGCGGGTACCAGGTAAGTTGCAACGGTGCACTAGATGGATTCCTTGACATTACTACCCACGGGGGCACGGCACCTTTCTGCTACGACTGGAGCCATATTCCGGGTGGTTGCCCTGTTGATGAAGGAGAAGATGTGTCCGGCATAGGTGCAGGAACTTATACTGTTACGGTTACAGATGCAAGCGGATGCACATCTTCTATATCAGCAACGCTTACTGAGCCCGCTGCTGTTTATGATTCCATTGTAAGCCCGCTTACTCCGGGCGGATTTAATATAGGATGCCATGGAGAATGTAACGGAAAAATTTATTCCAATGTAGTTGGTGGTTGCCCTCCCTACACATTTAACTGGACACCGAATGTTTCCAACGTTGATTCTGCAGTCAACTTATGCGCAGGCTCTTATATGTTGACGGTTACTGACGTAAACGGATGTTCATTTACCGATACCTTAACGGTTACCGAGCCCGACACTGTTCTTGCCCTGATTACGGTAGTAATTCTTAATGCAGGAAATCCGATAAGCTGCTTTGGCGTTTGTGACGGTACTGCTTATGTTACGGCTTCCGGAGGTGCGCCTCCTTATGTGTATTCGTGGTCATATCCTCCCTTGTCAGTTCCCACGTTCAGCGCAGCCGGTGATACCATATACGCTATATGCGCAGGGCCTATTTCTATTTTAGTTACCGATACCAATGGCTGCAGCGCATCGGACAATAATAATATTACACAGCCTCCTTTGCTTACGGCAACACTTAGCATTGGAACTTATAACGGCGGATGGAATGTAAGTTGTAACGGCGTGTGCGATGGTTTTGCAACCGCTAATCCAAGCGGAGGCACTCTTCCATACCACTACTTGTGGTGCAATGGCGATACGACCCAAACAACTGACTCAACATTATGCGCGGGCGCTTGCGCAGTAACTGTAACAGATGGTAACGGATGCGATACAGTTTTAACTTTTAATCTTTCTGAACCACCTGCATTGAGCGTTTCACTTTCTCCTCTTGTGCGCAACTGCGGAGCAAATATTTCCTGTAATGGCGCGTGTGACGGGGAAATAACGGCTAATCCTGTGGGCGGCACGCCTCCTTATTCTTATACATGGTCCTCACCTTGTTCTACCCAAACCTGCACAGGCCTATGCGCTATAGCATACACAGTGACAGTAACGGATGATAACGGCTGTACCGCCACTGCTTCAGTAACACTTACCGAACCTACTCCTCTTGTAATACCTCCATTAACGGCAGACACCTGCGTTGGCGGCTGGAATATTTGCTGCAATGCTGACACTACAGGTAACGTGCGCGTCTTCCCTTCCGGGGGCTGTCCTCCGTACCTCTACGATTGGTCTAATGGAGATGTGGATTCGGTTGCCAACGATGTTTCAGTCTCTATTTATTTTGTTACGGTTACCGATGACAACGGATGCATAGCCCATTCTGATACCATTACACTTACCGAACCGCAGCCTCTGATGGATACCATTATTGTATCTTTCTTTGATACCGTTAACGTTACCTGCAACGGTGCATGCGATGGTTCAGCAACAGCGAATCCAAGCGGAGGAACTGCACCTTACTCATACGTCTGGAGTACCGGTCCGGTCCAAAATACCCAAACGGCTATAGGATTATGTGCAGGAACTTATACAGTATTAATCGCTGATATCAACGGTTGCTCTATAGTTGACACGGTTACATTGATAGAACCTACAGCACTTTCGGTGAGTTTGACTTCTTCAGCAGCAAGCTGCAATGCGGGTTGTACCGATACCATTGTTGCATTTCCTGCCGGTGGAATTGGTCCTTATACATATTGCTGGACGCCACCGGGACCTCCTTGTCCCAATGGCACCGACACTTTATTTAATGCTTGCATTGGAACCTATACGGTGACCGTTACGGATGTTAACGGTTGCACTGCCACAACTTCTATTGCTCCTTCCGGCTCGGCTGTCGTTCTTAATATTGTAATTACTGATAGCAATTTCAACGGTTGGGATGAACCATGCAACGGAAACTGCCTCGACACATTAACAGCTACTCCAACAAACGGAACAGGTCCTTATTCGTACCTCTGGTCTCCCCCGGGAAATCAGGTAACACAAACTATTGTAAACATTTGTGCAGGGACTTATACGGTAACCGTTACCGATGCAAACGGATGTAGCGGAACCGCCAGTTATACGGTTACTGAACCGCCTTTGCTGACAGCGTCAGCTACCGCAGGAACCTTTACCGGTGGATGGAATGTAAGCTGCAATGGCGCTTGTGACGGACAGGCAACGGCAAACCCGAGCGGAGGAACTGGCCCATTTACTTACGTATGGAGCACTGTTCCGGCCCAAGCTACCCAAACCGCTACAGGATTATGTGCTACAACATATACGGTAACTGTAACAGATGTTAACAACTGCACGGCAACAGCATCCGTTACGCTTACTCAACCACCTGTGCTAACAGTATCCATTGTACTTGATACTTTTAATGGCGGATGGAATGTGAGCTGCAATGGCCTTTGTGACGGACAAGCAACGGCAACTGCAGCAGGAGGTACACCCGGTTATACTTATTTGTGGAGCAATACCCAAAATACTCAAATTGCTACAGGGTTATGTGCTACGACTTACACCGTAACTGCAACCGATACGAATGGTTGTACTGCAACAGCAAGTGTAACTCTTACCCAACCGCCACCGCTTGTTATCGACTCCATCACCGCTGTATTATATAACGGATGGAATGAACCTTGCAACGGAGATGCTTTAGGACAGGCAACTGTTTATGCTTCCGGTGGAACACCTAACTATTCCTATGTATGGTCAAATGGCGATTTGACTCAAACCACAACCAACACATTGACTGCAATAACATATACGGTTACTGTTACCGATGCCAACGGATGTACGGTGACCGGAAGTATTACACTTACCGAGCCGCCTCTGCTTACCGTTGCAATTGTTGCAGACACCTTCCCCGGTGGATGGAATGTTAGCTGCAATGGTGCGTGTGATGGGCAAGCCGTAGCTACAGCATCGGGTGGAACTCCATTATACTCTTATCTGTGGAGCAATACCCAAGCTAATGATACTGCTACAGGATTATGTGCAACAACCTATACAGTAACCGCTACAGATGCCAACGGATGCACTGCCACAGCATCTATCACGCTTACTCAACCGCCTCCGGTTACGGTAAGCGTTGCATTGAATACTTTCAACGGTGGCTGGAACGTAAGCTGTGCGGGCGCCTGCGATGGTGTTGCTACGGCAACTCCCGGCGGCGGAACTCCACCGTACTCATTCTCCTGGTCAACAGCACCGCTCACCGATACATTATCTGTAGATTCTAATCTATGTGCATCCACTTACACTGTAACCGTTACCGATGTCAACGGCTGTACAGCATCTGCGAGCGTAACTCTTACCCAGCCACCGCCTCTTGCCGATTCAATAAATGTTTCATTGCTTAATCCTCCATACAACACAACCTGTCCTCATGCCTGCGATGCATGGATGCATGCGTTTGCTTTTGGCGGAACTCCCGCATACACGTACCAGTGGAGCACCATACCTCCGCAGTTTACTGCCTTCACTGATTCCACGATTTGCGACACCACTGCATTCGGTTCGGGAACATTATATACCATTACCATTACCGATGCTAACGGTTGTGTGATTACCGATACTGTTACCATTACAGACCCATACCAGCCCATTGCTATTATTCTAACACCCAATACAGACATTTGCGATACAACCATAGTATTAGTGGCTGATACTCCGTTGCCCATTTACACCGGATGGTGGACTATCGCAGCCGGAACAGGAACATTCTCTCCCGACACACTTAGCCCGGTTGTTACAGTTACCGGTTTAAGTTATGGCGATAACATATTCATCTGGTGGGTAGGTGATGCAACATGCCTTGCGTTCGACTCCGTTACTATAAGGGCATTTGAGCATGTTAATGCAAATGCCGGCTCCTATCCTCCTATCTGCGATGATGATGAACCCATTCGCCTGCATGCAGACAGTAGTTATGTCGGAGTTGGAATGTGGTCTAAAGTTCCTCCGCTTACTTCGCCTGTCACCTTTGATAATCCTTTTGACCCTAACACCTTCGCACGTAATTTTGGATGGGGCAGCAACACCCTTGTATGGACAATTACCAACGGCCCGTGCATTGATGATGATACTGTTTTAATTACCAAGCTTATTCCGGAAGTATGTGATTCAACGTGCCTTGAAATGCCGACTGCATTCTCTCCCAATGGTGACTCGTATAATGATTTATTTGTTATACATTGCATTGAATATTCTTTCAACAAGGAAAATAATTTCAAAGTATTCAACCGTTGGGGCAACTTAGTTTTTGAACAGACGAATTACAATAATCATGAGAATTCCTGGTTCGGGCAAAACAACACGGGAGATGAAAACTCTGGCAAACCTCTGCCCGACGGAACTTATTTTGTTATTCTGAGTATTAATAAGTCAACCAGATATCCGGAGGGAAGAGTATTGCATGGTTATGTAGACCTAAGGCGATAGGCACCTGATGGAAAAAATATTGTCATGAAAAAACTGATTGCACTTTGTTTGTTATTGTTCAGCGGAACCGTTTTGCTGGCTCAGCAGGAAATTATGCTCAGCCAGTATATGTTTAACCAGATGGTAGTTAATCCCGGCTACGCGGGAAGCAAGTCCTATATTTCTGCCGATGCACTGTACCGCAGGCAGTGGGTTAATTTTCCCGGCTCACCCAGAACGCAGACCTTTTCTATACATGGCCCGGTTGGATTGACCAATATGGGCCTGGGATTGGGTGTTGCTCACGATGAGATCGGGGTTCAGAATAATACCGATGTTTATATCAGCTATGCATATCACCTTAAACTCAATAACCACCTGAAACTTGGCTTGGGAATTCGCGGAGGGCTTAGTTTTTATTCTGCACGCCTCCAGGATTTGGTATACTGGGACCAGAATGACAGAGTTTTCCCCCAGGAAACACAACACAATACGCTTCCTAATGCCGGAACGGGTGCATTTTTATATCACCGGCTTTGGTATGCAGGTATTGCTATCCCGAATCTGCTAAGCTTTGACCCGAACCGTCCGTTGACTGTGAATACGGATGATGCTAAACTTATTGAGCACAAGGTGCGCCACTATTACATTACGGGTGGATATGTTTTTGAAATCAATGAGGATGTGGTTCTTAAACCTTCCGCCCTTATAAAATATACATGGAATGTTCCGGTTCAAGTTGACATTAACCTGAATGCTTTGCTTATGGAGCGGCTGTGGCTGGGTGTTTCGTACCGCACCGGTGATTCATTTATCGCCCTGGTGGGATTGAACGTTACTAAGCAGCTTCGCCTTATGTATGCTTACGATTTTACCATGACTGACATACGACACTATTCTGACGGCACGCATGAAATTACTCTTGGATACGACTTTGGTTACGACATACTTAAAATGAAGACTCCAAGGTATTTCTGATGCCTGTTTATTGCTGATTGCGTTTTAAATTTTAATATTTTTTTATATGAAAAGATTTTTTGCGAAATCTGTCCGTATCAATTTCCTTTTGTTTCTATCTGTGTTGTTTTTATTCAGCGGCTGCGCCAGCTATTATTACAGGCAAGGCAATGAGATGTATAACAGTCTGGCGTATAACATGGCAATTGAGCAATACCAGAAGGCGCTTTCCAAAAAAGAAATGCTGGGCGCGCGCGAAAAACTCGCTGCCTGCTACCGCCTCACCAACCAGTATGCAAAAGCAGAAGAACAGTACGCAAAAATTGTGGCAGACAGCGCTTCGGTGCCTGAAGACAAATTATATTATTCACAGATACTGATGCGCACCGGCAAGTATGATGACGCAAAAAAATGGCTTGACCTTTACCTGAAACAAATGCCGCAAGACACCGCTGCTATGGTGCTACGCGAATCCTGCGATATGGTGCATGCTCTCACTACAGATACCAGCATGTTTATTATTGAACCGGCTAAGTTCAATGCCTCGGGTTCTACGTTTGCACCGGCAAAATACGGAGATGGAATTATGATGGCCGCTGAAAACCCGGGCAGAAAAAATAAAACGTATGCATGGACAGGGCGAGCTTTTCTTGACGTGATGACAACAAAGCAGGATGCCGGCGGCAACTGGGAAACGCCTGTGGCTTTGAAGGGTGATGTAAATGGTGATTTGCATGACGGCCCGGCTGTAATGGCCCCCGGTGATAGCGTCATGTATTTTACCCGCAACAGCTATATAAAAAGAAAAGTGAGCAGGGATAAGGAGACTGACGTTGTTAACCTGAAAATATTTAAGGCATCGAAGAGGGATACCGTTTGGACCAACATAAAAAGCCTGGCGTTCAATTCTGATAATTATTCATGCGGGCATCCCACGCTTACTTCAGATGGTAAGACTATGTACTTTACCTCTGACATGCCCGGTGGTGTTGGCGGAACCGATATATGGTATGTAACCCTTGACAGCGCAGGATGCTGGTGCTCTCCCGTGAATGCAGGTAAAACCATCAACACAAAGCAGAACGAAATGTTTCCATCGCTTATGCACGATACCATCCTGTACTTTGCTTCTGAAGGGCATCATACCCTGGGCGGACTGGATGTATTTAAATCCATTTATTCAGGAGGACAATGGAGCCAGCCCTATAATATGAAAACACCGGTAAACAGTTCTGCCGATGACTTCGGGGTAATGATAAAAGATACTTCTATCCTGTATGGATACGTTTCATCCAACCGCGCAAGCAAAGATGCAGGTATAGACCAGATATATTTTTTCAGCCGCGTATTGGTTCTTAATCTCGTAGGTATTGTTGTGGACTCAGTAACACGCGAACCCATTGAGGGCGCCCAGGTTGAGCTTACCGATAAGAAAACCGGCTTAGTCATTGGCAGCATGGCCACCGGCGCAGACGGCAATTTCCGGTTTGTGCTTCAGCCCGAAAGCGATTATTCAGTAAGGGCTACTAAAGACCAGTACTTTGCCGATATGAAGAACATAACCACCGTTGGCAAAGAAAAATCTGAAGAAATTGTGGCCCGGCTTCGCTTACTGAAAAAGAAAAAAATATTTGTTCTCCGCAACGTTTTGTATGACTTGGACAAATCATTTATCCGTCCTGATGCAGCAATAGAGCTCGACAAGCTGGTAAAAATCATGAAAGATAATCCCGAAGTTACCATTGAGCTTAGCTCGCACTGCGATATCCGGGGTAAATACGACTACAACATGAAACTTTCGCAGAGGCGCGCAGAAAGCGCTGTGGCATACATAATTTCCAAGGGCGTAGATGCAAAGCGAATGGTAGCAAAAGGCTATGGCTGGACTAAACCATACGTAGTGCAGAAGCAAGAAGCATCAAAATTAGCTCCTGAAGGAACTGAGCTGACTCCGAAATACATCAAGAAAGTTAAAAAGAAATCTGACCAGGAAATTCTTCACCAGCTTAACCGAAGGACTGAGTTTAAAATTACCAATGAAGATGTTAAGTAAAGCGTAACAGGCATTATAAAAAAGTCCGCCGGTGGCGGACTTTTTTATTTTATCAGCGAACTGGTTTAAAGCATAACGAGCATAAAACCAAGCAGCATTGCAATGCAGAGCATTTCAACGCCTACAACTATCCAGCTTAGCTTCTGGTAGTCACTGATTTTTGATTGGTCAATTTCGTCAGGTTCGCCATGCATGTGGTCGAACGTGAAGGTGGGGTCTACTTTAAGGACGCTTTTCATGGTAAGTTGTTTTCCACAATAAACACCGGTATCTCACCTGCACTTTGCCGCTAACGCAGCAAATCTTTCGTGTGTAAGGTTTTGCAGGATTTTAATGGTCCCTGCTCTGAGTAAAAATAATTTTAAATTGAGGGGTAATTCCTGAGTTCAATTTCAAAACTTAAATCCCAGCTTTATTCCAATGGGAAAAGAAACGGTTTTAAAATCAAAGTAGTGGAGGTGATTTTCATTAATGCGATGAATGCCAGCCGCTCCGAAAAGATATGCTATTCCTATAAAATAATCGAACACCAGTACATCTCCTGATTGTCGCGCTCCTATTTTTACGGCAAAGGGATAAATATTCATCTCATCTTTGAACTTACCGTAGGGCACCATCTGGGGGCCTGTAGGATAACTGACGGGCAGGACAGAAATAACATCCACATTCATGGTTATGTGCTGAAAGGATAGGCAGGACGCTACGTAAGCACCGTCATCGGCAGGGCCATCAATAAAATATTTTGATTCAAAGTCGATTGAATACGAATCATACTCTTCGGTGTATGCATAATTCCATCCGTAATAATCATATATAAGTTTTTCCCTGGAGCTAATGTCTTTTCCCGCCAGGTAAAAAGCCTTGCGGTACGACAATGCCACACTAAGTTTATTAATAATGTATTGCTCGACTCCGAAATTAAAATTCAAAAATACCGGGGCGCCCTCATTGTTAATGATACGAAACGGCGTGCCGGTTTGAAGCGCAATAAATAAATCGGTTTGCTGGGAACAGGCGTTTAAACTTCCGAACAATGCAAAGAATAAAACCGATATCTTCAGGAACCTCATTTTATTCCCGCGCCGGCTTATTCTATTTTCAGGTTTAAACTTTTTATTACTTCCTCGGTAGTGAGGGCAAAGCCAAGGCCTTCCATTCCTCTTCCCATCAGTTTCATGGTGATGATGCCTGCAATGGCTCCCTTCTCATCAATGAGCGGCCCGCCACTGTTGCCCGGATTAATGCTTACATCGGTCTGCAAAAATTTCTTTCCGTCAAATGTTCTTTTTCCACTCACAATTCCTTTCGACACAGTTTGCTCCAGGGATAAATCCCCCGGTGTTCCAATGGCAATCACTTCATCTCCCGTTTCGGGCTCGCTCGAAGAAAACGGAAGCGCAGGCAAGTCCTGGGCATCCACTTTCAGCAATGCCAAATCTGCCGCAGGATTTGTTTTAATAACTCTTGCAGTAAGTGAAATGCCGGTGTTCAGCTTTACTTTCACCTCTTTATTCTCATCAACCACATGATAATTGGTTATAATGAAACCGGATGAAGAAATAACAACTCCGCTTCCGAATCCATCTTTCAGTTTAATGGTTACCACTGCCTTTGTGCAATAGCTTACAAGGTCTTTGAATTTGGGAAACGATGGGTTGCCTGTTTTCTTCAATGAAACCATTTCGCCCTTCATTAATTCCGGCGAAACAAGGACACGGTTTCTGAGAAAGTCTACAACACTGTCTTCGGTGATAAAGTGGTTGGCCGAACGTTCCAGCATTCTTCTGAAAACATATTTTACCTGCCGCTCTTCTATATCGCTGGTGACTGAAATTTTCTTCTCGCGTATGGTTTTCATTCCGGCTGCGGGGTCTTTTATTTTCCAGGTTACAGTGAGAGAACCGGTGCCGTAAAACTTATGCGATTTATATTTTAAATCGAAATTATAGGACTGCACCTCAGCGGCAATGTGAAGTTGTTTTTCAGGAGGAACGAGTGATGTGTTACCCAGCGCATACCGGTTAAGTCCGCATTGCATTGCCATTATATTCGACTTTTCAAACTCGCTGCAAACAACATCGGTGTAAAATGTGCTGCTTCCCAAATATTCTTCCGGTTGTTCTTCCTTATATTTTTTTGTAGTGCCGTTAAGTTTTCCAACTACTTCGCGGTTCTTGAAAGAAATTTCCGGCTCCTCGATATTGACATAAATTATATCGCCCTCCATTCCATTTACCGCAGCATCGTCTGCTCCGGAAGGTGCATGTTCAAGCTCAACCTTATAGTTTGATCTGGGAAACTGCAGGTATGCTTTTGAAGGAACATCAACAATACAGGGTACGCATAACAGTAGTGCATCGGCAAGCAGCGCTCCATCATTTACTACTGGTTTTATTTCGAGTCCTGCATCCGTAAATCCGGATTTGCTAATAACAAAAGAATAGTTTTTTTCTTTTGAGGGAGTAAATGAATACGGTGTCGAACCGAAAACTTTTCCGCTTTTGTCTTTCACTTCGGCCGAAGCGGGCTCGCTGTTTATGGTAATGGTCTTAATATTTTCAACAAACAACGTTGCACAGCCGCTTGCGGTTACCGCAGTCAGCAGCAGCACAAGGCGGAATATTTTCATGATACTTTTTTATTCAGCAAAGCAAGCGCGCCAGCTAAAAATGTTTTTTTATTTGGTCGATGCTTTGTCGAGATTCTTATAAGTGATTTTGGCAAATTTATCCTTGCCTTTGTCAACACCATAAAGAATTATTTCGCTGTCGCTCACCTGCTCACTAACTGTAGGGCTTAATCTTGTCTTTTCATCATCCTCATCCATCTTGAGCGCAACTTCTTTTTTAGACATCGTTCCATCGGGGCTCACCACCACTCTTACAAAACGCATTTTCTTTACCGAACCATCAATAGGTTTGGTTCCCTTTGCCGTTTGCTGCGCAGCAACCAGGTTATCTTTATGGTCGTTGAAGAATATATCATACGAATCGTTGCCTTCATCAAAAGAAAGGTATGAACATATCATGGTGCCTCCGGTAACGTCTGCCATTTTAGGAATTACCGATGTCCATTCAATTTCTCCCGCTTCATTGATTTTTGTTACGATAACATTTCCGTAAACATAGTGCGTAACTGTATAGGTATTTCTACCGTTGCTGTACGTGACTGTGTAGGTGTAATAGTTCTCGGCAATCATAGTGCTTCCGCCGTCTTTTCTCGGGATAAGTTCCCTGATTTTATACGAACCGGCATAACCATCGGCTTTCCCTGATTCCAACTTGTCTTCCATCTTGGCCGCTTTCTTGGCGCTTAGCCCTGCCGTGAATACTTCTGTATCGAAAGTTTTGTAACTCTGCGCTTTAATAGTTTTTGTTGCCGGGTCTATGATGGTGTAGAATACTCCGCGCTTGGAGCTTACCCGTTTTTGTTTTTCAATGTCAGAATAAAAACCGCAGGCAATAAGTTCGCCTTTGGTATTGATATCAAGATTAACCTGCGATACCACTTTATCTTTTAATTGAAAAGGATAATCTACAAACGTGGGAATGTCTTTACCTATCATATAAATGTGATAGTCGAAGTTGATCTCTCCGTCAACTACATCCTTTTCTTTTCTCTTGCCTTTCTCATCCTCAAAATACACTTTGGCAATCAGGTACAGGTTTGACTGCGGGTCGATGTATTTATCGAAATCAAAATTCTTTCCCTTCATCAGCGGCATTTCAAAATCCTTTTTCCAGATGGGAGTAATTGTTTTGTCAATAGCGGTAACGGTGAGCCGTACATTTTCGTCTTTTTTAATTCTGTGGTTATCGTACAATACAAGCACATCGCTTTTTTCGTGCTGAAGAATTGATAAGCTCACATCGCTTCGCTTGCTGTCCTCGCTGTAATCAACCTCGTAGATTTTTTTCTTAACTCCATCCGTTTCCAGCGTGGAAAGATTAAGCTTTTCCATGTAGTATGTTACTGATTTTTCCTTGCTGCTTCTGTCCCTGGTTACAATATAGATTTGCTTATTGAATTCAAGGATGCTGACCATCTCATGCTTGGAGACATTTTTATCGCTCTTTTCGGTTTCTAATTTTTTCTGCAAAACCAAATCGAGATTGCTGTTGAGCTTCGAAATGTAATCCGATGAACCCCACATTCCATAACTCTTATCGGTGATGGCATAAAAGCTGCCGTTCTCATACAGCAGAATTTTATCGGGCGCATCGCCTTTAAGTTTTAAGTCGGGCCCCCATGTTACAGAATAATTGATGGGCGCTTTTGCAGCTTTGGTGGTGGTCTTGGGTTTTACCTGCGCACCTGCTAACGATGCACAGAAAACACATACTACCGTCAGGACAAATGATTTTTGAAACGATTTCATTGTAGTAAGTTTTTGAGATTTCAGGTGGGCAAATGTAATTTTATTTTGAAACTGAAAAAGCATCTCCTGATAATTCTCTAATAATATTGCTTATAGGCTTTTTTTAATTAATAAATGAATAGGATGGGTTGCCCATTCAATGCCTGAAGTGCCTGATGCCGGTAAGCACCATAGCCATTTGATGTGCATCGCAATAAGCAATACTCTCATTATCCTTAACAGAACCACCCGGCTGAATGACAGCTTTTATGCCTGCCTTGCCCGCAATCTCAACGCAATCGGGGAAAGGAAAGAACGCATCGCTTGCCATTACCGCACCGTTTAAATCAAAACCGAATTTTTTTGCTTTAGCAATCGCTTGTTCCAGCGCATCTACTCTGGATGTTTGCCCTGTTCCGCTGGCTAAAAGTTGCTTATTTTTTGCAAGAACAATCGTGTTACTCTTGGTGTGCTTAACCACTTTGTTCGCAAATTCAAGGTCAAGAAATTGCTGTGGTGTTGGTGAAAGTTTAGTTACCGTTTTCATGTCAGCAATTGTTTCTGTCCTCATGTCCCTGTCCTGTTCAACAGCGCCATTAAGCAAGCTGCGGAATTGTTTGGCAGGCAGTTCAGCGTTTTTTTGAATAAGAATGATCCGGTTTTTTTTCTGCTTAAAGATTTCAAGCGCATCTGCTGAAAATTCCGGGGCAATAAGCACTTCAAAAAATAAACTATTGATTTCAGCAGCGGCATCTTTTTCAATCTTTCGGTTTGCAACCAGGATTCCGCCAAAGGCAGAGACGGGGTCGGCTGCAAGAGCATCTCTCCATGCGTCCAGAATATTTTTTCTTGTGGCTATTCCGCACGCGTTATTATGTTTGAGAATAGCGAAAGTCGCTTCACTCTCCCCTTTGGGGAGGGCTGGGGAGGGGTGAAATTCAGTAATCAATGAAATAGCAGCATCAATATCGAGCAGATTGTTGTATGAAATTTCTTTCCCCTGGAGCTGCTCAAACATTTTTTCAAGCTCACCGAAAAATATTCCCTGCTGGTGAGGGTTTTCTCCATACCGCAGCTTACGCGAAGTGAGAATACTTTTTTTGAAAGCAGTTATAGAATTATCGCTGTTGAAGAAATTAAAAATTGCCGTATCGTAATGCGATGTAACATTAAAGGCATGGGCCGCCATCAGTTTTCTCTGCTCCAGGGTTGTAGATGCATTATTATTCTGCAAAACATCCAGAAGAAATCCATATTGTTCACGCGAAGGAATAATCAGAACATCACTGAAATTTTTTGCGGCAGCGCGGATAAGAGAAATGCCACCTATGTCAATCTTCTCAATCGCCTCACCCCAACCCTCTCCAGAGGAGAGGAAGTCCGCATTTAGTTGCCTTACCGTTTCCTCAAACGGATACAAGTCAACAATAACCAAATCTATGGCGGGGATGTTATATTTTTTTGCTTCTGAAATATCTTCTGCATTATCTCTGCGGTGAAGAATGCCTCCGAAAATTTTAGGGTGCAGCGTTTTTACCCTGCCGCCAAAGATGGACGGATAATCGGTTACGCTTTCAACAGCAGTTACCGGAATTTTCAGCTTCTCAATAAAATCCTGCGTGCCGCCCGTGGCATACAGCTTAACTCCCGCACCATGGAGCAAGCGGATTATTTGTTCAAGGTTATCCTTATGATAAACGGAAATTAGCGCGCTTTGTATTTTCTTATGCTCTGCCATATTGAAATCGGAAGCGCAAGTTTAGCGGAAATTGGCATACTGATAAAGAATAATTTTTATTGTAATGCATCGTAAATCCTCTTTTGCTTACCCCTAAACCCCTGAAGGGGAATCCCACGCAAGAGAGTGAGCAGTTCTCCCTTTAGGGAGTCAGAGGGTATTCAATTCATTTGTTCATGCCTAATATTAATTCCTGCTGCTAACCAAAAAATCCAGGTGAGCGTAGTAATCACGGCAATGGCAAGAGGAAACCAAAAAGCAAGGATGGCGCAAAGCGTATAAAGAACGAATGCAAAATATCCATACGTACCATTTTTGCGGGTTTCCCGGATTGCTTTTTCACTTTTACCTAAATGATTTTTCAATGCCGCACCGGCTATTAAAATCCAGCCGATGGACTGAAGCGCAAGAACAGAATCATAAAGAATAATTGCGGGAGCGGCATGGTCTGTTAAAAGATATTCGCCCATCAGTGAAGTTGGAAATGGAATAAAGACAACTGTGAGCAACAAAAAACCATTTGCATAGATAAATGAAGCGCTCGATTTATTTACCAGCTTTAAACCGTTGTGATGATTAACCCAGGTTATAAGAATGACAGCGAAGCTTAAAACAAAAGAAAATATTGACGGAGCAATATGTTTAAGCGCTTGCCAGAAATCTGCGGTGCTGCTAATCGCTGCTGTCGAAGGGATTTTAATATCAATAATCAATAACGTTAACGCTATTGCAAATACTCCATCGCAAAAAGCTTCTAAGCGCGCGTTAGGGTTTGGTTCGGGCATATTTTATTGGTTGTTTGTTGCGATAACTAAGAAGGGATTAAAAAAGTATTTCTTTTAATCTTAATGTTATCTGCAGTTTTCCTTTTCTCATGGTTCAGTGTGATAAATTATTCCCGTGATTTCTTTACACAGTCCGTTATCGACTAAAGATATTGTTTCTTTCAATTGTCCGCTGTCATTTAATAATGTGTCTGTTTTAGTTTTGCCCGAAACATTAACAAGAAAAATTGAACTTTTCCAACTGCCATCTTCCAACAATGTCTTCTGATACCAGATTACTCCTTTGATATCTTTAAGAACTTGTCCGTAAAAAGCTCGTCCTTCATAAACAAGAGAGTCTGTCGTAAAATCTGTTTGTCTTCCCGGATAAGAATAACAATTTTGTCCGTGCCCCACTGAAAGTTCTCCATTACTTAGTGAATAAATGTAAATGCAAACATTTGCGTCACACTGATCGCAATCAACTCCAGAAAAAATTAGATAGGGTGCATTGTTTCCAACTGGAATTTGTCCGATATAATTCAAGTCAAATAGTTTTGTATTGAATACTTGACCGTTTTTAAAAACTAATTTACTGCTATCCACTTTATCAAAAACCCATTCTGATTCGTTGCTTGCCTTTTGTTCAGTTTGCTGTTGGTTATTTTTCGCACCGCAACTTTGAAGCAGGATTGCAGTTAGTATGATTATGCAACACCGTTTGTTCATAGCGTTAAAATTGCCGATAACATTTAAATATCCAACCTTCAAAAGTAAAAAAGTTCACTAATCGGCTTGGGTTAATTGATACTTTTGTATCCTGATGCCGGCAGACAAAAAAAATTCTTCCAAAGGAAAATTCCTTTCCCGTTTGTTTTCAGAGCAAATCATTTTTGTTCAGGTTTTTAGGGAAAGCGTTTTGTTCGCAGTACAATCACTAAGGACAAACAAGCTGCGCAGCTTTCTTTCGCTGCTAGGTGTTGCCATTGGCATCTTCGCCATCATTTCCGTTTTCACTGCTGTTGATTCCATGGAAAATAACATCCGCGACAGCATAAAATCGCTCGGGCAAAATGTGGTGTACATCCAGAAGTGGCCCTGGTCTTTCGGCAATAATTATCCCTGGTGGAAATACATGAACCGCCCCTTGCCGGGATACAAAGAGATGGAGGAGCTTGATAAACGAACGCACACGGTTAAGTCCATGGCATATGTTGCCTATATCAACGCCAAGCTGGTGAAGTACAAAAACAACTCTGCCGAAAATGTTGCTATAGTTGCCATCTCGGAAAACTATATGGACATACGAAAGTTTGAACTGGAAAAGGGTAGGTATTTTTCTGAGGAAGAATTTGCCTCGGGCAAACCGTTTGTGGTGATAGGCGCCAACATTGCCACTGCACTTTTTGCTGACGCCGAGCCGCTGGGAGAAAGCATTGACGTGATGGGCAACAAGCTGCAGGTGCTGGGAGTGGTGACCAAAGAAGGAAAGAGTATTGTTGACAACAGCATGGACGATGTAATTATGGTTCCTGTAAACAATGCGCGCAACGTGGTAAACCTGCGCTCCGACCGCATCGACCCTTTCATTATGGCAGAAGCAAAACCGCTCGTTACGCTTGCGCAAATGAAAGAAGACCTTAAACAAGGCATGCGCGCCATACGCAAACTAAGGCCGAAAGAAGAAGATGATTTTGCTTTGAACGAATCCACGCTGCTGTCTAACGGCATCAGCGCCATGTTCAGCACCATGGGAATTGGCGGCTGGATAATTGGCGGCTTCTCGATTCTTGTCGGTGGCTTTGGTATTGCAAACATCATGTTCGTATCGGTGAAAGAACGCACAAGCATCATCGGCATTCAAAAATCTCTCGGAGCAAAAAGTTATTTCATACTGTTACAGTTCTTAGCAGAGGCGGTAATTCTCTGTCTTATCGGAGGCATGGCAGGGTTGCTGCTCGTCTTTCCGCTAAGTCTTCTTGCCACCAATATGATGGAATTTAACCTGCTCCTTTCACAGTCAAACGTCATCTTTGGATTGAGCATTTCTGCTGTAATTGGAATAATTTCGGGATTAATTCCTGCCTGGGTTGCCTCGAGAATGAACCCGGTAGACGCCATAAGGGCGAATTGAATTTCACCTCTTAAAATGACTGTTTTTGTTATTCGTAGGGAATCCCGTATGTTTGCCTAAACCAAACCAACGCGCTATGGAAGAGCAAGAATTTAAAGGAAGAAATGAAGTTTATTCTAAGTCGGTGAGAGCCGGAAAAAGAAGGACTTATTTTTTTGATGTGAAGACCACGAAGGCCAATGACTACTACCTGGTTATCACGGAGAGCAAGAAAAAATTTAACGAAGACGGCTCATCTTCGTATGAGAAGCATAAAATCTTTCTGTACAAAGAGGACTTCGATAAATTTGCTGAGGGCTTAACTGAAACCATAGCGCACATACGCACCATTGCTCCTGCTATGAATCATGAACCCGCTTCTTCTGAGCATGGTAATGATTCCACCAATAATGACTCCAATAATGATTCCGGTTACAGCGACCTGAAGTTTGAGGATTTGTCGGGAGAACCCGCTAAAGAGTAAATTTATTCAGCAAGAAGAGTCAGTGCTTCGCTGAAGCATCTTCTTTATTTTTTTCTTCAAACATCTTTATTAATTCCTCTTCGCTTTTGCCAAGGTTATCGAGAGAAAAGCGGGCATCTTTTGAAAGCTCATGGTCGGGATAACTGGTAAGAAAAGAACTATAAAGTTCTTTTGCCTTGTCCAGATTCTTTAACTGGTTTTCATAGATGAATGCCTGGAGAAAAAGTGCATAGGGTGCTTTTTTACTCTGGGGATATTTTTCGCAGAAGCCATGGTAATAGTCAAGCGCCACAGCGGTTTTGCCCATGCTGTTGGCGAGCTCTGCAGCTTTGTAAAGAAATTCTTCGCTGCGGTTATCTTCAGGAAATTTTTCAGTGAAGTCCGCGTAAGCTTTCAACTGTACCTCGGCCAGCTCGCGGTTAAGCATCCTGGTGCTATCGTTGACCAGCTGCTTTTCGGTCTCCTTGATTTTGTCTGCCGAGCGGTCGCTTTCAGGTTTACATGAAAACAGGAACGATACAAAAATAGCCGCGGTAAAAAGTATTTTAATTTTCATATCAGGTGGTTTGCCGGCCCCAAAAGTAAATCAAATTTATTTCTTCAAAGGAAATCTCATTTTATAGTCTACTTCCACCTCGCCTTTTGAGATATTGAGCAGCGAATTTTTAAGCAGGCGCCTGCGCATGACAGAAATCCTGTCTGTAAACAGCACCCCGTCAATATGGTCATATTCGTGTTGGATAATCCGGGCAACAGTGCCGGTAAATATCTTACGGTGCTTCTGAAAATTCTCGTCTTCGTATTCGAGTTCTATTTCCGGCTTCCGTAAAACATCCTCGCGAATTCCCGGGATACTTAAACATCCTTCGTTAAATTTCCAGCGGTCGCCTTCCTCTTTGAGCATTTGCGCATTGATAAAAACCTGCTTGAAATTTTTTACTTCCTCATTCTCATCAAACGGAGCGCCGTCAACAATAAAAAGCCGTATTGAAATTCCCACTTGTGGAGCTGCAAGCCCCACGCCTTTCGCATTATACATAGTCTCAAACATATCACCAATTAATTCCTTTAGATGAGAATAATTCTTTTTCACCGGCTGCGCTTTAGTTTTCAGCACAGGGTCTCCATATGCGGCAATGGGAAGAATCATACGTGGCGGCAAAAATATGTTTTTCAGCCTGAAGTTTTTTTCAGGATTTTTTCTGTAGCCCCGGTGCTTCCATAAACAAACCTCCTGCTGGCTTCACACGAATTCGAATAATCAGTTTCATCACCCGAAAATTTCTCAAGAACATTCACCATTTGATTTGCGTCAGCGATTGCGAACGCTCCCCCCTTTTCTATCAGCGCAATTGCTTCGCCTGCCTTTTGATAGCGGGGTCCGAAAAAAACGGGCTTGCCGTAGACAGCTGCTTCCAGAATATTATGTATGCCTTTATCAAATCCTCCGCCTACATAAGTAACCCAACCGTACCTGTAAAGTGAAGCAAGCATTCCGATGCTGTCGATAATCAGAACACTTTTATCTGAAATATCCTGTTCATTGGCTTGAGAATAGCGTATGATTTTATTTCCGGCAAAAAGATTTTCCACCTCTTTTATTCTGCTTTCAGAAATATCATGCGGAGCGATAATAAGTTTGAGGTTTGCATCGCCTTCGGCAAGCCTATGGCGACCGAAGGAGGTTTGAGGTTTGAGGTTAAAAAGAATTCTCTCATCGTTAGGCCATGTGCTGCCAGCTATAATTACTTTTTTCCCTGCACTGAATTTTTCAAGCAACGGAAATTCTTTAGCATCATTTGAAATTTCAACAACGCGGTCAAAGCGTGTATCGCCGGCAACTGTTGCGTTGTTGAATCCGAGTGAATTTATTTTTTTTAGTGAGGAATTATCCTGGACAAAAAAATGAGTCACACATTTCAACATGTTCCTGAAAAATTTTCCATACCACCTGAAAAATACCTGGTCATCGCGAAAAATGGCTGATACCATGTATAACGGAATATTCTTTTCTTTAAGTGCATGAAAATAATAATGCCAGTACTCATATTTAACAAAGTAAGCTGCATGCGGTTGTAAGAGCTCTGCAAACCGCTTTGCATTTTTTCTGTTGTCCATCGGCAGGTAACAAACAAAGTCAGCTCCTGCATAATTTTTTCTCACCTCATATCCGGAAGGAGAAAAGAAAGTCAAAATAATTCTGCATTCTGCGTTCCTAATTTTTAATTTCTCCATTACCGGTCTTCCTTGCTCAAATTCTCCCAGCGAAGAACAGTGAAACCAGATTAGTCTGTGGTTGGAAGTGCTGAGTTCGGAGAGTTTGCTGAATACATTTCTTCTGCCTTCAATCCACTGCCCGGCTTTTTCATTTCCAAATAATGCCGCGATACGAATTCCCAGCTTATAGAAAAAAATTGAAATGTTGTACACGGCCGGCATTCCCTAATTGTAATAAAATTCTTTCGGCTTCCCTTTATAAAAAGGAATAAACCACGATACCCTGAATCCGAATAATAAATCGAGGCGCTTCGTGTCATCACGCCTCATTTCATCGAAGTTAAAGGAACGCCTGTTTTTTGTGAACGCTTGCGTAAACTCAAACCCGGCCGAAAAATTTGCAATGTGATTTCTTCCTAAATAAATCCATCCGGCAGACTCGGTAATTGAAAGCCCGTTTGTAAGCCGGTCATATCCTTTTAAATAATCACCGTGAAGCTGGGGTACATTATTGTCATCATTTTCAATCCTGATTTTATGCTGAAGCAACCCTACGCCAATCGTGGCTATGATTCCCGAATTAGGATTGGAATGAAACGCATGAAAAATTTTTCCTGCTTTCACAAAAAAATGCAGTCCTCGCTCGTAAAGGAAAACATCAGCGTATCCTCCATTGGTTCCAATCAGAAAGCCCTGCTGGGTGCTGATACTGTCCAGAATATTGTTCTCCTTCAATTGGTCTCCGAAAATAAACTGGCCTTCAAGTCCAAACAACCAGCTGTTTTGTAATTTCATCATAAAGCTTCCTCCCACATTAAAATTATAGCCGAAACGTTTTACGAGGTCTCCTCCCGGAAACTGGTAAGCAAATGACGGACCCAGCAGGAAAACTTTTTCTGCGGAATCGGGGGAAGATTTTTGTGCAGATACCTTTCCGGCTATTAATAACCACGAACTACCAATAAAAAACCACAAACAAACGTTTTTCACTGCGGGCTAAGTTATGCAAATGAAAATGAAAGAATAACGGGATTATCTATCTTCGCTGTCTCAAAAATTGTATGCGAAACATCAAAATGGTTGACCTTTTCGCCCAATATGAAAAGGTACAAGACGAAATAAATAAAGCGGTTCAGGATGTCATTAATTCCACCGCTTTCATTAACGGGCCGGAAGTGAAATCGTTCCAGGCAGACTTGGAAAAATATCTTGCCGTAAAGCATGTGATACCATGCGCCAACGGTACGGATGCGCTGCAAATTGCCATGATGGGACTGGGGCTACAGCCGGGAGATGAAGTGATTACTGCAGATTTTACATATGTAGCCACTGCAGAAGTCATTGCGCTCCTGAGGCTTAAACCGGTGCTTGTTGACGTGGACCCCGATACTTTTTGTTTGGACCCAAAAGCGGTTGAGGCGGCAGTAACCGGTCGGACAAAAGCTATTGTCCCGGTTCACCTGTTCGGGCAGTGCTCGCCCATGGAAAAAATACTGGACATTGCTAAAAGAAAAAATCTTTTTATTATTGAAGACAATGCCCAGGCCATAGGGGCAGATTATATCTTTTCTGATGGCAGAAAACAAAAAGCAGGAGCTCTCGGGCACATAGGCACAACATCATTTTTTCCCTCTAAAAATCTTGGATGTTATGGAGATGGCGGTGCACTTTTTACTAATGATGACGAGCTTGCTGCAAAGTGCCGCATGATTGCCAACCATGGGCAGTCGAAATTATATTACCACGATTCTATCGGGGTGAACTCACGGCTTGACAGCATTCAAGCTGCTATCCTTCGCGTCAAATTGAAACATCTTGATGAATACGCCGCAGCCCGGAACCGCGTGGCGGCATATTACGACAACGCATTTTCAGGAAATTCTAAACTGGTAACTCCGAAAAGAGCATCATACTCCACACACGTTTTTCATCAGTATACACTTCAAACCAAAGGCATCGACCGCTTTGCCATGAAAGATTTTCTTGCATCTAAAAATATTCCTGCCATGGTGTATTACCCTGTTCCGCTTCACCTGCAAAAAGCATACACTGACCCGCGTTATAAAGAAGGCGATTTTCCGGTAACAGAAAAGTTGTGCGCCAGTGTAATCTCACTTCCTATTCATACGGAGATGGATGAGGAGATGCTGGGGTATATCTGTGATGGGGTAAAAGAGTCGTTGGAAAGTCAATTGTTAGATGTTGGACGTTAGACGTTATGGCAACAATAAAAAAGTTTGAAGATTTAGAAATATGGCAAATTGCCCGAACGCTTTGTCAGTTAGTTGACCGGCTAACTGAAAAAGCGTCTAACATCAAACATCTAACGTCTAACGAAGAATGAACATTGCAGTCATAGGCACCGGGTATGTAGGACTTGTAACAGGAACCTGCTTTGCCGAAACGGGCAACCATGTGATTTGTGTGGACAACAACAAGGCGAAAGTTGAAAGCATGCAAAAGAGTGTTGTTCCAATTTATGAGCCGCACCTCGATGCATTATTTCACCGCAACGTGGAGCAAAAACGTTTGAGCTTCACCACTAATCTTGCAGAGGGAATTAAAGATGCACAAATAATTTTTCTTGCTCTCCCTACCCCTCCGGGCGATGACGGCAGCGCTGACTTGTCTTATGTGCTGGGTGTGGCAAAAGAAATAGGTACACTCTTATCCGGTTATAAAGTCGTCATCAACAAAAGCACTGTGCCGGTGGGCACCGCTGAAAAAGTGCGCGCTGAAATTTCCAAAACCTATAAAGGAGAATTCGATGTAGTTTCCAATCCTGAATTTCTGCGTGAGGGTTTTGCGGTGGATGATTTCATGAAGCCGGACAGAGTTGTTATTGGCACTTCATCTGAAAGAGCAAAAAAAATCCTCACCGAACTTTATTCTCCGTTTGTGCGGCAGGGTAACCCGGTGTATTTTATGGATGAGCGCTCGTCTGAAATGACCAAGTATGCTGCCAATGCTTTTCTCGCAACCAAGATTACGTTCATCAACGAGATTGCAAATCTCTGCGAACGCGTTGGGGCTAATGTGGATATGGTGAGAATTGGTATCGGCTCGGATGAGCGCATCGGCAAAAGATTTTTGTTTGCGGGTATCGGTTATGGCGGAAGCTGCTTTCCCAAAGATGTGAAAGCGCTTGCGCACACTGCAGAAGAAAACAAATATGATTTTCGTTTGCTGAAATCAGTGATGGAGGTGAATGAAAAGCAGAAAAGTATACTGGTTGAAAAAATAAAAAAATATTTCGGAGGAAACCTGAAAGGAAAAAAACTCGCGTTGTGGGGGCTTGCTTTTAAACCCGATACCGATGACATCCGCGAGGCACCATCACTGCAAATTATTGATGCATTACTTAAAGAGGGTGCCACAGTTACTGCTTTTGACCCGGTAGCCATGCCAAATGTGAAACAAACTATAGGCGATAAAATTTCTTATTCTTCTGACCCGTACGATGCTTTGAAAGATGCCGATGCATTGGTGATTGCAACCGAATGGCAGCTTTTCCGCACCCCTGATTTTGAAAATATGAAATCGCTCATGAAAGGGAGAGCCATTTTTGACGGGCGCAATCTTTATGAGCCGGCTGTGATGAAAGAGAAAAGTTTTTATTACGAAAGCATCGGGCGAAAGCAGGAATAGCGAAAGTTTTTATAGGTTTGTTTATGCGGACAGGCATATCGTATATCTAATTGTTATATGCAACTCTTTGACTGCCTCTGCGAGTTCAAACTTCGTTCTTCAGCCGTAATTACTATCTAATTTCTAACGACTTTAAAAATATTTTGAAAAAAATTTGTTTGCTAACTTTTTATTCAATTATCTTTGCGGCTCGTTCTTTAAAAATTATTCTTATCCAGAAAGACAGAGGGAATTGACCCGATGAAGTCTTGACAACCCTCCCGCCTGAGACGGGAAAAGGTGCCAAATTCAACTCCGAGTAACCGGAGGCAGATAAGTTAAGAAAACAGCAATTAATATCCCGATGCATCGGGACAAAATATTAAAAGCTCTTCTGACTTGTCGGAAGAGCTTTTTTAGTTTAAAGCTCTTTCGCAAGTTATTTTCTTCTGACTGTTTTGGATAAGTTGATTTGAACAGACATAAAAAAATGTTTAACAATTTAATTCAAAACAAAAATGAAAGAGACAACAAAAATTCTGCACAGCATTCCGGTTGACAAATTGACCGGAGCAATTTCAACTCCCATTTATCAGACTTCTACTTATGTGCAGGAAGCACCGGGAGTTCACAAGGGTTATGACTATGCCCGCAGTAACAATCCAACCCGAAAAGTGTTGGAAGATTTAATCGCAACTTTGGAGAATGGAAAAAAAGGTTACGCTTTCGCAAGCGGACTTGCAGCGATTGATGCAGTCGTAAAATTGTTAAAATCAGGTGATGAGATTGTAGCTGTTGATGATATTTATGGCGGAGCATTCCGGCTATTTACACATATCTATCAAAAGTTTGGTATCACAGTAAAGTATGTGGATGCAACCGATGCGGCCAATGTCGCTGATGCCGTTACAGGGAAAACAAAACTCATCTGGCTTGAGTCGCCTACCAATCCTACATTAAAAATTTCCGACATCAGGGAGATTTCTAAAATCGCAAAAGCAAATAAAGCTTTGTTATGTGTTGACAACACTTTTGCTTCACCTGCTTCACAAAAACCCATTGATTTAGGTGCTGACATTGTAATTCATTCTGCTACAAAATATTTAGCAGGACACAGTGATTTGATCGCAGGTTTAGTAGTAACAAATACGGATGAACTTGGTGAAAAAATTAAATTCATACAGAATGCATCAGGAGGAATCCTTGCTCCGTTTGATAGTTGGTTGGTAATTCGTGGCATTGAAACACTTCCAATACGAGTAAAACAACATTCAGAAAACGCACAAAAGATTGCGGAGTTTTTATTGACTTTGGATATTGTAAACAATGTGTATTATCCCGGATTGCCACGACACAAAAATCATCACATAGCAAAAGAGCAGCAAAAATATTTTGGTGGTGTAGTGACTTTTGATTTGAAAATTGATGATAAAGAATTCGCGACGCACATTGTAAGTAGCACCAAATATTTCAAGTTGGCTGAAAGTTTGGGTGGGGTGAAAAGTTTAATCTGCTTACCATGCGAAATGACACACAAATCCATTCCATCTGAAATTCGTTATCAATCAGGAGTTACCGATAGTTTAATTCGCCTGTCCGTTGGGCTGGAAGATGCAGATGATTTAATCAGCGATTTAAAGACAGCAATACATTCTTTATCAAAAAAATTATCATTCACTTCTTAAAAAATAAAACAGTGAGCAGAAAAAATTTAAACATAGGATTATTCGGCTTCGGATGCGTGGGTTATGGGTTATATGAAGTTTTACAAAAAACACCCGGACTAAAAGCAAACATCAAACGCATTTGTATTAAGGATAAAAACAAGCAGCGGCAAATTCCTTCAGAACATTTCACTTTTGATAAAGATGAAATTTTATTTGATGAAGAAATTAATACCGTGGTAGAATTAATTGATGATGCTGATGCTGCTTTTGAAATTGTAAAAGCAGCTTTGCAAAACGGTAAGGCGGTGGTAACTGCAAACAAAAAAATGATTGCCGAACATTTTGCAGAATTACTTCAATTGCAAAGGCAGCACAATGTGCCCTTGCTGTATGAGGCTGCTTGTTGTGCAAGTATTCCCATCATTCGCAACCTGGAAGAATATTATGATAACGATTTGCTGGAATCTATTGAGGGAATCGTGAATGGTTCTACCAATTACATTCTAACAAAAACAGCAGAAGAAAATATTTCTTACGAAGAAGCACTAAAAGATGCACAGCAAAAAGGATATGCAGAAACCAATCCCGTATTGGACACAGGTGGGTTTGATGCAAAATATAAATTACTGATTTTAATTGCACATGCATTCGGTGTGATTACAAAGCCAGAAGAAATTTACAATCTCGGGATAGACAAACTGGGGGAGTTGGAATTGAATTATGCTCGTGAAAAAGGTTTAAAAATAAAATTGGTAGCATACTCTGAAAAAACAGAAAATGGAAAAATCAATGCTTTTGTTCTGCCAAAGTTCGTTCACAAAAATGATAAATTGTTTTCGGTTGATGATGTTTTCAACGGAATAAAAACTAAATCATATTTCAGTGATACACAATTTTTTTCAGGTAAAGGCGCAGGTGCTTATCCAACTGCATCAGCCGTGGTGTCTGATATTTCGGCTTTGAGTTACGATTACCGTTACGAATACAAAAAACTTAATCAAATAGAAACATTGGCGTCAGATGCAACAATCATCCTCAAAGTATTTTTGAGGCATGATTTGGAATATGGTCATGAGTTTAAAAGATATTTTGAAGAAATAAACGAATGTTATCTCAATTATGAATCAGGTTTTATTGTTGGCACTATTTCATTAAAACATTTGAAAGAAATTGCCGGAAGAAAAAATGCAGCCACATCAATTGTGCTGTTTGAAATTGTAAAAAGGGACGGAATACCAACAGCCATTGGCGAAACGGTAAAAAGAAAACATTTGGGAAGATTAAGTAACCTTGTTTCCAATTGAACTGAAATTGTCAACCCGTGCCAGCACAAGATAAAAGCTTGATGCTTTTGCAATAAAGCATTAATTTTATTGCAATGAACAGGCTTGGAAAAGCAGAAAAAAAATTCCTGAATTGGATATTCATTGCTTGTGCCATTATCGGTTTAATAATCGGCATTAACGAGGGGATTAAATTTTATCTCAGATGGCAGGATGAAAACGAAAAAGTTAAATCGCTGGTTGCCGCTGCGCGCATGTTGAATGATTCGGCCGATTATGAGGGTGCATGGAAAATGCTTGAAAAAGCCGTAGTCATCAGGCCTTCCTGGCCGGAGGTGCAGTCAGAACGGGCGAACACAGCGATGATTTGGCTGCGCAACATCCACCTGGGCATCATGCAGGGAGAAAATAAAGTTTCAGACGTAGCAGATAAACTTTTACCTGCGCTTCAACAAAGAGCAGCAACGGCTCAAGGCAAAGAGAAAGCCGATGTGCTCGCTCACATCGGTTGGGCAAATTTCCTGAAGTTCAGGGATGGACAACGGAATGTAAACGTGGAAGAAAATTTCAGGGAAGCGCTCAAAGCCGATTCCGTTAATGTGTATGCGCATGCCATGTGGGGTTTCTGGATACTTTTTCCCGAAGGCGGCAACGAAAATATTGCCGGGGCAAAAAAGCATTTTGAATTGGCCCGGGCAGATGGAAGAGAAGGAAAATTTCTGCGCAAGCTCACCCTGTGGGCATACCGCAACGGCAACACCAGCCTGGAATATGAACCGGAAATCATAACTATGGTGAACGAAATGAGGACTAATGGAGATACGATATCGCTCATCGAGAGGATGCAGATCGTCAATGACACTTATTATTCTGACGATGAAACACTGGACAGCATTTTTGCGCGGCTTACACCGCAGGAACACTTGCTGACTTTTTTCTACCTCACACGCGGAATTGATTTGGAGGGCCGCTTATACCTCCAATTTATTCACGCCCGTATATTGGAAAATATGGAAGATTACCGCGGAGCCGCACAGATATACAAAGCCATCGCTTCTAAAAAGTCATACGATGATTTTAAATATAAAAGTAAACTCGGTGAAGGAATAAGGCGCCTGTCTCCATAATAGGTCATTGCTAGTTTAACCCCTAAATCCCCTAAAGGGGGCTTAGCGCTGGCAAAGTTTTTCTTGCCACAATCTAAAGTAACAGGTTCCCCTTTAGGAGTCAGGGGTCACCTGTCATTAATACCATTTCTCTTGGTGAGCTTTAAATCCTGGAGTATAGACGATTTTACATTAATCTGGAAACTGTAACTCTGCTGAAAGCCATAAGGAATCCAGGTGAGGCGCATTTCCCAGCAGTGCATGTCGCGGTAAAAGGAAAACGAGGAATATGTAAACTCATGCACCTTGAAATCGTAGCCCGATGAATAGCCAATTTTCCAGCGTTGTGTAAGAGAAATGTCTCCGCTAAAACTTACATTCTGATTCGTTGACGCTTCCTCAAAGTCACTCCGTTTGCTGTAGTTAAGAGTGTAACTTATGTTGAGCGACCAGGGTACGGTAAAGTCAATATAATCTTCGGGATTGAGATTTTGCTCTTTCATCTTTTTTTTCTTCTCGTCATTTTTTACCGAAGTAATGCCGGCGGAAATTGCTGCAGTGGCAGAAGTGAGACGTCCGATACGTTTGTTAACATCAAATTCTGTACGATTAATATGAGTACCCTTACCATTAACTACATACGGGTCAAACGATGCACCAAAACTTAAATTCGCCTTGTCAAATAAAGTAGTTCTGCCGTTTACATTAATCTGCTGCCACTGCAATGAATCAGCCGCAAGGTTATATCCCGTTGAAAATGACAAGCTCTCCAGCAGCTTAATTTTTTTCAGCGCCATACCCGTATCGGTTTGCGTCCTCACTTTCATCTCAAGGTTATTATCCAACGCAAAAGATACCGTGCCCGATTTACCCATCTCGGGGCCTCCAAAAATCTGTCCCTCGTAAATGGAGTACAATCTTTGATTGCCTAAAGAATCCATAACTGCCTTTTTGTAATAACCAAAATGTTCTGCCGAAAAATCAGGGTGATAAGAGAAACCGATGGAAGGGGTCAGCACATGCCGTAAGGCAGCCACCGGTGATTTTTTAAACAGGAACATCCCGTAAACGTGCGTGCTCATGGAAGCGGAGAATGAATAATCGCGCTCTGCAGAAAAATGCCGGGCTGTATCTATATCCACGCGCATCGAGTCGGCATCAAAATGCTTTTCTATGGTGCGGAAATACCACCGCTCTGTGTAATTGGCGGCAGGCGCCAGGTTAAAAAACTTTAACACCCTGAATGAAGTGCTTACCGGGATGGTGTGCTGAATGCCATTGCTCAGTTTATCCAGCGACTCTTTTTTAAAAAGCAGCGAGTCTTTGGTAGAGATAGTGTTGAGCGCATGCATGGAATAACTGGCTCCTATTTTTTCAAACCACTTCTCCTCTCCTATCCTGTTTTTATTTTTAAATGGTTCGATGCGGGCTATATTGAATGAGACATCCGGTGCGCTTACTTGTATGTCTCTCGTCAGCGAGTTTTGGCTATGTCTTAAAGCCGATGAAAGAGAAAAAGGCGTGCCGGCCCAAATACGCGAATAACTTATAGATGAACTGTAAGTATTGCCAAGAAAATTATTAGGGCTTGAAAGATTGTTTCTGTAAAAGGTACCGGTGCCGAATTGAACGCTGGCGCTGAAGTTACTGCCGGGATTAGCTTTGGGGTCTTGCGAGTGCGTCCAGTTGACCAGGAAATCTTTGTGCTCGGAGTAATCGCTTAGTTCCGGTTCGCTGATTTTGGTAACTGAATAATTGGCCCGCAGGTTTCCTCGAAAGCGGTACCGCCTTGCATAATCGGACGAGACGTTTACCAGGTAACTTCCCTGCGTGTAAATATCACTGGTAAGAGCAGCAACAACGTAATCGCTGAAGCCGAAGTAATATCCCAGGTGCTGCAGAAAAAATCCCTGGGCCCCGGATTCACCATACGATGGAAAAATAATACCTGAGCTTCTGCCTTTTTTGTTCGGAAAAAAACCGAATGGAATCACCAAAGGTGTAGGCACATTTTCGATGACGAGATAGGCCGGGCCCGTTACAACTTTTTTCTGGTTGATGATGCGCAGCCTGTTTGAAGCTATATAATAATGAGGTGTGTCAAGGTCGCAGGTGGTGTATTTGCCATTGCGGATAAAAAGGTCATTGGTGGAATCGCGCTTAACCGTTTCACCGTGAATGTATCCCTCCCCTTCTTTTGTTCTTGCATACGTTATCTTTCCCTTCTTCGTATCGAAATTGTAGCGCATCGTATGGGCAGTAAAGTTCTGGTTATCCTGGGTAAAAACAGGGAGTTCAGTCATGTTGCCCAAACTGTCTTTGATTCCCTCGGCAAAAAGAGTATGGGTTTCCCAGTCAATTTCAATCCGCCCCGCCTTCAGGTTCATATTTTCGTATGTAATCTCCGCCCCGCGGTACAGAAAAACCTTATTCTGGGTAACATCAAACCGTATAGTGTCTTTGGCTGAATACTTGACTTGCGAGCGCAGTGCGTCAGAATCGCTTTCTTTTTTGAGAGTATCCCGCATCGGGATGGTGTCTTCACGTGTTAATTCCCCTGCCAGTGTGTATATTGTTTGACTATTAGAAAATAAAATGCCCTTTGCTGTAACCTTACCGTAACAACAGGCAGTAGAAGAAAGAAAAAGGAACAGGTAGGGGGAAATTCTCCGAAACAATGGAAAAAAGTTTTTTCTTTTTATGTGGTTGCGTCCAAAGCTAAATAAAAAAACAGGAAACGTTGTGAACATGTTCCGGATGTTGATGCTGTTGTGTGGGCTGGTTTTTCTTACTTCATTCACCCATCAACGGATAAGAGGAAAAGGTATTACAACCGTAGTGATTGATGCCGGCCATGGCGGGCACGACAGCGGCTGCCTGGGCTCTCATGCCAAAGAAAAGGATGTGACGCTTGCTGTTGCACTAAAGTTCGGAAAATTTATCAGCGACAATTTTAAAGATATTAAGGTCGTCTATACGCGTAAGACCGATGTGTTCCTGGGACTGGATGAACGTGCTGCCGTTGCCAACAGCAACCATGCAGATTTATTCATCAGCATCCATTGCAATTCAGGTGCAAGGGCAGCGTATGGTGTAGAAACTTACGTAATGGGGCTGCACCGGACGGAAGAAAATCTTGCCGTTTCAAAAAGGGAAAACTCCGTTGTGCTTTTGGAAAAAGATTACAAAACCAAATACGATGGGTTCGACCCCGATTCGCCTGAAGGGAATATTATTTTCACCTTGTACCAGAATGCTTTCCTGGAACAGAGTTTAAAAATTTCTACCCTTGTTCAGATGGAAACATCTGAGTTTGCCGGGCGGAATAATCGCGGGGTGAAGCAGGCGGGGTTTCTTGTCCTTTATAAAACCACCATGCCCAGTTTACTTATCGAAACCGGCTTTTTGACTAACCCTGCTGAAGAGCGCTACCTATTAAGCAAGGAAGGACAGGAGAAGCTTGCCTTCTCGCTTTTTAATGCATTTTCAAAATATAGAAACAGTATTGGAACTGCTGCTCCAACTCCTTCGGAAACGAAAAAAGAACCTGCTAAGGATACTTCAGAAAAAATCAGCGCTCCTCTGCCTGTCCTGGCAGATACCTCACCCGTTGAGGAAGCAAAAGTACCGGAACCAAGGCCGGAAGCAGTTAAGCCGCCCCAGCCCAGGGAAGAGCTCAAAAAATCGGTGGCAAAACCACCTGTAGAAAAGACTCCGGTAGCTGCTGCCGAATCTACCGCCGTTAAACCACAAAGAGATACGGTGGTTAAAGCAAAGCTCGCTGACAAAGTTCCGGCACCTGTCGTTGAAACCACTGCCGTTAAACCGCAGAGAGATACAGCAGCTAAATTAAAAATGCCCATAGAAAAAGTTCCGGTACAGGCGGAATCTACTGCCGTTAAACCGCAATGGGATACAGTTGCAAAAACAAAACTTACAGAAAAGGTTCCTGTGTCTTCTGCTGAGACCATACCTGTCAAGCCGCAAAGGGACACGATGGCAAAGGCAAAGCTTGCAGAGAAAGTTCCCACTCCTGTTGCCGAAACTACTGTGGCTAAACCTCCGGTTGTGAATACTGTTGTCAAAATAAAACAGCCGAGGCCGGAAATAACCAAAGAAGTTCATAAACCTGTGAGCGATGCGGCTGAAGTTTATTTCACCGTTCAGATTGCCACTTCAGGAAAACTTCTTAATGAAACGAATCCTCTTTTTAAAGGCGAAAAAAATATTGTTTCAGAAAATGTAAACGGCATGTATAAATACATGACCGGAAAATATTCCGCACTTAATGAAGCCATTGCGCGGCAAAACCAGCTTCGCGCTGCCGGCTTTGACGGTGCTTTTGTAGTTGCCTATCATAACGGCACACGCATCACGCTGAAAGAAGCGAAGATGTTGTTGGAAAAGAATTAATTTCGCCCCACAAAGACGTTATACGTTATACGTTATATGTCATATGTTATATGCTTTTATGCATGTACATTTTTTCGTATAACTTATAACGTATAACTTATAACTGCAACCCATGAAGTTCAAGCTCTCCAATGAAGTAAAGACAGGTATCATCGTGGTTTCCGGCATTGCCGTCCTTGTATGGGGAATTAATTTTCTGAAGGGCAAGGATTTTTTTACCCGCGAAACCCGCCTGTATGCCATCTATACTCATGTTGACGGGCTGATTCCTTCCAATAACGTTATGCTGAACGGGTTGAAAATAGGAACCGTTCGTTACCTGAATATTATACCCGACAACAGTGGGAGAATTCTGGTAACGTTTCACATAGACCGAAACGTTTCCATTCCAAAAAAATCTACCGCACAGATTTACAATACCGATTTGCTGGGCGCCAAATCTGTGCGCATTATTTTAAGCAGTGAAACTATACCTGCCGCAGATGGTGACACCGTGATTGCCGATAACCAGAGCAGCTTTGCTGAAGATATTAGTACGCAGGTAGCTCCCATAAAAGAAAAAGCAGAAACGCTGCTTTCTTCAATGGATTCGGTGCTGGTGATTTTTCAAAGCGTTTTCAACGATACCACGAGGGAGAACTTAAAAAAGTCGTTTGCCAGCATTTCGAAAACGCTGCGTTCTGTTGAGAGCATTTCATCCAACCTCGACACACTGCTTGGTGCACAGCAGACCAACATTGGAGGAATCCTTAAAAACCTCCGTTCCATCACCGACAACATCAACAAGAACAATGACAAAATAAGCGCAGCCATTAATAATTTTTCTGCCATATCCGATACGCTTGCCCGCGCCAACCTTGCCGGCACGCTTGCGTCCACAAGGAAATCACTGGAGGAGACGGCTAAGATTCTTGGAAAAATAAACCGGGGCGAGGGCTCCCTGGGCTTGCTTGCTAACAACGATTCGCTTTACAATAACCTTAGCAATGCCGCGTCAAGCTTAAGCGCCCTGATGAAAGACATGAAAGAAAATCCAAAACGCTATATCAATTTTTCTGTGGTTAGCTTCGGTGGCGGTAAAAAGAAAACAGAGCCGAAGAAAAAGTAGTCTGAACCATGATTTAGCGGATTTGTAGATTCGCGGGATTAAAAAATAAACTCATGACGCAGATTGAGACAATGAAGTATTCTGAGCTCACCGGAAAAATTATTGGATGTGCAATGGAAGTTCATAGTCAGTTGGGAAATGGGTTCCAGGAAGTCATCTATCAACGGGCGCTGGAAATAGAAATGTACGAACAGCATATTTCTTTTGAGCGCGAATATGAAATGCCCATTTACTACAAGGGAAAAAATATCGGTACACGTAGGGCTGATTTCCTTGTCGAAGAAAAAATAAGTGTCGAGCTGAAAGCACTTGTCCAATTAGAAGATGTGCACATGGCGCAAGCCAAAAATTATCTTGAAGCGTATAATCTTGAGATAGGCTTGCTCCTGAATTTTGGCGCAAAGAGTTTGCAGTTTAAGCGGTTGATTAACCCAAAATTTAATCCGGCTAATCCTGTAATCACCTGAATCCTGGTTCAGACAGTCTATTACCCCTTCATCCCTGCTTCCGGTTTCTTGCTAACTTTGCCCTTTAAAATTCACCGTTTTCAGGAATGAAAAAATCACATATTGTTGCACTTATTGTAATTGCTGCGGCTGTGGCAGCCATACTTACCACGGTTGCCGAATCGAGCACGTATGCAACGTTTTCTGTGGCTCAATCCAAGGAGGGAAAGGTGTTTCATGTAGCCGGCAAACTGAACCATGACAAGGAAAGAATTTACGACCCGCATATTAATCCAAACCTTTTTACTTTTTATATGAAGGACAGTGAGGGCGCTGAAAGAAAGGTGTTGCTTAATGCCGCCCCTCCCCAGGACTTTGAAAAAAGCGAGCAGATTGTAGTCATTGGCAAAATGAATGGCGATGCGTTTCACGCTTCAAGCATTTTGATGAAATGCCCATCCAAATACAACAACCCGCAGGACGCTGCGAAGGCGATTAAGCCCAGTTAATACCTTTATTTAACTATTGCGAATTTCAGATTAAAAATTTCGGATTACCAATAATTCGCAATTTAAAATCCGCAATCCGAAATCCATTAATTAGCTTCGCAACGGTTTTGCTGCAATGAACAACATTCAATACTTAGGCGAACATCTTGCATGGGGCAAGGCCGGAAACTTATTTATAGTTCTTGCATTTACTGGTGCGCTGCTGAGTTGCATTTCATATTTTATCGGGATAAAAAACCCCGGAGAAGCGCGCTGGCAACGCACAGGCAAAATTGCTTTTTTCATTCATGCCGTTTCGATTTTTTCTGTTGTCGGAATCATGTTTTATCTCATCTTCAATCATTACTTCGAATACTATTATGTATGGCAGCATTCCAATACCATCATGCCCATGCGCTACATCCTTGCCTGTTTCTGGGAGGGGCAGGAAGGAAGTTTTCTTCTCTGGATTTTCTGGGATATCATCATATCTTTCTTTCTCATCCGGAAACAAAATACGTGGGGTACCCCAGTAATGGCGATCATCATGTCGGTGCAGGTATTCCTGTGCTCCATGATATTGGGTGTATATGTTTTTGATTACAAAATAGGAACAAACCCTTTTATTCTCCTGCGCGAGCATCCTGATTTTGCCAGTCTTCCGTTTGTCGCCCTGCCCGATTATCTCTCTAAAATCAATGACGGGCGGGGATTGAATCCACTGTTGCAGAATTACTGGATGGTAATCCACCCACCGATATTGTTTCTTGGTTTTGCCTCAACGGTGGTTCCGTTCGCGTATGCACTTGGTGGATTGATAACCAGGAAAACTACTGAATGGATAAAACCCTCTATGCCGTGGACATTTTTTTCAGTAATGGTTTTGGGAACAGGAATACTGATGGGCGCTGCATGGGCTTATGAATCGCTAAGCTTTGGGGGCTTCTGGGCATGGGACCCGGTAGAAAATGCTTCGCTCGTTCCCTGGATTACACTGGTGGCTGCAGCGCATGTCATGATAATTTACAATCACAAAGGGCATTCGCTATTCTCGGTTTTCTTTCTCACTATAATGACTTTTCTGCTGGTGCTTTACTCCACGTTTCTCACGCGAAGCGGAATCCTGGGCGATACTTCTGTTCATGCCTTTACCGACCTGGGCATGTCGGGCCAGTTGGTTATTTACATGGCATTTTTTGTTTTGCTTGCGGGGTTTCTTCTCATCCGCGAGCGTAAAAAAATAATTTCTCCCCGCGAAGACGACAGCATCACATCGCGCGAATTCTGGATGTACATCGGGGCGCTGGTGCTTGTCATCAGCTCGCTGCAAATCACGTTTACTACTTCCATTCCTGTCATAAATAAAATTTTTTCTGCAAAGCTTGCACCGCCAGCAGAAAATATTTCACATTATAATGCATGGCAGATTCCGCTTGCCATTATTATCTCTACTCTGATTGCCGTGGGGCAGTTCCTGAAATTTAAAAAGACCGGCATGAATGATTTCTATAAAAAAATTATTCCCTCGCTGGTGATTTCTATTGTTGCAGCCGCAGTAGGTACACTTTTTATGAGGGCAATAAACGTGTATTATGTAGTCATGCTTTTTGCAACCATATTCGCCATTACCGCCAATGCCGATTATCTTTTCCGCGTGCTGAAAGGAAATGTACAGAAAGCGGGCGCTTCAACCGCGCATATCGGTATCGGGCTCATTCTTATGGGTGCACTGATTTCAAATTCTCAAAAGCAAATTATCTCTCAAAATGTAAAGGGGGTTAACCTCGGTAAGGATTTTCCCAATCGCGAAAATATATTGATAGAGCTTCACAGCGATACGCTTCCTATGGGAGAATATTTTGTTTGTTACAAAGGCAAATCGCGAGCAGGAGTGAACCTGACCTATACGATTGAATACTTTAAGGAGAATCCCGCAACAGGAAAAAAAGAAAAGCAATTTGAATTGCACCCGGTGGTTCAGCTCAATGAAAGAATGGGAAATGTTTCAGAACCATCAACAAAACGTTTTTTGTCGAGGGATATTTACACACATATCACGTATGCGGCGCTGGATGATTTAAATAACAATCCTGCTGCAGGTAAAGAAGATGAATATGGGAAGCCGTCAACTCACGTGATAGGCGTTGGCGATACAATTACAGCAAGCAACAGTTTAATTGTACTTACACGGCTCAATAAAAATATGGACAAAGCGTCACTGGGCTTGGGCGAAAAAGATCTCGCTGTAGGTGCGCAGCTTAGCATTACCGATATAGGTTTCAACCATTACCAGGCCGAGCCGGTGTTTGTGATTAAAGACATGGTTTCGTTTTCTAAAGATGCAACACTTGATACGCTTGGTTTGAAATTCGGCTTCACCCGGATTGACCCTGAAAAAGAAAAAATGGAAATCGTAGTGAGTGAAAAAAAATCGAATAAGAAAGAATTTATCATCATGAAAGCAATTATTTTCCCGGGTATTAATATTTTATGGACAGGATGTCTTATATTTATCTTTGGCATGCTGCTCACCATACGAAAGAGAATTCGAAAATTGAAAGGAGAAAAAACTTTAAATAACTAAGTGATGAAAATCACCATTATCGGTTCAGGAAATGTTGCAACCTATTTTGCAATTGCGTTTAAAAGCAAAGGATACAACATTGCACAGGTTTATAGCCCGCATATTTTACTTGCGAATGAGCTTGCAGAACGCGTGCAGGCAACCCCCTGTTCGGCCATTGAAGAGATAAGCCCGGACTCGGATTTTTACCTTATCGCTATCAACGATGACGCTCTTAAATCTTTTTCTGAAAAATTCAGGGTCAAGGATAAAATTGTAATGCATACCTCAGGATTTCACGAGATAAATGTTTTAAAAAATGTTTCTTTAAATTACGGTGTATTCTATCCTCTTCAAACTCTGAATAAAAATATTTCGCTGCCAACAGAGCCGTTTCCCATATGCATTGAAGCATCTGATGATGAGACATTAAAAAAAATTAAAGAGCTCGCATATTCCATCGATGGGGATGTTCATATCATTTTATCACAAAGGCGAAAGGTTCTTCACGTTGCTGCTGTGTTTGCCAATAATTTCAGCAACCATTTGTATTCTCTTGCTGAAAAAATTCTTAAAAAGGAAAATATTTCGTTCGGTTTATTGCGTCCGTTAATCAAGTCAACTGCAGAAAATGTTATGCATCGCTCCCCCTCTGAAGTGCAGACGGGCCCTGCAAAAAGGGGTGATGAGGAAATCCTTAAAGCTCATCTCGAAATTCTGAAAGATGACCCGGAATTAAAAACTATTTACGAGTTGATAAGCTCCGGCATCAGGAAAAATGTCCATAATTCGTAATTCGTATATTCGTACAAATTCGTTATTCGTATCGTGGAAAGTTATAAAGAGAAGCTCGTAAAAATAAGCTGCTTTATTTTAGATGTTGACGGAGTGCTTACCAACGGTAAGCTGATTCTTGTTCCGGGCGGTGAACAGGCAAGAGTGATGCACATTCGTGACGGATATGCCGTGCAGCACGCCTTAAAGTCGGGTTATAAGGTTTTGATTTTATCCGGAGGGAAGTCTGAAGAGGTCCGTTCGCGGCTCAAAGGGCTTGGTGTGCGGGACATTGAAATGAACTGCGATGATAAGCTCAATGCATTGATTGATTATATGGCTGAGCACGATTTAAAAAAAGAAGAAATTCTCTACATCGGTGATGACATACCCGATTTGCAGGCAATGAAAACCTGCGGCCTGGCTGCCTGTCCGAACGATGCCGCTGAGGAAATAAAAAAAATCTGTCATTACATTTCTCCCATTCGCGGAGGCGAGGGATGCGTCCGCGATATTATTGAGCAGGCGCTGAAAGTCCAGGGAAAGTGGCAATAATAAATTTACAATTTGTTAGCTGCGCCTAAGCTGAATGCCGGTGAAAAAGCTTTTGTCATTCATACAATCCATCCGACCGGTCAATCTTTTCATCATTGTTTTTACGCAATATCTTATTCGTCATTATTTAATTCTGCCTGCGTATGAAGTAGAGAAAAATTATACGGGGTTGTTTCCCCTGAACATGTCGGAAGAATATTTTTTTCTTCTCGTTCTTTCAACAATTCTTATTGCAGCCGCAGGGTATATTCTAAACGATAACCTTGATGCCGGTATAGACCGCGTAAACAGGCCGCAGAAAAAAAGCTTTGCTGCCGGCATCTCGCGAGCCGCGGCTATAAATACTTTCATTATCCTAAGCGCCATTTCAATTGTCATAGCATTTTTTCTTGCCGATTCCATTCTGAATTTCTGGCTGGGGTTTGTGCAAGCAACAAGCGTAGCGTTGCTGGCTCTTTATTCGGGAGTGTTAAAAAAAATCATACTGGCAGGTAATCTTACCGTTGCTTTATTGTCTGCATTTGTTCCTCTCATAGTGGGCCTCTATGAGCCGTCCTTTTATCCGAACTTCAGTTACATTTATATTTATGCCGGATTTGCATTCATGATTTCTTTGATACGTGAAATTGTGAAGGATGCGGAAGACGTGGAGGGTGATAAAATTTCCGGCAGAAAAACTATCCCGGTTGTATTGGGTATTTCCACATCTAAAGTCATTATATCGGTACTGATAATTCTTACTGCAACGCTGGCAGGCAAAATTTTATATGATTTCTTTTACAGCTACCAATACTTCAACTTCTGGAAAATATTTTCGGAATTCGAATTGCCGTTCTTCCTGCTTCTGGGACTCACCCTGAGGGCAAAAGAAAAAAAAGACTTTTCATTGCTTAGCGCGCTACTGAAAATAGTAATGCTGCTTGGAATTCTTACCATACTTCCTCTGTATTATTTCCTCCTCACCTGATTTGTGACCAAAAGAAAACTCATACTGGGCTCGGCTTCTCCAAGAAGACAGACGCTGCTGCGCGCACTCGGCTTTGATTTTGAAATCAGAATTAAAGAAGTGGACGAAACATATCCGGAATACTTAAGAGGAAAAAATATTGCTCTTTTTCTTGCGGAGAAAAAGGGAGAAGCATTTATGAAAGAGATTAGGGGCGATGAGCTTTTAATTACGGCAGATACAATTGTGTGGCTTGATAATAAAATGCTGGGCAAACCAAAAGACATACAGGAAGCCGTTGAAATGCTTAGGGAAATGTCGGGAAAAACACATGAAGTGTTTACTGCAGTTTGCCTGACAAGCCATACAAGTAAAAATATTTTTTGCGTCTCGTCTATGGTGCATTTCAGGGACCTTTCCCCGGGTGAAATAAAATATTACGTGGAAAACTTTAATCCGCTTGATAAGGCGGGAGCTTATGGCGCACAGGAATGCTTGCCTCAAGGAATGAATCCATGTTCAGAGGAAGAAATAGAGTTTTTAGAGAGCATTCATAAAACCGAATTGATTGTGCAAATCATGAATGAATCTCAGAGCATTCCTCGGGTGGGCATTATAAAAAAAATTGAAGGCGGTTTTTTTAATGTGATGGGACTTCCTATAAAGGAAGTATATGAGGAACTGAAAAACGTGCAAGCATAACTTGTATAAAATCGCATTACGAATTCCGTTAACATATTTACTTTTACAGCATGTCATTACAGCAAAGCGCTTTTATTATTCTAACGCTGATATCTTTCGGGTTTTTCGGTTTTACTATTTTCCGTCTCGCTAAAATTTTCCGGCTTACCAAAAAAGAATTCCGTTTCGATAAAATAGGTGAGCGTACGGTTACCACACTCCTTGTTGCCTTCGGGCAAAGTAAAATGATGAAACGCCCGTTAGCAGGTATCCTTCACGCTTTTGTATGGTGGGGATTTTTAGTCATCACTATCGGCTCCGTGGAGATGATGATGGACGGAATCACAGGCAATAAAAAATCGTTATCATTTCTAGGCCCATTCTATTCTTTTGTAACTGCTTCGAGTGACATTTTTGCGCTGCTTATTATCATATCATGCATAATTTTTCTTTGCCGCAGGTATTTTACTAAGCCGAAACGTTTTATTGCTCCTGAAATGAAACCCTCATCACGGACAGACGCTACATTTATTCTTTCACTAATCCTGATCCTGATGGTAACGCTTATAGGGATGAATACAGCTTATGTCACTTCAGATTCCAATGACTATAGCGGTTCCTTTCCGGTGAGTTTTTATTTTACTCCTGCCCTGTCATCACTGGGGCCAGAGCAGATTACTACGCTTGAAAAAACAAACTGGTGGATTCATATCACTATTATTTATTTTTTCCTCAATTTCCTCCCCTACTCCAAACACTTTCATGTTATTGCATCGGTGCCGAATGTTTTTTTTACCCGCCTTGAACCCTACGCAAAGTTGAATACTATGGAGTCGGTTACACATGAAGTTAAACTCATGCTCAATCCATCTGAACAAAGTGCTGATACTCCTCCGCCCCAGCGATTCGGAGTAAAGGATATTGAAGATGTTACATGGAAAACAATGCTCGATGCATACACGTGCACCGAATGCGGAAGATGCACGGCCGTTTGCCCTGCTAATATCACTGGCAAGCTGCTTTCGCCACGAAAACTTTTTATTGATTTAAGGCGAAGGGCAAAAGACAAAGCGCCCGGCATCATCAAGAGTGGAAGTAATTTTTCTGACGGAAAATCATTAATCGGCTCTGATTATATTACTGAAGAAGAACTGTGGGCATGCACCACCTGCATGGCATGCATTGAAGAATGCCCGGTAGATATTGACCATGTTCCGTTTATTGTTGACATGCGCAGAAACCTGGTGATGGAAGAATCTAAAGTTCCATCAGGACTTGCGGTTATGTTTTCGAACATAGAAAATAACGGAGCGCCTTGGGCATTTTCGAGGGAGGACAGGTTTAACTGGGCAAGCGAAATTTATTATGGAAATAAATAGGGATAAAATCACCGTCCCCACCATGGCTGAAATGGCCGCCAAAGGGGAAATGCCTGATATTCTCTTTTGGGTGGGCTGCGCAGGAAGCTTTGACGAGAGAGCGCAGAAAATAACCAGAGCATTTGTCAAAATTTTATATCGGGCAGGAATAAAATATGCAGTGCTCGGAACAGAAGAATCCTGCACGGGGGACCCTGCAAAGCGAGCCGGCAATGAATTTCTTTTCCAGATGCAGGCGTTTATGAATATTCAAACCCTGAATAATTACGGCATAAAAAAAATAGTTACTGCTTGCCCGCATTGTTTCAATACGCTGAAGAATGAGTACCCGGATTTAGGAGGAAAGTATGAGGTGATGCATCATACACAATTACTTCAGCAACTGCTTGACGAAGGAAAAATTAAAGTAGAAGGCGGAAAATTTTCAGGAAAAAAAATTACGTTTCACGACCCATGTTACCTCGGCAGAGGAAACGGAGTATATGAAGCGCCAAGAAGTGTAATAGAGAAACTGGACAGTGAATTATCAGAGATGAAACGTTCGCGGCAGCGTGGTTTCTGTTGCGGTGCGGGTGGAGCGCAGATGTTTAAAGATGCTGAACCCGGAAACAAAGAAGTGAATGTAGAACGTACCGAAGAAGCGCTGGCCCTGAAACCCGATGTGATTGCAACCGGATGCCCCTTCTGCATGACCATGATGACAGACGGAGTAAAACATTTCGATAAAGAAGCCGAAGTAAAAGTCCAGGATGTGGCTGAGCTGATTGCAAACGCACTAGACCTTTAAGATATTATGACCAGCTACAACGATATGCCTTCTGATTCCCGTGTTTGGGTTTACCAATGCGGCCGCAAACTTTCGGAAGATGAAGTTATTTCCATCGAAGAGAAAGCAAACTTATTTTTAGATGAATGGACCGCGCACGGAGCTAAGCTGAAAGCATGCTTTGAAATCCGCTACGGTATTTTTTTGCTGATGCTGGTTGATGAAAAGCAGGCCATGGCAAGCGGATGCTCCATTGATAAATCAGTTCATTTTATCCTGCAACTGGAAGGTGAACTGGGAATATCCCTGACTAACCGTATGCTGTTTGCGTATAGAAATAATACGGGTGAAGTTTCCGTTGCGGATAGAAATGAATTTGAACGGCTGGTGCAGACAGGAACAATAACAGGCGAAACAACCGTTTTCAACACGCTGGTAAAAAATAAATCAGAGCTTGAAACAGACTTTGAAATTCCTTTTGAAAAAAGCTGGCATAAAAATTTAATAAGCTCTTAAAGAGCTGCGTGCATAAAAAAAAACGTCCCGCAAAATTGCAGGACGTTTTTTCATGTTTTAAATTTTCGGCTTACCTCGCAGTTTTAATAATCTGAACCATCCGTCTGTTTTCACCCTGGGTAACGATGGCGGTGTAAACACCGGCTCCAAGGTTTTCCCCGATTTGGGTTTGCTCATCTACTTCAGAATATGATTCAACCACTCTGCCCATAACGTCAATCACTTTCACATAAACTACTTCATTAGAAGCAGTGAATATCTGGAGATTGAAAGCTGTATTGAACGGATTAGGATAAGGTACCGCGTAAAAATCTTCTACTACATCCGTGCTGCGCTGTGGGTAGTATAAGCTGCAAGGCCCTAAACAATCCCAGCGGTGCAGTCTCAGGTGGGGCTCAATTGCGGACGGCCCTATGCAAATGGTCTGAGGGTTATAGAAATTACCTTCCGGAACGTGACAAAGGATTACTTTCTTTAAATCATGGCCGCAACGGATATCAATCATCTGGATAGCCGGTGAAAGCACTGCCGGGCTTGGAGACGGACATCCATTGACATCATAAGCAATAACGCTGTATTCACCCGGTTGAGTAACATCGATAGATTGAGTTGTCTGACTATCAGGGAACCAGAGGTATGAAGCAGCCCCGGGAGCAACCGCTGTAAGGGTTATGCTTTGAGGGCCATATCCAATGAAGATAGCATTTTGCTGACAACCAAAAGGTGGCGGAGATGATATAGTAACATCAGGGCCAACTCCGGCAATAACCTGTACTTCGTTCGAAGTAGATGAGCATCCGTTTGCGTCTGTAATTTGTGCTTTATAAAGCCCGGCTCCGGCTGCAAGATATTGACTGTTGACTGCACCCGGAATTGCCGTAGAATTAAAGAACCATTGATACTGATAACCAATACCGGTATTTGCTGAAAGTGTTGCGGGATTGTTGGAACAAACCAGCACAGGACCCGGAGGAGTTACCACTGCAGGAGGAAGAGGATTAACAGTAACAGTAACAGGAGCAGACATTGCTGAGCATCCGTTGGCATCCATAACAGTTACATCAACCGTTCTGTTTACCGTTACATTTATCGTTTGAGTTATCTCTCCCTGGCCGCTCCACAAATATGAAACCCATGTTCCGGCATCGAGGGTAACAGAACCTCCGATACAGAAGCTAAGCGGGCCATTAGGTGTGATTACGGGAACAGGATTAGCATTAACAGTAACATTTACAGAACCGGTAGACACACAATTGTTGGCATCGGTTACCACTACTGAATAACTTCCGGTAGCAGCGACAGGAGCATTGGAGATGGAAGGATTCTGATTTCCTGACGAGAAACTATTAGGTCCAGTCCAGGAGTATCCAGTGCCACCGCTTGCAGTAAGGTTAAGCTGTGAACCGGCACAGATTGGAGAGTTACTACCAACTACCGGAACAGGATTAGAATTAACAGTAACACCTACAGAACCGGTGGATACACAATTGTTGGCATCCGTAACAACTACTGAATAATTTCCTGTTGCAGCCGTTGAAGCAGCGGGAATTGAAGGGTTCTGATTTCCTGATGAAAAACTATTAGGCCCTGTCCAGGAATAACCAGTGCCACCGCTTGCCGTAAGGTTAAGTTGTGAGCCATCACAAATCGGTGAGTTGCTTCCAACCACAGGAACAGGATTAGCATTAACAGTAACGCTTACAGAACCGGTGGATACACAATTGTTAGCATCAGTTACCACTACTGAATAATTTCCGGTAGCAGCAACAGAAGCGTTGGAGATGGAAGGGTTCTGATTTCCTGATGAGAAACTATTAGGCCCTGTCCAGGAATATCCTGTGCCACCGCTTGCGGTAAGATTAAGCTGTGAACCGGAGCATATGGGTGAATTGCTTCCAACCACAGGAACAGGATTAGCATTAACTGTAATGCTTACAGAACCGGTAGACACACAATTGTTGGCATCGGTTACCACTACTGAATAATTTCCGGTAGCAGCAACAGAAGCATTGGAGATGGAAGGGTTCTGATTTGCTGAAGAGAAACTATTAGGCCCTGTCCAGGAATATCCTGTGCCACCGCTTGCGGTCAGGTTAAGTTGTGAACCGGAGCATATGGGTGAATTGCTTCCAACCACAGGAACAGGGTTAGCATGAACAGTAACACTTACTGAGCCTGTGGATGAACAATTGTTAGCATTAGTGACAATGACTGAATAATTTCCTGATGCAGCCACTGTAGCATTCGAGATTGTAGGGTTTTGATTTCCTGAAGAGAAACTATTAGGTCCCGTCCAGGAATAACCGGTACCACCGCTTGCGGTAAGGTTAAGCGGGAAACCTGCGCATATCGGTGAGTTGCTTCCCACTACAGGAACAGGATTAGCATTAACAGTAACACTTACCGAGCCGGTAGCCGAACAATTGTTGGCATTGGTAACAATCACCGAATAATTTCCTGTTGCTCCTACAGTAGCATTTGAGACAGAAGGATTTTGATTTGCTGAAGAGAAACTATTAGGTCCTGTCCAGGAATATATTGTGCCACCACTCGCTGTAAGGTTAAGCTGTGCACCGGCACATATCGGAGAATTGCTTCCGACAACAGGGATAGGATTTGGATTCACCGTAAAGGTGAATGTGCCTGATCCGGTACAACCTTCCTGTGAGTGACCGACAACCGTATATATAGTCGTTTGGCTTGGGCCAAGCACTACGGAAGAACTGTCAGGATTTGAGCTGATAATACCTGTCGCAGGAGACCATGTATAATAAAAAGCTCCGGTTACGTTTACCGTCATGCTTCCGCCCTGGCATACTGCAGGGTTAGAAGGTGTAAATACAATTGGGTTCGGGCTGACAATAATAGAAATAGAACTGGTGCTTGTACATCCGTCAGCGCTTGTAGCCTGAACGGTGTATACTTGCGTCTGCGGAGGATAAACGGTTACAACCGAACCGGAAGTAGTATTGATAAATGAATTAGGGGACCATACATAATTAACAGCTCCCGCTGCCGTAATGGTGGTTGAATCACCCACACAAATACTGGGGTCACCGGCAAAGCCGATAACAGGAGGCAGAGCAACTGTTATTGAATATGTAAATGTTTGAGCGCCTCTGATAGGGCAAGCATTATCCCGAACCTGAACTGTAAATACATTGAGTCCGGCATCAGCAGCAGTAGGAGTCCAGCAAAAAGTTCCTATTGGATGCGGGGTACCTGCAATAACAAAAGATGCACTCGGAATACCATTATTCCATGTCATGGTTACGGTATCGTTTGGATTATTGTCAGAAGAATTAATGGTAAAACATGATTGCACACCGGAGCAAATAGTTGCAGCATAATTTATGGTATTGTTTAATCCGGATGCAACAGGAATATCATTGTTACAAACTATTACATAAACCTGCATATCTCTCATTACACTTCCTATCAACTGGCCGTTTCTGTATTCATCAACACGGAAAGCAAGCACAGCCAATTCTCCGTTTGCAGTAGGTGTCACATTCAGTTCACCGGTTTGCGTGTTCAGAACTAAATTGGTGTTTGAAAGGGGATTTGCCGTGCTGAATGGCAGCAGGTAATTAACCGGCTGAATCACGTTGCCAATCGATTGAAGGGGGTCGACCAAACTATATACAAGAGAATCTCCATCGGCATCAATAGCAGCATGGTTATAAGTCATAGCCTGGTTTACGCAAAGAAATGCAAGCGGCGGATTGGAAAAACCCGGGGAGCAATCCGATGGTGCAAGTACATTGTTCAACGTAGCGCGCACCGTCAAACTTTGACCTCCCGGATTATTGAGAGTAGTAATATTCTGGTTACGTGCATTTACGTCTACGCTGAATTCCCAGTCGGTACATTGGGTAGGCAAAGTATAATTGCCAACATAAACCCACTTTCTGTATCCCTGAACACCACCAATAGCAGTATCACACGAGGTAAGAACACTGCCGCATGCAAGAGAAACCTCTGTTCCGTTTGGCTGGGGCGCCTGGTTCAGTGTAAATACTGTATTTATTCCACACGTTGCTGAAATCAGTCTCAGCGTTACTGAAGCAGGCTCAGGAGCAGGATTCCAATTAGCAGGGCTTCCGCAATTGCGATAGAAAGTATACGTGAACCGGTAATCATTTACTCCCGGTCCAACCCAACAAAATTGTATGTCGCCTCCTGCACAGTGCGTGGCATAGGATACATTACCTGAAAAAATAAAAATTGTACTTAAGGAGAGAATCAGAAAAAATTTTCTGACCTTCTCGGCGTAGATTGTTTTCATGATTTATAATTTGATGAGTTTATATTGATTTAAGATGTAAAAATGACTTTTCAGGTTGCAATATGCTATAAATTTATTTATGATTCAAAAATATTTGACCGATATCCGCTAATCTTGGGTGAAGGGATTGTTTTCATGTTTCTTCATTGCGAAAATAAGAAAATAATCTAATCGATGTGCCCCTTAGTTTTCAACTTTCCGGTTTGCCCAGACTGCCCTTCAACTTGCGTGCTATCCTGCATTTTTTTGTGAATTTCCTCTGTCAGGTCCATATCGAGCCGGGGGCTTCCCGCGTTAATCCATGCGGTATACCAGTATCCGCCTACCCTCTGAATGGCAAGCCGCAGGCGGCGTTCAACCATTCCATTCAACATTTCATTATATTTTTCTGAAAATTCTCTCGAGTAAACTTTTTTAGTTGCTGTGCCTTGCTGCTCGTAGCTGAATTTTTTATCGGGCGGGTAGGTTTTTGTCAGCAACTTTTCAAACCCAATAACTGAATCAACAGCAGCAAAGCTCTCATGCACAATGTTCCATGCCTCTGTTTGCGGATGTTCAATGTACTTTGCTCTTCCCGTAAAGTAATCATAATTCTCTCCATATAATTCCGGAAGCCGTGATTCCCAGAAACCATGAATGCCTTCCTGGTCTGTAAGCTGACCGTTGTAATTTTCGGTGGTGTGCAAAGGCACATGCGCATCGGCAACGTAATGTCCCAGTTCCGCACTGTAGCGGAGAATAAGGTATGCATCCTTTTTTAAAAATGCATCCGTCAGCATGTACGTCATCTTAACAATATACCAGGGAACAATTCCATAATTGTTCAGCGAATCCTCTCCGTATTTTGCAACGGCATCTTTCCAAAATCCGGGAACAGAATCGCTGGCACCATAATGTTCAGTGTCAAAATAATGCCGGGCCGCTTCCCGGGGAATTGCGTTTCTTCTTTTGTCAGGGTCTACCGCATGGTCGGTGATGTAATCAATATTCTTTTTGTAAAACAGAATCATATCAGGGGGTAATGTAAACACAGCCATGTGGTTTATTTTTTGGTGCGCCCAGAATCCCCACGAAAAAATATTTTCCTGCGGAAGAAGAAAAAGCAAAAGGAAGAGGAATGAAAACAGGCGAAGCCGATTCATCACTCACTAACTTCAGAAAATTTGGGCTCCATTTTTACCAGCGTGGTTCCGTGAAGAACAGGTATGACATCCGTTTGATTGGGGGTGAGACAATACTTGATATCTTTTTTAAGGTTGAGGCGCGCCAAACGCTCCTTATGCGAAGAATGATTCAGAAACTTATAAGGGTCCTGTTCGGCAAGCTGGTATAAATATTTAAGAGCAAGGCAGGCATCGCCATGCTGGTAAGTTTCACTTAACGATGAAATTTTTTCCGTTACTGCCCCCGCAAATAAAGCATCTTCGAGATTGAATTTATTTTTCCATCCTGAACATAAAAGCAAAATATTCTTGTTCTCTTCCATAAGCCAATTGCAGAGCGCATCTATATTCAGGAACGAACCGATAACCACTTTATAGGCATGCCTGGCAACCTGTATGGCATGCGTTCCGTTGGTAGTAGTAATTACAACAGTTTGCCCTTTTACTTTTTCTCCCATATAACTGAAAGGTGAATTACCAAAATCGAACCCGTCAACAACTTCACCATTTCGTTCTGCACCTACCAGGTAACCATGGCTTTTGTATTCCATTGCTTCCTCAACAGTGGCAACGGGAATTACTTTTTCCGCTCCATGCTCAAATGCCGTGCAGATAGCAGAGGTAGCACGAAGAATATCAATGATGACTACAATGCTGTGGTTATCCTCGTATATCGGATATAGGTAAGGTGAAAAACAGGCATCCAAAGTTAGCTTGTCAGGTTTGGGTTCTGTCATAGTCTTTCGTTTAAGAAAGAGGATGCTCTTGTTTGGTTCAACGAAACTAATAAATTATTCCAACTTATTTTCTGTAAAAAGGAATTTTTACCACCACCGCCTTTAATAAGTTATTTCTTACCCGAATAAAGATTTCCGTGTTTTCTTTCGAATATTCTGTCTTCACATATCCCATGCCGATTGCTTTTTGCAGCGAGGGTGATTGCGTGCCCGAGGTAACCTCTCCGATTATATTTCCTTCTTTGTCTGTTATTTCATAATGCTGTCGTGGAATGCCGCGGTCAATCATTTCGAAGCCAACTAATTTCCGGCTCACGCCCTTTTCTTTCTGCTGAAGTAAAATATTTTTTGCCGTGAAATCTTTGGTAAATTTTGTAATCCATCCCAGCCCTGCTTCCAACGGAGAGGTGGTATCATCAATATCATTTCCGTAAAGACAAAAACCCATTTCAAGACGAAGCGTATCGCGGGCGCCTAGTCCAACCGGTTTTATACGGAATGGTTTTCCACTCTCAAAAACAGCATCCCAAATTTTCTGCGATGAGACGGTTTCAAAATAAATTTCGAATCCGCCTGCACCTGTATATCCCGTTGCTGAAACCAACACATTATCTACACCCGCAAATTTTCCTTTTTGAAAAGTATAGTATTCCATACTCTTCAAATCCATATCTGTAAGCGGCTGCAGTACATCAACCGCCTTGGGCCCCTGCACGGCAAGGAGCGTAGTCTTATCGGATATGTTGTGCATCTCCACTCCCTTGGTATTATTTTTCATAAACCAGTTCCAGTCCTTTTCCATATTGGATGCATTCACCACCAGCATGTATACATTTTCTTCTACGCGGTACACGAGCAAATCGTCTACAATGCCCCCTTGTTCATTGGGTATGCAGGAGTATTGAACTTTCCCCACAAAAAGCCTGGACGCATCATTCGATGTGGTGCGTTGAATTAAATCAAGCGCATTCGGTCCTTTAAAAATAAATTCGCCCATGTGAGAGACATCAAATACGCCTATACCATTGCGCACTGTTTGATGCTCTGCCGTGATGCCTTCATATTGCACCGGCATAAGGTATCCCGCAAAGGGAACCATTTTGGCGCCAAGGCGGGTGTGCACTTCGGTAAGTGCAGTTTGCTTTAAAGTTTCTTCTATTGTCTCCATAAAAATTATGCGTGCTAAGATAGGGAATAGTCAGAGTTCAATAAGAGAATTTAAGGTTATCCCCTCTTTTCTATTTTTGAACTTCTGAAATTGTGCCTTTCCTGATGAAGAAAAAATATTTTGTGCTGATTGCAGTTATCCATCTTCTGCTGGTTGTCACCGATTTGATGATATATAAGTATGGCATCGGTCCTGACGGATTACGGTATTTGTCGGCTGCAAACGATTTTGCTTCTTTTAATTTTTCGGGAATGGATGCAGCCATGCATTGCAATACTGCTCCCGGCTATCCCCTCTTCCTGGCTGCCATAAAGCTCGTCACATGGAATAAGCAGATAATGATTGCTATAATTCAGTCGCTGGCTTTCTGCATGGCGCTTTATTATTTGCTGACTAATCTTTTTGCAAAAGGATACTTCTCTTATGCGATGTGTATTACGGCTTATGCGCTCGCGCTTTTTTCGCCCGAAATATTTCAGACCAACGCCATGGTGCTTGCCGAATCGCTTTGTGCAAGCGCTTTGCTTCTTAGCTGCGGAGCTCTTATAAACGGGGTTCAAAAAAAATCAAGCACGGTGCTGTTTGTTATCGGTGTGTGTTTCCTTGTACTGACAAAATTTGAGTACATTTTTGCATTGCCGTTGCTGCTCTTACCTCCTATCGCAAAAAAAAATTACAGGCCGGTTGTTGCAACGGTATTTTTCCTTGGGCTTGCATTATTCTTAAACGCATGGAAAAATTATTTTCTCTTTGAAAAGGTAAGCCCCTTCAGCTTTGGTTCGGGCTCTGCCATGTACGGAGGAAATAACCTCAACGGTGACGGCTCATGGCATTTCACAAACAAGAGCTTGAATTATCTGCCGCCCGATAAAGAAGAAAATTACCTGGCTACTCTGCAGCTCAATTCAAAGTGCCTTTGTCTCGAACAGGATTCATTGTTTAAAGCGTGGGCAAAAGATTCATGGAAAAATAATGCCGGGTTCCAGTTGAAAATAATTCCGCTCAAGTTTTTAAAGCTGTGGTTGATTCCCGCAAGTATGGATTTTTACACCCGCATGACAGAATTTAAACCCGGTCTGCAACTAAGAGTTTTATTTGATGATGCCATCTGGCCCTGGTATGGTAAATACAAGCATGCTTTTTACCTGATTGTTTACTGGCTATACGCGCTTGCAACCGTTGTCGGTTTCGGAATAAAAATATTACAAGACAAATTCCGCTCTGCTGATTTATTTATACTGTTACTTTTTATGATAATGAGTTTTTTGTACAGCACTTTCTTTTATGGGTTAGGAAGATTCCATGTTCCTGTGTTTGCGCTGCTGGTTTTATATGCGGCTTTCACCATTAAGTTTATAGATACACGTTTTTTTAAGACGGCAATATTTAAGCGGCTTGAGCAAATGAATCAAACAGAAATTAAACTGTGAGTACCTCCGGCGATACCATATATTTTAAAAACCTGGACGGGCTTAGAGCTATCGCTGCGTTTTCCGTAATACTTTTTCATTGCGGCTGGTGGTTTATGTATCCCGACACATCATTCTACAAAGCGCTTAAATTCCTGCTGGTATTCGGAGGCGAAGGAGGGCACCTGGGAGTAAAATTCTTTTTTGTATTGAGTGGTTTTCTAATTACGTATTTAATGTTCAGCGAGCGGGAAAAGCGCGGCAAGCTTAACGTGCCGTACTTTTATGTACGAAGAGTGCTGCGTATCTGGCCCTTGTATTACCTTACACTGATTGTGGGGTTTTTAATTTATCCCTGGCTTATGCATCTTGCTGGAAAAAATTTTGAAGAGACTGCGAGCGGTTTTTTGTATTCGGTTTTTGCTGCCAACTTCGATAACATCTATAATGGCTTTCCAAAGGCAGGAATACTAGGAGTACAATGGAGTGTAGCGGTGGAAGAGCAGTTTTACCTTACATGGCCGTTGCTGTTTTATGCATTCAGCCGGAAAAAGTTTTTTCCGCTTTTACTGCTCGCAATTATTATTTTATCAGAAATATTTTTTATCCATGCAGATACATTTGCGGAGCGTAACTTTCACCTCTTTAGCTGTTTCCGTTTTCTGGCCTTTGGCGGATTACTTGCCTGGGTTTGCTTCGTGAAGCCACAACAGGTGAGGGCTTTTTTCAGAATAATAAATAAAGCGTCAACTTTTTTTATTTACATCGCCTGTATATGGCTCATGCTTTTTCAGCGGCATCTTTTGCTTTCTATTCCCTGGTACAAATACATCAATCACTTTTTGCCCATTTTGTTTTTCGGCTTTGTAATTGTTGAACAAAATTATTCTGCCAATTCTTTTTTCAAGATAGGTTCATTCCGCATACTTAACTGGCTGGGCAAAATCAGTTACGGTTTATATCTCACACACATGATTGCCATTTACATTGTGATGGCAGTATTTCCGCATGATGCAAGGTTTGGTCTGCTTAAAATTTTCACTGCTGTTTCCATTACAGTGCTTATTAGCCATGTGAGCTATTATTACATAGAATCCTTCTTTCTTTCACTGAAAAATAAGTTTTCAATCGTGAAGACGGCATCTCCCCAAGCGGCCTGATGCAGGTTCCGTAATTTTGTTTTACTTTTATATTCTCAACCTGTTTACCATGAAAAAAATTACAGCTATAGTATTTTTCATTCTTGCTTTCTCGCATGGTAAGTCTCAGTCACAATTCACCAATGTTTTAATTTCTCCAACGGGATGCACCGAGCCAAGTATTTGTATTGACCCGACTAACACGAATAGAATTGTTGCCGCTACCAACTGTGCGTATAGCTATTACTCGGCTGATGCGGGTTTAAGCTGGGACACCTGCCAGAATGATACCATCACCCGGGGACAATGGGCTTATGATGCTTGCATGGTTGCCGACTATAACGGTAACTTTTATTATTTCCATAACTGGGGAATTTCTCCTCCTAATATCACCGTTCAAAAATCTTTCAATGGCGGGCAGCACTGGAGTTTTGACAATAATGTTCCGGCATTGTATGATAAGGAAATGGTTTGCCTGCGCCCATCTACCAACGAACTTTACGCTGTGTATATTCCTACAACGGGAACCGACAAAGTGGGCTATTCAAAATCATCTGACGGTGCCGTAACGTGGACACCCGCTACCTACGTGAATGCGCAAACATACCCGGGTATTCAGTGGGGTGCCGCACCGGCGGTAGGAAAGCTGCCTGGCCAGCTTTATGTAGTGTGGGAAAATTCTGCAGGTGTTTATTTCCAGAAATCAATCGATGACGGAGCTACCTGGCTTGCCTTTGATACGCAGCTTCGCCCTTTCTTTAACAGCGGCAATGGTTACAACTGTATGCCCAGCATTGCCTGTGATGTGAGCAGCAGCATTTACGGAGGCAACCTGTACATTACCTGGTGGGAACTGGACATGACGGGAACCGACACCGATATTTATTTTGCCAAATCAACCGATGGCGGAAACTCATGGAATATTACAAGCATAGCCAGCGATATAAGCACCAACCAGAAATGGCCGCAGATAACCGTTGACCCGGTTACCGGCTACCTGTATATTGTTTACTACAACCAGAATAATCCTGCAACGCAACATGACATACGTTTGCTTTTTTCTTTTGACGGTGGAAGCACATTCTTTAATGTTCCCGTTTCAGTTACCCCGGCTACGGTTACTAACTGGTATCATCATTACATAGGGAACTCCGCTTATAACGGAGTCATCCGCCCCGCATGGACCACAAACGATTCTCTTTACACAGCCATCATCAGCCAGGCACAACTCATGCAGTGGCTCGGCACGCAGGAGTATGATGTAACATCAGCAGTAAATATTTATCCTAATCCTTCGTATGGCATCTTTAATATTAATGCTGCCGATGAAGGAACAATACGTGTGATCGACTCCGAAGGACAAGTTATTTACAATTCGGCTATTGAACCATTAAACTATTTAACAATGGATTTGAGCCGCCAGCCTGTGGGTCTTTACCTCGTTACACTTCAAACTAAAAAAGGAATGGTGACGAGGAGAATCATTAAGATGTAAGAACCTCCCTACCTCCCCGCCAGCATATTAAAATACTTCAGGTAATTTTCTTTTTGTGATTCTACCGAGTAGCGCTCTATGACGGTTTGGCGCGCTTTCTGTCCAATGCTCTTTCTCAATTCTTCTGATTCAATGAGCTGTGAAATTTTTTCTACCCATTCATTTTCATCAGAGGCGAGAAAGCCGTTTTCGCCATCGCTCACTATTTCTGTATTCACTCCCACGGGAGAAATCACAGCAGGAATTTCCAATGACATATACTGCAATGCTTTGAACCCGCATTTTCCCTTCGACCATTCATCGTCAGGCAGCGGCATAATACCAATGTCTATTTCATGCAACTCTTTGATTTCATTTTCAAGATTCCATGCTCTTCCTGTAATCCCCAGCTCATCGTTGCGGTAGCTGCTGTCACCAATAACTTTGAAGTGAATTTTTTCACTGTACTTTTTTTTGAGGGCTTTCAAAACAGGTACTGCCAGTTCAAAATGTTTTATGGTGGTGATGCTCCCCGTCCAGCCGATGCAGAGGGAATTTTTTTCCTCCCGTTGAACCGCGGGAACATGATAATTTGTATCTAACGTGGTAGGAATAACTACAACATTTTCGTTGAACTGCCTGGCAAAAGCGGCTAAATAATTATTGCCTGCAAACACCAAATCGCTAAGCGCAATGATGGTAACCGTTTTGCCCGGGTTTTTAAGCCATGAGAAATTCCGGTTGGCTTCGCTCACATCCATGTGCCAGATGGCATCGTCAAAATCGAAAATTATTTTTGCTTTTGATTTCTTAAACTTCCTTTCAAAAAAGGAAGAGCCCGTCATGAATGCTTCCCGCTGTATAAACACAATGTCATAGTGCCTTATGTTTTCATCAATCACATCCTTCCACCGCTTGTAGGCGCTCTTTAAAAAGATGCGGGCTTTATTGAAAAAATTGCCCGGCCGGTAGAATAATTTGTCATCCTGTTCCGAAATGAGGTAGGAAAAATGATAGTCGTATCCATGCTGCTTAAGATAATCCATGTATTGCTCAAAGCGGAAACGCTGGCTGGGCGAGCGGTTCCTGCGGTGTGAAGCTATATACAATACCTTGGGCATCCTGATAAAATATTTTATATGAAATTTTGCACGACCAAGATATAGGTTATAAGTTATATGTTATACGTTATTAGCAAAAACGGCCATTGGCCGTCAACTCATAATGTTTCCTTAAACTTGATTTCATCGGAAATAATATCTTTGACAGAATCTTGAATTGATGGAACTTCCCGGCAAGCACACACCCCGCTGGATTATATTCGGCATAGACCTGGCTATTTGCCTTTGCTCGGTCCTGCTTGCCTATTTGCTCCGCTTCAACTTTGCAATTCCTCAAAATGAAATCCAGTCGTTCTACTATGTATTTCCTTTTGTTCTCTTTGTGCGGGCGAGCAGCTTTTTAATATGGCGCACCTACGCGGGGATTATACGCTATACAGGCACGCGCGATGCACAGCGCATTTTTGTTGCTGTTATTTCGGGCTCCGTGATTTTTGTGACGGCAAATATTATTTCATATAGCATAACACAAAAAAACGTTATACCGTATTCAATTGTCATCATTGATTTTATTACCACTGTTTTTGCAATGAGTGCGATGCGGGTCATGGTAAAAACACTGTACCTTGAACTAAGCAATACCATACGAGACCGCAAAAATGTGATTATATATGGCGCAGGCGATTTCGGAGCAATTGCCAAACGTACATTAGACAGAGATGCGGGCGCGCGTTACCGTGTTGTCGCTTTTGTCGATGATGATTCAAATAAGCATGGCAAGCTCCTGGAAGGAATTAAAATTTATGGCAGCGAGAAAGAATTCAAGGAACTGCTCGCAAAAGGAGAAGCATCTCATCTCATCCTTGCCATCAGCAACGTTTCTGCTCATCGCAAAAAAGAAATTATAGAACTGTGCCTTGCTTATAACGTTAAAGTGCTCGATATTCCGCCGGTGAGCCGCTGGATAAATGGCGAACTCAGTTTCCGCCAGATTCGCAGGACAAAAATTGAAGACCTGCTCGACCGCGATGAAATACAACTGGATGAAAACAGCATCCGTCATGATTTTTCGGGGCGCAGAATACTGGTTACAGGCGCGGCAGGTTCTATCGGCAGTGAAATTGCCAAGCTGCTGGTGCCTTTTTCTCCTTCGCTCTTAATCCTGCTCGACAATGCTGAAACTCCGCTGTATGAGCTGGAGCTGGAAGTGAAAGAAAAACTCGGTTTCAAAAATTACGAAGCCGTTGTCGGTGACGTTAGAAGCCGTGACCGTATGAAACGTTTATTCGATGCGCTGAACCCGCAGATAGTTTTTCATGCTGCTGCTTACAAGCATGTGCCTATGATGGAACAAAACCCTTCTGAAGCGGTAAATACCAACGTAACGGGAACCCGCGTGCTGGCAGACCTTTCCGTACAATATGGTGTTGAAAAATTTGTTTTTGTGTCTACCGACAAAGCGGTGAACCCTACCAACGTGATGGGCGCAACCAAACGCATTGCAGAAATCTATATCCAGTCTCTAAATAAAATTACTTCTCCAAAAGGCGGAACCAAATTCATCACTACGCGCTTCGGAAATGTGTTGGAGTCAAACGGTTCTGCAATACCCCGTTTCAGAAAACAAATAGAAGAAGGCGGACCGGTAACAGTAACGCATCGGGACATCACCAGGTTTTTTATGACCATTCCCGAAGCATGCCGCCTGGTTCTTGAAGCCGGCGCTATGGGAAAAGGAGGAGAAATTTTTATTTTTGATATGGGGCACTCAGTTAAGATTGATGACCTGGCGAAAAAAATGGTTCAGCTCTCCGGCCTTACGCTGGGTAAAGACATCCAGATAGAGTACACCGGCCTGCGCCCCGGTGAAAAACTTTACGAGGAGCTTTTGAACGACCAGGAAAACACTATGCCCACGCATCATCCAAAAATTATGATTGCCAAAGTGAAGGAATACGATTTCAATGTGATTGAAAAAGAAATCGCTGAGCTTATCATGCTTTTCGACAGTCAGAACAATGAGATGCTTGTGAAGAAAATGAAACAGATTGTTCCGGAATTTATCAGCCGCAATTCTATTTACGAGGAGCTTGACAAATAATAAATCAAGTTCACCGGCGGATTATATGACCACCATAGAGAGCAATACGGTTTCCATAAACAAACCAGCAGCAGAAGTTTATAATTTTCTGAGAGACTTCAGAAATTTTGAAAAACTTATGCCCGAGCAGGTGGTTGACTGGAAGGCCACATCTGAAGAATGCAGTTTCACCATTAAAGGTATGACGGTGCTGGGGATGAAATTCAAACAAAAACTACCTAACTCGCTTCTTGAAATTGAACGTAACGGAAAAGCGCCCGTTGATTTTACGTTACGATGTATGATTAGCGGAGACAAGCCATGCGATGTAAAGCTTGAGTTTGATGCCGAACTTAATCCTATGCTTAAGATGCTTGCAGAAAGGCCGCTGACTAATTTTCTGAACATGCTGGCGGCAAAGCTTCAGGAATTATTTGCCGCAGATAAAAGTGTTTGAATTTTTTTCTTTTTTTCTTTTCTCCCGGTAATATTCTTTTGCCATTGGTTCGGTGAGTGGATAACAAAGGCGAGTTCTTTGAGGCGAAACGTTTCCGGTTTTCCTTTTTCGTCTTCGAGAACCAGTTTTCCATCTTCCGATACACCGATGATTCGTGCTTTGAAAATAATTCCCTTTTTTCTGAAATAAAAAAATTCTCTAAAACGGTACATCGCATTTATATAATCGGAATGGATGGAACGATGTCCTCCACGCTTAAGCTGAAGGTAGCGCACCTCAAGGCAATTGCTTAGCCCCGCAAAACATTTTTGAACATCATATTTTTGTTTTGTTATGTTCCTGAAGGATTCAGCCTCAGGAATATAGCTTTTGAATTTTTGCTGATTCACATTGATGCCGATACCAACTACGGAGTGATTTACTTCAGAAAACGTAACTGAATTCTCTATAAGTATGCCGGCTATTTTTTTATCGCGGTAAAAAATATCATTGGGCCACTTGATGGAAACATGCGCTTTGAGAACAGATTTTATGTAATCATAAACACCGAGGGTAATTGCTTTATTGAGGGCAAACAAATCCCGCGGTTCTATAAAAGCGGGATAGAATATATAACTCACCAATAAATTCTTTCCGGCTTCGCTTTCCCAATTCGTCCCCGCCTGTCCCTTTCCGGCCGCCTGAAAATTTGCCAGCACAGCGGTTCCATCCGGGGGGTGATGAGCCAGAATCTGCTCTGAAGCCACCAGGTTTGTGGAGGATACTTTTTCGAGCCGGACGGTATTTTTTCCAGTAAATAATGTTTTTAACAATTCTTTCGTTTTCACTGTTTGAATTTAAGATGAGAATGCATTCCTGCCTGCTGTATCCTTCGAAAAATTGGTTACTTTTGTGAAAAGATAACCAAAATTACCAAAAATTCAAACACAAAAAATTACCCGCGTATACTTGAAGACAAAAAAAGCCACTCGCCCGCGTAAGAGGGCATCCAAGCCAGATGGGTCGGAAACACTTGCCGGCTCGGTGATAGAAGGAATGCAGGAAAAGAAAGGACAGGAAATTGTGAGTATTGATATCAGAAATTTTAAAAGCGCCATAGCGGATTTTTTTGTGATATGCCATGCCGATTCACGCCCGCATGTGGAGGCTATTGCCGATAGCGTTGAGGAAATAGTATATAAACATTCGGGAGAACTTCCCACCCATAAGGAAGGAAAAGAAAATGCCGAGTGGATACTTCTTGATTACGTTAACGTGGTGGTTCACATATTCAGAAAAGAAAAAAGAGAATTCTTCGGTATCGAACGCCTTTGGGCTGACGCACGAATTCGAACCGTTGCACTAAATTACTAACCCCATCAGACAAAACAGCAGAACAGGTACCGTGGCATGTTGTTTGACAACATGCAGAGACCTTTAATATCATGAGCGAAAAAAAGAATACAGAAAAGAAAAAAACCGAGAACAGGCAGACACCTCCCCTTAAAGGTAAGTCGCCTAAGTTTTCTTTTAACTTTTACTGGATATACGGAATCATTCTTGCTGTGCTTATTGCAACGCAGATATTTAATTTTAACGGAACTCCTAAGAAGATAACATGGGATGAATTTAACCGCAATATGCTGCAAGTCCAGGACGTGGAAAAAATCGTAGTGGTAAACAACCAGGTTGCAAATATTTACATTAAAAAAGACCGGCTTAAGCTGGATAAGTATAAGGACGTGAAGTACAAGTCCTGGGGCAATACCGATAACCCCGGACCGCACTATTACATTAATACAGGACCGGCAGAGATATTCGACAAGAAATTATCCGAAGCGCAAAAAGACCTTCCGGCCGATGTGCAGAGGGTTCCGGTTGATTATGAGCCCGAAAGCAAAGGATACTGGGATTTTATTCTTACCTGGATTCTGCCCTTAGGAATCATAATACTTTTCTGGATGTTTTTAATGCGAAGAGTGGGTGCCGGCGGACCGGGCGGACAGATTTTTAACATTGGAAAATCAAAAGCTACTTTATTTGACAAAGACCTGCAGGTTAAAGTTACATTTAATGACGTTGCCGGTTTGCAGGAAGCCAAAGTTGAGGTGATGGAAATTGTAGACTTCCTGAAGAACCCCAAAAAATATACTTCACTCGGTGGAAAAATTCCCCGGGGTGTGTTGCTGGTAGGCCCTCCCGGAACAGGGAAAACATTATTGGCAAAAGCAATGGCCGGCGAAGCACAGGTTCCATTCTTTTCGCTTTCAGGTTCAGACTTTGTGGAAATGTTTGTGGGCGTTGGCGCATCGCGCGTAAGAGATTTATTTAAGACAGCAAAAGAAAAAGCGCCTTGTATTGTTTTTATAGATGAAATAGATGCCATTGGCAGAGCCAGGGGCAGGTCTCCGTCTTTCAGCGCAAACGATGAAAGAGAAAGCACGCTTAACCAGCTCCTCACCGAAATGGATGGTTTTGCGAGTAACTCAGGCGTTATCATACTTGCGGCAACTAACCGTGCCGATGTTCTGGACCGCGCATTGCTGCGTCCGGGAAGATTTGACCGTACCATTTTTGTGGAGCTCCCCGACCTGAACGGGCGAAAAGAAATTTTCAATGTTCACCTCAAAGACCTTAAGATTGATAAGTCGCTCGATATTGATTTTCTTGCACGACAAACTCCGGGATTTTCAGGAGCCGATATTGCCAACGTGTGCAACGAGTCGGCACTGATTGCAGCACGCAAAGGAAAAATAATCATCGAGAAGCAGGACTTTATGGATGCCATTGATCGTGTAGTAGGCGGACTTGAAAAGAAAAATAAAATTATCACTCCCCATGAGAAAAGAGTGATTGCATATCATGAATCCGGCCATGCTTCGGTAAGCTGGCTGCTTGAACATGCGCATCCGCTGGTGAAAGTGACCATTGTCCCTAGGGGAAATGCGTTAGGCGCAGCATGGTATCTGCCCGATGAAAGGCAAATCACCACTAAGGAGCAAATGATTGACGAAATCTGCGCTGCCCTTGGCGGACGTGCTGCCGAAGAAATTATTTTTAAAACGATAAGTACAGGAGCGCTCAGTGATTTGGAAAAAATCACCAAACAGGCATACGCCATGGTTTCCATCTATGGTTTGAACGACCGCGTTGGAAACCTGAGTTTTTATGATTCCACCGGTGGGCAGGATTACACTTTCAACAAACCATACAGCGAAAAAACCGCAGAGATAATTGACGAGGAAGTAAAAAAGATGATTGACCTTTGTTACCTGCGCACTAAAAAGCTCCTCGAAGACAACAAGACAAAGCTGGACGCACTGGCAAAACGGCTGCTGGAAAAAGAAGTCATCTTTAAAGAAGACCTTGAAGATATTTTTGGAAAGCGCCCGTTTGAAGAACCCAAACTTATTGAAGACAGTGCCCCGGTTTCAGGTTCAACCGCAAATCAAAACGGAACTCCTGTCGTTGCTCCATCAGAAAATAAGGTTCCATTGACGCAGGAGTCGAAAGAATAATTCCTGTTCGCGATTTAACACATAACTATTCTTTATGCTGGAAAGTACCTCGCGGGAAAAAATCCTTAAGAAAATCCGGAATGCGCTTACGCATAAAGTAGCCAACCCTTTTCCGCATACAGATTTTGAATCGCCTGTTCATGTTCAGCCGGCAGAAGCCCTTGAAATAAATTTTGCCCATTCGTTTTCCGCTATCGGGGGGCATTTTGTTTTTTGTGAGCATGAAGCAGCTTTGATTTCCAATCTCTCTTCTTTTGTTAAAGAGCTTTCCCTGAAAAATATTTTTACCGCCGATGAAAAAATTGCCGGTTATCTTCAAAAGGCGGGTATTCGTTTTTCTTCGGAAGAAAAAAATCTGACCGAAGGAGATGTTTCTTTTACTTTGTGCGAAGCGCTGATTGCCCGTACGGGAACCGTGCTGGTAAGTTCGCAGCAAAGAGGCGGAAGAAAATCTGTTGTGGCTTCCCCTATACATGCTGTTATTGCATTTACTTCGCAGCTTGTGCCCGATATTAAAGATGCACTGATTAAAGTAAGAAACTCATACCGCGGCCTGTTTCCGTCTATGGTAAGTTTCCTGAGTGGCCCCAGCCGCACGGCAGACATTGAAAAAACTTTGGTAACAGGAGCGCACGGGCCTAAAGCAATTTATGTTTTTCTTCTTGATGATGATGCTGCTGCAACATAATTTTTTATGGAAAAAGGGTGGGAACGAATTTACTTTACTGATAAGCCGCACATCGTAAGCATCGTGCGTTCCCTGCTTAAGGAAAACGATATTGAATCCATCGAGGTAAATAAAAAGGATTCGAGCTATGCTTTCGGAGATATAGAAATTTTTGTTAAAGAAGAAGATGTCATCTTTGCAAAAATTTTAATTCAGCAAAAACACCTGTGAGCAATTTTTTTCAACGGACATTAACCGGGGCGATTTTTATCATCGTTGTGCTGGGTGCAGTGCTGATGGGCGGGTACACATTTGCAGCGCTGTTTTTTATTGTCAATATTTTAGGGCTTGCAGAATTTTATTCGCTTCTTGAAAAGAACGGGATCCGGGTTCAGAAATTTTCCGGAGTTTTTTTGGGTTCTTTTTTATTAGCGATTGTTTTTTTGCACTTAGCAGGTTCTCTTCCTGCAGATTTCTTGCTTCTGCTTCCTGCCGTGCTGCTTTTCGTTTTTGCCAATGAGCTTTTTCTCAACCGCCCCAATCCTTTTTCATCCATAGCTTACACACTCCTTGGAATTATTTATATCTCACTCTCTCTTTCACTATTTATTGCAATTCCATTTGTGCACTCAGCCGGTGGTTACGGTAGCTCTGTTGTTATAGGATACTTTGTGATACTCTGGACGAGCGATACGGCTGCTTACCTGGTAGGGTCGCGTTTTGGAAAGAACCGCCTGTTTGAAAGAATCTCTCCTAAAAAATCGTGGGAGGGCGTTATCGGTGGTTTAATCTGCGGACTTATTGCTGCCTATATACTCGCTCAATACTATCGGCAATTTTCCCTGCTGCAATGGCTTATCATAGCTATTGTGATTATCGTGACCGGAATTATTGGCGACCTGGTGGAATCTATGTTCAAGCGTAATATGCAGGTAAAAGATACAGGGCACATCCTTCCGGGACATGGCGGTATCCTCGACCGCTTTGACGCGCTTTTATTTTCTGCGCCCTTTGTTTTTGTTACAGTGTATTTCTTCTGCCGTTAAGGTTTTTTTCTTCGCTGCAATTTCACCAATTAAAAAATTAAGTAACGTTGCAATATGCAGCGGCAAAAATTTTTACCCGGTACGCGAACTGATTTTTTTCTGCTGTTGCTGATTATTATTACCGGAACTGTGCTGCGTTTTATTTTTTTCGACCGCTGTCCCTACACGCATGATGAAATACACCCCCTGGCACAACCCAGCTACGGTAGTTTTAGCGAGCTTATCGAAAAAGGTGTTAAGCCGGATGTTCATCCGCCCTTGCTTCCTGTCTTTATAAATTATTACACTAAACTTTTTGGCACATCTGAAATGGTTGTAAAATTTCCGTTCGTGATTTGCGGAATACTATCCATCCTGCTGGTATATCTTATAGCTGCAAAATGGTTTGGAAGTATTGCGGGGCTTTTGTCTGCTGCCATTGTCAGCACAGTCCAATACACGGTAATGTATAGTGTAATTGCAAGGCATTATTCACCCGGATTATTTCTTACGCTGCTTCTGGTTTACTGCCAGGCAAAATTTTTTGAAACTGAAAATAAAAAAAAGTTCCTCTGGCTTGCAGCATTTACGATTACGGGGGTTGCCTGTTCATATCTGCACTATTTCTGTCTTTTTTTTACAGCTATCGTTGCGCTCACAGGTTTTCTATTCGTGAGTCGAAAAAATTTCTGGCAGTATTTCATTGCCGGCGTATTGATTCCACTTCTATTCCTCCCATACCTGCCGGTATTTTTTGTGCAGTTCGGTTACAAAGGAGTAGGCGGACCTGCAGGATGGCTTGGCGCACCGGACAGCAGCTTTTTTCTGAAGTACATTCGGTACCTATTTCATTACTCAATAGTATTCCTTTTTTTTGTTGCAGCGATATTTTTATTTGGTGTTATAAAAAGTGCAATGAAGCATGAAAAAATATTTTCAAAGCACCGTCTTATTTCTCTTGTGTGGTTCCTGGTTCCTTTGCTTACAGGATATTTTTATTCCATCAAAGTAAATCCCATTCTCCAATATTCTGTCTTGATTTTTTCTTTTCCATACCTGCTCATGTTTTTGTTTTCGTTTCTGAAAGATGTTAAACCTCTTTTGAAATCTTCGATGGTTATTTTAATTCTTTCTGTCAGTACAATCACATTAGTGTATGGAAGAAAACACTACGAACTTTTTTATAACCAGGGAATCCATAAAATCATTTCGGAAATTAACAATACGAAGCAGCAACTTGGAAATGATTCGATTGATGCAATGATTAATGTAGAGGAATACTTTCTGGACTACTACAAGAAAAATTTTTCCTTTGATAAAAATTCACATTATCTTGCTGTCAGTCATCCGGGTGATTTGCGTAACTTTCGTAAGATTGTTTCAGAATCGAATAAAAATTATTTTGTTTTTGCCACAGTAAGAGCTTATCCACTGGAGTGCTTGCAGGTTCTGAAAGAGTATTATCCGCATATAATTTCAAAATATAAAGGACACCTTACCGAGATATTTGTATGCTCTAAAATTCCTCAGGCTTCTGCGCAAGATGAAGCTATTTCTTCGTCAGAAAATAATTTCTCCTCAAAGAACGTCGGTTGGAATTTTAATGAGCAAAAAGTTTTGTATGATTCCACATCAACAAAAAAATATTTTCATTACGAGGCATCCGATGAATTCGGAGTGGAGTTTAAAATGCCTCTTGGCGAACTGATAAAGAATGAAAATAATTTGCTCCATGTAAGTGTGGAGGCATTTTTGGAAGACACCTCCGCCTCTCCCCTGCTGGTAATGTCTATGGAGTCATTTGACAAAACGCTGGACTGGCGCGCTGTGAAATTTTCAGATTATCTTAACCCGGGTGAGCGTGGAAAAGTATACTTGTCTCTACGTTTTTCTGATATTCACATCAACACAAAAAATGCAACACTGAAAGTGTATGTGTGGAATAAAGACCATTCAAATTTTACACTCGCAAATATGAAGGTGAGCAGCGAAAAAGGAAACCCGTATTTCTACGGGTTATTCGAGAAGTTCTGAAGAATTTTTATGCAGGCTTCTTTTTGCTGAGCGAGATTTTTTCTCCGACGGCCGGTTGAATCCCTTCTTCAATTTTATTGTACTTATAAAGCGCTTTTAGTTTCACTGCGTACTTCTGAGAAATATCTCTCATCGTTTCTCCTTGTTCCAAAACATGAAAATCGGCTTGCGCTTTGCTTCGCTTGGGCTTAAGGAAAATAGTCTCTCCTTCTTTTATGCGGTCTGTTTTTTTAAGGTCGTTGTATTTCAGAATCTGCCAGGGCATCAGGTCAAGTTCCTTCGCCAGGGTTTGGTAGGTATCACCCTGCCGTGCAATAATGTATTGCGTTTGGTTCAATTCGCCAATCTTTCGCTGCTCTACAATGGCTACCTCAGTTATGGGTTCTGCCTGTCGCTTGTAATTTACCGGGGGTGAAACCGATGCATACACCGCATCATCGGGTGAAGCCGCTGCATCAAGCACATGCAGATTATTTTCTTCAATTATTTTTATCAGGCGTTCAGGATATTGTGGGTTGGTGGCATATCCGGCCTTCTTTAAGCCGTATGCCCATGATTTGTAATCGCTGCGGTCGTAACTAAAAAGAAATGCATACCGCTGGCGGGTTCGCAAAAACTCGGAGTGGTCATCGTATGATTCGAGCACGGATTTGTATTTGCGGAAACATTCACTGCGTACATCATCATCCTGGTAATGAGTTTCCCCGTTCCACTCCTCATGGCATTTGATACCGAAATGATTGTTTGCCTCGCGGGCCAGCGTGCTGTTTCCGTTGTCCGATTCGAACATTGCTTGGGCGAGTGTAATACTTGCGGGAACTCCCGTCTTCAGCATATCGCGTATTGCATCATCTTTGTACTGAGCAATATATTCTTCACGCGTCATCTTGGGCGGCTGAGGGTCTGCCTGCAGGAATGAAATAAAAATAAGCTGAACCACTATCAGATAAACTTTCGTCTTCATAGATATAATTTCATCTGTTATGGAATTCTTTAACGCTGAAATCCGGTTATTGTTATAGGTGATTATGAATTCCGCCTGTATGTATGGCGACAAGTACGCTGCCTCGCTGAAAAAAATTTTTTTTGACTAAATCAAAAATGCCGAAAAACATTTTTGCCGTATAAACGGGTTCAACAGGAATGTTTGTTTCCATGAAAAATTCATTTGCAAATTTTTGCAGCTGGCCTGTGCTTTTAGCAAAACCGCCAAAATGATAATCCTTGACAAGAATGAAATTATCAGCATTTGATGTCCATTGGTTGATACTTTTTTGGACCAATTCATCACCCTTATGTATGCAAAAGCCCAGCGCTTTCTTTCCTGCAGGAAGAGATAGCGCAATCCCTGCAAGAGTTGTTCCCGTGCCGCAACAACAACATAGATGAGTATAATCCATCTTTATTTCGCGGGTGATTTCCGTACAGCCCTTTACTCCCAATTCATTCGCCCCACCTTCAGGCACCAAATAGAAATCGCCAAACGTATTTTCCAACTTATTAATAAAACCCTTTGTTTCTTTTTCCCGGTACTCTTCACGCGAGACGAAATGCAGTTCCATTCCAAAATTTTCAGCCGCTTTTAACACAGGGTTTCTTTCGTGCGGTTCTTCTCCCCTTATTATTCCAATTGTTTTGAAACCAAGCTTACTTCCTGCAGCAGCGGTGGCAAGTATATGGTTGGAATATGCACCGCCAAATGTGAGCATCAGGTTTTTTTCCTGCCGCTTCATTTCTTGGATATTGTACCTAAGTTTTCTCCATTTATTGCCCGAGATAGAAGCATGAATTAAGTCATCGCGCTTTACAAATAATTTCAGACCGCTTTCTTTAAGCAGTGAATCATGAACTTCCGTAAGCGGAATATTTTCAGTAGATAAAAAGTCAGCATTCATAACAAATCAAACAGGGCTTGGTCTATATTTATACCGCTTATGTTAAGCATCCGTTTTTTCAAAAATGTTCCCGGCTGGGCAGTGTGGACGTTTAAAATCCTGATTGCCGCACTTGCAATACGTTTCATTCTTCAAAAAGTTTTTACCCATGAAAGCATCGATGACCTTGAGGCTGCATTGAAATCGCTGGGAGATGATAACAGCAGGACGCTCTTGTATGTTGTTTTTTTGCTTATGTTGATAAACCTTTTTACCGAAACGCTGAAATGGAAAATAATAATGCGGCCACTCGAAAAAATTTCTCCGCTCCGGTCTTTTATGGCCGTCCTCACAGGTATTTCAGTAAGTTTTTTTGTGCCCAACCGCTCGGGAGAATTTGTGGGAAGAATACTTTATTTGTCTGAAGCCGATAAAATTAAAGCATCTATCGTTACGGTGCTTGCAAGCATAGCGCAGTTAGTAATTACGGTTTCTGCCGGCTCACTCTGCCTTGCCTTTTATTTCAGGACTTTTGTTTCATCTGCGCTTCTTTATTATCCGCTCGGAGCTATTTTGCTTCTTGTTTCGGGCGGATTGATTTTCCTCTTCATCTATTTTCCTTATTGGGCATCCCGATTTGCCTCGCTGAAAATTCTAAATAAATTTTCAGGTTATATTTCTGTTCTCAATTTATACAGGCCTAAACATTTCTTTGTGGTTTTGATTCTTTCATTATTGCGCTACCTGGTTTTTGTTCACCAATATTACTTGCTTCAAAAAATATTTTTTCCCGAAACGCCTTATGCGGAAACGCTACAAATGATTTCAATTATTTACCTTGCCCTGGCGGTAATCCCCACTTTTGCATTTAGCGAAATCGGTGTTCGCAGCTCGGTGGCGCTGTATTACCTAAGCGGCATTATTTCAAACCCCGTTTCCATCACCCTTGCTACGCTTTCCATCTGGATTATTAATATTGCTATCCCTTCTATTGCCGGCTCCGTGTTTTTTCTTTCGGTTAAAATCAAAAATGGCAAAACTCCCGGACGATGATTGCCTCGTTTCTGCTCTCTATCGGAGTTGTTTATGCTCTTTTTATTTTCCTAAGCTGGTTGGGCTGGAAAATGACAAAATCCTTTTCTCAAGAACGTCACGCATTTGAAACCCGCGTAAGCATTATCGTTCCGGCGAGGAACGAAGAAGAAAGTATTTTGCATTGTCTTAATGCCATTGCGCAGCAATCATATCCAAAAAATCTTACCGAGGTTATTGTTTCTGACGATACCTCTGAAGACCGAACCGTTACCCTCGTTAAAGATTGGATTGCATCCCATCCATTAAATGTAAAAATTATTTCTTCCTCCGGAAATATGCCGGGGAAAAAGCATGCATTGAATGAGGGAATAAAAAATGCAACCGGAGAATTAATAGTCACTACCGATGCGGATTGCACTATGAACAGTGAATGGCTGCCAGCCATTGTAAGTTATTATGAAAAATATTCTCCTGCCATGATTTGCGGAATGGCAGCCATACGGGAAGAAAATAATTTATTATCCGCATTTCAATCACTTGAACAGCATGGGCTGACTGCCATTGGTGTCGCAGGGATTTATTTCCGACAGCCGCTGCTGTGCAACGGAGCTAATCTGGCATATCAAAAAAAAATATTTGAAGAAACGGGAGGGTACAATCCTTCGATAGAAGCCGCTTCGGGAGATGATACCTTGCTCATGTTCCGCATTGCAAAACAGAATCCCCGCAAGGTTCATTTTCTTAAGTCGAAAGAAGCAATCGTTTATACAAATCCTGCATCAACGGCCGGGGATTTTTTCAACCAGAGAAAACGGTGGGGGTCAAAAGTATTAAAGCAAAAAAATGTCGCCAGCGCCCTGGCAGGATTGATTGTATTTCTTTTTCATGCGTCACTCGTGGTTTCATTTTTCCTGTCATCGATTGGAGAATTGAATTGGCATGTGTCTATACTGCTTCTCGGGTTGAAAATAATTCCTGAAATTCTGTTGATGAATGCAATGCTTTCGTTCACAAGCAAAAAAAATCTCTGGCAATACGTTTTACTTTCACAGCTCATTTATCCTGTTTATCTCGTGGTTACTGCTTTTCTTTCACAAACAGGAAAGTATGTTTGGAAAAGAAGAACGGTTCGCTAAGATTGCCGGTAACCTTAAAGCTTTTTATTCAGGAGGTTTCCTTTTACAAGTTCGCTCAGCGTTTTGCTGTTCAATGATTTTCTCAGCGCCATCATATGCTTCTCGTGATGTACATCGCTGCCGAGAAAGTCAATCATATTATTTGCGGCTAATTTTTCAGCCGTTCGCTTTATATCAGGGCCATAGTACCCCGAGAGAGAAGTAATATTCAATTGAAACAGCACACCCATATCCTTGAGCTTTTTGAACTCCTCAAACCTGGCTGACCAGAACGGATATCTTTCAGGGTGAGCAAGCACAGGTGTATATCCTTTTACAAGAATATCAAAAATCATGTTGTTAAAATTTTCAGGATAGTTGATATACGAAACTTCGAGCAGCAAATATTTTTCCCTGCCAAAGGTGAGCAGGTCGCCTTTGTTAAGTAATGTAAGGAACACATCATCGAGATAATACTCTGCCGCGGCTTCCAATTCTATATGAATAAATTCAGCAGCTAATTTCTCCCTGAGCTTTAACAATCCCTCCGTAATAATGGTATTGGTATTCTTGAAATAATCGCTCATGATGTGCGGAGTAGTGATGAGCTTGCGAAAGCCGAGCTCAGCCATAGAACGAATCAGCGAAAGCGACTCATCCATATTTTTGCAGCCGTCATCTATACCGGGAATGAAATGCGAATGCATATCGGTAGCCAGCTCAGAAAAACTGCTGAGCTGTTCGCGCTTTCCAAAAAGAGAAGTAAAAAAATTGCCTGGCATGTTATGGCGGTTTACTTATTCCTGAACCATTCCACCGTTTTTTTCAACCCCTCCTCTACGCTTGTCTCCGGTTTATAACTGAAATGATTTTCTGCGAGAGAAATATCGGCTAAAGAATTCCTGATGTCGCCTTTTCGCGGGGGACGATGTACAGGAGATTTTGTGTAGCTGGTGATTTTACCGAGAAGCTGAACAAGCTGATTCAGGTTGATATTACGGCCTGCCGCAATGTTAAATACCTTACCGTATGATTGCGGATTGTCTGCAAACATTGCTTTAATATTTGCCTGCACGGCATTTTCGATGTAAGTGAAATCGCGCGTCTGGTTTCCGTCACCGTCAATAAAAATTTCTTTGCCCGAAAGCATGGCCTCAATAAAAAGCGGAATCACCGCAGCATATGGTCCACCGGGTGATTGCCGGGGGCCAAAAATATTGAAGTAGCGTAGCCCAATGGTTTTCATTCCGTATGTCCTAAAAAAATTTGCTGCATATAATTCGTTGGTAACTTTTGTTACTGCATAAGGCGACAAAGGATTTCCGGTTTTGCTTTCTTTTTTCGGAAGCGTCTCTTCATCGCCATAGACGGATGATGAGCTGGCGAATAAAAATTTTTTTGCTCCTGAATCTCTCGCTGCTACAAGCATGTTGATGAATCCGGTGCTGTTGGTCTGGTGGGTGCTAAGCGGATACTCTATTGACCTTGAAACCGAACCGAGCGCTGCCTGGTGAAAAACAAAATCAATACCGGAACATGCGTTTTTGCAGTCATCCGGGTTGGAAATATCTCCTTTGAAAAATTCAAAAGATTTATTTCCGGAAAAACTTTCAAGATTAATTTCAAAGCCGGTAACGAGATTGTCAATCACGCGCACAAGGCGTGCCCCGTGCTTAAGCAAATAATCCGTTATATGAGAGCCAATAAATCCCGCCCCGCCTGTGACAAGAAATGAAAAGGAAGATAAATCAACCGAATGAAATTTATTTTCTGCCATTGGTAATCTCCCCGATAACCCAATAACTATCTTTTTATCTCGAGAATTTTGAACTCCATTTTTCCCGATGGGGCAAGTATTTCAGCAATCTCACCTACCGATTTTCCGAGCAGTCCTTTTCCAATTGGAGAGCTCACTGAAATTTTTCCCGATTTAAGGTCGGCTTCCTGTTCTGAAACGAGTGTATAAACCACTTCCTGCTTGCTTCCCATGTTTTTCAGTTTAACTGTGGAGAGAATAAGCACCTTGGAATTATCAAGTTTGCTTCCATCTACTACTCTCGAATTGGCGAGCAGTTCTTCCAGCTTTAGAATTTTAAGTTCCAGCATTCCCTGTGCGTCTTTGGCTGCATCGTATTCGGCATTTTCGCTCAGGTCGCCTTTATCGCGGGCTTCTGAAATCATTTGCGAAATGCGGGGGCGCTCAATGTTCCTCAAAAAAATAATTTCTTCCTGGAGCTTCCGAAGCCCTTCTTCTGTTAAATAGTTAACGCTTGTCATATTGATTGCTTGAAATATTAATAAAACAAAAAGCAATCCCGATAGTATCATCGGGACTGCCTTTGCAGTAATTTGCTACTAAAGATTATAAGTCTATCTTGGCTCCTATGCGGTGGGTTCCGTCAAATGGATTAGTAAGTGTATACGAATAATCTATTCCGAATTTTTTTCCGCCTTTGCCTAAAGGAACATCAACGCTCACACCGACGCACAATCCATTGTTGGCGGTACGTTTCAGGGTCTTATCGCTGATATCCTTTTCATATTGGTATCCTCCCCGCAGCATAAACTGCTCCTTAAAGGCATATTCAAGCCCCAGAGCAAATTGGTCGTTAGAAAAAGAATTGGCTGTGAATGTTCCGCAAACCGACAGGCGGTGCATATCGGTAAATTTACGGTCGTATGTAATGCCTATATTAATGAGGGAAGGCATTTCAAATTTTTCTACCCGCTGCTCCACCGTAATGGTATTGCCGGTGGATATGACGGTTCCCTTAAATGACAAACCATCACCGCTGAATGTAAGCGGGGGGCCTACGTTGCGCAGTGCAATTCCGAACTTGATATTGTCCTTGTCAGCATTGCTACCGGTTACATACTGGATACCTGCATCGAAAGCAAGGCCGCCTGCACTTAGGTTTGAAATACTTTCATCAATAATTTTAAACGCAATGCCTCCATATATACTGTTTGAGAAAACTTTGGCATAGGAAGCTGTAATATTAAGAAACTGGGGAGAAAAAGTTCCGATATTACCTTCAGGCAAATCAGGTGTTGTAATTTGAATATCCCCGAAATCCATCGACATGAGTCCTAATCCCATCACGCCAGATTCTCCTACCTTTTGAGTAAAGCCAAGAGAATTGATACTGATTCCCGAACCTTTGAAATAGTCGGTGTGGGCGAAGAGAATTTCTGTCCTCTTTGTAAATGCAGTACCTGCCACATTCAGGAACATAGATTCAAGTCCGCGAATGGAACCGCTGTTGGCCCCGGCAAGTCCGGATGAGCGCGCCCACGGATTTATCAGGAGTTCTGTAGCTCCTGCCTGTCCTACACGGTCGTTATTTCCTGCTTTCACTTCCTCCAATATCACAGTATTGAAAAAGATTACGATACATCCAGCCAATAAAACTTTTCTCATAATGTTATGTCTTACGTTTTTTGATAAGGGTTAAATTAATTACTGCAACATCAGAATGAATCAAGGTCAATAGGACGCATCACACCGAACCATTTCAATGTTCGCTCTCCAATAACAATACCGCTGTTATCTTTTGCTTCAACGTGAATCAAATACAAACCGCTGGCAATAGGAATATTTTTGTGATTCTTTAAATCCCAATCCTGGCTGGTTTCAAAATTTTTGTCTGTCACCTGTGACCCGTAGGAATTATCGGCAGCTACGTCGCGGCTGAATCTCCTTACCAGAATTCCGTTAACAGTATAAATTGAAATAGTACATCTGGGCGGAAGGTTTACAATCTTGACCCTGTTGTCTAACTGCGGCTGAACAGAAACACCGGCTACCAGGGTTCCTTCGTATGCCGAGTATGCATAATACGGATTAGGAACCACATTAATCAAGTCAAGGGCGCTTTTTGCAGCCTCAACATTATAAGGTGCATTTGCAAGGTTGTCCGTCTTGAACGTATACATGGGGTACCCGTTGTTTCCGCCCGATGTAAGTACCAGTGCAGCAGGAGTAGAGGTGTTATTAGTTTTGACACTATAAGAATTAATATTTCCGTAGGTTGTAAAAGTCTGCCCTGCATTATAATAAGCAGTATCATACTTTATTCTTCCATTAGCCACAACATAGGTCTGGTTTTGTGCAAGACTTACACTGTCAACAGGGTTGCCTGTGCCATAATTAGAATATGGCCTTGCAACACGCAGGCGTATTTTTACATCGCACGGAGGAACCATTCCATTGTCCTCCATACTGTATCCTTCAAGCATAACCGGAAAGTTAACCCAGGTCACATTTTTATAGATCCTTGTTTTAGAGACTAACAGTGGTGAATTAAACAGAGTCTGGATTTGGGCACATCCATCATAGGGTACCATCTGATTATTTACTGAAGCATCATTGTTGGAGTTGACAATATAAATAAAATGCATACCTCCCAATTGTATACCTCCTAAGTCAGAAATAAAATTTGAAGAAGGGTTCCACTTCATATCTTTTCCGTTTTCACCGGCAAGCCACGAATCTTCGGCAAACATGATATTCAGCCGTTCTCCTTTTTCAACATCTATCGCGTATCCCGGGAACCAGCTCATGCCTTTACCTGAAATATAATCGGGCGAGTTGGGGTCGGTGCTGGTGGCTGTGGTGTCAGTAGAATACACACCGTCTTTATTAATCGAAAAAGTTCTCCTTGGGTTTCCTTTGGGGGTGCCGTTTTCGGCAAGAGCCGTTGAAGCATTTGCCTCCACCACAACGCACCTGCTCCATTTGCTTTTATCGCGTGTTATTATTACATCAACGCTATTTAAATTCTGGCCTAAATTTTGTTTTACAGAAGCTGCATTATATGAAGGACTGTGCGGCCATATGGTGCTGGAAGTGCCCGGTGAAACCAACCGGTACGGAGCCCATATTCCTTGAAGAACTTTTTCATATTTCAACCTGGGGTCTATACCGGATACCAGAGCCGTATCGGGGGGATGAATCCAATTAAATGCAGAGTCAATTTCATTAGCAGTTGCATCCCCGTCAGGCACTCCTATCAGCCATGGCTTGTTAGGGTCGGTAAATTGCATAGTGGCTTCAACATAGCCATGTCCATCATCGGTACCATCATACGTAAGAAGCGGGCCCGAAATTTTTGAAAAGGTTACTGATAATCCCCAATCCGGAAACAACTGCTCAGATAATGTGCTGTATCTTGCATCTGCTGCCATTATAACATCGCTGTCAAGGTTCTTCAAATACCAATGTGCCGTGTCATTTATATTTTCAACCCACAATATAAAATCTGCATTGGGAACTTTCACCGGGTCTATAACTTTTACATTAACCGGTCCCCTGCTTGCTTCATATTCCGGATGTTTTGACCTGTATCCGGTGCTTGCATCTAAAATTTCGGCGACTGATTCAGCAGTAAGGTCAAGAGTTAGCCGTATAGAAGAGAAATCAGTAGCATTTGCATCCGGAGTGTGGTAATTAATAAGGTACCCGTTTCCGTTGCCTTCAACCCGTGTTAGCTTGGGTCCGTTTCCATAAATGGAATTCAAATCTTGTCCGTAATTTTCGGGTACCGGGTTATGGGGAATAGCAGTATATATTTTTACATTCCGCCTTCCCGCTATATATGGCTGCCTTTGTCCATCCTGAGTAGTTGAATACGGGTCGGGAGCTACTTCAGCATTATTAAAGCCGTAGGCAATAACCATGTAAAAATAATTTTTGTGGTTTATAAGGCGGGTGTCACCGGTTGCAAACTTGTCTGTAGTAATGCGGAAAGAATGCCTTATGCCTTTATTATCACCGTTGACCTCCTCAACAGATCGCCATGAAGAGGTAGCGAAATCAAAATAATGATTTACAATTTGCGATATAGTATCTTTAGAATCAACCTGGGCAACAAGACGAGCGCGGTCAGGATTATGCAGCTCGCTTGAAGAAACGGTTTCATTTTTGAGCTGAAATATCTGGTAGCCCTCGAAACTGTATAGCGTATCTATCGAATGCTGGATGGCAGGGTCTTTTTCTTTGTACAGTTCCTTATAATTATTGGATGAGGGAGAGTTGGAAATAGTGAGAACGATTTCCTTGTCAAGTTCGCGCAATGTAACATCAGGCGCATCGGGCCCGTTGAGGATAGAAAAGCAGTTGTCGAAGAGAAGTTGCGCCTTGTCGTCAACAATTCTTAAGAGATTAACCGATGCCTGCGGCCCACCTTGTGTAGCCCTTGCCCATACCGCGCCTGTGGTAATTGTGTTTACAGCACCCGGCTGCAAAGTAAACGGACCGGCAGAATGTAAAAATCTTCTGTCAGATGGAAGATTACCTGCAATATATTCATCCCAATCTGCCTGAGCTGCTGCCGGTGCCGCAGTAGAGCAGTTTCCGCCTGTGCCCCATTCCCACTGATGGTCTGTATTGCCCGGAAACATAAATTTACAAGGAATTGCAGTAGCGCCATTCCCCGCGCCATTCCCGAATCCGCCATAGGTCATTACCTGGCCATTCTTCCAAATGCCTTTTAAATAATTATAGTATTGAGTTGCATTTTCCGGATTTCCCCAGTTGCTAAAGTCGTTAACGTAAAATACAAATCGTGACATAATAATTTGCTCTCCCGGTTCGTCAATAATACAATTGCGGTTGTTATCAACAGTGTCATTAGGGTCGGCAAGAGGGCCCTGGAAAAAATCGACTCCGATAGCCGGAGGATTTACGCCATAACCTTTAGGTCCGTCATCATCAGCATCGCCATTATAGCAATATCCTAAACCGCGTGGAACATCACATCCCACATAATCATCCTGAAAATTTCCTAAGTCAGCGTCAACAAAACAACCAAAATAATTCTGGTTTATCTGTGTGCTGGAGCGGTTAATTATCTTGTAATTATAGAAGGTCATATTATCAACCTCATCGTTGGTATGAAAAACAAACGCCTGGGCATGTATCTCAAGGCCAATTGTTGCCCCACCGGTTTCGGTATGAATGTTACCCACATCATTAAATACCCACCATATAAACTGGTCGCCAAACAATTTATCTCCGCACTCAACAGTAGAGTAAAGCTGGTTGTGGTCGGGGTAATCACCGGCCTGGTAATCATAAACTCCATTTGAGTCAACATCAACATAAGGTGCCAGGTATCTTCCCTGGTGCTCTCCGCTAACATCACCTGTGCCCGGCCATGTTTTTATATCGTCCGGAATATCAGCATCGGTATAACTCGGAGAAGAATTGGGATCTTCTGTAAATGCTTTAAATTTTTTCAAGTCATCTAAGGTTAGCTTCCAGTGCCTGTCATACTGCAGGCAAACATCCGGGTTAACGCTCGCCAATGTGGTATCCAGAGGTCCCGGCCAAAAATCGCTGCCACTCTGCCTGTAGGTTTGCGCGGCAACTTTAAGGTTGTTGCTCGCATCAATTCCACCTATCCAAAGCGCACCGCTAAACAGGGAATGAATTCCGCCTCCTTTGGGTATTTCATATTGCGGCCCTATGCTTGCCATTGCATCCCACCACATGTCTCCATTAATAAGTATTACCGTACGGACATTATTAAAAGCTAATTCCGTTTTAGCAGTTGAGCCAGCGCATCCGGCGGCAATATTTTTCATTGTCGCAGATTGCGTCCTGTTTCTGGAGCCGACATTTTCTTTTGCCAGCACACTGCCTGCAAGTGCAAGCAGTAACAAGATAAGTTTTGATTTCATGGCTTTGTGTTTTATGACCTGCTTAAAGCAGGCCGGTTATTTTTTTAGCGGGTGAAAATTATTTTAGAAGTCAAGTTTTACTCCAAGGCGTATTCTACGTGGTAAACTATAGTTCTCTTGTTTATTTACTTTAATAGCATAAAGGTCTCTGAATGATTGAGGGTCAACCTGGGTATTAATATTGTTTTGAGAAGTGGCAGCGGTAAGATAACCGTCATCATTAGGGTTACCGGTTGCCTTATAAACTGCTATAACATTTTTTGCATCCAGCAGGTTCTGAACCTGGAGGTAAACATTAACATAGACACTCTTACGAGAGCCGTCATCTTTTGCTTTACCAAATTTAATTTCTATATCATGGTCAAGTCTGGCGTCAATTTTGAACTGCCAGGGTAACCGCGAGCCGTTTATATTTCCTTCAAGTGTGGCGCGTTCCTGGATTAATTCGGCAGCGGCCTGGGTAACATTAGACTGGCGAGAAAAAGGATACCCGGAGTTGGCACGGAAAACTACATTTAGACCGGTGCGGGCAAGAATAGGTTTATTAAATAAAATCGGCCCGTTATAATCCGCGCCTCCTCCAAAGCGGAAGTCAAATGATGTTACAAGATTATGGCGTTGGTCAAAGTTGAGCGGCTTAATTTCTCTCAGGTTGGGCTGCCCTGTATTTACCAGGTTAGCATTTGCATTATCATCAGAGCCGGTTCCTTCTGCAAATTGCAAGGTATAACTGGTAGTCATTCTCACATTGCCACTCCTTCTTAAGTCGTAGGCAATAGAAATGCCTTTTACCGTTCCGAAGTCAATATTGTCCCACGTCGTGTATGTTTTAGGAAAGGCATACGTAATCTGTTTGACTTGAATAAGGTCTCTCATCTCCCTGTAAAATGCAGAAATGGTTATAGCCGAACTCTTGCTAAGCACTTGTTTAAATCCAAGCTCATAGTCAATGGTTTTTTCCGGTTTCAAATCGGGATTATTGATAGATCCGGAACGGCTTTCCAAAAAGAGATAATCAATCGGACTCATTCTTAACCTATCGGGAGGACGCTGCGCTAATATGTCATAATGGGCAAAGAATAATGCCTGGTCTGAAATAGGAAATGAAAATGCAACCCGGGGCATAAAGGTGGTCTGAGGTTCGTAGTCCTTAAATACGGCATCGGGGTCAATTTTCTTTTTTAATCTGTCGCCCGGACTTATAAGGTACGGGTTAATGTTTCCTGAACTGTTTCCTGTATTGGTTATCACGGCCGGGTCGGCAACCTGGTTACCCTGGGCGTCATACCAGTCGTCTCCGTTGCGGTAACCTGTTATAACCGGGGAAGAGCTGTTATAATCGTTTACGTAAACCACATAGTTGCTTCCTATGTTATCGGGATGATGTCCTACCGTGGCATTCATGCTTCCGGGAACTTCTGCAACGGTATGCGCGGGGTACAGCAAATATTTATCCTTCAACACTTTTTGATTGGCGTCAAAGCGGTCTACCCGAAGGCCAACATTAAAAATCAAATCGTTGAAAGCAAATTTATCCTGGATATATCCCGCTGTATAGATGGGTTGAAAAGGAGCAATTTTTCTCGTAAAGTTTCCATCCTTTTTATCATTAAAAAAATCATTCAGACTCGGGTTATCACTGGTCTTATTGCCTAAGTAGTCATAACCATAATAAGCGACATAGTTACCTCCGTTATTCAGCAGTTCATCTGCAGTAAATAAATCCAGCGAGAACTTGCTAAGGTCATATGAATCCAAATCAACCCAATCCGTATTGGTGAGCCCTACTCTTTTCCTGAAGTTTTCAAAAAAACCGTTTACATACTGGCCATCAATCTGGTTCTGAACATACTTATAGTTGTACTCAATAACATCGGGTGCAACATGATAGCCGGTAGCCGTATCAAAATTCTTAATATTGTTATTGGCAAGCTGCCTCATAAGCGTCCATAAATCACTTGGGCTTATAATAAACTGGCGGTCAATTCGCTGCTCATACTCAAACCCCACATTAATAGAATGGTTCTTTAAGTCTGCAGAACCGCTGGCACTAATCCTGTATTGATTGTCTTCCTCTTTAAGATACCTGTTAAACTGTCTTCCGGGTGATGCCCAGAGAGAATAAATATTAAGCCGGATTCTATTATCTCCATTTACCATTCCTCCTTCATTCTCTATCTGAGTAATGCTTTCCGGGTCTGGCACATAGGTCAGATATTGCTGGGTGTAATTGGTTAGTATCGGGTTGGCAGAAAGGTCTGGTTCGTAGGTAACTAACGTGTCCCTGTAGCTATCTAATACAAAGCCTGTAAACGAAGAATCACTGGTAAACTTATAGGTCTTTTCACGGTATGTTTTAAACTTACCTAAATAACCGTATTTAAAATAGCTGTCCTGGTGAGAATCATCTTCATCTACACGGGTGAACCGGGTAAAGTCGAATTGAATGGAATAAAATGCATTCTTTAATGTAGACGCCCTTTTATCTTCTGATGTTCCGGAAGAACTGAATTTCTGAGTTAGTTTTCCATATGCTCTCCAGGTAGTGTATGTTTCCTGGTCATTGTTTGCATAATTGTTTATTGAATAAATGTCAATCCTGTCGTGCCGTCTGTTATAATCATAGGAACCTCCAAAAGTTAGGGTCACATTTTTTGCTGCCTGAATATCGAACTTGCCATTGATTCTATATGAACGTGATGCTACATTAGGATTCGCCTTCACGTGCACAAGGGAATCCGTTCTTAAATAATCACCTCTCTGAACAAAGCCGGAGCCGGTAGGCGACAATACAAAAGGTGTTTGTTCCATGCTTCGTAATATATCGTCTCTTACAACCCAGGCACCTATGGCAGAAGGGTTAGGGTCTTTTTCATGTTGATATTCTCCCGCAACAAAAAATCCTGCAAGAGGGTTTCCGGATTTTTTTCCTTCCTTATCCTTCTTGGTGTAGAGAGGGCCCGAAACATTAAAACCGGCAAGGTTGTATCCATAATCATCAAATAATTCTGACGTCACCATTTCAACTCCTCCGAAATATTTTTTTGAAGGTCCCCTGGTAGTCAAAGCCGTAATTCCGGATGTTGCATCTCCGTACTGTGCAGGAACACCTCCTGTAATAACGGTGACCTGCTCAATACTTGACTGTGGAAGATTTACAGAGCCACGTACTTTTACTCCATCAATATAGATATAACTGTCTCTATCAGGATTGTTTGCATCATTGGATGCCCTGGCTCCTCTGAAGTGCAATTCCTTTCCATCGTCCTGCTGCCCTACTCCTGCCGTAGTAGATACTATTGCTTTAACATCACGGGTAGGAGCCACTTTAATTTCGTCCTGGGTGATGGTGTTTTGCGTTGCCGGATTTCCTTTATCAATCAAAGGAACTTTATATCCCTCAAATGTGAACTCTTTTATATCCACTCCTTTTGATATATCAAAATCAAGAAACGTTATCTTATCTATCGATACAATAACTTTTGTAATTGCTTTTGGCCCGTAACCGACAATGGTTGCTTTAACATCATACTCTCCCGGATTCAGGGGCTTGATGTGAAAGTTGCCATCAAAATCAGTCTGGTCACCTGCAACCAGTGCGCCATTCATTTCTGCAACAACGTTTGCAAAAGGAATCGGCTCCCGAGTTGTCTTATCAATAACCTTTCCTTTAATAGAACCGGTCTGCGCCCAAGACGCAACGTTAACAATAAGCATTGCCATTATAGCAAGCAGGTAATTTCTTCCCATGAGAATTGTTGAGTTAAAACGTGATGATTTTTTGATGAGTGTGTAAAAGTATGAAAATATTATGTTGCTAAAATGTTAACTCAAAATTACTAACATTTTTTGCAGTGCCAAACATATTAATTAATTGAATAATGCAAGTAAAATTCTTCATGTTCATCCAGGCAAAAGCTGACAGATAATTTACCAACAAAATTAAATGCCCCCCGTTGATAACATTTATGGGCTCCGTATTAGCTTCGCCCTCAATTTCATCAAATTGCGGAATAAAATTTAGGAATATGCGTCTCAAAAAAATCGAAATTAAAGGGTTCAAGAGTTTTGGCGATAAAGTTGTCCTCCATTTTGATAAAGGAGTGACTTCTGTGGTCGGTCCCAACGGAAGCGGAAAGTCGAACGTGGTAGATGCCATGCGCTGGGTTTTAGGCGAACAAAAGACCCGCATGCTGCGCTCCGAAAAAATGGAGAACATTATTTTTAACGGCACAAAAACACGCAAACCAGCCAAGCTCGCAGAAGTTTCTATCACGTTTGAGAACACAAAAAATATTATCCCGGTTGAATACGATGAGGTAACCGTTACACGAAAACTTTTCCGCAACGGTGAAAGCGAATATTCTCTTAACCACACTCCCTGCCGCTTAAAAGATATCACCGATTTATTTATGGACACCGGTATCGGTCCGGACTCGTATGCCATTATTGAATTGAAAATGGTAGACGAAATTTTGAACGACCATGACAATTCCATCAAGATGCTTTTTGAAGAAGCTGCCGGAATTTCGAAATATAAAATACGCAAGAAGCAAACGCTGAATAAGCTGGAAGAGACCGAGAAAGACCTAAGCCGGGTTGGAGATTTGCTTTTTGAAATAGAAGGCAATATGAAAACGCTCGAAAGCCAGGCAAAAAAGGCAGAGCGTTACAAAAAACTAAAAGAGCAGTACAAAGAATTCAGCACAGAGCTAGCTGTGCAATCACTGCAGGAATCAGGACAAACCTTTGAAGCATTAAGTTCCCAGGAAGAAAAGCTACTGGACGAAAAAACCGGAAGCGAAACAAAAATCACCGAGGCAGAAGCATTACTCCAAAAGCAAAAGCTTGAATCGCTGGAGAATGAAAAAGCATTATCGCAATCGCAGCAGGAGCTGAATGAAAAAATAAATTACATCCGCCAGCAGGAAAACGATAAAAAAATATCGAATGAACGCTTGTTGTTTTTGCAGGATAAAGAAGCGCAGCTTAATTTACAGTTACAGAAAGATAAAACATCGGTTACCGAGCTTGAGGACAATATTAAAGCAATTGAAAACGAAAAGATTTCGGAAGAAAAAGTTCTTGTTGAGCTGAATGAATCTCTCAAAAAGCAAAAAGAAAAAACAGACGGAGCAAAAGACGAGCACAGCGAACTTCAGGAAAACCTGAACCATAAAACCACAGAAACTCTTGCAATCCAGGCGGAGATTCACGAGACAGAAAAAACACATGCCGTATCGGAAGTGCGACTTTCTTCTCTGAAGCTGGAAATAGAGCGCATCCAAAAAGAAAATGAGGAGAAAGAAAATGAGCTGCAGTCGCTGAAGAAAAAAGCAGACGATGCTTTGCATCTGAAAGACGAAAAGGAAAAAGAAATTTCGAAGCTTGAAACCGATTTTTCAAACCTAAGTGAATCCATTGCAAACGTTGAAACGGAACTCAAGACTGCTGTTGATTCAGTGATGGAAGCATCGCGCAAAACCGATGCCCGCCAGAATGAATACAACCTGACCAAGAGTTTGATTGAAAACATGGAGGGATATCCTGAATCACTGCGATATCTCAAGAAAAATTCTTCCGCTCTAAGCAATGCACCGTTGTTTTCGGATATCCTCTCCTGCAGGCACGAGTACCGCAATACGCTTGAAAATTTCCTGGAGCCGTTCATGAATTATTTTGTGGTGGAATCAAAAGAAGATGCAGGCAAATGTGTGAACCTTTTAACCGAAGCATCCAAAGGCAGAGCAAGCTTTTTTATTCTTTCTGCTTTTGAAAATGAAAAACAAAACGAAGCGGAAAAAATTTCTGACTGCGTTCACGCTCTTGAAGTAATTGATGTTGATTCAAAATATAAAGCGCTGTGCAGTTATTTATTACGCAATGTGTACATCGTTTCAAGCGATGAAGAACAAACACTGGAGTTCGATGCAGAGCAACACCCTAATGCAATTTTTATTTCCAAAAACGGAAAATACTGCCGCACTAAATATTCTCTTGCAGGCGGCTCGGTGGGATTGTTTGACGGCAAGCGCATCGGCAGAATAAAGAACCTCGAAGCGCTGGAATCAGAAATTGAAATGCTGAATAAGCAGGCGGAAAGAAACAAAGCATTCCGCGATAAGCTTTTACAGAAGCAGCAGGATCTAAGAAAAGAAACTGAAAAGCTTCTCGACCGCAAAACGATACTGCTTGAAGAAGCCGGAAAACTGAACAGCGAATATTCCACCTTGGTCGGAAAGGCAGAACAGTTGCACGATGACGTTACCAATAGCGATGGACACATCTCTTCCCTCCTCGCCCAGCAAAAAGTTTTGGAACAGACTTCCGTTACCGAAGCCGGTGGCGTGGAAGAAACGCTGAACGTGCTGCGCCATAAATTCAATGTAGCAGAAAAAGAAAAGCTATCGCTGCAGCAAACGGTTTCATCTTCATCAAAGGAACTCGCGTGGCTCAACGATGAGCTGAACGAAATGAACATCCGGTGCCTGCAGCAGCAGAATAAAATTTCCACCATCATCCGCGACCTTGGCTTTAAGCATAACCTGATGGAAACACTGCAGGAAACTATTAAGACCAACGCTGCAGAGCTGGAAACAACACAGAAACGAATCGCTGAAATCTTCGGCAGCACTACCGATTATGATTCGCAGCTGCATGTTCTTTATACTGAAAAAGAATCACTGGATAAAAAAGTGGCAGAAACAGAAACCAAATTTTATTCCTCCCGTGCCGACTGCGATTCCATTGAGCAAAACATCCGCGCCCTGCGCCAGCAGCGCGAAAACACCGATGCGCTCCTCAACGGCATCAAAGAAAAAGTGAATGAAATAAAGCTGCAGCTTGCATCACTCAAAGAACGGTTGAGTGTTGAGTTCAATATCGTGATTGACGACTTGCTCAACCGCCAGCCGTCAGCCGAATTTACCGAGGAAGAACTGCGCGAAAAAATCGCGCGCATTAAAAACTCGCTCGACAACTACGGTGAAATAAACCCCATGGCTGTGGAAGCGTTCAACGAAATAAAGCAGCGGTATGATTTCATCATCGGGCAGCAAACCGATTTAACCAATGCCCGCGTATCGCTCATGGAAACCATTGCCGAAATTGACGCTACGGCAAAAGAAAAATTCATGGAAGCATTCCGCGCTATACGCGAAAACTTTATCCGCGTGTTCCGCTCGCTGTTCTCCGATGAAGACACGTGCGACCTCATCATCGCCAACACCGAAGACCCAACCGAATCAGACATACACATCCTGGCGCAGCCCAAAGGCAAACGCCCGTTAAGCATCAGCCAGCTTTCGGGAGGAGAAAAAACGCTTACCGCAATCGCGCTGCTGTTCTCCATCTATCTTCTAAAGCCCGCGCCCTTCTGCATCTTCGATGAGGTAGACGCCCCGCTTGACGACAGCAACATCGACAAGTTCAACAACATCATCCGCAAGTTTTCAGAAAACTCGCAGTTCATCATCATCACTCACAACAAACGCACCATGGCAGCCACCGAAATCATCTACGGCATCACCATGGTAGAGCAAGGCGTAACACAAGTGGTGCCGGTGGATTTGGCAGAGGTTGTTTGATGTTAGACCTTAGAGATTAGACGTTTTAGAAGCCCAACATTTTAATTCACTCATCCTATCGTCCCGCTTTTCGCTCGCGGGAGCTCGCTGCAATCGGGGCTATGCCCTAAGGACTGGAATTCTTATTACTTATCTTTTCGATATCTAAAACTTGATTGTAAGTAAGCACAATTTTTTGAGAATAATTTTCAGCAATCTCTAAAGTAATATTTCCAAGGCGTAACTTAAACTCTGCTTTTTCAGGAGCAAAGTTTAAATATTTACAAATTGCATTGCCTTCTGAAATAAATTGTTCGTGGATAACATGCAACCATCTAATAATTTCCCCCGCAGTCTTAACGACAAGAGTACTGTGCGCACTTGTAGTCCTTCCAATTCCAGGGGAAAAGTAAACCCTGTCTTTTATTTTAGTAAACCCTAAAGTGTAACCTTTGTCCCATAATGTCTGTCGTTCTATGGAATTAATTTGAGGCGATACATCTTTAATTTCCTTAGCTTCATATTCCTTTATCATTTCCGGAAAATGGTCATGAAGCATTTGTAACCATTTATCGTCTCCAAATATTCCCCGATGATGCTTTTCTGTACCTAAAAATACTACCAAATCATCTGCAATGAAAATAAACAATAACAAATCAGTTTGTTTTGCAAAGCGACTCTTTTTCTCATGTTGTAAGGATAAGTGAAAATGGTATATGTTCCATTCATATAATAAGTGATCGTGAAACTGTGATTGAAAAAGTTTTTTACTCTGAAAAAAATTTACATTTTTTCCAGTTTCAAATAGTAATCTGATATATTCAATTTCTCTTTTCTTAGGATGATTTGGTAAGGACGCTTCAAATTCTGGAGCATAAAATACCTTACGAACTTTTATTGGAATTAATTTTTTTAAGATTGTTAAATAATCCAATAACATCTCACGTGTAGCTTTCCTTATTGGAATTTTAACACCGTAGTCATTAAACGCTAAATAAAGTTCAGTTTTTAAATCTTGTTCAAAATCAATTTTCATTCTACGCATTCAGAACTTTCGTCCAGGACAAATGTATTAAACCTTTAATCACTCCGTAGGAGTGAAATGTTTGTAGCCCCGCCCTTTAGGGCGGGGTAAACAATCCCACAACACAATTCCCCCTCTCCTCTGGAGAGGGGGTCAGGGGGTGAGGCATTTAATTTCGGGGCTAGTTGTGAGCGGTGGGAATTCTAACTGATAGTAAGTTGGCTCTTGATTAATTCCCTTTGTGCCCTAATGGAAAACATTGTGATTCTATAAATTTAATAACCTCCACTGTTTTTAGGTGATGCTCTCTAATTCTTATGAGTGTAATGTCTGAATCTTTTCCGTGAGCAATTTTGTGTCGGTCTTTAATGATATAATTTACGGCAGACGCTCTGTCGTCAATTTGCATATAATCTATTAACGGTTGCTCCCATTCAGGCTTAAAACTTTTTGCAATGTCACGAAATCTTGACGCATTGGGATTTTGAACTTTCTTTAATATCCCTGAGGAAAATGAAATGACCGAGTCACTTGAGGTTTCCGACTTGACATACTCCGTATAAAGCAAGTTAATTGCATTTTCTAAAAAGCCAGAGCACAGGATGCAAATATATTTTGCTAAGTGAGAACGCATTTCATCATCTTCTTCAAATGATTTTTCTGCAGTCTCAATTAACTTTAAAATTTTCTCGGATTGTTTATTGAGTTCCTCGTTCCTAATCATGTTTCCGAAAAGTACATATCAACAAGTTTATGTCTTTCTGCAAAGGCGGTTTCATCTGAAGTTCCACGTGTGATTGCATTAATAAAACTTGAATCAGAGAATAACTTCTGATGAGCGGTTTTGAATTTACTAATATTAATTTCTCGGTCCTTCAATTTTAGCAGTTTGGCAACGCCAACTGTTACAGCTTCAAACGCAGAAACATTCAAAGACCTATCGGGACGAAACGCTGCCTTACCTAGATTTTCTTTAATGAATGTGATTGTATCTTTAAATGTTTCTTTGTATTCCTCTAAAACATCTTCTGAAGCATTTCGTTTTTTAGAATTGAACTTATTCAGAAATTCAAACATAGGTTTCGCATAAGAATTAAAATTATAGTACACAGCAAAAAATCTTAGGATAAGTTCTTGGTCTTTTAATCGTGCGCTTGTTGGTCCGTACAGTTCACGCCAATCTTCAAATTTATTTAACGTGCCAATTAAATTATTTAATGACCCATGATAAATTGCTGTTCTAATTTCTTGCGATGCCAATTTTTTACCTCCAGTATTCAATCGTTCAAACACATGATAAACACTTGTGTTATCTTCAGCAGGAGCTTCCTGCTTAATAATTGTTGCGTGAATGATTGAATCATCAATCTTTATTCTATCGCTATCTGAAAGTTTTTCATAAGTAAGTCCTTCAAACTTTTTTTGAACCTTAATTAATTTAAAAACTCTTTTAGTTTTTTGTTCGGGTTTAGGATTAAAAAAACCATCATAAAAAAATTGCAGCGACTTCAGGCGCTGTTGTCCATCAATTATTAAAAGCTTATTGTCTGATTCTTTTGCCAAAAAAATTCCTGGAATTGGAAGCCCAAGCAGGAGCGATTCAATTAAGCGAGACGCTTCTGCATGATTCCAAACATAATCGCGCTGAAATGGTGGAATAAAAATGTCGCCTTTTTTCAAGCGCTTAACAAGTCCGTCAACAGTATAGTCCGCTCCATAACTGGTAATGTCATATTGCACATAAGCAACCTCATCGTCCAGTTCGTCTTGGTCTACGATTGATTCTTCTGGTAATTCTTGTTCATTTACTTCTTTCATATTATTTTTAATTTCTGACTGTTCAAATAATAAGTTTATGTCTTGTGCTAACGTTAAATCGGAGAGTGAAAACAAACCGGGGTAGTTTTCATTACTTTTCAGTTATCAGCCACACACTACCATATTTAGTCAGTATGTCATTTTTTAAACGTGCTGGGTCACGATAATTGATAGAGTGCTGATTGCCATCAGTAATTTCCATTCCTAAATAAAGTTCTTTCTCAATCTCCGAAAAGTTTGAATAAAAATCAAGCCCAGTGTTTACGAAATTCGCATAGTAGAAAACTTCATCTTCAATTATTCTGTCTCTAATTGTAAACTTGGCTTTTATTCCGTCAGATAGCGTATGAAAAAACGTGTCTTGATACATGGCTTTTGAAATTTATTCGTTTAAATTAATTAGTATCGTTCTATGTGCTATCATGACTTTAGTCCTGACAAATGTAATTTTTTGATTTTACACAAAATTTGTGGACAAAAAAACTAGGGAAATCCCTAATACGAATTAGGGTTTTCCCTAGTAACGCCCCCCTAACCCCTTCTCCGGTGGAGAGGGGGAATGATGTGGTGGGATTGTTTACTTTAGCTAAATCAATAGGGGGTTATAATAACCTGAGATATGAAAAAAGAACTCATCAGGGAACTGTTTGAAAAATTTGAACATGCCTGCTACGTTTATAAAGGCGTTGAATGCTGGAGTGCACGTGAACTCCAGGAAATTTTAGGCTACAGTAAATGGGATAACTTTTTAAATGTTATTGAAAAGTCAAAAACCGCTTGTAACAATGCCGGGGCAAATGTATCTGACCATTTTGCCGAAACCGGGAAAATGGTAGCACTTGGTAGCGGTTCTCAAAGAGAAATACCTGATTATGCGCTTACAAGGTATGCTTGTTATCTTATCGGTCAAAATGGTGATCCGTCAAAAAATGAAATCGCGTTTGCGCAAACCTATTTTGCAGTGCAGACCCGAAAGCAGGAAATCATCGAACAGCGTTTGCTGGATGTTGCTCGCGTGACCGCGAGAGAAAGGTTATCTAAATCAGAAAAAAAGTTATCCGGAATAATTTATGAGCGTGGGGTTGACGATAAAGGATTTGCTATAATTCGATCCAAAGGAGACCAGGCATTGTTTGGAGGATTCAGTACGAACGATATGAAAAGAAAATTGGGGATACCAGAAAACAGGCCCCTCGCGGATTTTCTTCCAACACTGACTATTAAAGCAAAAGATTTCGCGACAGAACTTACAAGTCATAATGTTTCTGAAAAAGACCTCAAAGGTGAACAGCAAATTACAGAGGAGCATGTTGATAATAATATTGCTGTTAGAAAAATGCTGAATGAAAGAGGTGTTAAGCCTGAATCATTACCACCTGCTGAAGATGTGAAAAAGGTGCAGCGCAAGCTCGAAGGAGAAGAAAAAAAGATTTTGAAAGAAGTAAAAAAGTCAAAAAAGAATTAGAATTTTTTGTCTGCCTGTTTGTTTCCCCATTTGCCGTCTATAAAAGTTACAAGTTTTTGAAGCGAGGCAACTGCCTTCAAAGACCAGGTAACTTTCATCTCTTGCGAAGCTTGGACATTACTTCTTCATGCCCGACTCCATTCCCTTTGTCCAGTTCTGCAAATGCTTCTTCAATTTCTGCCTGTTGTTCGGGAGTAAGTTCATCCCAACGCTCAACATTCGTTTTCCGCAGGAGTTCTATTTTGTTTAAAATAGTTTCATCCTTTACACGAATGAGCCACTCGATAAGATTTAGCTTTACTGAAGTGATATTCATGTTTCGCATTTTATTACTGCAAATATAAATTTTAAAAATGATTGTTGAGGGAACCATGCCTCACCCCCTAACCCCCTCTCCGTCAGCTGACGGAGAGGGGGAATAGTTCTGTGGGATTGCTTGACCCCGCCCTAAAGGGCGGGGCTACAAACATGTCAGCCCTACGGGCTTGATAAAAATATTAAGCCCCGAAGGGGCGACATGATTATAGTACTCCCCAACACGTGTATCATCGAACCCCATAGGGGTGACATAATTTATGGTCTCACAATTTGTGATACCATAGCATTCACGAGGGGATGCTGACCTTCGTCAGCATGACAGTGCTTGGGGAGAGGTTGTGAGACTTCCAGCTGCTGACAGCTAGCCCTGATTGAGGGGAGCTCCCGCGACCCGAAAGCAGGACGGTAACCCCGAGTACTCGGGGGAGAGAGAAAAAAATGTTGGGCTACAAAAAACGTCTAACGTCCAACCTGCCTGCCACTTCACAGCCATAGCAATGGCAGGCAGGCGTCTAACATCTAACTATTGAATTTCCCAGATTTCTTTTCCGCGGAGGAGGTCGTCAAGTTTGCCTTTTCCTTTTTGTGAGAGCACTTGGGTTATTTGGTCGCCCATGCGGTCTTCGTAGCAATAGCGGTCTTCCACGTAAAACACTCCGAACGGACGCGGGTAGTGGTTGGGCTTTGAGGGGTTGTCGAAAAAGCGCGCCAGTATATTTGCTTTGAGGCGGTCGCGCTCGTCATGTATCCACAGGTCGTTGGGTGAGCTGCCCTCGGGTATGTCGACCACTACGGGAATGAAGCCGTCCAGCTTGATGCCCTTGTTGCCGGTGTCGCCAAAGATGAGCGGCTTGCCGTGCTCGAGGAAAAGTGTTTCGTTTTTCTTGCTCGTCTTCTCGGTATAAACTTCAAAAGCTCCATCGTTGAACACGTTGCAGTTCTGGTATATCTCGAGGAACGAAGTGCCCTTATGGTCGTATGCCCTGCGCAGCATGGCTTGCAGGTGCTTGGGGTCTCTGTCCATAGAGCGCGCGGCAAAGGTGCCGTCAGCACCCAGGCAAAGCGCAATAGGATTGAACGGATGGTCGACCGAGCCCATGGGTGTGCTCTTGGTGACTTTTCCTTCTTCGGACGTAGGTGAATATTGTCCTTTGGTCAATCCGTAAATCTGGTTGTTGAACAGCAGCACGTTGACATTAAAATTTCTGCGGAGCAAATGAATCATGTGGTTGCCACCGATGGAAAGTCCGTCACCGTCACCGGTAACAATCCATACGCTTAGCTCGGGGCGCGATGCTTTAAGCCCGCTTGCCACTGCCGTTGCCCGCCCGTGAATGCTGTGCATGCCGTATGTTTCCATGTAATACGGAAAACGTGATGAGCATCCGATACCGGAAATGAAAACAATATTTTCGCGCGCCAGTCCAAGGTCGGGCACAATGGTTTGCGCCTGCTTGAGGATGGAGTAGTCTCCGCAGCCGGGGCACCAGCGTACGTCCTGGTCGGTGATAAGGTCTTTGGAAGTGAATTTTTCCGGAGCTTGTGTGGGTTCCATTGTTTATATGTTGTCTGAACTGGGATTAATTGGATTAAAGGATTTGTTGGATTAAATTTTAATCCGTTTCAATCTGCTTTATCTGTGTTATCCGTGTCCTATTTTTATTTTTTATTTTTTTTAATCCTTCGCTTTCCCTCCGCTGACCCTTTAATTCCCTAAAGGGAGCCTGCGCGCTGAAAAGTCCCCTTTAGGGGATTTAGGGGTTATTATTTTTTTAATCCATTTTTATCCGTTGCATCCGTTTAATCCTGGTTCCGATTTATTTTTTCAATACTTCTTTAATCTTCTCCAATATTTCTGTTGCTGTAAACGGTATGCCTTGTACTTTGTTGAATCCTTCTGCAGGAATTAAATATTTATCGCGGATGACTTTGATGAACTGTCCTGTATTCATTTCAGGAATCAGCACGTGCTCGAAGTTGTAAAGGATTTCCCCTAGATTCTTAGGCAGCGGTTTCATGTAACGCACATGTGCGTGAGATACATCCAGTCCTTCTGCTCTTGCTTTGATGCACGCACTCTTGATTGCACCATATGTAGAGCCCCATCCAAGAATAAGAAGTTTTCCTTTATCATTTCCTGAATCCAGTTTCTGGAGAGGGATAAAATCAGCCACGCGCTCCACTTTTTCTGCACGAAGCTTCACCATGAATTCGTGGTTGAGCGGCTCGTAAGAAATGTTTCCCGTTTCATGCTGCTTCTCAATGCCACCGATACGGTGCTCCAGTCCTTTTGTACCCGGCACTGCCCACGGACGCGAAAGTTTTTCATCGCGTTTGTATGGCAAAAATTTATCGCCCGCATTTTTCTCTTTCAGGAAATTCACTTTTATTTCCGGCATGTCAGACGATTTTGGGAACTGCCACGGCTCCGCACCATTGGCAATGTATCCGTCAGACAAGAATATTATGGGAGTCATGAATTCAATCGCAATGCGGCACGCTTCGAAGATGGTATAGAAACAATCGGAAGGAGTTGCAGCGGCAAGCACCGGCATGGGCGCTTCACTGTTACGTCCGTATAATGCCTGTAGCAAATCAGCTTGTTCGGTTTTGGTAGGAAGACCGGTTGAAGGTCCGCCACGCTGAATGTCGCAGATGATGAGCGGAAGCTCAAGCATGTGGGCAAGTCCCATTGCTTCCATCTTCAATGCAATGCCCGGACCGGAAGATGCAGTAACGCCCAATTGCCCTCCAAATGACGCGCCAATAGCAGAACAAATCGCAGCGATTTCATCCTCTGCCTGGAATGTTCTTACTCCAAAGTTTTTATACCGTGACAGCTCATGCAGAATATCTGAAGCGGGAGTAATAGGATAAGAACCGTAAAATATAGGCAGCCCTGATTTTTCTGAAGCCACTACCAAACCTATGGCAGTTGCCTGGTTGCCCATGATATTGCGGTAAATTCCGGGAGGCATCTTTGCCGGACCAACGGAATAGCGGGTTGTAAATTCTTCGCGTGTATCTCCAAAATAATAACCCGCCTTCAGAACTTTAAGGTTGGCTGCAAGGATGTCGGGCTTAGACTTAAATTTTTCTTCGAGAAAACGTACGGTGAATTCCATCGGGCGGTTATACATCCAGTAAAGGAATCCAAGCACGAACATATTTTTTGCGCGGTCGATTTCTTTGGTGCCGAGTCCTGAATCCTCGAGCGCATGTCGTGTCATTTTCGACACATCAAGCTGAATCACATTAAAACCTTCAAGCGTGCCGTCTTCCAGCGGATTTTTTCCGTCAGCATAACCGGCAAGGCGTAAATTCTTTGGGTCAAAACCATCGATGTTGGCGATAATAGTTCCGCCTTTGCGCAGGTAGGTAAGGTTTGCTTTCAGCGCTGCTGAATTCATTACTACCAGCACATCACAATGGTCTCCGGGAGTATAAATTTCAACACTGCCAAAATGAAGCTGAAAACCGGATACACCGGCAAGAGTGCCCTGTGGTGCGCGGATTTCGGCAGGAAAATCGGGGAAAGTGCTTAAGTCGTTTCCGAATAAAGCGGTGGTATTAGTGAACTGGTTGCCTGTCAGCTGCATACCATCACCGGAGTCACCTGCAAATTTTATGATGACATTATCAAGAACGTCAGTATGTTTACTCATATCTTAAAAATCACGCGCAAAGTTAATAATATAATGAACCGTTGTTGCTGAATATTGCTTGCAATTATCATGAAAAAAGTGCAGGGTTTGTTCAAAACATTATTTTCGCCTGTCAAAATTTGCTGTATGCCAATCTGCCGATACATCCTGCTATTTAGTCTGTTTTCAGTTCTCTTTCATTATTCTGACGCCCAGCAAACCTTTCCCGTCAACGGAGTTGCAGACGAACGGCACATCACCTATGCACTTACCAACGCAAAGATTTTTGTCGATTATAAAACCTCGATAGACAGCGCCACACTTTTGCTTCGCGATGGAAAAATTTTAGCTGCCGGAAAAAATATTTCAGTTCCTTCCGATGCCTATACGATAGACTTAAAAGGGAAATTTATCTACTCTTCTTTTATCGAAATGGATTCCGATTACGGAATGCCTGAAGTGAAAAAAGACAGGGGCAATGATGACCGCGGCCCGCAATTTATTTCCAATACAAAAGGAGCATACAACTGGAACCAGGCCATTCGCCCTGAAGTGAATGCTTCCACACAATTTTCAGCCGATGAGAAAAAAGCAGACGAGCTACGCAAACTCGGCTTCGGAACAGCGCTTGTGCATCAGCATGACGGTATCGCACGCGGTTCTTCTGCACTGGTCACATTGGGTAATGGAAAAGAAAATGAGTTGATGCTTCGCGAAAAAGCTGCAGCTAATTATTCTTTCAATAAAGGAAGCTCAACGCAGGATTATCCTTCTTCCCTCATGGGTTCGATTGCGCTTCTAAGGCAGACTTATTATGACGGACAATGGTATGCAGCAGGCGGAAATAAAAAAGAAGAAAACCTATCTCTTGATGCGTGGAACAAGCTGCAGGCACTTCCTCAGATTTTTGAAGCTGGCGATAAGCTGAATGAGCTCCGCGCTGCGCGGCTTGGCAGTGAATTCAACGTAAAATATATTATCAAAGGAAACGGAGATGAATACCAACGTGTGGACGAGCTAAAAGCAACCGGCAGCTCGTTTATTGTTCCTGTAAATTTTCCCGCACCTCTCGAGATGACCGACCCTTACGAAGCGATTAATGTTTCGCTCGCAGTAATGAAGCATTGGGAATTTGCGCCCGCAAATCTTTCAGCAATGGAAAAGGCGGGACTTAATTTTGCCATTACATCGACAGGATTAAAAGACAAAAAAGATTTCTGGAAAAACATCCGCAAGGCACTTGACAATGGACTGACTGAAGAGAAGGCGCTGAAAGCATTGACACAAACACCAGCCGAGCTGCTTGGCGTAACTAATGAAACCGGCTCGCTGAAAAAAGGGATGCTTGCTAATTTTATTGTCACCTCAAAAAATATTTTTGATAAAGACAACATCATTTACGAGAACTGGATAAGCGGCAAGCGATATAAAATAAGCGATTTAGAACTGAAAGATATCCGCGGCACTTATAAGCTGAATGTCGGCAGCGATCCGACTCTCAAATTAAGAATCACCGGAGGTTTCCTTCAACCTGAAGCATCTATCCAGACTGATACGGGCAGAGTAAAAGTAACTCTGACCCGCACCGCAACATTGGTCGGTATAGAATATGAAATGCCGAAAAAAGCCGGACGCGAAGTGGTTCGGCTCAGTGGTTCCGTAAGCGATAATCAGAAAACCGAAATGAAAGGAACGGGTCAGCTTGCAAACGGTGATTGGATAAACTGGAGTGCTGTGTTGGATTCTGAATTTGTACCTGAAGCAAAGAAAGATACTGCAAAGCCAATGATTGCTGAAGGAAAAATTACTTATCCCAACTCTGCATACGGCTGGACAGAATTGCCAAAACAAAAAACCATCCTGTTCAAAAATGCAACAGTGTGGACGAATGAGCCACAGGGAATTCTCACGAACACCGATGTTTTAATCGCTGACGGAAAAATAAAACAAATCGGAAAAAATCTTTCTGCACCGAATGCTGAAATTATTGACGGCACAGGAAAACATCTTACTTCAGGAATTATTGACGAGCATTCTCACATTGCAATTTCAAGTGGAGTGAATGAGGGAACTCAATCGGTTACTTCAGAAGTCCGCATTGGTGATGTGGTGAACAGCGATGATATAAATATCTATCGCCAGTTGTCGGGAGGAGTTACTTCATCACACCTTCTGCACGGCAGCGCGAACACTATCGGTGGACAAACACAACTCATTAAGCTTCGCTGGGGACAGTCGCCGGAGAAATTAAAATTCGAAGGATGGGGCGGCTTTATAAAATTTGCTCTCGGAGAAAATGTGAAACAATCCAATTGGGGCGATAAGCAGACGGTACGTTTCCCGCAGACGCGTATGGGAGTTGAACAAACAATAGTTGACGCGTTCACACGTGCAAAAGAATATGAGGCAGCATTCAAAAAATTTACTGCTGCTGATTCAAAAACAAAAGCAAGTCTTTCTCTTCCGAGAAAAAATCTTGAGCTGGATGCACTTGTGGAAATCCTGAACAACAAACGTTTCATCACGTGCCATTCATATGTCCAAAGTGAAGTCAACATGCTCATGCATGTTGCTGATTCGATGGGATTCCGTGTTAATACTTTCACTCATATTCTTGAAGGGTATAAGGTTGCCGATAAAATGAAAAAGCATGGCGCTGCCGGCTCTTCGTTTGCTGATTGGTGGGCCTATAAGTATGAGGTGATGGAAGCCATTCCTTACAACGGAGCCATCATGCATAAGGTGGGAATTACTGTTGCATATAATTCTGATGATGCTGAAATGGCAAGACGGCTGAACCAGGAAGCGGCCAAGGCGATGAAGTATGGCGGAGTGAGTGAAGAAGATGCATGGAAGTTTGTAACACTAAACCCTGCTAAGATGCTGCACATTGACAACCGCACGGGCAGCATTGAAGAAGGAAAAGATGCAGACCTCGTTTTGTGGAACGATAATCCTTTATCGGTATACGCGAGTGTAGTCAGAACTTATGTTGACGGAATCTGCTACTATAATCAAAGCGATGACCTTACGCTGCGTGCCGAAATCCAAAAGGAAAAAGCGAGGCTTGCACGCAAGATGATAGAAGCAAAAAACAAAGGAGAGAAAACCGAGAAGCCGGCTGAACAGCCGGATGACGGAGTGTTTCACTGTGAGGATGAGCCTAAGAATTAATTTGAAGATTTGAAAATTAGATAATTTGAAAATTGGGTTAAAATGAGAATTGTTAAATTATTGTTTTGCTGTATTGTTTTATTGTTTGCAGGAAGAATTTCTTCGGCACAAAATCCTGCGCCTGCACCTGAGCAAACAGAAATGATATTGATTGAAGGCGGAACACTTCATACAGGAAACGGAACGGTAATTGAAAACGGAGTTGTCGCTTTTGCCAGCGGAAAAATAACCTATGCGGGAGATGCAAAGGGAAAAGGCGGCATGAAGGATTTGAACTCATATAAAGTGATTGATGTAAATGGCAAACACATTTATCCCGGCATCATCGCTTTAAATTCAACGCTCGGGCTGACTGAAATTGACCTGGTCCGGTCAACGAGGGATTACTATGAAGTAGGAGAAATGAACCCGAATGTGCGTGCGGCAATTTCATACAACACCGATTCAAAAATAATTCCAACCGTCCGCTCGAACGGAGTGCTGCTAGCCGAAGCAACCCCGCAGGGAGGAACTATTTCGGGAACTTCTTCGGTAATGATGCTTGACGGCTGGAACTGGGAAGATGCCCTGTATAAAGAAGAAGCGGGCATCCACATGAACTGGCCCCGCATGACCATTTCTAAAGGACAAAATGCCGAGCAGGAAGAAAAGCAAAGGGAAAACATCAGCAAGTCGCTTGAAAATATCCGCAGTTTTTTTAGCGAGGCAAAAACATATACTAAACAAAACCCTGATGAAAAAAACCTTCGCTTTGAAGCAATGAAGGAGCTATTCAGCGGGAACAAAAAACTTTTTGTGCATTGCAACTTTATCAGAGAAATTATTGCAGCGGTAAATTTCTGCAAGGAGTTTGGAGTTAAAATGGTTTTGGTTGGGGGAATGGATTCATGGCGCGTAACGGATTTGCTGAAAGAAAATAATATTCCCGTTGTGATTGCACGGACACATTTACTTCCTCCCCGCGAAGACGAAGACGTTGACCTTCCTTACAAGCTTCCTTTCCTGCTGACTAAAGCCGGAATCAGCGTTTCTATCACCGATGATAACTCATGGCCGCAGCGTAACATTCCGTTCCAGGCGGGAACGGCCGCAGCGCACGGGCTTACGAAAGAAGAAGCATTAACATGCATCACGCTTAATCCTGCAAAAGTTTTGGGCATTGATTCAACAACAGGTACCGTTGAAACCGGAAAAGATGCCACACTTTTTATTTCATCTGGTGATGCGCTCGATATGAGAACCAACAATGTTGAGCTTGCTTTTATCCGTGGAAAAGAAATTGTTTTGGATGATGTGCAGAAGCAGCTTTACAGGAAGTATATGAAGAAGTACGGCTTAAATTGAAAAATCAAATCACAATAAAACAATTGTCAATTTAAATCCTTTTCCAGTATCACAAACTTCAATTTTTTTTTAGGTAAACCGAATCTGGGATCTTCAGAGGGAAATTGTTTTTTTATCCCTGTGTTTTTATAACCGTGCCTTTCATACCATGCAAGCAGTTCGGTTCGTTCTGTAAGTACGGACATGTAAACAGAATCACACTTCATTTTTTTTGCATGCGCCTCAGATCCCCGCATCAATTCCTTCCCAATTCCCCTTGCCTGCAAAGCGGGAGAAACCGTTAACATTCCCAGGTACATTTTGTGACCTTTCTTTTCGAGGTGAACACACCCGATAATTTTGTTATTGCTGTCGGTATATTTTAAAATGACAGTATCCGGTTTCAGAATTAATTCTTCCAGGCGTTCCTCATCAATCCGAATACCATCCAGTAAATCAGCTTCAGTTGTCCAGCCCTGTCTTGAAGATTCTCCCCGGTAGGCAGAATTCACCAGCGCATTCAATTCCGGAATGTCTTTTAATTCCGCAGCAGCAATCATTTTATGCGTTCGAGATATCCCTGCAAAAGGATAGCAGCGCTGGTCATATCAACCAGTGATTTGTCTCTTCTCTGCATCTTCTTTACTCCTGAATAAATGAGCGAGCGCTGTGCAATTGCCGATGTAAATCTTTCATCCTCCTCCCCGACTTCAATACCGGGAATCATTTTTCGCAGGGTCGTAATAAATCTTTTTACATGCGGAGATATTTCTGACTCACTACCGTCCATTTTACGGGGCATACCTACAATGATGCAGTCAACTTTTTCTTCGGCACAATATTTTTTCAGAAATGCTAATACCTCAGCAGTGGGAACTGTTTTTAACGCTCTTGCAATAATACGTTCGGGGTCAGTCACAGCAATCCCCGTTCGTTTCAATCCATAATCAATAGCGAGAATTCTACCCACAAAAGAAAGTGATACGTTATCAGTTATATGTTATACGAAGGTATGACTTTAAGCAAACCCGTATAACGTATAACGTATAACTTATAACTTATAACCTACTTGTCCTTCTTCTCAAATTTCAATGCAGCCGAGTTGATGCAGTAGCGTTCGCCTGTGGGCTTTGGCCCGTCATCAAAAAGGTGACCAAGATGAGCGCCACACCTGTGGCAAACCACTTCTGTGCGCATCATACCAAAAGAAGTATCGAGGTTTTCATCAATCTTATTTTCTCCTACCGGAGCGTAAAAACTCGGCCATCCCGTTCCTGAATCATACTTTGTATCCGAACTGAACAGCGGGGCACCGCAGCGGACACAGTAATACATTCCAGTTTCATGGTTATTCCAGTATTCACCGGTAAAGGCAGGTTCGGTAGCGCCACTGCAGGTAACTTCATATTGTTCCGGGGTAAGTTCTTTCTTCCAGTCTTCATTATTTTTCACGACTTCTCTTTTCTTATTGTCAGTATTCATATTGTTAGAGTTTTGAATTTGTCCGCAGCTTGTCATAGAAACGAAAGCTATGCATATCAATAGAACCAGGGTTTTCATCTTTATTCTTTGCGATACTAACGCAAAGATGGCGAGTGCGGATTTTAAAAGCAATGAATTTTGACTGAACCTTGTGCTTTATTTTATTTTTGCTGAATGTCTTTCGGTCGAATCCGTTTTCTTTTTTTAATTTTTAATTCTGCACCTGCCCGCCAACGTTTGTTGGCTCTTGCCGTGGCAGGCGGGTTCTTAATTCATAATTCCTTTGCCGGTGGTTTCCAGGTAAACCTGCAGGGGCAACGGCAGATTGGCATGGGGCACACCGGAACAGGATATGCAACAGACGCGGCAACTATTTTTTTTAACCCCGGTGGAATGGGATGGCTGGATACCATGGTAAACATTTGCGGAGGAGTGAGTTTCATTATTCCCCGTACACAGTATCTTGAAGCGTTTCCCGGAACCTACACTGCAGAGATGATTCATAATACGGGGACTCCGTTTGAGTTTTATTATGCTGCTTCGTTGAAAAAAAATATCCGGGCAGGCGTGGGTGTGTATACTCCTTTCGGCAGCCGCGCGCAATGGGGCGACCATTGGAAAGGACAATTTATTATTCGCGAGATAAATCTTAAAACCATTTTTATTCAGCCCACCTTATCGTGGAAAATAAATGAGCATTTCGGAATCGGTGGGGGATTTGTAATTGCAACCGGAGATTTTGCTTTGAGAAAAGGAATACCGGTCCAGAATCTTGCTTCAGAATACGGAGAAGGCAATCTTGAAGGGAATGCCATGGGAACAGGCGTGAACGCAGGAATTTATTTTTCTTCGGATAAGTTAAGCGCTGGAATAAGCTATCGCTCGTCTGTAACTGCAAAAGTTGCCGAAGGTGATGCAACGTTTTCTGTTCCCGGTTATCTTCAACAATATTTCCCTGATACCAGGTTTTCTGCTTCAATTAATTTGCCTGCCGTGCTTTCATTAGGATTAGGTTATAAGCTGAACAAAAAACTTACTCTGGCTGCCGATATTAATTTTGTTGGCTGGAGCTCTTACGATTCGCTGCGCATCGACTTTGAATCAAATACCGAAAAGCTGGAAGATATTTCCTCAGCGCGCAATTACAAAGATGTTTTCATTTACAGGTTAGGAGCAGAATATTTTTTGAATACTAAAATTACGCTGCGTGCCGGAATATACTACGATACCTCTCCGGTTCCTGACGGCTACCTGACTCCTGAAACACCGGACTCCGACAGAATCGGAGGCACTGCTGGCGCAAGCTTTAACCTGAAAAATAACCTTCGTATTGATATATCATTGCTTTATAATCAAACCCAAAAGCGAACCGACACCAATCTTGAAACAGGATTTTCAGGTACTTATCAGACAAAAACTGTAGTTCCGGGTGTTGGATTTAGTTATATCTTCTGACTTCACTACTTTTAACACCCCTTAAAATTCAAACAGCATGAAAATTATTTACAAAATATCATTGTTCATTGCACTCATTTGCTTTGCATCAGGCAAGTTGAGCGCACAGTGCGGAGGAGGAAGATACCTCTCCCCTATTTTTTCTGCCGATAATGTAACCTCAAACATTCAGTACGGAAGCAACGTAACCTACACCAATACCCCGCAGAATCTTTTACTGGATGTTTATCAACCCACCGGTGATGCCGCTTTGCTTCGTCCGCTAATTATCATGGCGCACGGAGGCAGTTTTCTTTTCGGAAGTAAAACAGGAACAGACGTTGTTCCGCTTTGTCATGACTTTGCCAAAATGGGATATGTAGTTGCGTCTATCGATTACCGACTTGGCATTACCGGAATTCCGGTCGGCACTCCTGATTCTGTCGGGGCAACAGAAAGCGTAATACGCGGAGTGCATGACGGAAAAGCTGCCGTACGTTTCTTCAGGAAGAGCGCAGCCCAGGGCAATCCATATAAGGTGGACACCAACCAAATTTACTTTGCCGGAGTTTCTGCAGGGGCAATTATTGCGATACACATGGCGTATCTCGATGAGATGAGCGAATATCCCTCGTGGGTTGATTCGTCACATGCCGGCCTTTCGGGCGGACTGGAAGGTGTTAGCGGCAACCCGGGATATTCTTCGGACGTGAAAGCGATTGTCAATATCTGCGGAGCCATTCGTGATACTTCATGGATTCATGCAGGCGATGAACCGATTTGTAGTTTTCATGGAACTAATGACCAAACCGTTCCTTACGGTTCCGCTACCATTTACTTGCTTGGTACATACCCTATACTCCGGGTTGACGGCAGTTCTTCCATAGCAGCAAGAGTTAATCACATGGGCATTGAAAACTGCTTTGATATTTATTGGGGTCAGGACCACGTCCCTGAAGTTTCAAATGCACAGTATTACGACACGACAAGGGTGATTATGCGAAACTTTCTTGCGCATTTTGTTTGTGGTTACCAGCTTGAGTGTACGTATGCTAATACCGTGGGGATTGAAAATCTTTCAGGCAATGATGACGTTTTGATTTATCCGAATCCGGCAGGCAATCAGTTATCCGTTATCGGTTATCAGTTATCAGAAAAAGCTGAGGTAACTATTTATAATACATTGGGTGAATTGGTATTTAAATCCGTAATCCGTAATTCGAAATTCGAAATTAATATTTCGGATTTCTTAAATGGTATTTACTTCATTCAGTTAAAATCAGGTGAAAAGGCGTCTACCTATAAAATTGCAGTGCAGCATTAAAAGTTTATTTAGCAATAGATGAAAACGCTGGTGACTGTTTATGCTGAGATGACGCCTAATCCGCAGGCGATGAAGTTTGTTACGGATATTTTCCTGTGCGAAAACCCGATTGAGTATTCTTCGACACAGCAGGCAGAATCAAACCTGCTCGCAAAAAGATTATTTGAATTTGAAGGCGTCAAAAATGTTTTCATTCTTTCCAACTTTATCACGCTCACCAAAGAAGGACAGCAGGATTGGTATGAGTTGATTACTCCCATTCGCGAAACCATCAGAAATTATTTTCTGGATAATGATGCTCCTGTGTTGACAGGCATACCTGCCCAGGCGGTTTCTCCTTCTAATGAAATTGTATCTTCGACAGAATTAGAAAGCAAAATAAAAAGCGTACTTGAAGAATATGTGCGCCCGGCTGTTGAACAAGATGGTGGCGCCATTGATTTCAAATCCTACAAGGACGGAAAAGTAACATTGCTTATGCGCGGCTCGTGCAGCGGTTGCCCCTCCTCATCGGTAACATTAAAAGGAGGAATTGAAAATCTCTTTAAGAAAATGGTGCCGGAAGTGAAAGAAGTAGTAGCGGAAGAAGCGTAATCCTCACCCCTCATACTTCCCCACTATCGGCATACGCCTTCCCAAACCGAATGCCTTTGGAGATACACGCAGCACGGGCGCAAGCTGCTTTCGCTTGTACTCATTGCTGTTCACCATGCGAATCACCTTCATTACTGTGGCTTCATCAAAACCAAGCTTGATAATGTCTTTGGGGTGAGAAAATTTTTCGATGTATTGATACAGGATTTTATCGAGCACAGAAAAGTCCGGCAGCGAGTCGCTGGTTTTCTGCTCAGGACGAAGTTCTGCCGACGGTGGCTTGGTAATAATATTTTTCGGAATCACTTCTTCATTTCTATTGAGCCATTTGGCAAGCTCATATACATCTGTTTTATATAAATCGCCAATTACAGAAAGTCCCCCGCTCATATCGCCATAAAGGGTACCGTAGCCGGTAGCTAATTCGCTTTTGTCGGAAGTGTTGAGAAGAATATATCCATGCTTGTTACACAGCGCCATCAATAGTATGGAGCGGATTCTTGCCTGGATATTTTCTTCGGTGATGTCGAACGGTTTATTGCTGAACAAAGGATGAAGCCGTTCTACAAATTCATCATAGATGCTGAAGATGCTGATTAAATCGTAATGCACATCAAGGTTTTTGCAAAGCTGCACTGCATCGCTTACCGAATGCATAGAAGAAAATTTTGACGGCATCAAAACGGGAATAACATTTTCTTTTCCGAGTGTATGAACTGCCAATGCAAACGTCACCGCAGAATCAATTCCTCCCGACAAGCCCAGCGCTGCTTTATTGAAATTCATTTTGCGGAAATAATCGCGGATGCCGAGAATCAACGCATGATAAATTAACTCCGTCTTTTCAGGAATTTTGACCTGTGCAGCCGGTGATGGGTCGATTGCTTTTGTATCTGCCATAAAAAAATCTTCTTCAAAAAATTTAAGCTGCTCTACGACCTCGCCCTTAGCATTCATAGTCAGCGAACCTCCATCAAAAATCAATTCTGTCTGCGAGCCGACATGATTAACATAGATAACCGGCAGCTTATAGCGCTTTGCATTTTTCGCCAAAATGTTTGTGCGGATGTTGTAATGGTCGTAATCAAAAGGCGATGCGGCAATGTTGATAATAAACGAGGGACCGTCTTTCATCAATGCATCTACGGGAGTAAAAGTATAGAGCGGGTCGTCTTCCAGGTTCCATAAGTCTTCGCAGATAGTCAGCGCAAAACGCTCTCCTTTGTATTCAATAACTTCCGATTTTTTTCCAGGTTCAAAATACCGGTACTCATCAAATACATCGTAGGTTGGAAGCAGGCACTTGTGAATAACCTTTTTGATTTCTCCGTCAACTATAAAAAATGCGGAGTTAAAAAGATTTTTTCCCTCCGGTTTGGGATTCCGACTTGGCGAACCGACAATCACAGCAATTCCTTTGCTTGCTTCTGCAATTCTCCGAACGGCTTTCTCTGCCTGCTCGGTAAAATAATTGTAGTCCAGAAAATCCAGGGGAGGATAACCGCAGACGCACAGTTCGGCAAACACAACCATGTCTGCACCGGCATTCTTTGCGCTGTGAATTTGCTGAATGATAGCAGCAGAATTCTTTTCAAAATTCCCTATGTGGTAATTGAGCTGCGCTAAAGCAATTTTCATCCCGATCAAAAATCAGGAGGCAAAACTAAGCAAACTAAAAAATCAGTTAAACGGCATGACCTGCTAAAAGAAAACGCCAATGTTAAGCGAAAAATAATTGGAGATGGCTTTTAATTCTGTCGAATTATCCAGGTAATTAGTTCCGGTAAGTACATCCGTAAAACCATTACTGAACTGAAGAGATGCCATAATTGCAGTGTTGCCGCTTACTCGGTACTCGAGACCCAGGGCAAACAGTAGCGAAATATTTACAGATGAAACATCAGCGTTTACATCACTCCTTGCCGCAACATCAGGAACTCCTGAAGGATTAGTCTTTGATTCCGTAAAATCCTCTTTAGCAGAAATTTTAAAACCCGGTTGAAAACCAAACTGCCCGAAATAAGTCATGTAGCCAATCTCATTCGTTTTCATCTTTATTGTAAGAGGTAACTCAAGGTATTTGATGTTATACGTATCATCACCCGAATACGTGTGGATAGTATTTCCCGAGCTATAATCATATACATACTTTAACTTTCCTCCGCGGTAACTTATTTCAAGCCCGGTGCTGAACGCATAATTTTTTGAGAAGTTGTAATCCATCATCAGCCCGTAAATGAAACCCATTTTAGAGCCGCCTGACTCAAAACCTTTCACATCGGGCTTTAGCCATGCAAGGGAGGGGGCGACTTTAAAACCGAAACGTAATTTAGAATCACTCGATGCGTTATTCTGTGCCGACACGATGCCCGAAGTGAGCACAACAAAAAAAAATGCGATTGTCTTTTTCATACTTTTGACCGGATTAATAAGCCACAATGTTAGCTAAACTTTCGCGAATATTTTTTAGTACAGGGATTATTTTTTTCACAACGCTGCTTGCTCCATCATGCAAGAACAATCCTGACAGTGTTGGTATTTCTTCCGTTAATATAAACCTGAAAATGGAACGGTTCGATTTGGCTCTGACTGAGAATCCCGGTGAACCTGTTGAAGCACGGTTGGCAATGCTTCGCAAGGAGTACGGGAATTTTTTTAATCGCTTTACCGATGACATCATCCATATTAACAATGGAGACAGCGTTGTTCTTGTGAGTGAATTCAAAAGATTTTTAGCCGACCCTGATTTTAATGAAGTGACCCATGCGGTAAAGGATACTTTTAAAGATGCGACAGCAATGGAAAAAATCTTTGGCAATGCCTTTGGGCGGTATAAATATTATTTCCCCGAAAAAAAGATTCCGGAAGTCATCGGGTTTGTATCTCTTTTTAACTACGCAATTATTAATACCGATTCGGTGCTGGGCATTGGCCTTGATATGTACCTGGGGAGCCAGTCAAAATATTACCCTGCGCTTGGATTTCCTGTCTACAAAATATCAAAGATGAGCAGGGAATATATTCCTGCTGATGCCATGCGGGGCTGGATGGAAAGCGAATTTGAACCGGCGGAAAGCAAACACGACTTTCTGGGCCAGATGATTCACCACGGAAAAATTTTATACCTCCTTAAAGCAATGATGCCTGAAGAAAACGACACCTTGCTGACGGGATATTCTTCAGCGCAATTAAAATGGTGTTACGAAAACGAAAAAAGTATCTGGGCCTTTTTTGTAGAGAAGCAACTTTTATTTTCTTCCAACTCTGAATTGTTCAGTAAATACCTAAGCGAGGGGCCCACCACCAACGGATTTCCTGCTGAATCGCCTGGAAATATAGGTACGTTTGTGGGCTGGCAGATTATCAAAGCGTACATGAAAGAAAACCCCGAAATATCACCTGCCAGGTTGATGAAAGAAACCGATGCTACTATAATTCTTAAAGATTCTAAATACAAACCTAAAAAGTGATTGGTACGAATAACGAATGATTACGAATATGCGAACTACGAATTAAGTAATGCCTTATTCGTAAATTCATTTGTATTCGTTATGCGCACCACTTGAACACTAAACTCTAAACTATGAGCGAAAATAAACTCAACTACTCCATTATAACTATAAAAGTGGGGCTTAACGAACAGGGCCTGCCCGAAGACATCCAGTGGAAAGCAACCGGCAGTGGAATGGAGAACATAAATTATTGCAAAGCATTTCTGCTGTCGATGTGGGACAGGAAAGAAGGTACAACATTCCGCGTTGACCTCTGGACTAAAGATATGCTCGTTGATGAGATGAAACGTTTTTTTTATGAAACGCTTGTCACGATGTCAGACACATATGAAAGGGCGACAAATGACAAGGATGCTACTGCCGATATGAAAAAGTTCTGCGAAGAGTTTGGAAAAAAATCGGGTGTGCTGAAAGAAAATTAAGAATTAAAAATTAAGAATTGGAAAAAGCGAGAAGCTAAAAGCCACAGCCGACAGCATTTTTATTTTCTTTCTGCTATAAAAATTTTATTCGTTCCTTCAATGTAACTCAGAATTTCTTCTTTGCCCGATTTTTTGATGGAAGAGGTTATAACTATTTTCGGAAATTCTTCCCATACTGCACTCAGTTTTTTCTTGTAATCATTAATTGCTTTTGTTAAAAAATTCTTCTTCGCTTTATCTGCCTTTGTAAAAAGAATAACAAAGGGAATTGAATTGCTTCCGAGAAATTCCATAAAAGTCAAATCACTTTCTTGTGGAGGAACATTTATATCAACCAGTACAAAAACCGTCATCAGGTTTTTTCTGCTGAGTAAATATTCAGTTACCATCTTTTTCCATGCTGCCCGCTCCGTTCGAGCAGTCTTTGCGTAGCCATAACCAGGCAAGTCTACCAGATGCCATGATTCATTAATGAGAAAATGATTGATGAGTGTTGTTTTTCCGGGGGTGGAAGAAATGCGGGCAAGATTTTTTTTTCCGCACAGCATATTAATGAGGGATGACTTCCCAACGTTTGACCTTCCTGCAAAGGCATATTCCGGCATATTCCCCGATGGCAATTGCCTGGTATCGGCAGAAGAGGTGAGAAATTCGGCAGTGCGGATATGCATGAAATGTTTTGACAATAGTAAAAAGATTAACCGTAGTAGAGTTGGCGAACGTAATTTTTCTGTGGGTGAAATTTTTCTCTGAAGCAAAAAAAATCCGTACACGGACGATATCGAGCGTTACTCAACCAATAATTTTGTATTCGCCAACAAAACTATTTCACTCACGGAATTTTTGATTGACTGTTGTAAATTATAGCGTTCTTTACATTGATTTTTCAATTTACCTGATATGAAAAGTTCGTTTATTCAATTCTATTTTTCCTTTCCCGCCCGTAAGCAGGCTGGCTGCAACGTGGCTGAAAGTGTTAAAAGCTTTATGAAACCCTTGTTTTCATCGTTCGGTTTGATTCAGTACTTTTATAGCGAGACGTATGCCTGGCAAATAAAAAAAACGGCTTTGGTTATTAATGATTCAAAGAAGAATAATATGCTGAAAGCAACTTCATGAACTTTTTCACCATCTTTTTAAAAAAGATACGGTTATGAAAAAATTACTCGTTCATCCCGGCTCAGCAAACGGAACCCGATTCCGCCTGGTGGTTAATGTCAATGGAGCCAAAGGGTTTTTTCAGATCGCTTTTTTCTCTTTGATTTTTTTAATATGTATCCCGGGTAAAACTCTTTTTGCACAAATGAGCAAGGCAAATAATGCCGGCTCTGTACTTTGGAGCTCATCGCCTTTCGAGCAGAATGATTTCATCGAAAATAAGGGGCAGTTCAATGGGTATAACGGAATAAATACCGATGTTTTATTTGGCGCTACAGGAAGCAGCGTGGATATCTATTTTTCCTCTAAAGGTTTAACATACCGGTATGATGAATGGGTGCAAATGAGTGAAGAAGAAAGAGAAGGGCTTATGGACCAAAATTCGACCCGTAATGAAAAAGAGGAAGAAAATATGTATAAGCGGGTACCGCATTACCTTCATATGGAATGGGTAGGCGCTAACCCCAAAGCAGAAGTGGTGGCGGAAGAAAAAGTATCGCACTATTATACTTACCCGGTAAATAGCGCAAGTGCCGGGACTATTAAAGCCGATGCATATAAAAAAATCATTTACAAAAACCTTTACCCGGGTATAGATGTGGAATACATCATTCCCAACGATAAACCTGGTTTAAAGTACTCGGTGATTCTGCATCCCGGAGCAGATGTTTCGTTGATTCGGATGAAATACAACAACGAAGAGAAAATGTTTTTCGATGCTCACAACAACACCATTATCACCAGCAGCTTTGGCAACTTTACCGACCATGTGCCGCAGACATTTTACCGCAGCAACAGTGAAGTAGTTGCTTCGGAATTTATTCTGGAAGGCGATGAAGTATCCTTCCGGCTTGGAAATTATAATTCATCAAAGGAAATTGTCATTGACCCATGGACCTCCTCCCCCACATTTACCACCAACAGCGCCTATGATGTGAACTTTGACCTTGCAGGAAATGTTTATGCATATGGCTCTGTCAATCCTTTTCAGCTTTGCAAGTTCAACAGCGCAGGTGTTTTACAGTGGATATACAATGCAATAGGAATATATAACAGCGGCTGTTCGGGTGCGCCTTATGGTGACTTTGCCGTAGATGAAGTTACCGGCACAAGCTACATAGCTGAAGCATTTAATCCATCTATAGGCTGCCGTGTTTATAAGGTTAATACCAATGGCACCCAGGTGGGCGTATCAATAGGAATATCCCAATTCAATGAACTCTGGCGGATTGAATATAACCGATGCATTAACAAATTAATTGGAGCAGGCGGAGGAACCAACGGCACCTACCAGGGTATTGTAATTGACACGAGCCTTGCAACCTGGACTCCTGTTAATATACTCAGCACAAGCGAGCAATATCATGACATGTGCTTACTAAGTATTGACAATGGAAGCAATTTCTGCTACATGGTTTCGGCCCAAACATCAATCTCAAACGCGTTTAACAATACAATTTTTAAATGCCCCATCCCATCACTTATGCCGGTTTTTGTAGTGCCGTCCGGCCATACTTTCCAGGAATCATACAATGCATATTACCTCTCGGGCGGATGTGCAAATGGATTTAATGGCATGACCAATAGTCCGAACTGGCTTTACACATACGATGGAGTAAATCTGAAACGATGGAATAAAACAACCGGTGCTTTTGTTACAAGTTTAAATTTAGGCGGCACACCAATGTACTGGGGAGGAATCTGGGCAGATGAGTGCGATAATATTTACGTAGGTTATCAAAGTACGATTCGCGTATACAATACTTCGCTTACGCTGGTTAATACTTATATTCTTCCGAATACTGTTTATGACGTTAAGATGGGAACGAACAATAAATTGTATGCCTGCGGAAATGGCTTTGTAACATCTATAGATGTTCCGCCAAATAACGTGACCATTGTTACCGCTTCCACCCCATCCGATTGCCTGCTCTGCACCGGAACTGCATCAGTAACTACTACATCCTGCGGTGGCGGCTCATTCAATTATTTATGGCAGCCCGGTAATCAAACCACTCAAACAGCTACGAATCTTTGTGCCGGAGTTTATACCGTTACCCTTACATCCAACTGCAACATTACTTTTTCAGCAACGGTAACGGTTAACAATCTGAATGTTCCGCCTGTGGTTATGGCATCATCGCAAACCATTTGCTACGGACAGTCTACAACACTTACCGCCAGCGGAGCAAACACCTATTCCTGGAGCCCTTCAACGGCATTAAGCGCAACAACCGGAGCAAGTGTTACCGCCAATCCGACCTCTACAACAACCTATACCGTTACAGGCAACATGAATGGATGCACTTCGACAGCACAAGTTACTGTAACGGTGAATCCGCTGCCGGTACTTTCTGTTTCCCCAACGCAGACCATCTGCAACGGACAATCTGCAACGCTCACTGCCGGCGGTGCAAGCACGTATGCCTGGAGTCCGTCCACAGCATTGAGTTCAACTACAGGTTCGCCCGTTTCAGCGAATCCTTCGTCAACAACAACATACACGGTTATAGGGACAGACAATAATGGATGCACATCTTCAGCACAGATGACGCTGAATGTAAATCCGCTTCCTGTTGTTAATGTTACTCTGCCTACTGCTATTTGCCTTGGACAGCAAACAGCAACACTCACGGCAAGTGGTGCAAACACATATTCGTGGAGCCCGTCAACCAGTTTAAGTTCTTCAACAGGTTCACCGGTTACAGCTTCTCCTGTTTCCACAATTACATACACTGTTACAGGAACAAGTAGCGGATGCACGGCTTCCGCACAAGTAACCGTGAACGTAAATCCACTGCCTGTCGTTAATGTTACTCCACCTTCTGCAATTTGCCTGGGGCAACAAACCGCGACACTTACTGCTATTGGAGCAAACACATATTCGTGGGGCCCATCAACGGCATTGAGCGCAACAACGGGTTCTTCTGTTTCAGCGAATCCTTCTTCTACAATAACATACACAGTTATTGGAACAGACAATAACGGATGCACGGCTTCTACCCAGACATCAGTGACGGTGAATCTTCTTCCTGTCGTTAATGTTACCCCGCCTCCTGCCATTTGCCTGGGACAGCAAACAGCAACACTTACCGCTAATGGCGCGCAGGCATATTCCTGGAGTCCTTCAGTCAGCTTGAATTCTTCAACCGGATCACCGGTTATAGCGTCTCCAAATTCCACTACCGCATATACTGTTATTGGGACAGATAATAACGGATGCACGGCCTCCTCGCAGGTAACTGTGACGGTGAATCCGCTTCCTGTCGTAAATGTCATCACTCCTCCTGCCATTTGCCTGGGACAACAAACAGCAACACTCACTGCAAGTGGTGCAAACACATATTCGTGGAGTCCATCGGCCAACCTGAGTTCTTCAATTGGTTCACCGGTTACAGCTTCTCCTGCTTCTACCACTACCTACACTGTTACCGGAACGAGTAACGGATGCACGGCTTCCACACAGGTGACCGTGAATGTGAATCCACTACCTGTCGTTAATGTTACTCCACCTCCTGCAATTTGCGTTGGACAGCAAACGGCAACACTCACCGCAAGTGGCGCAAACACATATTCGTGGAGCCCGTCAGCCAGCTTGAGTTCTTCAACCGGCTCACCGGTTACAGCTTCTCCAAACTCCACGTCAACTTACACAGTTACCGGGACAGATAATAATGGATGCACAGCTTCCTCGCAGGTAACTGTGACGGTGAATCCGCTTCCTGTTGTGAATGTCATCATGCCTTCTGCCATTTGCGTGGGACAGCAAACAGCAACACTCACTGCAAGTGGTGCAAACACATATTCGTGGAGTCCATCGGCCAACTTGAGTTCTTCAATTGGTTCACCGGTAACAGCTACTCCCGCTTCCACAACTATATACACAGTTACGGGCACAGATAATAACGGATGCACAGCTTCTTCACAAGTGACCGTGATGGTGAATGCGCTTCCTGTTGTGAATGTTATCACGCCTCCTGCTATTTGCCTGGGACAGCAAACAGCAACACTCACCGCAAGTGGCGCAAACACATATTCGTGGAGCCCGTCAACAGCGTTGAGCGCAACAACGGGTTCCTCGGTTTCAGCGAATCCTTCTTCAACGACAACTTATACTGTTACAGGTAACCTTAGCGGATGCACTGCAACGGCACAGGTTACTGTTAATGTTAATCCTCTTCCTTCAGTTTCCGTTTCACCATCGCAGACCATTTGCAACGGGCAGTCTGCAACGCTTACTGCCAACGGAGCCAATACATATTCATGGAGCCCATCTGCAGCGTTGAGTGCAACTACAGGAGCAAGCGTTAGTTCTAATCCATCTTCAACAACTACCTATACAGTAGCAGGTGATTTGAATGGATGCACGGCAACCGCACAGGTTACCGTAACGGTTAATCCATTGCCGGTACTTTTAGTTTCGCCACCTCAAACCATCTGTAACGGGCAACCGGTAACACTTACTGCCGGCGGAGCGAATACATATTCATGGAGCCCCGCAACGGCACTAAGTTCGACTACGGGAGCAAACGTTACTGCCAGCCCGTCTTCTACAATAACATATACTGTAACAGGCAACCTGAACGGATGCACTGCAACGGCACAAATAACAGTGACTGTTAGTGTTCTACCAGTACTTTCTGTTTCACCATCGCAGACTATTTGTAACGGGCAATCCATAACGCTAACTGCCAATGGTGCGAATACATACTCGTGGAGTCCGTCAACGACATTAAGTTCATCAATTGGAGCAAGCGTTACTGCCAACCCATCTTCAACAACTACTTATACTGTTATAGGTGACATTAATGGATGCACGGCAACATCACAAGTTACTGTAAACGTTAACCCGGTTCCGGTACTTTCTGTTTCACCATCGCAGACCATTTGCAATGGGCAATCAGTACTACTTACAGCAAACGGGGCGAATACTTATTCGTGGACTCCCTCGATAGCATTAAGTTCCACAACCGCGGCAAGCGTTACCGCTAATCCCTCTTCTACAACTACGTATACTGTTACGGGTGACATCAACGGATGTACAGCAACGTCACAGGTTACCCTAACTGTCAATCCTTTGCCTGTGCTTGCTGTTTCACCATCACAAACTATCTGCAACGGGCAATCGACAATGCTCACTGTCAATGGGGCGAATGTCTATTCATGGAGTCCATCAACGGCACTAAACTCAACGACGGGTGCAAGTGTTACCTCTAATCCCTCTTCCACAACCACGTACACAGTAACGGGTGATTTGAACGGATGCACAGCAACCGCACAGGTAACTGTAAATGTTAACCCCGTGCCCGTACTTTCTGTTTCACCACCTCAAACCATCTGTAACGGACAATCGGCAATGCTTACCGTCAGCGGGGCGAATACATATTCATGGAGCCCGTCAACGGCATTAAGTTCAACAACCGGAGCAAGTGTTACAGCCAATCCATCTTCTCCAACAACATACACGGTAACCGGTGACCTGAACGGATGCACGGCAACGGGACAGGTGACTGTAACTGTTAATCCTTTGCCGGTACTTTCTGTTTCACCGTCTCAAACTATCTGCAACGGGCAATCGGCAACGCTTAGTGCAAGTGGTGCAAACACGTTTACCTGGAGCCCCGCAACGGCATTGAACTCAACAACAGGAGCAAGCGTCACTTCGAGCGCATCTTCTAATATTACTTATTCCGTTACAGGCGATATGAATGGATGTACGGCAACGGCACTTGTTGCTGTAACTGTAAACCCGATGCCTGTAGTAAATATTATGCCAGACTCGGTATCCGGCTGTTCACCTGTTTCAGTTGCATTTTTCGATATGTCATCTATTCTTTCTCCCTCAACTATAAGTTCATGGTCATGGAATTTTGGCGATAATACTTCGGGAACTTCCAATTCATCAACGCAGCAAAATCCTTCTCACATATATAATTCAACGGGCAGCTATACTGTAACACTTACCGTGATAAGCAATAACGGATGTGCGCAAACGGATTCCATTATAAATCTTGTTACTGTTCACCCAAATCCTGTCGCTTCATTTCACGCCATTCCTAAAATCGTTTCAATGAATGAACCGACTATAACATTTATCAATACTTCTTTATCCTATGATTATGTACAGTGGGATTTCGGCGACAACCATACATCAAGCCAAATCAGTCCCATTCATGCATATTCCGATACGGGTACTTACATGGTAATGCTCATTACCACAACCCAATTCGGCTGTGCCGACACAGCATACGAGGAGATTACTGTTAAGCCCGAATTCAGCTTCTACATACCGAATGTGTTTACTCCCAACAGTGATGGACTGAATGACGTGTTTACCGGTGATGGAATTAATGTAAAAGAGTTCACCATGTACATCTATGACAGATGGGGCGAAATAATTTTCCAGAGCAATGAGCTTGAAAAACCGTGGGATGGAAGAGCAAACAACAGCGATAAAATTGCGCAGGAGGGAGTGTACGTTTACCTGGTGAAGGTCACCGATATTTTTGATGAGAGACATCAGTACATCGGTTCGGTGACATTATTGAAATAGCATTTTGAACATTACGTTTCTGTACCGGCTTTTATTTTTATCACTCCTGTTCCCGGCAAATCATTCAGAATTATTTTTCCGTTGCGGTATGTTATTCCGTTGAACGGGTCGTTAGTGATTAAAAGCGGTCCGTCCAAGTCGGTCCAGTCAGCCAGAGGAGCAAGCTGCGCTGCAGCAGAAACTCCACAGCTGCTTTCGCTCATGCAGCCAAGCATAACTTTTATGCTCAGCTTTTTTGCATGCCTTATCATTTTCATTGCCTCTCTTAGTCCGCCACACTTCATCAACTTTATGTTGATGCCGTGATAGGCATCTTTTATTTTCTCTATGTCATCAAAAGCCTGCACCGCTTCATCGGCAATCAGCGGCAACGGGCTTTTTTCTTTCAGCCATTGTGCATCTTCCAATCTATTTTTGTTTAACGGTTGCTCAACAAATACAGTGCCTTTGTCTTTAAGCCAGTATATTATATCCAATGCCATTTCCTTTTCCTTCCATCCCTGGTTCACGTCAACACAAATGGATTTATCTGTTGCGGTACGGATTGTTTCAATAATCTGTTTATCATTTTTTCCGTCAAGTTTTACCTTCAGCAAATTAAAATCCTTCGCTTCATCCAGCTTTTTCAAAATCATTTCAGGTGAATCAATGCCAATCGTAAAAGTTGTTTTGGGGCAATTATTTTTATCGAGATTCCATAAAGTATAACAAGGTTGATTTAGGGTTTTTCCACTAAGGTCATGAAGCGCCATATCAACCGCTGCCTTGGCGGCAAAATTTCCGGGAGCAACCGCAAAAATATAATCGAGTGCATTTTCTATTTCCGGTAAACCGGTAAACTCCTTCGTATCAAGTTTCTTCAGAAAATCAATAACCGATGTCTGCGTTTCCGGAAGGTAACCTGGCAATGCTGCTTCGCCATAACCAATCAAACCTTCGTATTCCAACTCAACATAAACAACAGGCGTAGATTCTCTCCTACCCGCGGCCATCGCAAAAGGATATTTAAAATTAAGTTGATATGGATAATAGCGAAGGGTTATCATTGTCTTATTGAAGGCCGGCAAATTATTAATTGTTTTATTGATAAATGGATAAATTGTTATTTCAATCCTCACCTCCCAAGCCTCCTCTCCTGCAGGAGAGGAGGAGTACAGTGATGCAGAATCCCTTCTCCTCCAGGAGAAGGGACGAAAGGGATGAGGTAATTAACCAAATTTATTCATCTCATAAGGAACACTATTTTTGCCTCCCCTCAATTTAAATAACACTTGTCAAAAAAACAAATATGAAAAGAGCTTCTTATATTTATTCAGCTATTATTATTGCCTCTGTTGTGGCTATTACATCGTGCAATCAACATCCTGCTGTGGAGGAAAAGACCGCAGTTAAAAAAGATACGTTTGAATTCAAAGCCGACCGCTTTGCCGATATACAAGTATTGCGTTACAGAGTTCCGGGCTTTGCTGAGCTTTCTCTCCCGCAAAAGCAGCTTGCGTACTATTTATACGAAGCCGGGTTATGTGGCAGGGATATTTTCTACGACCAGAAATACCGTTATAATATTTTCATCCGCAAAGTGCTGGAAAATATTCTTGAAACATACAGCGGAGATAAAACTTCTGCCGACTACAAAAAGTTCACTGATTACGCGAAAGAAGTCTTCTTTGCCAACGGAATTCATCACCACTATTCCAGTGCGAAAATGATTCCTGATTTTGCTCCTGAGTATCTCAAAGAATTAATCAGCAAAAGCAAGCAGGAGAATTTTCCTGCGACAAAAGGAATCACAGATAAATCTCTCGTAGATTTTCTCACGCCTATTTTATTCGACCCGAAAATTGATGGGAAAGAAGTTGACCTGAGCCCCGGCATTGATAATGTGAAGGCATCTGCGAACAATTTTTACGAAGGCGTTTCCCAGAAAGAAGTGGAATCATTTTATGATGCCATGAGAAAGAAAAACCCGGGCGACAAATCTTCCTTCGGGCTTAACTCTAAGCTGGTGAAAGAGAAAGACGGCAAAATCACCGAGCACGTATGGAAAGTAGGTGGAATGTATTCCGCAGCCATCGAAAAAATTGTTTACTGGCTTGAGAAAGCTGTTACTGTTGCCGAGAATGACCAGCAGAAAAAATACTTTCAGCTTCTCATTGATTTTTATAAAACGGGCGACCTGAAAGCATTTGACAACTGCTGCATCGAGTGGGTGAAAGACACTTCATCGCGCCTCGATGCCGTCAATGGATTTATTGAAGTTTACCTCGATGCGCTGCACATGCACGGCGGCTTCGAATCAGTGGTTTCCATGAAAGACATGGAGGCGACAAAAAGAATTGCTGCTATTTCAAAAGAGGCGCAATGGTTCGAAGACCATTCGCCCATCATGAACGAACACAAAAAGAAAAGCGTAAAAGGAATTTCTGCAAAAGTGATTACCATTATCGGTGAAGTTGGCGATGCTGCTCCCGCCACTCCCATCGGAATTAATCTTCCCAACAGCGAGTGGATACGCGAAGTGCATGGTTCCAAGTCTGTTTCACTCGGAAATATTGTTGAAGCGTATAACGATGTACGTGCCAAGAGCCCAAGCATTGATGAGTTCGGCAGCAGCGATGAAGTGAAAGCCCGCATAAAAAAATACGGAGCCCTTGCCGGTGATTTGCATACCGATATGCACGAAGTTATCGGCCATGCTTCGGGACAAATCAATGAAGGCGTAGGCACAACAGACAAAACACTGAAGAATTACGCCAGCGCACTCGAGGAAGCACGCGCTGATTTGGTTGCGCTCTACTATATCATGGATAAAAAACTGGTTGACATCGGTGTCATGCCTTCTCTCGAAGTGGGCAAGGCGGAATACGACAACTATATTCTCGGCGGACTTATGACACAACTCTTCCGCATCCATCCGGGCGATAATCTTGAAGAAGCTCACATGCGCAACCGCCAGCTTATTGCAGCGTGGGCATACGAAAAAGGAAAGAAAGATAATGTGATTGAAAAAGTTGTGCGTGATGGAAAGACATACATCGTCATCCACGACTATGAAAAGCTCCGTACCCTCTTTGGCGACTTGCTCCGCGAAATACAACGCGTTAAATCAGAAGGCGACTATGAAGGCGGAAAAAATCTTATCGAAACCTATGGAGTAAAAGTAGACCAGCAACTTTTAACCGAAGTGCACAAACGTTATGAGCCGCTTAACATTGCACCCTACATGGGCTTCATACAGCCGCGCCTGGTGCCCGTGATGGACGGAGAAAAAATAACAGACGTTAAAATCGAATATCCAACCGATTTCCTGGAGCAGATGCTGGAGTATGGCAAAACCTACGGACTGTTGCCGGTGGTGAACTGAAAAAAGCGTCATTGCGAGCGTAGCGAAGCAATCCGTTCGTGTTTTAAAAAAAAATTGGAGCCCAGCAGTTGAAGCTCTCACCATCTCCATGCCCGCTTTCACCCCGATAACTCGGGGTTCAATCGGGTCTATGCACGAAGGGGGTTGTAACTCTCTCAATCTTTTCAAAAAAAGTTCTGAAGGAACGACCTGTTGATAGAAAACTTATTTAATATTCTGAACTATCATACCCCAAGAATCAAGATATTTATTAGCAGTTTCATTTAGACTCCCCAGTTTCTCATTCAGTTTTACCTTAAAAACATACGTATGTTTATTCTTTGATGTGTGCTTTTCTAATTCTTTTGCATTTGTAGGGACGATAAAGAACATATTATGTTCAATCCAAAAAGCCACCAAAAAATCTGCCTCTTTTTTTTCTATTTCTGATAATGTAAAGTATGTATTGGTATTCTTATTACTTGCAGAATTAATTAACCTTTGACGTGACTTCACTTCAATTTTTCGTTTTTTCTCTCCTTCTTTAACCAATAATATATCGTAGCCTTTCTCATCATAATTTTTATAAACTGACCAGCCCTTATCATTAAAATGATAATATAAATAAAAGATACACGAAAGTTCACCTATCTCTTTCAATACCTCACCTCTAATGTTTTGTGAGGTTCTCCCAGATTTTTGCTCCATAGCTAATTTTTTATTAAGAATGTGGTAACCCCTAAAGCGTTCCGAACGCTTTAGGGGTTTTACTCACGCAGAAAATTATTTTTAAATTATTGGTAACCTTTTTGGGGTTCCAACGTCAAGCAATAAATGTGAAAAGTAACCTGCCCCTGCAACATTAATCGCTGCTTTCGTTTCTTTTTTCAAATCACTTTTGTTTGCTTTATAAATTCCGTAAGCGAGTGCTATTCCAGCTGCCCAACTATGAAAAACTTTGCGATGATTTGGGTCTGTCGCAGGTTCCAAAAGGTCTGGTAAAACTCCTGCAGCTGCTCCAACAGCTGAACCTCCTAAAGCGTATAAGCCAGCTTCACACCAGTCAAATTTATAATCGGGATTATTGTTTTTTCGGTCAGCTTGATTAATTGCATTAATAACTACCCCTGCAATCAATCCTACTAATGCTCCAGTACCAGCGTGCTGTTTATAATTTGCCATTGTTTATGTTTTTTTGTGTTGATGCAAAAGTAAAAACATTATTGTTCTAATAATATTTGCTGTGCTGTCAGGACTTTCGTCCTGACATTTTTCATTCTCCAAAAATACTTTTTCTTCTAATCATATCAATCACATCAATCATCATAATCATAGTTCAGACACATTAGCAGGCGCAAAACTTCGCCCAACGGAAGATAAATTTCTGCGGTTGCTTTCTCCATTAATTATCGTTAAACTTACCGAATGGATTTCGATACTCTCACACTAAATAAACGTGCTGACATTCTTAGGAGCGAAGGCAAATTCCTGACGACTGTCAGCTACTATGCACACCGAATAAACCTGTATTCATTCAAAGGCGAATTGTTTGAACAATGGCGCGATGTTTTTACAAACAAGATTGAAAAGATAATTGCCATAAGCAAGCCGAAACTGTTTCCCTTCTACATTAAGCAGAACTCAAAGACAGCATAATTAATGTTATCAAATTAAACGCCCGCATTGATGGGCCGGTTGTGCGTTAGATGAAGTTGCCTGCCTGCTAAGCAATGGCTTTGATTTTGGCAGGCGGGAATATTGTTTAGCTTTGAAAAACAATTTTTAACCCTGAAATCATGAAAAGGAAACATTTACTCATCAATATTATTTTTTTTTACACCCTTCTGCTGCATCCATTCGTTTGGGGGCAGATCATTACGAACGGAGGATTAGAAACCTGGGCGACCGGACCAAGCGGATATCTTGACCCCGTGGGATGGATAACAAATAATGCTCCGGGCTATCACCAGGTATTGCAGGCGCCGGGAAGAACAGGCAATTATTCTGCTCATCTTGTTTCCATACTTGACGGAAGTAACTATGACGGTGGTTCAATTGATTTTTTTTATTCCGGTTCGGTGAAGCCGCTTGTCTTGTCAGGATACTGGAAAGGTAATTTCACTACCCCTGTCAACTGGATAACCATTGCAGTCACTGTGGCAGATGCATCCAGCACTACAATCGGCAGCGGGGCAGTGTATAGTCCTGCTTCAACAAATGTTACAAGCTGGCTTCCTTTTAACTGTACAATAAATTACACATCTTCGAATGCTCCGGCCACAACGGTTCTTGTTTTCAACCTTCTCACTACTGCTGCAATCACAGATGGTTATCTTGATGACTTGTCATTAACTTATGTTAACGGAATAGGAGAAATCCAAACAGCTCACCTGCTTGGTGCTTCACTTAATTATGATTTTCAATCAGGAAATTATTTTCTCAATACGGACCTTTTCACTAATTCTTCTTTTGACGTAAACATATATGATGTGAAGGGAAGAAAGGTCTACAGTAAAAACTATAATCTTCCTGACGGACATCATGAAATCCCTGTTTTAACACAGCAATTACCCCGGGGCGTTTATTTATGCAGAATTCTTGGCGACAAGATGGATAAGACAATTAAATTTATTAAATAATTATCAGCACCGGCCCATAATCTATGCCCTTATTCCCGCTGTCGTTATGCGGATATCCGATTGCGTTAAGAGGAAATTCCCTTTAGACAGGTATTGATTTTATAGCTTTTTAGAGTAAAAAGGGCAATTGCCCATTCCTGACTTATTTCTATCTTCGTACCCTTATTTTTAATTCTTAATTTTTAATTCTTAATTTTCAATTTATCCAATGAGGCTCACAACAGAAACCAAAAAAGAAATCATTAAAAAATACGGGCGAAAAGAAAAAGATACCGGCTCTCCCGAAACACAGATTGCCCTGTTTACGGAAAAAATAAATTACCTCACCGGGCACTTGCAGGCAGTTCCCAAGGATGTTGCAACACAGCGTTCGCTTATTAATCTTGTAGGAAAAAGAAAGGCGCTGATCAACTACCTTCAGAAAAAAGACATTACCCGTTACAGGAAAATTCTGACCGACCTTAATATAAGGAAGTAATTGCGGGCAAGGCAATCGTTTGAATTGCCTTTTTTTCTTTCGTGCATAACTCATCATAAAAATTTCAAAACGATTTTAATATTTTAATTCAATGAAACCAAAACCAATTATAAAAACCTTTGAGCTTCCCGATGGACGCACCATCAGCTTAGAAACAGGTGTGCTTGCCAAACAGGCAGATGGCTCCGTAGTTGTGCGCATGGGCGAGTGCATGTTGCTCGCTACTGTTGTATCGTCACCCGAACCCAAAGAAGGAAGCGATTTTTTACCGCTCACTGTCGACTACCAGGAAAAATATGCCGCTGCCGGAAGATTTCCGGGAGGATTTTTTAAGCGCGAGGCGCGCCCGTCGGAATATGAAATCCTTATCAGTCGTTTGATTGACCGTGCACTGCGCCCTATGTTCCCCGAAGATTACCATGCCGAAATACAGGTATTGGTTACTCTTATATCGTGGGATAAAAATGTTGCACCCGATTCGCTGGCAGGCCTTGCTGCATCGGCTGCAATTACCGTTTCAGATATTCCTTTTAACGGCCCTATTTCTGAAGTGCGTGTCGCACGTATTGACGGTAAATTAATAATTAACCCTTCGTTCTCTGACATAGAAAAAGCCGACATAGATTTGATTGTTGCCGGCAACGCTGATAACATCCTGATGGTAGAAGGGGAAATGAATGAAGTGAGTGAGGCGGAAATGGTAGAAGCGCTCAAGCACGGCAAAGAAGCTATCAAACAACAATGCAAAGCTCAGCTTGAACTAAGGGAAATGATGGGCAATAAACCCAAGCGCGAATATTCTCACGAAGAGAACGATGAAGCGCTAAGAGAATCCATACGCAAGTTTGCCTTTGAAAAGATTGCAGATATAGCCCGTAAAGGAAACCCCGTAAAAGCGGAGCGCCACGATGCTATCAATAAAATTAAAGAAGATTTCCTTGCAACGCTTTCAGAGGAAGAGCAGGAAGAAAAAGCAATGATGCTGAAGCGTTACTTTTTTGAAGTGGAATACGATGCCGTACGAAGCGTAATTCTTGACACTAAAAAACGCCTCGATGGCCGCGGACCTAATGACATTCGTAACATCTGGTGCGAGACTGATTACCTGCCTTCAACACACGGATCTGCGCTCTTCACAAGAGGAGAAACACAAGCGCTTGCAACGGTTACGTTAGGCACCAAGCTGGACGAGCAGATTATTGACGGAGCAGTGATTTTCGGAACTAACCGCTTTTTGCTGCACTATAACTTCCCGGCCTTCAGCACGGGAGAAGTAAAACCAAACCGCGGACTTGGCCGAAGAGAAGTAGGGCATGGTAATCTTGCCATGCGTTCGCTTAAGGTTGTGATGCCTGGCGATGAAGATAATTTTCCGTATGTAGTTCGTGTGGTGTCTGATATTCTTGAGTCGAACGGTTCATCATCTATGGCTACGGTATGTTCAGGCACGCTTGCTCTGATGGATGCGGGTGTTAAAATCCGCAGGCCCGTTTCAGGTATTGCTATGGGATTAATTACCGATGGAAAAGGAAAGTACGCTGTGCTTTCGGACATACTTGGCGATGAAGACCATCTTGGTGATATGGATTTTAAGGTTACCGGAACCGAAAAAGGAATTTGCGCCTGCCAGATGGATTTGAAAATACAGGGATTGAGTGACCAGATTTTAATGGAGGCGCTGGAACAGGCGCGGGCAGGACGTATGCATATTCTTGGCGAGATGCTGAAAGTAATCAGTGAACCGAGAGCGGACTACAAGCCGAATGCACCCCGTATTGAGAAGATGATTATCCCCAAAGAATTTATTGGCGCAGTGATTGGACCGGGCGGAAAAGTTATCCAGGAAATGCAACGCGAAACCGGAACTACCATCGTTATTGAGGAAATAGATAACCAGGGTGTGATTGAAATCGGTTCTACCGATAAAGCATCCATCGAAGAAGTAAAGAAACGTATCAAAGGTATTACCGCTATTCCTGAAATCGGAACTGTATACGAAGGCAAAGTGAAAAACATCATGGATTTCGGAGCGTTCATAGAAATTCTTCCCAATCGCGACGGCTTGCTGCACATTTCAGAAATCTCCTGGGAACGCACCGCCAGCATGGAAGGAGTTTTCAAACCCGGAGAAATTGTTAAGGTGAAACTTATAGACATTGACGAAAAAACCGGCAAGCTGAAACTCTCACGGAAGGCGTTGCTGCCCCGTCCTGAGAAACCGAAGAAAGATACCGTTGGTGAAGTGAGCGGAAGAAACTAAAAGAAGCCAGGAAAATATTTTCCTTCCCCCTGTTACCCTCTGACTCCCTAAAGGGAGAACCGCCTATGCTTTTGCGCGAAGGGTTTCCCCTTTAGGGGTAAGGGGTGAGCGTAAGGGAAATAACTTTTAAATGCTCAGTTCATCGGGCTTTTATTGAAAATAATATAGCCAAGGTGAAACAGGAACGTGTAGGGTTTTTCCCTGTCGTCATAATAATTTACAAACATACTCAGCGGACCGATGGGGGTATGGTAAACCACTCCTGAAGAAAATATCAGGTAACGTTTTTCAAATGCATTTCCGTATTTGGCTTTCTGGTCTGCCGTCTGCACCAGCTGGTGAAACGGCTGGAAGACATATCCCTCAATTCTGAAGTCAATGTTTCCGGCGATGCTGATTACATTCCGCGAGCCGGCACCGAAGTAATTGTGTGCGTGAAAGTTGGGGAGGAAAAGCGTCTGCGTCTCCTGCAGCGGCTGAAAATACGGAGCCATCAGAACCGTGGAAGTATAGTTGCCGAAGAATGGTTCATTTGAAAAAACATTTTCGTTGTAAAAGCCCAGCCGTATTCTGCCTCGCTTTTTGTAATAGTTATCGTACACCATCTTAAGCTGAAACCAGTCACGGTGGTCTGTTGATTCGACCAGTTTTGGAGAAGTGGAGCCGGGAATGGTTTTTTCTCTTCCGCTAAAATATTTTACAGTGGTGCTGAAATATGTGCCGCTGCTCGCATATTGTTTTCTGTTCAGAGTGTTGCGCTCAAATGATAAGGAGGCAATGAGGGAATTAAATTCTGTGCGGTCTGCCGTATCGCTTGGGGTGAAGGACGTAGTCTGGTAATAATCGTCAGCCGTGCGGTAGAATCCTCCCCCGGCAACCACCTTTCCTTTGTTCCGTGCAGGCACTCCGAAGTTCAACCCGAAATATCCATCTGAGCGAACTATATAAAGCGGCCGCACCGTGGAAAAAACTTCTGTGCTGCTTTTGTAAAAGTTCCATTGGCTGAATGTGATATCCGGTTCAACGTAATACGGTATCCGCGCAGGTACATCGAGGCGAAGCTTTAGTTGTTCAGAGCTATAGAGCTTGCCGAAATAAAACGAAGTATTGATGCTAAGCGACCGCTTTCCCCAGAAATTATATTGCGTTCCTACAAAAGCTTCACTGATAGGACGTGTAGAAATATTTCCGCCAAACTGCACACGCAAATCCCTTTCTCTCCTGATATCAAGGGCAAGATTATAATAACCGCTTGCCGGGTCGTACCGGAGCATGGGATAAATTGTTTTAATATTATCGTCAGAAATCAGGCGGAAGTAAGATTCTCTCAGCCCGTAAATAGAAAGCGGTTCATCTTTCGGTTTAAGAATTTTCTTTACGTATGTCGCCTGGCTCTCATTGATACCTTTCACATCTATTTTATCGATTGATATTTGCGGCCTTCCCGACCTGAAATTTTCTCTTCGCTCCTTCAACTCTTCTTTTGTTGTTCTTCTTTGAATATAGGTTTGGATTTCTTTCAGTTTAAACTTTGCTGCGTCATACCCCGCCTGAATTAACGGGGTTGGGTTATGAAAATCAAACAGCCCAAAACGGTCGGTCTGCGGCTCAATAAAAATTCCGTTCTGACAATAAACGGCATACGTGGTGGGAGTGGTCATCATCATGCGCACCTGCGCAATAATACTTTCATCTGCGTAGGGGCCATTGGCTCCCGAAGCATTAACGCCAATAATGATATCGGGGTAAAATTCATCCAGCATCACATCGGCAGGAAAATTATTGTAAAGCCCTCCGTCAAACAAAATTTTTCCATTTACGATAACCGGAGAAAAATAAAACGGAAATGCCATAGAAGCGCGTACGGCCTGCGCCAGGTCACCTTTTCTGAAGACCAGTGCTTTTTTATTTTCAATGTCTGATGCTACGCACCTGAACGGCACAAACAAACTATCGAAATTATACCGCGCCTTGGTAATGGCTCCTGCATTGTTTTCCATCAGGGCAAAATCGACAGGGACAGAACTTATAATGCTCGAGGGAAACGTGGTATGCACGGCAGAGTCAATTGAAAATTTCAGCGTTACCCATGATGCATTCGGGTCTTTCTTTTTAAAATAGTAAGTATGCTCTTCGTCAAAAGTTCCTGTTGCCCAATTATAAAAGTCGTCCGTGTTCACAAGCCGTATCATTTCTTCGGGTGAATATCCCTGCGCATACAGCGAGCCGACTACAGCTCCGGCAGAAGTTCCTGCGATATAATCGATGGGAATATTATTTTCTTCAAGTAGCTTAATGACTCCTATATGTGACAGCCCCCTTGCTCCTCCTCCACTCAGAACGAGTCCAACTTTCTGCGCCGGGCATAGAGAGTAAACCCCTGATGTTAACAGGAGAAGCCATATCATTTTTACAAATCGAAAATCCACTGCGCTTATTAAAAAAATTTTAGTGGACGCAAAAGTAAGAATGTTGGGAGTTTACTCCCCTGATAAATGCATGAGCTCTGCAAAATAGCCGGGGGCATGCCGGAGCCGCGACCCATACCACGAAAACATCTGACCGTCAACGAGAAGTATTTTTGCATCAGGACAAATGCCTTGATAATAATCAACATGCTTTTGCCTGAAAGGAAATGGCTCGGAGGAAAGCAAAATGACTTTAGGAGACGCCTCTGCAAGTTCACTTTCGGTTATTTCAGGATAACGTTTCCTTTCTCCAAAAACATTTTTAAACCTGCACCATTCTATCATACTGTTGATAAAAGTATCATTGCCAGCAGTCATCATGGGCCTATGCCAGATGAGATATGCGGCAGGAAGAGGTTGGACGTTAGACGTTAGACGTTGGAGGTCAGTGAACTGGTTTGAAATGGTTGTTGAAATTTTTTGTGCCCCTTCGCTCCGGCCTGTCAACTCACCCACTGCCTGAATCATTTCGAGTGCATCATCGAGAGTCTTTACATCGCTTATCCAGACGGGAAATTCTTTCATAAGTAATTCTATTTCGCTGCGCTTGTTTTCTTCTTTGTTGGCAATAATTAAATCCGGTTTCAGCGAACGGATTTTTTCCAGGTTAAGATTTTTGGTTCCTCCTATTTTCTCTTTTGTCTTGACCAATTCTTTTGGGTGAACGCAGAATTTTGTTATTCCAACGATTTTATCATTCAACCCTAAATCAAAAAGAAGTTCAGTCTGGGAGGGAACAACAGATACAATTCGTGACGGAATTCGCGGAATATGTACATCTCTTCCTGTTTGGTCTTTCATAAAAAATATAAAGATACACAGATAATAATTCCGACTTTTGCACCGCTCTGCATATCAAAGGGAGCGAATTATTGTGAAAGCCGAAGAAATACCGGGGCTATATAGTACCCGGCAAATTTTTATTACCAATACCTCAACTTCCGAGGTAATACATTTATCCGGACTTACCGGTTCGGCGGCATCTGTATTTGCTGCCGGTCAATACGGGAATTTTTCTTCACCCTCGTTGTTCATTTTACCTGACAGTGAATCTGCGGCATATTTTCTCGATGACATCGAAAGTTTGCTCGGCGAGAAGAAAGCATACTTTTTTCCTTCCTCATTCCGCCTGCGCCATAATGTTTACGAGAAAGACAAAGCCAATGTGCTGTTGCGTGCCGAAACGCTTTCAGCGCTTTCGCGCCAGGGCAGCAGGGCGATGGTAGTAACGTATCCTGAAGCCATCTGCGAAAAAGTTATTTCCAATAAACAGCTTGAGCTAAATACCATTTCGCTAAGCCGCGGGGATAAATTCGGTATGGATTTCATCACTGAATTCCTACTGGAGCATGGATTTGAAAGTTCTGATTTTGTATATGAGGCCGGGCAGTTTTCAGTGCGTGGTGGAATCATTGATGTCTGGTCTTTTTCAAGTGAGCTTCCGTTTCGAATCGAGTTCAATGGGGATATGATAGAATCCGTCCGGATGTTTGAACCCGCAGACCAGCTTAGTGTTCAGCCCATGCACAGGATTACTATTATCCCCGACATTGAAAAATCAGGGACGGAAGAAAAAGGTATTTCGTTATTCAGCTTTATTTCCGATGATACCATCCTCTGGATTAAAGATGGAGAAAGAGTGTTGCGCTCTGCCGATGAATATATAAATCGTTTCGATAAAGAAAAAAACCTGGAACCGGAGGAGCACGTTTTCTTTGAACCGACTGAGTCCATTCATTCTTCTCTAAAAAAATTCCGAATTGTTGAGTGGGGGACGACTTTCCTCTTTAAAAATTCCGGAGGTGAATCTCTCCCCTCCTGGGAGAACCGGAGTGGGGTTATTAATTTCAAAACATCTCCGCAGCCATCATTCAATAAAAATTTTAATATGCTGATTGAAGACCTTGCCGGAAATACACGCAAGGGTTATTCTAATATTATTCTCGCAGATAATGTTAAGCAACAGGAACGTATTCTTTCTATTATTGATGACGTTAGAAAAAAGAATCTACTGAAGGAAGCGGAGCTTTCGTTCCAGGTGGTGCTTTGCACTTTGCACGAAGGATTTATTGACCATGACCTGAAAATTGCTTTTTATACCGACCACCAGATTTTTGACCGCTATCATCGCTACCGCGGTAAAAAGATCTACAGCCGCAACCAGGCAATCACGCTCAAAGAACTTTATGCATTAAAACCGGGCGATTTTGTAACTCATATTGACCACGGCATTGGAAAGTTTGCAGGGCTTGAAACCATTGAAGTGAACAGCAAACCGCAGGAAGCTGTGCGCCTGGTTTATAAAGACAATGATATTCTTTATGTAAGCATTCACTCGCTGCACCGCATTGCACGATACACAGGTAAGGAAGGAACTATCCCTTCTCTGAACAAACTGGGAACCAATGCATGGAATAACTTAAAGCAGCGCACCAAAAAGAAAGTAAAAGATATTGCGCGCGATTTGATTGCCCTCTATGCAAAAAGAAAAACACAAAAAGGATTTGCTTTTACTCCTGATACGTATTTGCAAAACGAACTGGAAGCATCCTTCATTTACGAAGACACACCCGACCAGGTAAAATCTACACGCGATGTAAAAAAAGATATGGAGGCTGAAATCCCTATGGATAGGCTTATCTGTGGTGATGTGGGTTTTGGAAAAACAGAAATTGCCATACGTGCCGCATTCAAAGCAGTTACAGACGGCAGGCAGGTTGCCATGCTCGTTCCCACCACTATTCTTGCTCTTCAGCATTATAAAACATTTACGGAACGTCTCAAAGATTTTCCATGCAGCGTTAGTTACCTGAGCCGCTTTAAAAGTTCTGCTCAGCAAAAAGAAACGCTCCAAAAACTTGCAGAGGGAAAAATTGATATTATCATTGGTACACACCGGCTGTTGGGAAAGGATGTGGTATTTAAAAATCTCGGCTTGCTTGTCATTGACGAAGAACAAAAATTCGGTGTAACCTCAAAAGAAAAAATTCGTGCGCTGCGAGTCAATGTAGATACACTTACGCTCACAGCCACTCCTATTCCTCGCACGCTGCAGTTTTCACTCATGGGCGCGCGGGACCTTTCCATCATCAACACTGCACCACCCAATCGCTACCCGGTTACTACAGAGCTTCATGTATTCAACAACGACATCATCCGCGAAGCAATTTTATATGAGGTGGGACGCGGGGGACAGGTATTCTTTGTACATAACCGTGTAAAGGATATTCTTGATATAGAAGACCTGCTGCACAAACTTTGTCCGCAGGTGCGCATTGCAGTGGGGCACGGGCAGCTCGACAACGAAGAGCTGGAAAGAACTATGGTTGCATTTATAGAAGGAGAATACGATGTATTGCTTTCCACTACTATTATTGAATCGGGACTTGATATTCCCAATGCAAACACTATTATCATAAACCAGGCACAAAATTTCGGGCTTAGTGATTTGCACCAGCTGCGCGGACGAGTAGGCCGCTCGAACCGGAAATCATTTTGTTATTTACTTACTCCGCCTCATTCGGTGCTTACATCCGAAGCTAAACAAAGATTGCGCGCTATTGAAGAATTTTCGGAGCTGGGCAGTGGTTTCAATATTGCTATGCGCGATTTGGACATACGCGGTGCAGGAAATATGCTTGGTGCAGAGCAAAGCGGCTTTATTGCTGAAATCGGTTACGAGATGTTTCATAAAATCCTAGATGAAGCTGTATTGGAACTCAAAGAAACTGATTTCAAAAACCTGTTTGCCGAAGAGTTGAAGCAGAAATCCTTTGTGAGCGACTGCCAGGTAGATACCGACCTGGAAATAATGCTGCCGACTGATTACGTAAACAGCATCACCGAACGCCTTTCTCTTTACAAAGAGCTTGACGAAATTGAAAACGAAGAGCAGCTGAAAAAGTTTGAGGAGGGTTTGACAGACCGCTTTGGCGCTTTACCTCCGCAGGCAGTGGAACTGACTAACGTAATACGTTTGCGGTGGACAGCAGAAAAGCTCGGTATAGAAAAACTGATTCTGAAAAACGGAATAATGCTCGCGCATTTTGTGAGCAATCCCGCATCTGAATATTACCGTTCCAAAGCATTTGCCGCCATGCTTGATTTTGTAAAGCAAAACCCGGAATGTTCTCTTAAAGAAGATAAACAAAAACTTATTTTAACAATCCGGAACATAACGGATGTTAAAAGCGCTGTGAGAATCCTGGAACAAATGACGAGCAGGGTGCTGGAAAAAGCGGATGTATGAAAATATCGGAATAACAATTTTAGAAATACGTACTTTTGATTCTGTTTTCTTGCACTGAAAAATGAAAGCAACCATCGCGTTAATCATTGCTCTAATTACCGGAGCATCTTTTTATGCTTCATCTCAGAATAATAAACTTGACGGCAAAACATTCCGCATCAAATTAAAATTGATTGATGGAAAAAGAGTGGAGGGCTCGACATGGCTGGAGGACGAATTAACTTTTAAAGCAGGCAGCCTTACACCAAAATACATGAGCAAGCATGAGCATTTTCCACCTGCGCCTTGTGAAATAAAAGTTGATACTGCTTCAGAAGAAAGAACTGTTTCTTTTTCTGCTACTCATAAAAATAATTTTGGCTCGGATATAATATGGGAGGGAACAATAACGGGGGACGCTATAAAAGGCACGGCTGTCTGGACTAACATCCACGGCCCTCGCACTTATTCTTTCACCGGAACAATCAAAAAAAGATAACGGGCTCTCAGTAATACTTCAACCTGATAACCTCGGCAATATACTTTGCAAAGCGCACCACCTGCCGGCTGTAACCGTATTCATTATCGTACCAAATATACAGTACTATGTTTTTTCCATCGGCAGAAACAATGGTTGCCGGGCTGTCGAAAATGCAGGCGCATGGATTGCCGATAAGGTCAGAAGAAACAAGTTCGTTTGAGATAGAATACTGAATCTGCTCTACAAGATTTCCTTTCAGCGCAGCATCACGCAGTATTTCATTCACTTCGTCCTTTCCTGTTTTTTTCGAAACAGCCAGGTTAAGAATGGCAAGCGATACATCAGGAATAGGAACACGCACAGCGTTACCCGTTAATTTTCCATCCAGTTCAGGCAATACTTTCGACACTGCCTTTGCCGCACCGGTTTCGGTAATCACCATATTCATAGCAGCAGAACGTCCCCTGCGGAATTTCTTGTGGTAGTTGTCAAGCAGGTTCTGGTCGTTGGTGTAAGCGTGAACCGTTTCAATATGCCCGCTTGCAATTCCTAGCGTATCGTTAATCACTTTTACAACGGGTACAATAGCATTGGTGGTGCACGATGCGGCAGAGAAAACTTTTTCCTCCTGCTTGCATGTTTCTTCATTCACTCCAAATACTACATTGGGAATATCACCCTTACCCGGTGCTGTCAATAATACTTTACCAACTCCTTTCGATAACAAATGTTTACTCAAACTATTCCTGTCACGGACTACACCGGTGTTATCAATTACCAAAGCATCATGTATTCCGTATTGTTCGTAGTCAACTGCAGAAGGATCTGTAGCGGCAAGCATGTGAATGGTATGCCCGTTAACAATTAAAGACTTATTCTCCAGGTCTTCAATCACCGTTCCCGGAAATGGTCCATGAACTGAATCGGCGCGGAGCAATTCAGCACGCTTAATAATATCTGTATCCGAATTATTCCGTGTAACAATTGCTCTTAAACGAAGCTGCTCTCCTTTGCCCGCCTGGCTTATTAGCTCTCTTGCTATTAACCTGCCTATGCGTCCGAAACCATACAGCACTATATCGCGTGGAATCATCACCCGTCTTTCCTTGCCGATAAAACCGTTCAGCTTGTCAATTAAAAATTCTGATGCGCTCTTGTAATTATTTTTTTCGGCAAGCCACTCCGCTCCTAACCGACCTATATCAATACGCGAAGGCGCCAGGTCAAGCTTCTGCATTTCGCGGGCAAGCATCAGCGTGTCGCTTACGTTGATTGGTTTCTTCACCACATTTTTTGCATAATGATGCAGGTTAAGAATTTCACTGGAACTGCGGTCAACCAACTGGTTTCGGAACAGGATTAGTTCCACCGATTTATCAAACCATAAATTTCCTGTAACATGAATCAATTCTATGGCGGCTTTCTCAAGCGCTACCCAGTCATTGAGTTCGTTTTCGTATTTACTTTTTGTAGGAGACGGTTTTTTTGTCGTTACTTCTGTTTCCATTGTGCGATGATTTACGAGAGCAAATATATAAAGTACGAATAGCGAATCGTTACGAATTTGCGAAAAAAATCGTAATTAGTAAATTAATCCGTCAGCTGACGGATTCGTTATTCGTACAACAGCAAGCGGTTACAGGGGTTTCACGCTACCATAAAAAACAAATACCGTCCTGCAACAGCGGACGGTACTCGTTTAAACAATGAACAAAGAATAAAATATCAGCCAAGATATGCCTTAAGCAATTTACTGCGTGATTTATGGCGCAACCTGCGGATCGCTTTTTCTTTTATTTGTCTTACGCGCTCGCGGGTAAGGTCGAACTTAGCGCCAATTTCTTCAAGTGTTAGCCCATGATTCATTCCTATACCGAAGAAAAGTGTAATGACTTCTCTTTCTCTTTCGGTAAGAGTGCTCAGCGAACGGTTGATTTCATGCTGAAGCGATTCGGTCATCAGTGTATTATCTGCACGTGGCGAATCAGGATTTACAAGCACATCGAGCAAGCTGTTTTCTTCGCCCTGAACAAAAGGAGCATCCATAGAAATATGCTTACCACTTACTTTCATGGTGTCGGCAATTTTTTCCTGCGGAAGCTCAAGAAGTTTTGAAAGCTCTTCGGGAGAAGGTTCGCGCTGGTATTCCTGTTCCAGCTTGGAATATGCTTTTGAAATTTTATTTAAAGAACCTACCTGGTTTAAAGGCAGGCGTACAATTCTGCTTTGTTCTGCCAATGCCTGGAGAATACTTTGACGAATCCACCAAACAGCATAAGAAATAAATTTAAACCCGCGCGTTTCATCGAAACGTTTTGCCGCTTTAATGAGACCCAGATTTCCTTCATTAATAAGGTCGGGCAAGCTTAATCCCTGGTTTTGATATTGTTTTGCAACCGACACAACAAACCGAAGGTTTGCCTTAGTTAGTTTATCGAGCGCAGACTGGTCGCCCTCACGGATTTTGGCCGCGAGTTTTACCTCGTCTTCCGCGGTTATCAGTCCTTCTCTCCCTATTTCCTGCAAGTATTTTTCAAGAGACTGGCTTTCGCGGTTGGTAATAGATTTAGTTATTTTTAGCTGACGCATGGACAGTGAAATTTATTTAAAAAGTGAGAAAAAAGGTCGCAAAACTGAATAAGCAAAATTACGGGTATTGTTAATACCAAGCAAGAGTTCCGGATACAATTTTTCAAACATCAATTCTTAAACCAAAAAGAGGCGTTTTCGCCCTTGCCTTTAGATACCAAAACCATAATATGCTTTCATTCCGTTGGGATAAACCCCTTCAATAAGCGTTCCGCCTTTTTTATCTTTCAGCGCATTCATCACATCCTCAACCGAATACACGGGTTTTTTATCAACCAAGGTTATAATAAACCCTTCTCTTATACCCGCCCCGCTGAGCTTTCCGTTTGAAAGTTTAGTGATTTTTGCACCCCCTTCAATACCGAGTTTATCCTTTTCAGTGCTGCTGACCTCGCTAAAAGTTGCACCGAACATGGACACACTTTCATTGACTTTATCTGGAGCATTTCGAACCACATTGGTATTACCGTCTTTATTTTCCAACGTAGCATTATAAATCTTTTCCTTTCCGTCATGCAAAGCAGTAATAGTAACCTTGTCGCCGGGACGGTGTTTGGCTATTTGTTCCTGTAGCATCGGGGTGGAGTTTACGGGAACATCATCAACCTTAAGAATGACATCTCCTTTTGCAATGCCTGCTTCTTCAGCCGCTCCCCCTTTGACAATATCATTTACATAAACGCCTTTTATCTCCTTCAGGTTTTTTTCTGTAGCCAGTTCAGAATCAATCTCGCGAAGGGTAGTTCCAAGGAACGCCCTCTGCACCGTTCCGAATTCAATCATATCAGCGATAACTTTCTTGACAAGATTTACAGGGATAGCAAAAGAATAGCCGGTGTAGGAACCCGTATTGGACGCGATGGCAGCATTAATACCTACCAGTTCTCCACGTGTGTTTACAAGAGCTCCACCGCTGTTGCCCGGATTAACGGCTGCATCGGTTTGGATATAAGATTCAATTTTATAATTGCCCGGAAGTATGCCGATGTTACGCGCTTTGGCGCTCACGATGCCAGCTGTTACTGTTGAGGTAAGATTAAAAGGATTACCAACGGCAAGCACCCACTGCCCTATTTTCAAATCATCAGAATTTCCATACATAATGAAGGGAAGATTTTTCTCGTCAACTTTAAGAAGAGCTATATCAGTCGAAGGGTCTGCCGCAACAACCTTTGCACGGAACGTACGATTATCATTCAACGTAACTTCAACCTGCTCAGCTCCATCCACTACATGGTTATTGGTAACAATGTATCCGTTATCGGTAATAATAACTCCCGAACCACTCCCTTGCTGAATGCGCTCCTGGTTAAGTTGTTTTCCTCCCCAAAAACCCCAAGGGTCATTGAAGAGAGGCACCTCCTGCCGTACCACAGTTTTAACGTGTACTACGGCATGAATTGACATTTCGGCTGCCGTCGTAAAGTCAATCGCATTTTCAGGGGTCGATAAATTATAATTTGCAAGCCGCACAGGCGCCTGTCCGGCAGAAATCAACTGTGTTTTTTGCGGGCTTACTTGCTGCAATATATACGCACCGGCAAAACCGCCCGCCAATGCAAACAGTACAATCCATATTTTTGCTCTGAAGCTTCTCATGTGTTTTTATATTTAATAATTTTATTTGTTCGTTATTTCTTTTCAAAAATGATGCCGTAAAACTATCGTGACAGAAATGAATCAGGAATGAAAAGGTGTCATTAAGAATGGATGAATTATGATAACTTTTGCATAATAAACTATGACAGTTTTTTTATGCCCGTGGTTTAACGTTTCATTAACACTTTCTGAACGAAATAAGCCGGCAATTATTTTATCCCCTATATATTTTCAGAAAGCTAATTTTGCTGCATGCCTTTTACTTTTTACAAGTGCCACGGTACAGGAAATGATTTTATTATCCTTGATGACAGGAGAAAGAAGTTTCCGTCAAAAAATGTGAACCTTATTTCGGGACTATGCAACCGGAGGACCGGAATAGGCGCTGACGGACTGATTCTGCTTCGCAACCATTCTAAAACAGATTTTGAAATGCTTTATTATAATGCAGATGGAAAAATTGGCAGCATGTGCGGTAACGGAGGCAGATGTGCTGCAGCATTGGCATATAAGCTGGGTATTGCAGAGAAAAAATCCATGCTGGCGACTATTGATGGAATTCATAAAGCAGAAATTCTTTCCAGCGATAATGCAAAAGAAAATTTCACCGTGAGAATATCTATGGGCGATGTAAGCCGCATAAAAAAGTTCAGCGATTGTATCTTTATAGATACCGGTTCACCTCATTGCGTATGTTTTGTTAATGATGTTGACAAAATGGATGTAATTGGCAAAGGAAGAAAACTGCGTTATGACAAACGGTTTGCTCCCGGTGGAGCTAATGTGAATTTTGTTTTGAAGGAAAGAGATACGCTTTATGTAAGAACCTATGAGCGGGGTGTGGAAGACGAAACATTATCCTGCGGGACCGGTGTAGTTGCCTCTGCGCTGACATCTGTTTTAAATGGTAAAACAACCGGCGAAAAAACAGTGAGGATAAAGACTCCGGGCGGTAATTTGAAAGTTCATTTCAACTATGACCATAAAAAGTTCACAGACATATTTCTCGAAGGGCCTGCTGTAATTGTGTACCAGGGAGAGATTGGTATTTGATTTCAAGCTCCAAATAATTCATTCGTAAATTTGCAAAAGATTCACTCAATTTTTTATCATGCTTCTTCAGGGAAAAAAATTACAACTGCGTGCGCTTGAGCCTAAAGACCTTGAGCTTCTTTACAAATGGGAAAATAATCCTGAAGTATGGCCTGTGAGTGGAACACTTGCTCCGTTTTCACGGTTTGTTATTGAACAGTATCTCACCGTTTCTCATCACGACATCTATTCTTCGAAAGAACTCCGGCTGATGATTGATTTGTCCGGAAGTACAAAAAGCATCGGCTGCATTGACCTGTTTGACTTTGACCCGAAAAATAAAAGAGCTGGCATCGGCATCCTGATTGGCGATGAGGGCGAAAGAAGAAAAGGATATGCTGCAGAGGCAGTTGAAATTGTAATTGAATATTGCTTTACGACTCTTGACTTGCACCAGGTGTATTGCTCTGTGATTGCCGACAACCAGGATAGCCTTTCATTATTCCGCAAACTGAATTTTGAAACTACAGGCACGCGCAAGGACTGGAATCACAACAAAGGCCAGTTCGTGGACGAATATTTCCTGCAGTTTATCCGCAAATAATTTTTTCACTTTGAAGAGAATATTTTTTTCAGCAGCTATTCTCATCTTTATTGCTGCCGCTATTACCAACTGCAACAACAAAAAAAATATTTCTTCTCCCTCATATGCCTCGCTGAATGACACGGTGAAGTATGTGGGCATGCAGATGTGCCGGCAATGCCACCAGGATAAGTTTGAAACATTTATGCATACAGGCATGGGGCTGTCTTTTGATAAAGCATCTCAGGAAAAAAGTTCGGCACGTTTCGGGAACAAGGAAATTATTTATGACCGGTACAAGGATTTTTATTATCACCCTTACTTCAGGAATGATTCTCTTTTTGTTCGTGAATACCGCTTAGATGGAAAAGACACCGTTCATTCAAGAACAGAACAAATTAATTACATCGTTGGTTCAGGGCAGCATACCAATTCGCACATCATGAATGTAAATGGTTACCTGCACCAGGCGCCCGTTACGTTTTACACCCAGCGGGCAAAATGGGATTTACCTCCCGGTTTTGAAAACGGAAATAACAGCCGCTTCAGCAGAAAGATTGAGCTGGAATGCATTTCATGCCACAACGCTTATCCCCAAATGGTTGACGGCTCTGAAAATAAATACACGCAGGTGCCAAATGGTATTGACTGCGAGCGTTGTCATGGGCCGGGAGAGCAGCATGTGAAAGATAAAATGGCAGGCAAGGTGGTTGACGTGACTAAGGAAATTGATTACAGCATCGTGAATCCCGCCAAGCTTCCCGTGGATTTGCAGCTTGATGTTTGCCAGCGATGCCATATCCAGGGAAATGCCGTACTGAAACAGGGGAAATCATTTTTTGATTTCCATCCCGGCATGAAACTTTCTGAAGTGATGAATGTGTTTATGCCCCGCTTTTCAGGAGAAAATAAAGAGCACATTATGGCGTCTCATGCCGAGAGGTTGAAAATGAGCCGGTGCTTTCTCGTCACAAATGCAAAACACAATGAGAATAATCCCGGAAATTTGTTTTCATCGCAGGCATCATTCACCTGCATCACCTGTCACAACCCGCATGTGAGCGTGAGGGTGACTGACATAAATGTCTTTAATAATGTATGCAAAAATTGTCACGGTGATGCCGCGTCCCCTTCTCCTCCAGGAGAAGGGCTAGGGATGAGGTCTTGCACCGAGAAGATAGAAGTCAGGAATAAGGTGCAGGATAATTGCGTCTTCTGCCACATGCCTCAAAATAAAACCACTGATATTCCCCACGTAATTACCACAGACCATTTTATCCGTAAGCCGATGAAGGAAGAAACGGTGAATGACATCCGGGAGTTTATCGGCATTGCTTGTATTAATAATCCCTCGCCTCCTCAGGAAGCCGTTGCAGAAGGTTATCTTTCGTTATATGAAAAGTTTACTCCCAATCCGCTGGCGCTTGACTCGGCAAAAAAATACCTGCCGGATGACTCGGAAGAAAATGTGAAAAAGAATTTTCCATTGCTGGTGCGGTGGGCGTTTTTAAGAAGCGATTATAAAAAAGTTGTTGATTATGTGCGCCAATATGGAAACACTGATGCAGTATTTAAAAAAGTTAAATACAATAATGATGCTGCTTGGACCGCATACCGGATAGGCGAATCGTTTCTTGCGTTGAATGATAATAACGATGCATTTATCTATTTCTCTAAAGCTGTAATACTTGAGCCATATAATTCAGAATTCAGAAATAAGCTTGGCGCATTGCAAATGAGCACGGGTAAAGAAAAAGAAGCGGCAGAAAACTTTTCATTCATCTATAACGAAAACCCCAAATATGTTCCGTCACTTACTAACCTGGGTTATTATTATTTGTCCGTAGAAGGTAATGCAGGAAAGGCGGAACGTTTTTACCGGGATGCACTTGCACTTGACCCTGACAATGAGCAGGCGCTGCTTAACATGGCCGGTTTATATATTTACCGGAAAGATTTCAGGAGAGCAAAACAAATTCTTGAATCTCTGCTGAAAAAAGTGCCGAGCAACGTACAGGCAAAGCATGTATTGAAACAAATTGATGCATTGAATAATGTGAATTGAAAACTCTATCGCTTCGCTTTGCATCATAAAATAGGTATTATTTTCGCTCACAATGTTTAAGAATATGTCTTATAAATCTCTAGCCCTCGCGTTTTGTCTACTGCATATTTCGTATTGCACTCGTGCCGAAAAAGCTTTAGTAATGCTATATGCAGGCAATGCATCGCAGAGCGATACACTGGGTTATAATATTGTCAACGATATTTCCTCGGTTGTTTATTCAAATATCATAAATGGAACTACACGCTTGTGGGACTCGCAGAAAAAAGAGCTGCAGATATTGCCTGCATCGTTGCAGAAAATAGAGAAGTCATCGGGAGTAACGTTTGCGGGTTGCGCCCATCTTTTTATTTATGAATCGTGGACTATGGAAAAGAAACTTTCTTCTTCCGAGCTGCTCGGATTTTATTTCTCAACCCAGGACAAAGCAGGTCAAACCGTTTCGTTTGGTTACGTGGATGCAAAGGAACTGCCTGATATTGCGCTGGGCACCTCTGTAAAACTTAACACGAACGGAAACGAGCCGCTCACCATTGCAAGGGTGTTACGTTGCAAACTATACTACTTTAATATTGTGCAGTATGGCGGAGAAAAAATTACTGAAACCTCGCAAGCTCTTGAACTTAAAAGCCGCAAGCTGAAGCCGCTGATGAAATTTATTGAATGTCCCCCGTTGAAAGAAATCAAGAAGATAAGGTATTCCATAAGCAGGAATGATTCAATGTTTAATGCTGCCGGCGCTAAGAAAACGGCAACGATGCTCGACATCATGGAAGATTTTTTTATAGATAAAAAGGAAACCCTCTATTCCATTGCCGGTGATTACGCTGCCGAGCTTAAGAAGAAAAGAACCATTGATGTTACTTCGGTAATTGTAAACGAAACGTGGAAAAAAGAAAACGGAATCATTGCTGAAGAGCCGGAGAGCGTAATATTTTATATCAACAGGAAACCCATGAAAGAACTTTCCCTGAGAGAATTTATCGACCTCGGAATCATTATAGATTTTAAGTCTGCTTACGACATACTGAAGGAAAAAGAATTTTCATTCCGTATTTTGAACATCAATGGTAACGAGATTCCTTACCCATATGCTAACTCATACTACTCGGCTTTGAAAAAATATAAATGGAATGCACTTACAGAATTTGTAAAATATGATTAAGAGTTTTTAAAGATGTATGAAATAAAATTTGGAACAGACGGGTGGAGAGCCATCATAGGTCGCGAATTCACGGTGGAGAATGTGTCACGTGTTGCCGAAGGCGTGGCTGCATGGCTGTTCAAAAAAAAATCTGCACCTGTTGCCATTATCGGGTACGATACCCGTTTTGGAGGAGAAATGTTTGCTCAAACGGTGGCGCAAGTGTTATGCTCGAAAGGAATAAAAGTTTTGCTTTCAAAAGGATTTGTTTCTACGCCCATGCTTTCTATGGGAACACTTTTTCTCAAATGTGATTTGGGAATCGTAATAACGGCAAGTCATAATCCTCCGTCTTACAACGGCTTCAAGCTGAAGGGCCCGCATGGGGGTCCGCTCTTTCCAAAACTTGTAAGCGAAATAGAAGAGCTTATTCCTGCCGTTGCTTCTGCACGCGCTGAAAGTTTTTCTTTAGAGGAATTTGAGAATAAAAAACTTCTTGAATACGTTGACCTTGAGAAAATGTACCTGCAGCAGGCAGAAAAAAATTTCGATTTGAATTTAATCCGCAATTCCAAGCTTCACTTTGCATACGATGCCATGTATGGCGCGGGGCAAAATGTGATGAAAAAATTACTGCCCGGCATATCTTTTCTTCATTCTGAAAACAATCCCGGCTTTAATGGAACAGCACCCGAACCCATTCTGAAAAATCTTACTGAATTTTCTTCCATGATTAAAGAGGATGGAAAAATTGATTGCGGGCTCGCCACAGATGGAGATGCCGACCGCCTGGGCCTATTCGACAATAAGGGAAATTTTATCGACTCCCATCACATCATCCTGCTGCTGATTCACTACCTGGTGAAATATAAAAACATGAAAGGAAAAGTGTGCTGTGCCTTTTCCACAACACCGCGCGTGGCAAAGCTGTGCAAACACTATGGCTTGCCTCTTGAAACGGTAAAAATCGGTTTCAAATACATAAGCGAAATAATGGACAAAGAAGATGTTCTATTGGGCGGAGAGGAATCAGGAGGCATTGCCATTAAAGGTCACATCCCTGAACGTGACGGGATCTGGATAGGCCTTGTGATTTGGGAGTTTATGGCAAAGAGCGGAAAATCTCTGCATGAACTTATTAACGAAGTATATTCCATCACCGGTGAATTCGCATTTGAAAGAAATGATTTGTACATAGAAGAAAACATCAAGCAGCAAATTATTGCCAACTGCGCAAACAACGTTTACAAATCGTTCGGAAATTTTTCTGTCCGCAAAATTGAAGACATGGACGGATACAAATATTTTTTCGACAATGAACAGTGGCTGCTTATCCGCGCTTCGGGCACGGAGCCGGTGTTGAGAACGTATGCCGAATCATCCACCCGCGATGGCGCCCTCGCTATCCTGGAAGCCGCAAAAAAAACTTTTCTTAACTGACGTAAGTGCATGCAAAGAATAGTATGCATTGCAGTTTTTTTTTGTTGCTTTAATTTTTGTCTTGCTCAAAAAGATTCGCTGAATTTTTTTGAAAATGCAACCTCCTTAACCCCGAAGCGGGTGCGCCTTGTTAACACTGTAGCTGTAACACTTTATCCCACAACGATGTTCGGGTTGTACCAGTTATGGTACAAAGATTATCCGTTAGAATCATTTCATTTCTTTAATGATGCTGATGAATGGTTACAGATGGATAAGGCGGGACATATGGTTACAGCTTATTATATCGGCAAAGTTTGCATTGGTGCATACCGCTGGGCGGGAATGGAAAATAAAAAAGCATCTTGGCGAGGAGCGGCCATCGGCTTTATCTATCAGCTAACTATAGAAACGTTCGATGGATTCTCTCCTCAGTGGGGATTTTCTGTTGCCGATGTCGCAACAAATCTTACCGGAACTGCTATTCTTCTTAGTCAGCAATTGGGATGGCAAGAGCAAAGAATCATTCTGAAATATTCCTTTCATAATTCGGAATACAGAAAGTACCGCCCGTCATTGCTCGGAGAACAGTTTCCGGCAACAGCATTGAAGGACTATAACGGGCAGACGTATTGGCTCAGTATAAACCTTGCCTCATTTGCCAGGCAAAAAAATATTTTTCCTTCATGGCTTAATATTGCTTTTGGTTACGGAGCCGAAGGGATGACGGGAGGCAGCAGCAATCCCACTGTTGTTAACGGAAATCCTGTTCCAGAATTCAGAAGATACAGGCAATACTATACATCGCTTGATGTTGATGTAACAAAAATCAAAACATCACTTCCATTGCTCAATGGCTTTTTTAAAGTTTTCGGGTTTATAAAAATTCCCGCTCCTACCGTTGAATTTAATGAAGGAGGCAAAACACATTTTTATTTTTTATATTTTTAGTGCTGTGAATCGTTTCAGGGTTGGAGATAAAGTGCGGCTGATGGATGAAGCCGTAGCATGTGAAGTCAGCAGAATTATTTCCGACAAGCTTGTTGAAATTCATGACGAAAACGGTTTTAAATACACAGTAAACATTGGTGAAATTGTTCCGCTGTTTGAGGGAGGAGCTTATTCTGCGGAAGAAAAAACGGACTCCCCAACGGAAAGTATTATTCAAAACAAACCCGAGCCGCTTATACAATTTTTTAGTAATACGGCATCTTTGTTTTTATGCGCTGTTCCCGAAAATTTTGATTCTCTTCTCAACACCCCGTACAAAATATACCTCGTAAATTCTTCGGAAGAAATTATTCTTTATTCATTATTCCAATCGAATGCTGAAGCATCTTCCTATGGTGTTCTGAATGCAGGAAAGGAAATTTTTGGAGGAATTTTTTCTCCTTTAAAAAAATCATCCTCCGTATTCCTGAAGTTAAATTTCATTGTTCATTCCCCTGAAAGCAAAATCGCAACGCGTGAGCTTTTAGTATCGCCTGAAGATTTTACGGATGAGAAACTCTTTCATTCACGGGAGCTTTTCAGGAAACATATTCTTTCGTTTGACTGCTTTGCAAAAGATGAAATACAAATTCCCGATAAAGACATTACCAAGCTGATAGACCACTTTTCTCCAGTTGAAAAAAAAGTTCGAAAAGAAAAAGTGCCGAGCAGAAAAAGGACAAACGAACCGCTGCTTCTCGAGAATGAAAAAACTGTAGACCTGCATATTGAAGAACTGACCGAAGATTATTCGCACATGAGCAACGCAGAAATTATTTCATTACAGCTAAACCATTTCCACAAAGAGCTTGATACAGCCATGTTGAAACATTATTACCGCATTATTTTTATTCATGGAAAAGGCAATGGTGTTCTCAGGAAGCGCATCCGCAATGAGCTTGACGCAATGAACCTGAAATATAAAGATGCGGACACAAGCAGGTTTGGCTTTGGCGCTACAGAAGTATTGCTTTAAAGCATTTATAATTTTTCTCTTAATTTTATATCCTCATAAATCTATATTCCCATGAAAAATAAAATTACAGGCATACCTTTTCTTGCACTTTCAATAATCTTAATATCCGGCAGGTTGCCGGCGCAGGATACATTTTCCATTTGTGCTGTGGATTCAGTTACGGGTGAAGTAGGAAGTGCAGGCGCTACATGCATCACAAGTTCCTCCATCAGCGCTATCATCATCAGCGATGTTCATCCCGGAGTAGGGGTTATTCATACACAGGCATCCTGGCTTGCTGCAAACCAAAATTATGCGAGCAGTTTAATGGATGCAGGATTATCTCCCCAACAAATTATCGCTTCTGTTACGGCTAACGATGATGGCGCTGATCCAACCATCAGGCAATACGGGGTGGTGGATTTAAACAATGGGTCCCCACGTTCTGCCGCTTTCACAGGAGTGAGTTGTCTTGATTATAAAAACCACATTACCGGCCCGGGCTATTCCATACAGGGAAATATCTTGTTAGGTCAGCAGATACTTGATTCCATGAAGGCAGGATACCTGAACACTACGGGAACACTTGCCTGCAAACTGATGGCTGCTCTGCAAGGTGCAAAAGTTGTTGGCGCTGACACTCGTTGCACCAATTACGGAATCTCTTCATACTCTGCATTTATCCGCGTAGCGCGCCCACAGGATACCACCGGAACATACATTCTCGATTTAACCGTGAATACTTATCCGGGAAACATAGAGCCTATTGATACGCTTCAGGCAATGTTAAATAATATTGGCGGATGTAATTTTACTGCTGTTACTGACCATCCGCTGGTAAATAATTTTTCAGTAAGCATATTTCCGAATCCGGTCAGAGAAGAATTATCCGTTATCCGTCATCCATTGACAGGAATGGAGCTGGTTTCAGTTTATAACATGACGGGCAGAAAAGTGTTTGAAAGAAAATTCAGCCCGGCACTGAATGTGATGACTATTAATGTCAGAAATTTTCCTGCAGGAATTTATTCTATTAATATATGCTCTGCAGATTATAAAACATCAGTTACCAAAAAAATTATTGTGCTTGAAAAATGATTCTGCATATACGGGTTAAAGCAGGGAAACGAAGCGAGAAAGCAGAACTGAAAAACGGGCAGTGGATCATCAGCATCAATGCTCCTGCTACCGAAGGAAAGGCAAACGCACGGCTGATAGAATTCCTTTCCGAAGCATTGAACATTCCTAAAAGTAAAATAGAAATTATGAGAGGGCATACATCTCCCTACAAGACGCTTGAAATAAGGCATTCAGAAGGCCTTGTTTTGGATGGATTGAAAACCATAACCTGAAAGGTTTCATTTTTCCTTCCTTTCATTCACATTTCTTTGTGCATATCTATAGGTGATACTGATTTCAGGTCTTTGCAGGGTGTTGCTACCTTTGCGCAGCTTTTCCAATAACGAAATAACGAGAACGCTTAATTTAATATGAAAGGGAAAAATATACCCGAGCACGGCTATACCGAGGAGAGCATTAAATCCCTCGACTGGAAGGAACACATCCGCACTCGCCCCGGAATGTACATCGGCAAGCTGGGTGACGGCTCCTCGCGCGATGACGGCATTTACGTGATGCTCAAAGAAGTCATAGATAACTGCATTGATGAATATGTGATGGGGTACGGCAAAACTATAGAGATAAACATTGCCGGCGGCCGGGCAGAAGTACGCGACTACGGAAGAGGAATTCCGCTGGGAAAAGTGATAGAATGCGTGAGCAAAATAAATACGGGCGGCAAGTACGATAGCAAGGCATTTCAAAAAAGTGTGGGCTTGAACGGAGTGGGGACCAAGGCCGTGAATGCGCTGTCTGATTTTTTTCGTGTTGCATCATTCAGGGAAGGCAGGATGAAAGCCGCTGAATTTTGCAAAGGGAAAATTACCGAGAACGAAAAGGAAAAAAGTTCGGGAGAGAAAAACGGAACCATGATTGCATTTGTTCCTGACGACAGCGTTTTCCATAATTTCCGTTTCAACTCCGACCATGTTCAGAGTATGCTTATGTATTACGTTTACCTGAACAAAGGGTTAACCATTAATTATAACGGGCAGAAATTTTATTCGGAGAACGGGCTGAAAGATTTGCTGGAACATAACCTCAGTGATGAGCTCTTGTACCCGGTCATTCATCTTAAAGGTGACGATATTGAAATTGCTTTTACACATACAACCGGTTACGGAGAAGATTATTATTCATTCGTAAACGGTCAGCATACCACACAAGGTGGCACGCACCAGGCGTCATTCCGCGAGGCGATTGTAAAAACCATCCGCGAATTTTATAAAAAGGAATTCGATGCCAATGACATACGCACTTCCATTATTGCAGCGATAAGCGTCAGGGTACAGGAACCTATATTTGAATCGCAGACTAAAACAAAACTCGGCTCGCTTACGCGTGAACCGAATGGTGTTCAGATACGCACATGGCTCAATGATTTTGTAAAAACAGAACTCGATAATTACCTGCACAAACATCCTGACATTGCAAAGTCGCTGGAACAAAAAATACTGCAAAGTGAAAAAGAGCGAAAAGAAATTGCGGGGATAAAAAAGCTTGCCAATGAGCGCGCGCGCAAAGCAAATCTTCATAATAAAAAGCTGCGCGATTGCCGGGCACACTTCAATACAAAACATATACAACGCCTTGACTCAAGCATATTTATTACCGAAGGAGATTCAGCAAGCGGCTCCATCACTAAAGCAAGAGATGTAAATACACAGGCAGTCTTCTCACTAAAGGGAAAACCCCTCAACTGTTTCGGCATGACGAAAAAAGTTGTGTATGAGAACGAGGAATTCAACCTCTTGCAGAATGCTCTCAACATTGAAGAAGGAATGGAAGAGCTGCGCTACAATAAAATTGTGATTGCCACTGATGCCGATGTTGACGGAATGCACATCCGTCTTTTACTGATGACATTTTTCCTGCAGTTTTTTCCGGAGCTTGTAAAAAGTGGTCACGTTTTTATTCTGCAAACACCTCTATTCCGCGTGCGCAATAAAAAAGAAACTATCTATTGTTACAGTGAACCTGAGCGGGCAGGTGCCGTGCAAAAGCTTGGGCCCAAGCCGGAGATAACCCGTTTTAAAGGACTCGGTGAAATTTCTCCCGATGAATTTTCAAACTTTATTGGTAAGGATATGCACCTTGAACCTGTAACCTTAGGGCAGGAAGAAACCATACATAACCTGCTTGAATATTATATGGGAAAGAATTCAGAGGAACGTCAGAAGTTTATTATTGAACGGCTGAAGGTTGAAAAAAATGTAGTAGAGGAATCAGTAAACTGATAACGAAATTTTGAATAATGTCGAGGAAGAAAAAAGAAATACCTAAACAGGAATCGGCTCCGGTTCAGGAGCCCGTCAAAATCATTCACCTGAATGATATGTACCAGAACTGGTTCCTGGACTATGCGTCATACGTAATTCTTGAGCGGGCTGTTCCCCATATCAATGACGGATTGAAACCGGTGCAGCGCAGAATCCTTCACTCTATGTGGGAGATGGAGGACGGGCGGTATAACAAGGTGGCAAACATTATCGGTCATAGCATGAAATATCATCCCCATGGTGATGCAAGCATAGGCGATGCGCTGGTTCAGCTGGGACAAAAAGATTTGCTGATTGACGCTCAGGGAAACTGGGGAAATATTTTTACCGGGGACAGCGCTGCTGCTGCCCGATATATTGAAGCGCGCCTGAGCAAGTTTGCTCTCGAGGTGGTGTTCAATCCAAAAACTACCGAGTGGCAGTTGAGTTATGACGGAAGAAATAAAGAACCCATTACATTGCCTGTAAAATTTCCTCTGCTTCTTGCACAAGGAGTAGAAGGAATTGCCGTAGGGCTCGCCTGCAAAATTCTCCCTCACAATTTCTGCGAACTGATTGAAGCAAGCATCGATGCGCTGAGAAAAAATAAAATCAACTTGCTTCCTGATTTTCCCGCAGGTGGCATTGCCGACTTTTCCAAATATAACGAAGGTTTACGTGGGGGCAGAATCCGCATACGGGCAAAAATTGAGCAAAAGGATAAAAAGATCCTGGTGATTCGTGAAGTCCCGTTCGGCACCACGACCACATCACTCATTGAATCTATTCTTGCCGCCAATGAAAAAGGGAAAATTAAAATCAAAAAAGTTGAAGACAACACTTCGGCAAAAGTTGAAATTGTAATTCATCTTCATCCCGATTCATCGGAAGACGTTGACAAAACCATTGACGCCTTGTACGCCTTCACGGATTGCGAAGTGACCATTTCTCCGAACGCTTGCGTCATCATGGACGACAAGCCGCAGTTCCTTGGCGTAAATGAAATCCTTAAATACAATGCCGAGCAGACGCTCAACCTGCTAAAACGTGAGTTGGAAATAAGGAAGGCAGAGCTTGAAGAAGAATGGCATTTCAGTTCACTTATAAAAATTTTTATTGAAAAAAGAATTTACCGCAGTATTGAAGATTGCACTACATGGGAAAGTGTTATTGAAACGATTGACAAAGGACTGAAGCCCTACCGAAAAAAACTCCTTCGCGAAATAACACGCGATGACATTATAGCACTCACAGAAATTAAAATTAAGCGCATCTCGAAGTATGATGTAAAAGAGCAGGATGAAAAAATAAAATCGCTTGAAGTGCATATTGCGGAAACAGAAGACAACCTTGCACACATCAAGCAATACACTATAAATTATTTCAAAGAGTTATTGAAAAAATATGGTAAAGGCAGAGAACGCAAAACAAAAATTGATTCGTTTGAACAGGTAGTTGCCAGCGAAGTTACCATCAGCAACCAAAAACTTTATGTGAACCGTGAAGAAGGATTTGCCGGTTTCGGGTTGAAGAAAGATGAGTTCATAAGCGACTGCTCAGACCTGGATGAAATTATGGTGTTCCGCAATGACGGCACTATGATAGTTACCAAGGTGGACGAGAAAAAGTATGTAGGTAAGAATATAGAACATATTGCCATATACCGGAAAACCGAACCACAGCCGGTATACAATATGATTTACCAGGACGGCAGGGGTGGCAGTTGCATGCTCAAACGATTCACAGTTGCCGGTACCACGAGAGATAAAGAATATATTTTAACAAGAGGTAAAGAAGGAAGTAAAATTCTTTGGTTTTCGCTGAGCGGAGAAAAAGATGCTGAGAGTGTTCGTATAAATTTCAGACCCAAGCCGAAGATGAAAGTATTTTTCCAGGATGCAAACTTCAACGACTTTGAAGTAAAGGGAAGAGATACAAAGGGGGTCATCGTTTCGAAAAATATCATAAGCAAAATTGTGAAACTTACCGAATCTGTTAAATCGAAGCCAGTAGTGACCCAGCAGCTTGAAATAAAAGAGAAGGCGAAAATGGAAAATCAAAAATTCGAAAAACGAAATCCGAAAAAAGTCGCAGCTCAGAAATTAAAAATTACAAAAATCAAAGGCAAAAAATCAGAGGTCATAAAACAGAAGCCGGCATCAAAAATCAAAATTCAACAAAAAAAAATAAACACTTTGAAAGAAGAAAAACCGGTAACCATGGAATGGGATTTTAAATCTGACACAAAAATCCGGAGCGAAAGAGCTAAAGTTTTAATGGAACAGGATAAAAAAGCCGGAAATAAAAACGACCAGCTTAAAATGAACCTGTGAGGGGAACATTGCTATTCTTTTAATTCATGCACGAAGAACAGCGCCTTGGTACCGTTATTTCCCTGATAGAATCATATCATTTTCAAAAACCGCTTGCATTATTTCTGCGTGAGCATTTCCGCTCGCATCGCAATATGGGCTCGCGCGACAGGAGAATTGTAACGCAAAGCATTTATTCGTTTTTTCGGCTCGGTAAGTTGCTGGCTTCCCTCCCACTTTCTGAAAGAATTGCCATTGGATTATTTCTTTGCTCCAAAGAAGATAATGAGTTCAATGCATGGTGCATTCAAAATAATTCTTCTCTGCATCATGAAGATGTTTCACTTCCACTAAAACAAAAGACGGAAAAATTAAAAGCCATTTATCCTGCCTTTACATTGGAAGATATTTTTCCCTTCAAAGAATATTTGTCTCCTGAAATTGATTTCGAAGTGTACACACTGTCTTTATTAAACAAGCCGGGAATTTTTATTCGCATGCGGAAAAAATTCAGGAAAGAAGTTTTAAAAGAACTGGCGGAAAAAAAAATTTTATATAAACTGGTTGAAGAAACCGATGCAGTTGAAATTCTCACTTCATCCCTCCTCGAAGATTTTCAGTCCTTCCATAAAGGATATATTGAAATCCAGGATTTGTCTTCGCAGCAAACAGGAAATTATTTTGAACCTTCTGCCGGAAGTAACTGGTGGGATGCCTGTGCGGGCAGCGGTGGTAAATCATTACTGTTGAATGAAAAATCAAATTCCATACAAATATTTGCAACTGATAACCGGGAAAAAAGCTTGCTGAACCTTAAGAAACGTTTTACGCGGGCAGGAATCAAAAATTACAGAACTAAAATTCTGGACCTTGAAAAACGGGCGTTGAATTCGAGTGACATGTTTGACGGAATCATTATGGACACACCGTGCAGCGGTTCGGGCACGTGGGCGCGCTCACCCGAGCAGCTTTCCGCTTTCGATGAAAAAATGATTGATGAATATTCTGAGAAGCAAAAAAAAATTGTCAAAAATGTTTTAAGAAATCTGAAAATAAATGCTCCGCTGGTTTACATCACCTGTTCTGTTTTCGGCAAAGAGAATGAGGAAAATGTAAAGTATTTTTCGGAAACTTTTGGATTGCATACCGAAACTTCAGCATACATTAAAGGCTACGATACCAGGGCGGATAGTCTGTTTGTGGCAAAGCTGCTGAAAAAATAATAATAGGGTCGTTACAAAGCGCCTTCAACAAAATACATTTCTATCTCCCCTTTGTTTTTGGCTACTATTTTTCCCCGGTGAACGCAACTGAATTTTTCCTTAACCAATTCATAGGTGCTTCCGGATATATTAATCTTTCCTTCTTCACCGCTGCTTTCCATGCGTGAAGCAATGTTTACCGTATCGCCCCAGATGTCATAAGCGAATTTGCGGATGCCTACAATTCCGGCAACCACCGAGCCGGTATGTATGCCGATACGGATTTGGAAAAATGAGCGGTTCGTTTTTTCTCTTTCTTCTTTATGCTTTTGCATGAACTGCTGAATGGCCATCGCTGCCTTAACAACATCTTCGGCATTAGTTTTATTGACTACCGGTAATCCGCCCGCGCACATGTAGCTGTCACCAATGGTTTTTATTTTTTCTATGTTATGGTTTTCAATTATTTTATCGAACTCGCTGTAACAATAATTAATTTCCTTAACCAACTCTTTGGCATCCATCTTTTCACTTACCTGCGTAAAGTCCTTGAAATCGGTAAACATCACCGTTACCAAATCATAGCTTTTAGCTTCCGCGCTTCCCTTGTCTTTCAACTCTTCAGCCGTTTCTTCAGGAAGAATATTAAGCAGCAATTCATCACTCCGTTTTTTTTCCGCTGTTATGCGTTTTTTCTGCCTGAATACTACTATCGAAAAAAGTGCAACAATCGCAAAGCCGCCAATAAAACTGTCGCGAATAACAGTCTGTCTTTTCAATGCTGATTCTTTTTCCAGCATTTCTGCCATGTGTTTCTGCACTTCTGCCTTATGCTGAGCTCCGGAAACATAAAGCAAGCTGCGTTCTGCGGCAACACTGTCTTTGGCTGCAGCGGCTGAATCGAGAAACGTATAAGCGAGAGTCGTATTTCCGTTTGCAGCGTATGCCCGGGCAATGTAAGGGTACACTCGTTTCACAACAATATAACTGTTCCATTTATTTTTTTTCTTTATAATTTCGTATGCCTGCAATTCAAGCTCAAGCGCCTTTTTCTTGTCACCGCCTGCCAGGTAAATATCGCCCAGCAGAGAAAGTGAGTATGCTGCATTTTGAAGCACGTTATATTTAAGGCAAAGCTGAATACTTTTTTCCATCAGCTCCCGGGCCTTTGCAAATTCTTTTCGTTTATAAAAAATGTCTGCAATATTGCCGCTTAAAATACCTATCCATGTTTCATCATTTTTCTTTACAGCAACATCCATCGCTTTGTCGAAATAAAATACCGCCGAGTCATACTGTCCTAAAAAATCATAACACAGCGCAACTGTATTGATGCGGGAAATCTGGATATTTTCTACACGCATAGATTGAAGCGCTTCGAGGAAATATTTTTTGGCCGTAGCATAATCACCGAAGTAATAATACTTGCCTCCATAATCAGTAACATACTCCGATTTGGAAGGAAAATCTGTTGTATCGTATTTCGAATAAAGGTTATAGGCATTGATGTAATTCTCAAGCGCTGGCGTATAACTTTTTTTTCTCCAATAATAATCTGCCAGGAGCTGAAGGGCATCAGCCTTCAAATAACCTTCCTGACTTTGTGCAATCTCAAGCGTTTTGATTTCATGTTCAGAATTGAATTCTTCTCTTTGCAACAGGTAGCGGTAATGCACTATGCGGGCAATATTCTCAAGCTGTGCATCACTTTTTTGATTCGCAAGGTTTTCTATGTTACTTAATTCAGAAATGGTTTGCAGAGGATTATCCCGGGTTGAATTTACAGCCGAGTCAAGCGTAAGGCGCTGTAGCGCATATTTTTTGAACAGCAAATCCTCAGGTAATGCCCCTGAACCCCGCACAAAAAATAAAACAAATATAAAAGCTGCTGAACCTATTCTGCTTATCTGGCGCACCCTTCAAAGAAACAGAAAAAGTTTTAATTGTCAGAACAGGGCTGTATTAAGTGATTATTTTTTTTGATTCTCTCCACAAACCAATACAAAGTACAAAGGCTATAATAATTATTACAAAGCTTGCACCCTGCGGTATTGCATTGCCGCCAATTACAATGGAAAAAGGTGAAACAAGACGGTAAATGTGCACAGCTGCGGCAATACCGAATATTACGGCTGCAATTTTTGTAAAAGGTTTCATAGGTTTATTTTAAAAAAGTCAAACTTTCAAATTCGGATTCCATGTGTGGCGTTCGTCCGAAACGTACTTCGCCCAACTGTAGAGCGCATCATAAATTTTCATTCCTATCTCCAACATTTCAAAATCGTTTTTGTAATTAAAAGAAAGCCCTGCAGAGATGGCCCAGAGTCCTGCCGATTGTTTTGTCAAGTCGAAACGGTCAGTATCTGCTCCGCGAATAATTACCGCCATCTGCAATAATGCAGGGTCAGTAAGCTTATGTTTTTTAATGAGGGTATCAAAGGTGCAAAACTCACCTTCGTGCGAGTACTCCACTTTAGGAATGTCATAGGGAATTGCATCCAGTTCCTGTGCTTTAGCCAGCACCTGCTCTGTGGGAACGTAAATAAATTGCGCGTCCTTATCTATAAAATTCTTGATTAACCATGGACACGCAATGCGGTCAATCTTTGGCCGTTCTCGTGTTATCCATTTCATTTTATAATCAATTTAAAATTAGTACTGTCATTTATTTTGGATAAGCAAAACCTGTTTCTTTTTCTTCATTGCGGATGTAAAACATAAATTCTTTCATTTGGTTTTATTTCTTATTCGTGACTAGTAACACAATAATATTGTTACCAGGACTGACATAACTAAAAAGAGAAACAAATATAATTAAACTTGGGGAAGAAAATTTCAGTGCCCCTTATGTGCCAGAAATCTTTCGGCATCCATAGCAGCCATGCAACCGCTGCCCGCAGCTGTTACTGCCTGCCGGTAAATATGGTCCTGCACATCGCCTGAGGCAAACACGCCTTCCACGTTGGTGCGCGATGAGCCGGGAATGGTTTTTATATATCCGGCCCCGTCCATATCAACCTGCCCTTTAAAAATTTCTGTATTGGGTTGGTGCCCTATAGCAACAAAAAATCCGGTGACATTAAGTATTTTTTCCTCGTTGGTTTCTGTATTGAAAATCCGTACCCCGCTGGTGGTTTTCTCTCCCAGGATTTCTTTGGTTTCGGTGTTGTAAAAAATTTCAATGTTCGGTGTATTCTCTACACGATGCTGCATGGCTTTGGAAGCGCGGAGAGCATCTTTACGAACCAGCATATAAACCTTTTTGCATAGCTTGGCAAGATAGCTGGCTTCTTCACAAGCGGTGTCACCTCCTCCTACAATCGCGACATCCTGCCCGCGGAAGAAAAATCCATCACATACGGCACAGGCCGAAACGCCAAAACCATTAAGCCGCTGCTCAGATTCCAAGCCCAGCCACTTTGCCGATGCGCCCGTGGAAATAATTACCGTGTCGGCAAGGATGGTATATAAATCGTCCACGATTACTTTGTGAGGAAGGCCATTTTTAAAATCCACCGAAGAAACGTAGCCGAATCGTATATCTGTACCAAAACGCTCTGCCTGCTTCTTAAAATCCTCCATCATTTCCGGTCCCATAATTCCTTTGGGGTAGCCGGGATAATTTTCAACATCGGTGGTAATGGTAAGTTGACCACCCGGTTGCAAACCCTGAATCATAAGGGGCTTTAAATCGGCACGCGCTGCATAAATGGCTGCCGTATAGCCCGCAGGGCCAGAACCTATAATCAGACAACGGACTTTGTCAGGGAAATTATTCATAAAACAGGAGCAAAAATAGGAATTAAATGGTGGTAGATTGAATGAATATCTGATAGATATTCTCTTCCAAGACACAGGAAAATTACGAATACTCTTCTCGTTAAACCATTGAAAATCATAAAATTATTAAGTAAAAAATTTAATCCTGAATTTGCTCTGTTCTTGGGCTTCACCCCCGTATATTTGACCGACAGCAAGGATTATGAAAAAAGTAAAATTAATCGAGGTAAAATCAGAAATCGGTGCAGGCACCCGGGGGGCAAGCCTGGGTGTTGACGCCATAAAAATAGCAGCGCTCGATTACGGAAGCACCCTCTTCCGCCAGTTTGAGTCGGTAGAAGTGCCTACGGAAAATCAGTTATTATTTGAATCGCCCGGAAGCCCGTATGCGAAAAGAATCAGGGGGATTATTTCGATGTGTGAAAAAGTTGCAGTTGCAATTAAAAACCCCTTGAAAAATAATGAGTTTCCTATAGTGCTTGCCGGCGACCACAGTACTTCCATTGGTACAGTAGCAGGAATCCGCATGGCGTATCCTAATAAAAAGCTCGGAGTTATCTGGATTGACGCCCATGCCGATTTGCATTCGCCTTACACTACTCCGTCTGGAAATATGCATGGCATGTGCGTGGCTGCTTTTCTTGCCGAGGATAATGCTTCCAACAAAATGAACAAGCCCGATAAGGAAACGCTGGAGCTTTGGAGCCGTTTAAAAAAACTAGGAAACATTTCCCCGAAAATTGGATACAGCGACCTTGTGTATATCTCCCTTCGTGACGTAGAGCCGGAAGAATCGTACCTGTTCAAGAAACATAAGGTAAAAGTGTTTTCTTCTGCTGAAGTCAAGCGGAATGGAGTAGAGAAAATTGCACGCGATGCCCTGGCTTATCTCAATCACTGCAACCTTATTTATATTTCTTTTGATGTTGACTCCATGGATTCTTCCATCTCGAAAGGAACAGGGACGCCGGTGCGGCATGGAATCACCGAGAAAGAAGCCGGAAGCTTGATTGTGCGCCTGATTCAGAATGAAAGAGTTTGCTGTTTTGAAATTGCCGAGGTAAATCCTACCCTCGACAAGGAGAATCTAATGGCTGAAAATACGTTTGAAATTCTTCAGCGCGCCGTAAGCCAGCTTACGTACTAACAATTTCTTGCTTACTTTTCCGCAATGAAGGAACAGCTGCTTCAGGAGATACGTCATGCCGTACAGGAATTGTTTTCTGCACAGGTTACGGAAAAGGATATTATTCTCCAGCCCACCAACAAGGAATACACGGGCGATACTACGCTTGTTACGTTTTCTCTCACAAAACTTTCGAAAAAAAAACCTGAGGAGACCGGAACGCTCATTGGAGAGTATCTGAAAAAAAATTCAAAGCTTGTCTCTTCGTTTGAAGTTGTTAAAGGATTTCTCAACCTGACGATAACAGATTCTTACTGGAAGAATTTTATTATTGAAACACTGCCGAAAGAAAATTTTGGTTTTACGCCACCGACTGAAAAAAGCCCGCAGGTGATGGTGGAGTATTCATCGCCCAATACCAACAAGCCGCTGCATCTCGGTCATATCAGGAATAACCTGCTTGGCTATTCTGTTGCGGAAATCCTGAAGGCAACCGGAAACCGAGTTGTTAAAGTGAACATGGTTAATGACAGGGGAATTCATATCTGTAAGAGCATGCTGGCATGGGCAAAATGGGGCAATGGCGAGACGCCCCAGTCATCCGGCATTAAGGGAGACCATCTTATTGGAAAATACTATGTGCTGTTCGATAAAAAATTGAAAGAAGAAATCAATCCTGTTCCAAGCACCGAGGAAAATACAGAAGAGGCTGAAAAAAATTCTGCGTTGATGAAAGAAGTCCAGCAGATGCTTCGCAACTGGGAAGCAGGAGATAAGGAAACCATTGCGTTATGGAAAATGATGAACAGCTGGGCATATGAAGGATTTGATGTGACGTATAAAAATCTCGGCATCGATTTTGATAAAATATATTATGAATCAGAAACGTATTTGCTGGGAAAAAAAATTGTCGAAGAAGGATTGAGCAAAAAAATCTTTTATAAAAAGGAAGACGGTTCTGTTTGGGTTAATCTTACCGATGTCGGACTTGATGAAAAAGTTCTGCTTCGCTCGGACGGAACTTCGATTTACATTACCCAGGATTTAGGAACCGCTCAACTTCGCTTTGATGATTATCGTGAACTGGAACAATTGATTTATGTTGTAGGCAATGAGCAGGACTATCATTTTAAAGTTCTGAAAGAAATTTTCAAAAAGCTGGAACGCCCATGGGCTTATGGTTTGTTCCATCTTTCGTATGGCATGGTAGATTTGCCTTCGGGTAAAATGAAATCGCGCGAAGGTACCGTTGTGGATGCGGATGATTTGATTCATGAAATGAACGAGACCGCCAAAACAACCACAGAGCAGCTCGGTAAAGTAGAGGGACTAAGCAAAGAGGAAGCAGAAAAATTATATCATACTCTTGCTATGGGTGCTTTGAAATATTTCATTCTTAAAGTGGACCCGAAAAAGCGGATGTTGTTTAATCCTGCCGATTCCATTGACTTCAACGGAAACACCGGGCCGTTCATTCAATATACTCATGCAAGAATTTATTCTGTGCTTGAAAAAGGGAAAAAGATTCTTTCGGAAAATAAAACCGGACTTGAAATTCCTGAACTGAATGCAGAAGAAAAAGAAATCATAAAAATCATTCACCGTTTCCCCGAGACGTTACAGGAAGCGGGCAGAGAGTTCAGCCCTGCTGCTATTGCCAATTATGTTTACGAACTTGCAAAGGCGTTCAATCATTTTTATCATTTGCACACCATTGCCGATGCAGAAAATATTCCGCTGTCATTTTTCAGGTTAAAGCTTTCAGGATTAACGGCACAAATTATCCGTCAGTCTATGGCGGTGCTCGGCATTGAAGTGCCTGTAAGGATGTAGTTCAGGAAACTATTTTTCCGAATAAATCAAATTCGCCGGCGTCTGTAATTTCCACATCAGCAAAATCACCGATGCGCACATAATTATTTTTAGCATCCACTAAAACTTCATTATCCACTTCAGGAGAATCGTGTTCTGTTCTGCCCACAAAATAATCTCCTTCTTTCCGGTCAAATAAAACTTTCACAATGCTTCCTGTTTTTTTTGCATTGATCTCTTCAGAAATTTTTTGCTGAATCCCCATAATCTCTTCTGCGCGTTGCTGTTTTACTTCTGCAGGAACATCGTCATTCAAAGAAAAAGCGTGCGTGTTCTCTTCGTGAGAGTATGTAAAAATTCCAAGCCGGTCGAACTTTGTTTCTGCAACCCATTCTTTCATTTCTTCAAAATCTTTTTCTGTTTCACCCGGGTAGCCGGCAATCAATGTCGTACGCACAGCAATTCCCGGAACTTTTTCCCGGATTGTATTTACAAGTTGAATTGTTTTCTCTTTCGTAATTCCTCTGCGCATGCTCGTCAGCATTTTATCTGAAATATGCTGAAGCGGAATATCGAGATAATTGCAAATTTTATCTTGATTTTTCATCACGTCCAGGATTTCCAACGGAAACCCGCTTGGATAAGCATAATGCAGCCGAATCCATTCAATGCCATCTACTTCGCAAAAGCGATTAAGCAGTTCTGTAAGATTTCTCTTGCCATAAATATCTAGCCCGTAATAAGTCAAATCCTGCGCGATGAGAATTAATTCTTTCACGCCTTTTGCAGCGAGCGATTTTGCCTGTGCTATCAGTGACTCAACAGGGACAGAAATATGCTTTCCGCGCATCAGGGGTATGGCACAAAAGGAACAAGGCCGGTCGCAACCCTCTGAAATTTTCAGGTATGCATAGTGCGATGGTGTTGTTAGCAGCCTCTCCCCTATCAGCTCATGTTTATAATCAGCGCCAAGTGTTTTGAGAAGCGGAATTAAATCCCTTGTGCCGAAATATTCATCCACTTCGGGAATATCTTTTTTCAGTTCAGGTTTATAACGTTCACTAAGGCAGCCGGTAACATAAAGCTGTTCAATAGTTCCTTCCTTTTTGGCTTTTGCATAACGCAGAATAGTATCTATACTTTCCTGTTTTGCATTGTCAATGAACCCGCACGTGTTGATGATAACAATTCCACCGGCTCCGTTTTCTTTTTCATGAGCAACATCAAACTCGTTTGCTTTCAATTGTCCCATTAATATTTCACTGTCATAAATATTTTTGGAACATCCTAACGTAATGACATTCACTTTAGGTCTTGTCAATGATTTTGTTTTCATTTATGCTGACTGAAAAAGTGAATCTACAAATTCATTTTTGCTGAACACCTGCAGGTCGTCCATCTTTTCTCCCACGCCAATATATTTAACAGGAATTTTAAACTCATCAGCAATGGCAATGACCACTCCGCCTTTGGCAGTGCCATCAAGCTTGGTGAGAACAATTCCGGTAACGTGAGTCACTTTTGTAAACTGGCGCGCCTGCTCAATGGCATTTTGCCCTGTTGAAGCATCGAGCACAAGCAAAACTTCATGAGGTGCCGAAGGAATAACTTTCTCCATCACCCTTCTCACTTTGGAAAGTTCGTTCATCAGGTTTACTTTATTGTGCAAACGTCCCGCAGTGTCAATCAAAACAATATTTGACTTATGCGCAACGGCTGATTGCACCGTGTCAAACGCAACAGACGCAGGGTCTGCACCCATCTGCCGGCTTACAATATCCGCTCCTGCTCTTTGCGCCCACACTTTCAACTGCTCGATGGCCGCTGCACGAAATGTATCCGCAGCACCCAGCATAATTTTTTTTCCTTCCTGCTTAAAATTATATGCAAGCTTGCCGATGGTGGTTGTTTTACCGACACCGTTCACGCCTACAATCATAATCACATGAGGATTGGAATAAACTGCCGGTTCTGATTCCGCCTGGTTATCTTCTCCCAACACAAAAACAATTTCTTCTTTAAGGATTTCAATTAGACGCGATGTATCTGAATTTTTTTCATCCGAAACTCTTTTTTTCATCCGCTCTATAATTTTCAGCGTGGTGTTTACACCTACATCAGAGAGGATTAACGTTTCTTCCAGTTCAGCAAGAACGTCATCATCAATCTTCGGCTTGCCCGAAATAATCCGTACCAGCTTTGAAAAAAAACTTTCACGGGTTTTGGACAGCCCTTCATTGAGCTTTTCTTTTTTCTCCCTCGTTAAAAAACTCAGCAGTCCCATGAAAAAAAGTTATACGTTATAGGTTATATGTTCTACGGAAATGAAAATAAAAAAAGCTTCCTCCGCAAAAAGAAGAAGCTTCATCCATGCATAGAAAAATATTATTCTTTCTGCTTGAGAAAATCCTTGATGTGGTCATTATGAACCACCGCTTCGCGGAAAGAATAAGATCCGGTCTCTGACTTCACCATCTTGATAACGCGGGAAAATTCCTTTCCCTTTCCACTCTTTAATGTTGCAACAACTTTCTTTGCCATGTTTTTTTAATTTGAAAATTAGTTGATCTGAAGATTTGAAAATGGTCTCTTTTAATTTTCAAATTGACACATCCTCAAATTTTTAAATTTATTTTATCTCCTTATGAAGCGTCATTTTCTTGAGAATCGGATTGTACTTCTTTAGCTCAAGACGCTCTGTGGTATTCTTTTTATTCTTGGTAGTTATATAGCGCGACATACCGGGCATGCCGCTTGCCTTATGCTCGGTGCACTCAAGAATTACCTGTATCCTGTTTCCTTTTTTTGCCATTTTCTGAAAAACGTTATAAGTTATATGTTATACGTTATACGCTTAAATATTAATTATTATGTGAAACCGCCTATTTTATAACCAATAACTAATAACGTATAACTCCCTTTTTGGGGGACGCAAATATATATCAAAAACTTAATTATACAATGCTTGTTTTCTACTTGAATATGGGGCTTGTTTCCTCCATTTTCTTCTCAATATCGGCTGTGGTGCGGGGAGCTTTTGCAGATAAATTTTCCCGGCCGGTTTCGGTGATCAAGATATCGTCTTCAATACGCACCCCGATATTCCACCATTTTTTATCGCAGTCGCTTCCCTCTGCAATGTAAATACCGGGTTCTACAGTAATTATACTTCCCGTCTTCAGGTTACCCCGTGTGCCCGCATCATGCACATCCAATCCCAGGTAGTGCGAGGTGCCATGCATGAAATATTTCCGGTATTCACTTTCAGATTTAATAATGCCAAGCTCTTTAAGCCCGCGTGAAATAACTCTTACCGCTGCATTATGCGGAGCCATAAAAGAATTTCCAGGCAAGCAGTTTGCAATTCCGGAATCCTGCGCCTGCAACACCAGGTCGTAAATTATTTTTTGCTCGGGCGAGAATTTTCCGTTTACCGGAAGAGTTCGCGTTATATCTGCCGTATAGCCGTGATATTCCGCAGCCATATCCAGAAGGATTAAATCTTTGTCAGAAAGTTTTTTGCGGTTGGTTTGATAATGCAGTATAACTGAGTTTTCACCTCCACCACAAATAGAGGGATAACCCACATACTCGGAGCCGTTCTTTTCAAAAACGTACTGCCCTACCGCCTGCACTTCATATTCATGCATGCCCGGTTTTGTTTTGCGCATCATTTCAATATGTCCATCGCAGCTTATGTCAACGGCTTTGCGCATCAGCGTCATTTCTTCAGGTTGCTTTATTTCCCGAAGCTCTTTCAAAATATCATCAAGTTGAACCGAATCCAGCACAGTCGCTTTTCCATGAAGGTCGGGCACAGCATTTGCGTTCACCTTGCTTCTGAAATTATCTATGAGCATCCACAAATCATCTTGGGCATTGCGGTCACTTACCACCCCCGTTGGCTCCCGGAGGATAAGCACAGAAGAAAAATTTCTGAAATCAATATTCGTGTTTTCAAAATCACCTGAAATAAAAACAGCATCAAAACCCAGCAGCTGCTCAGCTCCTTTTATGCCTAACCGTCTTCCTGTCCAGATTTCTGCAAAGGGATTACGTCTTTGAACAAACAAAAATTCATTACTCTTTTTTCCATCAATCTCAATTTCATTTTTTGCGATGACGAGCATGGAATTTGGCTCTGTATTGCCGGTTAGATAATAAAAATCGGGCGACTGATGGTATGCATAATCGTTATCGTTGGAACGGTTGCGAACGGGCGCAGCAAAAAGCACAGCCACAGAATTTTCAGGCATTTGCTTTCTCACTTCTCCCCTTCTGTTCTTGTGGAATTGCGATGAAAGCAAATCTGTGTCGTAACGCAGGTACTTTATATCCTGTGCTATGGCAGTCGAAGAGATTAATAGAACCAGTAAAATTTTAAATAATTTATTCATACGGAAGTTATGGATGATTCGTCCCTTCAACAAAAGTGACAATAATTTAATTAAGATAGGATGTAAGTGATTTTAGTTCATTTTCCATCGCTTACCCCTGTCCCCTAAAGGGGAATCTACGCTTTACAGCACAGTGAGCAGTTCTCCCTTTAGGGAGTCAGAGGGTAATTAATACTCTATTCAGCCTTGCAAAACTCTACCCGCATTTTCGCGGATAAAGCTTTTCCAGCCATTGAATTTTGTGCCCGAAACACTCGAGGGCGACTTCTGAAAATAATGGCAAAGCGCGGTGGCCATGGCATCGGTAGCGTCCAGCTTTTTCTCACCCACTTTTATTTTCAGCAGCGTTGAAATCATTGCTGCCACCTGCTCTTTCGATGCGTTTCCATTACCGCTAACAGCTTGCTTAATCTTCTTGGGCGAATATTCAAAAATAGGAATGGAACGATAAAGTGCAGCTGCCATAGCAACACCTTGCGCCCGTCCCAGCTTCAGCATCGACTGGATATTTTTTCCGAAGAAAGGCGCTTCAATGGCAAGCTCATCGGGTTTGTGTTCCTCTATAATTGCGAGCGTGGTTTCAAAAATTCTTTTCAGTTTCATAGCATGGTCTTTTCCGCTAAAGACGTGGACATCCATGACAAGGCACTCAAGCTTTGTTCCTTTAACAGAAAGCAGCCCATAGCCCATTACATTGGTGCCGGGGTCGATGCCTAGGATTATTTTTTCCTTAACTAAAGTCAATTTCCTGAAGTTTGCTGCTAAAGTAATCGGACTTAGCCAGCTAAATAAGCGACTGAATATTTTTTCTCAACTTTGCCTGTGAAAATGAATTCTTTCACCGATAAATTCGACAAAGAGGATTATTACTTCTCAGAAGACGGTTATATTGTTTTCACCGAAGCATACCACCTGAAAAGAGGATACTGCTGTGAAAGTAATTGTAAGCATTGTCCGTGGAGGAACAGGGACAAGGGTCAAAGGGCAAGTGACAAGGGAAAAAGGAGTAATCAGTAATCAGTATTTAGTTCGGAGTAAAAAATATCAAACGTCTAACATCTAACGTCAAACTTTAAACATACATGCTCACTACAACTGATAAACTCGACATCTCTAAACTAAAAACTCCAACCGGCACAACGCTTAATTGCAAAGGGTGGATTCAGGAAGCTGCGCTGCGCATGCTTCACAATAACCTTGACCCTGCCGTAGCCGAGCGGCCTGAAGATTTAATTGTATATGGTGGTACAGGTAAAGCGGCACGCAATCCTGAGTCTTTTCACATGATTGTAAAAGCGCTCAAGGATTTAAATGATGATGAAACACTTATTGTTCAGTCGGGCAAGGCGGTCGGAATTTTACCCACCCACAAAGATGCCCCACGTGTCGTGATTTCAAATTCCATGCTGGTTCCGCATTGGGCAACGTGGGATGTGTTTCGCGATTTGGAAGCGAAGGGTTTAACCATGTTCGGGCAGATGACTGCCGGCTCGTGGATTTACATCGGCTCGCAGGGTATTGTGCAGGGAACGTATGAGACATTCGGTGAAGTGGCGCGCCAGAGTTTTGGCGGCTCACTCAAAAGCACTCTAACCGTTACGGCAGGACTTGGAGGCATGGGTGGAGCCCAGCCGCTGGCAGTTACCATGAATGAAGGTACAGTGTTGATTGCTGAAGTGGAAGAATGGAGAATCCGCAAACGGCTGGAAACAAAGTACCTGGACGAGATGGAAACCGATATTGATAAAGCGATTGACCGCGCCTGGAAATACCGCAACGAGGGAAAAGCAATTTCCATCGGTGTTCTTTGCAATGCAGTGGATTTGCTGCAACGGATGATTGAAAGGAACATTACACCCGATATTCTCACCGACCAAACCTCTGCACACGATGCATTAGTTGGATATCTTCCGCAGGGAATTTCTGTTGAAGAAGGAAAAGTGCTCCGCGAAACAAATCCTAAAAAATATATTGAGAAGTCGCTTGACAGCATGAAAGCGCATGTTAACTGCATGCTTGAATTGCAAAAACGCGGGGCTGTTACTTTTGATTACGGTAACAACATACGAGGACAGGCATTGGCGCGCGGTGTAAAAAATGCTTTTGATTTTCAGGGGTTTGTTCCGGCATATATACGCCCATTGTTCTGTGAAGGGAAGGGCCCGTTCCGGTGGGCTGCTCTTTCAGGTGACCCGCAGGATATTTACACAACCGATGAAACTATCTTAAAACTATTTCCTGAGAATAAAGGACTGGAGCGTTGGATTCGCATGGCACAAAAGAGAATTGCATTCCAGGGATTACCTGCACGTATCTGCTGGCTGGGACAGGGAGAGCGTGAAAAAGCAGGCCTGGCTTTCAATGAATTAGTCAAAACCAAAAAAGTAAAAGCTCCTCTTGTTATAGGCAGAGACCATTTGGATACGGGCAGTGTTGCCTCACCCAACCGCGAAACCGAAGCTATGAAAGACGGCAGCGATGCCATTGCCGACTGGCCCATTTTAAATGCCCTTATCAATACCGCCAGCGGAGCAAGCTGGGTTTCAGTGCATCATGGTGGAGGGGTTGGAATCGGTTACTCCATTCACGCTGGCATGGTGATTGTTTGTGACGGAACTGATGATGCAGACAGGCGACTTAAAAGAGTTTTACATAACGACCCGGCAATGGGAGTAATCCGCCATGCAGATGCGGGTTATGACATTGCAAAAGATACAGCACGAAAGCACCGCCTTGATTTGAATGAAAGATTGAAAAACAAATGAAAACAATTCGGAATATTATCGCTGTAATGACCATCGGGGCAACGGTTTTTCTTTCGTCTTGTGCCAAAGATGATAGCAGTCCATCAGGCACAGGCGATGCGCGGGATAAATTTACCGGCTCATGGACCTGCAATGAAACGAGCCAGGTGCATGGCAATTCAACCTATACCATGACGATAAACAAAGATGTTACCTCGGCAAACCAGGTTATTGCAAAAAATTTTTACGGGCTTGGAAATTCCACCAATACGGTGATTGTTATTGACGGAAATAACATGACCATTCAAACCCAGCTTGTTTCAGGAAATACGTTGAGTGGCACCGGCTCATACAGCAATGCTAACCTTACCATTAGTTTTTCGGCCGATGACGGACAAACTGTTGACCATGTGACCGTCAACGCACATCATTAACGGAAATCAGATTTCTGCCAGCACTGTTTTTCCGCCCGTTACTTTCTGGTGCAGTTTTACTTTAAGTTTTGAATTCAGCGGAAGAAAAACATCCACCCGCGAGCCGAATTTGATGAACCCGAGCTCTTCTCCCTGCACGGTAGTCATATTTTCCCTTGCATAACAAACAATTCTGCGGGCAACATACCCTGCAATCTGCCTTACAAGAACTGATTTGGTATGATTGCGGATAACCACAGTGGTCCGCTCATTGAGCTGCGATGATTTGGGATGCCACGCCACTAAATATTTTCCGGGATGGTATTTAAAGTAATCTACGTTGCCGCTGATAGGAAAGCGATTGAGGTGTACATTAAGCGGAGACATAAAAATAGAAAGCTGAATTCTTTTTTCGTGGTAGAATTCATCCTCGGTTACTTCTTCAATAGCCACAATTGTTCCGTCTGCCGGCGATAATACATTAGAGGGGTTGATTTCGATAGAACGGTTCGGATGGCGGAAGAATTGAAGAACCATTATTAACCCTAAAAGAGATAGAATAAAAATTCCAATACGTACTTCAAACCATTTCTCAAAAAAACCAAAGGCAAAAGAATTGATAAGAACAAGTATGATAATCACAAAAAAAATGATTCTGTATCCTTCGCGGTGAATCGTCATCTGAAAAAATTTTCGGCCCCGAAGATAGAGATTTCATACCGGAATTGGGGCTAATAATTCGCCTTAAAAATGTATTTGTGCTCCGTTAAGCGTCAATAAAAAACTATGTTCATCGTATTGAATGTTTTTTATTTTTGCCGCGTTTAAAAAAATTTATTTAATGCAGACGTTAAAAGAAAAAATCGGAAAAGTGCGTGAATTTCATACCGTATTCGGGATTCCTGCAAATGAAAATCCTACGGCTGTGTTAAGAAATGAACTTGCCGAGCTTAGGCACCGCCTTATGCAGGAAGAAAACGATGAATATCTTGATGCCTGCAAAAAAGAAGATATTACCCTGATTGCTGACGCACTTGGCGACCAGCTTTATATTTTATTCGGAACAATTATTTCGCATGGACTTCAGCATAAAATAGAAGAGGTGTTTGATGAAATCCACCGCAGCAATATGTCGAAGCTCGATGATAACCGGAAACCCATTTACCGCGAAGACGGCAAGGTGCTGAAAAGCAATAATTATTTCCTTCCTGATATAAAATCAATACTTGAAAAATAAACCTCAAACTCAAACTCCAAACCTCAAACTTATATGGCTTATCAATTTTTTGATTGCAAAATGGTTGACATCCAGGACGAAAACGATGTCGTGAAAAGATTTTTTATCAAAGTTCCCGATGAAATTCCATTCAAGCACAAAGCAGGGCAATTCATTATGCTCGACCTTCCGATTGAATCAAAGGTTACTAATCGCAGCTATTCAATTGCTTCAGCACCTTCTGATGATAATATCTTTGAACTGTGTATCGTGCTGAATCCTAAAGGAGCAGGAACTCCGTATCTTTTCGACAAGGTTAAAGTCGGAGATACTATTAAGGTTTCCAAAATACTGGGCAAGTTCACGCTTCCCGAAGTTATCGAGGACGACATTTGCTTTATCTCCACCGGAACCGGTATTGCACCGCTTCGGGCGCAATTGTGGGAGATATTCAATGCAAATAAAGCGCATAAAAATCTTTACATGGTTTTCGGTAACCGCTGGACAAAAGATGTTCTCTACAGGAAAGAAATGGAAGAAATGGAAGCAAAGCATCCCGAATTCAAATTCCTGCCGGTGCTTTCCCGCGATAACGCGGACTGGACAGGAAGAAAAGGATATGTGCACCCGATTTACGAGGAAATTTTTGCTGATAAACGCCCGGCGTATTTCTATATTTGCGGATGGAGCGACATGCTTAAGGAAGCACGTACCCGCCTGGAAGCAATGGGTTACGACAAGAAGAGAATCCGGTTCGAATCGTACGATTAAACCAATATCTTTTAGTTTTTGATGGCCGAAAAGAAAAGACTAGTCAAAGCAGATGCAAAAATCTTCGGGGTATGCGGAGGTCTTGCAAAATATTTTGACATAGACCCGGTTATTGTTCGAGGCATATTTCTTTTTGCATTGGTGGCCTACGGTTCCGGTCTCTTACTGTACCTGATTCTTGCTGCGGTGATGCCGAAAGAAAAACCAGGGACCTAGCTGCTTATTTCCGGAAATCAAATGAAGTCACCGGAAGAAATTTTACAAGCAATACAACACTATTGCGCTTACCAGGAGCGCAGCCAGCAGGAAGTGCGCGATAAGCTTTACAGTATGGGGTTACATCGCAATGATGTTGAAAAAACTATTGCGGATTTAATTACAAAAGGTTTCATTAATGAAGAACGCTTTGCGCGCGCTTTTGCGGGTGGCAAGTTCAGAATCAACGGATGGGGAAAGATAAAAATCAGGAATGCGTTGATTCATAAAAAGGTTTCGCCCCAATGTATAAACCTGGGATTAGACGGGATTGACGAGAGAGATTATTCCGCTTCGCTGAAAAAAATCCTTTCACAAAAACTAAATACCGGAATGGAAAAAAATATCCTTCTTAAAAAAAATAAAGCCGCCCGCTTTGCTTTAAGCAGAGGATTTGAGCCCGAACTGGTTTGGGAAGTATTGAATGAACTAACCGGAGATTGATTAGCGCTTCTTTTCTGCCGTCTCAAGTTTGCTGTGAACTTCGAGCAATGACTTGCGTATTTTTTGAAGCGATTTGATAAGCGGTTCGTTGCTTTTTACAACTTTCTTTTCCTCTTTCAGCTTGGCGCGCGCGCCTTTCAGCGTATAGCCCTGCACTTTCACCAGTTCGTGTATCTTCTTCAGCTTTTCTATATCCTCGCCGGTGTAGAGGCGGTTGCCCTTGTTATTCTTAGAAGGTTTAAGAGTTGTAAACTCATTGGTCCAGAAACGAATGTGCGACACCTCCAAATCAAACATTTCTGCAACTTCACCAATGGTGTAAAAAAGTTTTTTGATTTCTTTTTCCTTGTACGGCATTGCTGGTGGAATTAAAAATTAAGAATGTAGAATTAAGAATTAATCAAACGATTGATTTTTGGTTGCGGCAATTTCCAGGGTAAGCCTGTATTCTTCAGGGTTTAAATCATTAAAGAAAAAGTTTACTGGATTCACCTTCTCTCCGTTCTTAATCACCTCATAATGCAAATGCGGACCGATGGAAGTTCCCGTGCTCCCTACATATCCGATTAATTCTCCGCGCGAAATTTTTTGCCCCTGGTACACTTTGATTCTGCTCATGTGGCCATATAGTGTCTGGTATCCGAAGCCATGGTTAATGATAACGTTATTGCCATAACCGTGCCCGTTGATTTCAACCCGTTCCACCACTCCGTTTCCTGTTGCAAAAATTTCTGTCCCGGTAGGCGAAGTGAAATCAATTCCCGAGTGGAACATTTCAGTTTTATAAACCGGATGGACTCTCCATCCAAAACCGGAAGCAAGCCGTTTAAGGTCTTTGTTTGATACCGGTTGTATAGCAGGAATGCACGCCAGCATTTCTGATTTATTCTTGGCCAAATTAAAAACTTCATCAAACGATTTACTTTGTATATACAATTGCTTTGAAAGCTTGTCAATTTTTTTTGTCGTTTCAATAAGCAGGTCAGCGTTGTAATAATTAGAGAGTTCCGAATACTTATCAGCGCCTCCGTATCCTGCTTCGCGCACCGATTGCGGAATAGGGTCTGCTTCAAAAATCACGCGGTAAATCGTGTTATCTTTTTCCTGTATGTTCCCCAGCACCTTCTCTACTTTCTCCAAACGTTTGTTAAGGTATTCGAGCTGAAAGGTGCTTTCCTCCAGCTGCCGTCTCAGGCGTTTCTCATTCGGAGAAGGGAAATAAATGTATGCGGCAAATACAATAGCCGTAGCAAACACGAGCGAAGTGGAAAGAAATCCGAAAATACGGAGTATCTTTTTTCGCAGGCTTACAACCACCTTCTCATACTTGAGAGAATGTGTATTAAAATGATATTTTGTTTTGGGCACTAATTAAAATTTAATTTTGTCTGCGATGAAGGCAAAGATAATTTTTTCATACAACTAAAGCAGGCAGACTGCAACTTTTTATTACAGAATGATATCAACAAAAATTCGCAAAACATTCCTCGATTTTTTTGCTTCCAAAGGGCATGAAATTGTTCCTTCTGCGCCTATGGTTATAAAAAACGACCCTACGCTCATGTTCACCAATGCTGGCATGAACCAGTTTAAGGATATTTTTCTTGGAAATGTTTCTGCAAAATATAAGCGTGTTGCAGACACCCAGAAATGTCTTCGTGTTTCGGGCAAGCATAATGATTTGGAAGAAGTAGGCATCGACACGTATCATCATACCATGTTTGAAATGCTTGGCAACTGGAGCTTTGGCGACTATTTTAAAAAAGAAGCTATTGAATGGAGCTGGGAATTACTTACTGAAGTTTATAAAATTCCCGAAGACAGATTGTATGTTACCGTTTTTGAAGGCGATGAAAAACAAAAGCTGGCTTTTGATAAAGAAAGTTTCGACTGCTGGAAAAATCATATTGCTGAAGACCGGATTCTGAAAGGGAAAAAGAAAGATAATTTTTGGGAGATGGGTGACACCGGGCCGTGCGGGCCGTGCTCTGAAATACATATTGACTTGCGCAGCGATGAAGAACGTAAAAAGATTGATGGAAAAACTTTAGTTAATAAGGGTGATGCGCAGGTTATTGAACTGTGGAATAACGTCTTTATTGAATTCAACAGCAAAGCTGATGGAACGCTTGAGCCGCTTCCTTCAAGGCATGTCGATACCGGGATGGGTTTTGAACGACTTTGCATGGTGCTGCAGGGAAAAACATCCAACTATGATACAGATGTTTTTCAACCGCTGATTCAATTTATTTCCGCCCGCACCGGAATTAAATATTCAGGCGTTACTCCCCTCTCCTTGGGAGAGGGGCTGGGGGTGAGGCAAGACATCGCTATGCGCGTTATGGCAGACCACATCCGCGCCATCACTTTTGCAGTTGCAGACGGGCAGCTTCCTTCCAACAATAAAGCCGGCTACGTAATCCGCAGAATTCTGCGCAGGGCAGTACGGTATGCTTTTACTTTTCTCAAACTGAGCGAACCGTTCCTGCATAAGCTTGTCCCGATTCTTTCGGAACAATTCAAAGATGTTTTCCCCGAGGTAAAAACACAGCAGGATTTTATTATGAGAGTGATTCAGGAAGAAGAAATTTCTTTTTTGAGAACATTGGAGAATGGAATAAAACTTTTTGAACTAAGGGTTACACCTGTTTCAACCAATGAGGGTGAAAATGTACTAGAGTTTTTTAAAAAGTATACATCATATATGAATGGGGATACAATTTTTAAGCTTTATGATACTTATGGATTCCCGATTGACCTTATTGAATTAATGGCTAAGGAAAAAAATATTAAATTAGATATAGATGGATTTAATGAACTTCTTGCGGAACAAAAAGAACGTTCGCGTGCTGCGGCTGAAATTGACACGGAAGACTGGATTCCTGTTTCTGATAAACCGGCAGATTTCTTTTTGGGAGGTTCTCATTTTGTTGGCTATGATATGCTCGAATGTGACTGCGAAATTCTCCGTTACAGAAGAGTAAAAATAAAAGGAAAGGAGCAGTTTCAGCTAGTATTAGATCCGACTCCATTTTATGCAGAGAGTGGCGGGCAGGTTGGAGACACAGGATATATTGAATCAGGTGATGAAAAAAATTTTATAACCGATACTCAAAAAGAAAATACCCTTATCATTCATTTTGCTGATAAGCTGCCGAGAAATCTAAACGCAACTTTTCATGCAGTAGTTGATAAAGACAGGAGAAAAATAATCACAAGCAACCACTCTGCTACGCATCTTATGCAATCCGCGTTAAAGCGGGTGTTGGGTAGTCATGTTAATCAGAAGGGCTCACTGGTAAATGAGCATGTTACCCGTTTTGATTTTTCTCATTTTGCAAAAGTTACGGATGAAGAGATTCAGAAAATTGAAATAATGGTGAATGAAAAAATTAAGGAAAATATTCCTCTCGATGAAAAAAGAAATGTTCCCATTAAGCAGGCACAGGAAATGGGCGCAACAGCTTTATTCGGAGAGAAGTATGGAGAGTTTGTACGTGTCATCACCTTCGACCCGAAATATTCTATGGAACTCTGCGGGGGAACGCATGTTAAGTCAACCGAACAGATAGGTAAATTCAAAATCATTTCTGAAAGCTCCATTGCAGCAGGAGTCAGAAGGGTTGAAGCGATTACAGGCGAGCTGGTTGATAAATATTATAAAGAACAGGAAGAAAAAGCCAAAGCTGCTGAACATGCTATGAAAGAAAAAATTGAATTGCATAAGGAAGAGCTAAAAAAATTGCTGGAGCAGTCGGAAAAATTAAATCCCTCAGCAAGCCCGGCAAAAGAAGAAGCTAAACTATTGTTGGGTCGCCAGGAAATATCAAAGGAATCAGAAGTTATGTTACAAGATGCAACTGAAAAGCTGACGAAAGAAATTGCTCATGCCATTAAGAATGATTTGCTGAAAAAAGTGAAAGAGATAAACGGGATAAATTTCCTTGCCGAAAAAATTGATATCAGTAATGCTGATGCCATTAAAGGAATTTCGTTCGAGCTGAAAAAAGAAGTGAACAATCTTTTTGGCTTGCTGGCAGCGGAAGTAAGCGGTAAGCCACACCTTTCGCTTATCATCAGCGACAACCTTGTGAAGGAAAAAAACTACGATGCTTCTAAAATAATCCGCGAGCTTGCCAAAGAAATACAGGGAGGTGGTGGCGGACAACCGTTTTATGCAACGGCAGGAGGAAAAAATTCTGAAGGAATCAGCAAGGCATTAGAAAAAGGGCAGAGTTTACTTAGGTGAACTTTAGCTTACCGCTACTGCATGCGCTTTCACATCCGTGTCAGTGATTTTTTTGTCGCTGAGGATTACGAGGCGCTCTATCACGTTGTGCAACTCGCGGATATTGCCGGTCCAGGGTAGTTTTTGCAGCTCTTTAAGCGCATCGGTAGTAAATGACTTTTGCGCCATGCCATAATCAGTGCAGATTTCTTTCAAAAATGTTTCAGCAATAAGAGGAATATCTTCCTTGCGTTCGCTCAATGAAGGGACGTGAATCACAATCACACTAAGGCGGTGATATAAGTCTTCGCGGAACGCTCCTTTCTCTATTTCTTTTTTAAGGTCTTTGTTGGTAGCGGCAATCACGCGCGGGTTAACCGTTATATCTTTTTCTCCGCCTACGCGGGTAATTTTATTTTCCTGTAAAGCCCGCAATACCTTCGCCTGTGCTGATAAGCTCATATCCCCTACTTCATCCAGGAAAAGTGTGCTGTCGTTTGCCAGTTCAAATTTTCCGATGCGCTGCTTAATAGCAGAAGTGAACGAACCCTTCTCATGCCCGAACAATTCGCTCTCAATTAATTCAGATGGTATCGCTGCGCAGTTCACTTCTACCAGTGCTGCATTTCCTCTTTTGCTTTTCTCATGAATCCATCTAGCAACTAATTCTTTTCCCGTTCCGTTATCACCGGTAATAAGCACACGCGCATCGGTTGGAGCTACTTTTTCAATAAGCTCTTTGATTTTTTTCATCTCCACAGAATCGCCTACCATATCACGGGTTTTGAAGATTTTTTTCTTCAGTGTTTTTGTTTCCGTGACCAGCGATGTGCGGTCGAGCGCATTGCGGACCGTTACAAGAAGCCGGTTTAAATCGGGCGGCTTGGCAATGTAATCATACGCGCCCTTCTTGAGCGCTTCAACTGCTGTTTCAATATTCCCGTGACCTGATATCATAACCACAGGCATGTCTGGTTTTGCAGCAAGAATTTTTGAAAGCGCTTCCATACCATCCATCCTCGACATTTTTATATCGCACAACACAACATCATAGTGTTGCGTCTCAACTTTCTTCACACCTTCCGCACCATCTGCCGCTTCGTCCACTTCAAACTTTTCATACGTAAGAATATCTTTCAGCGTATTGCGGATGGCTTTCTCGTCATCTATAATTAAAATTCGAGGCATAAAAAAGTATTATGTATTAAGCATAATGTACAATGAAAAAATAAATTTAATGTTTTACCACTTGCTCTAAATCCATTCCACACTTTGGACAGACACCGGGTTTGTCAGAAATTTCTTCAGGGTCCATCGGGCACTGATAATATACCGTACCCGCGGCAAGTGCTGCAGTATCAAGATTAAAAATCTGTGTTGAATCCGATGTTGCCCGAACTTTTGCATCTTTATTATCATTGCTTTTAGTAGAAGGTTTACACGCGACCAGCATAATGATACCTGTAGCAAAAAGGAGAATGTGTTTTTTCATTTTTATTTTTAGGTTATTGGTTACAAAGAAAAGAAATTGGAACTCTGTTCGTTATAAAAGTTTTCACCACGGAGGCACAGTGGCACAGGGAAATATTAACTCCGTGCCTTTGTGTCTCTATCGTAATTTACTTTTTGTTTCAATTTTTTTAATTCGCGCCAAATTTCATCAGGTACGCTTTCATAAAATCCATCAGGCCTCCATCCATTACGCTTTGCACATTGGAAGTTTCCACTCCCGTGCGCAAATCTTTTACAAGCTTATAGGGATGCATTACATAGTTTCGGATTTGCGAACCCCATTCAATTTTCAGCTTGCCTGCTTCCGTTATCGCCTTGGCATCGTTGCGCTTGCGGATTTCAAGCTCATACAATTGCGACTTAAGCATCTTCAAAGCTTTTTCCTTGTTCTGTGTCTGCGAACGTTCCTGCTGACATTCGATAATGATTCCTGATGGAGCATGATGCAGACGCACGGCGGTTTCTACCTTGTTCACATTCTGTCCGCCTTTTCCACCCGAACGGAATGTATCCCACGAAATATCAGAAGGATTTATTTCAATATGGATTGTATCATCTACTAACGGATAGGCAAACACCGATGCAAATGAAGTATGCCGCCTTGCATTGGAATCAAACGGGGAAATACGAACCAAGCGATGCACACCGCTCTCGCCTTTCAAATAACCGTACGCATAATCGCCTTCGAATTCCAACGCAGCTGATTTTATTCCTGCGCCCTCGCCTGCCTGGTAATCCAGTTGTGAAACCTTATAGCCATTCTGCTCTCCCCAGCGGATATACATGCGCATAAGCATTTCAGCCCAGTCCTGGCTTTCTGTTCCACCGGCACCGGAATTGATGTTGAGCACAGCCCCCATCACATCTTCTTCCGCCCCCAACATTCTCTTAAATTCAAGCCCCTCCACCATTCGCAGTGATTCCTGGTAATGTTTTTCTACTTCCGCCTCACTCGCCTCGCCTTGCTTAAAGAAATCATACATCACCGCAAGGTCTTCCACCGATGAATTTACATTGTCGAATGCTTCGGTAATATTTTTTTTCTGCTTAATAGCGCGCATCACGTTCTGCGCCTCCCTGGGGTTATTCCAGAAATCGGGTTCGTGGGTAAGTTCCTCTTCTACCGAAATTTTTTTCAGCTTGCCCTGTACGTCAAAGATGCCTCCTAAGCGCTTCCGTGCGCTCTCTAAGCTCTTTTAATTGTTCTGTCGTCATGGGGCGCAAATGTAGAAATTTGAACTTACGGTCCGCGCATCCATAATCTCTTTACTGTTTACAAGTCTGTTTATTACTAAAAGGCGAATGGATTTAGTAAGGCAGATGGCCACCATAGTTTTGGCGCAACAAAAATTTTATCTAACTCTTAAACCAAATATCCATGAAAAAAATTTTATTCTTCATTGCACTTCTTACACAAACATTGCTTTATGGCCAGTCCGTTCCCAATGGGGGTTTTGAAAACTGGACATCTGCAACATATGACTATCCGCAGGGTTATGTACAAAATTCAAATCCCGAAGCGTTCTTTAAATGCAATGCTCCTTTTAATTGCGTGAAGACCACCGATTTTTACCACGGCGCGTATGCCATTCAGCTAACCACCCATACCACTGCAACCGATACGTGTTTCGGGTATATTGTGAATGCCACAAGTACAAACGGTAATCCGCTGACCTGGACAGGCGGAATACCTTATAACCAAATGGCTACCGGAATGAAAGGATACTACAAATCGAATATTATGCCCGGTGATTCAGGAGGCGTTCTCGCTGTGTTCAGGGCTGCTGGAAGTCCTGTAGGGTTTTACAGCTATAAATTTGCAGGCACTCATAATACCTATACGTCTTTCTCCTTTACGTTCTCGCCACCTCTTTTTACAACTCCTGACACCGTGATTTTTGCGGCTATCTCCAGCGATGCCCTCAATAACTATGCAGTAAACGGAAGCATGCTCCAGCTTGACAGCGTTTCATTTACAGCTGCAAGCCAGCCCGCAGCATTCAATGGCGACTTTGAGCAGTGGCTAAGCCAGACGATAAATACCCCAAACAGTTGGTATATTTCCGGCGGGCACGGACAGGGCTTTAACAGGACCACCGATGCATATGCAGGGACTTATGCAATGGAATTACAAACGTATTTGGGTGACAATAATGGTAATCCCGCTGCCCAGGCCGGACAGGTTGGTACCGGGTACTGCAGTGGTAATGGCCCTTCTTGCACATGGCAGGGCGGATATCCATTTTCTAACCAGCTTGACACGCTTTCATTCTGGTATAAGTATGCACCTTCTGGCAGCGATTCCGCTCAGGTAAATCTCACGTTCAAATACAATGGGAATATCGTGTCGGGCACAAACAAGAATATTTACACTCCTGCTTCTACCTATCAATATGCAGAACTTCCATTCAACATGGGCTCTCCTGTTGATACGGTCATCATTCAATTGCAATCGTCCTCATGGAACGACACAGCACTTTCTTTTATCGGCTCTGATTTTAAAGTGGATAACATAGCTTTTAAATCGCAGCTGACAGGAATTAATAATTCCCTCTCCAATTCAATACAGACAGGATTTACATATCCTAATCCTGTTCATAATGTTCTCAATGTTATAGTTGATAAAAATTCTATTTCTGAAATCCGGTTAGCGATTTATGATATTACAGGAAGAATTGTGAAAGAAAAATTGCTGCATCTGGCAGGCAACATTGAACATCTTGATGTTTCAGGTTTGCAGCCAGGTATTTATGTAAGCGAACTATCAGGAGCAGCGGGAGTTTTCCGCAGCCGGTTTGTGAAAGAATAATTTCACGTTTCTCGCTTTTTCAAGCCATGCGTCAATAGATGTGTGGCTTTTTTTATTTTAAGCAAAATGCTTTAAATTTATTGCAATTTCAAATTATTTCGTTCATGGGATGGCAGTATAAAATGAAGATTTAGCAGTATGAAATATCCATACTTAATTTGGAAAAAATGATTATCTTTGCGCAGTATTTTTGATGGTATAATGATGAAAAGGGGATAAGCCCCTTTTTTTATGCTCAAAACAATGGGGATGAACGTTACGGAAGGAGAAATAAAGGAAATAGTAAGCAGCAAGCTGGCGGGAAGCGATTGTTTTATTGTTGATATTAAAGTGAGCCCGGGAAAAATTAAGGTGCTTCTCGACAAACCTTCAGGTATACAGATAGAAGAATGTGCCGAGGTTAACAAGGAGCTGATTAATAAACTGGAAGGAAGAGGTGTGCTGGAAAAATTCGGGATAGAAGTTTCATCACCCGGAATGGATGAACCGCTGAAAGTGCTGCCTCAATACCAGCGAAGAATCGGAAAGTTAGTGGGTATTATTACTAAAGACGGTTTAAGAAGAGAAGGAATATTAAAAAGCGCTGACGAAAACGAAGTAGTGATTGAAGAAACCGTTTCGGTGAGAGACAACGGGAAAAAATCTTCGCAAGTGCATTACAGAAGGATACCGATGAATGAAGTGAAGGAAACAAAAGTTGTGTTTAGATTTTAAATTATCAATTATCAATTATCAATTATCAATTATCAATTATCAATTAAAAAGTGGCTGAACTAAAAACAAAACAGAATACGGCAAGTGTTGAAGGGTTTCTGAGTGCCATAAAGGATAAGCAGAAACGCGATGACAGCTTTTCGGTTCTTGAGTTGATGAAAAAAGTAACGGGAGAGAATCCGGCGATGTGGGGACCAAGTATTATCGGTTTCGGAAATGTTCATTTAAAATACCCTTCGGGACGCGAACTTGACTGGATGAAGATTGGTTTTTCACCACGCAAGCAAAATTTAACGCTGTATGTTTTATGCAATTCAAAAGAACAAGGAGAATTACTGAAGAAACTGGGTAAGCATAAAACGGGGCAGTCGTGTCTGTATATCAACAAGCTTTCTGAAGTTGATACGAATGTGCTGAAGAAAATTATTGAGAAAGGATATGCAGGAAGTTTTTATGGAAAAGAAAAATTACAGAACGCTTAAAAATCAATAAATCAATAAATCAATAAACAATAATCAACAATCAGTTTAAACAAATGGAACCCAAAGAATTAATTGACGCATTCTCTGAATTCAAGGAGCAAAAAAACATTGACCGCGCCAGCATGATGAGCATACTGGAAGATGTATTCCGCGGCATGCTCAAGAAAAAGTATGAGACAGATGAAAATTTCGATATCATCATCAACACCGAAAAGGGTGACCTGGAAGCATTCCGCAACCGCGTAATTGTGGAAGACGGAAAAGTGGAAGACCCTGCAAGGCAGATTGAGTATTCTGAAGCCGTAAAAATTTCTCCGGATTTTGAAATCGGTGAGGAGGTTTCGGAATCGATAAAGCTTTCTGATTTCGGGCGCAGAGCCATTCTTGCCGCGCGGCAGAACCTGATGGGTAAAGTCACAGAGCTGGAGAAGGATGCTTTGTTCCGCAAATATGAAAACCGCGTAGGCGAAATTGTAACCGGTGAGGTTTACCAGGTATGGAAAAAAGAAACGCTGGTGCTTGATGATGAAGGCAACGAATTGCTTCTGCCCAAGAACGAACAAATCTCTGCCGACTTTTTCAAAAAAGGAGATACGGTACGTGCCGTTGTGCTGCGCGTAGAAATGGTGAACGGAAGTCCGCGTATTATTTTATCTCGTACGGCTCCGCTATTCCTCGAAAAACTTTTTGAAGCCGAAGTACCTGAAATTTTTGACGGCCTTATCACCATTCGCAAAATTGTTCGTGAGCCGGGAGAGCGGGCAAAAGTTGCAGTAGAATCGTATGACGACCGTATTGACCCGGTAGGCGCATGTGTGGGAATGAAAGGTTCGCGCATACATGGTATTGTGCGCGAGTTGCGCAATGAGAATATTGATGTCATCAACTACACCAATAATCTGCCGTTGCTTATTTCGCGTTCGCTTAGTCCTGCAAAAATTACATCAATTAAGATTGACGAAGAGGCAAAACGCGCGCTCGTATACCTGAAGCCTGACCAGGTTTCTCTTGCCATCGGAAAAGGGGGATACAACATCCGCCTTGCCAGCAAACTTACCGAGCTTGAAATAGATGTTTACCGCGATGTGGAAGACGACACCGAGGAAGATGTCGACCTGGATGAATTCTCAGATGAAATTGAAGCATGGATACTTGACCAGCTCAAAGCCATTGGCTGCGATACAGCTAAGTCTGTTCTTAATCTTGGCGTGGAAGATTTGGTAAAGCGCACCGATCTTGAAGAGGAAACGGTTCTTGAAGTAATACGCATTCTGAATGCAGAGTTTGAATAATGAAAATCGTTATACGTTACACGTTATATGTTATTAGAAAAATAGTATATTACCTACGTATGACTTATAACGTATAACATATAACTTTTAAGATGTCCGAAACACTGACTTTTATACGGCTGAGCAAAGCGAGCAAGGAATTCAATGTGAGCACCGAGCACATTGTTGAGTTTCTTGCCTCGAGGGGCATTGTCATTTCCAAAGACCCGAACACCAAAATAAGCGGTGAGGGGTACGAGTTGCTTTTGCAGGAGTATCAGCCGGAGCGCGAACTGAAGGAGGAAGCTAAGAAAATCACCGACAGCAGAATCAAGAAGGACGCTACCGTTGTGGTTGATTCTCATGCGCAGGCCGTAAAGCCGCGTGTGCCGGAAGAGAAAAAAGATTTCCTGATTAAAGAAACGGTCATAACAAAGAAGAAAGCAGAAGAGGAAAAGCCCGTTGAGAAAAAAGAAGAAAAAGAAGTCATAAGGGCAAAGGCAAAAATTGAAGGGCCTAAAATTATTGATAAGATTGAAGTTGGCGAAACCGAGGAAGCAAAGCGCGCATCTAAAAAGAAAAAGAAAGACGAAGAAAAAGAGGAAGAAATTAAGGATGCAAAGAAAAAATCATCCAAAAAGAAACCGGCAGATGAACCGGTAGCGGAAGCAAAAGCAGAAGTCCCTCCTGTTGCATCAACTCCTGCTCCTGAACAAATAACGGACCTTCAGAGTGCCGAAGAATTGTACAGGATAAAAAGAGAAAAGTTTGCCGGTCCGGTTATTCGCGGTAAAATAGAATTGCCTGCAGAACCGGAGCGTAAAAAAGCTGCACCTGAAGCGGGAGGCGATGAAGCTAAACGAAAGCGCAAACGCAAAGACAAAAAGAAAGTAGATGTCAAAAAGGAAATAACTACCGGCAGATTTGAAAGGCCATTCCGTTCAGGTCAGTCGCAGCGCAGAGCACGGCCGGCAGAAAAGGGACCTACAGAAATAACCAGCAAGGATATTGACGAACGCATCCGTCAAACTCTGAACCGCCTGAAGGGTGGCAGCAGAAAGACATCCAAGGCAGCCCGCCTCAGGAACATTGCATCGGAAGCAGAAGAAGCGGCATCGGATGTACAAACATCGCAGCGCAAAACCATTAAAGTAACAGAGTTTGTTACGGTAAGCGAATTAGCCAAGCTCATAAATGTTCCTGTAACGGAAATCATTTCGGCTTGTATGTCGCTCGGTATGTTTGTTTCCATCAACCAGCGGCTCGATGCGGAAACGCTCACCGTTGTTGCCGATGCGTTTGACCATGACGTAGAATTTGTTTCTGCCGATGTGCAGGAAGCCATCCGCGATGATGTAACCGATGACCCCGAAGATTTAGTGCCGCGCCCACCCATTGTTACGGTAATGGGGCACGTTGACCACGGAAAAACTTCTCTGCTCGATCACATTCGTAAAGCAAACGTAATTGCAGGCGAAGCGGGTGGCATTACACAACACATAGGTGCTTATGAAGTAACGCTTGAAAACGGGAAAGCTATTACGTTCCTCGATACTCCCGGTCACGAAGCATTCACTGCTATGCGCGCACGCGGAGCAAAAGTTACAGACGTGGCCATCATTGTAATTGCAGCCGATGACAGCGTGATGCCCCAGACGATTGAAGCCATTAACCACGCACAGGCAGCAGCCGTGCCTATTGTCTTTGCCATAAATAAAACGGATAAGCCCGAAGCGAATTCTGAGCGCATACGCGAGCAGCTTTCTAAAATGAATATATTGGTTGAAGACTGGGGAGGAAAATTCCAGAGCCAGGAAATTTCTGCCAAGACCGGAAAAAATGTTGATTTGCTTCTGGAAAAAGTTTTACTCGAAGCAGATATCCTTGACCTGAAAGCAAACCCGAATCGTAATGCAGGCGGTACTATCATTGAAGCTGCTCTTGATAAAGGACGCGGGTATATTACCACTATCCTGGTTCAGAGGGGAACACTTAAAGCTGGCGATGTGGTTCTTGCCGGCTGCCACAGCGGAAGAGTAAAGGCCATGTTTAATGAGCGCAACCAGAGGATAAAAGAAGCCGGCCCCTCTGTGCCTGCACAGATGCTCGGTTTAGATGGTGCACCCCAGGCAGGTGATTTATTTACGGTGATGGATGACGAGCGCGAAGCGCGCGAGATTGCAACGAGGCGTTTGCAGCTTCAGCGCGAACAGGGCATACGTACTACAAAACACATTACACTGGATGAAATAGGAAGACGTCTCGCCGTGGGCAATTTCAAAGAACTCAACCTTATTGTTAAAGGTGATGTGGACGGTTCTATCGAAGCGCTCACTGACCAGTTGCTGAAACTCACTAACCCGCAAATACAAGTCAATGTCATTCACAAGTCGGTGGGGCAGATTACAGAAAGCGATGTGCTGCTTGCGAGTGCTTCCAATGCCGTGATTATCGGTTTCCAGGTGCGTCCATCGCTGAATGCACGCAAGCTGGCGGAGAAGGAACAAATTGACATCCGCCTCTACAGCATCATCTACAATGCCATCAATGAAGTGAAAGATGCTATCACCGGCATGTTGGCTCCGGAGTATGAAGAAAAAATTGTCTGCAATGTTGAGGTGCGCGAAGTATTTAAGATTTCAAAAGGAGGCACCATTGCAGGATGCATGGTGCTCGACGGAAAAATTACCCGAAATACTAAAGTTCGTATCATACGTGATGGCATTGTCGCTTTCACCGGTGAACTTGCTTCCCTCAAGCGTTTTAAAGATGATGTTAAAGAAGTTGCAGCGGGTTATGAATGCGGACTCGGTATCCTCAACTTCAACGATATTAAAACGGGCGACATTATTGAAGGCTACGAGCAGGTGCTCGTGCCGAGGAAGTAAGCGCTATTATTGATTTTATAAAACCCTCTGAATACTTCGGAGGGTTTTTTGTTTTCTCCAAAAATCTTCATAATCCTTATAACACATCCTTTTCTATCTTCGCCACTTCACATACACTTTTATGCGATGAACGCTTATCGGAAAATAAATAACATCACCGGATGGATTGTCTTTGCCATTGCCGCTTATACATACCTAAGCACCATAGAGCCGACCGGCAGCTTCTGGGATTGCGGTGAATTTATTGCCACAGCCAACAAGCTGGAAGTAGGACATCCGCCGGGCGCACCGCTCTTTATAATGTTAGGCAGAATCTTCATATTCTTTGCCGGAAACAATGTGAGGATGATTCCCATTATGGTTAATATTTTATCAGCGCTTATGAGCGCGTTTACCATCTTGTTTTTGTTCTGGACCATTACGCATGTGGCAAGAAAAATTGTTATCAGAGGGCAGGAGTTCGCAATGCCGCAGATTATGGCTGTGATGGGCGCGGGAATGGTGGGTGCACTGTGCTACAACTTCAGCGATTCGTTCTGGTTTTCAGGTGTTGAAGGTGAAGTATATGCTTCGTCTTCATTTTTTACTGCCATCGTTTTCTGGGCCATGCTGAAATGGGAAAATGCGGCCGATGAAAAACATTCGGCAAAGTGGCTTGTGCTGATTGCATACCTCATGGGGCTTTCCATAGGTGTCCACCTGCTCAGCCTGCTTACCATTCCGGCTCTTGCTTTTATATATTACTTCAAAAAATATCCCGTTACACGCAAGGGAATTATTTACACATTTATTATCTCGGTAGTCATACTCGCAGCAATCCAATATGGAATTATTACCTACCTGATTGAATTGGCTGCCGAGTTCGAGTTGCTTTTTGTCAACTCCTTCGGGCTGCCTTTTAATTCGGGAATAATTTTTTACACGCTGCTTATCATTGGTTTGGTTGTATGGGGATTGCTCTATACCAAGAAGAAAAATAAGCCATTGTGGAATACGGTGCTGCTGTGCTTTTCTTTCGTGGTGATTGGTTATTCTTCTTTTGCCATGATTGTTATCCGCTCAGCGGCTAATCCTCCTTTAGATGAAAATAATCCCGAAAACATTTTTAACTTTCTTTCTTATCTCAACCGGGAGCAATATGGCGACCGCCCGCTTTTCTACGGGCAATATTATACCGCCCGCCTTGTCGACCAGAAGGAAGGCTCTGCCACCTATACACGCATTCCGGGAGAAAATAAATACCGCTTCACCGGCAACCGTGTCGTACCGGTTTACGATGATGCACAGTCCGCTTTATTTCCGCGCATGTACAGCAACCAGGCAAACCATATTACAGAATATAAAAAATGGGCGGGCATTAAGGGAGACCGCAAGCCGACTTTCTTTGAGAACATGAAATTTCTTTTTGTCTATCAGCTTGGCGAAATGTACTGGCGATATTTTATGTGGAATTTTGCCGGCAGGCAAAATGATATCCAGGGGCCGGGTGGAATCACCAAAGGTAACTGGGCAAGCGGCATAAATTTTATTGATGCTATACGTCTTGGCCCCCAGGATAAGCTGCCCGAGAGCTTAACAAGCAACAGGGGTAGAAATCATTATTACTTCCTCCCGTTTATCCTCGGTATAATTGGCCTTATATTTCAATTCAACCGCAATAAATACGATGCATGGGTAGTGATGCTTCTTTTTTTCTTTACAGGAATTGCCATTGTTCTTTACCTGAATGGCCCTCCTCTGCAGCCTCGCGAAAGGGATTACGCTTATGTTGGTTCTTTCTATGCATTTGCTATTTGGGTAGGCTTGGGTGTGCCTTCTTTGATTGAAGCTGCCAGGAAAAAAATTCCTGCAATGGTCGCAACAGTTGGCGTATCGCTCATTTGCCTTATTGCTGTTCCATATGTAATGGCAAAAGAAAATTGGGACGACCACGACCGCTCGCACCGTTTTACCTCCCGGGATTTTGCTTACGATTATCTCAACTCCTGCGCCCAGGACGCGATTCTTTTCACGAATGGCGATAACGACACTTTCCCTCTTTGGTATGCTCAGGAAGTAGAAAATGTCCGTACCGATGTGCGCGTCGTGAACCTGAGTTTGCTCAATACCGACTGGTATATTGACCAGCTTAAACGCAAAGCTTATGACTCTGATGCTGTTCCCTTCTCACTAACTTTTGACCAGTACGTACAGGGTACACGTGATTATATGCCGTTTGTCGACAAAAAGCTCAGCGGTGCTATTGAGCTGTCGGACTTGATGAAACTTTTTATTGCAAGTGAAGACCCTCGCGCCAAAGTGAGAGCGGGAGGGGGAGAACAACTGAATTATTACCCTACAAAGAATTTTAAAATTACTATTGACAAGAAAAAAGTTCTTGAAAACGGGACCGTGGCTCTTGCCGACTCTGCTAAGATTGTAGACAAAATTGAATGGACGATTTCGCAGAACTATCTTATGAAGAACGATATCATGATCATTGACTTGTTGGCAAACAACAACTGGAAGCGCCCGGTTTACTTTGCTACAACCGTCGGCTCCGAAAACTTCCTGAATCTCGATGATTATTTCCAGCTCGAAGGGCTTGCATACCGTCTTGTTCCGATAAAACTTGAAAAGCGGGATGAATCGTTCCGCGGATCGGTTGCTACCGATATTATGTACGACAACGTGATGAATAAATTCCTTTGGGGAAACATGAAAGACAAGCGTGTGTACCTGGATGAAAATAATTTAAGGATGACCACCAACATGCGCATCAATACCATACGCCTTACCGATGCGCTTATTAATGCCGGAAAAAATGATTCGGCAATGGCTGTGCTCGACAAGTGCATGGAAGAAATGCCTGATTATAATGTGCCGTATAATATTTTTATGACGCGCGTTGCCGAACAATATCTCCGCCTTTCCGGAAATCTTTCTGACAGTGCGGGTATTTCTAACTCTGATTTTGAGCTTGACAAACGAAAAGAATGCCAGGAAAAGGGAGTCATGATTGTAAAACGCCTTGCCCAAATCAACGAGGATAATATGGACTATTATCTCTCTTTGAAAGGAACGGATTATTATAAGTCGGTGGAATCGGATGTTAATCAATCGCTGTATGTGCTTCAGTCGCTGCCCACCATGGTGCGCACCGCCGGACTTAAAGAACTGAGTGATTCGCTGGCTAAAAATTTCCAGCATATTTACCAGCAGAGCGGCATGTAGGTTACCAATAACTAATCTATACGAATATGCGAATTCGTATATTCGTAATTCATTCGTTACTAGTAACCGTATGTTTGCACGACATTTTCTTTCTTCGGTATTCCCTGAAATTATTTTCAGAATAAATACCTCTGAAAAAGTTTTATATCTCACTTTTGATGACGGGCCGACAGAAATTACTCACTGGGTTCTTGATGAGTTGAAAAAGCATAATGCCAGGGCAACCTTTTTTTGCATTGGCGACAACATTGAAAAAAATTCCTCATTGTATCACAAAATAATTGAGCAAAGTCATTCTGTGGGTAACCACACCATGCATCACCTGAACGGATGGAAAACAGGAACAAAAAAATATCTGGATGACGTTGCAGAATGTAATTCTGTTTTGAATTCCTTTCAACAACAAACAACAAACAACAAACAACAAACGTTCTTATTTCGCCCTCCCTACGGCAGAATTACTCCGTCACAATATTTTTCCGTGAAAAAAAATCACCGCATTGTAATGTGGGATGTATTAAGCCGCGACTATGATAAAAATTTTTCTTCTCAAAAATGTTTGGAACGCGTGATTACAAAATCAAAACCCGGCTCGGTTATTGTTTTTCATGACAGCATAAAAGCCGAAAAAAACCTGCACTATGTTTTGCCGGGCGTGCTTGAATATTTTTCGGAGAGAAATTTTTCTTTTAATTCCTTGCCGAACTAAAACTCGGCATTCTTCGGGGTGCGCGGAAAGGGTATTACATCGCGGATGTTGCTCATGCCCGTAACAAAAAGCGCAAGCCGCTCAAAACCCAGCCCGAAACCGCTGTGAACGCACGTGCCGAACTTGCGCGTATCCAAATACCACCATAATTCTTTTTCGGGGAGTTTCATTTCCCGAATTCTCTGTTGAAGTTTTTCAAGGTTTTCTTCGCGTTGAGAGCCGCCAATGATTTCGCCAATCCATGGGAAAAGAATATCCATGCCACGAACCGTTTTACCATCATCGTTTTGCTTCATATAAAATGCTTTAATCTCTCTCGGATAATCGGTGATAATGACAGGAGCGTTATGTTTTTCAACTAAAAATGTTTCATGCTCTTTCTGCAAATCACTTCCCCACTTTACAGGATACTCAAATGTTTTCCCTGATGTGGTAAGCATATCAACAGCGGTTGTGTATGTAATGCGTGCAAACTTTTTTTCTGTAACCGAACGCAGACGCGCCAGAAGCTCTTTATCGTAACGGTCGTTGAGGAACTGCAAATCATCAGCGCCATGCTCAAGAACATAGCTCACAAGATATTTCAGCATCTCTTCCGCCAAATCCATGTTGTCGTTGATGTCATGGAACGCCATCTCTGGTTCAATCATCCAGAATTCTGCAAGATGCCGCGGTGTGTTTGAATTCTCTGCACGGAATGTGGGGCCAAACGTATAAATCAATCCCAGCGCAAGAGCGCCAAGTTCTCCTTCGAGCTGCCCGGAAACCGTAAGGTTGGTTTCTTTGCCAAAAAAATCTTCAGCAAAATTTACTGAGCCGTCCGGGTTGCGCGGCGGATTGGCAGCATTTAATGTTGAAACGTGGAACATCTCCCCTGCCCCTTCTGCATCCGAACCGGTAATGATAGGCGTATGCAGGTAGTAGAAATTTCTATCGTTAAAGAATTTGTGTATCGCAAAAGCCAGGTGATGGCGTATGCGGAACACCGCTCCAAATGTATTGGTGCGCGGACGCAGGTGAGCAATCTCGCGAAGGAACTCCATGGTGTGTTCTTTTTTCTGTAACGGAAATGTTTCTGCATCAGCTTCGCCAAGAATTTCAACCTGTTTTGCCTGTATCTCCACGGTCTGCCCTTTGCCATGCGATTGAACCAAATCACCGGTAACACTCAGGCAGCAGCCCGTAGTAATTTTCTTCATAAGGTCCTCGCTGAACTTGCTCATTTCCGCAACAACCTGTATGCTATGAATAGTGGAGCCGTCATTCAAAGCAATGAAGGCAATGTTCTTATTGCCCCGCCTTGTACGCACCCAGCCGCGGGCATTAACTTCAGTTCCAAAAGTTGTGGACGCGAGTAAATTTTTAATCAGTGTATGAGACAGCATAAAATGGTTACCTGTTATCCGTTATATTCAGCGAACAAAAAAACTAAATATCTCCCGTCTCCGCAACAATTACTTTTTCAAACCTTTTTCGTCTCATTATCTCACTAAAATTATCTTTGTCAGATAAATTTTTTCAATGCGTATTTCATATAACTGGCTTAAAGATTACTTAAAGTTTGATTTATCTCCGGCTGATACCGCGACTGTTCTGACGAATTGCGGGCTTGAAGTCGAATCATTAGAGGAAAATTATTCCATACCCGGTGGAATGAAAGGGTTGGTTGTGGGTGAAGTTCTCACCTGTGAAAAGCATCCGTCTGCCGACCGCTTATCGCTCACAACTGTTAACATAGGAACAGGAGCGGCCAAGCACATCGTCTGTGGTGCGCCCAATGTAAAGGCAGGGCAAAAAGTTGTTGTGGCGCCTGTCAGTACCACTGTACATCCGGTTAAAGGGGCTCCGTTTGAAATCAAGAATGCAAAAATCAGAGGCGAAATTTCTGAAGGAATGATTTGCGCTGAAGATGAAATTGGTCTTGGAACATCACACGATGGTATTTTAATTTTGAAGGATGATGCAAAAGTCGGCTCACTTGCCTCTGAATACTTCCATATTACTTCTGATTATATTTTTGAAATCGGTTTGACGCCAAACCGGGCTGATGCAGCTTCGCATTTCGGAGTGGACAGGGATTTGTTCGCTTGTTTAATTATATCTCCAGTAAGTTTAAAAGGGTTGCCGGAGGAGCCAACGCTTCCTTCCGTTGATAAATTTTCTGCGGACAACAAAAATTTCACCGTTGATATAGAAGTAAAAGATACTGTCGCCTGCCCGCGTTATTGCGGAGTGACGGTTTCGGATATTACTGTTGCTCCTTCTCCGAAATGGCTGCAGGAAAAATTACTTTCCGTTGGTATTAACCCAATAAACAATATCGTTGACATCACCAATTTTGTTTTGCACGAATGCGGGCAGCCGCTGCATGCCTTTGATGCAGATAAAATTGCAGGAAATAAAATCATTGTTCAGAAGCTTAAGGAAGGAACTCTGTTCATCACGCTTGATGGCAAGGAAAGGAAACTTTCGTCCGGAGACTTGATGATTTGCGATTCGGAAAAACCTATATGTATTGCAGGAATTTTCGGGGGAATGGAATCGGGCATCACAGAGAAAACAAAATCGGTTTTTATCGAAAGCGCTTACTTTTCTCCTGAGGGAATCCGTGCATCTGTCCGTCATCATGATTTACATACCGATGCCTCATTTCGTTTTGAGCGCGGGGCTGATGTAAGCATGACTTTGTATGCGATTAAACGAGCCGCATTGCTAATGAAAGAAATAGCCGGGGGAAAAATTTCTTCTGAAATTTCAGATACATATCCATCACCGCTTCTGAAAAAAATTATAATACTGAATTATGATTATCTCAGTACAATAAGCGGAACAAATTTAACCGAATCAGTTTCAAAAAGCATTCTCGAATCGCTTGGCTTTGAAATTAAATCGGAGAAAATGGATTCGCTTACGGTTGAAGTTCCTTACCATAAAACCGATGTCGCCTTGCCCGCTGACCTTGCAGAAGAAATTTTACGCATCTACGGCTATACTGAAATCCCATTGTCCAGAAAAATCAGTTACTCGTTTAGCGAGCATCACTCGCCACAGTCTGATGCACGGGTAAATATTGCAAAAGATTTTCTTTCATCTGTCGGTTTCAATGAAATAGTAACCATTTCCATGACCTCTTCAGCACGGGCAAAAAATGTCTCTGATGAACAGACAATTGTTAATCTACTGAATCCTCTTAGCGCAGAACTGAATGTAATGCGCACTGAAATGTTTCTTACGGGACTTGAATCGGTAAGCTACAACATCAACCGGCAGCAGCACGATTTAAAATTCTTTGAATTTGGGAAAACGTATTCGAAAAATAACGGACGTTATAACGAAGCGAATCATCTTGCCGTTTACCTTACGGGAAATAAAAATCCGCACCGATGGAATTCTCCTGCTGTTCCAGTTGATTTTTTCTACCTGAAAGCTTTCGTAGAAAATATTTTTCTCCGGCTTGGAGTTGATGCGAATTCGGAAAAATTTTCTTCGGATAATTTCAGCGATAAAACATTTTCTTACGGAATGAAAATATCTTCAGACAAAAGTTTTCTCGCTTTCTATGCCTCTTTAAACAGGAATATTTTGAAGCAGTTTGATATCAACGTACCCGTTTTCTATGCCGATATAAATTGGGACATACTATCTGAAATGGCTTCGCAGCATTTAATCTCTTTCCGTGAGCTTCCCCGTTTTCCGCAGGTGAAACGTGACATCTCTATGATTGTTGACCAGCAGACTACCTATGATTCTATCCGCACGCTCGCCTACCAAACTGAAAAAAATCTTCTGCGCGATGTGAACCTGTTTGATTTGTATGCAGGAGAAAATATTCCTGCCGGAAAAAAGTCGTGCGCGCTTTCATTCATCCTGCGCGATGATACAAAGACGCTCACCGATGCCGAGATTGATTCGGTGGTAGGAAAACTGATTAACGCCTATGAAAAAAAGCTGGGAGCAGTGGTAAGGAAAGCGGTTTAGAGTTTAGAGAAATGTTCACCATCAACCCGAAAGAAATAAAGACAACGCTGCTGCACAGCTATATGCTCAGCGCCATTGCCCCCCGCCCTATTGCATTTGCCTCTACGATTGACAAAGGAGGAAACGTAAACCTCTCCCCTTTTTCATTCTTCAATGCGTTTGGTTCCAATCCTCCGCTGGTTGTTTTTTCTCCCGCGCGCAGAGTGCGCGATAATTCAACCAAACATACACTGGAAAATATTCTTGAAGTTCCTGAAGTAACTATCAACGTAGTGAATTATGCTATGGTTGAGCAGGCATCGCTGGCTAGCTCGGAATATCCGAAAGGGGTAAATGAATTTGTAAAAGCGGGATTCACAGAAGAGCCATCTGTGCTTATTCGCCCCCCGCGTGTAAAAGAATCACCTGTACAGATGGAGTGTAAAGTGGTTGATGTGATTAAAACCGGAAACGAGGGCGGAGCGGCAAACCTTATTGTGTGTCATATTCTTCTGATGCACATTAGTGAAGATGTTCTTACACCCGACAAAAAAATTGATCAAAACAAAATTGATTTGGTTGCACGAATGGGCTTTGACTGGTATTGCCGTGCATCGGGAAGCGCCTTGTTTGAAGTTCCCAAGCCGCAGCATGAGCCGCCTGCACTCGGCATTGACAATATACCTCTTTCTGTTCGCAATAGTTATGTGCTTACCGGAAATCACCTCGGTATGTTGGGAAATGTTCCGGCTCTTCCCAATGAAGAAGAATTGAACCAATTCCGTGAAACAGAATTTTACCGGAAAGAAGTGTTTCCACTTGCGGAAAAAAAGTTAATCGATGAAATTCACCAGCTGGCAAAAAAACTCCTTGAAGAAAAAAAAGTCAAAGAAGCGTGGCTGGTGCTGATGAGTTAATCAGAACTGACTTAATGTATGCTTAATTATTCCGATACATTCTTTCAATTGCTCTTCAGTAATTATTAATGGAGGCGCAAATCGGATAATATCTCCGTGAGTGGGTTTGGCAAGCAGTCCGTTTTCTTTTAGAGCAAGACATAAATCCCAGACATTCTTTCCGATACTATCATCAATTACCATGGCGCAGAATAATCCTTTGCCGCGAACGGTTTTTATTTTCGGGTGACGGATACTTTTTAGTTCAGCGAGCAGAATTTTTCCGAGACGCTCGGCATTTGCACTCAAATTTTCGTTTTGTAAAACATCGAGCGCAGCAATCGCAACCTTGCATGCAACGGGATTACCGCCATAGGTGCTGCCATGTTCACCGGGTTTTATGCAGAGCATGATTTCATCATCGGCGAGCACAGCCGAAACAGGATACAGTCCGCCCGACAAAGCTTTGCCGAGAATGAGAATGTCGGGATGCACATGCTCATAGTCGCAGCAAAGCATTTTTCCGGTTCTCCCAAGCCCTGTCTGCACTTCATCAGCAATGAAGAGAACTTTGTGCTGGCGGCACAAATCATCGGCATTGCGGATGTACCCAATATCAGGAACAACGACTCCTGCTTCGCCTTGCACGGGTTCAACCAAAAACCCGGCAACATTATCATCACTTAGAGCTTCTTTAAGAGCTTCGATATCATTGTATGGAATGGTTACGAACCCGGGGGTGTAAGGACCAAATTCGTTACGTGCATCCGGGTCAGTCGACATGGAAATAATAGTGGTGGTGCGTCCATGAAAATTTCCTTCGCACACAATAATTTTTGCCTTATCAGCTGCTATGCCTTTTTTCTGATACGCCCATTTTCGGCAGAGCTTTATAGCTGTTTCCACGCCCTCAGCACCGGTATTCATCGGCAACACTTTATCGTAGCCAAAAAGCTTCGTAACGTATTCCTCATATTCTCCTAGAGCATTGGTATAGAATGCCCGCGAGGTGAGTGAAAGTTTTTTTGCCTGCTCTGTCAATGCTGCTACTACTTTCGGATGGTTGTGCCCGAGATTTACAGCCGAATAGGCAGAGAGAAAATCGTAATACCGTTTGCCTTCCACATCCCAGACATATACTCCTTCACCACGCTCTAATACCACAGGAATGGGCTTGTAATTATGCGCTCCAAACTGTCTTTCTTTTTCGATGGCTTCGTCTGTTTTGGTCATAATGTCTATCGGATTCATAGGGAAATGGTTTATAGAGCAAAAATACATAACTGCGGTTACATTTCTGATTTAATGAATCCACAATCAAAAATTCGCAATTCGCAATTGTATTTTATTCAACTTTACCCCCAATTATGAAGCCGAAGGATATTTTTAATGATGTGGAAATTACCAGCTCAACTGTTGACGGGCTTGGCATAGCAAGGATTGACAATTGGGTGGTTTTTATTCCGAAAGCATTGACCGGGGATGTGGCGGACATTATTATTACAAGCAAAAAAAGGAATCATGTTTTCGGGAAAATAACTGAACTGAAAAAAGAATCCGGGCAAAGAGTTATTCCGTTCTGTGAACATTTCGGGCTATGCGGCGGCTGCTCCCTGCAGCATATAAACTATGCAGAACAGCTTCGCATCAAGCAGCAATTTGTTGAAGACACTCTGAAGCGCATCGGGAAAGTTGAAGCAGAAAAGATTTTCCCGATTATCCCTTGCGATGAAACAACCCGGTACCGCAACCGCCTTGATTTTGCATTCGCTAACAGGCGCTGGCTGACGAATGATGAACTGAATACAGAAATAAAAGCGACAGGCAGCTTTGCCGGATTCCATATGCCGGGCAGGTATGACAAAATCATTGACATTAATATATGCCACCTTCAACCCGAACCAACTAATGCTATCCGGCATTTCGCAAAGAATTTTGCTGCTGAAAGAGAATGGAGTTTCTATGACCCTGTAAAATATGAGGGCTTTATCAGGGATATGATTATCCGCAATACAACCACAGGCGAATGGATGGTGGTGGTTATTTTCGGTTCAAGAGATGACGAAAAAATTTCTGCTGTACTTGGTGCGCTTTCAGAAAAGTTTCCGCAGGTAACTTCATTACACTATGTTATCAATACAAAAAGAAACCCGACCATCTATGATTTGGATGTGATTCATTTTAATGGCAAAGAAACTCTTACCGAGAAGATTGGAGAAGTGAGTTTTAAAATCAGTCCCAAGTCTTTTTTCCAAACTAACACCAAACAAGCGGAAAAACTTTTCAAAGCAGCGCTTGACTTTGCCTCGCTGACCGGCAACGAAGTTGTGTATGACCTTTATACCGGCACAGGAACCATCGCCAACTTTATCGCGCACCGTGCAAAAAAAGTTACCGGTATAGATTACATTGCAGATGCGATTGAAAACGCGAAAGAAAATTCCCGCCTCAATGGCATAAATAATACAGATTTCTTTTCAGGCGATATAAAAGAAACTCTGAGCGATAATTTTATTGAAGCACACGGCAAACCTGATGTAATTATCACCGACCCGCCTCGCGCAGGAATGCACCCTGATGTGGCAAAAAAAATTTCTGAATCCGGAGCCGAAAGAATAGTGTATGTAAGCTGCAACCCCGCTACGCAGGCACGCGACATTGCCTTGATGGCGGAAAGATATCGTGTCACAAAAATGCAGCCCGTGGATATGTTTCCGAACACAAGTCATGTCGAGAATGTAGCGCTGTTGGAAAAGAAAGTTCAAGGCGTTGTGATTTGAATTGATTTTTTTTTCGTTATTCGTATCATGAAAGTTGTTGTTGTAGGTTTAGGATATATCGGCCTTCCCGCTGCGGCTTTGATTTCCGGCAAGGGAATTCCCGTTCATGGAGTTGACATCAACGAAAAAATTGTAACTACTATCAACTCGGGGAAAATTCATTTCATTGAGCCTGACCTTGAAGGTTTAATTCACAATGCTGTTACAAAAAAATTGCTGGTTGCTGATACAAAACCGGCCGAGGCAGATGTATTTGTTATCTCAGTCCCTACCCCTATCCTCGATAATTTTAATCCTGATTTGAATTATGTTGAAAACGCAGTCAGGAGTGTTATTCCATATCTGCAAAAAGGAAATCTTCTTATTATTGAATCTACCTGCCCGGTAGGAACAACGGAACAGATGGCGGAACTGATATTCAACCTGCGTCCTGACCTGAAAAACAACCTGCACATTGCCTACTGTCCCGAGAGAGTTTTGCCGGGAAACATTATTCATGAACTTACCAGCAACGACCGTGTTATAGGCGGGCTGGACGAAGCCTCAACAACCGAAGCAGCAAATTTTTACAGGCAGTTTGTAAACGGAGCCATGCACCTGACCAATGTGCGCACAGCAGAAATGTGCAAGCTGGTTGAAAATGCAAGCCGCGATGTGAGCATAGCTTTTGCAAACGAGCTTTCTATGATTTGCGAGGAAGCTAATATTAATACCAACGAACTGATACAGCTTGCCAACCGGCATCCGCGTGTGAATATTCTAAACCCCGGTCCGGGTGTGGGTGGTCATTGCATAGCCATTGACCCATGGTTTATTGTGAGCAGCTACAGGGACCATTCAAAGCTCATCGAACAGGCGCGAAAGGTAAACCTGAATAAGACCGAATGGGTTATTGAAAAAATCATCTCGAAAGCGAAAGAACTGGAAATGGTTTTGGGCAGAAAGCCTATAATTGCATGCATGGGGCTTACTTACAAGGCCGATGTGGATGACCTAAGGGAATCGCCCGCGATAGAAATTGTTCATGCACTTAAGCGAAACTACTATGACATTGTTTCCGTTGAACCTCATGCTCAAAACGGCTTGCAGGAAAAGTTAGAAACTGTATCTATGGAACATGCCGTTAAAAAAGCTGACCTGATTGTATTTCTTGTTGCCCATAAACAATTCCGTTCCCTGCAAATTCCGGGTGAAAAAACCGTGCTCGATTTTTGCGGTGTAAAAAACTGATTGCATTTTTAATTTAACCCTAACTAAATAAACCAAACCATGAACCTTAAGAAATATTTTCTCTACTCAGCCGCGTGCATCCTGCTGGCCGGCTGCCATGATTATAAAGCCGATGTTGACTCGCTTACCAAGGAAAAGCAAGCCATGATGACTGAGGCGAATTATAAAGATTCCACTATCAATGCGTTTTTAGCCGGGCTCAACCAGGTAGAAACCAACATAAGCGCCATTACTGAAAAACAGGGCGAAGTTGCTGATATGTCTGCACAGCATGAGCTGAGCAAAAACCAGTTCGACCGTATTAATGAGGACATACAAAGCATTAACACTTTGATGGATGCAAACCGCAAGAAGCTGGATGACCTGACCAAAAAACTCAAAGGTTCCAATTTCAAAATCAAAGAACTGGAAAAGACAATTGCGTCATTGCAGCAACAGCTCGATGAAAAAAATACGGAGCTGGCCGCTCTTAACCAAAAGCTGGGCGATATGAATATTGTAGTCGAAAACCTGAATACAAATGTTAAAACACTTACTGCTCAAACCGAAGACCAGGCAAAAACCATTGCGGATAAAACCACCAAGCTTAATACTGCATATTATACCGTAGGCACGTACAAAGAGCTTGAAACAAAAAAAGTTCTGAATAAGACCGGCGGCTTCCTGGGAATAGGCAAGAATAAGCAGATGGTAAATGATTTTAAACCGGATGCATTTAAAGCTATCGACGTTACACAAACCAAAACTATCGAACTTAATTCAAAAACGGCTTCGGTGGTTACCACGCATCCTTCTTCGTCCTATAAAATTGAGAAGAAAGATAAAAACCACGTCAGCCAGCTTGTCATTACAGACCCCGACCAGTTTTGGAAAGCATCCAAGTACCTGGTAGTGATGATTGAAAAATAAGTACCCCTTCCCTAATCCTTCCCCAAAGGGGAAGGGCTAATAAAAATAAAACTCCCTCGTAAATCGGGGGAGTTTTTTTGTGCCTTTTAAAAAATATCTATTCGTGCATCATCAATGCAAAAAAAATCAGCGCTCCGTAAATAAGCAGAATAGAAAACAGCACTGTAATAACGGTAGTGTTTATGGTCTTTGCCTTGGAAACTGTCATTTCAAAATATCAAATTGTTGCCGAAAATTATTTGTGTTGCCTTGCCTGGTAAAAACTTTTTCTCCAAAAATTCCACCCAGTACTTTCTTTACCCGCTTTGTGCCCATACTACTGTACAAGCGCGGATATTTTTTCTGAAGCCGCCTTGCCAGGTTATTTATGATTTTCCTTTTCATAAATTATTTTTTAAATTTTTTAAGAATTAAAAAGCAAAACGGATACTCAATGCTCCGTCAAAATACCCGTAGGGCCCGTTAAAGAAATCCACAAAGGGTTTAACATCGAGCCCTATATTAAATGGAGCATCTTTGAATTTATAATCGAGTCCGAGAATGAAATCAATTCCGGCAACTGCAGCCGACCCGTCGGGATAGTCAACATAATAAACATAACCGTTCTTGTCGTACCTAACCCGGTAGTAGTAACCTCCGTAGCGGAAAAAACCAACGTGCCCTCCAATTCCATAGAGCCATTTTAACCCGGGGGCTGTGCTTATGTCGCGGTGTTTCTCATATAAGCCCGTAATAATAAAGCTTCTGTAGCCGAAGCTAAGCAGGCCTTCCAACGCTGTTGACGGATTGGTAAAATGCTTAACGGTTAAGCCGCTGGTGAGCCCGCCCAGGCGGACACCAATACCGGTATTATAATCCTGCCCTTCGCCGGAATTACTTTTGTTTTCCTGGGCTTTGTTTTCCTGAGCATAGCAATCAATTACGGTTGCGCTTAGCAAAAATGCTAGCAAAGTCATTGCGATTTTAAATTTGTTTTTCATGTTGGTTGTTTTTATCAGGTTTTAAAAAATTAACTATCGGTTTACATTTTTTTATCTTAGAAAACAATGGGGCCTATTTCCGTCAGGTTACCAACCGTTACACTTACATTAGCAATAGTGGTTGCCGGATATGGAGCTTCGGGAGTAATTGTAACCGTATAGGTTCCGGCTACCATACCACGCAACAGGAAATTACCATTGGCGTCAGTCACTGTTGAATATGTTTCCGTGCCATTCGTTGCGCTGATGGTTGCAGGCAGTGCCAGCACTGTGGCAATATGTCCATGAATGGAGCCGCTGGTTGCTACGCTTATCACGCGTATAACCGGCTTAAGCTGGTATTCCCCGGTACCCGTTACTACTATAGATTGATTTGCGTCAAAGTCGAGAAGAAGCTCGTAAAGAATTCCCGGTTGAAGTGTACTGTGTACATTCAGCTTAAGGCCCGATTGCATTGCGCTGGGTGTTGCCAAGGGATGCGGTTGCCCGTTAACAACTACAGTGTTGTTTGAGCCTAGAATTAAACGCACTTGTGATAATGTTCCTGAAGGAACATCGGCACTTGCAATTAATGTGTCAATGCCGTTGGCAAAATCAAGAAGATTATAGATACCGGCAGTTACATTCAGGTTAACTGTTGTTTCTGAATTGACTTTAAACTCTACTCCTATAACATCCACATTCACCTGGTCATAGGAGGCGGGAGCATCGGTCATTCTTACTTTAACAGGGGTCATGGATGCGGTAGCATCGTTTTCTTTTTTACATGCTGTAATCAGCATAAGCGCTGCGGCTGCGAAAAGCAATAAATTTCCTAGTGGTTTCATGATATATGTTTTTTTAAATGATTTGATATTCCAGGTGTTGCAAACAGGGTTCCATCGCTTATTGTAAGATTTTCGATGAATTTTCATTGGAATTGTGTGGATGGGTTTCCTCAGTACACATCCCCGTGTGAAAAATATTCCACAGAAAATTCTTAAGATATCCTTAAAAAAAATCGATTTCGCTGTGTTAAGGCACTTTTATGCCGGGCGGCTACACGGCATGATTATTTATATTAGGGTAAGCACATCCCTGAATTTCTAATCTAAACATTTAAAAACTAATAACTATGAAAAAGATCTTAATGATTACTGCAGTTGCGATTCTTGCAGCAGGATGCCACAACTACAAGGCCGATGTAGAGGCACTTAATAAAGAAAAGGAAACGCTTACTAATGATACCAAACAGAAGAACACAATGATTAATGAATTTGTGACTTCTATGAATGAGATTGAAACCAACCTGAATTCCATTACAGAAAAGCAGGCATCTGTAAATATGTCGGCTTCAAACCCGGAAATGACACGCTCACAGAAAGACAGAATTAATGATGAGATTGCTGCCATCAACGATTTAATGAAGACCAACAGAGACAAAATTGCTGATCTTCAGAAGAAAATGAAAAAATCAAACTCAAGAATTGGCGAGTTTGAAAAGATGGTTGCCACGTTAACTCAGCAGGTTGATGCTAAGGATAAAGAGCTTGCCGAATTAAATGTTAAGCTTAACGACCTTAACGGACAAGTAGCAACTTTGAATACCTCGGTAACCTCGCTTACCGCTCAGAACGATGAGAAAACAAAAGTTATTGACGACCAAACTCAAAAGATGCACACTGCTTATTATACCAAAGGCACCTATAAAGAGCTTGAAAGCAAAAAAGTTCTTACCAAAGAAGGCGGTTTCCTTGGGCTAGGCAAGGAACAAAAAGTGGCTAGTGATTTCGACCCCGATGCTTTTGCAAAGGTTGATATCACCCAAACGAAAGTTATTCCGATTGAAAGCCGGAACGCTAAAGTGATTACCACGCATCCGAGCAGTTCATACGTTCTTGAAACCAAAGAGAAAGACAAAAAATATGTTACGAACCTTGTCATCAATGACCCCGACCAGTTCTGGAAAGCATCCAAGTACCTGGTAGTAATGGTTCAACGCTAAGAGCTTCCTCTCCTCAGGCGGAGCATATCCATAGACCATGCATCTCGTCAGGTAAACATAGCATGAAGTGTTTCGCTGCTGTTCACCCGAACGGCGCGAGGAGAGGTAAGAAGTCCCCCGGTATATCGGGGGACTTTTCTTTTCCCTCTAATCCAACCGGGTCTTTTTTTTATAATTTACATATTCAGTACATTTGAGTTTAATTTTTCTGGATGAAAAAAAATATCAAAACAGTAATAACCGCTAAAGATTACAAGGACTGCTCAAGATATATTGAAAAATATTGGAAGGAAATTACCTGTTATTATCCACATGATGAGTTTATACATCTCGGTCTCCCCCATAAATTCATTTCACCCGACAATTCCATTTATAAGGATGACCAGTTTTATTGGGATAGCTATTTCATTATTGTTGGTTTGGTAAAATGCGGCCGGGCAGATATTGCCAAAGGCATGATTGATAATTTTATTTTCCTGCAAAAGCGGTTTAACATTATTCCCATGCGCAACCGGTTTTATAACCTGGGTTCCTCGCAAATTCCGTTTTTATCTACCATGGCAAGGGAAGTTTTCAATGTGAACAATGACTTGCATTGGATGAAAACCACTATGGCGGCTGCAGAACATGAGCTGAATAGTTATTGGATGAACAAAAAGCTCACAGAGATTCATATCGTTTATGAAGGGCTTTCGCGCTACTGCGACCATTATATCACTCATCTTGCCGCTGAACACGAATCGGGTTGGGACATGACCTCACGATTCAGGAACCGCTGCCTCAATTATCTGCCGGTAGATTTAAACTGTGCTTTATATAAATACGAAACGGACCTGGCGGAATTTTATAAGAGCATTCGCAATTATAAAAAATCTGAAGCATATATTCTTCAGTCAGAAAAAAGGAGAAGAAAGATAAACAAACTGATGTGGAATTATAATAAGGGTTTTTATTTTGATTACGATTATAAGCACAAACGGCAGAGCAGCTTTTATTCCATTGCCGGCTTCTACCCGCTATGGGCCAGAATGGCTACATATACCCAGGCAAGAAAAATCATCGATAACCTTGACAAGTTTGAATATGCCGGGGGGCTGGCCAACTCGCAGGCAACAGGATTGTCAAAAGAATATAAGCAGCACGACTATCCCAATGGCTGGCCCAACCAGCAATGGATTGTAATAAGAGGATTGATGAATTATGGGTTCCATAAAGATGCAGCCCGGCTTGCAAAAAAATATTTAGACCTGAACAAAAAAGTATTTGATGAAACGGGAAAGCTGTGGGAAAAATATAATGTTGTTAAATGCACTATAGGTAAATCGGAGCGTTATCCCACCCAGTCGGGCTTTGGATGGACCAATGCAGTTTTTGTCCGCTTGTTGAATCAATTCGGAGATAGTTAATTTTTATGGGACTTATCATTGTTTCAAACCGGGCACCCGTCAGCATTGTAAGTGAAGGCGGAAAATATCGCTATGATGAAAGTTCGGGCGGACTTGCATCCGGCTTGCGTACCTACGTAGAACGGGTGAAGAAAAAATCACCTGGCAATAAAATTACCTGGCTGGGATGGCCGGGCACAGCAGTTCCCGAGAGTGATGAAAATAAGGTCAGGAAAGAAATCTTAAAAAAGTTTGACGTACAGAGTGTTTTCTTGTCCGAAGATGTTATGGAAAGATTTTACCAGGGATTTTGCAATAAAACCATTTGGCCTCTCTTTCATTATTTTCCTTCTCTTGCATCTTATGAAACAGAAAACTGGGAAGAATATGTTGCAGTAAACCAGGTTTATTGCGAAGCGCTGTGCCGCATCGCAAAACGCAATGACGTAATCTGGATACATGATTATCACCTCATGCTGCTTCCTGCCATGTTGCGAAAAAAAATGCCGGACGCAGAAATCGGTTTTTTTCTTCATATACCTTTTCCGTCTTATGAAGTGTTTCGCCTGTTACCCAGCGAATGGAGAAGGCAGATTTTTGAGGGGATGTACGGTGCAGACCTTATCGGCTTTCACACTCATGACTACAGGACATATTTTCTGCGAAGCACGCTACGCATTCTTGGCTTACATAATCACATGGGAGAAGTTTCCTACAACAACCGCCTTGTAAAAGTAGATACATTCCCCATGGGCATTGATTACCATAAATATCATTCTGCTGCGCTGAGTCAAAAAGTGAAGAAGGAAAAAACGTTGCTGCGGAAAACTATCCCGGGAAAAAAATTAATTCTTTCTCTCGACCGACAAGATTATTCAAAAGGAATTTTAAATCGCCTGAGAGGATATGACCATTTTCTGAAAAATAACCCGCAATGGATGGAGAAAGTGATATTGATGATGATAATTGTTCCCAGCAGGATTGGCGTTGAAAGTTACCAGGCCATAAAAAGCCAGATTGATGAGCTGGTTGGCAGCATTAACGGCAGGTATGGAAACTTTGAATGGGTACCTATTCATTATCAATACCGCTCGCTTTCTTTTACGGAGCTGATTGCATTATACAATACAAGTGATATTGCTCTTGTAACTCCCCTTCGTGACGGCATGAATCTTATTGCTAAGGAATATATCGCTTCGCGCACAGATAATAAGGGCGTGCTTATCCTAAGTGAGATGGCCGGCGCTGCGGATGAACTTGCCGAATCTATTGTTATCAATCCCAACACCGAAGAAATAAGCAATGCATTAGTGGAAGCTCTTCATGCCGATGAAAAAAAACAAAAGAAGCATTTGGAAGTGATGCAAAAACGATTGATGACCTATGACGTATTCAGGTGGGCCGATGATTTTTTGTCACAATTAAAATCGATAAAAAAGAAACAGAGACGTTTGCGCGCGAAAATGATTACTCCGCAGCTAAGAAAAAAAATCCTCACAAAATTCGGCCGTTCAGCTTCGCATATTTTATTTCTTGATTATGACGGAACGCTGGTCCCTTTCGTCAATCATCCCGAAGATGCATCACCCGATAAAAGGCTTATGAGCATTCTTGAGCGCTTATCAGGCATGAAGAATACAGAAGTTGTAATTATAAGCGGGCGAGACCGGCACACGCTGAAAAATTGGTTTTCTCATTTGCCCCTTAATTTGGTTGCAGAGCATGGCATCTGGCTGAAAGAAAAAAATCATGCCTGGCAACTCCTGAAACCGGTGAGGAGTAACTGGAAGAAAAGAATTATCCCGATTATGAATCACTTTGCAGAAAGATTACCGGGTTCTTACGTGGAAGAAAAAGAATTTTCTGTTGTATTTCACTATCGCATGTCAGAGCCGGTGTTTGCTGCTTTGCGGGTTAAGGAACTGGTAAATCATCTTGTAAGTTTTACTTCGAATCTCGACATACAAATACTTAACAGCAACAACGCTCTTGAAATGCGCAACTCCGGTATTGATAAAGGCGTGGCTGCCTTGCACTGGCTTTCTAAAATAAAAAAGAACAACCGCTTCATCCTTGCTGCCGGTGACGACTGGACGGATGAGGACCTTTTCAGGGTAATGCCTGCCGGAGCATTCTCTATAAAAGTCGGGCAGCAATCATCTTATGCGCTTTTAAATGTGCCAACCCAGGAGGACGTTGTAAATCTTTTAAATGATTTGCATTCCTGAGTTTAAGATATGCTAATAAAAAAAGGACTCCGTTAAGAGTCCTTTTTTGCTCGATAAACCATGCAGAAACTACTCACTTACATTTTGATGAATTTCTTTACTGTACTCATATTGTCGTTGTAAACGCGGATGAAGTAGTTACCCGGAAGAAATCTTTCTACGGGAATTATCGTGTTAACTTTTGTTAACCGCGCACTATATATTCTTGAGCCGAGGATATCGACAACTTCAATGTATGTGGGTTCGGAATTTAGAGAACTTAGGGGATATTTCACGTTAATGAAATCAGCCGCAGGGTTTGGATAAACATTAAATGAAATAAGGTCGGCAGCCTCGTTTTCCACGGCGGTTGGAATTGTATTCTGGTCAAACACAGCAAAGGGACTTAGTGAAGTGATGTTATTCCTGCTTAAGCTGTACATTCCGTTTGCTTCTATGTTTGCAGATGCTGTTGCAGTTACATCCCAGTTTCCTGCCATATAGTGCGAGATATAAGCCATAGTGCGGTTAAACGCATTCACTTCCGCTGTCGCAGCCCACATTAGCCTGATATTCATGTTAAGATTAGCAATAATGTCTGAATGAATAAACCATGTTGCGTCTACAAGGGGCTGTGTCATAGAGATATCTACTCCTGACGTTCCCTGCGCATAAACATCGGTTGCAGCACCAACAAAAACTTCTCCGCTTGCAGAACCTGCATTCAAAAGTATTTGTGCCGGGCAAAAATGAACGGATGTGCCCACCGGAAATGTCGTGGAAGCAGAGGCACCTGCTGTTAAGTGCATCGATAAACTGCCTGTAACGCCCGTGATAACATAAGCCGAACCTGATTCACCGGTAACAGAACCGCTTGCTCCTATTTCAGCATTGTAACTGCCTACATTCAAATGACCGCTTACCAGGCTTAACATTCCCTGGATAACGATGTCTGAGCCGAGCATAACGGAACCATTGCTTCCGATATTTACTGTAAAATTATTTACGACATTACCCGAAGAACTAAAAGTGAGAACACCGGAAAGAGAAGTTGCGGCGCTGATGGAAATATTAGAGCTTGCGGTAGAAGAAACTGTTGCGCCTGCTGTTGCGGATAGATTGCCCGATAGGGTAAGGTCGTTTCCTGCAAGCACCAATGTGCCGCTGGTCAATGTCAGCGTTCCCGAAACGGTTAAATCCGAAGAAAGAGTTACTGTGTTTCCGATGCCTACATTAACGGCTACATTATTTAGCCCTGAACCGCTTAACTCAACTCCTGCAACCGCCGACCCTACAATATAACTGACATTGTATGAACCGGACAAACCTACCGTACCTCCGTTTAGAGTGATCATTCCTCCCGAAATAACAATCGTAGCATTTGCTCCGACATCGAGGCTGCTGCCTGTTTGCAGATTCAGCACCCCTGAGGACATGTTCAAAGTCTGGTTCACCATAATGTCGGCAGCAACAAGCAAGTTCAGCACGTTACATGTAAGCGTGTTTGCCGTAAGCGAGCCGGTGAAAGAAACTATCGCAGCTGTTTGACATACCACGCTGCCTACATTAATGGCTCCCGCGCCTGTTACCGAACCTGCCATAACGGTAAGCATTCCACTCGATGCTGATGATAATGTACCTTCAACATTAAGCATGGCAAGCCCTCCATTCAGTGTAACACTGTTATCCATTGTTACATTAATGCCTGAAGAAATAATAACCTGGTCGGAGATAATAGTTAAAGGCGGAACAGAACCACCCCATGTTGTAGTGCTGCTCCAGTTGCCCGAAGCCACTGCGGTAAATGTTGCGCCCGATGAAAATGATGTTGTGAATAACAGCAGTGTTATAGCAATAACTCCTGCATTAAGTATCTTTTTTTTCATGATGATTTTTATTTTGCTGTTCTCTAGTCACAGAACAAGGGTTAAATTGATAAAAGAAATTTAAAAAAAGGGGACTTCGAGTCTCGTGTCTGGCGATTAGTATGGGGTTATCGCATAATTAAAGCAACTATGCGATAACCCATCGTACCAGAGCAAATCTTCCTTTAAAATAGTTGAAGTATATTCTTTTCATACCCGTAAGTTGTTGATATAAAAATTCACTTACATGTATCATTTCCAAAAATATACCAAGACATTTTCCGCCTTAAAAATCGATTTTTCTGAAACCTGGCCGGACAAAATGTGGAAACAATTCAACAAGGAGTGAGGACTTTCAGCCTGCAAAAAAAATAAAACCACCGGTTCTCACCGATGGTTTTATAAATCCGGATTCAGAAAGCAAATTTACTTGTTAGCGTCCTTTTCAGGATAGGCCTTCGTTCTATCTGTTGCTTTCACCGGGACTTTTCTTTCTACCGCTCCTTCCATCGAAACAAAATCACCTTCTTTCAACATTGCCTTTGAACCATCCTTCATAATCACAGCGCCTGAAGGAGTTACTCTGGTTCCATTCATGAGAGTTACCTCTTTATCGAGAGCTGTGGTTTTTCCGTCCTTAGTCATCCATGCCTTTCCTGATTTAAAACTTATGCCCTCTTTGACCTTCTGTTCACTTTTTTGTTGAACCTGTGCCGCTGGTTCTTTTTTTTCAGGCGCTACCGGTTCCTGGGCAAATGCATTCAAAGCAAATGCCATTATTATAAATCCAATTAACCTTTTCATGATTTTTAAAATTTAAAAGTTATTAAATAATGATTAGAAATTTTTATTTGTTTTCTGATGATGATGTACTGATGTCTTCCTGTTCGGTCAGTTTCCAGAGTTTATCCAGCTTCGGAGCAAGAACAATTTCCGTTCTGCGATTTGTCTGGCGGCCTTCTGCTGATTCATTTTCGGCTAAAGGATGATACGGGCCGCGACCGCTTGCTATAATCCGTTCGGCAGGAATTCCATTGTCAATGAAAATCCTTGTTACACTTGTTGCACGGTGCACGCTCAAATCCCAGTTATCAGGATTGCGCGACGTATGAATCGGAACGGGGTCGGTATGGCCTTCAACCATTACTTCCAAGTCGCTGTTTTTCAAGACTGCCGCAAGCATTGAAATAGCTTCCTTGCCGCGCTGGTTCACTACATCACTCCCCGAAGGAAACAACAGCTTGTCTGACATGGATACATAAAGTTTTCCATTTCTTACTTCTATCTTCAATTCATCAGGAGTAAAACATTTTAATGCGCTGCAAACTTCCTGTTTAAGCTTACGGATGGCATTCCGCTCATCATCTACCATCGCTTTCATGTCTCTCATTCGCTTTTGCTCATCTGCAAGCATTCTGTCTTTCGTATTTAAATCCTGCTGGTTAGAAGAAACCGTACCTTTCAACTGATTAATATTGCCCTCCAGTTTTGCATTACTTGCCTGCAATGCCTGGTTTTTTTCCTGAAGTTCTGTATTCCTCGACAACTCAGCTTTATATTTCTTAGAAGAAACACAGGAGCCAAGCGAAATTATCCCGATGACCGATAAAAATAAAACTACTTTGATTGATGTTTTCATTTCTCTATTGATTTAATTAAAAAGATTTACATTTAATAATAAACCAAAAACATACCGTAAAATTTTTTTCATCAAATCAATTCTCATTTTAAAATTTACAGGATAATGCCGGCTTAGTATGAAGTCGATTATTTTTATTGTAGAAAAAGTGCAACACAGGGGGAATTGCAATACTCATAAAAGCAAACGTCCCGACTTTATCGGGACGTTTGCCTAAACTGCATTTATTGAAAAGTGGCTTTATATATTGGATGTGATGATGCTATTTACTTATCCAGTTGTCGACATGAGCAACCGTATTTTCAGCAGTAAGAACAGCAGCAGGCTGACCTTGGGATTTTTTAATATCCTTGTTTACAGCTAAAATATTCTCATTCCTGTCCGTTCTTGCGTTATGAAGAGCTGTTTTATCATTCTTCAGATCGTTCTGATGCCGGACAATTTTGCTAACACATTCCTGTGCTGCTGTTTCATTGCCTTTCGCAAGTTCTTTATCGAGTTTTCTTCTGTTTGCACTCACATTGCTTCTGTCTTTCCTTATTTCTTTCTTCTGCTCGCTGATAGCAAGATTATGGTCTTTCATCAAGTCTCTTTTATCGGCTACGAGGTATGCTTTATGTTTTTTCAGGTCTGCTTTCGCTTTCTCCAGCTCTTTCTGGTCGGCAAGCATAGCCACTTTATTACCGGCTTTTTTATCTGCTTTATATTTTGCATCAAGAAACTGAATCCTGTCCTTCTGCATATTAATATTTCCTAAATCGTGCCTTATATCCGAATTTTCTTTCTCAAATTTACTACCCGGAGTCACACCTGCCATGCCTGTTAATGCAGCATCTGAAATACTAAAGGTGCATATTATTAATGCTCCCAAAGCAAACATTACTTTCAATTTTAGGGTTTTCATTTTATCCTCCTTTTTTAAAACAGTTTTTTCCGTGGATATAATAAACCAATAGCATACCACACTAAGGTTCTTCACGAAACCTGCGCAATAAATAAATTTTCGCGCAACTATTTTTTATAGATGAATTTCTGCTTTTATATCTGTAGAAAAGCAGCAACAGTGTGTACCCGTTGGTACACGAAAAAAATTACAAGAAAAATTGTATAGTCAGAAAAAAAATCAAAAACCCGGCGGCACCGCGTTTCCATAGAACTCAAAGTTCTTCCTTACAGATTCTTTTTCTTCTGCGGGAGCATCCTCCGGTGAAGGATATATGGCATCCACGGGACATTCCGGTTCACAAGCGCCACAGTCAATGCAGGTTTCAGAATCAATATAAAGCTGAAGACCTTTAAGCCCGTCCGGTTTAGCTTTCAACTCATCCACTTCCGCACCGGAACCGGTTTTATTAATAGGCCCATGAATGCAGTCAACAGGGCAAACTTTAACACATGAAGTGTCGCATACCCCGACACATTTGCTTGTTATAATGTATGTCATGATTAAAAATATTTAACTGATTTATAGCAAAAATACAATAACAAAAAAATATACCCTACTGTTGGTAAAAAAATCTCTATAAAATTTTACAATGGGGAAAAGAAAAGATACAAAAACATCCTTTGTGGAAATTATTCCACACTCTGTGCACTTTTTCCGCCTGTGAGAGATTAGCGCGCTTTAATTTTTTGGATGAGGATACAGCAGCATATCGTCAGAATATTTCAGGTCGAAATATTTTCCGCGAACCTCTGCAACCTTGTCCTCCAGCAGACTTATACGCTTTGCCTGCCGAATAATTATATCATGCTGCGAGCGAACCACTGCTTTTAATTCTTTTGCTTTCATCATAAAGGTATCTTCGTTTAGAGAATATAAAGAAAAATCTGTGCCATTCGTCTCAACGGTACATTAATTGCCTATGGTCGAAGTAGCATTCAAGCCCTTAATTAATCAAACATTATGAAAACACGCCATGCATTATTTTTTGTTCTTGCTGTAGCTATCCTGACCGTTTCAGCAAATAAAATTATTGCACAGTCGCAGGAAACTGTTTCTGCTAAAGTTTTTTACGAAGCGCTTTCTCCATTTGGGCAATGGATGTATGATAAAACCTACGGCTATGTTTGGACTCCGGCAGACAAGAAATTCAGGCCGTATTATACAAACGGCAACTGGGTGATGACAGAATACGGAAGCACCTGGGTATCCACCTATCCATGGGGATGGGCGCCTTTTCATTATGGAAGATGGTTGTATGATTCTTTTTATCACTGGGTATGGGTACCCGGCACAACATGGGCACCAGCATGGGTTGTATGGAGAACCAGCGGAGAATATTGTGGATGGACTCCTATAACCCCTGGCACAAACATCAGCGTAGCTATGGGCCCCTCTTATTATGTTCCTGATGACTGGTGGCTTTTTGTTCAGCGGAAATATTTTTTGAGCCGTGAGTTTCAGAGTCGTTGCGAGCCGGTCCGCAACAACCCGGACTTACTTAAAAAAACTTCAGTGAATACAAATACGCATACGGAATCAAGCTACGAAGAATCTTATCTTACAGGTCCACTCGCAAACCAGTTTGCACGGACAGGGCAAAATGTAACTCTTTACGCAATAAAGAAAATGGCAAAGCCGGGGAAAGCTACCGTGGGTAATAATGAATTATCACTGTACATGCCGGCCATTGAAAAATGGGAAAAAGGCAATGAACCTAAACCGGCAAAGTTTACCAATGCTGCATATCCCATCGGGAAAATATCTGCTCTTGCTTCGAATGCAAATACCATTCAGCCTAAAGCAGGAACAAGCAAGAAGCCTGCTGCCAAGGGTAAATCAAAAACTACAAGTACAAAGAAAACAGTACCGCAGAAAAAATAGTTTATCGCTTACACAATCCGGTTTTTTATTCCATGCTTTTTTAAAAGCCGGTTTGTTTTTGCCGATAATTCAGCCTGGTAATATCCTGCGGCCCTGAAGTCACCGGGAAATAACTTTTTGTACCGCTCATATAAATCCGGGTAATGTTTTTCGACAGCACGAAACATAAGCGTTTTGCTGTCCGCAGGCCCCTCGCCAAATAATGTAAGTGATGCCGGAAAAACGTACTTAGCGCCTGCTTTGCTGAATGCTGTCAACATATTATCCATTTGCTCTTCAGTATCAGAAATAAAAGGAAGCACCGGCATCATGCTTACTCCGCAATGAAATCCTGCTGTAGATGTTTGCTCCAATATCTGTAAACGTACAGAAGGCGGAGTTGCTCCCGGCTCAAAAATTTTTGCAACTTTATCGTCAAGAGTGGAAAAAGAAAATGTGATAAATAAACCGCGTTTTGTTTTTCCCTGCAAGTTGGGAGGAAGAATTGCACTCTCATCAATTTTGTGCAGCAAATCAAAATCGCGCATAACCAAATCTGACTTTGTGATTACATGCAGGGGAAACCGGTATTTTAAAATCACTTCAAGGAGCCTTCGTGTAAGCCCCATCTCTTTTTCAATCTGCAGATACGGGTCTGTGGCAGATGCGAGAACAATTACTCCGTATTTATTTTTCTTCGCCAGGTTTCGTAATTGCTTTTCCAAAAGTTCTGCAGCATTGGTTTTTACTGCCAGCTTTTCTTCCATGTGAATGCCATATTTACTGCCCCGTATATAGCAGTACAGACAGTTGAATGAACATCCGCTGTAAGGATTCAGGGTGTAATCATCAAGGAACCATTCATCGGGTTTTTTCTTTTTGTTGAGAATGGTTTTAGCAGAAATCTCAAGCGGCATTATCTTCCTTTCCTGAAGTTGCGGTTAATCCACACCACTGCTTTCTTCACATAATACTCGTTGTCGTTCTCCACTTTTTTCAAAAGCCGCCTGACGGCAGGATGAAAGCTTTTATCGCGTGTATACCATTCAACCAACACGATGGCAAGCCGCCTTTGCCACAGATTTTTAGAGCGGATAAGTACATTTGCAATTTGAAAAATTTCTTTCGAGTGGCTCTTGTTTATTTTTTTTGGCGCCTGCATGGCAAGTGTATCGCACACTGCCCAGTCGGTAATGTCCTTTGAAAACTGTTTTATGAGCGACAATGTTTTATCAGGATTTTTCTTAGCAATTTTTCCGAGCAGTTTCCCCGCAAGAATTTTTTCTTCTATATGCTCACAGTTCCAAAGCTCTTCAACCAAATTAAAATCCCTGTCTCTATACTCTCTGGCGAGCTCATTTATTATTGGAGCTCTTGCACCATATGCTTTTTCCACACCGGGAACAAATTTCTCATGTGCCGCTTTTCCCTGGGGCGATGAATTTTCCTTGAGTATTTCCTGAATCGTTTTTAAATCTGACATACATCATTAATGCAAGAGCCAAGCAAACGATTTCAAAATAAGTAAAAATAAAATAAGGGGTGCTAATGTAACCGCAAATGCAACCACAGACCAGGATAAAAAAGAAAATAGCTCGCCAACAGTAAAGTTGTGTTGAAAGTCCCGGTCAAGCTTTAATTTTTTCTGAAGTTCACCAACCTGCATCTGCACCGCTTGCTCCTGCGGAACGGTGTGGTGGTATAGATTCTCCGTTCTCATACCTCGCATAAACGCGTTAAACACACTGCGGGGATAAATAAAAAGCCCAACACCCATTGCTCCTAAATTTAAATACCACGCCACATAATATTTTCCACAGCCCGATGCAACTTCCCATGCCCCGATGGATACTTCCCCTTTCCAATCGCCATCGTAACCGGTAAGAATATGGTGGATGTCATGAAACACCAATGCTCTTTTTCTTGCTTGTATATTCGGAATGGGGATATAAAATTTCCAGACTTTAATTCTTCCCCACGCGTCATTAAGTCCACCGTCCTCACCTAAATTTTCTTTTATAAAATAAAGCTCAAGGGATTTATTCACCGTTTGAGCGCTATCATAAATTGCCATAGCTATTTTTCTTTAATACGTAACCGCTTCCAGTTCCAGTATATGGTGCAAATGATGCAGCAGATGCTTTACATAATCTTCGGCAAGCCAATTGAGCGAATGAAGCTCTTGTTTCTGTCTTCCCGTGTCACACATTTTTTCGCCTGCATCCGAAGGCATTTTTTCAAGCACATAACAAATCTGCCAGTTGAGCAGCGTCCATAAATTGATGAGCTGAAACGCAGGTTGGTGCAAATAATCAAACAGGCGTACCCATGTATCCTGCTCATATACTATTTTAGGATTTGCCTCGTATTGCGCCACAATAAACCTTCTCAGGTTATTATGTGCCGAATCAATGAGGTGGCCGAGCTCCTCTTTTTTACTCCATTTATCCGGGTTTGGCTTTAAAGAAAATTCTTCTTCGGTCAGCAACCGCAGCTTTTCAGAATATTTATCAATAATGTTTCGTAATTGTATAACAGTATTTTTCATGGTTAAAAAATCAAACCATAAAATTACATAAAAATAATTTTCGCTCCGTAGCTTCTTGTCATGGTTTTTGCTGCCCTCAATTCAGTGCAAGTTGAAAATATGTTCAAAGGCGGTGTTCTTATTTTTTTGTGGTTCATCAACGTGACGGCTTATGGCCAAAATGCGCTACCGCAATTCATCATTTTCCCCGGCACTATGCCAAGCGCATGGAGTTCATCTTTGGGATTAACATTCACCACAACCCCTCGTGCCATCACAGAAGAAGAACATATCAGCGTGCCTGCTATAGATTTTCATGTTCTGAAAAGAGCCGGAGAAAATTTTAATCTCGATGCACATGCTTATATACAGGTCATTCAAAACCACGCATCCATTGGCTTTAGATGGCTCCACGCCCTTTCGGATAAAGTTAACATTTCAGCAGGTGATGATGTTGCAGGATGGATAGGATGGATAAAAATTGAAAACATTAACACACGCGGACATGGCTTGCTGAATTATCCGAATGTAAGTTTAGGATACAAGGTAGACGAAGAATTGTTGGTCACACTTAAAGCAGAAGTTCTCCTGAATTTTCACCAGAAATTTTTTGCAGGCGAACAGGAGATTGAGCAAAACCCGCAGATATACAGCGGGGAAGCATTCACCCTTGCGCTGGAGCAACCGTTCTTTAAAGACACATGGGTAACCCTGGCATTCAGGGCTATGTATAGCAATTTTTTCTGGCAGGCATGGTCATTGTTTGAAAATTACGACAGGAATATTTTTTATCCTGAATTAACGGCAACATTCATACTATGAAAACTTTTTTTATGCTACTCTTGCTTTTTGCCTGCATATGCTGCCAAAAAAATTACGAAGCTCCCATGCCCAACACGCGATGGAATTTATTTGAATCTCCTGGCGCTCTTCCGCTGCACTCGTATTCACGCGCACCTATGGAAGGGATTTACACGATAACCGATGGGGCGGAAACTTTCGGAAATCTTGTTGCGCTCAGGTGGAGCTATACGACAGATGGTTCTGATTCTACTTTTTATTTATCTGCATTCTGCGAAAAAGATGCCTCATATTTTATTTGCGAGGCAAAACGGCTTGGTGACTCCATACTTCTGAATGGTTACTGGCGCAAGATGGTAAATACAGAAACCGGCATTGCACGTTTTATAATTCATCCTGAAAAAGGAGGACAGCTATTGATGAACCCTTCTCCACAAGTAGGAACCGACAGCATTATTATAGATGGAACGTTTGGAAACGGAGAAGATCTTCCTGCTTTTAAGATTACATTCCGTTACCAACGCATTTTGAACACGTCTAATGAATTCCAAATACTTGCTCATCGCGGAGGCGGAAGAACAGATGATTTGCTTCCCGCTTCTGAAAATTCGGTTGAAATTATCAAGCTCGCTCCCAAATTAGGAGCTACAGGAATAGAAGTAGACGTACGTCTTACCAGTGACGGGATACCGATTTTATATCACGATGAAACGCTTAACAACCGGCTCACTATACCAAACGGTATGCTTGGCCCCATTGCAAATTACAGCTACGCGCAGCTGCACGACCTGGTGCGACTAATTAACGGAGAACGTATTCCTACCTTGGATGAGGCGCTTCATACTGTCGTGTATCAAACTCCGCTTGAATTTGTCTGGCTCGATATTAAATACAGCGGCTCATTGGAGTCAGTTAGAAATTTACAGGCGCAATATCTCCAGACAGCAGCTGAATTGGGACGCAATCTTAAAATACTGATTGGCATACCGGATGACGGAGTGAAAAATAATTTTACGGCATTAGCCGGTTACCTATCCGTTCCTTCTCTCTGCGAAAAGTTTGAACAAGTCAGTGCGCTCAACTCTCAAGTGTGGGGCGCACCGTGGGAGCTTGGGCTGCAGGAAGCAGAGGTCGCACAGGTTCACTCTGAAGGAAGAAAGGCAATAGTGTGGACAATGGACGAACCTGAATTTATTCTACAATATATTAATGAAGGTCATTTTGACGGTATCCTGTCGGACCGGCCTTCCGTTGTTGCCTTTTATTATTATGCAAAACAGTAAAAGATGTTTTGTGCTGCTTGCCTTTTGCTTTTTTTTCGGAACAATAAATGTAAATGCGCAAGTTGATTCTCTGAAAAGTGGAAGCTATTCCCTGGTTTTATATGCAGGAGGCGGTGCATCTTACTATTCTTCGCAGACAGGCATACCCGCATATCTTGAAACCTCCACGCAGAAAGCAGAACCTGCTGCAACTTTGCGTTTGCTCTGGCACCCCGACCACCGGTTAAGTGCAGGCGTTGAAACCGGCTGGGCTACTTTCTACTCCTATCAACTGGAAAATACTTCTATCCCCGGAAAGCTTTCACTTACTGCTGTTCCGTTGCTGGCAGAATTTTCAATGCCGGTAACAAAACAACTCCATGCATACGCAGGCGGTGGAATTTATTTTCTCACTTCGAAACTCGACTACGCAGGTAACGTAAAATCTAAAAGCAGGGCATTGGGATGGATGGCGGCCGTTTCATACAACCATCAGGTTTCGAGAATACTTTCAGCAACTGCAGAAATAAAATGGCTCAATGCAACTGAAACAGAAAACGCAACGCTCAGCGCGCAATTACTGCTGGCATGGACATTTCTTGAGTGGTAAAATACCGGGAAAGTTTTTTATAATTATTGCATTTATGAACACGCAGGTTTTTAAAGTACAGGCGCAGCAGGCACAAGTTCCTCTTTCAACAAATCGCGATATTGCTTTTGTAAGTGATACCCAGGCGCCTATCTGGATTGAAAGTGTTTTTTTAAAAGACTATCACAACACAAGAGCTACGGGAATTATATTCAATGAAATTATACGCGAACAACCGCAGGCATTATTTATTTTAGGTGATGTGGTCTCGCTTGGATACAATACACGCAAATGGACAGCCGTTGACCAATATCTTTCTACCGTGCGTGATAGCGGCACTCCTGTGTATGCTTTGCTTGGAAACCACGAGCTGATGGGACGCCCCAGACAGGGTGAAGCTAATTTTCAAAAACGTTTTCCTGAACATCAGCGCACGGGCTACCTTGAGGTAGTAGATTCTGTTGCCGTCATTATGCTTAACTCTAACTTTTCTTCGCTTTCAAAAACAGAAGTGGAGCAGCAGCAGCAATGGCTCCAGGCAACCGTTTCTTCTCTTGAAACAAATCCTGCCGTTTGTGCCATTGTTATGAGCTGCCATCATTCTCCGTATACCAACAGCAAGCTGGTAAATTCTTCTGTACAAGTGCAGGAACAATTTGTAAAAGTTTTTTTGCAGTCCGAAAAGTGCCGGCTCTTTATTTCCGGCCACTGCCACGCGTTTGAATATTTCAAAATGGAAGGAAAAGATTTCCTGGTTATCGGGGGAGGCGGAGGGTTGCACCATCCGTTACGCAGTACGGGTACAAAATACCTCGAGGATTTATCCCTGCCTTATAAACCTATGTTCCATTATGTAACTGTTTGCAGGGAAGACAATGAATTGCGTGTGTTCTCGCACAACCTGAAAGATGACTTTTCGGGTTTTGACGAAGGCTTTAACTTAAAAATTCCTCTTCAATAAATTTCTGATTACTGCCCGCGATTTACCGCATCGGGATTACCCATTCTGCCGGTTTGGTAAGCCATAAAGCACTTGCGGATTTCTTCTTCGGTATTCATCACAAACGGGCCATAAGCATATACCGGCTCATTGTGCGGCTTGCCTCCGAGCAAAAGTATTTCCGCTTCTCCGGCACTGAATATATTCACCGTATCGCCTCCGCGTTCGTACAGCGCTACCTGGTTTGTTTTGATTTCTTTTCTTCCTTCCGTTTCAATAGTTCCCTTAATCACATACACGAAAGCGTTATGCGTAGGGTCAACCGGGATGCTGAGGCGCGCTCCGGGTTTCATTTGTATATGAAAGTAAAATACAGGGAAGAGTGTTTCAATTTTTGATTTTGCTCCGAACATTTCGCCCAAAACAATTTTAGCTGTGTAATCTTTTGCATGGATGTCGGCCATTTTATCTGTGCGGTGCACATCGGTGGAAGGGTCAATGAATTTATATTTCGAAGGCATGTTGAGCCATATCTGAAAGCCGTGATACAGGCCTCCATCATCATAAAGTTTTTTTCCGGTTTCTTCCATGTGAATAGCTCCTTTGCCCGAAGTGAACATCATAAAATCGCCTTTGCCAATCTGGAAGTCATAGTTTAAGCTGTCCCTGTGATGGCCATTGCCTGCAAGAAAATATGTAGTAGGAATTATCCCTGCATGGGGATGCGCATCCACACGAAGCGGTTTATCCTGTGCGTTTACCGTTACGGGGCCAAACTCATCAAAGAAAACATAAGGTGAAACATAGTCATTATGGTCACCGGCAAAGGCACGAAGCACCGGTAATGTGCCCACCATGGTTCTGTCTGCCGTAAGCACACGGTACACTTTTCTGCCCGCTGATGATTCAAGCATTCCCGATGTATCTTTAAGCAAACCGGGCGCCACAGCTGTTGCACCTATAATGGCCGAGCCCTTGATAAATTCTCTGCGTTTCATATCGTTGTCTTTATTTTTCATAATGCGAAAATATGAATTGAAGAAGCATTATCGAATGAAGAAAAATCAGTAATGGATTTTCTGCGGTTCGATTTCCGGCGGTATCGGCTCAATCCTGGGTGGCCCGGGTTTTCCCGGTTTTGGATCTTCTTCAGGAATTATAGTAGGAGGATGCTCCGGTTGTATTTCAGGTTCGGGAATAGTTTTCTTCGGCTCGATTTCCGGTTTCGGAGACGGAATTTCTACAGGTCTGTTTTGTGCTTGCATAATAAATTATAATTCTAAACAGGAAGTTACGAGAAAATTTTTCCCCATTGTGCGGATACAGATTCACGGACGGGCTGGATTTATATTATCGTTTCCGGTTCGTGTGCCGCTTCTTTTAATTTTTCTATATCCAGTTTTTTCATCTTAAGAAACATAGCCATAACTTTTCCGGCCCTTGTAACATCTCTCATGAGCTCAGGCAGTATAGTAGGAACAATTTGCCATGAAAGCCCGAACTTGTCTTTAACCCATCCGCACTGGCTTTCCTGCCCACCATTAGTAGTAAATTTATTCCAGTAGTAATCTATCTCATCCTGGGTTTCGCAAAAGACCTGGAACGAAACCGCTTCATTGAATGAAAAAGCCGGACCACCATTAAGCGCAGTGAAGGGTTGCCCGTTGAGCTCAAAATCTACCGTGAGCACGGTGCCTTCCTTCTGTCCGTGAATTTCATATCCTTCTTTTCCATAACGGCTTATGTTTCCAATCTGTGAATCTTTAAAAATAGAAGTATAAAACTTAGCTGCTTCTTCTGCCTTGTTGTCGAACCACAAGCAGGGTGTAATTGATTTGCCTGACATTTTTTAAAAATTTAAATATTAATACTATTGTCCGATAATATTACAGGCAATTTCTATGCCGCATGATCCTTTAACACATCCCCCAACCCCCTTCTCTCCTTCGCATATAGCATACGCGCAGAAGGGGGCTTATCGTTCGTGTACTTAGTATCAGAATCTTTTATTCCTTCTTATCCATTCTTCAATTTCTTTTACAACACCATCAACATTTTTTTCTACCTCAAAGTTTTTAAATCTCAAAAAAATTACTCCGAATTCTTCTGTCGACTCTTGCCGGACTTCATCTCTGAGCATTGCGTAGTCAGTTTCATGAACACTTCCGTCAAGTTCAATAGCGAGGAGTAAGCGAGGACAGAAAAAATCCACAACGTAGTGTCCAATAGGTTTCTGACGATGAAAATCATAGCCCATTATTTGCTTTCCCTTTAATTTCTGCCACAAAATTTTTTCCGCAGGTGTGGGGTTATTTCTAAACTCTCGCGCCAATTCGGTCAATTCCGGACGGTATGGGATTATTACTTTCACCATTAGATGTGAAAGTAGAAAATTTAATTCCCTTTCACACTATTATATGTGGGGAGAAATTTTAGAGATGCAATTTCCCCTTTAGCAAAAGCCAATGTGGTGGCGAGAGGGGACTAAGGGGTGTGTTGTAATTTTATTTTATCACTTGCCAGGATTTCTTTTGCAACGGCAAGGCCGTTTGCCAGTGCTGCTTCCACTGTGCCAGTTTCCTTACCGGTGTATAAACCCTCGCCCGCAAAATATAAGATGTTTTCAACGGGTGCGCTTAGAATTTTTTTCTGCACCAATGCATCAGGTGTAGCGTAACCGTATGCACCTCGTGTAAACGCCTCGGCTGACCAATCAAAAATTTCGGCTGCAATTAATTTTTGCTTCAGTACGACTGCGCTTAAACGGAAAATAAATGCAAGCGATTGCAGCGCTGCTTCAAGAATTTTTTCTTTATCCATTCCCATAAACTTTTTTGCATTGGTGCCTGCAAGCCAGCCTGTAAGCACCGTTGAATTATCGGGAAGTTGTGTCCACCATGTAGGAATTTCAGCATCAGACAAAATAAATCCTGAGTCAGCAATCTTTTCACCTGCGGCTTTCTCCACATCTTTTGTTTTCCAGAAGACATCGCTGAACTGCATAATTATTTTTATCACGTCACCATAGCCCAGCTTTACTGCAGCCTCTATTTTTTGAGGAACAGGTGGAGAAAATACGATGGCGTCTTTAAGGAGAGAAGCTGCCGTAAGCACGCCCAGCGGAACAGTGACCAATATCTTTTTTGCTGTAAATACATTTCCTGAGTCATCAGTCACTTCTCCTTTCTGCCATTGTACCGCTTTAACTATTGTTGAAAGGCGCAATATGCATCCTTTGCGCACCGATTCATCTGCCAGAGCGGAAATCATTTTTCCGTAACCGCCATTTACACGGTATTGGTTCATCTCGCCCATATCAAACCAGTCTTCGCGGAAAGAAAAAATGCTTGCCCGTTTCGGGTCTGCCGCTTCATAACCTATCATAAAACCGTTTACAAATTCCCTAAGCGAAGCATATTCCTCGCCCTGAAAAAAACGGTTAAGAAAATCTTCAACCGGCATATCATCATTTAACATGCTCAACCGCTCCTGCAATTCATGATATTGTTCCCTGGTGATTTCTCTTCTATTTTTCTTTCCATGTCTTATCTGCACGAATTCTCCTGCTGTTTCTGTAAAAGGTATTTTATATTCATTGAGCACGCCAATAGTAACAGGCACATCACCATGAATAAACTCTGCTCCTGCTTCAACAGGAACCGTAAAACCATTACCACTGAAAGTGAATATTCGCCCGCCCAACCGGTCTCTTGCTTCAAGAACAAGTACACTCATACCCGCCCTCGAAAGTTCGCGGGCAGCCATCAATCCGCTGGCGCCTGCCCCAATAATTATTGCATCATACATTTATGGCAATTTACTACATCATCATGAAATAGCAAAGAAAATGGTGAAAGGCACGGATACCATGAGAAGCACGGATACTCTTAAAAGAGATACGGCAAAGCGCATTAAAGTCGTTTGCATTTCCACCTTATAATAAGTCCTGTTTTACGGGACTTTTGTTTTTACTTTTGACACAATCTCATAAGAAATTCAGAAGGATTTATTTATTCTTAAATTTGTTTAATCGCTCTAAAAATAGATATGGAATTATCGCTGACTGATAATGCGCTGCGTGTGCTGCAAAGCAGGTATCTTTTAAAAAATGAGAATGCCGAAATAGCCGAAACACCTGCGCAGTTATTTGCAAGGGTGGCAACAGCTATTGCAAAAGCAGAGCTTTCATATGGCCGCAAAAACGATTTTGCTAAATGGGAAAAGAAATTCTATGACGCATTGAGCGCCCTGGAGTTTGTGCCTAACTCGCCTACGCTGATGAATGCCGGAACCAATATGAACCAGCTTAGCGCCTGCTATGTGCTGCCGGTGCATGATGATATGACGGGCATCTTCACCACGCTGCTGCATACAGCGCTCATCCAGAAAAGCGGGGGCGGAACCGGATTTAATTTTTCCGAGCTAAGAAATAAAAATGATTTTGTTGCCTCTACAGGCGGAGAATCATCGGGCCCGATTTCATTCATGAAAATTTATGATGCCGCTACCGATAATATAAAGCAAGGCGGCAAACGAAGAGGCGCTAACATGGGCATTCTTAATTGCACCCATCCGGACATTGAAGAATTCATCAACATGAAACGCGATGGAAAAACAATGACCAACTTTAATATTTCCGTTGGCGCTACCGATGATTTTATGAATGCAGTGGCAGAAGAAAAAGAATGGAAGTTAATCGGCCCTCACAATAAAGAGGTAGTGAAAACAGTGAACGCAAAATACATCTGGGAACAAATCATAAACAGCGCATGGAGCACCGGCGACCCGGGGCTTATCTTTCTGGATACCATGAATAAAACCAATCCCACTCCTGCTATAGGACGTATTGAATGCACTAATCCCTGCGGTGAGGTGCCGCTGCTTCCCTATGAATCGTGCAACCTTGGTTCCATTGATGTTTCAAAATGTGCGAAGGGAAAAGAAATTGATTTCAGCAAGCTAGAAGACTTAGTAGTTACTGCTGTGCGGTTTCTTGACAACGTGATTGAAGTGAATAATTATATCATTCCCGAAATAAAAAATATGGTGACGGGAAACCGTAAAATCGGGTTGGGCGTTATGGGCTGGGCAGAGTTGCTGATTAAGCTTGAAATACCTTATGCTTCGGAAGAAGCAATTGCCTTGGGAGAGCGGCTAATGAAATTCATCAACGAAAAAAGTTTTGCAGCATCAATGGAATTGGCCAATGAGCGGGGTGCATTCAGCAATTGGGAAAAGAGTATTTATTATCCGCATACTAAAATCAGAAATGCAACGCGCACCAGCATTGCTCCTACCGGAACTATTTCCATCATTGCCAATACTTCTTCTTCCATCGAGCCCTTATTTGCGCTTGCGTTTATGCGTGAACATGTATTAAAGAATGAATCGCTCATGGAGGTGAACAGTTTATTCATTGACTACCTGAAAAAAAATGATCTTTATTCTGAGAATGTTATTGAAAACATAAAATCCGAAGGTGTAGCCGGAAATATAAAAGAACTACCGGCAGCATGCAGAGAACTTTTCAAAACCGCGATGGAGATTGATTATGTATGGCACGTTCGGCACCAGGTGGCCTTTCAAAAATACACAGACAATGCTGTTTCAAAGACCATCAACTTCCCCAACAGTGCAACGGAGGAAGACATTGCCAATGCATATTTAATGGCATGGAAACTGGGGGCTAAAGGCATCACTATTTTCCGCGACGGTTCCAAAGGATTGCAGGTGCTTAACAAAGGTGTCCATACCAGGGAAGAAGCTATGACCTGCAAAGTATGCGTGAATTGAACGGTGTCACTAGCACGGGAAATTTACCCTCAATAACTTCATGATACCAGCTATTGCTTTTCTGCATTATTATGTTATATTTGGGAAATGAGAAACAAAGCAAAAAGACCGGAATATCCCAGAAAAAAAGCGCTTATTCTAACCCAGGCAACTACGAAAGCAAAAATTAAGGTGCGTCTTGACCATCGTACCACCATTACTCTTCCCGATATGTCAGCCCTCAAATTGTGGATTGAGCGTTATCCTAACGCCAAAGTGGTTGACAATTTTTAAAGACTAACCCCAAAGTTTTTCTGTTCTGAGGTTGGCAGGAACTGCCTTAAAAAAAACACCGGCCCTCCTGCTTTTGGCAAGAGGACCGGTGCCAACATGAAAACAATTCTTTATTATAACGAACCAACCAAAAAATTATTTTGGAATATGAGGTTCATGTTCTTCGCGTTGCTGTGGTTGCGGTTGATTAGGTTGCCGCTGTTCCTTTGGTTCTCTTGGCGGTTGCCTGTCCATTTGCTGTTTTCTTTCAGGCATTACCTGAGGTTGAGGTTCCCTCTGCCGCGAGCGCTGAATTTTTTCACCGGATGGTGATTGCTTTGATCTTTCTCTGTATTGCGGACTCGGTTCGGGCCTCTCACGGTTAGGAGCTGCATTCTTCCTTTCATTCATCTGCGGTGAAGATTCAACATTCGATTTAGGTTTTGCTTCCGGCTGTCTTTCCTTCGTTCTTGGTTGTACATTATCATTTCTCTTTTGCTCCATTGCCGGTTGCTTGCGTTCCTGCATCTTTGGTTGTTCCTTTTGCACAGGTGCAGTTTTATTAGCAGGCGCTTTTTCTTTTACTGCCGGAGCAGGAGCAGTTCTCTCATTGCCTTCGCGGCTCTTCAATTTACCTGCATCGTTTGTCCCACCGCCTGACCGTTTCATACTTTCAAGCGGAGTGACCTTGGACGGTTTAGCACTTGATTTATCACTTGCATCCACTTTTGGACGATAGATACTTACGCTATTACCACTGAGCTGCGTTTTGCCCGGAGCATTACTTTCCCGTAGAGCAACAGGAGCAATTTTTGTATTTGCTGCTCTTTCAAATTCTGCCCTTGGCGGGCCGGCACTAAATCTTTGCCCGTTATAGGTTCCTGTATTATCTACTACCCTTATACTCTTTACACTGCTGACGGCGGTGTTGTTGTCAAATACAATTCGGTTTCTGTTTGCAACATAGTATGTATTGTTCCATCCTGAAACTGTGATATACCTTGGAGGAACAAATACCCAATAATCAATAGGCGGATAATATGAAACGCTGAATGAAATTCCCGGAGCTAAAGGCGCCCATCCATAATAGTCAGAATAATATCCCCACGTTACCCATGCAGGAGACCAGGCATATCCCGGAACCCACAGCCATCCGTAAAATGGGTCATCGAGCCAGGAGCCATAGTGAAACGGCGCCCATCCCCAGTCGTATGACGAAACCCATGTCCAGCCTAAGTCTGTATAGACCCAATTACCGCTGGAAAAATAGGGCCTGAAACCGGCAGATACTCTGGGCACCCATACATATCCGTAGCTTGGATATGAAACCCACGCTCCATAGGGCGAAAGGTTATCATAAAAAAACTGGAAGCTGACCGCAACAGCAGGTTCTGCTTTTGTTTGAAATGTTGAAGCGCATACTGCAAGAGCAGCAATTGCAACACTTGTTAACAATCTTTTTATCTTTTTCATTTTTAAGATTTTTAAATTGTATAAAAACAATTGTGTTATAAACAGGATTTGCAAAAACCGCACCTTTCTATCTTTCAAATATTGAAATTTTTGAGGCATAACAAAAAATTCATTTTTTTTAACCACATTTTTAATTTGTCATAACGATTTCATCCGTCATTTCAAATTGAAAATTCGTGGATCCATTTTGGAAAGAAAAAAAGAGAATTTATATCCCCAAACGAAGAATATTTTCCCCACTTTTTTTTCAAAAAAAACTGTTTCAGGCAAATATTGCGATATAAAAAAAATAGGGTACGATATTTTCTTTAAGCGAATTATACAAACCAAAAATCTATATCATGAGACCTGCAACTTATAACAGAAAATTCTCCACTGCACTTAAAGTTGGCTCTATCGTAATAGCACAGCCGTTTTGGAGGGAAGAAATTTACAGACGCTCTGTTATTCTCATTACAGATTATAGCCCTACCGGCACGCGGGGAATCATCATCAATAAGGCTAGCAATATCCACGTATATGAAGTGATGAACAGCCCTGAATTTAAAATCAATAAAAGAATTTATTACGGAGGGCCCGAATCTGTGGAGACCATTTCGTACCTGCATAACCTGCCTTTAATTCCCGAAGCGGATTATTTCGGAAATGGTATTTACTATGGAGGAGACCCGATGAGCATAGAAGATTTAATAAGGAGAGACACTATTGACTTTAGAAAAATAAAATTCTTTGTCGGCTCTGTAGAATGGACCAGCGGTCAGCTTGAATTTGAAATTGCTGACAATAAATGGTGGGTATCCGATATTCACGCCAACGAACTATTTAATGCAGCTCCCGAAAATTTATGGACGCTGAAACTTTTGCAGAAGGGTAACCTCTACGGTTTGTTTGCCGAAGTATTTGACCCTTCGCTCAGTTAAAACTATTGAATCGTTATTTATTTAAAAAAAATTATCATGAAATCATTGAAAAAAATTTTGCCTGTGGTTCTTCTGCTTTTGGCAGTGCAGGCAAGCGCCCAAAGAATTACGGGCGGAATTATGGGAGGCGTATCAACCGGGTCGGTGAAAATATCAGAAATTCCCAACAGCGCAACCAGCGCTATTAAAGGAGATAATATAATGGGATATGAAGCGGGCTTTTATATGAAGCTTAATGCGGGACCATTTTATGGAAAACCGGAACTGCTTTTGAATCACCGTTCAGGAACGGTGGATATACAGAGCGAAACAAATACAGAGTCTGCGGATTTCAAAATGAACCGTCTCGAAATTCCTGTAATGTTCGGCCTTGAACTGTTGGGGCCTGTGGTCATAGAGGCCGGGCCTGTTTACAACAAGGTGCTTAGTGTTACGGAAAATTTTAATAATGAAAACGTGAGCATAAAACAGGGTGGCATGGGATACCGCGTTGGTGCCGGGGTTGAATTAGGAAGAATAGGACTTGGTGTCCACTACCAGGGATTAAAAATTAATTCCTCCGAATCATCGCAATCAAATTTTGCATCACCCAGCGAATTGATATTCGGCCTTGGAGTGCGGTTGGGAAAATAGAATTCAGGAAGCAGCAGGTTCTGAAACCCCTAACGTAATAATGAAGCGTGTCCCCTTGCCGGGCAAGCTTTCTACATTAATAATTCCTCCGTGACTGTCTATAATACTTTTTGCTGCCGAAAGTCCCAAGCCGGTGCCGGTAGATTTTGTGGTATAGAAAGGTTCAAAGATGTGAATGATCTGGAAGGGCTCCAGTCCTTTCCCGTTGTCTTCAACAATGATATCGCAGGCATTTTCTTTTGCTGAGACAGAAATTCTCAGCAACCCTTTTTTTTCTTCCATCGCTTCGATGGCATTGATAATAATGTTGAGCAACGCTGTCTGAAATTTTTCTACATCCAGCATCATCGGTTTCATCTGTTCAGGCAATTTTTTTTCAACCTTGATGTCTTTAAGTTGTATTCTGTCCTGCGCTACGGCCAGTGTTTCGTTGAGCAGCGCGCTGATATTGTGGGGAGCAAGTTTAAGTTCTGAAGGACGGGAGATATTGAGCATTTCACTTACCAAGTCATTGATACGTTTTGAATTTCGTTCAATGATTTCGATGTATTTCTTCCCTGTTTCTTCTGCAGGCAGCACATTAGAACGCAACTGCTCTGCCGAAAGATTAATGTTTGTAAGAGGGTTTCGCACTTCGTGCGCCAGCGTGCGGGCTATTCTTCCCGTCATTGCAAACTTTTCTGCCTTGATGAGCGCGTCTGTTGCCAGCTTTTCTTTCCGGTGTGCCTCAAGATAATTCAAGCTCAATCCTACAAAGGGAATAAAATAAACTCCCGCTATCAGGAAATGCGATACATTAAAATTATTATCAAACAATTCAAGCGAGCCGAACGTCATGTAAAGCTGCGCTGCCACAGCGGGAATCATACTTAATAAAAGTGATTTTGAAAAAACCGTAGGGAGGCGTTCGCAGTATCGCGGTAAAAGATAAAATGTTAAAAAGAGATACACCGCCAGCGGAATCATTTCGAACTGCCTGGAATTGTTCCTGTATGGGTATGCAGTATGTGATACATTGGTGCTTAGCAAAAGAAAAGCTATGGTCAATATAGTGACAGCAAAAAAAGTGAGGGAGACATAACCGAGAAAGTTACCGAAACGTTTTTGAGAAGGCACCTTGCCTTTCGGTGTTGGTGACAGGTAAAAAATTATTCCAAGCGATATAATGGATGCAAGAAAAAGCCGGCAGAAAAACCAGGTGTACGAAGTAAGATAAAATGAATTTACAGTTGTTGCAATGACACGTGTTGCAACCAACAGGTGAAATACCTCGAGCAACGCCGCGCAGAAAAATGCCATGGCAACAATCAGCGTTCCGGCTTCTCTCCTTATGTTGTAATCAATCATTGCAAGTACCAGGGTAAGAATTGCGATAGAAACTGATACGCTTACCAGTATGGTGTGAACGTACCTTCCGGTAAGCAAATCGCGGTAGCCCGGCTGCTCTTCAATTTGGGTCATCTCAACCACTTTTACAGGAGAAAGCTGCTCGACAACATTTCCGAAATCGATTCCCAATAAATTCAGGAAAAGAGGAAGCACGCACAGCGCGGAAACCAGTCCTACATAAAAATCGGGGATGCGGTAATGGTTTCCTGAAAAAATCATTGGTAAAGAATGTTATACGAAAAAATAATCCTGCATAACGGCGTATAACGTATGACTTTTAACTGTCAAGATTGAACTGGCGCAACTTGTTGTAGAGTGTCTTGCGGTCTATATTCAGAATTTTTGCCGCCTTACTTTTGTTATTGTTCACCTCGTTAAGAACCTTTTTTATCATTTCATATTCTGCATGAAGCGCAGCATCTTTAAGATTCACTTCTCCTGTAGCAGGTTCGCTCGACATGGCTATCATTTCTTCGGGGAAAGAAGATGCATCCAGCTCTTCACTCGTATTAATCAGCACCGCTCTGCGAATTACGTTTTTAAGCTCGCGTACATTTCCGGGCCATGGATATTCGCGCAGAATGCTTTCTGCCTTTGAGCTGAATCCCCTGACATTTCTTGACTGCTCATTATTAACGACCGTAAGGAAATGCGTTGCCAGGGGAACGATATCATCTTTTCTTTCGCGCAATGCAGGCACATGAATGCTGAACTCGTTAAAGCGGTGATATAGGTCTTCACGGAATCTCCCTGCCTTGCAAGCGCTGAGTAAATTTTCATTTGATGCAATCAGTATACGCACATCAAGAGTAATATCCTTTGTGCTTCCCAACCGCCTGCATTTTCTTTCCTGCACCACGCGAAGCAATGAACCCTGCACATCGTAAGGCAGATTGGCAACCTCATCAAGAAATAACGTACCTCCGTTTGCCATTTCAAAATGTCCGGGTTTGGAGTTTACTGCGCCCGTGAATGCGCCTTTTTCATAACCGAAAAGTTCTCCGGCAGAAATATCTTTCGGAATAGCTCCGCAATCCATAGCAACAAACGGCTTGCCTGCCCGTTTGCTTTTTTCATGGATAATCCTGGCCACTGCTTCCTTCCCCGAACCGCTCTCGCCATAAATAATTACGCTGTATTCAGTAGGTGCAACCAACTCGATTTGTCGCTGCATTTCTTCTGACTGCCTGCTAATGCCGCGAATGTATCCGTCGGAATTTTCTTCCGGCTTAATTGTGTTTACAGAATCTGTGTTCACTTTTCCGTTTCCCGAAGATTCAGAAACTTTTTTTATCAGGTGAAGAATATCATCAGGAATAAGAGGTTTGGTGATATAATCAAACGCACCGGCTTTAATAACATTAACTGCCATACGGATATCTGAATACCCTGTAATCATTATGACCGGTAATTGCGGATGCGATTTTTTTATTTTAATCAGCATCTCCATTCCATCGGTGTCGCCCAGGCGAAAATCACAGATAAAAATATCCACCGGTGATTGCGAGAGCGCCTCCAGGGCACGCGTTCCGCTGTATGCTGTGTATGTTTCGTAACCTTTGCGTTTCAGAAAACCCGATAAGAGGTTACATGTATCTACATCATCGTCCGCTATAAGAATTCGTTGTATCATTGAAGGTGAAATTACAAAAAAGAAATTAAGCAAAAATAAATTGAAAGTGGGAATGAAATCACCCCTTAGGTTGAGTCTTTTCCGCGTATTCAATCCTTATTCCTGCGTCCATAATATATGAGAGGGGGTTTACCCGCATCGCTTGTTCCATTTCAAAAAAATAAGTGCCTGAAACTGGAAAACGAAAATTTTCCTTGAATAGTATTTTGTTGTCCCAAATATCGCCCAGTCCATTACCTATCCATTTTCCTGTTTCATCGGCAAGTCTTATTTCAACGGTATCGCGTTCGCGCCTGCCATCCGGTGAACGAACAGTAAAAAATAAAAATAAATTACTGAAAGAATATCCCGAAGCATTGCGGATATTGAAATACATATTGTAGGAAGCAACCGTATCGGTTATAGGGACTTCAAATTTCAAGACATTATTCATATCCCATTCAAACTTAGGAATTTTGATATTCTTTTCATACACACGCGCCTTGTCGCATGAGGCAAAAAGAATCAATAAAAAAAAATAAATAAATAATCGGGAAGAATGGAGGGATGGAATGATAGAAGAAATCTTATTTCGAATATTCCAGTCTTTCAATTTTTCAATTTTTCCAATTATCATATTATTAACTCTGCGGCTTTTGCTGCTGACCTTGTTGCTGGTTCCTGTTACTGCCCTGCCTGTGGCCCCGGTTTTTCTTTTTCTTCTTTTTCTTCGGGCGGTCCATCCGGCTGATGCTATCCTGTCCTGCTGCATTTTCATACTCCGGTTCCTCTTCAATTTCTTCCACGTATTTTTTATCGGCCAGTGCGACAGGAAACTGATTCTTTTTATTGAGCTCAATAATTTCTTTTGCTCTCTCTGCGCTTAAGGCAATCCAGCTCGATGCATCGTCCTGCTCTGATGTTCTTTTTTCATCCTCAGTCTCCAGCGCATACCAAAGCATGCGCTTAAAAATATCGGTCTTGCGATGAAACGCCCTGCCTTTTTCTGTTTTCAGAACAATGTCTGAAGAAGGTATGTCTCGCAATGCATCCATGTATGAATCAAGTTCATAGTTTAAGCAACATTTTAATTTGCCGCATTGTCCCGCCAGCTTTGCAGGGTTCAATGAAAGATTCTGGTACCGCGCTGCACTGGTGGTGACGGTTTTAAAATCTGTAAGCCATGTAGAACAACAAAGTTCCCTACCGCATGAACCGATGCCGCCCAGGCGTCCCGCTTCCTGCCGCATCCCTATTTGACGCATATCTACACGCACATGAAACTCTTCGGCCAGCTTGCGGATTAATTCTCTGAAATCTACGCGCCCTTCAGCCGTGTAATAAAAGGTCGCTTTTTTTCCGTCACCACGAAATTCTACATCGCTCAGTTTCATTTCAAGTTTTAAGTCTCCAATAATAGCCCGCGTGCGATGCAGCACAGATGTTTCCTTATCCCGCAGCGAATTCCATTTTTCAACGTCAACCTCTTTGGCCTTGCGGTAGAGTATCCGTATCTGGTCGGAATTTTCCATTACATTTTTACTCTTCAACTGAAGCCGTACCAATTCTCCTACCTGCGAAACCACACCTATATCGTGCCCGCCGGTAGATTCTACAGCCACCACATCCCCTGTTTTTAATTCCAGCTTTTCCTTATTGCGATAAAATTCTTTTCGCGTTCCTTTAAAGCGAACTTCCACTACATCAAAAGGCGCCTGTCCCGGGGGCAGCAGCATATCCCCCAGCCAGTTAAAAACATTCAGCTTGTTGCAGCCGCCTGTTCCGCAAGTGCCATTACTCCGGCATCCCGCAACGGTTTGCCCACCTGTATTTGCTCCTGTACTGCAGCCCATTTTTAAATAAGTTAAATGTTATATGCTATTAGTTATCCTGATAAAAGCGTGCGCAAAGTTACGCAATCAAACTGTAGCGTTTTCTGTTTGCTTTTGAGTAAGTAATTTGTTCATCTCCAATGAGAGCGCCAGGAAAAGTATTTTAGGATTTGCATTTCGTTCAATATGATAATGTGCTTTGCTAAGTTTATCCATAATCTGGTTTGCATTGTTAACAGTAATAAATGGGGAGAATCGTTTCAGCTCATCCATTTCATTTTCAGAAATGCGCACCAGGGAATTATCCCCATAATTCATCAGCACACACTCCCGGCAGATATCTAATGCATTAGCCAGGAAATTTTTTTGCCCTTCGCGTTTTTTCTCCTGCATTTTTTCCGTCCACAAAATAAGCTCTTTATAATTCAATGAATAGCAAAGTCGCATCCATGCAAGAAACGGCTCTGTAGAGTTTTCCAGGGCATCATCTTTCAGAGCCAGCTTCACGGCAAGATTATAATTTCCTTCTGCAAGGCGGCTTATATTTTTTGCCCGCGATAAACTTAGCTCGTAGTTTTTTTCAATCACATGAGTTAATTCCTTCTCTGCAATCCTGCTTACCTGCACAAGCTGCGTTCGTGAAGAGATAGTGCTAAGGATGTGCTCGTAGTTTTCACTTACCAGGACAAACAATGTGTGCGGTTCAGGTTCTTCAAGTGATTTGAGAAGTTTATTTGCAGCGCTTGCATTAAGTTTTTCCGGCAGCCAGAGTATTATGTATTTATAACCACCTTCAACACTTTTTAGAGATAATGTGTGAATAATATCTGCACTTTCATCCACAGAAATCTGCGGCTGCTTGTTATCAATTTCCAATTGCTGTGTCCAGTCCAAAAAAGACATATAAGAGTTTTGAGTCAGCGCATTTCTCCATTCGGCAATAAAGTCAACACTTTTGGGTTTAGTGATTCCTTTAACAGGCGAAACCGGGAAAGAAAAATGTACATCGGGATGAATGAACCGGGAAAACTTAAGGCAGGAATTACATTCTCCGCATGAATCATCCTTCTTTTTTTGCGTGCATGAAATAAACTGCGCGTAGGCAATGGCGAGGAGCAATGCACCGGTTCCTTCTGCACCCAAAAACAACTGAGCGTGACTGATTCGGTTTTCAAGAACTGAATGAATTAATTGCTGTTTTAGCTCCGAATGCCCTATAATGTCTGCAAAACGCATGGCTGTAAATTTGAAAAAACTTCCGGAAAATCAACGATATTTCTTTCCTTTTATTTTTGCTGCATGAAAACCGTTGACGATTTTGATTTCCTGGGGAAGAAAGTGCTGGTGCGGGTTGATTTTAATGTTCCGCTCGACAAGGAATATCATATTACTGATGACAAAAGAATACGCGCAGCCATACCCACCATAAGAAAGATTTTAAACGATGGAGGTTCGGCAATTCTTATGTCGCATCATGGAAGGCCAAAGTCGGGGCCGGAAGAAAAATTTTCGCTGAAACATGTAGTGAAGCACCTGATGCTTCTGCTAAACGTAACGGTATACTTTGCCAACGACTGCATTGGCGAAGAAGCCGAAAAGAAATCGTCCGCTCTTAAAAATGGCGAAGTCCTTCTGCTGGAAAATCTTCGCTTTCATAAAGAAGAAGAAAAAGGTGATGAAGCGTTTGCAAAAAAACTTGCACAGCTCGGAGATTTTTATATTAATGACGGTTTCGGCACCGCACACCGTGCGCATGCTTCTACCGCGGTCATCGCAAAGTTTTTTCCAGGAAGAAAATGTTTCGGATACCTGATGGCTGCTGAAATAGAAAACGCAGAACGAGTTATGCGGTATGCGGAAAAACCGTTGACGGCAATCATGGGCGGAGCGAAGGTGTCTGACAAAATCCTGGTTATTGACAGCCTTCTCGAACGCGTGAACCATCTGATTATTGGCGGTGGCATGGCTTTTACGTTTGTGAAAGCTAAGGGTGGAAATATCGGCAGGTCGCTGGTGGAAGCCGATAAGCTTGACCTGGCGCTTAAGATAATGGACGATGCAAAAAAGAAAAACGTTCAGCTTCACCTTCCTACGGATGCCGTGATTGCCGATGCATTTTCAAATGAAGCGCAGTCAGCTGTTGCTCCGGTTGAGAAAATTACCGAGGGATGGATGGGGCTTGACATTGGTCCTGAAAGTATAAAAAGTTTTTCAGAGGTGGTTATCAATTCAAAAACCATTTTATGGAATGGCCCTATGGGTGTTTTTGAAATGGAAAAATTTGCAACGGGAACTAAAGCTGTCGCCAAGGCAGTTGCAGACGCCACTGCAAAAGGAGCTTACTCGCTTATAGGCGGTGGTGATTCCGCTGCTGCTGTTGTACAATTTGGATATGAAAACAAGGTAAGCTACGTTTCCACAGGCGGAGGCGCCTTGCTCGAATATTTTGAAGGAAAAATTTTGCCGGGAATTAAAGCTATAATGGACTAAATGAAATTTCGAATTGCGAATTGTGGATTGCGGATTATTACTCGATTCCGCAATTTAAAATCCGAAATCCGAAATCAATAGCGCCTATGAATGAATTCTCCCCTGATAAAATCATCATCCCTCTCACATTTCTTCCACTCGATGAAGGAGGTGTGCATCTTTTAATTGATGCCATAATTAATGGTAATGCCATTAAGCTGCTTGTTGATACGGGCGCTTCCAAGACTGTATTCGACAAGAAGAGAATTAAAAAATTGTTCCGCAAGAAACGTTTCAAGCGGCATCACAGTTTGTCGATTGGCCTTGGCACAAGCAGGATGAAGAGCCACATTATTATGCTTGAAAATTTTTTTATCGGGGGGCTGACTATAAATAATTTCGAATCTGTTCTTCTCAACCTAGACAATGTGAATAAAAGTTACCAGATGCTCGGGCTGCCTGCAATAGATGGCGTTTTAGGAGGGGATGTTTTGCAAAAACATAAAGCAGAAATTGATTACGGAAAAAAGCAGATGGTGCTGACTCTTTAATTGTAAAACACGTTCATTACCTCACCCCTTTCGTCCCCTCTCCTTTAGGAGAGGGGATTCTTCCGGATCGTACTCCCCTTCTCCTGAAGGAGAAGGGGTTTGGGGAATGAAGTCACAAAAATTTTCTTCTCACTTTTTCATCCGGCACCATACATTCGTTCTTCTTGCCGAACCATTTGTACCGGTTACGGGCCACAACATCATAAACCCAGTCACGAATAGGTCGGGGAATGAGCATAAAAACATAAAAAAATTGCCACCCGCCTCCCAGGCGTTTCATAATTTTCAGGACAGCGGTCGACCGGAAATAAACCTTACGGTCTGCAATCAAAGCGATGGAGTCTGTTGAAGAAATGTTTTGCTTTATGATTTCGTCAGCCTCCAAATTGCCGGCAAACTGAAGTAAAGCGAACCGCAGCCGGTCTTTTTTATCGTGCTTCAAGAGAAAATTGACAAAGCCATTGCACAAATGACAAACTCCGTCAAAGACAACGATATAGTTATCGGTCATGGCAGACGGTTTAGTAAAAAGGAATTTGTCATAAGGGACATCCAATTACCAGGACAGCAAACTAAGCCGGCAGCTAAGACCAGAACCTTCAATCCCTTTCGCATAAATGCATCGTAATTTATTTATGAAACTTTTTGTAGTGCTTTTTAGGTCTGTTTGTATTTGACTTATCCCCTGTCGCATCAGCCATTAAAAGGTCTATTTGCTTTTTAACGAGATCAGCATTTTTAACTTTCACTTTCACGTGGTCGCCAAGGCGATAAATTTTTCCTGTGCGGGCTCCTTTAATCCTGAAATTGTAATCGTCAAATTCATAAAAGTCATCTTCTAAATCGCGCATGCGCACCATACCTTCGCATTTGTTTTCCGTTATCTCTACAAAAATTCCCCAATCGGTCAAACCGGTAATGATGCCTGCAAATTCCTGTCCTTTTTTTGTGAGCATAAATTTTGCCTGCATAAATTTATTGGATGCTCTTTCCGCATCGGTGGCGCGTATTTCCATATCGGTGCAATGTTTACAGCGGTCTTCCAGGTTTTTTGCGCCGGTTCTTTTTCCTTCCAGGAAATTATCGAGCAACCTATGAACCATTACATCGGGAAACCTGCGGATAGGCGATGTGAAATGCGTATAATAATCGAACGCCAATCCATAATGCCCAACATTATCGGAAGTGTATCGTGCTTTGGACATGCTCCGGATGGCTAATTGCTCCAGCATATTTTGTTCGTCTTTGCCTTTAACATCCTGCAATAATTTATTCAGCGATTTGCTGATGGATTTATCATTGCTCGTATTTATTTTATATCCGAATGCTCCGGCAACGCGGGCAAAATCGGCAATTCGCTCTGCAACGGGGCCTTCGTGAATGCGGTATACAAAATCCATTTTCTTCCCGCCGCTTTTGCCGACAAGCTCCGCAACATATTTGTTTGCAAGCAGCATAAATTCCTCAATAAGATTATTGGTCTCCAGAGTTTCTTTCAGAAATACACTGACAGGGTTTCCTTTTTCATCCAGCGCAAACCGTGTTTCGGTTTTCTCAAAACCAATGGCGCCCTTGCCGAATCGTTCTTTGCGCAGAATTTTTGCAAGCCGGTTGAGTTCGTTTAATTCATCATAAAAAATTCCCTTGCCTTCATCAAGAATTTTCTGTGCCTCTTCATACGTGAATCTTTTATCAGAGTGAATCACCGTTCGCCCGAACCATTTTGAATGAACTACGGCTTGGTCATCTATCGTAAACACGGCTGAATAACAAAGCTTATCCTCCTTAGGGCGAAGAGAGCACAAATCATTGGAAAGTTTTTCGGGAAGCATGGGAACCACGCGGTCTACCAGGTAGACGGATGTTGCCCTTGAGTATGCTTCCGTATCAAGCAGTGAATCTTCCTTTACGTAATGACTTACATCGGCAATATGCACGCCGATTTCCCATTGGTTATTTTCAGTTCTCCTGATAGATAGTGCATCGTCAAAGTCCTTCGCATCAACCGGGTCTATAGTGAAGGTTGTTACGGTGCGAAAATCTTTACGCACGGCAATGTCTGCCTGCGAGATAGTGTCTCTTATGGTAGATACTTCAGCTTCCACTTTATTTGGAAAACGGTTCGGCAAACCAAACTCCGTAAGTATTGAAAGTATTTCCGTTTCGTTTTCACCGGGCATTCCCAGCAGCTCAACGATTTTCCCGATAGGGTTTTTTCTGCCCTTCTCCCACTCCAGTATTTCAGCAACGGCTTTCATTCCGTTCTGAGCTCCGTTAATATGTTCGGGCGAAATAAAAATATCAGTGTGCATTCTCGGACTGTCGGGAACAAGGAATGCATATTTATTTGAAAGCTGAACAGTTCCGGTAAAATGAGTCCGGGCGCGCTGCAGCACCTCTATCACTTCTCCTTCCATTTTTTTGTTTTTATGGCGGGGATGAAGCAGCACCTTCACCCTGTCGCCATGAAGGGCATTGCGCAGGTATTTTTCCGATATATATATATCGTCTTCGCCATCTTCCGATAAAAGAAAGGCCGCTCCGCTTTGGGTAACATCAAGTATCCCTTCCATAAACGCATGAACGGGTTTAAGCTTATAGCGATATGGCTCGGCTTCAATAATTTTTTCTTCTTTAACCAGTTTGTCAATGACAGAAGCTACTGCCTGCCGCATGAGCTTGTTGAAATGGTCTTCATAGCGGGATTTGATTGTTTCTTTTCCCTCTTCTTTTACTGCGTCTTTGCGCAGCATTTTTGCAAGCTGCCGCGGATTATAATTTCTACCCGGATTATTCGTGAAAATTTCGAGCAGCTCCCCGGCAATTTTTTCCGGCTTCAGTAAATCGTCTTCCTGTTTTTTCTGTTTCATATTAAAATTCTCTGCAAAGGTGCGGATAAAATTTTTCAGAAAAGGTTAAATAATAGTAAAGTTGATTATATCCCTGTTATGACCAATACGATGAATGCCAGGTGCAGAGTAAATCTTTCCTATTTTTGTTTAAGAAATTTAAACATGAAACTATTTACGGCATTTGCCACCATAATTATTTTGCACACCCTGGCAACTGCACAGAGTTCTTATTTCAGCGGGGCATTCGGTTACGGGTTTCCTGCAGGCGAACGCATCGGTATTGAATCACCGGGCGGTGCTGACAAAAATGTTTATGGGTCCTTCGGAAAAGGGCTTACCCTGGGACTGAACACCGGCTATATGGTAAACAATAATGTTGGTTTTGACATTGGAATATGGTACGTCACCGGCTCCACGTATGAATTTGTAACTTTCGATACAACTGTTGGCAATGTTACCGATATGGTAAGCGGAAAAACTATCCGTATTATGCCTGCTTTAAAAGTTTCTTCGGAAAAGAAAAATAAGTTGTATGCAAAATTCGGATTCATCCTCGGCATTGCCACCGAACTTAATGATGATGAAACATACTTTGTTCCTTCTTCCGGCGGTTCCACCCCGGTATTTGCACGGCAGGAATTCAGAGGAGGCACATCTTTCGGATGGACGGGTGCCTTTGGCATTGACTTTTCTGAAAATCAAACCACTTCTGTTTTTCTTGAAGTGAATTTTTGTCACCAGAATTATTTACCCGAAATGCTTACACAGTATGTGCCCGGCTCAGTCAAGAATACGTATCATCTCGTTGATGAACCCAACCCTAATGCACCAGATGAAAGACTAAGGCCCTCATTTCCTTTCAGCACCATTGGAGCTACGCTGGGCGTTAAATTTTTTTCGTCCTCAAAAAAGAAAAATGCTGCAGAGGCACCGGAAGAAAAATAATTTTACTGCAAACAAAAAAATGTGCTTAGTTTCGTAACCCATAAAAACCTGGCCGGCCCTTTCATGAAAGCTAAAACAATTATTCTCGTTGCAATTTTATTTTTTGTTTCTCCAACTGGTTCACATGCGCAAAAAGGTTTTTGGCTGGACGGCAGCGCTGAAATAAAAAACTCCAGGATCGGAGATTATTTTTTGCACACTGATATTTTAGACAGTTCTGGCAATTATGTGCCCATGCACACTGCCTTTACTCCAAAGATAAGCATTGGAGCCGCGGCAGGTTACAATATCAACGAGCGTATAGGTGTAAGCATAGGACTTACCTATTCAATGCTCGGTCACGAATATTACAACTATATGTATAACTATTCAGGATTTACCATTGAATATAAAAGAAAGTTATCTTTAAATTATATCGAGGTGCCTCTGCAGATTTATTATACACATTCTCCCGGAAAAAAAGTATCGTTAATAGCTGCTGCAGGTGGTTATGCTGCGCTGCTTGTATCGTATAAAGATGAAAATAAACTTTTTCTGTATGATGGCAGCATTGGCTCCGCTACAGCTGAGGGTAAATCACTTACTGAATCATTAACTTCAAGCACCACTACTATAAACATAAATGCCTCCTTGAAAGAAGAGCCATATAATGCTTATGATTATGGGTTAATTGCCGGCATAGGCATCAGGATAATGCTTTCAGATAAAAAGTGTTTAACCCTTATGCCGCAATATAGTTTTGGCTTGGTAAATGTAAAAAACAAAAAAGCAGAAGTTGTTTATCAGAACCAAACATATTTGTATTGGAAAGACCGGGGCGATTATAGTCCCAACTTAGAGAAAGACTATATTAATTCATCTATCGGATTGAAAATAGGATTACGGTTTGCGCTTTAACTATTGGTCTGCAATAATTTATTAGTTATCCTTCCTTTTCTTACGCTCACCGTTTTTTTTGTGTAACATATCGAAAATTATCCTGATTAATTTTCGGCAACGGTAGTTTTGTATTCAAAATTATCGTGGAATGAAAACAAAACTAATTGCATTATTATGCATGGCGCTTTTGTCTGTTACTGCTAAGGCACAGAACGGACGGCTTTCGTTAGGTGTAGAAGTTGCTGCACCCATAGGCGATTTTGCCGACCAATCGAACGTTGGCGTTGGAGGCACGCTCCGTTTTGAGCAACCGCTCAACGATAAGCTGAGCTTAACCGGCACTGCCGGATTAATCTCTTTCGGGGGTGATGAAATTTCATCGGGCGTTCCCTATTATAATGAATACAGGAGAAAAACTACCAGCACCATGATTCCCATACAGATTGGTTTAAAGTATTATACGCAAAAGATGATGGATGGCTTTTATGTTGCTCTTGAAACGGGGGTGCATGTGAGTTCATTTAAAGTTTCAAGCGAAACGATTGTAAATGGATACAGTTCTACCTCGGATAATACCAAAACCAGCAGTGACTTCGGGCTGGCGCCTGAACTTGGCTTTCACCTGGCAAACCTCGATTTTGGCATACGTTACCAGATGATATTTGTAAAGGCAACGGTAACTTCTACAAATCCTGTTACACAACAAACAACTACTTCAGAAAAGAACACCACGTATTCATATATTGGGCTGCGCCTTGCTTACGTGTTCGGTTCAAAATAAATCCTGACAGAGCACAATAAAAAAAGTCCCCCGCTCTGCGGAAGACTTTTTTATTTGATGAGGTATGTTGATTCTCTTTTAGAACTTTCCGCAGAAACCAACCTGCATTACAGATTTTGCAGCGCCTGCTTCAAGATATGCTCCGAAATTCTCTGAGAACAAGAAACGAAGTCCAAAAGTGGTTTCAAAACCAAGAGGAATGGGATTAACCAGGTCAACAGATTGTGTTCCTGATGGGTCGTTTGAGGTAAAGCTCCAGTTACCGGTTCTGTAACCGATTCCTATTCCATAGTAAGGGTCCAGCTTGTCGTTATCTCCGAAGTGCCAGTTGATACGGAGCAGCGCGCTGACGGAATTGAATTCATCTTTATAATTGTACGTACTATTAGAGTAAGTTGGATTACCGAAAGCATCATAACCAGTAATTGCTTGATTTGTGGTGTTATACTCAAAAGTATAAGCAACATAAGCAATGTTAATCCCTACGCCTATGCTTTCTCCAATGCCATATTCCCATTTAGCATACATCGGTCCGAAATTAGTAAATTTGTATCCGTCTTCGCTTTTAAAGTTAGCAGCAAGAGCACTTGCCAAAGTTCCGAAACCGTAGCCAAGCGATACGACTGATTTTTCTTCCTCAAACGCTTGCGCAGAAGAAGTTTTTCCACCCATGAACATTGCTGTCAGGAGGCAAAGAAATAAAGTGAGTGTTTTTTTCATGTGAATGATTTTTTTAGTGGTTTTATTATTTATTGGTTCTGCGGGTAAACATAGGAAAATTAATTTTAAATGAACAAAAATATTTTTTAACATACAAACACCTGTTTAAAAGGTAAAAGGCTATAATTTATGCGGGTTATATGCCCTTTTAATTATTGCCGATTGTACCCACCAAACCAAACTGAATCACCGATTTGGCAAAACCCGTTTCGACATATAAACCAAGGCGGGGAGTAAAATAAAAGCGCACACCTAAGGTTGCATCAAAGCCGAGAGGAAAGATGGAGTTGAATTCAAGATGATTGGTTCCGTTGTTGGGGTCGTTACTGGAATACGTGTAATTATCACTTCGGTAACCAATGCCCACACCCCAGTATGCATCTACTTTATCGTTATCGCTGAAATGCCTGTTGTAGCGTAGCAAAAAACTGAAAGAGGAATAATCCTGCTTCTCCAGGTAAGATGTGTCGCTGCCGCTGGCACTGCTATACCCGCGATAATTGTATGTGTAACTACGGCCTACCCAGGCAAGATTAACTCCGATTCCCTGCTCGTCAGAAAGGCCAAATTCTATCTTACCATAAAGCGGGCCGGTGGAAGATTTTCTAAATTCCGTCACAGCGCTGTTCGATTCCGCGCTGCTGGCAATGGCATCCCACCAACTGCCAAGCCCATAGCCGGCAGACCAAACTACGTAGTTCTCGTCAAAGCTCTGTGCTTTGCCGCAGAATGTGATGCAAACAAATGAGATGAGAAGTAGAGAAAAATTTTTCATGTCAGGTAAATTTTTAATAAGGATGCAAGATAAATTAATTCTGAATTAAAAATATTTCACATAAGTAACCTGTGAAATCCTCATTCTTCCACTACAGCGCCACCTTTGTATAACTGCTTTTGATATTTAAGCGATGGAGAAGGAATAAATTCTCCAAGGCCAAGCGCATTCCATATCTCGTCCACTTTTTGAATTGTTTTATCATCGGAGCAAAGTATGTTGGGCCAGTCGCGTTCAAAGCCATCGAGAGCTTTGGTTTTGCGGGTGCCATCTAAAAAAATGACCCCACCTCTGCCCTCTCCCGAGGGGAGGGAGTTATTATCAGGAAGTATTATAGAGTCTCTCTTTGGGTCAACATTATTTGTAAAGCGCCAAACAGCATCGGCAACAGAAGTAATGTCAATGGTATGGTCGAGAAAGAGGACTACTTTGATTCCTTCGAGTATTCCGCTTTTAAATATTTTTTCTGACAATTCTTTGATATGATTTTTTCTGTTCTTCTGCACAGTAATAAAAATGAGTGAAATGTTCTTTTCAAGGAGGGAAGAATTTATGTCTGATACTTCAGGGAATGACACCCCCCTCCATCTCTCCCCAAAGGGGAGAGGGTTACTTTCTTTTGTTGAAGAAGCTGCTCCGGCAAAAGTCCCCTCTCCTTTGGAGAGGGGATTTAGGGGTGGGGTGTTTTCTTCCGGGAATTTTTTTGTTGCATCAATACCCATCTTGCCCCCGAAAGCCATCACCGAACATGAGTGGTCAAGTACGTCAACCGGTCCTTGTGTGAAATGGATATCAGCAGATGGATTGCAGTTTTGCAAAATGTATCGTGCAACTTCCTCGTAATCGTGAATGTTTACATCGCCATCCACCACAATCATAAATTTGTTGAACATCATCTGCCCTGCTCCCCAAAGAGAGTGCATCACTTTTATCGCCTGTCCCGGATACTCTTTTTTTATTTTGATAATAGCTAAGTTGTGAAACACTCCGTGCACCGGAAGTTCCATGTCAATTATTTCGGGAACCATGGTCATCTTTATGGGCACCAGAAAAATTCTCTCTGTGGCTTTGCCCAGCCATGCATCCTCCTGCGGAGGAATACCAACGATAGTAGCGGGATAAACGGCATCTCTGCGATGCGTAATGCAGGTGATATGAAACCGCGGATAATAATCTGCCAATGAATAATACCCGGTATGATCTCCAAACGGGCCTTCAAGAATGTATTCTTCTTCGGGGTCAATATATCCTTCTATAATAATGTCTGCATCAGAAGGCACTTGCACATCCTGGGTAAGGCACTGAACCAACTCAACTTTTTTCTTTCGTATAAAACCCGCCAGCATATATTCGTCAATGCCGTCGGGCATAGGGGCCGTGGCAGCATAAGAATATACCGGGTCGCCACCCAGCGCAACAGCAACAGGCATTTTTATTCCAAGCTTTTTATATTCTGCAAAATGCCGTGCCGAAACTTTATGCCGGTGCCAGTGCATGGCCGTAAGCGTGGGAGAATAAACCTGCATGCGGTATAAACCTACATTGCGTATTTCCGTTTGCGGGTCTTTGGTGTGGATAATGGGCAACGTGATGAACGGGCCTCCATCTCGCGGCCAGCATTGCAGCACAGGAAATTTTGTAACATCAGGATTCTGCATCACCACTTCCTGGCATTCACCCTTTCCTTTTTTTACTTTGGGCATCCATGAGGCAATGCTGCTCAGGGTGGGAAGCATTTTTAGCTTTTCTGAAATGGAATCCTTCGGCTTCATCAGTTGTTTCAGAAGCTCTTCAATTTGCTTTCCAACAGCATCCAGATTTTTAACACCCAATGCCATTGCCATTCTCTTTTCGGTGCCGAAAGAATTTATAAGAAGCGGGAATTTTGTTCCGGTGTTTTCAAAGAGCAATGCTTTATTCCTACTGTCGTCAGCTTTTGATACGCGGTCTGTGATTTCAGGAATTTCAAGATGCGGGTTAACATACTCCCTGATGCGGACAAGCTCCCCTGCATCTTCAAGCGTTTTAATCCAATGCTGCGTATTGCGATACATGATGGGCAAAGGTAAAGCAGGTTCAACAGATATAATCTGCTTTCAATAACTACAATAGACCGATACAGGAAACCGGAGCAAAAAATTCCGGCTATTTATTATTGGCCAAAACAATAAATCCAACCAATCCAATTCCATATCCTATTCCGCCCCACACAATGGACTTGCGGATTTTGTAATCCCTTACTTTTTTGGAATACCCCTCAACAAAATCAGGGCTATTTAAAAGTTCAGGGTCGGTGATTTTTTGCTTCGACATCCTGGGCGAAAAACTCCCTACAACGGTCGTAAAAAGAGGCGGGCCTATAAGCCCGTAGAAAAAACCAAAGTAACCGCTTGCAACACCTACAACAACGCTTGTTATTTTTAATGCATCGCTATCGTAAAACCGCATAGCTTCCTGCTCTCCTTTTATAAACATCCGCATTTCATCCATGCTGAAAAGGTCGGGGTCGAGTTGGTCGGGCTTATAAAGCACTTCTTCCTTACCCGCACTTTCAATGGAAAAAACCCGTGCCAGCAAAATGCTTTTGTTTCTTTCCTTAATGTCGGTAGAATGCTTGTAAATAATGTATTCCGCATTGACCTCAACAATTTTGGTATAGATTTTTCTTCCGTTATAAAGCGTAAGCACGTCCTGTGATATTGCTGTTTTCCATGAAAACTGCAGGAAAATAATGATAAAAAAAGCGAAAGCGATTCTTAGCATAAAAGAGTTTTTTCAAAAGTACAGTTTTAAAATTATCCTGTATCCGCCTCCTTTTATTAGTTTCAAACGTGCCAATTTTGGCAGAACCGATTCCTGTTACGCATACCATTTTCAATATTAACTTTGCGCTCCCGTTTATGAAAATTATGACCAAAACAGAGTTCGAAAGCAGGCACATAGGCATTTCTGAAGAAGATGCAGAAAAAATGCTTGCTGAAATAGATGCTTCATCCATTGATGAGCTTATTAGCCAAACGATTCCTGCGTCCATACGCATGAATCGTGATTTGAATATTCCCGAAGCGCTTACCGAGTGGCAATACCTTAAGGAGCTTAGAGAGATTGCTAACAAAAACAAAGTCTATAAATCATATATAGGGCAGGGATATTATAATTGTATTGTGCCTTCTGTAATTCAAAGAACCATTTTTGAAAATCCGGGATGGTACACCGCCTATACGCCTTACCAGGCAGAGATTGCGCAAGGTCGGTTGGAAGCACTGCTGAATTTCCAGACCATGGTTGTTTCACTTACCGGGTTGCCTATAGCTAACGCATCATTGCTGGATGAAGCAACAGCAGCAGGTGAAGCAATGCACATGTTGTTTGCCAGCCGCTCCGGTCACGGAGAAACGGGAGAAGCAAATAAATTTTTTGTTGACAAGCGTTGCTTTCCCCAAACTCTCGAAGTTCTTAAAACCCGCTCCGCACCGTTGGGAATTGAACTGGTGATTGATGACTTTAAAACGTTTGTTCCCGATAAAACATTTTTCGGTGCGCTGCTTCAGTATCCCGATGCAAACGGTGAAATCCATGATTACTCAGAGTGGGTAACTTTTGCGAAACATAATAATGTGAGGATTGCAGTTGCTGCTGATATTTTATCACTCGTTCTACTTATTCCTCCCGGGGAATGGGGCGCTGATATTGTGATAGGTTCCACACAGCGATTTGGAGTTCCGATTGGATACGGTGGCCCGCATGCGGCTTATATTTCTGCATCGGAAGAATTTAAGCGGCTAATGCCGGGAAGAATCATAGGTGTTTCAAAGGACGCACATGGAAATCGCGCGCTGAGGATGTCACTACAAACCAGAGAGCAGCACATACGCAGAGATAAAGCAACTTCAAATATATGCACAGCACAGGTGCTGCTGGCGGTAATGGCTTCGATGTATGCCGTGTATCATGGCCCGGATGGATTAAAGAAAATTGCATCGCGGGTTCATGGGCTTGCGGGAAGCCTAAACGGTACATTGAAAAATCTCGGGTATAAGCAACTGAACAAAAATTATTTCGATACGCTTTGCGTAGAAGCCGGAGAGCTGACCGGGAAAATAAAAGAGATTGCGCTGAAGAATGAAATTAATTTCAGGTATGACAATAACTGTGTAGGAATTTCATTGGATGAAACCACCGATGAAAAGGATTTGGAAAAAATTATTTCTGTTTTTGCACAGGCGAAAAATGCGAAGCCTGAAAAAATGACTTCACCGGGTAATGACGTTGGAAATTTTCCTTCTGAACTGAAAAGAGCTTCTGCAATCCTCACCCATCCTGTATTTAATACACACCGCACCGAGACGGAAATGATGCGGTACATCTCAAAGCTGGAGAAAAAAGATTTATCTCTTACACACTCCATGATTCCGTTGGGCTCATGCACCATGAAGCTGAATGCTGCATCAGAATTAGTTCCGCTTAGCTGGAGGCATTTCAGCTCATTGCATCCGTTTGTTCCGGCAGACCAGGCAGAAGGATACAGGCAAATTATTAAAGAACTCGAAAAACACTTGTGTGAAATCACCGGGTTTGCAGGTGTGTCGCTTCAACCAAATTCAGGTGCGCAGGGTGAATATGCCGGGCTGATGATTATTCATTACTACCAGAAACATAAAGGAGAAGGCCATAGGAATGTAGTGCTGATTCCTCAGTCTGCTCATGGAACAAACCCCGCGAGTGCTGTAATGGCCGGAATGAAAGTAGTAGTGGTACGTACTGATGAAAACGGAAATGTTGACATCAACGACCTGAAAGAAAAAGCCGGGCTGCATAAGAATAATTTGTCATCGCTGATGATAACGTATCCTTCTACTCACGGTGTGTTTGAAGAATCGATAAAAGAAATCACTTCCATCATTCATCAGAATGGCGGGCAGGTTTATATGGATGGTGCTAACATGAATGCGCAGGTCGGGCTTACCTCGCCTGCCATGATAGGCGCTGATGTTTGTCATTTGAATTTGCATAAAACTTTTGCTATCCCTCATGGCGGTGGGGGGCCGGGTATGGGACCCGTAGGTGTTGCTGCTCATCTTGTTCCGTTCCTTCCTTCTCATCCGTTTCTTGGCACCGGCTCAGAACAATCTCCCGTAGTTGCTGCTGCACCCTGGGGAAGTGCAAGTATTCTTTTAATTTCATACGGATACATTCGTATGCTTGGTAAAACCGGGTTGAAGAATTCCACTTTGATTTCAATTCTTAATGCGAACTACCTGAAAGCTGTTCTCGAAAAATACTATCCTGTTTTATACCAGGGCAAAAACGGAAGAGTGGCGCATGAGCTGCTGCTCGACTGCCGCGGCTTTAAGAAGCATGGAATAGAAGTTGAAGATATCGCCAAGCGGCTGATGGATTATGGATTCCACGCTCCTACCGTTTCTTTTCCGGTTGCGGGTACGCTTATGATTGAGCCCACTGAAAGCGAATCGATGCACGAGCTCGACCGCTTTTGCGATGCGATGAAAAGCATACGAAACGAAATAGAAGAAGTGGAGAAAGGCATGGCCGACAAAACGGATAATGTTTTGAAAAATGCTCCGCATACTATATACATTGCCGCAGCTAATGACTGGAGTCATTCTTACAGCAGAGAAAAGGCATGCTTCCCTCTGGAATGGGTAAAAGAAAATAAATTCTGGCCTTCTGTTTCGCGGGTCGACAATGCATATGGTGACAGAAATTTAGTTTGCACCTGCCCTGAAATTGAGACATATACCGAGCTATCAGAGCTAAAAACTTAAAAATCCTTAATTCATTTTGCATTTGTTATTATTTTAATACTTTTGTTCATGAAATTTATAAACCCTTAAATCAACAAACTATGAAAAACATTTACGCAATTATTGTATTATCATTATTTGTAGGCAGTGCCTATTCTCAGGTACATATTATGGGAGATGCAAGTACTGCACCTCATCAGTTTAGACATTATCAAAAGCATGTTGGCGTTCCTGCAGATCGGGCAACGAATACGTTTGTACTTGATTACGATTCAGCCGATTCGTATATCCAGCACCAATCGTTGGGAAACAACTATTTTAATGATATTTCAAGAATGAACTGGAATTATACAAAGGCCAACGGTGATACGCTTAATAATGAAAAAAATTATATAGTGATTGCTTTCGATAGCGCATTTGATGCTTATACACAAACCGGATATCCTCAAACCAGCTATAGCAACATTCGTGTTGATTCACTTTTTGCAATTGTAGGACACGAAAACAATACGGGTTTAGATGACACCCTCATTACAAAGATAGTTACGGTTGATTCAAGAGGTTACCCAACTTCTACAATTCTTTGGAGAGACACATCGATTAGCCAAAGTTTTGCAGGAGGTGTTCCATGGGATAACTTTAGTAACCTTGCTGAATTAAGCTGGGCTCCAAATCTTTTGTTGCCTACCTCCAAACGTTTTGCCGTTAGAATGGAATACCACGGAGATAGAGCCGATACTTTTGGTGTGGTTTATGGATTTGGCTCATTCAATGCTCCATGCCCATCGCAAAATTTCGATTTAGCCGTTACAACTAATTTTTCGACTATTACTTCTGGTACACCACCGCCACCTAGTTTTGTGGCAAATAGCGTTATGCTTTGGACTAAGTATACACAATATGGATTGCTTCCCCGGGCGGCAGACGGTGCCAGCATTTTTTATGATTGCAATTCTAACGGTACCTATGATGCAGGAACAGATGGTGAAAATTATGTTCAAAATTGGCTTATCAGGGCTGTGGTTACAACTGACGCACCTAGCGGAATTGAAGCAGAATATATGAAGGCCGGAATTCGCTTATATCAGAACACTCCGAATCCATTTGCACACAGTTCGACTATTAATTATGAGCTTGCAAAACCAGGAAATGTTTCTCTCGCAATCTATGATATTGCTCAAAGGAAAATTGCAGTATTGGATGAAGGCAGCAAATCTGCAGGCAAGCACAGCATTACCGTTGATTCAGGTACATTGTCTGAAGGGCTTTATTTCTATACCCTGAATGTTGGCGATATTTCATTCACCAAGAAAATGATGATTGCTAAATAATTTATTCCTTTTTCTTAAAGAAACCCCTGTGAATAATTTCGCAGGGGTTTTTTAATTTTTCTCCATCAGCTCGCGGAGAATTTTAGAAGCAAAAATGAAATTCTTCAGTTCATTATTATTTGAAGCAGTTATCTCCCTGTTGGAACCTTCCCACCATTTTTTTCCCTCGTGAAGAAAAATAATTTTGTCGCCAATTTCCAGTACCGAATTCATGTCGTGGGTATTGATAACGGTAGTGGTTTGGTATTCCTCCGTTATCTCTTTAATCAGGTTGTCAATTAATATAGCGGTCTGAGGGTCGAGGCCCGAATTGGGTTCATCAAAGAATAAATATTTAGGAGTGGGAGAAATGGCGCGGGCAATGGCAACGCGTTTTTTCATTCCACCGCTAAGCTCTGACGGAAAAAGCTTAGTCACATTAATCAGGTTCACCCGCTTAAGGCAATCGTTGGCACGGTCGCGTTTTTCAGCGTCTGTCATATCGGTAAACATAGACAACGGAAACATCACGTTCCTCTCCACATTCAGCGAATCGAACAAGGCGCCTCCCTGGAACACCATTCCTATTTCCTGCCGGAATGGTTTTCGCTCTTTGAAACTAAGTGAAGAAAAATTTCTCCCGTCAAAAAAAACTTCACCGCTGTTTACTTCCAGCAATCCAACCATGCATTTCATCAGTACTGTTTTGCCCGAGCCGCTTCCTCCAATTACTAGGTTGGTTTTTCCTTTTTCGAATCCGGCAGAAATATTTTCCAGTATCGCTTTGCTGCCAAAACTTTTAGAAATATTTTTTAGCTCTATCATGCAAGTATCAATTGCGTAAGGATGTAATCGAACACAAGAATCATGATGCTGCTGAATACAACCGCTTTAGTGCTCGATTGTCCTACTTCAAGTGCGCCGCCTGTTGTGTAAAAACCCTGGTAAGCAGATATAGTTACAATAAGAAAACCAAATGTTACTGTTTTTATCATGGCAAACGTTACATTGAAGGGGACAAAAGAATCCTGCGCTCCCCTGATGAATTCTGCCGAGCTGATTACGCCTGATAAATCACCGGCAACCCATCCGCCTGCAATCCCCAGGAACATGCTGATGATAACAATGAAAGGGAAAATTAAAACGGCTGCAAAAAGTTTTGGCAACACCAGGTATCCCGATGAATTGATGCCCATAATCTCCAGTGCATCTATCTGCTCGGTAACACGCATGGTTCCTATTTCAGAGGCAATACTCGACCCTACTTTGCCTGCCAGCACCAGCGAAATCATGGTAGGAGAAAATTCTATAATGATAGAATCGCGGGTTACAACGCCAACTGCCCATAAGGGAACCAGCGGGTTTACGAGGTTGTAAACCGTTTGAATGGTGATAACCGCTCCCATGAAAATAGATGTGATGGCTACAATGCCCAGCGAGCTGAACCCGACCGCATCCATTTCGCGAAAGAATAATTTTAAATAAATGGAAAATTTTTCCGGCTTGTTAATGAGCAGGCGAAGAAACTGCCAGTATCTTCCTAAATGAAAAAAATAATTCACTGAAAAAAATTTTGATAAAAATAGTACAAGTCGGCTTGTAAAAGTCAGTCAGTCGCAAATGACTGCAAGAAAAATAATTTAAAGAAAGAATAGAAATTAATGAATAAGTAGCTTGGTAATCTTTCTTCGCTCATTATTTGTTACGGAAACAAGATAGAATCCCTTCGTTAGTTCTCCGACATTCATTGAATAAACTCGGTCTTTTAACCCTGTTACCTGTTTAGAAAAAATCTTTTGACCGGGCATATCGTAAATTTCAATCAGGTTGATACCCGCCTGTAAGTTCTGAATGGTAATTTGGTCAGCGGCCGGGTTAGGAAATATTTCCCCTGTCAGATCGCCTTGTGGCCCATCTATTCCGTTCATGCCCACAAATAAATAATTCGCGGGTGATGGAACCTCGGCGTAACCACCGTCCCATGAATCAGTGCCATTTATTACCTGCCATTTATAAACTCCCGTTCCCAGGCTAGCTAACGAATTATTGGTGACTCCGACTACAGAACAATCAATAATATTATTTAGCGTATCTGTAATCCTGACCAAAGAGTTTATTGCTGAGTTGGATGTATTCCTGTTCCATGTGAAAGAAATGATTCCGGGGCTCACTCCAGCATTGTTACCAGGAGAAACAAGCGTGGGCGCCGGAGCAAGGTTCTGCCACCCTATGTGTGATTTAGTTGCATTGCACAAGTACCATTGCCTGCTGCTCCCCGTTCCGAAATAGGTATTGTCTATCATAAGACATGACTGAGGTCCAAAACACGGTGAGCCCTGGTAATTAGTGTTTACAACTCCGTTGAAGGAAACAAAGCAATTGTTGGGATCAGAAGAAGAGTATTCGTCAAATGCATTAAATATATGCGTGCTCTCATGACCAAAGGCTCTGAAAAATGTGTTGGTAGGCCACCCACTTGCTCTTAGAAGCATCATGCAATATGGTCCGCCCTTATAGGCGTAGGATGTTGGTCCATCTGTAAACCCTGTAGGAGCGGGAGATGGATTGTTTATCACAAAGGCAGAATAGGCCCAGTTGGTGCCGTTGGTATTTCTCAAGTCCCAGTTATAGCTATGCGTGTCGGTAAATTTATCTCCGGTATTATATCCGAGATTGCCGAGAATAGAACTCACCCAAAGCCCGTCATCAGAGGCAGGATGCAGAATCGGCTCATAGGGCTGGTTTATAATTGTTGAAGGGGCCTCGTACCAAACCGGTGTAAACGTAACACTGATTCCGTTCTGGCTTGCCGTATATGCCCATATAGAAAATGCATCTATGATCTGGTTTTTCAGATTGGTAATATTTAAAGATGTCCAAGTATAGGTATTGGGGTCAACCGCGCCATTACTTTCAACAAAAAATACTCCGCACGAAACCGAGCCCTTAAGATATTCACTGTTTTTATCTTTCTCGCAAATACTTCTGGAAGAAAGTTCATTGTTATCATGTGTGGAATTTTTCTTCTCAATGAACATACAGCCATTTCCATGAGAAAAATAATTCTGACTTGCCTCTTGCTCATTCTGAAAAAGCTCACCTGATAACACAGAATTGAAATAATTGATTATCGCAGTTGAAGCGGAGCTTTGATTTATATTTTTCAAATCATAACTTCCGCTAAAAATCGCCTGAATATTTTTCTCTTGGGTTAATGTCTCTCTTATTCCGGCGGGTATCCATCCAACCATAAATTCAGGAGAACCAATTACAGCAATCCTTCCTCCCGCTTCATGAATTTTTTCTGCTGTTTGATTTGCTTCTTTTAATGTAAGGCAGTTTGTATGAATGAGGCAAAAATTATCCTCAAAACTTTGTGGAACAAACTGAGCGCTTTGATTTTGAGAACCGGTTGTAATATTTTGTGTAAAAGAATTCATTGCAAATGCTGCAATGCAGCAAGAGGTAAAAAGCAGTTTTTTCATCGGTTCAAAATTCGCTTGGCGGGGTAAATATAAAGGAATTATGAAAAAGTCTGCAACAGGAATTATTAAGCATGATATACCCATTATTAGGTAGACTGCAGGCTCTAAATTGATTTATCTTTGTTTCCGATGAAAAAAAGATTTCGCCTCGTAATTATTGCCGCAGGAACCGCTCTTTTTCTTCTCACATCGGGGTGTGTTACCCGAAAAAAATCAAACTGCCATTGTCCCTCGTGGGGTAAAGAAATTAATAAGAATGCCGGTTTACAGAAATCATCCTGACACCAGATAATGAATAAAAATAAAATGCTGACGCTCGACAAACTTCCAGTGGGCGAGCAAGCCGTTGTAATGTCGTTTACCAATGACGCTGTCAAGCTGATTCTGCTTGAAATGGGATGTATTCCGGGAGAAACAATTTCCGTTGAACGGATTGCTCCGCTAGGCGACCCGATTGCTGTTAACATATCCGGTTATCTCCTAAGCATGCGGAAAGCCGAAGCCGCTGCTGTTGAAGTCAGAAGAGTTTAGAGTTTAGAGATTAGAGATTAGAGTTGTCCCGTTCATGGGCGCTCTCAAAAATTTTATTATACGTGTCCAACGTTCAGAATAAAAGCAAAATTAAAATTGCCATTGTAGGAAATCCCAACAGCGGCAAGTCAACTGTGTTTAATGCGCTGACAGGATTAAACCAAAAGATTGCAAACTTCCCCGGTGTTACCGTTGAAAAACGTATTGGTTTTTTCAACCTGGAAAATGAGTCGGGTCAGAAAATTTCTGCTGAAATTATTGACTTACCCGGCTGCTATTCTCTGTATCCGAAATCTATTGACGAGCGAATTCCTTTCCAGGTACTGTGCGACCCGGATGATGAATCCTATCCTGATTTTGTGATTGTCATTGCCGATGCATCTAATTTAAAACGAAGTTTATTTCTCTGTTCGCAGATTATCGACCTGAAAATTCCTGCACTGCTTGCCCTTAACATGATGGACCTTGCAGAAAGGAAAGGGCTCGGAATTGATTCAGGCAAACTTTCGGAAAAGCTCGGAGTTCCGGTCATTCCTATGAATGCGCTGAAGAAACAGGGTATTGCCGAACTGAAAAAATCTTTGCTTCATTCTTTTTCTCCTCCTGAAAAAGATTTTACCGATGTCCAAAAATATTCTCCGGGTATTACAGAAGAAATTAAAAATATAATTCATGTCAGCAGCGATTATGCGGCATTCCAGGTTGCCAATAACTTTGAATGGATTTCAGCTTTTCACCTGACGCCTGAAAAAACAGGGAAGCTGAAAAAAATAATTTCAGACAGAAATTTTGATTCAGACGCAATAAAAGCAAAAGAGACGTTGGAACGATATGGAGTGATTACCGTTCTTATAAAAGAAGTAGTTCATGAAAAAGGAATCATGCAGGGCACACACGTTCGCTCCAAAAAAATTGACAGCATTCTTACGCATCGCGTTTTTGGTTATGTAATTTTCTTAGTCATACTTTTCCTGGTCTTCCAGTCCATTTTTGCGTGGGCTGCATACCCGATGGATTTGGTGGACAGGTTTTTTGCGTGGTCAAAGCAAATGGTTGCTGCGGCTATGCCCCAGGGATTGCTGAACGACCTTGTAGTAAACGGCATTATTGCAGGGCTGAATGGCGTAGTAATTTTTGTCCCGCAAATTGCATTGCTCTTTGCTTTTATCGCTGTGCTCGAAGACACGGGCTATATGTCGCGCGTAAGTTTTATGATGGATAAGCTGCTGCGCGGTTTCGGGCTGAATGGCAAATCGGTGATTCCGCTTATCAGCGGAGTAGCTTGCGCTGTGCCGGCAATCATGTCGGCACGTACCATACAAAACCGCAAGGAAAGAATCATCACTATCATGGTGACTCCGCTTATGAGCTGTTCGGCACGGCTGCCCGTTTATACGCTTCTTATTTCTCTCATCATTCCGGCCGGATACTTTTACGGGGTAAATGTGCAGGGGCTTGTATTGTTCGGCATGTATCTTATAGGTTTTATTGCTGCTATTGCTGCAGCATGGCTGATGAAATTTATTATCCGCGTCAAAGAAAAAAGTTACTTCATTATGGAACTTCCGCTATACCGCCTGCCGCGCTTCTCCAACATTGGCATGATGATTATTGAAAAAGTGAAAGTGTTTTTATTTGATGCGGGAAAAGTAATTATGGCGATTTCTATTGTGCTGTGGCTCCTGTCTTCAAACGCCCCGGGAAATAAATTTGAAACGATTGAAAAGAAGTACAATACCGCTTCGCAAAATTCCGGCATAAACCATGACGAAATTATTTATAAGATAAAATCAGAAAAACTTGAATCGTCCTACGCAGGAATTCTCGGCCAGTGGATAGAACCTGCCATTAAACCAATGGGGTTTGACTGGAAAATAGGAATTGCACTTATCACTTCTTTTGCCGCACGCGAAGTTTTTGTCGGAACTATGTCAACCATTTACAGTGCGGGCGATAAAGGCACACGCTCTACGGTGCGCGAAAAAATGCAGTCAGAAATAAACCCTGAAACGCTGAAGCCGCGTTACGATTTTGCGACAGGATTTTCGCTGATGTTGTTTTATGCTTTTGCCATGCAGTGTATGAGCACGCTTGCCGTTGTGAAACGCGAAATGCGCGGATGGAAATGGCCTCTTATCCAGTTTGCTTACATGGGTGCGCTGGCGTATGTGGCGAGCTTAACGGCATACCAGTTGTTGAAATAGTTAATGAGAAGAGAAGATATTCAGAACGTTCTTGCAAAATATCTCCCGCACAATGCCGTGGAGACATGCGCTGACTGGCTCATCGGGTATAAAGTTAAACTGAAAATTACCCGGAGCCGGGCATCGCGCTATGGCGATTATACTTCTCCAACGCATAATTCCGGGCATCTCATCACCATTAATCACAACCTGAATAAATATTTTTTTCTGCTCACATTGATTCATGAGCTGGCGCACTTGCTCTGCCACGAAAAATATCATCGGGCTATTTCTCCTCACGGCATGCAATGGAAAAATGAATTCATCCGCCTGCTTGACCCTGTATCGGAACGGAAATTTTTTCCTCCCGACCTGGTGCATGCCATCAGCCGCTATATGAATAATCCTGCCGCGTCAAGTTGCTCTGATATTAACCTGATGCGTGCATTGAAAAAATATGATGAGGGTGAAAAGAAAAACATATATCACCTTGAAGATTTACCTGAACATTCCGTCTTCGGTTTGGCGGATGAAAAAAAAAGAAGGCATTACCGCAAGGGAGAGAAGCTTAGAAAAAGATTTCGCTGCATGGAAATCCGTTCAGGAAATGAATACCTCGTAAGCCCCGTTGCGGAAGTGGAATTGATTGAAATGCCGAAAACCGAACAGAAAAAAGTTGTGCAGCTTACGGTGTTTTAAACCCCTGACCCCTAAATGTCTCACTTTGATTTTCTTGGTGAACTCTGCGAAACACTTTGCGCTCTTTGCGTGAAATTTTAAAATGGTTCACGCGAAGTTCGCAGAGAAAAAATAAACGCAAAGCTCGCTAAGTGAATTGATACAGTACATAAAGGGGGCCTCCTATTTGGCCTTGTTTTTGGTAAAATCTTTACCAGCACCAAGTCCCCCCTAGGTCAGGGGTATATTCTTTAGCTCTGATTTCTTTCCTACCTTTGAACATCGAAACGCCCTATCCCCTCTTCTCAAACTTTAAACTTCAAACCGTTTCATGCAAGACACTATGCTCGCAACAGAAAACCTAAAGGTTTCACTTATGGCTGAAACACTCATCGGCTCGGAGATTATCAAGATTGCCGCTGAGGTAAACGAAAAAATAAAAAAGGGAGAAAAAATTTACAATTTCACCATCGGTGATTTCGACCCGAAGATTTTTCCCATCCCGCAGGAACTCGAAAATGAAATTGTTGCTGCATATCATGATAAGCAAACCAACTATCCTGCAGCACCCGGAATTATCGAGTTGCGGAAAGCTGTTTCAACATTCCTGAACAAATACGAAGGACTCGATTACAACTCTGATGAAATCCTGATTTCGGCCGGTGCACGCCCGCTCATCTATGCAACCTACATTACATTGCTCGATGCGGGTGATACAGTACTTTTTCCGGTGCCCTCATGGAACAATAATCATTACTGTCACATGTCCGGTGCAAAGCCTGTGTTAGTGGAGACAAGCCCTGAAAATTTTTTCATGCCTTCTGCAGACGAACTTGAACCCTACATAAAAGACGCATCGCTCATCGCTTTGTGCTCACCGCTCAATCCATCGGGAACTGTATTCACACGCAGCCAGCTTGAAAGCATCTGCGACCTGGTGCTTGAAGAAAACAAACGCAGAGAGGGAAACCGCAAGCCGCTCTATATTATGTATGACCAGATTTACTGGATGCTCACCTTCGGAGAAACGCGGCACTATAATCCTGTGTCGCTGCGCCCCGCTATGAAAGACTACACCATTTTTATTGATGGCATTTCAAAATCGCTCGCAGCTACAGGCGTGCGTGTGGGCTGGGCGTTCGGTCCCGCCCATGTAATCGAAAAGATGAAAGCTATTCTATCTCATATTGGTGCATGGGCGCCTAAAGCAGAACAGGTAGCCACGGCAAAATATCTGGGCATGGAAACCGAACTTAATGGTTACATGAGCAACATAAGGTCTGAAATCAGCCAGCGCCTCGAACATTTCTACAAAGGATTCCGCAAGCTGCGCGAAGCCGGTTTTAAAGTAGATGTCATTGCACCACAGGCAGCAATATATCTCACCGTCAAGCTCGACCTCTGCGGCAGCGTTACTCAAAATGGCAAACAGCTTTCCACACAAGCCGATGTAACCCGCTACCTGCTTGATGAAGCCGGGTTGGCTCTTGTTCCTTTTTATGCTTTTGGTTCTTCAGAGGATTCATCGTGGTATCGCCTCAGTGTTGGAACGTGCAATCATTCCGAAGCAGACAACGTGATGAATGCTCTGCGTGCAGCGTTGTTAAAGCTTACGAGTCAGTAATCGGTTTCGGGTTTCTGGTTAAGATAATTTGACCCCTAATCCCCTACAGAGGACTCAGCACTAACAAAGATTGTTTTAAGAACCCACACCGAATTACCAGGTACCCCTTTAGGGGTCAGGGGTTAAAATTTTGGAAACAACCGTTGCGAATTCTCACAACTACTAGTCCTGCTTTCATCCGCCTATGGCGGATTCAATCAGGTTTAGCTTAGCGGGCGCTGTAACTCCGTAAACTTTTTTATTCTGCTGGCAAACTCTATTCCTCTCCCGGTAAATTAGAGGAGACCGTTTCGCTGTAAGGCGTGGTCTGAGGAATAAAATCGTCAGAATGTCCCGGCTTGCTATAATCATAAGCCCAGCGGTGCACGGTTGGAATTTCTCCCGGCCAGTTGCCATGCAAATGTTCAACAGGAGCCGTCCACTCAATAGTGTTTGACTTCCAAGGATTTTGCACGGCGCGTTTACCCCGCCAGATGCTGTAGAAAAAGTTTGCAATAAAAATTAACTGTGCAAATGCTCCGAGAAGAGCAAACATGGTAATCAGCTCATTGATGTTTATAATACCCGAAAAACCCTCGTACGAAGTGTTTGCATAATACCTGCGCGGAACACCGGCAAGGCCAATAAAGTGCATCGGGAAAAACACACCGTACACCGAAAGGAACGTTAACCAGAAATGCAGGTAACCTGCTTTTTTATTCATCATTCTTCCGTACATCCGCGGGAACCAGTGATAGATTCCGGCAAACATCCCGAAGATGGCAGAACTTCCCATTACGATATGGAAATGAGCCACCACAAAATATGTGTCGTGAATGTTGATGTCGAGCGCTGAATCACCCAGGATAATTCCGGTCAATCCACCCGAAATAAAAAATGAAACCAACCCGATGGCAAACAATATAGCAGGAGACATTACAATGTTCGCTTTCCACAACGTTGCGATGTAGTTAAACACCTTCACCGCCGATGGAATAGCAACCAGCAACGTAGTGAAAACGAAAACCGAACCGAGGAATGGATTCATTCCCGTGATAAACATATGGTGCCCCCAAACTACGAATGAAAGAAATGCAATAACCAGCATGGAACCAATCATGGCTTTGTAACCGAAAATCGGTTTACGCGACATGGTAGAAATCACCTCTGACGCCAGTCCAAGCGCAGGCAGCAGCACAATGTAAACTTCCGGGTGCCCAAGGAACCAGAACAAGTGCTGATACAGGATAGGGCTTCCGCCAACATGTTCAAGCGGTACTCCGCCAATATGAATATCGGAGAGATAGAAACTTGTGCCGAAACTTCTGTCGAACAAAAGCAGCAGCGCTGCAGCAAATAAAACAGGAAAAGAAAGAATACCGAGAATTGCCGTGATAGTAAATGCCCAGATGGTAAGAGGCAGGCGCGTCATCTTCATACCTTTTGTGCGAAGATTTATCACGGTCACCACATAATTAATACCGCCCAGCAATGCCGAGCCAATAAATAAAACCATGCTCACCAGCCATAGCGTCATTCCTGCACCCGAACCGGGAATCGCCTGAGGCAGCGCGCTTAGTGGCGGATAAACCGTCCATCCCGCTGATGCGGGACCGGTCGTTAGAAAAAGCGAAGCGCACATTACAGTACATGATGCAAAAAAGAACCAGTATGAAAGCATGTTGAGAAAACCCGATGCCATATCGCGCGCACCACACTGGAAAGGAATCAGCAGGTTGCTGAAGGTGCCGCTTAGTCCACCCGTAAGAACAAAGAACACCATGATGGTGCCGTGTATTGTAATGAGGGCAAGATACATGCTTGGGTCAAGACGCCCGTCTTTTGCCCATTTGCCGAGAACTGTTTCTAAAAACGGAAAATGCTTATCGGGCCATGCAAGCTGCAAACGGAAAATGGTTGACATGCTCATAGCAAGCAGCGCCATAAGAATGGCGGTAATCAGGAACTGCTTTGAAATCATCTTATGGTCCTGGCTGAAAACGTATTTCGTCCAGAAGGTCTGATGATGTTCATGCTCATCGTGCCCATGTCCGTTTCCGCTTACATGCGCATCGTGGCTTCGTTTTATTATTTCGTTCGGCATTGTTTTCTCTTACAAAAATACTCAGGGTTTTGTGATTGAAGCTGTAGCTTTTTCAGGGGCAGGAGCCGGTGCAGCCGGTTTAGGAAACACCAGGCTTTGCCCGGTAACCCACTTATTAAACTGCTCCGGTTCTTCGGCAACTACATTCATCTTCATAGTATAATGCGCCACACCGCAAATCTTGTTGCAGAGCAGCACATAATCGAACTTGTCATTTTTGGTGTACTCGCGCATTTGCCGGGTGGTGATGGTAGGTTCAAAGAAAAATTCTGTTGTCATACCCGGAACACAATTCATCTGCGTTCGGAAATGCGGGAGATAGGCGCTGTGTATCACATCGCGTGAATGGAGCTTGAGCAAAATTTTTGCACCCACGGGCAGATGCAGCTCTTTAGCAATAATATCGTCTTTGGATGCTTTGTCTGTGGAATCAACCCCCAGCGGATTATCATCTGTGATTAAACGGAAGTTGGATTTTCCCAATATGTTGTCCGCCCCCGCATAGCGCACCGTCCAGTCAAATTGCTTTCCGTATATTTCAATAAGCATAGCTCCCTTTGGTGCCGGCTTGGTGATATTATTCCAAACATTGAGGCCGTAAACTATCATTCCTCCTAAAACTATAGTGGGAATTATAGTCCACACTACTTCAAGGGTATGGTTGATGGGATAGAAATACGCCTTGGATTCTTTCCTGTGATGGTACCGGAATGCATAATAGAAAAGAAGAAATTGCGTAACGAGGAAAACAACTACAAGAAGAACCCAGTTTACATCGAGCAGCTTGTCAATAATAACTCCATGTTTTGAAGCCGATAACGGAAGCAGATACTTCTTTGCATCCAGGGTAAAATAAACCATAGCGCCTACACCAAGCACAAGAAAAATTATCATCATCGCACCGTTAAAGCGGTTGTCTTTTCGATTGATGATTGAATCATCCTCTCCACTCAGTTCTGTTGCAAGCTCCATCACCCTCACAACCCGCACCACTACTATGATTACAAGAACAACAACAACGAATATCAACAGGTTTATCATTTCTATTAAATTGTTATACGTTATAAGTTATATGTTATAAGGCATTATATTCACTTTCACTTTTCGCATAACATATAACATATAACTTTTTTTACTCTTTTTTTCATTTCATATGTGATGATGTAACGACTCCGGCAGCATCGGGTGATTTTTAGGCACCAGTGCGGCTTTGGCAAGTTCGCTGAATGTCACAAACAAGAACAGTCCAAGGAATCCGAGCATTGTTCCTATTTCAACCAAACCAATATGCGCATGCGAACCGAGTGTTCCGGGCATTACCATCAGGAACACATCGAGCCAGTGACCGCACAAAATAATTAGCCCTGCAACCACAAGTATCTGTTTTTGCCTCTTTGCATCGCGCGACATGAGCACAAGAATGGGTGCAAGGAAATTAATAAACAGGTTCAGTATCCACAGCAGTTTGTAATTCTCCCAGCGCACCTGGAAGTATGCCGCTTCTTCGGGAAGATTGGCATACCAGATAAGCATGAACTGCGAGAACCAAAGATACGTCCAGAAGATGCTGAACGCAAACATGAATTTGCCGACATCATGAAGGTGATTATTATTTACGTTGTCATAATACCCTTGCGACTGAAGCCAGATTACGAGCAGGCACATCATGGCAAGTCCGCTTACAAACAATCCTGCAAAAGTATACCAGCCAAAAAGTGTGCTGAACCAGTGTGCATCGATGGACATAAGAATATCCCATGCGGAAGTCGAGGAAGTGATTCCGAATAAAACCAAAAATATTGCTGCCAGCTTGAAATTTTTATTGTAATGCTCCAATCCGCCTTCCATATCTTCCTGTAAAGAATTCTTGCGAATCATATAAGCGAAGCCGGCCCAGATTAAACCATACAGCACAATGCGGATGATGAAGAAAGGCATGTTCAGAAATCCTGTTTTGCCCGCCATGATTGCATCGTACTCAGGTGAAGCAGGGTCGTATAATTCTTTATGCGTCCAGTGATATAAATCATGATGCCCGAATAAAAAGATAAGCAACAATGCCGCGCATCCATATTTGAGAAATTCTGCCATTGCCTGGGGCACGCGAATAAAACCGACTGCCCACCCTGCCTGTGCAACGTAATTGAAGGCCACAAAAAACAATCCGCACAGCGCAATGGCATTAAAATAAAAAGCATTATGCAGCAGCGATGACCATGCTCTTGCGGGGTTGGTAATAAACCCGTAAGCAATAGCAATAACGCCAATCGCCATGAGGGCGAAGATGATGTTGCGGGTTTTAGAACTGAAAGTGAACATTAATCTAAGTTATATGTTATTAGTTGAATGTTATACGATTTTATGGTCAATGTAATTTTTGCAGTTTAATTTTTTTTCGTGTAACTTATAACGTATAATTTTTTATCCCTTTTTCGTTGTGTCTGCAGGCGCCGGCGCTCCGGCAAGTTTCTGCAGCGTTTGAACATACATGATAATTTTCCAGCGCTCTTTCTGCGTAAGCTGCGATGCATGCGAACCCATCATATTCTTTCCGTATTCGAGCGTATGAAACATTTTTCCCTCCGGCAAGTCCTTGAGCTGCCCGTTATAAGCGGGAGGCGGAGGAAATTTTCCGTTGGCAACGATAGAACCATTGCCTTGCCCTTCCGGCCCGTGACAATGGATGCAGAATATTTCGAACAGCCGTTTTCCTTCTGCCAAATTCGCATCTGTTTTTTCAAGAGGATTTTTCCATTCTTTACCAGCCGCCTCGTACCCTTCCGTTGTATTCGGATAAGGATACGGAACAAAATCTCCGCGCGGAATTGTTCCGGCTACAGGCAAACGCTCAGTCATGCTGTCAGAAAAGAGAGGGTTCACCGAATTGGTTTCATACGAAGTAGAACGGTACATATCAGGCATAAATTCATAGCCGGGCTTTTTTGGGTCCGTGTTGCAGGAGGAAATTAAAATTACTGTAAACGAAACAACCATTAATAACCGATTGCGGAGTGCGGATTGTAAATTGCGAATTGAAATAAATCCGAAATCCGAAATCCGAAATCCGAAATTGCCCATGTATGAATTGAATTTTCCTTTCATAGCTCCTAAATCACTTCACTCGCTCCGCTTGAACGGATAATATTTTTTGCTTCAGCAATTTTACTCTCATCTTTTACCTGCACATGCACCACGAATTTATCGTCCGTAACTCTCAGATACGGAATGGGCGCTGTAACGCCGGGAAGAATTTTACTGCGAAGCAGGAATACGATAAACATTCCGTGAGCTGCTCCCAGGACGGTGCATTCAAACAATACCGGGATGAATGCCGGCAAGTTCAGATACAACGCTCCGTTTGGTTTTCCGCCAATGTTAATGGGCCAATCATGAATCATCATGTACCATATCATCAGCACACCGAGAGAAAAGCCGGTGCATCCAAGCAAAAAAGAAACCACTCCCATGCGCGTATGCGGAATGCCCAGCAAATCATCAATGCCGTGCACCGGGAAAGGGCTCTGCAGGTTGGTAACCTTTAGCCCGCTGCTCTTCAATGACGGAATAGCAGTGAACAACTGCTCTTCGTCATTATAAACTGCATATATGGTTTTACTCATGGCGTTTCAGAAACTGGTCACCGGTTCGTTTCAAAATAGTTTTTAATTCGTTCAGTGCGATTACAGGAAATACTCTTGCAAAAATCAGGAAGCAGGTAAAGAAGAATCCTATGGTGCCGATAAAAATTCCCACTTCTACAAAAGTGGGATGATACATGGCCCAGGCCGAAGGGATATAATCCCTCGTCAGAGAAACAGCAATGATGACAAACCGCTCGAACCACATTCCGATATTAATAAAAATTGAAATGATAAACGATGCGACTATACTTCTGCGGATTTTACGAATCCAGAAAAGCTGTGGTGTAATTACGTTGCATGTCATCATCATCCAGTATGCCCACCAATAAGGGCCGGTAGCGCGGTTGATAAATGCGTATGATTCATACTCCACACCGCTGTACCATGCAATAAAGAATTCCGTTATGTATGCAATGCCCACAATAGAACCGGTGAGAATAATAATCTTATTCATGGACTCGATATGCTGAACGGTTATGTATTCTTCAAGCCCGAGAACTTTTCTTGTAATCACAAGCAGTGTCATCACCATTGCGAAGCCGGAGAAGATGGCGCCAGCAACAAAGTATGGCGGGAAAATAGTGGTGTGCCAGCCGGGAACTATAGAGGTAGCGAAGTCAAAACTTACAATTGTGTGAACCGACAATACAAGTGGTGTCGAAATTCCTGCAAGCACCAGCGCTACCTCTTCAAAACGTCCCCAGTCACGCGCTGTTCCTTTCCATCCGAAAGCAAGTACACCGTAAATAAATTTCCTTGCGGGTGTTATAGCTCTGTCGCGGATGGTTGCTAAATCAGGAATCAACCCGAGATACCAGAATACGAGTGATACAGAGAAGTATGTTGATACTGCAAATACGTCCCACAGCAATGGTGAATTGAAATTAACCCACAGCGAACCAAACTGATTTGGCAGCGGGAACATAAAATAATCAAGCCACGGACGGCCGGTGTGCAATGCAGGAAACAAACCTGCGCACATCACAGCAAAAATGGTCATCGCCTCTGCCGAGCGGTTAATAGACATCCTCCATCTTTGACGGAACAGCAAAAGAATTGCCGAGATAAGCGTTCCGGCATGGCCGATACCGATCCACCAAACAAAATTTGTAATGTCCCATGCCCAGCCGACGGTTCTGTTCAACCCCCACGCTCCAATTCCGGTTCCCACCGTGTAAGCAAAGCAGCAGAATCCCCATAGGAAAGCGGTAAGTGAAATAGTAAAAGCCATCCACCAGAATTTGTTTGCTTTTCCTTCGACAGGACGGCAGACATCTTCTGTAATCTGGTGATAGGTCTTTTCACCCAACACCAGGGGGTCTCTTACTACTGCTTCGTGTAACTGCGACATTTCAGGATTTACGATTTACAATTTACGATGTACGATTTTAAATATTGCTCTTGGCTATTAGATTTTGGCTGCTGGCTTTTTCCGTATAACTAATAACATATAACTATTAACTTTCCTTCGGTTCTACGTTTCTCACTTTAGTCTGGTAGAAAACATTCGGTTGAACATCCAGTTCTTCGAGAAGATGATAGGAGCGCTCTTCCGGTTTCCACATTTTATTCAGTTCGCTTTCCGTGTTATTGTAATCACCGAATACAATGGCATGCGTGGGACATGCCTGCATGCATGCTGTTTTAATTTCTCCGTCTTTAAGCTTACGCGATTCTTTTTTAGCAGTAAGCTTTCCTTCCTGTATGCGCTGAACACACAGTGAACATTTTTCCATAACACCGCGTGCGCGCACCACCACATCAGGGTTCAACACCATTCTGCTCAACTCATTAGTATGAAATGCCGGGTTCACATTTGCAAATTTTTCGTTGCCGTCATACTGGAACCAGTTGAACCTTCTTACTTTATAAGGACAATTGTTAGCGCAATATCTTGTACCGATACAGCGATTGTATGCCATCTGGTTTAATCCTTCGCTGCTGTGATTGGTTGCAACTACGGGGCAAACTGTTTCGCACGGAGCATGATTGCAATGCTGGCACATTACCGGCTGGAAAACAACTTTCGGATTGTCCGACGGTTCCTCCATTTTTTTCAATTGTCCGGTATCGGGTTTCACTCCCTCTTTCGGGTCTGCATCGCTTGAATAGTAACGGTCAATCCGTATCCAATGCATTTCGCGGCTTCGCCCAATTTCTGCCTTGCCCACGGTATGCACATTATTTTCTGCCGTACATGCAACAACACATGCTCCACACCCGATACAGGAATTTAAATCTATGGACATTCCCCAATGATGATTGGGAGTTTCAAAGCTGTCCCACAGGTTTACTTTATTGGGAGGCAATATTTCTTCTTCATGACCTTTATGAACAGGAATAACCACAGGCGGATTGCCGGCATTGGGTTTGCGTATATATTCTTCAAGTGTTGTCTCTTTGACAATGGCTCTGCCCATCATGGTATGATGCATTTGAGTAGCAGCAAGCATGTAATCATCCTTGGTTGATTTCTGAATCTCGCAAGGGCTCCAATAGGTCATTCCGTTGTCGGTCAATCGTGCAAAAGCAAAAGCGTTTACTCCCACGTTATCGGCAACTTTGCCACAATTGGTCCTTCCATAACCGAATGCAAGGGCAACAACTCCCGGCGTCTGCCCCGGTTGAATGTACACGGGAACATCTTTACTTACTCCGTTGGCTTTAAGGGTAACAACATTGTTATTATTCCATCCTTTTTCGCGCGCATCTTTTGGCGAAACACATAAGTAATTATCCCAAGTAACTCTTGATATAGGGTCCGGCAATTCCTGCAGCCATGGGTTGTTTGCCTGGTTGCCGTTTCCAAGCCCTGTTTTTTCATAAAGAACCAATTCCATCCCTCCTACCGGCTGCATTGAAGAAATTCCTGTTGCCGCGGCAGTTAAAACTCCAGAAGAAAATTTTATTGATGATGAAGCTCCATCCGCCTGTTTTTGATACACTCCGTCTTTCAGCTTTGCCTGCCATCCGTCTGCATAATTTTGTTGAAGGTATTCGTGATAATTATTTCCGATACCTGCCCATGTCATCATGCTTTCCTGGAACTGTCTTGTACCAAATAAAGGTGCAATGGTGGGCTGCATAAAAGAAATATGACCGCTTCTTGCCTCTGCATCTCCCCAGGATTCCAGGTAATGATGGTCGGAGCAAATAAATTTGCAATTGGATGCTGTCTCATCATTGCGGTCTGAGAATGAAACGGTGAGCTCAACTCTCTTGAGTGCAGTATTAAATTCTTCAGCATTCGGCAGCGTATAAGATGGGTTGCATCCGTAAATAAAAAGAGCCGAAACTTTGCCTTCTTTTAATTCTGCCAGTAAATTTTTCAAGCCCGCATCATCACCCTGCTTTGTAAGATTTGCCTCATTAAGATTGATGGTATTGCCGTAGCTTTCGAGAAGCACATTAATTCCGTTTACCAAATTCTGAACCGCAGAACTATTGCTTCGTGCCACAACAAGCGCCTTGCCTTTAGCAGCAACAAGGTGCCGTGCCGCTTCCATAATTTCGTTTTTCAATTCACCGGCATCAGGAGCGGCAATAGCCATTCCCCCCGTTTGTCTGGCAACTTCATTATAAAGATTTGCAATGGCAACAGGCTGTTGTGTTGGCTTTACCGGAATTCGCTTATCAGCATTTGAACCCGTTACCGAAAGTGTAGGTTCAAACTGAATATGCTTTGACATTTTTTTCTTTCCGTCATTCAGCTTTCTGCCCTCGCCATACTGTCGCGCAAATTCAATAGGCGAAATCCAGTTGGTAAGGAAGTCAGCGCCAAAGCTTACAATGACTTCGGCATTATCGAAACGATACGATGGAAGAGCAGCAATGCCAAAGCTTTCGCTGTTAGCTTTAATCATTCCCGAATAGGAAATGGAATCGTACGTTACATGCTTCGTGCCCGGATATTTTTTTGAAAACTCTTCAATTATTTTTTTAGTGGTGGGGCTGATGATAGTAGAAGACAAAATGCGGATGTTACCATTCTTCCCTGCAATTTCTGATAGCTTGGCCGTGACTGTTGAGTCAATAGTGCCCCAGCTTGAAGGCGCTCCGTTCACCATCGGACTTTTTAACCGCGCACTGTCATACAACGAAAGAACCGATGCCTGAGTGCGGGCATTGGTGCCGCCACGGGTGATTGCTGATAATTCATTGCCTTCAATTTTAATGGGCCTTCCTTCACGGGTTTTTACAACCACAGGGCAGTAATCATATCCATCCCAGAATGTAGAAGCATAATAATTTGCAATGCCCGGGTAAATTTCTTCCGGCTTAACAACATACGGAATAGACTTTACAACAGGCGCTTCGCATGCAGCAAGCGTTGCAGCGGCAACACTAAATCCCATGAACTTAAGAAAGTCCCTGCGCGGAGTAACATCATTCGCCTGCGCCTTTTTTTCCAGCTGCTCACTTACCGGAAGATGCTCAAAGAATTCATTGTTCTTTAAGCGAACAAATTCCGCATCGTTGTGAAGCTCTTCTATTCCTTTCCAGTATTTTTTATCAGACATATTTTTTTAATAATGACAACGGGCGCATTCTGTTCCTCCGATACGTTCAACCGTAATCAAAGAATCGGAGCCGAATTTTGCCAGCAGCTTTTTGTGATATTCGTCATAATAATGATTGCCTTCCATTTTAACCGGTGTCCTGCGATGACAGTCTATGCACCATCCCATAGTTAGCGGGGCATATTGATTTGCAACTCCCTCTTCAGCCATATTGCCGTGACAGGTTTCACATTCAACACCCGCCACTTTCACATGTTGGGAATGGTTGAAGTAGCTAAGGTCAGGAAGATTATGAACGCGCACCCATTGTATCGGTTTCTTATTCGGGCCGTACGTTTGCGTTTCAGGATTGTAATCGAGCGCCTTATAAATTTTTGCAATCTCCTCTTTACCTGTTATCGAACCTTCCTTTATAAACTTATGACAATTCATGCAAACATTGGCAGGAGGCACTCCGGCAGTTTTTCCCTTCTCGGCACCAAAATGACAATACTTGCAATTGATACCATTATCGCCTGCGTGAATTTTATGAGAGAACGCAATGGGCTGGTCGGGCTGGTACCCCTGCGAAATGCCGATGCCGGCAAGCAAGTACCATCCTTTAACATTTCCCAAAACAAATAGCACAATTAAAATAACTGCAACCAGTTTTTTATTGTTCCTGGCCCAGGTAACAAATCTCTTAGTTGCTTTAACAGGAACGGGTTCGGGCAGTCCATGCCTGTGGCGGAGCACTTTTTCCATGGCGCGCTGAACTCTGCTCACCATCCTGATAACCACATAGAGAACTACTGCAGCAATAAGAAGGTACAAGAAAGTATTTCCTCCTTTTTTTTCTTCTGCACCCGCTGCAGGCCCCTTTGCCGCAACCGGAGCCTTTTCACTTTCTGTCTTTATATAAGCAACAATTGATTTTATCTCCTCGTCTTTCAAATTGAAAGGCGTCATCACCGTCTTGTTAAACTTGTTGAACAAGTCAACGGCATATTTATCACCGCTTTTAACTACTGTTTGAGAATTGTGAACCCACTTTATTATCCAATCCTGGGGACGCCTTTTATGCACATCTTTCAGGTCAGGGCCTATGACCACACCCTTGCCTACACTATGGCATTGAGTGCAGTTAGTCTTAAATAATGCCTCACCATCGGGCTGGGCAAAACCATTATTTATAGAAAGAAAACAGAAAAGAGTGGCGACAAAAAACCTCAGGGAGAAAATCGGTAAGGAAAATGTCTTCATACAAAAACCTGCTTGGCGTTTTATCGGTTGCGGTGCAAATGTATTATTTGAATGATTTCTTCAAAATAAAAAACAAAAAAATTATTAAAAAAAATGTTCAAAGAATTTGTTACCTTTCCTGTTTTATCAGTTGAATAAATATTTACGGCGGCACAGCCAAAACTTTCGCATACTTTTGCCGAAATTGTATGATAAGGCAACGAATTTTTTTGTTGATGTGGATGTGGCCGGCATTGCTCATGGCGCAGACAAGCGCTGATACTCTAAGCTGGGTTACAAGCAATCCGAAATTAAATGCTGCGGTGGCCAAGCTAAAAGAAGATAATGCCGGCAAGCAAACCATGCCCGGTTACCGGATACAGATTTATTTTGGCCCCCAGCGAAGTAAAGCCAGCGAGCTGCGTGCAAAGTTTGCCGGTCATTTTCCCGATATCAATGCCGTTGTTTCATACCATCAGCCGAATTTTAAAGTAAGAGCCGGTGATTTTCGCTCTCGCATGGAAGCGCAAAGCAAGCTCGAGATCATTGAAAAAGAATTTCCCGGAGCATTTGTTGTTCCCGATGAAATCCGTTTACCCCCGTTGAAGTAGCGCCTTTTCGTATAACGTATAACTAATAACTTATAACGGTTTCAATGAGCAGCCACGAACGCGCCAGGCGCGATGAAATTAATAATGTTACCTATCAACGCTGCCAGTATGCGTATGAATATGCTTTGGACTTTGTAAAGGGAAAAAAAGTGCTCGACCTGGGCTGCGGGCTTGCTTACGGAACTTCGCAGATGGCTAAGGAAGCATCAGAAATAATTGGAGTAGATTATGATGCGAAAACGATTTCAGAAAACCAGCAGCACTACAAACATCTACCAAACCTTAAGTTCATGCGGGCTTCCGTTCCACCTCTTCCGTTCGAAGCCGGTTCGTTTCAAGTTGTAACCATGTTCCAGTTTATCGAACATATCCGCGACCGGAAAAAATTGCTTGAAGAATGCAAAAGGGTTTTGACCAGTGACGGAATTCTTATTATCACTACTCCTAATGCATTAAAATCTTTTGCCCGTAATCCTTTTCATATTCATGAATACACTTTTGATGAAATGAAAACAGAGCTGCAGAATATTTTTTCTTCCGGTGAGCTGAAAGCATTAAAGGGCGATGAAAGAGTGAACGAATATTACAGGCAAAATGAAAAAATGGTGCGAAAAATTATGCAATGGGATGTCCTGAAGCTTCACCGTATTATACCGGCGTCATTGCTGATGAAACCCTATAATTTAATTACAACACTAATGAGAAAAACCCTGAAGAAAAATGTGACTGAGACCATCGCCATTTCAACTGCCGATTTTTTTCTTGAAACTTCAGCGCTCAATGAGGGATGGGATATTTATGTTTTGGCGAAAAAGAATATTTAGTATTAAGTATCGGGGACAAAGATTAAATTTGCAGCCCTATTAGTTATGTGTTATTCATAGTCAATGCGTTACTAATTACTAATGACCAATGACTACTGACCAATGACCAATAACCAACATTGTCCCGTGGTGTAACTGGCAACACGCTTGATTTTGATTCAAGAAAGTCCAGGTTCGAGCCCTGGCGGGACAACTTTTTTTAAAAGCTCGACTCTTTTTTTTCGGAACAGGGTTATTACAATTTCTTTATAATAAGAAAGGGCATCCGCCGGTTGACGGATACCCTTTCTTGCAAACGTCCGTAAGGTTACTTGATGACGTTCATCCTTCTTGTTTCATTCATGCCGGCACCTGTTAATGTGTACGTGTAGATACCATCTTGCATACTGGAACCATCAAATGTCACAGAATACACTGTTCCGGTTGCAGCTTCCTCGTTGAACAACGTTGTTACTTCCTGTCCAAGATAATTGTACACCTTCAGTATATACAGTCCGTCTTCCGGTACGCTGAAACGGATTTCTGTTTCTCCGTTAAACGGATTCGGAATGTTCTGCGACAATCCATTCTCTACGCTGCCTTCAATTCTCTGCGTACAGCTGCTGCTGTTGGATGGCTGTACCTTGATAGTACCACTGCTTAGCGCTGCGATGATGGCTGACGCTCCTCCGTTACCCGATGTCAATGCTTCGGTAAGTCCCGGCTGTGTGTCAAACACTACTGCGCCTGCATTGGTCGTTACCTTAACACGGATAAAGTTGCTCGTGGCAGGATTGCGTGTCTTGTCTGACTGTTGCACCAATACTTTATATCCTGTTACTCCATTAAGGCGAACTGCGCCTTTAAACGTTGCAAGTGAACATCCGCTTATGGTCAGATAATCCCAGGTAATATCGGTGTTGGTTCCATTGTCGGTGTGCACTCTCCAGTCGGGCGCATTAGGAATATGAACATTCATTTCCAATTGTCCCTTGAAGCTGGGGCCGCTGCTTGCCGGTTTTACAACATCTCCCATGCTTACATCGAAGCCCTCATAAGAAGAAGGATATCCGCCTGCCGGCATAGTATAGTGTCCGCCTTCTGTAGTGAACTGAGTGCCCGCTACTGCTATGGCAAGATATTGAAGCGTGCTTACGCCCGGTTCCTGGTCGGCTGCAAGGTTACATCCGTCCAAAACTTCAACTTTAGGTTCTGCTACTTCCGATATTGTGTACAGCACAGGGTCTGAGGTTACATTGTAACTCCTTACTCCTGCGCATGACTGGGTGCAGTTGGGAGCTATCACTTTCGTGTTGGCGGGTGAGGCATCATTCTTATCACGATAGAATTTAACCGTGTGTGTGCCGCCTCCGTCTTCATCAGTAAACGTTACTGTGAACGTTGTTGTCTGGTTCACAAATATCAGGTTGCCCGATGATGAAACGAAGTTGGTGATGATCGGTTTGATGTTATTAACCACCACATTCTGCGTAGCAGAACTTGTATTTGCCGAAGCATCTGTTGCCTGCCAGGTTACCGTGGTTGTGCCTGCATAATACGGCTCAAACTGTGACCTGCCATCGGAACGGCTTACAAAAACCAAGCTTGAATTGGGGCAGTTGTCAAACAACCCGTTACCTATGCTCGGCTGTGTTACCTGCACCGTTGAAGCGCATTCGCCTCCATTCGTATTGCTTGGAGCAACCTGAATGGGTGTGATGACAGGAGGAACATTATCCGTTACCGTTACACGGAACGTCTTGCTCTGATTACCGCACACATTGCTTGCAGCAACTGTAATTGTAGTTCTTCCGGTAGGTATCAACCTTCCGAAGGTCGAACCGGTACCTGTGCCGCTTCCACTGCCAACCGTTGCACCGGTAAATGTGTAATTAAGTGAAGGTGCAGGTATGCCTGTAATTCCAACATTATAACTCACTACCTTATCGCATGTCAGTGCGGTTGTAAACACCGGAATATCGAGGAAAGTAGGAGGTGCCGGGAATACCGTAGCAACTCCACCATTCAAAGTAGCGCTTTGCAGCGATACAATCTGAGAGGGAGTATGAATGAGGACACTTGTAGTTGCAGTTGTAGTACAACCATTGGTACCGTCTGTAACAATAACGGTGTAGTTGCCCGTAGCTGCAGCTGTAACACTGGATATAGAAGGATTCTGAACACTGCTGACAAAGCTGTTTGGCCCGATCCAATTATAGCCTGCAGAAGCTATCATTCCGATAGTGATACCTGCCATAGCTCCGTCATTTCCAATAAAGTTTATAGGCATGCAACTTGCCCCGTTATCATTATAAGTTCTCCTTACGCCCGCAAGTGTACTCTGAATAAGAGAAATTCCTACACCGCTTAAACCGCACTGCGAAACTTCAACCACAAGCCACTGTGAAGGGTTATAGGTGAATGGAGTTGTAAGGGTTAAATTAAACGTGGCATTGGCTGTAGCTGTAATAGTGGTTGTAGCAGGACCAAGGACAGTAGTCATAGGGCCTGTATACAACGAACCACCTGCGAAAGGACTGCTTAGCTGCCCTAACTTAACTGTTAAGTTAGTATAGGTAGCGCCTGCACTTGCATTAGCTGCATAAAAGCCTAACGTGCTTATTAAGCCGGCAGGTGCCGCGGTGGGATTTATGAATTCTCCCGGTGCAACGAACCATTGTATTGTTTTAGGGCCGGTATTGAACGGGAAAATATTTGTGGTTCCCGAAGGTATGATGTTAAAGAAATTACCACCTGATGAGGACAAATTAGAAGAGGAGGTTAAATTAAGAGTACCTCCCGCACAAATCGGGGAATTGTTTCCGATAGAAGTAATATTCGGAACCGGTTTAACAGTTATTGTGGTTGAAGCTGAAATATTGCAACCGTTATTGGGGCCTGCACTGTTATCACTTGCTACAACAGTATAGGTAGTATTAGCAGGGGGATTCACAGATTGTGATGCACCGCTCAAGCTACCCGGATTCCATAAATAAGTGTAACCGCTGTTAAGGCTGCTTGCAGAAATCGTTGTTCCAAAACCAAAGCACATGTTCTGCGGAGGTGTAACCGTAATGGGGGGCGCCGGGTTAGACACGGCAAGAACCGGAACACGAGGAGAGGTACATGCGCCTCCGCCAAGTGAATAGAATATTCTGCCATTAAATACCCTTGGTATATTCGTCACTGTAAAATATCCTCCTCCGGCACCTTCCTTAAACTGGATGTTAGCATCGGAAGAAAATATATTACCGGCTAATGTTCCGTTTGTATACGTGTTGGAAGTTGAAGCATGAACATAAAATGCATAGGTCTGTCCGGCAGGAACTACAACATTAATAAATACAGGAATTATTGTTCCGGGCGCACCTGTAACCAGTGAAGTATATGGCGCTGTACCAGCAAGTGTCCATCCGGCATTGCTTGTATTAAACCCTACCCAGGAACCTGCGCGATACCAAATTTCACCTATGCCGGTGGCCGGGCCATTAATGTTCATCGCAAAGCTGTCTATTCTAACTGAATTAATTGCTGTTATGTCGAACATGTTACCGTTAAATCCATTACCTCCGACAAAAGTGGTGGTCAATGGCGTTTGCGAAACAATCTGGCTGCCTACAGTAGATGCTTCCGCATAGAAAGTAGTTGTTGCGTTAATAGTAGGACAGAATGTATTGCCTGTGAACAATGATGTTCCGCCAGAAGGCGCAGCATACCACTTAATATCATAACTAGGATTGTTAGCCGTAGCGCTCATGCACACATTTCCAAAGCCACATATGGGAGTGCTTGGAGTGGTGCTTGCAACAGCAGGGTTGTTCACTGTAAATTGCAATACATTAGAGTAAACAACCGGCCCGCTGCACTGAACTGAAACCCGGTAATACGAAGTGCTGGAAATAGTTGCTGCAGTGAAAGTGCTGCCGGTTGCGCTTCCAACTGGATTAAAGTTAATTCCATCTGTAGAACTTTCCCACTGATAGCTTCCTGTGGTGTTTGTTATAGCCATCTGAGGTACTCCGCTAAAACAGAATATAGCATCACCCGTTGCTACCGCTATTGCCGGCCTTGGTGTTGTGCTTACTTCCCACGTTGTAACAGCAGTTGACGTGCATAAATTGGCAGGGTCTGTAGCGGTAACTGTATATGTTTTAACTCCGGTACTGGTAGAAGTATAAACAGGATTAGAAATTGTAGTTGACGATAAATCAACCGCAGGGGCCCATGAATAATTTACTCCACCGCCATAAAGCCGGGTATTGGGCCTGAAGGCAACCGCAGCGCCCGAAACTGAAGTGCAACCAAGCGTTGTAATGTTAATGGTTAAAGTGGCGGAAGTTGCCGAAGTGTAAACCTGGTCAAAACCAAACGGAGGTCCCGTGCCGTTACATACATCTACAAGAATGCTCGAAGTGCCATTCCATGCAAAAGGAGTTGTAAAGTTATGGACGTTCCATCCAAGAGACGTTACCACACTTCCATTAAATACCGTGGTAAATGTGGGGTTAAGATAATTAAGCGTTAATGCTACATCGGGCACGTTGGCCATCTTAATAGTAAAGTTTGAATACGTTCCTGTACTTAATTTGGTAGCAACCTCCCATCCAATGGCCGATATATTACCCGGCACAAGGCCTGCAGCATTTAGTTCGGCAGCGGTATAGAGAACTTGCGACCTTACGCTTGCATTGCCGCCATTGTAAAGAACAGCAGCCTGGTTATTTGCAGAGAGATGACTGCTTCCAAACTGCTTAAAGCTGTTTGATGACCCTACTGCATTTAAGGGGAATGAGTATCCAAGGCATACTGTCGGATACGGAGCCGTCTGGGTTATTGCCAAGTTAGGTCCGGTATTGACATTGATGACTACGGTTTGAGAATCAACACAACCTCCGGGTAAGCCGTCATTAGCCATAACAATATAGGAAGTAGTAACGGAGGGAGAGGCAGTAACAGATGCACCCGTTGTTGAACTTAAACCTGCAGAAGGAGACCAACTGAAATTAACATAGGACGGTCCTCCTGCTGTAAGGGCTACAGAGCCACTATTACAATATGCTCCGCTTGGAGGCGTTACGGTTAATGGAGGAGCCGGTGTAACCAAGGCTGTAGCAGTGGATGAAGCTCCCAAACATGCTGTAGTCACATTCCAGTGATAGAAGAATACATACAATGTTGCGCCACCATCCCATCCGGTTATAGATACCTGGCCCGGTATGGTATAGGGGTTCACGAATCCGCTTTGATGGTACTGAAGATTGGGATTCTTGCTCGCGCGTAAGCGATATATGTTGCCCTGCGGTACAAACATATTCAGAGTCAAAGTCTGGACTGAACCTTGAGTTGTTGTAACAAAAGATAACGCAGGTCCAATTTGCACACCAAGATTATTTTCAAGTACAATTTCAATAGGTGTACCGAGCGGTGTAGCAAAATTCGGAACGACATCCACCGTGTTGATAATAATTCCGTGCGCAGACAATACATTAAATGTCTGGTAATTGAATGATGCACTTGCATAAGCAACTACACCCGGGGCATTGGCCATTAATCCTACGTTTTGATTAACTCCGCCCGGATTTTCTCTAACCATGAACTGTTTGGTTGCAGAAATGTACTCGCTATAAGACGTTCCGGTACCAATAATTTTTCCTCCGGTACCATCAGTCCAAAGCAAAGTTCCACCGGTGCCGGTAGCAGATACCGTTGCCATTCCTTGTCCGCATACAGATGTTCCTGTCGCAACCGGAGCAGGCGGTGTTAGTGTTGCATTAAGAGTAACTGTTGCCGTAACATTGCAACCCTCGTTGGATGCTGTAACGGTGTAAACCTGTGTTCCGCCAACAAGAGGTGTTGCCAGAACTGTAGCACCTGTTGAAGTATTCAGGGTAGCTGCCGGAGTCCATGAATAGGCAATAACACCGGTGCCGGCAGGTAATGGGAATACAACATTTGTAAAATTAGAAGTAGCGCCTCCTACTATGTTGTCAACAGAGTGCATTGAAAATCCAAATATATCACCGACAACAACAGGAATTGATGCAGTGCCACTCTGCGAAACGGTACCTGCGGTATTAAACCCGGGCACATTCGTTCTGACACCATTCTTATAATACTGAGGCTGGTCAAAAGCGGGGCCATCCGGAGTATTGTAGTCCCAGCTAAACGTTACGTTGCCATTGGCTGTAATGTTATGTATAACATCAATATCCGTCGCACCGCTTCCTCCGTCACTCGATGTCATTTGCAACGTTGTTGAATTAAATATATTAACTGTTCCCAAGTCACCCGTTGAATGCTGGGTAGTCCATGAAAGCGGAGCAAAAAATCCCTGGAATCCATTTTGAGTGGTCGGGAATCCTTCAAATATTGCTAAAGCATTCAGCGCAGAAGGCTCCCCTGTACAAACGGCAGAAGGAGTTGCGCTTATGCTCGACATTACCGGAGTTTGTCCTATGCCAACAGTAGTATTAATTTTTACTACGCATGCAGGTGAAACTGTATTATCCGTAGCGGTGAGCAGGTAATTAACTGTAGAGGAAGGAAATGCCTGCACGCTGGCGCCAAGGCCGCTGCCCGGTGTCAGTCCCGTTGTAGGGGTCCACTGGTATACGTAATTGGAATTGCTGCTGCTTGCAGTCAACGTAGAAGGTGTGTTTACGCCATTGCAGATAGCAGGAATGCTGTTGGTGACCACGACAGGAGTCGGAGTTATGGAAACCGCGTTTACTCCTGTCCGGATACCTTCGCACGTACCGTCAAACTCGGCAACATAAAAAGTTGTTGTTGTACCGATTTCCGGAGTTGTAAACGTGCCGCCGGTTGCCAAAATGGAACCACCTGAGGGAGCACTATACCAACGCAGCGAGGTTCCGGGATTGCCCGTACCGGTTGCGTTAAGAGTAACGGTGCCAAATCCGCAAACCTGGTTGGCTGCCGAAGCTGTTGGCGATGGAGGACTAGGAATTAGATTGATGGTTATGGTACCTGTTCCGGTGCAACCATTGGGATTGGTAGTAGTAACCGTATAAGTCGTAGTTACAGTTGGAGATGCTATCGGGCTCGGGCAATTGGTGCAACTTAAACCTGTAGCCGGCGACCATGAATAATTAGGCAGTGGTCCCTGGCCGGTGAACATGACCGTGAGCGTTTGAGAAGGAGCTGCACAGGTTAACCCGTTAACACCACCCCAATTAAGATTATTTATTTCGGGTCGGATAGTAATTGCTCCTACCGTATTGCACGCACAATTTGAAGATGCTGCTCCCGGCACAACTGTTAATTCATTCGACTGCGCAGCGCCACAACCGGCTCCGCATACTCCTACACCCCAGGCATTGGCACCATCTATCATATTCAAAAGGGCTGTATTATTTTTCATTGCATTAGCAATTGCCTGAACAACGGCAGGATTGATAGCCGTTTTTCCAATAGGGTCAAGTGAGCCGCTTAGCTTCAGCTGAGTGTAAGTTAACGGCTGCAACGAAGCCCGAAAAGCTGCATAGGCATTGCATTGAGCTAAGGTAGGAGCCGTATTTGCAATGTAGGAGTCACTAAAAATAACGGGAGCGCCTCCTTGCACGGCAGACAATGTGGTTGAACTACCAAAACATATTGACGCATTTGTTGCAGAAACTGTAATTGCGGGTACAGGAAGCACCGTTACAGTAACACCGGCGGATAAACCGGGGCACGAAGCAGGTGAGGCAATATCTGTAATGCTAACGGTATGCACCCCTGTCAGAACAGGTGTATACGTTGAATTTGTAGCTCCCGGAATATTAACGCCATCACGTTTCCATTGGTATATAGGACTAACAGCGTTCGTGGATGCACTCAATGGAGTAATGGTTCCCTGGCATCCTGAAATGGGCCCGGCAGGAGTTATACTTGCAGAAGGGGCAGCTATAATACTAACTGCAACTTCAGAACTTGAACTGGGAAGTGAAGAAAGTACGCAGGTAACCGTAAGCCTGTAATAAGTATTACTCAGAAGAGGGCCGGTATTAAAAGTCGGTGAGTTCGCACCACCAATAGGACTATAGGGGCCGCCCGTAACAGCCGAAGATTCCCATTGAAATGTAACACCCGTAGAAAATCCCGTTGCGGTCAAAAGAGAAGAACCCCCGGGGCAAATAGAAGAGGGAGTTGCAGTAACTGTACCGGCAGAAGGCACACCTGTACAAGGGGTAATCAAATACGCTCCCATATCCGGTGTTCCGGTGCGGGTTGCGCAATCAAGGTCTATAGTCAGATAAGCAGGATATGCAAACCCTAATGCATCTAATGCGCCATTGTTCGCATGCAAATCAGTAATGTTATTTAAGAATAGCGGAGCAAGACTTTGATTTGCCGTTGCCTGGGTATAGGTTGTCTGCCATGTTGCTACCGGGTTGTATCCCGTAGTTGAGCCCATGCCTACAAATCCCGATATGCCTGCATCAGCATTAATAAATACATCATTATTAGCTACAGAGCTTCCGGCCGGGCCCATGGCAGTTGCACTGCCCAGGCTCGCTGTGAAGACACCTGCGTGTTTTGAAGTAATCCCCTGAGCTCCTGTAAAGTTTGAAAATATGTTATTCCTCACTATATTAATGGGGCCTAAACCTGCAGTTGATGTTATCTGGAAACAGGCATTCGATAAATTCAATGAGCCTGAACCATCAAGGCTCACACTGTTGTTATAGATTTCATAGGTTTGATTAATCGTTGAACCACCTGTTCCCGAAATGACAATGCCTTTAATACCGGTAGTAGTTGCCAATGTCAAAGCGGCGCCGGCATAAGCTGAAGTAATTCCCGACACAGCATTATTAAATACGCGCAATACTGTACCTGCCGGCACAACAAGAGTTGTATGAGACAGCCGGATACCGTTTACCTGTGTTGAAACACTTGCATTAATTCTTACACTTTTTACCACGTTGTTCGAAAGAGTGCTTACAAGACTACCGGCTATTCCAATATATGTTTCAATCAATATACCATCTGTAGTCGTGTTGCCTGAAACATTATTCACAATATTATTGCTTACCGTAAATCCTGCCTGGTTGGTGAGGCGGATACCCCAGGTTTGAATTGCAGTAATTCCACCGCCTATGTCAAATGAGGTAAGCGGGTCGCCAATTATATTATTGGTTCCGCATCCGGAAGTATTAATCACATTATTGCGGTCAGGAAAAGTTGCAACTTGAATACCGGTCAATTGTATTCCGGCATAAACATTTTTAATGGTTAAATTCTGATATACGTTATTACTGTTTGCACCCGCAGCAGAAGTTGGTGTTAACGTTGCCGTTTGAAAAATGCCGCGCGAATTTGTGTTGGTTCTGTTTAATGTTATGGTGCAATTTTTAATCGTATTGTTTTGAGCGCCATTCGTGGCAGATTGCTGGATAATCCTATACCCGGTTTCAACTGCAGTTCCCGAAGCAGTAATATCTATTCCGTTAAAAGTTATGAAGTCACTTCCGTTAATTGCAATACCTGCATCCGTTGTAAGAGTGCTTCCTGTGGGAACAATTACAGGATTAGCTCCAAAGCCACTCCGCTGAAAGATGATGGTTCGAAGGTTATCACTGTTAACCGTTATCAGCGGAACGTTTTCATTAAATGTTTGCCCTGCTGTAACATTGAAGACGACCGAGCCCGATACTCCGCACGTCAGCATTGCATTTACGGCAGCTGTAAAGGATTGGAAATTTGTACCGCCCGTTGGAATTGTATTATCAATGGTATAGGTTCCCCCCGGAAAGCCTGGTATGACGGTAACCTGAACCGCGGTTGAATTCAATGTAGTGGTGCCGCAGGTTACAGCGCAGCGATAAAATAAAGCTGAGGTAGGATTAATAGTTAGGAAAGGACTGGTAAGCAATCCGCCTACGTTGGTTGAAAAGCTTCCTCCACTTGACGGGTCACTTTTCCACTGATACGTCTGTCCGATACCTAAAGATGCTCCTGTAAGATTAAGCGAAACTGCTGAACTGGCGCAAACCGAGGATGCGGATGCTGTTGCGGTTCCGGGAGTAGGCGGATCGGTACACGGTCCGGAAGGAACAAGAGTAAGTCCTATGGGACTCAAGAGAGCATCCTGACTTTCCGCGCCTAAAACGCAATTGGGTGTAGCATCAAATTTTCTACTGGGACTTGCAGCTGAAAAGGTAAATACATTGATACCTGTTCCTGTATAGCCACATTGAGATACCTCAACGAGAAGCGCCATTGAAGGATCATACAAAAAAGGTGTGTTAAGAGTCAAACTGGTCCAGGTGCCAGCCGAAGCGGTGATGTTTATGGAGGACGGACCAAATACCGTAGTCATGGAGCTGTAAAAAGCTGCTGCTGTCCATAACGGGTCAGCTAACGATGAAACCTGAGCGAGCCTAATTTTAAAGCTTGAATAGTTGGCATTGCAGGCAGAAGGAACATACAGCCAAAGAGCCGTTATGTTATTGCCTGCCGGTGCGGCAGAAGGTAAATTAAATCCTCCCGGGGCAACTCCCCATTGTACTACTTGTCCTACCGTTTGACCGAGCGGATAAGTATTAGAACCCGCTCCCCCTGCATTATTATAAAATTGAGGTACTTGCGCCAAAGCAATTATGTTTACCAAAAGCAACATAGTTGTAATGACAAGTACATTAACTCTCCTGAAAGTCATTACAAAATTTTTTATGGTGTAATTATTTGTTTTCATGTGATTAGTTTTTTTAGTTGGGTATTTATTTCGTCATATAGATTTATTGCTTTGTAAGTGTGCAGTAGAGTTTATTGCTTGCATCCACGTCCAGCGCAGGAGGTACAGTAGTGAAATTTTGCGCGTCCATGTACAGCGCCATTTCCAACTGTCCTGAACTATTAAATGAAATCATTGCCAAACCTGTATAAATCTGTTCAATGGTATTTACAGAAACTGAATTGTCGCTCAGTGTAGCAGAAGCATTATTGTTTGCAGCTATCCTCACTCCATCAATTGCACCCTGCGTATAGAATTTAATTGTTATTTCCGGGCTCGTAATGGGGCTGGCACTTAAATATTGCGGCAAGCGGTATGCTATCACCGGGTTGCTCGAAATCAGAGGCACTCCGCTTACAGTGAAAGTGGACTTCCAGTCAGATGTAAGAGTAACACTAACAACTCTTCCGTCAATATTGTTGCCGATCCAGGTTCCCTGAAAATCCTGCATAGAAGGAATGATTTGATTTTGTGAGAAAGCTGAAATTGCGCAACACAAAATTGCTGCGAACACAATTAAAATTTTTGACTTCGTGTCTGTTTTTGTTTTCATGTTAATTTAGTTTGAAGTTTGAGTAATAAGAATTATTGTGTGCTATTCGATAATTTTTTTTTCAATCTGTTAAGCTCTGCGTGCATGGCTCTGTCGAAAGATGAAAAACACATTAAAATTAATCCAGCACTTAATATTTGACTGGAACTGATAACTAACTAAACAAATCAACTGATAATGGTAAGCAACTAATAAATAACAGGATTCATCGTATAATTCATCGCAATTATATCAAATTAATTTTGGATGTTCATAAAGTTTTTTATGAACAATTTATTCACATGGGCAAAACCCCTGAAACAATGGGTAAACGGCTTATTTCTACAAGTGAAAAGAAAAGTGAGGCATCCGTCAGTTGACGGACACCCATTTCGAAAAAGACACAAAGCAAAAAGGGCATCCGTCAACTGACGGATGCCCTTTCTTAATTGCTGATGCTAAAAATTACTTCATCAGGTTCATCCTGCGTGTTTCATTTACGTTACCGCTTCTAAGAGTATAGGTATATATTCCTGCACCAAGATCGCTGCCATCAAAAGTAACACTGTACACTGTTCCGGTTGTAGCTTCCTCGTTGAACAACGTTGTTACTTCCTGTCCAAGATAATTGTACACCTTCAGTATATACAGCCCGTCTTCCGGTACGCTGAAACGGATTTCTGTCTGACCGGTAAATGGATTGGGGATGTTCTGTAACATCTCTCCATCCATACCACCCTCGACTCTCTGCGTACAACTGCTGCTGTTAGACGGTTGTACCTTGATAGTACCTGCTGTCAGCGCTGCGATGATAGCTGCTGCTCCTCCGTTGCCCGATGTTAATGCTTCGGTAAGGCCCGGTTGGGTGTCAAACACCAAGGTTCCCGAGTTGGTCGTTACCTTAACACGAATAAAGTTGCTCGTGGCAGGGTTACGCGTCTTGTCTGACTGTTGTACCAGCACCTTATAGCCACTCACTCCGTTAACCAGTATGGCTCCCTTAAATGTTGCCAAAGAACATCCGCTTATGGTCAGATAATCCCAGGTAATATCGGTGTTGGTTCCATTGTCGGTGTGCACTCTCCAGTCAGGCGCATTTGGAATATGAACGTTCATTTCCAATTGTCCCTTAAAGCTGTTGCCGCTACTTGCCGGTTTTACAACATTACCCATGCTTATATCCATGCCCACATATGAGGACGGATATCCGCCTGCCGGCATAGTGTAGTGGCCACCTGCCGTGGTGAACTGGGTGCCTGCTACTGCTATGGCAAGATACTGCACCGTGGTTACTCCAGGATTCTGGTCGGCTGCAAGATTACATCCGTCCAGAATTTCAACCTTGGGCTCGGCTACTTCTGAATTAGAATACAATACCGGGTCTGACGTTACACTGTAACTCCTTACTCCCAAACATGATTGGGTGCAGCTGGGGCTGAGTGTCTTCACATTAGCAGGGACAGCATCATTCTTATCACGGTAGAATTTAACCGTGTGCGTGCCGCCTCCGTCTTCATCAGTAAACGTTACTGTGAACGTAGGAGTCTGACCCACAAATATCAGGTTGCCTGAATTAGAAACGAAACTGGTGATGATCGGTTTGATGTTATTAACCACTACATTCTGCGTAGCAGAACTTGTATTTGCCGAAGCATCTGTTGCCTGCCAGGTTACCGTGGTTGTGCCTGCATAATACGGCTCAAATTGTGACCTGCCGTCGGAACGGCTTACAAAAACCAAGCTTGAATTGGGGCAGTTGTCAAACAACCCGTTGCCTATACTGGGCTGTGTTACCTGTACTAAAGAAGAACATTCGCCTCCATTGGCATTGGTGGCAGATACCTGTATCGGTGTGATGACAGGAGGAACATTATCCGTTACCGTTACACGGAACGTCTTGCTCTGATTACCGCACACATTGTTTGCAGCAACAATCACCGTGGTTCTGCCGGTTGGAATCAACCTTCCGAAGGTCGAACCGGTACCCGTACCACTTCCGCTGCCAACGGTTGCTCCGCTGAAGGTGTGGGTAATTCCGCTCACCGCTTCGGCCGGGTTGGGCTTACCCGTAATAACCACATTATAATTAACCGCCTTATCACAGGTTGTGGCTGTTGTAAACACGGGAATATCCAGGAAGGTAGGAGGTGCGGGGAATGATGCAGCAACTCCGCCATTCAAAGTAGCACTCTGAAGCGATACAATCTGAGGTGCCGCATTAACTATAACTGAAGTTGTAGAAGACGAATTACAGCCGGTGCCATTATCAGTAATTGTAACTGTATATACACCTTCCTGGGCAAGAATACTTGGTGTTCTAACCGGGTTCTGATCAAAACTTGAGAAAGTGTTTGGACCCGTCCAAGAGTAGCCGAATGTTTGAGATGCCATTTGGATAGTGATACCAGCCATGGTGGCATCATTTCCCACCCAAACTGGTGAACAACTGAAACCACCGTTATTATAAGTTCTCCTTACACCACTTAGGGTATTCTGAGGTGTTTGCCATCCCGTCCCGATATATCCGCAATGCGAAACCTCAACAACAAGCCACTGAGATGGGTCATATAAAAAAGGTGTTGTAAGGGTTATTGTACTGGTCCATCCAAGAGCAGTAGGTGCAGAAACTAACATGTTTGCGGGACCAACAACAGCGGTCATTGGACCAGCATAGATCGAACCGCCTGCAAACGGACTACTCGCTTGCCCTAACCTTATGGTAAAGTTGGTGAAGGTCGCAGAGCCAGTTGTTAAAGCAAAGAAGCTTATGGAATTTATTGTACCAGGAGTGGCCGGGGCGGGACTGTTAAACTCGCCCGGGGCGACAAACCACTGAATCAACTTGGGTGTTGCCGTACCTGTATTGAACGGGTAAGCATTGGAACCTCCTATAGGAGGAACGCCATTATTGAAGGTACCTCCCGCTACAGGGATAGAACCGGAAGTGCCGGTAAGATTTATAGCGTTCGGCACGCAAACAGGACTGTTGCTGCTTGCCGTCACAGTCGGTATGTTATTGACCGTTATGCTCGAACCCCTACGCAAAGAACCAAGGCATCCTGAAGAAGGATTGCGGTCTGCCGCGTAAATGGTTGTGCTTGCGGTTGCAGGATAATTATACGAACTTCCTGTGGCAAGAAGAGTGCCGCCTGTGGCTGCAGTGTACCATTCCACTGTCTGCCCGGCAGGTACGCTTGCCGTAACCGGTACGATACCAGGGCCGCAGCGAGCTCCCCCAGTAACAGCAGTGGGAGCAGCCGGGTCATCCATAATGAATGTCACCGCATTTGAAGTAGCAGGATTTATTGCACAGAAATAACTTTGAGCACGCAATCCAAATGTTACAGGACCGCCACCTTGAGGAATGGTCGGAACAAGTGATATTGGAGATGTTAACGCTCCGGGAATCGTTGTCCAGGCACCACCGTTAACATTAAATTGCCAGATAAGATTATCGCCGGTAAATGCATCAACTGCGAAAGTAACAGGCGCCCCTGAAATGTTCGGAGGAGCCGGTGTTACTCCGCAACCCGAAGCTGAACTTGCAGTGACAGTGCCTATCGTAGGCGTGGTTACCCTTACATTTACAAATACACTTTGTGTTGCGGTAATACCGCAATTATCTGTAATTAAAACACTATAAGTTGTGGGCGCAAGTGGTATAGCTGTAACCGTAGCTGTATTATTCGTAATCAATCCTGCCGTTGCTGCCGGATCACCACTCCAAAGGATAGTATAAGGAGCGCCACCGCCTGTTATAACAGCTGACAATGTCCAGGGAAGACCTGGGCAGACAAGAGCTGAAGGTGTTATACCACCTGTGATATTAATTGTATAATCTTCCGTCTCTCCAAATCCCGCTGTCGGACAAGGCGGAGCAGGAGTAGTGAAATAATTGTCAACTACCCTTAACCTTGTAGTTCCGTTGATAGCATTTGCAGGTACTGTAAAGGATGCGGTAGTTGTTTGAAAGGCAGCTGTTGTAATAAAATTCGGCAATATTTGCTCTGTCGCTACGTTAAATACACCATCCTGATTATAATCAATAAAAGCAGTCAGATTTTCATTGGAACCGAATGAACCATCCGTTACGGAAATAGTAAAGGTACCACCTGCTGCCAGGGTTGTGCTTATACCAAGGAAAGGAGAATACCCAGGCAAAACAGTTGCGCCGGAAGTATTATTTATAGCAGGGCTTCCGTTTAAGGTTACGTTGGAAATATAATCAGTTCCGTCATAGCTGGTATATATCGGAGTACAATAAGCAGATGCTGATGAGGGAGGCGTTGCTGTTACTGCAGTACCAAGAGGTCCGCCCGGAGCGACTGCTACACTGCCTGTTGCAATGCAGGCCCCATTGGTAACTATTACGTTATAGGTAGTATTTCCCGTAATGGATGTACCGGTTGTCGGGTTGGTTGTCGTACTGGATAAAACGCCCGGACCACTTGTGGACCATGTATAAGCAAATGTTCCTGTTGGCGGGCTGAAACGGTAGGCATCATTTGTGGCTGTCCAACCTACAACTGAATTTCGTCCGGGAACAGTTGTAGCTAAAGTACCTCCGGCGTTTTCAATTCCCTGACTTTGAGGATGTGCAGCATAATTAGTTGTAACGGAAGTACTGTGCACTTCAATTGTACCGTCTTGGTAAAGTATTATCTGACCCGAGACCTGACCTGTGCCGCCTCCGGCAAGATAAACAGAGACGGCATTATATCTAACAACAAACCGGTTGGGGCTCGTTAAGTTGAAATAATCAATATTTCCTCCAGAGGAAGTATTTAAATCTACCCAATCTAATGCCACTAAGTTATCCGGCAGAGTACCCGCACTTGGTAATAACGGGCTTGAACAGCAACCAGCACCGGAAAGAGTATTGAACGTTAAATAGCCATTTGTAGAAATATATGCATTTGTATAGGTGTTTCCGTAGAAAGTAAAATTGAATCCTATTGGAATGATGCCGCTTAAGACATCATCTCCTATAGGTCCGGCAATCGTACTTCCCGGCGGACTAATTGGGGCATACGGAATTGAACTCAAAGTATAATTGCCCGCAATTGCCGCAGTATTCGCAGTCAACGTGGTGGATCCGTTAAAACATACCGGTGTTGGATTTGCTGTAACTGAAGTAATAACAGGAAGAATAACTCCGCTTGCACCGGTTACTGTAATACAATTGCTGGGAGTGCTTTGACTGGTAAACGTACATGTCACTAACATTCTATATGAAGTGGTAGCCGTTTGAGTTGTAGTAAGGGTTGGGCCGGTAGCAGCTGCAATATTAGTCCATGGACCCCCACAAGACGAAGCTGACTGCCATTGTCTGGTAATGCCTAAATTAGTGGATATGCCCGCAGCAGTAAGTGTCATGTTTGCTGCGCTGCAAGCAGTTGAAGGACCGGTAACAACTGCCACATCCGGTGGACCTGTGCAAGGCAGCGCCATTAACCATGCATAATAATTATCTGGGTTAATGGTTATGGGACCGGGAGCCACGGTTGCCGTTATCTTAGAGCCGACTGCAGGTAATGCGCCCGAAGGGCCAAAGGCAGTGCTTCTCACCGTCCATGGGCCTGACAAAGCAGGGGCATCGCCAAGAAACAACAGGTCTTGAGTTGTAGATAATCCGTCCAGCGAATTAAAGTGCATCGTAATCGTTGGATTGGTACCCGACACAGCGCCTGAATTAAACTGCGCTCTGTAAGCCCTGTTGCCAATGGCGCTCCCGTTTCCGAGTGTTCCGTTGCTTGGGGCGCCCAATTCAGTTACTGTATATTTTGTTGCATTACAACCGGTTGTTATAGCTGTTGGAGTAGTGCCGACAAACCAGGTAAAAACACCTGAAGTTGTAGTGCCTGCAAACGGATAATTAAAGGTGCCCGCACCGCCCCTGCCTGTCAAGGTCATGGAGCCATTTTTTATATACACATTGGCACCGCCACTGTTAAAGGTGCTGAATGCACCTGCATAACCATTCCAGGTAAACAGCAGGTTATTGCCATTTAAATTTAATATATTACCAGGACTGGATAAACTGGCTACAAAAATCAAGGGAGTAAAAAAGCCGCTGTTAGCAAAAATCGTAAGATTACTGGATAAATTAAAACCATTGCCATTACCATTTAAGGCAAGGTTATTTATTTTTCTGTTTGAAGGTATCATAGCATCATCGGGAGCAGCCACAGCCGATGTTGCAGGAGCAAAGAAGTTTAATACCACATTATACAAAGCAACCCGTGCTGTTGGAGCTGTAGCTGCTGTTGTAAATGTGCCGCCTTGCGGTGTACCGCTTGTAGGACCGAATGCCACTAACGGAACATTCGTATAACCGAACCCGTTGTTAGTCATTGTAAAGCTAAGAATCTGTCCATTGGTTCCAATATTAGCAGTTGCTGCAGGCCAGCAGGTGGCAGGGAATTCCAGGGTTGCTGTTGTGCCTGCTCCTCCGGGCGCTGACATCGTAAGGGTGGGGGGAACAGAATAGATAGCCGATGTGGAAGTCAGGTAAACTGATTGTACGGTTCCCTGGTTAACGGTAATTGTAAAGTTCGCTGAAGCGTAAGCGACACCGGCAATAATAGTTCCACCGGAAACGGTGATGGTTGGAGCCGCGCTATAACCCGAGCCAGGGTTAGTAATAAGGTTAAGAGCTAATGGACCGGCAAAAGCAATCTGCGGGGCAACAGTATAATTCACACCACCGCTGAGCGTTGAAATATTACCCACACCCGATGATGACTGAATATTGCCGGAAGCAGATGCTCCCTGGTCGCTGTTGATGATTAAGCCGCCTGAAAAAGTAGCAACACCTGACCTTTGAACCTGGCAGCTTGCTGAGCCAAAAATACTATACAAGATAACAGGAGTGGCAAAGGCTGTTGTTGTGACCGTACCACCGGCAACACCAACGCTGAATACAAGCGTAGGCGCGGTGGAAGAAGAATAACCGCTTCCGCCATTGATGAGGTTTAAGCTTCTCACGTTTAAAGTTGCCGCTCCGTTAAAATTAACTGAAACCATAGCAGGAGTACCTGCATAACGGAATACTGCAGTGCCCGAAGTATATAGGACATTAGGCGTTGTTCCCAAGGAAGCAGCGCCTGCATCTGTTGGAGTACCTGCGGTGGTACATGTATACAAACTACCATTGAAAAAGTATTGAGTGCCAAGTGCTGTGAGTGTAATTTGATAAGGGTTTCCAAGTGTGCCCGTTTCACCGATATATAGTAAAGTGGGTCCGCTGGTAGCATCCGGTATTGTTGTAGTCCATGTAGGGGCAGTGGCATTAAATGTTCCTGCCACAGTACATAAGTATACGTGCGTACCGGATACATATCTTGAATTCAGGGTTGCCGCCAGGGCATTAGCATATTGAGTAACTGCAACTCCAAACACTACGGGAGCCACGCTGTAAGTACCCATAGTGGTTACAGCCACACTGGCAACCTGCGTGTTTAATGCCATGCCATAAAGTTGTGACGTATTATCTATTTTTAATTTGCCGTTCGTATTTAAAGAGCCGGCTCCATGAGCCAGGTTAAAAGTAGTTAAGTTCTGTGAGGTATTTATAGTTGAACTTCCCAGGGATTGGAAAAACAACTGGCGGATAATACCTCTTCCGTCAATGCCGGGTTGAAAAGTACCCGTGCCACCTAATATAGAACCGATGCCGTTAAAGGCAATTAAGGTTTGTGTTCCTGTGCCTAAAGCGCAGTTTGCATAACCGTTGTTTGTGAAGTTGCCGAATATGTTTACCGTTACCCCTAATGGCGTAAGAGCGGAAGTATAAGGTAAAAACACACCGCCGCTGTTAACGGTCAGGTTGCCTTGCAACGTCATTGCATTGGCAACGGTATTCCATTGAAGCAAACCGCTGATGTCTAAATTATGCATGGTAACTGCCACGTCAACGGTAACAATTGAACCGGCGGGAATGGATACATCATTTCCTGTAACGGGTACGACACCACCAGCCCATGTTTGAGCATTCGACCATAGACCGCCTTGTGCGGTAGCCGTGTATGCGGTAGCAGCAAGAGTGGAAGCGGTTCCTGTAAGACGTCCGGCTATTAAGTATTTCCTGACTGAGGAACATATATTATAAGCGTAAACATAAACATCATACGAAGTGCCGGCTATCAATCCGGTAGCGCTGAAAGAAGTGGCATTGCTGGATTGAACCACCTTGCCAAATCCTAATGCACCGCCTGCGGCATATACTGTTCCGTCAACCGGAGGGACTTCTGTGCTGCCGCTGATATAACCTACAACAAGATATCCGTCAGCAGCAGGAGAAGCAGCCGTGAAAGTTCCATTGATTTGTGAAATGGAAATAGGTGTCAGTGCAAGACCTGCCCCCTGCGCTGTCGGAGTTAAGCAGACAGGTGTGGAAGCTGTGCCTGTGAGCGGACTGGCAGTTATGTATAACGGACCTCCCGTACATACATTGTTCATGGAGTAAACATAAAAATCATAGGAAGTGTTGTTCAGCAATCCGGCGGTGCTGAAAGATGTACCGGCTCCGGCTTGGACGACTGTTCCAAGTCCTAACGCACCGCCAACAGTATACGTTGTTCCGTTGAACGGGTTGGTTACAGCCGAACCGGTTGGGTATCTCACTACAAGATATCCGTCAGAAGCTGGGGAAGCTGCCGTGAAAGTGCCGTTGATTTGAGAGGGGGAAGATGTCAATGCAAGACCGGTTGGCTGCGCTGTGGGAGTCGAGCAAGGGGGAATAGTAACGAGTGAAATATTATCAACCGAACCTGCCGGCTGAGTGCCAACGGATGTATCGCTCTTCCAATTGAAAATAATTCTTCTTGGACCACTTGCCGGAACAGTAAATGTTATAGTGGCTGTTTGAATAGTGCTCACTAATTGGAAAGTACCCAGGCACGTAGATCCTGTTAAGCTGGCTGGAATAGGAGTACATAAACCACTTCCGGGATGTGCCTCACCTGTCGGAATAACCGAAGTTGGAGCAGACCAAACCTCAATCATATCCCAGGAACTTTCTCCAAATCCATTCCAGTTAAAGGTCAGCATCATAGTCAGTTCACCCGCAGGTACGTTTACGTCTCTGTAAAAGTAAACTGAAGTACTTGAGGTAATATTGTAAGTATTGCTGACGCCTGCGTCTAAGGAAATATAAGCGCTGTTTCCTGAGAATGGCGCAGTCGAGATAGCAGTTCCTACAACCCATTGGTTAACCGAGCTGCCGTAATTGGCAACCGTCCATCCATTAGCTGCAAAGGTAGACCCGTTGCTAAAACCACCGTCCCCCGCAGGGTTAATAAGAGTTGTCTGAGCAAAGGAATTTGTTGTCCACAATCCCAGTATCAGCAGGACGGAACATACAAAACGTGAGTAATTTATAGTTTTCATGTTTATTGAGTTTTTAGTAATTGATTTCATGGTTAGTTCGGTTTGTTTATTGTCTATTAATAAATTCCATGAGCCACTAACCAGTCGTGAACAATCTGAGCGTCTGTTGCAGAGCTGCCCGTTGAAAGGAACATTGCACTCTGTGTGGATGGGTTACTCGCATTAGGAATAGTCGTTATATACTGACTTGCCCCTTGCCCTGAACTAAGCATGGAGAATGTAGCTATAGCGCTGAATGCCGAGCGGTTGTTAGAATTCCCGCAATCGGTTGAAACCCTCCATTCATAATTCGCAGATGGCGAAAGCCCTGAAAGTGTTACAGACGGCACTGACGAATTCGTTACGCTCCATGCTTGTGTTCCCGCTACTCTGTATTGAATAACGTAACTATAAGTTGTATAAGCTGTTCCGTCATCAACACCGCCAACCCAGCTTAACAAGGAAGAAGTTGCAGAGGAACTCACCGCGCTTAACGCAGTAGGAATAACGTTGCACCCCGAAGCAGAAAGAGTATTAAAAGAACCTGGTTTGCAGAAGTAAGATTTACCGCCACCTGCGCAAACTGTCTGAACCTGTACTTCATAAGTCGTAACAGGTGTAAGGGAAGAAACCGTTAATGATGGAGTTGTTGAATACACTTCGGTCCATGTTGCATTTCCGGAAAAACGGTACCGAACATTATAGCCCTGTACCCCCGCAACAGCCGTCCAACTCAATATAGCATCAGTCAAAGTAACACCGGTAACATTTAACCCGGCCGGCATATCGCATACCGGCTGCGCCAATGGGCTGAAATTGTCCAAAGCGCTAAACCCCGACACACTCGAACTTCCGCAATCGGTTTGCACCTGCCATTCATAATTGCCAGGAGCGAGTGAAGAAACAGTCAGTGAAGCAGTGGTTGCAGACGACAAAGCCCACGAGGACGATGAAGTCCAGGAAGGTGCGCCAACTATTCTGTACTGAATATTATAACCCGCAGCCCCCGAAACAATCGTCCAGTTCATTGTGACATCCGTTAAAGTGATGCCTGTGGTATTCAATCCAGCCGGAACACTGCACACAGAAGCAGGCGTGCTGAACGTTGCCGAAGCAGCAAAAGCAGAGAGGCTGGAATTTCCGCAATCGGTCTGAACCTGCCACTCATAATTGGAAGAAGCATTCAGTGAATTAACAGTTACTGATTCGGTTGCAGTAGATACGGTAATAGCTGAAGGACTGCCCACCTCCTGATACATTACATTATAACCAACAGCCCCGGAAACTGCCGTCCAGCTAAGTGTTGCTGCTGATGTTGTGATTCCTGTTGAGCTTAATCCTGAAGCAGGGTCGCACGGAGTTTGTCCGGAAGAATTTAATGTAACGCAGCAGCCAATGATTGTTGCGAGAAGAAATAAAACTTTCATTGATTTGATTTTTGTTTTCATGTTAATTGATTTAAGGTTGGATTAATAGAATTATATTGGATAATTTTTTTTCAATCTGTTAAGCTCTATGCGTATGTCTATGTTGAAAGATGTAAAACATATTAAAAATAATCCAGCCCTTAATACTTGACTGGAACTGATAAATAACTAAACAAATTAACAGGTAATAGTAGGCAACTAACAAATAATAGTACCCATCAAATAATTCATCGCAATTATATCAAATTAATCTTGGATGTTCATAAAGTTTTTTATGAACAATTTGCTCACATGGGCGAAACCACTGAAACAATGGGTAAACGGCTATCCATCTTGTATGAAACCCATCGCTATCCCTGAACTGAATAAGGAGAAGATATGAGGTCTCCTTTACTTCTTTAGCTTTCTAATAACCAAATTTTAGTTATGAAGCTTGCTTCTTATGCTGCTCAGTTTGTCGCGTGTGATGGGCTTGTTAAGAAATGCAATCACACTTTCATATTTCATAGCAAGTTCTTTATCCGATTCAAGAAGTGAGGAAGTGAGCATAATTATTTTCACTTTTTCTTTTACGCTTGGGGGAAGCTTGGTGAAATTGTCCAGGAATTCGAACCCGTTCATGAGTTGCATTTTGATATCAAGAAAAATAACGTCCGGAATTTCCTGAGTGCCTTTTGCCGCTTCGCCAAGATATCTCAGCGCTTTTCTTGCCGAGGTGTATTCAACAATATTATCCGAAAAGCCACAGCTTTCAATCGTCTTCCTGTTGATGAAATTAACGATGTTATTGTCGTCAATTAAAAACACTTTCGGTCTCATAATTTGAGTTTTGACCCATTCTGCACATTAGGGATTTTTACAACAAACGTGCTTCCCTTTAATGGTGTTGAATGCACTTCTATGCTGCCCTGCAGCCGTGTTACTATTTCCCTGCAAATATATAAACCAAGCCCCGAACCTTCATATCGTTCCGATGCCCTGAAGAACATTTCAAAAATCTGCTCTTTATATTCTTCTGCAATTCCCTCTCCATTATCCTCAACACGGATTATTCCTTCGTTTGCATCAGAGAGAAAAGAAAATTTTACATATGGGTTTACTTCGTCCTCTCGCACATATTTATATGCATTAGAAATAAGGTTGTTTATTACCGTGTTTACCCTGCTCTTGTCAGAAAAAAAAGGAACCGTATCGTCTACCACAGCAGAAAACCTGATGTTGTTTCTCCCTGTAATGTGACTGACATTGTCTTTAATATTCAATGCCATTTGCCTTATGTTTAACTGCTCGGTACTGATATCCATTCTTGCATTGCGCGAATAATCAAGGATTTCTTTTATCGTTTCATCCATCTGGCTTATCACTTTGCGCATAACCTCATGATACTCCTGAACTTTATGTTTTGAATCGATCTGTTCCTGCGATAAATTCAATAGTCCTTCTAACGACAGCAGCGGCGCGCGCAAATCATGCGAGGTGCTGTACACAAACCGGTCGAGTTCGGAATTTATTTTTTGAAGTTCAATATTATTTTCCAACAGCTCATTTGTTGTTGCTCTCAATACTTCTGTCCGCTCCTCAACTTTTTTTTCCAGCTCTTTATTTAGTTGCTCTAAAGCTTCTTCGGCTTTTTTTCGGTCGGTTATGTCTTCCGAAATTCCAAGAAGATAAAAGGGCAAGCCATTTATATCAGTAACAGGAATTTTTTTGGTATGCAGCCAGCGCTCACCACTTGCTGTGGTTATCTTTTCTTCTTTAATGTCGAGTAATATTCCTTTCTTAATTACCTCCCTGTCTTTGTTTACAAAAAAGTCGGCTTGTTCTTTGGGGAAGAAATCATAATCGTTTTTACCTATTAAATCGCTGCGCTTATATCCTAATAATTTTTCTCCCGCACGGTTAAATCGAACAAACCTCAATTCTTCAGCATCTTTTACAAAAATCATATTGGGTATATTTTCGAGAAGAGCATTAAGAAAAAAATTACTCTCTTTCAGTTCATCTTCCACTTTTTTGCTGTCGGTAATGTCTCGCGCAATGGCATAAAGTTTTCCGGTAGCCGGATTAGAGGTTATGTTCCAGTCGAGCCACAAATAATCTCCTTTCTTTTTGCGGTAGCGGTTTACAAAGTGCACCGTTAAGGCGCCGGTTTTCAGTTTTTCAGTTTCCTGAAGGGTGCGGCCAATATCATCGGGATGGATGAAATGCATAAATTGGTTTTTGAGCAATTCTTTTTCAGAATAACCCAGCCGCTTTTCAAAGTTAGGGTTAATGATTTCGAAATATCCCTGCACATTGGCAATGCACGCAAAATCATTGTTGTTGATAAAAAAGTGTTGGTATTCTTTAATCTTTTCAGAGTATGCAGCATTTAATTTCTTATTGGCATATAGCACGACAATGCCGGTTATAATTGCAAGCATAACGGACAATCCCAATAGCAAGTTAATGGATATCCGTTCCTTCTTAATATATCTTTCCGTTTCCGCCAGCTGAGCATGGGTATGCCGCACTACATAATCGGTAAGGTCTTCAACTGCATCGCTATAACTGAGGCGGCTTCTTTCCTGTGTGCTTGCATAATAATCAATGGCTTCCTTTTTTTTACCGGCCGCACTGAATTCAATTAACTCATCGCGCGCTTCAATATTAATTTCTCTTAAGGATAAAATCACATTAAGCAATGTTTGCTCTTCTTTTGAATCAACTATCCGCTGATATTCATCCAGGATAGAATTGTTCTCATCAAATGCTTTATCTATCTGTCTTTCCTCTTCGCTCATCAATATAGCAGAAAAAGAATGTACATGCCTGAAGACCGCGCTTTGAATAAGGTTGAAATTTTTCCGCAGGTCGTTCATTAAATTCAGCTTGCGGGTTGATGTTGCAGCTATTGAATCGTATCTCTGAATACTCTGATTGGTAAGGCTAACAATGGGATATATGTTATAACCTTCTACAAAGCACAAAAGCAGGTAGAGCACAACCAGAATTCTCCCTGTAGTAATATATTTTGCAAAACTTAGTTTCATCGCGTATTCCTCTGCGTACTCTTAGGAATCAAAATTAGCTTAAAAAAAATATTTAAAAGGTTCTTATGCGAATACATAAAACAGAAAGGGCGTTCGTCAGTTGACGAACGCCCTTTCTTAATTGATGATGCTAAAAATTACTTCATCAGGTTCATCTTACGTGTTTCATTTACGTTAGCGCTCCTAAGATTGTAGGTATATATGCCTGCACCCAGGTTGCTGCCGTCAAACGTAACACTGTACACCGCTCCGGCTGTAGCTTCTTCGTTGAACAAGGTTGTTACTTCCTGTCCAAGATAGTTGTAAACCTTCAAAGTATACAAGCCGTCTTCCGGTACGTTGAAACGAATTTCCGTCTGACCTGTGAACGGATTAGGAATGTTCTGCAACATTTCTCCTTCCGCGCCAGTGCCTTCAACTCTCTGCGTACAGTTGTTGTTGACGGGGTGTACCCTTACGCTGCCACCAGTTAGCACTGCGATAATAGCTGATGCGCCTCCGTTACCCGATGTCAATGCTTCGGTAAGTCCCGGTTGCGTGTCAAACACTACTGCGCCTGCAGTGGTCGTGACCTTAACACGGATAAAGTTGCTCGTGGCAGGATTGCGGTCTTTGTCTGACTGTTGAACAAGTACCTTGTATCCTGTTACCCCATTGAGTCTGCAGGTTCCTTTAAACGTTGCAAGTGAACATCCGCTTATGGTCAGATAATCCCAAGTAATATCGGTGTTGGTTCCGTTGTCGGTATGTACTCTCCAGTCGACTGCGTTAGGAATATGAACGTTCATTTCCAACTGACCTTTGAACGTGCCGCTTTGGCTACCAGTGCCGGGTTTCACCACATTGCCCATGCTTACATCGAAGCCCTCATAAGATGAAGGATATCCGCCTGCCGGCATAGTATAATGTCCGCCCGCTGTAGTGAACTGACTGCCCGCTACTGCTATGGCAAGATATTGAATGGTGGTTACGCCCGGATCTTGGTCGGCTGCAAGATTACATCCGTCCAATACTTCAACCTTAGGTTCTGCTACTTCTGATGTTGAGTACAGTATAGGGTCTGAGGTTACGTTGTAACTTCTTACTCCTGTGCATGACTGAGTACAGTTGGGAGCTATCACCTTCGTGCTGGCGGGTGAGGCATCATTCTTATCACGATAGAATTTAACCGTGTGTGTGCCGCCTCCGTCTTCATCAGTAAACGTTACTGTGAAAGTAGGTGTCTGGTTCACAAATATTACGTTGCCTGAATTAGAAACGAAATTGGTGATAACCGGTTTGATGTTATTAACCACTACATCCTGTGTAGCAGTGCTCGTGTTTGCCGAAGCATCCGTTGCCTGCCAGGTTACTGTGGTTGTGCCTGCATAATATGGCTCAAACTGTGACCTGCCATCTGAACGGCTTACAAAAACCAAGCTTGAATTAGGACAGTTGTCAAACAACCCGTTGCCTAAGCTTGGTTGTGTTACCATTACCAACGATGCACATTCGCCTGCGTTGGTGTTAGTAGCGGGTACTTGTATCGGTGTAATAACAGGAGCAACATTATCTGTTACCGTTACACGGAATTGTTTGGATTGTGAACCGCAAACGTTAGATGAGTTAACGGTAACCGTAGTTCTTCCTGTAGGTATTAACCTTCCGAATGTAGAACCGGTACCTGTGCCGCTTCCGCTTCCGGTAGTAGCTCCGCTGAATGAATAGCCAACAGTCGGGGCCGGGTCTCCGGAAATAGCAACATTATAATTCACCACCTTATCGCATGTCAGTGCTTCTGTAAACACCGGAATATCGAGGAAGGTAGGAGGTGCAGGAATTGTAGTTGCCACTCCGCCGTTGAGCGTTGCGCTCTGTAACGTTGAAATTACAGGCGCTACATTCACTTTTACAAACGTGGTAGCAGTAGCAGTACATCCGCTCGATGTTGTAAATGTAACCGTATAGTTTCCTTGTGCAGCAGGTGTTGCTGTAAGCGAAGGATTCTGAGCATTTACACTATAGCCGTTAGGTCCGGTCCAATTGTATGGAGGAGGAGGAGGAGGACCACCCACGCATGACATGGTTGCAGCCCATCCGGCAAAATTAACAGAGAAATCAGAACGGAACACAAATGTCAGCGCACCTGAAACGTCAGTAGATGTAATAGCTGCACCGCCATTGGGCAGAGCAGAACCCCACCAGCCGCCTGCAGGGAAGCCGCCAACTGTTGGGCCGTTTCCGCTGCTGAGAAGAGGAGATGCTATTGAAGGTCCATTATAGATATACAATGCATCCCAGCCAAATTCTGTGCTGAATGAATTGAAGACAGCTCTCATGGATGCTCCCGGTGAACTTGGAGTAAATGTCAATGTAAAGTTTTGAGCATTGGTATAATTACCAGCAGGGCCGCCACTGTCATAGAAATTTGCACTGCAGGTAGAAACGGTACCGTTGGTCATATTAACATTGGTTGAAGGAGTCTCAGCAGCAGCTCCGCAGCAAATATTCGGAACGCTGTTGGTCTGGCCTCCGCTAATGGTTGCATTAACGAGTGTGTTGCCGCTGCAGGATACCGTATAGCTGGCAACGTTATCATTAAAGAAACCAACCGTTTCGATAGTGAACGTAAACGGAGCATTGGTAGAAGACACCGACACGGTTTGGTTAAAGCCAAATCCATACGGGCCGCCGCTTGCAATGACAACGTTTGAGGCGTTCTTAAATTGCCATGAAGTTTCATCACCAAATCCAGATCCAAAAACATGGATAGTAAAGGTTCCTCCGCAGCTTACCGTTACAGCGCCAACCGATGTAAGGTTGATTGCACTACCCGCGCAAACAGGGCTGTTGCTTCCTGCGGTTACAGTAGGTACCGGGAAAACGGTAACATTAACCTGCAGGCGGGCAGCGCTGCCTTCGCAGCCGGTAGTGTTATTAATAGTCGCTGCATAATATTGCGTTGATGACGTTACGTTAACAGCAAGGGAACTTCCCGTACCGAGCAGCGTACCTCCAACAGCAGCGCTATACCATCGGATATTATGATTAGGTAACGGATTTGGAGTAGCCGAAATACTTCCCACCGCGCTGCCGCAGCCGTTAAGGCCGACAGGTGCTGTTGGTTGATTCGGGTTATTGAGCGAATAGGTTACCGAGTTTGAAATGGCCTGGTTACTACAAACCGATGCAACTGCCCTGATTCCAAAGGAAGCGAATTCTTGTCCAACACCAAGGTTGGCATTCAGAGTTATCGGTGAGAATGTAGCGCCTCCTACATTAAACCAGATTCCGGAACCAACGGGCGACTCAAACTGCCATTGCAAAGCTCCGCTGAAGTTACTTACAGAAACGGTAAGCACACCGGTCGGGCCGCATGCTACACCGCCTGCAGGAACTATAGTAACCGTTCCAATAACAGGAGTGCTTGTTGCAGTTACCGTAAGAGTGTAAGGACCCGGGTTGAAAAATCCAGGTTCACTTCCTAACACCGGAATATAATAGGTGCCGGCGGGTAAACAGTTATAACGAACACTCCAGTTGCCGTCACCGCAATCCTGTGACCAGCTATTCGCAAAAATATCTGTGAAGAAAGTGCTCGGACAAATGTTGGCAATAATAATCCATGCATCTAAAAATGCAGGAGAAGTTCCGCAAAGACGAACGGTCAACTGTGAAGGAGCTGTAAGTGTTACAGCATGCCAAACGGTAGGAAGCGTATAGAATCCGCCGTCAGGTGATGCACCTACTGTTGTTCCTGTAAATACCTGGGGAACTCCCGAAGTAAGAGTTACAGGGGCAACACCAGAGCAAAGGTCATTAACCGGAGGTACAACACATGACAGATGCAAGGTAAATGAACCGGATGAAAATCCGAATCCATGCACCCTTATAAAATAGGTCTGTCCTAATACCGTGGGGAACTGAATCTGTGACTGAAGCCCGCAGAAGTCGTCATTGTTGGTTATGCAGGTCAAAGAGCCGCAGGTTCCTGAATAAGCAGAAAGCTCAGAATCGTAGAACGTGCCTCCGCACAGACTTGCTATTATACTTTGTCCATTGCCCGTGAATGTGTACCACACGCTGGGAGCAACAGAATTAAGGCAGAAAGGATTGGAATCACTCGCATCAGTTGATGCGCCAACCGTAGTTCCCGTTATAATCATTGGGCCAGGGCAGCTTAAAGCAATAGGAACTGCACCAGAGCATGCATCGCCCGGAACCTGGCAGGTGACATTAAGAGTAAATTGTCCTGAAGCGCTTCCAAAGCCATAAACACGGAGGTAATAAACCTGCCCCACAAGCGTAGGGAAGGATATCTGTGAAGCCAGTCCGCAGAAGTCATCGTTGTCGGCAAGACACGTAGGAGACCCGCAGCTTCCGCTGTAGGCTGAAATTCTTGTGTCATATAATGAACCGCAAAGAGAAGCGGTAGCCGTTGTGTATTGCGCTGTAAATTTATACCATCTGCTGGGTGCGCCTGCAGTTCCGCAAAGCACAGGATCACCCGTGTTGGAATAACCAACTGTTGTAGCTGTTACAGGAGTACCGCATGCTATTACTGTTGCATCAGTACATATATCACCCGGAGGGCCTGTTGGAGCAGGCACGCATGATACTGCAGCTGACCATCCTGGTAAAACCACGCTTGCGTCAGATCTGAATACAAATGTCAGGGCTCCTGAAGCATCGCTGGAGGTGATACCTGTACCACCGCCTGGAAGCGTTGTGCCCCACCAGCCACCAGCCGGGAAACCGCCAACCGTTCCGGGGTTACCGCTGCTGATAAGTGGAGAGCCGGTAGTAGGTCCGTCATATATATATAAGGCGTCCCAGTTTGACTCTGTGCTGAATGTATTGAACAAAACCTGCACCCTGTTACCGGGTGAATTAGGATTAATAGTCAGAGTATAGTTTTCGAAAGTGTTGTAACTTCCTCCCGGACCACCGCTATCGTAAAAGTTTCCACCGCAAGCCGCGAAAGTACCGTTGGTCATATTAATGTCAGGGTTAGCAGAAACACACGAAATAACAGCCGCCCATCCAGCCATATTAACTGAGAAGTCGGAACGGAACTGGAATGTTAATGCGCCCGAAGCGTCAGTAGAGGTTATTCCTCCACCTCCACCGGGAAGTGTTGAGCCCCACCAGCCACCGGCAGGAAAACCGCCAGAGGTTGAACCGTTTCCGCTGCTGATAAGAGGAGATGCGGTACTGGGCCCATTGTATATGTATAAAGCGTCCCAGCCAAACTCAGTGCTGAAAGAAGAGAATAAAGCTTTTATTTTATTTCCTGCGCTGGGCGTAAACGTCATCGTAAAGTTTTCACTGTTATTATAATTTAACGATGGGCCACCGCTGTCATAAAAGTTTGCATTGCAGGTAGTAACCGAAGTGTTAGACATATTCACGTCAATGGGAGGAGATATGCAGGAAATGTTTGCAGCCCAACCTGTGGATATTACTGATGCATCGGAGCGGAACTGGAATGTTAACGCACCTGAAGGGTCAGTAGAAGTTATTCCGGCAACGCCACCGGGAAGAGTAGTACCCCACCATCCGCCTGCCGGAAAACCACCGCTGGTTCCGCCGTTACCGCTGCTGATAAGCGGAGATGCCGTACTTGGGCCATTATATACGTATAATGCATCCCAGCCGAATTCTGTAGAGAAAGAAGTGAAGAGAACATTTAGATGTGCTCCCGGTGTGCTTGGAGTAAATGTAATGGTAAAGTTTTCATTAACATTATAGGTGCCAGCCGGACCACCGCTGTCATAAAAGTTACCGGAACAGGTGGAAAACGTTCCGTTAGTCATATTAAACGTCTGCGCATTAACGCTCACCACTGAAGCAATGAACAGGACGAGAATAACTGCTATGAATTTTATCACAGAGTTATTCTTTGCTTGAATAAATGTTTTCATGTTGGTAGATTTTTTGTTTTAGTTAGGACTATTTCACTATCGGATGAGCAGCGAGCCACTGGCGAACAAGAGTTGCATCCTGCATTGGGTCTCCCGTTGACATGAAAAGAGGAACGTTGTTAGGATTATTCGGGTCGCGTGGAGTGGTAGCAGCATAAGAAGGAGCCGGCTGAGCAGAAGCATTTGCCGGAGAAAGAGATTGCTGCTGTGCAACAGCTGTTTCTTTAACAACCGTTTGCTGAGCAATTGAAATGTTATTGTCTATCACTGCAACTTCTGCCTGTACGGCTGCAATCTGAGCGGGGATAGCCGCAATCTTTGATTGCATCTGAGTAATCAGAGGTTGAAGGTTGCTGGTAATGTCTGCATTCAATCCTGCTATTTTCTGATTGTATGTGTTAATCAGATTCTGGTCATTGGTTGCAGCAATCAATGTATTTAAATCAGCAATTGCATTTTGCCTCTCGGTAATTAATCCCTGAGTCTGAGCAATCGACTGGTTCATCAATGTAATCCTGTCCTGCAAATCGGTAACTTGCTGATTTACCAGTGCACGTTTCGCTTGCAATTCTCTTACAAAAATTTGTGAGCTGGTCTGCGATTGAGCGTAAACTGAAGTAGCTGCGTACAATGCAACTGCAGTCAGCGCAATTAATCTTAGCTTGCTTTTCGTTTTCATGTTGGTTTTAGGTTTAAAATTTAGGAGTTAAAAAAATATTCTGTTGATTTGATAATGCTATTAAAATTTGTGAGCAAAAAATTCAGGTCGTAATTCTATTCGTATGGCCTGTTGTTTTTAAATTACGGAGTGAACGTACTATGATTTTTGATATTAATAAAAATTTTTTGATTAATGTCTTGTTTCTGTGGGTGAACTACTTCTTTTTAGTGGTAAAATTATTCTCACATCGAAATTTTGCCAAACAACGAAGTCGTGAAAGTACCTATCCGCGCGGGTTTGACATGAATTTGTAAAATAAATTTATCAACAGGCTGTTAATTACTTTTTTACTTGTCTGCTTTTTCCTTGAAAATCGGTAATTTCAATTGATGATGCTTTTCCCTTTAAAACATATTTTCTCGAGGAGGAAGAGAGATAACCTGAGCCATAGTAGAGCTCCTTTACCCGCTTTGCACCGTTTTCGCTCCAGCTGATTTTATAATCGTTGCTGCCCATTTCTGATACTATGGGCTTTCCAGTATTGGCGGGGATTTCAAACGCCTGCAGCTTCCCGTCATTATTAGAAACAAGCATTAACCATTTTCCCGAATGCGAAAGATAAATTGTTGCAAGCGCCTTTCCGTCTGCGGGGGTGTACCATCCGCTTTGCCGCATCGGCACCGGCTTAAACTCACCCTTGCCATCGCCAAGCAGCAAGAGGCCGTTACCGGCATCTTCTCTTCCTGAATTTATTTCTGTAGCATAAGAATTTCCTGTAAGGAGAATATCGGTGAATCCGTCACCATTAAAATCATCAGCACACATTCCGAACACCGGGGAAATCTGCGCTGCCAGAGGAAGAGGCCTCATGCTGAACCGGCCGTTGCCCAGGTTCTCGAAATAACTTGACTGCATGGTATAACAATTCAGCTTGGCAACGTCTTTCATTTCCTCAGGAGTAAAAATCTGGTCTATGGTTTTTCCCGCGTAGTCTGAAAAACGGAGCAAGCGCTTTTTCAGAATCCGCACCTGGTCGGTAAGGTCATCGCGTGAGCACATGGGATAACTTTTTCCATCATTAAAATAATAACAGGTAATGGCATCTAATGTATTGTTGCCGTCAAAATCTTTAAAGTATACTGTTGCCGGTTTTTGCAGCGTTGCTTTTATCCTGGTGTTGAGCCCAAAATTTCCAACCACGTAATCTATGTCTCCGTCATTGTCGAAGTCCGCACCTATTATGCTGTTCCACCAGCCGCGTGTATATTCGGTTGCCGCGCTGTCGCCACTCGGTATCAACTTCCCGTTTTCGTTGCGCAAAAAATAAACCGGCATCCATTCACCCGTCACTATTAAGTCCGGTTTGCCGTCACCGGTAAAGTCCGTCCAGAGGGCAGACGTTACCAAACCTGCATTAAAAAGCAGAGGGCAAACCTGAGTTGTTACATCTGTAAAATATTTTCCATCGTTGCGAAGGATATAGCTCTTGGCCTGGTAGGGATAAACACCGGGAATTATTCTGCCCCCTCTGAATAAGTCAAGGTCTCCGTCTCCATCGTAATCAGCAGCCACAACACATGAACCGCTTATTGTAGTTTGCGGAAGCGCTTTGAAATCTCTCGTAAAATTTCCCTTCCCGTCATTCCTGTACAGGCGGTCCTGGTAAAAAGCGCTAAGCCCTGATTCCTCGCTGCCTCCGCTAACAACATATAAATCCAAATCACCGTCACCGTCAGCATCAAAAAACAATGCACCCATATCTTCCTGCTTTGCATCGGCAGCCCAGGGTTGCGAAGGAGATTTTATAAATGTTTCATCCGCCTGCTGAAGATAAAGCACTCCCGAACTTTCCGAAGCGCCTCCTATAAAAAAATCGTCCCTGCCATCGCTATTCACATCTCCTACGGCAATACCCGGCCCGTTTTTAGAATACATATGGGTGAGAAGCGGCTCGCGTTTGAAATCTATAAACTCGTTTTCCTTGTGCGTGTAATTGATTTTATGTTTTGATTCTGCCTCGACAAACAGGGTGGGAGGTGATTTTGCTTCTGTATTAGTTCTTTTTCCCGTTGCATTTTTATGGTCGATGGCGAGAGTTTGATTGGCTGGAATATTGGTAAGAGTTTGCATTTTATCATCGGGCCAGGTGACTTCAATAGTGTCGGCCTGCTTGCTCTTGCCAAGACCTATAATCATTTTGTTATCTACCGAAGATTCGTATCCACGCGTTGTGTAATGTTCATAGTATTGAGTGTTGTCTCCTGCTTTCAATTTTATTTTGGCGCCTATACCAAACGTGTTTTTGGCGTAGCCGATAAAATTCATAGCGATAAAATTATTCCCGCCTTTGTGCTCTGAATTATTTTTGTAGACCAGCGCAGTATCATTAATATTATTGACAACCAAATCCAGGTCACCGTCATTATCCAGGTCGGCATAGGCAGCACCATTGGAAAAACCGGCAAAGTCAAGTCCCCATTGAGAAGACATATTGGTAAATGAAAGGTTGCCGTTATTGGAGTAAGCATAATTCGGAAGTCGTGTGGAGGGCATTCCCAAAACCATTTTCAAACTTCTGTTTACAACACCGCCTTCTTTCCGCTTCTGTTCTGCGCGGTACATTACATAATCCATATTAGTGAAGTCGCGCAGGAATCCATTTGTTATATAAAGGTCTTTCCAGCCGTTGTTATCCAAATCGGCAGCAAGAACAGCCCAGCTCCAGTCGGTACGGGCAATGCCGGCCATTTCAGCAACTTCGCTAAAAGTGCCGTTGCCGTTGTTTAACTGCAGGCAGTTCTGCATAAACTGGTATCCATATCCGTATTTAAGAAAGAACATCTGCTTATCATAGTTAAGAGGGCCAAAAAGAATTTTCTCCCTGTAACTATCTTCAGGCAACATGTCAAGAGTAATGATGTCTGTTAATCCGTCATTATTAATGTCAGCAATATCAGAGCCCATAGAAAACTTAGATGTATGGCGAATAGCATCATGAATTTTATTCGTAAATGTTCCATCCTTGTTATTAATAAGGAGACGGTCAGGTTGGTCAAAGTCAACGCATACATATAGGTCAGGCCAGTTATCATTGTTCACATCAGAAACTGTTGCGCTCTGTCCGAACGTTTGTCCGTGCGTGAGAACTCCGGCTTTTTCAGAAACATCCGTGAAGGTGCCGTTCCCGTTATTATGATACAGCCGGTGAGTAATGAAGGGGTCCACCTTTTTCATATCCTGCGAACCCGGCTCGAGCTTTGAAATAAAATCTGTACCATGGTTCACAAGATATAAATCCAGGTTCCCATCACGGTCGTAATCAAAAAAAGTAGCAGCCAGTGTGTACCCGCCCCTGTCGTCAATTCCATATTCCTTTGCCCGCTCGGTGAACGTGAGGTCTCCATTATTAATGAATAACAGCTTGGAGCGCATGTCCTCCGACATGAAAGGTGAAGAACGGCAAACATAAATATCGAGAAACCCGTCTCCGTTTACATCAGCCATGGTTACCCCCGTGCACCAACCGGGCGTTGAGATGCCGCTCTTTTTCGTTATGTCTTCAAATTGAAAATTGCCTTTGTTATGATACAGCTTCGATTCAACCATGTTACCGGTAAAAAAAATATCGGGCAAGCCATCATTATCCAAATCCCCGACTGCAACACCTGCACCGTTGTACAAATATTGATTGGTAAGAATATTCATTTGCTCGGTTTCGGTAAGCGTATTCACAAATGTTACTCCCGAATACTTGGCAGGAACAACAGAGAATAATTTTTGATTGAGCGAATCGGCGGCTGACTTCTCTGATGTTGAGGTATTGCTTTTGCATCCTGAAAAAATAAAATAAAAAACCAGGATGGCGTATACCGAATTTATTGCGCCCGTTTTCATTTGGCTCTTGTTTTTATATTCTCTGCAACGTACTCGCCAATTTTTTTGCCCATAGTAGCTCCGCCTTCGTTGGCGAAACGAAAGTGAATGCCACCATACATCCTGCTCAGCTTTGCTTCTGCAGCAGCTTCGCGAAACGAATTGAAGGAACGCACCGGCAATCCATACTCAACTTCAGATGAATCGGTAAATGAAAAATTGTCTCCTGCCAATTTGGTCAATACTTCGGCGGCAGCAGCGCTTACTGTGCTGTGCCCGCTGGGATATTCGGGGAAAGGCGGAGTTTGAATGTAAGGATTCCAGTCCCGGTTCAGCGTCTCATTAATTATGGTTACAGGACGTATTGAATTGTAACGGTACTTTTCTTTCCAACAGCATTTGAATGCATCGGACATGGCAATGGAGGTGAGCGTAAATGCTTCTGCCGTTTCCGGGAGTGTCCATTTTTTCATTCGTGCTGCCAGTGCCGTTAAGGCAATCCAGTGGCCGCCCGGTGTCATCTTTTGCGCAAAGTAGGTCATGTGCCCGAGGTGGGTGGAAACATTGGGGTTATCGTCCCAGTACGATGCAATTATTTTTTGTTCTTCGGTTAAATTATTCCCGGTTTCATAAACTTCACTCACATATTTAAAATAGGGCGACTTCTTATCAGCAGAATACAAGGGAATTTCTGGAGCACAAAACATTCCCACAGAATCCATAGTGAACGGCCTTATCATTCCCCAATAGGGTTCTACCGCAGGCATGTAGTCGGGAGGTGTAGGTATCCAGCTGCCGGTGAAACTTTTCAAGACGTATCTTTCTTTACGGCTTTCGCGGAAGCCGTCTTTCATGCTCCATGAAAAAATGCTGTCGCCAATTGCTTCTCCGAATGCTGTAGAATTTTTGATTGTGCTTTCATCCCATCCCGCGTGCCTGAGCGAATCAATCTGCTTCTTGTAAAAATCATTCACAAGATAAGAGCTATACACCAGCTTGGAGGCAACCGTTGTAAACGCAGTGAGCGATGCCAGTTCATAGCTGATATTATCTTTTTGCGCCGGAGCAGGAAGCTTATTCAGTCCGCGCAGCTGCCCGGCAAGCGAACCAAATCCGGCCGAGCCGGGCACCAATGCTTCGTAAGCAGCAATGTTGGAATAGGCATAGATGCGGCCGGCAATGGGAGGATTAAAAACGTCTTCAACAATCACATCGGTGAGCATCTTATTCCATCGTAAATAGTTTTGGTTGTTCGCGAAATTATCTCCCGAAAATTTTTTATTGCTGCTGCAAGCACAGATAAAAACCAGCAAATACAAAAGAGGTAATTTATTTTTCATATAGATGGGTTTGGTGGTTTCAGATTTTTAAAGCAGTGAACTTCCGGACTATTTATTTTGCTGTGGCAAAATCCATTCGGCATGTTTCCACGGAGTATATCGCACTGCCGCCAGATTCAGGGTAGAGTCAATGGCTAATTGCCTGGGGCGCCCGTTTATTCCAAGTTCCATATCCACTTCAATAACAGGATTTGCAATTCCTCTTTTCCTCAGCACAGGAACCATGGCTTTTGCAAACTTCATCATGTCTATCGGGCTCTGCGAAATTAATGTATGCTGCATTACATTTATGAAGCCGATGGGGTGCAGCTCGGTTCTCGGGCCTCCGGGTTCTGCGCGAACCCACATTGTGTTTTTGAAATCTGCCGAGCGTATTTTCATTCGCCACGCAAAATTATTTGCTTCTCCTGTCCATAAAACATTGTCGGTTATTAAGAAATGCCTGAGCGGTAACAACAATTGAATAAGACCATAAACACAAATGAAAGATAAAACAAAACTATAATTGTTTACAATAGTAACCGACGCGGTGATTGGTTGTTGCTTGTCCGGCATTTTTTTCTTTAATGGTTGTTGCTTCGCCTGGAAAAGTTTAACAGGTAATTTTCCCAGCCACTTCCTGATGACATCCGGCTCAAAAAACAAGAAGCAGGATGATATCATCACGAATGGAAATTCTCCTATAGTGCCGCTTTCACCGGTATTAAAAATGAAAACATTGGACACGTGAAAAACCAAACACAATATGAATGCCGCTATCCGTGTTTTGCGATACAGCAGAAGAAAAGGAATTCCAAGGTCATAAAATAAACCTCCCCACACCAACAGGTTGGTAACCATTGTGCCAAGACTGCCTTCCAAAATCCATGCGGTCTGAGGCGCTTTAAGAATAGATAAAACAGGTTCATGACGGAATATCCAGTCGGGATTAATCTTGGCAAGGCCTCCATAAAAATAAACTACGACAATCTGAAACTGCATAATTCTCAGTACCCAGTTAGGAACTGTAATTACACCGTCTTTTCTTTTGGTTTCTTCTGCAAGAGAAAAAAGTAAACCGAGCAAACTATACAGGTACATGTGATTATTATAGTAGCTCTTGTCGAGAAGAAGAAAATAAAAATGCATGAAAAAAAATGAGATACCTGCCGCGCGCGTCCACTTGCCAATGGTGAGCAGGAATGCAGCAACCAGCATGAGTGCCGGAAGCATGCGCATGAGCGGAGCAGGCAGCGGACTAAGCCACCCGAAAAAATCGTATGCAATTCTAACCTGGGGCAGCAGCACAAGTTTATTCACTGCATCGTTGCTGAGCAGGTAAATCATCTCCATCATCATGGCAATTCCGAACAGCGAACGAAAGACCCTTAACGGAAGTGCGTCCACCGGCTGCATAAGCCAACTACGAATGCGATTCATATTTTATAATCTGCACCGAAGATACGGAGTGCAACAAAATGGCTGTAAATCTCTTTACTAAATGCCTTTTGAAACCCATGATAACCCCGCAAATATTGTAGCGATTGTGGAACTTTAAACCCCCGGTAATTGCCTTTCCCATGCCGAAATTAACCTTCCGCCATATTTTTTTTTAAAAATTAAAATCTTTTCCTTATAGTTGCGTCCGTGGTAAAATAACCGCCGGGATATTTTTGTCCTCACTAAAACAAAAAACATGAAAACACAATTACAGAACAACCTGCAGAAAATGGTGGTGGCCGCATCTTTTATGCTAATTGCTTCTCTGGCTCGCGGCCAGGGCTGCGTTGCGGTCCGTCCCATGAGCTGCTCCGCTTCGGGACATTCCGAAAATTTATCATTTCTCAAAAAAAATCAGTGGCAGGAAGCCGCTTCGTTCCGCTACTTTGAATCGTACAAACATTTCAGGGGCGACTCCGAACAAAAGGAGCGGGTCGAAGATGGAACTGAAGTCAGAAACATATCGCGTTCTGTTGACGTCAGTCTGACATACGGAGTAACTGACCGGCTTAGTTTTTCCGTAAACCTTCCGCTCATTTCTTACAACCGCAGCTCTTTATATGAGCATTACGGTAACAGCATTTCGAGCAATCCTAATCAGGTGCGATTCAGTACCGAAGCAAACGGCATTGGTGATATGCGCGTTACCGGCTACTATTGGCTGTTCAATCCTGCCAAGGATTCCCTGCGCAAAAATATATCGGTCGGGTTAGGCATTAAAGCGCCTACCGGCAACGATAATGTTACTGATGTTTTTCACAAGCGCACTTCGAGCGGAAAAGATTCTCTGGTGCTGAAGCCTGTAGACCAGTCCATTCAATTAGGCGATGGCGGTTGGGGTATTAATCTTGAAGCGCAGATGTTATGGAAATTGTCAAAGAGAAATGTATTTTTCTTCAACGGTTTTTATTTATTCAATCCCGACAATGTGAACGGTACGCTTTCACGAGGCACATATGCTACTACTGCTTCACAAAAGCTTACCGAATATTTTTCCATTGCAGACCAGTTTGCTGCAAGAACCGGCATAAGCTGGATAGCCATGCCAAAGCAGGGAATTTCTTTAAGCCTTGGTCCCCGCATTGAAGGCGTTCCAAGCAAAGATATCATAGGGAAAAGTGAAGGATTCAGGAGACCCGGTTATATTATTTCTGTTGAGCCGGGCTTGGCGTACCAAAGAGGTAATCTGAATTTTTCATTGCTTGTGCCGTATGCTTTATACAGGAACCGTATAAAAAGTTATTCCGATATAGAGCAGGATAAAATGGATCCGACTGTTGACCATCATGGTGACGCTGCATTTGCAGATTACCTGATTAACTTTTCTGTTTCATACCGCTTTGGCACATGCAACGAAAAGCACGAGATGCTGAGTAAATAAAATATTTTGATTTTACTCCAATAAAAAAACTCCCCGCCTGGGCGGGGAGTTTTTCTTTTTTAGTTTCGGGTAATGCCTATCGTAACAATGTCACGTGACCAATATACTTATGTGCATCTCCCCTGCCGTCCCACGCAATGATGAGATACTCGTACACATCAATCTGGCATTCTCTTAACATATTCCAGACTCTGCCGTTCCATCCTGCATCCAGCGCCGTGGAGTGGTAAATCTCTTCGCCCCACCGGTCGAAGATGGACATTTCATATTTATGAATTCCTATTCCCACAGCAGTGAATATTTCATTTTCGTTGTCACCATTGGGAGTAAATACATTTGGAATCCAGATTTCAAATTCCTCGTCCGAAACTACCATCATAATTTTGGCGGTATCGGTGCAGCCCCATGTATTTGAAACACCAAGGATGACTTCATAATTTCCTGCCTTATCATATTTGTAAGTAGGATTCTGAACCGAGGATGTGCCGGTTCCGTCACCGAAGCTCCAGCTCCAGGAAATGATGTTGCTGTAGCTCTGGTCATAAAAAGTGAATTCAGTTCCCGTATTTCCTGCATTTGGATTAACCGTGAAAGATGCAACGGGGTTGGGATAAACTGTTACCGCAGGGGAGGATAATGAATGCATACAGCCGTCGGGAGTTGTTATTGTAAGTGTAATGATAAATGTACCTGTCTGTATATATGTATGACTTGGGTTTTGCAATGTGCTCGTGGTGTTGTCTCCGAAGTTCCATAAATACGTAGAGCCCGGAAGTGCCGTGGACGCATCATGGAACTGAACAAGCAGCGGTGAGCATCCGGTGGTTGGGTTAGGAGTAAAGTTTACAATCGGTAATGGATTTATCGATACCGTTACATGCGAGGTTGCCGTACATCCGTTAGCATCACCGGTAACGGTATACGTGATTTGAGTCGTGCTGTGTGAAATCACCGTAGCGCCTGTTGTGGTGTTAAGAGAAGTTGCAGGGCTCCATGCATATGTAATTGCACCGGTTGCAGTAAGAGTAGCACTGTCACCGTTGCAAATTGAAATATTCGGCGTCACTGAAATGGCCGGAAGCGGATTCACAGTAACCGTAACTTGCGTTGAAGAAGTGCAGCCGCTCAAATCGCCAATCACCGTATAAGTTGTTGTTGAAGGCGGAGTAGCTGTAACCGTAGAACCTGAAGTGTTGCTCAATGTTGCCCCCGGGCTCCAGGCATACGTATTTGCACCGGTGGCGGTGAGCGCTGCACTTTGTCCTGCACATACTGTTGCAGGGGCAACCGCAACAACAGGCAGATTCAAGGTAGTGACAGTGGCTTGCGCAGTTGCCGTACATCCCAATGCATCTCCTGTAACCGTGTACGTAATCGTTGACGCGGGAGTTGATGTTACACTTACACCTGTTGTTGAACTTAATCCTGTTGAAGGAGACCATGAATAGGTATTGGCACCGCCTGCAGTCAGCGTAGTATTTTGTCCTGCACAAACTGAAACACCGGGTGAAACTGTTACAACCGGAATAGGATTAATCGTAACCGTAACTTGTGCTGTGGCAGTACATCCTAATGCATCACCGGTTACCGTGTACGTTGTTGTATTAGAGGGATTGGCTGCAACACTCGCACCGGTTGTTGAACTTAATCCTGTCGAGGGGGACCATGTATATAGATTGGCACCCCCAGCGGTTAGAGTTGTATTTTGTCCTGTACAAAGTGAAACGCCCGGAGAAACCGTAACAACCGGGGCAGGATTAACAGTAACAGTAACCTGTGATGTAGCCGTGCATCCGAGGGCATTACCTGTAACCGTATAGGTTGTTGTGGCAAGAGGATTAGCTGTAACGCTTGCACCGGTTGTCGAACTAAGTGCTGTTGCCGGGCTCCAGAAATATGTGCTTGCACCGCCGGCAGTCAGTACAGTTGATTGACCCGCGCAGAAAGTTACGGCGGGAGAAACTGTTACAGAAGGAATAGGATTAACCGTTAGCGTCACCTGCGTTGAACCTGTACATCCGCTTATATCACCAACCACCGTGTATGTTGTTGTATTGGCAGGAGTGGATACAACAGAAGAGCCTGATGAACTACTTAGCGTAGCGGAAGGACTCCAAGTATAGGTATTCGCTCCGTTTGCTGTAAGTGTTGCTGACTGTCCCGTACAAACGGTGGCGGGAGATACAGATATTACAGGCTGAGTTGTAATCGTAACTGTCACTTGCGCCGTGGCTGTACATCCGAGTGCATCACCGGTAACCGTATAAGTTGAAGTTGCTAATGGTGTTGCGGTAACACTTGCTCCCGTTGTTGCGCTTAATCCGGTGGCCGGACTCCATGCGTATGTGTTGGCACCTCCTGCTGTCAATATCGTATTCTGACCGGTACATAATGTACTGTTCGGAGTAACAGTCACCACAGGAACAGGGTTAATTGTAACCGTAACTTGTGCTGTGGCGCTGCAACCAAGTGCATCACCGGTCACGGTATATGTTGTTGTAATAACAGGATTTGCAGTAACGCTTGCGCCTGTGCTTGCGCTCAATGCCGCAGAAGGACTCCATGAATATGTGTTTGCACCGCTCGCTGTCAGCGTTGTTGATTGTCCTGCGCATAAAGTTACAGCAGGCGAAACAGAAACTACAGGAACGGGATTTACCGTTACAGTAATTTGTGCCGAAGCTGAACATCCTGTTACGGTCCCGGTAACAGTGTAGGTAGTGGTGGTTGTAGGATTCGCGATAACGGACGAACCGGTAGTGCTGCTTAATCCTGTTGCAGGGCTCCAGGAGTATGTCGTGGCTCCGTTCACGGTAAGTATTGCTGACTGACCGGTGCAAACGGTCGGGTTTGGAGAAACGGTCAAAGTAATTCCGTTAATAGAAACCGTTACCTGGGCAGATGCAGTGCAGCCATTCAAATCTCCCACAACAGTATAGGTAGTCGTTGCCGGAGGCAATGCCTGAACGGAAGAACCGGTTGTACTGCTCAATCCTGTTGAAGGACTCCATGTGTATGTATTTGCTCCCGATGCTGTGAGCGTTGTAGGCAGGTTATTGCAGATTGCCGTATTAGGTGAAACGGTCAATGCCGGAAGCGGATTTACTGTAACTGTAGTTTGCGTTGCAGCTGAACATCCGTTTATATCCGTACCGGTCACCGTGTATAGTATTGTAGAGGAAGGATTTGCAGTAACGGAAGAACCTGTTGTGGAACTTAATGCTGTTGCCGGACTCCAGGAATATGTGCTTGCACCATTTGCATTCAGTGTCACCGATTGCCCTGCACAAACAGGAGCCGGGGTGTTTACACTCACAACGGGCAATGGATTTATGGTTACGGTAACCTGGGCGGTGGCTGTACATCCTGATGCATCTCCGGTTACGGTATATAAAGTGCTTATTGAAGGATTGGCTGTAACGGAAGAACCTGTAGTAGCACTCAATGCTGCTGCCGGACTCCATGCATATGTATTTGCACCTGCCGCGGTCAGCGTTGCAGATTGTCCCGTGCAGATTGCAGGTGGTGTCGTTACCGTAACAACGGGGTTTGGATTTACCGTTACCGTTATTTGTGCCGTAGCGGTACATCCGAGCGCAGTGCCCGTGACCGTATACGTTAAAGTAGAAGATGGATTTGCCGTAACACTGGAACCTGTGGAAGTGCTCAGCGAAGTTGATGGGCTCCATGCATACGTATTTGCCCCGCTTGCAGTAAGAGTAGTATTCTGCCCCGTACAGATGGTGGTATTCGGTGAAACCGTTACAACAGGAATAGGGTTGATGGTTACTGTAACTTGTGCGGTAGCAGTACATCCCAGTGCATCACCCGTCACAGTATATGTTATCGTTGAAGATGGATTAGCTGTAACGGAAGAACCTGTTGTGGAACTTAATGCTGTTGCCGGGCTCCAGGAATACGTGCTTGCTCCACCTGCTGTTAGAGTAACCGACTGTCCTGCACAAACCGGGGTGGGGGTTGTGACTGTCACTACAGGAAGCGGATTTACTGTTACTGTTACTTGTGTTGAACCTGTGCATCCATTTAAATCTCCAACAACCGTGTAAGTTGTAGTGCTTGATGGGCTTGCTGCAACAGACGAACCTGTCGAGCTGCTAAGGGTAGCAGAAGGACTCCATGTGTAAGTGTTCGCTCCACCGGCTGTAAGTGTTATGCTTTGACCTGTACAAATTGTAACCGGGGCAACGCTGATAACCGGCTGGCTGGCTATAGTAACAGTTACCTGAGCGGTTGCTGTACATCCCAGTGCATCTCCCGTTACCGTATACGTTATGGTTGAAGACGGATTGGCAATTACGCTTGGTCCTGTAGTAGTATTAAGAGATGTAGCAGGGCTCCATGTATATGTGTTCGCTCCGCTTGCAGTAAGTGTGGTATTCTGCCCCGTACAGATGGCGGTATTCGGTGAAACCGTCACCACGGGAATGGGGTTCACCGTGACGGTAACTTGTGTAGTAGCAGTACATCCCAGTGCATCACCCGTCACAGTATATGTTGTTGTTGAAGATGGATTAGCAATAACCGATGAACCTGTTGTGGAACTTAATGCTGTTGCCGGGCTCCAGAAATACGTGCTTGCTCCACTCGCTGTTAGAGCTACAGACTGACCTGCACAAATCGCGGCAGGCGTGGTAACTGTCACTACAGGAAGCGGATTTACTGTTACTGTTACTTGCGTTGAACCTGTGCATCCATTCAAATCACCAACTACTGTGTAGGTTGTTGTTGAAGATGGATTCGCTGAAACAGAAGAACCTGTTGTAGCGCTCAATGCTGTTGAAGGACTCCATGTGTATGTGTTCGCTCCGCTGGCTGTAAGGGTTGTGCTTTGTCCGACACAAACCGTTGCAGGAGACACATTGATAACCGGCTGGCTGGCAATCGTAACGGTGACTTGTGCGGTTGCTGTACATCCCAGTGCATCTCCGGTTACTGTATAGGTTGTGGTTGAAGACGGATTGGTAACCACGGTTGCACCTGTTGTAGTGTTAAGAGATGTAGCAGGACTCCAGGCATATGTGTTCGCTCCGCTTGCAGTAAGTGTGGTATTCTGTCCGGTACAGATGGTGATGCTTGGTGAAACCGCCACAACGGGAATGGGGTTCACCGTGACTGTTATTTGCGCTGAAGCCGAACATCCGTTCGCATCCGTACCTATTACTGTATATGAAATTGTTGAAGATGGATTAGCTGTAACCGATGAACCTGCTGTGGAACTTAACGCAGTTGCCGGGCTCCAGGAATATGTGCTTGCTCCACCTGCCGTTAGAGTAACCGATTGTCCTGCACAAATCGCGGCAGGCGTGGTCACTGTCACTACAGGAAGCGGATTTACTGTTACTGTTACTTGCGTTGAACCTGTGCATCCGTTTAAATCTCCAACAACCGTGTAAGTTGTAGTGCTTGATGGGCTTGCTGCAACAGACGAACCTGTCGAGCTGCTAAGGGTAGCAGAAGGACTCCACGTGTAAGTGTTTGCTCCGCTGGCTGTAAGGGTTGTGCTTTGTCCAACGCAAACCGTTGCAGGAGACACATTGATAACCGGCTGGCTGGCAATCGTAACGGTGACTTGTGCGGTTGCTGTACATCCCAATGCATCTCCGGTTACTGTATAGGTTGTGGTTGAAGACGGATTGGCAACCACGGTTGCACCTGTTGTAGTATTAAGAGATGTAGCAGGACTCCAGGAATATGTATTGGCTCCGCTGGCTGTAAGTGTGGTATTCTGCCCGGTACAGATGGTGATGCTTGGTGAAACCGCCACAACGGGAATGGGGTTCACCGTGACTGTTATTTGCGCTGAAGCCGAACATCCGTTCGCATCCGTACCTATTACTGTATATGAAATTGTCGAAGATGGATTAGCTGTAACCGATGAACCTGCTGTGGAACTTAATGCTGTTGCCGGGCTCCAGGAATATGTGCTTGCTCCACCTGCTGTAAGAGTAACCGATTGTCCCGCACAAATTGCGGCAGGCGTGGTAACGGTCACTACAGGAAGCGGATTTACTGTTACCGTTACTTGCGCACTAGCGGTACATCCACTGGATGTGCCCGTCACGGTGTAAGCAGTGGTGGCTATTGCATTGGCTGTTACCGAAGAACCGGTTGTTGAACTTAATCCTGTTGCGGGACTCCATGTATATGTGCTTGCTCCGCTCACAGTAAGCGTTGCTGACTGGCCATTGCAGATAGAAACATTCGGCGAAATTGTGAGTGTGATTCCATTCACGGTAACGGTTACTTGTGCCGATGCCGTACAGCCATTTGTTGTACCGGTTACCGTGTAGGTTGTTGTTGAAGATGGATTAGCAGTTACACTTGAGCCTGTTGAACTGCTGAGAGAAGATGAAGGCAACCATGAATAGGTAGAAGCGCCACTCGCAGTAAGTATCGCAGGGAAACCATTACAGATTGCTGTGTTGGGTGAAACAGTAAGATTAACTGTTGTAACTGTCACTGTTCCTTGTCCGGTCGAAGTGCAGCCATTCACGTCCGTTCCGGTTACCGTATAGGTTATTGTAGAGGAAGGATTAGCGGTCACCGATGCGCCGATGGAAGCGCTTAGATTTGTCGATGGCGTCCAGGTATAACTTTGAGCTCCGCTTGCAGTAAGTGTTGTTGATTGACCATCACAAATAGCTGCTGAAGTAACCGTAACAACAGGAAGCGGGTTCACCGTAACGGTTACCTGTGCTGTTGCCGAGCATCCGTTGTTATCCGTTCCGGTCACGGTATATGTTGTCGTTGAAGATGGACTCGCTGTTACAGGTGAGCCGGTCGATGCGCTAAGATTCGTTGATGGTGTCCAGGTATACGTCTGTGCTCCACCGGCGGTGAGTGTAGCGGACTGCCCGTTGCAAATCGCAGAAGGCGGTGTCACCGTAATGATGGGAAGCGGGTTCACTGTAACAGTGACTTGCGTTGAAGCGGTGCATCCGTTGTTATCTGTTCCCGTTACTGTATAGGTTGTCGTTGATGACGGATTCGCTGTTACCGGTGAGCCGGTCGATGCACTCAGGTTCGTAGAGGGTGTCCAGCTGTAACTCTGCGCTCCGCTGGCTGTGAGCGTGGCAGACTGCCCGTTGCAGATTGCCGGTGGAGGTGTTACTGTAATTACCGGAAGAGGATTAACTGTCACAGTAACTTGTGTTGAAGCTGTACATCCATTGTTATCAGTTCCCGTCACTGTATACGTTGTTGTTGAAGATGGACTCGCCGTTACCGGTGAGCCGGTTGAAGCGCTCAAATTTGTTGATGGTGTCCAGCTGTAGGTCTGCGCTCCGCTCGCTGTAAGCGTTGCTGATTGTCCGTTGCAGATGGCAGGTGGCGGTGTCACCGTAATGATGGGAAGAGGGTTCACCGTAACGGTTACCTGTGCTGCTGCCGAGCAGCCGTTGTTATCGGTTCCGGTCACTGTATACGTTGTGGTTGAAGACGGATTCGCGGTTATCGGTGAGCCGGTGGATGAACTCAAATTCGTAGATGGAATCCAGGTATACGTCTGCGCTCCGCTGGCTGTGAGCGTGGCTGACTGCCCGTTGCAAATTGCGGGAGGAGCTGTGACGGTTATTACCGGAAGAGGGTTTACAGTTACCGTTACTTGTGTTGAAGCCGAGCATCCGTTGTTATCGGTTCCCGTTACCGTGTAGGTGGTTGTTGTTGAAGGATTCGCTGTTACAGGAGAGCCGGTCGATGCGTTAAGGTTCGTTGATGGTGTCCAGCTGTAACTCTGTGCTCCACTGGCTGTAAGCGTTGCAGACCCTCCGTTGCATATTGCCGGTGGAGGTGTGACCGCTATCACAGGAAGCGGGTTCACCGTAACAGTAACTTGTGTTGAAGCTGTGCATCCATTGTTATCTGTTCCGGTCACCGTATACGTTGTGGTTGAAGACGGATTCGCTGTAACAGGCGAGCCGGTCGATGCACTCAGGTTCGTTGATGGTGTCCAGCTATAGCTCTGCGCTCCGCTGGCGGTGAGCATGGCAGACTGCCCGTTGCAGATTGCAGGGGGCGGTGTCACCGTAATGATGGGAAGCGGGTTCACCGTTACAGTCACCTGTGCTGTTGCCGAGCAGCCGTTGTTATCGGTTCCCGTCACCGTGTAGGTGGTTGTTGATGATGGATTCGCTGTAACTGGTGAGCCGGTCGATGCACTCAGGTTCGTTGATGGTGTCCAGCTGTAACTTTGTGCTCCACTGGCTGTAAGCGTTGCTGATTGTCCGTTGCAAATTGCAGGTGGCGGTGTCACCGTAATGATGGGAAGCGGGTTCACCGTAACTATTACCTGTGCTGTCGCCGAGCAGCCGTTGTTATCGGTTCCCGTTACTGTATAGGTGGTTGTGGATGATGGACTGGCTGTAACCGGTGAGCCGGTCGATGCACTCAGGTTCGTTGATGGTGTCCAGTTGTAACTTTGTGCTCCGCTGGCTGTAAGCATTGCTGATTGTCCGTTGCAAATTGCGGGAGGAGCTGTGACGGTTATTACCGGAAGAGGGTTTACAGTTACCGTTACTTGTGTTGAAGCCGAGCATCCGTTGTTATCGGTTCCCGTTACCGTGTAGGTGGTTGTTGTTGAAGGGTTCGCTGTTACAGGAGAGCCGGTCGATGCGTTAAGGTTCGTTGATGGTGTCCAGCTGTAACTCTGTGCTCCACCCACGGTAAGTGTTGCAGACTGTCCGTTGCAAATCGCAGGTGGCGGTGTGACCGTTATCACAGGAAGCGGGTTCACTGTAACGGTCACCTGTGCTGTCGCCGAGCAGCCATTGTTATCCGTTCCGGTTACCGTATACGTTGTTGTTGAAGATGGACTCGCCGTTACCGGTGAGCCGGTCGATGCGCTCAGGTTCGTGGACGGTGTCCAGCTATAGGTCTGCGCTCCGCCGGCGGTGAGTGTAGCGGACTGCCCGTTGCAGATTGCGGGGGGCGGTGTCACCGTAATGACGGGAAGCGGGTTCACTGTAACGGTCACTTGTGCTGTCGCCGAGCAGCCGTTGTTATCGGTTCCCGTCACCGTATACGTGGTCGTTGATGATGGATTTGCTGTTACAGGGGAACCGATTGATGCGCTAAGATTTGTTGATGGTGTCCAGGTATAACTCTGTGCTCCGCTGGCTGTGAGTGTAGCGGACTGCCCGTTGCAAATCGCAG